>ENA-ORCV01000001-ORCV01000001.1-marine-metagenome-genome-assembly--contig:-NODE-1-length-2499363-cov-8.565621_pt1 | contig 2499363 bp, 2249 predicted proteins | sample MGYA00237779_ERZ508509 | MGnify/ENA primary metagenome ERZ508509 (study PRJEB26180, sample SAMN06268772) | marine metagenome | isolation source: Bioluminescent Bay, La Paraguera, Puerto Rico | place...
GCCCGCCGGGAACGGCGCGTCTTCCGGCAGCGTCTGCTTGACGGCGTCGAACACCTCGAGCCAGGCGCCCTTGTGGCCCGGCACGCTGCCGCGCACCAGGATCAGGCCCTGGTCGGAATCCGTGCGGACGACCGACAGGTTCTGGACCGTGACGCGCTCGGCACCCATGTGACCGGCCATCTTCTTGCCCTTGAACACCTTGCCCGGGTCCTGGCTGTTACCGGTGGAACCGTGGCTGCGGTGGCTGATGGACACGCCGTGCGTGGCTTCCAGGCCGCGGAAATTGTGCCGCTTCATGCCGCCGGCGAAGCCCTTGCCGATGGAGATGCCCGCGACGTCGACGAACTGGCCGGCCACGAAGTGGTCCGCCGTGAGCTCGTCGCCGACATTGAGCATCGCGTCTTCGGAGACGCGGAATTCCACCAACCGGCGCTTCGGCTCGACCTTCGCCTTGGCGAAGTGGCCGCGCATCGGCTTCGACACGTTCTTCGGCTTGGCCGCACCGGCGCCGATCTGGACGGCGGTGTAGCCGTCCCGGTCCGCGGTCCGGACGTCGACCACCTGGCAGGCATCGACCTTCAGCACGGTGACGGGCACATGCTCGCCGGCGTCGGTGAAGACGCGGGTCATGCCCACTTTCTGTGCGATCACTCCCGAGCGCATGGTTCTTTTCCTACAGCTTGATCTCGACGTCGACGCCGGCGGCGAGGTCGAGCTTCATGAGCGCGTCCACCGTCTGGGGCGTCGGGTCGATGATGTCCAGGAGCCGCTTGTGCGTCCGGATCTCGAACTGCTCGCGCGACTTCTTGTCCACATGCGGCGAGCGCAGGACCGTGTACTTCTCGATCTTGGTCGGAAGCGGAATGGGCCCGCGGACCTCGGCGCCCGTGCGCTTGGCGGTGTCGACGATCTCGCTCGTCGACGCGTCAAGCACGCGGTGATCGAAGGCCTTCAGCCGTATGCGAATGTTCTGGTTGTCCATGGTTTCGCCCTCTCAGGCCTTCGACTCTGTTTTACTCGGTAATGGAAGCGACGACGCCCGCGCCGACGGTGCGTCCGCCTTCGCGGATGGCGAAGCGCAGTCCCTCGTCCATCGCGATCGGCGCGATCAGCTCGACATCCATCGAGATGTTGTCGCCCGGCATCACCATCTCCGTCCCTTCCGGAAGGTCGACCTGACCCGTAACGTCCGTCGTCCGGAAGTAGAACTGCGGACGGTACTTCGTGAAGAACGGCGTGTGACGCCCCCCCTCTTCCTTCGTCAGGATGTACGCTTCCGCCTTGAACTTCGTGTGCGGCGTGATCGAGCCCGGCTTCGCAAGAACCTGCCCGCGCTCGACCGCCTCGCGGTCCACGCCGCGCAGCAGCGCGCCGATATTGTCGCCCGCCTCGCCAGAGTCCAGAAGCTTCCGGAACATCTCGACGCCCGTCACGACCGTCGACGTCGTCGGCTTGATGCCCACGATCTCGACATTGTCGCCAACGTTCACGATGCCCCGCTCAACGCGGCCCGTCACCACCGTGCCGCGGCCCGAGATCGAGAATACGTCCTCGATCGGCATCAGGAACGGAAGGTCCTTCGGACGCTCCGGCTGCGGAATGTAGGCATCCACCTCTTCCATCAGCTTCAGGATCGCATCGTGGCCGATCGCAGCGTCGCCGTCCTCAAGCGCCGCAAGCGCCGAACCGCGCACGATCGGAATGTCGTCGCCCGGGAAGTCGTAGGACGAAAGAAGCTCGCGAACCTCGAGCTCGACGAGGTCAAGAAGCTCCTCGTCGTCCACCTGGTCCACCTTGTTCATGAAAACCACGATCGCCGGAACGCCGACCTGGCGCGCAAGAAGAATGTGCTCGCGCGTCTGCGGCATCGGGCCGTCCGCTGCACTCACGACCAGGATCGCGCCGTCCATCTGCGCAGCCCCCGTGATCATGTTCTTCACGTAGTCCGCGTGGCCGGGGCAGTCGACATGCGCGTAATGGCGGTTCTCCGTCTCGTACTCGACATGCGCCGTCGCAATCGTGATCCCGCGCTCCCGCTCCTCAGGCGCCTTGTCGATGTTCGCGTAATCCGTGAACGTCGCTCCGCCCGTCTCAGCGAGAACCTTCGTGATCGCCGCCGTCAGGGACGTCTTGCCGTGGTCAACGTGACCAATCGTGCCGACGTTGCAGTGCGGCTTCGTACGTTCGAACTTTTCCTTCGCCATTCTCGAACCCTTGTTCTTTCAGTGACGCGACCCGTGCGTCGGTTAAGTACAGCTGCGCGTTACCGCGCCCTTAGTATTCAGTCTCGCGCGTTGCCGCGCCGTCGGTTGCGCCCCGGTCCCGAAACCGGTGCGCGAAAACTGGAGCGGGTGATGGGAATCGAACCCACGTAACCAGCTTGGAAGGCTGGGGCTCTACCATTGAGCTACACCCGCCCGGGGTTGTGTCTAACCTCTCTTGGCCTCTCTCTGCCGTCCGGCCCCCATTTCCGCGTTCTTGTCGCGCTGGTGGAGGGGGTTGGATTCGAACCAACGTAGGCGTACGCCAACGGGTTTACAGCCCGTCCCCTTTAGCCACTCGGGCACCCCTCCATGTACGCGCCTACGAAAACCGTCCTGGGAGGTCCGGTGTATTAAGAATTCTCAATAGCTTGTCAACAAAAAAGGCGTGAAATCCCGCCCCGGATACTCCTTTTCGGGGTTGCCGGGAACGGAACCTATTGCAGGTCTCTCTCGTCGGGGTAATGTACCGGCTATGAAGACCAAGAGCAAGCGCACCCGGAATTCCGTCGCCACCCGATCCTCAAAGTCCGACCGCTCCCACCGCTCCCACAAGCCGCAGCGGAGCGACAGGCAGGACCGGTCCGGCACGTCCGGACGGACGGAAAAGGGTGGAAAAATATGGCTTTACGGCAACCATGCCGTGATCGCCGCCCTCGCCAATCCGGAGCGGCGCAAGTACAGATTGCTGGTTACCCAGGAAGCGGCACCGAATCTGGAAAGGGTCTACGTCCACGACAAGCCCGATTTGGTCGCCGAGGTGATGGAACGCGCCGATATCGACCGGCTCGTGCCGCCGGGCGCCGTCCACCAGGGCATGGCCCTGTTGGCCGATCCCCTGGACCCGGTTTTTATCGAGGATATCTGCGCCAAGGCCGGAAAACGGGCCATCGTGGTGGTGCTGGATCAGCCCAACGACCCGCGCAACATCGGCGCCGTGCTGCGTTCGGCCTCGGCCTTCGGAGCGCTCGCCGTCGTGGTGCCCAACCGCCACGCCCCCGAGGCCACCGCCGCCGTCGCCAAGGCCGCCTCCGGCGCCCTCGACCGGGTGCCGCTGGTGCGCGCCGGCAACCTCGCGAAAGCCCTGGAAACCTTGAAGAACGCCGGTTTCTGGTGCGCCGGCCTCACCGCCGACGCGCCCCAGGCCCTGGCCGAAACCGACTGGGCCGACCGGGTCGCCCTGGTGATCGGCGCCGAAGGCGCGGGCCTCCGGCGGCTCACCGCCGACACCTGCGATTTCCTGGTCCAGATTCCCATTCAGCCGGATACGGACAGCCTCAATCTGTCGGCGGCGGCCTCCATCGCCCTCTACGAGGTCTCCCGCTTCTGGCGGTCGAACGCCTAGACGCAAACGGCGTTTAGACCAATTGTCTATTCCGACACTTTGGCCTATGTAGAGCCCACGCAAGCGAAATGCCGGCTTAGCTCAGTTGGTAGAGCAACTGATTTGTAATCAGTAGGTCGCGGGTTCGACTCCTGCAGCCGGCACCATTCCCCCGACAAAACGATTTTGGACCGCTTACCGCCCCTTGAACTGCGGGCGGCGTTTTTCCATGAAGGCCGTACGACCCTCTTTGTAGTCCTCAGAATCGGCACAGGCGCGCACCAGCGCATCGGTCATGGCGCGGTCCCATTCGCCGGGGCTCTTGCCGACCTCGTTGACGGTGAGCTTCGCCGTTTTCACCGACAGGGGCGCATTATCGGCAATGGTCGCCGTGTAGTCGGTGACATAAGCCTCCAACTCATCGGCGGGCACCACCCGGTTCACGAGGCCGATCTCCTTCGCCTCGGCGGCGTCGTAGCGGCGCGCGGTGAACAGGATTTCCTTGGCGTTGGGCGCGCCGACGCATTCCAGCACCCAGCGCGTGAAGTTGGCGGTGTAGCCGATGCCCAGCCGCCCGGCGGGAATGGCGAAGATGGAGCCCTCGCCGGCAATGCGGATATCGCAGGCGCAGGCGAGCGCCACGCCGCCACCCATGCAATAGCCCTGGATCATGGCGATCACCGGCATGTCGACGGCGCGCACCGCCTCGAACATGGCGCGGCTGATCTTTTCGTATTCCTGGGACGCTTCGGCATTGTTGCGGCGTTTCTCGAATTCGGAAATGTCGGCGCCGGACACGAACGCCTTGCCGCCGGTGCCCGACAGCACGATCACGCGGATATTGTCGTCAGCGGCGAAATCGTCGATGGCCGCCTTGGCGTCGGCGCACATGTCGAGGGACAGCGCGTTGCGCTTTTCGGGATTGTTGAACGTCAGCCATCCCACTGCGCCTTTCTTCTCGACGATGATCTTGTCGCTACTCGTGCTGCCGTCGGCCATGCCGTCCTCTCTCCCTTGCTGCCCGCGGGTTTGCGGGTTCTTTTTCCGATGGGACGGAAGCGTAAGCGATGGCATCGGACCCGGCAAACCCTTTGAACCCCCTGTCCGATTGCGATCTGCGGTGGAACCGAAATCCATTGGATTGTACAAAGGACGAAACACCGAACCTGAACGTTCGGGAGCAAGACACATAACAAGTTTCAGGGAGACCCACCATGGCGGACCAGATCAACACCGATTACATCGTCGTCGGCGCGGGCAGCGCGGGCTGCGTGCTTGCCAACCGCCTGTCGGCGGACGCGGCCAACAACGTGCTGCTGCTCGAAGCGGGCGGCGACGACCGGCCGCTGAAAAACCTCGGCCAGTTCTGGTCCAACATGCTGATCCACACGCCGGTCGGTTTCGGCGAAACCCTGCATGATCCCAAGGTCAACTGGCTCTATCTCACCGAAGAGGACGCCAGCACCGGGGGACGCCAACATCTGTGGCCCAAGGGTAAGGTGCTCGGAGGCTCCTCCTCCATCAACGGGCTTCTTTATGTGCGCGGCCAGCGCGCCGACTATGACGGCTGGCGCCAATCGGGCTGCGAAGGGTGGAGCGCCGACGACGTGCTCCCCTATTTCAAGCGCGCCGAGAACCAGGAACGCGGCGCCGACACCAACCACGGCACCGGCGGGCCGCTCAACGTCTCCGACCTCGCCGAGCAGCACCCCCTCTCCGCCGCGCTGATCGACGCCTGTGTCGAAGCGGGCATCCCCCGCTCCCCCGACATCAACGCCGAAACGCAGGAAGGCGCGACCTGGTTCCAGGCGACCATCAAGAACGGCAAGCGCAACTCCACCGCCGTCGGCTATCTGCATCCGGTGATGGGGCGGCGCAATCTGCGGGTCGAGACCAACGCGCTGACCGCCAAGGTGCTGTTCGACGGCAAAAAAGCCGTCGGCGTCGAGTTCCTGCAGAACGGCCGCACGGTCACCGCGAAAGCCAACAAGGAAGTGATCCTTGCCGCCGGGTCGGTGGCGTCGCCGCAAATCCTCGAACTGTCCGGCGTCGGCCCCGGCGCCGTGCTGCAAAAAGCGGGCGTGCCGGTGGTGCACGATCTGCCGGGCGTCGGCGAAAACCTGCAGGACCATTACATGATCGGCCTGCAATGGCGCTACAAGCAAGGCACCATGTCGCTCAACGAGTTGACCCACGGCGGCCGTCTGGTGAGCGAGATCATTAAATACGCGTTGACCAAGAAGGGCGTCTTGAGCCTGCCGGTCGCGCACGTCGCCGCCTTCGTCCGTTCACGGCCCGAGTTGGAGCACCCCGACATCCAGATCCACGCCATGCCGGCGAGCATCGACCTCGGACGGCTCATCGAAACGCAAGCCTTCCGCATGGAAAAACTGCCGGGCATGACCGTCAATCCGTGTCAGCTAAGGCCCGAGTCGCGCGGCACCATCCATATCAAGTCGCCGGACCCGACACAGTTCCCGGCGATCCACCCCAACTACCTCGCCGATCCCGCCGATCAGGAAGCGGCCATCACCGGGCTCAAGCTCGCCCGCAAGATCGCGTCGCAACCCGCGATCGCCAAATATGTCGAAGAGGAAACCGCGCCCGGCGCGGCGGTGGAAACCGACGAGCAGATCGCCGACTACACCAAGATGACGGGCACGACGCTCTATCACTGCGTCGGCACGTGCAGCATGGGTCACGGCCCCAAGGCGGTGGTCGATCCGCAACTGCGCGTGCACGGCGTCGAGAATTTGCGGGTGGTCGATGCGTCGGTCATGCCGCGCATCGTGTCGGGCAACACCAACGCGGCGGTGATCATGATCGCCGAGAAGGCGTCCGACATGATCCTCGGCAAATCCGCGCCAACGGCAATGGCGGCGGAGTAACGCGACGGAATAAGCGGGAGGGGATTGGCGGAAGAGAGTGGGAGTCGAACCCACTAAGACCGTCTTACGGCCTTCACCGGTTTTGAAGACCGGCCAGCACACCGGCACTGATTCCCTTCCGCCGCTGGTTTTACAGATCGAAACCCGGTTTGGAAAGACACCGCCGGTGACTGTACCGAACCCGCCGGTCGGCGGGAGTCAGACCCCCAATTGTCCCCGCATTTCCGCCATCAGGGCCGGGAGGCGATCCGCCGCCGGGCAGACACCGAACAGGTAATAGTCGGGCCGTTTGACGATCACATCGCAGCCGTAGTCATCCATCAGTGCCGTATACCGCCCATCGAGATCGACCGCCGCGCCACCCGCCGGCGCCGCGCCCGGTTTCGCCATCTGCACGAAGCCACCGCCGAGTTTTTGCCAAAAGGCCATATCCTCGTCCGACAACGCGCGGCGGGCATCGCCGTCCCGGGAAACGATCATGAAGCCGCGCCCCACCACATCATCGAAACGCCCTTCGTCGCTTCCCAGACGCACCCGCCCTTGGCCGAAGACATCGCCCGCCCCCTTGGCGCCGCCATCGGCAATGAACCCCGTTTCGAAACCCGGCACGCGGAAGCCGATGAGGGATTTCTGTTCGGTGGCTTTCTCCATTTCGGCCTGCAGGGCCACGAGTTGCGCGTCGCGTGCCTTGGCCTTTTCGGGATCGCGCTCGATGACGTTCTGGCCGACGCGCAGGCTTTCGATCACCGTGGCACGGGAATTGGGTTCGCGTTCCGCCATGTAGGTATCGAGGAAATCCGGCCCGCTTTTGCCCGACAGGACCATGTCGAGCTTCCAGGCGAGATTGTAGGCATCGCGGAATCCGGAACACATGCCCTGGGCGAGGAACGGCGGCATCTGGTGCGCGGCATCGCCCGCAAGGAACACGCGCCCCACCCGCCATTGTTCGGCAATCAGAGAACAAAACTTGTAGGTCACGACACGGATCAACTCGAAATCATCTTGTGTGCCGCCCTCTGCCCGATCGAGGCGCCGCCACACGTTCTCCGGCTTTACCGCGTCTTCACGCGATTCACCCGGAAAGATCATGAACGACCAGCGCCGGTGATCGGGCCCCATCTGCATGGTCATGCCCGGCTGTTCCGGTTCGCAGAACTGGCGCAGCAGCGGGAGGTCCGGCCTGTCGCGCTTGGTCTTGGCGTCGATCACCAGCCAATCCTGATCGAAGCCCAGATCCTCGAGCCCGATATCCAACGCCCGGCGGATGAAGCTGTTGCCGCCGTCGGCGGCGATGAGGTACCGGCCCTGAACCCGATGCGCCTCTCCGTCATCGTCGGATACCGTTATCTCGACTTTCTCGTCATCCTGCGACAATGCGGTTACCGGCTGCCCTTGAAACACATCCACCGTCGGCAAGGACTTGGCGATGACGTCAAGTTCGGCTTCGAAGGCCGGCTGATAGATGGAGGTCATTTCCGGCCAGCCGTGGACAGCCTGGTCGTTGACCTTATTGGTCAGCAACACTTTGCCGTTGTTGGCCACTTCGTAGGTCGGCAGGAAGAACGTCGCAGGAAGGATGCGGTCGATACAGCCGATCTCCTGGAACATGCGCTGCACGTCATCGTGCACGATGCCCACTCGCGGCAAATTGTAGAGAGTTTTGTAGCGTTCAAATACGCCGACCCGGTGTCCGGCCCGGCCCAACTGGATCGCCGCCAGCATACCCGTGGGCCCGTAACCCACGACCAATACGTCGTACATCGTTTGCGTCCTCAGACAGTTCACCCTGCACGCTTGCCGTTCGTTTCCGGCTGGAAACGCGGCAAGTTCATTGCGCAGTGAAACCCGAGGGCCTGGTCCCCGATATCGGAACCCTGGATGTCACGCAGTAAGTAAATAATAGCGTTACGCAGAATCCCGGCGATGTAAACGGTCGATCATCGCAAAATGTCCCCAAATCTGCCTGCCCATACCACCGTCCCACTGGTTTCGGGTTGGCAGGCAAGGCCAGTTGCGCAATTATGCTCGGCAACCGAACAAACCCACTAAAAAAGGGACCTCGAGGGAATTGGACCAGAGCACGCATACCCAGGGAGACAGGGCCTTCACGATGAACCAGGAAATCCACTCCGCCGATCTGAAACCGGGGGTCTCGGTGCGGCGGCGCTTCGACATCGACGACAGCCGCACGATCACGCATATGGGCAGCGACCTCGCCGTCTATTCGACGCCCTCCATGGTCCACGACGTCGAACTGACCTGCCATGAACTGCTCGAGCCCTACCTCAAGGACGGCACCAGCACCGTCGGTACACGGGTCGAAATAGACCACATGGCGCCGACCCCGGCGGGATCCTGGGTCGAGATTTGCGCCGAAGTGGTGGAGATCGACGGCCGCCGCGTGACCATGGAAGCGGTGGTCACCGATCCCGTCGAACAGGTCGGCCGTTGCCGCCACAACCGGTTCATCGTCGACAGCGCGAAAACGGCCGAGCGTCTCGCCGCGAAAAAGAATAAGATAGAAAAAACCGCATAGATTTTACCGCCTGCACGGAAAGACCTTAAAAAAGGCACCGGCCGGCGACTGGACGTGGCCAATGACGGACTTTATATGCCCAAAAAGAACGTAAAACAGGTTCCGATCTTCTGTTATCAGTGCGTCGCCGGACCCGACCTCATGAAGGTCGAGGTCGAAGACGGTATCGCGACGCGCATTGCCTCCAACTTCGATATCCGTGAGGAACATCCGGGCGGCGGCCGCGTGTGCGTGAAGGCCTATGGCCTGATCCAGAAGACCTACAACCCGCACCGCGTCAAACAGCCCATGAAGCGGACCAACCCGAAGAAGGGCCGCGACGAGGACCCCGGCTTCGTGCCCATCAGCTGGGACGAAGCGCTCGATATCGTCGGCAAAAAGATCAAGGAAACGCTCGCTGACGGTCCTTTGGACGAGTCCGGTTATCCCAAGATCGCCGCCAGCTTCGGCGGCGGCGGCACGCCGACCCAATACATGGGCACCTTTCCCGCGTTGCTGTCGGCGTTCGGCGGGGTCGATCTCGGTTTCGGCGCCGGCCAGGGCGTGAAGTGCTATCACTCCGAACATCTCTACGGCGAACTGTGGCACCGCGCCTTCATCGTCGCGCCCGACACGCCGCACTGCAATTACATCCTGTCGTTCGGCCATAATGGCGATGCGTCGGCGGGCGTCGCGGGCATCTGGCGCCATGCCGATGCGCGCGTGCGCGGCATGAAGCGCGTGCAGGTGGAACCGCATCTGTCGGTCACCGGCGCCGTCGCCGCCGAGTGGATCCCCATCAAGCCGAAGACGGACGTCGCGTTCCTCTATGCCGTTATTCACCGCATCCTGCACGAACGCGATTGGCGGCTGATCTGCGACATGGAGCGTATCCGCGACGATTCCAACGCACCCTATCTGCTCGGCCCCAACGGCTATTTCCTGCGCGACCCCGAAACCCTGAAGCCGCTGATGTATGACCTTAGCGACAACACAGCAAAGCCGTTCGACGCCGACATCAAGGACCCGGCCCTCGAAGGCACCTATACCTGCGCCGGTGTCGAAGACGGCCCCGACGGCCAGCAATGGCACCACGACGCCGTCGAGGTGCAGCCCGCGCATCAGAAGCTGATCGATCACATAGCGCCATACACGCCGGAATGGGCGGCGGCCGAATGCGACGTGCCCGCCGACCGTATCCGCCGCGTCGCCGACGAGTTCGTCGAGCAAGCGACGGTGGGCGCGACCATCGAGATCGAAGGCCGCACCCTTCCCAACCGGCCCGTTGCCATCCTGCTCGGCAAAACGGTGAACAACGGCTGGGGCGGCTACAACGCCTGTTGGGCGCGGACGCTGTTACTGACGCTGGTCGGCGCGCTCGAAGTACCGGGCGGCATGATCGGCACCAACGTGAAGCTCAACCGGCCCGCCGACGACAGGTTCGTCTCCGCCGTCATGAACCGCGACGGCTTCATGGAGTTCCCCTTCAACGAAACCTCGAAGCAGGAATGGCAGGCCAAGCCGCACATCCGCAACGCTTACCGCACGCTGGTGCCGCTGGTCGCCAATTCGGCCTGGTCGCCCGCGTTGGGCCCGGCGCACCTGCCGTGGTTGTTCCAGAAGAAGCCGCCGGATCATTGGCCGAAGCCGACCAAGCCGGAAATCTGGTTCTGTTACCGCACCAATCCGGCGATCTCGTCCTGGAACGCGCCGGAAGTGGCGAAACGGGTGGCGGAGTTCCCGTTCATCGTCGCGTTCTCCTACACCTACGACGAGACCAACCACTTCGCCGATATCCTGCTGCCCGAGAACACGGATTTGGAGAGCCTGCAGCTTATCCAGATCGGCAACACAAAGTTCATCGAACAGCTGTGGGGTCACGAAGGCTGGGCCATCCGCCAGCCGGCCGGCGAGAAGGTCGTCGATTCCATGGACATGACCGACATCGCGACGGCGCTCGCCGAACGCGGTGGTCTGTTGAAGGCCTACAACCAAGCCATCAACCGGGGCGCGGCGGGTCAACGCCTGGTCACCGACGATTACGACTACGGGCTCGACGAAGAGGTGCCGCACGCCTGCGAGGAAATCTGGAATGCCACCGCCAAGGCGGCAAGCCATGTCATGACCGGCGGCGAGAAGGTGGTGGACATCGATTGGTTCAAGGAAAACGGCTACATGCTGCGGCCGTTCTCGAAGCTGCACTGGTATCTTTACCCGCGCCTCAAGGATCAGGGCATCCGCTTCGAACAGCCCTACCAGGAGCGCATCCTGCGCCACGGCACGCAACTCGCGCACCGGCTGCACGAAATCGGTGTCGAATGGTGGGATGAGCAGTTGGAAGAGTACGAAGCGCTGCCCGAATACAAACCGTTCCCCGACATCTGGACCGACTACGTGAAGGATGCGGGCCAAAGCCCCGACGACTATCCGTTCTGGGCGCTGACCGCGCGCAGCATGCAATATTCCTGGGGCGCCAATGTCGGCATTCCGCTGATCAACGAGGTGGCGCAGAACATCGCCGGCCACAAGGGCGTGATCGTCAACCGCAGCGCCGCCAAGAAGCTGGGCCTCGAGGACGGCGATCCGGTGGTAATCGAATCCGTCTCCGGCGTCAGCACGGGATATGCCGTGCTGCGCGAGGGTATCCGTCCCGACACGGTGCTGATGATCGGCCAGTTCGATCATTGGAAGACGCCCTACGCCAAGGACCTGCATCTGCCGAGCCTGAATTCCCTGACCGATCTGTCGCTGAAACTGACCGATTCGACCGGCAGCGGTTCGGATATCACGCGGGTCCGGATTACAAAGGGCAAGGGCCCCAAACGAGCCGCCGCATGACCCAGATTTCCGACCAAAACACCGATCCCCGCTGGGGCATGGTGATCGACGTCAACCGCTGCGTCGGCTGTCAAACCTGCACCGTCGCCTGCAAGCATGCCAACGACACCGTGCCGGGCGTGCAGTGGCGCAAGGTGCTCGACGTGGAGACGGGCGCCTTCCCCGATGTGGAGCGGCTGTTCCTCGTCACCGGCTGCCAGCATTGCGAAGAACCGCCTTGCGTTCCCGTCTGTCCGACGGGCGCCACCAAGCAGCGCGCCGACGGGCTGGTCACCATGGATTACGACCGCTGCATCGGCTGCGCGTCGTGCGCCGTCGCTTGTCCCTATCAGGCGCGCACCATCGTCCATGATCAGCGCTGGTACTACGGCCAGGAAACGCTCCAGGAGAAATACGTCGATCATAAAGAACGCCGGGGCGTCGCCCAGAAATGCACCTTCTGCATCGACCGTGTCGATGACGGCCTTGCCGCCGGCCTGACGCCGGGCGTCGATCCGGACGCCACACCGGCCTGTTCGGCGGCGTGCATCGCCAGCGCCATCCAATTCGGCGATTTCAACGATCCCGACAGCAACGTGTCGCGCCTCATCCGCGACAACGACTATTTCCAGATGCACGCGGAGCTGAACACCGATCCGCAGATCAAATATCTCTATTCAACACCCGCCGTGCCGGGGCGCGACGTCAAAGACGTCGACGTCAGCGACGAGACGCTGTCCGATCCGTCCAATCCGCTGGTCGGCCAGTTGCAGACGTTCTGGGATATGCGCGCCGCCATGAACTTCATCCTCGGCGGTTTCGGCGCGGGCTTCGCGCTCATTTCCTATCTTCTCTATCTCACCGCCGGTCTCGACGGCGAAACCTTGACCCACGCCTACGTTCTGGCGGGCGGAATCATCGCCGTCGGGCTGTTCTTCGTGTGGCTGAAGATCGGCCGCAAGCTGCGCGCACCGTTCGCAATCCTGCGTCCGCAAACGTCGTGGATGTCGCGCGAGATCTATGCCGTCGGCGTGTTCTATTTGGCCATGCTCGCCGATCTTGCGTTCAACGTCCCGTCATTGCACTTCCTGACGGCCGCCGCCGCCATCGTGTTCCTTTACTGTCAAACGCGCATCCTGCACATGAGCCGCGGTATTCCCGCCTGGCGGGTGCGCATGATGCCGACCATGCTGATGGCGACGGGCGTGTTCGAAGGGATCGGTGTTGCCGCGCTCGCCGTCGTGATTGCGATGCCGGCATTGTCCGGTATCTATCTGTTGTCTGCCGCGGGCATTCTAATGGCGGCGATCAATGCGTTGCTGTGGCAGACCTATCTGCAACGCGCCAGGAAGGCCGGCATCGGACCGTTGGCACGTGGCGTGCTCGCCAAGGCAACGCCCAGGCTTCACCTTGTCGGGCATCTTTTGCCCATCGTCTTTTTCGCAGCGGACTTGTTGTGGCCCGGCGGCCCCATGTGGCCGCTGGCTGTGGCGGGTGTGTTCACCCTCGCCGGTGGCGCCTATTGGAAATCGGTGTTGATCACCAAGGCGGCGTACCAGCAGGGATACGCGCTCGCCAAGTTCCCGCAACGGGGTTCCGGCCAGTTCGCCGCGCCGCCTCTTGTTTGATTAAGCTAAATTCCCAAACACGTCGGTGAGCGGTTTCAAAACGCGGCGCGTATTGCCCGACCGCCACGTGAACCCGGTGTGATCGAAATATTCGAGCACCTCGATGGACAGGTTGCGGCCGATCCCCGAGCGGTCCCGGAACGCCGCGGCGCCGAACCCGTCCTTGGCTTCCCGGCCCAGCGCCTCGACGATTTCGCCCAGTTCGAGCACGGCATCGGGCAGCAGAAAGCGATTCTTGGCGACCTGATAGACCATGCCGAGCCGGGCGCAGCGGACGAGGAAACTTTCGACCACACGCGGCTGCAGACGCAGCGTTTCAGCAATATCGTGAACCACGGGCGGGCGCGTATGACCATCTTCCAGAAGCGGCTGCACCCGTTTCCACAGCGCGGCATCCTTGTCCGACAATGACGCCTCAAAGCCCGGCAGAAAATAGCTCGCGCCACGGTTTTTGATCTGACCATCATCGACCAACGAGTCGAGCAAACCGGCGAATACACCTTGCGGGATGCGGTAGCCAACCTCGCGGCGCAACGCGTCGGCGCTGGGACCCGGTTTCTCCGGCGCACGTTCGTGCCAAGCTTTCAATGCAGCAACAATTTCGCCGCGCCGCGCCTGCCAATGAGTAAGCGAAAACCCGGTTCCCGTTCCTTCGCCGACGCGCACGACACCCGTCGTCTCCCACAACGCCACTTGCTCGTCCGGCGTCAGGTTCCAGTTGACGGCAAAGTGCTTGAGATCGACCCCCAGTTCCCGCGCGTCCAAGAGCCGAGTAAGCGCAGCTTCCGGCGTGGGCTCCTCCAGGATGTCGAGGATCGCCAATCGTTCGGGTTTAGCGCGGCCGCGCGCGGGTGCGAAAGCGTCCAGAACAACGCCACCGGCGATGGTGCGCCGCGCCGACTGGTCACGCAGGATAAACCGGTCGCCGTGCAAAACACCGATACGGCGGTCGAGCACGATCTGCACACGGCCGCTGCTGCCCCGCGCAATGGCTTTTTCGTCGAGGAGCGCAACGCGACCCGGCACCTCGGCGGCGCCGAGGTGAACGTGGACGGGCGTCCAGTGCTTTAACGAGCGTTCTTCACTGGGAAGCACCCGCAAGCGTGCATCGAAACGAGGGACGGGATCGTGGGCCGCTTCGGCCAGCACCCAGCTGCCGCGATGGATGTCGGCCTTGCTGAGTTGTCCGCCGGTGATGTTGAGGGCGCAGCGTTGTCCGGCGACACCGGTTTCCGCCTCTTTGTTCTGGGCATGTATGCCGCGCACCCGGACCGGAATGGCTTGCGGCGACAGAACCAGTTGATCGCCGACCTTCACACTGCCGGAGAAGACCGAACCGGTCACCACCAGCCCCGCCCCCGGCAAAGTGAAGCTGCGGTCGACGGCAAGACGGAAATTGCCCGATGTGCTTCTGCCGCCGAACAACTCGGCGGCAGCATAGAGGTGATCCTTAAGCTCCTGGATCCCCTCGCCGGTCACCGCCGACACAGGCATGATATCGGCACCTTCCAGCGACGTGCCGTCGAGAAGCAATTCGATCTGCGCCGTCACGTCGGCAACACGCGCCGCATCCACCCGGTCGATCTTGGTCAACGCGACGATGCCTTCGGTCACCCCCAGCAGATCGAGGATGGCGAGATGCTCTACCGTTTGCGGCATGGGCCCGTCATCGGCGGCGATCACCAACATGGCGAAATCGATGCCGCTGACGCCCGCGAGCATGTTGCGCACGAAACGTTCGTGGCCGGGCACGTCGACGAACCCCAGCACCTCGCCGCTTGCCAGGGGTTGATAGGCGAAGCCCAAATCGATGGACATGCCGCGCTTTTTCTCTTCCGGCAGACGGTCGGTATCGACGCCGGTCAGAGTTTGCACCAACAGCGTCTTGCCGTGATCGATATGACCGGCGGTGGCGACGATCATTGCCCGCCGGCCTCTTTCAGTTTGGCAAGCTGCGCAACAAAGCCGTCGGCATCCTCGAGGCAGCGCAGATCGAGAAGAAAGGCGTCGTCCTGAATGCGGCCGATCACGGGCACCGGCAACGAGCGGAATTTCTCCGCGAGACGTTTCAATGCAGCGCCGCGCCCCTTCTTCGTACCGGACGGCTGGATGCGCACCGCAACACTGGGCAACCGCTCGATGGGCAAGGAGCCACTGCCGATCTGGCTTTGGCAATCGATCGTGTCGACCACCACGTCGTTACCCATTGCAGCAGCGATGGAAGGCAGAACGCGTTGCGCGACTGCGGCAATTTCTTCCTGCGGCCGCGCCAGCAACCGGAGCGTCGGCAGACGCGAGGCCAGCCGGTCGGGATCGCGATAAAGATGCAAAACGGCGGCAAGCGCTGCCATGGTCACCTTGTCGATCCGCAGAGCGCGCTTCATGGGATTCTTCTTAATCTTGGCGATGAGATCGGCGCGCCCGACGATCAATCCCGCTTGCGGCCCGCCCAACAGCTTATCGCCGGAGAAGGTTACGACATCGACGCCGTTGGCCATCGCTTCGGCCGGTGTCGGTTCATGCGGCAGACCGTATTGGCTGAGATCGACCAGCGTGCCGCTGCCGAGATCATCGATCAGCGGCAGATCGTGTTTGTGCGCGACATCGGCTAGTTCCTTTTCACCAACCGCTTTGGTGAATCCCTGCACCTCGTAATTCGAGGTGTGCACCTTCATCAGGGCACCTGTCTTGTCGCCAACGGCCTCGGCATAATCCTTCAAATGCGTGCGGTTGGTCGTGCCGACCTCGACGAGTTTGCAACCGGCACGGCGCATGATGTCGGGAATGCGGAATGAGCCGCCGATCTCGATCAGCTCGCCGCGCGACACGGGAACCTCCTTGCCCTTCGCAAGCGAGTTAAGCACCAGCAGCACGGCAGCAGCATTGTTGTTGACCACCGTTGCTGCTTCGGCGCCGGTCAGTTCGCACACCAGCGCGTCGAGGTGATCGTCCCGGTCGCCGCGCTTGCCGGTTGCCAGATCGAATTCAAGGTTGGACGCGCCGCGCGCCACCGCTGTCATCGCCTCGATGGCTTCTTCCGGCAACGGCGCCCGGCCGAGATTGGTGTGCAGCACGGTGCCCGTCAGGTTGAACACGGGGCGCAGGGTGAACGCCGATTGCGCCTCGAGCAGATCTGCCACCCGGCCGATCACACCAGCTTCGTCGAGCGCGACTGATTTGTCCGCCGGTAGGCCTTCGCGCAACTCGGCCAAGACCTGGCGGACGGCGTTGGTCGTTGCCGTCCGCCCATACGCGTCGATCAGCGCCGCGGTTTCATCACGGCGCAGCAATTTATCTACCGACGGCAACACGGCCTGCAGCGGTTGGGCGGGATCTGTCATTACAGAATCCGGGTCCGAAATTTATGATCGGCGGGAGGCTATGTCCGGCGCCCCCGCACGTCAAGCACCCGGCGGGTGGACAACGCACCGGAAGGGAAGCACGGATTGACCTCCCACCTGCATTCAGATGTAGTTCCCCCAATATCCCACCACGACCAGAAACGAGGAATCCCCATGGTTCGCATGAACGCCGTTCCGCCGGAAACCGCCAAGCGGTGGTCGGAAATGGAAATGCCCGAGGTCCCGAAAGGCGCCTGGGTCACCCCGAAGCCCCTCAAGGATATGCGGGTCGCGATCATTTCGTCCGCCGGGCTACACCCGAAAAAGGACCGCCCCTTTTTTCGAGGCGAGGCCGACTACCGGACAATCCCAGCGGACGTTTCACGCGACGATCTCTATATGAGCCACGTCTCGTCCAACTTCGATCGTGTCGGCCTCCAGGAAGACATCAATGTCGCCTTCCCCGTCGACCGTCTCCGGGAGCTGGCCGACGAAGGCTTCATCGGCTCGGTGGCCACCAATCATTTTTCTTTCATGGGCGCCACCGACCCCACCCAGATGAAAGAGAAGGTCGGCGAGGTCGCGGACAAGCTGCGTGCCGACAAGGTCGACACCCTGGTTCTCGCCGGGGTTTGACCGCTCTGCACGCGCGCCGTGAGCGTGCTTGCCCACTATTTTGAGCAGGAAGGTTTCGCCACCACCCTAATCAGCTTGATTCCGATCCATACGGAAAAGATTGAGCCGCCGCGCGGCTTGGCCGTGCCGTTCGAGTTGGGGCGTCCCTACGGCTCCCCCAGCGATGCCGAGTTTCAGAAACAGGTGTTAAAGGAACAACTCCAGCTGTTGGAACGTCCCTCGGGTCCGGTGTTCGAAGACTTCGCCGACGACGCCCCGGATGCTGTCGACGCAAATTGGGCCTGCAAGGTTGCCCTCGATCCGCCGTTCGAAAACGCCGACAATTTTGCCGGCATGAAGGCGGCGCTGAAGGCAGAATTGGAGAAGGTCCGTCCGGCCTATGAAAAGGCGCGGCAGCGGCGCGGCAAAACGATGGTGGGGGTCAGCCATCTCGGCATCGACATGGCAGTGAACTTGCTGATCAGCTTTATCGAGGACCCGAGCACCTCCGCCCCCAATCCGGAGTTCCCGTTGCACGTCGCGCTCAAACTGGCGACGGAAGACCTCAAGGCCTACTACGCCGAAGCGGCGGCAGCCGAAGGATGCGACGCCTCGAGCAAGCAGATCGCGGATTGGTTCTGGAACGAAACCACGGCGGCACGGGTTATCGGCAAACTCAAGATCGCCTGTGAAACCTGCGGCAAGAAGGAAGTTGCCGACATGGCCTGGAGCCTCGCGCCCAACGGCCGCTTGCCGTAACGCGACCTCTAAAAGAAAACCGGCCGCTCGATCCCTCAGGCGGCCGGTTTTTTTGCGCAAACGCGCTTATTTCTCGGCGACGATCGGATTTTCGAGAATGCCGATGCCGGTGATCTCGACCGTGCACACATCGCCGTCTTTCATGTACCAGACGGGATCGCGTCGCGAGCCAACACCCCCAGGGGTGCCGGTGGAAATCACGTCGCCTGGATTGAGGGTCACGCCCGTCGAAATGTAATTGATCAGCTTTTCGATCTTGTGATCCATGTCGCTGATCTTGGTGTGCTGCACTTCCGTGCCATTCACCCGCGTTGTCAGTTCGTAATCGTACGGATTGCCGAACTCGTCCGGGGTCACCATCCAGGGGCCGAAACCGCCCGTGCTCTGGAAGTTCTTGCCGACGCCGAATTGACTGGTGTGGCGCTGCCATTCGCGGATCGTGCCGTCGTTGTAGCAGGAATAACCGGCGATGTAGTCGAAGGCTTCGCTTTCCGGGATGTTGCGGCCGCGCTTACCGATGATCACGGCAAGTTCGCCTTCCCAATCCAGCGTGTCGGAGACCTTGGGCAGGATCATCGGGTCCTTGTGGGCGATCTGCGCCTCGGCGATCCGCAGGAACATCATGGGCTGTTCCTGTTTGCCGCGCCCCGTTTCCTCCTGGTGCTCTTTATAATTCACACCGACACACCAGATGGCGGGCGGGTTGGGCACCACGGGGAGCAGTTCCACATCGCCGATCTGCAATTCGGCGGGTTTGCCTTTGGCCGCGGCGCAGGCCTTGGCGATGCCGTCTCCCATCTGGAGCAGTTCCAACATGGTGTGCGGCAGGTCGGGGGCGACGCTTTTCACCGGCACGAAGCCGGTCTCGTCGACCATCACGCCGACGTTCTCTTCACCGTTCTGGCGATAAGAAATCAATCTCACAAGGGTCTCCTATTTCTTATTCCTTCAACCCGGAGGCGTCATTTACCCCTCCAGGCGGTTGGCCGTTGTGCCAAATATGGCGGAGAGGATCAATCACTTGGCACGGTCTGTCCGGGTTTGCTGCCCCTAGCCTCGCATGCGGGCGCGATGCTCCAGAACCCGCCAATCTTCGAGCCCCTCGAAGGGCACGTCGACGATGGCCGGGCGGTCGGCGACAAAGGCCTTTTCAAGCGCGGCGCGCAACTCATCCGGCGTGGTTGCGCGAAGCCCCAGCGCCCCGAAGGATTCGGCATATTTGACGAAATCGGGATTGTGCAGTTCGGCGCTGATTACCCGGCCATCAAAATCGACCATCTGGTTTTTGCGGACGTTGCCGTAGGCATTGTTGTTCATCACCACCGTGACGAGATTGATGCCGTGCAGCATCGCCGTCGCCAACTCGCTGGCACCGAACATGAAGCCGCCGTCGCCGGTCACGCACACGACCTTCTTGTCCGGATGCGCGACCTGCGCACCGAGCGCCGTCGGGAAGCTGTAGCCGAGCGTACCCTGGTATCCGGGCTGAATGATCGAACGCGGATGGTATGCCTCGAAATTCCAGCGCCCCCAGAAGCCCATTTGGGTCACGCCAAAGCACGCCAGCCCGTCTTCGGGCAGCGCGGCGCGGATCGCGCGGCCCAACGCATTCTGGCCCGGCAGGGTTTCCGCCACCTCCTTCACTGCGGCACTTTTGAGTGCCGCCATTTCATCGGCGACGGGCTCGCGTTTGCGATTATGCCGTCCGACGCGCTCGGCAATGGCACCGAGCGCCGGCTTACCATGCGCGATCAGATGAACGTCAGGGGGCCACACGCCCACGGATTGCTGCGCGTCGGGATCAATACGGATGAGCTTGATGTCATCGTCGCGTCCCCAGAATCCGGCCGGGAGCAAAAACCGCGTCCCAACGGCCACGGCAACATCGATCTTGGGCCAGGCGTGGGCCGCCGCGACCATGTTCTGCGCCAAGGGGTGGCGCCAATCGACAGCACCCAGCCCTTGCTCGCTCATGAATACCGGCGCCTGTACGGCTTCGGCCAAGCGCAGCAACTCCTCTTCGGCGCCCCAAATGCCGCCGCCGACGAAGATCGCCGGATTATCGGCATTGCCGAGCAACGCCGCCGCCTGCTCCACCAGATCGGGATCGGGCTCCATCACCGGGTAGTTGGTGTCGGCGGCCGGAATGGCGATGTCATCTTCCGCCGCCATGATGTCGGGCGCCATTTCGACGAAGACCGGGCGATTGCGCCCCGTATTCATTTGACGGAAGGCCTCGGCAATGACACCAGGCGCCTCTGCCGGTGTGTCGGCGCGCGCCTGCCATTTGGTGACGGACGCCATCACCCCTTTCTGATCATGGATCTCATGGAGCAGTCCGATGGGTTTGTCGATGGCCCCCGACCGCACTTGGCCGCCAACACACAGAACTTTGGCGTTGAGACCATGCGCCGTCAAAACGCCTGCGGCGGCATTGAGAACGCCAGGCCCCGGCACCACCGTGCAGACCCCTTCGCGGCCGGTGGAGAGAGCATAGCCGAGCGCCATATATGCGGCACCTTGCTCGTGCCGCGTATGGATCACGCGGAGCTTGTCTTTTTCGTGATAGAAGGCGTCGAACAGGGGGTCGAGTTGCACACCCGGCACACCGAAAATCGTATCCACCCCGTAACCCATTATGGTTTTGGTCAAGGCCCGGGCGCCGGTCATTTTCGGCATGTTATCCCCCTGTCTCGTGTTGTTGTTCTCCCCCTCCTTTTTAAGAGGCGGATTGATAAAAAGCACGCAAGACGTCGACCACCTCGGGACGGCTGAACTCGACCGGCACGTCTTCACCGTTGGCCAGCATCTCCCGTTGGCGGGTGCCGGAGATGTTCACCCGATCCTCGTTGCCGTGCGGGCAGGTGCGTGCCGATGCCATGCCGCCACACTTCTTGCAGTAAAACGTAATGTCGAATTTCAACGGCTGAATTTCGAGCGCACCGTCCCAGAGCGTATCGAAAATCGCCTGCGCGTCGAACGGACCGTAATAGCTGCCGACACCAGCGTGATCGCGCCCGACAATCAGATGCGAACAGCCGTAGTTCTGCCGCAACACACCATGCAACAAAGCCTCGCGCGGACCGGCATAACGCATTTCCAACGGCAAGCCGGCCTGGATTACGGTGTCCGGGATGAAATAGTTCTGGATCATGGCGTCGATGGCTTCGACCCGAACCTCGGCGGGAATATCCCCTTCTTTCAGCTTGCCGAGCACCTGATGGATGAACACACCATCGGTCATTTCGATGGCTGTTTTCACCAGTTGCTCGTGGCTGCGGTGCATGGGGTTGCGGGTTTGGAACGCCGCCACCTTGGCCCAGCCGAGCTCTTTGAACTTGGCGCGGCTTTCCTGAGGCGTGAAACAAAGTTCACGATAACGTGCCCGGTAGGGACCTTCAGACAGAACCGTCACCGGCCCCGCGATATTGGCGGCCTTTTGATCGAACAGCTTGGCAACTCCGGGATGAGCCGTATCCGTTGTGCGGAACACCTGCTCGGCTTCCCAGTTTTGATCCGGCCGGTAACTCTCCTCGACGATCATGGTCCCCATGATCTCGCCGCTTTCGCCGTCGACCAGCGCGACCTCGGTTCCCGCCTTCAATGCATCGGCCACATCCGAATCCACAGACAACGTGATCGGGATCGGCCAAAAGGTTCCGTCGGCCAACCGCATGTCGGAACACACGCCGCGCCAATCGGCTTCGTCCATAAAGCCGGCAAGCGGCGTATAGGCGCCCATGCCCATGAGAATAAGGTCCGAGGTTTCACGGCTGGTCATTTCCACTTGAGGAAGTGCGGCGGCCTTTTCGAGTAATCCGGCACGCTCTTGTTCAGGCGCCATCAGCGGCAACAAGGGGCCGCCGCCATGAGGCGCGACGAGGTCAGTCATGGTATCTCCAAATCGATAATTTGAGGGTGACTCTAAGTACACCCAATCAAGCGTAAAATTCCCGCCTAACGGGAGCGCGGCGTATGTAGCAGATCGGATTGCATGCTGACCAGCCCCATATGACGCCCATGGGAACGCGTCGGCAAAACTCCCGGCAGTTGCGCCGGATATGGACCCTCGTTACAGTCGCTGGCACTAAAACAACCCTGACGGCTGCCTCTTTTGGGTGCCGGTCAAAAAGTGGTGGGGAAAGGCATGGTCTCGAGAACACTTACGCCGAAAATCACGTATTGCGCTGCGGTGGCGTTGTTTGCGGTTTCATTGGGCATTTCAGGGGGAACTCCAGGTTCCGCACAGGCACAGAACTTGGCCTATAACCCGCTGGTCCTGCAGACGCGGCTCTCGGTCGCCGATGCCGCGCGGCTTTCCGAACCACCGAATCAATACCTGGCAACGGCGGTGATCCAACAGATCGGAGAGAATCCCGGACAGTTGGAAACGATCATATCGGCGGCCGTCAATGCCCAGCCCGCATCGAAGGATTTCGTCGTTCGCCGGGCAAGCAACGCCTACCCCGTGTTTGCCGATCGGATTGCAGCGGCGGCTGCACGCCCGGCGGCTCCCCCGCCGCCTGTTGCCGCCCCGGCCCCTGTACGCGTGGCTCAAGCGCCAGCCCGCGCGGCACCCCCCCGCCGAAGCGCGCCCGTCGAGCCGTTCGAAAGCCGACAAAAGGCTTGGTATGACGGCTGGTACATCGATGCCGCCGCGGGATTGAATATTTTGCTGGATTCAAGCCTCGACGATCCCGCGCTTGGCACGCGCGAGGGGACGTTATCCAGCGATCCAGGATTTGCCGGGTCATTCGCCTTAGGCACCGGGCTTGGCAAAAATTTTCGCGTCGAAGCCGAATTGGCATACCGCACCAACGATCCCGACTCCATTTCGGTCGGCGGATTCGGCTTCACGAGCAACCAATCGGTCTCCGGCAGCGTTACCGTTTGGTCAGGAATGGTGAACGGCTACTATGACATCCACACGTTTGATTCATTTGTTCCCTATGTCGGGATCGGTGCCGGATTTGCCAGTGTCAGTGTCGATATTTCAACCAATAGTTTCGAAGAATCGGATTTGGTGTTTGCCTATCAAGCGGCCCTCGGTATTCGATATCCCCTCAGCGATCAAAATATAGAGCTACGCGGCGGATATCGTTTCTTCAACGCGTTGTCGCCGGAACTCGGCACGACCGAAGCCGAGTATTTCGCGCACACGATCGAGGCCGGACTGACATATCATTTTTGAGGCCCGTTCTAAGAGACGCCGCGATGACCAATAAAGTGCGGACCGCACCATTGTGAACACCGACCAGCTTCTCCTTTTCGCCCTTCTGATCTGCACGTTCGGGTTCTTGATCTGGGGCAAGTTTCGCTACGACCTTATCGCGTTCTCAGCGTTGATCATTGCAGTCGTCATAGGGTTGGTACCGGCACAAGAAGCTTTCGAAGGATTCGGACATCCCGCGACGATTGTGATTGCCATGGTTCTGGTCATCAGCCGGGGATTTTCGAATTCCGGTGTCGTCGAGTTCATCGCTGATAAGTTCGTCAATCCCGAACGGCCTTTGTCGATACATATCGGCATCATGTCCGCAATCTCGGGCCTACTTTCGGCAATCATGAACAACGTTGCCGCCCTCGCGCTCCTCATGCCCGTCGACGTGCAAGCGGCCGCCAAAGCCAAACGCAGTCCGGCGCTTACGCTGATGCCGTTGTCGTTTGCATCAATTCTGGGCGGCATGGTGACTTTGATCGGCACCCCGCCAAATATCATCATCGCTACCTTCCGCCAGGAGGCGGTCGGAGAACCGTTCGGGATGTTCGACTTCACGCCCGTCGGTTTGACCTGTGCCATCGCCGGAACCTTGTTTGTTGCGCTGATCGGCTGGAGACTGATTCCGGGTTCCCGTGCCGAACACGATACGCGCGCCGAGCTCCATGAGTTGGAAAGCTATGTCGGGGAACTGCAGGTTCCCGAAGAAGCGCCCGCCATCGGCAAGACGGTTTCCGAATTGGATGCGGGCATCGACGACGACGACGTGCAGATTCTCGGCCTTATGCGGGCCGGCCACTTCCTGCCCGGACGGGCGCGTCGAACCGTCATTAAAGCCGGCGATATTCTCGCGGTGGAAGCCACGCCCGAGGCTATGGAAAAGGTCATTTCGACAATCGGTTGCGAGATCGTCGAAGCAGAAAACAAAAAGCTCTTCGCCGAAGGAAGCGAATTGAAGATGCGCGAGGTCGTCGTGCCCCCTGATGCCATGGTCGGCTGGTACCCCGCGCGTGCTCTCCGTACTCTGGAACGCTATGGGGTTAGTCTGTTGGGCGTTTCCCGACGGGGAAAAAGTATCCACCGGCAACGGCGGGGCACCTCATTTCAGGCCGGCGACATCCTTCTTTTGATCGGCCCGGAAGATGGGCTCGACAATGTGATCCAGGTCCTGCGCTACTTGCCGTTGGCGGAACGCGGCTTACAGGTCATTCAACGCGAGAAAGCGCGCCTGTCCACCTCGATATTCGCCATTGGGATTGCCGCCGCCGGTTTCGGATTGATTCCCCTGCCCATTGCCCTCGGCGCGGTCGTCACTCTATTCGTCGTCTCCGGCATCGTGCCTTTGCGCGAGCTTTATGAGAGTGTCGAATGGAGCGTGATCGTGCTGCTTGGCGCCTTGATCCCCATCGGGCAGGCGCTGGAAACCACTGGCGGCACCGCCTTGATCGTCGACGGCCTACTCGCCGTTGCGAGCGATCAGTCGCCCGTGATCTTGCTGACCATTTTGATGATCGTCACCATGACGTTGTCGGATGTACTCAACAACACCGCGACAGCGGTCGTTGCCGCCCCGATCGGCATCGACCTGGCCAACCGCCTCGGCGTCAGCGCGGATCCATTCCTGATGGCGGTCGCGGTCGCCGCCTCTTGCGCATTCCTGACACCCATCGGGCACAAGAACAACACACTGATCCTCGGCCCGGGCGGCTATAGTTTCGGCGACTATTGGCGTATGGGCCTGCCATTAGAAATCCTGATCGTTGCGGTCGGTGTTCCGACAATTCTTGTGGTCTGGCCTTTCTAAAACGGCTCAGAGATCGCGAAGGCTGGGCATCACTTCTGAAGAGAAAAGGTCCAGCGAACGCATCGCCGCGTCATGTGGCAAATCACCGATATAGAATGCGCTGACGAGGTAGTTCGCGCCCATCGCCGTCATCTGACTTTTGATATTCTCCCGCACCGAGTCGGGCGATCCGACGATCGCCGAACCGTTCTGAACCGCATCCGCCAAAGTTTCCGGCATGTTCTTCGAAATGGCCGGTCCCTGCACCTGGTTGACGCGCCAGAGTTTGGTCAGACTAGCGTGCCATTTCTCATAGGCGGGTTCCGCCAGCTTCAACGCTTCTGCGTCTGTATCGGCAACGATTACTTGACGTGAAATTCCCATTGCCGCGCCACCGTCGAATTCCGGGTTGGCATTGCCATTTATTTTCAGTGCCCCCCGATAAGCATCGAGAACGGATTTAGCATGCTCGACGCCACCGAGCGTCACCATCTGATAGCCGTTCGTCCCGCCCCATTCCGCGCCGGCAGGATAAGAGGACGGGTACCAGATGGGGGGATGAGGCTGCTGCAGCGGCTTCAACTCCATCGGCACGTCTTTGTAATGGAAATGCTTCCCCTCATGGTTGAGGACATCATGGGTTAAGCCGTTGACCAGAACGGCAAGCGCCTCCTGAAATACCTCACGCGAGGTTTCGGGGTCGACATTGTGGAAATTCAGTTCAAAGGGTGATACGCCTCGCCCCACGCCGACGTCCAATCGCCCCCGGCAAAGATGGTCAAGGATACAAACCTCCTCGATCAGACGAAGCGGCGAATAAAGAGGCAGCAAATAACAAAGCGGCCCCAACCGGATCTTACTGGTCTCCCGCGCGAGCGCACCAAGGTAGACCCCAGGGACTGGAACCATGTTGAGAGGTGTCGCATGATGCTCGGCTACGTGGTAGCAATAGAAGCCAGCTTCTTCCGCTGCTTGTACATATTGGATACGTTCGTCGAACTGTTGGGCCAATGGCCGATCGTTGACGTCCACATGATCAAAAAGGCCGAATTTCACGACGCGCTCTCCCCGACATTTGTTTCATTTGTGTCGAGCCGATATAAGGCTGGGTTGAATAGAAGAGGACACCGGGGAAACATCGGTTTCAAGGGCAAATCAGGGAGACGACTCAATCTGTCCGGTGACCGGTACCCCAAAAAGTTCTATATGGACACGTTTGTCCGACTACCAGTCCGGCAGAAACCGAATTTTTGTGATTTTCTTTGTTCAAGATTAGAGGATATGTCTTTGAAAAAATGTGATTTTTTCTGAACATTTTAAGCACGAAATTAATTACCCACACGACGTCCATCCATAACTAGAATTCAGACTGAAAGCCGAAAAGGCGAGAGGGGCCCCAAGGGGGGGGCCATACCGCGATGCTCTTTGGGGTCCAACGAAACAATGCCATCACGGCCTAGGGGAGAGGCTGCGGATAAATCCGCCGCCAAGACACCTGCCGCGCCCGCCGTCCACAGCCGAACGGAAAGTGGTGGCGCAGGTGCGCCCGTTGGTGATGCATTGATTCAGGCCGCCTTCGACCATGTATCCGATGGGATCTTGGTGCTCAGCTCAGAAGGCGCCATTGAACTTGCCAATCCCGCGGCAAGTAGGATTTTTGGTTACCTGCCCGAAAAGCTCGAGGGCGTTGCTTTCTCGTCCCTCATCGATACCCCCGGCCAAGGGGTCATCGAAAATCTCGGCGACATCGATGGGAATGAGGCTTCCACGGATTCTCACCCGGCCAAATCGCACCCAGCCAAATCACACATTGTCACCGCCACCCGTCTCAGCGGGGAAAAGCTGATACTGGCCATAAACCTTGCCGAGGTGATCGCCGAGGAGCACACCAAAATTATCGTGACGGTGCGCGATGTTTCGGCGGAGCAAAATCAGCAAAAATCGTTCGAAGAGGATGCCCGACGTTTCAAGGACATCTCGCAACTGGGCGCCGATTGGATATGGGAAACGGACGCGAAACTTCGTTTCACCTATATGTCGCCTGCGGGCTGCAGGGCTTTCCGTCTAACCCATGACCAAGTTTTGGGTCTCGACCGGAAGCAACTGTCGCGCTTGCGGCGTATCGTAATCTCCAAAGGAAATTTACAGCAGCATCTGCACGACCTGCGGAAACGTCAGCCATTTACCGACTTCGAATTTTGTATCGTGCGCGATGATGGCACGGAAGTACACGTTCAGGCGAGCGGCCGCCCAATTCACGGCCGCGACGGCGCATTCCAAGGATACCGAGGCTATTCCAAGGACGTCACGGCCTGGCGCCAAGCGACGGAGCGCCATGAGATCAGCGAACGGCGCTTCCATGACTTTGCGGCATCGGCCGCCGACCGATTTTGGGAAACGGATTCGGCGCATCGGTTCATTTATGTTTCCGATACCGCTGCCCGGACCGCGATGCTTCCCGCCAAATACATCATCGGCAAGAAGCGTTGGGAACTTCCCGGACCGCCCGCAGACGATGAAATTTGGCTGCCTCACCGGGAAGCCCTCGATGATCGTATGCCGTTCCGCGATTTCCGCGTCGCCCAAGCCGGAATTGACGGCAGCGCTCTCCACCTAAGGATCAGCGGCCGTCCCGTATTTAGTGATGACGGGCGGTTCCTCGGTTATCGCGGCACGACCGTCGATGAAACCAAAGAGATCGAAGCTCGGAATCTCGCCGATCACAATGAACGGCTGTTTCTGCAGGCGATCGACACCATTGCAGACGCCGTCAGCCTATATGATTCCGAAGACAATTTCGTTCTGTGCAACAGCACCTATCGGCAACGCCACAAAGGGCTGGAGCATCTGCTGGTACCCGGCACCCCGGTTGAAACCATCGTACGCGCCTCCGCCGAGCTCGGGCACATCAAATTGGCGAACGGATCGATCGGCCAACAAGTCAACGAAATCATCAAGCGGCACAAGCAGAGGATCGGCGACTACATGTATGAAGCGCCCGACGGGCGGTGGTCGAGAATACAGCGGCATTCGACACGCGATGGCGGTGTCCTCGTCATAAACGCCGACGTAACGCAGCAGAAACAATATGAGGACGTGCTCCGCGCCAGCGAGCAGCGCGCACGCGCCTTTCTCAATGCCACCTCGGATTTCGCGGTCTTGCTCGACCCCGAAGGCGTCATCGTCGATATCAACCTCGCGATGGCGGAGAGGTTGGGCAAACCCATACACGTTTTGATCGGATCGAAACTAAATGATTTTCTCGATCAACGCGTCGCGGCGCGGCGCACACGGTATCTGCAGCGCGTTGTCGACACCCGGGAACCCGTCGAGTTCGAAGACTATCATCAGGGCAGTTGGCTTGAGTCCAAATTCAGTCCCATTCTCGGCGCCAACGGGGAGGTATTACACGTTGCGCTGTTCATTCGCGACGTTACCGTCGAAAAGCAAGCTGAGTTTGCCCTCACGGTCGCCAAGGACGCCGCCGAAACCGCGAACCGGGCGAAATCCGAATTTTTGGCCAACATGAGCCACGAATTGCGGACACCTCTCAACGCCATCATCGGCTTCTCCGAAGCGATGCATGAGGAAATGTTCGGTCCGATCGAGAATGAAAAATACCGCGGTTACGTTGGCGATATCCTGTCCTCAAGCTTGCGCCTTCTCAACGTGATCAACGACGTTCTCGATATTTCGGCCATCGAACAGAGCAAGGCCGTCATCGAGGATGATCAAATCGACCCCCTGGAATGTTGCGCATCGGTCGAGCGCCTCGCCTCCGCCGCAGCGGCAAAGAAGAAAATTCAACTCAGTTGCAATGTAGATCCGTCCCTACCGCATCTGATTGCCGATGAACGGCGCTTCAAGCAGGTTCTTCTCAATGTCGTCACCAATGCGATCAAGTTCACACCTGAGAACGGCTCGGTTGAACTATGGGCTGGCCTATCGGACGACGGTACTTTCAACATCAGCGTTGCCGACAATGGCGTCGGGATGACCGAAGAGGGTATCTCCACCGCCCTGATGCCATTCGGCCAGATCGAAAACGATCAAGCGCCGACGGGTGACGGAACCGGCTTGGGACTTCCGGTCTCCGCCGCGATCATGCAGGCCCACGGCGGCATGCTCTCCATCGACAGCAAGCCGGGCCAGGGCACCACCGTTACCTTGCGGTTCCCCGAAAGCCGCGTGCAGCTCGATTGACCCCTCCCCGCCCTGGAACGATATATCCTGACGTGGCATCATCCCGCCGATCCACGCTGTACGTATAGAAGCCGTTTTAAACGCAACGGCCGATCCACATGGCAATCCACATTAGGGGGGAAACATGCGAACCACAAAACTCGGAAATTCCAACCTCACGCTTCCGCCCATCGGCGTCGGCTGCAACCGGCTCACGGATGCCAACGACAAGGCGCTTCACGAAACGGTCACCGAAGCGCTGGCGCGAGGAATTACTCACTTTGACACCGCCGAATCCTATGGCATGGGCGCAAGCGAAGAGTTCCTTGCGGCCGCACTGAAAGGAAGGCGCGAGCAAGCCTTCATCGCGTCAAAATTCGGGCTCATCTATGGCGCGGGCGGTGTCCAAATCCATGGCTCGCCGGACTATGTCCGGGAAGCTTGCGATCGCAGCCTGAAGCGGCTCGGTACCGATCACATCGATCTCTACTATCAACACCGGGTCGACCCAGATGTCCCTGTCGAGGAAACCTGGGGTGCGATGAAAGAGTTGGTCGATGCCGGCAAAGTGTTGTCTCTCGGCATTTCCAATCCGTCCCCCGACGAGATCCGCCGCGCCCACGCCGTACATCCGGTTTCGGCCCTACAAATGGAATACTCGCTGTTTACCCGCGATGTCGAAGCGACGTTCCTGCCTCTATGCCGGGAGTTAGACATCACGTTCGTCGCTTACGGCCCCCTCGCCTTTGCCTTTCTCGGCGGCGACATCAAAAGCGTCGATGACTTTCCCAAGGATGATGGCTATCGCCGTGGCATGCCTCGTTTTCAGGACGAGAACATCTCCCATAATCTCGATCTTCTGCGAACGCTGAAAGATGTCGCGAACGAAGTCGACGCCACGCCGGGCCAGGTATCACTCGCGTGGCTGATGGGCGGCCGGGACCAGGTGATCCCGATCCCCGGGTCACGTCGCAAAGAGCATCTGATTGAGAATGCGGAGGCTTGCGATATCAACCTGTCGCCGGATCAGTACAAACGCCTCAGCGAGGCGTATCCTATCGGCGCGGCCAAAGGGGAGAAACGATAGCCCCGATATCCTAGAGCTTTGTTTGGGTGCCGAACCGGGCCAGGAATTTATCGTGGGACCCGTCTTGGAGATAAGCGACAGCGCACCCTAACATCCGGTCATCGTTCTTTTCTCCGGCTGTCGGGCAATTGCTTTCCCGCACCTTGGCATTTGCGCGCGCTTGCAGCCCCTGATCGACTTGCAGTGCGTGCGGCAGGTCCGCCTCGCGGCGGCCATCTTCTTGCGCGTCGCCGGTGATGGCAATATCGGGCGCCACACCGCCGCCTTGGATCGAGCGGCCCGACGGCAAGTAGTACAACGCCGTCGTCAGCCGAAGCGCGCCGTCCCATTGCAGCGGCGTGATAGTCTGCACGGACCCTTTTCCGAACGACCGGACACCCATGATCATCGCCCGGTGATGGTCCTGTAACGCCCCCGCGACAATTTCAGATGCGGACGCGGACCCCCGATTGATCAATACGACCACCGGCAAGCCGTTGGACAAATCGCCGGGCGTCGCCGTAAAACTGCGGCCCTCGCCGTCCCGGTCCCGAACCGAAACGATATCACCACGGTTCAGAAAAGCATCCGCTATGGCGACCGATTGATTCAACAGCCCACCCGGATTGTTGCGCAGATCGATGACAAGCCCCTGCAATCGATCCCTTGACTGACGGCGCAGCGCCCGAAGCGCATCTTCCAACTCGTCGTCGGCACGTTGGATGAAACTGGTGATCCGGATCACACCGATATTGCCCTCCAGACGCCATTTCACCGGCTTTATCTGGATGACGGCGCGGGTAATCGTCACATCGAACAGGGTCGTTTCGTCGGCACCGCTTTCACGCTGGATCGTCAGCCGAACATCGGTATTCGCCGGCCCGCGCAGCAGTTTCACTGCCTCCACCAACGACATGCCTTCGATCGATTGGCCATCCACATGGGTGATCAGATCGCCGGCCTTGAGCCCCGCGTGAAATGCCGGCGTATCCTCGATCGGAGCGATGACCTTGACGAAGCCGTTTTCCATGTTGATCTCGATACCGAGCCCACCGAACTCGCCGCGCGTCGCGACCTGAGAGTCCTTGAATTCTTCGGGATTGAGGTAGGACGAATGCGGATCCAGCGATGCCATCAGCGAATCCAGCGCTGCCTCCGTCACGTCCGACGACGGGATCGCCCCCGGCCGGCCATCGATCTTCTTGATGCCGTCGACGGCGGCCGCGATCAATTGGACGTCATCGATACGCTGCACATAGTCAGCGCGCACGCGGAGATATGCATCGGTAAAATGTCGAAGCTGCTGCGCCCGGCTCGAATCCGTGGCGGCATAGGCGGCATAAACGCTCCTGAATTCCTCGAGACTGCGGGCTGCAACGGGGTCTTCGGCGGGCCGAATATGGGGGAAACCACCGAAAATCCTGGCCAGCGGCGCGTTGCCACCGGCGCACCCGACCAGCGTGTTGGACGTCGTGAACAGGACGACCAATCCGACCAAGGTCAGTTTCGCAACACGTAAAAGCCGATTTTTCGTCACGCGGTACCGCCACTCCTTTTCTTCGGCTTTGCCCCGCGTGTGAGAAAGCCGTCCACTTCCCGACACGCCAAGATCACAAACCTGCGCCACGAAGCAGTCAATGGTTATAAATGATTATATAGGCTCCACATCCCACGAATCCAGAAAGATCGCAGGAACCGGCCGCTAAAGAGCAAGCGTTTCCGGGGAGTTAGTCTTAGTCGACGGCTTGGAGAACGTCATCGACGATCCCGACCAGCCGGTCGATATCGGGCTTTTCGATAATCAACGGCGGTGCTAAGGCGATCACATCGCCGGTCACCCGAATGAAGGCACCCGCCTCATAGGCATGGTCGAACGCCTCACCGGCGCGCGCGCCGGGCCGGCCCTCGCGGGGCTCCAACTCGATCCCGGCGGCAATACCGACCTCGCGGACATCGATCACGTGCCGCGAGTCGTCAAGGCTATGCACCGCGTCCCGCCAATACGGCTCCAGTTCGGCCGCCCGCTCAAACAACCCTTCACGCTCAAATACTTCGAGCGTCGCCAACCCCGCCGCACAAGCCAGCGGATGACCGGAATAGGTATAGCCGTGGAACAATTCGATCCCGTCACCCGGTGCACTCATCAGCGTGTCATGGATTTCGGCGGACATGAGCACACCGCCCATGGGGACCGTTCCGTTCGTCAGACCTTTGGCCACCGTCATCATATCCGGCAGAACATTGAAACGTTCCGCCGCCGACCCCGCGCCGATACGGCCGAATGCGGTGATCACCTCGTCAAAAATCAGCAGGAGACCGTGCCGGTCGCAAATTTCGCGCAACCGTTCCAGATACCCCACGGGCGGCACCAGCACGCCGGTTGACCCGGCCATCGGCTCGACGATCACGGCGGCGATCGACTCTGCGCCATGCAGGGCGACGATCTCTTCCAACGCATCGGCACGCTCGGCGCCCCATTGCGGCTGACCGCGGGAAAAAGCGTTCCGCTCCGGGTCATGGGTATCCGGCAAATGATCGACCGCCGGCAAGAGATTTCCGCCGAATGCTTTCCGATTGTTGGCAATGCCGCCAACGGAGGTACCGCCAAATCCGGCACCATGGAACCCCCGGGCGCGGCCGACGAACATGCGCCGCTGCGCTTCCCCGCGCCGGTGGTGATAGGCGAGCGCGATCTTCAACGCCGTATCGACAGCCTCGGAGCCCGAATTGGTGAAGAATACATGATCGAGGCCGTCAGGCATGATCGTGGTAAGGCGGTTCGCCAGTTCAAACGCCAACGGATGCGCGACCTGATAAGATGCGGCGTAATCCATTTTGGCGGCTTGGGCCGCGATCGCGTCAGAGATTTCTTTGCGGCCATGCCCGGCCAGAACGCACCACATCCCCGAGATACCGTCCAAGACCTGGCGGCCGTCGGCCGTGCTGTAGCGCACGCCATCGGCCCCGACGAACAGGCGCGGTGACGCCTTGAACCGCCGGTTGGCGGTAAATGGCATCAAAAACGACCCAAAATCGTTAGGTAGTTGCGGGGAACCGGACATATCGGGGAGCCACTTTAACTCGTTAACGACGCCGGCACGCAAAGAAGACGGTGTGGGCCGGGCGTCGGGGGTGGGACGGTACCATGTCGGGCCTTTCCGTCAAACAAATTGTGCATTGCGGAAGCAATTTGCAACGCCCAATCAACAACGTCTATGAACGACCCATAGGACAATGGTTAACACGGCCAAAGCGCCCGCCTGATGGGCCGCGGCGAGGTGCACCGGCACGACGAGCAGCAATGTGGAGATCCCTAGGGTCACCTGAACGGCCACCGCGGCCATCAAGACGTGATACGCGATCCGGTACTCGGCCGCCGACGCCGCCCCCATCGCCCACAGCCACGCCCAAATGGTCAAGCCCGCCGTCGTCACCGCGAGGAGGCGGTGGTCAAATTGAACCGTGATAATGTTTTCGAAGAAATTGGCGATCCACGGCGACAGAAAGAAAAGCCCTTCCGGTATCAGCCGGCCATCCATCAGCGGGAAGGTATTATAGGTCTTGCCCGCATCGAGACCCGCGACAAAGCCGCCCGACATCATGGTGATGAACACCATCACCAAAATAACCCAAGTAAGCCGCCTCAGGCCGACGGGAAGCGCGCGGGCCGGCGCGCTACGCCCCCACAAGAGATCGAAGGCCGTCCACAACATCGCCCCATAGATCAGAACGGCGAGCGCCAGATGGGCCGTCAGCCTGTACTGGCTGACATCGGGCTGATCGACCAGCCCGCTTTTGACCATATACCATCCCATCCCTCCTTGCGCCGCGCCGAGGAGGAAAAAGACCACCAATCGCCGCCCAAGTGCCGCGTCGATCCAGCGGCGCCACAGGAAGATCACAAGCGGCACGGCGAAAACGACGCCCAGCAACCGCCCCCACAGGCGATGAATGTACTCCATCCAGAAGATCTCCTGGAATTCGAGCAGGCTCATGCCGTAGTTGAGCTTTTTGTATTCGGGGAACTGTTTGTAGGCGTCGAAAACCCGAAGCCATTCCTCGTGGCTCAACGGTGGGAGCCAACCGGAAATGGGCCGCCAATCCACCATGGACAATCCGGACTGGGTCAGCCGCGTGACGCCGCCAAGCACCACCATGACGAACACCATCGCACACAGACCGAGCAGCCAAAAGGCAAGGATCCTGCGGCGATCGGTTGAGGGACGATGGATGGCGATCGTGGTCATGACACCCTTATTTTTATTTGTGGCTTTTCGCTCGCGCAATATCCTGTCGGCATCGAAGCCGATCGGGCACATCTTCTCTCATACTCGCGCTGTTTTTTCCAACCCCGGTTTCAGAAGCCCATGAGATGACGGGTTCTCGCGGAATCCGCCCTGACCCCCTATAATGACCCCCTATACTGGTGCCGAGATACGATTTGCACCTCGACCGCAACGGCTCGGCACAAATAAACAGGCGTCGAAAACGCCGTTATCAGGAGAGGAAGCCCAATGCCCAGCGCGATCCCCACGACGATGAAAGCCGTCACCCTCCACAGTTACGGCGACGCCGGTAATTTGACCTATGAGGACGTTCCCGTCCCGACCCCCGCCGACGGCGAAATGCTGGTCGCGGTCAAGGCGGCCAGCATCAATCCCATCGATTTCAAAACGCGCAACGGCCAGGGAGTCAATCGCGGCTGGGAGGATAGCGTCCTGCCCGTCATCCTGGGCTGGGACATCTCGGGCCTCGTTGTTCAATCCAAATCCGATAAGTTTGCCGAAGGCGATGAGATCTATTCCATGCCGCGGTTCCCGGCGCCAGCGGGTGCCTATGCCGAATACATTACCGTTCCCGCCGAAGATGCCGCGCCAAAACCCGCCTGTCTCGATCATATCCAAGCAGCCTCGGTTCCCCTCGCGGCGCTGACGGCGTGGCAGGCGCTGATCGACACCGCCGGCCTCGAGGCTGGCCAACATGTTCTGGTGCAGGCGGCGGCCGGCGGGGTCGGCCATTTTGCCGTCCAGATCGCCAAGTGGCGCGGCGCGCACGTGACCGGCACCGCGTCCGCCCGCAATACCGATTTCCTGCGCGAGATCGGCGTCGACGACATCATCGATTACACCAAGACGAACGTCGCCGACACGGTCTCCGGCATGGATGTCGTCTTCCATATGCTCCCCGCCGACATGCGGGAGATTTCCTGGGCGACCCTCAAACCGGGCGGCTTCCTGATTTCCATCACCGGCCCCGTTGCCGAGGAGGAGGCGTCGGCCCATGGCGGGCGCGGCACATTTGTTCTGGTCAGACCAAGCGGCGCACAACTCGCCGAAATCGGCAGGTTGATCGAGGATGGTGCGATCCGTCCGACCGTGGATGCCGTCTACCCCCTCGACGCCGTCGCCGAGGCGCACGCGCATGTCGAAGGCGGTCATACCCGCGGCAAGGTGGTGATCAAGATCGCCGACTGAAATATGTCACGTTGGGCGGAGAACGCCCATTGGAGGAACCACGATGAAGATTTCCGCCCTCGATCACGTCAATATCGAAACCGATGACGTCGACCGGTCCGCCAAATTCTACGAGGACGTCCTGGGATTGACCGTCGGGAAGCGGCCCCAGTTCAACGAACCGGGATATTGGATGTATTCTAACGGCAAGCCCATCGTCCATATCATCGTCCGCAATCCCAAGAACAAGATGCTCACGGGTTCGGAACATGCCGCAATCTCGCACTTCTCCATGCAGATCGAAGATTTCGATACCGCAAGGGCGCGGCTCGTGGAAAAGGGCATCGATTTTCGCGAGAACAATCCGCCCGGCACGGGCCTGAAACAGCTCTTTTTGGCCGATCCCGACGAAGTTCTGGTGGAACTGCTCTATATCCCGGAGGGCGGGCGGTAAGTTCGCACCCCGCCGACCTGACTTATTAGTGTCATAAATCCCGGCGTATAAACGGGCGCCCGTCGATTGTCCGGAGACGCCATCCCCCGTGCGCATCGCTATTGCTACCGATGCATGGTACCCCCAGCCCAATGGGGTGGTCCGGGTTGTCGGCACCGTTGTCGACCGGCTGAAAAATCTGGGCCATGAGATTCTGGTGATCTCCCCAGACAATTTTCGCACTGTTCCCTGCCCGACCTATTCCGAACTCCCCCTATCGCTGTGGCCGAGAAAGACGACCGCGCGGCTGATCGAGGAATTCGCCCCCGATGCGATCCACATCGCCACGGAAGGACCTGTCGGGCATGCCGCGCGCGCTTATTGCCTCACGCACGGCCTGCCCTTTACCACGGCCTTTCACAGCAAGTTCCCCGAATATCTGCACGCGCGCGTCCGCGTTCCCATTTCGTGGGGTTATGCCTACATGCGGCGATTTCACGCGCGGGCAAAAACAGTGATGGTACCGGCGGCGGCCATCTACGAGGAACTCGCTGCTTGGAACTTCACCAACATCAAGGAATGGTCGCACGGCGTCGATACCGATCTGTTCCGGCCCGGTCCCAAGGATTATCTCGACGGTCTGAACCTGCCCCGCCCCTACTTCATTTTTGTCGGACGGGTGACCGTCGACAAGAACCTGCCGGGCTTCCTCGACCTCGATCTGCCCGGCAGTAAAATCGTCATCGGCAGCGGCCCGGCGCGTGACGCCCTGATGAAACGCTACCCCGACGTGTTGTTCCGGATCGCCAACGGCGACGACGAACTGGTACGTCTTTACAACGCGGGCGACGTATTCGTGTTTCCGAGCCGGACCGATACGTTCGGCCTGGTGATGCTGGAAGCGATGGCTTGCGGCGTCCCCGTCGCCGCCTATCCCGTGACCGGCCCGCTGGATGTAATCGGCGGCACGCAGGCGGGCGTTTTGGACAACGATCTGCGCGCGGCTGCCCTAGCCGCAGCTGACATCTCGCCCGAGGTTTGCCGGGCGCGCGCCTTGGATTTCTCCTGGGACACGGTTACCCGCCAATTCCTCGATTTCCTGGCCCCCATCCACGCCGTGGACGAGCCCCTGCGCCGCGCCTCTTGATATGGGTCAATGCGGCGGGTCCCCGCCGGCGGTGTGATAGGCGCAGGAGGACTTCACGATGAGCATGGTGGAAGTGGAAGTAACCGTCGGTCAGGACCGCGTTGAAACGCGCGACCTGCCGTTGCTGGATTTGGGCCCCTATTTCGCGGGCGAACCGGGCGCCAAGGAAGCCTTGGCCCAGGAACTGAAGTTTGCTTGCGAGGAAATCGGCTTCCTCGCGATCAAGAATCACGGCATTCCGCAGGAATTGCTCGACCGCGCCATCGAAGAGAACAAACGGTTTTGCGCCCTGCCCCTTGAACGCAAACTGGAAATCGAGATCGACCAGAATCAGCGCGGCTATATCCCGCCGAAGGCAACGTTGATCCGGCACTCCACCTATCACGACAATACGAAATTCGACCTCAACGAAACGACGGTCTTTGCCACCGACTTTCCGCCGGACCATCCGATGGTGAAAGCCGGCAAACGGTTTTACGGTCAGAACCAATGGCCGAAAGACCTGCCCGGCTTCCGCGAAACCGTAGAAGCCTACATGGGCGCGATGGAGAAGCTGGGCAAAAGCCTACTTCCGCTTTGGGCTGTGTCCCTCAATCTGAAGGAAGATTTCTTCGAGCCCTATTTCCGCGACAACTACACCTATTACCGAATGGCACATTATCCGCCGAAACCCAATCCGGATGAGAACGAGTTTGCGCTCGGCGCGCACGCCGATACCGGCTTCATGACGTTGCTGCCTGCGGCCGACGTACAAGGGTTGGAAATCCTTGACGCCAACGGCATCTGGTTCCGCCCGCGTAAAGTCGAAGGCGCCATCCACGTCAATGTCGGTCAGTTCCTCGAGCGCTGGACCAACAATCGCTTCCGCGCGACGCCCCACCGGGTCGCCGTGCCGACGGAGGACCGCTATACGGTGCCCGTATTCGTCAATCCGGACTTGGAACCGGTAGTGGAATGCATCCCAACCTGCCAGGGGCCGGACAACCCACCGCGATATGAACCCGAGTCCTATTGGGATTTCTTCAAGTGGTATATGGAAAACAGCTACCCACACTATAAGGAATTCCACGCCGCGTAGCGGACGAACCGCGCGTGACGTTGCATTCGCAACTATTCTTGCGCGCGCGGGTCCGTTAAACTCCTTCCCTTATTTATTCGACCGCCGTTCCTGCGGGATCGTGAAAGAAAAATGGGGGAGGTACCATGCAACAGATTTCACGCGCGCTTATGGCCGCCGGCGCGATGGCAGTTTTTGCCACCGGTCCGGCTATGGCCCAAAAGTCCGAAGACACCATCCGCGTCGCCCTGCATCAGCCCATGGGCGTTATCGACGGGTTCTACGATCCGCGCCCCGAACAGTCGCTGGTATCGTTCATGGTTTTCGACTCACTGGTGATGTTCGATGCCGAACAACGTAAATTCGTCCCGCACGTCGCGGAATCTTGGACCCGCATCGACGGCAAGACGATGGAGTTCAAAATCCGCCAGGGCATCAAGTTCCATGACGGATCCGACCTCGATGCCGATGACGTCGTCCATTCCCTCAATTTCGGGAAAGACCCGAAATACGCGTTCCGCTTCAAGGGAACGCGTTTCGGCTATATCGACAAGGTCGAAAAGATCGATCAATACACTGTCCGCATAACCGCTAAGCGTGACTACTTCGCGTTCCTGGGCCGGCTGGCCAGTCAGCCACCGATCTATCCGTCCGACTACCACACGTCGTTCAAGGACCCGACCGAGTTCGGCAAGAAACCGATCGGCAGCGGAAATTTCCGTGTGGTCAGCGTCGACGCCACAAAGGGTGTCGTGCTGGAAAAGTTCGATGGCTACAAGCATAGCTCTTCGGCGAAACCGGCGGCCCAGGCGAAACGCATCCACCTGACCCAGGTTCCGGACCGTCAAACACAGATCGCCAAGATGATTACCGGCGAGCTGGACATCATCTATAACGTCGCCCTCGAACAAGCAGACGAATTGCGGAAAATGCCCAATTTGGCGGTCGAGGTCGAACCGACGGTCACCTTTAGCTACATCTATTTCGACGCGGTGGACAAATCCGGCATCGGCGTCTTCAAGGACATCCGCGTCCGCGAAGCCTTGATGCAGGCCATCGACCGCAACGCCCTCAAGAAGGCCTTGCTGCCGCAGGAAATGCACAACGAGCCGTTGCAGGACGCCATGTGCCACAGCTGGCACATTTCCTGTGCGTCGAGCGCCAAGGTGCCCACCTACGATCTCGATAAAGCCAAGGCGCTTTTAAAGGAAGCGGGCCTGCAAGACGGCTTCAAGCTTGAGATCACCACCTGGGGCGCGTCCATCAAGACCGCCGAAGCGGTCGCCGGCATGTTGCGCCGCGTCGGCGTCGAAGCCACCGTCGATGCTCAGACCTTTGTCGGCTACCTCAAAAAACGCAGCGCGAACAAGGTGAATACCTTCGTCAGCCTGTGGGACAATGGCGGCGCGCAGCCCGACGTGGAAAACACCGCCGGCTTCTTCTGGCTCAAGGGGTCGCGGGATTACCACGGCGACGAGATTCTGCATGGCCTCGTCGGCAAGGGCGGATCGGAACTCGATCCCGAAAAACGCGCAGAGATTTTTGCGTCGGGATTCGACCGGATCATCGAGCAACGTTATCAGATGCCGCTGATCCCGATCCCGTCAGTCGTGGTGCATGACAAGGGCGTCGAAATCCAAGGCGGCCACAAGAGCCCCAAAGGGTTCGAGCTCAATCGTATCCGCTGGAAGTAACGTCCGGCAAACATACAAACGAAAGGGCCGCTCGCTGGAGCGGCCCTTTTTTTATTTCGAAAGATCGCTTTTCAGGTTGGTCAGCGCGTCTTGCCAATTGCCGGTACCGGACTGGCGGTAAAGGGAAAATTCGGGGAACCAAGGCGACCCATCGCCTTCCGCCATCCAGCGGTATTCAGCGGGGTGCGTTACCAAAACGCGCGCCGGGCGTCCGATACCCGCCCGGAGATGCATATTGGTATTGCTGACCCCCACCACTTCGTCGAGCACCGATACCAGCGCAAGCATGTCCTCAAGATCGTCATTGACGGCGCTAAAGTCGGCGACCGGCTTTCCGGCATGTGCCGCCAGCCGCTCCGTTTCGCCGGGCGCCGGCATGCGCTGCAGACTGACGAACGTTCCGGCGCGCCCGTGCAACGCGTCTCCCAAAGCTTCGGGTGGCAGGTGTTTGAACAATGTGCCCGTGCCGGCAAGTCCCGCGCGATAAGTGATCCCCAAATAAGGACCGGGCCCCGCCGCTGCCAATTTCGCGCGCATCTTATCGACGCGCCCGGGATCGGGAGCCAGCCGCACGGACGGCGGACACGAGGTCATCTCCAGAAGATAGGGAAGTTCTGCAACGGGAATTTCCGGCACGGCGGCACCATCGATCCGGCCATCCAGGAAATCAATACGGCTGCAGATCGAGGCGATTTTCGGGTCGGGCCGATAGACCACTTCGGCGCCGCGCGCCTGGAGTTCCGGTACGAAGCGCAGAAAGAACAGTTCATCGCCCAAGCCCTGTTCGCCGCCGACAATGATGCGTCGGCCCGAAAGGTCGTTGGCCAAGGGGGCTGCCGGGATGGCGAACCGGTGCCGGTCGGCGCTTGGCCGGAACCGGTAGTTGGCCCATCCCCGTTTGAAATTTCCGCGCGCCAATTGGATCAACGAGAGGTTCCAACGCCCTTCACCGAAATCGGGCGCCGCGCCGACAGCAGCACGGTAGGCGACTTCCGCTTCGGGCAAACGCCCCTGCGCACGCAGAACGTTTCCCCATCCGTTCAACACGTAGGGGTTCTGGGGATCAATGGCCTGCGACCGGTCGAGCAGATCGGCGGCTTCCGTGAGATGCCCTTCTTCGGCCAACAATGCCGCCAAGTTGACCAGCGCCCGAATATATCCGGATCGGTACCGCAAAGCCGTTCGGTAGGTATCTTCCGCGGCATCCCGTTCCCCCAACGCTTCAAGCGCGACCGCCAGATTGAAATGCGCTTCCGGGTAATCGGCGCGTCGCGCGATCGCTTGCCTGTAGCAATCGACAGCGGCGTCGAGATTGCCCGCCGCCGCCGCAAGCGCGCCGAGATTGACCAACGGGTCCGGGAAGGCGGGATCGAGACCGGCCGCATGCTTGAAGGCTTCAGCGGCGCTGCCGATCTCCTCGGCGGCCCGCAATGCCTGACCGAGGTTGTTGAAGGCCGCCGCATCGGTGGGATTCATCTCCGTCGCCGTCCGAAAATATCCCGCAGCGGCGGCGTAATGCCCCTCACGGAAAGCCGCGATACCGGCATTCGACACGTCGGCAACGGGGCGGGCGGTCATTCGGGCTTCAGGCGCGCCAAAAGGCATCTATCATGCATTCCACAGGGAAAGGCCGCCAAATGTGCCAAATTTGGCTGAAACCGGCGGCAAGTTCCTATATTTACCCATTGAACCGTTAGTTTAGCGTAAAGTACCGCTCCCCAAGGCTTGCGGCCAAAATCTACGGAACCCTGCGGATGACCGAGAACCGCCTTCAGACCGCCTTCGTTGCCATCGATGCCGCCAACAGCGCCGATCCCAACATGGAAAAGGCGGAGGGCGCCGATCAGCCGAAAGAACTGCTGTATGGCCAGCGCATGAGCGCCTGTCTCGACCAGCTGGCCCCTGACGCCCCCGAAACCGTTCGCCTTGCGGTGCGCGCCCAGCATATCGAGCGCTGGAAAATGCCCCGCGGCGACTATCCCGAGGGCAAAAAAGGCTATCATCGCTGGCGCACCGACCTTGGCCGTTATCACGCGGAGCGGACCGCCGAAATCATGGCGGCGGCCGGATACGGCGAAGACGAAATCGCCCGGGTGAAAGACATCCTGCAGAAAAAGAAACTGCGGTCCGATCCCGACGTGCAGCTGATGGAGGATGTCATCTGCCTCGTGTTCCTCGAATATTACTTCGAGGACTTCGCCGCCAAGCACCCGGAAGAAAAAATCATCGACATCCTGCGCAAGACCTGGGCAAAAATGTCGCCGCGCGGTCATGAGGCGGCATTGGCCCTCGATCTGCCCACCGCCTCGCGCAAATTGGTCGAAAAAGCGCTGGCGGCGTAACCGGTACCGCGCATTGACCCAACAGATATTGAATAAGGAGATCCGGCGGTGACCACACGCCAGCCTACAACTGTCTTTCTGGTGGGCGCCGGCCCCGGCGATCCGGACCTATTAACCGTCAAGGCCCTCCGCCTGATCCAGGAGGCCGACGCCATCGTCTATGACCGGCTGGTCGCGGAAGAAATCCTCGACCTCATCCCGGCGGAAACGACACGCATATTCGCGGGTAAGGCATCGCGCCGGCAAGGCACGCCGCAAGACCAGATCAACGCCATGCTGGTGACGCTCGCGCAAGAAGGCCGCAAGGTCGTGCGGCTGAAAGGCGGCGATCCCTTCGTCTTCGGGCGCGGGTCCGAAGAAGCGCTGCATCTCGTTGAAAACGGCGTGCCGTTCGAGGTTGTGCCCGGCGTCACCGCGGCCATGGCCTGCGCCGCCTATTCGGGCATCCCCCTCACCCATCGCGGCCTCGCCAAAAGCGTACGGGTCATCACGGGCCACCGTCGCGACGATCACGCCTTGGACTTCGATTGGCGGGCGCTCGCCGATCCGGAAACGACGTTGGTCGTCTATATGGGGCTCGCCAACCTGGAGTTGATCGCGAAGGAATTGATCGATGCCGGGGCGGAGCCAAGCCGTCCCGCAGCAGCAATCCATCGCGGATCGACGCCGCACCAGCGTACGGTGATCGGCACCCTCGCGACGCTACCGGAAAAAGTCAGGAACGCGGGACTGACCGCACCGACGACCGTGATTATCGGCGAGGTCGCATTGCTGGGCGAAACGCTCGACTGGTTCACACCCGTTGAAGCATCCGATCAAGAGGCCCATGGGTAACGCCCCCAAACAATTGTCCGATGTGACACTGGTGGTTCTCGGACATGGGTCGACGAGCGCGCCGGACGCGGCAACCGCGGTTTTCGCCCATGCGGATACGATCAAAAAACGGCATTCGTTCGCAGCCGTGCATCCGGCCTTTTTGCGGCAGCTCCCCCTCGCGCGAGATGTTATCGAGCCGTTGTCCGGCGAAATCGTCATCGTGCCCCATCTCGCCGCCGACGGGTATATCGCCAAGGATGTCGTGCCGCGGGAATTGGATCTGGATGGCGGGCTAACGGAGCGGCAGGGCAAGCGCATTTATTACACCGAGCCGGTGGGAACGCATCCCGGTTTGGCCGATATCGCCGCCGCGGCCATCGAAGACGTGCTGAAACACAATGCGCTTACCCCGGACCGAACCGCGGTGGTCGTGGTCGGTCACGGCACGGAACGCGATCCAGCATCGGGCGAGGCAACGCGCCGGTTGGCCGACGCCATCTTCGGCCGCCATGCCGTTGCCGAAAGCGTTGCGACGCTGCTCGAGATATCACCGCTGGTGGATGACTGGCGCACGCTCACCTCCGCCACCGCCGTGATCATCTTGCCGTTTCTGTTTTCCGCCGGGTTCCATGGGCGCGACGACATTCCCGCCCGTCTGGGGCTGCCGCCGATTCACGCTATTGACGGACCGGCAGCGGGACCCTTCGAAATCGCCGACCGCACACTTTATCTGTGTCCGCCCGTCGGCACGCTGCCGGCCGTCGCCGACGTGATCGTGGCGCGGGCCCAACAAGCGATCGTCTAAAACTTGGAAGCTATTCGTCGCTGAGGTCGATGGCGGCGGTAAGCAGCATGTACACTTTGCCCGCATCCGACGTCATCAATGTCGTGGCGAGCAATTCGTCCTGATCGTTGCGCCGGGCGATTTGGATGAGCTTGGCGAACTGGCTGCGGTAACGCTCCACATATTCGCGGAACTTCGCCTCCTCGCGGTATTTCTGCCGGATCTGCAAAAGCTTCGGCCGCGGCCGCATACCGAGAAGTTTGCGCAGGAACAGCGATTTATCGCCGGTGTTGAACTTCCGCCAATCTTCCTCGGTCACCCGCGTTTCCAGGACCCTGTTGATGTCGATGGCGACCGATTCGAGACCTTCCGAAATAAGTCCCATACGCCGCAGGAAATCCTCGCTGCCCGCATCGTCGGCTTTTTTGTTGAGCCGTTCGGCGATGGCCGCGGCGCGCTGCGAACTCCGCTCCAAGGCCGCCGTGCGCGCATCGATCTGGTCGGTAATCTCGGAGGTGTTCTTTGCCACCTTCTCGGTGACATCCGTCAGGGTCTCGCTGCGTTCCTCGAGCAGCTTGCCCCACCGTTCCATTTCCTGAATGGCCTTGCCGGAAGTTTCGCTCGCTGTGCCGGCGTGTTGGGAGAATGCCGAGGTGACCGTATCGATACTGCGCAACGCCGCGTTGAACGACCGCGTCAGGGTTTCCAATTCCTTGCGCAGGCCTTCGCCGGAGTTGCCCATGCGGCCCGCCATCTTATCCGACGCGGCGATCACGTCCTGGGCCTGCTGACGCAGTTCTTCACGGATGGCACGGAGTTTACCGAGGCTTTGCGATGCCGTCGCCATGGCCGTATCCGCCGCCTGGCGGAGGGACTTGTCGGCGGTCTCGACGGCATCGGAGGCCGCCTTGGAGGCCTGCGTCACTTCGTCGGCGCGGTTTTGAACGGCGCCCGCCGCGCCTTCCAGCTTGGCGATCGTCTTGTCGGAGGACACGGACAGTTCGTTCAGGCGTTGGTTGATGGTTTTGCCGGCCTCTTGGAGACGTTGCATATTGCGATCGGTCAAACCATCGATTTCCCCGATGCCTTCCTTGAGGTTTTCCGTCAATCCGCCGGCTTGCTCGACAGCACGGTCCGAAACCTCAGCCATTTGATCAGCCTGCCGTTGCAATCCGGAACTGATGACCGTCAACAGCTTCACCGCCCGGTCGACGGCCATAGTGACATCGCGCGAACGCTCGTTGAGCGCCGTGCCCACTTGCTCGATACGGTTGGTCGCCTCGGCGGAAGTATCGCCCAACCCGCTGGCCTGCTTCTCCAGAGCATCGGCGAAGGCCTGTACGTGCGACGTCGATTCCTGTGCGGATTGCGCAAACTCCTCCGCTTTCTGACGGAACAGAATGCCGATGCGGTTGAGGCGTTCCTCGGTGTTGCCCGCGGAACCTTGAACATCCGCGAGTTCCTTACCGAGCGCCTCGGCAATGGTTCGAAGTTGCGACGCCGCCGTGTTAGCCGCCGTCGCCGCTTCGTGCGATTGCTTCACGACAGCATCGCCGACGCTTCCCACATCCTTGACGGCATCGTCCGCCGTCGCCGCGAGTTTCTGCGAACGTTCGTCGAGAGCCGCTGCCGCTTCGCTCACCTGGCCTATCAGGTCAGCCGACAAATCGCGCATGCGGTCGGCCTTGCTCTCGAAGCTCTCCCACGTCTGATCGAGCCGCGTCACCGCATCGACCGCAATTTCTGACAGTTCCTCCGACCGGTCACGCAGCTTCTCGCCAACCGATTCGATTTGCCCGGCGGCCGTGTCCGAGGTCCGTGTCAGATCCTTCGACTGGCGGCGAAGCGCTTCGTTCACCAGCGCCAGCAGCTTTGCGGCACGCTCCGAGGCGCTGACCACCTCGTCCGAGCGGTGTTCCAGCGTCTCGCTTGCCACACCGATATCGGACACCGCCTTGCTGGACCGGTGGCTCAATTCCTCCGACCGTTCACGCAGCGTATCGGCAATGGACTGCACCCGGTTCGCTGCCGTCTCCGCCGCGCCGGAGATTTCGCGGGACCGCTGACCGAGGTCTTGGCTGATACGCCGCAACCGTTCCGCCGCGCCGCTCGAGGTATCCTCGATTTCAGAACTGCGCTGACGCAACGCGGCGCCGACTTCCTCGACCCGGACGACGGCATTCAACGACGCATCGTTGAGCCGTTTGGCCTGTTCCTCGAGATGCGCCGAAACTTCGTTCATATCCTCGCCGGCGGCGTCGGCGGCGCCGGACAATTCCTGCACCTGACCGGCAATCACGCCGTTTAACTGCTGCAGTTCGGTAGTCGCCTCCTCGCTTCGCGCCGTCAACGCGGCGAGACGTTCGCCGAAGCCGTCGCTGGTCGCGCCGACCTTGTCCGCGGCCTGCGTGATCCCTTGGAGGTCGCGGCGCAAGGCATCGGCCGCGGCATCCATACTGGCGATGCTGATATCGGCGGCGGCCTTGACGTCGAGCTGCGTCCGGTACAACGCATCGGAAACTTCTTGAACCTGTGCGTTGGCGTCCTTGGATGCCGCCGCCAAATCGTCTGTACGCGTTTTGAGTTCGTCGCCGACCGTGCCGAGGCGCATCACCACCAAATCGCCCAAACGCGACAGATGATCGCTGCGAAGCTTCAAGGCATCGTCCGCCGCCTCGACATCCGCAACCGCCTTGTCGGCGATTTCCGTCAACGCCGAAGCCTGTTCCTCCAACGCCGTCGCGATCTTGTCGACACGCCCCAAGGTCACATGAGAAACCGAATCGAGGTCTTCGGACACGGCGGTAAGGCGTCCGGATATGGAACTGGTTCGTTCTTCGGCACGTTGCGTCGTCGCGTCCAGCTCCTCCGCCTGCCGCTTGTTGGCGTCCGTGGCCGCGTCGATCTTATCAACCGCCTCGTCGGCGGCAGCGCCCAGCGCGTCACCGCCCGATTGCAGGCTTTCGGTCATCTGCCGCACTTTGGCGTGGATGCGTTCCGAGGTTTCGCCGAGGGATTCGGATTGAGCATTCAGGGTTCCCGCGATCAGGGCCGCGCGATGCGCCGCCTTGTCCGCCGCCTGTTCCAATGTCGCCGCCTGACGATCGAGAAGTTCCCGCATTGTGTCCGCCTGCGCGGAGGCCTGTTCCGAGCGCTTGGAAAGATCCGCCGTGATTTCGCGCATGGTTTCCGCGCCGGCCTCGACGCGCTGGGACACCCGCTCGCTAACGGCTTCCAACGCCTCGCCGCGCGATCCCAACTGTTCCGCCAAGCGCATGGCGCGTTGCTCCGCGTCGGAACTTACGTCATCCAAATGGCGGGTGCGCGTTTCGAACAGCTCCGCCGTGTCGTGGGCACGCTTCGAGGCCTCCTCGGCAATACGAACCAATTCACTGCCGCTATCGCCCAAGGCGGCGCGGATTTCATCGGTGCGCGCCGCCGCCTGCTGCGAAACCGCGATCAAGTCGTGCGATTGATGATGAAGGATGTTGCCCGCTTCCCGCGCCCGGGCCACCGCCCCGTCCGTGGCGGCAACCAATTCCTCGACATGCCGGCGCAACTTGTCCGACGCCGCCTCCGCCTTGATGGAGGCTTCGTCCGAAAGGGTGGACAGCGCCATCGTCCGCTGGCGAATAATCTCCGCCGCCTGATCGGCACGAATGGCCGCCTCTTCCGAGGCCTCGGTCAGGAAACGTGCTTGGCTGCGCAATGCGTTGGTGATCGTGCCGACACGGCTGTCCGCCGAATCCGACGGATAGGTCAGTTGGCGGAGATGCCAGCGCAACGCGTGCGCATCGCGCTCGAACAAGCGGCTGCGTTCATAGAAACCCGCAACCATCCACGCCAGCGCGATGGGCGTGGCGATGGCCGCCACCAACCCGCCGATTTCATGGGGCAGCAAACTGGCGAGCGTGGCAAAGCCGAGCGAGTCGCTGACATAGGCGAGACTGCCTGCAAGCCAGATAATGGAAAACACCGCCGCCGCGATGGTCAACATGCGCCAACGCACGTAAATCGGCGGCTGCCAGTCAGGGGCCTCGATGGCGGCGGACGCATAAGACGATGGCGGTATGGACGCAGATGCCGGCGGCACCGAAGAGGAAGGTGAAGATTCGTTTGCCGCAGCGCCGCTTTGCCCCGTCCCTTGCGGCACCTCCGCGTCGTGAACCAGATCGATGGGGCGGGACGTTCCGTCGGGGCGGTTGGGCACCTTGGCCATTCTTGGCATCTCCACCTATTGCCAGATCGTGCCGCACAGGCGCGGCAAGTTGGCGGATGCTAACACAGGCTATATGTGGGGCATAGCTACTAGTTTTCCACAATATGTAGCCAGGATGTAGCTAGGCCGCCGATCTTAGGGCATTGGAATCTCGGACCGAAATTCGGGGCGTTCCGGCCCGCAAGCCTTCACCTTTATTGTTAGCCGCAGCGGTTAAGCTCCGGTTAACCAAACACGTTCTGCCGTCCCGAAAGTTCGGACAAACAGTGATGAGCGTTTGATCGGCCGCGGCAACATCCTCATCATGCGGAAAACAACGAACCTCGGAGTAGGAACACGTGGCCGACATCGTATTGGGCATCGGGACGTCGCATAGTCCGATGCTGACCCTGGCGCCGGAGCATTGGGATATCCGCACCGACGCCGACCGAGCGGAGCAGAATCACCCTTATCGCGGCAAGACTTATAATTTCGACGAATTGCTCGAGATCATGCCGCGCGACAAGCTCGCTAAACTCAATGCCGTCGAAGAGCGCCGTGCCCGCTTCGAACGCAGCGACAAGTGCCTGGACCTGCTCGCTCAAACCCTGGAGGAGGTGAACCCGGACGTTCTGGTGATCATCGGCGACGACCAGCATGAATGGTTCCTCGACGATGTTCAGCCCGCCTTTACCTTGTTTTACGGCGACGAGGTGTTTGCGAAAGGCTTCGACGCCAAAGCCACCGACGTTCCCGAGCCGATGATCCCGGTGCGACTTTCCTATACGACACCCGTGGATCACAACTACCCCGCCGATAGCAGCGTTGCCTCTCGGATCATCACGCAGACCATCGAGGACGGCTTCGATATCACCGCGTCGAAATTACCACCATCCCGCGGCGGCGGCCCGGTCGGCATTGGCCATGCCTTCGGCTTCATCTATCGCCGGCTTCTCAACGACAAGCCCGTGCCTTTCGTGCCGGTGATGATCAATACCTATTATCCGCCGAACCAGCCGACGGCGAAGCGGTGCTACGAATTCGGCCAATCCATCGGCCGCGCGCTGGCCGGCATCGAAGACGACAAGCGGATTGCCATCGTCGCGTCCGGTGGGCTTACCCATTTCGTCATCGACGAGGATTTCGACCACCGTTTGATCGACGCGATGCAATCGGGCGACGTCGAGAAACTGACAGCCGATCCCAACACCGCCTATCAATCCGGCACGTCGGAGATCAAGAACTGGATCGCGCTGTGCGGCGTCATGGCGGGAACGGGATTGAAGATGACCTTGCACGATTACGTGCCCTGCTACCGGTCCGAAGCCGGCACCGGCACCGCCATGGCGTTTGCCACCTGGTGTTAGTGCCCTTCGTTTTCGCCTTCACCGCTTTTCGTGTCGTCTTCGGGCTCCGGCTTGGGCAAGCGGCGGCACTTTTCGGTGGATTTCGGTATCGTGATCTGGGCGCCTTCCGTCATCAGCCTCAGATCATCGCGGATGACAATGTTCAACACCAACGGATCACCGATTGCGGCGTTAATGGCAGGAAAGAGGCGGTCGCGCAGCCCATCGACCGGCACCAAGCCGTCCGGCGTGCGATAGACCGGCCCGCGGCTCAATTCGCCCAAAACGGCGTGCCGGATACGCGGCTCCACTCGGCAAACGTAAATTGCCCGGCTTTCGTCGGCCACTTGCAGAAAAATGGTGATCACGGCCTGGGGGGCCCGAGCCCCGTTGAGCTTGAAGGTGCGGATGGGAAAAGACGCAAGTTGTACGAATTCCGTCGGGTCAGGCTCCTTTTTTTCCTCCTTTTCTTGGCCATCCTTTTTGTTTTCGGACGCCTCTTTTGTTTGATCTTCGGCTTTCGTCTCTGCGGCCCGCAGGGATGCCGTCGGATAACCGCCGGCCGCCAGAAGGGCGCCGATCAACAAGCCAAAAATAATGAAATTCAATATCTTACGAGGCATATCGTACCCGATTTCTTGTCGTTATATGTAAGGAGCGCCTTCCGGCGATCAAGCGGCGCGCCCATGTTGCGGCGGCCCCATCAGGAGCGATATAAAACAGCAGCATTTGACCGTGCCCCGGATATGGACCGGAAATAGGGAGAGAATAATGGACGATAAAACCCGCACCGAACTCGAAGCCGCTGCCTTTCGCGGCCTCGTCGCGCATTTGCAGAAACGCACCGACGTGCAGAACATCGATATCATGAACTTGGCGGGCTTCTGCCGGAATTGCCTGTCCAAGTGGTACATGGCCGCCGCCAAGGAACGCGGCATCGATATGGATTACGATCAGGCGCGCGAGGTGGTTTACGGCATGCCCTACAGCGAATGGAAGGACAAGTATCAGGCAGAGGCCTCCGATGAGCAGAAGCGGACCTTCGAGGAGACTAAGCCGCTCCACGCCGAAATCAGCGGCCACTGAAAATCGAGGCAAAAACCGCAGGGATCAGCGGGCATTGGCGAACCGCCCCCAGTCTCATAGAATGCCCATATAATAAGTAAGCCATACAACAAATAAGATTGAGGAAGCGCCCATGGCGACCGCCACCCAGAACAGGGGCAAAGTAGCCCCGGCCTCGAGCCCCGAACGCAGCGCCTACTACGACAAGATCCGTGATTTGGGTCTGGCGCCCTTATGGATGGAATACAGCAACCTGCTCACCCCCGAGCCGCAGGTCAAATCCGTTCCCTTCATCTGGCGCTACGAGGAAGAGGTGCGCGACATCCTCATGGAAGCGGGCAAGCTTATTTCCGCCGAGGAAGCCCAGCGCCGGGTGCTTGTGCTGGAAAACCCCGCCTTTGCCGGTGAAAGCCGCATCCATGACACGCTGTTCTCCGGCCTGCAGTTGATCTTGCCGGGCGAGGTCGCGCCCGCCCACCGTCATAGCCCCAATGCGCTGCGCCTGATCCTCGAAGGCGACGGCGCTTATACGTCGGTGAATGGCGAAAAAACCATCATGGAATACGGCGACTATATCATCACGCCGACCTGGACCTGGCATGATCACGGCCACGAAGGCACCGAGCCCGTGGTGTGGCAGGACATCCTCGACATGCCGATCGTGCAAACCACCGGCGCCATCTTCTATGAACGCTACCCGGAAGATCAATTCCCGGCCGGTCCACCCCCCGGGGACAGCCTGCATCGCTACGGCTCCAACATGCTGCCGGTGGGTCTGGAGCCCGACAATCTGAACTCACCGATCTTCAGCTACCCCTTCGCCAAATCGAAGGAGAACATGGAGGCGCTCGCGAAAAACAGCGATCCCGATCCCTATTTCGGCCTCAAGGTGGAGTTCATCAATCCGATGACCGGCGGCCCCGCCATGTCGACCATCTCGACATTCCTGCAGCGCCTGGAGAAAGGTTTCAAGACCGAACGCTATCAATCCACCGAAGGCTCGATATTCACCTGCCTCGAGGGCAAGGGCCGCGTCGTCATCGGCGACGGCGACAGCGGCGAGACCATCGAATTCGGCCCGCGCGACATCTTCGTCGTGCCGTGCTGGTTTCCCTACCGCATCGAGGCGGACGAAACCACCTATCTGTTCCTCGGCACCGACAAGGTGACGCAGACCAAGCTCGGCCTGTGGCGGGAACGCCGCGGCAACAGCTAAGCGGCCCATCGGATGGAAAGCACACCGAGGCGGATCATTGTCGGCATGACCGGCGCCAGCGGCGCCATCATCGGTGTCCGCCTGTTGGAAGCCCTCGCCCGTTCCGACGTGGAAACCCATCTGGTGGTCAGCAAGTGGGCGCAACAGACCCTGGAACACGAGACCGACTATCGGATTGCCGATCTCCGCGACATGGCCGACGTCTATTATGGGCCCAGCGACATGGGCGCGGCGGTCTCATCGGGCTCCTTCGTCACCGAGGCAATGGTTATCGCGCCTTGTTCGGCCCGCTCCATGGCCGCCATCGCCAACGGCTTCGGCGAACATCTGGTCCACCGTGCCGCCGACGTCATCCTCAAGGAACGGCGCAAGCTGGTCCTGGTCGTGCGCGAATCCCCCCTCAACGAGATCCACCTCGAGAACATGCTCAAGCTCGCCCGCATGGGGGTCGGCATCCTGCCACCGATGCCGGCATTCTATAACCACCCGCAATCGGTGGAGGATATCGTCGAGCATATCGTCGCCCGGGCCCTCGACCAGCTGAACGTGCCCGCCGATTTCGCCAAGCGGTGGGACGGCGACATGAAGAACCGCACCGCCAAGATCGAACCCATCAAATAACCGTCCCACTAGACGAGCACCCCGGGGAAACGCCTGAAAAGCTCCGACGTTGCGAGTGACCTTCCGGGCCGGCGCCGCTACACTGCGCGCCAAATCGCCTCACCTCTGAGTGAAACAATCAAAGAAGACGCGGGAGTTACGACCCTATGAACGACATCGCCATGCCGGTCAAATTCGGTGCCGGCCAGCCCATCCGACGCTTCGAAGACAAACGCCTGTTGACCGGCCACGGCAACTATCTGGACGACGTCAATTTCGACGGCGAAACCTTCGGCTATGTGTTCCGCTCGCCCGTGGCGCACGCGGCGATCAAATCTCTCGACGTGTCGGCGGCGCAAAAAGCGCCCGGCGTTGTCGCGGTTTTCACTGGCGCCGATCTCGACAAGATGGGGGTCAACAACCTTCCCTGCGGCGTGCCGATCACCAACCGCGACGGTACCGATCGTCCGACGCCGGTGCGCCCCATCCTCGCCTCCGGCAAGGTGCGCTTTGCCGGTGAGGGCATCGCCTTCGTCATCGCCGAAACCCGCGCCCAAGCCAATGACGCCGCCGAGCTGATCGAGGTCGAGTTCGACATGCTCGACGCCGCCGCCAATCTGCGCACGGCCACCGACCCCGGCCAGCCGCAAATCCATGACGACGTGCCCAACAATCAGCTGTTCGATTGGGGCCTCGGCGACAAGGACGCCACTGACGCCGCCTTCGAAAAGGCCGCGCACGTCACCCGTCTCGACCTGATCAACAACCGGGTCACGGCGCACCCGATGGAAACGCGCGGCGCCGTTGCCGACTACGACGCGGCGAGCGGCAAGCTGACCCTTTATTCCAGCACCCAGGGCGGCTGGGGCCTCAAGAACCAGTTGGCCGAAAACTTCCTCAAGACCGATCCCGCCAACGTCCGCGTCATCACCCCCGATGTCGGTGGCGGTTTCGGCATGAAGCTGTTCGTCTACCCCGAGGTGCTGGTCACCGCCATCGCGGCCAAGGAAATCGAGCGGCCGGTGAAATGGATCGCCGACCGTTCGGAAAGTTTCCTTGCCGACAATGCCGGGCGCGACCACGTCACCACCGCCGAGTTGGCTCTTGACGCCGACCACAAAATTCAAGGTTTGCGCGTCACCACCAAGGCGAACATGGGCGCCTATCTCTCGTCCTTCGCGCCGTTCATTCCGACCATTGCGGCGAGCAAGGTGATTACCGGCGTCTACGACGTGCACAACCTGTTCAACAACGTGATCGGCGTGATGACCAACACCTGCCCCGTGGACGCCTATCGCGGCGCCGGACGGCCCGAAAGTAACTATATGATCGAACGGCTGCTCGACGCGGCGGCGCGCGAGGTCGGCATCGGCCCCGACGAGATTCGCCGGCGCAACATGATCCCATCTGAGGCCATGCCTTTCACCACCGCCGCCGGCACGCCCTACGACTCGGGTGAGTTCGTGCGGGTGATGGAGGCCTGCGTCGAGAAATCCGATTGGACCGGCTTCGAGGCCCGCAAGCGGGCGAGCGCGGCCAAGGGCCTCCGGCGTGGGCGCGGCCTCGCCTACTACATCGAGGCGACCGTCGGCGGCGTCGAGAACGCCGCCATCCGTTTCGGTGACGACGGTTTCGTGCGCGTCTATGTCGGCACCCAATCCAACGGTCAGGGTCATGAAACCGGCTATACCCAATTGCTCAACCGCCGCCTCGGTATTCCCATGGACAAGGTGAAAGTGATCCAAGGCGACACCGACGCCATCGCCAAGGGCGGCGGCACCGGCGGCTCGCGCTCTCTCGTCGCGGAGGGCACCGCCCTCCTGTCGGCCAGCGATCAGGTTATCGAGCGCGGCAAACAGTTCGCCGCCGACGAACTTGAAACGGCGGTCGCGGACATCGAATTCGGCGAGGGCGCGTTCCGTGTCGTCGGCACCGACAAGTCCGTCGATATCATGACCCTGGCGCAGAAGGTCGCGTCCCTGGGCGATCTGCCGGAAGGGATGGAAGACGGCCTCGACGGTGCCGCCGAAACCGAGGTGGAGGCCGGCACCTTCCCCAACGGCTGCCACATCTGCGAAGTGGAGATCGACCCCGCCACCGGCCAGGTGCATGTCGACCGCTACACGGTGGTCGACGACATCGGCATCATCATCAACCCGATGATCGTCGAGGGTCAGGTGCACGGAGGCATCGGCCAGGGTGTCGGCCAGGCACTGCTCGAGCAGCACGTCTATGATGGGAGCGGCCAGTTGCTCACCGGCTCGTTGCAGGATTACGCGCTGCCCAAGGCGGATGACCTCTGCAACTACGATTTCTCCTACATCGAAGTGCCGTGCAAATCCAACGTTATGGGCGTCAAGGGCGCGGGCGAAGCGGGCGCCGTCGGCGCGCCGGCCGCCGCCATCAATGCCGTCGTCGACGCGCTCGCCGATCTCGGCGTGAAACATGTGGACATGCCGGCCACGCCGGAGAAACTATGGCAGTTGATGAATAAATAGCGCCATACACAAACAGGGGGACATAACCATGAGCCGTTTCATCGATCGCGGTCTCGACGATCTGACGCCGGAACAGCGTGCCGTCGCCGACGAAATCATCGACGGCCCGCGCGGCAATTTTTCGACGCCATGGAAGCTGCTCGTCGAGCGCCCGGGCCTCGCCCAGCAGATGTGCCGCATCGGTGCCTATATCCGCTACGAAAACGCGCTGCCCAACGACCTCAAGGAACTGGTGATCATCACCACCGCCCGCTATTGGGACGCCGAATATGAATGGCACATCCATTCAAAGTTGGCAGCCAACGAAGGCATTCCCGCCGATGTGATCGAAGCGGTGCGCCGCAATGAGGACCCGTCGAGCGTCAATCCCGACATCCTGCTGGTCGTGCGCGCGGCACGGAAACTCCTGAACGATCACCGGCTCGACGACGCCACCTTCGATGCGCTGGTGGAGCGCTTCGGCCGCGAGGGCACCCTCGATCTTGCCGGCACCGTCGGCTATTACGGCCTCATGGCGCAGATGCTCAACGCCTTCGACGTCCCGGTACCGGAAGGCGCGCCGAAGCCGTTCAGCTAGATTGCCAGCCTGACAAGAATGAACCTAAACTATTGATGAATATCAGTTGTAAGGTTTGTATTTCGTGAGGGCCAATGCACCAATGAAAACGAGTTAATGCGTTTCGCAAAGCCGTCCACCGCCATCTTTTGTACAGCAATCCTTTACGGGTGCCAGGGCGTCGCCGTCGCGACATACGACGGGCCGGTATGCAACGATTGCTCGCCCCAGGAGTATCTCGCTCTTCCTGAACCAGGCCGGATAAAATCGGTCAGAGGATTCATCGATATAGGCAAAAGAATCAACGATCCTATAGCCTACAGATGTTTTCGGTCGGGCAATCCATACACCGTTCAACCACGGTTTGATCGCTACATTAGTGATAGCCCGAGTTTGGTAAGCTCCGCTTCTAAGGCGGTGCATATCTACGTCGCCTTCATCAATGAGTGTGCCGCCCTTGGCGATTATAAAATTCGGTCTATGCCGAAATAATATGTTTTGTGAGTATAGCTCATCAGGATGCTGACATTTGCCAAAACGGCGAACCTGACACAACATTGCCACAAACACCGCCGACACTGCGCGCCCTCTGTTCACAAAACGGACGCTGATGTTCCCATGCTCAAGAAATCGACAATCGATCTGTTCAAACGTACCTTCATCATCGCTCTGGTCGCCGCCAGTGTCGCCTCTTGTACCGCCGTCGAAATGGCGGTCGAGGACCGCGGCTCCGGCGATATCGGCAAGGACATCAAGATCAAGGCCGCCCTCACCAAAGACGTGGTGCAGGCCATGGGCACCGACGTGATCAAGATCGACGCCGATGTTTACGAGCAAGACGTGCTGTTGACCGGTCTGGTTGAAACCCGCGCCCAGAAAAGCCGCGCCGAACAATTGGCCGACAACGTCGAAGGCGTGAAATCGGTCTATAACGAAATTCTGGTGATCCCGCCCGTCGACCGGCGCAAGGGCAAGGTCGAGAATTTCATCGAGGACACGGTGATCGAGGCCAAGATCAAAGCCTTGCTCATCGATGCCACGGGTGTTCACATGACCAATCTGCGCTGGCAATCGGTGGAAGGCCAGGTGGTACTGTTCGGCCGCGCGCTGAGTTCCGCCGAACGGGCCAAGGCGGAGCAGATCGTGCGCGGCGTTCAAGGCGTCGTCTCGGTCAAGAACCTGATCAAGGTGAAGCCGAAGACATAGCGCCGGGAAAATTTAAGGGGGAGACTAAACCATGCACCTGGAAGGGTCGTGCCATTGCGGCGCGGTAAAATTCTCGTTCACCTCGCACACGCCCTACCCGTACGGAAGGTGCTATTGCTCCATCTGCCGCAAGGTCAACGGCGGCGGGGGTTTTACCATCAACATCATGGGCGACTACGACACGCTGAAGATCGAGGGCGAGAAGAACATCAGCGTCTATCGCGCCAACAACAATCATCGCGGCAACTACGAGGAAGACGGGCTGGGTTTCAGCCGGCGCAGTTTCTGTTCCAACTGCGGCACCATGCTGTGGAACTACAATCCCAACTACGGCCAGTGGTTCTATCCCTTCGCCTCGGCCATCGACACGCCGCTGCCCGTGGCACCGGAGCACAACCACATCATGCTCGCCTACAAGGCGAACTGGGTCGACGTGCCCGAAGGCCCCACCGAAAAGCATTACGATTATTATCCCGACGACAGCATCGAAAGCTGGCACAAGGACCGTGGCCTCTACGACGAGAGCGATTAACGTCGTCTATTCGGCGGCTTGCGCTTCTCTCAACCCCGGCATGTCGAAGCCGAGCGCGTCGAGCTTGCCGATCATTTCATTCGTGTCCTCGGCCGACGTTGCGACCAGCGGCGGGCGCACCTTGGTCCACCCCGCGTCGCCACTGTAATGCGCGACCCCCGCCTTCAGGGCGGGAATAGCGGCATAGCCGGTGAACACGGCGCGCAATTCATCGAGCGCCTTTTGCTGATCCTCCGCATCGTTTTCCTGCCATGTTTCGTACAGCCGGCGAATCGCCGCCGGGTTGACGTTGGCAGTGGCCGAGATGCAGCCCGCGCCGCCGTGGCGCATGTTGGCGAGGAGGAAATTCTCCGAGCCGACGAACACGCGGAAATCGTCGAAGCCCGCATCGAGCATCGCCTTGGTGTTGGCCCAATCGCCGGACGAATCCTTGATGCCCACCACCGTCTCCGGATAAGCCTTGGTCAACCGCTCGATGAGGCCGAGGCTGATGGGCGTCTGCGACATCTGCGGGATGTGATAGAGGTAGAGGCGCAGATCGTCGGAACCTACGCGCTGGATCACCTCGGCATAGGCCGCGAAGAGGCCGTCGTCGCTCACCCCCTTGTAATAGAAGGGCGGCAGCATGAGAACGCCGCCGCAGCCAAGCTCCACGGCTTTCCGGGTGATCGCCGCCGTATCGGAGATGGCGCAACAGCCGGTGCCCGGCATCATCCGCGCGGGATCGATCCCCGCCGCGACCAATTTCTCCATCAGCTCGATCTTTTCCCCTGCCGACAACGAGTTGCCTTCGCTGGTGGTCCCGAACGGCGCAAGATCGCAGTTCTGCGCAAGCAGCCAGCGGCTATGGGCGACCAAACGCCCGGCATCGGGATTGAGATCCTCGCCGTAGGGCGTCAGCACGGGTGACAGAAGGCCGGAAAAACGGGCGGGCCGGGCCATGGTGAAATCCTCCCAGAAAATGTGTGAGCGCGACTATAGCAAACCCGGGGAACGTTTCGAGGCTGTTTTAGATACCTAATCTGTTTGCCGCTCTCGCTTCCGGGCAGGTACGATGAAGGGAGAGAAACAAGGCCACAGGGAAGCTTTCATGTCTGCCTCAGCGCCCAAGACGCCTGCGCCCGCCGGCACATGCGACACGCATATGCATATTTACGAGCCGGGCTTTCCCATGGCACCGACGGCATCCATAGGGCCGGTGCCGAATGCGACGCTCCCCGACTATCTGAAGTTGCGCGAAACATTGGGCATCGAACGCACCGTGATCGTCCAGCCGAGCACCTACGGCACCGATAACCGCTGCACCCTGGAAGCCATGGCGAAGCTGGGCGACAGCGCCCGCGCCGTCGTCACCATCGACACCTCCATCAGCGACGACGAGCTCGCCGATCTCACCGCCAAGGGCGCGCGCGGTGCGCGCTTTTTTCTCGTCGGCGGCGGGCCGGTCGGCTGGGATATCCTCGACGAGATCGCCCACCGTATCGCCGATCACGGCTGGCATATTCAACTACAGATCGTCGGCCGGGAATTTCCGGAGCGTGAAGCAGCCATCAGCAATCTGCCCTGTGGATTGGTGATCGACCATATCGGTCGTTTCGAGGATCCCATCGACGTCGATCACCCCGCCTTCCAATGCCTGCGGCGGCTGGTGGCGGGCGGCGCCTACATGAAGCTGTCGGCACCCTACTACGCCTCCAAGAAAGGGCCGCCGGCCTACGAGGAGGCGGGCCCGCTGGTCCGCCGGCTTATCGAAGACGCCCCCGAGCGCATGCTATGGGCGACCAACTGGCCTCACCCAGGCGAAACTCCGCGCCCAGACGACGGGATTTTGATGGACGCCCTGATGGCCCCTGCCGGAAACCAGGCAACCCGCCGACGCATTCTCGTTGACAATCCGGCGGCGCTATATGGCTTTTGACCCGCGGACATCGAGAGCAATTGTTACTTGATCTCGCCGCAACCACGGAACTATACGATTTCAGGCGTTTTTTTGGGCATCTAGCCTCATCCGGTCCATCTTTCGGGATACCGCTATTGGGTTTGAGACATTGTGGCCCGATCCCCACATAATTAGGGGATGGCGGACACCGGCCCGGTGACCGGCCCGGTCTGCCGTCTGAAACGCACCGATTACCGCCGGAAAGGGGAACCTACCGGCGCCAGACCGGGGGGTGCCGGTTCACGCGATGCCACGGATAGCCGACCTCTTTAGACCCCAGCCGATGGACGACCGGGTCCGCGACGACCTGATCGTCCTGCTGTTCCGCAACGCACCCTTGGCCATCACGGGCAATTTCGGGGTCGGCTTGATTACCGTGCTCGTCTTATCGAGTCAGATCGATCATCGGTCTCTCGGTATCTGGATTGGCGTTCTCGGTCTGTCGACCATCATCCGGCTCTACTACATCTGGAAATACTGGGGCGACCGGCTGACCCCCGAGCGAAAGAAATCCTGGCTGCAGCAACACACGGCAATGGCAGGGGCATCCGCCCTCCTATGGTGTGTTGCTCTCGTCCTGTTTTTCACCGAGTCGCTTGCCTATCAGGTTATGTTCGCGCTCGCCATCGGCGGTCTAACCGCCGCGGCAGCGGCCAGTTACGGCCCGTGGCCGAAAGTATTCTTCATTTTCACGCTCCCGCCTCTTATCACCCTTGTCGTGCAATTCCTCATGCAAGATTCCGACGTCAGCAGCGGCGTCGCCTTCATGGTCGCCCTGTTTACCGTCCTGGTCAGCGTCATGGTAATGACGGTTCACAAGTATCTGCGGCGCATGGTGGAACTGGGCATCGAGCGGAACAACCTGATCGAACATTTGGCCCACGCCAAAACGGAAGCGGAGCGCGCCAGCCGGGCGAAGGACGACCTGTTGTCGCGGGTCAGCCACGAGCTGCGGACACCCATGAACGCAATCCTCGGCTACACCCAGTTGCTGGTGAACCCGGAGTACTGCGGCCCCAACATGGACCCCAAATCGGTGGCACCGAAAATTCTGGACGCCGGCCAGCACCTCATCGGACTGATCGACGAGATCATGGAGCTTACCCGCGCCAATGCGGGTGAAGTCACGATGGCCATCGAACGGTTGGAGCCGGCCGCCTGCATTGAGGCGAGCATCGGCCTCATTCAGCCGGCAGCAGATGCACGCAGCATCAATCTGGAGAACAGGGTGGACGGAAAGCCTTTGCCCCCCATACGCGGCGACGGCACGCGGCTGAAGGAGGTTCTTCTCAACCTGTTGTCCAACGCGGTCAAGTTCACCGACGAGGGTGGCACCATTTCCGTCGATGCGAGCCCAATCGACGGCAACCGGCTCCGCATTTCGGTTGCCGATACGGGACCGGGAATCGCGGAAGACGACTACGAGATGGTGTTCGAACCGTTTGCCCGCGCGGGCAAGTCGACCGAATCCATCGAGGGCACCGGCATCGGCCTGACCATCTCCAAGCAATATGTCAAACTGATGGGTGGCGAGATCGGTTTCGATAGCACCGAGGGAAAAGGTGCCACTTTCTGGTTCGAGCTGCCCACGGACGGCCCGGTTCGACAGCCTGCCCAACCGGCCATCGAGCCACCGCCTGCGCCCGCATCAAGCGGGCTGCCGCGGCCCGCGCCCACACCCGAACAATCTCCGCAGGTTGAAACCAAGAGAAAATCGAACAACTCGAGTGTGAGCGGAACAAGTGACGTCCATCCGCCCGAGGGCCTCCGCGTATTGTATGTGGAGGACGACAAGGATAACCGTAATCTGATGGAAGCGATCTTTACCCATCTGGCACCGGCCTCCGAATTGGTTTGCGCGGTAAATGCGGAGGACGGGTTGGAGCTAGCGAATACGGTCAAGTTCGACGTGATCCTCATGGACATCAACCTGCCCGGCATGGACGGCTTCGAGGCTGTCGAACACCTGCGGCAGAGCCCCGCGACGGCCGACATCCCGGTTATCGCCATCTCTGCCGCCGCCGCGCCCCAGGACCGCCGCCGCGCCATGACGGAGAAATTCAACGACTATCTGACCAAGCCCGTGAACGTAGAACTCCTGTTCCGGTCGATCGACGCGGCGGCCCCCAAAAACGCTTAATTTTGGCCATTTGTGGGACTGGTTCCGGCCAATCCAGGCTTGACAGTCCATCTTTTAAAGAGCGGAATACGCGTCATTTTTCTGCAACCTAGGGACAAGACGAGAGCATCCAGGGATGGGAATTATCGCCCCGACTGAAGAGGCCACCTACCGACAAATGCACCACATTCTGGAGCATTTGATCCCCGATTTTGAAATCCGGGAAAAGGCCCGATTGGCCTACAGGATCAATCGGCTGAAAAAAGAAAAGAACGCCGTCATCCTCGGGCACAACTATATGGAAGCGGCGCTGTATCATTCGGTGCCCGATTTTACCGGCGACTCATTGGGCCTGTGTCAGATGGCCGCGGAAACCGACGCGGATGTCATCGTGTTCTGCGGCGTACGGTTCATGGCCGAGTCGGCAAAGATCCTCAATCCGGAAAAGACCGTGTTGTTGCCCGCCACCCAAGCCGGGTGCTCGCTCGCCAGCAGCATTACCGCCCAACAGGTGCGCGACCTGAAGAAACGTTTTCCGGGCGTACCGGTGGTGACCTACATCAATACCTACGCCGACGTGAAGGCAGAGACCGACATCTGCTGCACCTCGTCCAACGCGCAACGTGTGATCGAATCTCTCGGAACCGACACGGTCATTTTCCTGCCCGATCAATATCTCGCCGGCAACGTCGCCGAACAACTGGGCTGGAAGATGTACTTCCCGCAGGACGACGCCGACGGGTCGAAGCAGCCGGCCGATTTGAAAAAGACCGTTATCGCCTGGCATGGCGCTTGCGAGGTCCACGAGCTTTTCACGCCCGCCGACGTGACCTCGGTGCGTCAGCAGTTCCCCGACGTCACCGTTCTGGCCCATCCAGAATGCAAGCCAGACGTGGTGCACGAAGCGGACTTCACCGGCTCGACCACGGCGATGATCAAATATGTCGAGGAACACCAGGCCGAGGAGTATCTGCTGCTCACCGAATGCGCCATGGGCGACAATATCATCTCGGAGCATCCGGATAAGAATATCCTGCGGCTGTGCAGCCACCGGTGCCCGCACATGGCCGAGATCACCCTCGAGGACACCTTGGATTCCCTCGAGAACATGCGTTACGAGATCACCGTGCCCGAAGATATCCGGGTCAAGGCGCTGACCTCCATCGAACGTATGTTAGAGATCGGATGACCTTTGGCTGACATCACCCTTTAGCGGGTTTTCCGAACCCGCATCTCGTCGCCCAGGTTCGCTTTCAAATATCGGTACAGATTGTTGGCGAGCGCTTGGTTCCCGGCCTCGTTGGGATGCGCGTCGTTGCGTGAGCGGACGACCTTGTCGACACTGTCGACGAAGCCAATGCCATTCGCTTCGGCAAATTCTTTCAGGTGCACGGAAAAGGCCAGGTAGCGTTTCTTGGTTTCGTCATCTGGAGCCACGCGATGCCAATAGAGATCCCACTCATAATGCCCCTCGTCGGCATCCGAAATTATCGCCAATTCGGCGCCCGCGCTTGTCGCGACTCTTTTTGCTTCCACTAACATGGCAAGAAACAGGCGCCACCCCTTCTTGCCGATATGGTCGTTAGGATGGCGATAGAAACTCGGCCCCCAATGTTCGTGGAAATGCCTGTTTTCTGCGATCCGCAGAATTGCGCCGATGCTTTCACTTTGGCCGAACCGTTGTGCCAATGCTGTTAGCTCGTCCGGCGTAATGGCTTGGTTCTCAACCTCGCGAAGCGCCGCAACAAACGGATCGCCAGGACCAACGCCGACTACAAAGGCGATCTGCCGTATTTGATTGTTCCCCAGTTGATAGGGAGGACGTGACGAATACTTGTAAGCCTCGATCACCGACCACGCCCGTTTCAGAATCTCGGAGCCTGAAATAATCCGCTCTCGTAAAGCACGGTTGCGCCAAGCGTCGCGGCTGAAACGCAGATTAACGCGGCGCTCCGCGCTCCCAGTTTGTGAGAGCTCGTAAAATACCGGTTTGCGCGCGCCGAATTTCCCGGGATCGGTATGCATTAGATTGTCGAAAATATCGTTCTCGGTCACGTGCAGCACAACAAGCTGCGGTTTATAAAGCACCGCCTCGCGCCGCAGCGCCTCCAGTTCTTGATCGGTACCCCACCCCGAGTATCCCATACTGATAATTTCCGCGTTTACCCCGTCCCGCCGCAACCGCTCTTCCAACACACGCGTGTAAAGCTTCGTTGCCGGAACGGTAACGCCAAACACATTGGAATCGCCGATAACAACGACACGGAATCTCCCCTCGGGATTCTCGATCTGCCTGTCCCGATCCCGCCAACCGTGATTGTTGGCGCGCGAGACATGGAGTTCTCCCGTGTCGGGGTCCTGAATACGGATGCGTTCGTGAGGGTTGTATCCCCACCCATAATAAGAGGCATTTGCCGCTTCGACGTGACCGACCGTACTTACGGCCGTCATATTGAACGGCAACAAAAGCCGCAGCCCCAGTTCAACGAGGAAAACGACGACGACCGCCGCCACAAAAGAAATCAATACTCCGCCGATTTTAGGATGACGCGATAGCCAAGAATTTCGAGCTGTCAAAATTTTTCCTTTTTATTGGGACGTGGCTTAACTTGGCTTGGCCGTGGCCGCGCGCCGCGCCAGCCCGTCATGTAAATCGAGCATACGCTCGAACCAGGCAGCGACGGGATCGCCACCGGGAATGGTGAACTTTGCCGAAGCACAACGGCCCCACATGAACGCGCCCATCACAATGAAGTCGGAATAGTCAGGCGCCTCGCCACCGACAAAGGACTGCTCCTTCAATGTGACGGCCAACGGCACCACGGCCTGTTCCAGCCTTTCCCGTGCTGCGTCGCTTTCCGCCATCACCGCTTCAAGGGGACGCCCGAAACGCTTCTCGCGGCTTTCGCGGAAGTAAGGTTTGTCGCCGTCGTCGATGTTTGCAAACAGATCCTCGAGAATCACGAACAAAATAGCCGGTTGGACCTGCCGCTCCATCCAGTGCTTGATGAAACGCGGACCTGCCGTTCCGTTGGGAAATAATAGCGGCGCGTTTGCGTAAGTTTCTTCGAGGTAGCCGGCGATGGTCCAGGAATCCGACACGACCTTACCGTCATTATCGTTATCGACGATCACGGGCACGAGCCCCTGGCCCGAAAAGGCGATCTTATCCTTCTCTGTAAACCGCACCGGCACCGTTTCGAAATCCAACCCCTTGTGCGCCAACGCCATCTTGATGCGCCAGCAATAGGGGCTGAACCGGACCGACGGATCTGCCGCCGCCAGATCGTAGAGCGTGATCATGGGGTTCCTCCTACGGTCACCGGTGACGGCGGCGACTTGCCGAGTATCAGATCGGCGGCCTTTTCCGCGATCATCAGCACCGCCGCATGGATGTTGCCGCTCACCAGGTCCGGCATCACCGAGGCATCAACTACCCGGAGATTATCGATTCCACGGAGCTTGAGCGAGCCGTCAACGACCGCGCCTTCGTCACTTCCCATGCGGCAGGTGCCGCACGGATGATGCACGGTCGTACAGGTCTTACGGATGTGGGCGTTGAGCGCATCGTCATCCGCGACCTCCGCCGGAGACAGGCGCGCCGCGCCGCGATGCCTGTCGAGCACCGATTGCATGAAAATGTCGTTGGTATAGCGGATGCCTTTCCGGAGCTTGGCGAGATCCGCGTCGACGGCAAAGAAATTCTGCCGCAGACGCACTCTCTCTTTCGGATCGGGAGAGGCGAGTTCGACCTTGCCGCGGCTTTCGGGGTGCAGCAGCACGGCACGGCACCCGAAGCTGTCCACCCACGCAGGCTTTATGCCGGGGAACCAGACATGGGCAAAGCGCGGCACGAAGGAATAGAGAAGCTGGATGTCGGGCACCACCTCGGACGGATCCGTTTTGGCAAAACCATTCAGCCCGCCGGGGAAATCCGTCGCCGGCCCCGTACCGGTCAAATAAGCGCGTGGGATATTCACTGCCACCCGATCGGCCCGTAGCGTATCGCGGAATAAGCCGGACTGGGTCCGCTCGTAATCGACACCCGACGCGATATGGTCCTGCAAATTCTCGCCGACACCGCTCGCGTCATGGACAACCTGGATCGAGTGTTCCCGTAGGTGATCGGCAGGGCCTATTCCTGACAACATCAATAGCTGCGGCGAGTTGATGGCGCCGGCACTCAAAATCACTTCGCGCCCGGCACGGGCTTCAACTTCTTGGCCGTTCGCCTCATAGCGCACCCCGACGGCGCGGCCGTCGCGGATCACGATCCGGGTGACCAGCGCATTCAATTGAAGCTTCAGGTTCGAACGCGACAAAGCCGGACGCAAGAAGGCATCGGCGGCGCTCCAACGGCGGCCGTCTTTGATTGTCTGCTGAGACTTGCCAACCCCGATATTTTGCGCGCCGTTATAATCGGGTGTCGTGGGCAAACCTGCCGCCGCCGATGCGGTTAAGACGGGCTCGAGCAACGGATCGTCGTAGCTGCCGGTACGGACATGCAGCGGACCGCTGCCGCCGCGATAGGCATCTTCTCCGCCCTCCCAGGATTCGCACCGCTTGAAGTACGGCAATATATCGGCGAACGACCAACCGGGAAGTCCTTTCGACGCCCACCGGTCGTAATCTCCCGGGCTGCCGCGGACATACCCCATGGCATTAACCGATGAGCAGCCCCCGAGGACGCGCGCCCGGACGCATTCGATCAAGCGATTATCCGCAAAAGGTTCCGGACCGCTTTTGTATCCCCAGTCGTGAAGGCCCTCATCGACGAACTTGCGCATCCAGACGAGCGGGATTTTGATCCATGGGTCGCTGTCACGGCCACCCGCCTCGATCAACAGGACCTGCGCGCCGTCGGCACTGAGCCGATTCGCCAGAACGCACCCGGCCGATCCGCCGCCAACGATGATAAAGTCTGTCTCTATGACATCTGTCATTTTGTTCCCCCTGTTGGGTCATCGGACCTCAGCAGCCGGGGCACGTCAAGGCGTTAAAGTTCGCCGCAAGGCCCGTTTTCCGCGTATTCCGGTGACGGCAAACGGCCCTTTAATTCATCGCCGATCATCCCCAAATTCATAGATTAAGGAGCTGGCGGAGGGGAAGATTACCCGTTCAGAGGCCGCAGAAAGCTCCGCGCCATACTCGCAACAAGCCCGCGGAACAAATCCGCGCCGCATAGCCGAACGGTGATATAAGATGACCAGGTTCCTTGTATCCGACACCAACCCCACGGGGTTCAAGCTCGAGGATATCCTCCTCGCGATCCGTAAGGACATCATCCACCGGTGTCAGAAAATCGAAGATGACTTGCGCCCCGAAGCGCTCCACGTCATGGACAACAACATGCGAATCCTGGCGTTGCTGAGCGAGGCGATCAATCTGTCCATGGAGTCGAGCAAAACGCTCGACCGTGCTTTCGGCCCCAGCCAAGCGGCCGGGGGCGGCGAACCTCGTATCGGCGAGCCCTAAGTCCCCGGTATCCCCGACTTAACTCACCACCATCTACACATTCGGAACGGTACGTCCCTCACGGTTCTTTGAACCGTCGTGATCGTTCCTCACCTCCTTTTGAGTTCTCGTTGAACGGGTGCCCCCCTTAGCCTCGCAATTGCATCGGCGGGGCAGTTCATGCTTTGCCCGATCATATGAAAACACCAGAACTCAGAGAGAGGTTAAGTCCATGTCCAAGTTGAATAAGGCCGTCACGTCCGCCGCGCTTGCCGGTGCCTTCGCTGCCGGTCTGGCCATTGCCGCGGCCCCTGCCGCACAGGCACAGGAAAAAGAAAAGTGCTTCGGCATTTCCCTGGCGGGCAAGAACGATTGCGCCGCCGGTCCGGGTACGACCTGCGCCGGTACCTCCAAGGTCGATTACCAAGCCAACGCTTGGAAGTATGTTGCCAAAGGCACCTGCACGACTATGGAGTCCAAAACGTCGCCGACCGGCCATGGCCAGCTCGCGGCCTATACGCCGAAGTCCCGCTAGCCTTTAGCGCGACAACACCTAACGCCATCGGGGACCCCATGAACAGGAACGTTGCACCTGGCCATCGTGCCGAGCGCCGCTCTCCGGGGTCCCCGAGTGGCTTCGTCTTGACGGATCTGCCGGCACAGGCCGGCGTCAGTCTCAAACCGGTTCATTATGACGCGATCCTGAACGAATACGACGAGGCGCCGGACAGAATCGGTTTCTTCGAAATCCACGCCGAGAATTACATGGGTGCGGGCGGCCCGCCCCATCATTACCTGTCGCGTATCCGCCGCGATTGGGCGCTTTCCGTTCACGGTGTCGGGCTGTCCATCGGTGGCGAGGCGTCACTCGATACCGAACACCTCGACCGGCTGAAGGTCCTATGTGACCGCTACGAGCCCCACTCATTCTCGGAACATCTCGCCTGGTCGAGCCATGGTGGCCGTTTCCTCAACGATTTATTGCCCGTCCCCTACAATCACGCGACGCTTACGCGGATCGTCGAGCATATCGACGAGCTTCAGACCCATCTCGGACGCCGCATGTTATTGGAGAACCCGTCGACGTATCTTGCATTCGACAATTCCGCTATCGAAGAGGTCGACTTCCTGAGCGAGATAGCCGCGCGTTCGGGGTGCGGTCTTTTGCTGGATGTCAACAACGTGTTCGTTTCCGCCGCCAACCACGGCTTCGACCCGGCGGCCTATATCGATGCCTTCCCCATTCAGCATGTCGGCGAAATCCACCTTGCCGGTTTTTCGGTGGACAGCAGTATGGGGCCGACACTGCTCATCGATTCCCATGGTGCGCCGGTGGACGACCGTGTCTGGCGGCTGTTCGAACGCACGCTCGCCCGGACCGGCCCCGTCCCCGTGTTGATCGAATGGGACAACGACGTTCCTACATTTACGACCCTACTCGACGAAGCCGAAAAAGCCGGTGCTTGCTTGTCGGACGTGGACGCCGAAGCCGATTGGAGGGCGTGCGTCGCATGACCGGCTATCAGAGCGCCTTCGCGGCCGCACTTCTCGATCCCGAGGCTTCCCCGCCGCTGAGCCTTCGCGTCCGCGACGGCGATTCGATGGAACGCTGCTTCGCGGTCTACCGGAACAATGTAGCGGTATCTCTGGTCGACGCGTTGGCCGAACGTTTCCCGGTGTGCCAGCGGCTCGTTGGAGAAGAATTCTTTCGCGCCATGGCGCGTCTCTATGTTGCCCAATCGCCGCCGTCCTCACCGCTCCTCATGACCTACGGTGACGGGCTGGCCGAATTCATCGCCGCGTTCCCTCCCGCGCAGTCGGTTCCCTATCTTGCAGATGTCGCTTACCTCGAAGCGGCTCTAACCCGCGCATACAACGCACCCGACGCCGAACCGCTCGATGCCGCCGCGTTCACCGCCATCGATCCCGAAACACTCCCCGACTGCCGGATCGGCTTGCATCCGTCTATCGAAATTATCCGCTCGCCCTGGGCAATCGGCACCATTTGGTCAGCCAACAAAGATGAACACGAGCCGGCCGCCCTTGATCCGTCACAAGCGGAAGATCTCGTCGTCGTACGGCCCAGCCTGGATGTCGAATTGCACCGGCTGTCCGCCGACGGACACGCCGAGTTCCTCATCGCGCTCGCGCAAGGGGAAACATTGAGCGTCGCCGCCTCGGCAGCAAGTGCGGCCTGCGCGGACTTCGATCCGGCAGACGCTTTTGCTATGCTGGTCAGCCTCAAGCTGACTTGTGATATCCGTCTTCCATCGTCTTGAAAGGATTAGAGTGTGAGTGTAGCCAGAGCCGGTTTGACCGGGCTGATCCGTCGCGTCACCGATTTGATGGAGCTCATCCCCTATTGGGTCGTTGCCTTCCTGGGACGTTTTTCCATTGCCGCCGTGTTTTGGAAATCCGGTCAAACAAAGGTCGAGGGATTCGCGATCGATATCTTTTCGGGCACCTTTAATCTCGGTATCCCGCGCCTGTCCGACACCGCCGTGTTCCTGTTCAAGGAAGAGTACAAGCTGCCACTGCTCCCGCCCGAAGTCGCCGCGCCGCTGGCGGCATTGGCCGAGCATGTCCTGCCTGTGTTGTTGTTGGTGGGACTTGCCTCGCGGTTTTCCGCGCTCGGCCTGCTGATCATGACGGCGGTCATCCAGATATTCGTCTATCCCTCCGCCTATCCGACACATGGCACGTGGGCGGCCATCCTGTTGATGATCATGGTCTATGGGCCCGGCAAGCTTTCGGTCGACCAATTCCTCGCGAGTAAGGAAAAAGCACCGAAAACCTGACAAGAAGAGCGAACTACGTGTAAAGTTCTCCCATAACGGGATGCGTTTTGGGAGACGACATGACCGCAAGTCCGCCCCGGGCGGCAACGCCGCTGGCCGCATTGCCGGTGGCAGTCCTCGATACGGAAACGACGGGCCTCGATCCGGAACGGGATCGTATTGTCGCGCTGGCGGCGCGCCGGTTGACCGGCGCGACGTTCGCCGAAACACCGCCTTTGGATTTGCGGATCAATCCGCAAGTGCCGATCCCGGCGGCATCCACCGCCATTCACGGACTGGGCGATGCCGACGTAGCGGACCAACCCGATTTCGCCGCTATCGCCCCCGAGATTGCGACCTTTGTCTCTGGCCAAGTGGTGGTCGGCCATCACATCGGCTTCGACCTCACCATGCTCGCCAAGGAAAGCGAACGGGTAAACTGGCCGTGGCAACGCCCGCCGTCTCTCGATACCGGTTTGCTCGCCACCGCCCTCAACCCAGATCTGCCCGATAACTCACTCGAAACCATCGCCACTTGGCTCGGGGTCGACCTCGGCCCCCGCCATACGGCACTCGGGGACGTCGACACGACCGCCGCCATTTATGCCGCGTTGGTCCCCCTATTGTCCGAAAACGGCGTGCGCACCCTTGCCGAGGCGCAGCGTTTCGTTCAGCGCCGCGCCAGCCAACTGCGCGGCCAGGAACTCGCCGGCTGGCATGACGATAGCGATGGTGCCGGCGATCTCGCCGGTTCGTCCCTGCCCCGGATCGATAGCTATCCGTACCGGCACAGCCTCGCCGACGTCATGTCGTCGCCGCCTGTTTTCACGGAGGCGGCCAATCGGATCAGTACCACCGCCGCCCTGATGCGCGCCAAGGGGATCAGCGCCGTTCTGGTGAACGACAGCAGCAACCACAACATCACAGGCATCATCACCGAGCGGGACCTCGTTTCCGCGCTGGCCGAACACGGCGCGGCGGCCGCCGACATGCCGATTTCCAAGTTCATGGCGGCACCAGTCGAATCCCTGCCGGAAACCGCGCCGGTCTATCGCGCGCTCGGCCGGTTGCAACGTCTGGGCATCCGGCATCTTGCGGTTACCGGCGACCGGGACGGTACCGTCGGGCAAATTGTCGGCATCGTGTCGGCCCGTGACCTGTTGCGTCAGCGGGCAACGGACGCTCTTGCTCTAGGCGACGAGATCGCCAGTGCAACCTCCGAAACGCTCGGCCATGTCATGGCCCAGTTACCGGATGTCGCGCGCGGCCTGTCGGCCGAAGGCGTGTCGGCGCGCCAAATCGCCTCGGTCATCAGTTCGGAAATCCGCGCGCTGACACGGCGCGCCGCCAGCCTCGCCATTGCCGAGATGGCCGAGGCCGGAAAGGGCCCGCCGCCGGCGCGCTGGTGTCTGCTGGTTCTTGGATCGGGCGGCCGGGGCGAAAGCCTTCTGGCGCTCGATCAGGACAACGCCCTAATTCACGAAGGAACCGACGAAACTGCCGAGACATGGTTCGCCGAATTCGGCGCGCGCATCGCGGACATGCTCGATGCCGCCGGGGTTCCCTATTGCAAGGGCGGCGTGATGGCCAAGAACGCGGAATGGCGGCGAACGCCGCAAGGCTGGCGCGATGCCGTCGGCCATTGGCTGTCACGCGCCAAACCCGACGACATCCTCAACACCGATATTTTTTTCGACTACAAACCGGTCGCCGGCACACGTGAATTGGCCGACAGTCTCTACGCGACGGCTTTGCGCGCCGCCGGCGGGTCACCGCCTTTCCTCAACTTGCTGACGGCCATGGTTTCGGGGATGCAGGCGCCCATCGGTTTCCTCGGCGGCATCCGAACGGACGGCGGTCGGGTCGATCTCAAGGCAGGGGGTCTTTTACCCCTGGTTTCCATCGCCCGTGTAGCGGCCCTGCGTTTCGGAATCGAGGCCCGTTCCACCCCTGACCGACTGGCGACGGCGGCCGAGCTCGGCGCTTTGCCCACAGGGGACACGGCGTTGCTGATCGAATTGCATGAGTTCATCTTGCGGCTGGTCCTCGACCAACAGATTGCCGACATCGGCGCCGGCATCCCACCTTCCACCAAGGTCGATCCGTCGCGTCTGTCACGGACCGAACGCAAAAGATTACGCGACTCGTTGAAGCAGCTCGACACCATCCTCGCCATGGCCAAATCGACGCTTTCACAGGGCAAAATGAAATAACCCAACCGTGCTGGTATCCACCGAATCCAACGGCTAAAGTCTCCTCCAACCGAGATTGGGGAGGAAAACTTGGAAATAGCCGTCCTTGGCGGGGGCCACGGTGCCTTTGCCGCCGCTGTCCATCTGACCGAACAGGGCCATAAGGTCCGTTTCTGGCGCCGAAATGCCGCCACCTTCGGACCCGTCCTCGAAACGCGGTCCATTAAAGTCACCGATTGGCAGGGAACCCGCGATGTCGCCATCGATACCGCAACCACCGACCTAGCTGCCGCCGTCGCCGGTGCCGCACTGATCGTCATCCCCCTGCCCTGTACCACCCATGCCGACCTTTCCAAGCAATTGGCCCCGCATCTTGAGGACGGGCAGGTTGTCTATCTTCCACCTGGGACCTTCGGCAGCTATCTGTTTGCCAAGGAACTGCACGCCGTGCGCCCCGGCGCGAAAGTCGCCTTCGCCGAAACCGGCACGCTGCCCTACCTCGCGCGCAAGCAGGCCGCCGATCATGTACGCGTCAGCGTCTATGCGACACGCCTGCCGACCGGCGTGTTGCCATCCGCCGATACCGACCGGGCGCTGGACATCATCGGTGCCGCCTATCCCGCGGTCGAGCGGCTCGATGACGCCCTGAACGCCGCCCTGATGAACGCCGGTCCCATCATCCACCCGCCGCTCATTCTGATGAACGCCGGGCCGCTGGAACATTTCGACGCCTGGGATATTCACAACGAAGGTACCCAGCCGTCGATCCGCCGGGTCACCGATGCGCTCGACGCCGAGCGAATTCAACTCCGCGAGGCCCTCGGCTATGGCGCGCCGCATTTTCCGCTTGCCGATCACTATGACGATTCCCGCGACGAATGGATGTACGGCAACGCTTCGCACGAACGCCTGACCGATAGCGGTGATTGGCGGGAGAAGATCGACCTCCATACCCACCGCTACATGGTCGAGGACACGGCCCTCGGCCTGTCGTTCCTCGCGTCGTTGGGCCGCTGGGCCGATGTGAAGATGCCGATCGTCGAGGGCTTTCTCGCCATCGCCGCCGCCATCACGGGGCAAGACCTCTATGGCGCGGGACGGACCCTGGAAAATATGGGGCTCGCCGGGCTCGACCGCGCGCAAATGACGGCACTGTTGAAGAACGGTCTTACATCATGACGGCGATCGTCGCCCTCGGCGCTGGCCGCATGGGCCGGGGCATTGCCCAGGTGTTCGCCACCGCGGGACACGACGTGACGATCCTCGATTTCAAGGACCGGCCCGCCGACGACGCCGAGGAGCTTCTCGACACGGCGAAAGCCGAGGTTGCCGAAAACCTCGCTTTCCTCCAAAGCCTAGACGTGATCGACGTCGATGACATCGACATAATTTTGGCGCGCGTTCATCTTGCGGCCAATGATGCCGCCCCCGACCTGTTGGCAAAGGCCGAATTCATCTTCGAAGGCGTACCCGAAACGCTGGAGGCTAAAAAAGACGCCATCGCACGTGCGAGCGAACTGGCCGGCGACGACACGATCATCGCCTCGACCAGTTCGACCATGCTCCCGGAAGAGCTTGCCGGATTTTCGGTGCGGCCCAATCACTTCCTCAATGCGCATTTTCTCAATCCCGCCTATCTCATCCCGCTGGTCGAAGTAAGCCCCGGCGATGCGGCCGACGTTGCGGTGCAGGACCGGCTGATGGCGCTGCTCGAAGAGATCGGCAAGACGCCCGTGATCTGCCGCCATTCGCCCGGTTATATCGTCGCGCGCCTGCAATGCATCGCCATGAACGAGGCCGTGCGCATGGTCGAGGAAGGCATTGCCACGGCGGAGGATATCGACCGCGCCGTGCGTACCGGTTTCGGCATTCGCTACGCGACGATGGGACTGATCGAGTTCACCGACTGGGGCGGCGTCGACATCCTTTATTACGCGAGTAATTATTTGTCGCGCACCGTCGGCGACCGCTTCGCGGCACCGGAGATTCTCGGCAAGCTCATGGAACGCGGCGATCTCGGTCTCAAGACCGGCAAGGGGATTTACGATTTTGCGGATACCGATACGGATGCCTACCGCCGCGAGAAACTTTCCACCTTCGTCGATTTGCTCCGTCACTTGGATTTGATGCCGGTCGACGCCAGCGGCAAACGAATTTCTTAAGACAGCCGGGAGGAACGGTCATGGTCGATGTAGAATGCGCCTTGGAGATTCCCGCGCTGCTGGGTGAAAGCCCGGTCTGGAGCATGGAAGAGCAGGTTCTTTATTGGACCGACATTCCCGGCCAGACCTTCAACCGCTTCGATCCCGCAACCGGCAAAAACGAAGTGCGGGAAATGCCCGAAATGCTTGGCAGTTTTGCGCTGCGCGAGGGTGGCGGCTTCGTTGGCGGCATGCGATCCGGGTTCGCCTTCCTCGATTTCGACAGCGGCCAGGTGGATTTTTTCGATCGCGTGCTCGCCGACCAGCCGGATATCCGCCTCAATGACGGGCGCTGCGACCGGCGCGGCCGCTTCTTTTGCGGCGGTATGGACATGCCGCGCGAGCAACACAGGGGCGATCTTTACCGGCTCGACCCCGACCGGCGCGTCACGGTGATCGACAGGGGCGTGCAGATCGCCAACGGCCTTGCCTGGAGCCCCGACGACAGCCTCATGTATTTCGCCGATTCGCGCGCCAAGGAAGGCCCCGTCGTCTGGGTCTACGATTACGATATCGAAACCGGCACGGCATCGAACAAACGAGACTTCATCCGTCCGGAAGCCGGCATTCCCGACGGCTGTGCCGTCGATGCCGACGGGTTCTATTGGAGTTGCCACCCGCGGACGTCATCTATCGTCCGCTATTCGCCGAGCGGCAAGGTGGACGGCGTTCTCGAACTGCCGGTGCGCGACGCCACCATGTGCGCCTTCGGCGGGCCGGACCTCGACACGCTCTACATCACGACGGCCCGTCAAATGATGACCGATGAGGAACTGGCGGCACAGCCTCTGGCCGGTTCCCTCCTCGTCTGCAAGCCCGGGGTCAAAGGCCTGCCGGAACCGAAGTTCGCGGGATAACTAGCTAACGATTAGGTATCCGTCGTCGACACGCTCTGCCTGCCCCAGCAGCGCCAAGGTCGTCAGCACTTCTTCGACTTTCTTTTCGACTCGCTTGCCCTGAGCGAAGCGGCGCGCGAGCGCCGCAGCCGAAATTGCTATCTCCTCGGCTTCCAACATGGCGCGGACTGCCGCGACTTGTTCCGGTAGCTTGGTCGGAAGCTTGGGCTTTTTGCCGCCCTCCTCAGCAACGAATAGCTCGGCCTCAATTTGATGGCCTTTTTTGGCTGCGACTTCCTTGGGAGCTTGGAATTCGGGACGTAGCCACCGCACCTTACCGTCACGCTCTTCCGCCGCACGCTCGTGATTAAGCGCCACCAGCCGTTCGAGAATTTCCGCCTCCGGTAAATCGGCCGGCCAGCCATAGGCGTCGGCGACGGCGGCGTCGAGGTCGTCGTGAATTTGCCGCAAAACGCCGATGAGCCCAGCATCGTAAACGTCTTTCTCGGAATCGGTCAGTTCTTCGCCGGCACGGACTTTCTCCAGCACGTTGTACATGCCGGTCATGGTGAGTTGCTTGTGCTTGGCCATGACGTCCTTGCGGTGCATGTCCAACCGCTCGCCCAAATCGCGAATGCGTGCCTTTTGCGCTTCGCTCGTTTCGGGAAAGGGAAAGGGATCGAAACAAAGAGATTTCACGTAAACAGCATCTCGATCATATACGCCCAATTTTCCCGCATTACCCAAATACCACGCTCGATGCGTTCGCGACGACAAGACCGCTAAATCGAAGGCATCTGAACTAGCGATTACAATTAACTTGTTGTCGGCTAAGATTTTCGCATCTAGAAATTGAAAAAACCGGTGCTTGGCGGTTTCGACCGTGGCGATATTTCTGGGCAGGTCCTTCAACGCTGGTCTTAAGTCCTTTCTCGGTTCGCCGAAAATCCACCATGTCTCTCTGTAGCTTTTCCGATTGTTACTATCCCTCTCAGGCTTAACGCGATCCGCCACCCATTGATAAACTGCAGGAAACTGCTTCTGGACTTCTTCAGCCCTCAACCCGAATAGATCGATCACCATCACACCGCGGGGATGACCGGTGAGATCATGACCGTTGCGGTAAGGACGGATGATCTTCTCCAACCCATCGATCTTGCCTAACCCAAGACTCGCAGCCTGTTGAGGGGTGACGATAAATCCCGAGCCGTGAAGCTTTACCCCGGGAGAGCAAAGTTTCTCATTCGCCAAAAGAGATTGCGCCGACGTGACGTCAGCCCCGACGCTCAAGTCTGCGTGAATCTTTCCTTCCCGCGCCCGCAACTCGACCTGCGGTGCGTCCGTGTTGAGGCCACTTTCACGGATAACAGCGTTGAGCAAACCTTCCCGGTTGCCAGCCTCGCTAACGGTCATTGCGATCCGCACGGCGGCCTTGTCGGATGATTTCAGCCACGGGTGATCGGGGATCGCCATCACCAGGGACAGTTGCTTTTTCGCCTTCAAGTGCGGTTCGATCACACGCCGCGAAAATTTCTGGGTGATCGAGTTCGTGGTAATGAGACCGAACCGCCGCACCTTCCCGGATCGAACGAGCTCGGCCGCCTTGTCCCAGAAATGCATCACGAAATCCGCGCCGCCGGGTATCTTCGGCCGGGCTTTCCAGCACGCTTCGGCGTAGCCATCACCCAGTTCCTGGCGCATATCCTTCCCGCCGATAAAGGGAGGATTGCCGACGACGAAGTCGGCATTTGGCCAGTTCGCGGGCCTGGGATTGGAGTAGGTGTAGAGTGCCACTTGCGCCTTTTCGTCCGGCACTTCTTCGCCGGTGATGGGATGTAAAGTGTAGGTCACCCCATCCCATCGGGTCACGGGGCGGCCATCATCCCCGCGCAGGATTTCCTGTTTGTCGTAAGCGAGAACCGCGTCCTGTTCCTGAATATTTTGAAAATTCTTGAGCACGGGTTCGGCCGGCATGGTCCTGCCGAAGGTTCGGAAATGCCATTGCAGATAGCCGATCCACAGAACGAGCTCCGCGATCGCGACCGCGCGCGGGTTGAGTTCCAAACCGAGGAATTGATGGGGATCGACGGTATGACCCGCGAGCTTCAGTGCATCCTGCTTTTCACCCAGATCGCTCAAGGTTTCGAGCACCTCACCTTCCAGGCGTTTCATCAATTCCATCGTGACATAAAGAAAATTTCCGGTCCCGCAGGCAGGGTCGAGAATACGCAGCTTGCAGAGATCGTCGTGAAACGTCCGTACCAGATCACGCGCCTGCTCACTCTTCCCGGCCTCAGCCAATTGAGTAGCTGCAGCCTGCACATTACGCCAATCGTCCTGAAGCGGTTCGATAACGGTTGCCACCACCAACCTTTCTACATAGGCGCGCGGTGTGTAGTGCGCACCCAATTGATGACGCTCGGCCGGATCCAACGCGCGTTCGAGGAGTGCGCCGAATATAGCAGGCTCGACGTTGTGCCAATCCCGTTCGGCGGCAATCGTCAGCCAATTTAAATCGTCTTCCGTTATTTGAAGTGCGTCGGCATTTCTGAATAGACCGCCGTTGAAGCGGAGAACGTCGGCACGCAGCTCCGGCGAAAATCCGCCCTTGTCCATTTCGCTCCATAGCCTTTGGAGCGGAATATGGATTTTATCGGCTTTTCCTCTGTATTCCTTGAGCAGGTTTGCAAAGCTGTCTTTGGGCAGCAGATTGACGTCTTCAGCAAACATAGTGAACAGGCAGCGCATCAAAAACATTGCTGTTTTCTCGGCAATGGCCCGCTTCTCCGCGATCAGCTTTTCATTTTCCTGCTTTTTCGGAAGCGCGCGGATCATCCGTGTTTCGAGCGATTTCGACAACCTTGCCAATAACTCGGCAATTTCACGGGTCACCTCGGCGGTACGTCGCGCAGGATTCAGGCTTTCCGGCTCCTCCCACACCTTGCGCAGGAGTTCACGGATTTCCGGCCTACGTAAATCTTCCAGGTAGATACGATAGGATTGCCGGTCAGGGAACTGCGCGTAATTTTTGCCCTGGAGTGAGAAATCCGCGAAAAGTTCGATCACGTGACCGACATCGACAACAACCAGAAACGGCGGCCAGCCTTCCTCCGGGGGCAAGCGTTTTGCGTATGTTTCCGCTTGCTCACGCGCATTGCGCATCAATGTGTCCCACTGAGCGCCACCACGTTTTCCCGATCCGGTCCGCTGTACCGGCATATCTAGATCGAGTTGACGGAGTTCTTTGTATTGTTCAAGGCGCTTCGTGCTCTGCTTTGCTTCAAGAACAAAGCAACCACGTTTGTAGAGATCGATGAAATTGGTGGTGGTCCGGCCGTTCGTGCGCGGTGCCGGAACCGTGCGTTCGAAAACATACTTGTTTTGGGATTCAATTTGGACTGCGGGTTCCGGTTGCGGCGCGCCTATCAGATCGCAGAGTTGGGTTAAGAACAGCTGATAGTTGGAGCGCTCCGCCCCGCCGCTTTTCCCCCAACGCTCGATATATTCTTCAATTTCTACTTCAGTCACACGTCAACCCAGCCACCCCGATCATCTGAATTATAAAATAGCAAAACCAATCGTTGTTTTCTCATCCAAAATTCGCAGGGTAAATCCACAAAAAAAGGCCGCGTCCAAAATGGACGCGGCCGGTATTTTACGTCTGACGGCAGGCCGGTATGGTCCGCCTAAGTCTTACATATTCTTTTCGTCGTATTTCTTGACCAGCGCTTCGGCATCCGCCATCAGCGCAGGACCGTCGACACCGATCTTCTTCATCTCGGCGAACCAACGCTCGGCGACCGGCTTCTGCAAGGCGCGCAGCTTGTTGGTCTCGGCTTCCGACAAGGTCGAGAACTTGTTCTTCTTCTTCGATTCGACAACCTTGCGGCCGGGAACTTCGATGTCTTCCCAGTTCTGACCCGCCCATTCGGCGATGCTGTGACGGGCGTTGTTGTCGATCACCGTCTTCAGATCCGGCGGCAGCTTGTCGTAGCTGGCCTTATTCATCAGATAGGTGAAGATCGAGGTGCTGAGCCGGGGCGTCGGCTGCGCAAGATCGGTGAAGTAGCTTACCAGATCCTGGGTTTTCACCGCCGGGGCGATTTCATATGGCAGGAGAACGCCTTCGACCACGCCCTTGGACAGAGCGGACGGAATCTGCGGCAGCGGCAGACCGATGCCGACCGAGCCCATTTCTTCCAGCATCCACACGCCGACACGCGTCGGGGCGCGCAGCTTGCGGTCCTTCAGGTCCTCGAATTTCGTGACCGGGAATTTGGTCTGAAACAGGAAGCCTTGCTGCGCATGCGGGAGCAGCATGTGGAAGTCCTTGTACTCGTCGGTCAGGTGCTTATCGAAGAAGTCCTGAAGCGCGAGAGTGGTCGACCGGGCGTTGCGGTGCACGAACGGCAGCTCGAACACTTCCGTCTTGGGGAACCGGCCCGGCGTGTAGCCCGGCAGGGTCCACACGATATCGACGACGCCGTCCTTCACCTGATCAGCGAGTTGCGGCGGCTTGCCACCGAGCTGCTGGGCCCAATAGCCCTGCACCTTGATGCGGCCGTTGGATTCCTTTTGGACCTTCTCGATCCACGGAATCATGAAGGTCTTCACCGGATTGGCCACCGGCGGCAGGAAGGTGTGCAGCTTCAGCGTCACTTCCTGCGCGGTAGCGGACGGTGCCGTCACGCCAAACGCGGCCACGGCCGCAGACAAGGTCAGCGCCGATACAAGCACCTTCCTCGGTAGGTTGATGAGAATTTTCATGGTCTCCCCTCTCACAGTTAAACTCTCCGGTTTCTTAACCGGCATTTCGTTTTTTCCGGCGCCGCCGTCCTTTGTCAGGCAAGGAACGACAGGTCCCGAAACAGTGAACAAATATAGTGATCGATTTAGCCGCCCTATACGGACATCGGGCCTATTCGAGCCTCTCTTAATCCAGGTTCCCCTATACCTGCCCCGTTCCTACGGGTGTTGCTTCTTTATCGGCCTTAAAAGCCTATAGACCTAAACCTATAGGAGAAATGACCTTAAGCCAAGTGGGTATAGGCCCACCAGACGGCGATAGGCCGATCCGCTTCAGCGGCTGATTTTTGCCAAATTAGGCGATTGCGGGGGTTCGAGCGAGACGCTGTGCCTTGAGATAATTGAACCCGATAAGCGCCAACGCGACAATAAACGCCGGCCAATGGATCCAGGGGTCGATTACCACCACTAAAATCACGAGAACAAGGCGGAGCGCCGCCTCGGGCAGCTTGATCGGTATGGCGTCGTACAGGCTGAAAGCGCTGGTCATCAGCCACAAACCGACGGTGATCCGGACCAGGATGGAAATCAGCGTGCCAAGCTCGAAGCCGCCCGCTTCCTCGACCAACAGAATGTCCGGGTAATAGGCGAACACGAAGGGCACCAGCAGGATCGCCGCCCCGATGCGGATGGCCATGAAGCCCGTTTTCAAGGGGCCTGCCCCGGCGATCGACGCACCGGCGTAGGCCGCGATGGAAACCGGCGGCGTTATCGCCGACGAACAGCCGAAATAGAACACGAACATATGTGCCACCAGAAGCCCGAGGCCGAGTTTGGTCAACGTCGGTCCGAGGATCAGGATGATCGTCAGATAGGCCGGCAAGGTCGGCATGCCCATGCCGAACACAATGGCTGTGACGGCGGTAACTGCGAGCGCAATGAACAACGAATGCCCGAGTAGGAAATCAACCGAATTGGCGAGCCGGATAGGCAGGCCGGTCGAGGTGAGGACGGCGAGCACGACGCCGACAACGCCAACCGCTATCAACAATTCCGAAAATTGGATGCCGCCCCTGGCCATGCCCTCGACGACGCGGACGGGCTGTGAGCGCACCTCGCGACTGAAAAACGACGCCGGGATCATATAGAGCACCGCAAACACACCCGCCGCCGATGCCGACAAACCATGTAACAACGCCGCCACGATGACGGCGATGGCGCCCACCAATATCAGGAGGTTGGTGACGTCACCGACCATGAGGGCGGCCGCATTGCCGTCGCCGGTGGTCTGAATGTTCAACCGCCGGGATTCGAAAGTAACGGTAAAAAACAGGCTGAGATAATAGAGCAGCGCCGGAATGATCGCCGCGACGATGATCACCAGATACGAAACCTCCAACGTATCGGCCATGATCAGCGCGGCCGCACCCATGATCGGCGGCATGATCTGGCCGCCCGTGGAGGCGGTCGCTTCGATCGCCCCGGCGAATGTCGGCGTGAACCCCCGTTTTTTGATCATCGGAATCGTCATCACGCCGGTACCGACGACATTGGCCACAGGCACGCCGGACATCGTGCCGAACAGGCTGGACGCCAGTACTGCTGCATGGGCCGGACCGCCCCTTGTACGCCGGGTGGCCATGAAGGCGAAGCGGATCAGCGATCCGCCCACGCCCGTCGCCTCCAACATGGCGCCGAAGACGATGAACGGGAAGACGGTAAAGGTGACGACCTCAAAAATCTGGCCCAAGGCGCCCTTGGAGAGGTTGAACCAGACGTCTTCGGCGAACTGTTCCTCGAAGGTCATGGGCAGGATATTAAAAATCCAGGGCGCGTATTCACCGGTGAAGTAATAACCCACCATGATGATGCCGAAGATGGCCAACGGCGCGCCCCATATCCGCCAGCATAGGAGGATCAGCAACACCACACCGGTCAAGGTGATCCACGAATGGATGGGATCGAAGAAAAACAGAGCTTCCTGAATCTGCAGGTTGACCACTGCGAATTGGTAGGCGACCCAGGCGGTCCCAACGACGATCGCCGCATCCACGAGTCCCCCGATCCAAACGAACCGTGGGTATCTCTCCGCTGCCAGCTTGGTAAAACCCTGGGTAAACAGGATAACCAGCGTCGCCACCATCAAGATGATCGCGCGCAGATATTCGGCCTGAAAGGGACCCACGGCCTTGATGAACCAAAACGTCGGCATGGAGTTGACCAACGACGTCACCGCCATCGCGAATCCGATAACAAGGGCAAGCCGAGGTGCGAAATAGAAGTATTTTGCCAGGGTCGGGTTTTGGCCGGTCATGGGAAGGCTTTCACGAATGGGCTTAAAGCAACAGCAGCGGGACACCCCCGCATTGGTACAGTGAGTGCCCCTGCTGCATTTCAGTCAGCGAAGGATGCGATGCGTCCTAGCTCTCGCTTAGCTTAGCTTTGCTCGCCTAACTCTGCCCCGGGGGGACCAGGTTTGCGGGTACCTTGACGCCTTTTTCCTTGAAATATTTGTACGCCCCCGGATGCAAAGGCACGTTTAGCGTCGCAAACGGATCCTTCAACGAAACACTCCGGAATGCCGGGTTATTCTTGTGAATTTCTTCGATGTTGTCGAAGAACGACGCGGTGATCTTATAAATCACGTCGTCAGGCACGTGCTTGCCCGCGATCTGCATCAGGCCGAGACCCGGCATGGGCATATCCTTGTCGTTACCCTTCAAACCCGGATAGGCACCGGCCTTGAGCGTCGTTAGCAGATTGCCGGCCTTCGTGACGAACTTCTGCATGCCGGGTTTCTTCATATCTTCCGGTGTCACCGGCAGAATGCGCAAGGTCCGGATACTCTGAAGTTCCTCCACCAAGGCGGACGGAATCGTCATCGGACGCATGTAAACGTCGAACTGCCCATCCCGCATGCCGGGCTGGGCGCCGGGCCAGTTGAGGCGGACCGCGGTATAGTCGACGTTGGGCTTGTAGCCGGTCATGGCTTGGATGAACTGCTCCATGTCCTGGGCGGCGGCGCCTGACGGCGGCCCGGTGAAGACTTTTTTACCCTTCAGATCTTCCCAGGTCCTGACCGGGGATTCGTCCCAGACCATGGCGAGGAACACGCCGCAGCTATACCCCCACATGCCGCGCAAGTTGGCGGCGAGAGCGCTGGACTTTTCCTTGCCCAAGCTCTTGTACATAGCGGCGCCGGCCTTCATGAAATTGTACGGCGCCGGCACCGCCGAGGTTACGTCGATGCGGCCCTGACCTGCGAGCATCATGGATTTGGTCAAGGTCTTGCCGTCGTTAACCTGCATGTTGATGCCGCTGCGGCTGGCATACTTAGCGCTAATCACGGTAATCACCTGCGGACACCCGCCGGCGGTTTCCACCTTCACGCTCTGGGCGGCGGCAGGCGCAATGGCGCCAGCTGTCAGCAACGCACCAAGTGCCGCGCCTGCAAATAATTTTCGAGGAAATTGAAAGCTCATTGTCGTCTCCCTATAGTCAGCCTGTTGTTGTTTTAATGGTGAATTTTCACCTATATTATTCCGGTGTTAGATAGAGAGTCAAAGCGTTCGACACCAAAATGAACGGAAAAGTGAAAAAGCGCCCAACTAAACGGTAAGGGGAAATGGCTGGGAATCCCGACAGTACCAGAAACGAAATGCGCGAGATCGGCATCGTGGAGGATTTGGTGGAAGCCAGTCTGTCCCCCAAGAATGCACCGGTAATCGACTTCGATCCCTATGATTGGCCTATAGCGTGGCTCGCCGCCATCGAACGGCAGCACATGCGCAATTCGACCGAGATGCTGACAGCGCAAAATTTGCATCACCGCGAGTTCCGCATCCTGATCTGGCTGGGCCGGGATCCGGGTGTGGGGGTCGGCGCCCTCGCGGAATGCGTCGGCCTGGAACGTCCAACGGTGAGCAAGATGGTCGATCGGCTGGTCGAGCAGCGCCTGCTCGAACGGCGTCGTCACCCTCATGACGGCCGCCGCACGGCGCTGTACCTCACCGACGAAGGCCGCCGCAAACTGGACCAGGCTATCCCGTTTGTCCGGGGGTTGTTGGGAAATTACTTTCACGGCCTTTCAGCCGAAGAACAGGAGACCCTGATGCGGCTCCTGAAAAAGTTCGGCAAGAACGTCAAGAATGCCTCTCTCCCCCTCGCGGCGGAGTAGCCTGCCTTCTTCTCTCAACGATCTTGGAAAATGGTGGGTGCACTAGGACTCGAACCTAGGACCCGCTGCTTAAAAGGCAGCTGCTCTACCACCTGAGCTATGCACCCATCCTCAAGAAGGGCGGCACCTTACGGAGGCCGGTCGGCAGGGTCAATATAGGATTGCCGGCTTGCCGCGCCAAATCCCTATTTCTTTGGAATCACGGGCAAAAGCAGGTACGCGGCACGATCCGGTCCGGTGTGCAGAGTGACCGTATTGTCGAAGATTTCCGGCGGCCGGTCGCGGGGATCGTCATGCAGGAACGGCCCGCATCCCGTCAGCGCGTTCTTGAAGTTGCTCAACCGCTCACCGTCCGTCGCGCCGGCCCATTCATAGTCGCCGCCGCGCACATTGAGGCGAATCGTATAGCCCTTGGGTACGACGATGGAGGTCGGCCAAATTTCCACATCCAATTCCACCACCTCACCGGGCTGCAATGACTGCTTCTCGTCGTGGGTGTGATAGGGCCGGTAGGGCTCCGACAGGTCCGGATCGAGCTTTCGATGCGAGGCGCGCAACCACCCCTGGGCCACCGGTGTATGCGGATCGATGGCGCCCTGGAACACCACTTCCTCGCCATCCGGGTCATAGACACCCACCACCAGGAACAGATCGGCATCCTCCGTCGAAGACGAGGCCCACAGCTTGGCCGCAAGCGGCCCGGTGATTTCCGTGTCCTCGTCCAAAGGCGGGGTCGAGAAGAAGACGCCGTCACCCATGGCGGCATAGTCGAGGCTCGCGCCCTCCGCCGGCGGTTCGGGCCGGAGGCTCATATCGCCCGGATGGAGATAAAGTGTCGTCCATTCCGTATGCGGGATCGGCCAGTCCTCTTCTCCGCGCGGCACGAATTCATCGGTATGACGCACCAGAAGCTGCACACGCGGCGACTTGTCCCAGCCGTTGTCTTCGCCCTTGAGGAAGTGATCGAAGAATTTGAGCTGAATTTCGCGGCCGTAGTCGGTGTAGAACTCCGTCCAATGTTCGATGCCATGCACTTCCAGCCATTTGTCCTTGGAAGCGGACTGCACGAAGCCTTCGAAGTTGCCGCGCGGGTGCAGACCTTGCCCGCCCCAGTTGGCGGACGACAGAAGCGGCACGTCGATGTTCTCCCATATCGGCGAGCGTTCCCTGTGATACGCATCGTCCATGGGATGGGCGCAAATCTCGTCGCCGAACGCACAGCGGTTGGCGGCAAGCTCTTCCTCGCTGAGCGTTTCCGGCCCGCAAACCAGATCGCCGTGCACGCGGCTGCGCGGCCCGTTCTCGCCGAGGCCGTATTGCACGGTGCGCACCTGCATGTCGTACCAATTTGCCCAAAAGGTGCACAGAATGCCGCCGTGATGGGTCATATCGCGGTACCAGTCGGCGGCGCCTTCCCAGATGCACAGCGCCGCGAGATGCGGCGGGCGTTTCGACGCCACATGCCACTGATTGCTGCCGTAATAGGAAATGCCGTTGAGCCCGACGCGGCCGTTGCTCCACGGCTGCTTCCCCGCCCATTCGATGCAGTCGTAAAAATCCTGCGTCTCGCGTGCCGAAAAGTGGTTGATATAGCCCGGCGAACGGCCGCAGCCGCGTGAATCGACACGCACGACGGCGTAACCTTCGGGCACCCATTTCTCCGGGTCGACCACTTCCCAGGCTTGGTAGAGGTTCGATGAATTGGCGGGCACGTCCGGGTGCTCTTCCGCCATGCGTTCCCAGGCACTGGGATACCCGTCCTGGAAAGCGAGACCCTTGGCATAGGGGCCATAGCTGAGAATGACGGGATAACGACCTTCGTCCCCGTCTTCATTTCCTATGGGCAGGAACACGTCCGCCCGCAGGATCAGCCCGTCGTCCATTTCTATGGGAACATCCCAGGCGATGCGCATGGCATCGCGAATCTCGCTAACGGAATCCGGCACACTACTCTCCCTGTCGATAGCCGCCCCTTCAAACCGGGGCGGTCAATGTCTTATAGAAGAGTGGCAGGTTATTCGGCGGCGGGCTTTCCGGCAAGCTTTTCGGCCATACGCTCCACCACCCGGGGTGACACGAACGGCTTGATATCGCCGCCCAGACTGTGGATTTCCTTGACCAGCCGCGAGGAAATGAACTGGTGCTTTTCCGACGCCATGAGGAACACCGTCTCGACGGTCGGATCGAGATGAGCGTTCATGCCGGTCATTTGGAACTCATACTCGAAGTCGGAAACCGCCCGCAGGCCGCGCACGATCAAGCCGGCGCCGCACGATTGGGCAAAATGCATCAACAGGCTGTCGAAAGGCCGCACCTCGATCTTGGTGCCGTCACCGGTGGTCAGCTGATCGATCTCCGCCTGGACCATGTCGACGCGTTCCTCGAGGGAGAACAGCGGCCCCTTGCCGGCATTGACCGCGACGCCGACGACGAGGTGGTCCACCACCCGCGTGGCACGGCTGATAATATCGATGTGGCCCTTGGTAATGGGGTCGAACGTGCCCGGATAAACGCCGATACGGCTCGCCATCTTGTCTTTCCCCTCTTCTTCCGTTCCTGGTGCCGGCAATCGTTCGAAGCGCCGGTTCTGATCTTTATATCCTACTTGCCGGCATTATTCACCGGCGGGCGCCGGTTCCTCGGCGGCAGCGGCCTCTTCCTCTCCTTCGCCGTCGCCGTCGCCGTCGACGTCACGGATTCGCGACACGGAAACCACCCGCTCGTCTTCCGCGACCCGGAACAAGGTCACGCCACGTGCCGTGCGACCGGTGAAACTGATTCCGTCGACCGGCATGCGGATCAATTGGCCACCGTTGGACACCATGACCAACTCATCTTCACCGACCACCGGCACCGTCGCGACAACACGGCTGTAATCCTTGCCGCGCTTGAGGTCCATGCTGTCGATGCCTTTGCCGCCGCGACCGGAAATCCGGTAGTCATAAGCGGACGACCGCTTGCCGAGGCCATCCTCGGCGACGGTCAGAATGAATTCTTCCGCCTCCGCCATGGCCTGAAACTCGGGCGTCTCCAGACGGGCGGCGAGTTCCTCGTGATGGACCTTGTCTTCGGCGCGGTCCGTATAATCGCCGCCGACGAGCCGCCGCCGCGCATTGACGCTACGCAGATAGTCATCGCGCATGGCGACATCGACCTCGACATGCTTCAGGCCCGACATGGAAATCACCTCGTCGCCGCCGATAAGCCGAATGCCCCGCACGCCGACCGAAGACCGGCCTGAAAACACGCGCACGTCGGTCACCGGGAAACGGATGCACTTGCCGCCCCGAGTGGCGAGGAAAACGTCCTCGTCGCGGTTGAAGGTCCGGACCCGGATCAGCCGGTCGTCCTTGTGCCCGCCTTCGAATTTCATGGCGATCTTGCCGTTGGACATGACGTTGGTGAAGTCCGACAGCTTGTTGCGGCGCACGTGGCCGGATGCCGTCGCGAACACCGCATAGAGATCGTCCCACGTATCCTCGTTTTCCGGCAACGGCATGATCGTGGAGATGGTTTCACCCTCGCCCAGGGGCAGCACGTTGACCATGGCCTTGCCGCGCGATTGCGGCGTGCCTTGCGGCAATTTGTAGACCTTGAGCTTGTAGGCGATACCGGTCGACGAGAAGAACAGCACCGGCTGATGGGTGTTGGCGACGAACACCTGGGAGACGAAGTCCTCGTCACGGGTGCTCATTCCCGAGCGTCCCTTGCCGCCGCGGTGCTGCGCCCGGTACGCCGACAGCGGCACGCGCTTGATGTAACCCGCATTCGAGACCGTGACGACCATATCCTCGCGCATGATCAGGTCTTCGATGTCGGTCTCGAATCCCGCTTCCTCGATGACCGTCCGGCGCGGTGTGCCGAACTGCTCCCTCATCTCCAGAAGCTCGGTGCGCATGATCTCGAACAACCGCGCTTTCGAGCCGAGGATTTCCAGATATTCGGCGATCTTGGCGCACAGCTCGCGGAGGTCCTCGGCGATCTTGTCCCGCTCAAGGCCGGTCAAGCGTTGCAGACGCAGTTCCAATATCGCCCGCGCCTGTTCTTCGCTCAGGTGGTAATTGCCTTTACCGTCGACCTTGCGGCCGGGCTCGTCGATCAACTCGATCAGCGGCGCAACGTCCTTGGCGGGCCACGGCGTCGCCATCAATTTTTCGCGCGCTTCCTGACCATCCTTGGCCTTGCGGATCAGTTCGATGACCGGGTCGAGATTGGCCACCGCCACGGCGAGACCGGCCATGATATGCGCCCGCTCCCGCGCCTTGTTGAGCTCGAAGACCGTGCGCCGGGTGATCACTTCCTCGCGGAAATCGACGAACGCCTGGAGGATCTGCTTGAGGTCAAGCATCTCCGGCTTACCGCCGTTCAGTGCCAGCATGTTCATGCCGAAACTGGTTTGCAGCGGCGTGAAGGAATAAAGCTGATTGAGCACCACTTCGGCCATGGAATCGCGCTTGATCTCCACCACCACGCGCACGCCGCGGCGATCCGATTCATCGCGCAGATCGGAAATGCCCTCGATCTTCTTGTCGCGCACGGCTTCCGCGATGATCTCCACCATCCGCGCCTTGTTGACCTGATAGGGCACCTCAGTGATGACGATCGCCTCGCGGTCCTTACCGAATTCCTCGATCGTGGCTTTGCCGCGAATGGCCACCGAGCCGCGCCCGGTGGCATAGGCCTGCTGAAAACCGCTGCGGCCGAGGATCACGCCGCCGGTCGGAAAATCGGGACCTTTGACATAATTTTCGACCAATTCGGCGATGGTAATGTCGGGGTTGTCGATCAGGGCGCAGCACGCATCGATCACTTCGTTCAGATTGTGCGGCGGGATGTTGGTCGCCATGCCGACGGCGATACCACCGGCGCCATTGACCAAAAGATTGGGGAACTCGGCCGGCAGCACCGACGGTTCCTCCACCGATTCGTCGTAGTTGGGACGGAAATCGACGGTATCTTTGTCGATATCTTCAAGTAGATGGTGCGCGGCGCGGGTCAGACGCGCTTCGGTGTACCGCATGGCGGCGGCGCGGTCGCCGTCCATGGAACCGAAGTTGCCCTGCCCATCGATAAGGGTGAGGCGCATGGAGAAATCCTGCGCCATGCGCACCATGGCATCGTAAATCGCCGAGTCGCCATGGGGGTGATATTTACCCATGACGTCACCGATGATACGCGCCGATTTGCGGAAGGGCCGGTTGTAGTCGTAGCCGCCTTCCTTCATGGCATAGAGAATGCGCCGGTGCACCGGCTTCAGACCGTCGCGGACATCGGGCAGCGCCCGGCTGACGATCACGCTCATGGCGTAGTCGAGGTAGGACGAGCGCATCTCGTCCTCGATGGCAACGGGCTTAACGTCGCTGCCCGGTGCGCCGCCGCCTGCCGCCGCTTCGGGGGGCTGCCCGTCTCCCGGCGGCGTGCCGCCGGCGCCTTCGGCTATTTCATTTTCTGTCGTGGGAATATCGTCAGAGGGCGTGTCAGAAGGTGGCGTCACGCGCGTATATCCTAGCTGTTACCGGGACGTGGCCGAGCGGCCGAATAGGGGCAGAATCTGCATGGCAATTTATAGCAAATTCAACGTTTTAGGACAACCGGCGCCAATCGAAATCGACACCCAAGAAAGCGCTCATAAGGCATTGTAATACAAAAGGTTTTCAAGCCTCTTCCGTCTCAATTCCGGAAGATATATGGGGCTTCCTTAAGAAAAGCAAAGAGGGACGAAATTTCGCGCGAATCGCGCCATAGCAGACCCTGGCCACACCCCGGCCATTCCTTGTCCCATGCAGGGTTTTGAATTCTTTTGCCTTGCCAGGAATCCTGCCGTTCCTTAAATGGAAGGAATGGCTCTCTCCGCAGAAAAACGTAACGTCGGCGTTCTCGCGCTATGTCAGGTGCTGTTCAACACCGGGCGCGGGCTGACATTCCTCATGGCCTCCATCGCGGGCGCGGCTATGCTCGGCGACGATTTGACCTTCGCCACGGCGCCTATTACCGCCATGCTGGTCGGCACCGCTTTCGGCACGCTGCCGAGCGCACAGCTGATGCGCCGTATCGGCCGCAAGGCAGGATTCGTCGTCGGCTCGCTGATCGGTGCGGTCGGCGGTGCGGTCTCCATGGTCGCGGTGATGGAACAGAACTTCCTGCTGTTCAATTTCGGCATCCTGTTGTTCGGCATCTATTCCGGTTTCGCCCAACAGTACCGGTTCGCCGCCGCCGATTCGGCCAGCCCCGCTTTCAAGGCCAAGGCGATCTCCTGGGTGCTGGCCGCCAGCGTTATTGGCGCCTTTACCGGGCCGGAGGCCGCCAATCTCACCAAGGATTTGATCGGTGGCGCCGAGTTCGCGGGCGCGCTGGGCTTCCTCTCTATTGTCACCTTGCTGTCGGGTATCGTCGTCCTGGGCATCGACATTCCCAAGCTGAGCAAGCAGGAAATGGCCGATACGGGCCGCCCGCTGGGAGAGATCTTCCGCATGCCCGTGGTCATCGTTGCGGTGATTTCGGCGACTTTCGGCTATTGCGTCATGACCTTCCTCATGACCGCGACGCCCATCGCCATGACCATCGGCGCCAGCCATGCGTTCAACGACGCCAAGTTCGTCATCGAATGGCACATCGTCGGCATGTTCGCACCGGGCTTTTTCACGGGATCGCTGATCGCCCGCCACGGCGCGCCCAAGATCATCTATGCCGGCAATATCCTTATGCTCGGCTCCCTCGCCGTCGCCATCGCGGGTACTGAAGTTCTGCATTTCTGGGTCGCCCTGTTCCTGCTGGGCGTTGGCTGGAATTTCGCCTTCACCGCGGGTACGGCGCTCTTGACCGAAGTAGACGTGCCGTCGGAACGGGCCAAGGTGCAGGGTACCAACGATCTGATCGTTTTCACTTGCCTCGCCTTCGCCTCGCTTTTCTCGGGCACCGTCTATCACCTGATGGGTTGGGATTGGGTGATCATCCTGGCCCTGCCGATGATCATCATTCCCATGCTGTCCGTCATGTGGCTGGGCATGGTGCGTCGCCGCGCCGTGGCCGCGGCGGAAGCCGCCGAATAATCTCTCTCTAAGAACGCGTTGCGAGAAAGCGCTGTAGCGCCGCGGCCGTTTCCGCCGGCTTGTCGGCATGCACCCAGTGACCGGCGCCGTCGATCACCGCGATATCCGCGGTCGGGAACAAGCGGCGGATTTCCGCGCGTCCATTCCCGTCGATGTAATTGGATTTGGCGCCGGCAACGAACAAGGTGCGCCCCTTAAACGCAGCCTCGCGCAAGCCGTCGGGAAAGCCGTGCAATGCGGCCAAACCAGTGTGTAAGCCGTCAAGGTTGATGCGCCATTCGTAGCCGTTTTCGCCGCGCGCCAGATTCTGCAACAGCAATTGACGAACGGCGGGATCGCGCACCGCGCCAGAGAGAAGTTCGTCCGCGTTGTCGCGGCTTTTGACATCGGCCAGCGGCAGGGCCCGCATCGCCGCAAGATAGTCGCCGGTGTCATGGTCGTAGGGCACCGGCGCGATGTCCACGACCGCGAGATCACCGATGGCGCTCGGTTCGTTCAACGCCAGGGTCATCGCCACCTTGCCGCCCATGGAATGACCGACCATTGCCGCGCCCGTCAGTCCCTTGTCGGCCAAGAAGGCCCGCACTGCGTCGGCCATGACCGGATAGTTCACGACATCGGTCCAGGGCGACCGCCCATGATTGGGGACATCCACGCTGACAACGCGGTATCGGTCGGCAAGGAGCTTCGCCACGCCCGCCCAATTGCGCGCCTGGCCGAACAACCCATGCAGGATAACCACCGGCGGACCGTCACCGGCTTCGAGGAAATTGAGGTTCATGGAAAAGGAACTACGCCGCTTGGCACGACATCGCAAGGGGCGAGAGGTTTAGTTCAGACCGCGCTTCAGTTCCGACAGCATGCGTTCGGCATCGCTGTTCTTGCGCTTCTTCGACGCGGTTCGGTCGAGATGTTCCTCGAGAACCATCACGGCGGCCTTCAAGTTGCCCTGCCCCGCCTCCAATGCCGCCAATTCGACAATGGTTTCGCCATGATCGGGCGCAATCAGCGCCATACGCCGAAGGATGTCGATGGCGCGTTCGGGATCGCGCGCCTGCAACGCCCGCGTCTTAAGATTATTTTGCAGCCGGAGCAGGATTTCACGATTGCCGACGGAGCGCAAAAACTCCGCCTTGAGCGGAAGTTCGTTGCCGTAGATGTCTTTGAGCAATTTTGCCAACTCGCCCATCTGCAAAACGCGGGCACCGTCGAACGGATCGATGATCGCGGTCTCACCGTGCGCTTGCAGACGCAGCAGGAAATGCCCCGGGAAACGAAGCCCGGCGATATCCCATTTCAAGGACCGCGCCACGTGGATGAGGATAATCCCCAACGCCACCGGCAGCCCCTTGCGGCGGTCGATCACGCTGATCAGGTCGGCATTGGCGGGGTCGTCATAGGTATCGTCGTCACCGTGATAGCCATTATCGGCAAACACGACGTCATGCAGCACCGCCGCCCGGTCGTAAACGTCCGCCGCCTGGCCTTTGACGGCGGCGGCATTCGCCACCAATCCGGCCAAGTGATCGCGATATTGTTGGATTTTTTTGTCGGGATGATCGAGAGCCGCCAGCATAAGCGCGGTATCGGCAAGGTCTATCTCGTTGTCGTTCAAATCGCCGACAATGTTGAGGTTGACCAGTACGCCGGTTTGCTCGGTCACGCGCGTTTTCCTCGTTCGATCCCTGAAAAGATTTTCAAAGTATGACGCAACCCCATTACGCTTCCGTTAACGAAACGGCTGAACGGAAACCGGAAAGCGTCGCTCTCAACTTTCTGTGCACTCAAAATGGAATTTCATCATCGAGATCGTCAACGCGTCCACCGCCACCGCCGGCACCCGCCGCCGCGTATTCCGGTTCGGCCGGCGCGCCACCGGCACCGGCACCCGCGTACTCGCCACCGCCGCCGCCGCGGCCGTCGAGCATGGTCAACTCACCCCGGAAGCGGCCGAGCACAACCTCGGTCGTATACCGGTCCTGTCCGTCCTGACCTTGCCATTTGCGCGTCTGCAACTGGCCCTCGAGGTACACCTTGGACCCTTTCTTGAGGTATTTCTCGGCAACATCGGCGAGACGGTCGTTAAAGATCACGACGCGGTGCCACTCGGTGCGCTCCTTGCGCTCACCCGACGCCCGATCGTTCCAGGTCTCGGAAGTGGCAACCGACAAGTTCGCTATTTTCGTCCCATCCTGGGTAAAACGGATTTCCGGGTCGCGGCCAAGATTTCCGACCAGAATGACCTTGTTGACGCTGCCTGCCATAATCTCTCCCCGGGTTTTCATCTGTCGTGATAGGAACTGATTTTGTAGCGCGTTTGCCGGGGCCGTTCACCCCCTAAATTCCCGTCTGCATCTCGGCCCCTCTGTCATCCTGGCGTACAATTCGCAAAATTATGCTTGTGGCGCGGCGTGGGCAGGGTATGCACGGACCATGACTTCATCGCCGAATCCTCCCGCGTCTTCGTCGGCCTGGAACCGGAATGCCGCATTGATTCTGGGAATCACCCTGATCAACCTCCTCGGCATTCCGATGATTACGCCGGCCTTGCCCGCCATGCGCGAGGCCGTCGGCGTTACCGACGAACAGCTCGGCCTGGTAATGACGGCCTATGCCCTGCCCGCCTTGATCATTGTTCCCTTCGTCGGACTGCTCGCCGACCGCTACGGCAAGAAGCTGGTGCTTATCCCGTCACTGTTCCTGTTTTCCATCGCCGGCAGCGCGGTTGGATGGGCGGAGAATCTAGAAACACTTTTGACACTACGGTTGGTTCAAGGCCTCGGCGCGAGCGGCCTGTCAAATCTCAGCGTTGCCTTGATCGGCGATTACTTTTCCGGGCATGACCGAGCGCGGGTTATGGGACGTATGGGTGCCGCGCAGATCATCGCCGCCGGCGGCTACCCATTGCTCGGCGGGTTTCTCGTTGCCTTCGGCTGGCATTACCCGTTCCTCACCTGTCTCTTGGGTCTCCCGGTCGGTCTGTTGGCCATGGCCTTCATGACCGAAACCAAAACCACACGAACGACCAAAGGCCGCGAATTCCTAGGTCACGCCGGACGCAGCCTCGCCGACAGGCGGGTGGTCGAAATCCTGATCATGACCGCCGGTTTTATTTTTGTCGGTTTCGGCGCGCTCAACACCTATCTGCCGGTGCTGCTTGCCGACAAGTTCGGGACCAGCGCCGTGTTCATCGGCGTGATTATTTCTGCGCGCTCCTTTTCCGGCACCATCGCCGCGCTGCAATTGGCGCGGCTCGCCCAAATTTTCAGCTATCGCGGATTGATCACGGCGGCGTTCCTGGTACAGGCGGCGGCCGTCGCCATGGTGCCGCTGCTGCCCACCGACATGTCGATCATGATCGCCATGCTCGCCTATGGCGCCGCCTTCGGGGTCGTGCGTCCCGGCCTACAAGTTATGATCATCGAAAACGCGCCCGAGGATCTCCGCGCCACTTTCGCGTCCGGTGTCTCTTTCGCCCTGCGGCTCGCGCAAACCCTGGGCCCGGTGGCGTCCGGCGCCGTGATCGCGTTCGGCTCGTTCGATCTCATGTATTACGGCGGCGCGGCCATTGCCGTAGCGCTCTCCGTTTTGGCCTTTACAGCAAAGGCTTTGAAACCTGCCACCTAATTTGGAAGCAAACGCGCCGTCTCGCTGAATTGGAGGCGATCTTTTAGCGCTTCATAGAGGGCGCGCCCGACCTTGGCCGAGCCGCGTGGCGTCGTATGGATAGCGTCATAATGATCGCCGTCCTTAAAGCGCAGTGTTTCCGCCAGATCGACACAAATGGCCCGCACTTCCTCGCACACCGTCATGGTTCTCCAGTTGATCAGGGTCAGCAGCGCAAAATGACCGGTATCGATGGCGCCATCAGCCGTCGGCCGGCCGAGAACGTCGCCGTTTTTGTCGACGCGGTAGTCGCCCGCATGTTGGGTCGCGAAAATGGGTTCCGCCCCGAGTTTGCGGATCATCTCGGACAAGGTCCGGAGCCGCGCGGCATAGGCATCGAGGGCCTCCGCGTACACGCTGGCGGTCGCCGCCAAGTCAAGGGGTTCGGGTAGCGGGACGAACGTGCCTTCGACCTTTTTCCCTTCGGGCAACGGCATGGAGGCACGCCCCTCCGGCTCGCCGAACAATTTGCGGTAAACGGCATAGAAGGCACTGTTGTTCCGGAAATACTGTGCCGTCGGGCTTTCCGTGGCGCCGAGATTGTCGCGCGCCGCTTCGGCGGCTTGGTTGTTGGTCATCACCGTCATGTCGTCAAGGCCAAGGTACGCCAGAACGTACCGCGGCCGCAGACCGGGGATTTTCGGGAACCATTGTTCGAAATTGCGGATGGTGCCCGCCGTGCTTTGGCCGTCCACCCCCGCATTGACCACGGCGACGCGGCGGCCCGCCATTCGCGCCAGCCCGGCGGCCAGAATATCGGTCCAGGTCTTGCCCTCGCCGATCAACGCCTCGTCGGTGGTGCCGCCGCCGACGGCGAGAATATCGATTCGCGAGGGGCGTTCGTACGTCCCGCGCAAACCATGTTTGTCGCGCTCGTAGCGGATATTGCCGCCGTCATAGACTCCGGCCGTGTCGAATTCGTGCTCGACGTCCCGCGTCACCTCGAGCGTGCCGTAATTCTGGCCGAAAATCCAATTGCCGAAGATCAGCTCGAAGCAGATGGCCAGGGCGAGCGAAAGCCCCGAGGCGGTCACGAGCGCCCGGCGGATTTGGCGGCGTCTGCGGCTTCGAGCAGGCATGATCGCGACTTTAGCACGAAGACTTACCCAAAACTTAAACTCTGGTATCAAATCTTTGGGCAAATCTTGGGAGCCGGCCGTATCGGGACTCGCCTTACCCCCTCCTGCCGTCCTATATATCGGCCATGCCGAAAGACCAGCCGACCCCCAGTTTCCGCCCCCATCCGGGCGCTGATGCCCGCGTGATCCGCGTGCGCGGCGCGCGCGAGCACAATCTCGCCAATGTAGATGTGGAACTGCCCCGCGATTCCCTCACCGTCATCACCGGCCTGTCGGGATCTGGCAAGTCGTCACTGGCGTTCGACACCATCTATGCCGAGGGTCAGCGGCGGTATGTGGAAAGCCTGTCGGCCTATGCGCGCCAGTTCCTCGAATTGATGCAAAAGCCGGACGTGGACGCCATCGAAGGTCTGTCGCCGGCCATTTCCATCGAACAGAAGACCACATCGCGCAACCCGCGCTCCACCGTCGGTACGGTCACCGAGATTTACGATTACATGCGCTTGATGTTCGCGCGCATCGGCATCCCCTATTCCCCCGCCACCGGCCTGCCCATCGAGGCGCAGACCGTGTCGCAAATGGTCGACCGGGTGATGGAGATGGAAGAGGGCACACGGCTCTATCTGCTGGCGCCGATCATTCGCGGCCGCAAGGGCGAGTACCGCAAGGAATTGCAGGACCTCGCCAAGAAGGGCTTCCAGCGGGTCAAGATCGACGGCACCCACTATGAAATTGAGGACGCCCCGGCCCTCGAGAAGAATTTCAAGCACGACATCGAGGCGGTGGTCGACCGCGTCGTGGTGCGCGAAGGGTTGGAGCAGCGCCTTGCCGATTCCTTCGAAACGGCGCTCGACCTGGCCGACGGGCTCGCGTACACCGAAAACGCCGATGGCGGCGAGCGCACCGCCTTTTCCGCCAAGTTCGCCTGCCCCGTTTCAGGCTTCACCATCGACGAGATCGAACCCCGCCTGTTTTCGTTCAACAATCCCTACGGCGCCTGCCCCGCCTGCGACGGGCTCGGCACGGAAATGTATTTCGATCCCGATCTGGTCATGCCCGACGACCGATTGTCCTTGGGTGAAGGCGCCGTGGCGCCGTGGGCGGGGGCGAGTTCGCCCTATTACCGGCAAACCTTCGAAAGCCTCGCCAAACATTACAAGATCAAGATGACCACGCCGGTGGGCAAGCTGCCCAAGAAGGTGCGCGAAGCGCTGCTTTACGGGTCGGGCAAGACGGTCATCCGCATGACCTATGACGACGGCAAGAAGGCCTACGAAATCAAGAAGCCGTTCGAGGGCATCATCCCCAACATGGAACGCCGTTGGCGCGAAACGGATTCATCCTGGATCCGCGAGGAACTGGCCAAGTACCAGACCGTCACCACTTGCGGCGCGTGCGACGGCTATCGCCTCAAACCCGAAGCGTTGGCGGTAAAAATCGACGGCAAGCACATCGGTGAGATTTCGCGCATGTCCATCGACGTCGCCGAAGCCTGGTTCGCTGGTTTGCACGAACACCTCACCGACAAGCAGAACGAGATCGCGCGCCGCATCCTGCGCGAGATCAACGAGCGGCTCGGCTTCCTCAAGAATGTCGGCCTCGAGTACCTCACCCTGTCGCGCGCGTCGCGCACCCTGTCGGGCGGCGAGAGCCAGCGCATCCGGCTCGCCTCGCAGATCGGCTCGGGCCTCACCGGCGTACTCTATGTGCTGGACGAGCCCTCCATCGGCCTGCATCAGCGCGACAACAACCGGCTGCTCGCGACCCTCATGCGGCTCCGCGATCTCGGCAATACCGTCATTGTGGTGGAACATGACGAGGACGCCATTCGCGCCGCCGATTATGTGGTCGACATGGGGCCGGGCGCCGGTATCCATGGTGGCCGGGTGGTCGCCTGCGGCACGCCGGAAGAGGTGATGGCGTCGAAGGACAGCCTCACCGGCCAATATCTCACCGGCAAGCGCAAGATCGAAATCCCGGGCGAACGGCGCAAAGGGCATAAAGGCAAGAAGATCACCGTCGTCGGGGCCACGGAAAACAATCTCGATAATCTCACCGTCGATTTCCCCCTCGGCACTTTCACCTGCATCACCGGCGTGTCGGGCGGCGGCAAATCGTCGCTCGTTGTGGAAACACTCTACAAAGCCTTGGCGCGGCGGGTGAACGGCGCGCGTGTCCATCCCGGCGCGCACGAGCGCATCGACGGCGTCGAGTTCATCGACAAGGTGGTCGACATCGACCAATCGCCCATCGGCCGCACGCCGCGCTCCAACCCGGCCACCTATACCGGCGCCTTCACGCCCATCCGCGACTGGTTCTCCGGCCTGCCCGAGGCCAAGGCGCGCGGCTACAAGCCGGGACGGTTTTCCTTCAACGTCAAAGGCGGGCGCTGCGAAGCGTGCCAGGGTGACGGCGTCATCAAGATCGAGATGCATTTCCTGCCCGATGTTTATGTCCAGTGCGACCAATGCAAGGGCAAGCGCTACAACCGCGAAACGCTGGAGATCAAGTTCCGCGGCAAGTCCATCGCCGACGTGCTCGACATGACTGTCGAGGAAGGGCTCGAGTTCTTCAAGGCGGTGCCGGTGATCCGCGACAAGATGGACACGCTCAACCGCGTCGGGCTCGGCTACATCCATATCGGCCAGCAGGCGACGACGCTGTCGGGCGGCGAAGCGCAACGGGTGAAGCTTGCCAAGGAACTGTCGCGCCGCGCCACCGGCAAGACCCTCTACATCCTCGACGAGCCGACCACCGGCCTGCATTTCGAGGACGTGCGCAAACTCATCGAAGTGCTGCAGGCGCTGGTCAATCAAGGCAACACGGTGGTAGTGATCGAACACAATCTGGAAGTGATCAAGACCGCCGACTGGGTCATCGATCTCGGCCCCGAGGGCGGCGACAAGGGCGGCAAGCTGGTCGCCGCCGGCAAGCCCGAGGACGTCGCCGCCACCAAGGGCAGCTACACGGGCGACTACCTCGCGCCGTATCTCACACAGAGTTCGCAGAAAAAAAAGAAACGCGCTTAGACGGCCTAAGACACCATCTCATTTTCCAATTCGCGGCTACGCCCCAAGTTCCAGATCCGCTGTGCCTTCGAACCCAGGTACCAAAGGCTCACGCCAAGAACGGCAAAGAAAATCGCTTTGTGCAATGGGTCCCAGAAATACTCGAAGAACCGCGTGTAAAGGTTGATGAAAAGAAATGTGATTCCGAAACCGCGTGATATAGCGTTATCGAATTTGAGCCCATGCCAGATAACGGCGGCCGCCACGGCTGCGAACAAGATTGACCAGTGGAACAATTCGATTTGCTTGGCGGCGCGCCAGGACTCACCATCTCCATAATTTCCAAAAATCGACATCAGCCAAAGCGCCATGAAGAGATAAAGCAACCCGATCACATAGGTGCTTTTGAAAAGGTAATCGAGCTTATCCGACTTGGTCAGTGCATAGCTCGCGAAACAGAGCGCCGCGCCGAAGAACACGAAACGCAGGGGATAGTTCATGCCGAAATAATATGCTCCCCACCCCGACACATACCCTGTTTCAGCGCCGAGCCATCCACCCAAACTCAGGAGGCTGAAAATCCAAATCAGTTTCGAGCGGGCATAGAGGGCGACTCCTGCATAAACAAAACAGGCGAGTAAAATTAGGACGGAGAAATGACCGCTACCGTTGTCGATGACTTTTCCGAAAAAGAATATCCCGCCTGCTGTCGCGACGACAGCGAGCAAATAGATCGCTTCATTCGTGAAGATTTTTTCCGGATGCCTACGATGACGAACGATTCCGCCCCAATACAGGACAGCCGCCACTACCGAGAGGGCTAAACATAACGCGAGGTCCGGGGCCGTGAAAATTCTTTTTACGAACTCAACGAACTGCTTGTCCGCGAAGAGCGTGACGACAGCGATCACGATACAAATGACAGCCGCCAGTATTGAGATGCGCGCAAGGCCGCGCCAGTTAAAGGGCACTGCGGTATAGCTCGCTGATAAGGTTGCGGCGGTTTGTTCGTCGATAACCCCAGTTTCTCGCCAGCGTTCGATAACCCGCGCGACCCGCCGGGCGTCACGACGCGGCAACTCAAAGTCAGTCAATTTCTAGCCCCCCCTTAACCAACCGCTCGATGGCGGACAGTTTGATCGCCTATATCCAGAACGGATCGGACTTCGAGAACGCTTTCCAGCCGGTCATCAGCGAGCCCTCGCGTTCGGCGGCCGCGTGCGCGTGCCAGCCGACCACCACGCCGCCCGCGTAACGCACTTGTCTTGCTTGCTCGCCGTCGAGGCCCTTGCCGAGGCTGTTGACCAAATGGCGCGCCACTTCGAGGTCGTTTTGCACCCCGAGCGCATCCTGCAACTGTTTCAGGTTGGCGAGGTAGGCGGCCACCGCTTTCTTGCCGTAAAGCGGCGCGAAAAACTCCGCCGCGTAGCGCACCTTCTTCACGTCGATGCGCAGATCATGACGCGCGCGTTTCGACATCTTGTCGATTTTCTTGCCGCGCTTGAGCAGTTTGCTGTGCGCCTTGTCCAACGCATGCGCGGCAAGCTTCGTCGCGTCGGAAAACAGGTAGGCGAGCACGTCCTTGTCCGTCGATAGCCGCCAGTCGCAGGCATGGATGAAATCGGCGACGTCGATCTGCATGCGGGTGTACTCGGGCGAGGTCAACGACCCCGATGCCAGTGCATAGGCCATGTCGCGCTGATGCTCGACCTCGTCGCGCAGCAGCTTGAGGTATTTGTCGCCGGGCATGGCTTTTTCGACGGGGGCCAAAACCTCCGCCCCGAACACGTCCCAATCGCGCGCGGGCCCGAGACTGCTCGCGATGGCCTTGACCTGATCGCCGACCTGCTTGCGCCGGTCCTTCGGCAACAGCGGCTTGTACAGCGTCAGCGCGGCGCGCAACCGGCGCAGCGCGATGCGCGCCTGATGCACACCTTCGATATGCGCACGTTGCAGCACGCAATCGACATTCGCCGACAGATGATCGAGACAGGCGGCAACGGAGCGCACCAGCACATCCTCGCCGGTGACACCGTCGGGCAGTTTCACCTTCGGCTGCTTGATCCACTCGGCGCGGCCGCCATTGAGCAACGCATAGCCCTGCTCCGATTTCGAGGCGTGGACGAGCCGCAAGGGAACGATCTCGGCGATGCGGCGGGCGATATCGAACAGCCGCCGCGGATCGCCGGACTTCAGTTCCAGCTCGAGCTCGCTGATGGCTTTGGATTTCTCACCGGCAGCGATCTCGCCGACGTCCAAGTCGCAGGCGATCTGCGTATCGCCGTCGGCAATCAGATTGCGGGTGGTGCGCCGGATGCGGGTTTCGAACACCGGCTCCAGGGTTTCCACTTTGCGGCCGTTGATATGGCGGCGGAAGTCAGGATTGCTGAATACCTCGTCGCGGTTAGGCACCGGTTGGCGCACCCGGGTTTCCCATTCGCGGCGCACGAACGCCGCCGCGTCCTGCGCCTTCAGGGTTTGCTTGTAGGCGCGGCCTTCCTTGCGCACCCGCAACGACAGGCCGCTTTGATGCAGGTCCTTCTCCGGCGTGTCGAAATAGGTGGCAGTCAACGCGCGTGTCGAGGCGCGTCCGCTTTGAATGGCACGTAACCATGCAACCTTGCTGAGCCGCCGTGCGAACGCGGGATCGAATTCGAATTTGAGTTCCAGCTCCTCGTGGGGCTGGTTTCCTCCGGCTTCCTCGCTCATTTTCTTTTCTTCTTCTGACTTTCGCCAATATTGTCCGCGTCATTATTTGCGCGAACCGCATTTAACTATCACAACCGCCATAAAGACACGAGCAAGTTTAGCGTGTCTTGCCCTCTCGCCAATTGAGCGCCGTCAAAGACCGCTCAGCGAAAATACTGTCCCCTCGACCGTCATCGAACTGTCACATTGGCATTGCCGCCGACCTGCTACATGAACGGAACAATGGGCGAGCTTGAAATCTTCTACCGCGTCGGGCTGGCGTTGGCGATCGGCTTCCTGATCGGCGCCGAACGCGGCTGGTACACGCGCGAACTGACCGGTGGCCTTCGGCGCGCGGGTATCCGGACCTTTACTTTGGTCGGACTGCTCGGCGGCTTGTGGGGGCTTCTTGCGCAAGTCGCCGGAGAGTTGATCCTCGCGGCGGCGTTTTTGGGATTGGCGGCCCTGATGACGGTCGATCATTGGGTCAGCTACCGGCGCGCCAAAGGGGAATTCGGCACGACAACGCTTGTCGCCCTGTTCGTGACCTTCGCCCTCGGCGCTTTGGCGGTTCTCAACGACATGGCACTCGCGGCGGCGGCGGCCGTGGTGACCATGGCCGTGTTGCAAATCAAACCGGAATTGCACCGGTGGGTCGCCGCCATCGAACGCTTCGAGCTCAACAGCGCCATCAAGCTGCTGCTTATTTCCGTCGTTGCCTTGCCGCTGCTGCCCGACAAGGGGTACGGGCCGGACGGCATTCTCAATCCGTTCCAATTGTGGTGGATGGTCGTCCTGATCTCGGGCCTATCGTTCATCGGCTATGTCACCATCAAGCTCATCGGGCCGCGCCTCGGCGCACTGCTGACCGGTATCTTCGGCGGGCTCGCCTCGTCCACCGCGGTGACCCTGAATTTCGCGCGCCTCTCGCGGCACGCGCCCGATATCGCGCCGGCGCTGGCCGGCGGCACGGCGGTCGCGGCGGCGATGATGTTCCTTCGGGTGATCGTCGTGTCGAGCGTGATCGATCCGGCACTCGGATGGCAACTGGCGCCGAGCCTTGGCGTGATGGCTATCGTGACGGCCATCGGTGCCGCCATTTTGGTCTTCGGCGCCGCATCGCACGAAAATCATGCGCCCCCCGATATTCGCGACCCCGCCGATTTGACCAACGCCCTCTTGTTCGGCCTGCTCCTCGCCGTGCTCGTGGTGGCATCGCATTATCTCCAGCAATGGGCCGGAGAGGAATCCTTACTGCTGATCGCGGGCGCCGCGGGACTGGTGGATGTCGATGCCATTACCTTGACCATGTCGCGCATGGCCGGCACCCAGATTTCCGGACACATTGCGGAACTGGCGATCATCATCGCCGTGGTGACCAACACCGTGATCAAGGCGGGGCTCGCCGCCGTCATCGGCAACGGCGCCATGGCACGGCGCACGGGGATCGTCCTGGCGCTGGGACTGGCCTCGGGATTGATCGCCTGGCTGGTAAAATAGGGAAAGGTTAGCTACGCGGGAACCCTTTGACGCCGCGCAAGTCGGCGGATTTGAGCCGGGCGCCTTGCAATTCGGCGTTGGTGAAATCCGCGTCCACCAGCTTGGCCCCCCGCAAATCGGCATTGCGCAAATCGGCGTTGCAGAAATCGACACCTTCGAGGTTGGCGTTGACGAAATCCGCCCCATTGAGTTTCGCGCCACGCAGTTTGGCGAACTGCAGGTTGGCAGGCCAACGGCCGTCGCTCTTACCTTCCTTGCGCACACCGTCGAAACGCGCGCCGACAAGATTGGCCCCGGACAGATTGCACCGCTGCAATTGCGTGCCGCGCAAATCGGCTCCCGTCAGGTTGGCATTGCGCAAATCGGCAAAGCACATGTTGGCCATCAGCAGATCGGCGAAAGACATATCCGCGTCACGCAACACGCAATAGGACAGATCGGCCGCCGACAGGCGGACATGGCGCAGATCGTACCCGCCCAGATTCACTTCCGACAAATCGGCCTTGATGCCTTCCGTCCCGTCACTATCCAGCCATTTCCCGTGATCCTCGATGATGGTTTGGATTTCGCGGTCCATTTTGGCGATGTGACGCGGCAAGCGGGCATCCGCCGTATTGGCGTTAAGGAAATCGACGGAATCGATGATCGCCCCGGTCAGGTTGGCGGCATTCAAGATGGCATTGTCGAGAACCGTGTGGGTCAGCACCGCGCCATGGAAAATGGCCCCGGTCAGATTGGCTTCGGTAAAGTCGGCCCCGTCCAAAACGGCGCCGGTGAAATTCGCATATGACAGGTCGGCACGGACAAAGCGCGCGTTGCGAAGCACCGCATCGGTCATGTCCGTTTGCACGACAAAGGCATTCGACACCCGAGCGCCGGAAAGATCGGCCTCGCGCATGATCGCCTTATCGATAGAGGCGCTTTCACTCTCATTCATGATGGGGAGCAATTCGCCGCGTTCCACCGAGCGCATGAGCAAACCGTCACGCATATCCGTTTCGGTCAAATTGGCGTTGGTAAAATCGGCCCCCCGCAAACAGGCGCCGCGCAGGTCGGCCCGTGACAGATCGGCACCGATCAAGGAAACGAACCTCATGTCCGCGGCATATAGATTCGCTGCCCGAAGATTGGCATCGTCCATAGTGGCATGGCCGAGCCGCGCGCCGGTGGCATCCGCCTGATTGAGGTTACGGCGCGTGAAATCCAGATAGGACATATCAAGGAATTTGAGATTGGCCCGCTTGGCGCCCATCTTGCGATCCAGATATTCTTCATGTTCCGCCAGGATCTCTTCGAGCTGCGGCTGAGAAATCTTCGTCCATACGGCATCGTCGTCCCCGAGGATTTCCTCGAGCGACTCGATTGCTTCTTCAACGTCGAGCACTTCTTCGTTGTCCGAGCTCACGCTACAACTCCGTCCGCCGCCCCGTCCACTTGGCTGCCAACTTGGGCATATGGCCGCAAATGGCCCACACGGCTTAGTTTACGTCAGGTGGTCAAGGCACGGCTGTGATTTGGCGCATAGCGGCACCGAGCCCTCCATATGGTGATGATTTCTTCTTTTTCATCAGATAGTTAGCAGGCCGTTAACCAGCCTTACGTGGATAGAATCCTCAGTTTTCCAGCGTTTGAGCCGCCTTGCGCTTACCTTGCACGCCGGGGGCAGCGGGAGTATCAGTTGGCCGATGAACCATTCCCAAAGGCAATCCACAGAGCGCCGTGTTCACGTGGTTGGCGGCGGCCTCGCCGGGTCTGAGGCCGCGTGGCAACTCGCGCAGGCCGGAATTCCCGTCATTCTGCACGAAATGCGGCCGGAACGGGGCACCGACGCGCATCAAACGGACGGGCTGGCCGAACTTGTCTGCTCCAATTCCTTCCGCTCCGACGACGCCGAATTCAATGCCGTCGGGCTGCTGCACGAAGAGATGCGGCGCGCGGGATCGCTCATTATGACCATGGCGGACAGGCACCGACTGCCCGCAGGCGGCGCCTTAGCGGTCGACCGGGAAGGGTTTAGTGCGGCAGTCCAAAAAGCCCTCGAGGATAATCCCCTGGTCGAAATCGACCGGCGCGAGGTGACCGGCCTTCCCCCCGCCGACTGGGAAAAAGTGATCGTCGCCACCGGCCCTCTCACGTCTCCCGACCTGGCGAACGCCATCCGAGGCCTCACCGGCGACGACGGTCTCGCTTTCTTCGATGCCATCGCGCCCATCGTCTATAAGGACAGTATCGATTTTTCAAAGGCGTGGTTCCAATCGCGCTACGACAAGGGCGACGGCGCCGACTATATCAATTGCCCCTTGGACGATGATCAATATGCCCGGTTCATCGGGGAACTGCTCAGCGCCGAGCGGGTCTCCTTCAAGGAATGGGAAGAAAACACCCCTTATTTCGAAGGCTGTCTGCCCATCGAAGTGATGGCGGAGCGCGGCCCGCAAACCTTAGCCTTCGGCCCCATGAAGCCGGTCGGCCTCACCAATCCCCATGCGCCCGACGTCAAACCCAAAGCAATCGTTCAGCTGCGCCAGGACAACGCTTTCGGGACGCTCTACAACATGGTCGGCTTTCAAACCAAATTGACGTATGGCGAGCAGAAGCGGGTATTCCGGACCATCCCCGGCCTGGAGAATGCCGAATTTGCGCGCCTTGGCGGGCTGCACCGCAACACGTTCATCAACTCGCCGCGTCTGTTGGATAGCCATCTCCGCCTCAGGGCGGATTCGCGCCTGCGGTTCGCCGGCCAGATCACCGGTTGCGAAGGATATGTCGAAAGTGCCGCCGTTGGGCTGCTGGCGGGTAGATTTGCCGCCGACGATTGCCTTGGGCGGGCGACCGACCTTCCGCCACCGACCACGGCGATGGGAGCACTTCTCGGTCATATCACCACCGGCGATCCGGAAACCTATCAACCGATGAACGTCAATTTCGGATTGTTTCCGCCACTTTCCGCTGAACCCGGTGAAAAGAAACCGCCGCGCGGACGCGCCCGTAAAGCTGCCGTAAGCACACGTGCATTGCGCGATCTCGAATTATGGCTGGCAAAGGTAGAAAAAATTAACGTAAGTAGTTGAAAATAATGCACTGACTCCTCAAAATTTAATGTGAGGGGGACAACGAGCGGTATTTAGCCGCCGCCACGCGGGCAAATGAGGGACACGCCCACGATGAGGGACCTCGACCAGATAGGCCGGACGGCGGGCCGATATTTGCGCCGTCGAAAACATTTTTCGCGCTGGGCACTTGTTTGCCTTGTCAGCGTCTCTTTTCTTGCTCTCGCCCTACCGGCGGGCGCCCAAGACCTTGCCTTCCGTCTCGATCCAGCGCGGGCGCCGTCGCTGTTTGCAGCCGTGCAAAACAACGATCTGGCGGCGGTTTCGTCGGCCATCAAAAACGGAAAGAACGTCACTGAAACTGACGAATTCGGACGGACGCCGCTCGACCTCGCTATGGAAATGGGCCATTTCGAGGTTGCCCAGGCCCTGATGCAGGCACGACGGGCAGAGATCGACCGGCTGACTAAATCAGAAGAACAAGTGCAGCAAGATGCAGCGGTTGCCGTTCCGCCGTCCCAAGTCCCCCAAGTCCTTCCCGTCGCCCAAACCGATGTGTCTCCCGACCCCGAGGACGCTCCAGTACAAGCCCAAATACAAGCCGTGACCCATCTCGCGGAGGCCGCCGACATGCTCACGGGCGCCGCGCATCGGATCAGCACTGCCGCCGCCCTTTCCCCGGGCCAGATTACCAGCGGATCGGCGATCCAATTGGCCGAAGCGGCCGCCAAGTTGGCCGCCGCCGCCGACGAGCTTGTGGAAGCCGTCCAGAGTGGTGGGCGAAACGCGCCGCGACCGGACCTTATGGCCGAAGCGCCGCCGGCACAGCCCGCCAAGGACGTTGAACCCGAAACCGTCCAAACCGTCGCCGCCACCGAAGAAACGGCGGCGTCCATTGAAACAGCGGCTCTGATCCCGGCGGAGCCTGTCGAAACCCGTACCCTCGAACAGGCGGCCGCGGTCACGTTCCGGCCAACGCCCCGACGCAAGCCGGCGCCACCGGCCCCTGTCGTTGTGGCCCGCATCGAGCCGCCGGCGCCTGCTCAGATGGAAATTATCGACGCGCGCCCCGTACCCCCGGTCTCGGTCAGGCCGCTCGAAGCCGTCGATCTCGTCGCTCCCCCTCGCGATGAAGCGCCCATACCCGCGCAAACCGAGGATGACGGGCCCGTTGGTTCGCTGTTGGCCGGGATCGGCCGCGTGTTGGGTGTCACCGACGATAGCCCGGAACCGAATGAGGGGCCGATCCAACAGGCATTGCGTGAGCGACAAGCTGCCCCCGCCCCTTCCGTGCGGCCCGAAAAAGAGGCCCCGGTGATCCAAAGAAGCACGGCCCGTGCCCCCATCATCCAACGCCTCGGCGACAATGCGCCGCCGCCGGTCCCGGCCTTGCCGGAGATCGTTCGTGAAACACCGCTCGAAACGGCGAGCGCACCGGTACTGCCGATCGCCTCGGTTGACCCTGTGGCGCCGGAACCCGTGGCGAGCGAAACACCGGCGCCACAAGCGGCGGGGCCCAAGCCGTCCGTAGACGCCGTCCACGAACTGCCCGCCGAGGAAACCCGGCTTCTTCCGCAACAGGACGCATCGGGCATGCCGATTCAGAGGCTCCGAGATGCACTGCAGGGTGTCCACCTTACCCTCGGCGATTCCGTTGCGATGGGCCACCCCCAACGCCGGTACGGCGCAGATGAACCAAGCGCCTGTATCTCCAAACGGCAACGCCATTCGGCATTCTGCGTCGTCCCCGTCGATTGGCCAGCGGAGATCGCCGATGCCTTCTCGGTCAACACAATCCTGTATCAGGGATCGCGGGCCCTCGCCCGCTATGACCGCGACGCGGCCGTCCATATCCACGCCATTTTCGACAGCGGCGCCTATAACCGCGTTCTCTCCTTTCTGCGTGGCCGGTTCGGCTCCCCGACGGACGAATGGCGGCGGGTCGTCGCCCCCTTCGGCAAACCGCGCCAAGCCAATCCCACCTATGTGTGGCGCAGCCGGGACCCGGAAACCCAGCAGATTTCGGTGCTGGAAGTCCGCAAATTCGATGATGCCCGCGCCGTCTTTCCCGATATGGAGCACGGCTCGGTCCGGCTCTACATGGCCGGTGGCCCGACGGTCTTTCCGGCCGTTACGGCCATCGATATCATGTCGATCGATTGGGCGGCCCGCTCCGATCCCGTCGCGCCCGATGGGAACGCCCTCGCGAATACGCTTCCCGTTTCGCGCTGAGCCAAAGCCGGAGTTGCCGTCCGGCGCGCCCCCGCTCCAGTTTTTCGTCAAACGGGTTGTGACCCAATCGTTCGAGCCGGTCGAGGTATAGCTCGGCCAGACGCGCCTGCAGCGTCACGCCCTGCCATAGACGCGGCGCCGGGTAGGAATAGCGCCGAGCTTCTGCAATGTATGTCCGCGCTTCCTGGACGAGCTTTTTAACCGCCTCCACCAGTGCGGCCGAGGCGCGTCCACCCAGAATATCCGCGCCAACGGCGCTCTCCGCAGTCGCAACCGAGGACGGCAGCGTGATCCATCCCTTGCGGGCATGAAAGGGAATGGCGCGTAACCGCCCGGCAACGGACCAAGCCGCGCCTGTTGCGCGGGCCGCCTCCACTGCGTCTTGGGGAGCGTCGGGATCCAGAATATGGAGGAGAAGCTCGTTCAACGCCCCATCGGTTTCGGCGCCATGCGCGACAAAGGCCTCGACATCTACGGGAGGGGACGAGGTCACCTCGGCGGTACGGGCATCCAGCAACCGGTCGAAGGGCGCGCGCGGCAGATCGTAGTCGCGAACAACGTCGGCAAGCCTATCCAAGACCTGATTGCCCCGGGGGGCGGTTCCTTCCCCGTAAAGCGCCGCAACAACGTCGCGCCACCACTGCACCCGCATTTCCCCGAGAAGCGGCTCGCTGATGACCTCGCGGGTGCGGGCGATTTCGATATTGAAAGCAAGCAGCGCCCAAAGCGCTTCCAGCCGATCATCCGGCGCAAACAGCGTGCACAGGAACCGATCACGGTCCTGCCGCGCCACCTGGTCGCCGCAATAAGAAAGCCTTTTGGCCACTTTTCGGGAAACTCCGCCTACGAATTCAGCCGTTCTTGCGATATAGAAGCGATATAGGTCGTAAAACGACATAAGAGCAAGGTTCGGACAAGCCCGGCATGACGTCATCCCCTACCACCGCCACCTCCCCTGGCACGGTCACCGTGATCGGCGCCGGGTTGGCCGGCTTGGCCGCCGCCGTGCGAGCAACGGCCCTCGGCAGGCCGGTGCGGGTGATCGAGGCGGCCAACCAAGCGGGCGGGCGCTGCCGCTCTTTCCACGATACGGTCCTCGACCGCGTCATCGACAACGGCAATCACCTGATCCTCGGCGCCAACACGGGCGTCTTCGACTTTTTGCACGAGATCGGTGCGCAAAATGCCCTGACACCCTTGGACCCGCCCGACTTCAATTTCATCGATTTATCCGCAGATATGTCGTGGACCTTACGGCCGGGGGTTGGGCGCCTCCCCTGGTGGCTGCTGCATCCGCACAACCGCATACCGGGCAGCCGTCTCGCCGACCTGCGTGACGCCTATCGCCTCGCGACGGCATCCGAGGATGCGACGATTGCCGACTGTGTCGACCCGGCGGCCCCTCTGTTCGAACGCTTCTGGCAGCCGCTGGCGCGCGCCATCCTCAATACCGACGCCACCGAGGGGTCGGCGCAACTCCTGTGGCGGGTGATACGCGAAACTCTGCTCACCGGCGCGGCAGGCAGCCGGCCCTATCTCGCTGCCAAGGGTCTGTCGGCGGCGTTGGTCGATCCGGCCCTCGATCACCTTCGGCAACGGGGCGTTTCCGTATCCTTCGGTACCCGCATTCGCGGCCTGGAAGCGGAGCATGGCCGGGCGAAAGCGCTTGTCACCAGCGGCGGCACGATCGAGATCGCGCCCGAGGACACAATCATCCTCGCCATACCGCCGAGCGAGGCGCAGGCGCTGCTTCCCGATCTAACCGTTCCGACCGAAACCCGGCCCATCGTCAACCTGCATTACCGTGTCGAGAGCGGCCTACGGCTGCCGGGCGGCGTGCCGTTTATCGGCCTCGTCGGCAGCGAGGCCCAATGGGTCTTCAATCGGGGGGACATCCTCTCGGTGACAGTGAGCGCGGCGAGTGCGCTCGCGGCGCAATCGGCCGAGGCCATCGCGGCAACCGTTTGGGCCGAGCTCGCACGCGTCACCGGGGCACCGGGAACGCCGATACCACCGCACCGCGTGATCAAGGAACAGCGCGCCACAATCGCCCAAACGCCCGCGCAGTTGCGGTTACGCCCCCCTGCCGGAACCCGAATCGGCGGCCTGTTTTTGGCGGGCGATTGGACCGACACGGGTCTTCCCGCCACCATCGACGGAGCGATTAGATCGGGATTTCAGGCCGCAGAAATGGCGGCTTCCGGCAATTGAACGCATCCCGGCCCCGAATATCCTACCAAATCAGTTGATCTTTAGGGTCCGTTCGGGGCACTGTTATCTCATAACTATATTGTCCAATTGTCGTGGCACCGAGGGAGCAAAAAGGGGGAGCACATGGGTAACCCACTAGATTCATTGACCGGTACTGTCATCCTGGGCCTGATCATTACGGTGATCATGGTCCTCGTCGTCAACGCAATCGGCATGTAACGGAAGACAGAGGAGGTCAATCATGGAATTCGGATTTGAGTTTTGGGCGTTCTTTGTCCGCTGGCTGCATGTTCTGTCGGGCGTGATGTGGATCGGCCTGTTGTGGTACTTCAACTTCGTTCAGACGCCGACCGTGCCGACGATCCCGGCCGAGCTGCGTCCGGCGATCCCCAAGCACATCATGCCGGTGGCGCTGTTCTGGTTCCGCTGGGCGGCCCTGTCGACGGTGGTCTGGGGCTTGGTTCTCGCCTGGATGAACGGCTATCTGGGTCAGGCACTGTCCATCGGCCTCGCCGACAACGTCGGCAAACACGCGATGATCGGCATCGGCATGTGGTTCGGCCTGATCATGGCGTTCAACGTGTGGTTCATCATTTGGCCGAACCAGCAGAAGGTCATCGGTCTGGTGGAAGCCAGTGACGAGGAGAAACCGAAGGCAGCCCGCAAGGCGGCTCTCGCCTCCCGCGTCAACACCATGCTGTCGATCCCGATGCTGTACGCGATGGTATCGGCACAGAACCTGTACTGATCGACGAGCATCAATCACTCAAAAGAAAACGGGGCCTAACGGCCCCGTTTTTTTGTGGTGGGTAAGCGACGGCGCTTAGCCCCAGACCTCCTCGGCAACCTCAACCACCAGTTCGAGCTTCTTGCGCTGCTCGTCCATGGTCAGCTTGTTGCCGTGGTGGGTGCTGGAGAAGCCGCATTGCGGGCTCAGGCACAACTGATCGAGGGGCACGAACTCGGTCGCCTCGTCGATGCGCTTCCTGAGTTCGTCCTTGGGCTCCAATTCCGGGAACTTGGACGTGACAAGACCCAGCACCACGAACTTGCCCTTGGGCACAAAGCGCAACGGTTCGAAATCGCCGGCGCGGTCGCTGTCAAACTCCATGAAGAAGGCATCGACATCGAATTCGTTGAACATCTTATCGGCCACCGGCTCATAACCGCCCTGCGCCATCCACTCGCTTTGGAAGTTGCCGCGGCACATGTGGGTCGCCGTCGCAACGTTGTCGGGAAGACCGGCGAAGGCCGCATTGTTGGCCTTAATGTAGACATCGAGCAACTGATCGGGGTCGTCACCGCGCGCCTTCAGACGCTCGCGCTGCTCGTCGTCACAGAAATAACAAAGGGTCACGTCATCCATCTGCAGATAGGTGCAGCCCGCGGCGACGAAATCCTTGAGTGCGTCGTTGTAGGCCTTGCCGAGATCGGACCAGAATTCGCCGAGATCGGGATAAGCGTCGGAGGAAATGCCGTCACGGCCCGGACGGAAGTGGAACATGCCCGGCGCCGGAAAGCTGAACTTGGGGGTTTCCTTGGTCACCGACTTCAGGAACTCGAAGTGATCGACCATGATACCGCCCGCCGGATTGGAAACCTTGCCCTCGACGAATGTCGTTGCGACGGAAATACCGCCGTGGAACTTGTGACCGTAGGTTTCCTCGTTGAACTTCACGCCATCGAAGCCGCACATGAAATCCAGGTGCCAGTAGTCGCGGCGGAATTCGCCGTCGGTAATGGATTTGAGGCCGACGGATTCCTGTAGCGCCACCGCATCGCGGATCGCCGCGTCCTCGATTTCCTTGAGCTTCTCGCCTGAAAGTTCGCCCTTCTTCCATTTTTCGCGGGCGTCGTGGAGGTTGTCGGGCCTGAGCAGGCTGCCGACGTGATCGGCGCGGAAGGGGGGCTTGGTACGAGCGGCCATTGGTTTTCTCCCTGGAAAGGCGGTATTCGTTGGCCGACATATATCATGGCCGGACCGGCGAGACAGGCAAAAATCGCCATTTCCCGGCCGTTTTCCCTGTGACGGAAGTCATAGTGGCCACCCCCCGGACAGCCTAATCTAATCAGCGGAAAAGTGGGCAGAATTCCCACGATTTGAGCGCCCCTAAAAGGAGGGGATCGGATGAGCTTATCGGCCGCCATGTCAACGGCAATCACGGGACTGCAGGACAGCGCGCTCAGAGCGCAGGTGGCGGCGTTCAACGTCGCCAATGTCAGCACGCCGGATTTCAAGGCGCAGAAGGTGCAGTCTTCGAGCTATGTCGCCAACGGCGCCGGCGCGGGTGTCCGCTCGACCGTCGTGGAGGGCGGCCCGGTCGACCTCGCCGAACAGCTCGTCAATATGAACTTCGCGGAAGTCACTTACACGGCCAATGCGAAAGTGATCTCTACCCTCGGCCGGATGACCGGCGCGACGCTCGATATCCTCGCTTAATATTTCTCAGAGAAGATCGCTTAAGACCTTGGCCACTTCCGCCATACGGTGGGACGCCGTGTGTTCGGACAGGAACCGAAGCCTGCCCGCCGCCGCGATACGGGTGCGGGATTCCTCGTCGGCGAGATAGCGATCGATCAGACCCGGCAATTCATCCAGCGATTTGAAATAGACAACCTCTTCATCCGGCTCGTACAACGCCGCCGCGTCATCGCGCCAATCGGTGATCATGAACGCGCCGCTGGCCGTCGCTTGGAATACCCGGTGGTGACAGGACTTTGGCCAGGGCGTGCAATTGACATTGACCGCCGTCGAGCAAAAGAAGCGTGACAACTCGTGCCACTCCATGCCGCGATGCATATGGACGTTGGGCCGGTCGGTCACCGCGCTGCCGATTCCGACGATATCCAAAAGGCGATCCCCCATCGCCTCAATCACTTGCCGGCGGACGATAGCTTTCTGTTCGAAATACATGGCGTGCGAGATCAATGAAAATTCGAGCGACCAGGGATCCCACTCATCGGCCAGCATATCGAATACGTCAACATGATCCTTTTCGGCATCCAGCCGCGCGATCACCGTATTCGCCGCAGCGTTCATCCGGTAGTCCCAAAAATTACGCCATTTGGCGCGTTCGGCTTCGTAGGCATTGACCGTCGCGGCAAAGCCGACCTGGCACGTCAACTCCGGTTCCGCGGGAACCGGCCGGAATATCTCCGGATCGATATGCCACGGCGGCAAGTAATGGAGGTTGTCGAATCCCAGCCCCTCCATCTGGGCAATGACCTGCGTATCCGGAACAAACTGTGCCTTGTGATTGGGGGTGCGGACGTCTTTGAGTAGATAGAGATGCTTGACCGGGTTATCCGTCCACAACGTGGCGTAAGGGACTTCCATATCATCGAGGAAAAAGGGCCCCTCGGCGGACATCAAAAAATTCTGTAGGCTGCTGCCCCAAAGCAGCACCACATCAACCTTCAATCGCTCGATCACCTTGCGGTAGGCGTCCGGCGACAGGATGTCCTCGATATAAATAACCTCGTGGCCCAGATCGGCGAGCGCCTGCAAAGCCGGCGCGCGCTGTGCGTCCCACCGGGCCCGCAACATGGTTAGCACACGCAGCGGCCTCTCCGCGGTTGTGCCTTTTCTGCCCGCGATTACCCGTGCCCGAAACACACCTGCCTCGCACTCAAATGATCAGATTTCATGGCGTTGGAGATTAGGCGCAAGATGTTAACGGAATTACCCATTTGCCCCTTCGCTCAAGGAGCCACCCACCCGCCAGTCCGTTGCTTGCCGGGTACCATCGGCGGGTTGCAGCGCCGGGTGCGTGTAACAGCGATCGAGATCGAGATAGGTTTCGCAGGCTACCCAGTCGCGAAACGCCGGATCGTTCTGAAAAGCGTCACAATGCATCCGCAAACCGTCGGTCAAACCCTGCGTCACCGCGGTCCGCAATTCCGCCGGTACCGCACTCGCGTCGCGGAAGTAGCGCGAAGCGATACCTTCGATGTCGTCGTCAGAAGGAAAGTCATAGAGCTCGCCCGATTGACGGAGGAACTGATAGGACCGCGCACAGCCCGCCGAGACGAATTTGGCGTGTACGCTCTCCAAGGTCAGGCGGCGATCCGGTATGGCGTGGATGACCGCCGCCTCGGGATGATAGACCACCCGATGCCCTTGCTCCGCGACCGTCCGGCCGACATACACCTCGCCGTCGCCGTAAAAGCGGATCAAGTTCCACGGCATGGCGCACGGGTGAAATCCGCCGACATTGATCAGAAGTTGCCGCCGAACGGTGAAATTGCTCCCCCATACGAAATTTCCGGGAATATCGAGAGGCTTGCTTCCGGCATCGAGCAAACCGAGAAACGGATTGGTTTCGGCGCCGGGATCGCCCAACCGCAAATGATCCAACCAATCAGGGGGCGTGCCATCATACGACGGGCGGATGGGGCCGGTGGCCATCCCGACGCGCGCGTCCGAATAAGTTTCCGCCAGCGCCGCCAGCCAGGACGGTTGGGGACGTACGTCATCGTCGATAAAGCACGCAATGTCGCCCGTCGCAACGGCGAGCGCGCGATGCCAGCCCACCAATTGGCCGGGGCGTGCATCATAGATGTATTGGAAATTGGGAAATCGGGCCGCCATGCGATCACAGACGGCACGGGTTTCGTCGCGGCTGCCGTTATCGGCAACGACCACCTCAACATCCTGAAACGGAAAATCCTGTGCCGCCAAGGCGGCAAGGCCCTCCGCCAAACTGTCGGCGCGGTTGCAGGTGACGATGGCGACGGTGAACTGCACAGAAGCGATCCGGGTTAGGCGTCCTCTTTCACCATATGGTTAACAATCTCGGCAATCCAAGCATCCAGATTGGCTTGTCGCGCGATCGCGGTGTTCAGACTGTCTGGCTGCATCATGACCCGTTTGCCTTCCGGGCTACGGACACGGTCCGCAAGCAGCACCCACCAGCGCGTCAACTGATCCGCGTCGAGTTCCCTTCCCAAGGCCGACAACGCATCGACGGCAAAGGGCAAAAGATTCTTCAGGTTGGGTGGATAAAGAGCAATGGCACGAGAGCAGGCGTGCCAAGTTTCTTCCGGTGCCGCGCCCATTTCGGCACATAAAGGCACCAAAGCCGCCCAGGCCGGGAAATGATCGGGAAAGAGTTCAACTGCCGCCTTCAAATCCTGCCGTGCGCCGGCAGAATCTCCCGCCGTGACCTTCTGCCTGCCGAGATAAAAGCGTGCGGTCGCCTGCAAAATCCTGCGCGCGTCCGCACACATTGCGTCACCCGCCCGAAGTCCCCGCGTCACCGCCCAATAATAATCTTCATAAGGAAGCGCCGCTGCCATCGGGCGAATGCGATGGCTGAGCAAGGCGTCCCGGCGCGGATTGAAAGTCAATGCATCGCCTTTCTCGGCCACTGTACTGAAATATTCAACGGCCTCCGCCGCCGCCCCAAGCGCCGACAGCGCACATCCCGCATTAAACTGAGCAACAAGCGACTGCGGGAATCTATCCGCGCATGACCGATGCAGATCGTAGGTCATTTGCGTCAATCGCTGGTTGTCGTGAGCCGCCATGGCAGCATAAAAGGCCGCCGCCGCCGCGCGAATTGCCGGCGCCGCCTCATCGCCAACCTCTTCCAGATTCAATGATGCCAGGCGCGTATAGATTGCGATGCCGCGGCTCGGTTCGTACCCGCGGAACTCAACCGCCCCAACCTGCGACTCTTCCGCCGGCTTTTGCCGTGGCCCCGCCAGCAACGTCTGCAAAAGCGCAAATTTCAAAAAACGCGTTTCCCGCTGGGGAGAAGACCAAAGAAAATCAGAGAGAACCGACGGATCGGGTTTTGCATCGTGGCCATGGGCAAGCCGCGCCAACACGTCGTCCGCATCGGCGCCTGCCAGAGAGATATAGCCGCCATTCTCTCCGCCCATGAGATCGCCAATCAAGTTTTCCTCCGGCGACAAGACATTGGCCCCGGCAAAGAATGCATCGATTGCGCGAGTTTGAACGGATGCTGCATAGCGACAATGGATGGGAATAAAGCGCGCCGACGCCAATGCTGTTCGGTAGCGGGAGTTGTCGAGGTAGCCGTCGACGATTTCGATCCGCAGGGCTGGATCTTCCAACGTCGCCAATTGGAACAGGTACTGCGCTTTGTCCCGCATATACGGAACGAACGCACGACCGGTAAAACGAACGTCGCAATCGCGGTCGATGGGAGCCGACCCCGCCGGTGGTGCGTCGTAGAATTCATGCCCAGGCAAGGTCACGATCCGCGTCTCATAAATGTCCGTCATCTCGGCCTGCTCGGCAGCCCCATTGACGATTACTACATCTGCGCGCTCGAAATCCGCCGACCGGGAAGCCACGAAATAGTCGTGATCGCTGGCCCAAAGTACCGTTGGGATACTGGCATCAAAAAAACCTTTGGGAAGGTACGGGCCGTAGGCATCGACGCTCAATACGAAGACGGGATCGAAGCCCTGCGGCAATGCTGCCATGACGTCTGCCATAGGTATCCCGAACTGGGCCGGCTCGAGGGAAACAACATGAAGGTTAAACCCTTTTGCCGTTTCAAATTCCACGGCCTTTGCCGAGCCCGGCATGGTAAAAACCAGAACATCCAACGGACCGCCTTCGATAAATTGCTTCAATTTCGTGCTGTCTGGGTCTGACTCCGCGCCGCCATTTAACGACGCAATTGCCGCCTGATCGTCACCGAGGCACCAGTTTCCGTAAGCGAGAGCCAATCGAGACCGCGCCGACAACGGCGCCATTTGACGTAAAGCGTCAATGCCGGGTGCCACCGCACCGCACATTATCGCGGCGGCGGCAGTCAACTCGGCGTCGACGCCGGCAAGAACACACGCCAAGACATAGTTGCCAGCGTCGAAGGCAGAGGCGGCATCGCGGTAGCTGTGAGTAACGGTTGGCGGTGTCGGAAAAATGTCGAGATCGGTGATACCGTTCATCCGCTCTTACCGATGACGGTCAATCCACCGGGAACAAAGCGGCCGCCACCCGCCGTTCCTCGGCAAGCAAGACGTTGAAAGTGCGGCATGCAGCGCCCGTATCCATGGGTTCCAATACCACACCGGCGGCTCGCAATCCGTCTCGGATTCCCGAATCGATCATAACATTGCGTGGCCCGCAGCCGAGCAACAGGATATCGACATCCGCCTGCGCATCAAAAACAACCGACAGGCTTTCCAACGTCATTTCGGAAATGGAGGCCGGCGCCCAGGAGATCGTTCGGTCGGGAAAAATGACGACAGACCCGGAATAGGCCTGCTCTCCAATGCGGAACCCGCCATTGCCATAGCTCAGGATAAGCTGTTTGCCGGCGGGAACCATCGGCGTGATGTCGAGGGACATGCCCTATTCTACCAATGATGGCTTGTGGCGCCAACCGCGGTTAGGTGGCTTCGCTCTCCGCGCCGACGCCGTCGGCACCCCGGTTGATGTTCAGGTAAAGCAGGATCGGCACGGCGACGCAGATGGACGAATAGGTGCCGATCACAACGCCCCAAATCAGCGCAAAACTGAAACCGCGAATGACCTCGCCGCCAAGAATGTAGAGGGACAGCAAGGCGATCAAGGTCGTGCCCGACGTCATCAACGTCCGGGACAAAGTTTCGTTGATGCTGTCGTTGAACAGTTCGGGCAACGGCTTGGTCTTGTATTTGCGCAGATTTTCACGCACCCGGTCGAACACCACGACGGTATCGTTGATGGAATAACCGGCAATGGTCAGAACGGCGGCGACCGTCGCCAAATTGAACTCGATACCGGTCAGCGCGAAGATGCCGATGGTCGCCAATACGTCGTGCATCAGCGCAATGATCGCGCCGACACCGAACTGCCATTCGAACCGGAACCAGATGTAGATCAGGATACCGATCATGGCGAACAACACGGCGAGCACGCCGTCACGCAAAAGCTCGGCGCTCACTTTCGGGCCAACGGATTCGGTGCGCCGATACTCAATATTGGACCCCAATGCCGCGCGGACTTTGTTGATGGCTTCCTGCTGCGCCTCGTCACCCCCGTCCTGACGCTGGATGCGGATCAGAATGTCATCGGGCGCCCCGAACTCCTGCAACGATACTTCGCCCAATCCGAGGTTCGACAGATCGGTGCGCAAATCGCTGATCGTCGTGCCATCCGTCGTCCGCACCTCGATGAGGATGCCGCCTTTGAAGTCGATGCCGTAATTGAGGCCTTTGGTCAGAAACAATCCCAATGAAGCCGCAACAAGGAGCGCCGAAAAGATGAAATAGATCACACGGCGGCTGATGAAATTCAGGTTGGGTTGAGTAGGCAGAAGCTTGATGGGTTTCATGCGCGCCTCCTCAAATCGGCAATTCGGCGGGCCGCCGCCGACGCAGCCAGGTGACCACCATCAGCCGGGTGAGCATGATCGCCGTGAACATGGAGGTGACGATCCCGATGGACAGCGTCACCGCGAACCCGCGCACCGGACCCGAGCCGAAATAGAACAGGATAAGCGACGCGATCAACGTCGTCAGGTTGGCGTCGATAATGGTGGTAATGGCGCGGGAGTACCCGGAATCGATCGCCGAAATAGGCGTTCGGCCGGCACGAATTTCCTCCCGTATTCGCTCAAAGATCAGCACATTCGCATCCACCGCCATACCGATGGTCAATACGATACCGGCGATACCGGGCAAGGTGAGCGTTGCCTGGAACAAGGATAGCAAAGCCAGGATCAGAACGATATTCACGGCCAGCGCGACGTCCGCCATGATCCCGAAAAGGCCATACGTTATAACCATAAAGACGATGACCGCGACCAAACCGACGATTGAGGCGATCTTTCCGGCGGCGATTGAGTCGGCACCAAGGCCGGGACCGACAGTCCGCTCCTCAAGGATGGTCAATGGCGCCGGCAAGGCACCGGCCCGCAACAGCAATGCGAGGTCGTTGGCGTCATCAACGGAGAAATTACCGCTGATCTGCCCTGACCCGCCCAGGATCGGTTCGCGGATCACCGGGGCTGAAATCACTTTCCCGTCGAGCACAATGGCAAAGGGCCGCCCGACATTGTCCCGCGTCACGTCGCCAAACCGTTTCGCGCCGAGGGTATCGAAACGGAATGTCACTACCGGCTCATTGGTGCGTTGATCGAACGAGGCCTGCGAATCCACCAACCGGTCGCCCGAAACCGCGACCCGGCGGCGCAACAAATAGCTGCCTTGAGCGTTCGGATTGGTCGCGTCGGCGTCTGCGGCCCGCATGCATCCCGGCGGCACCGCATTGGGCGACGGCGCACTCGACTCGCACATCAAATGGAAGGTCATTTTGGCCGTGCGCCCCAACAGGCGTTTGACCCGCTCGGGGTCTTCAACGCCGGGAAGCTGCAAAAGAATGCGGTCTTCGCCCTGGCGCTGAATGGTCGGCTCCTTGGTACCGGTTTCGTCGATACGGCGGCGCACGATCTCGATGGACTGCGCCACGGCGGCGGTCCGGCGCTCGGTTATGACTTCGTCGCTCAACTGGAGACGGATGCGATTTCCTTGCGGGACGACCTCGATGCCCTCCTCCACGTCCTGGAGAAGCTCGATCGCCCTTGCCATTTCTGCCGAATCCCGGACAGTCACCATGACGCCCAGTCCGCTGACCCCAAGGCCGGAATAGCGGATGCGCTCCTTGCGCAACGCGGCGCGGACGCCGTCGATCAACGCTTCGAGTTGCTCCCCAATAACGACATCGGTCTGCACTTCGAGAAGAAGGTGAGACCCACCCTGCAGGTCGAGGCCGAGATTGACTTGCTGGTGCGGCAACCAGTCCGGCAGGTTCTCCGACGTCTGCTTATCTATAAGGTTGGGCGCGGCGAAAACGAACCCCAACACCACGAGGGCGAGAACGACGGCGATCTTCCAGTTGGAGAAATGAACCATGATGGAGATTTAGAGCCTGATGTGAATGCCAGGGCCGTGAATGCTGGGGCGACGGGCCGACCGTACGGCCTTATTTCTTGCCGAACAATCCGCCCAGCAGACCGCCGACGCCGCCCGGTTTCTGATCGTCCTGACCGCCCGGGGCACCCGCAGTTCCGCCAACGGGTTCTGTCTTGGAAAGAACCGCCGCCAGCATGCCACGTTGCACGCGGACCTTGATGCCTTCGGCAATTTCGACCGCGATTTCATTGTCGTTCACGACCTTTGTCACGGTGCCGATAATGCCGCCGCCGGTCACGACCTTGTCGCCACGGCGGACACTGGCCAGCATCTCGCGGTGCTGCTTGGCCTTTTTCTGCTGCGGGCGGATCAGCAGGAAATAGAATACCGCGAAAATAAGAACCAACGGTATCAGTGTGGTGAACCCGTCCGCGCCGCCGGCGCCTTGCGCATATGCTGGCGAAATCAACATGTAGATGAACTCCTAACCCTGCGATGACTTGGGCGGGAATATAGTCCCCCACGCCCTGCTTGCAAACGTAAAGCCACCCGGCGGGAGCCGTTGCGTGGTCCCGCTGGACAGCCATCCGGCCTCATATCGAAATGGGCCGGTTTATGAATTTCTGCCCTTTTTACGGGGACATAGCATACTGAGGGGGCCACGCCAACTCACGACAGCGGCATTGACCGGCAGGGCCATTATGCTAGTGTCCCGCCGCTTTTTATCCCCAACGGAGACCGGTTCATGAACGAGCGGGAGTTCGAGCCCCTTTTGACCCGCATTGCCGAGGCCTTGGAGCGCCTGGCGCCGCCGCCGGCGGCCCATCACGATATGACCGCCGCAGACGCGTTCGTCTGGCATGCGAGCCCCGAATATCTGGAGCCCATTGCCAAGGTGAACCGCGTCGACATCCAGCTGCTGCGCGGCATCGACCAGCAACAAGACATCCTGCTCGACAATACCCGCCGGTTCTCCAAGGGTTTTCCCGCCAATAACGCTCTTCTATGGGGCGCCCGCGGCACCGGCAAGAGCTCTCTGGTCAAGGCGGCCCACGCGACAATCAACGCCGAATCCGAAAAGGAAGGCGGCGCGCCGATGGCCTTGGTGGAAATCCACCGCGAGGATATCCCCTCCCTTCCCCGCTTGCTTCAGGTTTTGCGTGACGGTGGTCGGCGCTGCATCCTGTTCTGCGACGACCTTTCCTTCGAAAACGAGGACGCGACGTTTAAATCGCTGAAAGCTGTCCTAGAAGGCGGTATCGAAGGCCGCCCCGACAACATCATTTTCTATGCCACTTCCAACCGGCGCCATTTGATGCCCCGGATGATGATCGAGAACGAACGGTCCACGGCCATCAACCCCGGCGAAGCGGTGGAGGAAAAAGTGTCGCTGTCCGACCGTTTCGGCCTGTGGCTCGGTTTCCATCCGGTCACGCAGGACACCTATTTCGAGATCATCGACGGATACGCCAAGCAATACGGCCTCAAGATCGACGCGGAGACCCTGCATGCCGAGGCTCTTGAATGGTCCATGACCCGGGGTTCTCGGTCGGGCCGCGTGGCGTGGCAATTCATCCAGGATCTGGCAGGACGTTTGGGGCAGCCGCTCGGCTAATCCACCGGCATTTGAACCCGCTGAAAATCTGAGTCCACTGGCCGGTCCTTCCGCAATTCGTTGAATTGCGGAAAAGCCGAGATTCGCTAATCTCACGGCATGGCTAAGATGATTGCTGCGCGGCTGCACAAGTATGGCGGGCCGCTGCATCTCGACGAAGTTGAACGTCCGGAACCTCGCCCTGGCGAAGTGCGCATCCGCGTTGCCGCCTGCAATATTGTCCCCAATCTGAAGAACGTGCTGTCGGATTATTGGCAGGATCTGTTTCCCCACTTACTGCGCCCAAAGCTTCCCGCGATCTTCGGGCTCGATGCCGCGGGAACCGTGGATACGGTCGGCGAAGGCGTCTTTGCCTTCCAGCCGGGGATGCGGGTGTACGTTAATCCCGCGCGCGGTTGCGGCGATTGCCGTCATTGCCGAAACGGCGAGTACCTATATTGTCCGCGCGGCATTTTCCAAGGCTATTTCTCGCGCACCCCGGAAGGCGTCGCCCTGTTTGACTTTTACCCGACGGGCGGGCTCGGTGAATACCTGATTGCGCCGGCGGATGCGCTGGTGTCGCTCCCGGACAATGTAAGCTTCGAAGCAGGCGCCCGCTTTGGCTATATCGGCACCGGTTACGGCGCCCTTGTGAAGGCACGCATGCGGCCGGGCGAAACCGTGGTCGTCAACGGGATCGGCGGCACCCTTGGCTTGGGTGCGGCGATCTCCGCGCTCGCAATGGGAGCGACGAAGGTATTTGGCACCGGACGCAACCAATCCCTTTTGGACCGGGTCAAAGCAGTCGATCCCGACCGCATCGAGGTATTGGCGGTGGGTGGCGATACGCGTATCGGCGACTGGGTTCGCGGGCTGACCGCGGGTTATGGCGCGGATTTGGTCGTTGACGCCCTCCCACCCGGCGCACCAGCGTCGGCCTGGATGGAGGCCGCGGACGCGGTGCGGGTGGGCGGTACCCACGTCGATATTGGGGCGGTCAACGAGCCGCTGACCTTCCCCGGCTATTGGATAAAGGCGCGTAACGCCACCATTATCGGGTCGCGCTGGTTTACCGCCGCCGAAGGTCAGGAGATGGCAGAAATGGCGGGCGCGGGCACACTCGATCTCTCGATCTTCGACCACCACCGTTTCGCGCTTGCCGACGTCAATAACGCCCTCGCCGCGCTGCATGGCGAGGTCCGCGGTTTCGACAATTTCGTGGTAATGCCCTAGCGCCCTCAGCGAGTCGTTACTTGCGTGCCAAGATGATCGGTCGGGTTCACCGCCTGCTTTCCCCGGCGAATTTCAAAATGGAGCTGCGGCGAGGCGACATTGCCGCTGCTCCCCACCCGGGCGATCATTTGGCCTTTGCGCACCCGGTCCCCCCGGCGCACCAACAGCGCGTCATTATGGGCATAGGCGGTAATCCAACCGCCCGAATGGCGGATCAGCAACAAATTCCCGAAACCGCGCAATTCGTTCCCGGCATAGGCGACGGTGCCGTTCTGGGCGGCGCGAACCGGGGCCCCCTTCGCCGCGGCGATATTGATCCCATCATTGTGCAAGCCTCCACTCTTGGGGCCGTAAGACGACAGAATTTTCCCGCTGACAGGCCACGAGAACCCGCCGGCGGCCTTGGGTGGCGGGGCAGATGTGCGCGGACGGCTGCTCGATGACGGACGGCTGGCGGTCGATGCCGGCGCCCGGCTTGCCGTTTGGGTACGGGCCGGTGAGATGGGCGTCACCTGTCCCGGCAGCTGCAGCCGCTGACCGACGAGAAGCTCATAGGGCGGCCGCAACCGATTGACCCTGGCCAGACTGGAAACATCGACACCGTACCGGCGCGAAATGCCATAGAGCGTATCGCCCCGGCGCACCACGTGCGAGCGGGGCGCGGGCAGGACAAGCCGTTGGCCGGGATAAACGATATACGGGGGAATCAGGCTATTGGCCTCAATCAGCCCGCGGAGCGGCACATTGTGGCGCTGCGACAGCGAATAGAGCGAATCGCCACGGCGCACCAGAACCGTTCCGCCATTGGCCCGGCGTTGGTTTTGTACCTGTGACGGCGGACGGTTGGCCAGCTGCGGCACGCCCGAAGAAGGCGGCCATTCCAGCGACCCGCAAGCGGATAAGGCCACCAGCGCCCCGGCAACGAGGCACAGCTTGCGGACGAGAACGGAGACAGGCGAACGAGCCAATTTGCGGGGGTGCGCGAATCTCATAAGGCGATTATCACCAAACGCCGGAATCGCCGCAACGATTGTACGTTCGCGTGGGGTTTCGACTAGTCCTCTCCCTTTTCAGGGATAAGGGGAACGAAACGCACATCGCGGATTTCCTCGGCGGTGATTTCGCCATCCTCGTTTCGGACCCGCACGATGGTCTGCTCGGCGGGATCATGCCCGACCGGCACCACCATGATGCCGCCCTCGCGCAACTGTCCTGCGAGAATCGGCGGGATATCGGCGGCCGCAGCGGTCACGATGATCCGATCGAACGGCGCCTGCTCGGGCCAGCCCAGCGTGCCATCTCCCGCCTTGGTGACGACATTATGCAGACGTAGCGCTTGGATACGTTGTTCCGCCTCTTCCAACAAAGGCTTATGCCGTTCGATTGTGTAAACCCGGCGGCACAGCTTGGCGAGTACCGCGGTCTGATAGCCCGTGCCCGTGCCCACCTCGAGCACCTTGTGCCGGTCGGTCAATTCCAGCGCCTGGGTCATGATCCCGACGATCCCCGGTTGGCTGACGGTCTGATGATGGCCGATCGGCAAGGTCACGTCGTCATAGGCCTTATCTCGGAAAATGGACGGAACGAACATCTCGCGCGGCACCGCCTCCATCGCCGAAACGACATTGGTTTCGGTGACGCCGGCGGCGCGCAGCACCATGATCAAACGGGCTTTGTTGTCTTCCGTGACACTCACTTGTTCGATTCTTTCCGGCGTTTCCCGCCTTTCTTGGCACGCTTCCGCCCATCGAACATCCCCTGCAGCGCGCGCATGGTCGGGCGGTGGGTGAGATCGATGGAAAGCGGGGTCACCGACACGGCGCCCCGCTGCACGGCATCGAGATCGGTACCTTTCGCATAGTGCGGCGCCGATTGCTGCGGCCCGATCCAGTAATAGGGGCGCCCGCGGGGATCGGCCCCTTCGCGGATGTCGTCACCGATCTTGCGGCGCCCTTCACGGGTAATCTCAATGCCCGTCACGTCATTCGCCGAGATCGGCGGAAAGTTCACGTTCATCAGCACGTCGCGCGGCCAATCGACCGTGACGACCTTTTTGATCACCTCGGCGGCATAGGCTTCCGAGGCAGACCAATTCACGTCTCCGCCGCCGACGAAGGTTTCACCGGCCATATACTGGCTGAGGGCGATCGCCGGGATACCGAACAGGGTTGCTTCCATGGCCGCCGCGATAGTGCCGGAATAGGTCATGTCCTCGCCGACGTTGGCGCCCTGATTGATCCCGGACAGCACGAGGTCGGGCCGCTTGTCCTTCATGATGCGGTTGACCGCAAGCAGCACCGCATCGGTGGGCGTGCCGTCGACGGCGAAGCGGCGTGGCCCAATTTTGCGGATACGAAGGGGACGGCGGAGTGTCAAGGAATGACCGGTGCCGCTTTGCTCGTCCTCGGGTGCCACCACCCAAACCTCCTTGGCGATGGCGGTGGCGATCTTGACCAGCCGCTTAAGGCCCGGCGCATTCACGCCGTCATCGTTAGAGATGAGAACGCACGCCGATTTGAGGTCGAGGGGAGCCTTAAGCATTCGGTTCGATCACCTCGATGCCGCCCATGTAGGGCTTGAGCGCGTCGGGAACCGTGATCGAGCCGTCGGCGTTCTGGTAGTTTTCCATCACGGCGATCAGCGCGCGGCCGACGGCGACGCCGGAACCGTTCAGCGTGTGGGGGAAGCGCGTGCCCTTGCCTTCCTTGGGCCTATAGCGCGCCATCATGCGCCGCGCCTGAAAGTCGCCGCAGTTGGAACAGCTGGAAATCTCGCGGTAGCGTCCCTGCCCTGGCAACCACACTTCGATGTCGTAGGTCTTGCGCGCCGAGAAGCCCATGTCGCCGGTACACAGCACCACCGTCCGATAGGGAAGCTCCAAACGTTGCAACACGGTTTCGGCGCATTCGGTCATGCGCTCGTGTTCGGCGGCACTGTCTTCGGGACGCGTCACCGAAACAAGCTCGACCTTCATGAACTGGTGCTGACGGATCATACCCTTGGTGTCCTTACCGGACGCACCGGCCTCGGAACGGAAGGACAGGGTCTGTGCCGTATAGCGGCGCGGCAGATAGTCTTCCTCGACGATATGCCCGGCAACGATATTGGTCAGCGTCACCTCGGCGGTCGGGATCAGCCACAACCCATCGCCGGTCTTGAACAGATCCTCCGCAAATTTGGGCAACTGTCCCGTGCCGAACAACGCGTTGTCGCGCACCATTACCGGCGGCGACACCTCGGTATAGCCAAACTCCCGGGTGTGTACGTCGAGCATGAAATCACCGAGAGCACGTTCCAGCCGCGCCAGCGGTCCGGACAACAACACGAACCGCGCGCCGGACATCTTTGCCGCCGTTTCGAAATCCATCATCCCGAGGCCGTCGCCAAGCGCGTCATGCTCCTTGGCCTCGAAATCGAAACTGGCGGGGGTGCCCCATGTGCGGATTTCCACGTTGGCGTCCTCGTCGGCGCCGTCCGGAACCTCATCCAGGGGAATATTCGGGATACCGGCAAGCGCCGCGTCCAATTCGTCGCCCGCGGCCTTGGCCTTTTCTTCGGCCTCCGCCTGCGCGTCCTTGGAGCGCGCCACCTCGGCCATCGCGTCGGACGCATCCTCACCTTTGGATTTCGCCTGGCCGATCTGCTTGGAGAGTTCGTTGCGCCGGGTTTGCAGTTCCTGCGCCTCGGTTTGCGCGGCACGGCGGCGCGCATCGATTTCGATCAGCGTCTGAGCCATGGGCGCCAAGCCCCGGCGTGCCAGACCGGCATCGAACGCGTCCGGCTCCTCTCTAATCCATCTGATGTCAAACATTCTGACTCCCCTGAACCGGTCCCGGTTATAGGACCGCGCCCGCGACGGAACAAGTGATCACCCTGATATTAGAAGTTGGATGAAAGAAAAGGCTTTAAGAAACGTTGAAGTCCGTTTCCTCGACGTCATCCTCTTCGTCGTTTTCGGCCCGTTTGGCACGTCCCTTCTCCACGGCGCGGACGGCGATGATCGACGCCTCGTAGAGAATGATGATGGGAATGGCGAGACCAACCTGGCTGATGATATCGGGCGGCGTCAGGACGGCGGCGAAAATAAAGGTAATGACGAGGGCATATTTGCGCTTCGCCGCCAGGCCCCGCGATGTGGCGAGCCCGGCCCGCGCCAGCAACGTCAGCAGGATTGGCAGTTGGAAGCTGATCCCGAACGCGAAGATCAACCGCATGACCAGGGTCAGGTATTCGTTGACCTTGGCCTCCAACTGGATCGGCAAGCCACCGGCAGCGCCAACCGGCGTTTCGAAGCTGAGGAAGAATTTCCACGCCAGCGGAAAGATGAAGTAATAAACCAGCGCCCCGCCCAGGAAGAAAAGGATCGGGCTGAGAATCAGATAGGGCAACAATGCCCGTTTTTCATTGCGGTAGAGCCCCGGCGCGACGAACCGCCAGAACTGCGCGGCAATGAACGGGAATGAAATGAACAGTGCGGCGAAGAAGGCCACCTTCACATAGGTGAAGAAGGCTTCGTGCAGCGCCGTGTAGATCAGCCGGCGGTTGCCACCGCCCTGCTGATGGAGGATGTCGGCAAGCGGCTGGACGAGAAAACTGTAGATATGTTCCGAGAAATAATAGGTGACCAGAAAGGCAACAAACAGCGCCCCCACCGAATACATGAGACGGTTGCGAAGTTCGACCAAATGGTCGAGTAACGGCATGCGGCTTTCTTCGAATTCTTCCGCCACCGCTTAGTTTCCGTCCTTGGAAGTCTGTGCCGGCGCCGGCTTGGCCTCATCGCCCTCCCCATCGGACGGTTTCTCAATGGCCTCCGGGGCAGCATCGGAACCTTCCTTCTGGGGTGCTTCGTCCTTGAGTGACCGAGAGAATTCCTCGCCGCCGAACTCGAAGGCGTCCTTCAACTCGCCCTTGGGGTCGATGGAATGTTCGACCATGGAGCTTACGTCCGTGTTGCCCACGGACTCTATCTGCTTCTTGATATCGTCCAATTCGCTTTCGCGGATCATGTCGTCCACATGCCGCCGGAATTCGCGTGTCAGCGACTTGGCACGGCCAACCCACTCGCCCACCGTCTTGAGGGCTCTGGGTAGATCCTTGGGCCCGATGACGATGATCGCAATGATGACAATGACGGCGATCTCGGTCCAACCGATATCGAACATGGGCTCAATCGCGAACTAGAGGACGGAAAGCTGGCGGCCAGCATCGGGCCGCCGCAACGATCAGCTTTTCGCCGCGTTTTCCTTATTTTCAGAAGTCTCGACGGACTTGGCGGTTGTTTCCACGGACGGCGATGCCGGCTCCGTGTCCTTGTCGGTGCTGCCTTCTTGCATCCCCGACTTGAAATTTTTGACGCCCTTCGCGACGTCACCCATTACTCGCGGCAGTTTTCCAGCCCCGAAGATGATCAACACGATCACCAGGATCAGGATCACCTGCCACACACCGATTCCCATCAACAAACTCCCTCGTCTGGCGAATCATTAACTGGCGCGCATTCTCGCAGAAAGGTGACGCCACCGCAACGCGCAACCGGCCTCTGGCGGAACCTAATTAGCCATTGATTTTATTGAAAATTCACCGAAATCGGCCCTGATGGGCGGTCCGCCGGCGCTGTGCCGCTATCGGGCCGCCACCGGCATCCAGTCCCGCATCTGGGCATGGAGCTGCGGCGACATGAAGTCCTCGATGGGCCCCAGGAAGGACTTGATATAGGCCAGATTGCGGGCATCGCTCATCGAGACCTGTTTCACGAGGGCCTCCGCGGCAGCGTAGGTGGCCTCGATAAAAGCCTGGGACTCCGCTTCAACCTGCTGCCACGCTTCCTCGTCGCCCCAGGCAATGAAGCGCACCGGCTGCGAGACAAACAGACTGTGGCGGATATTGGTATTGTCGACGACGAACCTTGCCATGCTCTCCGGTGTCGGCGGTTGCGTTTCCGTTGTTAGGTCTTGCAAATATCCGGCAGGCGGTAACTTGGCGATAGCGAGATCATCGGACGATCTGACCACCTCGATCGCGCCTGCGTCACTTACACCCCGCAGGATGTAGTCGTAGTCCATAGTGCTCGAATAATTCACCGCCCCCGCGTCGGGAACCACCATCAACGGGTGGGGAAAGAACCAGCGCGTGACGAAACCGTTTTTGCCGACCCACCAATTCAGTTGGGTCGGATAGGGTGTAAACGGGTGTGCATCAACAAAGAACGCCTTGGCGATGGGATGCATATGGTCCAACGACAGGCGCACAAGTTCGCGGGACGGCAGCGCCGCCTCGCCGCTCTCCCGGCGCATCTCGGTCAACGCCCGTTGCGCAGTGCCGCCATCCATCCGCAGACATGCCACCGCGAGCCCCCGTATGCCGGCCTTTCGCCGGGTGTGCATATACGCCAACGACCCCTGCGAGAACACGAAGTCGGAATCGGTCAGGACCACCGCCGTGTCGTCATGCCCGGCCACGGATTTGAGGAAGTGCTGCGAGGTCACGCGCTGCACATTGTGTTTGAGTTTCGAGGGCTCTGCGTTGGCCATGGCCTCAGCCACGGTTCCCGACCGCAGCGCCACTTCATCGAAAAAACGTAGCTCCAAACGGGCGGCATCGCCGATGATGGCCGCGGCCTCGTCGAACATGGGCGCCGATTCCCGGTCGGTATAGACCGTAATGGCAATGTCGGCGTCCGAGGCTACCGCCGGGAAGTTGCTGGGATGAAATTGACTAGGCAGCGCATGATCGAGATAGCGCCGCACCCATTTCTCGCCCCAAACGGTGACATAAACGTCATACCGCATGGCGCCCTCCGGAGGATCTAATCGGCCACAGCGGGCGCCAGTTCCACTCCGTCATCGGGATCGAGGGGATCTTCCGCCAGAAGCTCCTCTGTATCCTCCGCGGAGATCGCGGGTTCCTCCAAGGCATCTTCGTCCTCGTCCGAAGAGTGTGCACGATCGCCGAGCGTTTGGATCGCCGGCCGCTTGTCGAGCAGGCCTGCCGCCTTGAGCTCGTCGAGGCCAGGAAGATCATCCAGGGATTCGAGTGCGAACTGATCGAGAAAGGCCTCGGTCGTTCCCCAGGTAACGGGACGGCCCGGCGTCCGGCGGCGGCCGCGTGGACGGATCCAGCCCGCCTCGAACAGCATGTCGAGGGTGCCTTTGCTCAAACTGACGCCGCGAATTTCCTCGATCTCGGCGCGTGTTACCGGCTGGTGATAGGCAACGATGGCCAAGGTTTCCATCGCCGCGCGGGACAGTTTGCGCGATACCGTCCGCTCGATATTGAGCATCGGCCCCAAATCGGGAGCGGTACGGAAGGCCCATGCCTTGCCAACCTTGCAGAGATTGACGCCGCGCGCCTTGTAGGTTTCACGAAGCTCCTTCAACAGCGCCGGCACATCGGCGCCATCCGGCAAACGATCCTTGAGTACGGCTTCGGTCACCGGATCAGCGGATGCGAAGATCAGAGCCTCGGCGAGGCGGAGATGTTGACCATCTATTTCAGTCATGACTTTGATTTTCCTCGAGACGTTCTCTCGCACGAACAAAAATGGGGCCGAAGTTATGTCCCTGCCGGATCGAAAGCTTGCCTTCCTTCGCCAGTTCCAAGGCAGCGACGAAAGTTGAGGCAAGCGCCGATTTGCGGACGATATCGTCCAAAAGATTTTCCGGTAGGAAGGTGATCAAATTGGCCCAGTCGGGAACAGAACCGATCATGCCGACCAACCGTTTGACCGCCATATCCGGTGAAAAGAGTTTCGATGGCTGAATACGCAACGTCGCCGCTTCCGTGCGGCTCTGTTGGGCGCCGTAGGACTTTAGAAGCTCATAGAGACTGACCTCCAGCACCTCGTTGTCCACATACGCAAACTTCTCAGGCGCGCCGCGCGCGAAAAATTCCTGGCCGAGGCGCGGCCGGGCGAACAACCGCGCTCCCGCATCCTGCATGCCTTCGAGCCGTTGTAGCTGGAACGCCAAGGCCGCCGCCATTTCCTCGCCAGTCGGCTCTTCCTCGCTCGACTCATCGGGAAGCAGGAGGCGCGATTTGAGGTAGGCCAACCACGCCGCCATGACCAGATAGTCGGCGGCGAGTTCGATGTTGGTACGGCGAACTTCGGCAACCCAGGCAAGGTATTGGTCGGCAAGCTGGAGTATGGAGATTTGCGTCAGATCTACCTTCTGGTCGCGGGCCAGAGTCAACAGGACGTCGATCGGCCCCTCGAACCCGCCGACGTCGACCACCAGTTCGCTGCCCGGGAGGGCAATACCGATCGGTTCGGCTTGCTCGAATTGATCCGCCGCTTCGGTCGTTGGCGCCTCGTTCGCGGGCGACTCATCAATGGGCGGCTCGTTCGCGGGCGGTTCGTTCATAGGTTCAATTCAACCCCAAATACGGACGCAATGAAGTTCGCTACAATGAATGACGGGATGCCGACGAGCCACCGGAACACGTTCAGATCGAGACCGATCATCGACCCGATCCACGGCAACACGAAGAGCGCCCCAATAATAATGGCGAAGCCGTAGCGTTCCAAATTCGCAACACGCTGTCCGAGACGAGGGGGCAATGCGACCATCAAAACGCGGCTGCCGTCGAGGGGTGGCACAGGGATCAAATTGAACACCCCGAGCAGGACGTTGAGCCACAGGCAGTTCTGTAAATTGAGGTAGATCCAAGCCTGAAAGGTGCTGATTTCCGGGTTTACGAGCTTTAGCGCCAAGGCGCAGGCCATGGCGATCAGGAAGTTCGTTCCCGGCCCGGCGATGGCCACCAAGGCGGTGTCGCGACGAAAGTGATGCAGCCGCCAGAAATTGACGGGAACCGGCTTGGCGAAGCCGAACATCATCCGCCCACCCGACAAAAACAGGAGAATCGCCGGCAGCAGGATGGTGCCGAACGGATCGATGTGTTTGAACGGATTGAAGGTAACCCGCCCGGCCCGATAGGCAGTATCGTCGCCAAGCCGCCACGCCACCCAACCGTGAGCGGCTTCGTGCAATGTGACCGCCAGCAGAACCGGCAATGCCCAAACGGAGACGGTCAGAGCGATATCCCAAATCATCCCCGTGTTCATGCGGCCACCATCGCGAGAAGCTCGTTCACTTGTCGGCGCGCCGCTTCCCGGTCGATCTCTTTGGCCGAAATAGGGATTGTTCGCGACAACCGCTCTGCGGTTTTATCACTGATGGGAGACGTCGCCGCGGCGATGGCCGTCATCTCGTCCATCTCGCCGTTGCAATGCAGCACGACATCGCAACCGGCGGCAAGTGCGGCCGATGCCCGGTCGCCGAAATTCCCGGTAAGTGCTTTCATGGACAGGTCGTCGGTGAGCAGTACGCCATCGAACCCCATGTAGTCGCGTATGACGTCTTGTACAATCGTCGGCGACAGAGTTGCGGGCGCATCGGCGTCGATATCCGTGTAAACGATATGCGCCGTCATGGCCCATGGCATGTCGGACAATGCCCGGAAAGGCGCGAAATCCAATTCTTCCAACTCCCGCCGCGGACTATCGACCACCGGCAAGGCCTCGTGACTATCTTGCCGCGCGCGGCCATGCCCCGGGATATGCTTGATGATGGGCAGCACGCCCCCGGCCATCAGCCCCTCGCAGGTGGCGCGGCCCAGACGGGCGACGCGCCCGGGCTCCTGGCTGTATGCCCGGTCACCGATAATGGGATCGGCATCCGATTGCGGGATGTCCAGAACCGGCAGACAATCGACGTTGATTCCCAAATCCATGAGCTCGGCGGCGATCAGTTGGGCATTCAAGCGCGCGGCATAGTCGGCTTTCGCCGGGTCGATATCGGCCAAGGCGCCGAACAATGCGGCCGCCGGCGGTTTCCGCCAATGGGGCGGCCCCAGGCGCGCGACCCGTCCGCCCTCCTGATCGATAAGCACCGGCGCGGCGCCATCCGATACCGTTTCACGCAAGGCGGATACCAAATCCTTCACTTGGCGGGGATTATTGCAATTGCGGGCAAACAGAATGAACCCCAGCGGATCGGACTCGCGGAAAAAGGCCGTCTCGTCGGGAGTAAGTTCGAGACCGCTGCAGCCGAAAATCACCGCCCGGGGGCGCTGGCGTGCCGCCATCAGGTCCCCGGCCGCACGACGAGACATCCGACCTTGTTCTTGGCGAGGTCGGCGCAAAGCTTTTTGGCAGCGCTTTCCGATAACGGGCCAGCGCGCAACCGATAGAAAATGCCTTTGGCCCCCAAATCAGCGCGGGCCACGGTCAAATCGAGACCACCAAGCATGTCGGGGTATTTTCCTTTTAAACGTCCCCACTCGGCGCGGACGGCATCTTCCGAGCGGATCGACGCCAACTGCACCCGGTAGGCGCCCCCCACAGGCGCCGTCGCGTCCGTTCGTCTGGCGACTTCCTGGGCAGGCGGCGGTGGCGGCGGCGCGGGTTTCTTGGCTTCGATCACCTCTTCGGGTGTCGGATGTTCCGTCGTCGGCACCGTCTTCGCCGAAACGGCGGGGGCAGCCGTCACCTCGGCGGTTGCCGGGCCGCTGGCCGGCTGCGTATCGATCGGCTCCGGTGCTTCAGCGGTCTGAGTGGGCGGGCTGACCGGCGGCGGCATCGGCGCTTCCGGCCGCGGCAGCAGGTTTTCGGTGCGCTGTGGCGGCGGCGTACTTTCGAGCCGCTCGTAAACCAGCTTGTCCTGATTGGGAAAGTCGAGACCGCCCGGTTGCTCGGGCTTGACCTTCACCGGCGACACCTCGGCCGTCACCAGGGGCACGGAGTCCGTCTGGCCGTTACCGGCATGCGTGTTCCAATAAACCCAGCCGGCGCCCGCGCTGGCGATAATCACGATGAACAGGATAACCCAGCTATAGCCTTTGCGCCGCCGTCGTGGACGACGTTGAACGGATTCGAATGCCAGGGAATCGGTGGCTGCGGGCCCCTCGATTTGGGGCTCGGCGCTCCCATCCGGGCCGGAACCGGCCTGCGGGCCTTTGGAAAGGGGGGGCGGGTCCTGGTGGGTGGTCATCGCATCTCCTCGACCGGCTCAACGCCCATCACGGCAAGTCCCGAGGCTATGACGGTCGCCAATCCCGATACTAATGCCAGCCTTGCCCTGGTCAACGCTAGGTCGCCTTCCTTGAGAAAGCGTAAACTCTCGTCCTCGCGCGCGCCCTTGGTCCACAAGGCATGGAACGCCGCCGCCAGGTCATGGAGGTAGTAGGCAATCCGGTGCGGCTCATGAACCTCTGCGGCGCCCTCGACAGTCCTCGGCCAGATCGCCATGGATTTGATCAATGCTAGTTCCGCGGGATCGGTAAGCCGCTCGAGCGGCGCATCGGCGAGCGCCGATGGTGTCAGCTCCTCGGCGGAGACCAGCTCTTCCGCGTTGCGCAACACGGACTTGCAGCGTGCATGGGAATACTGGACATAGAACACGGGATTGTCCTTGCTCTGCTCGACGACCTTGGCGAGATCGAAATCCAGTTGGGCATCATTCTTGCGGGTCAGCATAATGAAGCGCACCACGTCCTTGCCGACTTGGTCGATGACGTCGCGCAGCGTGACGAAGGTACCCGCCCGCTTGGACATCTTCACCGGCTGGCCGTTTTCGAGCAGATTGACCATCTGGCACAGCTTGACGTCGAGGCGCCCCCCCGGGCGTCCATCCTCCTCGGTAAGGGCCTTTACCGCCGCCTGCATGCGTTTCACGTAGCCGCCGTGATCGGCGCCCCACACGTCGATCATGTCGTTGAAACCGCGTTTGTACTTGTCGTTGTGATAGGCCATGTCGGTGGCGAAATAGGTCCAGCTGCCGTCCGATTTCTTGAGCGGGCGATCGACGTCGTCGCCGAACTCGGTCGCCTTGAACAGCAATTGCGGACGCGGCTCCCAATCGTCGGGTTTCATGCCCTTGGGCGGTTCGAGGACGCCTGTATAGACGAGCCCGCGTCCCTCCAACTCCGCGACCACCGCATCGACGCCGCCCGCCTGCACAAGCTCGCGTTCGGACGAAAACCGGTCGAACCGGATGCCGAGGGCGGCGAGGTCGTCGCGGATCAAGGCGATCATGGCGTCGACGGCATAGGCGCGAAAATATTCCAGCCATGTCTGCTCGTCGTTCGCGTCGGCCCATTTGTCGCCATCGTCCTTGGCCAACTTCTCGGCCACGGGGATCAGATATTCACCGGGGTACAGACCTTCCGGCATGTCGCCGACATTCTGGCCCAGCGCCTCGCGATAGCGGAAATGCAATGACCGGGCGAGCGCCTCCACCTGGGCGCCGGCATCGTTGATGTAATATTCCTTGGTGACGTCGAACCCCGCCTTGGCCAGCAGCCCGGCCAGCGCGTCCCCGACCACAGCACCACGCCCGTGGCCTACATGCATGGGGCCGGTCGGGTTGGCGGAGACGTACTCGACATTGACCTTCTGCCCGGCGCCCATCGTCGAGTCGCCATAGGCCGTACCCGCCCGCAGAATGTCGGCAAGCCGCGCGTGCCAGAAACTGTCGGCTAAGCGCAAATTGATGAAGCCCGGTCCGGCGACGTCCGCCGCGGTGACGATATCAAGCTCGCCCAACGAGGCGGCGATTATCTCGGCGAGATCGCGGGGTTTTTGCCCCGCCCCCTTGGCGAGCACCATCGCGGCATTGGTGGCGACGTCGCCGTGCGCCGGGTCGCGCGGCGGCTCGACTGAAATTCGTGAATAATCAAGACCCTCCGGGAGGCTACCCTTGGCGGCGAGCCGGTCGAGAATGGCGGTGAGTTCGTCGGTAAGAAGGTGAAATAAATCCATGGCGGCGGTGTTTTAGACCGATTCTCCGGTTGCGTCGATCATCAGCTTCTCGCCCTCAGCTTCTCGCTTGCACATCGATGAGCCGCGCGTGCTCATCCAGGGCAAAGCGGTCGGTCATGCCGCCGATATAGTCGGCAACGGTACGAGCCGTTTTCTCGGTCCGCGGCGCAGCGGTTTTTTGACGCCATTCGGTGGGCAAGCTGTCGGGCTCCTCGATCAACAGATTGAACAGATCGCGCACCACCCGGCGAGCCTTACTGGTCATGCGGTTTACCCGATAGTGGCGATACATATTCTCGAACAGAAACGCCTTCAATTGCCTGTCCAGCTCCCGCATCTCGTCCGACAGCGCAATCACCGGATGATCGAGCGCCCGCACTTCGTCCGCCGATTGAGGGGCGGCCGCCTCCAACCGTCGCCGGGACTCGGCCAGCGCATCGCCGACCCAGATACCGATCATGCGGCGGATGGCTTCATGCTTGCGCCGCGAGCGATCGATGTCGGGGAATTCCCTGGCCACGTCGGCAAATATATCGCCGACCATCGGCACAGCTGAAATGTCCTCGACGGAGAACAGACCGGCCCGCAGGCCATCGTCGATATCGTGATTGTTGTAAGCGATGTCGTCGGAAAGCGCCGCCACCTGCGCCTCGGCGCTCGCATAGGTATCGATTTCCAGGTCGTGATCGGTGACATAGGTCGCGATGTCGCGGGGCACGCCATTCTCGCCGCGCCTCCCCGCCAACGGACCGGTCAGCGGGCCGTTGTGTTTGACCAATCCTTCGAGCGTCTCCCAAGTCAGGTTCAGCCCGTCGAATTCCGGATAGCGTTGTTCCAATCGGGTAACCACCGATAGGGACCGGGCATTGTGATCGAAGCCGCCATAGGGTTCCATCAGTTCCGATAGCGCGTCTTCGCCTGCATGACCGAACGGGGGATGGCCGAGATCGTGCGCCAGCGCCAACGCCTCCGCCAAATCCTCGTCGAGCGCCAGCGACCGCGCGATGGAGCGCGCAATCTGCGCAACCTCCAAACTGTGGGTCAGGCGCGTGCGGTAATAGTCGCCCTCGTGATAGACGAACACCTGTGTCTTGTATTCCAGGCGCCGGAAAGCGGCGGAATGGATGATGCGGTCGCGGTCACGCTGGAAACAGGTCCGGGTCGCGCTTTCAGGTTCCGGATGGAAATGTCCCCGACTGGCTGCCGGGTCGCAGGCGAACGGGGCCCGCGTCCCGAAGGAGGCAGGGGGCATCACGGGCGCCGTAAGGATTTTTTGCATGGCCGCACCATACGCAGCCCCGCGAATCCGCGCAACGCCGGGCTCTCTGAGGCCTGGAGGTGTTTGACAGCCGCCGTTTTGCGAATACATAAAGGACGAAAGGCCCAGCTAGATGCTTGGTTTTTCGGCGAATCGCCGCCATTAACGAATTCCGGGACCGGAAACTGTATGATGTTGACCATGGAAAACGGCCTCACCATCACCGAAAGCGCGGCCAAGCAGGTGGCACAGATCATCGCCAATGAAGGGCGCGATGGCTTGCGCCTGCGCATTGCCGTTTACGCCGGTGGGTGTTCGGGGTTTTCCTACAGTTTCGATCTCGATGACGAAACCCACGACGACGACAAGGTCTATCAGGGTCACGGCATCGAAGTGGTGGTCGACGAGACGTCGCTGGAATTGATCGATGGTTCAGAGGTGGATTTCGTCGACGACCTAATCGGCGCGTCATTCCGCCTCAACAACCCCAACGCCCAATCGGCGTGCGGTTGCGGGACGTCCTTCTCCGTCTGACAACTGCGCACCCATATGCTAAGTAGGCGGCCCGCATTTGATGCGGGCCATTTTGTTTGCCGGGAGCCTTCTGTTGCGTATCGCCACGTGGAACGTCAACTCGATCAAAGTCCGTCTGCCCAACCTTCTGAAGTGGCTGAAGGAAGCAAAGCCCGATGTGGCGTTGCTGCAGGAAATCAAATGCATCGAAGAGAACTTCCCGTGCGAGGAAATCGAAGACGCCGGTTACAACGTCGCCGTTGCGGGACAGAAGACCTATAACGGCGTCGCTATCCTATCCAAGTCGCCCATTGATCTGGAGTTGACGGCCCTCCCCGGCGACGATAGCGACGAACAAGCCCGCTATATCGAAGCCTTTACCGGTAGCGTTCGCGTTGCCTCCATTTATCTGCCCAACGGCAACCCCACCGACAGCGAGAAATATCCTTACAAGCTCGCCTGGATGGAGCGGCTATACGACCACGTGCAGGAACTAATCGAAACCGAAGATGCCTTCGTCCTCGGCGGCGACTACAACATCGCGCCCGACGACCGCGACGTGTACGACCCGAAAGGCTGGGCCGACGATGCGCTGTGCCGCCCCGAATCCCGCGCCGCCTTCCGTAAGATCATGTATCTCGGCCTTACCGAAGCCTTCCGGGTTTTTCATCCGGAGGAAGGCCGGTATTCCTTTTGGGATTACCAGGCCGGACGTTTCCCGCGCGACGAAGGTCTGCGGATCGATCATCTGTTGCTGTCACCGCAAGCCGCCGACCGTCTCGTCGATTGCGACATCGACCGCAAACCCCGGACCTGGGAAAAACCGTCGGACCACACGCCGGTGTGGTGCGAACTCAGCGACGAGGTTTAGGCGCTTAGGCGCGCTTCCAACATCTCGTGCCAACGCGCGGAGAGATCGTCGAGCCCCGGCGACTGAGCTTCGTAGTTGAGGAGTGACTGATCGATCTGCGCCCAGGGAAGCGCGCTTTTTGTCCAGACGTTACCCGCCGGAAAGACCCAGCTTGGGTCGTCGAGCGTGCCGCCCCGCAGGATCACCATATCCGCCGCGTGCGGCGGCTCGTGGATGATACGGGTGCCACAATCGCCGCAGAAGCGGCCAACCACGGAACGGCCACTATCGGCCTTGCGCTCAATGGTGCGCAATTCACCCTGGAAAAAGTGCAGGTACTGCCGGTCGACGGGAATGGAAATGCCGAAGGCGCTGGTCGTCATGCGCCGGCATTCCGTGCAATGACACAGATAGACGGTCTTCGGCGCATCGAGCAATTCATAACGGATCGCCCCGCACGCGCAGCCGCCAGAATAAGGTGGTTTGAAAACATAATCGGACATTCCTCTATTCCCTCCCTTCATACGCGGGGACTGTAGCCGCAGCTCAGGCCGCCGTCGATGACCACTTCCGCGCCGGTCATCATGGCCGATTCGTCGGATGCGAGAAAGACGATTGGATGAGTCACGTCCTCGGTTTCACATATCCGGCCAAGCGGGATCATTCGGTTGAGCCGGTCGAGCGCGCCGTCTTCGTGCAGGAACTGTTCGATGAGCGGCGTCCGGATATAGGTGGGGTGAACGGAATTGCAGCGGATACCGTAACCTTTCTGGGCGCAATCCAAGGCGACGCATTTGGTGAGGTAGCGCACCCCGGCCTTGGCGGTGCCATAAGCGACCGTGTTCGGGTTGCCCATGATCCCAGCCACCGATGAAATATTGACGATAGAACCGCCACCCGACTCGCGCATCACCGGGATTGCCGCCTGACACCCCAGGAAAACGCTGTTGAGATCGATATCCATCAACAGCTGGAAATCCTCGTACGTGGTGCTTTCCATATCGCCGTGCCGGCTGATGCCGGCGTTGTTGATCAGGATATGCAACCCGCCGAAGGTTTTCTGCGTGGCCTCCATCGCCGCCGCCCACGCCCCGGGATCGGCAACGTCGTGGTCGATGGCTATGGCCCTGTCGTTCCCAGTCTCGCCCCCGATTTCCTCGGCGATCTCCCGGGCTGTCGCTTCGGCGGCCGCTTTATCTATGTCGGTTCCCGCCACCCGTGCCCCTTCGCGCGCCAGATGGAGGGCCGCTGCCCTTCCCAAGCCGGAGCCCGCCCCGGTGACCAGCGCGATCTTATCCTTCAGCCGATTGCCCATACCCCTCCCCTTTACGAAACATTTACGAAGCCCTTACAAAAAGCCCATCACCCATCATTAAACACGTCAAAAATCGCAAAAAACAGCCATTTTTCGTCTTATTTTCCTGTGATGGCCGTCATAGCAGGAAACCTGTCCATACCCGATACTTAACGCATCGTTAATAAACCAATCACGGGCGATCATGAACGAGATGAGCACTGCACCGAAGCTCGCTCCCATGCCGAGAGCGGGCTTCTTCGAACGTAGCCGGGTCGATCGGTCTAAGGCTCCTGAGGAAGCGGGGCAGACGGGCGTCCTGAGCGATGAAGAGTTGCGCCAACGGGAGCGCCGGGAGGCGGCCGTGGATACACGCATGATCAACGACAACCAATTTATCTTCCGGGAAAACGAGCTCGGAGATCTCGCCTTCGTTGTCAAGAAAGGCACCGTCGAGATCAGCAAGACGGCCAACGGCAAGGAAACCGTACTCGCCCGCGTCGGCGAAGGCGGCATCATCGGCGAGATGGCGCTGCTCGACAACTCGCCGCGCATGGCATCGGCCAAGGCGGTCGACGGTCCCGTTCAACTGATGGTGATTTCGCGCGATCTGTTCGAACGCAAGCTCGACGGCATGGACCCTTTCACGAAGGCCCTGATCCTGATTATGGCCAACCACGTTCGTAATCTGGCCGACACGGTTGCCGACCTGAAGGCGCCGAAGTCACGCCTTACCGGCGACCCCGAAGCCTCCGCCGCCGAGAATGCAAAACTCCAGATGGCCGAAACAAAAAAAGACACGGCCAATAAAGAAAACGCGCCTCAGCAAGCTTCGGCCTAATCTCAGATATCAGGCGGTGACGAACACCGGTGCATCCCCATGTCCGGGGAAACCGCCGCGCACGACACCGCCGCGCACGTCGCCGAAGAAGGGCGCGAACCCATCCGGCAGCGGCCGGCTGTTGGGCATCGACAGCCAAAGCCGCAACAGATGCCGCTTCCGGTCCGGCTCGTCGAAATCCGCGAACTCCGTCCGCATGTGATAGGTCAGGTGGTTGTTGAGGAACTGGATGTCACCGGCCTCGAACCTCATCTCGAGGTGAAACTCCGGCTTGGCGCAAATCGCCTCCACCAAATCCAATGCTTCCTTCTGTTCGGGCCGTAACGGCGGCGTGTCGCGCGATTGGGTCGCGGAGCGAATGTGGGTCGGTGTATACCGGCTGGCAAAGAAGCCGTCACGTTCCCCGTAGATGGGTTGGGTGTAGTACGGCGGATCACCGGGCAACTCGTTCCCCTGCCAACTCCACCAATAAGGTTCGTACAGCACCTCCAATAGGTCGGGCCGGATGCGCAGAATTTCGTTGTGCACCGCGGCCGCGCTGACGATACGGCTGATGCCGCCGCTTTTCGCGGGCCGCAGACAGAACAATCCCGTGACGTCGCAAGCATCGGTGTGAAACGTCAGTTCACCGCTGCTGGTGTAACCCCGAAATTGCGGCCCGTCGCGCGGTGTGCCGATATCGCGTACATCGCCCAGCATGTCGCCGCGCTTGCTTTGCGACACCGCCCAACCGAGATGCAGACCGATCGCCCAATAGATCAGGCGCAGATCGTCAAGACCGTATTTCCCCACCGGAAAACCGCGATAAAGCTGAACGCCGGTTCCTTCTTCCAGGTTCGCCCGCATCTCGGCCAGATCGCCGGCGAATGTCGGCAACGAAAAATCCTCCACCCGGCAGTCCGCCATGGTGACACCGCGCGCCTTCGCGTGCGCAAGCGCCGCGTCGATCTCGTCAATATACATGTCACTGAGTTGGCGGAGCCAGCCGTTGCCCGCCGCCAGTTCGTGGCCGCGCCAGTTGGATGCCTCATCGATTTTGTGCCGCATTTCCCTTGCTCTCCGCAACTCATGATTTAAATCAATGCCACGCCGGTTTTGTTACGACATGATGACATTCAATCAGCACAATCTAGGCACGTCAAACGCGCCCCAGCAGGAGGGATCCGCATGCGAAAGCACATCGTTCCGGACGTTATCGTCGATCAGGATATCGCCACGCTGCCCAGTACGGCGACGGTTCACGACGCTGCATCCTTGATGCGGGACCGAGGCGTCAAATCCGTTCTTGTGACGCGTGCGAACAAGCTTGTCGGTATTATCACCGTCACCGACATCGTCAATCGGGCCGTCGCCAAGGGGCTCGACCCGAAAGAGACCAAGCTCTCGAAAATCATGACCAAGGAGCCGAAAACCGTCGATGCCAGCGCGACGCCGGCGAAGGCCCTGCGGGTGATGCAGGATGGCAAGTTCTGGCATATCCCCGTGGTGTCCGGCGAAGAAATTGTCGGGGTCGTATCGCGCAGCAATTTCGAAGGGTGCGATATGGTCCAAGCCGAGTTCGAAATCGAACTCTGGGAACATATGCGTTAAGGCAACGACGTCAGGGTTTGCGGCCCGACCCCAGCATATCGGTGGACAGCAATTCATAGTGATCGCCGCGGAGATACGGCTCGAAGGCTGTCTTGATCGCAGCATGGAGGTTTTCGAGCTGTTCGTCGCTCATGCCCGCGAGCCGTTTGCCGTAGGACCGGTCGAGCAGCCGCTGCCACATCCTACCCTCGCTCGGGCGTTTCTGGTTTTCCTGAACCTTGCGTTCCTCGATGTCTTCGAGTCCAGCAGCGGTCAGCAGTTCGGTCAACTCGCCCAGCTTGGAAAAGCGGAAGCGGCGGTTGTGGGTCGAGGACGGCTGTTCGTTGAAATAGGCCCAGACCGTATCGCGGAGCACGGTATAAAGCGTGTTCTCCTCGGCAACGCCGTGCACCATATAAGCGACACGCCCGCCCGGCTTGAGCACCCGCACCGCCTCGCCCACCGCGGCCACCGCATCGTCGGGAAACATGATCCCGAAACGGCAGGTGACGGCATCGAAGGTATTGTCGTCGAAGGGCAAGCTCTCCATCTGGCCGATTTCGAACCGCAGGTTCTTGAGGCCTAGATTTTCGGCCCGCTGACGGGTCCCGGCGAGCATTTCGGGATTGGCATCATAGGCCGTGACGGATCCGGTTTCGCCGACGGCGATCGCCGTCGAAATGGCCGGCTCGCCGGCCCCCGACGCTATGTCGAGGACGTGATCGCCTTCCTCTATCCCCGCTGCGGCGATGATCGCCTGATTGCCGTGGTCCTGATCGGACAGGCCTTGCGGCGCCGTGCGTGCCCAGAAGGCGCCGCGCTCCGCCCAGTTGGTGCCTTCCTCTTTGGTCTCGGTCACGCCCCGACTACCTTTTTTAATTGTCGAACTGGTTGACGTCGCGGACTGCGCCGCGCGCCGCGCTGGTGGTCAGCATCGCATAGGCCCTGAGCGCCGCCGACACCTTGCGCTTACGCGGCTGCGCCGGTTTCCAGCCGTCACCGTTCTTGGCGTTCATCGCCTGACGACGCTTCTCCAGTTCCCCATCCTCCAATTTCACATTGATGGTCCGGTTGGGGATATCGATCTCGATGATATCGCCATCCTCAATCAGGCCGATGGCGCCGCCTTCGGCGGCTTCCGGCGAAACGTGGCCGATGGAAAGGCCCGAGGTGCCGCCCGAGAAGCGGCCGTCGGTGATCAATGCGCAGGCCTTCCCCAATCCCATGGATTTGAGATAGCTGGTCGGATAGAGCATTTCCTGCATACCCGGCCCGCCTTTCGGTCCCTCATAGCGAATGATGACAACGTCGCCCGCCTTGATGTCACGCTTGAGGATTCCCTTGCAGGCATCGTCCTGGCTTTCAAAGATACGGGCGGGGCCGGAGAATTTGAGGATGCTCTCGTCGACGCCCGCGGTTTTCACGATGCAGCCGTCCTCGGCGATGTTGCCGAACAGCACCGCGAGACCGCCATCCTTGGATATGGCGTGCTCCATGTCCCGGATGCATCCATTTTCACGGTCGAGATCCAGTTCCGTATAGCGCCGCGACTGGCTGAAGGCGGTTTGCGTCGGCACGCCGCCCGGCGCCGCGCGGTAGAACTCCTCGACGTCGGGATCGTTGGTTCGCCGCACATCCCAAGTGTCGATTGCCGCACCGATGCTGCCCGAATGTACCGTCGGCACCTCGCGGTCGATCAGCCCTGCCCGGTCCAACTCACCGAGGATGGCCATGATGCCGCCCGCCCGGTGAACGTCCTCCATATGATAGTCGGGGGTCGACGGCGCCACCTTGCACAGGTGCGGCACCGACCGCGACAACCGGTCGATGTCGGCCATGGTGAAATCCACGTTCCCTTCCTGGGCGATGGCCAACAGGTGCAGGACCGTGTTGGTCGAGCCGCCCATGGCGATATCCAAGGTCATGGCATTTTCGAAACCCGGTTTGCCGACACTGCGCGGCAATACTGATGCGTCTTCCTGGCTGTAATAGCGGTGGCAGAGTTCGACCGCCAAATGACCGGCGCGCTCGAACAAGCGTTGCCGGTCGGCGTGGGTCGCGAGCATGGAACCGTTGCCCGGCAGGCCAAGCCCCATGGCCTCGGCCAGACAGTTCATGGAGTTGGCCGTGAACATACCCGAGCAGGAGCCGCATGTCGGACAGGCGGACCGCTCATACTTTTCCGCGAGTTCATCCGAGACGTCGGGGTTGGCACCCTGGATCATGGCATCGATCAAGTCGATAGCCTGTTCCTTGCCGTCGAGGATGATCTTGCCCGCTTCCATGGGGCCGCCGGAAACGAATACGGCGGGGATGTTGAGACGCATGGCGGCCATCAACATGCCGGGCGTGATCTTGTCGCAGTTGGAGATGCACACCATGGCGTCAGCGCAATGGGCATTGACCATGTATTCGACACTGTCGGCGATGATTTCGCGCGACGGCAGGGAATAGAGCATGCCGTCATGCCCCATGGCGATGCCGTCATCGACGGCGATGGTATTGAATTCCTTGGCGACGCCGCCCGCGGCTTCGACCTGCCGCGCAACCATCTGTCCCAGGTCCTGAAGATGCACGTGCCCCGGCACGAATTGGGTGAAGGAATTGACGATGGCAACAATGGGTTTGCCGAAGTCGTCATCCGTCATGCCGGTGGCGCGCCACAAACCGCGCGCACCCGCCATATTGCGGCCATGGGTCGATGTCTTCGAACGAAGGTCTGGCATAGTTTCCTCCTAGGGTGCGATCGTGATTGGGTTGACCCAATCGCGTGAATCGCTCCCCCTTTTCACAAAGTCCGGCGTTCTTCTCGTCCGGGGCGTTTTATATAGCTTCCGAGGGGGTCTAAGGCCAGCACCAGTAGGAATAGGCCCGGTTTTACGCCTGTTTCGGAGGCTCGTCGGCTTTCGGCTTGAGAGGCACTCGGCTCGCCTCATTGTTAATGTCCACCACGCGGGCCAGCAGCCTCAGGAATTTCGCGCGCTCGGCGTCACTCAGCGGCGCCAATATCTTCCGTTGGGCGGCCTCCACCGCAGGCCGGCAGGCCGCCAGGAGATCGGCGCCCGCGGGCGTCATGGAGATCTGCTTGATCCGCCGGTTGGCCGCCGGGGTCGTCCGGGTGATCAGCCCCTTCTCTTCGAGCCGGCCGAGCATGGTGCCGACGGTGGACCGGTCGATGGCAATGGCATCAACCAAGCGGCTCTGGTCGATGCCGGGGTTGTCGTTGATGGCGGTCAGCGCCGCGAACTGCACCGGCGTAATATCGTGGCCCTTGGCCTCTTCGAAGAAAATGGCGACGGCGATCTGCTGCGCGCGCCGGATCAAGTGCCCCGGCATGTCGTGCAGATCGTTGAGCCCCAAAGGGTTTTCGTCATGTGAATTCATCGGGGGTTTATAGCCACGCACCAGTTGCAAAACCAGCCGGTATACCCAACGACAAATTTTTGAACGCGCAATTAAAAACGCCGGGCACGAGGCCCGGCGTTATTTTGCGTTTCTTTTCCCAGACAAGAGCCAAACTAAGATAAGTTTTCCTTCAGGAACCCGACCGTCCGGCCCCAGGCTAGTTTGGCCGCGTCGGGATTATAACGAGCACCATTGGTGTCGTTGTTGAACGCATGGTTGGCACCTTCATACATGAATTGCTGGTAATCCACACCTGATTTTTTCAACGCGTCCTCGTAGGCGGCCGCGCCGCCATTGATCCGCTGATCAAGACCGGCATAGTGGATCATCAGCTTGGCCTCGATCTTGTCGACATCCGACGCAGCCGGCTGACGGCCGTAATAGACAACACCCGCCGCGAGGTCCGGCGCGTTGACCGCCAACTGGTTGACCATACCGCCCCCCCAGCAGAAGCCGACTGCACCGACCTTTCCAGTGGTTGTGGATTGAGATTTCAAATAGGAAACCGCCGCGACGCCGTTCTGTACAGTGACGCCCATATTGAGTTCACGGAACATGCCCCGCGCGGTGTCCTCGTTCGACGGCGTGCCGCCCATCGGCGACAGGAAGTCCGGCGCCATCGCGACGAACCCTTCGAGGGCCATGCGGCGGGCGACATCCTGGATATGCGGATTGAGGCCCCGGTTCTCGTGAATGACCACCACGGAGGGTAAGGCACTGGCGCCCTTGGGCCGGGCGAGATAGGCCTTTACCGGTCCAGACGCCCCTTCAAAGGTGATGGTACTGGTTTCCAGGCGGGAATCGCCGGGATCGATCATTGCCGCGTGGGCATAGTTGTTTTCGAGCAGCGGCAGAAGCGACGCGGCTGCAGCCGAGCCGCCGGCCAGAACCGACAAGCGCGACAAAAAGACACGGCGTGGCAAAGGCTTATGCGTATATTCGTCGTAAAGTTCGATGATGGATTGATCCATGCTTTCCTCCCGTAAACAGCGACGGCACCGAAGGCGGTGTAACGCGTTCTCGCTTGAAACAACAAATATCCGAATTTATTCCGCGGCGTATATCACGAGTGGGTGAACGCCCACTCGAACGACATGGCCCTTGGCGGTCGCGCTTGCACACGGCGAATGCGTCTTTAACATCCGGGGAAACGGGAAGGTCCCGCACACAAAAGAACGCAAGAATATTAGGGAGGCGTTATGAAGCGCAGTATCGATCGGATTCTCACCACCCATACGGGGAGCCTGCCGCGCCCGCCCGAAGTCGTCGACTTGCTGTTGGCCGAACAGGAAGCGCCGGGAACCAAGCGCGCCGAACTCGACGCGGCGGTTGCAAACGCCGTCGCCGACGTCGTGCAGAAACAGCGCAACGCTGGCCTCGACATCATCAACGACGGCGAACAAGGCCGCACCGACTATACGACGCACGTGAAGGACCGGCTGGAAGGGTTCGAGGGACCGAGCGCCCCGCCCCTCGGTACGGGGGAGGAAGGCTTCCCTGAACTTTCCGAATTACTGGCTCAATTCGCCTCGCCTTTCCAATACCGTCCGTCCTGTTCCGGGCCGGTCGGCTGGAAGGATTGGCCGGCAGCCGAGGCCGATATCGACCGCGCCAAGACATTGCTTGCCGACGCCGGCGCCGAGGAACTGTTCATGACGTCGCCATCTCCGGGACAGATCGGCCGCTATCTTTCCAACGCCTTTTACCCGACCGAGGAGGAATACCTCTTCGCCCTCGCCGACGTCATGAACCGCGAATACAAAGCCATCGCCGATGCCGGGTTCGTCGTCCAGGTCGATTGCCCCGATCTGGCGCTGAGCCGCCACACCGTGTTCGCGCATCTCTCCCTCGAGGAGTTCCGCAAGGAAATCGAGATGCACGTGGAGGCGCTCAATCAATCGGTGCGCGACATTCCCGAAGACAGGCTGCGTATGCATGTCTGTTGGAGCAGCACCATGGGGCCGCACCACAATGACGTGCCGCTGAAGGATATTGTCGACATCGTCCTCAAAGCGCGGCCACAAGCGGTGTCGTTCCCCGGCGCCAATCCGCGCCATGAACATGAATGGAAAGTGTGGCGCGACGTGAAATTGCCCGACGGCAAAATCATCATCCCCGGCGTCATCGATTCGACATCCAACTTCGTCGAACATCCCGAATTGGTCGCCGACCGCATCCTCAACTACGCCAACGTGGTCGGGCGCGAGAACGTTATTGCCGGTGTCGATTGCGGCTTCGGGACCTTCGCCGGCCGGGTGCAGGTGGACCGCAACATCGTCTGGATGAAGCTGGCGTCATTGGCCGAGGGTGCCGCGATGGCGTCGGCCCAATTGTGGAAGAAAGCGGCCTAGAAGCTTTAGACGGCGAGCAAATGATTATCCCAGCCGCGGAAGCCTGACGCGGCGCTGCGGTGGGTTTCCGTCAAACGGCCGTCACGGATTTCGGCGGTGACCAAAAGGCCGGTGCCGGTGCCGAACACGAAGGCGCCGTCCCGGTCGGTGGCAACGACACCGCCTGCGTCGGGCACACCCAATACATAGCCGCAGGTTCGGGTGGCGACATCCCAGACGGTGGCGATGTTGCCACGCGGCGCCGTGACGCCGAGCCACCTTCCCGACCGGTCGAAGCCGACGCTGGCACAATAGTGCTTCATGTGGCGCAGGATGTTGGCACTGGCCTGGGCGAATTCGATGTCTTCGCCCCGGCGATGAAAACCGACCATGGGGACCGTGTCGGTGCGCGGCCCCTGATATTGGAACGCCAACCCGACCAGCCCGTCTTGGGAAACATCGAGATGCCGGATGCTGAGTTTATGCAGTTCGTCCGGCATTTGACGCTTTTCCGCCAGCGCGCCCGTCCGGCGGTCGACGTAGGCGAGCGACGGCTGCATGGTGGCGATGTTGAGCTTACGCCGGCCCGTATCGGGATGGGTTTCGATGCCGCCATTGGCGATGATCAAGGTTTCGCCATCGGGATGCAGCACCAGTTGGTGCGGCCCGATACCGTAGGAGGGAAACTCGGCCACGCGGTCGCCCGCGCCGCTCATATCCCAAACGCCGATGACGCCTTTGCCGGTCTCGATATCGTTTTCGGTGGTGTAGAGGAAGCGGCCGTCCGGCGAGAACACGCCATGGCCGAAAAAATGCCGCCTGGCCGGCGAGATGTGCTGTGCGACCATGGCGCCTGTTCCCGCATCGGCCACCACCATGAAGGTGCCCGGCCGCCGCGCCAGCATCACCACCCACCGCCCGGTGGGGTCCACCGCCGGGCCATGGCCGCGGCCCGGCAGCGGCACGATAACGGGATCGCCGCCTCCGGCGGCAACCGAGGCGAGGATGTACCGTCCCTCGCTGTCGAGCGCCGCGCCGAAAATACGCCGCCTGCCGCCGACCGGCACCTCCCCCGCCCAGCTCAAGCCAACGGGCAGGCAAGACGCCGCCGTGATCCCGGCGGAGGACAGCAGAAACCGTCTGCGGTCAATCGCCATCGGTCGCATTGAAGCCGAGCCCCAGTCCCAAGATACCCGCAAGATCGGAGCGGATCGTTCCCTTGAGGAAATCGAGTTGGGCGAGCACCAGCAACAAGCGCCGCCGTTCATCGGGATCCTTCACGGCGACCGCGATGTCCGGCTCGACGTCCTTCAAGATATCGGCCGCCAACGTCAGCCCCTGATAGACCGTCGCATCCAAGTCCTCGCCGCCACCGTGCCGAAGAATCTCCTCCCGAAAGCCGCCGTGATTTTCACCATCCCCGGCGTAGAGCGCGATCAAAGCTTTGAGATTGAAAGCCGCGCCCCGGACGGCCCGGCCCGACCGCCAAAACTCCGCCCGCCGCGGGCGCGCCCGCTTAGCGCTGGCGCCGAGCGGCCGGCCGAGCTTGAGATCGCGGACGATTTCCATCCCCGACAGCAGCGCGCCGTGAAGATCGAGGGTCGCTTCGTCGGCGGTCAAATAGACGGGATTTTCGGCGGCGGGTTCCGTAAAGATTTTGTAGAAAATTCCATTCGGTTGCCAAGCGGCCGCCATATCGGCGCCGATGTCCGCCAGATTGGCGGCAATACGGGTAGTCACACGGCACCGGTAATCCGCCGCTGGCGTTTTCGCGACGAAGGCCGCCTCAGCATCGTCATCGAACAGCAGCCGTTCGAGGGCAGGCAGGCCCTGCACCGCGACGCTGGTTTCAGCGAAGGTTTTTGGATCGAGAGCCGCCGCGTCCTGCGCCGCCAACAAGCGCGATAGATGCCGGCTGACGATATTCTTCTTGTCCGGCCAAAACTCGATCCGCAGATAGCGGTCCTCGTCCTCGATCGGGCCGAAACGGATATGCTGGATCGCCGCCCAACGGTCGGTCACCGCGTGGAACCCGCCACGCACCTCTCCAATACTCTCAGCGCTTCTGCGCCGGCACGCCCCTTCCGCCGTTTGCGCGAAATCGCGGGTTGCCGTCGCCAACGCCTGATAGCGCGGCAAGATGTGCCCGTCGGCGATGGACTTGTTCAAACGCGCGTAATCGACAGCGTCCTGCGCCGAAACCGGGGTGGCCGAAACAATGGCAAAGGACACAAGACAGATCGCGACCCAAATGCGGGCGCGCATTACAGCGACTCCAAGAAGCTGATCAGCGCCGCGCGGTCGTCGGGCGGCATGTCGACGACCGCCTGCTTCTGCGCTTCCGCTTCGCCGCCGTGCCACAACACGGCCTCTAGCAGCGACCGCGCCCGGCCATCATGCAGGAAAAAAGTATGGCCGCTGACGGTTTCAGTGACGCCGATTCCCCACAAGGGCGCGGTCCGCCATTCCGTGCCGCTTGCCGCGCTTTCCGGCCGGTGATCGGCGAGCCCCTCGCCCATGTCGTGCAGCAGCAAATCCGCGTAGGGCCAGATCAATTGCCCCGACAATTCCGGCTGTTGCGCGGCGGCGGCGGTTTTGAACTTGGGCGTGTGGCAGGAAATGCAGCCTGTCTCGTAGAACACCTGCTTACCGCGCAGCACGGTGGGATCATCGACGTTGCGGCGCGCCGGGACCGCCAAGTTGCGCGTATAGAACAGCAACAGATCGATCAGTTCTTGACCGACTTCCAGGTTGCCCTGGCTTTCCGTATTGCCGTTCGGCGCCGCCAAGCAGGTCGCCTCCGCCTCCGTACATTCTCCCGACGGCCGGGGGAACAAAGGCGTCGATAGGCCGATGTCGCCGTTGAACGCGCCCTGGTTCTGGTGGTTGAGCGACGGTGCGCCCGCCTTGTGGCCGAAGCGGCCGAGCGCCACCCGGTTCAATTCCGGGCTCCAGACCCGGTTGGGCCGCCCGGAAATGCCGTCGCCGTCCGCATCGTCGGGATCGGCATGGGCAAGAATATCCTGCTCGTCGATGGCTTCGAGCAAGCCGAGCCCGATCATCTGCGGCGCCAGCCGGGGCGACAGCAGCGTCTTGGGGTGCAGCGGCCCATACCCGAGATGGGTAACGCTATAGGTCGGTTTGCGCAGGTTCGCCACCTCACCGCCCGACAATTCGACGGCGATCTCCTCGTACTCGATATGCATTTTGCCTTCGGCGTCGATGCCGGGAATGGCGGTATCCTGAAGCTGCGTCCCGTAGGTGGGCTCGGGAACGACGTCCATCTTACGGGCGGCCAAAAGTGAGCGCTGTTCGTCGGTCTCGGGCGGAATGCTGAGCCGCAGGAACATGGAGACCGCCGTGTCCTCAGGATAGTTACCCGCCGGCGGGTGGCCACGGCCGTCCTTCAAATGACAGCGCTGACAGGCACGGGCGTTGTACAGGGGCCCCAGCCCGTCGGCGGAGGCCGTGGAGGCCGGCGCCGACACCCAAATGCGTTTGAAAATGCCGTTGCCTACTTTGAAATTGAGTTCCCTGTCGAACGGCAGGTTGGCCGACGACTGGGAAAACGCGTTGCGGTTGAGGGTCTTTTTAGTCGTCGCCGCGCCGCCGGGCAAATGCTCCAATGGCTCTGCCTTGGTGAAATCGGTGGTGGGCGCCAGAATCTGGGCGTCTTCAGCAGAGACCGAAACGGGTCCAGCCAATAAAACCGCGTGGGAAACGGCAAAAGCGGCAGCGCCGCTCAAGAAAATTTGTTTCAGTCGGTTCATAGCCGCTCTTTGTTTGATTAGTGTTGCGGCACTATAGTCAGGCTAACCGCCTAGTAAACACCGTCGTCGAGATCGCCTGTCGGCTATGTGAGTCGTGGCCCGGTATCCGCAGGGAGAACGCGTTGCTGCGGGACCGGGCCACCCCCCACTACGACCCTACCAAAGGAATCCTATTCGAATACCTTTGACGGGTCGTCGAGACTGTCGGAACCTTCGAATTCGATGGCCGACAATTCCAACGCTGCGGCGGCGCGCTGAATTTCCTTGGTCTGAGCGAGCAGGCCGTCGATGGCGTCCTGGACCACCTTGTTCCCGGCGGCATTGCCTTCGCCGATCATCTGGTCATAGGCTTCGCCGTTGTTAGCGCGATCGACCATGATCTTCATCTTGGCGATGGTGTTGTCGAGCGCGGCCAGGACCGATTTGCGCGTGCCGTCGTCGAGCAGCGCGCCGAGACCAGAGCCCGAAACGGTGGTGCCGTTGACCCGCTTGTATTCGCCCACGAACACGTTCCGGATCCCCAATGCATCGTAATAATGCGAGTGATGGGTATTGTCGCTGAAGCAGTCGTGCTCCTCTTCCGGATCGTGCAGCAGCAAGCCGAGCTTCATCCGCTCGCCCGCCAGTTCACCGTAGGACAAGCTGCCCATGCCGGTGACGATGGCGACGATCCCCGCATCCGGGTTATTCATGACATTGGTGCGCGCCTCGCCGCCTGGCGCCCATTGCGCCGCCATCCAGGCAAGGTCATCGATCAGCAAATCCGTTGCCGTCAACAGATATTGGGCGCGGCGGTCGCAGTTGCCATGGGTGCAGTTGGCCGTGTCGAAGTCGCTGGCCGGACGGTTGCCCGCGCCGGGTCCAGTACCATTGGTGTCCTGCCCCCACAGGAGGAATTCGACGGCGTGATAGCCGGTGGCGACGTTGGCCTCGACATCGTCGATCTCTTGGAGCGTGTCCGCAATAAGTGCCTTGGTGATGCTGGAAGCATCGACCGTGCGGCCGCCGACCTTAAGCGTCGGATTGGCGATGACGTTGACCGCGTAGAACGGGTTCTCGTCGGATTCGGTACCGTAATCGGCGCTCACGTAATCGATCAAACCCTCATCGAGAGGCCAGGCATTCACCTTGCCTTCCCAATCGTCGACGATCGCATTGCCGAAGCGGTAGACCTCGGTCTGCTGGTACGGCACCCGCGCGGCCAGCCACGCATCACGCGCCGCCTTGAGGGTCGCGCCGCTCGGCGCGGCAACGAGCTTGCCGACGGCAACTTTCAGGGCCTGTGCCGTCACCAGCGAGTCCTGGTAGCCGGCATGCGCGATGTTGGCATAAGTGTCGAGCACCGATTTCTTGTCGGCAGCTTCGGAGGGCGTCCCAATCGCGAGCGCCGATATTAAAAAGGCTCCCGCTGAAGCGAGAAGGGAAATTGATCTCATTGTCGGCATCTTCGTCTCCTGATGACTGCACTTGGCATTACACCAATGCGTTTATTTTTAGAAAATGAGAATGAATTGCATTTGCAGTAATAGCGATTGTGAGAACGCCTATCAATCGCAAATTTAGGGAATTGTCCGAAAATCGCCTTGACCGGGGTCAACCCGAGGACGAATTCAGGAGATCGGCCTAGAACAGCACCGAGAAATTGATCGAGCCGAATTCGTCGATCCGTTTCTGGCCGTCGAATTCCTTGGTCCGGAAGATGTTGGTGAAGCCGAAGCGGTAACGGTCGTAGGTCATCACCAGCCCCACTTGCAGGTCGGCGACCAGCGGTTTTTTGTCAACGCTGTGGCTGTCGCGGAAGGTATTGCCGTCGAGAAAGATATTGCGCGCCACCGCCCTGCCCTCGACCCCGGCGAAGAGGTACCAACCCCACTCTTTGCGGCGTTGGAAAAAGCCGCTGCCCTGAAGCCCGGGACGGATCGTCGGCGGCCCGTAATCCTCCGGCACCTTGTAGCCGTAGCGCAGCATGCCCCCCACGGAGGCATAGGTATAAACATTCCCCACGGCGCCGCCGAGGCTCGGCGTGAGTTCGAGCTTGTAGCCGAGCCCCTCCCGCAGATCGATGGGCCACTTGCGTTCATAAGAAATGAGCAAGCCTGGTTCATTCTTGAGCTGATGATCCCAACCACGCGGCTCGCGGGTGTCGATCACCTCGTGCCACCAGGTTTGGGTCTGTTCGGCCAAGGATAAGGGCCCGACCACCCCGACATTGATCTCAAGATTGTCCATGTAGCCGCCGCCGTTGGTGCCGCGCTCGCTGACCCAGCCGGCGCCGACATAGAGCCACCCGGCGTAGGGGCGGTCATCGGCGATCAGATCGGTACGGGTGATGTCGTCGGGCGTGAAGATGTTCTGCCCGAACAGCAGACTGATCCGGTTGTTGCGCGTCGTCAGGAAATCGCGGATCGGTGCCGACGCCGTGTTGGCCACCGTGCGGAATTCATCCTCGAAGGGAATGCATTTGCGCTTGCGGCTGTCCGTCTTGACCGGAAACACATAGGAGAACCGGAGACCCTGAGTGTAGTGATTGTCGGCACCGCTGCCGAACAGGTCGTTTTCCAGCTGGACGTTGAAGACGCATTCCTCGCCGTCGAGGGGCTCGACCTCTTCGGATTGGGCCAAGGCCGGTGCATAGGCAAACAGAACGAACGCGAAGATGAGGCAAGCTGCGGTGGCAGGCCCCTTCCCCATGTGGCTTACGCGGCCTTCAACCGATCCAGCGCCTCGACCAACTTGGCGCGGGTTTGCGCGGCGTCCTCGCGGCGCTCCTTCTGCTCCTCGACCACCTCTGGCGGCGCCTTGGCAAGGAAGCCCTGGTTAGACAGTTTCTTATCGAACTTATCGATTTCGCTGTCGAGCTTGGCGATTTCCTTCGCGAGACGCGCGCGTTCCTGATCGAGATCGATCACGTCGGCCAGCGGCAACACGATGGTCGTGCCGTCGATCACGTCCTGCGCCGAGCCTTGCGGTATCTCGCCGTCGCTGATGTCGAGCGACAAAAGACGCGCCAAGCGTTCGATCAACGGCGCATGAGTTTCGACACAATGGCGCGCAAGATCAGTGGCGTTCTTGAGGATCAGCGGAATTTCGGCGCCCCCCGGCACGTTCATTTCGGAACGTACCGAGCGCACCTGGGAAATCAGACGCACCACCCAATCCATTTCGGCGGTGGCAGCGGCGTCCCCGAAACCGTCGAGTTCCGGCCAATCGGCGTCAATCAAAGCCGTTGGACGCGTGCCGCCGCCGATGTGATCCCACAATTCCTCCGTAATGTACGGCATGAAAGGATGCAGGACGGTGAGGATCTGATCCAACACCCAGGCCGCCGTCGCCTTGGTTTCGGCCACCGCGGCTGCGTCGTCCGATTCGAAGGCGGGCTTTGCGAATTCGAGGTACCAATCGCAGAAGGTGCCCCAGGTGAACTGATAGGCCGCCGCCGCCGCCTCGTTGAAGCGATAGCTCTCGATGCCTTTGGCGATCTCGGCGGTCGCCTCGGCCATCTTGCCGACGATCCACTTGTTCAGCGTCAGTTTGCACGCCCCAGAATCCGATATGGGATCGAAGGCCGGGTCGACCGCAACGCCGTTCATCTCGCAGAAGCGCGCGGCGTTCCACAGCTTGGTAGCGAAATTGCGGTAGCCTTGAATGACGGCCTTGGACGGCTTTACGTCGCGGCCCGGTGTCGACAGGGACGCCATGGTGAAACGCAATGCGTCGGCGCCGAATTCTTCGATCAAGTCCATGGGATCGACGACGTTGCCCTTGGACTTGGACATCTTCTGTCCTTTTTCGTCGCGGACGATGCCGTGGATATAGACGGTATGGAACGGCACTTCCTTCATGAAGTGCAGCCCCATCATCATCATCCGGGCAACCCAGAAGAAGATGATGTCGAAACCCGTCACCAGCACGTCGGTCGGATAGTACTTCTCAAGCTCCGGGGTTTGCTCGGGCCAGCCGAGGGTCGAGAACGGCCACAGCGCCGATGAGAACCAGGTGTCGAGCACGTCTTCGTCACGGATGAGTTCCACCGCTTTGCCGTAATGTTTTTCGGCGGCGGCGACGGCGTCTTCCTCGCTCATCTCGACGAAGGTTTCGCCGTCGGGACCGTACCAGGCCGGCACCCGATGTCCCCACCATAACTGGCGCGAGATGCACCACGGCTCGATGTTGTGCATCCACTGGAAGTAGGTCTTCTCCCATTGTTTGGGCACAAACATGGTCTTGCCCGTCTCGACGGCCTCGATGGCCGGCTTGGCGAGCGTTTTGGTATCCACATACCATTGATCGGTCAGACGCGGCTCGATCACCACGCCCGAGCGGTCGCCATACGGCACGGTCATGGGATTCTCCTCGATCTTGTCGAGAAGCCCGAGTTCTTCCATCTCCGCGACAATCTTGTCCCGCGCCTTGAAGCGGTCGAGGCCGCGATAGGCCTCGGGCACCGTATCGACGCTGTCCATCTTGGCGTCTTCGGTGAGGATATTGATCATCTCGAGGCCGTGGCGCTTACCGACCTCGAAGTCGTTGAAGTCGTGCGCCGGGGTGATCTTCACCGCGCCCGAACCCTTCTCCGGATCGGAATGTTCATCGGCGACGATGGGAATCGGCCGGTTGGCGATGGGCAGGATGCACATCTTGCCGACCAAATCCTTGTAACGTTCGTCGTCGGGATGAACCGCGACGGCGGTATCGCCGAGCATGGTCTCGGGCCGGGTCGTCGCCACGGTGATGAATTCGCCGTCGCGGCCTTCGATGGGGTACTTGAAGTACCACAGCTTGCCCTTGGTTTCGCGCTGCTCGACCTCGAGGTCCGAGATCGCCGTATGAAACTTCGGGTCCCAATTGACCAGACGCTTGTCTCTATAAATGAGTCCTTCGCGGTAGAGATCGACGAAGACCTTGAGCACCGCGGCGGACAGGCCTTCGTCCATGGTGAAGCGTTCGCGGCTCCAATCCACCGAGGCGCCGAGGCGGCGCAATTGGTTGGTGATGGTGCCGCCGCTTTCCTCTTTCCACTCCCAGACCTTGTCGACGAAGGCGTCCCGGTCCAGAAACTGCTTGTTGTTCCCGCCCTCGGCCTTACCACGGGCGAGCCCGATACCCTGCTCCGCCAGCTGCCGCTCGACCACCATCTGGGTCGCGATCCCGGCGTGATCCGTGCCCGGCTGCCACAGGGCATCCTTGCCCTTCATCCGGTTATAGCGGATCAGGATATCCTGCAGCGTATTGTTGAGGGCATGGCCCATATGGAGGCTGCCGGTCACGTTGGGCGGTGGAATTACGATCGTATAGGGATCGGCTCCGCCGCGGCGGCCACAGGCAAACGCGCCGTCACCCTCCCATTGGGCATAACGTCGCAGTTCCACTTTACCTGGGTCGTAAGACTTCTCGAGCATAACGCGCGGCTTTTCTCTCTTCCGAAGACCGAGGGATATGCATCACCCGGCAAAGGGATGCAACACCTTAAGGCGGTAAAAACCTAAGGGAATACAGGGGGAATGGCGAGAACGAGGTGCCGCCAGATAATTCTAGAGAGGGAAACCTAGAGACGAAAACTTAGAGTTCGAGCCGCTCGGCGCGATTGATCATATGGTCGATCTCTTTCTTGACCAGCCGCTCAATGAGGTATGGCAAGTTCTGATCGAGCCACTCCCGCAGCAAAGGCCGCAGAATCTCGCGGATCAAGCCTTCGAGGGTGATATCGCGGCTACCGATGGCAATATCGCGCTGGCTGAGCAGCACCCGGGCCAGCTCCTGCAACGCGTCGGTGGACGCGCGGGCGACATTCTCGGACACCACCTCATCCGCCGCGCTGGCGATCATGGCCGGGGTCAGTTCAAAAACGTCTTCGATGCTTCGGGCAGGCTGAGGGGCCGGTTCTGGTTCCGGTTCGGCCAACGCGACCTCTGGCTCAGGCTCAGGTAGGGGCTCAGGGGCCGGTTCGGGTTCCGGCTCCGCTTCCATCGCCGGCTCGGGCTCGGCTTCCGGTTCCGGCTCAGCTTCCGCTTCCGCCGCTTGTTCCGGTTCGGGTTCGGGTTCGGGTTCGGGTTCAGGTTCCGGCTCGGGGTCGGCCTCTGCTTCCGGCTCGGGTTCCGGCTCCTCGGCCGCTTCGGCCTCGGCAGCGGGCGGCGCAGCGCCGGCCTCGTCTTCCTGGTCGTCCTCCGACAAAATCCGCCGGATCGACGCAAGGATGTCCTCCATGGAGGGTTCTTGCGATTGATCTGTATCCTGCTGATCGTTTTCGTCTGCCATCAGTCGACCATTGAGCTAGCTATAGTCATTAACAATACATGTAGTGATTGCGCGGGCACTATCCACTACTAATTCCGAATTTAGCACAAAATGGCTAATTACCCGTATCTCCCCCGCCCGATCCGGGCACCTCGCCCGAACTGCTGGTCCCGACCCATTTGCCTCGAACCTCATTATAGTGCCGAAGCGGATCGTAGATCTCCACCGGCAGATCGAGGCCCGCCGCTGTCAGCTGGCCGATGGCTTCCTTGAGCTCGAAGCTGGCGACCACTTCGTCACGCTGGGCAATCACCAGATTCACCCGCGCATCCAACAATTCCTGCTCCGCGTCCAAAACGTCCAACACGGTCCGCGACCCGACTTGCGCCTCCCGCCGGACTCCTTCCAGCGCAACTTCGGCAGCCTGGATCTGGGCCCGGAAAGACCGAATACTGGCCCGCGCCGATGCCAAGGTTTCCCAGGCCTGCGTGACCGCTTCGGTCACGTCGCGGCGGGCGCTGTCGAGATCGATTCTGCTTTTTCCGGCCGACTGCTTGGCTTGGCGAAGGCGGGAATACACCGCGCCTTTCTGATAGAGCGGAACGGACAGGTTGAGGGTTACCTGTGCCGTGCTTTGACGGTTGTCGTCGGCGGACACCTCGAACCGGCGCTCCGCCGTACCAACCAGGTTCAAACTCGGAAGCAACTCGCCGCGTACCGAGCGCACCGTCTGCAACGCGGACAATTCGTCCGCTTCCGCGGCCAGGATATCGGGATGGTTGCTTCGCGCCAAGGCGACGGCGGCCGAGAGGCTCGCCGGCAAGGCCGGAAGGGTATTCGGCGGCGTCAGCACACCGGGCGCGTCGCCAACGATATTAACGTACGCGGCACGCGATTTTTCCAAGTTTCCTTCAGCCTGAATTCTGTCCGCCACCGACCCGGCAAGGCGCGCCTCGGCCTGGCTGACATCGGTTCGCGTGATTTCACCGACCCGGAAACGATCTTGGGTCGCTTCAAGCTGCCGGCGCAGGACTTGTTCGTTGTTGGTGCTGAGGTCAAGTACGGCCTGATCGCGCACAACGGCGGTAAAGGCCTCGACCACGGAAAGAAGAATGTTTTGCTCGGTGGCAAGCAACCTTTGTTGCGCCGCACGAACATCATGCTCCGCCTTGGTAATGGCGGCATCGGTCCTGAAGCCCCGGAACAGGGGTTGGGTCACATCAATCGAGGCGCCGCGCGGCGTCCGCGTTTTTGTCGATTCACCCGTGCGGCTGGAGAGATCCGTCTGGGAGCGGGAAATATCACCGGACAGTTCGACATCCGGGCGCCAATTGGACAAGGCTTGCGGGACCGATTCGTCCGTCGCGCGGAGATTTGCCCGCTGCGATAACAAATCCGGATTGTTTTGATACGCGGAAGCCAGGGCTTCCTGCAGCGTCTGCGCGGAGGCGGTCTCCGACAAAAACCCGAAACCCGCGGCAATCACGGCGGCAGCGGCGACCGAGTGCAAAAGCCGTGTCCTAACAACCCTCTTCGACATTTATTTTGATCCCTGATCGGATTTGCCGCGTCAGCCGCCGGTTCATTGATCCTGATTGAGTCGTATATCTACCCAAATCAACTTACCCGAAAGCCGAAACGGAGTCCCTCGAACTTAGACAGATAACGGGACAACACTTAATAAATTGTTGCCCGCACCCTCACCTGATAACGACCGGAACCGGCCGTTAGGTAGGAAGTTTAATATATGTGCACCTTCGTTAACACCGCCGAATGCACACACACCTATTTGATTTTTTCATTCCTAGAATCGGCCTAGAATTGAAATTCCGCAACCGGTTCAAAACCCGGCAGGAACGGCGTGCCGGCATCGAAAACATCACGCGTTGACCATGTGTCGCCGAATCGAGTCATGATGACGCCATGGCCAATCGCGTCACCGCGCTGAACAATGGCGACAAGACGGCCACCGTCGGCAAGCTGCCGTGAAATCGTCTCCGGAATCTCGGCAACGGCACCCCCGAAAAGAATAACGTCGTACGGACTTTGCTTCTGATAACCCGATTTAAGCTCGGCCTCCATCACGGCCACATTGTCTATGCCAAGCTCTTCCAGCTTCTCGGTCGCTGTAGCGGCGAGCTCGGCCGTTTCCTCGACGGCAACGACGGCGCTCGCCAGCTTCGAAAGCACGGCCGCCGCATATCCGGTATTGCAGCCCACATTCAACACCGCGTCGCTATCCTGTACCTCGGCGATTTGAATCAGGCGCGCAAGGATCATCGGCTCCATCAGGTAACGGCCATTACCGATTGGAACGGCTTCGTCGACATAAGCAACACCTGCCAGCGCCTCGGGGACGAAAGCTTCGCGCGGCAGAGTCGCCATGGCATCGATCAATAACGGGTCGGTAACTTCGTTGGGCCGAATTTGGCTTTCGACCATGTTATGGCGGGCAAGCTTAAAATCCATAAGTGATCCCCAATTTGGCAGCGTTGGGTCGGCAGTCGGATAACGGGCGAAACCGTGATTTCCGTCGGCAAAATGAAGGCGCCCGATGCATCACAAGTGGGGGCGCAGTGCCAGCCAAGTCAAGTGAATTTTGTTAACTTCTCGTGCGCAATCCGACGCCGCACCTACCGTGCAACGCCTTCTTGACCGGTCGCAGAGCACAGTCTAAGTTCGGCCCCCTTCCGCGCCTATGGAGGGTCCGCCTCGGTGGCGCGTTCCTTCGTCGGCGCGAACTGTGAGGCGGCGCGGTGGCGGAGTGGCTACGCAGCGGCCTGCAAAGCCGTGAACACCGGTTCGATTCCGGTCCGCGCCTCCAGCTTGATCCGGTGTAGCTCAGCGGTAGAGCAAGCGGCTGTTAACCGCTAGGTCGGGGGTTCGAATCCCTCCGCCGGAGCCAATTTCCAGAAAGGCCGTTGGAGACCTCTCCAACGGCCTTTCGATTCCGGAGGCCGTCGACGGCGGCAGTTCCGTGGATCATCGTTTAAACCTCTTCCAAACAAACGAGCCCGAAGCTCCACGCCATAGGTCGGCTTTACCGGGCCGGTGGTGACAGCCCCGAAGCGCCACGACCCGATAAAATGATAGCGTGTACCGACGGGAATCTGCGCTCCCGCGAAAGGGGAAAAACACAAATTATCCTTTAATATCAATTGTTTGTTTGGGATCGACCTAGGCCTTCATCTGGCTTAAAATATAAAATGCTGAAGTACGGCTGGGGCCGGATTCCAGCCATTTTGGGACAAGAATGACTGTTCTGCCTGATGTGTGAGCAACGGCCCTCGCAGTTGAAATTGCGGCGGATCCGCTAAACCGGAGGAGCGCGTCGATGACGCAACTGTTGGAATTTCGGGAGCACTTACAGAACGCCAAGACCACGTCCGAGGTTCAAATCGCGATGGAAGAAGGTTTCGCGGATATGGGCTTCGTACAGTCTTGCTATCTGATGTTCAGGCCTCCTGCGGGTCACCCCGTTCCCAAGGTACTTACCAACTTCCCGAGGGGATGGCGCGATCGGTATATCGACATGGACTACGGCAAAGTTGACGCCATGATGCCGTTGGCTGGTCGTTCATTATTTCCGATACGCTGGGATGAAGTTTTCGACGGCCAAGAGGTAACGCCCAAACAGCGGAGAATTTACGCGGAGGCCAGCGAGTTCGGCCTCAAGTGCGGTATTACCGTACCAATCCATGGTCCTGCCGGTGGCATGGCATTGATAAGCATGTGCGGAGATCTGAGCCCCAGAGAGTTCAATCAAATATGGGGTTCGTTGAAAGACGACCTCACCTTGATGGCCACGGACACCCACAAAGCCGTTCTGGACTGTGTCTCCCAAGAAGCGAGCTTGGAGCCTATCTCGCTGACCGAGCGCGAAAAGGAATGCCTTTTATGGACATCACAAGGTAAGACCGCTTGGGAAGTATCCAATATTCTCGGCATTACCGAGCGTACCGTTCTTTTCCATCTGAATAATGCGATGGCCAAACTTCGGGTGTTTTCCAAACACCACGCGGTCGTCAAAGCAATCATGATGGGATTAATCCTCCCGTAAACGACTCCCGAGGCCCATTCAGGATGCCACCGAAGCTCCGCACAGCGTTCGGCCTCCTATTGGCCGTTCTTCTTCTGACGCCAGGTGTCAGTGCCGCGCAGCGGGACACTCTGACTGTCGGCGTCCGCCAATTTCCACCCAACTTCCACCCGGCCATCCAGACCACGGTGGCGAAATTCTATGTCCTGGGGATGGCGCGGCGGCCCATCAGCGCATTCGACCACCAGTGGAAATTGGTCTGTTTCGTGTGCGTCGAATTGCCGACAATCGAAAACGGACTTGCGCGGGAAACAACGGCATCGGACGGCAATCGCGCGGTGGACGTAACGTTTGAGCTACACCCAGATGCCAAATGGGCCGATGGCACGCCGGTAACATCCAATGACGTCAGATTTTCGTGGGAAGTTGGAAAACATCCGCAATCCGGCGCGGAAACGTCCGCGTTCTATCGGAATATTCTCGACGTCGAAATCCTGGGGCCCAAGAAATTTACGTTACACCTAAAAAAGCTTTCCTTCGATTACAACGACATCAGCCGCCTGCACCTCCTGCCCGAGCATCTCGAACGTCCGATATTCGAAGGTTCGCCGGAAAGCTATCGCCAAAACTCTCTATTTGAGAAAGATGCGACCAACCCGGGCCTTTATTTCGGTCCTTACCGAATCTCCGACATTAGCCGCGGCACTCGTATTGTTCTGGAAAGAAACCCCTTCTGGTGGGGGCCTCCACCCCATTTTAAACAAGTGGTCATTCAGACGATCGAGAATACGGCATCTCTCGAAGCCAGCTTGCTATCGGGTGACATTGATATGATCGCGGGAGAAGTCGGCTTGTCGACCGAACAGGTCGTCAGGCTCGAGGAACGTTTCCCAGATCGCTTCCAATATATCTACAAGTCGGAAACCCTGTTTGAACACATAGATCTCAACCAATCCAATCCGATCCTTGCCGACATACGTGTCAGGCAGGCATTGATGTACGCGACCGATCGATCGGCAATTACGAACTCATTGTTTGCCGGCAAAGTGAGCATCGCAAGCTCGCACGTCAGCCCTCTCGACTGGACCTACACACCGGATGTTCCAACGTATCCGTTCGATCCGGCCAAAGCGAAGGACCTGCTCGAGAACGCCGGCTGGGAACCGGGCGCCGACGGCATCCGCCTCAATTCCGCCGGGCAACCGCTTCGGCTGGAGATTAATTCGACGACGGGCCATATCACTCGGGAAAACGTTGAACAGGTCTTGAAAAGCCAATGGCGGCAGGTGGGAATAGACCTTCGAATTCGGAACCAGCCGCCCCGGGTCCTCTTCGGCAGAACACTCGCAAAGCGGCTTTTCCCGGCCATGATTCTTTATGCCTACAACACACCCCCGGAGTGGGTGCCGCGCGGCGTTCTCCACTCAAATAACATCCCGAGCGATGCGAACGGCTGGTCCGGGTACAATTTTACCGGCTTTCAGAATCCGGAAGTGGACCGGCTGATCGAGGCGATAGAAGTTGAGTTGGATACGGCCAAACGGGAAAAAATGTGGCATCGGCTGCAAGAAATCTATGCGGAGAAGCTCCCGTCGCTGCCGCTGTTCTTTTACTCGCTGGGATATGTGCTTCCGAAATGGTTACAGGGTGTCCGCCCGACCGGCCACAGTTCTCCGACGACCTATTGGATCGAGTACTGGCGCGTCGGCAGCCAACGAAACTAGGGGTCGCCAGATCAGCTGGACCCCAGGCGCCGGTAATGCTCTTCGACCTTCGCCTCGGCCGACGGCAAAAAATTGTCTTTCGCCGGCAACAGCTGCGGGACATCGTCGTAGAGCGTGACCGAGGGGTCCTGCCCTTCGAACCATCCTAGATTTGGCTCATGGATCGCATACCCAATCAACTTCTGTAGCTCGCCGGAAAACGTGCGCGCGATCTCGGGCGGATAAGCCAAATACTGGTTCTCCGCTTGACGAAGCCACCCCAGACAATAGCTGAGGATAACGCCGGTCCGGGGCACGTTGGTGCGGTTTGCGCCCCCGCAATGCAGGACGGATCCTAAATAAATCAGCACGGACCCACGCTTCATTTCAGCCACGCAAACATCGTTTGGATTGGGATTGCGCGACGCCTTTCGCTTGTGGCTGCCGGGCACCAATAGAGTTGCGCCATTCGCGTCGGTGAAATCGTCATAGGCTAGCATGACGTTAAACATGAACTCCGAACCACCGTTATCGACGGGAAAAAATTCGTCATCGCGGTGGAATATCTGCTGACGCTCGCCTGGCCCGATGCGAATGGCTTGGGTCAGGTTGATTTGAAACCGGCTGCACGCCTTACCCAATACGTCCTGAGCGATACCTAGAAGCAAAGGATGTACGGCGACTTTCCTCATCACCGACGATTTCAGAAACAAACGGCCGGTTCGTTTGGTGCTCTTGCCATAAAACAAACCTTCGCCGTCGGGCGTATCGCTCAGATAGGGTTCGAGTTCGGCTTTTAGACGAGACAGCTCCGCGCTTTCAAGAAACCCCTCGACAATCACAGCGCCGTCGGCTTCGAGAAATTTCAGGCAATCCTCTCGGCGCACGCCCCTATCAAGTCTTGCGACACGCGGCTGTCCAGCCATTTTCCCCTCCCCAAAATTGACCTACGGCGGCATCCCTGCCGAGCCAGGCCGTCCCTCGGAATTAGCCCGAAAAACTACCGAAATCCGCGGCTTTGGCCTACCTGTCAATTCTGACAGCTATTTGGATCGGCTCCTAAATGGTTCGATCGGCACCGCTGCGAAACGCCGTAGCCAATGCGGTACGCAGGGACCATTGGGGGGAAAAAGAACGTGATCGAAATCGTGACTCCGGATGCGTATGGCGTCTACGAGCGAGAGCTGAACCAAATGTTCAAACTTCGGCATCAGATCTTCAAGGACAGGCTGCGCTGGAGCGTTCCGAGCGACGGGCGCCTCGAACGCGACGAGTTCGACGACCTTAATCCCACCTACGTCTTGGCGCTTGACGACGACACGGTGGTCGGTTGCTGGCGCATGTTGCCGACAACAGGTCCGACAATGATCCGCGACGTTTTCCCCGAGTTGTTGGAGGGAAAGTCCCTCCCAAGCAGCAAACACGTTTGGGAATCCAGCCGCTTCACCGTCGCCTGCCAGCGTACGCAAGGTCGCTCATTGGCAACTATCAACCGCCTGACCTTGGAAATCGTCTGCGGGCTGACGGAATACTGCCTCACCGAAGGCATCTACGAAGTGCTCAAAGTCTACGATTTGCCGATCGGCCGGCTGCTTGTTCGCATCGGCTGCCCGCCTCGTTGGCAAAGTGGCGTTCACCAGATCGGCGATACCAGAGCCGTTCTCGGCTGGTTCGACGCGACACACTCGCTTTTGAACAGTGTCCGCAGGTCGATGGGCATTTCGGGCTCGGTGATCCAACCCGGGCCATGGCTAGAGCGTGTTAACAGCAACAACCACATAGGAGTGGCAATCGATGGATGACATCGTCCAAGACAAAAACCTTGCCCGCAAACCGGAGGCGAATGCGCGCGTGACCAAGAAGAGCGAACTCCCGAAGGAGTCACGTGATGAGGCCTTCGCCATTTCGCAGTGCCTCGATTACTTGGAGGACGCCTCGAAATCGGCGGGGTTATTGATGACTGCCCACCTAATCGGCCTCGCAGCGGAAGTCGCTTGCCAGGCCGCCGCGAATGGTCGGGAGTATGTCAACTCCAAGGGCGACACCAACAATTGAACAAATGAACCAACAATACCGGTGCAAATGGGTGCATCCGATATTTCATTAGCACGACGTGTAAGGGGTAGGGAAAATGGCTATAGCACTAAATCAGAATTTCACGCCGACGGTTGAGTCGCAAGAGAACGACGGTCTTCGCAAGCCCAAGGCCGTCCCGATCTTGGGATCACTCCCCTTCATTCGCAAGGACCCTCTCAATTTCTTTGCCAGCACCGCGGCAGCCTGCGGCGGCGCGACGGAATTGAGCTTCGGCTTTGAAAAGGTGCTTATGCTGACGGATCCGGCATATATCAGGCATGTGTCCGTCGAGAACGCCAAGAATTATCGCAAAAGCAAATTCTACGGTCCGCTCAAACCTTTGCTCGGAGAAGGTATCCTTCTTGCCGAGGGCGACGAATGGCTGTCTCAACGTCAAACGGCCGGCAAAGCCTTCCAAGGGCCCGAGTTGAAGCGTTTTGTCACAACGATGGGCGATGCGGCGGCCCCGATGATTGCCCGGTGGCACCGGAAAGCGGCGCGCGGCGAACCCGTCGATGTGACGTCGGAAATGTTCAGGCTCACCCTGGATATCGTCCTGCGCTGTCTTTTCAGTGTGGAAGTGAATGAGCGATATCCCGACGTATACGACGCCTTGACGGAAATTCTCCGCGATACCGAAAAGCGCATTTGGGCGATTGCCAGCCCACCGAGGTGGATGCCGACACCGGGGAACGCCCGTTATAATGCGGCCCTGCGTACGCTGGACCGCTTCGTTCTCGACATCGTGGAGGACCGCCGGGCCAGCGGACAGCGGCCCAACGACTTTCTCCAAATACTGATCGACGCCTATGGCGACGAATCATCGGACAAATTCAATCCGCGCCTACTGCGCGACCAGGCGCTTTCGATGGTATTGGCGGGTCACGATACGACGGCAAACGTTCTCTCCTGGGTATTGTTCGAACTCTCCAAGAACCCCGTAATTGCGCGGCAGCTTAAAGACGAAGTCGATACCGTCCTCGAGGGCCGCCGACCGGCGTTTGAAGACTTGAGCAAGTTGCCGTTTATCAAAATGGTCTTTGACGAAACGGCCAGGCTCTATCCGCCGGCATGGACGCTATCGCGAACCGCAGTCGGAGACGATCAGGTCGGCAACCATCAGATAAAATCCGGCGACAACATCATGCTGTGTGCCTATGCCGTTCACCGGAAACCGTCTCTGTGGCGTAATCCGGAAGGGTTCGATCCCTACCGGTTCGCCGAAGCCAACAAATCGCATCAACAATACGCTTATTTCCCCTTCGGTTTGGGAGCTCGGACGTGCTTGGGGGCACGGTTCGCATTGATGGAGTCCATCGTCATCATCGCCATGATTTTTCAGTCGTTCCGGCTCGAACTCGTACCGGGACAAGTCATTCGGCCGGAACCCATGCTGACACTTCGGCCTAATGGACCAATCAACATGGCACTTTCCGGGGCGTAGAGATACGTCGCCCCGCGCATACGACATCCACACTTTGCTTTTCCATCTTTGCAAGTGAAGGAGGAGAGCCCAATGAATGTCGCAGCCCTTTTGGAAGCCAATCTTGTTATCAACGGCGACGCGCTTGCCGTCGTCGATAGGAACCGGCGCTACTCCTATGCGCAGATTTGCGGGTTGGCCAGTCAAGTTGCCAACGGCCTTGCCGCAAATGGATATGGTGTCGGCGACCGGATAGCCCTTTGTTGCAGTAACAAGGTTGAATTCATCACGGCCTATTTTGGCATCCTCAAGACAGGGGCAACGGTCGTCGCCCTCAACACCGCGTTGACGCAGGCCGATCTCGTACGGCGCCTGAACGATTCTGAGGCGGTAGGAATGATTTGCTATGACGGCACCTACGGGGCGACCTTCATAGAGACGGTCAACGAGGCGGCGGCGCAGGCGCCGAAATGCCGAAACCTGTGGATTATCGAATCGGAAGGATCGCCGCACATCCTGCCGCCTCCTTGTAGGCCCTTTACCGGGCTCCTTGCCCACCAGTATCCGTTTTTCTCGAATTTTCCTTGTGACGAGGATCAGACGGCGATGATCGCCTACAGCTCGGGCACGACCGGAGATCCGAAGGGCATTGAAATTACCCACGGCAACATCCTCTCGATGGTAACACTTAACGAACCAATAGCGCCTATGGAAATGAGCGCCGTAAGGCTCGTCATATCGCCGCTTTTTCACATCATGGCGCAGACCAGCGGGATGGTGCTCCCATTAGCCTGGGGTCAGAAAGTAGTGCTGATGGAGAAGTTCGATCCGGCACTGGCCTGGCACCTGATCGATGAAGAAAACGTCACCTATCTAGCGGGGCCGCCAATTCTATTTCGAACGTTGATGGACAACGCGCCACCAGATGCCGAGGTCGTCGGCCGGCGGACATTGAAACTTTGCATATCCGGCGCCGCGCCTCTCCCCGAGGAATGGTCGGAAGAGTTCGAAAGCAGGTTCGGCGTTCCGATCTTACCCGCCTATGGGGCTACTGAAACCACAGCGACCGTTACCTTGCGCACCGCCGGCGACCCGGCCGCTCGGGGAACCGTCGGCCGGCCCATCGCGGGAGTGGAGATCCGTATCGTCGATCGTGACGGCAACGAGTTGCCGGCAGGTGTGGAGGGAGAGATATTGATCCGCAGCCCCGGCATCATGAAAGGCTATTGGAACCAACCCGATGTCACCGATGCCGTGATTGAAGATGGCTGGTACCATTCCGGGGATATTGGCTGCCTCGACGAACGCGGTTATCTCACTTGGCTGCGCCGAATGGACCGGCAAATCGTACGCCGAACCGGGACAGTTGTTTCACCTGCGCGGATCGAAAATATCCTGTTAGGCCATCCACGGGTGTCGCGGGCCGTTGTATTGGGCGTTCCCAATGGCGGAACCAACCAAGCCCTCGTCGCGTTCCTCGAGGTGCCCACCGAGGCCCCTCTTGCCCGCGATGATTTTTTGCAGTGGCTTTCCACACGGTTGGCCGCATTTGAAATGCCCGACGATTTCTCCTTTCTACGCGCGTTCCCCGTAACGGAGACCGGAAAAATCGCGCGTCAAGTTTTGATCGAAAGCGCCTATCAATAGACCGCGAGGTCATACCCGACCTCAAACTCCGCGCCTGTACGACGCCCATAAATGCGCGATTAAACCTGCGTCTCCGGCGAATACAACCTTGCACAACTATATCGTGCCTACCGGACTATCGACGGGACACGCGCTAGGTCATTTGCGACCAGGTACGGGACACCAATTGGAAAAAATTGTGGGGACATGCGGCGAACCTGGTCAGCAAAAATGTTCGCCCTTTGTCCCAGGGGTATGTTCCTAAATTGTTCGCGAATTCCGTTCGCTTCGCATGCGGAAACGAACAGCTAAAGGCCATCACAAGGCTTACCGTTGAGCGGAAAGTTTATGCATTTTTTTTAATTTCAGAATTTCTAATATACTAGCGGTACGGGCGAGGCCAAAAATTAACGAAATCCTTAATGGAAGCGGAGTTCTGTTACCAACAGACGCCCTTGGTCTATCAAAATTTAGTGTCCGTTTCCCACATTTACTACCTTTAGGATTATTTCGACAGACATATTTTCATGATTCCGGCCGGCCTCGGGCCTGCAATGCGGGACATGCCCGAATCAAATCAGTCATCGTTCGCGCCGGGAAGCCGGCTAATCGCCGGAGCCATGATCAGTTCTTTGGGATTCAGGGCGCGTATTTGCGTCGTCGGCGCCGTTGTGGCGAGCGTTCTGGCGCCGCAACCAACGTGTCACCACGCCTCTCATCCCCGGTATGTCGAGAGCAATCAGAAAGGCCCCTACCGGGATCATCCAAAATCCGAGAACGGGGAGAAATCCAAATGCACCGCCGACAACGAATAGAGCGCCGACGATACTTCTCACCCCGGGCGGAAGACGCCGACGGCCGACATAGTTCGTCTGTCGCAGCATGCGCACAAACGTCTTATCCAGTTTCCGGATGATGGACAGGCGGTTCTCCGGTGGTTGGCCTAGTCCCTATACGGCTAGGCTTTTTATTTCTTCCTCGGTGGGGAAACGGCCTTCGGTCTCCTTCGAAAACGCCAATTTGCCGTCGACGGTGATTTCGAACACACCGCCGCCCGATTCGATCAGTTCGACCTCGGCGGCATGATGTTCAACAAGATAGTCCCTCACACGGAGGGCCCGCGGGCCATAATTTCACTGTACGCAGTATTCGATCGAAACTCGCATAAATCACCCTTCAGATTTTGAAGCGTCAAAATCCTTAGGTTCAAGATAGTCGGAATCAAGGTCCATTCAATCCCGGCCCAGATGCCAGATCGCCGTCTGCTTACGTCTATCCGTGCTCGATATAGTCGCGCAACATCGTGCTTTCGTTTTCCAACTCATCGAGCCGGACTTTCACAACGTCACCGATGCTGATGAGCCCGGCCAACCGGCCATTGTCGATCACGGGCAAATGCCGGATACGGTGATTTGTCATGTCGTGCATGAGCTGATCTATCTTGCTGTCAGGCGTACACGTGACAACTGACTTAGTCATCAACTCGGCAACCCGGCCGTTCAGCAGACTGGCCCCAGACTCCGAGAGGCCTCTGACGATATCGCGTTCGGAGAGAATACCGACCACCTCTCCCCCGTCATCGATGACGACGACGGCACCGATACGTTCTGACGCGAGCGTGCGCGTAACATCGGAAATTGTATGGTCAGGCGAAACGGTGACCAAACGATGGCCTTTTTCCTTGAGGATAGCTGATACCTGCATCGCACTCCTCCGTAATATTGCCTAAACTATGCTGTACATATTACGCGATTTACGAATTTCATTCTAGATACTTAGCTTCCGGTATTTCAAACATTAGAAGTTATTAAATTATTTACTTGTAAAGCTAACGTAATCGCTCTGTTACTTTCGACAAAACTGTAGCGAGAAATTTACCTTTTCCCGCCACGTTCTCGAGTGCACACCGTAAGTATCACCCCACACCGCGTTTAAACGCACTCAAGAAGCCGCATGTCCGATCTGAATTTTGCCAGTGTAAGACTCGTGATCGCCGATGGCGGCGGTCAAATCCGTAAAGAAATCAGGACGGTGCTCCATCATCACGGCTTTCGGAATATTGTCGATACGCCGAGTATCGACGTCGTGCATGACGCCCTAGCAAGAAACCAAGTTGATCTCTTGATTTCGGATTTCAGGCTTTCTGGCGGAGATATGTGCGACCTTATCTGGCAGGTCCGTCATCATAAAATCGGCGACAATCCATTCGTCGTTGTCATGACCCTGATCGAGGCGCCGACGGAAACGGAAATCCGCCGCATTATCGAATCGGGCTCCGACGATCTCATCCTGAAACCGATTTCCACCGGTTTGATGATCGATCGGGTGATGATGATGGTTAACCAACGCAAAAATTTCGTCGTTACATCCGATTATATCGGCCCAACACGCCGGGAAAAACCTCGGGAAGGTACGGCAGATGCTCAAGAAATCGCCGTCCCAAACCCCGTGCAAGTAAAAGCGAACGGCGGCGCGGGAGCAGCGCACCTACAAGAGGAAATAGATCTGTTCCGCGAGCTCATCAACGAGCAAAAAATGGGCCGCAACGCCGTCCAGATCGCATTCCTGGTCGGAAAACTATTGCCGCTCTACAAGGGCGAGGAGCCAAAAAAGACAAACGTCATGCCGCACATCGACCGCTTGTTATCGACCTCCGAAGATATCGCACGGCGGCTGACTGGCACGAGCTTCGACCACGTCGGCGAACTCTGCAATTCGATGGTTACCGTCGTTCAAAGCATTCGGGAACGGCCCACGAAGCCGAAATCTCAGGATTTGAAGCTACTGCCGGAACTGGCAACGGCGATTGAAACGGCCTTTACCTCGGAGGGGACCGATACCGAATTGGCACGCGACATCTCGGCATCGGTCAAGCAACGCGGTCAAAAATAGACGCTGAAAGCTCAGCAGTTCGGCTGCTTGCGGATATATCCCCATCCAAAAACATTATCGCGACCCGGGTTGCCAAGATCGGCGATCCCCTCACGCAGGACATTTCGGAGTGCATCCGGATTGCGGCTGGCCCCGTGAGCAACCTCCAAACCGAGAAGGGCCGTAATATAGGGTGCGGCAAAGGATGTTCCACTCTGGTACTTACCGCCACCGGGTACAGCCGTCCACATGTTCACACCAGGCGCCGCGAACTCGATATAGCTTCCTCGGTTCGCGTTTCTATAAATCCGTTGATAAGGATCGATGGCGGTTACCGCCAAGACGTTTCCGTACGCCGCGGGATAGGCAGGCCGGTCATCGGTCCCCCAGTTCCCCGCCGCCGCGACCATGATCATGCCCTTCCTCTGGGCGATCTCGAAGGCTTTCTTGACCGCACGGTTGTCGCTGCCGGCGATGCTCAGGTTGATGGCATGAACGCCACTTCCGATCAGCCAGTTCAAACCCTTTAGAAGGGCGATCACATTGCCGACTTTCTTGCCGGTTGCGTCACGTTCGAACATATTGGCAGCCTTCAATTCGGCGCCTGGGAGCAATCCGCCGAATCCCTTTCCGGCCGGGTTGCCGACCAATAACGCCGCCACCGCGGTACCATGGGTCGCTGGGCCGGGACGCCGCTTGGGATTATGGAAAGACTGGAATTCGATATTGCGGCCGACAAGTGCCGGATGACCCAGATCGATCGACGAGTCGATCATTCCCAGCCGCACTCCCCGGCCACAGGTTTCCGGAATGTCCTGCCATCCGATAGCGGCGCGCGCCAAGCTCGACACCGCGTTACGCCGCTGATCCTGAGCGGCTTGGGCGGTTCCAATTATGGAGAAATGATAAAGATCCGCCAGAAGCGTGCCGCCCGATTCGTCAAATTGATGGTTGGCGTCGACAAGCAATCCGGGGAACCGTCCCAGAAGACGGCGACGCGCGGACGGCACGGCTGTTCCCGGCGGCACCCCCAGCCGAACGACCACCATCCCCAGGCTCCCCAGCGGCACACGCTCGAGAACTACGAAGCCCAACGACAGGGCCACATCGTTAAAATTAGAGGGCGGATCTACAACAACCAGCTCGCCGTCTTCATAGCGAAGGCTCGGATCGAATTGCCGGATTGCAGCCGCAGGCGTATTTGCCTCGGGGGACGACGGCTCAGACGCGGCCGGCGACAGCGTACGCTCGCTCGTACCACCGCTCGCCGACACGACCGGACGAATGCTGTTGTCCACACGCCTTTTCTTCTCGCCTTTGGTATAAACGAGAGCACCCCATACGGAAGCCGCAATAACGAGTACGACAACAAGTAAATAAACGAGTTTCTGCATATGTCCCGATACAGCTTTCAATATCCGAATTGCTCGTCACACCGATGAGGGGCTAACATGCGGCCAATGGCTGGGTGGCCGGACGCCCAGACAATTCGCTGAAAATTTGATTTTTATATCGGGAGGGCCGATCGGTATTTAAAGGACCCGGCTCTTAGGGGTATCCGAAGAAGGCCCTGTTTTCAGCCGTTTTCTTGACCTATGGACGACTAGACCGCCCTAAGCTTTATCGACTGGCCGGTGGCCTACGGCATCAAGGAGGGCATGCAATTTGGCCCCCAGATCATGCAGGGTGAACGGCTTGTCCAACGTCACAAATTCGCCGTTCTGGCCATTCTCCCGCACTTCGATGGCCGTCCGATCCGAGTAGCCGGTCATCAGCATCACCTTTACATCAGGGTGATTTTTTGAAACCGCTGACGCGATATCCAAGCCACTGCGCCCGCCTGGCAAAACGATATCCGTCAAGAGCACATGGATCGGCGCCTGCCGTTCGATCAACGACAAGGCATCTTCACCATTCGTCGCGCAGATAGGCTGATACCCGAGATCGTTGAGCATCGTCATGGTAACGTCGAGGACGTCGCTATCGTCTTCGACGACCAACACCCGCTCACCATGTCCCTCAAATTCAACGTCGTAGCTCATATAGTCGGCAACCGTTTCGACGACACTGTTCGCTTTCGGCAGGAACAGAGTCACCGTTGTGCCGACATTCAACTCGCTTTCTATATCGACATGACCATTCGATTGTTTAACGAAGCCGAATACCATACTGAGGCCGAGACCGCTCCCCTCGCCGATGCCTTTGGTGGTGAAGAAGGGTTCGAAAACACGCTCCAGCACGTCCGGCGCAATACCGGTTCCGGTATCACGTACGGACAGAGAAATATATTCTCCCAACTCGGCATAGGGATGTTTCTTGCGATACTGGTCATCGACGACGACGTTTGCAGTCTCAAAGGTGAGTTCTCCGCCGTCCGGCATCGCGTCACGGGCATTGATCGCAAGATTGAGTACAGCATTTTCCAGCTGCGCTTGATCGACCAACGTCTGCCACAGGCCCGCCGCAGGCTTCATGTGAATTTTGATGGTTTCGCCGAGACTGCGCTGCAAGAGATCCAGCATTCCAATCAGCATGCCGTTGGTATCGGTCGGCTCCGGCTCAAGAGCTTGCTTACGCGAGAAGGCAAGTAGCCGATCCGTCAATTGGACTCCCCGCATCACCGAATTGATCGCTCGGCGGGCCCGATTGGCGTTCTCCGGATCGTTCTCCAAATTGTTGGCAACCAACTCCAAATTGCCAAGAATTGCCGCCAGCAGATTATTGAAATCGTGGGCGATGCCACCGGTCAATTGACCGACCGCCTCCATTTTCTGTGCCTGGCGTAGCGCCTCCTCGCGGCGATGGGCATCGGTTACGTCGGTCAGAAAACTGATGGTGCTCCCGTCCGACAAACGTTGCGAGCGCATCCGCATCCAGATATTGCCGCTCTGCCATTCATATTCCGACGACTCCTTGCGGTGATGGTCCAAGGCGTTTCGAATATGCTCGTCTTCCTTTCCAGCCCAATCGGGATAGATGCCTTTGTAGGCGATCTGCCGCATGATCGCTTCAAAGGTCTCGCCAGGCTGTAGATATTCGACAACTTCCTTGTTGAGTTGGCGGAAGAAGCTATTGCACATCACCAAGCGGTCACTGTTATCCCAAAGGGCGACGCCCTCGGTGATATTTTCGATCGCATCGAGAAAACGTGCCTGGATATCGGAGGCCTTGCGCCGCTCAAGGACGGTCGCCGTCTCATTGACGGTCGTGCCACGATAGCCCCTGAAGCGCCCCTCTTCGTCATAGTACGGCGCGCCGCTGGATTTCAAATAGAGCGGTTCGCCGGCGTCGTTAATCGTCGTATAGGCGAAATCACGGAAAGGCTTCCGGGCGAGAATCGTCTGGCGGTGGGCTTCCCATGCGGCTTCGTCCGGCTCTACATAGGGCCGTTCCCACCGAGCCTTCCCCAGCAAATTTTCCGGCGCCACCATCGGTGACCCATCGGGCGTATCCGATACGTAAATCATGCGGTGATTTTCATCGGTTTCCCAGAAACGGTCAGCTGCCGATTTGGCAAAATCCTTGAACCGCTGTTCGCTTTCACGAACGGCGCGTTCGGCTCTTTTCCTTTCCGTGATATCGCGTGCAAAGGTTTGCACAACTGGTCGACCATTAAGCTCAAGAACGTGCGAGGTAATCTCGACATCCATCAACGAGCCGTCCTTGCGCTTATGAACGCGCTCCGCCATCGCGACGCCGTTCTTATCTAGGCTTCGATGGATCAGTCGTGTCGCCGCCGGATCCGTAAACGGCGAGATGTCGTAAATCGTAAGTTCCAGCAACTCTTCCCGGGTATAGCCCAGCCGTTCCGCAGCCCTCTTGTTCGCGTCGACAAACTTTCCGCTTTTGAAATCAACCAGGAAAATCGAATCGTTGGCTCTCTCGAACAAAAGCCGGTACTTCGCTTCCGATTGGCGCATTTCCTCGGCGCGCGCGCGAGCCTCGGTAACGTCCGCGTAAAAGACAATGGTCGAACCATCATCCAGACGCTGCTTTCGCACCTCGAACCAACGGTCACCAACCTTCGTTTCGAGAACCGAAGATTTGTTGTCTCTATGCGCTTTGATCCGGTACGCCACCCATTCTTCCGGGTCCGCACCCTGAAGATCGATGTCGTCACTATCGGCAAGGGCCTGGATAAAATCATCGAACCGCGTTCCCGGTATCAGAAGGTGCCCGATACCAGGCCGGAGCTTCTTGTAGTAGCTGTTGCACGTGACGAAGCGATCGTGCTTGTCCCAAAGAACGAAACCCTCCGTAAGGCTTTCCATGGCATCGAGGAACTGGCGCTGGATTGTCCGCTCGTTCGTCCGTGCCTCAACCTCCGAGGTTTCGTCCACGGCGGTCCCCCGGTATCCCCCGAAATTGCCTTCCCAGTCATAGAAAGGTGCGCCGTTGATGCGGAAGTACCGGGGTGTCCCGGACTCCCCTGTGGTTTGGAAACGGAAATCGCGCAGCGGCTGGCCGGCCTCCATTGCCTCGCGGCATTTACGCCGCCAATCTTCGTCCGCGGTATCCTGACCACCCCACCCCCACGGGGTCTTGCCGTAAATCCGGTCATCCAACGAAGATTCGCTACCGTCATCGCGCCCGGGATCGTGAGAAATATAGGTAAACCGATGATGTTGGTCGGTCTCCCAAAACATATCGGCGGTAACGTTGGCGAAATCCCGGAACCGTTGTTCGCGTTCCCGCAACGCTTCGAGCGCTTTACTTCTTTCGATCGCAATACCGGCGACGTTTGCCGCGGCCTCGACCGCAACACGTTCGCGTTTCGTCGGCTTCCGCTTTTCTTTGTAAAATGTCGCGATGGCACCAACGATACCACCATCCGTGACACGGATGGGAACGGACCAGCAGGCAAGAAGTCCGGCTTTGTCGATAAGCGGCTTAAGGCTCGGCGCATCGGCGCCGGTGGTCAGGTCCGCAACGATCGATGTCTTGCCCGATGTGACAGCCGCACCGCAACTTCCAACGGTCGGATCGATGGGCATACCGTCAATCTGGTTGCGAACGTATTTGGGCAATTTGGGGGCGGCGGCAAGCCGGAAACAATTGCGGTCGCGATCAACCAATATCAAGGAACTGGCGGCCCCTTCGCCAACCTCGTCCACCGTTTCCGCGATAAGCGTAAGAATTTCACGGATGTCCGCGCCGCGAGCGATTTCCGCCATGATATCGTTGTAACGCTGCAACATATCTTCGGCATGCTTACGCTCGGTAATGTCCTGTACTTGACCAATGGTAAACACGACGTTCCCGTCGAGATCGGTCAGAACGGAGCGTGTCAACGCCCCCCAAACGATACTTCCGTCGCGGTGAAAAAGCCGAATTTCGCTGCCTGATCCGTCACTCTTCGCATCCGCAATCAGCTTCTTGCGCCTAGTCATAGCGACTTTCAGGTCGTCGGGATGCGTGAGGTCGGCAACCGTCATCGATTTGAACTGAGCCTTGGTATATCCCAGCATCCGGCAGAACGCGCGGTTGGCCATGACGATCTGGCCATCAAGGTCGGCGATGTTCATTCCGACGGCGGCATTTTCGAAAATGTTCCGGAAGCGTCGTTCGCTCTCCCCGAGCGCAATTTCGGCGGCCTTGTGTTTCGTAATGTCCTGAACGCAACAGATAATATGCCGCGGCGTTCCATCTTCATGGCGGACTACCGCGCAACTGAGTTGCCCCCAGATTGTCTTCCGTTCTTTCGTTACGAACTGACATTCATGAACCGGCGACCGATCACGTTTGGACGCCAACAATTTTGTGGGATCGATTTGTTTTGTGTCCTGATCCTTGTGAAAGAATTTGGACAACGGACGTCCGATCAGCGATTTCTTGGGATAGCCAAGCAGGCGGCGAAGCTCTCGGTTGATCCGCTCGATGTTGCCATCGCGATCCACTATTGCCATGCCGATACCGGCATCTTCGAAGGTATGCCGGAACAACATTTCGCTCAGTTCAACAGTATCGTGTGCCTCTTTCCGCTCAGTGACGTCTTCGATAAGGGCAAATTTCAACCGCGATCTACCGGAACTTCCCCCAAACGATGCAACCGCAACGCGGCACCATTTCTCGCATCCATCTTTGGCAATGAAACGTCCTTCGACGGACTTACTTTTTCCAATTTGCGCCGGCTGCGACGCGCCGAGCCGCTGTCTGAGCTTTTTATCGTCAGCGTGGGTAATCTGCTTGACCGTCTTGCCGATCAGCCCGCCGGATTTGTAGCCCAGAGCTTTCTCGAAGGTCCTACTTGCAAAGGTAATGCGCTGGCCTTTCTCGATGACCACAACGCCAGCACCTGAATTTTCCAGCAGCTGCTTAAACAGGGCACGGGCTCGATCAACCGTCGCCGTAAAATAGCCGACAGGGTCGTTTCCCTTCGTCGGAAGGGCTCGGCTTTCAAGCGTCTCGTCAGACGTCGGCCGGCGGCTTATCGGAACGTCCCCTTCCATTTCCCATCTGCCTAATTATTTCATTTTAATTTGGCTTTGATTTCACGGGTGTCATCGGGTTCTTCAGGACCCGACACAATTCGTACGACATGGGGCCGTTTTCAGTCGGCGCCCCGGAACGGGCAATACACGTATTAGATAGTAACGCCACTTCAATACATCCACTATTATTTTTATTGTCTATCGCGAACATTCGCCATTAACTATCGTGCCAACTTCCGGTCGACCTCGAAGTTTCCTGCCGGGTCTTTCACGAACTCTTTGTATCCAATCTGATTCGCAATTAGATCGTACAACGAATTCGAAATATTGTCGAATTTATGTAGTGGTATTATTCAATTTTCCAAACAGTTTTGGCTTACTTTTTAGTAGTTCAACGCGCGATGGAGGAAGGATATCTCAATCTCTTGTCGATCGAGCGTCTAATAAAAAAGCTTTACTTAACTCGGTTCCAATCCAAAGAACTCTGCTATCGGTTTTCTTTTAGCCGAGAAATGAATACACGCCGATACAACTATATCGTGATATCAGTCGTGGTGTCGGCTGCACCCGCCTTGATGACATGACAGCAAGAACTTTGAAAAGAAAGCAAGAAATCCGGCGAATCATTACTTGCGCCCCTAGGTGAACACGAGACGGCTGCTTCGATGAGGCGGCTCACCCTTCAAGCCGACTGGCAGCTTTGGCAGGGATTGGATACAACCTCGACCTCAATATTTTGCCGTGAATCCAATGAGATCGCCAAATCGGGCCCGGCGTTCGGTATCGTGCCCGAGATGAAGATCGGTTCTTTTTGCCACCGCAAAACAGCCGGAGCTTAAGAAGCTCCACTGCCGGGCCGCATGGCCGGTCTAACCGCCCGTCTCGGCGATTTCATAAATTGGCAACCTGTTTTTTCGCAAAATGGTTCCCTAATATGCTCTATCGGAACCGTTTGCGGTTTTGTCGATAAACGAATGAATTGATTGGCGGGGATGGCAAACGTTATGGTCCACTTCAGCCAACAAGAATTTACTGGGAAGGGACAGCATTGAAGCGATTCATCAACGTTTTTCCGACGTTGGTTTTGTGCGCGTGGATTAGCGCCGCGGCACATGGTCAATCGCTGGAAGAAGAGCTGGCAGGTCTGTCACAGTCGCATCCGCAGGTGAACGCCGCCCGCAAAGGTGTCGCGTCAACCCGCGAAGAAGCGGCCAAAGCCGTGGCGGCATTCCTGCCAACCGTCAATCTAGCCTCCGATATCGGCCCAGAATACATCGATAGCCCGGCGGAACGGGCATCCGGAGACGCAGAGCCTTGGTCGCGGACACGAAGCACCACGACGCTTACCGTCACCCAAAACCTTTTTCGCGGCTTCAGCGACGAGTCGGCGAGCCGCTCGGCGCAGATCAATCGCCTCGTTAGCCAGTCCACCCTCGATATAACGCGGCAAAACATCATGATGGAGGGCGTCGCAGCCTATATCGACGTCCGCCGTCAACTGCGGCTCGTCGAACTTGCCAGACAAAACGAGGAAACCATCCAAATCCAGTTGAATCTGGAGGATGAACGGGTCCAGAAGGGCTCGGGCATTGCCGTCGACGTTCTGCAGGCCAAGTCCAGACTACAACTGGCCAAGGAGCGGCGGACACGGTTCGAAGGAAACCTGGAAAACGCGCTCGCCCGCTATACCCAGGTATTCGGCCACACCCCCGATCTCGAGCGAATGTACGACCCCCTACCGTCAGGCAATTTGTTGCCCGATACGTTGGAAGCGGCGATCAGCATCGCGGTCAGCGAAAATCCGTCCATTCTGAACAGCGACTATCAGGTCGAAGCGGCCCGCGAGCTTCGCCGAGCGGCGCGGTCGGAGTTCATGCCCCGCATCGATATTGTCGGCTCCCTCAATTACGAAAAAAACAACGATGGCACGCTCGGCGTACGGCGCGACGCGTCCGTCTTGTTGCAAGCGAATTGGGATCTGTTCTCCGGTTTCACCGCGCGCGCCAACGTCGCGCAAGCCGCTTTCGACTATTCCGCGAGCCGCGACAATTACGACTACACGGTTCGCAAAACCGTCGAGCAGGTCCGGCTGACCTGGCAGGCTTTGCTCACCGCCCGCGCCCGCGTCGAGCTTCTTGAGAATGCCGTCAACATCGCGTCCGAAGTCTATGAGTCGCGCCGGGCGCTACGTGCCGCAGGACAGGAAACCGTAATCAACGTGCTCGACGCAGAAAGCGAAATCGCAAACGCCCAGATCAACTTCGCCTCCGCGACATTTGACGAACGAGCAGCGGTGTATCAACTGCTACTCGCAATGGGACGCCTCGAAGTTTCCACTCTCGCGGTCAATAACGAAGAATCGAACAGCGCCCTGTTCCGCTGACGGCCTTTTCCTACTTCGTCGACGCCACGAAAACGCCGTCCCAATCGGGCGGCGGCGGCGTCTGTTCGAATGTCTCTATCCGCGAAATATAGAGGTCGCAAAGCGTATCGAGTTTGAACGCCTGCCCCGTCTTTCGGACCTCTTCCGCCAATTTTCGCGCGTCGTGCCAATCTCGCGATCTGTAGGCCGTCAGCATCCGGTCTTGCAACGCTTTGAGCGTCTGAAACGTCGGATCCGAGGCCAACGTTTCATCCCCCAGAAGCGCATATATCTTGATGCCCACTGATTTGCCCTTCACCTGAATGGTGTCCAACTCAAGGGTCGCAAAATCTGCGACCGCCGCCTGGGTGCCGGGTCCGACGATGATATCGACACCATAGGTCTTGGTCTGCGACTCCAGTCGCGACGCCGTGTTGACGGTATCGCCGAGAACCGAATAGTCCATCCTCTGGTAGGTGCCCATATTGCCCACCACGGCCTCACCCGTGTTGAGGCCAAGACCGACCCTCAATGGCACATGATCCGTTCCTCGCGCCTCGGCTTCACGCGCCAGTTGCGCGTTCAGCGGTTCCATCGCAGCAACCATCTCCAATGCCGCGCGGCAGCCGTCGCGACCGTGTTGGGGGTTGTCCAACGGCGCGTTCCAGAAGGCCATGATGCAGTCGCCCATGTACTTATCGACCGTGCCTCGGCGCTTGAGGATGATGTCCGTTAACGGTGTCAAAAGCCGGTTGATGAGCTCCGTCAATCCTTCTGCATCGAACAACTCGGAAATTGCGGTGAAGCCGCGCACATCGCAAAACAGAATGGTCATATCCCGCTTCTCGCCACCAAGTGTGAGAAGCCTCGGGTTCTCGACAACGCGCCGCACCATGTCCGGGGAAAGATATTTGGAAAATGCGTCGCGGGTCTGGCGGCGCTGCGCCTCTTCGGACGAATAGCTCGTATAGGTCAGCGTAATGTAAATGATCAACGTCGAGATAACGGCAAAACCAGGATCGAATATCAGCCGCTTCTCAGTGAAAAAGACCCACGACATGCCAACAGTTGCGGCCGCCACAAGGAGGAAGAACAGCAATGTCCAGCGCGCACCGACCCACGGCACCAAGATGATAATGATCAGACCGCCGATCAGGGCGACGCCCATCTCGATGGAATCGGCAAAATTGGGGCGCGTCAAAAATGTTCCGGTGAGGATGGACTCGATCAGCTGGGCATGAACCTCAACGCCCGGAATAAAAGGCTCGGTCGGAACGGTCTTGATATCTTTCAAGCCTTCGGCGGATGTGCCGATGAGAACGAGTTTTCCCTTGATCTTGTCCGGGTCGACGGCGCCCGACAAAATGTCTTTTGCGGAGACATACTTGTTCGCATCGGCTTGTGAAAAATAGGGCCACATACGTCCTATACGATCGGTGGGAACTTCCAGGCCGGGCGCGATGAGGACGCGGTAGATTCCGGCATCGTCACCAAAGGCCTGAATAGTCGGCCGGCGCGCGGCGACACGCAATATTTCCAGAGACAATGCCGGTAGCACCAAGTCGCCATCGAGCATCATCGCCGGTACGCGGCGCACGACACCATCGCGCTCGGGTAGAATTGACGCCATACCATGGCCGGCAGCACCTGGCTCGATGACCGCGTTGTTGCGCAAGACCCCGGGCACACTCGGTAAGAATGTTTCAGGGGGTCGTCCCCCGGCCTTGCCGCGCAACACGACGCGTGTACGCAGCGGCGGCCTGTTTGTATTCTCGGACGAGACGACCATCGCCTGGCCGAGCACAACACGTTCACTTTCGAGAATTGCCTCGGCAAAAACATGATCGCCGCTACGCAACGTCGTCAGTCGTCGTCGGGTGTCTTCATCGAGATCGGGCAGGCTTTTCGCAACATTCTCCCCCGACATGCGGTCCGCCTCGGGGAAGAAGAAGTCGAACCCGACGACCACGGCCCCCATGCCGCTCAGCCGGCGCACCATCTCGGCAATTTGCACCCGCGGCCAGGGCCATTGCCCGATCTCTGCCAGGCTCCCTTCGTCGATATCCACGATGACCACGGGACTATTGGCCAGCAACGGTCTCGGCTTGATCTGCTGGTAATAATCGAAGGTCTTGAGGCGCAACGCCTGTAGCGGCCCAGGGTTATAGATGTCGTAGACGTAAACGCCCATGAACAGCGCTAATAGGATTAACGCTATCCCTCGCGCCTTACCCACAGGTACACGAATGCGGTCGATCAGCCGTTTGCGCGGGGCGGCGTTAGCCGCTACCGGGGCCGCTACTGGCGCCTTTGTCATGAAAAAGCTTATACTCCCGCGCCATTGGAAGAGAAAAGGTTAACCATTACATTTTAACTGCCAGTTAAATCATCAAGTTAAATCACCATCTTTAGGGCGGGAGAAACCGCCACCGACGTTGTAACGGCCCATGATTGAAAGTTCGTCGAGCAAATCCTGGCTTTGGCCGTTCCTGCGTCCAATGCGCAAGACATTCATCGAAATGCTGACCATGTCGGCATTCGTGAATTTGGTGGCACTGGCTGTTCCGGTTTTCACCCTACAGGTCTATGACCGCGTGATTTTCAATGCCGGGCTGAGCACCTTGCAGGGGCTGGCCATCGGTGTCGTTCTCGCGGTGTTGTTCGATTATGCCATTCGGCAGTCGCGCGCGCGGATCATGCAAACCGTGGCGCTGCGCGTCGATGCCGATGTCGGCAAGCGGCTGTTCGACAAGGTTACGTCCCTGCCCCTATTGCACCTCGAAAGTCAGACGTCCGGATACTGGCAATCGATCTTTCGCGATGTCGATCTGGTGCGCAACACGCTGTCCGGCGCACCGGCAATCCTGATCGCGGATCTGCCGTTCACGATCATCTTTTTTGTCATCATCCTCACCATCGCGACGCCGGTAGTGCCGGTGTTGATCGTCATCTGGGCCCTCTATCTGTTTATCGCTTGGCGGTCATCGTCGGTAATGAACGCCGTCAGTCAGGACGAGCGCGCCGCCGCCCAAAGACGCGATCAATTGATCGCCGAATTGATTAACGGCCGCACTACTGTCAAGGCACTCGGCCTCGAACGTGCGATGCGGCCGCTTTGGGTAAACGCGGCTGCCGAAAATATCGAACGCGCATCTCTTCGCGGCAGCAAGACCGACAACTACGCCAATATCGGTGGATCTCTCTCGATGATCACCACGGTCGGCCTCACGACCGTCGGTGCCATTGCGATCATCAATCAGGAACTCACCATGGGGGCCCTTATCGCCGCCAATATGCTGAGCGGGCGCCTGCTGGGTCCCTTGAACCAGCTTGTCGGAACTTGGCGGGTCTATTCCAGTTTCCGGGATGCGGTAAACCGTCTCGGCGACATATTTACCAGCGAGTCCGACCGCATCGACAAGGAAATGGAAATGAAACGGCCGGACGGCGAGATCGCCCTCCAGGACGTCTCGTTCCGATATAGCGAAGACGCTCCCAATGTCGTCGACGGCATCCGCATCGGCATCCGCGCCGGTGGCATGCACGCGCTGGTCGGGCGCAACGGTTGCGGCAAAACGACCCTCATCAAGCTTATGCAAGGCTTGTACAAGCCGACCTCCGGCCGTGTCTTGCTGGACGGCGCCGATGTCTCGCAATTCAGCCGTCGCGAATTGGCCGAGTGGATCGGCTATGTCCCGCAGGAAACGGTTCTGTTTGCCGGCTCCGTGCGGGACAATATTGCGTACGGCGCGCCCGGCGCGAGTGACGAACAGGTGATCGAGGCCGCCACCGCCGCCGGCGTACACAAGTTCATCATCGACCTGCCGGACGGATATGCCTCAGAGATCGGCGAAGCCGGTCGTCTCCTGTCGGGCGGGCAGCGCCAACGCATTGCCATTGCACGCGCCCTCGTCGGTAACCCGTCGGTCCTCCTTCTCGACGAGCCGTCAGGTAACCTCGACCGTCAGGCCGAAGAGGAGTTGCGCGAAACATTGAGGGCCCTGGCGAAGGATCACACGGTGATCCTTGTGACGCATAGCCCGGTCCTGCTGCAGGGCTGCGACAATCTGATCGCCCTCGACAAAGGCAAGATCGCTCTGGCCGGTCCAGCAAAGGATATTCTCCCCCGCCTCATGGGGGGTGGCCGTCCGCGCCCGGCACAACCGGCCGCTGCTGAACCGTCGCCGGCCGGGAAAGGATAGCGCGATGGCCGATCGCTTGGACGCGCTTATCCAGTCCTATCCGATGCCGACATGGCGCGTGATCGCCTGGCCGATCATTACATTGATCGCGGCCTTTTTTCTGTGGGCTTTCTTCGCCGAACTGGATGAAGTGACGGTGGCCGAAGGTGCGGTTGTCCCGCTCGGCGATCTCACCGTTATCCAACATCTGGAAGGCGGACGTATTCTCGAGATCAACGCGCAGGAGGGCGCGCATGTTCATGCCGGCGACACGTTGCTTCGTCTTGATGTCGCATCGGCCGGACTGAACCAAGAAGAGCTGCAGGTCCAACTCGACAATCAACTTGCCATTCAGGCCCGGTTGGATGCCGAAGCGTCGGGGAGCAGCCCCGAATTTCCCGATGACCTACGCCGCCGGCAGCCGCGATTCGTATCGGCACAGCAACGCGCCTATGACGCCCGCAAACAGGAGTTGGATGCAACGCTCAACGTCCTCGACAATCAGATCCGTCAACGCGAGTTGGAGGTCCGTGAACTGAGCGCCAAACAAAAATCGGCGGCACGGAACCTAAACTTGGCAAAAGAGCGTCTGAAGAATTCCAGCGAACTGCTGGCCCAAAACCTCGTGCCGCGAAACGAGCACTTGCAACTGGAAGCCGAGGTGGAACAGCTCGAAAGCGAGATCCAAACGCTGGCCGCCGCCATCCCACGCGCCGCCGCCGGTGTTGAAGAAGCCCGCGCCCGCCTTCGCGAGACGACGGACCGCTTCCGCCGCGAAGCCCGCGACGAACTGGGCGAGGTAGAGGAGAGCATCGCCCGTCTGGCCGAAAACCTGAATGTGGCCGGCGAAAAAAGTGCTCGGCTCGACATCAAGACACCCGTCGACGGCATCGTGAAGAATATGCGCTATACCACGATCGGCGGCGTCGTGAAGCCGGGCGAGCCCATTCTGGAAATCGTGCCCACGGGCAGCAGGCTGGTGGTCGAGGCCCGCCTGAACCCCGTCGATCGTGGCTTCGTGGCCGAGGGGCAGCCGGCCCGCGTTAAGATTTCGACCTATGACTTCGTCCGCTACGGCGCCCTCGACGGCACCGTTTCGCTGGTCGCCCCCGATGTGACCAACGACCCCGACAAAGGGCCCTATTTCCAGGTACAGATCGAGACAGAGAGGACCTATTTGGGCCAATCCGAGGGCGAATTGCCCATCACCCCGGGCATGCAGGCAACCGTCGATATCCACACCGGTAGCCGTTCCGTCATCGATTTCCTGATCAAGCCTGTTCTAAAGATGAAAGCCGAGGCTTTCCGCGAACGTTAACCTTCGGCTGGCCCCGGCGTCGCCCCCGCCCCGGCAGCCGTGGCTGGTTGCCATTTTCCCAAGACTCCCCACATGTATCGTGGATTTCCAGGCGCTTAGGGACCCTCCCGAAGGCGTTCGGAGTGCCGTGGGGGTAATGAATGTCTTTCGGTACGATCTTCGGTTTTTTGTTTGCGATGGCGCTTTTCGTCGGCGCCATCGTTCTGACAACGAACGATTTCCTGATCTTCTTCAGCATGCCGAGCTTCGTCATGGTTGTCGGCGGCACTCTCGCGTCTACCTTCGTGGCCTACGAAGCGCGCTATGTCGTGCTGGCGTTGCGTATGATCTGGCGTATCGTCTTTTCGCCGCGTATCAGCCGCAACCTTCTGAAATCGGAAGTCGGCCGTGTCATCCGTTGGGGTTACACGGTGCAGAAGTCGGGCCTTCCGGCACTGGAAACCGAAGCTAACAAACTGAAGAATACTGACCGGTTCATGGCTTTCGGGATCGACATGGTGGTGTCAGGCTATTCGGGCGACGAAGTTCGCGAAATCCTCACCACGACCATTGAAACCACATTCGGGCGCAATGTCGTTCAAGCCTCCATTCTGCGATCCATGGGCGCGGTGTGCCCGGCCTTCGGCATGATCGGCACATTGGTCGGGTTGATCATCATGCTGCAACAGATGGGCGAGGACCCGACGCAACTCGGCATCGGCCTTGCGTTGGCGTTGGTGACCACCCTGTATGGTGTTTTGTTCGCCCGTCTGATCTTTATCCCCGCCGCCTCGAAGATACAGCAGCGCGAGGAAATCGTCCGGTTCCGCAACTATCTCGTTGCCGAAGGTTTGTCCCTTCTCGCCGAGCGCCGCAGCCCTCGCTACATCCAGGACAAGATGAACAGCTATCTCGACCCGGCAATCCATTTCAGCATCGACAAGATGCGCCGGTAACGGAGAGAAGGGAGGCCCCGGATGCCTTTTCCCCCACCCCCATCGTCCAAGGACGACGAAGAAAGCGAAGACAGCTGGCTGGTTACCTATGCCGACGCCATCACGCTGCTTATGGCCTTCTTCATCATGCTGGTTTCGTTCTCGAAGGTCGATTTGGACCTCTACGACAAGGTGCGCTCGGGCATGTCGGCGGAATTCGCGGATAAAAAGACGGAAGATCCCGCCGATACACTGAAGCGCGAAATCGAAGACATCGTGCTCGACCTGGACGTCTCGGAGGTCGTGACCGTCTCCACGGACTCCCGCGGTATTGCCATCGAGCTTGATGCCAACGCTTTTTTCCGTCCGGGCTCCGCTGAATTGGTGGATGGAGCGGCGGCGGTCCTGCAGGCGACCTTCAAGGAAATCTCAGCCCCCATCTACGAACGGTTCAACGTCCAGGTCGAGGGCCACACGGACGATATTCCCATCAACACGCCGCAATTCCCCTCGAACTGGGAGCTCTCGACGGCACGGGCGTCGACCGTGATCCGCTTCTTTGTCGATCAGGAGATGGACCCGCACCGCATGAAGGCCATCGGTTTCGCCGACACGCGGCCGAAATTGGCCAACCGCGATGAAAACGGCGAGGCGATCCCGGAAAACCAGGCACAAAACCGGCGTGTGATCATCCGGGTCAACCGTGACCAACTGTTCAACCCGATAAAAATACCGAAATTCCGCCGAAACGCGGAAGACATCCGCAGCGTACCCTTACGCTAGTACCGCAATCGGTAGGCTGATCAGCTGCGGCGCTCAGTCGAGCGAAAAATCCATCTGCTCACGGACAACGAACGCGCCATCCCATTCGTTCGCCGCGTCCTCGGCCAGCCGGTCCATAAACGCATCGTCGTGATCGGGGTCGTGGTGAAAAATCCCCATCCGCTTTACGTTGGCCGCCCGGCACAGCTTGACGCCTTCGACCCAGGTAGAGTGCCCCCAACCGACCCGATGGGGGAATTCCTCCTCGGTATAGGTCGAATCGTAAAACACCAGATCGGCGCCCTCGATCAGACCGAGGATATTCTGATCCGGCTCACCCGGAATATGCTCCGTGTCGGTGATCAGACACACGGACTTGCCGTTATAGTCGATGCGATAACCGGTCGCTTCGTTGGGATGGTTCAGCGGCGTCGTCCGAATCGTCGCGCCGCCGCCATTACCGAGTTTGAAGCTGTCGCCGGCGGCGAAATCCTCGAAATTGAGCTTGGCCCGCATGGCCTCCAGCGGCACGGGGAACATGGGATTGTCCATCTGGGCCTGAAAAACGCTTTTGATGCCGCCGCGGTCGAACAGATGTCCGGCCATAATGTTGAACGTCCGGTCAGGTTCGAACGCCGGCGCGAAAAAAGGGAAACCGTTAATGTGATCCCAGTGTGTGTGGGTCAGCAGAATATTACAGCTTTTGAGCCCGGACCGGAGGAGCTCCTGGCCGAGATTGCGAATACCGGTGCCGCAATCGAGAAGGATTTTTTCATCCCCCGCGTCGACCTCAAGACTCGTCGTGTTGCCGCCGTACCGCATATGCGAGGTTTGAGGGCAGGCAATACTGCCGCGGCAACCCCAGATCTTGATACGCAAAGTCATTCGCAACACCCCCTACCGATCGTCCGGTTTAAACCGGCCAAGCCGGTTTGGCCGACCTCAACCGTCGCGGTTTGACGCTGCGCATGACCCGGCCGCGTCATGCCGTCGCTCCGTCGACCGAAACCGGTGTCCCGATCTTCAGGTTCAGCATGTCGGCCGCACTTCCCTGATTGGCAGCTATTTCAACCAAACCGTTCGCGTTCTCGTACCAGAACAATGCCCCCTGAGGCACATCAGAAAACGTCCTCGCATGTTGTAGGTATAGACTTTTAACGCGCAAATCAATTTCGGGATCAACAACATTTGCACGAACCCCGATGATCGCATTACCGAAACCGTCTATATAAATCACTTCCCATAGGTCGTCCGGCCAACCGGATTCAAGACACCAATCGGCGTCACGCGGCTCCCCCGGCAACGATTTTCCTTCCGCCAGCATGGCCGCCACGGGGGTAAAGAGATCGCGGCCATGGAACGAATTGGAAAGTTCGTCGGGCCGCCAGGTGATCTCATATATAGAGCACTTATCCCCGGCTCTCCGCCGCAACAATTCGAACAGGCCATTTGCGGGCCCCACATACCATCGGCCATCGGCCTCGAGGATCGCGGCTGGCCGGTCGCTTCCAACCCCCGGATCGACCACGGCCACGAAAACCGATCCCGCCGGAAAGGCCGCCGCATAGGCGGCAAGCAGGTAGGCGGCGGCCCTCGGGTTCTGCCGTGGCGCGTCGTCGACGAAGTCGATCACCGGGACCGCAGGCGCCTCTTCGGCGAGCCGGGCTTTCATTTGCCCGGTATAGAGGCCGCCCGGGCCAAAATCCGTAAATAACACAATCATCTGCGCCCTATACGTGTCGTGCCCCCGTTATAAGCCCGTTTAGGCAAAGAGAGGTTAAAAACCCTTCATTTCTCGTAAAAATCGCCCATACCGGAGGGATATACTCGAGGCGTGACGCGCCAAATCAAATATTGTATTCTTTCCGCATCATAAGACTGCGGATACCAGAAAGCTGGATCCGCAAATTCCGTCAAACCCCTTCGCTTTCGCGAGCCGACCAGAGTGGTGGTGCCCGACAGGGGAGTTTGACCCTGGGTCCATTTCAGGGCAAGCCCCGCCGTCGTCTCACGGTCTCCTTGGCTTGGCGGGTTTGGGGTGGGTGAGACGGGCAAAGAAAAGTTTGTTGGCAACAAGAGGCCACAATTGTTAATTACACGGGCCCAATTTCGGCCATATCGGCAGAAATAAGGCCATAAAGACAAAGGGAACCAGGGTTCAGGTATGCGAGGGTACCCCAAGAAACAAGGTCTCTACGACCCCCGTAACGATCACGACGCCTGCGGCATCGGCTTCGTTGCCGATATCAAAAACCGCAAACGCCACGAGATCGTCGAGTGGGGCTTGGAGATACTGGCGAATTTGACCCACCGGGGCGCTGCCGGTGCCGACCCGCTGGCCGGCGACGGCGCGGGCATCCTGCTGCAACTCCCAGATCGATTATTGCGTGACGAATGCGCCGAACTCGGCATTGAACTGCCGGCGGTCGGCGAATATGGCGTCGGCATGATTTTCCTGCCGCGTGACGAAAAGGCGCGCCGCGCCTGCACTGCCGTCATGGAAGAGCGCATCGAAGTGGAAGGCCAGGAACTTTTGGGGTGGCGCGACCTGCCGACCGACAATTCCTGGCTGAGCGAAAGCGTCCGCGAGATCGAGCCCTTCATCCGGCAGGTTTTCGTCAAGCGCAGCGCTGAGTGCCCGGACGTCGATACGTTCGAGCGCAAGCTCTACGTCATCCGCAAGCAATGCCACAAAATCGTCCGCGAAGAAGGCCTGGCGGGCGACGAGGCTTTCTATATCCCGAGCATGTCGGCCCGCACCATCTGCTTCAAAGGCATGATGTTGGCCGACCGTGTGAAGCTTTACTTTACCGATCTTCAGGATCCGCGCACGGAATCGGCCCTGGCGCTCGTGCACCAGCGGTTTTCGACCAACACCTTCCCATCATGGGAACTGGCGCAGCCGTTCCGCTATCTCTGCCACAACGGCGAAATCAACACGGTCCGCGGCAACATCAACTGGATGCTGGCCCGCCGCCATAACATGAGCTCCGAGATCATGGGCGAAGATCTCGACAAGCTGTGGCCGTTGATTGGTGACGGAAATTCGGATTCCGCCACTTTCGACAACGCGCTGGAGCTATTGGTGGCCGGCGGCTATTCCCTGCCCCACGCCATGATGCTGATGATCCCCGAGGCGTGGTCCGACAACCCCCTCATGGACGACGAGCGCCGCGCCTTTTACGAATACAATGCAGCGCTGATGGAGCCATGGGATGGCCCGGCGGCAGTGGCCTTCACCGACGGTCGCCAGATCGGCGCAACCCTGGACCGCAACGGACTGCGGCCGGCACGTTATGTCGTCACCGACGACGACGTGGTGGTGATGGGCTCCGAGGTCGGCGTTCTGCGCATCCCCGAAGAGAAGATCGTCAAGAAGTGGCGCCTCCAGCCCGGTAAGATGTTCCTCATCGATCTGGAACAGGGCCGTATCATCGACGACGCAGAGCTTAAGGCAGAACTCGCGCGCGCCCACCCCTATCAAACCTGGCTCAACCAGACGCAGATCGTCCTCGAGGACCTGCCAGCCGACGTCGCGCCGATGCCGCCGGATCACAAGACGCTCCTCGATCATCAGCAGGCCTTCGGCTATACGCAGGAAGACATCAAGTTCTTCATCGAACCCATGGCAGCAAGTGGCGAAGACCCGATCGGGTCCATGGGCCGGGATATCCCGCACGCCGTCCTGTCGGACCGGCCGAAGCTGATTTACGATTACTTCAAGCAAGCCTTCGCCCAGGTGACCAACCCGCCCATCGACCCGATCCGCGAGGAACTGGTCATGTCGCTGGTGTCCTTGATCGGCCCGCGGCCCAACCTGCTCGATCTCGATACGGGCGGCAGCCATATGCGCCTTGAGGTGCGTCAGCCCATCCTGACCAATGTGGATCTGGAGAAAATCCGCCATATTGAAAGCCGCAACGGGTCGACCTTCCGCGCGGCAACCCTGGATATGTGTTACCCGGCGTCCCAGGGCGCGGAAGGCATGAGCGCAGCCATCAACTCGCTGTGCCGCCGCGCCGCCGATACGGTGCTCAAGGGCCACAATATTATCATTCTGTCGGACCGTGGAATCGACGCCGACCACGTCGCTATTCCGGCCCTGCTCGCCACCGGCGCCGTCCATCACCACCTGATCCGGGAAGGCCTGCGGACCGAGGCCGGGCTGGTGGTCGAAACCGGCGAAGCGCGGTTGGTCCATGACTTCTGCCTGCTTGCGGGCTACGGCGCGGAAGCCATCAACCCCTATCTGGCCTTCGATACGATCCACGACCTGAAAGACGAGCTTCCCGACGACCTGACGGTTGAGGAAGCCCACGCCCGTTACATCAAGGCGGTCGACAAAGGGATGCTGAAGGTTATGTCCAAGATGGGCATTTCCACCTATCAGTCCTATTGCGGCGCTCAGATTTTCGATGCGGTCGGCCTGTCTTCCGAGTTTGTCGAAAAATTCTTCTCGGGCACGTCAACGGCCATCGAAGGTGTCGGCTTACACGAAATCGCCGAAGAAACCTTTGCGCGGCACACGCTCGCATTCGGCGATGCGCCGCTTTATCGCGATGCTCTCGACGTCGGCGGCGAGGTCGCCTACCGCATTCGCGGCGAAGAACACCTGTGGACACCGGAGACCATCTCCCTGCTGCAGCATTCGGCACGGGCCAACTCGTCCGATCTGTACCGGCAATACGCCGCGGCGATGAACGAGCAATCGCGCAAGCTCAAGAACCTGCGCGGGCTGTTGGAGTTCAAATTTGCCGACAATCCGATCCCCATCGAAGAGGTCGAGCCGGCCTCCGAGATCGTGAAGCGGTTTGCGACCGGCGCAATGTCGTTCGGCTCCATCTCATTCGAAGCCCATACCAACCTGGCCATCGCCATGAATCGGATCGGCGGCAAGTCGAACACCGGTGAAGGTGGCGAACTGCCGGAGCGGTTTACGCCCATGCCCAACGGCGACTCCATGCGCTCTGCCATCAAGCAGGTTGCGTCGGGCCGTTTCGGTGTCACCGCCGAATATCTGCGCAACGCTGACGAAATCCAGATCAAGATGGCACAGGGTGCCAAACCAGGCGAAGGCGGTCAGCTGCCGGGACACAAGGTCGACGAGATCATCGCCCGGGTGCGCCATTCAACACCGGGTGTCGGCCTCATTTCGCCGCCGCCACACCATGATATCTATTCCATCGAGGACTTGGCGCAGCTCATCCATGACCTGAAAAACGTCAATCCTAATGCGCGGATCAGCGTCAAGCTGGTCTCGCTGGTTGGCGTCGGCACCGTCGCCGCAGGTGTTTCAAAGGCGCATGCCGATCATGTGCTGATTTCAGGTGCCGACGGCGGAACCGGGGCAAGCCCCATCACCTCGATCATGCACGCGGGCGCGCCATGGGAAATCGGCCTTGCCGAAACCCATCAAACGTTGGTCATCAACAGGCTACGGGGCCGCATTGCGGTGCAGGCCGACGGCGGTATCCGCACCGGCCGTGACGTTGCCATCGCCGCGCTGTTGGGCGCCGACGAGTTCGGCATCGCTACCGCCTCGCTGGTGGCCTCTGGCTGCATCATGATGCGCAAGTGCCACCTCAATACGTGCCCGGTCGGCATCGCCACGCAGGACCCGGAGTTGCGTAAGCGGTTCCGCGGACAGCCCGAGCACGTGGTAAACTACTTCTTCTTCGTAGCCGAAGAGCTGCGCGAGATCATGGCCAGGCTCGGCGTGCGTTCGGTCAACGAGATGATCGGCAAGGTCGACAAGCTTGAAACCCGCAAGGCAATCGATCATTGGAAAGCCAAAGGTCTGGACCTGAGCCGCCTGCTCTACAAGCCGGACATGGGCCCCAGTGTCGCGACCTACCATCGCGAAACGCAGGATCACGGCCTCGACAAGGCGCTCGACAACATGCTGATCGAGAAGGCCCAGCCGGCGCTCGAAAACCGGACGGCCGTGCAGATCGAAACCCCGGTTATCAATACCAACCGGACCGTTGGCGCCATGCTCTCGGGTGAGGTTGCGGCGCGCTATGGCCACGCCGGGCTCACCGAGGACACCATCCATATCAAGGCCAAAGGATCCGCCGGGCAGAGCTTCGGCGCCTTCTTGGCCAAGGGCGTGACCATCGAATTGGAAGGTGATGCCAACGACTATACCGGTAAGGGTCTGTCTGGCGGCCGCTTGATCATTTATCCGCCGGCGGAATCCAAGATCGTGCCCGAGGAAAATATCGTCATCGGCAACGTTTCCCTTTACGGCGCCATTTCCGGCGAGTGCTTCTTCCGCGGTGTCGCAGGCGAACGCTTTGCCGTGCGCAACTCCGGTGCGACGGCGGTCGTCGAAGGCGTCGGCGATCACGGCTGCGAATATATGACCGGTGGCGTCGTCGTCGTGCTCGGCGAGACGGGGCGTAATTTCGCCGCCGGCATGAGCGGCGGCATCGCCTATGTCCTGGACGAAGCCGGCGATTTCGAGCGCCGCTGCAACCTTGCCATGGTGGAACTTGAACCCATCACAGACGAGGAAGAATTGAACGAGAGCCTCTATCATCAGCGAGGCGATCTGGAAGGACACGGGTTGGTCGATGTCATGCACGACATGACGGCCTATGACGCCCTGCGCCTGCGTACGCTCATCGAGGAGCATATGCACCTAACGAACAGCACGCGCGCCAAGGAAATTCTCGGCGATTGGAAGTCATACCTACCGAAGTTCGTGAAGGTTATGCCCGTCGACTACCGGCGCGCCCTGAAAGAAATGCAGGCTCGCAACGAGGAAGCCGACGGAACCGGTGTCCGTCTTGCAGTGGGAGACTGACCTATGGGCAAGCCAACCGGTTTTTTGGAAATCGCGCGCCACGACCGTGGCTACGACAAGGTCGATGAGCGGGTAAAGCACTACCGCGAATTCGTCGTGCCGTTGGGCGATGACGAACTGACGCGGCAGGGCGCCCGGTGCATGGATTGTGGCATCCCCTATTGCCACAATGGATGTCCGGTCAACAACATCATTCCCGATTGGAACGATCTGGTATACCGCCAAGAATGGCACCAGGCCATCCAGGTGCTGCATTCGACCAACAATTTCCCCGAATTCACGGGGCGGGTTTGCCCGGCGCCGTGTGAAGCGGCCTGCACGCTCAACCTCATTGACGAGCCGGTCACCATCAAGACCATTGAATGCGCCATCGTTGATCGCGCCTGGGACGAGGGTTGGATCACCCCCGACGTGCCCGCGCATAAGACCGGCAAGACGGTCGCGGTCATTGGCTCCGGCCCCGCCGGCATGGCCTGCGCCCAACAGCTGGCGCGCGCCGGACATGACGTCACGTTGTTCGAGAAAAACCAGCAGATCGGTGGGCTGCTTCGCTATGGTATCCCCGATTTCAAGATGGAAAAGCGCCTCATCGACCGCCGTGCCTCCCAGATGGAAGCCGAAGGCGTGACCATGAAGACCGGTGTCCATGTCGGCGTCGATATGCCGATCAAGGAGATCTATGATCAATTCGATGCCGTCGTCCTGTCCGGCGGGTCGGAAAGCCCGCGCGACTTGCCGGTTCCCGGCCGGGATCTCGACGGCGTTCACTTTGCCATGGAGTTCCTGACCCAGCAGAACCGCCGCAATTCGGGTGAGCAGATCACTCAGAACAAGGATATCTGGGCCACCGACAAGCATGTCGTGGTGATCGGTGGCGGCGATACGGGATCGGACTGTGTCGGCACCTCCATCCGTCACGGCGCGAAGAGCGTCACGCAGATCGAAATCATGCCCAAGCCGCCGGAGAAGGAAAACAAAGACCTCACCTGGCCCAACTGGCCCATGAAGCTGCGGACCTCCACCTCTCACGACGAAGGTGCCGTTCGCGACTGGGCGGTGACCACCCGCTCGTTTATCGGCAAGGATGGCAAGGTCGAAGGTTTGGAAATCGTCCGCGTCGACTGGCGCAAGGGCGACAACGGCCGCATGGAGATGGTCGAGCTCGACGACACGGTGGAAGTCCTACCGGCCGATCTCGTTCTCCTCGCCATGGGTTTCGTCCATCCGGTCCATGACGGCATGATCGAAGACCTCAAGCTCGCTCTCGACGATCGCGGCAACGTACAAGCCGACACCGGCGACTACCGGACGTCCATCGACAAGGTCTTTGCCGCCGGCGATATGCGGCGCGGTCAATCTCTCGTCGTTTGGGCCATCCGCGAAGGCCGTCAATGCGCACGCGCGGTCGACGAATTCTTGATGGGACATTCGGATCTGCCGCGCTGAGCTTGAGCAGACTCCAAATCGACTGAAACAAAAGGCCGGCGAAACGCCGGCCTTTTCGCGTTAGGGGTCAGCGTATCAGCCAAAAACAGGTAAATATTTGCGCGCCCTGCAATTGTTAACGAAAAGTTAACAATGATCGGAGACCAAATATTGGAAAGGCCTATTCGGAAATATCACATCCAATAAAACGCAATAAAACGTGTTTTGAACGTTACGAAAAGTTGACACCGAAAATAGCTTTCAAACCTCTCAAAGTTTATTTGATTCACCTGTTTGATTACTGCGTTGCGGAGGGAAGTTTTGCACATTCTCTTGTCAACAGCTAACTAGACGTCCCGCCCCACTCTCCGACATCGGCTCACGCGCCCGTGACCGCAGCAATTTTGTTTCTCCCAATAATTTCAATAACTTACCTGAACAGTTGGGAAAATTCCGGTTATGACTGCGCCCTTGCTCGGTTTTCCGCAATTGCCTACCGCCGTTTTTTTATCGACAGAGTTATCCACAGCTCGAAAAAGGTCTGTCGGCAAATAACTATTTCTTTTCCTGCCCGCTTTCCGGTCTACCCGAGGCACGGTTTCGGTTGACCCCTTAGGACCGATTTGCTGCAATCCCGCCGCTATTTCATTGAAAAATATCCTAGAAAAGCGGGAGGGAGTGAACTGTGGCCGGGGAAACCATAAAGATTACGTCGAAAGACGGCGGCACGTTTGACGCCTATCTGGCCAAGCCGGAAAGCGGTAGCGGCCCAGGCGTGGTGGTCATTCAGGAAATCTTCGGCATTACGCCGTGGGTGAAGGAAATGACGGACATGTTGGCAGCGCAAGGTTACTTTGCCGCCGCGCCGGACATGTTCTGGCGCCTAGAGCCGAATTTCACGGCCGATCCCAATACCGAAGACGGTGTCAAGGCGGCGCGCACCATTTCGCCCAACATGGATATGGACCTGGCGGTCGAGGATATCGGCGCGACAGCCACCGCAATGAAAGCCTTGCCCGGCTGCAACGGCAAGATTGGGACGGTCGGCTTCTGCATGGGCGGGACGCTCGCCTATCTCTCCGCGACGCGCCTCGATGTCGATGCCGCCGTTTCCTACTACGGCACGAAGATCCATCTTCATCTCGACGAAGGGAAGAACATCACCTGCCCGACGATCCTGCATATGGCGGAGCACGAGCACGCCTATAGCAAAGAAGACGGCAATAATATCCATGCCGCGCTGATCGGCATCCCCAACGTTGCGATCTACATGTACGACGCCAAACACGCCTTCGCGAACTCCCATCGCCCAGATTTCTATTCGCAGGGCGAGTCCGCAAAAGCGCACCAACGGACCTACGAACTGTTCAACAGCCTCAAGTAAACAAGAAATAACCAGGAGCACCCCCGACGATGCCCGGACCCCTTGACGGCTTACGCGTCTTCGACCTGACCCGCGTTCTCGCCGGCCCCACCTGCACGCAGATTCTCGGCGACCTCGGTGCCGACGTGATCAAGATCGAACGTCCCGGCACCGGCGACGACACGCGTAAATGGGGCCCGCCGTTCGTCAAGGATGCGGACGGCAACGATACGTCGGAAAGCGGCTATTTTCTGGCCGCCAACCGCAACAAGCGCTCCCTCACGCTGGATTTCACCAGCGAGGAGGGACAGAAGATCGCCCGCGACCTTGTCGCCAAGTCCGATGTTCTGGTCGAGAATTTCAAGCTCGGGACGCTCGAGAAATACGGTCTCGGGTACGAACAAGTGAAGGAGATCAACCCCAAGCTCGTCTATTGCTCGATCACCGGCTTCGGGCACACCGGCCCCGACGCGCATAAGCCCGGCTACGATTTCCTCGTCCAGGGCATGGGCGGCATCATGAGCATCACCGGGGAAGCGGACGGCGAGCCGTTACGCGTCGGCGTGCCTCTCTCCGACCTCATGACCGGCATGTGGGCCGCCGTCTCCATCTGCGCCGCCCTACGTCACCGAGAGGTCACCGGCCACGGCCAATACATCGATATCAGTCTGCTGGACAGCACGGTTGCGACCCTCGCCAATCAGGGCCTCAACTATCTGACCTCGGGTATCGTCCCGGAGCGGATCGGCAATACCCACCCCAACGTCGTTCCCTATCAGGTATTCGCCACAGCCGACGGCGATATCGTGGTCGCCGTGGGTAACGATCAGCAGTTCGTCCGCTTTTGCGAATTCGCCGGCGTCCCGGAGTTGGCCGAGGACGAGCGTTTCAAGGGTAACGAGGGACGGGTGCGCAACCGCGACATTCTCATCCCCATGCTTGCCGATGTCATGAAATCGAAGCCGTCCTCCTATTGGCTGGAGGGACTGGAGAAGATCAGCGTCAGTTGCGGTCCCATCAACCGCCTCGACGAGGTTTTCGCCCACCCGCAAGTACAGGCACGCGGCATGGACCTCAAAATGGACCATCCCCTCGCAAAAGACGGGCAGGTTAGGCTCATCGGCAGCCCCATCAAAATGTCGGAAAGCGCGGTCAGCTACCGCAATGCGCCGCCGCTGTTAGGCCAGCACACGGACGAGGTCCTCGCGGACTTGTTGTCCGTCGACGATAGCCAACGGGCGCAATTGCGGGAAAAGGGCGTTATCTAAGAAGGAGGATTAGCTCTTCTTGTCCTCGGGCTTTTCGAGAACTTCGTCGACGCGGCGAGTCATATAGCGATATTTGTAGGACGGCAGCTGATAGACCCAGTCGCTAACCTTTGCGTTGATCGCTTCCGCTTCCTTCTTGATCTTCTCGGCCGTCTCAGCGTCCTCGATATCGTCCGCCGCGCGGGCCGAGAACTTGCCCCAGAAGGTCACCTTCTCGGTTTCATAGGATTCTGCGTTGATAATCAGGCCGTCGCTGGTCCGGTATTCGGTTTTGATCGTCTTGTCGGCAGGGAATTCCCGCTCGCCCGGCCGCGCGACGTCTTCGAGCTCCAAATGATCGAGCCCATCGGCGATATTGTCGATATCGGACTGATATTTGATCGTCGCATCTTTGGGCAGATCGGTGATCAGAAACTTGCTGCTTTTGGGGGCTGCGCGCTTGATCGACATGACATGACCGTCAGGGTGGACAATACGCGCGGTGGCGATGCGCTCGCTGGCCACGTGCATGAATTCCGGCTTCACCCAAGCCTTCACCGATGACGGAACGTCCAGGCGCCCCGATGCCAGCCAGGCACGGTCCTCGCCCGGCTTGCGAACGTACCGCCCAATGCCTGCGGCGCCTGCTACCTCACGGCTTTCCCGCCCAACGATGATTTCACCCACGACGCTTTCATCCGCCCTAACCGTCAGCAGCATCGACTGCGCATCGGCGGCATCGACGTCCTGCACCTGAATGCGGGCGTAACGGTCCTTGACCCGCGTCTTGGGCTCACCTTGGCGCATTTCCGAAAGGCTCACCAAAAGCGTGCGTACCACCTCCGGATCGACGGTGTAGTTGGCGCGTTCGACAATTCCCCAACTCTCTCCGTCACGCCGGACGGTCAGCATCTGTTCGTTATCCTGATAAACGATTTCAGTGACGTCATTCACCCGGTCGGTAAGGCCCGGCAGCAAACGTGCCTGGGAGCTTCCGTTCGTGTCGACCTCGTAGCGGGACACGATGGAAAACGCCGCCGCAATAATCACGACGATGGTGACAATCGAAAATCCAAGAAAAGCTTTGGGGCTCATAATCCGTTTCCACGCATTTGAAGAACCGTTTCTACGGCCCTAATGGGTTGCTTTCTGCTTGTAGCGACGGCGGCGAACCACCGCGAGGAGGATCGCCACGATGGCAATGACCACCGGCATGACCCAGATGTTGATGATCTTGAGGCGCGTATCGAGGCTCTCGATATCCCGGCGCAGGGCCAATTGTACATCCCTGAGCTGCTTGCGCACATCGAGCATCTCCGCCCGGAACGTATCGAAGGAACGGCGCTGCTCGGTCGTAAGGATCACCTTCTGATCGGCCTCACTGACCTTCATATCGCGCAGCTTTTCCTCCAACTCCTTGAGCTTGGTGGTCAGCTGGCGTTCGGTCTGACGATAGCGGTCCTCTGCCGCATTGCGGAGCTCGAGTATCTTGTAGAAGGGCCGGTTCGACAGGCCGCGGCTGCGCAGCCCGATGAGCGCCTGGCTGCCGCTCAGGTTTTCCAGGGAATTGATGACGAAATCGACATTGTTCGAAACCGGTTGCGACATCCGTTGGCCGAAGAAATCCTGCTGCCGGAGCCAAAAGCGCGTGGTCAGCAGATCGCTGTCGGCGAGCACCACCAGATTGACGTCGCCGTTCGACTGCGTGAGATGCGGCACGGCCGGTTTTGTCTCTTCACTATCCGCCGTGGCCTTTTCCTCGTCTTCCTCGCCTTCCTTCTTTTCAGGCTTCGGCGCGCCGTCCGGGAAAGCGCTTTTCACCTTGCCGGTAAAGCGCGCGGCATAGGTATAGATTTCGTTGTCCGGCTTGAAGTTCTCTAAGATCGCCGCCGGGTTCATTTCGCCCTCGAGCTGATCCGTGCTCACTTTTCCGCTGATCTGCGTGCTCTGAATGAGTGGCGTCATCTTGAGAGACGCCCCCTCGGCGACACCCAAACCGCCGGGGCTTGCCAGCGCAATGCTGCTTAGCTGAGCGGTGATCACATCCTCGGTGTTCAACTGACGCTGATCGAGAACCTGCCACGATACATAGTCGGCGATCACGTCCTTGCCTTGCACCGGCGCACTCACCCGCACGGCGGTCGCGCGGTCGCCGATGAAATTGTCGGGATCGAAGGTAATACCCCAGATGTCGAACAGTTTCTTGAGATCCGAGGAACCGGCGCCGGGCGGCATTTGCGGCGACAAGCGCGCCGTTTCGTTGCGTGGATCGAGCAGGATCACCGCGCGGCCGCCGCGCATGATGAACTGATCAATGGCATAGAGCGTTTTCTGCTCACGAACCTTGGGGTGGACCAGCAACAGAATGTCGATGTCATCATCGATCTTGTCAGCGTCACTGGCGATGCTTTTGACGGAGAAGAACTGAACGATTTGATTGTAGGCGGGCCACGGCTCGTATTGCAGCATGGGGTCCGCCTCCATCGGCAATCCGGTCATCATGCCGATGGTCGTCTTTTTTGGATTGGCGAGATCGTACGTAATCCGCGTCAGATCGTATTCGAGGAACTGCTCACGGCCCGGATCGAAGAACGGGATGATTTCCCGGTCATCCGTGCTGTTGGTCGCGACCAGCCCGAAATATCCCAGCTCGCCGGTCTGATCCAACGGGATGCCCTGCAGACCGAAGCGAACCGCTTCGTCTTCCTCCACCGAGAACGGTTCCGGCGTGATGATCTGCAGATTGATGCCGCCGTCGGCAGCCTTGGCATAATTCTCCAGAAGCTCGCGTACCCGGCCTGCGTAAATGCCGTGTTGGGGGCTGATTTCCGCTAGTTTCTTGGAAAAATAGAACCGGTAAGTGAGTGGCTCGTCGATGGCATCGAGAATGTCGTAGGTGCCCTCGGACAGGGTATAGAGCTTGTTCTCGGTCAGATCGAGCCGCGCATCGGTGACCTCATTGGTCGCCAGGATGTTCAGAAAAAAGAGGAACAGGGCCGCGACCACCAGGCCGGCAACAGTGAGTTTCTTCCGATCCATGTTCTGTAGGCTTTGCATGGCTATCTCACGAACCTCGGGTTAGATCGACCACGGCCGTGTTCGCGAACAGGAACACGCCCATCACCGATCCGAAGAAGATCACATCGCGCAGGTCGATGACGCCGCGCACAATGTCATTGAAATGAGTGAGGAAGCTCATCGATTTGATGGCCTCGATGACGAAGTCGGGCGCCCAACCCTGGAAGAAGGATTGCACCAGTTCGACGCCGCTCATCAGGAACAGGAAGGACACCACCGCCGCGATAATGAAGGCGATGACCTGGTTCTTGGTTGCCGCCGAAATGCAGGAACCGATGGCAAGATAACCGCCCGCCATTATGAAGCTACCGATATAGGCGGCGAGGATCACACCGTTGTCGGGTTCGCCGAGATAGTTGACCGTGATCCAGAACGGGAATGTCAGCGCGAGCGCAATGCCGATAAACACCCAGGCCGCCAGGAACTTCCCGATCACGGCCGCCCAGGTGGGGACCGGCAAGGTCAGCAGAAGTTCGTTGGTACCGGTTTTGCGTTCTTCCGCCCATAGCCGCATGGCCACGGCCGGAATGAGGAACAGATAGAGCCATGGATGAAAGGAGAAGAAAGATTGGAGGTCGGCCTGTCCGCGTTCGAAAAACGCGCCCAGAAAGAACGTCAACGCCCCACTCATCGCCAGAAAAATAACGATGAACACGTAGGCGAGCGGCGTCGAGAAATACGCCCCCAGCTCACGCTTTGTAATCACCCAGCAACTATGCATCGTTCCATCCCTGGTTTTTTTGATCAGCCGCGCAGCGTCAGTTGCCGGAAGACATCATCGAGATGCCCGCGTTCGACGAAGATTTCGTCGATCTCCACACCCTTGTCGCGCACGCAGATACCGACGGCGTCGACGATCGAGGCACCCGCCGCCGGGATGACCATTAACGTGTTGGTTCCATTGAGGGTTTCGACCCTGGCAACGTCCGGTAGGCTGGACAAATCGCTTTTGATCACCAGCCCCTCGGAACTGGTGAAACGAATGGTCACCGCGTTATGGGTCGGCGCCTGGCTTTGCAATTGATCCGGCGTACCGTCAAAGACGAGTTTGCCATGGGCGATGATCACCGCGCGCGTACACACCGCGGTCACTTCCTCCAAGAGATGCGTGGAGATGACGATGGCCTTGTCCTTGGCCATATTGTGGATCAATTCGCGCACCTGATGCTTTTGATTGGGATCCAGCCCGTCGGTAGGTTCGTCGAGGATCAGCACATCGGGATCGTGGAGGATCGCCTGCGCGAGGCCGACGCGCCGCTTGTATCCCTTGGATAGGGTTTCTATGGGCTGATTGACGACCGCGTCCAATTCGAGCTTATGGATTGCCGTTTCGACCCGCTTCTTTTTGTCAGCACCGGTGAAACCGCGCACCTCGGCGATGAAACCGAGAAACTGCCGCGTCGTCATATCGCCATAAAGGGGCGCGCCTTCGGGCAGATAACCGATACACCGGCGCGCCTCCAGCGGATCGGTTTCAATATCATGCCCACAGACCATGGCGCGGCCGCCGGAAATCGGCAAATAGCCGGTGACCATCCGCATGGTGGTCGATTTACCCGCACCGTTCGGGCCAAGAAAACCAAGCACCTCGCCTTTCCCGACGGAAAGGGAGATATTGTCCACAGCCGTAAATGATCCGAATTTCTTGGTCAGTCCGTCGAGCGTGATCATCCCGCCCAATTCACCGCCCTGCTCAGACATTTTTTTCCCCGCGCCTGTTAGCCGTCAATTTTTTCAATATCGCCGAGAAAAAATGACAAATTTGCTTGGTTGGCCGGCTTTCGCCGACAACGGCCCAATCACATAGCCTCCCACGTCCGTGAGGTCAAAAAATGATTGGCTCCAGTCCCCTCGCCTTCGTCATCTAGCCATCGTCTCGACCAGCTTCGTACCGAATGGTCCCTGCTATCAACCTATTGATTTTATTCAGTACTTAAAAGCCTCGCTCACTCCCGGATCGCCACTTCAAAAAAAACTGGCACTCTTCAGGTGAGAGCGCCAGTGATGTATGCCACTGGGTTTTTTCCGTCAAGGGGGCTTCGGGAAAATCCCCGGGCATTCCCTCGTCCTCCCGCTTATCCGGCACTTTTCGGCCGATTACAGGGCGGACGCGTTTTCGGTGACGGCCTTCTGGACCTTTTCGAAGGCCCGGACCTCAAGCTGCCGGACACGTTCCCGGCTGATCCCGTACTGTTCACCGAGTTCCTCCAGGGTGATGGGATCGTCCGTCAAACGGCGCTCGATGAAGATATGCCGTTCCCGCTCGGGCAAGATGGCCAAGGCATTCCGTAAGACTTCGCTGCGGATATCGGCCTCTTCGCGCGCGGCGACTATCGCCTCAGGGGACGGGTTATCATCGACAAGAGTATCCATGAACTCGACGCTGTCGCCGTCCTCGGACACCGGTGCATTGAGCGAGAAGTCGCGTGCCGTCATGCGACGGTCCATATTCACGATCTCTTCCGGCGAGAGGCCAAATTTCTGCGACAGAATCTCGGCCTGATCGGGATTCAGATCACCGGATTCAAGGATCTCGAGCTTGCCCTTGGCCTTTCGCAGGCTGAAGAACAGCTTTTTCTGTGCCGCCATGGTCCCCATCTTGACCAGCGACCACGAGCGCAGAATATGCTCGGTTACCGAGGCCCTGATCCACCACATGGCATAAGTCGACAGACGGAACCCGCGTTCCGGCTCGAATTTCCGAACGGCCTTCATCAGACCGACATTGCCTTCGGAGATGAGGTCGGACATCGGCAGGCCATAGCCGCGATACTTCATGGCGATCTTCGCAACGAGGCGCAGGTGGCTGGTAACCAACTGATGCGCGGCTTCGGTTTCGCCATGCTCGCGCCAGCGCTGGGCGAGGATATATTCATCCTCCGCCGACAACAGCGGGAACTTTTTGATCTCGTTCAGGTACTGGGACAAGCCCGGACCTTCAGCGACAACAGGGAGCGTAATGGCAGACATATTATTTTCCTTTCCCGTGGGCCAACCCGGCACCGATGGCGGCAGGTGGCCATAAAACACCCTCCGGACAATGCCGTCGGGAGCTAAAACAACGCTGGTAAACCAGCGTATCGCTGCCTGTTCGGGACGTAGGGGACACGCCAAGCGTGTCGAGCTCTGATCTTCATCGGCCACATCCTTCAAAAAGCAACGTGCCTTGGCGTCCATCCTTAGGACTGGACTTTCGCGGACTTCCGGGCCCCGTCATCGGCGACCCCTTCCGCTATGTTGGGAGGGACATTAACAAATTGGCCGCCGAAAATCAAGGAAATTCGGATTTCAAATCGGCCAAGACCATAAAATCTTTGTGAGATTACAAATGGTTGGCGTGATTATTACAATTTGTTCAGATTACAGACCGGGCCATTCGGCCCCTCTTAGCTCGCGGTAAAATAGTAAATGATCAAGGCAACCACGATAACGACGCCGGCACCCCAAACGAGCGGCGGAATTCCGCCTTTTTTTGCCGCCGGTTCGGCAGCTGCCGCTGGGGTTGGCGCTGCAGGCGCTTCGGCGGCAGCAGCTGGGGCCGCCTCTGCGCCACCACCGACAATATTGCTGAACTTGGAGAAGAAATCGTCGGCCGTTTTCTTGGCAACACCCAGAACCAGCCGGCTGCCAACACTCGCGAGCTTGCCGCCGACTTCTGCGTTTGCGGTGTAGTTGAGAACAGTATCACTGCCGTCTTCGGTCAATTTGACGTCAGCACCGCCCTTGGCAAAGCCCGCAACACCGCCTTGCCCCTCGCCAGTGATCTTGTAGCCGTTCGGCGGATCGATATCGGACAGTGTGACCTTGCCGTTAAAGGTCGCTCGTACGGGACCAACCTTGGCCGCGACCTTGGCGGTGAACTCCGTATCGGAAGTCTTTTCCAGGGACTGACAACCATCGATGCATTGCTTGAGAATCTCGGGATCGTTCAGCGCCTCCCAAACCTTCTGCCGTGGCGCCGGAATCTTGTATTCACCGCTCATATCCATGATGTCTTTCCCCTCCAATAGTCATTCGGTATCCCAGGTGTGGGATGCGCCCTTATACGAAACGAGTGGGCCAATTACGAGCCTGCATTGCTCATTTGGTCTTCGTGGCTTCTATTTCGCCGCGTTTCGATGTTTCAAAACCTGCGCGTAAATGTCCAACGTCAAATCGAGTGTGCGGCTTCGATCCGCCGATTCGCGGGTTTCGGCACTTAACGGCGTGCTATCGAGAAACCGGAATACGTCGGCGGCACCCCGATGCAGATTCGGCGTGACGCCAACGTTCTCAAAAGTTTGCGATATCTCATCCATTTCGCCGGCCCAGCGGCCCGCATCGCAAGCATAGAACGGTACCCGGGCCGTCATCAGATCCCAATCCGCCTTCTGACTACTGGCAAACTCCGCCTGCAACTCCTCGCCGACGCCGAGCATCTCGCCGGCCAACAGCACGGCCGTATGCAAGGTCATTTTCCCCTTGGTGAGCCCGGCGTAGCACATCTTGATCGCCGCCGCGCGCGTGATGTCATCCCCCATAGGCCGCAAGGAAATGCCATCGCCGTCGAGAAAGGCGATCCGATTGAGACCGGGACCGCTCGCATAAAAGCGAGTCTCGGCGCCGGGTCGTGGCGGCGGACCGATAATCCCAACCTTCAAGAACGGCGCGTCCACCGTTTCCAAAAGCCCGTCAATGGCGCGCGTCGTCGCGGGAGAGATAGCGTTGCAGTCGACAAAGAGGGGCATCGCGCCAACCGCGGCCATCGCCGCAACGGTATCGCGCGCAAACATCAGCGCGTTCTCCGGCGGCATGATGGACAGAACCACGTTGCAGGAATCGACCAAATTCTCGAGGCTCCCGGCGTCCTGCATTCCGGAACGCTCGGCCCGCTCACGGGTCAAGGCGCTGCGGCCCCGCAAGAGGGTCAGCACCCGATGTCCCTTAGCAGTCAGGACGCCGCCAACCACGTGCCCCATGTCCCCCGGGCTTATCAGCCCGACGGTTTCGGTTCCGGGTTTCACGGCACTTCGTGTCATTTGCGTCCCTTCCCTTTCCTAAGATTGCCTATGACGGCTTGAGGTCCGACATTCGCACATAGGCCGCGAGATATTCGAGGCTTGTCTTCACGTCGACCAGAACCGGGCCCGGCGTTTCGAGGGCTTGGGCCAAAACCGGCGCAACATCTGCCTGACTGTCGATTTTAAGGCCCGCCGCCCCGAACGCGCGCGCCCAAGCGCTGAAATCCACCTCGGGCAAAACCGTGTTCGCCACTCGGCCAGGGTAATTCTTTTCCTGATAGAGCCGGATGGTACCGAGGCTTTGGTTGTTGGCGACAAAAATTCGCACCGGCAACTGACGTTCGACCGCGACGGTCAATTCGTTCCCCGTCATCTGAAACCCGCCATCACCAACCAAGCAGGCGACCTGCCGCTCGGGTGCGCGCAACCCCGCCGCCACCGCGGCCGGCACGCCGAACCCCATGGCACCCGCCGTCGCGCCGAGAAATAAATGGCTGTCGCGAAACGGAAACAACCGGTGCAGCCAGGTTGCAAAATTGCCCGCATCGTTGATCAGGATGGCATCGTCACCGAGCACATCCGATAGTCCGGCAATGATGTTGCCGAAGGGTACGCCATCATCGGCCTCCGGACGGTCCCATTTCATGCGCTCGGCATGCAACGTGCGGAGGTGCGCGATCCATTCGGCTCGCCCGTCCGCGGCGGGCGGCGCATTGACCTGTGCAATCGCCTCCAAGCTGGCCGTTGCATCCGCCGTTAAACCGACGTCGGTAGAAAAAATGCGGCCGATATGTTCTGAATCGACATAGACATGCACCAACGGTTGCTTGGGATCGGGCGCCGTCGGAATTTCGTAGCCCTGGGTCGTTACGTCGCCGAGGCGTGTGCCGATCGCCACCACCAGATCCGCCTCATTGAGCCGCTCTTTGAACACGGGTGGCATGTTGAAACCGAGATGCGCGACGAAATGCGGGTGGGTGTTGTCGAAAAGATCCTGACGCCGCCAGGCCACGGCGACCGGCAATTGCCATGCCTCGCTTACCGCCTTCAGCGCACGCCGTCCCTGCGCCCCGCCGATCTGCCCGCCGGCGATCAGCAACGGCCGTTTCGCAGCGGCCAGCCGTTCGCAAATTTCCTTGATATCCTCCGCCGTCGGCGACGGCACGTCGACCGGGCTGGGGTCGAGGGCCGGAGCCGCCGTATCGTCGAGCAGCATGTCTTCCGGCAGGGAGATAACGACGGGACCCGGTGTTCCGGTACTAGCGGTATGGAACGCGCGGCGCACGACTTCGGGCAGCTGTTCGGCATCGGTAACCTCCGTCACCATCTTGGCCATGCCACCAAAGAAATCTTCGTAATCCACTTCCTGGAACGCGCCCCGGCCGATATCGGCGCGCGCCACCTGACCGATGAACAACACGAGCGGCACGGCGTCTTGCTGCGCCACATGAATACCGATGGAGGCATTGGTTGCGCCCGGGCCACGGCTACACATGGCGATGCCGGCGCGCCCCGTGATCTTTGCATCCGCCACGGCCATCAAGGCCGCGCCCCCTTCGTGGCGGGTTGTGACCATGTCGATGTCGCCTGCGTCATAGAGCGAATCGATCAAGGCGAGATAGCTTTCACCGGGGACACAAAAGGCGCGGTCGACTTTATGCCGTCTCAATGTTTCAACCAAAACGTCTGCCGCGCGCGCCATTTCGTTCCCCTATCCGTTTTTGAAACGGATGTGGCTTTATGATTCCACCTGGTTACTTAGCCCTTCTCGAATAGGCCATCCGACAGCAGTCGACAAGCGAAACCCGGAGTTCCGCCATTCCCGGCGGCGTCTGCCGTGTTGCTTGCCATTAGGCTTGTCGCACGGTTTGATGGCTGCTCCAATGTGCTACTCATGAGCACCCTCAGGGCCTTCCATGGACAATAACGCGGCGACGCCAGCAACCATGACGGCCGCGCCGTCGAGCTACATGCTCGGCGCGGCATTGACACTTGTCGCTGTCTTCTTCTTTACCTCTTCCCATGGCATCGTTCGCCTATTGGGCGGCGGCCTGCATCCGTTCGAGATTGCCCTCTTTTCTAACGTGTTCTCCGTCGTCTTTTATCTGCCATGGCTGATGCGGTCAGGCATCAGCGCCATGCGGACGCAGAAACTGCGCGTCCACGTCATGCGCGCCATCGTCAACGCGGGTGCTTTGATAACCTGGTACGTCGCACTTGCGATCATGCCCTTGGCGGATGCGGTCGCGCTTGCGCTGACCGGCCCGCTGTTCCTGACCGCGGGCGCCATCCTTATTCTTGGCGAACACGTCGGAATTCGGCGGTGGGTGGCGTTGATGGTCGGCGCCTTAGGAGCCCTGATCATCATTCGCCCAGGCTTTCAGGAAGTCAGCATCGGCGTCGCTTTCGTCCTTGGAAACGCGACATTGGGCGCGGGCGCCAAACTATTTGCGAAGCATCTTACGAAATGGGATTCGGCGGCCGTATGTGGTGTCTACGTCGCCTTGCTGCAAATTCCGATTACGTTGTTTTGCACCTTGTTTGTCTGGCAAACGCCCAACTTGGAACAACTCTTCTGGTTGGTGGCCGTCGGCCTCATGGCAGGCGCGGCGCAGTTGATCATGGTTCAGGCTTATAAGTACGCGGACGTCAGCGCCGTCGAGCCATTACATTACACGCGCCTCATTTGGGCCGCGCTGATCGGTTATTTCGTGTTCTCGGAATTGCCCGACATCTGGACCTGGGTCGGTGGCGCCGTCATCGTCGCGGCAACGACATATGTTGCGCGGCGCGAGGCTAAAGCGCGACAGCGCCTTCTCGAAGCTGCCCCTCCTGTCGCCGAGTAACCGCAGCCAAGCTTTCCTGTCGCCGAATTTGCGCTGGCCACGCCCGGCCGATAGTGTTCTATTTTGGCCCCATGGCAAATGGCGTCAAAAAGGCCAACGGGCACCGCCCGAGCGGACTTCTGCATCTTTTGGATCCTTCATTGCGGCTGGCCCCCCATCCCCGCCAGGAGGACGTCGACTTTGAACTCGACAAGGCATTGTCCACCGTCTTCCGCCTTTCCTCTCATGTCCCCGAAGAAGCTTTTTCCGCCCAAACCCTCGGAACCGAACGCGAAGGCAATGCGGTCGTTATCGGCGACAATGGCTTGCTCCTGACCATCGGCTATCTGGTGGTCGACGCCGACGAAATTACCTTGCATGGCGCCGGCGGGCGCTCCTTCGGCGCCGAATTGTTGGGATACAACCACGAAACCGGTTTTGCGGTTATCCGCGCGTTGGAAGAACCGGGGGTCATGCCGCTGCCGCGGGGGAACTCGCACGCATTGGCGGAACACGAAAAGGTTATTATCGCTCCCTATGGCGGCACCGATCATTCCATCGCCGGCACGGTTGTGTCGCGGCGCGAGTTTGCCGGCTCCTGGGAATATTTGCTCGACCACGCCATCTTTACCGCACCGATCCACCCCAATTGGTCCGGCGCCGCCCTGATCAACGACAAAGGGCATCTTGTCGGCCTTGGCTCACTATGGGTCAACGACGCAAAAGCGGGAGAACAGGACAGCCCCGGCAATATGTTCGTCCCCATCGACCTGTTGGAACCGATCCTCGACGATCTCATAACCACCGGCTTCGCCAAGGCGGAACCCCGTCCATGGCTCGGCATGTACACTTCCGAGGCCATGAAACGGCTGTTCGTCTCCGGAGTCATTCCCGATGGACCGGCAGACGTCGCCGGAATAGAGTCCGGCGATCTGGTCACCGGCGTCGATAATCATCCCGTGGAAAGCTTGGGCGAGATGTATCGTCACATCTGGAGCCAGGGGACGGCCGGCGCGGAAGTGTTGCTCAACATTCACCGCAACGGCGGCGACATGGACATCAAAGTAGTGTCGGACAGCCGCTATCGGTTCATGCAGCAACGGCGGCAACACTAACGCCGGCGCGAAGTCTGTCGCAAACAACGGCGGCATCATTGTGACCGCCGTCACAAATTCTACTTACTTATTAGATGATATAATCATCCATAAGATTTGCGCCGGCCGCGGCGCCCGTGAAGATCGTGTGTGAACAAGATCGGAGGAGGAAATCGATGAAAGCCGTTTTGTATGGTCTTGGCGCCATCGCCGTCATTGTCGTTGTGGTCGTCGTCGGGGTCTTTTTCTTTTCGGGAAACATCGTCAAGACCGCGGTTGAGGAACTGGGGCCGAAACTCACCCAAACCGAGGTGAAACTCGACAAGGTGGATCTGTCGCTCGCAGCGGGTGCAGCCTCGTTGAGCGGCTTGCTGATCGGTAATCCGGAAGGTTTCAACACCCCTCATGCCTTCAAACTGAACAATATCCGTGTCCGGATTGACACCGGTACGCTCGGCAGCGACACAATCGTGATCAAGGAGATCATCATCGATCAGCCGGACGCCATCGCGGAATTCAAAACCTTCGCCTTCAATCCGGTGCGCGCGAGCGCGTCCGTCCAGGAGGCCATGCAGAATTCAAACTTCATGACCATCCAGCGCAACGTAAACGCATTCGTCGGTAAATCCGGCGGCTCAAGTAAAGCGTCGGGCGACAGCGGTGAAGGCCCCAATTTGATCATCGAGAAATTCCGCATGAACGATCTACGGGTACGTGCCGTGTCGCAAAGCGGACTGCCGTTGGATCAGACGTTGCCGCCCTTTTCCATCTCGCTCAACGATATCGGCAAAAAGGAAAACGGCCTGAAACCCGAAGCCATCGCGGCCATCCTTATCCCGCGCGTCCAACAGGCGGTGATGAACGGCATGGCCGGTGATCTTCAGAAAGCCGCCTTCGATGTCGCGAAGACCGTCGGGGGAATTGCGACCGAAGGCGCCAAGGCGGCGACAGAGGGTGCCAAGAAGGCCGTTGAAGGCGCGGGCGGTATGATGGAGAAAACTCTGGAAGAAGGGGCGAAAGGCGCAAGCGACGCCCTGAAGGGTATTTTCGGCGGCAATAAATAGCTCCTAAGGCGCCGAGATCGCTTTGACGTACGCAGCGGGCCCGGCCGGCCAGGATGTACACACCTGCCAGGCCGGATCGGCGCGCAATTTCAGCCACGCCGGTGCCTGGAGAGCACCTTGGTCCGCCAATTGATGAACAATCATGTGCTTCGGCGTGCCCTCCATGACGAGATAGCGTTTCATCCGGACCACCTCTTTTATGTCGGCGAGGGCTGGCAGGTAGACAGTTTCGAACCAAATATTGAAACCTTGAACGTCGGCATCTGCTAGGTCGAAACGGTCGACCCAAAGGATGTCGGCCAATCCGGCACCCGGGTTCTTTTCCAAGGCGGGCCCGACCATACCGAGGGTATAGCGGTCTTGGTTCTTGAAACGCTGATGATAGGCCGCGTCCCGAGGGGCACGCACCTTACGTAACCCCTGATAGGGCGCCCCATAGAGATCACCCAACTCGGGGGTTTCGTAGATCGTGAGGAATTGCTGGGCGCTTGGCGATCCGGTACCGGGCAGAAGATCGAAGCTACCGCAGGGCCCGAAGCCGATATCGTGCCGCGGCGGAAACATGTCCTCGGCGAGAAACTCGCGGAATTCAGCCCACCATTGCGGGTCGAGATCGACGAAAATCGCCAACAATCCTGTTTTCTGGCCGGTTTTATGACCGGTGTTCTTGACCATTCGTGACCCTATCCTTGAACAAGTCTTTGAATCATAACGCCTCCTTAACACCGTGATCATATTAACTTTTTGCATGCCCGGCGAGATGAGACAGCGCTTGCCACGTGCCATGGCGTGGGATAAGCCCTCGCCGCAACGCCCAGACAGAAAGAACACAGCGTGACCGAATTTCGCAATATCGCCATTATCGCCCACGTCGACCACGGCAAAACCACCATGGTGGACGAACTCCTCAAGCAATCGGGCGTTTTCCGTGCCGGCCAGCAGGTCGCCGAACGCGCCATGGATTCCAACGATCTGGAACGCGAGCGCGGCATCACGATCCTGGCCAAGTGCACCTCCGTGGAATGGCACGGTACCCGCATCAATATCATCGATACGCCGGGCCACGCCGATTTCGGCGGCGAGGTGGAACGCATCCTCAGCATGGTGGATGGCGTACTGCTGCTGGTAGACGCAGCCGAAGGCCCGATGCCGCAAACCAAGTTCGTGCTCGGTAAGGCGCTGGCTTTGGGGCTACGGCCGATCGTCGTGATCAACAAGGTGGACCGCGCCGACCAGCGCGCCCATCTGGTACTGGACGAAGTCTTCGATCTGTTCGCCGTGCTCGATGCCGATGAAAACCAACTGGATTTTCCGGTTCTCTATGCCTCGGCCAAGAACGGCTGGGCGGCGGAAGAACCCGAGGGACCGCAAGAAAGCCTGACACCGCTCTTCGAACTGATCATCGCCCACGTACCGCCCCCCGAGGCCGACAGCGATGGCCCCTTCACCATGCTGGCAACGACGTTGGAGGCCGATCCCTATTTGGGACGCATCCTGACCGGTAAGATCACCAGCGGCGCGGCGCGCATCAACATGCCGGTCCATGCGCTGCGTCCCGGCGAAGGCGAGATCGAGGACGCCCGCCTGACCAAGCTTCTCGCCTTCCGCGGCCTCGAACGCGTGCCCGTCGACCAGGCCGAGGCCGGCGATATCGTCGCTGTGGCCGGATTAGCGGAGGCGACCGTCGCCGACACCTTGTGCGCGCCGGAGGTCACAGAGCCGTTGAAGGCCCAGCCCATCGATCCGCCGACCCTCGCCATGACCTTCTCGATCAATGACAGTCCACTCGCGGGCACCGAAGGCGATAAGGTGACCTCGCGCATGATCTGGGAACGCCTGCAGCGCGAAGCGGAAAGCAATGTCGCGATTCAGGTATCGCAGACGGCGGATGCCAATGCTTTCGAAGTCGCGGGACGGGGCGAACTGCAGTTGGGCGTCCTGATTGAAACCATGCGTCGTGAAGGGTTCGAGTTGTCGATCAGCCGGCCGCGCGTCGTCTACCAAACCGACGAGAGCAGCGGCCAGCGTCTGGAACCCATCGAAGAAGTGACCATCGACGTCGACGAGGAGTTCGCGGGTGCGGTGGTGGAAAAGCTTGGCAAGCGCCGCGCCGATCTGCTGGAAATGAAAAGTGGCGAGCGGGGCAAGCAACGTCTTGTCTTCCACGCGCCGTCACGGGCCCTGATCGGCTATCATGGCGAATTCATGACTGACACAAGAGGCACTGGTGTTTTGAACCGGGTATTCCACGGCTATGCCCCTTATCGCGGCGCCATCGAAAGCAGACGTGCCGGTGTCCTGATTTCCCTTAGCGAAGGCAAAGCGATTGCCTATGCGTTGTGGAATTTGGAGGAGCGTGGTCCCTTGTTCATTGGCGCCGGCGAACGCGTTTATGGCGGTATGATCATCGGCGAACACAACCGGGGCAGCGATCTCGAAGTGAACCCGCTCAAGGCCAAGCAACTCACGAATATTCGGGCTTCCGGCAAAGACGATGCCGTCGACCTGACCAAGCCGCTGGAAATGACTCTCGATAAGGCGATCGCCTATATCGGCGAGGACGAACTGGTCGAGGTCACGCCCAAAAGCGTCCGCCTGCGTAAACGCTATCTCGATCCACACGAGCGCAAACGCCATTCCAAGAAAGCCGAGGTGGCGTAGCCAATGAAAGCACGCGTCAAATGGGTCGAGGAGCGTACCTTCCTCGGCGAGTCCGGCAGCGGCCATACGGTCGTCATGGACGGCGCGCCCGATGCCGGCGGACGAGATCTCGGGGTTCGGCCGATGGAAATGCTATTATTGGGGCTGGGCGGCTGTACGGCCTACGATGTCGTCGATATCTTGCAAAAATCGCGCGAACCCGTCGACGACGTGGTGATCGAAATCGACGCCGAGCGTTCCGACGATATCCCTAAAGTTTTTACCCGCATCGCCGTCAAATACATCGTCACGGGACGTGGCCTGAACCCCAAGAAGGTCGAGCGAGCGGTACACCTGTCCGCCGACAAATATTGCTCCGCCTCGGTCATGCTCGGCGCCACCGCGGAGATGACGCATGATTTCGAGATCGTCGAAACCGGCCAATAAATCGAATTCCGGTTGCCGGAATGTCGCTGAATTACAGAGTCCTGCCCCCGGACACGCCTGAATTCCTGCACCCTTAGATTAGCAACCTTGGATTCAAAGGTTGCGAAGCAACTCCCTAAAGCGCAGACTTCTAAACATACCGGCACCGAGAATGCCGGCCGCAAAGGTGACCGCGGCGAGGAGGACTAGGTCTAGTCTCTTATTTTGCTTGTTGTATCTCCCGCTGCAGGCACCCGGACATAGGACGGGCGAGTATCAACTGGGAGTTATGCATATGTTGAAGAAACTCGGAACAAGCGCGGTTGGCATCGCCGCCGCGGTAACAGTGCTGGCCTCCGGGCCGGCGTTGGCGCAGAAGTCGAAAGACACCCTCCGCGCCGTGTCAGAGCAACCGATTTCCCTGCTCGACAGAATTTACAACCCGCAGCCGGCAACCACTCTGATGACCAGCGTCGTGTTCGACGGTCTGCTCCAATACGACCCGATTGCACGCAAGATCGTGCCCAACTTGGCAAAGTCGTGGACTCGCATCGACGAGTACACGGTCGAACTCGATCTGCGTGATGATGTCACCTTCCATAATGGCGACAAGTTCACCGCCGACGACGTGGTGGCGACTATCGGTCACATGATCGATCCCACGACGCAGTTCCGGTTCAAAGCCAACCGCTATGGCTGGATCAAAGCCGTTGAGAAGGTTAGCGACTATAAGGTCCGTGTCATTGCGAAGAAGCCTTTTTCCCCGGCTTTGATCAAACTGGGCAACGATACGCTGATGCACCCGAAAGGTCCGTTCCTGGCCAATCCGAAAGAGTTCGGCAAGAACCCGATCGGGACCGGCCCCTACCGGGTTGAGCAGGTGGATTCCACCGACGGCGTGATCATGAAGAAGTTTGACGACTTCAAACTGCAAGCCTCCTATCGGCCGGAAGCGAAAATCGGCACTGTCGAGATCAAGCCGGTGACCGATCGTCAGACCCAGTTCGCGCGTTTGATGGTGGGTGAGCAGGACCTCATGTCGAGTGTTCCAGCCGACGAAGCCGATGCGCTGGCTCAGAACCCCAATCTCAAGGTAACAGTCATGGACACCGTGTCGTTCAGCTATATGCAGTTCGACTCGGCAGACCGCGGCAAGATCGGTTACCTCAAGGATCCGAAAGTCCGCTTAGCCCTGTCAATGGCCGTCAACCGGGAAGCTATCAAGAAGGCATTGACGCCTGCTGCAGCACACAATATTCCGCTGCCCGGCGGCATGTGTCACAAGTGGATTAACGCATGCGATTACTCCACTAAGCTGCCGGCATACAATCCGGAAAAGGCCAAGCAGCTTCTCGCCGAAGCCGGCTATCCGGACGGGTTCCCGCTGGAACTGACTTCCTGGGGTGCCGTCGGTAAGATCGCCGAAGCGGTTGTCGGCGATCTGCGTAAGGTCGGCGTCAAGGCAAGCCTCGATCACGTCACCTACGGCGTCTATTCCAAGAAGCGCTCGGCGGGCAAACTGCAAACGCTGATCAGCTATTGGGATAACGCGGGTGGCCAGCCGGACATCGACAACACCATGGGCTTCTTCTACCTCCCGGGTGTCCGCGACTACATGCAGGACAAGCGGCTTCACGAAATGACGGGTTTGACCCGTGCGGAGTTCGATCCGGAGAAACGCCAAGCTCTCGTGCGCGAAGCTATGGATCGGGTGACGGAAAACAACTACCTAATGCCGCTCATTTCGGTACCGGCCGTGGTCGTTCACAGCAAGGATGTCGTCCTGCACAACAACCACAAGAGCCCGGAAGGTTATCTCTACAACTACATGGAATGGGCTAAGTAAGCTTCCATGTGACTTTTGGACCGGCGGCGAGCCTTCGCCGCCGGTTCTTTATTTCGACGGCAACGTTTCTTGATGGAGAAGATGAAAAAATGAAAACATCGAACGGCAAACACGGCCCCTTCCGCGCCGACCAGGTCGGTAGCCTGCTTCGCCCGCAGGAACTCAAGGATGCGCGGGAGAAAAAGAAAAACGGGGAATTAACGGCCGAAGCCCTCCACGAGCTCGAGGACAATCTGATCCGCGTCGCCGTTAAAAAGGAAGAAGAAACCGGCATGCAAGCCGTGACCGACGGCGATTTCCGCCGCCAATCCTGGTCTGGCGATTTCCTGACGTCCATCGGCGGCGTCGGCACGATGTCGGCTCCGGGCACGACCGGCCAGACCGAGACAGAGGTCGGCAAAGTCGTCAAAAATTGGAACCCTCCGACCCCGACGACCACCGCCAAACTGAAATGGCCAGAAGGTGGTATCCAGCATGAGTCGTTCGAGTTTCTCAAAAGCGTGACCAGCCATACGCCCAAGGTCACCGTCCCCTCGCCCAGCATGCTCCACTTCCGGGGCGGCCGCGGGGGCGTCGACGAAAAAGCCTATCCAGACATGGAAGAATTCTTCGACGATGTCTCCAAGGTTTGGCGTTCCGAGGTGATGGACCTGGCCGCCGCCGGCTGCCGGTACGTTCAATTCGACGACACCAACCTCGCTTATCTTTGCGACGAGCGCCTGCGCGCCCGCGCCCGCGAAATTGGCGAGGATCCGGATCAGCTGCCGCACCTCTATGCGCGGCTGATCAACAATGCCATTGCCGATCGCCCCGACGACATGGCGATCACCATTCACCTGTGCCGCGGCAACTCGCTTAGCCGCGGCCATGCCGAGGGCGGCTATGAGCCGGTCGCAGACGCGATCTTCAACGAAGTCAAAGTCGACGGATTCTTCCTCGAGTACGACGACGAAAGGTCTGGCGACTTCAAACCGCTGCGCTTCGTCCCCAAGGGCGGCCCGCGCATTGTTCTTGGCATTGTCACGTCTAAGTTCGGCGAACCGGAGAGTAAAGACGACCTGAACCGACGCCTCGACAACGCGGCACAGTACATGCCCGAAGATCAGATGTGCATTAGCCCGCAATGCGGCTTCGCGAGCCATACGGGCGGCAACATCCTGACCGAGGACCAACAATGGGCCAAGCTGCGCTTGTGCGTTGAAATGGCCGAGCAGCGTTGGGGCAGCGCCGTTTAACGCGCTTTACACGTAAACGATACAAAAGGCCGGGAGCGATCCCGGCCTTTATTTTTTGCCGCTGCTCTCGCCGTCTCCCAACTTACCGAGGGGCATCTGCGCACCAGCCAGCCGGCTGCGGAGTAGGTTGAGCACCCGTGCCGCCGTTTCCAGTTCCCGGACGTCAATCTCGCTGGCCATATCCTTGGCCATCTCGACCGCCATGCCCGCAAGATTGTCCGTAAGCTGCTTGTGCAGCGCCCGGCCCCTTTCCGTCAACTGAATGAGCCGTGACCGCTTGTGGGCCGGATTGTCGATGAACTCGATCAACCCTTCCGCCTCTGCCTCATTGGCGATTTTCTGGATGTGCTGACGGCTGACCGGCCGGATGCGGGCAAGCTGGGGTACTGTTTGTGGCCCATCGAGGGCCAAAGAATGTAAAAACCCCCAGATTCCGGCGCCACCCGGGGTCACATGCCCCGAGTGCTTTCCGGCATCCCGCAGCCGGAAATAAACGCCCATCGCCTCGAACATGACGTTCATCAGCGCCGCGCCTTCATGGGTAAGTTTGGTTTTCTGCTCCATAATCCGCCCTTTTTTATACGAGCCAGCTCTTATTGACAACTAATTTGTCATTTTATTGTTGACTTCAGAGCCGCCCTTCTCTATTTGACAATTTAATTGTCATTTTAGCACTCAGCCGGGGAGATACCCGATGAAGAAGAGAACAGCCGTCATTGCCTCATTCGCAGGATTGTTGGCCGCCGCCGGGATAACTCACGCAGCAACGAACGATGGAAACCGCGGCTGGTGTCATCATGGCCAGCACCCACACCAAAGTTTTTGCCACCAGGACATGGAAGCGGGAACAGCGGCCATGCTCACCTATGGTCGTTTCGCCCTTAAGATAAGCAACGCACAACGCCCCCTCTGGGATGACTTTGCCCGTGCCGTTGAAACGGCGAGCACGACCTATCAAGAGGCCTGCGGCAATGCGCAAGCCGCCGAGGCCGAAGCGCCCGACCTGCCAACCCGCCTCGCGCATTTGGAAACCATGATGGAAGCCGGATTGGCCGCCGTGCGTCATATCCGCCCTGCCTTCGATACACTTCATGCAGCATTGTCCGAGGAACAACGGGCGAAATTATCCGAATTCGGACCTAGAATGGACTCATGGCCCTCCCACGTATGGGGCCGGCATTGATTAAAAGGAAAAATGAGAAGGGGAGCCGGCCATGAATGACGACACAATCATGGACCTCGAGGATCGGGCGCATGTCGTTATCCGTCCGCCCCTTCTCTGGTTCCTGGTGGTTGCGTCGTGGGGCCTCGACTGGCTCGTCGCCCTGCCCTTCGTGCCGGCACCTTGGCCGAACATTTGGATCGGCAGTGGGATATTCGCGGCCGGTTTTCTGTTAGCGCTCTGGGCCTTTAAACAGTTCCCGAGCTTCCGTGAGGACGTTGATACTCACACGCCGAGCACCGTCATCATCGAGAGCGGCCCCTTCTCCGTCAGCCGCAATCCCATCTATCTCGGCATGCTGATCGGGATCCTCGGCGCGGCCATCGCCGCCAATACCCTTTGGATATTGCTGGCCCTGGTGGTTTGGTACCCGGTGATGCGCTGGGGCGTTATCGCCCGCGAGGAAGCCTATCTCGAGCGCAAGTTCGGCGAGACCTATCTCGCCTATAAACGCCGCGTCCGGCGCTGGATTTAGGCAGCCAACGCCACCCGCACCTCGGGCCAGACGGCCTCGCCGCGCGCGCGGCGGCTTTCGAGTTGCTGTGCCGGCGTTCGGGGCGACATGGCGCCGCGGAAATTGGGCCGTGCCTTGATGGCATCGAACCATTGGGTGAGGCGCGGGCGGCTTTCCATCCACATGCCGTCGAAACCGATCACCTCAAGCCGCAGCACATAAGACGTCACCGCCGCGTCGGCGAGCGTGTATTGATCACCCATGATCCAAGGGCCGCCGAATTCATCGAGGTGCGCGTCGATCATGCCGAGTAAAGTATCCATGCCCTTTATGGCAGTTTTGAACACGTCGGCGCCGACACCGTGTTCGAGAATTTGGCGCTGGCGTTCGGCCTTGGCCCGGTCCGGCAATCTAGCGAGACGTTTTTCCAACTCATCCGGTGCCGTCGCCTCGACGATCTCATAGCGGTGGATGACCGTAAAGGTCACCAGATTGGTATGGGCGTGCCCCACTTCGTCCAGCCATTTGGGAAAATGACGCATCCGATAAACGAGATACGGATCACTGGGTTTCATCGCCGGGGCAGGAAATTTGTCGTCCAAATACTCCATGATCAGGGACGATTCAGTAAGGATCCGGCCATCATGGATGATCGTCGGCACCACCGCCTTGGGATTGAGCTTCACGTAGTCGGGGTTGAATTGTTCCCCTTTCATCAGATCGATATCGTGCTCGGTGTAGTCGATCCCCTTTTCCTCGAGAACCAACCGCACCTTGGCCGAACAGGTGGATTGGAATGCCTGATAAAGCTCGATCATGGTTCTCTCCCTGGGTTACTTTCCCGCCTATGACTTGGCGACGTTGAGCCATTCTCCCCCATCGGTCCGGCTATGCAATGGTTTTGCGGGTGGTTCACCCGAACCCGTGCTATCAGGGCGCCCCATTCCGATCCGCGGGCAATCCGCGCCCCCGGAATACCGAAACCTACGAAAAAGCAATAAAAGACCCAATATGAACGATATGCGTTCCCCTGCTGCCGCCGTTCCCCTGCCGCAAACCATAACCGGCCGGGCGATGACCCTATTTCGTTTGGCGAGCCCCGTGATCTTGTCACGTTCCGGCATGCTTCTGATGTCGGTGGTCGATACGGTCATGGTCGGCCGTTTTGCCGCGCGGGAGCTCGCCTATCAGTCCATCGCGGTATCGGTCATCATTCCGCTGGTCGTGACTTCCGTCGGCCTGATCATGGGCACGCTCGTGATGACGGCACGGGCCCTTGGCCAGGGCAATCTCGAAGAATGCGGCGCGGCCTGGCGGCGCGGCATCGTCTACGCCAGCGTGCTGGGGACCATCGGATTGGTATTGGCGCTGTTCGCCGAACCATTCCTACTGCTCATGGGACAGGACCCAGATATCGCCCGCGGCGGCGGGCATGTCGCTTTCGTGCTAGGCCTCGGCGTCCCGCCCATGATCATCTATATGGCCAGCGCCTATTTTCTCGAGGCCCTCCGGCGCCCGACCATTCCGATGAGCCTGATGGTTATCGCCAATCTGGTAAACGTGGGTTTCAACTGGGTATGGATTTACGGCAACTTCGGTTTCGAGGCCATGGGCGCCGAAGGCGCCGCCTGGGCAACGACCCTCGCGCGTCTCGTGCTGGCTGTTTGCATTGTCACGGTCATCTGGAATCTGAAGAACCACGAAGCCCTCGCCATTCGCAAACCCGCCCCCGGTGGCTGGCGCGATTGGGCGCAGCAACGCCGGATCGGCTATTCCGCAGGGGGCAGTCAACTCGTCGAAACCTCCGCCATGTCGGCGCAGGCGTTGATCGCCGGCTTGTTGGGCGCCAACGCGCTCGCCGCCTATTCCATTTCCTTTCAGGTCCTCGCGATGGTGTTCATGTCGGCCATTGGCATCGGCGCCGCCACCGCCGTTCAGGTGGGGCATGCATGGGGACGCCGTGACGTGACCGAAATGGCCAAGGCGGGATGGACCGGGCTCGGCGTGAACACCATTGTCATGCTGGCATTTGCAATCGTCGTTTATGTATATGCGCCGTCGATCGCCAACGGTTTCGCCAACGAGAGCCGCCTTATTGCCGTGGCCATTCCGTTGATCATGTTTACCGCCCTTCTCCTTCCCCCCGATGGCGGGCAGGCGGTCCTCGCCCACGCCCTGCGCGGCCGCGGCGACACCTGGGTCCCGGTCATGCTCCACGCCTTTTCCTACTACGTCGTCTTGATCCCCTTGGCCTATTTCCTCGCCCTGAAAACCGATCAGGGCGTGGTCGGCATCCTCGAGGCATTGTTGATCGCTTCTGTGGTATCGATGGCCTTGCTCGGCGGCCGTTTCTATTGGCTCGCCGAACGCGACGCCCGCCGCCTGGCGGCCGAGGCATCCTAACGATCTTTTCGGTGGGGATTTAGATCAGCCGCTCGCGCAATCGACACAGAGCGGCGCAGCGGGGTCTGTATCCAGCCGTTTCGGTGAAATTTCGTCGCCGCAAGAAAGGCAATAGCCGTACTCGCCTTCCTCCATGCGCTTCAGAGCGGCATCGATGCGTTGAATTTCGACCTCGCGGCGGCGTTCCTGTTCCAAGGCCATTTCATGAAGCTGCATGGCATCCATGCGCGCCAAACGGCCCTGGGTCTGTTGATCCAGTTCCACAGGCTTGCGGTCGCCCTCGGTCATCTCCTCGAGCTTTTCGATGTCAGCACGCTCGTCGAGAAGACGTTTTTTCATCTTCTTCAAATCGAGGCCCTTTTTCTTTTTAGCCGGCGCTTTTGCCATAACGTATTGAGCTTAGCACATAAATACGGCTCGCCGACAAGACGTTATGGTAACGAAACCCCGCTATGGAACGACCGCAAGTTGTTTCCCGGCGGTCCATACACCGCTATGGCGCGGGATCCGCACCGATCAAAACGAAGGCAATCCGGCACGGTTCCGTGCCTCGATTGACCCAGGCGTGATAGGTGCCGCGTTGGATCACCACGTCGCCGGCCGTTAGATGCACCTCCGAATCGTCGAGCAACATGTCGATCTCGCCGGATAGAACGAAGGCGTAATCGACCGAATCGGTTTTGTGCATGCCGGGGTCGCGGGGATCGTCCGGCACAGTGGCGCCGCGGCTTTTCAGGAAGTCCTGCTCGCCGCTGGTATCGTGTCCGGCGACGGGAATGAATTCGACGATACGGCAGATATTCCCATTGGCCACTGGCGGAATGGGGAGATTATCGGCGTTGCCTGCATCCTCGCTCCCGCTGTTGTCGACGGGCGTCGTGTCGCTCTTCCACAAAATGGCAAAGCCGTTATCGGCCCCAGAGGCCATGCTCACAGGCGGTGTCCCGTCGTACAGCACCACGGCCTTACCACTGCTGTCATGGCCGGTAACGACACGTCGAATATTCATCGGATCAGGCATTTAGGACCTCCCTTGTCGATAGCCTTATCGACCGGACGATTTGGACGACCGGCCTTTCAGATTATTTATTGCAGCATATCCTAATGAGCGGGGCCGACGCGGCAATCGGATTCTCGCGGGTCCGGAACACGGACGTTCCTGGAAGGCCTAGACGATTTCCCGGATCTTCTTGGCGAGTTCCTTCGCCTCGAAGGGCTTGTTGATCAGCGGGAAACGCAACTCGCCGTTGGTGCTCTTGAGAATCTGTTCCTCCGCATAACCCGACATCATCAAAACCTTGAGTTCGGGATGCTTGCCGACAAGTGTCTTGGCGAGATCGTGGCCGCTGGTGCCGTTGGGCAGCACAACATCGGTCAGCAACAGATCGATGGGGTCAGGAAGGCGCGCCATCACTTTGTCGATGCCGGAGCCGTCGCCGCCGTCGACGGTTTGGAAGCCCAATCCGCCGAGAATTTCCAGAACGACCTGACGTACTTCGGGGTCGTCCTCGATCACCAGGACACGCCGGTCCGGATCGACCTCGGCCTCGCCACCGGCCTCATCCACGTTGTCGTTGGCCGATACCTTGTCCGACTTCGGCAGATAAAGGGTCACAGTCGTCCCCTTGCCCATTTCACTGTCCACCGTAATGCCGCCGCCGGACTGCTTGATGAAGCCATGCACCATGCTGAGACCAAGGCCGCTGCCACGGCCGAACTCCTTGGTCGTAAAGAAGGGGTCGAAAATCTTTTCGAGATTCTTGGGAGAAATGCCGTGCCCCTCGTCCGTGATGCTGACGGCAACGTAGTCGCCGGGGGCGATATCGGCATGATCCTTGGCGATCCGGGCGTTACGAACATCGAGCACCAAATCGCCGCCATCGGGCATGGCATCGCGGCTGTTGATGGCCAAATTCAGAATGGCATTCTCCAACTGCGAGGCGTCGACCATCGCTTCCCAAATGTCCGCCGCGATATGAGTCTTCACAACGATTGCCTCACTCAGTGTCCTTTCGAACAGGCTCAGCATATTGCGTACCAATTCGCCGACGTCGGTGGACCGTGGTAACAGCGTCTGCTTCCGCGAGAAGGCCAGCAGATGCTGCGTCAACGCAGCGCCCCGGCGCACGATCGTGATCGCGCGGTCGATCTTCTCTTCGACCTCCTGGTTGCCCTCGCTTTTGATCTGCGCCAGTTCGAGGTTTCCCTGAAGCGCCGCCAGCAGGTTGTTGAAGTCGTGCGCGATCCCGCCCGTCAGCTGGCCGACCGCCTCCATTTTCTGCGCCTGACGCAACTGTTCTTCGGATTCCTTACGCGCCGTGATGTCCTGGATTTGGCCGATGACATATTGGAGTTTGCCGTCCGGCCCGTGAACCAGTGCGCGGCTCAACTCACCCCAAACGGTCTCACCGTCCTTGGTCAAATAGCGTTTCTCCCTTGGCCCCTCGCCTCCCCCGGTTTTCAGGGTTTTCTGGCGCTGTATCCGCGTATCTTGCACGTCGTCGGGGTGAGTGACGTCGAATACCTTTTTGCCGACCAACTCTTCTTCGTCATAGCCGAGCATCTTGCAAAAGGCGGGATTCACCCCGATAAAACTTCCCGCAGGATCGGTAATCGTCATGCCGATGCCGGCATTGACGAAGATACTGCGGAATCGTTCCTCGCTGGCGCGATGGGCTTCCTCGGCTTCCTTCCGGTTGGTGATGTCCTGAATCATCCCCGTGATGGTTAAGGGCGGCTGATATCCATCGACAATGGCATTTTCGCCTTCGGCATGAATCCACCGCTTGTTGCCGTCGCCCTGCACGACCCGGTAATCGATGGAAAACCGCGAGGTGCCATGAAGGGCCTCGGAAAGGGCGTGGTTCAGAATATCGCGATCCTCGAACGCGACGAACTTCTCGAACTCAGCCCGCGACAGGCAACATTCCGTTTCACCGCAGCCGATCAGCCGTGCGCTGTCCGCCGACAACTGAAACACGTCCTCCAACGCCGAGTATTCCCAACTGCCGATATGACCGATGCGTTGGGCCTCCGACAAACGATGCTCGCTTTGGCGCAACGAGTCCGATTTCTCGCGGTACTGGGAAAGAAACCGCGCGATGGTGCCGAATTCGGTCCGGTCGTCGGCCAACGGAATCCGCACGTCTTTCTTTCCCTGCACCAATTGATTCAAGGTGCCGATGATCGCCGCCAGCCTCGCGGTCATATTCCGACCAATGGCCAGCGTGAATCCGCCGATCAACACAAGGATGACGAGGGTGCTCGAGAAAACGAGAACCTTGTAGTCCTTCTGCACGGTGCTCGCGCGCGCGACACCCTGGTCGGCGATACGGCGAAGGGTAAAACGTAGTTCACCGAGCCCACCGGAAAGCGCCGCATAGTCCCGCTCTGCGGCATGCCAGCTGTCTTCAATCGAGAGGCTACGTGCATAGAGCTCGGCGTATCGGGTCTTGGCTTCGCTCAAAACGCGGATGGCGTCGTTGCGCGCGGCAGAGCCTTGGCTTTGTTCGTCGATGGCCGCAATCAAGCGATCGAAATCAACTGCGCGCAACGCGTACTGGTCGTTGCCACGCCGAATGCGCAACAGATTGAGCGGAAAATCGAAAAGCACACCCGCATGACGGTCCGTAACTTGGGGGGGCGTTCCCAGCGCGATATTGAAAGCCCGCTCCGCTTCGGCACCAATGGCCCGAAGCTCTTCCTCGATCGCCTGCTCGCTCCAACCGCGCCGCAGGTCGCCGAACGCCCGCACGGAATTTTGGTATTCTACGCCGAGCTTCGTTAACCGACGGAAGATTTCCGCCAATTCGGGGTTGAGTACGGTCGCAGCATCGCCCCGCAACTTGGTCAGGGCGACCTCTATGTGGCCGCTAAAGCTTTCCAGATCGGCGGAACTGCCGGATTCGCTGAACCGACGCTGAAAATCGCGCGCTTGCTGAACCAGGTTGGTAATCGTCCCTTCTTCGATTTCCAGAACGAGGGCATAGTCGACGTCACCCAATCGGTCGACCAACCGGTCCGAGTTGTAGACGAACATGCCCGCCAGGGTGACAAGCCCCAGCGCGCCAACCAGCGATATGGCGACGATCTGCAAGCGAACATTGAAGCGCTTGAGCACGAATTCCCTCTCCTCGATCCCTCTAGGATATGTGGGACTTGCGGAAGCTATCTTGGCGTCAGCGCGAATACGCCGCCTCCATCCGGAGAGGGCCTCTGACATCAGCCACTTGAATTCTAGGAGGAAAACTCAAAAAAAGTGTTACATCCGAAATGTAACTTATGAGGTCTTCACCGGTCTGCATGCCGCCGTTTTGCCCGCTTCGTGATACTCGTTATTCGGTTATCTGATAAGAATAACCTCGTTATGATTGCAAAATCTTCAAGTCAGGTCATGTTTTTTAAGGCGGCTCCTGAGCTGGTGGTAGCCGAGGCCCAAATGACGCGCGGTATCCTTCTGGCTGTGGCGGTTGGCCGCCAGGGCTTCGACGAGGAGCCTTTTTTCGAACGCCTTGACCGCTTCGCGCAGATCAAGAGGCGTCGCCGCAGAAATCTGCGAATTCCGGGGGACATCTCCCTCTTCCCGCCGCGCCGGTTGAGCCTGCTTTTGCTTGGAAATCGGCCGATAGGGCGACTCGAACGGGTCGAGAATGATCGTTTCAATGGGCGTCTCGGCGTCGCCATGTAGATAGACGGCCCGTTCAGCGGTGTTCTTCAGTTCCCGCACGTTCCCTGGCCAATCATGCTTGGTGAGACGGGTCATCGCCTCCCGCGCAAAACCGGGGAAACTCTCCCACTCCAACTCACGCGCCATCGCGCGGCCGAAATGCAGGGCAAGTAGGGCCACATCGCCGGTCCGATGGCGAAGTTGCGGAACCGTCAACACGTCGAACGACAAGCGGTCCAGCAAATCGTTGCGAAAACGACCGTCCGCGGCCGCCGCCGGCAGGTCAATGTTGGTGGCACCTATAACCCGAACATCAACGGAAATGGTTTCGTTACCGCCGACACGCTCAAAGGTGCCGTACTCGATGACCCGCAGGATCTTTTCCTGGACAGGCAGAGGGGCATTGCCGATTTCGTCCAAAAACAAGGTCCCACCATCCGCCAACTCGAAGCGGCCGATACGGCGCCGGGCGGCCCCCGTAAAAGCGCCGGCCTCGTGCCCGAACAACTCGCTTTCCAGCAGGCTTTCGGGCAGCGCCGCGCAATTGAGTTCAACAAACGATCCCTGCCAACGGCGTGACAAGTGATGCAACCGCGCGGCGATCAGTTCCTTGCCGGTTCCCCGCTCCCCAATCACCAGCACCGGCCGGTCCTGAGGCGCGGCCAGAGATACCCGCTCCATCAGCTGAAGGAAGGGGGGAGATTCACCGACAAGCGGCGGCAGATCAGGAGGAAATGCCATTGCATGAATATACATATAAATTAGCGTTTTCCACTATTTTTTAGTTTTTTCTTTTATCTGCAAAAATGACGAAATCACGCCAAAAATCATACAATCCCCTTTTATTCCAATGATTTATCGCGCTCCCAGCCAAGTTGGCACGGCATGTGCTCTATGAGAAACAGAACCCTGTTACTCGCCCGCCCGACGGCGCTCATAGGAGGAAACGGACAATGGGCATTTTTTCGAGACTATCCGACATCATCAATTCCAACCTGACGTCCTTGCTCGACAAGGCGGAGGATCCGGAAAAGATGATCCGGCTGATGATCCGCGAGATGGAAGATACATTGGTCGAGGTCCGCTCCGACGCGGCCCGCATCATTGCCGACCGGAAGGAAGCGCAACGCACGCTGTCCCGGATCGAGGATGCCTGCGCCGAATGGCAACGCAAGGCGGAACTCGCCGTGTTCAAGGAGCGCGAGGATCTGGCCAAAGGGGCTTTGCTTGAAAAGGCCAAGCTCGAAGAAACCGCTAAACTGTTGTCCGAAGATGTCGACAACCTGTCCTTCGCGCTTCAAAAACACGAAGAAGATATCGTCAAACTGGAGAACAAGCTCCGCGAAGCGAAAGCCAAGCAAAAGAGCCTTCAGGCGCGCGCCGAAACGGCCACCTCCCAGCTCAAGGTCCGCCGCCAAATCAACAACCGGCGCATCGACGAGGCCTTCGCCCGTTTCGACACCATGGAACGGCGTATGGACTCCTTGGAGGGTGAGGTGGAAAGCTTCGACCTCGGCAAGGGGAAGACGCTCTCCGAAGAGATCGCCGAACTGGAAGCCGAATCCGCGATTGAGGACGAGCTCGCCGCGCTTAAAGCCCGCTTGGCCAAGAGCAAATCCAAAGCGGCGGAAAACTAAGGATACTTGATCCGGCAGTCCGACAGGCCAACTGAAGCATGGTCTGCTGAGCGAAAGAGAGTTGAAAGAAAGTTATGGGTGGATTTTTCCTTTTCCCAATCTTCGCGATGTTCGTGGTGGTCGTGCTCCCGATTTGGATCATCGCCCACTACATGACGAACTGGCGTACCCACAAGACGATGACGTCCGGCGACGAGAAATTGCTCGCAGACCTATGGGAAACCGCCGGCAAGATGGAAGACCGCATTAGAAACCTGGAGCGCATTCTCGATCAAGAGGCGCCCGATTGGAGGACCCGGATATGAGATGTGGCCCTGGACATTGGCGCCGCGGTGAACGGCACATGAGCCCCAACAAGCTCTATCGCGATCCGGCCAGCGGCATCTTCCGCGGCGTGTGCGCCGGTATCGGCGACTATTTCGGCATCTCGGTGGGCCTGGTCCGTATTCTGACCGTCCTTGGCGTCTTCGTTTTCAGCTTCCCCGTCGTCATCGGCTATCTGGTGCTGGGATTTGTTCTCGATCCGAAACCGAGCGGACTGTACCGGTCGCCGGACGAGGAGAGCTTCTGGCGCCGCGCCCGGGTCGACCCCAAGGGCACGGTCAGCGATATCCAACAGAAATTCCGCGACGTTGAGCGCCGCATCCGTGAGGCCGAAGCCTACGTCACCTCGTCGGAATTCCGGCTCAACCGGGATTTCAAGGAACTGTAAGGCTGTTAGCGGCCGATGGGACCCATCGGCCGCCCGCCGTTCTAGAAGCGGTAGCCGACACCGAGACCAACCACCCAAGGATCGAGATCGGTCCCTTTGGCGTTGATGGCGCCGCCATTCACCTTGATATCCGTATCGACGAAAACCTTCTTCAGATCGAAGTTGATCGACCAGCGATCGTTCAGCTTGTAGTCGATCCCCGCCTGGAAGGCGTAGCCGAATTCATCGGAATAATCGACGTCGCTCACGCTGCGGCCGGTCTTGACGTTGTACATGATCGTGTAATTGACGCCCGCACCAATGTAGGGACTAAAGTCGCCATCCGGCATGAAGTGGTATTGAAGGGTGAGCACCGGCGGCAGGGCCCACACCGTGCCCAAATCGAGATCGCCCGAAGAAGACCCCTTCACCTCGACCGAATGGTTGGTCGTGCCGAGAATTAATTCGGCGGCGATGTTCTTGGTGAAGAAATAGGTGAAATCCAATTCGGGCACGTAAGCGTCGCTGGTCCGTGCGGACCCGCCCAGCGTGTCGGTGGTGCCGCTGGTATCGGTCAGGAAACCGATGCCGCGCATACGCACCAATAGATCACCCTGATCCTTGGCAAGCGCGTCTTGGGTCGTCATGAGCATGCAGAGAATGAAACCCGCGATCGCGGGCAAACCGAGGCGAGACAGCATGATGGAGACCTCCTAAAGACCATCATTCCGTTCCCGCCCCCCCATCAGGAGCCGGAAAATTACAAGGTGTGGGGATTATCTCTCCCCACTTTCACAACATATAGTAAAGGTTAAAAAATAAAACAAGCGGCCCGGAAGACCGGACCGCTTGAAAAATCGATACGGGAAAAATTACAGTCCCGCGGCTTTCGCCTCGCGCCTTTTCTCGTGCAGGATGAATTCGGTGTAGCCGTTCGGCTGCTCCAATCCTTTGAACACGAGATCGCACGCCGCCTGGAAGCCGATCGACGTGTCGAAGCCAGGCGCCATCGTCCGATAGTTGGGATCGCCGGCGTTCTGACGGTCCACCACCTCGGCCATTTTCTTCATGCTCGCCATGACCTGCTCCTTGGTACAAATACCGTGATGCAGCCAGTTGGCGATGTGCTGTGACGAAATACGCAACGTGGCACGGTCTTCCATCAGACCGACGTCATTGATGTCCGGCACCTTGGAACAGCCGACGCCCTGCTCCACCCAACGGACCACATACCCGAGTATGCCCTGGGCGTTGTTGTCCAATTCCTGCTGCACTTCGGCTTCGGACAGGTTGGCACCGTGCAGCAACGGCACGGTGAGGATGTTGTCGAGGCTCGCCCGGTCGCGGCTTTTGAGTTCCTCTTGGCGCGCCGCCACATCGCATTGATGGTAGTGAATGGCGTGCAGGGTTGCCGCCGTCGGCGACGGTACCCAGGCTGTATTGGCACCCGCCTTCGGATGGCCGATCTTGGCCTCCATCATCGCCGCCATCTCGTCGGGCATGGCCCACATGCCCTTGCCGATCTGAGCGACGCCACGGAAACCGGTTTCGAGACCGATATCGACGTTCCAATCCTCATAGGACGCGATCCAGGGCTGTGCCTTGATGTCGTTCTTGCGGAGGAAGGGTCCCGCTTCCATCGAGGTATGAATCTCGTCGCCGGTACGGTCGAGGAAGCCGGTGTTGATGAACACCACCCGGTCGGCGGCGGCGCGGATGCATTCCTTGAGGTTGGTGGTGGTGCGCCGTTCCTCGTCCATGATGCCCATCTTGAGGGTGTTCGCGGACAAGCCGAGGGCCTGTTCCACCCGGCCGAAAATCTCGGCGGTGAAGGCGACCTCTTCCGGGCCGTGCTGTTTCGGCTTCACGATATAGACGCTGCCCGTGCGGCTGTTCTGTACGCTGCCCGTCTGTTTGAGATCGTGGATGCAGATAAGCCCGGTCATCAGCGCATCGAGCATGCCCTCCGGGATTTCCTCGCCGTTCAGGGTCACGGCGTCCGTATACATATGATGGCCGACATTGCGGATCAGCAGCATGCTGCGTCCGGGCAGGACGAGTTCGCTGCCGTCCGCCGCCGTAAAGGTGCGGTCAGGCTCCAACGTGCGGGTCATCTGCTTGCCGCCCTTGTCGAAGGTGTCCGTCAAGTCACCCTTGATGAGACCCAACAAGTTGCCGTAGGCGAGTGCCTTATCCTCGGCGTCCACCGCCGAGATGGAATCTTCCAGATCCTGAATGGTGGTAATGGCCGCTTCCAGCACCACATCCTTGACGCCGCCGGCATGGTCCTTACCGATCGGGTGGCTGCGGTCGACCTGAATTTCGATGTGCAGGCCGTTGTGCTTAAGCAGCACCGAAGACGGCGCGTCCGCCGACCCATGGTAACCGACGAACTGCGCCGGGTCTTTGAGCCCCACCTGGTTGCCGCCGGCTGTCACACTGAGCTTGCCATCGGCCACGGCGTACAAAGTCGCTTCGGTGTGGCTCACCCCGTCGAGGGGCACCGCGTCATCCAAAAACTTGGCGGCATAGGCGATCACCTTCTCGCCGCGCTTGGGATTATAGCCGGTGCCTTTTTCCGCGCCGTCCGTTTCGGGGATCACGTCGGTGCCGTAAAGCGCGTCATAGAGACTGCCCCAACGCGCATTGGCCGCGTTCAACGCATAGCGCGCGATGGTCACCGGCACGACGAGCTGCGGGCCCGCCACCGTGGCGATCTCCGGATCGACATTCTTCGTCTTGATGGCGAAGTCGCCGCCTTCGGGGAGCAAATAGTCGATCTCCTGCAGGAATTTCTTGTATTCCGCCGGATCGATGTCCTTGCCCTTACGCTCGGTGTGCCACGCGTCGATCTGCGCCTGAATGCGGTCGCGGGTGTCCAACAGTTCCCGGTTGCGCGGCCCCATATCCGTTACCAGTTTCTCCAACGCCGCCCAAAAGTCGTCCGCCGCGACGCCCGTCCCCGGCGCCACGCGTTTCTCCACTAAATCGTGCAAAACAGGGGCGATCTGCAGGGCGCCCTTTTGAATTCTGTCGCTCATCATTTTCCTCGGTCTGGTCGGGATTTTTTCGTTATGCGGGTGATCAGCACCGTTCTCGCGCGGCGATTTCTGACGCGCGGCATATTGGCACTTCATCCGCGCTTTTGGAAGCCCCGCGCTTGCGGCGCAACCCCAGTGCATGCTTGCAACTTGGCGAACGTGGGAGTACGCCGGATACCGTGGTATCGCAGGAGGGCTTCGTGATCGATGTCGAACTCGCCGGCGTGGTCGTGCTGGTGTTCTTGTTCGCCGGATTGGTGAAGGGCGTTGTCGGGCTCGGCCTGCCGACCGTCGCCATCACGCTGCTCGCCCTGATCCTGGGCGTGAAAGAAGCGATGGCACTGATGCTGGCGCCTGCCTTTTTCACCAACGTTTGGCAAGGACTTGCCGGTGGCCAATTTCTGCCCATCTGGCGCCGCACTTGGACGATGATCACCGCCGCCGTGATTTTCACGTTTCTTGCCGTCGAGATATTGGCGCGGGCCGATGCCGAAGTGCTGCGTGGCATCCTCGGCGTTTTGCTGTTCGCCTATGCCGCCATCAGCCTTGCGACCCCGCAAATCCCGCCACCGGGCAAAAAGGAACCATGGCTGTCGCCGTTGATCGGCGCCTGCTCCGGCACCGCCGCCGGGTTGACCGGCACCGTCATCGTGCCGGGCGTTCTCTATCTTCAAGCCTTGGGTCTTTCGCGCGACACCCTGATCCAGGCCATGGGCATCCTGTTCACCATCGTTACCCTGTCGCTGGCCGTCGCCATGGGCAGTCAGCGGTTGGTGCCCCTCGATCTCGGCATTCTGTCCGTCGTCGCTTTGGCGCCCGCCTTCCTCGGCATGGCGCTCGGCCAACGTATCCGCAAACGCATCCCGGAAGCGAAATTCCGCCGGGTGTTTTTCGTCGTTCTCGCCCTGATGGGCGTCTATCTCATGTCCCGCGCATTGCTTTAACCGCGCCGCGCCGTCCGCTAGACTAGCTTCACAAACAAAACCGAACGGGAGGACCCCGCCATGCAACAAGCCGCAGATGCCATCGTCTATAACGGCATGACCGCCGCCGAGCTCGCCGCCGCTTACAACGTGCATGGCAGCATTCCCGATCCCGCCGGTTATCAGAAAGAAAACGCAGAGCTCGCTCAGGCGGCAGAAGCCAAGCTCAACCCCATCAAGGACATCGCCTACGGCGGCGAGCCGATCCAGAAGTTGGATATCTATGCCCCCAGCGGCGCGGCGAACGCCCCCGTATTGATCGACATCCATGGCGGCGGCTGGACCCAAGGCACCAAGAACACCCGCGCCATCCCGGCGGAAGCGGTGATGTCGAAAGGCGTCGTCTGGGTGCCCATCGATTACGGGTTGGCTCCCAGCTACCGCATGGAGCAGATCATTGATCACGTGCGCCGCGCGGTTGCCTGGGTTTATCAAAACATTGCCCAATATGGCGGCGATCCGAACCGGCTCTATGTCTCCGGCAACTCGGCGGGCGGACATTTGACCGGCACCACGCTGATGCCCGGTTGGCACGGCGACTACGGCATCCCCGAAGACGCCGTCAAAGGCGCGGTGCCTATGTCCGGCATTTTCGATTTGGATGGTCATGTCCATGCCGGCGTCGGCCCGCAGGAAGCATTGAAAATGACCCTGCAGGATTCCCGGCAATCGAGCCCACTGTTCAACCTGCCCGCGCGCCCGGTCCCAGTGGTCGTTTCCTACGGCGAGCCCGAGCTCGAAGCTTTCATCGACGAGTCGAAGAAATACGCCGAGGCCCTCGAGAAGGCCGGCTGCGACGTGACGGTGATCGAGGTCCCGGAAGCCCACCATTTCGCCATGAGCCGGGAACTGGCCAACCCCAACGGCGCGCTGTTCAAGGCCGTCATGGCCATGATGGGCGTGTAAATCGGCCATATATCGACTCCCGCGCGGCCAATTTCTGTCCCCTCCTTGGCGATGTGGCGGCCTCCCCTCTCGATTCCTGGGGAAATGGGCTATATAAAGCGGGCAACACGCATTTCTGAGACAAGGGAATAAAATGACTGACAAACAAACGGGCGTTATCGCCACCATCATCGCGTCGCATACGCCGCGCATGGCGATCGAGGAAAAAGCCTGGGACTTCACTACCGGCCTCATCCAGGGTCTTCGCGACATGGGCAAGGCCGCCAAGGCACTGAAGCCCGATCTGTTTGTCGTCAACACCACCCACTGGATCACCACTTTCGATTGGGTGTTTACCGCTCACCAGCAGAACAAGGGTGTCTGCATCGCCGAAGAAGCGCCGCATCTGGTGCCGGGCGTTCCTTACGACTACAAGGGCGATCCCGAATTCTCCAAAGCCGCCGAAACAGCACTGCGGGACAACGACATCCCCTGCTATGCCGATGCCAACAAGTACTTTCATTGGGATTACGGCACCCTGGTGCCGATCCAATACATGGACCCGGAGCAGGAAATTCCGGTGGTCACCACGCCGACCTGCTACATGTCCGACCTCAAGGAAAACGAACGCGTCGGCGAATTGATCGACGAGGTCGCTCAGGCACAGGGCAAGCGGGTCATCGTTGTGGTCAGCAACGCACTGACGCACCAACTCGTGCGCAAACCCGACGCGTGGCCGCTGGAAGAGCACCAGAAGATGGACTTCAAGTTCATCGACATGGTCAAGGACGGCGACATCGACGGCGCGCTGGACTACCTGCCCAAATACGCGGTCGACGCCAAATGCGAAATGGGCGGCCGCGGTCTCGGGGTTTTCCTCGGCGCCAGCCACAAGCTGCAGGAACATGCCGGCAAGCTCCATGGCGAGCAGTTCGGCCCCTATTCCCAATCGTCGGGCAGCGGCAACGTTAACCTGCTGGTCACACCGAACGGTGCCGCATAATACGCGGTGCCGCCTAGCGGCGCGCGCCTAACGTCGGCTTAAGGCCAGCCACACCCCGCCGAAAATCAACAGCCCGCCGCTGATGCGTTCGAGCATGCGGATACGCGTGCGCGTCAGCGCGCGACCGGCGCCGCCGGCGAGCACCGCATAGATGCTGTCGGTAATCGCGGCCACGACAATGAACGTCACACCGAGCAAAACAGTCTGAACGGACGCGTTCTGGTCCAGTGACACGAACTGCGGAATAAGCGCGCCGAACATCAACAACGCCTTGGGGTTGGACCACAACACCACAAAGCCCTGCCAAAAGAATGAATGACCGCGGCGTGGCGGCACTGCGTCATCCTCGAGCTGAAACTTTCCGCCGCGGAACAGTTTGATGCCCAACCATACCAGGTACGCCGCGCCGATCAGACGGATGATTTCGAACACGCCCGCCATCTCGGCAATGATCACCTGCAGGCCGAGGACCACCACCGCCAGCATGCTGGCCAGCCCCAATTGTGTCCCGGCGACGTTCAACATTCCCGCCCGGGTGCCGTATCGCAAACTGTTGGCCATGATGACCGTGGTCGTCGGCCCCGGTACGATCGCGATTGCGATGCCCGCGGCCACGAAGGCCAAGAAAGCTGTTAACTCGATCATCGGCTCCCCATCTATGTATAGGCTTCTGCTCATCGGAAATCCGGGCATTTCCCCAGAAAACCATGGCTTTTATCATCGACGTCAAATGATATCATAAGCCCTCCTATTTGACGTTGGAGAGCGCGCAGAGGAAAGAAGAATGATCGAGCTTCGCGATCTTTGTTATATCCGGCTGGGGACCAAGGACCTGGACGGCGCCGAGAAGTTTACCAACGACATCGTTGGCCTGCAAACGGTGCGGCGCACGCCCGACCGCCTATATCTGCGCAGCAACTATCGCGACCACACCCTGTGCTACTTCAAGGGTGAGCCCGGCGATCATGCCGTCGGCATCGAATTGAAGGACTGGCATGGGCTTGACGAGGCAATGGCCTATCTGGACGGCGCCGGCTTTCCCTGCACCCGTGGCACCGCCGAAGAAGCCGAAGACCGTCGCGTCGAGGACTTCGCCTGGTTCAACGACCCGACCGGCAACCGGATCGAGCTTGTCGTCCGTCCGCACGACGCCACGCGACGTTACTTCCCGAGCCGCGACGCGGGTGTCGTCGGCCTCGGCCACATCGGTCTCAACACCACCGATCCGCCCCGCGACGAGAAATTCTGGACCACCCACTTCAACATCCGGGTGAGCGATTGGATCGGTAAGTCGCCGCTGCTGCGCATGAAGAACATCCACCATCAGATTGCGCTGTTCCCCACCGATCATCCGGGTGTGCAGCACATCAACCACCAGGTCGAAGCCATCGACGACATCATGCGCTCTTGGTACTTCCTCCAGGAGCGCCAGATCCGCATCGTCTTCGGGCCCGGCCGGCACATCACCTCGGGCGGGTATTTTCTTTATTACGAAGGCCACGACGGCATGGTGTTCGAATATTCCAATTCGGACCGCAACATCATCGACGATGATGTCACCTACCGGCCGCGCCAGTTCCCGATGGAAGACGCGTCCTTCTGCGGCTGGGGCAGCAAGCCCGACATTCCCGAATTCCAGTCGTGAGCGAAGAACGTCAGACCCTCGTCCGCGTGGCGGCGCGCGCGCTTGGCCGCGCCGGCCTCGTTCATGCCTATGGTCATTGCAGCGCCCGTATCGATGCGGACAGCTTCCTCGTTTGCGCCCCCCGTCCCATGGGGCTGATCGAGCCGGGCGAAGCAGGCGCCGTTGTCCCCGTCGACGGGCCGCTGCCCGACGGCGTTCTCGGCGAGGTGCGCATCCATCAGCAAATCTACAAGCGCCGTCCCGACGTCGGCGGCATCTGCCGCACCATGCCGCCGCACGCGATGGCGCTGTCCGCCCTCGGTAAGACACCGAAGGCGCGGCATGGGTTCGGTTCCTACTTCGCGCCCGAACCGCCCTTGTGGGACGACCCGCTGCTGCTGCGCTCGGACGATCAGGCGGCAGCCCTCGCTGATCTTTTCGGTGACGGGCGCGCCCTCCTCATGCGCGGCAATGGCGCCATCACAGCCGGCGACACGTTGGAGGAAGCGGTCGTGTTCGCGTGGTATCTCAACGACGCGTGCCGGGTCGAATTGGAAGCGCTCAAGACGGGCCTTGCCGATACCGGGCCATTGTTCACACCGGAACAGGTGAAGGTGCGTGCCGTCGGCACGGGGCGCATCTACGAACGGATGTGGGAATACCTCACAGCCGGCGATCCGGAGCTTTCCGCCTAGCGGACCATCCTCCCCTCCTATCCCGATGCACGGGAAAAGAAGTTTGAGCGCTCAAACCAAGAATGCCAAACTTCTAAAGTAAACCGGTCACAATCACGAAGCGGCGTAAAACGCGCCCACAAAAAGCATGATGACCGGCGTTCCGATAGGAACAAACAAGGGACTTCATCAAGGAGGAGATCGTCATGAAACTCATGCGACTTGCCGCGTTCGCCGCGGCACTGCCGATCGTATTCGGCGCAGCCAGCGCCGCACTCGCCGACTATCCCGAAAAACCGATCAAACTGATCATCCCCTATCGCGCCGGCGGCGGCAGCGACAGCTTGGCGCGCACCATGCAAGCGGCTATCGAGAAGCACAAGCTGCTGCCCGTGCCGCTGGTCGTTACCAACATCGACGGCGCCGGTGGTGCCATTGCTGCGCGCCGTGTGAAAGACACGAAGCCGGACGGCTATACCTTCCTACAAATTCACAACGGCTTGTTTTCCATGGTCGCGACCAACAAGCTCGGCTTCGATCTGAGCGAACTGAAGCCGGTTGCGATGACGACCCAATCCTGCATTTACGTCGCCGTGCCGAGCACCATGCCGTGGAAATCTTTCGAAGACCTCGTCGCCGATGCCAAGGCCAATCCGGGCAAATTCAAGGCTTCGGACAATATCGGCGGCATCACGCACTTCTCTTGGCTGCAGATCATGAAAGCCACCGGCACGGAAATTGGTATGGTCCAAGCGGGCGGCACCGCCAAACGCTTCGCCCAAATGAAAGGTGGCCACACCCACATGGCACAGATGTCGCCCGGCTGGATCAAACGCGGCGGCGATGAGCTGCGCGGCCTCTTGTGGTTGGGACCGGAGCGTGATCCGGCGGCACCCGATATGCCCACCGCTCTGGAAAAGGGCATCGACGTAACCTCGTGCCTGAACCGCCGGTTCTGGGCGCCCAAGGACACGCCGCAGGAAGCCGTCGACTATTTCGCCAATCTTTTGAAGCAGGCGATGGCAACCGAAGAGATGAAGGCCTACCACAAGAAAACCGGTAGCCACATCGTCATCAAGACCGGCGCCGAAAACGAAAAGGCCATCGAGAAAGAGGTGGCCGGCTTCCGCGCGGTCGCGCCCATGGTGCTAAAAGCGATGGGCATCAACTAGCCTTCCGCTCTCCAACATCCCCGAGGCGGCCGCGCTCGTATCCAAGGCCGCCTCGGGGCGCTTCCAAATTCTACCAAGAGCTTGGTGCCATGCAGGAAAACCGGTCCATTCCCGTGATGGACGTCTTGATCGCGGTATTGTTGATCGCAGCTGGCGTCGCGTCCGCCATGTCGGCCCGCCATCTCGGTAAATCGGTGCTCGAACCCATCGGCCCGGGGGCCTTCCCCCTGGCGGGGTCGTTTCTGTTGATCGCCCTGTCGCTGCTCGTCATTTGGCGCGCCGTCAGGGTCGGCACCACCAAGTCCAATGTCGACGAGTTCAAACCCCGGCCTGGAATGGCCGTCTTAGCGCTGGCCCTGACCTGCGCCTATTTCTTGGTCATGCAGCTTGAATGGCTGTCTTTCCGCTGGGCGACCGTCGGGTATGTGACGCTTCTGACCGCGGCCCTATTCGACTGGCAGCCGCGCAAACTGCCGGCGGCCATCGTTTCCGGCCTGATCATGGGTTTGGGTCTGACCTATGCCTTCACCCAGGTTCTTTACGTCGACTTGCCGAGTTAGCCGCCATGGAGTTCCTGCTTCCCGCCATCGCTAACGTTTTCACCCCCATGCCGTTCCTGATGATGCTGTTGGGGACGACGATCGGTATCGTCGTCGGTGCGATCCCCGGTCTGTCCGGCGGTATGGTCATCGCCTTGACCCTGCCGCTGACCTTTTTCATGGAGAGCACGCACGCCCTGATCCTGATGGTATCCATGTATGTCGGCTCCACCAGTGGCGGACTGATCTCGGCAACGTTGATGCGTATGCCGGGTACGCCCGCGGCGCTGATGACCATCCTCGACGGCTTTCCCATGGCCAAAAGGGGGCAGCCGGGCCGCGCTCTTGGCTTCGGGATCATGGCATCGTTTGCCGGCGGCATGGTCTCTTGGCTGTTCCTCGCGCTTCTGTCACCACCGCTCGCCGAGATCGCCGTCCGTTTCGGGCCCTATGAAATTTTCTCCATGACCTTGGTCGCCCTGATGCTTATTTCGGCGGTCAGCGCAGGATCGATGATCAAAGGGCTGCTGTCCGGCTTTCTCGGCATCCTCGTTTCCATGGTCGGGGTCGATCCGTCCTCCGGGGCCTTGCGGCTCACCTTCGGCGTTCCCGACCTCGAAACGGGCTTCCGCCTGCTGCCGGTGATCCTCGGCATGCTGGTGATGAGCCAAGTCATCGGCGACATCGTGAACATCAACCAGCCCATCGAGCGGGTGCAGACGAGCTTCCGCTCCATGTTCATGTCCATGAACGATCTGCGCCGCCAATGGACCAACATTCTGCGCTCGTCGCTCATCGGCACCTGGATCGGCATCCTGCCAGGGATCGGCGGCACCACGGCGGCCATCGCCTCCTACACGACGGCGCGCAATTTCTCCAAGACGCCGGAGAAATTCGGCACCGGCACCGAGGACGGCATTGTCGCCGCCGAAACCGCCAACAACGCCGCCGTCAACGGCGCACTGGTGCCGCTGATCACCCTCGGTATTCCCGGCAGCGTCATCGATGTGCTGTTGCTCGGCGCGCTGATCATTCACAACCTCACGCCGGGCCCGTTGCTGTTCCAGGATTCGCCCGAAGTCGCCTACGGCATCATCGCCGGGGCCCTGGTGGCGAACGTTTTCATGTTCATCTTCATGATCCTGGGGACGCCGATCATCGCGCGGCTGATGTACGTATCGCGGGCCTATTTGATCCCGCCGATCATCGTATTCTGCGTTATAGGCGCCTTCGCACAGGGCAACCGGCTATTCGACGTATGGATCATGCTCGCCTTCGGCGTGCTCGGTTTCCTGATGATGAAGGCCAAGATTCCCACCGGTCCGTTCGTCATCGGCTACATTCTCGCGCCCATCGCCGAGACACAATTGCGGTCCGGTTTGATGGTGTACGATTCCAGTTTCCTTCCCTTACTCACCCGGCCGGTGTCGGCGGCGTTTCTGGTTATCGCCGTCCTAACCCTGTTCTGGCCGTTCCTGATGAAAAGGCGTAAAGCGCCCACCGCCCCCGCCCACCTAGAAGACGAGTAGTCCCATGAAAATCCGCAAAGTCGAAGCAACTCGGGTCGATGTCCCCATCGCTGTGACCGTTCTCGGTCTCGACAAGAAAACTTCCATGAGCGTCTGCTTGGTGGAAATCGAAACCGACGAAGGCCACACCGGCTGGGGGCTAACGTCCATCACCAGCCCCACGGTAGTCGCCGCGGCGGTCAATTCGGAATGCGCGCCGGTGCTCATCGGCGAAGACCCCATGGATACAGAAAAGCTATGGGACAAGCTTTACTGGACGTTGAGCCCGCGCGGCCAGACGGGTTTCGGTCTGCACGCCATCGCCGCCATCGATCTGGCGCTATGGGATATCAAGGGCAAGGCGCTCGGTGAGCCGGTATGGCGGCTCCTAGGGGGTGCACGCTCGCGCGTACCTCTGTATGCCACCTTCGGATTTCCCATTTTCGACCGCGATCAGATCGGCGAAGCCGCGAAACTGTGGGTCGAAAACGGTTTCACGCGTCTGAAGATGACGGTCGGCGACGGTGCACTGAAACGCCGCGATGAACCCCGCTTCATTCCCGACGTGATCGCCGAGGATCTGGAACGCGTGCGCCGCGTGCGCACCGCCGTCGGCGACGAGATCGGTCTCTATGTCGACGGCAACTGCAACCTCGACCCGTTCCATGCCAAGGAAATCGCCAAGGGAATGGAAGAGTTCGACATCTCGTTTTTCGAAGAACCGATCACGCAGAACGATGCCTTGCAGATGGCCGATCTTCGCCGCCACACGTCGATCCCCCTGGCATGTGGCCAAAATGAAGGTCTTGCCTTCCGCTTCCGCGATCTGCTGATTGCCGGGTCCGTGGACGTGGTGCAGCCCAACGTCGCCATTACCGGCGGCTTCACCCAATGCGTTAAGATCGCGGGGATGGCGCAGGCCTTCAATGTCGGTATCGACAATGGCGGCGCTTGGCAATTCCACAACATGCATCTGCACGCCGGGCTTGCCAATGGCGGCATGGTCGAAATGCACTATCTCGCCCATGAGCTCTATAAGACCCTCTATACGGGACTGCCGGAGCCGGACAATGGCTGGCTCGATCTTCCCGCCGAACCGGGCCTCGGCTTCGAGCCAAAGCGGGACGTGATCAGGGAATTGGGCGTCAAATAGCGGGAAAGAAGTTCGCTACTTCTTGGCGTCGACGATGGGAAAATCGCGTATCCGCCTGACGAACATGTCGACAAGCTTCCGCATCACGGGGTCGACCTTGCCGAGCCGCTCGAGACGGGCCTGAAGGTCTTGATGCGGCACGATGGTGAGCTGCGTTTCTTTCACCGCTTTGGCCGACGCCATACGCGGTTGTGAATCGATTAAAGCCATTTCGCCGACGACGCTGCCGGGCCCGGCCCGGGCGACGACGACTTCGTGGCCGCCCGCCATTCGGATGATCGTGACCTCACCCGACACCACCAGATAGGCGTTGTCTCCGTCGTCACCCTCGTGAAACAAATAAGTCCCTGCCTCGACGGTAAGGCGGTCGAGCGGTTCCGGCTGTGCCGACGCGCCCTTCTCGGAGGACTTGGGCTTGGTTTTCGATGGGGTCGGCTGCTTACCGGTCTGAAAGACCATCAGAAGGTCATAGATTTTTTTGGCAAACCGGCGGCGCCATTCTTCAGGCAAATTGGTCGCCAAGAGCCGGTCGCGGAGAACGGCCGCAGTACGGACGACTTCGACGTTGTCAGCGCCGTGATCGACCAAATCGGCAACAGTCTGCATACCGTCAACGACATGGGCCAGACGGGCGATGACATGTTTCTGGTATTTCTCGCCGAAATCGGTACTCGCCAAGTCGATGAGATAGTTAAACTTGGCTGCCTCCGTCGGCAGCAGAATGATCATCTCGTCGATCGCCTTTTCGGAGCTTTCGTCTTCGTTCTCCCCCTTGAATAGACTTTTGGCGCGCAGCGTCACCGCTTCGCACAAGGAGCCGCTTTTCGACGTCGCCCGTCCCCGGAAGATCTCGGCAACCAGTTCCGTGAAGGCCTTGCGCTCCTCGACCATTTCTTCGGTTCGGGTGAGCTTCTTGATACCGCTCAGTTCACGCGTTAGGCGCTCGGTGATGGTTGCGCGAGTCAGCGGCATCTCCTTGGCTTTGAGCAAGCGAGTCATGCGCTCCAACGTCGAATTGGATCCCGTGCTTAGCTCAAAGGTCCCAACGATAATTTGCGCGAGGGTTTTCAACGCCTGTCCAAGGTTGCGTTGAAACCCAAGGACATCCTGCACCGCTTCGGAACCGTCGAATATCTCGGCGACAATTCCGTCGACTACGCTGAGGTCATCCTCCTCCGCCGCCATCTCGGCGATATCCAACAGGAAATCGAGCCGACCGACCCAATCTCGGGTCCCCTCGAGCGCCTTGGCCAGGGCTACGCGAACCGCATCCTGTTTTTTTGCTTCCTCGGCCTTGAGTTCCTTGTCGAGGAAGGTGGCGAGCCCTGCCAGGCCGGTCTTCTTCAAAACTTTGGTGGCATCCGCCGGGAGTTTGACGGCTGCCGCCCGTTTCGAGAGCGCATGCGCATTCTTTTCCAGAAAATCGACACGGTCATTCAGTTTGGCCTTACCGTTCCTGGATTGGAGATTGGCCGCGAACCTGACCGCCTGAATAAAGAGCTCATCGTTGCGCATCAGGTTGCGCAGATGGGCATCACTATGGATAAGCTCAAACGCGGTGATCGGAAATGTATCGAGATGTTTACGCAGCAGCCGCCCGATGGTCTTGCGCGCATCGAATTCGTAGAAGTCGCCGATTTTCTTGCAATAAGGGGCGTCGTCCACCGGTGTGATGGTCGTGACATCCTTATCGTTCTTCTTCGCGTCTTCTTGCCAGATCAGGATTTCCCGCTTCTGGCCGCGTTCCTCCGTGACCTTGGCGGCATCGAACTTGCCGCTGGAAAGGAGGTTTTTCGCTTCGCCGATGGCACGCAACTTGGTCGCGGAATCGGTAAAAACCGTCCATCGACCGTCATTCAAAACGTGAATGTCGAACTTTACGTCGGCAGACGGTCTCAACGCTTCCCCCGAAGCAATTTAATAAACAAGAGATTCAGACGGAAAATCAGCGGCGATCCTACATATGAGGCTTTAATGGAGGGTTTCCAGGTGGCCGAATACCCGATATCAAAAGGCCTGGAATTCGAGGCAAAAACCGGAGGAAACCGCCATGGCCGCGCACACGATCACGGAGCCGATCAAGGAAATCGTCTATTTCGGCGACCCCATGTGCTCCTGGTGTTGGGGGTTTTCCCCGGTAATCCGCGAAATCGACGCTCAATACCGGGACATGGCGCCGCTCAGGATCGTCGTCGGGGGCCTCCATGCGGGTGATACGGAGCCCATGAGCGATGCCTATAAGGCAACCATCCGGCACCATTGGGAGGACGTAAACAAGGCCACTGGCGCGACGTTCGATTACAGCTTCTTCGACCGTGAAGGCTTCGTCCTCGATACCGAGCCCGCTTGCCGGGCCGCTGTGACGGTGCGGGAAATGGCCCCTGAAAAAACCCTCGAGTTCTACGAATCCGTGAGCCGCAGTTTCTACTCGGAGAACAAGGACACCACCGACATCGAAACCTTCAAGGCGTTGGCTATCGAGGCGGATCTGGATGCAGAGGAATTCGCTGCCCGGTTCACCTCGCCGGATATGCAGGCCGCGACCCAAAACGATTTCCGTTTTTGCCAGGGTCTCGGCGTTTCGGGTTTTCCGACCGTGGTGGTGCGCGAAAACGATAGCCTTGCACTCCTGACCGCCGGATATCGTCCCTTCGAAGTCCTACAGCCGGCCATCGACGGCTGGCTCGCCAACGGACTCGAAGCCCAGAGCGCCTAGGTTATAAAAATGCCTCTGCTGCCACACTACTGACAGAATGCTGTCAGTAGGGGGCTGATATGACAGACCCACGTTAATTTTGAAAACGGAGGAGTCCTGTCATGTATGTTTTGTATCACCATCCCTTCTCGCAACATGTCCGCCGCGTCGTTGCCCTGATGGCCGAAGCCGGCATCGATTACGACATTCGGCCGGTCGATTTGGCGGCCGGCGAGCACATGTCGCCCGCCTATCTGAAGATCAATCCCAATCACCAGATACCGACGCTCCTGGACGGTGACGTCAAAATCCATGAATCCAACGCCATTCTTAGGTACCTCGCGGCAAAGCATCACTTGGACGACTGGTATCCGACGGATCTCGCCCGCCGCGCCGCCGTCGAGCAGTGGCTCGACTGGGGCCAATGCCGATTAGGGCCGGCGGTTGTCGACATCGTGTTCAATAAGGTCTTCGCGGGCGAGCGCGGCGATAAATCGGCGATCGAGCGCGGCGAGGCGAAGCTTGCCGAATTGGGCCCAATCCTGGAGGCGGGCCTCCGGCGCACCCCTTACTTGACCGGCGACCAGCCAACGATCGCGGATCTGGCCATATGGTCGAACCTGTTCCACCTAACCCTCGCCGATGCCGACCCCAAGTCCCCCAACATCACGGCCTGGTTGGGTCGGATGATGGCGCGCAAAGGCGTTCAACAGGCTTTGCCGCCCCGTCCCGCCGCGGCGTAATCAAACCGGACGCCGCATGGACAAGCCGCCCTTCCTGCCATACTACTGCCATTTGTAGAGGCACGGAGGGCGGCCATGCGGCGCGCGGACAGGCTGTTTCAGATCATCCAGATCCTGCGGGGCACGCGCTCGCCGGTGACGGCGGCCAATCTTGCCGAAGAACTCGAAACATCTGTGCGCACAATCTACCGGGACATCGCCGATTTGATGGGTCAGCGTGTCCCCATCCGGGGCGAAGCCGGTGTCGGATACATCCTCGAACAGGGTTACGACATGCCTCCCCTCATGCTGACGCCCGACGAAATCGAGGCGGCGGTCCTTGGGGCGAGTTGGGTGGCAACCCGCGCCGACCGCCCCCTCGCCCGCGCGGCACGTGATTTGATCGCCAAGATCGGCGACGTGGTAGTCGAAGACTTGCGTCCTCTCGTTCTCGATTCCATCGGTGTCGCGCCGACGATGTCGTCGTCCGAGGCGGAGGCCCTCGACTTTCAGCAAGTCCGCACCTGGATCCGGCGGCGGGGAAAAATCAATATCGACTATGAGGACCTGTCGGACAAAATGACCACGCGCACGATCTGGCCAATTGCCATCGCGTATTTCGAGACCTCCCGCCTCATCGTCGGCTGGTGTGAATTGCGCAAAGACTTCCGGCATTTTCGCGCCGACCGCATCCGGCGCGCCGAATTCCTGGAGGACGTATTTCCGACGCGGGTCCGCGATCTTCGCGCCGCCTGGGAGAAGACCATCTCACCTTACGATGGACCCAGGAGAAACGCGCGCGCCTAAACCGCCAGCTTGCGCGCCTCGAGCGCGGCCCGCCGCTCCCGGAGCGCCACGTACATGCCGCTTGCCACGATGATGGCGATGCCGGCCCAGGTGAAGGCATCGGGAAAATCGCCGAACACCAGAAAGCCGAACGCCGTGGCGGTGATGATCGCCGCATATTGAAACAGCGCCACCATCGCCGCCGGTCCATAGCGGAACGCGGCGACCGCGAAGATTTGTCCGGCGGTCGAGAACAAAAAGAACAGCCCCCAGGAGATGGCGTCCTCGCTCCGTGGCGCCACCCAGAGAAACGGAATGACGGGCAGCAGTATGACGGCACCGAACACGGCGGAATGGGCGGCGTTGGCCATCTGTGGTGCGTGCACCGACAGCTTGCGGTTGGTGACATAGAAGACGCCCAGGGAAATACCGGTTCCCAATGCGACGAAATAGCCGAGCCGCTCGCCGGAGAACTCCGGCCGCAGGATAATGAGCACACCCGCGAAGCCGATGATAATCGCCGTCCAACGGCGCCAGCCCACCTGCTCCTTCAAAAGCGGCACCGACAGCGCCGCCGCGACAAGTGGCCCGATGAAGGTGGTGGCCGTCGCGTCGGCGAGGGGAATCAGCGTCACCGCCCAATAAAACAGAATAATCGCCAACGATACGGAAACACCGCGCACCAACTGCAACCCGAACGGCCGCGGAACGAGGATACCGGCACCGTGCTGGGCAACCGCGACTGGCGCGACCACCAGATACATCACCACATACTGTGCCCACAGCACGAATATCGGCGAGTAATACCCGCCGAACGTCTTCACGATACCGTCTTTGGTGGGGAACAAAATGGTCGCCAGGATCATCAGGAAAATGGCGAGCAGCGGTTTATGTCTGGTCACGAATTTGGCTCTGGCACGGATTGGCATAGAGATCGAAACGAGACGCCGATGGTAGGTGAGCCAAGGGCATGCGTAAACCATTGTGATGCCGCGGGAGTGAGTGCGCGGGCTTTCCCCCGCCGCATCGCATCCTTAAACTGCGGCCAGCAAATCCACCACGGCAACCCCCGGAGCAACATGAAACTCTGCCGCTACGATCATGACCGCATCGGCGTCGTTCGCGACGGCCGGATTTTCGACGCCAGCGCCGCCCTCGACGAGCTGCCGCCGCTCCACTGGCCAGTGCCCTATGGCGATCAGCTCATTGCCAATCTTGATGATCTGCGCCCGAATATCGAGGCCGCCGCCGACAAGAGCACGCCGCGCGCGCTTGCCGACGTGACCCTCAAGAGCCCCGTCGCCAATCCGTCGAAGATCATCGCCGCACCGGTCAATTACCGCAAACATCTCGACGAAGCCAAGGCGGACGCGGAGATCCACCACGGCACCAAGATCAAGACCATCGACGACGCGGGTCTGTTCCTGAAATCCACCTCGTCGTTGGTCGGCGCGGGCGAAGGTATTGCCATGCGCTTCCCCGAACGCCGCAACGATCACGAGGTGGAGCTCGCCGTGGTAATCGGCAAACAGGGGGACCGCATCCCCCGCGCGCGGGCCTTGGACTACATCGCCGGCTATGCCATCGGCCTCGACATCACCGTTCGCGGGCCCGAAGAGCGCAGCCTGCGGAAATCCGTGGACAGTTATTCGGTGCTCGGCCCCTGGATGGTGACCGCCGACGAGATTGCGTCGCCGGGCAATCTCGATTTCCGGATCACCGTCAACGGCGAGGTCCGCCAGCAGTCCAATACCAGCTATCTGATTTTCGACATCCCCAAGCTGATCGAATATGCGTCGTCGTTCTATACGCTCAATCCCGGCGACATCATCATGACGGGCACGCCCGAAGGCGTCGGCCCCATCGCTGCGGGCGACGAGGTCGTGGCATGGATCGACGGTATCGGTGACATGACGGTGGCTGTCCGGAACGCCTAAACGCTCAGACCTAGACGCTTATAAACAAGCCGGTGTCGGATTTAGCGGCCGAGCCCCATCCCGGCGACCAGACGCTCCTGCGGCACGTCGCTGAAATCCACCGTCCGGCGCCCGCCCTTGCGGCCGTCAGTGCGGCGGCACAGTTTTTGGCGGCGATCCGGCGTTCCACGGCGTTCCTGATCGGAAGGCCAGTCGAAACGCGGCTGCCGGCGGGTCAGAAGCACCGGGATGTGGTTGCGGCGCCCCTTGAGGAACTCGGACTCGAAGCGAGCCATGTCCGTGTCCATCTCGAACACCGCGCTGAGAACCAGGCTTTCCTCGATCGGGCACATGCCGCAGAAAAATACCGAATAATCCCCTCGGGCGTTGGCATCGAGCCAATCGTAGACTTCGTCGATGGGGCCATCGAGGACGAAGTACCTCCCGTATTTTAGCCGTCCAGTCATTCGAAGTTTCCCTCACAGAGTGGGTTGTCGTTTCTGATTTCGCAGTCTTTTATAAGACCGCTTATCGTATTAGAAAGCATATTAGAACATGTGATTAAAAACATTGTGACAGCAATGTAAACGAATGTTTCAAAATCACATAGTTTGTAACAACGGCGCCGCCAGCCCAAACGGGCCGAAATGCGCCGAAAACGACCACAGGAGGATCAAGAAGACCCATGCTTTTCACCTGCGCCCCCCACGCCCCCGCTGATGGCCGCGGTCATGGCCACCAGCATCGCCACCGGCACGGCCAAACGGTCGGCAAAGGCGGAAAATTCTTCACCGTCGACATCCATTGCCACATGCATGTCCCCGAAGCCGATGCCCGGCTCAAGGAACTGATGCCCGAAGGGACTGGCGGCGGCACGGTGGTGGATTCCAACCCGCTGACCCTCAAGATCAATCAGGCGCAGCAGAAGGCGATCCTGCCCAAGCTTACCGACCCCGAGTTACGGCTGCGTGACATGGATGAACAAGGCGTCGACGTCCAGGCCATCGCTCCCTCGCCCTTCCACTACAACTACAGCCGGCCCATCGAGGTGGCGCGCGAAACCTGTGGCCTCGTCAACGACAAGCTCGCCGAGCTGGTGGCCACCCATCCCGACCGCTTCGTCGGGCTCGGCATCCTGCCCTTGCAGGACGAGCAAGCTTCGCTCGCGGAGTTGGACAAATGCATCAATGACCGCGGTTTCAAAGGCATCGAGATCTCGACCAACGTCAACGGCCAGGACCTCACCCGCGCCGGCATCGAAAAAGTGTTCGCCAAGTGCGAGGAGATGGGCGTGCTGATCTTCATCCATCCCATCGGCACCAGCTTCACCGGCCGCTTCGACGACCATTATTTCCGCAACACCATCGGCCACCCGCTGGAATCGGCATTGTGCGCCGGGCATCTGGTGTTCGACGGCTATCTCGAAAAATATCCGGGGCTCAAGATCTGCATCGCCCACGGCGGCGGCTACGTGCCCGCCTATCCGGGCCGCTTCGATCACCCCTATCATTTGCGCGACGATTGCCGGGTGAACATCTCCAAGCCGCCGTCGGAATACCTCAAGATGCTGCATTTCGACACGGTGGTGTTCACCGAGCATCAGTTGCGCTTCCTCATCGAGGAATGGGGCGCCGAGCGCATCGTCATGGGCACCGACTACCCCTACGACATGGCGGAGACCGACCCCGTCGGCCACGTCGATTCGGTAAAGGGCCTGTCGGATGCCGACAAGGCGCAGGTGATGGGCACCAATGCCGCCCGGTTGCTTGGGATCGACGTGCCGGCGAAGGCTTAAATCACAAAATAACTTAGTGACTTTAGAACCGCGTCGCCCTCACCGGCGGCGCGGTTTTCTTTTGTAAACCAATCTGGTCGAGCGGATACAACTAGTCTAATTCTGCGATTTGAAACCGAACATCCCGTGTATTTGCCAACGGTCGGCTCTTCGCACAAAAGAATAGCAACATTAAGAAAATTAACGTGATTGCTCCAAGAATGTAGGACCCATTTTCCGTTAGCTGAGATGGCAACGTGTAGCCAGGAAATGATTTAATTGCCAGGCCGACCCACAACACCGCAACATACAAACTGATCATATGATTTACCTTCGATACCGAATACGGGTAGGCCGACCAAAGGTTAATCCATTTATATTGGGCACCCAAAATGGTTGTCCGATAGAGCGGACCAGTAACTTCTTCCTCTAGAGCATCAACATGGCGCTCCCAATTCTCCTGCCAATATTTGCTGCCGCGATTTACGAGATACCACCCCGACGAAAGGAGAGTGCCGACACACGCTACCAAAAAAACTAGATAGCTTTCCGCATTTCCGCCTTTATACAAAGCAAAGTAAGCGGCGAATGCGGCCGCAAGTAGCGCCCAAAAATATGCAGCACGCCTCCAATACAATTCGATTTCGAATTTTCTTATGTCCAATGCGTATTTAAGCGCCTCTTTTCGGATACTTGGCACAAACTCGACCAGGTATTGGTCGTGTCCCTCTATTGTTTTTGACATTGCGAATTCCCTGCACATTTGAAAAATAGAAGATATTATGCGTTATTCGTCGCATTAGTTGTACGAAGTTAGATAAATCGAATTCAGTTTCGCCTTCTGGGGGGCAAAATGGCCAATAAATTTCCTTACGTTGCTTCCGCAGGCCCCATCATCAAAACGATAGATCATTTACGTCGGCGTAGTTTCCCATCAGAGGTTACAGCAGAAACTTTGCGAAAGCTTGGTGTTGCACCAAAGAACGAGTCTTTTGTGATCAATGTACTCCAGTTTCTCGGGGTGATAGATGGAGACGGCAATAAAGTCGGTGCAAAAACTAGCGCATTTGTTCAGCACAAGGATGAAGAGTTCCAGCGTGAATTCGAGACGTTAGTGCGAGATGCGTATGGTGAGCTATTCGATCTGTATGGGGATGACGCATGGGAGATGGATAGAGCGAGCCTCGTCCAGTTTTTTCGCTCATCAGATCATTCCTCGGAGATAGTCGGCATTAGGCAGGCGTCCACATTTACATGCCTAGCAGGTTTATCTGGGAGGATAGACCTACCCCAACAACGTGAGACCGCCGCGAGAAAAAAGTCTGCAACAGAACCTCCCGCGAAACCGGCAGCAAGAAGTCGAGCTAGTGGTGGACATAGGCCCCCAGTAAATCATGAACCGGCTAAATTGCCCTCCGGAAACACCCCGGATCAGCGGGTCGGATTAACTGTGAGAATTGAAGTTAATCTGCCTGCGGATGGAGATCAGGATACCTACGACAATATATTCCGGAGTATTCGGAAAAACTTGATTGATGTTGAGTAGCCTGCGGAAATTTGAAGCGATCGCCCGACGCGCTCACCGGTTTACAGAGGCTGGTTCTAGAGACTCCAGAGATGAACATCCGTTCGTAGATAGAAACATCCACGCAGATCTGCCTATAGACGTCCGTAAATTATTCGACAATGGGCACTATGCCCAAGCGACCTTCGAAGCTTTCAAGTTTGTCGATGAAGAAATCCAAAGGATAACTGGGGAAAGTAAGTTCGGAACCAGGCTAATGGAGAGCGTGTTCGGAGGAGAACAACCAAGGCTTCAACTGAATCCGGGAATGACGCTTACCGAGAAAACCGAACAACGAGGTTTTGAACGTCTTTTCTCGGGAGCGATGATGGCAATTCGCAATCCGCGTGGTCACACCAGCGGTATGGCAGATGGCCCCGATACCTGCCTTGATCATCTCGCATTTGCGTCGCTCTTGCTGCGACGACTTGACGAGGTTGATTTGCGTTAACGAATCCTAGCCAAGAATTATTGCCGTAAAGTTGAGAATAATGCCCCTGGCCAGACTAGCGCTACTTCAAGATTCGCCCTGTTCTTTGAATTTATTCCACATCCAGATTGGCCACTGGGGCACGCCGCCGCGCGTAGTTTGCGAGATGCTGAGATCTATTTTCATCACGATTTTTAGTAGTTGCTGAGCCGCTACTAGGCAAAGCTGTGCCTCACGATTCTTGGGGATCCGCAACTCATGAACCCATTTATTTCGTGCCCTGCGCACTAGATCAAGTAGCCGATAGAGGTCAGTATTAATACAACCCTGAAGCTCAAGAATTTCAAGAACTACGGAAGCTGAATAATCACGGCCGGTTAATTTTTTACGTCGTTCTTTATTTATTCTTCTTGCACTCTGGATTTCAACATCCTTTGCGTCGATGTCCTGTTTCCAAAGCACAAAAACTAGTTGCTCACATACACTCCATGCAAGAGCCACCGTTTCGCCAACGCGTTTGTCACGGAGCCGGCAGGATGCGATGTAGATCGCCTCAATCATCTGGATAAGCACCAAATCTTCTTTCAGCAAGATTTGATCAAGTAACCTTAGGGACCTCTCAACCACCTCCAGCTCAAGCACTCGTCTTGGCAACGCTTGTCGATTTTCGGCCCCATACTTGCCGTTGATCACGTTCTGCGCGAGCGCATGAATGTCTTCGACGTCGTCGTAATAGGGTGTTACGGCTTCAAATGTGATCGCTTTGTGGGTGTTCCATGCAGTCAATGGAAACCCTGTTGCAGCTGTCCGATGTTTGACTTGACTCTCTGCTGTTGTCAGGCAGGCCTGATGCACGTTCATTACCTGAGCCCTGACAATTGCATAGACCTCTGCTTCTTCCTCCGCCTCACCAGATTCAATTGGGGCATAATATGGCCCGTCCGTATTGGGACGGCGGTACCCAGGTATGACTACCGAAGGCGCCAGCGCCCATGACGAGAAATCGAAAAGGAATGTTCCGTCACGTCGCACCTTAGCCTTAATGCCGCACTTAAGATCCATCGAAAGTACAAATTGATGATGAACGGACAGGTTTAATTTCCTAACTTGCGCAGGGTCGGGTTCCGATCCAATCCAAACTGCTGGAATACGAAAATACCCCTCAATCGTTGGCGAGATGCGATCTGGCACGATCATTGGATCTTTTGAACGTGTGGTTAGCAGTTCATGATCCTCTTCTTGGCGCACACCTCGGGGAATATCTTTCATTTCAACCACCAGGCTTAGCTCTCAACCAAACAATATCGGATGCTCTTCTTAGACAACTTGAAACACGGATTTCATAGGGCGCTGTCGAGTTGTTAAAATGATTGGTGCCCGCGGCCGGACTCGAACCGGCACAGCCTTGCGGCCGAGGGATTTTAAGTCCCTTGCGTCTACCAATTCCGCCACGCGGGCACACGGGGGAGGCATCGGGCGCGCATTATAGAGCCCATACCGCGTTGCGCAGCGGTTAATTTCGGACAACTGCATTCCCACATTCGATTTACGCAACCGCGTTCCGTGCATACCGGAGATGTGGTCGGACGGCGGGCAAGTGGTCGCGCGAGGGTTGACACCGCGCCCGCCAGCGTGGCCTAAGGAGGCACGTTCGGCGCGGGCATCGTCCCCGCCCAAAACGTCGTTCTACGTCCGCCTCGTCAGCCCTATTTCCATCCCCTGGAGAGCCGCGCCCCGTGTTGTCGCCCGCCGTCAGAGATGCCCTGATCCTCGCCACCCTGCTGGCGGGCAGTTCGCTGACCATCATGTCGGGGACCACCATTGCGCCGGCGCTGCCGGCGATCTCGGCGCATTTCCGGGACGTGCCCGACTCGGCCTTTCTCACCCAATTGGCGTTGACCATCCCCGGCCTGTTCATCGTTATCGCGTCGCCCATCGCCGGCTACACCATCGATAAAATCGGGCCCAAGCCCGTCCTTCTTTCCGCGGTCGTCATTTACATCATCGCCGGATCGTCGGGGCTATTCCTCAACGATCTCCATTCCATCCTCGTGGGGCGCGCGGTGCTCGGCCTGTCGGTGGCGGGGATCATGACCAGTTGCGTGTCGCTGATCGGCGCCATCTATCTCGGCCCCCGGCGCAACGCCGTGCTCGGCTATCAAACGGCGTCCATGGCCTTCGGCGGCGTGGTGTTCGTTGCCGCAGGCGGCATCCTGGCGCAAATGGGCTGGCGGCTGCCGTTCCTGATCTATGCGATGCCGGTGATCCTATTGCCGACCATGATCGGCCTGCTGCCCCACACCAAGCCGCGCGACGCGGCGGCGCGCGCGGACGGCGCCGGCGACGGACCGATCCCCTGGCGGCTGTTGGGCCTCGTTTATGCCGGCGCGCTGTTTTCGATGATCACCTTCTATACCATCGCCGTCGGGCTGCCCTTCCACCTCGCCGGATTGGGCCACCCCGATCCCTTGGACGCAGGCGTCGCCCTCGGCGTCAACAACCTCGCTGCCGCAACCATCGCCATTCTCTATCGCCGCATCCGCGTTTTCATCTCGCAACGCATGGCGGCGGCGCTGACCTTCCTATTCCTCGGTGCCGGGCTGATCTCCTGCAGCTTCGCGACGAGTTATACGCAGATCCTGTTCGCCATGATCCTGTCGGGCGGCGGCATGGCCATGCTATTCCCGTCGATGGTCGGGCTGGTGCTGCGCGACACGCCGGAGCGGGTGCGCGGGCGCGCCTCGGGCGGCCTCACCATGAGCATCTTCCTCGGCCAGTTCACCTCGCCCCTCGTCATGGCGGCCGCCTTTCCCGGCGGCTCGACGGCGGAGGTATTCGCGGGCGCCGGTGTCGCGGCGCTGATTGTGGGGACCGGGATCGTGCTGGTGGTGCTGAGCCGGAAGGTAACGGCCTAGGTTTCCTATCCCGCGGGCAGGTCCTCGGGATCGATCTCGTTTTCCTCGACGGGCGTCGCGCCGAGATCGCGGATCATCTCGCGGATTTCCTCCACCGCTGCATCCAATTCATCTTTGTCCGTCGTGCGGGTCACGAGGCTGCAGCCGAATACGCCGTCCTTGCGGAAGGGGTAGGAGCCGATCTCGGTCGCCGGGTGGCGCTCCTGGATGGCGTTGAGACCGTCAGCGATGGTGCCCTCTGGAAGAAACGCGATCACCGAACGTGACAACATGCGCGCGCCCTCTTCCAACTCGCCCGCGATGCCCTCGAACATGCCGCGCATGATGGAGGGCACCCCCGCCATGACGAACACATTGCCGATGCGGAACCCGGGCACGCCCGAGACAGGATTCGGAATCAACGAACCGCCCACCGGCACGTCGGCCATCTTGAGGCGCGCTTCGTTCATCTTGTCCTTGCCGATGCGTTCCTCGAGCAGGCGCACGATTTCGGCGTTGCGTTCGAGGGTCGTGCCGAATGCCTTGGCGATGCACAGCGCGGTGATGTCGTCGTGGGTGGGACCGATACCGCCGGTGGTGAACACGTAGGTATACTTTTCGCGGCATTCGTTGACCGCGTCGATGATCACCTCTTCCACGTCGGGCAAGACGCGCGCTTCGGCAAGACGGATGCCTTTTTCGGTGAGGCGCAGGGCCAGCCAATTGAGATTGGCGTCGGCGGTCCGCCCGGACAACACTTCGTTACCGATGATTAGCGCGCAGGCTGTGATATTCTTGACGCCGGTCATGGCCCCTCCTTCGGTGGACGAACATCCTATTCACCGCGATAAGGGTTCGCAACATGGATGGGAGAACGCAGATGCTGAAATCTCTGGCTGTCGGTTTGGCGCTCGGCGCCGCGTTGGCGACGTCGCCGGCGATGGCGCAAGGCGACGTGAAAACCGGCGAAACGGTGGCGCGAACCTGGTGTTCGCCCTGTCACAATACCAACGGCCGAGGCGCGTCGGACGTCGTGCCGTCCTTCGGCTATCTCGCCGCCGAACGCAGCGAACGGGAACTGCGTGCGTTCCTCACCAACCCGCACGGCGCCATGCCCAACATCCAGTTGAGCCGCCAGCAAATCGAAGACGTGATTTCTTATATGGAAACGCTGAAGTAGACGCGCCTCAAAGCAGGTCGCAGAGCATGGCGACCAGGGGTTCGTCGGCGGGCGGCATGGACACCTCGTTCATGCGCCGGGGATAGACCCACTTGAGCGTCTGCCCTTCCTGCGGCACCGGGTTTCCCTTCCACACCCGGCAAACGAACAAGGGCATCAGCAAATGAAAGTCGTCGTAGGCGTGCGACGCGAAGGCGATCGGCGCCAAACAGCTCTCCGACACATCGAGCGCCAGTTCTTCGTGCAGTTCGCGGATCAACGCCTGTTCCGGCGTTTCACCGTCATGCACCTTACCGCCCGGAAACTCCCAGAGCCCCGCCATGGACTTGCCTTCGGGGCGCTGCGCAAGCAGCACGCGCCCGTCCGTATCGACCAGCGCCGCCGCCGCGACCAGCACCACCGGGGCGCCCGGCTTAGACCGCCGGACCTCGACGTTCAGACAACTCTGATCAGGTTCTGTAGTCGGCATTGATTTCGATATAGCCGTGGGTGAGGTCGCACGTCCACACGGTGGCATGGCCGCTGCCAACCCCGACATCGACGAGAATATCGATGTTCTGGCCTTTCATATGCTCGGCGACCGGCGTTTCGTCATAGCCTTCGACGGCAAGACCATCGCGCGCCACCGGCACGCCGCCGATGGTAATGGCGAGCTTGTCGCGGTCCGCCTTCTCGCCGCACTTGCCCACCGCCATGACGACGCGGCCCCAATTGGCGTCCTCGCCGGCTATGGCCGTCTTGACCAAGGGAGAATCCGCAATCGCAAAGGCGATCTTCCGGGCGGCATCTTCGTCGGCCGCGCCCGTCACCTTGACGGTGACGAACTTGGTCGCGCCCTCGCCGTCGCGCACGATCTGATGGGCGAGATCGAGGCAAATGTCGTTGAGCGCCTCGCGGAAGTCGCGCACATGCGCATCACCCGCCTGCGCCACCCATTGATGGTCCGCCTGACCGGTCGCGCACAACAGCACCGTGTCGTTGGTGGAGCGATCGGAATCGACGGTGATGGAATTGAAGCTGTGGTTCACTGCATTGACCAGCATGTGCTGCAAAACCGCATGCGGAATCGCCGCGTCCGTAAAAACGTAGCCGAGCATGGTCGCCATATGCGGCGCGATCATCCCGGACCCTTTGGCGATCCCAGCGAGCGTCACCTCGGTATCGCCAATTTTCACCTTGCGCACCGCGCCCTTGGGGAAAGTGTCGGTCGTGGCAATGGCCTGCGCGGCAGCGAACCAGTCATCCCCGAATTTGTCCTTCAACGCGGGCAGCGCATCGGTGATCTTGTTCACCTCCAGCTGCTCGCCGATCACCCCGGTGGACGAGATGAACACGTCCTCGGGCGCGCACCCCAGAACTTTGGCCGCCGCGTCCGCCGTGGTTTTCACGGCCGCCTCGCCGATCCGCCCGGTAAAGGAATTGGCGTTGCCGGAATTGATCACCAGCGCCCGGCCACGCCCGTCCTTCAGCGCCGCGCGGCACCAGTCGATGGTCGGCGACGACATGGCGGATTCGGTGAACACGCCGGCGACATCCGTTTCGGGTGCCAGCTCGACGAGCAGCACATCGAGGCCGCCGCGCTTCTTGAGCCCGGTTGCCGCCGCCGCCAGCCGAACCCCGGGGACAGGCGGAATATCGGGAAACTTTTCCGGAGCGAGAGGAGATTTCTTGAGCATGTGTCACCAAAAGCAAAGCGCCGCCCGAAGTTACGTTGGCGGCGCCTTCCTTTTAGAACACTCGTTGGCGATTGAAAATCAGAACATCACACGGAAACCCGGTGTCTCACCCTACTTCCCGCCGGGACCGAAGGTCTCGATCTCGGCTCCTTCGCGCAGTTCCTTGTGATAGGTCTCGGCCAGCTGTTGCGACATTTCCTCGCGCAACGCGCCCTCGGCGTCGGCGAAGCTCGGCGGTTGCTGTGTCCGCTTGTCCTCCACCTTGATCACGTGCCAGCCGAATTGGGTCTGGACCGGTTCCCGGGTGTAGGCGCCCGTATCCAGCCGGAAGGCCGCTTCCGAGAACTCGGGCACCATGCGCTCGCGGGTGAAATAATTGAGGTCGCCGCCGCTCTTGCCCGACGGGCCGATGGAAAGCTCCCGCGCCAGGGCGGCGAAATCCTCGCCCTTGCCCAGCCGGCCGATCACCGCCTTGGCCTCGGCCTCGCTCTCCAGCAGGATGTGGCGGGCGCGGACCTCCTCCACCGGCGGATTCTCGGACACGAACTTCTCGTAGCGGGCCTTGAGCGCCGCGTCGGTCATATTGTCCTCGATATAGCGGGCCACGATCGCCTGCTCCAGCACCTGATCCTCGGCGCGCTCCAAACGGCGCTTTACCGGGGCCTCGCTGAGATAGCCCTGACGGCGGGCTTCCTCGGCGGCCAGGCGGGTGTTGATCATGCTGTTGATGAGGAAATCAAAAATCATCGCCATTGGGTATTGCTGCGCCTGGGGCGGCAGGTTGCGGCGGATTTCCTCGACCTCCGAGAAACGGATCTCGTGGCCGTTGACCTTGGCCACCACCGGGTCGTCGCCCGGCTTGCCCTTCTGAGCGCCGCTTTGGGCGGCAGCGTCGAGGGGAGCGGCTCCAAGCGCGAGAATAGCCAATAACGGGAGTAGAAACAGGGACTTACGCACTAATCTCTCTCTTTCAAATGGGGGAATTTCCGATCGGGCCATGACCGACAATCAGCCATATTTGGGGATATTGACCGGCACCGACGGGCTTACACTACCCCATATGGCGAAAAGACGCACCACACAACGATGCGAGGGGGTGCCGGTAAAGCCTCGGCGTCGTTGACAGCCTGGGGTCCGGGTTCTATCTCTGTGCCCTAACTGGGACAATAGCCCCCGTGTCAAAATGACCCATAAAAGGACCACGGATGTTTGACGCCCTCGCCCGGCGCGTATTCGGCTCCGCGAATGATCGCTTCGTGCGCGGCCTCAACAAATACGTCGACGCCATCAACGCCCTCGAACCTCAAATCCAGGCGCTGAGCGACGCCGACCTCGCCGCGCAGACAGCCAAATTCCAGGAAAGACTGGCGAACGGCGAAACGCTCGACGATCTACTGGTCGAGGCGTTTGCCACGGTCCGCGAGGCGGGCCGCCGCGCCCTCGGCGAACGCGCCTACGACGTGCAGCTGATCGGCGGCATGGTGCTCCACCGCGGCATGATCGCCGAGATGAAGACCGGCGAAGGCAAGACCCTGGTCGCGACGATGCCGTGTTATCTCAACGCGCTCGAAGGAAAAGGCGTCCACGTCGTTACGGTCAACGACTACCTTGCCCGGCGCGATGCCGATTGGATGGGCAACGTCTACGAACGTCTCGGCCTCACCGTCGGCGTGATTATCCCCGGTCTCGGCGACGCCGAGCGGCGCGAAGCCTACGCTGCCGATATCACCTATGGGACCAACAGCGAATTCGGTTTCGACTATCTCCGCGATAACATGAAATTCACGCTGGAGGACATGGTTCAGCGCGAATTCAACTTCGCCATCGTCGACGAGGTCGATTCAATTCTGGTGGACGAAGCGCGCACGCCGCTGATCATTTCCGGCGCCTCCGAGGATAGCTCGGAACTGTACAACTCGGTCGACGCCGTCATCCCCAAGCTGGTCGAAGACGATTACGAAAAAGACGAAAAGATGCGCTCGGTCGCCCTCACCGACCAAGGTACCGAACATGTGGAACAATTGCTCGTCGAGGCCGGGCTGATGGAAGGCAACCTCTACGACATTGCCAATGTATCGCTTGTCCACCACGTCAATCAGGCGCTGCGCGCCCACAAGCTGTTCCAACGCGACACCGACTACATGGTGAAGGACGGACAAGTCGTTATCGTCGACGAGTTCACGGGCCGCATGATGGAAGGCCGGCGCTTCTCCGAAGGTCTCCATCAAGCTCTGGAAGCCAAGGAAGGCGTTCAGGTGGCGAGCGAGAACCAGACCCTCGCCTCCATCACCTATCAGAATTATTTCCGCATGTACCCGAAGCTTGCGGGCATGACCGGTACGGCGATGACGGAGGCCGGCGAGTTTTCCGAGATTTATAAACTCGAAGTGGTGGAGATCCCCACCAATCTGCCCTGCATTCGTAAGGACCACGACGACGAGGTGTACCGCACCGGCGACGAAAAACTGGACGCCATCGTCGAGGCCATCGAGGATTGCCGCAAACGAGAGCAGCCGGTTCTGGTTGGCACGGTGAGCATCGAGAAGTCAGAGACCATTTCGGAAAAGCTCAAGAAAAAGAACATTCCGCATCAGGTTCTCAATGCCCGCTACCACGAGCAGGAGGCCTACATCATTGCCCAAGCCGGTATTCCCGGCGCCGTGACCATCGCCACCAACATGGCGGGCCGCGGCACCGACATCCAGCTCGGCGGCAACGTCGAGATGCAATTGCACGAGCGGCTCGACGGCATCGCCGACGATGCCAAACAGAAGGAAATCGCCGAACAGGTACGGGGCGACGTCGCCGCTGCCAAGAAAAAGGTCCTCGAAGCCGGCGGTCTTTACATCATCGGCACAGAACGTCACGAAAGCCGGCGTATCGACAATCAGCTGCGCGGCCGCTCGGGCCGCCAGGGCGATCCCGGCGCTTCCAAGTTCTTCCTGTCCCTCGACGACGATTTGATGCGCATTTTCGGCTCGCAGCGCATGGACGGCATGCTGCAGAAGCTGGGCCTCAAGGAAGGCGAGGCGATCATCCATCCGTGGATCAACAAGGCGCTCGAAAAGGCGCAGCAGAAAGTCGAGGCGCGTAACTTCGATATCCGGAAGAACCTGCTCAAGTTCGATGACGTGATGAACGATCAACGCAAAGTCATCTACGAGCAACGTAAGGAACTGATGGCGGCAAGCGACGTATCGGCGACCGTGACCGATATGCGCGAGAACGTCATCGGCCGCATCGTCGCCAACTGCATCCCCGAAAAGGCCTATGCCGAACAATGGGATATCGAAGCCCTGCACGAGGAGGTATTGCGGATTTTCGGGCTCGATCTCCCTGTTGCCGACTGGGCCAAGGAAGAGGGTGTCGCCGACACCGAGGTGAACGAACGCATCACCCAGGCCGTCGCCCGCAAGATGGCGGAGAAAGCCGCCACCTGGGGCCCTGAGGTTATGCGCGACGTGGAAAAGAGCCTGTTGCTGCAGATTCTCGATCAGGTGTGGAAAGAACATCTTCTGGCCCTGGATCACCTTCGCCAGGGCATCGGCCTCCGCGCGTACGGGCAGAAGGATCCGCTCAACGAATATAAGAGCGAAGCCTTCGATATGTTCAACGCCATGCTCGACGAACTGGATGAACGCATCACCCTCGTGCTCGCCCATATCCAGATTCAACTCTCGGGCATCGATGAAATGGGTATTTTCGACCGTGAAGCGCCGGAAACCCAGGAAACCTTCGAGGATCCCGCTTTCGCCAACAGTGGCGACGGGGGCCGTGGCGGAGATCGCGAAGCGGCCTTGGTCAACGGCGGCTCGACGTACGGCGATGCGGTACAGCCCACGCAACCGCTCCAATCCCGCCAGGCGTCATCCGTCGTCGACCCACAAGACCCCAGCACCTGGGGGAAAGTCGGCCGGAACGCCCCTTGTCCCTGTGGATCAGGCAAGAAGTACAAGCACTGCCACGGCTAGCCGCTAGCCACTTCTCAAAAAAATACTTTATATCAATAACATATCGATACCTCTCCATTTTAACACTAATTATTTGTTATATATTATTATTTTACAGAATCATGTTGCATAAAAAAACAAAGGACACTACGATCATGGCAAATAAGAAGGGGCAACCAACGAGTAACTGCCATGACATCACGCATAGAAGAAAATACGCTGGCGAAATTTGCCCAGTCCATCGGCCCCAGGGACCCAATCGAGCTATTGGCGACGGTTATTGGGGAGGTCTTCCCCGGTCGGATCGCGGCAGTCTCCTCATTTGGCGCAGAATCGGTAGTTTTGCTGCACATGATCTCAGAGATCGATCGCAATCTGCCGGTCATCTACCTGGACACCCTAAAGATGTTCCCGGAGACAAACGCTTACGTGGAAACCCTCCGCGATACCCTCGGTCTGGCCGATCTAAGGGTCCAACGGCCCGATCCGGCCGATACAGCGGTCCTGGACCCCAGGGGCGACCTCTGGCAATCCAATACCGACGCTTGCTGCCATTTCCGCAAGACTGTCCCTCTGGAAACCGCCCTTAAAGGTTTCGATGCTTGGATTACGGGCCGTAAGCGGTTCCATGGCGGTGAACGTACGGAACTGCCCTACGTCGAGCAGGTCGACGGCCGGACGAAGGTCAATCCGTTGATCCACTTTACGCCGGATGAGATCGATAGATATGTCAAACGGCACGGGCTTCCCCGCCACCCCTTGACCGAGAAGGGCTATCCGTCTATTGGCTGCATGCCTTGCACGCGGCAGGCCCTCCCCGGCGAAGATGTCAGGGCGGGACGGTGGGCCGAAAGCGAAAAAACAGAATGCGGAATCCACAAGGCCAAATGGTTCCGCGAAGCCCAGTTGCAAAACAGCTGAGCACGCAATTAAAGCAGAGGAATTCAAGATGACCGAACCGTCAGCGGCGGGCGCCAAGACTGTAAAATCGACCAACATCACGCGCGTGACACACCGTGTGACCGTCACCGACCGTTGGGTCCGCAATGGACATCAAAGCGGTATTCTCTGGTTCACCGGCCTTTCCGGCGCCGGCAAGACCACACTGGCGCTCGAGTTGGAGCGTCAGCTGCACGCGGATGGCCATCAAGCCTACGTTCTTGATGGCGACAATCTGCGCGGCGGCTTAAACGGCGATCTCGGCTTCTCCCCTGAAGACCGCTCCGAGAACATCCGGCGCGCCGGAGAAGTGGCGGCCCTGTTCGCCGACGCCGGCGTGATCGTGATCGGTGCGTTGATTTCGCCTTACGAAGCGGACCGGCAGATGGTCCGCGCCATGCGCCCTGACTTGTTCCACGAAGTATTCATCAAATCCGATTTGGATGTTTGCGAATCGCGTGATCCGAAGGGATTGTACAAGAAGGCACGCGCCGGCGAGATTCCCGAGTTCACTGGCATCTCGGCTCCCTATGAAGAGCCCGTCGCTCCGGAACTGATCGTCGACACGGCAAATCAGACTGTCGATCAGAGCATCAAGGCGCTCCGCGACTACATCTCCGCCAACCTGTTCCAGGACCGTGCGGTCGAGGTCGCCTAAGCCCAACCTGTCCCCGAACCCGAAAGCGGCGAGTCCAATCGCCTAAACGCGCCGTCTAGAGTGCGTGTGGTACGCTTCTTCGCCAGAAGAGCCGGTGCTCCAAGTCACCGGCTTTTTTGACCCCTTGAATTTAATCAATCGATTGATTAAATCGTATGATTGGATTATAAATGCCCAAATAGAATTGGAGAGGAATGGGCATGGCGGAGCAGGCAATCCTTTCGCGCGGCGGCGACACCCGGAACCAGCTGCTGGAAACGGGGCTCCGGCTGTTCGCCCAATTCGGATACGAAGCCGTGACCACCCGCCAACTCGCCGCCGAGGCCGGTGTCAACATTGCCGCCATCGCCTATCACTTTGGTGGCAAGCGTGAACTTTACCGCGCCGTCTTACAGCAACTCATCGATGATACCGAGGCCTTGTTCGGTCCGGCCCTTGCCAATCTTCGCGATGGGATAGACCGCGCCAACGGCGACAGAAAACAACTCGCCGGACTGGCCTCCAATCTGATCGGCCGGCTGACGCGTCTTTTCATCAGCGAGGAGTTCATGAAATGGCGGGCGCCGATGGTGCTGCGCGAGTTTTCAATGCCGTCAGAGGATTTCGACATTCTGTATCAGGGACGAATTGGCCCCCTTCACCGGGAGGTCACCCGCCTCGCCGCCGCGGCCCTCCAAATTAGCGAAGAGTCACCCGAGGCGGCGATCCGCGCCCATACCGTCATGGGCCAAGTGTTCGTCTTCGAAATTGCCCGTCACATCTTATGGCGGCGGCTGGAGTGGGAAGGTTATTCCGAAGACCGGATCAATTTGGTGGCCAATACTGCGGCGAAATCGGCAGTGGCCTCGCTCGGTCTGCCGCAGCCGGACCAAGGAGAAAGCTGATGGCAACGACAGAACCGAAGAAACGCTGGACTTTGGTGAAGCGTTTACTGGTCATCCCGCCTCTTTTGATCGGCATCGCCATTCTCGCCGTCATGGTGCGCGGCAAACAGCCCCCTGCGCATACCGAGGTCCGGGAAGAAACCCGTCGCGTCCGCTTCATCACCGCGTCTGAAACGACCGTTGTCCCGCAGGTCCTGGGATATGGAACGGTGGTGCCCGGCAAAATCTGGGAGGCGGTTGCCGAAGTGGACGGCAAAGTCCTCTATATCCATCCGAAGCTCAAAAACGGCGCGCTGTTGTCGGCGGACACGGTGTTGCTGAGTATCGATCCCACCGACTATCGGCTGGCCGTCGAGCGCACCCGGGCCGACCTCCGGGCGTTGAAGGCACAACTGCGCGAAGTCGACGCCCGCGAAAAGAACACCAAGGCGTCCCTCGAGATCGAGGAACGCGCCCTAGCGCTCAACAAGAAGGACCTGGAACGCAAGCAGTCGCTGGCGCGCGCCAAGGCGATCTCTCAGGCTGCGGTCGATCAGGAGGAACGTACCCTCCTCGCCCGCCGTCAAAGCATCCAAACCCTTCAGAACGCCCTGGACCTGCTGCCCGCCGAACGGGATCAACTACAAGCTCAGATGACGTCCTCCGAAGCCCGCCTGGCGGAGGCGGAACGCGATCTCGAGAGAACCGTGATCACCCTTCCGTTCGACGCCCGCATCGCCGAGGTAAACGTCGAAGAAGCCCAGTTCGCCAAACAGGGGCAGACTTTGGTGATCGCCGACTCCATTGACGTCGCCGAGATCACCGCACAGGTTCAGATCGATAAAATGGTCACATTGCTGCCGCAGGACGGCAGACCGAACCGCGTCGTTCTAACGCGCTCCGACGATATCAACGACGTCCTCAAATTAACCCCCATTGTCCGTCTCAAGAGCGGCAGCCTTACGGCCGAGTGGCATGGACGTGTCGCCCGCGTCAGCGACCGCATCGATCCCGCGACACGCACCGTCGGCATTATCGTTGCCGTCGACCGCCCCTACGACGCAACCGGCGGCAACGGCAATGTCCAACCACCGCTCGCCAAGAACATGTATGTGGAGGTGGAGTTACGCGGCGAACCACGGCACGGCCAGATCATTCTGCCGCGCGCCGCCTTGCATGGGTCTCAGGTCTATCGCTTGAACGCCGACGACCGATTGGAGATAGCCGATGTCACCGTTTCCTATACCCAGGAGGACATCGTCGCGATCAAATCGGGTGTCGCGGCAGGCGATAGAATCATTGTTTCTGACCTTATTCCCGCTATCGCAGGTATGCGCCTGTCGGCAACGGAAGACCCAAGCGTCGCGGCACAACTAGCCGCCGCCGGAGGCGCCAAACCATGATCCGCTATTTCGCCGGCCATCCCACGGCGGCGAACGTGGTGATGGTGGTATTTCTCGCCCTCGGCCTGATGTCTATCCCGCAGGTCAAGCGCGAGACCTTTCCGGACATCCCCCCCGACGAAGTGGAAGTGCGCATCGTCTATCCCGGCGCCACCGCCGAAGAAGTCGAGGAGGCCGTGTGCCAACGCGTCGAAGACGCCGTCGAAGACCTGGAAGGACTGGCGGAAATCCGTTGCGACGCCCGCGAGAACCTTGCCACCGCAACGGTCCAGATGACCGCCGGCAAGAACTTCGACCTTTTTCTCAATGACGTCAAAACCGAAGTCGAAGCCATCGACAATTTTCCCGACGCGGTCGAAACGCCCATCGTGAAGCAACTGGGCCGCACCGATTTCGTCGCCGCCGTGGCCGTAACCGGCGACATGTCGGCCACGGACCTCAAGGCCTATGCCGAGGAACTCAAAGACGGCCTGCTCGCCACGGGCAAGATCTCCCAGGTCAAGATCACCGGCTTCTCGGATCGCCAGATTCGCATCGAAGTGCCGGCACAAACCTTGCGCCAATACGGTATCAGTGTCGATGACATCGCCGGCGTCATCGCCCGGCAAAGTATCGACCTGCCGGCCGGCACCATCGAGACGTCGGACAGCGACGTCACCATCCGGTTCGATGATCAGCGTCAGAGCCCGCTCGAGTTCCGTGACTTGGTCGTCGTCGGTGCCGATAGCGGCGCCGAGATCCGCCTCGGTGATATTGCCACCATCACCGACCGTTTCGAGCTTGCGGAGGACAAGGTGGTGTTCAACGGCAAGCGCGCCGCCATGCTCGAGATCACAAAGACAAAGACCGAAGACACCCTGACGGTGATCGACAGCATCAACGCGTTTTTCGACGCCAAGCAGCGAACTGCACCACCAACCGTTTCGTTCGACATCACGCGCGATATCTCGTCGGTCGTGCGCGATCGGTTGAACCTCGTCGTCGTGAACGGTGCACAAGGGCTTGTGCTGGTGTTCCTGACACTATGGCTGTTCTTCAACGTGCGGTTCTCGTTCTGGGTGGCGATGGGTTTCCCGGTCTCGTTTGCGGGCACCATTTTCATCATGTCCCTCGCCGGCCTGTCGTTCGATCTGATCACCCTTGTCGGGCTGCTCATCGGAATCGGTTTGTTGGTCGACGATGCCATCGTCATCTCCGAGAACATTGCCGCCCATGTTCGTAAAGGGTCCCCGCCGTTACAGGCCGCCATCAAGGGGACCAGGCAGGTCACGCCGGGGGTTCTCGCCTCCTTCGCTACCACGGTTTGCGTATTCGGGTCCCTCGCCTTTCTCGATGGCGATATCGGCGCCATTCTCAAATGGATGCCGATCATCCTTATCCTGGTGCTCAGCGTCAGCCTGATCGAGGCGTTTCTCGTCCTGCCCCATCATATCCGGGGATCGATGGCGCACAGCGCGAACCGCGAACCGCCCCCGTTGCGGCGTAAGCTGGATGCCAGCCTGGATCGCCTGCGCGATCGCGTTGTCCGTCTCGTACATACGGCCGTTGCATGGCGTTATCTTGTGGTGGGTCTCGCGCTGATGGCGTTCCTGGCCTCGCTGTCGATGATGGCCGGCGGCGTTCTGAAGTTCCGCGCCTTTCCCGACATCGAAGGGAACGTGATCGAAGCGCGCCTCCTTTTGCCGCAGGGAACGCCACTCGCCCGCACCTCCGAACTGGTCGACCGCATTACCGACGCACTGCAAGAGATTGACCGCGAACTCGCGCCCGAGCAGCCCGACGGACAAAAACTCGTCCGCTCCATCAACGTGCAATACAACCGCAACACGGATGCTTTCGAAACGGGACCCCACATTGCCACGGTCACCGCGGATCTCCTGAGCACCGAAATTCGCACGGTGGGCATCGATGATATTCTCAACAGATGGCGGGACCTTGTCGGTGCGCCACCAGATGTCGTCGCCCTCAAATTCACCGAGCCGACCCTCGGCCCTGCCGGCCGCGCCATCGACATCCGTCTCGGCGGCACCGATCTCGCCGAGTTGAAAGAGGCGTCCGTCGATTTGCAAAGCTGGCTAAACGGATATGATGGCGTGACGGATCTCACCGACGATCTCCGTCCCGGCAAGCCCGAGGTGCGGGTACGCTTGCGCGACGGCGCCACGGCGCTCGGTCTCAACGCACAGTCCATTGCAACTCAGCTACGCTCGGCATTCTTCGGTAAAACGGCGAGTGAAATCCAAGTCGGCGAGAATGCCTATGAAATCGACGTTCGGCTCGATCCGCGTGACAAGGACAGCCTCTCCGATCTCGAATATTTCACGGTGACATCAGCGAACGGCAGCCAGGTGCCGTTGGGTGCCGTCGCCTCGCTGGAAGCGGGACGCGGCTATGCGCGCATCCATCGCATCGACCGTCATCGCACCGTATCGGTCCAAGGCGATGTGGATACGAGCCGCGCCAACACGGCCGAAATTATCGCCGATACCCAGAAGCGTTTCCTTCCCGGCTTCTTTGAAAAGTACCCGACCCTTTCCGTTATCTTCGAAGGCGAAGTGAAACAGGGCGGGCAAACAGGCAAATCGGTGGGCCGGGGCTTCCTCGCCGGTTTGGTTGGGGTGTTCCTACTGCTGTGTTTCCTGTTCCGCAGCTATCTGGAACCCCTCATCGTGATGATCACAATCCCCTTGGGACTGATCGGTGTGATCTGGGGGCATATGCTGCTCGGCATCAATCTCTCAATGCCGAGTATTGTCGGCTATGCCTCGCTTGCCGGCGTGGTGGTCAACAACGCCATCCTGATCGTCGAATTCATCAAGATCGAACGACGCGACGGCTTATCCGCGGAAGCAGCGGCGGTCGGCGCAGTAAAAATGCGGTTCCGCGCGATCCTGTTGACCTCACTTACCACTATCATGGGTCTTCTGCCCCTGCTGACCGAGAAGAGCTTGCAAGCCCAAGTGCTCATCCCGCTGGTCGCCAGCCTCGCCTTCGGCCTTCTCGCGACAACCATCCTGATGCTGTTCGTTGTGCCGTCCCTTTATCTGATCCTCGACGATCTGGGATGGACGTCGAATGTAGAAAGCGAAGAAGATGCGGTTCCGGCCGGCGCGCCGGCCGAGTAAACCCGATCTAGCTTTTGCGCGCCAAGGGGTGGGATCGCGCCACCACCGATTTGAGGCGATCATCCTGAATATGCGTGTAGATCTGGGTGGTGGAAATGTCCGCGTGCCCCAACATCTGCTGCAACGCCCGAAGATCGGCGCCGTGCGCCAGAAGATGACTGGCGAACGAATGACGCAACACGTGCGGCGAGACACGTGCAGGCTCGAGACCCGCCACCGCTGCGATCTCTTTTAACATGGTGGAGAAATGTGACCGGCTGAGATGCCCCGTCTTGCCCGATGCCGGAAACAGCCACGGAGACCGACGTCCTTTCCCGAGAAAGATTTCGCGACAGGAAAGATAGGCCGCCACCGCTTCCCGCGCCGGATCGCCCAGAGGCACCATCCGCTCCTTGCCACCTTTGCCGGTCACCGTCAGGACCTGCCCATCGCGCGCGATGGCCGTCAACGGCAAGCCGACGAGTTCGGACACCCGAAGCCCGGTTGCATAGAGCAACTCAACCAATGCCGCGCGCCGCAAGGCCTCCGGCCCCTGTCCGGTGCGCGCCGCCGCCAAAAGGCGCTCGACCTCCTCTTCGCTCAGATATTTGGGAAGCGGACGGCCCAGGCGCGGACCATCGATCCCCGCGGCCGGATCGTCATTGCGCAATCGTTCGCCATAGAGAAAGCGGTAGAATTGCTTCAGCGACGACAGCCGCCGCGCGCTCGTCCGCGCCGACTTGCCCTGCCCATCGAGCCAGACGAGATAGTCACGAATCAGGCGTCCATCCGCGGACTCGACGGCACGTCCCCGGCGCTGGGTAAAACCGGCAAAATCCTCGAGATCGGCGCGGTAGGCGGCAATCGTATTGGGGGACGCGCCCCGCTCCGCCGTCATCATTTCAAGAAAGTTCTCGACCAGCCGCGAGGTCGGCGGCTTGTTCTTGGCGCCCAGAGTCCTAGGCATAGGTCGTCCTAGGCATAGGTCGTCTTAGGCATGGGGCCCAGCCACGCCATTACCTCATATCTTGGCGGCGATCGCCGCCTCGAGGGCAATGTCGCGTGCTTCCGCCTCCAAGCCGACGGCATAAAGGCCGGCAACGACCCGGTGCAGCACCACGGGATCGGCGCCGGCGGGTCCTTCCTGACCAAGAGACAGGAGCGACAACAGCACTGTTTCCCCGATACGGCCGTTTTGTGCCGCATCGGCAAGCGACCGCCAAATGGCTGGCCGCGGGACGACAGCTGTCACCTGCGGCGATCCTTCGAGTAGCGGTTCCCACCGTTCGGCGGGGACCTGGTCGCCGAAAGCTTCTAGAAGATTGTAAAGCAGGGCCGCCCGCCCCGCGGCATCGCCGGCGGCCATCATCATTTTGCTTCCGGCATTGTCCGCTTTGCGCTCTTCCTTCGGCTTCTGGTCTTTTTGGCGGTCCCACCATCCCTCGAGCTGTGGGCCATCCAGCGCCTCGGCTGTTTCGAGACCAGCGATTCGGATCATGGGGCCAAGCGCACCCAACTCAGCCGCCGCTTTTTGATCGAGAACGGAGGCCGTCCGCAGTACCGCCAGCCAACGCTCAGCCGCGTCGTTGTTCCCGGCGGCAACGGCGGCGCGAACCGCCATGGGCGCGAACCAAACGAGGTCCTGACGCGGGCTCAACCGCCCGAAAATATCCGAATAGACACGCGCAGCCGCTTCGAAGCGGCCGCTTCCCCAGGCCATTTCATAGGCTCGGTTCAACAGTTGCGCCAAGGTCGTGGGAATCGCTTCCACCAAGGCCTTGCGATACAGCAAAGCGCGGCCAAGCGGCGTGTTGGTCTCGGCATTGTTTTGCGCGTTGGCAAGCGCCTCGTCACCGACCGTGACCCCCGCATACAGCTGCTGAAGAACGTTAGTCGGCAGAGCGCCCATGGCTTCCGCCCGCTCGGCGGCCTCGACGCGCACTTCCGGACGCGCATTGGGGCTCGTCGCGATGGTGCGCAGAACCGCGGGATTATCCGATTTGATCACATCTTCAGGCAACCGCGCCCGCGCCGCGCGGGTCATGGCGAAATTCAACGGAGAGGGATTCACCAGACTGGCGATCCGATAGTCGCGATTGCCCGCGAGCTTGTCGATCAGGCCGAAGAAGACCGGGTCCTGGTGCCCGAGATCGCGAAGAAGGCTCACGCCCAACGCCGCCTTGTCATGCTCGCCCGCAAGAGCCTGGCAGAAGATAAAGGCTTTCTGCCAATAGATGCCGGCATCCGCGGTCATATGATCGCGCACCAATGGGCACGCCCGCGCATTGTCGTTGGTCAGAAAATAGAGATCCACTTCCTGCTGCAATAGGACTTCGTCGATGGCGCGGTTGGGGGCCGATCGCAACAGGGCGTCCACCCCGGCAATCTCGCCCATCGCCGCCAAGCGCTCCACGCGGGCACCGAGCAAGCTGATGCTGTCGTCGCCCCGCGGCGGTACCGTCGCGATGCTCAACAGGAGACGGCGTGAAATCGAGCGCATGGCCAGAGAACTGGTCTTTACCGGGAGTTCGGGCAGTAGGATTTCAATGGTACGGCGCCCCGTGCTCGACCACATATCGATGCCGAATCCGCCCTGCTGCGCGGTGAGGGTGCCGACCGAATCGGGGTCGATACCCTGAAGCTGATCCACTTGGACCCGGGTCGGGTCTTGCGGCGTCATCTGCCCCTGCCCGATTGAGAAGGAAGGCTCCGGCGCGGGCGTGACAATGACCGGCGCGGGCGATGAGGATCGCTGCTGCTGCGGGCTTAATGCGGTCGGCGGCGCCAAGGGCTGCGGCGCCGAAACGGGCGGCGGGCTGCCCTGCGCCCAGGCGTGCTGGATGGCCGCCGGCTGAAACCCAGCCAAGGCAACCGCAGCGGCACCGAAAAAAGGAATAAATCGCCGGCTAGCGCGGGAATCTGTCATCAGGCAGCACCTTCTCGACGGGTGCGACAGGCGGCGGGACTTCCCATGTAACGAGAAAGACCGCACCCCCCACCAACAAGGCCAGCACGATGAATACCAGTATCTTTGTCAAACCACTCATTTAAAACCAGATATAGGGGCCGGAATGGAAAGGATAAAGAGCGGACGGAACAAAGAGGTGGCTCAAAGGCTGGACAACCACGGTAAGGACAATCAAGGGCGAGTATGGTATGGTCGAACTATGGCGATTTTTCGGCAGTCTATCCATTCCTCGTTCGCCTTTCAACGGCGCGGCGTCAAATACTTGAGCGATTGTTCGATCAAAGATTGGGACGCATTGGCTGAATGAACGGCTCGGCTAAGGGCCTTCCGCCGGCGGCGGAGGGCAAATTCGTCGTACTTATCGGGTTGATGGGCGTCGGCAAGTCCAACGTCGGACGGCGGCTGGCCGACCTCCTGCGTCTGCCGTTCGTCGATACCGATACGGAAATCGAGGACGCCGCCGGCCGGTCCATCGAGGATATATTCGAGGAATTCGGCGAGCCGTACTTCCGCGACGGCGAACGCAAGGTGATTTCGCGGCTGCTGGACGGCCCCCAAGCGGTGATGGCCACCGGCGGCGGCTCCTACATGGACCCCGATACCCGCCGCGCGATCCAGGAAAAGGGGATTTCCATCTGGCTGCGGGCCGACCTCGATCTGCTGGTCAAACGCACCAAACGCCGCGACAACCGGCCCCTTCTGAAACAAGGCGACCGGCGCGACACCCTCGCCCAGTTGATCGCCAAACGCTACCCCGTCTACGGCGAAGCGGATATTATTATTGACGTGGCCGAGGAGTCGGCCGAGGAGACCACCCAGCGCGTCCTCGAGGCGCTCCAAAACTATCAGCCGGCGGAAGCGGATTAACGCCGGCTCGAACGAAGACCCACGGAATGTGACCATGGAAACATTGGCCGTCGATCTCGGCGAACGGAGCTACAACATTCATATCGGCACCGGCCTCCTGAAACAGGCCGGCGCCCTAGTGTCACCCGTGCTCGCGCAAAAGCGCGCCATCATCGTTACCGACGCCCACGTCGCGCCGCATTATCTGTCTTCCCTTGAGGCATCACTGAGCGGCGCGGGAATCGCGTGCGCCTCCATCACGCTGCCCGCCGGCGAGCAGACCAAGAATTTTGCCCATCTCGAACAGTTGCTCGACGATGTTCTCGGCCGCCGTATCGAACGCGGCACAAGCCTCATCGCTCTCGGCGGCGGCGTGATCGGCGATCTGACGGGCTTTGCGGCAGCAATAGCGTTGCGCGGCATCCCCTTCATCCAAATTCCGACGACGCTTTTGTCGCAGGTGGACAGCAGCGTCGGCGGTAAGACGGGGATCAACACACGTCACGGCAAAAACTTGGTTGGCGCTTTCTATCAGCCCCGTCTTGTGCTGGCCGACATCGATACGCTGGACACACTTCCGCGCCGTGAGCTTCTCGCGGGCTACGCCGAAGTCGTGAAGTACGGCCTTATCCGGGACGCGGCGTTTTACGATTGGTGTGAGGCAAACGGTACGCAGCTGGTTGACGGCGATAAGGACGCCCGGGTCCACGCGGTCCGCGAAAGCTGCGCCGCCAAGGCCGCCGTCGTCGCCAAGGACGAACGGGAATCGGGTGAGCGTGCGTTGCTCAATTTCGGACATACGTTCGGCCACGCGCTGGAATCGGAAACCGGGTTCAGCGACACCCTGCTGCACGGCGAAGCCGTCGCGCTCGGCATGTTGATGGCGTTCGATCTGTCCGCCCGCATCGGATTATGCCCGGGCCAGGATGCGGTCCGCGTCCGGAAACATTTCGAAGCGGTCGGGTTGCCCCATGACCCGCGTCAGATTGCCGGCGTCACGTGGAACGCGGACACCTTGATTTCCCACATGGCCCTAGACAAGAAAGTGCGTGACGGAAAACTCACCTTCATCCTGTGCCGTGGCATCGGCGAGGCGTTCGTCACCCAGGATGTGAAAATCGACGACGTGCGTGGGCTCATGAGCCAAGCGCTCGCTGCCTAAGCAACCACCGTTTCAACAACTTCGTTCATTTATCATCGCTATCGAGTGCACCCATGTTGGCCATCACCATCGCGATCATCTGTCTCATTATTATTTCGGCGTTCTTCTCAGGGTCCGAAACAGCGCTGACCGCCGCCTCGCGGCCGCTGATGCATCAGCTGGAAAGCAAGGGCAGTCACGGCGCCCGCATCGTCAACCAGCTCGACGCCCGTAAGGGCCGCTTGCTCGGCGCCATTCTCATCGGCAACAACCTGGTCAATATCCTGGCCTCCGCCCTTGCCACGTCCGTCTTGTTGACCCTGGTCGGCGACAATGCCGTTGCCTACGCGACGATCATCATGACCGTCGTTGTCGTGCTGTTCGCCGAAATCCTCCCGAAGACCTATGCGGTTCATAACGCCGACCGCATGGCGATACTGATCGCGCCCGTGATCCAGCCGATCGTCTTCCTGTTTTCTCCCCTGTCGTGGGCGGCCCAGCGGGTCGTGCGCCTGACCCTCAACATTTGCGGCCTCAAGCTGCGGCCCGAGGAATCCTTTTTCTCGCAAACCGAAATCCTGCGCGGCGCCATCGAGTTGCACCAGGGCGAAGAGGAAACGGTGACACGCGAACGCGCCATGCTCCGCAGCGTCCTCGATCTTGCCGAGGTGGAGGTGGGCGAGATCATGAGCCACCGCAAGTCCGTCTATATGATCAATGCCGACGACCCGTTGCCCGCCATCGTCGAGCAGGTGCTGGACAGTCCCTATACGCGCCTACCCTTGTGGCGCAACGATACGGACAACATTGTCGGCGTCTTGCACGCCAAGGAACTCCTGCGCGCTCTCAAGGCGTTGCCCGAGGATCAAGCGCATCTCGATATCGAAGCGCTCGCCGCCAAACCCTGGTTCGTCCCGGAGACCACCCGGCTCCTCGATCAGCTCCAGGCCTTTCGCGACCGGCATGAGCATTTCGCCTTGGTGGTCGACGAGTACGGCAGCCTGCTCGGCGTCGTAACCCTCGAAGATATTCTCGAGGAAATCGTCGGCGACATCACAGACGAACATGACATCAGCGTTGCCGGTATCCGGGCGCAAGCGGACGGCTCTTACATCATTGACGGCTCGGTCACCATCCGCGATCTCAACCGAGAAATGGAGTGGAGCCTGCCGGACGAAGAGGCCTCGACCATCGCCGGGCTGATCTTGCACGAATCGCGCCGTATCCCCGAGGTCGGCCAGACCTTCATGTTCTTCGGCTTCCGGTTCGAAATCCTTCGCCGCCAGCGCCATCAGATAACCGCCGTCCGCGTCACCCCGCCGCCGCCGCAAGTCACCTCGGAATAGTCGGGAAACACCGGAAACCGGCGCGGGCGCTAAATTCGGGTTGATTTATTTCCTTATTTCGGGAATCATCGAAATATGGATGAAACCCGGTTTATTGACGCTTTTGCCGCCCTCGCCCAGGAACATCGCCTCAAGGTGTTCCGCCTGTTGATGCATGAAGGCCCCAACGGTCTGCCGGCGGGCGACATCGCCAAGGCCATTGGTGTGCCTCCCTCGACCCTGTCGACGCACCTCGCGCAAATGACCCGCGCGGGATTGCTGCGCGCCACCCGGCGGCAACGTCAGATCTTTTACGCCACCGATATGAACGGCACCCGCGAATTGATCGACTATCTCACCCAGGATTGCTGCCAAGGCCGCCCCGAGCTTTGCGGCTATGGGACGAACAACAACTGCCAGCCGGAAAACGACGGACTCACCCAGGGAGAAACTGTCGATGAGTAATCAGCTCTACAACGTCTTGTTTCTGTGCCGGGGAAACTCGGCGCGCAGCATCATGGCCGAGGCGATCCTCAACCGCCTCGGCCGAGGCAAATTCAAAGCGTACAGCGCTGGCAGTCATCCCGCCGGTCACGTCCATCCCTTCGCTCTCGATCTCCTGACGAACCAGAACTATTCGACAGCCGATTTGCGTTCCAAGGATTGGGGTGAGTTTGCCCGAAACGATGCGCCTACGATGGATTTCGTCTTTACGGTCTGCGATCAAACAGCAAACGAAGTTTGCCCGGTCTGGCCGGGACAACCTATGTCCGCTCATTGGAGCATGCCGGATCCGGTTGAAACTGAGGGAACCGAGGCGGTAAAGCGCGCGGCCTTCGCCGAGACAATGCGGTATCTCAACAACCGCATTGGCATTTTCGCGAATTTACCCCTCGAACGGTTGGACCGGCTTGCACTCCAGAAACATTTGGATGATATCGGCCATCAGGTGCCCGAACTGGAAATTCACTAAAGCTACTCACGGAGCGCAGAACAACATGCGGATCGGTATCAATGGATTTGGGCGCATCGGACGCATCGCGGCGCGCGCCGCGCTCGGCGGCGTCGACGGCACGAATGCCCGTCTCGAAATCGCCCACATCAACGAAGTAAAGGGTGGCGCGACAACCGCCGCCCATCTTCTCGAATTCGACAGCGTGCATGGCCGCTGGAAAGAAAATATTTCAGCCAAGGATACCGAGATATGTGTCGGCCCGCGTACGATCGGCTTCTCCGAATACGCGGCACCAGCCGACGTCCCGTGGGACGACCTCGGCATCGATATCGTTATCGAGAGTTCCGGTAAGTTCACCAAACAGGCATTGCTGGAGCCCTACTTCGAGCGCGGCGTCAAAGCGGTCATCGTCGCGGCACCGGTCAAGGACGGTCCGCTCAACATCGTCATGGGGGTCAACGATCATCTCTACGACCCCACGAAACACCCCATCGTGACGGCGGCGTCCTGCACGACCAATTGCCTCGCCCCCGTGGTCAAGCCGATCCACGACGAACTTGGCATCGTCCATGGGTCGATCACGACCATCCACGATCTGACCAACACCCAGGTCATCGTCGACGCACCGCACAAGGATTTACGCCGCGCCCGTTCGGCCGTGACGTCGCTGATCCCGACGACGACCGGATCGGCCACGGCCATCGGCCTGATCTATCCCGAACTGCAAGGTAAATTGAACGGCCATGCGATCCGCGTGCCGATGCTCAACGCCTCCATCACCGATTGCGTGTTCGAAGTGGCGCGGCCGACCACGGCCGAAGAAGTCAACGCCATCCTCAAACGGGCGTCCGAAGGACCATTGGCCGGTATTCTCGGCTACGAAGAGCGGCCGCTGGTTTCCGTCGACTATCGCGGCGACGTCCGTTCCTCCATCGTCGACGCCTTGTCGACGATTGTCGTAAACGGCACTCAGGTCAAAATCTATGCCTGGTACGACAATGAAATGGGCTACGCATGCCGGTTGGCCGAGCTTACCGCCAAGGTTGCCGACGCGGTGAGCGGCATTACGCCACAGAAAATGAGTGCCTAGTCCCAAATGAACACACGGGCTTATGCCATCGTTACCGGCGCCTACTGGGGCCAGACCGTCACCGACGGCGCCCTGCACATGCTGGTGCTGCTCCACTTCTACACGCTCGGCTTCACACCCTTCCAAATCGCCCTGCTGTTCGTCCTCTATGAATTGATGGGTGTCGTCACCAATCTGCTCGGCGGCTGGATCGCCGCGCGGTTCGGTCTCAACACGACGCTCTACGCCGGGCTTACCCTGCAGATCGCCGCGTTGGCGGCGCTGTCGATGCTCGATCCCGCCTGGCCGGCCATCTGGTCTGTCACCTATGCCGTCGTCATCCAGGGCGTCGCCGGTGTTGCCAAGGACCTCACCAAGATGAGCTCCAAAAGCGCCATCAAACTGATCGTCCCGGAAGACGCGACAGGCACCCTGTTTAAATGGGTGGCCGTGCTGACCGGTTCGAAGAACGCCATGAAAGGTGCCGGGTTCTTTTTGGGCGGCTTCCTGCTCGCCACGCTCGGCTTCGTCTCCGGTCTGTTGCTGCTCGCGGGCTGCCTGGCGGCGATCCTGCTCCTAACTCTTGTTCTGCTGCCCGGCGGCATGGGCCGCGCCAAATCGAAGGCGCCGCTGAAGTCGATCCTGGCCAAAGAGCCCGCCATCAACCTCCTATCGCTGGCGCGATTTTTCCTATTCGGTGCGCGCGATATCTGGTTCGTCGTCGGCGTGCCTCTCTTCCTTTACGAGGTCGCGGGCTGGACATTTATTGAAGTGTCGTCGTTCCTCGCCCTGTGGGTGGTCGGCTATGGCATCGTGCAGGCGGCCGCCCCGAAAATCATCCAAAGCTCGACCGATGGGCTACGTTCGGAGGTGCGCGCCGCGCGCGTTTGGGTGTTCTTGCTCGCCATGCTGCCCGCGGCGCTCGCGCTCGGCCTCTCCCAGATTGTACCTTTCGATCAACTTACCGGCGAAAGCGTCGCGGCAGCGGCTGAAGTGTCAGGTTTGATCGGCCCCGGCCTCGCGATCATTATCGGCCTTGGCTTGTTCGGCGCGGTGTTCGCGGTGAATTCGTCGCTGCACTCTTATCTCATTCTCGCCTACAGCAGCGCCGAAAAGGTCGCCATGGACGTCGGTTTCTATTACATGGCCAATGCGGCAGGCCGTCTTGCCGGCTGTCTGCTGTCCGGGCTTGCCTATCAGATCTACGGTGTGCTCGGCTGTCTGCTCGCTTCGTTTGCCTTCCTACTGCTGAGTTGGTTGATCAGCCTTGCCCTGCCAACATCAATGCAACGAATCGCCCCCCTCCACGCCGCTCAATAGAAAACGGACCGATCCATGACCAACGCTACCGACGTGGCGGAAGCCCAGCACTCCCATCCGGCAGGCGGCATCGGCTTTTTCGAGAAATGGCTGTCCGTCTGGGTAGCGCTGTGCATTCTCGCCGGCATCGTGCTCGGCAACCTTGTGCCAGGCCTGTTCGCGATCCTCGCCAGCCTCGAATATGCCTCGGTTAATCTGCCCGTCGCCATCCTCGTTTGGGCGATGGTCTATCCCATGATGGTGAATGTCGATTTCGCCAGCCTCAAGCATATCGGCGACCGGCCGAAGGGCCTCGTTGTCACCGTTATTGTCAATTGGCTGGTCAAACCGTTCACTATGGCCGCCCTCGGCGTTCTGTTCTTCGAGGTCCTGTTCGCCGACATGCTGAACCCGGCGGACGCGCAGCAATATATCGCCGGGCTGATCCTGTTGGGCGCCGCGCCCTGCACGGCGATGGTTTTCGTGTGGAGCCAACTGACGCGCGGCGACGCCACCTATACCTTGGTGCAAGTGTCGGTGAACGACGTCATCATGATCTTCGCCTTCGCGCCCATTGTCGCCTTCCTGCTCGGCGTTACAGACATCGCCGTGCCCTGGGAAACGCTGCTGCTGTCGGTCGTCCTCTACGTGGTCATCCCCCTTGCGGCCGGCGCCCTCACCCGCAAGTGGCTCGTCGGACATGCCGCCAAAAGCGAAAGCGGCAAGGCCGCAAGGGGCGAAAGCGGTGAAGCCGCCGTCGCCCGCTTTACCGGCATGGTCAAACCGTTTTCCGTCCTCGGCCTGCTGGCGACCGTCGTGTTGCTGTTCGGCTTCCAGGGAGAAGTCATTCTCGATCAGCCGCTGTTGATCGCACTCATCGCCGTGCCGTTGATCATCCAGTCCTACGGCATTTTCCTCATTGCGTATTTCGGAGCGCGGGCGTGGAAAATTCCCTTCAATGTCGCCGCCCCCTGTGCCCTCATCGGTACGTCAAATTTTTTCGAACTCGCCGTCGCCGTCGCCATCAGCCTGTTTGGCCTCAATTCCGGCGCTGCTCTCGCCACCGTCGTCGGCGTGCTTGTCGAGGTGCCGGTCATGCTGTCCCTGGTCGCGTTCGCCAACCGCACGCGGGGATGGTTCCCATCCGCCTAGCGGGCCCCGGAGGCACAAGGCTCATGCGGGGTTTGACGAAAGGCACCCGTTTCAACACACTCTCATCGCCCCTACATAAGGCGTATAAAATCAGAGGTGTCCCTATGCCGCTCAGCAATGCCGTTTCCCGCAAAGCCATCCACACGCGCGAAATCCAATGTCGCGGATATCAGCGCGACGACGGGCTGTGGGATATCGAAGGGCATCTGGTCGATACCAAAGCCTATTCCTTCGAGAACCGGGACCGCGGCATGGTCGGCGCCGGACAGCCGATTCACGATATGTGGGTGCGCCTGACCGTCGACGACGACCTCGTCGTCCGCGAAGCCGAGGCCACCACCGATGCCTCCCCCTTCGCCATTTGCGGCAGTATCACCGGGCGCATCAAGGAGCTGGAAGGCCTTACCGTCGCCAAGGGCTGGACCAAACAGGTGCATGCGCGCCTCGGCAACACCCTCGGCTGCACCCACATCACGCATATGCTGACCGGCCCGCTGGCCACCACGGTCTTTCAGACCATCATGCCCATCAAGAACCGCAAAACTTGGGACGAGGGCGTAAAACCCAAGGAAAAGCCCTTCGTCATCGACACCTGCCATGCCCTCGCCAGCGACGGTGAGGTGGTCAAATCGCGCTGGCCCGAATTCTATACGGGTAGCGATAAAATATAATTATATCAGCAATTTAAGACTATTCCGCATGACCAAGCCAATTGCGCAATTCTAAATTGCGAATGATTCTCAAATAATATAGGGTCGCGCCCGGAGAGCGCCATTGGAACCGGGTGGACCGCGCCGTTGGCGAATAAGACGATAAAAGAGCTGTTTCTCGCGCACAGGCGGGAGTTGCAAACCTACCTGACGCGATTGCTCCGGAATGCAGAGGTGGCCTCCGACCTTACCCAGGAAACGTTTTTGCGATTTGCCGAACGTCACGGGGAAAACCCGGCTGCAGCCGTTACACATGAGCGATCCTATCTCTATCGGACCGCTCACAACCTCGCCATTGACTACATTCGCCGCGAAAAGAGGGAGCGGACCGACCCCGTTGCCAATGAGGGCCTCTCCGATTTTCCGGATGAAGGCCCTTCGCCTGAGCGAACCATCAGTGGGAAAGATGAGTTGGCCCTTATGCGCGCTGCCTTGCTCGAATTACCCGAACGTACTCGGCAAATTTTTGTCCTCGCCCGTATCGAAGAGCTAACTTATCGGGAGGTGGCTACTCGCCTACGGATTTCCGAAAGCTCCGTCCAGAAACACCTAGCGATGGCGACGAAACATGTCATGCAACGTTTGCGGCGATCACCTCCGCGCTACTTGTAACAGTTGCGTGAATGAGGTTTCTCTTCTTACTGAATCCCGTTTGGTATTTCGTCCTATTCCATAGACGGGCAATTTAGAAGCATTATATCGCAGCACCCCACACGAATAGACGAGGCAGAAATCCAATTGACCGAGCAAACGGACAGCGAGCTGGATAGGATCGATACAGTCGCCGCGGACTGGGTTGCTCGTCTCGGCGGCCCTTCATTAAGCGACAAAGAAGCGGAAGAGCTAGCCCTTTGGCTGGAGGCCGATACGCGGCATGCCAAAGCATTCGACGAAGCTCAAACGACCTGGCGCAAAATGGAAAAGCTCCGGTTTGCGCCGGGGGAACTGGCGAACAACGTCCCTGCCCAAGACACGGGCGCGCGCCTTTTGGCAAAGCGCTTCTCCTCCAGACATCTCCGACGACAGGCAGGTGCGATCGCGGCAAGTCTGTTGATCGTCTTATTGGGGGTTGGCTTTTGGTATGGCGATCCACTCTTGGCGATAACGGCCGACTTTCAAACTGCGCCGGGTGAACGGCGAAGTCTGACGCTTGCGGACGGCAGCGTTATCGAGCTTGGCCCGGCAAGCGCCATATCCATTCAATACTCTGCGGATGAACGCCGTATCGATCTCCATTCTGGCCTGGCCTATTTTTCAGTGATGCCGGTAAAGCAGAATAGCTCCGGAAACAATGGACCCTTTGTCGTCCATACCGCGAACGGCACGGCCCAGGCGCTTGGCACAGAATTCATGGTCAACCGGTTGGAGACCGCCGTCGACGTAACGGTGATCGACCATGAGGTCGCCGTTCACGTCAACGACACGTCATCCGAAGCTGTTCTTTCCCGTGGACAAGGCGTCCGATATTCGGAGACCGGTCTTGGCACCGTTCGAAATATCGACCTTAGGCATGCGACCGCATGGCGACGCGGGCGGCTGATTTTCGATCGGATACCGCTCGGCGAGGTCGTTGAGGCCCTGAACCGGTACAGGCGCGGAAGGATCGTGATCGTAAATCCACGATTGGCTGCACGAAATGTTAGTGGCGCCTTCGATGTAGAGGATCCGGAACGGCTGCTGGAAACAATCACGCGAGAGCTCCAGATCGCCACGACGTCTCTGCCACCGCTTGTGACGCTCCTGTATTAGGCAAACCGCCACTTTCCCGCATTCGCAAATGTCCGGGATTATTTTTACCGACTCCGCCCCCAAATTCCGTCCCACTAGATAAGCGCGATTAAGACGCATTCTTATCTGTGACTTAGACGACTGAAAGGGACGGAAAAATGGAACTACTACTAGCACGCCGGACCTCAACCGGCGGCGGCAAGCGTTTTAGATTTACCGTCCGCACGGCAGCGCTCATAACCGGCATTGCCCTGTTTTCACCACCTGCAATCGTCAGTGCTCAGCAAACGGCGCCCTCGGCCACGGTCGCCCAGACCGCCGTGACATTCCGTATTCCAACCCAAAATCTCAATGCCGCGCTAATTGCCTTTGCGGAAAGCGCCCGCCTGCAAATGATCTACGATGTCACGCTTGTCGATGGACTCCGCAATACGGCCTTAGACGGCACATACACGGCGCCCCAAGGGCTGGCCCGCCTTCTCGCCGGGACCGGATTGACGTTCCATTTCACGGGGCCAAACACAGTATCTTTGGCGAAACCCGGCGGCAACGATCCCGGCGCCGCCGTTCTTGGTCCCATTATGGTCGGCGGGGCAACGCCCGGCCGCACGGTCGAAGGAGCCTATACGACCCCGAGGCTGAGCACAGCCACGGGTCTCGGAATATCGGCGCAGGAGACCCCGCAGTCGGTGACCGTCGTCACCTCGCAGCGGATCAAGGATCAAAACATGACGTCCCTAACGGACGTAGTGAAAAACACGCCGGGCATTTCGTCACAAGCCTACGACAGTTCGCGTGATGGCTACGCGTCGCGCGGTTTCCACGTTGACAACTACCAGATCGATGGAATTCCGATTCAGTGGGACGCAGGATGGGACGCGGGAGAAACCCAGAGTGATACGGCCCTCTACGAACGGGTCGAAGTGGTACGGGGGGCAACCGGCCTGTTGACTGGTGCGGGTAACCCGTCGGCATCCATCAATCTGGTCCGCAAACGCGCCGACAGCAAGGAATTCACGGGAACAGGTACGGTTTCAGCCGGCAGATGGAATACTTATGGAGGCAAGGCCGATGTGAGCGCGCCGCTCACCGAAAACGGGTCCATCCGTGGACGCGCGGTGGCGGCCTATGAAGAAGGCGATTCCTTTATCGACTTGTTGCACAACGAAAAATGGGTCGCCTATGCCGTTGTCGATGCCGATATCACCGACCATCTCACGCTTAGTACGGGTTTCAGCTACCAAGACAATAACCCGAAAGGCACGCTCTGGGGTGGCCTCCCCATTTGGTTCAGCGATGGCTCGCGCACCAATTGGGACCGCTCTAAAACCATCGGTGCCGACTGGACCAAATGGGCCTCCACCAACGAAACCTATTTTGCCGATCTGACGTATGCGTTCGATAACGGCTGGGAGGCCAAGCTTAACCTCAGTCACGCGGAGAATGTCGGCGATCTTCGCTTACTCTATCTGTCCGGACAGGTGAACAAAACGACCGGCTTGGGATTGAGTGCGTTTCGCGGCCGCTACGATACGATCCGCAAACAAGATAATTTGGGATTAGGTTTTTCGGGCGAGTATCAATTGCTGGATCGCGAGCACGAGCTGACATTCGGCGCGACCTACAGCAAGCAAAATCACAAGGCCTATACCTATTCGGGCGGGTCGGCCCCCGCCGTCGGGAACTTTTTTGCTTGGGACGGTTCTTACCCGGAGGCCTCCTGGGGCAATCGCAGCTTGAGCATTAAAGAGACCACGAACCAAACCGGCTTCTATGCTGCCACAAGACTGTCCCCGACGGACAAGCTGAAGGTCATCCTCGGCGGACGTGTCGCAAACTGGGAAAAATATGGCGAAAGTTATGGCTCGAACGTCGACTATGGCGATGACGCCATACCGCTGCCCTACGCCGGTGTTCTATACGACGTCATAGAAAACCATACGGCTTACGTTAGCTATACCGATATCTTCCTGCCACAAAATCAACGGGATCGCACGGGTGCACCTTTGGAACCAATTACCGGTGCGAGTTACGAGGCCGGATTCAAAAGCGCCTTTTTCGGCGGCGCATTAAATACCACGGCGAGTATTTTCCGGATCGAGCAAGACAACCTCGCACAGGAAGATGCGGGCCACTTCGTCCCCGGAACGGCAACTCAAGCCTACTACGCCGCCAAAGGCGCGGTAAGCGAAGGCTTCGAGTTGGAAGTCGTTGGCGAAGTGCTGCCGGGATGGAATGTGAGCCTCAGCTATACCGAGTTCGAAGCCGAAGACGCGAGCGGCAAAGAAGTCAACACACGCCACCCCAAGGAACTGTTCAAACTGTTCACCACCTATGATTTTCCGGGCGAGTGGAAAGGCCTGACCATCGGCGGCGGCGTGAACTGGGAGGGCAGCAACTATACGGACACTACCAATCCGGTTACTAGCCAGCCGGAACGGCTCGAGCAGGAAGCCTATGCGATTGTCGATCTGATGGCGCGCTACGCCATCACCGACCGTCTGTCGGCGCAACTCAACGTCCACAACCTGTTCGATAAGACCTATTACAGCCAGATCGGATTCTACACCCAACTGGCCTATGGCGAACCGCTGAACGTCAGCTTGTCGTTGGATTACACGTGGTAGGCGCTTGATGCGGGGGGTCTGGGTTCTTTTCCACCGGTGGGTCGGACTGACGATCGCGGGGTTCCTGATCGTCTCGGGGCTTACCGGCGCGGTGATCTCCTGGGACCATGAGCTGGACGATCTGCTCAACCCTCACCTCACGGAGGTCGAGAGCCGCGGCCCCTCGCTTCCGCCGCTCGAACTGGCGCACGCCATCGAGCAACGCGATCCGCGCGCTCAAGTCACCTATGTCCCTCTCGCTGTGCCCGAAGGGGGCGAGTCGTTGGCATTCTCCGTTCAGCCCCGCGTCGACCCCGCCACCGGCAAGCTATTCGAAATCGGCTATAACCAGGTCTTTGTCGATCCGGTTCGCGGCAATGAACTCGGCAAACGAGACTGGGGTGCCGCCTGGCCCATCACCCGCGAGACCTTGGTCTCCTTCCTCTACGTGCTGCATTACTCCCTCCATATCCCGGAAATGTGGGGCATTCACGATTGGGGAATGTGGCTTCTCGGCGGCATCGCCATTCTGTGGACCCTCGACTGCTTTGTCGGTTTCTATCTCACCCTCCCCGCACGCCGCGCGCCCAATCCCGAACGCCCGGCCCCCGTCCAACGCCAGCTCGCACGTGGCTGGTGGGCCCGCTGGGCGCCCGCCTGGAAGATCAAAACGTCGGGCAGCGCCTTCCGCATCAATTTCGACATCCATCGAGCCTTCGGTCTCTGGGTGTGGGGTCTGTTGTTCATGCTCGCCTTCACCTCTTTCTCCCTCAACCTCTACCAAGAGGTCTTCTATCCGATCATGTCCACGGTTTCCGAGGTCACGCCTTCCCCTTTCGATGCCCGCGAACGCAGAGCCGACAATGACCCCCTCACACCGGTCCTCGATTACGCCGCGATCATCGACCATGCCCGTGCCGAAGCTTTGCGACGCGGCTGGGAGGCGCCGGCGGGCGGCGTCTTTTTCGCCCGCTATTACGGTATCTATGGTGTCAGCTTTTTTCATCCAGGCGACGATCACGGCAGCGCCGGGGTCGGACCGCCCGTTCTCTATTTCGACAGCACCGACGGCCACCTATTGGGCGCCCGCCAGCCTTGGAAAGGCACGGCCGCGGACATCTTCGTTCAGGCCCAGTTCCCCCTCCATTCAGGGCGTATCCTCGGCCTGCCAGGGCGCATCATAGTTTCTTTGATGGGTCTTGTGACCGCCGCGCTCTCCATTACCGGCATCGTCATCTGGTGGAAAAAGCGCGCAGCGCGGCAATCGCGAAAGATTACACAGGCTACGAGGAGCGCCAAAGCCAAGCTCGCCCCGGCGGAATGACGGGTCGGCAGGACGTTGCACACCCGCACGCCGGCATTAGTTATTGAGAACCATTCTCAATAACTATAGGGTCTACCCGCCATTTGGGTTTAGGGGGAAATCGGCACAGATGCCGTGACCAGGGTAGCCGGGATTAAATGACACAACGGACGTTTCGATCCCTCGCGCACGCGGTGGAGGTCTACTACGACGAGTTGCGCCGCTTCGTCTTGCAGCGAACCGGGTCCGCCGTTCTCGCGGATGAGGTCGTTCAGGAAACCTGGGTCCGTGCCAATACCACCAGTGCGGCGATGCCCGTCAATCCGAGGGCGTACCTGTATCGCATGGCGAGCAACTTAGCGATCGACCATCTGCGAAAGGATGCCCGGCGGACGACTGTTACACTCGACCAGAAGATCGCCGAAGAAGTCGCGTCCCCCAGCCCCGCCCCCGACGCGGTCGTCTCTGGCCAGGAGGAGGTTCGCATTCTATCCGAGGCATTGGACGAACTGCCCGAGAAATGCCGTGAGGTATTCCTCCTTTACAGAGGGCGCGGACTAACGATGCGCGAAATCGCGGAACAGCTTGGCATTTCGCATAAAACGGTCGAGAAACACATCGCCCGCGCGATGGTTCATTGCCGGCAAACGCTGAAGCAGGCCGGTCGTAGTATATGATGCAGTATTTTTTCGGGCATGGATTGGGGGATTCGGTCTCGCACTTTCGTCATACGAATGCAGGGATTTCTCCGAAAACGAGAGGCACCGGGCGGGAGCCGTGATCGGTGAATGATATGGTAGCCGACAATTCATACCGGAAACCGGACGAGTTTCCCGACACGCTTCTCGAAGAGGCGGCGCTCTGGTTCGCGCGGCTCCGGGAGCCAGAACCCGATTCGCAACAGGCGGCGGAACGCCGGATGGCATTCGAAGATTGGCTCCAGGCCGACCCCCGTCATCGCGGTGCATTGGAGGAAACCGAGCGGCTGTGGGGAGCGCTCGCCCAACCCGCAGCGACGGCAATAGCCGAGGAATCCGTCTCCAAACCGCAAATAATACGGCATCGACGGCGCGCTCTTCCGTCTTGGTCGAGGCCTGCGGCCTTGGCGGCCTCGTTTCTCGTTGCCATGGCATTTGGTTTGATCGCTCAGGATGATCTCACCGACTGGGTACATGCCGACCACACAACCCGCGTCGGTGAACAAATTCCCGTGAATCTCGAAGACGGTAGCCGCGTCACCCTCAACACCGACACGGCCGTTTCCGTCGACTTGAGTCCGAACCGGCGGAGCGTCGGTCTGTTGCGCGGACAGGCGTGGTTCGATGTCGCCGCCGATACGTCTCGGCCCTTCTTCGTCGAGTCCCCTGCCGGCACCATCAAAGTGACGGGCACCAGTTTCGACGTTCATCTCGACCACAACACGACGATTGTCAGCGTTACGGAAGGCCAGGTTGCGTTGACCGCGACCCAAGGTGCCGTTGAGCACCCGACCGCGAAATTACACGCCGGGCAACAAGCGCGTATTTCGAAAACCGGGATCTCGGAAGTTCGCGCATTCGACAATACCGTCGTTACCGCGTGGCTGCGGCAACAATTGGTCTTTTACGATACCCCCCTTGAACAGGTGGTGGACGAGTTGAACCGTTATCGATCCGGGAAGATCGTAATTGCCGATGGCGATCTTCAAAATCTCAAAGTCAGCGGTGTCTTCAGAACCGACGATCCTGACGCCGCGCTGCCCGTCATTGCCAATACTTTGCCCATCGAAGTAACCCGTCTGACGAACTATCTGGTCCTCCTCCACTAGCCCCGAAATCAACATCCTAAAAAAAATCCGATCCCGACTGGGGGATTCCTACATCCGGCATCGTCTCATTTTTAATTGAGAATGCGTCTCATTTGAAAAATATCCGATCAGGAGGGATCGAACGAATGACGACTTTCGGGGGAAAGACCTTTCAACGCGGTGTTCTGTGCGCGGCGATGGCCATGCTGATCGCCGGTCCGCAGGCCTCGGCACAGACCAAAAGCAAGCCGCCCGCGCCGGAACCGGAAATGGCGCAAGCTGCACGCACGTTCGATTTCGACATCGCCTCCAAACCCCTGCCCCAGGCCATTGCCGACTTCTCGGCGGTAACCGGCATTCAGGTTCTCTATACCGAGGCCTCGACATATGACCACGAGGCGCCGGCGCTGAAAGGCGCCTACACCGCCCGGCAGGCACTCAACCTGCTGCTCGATAACAGCGGCCTCGCCGCGCGCTACACCACGGCCGGCGCCGTTACCATCGAATTGCCGGGCCGCGACGGAGGCGGCGCGACGACCCTCGGCGCGATCACGGTCGAAGGGCAAACTGTGCCGTCTCAGTCGATCATCGGCAATCTTCCGGAGGAGTATTCAGGCGGTCAGGTCGCCCGAGGCGGGCGCGTAGGAATGCTTGGCAACAGGGATATTCTCGACACGCCGTTCAGTTCCACCTCCTATACGGCTCAGACCATCGAGGATCAGCAGGCCAGCCGGATAACGGACGTGTTTCTCAACGACCCAACGGTACGTACAAAAACGCCAACTGACGGCGTCTTCGATTCCTTCTATATTCGCGGTTTCCCGGTGACCAGCGTCGTCTACACGGCCAATGGCTTGGCCGGAAGTCTGCCGACGGACGTCGTTGCGACGGAATCGGTCGAACGCATCGAGATTTTGAAAGGGCCTAGCGCCCTGCTTTCCGGCATGGCCCCGCTTGGCGCGGTCGGCGGATCCGTCAATATCGTCCCGAAGCTGGCAACGGACGAGCCGATCACGTCCATTACCGGCCGTTTTCAGGGAGTCGGCCAGGGTGGTTTCCACGCGGATGTCGGCCGCCGCTTCGGGCGGGACAACAGGGCCGGTGTGCGTGTCAATGCCGCTTACCGGAACGGGGATACGGCAATCGATGATCAATCCGAGGAGCTTGGGCTTTTCTCAGCCGGGCTGGATTTACGTGGCGATCGCTTTAGGCTTTCCTTTAGCGGTGGCTATCAGCATGTCGAGGTGGATGCACCGTCGCTCGCGATGACGGTCAGTTCCTCCGTCGTCATTCCCGAACCGCCCGATGCCGACAGCAATCCGTTTCCCAGCTGGGGCTTCGTCAAGCATCAGGACATATACGGTGCCGTTCGCGGCGAGTACGACATAGCGGAGAACGTCACGGCGCATGCGGCGTTTGGGGCCGTGGACCACCGGAGCCTATTTCTCAATCCGTCCCTGAATATCGACGATGCCGCTGGTAATACGACCGCTTCGCCGTACTACGAGCCGAGCAAGCGCATAATGCTGTCGACACAGGCGGGAATGCGCGGCAATTTCCAAACCGGCTCGGTTAAACACGAGCCGAGCTTCGAAGTCGCGCTGCTCAAGCATGACACAGGATTTGCCTATCCGAGCTTTTCTGGATCGTCGAGCTTTACATCCAACCTTTACAATCCGATCTCGCCCACGGCTCCCGACCTCTCTGGGGTATCGGAGAAGGTCGCCACCACGAGTACCGAAATTCTAACAGGTGCCGCCGTCAGCGACGTCGTTTCCGTTCTAGACGAACGCGTTCAACTGATCTTCGGGGCACGCTGGCAGGAAATTGAAATCGATCGTCATGGAAACGGTTTGAACTCGCGGGACGACAAGCTCTCGCCGGGCGTCGGCTTAGTTGTCAAACCGTGGCAAAACGTCTCCCTTTACGGCAACTATATCGAGGGTCTCTCACCGGGGCCGAAAGCGCCAAGCGGCACCGCAAACGTAGGTGAAGTATTTCCGCCCATTGTGACCGAACAATTTGAAGCCGGCGTTAAAGTCGACTACGGCAACATCGCGGCGACTCTCAGCGCATTCCAGATTACCCAGCCGAACGGCGTGACAACGGCGGCAACCAACACTTTCGGCGTGGATGGCGAGCAACGAAACCGCGGCGTCGAACTAAGCGTTGCGGGGCAGGCCGCCGACAGGGTGCGCCTCCTGGGCGGAGCGGCCTTCACCGACGCCGAGCAGGTAAAAACCGCGAACGGCTCGAACGACGGCAAAACCGCCGTCGGCGTTCCGGAATATCAGCTCAACCTCGGCCTGGAATGGGATACGCCATTCCTCGACGGCTTTACCTTGGGCGGTCGCGCAACCTATACAAGCTCGCAGTTCTACGACGCGGCAAACACGCAAAGCATTCCCGATTGGTGGCGTTTCGATCTCAGCGCCCGCTATGCGCTCGATGTATATGACACGCCTATTCAAATGCGCGCATCGATCACCAACTTGCTTGACGACAACTACTGGGAATCGACCGCGCCGTCGGCTCTGTCACGAAGTGCCCCTCGTACTTTTCTCCTCTCAGCAACGGCCCGGTTCTAGCGGGCAGGGAGGAGAGCCGTCATGAGGGGTGTGGCCGTCGCATTGCACCGGACTCTCGGTCTTACGCTGGCAGGCTTCCTGATCATTATCGGGCTGACCGGCAGCGTGATCGTCTTCTTCGGCGAGTTGGACGAATGGGCTAATCCGGGCCTCCTCAAGGTTCAACCCGGCAACGATTACGTCGATTTCCTTGCGCTGCGCGAAAACCTGCAAGCACAGGACCCAAAGGCCCACGTCTATGGGGTCGTCTTTCCCGAGAATACCGACGACGCGGTCACCTTCTTCGCGCAGGGAGCGATCGACGCGACCAGCGGCGAATATCTCGACCCCGGCTACGACGAAGTGTTTGCTGACCCCTACACCGGACGGCGCCTGGGACACCGCCTCTGGGGCGATTTTTCCTTCGATTCGAAAGATCTGACGACATTCGTCTACTTTCTGCATTACTCGCTGGTCCTGCCCGAGGAATTCGGCGAACTGGTCATGGGGATCGTCGCGCTCGTCTTCGCGGCCGATTGCATTGTTGCGTTATACCTGACACTACCCCGTCGGCAACCGCGCGAGGCGCAACGCGGCAAGACGTTTCTGCGGCGCTGGAAACGGTCCTGGCAAATCGAAAGAGGCGGAAGCCCATTCCGCATCGTTTTCGATTGGCATCGGGCCTCCGGCCTATGGATATGGCCGATGCTGCTCATTTTCGCGGTGTCCGGCTTCGCGTTCAATATGCCCCGCACCTATCTGGCGGTGATGAACAAGGTGACGAACTATGTCGATACCCATGCCCTGCCGGTTCTGGACCGGCCGGTTCTGCATCCGGCCGTCGATTGGGACACCGCCCTATCGCTCGGCAAGACGTACATGGAGAAGCAAGCGCATAAGTACGATTTCACGATAGAGCGGCCATCGAGCCTCATCTTCCGGCGGGAAACCGGCATCTACGACTATCGTGTCCAGAGTTCGCGCGACCTCGCGGAAGTGCCGAACTACGGATATACGAGCGTCGCCATCGATGCCATGACCGGCAAGCTCCACACCGTCGAACTGCCGACCGGGCTATACGCTGCAAACACCTTCACCGCCTGGATCAAGGCCCTGCATCAGGCGCGCGTTTTTGGCCTCCCCTATCGATTGTTTTGCAGCGCGCTAGGCCTGATGCTCGCCGCGCTCACTATAACCGGCGTCGTCATCTGGTATCGCCGGCGCACCGCCCGCTTACGCAGGCCGTCGAGCCAGACCAACCTTTCACCGGAGACGTAGCCGCGAGCGCTATGGAACCCGGGTATGAACGGAAAGACGACGTGGTACCCTTCACATGAGCGTGCCACTGTCGGCGAGGCGATATCTGCTCACCCCTCCTCCGGTGTCCGCGCGGTGATGCTCAGCGCGTGGATCGGCCCCTTCAGCTCGTCGGCCAGAACGCCATAGACGGCGCGCTGCCGCTCCATCCGCGACTTTCCGGCGAAGGCATCCGAGACAACGGTCACCCGGAAGTGGGATTCGCCGCCGTCGCGCGCGCCCGCGTGACCGGCATGGAGGTGGGATTCGTCGATAATCTCCAATTCTTGCGGCGAAAATGCCTGGGTCAGCTTGCTGCGGATTGTGTCGGCGACTTTCACGGCTAAATACCTGTGTTGAGGGCTCTATTTGGGCAAAAAATTGATCTTGAAATCGGCCGGAAGTGGCTTGTTCGTTCCTTGCCACTCGCCCGCCGACCAACCATAGTTATCTTATGACAAGACGGAAAACCAGCTTCCGCGAGCAGCTCGACGAGAGCGAATACCGGCCGTGCGAATGGCCGGGCTGTCCCGAGCGGGCCGGCTACCGGGCGCCGAAATCCCGGGACGCGCTGCGCAGTTACAAATGGTTCTGCCTGGAGCATATCCGCGCCTACAACAGCGCGTGGAATTTCTACGAAGGCATGAGCGAGGAAGAGGTGGAAAAGCTGGTCCGGGCCGACACCACCTGGAATCGTCCCTCTTGGCCCCTTGGCTCCAATGGAGAGGGGCAAAAAAACCGTTACAACTGGGCCGGTTTTGGTACAATACATGATCCTTTCGACCTATTCGAGGACGCTGCGGACTACCGGTCGCCCGGCTCGCAACACTTGTCGGAGCCCGAACGCAAGGCCGCGCGCATTCTCGACCTCGAAGCCCCCTTCACCGTCAGCGAGGTGAAAGCCCGGTATAAGGTGCTGGTTAAACGCTACCACCCGGATGCAAACGGCGGCGACAAGGCGGCGGAAGAACGAATTAAGCAGATTAACGGGGCCTATGAGACCCTAATGAAGAGCCTGATTACCGGGCAACATCAAAGGACACCGGATAAACAGCATGACGACGACAAGCACAAACCCTGAAGGCCCGACCTTTCCCCTGAGCGCCCCCGATATTACCGTGTCGGTGCGCCAGATGTTCGGCATCGACAGCGACATGGAAGTCCCCGCGTTCAGCGAGAATTCCGAGTACGTGCCGGCAACCGACGACAACTACCGCTTCGACCGCGAGACGACCATGGCCATCCTCGCCGGCTTCGCGCATAACCGGCGTGTCATGATCCAGGGCTACCACGGCACCGGCAAATCGACCCACATCGAGCAAGTGGCGTCGCGCCTCAACTGGCCATGTATCCGGGTCAACCTGGACAGCCATATCAGCCGTATCGATCTCGTCGGCAAGGACGCCATCGTGTTGAAGGACGGACAGCAAGTAACCGAATTCCGCGAAGGCATTTTGCCGTGGAGCCTGCAAAATCCGGTGGCGCTGGTGTTCGACGAATACGACGCCGGCCGCCCGGACGTGATGTTCGTCATTCAGCGTGTCCTGGAAGTCGAGGGCAAGATGACCCTGCTCGACCAGAGCCGGGTCATCCATCCCCATCCCTATTTCCGGCTGTTTGCCACGGCCAACACGGTCGGTCTCGGCGATACCACCGGGCTTTATCACGGCACGCAACAGATCAACCAGGGCCAGATGGACCGTTGGAACATCGTCACGACCCTGAACTATCTCGAGCACGATGCGGAAACGGAAATCATCGCCGCCAAGGTACCGTCGCTCGCCACCAAGGAAGGCCGCGACACGGCCAGCAAGATGGTCGAGCTTGCCGACCTGACGCGGACCGGGTTCGTCAACGGCGACATCTCGACGGTCATGTCGCCGCGGACGGTCATCGTGTGGGGCGAGAACGCGCAAATCTTCGGCGATGTCGGCTTTGCCTTCCGTCTCACCTTCCTCAACAAGTGCGACGAGGTGGAGCGGCCGATCATCGCCGAATACTACCAGCGCTGCTTCGGTGAGGAATTGCCGGAATCGGCAGCCAACATAACCATGGCCTAACGGCCGGTTGAAGATCGGCGGAAGAAACACATGGCAATCGATCAGGAAAATCAGGACCTGATCAAACGGGTCACGGAAGCGACGCTGAAAGCGGTGTCGGCGCGTGACGACGTATCGGTGTCCTTTGCCCCCGGCGCCCATGGCCTCGCCATCGGCCCCGAAGGGGGACAGGCGCGCCTGCCGGCGCCGTCGCGGCAATTCGACGGCGAAGACCTCAACGTGCTGCGCGGCGAGGCCGACGCGGCGGCACTCCGGCTGCGCTACCATGATGAAACGCTTTACCGGCAGCAGGTGCCCCAGGAAGCGGGCAGCGCCTCTCTGTTCGACGCCGCCGAGCAGGCGCGGGTCGAAGCGCTGGGCGCGCGCCAGTTGGCGGGCGTCGCCAAGAACCTGCATGAGTTCCACGACGCCGATTGCCGCGATAAGGGCTATCACCAGGCGAGCGACCGCGAGATGAGCCAGATGACCGACGCGGTGGCGTTGCTGCTGCGCGAGAAGCTCTCGGGCACGCCGGTGCCCGCGTCGGGCAAGCCGCTCGCCGATCTGTGGCGCGGCTGGGTCGACGAAAAGATCGGCAAGCAAATGAGCACCCTGCAACGCCAGATCCACGATCAGGAAGCCTTCGGCGACTCGCTCAAGGATATTCTCGACCTCCTGGACCTGTCGCCCGAAACCTCCGAATCCGAAAGCCAGGAGGGCGGCGACGACAACCAGGATCAGGAATCCCAGGATCAGGAGAACCAGGAAGGCGCCGACGCGCAATCCCAGGACGGCGATCAGGATTCCGAGCAGATGGAGATGGATTCCGACGGAATGGATTCCGAGTCGGAAGACGAAATGGAAACCATGATGGACCCCTCCGAACTGGAGGAAGATCCGTCGGTGACCATGCGTGGCAAACCCATGCGGCCTGAATTCGGCGAGGGCCACGTGGAGATGTACCAGGCCTTCACTGCCGAATTCGACGAGACCATCAGCGCCGACGCCTTGTGCGATCCGGAAGAGCTTACCCGCCTGCGCGCGCAGCTGGATCAGCAGCTGGTCCATATGCAGGGCGTGGTGTCGCGCCTCGCCAACCGGCTGCAGCGCCGCCTGATGGCGCAGCAACAGCGCTGGTGGGAATTCGATCTCGAGGAAGGATTGCTCGACGCCGGGCGGCTCGCCCGCGTGGTCGTCGATCCGCGCCACGCGCTGTCCTACAAGGTCGAGAAGGAAGCCGACTTCCGCGATACGGTGGTCACGCTGCTGATCGACAATTCCGGCTCCATGCGCGGCCGGCCCATTTCCGTCGCCGCCATGAGCGCCGATATCATCGCCCGCACGCTGGAACGCTGCGCGGTGAAAGTTGAAGTGCTCGGTTTCACCACGCGGGCATGGAAGGGCGGCCAAGCGCGGGAGAAGTGGGTCGCAGCGGGAAAGCCCGCCAATCCGGGACGGCTCAACGACCTCCGGCACATTATCTATAAGGCGGCCGACGCCCCGTGGCGGCGCGCAAGGCGCAACCTCGGCCTGATGCTGCGCGAAGGGTTGCTGAAGGAAAACATCGACGGCGAGGCGCTCCTGTGGGCCCACAACCGGCTGATCGGCCGGCCCGAGCAGCGCCGCATCCTGATGGTGATCTCCGACGGCGCGCCGGTGGACGATGCGACCCTGTCGGTGAACCCCGGCAATTATCTGGAGAAGCACCTGCGCACGGTGATCGACTATATCGAGCGGCGCTCGCCGGTCGAACTCACCGCCATCGGCATCGGCCACGACGTTACGCGCTATTACCGCCGCGCCGTGACCATCAACGACGCCGAGGAACTGGGCGGCACCATGATGCAGAACCTCTCCGAACTGTTCGAAGAGGAAAGCTCGGTCCCCCGCCGCGCCCTGGTCCACTAGCCCATATGCGCTTACGGTTTTTCACCGTTCTGGCAGCCACGTTGGTTGCCGGCTTCATCCCGGCCTGCACGCCAACACAGGTTCGGGCTAACGACGCGCCGGTCAGCGTGCGCGTCTCGTCGGCGCCGCTGGACACGGGCGATCCGACGGTGCGCACTGTCGGCCGGCTGCGCTATGTCGGCGGCGTGGAACTGACCTCCAACGACAAGCGCTTCGGCGGCTATTCGGCGCTGGAGATTTCCGCCGACGGCACCCGCCTGACGGCGCTCTCCGACACGGGCACGCGGCTGGACGCGACGTTGGACGTCGACGCGGCGGGCGAGATCACCGCCGTCACCTTCCCCAAGATCACCCCCCTCACCGCCCCCGACGGGCGCGTTCTGAAAAGCAAAGAGGAAAGCGACGCCGAGGGCATGGCGATCCTGCGGGATGGGCGCACCGCCGTCGCCTTCGAACGCGACCACCGGGTTTGGGTATATGATGCCAATGGTACGGTGACGCCCCTGCCGACGCCGCCGGGACTGGAGGACGCCCCCGACAACGGCGGGCTAGAGGCGCTGGTGACGCTCGGGAACGGCAGACTGCTCGCCCTGCAGGAAGATCATCAGGCGGGGACGCCGGACGGCACCACCCGCGCCTGGGTCTACGACGGACAGAAATGGGAGACGTTGACGGTCGGACGGGCCGAACCGCTGAGCCCGACGGGCGCGGCGCGGCTACCGGATGGCGGGATTATCATGGCCGAACGCAATTTCACCCCCCTCGCCGGCGTGCGGGTGCGCGTCTCCGTCCTGGACGAGGCGGCGGTCAAACCCGGTGCGGTGGTGCCGACACAGGAAATCGCGCGGCTGCAGCTGCCGCTGACGGTCGATAATTTCGAAGGGATCGCGGCGCGCAAGGATGGGCGCGGCCGGACGCTTATCTATCTGATCTCAGACGATAACTTCAATCCGCTGCAGCGGACGCTGTTGATGATTTTCGAGCTGCTGCCCCCAAAGAATTGACAGTACTCGGAGAAGGAAAGATGGACCCCCCGGTCAAGCCGGGGGGTGACGGATTGAGTAAAGCCACCACCACGCGTCATGCCCCGACTTGATCGGGGCATCCAACTTGTTTCGTGAAAATGAAAAGGCGCCGGGAAGGACGTCCCGGGTGGCGTTTAGAAGGCTTAAGCGGCGGAACCGGCCTTGTCTTTGGCCTTCTTGAGGCGGCGCTTCAGCTTGGCGGCCTCGGCCGGCAGCTTGGAGGTCGGCGTCGCCAGCAGGTAGGCGTCGAGACCGCCCTTATGCTCCACGGTGCGCAGCGCAGCCGGGGTCAGGCGCAGGGAAATGGGGCCCAGCGTATCGGAATAGAGGGCCATCTTCTGCACGTTGGGCAGGAACCGGCGGCGGGTCCGATTGTTCGCGTGACTGACGTTATTGCCCGTCTGAACGCCTTTTCCGGTGATGTCGCAACGGCGCGCCATGATCGTATCCTTTGGTTTTGGGCCGAAAACTCGCTGTTTTGGGCCTTTTTTCCGCTTTCTCACAAATAGGCCGCGGGCCTCAAAAGGCCCGCGAGGCCGGTGTTTTAGGGCCCCCGGCCCCTCCCGTCAAGAAGAAAGGCGGCGCAAGAGGCCCGGATTTCCGCCCCAAGAAGGTGCTTGGGCTCAGCCCATGGCCTTCTTGAGGTTCTCGTCCAGCTTATCGAGGAACTGCTGGGTGGTGAGCCAGGTCTGGTTCGGCCCGATGAGGATCGCCAGATCCTTGGTCATGGAGCCCGATTCGACCGTTTCGATGCACACCTTTTCCAGGGTTTCCGCGAATTTCACCACGTCCGGCGTGTCGTCGAACTTGCCCCGGTAGGACAGGCCCCGGGTCCAGGCGAAGATGGACGCGATGGGGTTGGTGGAGGTTTCCTTGCCCTGCTGATGCTGGCGGTAGTGGCGGGTGACGGTGCCGTGCGCGGCCTCCGCCTCGACCGTCTTGCCGTCCGGCGTCATCAGCACCGAGGTCATCAGGCCGAGGGAGCCGAAGCCCTGCGCCGCCGTATCGGACTGCACGTCGCCGTCATAGTTCTTACAAGCCCAGACGAAGCCGCCGTCCCATTTGAGGGCCGCGGCCACCATGTCGTCGATCAGGCGGTGTTCGTAGGTAATGCCCTTTTCCTTGAACTTGTCGGCGAACTCGGTGTCGAAGATGTGCTGGAACAGATCCTTAAAGCGGCCGTCATAGACCTTCATGATGGTGTTCTTGGTCGACAGATAGAGCGGCCAGCCCATGTCGAGGGCGTAGTTCATGGACGACCGCGCGAAGCCGATGATGCTTTCGTCGAGGTTGTACATGGACATGGCGACGCCCGGTTCCTGGAAGTGATAGACCTCGCGCTCGATGGGGTCGCCGCCGCCGTCGGGGGTGAAGGTCATGGTCAGCTTGCCCGGCCCCGGAATGAGCGTGTCGGTGGCGCGGTATTGATCGCCGAAAGCATGACGGCCGATGACAAAGGGCTTGGTCCAGCCCGGCACCAGACGCGGCACGTTGGAACAGATGATCGGCGCGCGGAAGATGGTGCCGCCGAGAATGTTACGGATGGTGCCGTTGGGCGAGCGGTACATTTCCTTGAGGCCGAATTCCTCGACCCGCGCCTCGTCCGGCGTGATGGTCGCGCATTTGACGGCGACGCCGTATTCCTTGGTCGCGTTGGCGGCATCGACGGTGATCTGATCGTTGGTCTCGTCGCGCTTCTCGATGCCGAGATCGTAATACTTCAGGTCGATGTCGAGGTACGGCAGGATCAGCTTGTCCTTGATGAACTGCCAGATGATCCGCGTCATCTCGTCGCCGTCCATTTCGACGACCGGGGTCACAACCTTGATTTTGCTCATTAATGGGCTCCGAATTCCTGGTGGTGTTTATTGAAATGAGCGTCCGGTGGGGTGTGCCCCTTTTTTGACGCGGCGAACCGCCGCACGGACGGCGCGACCATAAGCGGGCGGGGGGTTTTATTCAAGAGGGCACCGCGGTGTGCGTGTTTGTCCGCCGTGCGTTATTTTGCAGTGCAAATAAGTGTGTGAACGCGACCGCCCGTCAGGACGACGCCAGCATCTCCCACGCGGTGTAGCCGCCATCCATGGAATAGACGCGGGTGAAGCCATTGGAGGCGAGGAACTGCGCCGCCGATTGGCTGGAAATGCCGTGATAACAATAGAGCAGCAGCGGGGCATCCTTATCCGTTTCGGCGAGGAACCTGTCCATGTCGAGCTCGGCGGCGGGCAACGCGGCCTCGATGTGACCGGCGGCAAAGGACTCGGGATCGCGCATATCGATGACGGTGACATCCTCCGCCGCCATCAGCGTCTCGGCGTCATCGATTGAAAGGCATTCAAATGACATGTTTGGCAAAAGACATGTTTGGGCTTTCCTGCTTGTGTCGCGCGGCGACCATAAGTAAGCGAAACAGAGGTTTCAACCACACAAGCTCGGACACGCTGAGACGAAAAGAAAGATGGATGCGCGGGTCACGCCCGCGCATGACGTTTGGAATGGAATACCCCTACAATCGTCACCCCCGGACTTGATCCGGGCATCATGCGGCTCAAGGCGATTCGTCGGAAACCTCAGCAGGGGCGTCGAGTTCCTCGAGCGCCGCTTCCAGCGACATCATGGTTTCGGAACCGGCGGTATCTTTCGTGCGCGCGGCGAGCCGCAGCCGCGCCTTCAACGCCTGACCGCCCTGAATGAAGCCGGCGATGCGCGCCTGCAACTCCACCACTTGCATGACGCCGTCATAATCGCCGGCGGCGAGGGTCGCGTCATAGACGGGCTCCAGCTTGGCGATCAGCGCGTCGATCTTCGCTTGCCGCGAATTCTCGATTTCTTCCCGCAGTTCAGCGACCCGCACGGCGATATCGCTACGCTTCAAGAGATCGCGCGCCCGGTACGCCGCGCCGCCCGGGGAGTATCCCGCCGCCCGCGCCGCAGCCGCTCCGTTTGGAACCCGCGCATAGGCCTGACAGAAGGCCTCATGCTGGGGCTTGAGCACGCCGAGGGCGGGAAGCGTTTCCTCAGATGGCGGGCGGGATTTTTCGGTTTTGGCGGATTTCCGGGGCAAATGGCCGGGTCCTGTTGATTGTTGGAACCGGCACCCTAGCGTGTTTTGACGAAAAAATCAATAAAATTGGATTTTAATTATAATTTCTCCTTATCTCCCCAACCGCGTCGGGGCATTGAGGAGATTAGTGCGCAACTCGTCGGGATCGTAGGTATAGGGCAGCGGCACGCGGGTGCCGTTGGCGGTGGCGAGGAAGAAGTTGGCGGTGTGGTCGACGATGTAATCGTCGCTGGTGTCGCCTTCCTTTTTGCGGATCACATAGGTGGCGCCGAAGGCGCGGGCGAACTCGGCGATCTGCGCCGGCGGGCCGGTGAGGCCGAGGATAGCGTCGTCGAATTGCGCCACGTAATCGCGGATGAGAGCCGGACTGTCGCGGTCGGGATCGACGGAGACGAACACCGGCTGAAACGTCTCCCGCGCCGCGCCCATGTCATCCAAGGCGATGGCGAGGGTGTTGAGCGCCGTCGGGCAGACATCCGGGCAATAGGTATAGCCGAAATAGATGATCCCCATCTTGCCGCCGAGATCATCGATGTGCCAGGCGTTGCCGTCCGGGCCGTTCAAGGAAATGTCGCGGACCAGCGCGGTTTCCCACTTTTGAGCAAAGTGGTCGGAGACCAGGAACACCGCGACCACGGTTGCGGCAAAGGCCAGGACGGCACATATTCTGATTATCCAGGTGCGCATGTTTACCGGTGCGTCCCTTCGTTTGCGAAACAGGGTCTCCCGTTATGACCGATCAAATGCATATCAACAATGATGGGGCTCAAGAGCCGGTCAAAACGTTGGACCGGAAGTTCATCCTGATCCTCGCCGGGGTCTTGATATTGGTGACCGCCGCGGCGGCGCCGTTCTTCGGCCGCGCGGCGATGATCGTGCCGTCGATCCTGTCCTTCTGCGGCATCAATATTCAGTAGTCGATACCACCTCCGCGCTTCTTTTTCGCCCCCCCCTCCCTGTCCCTCCCCCTCGGAGTGGGGAGGGAACGTTGTCGAAGCGCCGGTGCCATATCCCCCCCCCCCTTGAGGGGGAGGGTTAGGGTGGGGGGTAAAGAAACCTAAGGCCGGGGTGGTGGGCCACCGGGCGGCGGACCGAACCCGCCGGGTCTGCCGCCGGGTGGAAGACCATCGGGGCCGCCGGGCCGGCCGGGGCCACCGGGACTGCGTGCACCGGCGAAATCGCGGCTGACGCGGCCCCAGAAACAGCGCGGCCAATAGGGGTAGCTCGCCGTGACGAAGTAGACGAAGCGCGACCCGTGCGCATCCGAGAGCATGCCGCCGTTGCATTTGTCCAGATTGCCGGTTCCAGGCGTGTATTCCCAATCGGCGACGTAGCGCCCGTCGTAGCGTCCGCCGGGACCGGAGGGGCGCGACCCTTTCTTCAACGACCAACTGGATCGCCGCGCCGAGCCGACATAGTGGATCTCGAACCCGTCGGCGGCATAAGCAACCAGCGTGGCGCTGCGATCCGGATCGGGGTGTGCCTTCAGCCAATCGACGAGGCCGGTCGGAATGCCGTGATAGTGATAGAGGCCGCGTTCATCCACGTGGGCATTGTTTTGGTCCATGCCGAGGGCGCGGAAATTACCCATCCCCTCCAACCGCCAATTGCGGTCGCCGGTGCGCGAATGATTGCGCGGCGAGTTCGGGTCCCAATAGTCGGCGGTGCTCGGCCGGACGACGATGCCATTGAGGGCGATGGCGACGGTCGGTTCGTGATCGCGGGGCGCGGCTCCCTTCGCCGGGGTGGCATCGACGCAATAGCGGTAGGTCGCCTGGGTGCGGACGGTGTGCGGATTGCCGGGATTGGGAAAGGCACCGACGGTATGGTTGGGCAAGCCGTTGCCGGTGATGCAGCGTTGATCGCCCGAGACCGACATGGAGGTTCGGTTCTGATCGGGCGTCACGGCGCTTGTCACGCAGCCGTAGGTGAGCACGGCGCCCGCGAGCAACAGCGGCAACGAGCGCCATAATTTGAGAAGCGAGGTGCGGGTGTTCATGCGAACACCTTACCCCACACAATCTTTCTGTTCCAAGGAGAGTTAAGATGGATGCCCCGAAAACTTGTTGGGGCGCACCCCATCCCCCCTGGTCCGGGCATGACGCATTGGGGGAACGTCAACACCTATCGTCACCCCCCGGCTTGACCGGGGGGTCCACCTAAACTTCGGCGTAGTCTTTGCGTTCCAAGATGCGCGACGCGATGAGGCCGAACAGCAATCCCCAGAACGGCGCGCCGATGTTGTAGATGGAAAAACCCGACAGGGTGATGAGGAACGAGATCAGCGCGCCGAGGGTGTATTTGCCCTGGAACGACACGATGAAGGCGTTCTGCAAGACGCGCAGCAGGACAAGCCCGGCGAGGGTCGCGATGAAGGCCGGCGGTGTCGCCAGCATCATGCCGGTGAAGACCGGCGCAAACAGGCCGAACAGCAACGCCAGGAAGGCGATGACGATGGCGGCGGTGTATTGCTTCGACGGTTCGCCGCTCGACGAGATGATGGCGTTGACCGGCCCGGTCAGACAGGTCGACACGGTGCCGACAAGGGCGGCGACCAGCGCGCCGATGCCGCAGGCGGTGGTGATCGCATTGACCGGCGGATTATGGTTGGTGGCGGTGAGGATGGCGATGCCCTGGGCGTTCTGCGCGGCGAGCACGGTGACGGCGAGCGGGATCACCAGCTCGATCATCGCCTGCAGGGAAAATTCGGGCACGAACAGGATGGGCCGCGCGAGCACGTTGGCGCCGAAGTCGGGCGCCGTCCCCTCGCCCAGGATCGCCAGTGTGATCACGCCAACCACGAGCACGCCGATCATGGGCGGGATGCGCTTGGCGATGGAGGCGTTGATCGACAGGATGACGAAAGCCGCCGTCATGGGCGCGGCGATCCAGAAGCCGGTCTGCAACGCCGCGATCCAATCAAGGCCGAATTTCAGGAACACGCCCGCCACCATGCCCATGACGATCGGCAGAGGGAACAGCTTGGCGACGCGGCCGACCAAGCCGGTCACACCGAGCCCCAACAGCAAAAGACCGGTGACGTGATAGGCGCCGACGACCTCGGCGAACGACAGGTGGGTAAGCGCCGGGCCGACGAGCACGATCCCCGGAATGGTCCAGAAGAAGACCAGCGGCTGCCGGTAGATCAGCGACATGGGCAGCGTCACAAGCCCGTTCAAAAAGAACGTGCCGAACACCCACGAGGCCATTTCTGCCTCGGTCAGACCACCGCTTGTCCCGACGCCCAGCATAATCGCGACCGGCGCGGAGGCGGCGAAGATAAAGCCGATCACCGCGTTGGCGACATGCACCAGCGATAGATCGGCGAGAACTTGGCGGAGGCCGGGAACGGGCCGGCGGATGGCTTCGAGGATCATTCGATCTCTTTATCCAATATGACGGCCCGTTCCCACCCTTTGTTAATCAGACGGCATCAAGCGCTTGGGAAATATCCGCGATGATGTCATCGGGATGCTCGATGCCGATGGAGAGCCGCACATAGCCCTCGGTGACGCCGGTCGCCGCAAGATCGTCCTCCGACAACTGCGAATGCGTCGTCGAGGCGGGATGGATCGCGAGGCTGCGCGCATCGCCGATATTGGCGACGTGATAGAGCATCTTGAGCGCGTTGATGAATGTCTCGCCCGCCTGCTTGCCGCCCTTGAGTTCCATGCCCATGAGCGCGCCGTAGCCGCCCTTGAGATAGGCGTCGGCGCGGCGCTTGGTTTCGCCCGATTGCTCGCCGGGGAAAATCACCTTCTCGACTTTCGGGTGACCTTTCAGGAACGCGGCGACGGCCATGGAATTGGAGCAATGCTGACGCATGCGCAGCGGCAGCGTCTCCAGCCCCTGGATAAACTGGAAGGCGTTAAAGGGGCTCATGCAGGCGCCGAGATCGCGGAGCAGCACGACGCGGGCGCGGATGATATAGGCGATGGGCGCGCCCAAGGCCTCGGGGATCAACGTGCCCCACACCGCGCCATGGTAGCTCGGGTCCGGCTCGTTGAGATTGGGTTGGCGTTCCGGGAACTGGGTCCAATCGAAATTGCCGCCGTCGACGATCATGCCGCCGATGGAGGTGCCATGACCGCCGATATATTTGGTCGTCGAATACATGACGATGGCGGCGCCGTGCTCCAGCGGTTTACACATGGTCGGGCAGGCCGTGTTGTCCATGATCAGCGGAATGCCATATTCGCGCCCGATGTCGGCGACTTCCTTGATGGGGAATACGTTGAGCTTCGGGTTGGGCAGGGTTTCCGCATAGAAGGCGCGGGTCTTGTCGTCGATGGCCTTGCGGAAGTTCTCCGGATCCGACGGATCGACGAAGCGCGTCTCGATGCCCATCATGGAGAGCGTGTTGGCGAACAGGTTCCAGGTGCCGCCGTAGAGGTCGGTGGAACTAACAATATTGTCGCCAGCACGGGCGAGGTTCTGGATGGCGTAGGTCGACGCCGCCTGCCCCGACGACACCGCGAGGGCCGCCATGCCGCCCTCCATCGCCGCGATGCGCTTTTCCAGCACGTCGCAGGTCGGGTTCATGATGCGTGAATAGATGTTGCCGAGCTCGCGCAGCGCGAACAGGTTGGCCGCGTGTTCGGAGCTGTTGAACTGATAAGACGTGGTCTGATAAATGGGCACCGCCACCGCCGTGGTTGCCGGATCGGCACGGTAATCGCCGCCGTGCAGCACGACGGTTTCGGGATTGCTGAAATCACCGCTCATGGTGTGTCCCCCCTGGGTTAGGTTTTCGTTGCCGTAGGCGTCAACCTAACTCTCCGGTGCGTTCCCGTCCAGCGGTCGCACCGTTATGTTTCGAAGACCTAATTAGCCAAGAAATTGATTGGGAGGCCGCGGCAGGCCGAGATGCTCGCGCAATGTCGTGCCTTCATACTCCTTGCGGAACAGGCCGCGGTCCTGCAGCACCGGGACGACGCGGTCGATAAAGTCGTCGAGGCCGCCGGGCAGATAAGGAAACATCACCGTAAACCCATCGGACGCGTTGCTCTCCAGCCAGGCCTGCATCTCATCGGCGATGGTGTCGGGGGTGCCGACCATGGCGAGCCCCGAGAACCCGCCGAGACGCTGCGCCAACTGACGCACGGTGAGGCCGTCGCGCTCGCCCATCTCGATGGTGCGGTCGCGGGCGCTCTTGGACGCGTTGCTTTCGGGGATGGGCGGCAGCGGCTTGTCGGGATCGAAGCCCGACGCATCGGTGCCGAGCACGATGGACAGCGACGCGATGGCACTGGCGTAGTGGACGCCGCTGTCGAGCACGGCGCGCTTTTCCTTCGCTTCCTCGACCGTGTCGCCGACAACCACCAGGCACGCCGGCAGGATCTTCATGTGATCCGGCACGCGGCCGATCTTCTCCATGCGGCCCTTGACGTCCGAATAAAATGCCTGCCCCGCGGCAATATCGCTTTGCGACGTAAACACGGCTTCCGCGGTTTCGGCGGCGAGCTGGCGGCCCGCATCAGAGGCGCCCGCCTGCACGATCACCGGCCAGCCCTGCACCGGGCGGCCGATATTCAACGGGCCGCGCACGTTGAGATACGTGCCGTGATGATCGAGGACATGCATCTTGTCCGCGTCGAAATAAATGCCGTTGTCAACGTCGCGAATGAAAGCGTCGTCGGCCCAACTGTCCCAAAGTCCGGTGACCACATCGATAAACTCGCGCGCGCGTTTGTAGCGCTCGGCATGTTCGAGGTGATCCTCACGGCCGAAGTTCTTCGACGCATCCGGGTTCGAGGTGGTGACTACGTTCCACCCGGCGCGGCCGCCGCTGATGTGATCCAGCGACGAAAACCGCCGCGCCACGTGATAGGGTTCGTCATAGGTCGTGGAGCCGGTGGCGACGAGGCCGATCTTTTCCGTCGCGACAGCAAGCGCCGACAACAGCGTCATGGGCTCGAACGAGGTGACGGTGGCGGAGCGCTGCAACGCCTCGATGGGCATGTTGAGCACCGCCAGATGGTCGGCCATGAAAAAGGCGTCGAACTTGCCCGCCTCCAGCTTCTGCGCGAAACGCTTGATGTGGTCGAAATTGAAATTGGCGTCGGGATAAGCGCCGGGATAGCGCCACGCGCCCGTATGGATGCTGACGGGCCGCATGAAGGCGCCCAAATGGAGTTGTCGTGTCACGCTGGCGCCCTCCCCGTTTCGGCGATCTTATTTGTTAAACGTGATTCTGGCCGCGCAGGTTACAGATGATCGGTGAAGACGTCCATATGGGGCGGCGGCGCCGCGGCGATGGCGTCGAACACCTCGTCGACGCGGGTGACGCTGGTGAACAAGTCGCGCGCCGCCGGGTGGGCGAACCCCTCGGCGATCACGCCATCCACCAACGCCAGCAGATGCTGCCAATAGCCGTCAACATCGAGAACGATGATCGGTTTGTCGTGCTGACGCAGTTGCTTCCAGGTGATCACCTCGAAGGCTTCCTCGAGGGTGCCGAGCCCACCTGGCAGAATGACGAAGGCGTCGGCGGCGTCGAACATGCGCTGCTTGCGTTCGTGCATGGTATCGACCTCGACAAGCTCGGTGACGAACTGATGTTCCACTTCCCATTCGGAGAGGAAGCGCGGGATGACACCTGTCACTTCACCGCCACCGGCCAGCACGCTATCGGCGACCAGCCCCATGAGGCCGATGCGCCCGCCGCCATAAACGAGGCGGATGCCACGCGCCGCGAAGGCTGCACCCAAGGCCTGCGCGGCCTCGGCATAGGCCGGATTATTGCCCGGTTTGGAACCGCAATAAACGGCGATGGCGGAAACGGTTGTCATGGATGGGTCCTCATGGCGGCGAAACTACTGCATCCCTGCACGCGACTGAACCGATTTGATAACCTTTGCGTGAAACCTCGCACCACGGTCTAGGCGATCCCCGAAATCTCGGGAATAATTCCCGCCAACCGGTGTTATCCCCGGGAGCGCCGAATTGCAGCATGTCGTCGAGGCGGCGCCGAAAACGCGAATTAGGGAGAATCATGGGTCATCCCATGGGGAATACAACGAGGAGAACCGAATGACCAAGATACCGAGCCGGCTCGCATTCCGGGCTGCCCCCCACTTCATCATCGGTCTTATGCTGATCGGGGCCGTCGCGGTCACTGGCGCATCGACCCCCGCCGCCGCACAGGACGGCATCGTCAAGGAGCGCGTCGACGCCATGAAACGCCTGGGCGGCGCGGCCCGTAACTTCCGCAGCCTGAGCAGCGCCGCGGATGGCGTTGGCCCTGCCGAAACCATCCTCGCCACGACGAATCAGCTCGCCTCCATGTGGCCGGAAGGCTCGACGGGCGGAGAAAGCCGTGCCAAGCCAGAAATCTGGCAGAACATGGGTGATTTCACCGCCAAGCTCGACGCCCTGAAAGGTGCCGCGCAAGGTGTCCTGATGGCCGCGAAAAGCGGCGATCTGGCCGCCACGCAGGAAGCCACCAAGATGGTCGGCGCCGCCTGCGGCGGATGCCACCGCGTCTACCGCCTACCAAAAGACGAATAAGATACTCCTCCTTCCTGCGGCCGGTTTCGAATTCCCCCCTTTTCAGAGGCCGGCCGCGGGTCTTACTTTATGGACATGAAAGCGCGCCGTATTTCTCTGATCGCCGTGACGTTGGTCGCGGTTTTGGCGTTTCCCAAATGGGTGGCGGCGCAAGACCAGGTCGCGCGCGGCGAATATCTGTTCAACACGGCGGGCTGTGCCGGCTGCCACACCGACAGCAAGAATAACGGCGCTCTGCTCGCCGGCGGGCGTGAACTCAAAACGCCGTTCGGCACCTATTACGGCCCCAACATCACGGCCGACCCCACCCATGGCATCGGCACCTGGTCGGATGAAGACTTCATCCGGGCCCTGCGCGACGGCATTTCCCCCGACGGCAACCATTACTTCCCCGTCTTTCCTTACACGTCGTTCACCAAAATGACCGACGCGGACATGCGGACGCTCAAAGCCTACATCTTTTCCCTGCCGCCAGTTGCCAAGCCGGACATCCCGCACGACATCAATTTCCCCTTCGGCTTCCGCTTCACCATGTTTTTCTGGAAGCTGCTGTTTTTCGACAAAGGCCCCTACACGCCGCCTCCCGGCGCAACGCCCGAGGTGGCACGCGGCGGCTATATCGCCGAAGCCCTTGCCCATTGCGGTGAATGCCACACACCTCGCAATATGCTCGGCGCCGTCGATCAAAGCCAAAAATTCGCTGGGCTCGCACACGGACCCGATGGCGACACGGTTCCCAATATCACCCCCCATGACAAGACCGGCATCGGCAATTGGACGGACGACGAGCTGGTCACCCTATTCCGCGACGGCGAAATGCCGCTTGGCGACGAGGTCGATGGCGGCATGGCCGAAGTGGTGCGGAATGGCACCAGCAAATTGACCGAACAGGATTTGACGGCACTTATTGCCTATCTGCGGTCCGTTTCCGCCATCGAGAACGACGTTTTCCATACGCATTGAGCCTTCCCCCGGACGGTTACATTTAACGGACACGCGGCAACCCGCTCCTGGCGTCGCGCTAGCTTCTCTCCGGGATCGCCGCTATGCTCGTAAACGCTTACGGCTCAATTGGCCCGGCCGCAAAAACGCGTTAAGAACCGGAACGGCTCAACTCACACCAACCGGCACATGGACTTCTTTGATCCGCCCATCATCAGGCTCGTCGCCATTCCCTTTTTCGCGACAGGAATATTTGCGGGCCTGATCCGGTGGATCGGCGGCCCCGAGGCCGGTGCCCGCCTGTCCGGCGCATCGATTGGCGTGGTGTTCCTTTGGCTCGCCGCCATGACCAACGGCCTGCCTGGCTTCCCGCCCGGATTCAATGGCGATGCGATGGTCTATATCCTGATGGCCGGCCTGGTCATCGGCGTGCTTCTCGACCTTTACAGTTCCGCTGAAACTTTTTTCGGCAAATCGCTCCAAATGGCTACAATCATGGTATTCGGGGCCGTTCTGTGTGTGTGGATGGCAGGCGGCGTTGGGACGGTTTCGGTCATCGTCTTTACCGTTTGGCTAATATTCTCCTTCCGCCTTTGGCGGCAACACGAAGCGCCGGGAATTGCCACCGTCATCTTGATGATGGGCGCGATCGCCCTTGTTGGCCTTGCTTATATCAATGGCAGCACGACCGAATGGAACCTCGCCGTCGGCCTGTCTGCTGGATTGGCGGGAACCCTGGTCTGGAGCTGGGGCGCGCGCAACGATATGGTCGCCATGTCGGCGATCCTGACAGCGGGCGGCGCGCTCGCCGCCATCGCCTCGCGGCTCGCGGATACCGAACCGACGGTGGTCGCGGCCCTTATCCTGCTCTGCTTTATCCCCTTTGCCGATTCGGTTGCGGCGCGGGTTATCAGACACGAATTTCTATTGTCCCGGATGTTCAAACCGTTAACGGTCGCAGGGCTGAGCTTGCTGCCGGTGTTGCTTAGCGCGGCTATTTTCCTCGTTCTGACTCAAGTCCCCACGGAATAACGGCCTCCGCCATTGCTTGCCATGCGTACGCATATTAGTGTTAGGGATACTTTTGGCGGAAACGCATAGCGTTCCGCTTGGCATTGGGCCTATGATGGCCATACGGTCATCAGTGGGATCGCCACTGGGATTTTCCGGGGGGCAATTGTGCCCCGCATTTTCGCCCATGAGGGGACCGTGACAAGATCGGCAATTCTCGCCGTGCTCGGCGGCATCATCGTCATTGCGGCGATTATTCTGAATTTCGCCCTGGATACGTCCGAGGACGATGCGCCGCAAACCGTCCAGCGGGAAATGACCGCCGGCCCCGAAACGACGCCCTCGGAAGCGACCGACACGCTCGACGTGCCAAGTTTCGATGTGGTGCGCATCAATCCGCGGGGCGATGCCGTCATGGCCGGACGCGCCAAACCGGGCGCGACGGTACAAATCCTGGATGGGGACAAGGTAATCGGCGAAGTTACCGCCGACCAGCGCGGCGAATGGGTGTTCGTGCCCTCGGCGCCGCTTCCGTCCGGCAGCCGGGAACTTTCCTTAAGAATGGTCGAGGAAGATTCGAAGGAGCCGCCTGTCGTTTCAGAAGAAAACGTCGTTCTTGTGGTGCCGGAAAAAGGCAAAGATATCGCGGGACGTAATGTCGAAAAGCCGTCCCAGCCGCTCGCCCTCAAAGTTCCACGCGATGGGAAAGGCCCCGTCCAAGTATTGCAGATGCCGTCCGGCCAGACAGAGGAGCAAGTGCAGGCATTCGCGAAAACCGGCACGGAAAACGCCAAGGAGGATGTTGCTCCTCAGTTCAATGTCTCGGTCGAAACCGTCGATTACGATGAAACAGGACACTTAGCTGTTACCGGTAAAAGCAATCCCGGCAGCTTCGTGCACCTCTATCTCGATAACGAATTCCTGGGACGCGCCATCACCAGCCAAGCCGGGCATTGGCGCCAAGCACCGGAAAAGACCGTCACTCCCGGAATTTATACGATCCGCGCCGATCAGGTCGATTCGGGCGGAACGGTACTCGCCCGGGTCGAAGTGGTCTTTGCGCGGTCTACGCCGCTGACAGACATCGCACCAGGCCAATTGTTCGTGGTGGAACCCGGCAACAATCTATGGCGGATAGCGCGGCGCACCTATGGCAGCGGTCTTCGGTACACCACCATTTTTGAAGCCAACAAAAGACAAATCCGGGATGCTGATCTGATTTATCCCGGTCAAGTGTTCCGACTTCCTTCAATAAATTAGTGATAGCTAATTAACGACGACCTTTGTGGGCTAAAGATTCCCGGTGTAAGTGCCGTGGGAATAGTCCGGCAAATTTCGTGCAACCGGTTTGCAATGGAACGATTTTGAATTAAGGTCGATAGTTACAAGATAAATGGTCGATCGAGACCGGCAAAAAACTCATTCTTCAACGCGCGGATACGGGTGGATGTTGAACGGCAAAAGGGTCACAGGAGCGAACATCGGGGCGGACATCGATCCCGCGATGCCGGAGCCAGTGATCTACGTCGTCGAAGATGAAGAGATCAATCGGGAATTCCTGACGGATTTATTTGCTTCCGTCGATTTGAAAGTCAGGTCTTTTGCCTCCGGTGACGAATTTTTGGAAGCCATGCCTATTCAGGCGCCTGGCTGTATCCTTCTCGACGTGCGCATGCCCGGTATTAGCGGCCTCGACCTGCAGGCACAGCTTGCGGAAGAAGATCTCAGTATTCCCACGATTATCGTTACCGCCCATGGGGATACCCAGATGGCCGTCCGTGCCATGAAAAGCGGCGCCTTCGATTTCGTCGAAAAACCGATCAACACTCAGATGCTGCTCGAAATCGTCTACAAAGCACTGGCCGAAAGCGAGCGATTGTCCCGGGACAAGGTCTTCAAGGACAGCATCCGCAAGCGGCTCGAGTTGCTGACTCCGCGTGAGCGTGACGTACTCGACATGATTACCGACGGTAAGTTGAATAAGCAAATTGCCTATGAATTGGGTATTACACAGCGTACGGTAGAGGTCCACCGCGCCCGGGTAATGGAGAAGATGCAGGCTAAAACGGCCGCAGACCTCCTCCGCACAGTCCTATCTGTCGAACCTTATTCGGGAAAACCGTAGCCGCGTTCGGGAAAACCGTAACCGCGTTCGGGATAAACCGACACCAAACCATCGGTACTCCACAATGACCGCCTAAAACTACCCGGGGTAGTATTTTGCTATCCCCGAAAGGGTATTGCCTACCGGCGGAGAACACGCTCAACGGGTCTTCCGCCGTCTCCAATAAACGCACTTTGGAGAGGTGAGTGGTGGCTTCAAGTTCAAGACGACCCCAGACTTTGCAAAGAAACCGGTCGGCGGGACCCGTTCCATACTCTTATGCCGATCAACCGCTCAATTCGTCGTTTTTCCGGCGGATTAAAACCTATCCCATGCTCGAGGCAGACGAAGAGCTCGACCTTATAGAACGCTGGCAAACCAAGGGAGACAGCAAGGCTTTCGAACGCTTGGTGACGAGCCATTTGCGTCTGATCGTCAAGGTCGCGACACAATTCCGCCGCTATGGCCTGCCCATCGAAGATCTGATCTCTGAAGGAAGTATCGGTCTTCTGCAGGCCATCAACCGCTTCGATCCGGAGCGTGGCTCCCGCCTCGCGACCTATGCCAAATGGTGGATACGTGCCGCGATGCAAGAACACATCATGCGGTCGTGGTCCCTGGTTCGCATCGGCACCACGGTTGGTCAGAAAAAATTGTTTTTCAACCTAAGGAAGCTGAAAGTAGAGCTTTGCGGCAACTATGACAGCCCTCTCACCGCCAACCATGTCGATACCATCGTCGACCGCCTCGAGGTCTCGCCGGAAGATGTCGAATCGATGGATGTCCGCATGACCCAACCCGACTTCTCCCTGAATGAGCTGGTGGTCAGCGACGAAACGACGGAATGGCAGGAATGGCTGACAGACGACACGGACAATCAGGAAACCCAGCTTGCCCACCGTGAGGAAATTGCACTTCAACGGCTGTTGCTGTCGCGCGTCCTCGATGAACTTCCGGAACGAGATCGCCGCATTTTCGTCATGCGTCGAATCGAAGAAGATCGCCCTACCTTGAATGAGATCAGCGAGATTTTCGAAATCTCACCGGAACGCGTTCGTCAGATCGAGCATGAGGTCTATAACCGAATCTGCAGCGTCCTGAACGAATCGTCGATGTCCGCACCCCTTGCCGAACCGTTATCGGTTTAGCCGATCCACGGAATTAGGCGGTTAGCGGCGTAATCCACTCAATTGAAATCAACTCCGGTTCCAATTGAGTGGAAGCCGCTCTAGAATTAACTATAGTGCAGCGCAATTGATACCCGGCCACCGATTGCTCGGGGCAGCATAGGTATTCCAAGCAGACGTCAGGATGACCAGCACTATCCCCCCCATCAACCGCGCCGGTTGGCCCTTCATTACCGCATTCGCCATCGCTACCGTCCTTCTCGCGATCCTGTGGGAGCCGTTGGGATGGATCGGTGCCGTTCTGACCCTGTGGTGTGCCTATTTCTTTCGCGATCCCGACCGGGTGACCCCTACGCGGGACGGGCTGGTTATCAGCCCCGCCGACGGCGTCGTGCAAATGATCGCCGACGCCGTACCGCCGCCAGAGATCGGATTGGGCGAAACGCCGCGCACCCGCGTGTCGGTGTTCATGAACGTTTTCAACGTCCATGTGAACCGAATCCCCATGGGCGGAAAGATTGTCAAGCTCGCCTATCGGCCGGGGAAATTCCTGAACGCCTCCCTGGACAAGGCGAGCGAATTCAATGAACGGCAAACGATCCATCTGCGAACCGAAGACGGTAAGGATTTCATCGTCGTTCAGATCGCGGGACTGGTCGCGCGGCGGATCAAATGCGACATTACCGAAGGCCAAGACGTAACATGCGGTAGCCGGTTCGGCTTGATCCGTTTCGGGAGCCGCGTCGATGTCTATCTGCCGGACGGCGTGACGCCGCTGGTTATCGAAGGGCAGACGACCATTGCCGGCGAAACGGTTCTCGCCGACATGTCGACGCAAGAACCGACACGGATCGGAGAAGTGCGCTGATGTTCCGCCCCCGGCAAGCCAAACTGCGCGGCCTCTCATTCAACAAAATGATTCCCAACATGTTGACCATGTTGGCCTTGTGCGCCGGGCTGACGTCGATCCGCTACGGCCTCGAGGGACGCTGGGAGCCGGCCAACGTCGCGCTTGTCTTCGCCGCCATCTTCGACGCGCTCGATGGCCGCCTGGCGCGGATGCTGCACGGCACGTCGAAGTTCGGCGCAGAACTGGACAGCCTGTCGGATTTCGTCGGGTTCGGGGTGGCCCCGGCCGTACTGTTGTATTTGTGGACGATGAAGGACGCGGGGCCCATCGGCTGGGTGTTGGTGCTCCTGTTCAGCGTGTGCTGCGCGCTGCGGCTCGCCCGCTTCAATACAAACATCGACGAACCGGAATTGCCGCCCTGGGCAAAAAATTACTTCACCGGCGTGCCCGCGCCAGCTGGCGCCGGACTTGTGATGCTTCCCATGATCCTGTCGTTCCAGATGGAAAGCGATTTCGTCCGCGAACCCGCCGTGGTGGCCTTGTTCATCATTGCCGTCGCCGGACTATTGATCAGTAAACTGCCGACCTATTCATTCAAGAACATCCGGGTGCAACACCGCTTCGTGCTGCTGACCATGTTAATCGTCGGCGCGATTGCCGCCCTCAGCGTCAGCGCGCCGTGGCTGACGCTCACGGTGATCCTGGTTGCCTATATCTGTACGCTGCCCTTCGGCCTCAGATCCTATCGGCGCCTCGAACGCGAGGCCGCGCAACTGAAGAAGGGCGGCGGCATTCCCGCCGCGGTCCGCGACGAAGACGATACGGAATAAGCGCCGCTAATCCCTTTTCGGCGTATCTTCGAGCATGACGTTGATGATCGCGCTGCGGCCTTCCTTGACCGCCGCCATGCCTTCCTGCAACGCACCCGGCAACTCCGCCATGGTTTCGACGCGCTTGCCGAACCCGCCGAAAAGCTTGGGAAGGTCCGAATATTCGAGGTCGGTCAGCGGGCGCCCGTAGAAAATGTCATTCGCCGCGGCGACACCATCCGGGTAATAGGCGTGGTGCTCCTTCTGCATGGCGACATAGCCGGCATTGTTATTGACGACGATGAGGATGGGCAAGCCGGCATGCTGCGACAGGGCCAACGATTGCAGCACCGGATTGTACATGAACGACCCGTCGCCGATGACCAGCGCAACGGGACGGTCTTGCGTGCTGTCCTTGGCCGCCATCTTGACGCCGAGCGCAACACCAAGCCCCTGGCCGAGGCCGCCCTGCACCCGGAAATAGCTTTGCGGCCCCTTGTTCTGAAGATGGGCGAGCATGATGCCGCGATGGGTGATGGTTTCATCGACATAGATGGTGTCCTCGGGCAATGCCTCGCCGAGGGTCGAGATCAACGCTAACGGCGTGATCGATTTTTTTGCCTGGTCGGCGTCGGTCGCCGCCTTGTTCTTAGCCACCAAGGCATCATGCGCCTTCGCCCATTCCTTGCCGCGCGCCTCGACCGCCGATTTGTCGATCCCGGCGGCGCCGACCGCCTCGGCCAACGCCTTCATGGTCAGCGCCGCATCACCTTCGAGGAAGATATCGGCGTCGCTGATGTGCATGACCAAATGCGGCTTGAAGGGGGTTTCATCGATGGCAACCACGGTCGCGTTGGCGGGCCGCTTGTTGGACGGATACCAGGGCGACCGCGACCGCACCGTCAGAATGAGGTCGGCTTCGTCCAGGCAATCGGGGCGCCCCGCGCCGAGATGCAGCGGATGATCCTTCGGGAAGTTGGCATAGTCGGACCAACGCGGCTCGACCACGGCGATGGATAATAATTCGGCAAGCTCGACGAGGGCGTCGTAGCCTTCGACATCGCGGCCGCTCGCCTCGGCGACCACGACCGGTTTTTTGGCCTTCGCCAACAAGGCCGCAACACGCTCGATGTCGGCCGCGGCGGGCACCGGTTTAGGTGCCGGCGGCACGTTGCGTACATCGGCAGGCGGGGTCCAGTCGCCAAGCTGGGTTTCTATGGGCACCGACATATAAACGGGGCCCGCGGGCGTCCTCTGCGCCATTTCACCGGCGGCGACCAACTGGGGAAAGAGGGTTTCGGTACTTGTCGCCTTGTAAGCCCATTTGGTGATGGGCTCGGCCAGCCGGTACGGTCCACCGACGACGCTGAGGCTCGATTGCCACTGCGGGCCGGGCTCAAATCCTTCGCGCTCGCCATAGGTGAGCGATTCACCCGAGACGACGACCATGGGAATACCCTGCCGCTGCGCCGCATCGATGCCCATGGCACCCTGCAAAAGGCCAACGCCCGTGTGCAGCATTACCGCCTGCATGCGGCCCGTATACGCCGTGTACCCGATGGCGAGATCGACGGCGAGGGTCTCGTGCGCACAACTGAAATAGGTCGGGCCCTTGGTGTTCGACACCTTCTGGCGCGCGAAGGCTTCCCAGACGGAGCCCCATTCGGAACCGGGAGAGGCCATCACGTAATCGACATCCAGGGCGCGGAACGCCTGTACCACGGCTTCGCCGCCATCAACGTAATTCTTCACGGGTCTCTCCTCCGTCGGCTGATCGTTTTATTGCCTATAGGCTTATGGCTTTTCGCCAATTCGAAACGGGCAGCAGGATGCCCCGGCGCTTCAGGATGCGCAAACCCAATATTAATCCGGATTATTGAAAGGGTTATTCGCCACTCATTCCGCAGGCGCCGGACTACCGCCGGATGCCTTCGCGGCTTTCTTGGCGGCCTTGCGCTCACGGCGGCGCTGTTTCCAAGCTTGAACGTTGGCGCGCACCATGAGCGCCGACGGCGTCACAACCAAGGTCAACACGGTAGCGAAGGCCAGGCCGAATACGATGGCCGAGGAGAGTTGCGTCCACCATTGGGTCGAGGGCGCTCCGACGGAGACGTCACGGGTCACCAGATCGATATTGACGCCGAGCACCATGGGCATGAGACCCAGGATGGTGGTGATGGTGGTGAGCAGCACCGGCCGGAGACGCTGCGCGCCGGTGCGGATGATCGCCTCCATGGGATCGGAAACAGCTTTCCGGATATGATCGAAGGTATCGATGAGCACGATGTTGTTGTTCACCACAATACCCGCCAGCGCGATGACGCCGATGCCGCTCATGACGATGCCGAAAGGCTGATTGAAGATCAGCAAGCCGATAAACACGCCGATGGTCGACATGATCACCGCCGACAGGATCAGCCCCGCCGAATAGAAGCTGTTGAACTGGGTCACCAGAATGATCGCCATGATGAACAGGGCGACACCGAAAGCCCGCGACAGGAAGGAGGCCGCCTTTTGCTGCTCTTCATCTTCGCCCTTGAAGACGATATCGACGCGCGGATCTATGTTTTGCGTCGACAGCCAGGTCTGGATCTGGCGCACCTTGGTGTCGGCGAGCACGCCTTCGTCCACGTCCGCCTTCACCCAAAGGGTCCGCTTGCCGTCGACACGGGTTACCGTGCCGACACGGGGGCGCGCACTTCGTTTAATGAAGTTACTGAGCGGCACGAGCCCCTGATCGGTCTGAATGCGGATGTGATCGAGCTGCTTGATGGTGCGGTATTCCTCGGGGTAGCGGATCCGGAGATCGACCGACTCGCGGCTGTCGTCGGGCCGGTACTCATCGACCTTGATGCCGGTGGTTATCAACTGCACCGCCTGCCCGACCGATTGCACGTTGGCCCCGAACTTGGCGGCTTGCGCCCGGTCGACCGTGATCTCCCATTCGATGCCCGGCAGCGGCAGCGTATCCTCGACATTGATCACGCCGTCCATGCCTTCGATGTATGTCCGGAAACGGTCGGCAAGAGGCGGCAACAACTCGGGAACGCGGGACGATAGTTGGACCTGGATGGGCTTGCCGACAGGCGGGCCCTGCTCCTCCTTGCGCGCGTTCACATGGATGCCTGCGATATCGGCGGTGCGCGCATTGATATCGGCGAGGAGCTCCTTTGCCGGACGCCGTGTCCGCCAATCGGCGAGTTCGAGATTGACCGTGCCGATGATGTCCTCGGCCTCCTGGCTGTCTTCGGACCGGCCGGTGCGGCTATAGACCGTCTTGAAGCCGTCCATGTCGAGAATACGCGCCTCGACCTCGCGCATCAGCGCGTCTTTCTCATAAATGGACAAATTGCCGCGCGCGCGGACCTGCACCGCCAGATTATCGGGCTCGATCTCGGGGAAAAATTCGACGCCGTTGCCGTGGTTGGCGTAGTACCACTGCACGCCGATCAGCAAGGCCACGGCGAGCATCAGAATCTTGGCCGGGTGACGCAATGCGAATTTCAATAGACCGATATAGCGCCCGGTAAATCCGCCGACGCTATCGATATCGCCCGTCTCGCCGGCGCGCACCGCGGCAAGCGTCTTTTCGTCGATGATACCCGGCCGGCCGAAATAGGCGCCGAGGGTCGGTACGAAGATCAGCGCCATCAAGAGAGACGCCGCCAGGGTGGCGATCAGCGTCAGCGGCATGAACTTCATGAACTCACCGACAACGCCGGGCCAAAACAGAAGCGGCAGGAAGGCGGCCAAGGTCGTCGCTGTCGAGGCGATGATGGGCCATGCCATACGCTTTGCCGCCTCGCCGTAAGCCTGCTTGCGCGGCGCCCCGTCAATCATACGGCGGTCGGCGAACTCGGTGACGACAATGGCGCCGTCGACAAGCATGCCGACGGCAAGGATGAGGCTGAACAACACGACGATGTTGAGGGTGAGGCCGAAGCCCGCCAACACCAGAATGCCGATCAGGAACGAGCCGGGAATGGCAACACCGACCAGCCCCGCCGAGCGGATGCCGAGCGCGGCAACGATGATCACCATCACCAGGATCACGGCACTTAACACGTTGTTCTGCAGATCGGTCAGGATCTGGCGTGTCACGTCGGACTTGTCCTGCGAGAAGCTCACCTGCACCGCTTCCTGTAGGGCCGGCGGCCAGGTCTCGAGTTCCTCGGCAACGATTTCACGGACCCGGCTGTTGTTTGCAAGAATGTTTTCACCGGTGCGCTTGGATACTTCCAAAGCGATGGCGCGTGTACCGCCGACACGCGCAAAACCCTCCGGGTCTTTGAACGATTTGCGCACCTCGGCAACGTCGCGCACGCGGATGGTGGAATCTCCATCGACCAGCAATGGCAGGTTCATGATATCCGGTGTCGATTCGAACACGCCCGGCACCTTAACCGAGAAGCGGCCGCGCCCCGTATCCTGGGCCCCGGCGGCGACCAGCAGGTTGTTCGAGGTCACCATCTGGGTCACGGTCTCCAGGGTGAAACCGTAGCTCTCCAGCTTCACGGGATCGATGATGATCTCCACCAGTTCGTCGCGTTCGCCGACGATCTCCGCCTTGAGGACGCTCGGAACACTTTCGATGCTGTCCTGGAGATCGCGCGCGAGTTGGAGGAGCTTTCGTTCGGTGATATCGCCCGACAAAATAACGACGATCACCGGAAACAGACTGAAATTGACCTCCGACACGGTCGGCTCGTCGGTTTCCTCCGGCAGTTCCGGCTTGGCGCGGTCGAGCTTCTCGCGGACGTCATCCATGGCCTTGTCGGCATCGAATCCGGCCTCGAATTCCAACGTGACATACGCGCCGCCTTCATAGCCGGTGGATTTCATCTCCTTGATGCCTTCGATGATCCGCAGCTCGTCCTCGATAGGCCGGACGATCAAACGCTCGGCATCTTCCGGAGAAATACCGTCATGGGTGGCACGAACGACAATGATCGGGATGTTGATGTCGGGATCGGATTCCTTCGGGATATCGACATAGGCGACGGAGCCCGCGATCAGAATCAACAGGAGCGTCGCGATAACCGTCCGCGACCGATTTAATGCGGCGTCGATAACTCCACCGGTCACTTTAGGATTCCCTGTCCTCAAGCTTGCTGACGGGGGCGCCGTCGCGCGGCACGGCAACCACTTTTTGTCCCGGCTGCACAAACTCCTGACCCACGGTGATGAGGGTCAAACGCTCCGGCAATCCGCCAAGCCACATGCCGTCCGCGGTGTCGTCTAGAATCTCGACGGGATAGAAGCGGACGATGTTATCCGCATCGACCGCCTTGATGCCGACGACGCCTGTGTCCGACAAGGTCAGAACCGCGGGCGACACGATATGCGCCATCGCCGTATCAAGGTTGAGACGCAGTTCAGCCGTCACCCCGTCGACGACCGCATGATCGCTGTTCTCTGCCTCCATCTCGATCTCGAAGGTCCGCGTCGTGCCGGACGCCACCGACGACACATAACGGATGCGGCCCGTAATTTCGTGCCCCGTGACGAGTTTTGCCACCGCCCGGGCACCGACATGGATATGAGCGACCTCCTGCTCGGTCACGCTGCCGACCACCAGAATGGGCGTCAGATCGACCACCGTCGCCACCGGATCACCGACATCGAGGAAATCGCCGATCTCCACCGGCCGCGCGTTCAACACACCATCGAAAGGCGCGCGAACGGTCGTGTGAGAGATATCGATCTCGATCCGCTCCAGCTGCGCTTTCGCGGCGTCAAGCAGTGCCGCCGATTGCGCCAACTGCGTTTTGGAACGGAAGTTTCGATCCGACAGTTCCTTGGCCGCCTGGTATTCGATCGCCCGCTGGCTGACGAGCGCCTTGGCCTCGCGCAATCTGGCATCACGATCTTCGTTAGAGAGAAGAACGATGACGTCTCCCTCCTTCACGGCGTCGCCCTTGGTGGCGCCGACCTTCACCACGCGGCCCGAGGTCTGGGCCTTGAGGCTTACGGAGCGGGAAGCTTCGGTACGACCAAGCAGCACGAGTTGATTGACACGATCCTGCGCGACCGAATTGAGGACACGCACCTTGGGCAAGGGCGTTGTCTTCTTGGCCGACGCGATTTCGGCGCTTTGCGGTGCAGTCGGCTGAGGCGCCTGCTCGCCAAGAAACCCGGAGCCGATCCACCCGGCGACGCCGACCGCCAGAACAAAGGCAATGATATATGACTTACGCATCAGGCGCCTCCAGCGGCACGTTTTTTAGATTGTTCAGGTTCACCGGATTGCTCGCCGAGGAAAACATCTGCGCCCTTTTCCAAATAGTCGAGGGCGGTTTCATAGAGAGCGACGCCTAACCCGTGAATGAACTGCCGTTCGGCCGGCGCGTCGGACACATCGGTTTCGTGCAAACAGCGGAGCTTGTCACGAAACTGATCGATATAGCTTTCGAAAACGAGATCTTTCTGCCGCGGATCGAGGAGGTGTCCAAAGAACATCATGGTCGCCATATCCGACCGGATGTGGTCCTTGGCCGGCACGGTGTGAAGCTGCTTGTGCAATGACGCGCGACCCGCTTCGGTCAGGCTATAGACCTTCTTGGCGGGTCGGCCGACCTGTTCCATCTCCTGACAGGTGACGTAGCCGTCCTCGAGCAGGCTGTTGAGTGCCGGATAGATCGAGCCGAACCCGGCGTCGTAGAAATGGCTAAACGGCCCTTCTTCGAACATCTTTTTGATTTCATAGCCGCTGGCGTCGCCGAGGCTCAGCGCGCCGAGGCAGAGGGTCTTGGTATCCATGGCAAAGCCTATCTCTATTCGAGGCCCTAATTTCCACCTCATTCGAGGGCATATCTCGGGCCGATATATATCATATTGATATATCTGGTCGAAATGAGAGTCAATTGCAGGGACTGCAGGCCTTGGCCCTTGCCCTATGTCATATGGACATAGCTGGCGACGCCACGGACGGATTCCAGGGCCGGAATTTCGGCCCTGGACCTTAACCGCTCACCTTCCCCCACCGGGGAAAGGCATATGTATCAGAAATCAGTCGTGGGGAATGCCGAGCAGATCCGCCGCGGCGTGACCGCAAACGGTGGCCACCTCGTCATCGCTGAGCGATTTCACCCGGCGGACCAAACCGACGGGATTATCCTCGCCCATATCATAGGGATAGTCGGTCCCCAGCAGAATATGATCGGCACCGTACTTGCGGATCAGGAATTCCAGTTGATCCGGCTCGAACACCATGGTGTCGAAATAGAACTGCTTCAGGTATTCCGTCGGAGGCTTGGGCAGACCGTGCGACACGTCCTCGCGGGCATGATAGGCGTGGTCCATACGCCCGGCATAGGACGGAAGGAAACCGCCGCCATGGGCGACGCAAATCCTCAGGCCCGGATGACGGTCCATCACGCCACCGAAAATCAGCTGGCTGATGGCGATGGTCGATTCCACCGGGTGACCGATGATGTTCTGGAAATAGTGGTCATGGAACCGATCGGGATGCGTATAGCCGGCGGGGTGCATGAAAAGGAGCACGCCCAATTCCTCGGCCCGCGCGAAGAAACGCTCGAAGCGGTCCTCACACAGCTCCGCGCCGCCGACGTTGGTGTTGATCTCGAGCCCTCGGAAGCCGAGGTCGTTCACGCAGCGCTCCATCTCCGCCACCGCCATCTCGGTGTTCTGCAGCGGCACCGTGCCCAGGCCGACCAGACGGTCTGGATGCTTGGCCACCGTCTCGGCGAGATCGTCATTGATCATTTGCGCCACCTTGCGGCCCACTTCAGGCTCGGCCCAATAATAGAACTGATAGGGCGAAATGGAGACCGCCTGGATATCGACCCCCATGCGATCCATGTCGGCCAGGCGTTCGTCCAGCGAGGTCATCTTGGGCCCGATATCCTGGAGTTGCTTGGCGTTCACCTTCTTGGTCAATTCATTGCCGAAAGCCAGCGCCGCAAACCCGACACGTTCTGCCTCAGCCGCCATCATGCCCTTGGCTTCCTGGCATTCCCGGTGACAGTGAATATCGACCGTCAGTGTCTTGAGGCCGTTGGTGACGGTTCGAACGCCGCCGCTTTCAGAAGCCGGCGCGTGAGTGGCACAGGTAAAAAACATCGAAATTGGGTCCTCTCCCGATGATGCGGGAGGCCTTCAGTCGGCCCCCATTTTAATGGATGCTCCCCGTTGCGGGAGCTTGTGGCGATTGCTCCCAAAAGGGAGCGGGGAATTGGCTGGGGCGCAGGGATTTGAACCCCAATTTTCCGGGTCAGAGCCGGACGTAATAGCCATTATACGACGCCCCAATGGCCGAAGGTGGTTCAGCGGGGCGTATCTTTACCCCAAAGAATCCGGATTTAACAGGCAGAAATGGGTCCTACCCCACCCCCACCGCCAAGGGTTAACGGCGTGCCAAATCCCCGTTGCGGGAAGGAACCGACGCCATCGAATTTGATGCCCGGCATCCGAAAAAAAGCTGATTGTGGATTTCCGTAGGAACCGCATTAACGACGCCGGCACGACCGGAACGCCCCCCCTTAAACGCCCTTTCCGCTTGCTTATCAAATGGTTGAGGAAACTGGCCCGATAAAGGTTAACTCCTTCAAACCGCACGAAAAAAAACGCAATCGGAGGGGTTACCTTCTCTTTAAAGCCCCTCCGGCAGTTCCCATGTCTCAAGCGGAACCGATGCTGTCAGAAATGCGTCGAAAAGGCGTGCCAGCAGACGGTGGGGGAACGCTCCACAAAAATAAACTATGTGGGCAGGCTGAACGGCATTCGGTCCTAGGAATTTTGACCAGGGATCTTAGGACGGACCCAACTATGGATGACTTAACAAGCGATCGTCTAGGTGACAGCGCGGCTGCGTCGAGCAGTGCCGACGGCCCCGTTACGGCGGCGCAAGTCAAACTTGTTCAGGACAGCTTTGCGAAGGTCGCGCCCATCGCCGACAAAGCCGCGGAGATGTTCTACGGCCGGCTGTTCGAACTGGACCCGAGCCTCCGCAAACTATTCTCCGACGACATGGCGGAGCAACGCAAGAAGCTCATGTCCGTGCTGGCGACCGCGGTGAACGGTCTCAACGACCTGGGTGCATTGGTGCCGGTCGTTCAGCAACTGGGGGTCCGTCACAAAAATTACGGCGTCAAGGATGCGCACTACGACACGGTCGCGGCCGCGCTCCTGTGGACCCTTGAACAGGGGTTGGGCGACGCCTTCACCGATGAAGTGAAAGAAGCCTGGACGACTGTTTACACCGTGCTGGCCACCACCATGAAGGAGGCGGCGGCAGCGGCCCCAACAACACAAGATACCAAGACCGAGGAGAAGAAGATGCTAGACAACGCACCTGATGCATCAGTGGGGGCACCTGCGGGCGCCAGCCATGATGCCTTTAAGCAGATGGTCGACAATATGCCGATCAATGTCCTCATCTGCGAACTTGAGAATTTCACCATCACCTATGCCAACCAGGCCAGTCTGACGACGTTAAAGACCCTGGAGCACATCCTGCCCTGTACCGCCGATGAACTCGTCGGTCAGTGCATCGACATCTTCCACAAGGACCCGTCGATGCAGCGCAAGTTGCTGGCGGAAGAGAGAAACCTGCCGCACTCGGCGATCATCGAGATCGGCGGCGAAAAGCTCGACCTGCTGGTCAGTGCCGTGCACGACGCCAACGGCAAGTACACGTCGGCCATGCTCACCTGGTCCGTCGTGACCCAGAAGCTGAAGGCGGACGAAGAAGCCGCCCGCTTGGCGCAGATGGTCGAGGAACTGCCGATCAACGTGCTGACCTGCGATCCCGAGGAATTCAAGATCACCTATGCCAATAAGGCGAGCATGGATACCTTGCGGACCCTGGAGCACATCCTGCCGTGCCGGGCCGACGACATCGTCGGTCAGTGCATCGACATCTTCCACAAGGACCCGTCGATGCAGCGCAAGCTGCTCGCCGATCCGAGCAACTTGCCGCACACCGCCATCATTCAGGTGGGTGAGGAAAAGCTCGACCTGTTGGTCACCGCCCTCAACGACAAGGACGGCAACTATATCGGTCCCATGCTGAGCTGGTCGGTGGTCACCGAAAAGGTCAAGCAGGAAGCCGAAAATGCGCGGCTGGTCGCGACCCTGTCGGGTATCGGCGCTTCGCAGGCGATGATCGAGTTCGAAATGGACGGTACGATCACCACCGCCAACGAAAACTTCCTGAATGCCATGGGCTATTCGCTGGATGAGATCGTCGGCAAGCATCATAGCATTTTCGCCGATCCGGAATACGCCAAGTCCCAGGACTACAAGGACTTCTGGGCGGTGCTGAACACCGGTCAATTCCAAACCGGCGAATTCAAGCGCATCAAAAAGGATGGCAACGACATCTGGATCCAAGCCTCCTACAACCCGGTCATGGGCGAAGACGGCAAGCCGTACAAGGTCGTCAAGAACGCCGTCGACGTGACCGATAAGGTCGAAGCCCGCTTCAACCTCGCCAACAACTTCGAGACCAACGTCAAGGGCGTCGTGGAAACGGTTGCCGGCAGCTCCACCGAGCTGCAAGCCACCGCCGAAACCATGGCCTCCGCCGCCGAGGAAGCCAGTTCCCAGGCAACGGCCGTGGCGTCCGCGACCGAGGAGCTTTCCAAGTCCATCGAGGAAATCTCCGGTCAGGTGGCACGTTCGACGACGATCTCGTCGGAAGCCGTGCTGGAAGCCCAGAAGTCCAACGAGCAGGTCCAAGGCCTGGCCGATGCGTCGCAAAAGATCGGCGAAGTCGTCGACCTGATCAACGACATCGCCAGCCAGACCAACCTGCTGGCCCTCAACGCCACCATCGAGGCGGCGCGTGCGGGCGACGCGGGTAAGGGCTTCGCGGTCGTGGCGTCCGAAGTGAAGAACCTCGCCAACCAAACGGCCAAGGCCACCGAGGAGATCGCCACCCAGATCGGCGATATCCAAGGGGCCACGCAGTCCGCGGTCGGGTCGATCGAAGGGATCACCAAGACGATCAACGAGATCAACGAGATCGCCACGGCCATCGCGGGCGCGGTGGAAGAGCAGAGCGCGGCGACCGGCGAAGTGTCGGCCAACATCACCGGCGTCACCAAGGCGTCCGATGAGACCGGCCAGGCCGCTAAGCAGGTGCTCGACGCGGCCCGGGAATTGTCGTCCCAGTCCGAAACCTTGGGCGGTCAGGTCGACCAGTTCCTCGTCGAGGTACGCCAAATGTAAGCCTACTCCGACTTTCTTCTCGGTATCTGGAAGGGCGGCTCCCGTTTGGGGGCCGTCCTTTCTTTTTGGGTTTTTGCCCACCCTCCCACTGAGCATTTGCGCAAGCCGATTTCCGGAGTATTGTAACGTAGATAAATAAATCAGAAGTCCCCAGGGGCGGCGTAAATGCGGGATCAGAAATCGGCCAAATCGAACGGTGCGCGCGACCGATGCGGTATCTACCGCCGCCGCCGCAGACGGACCCGCACCTACGGCGCGTTGGACCTCGGCACCAATAATTGCCGCCTGTTGGTCGCCCGTCCCACCGTAGAGGGCTTCCGCGTCATCACCTCCTTCTCGCGCATCGTCCGGCTCGGCGAAGGCCTCGCGAACGGCGATTCCCTGAGCGAGGAAGCGATGTCCCGGGCCATCGATGCGCTTAAGGTCTGCGCCGAGAAAATCGAAAACTTCAAAGTCTCGCGGTGCCGCGGCGTTGCCACAGAAGCGTGCCGCCGCGCCGACAATAAGGATGAATTCCTGGGCCGTATCGAGGAAGCGACCGGGCTTAAGCTCGAGATCGTTTCCTCGGACGAGGAAGCCCGGCTGGCGCTCGCGGGCTGCCAGAGCCTGTTGTCGGCGGACAGCGACTACGCGCTCGTCTTCGACATCGGCGGGGGAAGCACGGAGCTCATCTGGGCGACCTGCGACGAAGAAGGCTTCGATGTGGTCGACATCCTGTCCCTCCCCTTCGGCGTGGTCACCCTCGCCGAGCAATGCGGCACCAACAGCATCCCGAGCCGCCTCTATGACGATATCGTGGGAGAAGTTGCCCATCATTTGCCCGATTTCTGCCGCCGCAACGCCATCCGCCGGAAAGTGGACGAAGGCCAGGTCCAGATGCTCGGCACCTCGGGGACGGTAACCACCCTGGGCGCGATCCATCTCGATCTCCCCGCCTATTCGCGGGCCCGCATCGACGGTCTGCATCTGCAGTTCGAAGAGTTGAAATCCGCTGCCAGCCGGTTAACTTGCCTCGACTACGAGAACCGTGCCGCCATCCCCTGTATCGGGCATGAGCGGGCGGAGCTGGTGGTGCCGGGGTGTGCGATTCTCGAGGCAATCTGCCGTTTCTGGCCAGTGGGCAAATTGCGGGTTGCCGACCGCGGGCTTCGGGAAGGTATATTGCTGGAGCTTATGGCGGCGGACCGCCGGGGCACCGTTTCAGCGTAAAGCGCTATCGCGCTTGGCCCGTGAATCAAGTAAGGATGTGACATGTCGAAAGGCCGTGGACGCAAACGTGTTGCGGGCCGGGACCTCAGCGTCCGGGTCAAGACGGCGCGTGGGCGTAAGGCCTCGTCGACGCGATGGCTCAAACGCCAACTCAACGACCCTTATGTCGCCGCGGCGCAGCGCGAAGGGTACAAGTCGCGCGCGGCGTATAAGTTGCTCGAACTAGACGACCGGTTCGGTTTCCTGACACCGGGGGCGCGGATCGTCGACCTTGGCGCAGCCCCCGGCGGTTGGACCCAAGTTGTCGTGCAAAAGTGCCACGGCCCGACGGTCGCCATCGATCTACTAGAAATGGACGAGATTCCCGGCGCCGACTTCATCCAAGGCGATTTCCTCGACGACGACATGCCGGACCGGATCAAAGCGGCGCTGGGCGGCCCGGCCGACATCGTCTTGAGCGACATGGCGCCGTCCCTGACCGGGCACGCCAACACCGATCACCTGCGCACCATGGCCCTGGTCGAAGCCGCCTACGCCTTCGCCATCGAGATTCTGGCCCCCGGCGGCACCTTCGTCGCCAAGGTGTTCCAAGGCGGCACCGAAGGCCAACTCCTGGCCGACATGAAACGGCGCTTCACCAAGGTCCGCCACGCCAAGCCGCCTGCGAGCCGGGCCGAATCCGCCGAAATCTACGTCGTCGCAACCGGTTTCCGCGATCCCGACGCCTGAACTCTCAATTCAAACCGCCCCTAGACCGCCAACGTATCTTCGAGGTGGCCCGGCAGGTCGTGCAACGACACGTGGGTCAGATCCTTGGCGAGCTCGCCGGAGATCAGGTCCTGCGCAGCGGCGCCGAGCTTCGCCCGCATGGCGCCCAGAAAGGCCGGCGGCGCGACCAACACGAGACGGTCGAACTGCTTCTTGCCCGCGGCTTCGGTCAGCATATCGGCCATTTCACGGGCGAAGCTCTCTTTTTCCTGCTCATGCCAGTCGGTCTTGGGCTCGACGCCGTGGCGCAATTGACCGCCCATGCCGCCACGGGTCGATGGCCGGTCAGCTCCCATTTCGCCGGTGCGCATCTGTGGGAGCTTGAACTCCTTGTCCAGCGCCGGTTGCAGCCCCTTCCCGGGTCCGTCGTTTTCGACGATTCGGGCACGCGATCCGTCCCCGATGAAAATCCATGTCTTTGTCGCGCGCATATTCCCTCCGCTGCGTTGCTTTTGTGGGGGCCTGAATCCGTCTGAATCCTTATCGATCAAACACATACCAAGCGCCCGGCCGGGGCGCCTTGACGCAAATCAGTTGCCCCCACGCATCCCGCTTGGCATCGGCCCCGCCTCGTGTATGATCACCCGCCAACTCTGGCATGGAGATGGCATGATCATACCCGATGGACTGACTTTCGACGACGTTCTCCTTGAACCTGCGGCATCGGACGTCCTCCCCTCCCAGGCAAACACCAGCACCCGGCTGACCCGAACAATCGGCCTCGGCATTCCGCTCGTCTCCGCCGCCATGGATACGGTAACCGAAAGCACCCTCGCCATCGCCATGGCGCAGGCCGGCGGCATCGGCGTGATCCACAAGAACCTCGAACCCGAAGAACAGGCGGCCGAAGTTCAGAAGGTCAAAAAATTCGAATCCGGCATGGTCGTCAATCCGGTGACCATCAACCCCGACGCGACCCTGGCCGAAGCCCTCGCCGTGATGGACCGGCACAAATTTTCCGGCTTCCCCGTGGTCGAGAACGGCAGCGGCAAGGTGGTCGGCATCCTCACCAACCGCGACGTCCGCTTCGCCCGCGATCCCAAACAGAAGATCAGCGAATTGATGACACGCCATACCGACGACCGGCCGCTGATCACGGTCCGCGACGGCGTCGACATGGACGAAGCCAAAGGGCTGCTGCATCAGCACCGCATCGAGAAGCTGATCGTCGTCGATGATCAATTCCGCTGCGTCGGCCTCGTGACCGTGAAGGACATGGAAAAGGCGCAGAAATATCCCAACGCCTGCAAGGACGAAAAAGGCCGCCTGCGGGTCGCGGCGGCGACCGGTGTCGGCGATGCCGGTTTGGGCCGCGCCGAGGCGCTGTTGGACGCGGGCGTCGATGTCATTGTCGTCGATACCGCGCACGGCCATTCGCAAGGCGTGATCCAGGCGGTCAACCGGATCAAAAAGCTGAGCAACTACACCCAGGTGCTGGCCGGCAACATCGCCACCGCCGACGGTGCGCGCGCGCTGATCGACGCGGGCGCCGACGCGGTCAAGGTCGGCATCGGTCCCGGCACCATCTGCACGACGCGCATGGTGGCCGGCGTCGGCGTGCCGCAATTCACCGCCATCGTCGAATCCTCCGAAGTGTGCCGCAAAGCGGGCGTGCCGGTGGTCGCCGACGGCGGCATCAAATATTCGGGCGACGTCGCCAAGGCCATTGCCGCCGGCGCCGACTGCGTGATGATCGGCTCATTGCTTGCCGGCACCGAGGAAAGTCCCGGCGAGGTGTTTCTCTATCAGGGACGTTCCTACAAATCTTATCGCGGCATGGGCTCGCTGGGTGCCATGGCCCGCGGTTCCGCCGACCGCTATTTCCAACAGGACGTCGCCGACCAGCTCAAACTGGTGCCCGAAGGCGTCGAAGGCCGGGTGCCGTTCAAGGGCCCCGCCGCGAATGTCGTCCATCAACTGGTGGGCGGGCTCAAATCCTCCATGGGCTATACGGGCAACAAAACCATTGCCGACATGCAGACCGGCTGCAAATTCCGCAAGGTCACCTCGGCGGGGCTGCGCGAAAGCCACGTCCACGACGTCACCATCACCCGCGAGGCGCCCAATTACCGCGTCGATAGTTGAGGCACCATGACGCCGGGCGCCCGCCTCGCCGCGGCCATCGACATCCTCGACCAGCTCCACGCCGAGAAACTGCCCGCGGACGCGGTCGCCGAGAAGTATTTCCGCAGCCGCCGTTATGCCGGATCGAAGGACCGCCGCGCCGTCACCGAGCGCGTCTTTTCGGTCCTGCGCCACCGCGCCCGCCTCGATTGGTGGTGCGCCCGCATCGACGAGTCGCTGCGCCCGGGCGGACGGCCACGGGTGCTCGCCGATCTGGCGCTGGCCGACGGCCTTGGTAAAACGGAAATCGCCGAGTTGTTCAGCGGCGAAGGCTACGCCCCCGCCGCCCTCACCGCCCGCGAGACGAAGCTGCTCGACGGCTTCACGGGCCAGCAGATCAATCACGCCGACATGCCCGATTTCGTCGCGCACGAGTTCCCCGCCTGGATCGCCGGCAGCCTGCGCGACTTGTATGGTGAGCGCTTGGGCGAAGAGATGGACGCCCTCAACGGCCAGGCGCCTCTCGATCTTCGGGTGAACACGTTGCAGGGCGATTGCGCCCGCGCCCTCACACTCCTCAAAAACGACAAGATCGATGCCGACCCCACCCCCTATTCGCCGGTCGGCCTGCGCGTTCACTGCCGCGCCAATCTCGCCAACACCACCGCCTACAAAGGCGGCTTCGTCGAAGTGCAGGACGAAGGCTCGCAACTCCTTGCCTTGGTGACCGGCGCGCGGCCCGGCATGAAAGTGATCGACTTCTGCGCGGGCGCGGGCGGCAAGACCCTCGCCATGGCCGCGGCCATGAAGGATCAGGGGGAGATCATCGCCTGCGATGTCGACGCCAAACGCCTGAAGCCCATCACCGCGCGGCTCAAGCGCGCCCGCGTTTCCATCGCCGAAACCCGCCTGCTGATGGTCGGCGGCGATCCGTGGCTGCGCGACCATGAGAACAGCGCCGACGTGGTGTTCGCGGACGTGCCCTGCTCGGGGAGCGGCCGCTGGCGGCGGCGGCCCGGCGCGCGCTGGCAATTCTCCGGACGCGACCTGCTGGACCTCGTCAAAATCCAGCAACGCATCATCACCGAGGTGGTGCGCCTGGTGAAACCGGGCGGGCGGCTGGTCTATGCCACCTGCTCCATCCTCACGGAGGAGAACGAACGCCAAGTGGACCGCCTGCTCGACTGGTTCCCCGGCGAATACCGCGTCGTGCCCATCGCCGAGGCCTGGGCTGACGCCCTGGGCAGCGACTGTCCCTGTCAGGGCCCCTATCTGCGCCTGACCCCCGCCCGCCACGGCACCGACGGCTTCTTCGCCGCCGTTTTGGAGCGAAAAACAGAAGGTAAATCAGATGGTTAGGATGCGCCGCGCGACGACGGACGACGCCCCGGCCATCGCCCGGGTTTATGTGGATACGTGGCGCATCACTTACGCCGGATCGCTGCCCGACAAAGTGCTGTTGGAAATGTCGCCCGACATCCAGGCGGCGCGTTGGGCGCGCGCCATCGAACGCGGCCGCGAGATCGTCGACGTCGCCGAGGACGAAACGCTCGACGTCGGCGGGAGCGTGATCGGCGTCGGCAGCGGCGGGCCCAACCGGCAGCGCGGCTCCAGCTTCGCGGGCGAGGTCTATACGCTTTATGTCGCCACCGATCATCAAAATCAGGGCATCGGCAAGCGGCTGTTGCGCCGCTTGTTCGAGGACCTGTCGGCGGCGGGCTACAACTCCGCCGTCATCTGGGTGCTGGCGGACAATCCGTCGCGTTTTTTCTACGAAGCCATGAACGGCGTCCGCCTCGGCGAGCGCACCGAGGAAATCTGGGGAACTACGCTGCGCGAAATCGGCTACGGCTGGCCCGACCTGTCGGCAACCATGGCGGACTGGCGGGAGAAACCTTAAACTTGTTGGGCGCGCCGCGACCCGCTATGAGACTTCGAGAATGACCGATCAAAAGAACAACACCATCCTCATCATCGATTTCGGATCGCAGGTAACCCAGCTGATCGCGCGGCGGGTGCGCGAAGCCGGCGTCTATTGCGAAATCCACCCGTTCAACAAGGTGACCGGCGAGAGCCTCGCCGCCTTCAACCCGCGCGCCATCATCCTGTCGGGCGGGCCCGCCTCGGTCCACGAAGCGGATACGCCAAAAGCACCGGACGAGGTGTTCACGATGGACGTGCCGGTGCTGGGCATTTGTTACGGCCAGCAGACCATGGTCGCGCAACTGGGCGGCGACGTGCAGCCCGCCGATCATCGCGAGTTCGGCCGCGCCATGGTGGATGTTTCCGACGATTGCGTGCTGTTCGACGGCGCCTGGGCGAAAGGCAGCCGCGAACAGGTGTGGATGAGCCACGGCGACCGGGTCGATTCGCTACCCGAAGGGTTCCGCGTGGTGGCGGTGAGCGACGGTGCGCCCTTTGCCGCCATCGCCGACGATGCCCGCAAGTTCTACGGTGTACAATTCCACCCGGAGGTGGTGCACACGCCGCACGGCGCCCAACTGATCGCCAATTTCGTGCGCCATGTCGCGGGCTGTTCCGGCGATTGGACCATGGCGCACTTCAAGGACCAGGCCGTCGCCGACGTGCGCGCCCAGGTGGGTGGCGGCAAGGTGATCCTTGGCCTGTCGGGCGGCGTCGATTCGTCCGTCGTCGCGGTGCTGCTGCACGAGGCCATCGGCGATCAACTCACTTGCGTGTTCGTCGATACGGGCCTGATGCGCATGAACGAGGCCGACGAGGTGGTCGGTCTGTTCCGCGATCATTACAACATCCCGCTGATCCACAAAGATGCGGGCGATCTGTTCCTCGGCAAGCTCGACGGCGTTTCCGATCCCGAACAGAAGCGCAAGATCATCGGCGCCACCTTCATCGATGTTTTCGAGGAGGAAGCCAAGAAGGTCGGCGGCGCCGAGTTCCTGGGCCAGGGCACCCTCTATCCCGACGTCATCGAAAGCGTGTCGTTCCACGGCGGACCGAGCGTGACCATCAAATCGCACCACAATGTCGGCGGCCTGCCGGAACGCATGAACATGAAACTGGTGGAACCGCTACGCACCCTGTTCAAGGACGAGGTGCGCGAGCTGGGCCGCGAGCTGGGTCTGCCGGAACGTTTCGTCGGGCGCCACCCCTTCCCCGGCCCCGGCCTTGCCATCCGCATCCCCGGCGTCCTCTCGCGCGACAAGGTCGCGGTGCTGCAAAAGGCCGACGCCATCTATCTCGAGGAAATTCGCAACGCCGGGCTCTACGACGCTATTTGGCAGGCCTTCGCCGTGCTGCTGCCCGTGCAGACCGTCGGCGTGATGGGCGATGCGCGCACCTATGACAATGTCTGCGCGCTGCGCGCCGTCACCTCCACCGACGGCATGACGGCGGACTTCTTCCATTTCGATCAGGAATTCATCGGACGGGTGGCGACGCGCATCATCAACGAGGTGCGCGGCATCAACCGCGTGGTCTACGACATCACGTCGAAACCGCCCGGCACCATCGAGTGGGAATGAGTAACTGGGGTCGTTGCATCAACCTAGTGCAACGGAATAGTGGCAGAACTCAATCTAGACACGAAAACTAGAATGACCGTATAGTAGCAATGGTGAGTTATATTTCTAGCATTGTTTGAGGTAAATTTCGTCAAGGGAGGTTGAAATGCGAGTCATCGTAACCGCCTTAGTCGTCTTAGGAATTATAGCCGTTCTGGGCGTATACCTTGGAAACTCGCCCGCGGCAATTGCAGACGTTTGTGAAAAAAATCCCGCAGCCTGTCAGTAGAGCAGTTCCCGTTATTTCAAGAGCGGATAATGTTGGAGGCTGTCAATCATGGCTAATGGTGATCAAGCAACACAAGGCCAGGGCACGGCGGAAACGGGAAAGAAAAAGCTTCGCCTAAACATCCGTTTAGCCGCTTTTGCCCGATCAATTAGAGCTTGGGTCGGTGAAATCAGTGACTTTGTTGCAATTTTTGGCGTTGTGGCAACCGCAGGCATTGCGGTACTTGCAATCCAGATCGAGCGGCATGCCGCAAACATTCAAGACCAAATTCAATCTGACTCGGTTGAAAGCCGGGTGTTCGACAGATCGGTTGCCTTGCTCGGTGCGTTTCATTCATCCCCGACGATCATCCAACTTCTGACGATAACTGATGTCGCGCAAATGAATGCAAGCAACGCATATGTTGCGTCCGGGCAAAAGGGTAACTATCAGCAATTGCTTGCGCGAGCACTGGTTGAAGAGGCAAAGAGATCAAAACTTACCATCAGTCAGTTGACGACTTTGACGATAGATTTAATGCGGCAGGTTCGAATCCTTGCCGAATGCACCAAGCAAGTGGACCAGAACAGAAAGTCACGTTGCGACCCGGACGTTGTAGACAGTTTTGCCGGCAGAAACATTTCAGCGTTATTTTTTGGCCTTCGACCGGTAATCTATTGTAGAAATTACCTAAACATTGGCGGCGAACTAGATAGCACGCTACATTTGGTAAAATTTCATTACACCAATCGAAATAGAATTGTTTTTGACGACCGCGAAAATGGCAAAAAATATTTGTCCACCGCAAATGAAGATCAGAGAAAAAAAGTTTTAATACTTCCGCCAGAAGTTAAGGAAAATGTCTGTTCTGTTTTTGTCGATTTCGAGAGTGCAGAAAGCGCTTCGCTGAATTAGAACACGATCAACCCCTGGGCCCGATACGTGGCCGCGTCGCCACCCGCATCATCAACGAAGTGCGCGGCATCAACCGCGTGGTCTACGACATCACGTCGAAACCGCCCGGCACCATTGAATGGGAATGAGGCTCGTGGGAATGATCTCTAGGCCGATTTGATCAGATTGAGGTGCGGCGGCGACGCCGGATCATTCTCTTCGTCGAGATCAGCCAGAACGCGACGCGCATGTGCCGCGATCTCGGCGATGGTGTCATTGGTTTCGCGGAACAGTTTCCCCATGCCGATATAGCCGTGCAGCATGCCGTCATAGCTGTGGTAGCTGACCGGCACGCCCGCCGCCGACAATCGGTCGGCGTAGGCCTTGCCCTCGTCATGCAACGGGTCGAATTCCGCCGTGATCACGATGGCGGGCGGCAGGCCCGAAAGATCTTCGGCCAGCAGCGGCGAGGCGCGCCAATCGTCCTTATCGGCATCACTGCGCAAGTAATGTCCCGCGAACCAATCCTGCCCCGCCGAGGTGAGCAAATGGCCCTCGGCATATTTCTTGTGTGACGGATGGCGGCGATGAAAGTCGGTGACCGGATAGATGAGCGTCTGTTGGGCGATTTTCGGACCGCCCTTATCGCGCGCCAGCAAACAAACGACGGCGGCGAGATTGCCGCCCGCGCTGTCGCCGCCGACGACGATCCGCGTGGGATCAATAGCCAAGCCGTATTTATGGCCGTCACCACCCGCCGCCGCCCATTCCACGGCCGCCATGGCGTCTTCCACCGCGCCGGGGAACTTGGTTTCCGGCGACAAACGGTAATCCACGGACAGAACGGCGAAGCCGCTGGTGTTGGCAATCTGGCGCGCCACCACATCGTGCGTGTCGAGATTACCGACCACCCAGCCACCACCATGGAAATACACGAACACCGGCAGTTTCTCGTCCAGGGACGTGCCGATGGGGCGGTAATAGCGGAGAGCCAGGTCACCACCCTGGTCACCATTTGGCCTGGCGATGGTCACGTCGGCGGTGTGGGCAACCTCGGGCGCGGCAGGCGTTACCGGGCCGCGCGTATCGATAAAGGCTTGGCGCGCCTCGGCCGGTTCCATGTCTTCGTTGCGTTTACGGGTGCCGTCGGCCTCGGCCTCGGCGATGAGGTCCAATAAGGCGCGGGCGCTGGGGTGAAGCGGCATCGGGAAACCTCCGTTCGGTCAGGCGGTATTACTAGGCGGTTCCGGTTTAGGTTCCAGTTTCGGGGGCAACGACACGTTCGCGGGCGTCCCGACGTTCGCGCCGGGTGATGTAAATCACGGTTCCCGCAAGCACCGCGCCACCGATCAGGGTGAACACCTCAGGTATATCACCAAACACGACGAATCCTATAAGGGCTGCCCACAACAAACGGGTGAGGTTGACTGGTTCGATCACCGCGATGTCGCCGAACCGCACGGCCCAGGTCATGGTCAAATGGTTGATGGTGGTCAGGCACGACAGCACCACCAGCCAGATGGCCTGTTCCAATGTCGGCGTCTGCCAAACCGACAGCGCGAAGGGAAACGAAAAAATCGCCGACACGATGGCGAACCAGATGACGATGCTGTTGGGCCGGTCGGTACGGGTCAGAACCTTGATCAGTAAGCGATTGGCAGCGAACAGAAGATAACAGCCGAGAAGCGCGATGACCCCCATCGAAATTGGGGCGTAACCCGGCCGGATAATAATCAACCCGCCGGCGAGGCCGACGGCCATCGCCCCCCACCGCCACAGACGCGACGGTTCCCCCAGAAACAGCACGGCCCCGAACATGGAAAAGAGCTGCGTGGTGAAGCCGAGCGCGATCACCAGATCCAAGGGCACGCCCGGCAAGGCCCAAAACCATAGGAAAATAGCAGCGGCGAAGGAAATACCAGTAAGGCCCATGAGAATAGGACGGCTGGTTTTCAACGAGCGCAATCCGCCAATCAACCCACCGCCGCGGAAAAACCAGGGCGCCATCAGCACCAGGATAAGAAGGGACCGCACGAAAGAGATTTCGAAGGGGTGAAGGGTTTGCCCCAACTTCTTGCCGACGGCGCCAATAAGCGTGAGGCTGAGCCCCGCCATCAGGGTCAGGATCACCGCCTTGACGTTATCGGATTCACCGGTGAAGCGGTTTGCCGCCCGCGTTCGCCAATTGACCCCCGCTTGATCGTTCACGCGTTTCCCTTTTTTGAAGCCGCCGTATTTGCGGTGAGGAGCCGCATAAGGTAAGACTGCGCGCACGTGTCGCGGAGCCACCCTTGGCGGCACAGATACTCAATTTCGATATCATGCCGCATAAGGAGTAACAATTCATGACCGACCGTATCCGTGCTTCCCACATCCTTGTCACCCATGCGGACGCCTACCGGGCCAGCACCGACCGGTCCAAGGAAGACGCCGCAGCGCAGATTTCCGCGCTCAAGCAAGAGATCGACGGTGGTGCCGATTTCGCAGACGTGGCGCGCGCAAATTCCGAATGTCCGTCAGCCGCACAGGGCGGCGACCTGGGCCCGTTCGGCCGGGGCGCCATGGTGGCCGGCTTCGAGGATGCCGCCTTCGGCCTCGACGTCGGCGACGTGTCCGAGCCCGTCGAAACGGAATTCGGCTATCATCTGATCCACCGCACCGAATAGACCGCCGCCGACATCGGAGTTTGTTTTGTGATCCGTTGACGCCTTCGGCGCAGCGGTGCACCATTTTGGTTAAATCACAAACATCACCAGAGAGGCCAATCATGGCGCATGTTACTCCCCTTTCCGAGGACCAACTCTCCGATGAACTAAAGACACTGCTGGTATCGACCAAGGAGCGGTTCGGCTTCATCCCCAACAGCCTCAAAACCATGGCGCGGCGCCCCGAGATTGCCCTCGGCGCCGCGCAGCTGTTCAATTCCATCAATGGACCGAGCCGCAAAATCCCCGCGGAACTCGCCAGCATGGTGGCGCAAATCTGTTCCAAGTCGGCGGGATGCCAGTATTGCCAAGCACACACGGCCCATACATCCGAAGGCGCCGGTGTCGAGACCGAAAAGGAAATGGCGATCTGGGAGTATGAAACCAGTCCGCTCTATACGGATGCGGAACGCGCGGCCCTGCGTGTCGCCCAGGCCGCAGGTCAAGTCCCCAACGCGGTCACCGCCGAAGACATGGCGGCGTTGAAGAAGCATTATTCCGACGAACAGATCGTCGAAATCGTCGCCGTGATCTCGATGTTCGGGTTCCTCAACCGATGGAACGACACGATGGCGACGGACCTGGAAGACGGCGCGTTCGAAGCCGGTCAGAGGTTCCTGGCAGACAAGGGCTGGTCGGCGGGAAAACACCGCGTTGCATAAACGTCGTCGGCGCAAACAAGAGATTTGCTTGGTTGCATCCACTTGCATTTTCACGCAGAGTGACAGCGATGGTTCCGCCAAACGCATAGGCGGCGGATGAAATGGGAATACGGTGAGGTGTGTTTCTAGAACGCCAAAGCCGTGGCTGCCCCCGCAACTGTGAGCGGCGAGCGACACCCGACTAACCACTGGCCGTTTCGGCCGGGAAGGTGGGTGGACCGGTGACCCGCAAGCCAGGAGACCTGCCATTGCAATCCGTGCGGCAACGCACACGTCCCAACCCCTCTCGCACGGTGGGTGCGCTAAGGAGATTATACATGCATATCGAAGCTGGCGTCGTTGATGGCGCAAAGATTGTCCTCAGCTATGGCACGGCAGTCGCATCGTTTGGGCTGGCCGCCAAGATGGCCCTCGATACCGTTCGCAACGACGGTGGTATTACCGCGCTCGCGATGCGCAGCGTGGCAACGACCGCGCTCGTCTTCTGCTTCTTCGAGATAATGCCGCACTATCCCGTCGGCGTTTCGGAGGTGCACTTTATTTTGGGATCGACGCTCTATCTTATTTTCGGCGCCGGTCCGGCCGCCATCGGTTTGGCCGCGGGTCTCTTGGTGCAAGGCCTATTCTTCGCGCCGTTCGACCTGCCGCAATACGGCATCAACGTCACGACGCTCCTAGTACCCTTGTGGGCCCTGAGCCATTTGGCAAAACGGATCATCCCGGCGCGCACGCCCTATGTCGATGTGAAGTACTGGCAAGCGCTGGCGCTTTCCACCGCCTATCAAGGCGGGATCGTTGCATGGGTGGCGTTTTGGGCGTTCTACGGGAGCGGCTTTGGCGTCGAAAACATGACGGCGGTGGGGTCATTTGGCGCGGCCTACATGACCGTCATCATCCTCGAACCGCTTGCCGACCTCGCGGTCCTTGCCGGTGCCAAAACGCTGGCCCCCTTCGCCAAGAACCCGATGCTGTACCGGCGGCTACACCACGCCGCCAGTTGATCTTGACGCTCCCTTGGCGGGAAGCCCCGCCAAGGGAGCGTCGAGTTGCATCGGAGGTATATTGGGGCCACATTAGAAACAAGACTATGCCCTGACGGCCGCCCTGGGTAGCGTGTCGTCATTGTCCATTAAAGGCCCCGAATGAAATCACTTTCCGGCGACGCCCCGCGCCGGCGCGGCGTCCGTAACGATCTGAAGACCATCCGCACCTTGCTGCCGTATCTGTGGCCCAAGAATGCCACGGAAATGCGCGTCCGCGTGGTGATTGCCATGCTGTTCCTGGCGGCTGCCAAGGGCATCACCGTCGGCGTTCCCATCATCTACAAATACGCGGTCGATGCCATTTCCGAGAGCAGCGCCACCATCGTGGTGGTGCCGGTGGCCTTGCTGGTCGCCTATGGGCTCGCGCGTGTATTGTCGCAGGCCTTCGGCGAATTACGCGACGCGGTGTTCGCCAAAGTCGGCCAGCGTGCCATCCGCAACGCGGGTCTCAGAACCTTCCGCCACCTGCATCAACTGGCGCTGAAGTTCCACCTCGACCGGCAAACCGGCGGGCTGTCGCGGGCCGTCGAACGCGGCACAAAGGGCATCGACTTCCTGCTCAACTTCATGCTGTTCAACATCATCCCCACCCTGCTGGAGATCCTGTTGGTATGCGGCGTGATGTGGGGTCTGTTCAATTTCTGGTTCGCGCTGGTCACCTTCGTCACCGTCGGCATCTATATTTTCTGGACCGTGTGGGTGACCGAATGGCGGCTCAAGTTCCGCCGCCGCATGAACGAAAAGGATTCGGAGGCCAACACCAAGGCCATCGATTCGCTGCTGAATTTCGAAACCGTCAAATATTTCGGCAACGAGGACCACGAAGCGCGGCGTTTCGATATGGCGCTGCAGTCCTACGAAGCGGCGGCGGTAAAGAGCAAGACGTCGCTTTCCATGCTCAATATCGGCCAGGGAGTGGTGATTTCCACGGGCCTGACCATCGTCATGATCATGGCCGGTTACGGGGTCAAGAACGGATCGATGACCATCGGCGACTTCGTCCTGGTCAACAATTATCTCATTCAATTGTTCCTGCCGCTGAACTTCCTCGGCTTCGTCTACCGAGAGATCAAACAATCGCTGATCGACATGGAGGACATGTTCTCCCTGCTCGACATCAACGCCGAGGTGGCGGACAAGCTGGATGCCCCAGCCCTAAAGGTGACGGGCGGCGAGGTCGCCTTCAACGACGTGACCTTCCGCTACCACGAAGACCGGCCGATCTTGCGCGGTATCTCCTTTCGGGTGCCGCCAGGGCAGAAGATCGCCATCGTCGGACCCTCGGGCGCGGGCAAATCGACGATCTCGCGGCTGATCTACCGCTTCTACGACGTGAGCGGCGGGACAATCACGATCGACGGCCAGGATATCCGCGACGTCACCCAGGCGAGCCTGCGCGCCGCCATCGGTATCGTTCCCCAGGACACGGTACTGTTCAACGATACGGTCTACTACAACATCGCCTATGGGCGCCCCGATGCCTCGCCCGCGGAAATCGAAGAAGCCGCGCGCCTCGCTGCCATTCACGACTTCATCATGAGCACACCCGACGGTTACAACACCAAGGTCGGCGAACGGGGCCTCAAACTGTCGGGTGGCGAAAAGCAGCGCGTCGCCATCGCCCGCACCATCCTGAAGGCGCCGAAGATCCTGTTGTTCGACGAGGCAACGTCCGCGCTCGACAGCCACACGGAGAAAGAAATCCAGAAGGCGCTCGAGCAGGTCTCGGCCAACCGCACGACATTGGTCATCGCGCACCGCCTTTCAACGGTTGTCGATGCCGACGAAATCATCGTTCTGGAAAAGGGCGAGATCGTCGAGCGCGGCCGGCATCGGGAACTTTTGGACAAGGGCGGCGCCTATGCCGCCATGTGGGCCCGCCAGCAAGAAGTCGCGCAAGCGGAAGCGACCCTGGAACAAAACGCATCGACGGCTTCTCCAGCGGACAAATCGGAACAGGCCGCTCAATGATCGACCTGGGGACGCTGACGGCCTATGCCGCGATCGTGCTGGGCTTTGTATTGATTCCGGGCCCCGCAACGCTCCTCACGGTCGCCCGAGCGATGAGCTCGGGGACAAAGGTAGGCATCGCAACAGGCGTTGGAATAGCGGCGGGCGATCTCGTTCACACACTGATGGCAATTGCCGGCATTTCCGCAATCATCGCCGCCTCGGCCGTACTATTCAGCATCATCAAGTATCTCGGCGCCGCGTATCTTATCTATCTTGGGGTCCGCGCGATCTTAGAGAAAGGAACAACGAAACTTATTGCGGACAGGTTGCCTATCTCGGCTTCAAAAGCATTCCGCCAAGCCGTCTTGGCCGAAATGCTCAATCCGAAAACCGCGCTGTTTTTTCTCGCCTTCCTTCCCCAATTCGTGCAACCCGAAAACGGAGCGGTTGTCCTTCAGCTGACGATTTTCGGCGTTGTCTTTGTCCTGCTCGGCATTGGCAGCACGTTCGTCTATGCGGCGAGCGCGGGGCATCTCGGCCTTTTTCTCCGCCGAAATCCGATCGTGCTGAAATGGCAGGGAAAAGCCGTCGGCAGCGTTTACTGCGCGTTGGGTCTTCGCTTGGCAATGGAAGAAAACTAACCGCTCGGCTTTATTCCGGCGGCTTGCCGTGCTCCGCGAGCCATTCCTCGGCACGCCCGCGCACCGCGGTCTGTTGGTCCTCGGTCAAGCCGTCGGCGATGGTCGTCCGGACGGGATCGGGCACATCGGCCCCGCTGCCGGCCGCAACCTCCAACCAGAACAAAGCCTCTTCTGGATCCTGCGCAACCCCGGATCCGGCGGCATACATCAGCGCCAGGTTCCGTTGCGCCAAGGCGACGCCGTTCTCGGCAGCACGGCGGTACCACACCACGGCCTGCGCCGGATTGATGGCAACGCCGATACCGCGTTCAAACATAAGTCCGATATTGAATTGCGCTTCGGGCGCGCCGCCGGTTGCCGCCGCCATGTACCATTTGGCGGACTCCGCAAGGTCGCGCGGCGCACCATCGCCATGCAAATAGACGCGCGCCAATTTCAATTGTGCCTGCAAATGCCCCTGGCCTGCCGCCGCCCGATACCATTTGAGAGCTTCTGCGCGATCCTGCTGACCCCGCAGCCCTCTTTCGAGGATTTGCGCATACAGAAATTGTGCTTCCGGATCACCGCTCTCGGCCGCCTTCTGATACCAGCGCATGGCATCGCCATAAGTGTCCGGCACGGGCACCTGGGCATGGGACGACCCAATTTGGAGAACGAGCGCGAAGATCCCGAGGGCGAGAAAACCAGTTTTCATTCGTTGACTGTATGGTTTGTGCGGCGCGGCCGTCATCTTGGGGTCATATTAGCGGCGAAGGCCGCTGCCCGCCATACGGGTTAGACCATATTGATCAACAAACGAAAATTCGGTCCATCGAAAATCGTCAATGAACACGGCAACATCGCCGCCCCACGCCGGTCTTGCCGGCGGGGCGCCAACGCCCCCCGGCACCAGTCGATTGGACGGAAAAATATCTCACCTCAGTTGGCGATTGGCCGCAAATCCTGCATCCGAACCCCGGGTTGCGGGATCGGCTCCGGATCCTTTACCCAGTAGCTCACGGGCTTGGGCGCCGAAAGTTCCGGTTTTTCAGGCTTTTCCGGCGGATCATACCGGCTCGGATGGGGCCCAAAATAATTCACAAGGCGCCGCGAATCCTCGAATTTCGGCTCCTTAAAACACTCCACCGCTCCGATGGATTGGTAGCAATAAAGGGGCTCGTATTCGGAAACGGCCTCTTCATAGGCATCCACGTAGCCGCACCCGCCGAGGCATAGCAGGCCGACCGCCGCCAGTAGCTTCTTGTTCATTTCCCGTTCCTCGTTTTCCTTCCTCCGGCTTTATTGTGCCGGACTGGAGATCGGAGAGCAAATTCAAGGCCAAGAATCGGAGAATCGCACAAAATGGGCGAATCGCCCCTATCCGCCCTGGGGCCACTCCCTAGGAAGGAACCTCGATCACGGTCCGGCCGCGGACCCGCCCGGCAAGAATTTCCCCCGCGAGATCGGGGGCCTCGGCGAGGGGCACGACCCGGGTCATGGTATCGAGCTTGGCGAGGGGCAGCTCCTTGGACAGCCGGTTCCAGGCGGTTACCCGGCGCTCGATCGGGCAGAAGCCGGAATCGATCCCCAGCAGATTCACGCCCCGAAGCAGGAAAGGAATGATATTGCCGTCCCAAGTGGGTTTGGCGGCAAGCCCGACCGCCGCGCAACTGCCGTGACGCCGGATCGACGTCAGCAGATTGGCGAGCACCGGTCCGCAGACATTGTCGATGGCGCCCGCCCAACGTTCCGAGGTGAGCGGGCCTTTCGGCGTTTCCTCCAATTCAGCCCGCGGAACGATCGACGATGCGCCGAGATCCGTCAGATAGTCATGTTCGCTGTCGCGACCCGTCGACGCCGCGACGCGGTATCCGAGGCTGGCGAGAATGGCGACGGCAACGCTGCCGACGCCGCCGGCCGCGCCCGTCACCAGCACGTCGCCTTCCTTGTCGGGCGTGAGACCGTGGTCTTCCAATGCCATCACAGCCAGCATCGCCGTGTAGCCCGCGGTACCGACGGCCATGGCACGTTTGCTATTGATATTGTCGGGCAGTTTGACCAGCCATCCGGATTTGACGCGCGCCTTGGCGCCGTACCCGCCCCACCGGGATTCCCCAACCATCCAACCGTTGAGAACCACACGGTCGCCCGGCTTGAAATCGGCCGAGTCGGAGCTTTCCACGGTACCCGCGAAATCGATGCCCGGCACGTGCGGATAGGACCGCACCAGCCGGCCAAGCCCTTTCAAAATCATGCCGTCCTTGTAGTTGAGGGTCGAATACTCGACCGCCACGGTCACGTCGCCGTCGGGCAGATCGGCGGCCGGCACCTCCTCCATCGCGGCTGAGACCTTGCCGTCCCGTTCACGCAGCATCAGGGCGGAAAACGTTTCCGATGAACCCATCGTGCAGATACCTCCCTAGGTCGATTTTGTTTGTTAGGTTGCTTTTATTTTCCAGGCGACGTTCGCCCCGCCGCGAAATGGATGCACGGCACCGACACCCGGCACATCGATGCGTTCGGGCACCGGCGTTTCGGCGCGTTCGAGAGTGACGGTCCCTTGGTTCACCTCGAGATCATAGAATTTCGGCCCGTTAAGACTGGCGAATGCCTCCAGCTTGTCGAGCGCGCCGGCAGCTTCGAATGCTTCTGCATAAAGAGCCAGAGCCGCCGGTGCGGTGAAAATACCCGCGCAACCGCAAGCGGATTCCTTCTCGCCGATCGGGTGCGGCGCGGTATCGGTGCCGAGAAAGAATTTCTCGTTGCCCGAGGTTGCCGCCGCGATCAGCGCCTGGCGGTGCTCCTCGCGCTTAGCCACCGGCAGGCAGTAATAGTGCGGGCGGATGCCCCCCTCGAACAAGGCGTTGCGGTTAAGCAGCAAGTGGTGCGCGGTAATCGTCGCGCCAACCGGCCCCGATTGGCTCGTAACGAAATCGATACCGTCGCGGGTGGTAACATGTTCCAGCACCACGCGCAGATTGGGGAAATCACGGACGATCTTGCTTAGCACCCCGTCGATAAACACGGCTTCGCGGTCGAAGATATCAACGGCGGGATCGGTGACCTCGCCATGCACCAGCAACGGCATGCCCAGGATTTGCATGGTCTCGTAAACGGCGGTGAGCGCCAGCGGCTCGGTAACGCCATGGGCCGACCCGGTCGTCGCATGTGCCGGGTAGAGCTTGGCCGCCGTGAACACGCCATCGAGGAAGCCCTGCTCCAGCTGCGCCGGATCGGTGTCGTCGGTGAGGTAGCAGGTCATGAGGGGTTGAAAAGCATCGCCCGGTGCCTCGTCGGGCAAATGGGCGACGATCCGACGCCGGTAGGCCGCCGCTTTTTCCGGCGTGGTTACCGGATCGGCAAGATTGGGCATGATAATGGCGCGCGCGAATTGCCGCGCCGTGAACGGCAAGACCGTGGCCAGCATGGCGCCATCACGCAGATGCACGTGCCAATCATCGGGCCGGCGGATCGTGAGGCTATCAGGTGATGTGGGGCTCATTTGCCTTGGTTATAGCACGCGTCAGCGGGTGTGCCACCAACTCAGCGCCAACCGCTTAAACTACGGTGACGTGCGGCGTCCCGTCGCCCATCTCGCCGATGACCGCGGCGCCCACATAACCCTTCTCGGCAAACATCTTGAGCACCTTGTCGGTCTCCTCGGGCGAGCAAGCGACGAGGAGACCCCCGGAGGTCTGCGGATCGACGAGGATGTTCTTGCGCCAATCCTCCAATCCGTCCGGCAGTGTCACATGTTCACCGTAGGAGGCCCAATTGCGCCCGCCCGAACCGGTGACGAAGCCCCGCTGGACATAATCGACGGCACTTTCGAGGATCGGCAGCTTGGCGAAATCAATCGTCGCCGTATGCGACTTACCGCACATTTCGAAGACATGCCCCAACAGGCCGAAACCGGTAAGATCGGTCATGGCATGCACGCCGGAAAGTTCGGCCAGGTCGGCGCCAATGGTGTTAAGCCGCGTCGCCGTCTCCACCAGATCGCGGTAGCCGTTGGGGTCAAGTTCCGCCTTGTTGGCGGCCGCGCCGAGAATACCGACACCCAGGGGCTTGCCGAGGATCAGCGTGTCGCCCGCCTTGGCGCTGTCATTCATCCGCAGCTTGGCCGGATCGACGAGACCGACCACGGCAAGGCCGTAAATCGGCTCCGGTGCGTCGATGGTGTGGCCCCCGGCAACGGGAATACCGGCCTCGGCGCACATTTCGATGCCACCGCCGAAAATCTTGCCGACATCGGCGTCCGAGATTTTGCCGACGGGAATACCGGCGATGGCCAGCGCCATGATCGGCTTCCCGCCCATGGCCCACACGTCGGACAAGGCATTGGCCGCCGAAATGCGTCCGAAATCGCGCGGGTCATCGACAATCGGCATGAAGAAGTCCGTCGTCGCCACGATCGCCTGATCGTCGGCAATCTGGTACACGGCCGCGTCGTCCCGCGTGTCGTTTCCGACGAGCAGCTTCGGGTTCGCCGCTTGCGCGGGCAAACCATCCAGGAACTGGTCAAGCACCGACGGTGCTATCTTGCAGCCTCAACCCCCACCGTGGGAAAGGGCCGTCAGCCTAATGGCTTCGGCGTCCATCCTTTGGACTCCTTTCGTTAAACCAACACCATAGCTATAGCGTTCCGGTACAGGTCCCCCAACCCTAATTTGGCGCTATTTCGCGATGTCACCGAAAAGTCATACCGGGAAATCATACTCGCGGGCGCAGGTGCGAAATCCGGCAAGGACATCGCGGCGCTCCGGGGTAAAGAAATTGCGGTGGCGGTTGTTCACCATACGCGAGCGCGTCGCATAGGCGCCGCCCTTGAGCACCTTGCGGGTAAACAGTACCGGTTCCGAATATTCCTTGTAGGCATCGGGCGCAAAACCGGGGAACGGATCGAAGGAACTGGAGGTCCACTCCCAAATGTTACCCAACATCTGGCGGCAGCCGAAGGCACTGTCGCCGTCCGCGAACTCGGCAACGTCAACCACACCCGTCGTGCGACCATCCATGTTGCAATGCCGGGCTTCCGGCTCCTCTTCCCCCCATGGATAGGTGCGTCGCATCGCGGCGAGATTGCCCTGCCCGTCCAGTTCGCCCGATGCCGCCACTTCCCATTCCAGTTCCGTCGGCAACCGCCGTCCCGCCCATTTGCAATAGGCAGCAGCCTCGTACCAATTGACGTGAGAAACCGGTCGATGCGGCTGAAGGTCCACCGTTTCGTCGAATTGGCGCACCGCCCAGTCGTTGCGGCCCTCGCGGGTCCAATAGACCGGATGCTCTGCCTCGGCCTCGACACGCCAGCCCCAACCGATATCGGGCCACAAATCGCGGCGCTTGTAGCCGTCATCCTCCACAAAGGCAGCAAAATCCTCGTTGGTTACCGGCGCGCGCGAGATGGCAAAGGGACGAACGAAAACATCATGTGCCCATTTCTCGTTATCGAAGACGAAATCCGCATCTCTTTCGGCGCCGATGCGGAACATGCCGCCGGGAATATCGACATCACCGGACAACAGCCCGGTCCCACCGACCGCAGCGTTTTCCGACGCCGCAGCAAAGGACGGACGGGGGTAGGCGAGCGTCTGGCGCGAATAGGTATACGCCTCGTTGTGCATGTCATTGTGGAAGGTGGCAAACTGATAGATGAAGCTGTCTTCTTCATCGTTCGGCCCGTCTTCCGCGAGGCGCCCGAGGTTACGTTCCTCCACCTGCTCCATGTAGCGGAGGGATTCATTCAGGCTCAACAAAGGCAGGTCCCAGCGCACACCATGGGGAATGGCGATGGAGTCATAAACCTCGTCACCCTTATCCCAAATCGGCGGCGCGTCGTCCAAACGGCGGATGATGAAATTCTCGTAAAACCATGCGACGTGGCCGATTTCCCACAACAATGGGTTCACAATGTTGAGACGCGGCCCCATGAGCTGATCCGCCGACAATCCGTCGAGAAGTTCTAGCGTGCGCGCGCGCGAGTCGCGCATAATGCCGGTCAGGTGCTCCGTGGATTTGAGTACTGTCATTTTTTTGCGTTCGGAATTGGCGTCAGTGAAGATTAGCCTGATTACGCCGGCTGGCAAGCGGTCCCGCGACGGCAATCGCACGACAGCAATTCGCTGGGCAAAAATTCTGCGTGATCTCGGCCACCAGGTAAATGTCGCCACCGACTATGACGGCGCGCGCGCCGATATGATGATCGCCCTACATGCCTGGCGGACGGCGGCGGCAAGCCATAGATTCCACGAGCTTTATCCCGATAGGCCGCTCATCGTCACATTGACCGGCACCGACATCAACGAGTTCATCCATAGCCACCCCGAGACCACGCTGAAATCCATGGAGATCGCGGACCGGTTAGTGTGCTTGCACGATTTGGCGCGCGATGCCGTTCCGAAACGGTTCCACCGCAAGCTACGGGTCATCCATCAATCCTGTCTGCCGCTCGCCGCGCCGCGCAAACCCGCGAAACGTCATTTCGAGGTGTGCGTGATCGGCCATATGCGTACGGTGAAGGACCCGCTGCGGGCGGCCTACGCAGTGCGTCACGTGCCGCCGGAGTCGCGCCTTCGCGTCACCCAACTCGGCAAGGCGCACACCGACGCCTGGGCCAAAAAGGCGCGGGCCGAGGAGGCCCGCAATCCCCGCTTCCGTTGGCTGGGCGATGTCCCTTTCGGCCAGGTGCGGCGCGAATTTGTCAAAACCCATGTGATGGTCATCAGTTCCTTGGCCGAGGGCGGGGCCAATGTCGTCTCCGAGGCGATGGTCGCGGGCGTGCCGGTCATCGCCTCAAACATCCCCGGCAATCTCGGCCTCCTCGGCGCAGATTATCCGGGCGTCTTCCCGGCGCGCGACACCAAGGCATTGCGTGACATGCTGCTGCGTGCGGAAATCGACCCGAAATTCCTTTCCGATTTGACCCGCCGCTGCAAGGCGCGCGCAAAACTGTTCCGGCCTGAACAGGAACGTTCGGCTTGGCGGAGACTGATCAAGGAAATCACCGCGTAGAGAAAAACCTCAACCCGCCTCTCGTAACGGCGTGATCTCGGCGTCCATGTTGGCGACGTCGTCGCGGCTTTGCATCATTTGTACCTTGGTGCCGATTTCCCGTGCCGCCGACTGCAATTGCGTCAAGTGGCGTTCGGCGATCTGCTCGGCGGTCACGGCAGACGCGATATAGGTCAACGGCAACACGGCCCGCGCTTCGCCTGCCACCAGGATCGGCACGGCAAGCGTCTCGGTTTTGGGATGCAAGCGGAAGCTTTCATCGCCGGTGGCCCAGCCGCGGCTTCGTGTCTCCTCGAGGGCACGTTCCACATAGCCCTTACGGTGCACCAACCGGTCGAAGGGATCTTCCGACGCGCTCAAATTGTCCAAAATAGTTTTGCGCTCGTTCTCGCTACAATAGGCGAGATACGCGCGCCCCGAGGCGGATGCGACCATTGGCAGACGCTGTCCGACCGTAACCCGGTCGATGGTGAAGGGACTGCGCCACCGGGTCGATTCGCGGATATACATGGCGTTATCGGAAAAGACCGCCAATTCGGTCGGCCAGACCACTTCCTTGACCAGCCGTTCAAGCACCGGCGCGGCGATATCGGTGATCCATTCCTCGTCCTTGAAGCCGGCGCTTAAGCGGCGGACGAGATGCGTCAGATGGAACCGGTCAGTCGCATCCTGGCGCCGCACGTAGCCGAAATTCTGAAGTGTTTCCAATATCCGGTAGATGGCTTGGCGGGAAATGCCGGTGTCCCGGTTAAGCTCCAGCACCGTGGCGCCGTTCCGAATATTCAGCGCCCGCAGAACCACCAAGAGGCGCTCCGCACTACGCATACCGCTGGCCTTTTTTTTGGCGTCGGGGTCGTCCATGTCTTCTCCCCAGTTTTATTGTCCGTTCGACGGACACGATAGTTGCAAAGTCAAGCATTGCAAACAGAATCGCAAAATCCATCGAAAAGTTGGAAAGATTTGGTGGGAAGTGGCCCATGAATCTATCGGGAATGGAGCAGCCGCGATGTAGATTGTGGTTTCAGCGCCCTTCCCATAGGGTACGGGGAGATCCGCAGAATTTGAGACAAATAGGCGGAAAACGGGGAAAGAACGTGACCGAATTTCTGACCACCAAAGAAGTCGCCGATCTTTTGCGCCTCAAGGAGCGTAAGGTTTATGAACTGGTCAAAACCGACGCGATTCCGGTGTCGCGGGTAACCGGAAAGCTGCTGTTTCCCCGTGACCTGATCGAAACCTGGGTTCTGCGCAACACGGAATACGCGGGCGGCGTTGAGTCGCTGGCGCAGCGGCCGCTGGTCCTGGCCGGCAGTCACGATCCGCTGGTCGACTGGGCACTCCGCGAATCCGGCGCCGGCATCGCAACCTACTTTGACGGCAGTCTCGACGGATTGAAGCGCCTAGTATCCGGCGACGCCATAGCCGCCGGCATGCATATCCGGGAAGACGGCACCGACGAGGACGGGGGATGGAACCGCAAGCACATCATGGATGCCCTGCCGGGCCAGCCCTTGGTCCTCATCGAATGGGCCAAACGGCGCCAAGGATTGCTGCTCGCCCCGGAGAGCGATGGAAAAATCTCCTCGCTGAAGGACCTCCGCGGCAAACGGATCATTCCCCGCCAGGAGACGGCGGGCAGCCGGGTTCTCTTGGCTCACCTGATTGCGGAAGTAGGCCTAACCGAGGCGGATTTCGAGCTTGTCGATCCGCCGGCGCGCAATGAAACCGACGTGGCGACGGCCATCGCCGATGGCAAGGCGGATGCGGGTCTCGCCATCGAAACCGTCGCGCGCCGCATGCGCCTGCCGTTCCTGCCGTTGGCGGAGGAACGCTACGATCTGGCCATCTGGCGGCGCGACTATTTCGAAGAGCCGATGCAGAAGCTGGTCAGTTTTACTCATACGGACACGTTTGCGGCGAAGGCCGCCGAACTCGGCGGGTATGATATTTCCGGGTCGGGAACCGTCCATTACAACGGCCCCTAAACAACAACGGCCCCGAATTGGGGCCGTTGCCGTTTTCCGAGTGTGGCGGGGGCGTTACATGTTCCCGGGACCGCCTTTGGCGTTCGGGAAGAACAACTGTTGGCCGCCCAGCTTGTAGCTTCGGATTGCCCCCTGACCTTCCTGCGACAGGACCCAATCGATGAAGGCCTGACCTTCGGCCACCTTCACATGCGGATGCCGTTTGGGGTTCACCAGGATGACGCCGTACTGATTGAACAGATCCTTGTCGCCCTGCACCGTGATCGTGAAGTCGCCCCGGTTCTTGAAGCTGATCCAGGTGCCCCGGTCGGTCATCGCATAGGCATTCATGCCGACAGCCGCATTGAGGGTCGCGCCCATACCCGATCCCGTTTCCCGGTACCACGCACCGCTTTGCTGGGTCGGATCGATGCCGGCAGCCTTCCACAAGGCCCTCTCCTTCTTGTGGGTGCCGGAATTATCACCGCGCGATGCGAACGGTGCCTTGGCGGCGGCGATCTTTTTCAGCGCCGCGACGGCATCCTTAGTCCCGGCAATCCCCGCCGGATCAGACGGCGGGCCTACAAAAACGAAATCGTTGTACATGACATCGAAACGTTCCACGCCGAAACCATCGGCAACGAACTTCTCTTCGGCGGGCTTGGCATGGACCAGCAGCACATCACCATCCCCGTTGGCGGCGTTCTTCAGCGCCTGACCGGTTCCCACGGCGACGACACGAACCTCGATGCCGGTCTTCTTGGTGAAGATGGGCAGCAGGTGGTCGTAGAGGCCTGAATTGGCCGTCGAGGTCGTTGACTGCAGCACAATGAATTTTTCGGCTGCCCAAGATACCGTCGTGGTGGTAGCCGTCGACGCAAAGATCACCAATGCGGCGACCAAGCCGGTTAGGAGTGGTTTCCTGATCCTGATCATCAGTTGTTTCCTTTTTATAGGGTGGGTGAATCCGGGATGCGCCCGGCGAGGTAATCACGTGCCTGTTTCGATTTAGGCGCATCGAAGAAGCTGTCGGCGGGGCCATGCTCGAGCACCTGCCCCTGATGAAGAAAGATCACGTCGTCCGCGAGCCTGCGCGCCTGAGCGATGTCGTGGGTAACCACCACCACCTTGGTGCCGCGTGACGCCGCGCCGCGCATCAGCATCTCGATCAGCGCGGTCGAGGCGAGATCCAGACCCGACGACGGTTCGTCGAGAAACATGATTTCCGGTTCGGTGGCCATGACGCGGGCGATGGCAAGGCGCTGTTGTTCGCCGCCGGACAAAAGCCGCGCCGGGGTCGAGGCCAGCCGGTCGAGCGATGCCCAACGCAAGGCCTTCCAGGCACGGTCGGTCCGTGATGCCCGGTCGTGCCCAACCGCCGCCAATACGTACTTCATGTTGGCCAGCACCGACCGTCGCAGCATCACCGGTTTTTGAAACACGAACCCGAGACGCGGCGCCCGTGCCGCGTCGGGAGAGCGCCCTCCCCATTGAACGGTCCCCGTGTCCGGCTCGACCAAGTTGGCCAATACGCGCAGCAGCATAGTCTTACCGGCCCCGTTCGATCCCAAAAGCGCGGTGATCGCAGGTCCGTCGAAAGTCAGGGAAACATTATCGAGCAAATTGCGCCCGTTGCGCCGCACGGAGATACCCGCGCCGACAAGAGGCAAAATGCCGTCGTGGTCTTCGGTTTCGCTCATGCGCACCCGGTCAAGCATAGCCCATCCGCTTCGCGGTATCGCGAAGCCCCATCACCAAACCGTTCACCACCAAGGCAATGGCCACCAAAATAATGCCGAGCGCCAACGCCAGCGCGAGATCGCCCTTCGAGGTCTCCAGCGCGATCGCCGTCGTCATCACCCGGGTTACGTGATTGATATTGCCACCGACGATGATCACCGCGCCGACCTCGGCGATGGCACGGCCGAAGCCCGCCAACACGGCGGTCAGTAGGCTATAGCGCGCATCCCACAACAAGGTCATGACCATCGCAAAAGGACCGGCGCCGAGCACACGCAGCTGTTCCTCGTATTCGGGCTTCATGTCTTCGATAAGTTGCCGCGTGAGCGCGGCGATGATGGGCGTCACCAAAACCGCCTGGGCGATGATCATGGCCGTTACGGTGTATAGCAGGCCGAGCGCGCCCAACGGCCCGGCCCGGGAGAACAACAGATAAACGACGAGACCGACAACCACCGGCGGCAGCCCCATCAAGGCATTGAAGAAAACCACGGCCCCACCACGCCCCGGGAAGCGCGCCACCGCCAGGGTCGCCCCCAAGGGCAACCCGACTGCCGCCGCAATAAAGACAGCCAGGAGGCTCACCCGCAGCGACAGGGCGATAATCTCGAACAAATCCGGATCGAAGGCAGCGACGAGACGGAAAGCCTCCCCAAACGCGGCGCCAAAATCCTGCAAGCCAGGCTCCTTGATCTGCTTTTTACTGCATTATTATGCAATGATTACGGATTTAATCATAATCCGTTACCATACGCAGTCATTAACAGGAATCAGCCGGTTTCACTAGTGTTTTGGCGGGGCCTTATCCCACTACCCCCCTTCGATAGCGAAGTCCCTGCCGCCGCGATTGACGACCATGAACCAACTCGCGAAGGCAGGCGGGGTGAACGTGCGCAGGTCGTCCACTGTCTTAACGGCTTCGCCATTGAAGCCCCGCAAGATGTCGCCGCGCTGCAACCCATACCGGGCGGCGGCGGAGCCACGCCGCACTTCCAACACCACGACACCGTGCAAGGCGCTATCCAAGTTCATATCCTCGGCAAGGGCCGGCGACAGGCTCGCCACCCGGGCGCCGGACAAAATATGGATTCCGGGCAACCAGGTTTCGTTGGCGGGCGGTTCCTTGGGCGGCGCCACCAGGGGCACTTCGACGGCAAGATGATGATATCCGCGGAACACGCCAAGCTCGACGATATCGCCGACCAGATGTGTGGCGATGCGATAGCGCAGCGCCTGAAAGTCACCGATGGGCTTATCGTCCAAGGAAAAGATCACGTCACCATATTGGAGCCCCGCCTGTTCGGCCGGCCCGCCCTCGTAGACGCCGGTAACGAAAACGCCCGCAGCGCCTTGCAAACCAAAAAAGGCGGCCATTTGCGGCGGGACCGGCCCGCCCGTCACCCCCATCCACGGGCGTACCAGCGGCTTGTCCTCGATCGCAGCGGCAACCACCGTCTGCACCATGTTGGCCGGCACGGCGAAGCCGATCCCTTGCGAGCCGCCGGAGCGCGTGAAGATGGCGGTGTTAATGCCGACGAGCTTGCCCGTCATATCGACGGCCGCGCCGCCAGAGTTCCCCGGATTGATGGCCGCATCGGTCTGAATGAAAAAGCGGAAATCGCTAATGCCGACACCCGTCCGCGCCACCGCCGACACGATTCCCGAGGTCACCGTCTGCCCGACGCCGAAGGGATTGCCGATGGCGAGCAACAGATCGCCGACCTTGAGGGCATCCGAGTCGGCGAATTCGAGCGCCGGCAGAGGCTCGCCATAGGTCTCGATGCGCAGGACGGCGATATCGGTGCGCCGGTCGGACACCAATATCTCGGCGGGGAACACCCGGCCATCGGCAAGCCCGACAAGTACACCTTCGGCATCGGAAATCACGTGATGGTTGGTCACGATGATCCCGTCGGCACGCACGATGACGCCCGAACCGAGCGAATTTTCGATCCGCTCGCGCGCGCCGAAGCCAAATAACAGGGCATCCGAGAACAGCCGCCACAAGGCGGTATCGCCGAAAGCCGGCGGCGCGCCGCGCGGCTTGATCAGTTTCTGCGCGAAGATATTGACCACCGACGGCGCCGTCTTTTCCACCAGCGGCGCATAGGAGAGGTAGACCTGTTCGCGCGTTTCCGGAAGCCGCTGCGTTTCCTGCGCCGCCACTTGCCCCATTTGGGGCGTAGCCGTCAGAACAGCCGCGAAGAGAAACAGGAGAGCGGCGGCGCGCGTCATACCGCGTCGGCGAAATACTGCGGCAGCAGGATCACCGCGATCACCACCCAATACATGATGATGCAAAGAACGGCGGCGAGCCGGAAATGCTTCGTGAGACGGCGGCTGCACGGAAAGTCACGGGCATTGAACTCGGCATAGACCTTGCGCCAGAGATCGGCGGTGGTCTCGGCCACGATCTTCTCCGATTTCTCGATGAACGAGCGCTCCGTCTCGCCGCGCGGGCGCCTGCGCAGGAAATCGCGGTAGAAATCCATGTCGAGTACCAGTTCCAAAAAGACGATGCGCGGATAGAGCGCCACCAAATCGCGGTCGATATTGATCACCACCCGATACGCGAAAAGCGCCACCAAAGACGCCACCACAGCCGCCGCGACCATCAACGGCACGCTAGACACCGATAGACTGAAATGGATCAACACCCAGAAGGATGACAGGGATACCGCGAACCCGAACGCGTACCACATGTTATAGGTGCGGATCAGATTGATACGCTGAGCGTGGAGAGCGTTATATTCGGTTTCGAAGGTTGTCGCGCTTCGGACAACCTCTTCGATTCGCCGCTCTCCGTTCCACACCTGTTCGTTCATGCCGTCGCCCCCCGAAACTTCGTCCTGGCATCTTCGCGCGCAAAGATTAACACAAGCACGAAACCGCGCAGGTAATTTATCGGTGCCCCCGGATCACCATCAAGATGCCACCGACAACGAAGGCGGCGCCGATAATGTGATAAGTGAACAGTTCTTCGCCCAGAAAAATGATGGCCAGAACGGCGCCGTAAGCCGGCAATAGGTTGACGAAAACCGAGGCCCGGTTAGGCCCCACCGCCCGATTGCCGGCGTTCCACATGAAGATCGAAATGAGCGAGACCAGGATCGCGAGAACGAGAATCGCAGCAATGGCCTCCGGCGTCGCAGGCACCGGCTTGACCAAGATCGCCTCGGCAACGGCAAAAGGCGCGAGCACAACACTGCCGAGCCCAGCAACCAGAAACAATAGTGTGGTGAGGCCGACCCCTTCGGGCACACGCTGCAATAAGACGGGGTAAAGCGCGTAGGAAACAGTACCGGCGATGACAATAAGGTCGCCTGTCGCGAATTGCATGTTCAGCAGAACATCGAGGTCGGCCCGCGCAACCATAACCGTGATGCCGGCGAGCGCGACGACAAGCCCAACCCCCTGCAGACGGCCAAGAGCGTGTCGCGCAATCAGCCATACCATAAAGGCGGTCATCGCGGGTTGGGTGGAGTTGACCAGCGTCGCGTTGATCGCCGTCGTCTTGGTTACGCCGATGAACATCAACGTCCCGCCGACCATCTGCGACGCAGCGAGCAAGGTGAAATAGCCGAGATGCTTGCGGATCAACGGCGCCTTGTCGATCAGATCGCGCCAGACGAACGGTAAGATGACCACCGCAGCCGTGAACCAGCGCCACCACGAAAGCCCCACCGGCGGCACATCGACGTGCAAGGCGCGAACGATGATCACCGCGACGGCCCAAATAAAGACAGTGACGGGCAAAAGAACGTAAGCCGTGCCTGGACTGGGCCTGAACTCCTCCGCCGCGCGGACGAACCGTGATCGTGCCATCCGCGCCCCCCTACGATCCGCCGCGCCGTTTGAGGATCACGGTGGTAATTCCCACCATGACGAGCGCCGCCCCTGCTACGTGGTAGGCATAAAGACGTTCGTCGAGAAAGATGATCGCCAATCCCGCCCCAAACACGGGGATCAGGTTGATAAAGACCGAGGCGCGGTTAGGCCCCACTTCGCGCAATCCGGCATTCCAAAAAAAGATCGAGAGAAGCGAGATGAGAAAGCCGAGAATGACCACCACCAAGACGGCCTCACCGGTAAAAGGCATCGGGCGAATGAAGAATGTCTCGAAGGCATAGACGGGGATCATCCCGACTGCGCCCGTCGCCAAGACGAAAAACAAAATAGTCGTCAGACCGAGCTCGGGCGGCACGCGGTGGAGCGAAATGGCATAGATTCCCCAACTGATAACCGCGACAATCACCAGAACGTCACCGATGTTAAAGTCCATGGCCTGCAATATCTGGAGATCGGCTTTGACGACCATGACACCGACGCCGACCAAGGCAAGGACGATGCCGAGTATCTGCCAGCCGTTAACCCGATCACGCATCACCAACCAGGCGAGTACGGCAGTTAGGGCCGGCTGCGACGCATTGACCAGGGTGGCGTTGATCGCCGTCGTATAGTTCACTGCAAGCAGGATAAAGGCCTGGCCAACCGTCTGCATGACGCCCAGGAATACCAGCAAGCCGATATGCTTTTTTAGTATCCCTCTGTTCTGCCGTAATGCCGGTAAGGCAAAAGGCGTCAAAATGGCCAGCGCCAGCACAGCCCGCCAGAACGTAAGGCCCATGGGCGGAATATCGGCATGTACCCCGCGCGCGACGACGGTACCGGCGGCCCACAAAAAGGCCGCGGTGACCAGCAGCCCGTAGGCCGTGGCGGGGCCTGGCCGGAATGTCTCCAAACGGTTCATTTGGATGGATCGTCCCCCTGAGTGATGCAGCGCGCGAGCCCGTTTTTCTCGGCCGCATCCCGGCAGAATAGCCGATGACCACACTTATCGCCGCATCCCGGCGATGACCAGAAATTTCTCGGAAATGTCCTTAGTGCGGCTTTTTCGCCGGGATACGATGGACGCGATAGGCTAGGGTACCGGCACAACGGCATTCACAGGAGAGGATATATGGCCGACTGGGTCGAGATTTCGCGCGGGATCGTGCTGCCCCAACAATGCGATCATTATGGACACATGAACGTGCGGTTCTATGCCCACGTCTTCGACGATGCCGGGTTTCACATGCTGAACCTGGCCGGAATCAAGATGGAGGATCTGGCTGCGCGCGGCTTTGGCACAGTGATCGCCAAAATATCCATCGATTTCCTGCACGAGATCAAGGCCGGTCAACTCACCCTGGTAACCGGCGCCATCACCCGCGTCGGCACCAAAAGTTTCGATCATGAGCTGCGGCTATTCGAGGCCGACAGCATGACCCATTGCGCCACCCAGCGCTCTGTCGAGGTCTGTTTCGACACGACCGCCAGAAAGGCCGTCGCCCTGCCCAACGATCTCAAGGCGAAGCTGACGGCAATGGTCGTGCCGGCTAAAAATTAGCAATGTGACTAACGTGAATGTGAAACCCCGGATAGCGCTCGTGAATTGGCGAATGGCCGACGGGTCTCTAAATTAGATGTCATGACATTCGGCACGTTGTTCATATTCTTTGCCCTGGCGGGTTTGCTGTCGTTACTGCTCGGATCGGCGCTCAAGTGGGGCGCGCTCGACAACAACCGGCAGCGTCTGCTCGATCCGGACCGCATGACCCGCGAGATGCTGACCGATCCGACACTGTCGGACGAAGAGCGCGGCTATTTGCAAGAACTGGCGGTGCTAGACCTGCCGCGCCGCCACATCTGCTGCTAGATTTTCTTCTCTTAGATTTCAGGCCACGTATTTTTCGAGAACGTCCCGCATGGTCAGGGACCGGCGGCCGATAAGGTTTTCGCAATCGGGGAAAATCTCCTCGCAAAAGCCCTGCGCCATGGAATCGAACGAGGCAAGCGCACCGTCCGCCGCCCAATCGGGCGCGCCCGTTTCCATGATCTCGCGTTTGTAAGCGTCACGTCCGATCACCTGCAGCGGGATATCCCGGCCCAACACATCGCTGAGTACCGCCGCGACCTCGGCATTGGTCAAGGCTTCGGGACCGGTGAGCGTATAGGTCTTTGCCTCATGCCCCTCGCCCGTCAAAACGGCCGCCGCCGCCGCGGCAACATCGTCGCGCGCCACATAGGCGCAGCGCCCTTCATCTGACGGCCAGCGCAGCGCCCCCGCTGCCTGAATCGCGGGGAGCTCCTCCAAAACATTGTCGGCGTAGAAGTTATCGCGCAAGAAAGTGAAATCGAGCCCGGAATGGCGGATGTAGTGTTCGGTGATGCGGTGTACGTCGGCGAAGGGAAACGGGTTCTCCGGCACCGGTTCCATAAAGCTCGTATAAACGAGCCGTCCGACGTTACAGCGATCCGCCGCGTCAACCACGGTCTTATGCTGACGGAGGCGTTGGTCGTTGGTGCCGTGCGACGAAACAAACAGCACCGTGTCCGCGCCATCCAGGGAGGACGACATGGTGTCGATATCGTCGTAATCGCCGCGCCGCACGCGAATGCCCAACTCGGCGAACGCCTTCATCTTCTCCGGATCGCGGGCGGAGATGCCGATCTGTTTGGTTTCGACACATTTGAGCAGCTCGGCAACGACACGCTGCCCCAATCGGCCCGAAGCGGCGGTAACGACGATCATCGCTTCTTCTTAAACCTCGATGGGAGGCAGCGGCGGTTTGCCGCGAATAATATCGCTCGCCTTGTCGGCCATCATCATCACCGGCGCGTTGATGTTGCCGCCGACCAGATCTGGCATCACCGAGGCATCGATCACCCGGAGGCCCTCGATACCCCGCACCCGAAAATCGAGATCGACCACCGACGCGTCGTCCGGGCCCATGCGGCAGGTGCCGACGGGATGATAGATGGTGCCCAGGTCCTGACGGACGAAGGCATCGATTTCGGCATCGGTCTTGACGTCCGGCCCGGGCAAAATCTCGGCGCCGCGCCAGGGATCGAAGGGCGCTTGGGAAATAACCTCGCGCATGATTTTGACGCAATCGCGGAGCGCCTTGCGGTCGGTCTCCGTCGACAGGAAATTGTTGAGTACGCGCGCCTTGCGGAACGGATCGCTGGATGCGAGCCGGATCTCGCCCCGGCTCTCGGGACGCAACTGGCAGCCGCGAAAAGTGAACCCTTCGGGCGCGTGCGGTTTTATCACCGGGAACCACATATCGGCGCCGAAGCCGAGGGGCCGGAAGAAAAACTGCAAATCGGGAAGCTCGAACGCGGGATCGCTTTTCAAAAAGGCCGTCCCCGCACCGGGCGGGATCGCCGCGGGACCGGAACCAAAAAACCAGGCCCGCATCATGTTCACCGCCAGACGGTCGAACCGCAGCGCCTGGATATAATCGGTGGGCCGGGAAAAGGCGTATTCCACGTGCGTCCCCGGATGATCCTGCAGGTTCTGACCGACGCCCGCCCGATCGGCGACGATAGGGATGCCGTGTTCGACCAAATGGTCCGCGGGACCGACGCCTGACAACATGAGAAGGTGCGGCGAGTTATAGGCGCCACCGGACAGAATGATGTCGCGCTCGGCGCGCACTTGGTGCTCTTGACCGTTCTGCTTGAATGCCACCCCGATGGCGCGGGTCCCCTCGAAAATCACCCTCGCCACCAACGCCTCGGTACGCAGCGACACATTGGGCCGTTTGAGCGCGGGATGCAGGAACGCGCGCGCCGCTGAGTAACGCCGCCCGTGCGCAACATTGAATTGCTGCGAGGCAAAACCTTCCTGCCGGGCGCCGTTGAAGTCTTCGGTGACCGGATAGCCGGCCGCCTTGCCCGCCGCCAGATAGGCGCGGTGAAATTCATCGTCCGCGCGGGTGATGCGGGTGCGCAAAGAACCGCTGTCGCCGCGATAGGTGTCGCCGCCGCCGGCAAAATTCTCGAGACGTTTGAAATAGGGCAGCACCTCGGCATAGGACCAGCCGGTCAGCCCCATTTGCCGCCAGCGATCATAGTCGCCGCGATGGCCGCGCACATAGGCCATCATGTTGATGGAAGAAGACCCGCCCACCACCTTGCCGCGCGGATGCCAGATTTCTCGGTTGTCGGCATGGGGTTCGGGATCGGAAATATAATCCCAATTGTGCTTGGGGGAGCGCCATACCTTGCCGACACCCAAGGGCACGTGGATCAGCCAATCCTTGTCGGGTTTGCCCGCTTCGAGCACCAGAACGCGGACATCGGGGTCCTCGCTCAACCGGTTGGCCAGCACGCAGCCCGCCGAGCCGCCGCCGACGATGACGTAATCGAAAGACGCGATATCGTTCACGCCCAGCCCTCCCCAAAAATGCGGCGCGTGTCTTTTCCGCGCTCGTTTATTGTCGTTGCCGCTAGGCGGCGTCTTCGAGAACCAGCAATCCCATACCGGTCGTCATGGGCGCGTAATAGTTCCGGGCGCGCCGCGTGACATCATCCGCCATGGCACCGCGCATGACCAGCCACATGATGAGTTCGACCGCTTCGGCGCCCGCTTTTTCCATCAATTCATGATGGGTCATGGCCTTAAGCTCGGCGGCATCACCCTCCAACTGATCCATGAACCAGTTGTCGAAATCGGGATTCATGTAGCCGAACCGCTCGCCGTGCAATTGATGGGACATGCCGCCGGTACCGAAGACCACGACCTTGAAATCGTCGTCATAACACGCGACCGCGCGGCGGATGGCTTGGCCCAGCTTGAAGCAACGCAGCGCCGTCGGCAGCGGATGCTGGATGACGTTGATCGCCAGCGGTACGAACGCCAGCGGCCAATCGGGCTCCTTCGGGAAGCACAGGTTCATCGGCACGAGGAACCCATGCTCCATCTTCATTTCCTGACAGACGGTGAGATCGAACTCGTCCCAAATGAGTTGTTCGCACAGATGCCAGGAGAAATCGGCATTGCCCGGCACCGGCGGCAAGGGTCTCATGCCGAAACCTTCGTCACCGATGGCGTATTGATCGGCCGCGCCCATGGCGAAGGTCGGATATTTATCGAAGAAGAAATCGCAGCCATGATCGTTATAGGCGATGATGGCAACGTCGGGCTTTTCCTCGGCGAGCCACTCCTTCACCGGTTCATAGGCATCGAACAGCGGTTTCCAGGCAGGGGTCTGTTGCTCGCCCTTGTCGTAGGCGACCCCGACGGACGGCACATGCGAGGTGCCGATCCCGGCGATAATCTTTCCCATTTAGGTGGCTCCGGAGACGTTGCGGGTTTTGAGGAACTCCTCGTAGGACAATCCCGCCTGCTTGGCCCCCAGCTTATAGAGGCTGTCGCCGAACACGGTGGTGATCTTGTAGAGGAAATAGATGTTGGCGCCCGTCTTGACCATGCCGAGCCAATCCCGGTCGCGGATCAGTTGCTTCTGTTCCTCGGAAAGGCCGAACCGGGCCATATAGGCCTCTTCATCAGCCTTGAACTCCGCCCGCGTTTCATCAGACATGAGCGACGCGCCGAGCCGGTTGAAGGCATAGCCCCGCTGGCTCTTCCGGCCGTCGAAAACGTAGGTTCCTTCGATGGGTTTTGATGGATTTAGTTGTTGATGCATGAGCGTCCCTTTATTAACGAATGGTAGAATATCACCGCAATTCGGCTCAGTCTGTCCAGACTGCGGACAGCGCACCAACCAGGACCCGAGAATTGTAACAAGCCGGTTCCGCCCCACTAAGCGTAAGGAAACGCTTGATTCTTTGGGCCCGTTAAAGCGGCATGCAATTGTATGACAGGCCGATAATATACGCTTGGGTTGCAAAACCCCATTGCCCGCATATCAGGTACGCATAAAATGCATACCCAATTCACACCGGATTCGGCGTATAAACACCGGCTGTTGCCCGGGCGCAATTCATACGAAAAAAATTTCCGGGACTAACTGACAATTCGCTTATTAGGGGACGCGCGGCTTCAGGCCTCGGTCAGGGGAAGGTGTACTCCATACCGTTCCGCGCAAAAAGAACAATTGGAGGAGGATCAATATGTCGTCTCGCAGTGAGATGAACAAGAAACCGCAAGCAGACAATCAGGACATCCGGACCCGCAAGTGTCTGATGTGCTCCAAGTCGTTTACCTCTCACCACATCGGTGAGCGGGTATGCCCTGATTGCAAAGGCACCTCCGCGTGGCGCCAGGCGGCGATCGCCATCTGAGCAGCCATGCCGGCCGACCATCGGCCAGTGCGTCCAAAACGGCTCGCGAAAGCGGGCCGTTTTTGCGTTCAGACCCCAATTTCCCTATTGGCCAAGGCGGATAAAGGTCACCAAGACAGCAATCATCTGCGCCATATGGAGCAGCACGCTGATCCGGTGAACCGCCCGGAATTTGGCCGTATCGCCCGCCTCTCGGGCCTTATTGGCCGCCGGCACCAGGAACCGTGCCGCGACCAGAAACAGAATCGCCAACCCGAGCAAGGTGCCGATCTCCACCGAATAGGTCCCGCCCGGCATGAGCAGAACCGCCGGCACCACGCAGCAAACAGCCAGTAATCGGTGATAAACGGGGAAAACCTGCCGCAGGAATTGGGCTGCGTCTTCCCGCTCGCAGAAGCGGAAGACCATGGGCGTGAAAACAAAGGCGAAAAACGCCATCCCGCCGAAGATGGTGCCGGTCGCCACCAAGGCGCCAACGTGCAACGTGAACCAATCGAACATCCGCAAACAATAAGCGAGTTCCCGCGGAACGTCTCGCAGGATTTCCGGCCACAACCGCCGCACCGGGAATAAATCGAGAAAAAATCCGCAGAATCTAGCCGTTTTTTCCGGGTCTTTTAGTTCCGGAACGGGTCCCCATATAGAACGTTAACGATTTGGCGTGCACAAAACGCACGCTTCACAGTGGAGATGAGCGTCATGCAACCTCAGACCCCCGTCATCGTTCCCTCGACCGCCCGCGCGTTGCCGCGGCGCCCGGTTTCCCAGCGCGCTAACCGTAAGGGTGCGCGGGTCCGTCAGACGGCGCATCCCGACCGCACCCCGGCCTGCCGCAAGGAAACGGCCCGGGCCTAAAGCCCCTCGTCCCATATTAGAACGGCACTTTACTTATTTGCCCTTAAAAGGGCAGGCCGACGTAGTTCTCGGCGAAGGCTTCCTGCGCGGCATTCGATCCGCAGAGGTAATCCAACTCGGCGATCTGGCACCCCCTGTCGAACGACGACTGTTCGGGGAACCGGTGCATGATGTTGGTGAACCACCAGGAGAAGCGTTCCGCTTTCCACACCCGGCGCAGGCAATTCTCGGAATAGCTGTCGATCAGGTCTTCGCGACCTTCCTTGTAGAACCCTATCAACGCCCGCGACAGATAGTAGATATCGGAGGCGGCAAGATTGAGCCCCTTGGCCCCCGTCGGCGGCACGATGTGCGCCGCGTCACCGGCCAGGAAGAGACGGCCGTGGCGCATGGGCTCGGCCACGAAGGAGCGCAGCGGCGCGATGGACTTCTCGATGGAGGGGCCCATTTCGATGGTTTCCGCCGCCTCGTCGGGCAACCGCACGCGCAACTCGTCCCAGAAACGGTCGTCCGTCCACTCCTCCAGATCCTCGTCGAAGGCGCATTGGATGTAGTAGCGCGAGCGGGTCATGGAGCGCATGGAACAGAGCGCGAAACCCCGCCAGTGATTGACGTAAATAAGTTCCTCCGACACGGGCCGGGTTTCCGACAGGATGCCCAGCCAGCCGAAGGGATAGACCCGCTCGTGCTCCTTAAGCAGTTTTTCGGGCATGGATTTGCGGCTGACACCGTGGAACCCGTCGCAACCGGCAATGTAGTCGCAGATCACCTCGTGAGTTTGCCCGTCCTTCTGATAGGTCAGCTTGGGCGTGTCGCTGTTCAGATCCTCGATGGCGACGTTCTCGGCATCGTAAATCACCGTGCCACCCATCTTCTCGCGCGCATCCATCAGATCCTTGGTAACCTCGGTCTGGCCATAGACCATCACGGTGCTGCCCGTGTGCTTCTTGAGATCGATGCGGTGGCGGCGCTCGCCGAAGGTGATTTCGAATCCTTCGTGGACCAAACCTTCCTTATCCATGCGATCGGCGCACTGAGCCTCGCGCAGCATGTCGACCATGCCCTGTTCGAGCACACCGGCGCGCACGCGGCCAAGCACGTAGTCGGCGCTGCGCCGCTCCAGCACGACACTGTCGATACCCTGAAGGTGAAGAAGCTGAGACAACAGCAGGCCGGACGGGCCCGCGCCAATAATGCCGACTTGGGTGCGTGTTGAGCTCATGATTATTTTTCCTCCGTTTGTTCGCCCACTTTACTCAAATTGATCGCGCGTTACATCTCCCGCGCGAGTTTGTCGAAAAACCCCGAAACCGCTGCCGCCGTTTCCAGAGGGTCCGAGATCATCGGCCAATGGCCGGTGTCGGCATAACGCCGGTTGGCCAGATCGTGCGCCGCGATGAATTTCTGGGTCTCTTCGGGTGTCGTCGCCGGCGCCCAGTAGTAGAGCGAGGGACACGCGAGTGTCAGATAGGCCTCACCCACGGCACCCGCATCGCTGATCCGCCGGACGTCACTGCCGAAGCGCCACATGGTGTCGGCATCCGCCTGTAGAACGCTGGTATAATAGCGGCGATAGGTCCGGGCATCCGTGTCCTCGTTCGCGCGCCGCCAGATGGCGTCAGTGAACACCTGCTTGAATTCCGCCGCCAGATCGTAATCCGCCGCCGAACCGGAAAAATAAGCGTCCGCCGGCGTGAGGTTGCCTTCGATGGACATCACCCCGAGCGTGCGATCCCGCAAACGTTCAGCCAACGCCACGGCAATCACCGCGCCCACCGAATGACCGATCAGACCGATGGGCCGATCCGGGGTGACGTCATTGATCAGCGTCTCGAACAGATCGGTATAGGCATCGACGGACGAACAGGCCGCGTCAGGCGGGCTCACGCCGAACCCGGGAAGATCCGGCGCGAACAAACCGAAACGCGCAGCCACTTCACTATGCAGAAGCTCGCTGAACGCCAAGCTGGAATCGGCGAACCCGTGAAACATCCAGAGCGCCGGCGCTTTGCCGAAGCCCGCCTCGTCGACGGAGCGAACAAAGACGTTCTGCGGCGCCCCAATATTCACATGGATATTCATGAAACCGCGGGACTAGCTGTTAACGGGCGTGCCGGACGCGGTGAGGTTGCGCCGCCCCCCCATGGTCCAACGGTGCATCTCCGCCTTTTCGAACAGACCCGCCCGGTTGTAAGGCTCGTTGTCGAGGAACGCGCGGGCTTCGTCTTCAGAGGCAACCTCAAGGTAAAACAAGCTGCCAATCCAGTTGCCGTCGCGGTCGAGCATACCGCCCCGGCACACCGTGCGGTCGTCGAAAAGACGCAAATAGGCCTGATGCTCACCGCGGATTTCGGCGCGTTTCTCGAGAACGCCGTCCTTCGCCCGGCAGTAGAAAAAGAAGCGGGGCCAATCCGGCTTACTCTCGAACTCGAATTGAGTACGGTCCAAGCCATGATGGAAGCCGGTCAGGATGATCTCCTCGAACAAACCGTTGGCGGCAAACGGCTCGTCGTAGACGAAGCGCTCGGCGGCGTCCCAATCTTCCAGATCGACGATATGGGTGCTGCCGGTGGCAATAGAAATGTCATTGGAATCGAGGGTGGGCCCACGGGAAATCAAACGGTCATCGAACCGGTCCATATAGGCCCAATGTTCCTCAATCAGGCCCTTACGCTTCTCCCCGATGCCGGGCTTGTTGATGCCCCAAGTAAAGAAATACATCCCGTCCCCCCAATGATCTTCGTTGAATTCAATTCGGCCTATTCGCCGGCCAAAAGTTGGCAGCCAGCCGCGACGCATTCGGCGATGGCGAATTTGGTCTTGGGGCCGAACCTACCCGCTTCATCGCCAATGTCAAAGCCGTGTTCGGCCAGATAGGATTGATATCGTTGCAGCCGGTCCCGCCCCCCCATTTCGATGGCACGCTGATAGGCGGCAAAGGCTTCATCGGCACGTCCGGCCGCCACATAGGCCGCCGCGAGGGCGTTCTGGACCGCCGCTGAATCACGTACCTCGGCAGCCTTCCGCGCGAGATCGATGGCCTCGCCCGGACGCCGAAACGCCTTATCCTCCGCCGTCGCCAGCAACCACGCCTTGGAATATAGAAAGACCGGCTGTCCGGGGATCAGGCGGATTGCCCGATCGAGGCTTTCTTCCGCGTCGGCATACTGTTTCTTGAGGGCGAATGCTTGCGCGCGAAAGATATAGATCACGGCATCGCTCAAGGTCGCCGATTTGAAACCGCCGCCCTCCTTTTCGAGCTTCGCGATGTCTTCCAATACCGCGTCCGCGTTCTTCAGCCGAAGCGCAATCCGAATGCGGAGCTCCCGGAACGCCGGATTGTCGGACAGGAGTCCGATGGCCGCGGAAATATCGTCGAAGGCCAGGGCATAGCTTTTCAATCCGTGAAAGGCCGTCGCCCTGATCCACAGGGCCGTCGCCCTATTCAAATCGCTTTGATCGTTGTCCGCTTTGAGTACCGTATCCATGTCGGTCACGGCATCGGACCAGCGCTGCTCCTGCAACGCTTTCATGCCCCGGTTGATCTCGCGCCCGGGCTGTTCGGCGCGAACCGGTTGCACGAAAAAACCGCCCCCTGCCCACAGTGCCGCCACGATCAATGAAAGGGCGAGACTGCGGGCCAGAAGCGGCTTCATCTTTGTTGAATGCCCCGGCTACTTCTTGAGCAAAGAAGGATCGTGGAGCGTCGTGTCCTGCCCCACCGGCGCGTTCTCGACGGCATCCTCAATGGAGAACACTTCGACCCATTCCTCCGGCGGGCGTGCATTCTCGTGCGGCCCCAACTGATCGAGGCCCCAGAAAATCTCAAGCGAGTGGTTATCCGGGTCACGGAATTCCACCGCCACCTGAACGCCCGCCCGGCGGCGGCCCTCGAAATCGATCTGAACATTGTGCTTCTTGAGGTGGTCCCGCGCCTTCAACACTTCGTCGATGGTGTCGACCTCGAACGCCATATGGTGCAGTTCAACGTTCTCGGCTTTTTTCTTGCCCTGCCCGACCAACGCCACGCCGTGGTGATCGTTGTTGCAGCGCATGAACACCATGCGGCCCGGCATCATGCTTTCGGGGTAAACGTCCGACACACGGAAGCCCAACACCTTGGTATAGAACTCCACGGACTTTTCCAGGTCCTGCACGATCAGCACGACATGGCCGATTTTGGTGATATTGAACGGAAGGTCTTCAGGGGTTTCCGCGTTTTTGAGCGCCACGATGTCCGGTCGCTCAAGGGCCTCGTAGTCGACAATACCTCGGGCCATTCGTTCCTCCATTTGAATACGGCGTCCTGCGCCGCGGCATAGGTTGATTCCTGGGGTTGATTCCTGGGGTTGCTTCCTGGGGTTGCTTCCCGGTTCACCAAGGATAGCGTTGTTTACAGGATGATATTTGTTATATGTATAACTAACGCCTCCAGACGGTCAATATAGGACGTTAGATGGCATCCGCCGACGATCGTACAAAGGCGCGCCGTGCGCCTGCAAACCAGCCCTCATTGGAGGGCTACCGCATCGACGACCAGATCGGCCACCAACTGCGGCGGGCCTATCAGGCGGCGAGCGCGCATTTGGCGGCCCGCATTAAACCCTTCGACCTGACCCCACAGCAATTCGCCACCCTGGCCAAATTGTGGGAACGAGGCCCATTGCCCCAGAGCCAACTGGGCCGCGAAGTCGATACACCACGTGCCAATATCCATATCATGATCGACCGCCTGCGCAAGCGGGGTCTGGTGACGACGGCACGGGACAAGGCGGACCGCCGGGTGGTTCACGTTGCGCTCACATCGCAAGGTCATGCGCTGATCGAAAATCTGATTCCTTTGGATATGGCCGCAACTACCGACGCCTCGGCGACACTCACGCCAAGCGAGGCGCGCACGCTTGCCAAACTGCTCGCGAAACTGACGTAGGTTTCTAAATTGCCGCGAGGCAATCCATCACGTCGCCCTGTGGCGCCAGGCCAAGAATGTGACGCCGGTGCCACAACGCATAGAACAGCAGCACCCACGCCGCCTGCCCATTCCGCCGCGCCGGGTTCCCCTCGAGCCCATTGAACAGCTGTGCCACCGCGTCGGGCTTGCAGATTTCGGCAATACCCGGCTGTGCCGCCATTAACGGCGCCAAGACGCGGGCCCGCCCGGCGATCCATTCGGCGACCGGCACCGTAAAGCCGCGCTTCGGGGCGAAAGGCTGCGCTTCGGGCAGCTTCCACTCCAACCATTTCCGGAGAACATATTTGCCCAGGCGGCCACGGATCTTGAGCCCGTCCGGGAGCCGCATGGCGACGTCGGCAACCTGCGGATCGAGAAACGGCGTCCGCCCCTCGACACCATGAGCCATCAAGCAACGATCCAACTTGATCAAAAGATCATGCGGCAGCCAGTCGGCGCAATCGGCAGCCTGCGCAGCCTGCAATTTCGTCCACCCCGCTTGGGCCGCGGCACTCTCGTTGGCAGCGAGCCCCGACCGCCATCCGTCGGTTTCGCGACGCAGAAGACCCAGCTCTTCCAATATTCCGCGCTGACGCATGGGCCGCCCCCCCAGGAACCAGGGCCGCAACAGCCGCCGGTACCGGCCATAACCGGCAAAAAGTTCGTCACCGCCCTCTCCCGACAGCACCACCTTCAACCCTTGGGCATGGGCAAGCGCACCCAACTTATAAGTTGGGATCACGGCATAATCGGCGGCGGGATCGTCGAGCGCGGCGGCAATCGCGGGTAACAGCGTCCAGAAATCCTCTTCGCTGACATCGACACTATGGAATTCGGCGCCCGCCGCGTCGGCGATGCGCCGGGCGGCCTCCCGTTCATCGGTCGCCCCGGTGCCCGAAAACCCAGCCGTAAACGCCTGCACAGGCTTGTCGTTCAGATCGCGCATACAAGCCAGAACGGAAGACGAATCGACACCGCCGGAAAGAAACAAGCCATAAGGAACATCGGCACGCTGGTGCATTTCGACGCTTTCCATCAGCGCCGCATCGAGCTGCGCAACGGCCTCTTCCTCCGACCATTTTTCTGCCGGAACGGCAGGCAGGGCAGACTGCCGCGACCGCCCCACAATGCGGCCCTGTTCAATGACGAGAGTTTCACCCGGCAAGAGGCGTTCGATCCCCGCAAAAATAGTCGGTGCCCCGGTGGTGAATTGAAGTTGCAGAAGTTCGCCTCGGCGGAGCGGGTCGATCTCGGGCGTCAGCAGCCCCGACGCGATCAGAGATTGCGGTTCCGACGCGAAGGCGATGCCATCCGCCGTCTTGGAATAGTAGAGCGGCTTTATACCGAACGGATCGCGCGCCAAAACAAGGCGGTTTGACATTTCATCGGCGATGGCGATGGCATACATGCCGCGCAAACGCCCCCCGAACTCCGTTCCCGTATCGGCATAGAGTTGCAACGCCGTCTCACTGTCCGAGCGTGTCTTGAAGCGCTCGACGCCAAGCTGTTCACGAAGTTCCACATAGTTGTAGATCTCGCCGTTGGCGGCGATCGCCGTCTCACGTGGCCCCTGTATCGGCTGCGCCCCGGTATCCAGATCGATGATCGAGAGACGGGTATGGGCGAGGCCGATACCTTTGCCGGCAAACCGCCCCTCGCCATCGGGACCGCGGTGGGCAAGCGCCGCCGCCAACCTATCAAGAAGCGCGGCGTCGGGCGCTCCACCGCCTTCGGTGGCAACCCCCGCAATTCCGCACATCAGCTCGTAACCTGCTCGAAGAAGTTGATGTAGCTTTCGACCACCGTCGCCTCGGTGAAATTGCGTTCATAAACGCCCCGGCCGAGAACCGCCATGTTGTGACGGAAGTCATCGTCTTCCACCGTCCGTTTAATGGCGCGGGCCAAAGACGGCACATCATCGACAGGAACCAGCAAACCGGTCTCACCGTTTTCGATCAGCGTGCCCGGTCCCAATGTATCCGTGGCAACCACCGGCACGCCTTGCGCCCAGGCCTCGATAACGACGTTGCCGAGCGGTTCGTGACGCGACGGCGAAACGAACAAATCCGCGGCGGCGAACAAGGCCTCGACATCATCCCGCCAACCCAGGAACCGGACACGGGGTTTAATCCCCAACTGCTCGGCCAACGCCTCCAATTCGCCCCGCAAAGGGCCTTCACCGGCAAGCCATAGATAAACGTTGGGCACGCGCGAAACGGCCCGCAACAACGTGTCGAAGCCTTTGTTCTCATGCAGACGGCCGAGCGACAAAATCAACGGTGCGCGCTCCGGCGTGTAGAACGTGCTGCGGGGAACCGGCGGCATGATGTCACCGCTGACGAAATTCGGGAGGTAGTGGACCCGATCCTCGCGCCAACCGTTTTTGACCAAATAGTCGGCGATGTCCGCCGTGTTGGCGATGAGGTGGTCGCAGTTCTTGTAATATTTGAGGTTGTAGTAGCCACCCAGGCGGCCGACATGCACAAAACGGCCGCGCGACTTCGGGACCGCCGATGTCGCCCTGTTCATCCAACTCAAGACGATGTCGGGCTTGAACTCGCGGATCATCCGGTCGAGGGCGAAACGCGTCATGGGATCGAAGCGGCGCCCATAGCGCAACAGGTCGGGTTCTATGCCCGCCTCGCGCAGCTTACGCGTCCGGACCTCATGGTCGCGAATGGCGACACGTTGCTGCACGCCCGCGCGGTCAAGCGCGATCACCAGCCGCGTAAAGAATGCCTCGGCACCGCCATACTGCGCGCCGGACATGCATTGCAATACCTTCATGCTGGGATCAACTCCTCAAAAGCGGCCGCCGCTTGCGGCCAGCCCCATCTTCCCTGTTTGTCGAGAGCCGCCAGATGCTGGCGGCGCCAAAGGTCGTCATTTTCCAAAAGCCGGACAGCGGCTTCCGCAAACGCCTGATCGGTCGCGGCAACGGCGCCGGTTTTCCCGTCGATCACCCGTTCCACAACCGAGCCCAAACGCTGAACCACAGCCGGCACGCCCGCAGCCTGAGCTTCCCCAACCGCCAAACAAAACGTTTCGTTGATGTCGCCTTTATATAGCATCATCCGGGCATCGCGGAACTCCTGAATGAGCTGCGGTTTCGATACCGGACCACGCAAGACAACACCGGCACTGGCAAGATCTCGCGCCCGCGCCAAGACGTTTTCCATGGCCTCGTTTTTGGCATCGCCCACCGCGCCATAGGTTGCCGCGCCGGTAAATAGATGAAGCTCCGCATCGGGGACACGGGGGCGGATATCCCGCGCCCAAAGCTCCAGCAGCCAATCCAAGGAGCGTAGTGGATTCGACGTAAAGATCGCGCGGCGTGGCGGCGTGTTTTCCCTCGGACGGGCATGCAGGAATGCATCCGCAATTCCATAAGGAATGACGATACGCTCGGCACCAGGCGCCCACGCGGGATACGTGGTGACGTGATAGTCACCGAGGAACACGATCGCCGGCTTCAGCCGCCACAATTTCGAGAGGTAGCGCCATTTCATCAAATAGCGCGCCGGATTGTGGATCCAGAAAACCGTACGGCGCGCCTTGGGCATCAACGGCAGCAACTTGTCGCCGCGATTGGCGATATAGAGATCAGCCGTCTCCGGCAACCCGTCCGAGATCGGCGCCCAATCCACGCCGTCAATCACCTCGGCCCGCGAACAATTGTTTCGCACCAGAACCTCGTGACCACGTGCGGCAAGTTCGCGGGTCAAATAGACGATCGCCGACTCGACGCCGCCCAACGGACCGGCTTCAGGGCTCCGTCCGTCAAATACAATGCCATCATCGGCAAGGACGATCCGCGCCACTAGTTGTCCTCGAGCTTGGCTTTGAGATGGGAAATCAACGGATACAAACCCGCGAACAGCGCAATCAACAGACCGTAGCCGCCTTCCCGGTATCCCTTGCGGGCGACGTAGCATTTCAAGAAACGCGAAAACAACCGCCGCACGTTGTTAGCGGTGGACCCGATCTCTCCCGCCTCGCACAGATCCTTTGCGCGCGCCGTAGAATAGGAATCGAGACGCCGGATCATATCGGAGATGTCGCGGTCGACGTAATGACGCAAACGGTTTTGGAGCTGAGGCCCCCGCCGCCCCGACCAGATCAATGCCGGATGAACCCGCTGGTCGCCCCATTGTTTCACGCCGCGGCGAAACAGCCCAGGATAAGCCGCCTTTCCGAACGACGCCCCCCAACCGTACCGGACCAGACGGTCGCCGATATAGTTATCGACGGGAATTTCGTGCCAGTCGAACTCGGTCGTGGCGATCACCTGCCGAATTTCCTCGGCCAACTCAGGCGGCACATGCTCGTCCGCATCCACTTCGAGGACCCACTCGTTCCGGCACGCCGAGATGCCGGCATTGCGCCGCGCGCCCTCCTTGTCCCAGGCGCCTTCGATCAGGCGGCTGGTGAAACGCGCGGCGACTTCTTTCGACCGGTCGGTGCACCGGTCGAGCAGGACGACGATCTCATCCGCAAAGGCGAGCTTTTCGAGACACGCAGCGAGGCGCGCTTCCTCGTTGTGAACGCTGATCACCGCGGACAGGGTCGGTCCATTTTCCGACGCGCTCATTCCTTGCGACCCTCGCATTTTTGCCAAAGCTGGCGCGCCGCGTCTTCCGCCATGTCCACCGTCAAACTATCCATCAGCGAGTCGCTGTTCCGAAAATCGAAATTCTCGGGAAATATCTCATCAAAATCCAGCTTGGTGCGCACCACCGCCGTGTGGTCGCCCCAGGGCGCATACAGGCTCTCCTGGGTTGGCCCGAACAAACCCAGGGTGGGGATTCCCGTTGCCGCCGCCAAATGCATCAACCCCGAATCATTGCCGATATACATGGCACAGCGTTTCAAACAAGCGGCAACCGTCAACAAGTCCAACCCGCCGACCAGATCGATGCGCTGCACCTCGGGTACCGCCTGAATGAGGCGTAACGCCGAGGCACGCTCCTCCGCCAGACCGAAAAGCGCAACACACGCGTTTGGAAGAATGTTGTTGGTCGAGGTCAACCGCGCCACCAAATCGGCGAAGTTCTCCGGCCGCCAGGTTTTCGCCGTCCAATTGGCCGTCGGTCCGATGGCGAGAACCGGCGACCCATCAGGAATCAGCATTGCTGCTTGCTCGCGATGTTCGTCATCGATCCAGACGGTCGGCGGCGGCGGCACGTCGAGATCCAGCACCCGCGCAAGACGCCGGATGCGGTGCATCGACCGGCCATCCCGCGGCATCCCCCGGCGCCGTTTGCGCATCAAAAGATATGTCAGAGGCGCATTGCGCAGATCGACAATCAGGTCCCAGAACGTCCCCGTACACCGCGCCCAAAGCTCGACCCAATGAAGGGACAACAGCATCTTGTTGAGTACGATCAAGCGATCCAGGCCTGGAACTGCCTCGAACAAGGGTGCGGCCGTTGCGCCACAAGCGACGGTGATCCGGGCGCCGGGATACTGGCGGATTACATGGTCGAGAAGGCCCGTCGATAGAATGGCATCGCCCACCCGTGTCGACGATACAAAAAGGATTCGTGGTGTCCTCGCGCCCTCACTCACGACCATAGGGCCTCGAAATCGATCGCCGCGGCATCCCAACCGCGCTTGGTCTGCAAGATGCGCGCATCGCGGTGCAAGCTGTTGTACAGGGCCGAGTCCTTGCCCAGCAAATCGACGGTGACATTGACGAATGCATCGGTATCGGGAACCAGATAACCGGTACGGCCGTTGTGCACGCGTTCTCCGACCGCGCCGGCACCGGCCCTGTCGGCCAGCACGACGGCAGGCAGACCGACGGCCTGGCTTTCGGCAATGGTCGATCCGTACATCTCGCCCGAGATCACGGGATACAGATGAACCCGCGCGGCACGGTACGCCGCTGCCATGGCATCATCGCCTCCGGGCGCCTTGATGATGACGCCGTCAGCGGCGCCATCCCGTGCTTCTTCAAAGACATCTTCGAGACGTTCCGGCACTTTGCCTTCCATCGCCGCCTTGGCGAGCGAGGCGGAAAACAATTGAAGTTCGGCATTTTCGCACTTCGGCCGAATCCGTTCCCGCCATAAACGGATGATCCGCTGCATTCCGTGCAGCGGGTGGGTCGTCACAACGGCGATAGGCTTAGCGGCAGGTTCGGCGGGCTCTGCCAAATAGCTCTCACCGATGCCCGGAGCGACGACGGCTTCGCGAAAGTCGCGCCAGGATTTCCATAGTCGTCTTTGGTAGGTGCTGACAAACGTTACCACCGGCTTATGCCGTTCGAGGACGGCTTGGTTGGGCGGCTCGTTGAGCATCTTGGGATGCGACCAGACCCATAGAACCATCTTGCCCGCGTCGGATAGCTCGCCGAGCAACGCCGGTTTTCGATGGGCGATCAAAACGTCCGCACCGGGTGGCCGCGGACTGTCCCAGGGCAGCCATTGCACCCCGTCGATATTCTCCATCTCCTCGCAGCGGTTGATAGCGGTCACGTCATGGCCGCGCGCCGCAAGCGCCGACGCCAGCTGAGCAAAGGCTTTTTCTGCCCCGCCCAATGGACGCACCGCGGGCGTTCCACCATCGAAAGGAATGGAGTCGTCAATCAGTACGATACGCATGGCTGGGTTATACGCGGCAGCCGCTTTCATGGAAAGAGCGAAACCCTTGATAATTTTGGGGTTTTGCGCTGCTTGCCGGATCCCGGGCACGCCCTATATGGTGATATAAGAGGCGCGTCCGGCTTGCCCCTTGGGAAATCCGCATGGAAAACACAAAATTCGCTTATCTCGAGACTCGCGGCGTAATCCGTATTGCGGGCGACGACGCGCGGACGTTTTTGCAGGGATTGATTTCCAATGACGTCGACAAGGTTTCCGAAAGCCGCGCCGTCTATGCCGCCTTTTTGACGCCTCAAGGCAAATACCTATTCGACTTTTTCGTCGCACAGGGTCCGGACGGGCCGAACGACCTGCTTCTCGATTGCGAGGCCAGCCGGTTCGACGATTTCCTCAAGCGTCTCAAACTTTACAAGCTGCGCGCCAAAGTCACGCTGAGTGATGCCCGCACCGAATTGAAAGTTGCCGCCATCTTTGATGAAGACGCCGCCGACACCTTGGGACTCGCGAAGGACGCGGGCGCCGCCGCAACCCTCGGCGGCGGTGTTGCCTTCGTCGATCCGCGCCTCGCCGATGCGGGCGTACGCGTCATTCTTCCCGCCGGAAGCAACGCGCTGGACGAACTGACGCAGGCCACCACCGACGATTATGACAGGCACCGTTTGGCGCTGGGTTTGCCAGACGGCAGCGCCGACATCGAGGTGGAGAAGGCAACGCTCTTGGAAAGCGGGTTCGAGGACCTCAACGGCGTCGACTTCAACAAGGGCTGCTATATGGGGCAGGAATTGACGGCGCGCACCAAATACCGGGGCCTGGTCAAGAAACGCCTGATGCCGGTCACCTTGGATGGCCCGTTGCCCGCGCCCGGCACGGAAATCACCATCGACGGCCGCAATGCCGGCGAAATTCGGTCCGGCCGCGACGAGCATGCCATCGCGCTGTTGCGCCTCGACGCCGTAGAAAAAGCGAACGCCGGCGACCGATTGACCGCGGGAAGTACCACGGTTGTCCCCGACACGCCCGATTGGATGAACCTGCCGGAACCTGTTTAGCGCCATGCGGTGGATGCTGTCTCAGCGAAGGAACGCCGTAGCGGCCGGCACCAGCGACCTGCCGCCCGTGCTCGCGCCGGTGTCACGCAGTTTCAGCCGTACAATCCGCAAGTATGGCCCGCGCGCCAAGGGCGTCGGCTGGTCGAATGCCGATTGGCAGCTCCGCCGGTTCCAGATTTTTGCGGGACTATTCGCCTATGAGAAAACCGGCCTGACCATCAATGATCTCGGCTGCGGCTATGGCGCCATGTTCGAGGCCTACCGCGATCTGCCGCAACTTCTGGGCGGACGGTATGTCGGCTACGACATCAGCCCGCACATGCTGGATGAAGCGCGCAAACGTATATCTGACCCGCGCGCGGAATTCATTCTTTCCCATGAAGCGACGGAAGAAGCCGACTACTCGTTCGTCTCCGGCAGCTACAATATCTGCATGGAGGCAAATGAAAGGGAATGGCTCGGCTACGTGTTCGGCAATCTCGAACAGCTCTGGTCGAAGACCCGTACGGGTCTCGCCTTCAATATGCTCGACCGCGGCACCCCGGAGAAGGCCAAAACCCTCTATTACGCCGACCGGCGCGTGTTTCTAGACTTCTGCCAGAAAGCCCTGTCTCCGAAAGCGCGTCTATTCGACGGATATTCGGACACGGAATGGACCATCTTCGTCCGCAGATAATTAGCTGAGTTCGGGCCACACCTTAGACAGCATCCGTGCCGCATTGCCATGCAGCATGCTCTCCTTGTCCGCCGCACTGAGATCGGTTGCCTGAATGGCCGCCATGGTCCGGTCGGTGCGGAAAATGGGACAATCGGTTCCCAGCATGATGTGCTCCGGCCCGAAGAACTTGGCGGCAAACTCGATGGTCTCCGTACCCAGCGACGAACAATCGATCATGACCCGCTTGAGACGCGACGACGGCAATGGCGCGTTCGGCGCGCGCACGATGGTCATGTGATCCATGCGTTCGACCACCGCCGGAAGCGTACCGCCAAGATTGGCCGCATGCAGGGTGAGATTGGCATAGCCGTCGAGGAAATCCGTCATTAGCAAGGTCACCATAGCCTGAGCGACACGGTGCTGCACATCGAGGGCGGCGCGTTCCAACAGGTTGTCCTTGTGCGCCGGCGCCATCTCGCCGGCAAGATCGCGGCGCTGATCCGGACGCGGCCCGGGGTGCAGAAATAGGTGACCGCCAAGGTCATCGGCGAGATCGAACAGCGGCCGTAAGGCCTGCGCCGATTCCAGGCTGTCGAAGTAGTTCATGGGCAGAATGGCGCCGATCAAGCCCAACTCGGTCCACGCCCGGCGGTATTCGGCAAGCACCGCCTCCATATCGGCAAAGGGCAGCGCCGCCACACAGCCGAAACGTTTGGGGTGGGACTTCATAAGGGTCGCTGCGTCGTCGTTGAACAGGCGGCACAGGGGCGCAGCCTCGGCGGCGGGCAATGAATCGATCCCGAACAACCCGGCAAGCGACAGCAACTGCGCGTCGACACCGACCTCGTCCATGAAGGACAACCGCTTGTCCATATCCACATAATCGCGGGAAAACACAAGATGACCGGCAGGCATGATCAGCCGCTCCTCCCCCTCGACAGCGACGATTCGGGGAGCCTGTTCCCGTTCTCTCAGAGCTTGGACGAGGGCATCGGGGAGGTAGTGGGTATGGACGTCGACGGGCATTGTCTCTTCGTATCCTCTCTGGATTTTCGTGGGAGCGGGGCTCTTTTTAGGAGGCCGCATTATGGGTTATGGGACCCGCCCGGTCCATCCGGCATGCTGCTGCACAAATTTGCCCACTTGGCGGGTAATGGGCCATCCTCTCCGACTACGTAAAAAAGCCTCCCACGTGGGAATTTCCCCATATTTCAATTGGTTAACGGGCAAACAACCCCTTTCGAGCCAGGGCGAACTTGTATAGTCTCCGCCCCGCTCGCCGCGATACGCGGCGCCCTGTTTAAAGCCAAGGCAAAAGCAAAGAACAATGAACGCTGCCGCCAGCACCGTGGCCCGAGAAGCGGCCGACCTCTCAGGCGAGGAATTGCGCGCCGCTATTCTGGCGTTTACCCAGAACCTGTCCATGGAAGTGACGCCGAAGATCGTCAACGACTTCCTCACCGTCAAAGACGTGCTCAAACCAGGCACCGAGATTTATGTCAGTTCCGTTCCCGGTCAGCCGCACACGGAACTCGTCGAGGCCGCGAAGGCGCTCCGCGACAACGGCTTTACCGCTGTGCCTCACGTTACCGCGCGCAGCTTCGCCGACGCAGCGGCGCTGGATACATGTTTGTCGGCGTTAGCGGGCGAAGCGGGCGTCACCCAAACCCTGTTGATCGCCGGAGATCAGGACAAGCCGACCGGCCCCTTTCATTCCACCCTGCAATTGCTGGAAACGGGCCTGTTCGACAAACACGGTATCCGCAAGATGGGCATCGGCGGCCACCCGGAAAAACACCCACGCGTCGCCGCCGACGTGCTGCGCCAGGCCATCGTCGACAAGGCGGCCTTCGCGGAGCGCACGGACGCCGAGATGTACGTCATCTCGCAGGTCTGTTTCGAGGCCGACGCCATCGAGACATGGGCTACCTCCATCCGTGCGGCCGGGGTTACCCTGCCGGTCCGCGCCGGACTTGCGGGGCCTGCGAAATTGAAATCGTTGCTGACCTTCGCCGTCATCTGCGGTGTCGGCAATTCCATGCGCGCCCTGAAACGCCAAGGCCGGTCCCTCACCAAAATGCTGTCGGTCGCCGATCCGAACGAACTGGTCGTTCAGTTGGCGACGCACAATGCCGGCATCACGCCCCCGATCATGGGCGCGCATTTGTTCTCGTTCGGCGGCGCCGCCCGCACCGCCAAGTGGATCCATACGGTGCAAACCGGAAAGTTCGACCTTAACGCCGACAAATCCGGCTTCACCGTTTCAACCGACACCTGAACGCGATACCTGCTTTTTTGCCGGTGTCCGGTTGCCCCGTCGCCATATGCGGCTGATAATCCGCCTGTGCACCTTGGGGGACATCCATGAGCCGTTACACGATTTTCATCGCCATCGTCGTTTTGACCATCGTTGCGGCGGGACTGACCCTGGCATCTTCCCTTTTCGTGTGGGCCTTTGCGCCGCTTCTCGTGCTGACACTCCTCGGAGTTTGGGATCTCGTGCAATCGGAGCACAGCATCCTGCGCAACTATCCGGTGATCGGCCATATGCGTTGGCTGTTCGAAGGTATCCGGCCCGAGATCCGGCAATATCTGATCGAAAGCGACCGCGACGAAACGCCGTTCAGCCGCGAACAACGCTCGCTCGTCTATCAACGCGCCAAAGGCGAAGAAAGCGCACGGCCCTTCGGCACGCGCCATGACGTCTACGATTCGGGTTTTATCTGGCTGACCCATTCGGCGGCACCCAAGGCGCCGAGCGGTCACGACTTCCGCGTGACCATCGGCGGCGGCGATTGCCGGAAGCCCTACGACGCCTCCATCTACAACGTTTCCGCCATGAGCTTCGGGGCCCTCAGCGCCAACGCCATCCTGGCGCTCAATACGGGTGCCAAAATGGGCCACTTCGCGCACGATACCGGCGAAGGCGGCATCAGCCGGTATCACCGCGAACCGGGCGGCGATTTGATCTGGGAAATCGGTTCCGGCTACTTCGGCTGCCGCGACGGCAACGGCAAGTTCGATCCGGCGCGATTTAACGAGCAGGCACAGGCGGACCAGGTCAAAATGATCGAAGTGAAGCTGTCGCAAGGGGCCAAACCCGGGCACGGCGGCATGCTGCCGGCGACCAAGATCACGCCGGAGATCGCCGAGGCGCGGGGTATCCCCATGGGCCAGGATTGCATTTCGCCCGCCTATCATAGTGCCTTTTCGACACCCATTGAGTTCATGCATTTCCTGCAGGCCTTGCGCGAGAAGTCCGGCGGCAAACCGGTCGGGTTCAAGCTGTGCGTCGGCCATCGCTGGGAATTCATGGCCATGGTGAAAGCCATGCTCGAAACCGGCATCCGCCCCGATTACATCGTCGTCGACGGCAAGGAGGGCGGCACCGGCGCGGGCCCGTTGGAGTTCGTCAATCACCTCGGCACGCCGCTCACGGAGGGGCTTACCTTCGTCCGCAATGTGCTGACCGGTACGGGACTCCGCGACGATATCCGCATCGGTGCAAGCGGCAAGCTGGTCACCGCCTTCGATCTCGTCTGGGCACATGCCCTGGGCGCCGACTGGTGCAATTCGGCGCGCGGATTCATGTTCTCGGTCGGCTGCATTCAGGCGCAAAGCTGCCACACCAACCGATGCCCGACGGGCGTTGCCACCCAGGACCCGCTCCGGCAACGGGCGCTGAACGTTCCCGACAAGGCTCAGCGCGTGGCCAATTTTCACCGGAATACCTGCGAGGCATTGGCCCACATCGTCGGTGCCGCCGGGTTCATGCACCCCGAAGAACTGCAGCCGTGGCATTTGATGATCCGGCAACGCACCGGCGATGTCGTCTCGGCCGAGGAAGCCTTCCCTCTCTTGCAGAAAGGGGAACTGGTCAATGGACCGTGCGAGGACAGGACCTATGCCAAGCCGTGGGCGTTGGCCCGCGCCGACAGTTTCCTGCCTGCGGACAGCTAGGACACGACATCGCGCCCGGGATTGCAGGTCGCCCCGACGCCCTCGATAATCCATCCAACGAAAGAAACGCATCCAGGGAGACCGACGATCATGGATATGGGGCTCAACGGCAAAACGGCGCTGGTCACCGGCGGCTCGAAAGGCATCGGCCTCGCGGTCGCGCATGGGTTGGCGGCGGAAGGCTGCAACCTGCATCTCGCAGCGCGCGGCCAGGAAGGGCTGGATGCCGCGGCCGAGGAAATCCGGGGCCGCCACAATGTGAGCATCGCCACCCATGCCGCCGATCTGAGCAATCCGGATGAGTTGGACGCGCTCGCGGAAGCCTGCAAGGACGTCGATATCCTCATCAACAATGCCGGCGCCATTCCGCGCGGCACGCTGCTCGACCTCGACGACCAGAAGCTGCGCGAGGTGTGGGAACTCAAACTGTTCGGTTACATCAACATGACCCGGCATCTCTACGGCCACATGAAGAGCCGGGGATCGGGCGTCATCGTCAATATCATCGGCGGGGCCGCCGACGTGGCGCCGCCCGACTATATCGCCGGCGCCATGGCCAATATCGCGCTCGTCAATCTCACCAAGGCGTTGGGCAAGGAAAGCACCTTCCACGGGGTGCGGGTGATCGGCATGCATCCGGCGGCGACGCTGACCGAACGGCTCGCCTTCCTGTTCGAGGAACGGGCGCAAAAACAATTGGGTGACAAAACGCGATGGAAGGAAGTGCTGCCCAAGCTGCCGTTCAACCGGCCGACCGAGCCTTCGGAAGTGGCCGACATGGTGGTGTTCCTGGCGTCCGAGCGCGCAGGCTACTCATCGGGGGTGGTGTACAGCATTTCCGGCGGGGTCGCGGGCGGGGAATAGCCGGATACCCGCTCAGGAGCGCGCGACCAAGTAATACCATTCCTTCTCGAGGTCATTGAGGGAGCGGCCATAAACGGCCCGGTACGATCCGCCGGTATAGACCTGTTTAAATGGCTCGACGCCGTACCTCTCGATGAGAAACCCGACGAAGGAGCCGGCGAGGAAATATTCAAACGATTTCTGCATTCCGGTCGCGTCGGGGCCGCCATATCCGGATTTCCCGTTCCGCTGATCCAGATAGGCAAAATACCCGCCGGTAAAATTGTTTGCCGTGGACATCCATCGCGGCATGCGGCCCAAGGGCGGCACATTGGCCGAGTCACCGAACCGCGTGTGCAAATAAACCGCGAGGCCTTCGGACAGCAGCCAACTGTTGTTGCTGTCTTCGGTCCAGAAATGATGGGAGGCGACGGCGTGAGCGACCTCGTGGGTCGTGCTGATTTTCATCCCGATCCGGCGCGCCGCGTTATACGGCAAAATAACCACCGACCGGCTTTCCCGCGACACCAACACGTTGTCTCTAAAGTGCCGGTAGGAGACCGAGCGCGTTACCGGATGGGCTTCGCCGGTGTTCTTGAGAATGAGGACCGGGACAAGATCCGGCGGCGCAACATTCAAAAACCTGCTGACGTTGTCGACGGACCGTTGGGCGTGATCCGCAAGCGCCGCCAACTCGGCGACCGGAACTTCATCGGTAACGAGACAAACGTTGCGGCGGAGCGCATGACATTGGCGGCGGTTGGCCGAAAGCGCGTTTGCGAAATCGAACAGCTGCTTGTCGGTCAGACGCATCGGCGCGCCGGCTAGGTGCTGCGATACCGATGTACCCGTCGACACCCTCGGCTCAGAGGTGGATACGCAGCCGGCCAGGGCGGCAGCCGCCAGAACAAGCACCGCCAGCCGCACCATCGCGTTCATCTCAACAAAGCCCCATCCGATTGCTCTCTCGATCGCCGCTTTTGACATGCCTCTGCTCCCTGACGTTCACCGGAGCAATTATACATTCCGCTTGGTTAACAAAATTTCTGGCGAGATTCCGCTATTTTCCTGAGGAAATCCGGCCCGTTCATCGCCCTCAATACAGCCCCGTTTTGACGCTTTCCTGATAGCTGGCCTCTTCGGCGTCGGCGTCATTGCCGGTCATCTTGGCCATCATGGCGCCCGCCGTCGGCAGGGTGCCGCGATCAACCTGCGCGTCCGGGTCCCACAGCCGTGAGCGGATCAGCGCCTTGGCGCAATGGATGAAGGCTTCTTTCACATGGATGATCAACGCCGTCTTAGGGACCGTGCCGCGTTCCTCGAATTGGGCGAGCAGATCGGCATCGTCGGTGATCTCGGCGGTGCCGTTGACACGCAGGGTTTCGCTCACGCCGGGGACGAAAAAGATCAGCCCCACCTCCGGGTCCTCGAGGATGTTGCGGTAGCCGTCGAGCCGGTTGTTGCCCTTGCGGTCGGGAATGATGAGGGTATTGTCATCCAAAACTTTGACGAAGCCGGGCGGATCGCCCTTGGGCGACACGTCGCCGCGCGTGCCCATCACGAGGAAAGGCGACGCCGCAATATAGGCCCGGCAATCGTCGTTGAGCCGGGTCATGGTCTTCATGGCCGCGCGTTTGGACGGCGCCCCGTACATCTCCTCCAATACCGAGATGTCGGTGATGCGGTTGGCAGTTTTCAGATCACCGGGCTTAATATCATCAGGCATTGGCCCCTCCCACGCTATGGTTCCGCCGCTACCATAAGGCGCGAAAACGGGCTTTACCACCCTAGCGCCGTATCCGCCGGATTGCCCATTTTTCGGCCTCGACCAACAGGAGGATCGAGACGGATACCGCCAAAATCCGCCCCCAATCCGCGACGCTCAACGGCCGGCTGTCGAATAGGAACTGCATGGGGGGCGCGTAGATGAAAGCAAGCTGCAGCAGGACCGTCACCGCGACGGCTAACAAGACCCAACGGTTGCCGAACAGCCCGGCGGGGGTCAAAACCGGGGCGCTCAAATACCGGGTGTTGAACAGATAGAAGATCTCGAACATCACCACGGTGGTGACGGCGACGGTCCGCGCGTGCGCGACATCGCCATCGCCGGATTGCGCCACGATAAACAACGTGAAGGTTCCCGCGATCAACAGCACCGTCACGAAGAGAATCCGCCAAACGAGGAAGGCGGACAGCAATGGCGCGCCGGGTTTGCGCGGCGGCACCTTCATAATGTCCCGTTCGGGAGGTTCGAAGGCGAGCGCCAGCGCGAGCGTTACCGTGGTGATCATGTTTACCCACAGAATCTGCACGGGGGTCAAAGGCAACGCCATGCCGAGCAGCACCGCCAATACGATGATCGACGCCTCGCCCGCACTGGTCGGCAGGATGAAGGCGATGGACTTGGTCAGATTGGCGTAAACCGTGCGCCCCTCCTCCACCGCGTCGGCAATGGTCGCGAAATTGTCGTCGGTGAGAACGATCTCGGCGGCTTCCTTGGCCGCGTCCGTCCCCTTGCGACCCATGGCAACGCCGACATCCGCCTGTTTCAAGGCAGGTGCGTCGTTGACCCCATCGCCGGTCATGGCCACCACCTGACCGGTGGTTTGAAACGCGCGCACCAGCCGCAACTTATGCTCGGGAGTTGTCCGGGCGAACACGTTCGCCTGGGCCGCCCGCTCCACGAGCGCGGACTCATCGAGGTGGTCGATGTCATGACCGGTTAGAACGCCGTCCTCACCAAGTCCCAGTTGACGGGCAATCGCCGAGGCGGTGTTTGCATGATCACCGGTAACCATCTTTACCGTAATGCCTGCCTGATGACATCGGCGCACGGCAGCGATCGCTTCTTCGCGGGGCGGATCGGCAAGACCGAAGAGGCCCAGCAAAGTAAGCCCCGCTTGAACGTCATCGAAGGATAGGCTGCGTTGTTCCGCCGGCAAGACGGCGGACGCGATGGCCAGCGTCCGCTGTCCGTTCGCCGCGATGCGCGCCATGCAGTCCTCCCAGTAGGCGGGATCGACGGCGGCATCGCCCTCCGCGGTGCGCTCGCGCGAACACATTGCCAGGATGCGTTCCGGCGCCCCCTTGACCACCAACAGCCCTTCGCCCGTATCACCGTGATGCAACGTGGCCATAAATCTATGTTCCGCTTCAAACGGAATAAGGTCGGTCCGGGGGAACTGTTCCTTTTCCACGTCTGGATCGAGCCCGGCCTTCATGGCCGCAGCGATCAAGGCGCCCTCCATGGGATCACCGCCGACGGTCCACGTGCCGTCGACAGAAGACAAGTGTGCGTCGCTGCAAAGGAGCGCGCCACGCAAGGCGTCGCGAATATCAGTACGCGTGCCGACATCAGTAGTGACGCCGTTGCGGCTAAACGCCCCTTCCGGCACGTAGCCGGCCCCACTAACCGTGTAGATGCCGTCCCGCACCGCGAGGGACTCAACCATCATCTCGTTCAGCGTCAGAGTGCCGGTTTTGTCGGAACAAATGAGCGTAACGGAGCCCAATGCTTCGACCACCGGCAACCGCCGAACGATGGCATGGCGGCGGGCCATGCGCTGCACGCCGATGGCAAGCGCAATGGTGAGAATGGCCGGCAGGCCTTCCGGGATCGCAGCAACGGCAAGACCGACCGAGGCAAGAAACATCTCTGTGAGGTCGTAGCCGCGTGCCCAGATACCGAAGGCGAACGTTGCGACCGCCACCGCAACGATGACCAGCGTCAGCCAGCGGCCGAAACCGGCCAACTGGCGCATAAGCGGCGTATCAACTCCCTGCACCTCGGCGACGAGTTTGCCGATCCGGCCAACCTCCGTCGCGACGCCGGTCGCCACCACAATTCCCGCGGCCTGTCCCGTCGTTATCATCGTACCGGCATACGCCATCGACGTTCGGTCGCCGAGATCGGCATCGGCGGCCACCGGGCCGATCGTCTTTGCAACCGGCACCGCCTCGCCGGTCAGGGCCGCTTCCTGCGCGTTTACGTTGCGCGCCTCGAACAGGCGGATATCGGCGGGAACGCGATCCCCGGATTGCAAAAATACCACGTCACCGGGCACCAACTCATCGGCGACAATCGAACGCCGGCGTCCGTCGCGCAGCACATTGGCCTGCACGCGCAACAAATCGCGAATGGCCGCCAGGGCCGCCTCCGCCTTTCCCTCCTGGATGAAGCCGATGGTGGCGTTGATGATAACGACGCCATAGATCACCGCGGCATCGACATAGTGGCCAAGGGCAACTGTTACGGCCCCCGCGGCGATCAGAACATAGATCAGAACGTTGTGGAATTGCTGTGCCAGACGGCGCAACGCCCCTCGCCGCCGCGCAAGGTCCAAGCGATTGGGGCCCCATTCCTGCAAGCGACGCGCCGCTTCGTCGGCACTCAATCCTTTGCGCGTCACGCGTTGCGCATCGAACACCGCCTCGGCAGCCATGGCATACCAAGCATCGGAAGCACTGCTTCTTTCGGCCTTTCTATTCCCTAGCTTGGTCATGAAGTACTGGTTACTGCGAGCACAAACCGTTCCCCATGACAACGGTCAACCTGCACCGGGTCAAGCGATGAATAGACGTCATGAATGCGAAGAAAAAAGGTTACCCGGCATCAGGTTTTGGCGATTGCGGTGCTTTCCCGGTCTCGGCAGGCTCATCCCCGGTCTTCTTGACCCGGGGTTCATCCTTGGTCGGGAGCGGACCGCCGATCAGGCGGATGACGATATCGTCGGCGAGGCTATCATCCGCCGGTGCCAGATCGGCGGACAAGCCGAAACCGGTCGCGACCAAATCTCGGACCCGCTCCGCCGCCAGCCGGTTGCCGGCACCGGCGAAGGCAACGCTGTTGGCCGCACCGGTCAAGGCATCGGAGGATTTAGACGAAACGGCAACGCCGAAGCCCGCCAGGGCGCCGCGCAACCGCTCGGCCAGATCCCGGCGGCCATCGCCATAGAGAATCGTCGCGCTTTTGCCCCGCAACAAGGACGTCGTCACATACGCATCGACGCGCCCGGCGAACTTGGCGGAAATATCACTGCCGAGATCAATGACCACCCTTTGTTCGCCGATGGCATCCAGCCGCTCCCGCACCTTGTCCGCCAGCACCGTATAGCGCGTGCGCGATTCACCGTAGGACCGATTGGCAACCCGTGCATATTCGTTGGCCAACGCGGTTAGCCCGGAGATATAGGCCGACCGCGCGGTTTCAATGCTCGCCGTCAATTCCTGAAGCTTGCGGCGTTCCGCCTCGAGATCGGCCGCAAGTCTCTTCAAATCAGTGCCTATCCCCGCGACCGCGCCGCGTTTGTCATCGACACGCGCGGCAAGGCGCGCGGCTTCCTCATCCAGCCGTTTGCTGCGAGACTGAAGCGCCGCATTGCGGCGGTCGAGTTCCTCGATCTGCTCACTCAATGCCATGCGCTGTTCGTTCAGTTTGTCGATCGCTTCGGAAAGCTCGGTATTCTTCGCGGTCAACGCGCTATTCGCTTGGATGAGGGTTTCGTTGGTCCGTGTGAGGGATTCGGTCCGTGCGTTCAACGCTTCGAGTTCCGCCGACTGACGCGCGACCTCGCCGGTCAGGGCGGCCCGTCCGGCTTCTTGATTGAGCCGTGCCTTGTCGGCCTCCATCTGGGCCGTGACCTCGCGGAGCTGGCGCCGGCTTTCCTGAAGCTGTGCCTCCAAGTCCGCCGACCGGCGATCCAATGCGGGAGCGACGGCGAAGTGCCAGACCGCCAGACCGCCACCCACGAGGAAAAGGGCGGTCAATAGCGACTGGCGGAATACACGGCCACCCATAGCGGACGAATGGTTGGCCCCCGTATCGGTCGCTTGCGGGGCGGGCGGCGCTTGAGGTTCAGCGGGCTTTTTGGGCGCAGAATCTGCATGCGGCGCGGCCCCGCCGGTCTCGTCCTTGGCCGGCGCGGGAACGTTGGCGCCGCCGGGTTCCGGCGCGCTTTTCGGCGGATAGAAAATCTCGCCCATGGGGCCCCTCCTCCCTAAAGGATATGGTGCCACATTCGTTAATTAACGAGCCAGCAAAAAACCCCGGATTACCGCTGTCCGTGCCCCGGTCAGATGCCAGGCCAGGCTTCGTTTTAGGCGTCGATGAGCGCCTCGGCCCCAAGCGCCGCCTGGGCCGCCGCGAGCCGCGCGATGGGTACCCGGTAGGGGGAACAGGAGACGTAATCCAGCCCGACCTTCTGGCAGAAGGCGACGGACGCAGGATCGCCGCCATGCTCGCCGCAAATGCCGAGCTTGATATCCTTACGGGTCTTCCGGCCCCGTTCCGCAGCGATCCTCACCAATTCGCCGACTCCCTCGGTATCGATGCTGACGAACGGATCGACCTCGAAGATGCCCTTAGCCTCGTAGGTGCCGAGGAAAGCCCCTGAGTCGTCGCGGCTCAGACCGAATGTCGTTTGGGTCAAGTCGTTGGTACCGAAAGAGAAGAACTCCGCCGGCTCGGCGATCTGATCGGCGGTGAGCGCCGCGCGCGGCAATTCGATCATGGTGCCCGTGAGATAAGTGAGGTCAACGCCACTGGCGGTGCGTACTTCGCCGGCCACCCGGTCGACGACCTCTTTCAGGATGTCGAGCTCGCGCTTCATCCCGACCAGCGGGATCATCACCTCGGGGATAACCGCCTCGCCTGTCGACTTCTGCACCTCGGCGGCCGCTTCGAAAATGGCACGGCACTGCATCTCGTAGATCTCGGGATACATGATGCCCAAACGGCAACCGCGCAGACCCAGCATGGGGTTGGCTTCGTGCAACGCGGCGGCGCGCGCCTTCACGTCGGCGACGTCGGCCCCGGCGGCCTCGGCCACCTCTGCCATCTCGTCATCATTGGTCGGCAGAAATTCGTGGAGCGGCGGATCCAACAGGCGCACCGTCACCGGCAGACCGCGCATGATGGTGAACAGTTCGACGAAATCGCTCCGCTGATAGGGCAACAACTTGTCGAGCGCCGCCCGGCGGCCGCTTTCCGTATCGGCGAGGATCATCTCGCGCATGTTGATGATGCGCGCCGGGTCGAAGAACATGTGCTCGGTCCGGCATAGGCCGATGCCTTCGGCACCGAACTTACGCGCCGTTGCCGCATCGTCCGGCGTTTCAGCGTTGGTGCGCACCTTAAGCTGGCGCACCTCGTCGACCCAGGCCATCAGCGTGGCGAAATCGCCCGTCAATTCGGGCTGAATGGTTTTAACTTCACCGCGGATCACTTCGCCGCGCGCGCCGTCGATGGTGATGACGTCGCCTTCGGCAATCGTCTCGCCCATGGCTGAAAATGTCCCGGCCTTGTAGTCGACGCGAATCTCGCCGGCACCCGCGACACAGGGCCGGCCCATGCCGCGCGCCACGACGGCGGCGTGGCTAGTCATGCCGCCGCGGGTCGTCAGAATGCCTTCGGCCGCGTGCATGCCGCCGATATCCTCGGGGCTGGTTTCGACACGAACCAGAATGACTTTCTCGCCCTTGGCCGCGCGCGATTCCGCGTCGGCTGCAGAGAACACCACCTTGCCGCACGCCGCCCCCGGCGACGCCGGCAAACCGCGCGACAGAACCTGACGCGGCGCGTCGGGATCGAGCATCGGATGCAGCAATTGATCGAGTTGCGCTGGGTCGATACGGCGGATCGCCTCTTCCCGGCTAATGACGCCTTCGTTGGTCATATCGACGGCGATTTTGAGCGCCGCCTTGGCCGTGCGTTTGCCGTTGCGGGTCTGGAGCATCCACAGCTTGCCCTGCTGGACCGTGAACTCCATGTCTTGCATGTCTTTGTAGTGAGCTTCCAGCCGGGCGCGCACCTGGTCCAACTCGCCGAACAATTCCGGCATGATCTCTTCCATGGACGGCAGCCCGACACCGCCGTTGGCGGCATGCTCGGCTTTGGTCAACGGTTGCGGTGTACGGATACCGGCCACCACATCCTCGCCCTGGGCATTAACGAGATACTCGCCGTAGAAGAAATTGTCGCCGGTGGACGGGTTTCGGGTGAAACAAACGCCCGTCGCCGACGTCTCGCCCATGTTGCCGAACACCATGGATTGGATATTGACGGCGGTGCCCCATTCCTCGGGGATGCCGTGCAGCTTCCGGTAAGTGATGGCGCGGTCGTTCATCCAGCTGCCGAAGACGGCGCTGACGGCACCCCACAACTGCTCGCGCGGGTCCTGCGGGAAGGGCTTGCCCAATTCCGCTTCAACGCAGGCAACGAACGCCGCCGCGACTTTCTTCCAGTCATCGGCGGTCAATTCCGTGTCGAGGGAGACCCCTTTCTGATCCTTGTGGTCGGCGAGGATGTCTTCGAAATTGTGATGTTCGACGCCGAGCACCACATCGCCGTACATCTGGATGAAACGGCGGTAACTGTCCCAAGCGAACCGTTCGTCGCCCGATGCCTTGGCCAACCCTTGGACCGTTTGATCGTTAAGACCGAGGTTGAGGACCGTGTCCATCATGCCGGGCATGGATGCGCGTGCGCCCGAGCGTACCGACACCAGCAGCGGATCGTCCGCATCGCCGAACTTCTTGCCGATAATGCCCTCGACCTTGGCGAGCGCCTCTTCAACCTGTGCATCGAGATCGGCGGGATACGTGCCGCCCGATTGGGTATAGGCGGTGCAAACCTCAGTGGTGAGCGTAAAACCGGGCGGAACCGGCAAACCGAGGCTCGCCATTTCGGCGAGATTGGCCCCCTTGCCGCCCAATAGATTGCGCATATCGGCGCGCCCTTCGGCGCCGCCGTCTCCGAAAGCATAGACCCACTTCGTCAACGCTCTCCCCCCTCGATCTTGGAAAAGTCAGCTACACGGTTCATGGTCGTTCTGATACGCGACAATAGACGCAGCCGGTTTACCCGAAGCGCCGCGTCATCGCAATTTACGGTTACCTCGTTGAAGAATTCGTCCACGGGCTCACGCAGTTCGGCGAACGCCGCCATGGCATCGTCGAAGCGTTCCGCCTTTAGAATCGGGACGATACGGCTTTCCACCGACATCAGCCGGTCGAACAAAACCTTCTCCTCGGCGTCACTGAGAATCTTGGCGTCGACCGCCGCACCGAAGGACGTTCCGTCTTTTTTCTCTTCGATTCGCAAAATATTGGCGGCGCGCTTATAGGCGGTCAGCAGATTGGCGCCGTCCTTCGTAACGAGGAAACCGTCCAAAGCCGTGACCCGGGCCATGAGGCGGACCAGATCGTCCTCGCCGCCCAACGCGAATACCGCCGAAATCAGATCGTGGCGCACACCCTGCTCGCGGAGGTGGACCTTCAGCCGGTCAGCGAAAAAGGCGAGCAAGTCATCGCCATCGAAGCTTTCCGATTTATTGGGCAAATCGCGATACAGCAGGATCGCCTTGTCGAACAATTTCAACAGCGGCAGACGCAGCTTGTTTTCTAGCACAAGACGGATGACGCCCAGCGCGGCGCGGCGGAGCGCATAGGGATCACGCGAGCCGGTCGGCTTTTCGTCGATGGCCCAGAAGCCGACCAGAGTATCGATCTTGTCGGCGAGCGCCACCGTGACGCTGATCGGCGCCGTGGGACAATCGTCGGACGGCCCCAGTGGCGAATAGTGGTCGCGAATGGCGTCGGCAACCGCCGCGTCTTCGCCGTCCTTCAGCGCGTAATAGCGCCCCATGACGCCCTGCAATTCCGGGAACTCGTAAACCATTCCGGCGGTAAGGTCGGCCTTGGCCAGCCGCGCCGCCGACCGCACCTTGTCGAGACCAGCACCGGACACGTGACCGGCGATCTCCGCGGCCAAAGACTGCACCCGGTCAATCTTGTCGTCGATGGTGCCGAGCTTGGCGTGGAAAGTGATGTCCTTGAGGGCCGGCGCGCGCGACGACAGCGTTTGTTTGCGGTCCTGGTCCCAATAGAACTGCGCATCCGACAACCGTGCGCGCAACACGCGTTCGTTCCCCGCGACCACCGCCTTACCTTCGTCGTCGGTGACCGTGTTGGCGACAACGACGAAATGCGACGCCAGCTTGCCGTCCTTACCGCTCAGCGCGAAATATTTCTGATGGGCCCGCATCGACGTGGTCAGCACCTCGGGCGGCAAATCCATAAAGACGCCATCGATGGCGCCGAGATAGACCACCGGCCATTCGACCAGCCCCGTCACCTCATCGAGCAGCGCGGGATCGTCATTGAGCGTCAACCCGGCCTTCTTGGCCAATGCCTGAGCGTCCTTGAGGATTTTCGCCTTACGCTCCACCGGATCGAGCAGGACCTTCGCCGTCTTGAGCTTCTTCTTGTAGTCCTCGAAATTCGCGACCGAAATCTGTTTCGGCGCCAAAAAACGGTGCCCGGCTGTCTTGTTGCCGCTGTCGATACCGGCGAACGACAAGGACACGATCCGGCCATCCAGAATGCATAGGATACCCTGCAACGGACGCACCCAGCGTTCGGAACGGTCGGCCCAGCGCATGGATTTAGGCCAGGGCATTGCCGTGAGCACGCCTTCGAGGAGGTCGGGCAGCAATTCCTCCGCCTTGGTACCTTTGCGGTCGATGGTCGCGAAATAGAACGACCCCTTGTCGGTTTCCCGTACCTCGAGGTCGCTTTTCTTGAGCCCGTTGCTGCGCAGAAAGCCATCGACCGCCTTGTCCGGCGCATCGGCGCGCGGTCCCCGGCGTTCCTCCGAGATATCCTTGGTTTTCGCAGGCAAACCGTCGACCACCAACGCCAAACGGCGCGGCGTCACGAAAGCCTCGGCCGTCTTGAACGTCAGCCCGACATGCTTGAGCGCATCGGTGACGAGACGCTGCAAATCATCCGCCGCACGCGCCTGCATGCGTGCCGGGATTTCCTCGGACAACAGTTCGAGAAGCAACTCCGCCATGATCAGCCGTTGCTCCCTTTGTTATGCCCCTGGCTCGCGAGCCATTGTTCGCAACAGGCCTTGGCGAGCGCCCGTACCCGGCCGATATAGGCCTGCCGCTCGGTCACGCTGATCACGCCGCGCGCATCAAGCAGATTGAAGGTATGCGACGCCTTGATGCACTGATCGTAGGCGGGCAACGCCAGCTTGGTGTCGATCAGCGATTTGCACTCGGCTTCCGCGTCGGTGAAGTGGCGGATGAGCAGGTCCGTATCGGCATGCTCGAAATTGAAGTGCGAGTATTCGCGCTCGTTCTGCAGGAACACATCGCCATAGCTCACCCCGGCGCCGTTGAAATCCAATTCGTAGACGTTCTCGACACCCTGAATGTACATGGCGAGACGCTCGAGCCCGTAGGTGATCTCCGCCGAGACTGGATCGCAGTCGATGCCGCCGACCTGCTGGAAGTAGGTGAACTGCGTCACCTCCATGCCGTCGCACCAGACCTCCCAGCCTAGCCCCCAGGCACCGAGGGTCGGGCTCTCCCAGTCGTCCTCGACGAAGCGGATGTCGTGAACGCCCTCCTCGATGCCCAGCTCGTAGAGGCTTTCGAGATACATCTCCTGCACGTCCGCCGGGGACGGCTTGAGGATCACCTGGAACTGATAATAGTGCTGGAGCCGGTTCGGGTTTTCACCATACCGCCCGTCGGTCGGGCGCCGCGACGGCTGGACATAGGCGGCGCGCCACGGCTTCGGTCCGAGGGCGCGCAAGGTGGTCGCTGGATGAAAGGTCCCGGCCCCCATCTCCATGTCGTACGGTTGCAGGACAACGCAGCCGCGATCGGCCCAAAACCGCTGCAGCTTCAGGATCAAAGACTGAAAATCGTGGCCCTTCCGGCCCTTTTTAGGAGCCGGTTTCGGGGCCGCTTTCGCGGGTGCTTTCGCCATAATGTGTCCGGGCCCGGTGGAACGCCGGGCGATAGGTAATGGGCACCCGATTGGGAGTCAAGAAATCTCCTGGGAAATGGTCGGATTTCAACCCTCTAGCCCCTTTTTCGAGCCGATTTCGGCCCAACTGCCCACTGGGGTATAGGCGCCGCCCCCTGGGCCTGCTAAGAGTGTTAACTCTTATATAAGTCCTAAAAATGCCCAGGGGAGGAAGGAATGCCGCTCAGGAAACTTCGGACGCAGCGGGACAATCAGCAATGGATGCTGGATCTGGCGCTCAACATGCGCGGCCGGGTCCAGAATTTCGAGCGCGACGAATGGGAAACCCCCAAGCGCGCGCATAATTACCGCATGCTGCCCAAAATGTGGCGCCAGAAGGCGGAGCGGGACGAGCGGCTCGGCCGTCAGGCGCAAGCCGAAGGGTTCAACGCAACGGCGACGCGGCACTACGACAACGCCATCGAAGCCTACCGGATGTCGCAGCACCCCATCTTTTACGACGACAACCCGGTGAAACTCGCCACCTACGCCAAACTCAATGAGATGGTCGACCGCCGCAGCGAAGTTTCCCCCTATCCCATCGAGCGCGTCGAAGTGCCGTTCGACGACGGCAAGACCATTTCCTGCCTGTTGCACCTGCTCCCCGACCGGCGCAAGGCGCCGTGCGTGATCTATGTCCCCGGCATGGATCAATCAAAGGAGGCGGTGCCGAAGGCGCACAACAACCCCGCCATCGCCAGGGGTATGCACATCCTGTCCATGGACGGACCTGGCCAGGGCAATTCCAACATCCAAAAGATCCGGGCGGTCGGCGACAACTACGAGCGTGCCGGTGCGGCTGTGATGGATTACCTGCAGAAGCGCGAAGAGGTCATGGCCGACAAGATCGGCGTCTATGGGGTGAGCATGGGCAGCTACTGGTCGTTGCGCCTTGCCAGCTACGATCACCGGCCGGCGGCGTTGGCGAGCGGCGTTGCCTGCTTCAATCCCAACAACACCATCTTCAGCCAGTCGTCGCCGCGCTTCAAACAGGTGTTCATGTACATGGCCGGCATGACCGACGAAGACGAATTCGACGAGATGGCGGCGGGCATGACGGTCAAAGGCTACGCCGACAAGATCAAATGTCCGACGCTTCTGGTCACCGGCGAGTTCGATCCCCTGTGCCCGCTGGAGGATGCCATCGAAACCTATGGCGATCTTACCTGCCGCAAGGAAATGTGGGTGATGGAGAACCAGTTCCATCCGCTCTGGGATATCTCAAATCTGGGCGGCATGGATTGTCACGATTATATCTGTGACTGGCTGGCGCGCGCGCTTCACGACGGTAAGACCAACGACGGCCGCATCGCCTACGTCACCGAAGGCGGCGACGGGCCGTTCAGTGATTGCGAATGGACCCCAACCGTGGGACCGGGCCAAGCTTATTTCTAGCTAGAATGGGATATCATTCGGAGTAGGGACACTCGGGCCGGGTACATTTCGTGCCCGGCGCGAGGAAATCGCCGCAGCCCGGACATTTGGTCATGTCGACCGCGTCGGGCTCGTCAGACCGCACCCGGTCGGCTTTCTCGTTCTCAACGGACTTCTTGCCGCCGAACCGGTTGAAGGCCCACCAGATGGCCGCGACGATGGCCACTAGAACAATGAGTTTGGGAAGACTGAATCCGAACATGCCGATGTTCTAGGCTGCCGAGGGGTATGTGGTCAATTTATTCGTCGGCCAGTTACTCTTCGGCCTGGGCGGATTTCCGATGTCCGGCAATCTCGTCCCAGACGATGAACGCGGTGGGAATCAGGATCAATGAGAAGGCCAATCCGCCGAGGATGCTGCCCGCCCCGAACAGCAGCACCGCCATGAACAGGCAAACGACGACCAGTAGGGCACCGAAAAACGGTTCGGTTGCCTTGGGCAGGACCCGCGACGTAGACCGCTCGCGCATCTGGCGTTTCTGAACGTCGAACATTTCCTATACCTAGAGACCGTAACGGCCCCACAAGGCCCGCTCTTCGAGGGCCGCGACCAATTCCCCGGCCCAACCGGCGGCGCCCGCAGACGGCACACCTGACCACGCCATTCCAGCGCCCAGATGCGCCCCCAGACGGCGGCGCAACCAACCGCGCCGTTCCTCCACCGGCTGGAACCGGACGTGCTCGCCGTAGCGCTCGCGCATGACGGATGTCATTTCACCAATCCCGTCGACGAGTCCCAGCTCCAGCGCCTTGCGGCCGGTCCAAAATTCGCCCGAAAACAAATCCTCTTCGGCACCTTTCAGCTTCCCTGCACGGCGCACCCTCACCATTTCCTTGAAGGTATCGTGGATATCCGTCTGCAGCGCCTCGAGCCGCCGCACGTGATCCGGATCCTCGGGCTGGAACGGATCGAGCATGCCCTTGCGCGTTCCCGCCGTGTGCATCCGGCGCTCCACGCCGATCTTGCCGATAAGATCGGTAAAGCCGAAGCCCGCGGAAATGACTCCGATGGAACCGATAACGGACGAGTCGTCGGCATAGATCTCATCCGCCGCGCAGGCCAGCCAATAGCCGCCGCTGGCTGCGACATCTTCGGCAAAGGCGATCACGGGAACGTTCTTTTCCTCGGACAAGGCGCGGATGCGTTTGAAAATCAAAGCCGACTGCGCCGGTGCACCGCCCGGCGAATTGATCGCCAGCGCCACCGCCTTGACGCCTTTAAGTTTGAAAGCCCGCTCAAACACGCGCACCAATCCGGCCAGAGTCAATCCCGGCCGTACCGGAAGAGGCCCTTGACCGATAACCCCCGCGAGACGCACCACCGCGACAACGGGATAGGGTTCGCTGATAAACGGAATTCTCATGGCGTCGGGAGCCGCTCCAACTCGTTGGTGAATTACGCCCCTAAAGTAGGCGGTTCAACGCCGTTACGCCAGTTCGGGATCGATCCGCTGTTCCCTTGCAACCGATAGAAGTTTGCTCACAGCCTGCCGATAGGCCTCGATCTCATCGGCATCGGGGAGCCTGGCGCCCGGTTGGGTGCGGGCCTCTATCTCGTCGATGAGGGAATTGAAATCGGTTTGAAGTTCTGCGCCGTCGCAATACTCAATTCCTTCGACAAGGTAGACCAACAGTTCGTGCAGCGCCTTGATCGTAAAATAGGTGTCGAATACCTCGCGCGCCAAGGCGGGATCGTTGCGCCAGGACTGATTGGGGAAATGCGCCTGCACCACCTTTTGACCGGCGCCAAAACATTCATAGGCGCCGCATCCGCTGAACCCATGCTCGGCCAACTCCTCATGAATGGCGCAGCGGTTGTCGGTCATTAGGTGTTTGCAAACTTCGCCCGCGGGCTTCGAGTAGGCAAAGGTTTCCGACTTCTCGAAGGTCGGCGCGATACAGCACAAGGCTTGGCAACGCGCGCAATCAGACTCGAAGTCGCTCTTTGAAACCACACGAACTCTCTCAGCGGAAGGTTACGAAAGTCGTTTTCGAGAAATCGAATGTCGAAAAGGTACGGCACGAAACATGGAAGTGAGAAACAGATTGTACCGGCGGCGACATATTTCTAGGCCGCACTCACAATGTGAGCGCCGCCGCATCCCGCAAAATGGCCTCCGTTTCCGAGGTATAGCTGCCGTCGTCGCCGTGCAGAACCAAGCCGTCGCTCTCCCGAGGCGGGCCGTCACCTCCTTTCCGCGCGTGAACGATGACCCGTTTTGCGCGCTTGCGGCCCGGATCCGCCCATAAGGGAAAACTCACGATATCGCCACACGCCGGGGAAAGGCCGGCGACGACTTCCTCGCGCCGGTCATAGCGATGAATAAAGGTGATGCTGCCGCCGTCGACGACGTGCGCCAGCGCGGCCGCGATCCAATCGGTGACGACCGCCTCGCCTTCCATATTGGCCAGGGCCTTCGCGGGATCGGGAGAAACCGTCCCCGCGCCGTTCGCCACATAGGGAGGATTGGCCATGACATGATCGAAAATCTGCCCCAATGACAGCGTCAGGATATCGGCACTTTGGAACCGGGCCCGCGCCGCGAGGCCCGACAAGCCCGCGTTCTCCCGCGCAAGACGCACGAGATTGCTTTGGATATCCACGCCTTCGACAACAACGTCCGCGACGCGCGCCGCCAGGCACAGGGCGGCCGCTCCCACGCCGCAGCCCAGATCCAGCACCTTTTCCCCACCGGCTGCCGGAACCGCCGCCGCCAGCAACACGGGATCGATACCGGCGCGGTAGCCGCTTTCCGGCTGCTGCAGCATCACCTTGCCGTCCAGGAAACGATCGGTACTGAGCTTTTCAGGCGCCACCATAGACATCCCTGGACTGTTCGAGCAGATATTGCGCGCGCGGGAAATCCTCGTCCGCGACCATCACCCGGCGCTGAATGGCATTGGCGCTTCCTTCGAGGATACTGGCATGAGCGTCGAGCACGACCATCCCGATATCCTCGTCGGCCAACAGGGCCCGAAGCCAGGAAATCAGAACCGGATCATTGGTCCGTAACAGTTCGACCATACCGCCCGCCGCCGTACTCACCAAAGGTTGTTCCCAAAAGAGGCACATTTGTGGCCATATCCGCCGCCACCGCCGTCGATTGACCCCCTTGAGGGGTTGACCAGGCCCGAGCCCCGCTCATATGCTCGCCGAAACCTCTTAATCATCCCGCGCCTACCGCGCAATCAATAGTAACAAGAAGGTTCCTGCTTTTGGGTGTAGTCGTCAATCTCGACGGCGGTTTCGACCGCAAGTCCGACCTCGGGGCTCTCGCGGCCCTCACGTCCGACGACCTGGTCCGCGTCAACGCCTTGATCGTACAAGCCATGGACAGTCCGGTGGTGCTGATCCCGCAGCTTGCCGGACATATCGTCGCGGCCGGCGGCAAACGGCTCCGTCCCATGCTGACCCTCGCCGCCGCCCGCATGTGCGGCTATGACGGCGACCGGCATATCGGCCTTGCCGCCTGCGTCGAGTTCATCCACACGGCAACGCTCCTACACGACGATGTGGTCGACGAGAGCGATCTGCGCCGCGGCCTCGCCTCCGCCAACGCGGTGTGGGGCAACCAGGCCAGCGTGCTGGTCGGCGACTTCCTGTTCAGCCGCGCTTTCGAACTCATGACCGCCGACGGCTCCATCCCCGTGCTGCGGGTGCTGTCGCATGCCTCCAAGGTGATCGCCGAGGGCGAGGTGATGCAGCTCACCACCTCCAACGACACGGGCACCGGCGAAACCGCCTATCTCGACGTCATTCGCGCCAAGACGGCGCAGCTGTTCGCCGCCGCCGGACGCATCGGCGCTCTGGTCGCGGACCGGCCCAAGATCGAGGAAGACGCGCTCGAAACCTACGGTATGAACCTGGGGATCGCCTTCCAGCTGATCGACGACGTGCTCGATTTCTCGGCCAAACAGGCGACGCTGGGCAAGACCATCGGCGACGACTTCCGCGAGGGTAAGATCACCCTGCCGGTCATCCTCGCCTTCCGCCGCGGCGACGACGAGGAGCGGGCTTTCTGGCGGCGCACCCTGGAAGATCTCGATCAGACCGAGGACGACCTGCCGCACGCCATCAAGCTCCTGGAAAAGCACGGGGCCCTCGACGACACGGTGGAGCGGGCCCGCCATTACGGCGCCATCGCCCGCGACGCCATGGGCATTTTCGGAGATACCCCGGAAAAGGACGCCCTCATCGAAGTCATCGATTTCTGCATCGAACGGGCCTATTAAGGCCTTTCTGCAGCCGCTTCTATTTATAAACCGTCATTACCGGGCCACTCGTTTTATTTCTGACCCGGTAATCCACCTTTACGGTATTCGCCGTTTCCAAGATGGATGCGCGGGTCAAGCCCGCGCATGACGGGTTAATCTGGAAATTCCAGGTCTTTCCAGCCTTGCCGGGGTGGCGGACGGGCGCTATAACTCCCGCCCCTGCCCTGACCCCGGAGATCCATCACATTCCGTCGGGGAGTAGCTCAGCCTGGTAGAGCACTGTCTTCGGGAGGCAGGGGCCGGAGGTTCAAATCCTCTCTCCCCGACCATTTTCTTTAAATTTTAGACCGCCATTTCCCGCTCGAGCGTCGTCACCCGGCGCATGTCGCGAGGGTACTGCAGATTGTCGAAGGTTGTGCCCCGGTGCATGGTGGCGAGGTTGTCCCACATCACGACATCGCCCGCCTGCCATTTATGGGCATAGACGAACTGCGGCTGGGTCGCGTAGGCGGTGAGTTCATCCAGCAGCGCGCGGCCCTTCTCCCGTGGCCAGCCGACGATGTGCGAGGCGTGCGAGGCAAGATAGAGCGCCTTGCGCCCCGAGCGGGGATGGCTGTGGACGAGCAGATGCTGGGACGGCGGCCGGGTGGCTTTTTCCTCTTCCGATACGTCGGTCAGGCCGCCGAGGGCGCGCGAATACCACACCGAATGCTCGGCCTTCAGCCCCTCGAGTTCCACCTTCCTTTCGTCGGGCAGCGCATCGTAGGCCGCGCGCATGTCGGCGAACTCCGTGTCCGCCCCCACCGGTGGAATGACGCGGGCCGACAGGATGGAATAGACGGCGCGGTTGTCATCGAACGACACATCCGTGTGCCACAGCAGATTGCCGTCATTGTATTTACGGCTGCGGTCGTCGGCAGGGCGGATCTTACCGTCCGGGCCAAGGTTGCTGACGTCGATCAGTTCGGGTGTCGCCAGCCGGGTCGCGCCGCCTTGCAGCATCTTAATCATCTTCAGCTTCTGCAGTGGACCGAGGGCGCGGCCGAACGCGAGCTGCTGTTCATCGGTGAGCGGCGTGTCGTGACGGAAAACAAGCACGGCGTACCTGTTGATCGCCTCAACCACCGCGTCGATTTCGGCGGCCGCGAGAGGTTTGCGCAGGTCCATACCGGATACCTCCGCACCGAAGGTGGGGTTCAACGGCGTAACAGAGAAGCCCATGGCCGATTTCTCCTTATTGGTTTTTGGCCGGTTAGCGGCAAAATGTCCCGCGACTCTAGTCGGCGCGTCCGCTCTCCGGCAAGCCGGGAGCATGGCATGTCCGATTCCGACCTTACCGCGATACGCCGACAGCCAATGAAAGGATTTGGAAATAGCCGTTTCTGCGTATTGACCCCTGAAGGCTTCCGCCCGTTTAATGGGCCGTCAGAGGAGCTTCATGCGTAGTTTCATCATCGGCTGCACCCTCGGCCTGGTTGGCGGCGTCTTGCTGGCCGCCGCCGTCGGGACCCCCAACGGACCGCCACCGGAGACTCAGGCCGCCCGTCAAACGGTGGAAGGGGCCGATCCACCCATCCGCTGGCGTCTCGTGAGCGCCTTCCCCACCAACATGTCACCGCAGGGAACGCGGGTGACGGAGCTCGCCTCCAAAATCAAAGTCATCTCGCGCGGCGACATCGAAATGAGCGTGAACGAACCGGGGGCCCTGGTTCAGTCGGCGGATATATATGACGCTGTCGCGTCCGGAGTGGTCGATGCAGGTTTCGCCAGCCCGTCCCTTTGGGCCAAGAAGTCACCGGCGCTCCAGCTTTTCGGCGCTATCCCCTTCGGTCCCGAACCGGCCGAGTTTCTTGCCTGGTTCAAGTTCGGCGGCGGCAACGAACTGTTCGATGCCATCAATCACAGCCAGAACATCCACAGCGTGCTGTGCGGCGTCGTCCCCGCCGCCGGCGGCGGCTGGTTCAAGAAACCCGTGGATGACATCTCCGACTTGGCCGACAAGACCATCGCCGTTTCCGGACTGGGGGCCGAGGTTCTAAAGAACATCGGCGCGACGGTGGTGGTGATGCCACCCGCCGACCTCGCGAATGCTCTGGGCCGGAACGACGTCGACGGTGCCGTTTTCTCCGTCCCCACCGCCGATCTCGGGCTCGGCTTCGATAAACGCGCGCGCTACTACTACTTCCCCGGATGGCATCAACAGACCGGTATTCTGGAACTGCTGATCAACCTCGAAGCGTGGAACCTGCTGTCCGACGGGCGCCGCGCACAGATCGAAAGCGTCTGCCTCGCCAACCTGGGCGACAGCCTGGCGCGCAGCGAAGCGGATCAATTCGCCGCGCTCAAATCCCTGGTTCTTCAGGGCGTGGAAGTGAAGCGCTGGAAGCCAGAGATCACGACGGCGTTAAGCCGCGCCTGGCAGGCGGTCGCGACGGTGCAAGCCGCCAAGGATAAATCCTTTAACGAGGTGTGGCAGTCTCTCTCCGCGTTCCGCGAAGACTATGCCATCTGGAAAGAGCTCGGCTATCTGTAGAACGGGAGCGCCGCTCAGTTGGCGGGAACCTCTTCCGCCGGCAATTGAGACATCTTGGCCAGCAGATATTCGAGATCGCCGGATTCCATCTTCACGCCCAAATCACCGTATTGCGTGAGGATCCGTTCGATCATGCGGCGTGTGTAGCGCTCGCGGTCGTTCTCGCCGCCGTCATAATCGGTCTCGCGTTCCACGTCGATGGCGGCACGGATGGCCGGAAACAGATGCTCCGGCAGTTTCGCTTCCTTGAATAGGCGGCTAAGCCCCAAATGCCCCGAGTCGTGGATCAAGGTGCGGGCGTTGGTGATCGGGATGCCCACCAGCTTGGCCATGGAATATTCGAAGAACGACATATCGCCCATGCATACCGACCGCAAAATAATGGACGGGGTCAGGCGGCCATGCTCGTGAAGCTGCTCGACCAGGCGCTCGACGGACCCTTCGTCCGATTCCTTCGACAGGCCGATGGTCGCCCGTTCGCGGCTCTGCATAAGCAGATCAGCGGCAAGATCCGGGGACAACTCATGCCGTGTGACCAGCTGATCGCGCAACGATTCCGAAACGACCGTGACCAGCCGTTCCGCAATGGTTACCGGCAATTGCTTCCGGCCGACCAGTGAATTTTGGATACTTTCCTTGTCACCGAAATCATCGATAACCTTTTGGAATGATTTCTCCGAGATATCGGCGCCGTCATTGGCAACCAGGCGGCCAACCGCTTCTTCGTTCCCGGTGCCGACGAGCGCGTCTGACAACTGTTCCGAAACCGACTCCCGCCCGGCAATCGCCGTGAGTTTCGCGGTATCGGCTTCGCGTATGATCTCGACAAGGTCCGCATCGCTCAGAACCTTGGAGAACTCGAGGATCGGCAAGGAAACATCATCCACGTCCCGCGCCAAAGCCAACGCAACATCCTGCGGCAGAAATGGATTTTCCTTCACATTCACGGCCAACGCCTGACGTACACGTACCTCTGCGTCCTGCACCATGACGTGGAAGATCTCCTCCGCCATTTTGCGCTCGGCGTCGGTCAGTTTTTCCGGATCGTAGATTTGGGCGACCTTGGCAACGGTCTCGGCGCGGTTATTGGCGGACGGATCGGTAAGAAGGCGTTCGACGTCCTGTTCGGTCAGCATGGGAGCGGACATTTGGGTCCCTCGGCTTGTCACGTTGTCTCAGGTTGTCCCGGGGCACCAGGTGCCCATATAAGCGCCAGATAGACGATTGGGCGCCCCACGGCATGGCCGGAATTATCCCGGGATATCCTTGAGGGATATTGGGTTTCCGGACCGGAAATATAAGGTGGCCCGGTGAGAAATTACGCCAGCCGAAACCGCCTCCGGCCCGCCGACCCATGGCGTTTTTGGATAGCGGCTATCTGAGGAAAATCGACGGTTTTCCTTGCGTTTTTGGCTCAACTGAGCTTTTTGAGGGCTACTCGGGCCCGATTTTCAGGCCCATAGAAATACCAGGAGAACATTCCATGAAATTTACCCGCCATCTGGCCTCAACCCTTGGTGCCGCCGTACTCGCCGCGGCGACACTTGGCGCCGCCCCGACAGCCCACGCCGCCGGCGATGTCGCGAAGGGAGAAAAGGTCTTCAAGAAATGCAAAGCGTGCCACGATACGACGGCCGGAAAGCACAAGACCGGCCCCTCCCTGGCCGGGATATTCGGACGGCAGGCCGGCACGGCAGAAGGCTTTAAAAGATACCGGGGCCTCAAGGATGCGGATTGGACATGGGATGAAGCAACCCTCGACGACTATCTCGCCGATCCCAAGAAATTCACCAAAACAAAGACGGGTAAAAACGCCGCGATGGTCCTGAAGCTGAAAAAAGAAAAGGACCGCGCGGACGTTATCGCGTACCTCAAGACCTTAAAGTAGCACCCCGTTACCGGGGCAGCGGCGCAGCCGTTTAGCCCCGGACCACCATCACCGAACAATCGGCGTGGCGCACCACCCGCGCCGCATTGGGGCCGAGAAGATAATCGCTGAGCTCCGGCCGGTGCGACGCCATGACGATCAAATCCACGCCGATGTCCTTGGCCTTGTGCAAGATTTCTTTGTAAATGGTGCCCGCCCCGGTGTGGATTTCGAGATGGATGCCGTCGGGGATCGCATCCTCGGCCAACTGCTCCAATTTCGTGGTCGCTTCGTCGGCCATTTTCTCATCGAAATCGGGGGGGAAATAACTTTCCACCACATGCGAACCCAATTCGGGCGTCACGTTGAGAAGATGCATTTCGGCCTTGAAGGCCTCGCACAGGGCAACCGCCGTCGGCAAAGCCTTGCGCCAGGACGCTTCATCGCTGATATCGATTGTCAGCAAAATTTTACGGTACATCTTCTCTTCCTCTCATCACCCGTGGTGACACGTTCCAGATTCACGGCCTAGCTTTCCCGTGCCGCCGGCGCGGGCGCGGGCGCCCCGCCACGGCGCATCCATTGCCAGCCGAGTATCAAAGCCAACAACACTAGGCCGAGGGGATAGACCAATTCCTTCGGCGGGTTCCCCGTCTGTTCGACATCCACATCGGTGACCAGGTCCCCGAAGTCGATTTTCGCTTGTTCGGCGGGGCCGTTGAACTCCAGATCTTCCACGAAATAGACACCGTCCGGTTCGCGCTCCAGCTTGAGGCCTAGGGAGGCCTGCCCAAGCTGGCCGCCCGGTGCCTCGAGGACGAATAGTTTGAACCGGTCGCCGTAATCGGTCTGGCGCGTAACATGCAGCCGCACCTTGCGGCCCTGCTCCACCTCCACCTGTCCGGAGACAAACCTTTCCATGTTGAGAGAGCTGTACTCGGGATAAACCATGTTGAGGAAAAAGGCGGGGCGGAATAGCGCCACCATCACCACAAGCAGCAACAACCTCTCCAGGATATTCGTCTTGATGATCAGCCACCCCTGCACCGCGGATGTGAAACAGGCCATGGCGATGAGAGACATTACAAAAATGAGAATCCCATGGAAGAAACTGGTGACACCGATCAACAGCAGTTCCGTGTTGAAGATGAAAACGAACGGCAGGATGGCCGTCCGGATATCATACAGAAAAGACTGCACGCCGGTCTTCAATGGGTCCGCCCGAGAAATCGCCGAGGCGGCGAAGGCCGCCAAACAGACGGGCGGTGTGGAATCCGCCATCAGGCCGAAATAGAAGACGAACAGGTGAACTGCGATCAGCGGCAGGGTCAACCCGGCGGCACCCCCGAGTTCCACCAGCACGCCCGCCAATAGGGATGCCACCACCAGATAATTTGCCGTCGTCGGCAAGCCCATGCCGAGGATCAGGCTGAGCACCGCCGTCAAAAGCAGCAGCGTGTAAACATTGCCACCGGACAGGGCCTCGACCACCCCGACCATGGCATTGTTGAGCCCGGTCGAAGAAACGGCACCTACGATAATGCCGGCAGAAGCAACGGCCACCGCGATCCCCACCATGTTGCGGGCACCGGCCACCAAGCCGCCATAAATCTCAACCAAGGATTCCATGAACGCCGAGCCGGCATTGCCGTCCCGGCCGGCTTTAACCAGCCCGAGAGCCAAGACGATGAGCACGGCCGCACCCAAGCCCCAAAACAGCGACGGTTGCGCCGCGGAACCCATTGCGCGGAAGGCGGCGGCAATCACGATGGGAATGAGATAGAGCACGGTCATGACCGACCGGCTCAAGTTCGCCGGTGAAATACGCGCCGCGATCATAATCAGGAACATGACCAGAATGGTGTAGAAAACGGCGCTCGATGCCGTCCACCGCTCGATCATCAGGAGGTAGACGAGCACCGCAATAGGAACGATGAAGTGAACCCCCGCCATAAAGGTACGGCCCAGTACCGGCACTTCGGATTTCGGCAGGCCAGTGAGCCCCAGTTTCATCGCCTCGAGATGTGAAACGTAAAGCAGACCGAGATAGCTTATGATGGCAGGCAGAAATGCCGCCTTGATGACGTCGAAATAACTGATGCCGATGAGTTCCGCCATGATGAAAGCGGCAGCGCCCATGATCGGTGGCATCATTTGGCCGTTTGTTGAGGCCGCCACTTCGATGGCGCCCGCCTTGACCGCCGGCAGGCCGGTCCGGCGCATTACCGGAATGGTAAAGACGCCGGTGGTCACCACGTTGGCGATGGAGGAACCGGAGATCAGGCCGGTCATACCGGACGCGAGAATGGCTGCCTTGGCGGGCCCCCCGCGATAGCGACCGACCATGGCAAATGCCAGATCGAGGAAATATTTACCCGCGCCGGCCCTATCGAGCAGCGCGCCGAACAACACGAACAAAAAGACGAAACTCACCGAGACATCGATGGGAATACCGAAGATGGCCTCGCCGCCGAGCCAATGGTAGCCGATCAAACGGTTAAGTGACACACCACGGTGAGAAATGATCTCGGGCATGGATTGCCCGAAAACCGAATAAATCAAAAAGACAATGGCAACGATCACCAGCGGTACGCCGATGGCCCGCCGCGTCGCTTCGAGCAACAACACAATACCCGCCGCGCCGATCAAGAATTCCACCGGAATGGTCCATCCGGCGATATCGACGTCGAGAAGCGTCCCGGCCCTGGTGACCAACCCCCGCCATCCAAGGAACAGATAGAGCGCGCAGCCGCAGGCAATCAGTGCAAGGGCAATATCGACATAGGATATCCGCCGGTGCGCCATCGATTTGAAGGCAGGGAACATGAGATAGACGAGCAACAGCGCGAATGCCAAATGAATGCTGCGCGCCGGCACATCGGTGATAATGCCGAAATTCAGAATGAACGGCAGGGGCGACGCGATCCACAACTGATACAGGGACCACACGGCCGCGATGATGCCGATAATAACACCGAGTGTTGGTCCCGTTTTTCGGCCCGTGTATTCGACTTCTTCGATCTTTTTCTGGATCTCGTCCTGAGAGACCCCGCTGCTTGGCGTATCGGCCATCCCTGCCCCCTTTACATCTCCAAGATTGGCCGGAAACGATCAGGTCCCGGCGCCGCGTGATCTTCACGCGGCGCCACGACCGTATCGTCAGTCAAAGGTACCGGAAATTACATCCAGCCCTTTTCCTTGTAGTACTTCGCCGCACCGGGATGCAGCGGTGCCGACAGGCCGTCCTTGATCATCCGCTTGGGATCAAGATTACGGAAGGCCGGATGCTGTTGACGGAAATCATCGAGATTTTCGAACACAGCGCGCACCACTTCATAGACGAGATCCTCGTCCACGTCGGCAGAGCTGACGAATGTCGCCATCACACCGAAGGTGGTCACATCCTGAGTGCTGGTCTTGTAAGTCCCCTTCGGGATGGTGGCGAAAGCGTAGTAAGGGAACTTTTCGACCAAGCCTTTTTCGACGCCGCTGTTGAGATCGATGATCTTCGCACCGCAGCCGTCGGTGGCAATGGCAACACCGGCATTGGGCACACCAACGGTGTAGCCGTATGCGTCGATCTTACCGTCACAGAGTGCCTTGGACTGCTCGGTCGACGTCAATTCCGTTGCAACTTGGAAATCACCAGTGGTGGTTTTGTGCGCCGCCATCAAGACTTCCATGGTGCCGCGTTGGCCGGAGCCGGGATTGCCGATATTGACCCGCTTGCCCTTTAGGTCGTCCCAGCTGCGAATGCCCGATTCACCGCCGACGATGATCTGGAACGGTTCCGGATGTACCGAGAATACGGCACGCAGCTTGTCGAACTTGTTGCCTTCGAAGCGGCTGGTACCGTTATAGGCATGATATTGCCAGTCCGACTGAGCGACACCGAAGTCCAATTCGCCGGCACGGATCTGATTGATGTTGTAAATGGACCCACCCGTGGACGGCGCGGAACAACGGATGCCGTGTTTCCGGCCGCTTTTGCGTCCCTCCGCAGCTTCGCGGTGGACCTGACGGCAGATGTTATTGCCGGTCGCGAAGTAAACGCCGGTCGGACCGCCGGTCCCGATAGCGATAAAACGCCGCTTGCTTTGGGCGTCCGCGTCGCTCGCACTCATCAAGAACGAGCCGACGGCAAGCCCCATGGCCAGAGCCGATATTGTGATCTTGTTTCTCATGTCTGATTGCTCCTGAATATGTCACCTAATTTGTTCGAAAAAGGACGGGGCAACGCCATTCCTATTTCTTGAGGCCCAATACCAACGATCCGCATGAGCGATAGCTTGCGGACCGACAGATGCATCATTTTTTAAGGGCTTGACCGAAACGAAAACACCCGCCGATGGCGGAAACGGACACAGCGATGACGACTTCGTGCCGATCACGAACGTTCTCCCTGGTACTGGTTTACGATCTACTTCTTCGTTCTCTTGGCGTTACAACGGGATAAGCGTAAACCAGCCTTCGTTCGCGGGACAACCCCCCTTCGACTCTTGAGTCGAAAAAGGTAAAAGCCGCGGCGTATATTCAAAGTTGCTTGAAAATGGGACGGCACCCCGCAAATCGCGTCAAGACGCGGCGATCGCGGTGTCCACCGCATCGCTCAACCGATCAACAATCAAGGCAATATCATCGGCAGTGGCGATAAAAGGCGGCGCCAATTGGACGTGAACGCCGCGTACGCCGTCTACCGTCCCACCCATGGGATAACAGATCAAACCGCGCTCGAAGGCCGCTTTCTTGACGCGCGCATGAAGCCGCCGGGCGGGATCGAACGGTTCCTTGGTGTCGCGATTTTCAACCAGTTCGATTGCCTGAAACAGACCCCGCCCGCGAATATCGCCCACATGCGGATGATCGCCAAACCGCTCTACAAGCCGATCGGTGAAGTCGCGCCCCCGGGCGACGACATTGGCAAGCAGATCCCTCTCATGGATGGCGGTCAACACCGCGAGACCGGCCGCGCACGCGAGCGGATGTCCCTGATAGGTATGGCTGTGCTGAAAAAAGCCACTTCCCCCGGCAATGGTATCGACAACACGCCTGCTGGCCAGCACGGCACCGAGGGGCACGTAACCACCCCCGACGCCTTTGGCGACGGTCATGATATCTGGGATCATGCTTTCCTGTTCGCACGCATGTAGCGTTCCCGTGCGGCCCATGCCGCACATGACCTCGTCGAGGACCAGCAACACGCCGTATTTATCGCAAATCTCGCGGATGCGCTTGAAATAGCCGGGAACGGGCGGCACGCAGCCGGTTGTCGACCCGACCACCGTCTCTGCGATAAATGCCGCGACCCGGTCGGCACCAAGTTCTACGATCTTGGCTTCCAACTCGTCGGCGGCACGCAATCCGTACGCCTCCTCGGATTCACCGGGTTGCTGATTGCGGTAGGCAAAACACGGTGCGATGTGATGGGCCTTGAACAGCAACGGCGTGTAAGGCGCGCGGCGTTGCGCATGGCCACCGACCGCCAGGGCGGCCAAGGTGTTGCCATGAAAACTTTGACGGCGGGCAATGATGTACTCGCGTTGGGGATCGCCGTTCTCGATGGCGAATTGACGCACGAGCTTCAATGCCGCTTCGGTTGCCTCCGACCCACCACTGACGAAAAACACTTTGTCGATACCTTCGGGCGCGTCGCGGATAAGCAGATCGGCCAGGCTCTCCGCTGCCTCGGACGAAAAAAAGGACGTATGCGCATAGGCAAGTTTCGCGGCCTGCGCCTGAATGGCGGCAATAACGTCGGGATCACCGTGACCGAGACAGGACACCGCCGCGCCGCCCGAGCCATCGATATAGCGTTTACCGGCGGCGTCGATGAGGTACATCCCGTCGCCGCTGACGGCGATCGGCGGAGTTTCATCCAAGCGTCGGTGCAAAACCCGTGTCATTTATCGAAGCGCCCCTAAAAACGCCTTTTTGACCAGCGGACAATGGACGGCACGCGATTGCCGTTCCGGAATCGACTGATTAGGATGGCGCGCCGGCCTTTAGCAAGGCGACACACCCGCCGGCTCACCAACCCTAAGAGATTTATAATGGACCTCAAAGATCATATTCGCGGCATTCCCGATTTCCCCAAACCCGGCATCCTGTTCTATGACATCTCTACCCTGCTCGCGCATCCCGACGCTTGGCAGGTGGCCATGGGCCGGCTTGCCAAAGAAGTCAGCCGTCATCAACCCGACGTTCTCGCCGGCATCGAGTCGCGGGGGTTTCTGCTCGCCGCGCCACTGGCGCTGAAACTCGGCCTCGGCTTCATCATGGTCCGTAAGAAAGGCAAGCTGCCGGGCGAGACGATCCCCTTCGAATACGAACTGGAATACGGTACCGACACCGTCGAGGTTCAGGCGGACGCGGTCACACCTGGACAAAGAATTGTGATTCTCGACGATCTTTTAGCTACCGGCGGCACGATGGCCGCGGCGACGAACCTGCTGCGCCAAGTCGGCGGCGAGGTTGCGGGCGCAGCTTGCTTGATCGAGCTCACGTTTCTCAAAGGCCGAGAGAAAATCGATATCCCGTGCTCGACCCTGGTCAGCTACAACGAATAGAAAAAAACCGGCATAACGACATACAGGAGGAAATTTCCACCATGGACAATGACGCCAAGAAAATCGCCCTGCGCATGATCCCCTACGGCATCTATGTGATGACTGCCGAGGACGACAACGGCAACGTCGCGGCAGCGACGGTCAACTGGGTGACCCAGACCGCATTCGCACCGCCCTTGGTGGTGGTGGGCGTAAAGGCCGATTCCGGTGCCTATTCCCTGATCAAGGAAACCAAGACCTTTGCCCTCAACATGCTCGGCAAAGGGCAGCAGGGAGCCGCTTTCGCCTTTTTCAAACCCGCCGAGAAAGATGGTGACACCATCAGCGGCGAAGCGTACCACCGGGGTGCCAACGGCGCGCCCATCCTCGGCTCGGCCATTGCCAGTGTCGAATGCTCGGTCGTCGAGATCGTCGAACGTGGCGATCATCACATCGTTATCGGCGAAGTCACCGAAGCCAGCCTGAACAAGGCACCGGAAGGACGCCCCGACGAAGCCATCCTCGAAATGAAGGATCTGGGCGACAACGTCTTCTACGGCGGCTAGCGGGTCCAACCTCAACCGAAAAAGCCAAAAACAAAAAGATCGCCATCGTTCCACCCAAATTGTGGTTTAATCCCGACTGTGACGGGACATCCCCTTTTTGGGCCCATTTTGGGTGGAGCATTTCGATGGTCAGCGATCCCTATTCACAGCTTCGGCAAGCCATGGTGCAAATCATCGCCGCGCACGCCGACGCCACCAAAGACGAAACCGGCATCCCGACCTTCGACGCGCGTATCCTTGCGGCAATGGAAGAAGTGCCGCGCCATGCCTTCGTGCCGGCCGAAATCCGCGCCTACGCCCATGTCGACGGCCCACTGCCCATCGGTCACGACAAAACCATATCGCAACCCTTCATTGCCGCGTTGATGACCACGCTCCTGGACCCGCAAAGCGGCGACACCGTGCTCGAGGTCGGTACCGGGCTCGGCTATCACGCCAGCGTCCTTAGCCGCCTCGCAGACAAGGTCTATTCCATCGAGATCGTCGAGGAACTGTCCCGTCAGGCCGCTATCCGGCTGGGGGAAGTGGGGTGCGGCAATGTCCAGTTGCGGGTCGGCAACGGCTACCACGGCTGGCCCGAGAACGCGCCTTACGACAAGATCATCGTCGCCGCCGCGCCGGAGCTGATCCCGCCGGATTTGCTGCAACAACTCAAACCGGGTGGGCGCATGGTCATCCCCGCGGGCCTGGATGCCGCACAGCAGTTGATGGTGGTCGAAAAGAACCCCGACGGAAAAATCAAAACACGCAGCGTCCTGCCCGTCCGCTTTGCCGCCATGGAAGGCGTCGCGGGCTTCTAGCCTTCAGGCGATCGCCACGCATTCGATCTCGATGTCAAACGGCATCGGCCACGACCCGACCGTGACGAAGGTACGCGCCGGCGGTTCGCTCGAAAAATATTGCCGGTAGATGTCGTTGACTTGGTGAAAATAGCCCGAGTTGGTGCAATAGACCGTCACCTTGACGACCTTGTCCAGGGATGACCCCGCGCATTCCAAGACATATTTGACGTTTTCGAGGGATTGGCGGGTTTGCGCCTGGATATCGCCGCGGATCATCTCGCCGGTGGCGCGGTCGATGGGCGGCAAGCCCGACACATAGACGAAGTCCCCGGCCTTCACACCCATGGAAATGGGCACGACGGGGGTGCCGTCCTCCCGCAGCGGCGTTTTCATTTCCGGCACATCGACGATCTCTTTTTTCACGGCACATTTCCTCCCTGCCTTGAACCGATCCATGTGGTGAACAGCTTGACAGCCTCCGAACGCGGACGCCACAGTTCCTGTTCAATTATAAACAATCGAATACAAGGAATATCAGGGGAGGCGGCCATGCGCATCGGCAGTTACATCCATGAAGGAAACCGGAGCTACGGCGTCGCCGTCGAGGACGGTATCGTCGATATCGGCCGCCGGCTCGGCGACAGCTACCCCGATTTGTTGTCGATTCTGTCATCCTACGCGCTCGACGAAGCCTATGACGCGGCGGCGGGCCAATCCGCCGATTTCGGTTTCAATGACGTCACCTACCTGCCGCTAATTCCGACCCCGGGCATCATCTATTGCGCGGGCATCAACTACATGGACCATGTCATCGAGACGGGCCGTAACAAACCCAAATACCCGGTCGGTTTCGAGAAAATCCCACAGGCCATCGTCGGCCACGATCAGCCGCTGGTAAAACCCAAGGTCTCAGACGCCTTCGATTTCGAGGCCGAGCTGGCGGTCGTCATCGGCCGCGGCGGCCGCCACATCCCCATGGAAAACTGGCGCGACCATGTCGCGGGCTACACCTGTTTCATGGACGGCAGCATCCGCGATTTTCAGAAACGCAGCGTCGATCAGGGCAAGAACTTCAACCGTTCGTCCAGTTGCGGGCCGTGGCTCACCACCCTCGACGAAGCGCCGGAGAAATTCGAAGACATCAAGCTCACCGGGCGGCTCAACGGCGACGTGATGCAGCAATCGGACGTGGGACAGCTCGTGTTCTCCATCCCCGAAATGATCGCGTACTTCTCTCAAATCTGGGAGTTTGCCCCGGGCGACATCATCGCCACAGGCACGCCATCCGGTGTCGGCGTGCGCCGCGACCCACCGGTCTTCATGAAGGAAGGCGACGTGTTCGAAGTGGAACTGTCGGGGATCGGCGTGCTGCGCAATCCCGTCATCAACGAACGCTAACGAAGGCCGCTTTTTTAGGCCGCCATCGCTTTGGCCTGAATTTCCTGGGCTTCCTTGCAGGCCGGGCGCGCGAGACACCGGTCGAGCCAGTCGGCGACGTGCGGATAAGCGCCGAAATCAAACTCGACACGCTTCAGGACACGCGCAACGCACGAGACGTTGAGGTCGGTAACGGTGAAGCGCTCGCCCAACAGATACTCCTTGTCAGCCAGTTCGCCGTCGAGCACCGCCATCGGCGCTTTCACCGCCTCCATCGCGGCGGCAACCTTGTCCGCCGGGTGCGGATGCACGCCGGTCGCGTTCTGGACCAGAACCACACACGGCTCCTCCAACCGGGTGAGCGCCCACATGCTCCATTGCATCGCCAGCATCTCCTCTTCGAGGCTGTTAGGCGTCAACGGGCCGGGGTGTTTGCGCGCCAGATAGAGGTTAATGGCGAGAGATTCCCACAACACGAAATCGCCGTCCTCGATGGTCGGCACGGTGGCGTTCGGATTGAGCGCGAGATAGGCGGGTTCCTTCGTCTCACCCTTGCGGAAATCCACCGGATCGAGTTCGTAATCGAGGCCCAGTTCGGTGGCCATCCAAATGGTGCGTATGGTACGTGATGCAGGCGTTCCGTAGATCGTGAGACGAGACATGTTCCCTGTTCCTGTTCTTATTTCGCGCAAACTGGGCAAGACTATAGGAACTCCACGGAGTTCTGTCAGCAAGATCGGTGTGGGCAAATCCGCCCGAGTGGGATCACGTGGAACTTACCATCAAGTAGGTGGATTATTGGCCCACCCCTTGGCACAATATCCGTCAAAGGGAGAACGAATAAGGTGAGGCTATTATGCGCCGCTTTTTGCACATCAATCTCAAGGACCGGTCCATCCGCACCGAGGAAATCGAGGGCGAAGCGATCGTCCGCGGCGGCCGCTGGCTGATCGCCAAGACGCTGCTGGAACAAGGCAAGGCCAAGGTCGACCCCCTGTCGCCTGACAACCCGTTGATTTTTTCCGCGGGCGCTTTTGCGGGCTCCAACTTCTCCAACGGCAATCGGCTGAGCGTCGGCTGCAAAAGCCCACTGACCGGCGGTATCAAGGAATCCAATGCGGGCGGCACCTTCGCCTTTGCCCTCGGACAGATAGAGATCGCCGGGCTGACCCTCTATGACGCCTCCGACGAATGGGTGGTGATCCGCATCCCCAAGGAAGGCGACATCACCTTCAAAAGCGCCGAGCCCTACATGGGCAAGGGCAATATGGAAGCGGCCCAGCTTCTGTTCGAGAAGTACGGCGAGAAAGTCAGCCTCGGCATCTGTGGGCCGGTGGGCGAGTATCTCGGCCTAATGGCGGGGATCGCCTTCACCGATCCCGAAGGCCGCCCGGTGCGCATCGCGGCGCGCGGCGGCGTCGGCGCCGTCATGGGCAGCAAGAAGGTCAAGGCCATCGTTGTCGACCGGGACAAGATGCCGACGTTCCACGACCGCAAGGCGCTGATGGGCTCGGTGCGGGAATACGGCAAACGGTTGAGTGCCGATCCGGCCATCGAAGCGTTCCAGAAGTTCGGCACCGCCATGGTCGGCGACCTGACCAATCAGATCGGCGGCCTGCCCACCCGCAACTTCAGCGCCGGACGCTTGACCGAATCGGACGAAGGCCCGCTTAAGCTCGGTGGCACCTATATCCGCGACCGCAATTTGGCGCGTGGCGGCGAAACGACCCACGCCTGTATGCCCGGCTGTATGATCAAATGCAGCAACATTTATGTCGATGAGAACGGCAAGGAGATGGTGTCGCCGCTGGAGTATGAGACCCTCGGCCTGATGGGTAGCAATTGCGGCCTCACAGATCCCGATGATGTGGCTTACCTCAACAATATCGCCAACGACCTCGGGATCGACACCATCGAAGTCGGTGCGACCCTCGGTGTCTTGATGGAAGCGGGCGAAGGCAAGTTCGGCGATCCCGGCTTCATGGAACAGGCGCTGGAAGATATCCGCGCCGGCAACGAACGGGGCCGCATCCTCGCGCAGGGTACCGCGCGGGTCGGTGACCATTACAAGGTCGCACGCGTTCCCGTGGTCAAGAAGCAGGGGATCAGCGCCTATGACCCTCGGGTGGTCGAAGTAACCGGCATCTCCATGATGGTAACGGCGCAGGGCGCCGATCATACGACGGGCAATATCCCGGGTTATGACTGTGTCGGCAAAAGCACCGAGGAACTGACCGCCGCCAGCCTGGAAATCCAGAGCCTATGCGCGGCTGCGGATTCCATCGGCATCTGCCTGTTCGGACGTTCGGTGACCAACGAGAGCGCCGATCTCATCGTCGGTGCCCTCAACAATGCACAAGGCACCAATTACGACGCCGAGTTCTTCAAACGGATGGGCCGCGAAGCTCTCGCCATGGAGTGGGAGTTCAACAGACAGGCGGGTTTCACCGAGGAAGATGACGAATTTCCAGAATTCTTCTTCACTGAGCCCCTCGCCCCGTCGAACAAGACCCAGCGCCATCGCGCCGCAGAGGTCAACAAGCATCTGCACGCCCAAATGGCGGAACTGGGGAATCCAGTCGGCGAAGACAAGACAGCGGCCTAAGCCACCAACCACGCAAAAGAAAAGCCGGGGCGCATCATGCGTCCCGGCTTTTGCCTTTCCGTTTGCCGCGGGTCACTTCGTGGCCCCTCACTTCATGGTATGGACCAGGAAGAGGGCAATCTCGGGGAAAAACAGAAGCAGTGCCAAACGGACAAAATCCGCCCCCATGAACGGCAGCACACCCTTGTAGATCTGCGGCAGCGAAATATCCCGCACCATATTGTTCATGATAAAGCAGATCATGCCGATAGGCGGCGAGATCAAACCGATTTCCACGGTCATGACGATCAGTACGCCGAACCAGATGGGATCGAAGCCGAGCTGCACGACCACCGGGAAGAAAATCGGGATGGTCAACAAGATCACCGCCAACCCATCCACGAACATGCCCGCCAGAATATAGAAGGCCATGATGACCATCATGATGCCGATTGGGCTGAACGGCAGACTGGTCAACAGCCCCGCCAGGAGCTGCGACGCCTGGGTCACCGCCAGGAAGTACTGGAACAGAAACGCGGAAACCAGAATGAAGAAAATGGCCGCCGAGGTACGCAGGCTTTCGACCAGCGCGTCGACGATCACCTTCCACGTGAGCCGACGGCGGGCAATGCCGATAATCAACGCGCCGAGCACGCCGAGGCCCGCCGCCTCGGTAACCGTCACGAACCCGCCGTAGATGCCGCCCATCACGAGAACAAACAGCAAGATCGTCGCCCACACGTCCTTGAGGCTGTCCCAACGCTCGTGCTGACTGGCCCGTTCGCCGCGGGGCATCCAGCTTTTCTTCGCGCGATAAAGGATCTGGATCGTGAGGCAGTAGAGCGCGACGGTCAAAATTCCGGGAATGATACCGGCGATGAACAAGGTCGCCACATCGGTCTCGGTAAGGATGGCATAGAGAATGAACATCACCGAGGGTGGAATCAAAATGCCGAGGGTGCCGCCGGCGGCAATCACACCGGCCGACATTCCGGGGTCGTAGCCGATCCGCCGCATCTCCGGCAGCGCCACGTGGGTCATGGTTGCCGCTGTCGCAACAGATGAACCGTTGATCGCGGCGAACCCACCGCACGCAAAAACAGTCGCCATCGCCATGCCGCCAGGCAAATGCCCGAGCCACGCGTTGGCGGCGCGGAAGAGTTCTCTCGACATGCCGCCGGCACTGACCAGCACGCCCATGAGAATGAACATGGGAATAACGCTGAAATTAAAGTTGGTGACCGTACGGATCGGCGAGTCGATGAGAATGCCGAGTGCCGGTGTCCAACCGACAAGATAACCGAATCCAACAACCGCCACCGAGCCGAGACAAATGGCGACGGGGACGCGCATCAACATGAGGACGATGACGGCGATACAGCCGACTGTCGCGACGAGAGTTGCTTCATCCATTATTGGGGATCCTTATCGCCGCTCGAAGACAATTTGGTACCACCGCAAGGCGGCGGTAATCACCGCGGCCAAAATCCCGACGGACGCGAGTGTGTATCCGGTCCACAGGGGAATCGCCAAATCGTTGGAGATTTCGCCGGCCTCGAGGATGTCGAAGACCTTGAAGGTAATGGCGTAACCGAAGGCCGCCATAAACAGGAAATTGATGGTATACCCGACCAAATCGAAGATACGCCGCATTCGGTCAGGCCCGAAGGTATAGAGAATGTCGACCGTGATATGGCGGTCGGCATAGGTCGCCGTCGCGATCCCCCAACAGATAGCAATACCCTGCATCATCTGCCCGAGCACGAACCCGTCGGGGATGTGGGTGCTGAAAAGATACCGGAGGATAGCTTCGGTAAAAGTGATGATGGCGAGAAAGCCAATAGCGTATCCCGCCGTCTTTTCGATTATTACGATGACCTTGGTCACGGTCCCTGCGCCCCTGTCAACAGAGACGGCGCCCGCCGAGGAGTACCCCAGCGGGCGCCGCTGTTGAATGCCTTAGAACAAGGCGTCTTCTTTTTTGAGTTCGTCCTTCATTTCTTTCAGGACCGTATCCGGATCGAAGCCGGCCTTTTTCACCGACTCGCGCCACTGCTCGACGACAGGCTCGGCCGCGGCGAACCACAGCTTCATTTCGTCTTCGGTGGGCTGATACCAGGTGTGACCCGGCAGATTGATTTGGGCATCGTCGAGATCCGACTTGGCGTCGTTGTACCAGAAGCGATAGACCTTCGCCGACGCTTCCGGCGTGCAGTTGGCGTCAATCGCGCGGCGTTGATTTTCATCCATGCCGTCATAGATGAACTTGCTGATGCCGTGGGTGAAGGTCGACACATAGAGCGGTGCCACCAACGTGTATTTGACCACTTCACCGAAGTAGAAAACGCTGGTCTTGGCGATACCGTCGATGGTCACGGTGATACCGTCCGTGATGCCTTTTTCCAACGTGTCCTTGGCTTCCATGATCGGCACCTGAACCGGGTTGCCGCCGATCGCGGTGATGAAGCGCGACATGGTCTGGTTAGCGGACCGCATGTTCAGGCCTTTCACGTCATCAGGCACACGGACCTGCTTTTTGGTCGTGTGAATGGTACCGATGTCATGCGTGAAGACGTGACACACATAGTGGTCCGGCATCTCCTTCGCTTCGTACTTGGCGTACCAGCGAGTCAATGCCCGGGCGCCGGCAAGGCTGTTCTTGTTGGTGAACGGCAGGTCGGACGCGCCGAGAACCGGGAAGCGGCCTGGCGTGTAGCCTGGGTTGATCAGGCCGAAGCCGGCGATGCCGCGCTTGACCATGTCATAGTGGTCACGCCCGGAGCCGAGTTGGCTGGACGGGAACAGAGTTACGGTAACCGAACCACCGGAGGCCGCTTTGACGTCCTCCGCCCATTCCTTGTAGCCGGGCGTCAGCGGGTGGCTCGGCGGAACCCAGTAGCTCAGCTTGATGTTCACGTCCTTGGCCTGCGCGGTCATGCCGCCCAAGGTGAATGCGAGCGCGCCCGCAGCCATTAGAAGTTTATGCTTCATGGAAAACGTCTCCCTAATATGACGATGCTCTAAAGCACTAAGTTTTAGAGCATGTTGTTGTTTGTGTTACGGCCTCTCCGTCAAGTTGACAGCAAACCGCAACTGCGGCGGACGAGTCAAGCGCGATACCTCGTTTAGAGCGGGAGAATCCAAGGCAAAGTGGGATTTTTGACGGCGCGGCACCTCAAAAGATCGCGTATACGGTGCAAATCGGTTGTAACAGCCCCGGATTTCCACGCTCCCACCGTGTGAGCCGGCCCCCGGCCCGTTTTTGCGACACCCTCGAAAACGCCAAATGCTAGGGATTCTGCCCACTTTCGGGCGGGTAAATCCGGATTTACGCCCCCTTAACCCGCCGAGAGGGACAATTTTGTCTCACCGGTTTTAAAGGTCCAGGGAAGCGAACAAGAGGTGTGCCATGAGCCCCGAACAGCAGAGCACCCAAATTCAGCGCGATTTGAAGACCGCGGTATCGCATCACAATTCTGGCCGGCTGGCGGAAGCGGCGGCCATTTATGCACACATCCTCGCGGCAAGTCCCGATCATCCCGTGGCGCTACGGCTTTCCGGTCTGGCTGCCGTACAGCAGGGCAAACTGGAAGCGGGACTTGATCGCCTGTCGCGCGCCGTCGCGATGGCCCCGAACTCGGCGGAAGCCCAAAGCAATCTCGGCACGGGCATGGTCGCGGCCAAACGTTTCGACGAAGCCGCCGACGCCTTTCGCCGCGCCATCAACCTCAACCCGGCCAACGCAGGCGATCATCACAATCTCGGTGCCGCCCTCATCCGATCCGGCAAGTTCGACGAAGCCGTGAAAGTACTGCGGACCGCAATCGACGCACATCCCGACAACGTGCTGCTGTTGAACAATCTAGGAAATGCCTACGTCCAGCTTAAGGAGTTCGAGCGCGCGGCTGATACCTATGCGACGGCGACGCGCATCGATCCCGGCTATGTCGACGCTTGGTACAATCTGGGCACAGCCAATCTCCGCCTCAATCGACCGACCGAAGCGACGACGGCGTTCGTCGAAGCGGTTCGGATCGATCCACGCCGTTCGGACGCCTGGTACAACCTCGCCGCCGCATATAAACGCGACGGCCGTTTACCCGACGCACTTGAAGCCTATCGGGCCTGTCTCTCCGCGAGGCCAGAGTTTGCGCAAGCCTGGGTTGATTTCGGCCTTGTGCTGGAAAAAGTGGGACACGCCGAAGAAGCGATGGCCGCCTACCGTCGCGCGATCAGTATCGACGCTGAAAACGTCGACGCGATGAACAATCTGGGCCACGCCCTCGGCCGGGCCGGCAAATTCGCCCTCGCCGAAGAGACATTGCGCGATGCCATCGATATCGATCCGGAATCGCCCGAGTCACGAAACAATCTCGGCGTTATCCATCAGATGATGGGCGACGTGGACGAGGCCATGAAGGAATTCCGCGCGGCACTGGAACTCGATCCCGATAAGCTGTTCGCCGAGAAGAACCTGCTCTTCGCCGCGCTCAACCATCCGAACCTAAGCAGCGAAGAACTGCTCGACATTCACGTGGAACAGGGCCGGCGCCACACGCAGCCCGGAACCGAAACGAAATTTGCGAGTCGTGTTGCCGACCCGGATAAACGCCTGAAGATCGGCTACCTCTCTTCCGATTTTCACGACCACCCCGTCGGGCACAACATATTCCCGCTTTTGCAACATCACGACGAGTGCGCGCACGAAATCCATCTCTACGCGGAACTGGAACGCACCGATGCGATAACGGAGCAATTCCAGGCGCTGGCGGACTGGTGGACGCCCGTGACAGACATGAACGACGAGGATGTCGCACGGCGGATCGAAGAAGACGGCATCGATATCCTCGTCACCACGGCGGGACGCTTCAATCTGAACCGGCGCCATGTGGCCCCCTATCGGCCGGCGCCGGTGCAAATCAGTTTTCACGACTGCGCCACCACCGGCCTTGCCGCCATGGATTATTGGCTGACGGATACGCGCCTGCATCCGGAGAACACGGCGGAACGGTTCACCGAAACCCTGTGGCGGTTGCCTTGTTTCTACCAGTTCACCGCACCGACCGGTTTCCCGGAACCCGCCGCGTCCACGGATGGAGACGAGGTGATATTCGGCAGCTTTTCCAAACCGGAGAAGATCACGCCCAAGGTCGTGGCGTTGTGGGCACGGGTTCTGGAGGCGATCCCGAACGCACGTCTAATGCTCAAATACCAGAACGCCTTTGCCGATCCTGATTTCCGCGACCGCTGGAAACGGCGCTTTGCCGGCCACGGCATCAAGGCCGACCGGCTGATCTTCGGTCATGGCAGTCACGAACGCGCAGATCACTTGCGGCTCTACAATAAGGTCGACATTGCACTCGACCCCTTCCCGTTCAACGGCGCGACGACGACCTTCGAAGCGTTGGCCATGGGCGTGCCTGTCATCACCTTGAACGGGCGCCACTTCGTCGACCGGGTTAGCGGCGCGATGCTTGGTCACCTGGGGTTGGAAAATCTAATCGCGAAGGACGAAACGGCCTTCGTTGACCTTGCCCGGGACCTCAGCAGCAACACGGCCTATCGCGCTGAACTTCGGCGCGGTTTGAGAGACCGCTTGATTGCCTCCCCCCTCTGCGATGGCGCGTCTTATGCGGCGTCGGTCGAGGCCGCATACCGCGAAATGTGGCATCGCTGGTGCAAAAACCCCAAATAATCATCAGCGAAAGGTGACCTGCCGGGCCGCAGATGACGGATCGATTTGGTGCGCCCGCATTTTGTCACTAGAATTCAAGCGTTTCCGCGTGCGAGAACCGATGGCATGACGCAACCGACCACCGACTCACAGGAGAGCCTGACACAACGGGCGTTCGATTATGTTTGGGGCCCTGATCTTTCCACGGCGCCGCCGCTCACCGCGCTGTACTTCCACACCATTCGCTTCCTCTTCGTCGTCGGACGCGATCTCGCCGAGGGTCAGTTGACGCTGCGTGCCATGAGTCTCGTTTATACGACCTTGCTGTCGCTCGTGCCTTTGCTGGCCATCAGCTTTTCGGTGCTCAAAGGGTTCGGCGTTCATAATCAGATCGAGCCCATGCTGCTCAATCTGGTCGCACCGCTCGGTGACAAGGGAACGGAGATCGTCGCCCAGATCATTGAATTCGTCGAGCGGATGAAGGTCGGCGTGCTCGGTTCGGTCGGCGTGGCGCTACTGATCTATACCGCCGTCGCCGTGATGCAAAAGATCGAACGCGCGCTCAATTACATCTGGCATATTTCGAGGCCGCGCCCCCTCGCCCAGCGGTTCAGCGACTATTTGAGCGTCATTCTCGTTGGGCCGTTGCTGATCTTCGCATCGCTCGGCATCTCCGCGTCCCTGACGAGTGCGACCCTTTTCGAAGACGTCCTGCACATCGCGCCCATCGGCACCGCGGTCAAGTTTCTCGGCACGCTGATCCCCTTCGTGCTGTCGGTCGGTGCTTTCGCCTTCATATACATGTTCATCCCGAACACCCGGGTGCGGTTCGTTTCGGCCCTCGTTGGCGCCGTCGTCGCGGCGGTCCTTTGGAAAACCGTGGGCTGGGCCTTTGCGTCGTTCGTAGTAAGCTCCGGCCGTTACGCCGCCGTCTACTCAGCCTTCGCCACCCTCATCTTTTTTATGATCTGGCTGTATTTGAGCTGGCTCATCCTCATGATCGGTGCGGCGGTTGCCTTCTATCATCAGCACCCCGAGCACGTGAAGCAGCGGCGCGAAGCCCAGCACCTCTCCAATCGCGTGAAGGAACGCCTCGCCTTGTTGATCATGCAGTATATCGGGGCGCGGTTTTACGAGGACGGCGGCCAACCGACAGCGGATGACATTGCGACAGCGACCAACGCCCCGATGGACGCGGTGGAACGGGTGCTTACCGGATTGGAAGACGCCGGGCTGCTTACCTGCTCCGGTGACGACCGGGTTCGGTATCTGCCGGCGCGGCCTCTCGACACGCTGCTTGTCGGCGATGTGGTCGACGCGATCCGTAAGGCCGGTGAGGACGGTTATCTGACGCCGGAGCGATTACGTCATGTTCCCGGTATCGACACGTTGAGCGACGAAACGGACGAGGCCCGTGCCCGTGCCTTCAATGGGCGTACCGTGAAAGACTTGGCGGTCAATGAAGGCAAGAATCCGGTGGCCGCCCCCGGCGAATAGCCGTGCAGTTCCAACTTCTTACCCCAAATCCTTATCATTGATTTGCGACCACTTCCGCACCACAGTGATCCTTCGGACCTATCTGCAAGGATTTAACCGGTCGCCCATATGGCACATCGCGATCCCTCCCCCCTTGTTCTGATCTGCATCGTCTGTGGCGCCGAAGTACTGACCATGGTCGGGGTTTTCGCCTTTCCGGCGCTGCTGCCTCTTTTTTTCGATGAATGGGGACTGACCAATACGGAGGCAGGGTGGATCGCCGGTATCCGATATGCGGGCTATGCCGCCGCGGTTTTGCCGTTGGTCTCGTTCACCGACCGGATAGATGCCAGACGAGTTCACATGACCGGCGCCTTGATCGCCGCCTTGTCGCTCGGCGCCTTCGCGCTGACGGCGCAGGGATTTTGGACCGCGCTCATCTACGAATTCTTTGCCGGGATCGGATTGTCGGCGACCTATATGCCCGGACTTCGGGCCCTCGTCGACCGATATACCGGCGACCGCCAGCCCCGGGCCGTCGCCTTCTATACGGCGAGTTTCAGCCTCGGAACGGCCCTGTCCTTCCTGATCATGGGGGAGATGGGCGCCGCATTCGGCTGGCGTGCCGCCTTCGGCCTCGCCGCGTGTCTGGCCTTCCTGGCGGTGCTCGTCATGGCGTTTGCCTTACGGCCCGTGACACCGGACCGACCGGCGCAGGACACGCACCTTCTCGATTTTCGTCCGGTGGTCCGCAACCACCGTGCCATGGGCTACGTGCTCGGCTATTTCATCCACAGTTGGGAGCTGTTCGCCTATCGGGGATGGCTGGTGGCGTTCCTGGTGTTCGGCCTCTCCGTCCAATCCGTGCGGGATGTATTGCTGAGCCCGACGACGGTCGCGACCATCAGCGGCCTCGTCGCCGTCGTTGCGTCCGTCGGCGGTAATGAAATCGCTGAGAAAAAGGGCCGGCGGCAAACCATCATCGTCTATATGTTTCTGGCTGCCGCTGTCGCCCTCGGCATCGGTTTCTTGGGCGACGGCACCTATTGGATCGCCGTGATCGCCGTATTGGTATACGCCGCGTTGATCCAACTGGATTCCGCGGCCTTGACCGCCGGTGTCGTCGCCGTCGCCGAAGACGGCCGGCGCGGCGCAACCCTCGGCCTTCATTCATTGATTGGATTCACGGGCGCAGCCATCGGCCCGATTGCCGTCGGCGCCGTCCTGGATCTGACGGGAAGCGGTCTTACGGCCCAATCCTGGGGCCTGGCCTTCGCCTCGGTCGGTGTCGTGGGATTATTCGGCCCACTTTTCCTTTATCTCACACGCCCTCGTCCCACTTCCTAGACGCGAAAATCTCGGCGCGCGGTTGCCAGAAACCGCAGCATGAAATACCGTCTCGCCAATATCTAATACATCATCAGAAGCAATACCCAAGGGAGGTAATTACCATGCTACGCAATACGACAACTGGATTCCGCGTCGCCGCCGGTGCCTTGGTGGCCGCGGGGCTTGCCCTCGCCGGTACGACGGCGAAGGCAGCGGACTTTAAATGGCCCCGTTATTTCAACGTGGTCACCCCCATCGTCGGTTCGGCAAACCATTCACTCGCCGTCGCTTGGACACCTGAATTCAGCAATGACACGGGCGTGCGGGTTCGCGTGCTCCCCACATCGACGGGGTATGCGCGCGCCGAATGGCTGACCACCAATCAGGGCCGACTGTCGCTTTATCAAGCGTCCGACTATTTCGATCAGATGGATGCCAGCGAAGGTTATGCCACCCGTACCGCAGGGCCGGCTGATACGCGGGTCATCTATATGAACCTGGTGACGCCTTGGGGTTACATGGTGCGCGGCGATTCCGACATCAAAACGTTCAGCGATTTGAAGTCGAGCACCAGCGTGTCGTTCTATACGGGCTCTACCTTCATTTCCAACGGCATGCGCGCCGGATTGGCAATGGCAGGGCTGACCGAAGATCAAATCAAGAAGGTCGAGGTCGGCGGTTACGCGGGTAATACGAAAGTCGTCGTCGAAGGGCGTGCCGACATTACCTTCACCTCGCCACTGTCGGGCACCAGCTACGAAGCAGACGCCAACCCCAACGGCATCCGTTGGCTGGCAGTCGACACCGGCAATCCGAAATTTGCGGCTTACCGCAAGCTGCAGGCGGGATACGTCCTGACCAAGACGACGGTTGGACCCAAGTCCGCGCTCGGCATCACCATGGACCACGCTTTCCAGACTAACCATGTGAGGGCCGACGAAGATCCGGAGTTCGTCTATCAGCTGGTGAAGTGGCTCGACGAGAACCATGACAAGTTCAAGGAGAAGTTCGTCCACGCCAAAATGATGAGCCTCGACAACGTGGTCGCCTTCCTGGAAGCGGGTCACTTGCAGCCGCTGCATGAAGGCCTTATCCGCTACCTCAAGGAAAAGAACCTGTGGAAGGACGCCTACCAGAAGCGTCAGGACGGTTTGCTTGCGCTGGCGAACAAACGCATCGAGACCTTCCAGGCGGCCTTGGATGCCGCGGGCGATGCCAAGATCATGACTGACTCGCCCAATGACAAGTGGAAGGCCTTCCTGGCCGACGCTTACAAAAATGCGGGCATCACCAAGTCCTTCTCGGAAGAGGTCGCGGAACTCAACTAGCGTTCCGGCACTCACGCCAAAGAAGAAATGCGGGGACCACCGGACATCCGGTGGGTCCCCGCCCTATAACGTTCCCAATACCCTAACCCCGGGGACGGTCATTCAACGAAAACAAGAGGCCCCGGAAAACGGGGAACATGAAGATGGCTGACATGGAAACCCAAAAACCGGAAACCGAGGACGACCACGCGGTATTGGAGTCGGTTGTTCCGGAATCGATGCTCGACCATACCGAACAACGTTTCAAAAGCATGCCATTGCCCGTCCGTGCCTTGGTACTCGCTATGTCGGCCGGCGGCGTCGCTCTCGCCGTCTACTACATCTTCGGGCCGAACCCGCCCTTGGATCTCACCTACTACTACGCGCTGATGACCTTTTTCCTGCCGGCGGCGTTCCTATTGACCCCGGCGCATAAGAACGAGAAGAAAGTCGGTTGGTTAAGCTACATTCCGGCCATTCTGACCCTGATCGTCACCGCTTATTTAGCGACCCAGGGCCGCTCGATGATGTTCGAGACGTGGATCCCGCCGAACGAATGGCGGTATTTCGTCGCCATCGTCATGTTTCTCCTGGTGCTCGAAGCAGGCCGCCGCGCCGGCGGGCTGATTTTCATAGGGATCGTTATCCTGTTCGGCCTGTACCCGTTCTACGCCGACAACTTGCCCGGCATTCTTTGGGGCCCGCCGACCAGCCTCGACCGCACCATCGCATTCAACATCTATTCGGGCGACGCGCTGCTCGGCATCGTGACCCGCGTCGTCGCGGAAACGATCATCGGCTTTCTGATCATGGCGGCATTGTTGGTCGCCACCGGGGCCGCCGATTTCTTCCTAAATCTCGCCCTGTCCCTCATGGGCACCGCGCGCGGCGGCCCGGCGAAGGTCGCCGTGCTGGCGAGCGGGTTCTTCGGCAGTTTGAGCGGCTCGATTTTCGGCAATGTCGTCGGCACCGGCTCGGTCACCATTCCGTCGATGAAACGCTCCGGTTTTCCCGCTCACTATGCGGGCGCGTTGGAAGCCTGTGCCTCGACGGGCGGCATGCTTATGCCGCCGGTAATGGGCGCCGTCGCCTTCATCATGGCCGATTTCACCACCACGGAATACGGCGTCATCGTTATCGCCGCGGCGATCCCGAGCATCCTCTATTACTTCGGGCTCTATTGTCATGTCGACAGCTACGCGGCGAAAACGGGTCTCGCCGGACTTCCCCGCAAGGAATTGCCGTCGGTAAAACAAACCCTCAAGGATGGCTGGCCGTTCATCGTCGTGCTGGGCTTCCTGATTTGGGGTCTTGTGGTCATGCGGTGGGAAAGGCTGACGCCGTTCTATGCCGCGGCGCTGTTGATCGCCCTGACCTTCACCAAACAAAGCATGCGCCTGAAACTGGAGCGCTGGCCGGCAATCCTGTTCGAGATCGCCAAGCTGCTGAGCCAGACCATGGCGCTGCTGCTGCCCACCAGCTTCATTCTCGGCGGGATGATGCACACAGGCGCGGCGCCGGTCATTACATCCGAGCTGATGCGCATCGGCGGTGACAACGTCGCGCTGGTCCTCGGCATCGGCGTTCTGGTGTGTATCATTTTCGGCATGATGGGCATGCTCATCGCCGCCTATCTGATGCTCGCCCTCACGCTGGCGCCGGCCCTCGAACAATTAGCCGGATTGAACACACTCGCCATTCACTTGTTTATTGCCTATTACGCGATGCTGGCCGCGATCACACCGCCCATCGCGCTGGCTGCTTTTATTGCCTCACGAATAAGTGGCTCCGATCCGATGCATACCAGTTGGCACGCCGCCCGGCTGGGCATCGTGCTCTATTTCATCCCATTCTTCTTCCTGTTCGAGCCCGCATTGATTTTCCAAGGAGACTTGCACGTAACGGCGATTTGGCTGGTGTTTAACGTTATTGCGGTCGTTTTAATCGCCGGGGCGTCGGAAGGCCGTCTGTGGGGGTTCGGCACCTTACGGACCTGGCCGCGACCGGTGCTGTTCGGTGCGGCGCTGCTGATCGGCTTTCCTGAATGGCGGACAACGCTCGCGGGAATGATTATCGTTGGTGTGATATTGGGACTACGTAATTTCTCACGAATACCGGACCGCGCACCCGTGCAGGCCGCAACCGCCGGCGAATGATGGAAATCAGTTGCGGCCAGAGCGTCTCGGATGCCCTGGCCGCAACCTTCAGCCCCCCAAGAACAAACGGCCGACGTCGGGATCCTCGAGCAAGGCATCGCCACGGTCGGCCTTAGCCAACTGTCCCGATACCAGCACGTATCCCAAATCCGCGAATTCCAATCCCTTCTTGGCGTTCTGCTCGACCATGATGATGGTCTTGCCTTCGGCATGCTGCAGATCGTCGAGAATTTCGAACACCATATCGATGAAGCGCGGCTCCAACCCGATAGACGGTTCGTCGACCAGCAACACGTCCGGGTCCATGATAAGCGCCCGCGATATTTCCAACAGCCGCCGCTCACCGCCCGACAAAACCCCGGCGCGCTGCGTGCGCCGTTCGGCGAGCCGGTTGTATTTCGTGAACACCCGTTCGGCTGCCTCGCGGGCCTGAGCGACGTTGTCCATCAGATAGCCGCCCATCAGCAGGTTCTCCTCGACGGTCATGTCGGGGAAAACGGAATTGTCCTGCAGGATGTAGGCAATACCCGCGGATTTGAGCTTGGCATTGGGGCCGAGCTTGGTGACCGGCTTGCCCTTCACGCTGATCTCGCCGCCCATGATGTTGGTAAAGCCGTAGATGGAATGCAGCACCGTCGATTTACCGGCCCCATTGGGGCCGATGAGGCACAAGGATTGGCCTTGGCCGACAGCAAGATCGAAACTATGCAGCACCTCCATCTTGCCGTAGCCGGCCGTCAGCTTATCGATGGTCAGGAGGGGTTCCCCCTCCACCAGGCCGGCCAACGTCTCGCGGCTCGGCCCTTCCATCGCAAGCCTTTCCGCTTCCCGGGCAACGGCATCCACGGACATAACGGTGTCGACATCGCCGAACCCATAACCGGATACTTTTTTCTGCGGACTGGCCATTAGTGCGCTCCCAGGTAGGCATCGATGACCCGCTGATCATCGCGGAGGACATCGGGCGGACCATCGGCCAGCAGCTGCCCATGCGCCAAACAGTAGATGTGCTCGGCCAGGTTCATGATCACCCTCATATTGTGTTCGATCACCAACAACGTGATGCCGAGATCCGCGTTGGCCCGTTTCAGCCGGTCGATGATTCCGTTGATCAGGGTCGGATTGATGCCGGCCGTCGGTTCATCCAACAACAGCAGCTTGGGTTCGTTCATCAGCGCCATGGCGAACTCCAAGAGCTTTTGCTGGCCGAAAGATAAATCGCCGGCGAAAAGAAGCCGCTTGGAATAAAGTCCGACAAAATCAAGCAGTTGTTCCGCCTTCTCCATGTCTTCGGCGCGGTGATCCCGGAACAGCCCCAGAAACCCCTCGTCTCGCGTGGGGGTCGAGATGAGCATGTTCTCGACACACGTCATCTCACCGTAAATCCGGGTCTGCTGAAACGTTCGCAGCATCCCCAATCGGGCGATATCGGGCACCCGTAGGCTGGAGATCTCCTTGTCTTGGAACCGAATGGAGCCGCCATCGATGGGGTGGTAGCCGACGATAGAATTGAACAACGTCGTCTTACCCGACCCATTAGGACCGATGAGACCGATGATGGCACCTTCGGGAACTTGGATGGAGATATCGTCGTTAGCCACCACGCCGCCGAAGGTTTTGGACACGTTGGAAACTTCGAGAAGCTGGCTCATGCTTCACCCTCCCCCCGGACATTCATATCGTTCAGGGGCGTTTCCTCGACCCGATGCCCGAAACGCTCCGGCCATTGTTCGCGCAGAAATCCCATGATGCCCTGCGGAAAGAAGACGACGATCACGACGATCAGCGCGCCGAGGGCGACCTGTTGCCATTGCAACAGATAGATCCAAAAAACCTCTTTGAAGATCAAAAAGACGATCGCACCAACCACCGGCCCCCAGATGGTGCCCTTGCCGCCGAGAATGGCCATCAGCACCATCCAGACGCCGAAGGTCACGCCGGCGAACGCCGTATCGCGCGGATCGATAAAGCCGATCAGCAAACCGACCGGGCCGCCCACGAGACCGAGGAAAAAGGCCGACACCATCCAAGACATGGTTTTGTAATGTGTGGTCGGCAGGCCCATGGCCTCGGCTTTGTCTTCGTCATCACGGATCGCGTTGATCGCCAAACCGAAGCGCCCGCGGTACAGCCACTTGTAGGCAAAGAAGGCGATCACCGTGATTGCAAAGAAAACGAAATAGAAAAACAGGGACCGGCTGCCCATGGCGTCGGGGAAAACCGGCGCGGCAACACCCGATCCGGCACCGATAAAGTCCCAGCCCGCGGCCAACTCGCCCGCCGCAATACCGAGACCCAGCGTGCCGATGGCGAAATAGTGACCGCGCAGCCCGAGGATTCCCGATCCGAGGATGATGGCGAGGATCGCCGACGCGATACCGCCGGCGATCGTGCCCAGAGCAAGACCGATGATGTATTGATGGGTTGAGAAGGTGAATGCCTTTTCGCCACCGGGCGCGGTGTATTCGGCGACATTGTAGCTATAGCCTACCATGACGACGATGCAGACATACATGCCGACGCCGAAATAGAGGATGTTGCCGAAACTGTTGTAGCCCATCTGCCCGCCCTGGGCGTCCCAGGTGAGGGCAAACAAGATAAACAACCACGCAAAAGCGAACTGCGCGACATATGCCGGGAACACAAACGGCGCAACCAAGCCGACGATGGCCACAAGCCCGTAAAGGAGAGGTTTGTTGGCGGTCATGTCAGATACCTCCGCTGACGGCGCAGCATCAGGCTCCGGTAAATCAATATGACCACCATCAGGATGTAAACGAACGCGACCTGGAACTCGGCGCCGAGGATGAAACCGGCATAGTTCTCAAGCGCCCCCAACCCCAACGCGGACACGACGACGGCCCCGAGATTGCCGAGCCCCGCCACTACCACGATGAGGAACGACCGCACCGTATAGATGATACCGAGGAACGGTCCGATGACCGAGGTCATCACCACCAAAGCGCCGGCCGCACCGCAAATGGCGGCATTCAACGCGTAGGTCGTTGCATAGACCTTGTCTGTATCGACCCCCATGATGCGCGCCGCCCGCGCGTTCTGCGACGTGGCGCGAATGGCGCGTCCCATGCGCGACTGGCGCATAAACATCACGAGGATGCCGCCAAGCACGAACACCATCGCAAAAGCGATCAACCGGATCGGCGCGACGATGATCATGTCATCCATGAAGCCCCAGCTCTCCAGCCCCGGATCGGCGGTCTGAATATCGGCACCGAAGAAAACGTTCATCAGCTGTTGCAGCATGATGGAAATGCCGAAGGTCGCCAGAATGGAAATGAACAAATCCCGGTCGACAATCCGGAAAATGACGATCTTGTAGATCACCCACCCGATCACATAGAGGGCAACGAACGACACCGGGATACCCCAAATCGGGCTGATTCCCGTTGTCGTGAAAAGAATATAGGTTATGAAGCCGCCGAGCAGGACGAACTCGCCCTGGGTTACGTTGATGATATTCATCACGCCCCAAACGAGGGCCATGCCGTAGGCAGGCATCGCGAGAATGGCACCGACCAACAAGCCGTCGATCAGCACCTGAAGCGCCAGTGGAGGCGCTTGAAAAAGAAGGAGCAGGTTATCCATGGAACGGGGAACCGCCCGCCACCTGACGGCGCGGGCGGTCCTTATCCATTTTCTACATGGCGGCTCTTACATACCGGCCCGGAATTTGCCCGTCGCAAATTTGGTCGGGGCTACCGGGATGTATTTGCCGTCCTGGATTTGCCGCAGCACCATGGGCTTGGCGATATTCTTGCCCGCCGCGTCAAACTTTATCGGACCATAGAAGGTCTCCATTTGCGTCGCGGCAATAGCATCGCGGACCTTGTCGACATCGAACGAGCCCGCCTTCTCGAAGGCCTTGGTGTACACATAGACCGCTGCGCTCGATTCCGCCGACTGATAAGGCGGATTGTAGTCATAATCCTTGGCGAAGCGATTGTAGTAGTCCAGGGCGCTGCCGAATATCTGATCCTTATAAGCGAGATTTTCATCCCACTGGGTGGCACACAAAGTGCCTTCGGCGTGCGTTCCGAAGTTCTTTTCATCGGTGACCTTGGCCGCCTCGCAGTGGGTCATGGCGAGCATCGGAACCTTAACCTTCATCTCCGTCATTTGACGGATGGCCAGTGCCGCGCCCTTCGAGTGACCGGAAACCACCAAGAGATCGGGACGAAGCGCGCGGACCTTGTTGAGGCTCGACGCCATGTCGTTCAATTCCGGCGGCAGCTTGTCGTCGATGATGATCTTCATGTTGTGCTCTTTGGCCTTCTCTACGACACCGAGCCGCACATCCTGCGAGAACGGGTCGTTTTCGAAAACCAGCGCCACCTTCACGCTGGACGGGTCCTTGCCTTGCGCTTTGGCATGCTCGGCGGCCAGCGTGATCGATTCAGCCAGATATTGATCGGCGGTGTTTAGAACCGCGAACAGATACTTATAGCCCTGGGTGAACAGGGAACGCGCCGCGCCGTTGGCTTCGATCATGGGGATTTTGTACTTGTCGATGATCGGCGCCACCGCCTTCGTCAGACCGGAAGAGTACGGGCCCAACATGAATTTGACGCCATCCTGCTGGATCAGCCGCTCGACGAGTTGCGCGCCGCGGGCCGGCGTCGATTCATCGTCGTAGTATTTGATATCGATCTTGTAGGTCTTGCCGCCGACAGTGACACCGCCGGCATCGTTGATCATCTTCTTGGCAAGCTCATAGCCGCGCTGGGTATGGTGACCGGCAGTTGAATACTTGCCGGTCAGGCTCAAGGCAGCACCGAGGGTGATGGTATCGCCGTCCACACGTGCATCAGCCGGGGTCGACGCCATCAGCGCGGCGACCGCGGCGCCGGTAGCCAGATAGGCAAACTTGCGTGATAGGAATGTCATAATCATCTCCCGTGAGTTGATAATTTTGTTTTGAAGCCCCCCAGGTTCGTGCCTGATGTTGGGTTGTTGCCCAACTATAGGGCGCATCGAATTCGATTCTCAAGAGGGATCGAGCGGAATCGCGCGCAATTCATGCAAATCTTTGAATTATTGGCCGAATTCGGCTCCAAGCACGGCGGTCGGCATCTCCGAGGCCAGGAAACGGCAGTGGAATCGGGCCTTCGCGCCCGCTAATAATGGCGTCGCAAGGAGCGATTATGACCGAATACGCCATCCAACCCCGCCGCAGCCTGCTCTATCTTCCCGGCGCCCGGCCCGAAATGTATCCCAAGGCCCTCAAAAGCGGTGCCGACATCGTGTGCGTGGATTTGGAGGACGCGGTCTCCGCGGATGTGAAGGATGAGACCCGCGCCAATGTTTTCGCGCTGTTCGCGGAGCCTTATGACGGTGACGTCGAGCGGCTGATCCGCCTCAACGGCGTCGAAACGGACGCCGGCAAGGCCGATCTTGAGGCGCTATCGCAGGCCGAAATCCCGTTGGATGGGGTCGTCATACCTAAATGTGCAGATCCCGACCACGTCACGATGGTCGAGGACGCCGCCTGGTCGCGCCATCCTGATCTGCGTATCCATCCGCTCATCGAGTCCGCGCAGGGCGCGGAGGCGGCCTTCGACATCGCCGCCGCCAGCCCGCGTGTCGGTTTCATCATGCTGGGATCGCAGGATATGGCCACGAGCCTCCGCGCCGATCACGCCTGGGAGCCGTTGCTCTATACGCGATCGCGGCTGGTCGCGGCGGCCGCCGCGCACGGCAAGGACGTGCTAGATGCGCCCTATTTCGACATCGGCGATCTCGATGGGCTCGCCGATGAAACGGAAAAGGTTCGCGCTCTCGGGTTCGTCGGCAAGTCGGCCATTCATCCCAAGCAGATCGAAACCATCAACGGCATCTTCTCGCCGAACGCCGACGAGGTCGACCGGGCACGTAATCTCGTCGCCAAATTCGAAGGCCAGGATCTCGCCGCGGTGATGATCGACGGTGAATTCATGGAACCGCCCATCATCGCGCGCCTCAAACGGATCATCGCCATCGCCGACCGCATCGGCCTATAAGAAAAACCACGAGAACCAGGAACTTCCTTCCATGGCCAACGGCTTCCCCGAACGCACCCAAGCGCCACGCCTGCATGTCGACCAGGGCGGCAGCGGTGACACCGTCTATCTGCTGGTTCACGGGCTCAGCACCACCGGCGCGGTGTGGCGCGACCTCGCCAAGATCATCGAAGACATGGGCGCCGGACGCTGGATCGCGCCCGATCTACGCGGCCAGGGGAGTTCAGATTGGGCGCTGAGCTATGGCATGGGTGAACAGACCATGGACGTAGTGCCGCTGGTACGCGACGCGGAACGCCTGATCGTCATCGGCCATTCCAAAGGCGGACTCGTCGCCATGCTGTTGGGCAGTGGCTGGTTCGGCGTCAACCCGGCCGGTGTCATCGTCCTCGGCTGCAAGACCACTTTCACCGATGAACAGTTCGCTCGGGTGATGGCCTATGCCGAGAAACCGGCGCGCTGGTTCGACAGTTTCGACGACGCGGCCGAACGCTACATGAAAGCCTCCGGCTTGATCGGCCTCGTCGACCCCGACGATCCGCGCACCGCGCGGGGTGTTGCCGAAGGGCCGGGCGGTTTCCGCCTTGCCGCCGATCCCATTTGCACGGTGCCGGGCGGCGATGCCGCCCCCTATTACGGCACGGTCAGGTGCCCGGTGGTGATGGCGACGGGCAGCGAAGATCATATCGCGCCGTCCGAACCCATGTTCGACCTGCATCCGGAAACGGTGGTGATCGAAGGGGCGCCGCACAATGTCCACGTCACCCATCCCAAAGAGGTCTGGAATCTGGTCGGGCGGCTCGAAGAGAAGATCAAAATGATCAATTAATTTGTGGCAGATATTTTATCTTGTTCCACCGAAACGGGACGGTTCACCATCCAAGTTAAGTGAGACGCAAGCCTGTTAATTAGGCTGATGCGTTTCCAATCCGGGAGCGTTCGGACGACGTCGACAGTCAATTCTTCATCTGCAACTTTCCGGAGTAGATCCTTATCAATTCCAAACCAGAGCCCCATTTCTTTCTGTCCGCTGATTGATTTTCTGGTCCGAACTGCACCAATCTCAAGCGAAAAAAACATTCGGGTCTGATTTAAGGAACTATATAACTTTTCGGCAAACTCACGAGACGGACCATCATAGATCGTGATATGCGGATTGAATCCAAAATCCTTTTTGCTCCAGTGTTTCTTGAGAAATTCAGAGCCACACCTGAGAAACACCGTATTCTGACCAGACTCAAAAAAATTGCCTACACCGACAACCGAAACTTCAGTACCAATCAGTGATAGCGGCAAGTTTTCACTCGCGATCATCGTCGGTCCCTGAATTGTAATGTGTGCAGAATCTTTCTCTAGTGGGTTCGCGATATATACCATTGCGTCCAAGCATGCTTGGATTTCCAGGCTCTGAAAATATAAGACAACGAACCAGCGCATTAATGATTCTATTAAATAATTAAGTAACGGAGCTGTTCACTATTTGCGACAGCTCTTAATAGAAGGTGGATAAGATTTCCGAAATTCCTAGCCCTGGTAAAGGCTTCATCTCGTGTTTTTCGGTCTCCTATCCACTCTAAGACCTCTTTCTCCTCCCGACCAGTCATTTCTAAAAACCACGCATAGTGCTGCCCTATTTCGTCTATACGCTGAGAAAGATCATCTGACGACCGGTCGAGGCTATCCAGCCTTTGCAGGGGGGTCTGCTCAACGACCTCCAGGATTTTCTGCGGATCAATAGCTCCTTTAATCGCCATTATTGAAATAATCATAGAGTAACAAATAAGTAACCGACTAAATTTCAGCTTAAAATTAGCCAAGTGCGAGCGATTCTTTTGATAATCTGAAATATCCCCGCCTCTATTTCTACGGTGCTCAAAATTTAAACAAAGTGTCCTCCAGAATCTCTGAATGTCATTGACCAAGAAAATCGGAAGAAAATCTTTTTCATGGTCATGATAATCTCTGAAATATGAGTCAATTATCTCACCAATCGCCTTATTGTATATTCCTTCGTTAAATATTGAGACGCTCTCCAATAACAATAACATTCTCGCTGTAAATAAATTTCGGTAGTCATCCTCATGCCCACCCAAAAGATTTAGGATGTCGTCCAAGTAATGGACTTGGAGATAAATCCCGCCCTTCGTAAATTCTGGAAACTTGAGCTTTCTACAGGCTTTGACAACTGCCGCGTCTGTCAGAGATTTTTCAACAACCGAAATTGCATTTTTTTTCTCTGAACCTTGCCGCACGAAAAACAGGTCGAGATCCGAGTATCTCGAAGCCTCGAAACGACCATAAGACCCCGTTGCATAGATGCACGTGTCCGCAACGATATCTGGGTTTCCTGCAATTGCCTTTTCTAGTTGGCCTATCCTGTCGACGGCAAATTCACGTCGATCCTTGATCGTCTGGATATCGCAGATCATGAATCACTTCTCGAAAAATGGATGTCAGCGTGGCGCTTTAGAAAAGGAGAAAGGAAAATGTCGTAAATGCCTTCTATGATAGAAGGAACGCAACCAGTTTTACAACTCGAAGTCTAAATTCTCTATTCGGCTGCCGCCATGTCGCGGTCGGGTGCCTGCAATTTGGCGCGGAGCATCTCCGCATCGGTCTTCACCTCGTCCACCGCCCGTTTCTTGATATGCCCGAACCCCTTGATGCGTTGCGGCAACGCCGCCAGCGCGACGGCGTCATCGTAATTGGCCGGTGACAGTGCCGAGAGGATCTCATCGACGGTCGCGCGATAATCGGCGAGCAATCGCCGTTCCATCCGCCGGTCGGCCCCATAGCCGAATATATCGAAAGCCGTGCCGCGAAGGAATTTGAGCTTGGCCAATAGCTGCAATGCAAAGTACCACGCCGCCGGGTATTCCAGTTTTTGCGGCTCACCGGTCAGCGGGTTGGTGCGGGCGAGCAGCGGCGGCGCGAAATGGAAGGCGATCTTGAAGTCGCCTTCAAACGTATCCTTGAGGTTCTTTTCGAACCGGCCGTCGGTGAACAGCCGCGCCACCTCGTACTCGTCCTTGTAGGCCATCAGCTTGTAGAGACTGCGGGCGGCAGCCTCGGTGAGATCGGTGCGGCCAGGATTCACATTTGCCATGACCCGTCTTTCCGCTTCCGCCACGCGGTCGACAAGCGCCCGGTAGTTATTTGCATAAGCTACATTCTGATAGTCAGTCAGGGAGCCGACACGGCGGGCAATGATGTCGTCGAGCGTCTCCGTCGCATCAGGTTCCGCCGGTTTACCGGCAAGCGCGGCAATCCGCGCCGGATCCGCCGCGGCAGCCCGGCCCCAAGCCAACGCACGCAGGTTCGCGTCCACCGCCACGCCGTTGAGGCGGATCGCTTCTTCCAGCGCCTTGAGACCGATGGGCAGATAGCCTTTCTGCAAGGCAAAACCGAGCTGGAAGATATTGGCCATGATGGTATCGCCAAGTAGCTTTTCGGCGATGCGCGTGGCATCCAGCAAGGTCGCGTTTTCGGTGCCGATGATCGCCGTGATGGCGTCGCGGTAACCGTCCTGACCGATGTTCATTTCCGGGTTCTCGGCGAACGCGGCAAGTGGGACCAGATGATCATTGATCACGGCACGGCTGCGCCCGGCCGACAGCGTGCCCAGCGGACCCTTCCCTGCCGCCGCGATCATGTCAAAGCCCAACAATAAATCCGTAAGCCCGGCGCCGATACGAGTAGCGACGTTCTGTCCCGGTTCGGCGGCGATACGGATGTGGCTGCCAACGGCGCCGTTCTTTTGCGAAAGCCCGGTTTCGTCGAGCACCGTGACGCTGCGCCCCTCGATATGCGCCGCTGTGCCCAACAAAGCGCTGATGGTGATCACGCCGGTACCGCCGATGCCGGCAAGCAAGATGTTGTAACTGCCGTCGATGGGCGCGAGGGTCGGCGCGGGCAATCCCGCGGCGGGGTCCGCTTCCGATGTCGCCGTTTCCGGCTTGGCCGATCTCTTGAGCGTGCCTCCGGTTACCGTCACGAAAGACGGACAGAAACCATCAAGACAGGAGAAATCCTTGTTGCAGCTCGATTGATCGATGCGCCGTTTGCGCCCGAAAGGCGTGTCCAACGGGCGCACCGCGACACAGTTGGATTTGACGCCGCAATCGCCGCAGCCTTCGCAGACCATTTCGTTGATGAACACCCGTTTGTCGGGATCGGGAAAGGTACCGCGCTTGCGGCGGCGGCGTTTCTCGGCGGCGCAGGTTTGATCATAGATGATGGCGGTGACACCCGGCACCTCGCGCAATTCGCGCTGGACCTTGTCCAATTCGATGCGCGGATGAACCTTCACGCCGGGCGCCCAATCGGTGCTTTTGGGATATTTGTCGGGCTCGTCGGTGACGACGTCGATGCGCCCGACCCCCTCGGCCCTCAACTGACGCGAAATGTCGTCCGGCAGGAAGCCGCCCTCGACCGTCTGGCCGCCGGTCATGGCGACGGCGTCGTTGTAAAGGATCTTGTAGGTGATGTTGACGCCCGCGCGCACGGCGGCGCGCACCGCCATCAGCCCCGAATGGTAATAGGTGCCGTCGCCCATGTTCTGGAACACATGCTTGGACGTGGTGAACGGCGCCTGGCCGATCCAATGACCGCCCTCGCCGCCCATATGCGTGTACGGCCCGGCATTGCGGTCCATTTGAATGGCCAGGGTATGACAGCCGATGCCCGACAACGTGCGGCTTCCCGCCGGCACCCGGGTCGAGGTGTTATGCGGACAGCCCGCGCAGAACCACGGTTTGCGCTCGGTCAACTCGACGTTGCGGCCTTCCGATTTGGTGCGCTGCGAAAGCGTCGCCAACGCATCCTGTAAACAGCCCTGGCGTTCTTCTTCCAGGAACCGTCCGGCGATGATGCGCGCGACAATGGTTCCCGACAGTTCGCCCGATTCCGGGACCAGCAACGCCCCGGTCTGATCCTTCTTGCCGACGAGGCGCGGGCGCTCGTTCTCCGGCAGGTCGTAGAGCACGCGCGCGAGCTGATCCTCGATGATATTGCGCTTTTCCTCGACCACCAGAATCTCGTCGTGCCCAGCGGCATAGGCGCGGATACCCTCGGGCTCCAGCGGCCAAGGGACCGCCACCTTGAACACGGTGATGCCCAGTCCGGCAACATCCTCTTCGGACAGGCCCAATTCCTCGAACGCCTGGCACACATCGAGCCACGCCTTGCCCGCCGCGACAATGCCGAGGCGTTTTTTCGGCGCGTCATGGGTCAGTTTATTGAGCTTGTTGGCGCGAATGAAGGCGATCGCTGCCTTAAGCTTTACGTCGACCAGGCGCGCTTCCTGTTGAAACGCATTGTCGGGCCAACGGATGTGCACGCCATCAGGCGGTCTTGTGACGTCGGTTGGCGTAACCGTTTGAATGCGGTCCGGCGACACTTCAACCGAGGCGGCACTTTCGACCGTATCACCCAAACATTTGAGCGCCACCCAGCAGCCCGAATAACGCGACATCTCGATGCCGATGAGGCCGTAATCCAATAGTTCCTGCACGTTGGCGGGATTGAAGATGGGGATCATGGCGGCGATCAACGCCTGTTCCGACTGATGCGCGCTGGTCGACGACTTCGCCACGTGATCGTCGCCCGCCAAAACCAAGACGCCGCCGTTGGGCGACGTCCCCGCCATGTTGCCGTGCTTGAGCGGATCGCCGGAGCGATCGACGCCCGGCCCCTTGCCGTACCAGATGGCAAACACGCCGTCATAATTGGCGGGCTCCGACATCCCGACCTGTTGCGTCCCCCAACAGGCGGTAGCGGCCATGTCCTCATTAACGCCCGATTGGAAGGTGACGTGGTGTTCGTCGAGGTAGTGTTGCGCGGACCACAGGGCCGCGTCGTACCCACCCAAGGGCGAGCCGCGATAGCCGGTGACGAAACCCGCCGTGTTGCGCCCGACCGCGAGATCGCGGCGGCGCTGCATCAACGGCAGGCGCACCAGCGCCTGCACGCCGGTCACATATATGCGGCCGTCATCGAGGCGGTATTTGTCATCAAGCGAGAATGAGTAGGTGCCGTCCACGAATGCTCCGCCGATAGTTGAGTGCGGCTACATTATTTACAGATATATCCCTGTGAGCAATTGCCGGGCTGAAACAATAGCTGCAACAAGGGAGAGATCATACGTCGCCATTTGAACCTGGTGCCATCTTTAGTAAAATAGCCCGAGTAAATTGCATTCATTTGGAGAAGGCTTGCCATAGTGATCCAGTGGCTGCGCCGAGGGCATCCCAATATCGTTCAATTCCTAGCGACCTTCGCTGGCGTAGCAGTCGCCTTCGGCCTCGGCCTGGGGACGCAATGGCAAGAGACACAAAGCGGTACCAGCAACATCGTCCGGGCGGCCTATATCGACTGTCAAAATGTGTGGAACCGGACCATTCAAGTGAAAGACGACATTCGCGCACACCTTGGCATGCCAATTAAGGATGTAGACACCTCAACAATAACCGATTTACTCGAATATTTGGGCCTACAGAATATAGACGAGGCCCCCTTGGCTTTGTTGAGCCAGGCGTCCGCGAAGATCGACAACCTGGGCGTACATGACCGGCAGGTCTATAACAGCGTTCAGCTTCCCGGACTCGGAATCAACGCTCTTATGAACAATCCCGATTTATTCGCCAGGCTTCATCCCGACTTGGCGGAGAGTTTGTTGCTTGAATTGCCCAGTGTGCACTCGGCCAATCAAACCTATGAGTTCTTTCGCCAAAAGGCTGAGGTATTAGACGAGGACTATCGGCGCGAAATCGCCATGTTGATGAGCTTCCAAGGTCAACCTGGAGCTCCCGTTCAAAATGTCGCCGGCGTAATTTCGGCCTCGAAGAACCGGCATCGCAACGTCAATATCGAGAATCATCTGCAGGCGATCTCAGCACTCGATAACTACGGCGCCTCTCTTTTCAACATGTGCTACTACCTGCAACTCGAGTGGAAACTGCGCAACTGCAGCCCCAAGCCGAACATCGAAGCCGTCTTGGATACGGAAGATTACAGACGCCTCGATCTGGAATGTCCGACGGCCGCTCGTGTCGACAAGAATTGATTGGGCGTGTCCTAGATCGACTTTGACGCCCGTCTTAGGCCGCCCGGCTCTCCCGGTGGATCATATAGAGGCCGCTGCCGATGATCAGCGCCGCGCCCGTCCACACATAAGCGTCCGGCACCTCGCCCCAAATGAGATAGCCGAGGATAACGGCGTAAATCAGGACAGAATATTCAAAGGGCGCGACAACCCCGGTTTCGGCAATGACGAATGCCCGCGTCATGAAAATATAGCCGACAAGCGTGAACGCCCCCATTCCGGCGAAAATGGCAAGGTCGGTGAGCGGCATCGGCGTCCATACGAACGGCAGCGGTATGCTCGCCACCACCGTCATGCCGATCATCAAATAGAAAACCAGTTGGGTCGTCGTCTCGGTGCTGCGCAGCCAGCGTGCCGTCAAGTTGATGCCGGCGAACGCCATCCCCGCCAACAGCGCCAGAATGGCCACGGGCTGAAACAACTCGGTGCCCGGCCGCAACGCGATGGCGACGCCGAGGAAGCCGAGAATAACCGCTGCCCAACGGTGGGGGCCCACTTTCTCCTTGAACAGCGGGATCGCGAAGACCGTCGTCCAGAAAGCGGAGCCGAAGATAATCACGGTCACGTCCGCAAGCGGCATGTAGATCAAAGCGGTAAACAGGAAAAACGGACCAAGAAAGGCGATCGCCAGACGCACCAGATGGCCCCACGGACGTTCCGTCCGCAAACCGCGCCACTTCCCCGTCACCAACACCCAAATCAGCAAGGCCGCGGTGACGAACCAGCCCCGCACCGCCAGCACCTGCAACACATGATAGTCGGCGCCCACCAACCACTTGGCCGACGCATCGACACCGCCCATGCCGGCCATGCCGAGCAGCATGCAGCCGATGCCCGCGAGGTTACGCGGCGACGCCAAATGACCCATGTGCGGGCCGTGCCCCATACCGCCGGTCATACGCCGCACCGCCAGAAAAGAAATTGAAAACCGTGGATCACCGACATTTGAGGCAGGCGCTTTTGATGGGTAGGACCGTTATGAGTCCACTAAACGCCTGAAAAATCAACGCATCCTTTACCTACCTCAAGGTGCGTAATCGCCCGGATGGCACTTAAAGCACCTCCGCGCTCAATTGACTCTATCCCTCCCATTGTTAGGGTATCAAACAATGAACCGGCAAATACGAACGCAATAGACGTTCGAAACCGGAAAAAATCGAGGCACACGTCAAAATCATTTGCATAGGGAGATGCAACCGATGTTCCGTACGTCATCCAAAACCTTGGCGGCCCTGGTCGGTGCCGCCGTCCTGGGGGGCACCGCATTTCAACAAGCGCAGGCCGCCGAATTGAAAATCGCCACCTTCATGGGGCCGAAACACCATCTCAATGCGAAGGTGTTCCCTGAATATGCCGAGACCGTCGCCAAGGCGACCAATGGCGAGGTTACCTTGAAACTCTATTCCGGCGGCCAACTCGGCAAAGGCCCGGTGCAGCAGTTCAAGCGGGTCGTCGATAATGTTGCCGAGATTTCCTTCGGCATTCAGGGATACACGTCCTCGATCTTCCCGCGCACCATGGTCGCCGCCCAGCCGGGTATCGGCAAAACGGCGATAGACTATGCGCAAGCGCTCTGGAAGGTGTATCCGGAGTTCCTTACCAGCGAGTACGACAAGGTGAAGGTGTTGGGCCTGTGGGCCAACACGCCGCCCATCCTGATCACCCGCGACAAGCAAGTGAAGGAAATCGGCGACGTCGCGGGCATGAAAATCCGCGCCTTGGACGCCTCCAACATCCCCATGATGAATGCCTGGGGCGGTTCCGGCATCGCCATTCCCATCAGCCGCGTGTATGACGCCATCGACAAGGGTGTGATCGACGCCATCTTCGTCGCGGCCAACGGCGTTTATGCGCCGTGGCGTTTCGGCGAGGTCGCCAAATATGTCACCGACGGCATGAACGGCCCCGCTTCCTTGTTCTGGTTCGCCATGAACAAGCAGGTTTGGGATGGGCTGTCCGATGCCAACAAAGACGCCATCGATAAGGTGAGCGGTTATGAGTTCAGCATTGAGACAGCACGCTCCTGGTCCCAACCGGACATCAAGGCGATCGAAAAGCTGAAAGCCGGCGATCCGAAGACAGCGTACTACACGCTGACAACCCAACAAGCGGCCGCGTTCAACGAAGCCACCGCCCGGTCCGTCGAAGCATTCCTCGAGGCCAGCGAGAAAAAGGGTATTCCGGCGCGCGCCATTTATAAGGCCGCTCAGAGCCCCAGCTCCTAAGCCGCGTCTCGGGCCTGAGCCGTGAACAACTCCGTTGAGAACAACGGGGCAAACCGGGGGGCGGACCGATTGCTCGATCTGATCGATCGGGTGGTCCGTCCCCTCGCCCTCTGGATGGGTGGCGCCTTGGTGATCGCCCTCGCCCTCCTGACCGTGGTTGCCGTTTGCTTCCGCTATATCCTGAACTCGCCCATATTCGGGGCCGCCGACATCGCGCAGCTCTTGCTGCTCGGCGCGGTCACCGTTTCGGTCGCCTATAGTGGCCGTACGGGCGGGCAGGTGGCCGTCGAACTCCTCGGCTCGGCGGTCAGCGAAAAATCTCTGCGGTGGACCGATCTGATCGTCAACGCGCTCGGCGCCGCGATGATGACGATTCTGGCGTGGCAGCTTTATCAAAACGGTTTCGACGCCGCGGACTACGGCGAAGCCTCCAACAGTCTGCTCATCCCGTTCGGGCCCTTCTATCAGATCCTTGCCGTCGGCATGGCGCTTTATGCCGTGGTCCTGCTGCTTGAGGTCATTGCGCTGCTGCGGGGCAAGATCGTTACCCGTGAATCCGAATCCCTTGAAGGCACCGAATAGGAACACCCCACCATGTCCGGCACACTGATCGGCTCCATCGGACTATTCTTTCTGTTCCTGTTTCTGGCGCTGCGGATGCCCGTGGCCATGTCGATGCTGATCGTCGGCTTCTTCGGCACCTGGGCGATGATCGGCCTCCCCGCGGCCTTGTCCACCCTCGGCGGCGAAGCCTTCGAGATTTCCACGACCGGCACGTTGATCGTCGTGCCGCTGTTCGTCCTGATGGGCAATCTGGCGGGGGCCTCGGGGATGAGCCGCGACCTGTATGACGCCGCCTACGCGTGGGTGGGGCACAAGCGCGGCGGTCTGGCATCCGCCACCATCGCCGGCTTTGCTGCCCTGTCCGGCTCGGCCATCGCGTCGGCCGTAACCATGGGCCGCGTCGCCCTGCCGCAAATGAAGCGCTACGGTTACGACGATAGCCTCGCAACCGGCGCCGTGGCGGCGGGTGGCACTCTCGGCATCCTGATACCGCCGTCCACCGGCATGATCATCTACGCCATCCTTACCGAACAATCCATCGGCCGGTTGTTCATGGCAGGCGTTTTCCCCGGCCTATTGCTCACTGCGCTGTTTATCGGTGCGATCTATATCGTGACCAAACGGCGGCCCGAAGCGGGCCCGCCGGGCCCCGTTGCCAGCATGGCCGAACGTTTCGCCGCGTTGCGCCGCTCCGGCGTGATCGTCGGCATCGTGCTCGCGACCATCGGCGGCATCTATCTCGGTATATTTACCCCTGTCGAGGCGGCGGGAGTCGGCGCCTTCCTCACCTTCATCATGGCGCTCTACCGCCGTTCGCTCGACTGGCCGAAATTCCGGTTCGTCATTTTGCAAACCCTGCAGACGACGGCGACGGTTTTCATGATCCTGATCGGCGCTTTCGTTTTTATTCCCTTCATGGCGCTGACCCAGATCCCCACCAACATCGTCGGCTTCCTGGTTGGGCTCGACGTCGGCAGCCTCGGCGTACTGATCATTATCCTGCTGACTTACATCGCGCTCGGCACCTTCCTCGAAGGTCTGGCGATGCTGGTCCTGACGCTGCACATCACCTTTCCGGTGATCATCCAGCTGGGAATCGATCCCATTTGGTTCGGCGTCGTCGTGGTGATCGTTCTCGAAATGGGGCTCATCAGCCCGCCCGTCGGGGTCAACGTGTTCGTGGTAAAAAGCGTCGCCCCCGACGTGCCCATGGGCACCATCTTCCGGGGTATCTGGCCGTTCTGGCTGGCCATGGGCGTGTGTTTGGCCATCCTGATCGCGTTCCCGGAGATCGCGCTGTTCCTGCCCAACACGATGTTTAACTAAAAAAAGCCCCGTCCAGTTTGAACGGGGCTTTCTCGCATTCCCAAACGGAAACTACCGCGCTTGCATACGCAGCGCCGCGTCGAGACGGATGGTTTCGGCATTGATGTAGCTGTTCTCGCACAGATGCAGCGCCAGCGACGCGTACTCCTCCGGTTTGCCGAGGCGCGCCGGGAACGGGATGCTCTCCGACAACGATTTCTGGGCTTCCGGGGACAGGCCGTCCATCAACGGGGTCAACAGCAGGCCCGGCGCGATGGTGTTGACGCGGATACCCTTGCTGGTGAAGTCGCGCGCAATCGGCAATGTCATGCCGACGATGCCACCCTTGGACGCCGAATAAGCCGCCTGGCCGATCTGTCCGTCGAAGGCCGCGACCGACGCGGTCATAATCACCACGCCGCGCTCATCGTCTTCCAGCGGATCGGCTTGCGTCGCATCGACCGCCCACAAGCGAATAACGTTAAACGTGCCGATCAAGTTGACGTTGATCACCTTGGTGAACAGATCGAGCGGAAACGGCCCATTACGCCCGACAACCCGCGCCGCGGCACCGATCCCGGCGCAATTGACGAGAACACGCGACACCCCATGGGCCGCCTTGGCTTCATCAAGCGCGCCTTGGACGGCGGTTTCGCTGGTGACGTCACACGGCAGGGCAAGCCCGCCGATCTCTTCCGCGACCGTCTTCGCCAGATCGGCGTTCTGATCCATAACACCGACCTTGGTCCCTTTGGCGGCCAGCATTCGCGCGGTCGCCGCACCCAACCCCGATGCACCACCCGTTACAATGGCGGCATGTCCTTTTACGTCCATGATCTTCCTCTGTACAAATCTTGATTGGGGGAAGTGTACCTCCCCGGATCAACGTTTGTCCCAGATCGCGGTGGACACTTCAACCCGTTCGCCTTCTTTCTCGGCAAGCGGCGGGGTTGCAGTATAATGGGCGGGTTTGGGCTTCCCTGACTTCACCCGGGCACGCGCTTGAGCGGGCGTTTCGAGAACCTCCCGCGCCTTCATGGCGGCCTTCCGATCGACCGGCTCCGGCGACATCTTATTGCCGGCAGGCATGACGTTGGCGGGGTAATAGGCCATTTTCTGCGCCGCCGGATCGATCTTATGATCGAGGTTGAGATCGCGCTGATTGACGCCCTTTGGCGGTATCACCGAGGCGCCATCGATAATCTCGAGATCGAGCCACCATTTCTTGACAGGATTGCGCACGCCATTCCGCAGGAAATCGTCGAGCCACACGGCAATCGGTACCAGGATCGGCTTCGCCCAGCGCTGATTGACCCCGAACCAAGATGCGATGCGGGTCATGATCGGGCCCTGCCAAGTGACCACCTTGTTCAGCGGACAGGTTTTCATGCAGCGGCCGCAGGCGAGACCCTTAGGGTTGGTAACCCGGTAGCGGGCGCAGCGTTCAACGTCCGGCTTCCACATCTCGTAGCCGTTGAACATCAGCTTGTCGCCCCAGGAGATGGCGTCGCACGGACATTCGCGGGCGCATTTATGGCAGTTGTCGCAGAAATATTGCAGGCCGAAATCGACGGGCTTGTCCACCTCAAGCGGCATATCGGTGGTCAGCACCACGGTCTTGAGGCGCGGGCCAATGAAGGGATTGAGGATCACCTCGCCGATGCGCGACAGTTCACCCAGGCCCGCCCACAAGGTGACCGGAATATGCAGCACGTCGGAATCCGCGTTGGTTTGCGACCGCGACGAGAAGCCCAGCTGGCGCAGCATGTCGCCCATGATGCCTGCGTTCTCGGCGCCGCGCATATAGGCGCGCATGGATTGAGCGCCGGAAATATAGTCGTCGCCCGACGCGCCTTCCATGGTCTCATACCCCTGATCGATGAGCATGACCACGGCATATTTATGATACGGCGTGATCTCGTTTCCTTCCTTGCCGTGCGAATACCAGGCATAGCGCGGCACTTCGCAAATGCCCGTGATTTCCGAGCCGAGAAAATAGCTCAGCGATTTGATCGCCCGCGCATTAGCCGCCGGGTCCTCGTAACCCGGCACCATCGGCGCCACCTCACCGCCCTGATGGGGCACCATGGAACGGATCAAACTGACCATGGCCTTGGCAAACGGATGCTTGAAGGCGAAGCGGTTACGCTCGACCTGTGCCTTGGCACCGAGATCGCCGCGCACGGCGCGCTCGAAGAACTCGGCGCGTTTCGGCACCCGCGGCACTTCTTCATCGACGATCATTGTCGTCGGACGCTCCACCCGGTCGACCTGTTCCATGGGAAAGATACCGAGATCGCTGCGCCGTTTTGCGCGCCGGTTCCATTCGATACCCGGCACCGCACCGCCGATACCCAACCAATAGCCGAGCCCTTTGGCCCGCTTGGCACTGGCGTGCAATGGCTGATCGGTGGCAAGCGCGTAATCGGTGGTCACCACCGTGACCGCGTACTTCTCACCGAGATATGGATTGAATACCCGCTCACCGTCGCGCAATGCAACGCCCGCCATCACCGACAAACGGTCGAGATCGGCATCGCCGGTCAACCGGTCGTGCGCCTTGGCGTTGAAGCCCATGGCTTGAATGTGTTCGGCAACCGCGATCGCCACCTCATAGGCGCGCAACTCGGCGGCTTCGGCCTCCACATCCTTGCACCACGGATGCGCCAAGTTTTCTGCTTCCGGCACGCGGCCATAGGCCTGCACGATGGCAATTGCATGCGTGTGCGCCGGCTGTGGCACACCGGCATACCACGCGTTTTCGGGAATTTCGCAGATACCGACCTGCGATACGTCGAGGAAATAGGCGCTGCCTTTGATATCGACGGCGCGGCGGTGCAAATCATCGGGAACCGGTGCACGCGGCGGCAAGGTTTCGGGCTTACCCAGCCCGCGGAAAATATCGTGATACTTGGCGAGCGAGATGGACAGCGGCCCCTTCGCCGCGATCGCCGCCTGCGAGACCATTTCGGGCCGGGAGACCCGCGGCCGCGACGCCTCTGAAGCCAGGACGGAAACGTCCCGCTTCAACCGTTCCAACGGATATGGACCGTAGTCGAACGGCCGGTTCTTGTTCGAGAAGAAGATCATGTCGTCCCTCCTCCGCGCTCCCTAACGCTTTGTTATGAGTCGGCAAATGTTCGTATATCGAACAAGGTTAGGGTATCGGCGCCCGGAGCGCAAATACGCACCCCAGGGTAAGAACCGGACTTGAGGCTCGGGAAGCGGGTTATTCCGCCGCCTGGTTGGGGAAATAATCGGGCAGCACCCGGGCCAGCGCCGCATGGATACGGTCGCGCACCGGGACATCCGCCGCCGGTTTCTCGAACGCCTTGCCGGTCACCCGCTCATAGAGGGCGATGTATTTGCCTGAAAACTCCATCAGCGTGTCAGCGGGAATTTCGGGGATCGGGTCCTTGTAGGGATCGCAGCGCGCCGTAATCCACAGTCGCAGGAATTCCTTATCGAGGCTGTCGGGGTTTTCGCCCGCCGCTAGGCGCGCCTCATAGGTGTCGGCGATCCAATAACGGCTTGAGTCCGGCGTATGCACTTCGTCCGCCAAAACGATCCGGCCGTTCTCGTCGAGACCGAACTCATACTTGGTGTCCACCAGGATCAAGCCGTTGGCGGCAGCAATTTCTTGGCCACGCTTGAAGATGGCGAGGCTTTTCTCCGCCAGTTCGTCCCATTGTGCCTGGGTCAACAGACCTTGGGCGACGATTTCTTCCGCCGTGATCGGCGCATCATGCTCACCCTGCTCGGCCTTGGTGGTCGGCGTCAAAATGGTTTGCGGCAGTTTCTGGTTCTTGACCATGCCGTCCGGGAATGTGTGACCGTAAAGCACCCGCTCGCCACGCTGATACATGGGCCAGATGCTGGTTTCGGTGGACCCGGTCAGATAGGACCGCACGACCATTTCAACAGGCAGCATCTTGAGATGCTTGACGATGGCCACGTTGGGATCGGGCTCCTCGATGACGTGATTGGGGCAGATATCGGCGGTGGCATCGAACCAGAACCGCGCGATTTGGTTGAGCACCTGTCCCTTGAACGGCACCGCCGCCAGAACCTTGTCGAACGCCGACTGCCGGTCGGTGATGATCAAGATGCGCCGCCCATCGGGCAGATCGTAGGAATCCCGCACTTTGCCGCGCTGGAAATTGGGCAGTTCGGGGAACGCCGCATCTGTCAGGCAGTTGTCGATGAGCTTTTGAATGTCCGTCGTGTCGGCGGTCATGGTTTGCTTCCCGGTCGAAATTGCGTGAGGAGTTTGTTTAGCCGATTCATCCACACGATCAACGGCAAATTTTGTAGGTTTATTTAGCCTCGGATTTCAGCCACTCCAGGGACGCGCCGGTGGCGCCCGAGGGCACATATTCGGCGCCCACGAAGCCGGTCCACCCCATCCGGTCGAGGGCTGCGAACACATAGGGAAAATTGATCTCACCGGTGCCGGGCTCGTGACGGCCCGGCGTATCGGCGAACTGGATATGGCCGATGTGGGGCAGATTGGCCTCCATGGTGCGCACAAGGTCCCCTTCCATGATCTGGGCGTGATAGAGGTCGTACTGGATGCCCAGATTGGCGATATCGGGGTACCCGGCGCGTCCGATAACGTCCAATGCCTGGTCGGTCGACGACAACAGGAACGTCGGCCGGTCGATCGGATTGATGGCTTCGGTGGTCACCCGCACGCCGATCCCGACCATGGTGTCGGCAACCGTCCTCAAGTTGGCCGCCAGCACGTCGAGACACCTTTCGCGACCGAAATCTTCTACCGGCGGCGACCCCGCCAGCACGTTGACGGTCAGCGGGCGGAGGACTTCGGCGTATTTGTAGGTGAGCTCGGTGGCCCGCTTGAACTCGTCCTCGGCGCTCGGCAAAGCGGCAATGCCCGGACCGCCCTGCTGCAGGTCGCCGACGAAATGATTGATCACCAGGATCGGCAGGCCGGTTACCTCGGCCACCTCCTTCAATTCCGCAAGATCCAGGTCGTAGGGAAATTGGAACTCGATCCCGTCAAACCCCGCCCCCTTGGCCGCCGCGAAGCGGTCCAGGAAGGGGACTTCGGTGAACATCATTGAGATATTGGCGGAGAATTTGGGCATGACCTCCCGCTTATTCTTGGTGCCCCGTTGCCCGCAATCTTGACCGGACAGTTCGGAAAGGCAAGCCGCGCGGCGCACCTTTCGCCTTTATGGCCCAAAGGCGGCGGTTTATCATTGCCCGCAAATAATGGCGGTCAAAACAGCCAACGAAACGGGAGAAGACGCATGATCAAGGTCACCGACATTGCCTATGGCCGTTTCCAGGCGCCCGACCTCGACCTGATGGAGAAATTCCTGATCGATTTCGGCATGGTCCGCTCGGCCCGTACCGATACGGCGCTGTATATGCGCGGCACGGATTCCGCCCACCATATCCATGTTACGGAGTTGGGCGAGCGTAAGTTTCTCGGCATCGCCTTCTATGCCGCGAGCGAGGAAGACTTGCACAAGATCGCGCAAGCGGAAGGCGCAAGTCCGGTCGAAAACATCGGCGAGCCGGGCGGCGGGAAGCGCGTGCGCCTGACCGACCCGGCCGGCTTTCAGGTGGACGTGGTTTACGGCATCGAAACATTGGACACATTACCGGTCGCCAACCAAATCACGCTCAACCGGGGCAGCGATCACCGGCGTAAGGGAGACCTCGTCCGCCTGGAAAAAGGGCCGGCGCCGGTAAAACGCTGTGGGCACGTCGTGCTCAATGTCGATGAACCCCGGGTCTGCGAAGACTGGTACCGGGCGCATTTCGGCCTGATCCCCTCGGACGAGCTGTATGAAGGCGACGAGGACAACGTGCTGTTCTCGTTCAACCGGATCGACCGCGGCAAGGAATATGTCGATCATCACGTTTTGCTGACCGTGCCGCGCACGCCGAAAGGGCTGGGCCACCTCGCCTTCGAGGTCGAGGACATCAACGCCGTCTATCTTGGCCACGAATGGCTCAAATCGAAGGGCTATAAACACTCCTGGGGGATCGGCCGGCATATCTACGGCTCGCAAATTTTCGATTACTGGTATGACCCGTTCGACTTCCGGGTCGAGCATTGGACCGACGGCGATTTGCTGAACGCCGATACGCCCGCCAATCGGGTTTCCGTCGAAAACGCCCTTCAGGTGCAATGGGGAACCGGCCCGGAATCGCGCCTCGAGTAGGCGCGCAAACAAAAATCCCGCCGGTCGACGGCGGGGGAAAACGCAAAAATTCGATTTGTTTTTGGTGGCTAGGAGGCCTGTTTCAGTTCCGTTCCGCCCTTGCGGATCACGAAGCTGAGCACATCTCCGTCTTCGCTTAGTTCCACCAATTCATGCCCGGCATTCTTGCAATATGCGGGAAAATCCCGTTTGGAGGCCGGATCGTTGGATAGGATACAAATTAAGTCGCCGGGATCTAAAGACTTGATGGCTTTTTTTGCCTTCAGAACCGGTAGAGGACAACGCAGCCCTTGGGTATCGAGCTCCATCATCTACATGTATTTCCTTGCAAAGGTCTTCGCCCCCGTTCAGTGGAACGGCCATATTGAATATAGATTTATTCCGTCATAGCAAGCCCGGAACATATGCAGGGCCGGTATGTTGGGGTTGTATTTTGCGGCGGTCTTTGCGCGCATTCGCCTTTGATTTCCGGCAGTTTTAGGCTGCCGCGGTCTTGCCGCCCCGGGACTCGCCCGGTTCGATACCGACCCCGATGAGCGTCCCGAACAACTCATCGATACGGGCCCGATCGCCATCGGGCAAAGGCGGGCGAGAGAGAGATTCCACGTTGGCCTGCAGATGATCGGCATTGCCGGTTCCGAACAGCACCACATCCGCACCTGGTTCATCCCGCGCATAGCGGTAGGCAGCATCGATCAGACTGACGGCGCCACCCCCGTGAAGGAGAAAGTCCAGAGGTTCTTCCGCATCGGCGATCCATGCCGGAACACGGTCGTCTCCGGCCAACTCCTGCAGCGTCTCTTTCAACCGGTCGGGAAAGCCGAACAGATTCCGCGACACGAACATCAACAATGTGCCGACATTGTTGGCGAGGGTGCTTGGGAACAGCGATGTGCGCGCTGTTTGATTGAGCATGGAAAAGGCGAGCATCACAACATCGACCAGATCCGCGTCGACGACCCGGCGCATCACCGCGTGCTCATGATCGCGCTGCGCATATTCGGTGGCACCGACGAAGCGGACCTTGCCCTTTTCCTGTTCGCGGCGGAGCGTGGGCAGCACCACGTTCACGACGTGATCGACATTGCCGTCGTGAACACCGTGGACATGCAAGACGTCGACATAGTCCGTCTTAAGCTTGGTGAGCGAGTCCTCGAGTCCGGCAACGAGGTCGTCCGCTGTGTATTTATATCCGTCGCGGCGGTCGGCGTGATGCTTTGTGGAGATCACCACCTGATCGCGCGGCAGACCTTCCAGGCCGATCCCCACCGCTTCCTCGGTGCCGTAAAGCTTGGCCGTGTCGAACAGATTGACCCCGAGATCGAAGGCGAGACGGACCAGCTTGGCGGCTTCTCGTGCGCTTGCCCCATCGCGCATGCCGAGGAGCGCCCCACCGCCGCAGCCCAGCCCCGCGACACTGACCTCCAGGGCCGTGCGGCCAAGGGTGGTGCGCGGAAGCGCCATGACGCGTTAGCCCTCGTTGATTCCGGCGTAGCGGCGCAGCCGGATGTCGGCCTGTTCCTTGTGGCCGGCGAAACCCTCGAGCGCACATAGGCGTGAGCAGTATTTGCCGATATCCACCGAAGCCTGTTCGGTGATGCGCTGATAGGTATGGGTCTTGATGAACTTGCCGACCCACAATCCGCCCGTGTAGCGCCCGGCGCGCTTGGTCGGCAGGGTGTGGTTGGTGCCGATCACCTTGTCGCCATAGGAAACGTTGGTTTCCGGGCCCAGGAACAGGGCGCCGTAGTTGGTCATGTTGTCGAGGAAATATTGCGGGTCCTTGGTCATGACCTGCACATGCTCCGAGGCGATCTTGTCGGCTTCGGCTACCATTTCCTCGTAGCTGTCGCAGACGATCACCTGTCCATAGGTTTGCCAAGCGGCACCCGCTACCTCGCCGGTCGGCAGGATTTTGAGCTGCCGCTCGATCTCTGCCATGGTTTCCTCGGCGAGTTGTTCGGAGTTGGTGAGCAACACCGCCGGACTGTTGGGGCCATGCTCCGCTTGGCCTAAGAGATCGGCCGCGCACAATTCACCGTCCACCGTTTCGTCGGCGATAACCAGCGTTTCGGTGGGACCCGCGAGCAGATCGATTCCGACCCGGCCGAACAGCTGGCGCTTGGCTTCCGCCACGAAGGCATTGCCCGGGCCGACCAGCATATCGACGGGCGCGACCTCGTCCGTGCCGATGGCCATGGCGCCCATGGCCTGCACCCCGCCCAGCGCATAAATCTCGTCGGCACCCGCCAAATCCTGCGCGACCACGATGGCCGGTGACGGCTTGCCCTGATAGGGCGGCGCGCAAGCGACGATGCGTTTCACGCCGGCGACCTTGGCGGTCACCACCGACATATGCGCCGAAGCCACCATCGGATAGCGCCCACCCGGAACATAACAGCCGACAGCATTCACCGGGATGTTCTTGTGACCAAGAACGACGCCGGGGTAGGTCTCCTGCTCGACATCGACCAAGGCGGCCTTCTGAATCTCAGCGAAATTGCGGATTTGCGCCTGGGCGAATTTGATGTCTTCGATGTTCTGCTCGGTCACTTGATCGTAGCAGGCATCGATCTCTTCCCGGCTGAGACGGAACTTCTCCGGCGACCAGTTATCGAACTTCTCGGAATAGTCACGCACCGCGGCATCGCCGCGCGCCTCGATATCGGCGAGAATATCTTCCACCGTCTTTCGCACCTTGGCGTCCTGTTCACGGGCTTCTTCGGTGGTTATTCCGGTTTTCAGATAACGCGCCATATGATCCTCCTTGTTGTCGGCTACCGTCGTCCCACCAGACTATGCCGCCAAAAGGGAAACAGCAATTCCTTGTCCGCCCCGGCGCAAAACCACTATGCTGCCCGCCCATATCAGGGATTTTTTTGACACAACCTCGAATGCCGGCCGAATTGGTTCTTCAGCGACTATTGCGGGGCGGACCGCAACACCGGACCCGATTTCATGACGAGAAAGGCAATGCGGCGCCCCTGTCGGCCTGGGTGCATGCGCCGCACGCACTCGCCACCGCCGCGCTGAGGCGATTGGCCGGATATCGGCCGATGCGCCCAACCCTTTCCTACGCCGGGACCCGGGCCATAGCCGCCCATCTGACGCCGGCATCCCATTGCGTCGAGTTCGGCTCGGGGATGTCGACACCATGGCTGGCACGCCGATGCGCGTCGCTCCTCAGCGTCGAATGCGATCTCGGGTGGCATGAGAAAGTCGGCGCACTGTTGCGGCGTGAAAGCATCACCAACGTCGATCATCAACTGCGGGACTTCGACGTTTACGAGTCGCTGCCGGATGCGCCCGCGGACGGCTACGACTTCATTCTTGTCGACGGCCACAAGCGGGACGCCTGTATGGCTACGGCATTGGCACACGTAAAGAAAGGCGGCGTCATTTATCTCGACAACAGCGACAAGGATGCGGCCGATCCCGGCGGCGAGATGCGCCGGGCCGAACAGCTTTTGCTTGATGCCGTGCGGGCGCGACAGGGATCTTGCCGCTATTTCGTCGATTTTTCGCCGACCAATTTCTTCGTCGAACAAGGGCTGATGGCGAAACTATGAGACCAACAGAGAAAGAAACGATAAGGGGGGCAAGATGACTAATGTGCTGAACGTGGATCTGTCGGGTCAGGTGGCGCTGGTAACCGGCGCGGGCAAGGGATTGGGCCGCGCCTCCGCGCTGGCACTGGCGGACGCCGGGGCACAAGTGATCGGGGTTGCCCGGACCGAGAGCGATCTGCAGTCCCTCAAAGCAGAAAACCCAGACCGCATCGACTACTGGGTGGAAGACGTGCTCGAAGACAGCCTCTATTCGCGGATCGAAAAACTGGACCGGCTTGATATCGCCGTCTGCAGCGCCGGCGGCAACAAGCCGGAACCGCTGATTGACGTGACCCCAGAAACCCTCGACTGGATGGACGGTCTCAATTTCCGCGGCACCTTCCGCACCTGCCAATCGGCGGCGCGGGTGATGCTGCGTCATGGATCGGGGTCGATCATCAACATCACCTCGCAAATGGGGCATGTCGGCGCACCCAACCGGACGCTTTATTGCGCGACCAAGCATGCCGTCGAAGGCCTGACCAAGGCGATGGGCGTGGAACTTGCCCCGCACGGCATCCGCACCAATACGGTGGCCGCCACCTTCGTCGATACACCGATGACCCGGCCCATGTTCGAAAACGCCGAGTTCAAGGCAACGGTGTTGCGCAACATTGCTTTCGGGAAGTTGGCGGATTTGGACGATGTCGCGGCGGCGGTGCTCTATCTCGCCTCGCCGGCCGCCAAAATGATCACCGGCACCAGCTTGCGTGTCGATGGCGGCTGGACCGCGTGGTAGCGATTGTCAGAGCGCGTTGGATGGCCGGCGCAATGTCCGCCACATGTGCGACGACGGTGTATTGTCGTTGCCGAGGCCTTCCGGCGGCTGTTTGAAATGCCGCCCGATAACGTCCTCGAATTCGTCGATACTCAGCGGTTTCGCGTCCGCATCCCATGAATAAAGATCGTTGACGCAGATCATCCGCGCCGACATGTACCATTTGTGGTTCTTCGCCCGTTCGTAGTCCGCCTCGATGTAGGGATCGGGACGGTACCCCTCTCCGAACATGCGGATGTACAATTCCGGATAGTCATATCCCACCGATTCATCCGGATAGAAGCGCAAGGCCTGGTGCATCCGAATAGCCCAGCTCACCTCCTCGTCCACGTAGGGCTCGAGGAGCTGCGCACCCCAATACCCATGATCGGATCGGATAAACCCGATCACCGCAATGTCGTGCAGCAGGCACGCCAGCACCATTTTTTCGGGCAAGCCATTTTTCTGCGCCAGCCGAGCGCTCTGCAACAGATGCTGCTGGGACGGCGAAAATCGCAGCTTAAAGAAATCGATCAGGGTCGGGTTATCCGGCATGGGGAGCAGCCGCGGATCCTCGCCCATGGAAAGGTGCTTTCCGGGCCCGAGCTTCGGGCGTGGCTCCAACGACCGCTCGCCCTCCGCCAGATTGAACAGCAACGAACGCGCATATAAACGTTCGAATTCTTCGAACTGGCGATGTTCGAGCGCGTCGGCCCGCTCCGCCAAAGATAAATTTTCACTCATATCCGCCATCCCGACTACGGTCATCACCTATGCTATCGGCGTAAGTCCGTCGACGTCAATTTCGGTGGCGCCGATACGTTTCTGCCATTTTCTTCTGTCCGCGACGCCGATAGTACAATTTTAAATTGTATAGTTGCTTTTCTTTCGCGCTTGCAGTTCATAGCGAAAGTTCATTGGGCGAAACCCCTAACCGACGGGTGCCGGAAGGCGATGGCATGACGGGAAATTCCTTAATGATTCTCTGGTCTTTCTGAGAAATCTGCAGCCGCGGCGCCTTAACGATTTACGGCGAAACCACCGTTTTCCGGGACACAGGCGGGAATCGTTAAAAAACCGGCGATCGGTTTGGAATGCCGGCATCTCGACCCCATCTGATTAAGCACCATATATACCGAATAGTTGTATTGGCTGGCCTGCAGCGGCTTCGTTCACAATGAATAAGACCGAGCGTCGATATCTTCTCGGGGGCTTTACCTTTGGTATGCTGTTCCCCGCTGTTGCTTGGATAACCGAGTTCTGGCTTAGGGGGCTCATACCAAGCCTCGACGCGCTTGCCTACATCCATCAAGAGAACTTGATCCTCTGGATTGTCGACTCGGCCCCGCTCGTCCTTGGCGCCACCTTCTTCTTCATCGGCAAAAAACAGGCTCATATCCAGAAAATCAGCCAAAACCTCCGGCGTGACGTCGCACAAACAAACGACGAACTCGCGGAAAGCCAGGAACGGATCGTCGGCTTCGTCAATTCGTCGACCCACCGGTTTTGGGAAGCCGACACCGAGCATCGCTTTACCTACATTTCGTCCGGCCGCGACAAAGTTTTGGAAAAACTGGCGCAACACGTCATTGGGAAGAGACGATGGGAACTCCCGTTGATGAAAGCCAGCGACGAGGCCTGGGCGCAGCATAAGGCCGATATAGACGCCCGCCGTCCGATCGAGGATTTCCGCTGTCATATGGAAGATGTCGATGGCATCGTCCGTTACTTCAGCATCAATGGCGAACCGGTCTACGACAACAACGGCGAGTTCAAAGGGTATCGTGGCTCGATCGCCGATATCACGGACTTGGTCGACGCCGCAAACGCCATCAAAGCATCAGAACGTAAGTACCAGCTCCTCTTCCAACACGCTAACGATTCCATGTTCATCATCGATCCCGATGGTCTCCGGATCATCGACGCCAATATCGTGGCCGCAAAACGTCTGGGGTACAGCAGAGAGGAGCTTATCGGTATGTCCATGTATGAAATTAACATGGAAAGAATCGAAGGGCTTAAGCGTGGAGAAGAAGAGCATCTAAACGCCCGTTTCGAGCATATGCGCCGAGAAGGAAATTTAACCTTCGAAACTTCGCACCGCCGCAAGGACGGCAGCATTTTGCCTGTCGAGGTCAGCAGCCATTTCATCGAGGTCGATGGCCGCACGGTCGTCGAGTCAATAGCCCGCGACATTACCGAGCGCAAGAAGATGGAAAAGATGAAGAACGAATTTATCTCTACCGTCAGCCATGAATTACGAACGCCGTTGACGTCGATCGTCGGCTCGCTGGGCCTCGCCCGCTCCGACATGTTCGGCGATATGGACGATCAGGTTAAACAAATCGTCGAGATTGCGCACAACAACAGTCAACGGCTTGTCCGCCTCATCAACGATATTCTCGATATCGAAAAGATCGAATCGGGGAAGATGGATTTAGATCAGCGCCCTATCGAGCTTCATGAACTCGTCGCGCAGGCCGTAGAAGAAAATGAACCCTTTGCCGCCCAGTTCGACGTAACGCTGCAGATAAAACCGAACGGTGTTCAACAAACGTCCGTGATCGGCGATTGGGATAGGTTGTTACAGGTCATGGCCAACCTTTTATCCAACGCCTCCAAATTCTCGCCCGCCGGCAGTAAGATCGATGTCGGCGTCATCCCGGACGGTAAGACCGCAAGGATTTTTGTCTCCGATAAGGGACCGGGGGTCAAAAACGAGTTTCGCGATACGATTTTCGAAAAATTCACACAGTCGGATATGTCGGACAGCAAAGAAAAGGGGGGAACCGGTCTTGGGCTTAATATTTCCAAGGCAATTGTCGAGATGCATGGTGGCGTGATCGGCTTCGAGAACAAACGGGACGGCGGCACGACCTTCTACTTCGATCTTCCCCTAAATTAACCCAGTAAATCGTTTTAACCTTAGCAATACGGCCGTTTTCGAACGATGAGAACCCCTCTCAATTTCAGTCCTCGAATCCCTATATCTTTAGGGGGCACGGGATCGCAGTACGGGCCGAACAAAATTGATTAAAACAGAACACAAATATTTGGTTGCGGGGGTCATATTTGGCCTGTTGTTCCCGGTTTTCTCCTGGGGAGTGAAACTGTGGTCCCCAGGCGTACCCGTATCGATAGATACTGTTCATCAGTTCGTCGCGGATCATAATGCCGCGCATCTGTTCATCGACTTCGCTCCGCTGACGATGGCCTTGGTCTTTTATTTAATAGGCCGCCGCCAAACGAAGATCGAGAACGCCCAACTGAGCTCTGAGCGCGCCGCACGCCAGAAAGCCATCGAACTCGATCAGACTCAACAGCGGATGGCGGATTTTATCAAATCCACCGCGCTTTGGTTTTGGGAAACCGATGACGAACATCGGTTCATAGACTTTAGGGGTGGCCCCGCGGAAGAACCGGTATCCGAACAATTGCTGAAAAGGGTTCTGGGCAAGCGAAGTTGGGAAATGCCGAACATCAGCGCGTCGGACGAGGCGATGGAACGCTATCGGGCGATGGTTACGGCCCAAGAACCAATCCGGGACTTCCGCGCCATTCTCCGGACCGAAAATGGCAGCATTCGGTATCTGAGCGTGACCGGAGATCCGGCCTATGATCGGTCCGGGAAGTTTCTCGGTTATCGTGGATCAACCAGCGATATCACGGAACAGGTCGAAGCGGCGGCGGCCATCGAGGAATCGGAACGCAAGTACCGGCTGATGTTCATGCATGCCGCCGATTCCATGTTTCTCGTTAATCCGGACGGGCTGATCATCATCGACGCCAATCTGGTGGCCGCCGAACGGCTCGGCTACACCATGGACGAACTCATCGGCATGTCGATGAACGAGATCAACATCGAACGCAATGGCACCCCGTCGCCGGCGGTGGCGGCAATGCTGCAGGAACGTAACCGTCGACTGCGCGAGGAAGGCGCCCTCGCCTTCGAAACCAATCACGTGCGTAAGGATGGCAGCCTCATGCCCGTCGAGGTCAATTGCCATTACATGGAGATGGATGGCATGACGGTCGTCGAGGCGGTCGCCCGAGACATCACCGAACGCAAAAAAGTCGATAAGATGAAGGGCGATTTCATCTCAACGGTCAGCCATGAGCTGCGCACGCCGTTGACCTCCATCGTCGGCTCGCTGGGCCTCGCCCGGTCGGGAAAATTCGGCGGGCTCGACGGCCAATTGGAGCAGATCATCGAGATCGCCTACAATAACAGCCAACGGCTGGTCCGGTTGATCAATGATATTCTCGATATCGAGAAAATCGAATCGGGCAAAATGGATTTGGACAAGAAGCCGATTGAGTTGGACGACTTGGTCGCCAAATCCATCGAAGAGAACATGGCGTTCGCCACACAATTCGGGGTCACTTTGCAGAAAAAAGGCGATCAATCCGAGCACGCCTGTGTGATGGGTGATTGGGACCGCCTGCTGCAGGTTATGGCCAACCTGCTCTCCAACGCCGCGAAATTCTCGCCGGCCGGCGGCGTTGTCGACGTCAACGTCATGCCTAACGGCAAAACGGTACGGGTGGTGGTGTCGGACAAGGGGCCTGGCGTCAAACGGGATTTCCGCGACAAGATTTTCGAGAAGTTCACGCAGTCCGACATGACCGACAGCAAGGAAAAAGGCGGCACCGGCCTCGGGCTCAACATCTCCAAGGCGATCGTAGAAATGCATGGCGGGGTGATCGGCTTCGACAACAACCCGGACTGTGGCGCGTCCTTCTACTTCGAGCTTCCCCGCCAAGAATTGGAGAACGTGGAGGCGGCCTGAGGCGACGCCGCCCGGTCGGCTGCCTCCCTTCCCCTACATCCGTGATTTGCATCCCGCCTCCTGCGGGCCTAATCTTCACCGCCATCATAAACGGCAGTCTCGGCCAATGAGCCGCCACAACGTCTCAGCACGGCGTGCAACAGGGAATTCACTTTATGCTCGAGCTCTACACCTTCGCCCCCTCCACCTGCAGCCAGAAAGTCCGCCTCCTGCTCGCCGAGAAGGGACTGGATTTCGAGGAACACGTCCTGAATTCAGCCAAGAACGAGCACCTTTCCGAGGAGTATCTGAAGCTCAACCCCAACGGGGTGGTACCGACGCTCGTCCACGACGGCAATGTGATCATCGAGTCCGCCGTCATCCTCGAATATCTCGAAGAAGTCTTTCCCGAGCCTCCCAAGGCGCCGCGGGACGCCGTCGGCCGGGCGAAGATGCGGGCCTGGATTCATTTTTTCGAGGAGTTTGCGGTCCCGGCGGTGCGCTATCCGACCTTCCAGAAATATTTGCGCCACAATTTCAAGGACAAGGACAAGAACGAGCAAATTCAGAAGCGTCCGCTGAAAAGCGATTTCTATACCCGCATGCTGCGCGAGGATGGCTTCACCGATACGGAAATGGAGAAAGCCTTCGCCGACATCCGGCTCACCGTCACCCGCATGGAAGAAGCGCTGGCCAAGGGCGGTCCCTATCTGATGGGTAAAGAATGGACCCTCGCCGACGCGTGCGTGACCCCGGCCATCGACCGCATGAACGATCTCGGCCACAGTCACCTGTGGGAAGATTTGCCACACGTAAAGGCGTGGATCGAAGCGATCCGTGCGCGGCCCTCCTTCGACAAGGCTTATTATCCCGGCGCACGTATGAGCGAGATCTACGAAAAGAAAGCGGGCGCCGCCGCCGAGTAATTCCAAAGCTTCTCGACCGTCCTTAAATACGGCACGCTCTCCGGCGTTACGCGGGAATAAGTGACGGAATATCTTCCTGGCAAATATTTGAACGATCTTTCACGACATTGTGGGCACAGTGGGCAGTGGCCCTATTGACCCCCCATCCAAATTGCTTCATCATTTTTTGCAATCGATTGCAAAAATCGAAACGAAACAGGCCAGCGGGCAGTTCATGTCAGGGAGCGTCATGTCACAGGCGGCATCCAACCTCGTCCACACCGTTTCCGGAACGGGAACAAGCGCAGACGATCCGTCATCCGCGCCGACGCGTATTGCGATATCGGGCGCCGGCAAAAAATACGGTGAGTTGCAAGTCTTCAAGGACATCAACCTAACATTCGGCAACGGCGAGATCGTCACCGTCGTCGGCCCATCCGGTTGCGGGAAAACGACGCTGTTGCGCTGCATTGACGGCCTGATCCCCCTCAGCGAGGGAGAAGTGAAGATCGAAGGATCGCCCATCAATGGGCCGCGTGAAGGCGTCGCGATGGTGTTCCAGCATTTCGGCCTGTTTCCCTGGAAAACGGTCTATCAGAACGTCGCTTATGGGCTGAAGCTGGCCCGTCATCCGGCCGCGGAAATCAAGGAAAAGGTCCCCTATTTCATCAATCTGGTGGGATTGAGCGGCTTCGAAACCGCGTTCCCCTATCAGCTGTCGGGCGGCATGCAGCAACGCTGCGGCCTCGCGCGCGCGCTCGCCATGGAGCCCCATGTTCTATTGATGGACGAGCCGTTCGCCGCCGTCGACGCCCAGACCCGGGAGATCCTCCAATTCGAATTGCTGAAAATCTGGGAGTTACGCCCGCTAACGATGGTGTTCGTCACCCATTCCATCGAGGAAGCCGTGTTGATGGGACACCGGGTGGTCGTCCTCAAGGGACGCCCGAGCGGCGTCCACGAGGTGATCGACGTCGATCTGCCCGCGCCGCGCGATCGCGGCACTTTGGGCCATCCCCGGTTCACCGAGGTTCGTGAACATGTCTGGTCGACCCTCATGGATGAAGTGCGGGCCGCCGAGTTCGAAGTTTAAGGCGTCGTAGAACGCCGAGACAACCGAGGCCAAACGTGGCCAACCGCCGGCCCGCCCATCGGGCCACAAATCAGGGAAACTGTTCTGGGAGTTTAGACATGAAAAAACTCACGAGACGACTTCTACTCCAAACCGCCGCCGTCGCCGGTCTTGTCGGTGCGACGATTGCGCCGCAAGCCGCGTCCGCGGCCGATAAACTGTCCATCGCCGTCCCCGGTGTGCCACCGGTGTTTTCGTCGGTCATGGTTTATACCGCCAAGGAAGGCGGCTTTTACGAGAAGTACGGCCTCGACGTAACGGTGAAGCCGTTCAATTCGGGTGTCGCCGCGGCGCGCGCCGTGGTGTCGGGCGCTGTCGATGCGTCGCTGTCGCCGACCGCCCCCGTCGCCCGCATGGTGTCCAACGCCGGCGTGCCGCTGGTCGCGTTGCAGGGCCTCGAGAAGCCCGATTGGTTCATTGGCTCCATGGATCCCAAGATGAACAGCTGCGAAAGCCTCAAAGGCCAAGCGGTGGGCGTCGATTCCCCACGTGGTGCGCGTTGGGTCCAGCTCCAGAATATGGCGCGGCCGTGCAAGCTCGTTCCCGATAAGGATATCCCGACGGTCAATCTGAGCTCCAACGTCGGCGCCGCGATGGTTGCCGGTCAATTGACCTTCGGCGTCCTTCACCTGGACGACCTGCCCGTGATCGAGCGCGAGAGCGGCAAGAAACTGACCATCGTGTCGGAAATCGAGAAAGCGGCCCCCGGCACACATTATCTGATGTTCGTCTCCACCAAGAAGAACATTGCCGAGAAGCGCGATCTCCTGGTGCGTGCGCTCGCGGCCCAGATCGAAGCCACCGCCTTCATGTACGATCCCACCAATGCCGAAAAGGTGGGTGCCTATGCCAAAGCCACGGGCCGCAGCCATTCCGATGCGACCAACGCAGTAAAGGTATTCACCGATTTCCAGTACTGGCCGAACGGCCACAACGGCCTCAACAAGGCGCGGATCGAGAAAACCATCGCGATCCAAGCCGGCATCGGCAAGCGGACCAAGGGCAAGGCGGGAATCGATCCCGAGAAGGGACCGGTTTCGGTCGACGCCTTGACCGACCCGTCGCTCTGGGATGAAGCCCAGGCGATGGTCAAGAAGATGATGAAGTAAGCGCGCTACGGCGCACGTTACGGTCCCGGGGCGGACGATCCCTAACGTCCGCCTCGGACCTCTCCAACCGGTCACCCGAACCAACCATGCTCAACCTGATCAATTCCGACAAACGCTGGGTCCGTTGGGCCACCTTTGCAGCCGGGCTCTTACTCGGCCTCGTCATTTGGGAAATTGTGGGGTGGAGCTTCAACCCCGCCTTCATGGCACCGTTCATCGGCGGCGACGGACATCCCGGCGCCGGCACGCGGCTTGTCGCCTTTTTCGGTGACGAAGAATTCATCGACTCATTCGCCAGCTCGGCGCGGCTGTTCGCCACCGGCTTTGCCATCGCCGTCGTCACCGCCATTCCGTTCGGCATCCTGCTCGCCCGCCTGACCTGGCTGCGCATCTCGCTCGAAAGCTACATCCTGGTGCTGTACGTCACGCCCATGGTCGCCCTGATCCCCTTCATTCTGTCGATCATGGGCTTCGGTTTCTGGCCGAAGGTGCTGGTGGTGGTGCTGTTCGCCTTCTTCCCCATTCTCTACAACACCCTTGAAGGGGCCCGCAGCGTGAAGCCCGAACTTCTGGAAGTGGCACGCTCGTTCCGCACCAGTGAACTTGCCATCTGGCGCGACGTTTTGATCCCCTACACCTTGCCCTTTGCGCTCACCGGCGTGCGGCAAGCCTTGGGCCGCGCCCTCGTCGGTATGATCGCCGCCGAATTTTTCCTGTCGACCAGCGGCCTCGGCGAGGAACTGATGGTCGCGTCGCGCAACTTCAACATGGCCTCGGTGCTGGCCACCATCATCCTGGTCACCGTCATCGGGGTGATCCTGATGCGGCTCGCCCAATCGCTGGAACAGCGCTTCGCCGCCTGGCGGGGGATCGAGCAATGACGCAACCGGTTGCCAACACCGCCGTCCCGCAGCCCGGGCCGCTCTATCGCCTGCAGCAGAAGTTCGCGAGCACCAGCGTGGCCGCCAAGATCGTCGCGGGCCTTCTGATCCTGGTCGCCTGGGAGTTGGGCGTCACCTTCTTCGCGCCCAAGTTCGTCGCCCGGCCCACCAATATCATCGCCGTCTTCCCCGACGTCATCACCGAGCCCGAATTCATCGAAGCGACACTGAGCACTTTGTTCGCCGTGTTGCAGGGGCTGTTGATCGCTCTCGTGTCCGGCACGATTATCGGCATCGCCATGGGCCGGGTGAAGGTCTTCGACCGGCTGCTCAACGTCTATATCAACGGCTTCTACACCATGCCGATGATCGCCGTGCTGCCGCTGCTGACCATTTGGTTCGGCTATGAGGACAGCGCACGGTTGGCGACCATCGTCTTCGCCGCCTTTTTCTCCATCGCCATCAACGCCCGCGACGGGGCGCGTTCCGTACCGCCCGAATATCTCGAAGTGGCGCGCGCCTACCGCGCCCGCCAGCGTGACGTATGGTTCGACATCACCTTCATGTCGTCCCTGCCCTATCTGGTGGCGGGCTTCCGGCTGGCGGCAGGCCGCGCCCTGGTCGGCGCGGTGATTGCCGAGTTTTTCGTCTCACTGCCCGGGCTCGGCATGTACATCCTGTCGCACACACGCTCTTTTGCCCATAACGAGGCGGTGGTCGGCGTGCTCATGCTTGCCGCCTTCGGCTTGTTGTTCGAGGCCACCATGAACGGCGTCATGCGCCGCTTCTTCCCCTGGTACCGCCGCGAGGACCGCAAGGATTAAGCACAAAAAAAGGCCGATTCGATTGAACCGGCCTTTTTGCTCGAGAAAGAATTCTCTAGTAGGTCGCGCGGCCACCCGAAATGTCGAACACGGCGCCGGTCGAGAAGGAACATTCCTCCGACGCCAGCCACGCGACCAGCGCGGCAATTTCCTCGGCCAGTCCGAATCGCCCCATGGGGATCTTGGACAGCATGAAATCGATGTGCGCCTGGGTCATCTGATCGAAGATGGCCGTGCGCACCGCCGCCGGGGTGACGCAGTTGACCACCACGTTGGTGTCGGCAAGTTCCTTACCCAGCGCCTTGGTGAGGCCGATTACCGCCGCCTTGGTGGCCGAATAGGCCGGCGCCTTGGGGTTGCCTTCCTTCCCGGCGATGGACGCGATATTGACGATCCGCCCATAGTCGTTTTCGAGCATGTGCGGGATCACCTGGCGGCTGACGTAGAAGGTGCCCGACAGGTTGATGTCGACCACCGATTTCCACGCGTCGATGGGATATTCCCAGGACGTGACGTTGGGGCCCGAAATACCGGCGTTGTTGACCGTGATATCGACGCAGTCCAATAGCGACAGCGTATTGGCGAATGCAAGACTGACACCATCCGGATCGGAGATGTCGGCGGTTTCGCCGATCACCTTGGCGCCGCCCTCCGCCGACTTGGACAACTCCTCGACGGCGGCGCCGATCTTCGTCGCGTCGACGTCCCAGATGCAGACATTGGCGCCCGATTGGGCGAGCCGCTTGGCGATGCCGAAGCCGAGACCGGCACATCCGCCGGTCACGATCGCATTGCGTCCCTTGAGATCGATTTGGTTCATGGCTCAGGCCTCCACGTGGAAGCCGACGGAGCCGAGCCCCTCGACCGTGTTGCGCACCGAAATGCCCGCCGCCAGCGGCGTGGCCTCGGTGACGCCACCCGCCATGACGACCCAGCCCGCTTCCAGTGTTTCGCCGTATTCGGCGGCCATGCGCGAGGCGGCGGCCAGCGACCGGCCGGGATGACCGAGGATGGCGGCGGTCGAGCCGATCTGCACCGGACGGCCGTTGCATTCCATCACCACGCCGAGATTGTCGAGATCCATATCGGGCGGGCACCAGGGGCCGATCACGAAACCGGACGAGGACGCGTTGTCGGCGACCACGTCATAGAGGTTGAACTTGAAGGCTTCGTAGCGGCTGTCGATGATTTCGAGCGCCGGGGCCATCGCCTCCACCGCCGCCATCGCCTGCATCGGCGTCACCGGTCCGGACAGGGGCGCGTTCAACAGGAAGGCCACTTCGGGCTCGACCCGGGGATGAACGTATTTGGCCATGGAAATGGTGCCGCCGTCCTCGACCAGCATGCCGTCGGTGAGACGGCCCCAGATCATGTCGTCGACGCCCATCTGCACCATCTTGGCGCGGCTGGTGAAGCCCATCTTCATGCCGACGCGCTTTTCGCCGCGGCTGAGACGCCGGTCGATGCTGCTCGCCTGCACCTGATAAGCCTCTTCGAGGGTCATCTCGTTCTTTTCGGAAAGCTGGGCAATGGCCGTCGCGGTATGGGCCGCATCGTCGACGATTTGCGCCAGATCAAAGATATCCACACTCATTTTCTTTCCCCCGCGTTAGGCGCCGAACACGGCCCGGACGGAGCCGAGCCCGGAAATACGCGCTTCGTAAACTTCACCCGCCGTCACCGGCACCATCGGGCCGAGCGCGCCGGACATGACGATATCGCCCGCCGACAAGGGCCTGCCGCGCTGCGCCATAACCTCTGCCAGCCAACGCACGGCGTTGATGGGATGACCGAGGCAGGCCGCACCCGCGCCCACCGAAACCGGATCGCCGCGGTTTTCGACCACCATGCCGCACATGCGGCCGTCGAAGCCGTCGACCTTGACCTTGTCGTTGCCGAGAACGAACAGGCCGGACGAGGCATTATCGGCCACCGTATCTAGAATGGTGATGTCCCAATTGCTCACCCGGCTGCCCACCACCTCGATGGCCGGCACCGCATACGCGATGGCGCTGATCACCTCGGTATTGGTCGGACGGTCGAACTTGAGGTCCTTCTCCATCACATAGGCCACTTCCGCCTCGACGCGCGGCTGCATGACGCGTGACGTGGGGATCTCCTCCCCATCGGGAATGGCCATATCGTCGAACAGCATGCCGTAATCGGGCTGATCGACGCCCAATTGCTTCTGCACCACCACGGAAGTGAGCCCGATCTTGCGGCCCACCAGACGCGCGCCTTCGTCGAGGCGCCAATCGGTGACGTGCTCCTGCACCGCATAGGCGCCGTCGATATCGCCGTCATCGATAAACTCGCGCACCGGCGCATCCGGCGTGGATGTCTGATAGGCTTTGATGATCCTGTCCGCCGCCTGGCGAATGGATGAAGAATCGGTCATCTGACCTGGGCCTCCTCCCCTGAGCTTACTTGAGCGTAGCCTGAATACGGCTTGATTTCGGGCGCCAACCTACCCGATGAGGTCAGCCTAAACAATAATTGCTTGGCGACCTGTTGATCGTCGTGCAGACATCGACGGTGCAATCGAACATGGTTGCAAAATCAAGCATGGAAACGCCGGAAAGCGCCTGTATCATAGCCTGAAGGCGGCGCGGAACCGCCGATACTTTACGGACCACCAGGGGGCACTCCATGGATCTCATGCGCGCATATCCGTCGGTCGACGATCTTCGGGCGAAGGCCAAACGCCGCATTCCCAAATTTGCGTTCGACTATCTCGATGGTGGGGCCGGCGACGAATCGGGCATGACGCGCAACCGCGACGCGCTCCATGAGATCAAACTGATGCCCAACTATCTGGAAACCCGCGGCGAGCCGGACCTGTCGGTGGAGATCTTCGGTCACACTTACGATCTGCCGTTCGGCATTGCCCCCATCGGGTTGGGCGGACTGATTTGGCCCCTGGCCGCAGAATATCTCGCCCAGGAAGCGGTCAAAACCGGCGCGGCGTTCTGCTTGTCGACCGTGGCCAGCTCATCGGTGGAAACCATCGGCCCCATGGCGGGCGAGATGTCCTGGTTCCAGCTCTACCCCATCCGGCGCCCCGAACAGGAAGAAGACCTGTTGAAACGCGCCTGGGACGCGGGCTTCAAGGTGCTGGCGGTGACCGTCGATATCCCGGGTCCCGGCCGGCGCATCCGCGATTTCAAGAACGGCCTGACCATTCCGCCGTCCATGACGCTGCGCAATATCCTCTCCATGGCTTCGTGCCCCGCCTGGGGCCTTTCCATGCTGGCGAGCGGCGGCGCACCGCGGTTCCAGAACCTGGAGAAATATTTCCCCAAGGACGCGACCTTCAATTCCGTCGGCGCCATGATCCAGGACATCGGCCAGGGGGTCATCGACTATAAACGGCTCGAAAAATACCGCGCCCAATGGAAAGGTCCCATCGTTCTCAAGGGCGTGTTGAGCACCAGTGACGCGAAACGCTGCCTGGACACCGGTATGAACGGCCTCATGGTGTCCAATCACGGCGGCCGTCAATTGGATGCCCTGCCGTCGCCCATCGACGTCATGCCGGCGTTGCGTGACGCCGTCGGCCCCGATTTCGCGCTGATCGTCGACAGCGGATTGCGCACCGGCACAGACATCATCAAAGCCTACGCCGCCGGCGCCGATTTCGTGTTCCTCGGCCGGGCTTTCATGTATGCGGTCGCGGCATTGGGCCAAAAAGGCTGCACGCACGTGACGGATTTGCTGAAAACCGAGATCATTTCGGCGATGGTGCAGCTCGGCCTCGGCCGGCCCAAGGACGCACCTAGCGCAATATCCAAATGAATTGATCTACCTCAGATCAACTCATTTGGATTTACTTGCGCTGGAAAAAAAAGACTCAGAGCGGTGTAACCCATTCAATGGAAAACGGCTTGGTTCCCATTGAATGGGAGCCGCTCTGAATATCTCGCGACAAACTTGTGATGTACTTCGTATTTACCTTAGCGCGCGAATCGGGCTAAGGGATTAAGGAACAGCCGGCCAGAGCTTCTAGTTCATACCCCAGGGGGAACAATCAGAGAGAGGCATCCCATGGACGCAATCCGGAACTATTTCGATATCGAGGCAAAGGGCAGCAGCATCCGCACCGAAGTGCTGGCAGGGTTATCCACCTTCCTGACCATGGCCTATATCATGGCCGTTAATCCCGGCATCCTTAGTGAAGCCAAGATGGATTTCGGCGCCGTTTTCGTCGCCACCATCCTCGCCGCGGCGCTCGGCACCCTGATCATGGGGCTGTGGGCCAAATGGCCGGTCGCGATGGCGCCGGGCATGGGTCTCAACGCCTTCTTCGCCTTCGGCGTCGTCCTCGGCATGGGCAACGAATGGCAAACGGCGCTCGGCGCCGTGTTCCTGTCCGGTGTCGTGTTCCTTATCCTCAGCCTGACCGGCCTTCGGGAATGGATCATCAACTCGATCCCCTATTCCCTGAAACTGGGCATCGGCGCCGGCATCGGCCTGTTTCTGGCGATCATCGGATTGCAGAACGCGGGCGTGGTGGTCGATAACCCGGCGACATTGGTCGGGCTTGGCGACCTCAGCAGCGCGCCGGTGCTGCTTGCCGGCCTCGGCTTCGTCGGCATGGTGGTTCTGGACCGGCTCAACGTTCCCGGCGCCATCGTCATCAGCATTCTGGTGATCAGCGTCATCGCCTGGATTTTCGGCCTCGCCGACTTCCAGGGCATCGTCGGCCCGGTGCCGAGCATGGCGCCGACCTTCTTGCAACTCGATATCAGGGGCGCGCTAAACACCACATTGATCGGCGTCGCCTTCGCCTTCTTGTTCGTCGACTTCTTCGACACCGCGGGGACCCTCACCAGTATCGCCAACGTCGCCGGCAAGGTCGGGGCCGACGGCAAGATCGAGGGCATCGGGCGCGCCGTTCTGTCGGATTCCGTCGCCACCGTCGCCGGGTCGCTGTTCGGCACGTCAAACACGACGAGCTTCATCGAGAGTGGCGCCGGCATCAAGGAAGGCGGGCGCACCGGCCTCACCGCCGTCGTGGTCGCCATTCTGTTCCTGCTGTGCCTCGGCTTCGCGCCGTTGGCGCAAAGCATTCCGTCCTTCGCCACCGCGCCGGCCCTGGTGTTCGTCGCGACGCTGTTCGCGCGCAACCTGATCAACGTGCAATGGGACGACGTGACGGAATACGCCCCGGCGATCCTGGCGGCCATCCTGATGCCGCTGACCTATTCCATCGCCAACGGCATCGCCATCGGGTTTATCGCCTATGCGGTGATCAAGATCGTTGCCGGCAAGTTCGACGAACTGAACATCGCCGTTCTGCTGGTTGCCGTTCTCGGCGTCGCGCACTACGCGTTCAGCTAAACCCTTTCCATACGAAAAAACCGCCGCTCTCGTCCCGAGGGCGGCGGTTTCTATTTGTGGAGGTCGTCAGTCGCGGTTATTACGCGCGAGAGGCGCGACGTATTGCGGCCCCGTATCCCAGGGAAAGAACACCCACACTTCCTGGGCGACGTCGTGAACGTAGGTGTCCACATACTGGAGGCCGCCGGGCTTGGCGTAGACCGTCGCCACGTGGGCTTCGGGGAGAAGTTCCTTGGCCGCCTTCATGGTCACACCGGTATCCACCAGATCGTCGACCAGCAGCCAGCCCTTGCCGTTCTCCGCGCAGGCCTCTTCCGGCTTTTTGATGATGTCGAGCTTGCCGATCTTCTGCTCGTCGTAGGTGGAGATACACAGCGTATCGACGTAGCGGATTTCCATCTCACGGGCGAGGATCGTGGCCGGCACCAGACCGCCCCGGGTGACCCCGACGATCCCCTTCCAGCGGCCGCCGGTCATGATCAGGCGGCGGCCCAGTTCGCGCGTATCGCGGTGCACCTCGTCCCAGGTTACGACGAGATCGGTTTGTTTCTGCGTCACTTCGGTCATGGGCTATCGCATCACTCGCTCAGCCAGACCGTATTGTGCTTGGCGGCAACCGCCTTACCGGTTTCGAAGTCGGCCCGCTGTTCCGGCGTTAAGGCCGTCATTTCCTGGAACATGGCCTCGGTCTCGCCGGGCGAGTAGATGAGCAGCATGCGGATCCCGTTGTCGCCGGCAATGATCTGATGCGGCGTGCCCGGCGGGATGTGGAACAGATCGCCCGCTTTGCCTTCGTGGGTTTGGTCACCGAGGATGAAGGTGCCGCCGCCCTCGATCACGAAAAAGCTTTCGTGGTTCTGCACATGCATATGCTTGCGCGAGGCGAAGCCCGGCGGGCAACGCTCCTCGCATATTTCGTAGGCGCCCAAGGTGTCGTCGGACGTTACCTTGACGAACATATCGTTGGCCCGTTTGTAGAGATTGCCGCCATCCGGCGCGACGCGTTTCGGCTGTGCCATGTGCCCGTTCTCCCCTGTCAATCTTGAGTGCCGATCATACCTCCGCAAATCGGCGAAATCGATTCTTACGGAAAATTTGGCCTAATCAAAGGGTTTGCCGTCCGGGTCGATGACCCCCGGCAGTTCGCGGAAGCGGTGCAGCCAATCGGTCACCGCCTTCCATTTATCGGTGGGATAGCCGCTGTCCGGCAGGATGTGGATGGGCGCAAAGCACGAGATGTCGGCAATGGTCGGCCGCTCGAGGGCCAGCCAATCGCGCTTGGCGAGGTGCCCTTCCATGATTCCCAGAATATGGTCGCAGCGGGCGTGGATTTCCTCGTCCGACAGGGTGATGGCATCAGGACGGCGGATCTTGGCCCGCGCCATCCACGGCCCCTGATGAATCTCGTTGGCGGATTTGGACAGCCATTCGGCGACCTTGGCCTCTCCTTCGGCATCGGCGGGCAGCCAGTTGCCGCCCGTGTCGTACTTGCGTGCCAGATAGACGAGACAGGCGTGCGAGTCGGCAACGGTGAAATCACCGTCCTCCAGCGCGGGCATCTGACCGAAGGGATTGAGGCTCAGAAACGGTTCGCGCTTATGCTCGCCGCCCGCCATGTCGATGTCGACCAGTTCCCATTCGAGCTCGAGGATGTTGAGCAGAATGCGTACCTTATAGGCGTTGACCGACAACATGGTGCCGTAGAGCCGGATCATGAAACCCTCCCCAATGTTTTATGCGGTTGCGCTTAAGTATGCCGGGCACTTTCCATAGGTGGAAGATCAAAAGCGCTACGGCCCATGAAGAACGTTGCACACAAACTGGATCGCTATCCCTTGAACAATTGACCTTTTTGTTACTCTCCGTGAGTTGACGCCACTATGTGCACCACGTAAAGACGACATGACGTCATGATCAGGGCAAACAATATGGAATTACGCCTAGAGACAGCCAGCGACGAACCCGAAGAAGTATTCCTGGATGGTATTCGTGCGCTCGGCCCCCTGATCCGTGCCGAGGCCGATGCATCGGAGGAATCGCGAAAACTTACCCCGGCCGTCGTCGACGCCTTGCACGATGCAGGTATGTTCCGTGTGTTCATGCCACGCAGCCTTGGCGGTGACGAGCGGAACATGTCAACCGGCCTAGCCGCCATCGAGGAGATAGCGCGCCACGATGGCGCTACAGGTTGGATTTCGTTCGTTGTTTCAGGCAGTCCCTTCATGCTCTCCCGTTTACCCGATCGCGGTGTCGAATGGGCGTTTTCGGGACCTAATCCCTTTGTATGCGGCTCACTCTTTCCACCAGGAAAGGCCTTAGCAGAGGGGGACGGATATCGGCTTGAAGGGAACTGGTCGTTCGTCAGTGGGTGCCAGCACGCAACGGTTCTTGGGCTCTTCGGGCTGATCGCCGGGGATAAGGGTTCGCCGCCGCAACCTGCGGCATTCGTCGTGCCCGCAAGAGACGCAACGATTCTCGACACCTGGTATACGGGCGGCCTACGTGCCACCGGGAGCAACGACCTTTCAGCAACCAACGTCTTCGTACCGCGTGAACGTGTGGCGTTTCTGGGGGCCGACACACCGCGCAATAGTCATCATCAGGGTCCGCTCTATCGGTTTCCTTTGTTCGGCCCCTTGGGTTCGGGCGTGTCGGCGGTCTGTCTGGGAATAGCGCGGAACGCTATCGATGCACTCATCGAAATGGCGACCGAAAAGTCGCCGGTCGGCCGCGTCGGCAAATTACGCGAACAACCGACCATACAGGTCGACGTCGCAAAATCCGAAGCGGCAGTGCGCTCCGCGCGCGCCTGGCTTTACGAAACGGTGCAAGCCATCGAGGCGGAAACCCGAGCGAACAACATCATATCATCGGAGCTTCGGCGCGATTTAATCCTCGCCTCAACGCACGCTACTAAAGTGGCCGCCGAAGCGGTGACCGTCATGCACCTCGCGGGTGGCGGCAGCGCTGTCTATACGAAAAACCCACTTGATCGCGCGTTTCGCGACATTCATACGGCGACGCAGCACCGCCGCAGTGGCCCCGTCCAGTTCGAAACGACGGGTCGGATGCTACTCGGCCTTGATCCCGACGACCCCCTCGTCTGGCAATAACCTTAATCTATCGGCGCCCACGCCCTTTGCGTCGCGGGGCGCGCGGCGATGGCGTCATTCCAGCGAGATAAGTGCGGGTAGGGTTCGAGGTCGACGCCGAGATAATCGTGCATCTGCACGTCGGGATAAACCGAGATATCGGCAATGGTGTACTCGCCGCCCGCGAGATACTCGGCCTCCGCCAGCCGCTTGTTCAACACGTCATAGAGGTCCATGAGGGTATCGCCGTACCATTTCTTGGCGGCGGGCACGTCCTCGGGGAAGCGCGCATAGAAGGTGCCGCGCTGTTGCGCCAGTGGCGTAAAGGTCGAGGTCCCATAGAAAAACCACTGATCCGTGACGATCCGCGCCATCGGCGCCGCCGGATAAAGGGCGTTGTCGGCCTTTTCCGCCAGATATTTGAGGATGGCGCCGGATTCACAGATGCTGACCGCCGCCCCGCCGGGACCGTCAGGGTCGACAATGGCGGGCAGCTTGTGACCAGGCGAGATTTTCAGGAAATCCGGGCTGAACTGTTCCTTGTTGCCGAGATTGACGAGCTTAAGGGCGTAGGGCAGGCCCAACTCCTCCAGCATCATGCGCGCCTTGTAGCAATTGTCGGTGGTCCAGAAATAGAGATCGATCAAGGGTCCCTCCCCGAAGGTTTTTCAATGTATTTTGCAGGTCTTTTTGCAAGTCTATGCCGACCGCGTCGAAAATATCGGCGCCAGAAGCTTCGCGGCGGCGTAGGCGACCGCACAGACGATTATCTTGTCGGCAAGTTCGGTGACGACGCCGGTGAAGATCACGGATTCGAAGAAGTTCTCGCCGCCTTCCACCAACAGCGCGGTAATGGCATCGGCACCCGATTGGGTTTCCGCGCGGAAGACGAACGCCGTCATCGGGATCGAACAGGCGGCCGCAACCAGCGCAACAATGATCCCCGCGCCGATGGCCCTGGGGAAACTCCGGAACATGCCGCACCGGGTGAGAATTTCCGTCACGATCACGATGGCAACGGCTGTGCCGAAATAGGCCGGCAAATAGGGACTGATTACGAAATAGCCGGCACCAAGGGTAACGATGGCGCACAACAGCCCGGCCGGCCAGCCGAACAGGATGGTGGCGAGAACGAAGCCGAAGGAGTCGAGAAAGACGGGAAGCTTGAGAGAGGCCACGATGCCGCCGATGACCAGATTGAGAACGGCCAATCCAATGGCAAACAGGATCGATCTCGAGTTCAAGGGTGCCAAAACATAGTCCTCCCGCTGCACGTTGCATTGGCGCGGCAATCCGCGCCGGTTGAGCAATATAGAATAAAAACTGTTACGGCAACGCGGCCGCCGTGTGAACGTCCGCTGCGCGGTACGGGCCCACACCTTCACTTGCGTCGCCGCACGCCTTCGCTACAAAGGTAGCGGAGGAAAACTGAATGAGCGCCGCACCCGACACCGACGTTCTAATTGTGGGCGCCGGTCCCGTGGGACTGACGCTGGCCCTCGATCTCGGCCGCCGCGGCGTGCGCACCACCCTGATCGAGAAGAACCCCGAACCCGCCTTCCTGCCCAAGATGGAGCGCTGCAACGCGCGGAGCATGGAGATTTTCCACCGTCTCGGCATCGCCGACCAGGTGCGCGGCGCGGGCCTGCGCGCCGATGTGCCCATGGACGTGTTCGTCATCCTGGCGATGGACGAGCCGCCGCTGCTGCGCCTGCCCTACCCCTCCGTCGCCGAAGCCACGACGCAATGCCGCGCCACCAACGACGGCACCGCGCCGTGCGAGCCCTATCAGCTTATTTCCCAATACACGCTTGAGCCGCTGCTGAAATCCATTGTCGAAACCCTGCCGAGCGTCTCGGTGCGGTTCGGTACCGAGTTCCTGTCGCTCGACCAGGATGCACAGGGCGTCACCGCGCGGGTGAGCGGCGCCGACGGCGCGGCATCGGAAATCCGTGCATCCTATTTGGTGGGCTGCGACGGCGGCAGCAGTCAGGTACGCAAGCAATTGGGTATCGAATTGCGCGGCGAGAACCTGTCGCAGATGCGTCAAGCCCTGTTCCGCTGCGACGCGCTGTTCGACCGCATCCCTATCGGCGCCGGGCCGACCCACGGCCGCCACTATCACGTCGCCGACGACAAGGCGACCTTCCTCATCATGCAGGATTCGACCAAACATTGGACGTTGCATTCGGTGGTCGAAAGCGACGAAGAGATGAAAGCCCAGTTCGAGAAGACAATCGCGGTGCCGGTCGACTACGAGATGCTGTCCTGCGCGCCGTGGCGGCAGAACCTGCTGCTCGCCGAGCGCTATGCCTCGGGCCGTGTGTTCCTCGCCGGCGATGCCGTCCATCTGGTGATCCCCACCGGCGGCCTTGGCATGAATACTGGCGTTGGCGACGCCATCGATCTCGGCTGGAAGCTGGAAGCGGCGGTCAAGGGATGGGGCGGACCCGCCTTGCTCGCCTCCTACGACATCGAGCGGCGCCAGGTGGGCGAGCGCAATGTCGGTGCGTCGCGTTACGCGTCGCTCGGGCGGCGCAAATGGCGGTCGCTGTGGCGGCCCAACATCCGCGACAACACCCCCGAAGGGAAACAAAGCCGCGACATCCTGGCGCACACCGCCGATATCGAACAACGTAAGACCAACGAAATGATCGGTGCCGAGTTGGGTTACCGCTATGTCGACTCCCCGGTCATCTGCGGCATCCCCGGCGGGCCGGAGCACCTGTTCCGAGACTACGTGCCGACGACCTGGCCGGGCGCACGGCTGCCCAACCTGTGGCTCTCGGACGGCACAGCGATGCAGGACCGTATCCCCGATGGCTTCACCCTATTGCGGCTCGGCGGCGCCGCACCGGATGTGTCCGCGCTCGAAGACGCCTTCCGTGCGCGCGGCGCGCCTTTTACGGTGCTCGACATCGATGAACGCCACGTGCGCGAGATTTACGGGTTCGATTTGGTGCTGGTGCGCCCCGATCTGCACATCGTCTGGCGCGGCAACGCGTTGCCGAACGACCCGCGCGCCATCGCCGACATCGCGACCGGCCACAAACGTTAGCTCAGCGGATAACTCCGCGTCCGTCGTAATGAAATAGATATGGATCTCACCCGTCCTCGCAAGAAATCCATGAGAACACTTCTCCGACATGCCACCGCTCATCTCATCAAACGCCCCAAATTCATTGGCGATAAGGATTTGTAACCCGCAACCAAGATTTTTCAGCATGAACCGGCACCGCGACGCAAGAAACTGACCGGACTGCTTAGAGACGCTGACGTTGTCGAAAACACGTTCTGGTTATATTTTCCACCTTTAGTTTATCGACAACCCCCTTTGGCAACCCGGATGACGAGTTCGAACTAGGCCCCGAACCGCGGTTTCGACAAGGAAGATGGACACGTGGAAGAAGCCAGAGAGACCATTATTAATAGCAGCAAGAATGGCGCATTCTTTGAGGCAATTGATAGACTGTCACACTCAAGTGCAGAAGATAGAGACAGTCTTACGGCGAATTTAATTGACCTTCATAACGAAGGGAAAATCGACCTTGTTGAGGAATACTCAAAACTAAAAAACTCTCGGGAATCGCCAGGAAATTTTTTTCTGCTCCGACATGTTTTCGAGAAAGCACTGCCGAAGCTTTCTGCAGAAATTGGAGCGACTATGTCGTGTGTCATGCACCTCTACTCAGAAGCTGGCAACGACATGGCAGCGGGCCTTATTTTAGATGCATATATAGAATTTTGTAGAGGTGACCCGTCACGCCCTCGGATTGCTTTAGACAAAATTCAGGGCAACTCGTCCCTGATTGACTTACTCACGCCCACAATAGTTAGTGGAGCATTCTTTGACGTCGACTACTACCTTTCACAGACACTCAGTTTCATCCAGGTTGATGACATTGGCATTAGAAGACGCGCCATATTTTCATTAGGCCGAATACAATTTCCCGATGATTTTATTTTTCCCGAATCCGTCTATGAGACGTTGGGTCACGCAATAAAAGAGGAGAATGACGACGAATTTCTTGGTCCCGCTGTAAGAACATTTTTCAGCTTGTTGCGTTACGAAAACGCACAAAAACAGCGGCTATTCCAGATGATGGAAAACGCTTTTGCCAAAGGTGGTATTTCTACGCTTCACGCTGGTTCGGAAATTTTGGGTCTTTTTACAGACGAAGCATTAAAAATAACAGATACCGATCTGCCTGAACTGATAGATTTACTGCTCAAATATCTAGCTAATGTTGATCCAAATAATGCTCGAACCGTCGAGTTCATCGACTATGGGATCACAAAATTATTAGAGACGGAACGGTCAGAGTCGGCAATAGAATTTGTCCAGACATTCCTCGTTGAAAATCATAGAGAAGCCACATTAGATCAATTTGAAAGCGTAATTCGAAAAATTCGCGAGAATGAAATTCTAAGAAACAAAGTTTCTACGCGGTGGTTGTTAACAGGAAAAGAGGTTTTATGTGAGGGCGTAAACAAGATCGTCGGCGCGGACCAGGGCTCAAACTTCACCGTAGACGTTGATCCTAGCGAAATAGTTCCCCTAGACAAAACCCACATCATCTTTATCGCAAGGAAATCCATCGGATACCTTTTTCTAAATCCCAAAAGTGCCGCGAGTTTGATCGTCTCCTTGATGAAAGTCGCACCTGATGAAGAGACGCTTTTTGAACTAACGAAGCACTTAGTTGATCCACTTTTAATCAACTTTAACGGCAAGCCATTCGAATATGTCGAATCACGCGCAAGCACAGAAAACGCAGAAATCGCTTTAAAACTTCGTGAGGCGTTAGATGCCATTCGAAGCTATCTAAAGGGCATTCATTCAGCGGGCGAAATATCAGAACTTCATCCAAGCCAGATGCATCAGGAAGTATATAACCGCAAGATCATGCAACAAATGGCAGAGTCTATGAAGGAAGCTGAGGCTAGATCACCGATTCTTAGCCTCGCTACGAAGCAAACAATACTCTATGGCCGCGGTTCCATTGCTTACGTTCACCATGCTGTTGGAGCGAAAGAACGGATAGAAGTCCCACTCCAGATGCATAGCATCGAGATTGAGCACCCGCGTGGTGACAAGCTTGATCCGAATGGGCTCGATTTCTTATTGCGTGTTTTCCGCGCCGAACAGATTCGCCAATGAAGCTTATTGTCAGAGAATACCTGGCCTCTTTAAAAGAACGCGATGAACTTGACGCGATACTTCCCGATTTGCTCAGCCAACTCGGACTGAATGTATTTTCACGTCCAGGGCGAGGCACTCGTCAAGACGGTGTCGACATTGGGGCTGTTGGAAAATTAGATGGCACTGTAGAGAAAGTTTATCTCTTTTCTGTTAAGGCTGGAGATCTAACAAGACGCGAATGGGATGGCGACGCTATCCAATCCCTTCGGCCGTCACTCAACGAAATTTTGGATGCATATATCCCCAATCGACTTCCCACAGAGCATCGGAACAAGCCCGTCGTAATTTGCGTATGTGTTGGGGGAGACATTCAAGAGCAGGTTAGGCCTTCCCTTGAAGGATTCATCTCACAAAATAAAAAACCACTTCTTTCTTTTGAAGAATGGAATGGCGATAAACTGGCTTCTCTGATTCAGGCGAGCTTTTTGCGCGAAGACTTGTTACAGCATGGCGCTCAATCGCAACTTCGAAAATCACTCGCGATGCTCGATGACCCAGACACCTCTCATCGACATTTTTCAAAATTGCTTCGTATGCTTGCAGATGTCAAAGCGTCAAAACCTAGTCAGCGACTAATCGCGATAAGACAAATTAGTATTTGCTTGTGGATACTCTTTGCTTGGGGTCGCGAAGCCCAAAACATGGAGTCCGCGTACCGATCAAGCGAGCTCGCCCTACTCCTTTCGTGGCAAATCGCTCGGCTCTACGTAAACAAAAAAAGCAAGATCGCAGAGCGAATTAACTCTGCTTTTTTGTCGATTCTCCTATCCTACAATCAAATTTGCACCGAATATCTTGTCAAACGAATCCTTCCTCATGCCGAAAAGAGAGACGCGCTGTCCAGCGCGGTGCGAAGCCCTAATAGCCTGGACGTAAATCTTAAGTTGTTTGACGTACTCGGTCGTATTGCTATGGGAGGCCTTTGGCAAGTGTGGCATGCCCGTCTCCTGTCGGATGACGACATCGACGACCGCAAAGAGTTATGGGCTCAGCACGATCGACTTGCTTATTTGCTGAAAGCGTTTATCGCGAATAATCCCACTCTCAATTCACCGATCAAAGATGATCAGGCAATTGACATTTGGATCGCTATTTTTTTCTTGTCTTTAAACCGCCAGAATCGCGATTTTGTTGATAACTGGTTAAATGAAATTATTAGCCGGGCGCATTTTGCATATGTGACACACGGAAAGTATCCAGCTAATTTATATGCCTACAACGAGTTATTAAATCATCCAAAATTTGGCGATACTGAATACCGAGAGAACGTGACTGCTGGTAGCATTCTTTATCCAATGATCGCTTCTTGGGCGGCGTTTTACGAACTTGATGACCTGTATAACGAAGTAACAGAATTCAAAAGTGGATGCCTACAGCACTGCAATTTTCAATTTTGGTTTCCAGACAATTTTTCTGAAACTCACTTCTACGACAACAGTGAGCCTCATGGAATGGTGCTTTCAGCTGTCTCAACCGAGCAGAAGATGGCAGAGTTTTTAGCCAACTTGTTTGCTGAGTGTGAACAATCACTGGAATATGAGAATCTCTCTTCAGTCAGGTCAGGTTTGTGGCCGATAATCTTGGTTGCGTGTCGCCACTATCGATTACCACCACCAATACATCTAATGAAAGAGCTACACTCGAGCTAAGTTTCCCCTTTCGCTGCTGTCGATTTTTACCGCCCGTCGCCCTTGGCGCCGGGACCTTCGAATTTGCCGACGGTTTGGCCGGACGCGTGCGCCTTCATGCTCGGGTGCGATTGCCAATAGGGCTGCGGGAAAGGCGCGTGCTGCCCTAGCGCCACCGCCGCATGCCACGGCCAGCGCGGGTTGTACATAAGCCCGCGCGCCAGCGCGATCATGTCAGCCTGGCCGCTGCGCACGATGGTGTCCGCCTGCAACGGCTCGGTGATCAGACCGATGGCCATGGTGGCGAGGCCGGTTTCGCGTTTGATTTGATCGGCGAAGCCCACCTGATAGCCGGGGCCCGCCTCGATGGCCTGTTGCGGCGCGATGCCGCCGGACGACGCAACGATGAAGTCGCAGCCCCGCTCTTTGAGTGCGGTGCCGAACGCGACCGAGCTTTCCACGTCCCAACCGCCGTCGATCCAGTCGGTGACCGAGACCCGCACCCCCATGGGCTTGTGCTTGGGCCATGCGGCGCGCATGGCGGTGAACACCTCAAGCGGAAATGCGAGGCGCTTTTCGAGACTGCCGCCATAGGCATCGTCGCGGTGATTGGTGATGGGTGACAGGAACTGATGCAGGAGATAACCGTGGGCGCAATGCAGTTCGATGAGGTCGAGGCCGAGATTGTCCGAGCGCCGGGTGGCGGCGACAAACTGTTCCTTGATTTCGTCCATCCCCGCTTCGTCGAGGGCGCGCGGCGCCGGATAATTGTTGGCCCAGGGCACCGCCGACGGCGCCACCGTTTCCCAACCGCCGTCCGCGATCTCGATCTGGGCGCGGCTGCCCCAAGAGGGTTCGCGCGAGCCCTTGCGCCCCGAATGGTCGAGTTGGATGCCGAACGGCGCCTGGCCGATATCGCGGCAGAAATCGACGATGCGCCTCAGCGCCGCCTCGTTCTCGTCGGAATAAAGCCCGAGAGAGAACGGCGAGATGCGCCCGCCCGGCGAGATGGCCGTCGCCTCGATGATCACCAGCCCCGCGCCGCAGACCGCATATTGGCCGAGATGCATCATGTGCCAGTCGGCGGCGTTGCCGTCGGAGCACACATGCTGCCCCATGGGCGGCACCACGATGCGGTTCACCAGTTCCAGATCGCGGAGCTTGATGGGGGAGAAGAGATGGTCGGCCATGGTCTATGTCGTTCCCTGCGGTCACGTTTCTTGTGAGATCCGCGCATGGTAGCGAAGCAACCCGGCCCGCGGGAGACAAATCGCCGGTTTGTCCGGGATGACCTGCCGGCAGCGCGTCACGCCTCCACTGCCGCGACTTTCACGTCGCGGAACCCGCCCGGCGCCATGCCGGTGCGGCGTTTGAAGAAGCGCGAGAAATAGGCCGGGTCCTGGAAACCGAGTTCATAGGCAATCATCGCCACGGTGGCCGAGGTGTAGATCAGGTGCCGCTGCGCCTCTAAGGCGAGGCGGTCCTGGATGAAATCGTTGGCGCCTTTTCCGGTGAAGGATTTGCACAGGCGGTTGAGCCGCGCCTGGCTAAGCGCCAGTGCATCGGCGTAGTCCGATACCGGCCAGTGATCGCGGAAATGGTCCTCGACCAGCTGGCGGAAACGGGCGAAAGTTTCGCGGCGCTGCCCCGTTGCCGGTGGCAGGGGCGTCTGGCTGTTCCATTGGCGGACGATGGTCATCAGGACAATCCGGATCAGCCATTCGAACATCAGGGTCCGCCCCAGTTGCGGCATCTGGAACTCCTCGTGCATCTGACGGAAGGCCGCGGCGATCTGCGCCGCTCCGTCAGGGTTCCCGGCGAAGGACAGGATCAACGGCGCGCGGAATAGAGGCTCGAAGAGCTTGCGGCTGCTGCCGTAGTTGGCGTCGATCAACACCTGTTCGGCGACCGTGAGCACCCAACCGACGGAATCCGGCTCGAACGCGAACCCATGCACGACGCCGCCCGGCACACAAACGGTGCACGGCGCGTCGATTTTGTGCACGACCTGATCCATCCGCACGTCGGCGGAGCCTTTCTCCATGTGGACGACCTGGAACATGCCGCGATGGGTGTGGGGCGTGATCCGCCACTCATACAGGCGTGACCGGCTGCGGATATCCTCGATATGAACGAACTCCGGGTCCTCATCGAACGCCTGTTCGCCGTAGAGGACGTAGTGGGAAATTCCGGACGTCTCGGTCGCGGCGCGCGGCATGACAAAAGCCCCATCTTCTAAAAACGAATAAAAAGTACAATATTTCTCCCGTTATGTCCATTTCTCAGCCCCCTTCCCGTCGATAATGTACATCCATCGAATGAGAAGCCCAGGGAGGGTATCCAGATGTTCCGCTTCGACCCCTATTCCCCCGCGATCGACGCCGATCCGTTCCCCTATTACAAGACGCTGCGCGACGACTATCCTGCCTTCTGGTGCGAAGAGGCCGGGATGTGGGTCCTGTCGCGCCACGCCGACATCGTCACCGCGCTCAACGATTGGCAGACCTATTCGTCGGCCAAGGGCAATCTCGTCGACGAACTGCCCAACCGCGCCGGCGCCACGTTGGGAACCACCGATCCGCCCCGGCACGACCGCCTGCGCGCCCTGATCCAGAAAGCGATGACCAAGCGCGCGCTGGATCACATCATCGAGCCGACCCGCGCGGTGTCGACAGGCCACATGGAGGCGGTGCAGGGTGAGAAGACCTTCGACTTCGTCAACGATCTCTCGTCCAAGGTCACCGTCGATCTGCTGTTCTATCTGTTCGCCATGCCCACCGAGCAGCAGGACGAGGTGCGCGACAACGCCGTCCTGATGGTCCAGACCGATCCCAAAACCCGGCAAAAGGGCCCCGAACACATCGCCGCCTATGAATGGATGGCCAACTATGCCGCCAACCTCGTCAAGGAGCGGAAGAAGAACCCGGGCGACGACTTGCTGTCCAACTTCATCACCGCCGAGATCGACGGCGAGAGTTTGGACGACCGGGAAGTACAGTTGACCGTGACGACCTTGATCATGGCGGGGATTGAATCGCTCTCGGGCTTTCTCAGCATGATGGCCTATAACCTCGCCGATCACCCCGACGCCCGCCGCGCCTTGGCAGCGGACCCGTCGCTGATCCCCGACGCGATCGAGGAGTCGCTGCGCTACAACACCTCGGCACAACGCTTCAAACGGTGCCTGCAGAAGGACATAGAGCTTCATGGCCAGGCCATGAAGGCGGGCGACTTCGTCATGCTCGCCTATGGCGCCGGCAACCGGGACGAACGGCAGTTCGACGATCCCGATACCTACGATATTGCGCGAAAGCCGCGCGGGCATCTCGGGTTCGGCGGCGGCGTGCATGCCTGTTTGGGTGCCTCCCTGGCACGGCTGGCCTGCAAAATCTTCTTCGAAGAGTTCCTTCAGCGGTTCCCCGAGTTCGAACGGGTGCAGGAACAACTGCCGTGGGTGCCGTCGTCGAATTTCCGCAGCCCCATGCAACTGGACCTGGCGGTCAACTAACGCGCGCCGAGAATACGGAGTACCGATCTATGCCCAAGGTGACTTACATCGAACATGACGGCACCGAACACAGCGTCGAACTGCCGGCCGGCTGGACCCTGATGCAGGGGGCGACCCTCAACGGCATCGACGGCATCGTCGGGGAGTGCGGCGGCTCATGCGGCTGCGCGACCTGCCATGTCTATGTCGACGAAGCCTTCCTCGACAAGCTCGATCCGCCGAGCGAAACCGAAGAAGAGATGCTCGAATGTACCGTCTCGCCCCGGGAAGCGAACAGCCGCCTGAGCTGTCAGATCAAGGCCATGCCCGAGATCGACGGCATCATCGTCCGCATGCCCGAGGAACAGACGTAATGACGGACACCGAGGCATGCGTTGTCATCGTCGGCGGGGGGCAGGCAGGGTACCAAACAGCCGAGTCGCTCCGCGGCGAGGGTTACGAGGGGCGGATCACCCTCCTCGGCGGCGAACCCTACGCCCCCTATCAGCGCCCGCCCTTGTCGAAGGCCTACCTCCTCGGCAATGTCGACAAGCAGCGCCTGAAGTTCCGCGCCGAGCAATACTACACGGACCATGCCATCGACCTGCAGACCGGGACGACGGTGGTATCGGTCGACCGCGCGAAACGGTCACTTGGACTGAAGGATGGCACCTCTTTACCCTACGACCAGCTGGTGCTGGCAACAGGGGCGCGCATGCGCAAGCTCGCCGTTCCGGGCGCCGAATTGAACGGCGTGTTCTACCTGAAGACCATCGATGACGTGGACCGGATCGAGGCACAACTCGGCACGGCCACAAAGGTCGTGGTTATCGGTGCCGGATTTATCGGATTGGAATTCGCCGCCGTGGCGGCGCAGCTCGGGAAGGATGTCACTGTCCTGGAAGCCACGCCGCGGGTCATGAGCCGCGTGGTCTCTCCGGAGCTATCTGAATTTTTTACCCGTACCCATGAGAGCCACGGCGTCAGCATCGTTTGCGACGCCATGGTCTCCGAAATCGCCGGGAACTCCGACGCGGTCGAAACCGTCGTCTGTGACGACGGCACGAGCTATCCCGCCGACATGGTCGTCGTCGGAATAGGCGTCATTCCCGACACCGACCTCGCCGAAGCAAGCGGACTGGCCTGCGACAACGGCATCATCGTCGACAGGTTCTGCCGGACCGCCGACCCGCACGTTTTCGCCGCCGGCGATTGCACGGCTTGTCACCATCCTTTCGTGGGCAGGCTGATCCGGCTCGAATCCGTTCAGAACGCCGCCGACCAAGGCCGCACCGTGGCAGCCACCATCACCGGACATGAGAAACCCTACGACACCGTTCCGTGGTTCTGGTCCGATCAGTACGATCTCAAACTACAGATGGTCGGCCTGAAGGATGGAGGCGATGAAGCCGTCATCCGGGGGGATATGGACACCGGCAAATTCTCGCAGTTCCACTTCCGGAAAGGTGTGCTGCGCGCGATCGATTCCGTCAATCGGCCCGCAGATCACATCCAGGGGCGCAAACTCCTGGCCGCCGGCCTCTCGCCAACGCCGCAGCAAGCGGCAGATCCCGATTTCAGCTTGAAGGACCTCTTGGCCCAGGCGGCGTAATTGGCGGCGTAACCGCGCGCCGTCACTTCTCGTCCGTCACCTCGAGGACGACCGCCATGCCAGTATCGCCGGCGGCGCAGCCGGTGAATAAGCCCTTGCCGCCGCCGCGCAGAGCAAGCTCCTCGATCAGCTCGATAATCGCGCGGATGCCCATGGACGCCTGCGTATGGCCCCAAACGAGCGTCGAACCGTAATTGTTCATTTTGTTCACATCCCAGCCGGTCTGCTTGGCGAAATAGAGATCGTTGACGGCAAACGGGTTGTGGGTTTTGACCGCATCGATATCGTCCAGCGACCACCCCGCCATCTTGAGGGCGTTTTGCGCGGCAGGCAGCGGCGCTTCCGGCATATAACCCAGCTCGGCGCGGGCCTGTCCGAAGCCCCGGATGCACACTTTGATGTTCTTATTGGCGCTCATCTCCTTCGCCTTGTCCGGCGTGGTGACGACGATGCAGGCATTACCGTCGGCGGGATATGTCTGGCCACCGAACGTGACCGTGCCGCCCTCCAACACCGGTTTCAGGGATTTGAGTTTCTCCAGGTTGGGCGGATAGACGCCTTGATCGCCCTCCATAGTGTCGACGGATTTCTTAAAGTTGGCCGACGGCACGTCGAACGGCAGGGTCATGAATTTCTTGAGGAAAGCGGAGTCGTCGGCGAGCGCGTCCTGATACTGCTCCGTGCGGCGAAAGGCGACATCATGCTGCTCTTCGGTCGAAATCTGATGACGCGCTGCGACATTTTCCGCCGTCTGCAGCATGGAATGGCCGCCGAACGGGTCGTGCTGCATGTTGTCGAGCACCTGGTTCTCGTTCCGGCCCGCGCCGCCGATGCCGCCCGGATCGGGATAGTAGATTTGCGGGCCGTTGGACGTGCGGTCGCAGGTCGCGACCAACGCGTTGTCCGCCATGCCGCCTTCGATCTCCATGACGGCGTTCTCCAGGCAGCGGACGCCGGTGGCACAGACCTGACTGATCAACGGACCGCCCACCTGCGGCGCGCCGAGCATGTTGGTGAACCAGCCCAGGCCGTTGAACGACTGATGCTGACCGATGGTGATACCCAGAACGCCGTAGTTGAAAGAACTCGGGTCGATGTTGCGCTTGGCCAGTTCCTGCTTACCGACATGGGCCGCGAACTTGATCGCATGGAGATGTTGTAACTTGCCCTGCCACCGCGCATGCGGCGTGCTCCAATACGCACCGTACGGAATTTGAGCGTTGATGGTCATGATGTCCCTCCCTGCGATCTCCGCCTGTTACCGGCGTCTCTTTTCGACAATTGGCGGTCACTATCCCATCCATTTCGCGAGGGAGCTAGATTTTTCTATAGATTGTTCGAAAAAAATGAACGACCGCGATAAGAGGGGAAGTCTTTGGAGGCCCGCGATTGGAACCATGGCCGCAATGTTTCTGGCCTAGGCGTGCCCGCGGCCGGACCGGCTCCACTTCAAACAGATGAGGGCGATGATAATGAGGCCGATACCGATCACCATCGGATGAAATCCCCGCCAAACGTCGAAAGGCGAGACGCCGCGCGCGGTCGCCAATATTATCCAGTCATTTTCAAACGTACGGACCGACGCGCCCTCCAACGTCCCCGCTAACTGGGACGCCGGCTTCAGCGTCGTGAAGACATAATTGGTACCACCTTCCTCGAACGCACCGGATACGCCCGCCGAAACCTGTTGCCAAACATCCGGGTTCGTATAGGCCAACGTCGTGTCACGACCGAACATAAATCCCCAACGCTGATCCTCTGGAACCCCGGCCAGCCAGTAACCATCGTGATTCAGTATTTGGAACGGCGCCGCATCCCCCAATCCCGCCTGCGCGAGACGATCGACGAGGGCACCAACATCGATATTGAGAACGACGATGCCGGCGGTCGCCGGTCCCGACGGGCGGACCGGGGTGGCGAAACGCAGCATGGGCCGCCACGGGTCCTCGATCTTGCCATGCTCAATGTTCAGATCGATTGCGGAGACGAAAAGCCCGCCGTCGGGCAAGCTTACGGACTGCTTGAAGTAATAGCGGTCCGCCTTGTTCTGCAGGCCACCATCTTCGACGCGTACCACGCTGCCGCCTCGCTGGTCGACCCGAACGACCTCGTTCCCGAAACGGTCGAGATAACGGATTTGGGCAATCAGCGGTTTCTGATTCGCAAAGTTCTGGAATACCGCCGCAGCGTCCCCCTTGGCCGCGTTATCGCCGGCGGCCAGGGCAAGCACATGATGGTCCTTGGACAGAACACCCAAATCGGCGACATAGCCCGCCAACGTATGCGCGAACTCGTCCTCCGCCCGCTCCAAGGCTTCTATTAGCACCTCGCGATTTTTGCGTTCATCGAGCACCGCGTCGACGTAGAGGCCGACACACCACAACGCAAGAAACGCCGCGGAAATGGTTGTGAATTGCCGGAAGAACAGCCGCACATTCATACAACTTAGGTTGTAGGAAACAGCCGGATTTCAAAGCCGATGCCACCAAAAAAAGCAGATGGGAGCGGAAAATAACCTATCTGAGCGGCAGGCCGCCGAATTCTTTCAGGGTGTCGAGGGCAATGGCCGTTTTGACATGCTGCACGGAATCATGCGGCAACAGCACGTCGTTCACGAAACGTGAGAGACCGTCGAGATCCGGGGTCACAACTTTCAACAGATAGTCCATCTCGCCGGTCAAGGCATACGCTTCCAGTACCTCGGGCAGATCGGCGATCAACTTGGCGAAGCGTTTGGCGTTATCGCGGTTGTGGGTCGCGAGGGTCACCGAAATGACCGAAATAAAGCTCAAACCCAGCTTCTGCCGGTCGATATCGGCCCGGTAGCCGCGGATGAGCCCATCGGCCTCGAGCCGCATGCGCCGGCGCGAGCATTGGGAAGCCGACAGGCCGATTTTCTCGGCAAGCTCGTTGCTCGTTTGGCGCCCGTCACGCTGGAGCTGGCCGAGTATCTTGAGGTCGAAATCGTCAATCTGCATCAACTACGCGCTTTCTAGATAAAATTTGCACATTCTACGCATAATATTTGCATTTCACTAAAATAATGCAAGAAAATTGCGCGAAATACGGCCCATACTGCGCACGCTTTTACGCTGCGAAGGAGGTTTCCAATGGGCCCGTTTCCCCACAACGCCCCGCCCGCGAAAATCGACGCCAACAACCCGATCGGAACCGACGGGTTCGAATTCGTCGAGTTCGCCCATCCCGAACCGCAGAAGCTCGCCGCACTTTTCGAGACCATGGGCTACACGCCCGTCGCGAAGCACAAGACCAAGAACATTACCGTCTGGCGTCAAGGGGACATCACCTACCTTCTGAACGCGGAGCCCGGCTCCTTCGCCTCCAAGTTCGCGCGCGAACACGGCCCCTGCGCCGCCTCCATGGCCTGGCGCGTGGTAGATGCGCGGCATGCCCTGGACCATGCCGTTGCGCGCGGCGCCACTGAATACAAGGGCACGGACAAAGCGCTCGATGTACCCGCCATCGAAGGCATCGGCGGCTCGCTGATCTATTTCGTCGAGACCTACGGCCACAAAGGCTCCGTCTATGACGCGGCGTTCGATTGGCTGGGCGCGCGCGATCCGAAACCGGAGGGTTTCAGCTTCTACTATCTCGATCACCTGACCCACAATGTCTATCGCGGCAACATGGACACGTGGTGGGCCTTCTACCGCGACCTTTTCGGCTTCAAGCAGATTCACTTCTTCAATATCGAAGGCAAGGCAACGGGTCTCATCTCACGGGCAATTACCTCGCCTTGCGGCAAGATCCGCATCCCGCTCAACGAGTCCAAGGACGATCAAAGCCAGATCGAGGAATATCTCCACGAGTACAAGGGCGAAGGCATCCAGCATGTCGCCGTCGGCACCGACGGCATCTACGACGCGACAGACCGGCTCGCCGGTGCCGGACTGGAATTCATGCCGGGACCGCCCGATGTCTACTATGAGATGTCGAAGGAACGCGTCGACGGCCATACCGAGCCCCTCGACCGCATGAAGAAATACGGCATTCTCATCGACGGCGAAGGCGTCATGAATGGCGGGACGACCAAGATCCTGCTGCAAATCTTCTCGAAAACCGTGATCGGCCCGATCTTCTTCGAGTTCATCCAGCGCAAGGGCGACAACGGCTTCGGGGAAGGCAACTTCCAGGCGCTGTTCGAAAGCATCGAAGCGGACCAGATCGCCCGCGGCGTGTTGAGCACCGACGACGCGGCTTAGCTGCCGTCTAGATATTTGTCCGTGAGATCGGGAAAATGGTGGGCGCACAAGGACTCGAACCTTGGACCCGCTGATTAAGAGTCAGCTGCTCTACCAACTGAGCTATGCGCCCGCCAAGGAGGCCCGCTTATAGCAACCAGGGCCGATCTTGTCGACAAGAGATGCCAGAAAGGCCGCAACCGGCCCCGACGGTAAATCCAAGAGAAAATTGGAGAATTAGTCCCCCGCCGCCGCACCGGGGGCGAGATTGACATCGCGGTGGACATACACACACATCAACAGACCGAACGCGAACATCAGGCTGAGCATGGCCGTCCCGCCGTATGAAATCAGCGGCAGCGGCATGCCCACCACCGGCACGATGCCCATCACCATGGCGATGTTGACGAAAATGTTGAGGAAGAAGGCGGTGGTAACCCCCATCCCGACCAGGCGTCCGAAATGGTTGCGGCTGCGCAGCGAAATGGCGAATCCATAGACCAGCATCAAAGCAAACAAACCGATCAGCGCCAGCCCGCCGACCATGCCGAACTCCTCCGCCAGCATGGTGAAGATGAAGTCGGTCTGCTTTTCCGGCAGGAAGTTGAGATGACTTTGCGATCCCTGCAGGAAGCCCTTGCCGAAGACGCCGCCGGAACCCAGCGCGATCTTGGACTGCGTGATGTGATACCCGGAGCCGAGAGGATCGCTCTCGGGATTGAGAAAGGTCAGCAGCCGCTTCTTCTGATAGTCGAGAAGCACGAACTGCCACAGGGGATAGATGGACGCGAGCCCGGCGACCCCCACCGACACGAAAATCCAGGCGCGGACGCCGGCGAGGAAGAACAGCACGACACCCGTGGCGGCGAGCAGAATGGCCGTACCCAGATCGGGCTGCTTCAGCACCAGGAAAGCCGGCACAGCGACGAGAACCGCAGGAATGAACAAATGCGTCAGCCGGCGCACGTCTTCCACCCGGCTGGCATAGAAATAGCGCGCCAGGGCAAGGATCAGCGTGATTTTGGCAATCTCCGACGGCTGCACGGTAAAGAAACCGAGATCGATCCAGCGCTGGGCACCCATGCCGATGGACCCCGCGACCTCCACGACGATCAGCATGACCAGGGCTAGCGCATAGAACACATAGGCGTAGCGCAGCCAGAAACGGATGTCGGTTACGGCAACGACCAGCATGATCATCAAACCGACCCCGAAGCGGATCATCTGACGCGAGGCCCAGGGATCGATGTTGCCGTTCGCCGCCGAATAGAGCATGGCGAAACCCACCGACGCCGCGATACAAACCAGCAGGATGAACGTCCAATTGAGGTGCCAGATCTTCTCGCCGAGGCTCATGTCGGGCTGCCGGGTGGGGATATAGACCATTGTCGCTAGCCCTCCGTCACCGGCTTGGCGGGCGTCGTCAATTTGGCGCTGGGCACCCCACGCGACGGATCGCGGCGCTGCACCTCCATCATGATGTCATGGGCGATCGGCGCCGCCGTCGAGGAGCCGCCGCCGCCGTGCTCGACGACCACGGAAACCGCGTAGCGCGGCGCTTTGACCGGCGCATAACCGACGAACAGCGCGTGATCGCGTTCGTTCCACGGCAATTCGTGGTTCTTGCGGACGCCGGCCTCGCGCTCCGCCTTGGTGATGCGGCGCACCTGTACGGTGCCGGTCTTGCCGCCCATCTCGAACCCGGATTTCTTGATCCGTGAGCGGTAGGCCGTTCCGCGCGGGGAATTCGTCACGCTGGCCATGGCATTGAGGACGGCTTCCAGATGCGGGCCGTGAAGCTCCATCGGTTCGGAAGTCGACTCGGGCACCTGCACACCTGTTTCGGCATCATCATAGGGAACCAGTTGCCGCGTCAGATGCGGCTTTACCGCAATGCCACCGTTCACCAACCGGGCGGTCATGAGGGCAAGCTGCAGTGGTGTAATCAGGATGAAACCTTGGCCTATACCGGCAAGCATAGTTTCGCCTGTCTGCCAGGCTTCGCCCTTTGCTTTGCGTTTCCAGGCGCGGCTCGGCACGAGGCCACCCTTCTCGCCCGGCAAATCGACGTCCGTCGGCTCGCCAAGGCCAAAGCGCCGCGCCATGGCGGCGATGCGATCAATCCCCGTGCGGCGCGCGACCTCATAGAAGTAGACATCACAGGATTGGGTGATCGCGCTGGTCATATCCATGGTGCCATGACCACCGCGTTTCCAGCAGTGGAACGTCGCGTTCCCAAGCTTGGTATGGCCGGGACAAAAAACCTGGCTCTGAAGGTTGATGACACCCTTCTCCAGCGCGGCTAGAGCGACGATCATCTTGAAAGTCGAACCGGGGGCGTATTGACCGGCAAGGGCCTTATTGTTCAACGGCGCACGCTCGTCGGACACCAACTTTTTCCATTCGTCCGGTGTCAAACCGCGGTTGAACGCGTTGGGATCGAAACTGGGTGTTGAAGCAAGCGTCAGCACCTCGCCGGTGCGGACATCCATTACGACAGCGGCGGCAGCCTCGTCGCCGAGCCTTTTGGCGACGAATTTCTGCAGCTCGAGATCAATGGTGAGCCAAGCCTCTGTGCCGGGCTGCCCTTCGTGCCGCTCCAATTCACGAATTTCGCGCCCCAAGGCATTGACCTCGACCTGGGACGTGCCGCCCCGCCCCCTCAAGGCAAGATCGTGGACTTTTTCGATACCCGCTTTGCCGATGCGGAAACCGGGCAGTTCCAGCAGGGGATCCTCGTCCATTTCCTGTTCCGACACCGCCGACACATAGCCGAGGATCGGCGCGGTCTCGATCCCGTTGACGTAGCTCCGGGTTTCGCCCACGTCGATGGTGATGCCGGCGAGGATCGGCGCGTTCACTTCGATCCGCGCGACGTCCTTCCAACTCAGATTTTCTCGCACTACGACCGGAAGGAAGCGGCGGCGGCGTTTCACGTCACGCAGGATGCGCGCGCGCTCGTTCTCGGAGATATGAATAATCGCCCCGAGCGCGTCGAGGGATTGCTCAACATCCTTCGCGACCTCGGCTGTCAGCAGGGCGCGGTAGTTCTGCTCGTTAACGGCCATCGGCCGGCCGAACCGATCGACGATCCTGCCGCGGGGTGGCGCCAACAGTTTCAGGCTGATGCGGTTCTCGTCGGCAAGGGTCTTATAGCGTTCGGATTCGACAATCTGCAGGTAGTACATGCGCCCCGCGAGCGCCGACAGCATCACGAATTGCGAGCCACCCAGGACCACCGTGCGGCGGCTGAACAATCGGTATCGGTCATTATCCCGATGCATCTCAATCCTGCTGTAAGAAGGCTTGTTGCCACCGGAGGAATATCCAGGCGATGAACGGGAACAGCCCCACGGTCAGCAGATACTGAAAAACGAAGCCTTTGATATCCAGAAGGGCAAGATGCCACGCCGACGACAAAGCCCAAAGCTCGATCGACGCGACAAACCAGATCAAGCCGAAGCCCATCCAGTAAACCAGGAAAGACTTCCCGACCAGGAACTGGCGCTGGAAAACGCACACGCCGTAGAGCGACAGGAACACGACGGCATATAGGCCGATGGGCGTGCCGCTGAGGACATCCTGCACCAAACCAAGCACGAACACCGCCAGTGACGGCAGCAAGTGCGGCCGATAGACACCCCAGTGGTAAACCGAGGTCACGGCGAAAACCGGCGCGATCGCCGCATACTCGGGAATGTGCAACGGCAACACCCCGATAATGATCAGCGTGAGCGTCAGACCGAACGGGGTCGTGTTCCGCGCCCACCGGTCCGCCCGCTGGAGGAAATCGCTGCTCATCGCAACCCCGACGTATCGAGTATGCCTCCCAGGCCGAAATCGACGGCGCTGACGAATTCGAGGCGGTTGCGTTGCATGAAGGGTTGCACCTCCACGCCCGAGTCCGTTACCGCGGCAACGATGCCAACCGGAAGACCCGGCGGAAAAGCGCCGCCATGACCCGACGTCACGACCCGTTCGCCGGGTGTGATGCGCCCACCCGGCGGCAGGTGGATAAGTTTGGGGCGATCGGAATTATTGCCCGCCAGGATCGCCTGCACCCGCGAGGTTTCGATCACCACGGGAATGCGCGAACTGATATCGGTCAGCAACAATACCCGCGCCGACCGCAGGCCGACGGCAACCACCCAGCCGACGAAACCGTCATGACTGAGGATCGCCTGCCCGACGCGCATACCGTCGCTTTTACCGGCGTTCAGCAGCAGCGCATGGGTAAACGTATTCCCGGCATCGGCGATCACCCGCGCGGTGACGAATTTGGCCGGCGGCTCGGGAACTACGCGGACGAGGGATTGGAGGGATTTGTTCTCGGCGGCCAAGTTGCGCGCCAGCATCTGCCATTCCCTGAGCCGCAGGTTCTCCTCGCGCAGACGGGAATTCTCGGCGCGGATATCGCGGAGATTGCGGAGATCGTTGAAGCTTCGGGTCAGGGTGTCGACAGGCCGGGAGACGGCATCGAGGATGGGGGTAACGGCATCGGTGACATGGGTCCGGGCGCGATCGACCAGTAGGGCGTCGGCCTTGCCAAGCAGCATCAGCCCAAAAGCGGCCAAAATCAGCCCCAGATAGGTGAACCGCTGAACGAACCCCCTAAGAGGGGCGGCAATTCGTATAATTGAGCCCGGACGTTGCTCCAACTCGTCTCCCCCGGCGTTTCTGGCAGTCCATCCCGGAAATAAAAAAACGGCTGAAAACCGGGTTTTATTCCGGGATTTTCAGAGCAAAACCGTTAGTACATCGTAGTCAATACGTGGCGCATCTTCTTCATTTCTTCAAGGGCCCGGCCGGTCCCTAAAACCACACAATTCAGGGGGCCGTCGGCGATGGAAACCGGCAGCCCCGTGGCATAGCGAAGAACATAGTCCATATTGCTCAGCATGGCGCCGCCGCCGGTAAGCACGATGCCCTTATCGACGATATCCGCGGCCAATTCCGGCTCGGTATGCTCAAGAGCCACCTTCACCGCCTCGATGATGGCGCTGACCGGCTCGGCCAGGCTTTCCGCGATTTCCCGCTCACTGATAACCAATTCCTTGGGCACGCCGTTCATCAGGTCGCGGCCCTTGATCTCCATGGTCCGGCCGTCGCCGTCTTCCGGCGGGCAGGCGGAGCCGATCTCTTCCTTGATCCGTTCGGCGCTGCTTTCACCGACCAGCAGATTATGATTACGGCGGATATAGGCGATGATCGCCTCGTTCATCTTGTCGCCGCCGACCCGGACGCTTCGTGAATAAACGATGCCACCGAGACTAAGAACCGCGACCTCCGTCGTACCACCACCGATATCGACGACCATGGAGCCCGTGGGCTCGGTCACCGGCAGACCGGCGCCGATCGCCGCCGCCATCGGCTCTTCGATCAGGTAAACGCGCCGGGCACCGGCGGCTTCCGCCGATTCCTGAATGGCGCGGCGTTCGACCGCGGTGGACCCCGAGGGCACGCAAACCACAATCAGGGGCGAAGCAAAGCTGCGCCGGTTGTGAACCTTGCGGATGAAATACTTGATCATATCCTCGGCGATCTTGAAGTCGGCGATCACCCCATCGCGCAACGGCCGGATGGCAGTGATATTGCCGGGCGTGCGGCCCAGCATCTGCTTCGCCTCTTCACCGACCGCCAGGACCTGTTTTTTGCCCTGAACGTCGGTTATGGCCACCACGGAAGGCTCGTTCAGAACGATGCCCTTCCCTTTTACGTACACCAGGGTGTTTGCCGTGCCGAGGTCGATGGCCATATCGGCGGACAGGAATCCAAACAGTCGCGACAACATTTATATCCTCATTGTCTTTCGGTTAACCGAGTCAGCTGTCCCGGCAGATTGTCCCTGATGGATTGGTTACGGTGCCAGCTGCGCGACCGGCACCGTCCCCTTTATTAGGTTAAGCGGCATCTTATACCGGCAACGTTAGCTGGCCGTTAAGCCGAAAGCGCCGCCGGAGCCGTTTTTTTTCTTTTCACCAACAGCTTATTGAGCGCGTTGATGTATGCCTTGGCGGACGCCACCATCGTATCGGTGTCGGCGCCCTGCCCATTGACCGTCTTTCCGTTTTCTTCCAGACGCACCGTCACCTCGGCCTGGGCATCCGTGCCTTGGGTCACGGCGTGCACCTGATAGAGCTGCAAGTGCGGCGTTTGTCCGGTGAGTTGCTTGATCGCCTTGAAAATCGCGTCGACCGGGCCGTCGCCCTCGACCGCCGATCCGGTGCTCTTGACCTCGCCCTCGATAGACAAGGTCAATTCTGCCTTCGGGGGCCGGTGCATCGTACCGCACAGTACTTCCAACGATTCCAACTTGATGTGGTCGTTGGTCCGCACCACGGTTTCGTCGACCAGGGCGACAATATCCTCGTCGAACACATCCTTCTTGATATCGGCCAAATCCTTGAAGCGCTTGAACGCATCCTCAACGGCGTTGGCGCCGATATCGTAACCCAACTCCTTCAGCTTTTCGCGGAAGGCGTGACGGCCGGAATGCTTGCCGAGAACCAATTTCGACTCGGTGAGTCCGACCGATTCCGGCGTCATGATCTCATAGGTGCTGGCATGTTTCAGCATGCCGTCCTGATGGATCCCCGATTCATGGGCAAAGGCATTCGCCCCGACGATGGCCTTGTTGGGCTGCACCGTAAAGCCGGTGATGGTCGAAACCAGCCGCGAGGCCTTGGTGATATGCTCGGTAACGATATTCGGCTTGTAGGGCATTAAGTCAGCCCGCGTCCGCAATGCCATGACGATCTCTTCCATCGCCGCATTGCCGGCCCGCTCGCCCAAGCCGTTGATCGTGCATTCCACCTGACGGGCGCCTGCCTTGACCGCGGCCAGGGAATTGGCCACCGCCAAGCCCAAATCGTTATGGCAGTGGACGCTGATCACCGCCTTGTCGATGTTGGGGACCCGGTTCTTGAGCATGGCGATGATTGCCGCGAACTCGTCGGGCAAGGCATAGCCGACCGTGTCGGGGATATTGACGGTCGTGGCGCCGGCATCGATGGCCGCCTCGACGCAACGGCACATGAAGTCATGCTCCGTGCGCGAGCCGTCCTCGCAGCTCCACTCCACGTCATCGACCAGATTGCGGGCCCGGCTGACGCTATCGATCACCGCCGCATAGACGTCGTCCGGCTCCATCTGCAGCTTGTACTTCATGTGCAGCGGGCTGGTCGAAATAAAGGTATGGATGCGAGGCCGTTTGGCAGGCTTCACCGCCTCGGCGGCGCGCTCGATATCCACACGGGACGCCCGGGCGAGACCGCAAACGGTCGATTCCGTGACCAGCTTGGCCACCTCGTTGACCGCTTCGAAATCGCCTTCGGACGCGATGGGGAAGCCGGCTTCGATGACGTCGACACCCATCTCTTCCAAAACCTCCGCGATACGGAGTTTTTCGGACAGATTCATGGACGCGCCCGGCGACTGCTCACCGTCACGCATGGTGGTATCGAAAATAATTACTCGTTCAGAGTCTTTGGCTGTTTCTTTGCCGGTACTCATTTGACTGGACCTTTCCAAATATTCGGTTGCGACTCGGGTGCACAATTCCCCTGAACGTCCGTCAAAGAATGACGATCACGCTCAGGGGCGCCTAAGTCGCAGGGCCCGGTCAAGGCAAAGCCGGTCCGTGAACGCACGGGAAGGAAAGGGTGCAATGTCGGCACGGCAAACCGCCCCGGCGTCCAAACGCCGGTGCGAACCGTCCAAAATGCCGCGTGAATGCGGTACCATCATTGCTTCCCCGCCCAGAAGGGCTAACCGGAAAATATTGCCTACACCATGCCATAAAATGGAAGAAAACAGCACAAAGTCAACAGTATTTCCCAAGTCTTTAGGAATAATTGATGTTTCCCGGGGCCTTCCAGGCCGCCTCTTTTACCCCAGGGGAGCCTGCAGACGGGTCCGCATCAGGACCGCCGTTTCGTCGCCGATCACCCGGGTCTGGTGTCCCTTGCCCGTCTCGTCCTCGTGAACATGAACGTCCCCGGGCCCGAAAACCCGGCTTTCCCCGTCACTTGCGGTGACCTCTACCCGCCCCTGGACGATGGTCCCGATCCACGAATAGGGGGTGGGGTGCCAATCGCGGAAAAAGCCCGGTTTATTGCGGATGAACTGCACATCACCGCCGGGAATGGGGGCCGCCCGGGCGGGCACGTCACCGTCGGCATCGGCCGCACTCTCCTGGAAATCGATCTCCAGCTCCTCGAAATGGCTTTCGCCGCCCGAATCGGCATAGCAACGCACGTATTTCATCCATTTCCTCCCCTAAAACTGGGTCAACCAGGGCCAAATAGGGCCTAAAAACCGAAATCCGCCCCGCCTGGGCGGGCGGAGCGGATCAATTCGGTCTTAAATCAGGCTTTTTCAGCCCTTTTTAGTTCTTGGACTTGTCGACAAGGGCATTTTCGGTGATCCACGGCATCATATCGCGGAGTTTTTGGCCGACCTCCTCGATATGGTGCGCGGCACCCGCCTTGCGCAGGGCCTTGAAGCGGGGGCTGCCGACCTTGCTTTCCAGCATCCATTCCTTGACGAACTTGCCCGACTGGATGTCGGCCAGCACCTCCTTCATGCGCGCCTTAGTTTCGGCGTCGACCACCCGCGGGCCGGAGACATAGTCACCGAACTCGGCCGTATTGGAGATAGAATAACGCATGTTGGCGATACCGCCCTGATAGATCAGGTCGACGATCAGTTTGACCTCGTGCAGGCATTCGAAATAGGCCATTTCCGGCGCGTAGCCGGCCTCGACCAGGGTTTCGTAGCCGGCCTGGATAAGCGAGGTGAGGCCGCCGCACAGCACGGTCTGCTCACCGAACAGGTCGGTTTCGCATTCTTCCTTGAAGGTCGTCTCGATGATGCCCGAGCGGCCACCGCCGACGGCGGAGCCATAGCTCAACGCGATATCGAGAGCGGCACCCGACACGTCCTGATGAACAGCGACGAGACAGGGCACGCCGGCGCCGCGCGCAAACTCGGAGCGCACGGTGTGGCCCGGGCCCTTCGGCGCGATCATGAAGACGTCGATATCCTCTGGTGGCTCGACAAGGCCGAAATGGACCGACAGGCCGTGGGCGAAAGCGATGGCCGCGCCCGGCTTGATGTGGCCCTTAAGCTCGTTGTTGTAGAGATCCTGCTGGGTCTCGTCCGGCGCCAGGATCATGGTGACGTCAGCCCATTGGACAGCCTCGGTGGGTGTCATGACGGGCAGGTTCTCGGCCTTCGCCTTGGCGATTGACCCGGACCCCTGGCGCAGCGCTACGGCCACTTCCTTGACCCCCGAATCCCTGAGGTTGAGGGCATGAGCATGTCCCTGGCTGCCATAGCCGATGATCGCCACCTTCTTGGTCTTGATCAGATTGATGTCGGCGTCTCGGTCATAAAATACGCGCATCGGATATCCCCGGTGTTAACTGCTAAAATTGGCGCCGCGCGGCAGCACGGCTGCGTTATTGGTGTTCTGTTACATTTCCTCCGCGCCGCGCGCGATGGCGACGACGCCGGTCCTGGATACGTCGATCAGCCCCAACGGTTGCATCAGCTCGATGAAGGCGTCCAGCTTCCCGGTATCGCCGACGATCTCGAAAACGAAGGAGTTGTTGGTGCTGTCCACGACGTGGGCACGGAATATATCGGCTATGCGCAGCGATTCAACACGCTTCTCACCCCGGCCCTTGACCTTCACCAGGGCCAGCTCCCGCGAGACAGACGGCCCCTCGACGGTCAGATCGGCCACCCGCCGAACCGGCACCAGACGTTCAAGCTGGGCGCGGATTTGCTCGATGATCATCGGCGTGCCGGTGGTCACGATGGTGATCTTGGAGAGATGCTCCTCCTCGTCGACCTCGGACACGGTCAGGCTGTCGATGTTATAGCCCCGCCCCGAGAACAGGCCGACCACCCGGGCCAGCACGCCCGCCTCGTTCGCGACCAGCACGGAGAAGGTGTGCTCCTGCGGTTCGGCTTTTGCATCCAGTTGCGCCTTGGTCGGCGTCTTTCGGGGTTTCTTCCTTGGTGCCATCTTTTCCTCGCTATTGGTGCCGCAACCGCCGCTGCTCAGATCGGCGTCCCTCGCCAGGCGGTCCCGGGTATTTATGTAAAGGAAGAAACCGGCGGCGAGGAAACCGCCGCCGGCGTCTCTGTACAGCCGTTAGGCCATCATCATGTCGTCGTCGTCCACCTCGGCACGCTGATCGTTGGGGCCGAGGACAATGTCGTAGTGCGCCGCTCCCGCCGGGATCATGGGAAACACGTTTTCATCGCGGGACACGGCCATGTTGAGGAAGACCGGCTTGTCGATGCGCATCATCTCGTTAATAGCATCGTCCACTTCCGCGGGGTCCGAGGCGCTCAACGGCACGAACCCGAAACCCTCGGCAAGCTTGAGGAAGTCCGGTCCGCGGCTGAGATCGCATTCCGATTCCCGGTTACCGTGGAACAGTTCCTGCCACTGACGGATCATCCCCAATACGTTGTTGTTGAGGTTGAGAATCTTCACCGGCAAGCCGTACTTGGCGATGGTCGCCATTTCCTGAATGTTCATCAGCAGCGAGCCTTCCGAGGTGACGCAAACCACCTTGCTGTCCGGATGGCCGGCCTGAACACCCATCGCGGCGGGCACACCGTAGCCCATGGTGCCAAGACCGCCCGAGGTCATCCACCGGTTGGGTTCCTCAAAATGGAGATACTGCGCGGCCCACATCTGATGCTGCCCCACATCGGTGGTGACATAGACATCATCGCCACGGGTCAGTTCACGCAAACGGCTGAGCGCATACTGCTGCTTGATCGGCCCATCGTCCTGCTCGAAACCGAGGCTGTCCTTTGCCTGCCATTTACCGATTTGCGCCCACCATTTCTTGAGGGCCGGCTTATCGGTCTTGAGGTTCTTGGCTTTCCATATCCGCAGCATGTCGCGCAGCACCGAGGTGCAGTCGCCGATGATCGGCACGTCGACGGCAATATTCTTGTTGATCGACGACGGATCGATGTCGACATGGATCTTCTTCGAACGCGGCGAGAAGGCATCGGTCTTACCCGTCACCCGGTCGTCGAAACGCGCGCCGATATTGACCATCACGTCACATTGATACATGGCCATGTTGGCTTCGAGCGTCCCGTGCATGCCGGGCATCCCCAGGAACTGCGGCCGCGACGCCGGATAAGCGCCGAGCCCCATCAGGGTCAGCGTGCAGGGGAAGCCGGTCATGTCGACCAACTCGGTGAGCAACTTGGAGGCTTTCGGTCCCGAATTGATGACACCGCCGCCGGCATAGATGATCGGCCGCTTTGCCGACGCCATCAGTTCGACCGCTTCCTCGATGCTGGCCTTTTCGCCCTTGATCTGCGGCGCGTAGGATTTTGGCAGAACATCCTCGGGCCCGACATACTCGCCTTCGCCCAAAATCACGTCCTTGGGGATGTCGACCAGAACCGGGCCGGGACGGCCGTGGGTGGCGACGTAGAACGCCTCGTGAATGACCCGCGCCAAATCCTCGGTGCTTTTGACCAGATAATTGTGCTTGGTCGCCGGGCGGGTAATGCCCGTGGTGTCCGCCTCCTGGAAGGCATCGTTGCCGATCAGGGTGGAAACGACCTGGCCGGTAAGGCAAACCACCGGAATGGAATCCATCAGCGCATCGACCAGACCGGTCACCGTGTTGGTGGCACCGGGACCGGAAGTCGCCAGGGCAACGCCCGGCTTGCCCGTCGAGCGCGCATAGCCTTCCGCTGCATGCACGGCGCCTTGCTCGTGGGCGACGAGAATATGCTTGGTCCGGTTCTGCTGCCCGATCTTGTCATAGAGCGGTAGCGTCACGCCGCCGGGATAGCCGAATACGACGTCGACATCCTGATCGGCCAGGGCCTTCAAGATAATCTCTCCACCGATAAAACGTCGCTTCGCCATTGTCCTATACTCCTTGGTGTCCCGGACCCTCTTCCCAGGCTGTCCGGCCGCTTATTGCGCTCAAAAGAACAGCGCCGACGAAGCGGCACGAACCGCCTCCGGCGCTATCGGGGCGGAACCTAATCTACCATCCTTGCGCCGTCAACACTGTTTTTCAAATTTTTGAAAAGATTTTTTCCCTAAACCTTTCCGAATATTGCGCGGAAAGGGTCTGATCCGGTTCGATCTGGTGGCGAATCCAGGTTATCTGCCGTTTCGCGTAGTTGCGCGTGGCCCGCTTGAGGGCCGCGACCGCCTCCTCCCGGGAAAGCTCCCCTTTAAGGTGGCGCATCAGTTCAGGGACCCCCAGCGCCTTCATCGCGGGCAAATCCGGATCGAGGCCAAGGGGCATGAGCGCCGTTACCTCCTCCAACGCGCCCGCCTCGATCATCGCCTCGGCGCGGGTCTCGCAGGCGGCATACAGGGTTTCACGGTCCGGCAAGACGGCGAAGACATGAAAGCGCGCCTCGAGCGGCGGGCTCGGCGCCTCCCCCGTCTGCCAGTCGACGATGGAGCGCCCGGTAGCAAGAAACACCTCGTAGGCGCGGATCAGCCGCTGGGTGTCGGACACATGCAAACGGTCTGCAGCGTCGGGATCGACATCGGCCAGCATGGCATGGAACGCCTCGTTGCCCATCTCGGCCATGGCATCGCGGGCGGCCTGCCGGGTCGCCGCCGGGATGTCCGGCATGGCGCTGAGGCCCTGCATCAATGCCCTGATGTAGAGGCCAGTGCCGCCGCAGACGATGGGCACGAGGCCATTGTCCCAGGCCTGCGTGATTTCGGGCACCGCGACGCTCAGCCATCTTCCGGCGGAACAAGTCTCGGCCACCGACAGCACGCCGTAGAGCCGGTGCGGCACGCGTGCCTCGTCGGCTTCGCTCGGCCGTGCCGTCAGGATGCGCAGTTCTCGGTAGATCTGCATGGAATCGGCATTGATCACCACGCCGCCGAATTCCTCGGCGATGTCCATGGCGAGCGCCGACTTGCCCGACGCGGTCGGGCCACAAACGACAATAACGGTGTTTGGCGATAGCTCAGTCATTTTGCCAATCCGGGGGACATCCTGCCCCGGTGAAGCAATCGGATGCCCAGCTAATCAAATGCCCTAATCGAGTACCAGCGAAACCATGCCGTCGGCGAGCTTGGGTTCGAACCAGGTGCTTTTGGGCGGCATCACGGCGCCCGCGTCCGCTACCGCCATCAGGTCGTGAATGCTGGTCGGATACATGGAGAACGCAACCGCGAAGCCATCCTGGTCGACCCGTTTGGCGAGACCATCGAGACCTCGGCGGCCGCCGACGAAATCGATACGCGCGTCGCGCCGGGGATCGGCGATGCCGAGAATAGGCTCGATCAAGCGGTCGCTCAAAAGGCTGACGTCCAGCCGCTGGACGGCGCTGGCATTGGCCGCCACCGGGGTTTTAAGGGACAGCTTGTACCATTTACCGCCGAGATACATCCCGAAGGTTTGGGGCGCGCCGGGCCGCACCGGCTCCTCGCTCGGCGCCACCACGAAGGCCTCACCGACTTTTTCGAGGAAGGCCGCAGGCTCCATTCCGTTCAAATCGCGGACAACCCGGTTGTAATCGAGGATCTGCATTTCATCCTCGGGGAAACTGACCAGCAGAAACCGATTATAGGAATCCTCGACCTGCGGATCATTATCGAGGTCGGCGCGGGCATGGGCGACTCGCGCGGCGGCAGCGGACCGGTGATGGCCATCGGCGATATAGATTACGCCGAGGTCGTTGAAGGCGTCGGTGATCTGCGTGATCGCCGCCGGATCGGAAACGACCCACAATGTATGATCGGCACCACCGACGTCCCGTACCGCGTAGGCCGGCTTGCCGCCAACGGTTTCGGAGATCACCTGGCTGAGCTGGTCGTTTGCCTTATGGACCGTGAAAACGGGGCCCGTCTGCGCGTTGACCGCCTCGATCTGACGGACGCGGTCGTCTTCCTTGTCAGGCCGGGTGAATTCGTGACGCCGGATCAAGTTGGCTTCGTAGGCCGCCACGGATCCGGCGGCGGCGATCCCGGTCTGGACATGACCGTCCATGGCCACGCGATAGACGTAGTAGCAAGGCTGCACATCGCGGACGAGAACGCCCTCTCCGACCATCCGTGTGATGTTCTTGGCGGCCGTTTCATAGACCTCGGGGGCGAAGGCGTCCGTGCCGGCCGGCAGGTCGATCTCGGGCTTTGAAATATGCAAAAAACTCAGCGGATTTCCCTTGGCCAACTCCCGCGCCTCTTCCGTCGACAACACGTCATAAGGCGGCGCGGCGACAGCCTGTGCCTTGTCGGGAACGGGCCTCAGGCCCCGGAATGGCTGAACGATGGGTTCCGGCACGATAAATGTCCTCAAGCAGTATTTTCAGTTTATTGGCGGCCGCCCACTCATATCGCCTGAGGCGCCAAAAGGCCATCCAAAGCGTAACGCAGGGATGGAGAAAGTGAGGGCGAAGACGCCGCCGCCGGCCAAAAACCTGCTCAACGGCGTCGTCAGATGCCCCCCGGCCAAATGCAGGAAAACCAGCGTCGACACGACCGCGATGGCAAGAAAGAGGACTCCCTTCGATATTTGGATGACCGGCAACCAGGAAAACCTCCGAAGAAAAATGATCGAGAAACCCACGAGAATAACAACGTGACTGGCAATCGACGCCCACGCCGCCCCAGTGGTTCCCCATTGAGGAATGAGAAGGAAATTTAGGCCCACGTTGGCGCCTGCCCCAATTACCGACGCGATCATATGTGCATGCTCCGCGTTCCATGCCGTCAATGCGGGCCCAATGGTCATGCGTAGATGAATGATAAGAAGGGAAATCATCAGGAGGCGAAGCACGGACGCCGAGTTAGCAAATTCGGGACCGAACACCAGCACCATTATTTCGTCGGCAAATAGATAGCCGCCGCCTGCGAGGGGAAAACCAACCAACAATATCGTTTTTGCAAACGCAACTGCCACGTCGTGCATTTTTTCCTTGTCGCCAAATGCGTTGGAAAGCCGGGGAAAAAACGGCGACAACAAAAGTCCCGCGGGAACCATGGCGATGAGAAGAATCCTCATCGCGGCGGAGTATTCTCCAACTTCCTCGGCCGAACGTAGAAAACCGATCATCGCGGTGTCGGTATTGAAGATTACCGCATAAGTGGCGCCCGATATCGCCATTGGTGCCGACGACTTGAGAACAGATGGCCACGTCTTTGGCCAACTCCGAAAATCGGCAAGGTAATTTGTCCTGATGCCGCCACTTTTCAGCGAGAACAGATAGACAAGCACGCCAAAAGCCGCCAGCGCTGGTGCGGCAACATAAACCAGCGCGGCGACCGCAACATCCTCACGCGATCCGACAAAAAGAAAAACACCGCCCAAGGTCAGAAGCGACGCTACGACAAGCCGGGCGCCGTTTACTTCCTGCCGTTCAAGTGCCTGGAAAACGAAATCGGCGACAAGGGCCGTTACCCAAAGCCCCGTTCCCTGAATCAGGAGAACGATGGTTGCACGCTCCGGCCAATCGGAAAGCAGGACCACCGCAGCAAATATCAAATAAGCGAGTGTCGCAAGAACGAGCCGGAGGCTGAGAAGCAATCCAACAACCGACCCTAATTGAGCCCGGTCCCGGGCGATGCTTCGCGCACCATAGGTGTCTGTCCCAAGCCCGGAAGCAATACCGAAAAAGGCGAGAAACGCGGTTCCAAACCCAAGGACGCCAAAGCCCTCGGGCCCAAGAGCCCGCGCCAAAAGCCCAACGGTGACAAGTCCGGTCGCCATTGCGACGCCCTGAGTTACCGTCAGAAACGACAGATTACGAACGAGCAACCTGTCCAAAATCATCTTGCATCCGATGAGTTGGAGAGAAAGGACGCGCGAAGTTTTTCGCCAATCATTTTCTCAACATATTCTTGGTCCGATTCAGAAAGGTAGTCACGAAATCCACCGACAACGCCGCGCCGGACCTTAAACGACTCGCGATCATCGCGATCTCCAGGTTGGAAGGCGGCATCATCCAATCTACCGGAACTTTCCAACCGCCTCATATTTTCCATCGAACAAAATTCGATCGCTTCCGACAGGATTTTATCGTCAATCGAGCCGAAGCCGATGAATTCCACAATTGCGCGCAGTTGCGGCAACGGGTCGCGCCGCAAATCTTCATATCGAACGATCAGAACGTCGTCCGGCACCGCCATGTTGTCTGCCCAGATGTTGTAATATTCCAGAAGAGTCTCTAATCCACCCCGTTTACCGCGGATAAATTCTGAAATTTCTCCATTGAAATTAAGGGACTCGTTCCCGGCAATTTTCTGCCGACGCGTGGCTTCGAAGTACCAAGAAACAATTTGATCTCGCGGCTCCCGAACCAGCAAGATGACCTTTGCACCTCGGTAGTAATTTTTGTCGGAAAGCAGATCGCTTGGCGTCCGCTCATGCGGGTTGCCATCATGCTCGACGATAATCCTAGGAGCCGATAAATCCCCCGACTCATCGATCAGCGGCTGGATGTTCAAACCCGCCGCTCGTTCAATCCCAAAGTGGTGTTGCAGAGTCCTGAAGATGAGCAGGCGGACCCAAGTCCTACCGGCGCAAGGAAAAGATAATAAAAATACATCGTTGCTGGCACGGCGGTAGCTCGCCCGAATGCTCGCCGGTACGATAGTGCGGGCGCGTGCAGCGAACCACTCAGGCAGGAATGGCAACAGGTATCTTTGAATCAACCGGATCATAAACGCCGGCGATATTAGTCTCTATTGGTCACCGGCGCTATACTCGCGGGCCGCTCCCGGAGCAATGTGCCTTAGCCCGGAGATTTTTCTTTCGGGCCACCAAGGCGCAAAGCCACGAACCGCAGCCCCGCTTGTCCCTCAACCAGCAGCAGGATCGATTTCCGCCCCGCCTTCTTGGCCGCCTCGATCTTTTCGGCAACCTCCGACGGGGAATGGACTTCCTCCTGGCTGGCTTCGACGATCACATCGCCGGGCTGAAAGCCTTTTTCCGCCGCTGCGCCATTTGGATCGACAGAGGTAACCAGCACACCCTTGAGGTCGCTGCGCAACGAATATTGTTTACGCGCCTCGTCGCTGAGGCCGCCCAGGGTCAGCCCGAGTTCGGCGATGGCGGTCTCCGCACCGGGTTTCAGGTCACCTTCCTCGACGGCGGCGACTTCTTCCTCTTCCTGGAGTTCGCCCACCTCGACAAAGGTGGTCACCTGCTTGCCGTCGCGCCATACGAGGACCGGTACTTTCTTGCCGATTTCCGTTTCCGCCACGATCCGCGGCAATTGACGCATCTCCGACACGTCACGGCCAGCGAACTTCAAAATCACATCACCCGCCTTGATATCGCCGTCTTCCGCCGGACTTTTCTCGGTCACGCTGGCAACCAACGCACCGGTTGTGTCTTTTAAGCCAAGGCTCTCGGCAATCTCACCGGTGACCTCCTGGATGCGCACGCCCAGCCAACCGCGCCGGGTACGGCCATATTTGACCAGTTGGTCGATAACGTTCTTGGCGGTCGCCGCCGGAATGGAGAAACCGATACCGATGCTGCCGCCGGACGGCGAGAAGATGGCGGTATTTATACCCACCACCTGGCCATCCATGTTGAACAACGGTCCGCCGGAATTGCCCCGGTTGATGGACGCGTCGGTCTGAATGAAGTCGTCATACGGTCCGGAATTGATGTTGCGGCCACGCGCCGACACGATACCGGCCGTCACGGTTCCGCCCAAGCCGAACGGATTGCCGATGGCCATCACCCAATCACCGACCCGGATCGCATCGGAATCGCCGAACGGTACCGCCGGCAATTCGCTCTCGGGTTTGACCCTCAATACGGCAAGATCGGTTTTCGGATCGCGCCCGACGATCTCCGCCTGCAGCGTCGTATCGTCGTGCAGAATAACGGTGATTTCGTCCGCATCCTGAATGACGTGATAGTTGGTCACCACGATGCCGGCTTTATCGATGATGAAGCCGGAACCCAACGACGTAGCCTTGCGTTGCTGCTGCGGCTGATTGGGCTGGTTGCGTTCGAAAAAGTCGCGGAAAAATTCCTCGAATGGGGAGCCGGGAGGGAACTGCGGCAGTTCCGGCACGCCGCTGCGCCCACGCACCACCGACGTCGTCGAAATATTGACCACCGCCGGCAGCAATTTTTCGGCGAGATTAGCGAAACTTTCCGGCGCGACCCGCGCATCGGCTCGGCCCGCAACCATCATCGCCGCCAAGGCAAGACCAACGGCCGCCGCAAAGAACCATCGCCGAATTTGATCGTCGTGGGCCGCACCAACCTGTCGAGCTTGCTTCATCATTATCCTTAACCTTGCGCTCCGGGTATTCGACTGGACTGCAATATTGCTGTGGAAAACATAGCCTGCTTGACCGTGCCGTCAATTACGGCGGCGGTATCACGCAGCCGGCTGCCACAATTCATAATCTATTTCATGGCAACAATGTGGCCAAAAGAGAACCTGGGTCCCGAATCGCGGCGTCAATTTACCGTGAACGTCGAGGCCCGGGCTCCCGAGGACTAGTGCTTGCCGTGCCCGTGACCACCTTTCATGGCGCCGGTCTTTTTGACCGGCACGTCCATCTCGATCTTGCCGGCGTCGCGGAACGTCAAGGTCAACGGAAACATGTTGTCCTCGACGAGCGCGGTATTCAGTTGCATGAGCATGATGTGATAGCTGCCCGGCTTGAGGGTCACCGATCCTCCAGCGGGGATTGTGAGCGGATCGACCCGCCCCATCCGCATGACACCGTCCACCATCTTGCTTTCGTGGATTTCGACGCGGCCGGCAACCGGCGCCCCCGCGCTCACCAACGCATCGTCGCGATCACCTGCGTTGTGGATGGTCATGAAAGCCGCCGTCGGCCGCGACGTGCCGAAGGAGGCGCGCGCCCAGGGCGTCTCGATGGTGAGATTGCCGATTTTATAGTCCGCCGCCTTGAGAGACGGTGCAGCCAAGACAACGGCTGCCAATACAGCCGCGAAGATCAGAGAGAGTTTTGTCGATTTCATCATTTCAAGTTCTTTCATATCGAAGTTCGCAAGATCACTGCACGACGTCGCGGATAGCCGCTGCCATTTCGTCAGGTGCCGTGCCATGCGAAAAATGTTTGAGGAAGTCACCGTCCGGCGACATCAGATAGGTGATCGCCGAATGATCCATCACATAGAAGGGATCTTCCTTGCCGATTTCTTCCTCGGGAATGGATTTCTTGTAGTAGACCCGGTACGCCTTCGCGACGTCGGCGACCTGATCGGGAGACCCGGTCAGGCCCATGATGCGTGGATGGAACTGCGCCACGTACTCCCCCATAAGTTCCGGCGTATCCCGTTCGGGATCGACGCTGATGAACAAGGGCTGAACCTTGTCCGCAACCTCGCCGAGAGCATCCAAGGTCAAGGCGATCTCGCTCAGCGCGGTCGGGCAAACGTCGGGGCAGTGGGTGAAGCCGAAAAAGACCAACAGGTATTTTCCCCGAAAATCTTTGTCGGTCACCGTCCGGCCCGAACCGTCGACCAATTCGAACGGTCCGCCGATCAGCGCCTTACCCGATTGACCCGTTTGGGTAACGGTCGGCATCGACGAACGGTCGTCCTGCATAAAATAGACCGCCGCGCCAACGACAACGATGACACCTACAACCAAGGCCGAAAGCCCGGCTTTCAATGCAGATTTCATGGAAAGCTCCGTTTTCTCCGGTGTTCGGTAGCGGAAAGCCCATCACCGAACCATCACTTAAGACGCCCAGTGCATCCAACCAGAAACGGCGGCGGCACGACGGCGTCGCGGGTCGTCTCAGAGAAATACCGGAGGAGCGCGCGGATAAAGACTGCTGGAGCCAGCTTCGTGATGGACCGCACTGTCCATCCAGGGAATCGGTACCGCCACCGCCGCCAAAGACGGGCCGATGCCGAATGTTCCCGGCAACAGACAAGCGGCGCACGCATGACCGCTCGCGCAGGTGCTGCCGTGGATACACAACGGGCATTCATAGGATGCAGATTTGGTGGGGTCCTCGTTCCCATCCTCGCCCGGTAGATCGGAAACCGGCACGACTTTGAAACCGGTCGCCGTGCAAATGACCATCGTGTCACCGAACGGCGACGCCGCAGCTTCCGCCGGCATCTGATGCGCCAGGGGCAGAAATACATGGAAAAGGAGACCGGCGAGCGCCAGGGTCGATGTCCAGCGCCGCCAAGACATCGTCTTGCTCGGGCGCGATTGCCGGAACAGTCTCATCGCCGGATCAACCACACAAACCCGACGCCCAACACGGCGGCGGCAATTCCGGCGATCCGTAAGGCTGCCGTTGGCTGATCAAGAACCTGCACCATGAACCGCTTCATCGCCTCCGGAAACAACGCATAGATCGCCCCTTCGATGGCCAGCGCCAAGGCAAGTGCCGTCAGCAGATCGGTCAAGCCGACGTCGGACATGAAGCAAGCCGTCCTCCGCCGCCGCTAGTTCCGCCGCGGTGGCGTTACCCGGCCTTCGGCATCCCCGAAGTAGCGGAAGAAATCGCCCTCCGGCGGACCGATGAAGCTTGTCGTGTTGCCTTGCAGGCCTTCCTTCAGTGCCCGCATGGAGTCCCAGAAGAAATAGAACTCGGGATCGCGGCCATAGGCATCATTGTAGATTTCCTGGGCCTGGGCTTCGCCCTCGCCTCGGGTCGCTTGCGCCTCGCGTTGCGCGTTGGCGCGGATGATAATTGCCTGCTTGTCGGCATCGGCGCGGATACTACGCGACTCCTTATCGCCTTCAGCCCGGATCTTCCGCGCTTCTTGCTCACGCTGGGTCTGCATCCGGCGGAAGATGGCCTGACTGTTTTCGGCAGGTAAGTCGATACGCTTGATCCGCACGTCGATCACGTCGACACCAAAGGTCTGGCTTTCCGCCTTCACCCGTTCGGCGATCTGCGCCATCAAGTTGGCACGTTCCGGGGTCACCAGTGTGGCAAGCGTCACTTGACCGAAGACAGACCGCAGGTTGCTGTTGATGATACGCCCGAGACGAGATTCCCATCCCGCTTCGTTGCTGACGCTGCGGAAAAACACCAATGGCTCGACAATGCGATAGCGAGCGAAGGCATCCACGACCAATTGCTTCTGATCCTGCGTCGGCACTTCTTCGGCGTCAGCGTCGTAGTCGAGGATGCGCTGGTCGAAGCGGACGATATCCTCGATCAACGGCAATTTGACCTTAAGGCCCGGCTCCTGAAGGACCCGGCGCGGTTCACCGACCCGCAGGACGAGCGCCTGCTCACGTTCGGTGATCGTAAACAGTGTCCCCGACAACAGGATGCCGCCGACAACGACGATGATACCGATAACGGCAAGGGTCACGTTCTTCATCGGCTGCTCCCCCCACCGGATTGGCTTGGCTGTTGGCCGCGTTTTTGCAATTCGGGCAACGGCAGATACGGCACGACACCACTGCCGCCCGTGCTGTTGTCGATGAGGACCTTGTCCATGTCCCCCATCACCTCGCGCATAGTCTCGAGATAGATACGACGGCGGGTGACGTCCTTCTGTTTATTGTACTCACCGAGTACCGAGAGGAAGCGTTGCGCTTCACCGGTGGCGACGGCGATCTTCTCTTCCTTATAGCCTTGCGCCTCGTTGAGAATTTTAGCCGCTTCACCCGCGGCGCGCTCGGTCACCTCATTCAAATAAGCCGTGGCTTCGTTGATGGCGCGTTCCTTATCGGCGCGCGCAGCCTGCACGTCGCGGAAGGCGTCAAGCACGTTGCCGGGTGGTTCCACCTGCTGCAGGTTGACGTTCTGGATTTCGATACCTGCGTCATACGCATCGAGAATGCCCTGGATCAGCTCGACCGCTTCCTGATCGATTTGAGCCCGGCCCGTCGTGCGCGCGTATTCAAAATTAGTTTTACCGATGATCTCGCGCATGGCGCTTTCCGAAACGGCTTTCACGGTCGCTTCGGGATTGCGGATATTGAACAGAAACTTCTCGGCATCGCGGATGCGCCAGAAGGTGACGAACCGGATATCGATGATGTTTTCGTCACCGGTAAGCATCAGGCTTTCCTCGGGCACCGAGCGCGTGCCGCGCACGCCGATGGGCACCTGATTGATACGCGTCACTTTCGGCTTCAAGACCTGGCCGATGGGCGCCGGCAGGTTATAGCTCAAGCCCGGCTGGGATTTCTTGAACAGCTTGCCGAAGATCAGCGCCACACCCTCTTCGTCGGGCTCGACCACGTAAAAGCCAGTCGCCAGCCAGACGACGAGCGCCGCGACCACCAGCAAAACAATCCGCCGCGCGCCGCCTTTGCCGCCGGGCATGAACCGCTTGAACCGGTCCTGTCCGCGGCGCAGCATTTCCTCGATGTCGGGTGGCTGCGGTCTTTGAGGTCCGCCGCCCCAGGGGCCTCCGCCCCCACCTCCGCCGCCGCCCCAGGGACCGCCGCGTTGTGTGTTCCAATTCATGGAATACCGACCTTTCGTGTAAATTTCGGCTGTTGTTTTGCGTAATTCTGTCGTGTGCCTTATATGACAGCTAGTCAGGGCACGCAATGGAATCCAGGGCAAAGGCCCGTTTCGTGACAGGCCGCGTTCACATTTCGGTCAGCGCCCCAAACAAAGAGAGAACAAACAGAAGATTATGGCGAGGACACCATGGCGGAAGTGACGCGCGAGGACATTCTCAACGTTTTGGACGGAATCAGCGACCCGGCGCGCGGCCAAAGTATTGTCGCGCTCGGCATGATCGCCGGCATTCAGATCAAGGACGGTCACGTCGCCTTCGGCATCGAAGTCGACCCGGCCCAGGCGAAAGCGATGGAACCGGTCCGCGCCGAAGCGGAGAAACGCGTGCACGCCCTGCCCGGCGTTCTGACCGTCACCGCCGTTCTCACCGCCGAAAAGCAAGCAGCCCAACCATCCCATGGTGGTCAACAGCAGGGTCAACGCGTGCCGCCGTTGGAACTGCCGGGTATCGGCGCGGTGATCGCGGTGGCCTCGGGTAAGGGAGGCGTCGGCAAATCCACCACTGCCGTCAATCTGGCGCTTGCTTTGGCGGCGTCGGGGAAATCGGTTGGCCTGCTGGACGCCGACGTCTATGGCCCGTCGATACCGCGCATGCTCGGCATCACCGGCAAGCCGCAGATGGCCGAAGATAAGAAGGTCATCCCCATGGAACGCCATGGCATCAAATGCATGTCCATGGGATTCCTCATCGACGAAGAAACGCCGATCATCTGGCGGGGCCCCATGGCCACCGGCGCATTGGAACAATTGATGCGCGACGTTGCCTGGGGGCAGTTGGACGTTCTGGTCGTCGATATGCCGCCCGGCACCGGCGACATTCACCTGTCCATGGCACAGCGCGCGCCGCTGACCGGCGCGGTCATCGTCTCGACGCCACAGGACATCGCCCTTTTGGACGCCCGCAAGGGCCTCAACATGTTCCGGAAAGTGGAAGTGCCCGTGTTCGGCCTGATCGAGAACATGAGCTACTTCGTCTGCCCTCATTGCGGCGAACGCACCGAGATCTTCAGCCACGGCGGCGCCAAGCGTGAGGCCGAGCGGCTGGGCATGGATTTCCTCGGCGAAATCCCCCTCGACATCGCCATCCGCGAAACGTCGGACGGTGGCGAACCCATCGTTGTCAGCGACCCCGACAGTCCGCACAGCCAGGCATATAGGACAATCGCGGCACGCGTGTGGGAGAAAATCGGCGAAAGCCAATCGCAGCAGGCAGCAGGCGCCCCGCGCATCGTCATGCAATAGGCGCCCTTACGTGATCACCCGCATCGCTGCCTCTCTCGACACGATCCCCGCCAACTTGAAGGGGGTTGTGCTCATGGTCCTGTCCGGGGCCTGCTATGCCACCATGGCGGCGGTGATCCGCGGCTTGGCAGCCGACATTCATCCGTTGGAAATGGTCTTTTTCCGCGCCCTGTTCGGCCTGATCGCGGTGTTGCCGTTTTTCTTCAGCCGTGGACTGGAAGGTATGCGGATGCCGCGCAAGCACCGCTTCCTGTTGCGCGGCGCAACCCAAGTCGGCGCGCAGATGTCGTTCTATTTCGGCATTACCATCATCCCGCTTGCCGCCGCCATCACCCTTTCCATGACCCACGCCATCTTTACCGCCGCAGGCGCGGTGATCTTCCTCGGTGAGCCCTCGGTCTGGCGGCGCTGGTTCGCCATCGCCTTGGGCTTCGCCGGCGCCCTGGTGATCATGCGGCCCGATATCGCTTTCTTCTTCGGCCTCTCTGAAGCCAGCGCCGAGACGGACATGCGGGAGCTCGGCGCTTTTCTGGTCGTGTTATCGACGGTCGGGTATGCCGGGCTCACGGTGCACAGCAAGGTTCTGACGCGCACCGAGCCGATCTCCGCGATCATCACTTGGACGCTGATATTCTCCACGCCCTTATCGTTGATCCTGGCCGCATTCGTGTGGGTTTGGCCGACCTGGGATCAATGGTTCTTCTTGTTCCTGATCGGCGCCCTCGGGACCATGGGCAACGCCACCATGACCAACGCCTTCAAGGTCGGCGAGATGACAGCGCTGGCGCCGGTCATGTATGTGCGGCTCGTGTGGGCGGCGCTGTTGGGTTTCGTGCTGTTCTCGGAAATTCCCGATATGTTCACCGGCCTCGGGGCGGCCATGATCGTCGTCGCCGGGGTCTATCTGTCACGGCTCGAGAGCCGCCGCGCGAAAGCACGGGCCGCGACAGAAGCCGCCGAATCTGCGAAAGAACAGGTTTAACCGGTGTTCCCGTTCTCGCCGGGCGGGAAGATTTCCGGCTCGTCCATGTGGGGTGTCATCTCATTCCGGGGGTCGAGGCCGAACACCACCGGCGAGGTGCGCGGCACGGCGACGAAGGCTTCCTTGTCCTCGTCCAAAACCGGCGCCTTGACCGAAATGCGATAGGCGATGAACCCGGTGGAGATAACCGCTATCGTCGCGAAATAGCCGAACAAGCCCAGCGGACCGGCGATCTGCATGGTGGTCGCGCCAACCAATGGACCCACGACGGCGCCGGTGCCGTAGCACAACATCAGGGTGCTGCAGGCGGCGACGAACTGGTCTGCCTGCAGGTTGTCGTTGGCGTGCGCGACGGCAACGCCGTAAACGGGCAGGACCGACGCGCCGAACAAGCCCGTCAACACGAACAGCATCCACGGCGCCGTCACGGTGACCTCGTTCCTGAATTGTCCGGTGATGACGATCACCGCAACGGCAATCACCGTCACCGCAATCAATAGGCCGACAAGGACCTTCCGGCGGTCGACTTTGTCGGACAACCAGCCTGCGGGCCACTGCATGACCATGCCGCCGAACACGATGGTTGCGATAAGAATGGAAATAGCGCCGGCCCCGAGACCCGATCCCAGCGCATAAACCGAGGTCAAACTCCACAGCGCGCCATTCAACAGACCCGACGTGAAACACCCGACGGCGCCGACGGGGCTGGCCCTGAACAATCTGCCGACCCCCATGGGCCGAATGGGCGCCAGCGGCGGCGCAGGCGTCGTCGACAAGGCAACCGGCACCAGCGACAGCGAAATCACCGCGGACACCAGCACAAACAACGCGGTGCCGCCCGGCTCCGACACGTTCAACAAGAACTGGCCAAGCGCCGTCGAGCCCAGCGTCACCACCATGTACGTGGCCAGCACCGAGCCCCTCACCGACGTCCGCGCATTGCGATTGAGCCAGCTTTCCGCAACCATCACCATGCCCGCGAAACAAACGCCTGTGATGCCGCGAAACAGCACCCACATCCACGGATTGACGAAATAGCCGTGCGCCAACACGGCGACCGATCCCATCGAGGCGAACGCGGCAAAGGTGCGGATGTGCCCCACGTTGGCGATGAAACGCGGGCAGACGATCGACCCGCCGACATAGCCGACATAGTAAGTGGCCATGATGACACCGATCATCAGGACCGGGAAACCTTCGATCCCGGCGCGTACACCCAGCAAGGTCGCCTGCAGCCCGAGCCCCATATTGAGCCCGGCAACGGCGATTAGCAGCGCGGAAATATTGAGAAAGGCTGAGCGCACGGAACTTACCCTGGGATTCGCGCGATGTTTACGTTGAATGCGAGTCGTTTAAATGACCCGTGATGGGGAGATGATCGCTTTTTTGGATGGCATCAAGAGCCAAACCGGGCCACGGCGCAAATATTTTAAGCGTCGCGGCCCAAAACCTCCATAAGCTCCCGCCACTCGCGTTTGGACAGGCCGCTGTCCTCCTGGCCGACGGTTTCACCGGCGAGCATTTTCTTCACCACGTCGAGCCCCTTGGCGGACAGCTGTGCACCGCCGACCCGGTAGTCCATGAAGGCCTGATAGGTAAGCGGCACCCAGCGCTTGAGACTGTCCATCATCGCCTCGGCATAGACCCGGATTTCGTACTGGGCATGCGCATCGGCGCGCAATGACAGGAAATGCAGCAAATTGTGCAGGTCGATCTTCCAATACCATTGGGTATAGGTATTGAGGGTCAGATTCATGCGTGCCAATTCGCGCGCTAGTCCGCTTTTACCCTCGTCGATGAGATTTCCCTGCTCGTCCTCGTTGAGCATCTCGACATAGTGGTCGTAGGTATTTTGCGCGTCGGTGCGCAACAGATCGAGAACCCGTGCCGCCTCTTCGCCCTTAAGCACGTCGCCGCGCCCCTGACGGTTGGACACCGACTGCGCGGCGAGCTGGTCGGGTTCGGGAATATAGAACTCGCGATCGAGCACAGAATACCGTGCCGAATATTCATTGACGTTGGCGGTCCGGTGCCGGATCCACTGGCGCGCGACGAAGATGGGCATCTTCATGTGGTATTTGATCTCGCACATCTCGAACGGCGTCGTATGACGGTGACGCAGGAGATATCGGATCAGGCCCTCGTCGTTGGAGACCTTCTTGGTTCCCTTGCCGTAGGATACCCGCGCGGCCTGCACGACCGCCGAATCGTCGCCCATGTAATCGATGACACGCACGAAACCGTGGTCGAGCACCGGCACCGGCTCGTAAAGCACCTCTTCGAGGGCCGGCGACGTCGCCCGGCGTGTGGGGGTGCTGGCGGCGCGCGCCTCGTCGATTTCGGCGCGTTGTTCAGGGGTGAGATCCATGGTGTTCCCCCCATACCCGATTCTTAACCCCAGGGAAACAGGTCCGGCCCCCAAACAGACGATTTTGCGAAAATATTTTTTAGCTGCCTGCGACCGAGTCGCAGGAAAGCCCGGAAATCCTTGAAAAAATGATGGAGGCCATCCCGCCGCCGCCCTTCCATTAGGCGCATCGGCGGATTATATTATGGGTGCCGGTTTTACCGGCTATGGCGATAAACGCCTTGTGGAATAAGCGTAGCGGACCCGGGGGCAGTGCCCGGCGCCTCCACCAAATTCCCATAGAGTTTTCCGGACTTGGCCAAAGTGTCTCGTCCGGGCCGTTATGGGGGCGAAACAGGATCGACGCGCGTGGTAAAGGCTTGGTTTTCGCTCGGAATGGTACCGCCGTTATCGGGCCGTTTTACAGATGCCAACGACAATGAGGCATTTGCTGTTGCCGCCTAACGGCTAAGCAACAACGGGGTTCGGGGGGCACCTGGCAACAGAAGCCCCCCACTACCAACCGGGCCCGCGGAAAGACGGTACCGGCAAGAGCAAGATCGGGGGCAAAAATACCGAATACCCCGGCACAAGACCAAAAGCTGTTTGAGTGGGAGTGACGGGGCAGAATGTCCGACAGCCAATTTCCGTACGAGACTTGGGTCGAGGATGCGTTGCGTGGGGTGTTGCGCCGTGCGCTGACCCGTGTCGCGGCCGAAGGCCTTCAGGGCGAGCATCATTTCTACATCAATTTCCGGACCGATTTCGACGGCGTCGAGATGCCCGGCTTTTTGCGCGCCAAGTATCCGGAGGAAATCACGATCGTCCTCCAGCATCAATTCGAGGATTTGCGCGTCGACGACCGCGGGTTCAGCGTCGGGCTCTATTTCTCGGGCCGCCGCCAGCAATTGCACGTGCCGTTCGATGCGGTGACCTCTTTTGCCGACCCCTCGGTCAATTTCGGCCTGCAGATCGGTGTCGTAAATCCCGGCGTCACCGTCGGTGAATCCGACGCTGAAACCAAACTGGGTCCCCGCGAGGTGGAACGCCCGGTCTCGCCGCCGCGCCATCCGCGACGTCCGGTGCCGGCCGCGCAACGGGCGGCTCAACCTGATGACCAAGCCGACGAAATTTCCGAAACCGAAGAGAATGACGCCGGAGAAGCGGCTGCCGATTCGGCTGAGGTCATCACCCTTGACGCCTTCCGTAATAAATCCTGACACTGTTTTATTTTTCGTATGACGATAAATGCCCCGCCTAACGCGGGGCATCGTGTTTTCGGGCTGCGTTTCCGCTTGAGGGGATATCATTCCGGGAAACGCACGGGTATCATCGCCGCATGACCGCCGACACCGAGACCCGTATCGAAACCGACAGCATGGGCGAGATCGCCGTGCCTGCCGACAAATATTGGGGGGCACAGACCCAACGCAGCCTGGAGAACTTCCGCATCGGCGGCGAACGCATGCCGGTGGAACTGATCCATGCCTTCGGGGTGCAGAAGCTCGCCGCGGCCCGTGCCAACCGCGCCCTCGGCATGCTCGACGAGCGCCGCGCCGCCGCCATCGAGGCCGCCGCCGAGGAAGTCGCCGACGGCCGCCTCGACGCCCACTTCCCACTGGTGGTGTGGCAAACCGGGTCCGGTACCCAGACGAACATGAACCTCAACGAGGTGATCGCCAACCGCGCCATCGACATGCTCGGTGGGCGGGTCGGCTCCAAATCCCCGGTGCACCCGAACGATCATGTCAATCTGGGCCAAAGCTCCAACGACAGTTTTCCCACCGCCATGCACATCGCGGCGGTCGATCTGGTGCAGGAACGGTTGAGCCCGTCATTGCGGCATTTGCTCAATGCGCTCGATGCGCGCGCCAAGGAATTCGAGCACATCGTCAAGATCGGCCGCACCCACACCCAGGACGCGACGCCGATTACGTTGGGTCAGGAATTCTCCGGCTACGCCGCGCAGGTGGAATTGGGCATCGAGCGCGTCGAATATTGCCTGCCGCGCCTCTATGCCCTCGCCCAGGGCGGCACCGCCGTCGGCACTGGGCTCAACGCCAAACGCGGCTTCGACGAGATTTTCGCCGACGAGGTCGCGGCCATCACCGGCGCGCCCTTCGTCAGCGCCGAAAACAAGTTCGAAGCCCTCGCCACGCACGATGCGCTAGTCTCCCTCTCCGGCGCGCTCAATGTGCTTGCCGTGTCGCTCAACAAGATCGCCAACGATATCCGCTTCCTCGCCTCGGGACCGCGCTCGGGCCTCGGCGAACTGGCGCTGCCTGCCAACGAGCCCGGTTCATCGATCATGCCTGGCAAGGTCAACCCGACCCAGGCCGAGGCCATGACCCAGGTGTGCGCGCAAGTCATGGGCAACCACGTCGCCGTCACCGTCGCCGGCGCACAAGGCCATTTCGAGCTCAACGTGTTCAAGCCGGTGATTATCTACAACGTCATCCAGTCGCTGCATCTGCTCGCCGATGCGTCCATGAGCTTCGCCGACAATTGCGTTTCGGGGATCGAGGCCAACGAGGAGCGCATCGCCGAATTGGTCGACAACTCACTGATGCTGGTGACGGCGCTGACGCCGCATATCGGCTACGACAAGGCCGCCGAGATTGCCAAGAAAGCCCACCTCGACGGCTCGACCCTGCGCGAGGCCGCCCTCGCCCTCGGCTATGTCAACGAAGACGATTTTGACGATTGGGTCCGCCCCGGAGACATGCTGGGGCCGCGGGCATAGCGCACCGTCCTTGCAGCGCGGGACCTAAGGCTGTCCGTTTCCGCCGTCGGACTTGGAACACAATGAAACCGCTTCGACGCCGTTCCAGTTGCGGATTTTTTCTTCCAGCAGCTCATTCCGGGCAACGAGGCTCTTCATCGCCTTCTCCAAAATATCACCCGCGGGGACCACGCCCTGTTCGAGCAGTTCGTTCACCCGCCTTAGGGCGGAAAGGTCTTGCTCAAGCGCAGATGCTAACTCGGCGGATTCGACGGGTACCGTCGGCGGCCTGGCCTCGTAGGGGTCCATCCACGGATTTGCATCCACATTGACGGTTTTCTCTGCGCATCGGCCCGCCTCATATGTCTCACGAAGATACGTTAGATCATATTGAGACACATGTTCCGCAATCTGCTGCTTACAATGCTCATACAACCGCCGGTCTTGCTCAAGACGGCGTTCGAACAGGTCGAACAAATCTTCCCGGCTCATTCGATTTGGGCCTTCCGAAAACAGGTCTTCCAGTTCTTCCAACGGCTCGTCACTAGGATCGTCGCGATAGTAGATCTCGGGAACGTGGGTTCCGCCCATGGCCACAACGAAAGCAATCAAAGTCTCCAAAAATCGGTCGCCGACGCCGACAAACAGGAATTTGTCGTCGATATTCGCGAGCGCACGATCCAGATCACGCGCGGGATTCGACGAGACGACCGGCCCGGAAAAGTAGTTGTTATAGTGGTAGTCGCCGACATCGACGGAAGTGTTCCCAAGAACAAAGCTATAGAAATTCAGGTTCTCTCCGCCTGAGAGAATTTTCTCACGCACCATTCGGCGGACGTCGGCCTCAGGTGCGATCTTTTGTCCCGCGACCAACATGCCCCGGAATTTCTTGAGGGCAAACAAGGATGGCCTCTCCAGAAAACTGAAGTATTTGACCGAGTACCCGGACATCAGATGTACGCCATGGAAATAGGGTGGCGCGATATCCAAACAGTCCTCGTTTCGGCCATACAGAAGGAAATGGCACAAAGGATTATTGGCAAGATAGGGACGTCCGCTGCGGCGAATCGCACTGCTATCGACGCAGCCTGTCAACGGAATCGAAAACGGGATTTCTTGGCATGTCGAAATGCCGTGGGTAACGTTCCCGCGGGTTTGGTCGACTTCTTTCTCCATACCGCTGCGTTCATGGCGAAGCACGTTCACGGCAGCTCCTCCGCACGCAGCCCGGACGCGATCGCTTCTAATCGGAGCGCTTTGGCCTGTAGGCTCTGAATCTCTTCCCGCTGCCGTTTTGCCGCGTTCGCGATTTCCGCCGCGACGGCTTCATACTCTCGAACGTAGTCGCTGAGCGCATGCGAGAGCGTCATGCGTTCGGGTTCTCTGAAATCCCCCTTGGCGACTGAGTCGATAAAAGCCCGGAAGTCGTCCACGGACGGCATAAACGCGCTGCGCCGCCATGCGTCGTCGATCCGTGCGGCAGCGCGTTGATAGAGCTCCGTATCCGCTTCGGTCAATTTCTTTAGCCGCTTCCGCGTGTAACCAGGCAGGTCGTCGAAATCGATTTTTTTGGATTTGTTGGACCACGGCAGGGGCGGCATCGCGGGCCAACCCAACTTGTCGAATAAAAGAAAGGCGCTTTCGACCAGCCTCCCCGAATCGCCAACAAAAAAGAAGCGTTCGCGAAGACGTTGCTCAGCTTCTTGAAAGGTCTGTGCGGGGTCGTATTCCGACAGCACTTCCAATACCGTCCCGGAATAGTATCTCAGCCGCGGTTCTTCGGAGACCGTCTTCGCAAACCGCAGGGATTGAATGTTGAGATTCGTCGCTTCATCGACGAAACGTATCAAGGCGTCCCTTTTTGCCGCCGGGTTGTTCATGACCGGCGAGGAATGTGTGTCGCTGTTGAAGTAGAACTCCGAAAGAAGACGTTGGATCGGATCTTTGAGAAAGGTGAAATAGCCGAACCCGTCGCCGCGGCCTTCATGGATGCCGTAGATCTCGTGGCCATAGAAAAAATATTGCCGTTCGGAGACATCCAAGAAATCCCAGTAGGTTTGTTCCAGTGCATCCCATGAGCCGAAAGGCCGCGAATGCATGCCGAGCGGAGACAACGCCTTCAGGATCAATTTCTGCAGCGCATCGCCGCCGGTTTTCGGAATATGGTAGAAGCAAATATACTTGGTCGCCGCCAATCGGGCATCGAACTGGCTTTGCCCGTTGACCACAGGAAAATAGGGCGTGCCATCGAGGCTGAACGGCCCTTTCGGCAATGGATCAGGGATCTTCATGTAGTCGCCTGTTCCCGTTGAATGGACTTGGCAAGTGCGTAGGGATCGATTTCTAGGGATTGCGTATTAACAAACGGGAAAAGGCCTGCTCTGCGGGCAAGCTCTCCGCCTTCGCGGCATCGTCGGTTTTCGGCCATTTCCCGGGTTTATCGAAGTTCTGATCGATATGCGAAGCTTGTCCACTCCGGCCCGACCTTCTGACCCACGGGCCCAATATCGTCTTCCGCAACACGGCGGCCGGGAAGGCCTCGGCGTGGCTGACGCCGCCCTATGCAAGGCCCCGGCTCAAGCCCCTCACACGATGTTTATTGGCGTGTGAACCGGTGGGACGGCACACTGTGCCTAATCCACACAAGGAATAGGGAAAAACAATATGAAGCTCCCAGTACGCTTAAATTTGGGGCGGACGTTCGCCACCTTGGCGGTCGCCGCGACGTTGGCGCTCGCGGCTGTACAGGCGCAAGCCGGACCCAAGGACGGCCTGACCGAGGCGACCAAGCAGCATTTGATGGCCGCGAAACCGATCCTCGGCAAGGGGATCGATGCGGCGACCTTCGACGGCAAGCCGGTCGCGGTCGTCTTCTTCGCCAGTTGGTGAGTGACCTGCCGGGCTGAGTTCGTGCAACTCAGTGAATTCCTGAAGAACGGCGGCTCCGACCGCCTCAACGTTATCGCCATCAGCTGGACCGAGGACCGCTACGGCACCCCGTCCGAAGCGCGCCTCAACCGCATGGTCAATTCCTTCCACCCGGCCATCAGGGTGATTCACGCTGACGATAAGGTCGTGGCGGATTTCTCACCGCTGGTCTACGTACCCGCCAACTTCATCTTCGCCCCCGACGGGCGGTGGGTCCATGGCGACGGCAGCCGTAATCCGCTGGAGGTGCCGGAGTTGGAACATATCCTTTCCGAACTTAAATAAGACTCGTCGGGCCGAGCCCTTTTCCTGGTTCCTTGTCCTAAGGATTAACGGGCAAAGGGGCTCGCCATCCCCGGCGGGCGGCGTTAAAAGAGGCGCTTCCCATGCCCGGCCCACCCGACGGTTGGGGTCCGGGAAATGAGACCGAGAACGCCCCGGAGAACGCCATGGATACGCAGTCGCCCACCAAAGATTTCTACCCGCTGGTCCCCCCTACGGAGGACACCACCCAGTACCGCAAACTGACGGGCGACTATGTGGAGGTGGTGGAAGCGGCGGGCCGCCAAATCCTCAAGGTGGACCCGGAGGGCATCCGGCTTCTGACCAAGCAGGCCTTTTCCGACATCGCGCACTTGCTGCGCGCCGAGCATCTGGAGCAACTGTCGGGCATCCTCGACGACCCGGAAGCGTCGGACAACGACCGTTTCGTCGCGCTCGATCTGTTAAAGAACGCCAACATCGCCTCGGGCCGCGTGCTGCCCATGTGCCAGGACACGGGCACCGCCATCGTCATGGGCAAGCGCGGTGAGAATGTCTGGGTCGAAGGCGACGACGAAGCCGCCATCGCGGCGGGCGTCCAGGACACCTACGGCACCGACAACCTGCGCTATTCGCAATTGGCGCCGCTGGACATGTATACGGAAGCCAATACCGGCGACAATCTGCCGGCGCAGATCGAGCTTTATGCCGACAAGGGCAATGCCTACAAGTTCCTGTTCGTCGCCAAGGGCGGCGGCTCGGCCAACAAGACATTTCTGTTTCAGCAGACCCGCGCGGTGCTCAACCCGGACTCGCTGATAAAGTTCCTCGAAACCCAGATCAAGAGCTTGGGCACCGCGGCCTGCCCGCCCTACCATCTGGCCATCGTCGTCGGCGGCACGTCGGCGGAGTTCAACCTCAAGATGGTGAAGCTCGCCTCCACCCATTACCTCGACAATCTGCCGACCAAAGGCAACAAATACGGGCAAGCCTTCCGCGATGTCGAACTCGAGGAGCAAATCCACGAGATGACCCGCAATGTCGGCATCGGCGCCCAGTTCGGCGGCAAGTATTTCTGTCACGACGTCCGGGTGATCCGCCTGCCGCGCCACGGCGCCTCCCTGCCCGTGGGGATCGGCGTGTCCTGTTCCGCCGACCGTCAGGCGGTGGGCAAGATCACCGCCGACGGTATTTTCCTGGAAGCGCTGGAAGAAAACCCGGCCAAGTATCTGCCCGATGTTACCGAGGATGCCCTCGGCGGCGAGGTGGTGACCATCGACCTTAACCGGCCCATGGATGAAATCCGCGCCGAACTGTCGAAGCATCCGGTGCGCACGCGCCTGTCGCTGACGGGACCGATGATCGTCGCGCGCGACATCGCCCACGCCAAGCTCAAGGAACGGCTCGACAACGGCGAAGGCCTGCCCGACTACTTCAAGGACCATTGCGTCTACTATGCCGGTCCCGCCAAGACGCCGGAAGGCATGGCGTCGGGCTCCTTCGGCCCGACCACGGCAGGCCGCATGGATTCCTACGTCGAACTGTTCCAGGGCAACGGCGGCTCCATGGTCATGCTCGCCAAGGGCAACCGCTCCAAGGCCGTGACCGACGCGTGCGCCAAATACGGCGGCTTCTATCTCGGCTCCATCGGCGGTCCGGCGGCGCGTCTTGCCCAGGACTGTATCAAGAAGGTCGAGGTGATCGAGTACCCGGAACTCGGCATGGAAGCCATCTGGAAGATCGAGGTCGAAGACTTCCCTGCCTTCATCGTCGTCGACGACAAGGGCAACGACTTCTTCGCCGAGTTTCAGGCGTAGGCTTCCCACATAATCCATCCCACTCCGTGAGCGGACAAGACGCTGCACGTGCATTGACGCTCCCCCTTACGCCGTCTACACAAATCGGCAAGAGAGGCGCCGTGTTTGGATAACGCAGGCGCGCGTTCAAAGCGTTCACTAGGGAGAGTTTTCATGGGCATCGTCGCCGTAGGCCAGGCCGTACCGCGCCACGAAGATCCGTATCTGTTGCGCGGCGAGGGCCGCTATACCGCCGACGTCAATCTGCCGGGCCAAGTATACGGCTACGTGCTGCGCTCTCCCTACGCCTTCGCCAAGATCAGGAGCATCGATACCTCGGCGGCCAAGTCCGCACCCGGCGTGATCGCCGTCTACACCGGCGCCGATGTGGAAGCCGACGGCCTCGGCCCGCTGCCCACCGTCATTCCGCCGGTGATCGATCCGGAAAAGCTGTTCAACGCCCAACGCTGGCCGCTGGCCACCAACATGGTGCGCCTGGTCGGCCACGAAGTTGCCTTCGTCGTCGCCGAAAGCCTCGCCCAAGCCAAGGACGCCGCCGAACTGATCGAGGTGGATTACGAACCCCTCGACGCGGTGACCAATTCCTTCGACCTCGCCGACAAGCCGGTGTCGCCGCGCTATGAGGGACGGTCCGACAACCTCGCCTTCAACAACGACTACGGCAACAAGGAAGAAACCGAGAAAGCCTTCGCCGCCGCCGATCAAGTGGTCAAGCTTCGCCTCACCGTGAACCGGGTCGCCGCCAATCCCATGGAGAACCGGACCACCGTCGCCAATTACGACACCGCAAAGGACCGTTGGACCGTCTATCTGCCGACGCAGGGGCCATTCGCCGGACGCGCCGTGCTTGCCAACCTAATCTTCAAGGTGCCGGAAGAAAGTTTCCACATCATCGCCGGTAATGTCGGCGGCAGCTTCGGGACCAAGGCGTTCCACGCCGAATCCATCCTCACCATTTGGGCGGCGAAGAAGCTGGGCCGTCCGGTGAAGTGGGAGAACGAGCGCCAGGATTCGATGATTTCCGACATCCACGGCCGCGACAAGGTGATCGACGCCGAACTGGCCATGGACAAGGACGGTAAATTCCTCGGCCTGCGCGTGCATTCCATGGCCAATCTGGGGGCCTTCCTCGCACCGCTCGGCATCATGCATACCAACCTCAGCCTGTCGGGCATGATCAACGTCTATACGACACCGACGGCCTACGTGAACATCAAGGGCGCCTATTCGAACACGACGCCGACCGGCCCCTATCGCGGGTCCAACCGGCCGGACAGCACCTTCATCATGGAGCGAATCATCGATTTCGCCGCCGCTGAGTTGGGCTTGGACCGCATGGAGTTGCGCCGCAAGAACCTGATCCCGGCGAGCGCCATGCCCTACACCATCCCGCTCAACACGACTTACGACTGCGGCGATTTCGCCTCCAACATGGAAAAGGCGCTGGCCGCCATCGACTATGCCGGCTTCGAAAAACGCCGCGAAGAGTCCAAAGCGCGCGGCAAGCTGCGCGGCTTCGGTCTCGGCAACAATGTCGAGCAGGCGGTCGGCATCGGCCAGGAATTCGCTACCGTGCGCATGGCCGAGGACGGTTCGGTGACGGTCATCGCCGGCACCACCGATCAGGGCCAGGGCCACACCACCATGTACAAGCAGGTGATCTCCGAACAACTCGGTATCGACGAAGACATGATCACCGTCGTCGAGGGCGACACCGACAGCCAGGCGGCGGGCGGCGGCACCGGCGGTTCGCGCGTTTCCGTCATGGGCACCAACGCGGCGCGCCTCGCCGGCGACGGCGTGATCGAGAAAGGCAAGGTGATCGCCGGACACATTTTGGAAGCCGCCGCCGCCGACATCGAGTTTGCGAACGGCGCCTTCACCGTTGCGGGCACCGACAAATCCGTGTCCTTGCCCGACGTTGCCAAGGCCGCCTTCGATCCCACCAACCTTCCCGACGGCGTGGATCCGGGCCTCGAGGAATACGCCACTTATGACGGCAAGGCCGCGAACTACCCCAACGGTACGCATGTGTGCGAGGTCGAGGTCGATCCCGACACGGGCGACGTCGAGCTGTTGCGTTATATCGCGGTCAACGACGTCGGGCGGGTCATTAACCCGCTGCTCTACCGGGGACAAATCCTCGGCGGCATTGCGCAGGGCGCGGGACAGGTGCTGATGGAAGGCGTCGCCTATGACGCTGCCTCGGGTCAGATGCAGACCGGCTCGTTCCTCGATTACGCCATGCCGCGCGGCAGCGACTTCTGCGACATCGAGATCATCGACAACCCGACCCTCACCGAGAGCAACCCGCTCGGCGCCAAGGGGGCGGGCGAGGTCGGCTGCGCCTGTTCCATGCCGGCGGTGGCCAACGCCATCATCCACGCGTTGGAGCCCTATGGCGTCAAGCACCTGGACATGCCGATGACACCCGACAAAGTGTGGGCGGCAATCCACGAGAACTGAGATGAAAGGGGCAGAATTCTGCCCCCGGCGGCCCTAGCCGAGCCTCTTTTCAAGGGCGTCGCACAAGGTGCGCATCACCTTGAGGCGGGCGAAACGCTTGTCGTTGGCTTCCACCAGAACCCACGGCGCGTGCGCAGTGCTGGTACGTTCCACCATTTCGTTGACCGCAACCGCGTAAGCGTCCCAGTTTTCACGATTGCGCCAATCCTCCTCGGTCAGTTTCCAGCTTTTGAAAGGAATTTCGGAGCGGCGCTCAAACCTCTGCAACTGCTCCTCCTTGTCGATATGCAGCCAGTATTTGACCAACAGGATGCCATGATCCACCAACTGGCTCTCGAATTCATTGATCTCGGCGTAAGCGCGTTGCCATTCCGATTCCGAGGCCAGGCCGTCGACCCGTTCCACCAGCACGCGTCCGTACCAACTCCGGTCAAAAATGGCGAACTTTCCGTCATGGGGAACGTGCTGCCAGAAACGCCATAAATAATGATGGGCGCGTTCGATGTCGTTGGGGGCGGCAAACGGGTGAATGCGGTAATCGCGCGCGTCCAATGCCGAAGTGATCCGGTGGATGGTGCCCCCCTTGCCCGCCGCGTCCCAGCCTTCGAACACCAGCATGGTCGCTAGCTTTTCCTTTTTTGCCCGCAGATAGAGCGCATTCAAACGCGCCCGCAACCGGCGCATTTCCCGGCTATAGATTTTGGGGCGCACCGATTGACGCAGATCGAGCATCGACAACACGGTGGTGTCGTCCGGAGCCACCGCGCGCGACGACATAACCGGAACTCCAACACCCGGTGCGATTGCCGCCTGCACACGAGACTCGATATGGCGGGTAATGGCATCACGGAGTTCGGTGAGCACGGTCAGCGACCGGTAACGGGCATTGCTGCCGTCAATGATCCGCCAAGGAACCGTGCCGCTACTGGTGCGGCGGATGATATGCTCCGCCGTGGTGATGAACTTGTCGTAGCGCTCCCAGTTCTTCCAGTCGCGCTTGGTGATCTTCCAGTGCTGTTCCGGAGATTGTTCGAGCTTCTCCAAGCGTTTCTTCTGCGCCGCTTTGTCGAGGTGCATCCAATATTTGAGGATCAAGGCCCCGTCGTCAGCAAGAGTCTGTTCGAAATTTGCAATTCGGTCGAGACTGCGATCGAGCTTGTTAAGACTTAGCCGTCCGTAGGCCCGCTCGACCAAAGGATCGGAATACCATGCGCTGAGATAGATGCCGATATGCCCGCGCTGCGGCAGGTCCACCCAATAGCGCCAGAATTCGGGCCGCGACTTTTCCCATTCCGTCGGCGGCCCATAGGCACGGGTGACGATCCACCGGGGGTCCATCCATTCGTTGAGCAGACGAGCCAGCTCGCTTTTTCCGGCACCGTCGACACCGGCGAGAATGATAAGCACCGGGAAGTCGGCTTTGCGCAACGCTTGCTGTGCCTCAACCAACTCGACGCGCAGATCGGGCTCGGCGTCGTTGAACGCCTTCTTGCTGACTTTTTGACCCAATTCGGCCGCTTCGAACATGGTATGGCCCCTGATTACTATCCGGATAGCCCTGATGCTAACCGCTATATTGCCGGCGGTCGACACGCCCCAAGACAGGCCCCTAGACATACCGATAACACCCGATAAAGTGTGGGCGGCAATCCACGGCAACGGCCGGGCCTAAACGCCGGACTATCGGGAAAGAGTGGGATCAGTGGGACCATCGACCTGCTAACCGGCGTCGACAACGACAACCACCGATTAGCAGGGACATGAGCACGACAACCGACAACAAATTCAAGATCGGCATTTTCGCCGCCAATGCCTCCGGCGGTATCGCCGCCACCACCGTTCCCGAACGCTGGCAACCCACCTGGGAAAACAACAAGAAAATCGCGCAGATGGCGGACGCGGCGGGCCTTGAGTTCATGCTGCCGCTCGGCCGCTGGGCGGGCTACGGCGGCACCACGGATCACAACGGCACGTCGCTGGAAACGCTCACCTGGGCGTCGGGTGTGCTCGCCTGCACAAAAAACATCAAAGCGTTCTCGACGCTACATGTCGCCCTGATCCATCCGGTGTTCGCAGCCAAGCAGATGGTCACCGCCGATCACATCGGCAATGGCCGTTTCGGGCTCAACATCGTCTGCGGCTGGAACGCCGATGAATTCGGCATGTTCGGCAAACCCATCGGCAGTCATGAATCGCGCTATCAGTTGGGCGAGGAATGGTTCGAGGTCGTCAAACGGATCTGGACCGAAACGGAGCCTTTCGATCACGACGGCGACTTCTTCCAAATGCAGAACGTCCGCGCCATGCCCAAGCCGATCAGCAAACCCTGGCCGACCACCATGTGCGCCGGGCAGTCGGGTGCCGGGCTCGATTTCGCCGTGCGTCACGCCGACTATCTGTTCCGCGGCATCCAGGTGATGGACACGGCCAAGGACGAGTTGAAAAAGGTGCAGCAAAACGCCGCCGACCTCAGTCGAAAGGTCGGCATCTTCACCAACGCCTACGTTGTCTGCCGCCCGACCGAGAAAGAGGCCGAGGACTATCACCGGTACTATGCGGTCGATCACGCCGATGAAGGGGCTGTCGATACGATTTTCGTCGGGCGCGGATTGCGCGACGACCCCAATCTGTCGGCCGATACCAAGGCCGAGCTGCGGCGGCGCATCGCCGCGGGCAACAGCGCCTTCCCCATTGTCGGCACGCCCGACCAGGTAGCGGACAAGATGAAGCAACTTTCCGACCTCGGCTTTGCCGGGATCGCCATGGGACTGGTAAACTACGTCGAGCATTTCCCATACTTCCGTGACGAAGTGTTGCCCCGGCTCGAACGGCTGGGTTTACGCCAGCCCGCCGCAACGGCCTAATATTGGGACGCATTTAGAGGACCAAAGAGTGGACGAGAGTCATAAGGAACGCGCGTCGGCGGATCAGGCGCCTGGATGGCGGGCCCGCATCGGGGTCATCATTCCAACGGTGAATACGGTGACCGAACCGGAGCTCAATGCCGTCAAACCGGACGGCATCACCGTGCATTTCACCCGCATGCCCATCCACCGCAATCCGGCGGAGGACGGCTTCAAGGCGCTGATGACCGATCTCGATATCCGCCTCGACGAGTTCCGCACCTGCGGCGTCGACATCGTCGCCTATAATTGCACGGTCGGGTCCATGGGCCTGCCGGCGGAAACCCTGATCGACAAGTTGAAGGAAGGCACGCTCGAACCGGGCGGTCCGGCGGTGGCGACTTTTTCATCGGTAATTGCCGCGTTCGAGGCCTTGGGCGTCAAACGCGTCGCGCTGGCCAGCCCTTATACCGACGAGACCAACCAGCACGAAGCGGACATTCTCGCCGCCAACGGCATTGAAGTAGTGCGCGCGGCGGGCATGAATTTCGGCCACGGCGAAGCGGCCGGCCGCATGTATGCGCGCGTCACGCCCGAACAGATCAAAGCTCACGCCCGAAGCGTCGATTGCCCCGAAGCCGAAGCGATTTTCCTGAGCTGCGCCAACTTCCCCTCCGCCTCGGTGGTCGAGGAACTTGAAACGGAATTGGGCAAGCCGGTGGTGACCAGTAACCTCGCCACCTTTTGGGCGAGCCTGCGCGCCGGCGGCATCACGGAACCCATCCACGGCTACGGCCGCCTGTTAGCCGAGCATTAGACACGCGAGCGCGGGCGGGCTTTCGCCCGCCCGGCCCGCCCCACACCTGTCAGCGCGGCTAGATCGTCTGGATCGGGAACTTCCGATCAGTACCGCTTGTAGGGCAGGAACTTACCGTTGAGCACGACCACCACGCGGTCGCCCTTGGGGTCGGCTTGCCGGTCGATGTCCATGGAGAAGTCGATGGCGCTCATGATGCCGTCGCCGAATTCCTCCTCGATCAAGGCCTTGATGGACGGGCCGTAGACCTGGATCAATTCATAGAAGCGATAAAGCAACGCGTCAGTCGGCACCGTTTGGCCGAGACCGCCGCGATAGGGCACAGTCGTCAGCCAGGCGGCTTCCTCGCGGGAAAGATCGAAGATCTGCGCCGCCTTGGACGCTTCCTCCTCGCTCATCTGCATCTGGCCGAGCAACGCGGCGGTAACCCATTCCTTGGCCGAGCCCATCTCGGTCGCGATATCGGCCCACTTGAGCTGTTTGGCCAATTTCGTGGCGACGATTTTTTCCGTAACTTCTGCGCGTGTCATTTGTGTTCCTCCATGACAGGTTGGTTGGACAGTCAGACGTTGGCGATGGCCTTACGAAGGTGTTTGAGCGCGGGCGTCACGATGGCGACGAAGACGGTTTCGCGGAACCGCCGGTCGGCCTCCGATCCCTGTAGATAGCCGCGCGCCCCTTCGTGCATGAGCATCGCGTTGGCGGCCCGCATGGCGAGCTCGCCCCCTTCCAGGCGCGCCTGATAGACGGCCTTGAAGAACTCCGGTGACTCCTCGAGCGGCGTCCGCGCCAATTCGATGTAATGGGGCAGACGCTTGGCGACTTCCTCTTCGAAGAACTCCGGTTGATCCGGTAGATAGCAGTTGACGTGAGACAACTGTTTGCCGGCTTTTTTCATAATCTCGACGCAGCCCCGGATCTGACCCAACGCCATGCCGATCTGCAGCAGAAAGAAAGCCGGTTTGATCTTCTTCACGAACGGCGGCAGCGGGTCGGCGAGGATGCGGCTTTCCGGCACGAAGGCGTCCTTGGCGAAGACGGTATAGGTGCCCGAGCCCTCGAGCCCGACGAAATGCGCGTTCTGCTTGATGGTGATGCCGCCGCGATTGCAGTGCAGGACGCACATCACTTTGTGTGCGGGATCGTCCGCCAATTCAAAGGCCGTACCAAAATAATGCCCGTCACCCAAGTTGGAAACGAACGGCAACGTGCCGTTGACGACATATCCGCCGTCTACCTTTTCGCCGCGTAGCTTGAATTTCTCGATGCCGTCCATGGACTTCACCGGGTTGGACATGCCCGAGGAGCCGATCACGTCGCAAGCGACGACGGAGCCCAGCAGCTCGTCTTTCACGGCAGTGTTTTCCGACTGCAGCAGGTACCAGCCGAACGCGCTCTGCAGCCACATGAGAAACGACGTACAGCCGCATTCCGCACCGACAGTCGCCATGGCCTCGATGGCATCCGGAAGATCAAGGGAATCGGGATTGTAGCCGTAGCCCGTCAGATGCTGCGAGAAGGCGCCCGCCTTACCTAGCTTAATCAAATTTTCTTCGGGATAAACGCCGTCGCGGTCGACAACACGTGCCATTCCCCGGACGTCACTCGTCGCAATAGCGCTGACCGCGGACAGCATCTCGTCGCGTGAGACTGGCCCGGGGTTCTCGGTTGGCATAGGCACGGCTTCAACGGCAGCACTGAGAGACATGGTTCTTTTCTCCATCTTGGGCCGTCCCCGTTTGAATCACTTGGGCGGCCAGATACTCTTCCTCCGGGGGAGCACGGCGGTCCGGACACCCCGGACCGCCTCCCCGTTTTGTTATTTAACCGGGACAACCTCGAGGTTGACCGGGCGGGTATAAGTGTTGGCAACCGGCGACCACGCCTTCACATGGGCGAGCAATTCCTCGACCACATCGTCGGGGGCATCCGATTCCAGGGTCACGTTGACGCGGACATCGGTGAAACCGACCGGCTTCTCCGAGACATCGCCGCAACCCCACACCGCGGTAATGTTGAGATCGCCTTCGAGTTCCAGTTCGAGCTTGTCGATGGTGATCCCGCGGTGAACGGCATTGGCGTGGATGCCGACGGCAAGGCAGGAACCGAGAGCAGCGAGCGAGGCTTCCGACGGATTGGGCGCCGTATCGTCGCCCAATAGTGCCGGCGGTTCGTCGACAACATAAGCAGGTAGGTCGCGGATATAGTTGAGGTGGCGGAAGCGGCCCTCGGCAACCGTCTTGCATTTGAGGGTCTTGATCGCCTGCGGGTTTTCCTTGCCCTTTTCGATCAGCGCGTCGAGACCGCCCTTATCGATGGGGGCTAGGCACCCTGTCAGGGCCGTATTGGTGCTATCCATTTTGTCACTCCTTTGTTGGTTAGCCTTCGTCAAATCGTTGGTCGTTAAAATGTCTCACCCCGACTTCACCCAGTTGGTCCGCTTGATCATGGCGAGACAGAGCGCGTCGAGCGCGAAGCCGATCACGCCGATGATCACCACGATGGCGGCCAGCCGGTCGTATTCGAGGGTGTCGCGGGCATCGTTGATGGAGTAGCCGAGACCGCTGGTGACGCCGAGATACTCGGCCGGCACGAGCACGATCCAGGCGACACCGAGCGCCAGCCGGATGCCCGTCCAGATATCGAGAGCGATTGCCGGCAGGATGATGCTGATCAGCATTTGATAGCTGCGCGCGCCGAGATTGCGGGCAACCTTGAACCAATTTGGATCGACCTTGCGCAACCCCGCCGCTGTAGAAAAGGCGATGGGCCAAACGGCGGCCATGGCGATCAGGAAAACGATTGCCCCGTCCCAGGTCGGAAACACCAGCACCGCGATGGGCATCCACGACAAGGGACTGATCATGCGCAGGAACTGGAACGGCACGTGAGTAGCGGCACGCACGTGGGTCAGCCGTCCGATGGCGATGCCGATCGGCAAGCCGAAGAGAATGGCCCACATCAGGCCGCCGCCGATGCGCCGCAGGCTCGGGATCGCCATATCCAAAACTTCGCCGCCCGCGACGATACTGACCAAGCTCGTCAAAGCCGGGCCCGGCGCGAAATCGGAGAACGACGCGGTATCGGGGTTGGCAGCGATCAGATAGCCGCCCAGCCACCACAGCAACATCAATACCGCAATACCCAAGACGGGGTAGGCAAGCGGTTTGACAAGCGTCAGCACCTTGGGTGCCACCGGACTAACGTCCGGCGACACCCCGGTGCTCGTGGTGGCAGCATCCACGGCTTTGGTCACACCATCACCACTTCTTCGCGGTTGAAGGGATCGGATGGATTTACGCTCGGATCGTTCTTCCAGTCCGGATAGGTTTCCAAGGCCGCGCGGACATAGTCGTAGTTGACCAGATCCTTGACGGCGAACTCCGGATCGAGGCTCTTGAGGAAAGTCGTATCGCCGCCGACCACGGTTTCATTCATGGCATTGACGATGAGCCTTGTTGCCGACGGATAGGGCCAGGGCTGGAAGTCGATGCGGCCATTACCCCATTCGGCGTGTTTAATCGCGTGCGGGTCAGCGTAGTCCTTCTCGTCGTAGAAGGTCATGGCCCGTTCGACGACCTGCGCCGGCATGGGCAGGTATTTCTCGCCATCGCGGGACATCAGCCGCGCCACCTCTTTCTTGTTCTGCGAGGCGTAGATCTGCGCGCGGACGACGGCATTTATGACCTTCTGCGTCCACTCCTTCTTCTCGACCGTGTCACCTTCGTGCATGCAGATGACGCAACAGGGGTGGTTCTTCCAGATGTCGCCGGTGAAGCGCAGCATCTTGGCGCCGGCTTTCAGTTCGCCCATGGCGTTGAACGGCTCGGCGACGATGTAGGCGTCGATCTTCTTGGCAGCCAGCGCGGGCGGCATGTCCGGCGGCGGCATCACCTGCAGGTTCGCCTCATCCGGCGCCAGTGCCGCGCTTTGCGGCTTGATCACCGGCTTGATACCGGCGGAGCGGAGTGCGATCTGCAGCACGATGTTGTGCATGGAGTACCAGTAGGGAACGGCGATCTGCTTGCCGCCCAACTGGGAGAAGTCGGTGACGCCCGTGTGCTTGCCCACGACCAGACCGGAGCCGTTCGTGTGTGCCCAGGCCATGATCTTGACAGGGAAGTTGTTGTTGTAGCGCATCCACACCGGGATGGGCTTGAGGAAGTGAACGAGGTTGAATTTTTGCGCGGCGAAGCCCTCGATCAGTGGCGACCAGCCGCGGATCAAGGTCGGCCGCTCGGCCTTCAGCCCTTCATCTTCGAAGTATCCCATGCCGTGGGCTACCAGCAGCGCCGTGGCGTCGGTGATGGGCAGGTAGCCGATGCGGACGACACCGTCATCGGGCATGGCCGCCTTGGCCAAACCGGACAGCAGGGGCGAACTCAGCATTGCCGCCAAGCCACCGGCGGCCAGGACATCCATCGCCTCGCGGCGGCTGATGTAGGAGTCTTCATCGAGGGGGTCGGTCTTCCCCGGGAGTGTCGTGATTTCTTTTTTTGCCATCTTGTTCTCCATACGGATATGTCGATGCCGGTCCTAAGCGACCGACGATTGAGCCACGCTGAGGGGAATGGGGGTCTTCGGTTTGAGTTGCGCGTTACTCGCGCGGTCGGATGGCGGCGCATCCTTCGGCACTTCGGATTGGCCAATGCGCTCGCCAACCGTGTCCTCGAACAATTTCACCAGCCGCTTTTTGCTTGAGGCAAACCCATCGCTGCCGGGGCCGTCGTTGACGCCGATTTCGATGTCGGCCTCGACACGGCCAGGATTGGCATTCATGACCAGGGCGCGGTCACCCATGATCACAGCTTCATCGATACTGTGGGTGACGAGAATGAGCGTCAGGCCGAGATCCTGCGCGATTGCGCGCACGTCCCGCTGCAGCGACGCCCGGGTAAACGCATCAAGCGCCGAAAACGGCTCGTCGAGAAGCAGAACCTCGGGATCTGTGGCCAACGACCGGGCGAGCGCCACCCGCTGTTGCTGGCCGCCCGACAAATCCTGCACGTTGTCGTCGATATGCGCCGACAGATCGACCATCTCCAGCAAGTGTTCGATCTTGTCCTTGTTTTCCGCCGCGCGTCCTTGGAACTTGAGCCCCAGCGACGCGTTTTCCCGCACCGACATCCAGGGATAAAGTGACGGCTGCTGGAACATCATGATCCACTTCGGCGATGGGCCGCGTACGTAAGCGCCGTCGATCCAGACCTCCCCCTCGCTCGGCATCATCAAACCGGACACCAAGTGCAAAAGCGTCGATTTGCCGCACCCGCTCCGTCCGATAATCGCCACCGCCTGCCCAGGTTCGATCTCGAGATCGATGTCCTTGAGGACGAGATCGCCTTTGGCACGATAGCGATGGTTGATATGGTCGAGCCGGATGTGCGCGCCTGAGGTCATTAATTTCGGCTCCTTTCTTTTTGCCGTGCCAGTTGGCACGAAAATAGAATGAACGTTCTATATAATCCTTGGCAAACTCCATGCCAAAATCCTAATTTTGCAAATTATCGTTATATTTTAGGTGTTTATCGGATTTTTGCGGGATCACAGAAACGGACAGGCCGAAAAATTATGACTATTTTTTGATCATTTTATAATTTTGATTAATTATTAATCATTTCGATAAGGTGCTGATGTTTAAGCCAATTTTGATTCCACCGTCATCGTTGCCGGCAAACCCGCCGGAAACGGATGCTGCAGAGAGGCGATTCACAGAGCAGACTCATGCACTTATAATGAACGGTCTATATCGTGCCTATTGAACGTGCAGGCCAACCGGCGCCCTCCGGCAAAAACGAAGGGCGCCAGCGGGAAACATCCCTATGTCCCGCTCCATTGGGAGACCGATACGCGATGCCCAAGAAATCCGATGCGGCGACCTCAAAAGAGTCTCCCAAAGAATCCCCGAGGGACAAAATCCTCGATACGGCCATCAGGCTGTTCTGCCGGGACGGGATCAATGCCACGGGTATTGACCGCATCATCGAAGATTCGGGCGTCGCCCGCATGACCCTGTACAACCAGTTCGGGTCGAAGGACGGATTGGTCCAGGCCGCTCTGGAGCGCGACGGCGAGATCTGGCGCACGTGGTTTTCACACGCCTTGAAAAAAGCATCCGGCGCCCCGCGGGAACGGCTGCTTGCCGTGTTTGACGCGCTCGAGGAATGGTTCTCGTCGGAAGAGTATTACGGTTGCGCGTTTATCAATGCCGTCGCCGAACATCAAAAAAGCGACAACGCCATGCGCAAGCTCGCTCTCGCCCACAAACGCGAAGTGCTGGCCGAGATCAAGTCGATCGCCGCCGCCGCGGGCGCTCCTGATCCGACGGAATTGGCTCATCAACTGGGCATGCTGATGGACGGGGCCATCGTCGTTTCCATGGTGACCAGGAACCCGGATGCCGCCAAGGACGCCAAAGCCATGGCAGGCCTGATCATTGACGCCGCTCTCACACCGAAAAATGTAGCAGCGAAAGGCGCGGCCACTGCCGCCTGATCGCGAAAGCCCACCCTCACCGTAAAATCAAACAAGCAAGACAAAGGGAGTACTATGAAATTCGCCCATTTCGCCCACGTGTGGGGCAAACCCGGCATGACGCCGGCCGACCGTTATGAACAATTGTGGCGTGAATTGGCGCTCTGCGATGAATTAGGATTCGACTACGGCTTTTGCGTCGAACACCATTTCCGCCCGGATGAAAGCTGGATGTCGGCCCCGAGCCTTTATGCCGTTGCCGCCGGCGCGCGCACCAAGAACATGCGCGTTGGCCCCATGGGCTATATCGTCCCCCTATACAATCCGCTGCGGCTTGCCGAGGAAATCGCCGTTGCAGATCAGATGCTGAACGGTCGCCTGGAGGTTGGGTTGGTACCGGGAATCAACCCCGCCTATTTCGAACCGTTCGGCCTCAGTTATGACGCGCGTAAAACGCCGACCCTCGAATACGTCGCCTATCTGCGCGCAGCATATGGCGAAACACAGCCGTTCTCCTTCAATGGCGATCATCACCAAACCGCAAGCGCGACGCTGGCCGTTCAGCCGGTGCAACAGCCTCATCCGCCGCTTTGGATGCAAAGCCGCGACCCAGAGACCTTGCGTTTCTGTGCCGAGAACGGATTGAACACCGGCTATTTTCTGGTCTATCCGCGGGACGAGGCCGCACCGCGTTACCGCAAGTATCTCGAAGACTGGAAGCAGGCCGGGTGGACACGCAAACCCAACATCGCCTATTCCACCGTCATCTATGTCGATGAAACGGACCAAAAGGCCCTCGATGTGGCGCTGCAGCGCGCAAGCCGCGCCTATGAAGGTTTCATTCCGCCGGGTCCGGAAGAAACATTCATGGACCGCGTTGCGGAATTCGCCGGCAAGTTCAACGAACGCGGCGAACATGGCGCCGCCAAAATCATGGCCAATCTGTTCGACCCGGATTACATCCTGGAAAACGATCTGGTTTTCATCGGATCTCCGGATACGGTCGCGGCGAAATTGAAGAATGCCGCGGAATCGGGATTGTTCAACACCTTCATGGGAGAGTTCAATTTTTCGGATCTACCGGAAGACGACCTTATGCGGTCCATCCGCCTTTTCGGCGATTCGGTGATTCCGGCTCTCCGCGATTACGAACCTTTTTAGGCCGGGCAAATATCCTGACGGCGGTCAATCACTATATGTTTTAATATGGGTATAGACGAGGACGGGAGGTACAACCATCCATGGTAGCCGCGCCGCTTCCACCGAACGAAAAAGAACGGCTCGAAAAGCTGAACCTCTACCGTATTCTGGATACGCCGCCGGAAGACGCCTTCGATCGTATCACCCGTATCGTTGCCGAAACCATCGGCGTTCCCATCGCACTGGTTTCTTTGGTCGATGAAGACCGCCAATGGTTCAAATCGAAACAGGGTCTCGACGCGGACGAGATGCCACGCGAGGTCGCGTTCTGCGCCTATACCATCCTCGGCAATGAGCTGCTTGAGGTTGAGGACGCGACCAAGGACCCCCGCTTTGCCGACAACCCGCTTGTCACTGCCGCGCCCGCGATCCGTTTCTATGCCGGCGCGCCCTTGCAGACGCCTGATGGCCTCAACCTCGGCACCCTTTGCGCCGTCGACTTCAAGCCTCACAAATTGAGCGAAAGCCACCGCCAACTGCTGGTCGATTTGGCGCGCCTGGTCGTCGACGAAATGGAACTTCGTGTAGCGCTCGAGAAAGCCATGGGCGAAATCGCCCGCGAGGTAAAGCAGCGCGCTGTCATGGACGAGTTCCTCTCCATGGTCACGCATGAACTGCGCACACCTTTAACTTCCATACGAGGGTCGCTCGGCCTTCTCGACGGCGGCGCCTTGGGTCCCGTGCCAGACCAGATCCGCGATATCATTTCCATCGCCAGCCGCAACGTGAGCAGTCTGCTGACGCTCATCAACGATCTGCTGGATTTTCAGAAACTGGGAACCGGTAAGCTCGATTTCGAATTTGCCACCGTCGACGGTCATGAAATCCTGTGTGAAACTTGCGAGAACCTCAGCGGCTTCGCCCATCAGAACGACATTAAACTGAAAGTGGAATGCGAAGGAACGGCCTCGGTGGTCGCCGACAAGGGCCGCATCGGGCAGATGCTGACCAACATCGTCTCCAACGCCATCAAATTCTCTCCGCAGGGCGAGACCGTCACGGCCATCGCAAAAACGGACGATAGATATCTTCACTTCATCATCGCCGACCGCGGCGAAGGCATCCCCGAAGGCTTCCGCGATCAAGTTTTCGAAAGATTCTCCCAGGCGCCGAGCGACAGTAAGATCAAAGGCACCGGTCTCGGTCTCGCCATTAGCAAGGCCATCGTCGATGCTCATCGCGGCCGGATCTACTTCCACAGTGTGCTCGGACAGGGGACGACCTTTCATATCGAAATCCCCCTCCGGCAAACCGTTGCCACCGACGGCACCGGCCGCGGTCACGACCAGGTTCCGGCCCAATAGAGCCCCAAAACCCTAATGGGCTTCACGTCACCGCGACACGGGCTTGCCGCGCCCGACAGGCTTCCCAAATAAAAGGAGAAATAATACCGGCGGGGTAATCCATGGGATCGCCGAAACACCACGAACGGCTCGATCACGACTACACCATCGATCAGGCGTGGGAGACCTACACGCCTGAGGAACATGCGACCTGGTGTACGCTGTTCGAACGCCAGGTCCGCCTCGTACCATCGGGCGCCTGTGAAGCCTTTGCCGCCGGGCTGACCAAATTGGACCTCAATGAGGGTGGCATTCCCGACTTCCGCCGTTTGAACGAAAAGCTGATGGCGCTGACCGGCTGGCAGGTGGTGGCGGTGCCCGATCTGGTTCCCGACGCAGCCTTCTTTGAAATGCTGGCCGGCCGCCGGTTCCCCGCCGGACGTTTCATCCGCAAACCGTCGCAGCTCGATTACATCGAAGAGCCGGACGTGTTCCATGACGTGTTCGGCCATGTCCCGATGCTGACCCATCCCGTCTTCGCCGATTTCATGGAAGCCTACGGAAAAGGCGGTCTGCGCTCGCTCAAGTTCGATGCGCTCGATCACTTGGCGCGCCTCTATTGGTACACGGTGGAATTCGGATTGGTGAAGGCGGACGATGGCCTCCGCGTCTACGGCGCGGGCATCATCTCGTCCAAGGCGGAAACCGAATTCAGCCTCAAGGACCCGTCGCCCAACCGGATCGGTTTCGATCTCCTACGGGTCATGCGCACCGACTACCGGATCGATGATTTCCAGCAGACCTATTTCGTCATCGATAGTATCGAGCATTTGATGGAAGCCTGCAGCGTCGACTTCGCGCCGCTCTACGGGGAGTTGGAGACCGCCGCCGACCTCACCCCCGAGGCATTGACCCCCACCGACCATGTTCTCCATTGGGGCACACAGGCTCACGCGGCCGCCCACCCATCAACGACGACAGGGGAAACGGCCTGATCCACTCGCGGGGCGTCTGACCGGCATTTGCTTCGGTCGTCCCGCTTGCTATCTTCCCGCCATGTCCCTTCCCGACTTCCTATTCGATGGCCCCCAAAAAGCCCCCAAAACTTTCGCGTTCGCCCATGGCGCCGGCGCGCCCATGGACAGCGATTTCATGGACTATGTCGCCAAGGGACTCGCGGAACAGGAAATCCGCGTCGCGCGGTTCGAGTTCCCCTATATGGCCGGGCGCCGCACGGGCGGCAAGAAACGCCCACCCGACCGCATGCCAATACTGCTCGACACCTGGGCCGCCGTCATCGACCATCTGGGACCGAAGAACCTGGTGATCGGCGGCAAATCCATGGGCGGGCGCATGGCCGCCCATGCCGCCGTCGCCGCCGAAGACGATGGTGCGCCGGTCGCGGGACTGATCTGCCTCGGCTTTCCCTTCCACGCGCCGGGAAAACCCGACAAGGTGCGGCTCGACGCCGTCGACCGGATCAAGACCCCGACGCTGATCCTGCAAGGCACCCGCGATCCGTTCGGCACCGCCGAACAGGTCCCCGGTTACAAACTTTCGCAAGCCTGCAAGGTCCGGTGGCTCGAAGACGGTGAGCACAGCTTCAAGCCGCGCAAGTCTTCCGGGCGCACCAAAGAACAGAACTGGGATGAGGCCGTTGCGGCGATGGTGGGGTTTATACGCGCCTAAGCGAAAATCTTAGCTGCCCAAAGATTTCTTGAGACACCGCCCGACAAAAAGCTGAAGTTTCTGACTCACGCCGATCAGTTCATGATCGAGCGCGCCTTCACCCTTCTTTTGCAGCACATCGGCCGCGACGAGCAGGAGTTCCTTTTTGGTCATCTCGTAGCGCATGAGGTCGGAGACGCAGGTGCAATACTTGTGCGCTTGTTGATTGCCAAGGTTTGGTCCGGCTTTTTGCGTGCATTCCAAATAGCTTAGGATCAGGTCCTCGGTACGGACATCGGTCTCCAGGCGCTCGGCCGCCCAGGTAACGGGCCCGACCACGAAGAGCAAAACGGCTACGGCACAAAACAATACACATCGTGTCAAACGCCATTTCTGAAACTGTAGATTTGTCGCTCTCGACATTCTGAGACCTCCCTGGTCGTCGGTCGGACGGTTTAGAATTTGTAGTACCGTCTCGCGTATCGAGAGTATCAGTCAACTGCCTCCTCGCGAAGCGTAGAGTTTACACATGGCGTCAACGATCCATCGAAAAGAAACGAGGACGGGTTTCTCCGTCCTCGTCAGCTTGGCGCCGGGATAAAGGCTCAAATCCGGGAGATAGCCTGTCGGCGCTTACGCGGGATAGTTCGCCGAGTTCCCGGAAACCACCTCCGGGCTCACCTCGAATAAATGAGGATTGGCCGGATTGACGCCGATTTTCACCCAGTTCGAATCCGGCCAACCGAACGTCTCGACCCGGGTGAAATTCTCAAAGAACCGCTTGGTCTTGGGATTCATCAGCGGCTTGCCGATCCGGAAGATGTGGGTATCGCCGTGGATATAGATCACCGGTTTATTGTAAGTCTGCATCTCGGCGATCAACGCATCCAGGAACGGATCGTAAGGGCTCGCCGCGGCTTCTTTCGGCGCCTTCGCCCCGCGAACGCTGCGGGCGTAGCGGTTCGCATAAGATCGCGTCCAACGGTTCTCGAAACCGGGATTGGCATGGGAAATGAGCACTATACCCGCGCTGTTGTTCGCGCGTGCCGCCGCGAATGCGCGTTTTACCCATGCGACATTGGCGGCGAGGCGCGGCCCATGTTCGTCCGCGTCCCGCGCGTTGTCGCTACTGCCGATGACATGCAATGTCGCGAAAGTCACACCGTTGATGGACCAGGCGAGATTTTCGCGGAACTTTGCGTGCGCCGGATCATCGGCCTGGCTTTCCACCGCCATGGTACGTTGACCCAGGCTCTTGCCTTTTGGGAAAAAGGTATCACGGACTTTCTCCAGGCGTTCGAGGGGGTCCATCTTTTGTTTCTTGAACGCCACCACATCGGCCCAATCGTTGTCACCGGGCGTAATCACCACCGGATGCTTGCACGACTGGAGCGTGCCGAGCACATAGGCGTAGTTCTCATCCGTGCAGGGCGTGCGGGCGCTGTCCGGGTTGCGTTCATAGGGACGCGGATCGGACATCATGTCGCCGACATGGGCCACAAACGCGAGCTCACGCGTGTTGATGTCGTCAAGGACGCGCCCGTATTCCGCCTCCTGCTTCCGCGTATAGGGCATGTCGCCGATGATGCCGAAATCGAACGCGCCCGCGCTCATCCGGCTGCTTTGCTGCGCCTGGGCTTCGCCGCGGGATAATGCCAGAAGCGGCGCTGAAGACAGAAGCGCGAGCGCGCGCGTCATGAACGGCCGGCGGCCGATGGTGAATTTGAGATCCTGATTAGACATTTCCAGTCCTCCCCTGTTTGTTCCTCGGGATCAAATTGACCGCTGTGCAAGCCACCGGCAAACGACTAATATTCTCTCCCGGATTAGCGTTGCTAATCTGAAAAACGAAGAACCGAGGGGAGGACTTGCCATGAGCCGTGCGGGGCTACCTGCCCTTCATCTTTTGCTCGCGTTCGAGGCTGCGGCCCGGCATCTCAGCTTTAAGACGGCCGCGGATGAGCTTGCGGTGACCCCGTCGGCGATCAGCCAACGGATCCGAAAACTGGAAGACGACCTCGACGTCCAGCTTTTCGATCGCCTCAACCGAAGTATCGCGCTCACCCCGTCGGGGGAACGCTACCTGCGGGAAATACAGCATGTCCTGATGGAACTGACCGACGTCACGCGGCGCTTCCGGGAGACGGAGAAGAACATCTTCACTGTCGCCATGAACATTATCATCGCGCAAGAAATGGTCATTCCGCGCCTGGACCATTTCACCGATTGGGTCCCCAACGGGCAAATCGCCATCCGCACCCGAACGACGATGAAGACGTTTCAGACGGCCGGAATGGACATGCGCGCCGTCGATGCCGGAATCCGCATTGGCGTCGGCCCGTGGCCCGGCTTCGAGCATCGGGTCATCGGCCCGCTTTTCACCGTCCCCCTTTGCGCACCGGATCTGGCCCCTCAAATTCGGGATTGGGACGACATCCTCCAACAGACGCTGTATTGCCCCCGCATGCGCCGCGCCGAAACACAGGAAGCAATGAGGCACCCGGTCAACGGCCGCTATCCCGAGAAAGTGGTGACGTTCGAAAGCCTGCCGGAGAGCATCCGAGCGGTGGAATCCGGGCTCGGCGTGATGTGCGGTCTCATGCCGGTAATGACGCGGCTCGTTCTACAGGGGCGCCTCGTGGCGCCGGTCGGTTCTCATCACCAGTCACCGGAGTCGCTGAATTTTATGGTGCCGGAAAACCACCCGAAACAGGTGCAACTCGCGAAGGTTTACGATTGGCTGGTCGATTGTCACCAACGCCTTCCCATGCTTCCCGACAATGAGAGGCCGGCAACTCAGGCTATTTATACTTCAGCTTGAAGAACAGAGTCGCCCCGACAAGGGCGAGGGTCACGGCGTTAGCCGCGATCAGCGGCGGATCGTTGGTCACCACACCATTCAATGCGGCCACCGGTTTTTTTGGATTCCCCGTCAGCATAAAATATGAAAGCTCTTCGATATTGCTAAGCATAATGTAATGTTATAACATTACATTATGCTTAGCCCGCGAAAACATGATGGCCTTTGGCAAGGCACGCCAACAGGCAGAGTGGAGGAAGGCCGAACCGCCTGGGCCCCGGATGTCGACGTGCTCAATCGTATCGGCGAACCGGCCATGGACCTCGTCATATGGGAGCGCCGGCTACCTCCCGATCTTCAGACTTGGCTGGTTTCTCTTAGGGTAGACCAACTTCCCTGCGGACGTATGCTCGTCGGACGAACGGACATACGGGACGCCCTCGACGCGCTATTCGCGTCCTCCGGCACACCGGACGGTCCTCCTGCAAACGCACTCCTTCACGACATCGTCGATGTTGCGGAACGTTTCGCCGCCGTCGCCGAATGCGATCCAATCGATATTCGTCTCGACGTCGTCGATCACGACGCCTGCTGGAAGTTTCACCGGGACAATGTCGATCTGAGGTTATTGACGACCTACGTCGGTCCGGGCACCCAATACGTTACCCCAGGAAACGCCGAGCGGGCCATCGATCGGCAAAAAGCTTACGATGGCCCCATCGAGCATGTCCCCGAACAGGCTGTTGCCCTGTTCAAGGGGGCGCTTTGCGCATCCGGAACCGGTGTCGTGCACCGATCACCGCCGATTGCGGGCTCGGGCGAAACGCGCTTGCTGCTCTGCTTAAATTCGCCGTCCCATGCGTCGCCCGAATTGTGGCGCCGTTATCGCAAGGTCCACTCGGGGTTTTCCAAATGAGCGATAGTCCCATACCCGTGACGCTGCTCACCGGATTCCTCGGCAGCGGAAAATCCACGTTGTTGACGCAAGTTCTCCGTGACCCCCGTTTCAACGACTCCGCGGTTGTTGTCAACGAATTCGGGGAAGTCGGTCTGGATGGGGAACTCATCGAGCACAGCACCGAACAGCTGGTCGAGATGACCTCGGGCTGCCTTTGCTGCACCATTCGCGGCGACATTCGGGAGACACTGCTCACTCTCCATCGTCGTCAAGACCAAGGCGAAATTCCCTCTTTCCGCCGTTTGATCGTTGAGACGACAGGACTGGCCGACCCGGCGCCCGTCATTCACACACTTATGACCGATATGTGGTTGCAGAATCGCTACATGCTCGGCGGCATCGTCACGACAGTGGATATCGTCAACGGTTCGGCTTCGCTGGCACGTCACGCGGAGTGCGTCAAGCAGGTTGCGGTTGCCGACAGGATCGTGCTGACCAAGACCGATTTGGCCGTGGATCCCGATTCACGCGCCGATCCGGAAAAACTTCGCGATCAACTCCACCAGATCAACCCTGGCACGCTTATACTCGATCGGAATGACCCAAGCTTCGATGTTCAGGAATTATTCGAGACATCGCTCTACGATCCGGCCAGCAAGAGCTACGAGGTGCAACGATGGTTGAACCTAGAAGCTTATGAAGCCGACAATGCGGCACACGCGCATCACCACCATCACGACGTCAACCGGCATGACGCTGAAATCGAAGCGTTCTGCCTTGTGCTGGATAAACCGATCAGCACGTTGGAGTTTATGGCCGGGCTCGAACTGCTGATCGCAAGTAGAGGGCCGGATTTGCTCCGGGTTAAGGGCATCATAAACCTGTTGGAAAAGCCGGAAACACCCGTCGTAATCCACGGCGTCCAACATGTCTTCCACAACCCGGTTTGGCTCGACAAATGGCCAGGCGAAGATCGCCGCACCAAGATCGTCTTCATTACCCGCAACATTGCCCAAGAAACGATCGAGGCGTTTTTTAAGCCATGGCGGACCGGTAGCGGTCAAGTTGCGTCCACCCAAGTGAGCGTGGGGTCCACGTGATGCGCCCTGAGACAGACTTGGTTCTTCTACCCCCCATGAGAAATCTGGTCACGACAAGACCTTGCGAGCATTGGTTCTCCCCATGTTGAAGATTGGCCTCCCGTTACGGTTGGTAATCGCCGCGGGTATGTCCGTGCTCCTATGGGCTGGTGTTTTCTGGGCAATTGGATAACAGCGACCATGGGCCCAGAACTTGTCTTTGAAAATCTCACGCTCGGATACGACCGTCATCCCGCGATCCACCACCTCAACGCCGTCATCGACGCCGGGTCGCTGACTGCCATCGTTGGCCCAAACGGCGCCGGCAAGTCAACACTTCTCAAGGGTATTGCCAATGTGCTCGCGCCCTACGAAGGAAAGATCGTTGTCGGCGGTGAAAAAGTTCACCGTGTCGCATATCTGCCTCAGCAATCGGAGATCGATCGCAGCTTCCCGGTGGCAGTTGAAGATATGGTCGCAATGGGCTTATGGCGCCGCATCGGTGCTTTTCGGTCGCCCCGCTCAAACGAGACCAAAAAAGTGACCGCAGCCCTTGCAGCGGTCGGCCTCACCGGTTTCGAGCGCCGTGCGATCGGCTCGCTCTCGGGGGGACAGCTACAACGGATGTTATTTGCCAGGCTTCTCCTTCAGGACGCCTCTCTCGTCCTGCTGGATGAACCCTTCGCAGCTATCGACACCAAGACGGCTGCCGACCTCATTCGCCTGATAAAAATTTGGCATTCAGAGTCTCGAACCATTGTTGCAGTTCTGCACGACTTCGATCAGGTGCACGCACACTTTCCCCAAACGCTTCTACTTGCACGGGAACTCGTCGCTTTTGGAACGCCGTCTTCGACGCTTACGGAATCCAATCTTGCACGGGCTCGTCAACTCTGCGAAGCATTCGACGACCGGGCCGAGGTCTGCCGGCGGGGAGAAGCCGCATGATCTACGACCAACTCATCGGCCCATTCGTTGAGTTCAGCTTCATGCGTCGAGCGCTAATTGGATGTCTTGCGCTGGCACTTGGCGCTACGCCCATTGGCGTGTTCCTGACACTCCGGCGTATGAGTCTGACCGGCGATGCAATGGCACATGCCATTCTGCCGGGAGCAGCTGTCGGATATTTGGTCGCTGGGCTATCGCTCGGCGCCATGACATTGGGCGGTATCGTCGCGGGGTTAACTGTCGCCATTCTTGCGGGTCTCGTCGCGCGGACGACCATCGCCAGAGAGGATGCCAGCCTCGCCGCGTTTTACCTGATCTCTCTGGCGGCGGGCGTTCTAATCGTCTCAATGCGCGGCAGCAACGTGGACCTGCTCCACGTCCTGTTCGGCACAGTCCTTGCGCTCAATGACGATGCAATTCGCCTCATTGCAGGCATTGCCACAGTTACTGTTGTGCTTTTGACCGTTTTCTACCGGCCACTTGTCATGGAATGCGTCGATCCGGGTTTTCTCCGGTCCGTGAGCCGTCTCAGTCCCGTCGCCCATTATGGTTTCCTGGTTCTAGCCGTCTTAAACCTCGTCGGTGGCTTCCATGCTCTCGGAACTTTGATGGCCGTCGGCATTATGATTCTCCCCGCCGCAGCGGCGCGATTTTGGGTGCAGAATGTGGGAGGGTTGATCATTGTTGGCAGCGTCAGTGCGTTCCTATGTAGTGCGACTGGCCTGCTCCTCTCCTATCACATCAATCTGCCCTCCGGCCCGGCAATCATCCTTACGGCAGGTCTGTTCTACGTGGTTTCGCTCGCGATCGGCGTCTATAGCGCACCGATGGCACGCTTGCGATCCACTCGTCATCTCGAAGCTTAATTACAATCCAGGAAGGAGAATTAGTCATGCTAACCAGACGCTCGTTCATCATTTCCGCAATCGTATTGGCGGCCACATTGATTGCGCCCGGCCTGCGTGCCGCCGAACTACCAAAGGTCGTCGCGTCTTTCAGCATTCTTGGCGACATAGTCCACGAAGTCGGTGGCAACCGCATCGCGATCACCACATTAGTCGGTCCTGACGGGGACGCTCACGTCTATCAGCCGACGCCTGCTGACGCTCGCGCCGTTGCCGATGCCAGACTGGTGGTCGTAAATGGCCTTGGATTCGAAGGCTGGCTGGACCGATTGGTCTCCGCAGCCGGATACAAAGGTAGCATAGCAGTCGCGACGGAGGGTTTATCGGCCATCAAATCCGAAGAGGATGAGGATCATGACGGGGATCACGCGAAGGCGGATGACGACGAAGACCATGAACACCATCGCCATGGCGAGTTCGACCCACATGCGTGGCAGAGCATTGCCAATGTTCGGATTTGTGTTGCGAACATCGTGAAGGCTCTGACGTCGATGGACCCGGTTGGCGCCAAGACATACGAAAGCAACGCGGCACGTTATCTCGCGGAACTAGATGCGCTCGACAATGAAATCCGGTCGGCTATCGCCACGCTGCCCCGCGACCGTCGAAAAGTCGTTACGTCTCACGATGCGTTCGGGTATTTCGCCCATGAATACGGAATTGAGTTCCTTGCCCCTGTCGGCATGAGCACAGAATCAGAAGCATCGGCCGGTGACGTTGCAAAGCTGATCCGCCAAATCAAAAATGATCATATTTACGCCGTCTTCGTCGAGAATATCTCGGACCGCCGTCTCCTGGACCAGATCGCCAAGGAAACCGACGCAAATATCGGTGGTACCCTGTATTCCGACGCCCTGTCGTCTTCCGACGGGCCGGCAAACACCTACCTCAAGATGATGCGCCACAACTACCGCACCCTGACGGGCGCGCTTAACATCATGTGAGAACGCCCTCCTTCTTTGCCGTCGCCATTTCGTATCTTTTTTCAATCAAATTTGAAGCCTGAAAAAAGGCTGAAAACGAATGGCGGCGGCAAGGACGGCGGCGCATTTCTACATTCTACCCTGACCGGCATCAACGGTGTTGCGCGGCTGAGAATGCCGCCCAACCAAACGTTTGCCGCCCTTTTCTTTCTTCTCTGGCTGCCGTAACTAGAATGCGCAAAATCGGGCGGCTCATATACTCGAATTCAACAATCGAACGGAGAAACCAAACCATGCGTACGCCACGCCTTGATCGTGACCGACAACAATGGATTTTCGATTACATCGTCCAGGAGACCGGAAGAGTCTTTCATTGGGATGAGCCCGGACGACAGGTTCCGGCCAGCGTCAAAAGCCATGCCCAGATATCCAAACACCTGGGCCGCCTCGGTCAGAGGTTTGAACGCGTGGCTGCCGAGGAAGAGGCGGCGGGCCATTCTGCGACGGCCTTCGAACTTTACTACCGGGCGTCGTCTACCTTCGCGGCGGCCCAGCATCCGGTGCTCCAAACCAATGACGAAAAGCGCTACCTGCATGGGCGCTGTATCGCCAACTACGAGAAGGTAATCGAGCATGCGCCCCATAAGATCGAGAGGCTGGAAATTCCGTTTGAGGGCGTGGAATTGCAGTGCAATTTCCACCTGATGCCGGGTGAACCGAAGGCACCGCTGGTCATCTTTATCCCCGGCTGCGACATGACGAAGGAGATCTATCCCGATCCACGCATCATGCAGGCGCATTATCGTGGCATGCATTTGCTTGTCATCGATGGTCCGGGACAAGGCACGTCGAACCTGCGCGGCATCAAGCTGACGCCGGACAACTATGAGCGGGCGGTTCTTGCCATCGCGGAATACATGGCCAAGCGCGACGAGGTGGATGAAGGCAAGATCGTCGTTTACGCACTTTCTATGGGTGCGCACTGGGGCATTGAGGTCGCCGCCTCGGGGCATCCGCTCATCAAAGCGGTTGCCGGGGCGTGGACGTCCTTTCTCGACAAGTATTATATCCTCGACACGTACTCACCGCGATACAAGCAGCTCTTCGGCTACCTGATGGGCGCTTCCAGCGAAGAGGAGCTCGACAGCTGGGTGTCTAAGATGACCGTCGAGGGACGCGAAAAAGAAATTAAGTGCCCGGTTCTCATGACGGTCGGGGAATACGACTCTCGGAGCCCAATCGAGCTCGTTTACAACTTCTTCGACAAGGTAGAGGCGCCGAAGGAGTTATGGGTCTATGAGGACACCTATCACCAGGCACGCATGTTCGGCGAACAGCAACCGCGCCATGATCAGCATATGATGTGCCACGACTGGCTGCTCGATGCGTTAAACGGGAAATACGGATCTGGCCATGACCGCAAAATGTATCTGCGCACGGGCGGCGGCGGTCCCAATGGTCCGCAGGGTGAAGATCAGGACGCGCTGCACTGGTGGGAGTAGCGCCTGAAAGGGTGGCGTGCTAATCGGCAGGGGCTCTTTTCCCCAGATGCCACCCAATCCCCTACCCATCTGCCTTCTGCCTATCCGTTCGCCACGAAACCGCCATCGACAAAGAGCGTATGTCCAGTGACAAAATCGGACGCCGGGCTAGCGAGGTACACCGCCGCTGCTAGCAAATCGTCGGTTTCCGCGATACGGCCGAGCGGGATGCGGGCGGTCACCGCTTCTTCGAATTTGGCAAGATATTCGGCACGGCTTGGTGTGCGCACCGCGGTCGGCGCCAGCGAATTGACGCGAATGCCCTCCGGCCCCCATTCAACCGCGAGCGATTCCGTCAGGTGGCTGATTGCCGCCTTGATTGCCGAATAAACCGAGCGGGTCGGGATGGTGGTCCGGGCGTAGGTCGAACTCATATTGATGATCTTGCCATAGCCCGCCTCACGCATCAGTTCGCCAAGGATCGTACAGGCGAAGTATGTCCCTTTGAGGCTGGTATCTACTGACTTGTTCCATTCCGGTTCGGTCGTGTCCCAGGCAAGCGCCTCGATCGTATAGGCGGCCCCATTTACGAGAATATGCAGTGCTCCAAACTGATCGCGGACGAAATCGCGCAGGGCGGCGATCTGATCGACTTGTGAAATATCGATCGAATAGGACTCGGCGCGCCTGCCCATGGCGTTGATTTCAGCAATCAGCCCTTCTAGCTTACTCTTGTCGCGGCTACAGGCGACTATGTCCGCTCCGGCATTGGCTAGTCCGAGCGACAGGGCACGGCCAATACCCTCGCTGGCGCCGGTAACAATCGCCACGCGATCGTCGAGACGAAAGCTGTCAAGAATATCAGGGCCGGAACCTGAACTGGGGTGCGACATGAGTGAACCTCTAAGATTTAGCTTCCCGCCGGAATAGTCTCTTGGAAATTTACCGGTGCACCGACGGGTTCGACCAATCCGCCGGTGGAAAAAACCCTGCCATTTCTGAGGATCAGATCAAACTCGTCTTCCGTTTGGCCCATCTGTATCTCGGGTAGGTCAGGATTCGGAAAGCGGAGATGATATGGGACATATTACTGTTTGCGCTCAAGTTCCGCGCGCCTTCAGTGCCCGATCAAGCCGCGGGAATACGTGCCGGGCGTTCTTTTCGAATACCTGACTGCGCACATCATCGCTGAGATCGAGTTGGTCGATGTGGCGCTTTGTATCGTCGAACTCGTAGCCGCTCTCCGGATCGACGCCCCGGACAGCACCTATCATCTCAGAGGCGAACAGCAGGTTGTCGGTCGGAATCACATCAAAGAGATAGCGCATGCCTTTCACGTCGTAGACGCAGGTGTCGAAGAAAACATTCTTAAGCAAGTGCTCTTCCAGCGACTCTCTCCCGAACATCTGCGCCAAACCCCGGTAGCGGCCCCAGTGGAACGGGACGGCACCGCCGGCGTGAGGAATAGTGAGCTTCAGCGTCGGGAAATCCTTAAACAGATCGCCCTGTATAAGCTGCATGAACGCCGTCGTATCGCCGTTGATGAAGTGCGCGCCCGTGGTGTGAAAATTTCGGTTCGCCGAAGACGATGGATGTATCATCGCCGGCACTTCCAGTTCGACGAGCTTCTCGTAGAGGGGATACCACCAACGGTCCGTGACCGGAGGATCCTGCCAATAACCACCGGACGTGTCGGTATTCAGATTGCAGCCGACGAAACCGAGCTCGTTTACACAGCGCTCGAGTTCGCCGATTGACTCGGATGGCGACACACTGGGGCTCTGCGGAAGCTGGCAGACGCCAAAAAAGTTTTCCGGAAACAGCGTACATACACGGTGGATGAGATCATTACACACCCTGCTCCATGCCAGGGACGTTTCAGGTGTGCCGACGTGATGGGCCATTCCTGACGCCCGAGGAGAGAACAGCGTGATGGTGCCGCCGCGTTCCTGCTGTTGCTTGAGCTGCCCTTGGCCAATCGTCTCTCGGATCTGGTCGTCCGTGATGTTTGGTTTCGGCGCGGGCAATTTGCGCAGAGGGTCAGCAAGGCCAGCCAATTGGCGGTCGCGCCATGCCTCAAGTTCATTTGGTGCGGTCGTATAATGGCCGTGAATATCAATGATCATCGGGTCTCACTTTTGGTGCGGGCTGTTGGGGGTTCTCGTTGGATGTCGAGAGGTAGGGTTGCAGATGGAACGGCCTCATCAGGTGCCTTCATGTTTAGTAATGTTATAACATTACATCTACAAATCTCAGCGTACAGCCTTTTCCTTTAGAGAGAAGTAGAAACGGTATGGATGTCCGTTTCTGGCACGGAAGTTGTGGAGCAAGATCGAAATGCGTGAAAAACGGCAGAAATCTATGGTTTTTCGAACGCACTCTTTCAGACCTGAAAAATGCCCGCCGAAGCGAGCTTAGTTCATTGATTTCATTATCGAAACTTGGTCGCGGGGATAGGATTTGAACCTGCGACCTTCTGGCCATGATCCTGACGAGATTTCGCGAAGTTTTGATTTCATTTATAGCGGAGCTTAAAAATGAGGATGGCGCCCGCAAGCGCCAGGGTTACCGCGTTGGCCGCGATCAACGGCAGATCATTGGTGAGCAGGCCGTAGATCAACCACAACAAAACCCCCGTTACCAGCACCAGAAACATAATCAGGGAAATGTCGTGCGTCGATCGGGTGCGCCAGCATTTGATGACTTGCGGCAGGAAGGCGATCGTGGTCAGACCGCCCGCCGCCAAACCGATCGCCAGCGTAAAATTTTCCAATTCCGATATCCCTCTAGGGCGGCTGTGCGGCCGCGGTTTAAGGGGCTCTGATTACGCCTGATTCGTGAAAAAATCGATGACGAGATCGGCAAACATGTCGGGATCGGCGTTGAAGGCATAGTGGCCATGCCCGGGAAGGCTCTGCTTTTCCGTCTGGGGCAAAATTTCCGTGATCCAGTCCGCCGAGGTTTGCAGGGGCGCAAAGGACTCCGCCCCCACCAGCACCTTGAGCGGTGCAACGATCTTTTTCAGGTGATCGGCATCCACCTTGTAATAGCGCTCGGCCTCGTACTCGCGGGGAATGGTATGCGCCCATTCGAGGCGACGCGCCCACAAATCCGCGTTCTGACGTTGTTTGTCGATCTGGTCGGGCGTCAGGCCGATCCAGCCCGACAGATGGGTGACGATGATGTCTTCGGGATCACCCGTTTTACCCGCGTCGACCAATGCCTGTACCGTATCTTCGCGGTCGTGGGGCACGAGCCCCGAGATGATGGGATCATAAACCTGCAACCTGGCAACGTTGTTGGTCAGAGCCGTTCCTTCAAGGGAACAAAGACCGCCCAGCGAATGGCCGAACAGAAAGGTCGGCCCGCCGGTTTTTTCGGCAATAGCATCGACCATCGCGGCGACGTCCGAGAATTCCTTTTCCGGAGACCAATCGGCGTTGTCGCCGGACAGGCCGCGCCCGCGTCGATCCATCAGATACAAAGTGAAACGTTCTGCGAGCATCGGCGTGATACGGTCGAAGCAATGATGGTCGGTCGCGGTGCCGTGCACCATCATCAAGGCCGGCCCGCTCCCGCGCACCTCGCAACCAATCTCCGTGCCATCCGACGCGGCCGTTTTGAACGTCTGTTCAGCGCTCATTTTTAATCCTTGGTAGCGATTCCAACCGCGCCGCTGTCGATCATGTCGGCGATCTCAGTTTCGGAATACCCTGCCTCTGTCAGCACTTCCACCGTATGTTCGCCGAGGCGCGGTGCACGGCGGCGGATGGACGTTTCGGCGCCGGAATATTTGACCGGATGTCCGAGCACCCGCACGGTCGACCCCGATGAATTTTCGATGTCGCGAATCATTCCCCGCGCCTGCGTCTGCGGATCTGCGGCCATCTGCGCCATGTCATAGACGGGACCGGCGGGAATGCCTGCCTCTTCCAGCTTGGCGAGCCAAGTTTGCGTCGTCTCTTTCTTGAAATGGGGGGTCAGCGCCGCGACGAGGTCACCCAGATTGGCGACGCGGTCATTGGAGGTGGCGAACTTGGGCTCGTCGGCCAATTCGGGCGCACCGATCAGCTTGGTGAGCTTCTCCCACAGGCCTTGATTGGCGCTGCCGAGATTGATCCAGCCGTCGGCGGTTTCGAACGCCTGATAGGGCGCCATCAGGGGATGGGCCGAGCCCATGGCCTGGGGAATTTCCCCCGAATTGAGATAGATCGCCGACTGCCAATAGGTGTGCATGATCCCCGCCTCCAGGAGCGACGTATCGACGAACTGGCCCTGTCCGGTGCGTTCCCGGGCATAAAGGGCGCCGAGAATACCCATGGCGGCAAGGGTCCCGGCGGTGATATCCGTCACGGGCGCACCGACCTTGACCGGCGGCCGCCCCGCGCCCTCGCCGGTGATGCTCATCAGGCCGCTCATGCCCTGGGCAACCAGATCGAACCCGCCCTGCTCTGCGTAAGGGCCGGTGGACCCGAACCCGGACACCGAGCAATAGATCAGCCGGGGACAAGCGGTGTGCATCGCTTCCCAGCCGACACCGTAATGGTCCATGGCGCCCTTGCGATAGTTCTCCAGGAACACATCGGCCCCCTCGATGAGACGGCGGAGCGCCGCCTGCCCCGCCGGATCGCGCAGATTGAGCGCCACATTGCGCTTGTTCCGGTTCATCATGGCGTAAGGCGCCGATTCATCGTCGACGAACGGCGCGCTGCGCCGCAGGTCCTCGCCCGACGGCAACCGTTCGATCTTGATGACGTCGGCGCCCATATCGGCAAGATGCATGCCGCAGGTCGGTGCAGCCATGACGTGGCTAAGCTCGATCACCCGCACCCCGGCAAGCAATCCTTCCCCTCCGGGCATCCTATTCTCCCTTAAAAACCGGTTTGTCCTTGGCGAGGAAGGCGCGCACCCCCTCCTGAAAATCCTGCGTATCGAAGCAAGCAAAACCTTCGGCCGCCTCGGCATCGGAGAGCGGCGCACCGGTCAGCACCCGGTCGACGAACTTCTTGTGCCAGCGGTTGACCAGCGGCGCGCCGGCGGCAATCCGCCCCGCCGTCGCGTATGCCTCCTCCTCGACCTTGTCGTCGGCAACCACCCGGTTGACGAGGCCTTTTTCATAAGCTTCCTGGGCGCCGAATACGCGTGCTTCGAACAGGATCTCGAGGGCGACCGAACGGCCTACCAGCCCGACCAGCGCCTCGACCTCGGGATAGGCCATGACCAGACCCAGCCGGTTGATGGGCACGCCGAAGCGCGAGCCTTCGCCGCAAATCCGCATATCGCACATCAACGCGAGCTCCAACGCGCCGCCGACACAAAGACCGCGGATCAAGGCGATCACCGGATGGCGGCAATCGCGGATGGCATGCATGGCGCCGTGCATGAGCCCACCGTAATCGGCGGCCTGTTGGGAATCGTTGCGTGCGTCGGCGAACTCGGAAATATCGGCGCCGGGACCCATGGCCTTTTCACCGGCGCCACGTAGAACAACGCAGCGAAGACCTTCGTCCTCATCAAGCTCACGAAAGACGGCACCGACCCGCGCCCACATCTCGCGCGTCAGCGCATTCAGCTTTTCCGGCCGGTTGAGAACGACCGTGGCCACCTCGCCGCTCCGTTCAACGAGGACAACGTCTTCAGACATCATCCGTTCCCCTTTATGTGGTTTGTTCTCGATAGTCGCCGCTGGTTATACGGCGTCAGAAGGGCAAGGTCACGCCCAGGTCAGGTCTTGCCCCGTGTCGCCAGCCACGTGCCGCCGAGCAGTAGGGTAATGCCCACCAAGTGGAAAATCTGCAGCTGTTCATCAAGAAGCAGGATCGCGAGGGTTACGCCGAAAACGGGCAACAAATAGGAGGTCAGTCCTGCCCTGTTGGCCCCCAACAGCTCCACCGCCCGGTTATAGCTGAGATACGCGATTACGGTTGCCACCACCGCCAAATAGGCGACGGCACCGAACGTTTCAGGGACGATCGGCACGGTCCGCAGCGTGAGGCTCTCCCACAGGTAGAACGGGAACAGAATCGGCAAACCGAAGAACACCGTCATCACCATGAAACTCGCCGGGTGGACTTTGGGCCGTTTATGGAGGAACACCGTATAGAGTGCCCAGCAGATGGTCGCGACGACCACCCAGATGTCGCCGGGATTGAAATCCAATGTCGCCAATACGGCGAGGTCACCCCGCAAAACGATTATCACCGTCCCCAAAAGTCCGAAGGCAAGACCGAACGCCTGCACCGGGGTGAACGGGATGCGGAAGAACATTAGCGACATCAGAACGATGATCGCCGGGCGCGAGGTGTTGATCAGAAACGAATTGGTCGCAGTGGTCGAATTGAGGGCGATGTAGATCAGGCTGTTGTAGATACTCACCGACAACACGCTGAGGAACAGCATGATACGCCAATTGCGCAGCGCCTCGGGGATGTCCCGTTTGAGGTGGGGCCAGGCGAGCAGCAGCAGAATGGGCAGGGTCGCCGACCACCGCCAAAAGGCGAGGCCGACCGGCGGGATCAGTTCGTGCGCACCGCGCGCAACGATGGCGTTGCCCGACCAGGCAATCGCGGTGACCATCATCAGGAGATAACCGTTACCGGTCAGCCACGTCATGGAAAGCCCAAATCGGAGATCGTCGAAGGAATGGTATGCTCAAGCCGGCCCGCCATTAATTTTCTTGTTTGTGCAGCGTTCCAGATTACGGGCGGTTTGTCACGTCGATGCTTACCGGCGGGTCCCGCGCGCAAAAACAAAACCCTCCCCCTTCGGCTGAAGAGGGAGGGCAGGAGGTAAGTGTCCTCTTATTATTCGAAGAAGATCAGCCCCAAACTTCCTTGGCGACTTCCGCAACGAGGTTCAGCTTGGCGCGTTCGTCGTCGACGCTCACCAGGTTACCGATGGCGTTGGACGAGAAACCGCATTGCGGGCTCAGGCACAGCTGATCGAGGTCCACATATTTGCAGGCATCGTCAATCCGCGCCTTCAATTCATCCTTCGATTCCAGCTCGGCAAGCTTGGTGCTGACCAAGCCAAGAACGACGATCTTGCCCTTCGGCACGAACCGCAGGGGCTCGAAACCGCCGGACCGCTCATCGTCATATTCGAGGAAGAAGCCGTCGACGTCGGTGAGGTTGAACATCTTGTCCGCCACCGGCTCGTAGCCGCCTTCGGCGAACCACTGGCTTTTGGCGTTGCCGCGGCACAAGTGAATGCTGACCGCCATGTCGCTCGGCCGGCCCTTGATGGATTCGTTGATCAGCGCCGCATAGGTCGCCGGCAGTTCGTCCGGGTCCTCGCCGCGCTCGCGGGCGCCTTCGCGCATCTTCGGATCGCAGAGATAGGCAAGGTTGGTGTCGTCGAATTGCACGTAGTTGCAGCCCGCGGCGCCGAGCCCGGCCAGTTCCTCGCGATAGATGCGCGCCAGATCGTCAAAGAACCCGTCCATATCCGGATAGGCTTCCTTGGAAATGGCATCGCGGCCACCGCGGAAGTGGGTCATGGTCGGCGACGGAATGGTCACCTTCACCGGGTGGTCGGTGAGCGACTTGGTGTACTTGTAGTTTTCCACCTCGATGCCGCCCTCGGGCAGTTGCAGCTTACCAACCACCTTGGGGACGAACGGTGCCGCGGCTTTTTTCTCGGCCTGCTTGTTCTGATCGCTGTGCGCAACGGCATCTTCGAAGTCCCATGGTGCGTCGATACCGATGATGTGACGGATGAAGTCGACGTGGAAGCTTTCGCGGCGGAACTCACCGTCGGTAATGCCGGTCATGCCGCACTCTTCCTGAATTTTGACGGCATCCTTGATCGCCTCGTCTTCCTGCGCGCGCAACTCCTCGAGGGTCATCTGGCCACGAATCCACTTGCTGCGGGATTCCAGCAGCGATTGGGGACGCAGCAGTGATCCGACATGGTCGGCGCGATAGGGTGGTTTATTTCTTGTGGTCATTTCTTTCTCTCCCAGTAACAAAAGTGTTTATGGCCAAAGCCGAGCGTATGCTTAGCCCCAGACTTCGTTGGCGACCTCGACGATCAATTCCAGTTTGCGGCGCTGATCGTCGAATGTAATCGGGTTCCCCTCGGCCACGCTGGCAAATCCGCACTGCGGGCTGAGCGCGAGGTTTTCGAGCGGCACGTATTTCGACGCCTCGTCGATCCTGCGCTTCAGCGTTTCCTTATCGTCGTTCTCCGGCGTCTTGGTGGTCATCAATCCGAGAACGGTCAACCGGTCCTTCGGCGCGAACTTCAACGGCTCAAAACCGCCCGCCCGCGAGGTGTCGTATTCCATGAAAAAGGCGTCGACGTCGAACACGCTGAACATCTTTTCCGCGATGCTCTCATAGCCGCCTTCGGCCATCCAGTTGCCGGCGCCATTGCCCCGGCACATATGCATGGAGACGGTCATGCCGGCCGGTTTGTCGCAGATCGCTGCATTGACCAGCTTGCCTTGAATCTCGAGCTGTTCTGTCGGCTCCCAGCCCAGGGCGCGCGAGATTTCCTGGAACTTGGGATCGCAGAGGAACGCGACATCGGTGTTGTCGATCTGCACATAGGTGCAGCCCTCGGCCGCCAGGTCCGCGATTTCCTCGCGATAGACCCCGGTGATGTCCTCGAAATACTCCTCGATGTCCGGATAGACCTTCTCGTCCACCGCCGCGCGGCCGCCGCGTACGTACAACAACGTCGGCGTCGGCATGGTGATCTTGATGGTGCGGTCGGTGACCGTCTTGAGGAATTTGAAATCGGGGAGATGTAATCCGCCGGGACGGCGCTTGACCTTGCCGACCGCATGGGCGATGGGCGACTTGGCACCGTGACCGAAGGCCGCCTGGAACGCACCGCCTTCCTGCGGCTTCAATTCGATGCCCTCGATCATGCCGATGAAATCGTAGGCCCAGGAATTCCGCCGGAATTCGCCATCGGTGATGGATTGAAGCCCGACGTCTTCCTGCATCTTCACCACTTCGCGGATGCAATCGTCCTCGACCGCTTTCAACTCGGCCTCGGCTTCGGGCGAGGTATAGGCCTGTGTTTCGAAAACGCTCTGACCGACGCCGGCCTTTTTGCGGGCCTCCTTGAGGCGGTCAGGCCTCAGGAAACTGCCGACGTGATCGGCGCGGAACGGTGGATTGAGTTTGCGTGGTCCAGCCATGTCATCCTCCCCAGACTTCATCGGCCACTTCGACCAGCCGCGCCAATTTGCGCCATTGATCGTCGTGGGTCAGTTTGTTGCCCTCCTGCGTGCTGGCAAAGCCGCATTGCGGACTGATGCACAGCTGCTCGAGGGCGACATATTCCGCCGCCTTGTCGATGCGGCGCTTCAATTCGTCCTTGCTCTCCAGTTCCGGAAACTTGGACGTCATGATCCCGAGAACGACGAACTTGTTTTTCGGCAGGAACCGCAACGGCTCGAAACCGCCGGACCGTTCGTCGTCGTATTCCATGAAAAAGCCGTCGATTTCCATGCCGGTCAGAAATTTCTCGGCGATGGCGTCGTAACCGCCCTCGGCAGCATACAGGCTCTGGAAATTGCCCCGGCACATGTGGGTGGTGATCTTCATATTCGCCGGACGGCCGGCCACCGCCGCATTGTTAATACGGATATTGGTTTCGAGCACTTGGTCGGGATTCACCCCCTGCTCACGTAACCCGCCACGCACCCGTTCGTCGCAGAGCACGCAAGAATTGACATCGTCCAATTGCAGATAGGTGCAGCCGAGCGACGCAAAATCCATGACCGCGTCATTGTAGGCCTTACCCAAGTCGTCCCAGAATTGATCGAGATCGGGATAATGCGCCTGGCTAATCATGTTCTTCCCAGAGCGGTGACGAAACATGGCGGGCGATGGGATCGTGATCTTCGCCGTTTCCTTGGTCGTCGTGGCGAGAAATTTGAAGTGATCCCGCATGATGCCGCTCGCGGGGAATTTCACCTTATCGATGACCTGGGCGGCGCGGGCTTCGAAATCCTGGCCTTCGAAATGGGTCGGGAACACCTCGTCGCTGGGCTTTACCCCGTCGAAGCCCCACATGAAATCGAGATGCCAATAATCGCGGCGGAATTCGCCATCGGTAATCCCGTGCAGGCCGACGCGCTCCTGCTGGGCGACCACCTCGCGGATGGCCTCGTCCTCCATCGCTTTGAGTTCGTCGGCCGGAAGCTCGCCCGCCTTCCATTTCTCGCGGGCAACACGCAGATGCTCGGGACGCAGCAAAGATCCCACGTGATCCGCGCGGAACGGCGGTTCGGTCCTCAAGGTCATGGCTGCCCTCCCTGATCGGCCTGTGTGTTCGGCCTGTTATGGTGGTCTTTTTGGCTTTGCGCCTTTTAGTTGGCGCTATTTTTCGCGCATTTTGCGCGAGAACCGCGCAGATATAGCCACACCGTTCCCGCGAGATCAATCAGATCGGTACAATTGTATCCAAAACGGCCCCACCGTCCCTTTGAAAAAGTGGGATTGGGCTGGGCATGTGCCCAACCCAATAGTTTGGCCGTGATCCGACCCTGGTCTTCTTCTTAAGCGGCCTTATCGACCGTCTTTGGTTTTTGTTGTTTCGCAAGCTCGGCATCGATGATCCGCCGCGCCGCCACGCCACCGGCATCGATGGCGAAGTTGGCGAGCCGGCGATCCGGCAACTCGAGCATTTTCTGTTGCTGCTTCTCGAGGACCACTTCGTCCTCGGCGAACACCGCACCCTGGGCATTGCGGATGCGCAACGTCAAACCCTGGTCGTGGATTTCGAAGTCACGCGCCATACCCCAGTGATACCAGGTGCTAGTTTCGGTTTCGGGCGTCATCAGGTCGACCACGATCCCGGTCACGCCATGGCTGCGGTCGCCCTCGGGCGCGCCCGTACCCGCCAGCGCCACACCGACGTCGATCATCACGTTGGCCGGCAGGGAGAAGTTACAAATCTGCCAGCGGTCGCACTTCTCGGTCGATTTCAGGTTGGTCGACCAGAAAGGCGGCGGATCGATGTTGTACATCCAGCGGCTAACCGTGGCGGTCTTGTTCTCCATGTCCGCCGCGGTCTCGATGGGCGCCTCGGTGATCTCTTCCTGGCCGATGCTGGTCGGGTGGACATAGGTCTCGTGGGTCAGGTCCATAAGGTTGTCGATCAGCAGCCGGTAGTCGCAGTTGATGTGATAGGTGCTGCCGTCGAAAGCCCATTTGGGATCGGAACACCAATGCAGATCGGGGATCAGGTCCTCGTCAGCGGCCTTGGCGTCACCGATCCACACCCAGACGAAGCGGTGCCGTTCGGCGATCGGATAGGCCTTCACCAGTTTCTTCTGGGTCAGATTGTCCTGCTGCGGCATGCGCACGCAAGAACCGGTGCAATCGAGTGTCAGGCCATGATAGCCGCAAACGATATGCTCGCCCTCGACGCGGCCCTCGGACAAGGGCAGGAGACGGTGGGGGCAGACATCCTCCAGGGCCACAAGGCTCCGGTCGGGCTTACGGTAGAAAACGATGTCTTCGCCGCAAATCGTTCTGGCAAACGGCTTTTGGGCGATTTCATGGTCCCAGGCGACGGCGTACCAATGATTCTGCAAAAACATCTCATTCACCTCTTGTGCACGGGGATTTGTATACAATTTAACAGGAAAAAGCCTCTTTTCGGGGCGTTTTTTGGCCTTATTGGATACAATCCTACATTTTTGGATACAATCTGTCGAGTCGAATCTTCCTTTTTTTCGAGCACCCGTTTAGACTGTTAACCATTCAGCCGTACCACCAAGGGGAGCCTTCATGAAAAGGGTCGGGTTATGAGCGACCATGCGCAAAGCGTTCTCGCGCGGCTCAGGAACATGATCATCAGTGGCGAACTGCAGCCCGGTGAGCGCATTCCCGAGATCCCGTTGGCGGAAAAACTCGGCGTCTCCCGCACGCCCGTGCGGGTCGCCATCCGGCTCCTGGAGCAGGAAGGCCTGCTGCAGAAGGCCGGGGCACGCGGCTACAAGGTCCGCGAACTCAACGACCGGGAAATCAAGGACGCGGTGGAAGTGCGCGGCGTTCTCGAAGGACTGGCGGCGCGCCTCATCGCCGAACGGGGCATGACCCGCGAACTCAAAGTGATCCTGCATGAGTGTCTCGATGAAGGCGATGCCATCTTCGAGAAAGGCTATATCACCGAAGAGGACGTCGACGCCTTCCACGATTTCAACCGACGTTTCCACCACGCCATCGTCGACGCACCGGGAAACAACGCCATCACCAATGCGCTGTCGCTCAATAACGGCCTGCCGTTCGCATCGATCAACTCGTTGGCGGTCGATATGAGCGCGCTGGACCGGGAATTCACCCGCCTGCACCTGTCACACTTGCAGCATCACATGATCGTCGATGCGCTGGAACACGGCCAAGGCGCGCGCGCCGATTCCCTGATGCGCGAGCACGCCCTCGCGGCTGCCCATTACATCGAAATGTTCGGACCGGCCAATACGTCGCCGCTGAAACTGAAGATGATTACCGCCGCCGAATAGGCCGCACGTTGTATCCAAAAAATTCTAGACGTTGAAGCGGTACAGGATGACGTCGCCGTCCTGAACGATGTAATCGCGGCCTTCCTGCCGCATCTTGCCGGCTTCCTTGGCGGCCTGTTCGCCGCCCAATGCGACATAATCGTCATAGGCAATGGTCTCGGCGGCGATGAAGCCGCGCGCGAAATCGGAGTGGATGGTCCCGGCGGCATCCTGCGCCCGGCATCCCTTGGGGATGGTCCAAGCCCGCGATTCCTTGGGCCCTGCCGTAAAGAAGGTGATCAAACCCAGCAATTCGTAGCCTGCCCGGATCAGACGTGCGAGGCCGGTTTCCTCCAGCCCCATGGCCTCGAGGAACTCCCGCTTCTCGTCTTCGTCGGAGAGCTGCGCCACTTCGGCCTCGATCTTGGCGGAAACGACGACGGTACCCGCCCCTTCTTCGGCGGCGTGCGCGGCCACCCGTTCCGTCAGCTCATTGCCGTCAGCCGCCTCTTCTTCCGCAACGTTGCAGACATAGAGCACCGGCTTGGCGGTCAGCAGTTGCAGCATTCCAAAGGCTTTCGCCTCGTTCGGCGCGACTTTCGCGGCGCGCGCGGGCTTACCGTCGCGCAGCAACTCCAGCACCTGATCGACCAGCTTCAGTTGAAGCACCGCGTCCTTGTCGTTGCCCCGCGCCTTTTTCACCAACGGATCACGGCGGCGTTCGAGACTTTCGAGATCGGCCAGCATCAATTCCGTGTCGATCGTGGCGATGTCGTTCAACGGATCGACATTTCCGGCAACGTGGGTGATGTCGCCGTCGGCAAAACAGCGCACCACGTGCAAGATGGCGTCCACCTCGCGGATATGGCCGAGGAATTTATTGCCGAGCCCTTCGCCTTTGCTCGCCCCGGCAACCAGGCCGGCGATATCGACGAACTCAAGCTGCGTCGGCACGACATTGGCCGATTTGGCAATGGCCGCGATTTTATCGAGACGCGGATCCGGCACATTCACACGCCCGGCGTTGGGTTCGATGGTGCAAAACGGATAGTTAGCGGTTTCCGCCGCTGCCGTCGCGGTCAGCGCATTGAACAGGGTCGATTTACCCACGTTGGGCAGGCCAACGATGCCACAGGCGAATCCCATATTTTATTCTTCCTTATGTGACGGCGGTTCGCCGGTTGCCTTGGTGTCCGGTTTGGGGGGCTTCGGCTTGGGCGGGTTGACGATCAGCGCGACCTTCGACATGAACCCGCCATCGTCATCCTCAATCAAGAGCGGCATCGCATCGACGATGGCATCGACGATCTTGTCCATCTGCGCCTGGTCGGCATTGTCGAAATCCTTGAGAACGTGTCCGACCACCCGCCCCTTTTCGCCCGGATGGCCGATGCCGACACGCACCCGGCGGAATTGCGGACCGATATGATTGGCGACGCTCCGGATCCCATTATGACCGGCGGCGCCACCACCTTTCTTCACGCGGACCTTACCCAACGCCAAATCCATCTCGTCGTGGAAAACGATGACGTCCTCTTTGGGGATCTTGAAAAACCGCGAGGCTGCCCCGACGGATTTGCCCGACTCGTTCATATAGGTGGTCGGCTCGAGCAGAAGCACCTTCTCGCCGGCGATCTCGGCTTCCGCCAAGTCGCCGTCGAACTTGCCCCGGAACGGCGCACGCCCGTAGCGCCGTTGCAACGCATCGGCGATCATGAAACCGACATTGTGACGGCTTCGCGCGTACTTCTCTCCGGGATTGCCGAGACCGACCAACAAAAGCAAGGCCGCCTCCTCTGACGGGTTGGGCGGTGGAGGGGACTACTCCTTGTCCCCGCCTTCCTCGCCTTCGGACGACGCCTCTCCACCTTCTTCGGCAGCGGCTTCCGCAGCTTCCGCGCCTTCCTCGGCCGCGCCCTCTTCGCCCTCGGCAGCTTCTTCCTCTTCCGTCTGAACGGTCGGAGCAGCGATGGTGGCGATGGTGAAATCGCGGTCGGTCACCGTGGGCTCGACGCCCTCCGGCAATTGGATGGCACTGATGTGGATGCTGTCACCGATATCCAGCCCCGCCAGATCGAACGTCAGTTCCTGGGGAATGGTGGTCGGCGAACACAGAAGTTCCACCTCGCGGCGCACGACGTTGAGCACGCCGCCACGCTTGATGCCCGGGCATTCTTCCTCGTTGAGGAACACGACCGGCACTTCGACGGTGATCTGCGTGTTGGCGGCGAACCGCATGAAGTCGACGTGAAGCGGCCGATCGGACACCGGATCGAGCTGCACGTCACGGGCCAGCACCTGATGCGAGTCGCCGTTCAGCTTGACCTCAAACACATGGGTAAAGAACCCGGGTTCGGACAGGTGCCGGTTCAGCTCCTTGCCGTCGAGGTTGATGAGGAGGGTTTCCATTTTTTCGCCATAGATAACGGCGGGTACTTTACCCGACCGCCTCACAGCCCGAGCCACCCCCTTGCCGGCCCGGTCACGCACTTCGGCACTGAACGATAGAACGTCAGCCATTGTGTCTAACTCCCAATAAAAATGCAGTGGCCTCCAGGGGTGCCACTGCCCAGAAAACGGCGCTGTTTAGCGGGTTCTCGCCGATTAGTCAAACAAGCTTGATACGGAATGCTCGTCCGAAATACGGCGCATAGCCTCGGCGATCAAGGGGGCAATGGTTAATTGCCGGATATTGTGGGCCACGCGCACGGCCTCCGTGGCCATGATGCTGTCGGTGGTGACCAGGGTATCCATGGGAGAGGCCGTTACCCGGGCCACGGCCCCGCCGGACAGCACCCCATGGGTCACGTAGGCAGAGACCGATTCAGCCCCGGCATCCTTGAGGGCCTGGGCCGCGTTGCACAGGGTTCCCGCCGAATCCACGATATCGTCGATGAGGATACAGCGCCGCCCACTGACGTCGCCGATGATGTTCATGACCTCGGATTCCCCGGCCCTTTCGCGGCGCTTGTCGATAATGGCCAGATCGGCGTCGATGCGCCGGGCAATGGCCCGCGCCCGCACCACGCCGCCGACGTCCGGCGACACGACCATGGTGTTGTTGTTGTCGAAGCGTTCCTTGATGTCCTTGGTGAACACCGGCTCGCCATACAGGTTGTCCACCGGGATATCGAAAAAGCCCTGAATCTGGCCGGCATGCAGATCGATGGTCAGCACCCGGTCGGCGCCCGCGACGGTGATCAGGTTCGCCACCAGCTTGGCCGAAATGGGGGTCCGGGGACCCGACTTCCGATCCTGGCGGGCGTAGCCGAAATAGGGCATCACGGCGGTGACCCGGCGGGCCGAGCCGCGCCGCAAGGCGTCCAGCGTCACCAGCAATTCCATCAGGTTGTCGTTGGCCGGATAAGACGTGGATTGAATGACGAAAACGTCCTCGCCGCGCACGTTCTCGTTGATCTCGACAAAAACCTCCATGTCCGAAAACCGGCGGACACTGGCGCTGGTTAGAGGGAGGTTGAGATACGCGGAGATGGCTTCGGCGAGTGGACGATTGCTATTACAGGTGAGGACCTTCATGCCTCGGAGCCCCTGGTTAGTTCGTGGCCTTCAGTCAACTTTGCCTTGTTTCCAAGGGTGTGAACCGCATGCCGCATCAGCCGCGGGCTTTGTATCAGCGAGTCATAATTCTGTAAACGGCCAAGACCGGAAGAGAGGGATCAAAACGGCCTTTTTTCTCCTGGGCCCCGGCAAGCCCCTGGAATCCCACCCTGAAATCCCGGCGAATGCCATTACTGACCCTGGCGCGCCGCCTCGCCGCGGGCAATCAGCTGGGCGACTTCCGGGCCCGCTGCCTTGGCAATGAGGTCGGCGATTCTACCCCAACTGCCGTCCAACGACCCGGCAGGTACGGCATTTCGCTGCCGGATGGTCCCGATCTCCCGAAGGTCCGGAAAAAGCACGACCCAGTCGATGGCAATGCGCTGGCGGCCGGCCAATGGGGGATCCAGCTTGACGGTCCCGGCGACGACGTATCCCCCGCCGCCGACATCAGCCCCCACCCGGTTGCCGTCCAGGGCCAAAACCTGCCGCATGGCGAGGGCTAGCCGCTTGTTCCCGTCGCCCGGCGCCCCTTTGACGTCGGGCACGGCAATCGACAGGCGGGCCGATGACGCGGCAATTTGGGGACCTGGGGCGCCATCGATTTGCTTCACCACCTCGGCGATTTCGGGTACGGCCCCAGCGACGATCCTCTCGGCAAGATCGCGATCGAGGGTCTGCCAGCGCGAGGGCGCCCCCCTGATCCGCTGTTCGAAGGAAATCACCTCGGCCCCGGTGGCGTCATTGAGCGCCCAGCCGACCCGACCAAACAGGGTATCTTCGACATTGCCGCGGCCAGGGAGCTTTTGGCCCCGCACAACAATCCCGTCGATGTTCCCGGTTGCCGCCGTAGCGGCGACACCCGACTCCCGCAAGGCCAAGACCAACCTATTGCGGATAAGCAACGCCATATCCGGGGAAAACCCCTGGGGCGGCAGAACATGCACCGAGCGCACGCCGACGCCGGCCACCATCGGGCTGGCCGTCTCGCCATTATGGGCGAAGGGTTGCGGCAAAGATCCGCAAGCAGATAGGGATAATAGGAAGAGGGCCAAAAAAACGACCGACGCGAATTTGGGATATCTAGAGAGCACAGGTCACCAACGAAAGCGCCAACGCCACCATCAGCAATATGATCATATAGGGCATGATCTAAGGCTCCGACGGCCTAGCCATCGATCACGATGGCGGAAAGCTCCCGCCCATAATCTGATTCGCCCTTGAGAACCGAGCGGCGATAACTGAAGAAGCGTTCCTCTTCACCACAGGTGTCGCATGGCGAGCGGACGACGTGGCGGAGCGCATAACGCGACAAACGCCGCCAAACGTACCCCGCGAGATCGAACATCAGATGCCCCTCGCGCTTGCCCTCGGCAAACAAGGCCGCGTTTGCGGCATCTTCGTCCACAAAGGGCGGTGCGAAATCGTCGGAAACCTCGTAGGACCGTTGCGCAATACAAGGACCGATTGCCGCGACGATATTCTTCGGTTCCGCACCCAAATCGATCATCGCCTCAATGGTGGCCTCGACCACGCCCCCCTTGGCGCCGCGCCAACCGGCATGCGCCGCGCCGATAACACCGTTCTCGCCGTCCGCCAACAGGACCGGGGCACAATCGGCGGTCAAAATCCCCAACGCGATGCCGTGCTTGTCGGTAACCATACCGTCGGCGATGGGCGCCTCATCCGGGGCCCATGGCGCAGTGACGGTGACGACGTCGGACGTGTGTTTCTGATAGGCGGTGATCAGCGGTATCCCGGGTGTCCCCAAACGTTCCATCGCCAGTTCGCGATTGCGCGCGACAGCGCCCGGATCATCGTTGGATCCGAAGCCGCAATTTAGGGAGGCATAGAGTCCTTCGCTCACCCCGCCTTCGCGCGAGAAGAAGGCGTGCCGAATGCCGGGCAGATCATTGAAGGCGGCGAATGTAATCATCAGGTCGACGACAAGGTCCCGTGACAAAAGATCAAACGTGAGCCTCAAAACCTTCAGGTGGGGGCGCGCCCTCGGGCGTCAAGGCCATCACCTTGAACAAGGTGCCCATTTCGTCCGCGCCGATCAATCGATTTAACGCGGCGTCCAACTGGACCTGTTGCGGTTCGGTTGCGTTCTCCCGCAGCATGCGATGGCGCACCTCGATGCCCAAGGCGCGAAGGAAAACGCCCTGTGGGATCGGTCCATGTACCGCCGCGCCCGCTTGCTTGGCGGCATAGGCGAGGGCCTCAAAATCCACATGCGCGGTCAGATCGGCCGCACCGACGTCCTCGAGCACCGGATGATATTGATGGTCTTTCACCGCCTGAAGCGTATCGCCCACCGCACTGCGGCCGTGGCCGTAGTCGATGATAATCGCGGCCCCGCCCTGCGCCTCAAGATGACGGGCAATTTCCCCGACCACCTCCAACGCTTGAGGGCAACATTCCCAGACACTGCCTGGGGGTGCATCCTTCGACCGGGCCGGCAGATACGGTGGTTCGGCGGGCAGAGGCGCACCCAACGTGAAATCCAACCCGCCGTCGCCATCGCCGACTGTGATCAGCCGTTCGCACCAACCGGCGGCGCTTCTTTCGAATTGGTGGATGGGCAAGGCATCGAAGAACTCGTTGGCGATCAGCAGCAGCGGCCCCTCCGCGGTACCGGCAAATCTATCCGACCAGCGCGGCGCTGGTATCAATGCGCCAACGGTTTGCGCCTGCACCTCTCGCAGCCGGTCACTGGTCTCAATCAATGTCACCCGTGCGGCGTCGGTGAAGCCCGGTATGCGCCGTGCCGCCCGCCAGGCATCGGCCATCAAGGTCCCCCGACCGGGGCCCAACTCGATAACGTCAACCGGCGCGGGCGACCCCGTCTGATGCCAGGTCATTGCCAGCCAGAGACCGAGCAGTTCCCCGAACATCTGACTGACCTCGGGCGCCGTGATGAAGTCACCCTGAACGCCGAATGGATTCCGGTGCCGGTAATAGCCGTGTTCCGGATCGCCGAGTGCCGCCGCCATGAACTCGGCCACCGTGACGGGCCCCTCCGCCCGGATCCGTGCCGCCAGCTTTGAAGCAAGCGGGCTCACGTCGTCTTTCGGGCTCGGAACACCAAATAGAGCCCGAAGAGAAGCACGGGCAGGGACAGCAATTGTCCCATGGTGGTACCCCCGATAAGAAAGCCGATATGGGCGTCCGGCTGGCGCGCCAGTTCCACTAGACCGCGCGCCGCCGCATAGCCGATCAGAAAGAACCCGGTCAGCATGCCGGGCCGCAGGCGGACACCGTCGAAACGCGACAAGACAAACAATACAATGAACAGGACAACCCCTTCCAACGCGGCTTCGTACAGTTGGCTCGGATGCCGTGGCAACGGTCCGCCGCCCGGAAACACCATGCCCCACGGCACGTCGGAGACCCGGCCGTAAAGCTCACCATTAATGAAGTTGGCGATACGTACCGCGAATAGACCGAGCGGTGCCGCACACGCCAGTGTGTCACTGACCGCCAACAAAGAGAGGCCCCGGCGCCGGACAAACAATATCAACGCCACGATGACACCGATCAATCCACCATGGAAGGACATGCCCCCTTCCCACATGGCGAACACCCGCAGCGGATTATCGGTAAGAAGGCTCGGCATATAGAAGAAGACATAGCCGAGACGCCCACCGACCACGGTGGCCAAAATTCCCCAGAACAGAAAATCGGAGGCCTGCTCCCGGGTCAGCGCTTTGGGTTCTTTTTCGATGAGCTTGCGCACGTAGAGCCAAGCGAGAACACATCCCCCCAACCAAAGGACCGAGTACCAGCGCAGTGCCAGCGGCAAGCCCACCAACGGCGCGAAATCGATAATCACCGGGTCGATAGCGGGAAAGGGAATTGCCGCGATCACACTGAACGCCTTTTACCGGTAGGGGTCATCGGCATGGAGGTACCCCGTGACATATTGTGCAACACCGTCCTCGAGACTGGTGAAGGGTTGGTCGTAGCCAGCCGCGCGAAGCCGATCCATTTTAGCCTCGGTGAAGTATTGATACTTGTCGCGAATATTCTCGGGCGTCGGTACAAATTCGATATCCGCGTTACGGCCCAGCGCCCGGAACACCGCCGCCGCAAGATCGGCGAACGTCCGCGCTTCGCCCGTGCCGCAGTTGAACAACCCGCTGACTTCCGGATGGTCCAGCAGCCACAGCATCACCGAAACGCAATCGCCGACCCAAATGAAATCACGCGTTTGGCCGCCGTCGGGATAGTCAGGGTGATGCGACTTGAACAGACGGGCGGGCTCCCCTTTGGCCGCCCGCGCATAGATCTGCGGCACGACACTTTGCTGTCCGCCCTTGTGATATTCGTTGGGACCGTAAACGTTGAAGAACTTGAGACCGGCCCATTGGGTTGGGGTCGGCTCCCCATCCATGACCATCCGTGCGACCTTCTGGTCGAAGATATGCTTACTCCAGCCATAGGGGTTGAGCGGCTTGAGGCGGGCCAGGGCGTCGAGGGACATGTCGTCATCGAACCCTTCGCTCCCGTCGCCATAGGTTGCCGCCGAGGACGCGTAGATATAGGGCACCCCGGCCGTCATGCACCAATCCCACAAACGAAGCGACAGCCCGTAATTTTCATGAACCACGAGATCGACGTCCGTGGTCGTGGTCGACGAAATGGCGCCGAGATGGACCACCGCCGTAATGTCCTCTCCCTTGTCCTTGAGATAGGAAAACAAGTTCCCCGGCGTCACCGTGTCGGCCAACCGCCGCTTCGCCAGGTTCTTCCAACGCCCATCGTCGGTTTCGTGATCGCAGGCGACAACACCCTCGCCACGCTCATCCAGCGCCGCAGCAAGATTGGACCCGATGAACCCGGCAGCGCCCGTTACTAAAATCATGGTTCTGCGTTTTCTCCCGACAAAGGCCCCGGCAGAGGCCCCCACTGAGGCGACGTGGTACCAAGCAATGATCGCCGTCTTGGGTTAGTAAGACCAGGGGTTATAGGACCAGGCCGCACAGGCCGCAAGGTAACGGCCAAACTTGCCGCGTGAAGAAAAGTCCGCATAATGTCGGCAATCTCATAGGAGCAGAGCATGCAAAGTCGGAACAGGATGCTGGACGATTTGGCGCGAGTGGCCAGCGGGGCCGCCGGTACCCTTGCGGGTGTCAAAGGCGAAGTCGAGATGCTGGTGCGCCAGCGGATCGAAACGATCCTGTCCGATCTGAACCTCGTGACGCGCGAGGAATTCGAGGCTGTCCGGGATATGGCGGCCAAAGCACGCCGCGAACAGGAGAAACTCGAGGCCCGCGTTGCAGAATTAGAGGCGATTCTCTCCGAATCAGGGTCTGCAGGACCAAAAAGCCCCTCGAAACCCTCTTCAAAGGGCCCGAAAACCTCCTCGGCGAAGAAAAAATCTCCGACCGCCTCCGACAAGTAATCCACAGAGCGGCGTGAATCCGCCGTTTAGCCCTTCTTTATCCACAAGAATCTTCGAGTCAGGCGAGACTCCCCGCTTGCGCGCCAAATTTTCGTTTGGCAGGCTAGTGCTTGTAGGAAATAGGTCATACACCCCCTATATATGGGGCATGAGGCGGATGACCCTTTCCCGCCAATTACTGGCGCCACCGAAATCGGAAGGCAAAAGCCATGGCACAGCTAGATCTCCATACCGAAAACTATCGGACCCACCCGCTTGATATCGTCGAACAAGTCATGCACAGGCAGGGCTGGCATTTCAGGCGGGACCGCGACGACGAAATGGCCGCGGAATATCGCGGCAAATGGTGCGACTACGGCATGCATTTCGCCTGGTCGACAGAAATCGACGCGATTCACTTCACGTGCGCCTTCGACATGCGAATCCCGAGCAACAAGAAGACAAGCGTGCACGACCTGCTGGCGATGGTGAACGATCATCTCTGGCTCGGACATTTCGGTATTTGGCAGAGTGAAGGCATGCCCATGTATCGGCACGCCGTCCTTCTGCGCGGTAACGGAATTACCATCGAACAGATCGAAGACCTGCTCGATGTCGCCGTCTTCGAATGTGAACGCTTCTACCCGGCGTTCCAGTATGTCATTTGGGGCGGCAAGAACGCGAACGAAGCCATTGCAGCATCGATGATCGATCCTGTCGGCGAGGCCTGATCCTCCATGGCCACGGCTATACTGTTGGTCGGCTGTGGCAAGATGGGCCGCGCCTTGCTCGAAGGATGGTTGGCCACCGGCACCGCCGCCACTGACGTCCATATCGTCGAACCAGGTTCGGTCGATCAGGAAGGCCTCCCCGCAGGCATTGGCCTTCATCAAAACATCGACGGCCTACCCGAGAACTATTCCCCCGATGTCGTTGTATTTGCCGTCAAACCGCAAATCATGGGCGAGGTTGCACCGGCCTATAAAAGATTTGCCGGCAACGCCGATACCGTTTTCCTCTCCATTGCCGCCGGACGCACCATCGGCTTTTTCGAAGGTGCCTTGGGAAGCGACGCCGCCATCGTTCGGGCAATGCCCAATACGCCTGCCGCCATCCGGCGCGGCATTACGGTGCTGTGCGCCAATTCGCATGTTGGAGAAGACGCCAAGAAAATCTGCGCCACGCTGTTGGACGCCGTCGGGGAAACCGCTTGGGTAGCCGAAGAATCCCTTCTCGACGCCGTTACCGCCGTTTCCGGCAGCGGCCCGGCTTATATATTCCTCTTAAGCGAAGCGATGGCCGCGGCCGGGATCAAGGTAGGCCTGCCGGCCGATATCGCGGAACGGCTCGCGCGTGCGACAGTCGCGGGCGCGGGTGAATTATTGCGCCAGTCTTCCGATTCAGCGGGCAAACTACGTCAAAACGTGACCAGCCCTGGCGGCACGACCGAAGCCGCCCTATCGGTCCTGATGGCCGGAGATGGGTTGATTCCATTGATGGAAAAGGCGATCAAGGCGGCGACCGATAGATCGCGGGAGTTGGCCGGCTGATCCGGAGCTAGCGGACGGTTCCGCCGGACCGCGTCAAATGATCGGCAAGCGACGGTTCCAGAATATCACGCAGCATATTCAGGGCTTTGGCTTCCAACTGGCGCACACGATCCTTGGAAAGATTCAATTCCTTGCCGAGCGAAGCAAACGTATGTTTCGCCTCTTCCAAGTAGCGGCGTTGGATAATGAAGCGCTCGCGATCCGGCAGGGCGTCGAGCGCGCGCGCGATCACATCCTGCAAACGCCGCTGTTCCCGCACCTCCGACAAGCGCTCCTCGGGCGTCGGTTCGGAACTTTCCAACGCCTCAAGCCACGAGCCGGTACTTTCATCGTCCAGACTTGACGGCAGCGGTGCATTCAACGATTGATCCCGCGCCGAAATCCGGTTCGCCAAGTTGGCGACGTCGGACGCCGTCGTGCCAAACCGCTCGGCGAGCTTGCTCAAGAATTCCTCACTGAGCTGATCGGCATTGCCGATCAGCTCTGCCGTCCTTTTCCGCAACTGCAGGAATAGCGATTTCTGAGCCGACGTGGTGCTCAAACGAACGAGAGACCAAGACCGCACCACATGATCCTGTATCGCGGCCCGGATGGACCACACGGCATAGCTCGCCAGACGCACGTCCCGCTCCGGGTTGAAGCGCCGGACTGCTTGGATCAGGCCGATCATCCCCTCCTGCACGAGATCGCTCATCGGGATTCCCGATTGGCGGTAGCCCTTCGCGATTTTGAAAACGAACCGGATATGACTGGTGACCAGACGATTGAGGGCAGCCTTGTCACCGGACTCGGCGCGGCGCGCAAGCTCGCGCTCCTCTTCCCGAGCCAAAGGCCGGGTCAGGTTATTGGGATCCCGTCGTTTACCGGTCAATGAGGACACGATTTCCCACTCAAGATATCCGCCTCAAACATGCCGCGATCATACGGCCAACTGTTCCCAATCCCTAGGGGAAATACGGGCTTCAGCATGGCAAATTTCGGTGTTTGGGCCAAAAATCCAACATCAAAGTTGATCTACATGCTCATTTGGTAACCGCCGCAAGCGATGCTACCCTATCCTCCCGGTATTTTTTCATCGTCGGAGACACAAAAAAAGAGAACGGGAGCGTTGAATGGCGAAACGACCAGATCCTACCGCCCGAATCGTCGACTCCACGCTGAAGCTGGCCGCCGATCACCGCTGGCGAGACATCTCCTTGGAGGATATCGCGGCCAAGGCCAAAATTCCGATGGCCGGCCTTTACGACCACTTCCGATGCAAGCAGGCGATCTTGTCGGCGTTCAATACGCAGATCGATCGCCAGATGCTGACCGATGACGAAGGTCAGTCGACGGACGAAACCGTCCGGGATCGCCTCTTCGAGGTTCTGATGCGGCGTTTCGACGCCATGCAGCCCCACCGCGAGGCAATTGGATCTATTCTACGCGATACGGTCATCGTTGATCCAATAGCGAGCCTCATAGGCTTGGCCGATCTTAAACGGTCGATGGCGTGGGCCCTGGAGGCGGCGGGGGTTTCCTCCGCCGGGCCAGTCGGGCATCTCCGTGCGAAAGTGCTGGGCGCAATCTATCTCAGCGTCGTGAGGGCTTGGCTGGTGGACGATAGTGACGATCTATCCAAGACGATGGCGGCACTCGACCGGGGCCTCCAACGCGCCGAACAACTAAACGGCTTATGCCGGTTGCGGCGCCCGCGCGCGGAGCGTGCCGCAGCGCAAGAAAGCTGATACCGGGCCGCCGTTTCAATGTCTTCAGACCCGATTTCATTCGACGATTTTCTAAAAGTCGACATACGCGTCGGCCAAATTGTCGATGCACAACCCTTCCCCGAAGCCCGGCGGCCGGCGATTAAACTTTGGGTCGACTTCGGACCGGAAATCGGTGTCCGGAAGTCGTCGGCGCAAATAACGAAATACTACGAGCCGGAGAGTTTGATCGGACGCCAAGTTGTGGCCGTCGTCAATTTCCCGCCCAAACAAATCGGTCCAATCATGTCGGAATGTCTGGTGCTCGGTGTTCCCGATGAAGAGGGGGAAGTGGTGCTTCTCCGCCCTGACCACGATGTTCCCGGCGGCGGCCGGATGTTCTAGGCCTTCATCCAAGCCGGATCTAAACCGGCAACGTAACCTGGACCCGAAGGCCGCCCGCGGGCGCGGTCCCCAATTCAATATCGCCGCCATGCCCGCGTACCACATCCCGGGCAATCGCCATGCCTAAACCGACGCCACCGGTCACTTGGTTCCGCGATACATCGAGCCGATAGAATGGCTTAAAGACATCCTCACGCTTGTCTTCCGGGATACCCGGACCGTCATCATCGATCGTGATCTCGATCATGTCATCGCGTTGCCCCATCCGAACCGAGACGTGCTCTCCATAACGGGTCGCATTCTCGACGAGGTTGGTGATGCAACGTTTGACCGCATTCGCTTTGACCGGAACTTCGATACTCCCTTCGCTGTGCAGGTCGACGGCGGCGCCGTTGCGCCGCGCCTGTCCAACCACCTCCGCGACCAGTGCCGAAAGATCGGTTGGAACCGGTGTTTCGTCCCCTTCCCCGCGCGCAAACGCGAGATATCCCTCGAGCATATGTTCCATCTCGGCGACGTCTTCCTTGAGGTCCGCCGCCTCACTCGATTTGCCCAACATTTCCAATTGCAGTTTCATGCGCGTCAATGGCGTCCGCAAATCGTGCGACACGCCCGCCAGCATTTCCGTCCGCTGCATGATCTGACGTTGGATGCGATCGCGCATGGCGATGAAGGCTGCTGCGGCCCGGCGCACTTCCGCCGCACCTTCCGGTTTAAAATTAGGGGCATCCCGCCCCTTGCCGAAATCATCGGCGGCTGTTGCCAACCGCCGGATAGGTCGCACCTGATTGCGCATGAAAATGACGGCAACACCGAACAAGATCATCGCCGTGCCTACCGTCCACATAACGAAGATATACGTGGTCGAGCTGAACAAGCGCTTGCGGTTCGCGACAACCCTCAAGATCCCATCCTGCATCTGGATGGCGATCAGCACATGCCGATCAAATGCTTCGCTGTCGACAACAAGCGGCCGTCGCACCGCCTCTCCCAACGTGCGCGCCAGTGTTTGCTCAACCCGGCCCCCTGAACGCTCACTCGCCGTATTGGCCAATATCTCGTCAGGCCTGAACTCGGCTTGAAGCCCCATGGCGCCGGCAAATTGCCGGACCAAAAGAGCCTTCTGTTCAGCCGGCATTTCCGAGCGCATCAAATATGTAATCGCCGCCACATCGCCCGCTAAATTGCGTGCCAAACGCAGGCTGACCTTGTCCCAATGGCTTTCATAGAAAATCACCGCGGAGACAAGCTGCAGCAAAACGAGCGGCGCAACGATGATCATCAGCGAGCGGCCGAGCAGGCTACGGGGAAGGAAACGCTTAATCACTTGCACCTATCCATCGTCACGCCTCACTTCCTCATCGGCTTAATCGGGCCGGAGAACATACCCCTGCCCGCGAACGGTCTGCAGATAGCGCGGCAGTCTCGGATCGGTCTCGATCTTTTGCCGCAACCGGTTCACCTGAACGTCGATCGTCCGTTCAGTTCCAGCCCCCGAAAAACGGTGGGATAATTCCTCCCGACTCATGATGACCCCCGGATTCTCGGCGAGGATTTTCAGCAGACGTGTTTCGGTCGAGGTCAGGCGGATCAGCTTGGACCCTTGGCGCAGTTCCTCGCGTTGGTGGTCAAAAACAAAGTCCCCCAAACAGGTCTCATCCGGGGCCACTTCTTCCGGTAAACGCCGCAAGATATTTTTTATGCGGAGGACAAGTTCCCGCGGTTCGAACGGCTTGACGAGATAGTCGTCGACACCACCCTCCAATCCTTCGATACGATCTTCCGCTTCGCCCCGCGCCGTCAGCATCAAAATCGGCACTTTGCTCCTTGGGCGCAGCCATTCCGTGAACGCCAAACCGTCCTCGCCAGGCATCATGCGATCGAGAACGATGAGATCAAAGGTCAGTCCTTCTAGACGCTGCCGGGCGTCCTCGGCGCTTTCCGAGGCGGTCACCCGAAAACCGCTATCTGCCAGATATTTGCGCAAAAGTTCACGAAGCCGGGTATCGTCGTCGACAACGAGTATGTGCGCGGCATCAACCGTCATTCAATTTCCAAAACCTAACAGGCTGCGCGGAAACAAGCCCATCGCGACCGAACCAACACAATGGCTGAAACAATCTAGCCTACAATAGCCTTCAAACCCAAAAAGATACCGCTACCAGATTTTCGTGCCCGGGCCTTACAACTGCCATTATCCGGCAAGAGGCGGATGGCGGCTGATCATCCGCTGAAGCACGTCCATGAACCCATCGACCGCGTCGGGGCCGGCATCTTGGAAAGCACGCTCAAACCGCAAACGCTGATCCGCCGACAGCTCTTGTTCGAGCTTTCGTCCTTTTTCGGTCAGATAAAGATGCCGCTGCCGGCGGTCGTCGACCCCCTGTTGTTGTTCGACGAACCCTTCACGGATCAGTTGGCTCAGGACCCGGGAGAGACTTTGCTTGGTGATCTGTAAGATCTCCAACAACTGGCTGACGGTCATGGACGGGTACCGGCCCACGAAGAAAATCACCCGATGGTGCGCCCGCCCGAACCCATACGTCCTCAGAATTTCATCGGGCTGGGCGATGAAATCGCGGTAGGCGAAAAACAACCGCTCCATCCCCCGGCGCAATTCCTCCTCGCCGAAGCCGGAATCCCCGGTCTCCTGGGCCGGATCGTCTTTGCGTATTTTATCCACTTAAATTCCCAGAATAATATGTCAGTGTTGTTGACATATATGCCAGATATTGGTAGAAAGCGCAACATACTTTCGCACCTAGGGGACATACGGAAAGATAATTACATGGCTTCCAGCACATTCCATGACCGGGACGGATACATCTGGTACGACGGCGAGATGGTGGATTGGCGTGACGCCAAGCTCCACGTCCTGAGCCACGCACTTCACTATGCCTCGAGTGTCTTCGAGGGTGATCGCGTCTATGGCGGCAACATTTTCAAGCTGACCGAACACACCGAGCGGCTGTTCAATTCGGCCCGAATCCTAGGGTTCGAAATCCCCTACACGGTGGCAGAAATCGATGCGGCCTGTATCGAAACCTGCAAGGCCAACAACATCGTCGACGGCTATGTGCGGCCGGTTGCGTGGCGTGGCAGCGAAATGATGGGTGTGTCGGCACAAGAAACCAAAATTCATGTCGCCATCGCCGCATGGCCGTGGCCATCCTATTTCTCCCCCGAAGCCCGGATGAAAGGGATCAGGCTCAAGACCGCCAGCTGGCGGCGTCCCGCGCCCGACACCGCGCCGGTCCATGCCAAGGCCGCCGGTCTCTATATGATCTGCACCATTTCCAAGCACGCTGCAGAAGCGGAAGGCTATGAAGACGCGCTGATGCTCGACTGGCAAGGGCGCGTAGCCGAATGCACGGGTGCCAACATCTTTTTGGTGATGAAGGACGGCAAAATCCACACGCCGACCCCGGATTGTTTCCTCGACGGGATCACTCGGCGGACGGTGATCGAGCTTGCTCAAAAGCGCGGTTACGAAGTCGTCGAACGGCGCATCATGCCGGACGAGCTTCCGCTGGCGCAGGAAATCTTCGTGACGGGCACCGCCGCCGAGGTCACGCCGGTGGGCGCGATCGACAACTATACCTTTACGGTTGGCGACGTGACCAAAACGCTGATGGAGGACTACGACGCCCTCGTCGGCAAGAACAGCGCCGGTAAGGCGTCCGCCGCTTAGGCCCTCATGGACTATACGCACGACCGCCTGAAAACAGGATTCTGGGTTCAGGCGCTCGTGCGGCAATGCGATCTCGACGGAATTTCGGTTTTCGTCCGCCGCAAGGGTGACCCGGACGCGGGCGCGGTCCTTCTCATCATCGACAGGCTGAACGGGTCGCAGCGGATCTTGCGGCAGACGCGAACTCTCGACGGCGCCCTTGCCTGGAGCGAAGCCGGAACCGATGCGCTCGACGATATCCCTGCCTACATCGAACGTCAGGTGTCGTTCGATCCAGATCTTTGGGTTGTCGATATCGAAGATCCGGACGGTAAATTCCGTACCGACGCAAAAGTGATTTGAAGACGGGCGCTTTTCGCCCGATCATTCGCCCCTATGACAGCTGCAAAAGCAGCGACGGTCGTTGATCCACACCCAACCGGGCCCTAACCAGGGAGTGTAGAGATGTCGACGAACCAAATTCTGCGGGGACTCTGGATCGCCTTCCTGTTGGTAGCGCTCTGGCCGATTGCCGCGGTTCAAGCTCAGCAAAAAAATGCCCAGTACCCCTGCGGCCTTGGTTTCGTTCAACAAACTCCCCTGCTTCATAAAGCAGCGTGGGCGCAACCGAACGTCCCGACATTCCGACAGCTGGCGGACGCGGGCCACGCCGCCGTTCAGTTGACGTTCGTCGGTCATGCGACGTTCGAGATCTTATCCCCCGCCGGGGTGCGCGTGGTGACCGACTACAACGATTTCTACCGCGCCTCTAAACTGCCGCATATCGCGACGATGAACATCCAGCGGGGCAATCATTCGAGTTATTCCGTCGATCCGTCGGTCAAACATGTCCTCCGGGGATGGGACACGGGCACCGGTATTCCCCGGCACCACGTCACGCTCGAGGACGTGCGGGTTTACAACGTGCCCACCAACATCCTCGGCGGCGGCGGGCTCATTACCAACGACAGTTCCATTTTCGTGATCGACACCGCTGGCGTGTGCATCGCCCATATGGGGCATCTGCGGCATGTTCTCGATGACGAACGGCTCGCCCGCATGGGCCGCATCGACGTGCTGCTCATGCCCGTCGACCGCCAGGTTACCCAGAGCCTGGATGAAATCCTGTACAACGTGGAACGCATCAATCCGCGGCTGATCCTGCCCATGCATTATTACAGCCCCGAGATGGTTCAGAATTTCGTCGCCGCGCTCGGCGGTCGATATCCGGTCAAGGAGTTGACCTCCAGCCGTCTCGCGGTGACCCGGGCTTCCCTTCCCCAGAAAACGGAAATCTGGCTGATCAAGCCGGTCACCGGTTTCCTCGGCTTTGGCGGAGATTTGTGATCCGATGAAACCCTTATCAAAAACCCGCGCCGCCATCCTGTCGATTTTCCTGATTGCCGCCTTCGCGACCCCTCAAGAGGCGAGAAGCGCTGACCCAAAACCCGCGCCCTGCGGTGTCGGGTTCGTCCAGCAGTTTCAACCCCAATCTCTTTTTCAACGCGCCTCTTTGCGGCTTGCCGATGTGCCGGCCGGCCACGTGCGGGTGACCTTCATCGGCCACTCCACCTTCTTCATCGAGACATCGGGCGGTGCGTCGGTGGCAACGGATTACAACGGCTTCAACGTTCCGCCGACTATCCCGGATGCGGTGACCATGAACCGGTCGCACTCGACCCACTACACCGACGCCGTCGATCCGGCGATCAAACATGCCTTGACCGGCTGGGACCCCGACGGCGGCATCATCCGCCATCACGTGCAGATAAAGGATCTGCGCATCTATAACCTGCCCACAAATATCTTCGGCACGACCAACGGCAATTCCGTGTTCGTGTTCGAAGCCGGCGGCATTTGTCTCGCTCATCTCGGCCATCTCCACCACTACCTGAGCAAGGAAGAGATTGCGCAACTCGGCCGCATCGACGTCCTGTTCGTGCCCGCCGACGGGTCGGTGACGTTGAGCTACGAGGAAGCGATGTACATCATCGACCAGATCAAGCCGCGCCTGGTCATTCCCATGCACTATGGCAGCGGCGGCTTCGCCCAAGCCGTCGGGGCACGGTACCCGGTAAAGCAACAGGACGCCTCCACGGTCGTGCTGAACCGGGCAAGCCTGCCGATGTCCACCGAAGTGCTTATCCTCGGCGGCTATTTCTGACTATTAGAGAATTCCGCCCGGATATTTGAGGGCGTTCGTCGTCAACTCATCGGTGATGAAACTGAACGCATCATCTACGGAGTTTGTCTGAAAGATGGGCTCGAGGTCGGCGCGGTCTATGGTGCCGAAGTCCACCAACGCATCGAAATTGAGAACCTTGCTCCAGTAATCGGTCCCGAACAAAACGACCTTGATTTCTTTGGTGAGCTTGCCTGTCTGATCGAGGGTCAGCACCTCGAACAACTCGTCGAGTGTCCCGAAGCCGCCGGGAAAAACCACCAGTGCCTTTGCCAGATAGACGAACCAGAACTTGCGCATAAAGAAATAGTGGAATTCGAAACCAAGGTGCCGGGTGATGTAGGGGTTGCCCGCCTGTTCATGCGGCAGGGCTATATTGAGCCCGATGTTCAGTCCCTTGGCTTCCGACGCACCCCGGTTGGCGGCCTCCATAATGCCGGGCCCGCCGCCCGTGCACACCACGAAACGCCGGCCCTTCTCATCGAGATCCTTGGACCATTGGGTCAGCCGCTTCGACAGTTCCCGCGCGTCTTCATAATAACGGGACAGCTCCAACGCCTTTTCCGCAGCCTCGACGCCGGCACCCGTTTTCTTGGCTTCCCGCAGCGCGGCTTGTGCCTGGCGCCGCGATAGGGTGCGCGCGGAACCGAAGAAGACGATGGTGTCGCGCACGTCGAAATGCTCAAAGCGCGCTTGCGGTTCGATATATTCCGACTGAAGCCGCAACGGACGCGCGTCGGGACTGTCCATAAATTTCTGATTGCGGTAGGCCAGTACCGGCCCATGGTCCATTTTCGTGCGGTCTGATTTGCTCATAACCGACCTTCTGCAATTGGTCCTGCTCTCAATATGGGGAGCGATTTACTCCGCTGCACGGTCGGGATCGGTACGCCAGCGCGCCGCGGCGGCATCGTCGGACTCGCGTGCCTCGACCCAACGCGTACCACCGTCCGTTTCCTCCCGCTTCCAGAACGGCGCCTGGGTTTTCAGCCAATCGATCAGGAAGGAACAGGCCTCGATGGCCGCCTGGCGGTGCGCGGAGGCGGCGGCGACCAGAACGATACGGTCACACGGCTCCAACCGGCCATAGCGGTGAATGATCAGCGTTGCCTCCAAAGGCCAGCGCTCCCGGGCCTCGGCCTCGATTTTCGCGAGCTGTTTCTCGGTCATGCCGGGGTAGTGCTCAAGCGTCATCGCCCCCACCGTTGCATCGCCGGCAACGTCACGAACCAACCCGACAAAGGAACAAACACCGCCGACCTTGGGATTGCCCGCACTCAGCTTTTCAAGTTCGGCACCAACGTCGAAATCTTCGCGCTGCACCCGGATCATCGAATTATCCTCCGGTCACCGGTGGAAAGAAGGCGATCTCGTCACTTGCCGAAACGGGATGATCGAGTTGCGCATATTCCTGATTCACCGCGACCCGAAACATCGACATATCGGCAAGCGCCGCCGCATGGGTTTCGTCTTGTTCGCGCAGCCAATCGATCAGCGCCTGCACGTTACCGACCTCGGACGGCAGAGCGATATCCTCCTGGCCGGTTCCGACTTTATCTCTAAGCGACGCGAAATACAGAATTCTCAACGCATGACCTCGCTAAACGGTAGAAAATCCACCAACTGCCCTTTTTTTACCTCGAGGCAATCCTCGGGCAACTCCACCAATCCATCCGATTGTACCATGGAAGTCAGAATGCCCGAGCCTTCCTCCGGATATTTCACGGCCGTCAGCCTGCCGTCGCCGTCCGGTTCCAAGCGGGCACGGAGCCATTCCCGGCGCCCCGCCTTCTTGCGGAGTTCGAACTGGGCCGGCACCTTGAACAAGGCCGGACCGGTGGCGTCGCTCCCCGAGAGCCGCATGATAATGGGCCGTGCGATCAGCAGGAAGGTGACCATGGTTGCGACGGGATTGCCCGGCAATCCGATAAACGGCGTTTCCCGATCATCCTTTGTGATCACACCCAGCGCGATCGGCCGCCCCGGCTTGATGGCGAGGTTCCAGAAGTTCACCGCCCCCAATTCCTGGATCGCCGACTTGATATGATCCTCGTCTCCCATGGACACACCGCCGGAGGTGATCACCAGATCATGAGACCCCGCCGCCGCCGCGATGCCATCGCGGACAGCCTCGAACCGGTCGGGAAAAATACCCAAATCTGTGACCTCGCAACCGAGCCCGTCGAGCATGCTCAACAGCGTGTAGCGGTTGATGTCGTAGATGCAGCCGTCATCCAACGTCTGGCCCGGATCGCGCACTTCATCGCCGGTCGAGAAGACGGCAACCTTGAGACGCCGAAAAACCGGCAACCGGTCGAAGCCGAGGGAAGCGGCCATACCGACTTCTTGAGGCCGCAGACGCGTACCGCGTTCCAGGATCTTGTCGCCTACCTGCACGTCCTCGCCCGCCCGGCGCAGATTGGCGCCGCGTTTAAGACCGGCTGGCAAGGAAACCGTTGAACCGTCGCTCTCACAATCTTCGAGCATGAATATCGTGTCAGGCCCTGAAGGCACGGGCGCCCCAGTGAAGATGCGATAGGCCTTGCCCGGTTCCGCCGCCTTGCCGAGCGGATGTCCCGCGGCAATGGTCTCGGCAACCGGTAAACTGGTTGTCTCTCCTTCGATCAGATCGTCGAAACGGACGGCGTAGCCGTCGACCGCCGCATTGTCCGCGGGCGGCACCGTTCGGGAGGAAATCATGTTTTCAGCGAGGATGCGGCCGGCTGCGGCACGGGTGGCGACCTGTTCGACGCCGACAATCGGTACGAGCTTCTCCGAAAACTGCGCCATCGCTTCGGCAACGGTCATACGAACGCCCGATGCGGTGAAACAGTCGTTCAGAGACGGTGTCGTCATCCGCACACCTGCCTGTCAGGCTGCTTGGCGGTTGAGATGATCGAGAATGAAACGGGCAACGGACGCCGGATCATTGATGTCCAATACCGGCACGGGAACCGATGGCAAGGGTTCATCACTGGCAACAGCGATGATGTGCGGGTCGGCGGGCTGCAACAGCGGCTTTCCGACCGACTTCCGGTAGACCTCGATTTTTGCATGGGCATGAGACTTGAAGCCCTCGACAACGAGAATGTCCACCGGGGTCATTTTCTCGACGAGTTGTTCCAGCGGCACCTCGCCCTCGTCACGTAACTCGTGCATCAAGGCCCACCGGCTGCCGGTACAGATCATCACCTCGGTGGCGCCCGCTTCGCGATGGCGAAAGCTGTCCTTTCCCGGCTTGTCGATGTCGAAGTTCTTGTGCGCGTGCTTCAGCGTCGAAACCGTATGGCCGCGCGCGATCAGTTCCGGCAGCAATCCGGCGATCAGGGTTGTCTTGCCGCTTCCGCTCCACCCGACAATACCGATCAACTGCATGCTCTTCTTGGCTCCCATGTCTTCCGGTCAGGACCCGGACCCCGGCTCGCCCGTGGCAGAGGAACCGGTCCCTGAAGTCGTATCTATGTGCCGCAACCCCGCACGCAAGTAGTCGTACCCGGTGATCAGCGTCAGCAACGCCGCGCCCCATAGGCCGATCACGCCAATATCCGTCGTCGACAAGGGCCCAAAATCGGGGCCCGCGGCATCGACGATCAGAAACCCTAGGGCCAGAATCTGCAAGGTCGTCTTCCAACGGGCAAGCCGGGTTACGGGCATGCCGACATCGACACCTGCAAGGAATTCGCGGAGCCCAGAGACGAGAATTTCCCGGCACAAAATCACCACGGCGGGCAACACCGCGAGACCCGGAATGCGGCCGGTCGCGACCAGCATCAACAGGAGAGCGGACACCAACAACTTATCGGCGATAGGATCGAGAAACGTGCCCAACCGGGACTGTTGCGACCAGGCACGCGCCACATAGCCGTCGAGAAAATCCGTAATCCCGGCAAACGCGAGAATGCCAAGGCCCAGCCAATTACCGAGCGGCGAATCGAGATAAAACGTCCCGACAAGCAAGGGGATCGCGAAAATACGCGATAAGGTGAGAAGGTTTGGCAATTGGGTCAGCATTATTTCTTATCTCTCACCGATTGGTTTCCCCGCCACCGGTTAGGTGCTGCACTTTCACCTGGGGGCCTATTCTTCAGCGTGGAACCAGGCATAGATGCGGGCGGCCATGGCTTGGCTGATCCCCTCCACCGCCTCCAGGTCCGCGAGCCCCGCTTCGGCGACCGCCTTGGCCGATCCGAAGTGGTGTAGCAGCGCACGTTTCCGTGCACCACCGATCCCCTGAATATCATCGAGCGGCGACCGCTCGATATCCCGTGATCGGCGGGTCCGGTGACTGCCGATGGCGAAGCGATGGGCTTCGTCGCGAAGCCGCTGCAGAAAATATAGAACCGGGTCCTTGCTGTCCAAGCGAAACGGCCTCCGGCCCGGTAGGAAAAACTGCTCCTGTCCGGCATTGCGATCCGGGCCCTTGGCAATGGAGGCAATCGCCACGTCAGTCAGCCCCAATTCCTCGAATGTCTGGAGCGCCGCGCTGAGCTGCCCGGCGCCGCCATCGATCAGAACTAGATCCGGCCACTGCCCCTCGGCCCGCTCCGGGTCCTCCTTCATGACCCGGGAGAACCGGCGCGCCAGCACCTCGCGCATCATGGCATAGTCGTCGCCATCCGCCATGTCGATGGCGGCCCCCTTGGCATCCACCTGCTTTATGTTGAACTTGCGATAAGCGCCTTTCATGAAGCCCTCAGGTCCGGCGACGATCATCGCGCCGACCGCATTGCTGCCTGAAATATGACTGTTGTCGTATACCTCAATACGCTCCGGCGGCGCGTCGAGCTCAAAAAGCTCGCCAACACCTTCCAACAACTGCCGATGAGTCGCGCTTTCCGCCAAACGACGGCCGAGGGCACGCTCGGCGTTGTCGACGGCCAAGTCGACGACTTTCTTCTTGTCGCCGCGACGCGGCACCTCGAGCTTTACCCGCACCCCGGCCCGATCGGACAGCGCATCCGTCAACACCACCTTCTCATCGACCCGGTGACTCAACAGGATTAGTCGTGGCGGCACCTTGTTGGCATAGAACTGCCCGAGAAACGCCTCGATGATCTGCCCGACCGTCGCGTCGGTCCCGTGTGAGGGGTAATAGGCGCGGTTCCCATAGTTATAGCCGGCCCGGATGAAAAAGACTTGGATGCAGGTCTGACCAGCCGATTGATGCAGCGCCACGACATCCGCATCCTCGACACCGGTGGCGTGAATGTCTTGGCGCGCCTGAACACTGGTCATCGCCCGGATACGGTCGCGTAGCGCGGCTGCTTTCTCGAATTCAAGAGCATCACTCGCGGCCTGCATCTGGTCAGCGAGGTGGCGTTGTATTTCAGCCGACCGGCCCGTTAAGAAAGCCCGCGCCTGATCCACCAGGGCCGCGTACTCCTCTTTGGAGACATGCCCAACACAGGGCGCCGCGCACCGCTTGATTTGATAGAGCAAACAGGGCCTGCTGCGAGCCGCAAACACCGAATCTGTACAGGTGCGTAGAAGAAACGCCCGCTGCATGACATGCAGGGACTGATTGACCGCACCGGCCGACGCAAACGGACCGAAGTATTCCCCCTTCCGCTTGCGCGCACCGCGATGTTTGAGGACCTGCGGAAAATCGTGGTCGCCCGTGATCAGGATCGAGGGGAACGACTTATCGTCCCGCAGCAGGATGTTGTAGCGGGGCGCCAACCGTTTGATCAGATTGGCCTCGAGCAATAACGCTTCCGCTTCCGTATGGGTGGAGACGAACTCCATCGCCTCCGTCCGGGCGATCATGCGGCGAATACGGATAGACTGCCGTGCCAGGTTGGCGTAACTCGTGACCCGCTTCTTAAGGTTCTTCGCCTTGCCGACATAGAGGACGTCACCGGCGCCGGTCAACATACGGTAGACGCCGGGTGTCGTCGGGATCGTGGCCAAGTAGGACTTGATGACCTCGACACCCGTTAGGGCTGTATTCTTTTCGTCGGGTAAGCGGTTGTCGCCGCTACCGTTTTCCTGATTCATGGTTCTGCATACTGCTTGCCGCTGCGAATGCTGTCGCGGCGGACCTCATTTCTTCATTGTAGCAAATATAGTCCGGCCGATGTCGGCCCTTCCGAATCGGGCGGAAAATGATATCCACCAAAGCTGTGAATAACCCTGTTGATAACCCACCGAATGGAACGGCTAACCGAGACTTCCTGCCGCTTTCCTAAAATGCACACGAATTAGGCACATTCGATAAGGTATTATAAATAAAAGATTATTCCCAACAATGAGATGACATTGTGGTGACAGGCCGGCGAAATATCAAAATATGGTTATTTCGGTAAATACGTACTCGCCTGTGCAAAACTTCTCTTGCCAAACGCAAAAATGACGCGAATGCAATGACTTGGCCCGAGGACCGGGCGAGACGTCAAAGCCGGCTTCGCCGTTCGATTTCAACACCAACGCTGGTGGCATCCGGAAACACGTCCAGCTTCTCGACCCGCACTCGGGCAACGCGAACCCGGTGATCGGACAAGCACATTTCTGCGATTTGCTCGGCCAAGGTCTCGACGAGGTTGACGTGGCCCTGCCCTACCAACTGGCGGACGCCTTTCACAACGTCTTCGTAGCAAACGACATCATCCAGTTCGTCGGAACGGTGACCGCCCCCTTCCGACACGGCAAGATCCAAGTTGACGCGGATCCGCTGGTGCTTCTTTTGCTCATGCCGGTGAACGCCGATAAGGCATTCGAGCACCAAATCCCGCACGAACACGTGCCGCACCGCCGATTCGGCATCGGCGATCCTGAACGGGTGAACGACATTTCTATCCAATGCTGTCATGAAGTCTCTGAATCTCTATGGACGTATCGCCGCCGGCTGATCCGCCAAAACCTGGCTATTCCTCGGCCAAGTCGGCGCCCTTGGAGGTCGCCCACCCGAGGTGCTGGCCAGAATCCAGGGCTATCATTTGCCCGGTCATGGACGGTGACGCAAGGACAAAGCGTACGGCCCCACAGATTTCCCCGACGGAGACCTGGCGCCGTAAGGGTGTCCCCTCATATTGGCGCCTGAATTGGGCCTCGTCCTGACGTGGCGACGGCAGGGTCGGGCCCGGCCCGATGCCGTTGACCCGAATGGCCGGGGCCAACGCCAGGGCCAGGGTTTGGGTCAAGGTCCAGAGCCCGGCCTTGCTGAGCGTATAGGAGACGAAATGCGGGGTCAGGTTCCACACCCGCTGATCCAGGATATTGATGATGTTGCCGCCCCCCCCCTGAGGAAGCTGGCGGGCAACAGCCTGCGACAGGACAAATGGCGCCCGTAAATTCGTCTCCATATGCCGGTCCCAGGACTCGCGGGTCGCATCTTCCACCTCGTCGCGTTCGAAGGTGGAGGCATTGTTGATCAAGCAGGTGACCGGTCCAAGGCCGCCGGCAACGGCGGGGATAAGCGTATCAACCGACGCCTCGTCCATCAGATCGGCCGCCACCGCCATCGCCGTTCCGCCGTCATCGCGTATCTCGGCGACAAGGCTCTCGGCCTCGTCCTTGGATGTCCAGTAATGCGCGGCGACGGCCCAGCCCGCTTTGGCAAGATCGCGCGCAATCCCGCGGCCGATCCTATGCGCCGCGCCGGTAATCAGAACAACGCCGGAGCTATCTTTTGTCATGGGCGCACAATGAGCAAAGCCGTCACATGGTGCAAGTCAAAGCGACACATGGATTAGGCCCCGCTGGGATTAGGCCGGTAGGATTCGATCGATGCCCAGCCCGAGGGCAACCATATAAACGACATATAGAGCAACCATGGCACTGGCGGCGATCCGGCCAATCGCCTGCTTGCTGGTCACCATGAACGGCATCAGGATCAACGTTGCGATCACCATCATCCAAACGTCGAATGAGATGACCCGTTCCGGAACTTCGAGGGGGGTGAGAACTGACACCACCCCAACCACACCGAGGACATTGAACAGATTGCTGCCGACGACATTCCCCAAGGCAACGTCTGAATGACCGCGATAGGCAGCCACCGCGGATGCCGCCAGTTCGGGCAGCGAGGTGCCGATGGCGATAATCGACAAACCGATAACGGCGTCGCTGACGCCAAACGCCTGAGCGGTGGCGACGGCGCCCCGCACCAAGAGTTCGGACCCGAACAGCAACCCGCCGAGACCGCCCGCAAACATCACCATGGCCAACACCATGGATTGCGGCAGTCCACCGAGTTCCTCGACCTCCTCTACGTGAAGTTCGCCGATATCGTCCTTGCCCGACAATTCGCGCCGAAAGGAATGCCACAGAAACAGACCGAACGCGGCCAACAGGGCGATGCCCGCCCATAAATCGATGACACCGCGAAAGGTCAAAACCGAAAACACCAGCGTACCGCCCAGGAGCACGAGAGCATCACGGATCAGCCCCTTGGTCGCACAAGCAATGGGGGTGATCATGCCGCTGATACCCAAGATCAAGAGAATGTTGGCAATATTGCTGCCGACGAGATTGCCGATGGACAGGCCGGGCGCCCCGGAAAATGCGGCGTTCAGCGACACGACAAGCTCGGGCGCGGAGGTTCCGAAAGCGACGACGGTCATGCCAATGACCATGGTCGAAACGCCAAGGCGCTGGGCCATGCCAACCGCGCCCCGAACCATAATTTCCGCGCCGCCGACCAGCAGGACGAAACCGCCAACAATCTGGAGATATATCATAGCCGAGAGCAGTCCTAGACAGGCAGCGGTTAAACCTTCGATAAGGAGAATAGCCGGGTTGCGGTATGCCGCACTATGAGAGAACCGAAACGAAAATCAACGCCAAATACATGAGGACAACGATACCCGCCGGAAATTTCCGTCTCAAAGCGGATCGATGTCACCCATCGCGTGACGAGAGGTTGTTTCCTTTTGAAACGCGGCAAAAGTCCCGGCGTCGATGGCGGCGCGCATCCCGGCCATCAGGTCCTGATAATACTGAATGTTGTGCCACGTCATCAGCATGGCACCGAGAATCTCTCCGGCTTTGACCAGGTGGTGGAGATAGGCGCGGCTGTAATCGCGGCACGCCGGGCAGGCACACGCGTCGTCCAGAGGACGTGGGTCTTCGGCATGGCGCGCATTGCGGATATTGACCTCGCCGCGCCGCACGAAGGCCTGCCCCGTGCGTCCCGACCGGGTGGGAAGAACGCAATCGAACATGTCGATGCCTCGCGCGACGGCGCCGACCAAATCGTCGGGACGGCCGACCCCCATTAAATAGCGGGGCCGATCCGCCGGCAAATGCGGAACCGTCACATCCAGGGTCTCGAACATCGCCTGTTGCCCCTCGCCGACGGCGAGACCACCGACCGCATACCCGTCGAAACCCAACGCCACCAACCCCTGCGCGGAGCGAGCACGCAAATCCGGGCGGGTGCCGCCCTGAACGATCCCGAACAGACCGTAGCCGTCCCGGGACACGAACGCCGTCTTGCTCCGTTCTGCCCATCGCATGGAAAGTTCCACCGATGCCGCCAACCGCTTCGCGTCCGCCGGCAAGGCCACGCATTCGTCGAGTACCATGCTGATGTCGGCATCCAGCATGCGCTGGATATCCACTGAGGTCTCGGGCGTTAGACTGTGTCGGCTGCCGTCGATATGCGATTGGAAGGTCACACCCTTTTCTTCGATCTTGCGCAATTTGGCCAATGACATGACCTGAAAGCCGCCGGAATCGGTGAGGATCGGTCCCGGCCAATTCATGAAGCGGTGCAAGCCGCCCAAGGCCTCAATCCGTTTCGCACCGGGACGCAGCATGAGGTGATAGGTATTGCCGAGGATCATCTGTGCCCCCGTGCTCGCCACGGCCTCGGGCGTCATCGCCTTGACGGTCGCCGCCGTCCCGACGGGCATGAAGGCGGGTGTCTCAACGACGCCATGGGCGGTCGTGATCCTCCCCCGGCGGGCGCTGCCATCCGTCGTGAGCAGTTCAAAACCGGTGCCGCTCATGCGTTCTCCGCCGGGTCAAGAAGACAGCAGTCGCCATAGGAATAGAACCGGTAGCGTTGCGCAATCGCGTGCCGGTACGCGGCTTTCATCCGATCGATGCCGGCAAACGCGCAGACCAGCATGAACAACGTCGAACGGGGAAGATGGAAATTGGTCAACATGACGTCGACCGCCTTGAAACTAAATCCGGGCGTAATGAAGATCGCAGTATCGCCCACAAAGGGCATGATTTCCCCTGTGGGCGCGGCCGCCGTTTCCAAAAGACGCACGACCGTGGTGCCGACGGCAACGATACGGCGCCCGGCCGCCTTGGCATCCCGCAGACGCGCCGCCGTGGCTGCGTCGATTTCCCCGAATTCCGCATGCATGACGTGATCTTCCACACGGTCCGCCTTGACCGGCAGAAAGGTGCCTGCGCCGACATGCAAGGTCAACGTCGCGGTCTCGATCCCTGCGGCCTTCAAAGCCTCCATCAGATCAGGGGTGAAATGCAGTCCCGCCGTCGGCGCCGCAACGGCACCGTCCCGGGCGGCAAACATCGTCTGATAGTCTTGCCGGTCCTGGGCGTTGCCCTCGGACGGCCGCTTGATGTAGGGAGGCAGCGGCATCCGCCCGTATCGGTGAAGCGCCTCGAACAAGGCGGCGGTGTTCAAACCGAAATCCAAGACCACCTCTCCGCCATCCCGCTTTTCGATAACCTGCGCGCACAGATCATCCGAGAACGAAATTTCGTCATTCGCGCGCAATCGTTTAGCCGGGCGGGCAAAGGCGGCCCAGCGGCCGCCCTCGAGCGCCTTGTGCAACGTTACCTCCACCCGCGCCTCACCCCGTTCTCCGGTAAGCCGCGCCGGAATAACCCGGGTATCGTTGAATACCATTAGGTCGCCGGGCCGCAGGAGTCCCGGCAGATCGGAAACGTGATGATCCTCCAACCGGGATCCAACGTGCAACAGGCGCGCGGCTTCGCGGGGCACCGCAGGTGATTGCGCGATGAGGTCGGCCGGCAGGTCGAAATCGAAGGCATCAACCTTCATGAATGAATGGTCCTCGACGGGTTTTCCCTAGCGGGTATCCAGGGGTATGGCGCGGCGGCCGGCGCGGACCCTACAGCATCCGGTCGGAAAGCTGAACCTTTTGCGTTTACGTTGCATTCAGGGGCTAGGTTTCCAGGGGTTGTGGGACTATCTTCATGAGTATGAGACCCCTCAACCGATACGGCCCGATATCGTGATCGACGAAATCTACAATGTCGATGTTCTGCGCCTTGCCGCGAATATTTCGCGGATCGACCCGATCGACCGGCCCGACGCCCATGCCGAGCTGTGGAGCCCCGTTTGCGGGAGCAGCATAGCCGTCGACATTAAATTAAAAGACGGACGGATCAGCGATTTTGCCCAGCATATCAAAGCATGCGCCCTGGGACAGGCGGCGGCGTCCGTACTGGCACAGCACGTTATCGGCCATGATCTAGCGGAACTGGAAAAGTTGCGCGACCAAATGGCCGCCATGTTGAAAGGCGACGGTCCACCGCCGGGCGGCGACTGGCAAGCGCTGTCGGCACTGGCCCCGGCCAGGGCGGCGACGTCGCGCCATGGCGCCATCCTGCTTCCGTTCGACGCAGTAATTGCCGCAATAAAGTCGGCATTAGTAGAAACAGCGACAAGGGATGCATAGGGGAGACAATTGAAGCCGGTGTCTGAACTCTAGCCCTAACGGAAGTTTCCCATGCACGGGTCCGATGTCTTGATTAATGCGCTGGTCTTCCTGGCCGCTGCCGTTGTCATCGTACCCCTTTTGAAAATGCTCAAGTCGAGCCCCGTTCTCGGATATCTGGCGGCAGGGGTTTTAATCGGCCCATATGGGCTCGGTTTTTTCGCGAATGCGGACGCGCCCAATACCCTGGCCGAGCTGGGGGTGGTGTTCCTCCTATTCACCATCGGGCTCGAACTGTCCCTTGGCCGGCTACGACAATTGGGCCGATTGGTCTTCGGCCTCGGCACCCTCCAAGTGTCCGTCACCGGCGTCGTGATCGGTGCGGTCGCTCTGTTGCTGGGCACGGACATCAATGCCGCCATCGTCGTCGGCGCCGGTCTCGCCCTGTCGTCCACCGCCTTCGTCCTTCAGCTTCTGTCCGAACGGGGTGAGCGTACGACGCCCTTCGGGCAAATCGCATTTGCGGTGCTGCTGTTTCAGGACCTCGTCATCGTCCCGCTTCTTATCCTTGTCCCGCTGCTCGGCGCCGAGGGCGCCACGCTGTTTACCTCTTTGGCGACGGCGATCCTGAAGGCGGGCGCCGCCATCGTCGCGGTCATCGTTGCAGGCCGTCTGGTTCTTCGGCCCGCCTACCGGTTCATTGCGGGAACCGGGGGATCCGAATTGTTCGTCGCGGCTACTCTCCTCGTCGTGCTCGGGACGAGTTGGCTCCTGTCCTTGGCCGGTCTCTCGATGGCATTGGGGGCCTTCCTGGCCGGCCTGCTGCTTGCCGAGACCGAGTACCGCCATCAGGTAGAAGCCGACATCCGGCCTTTCCGCGGGCTCCTGCTTGGGCTGTTCTTTATGACCATCGGCTTGTCCGTCAACATCGCGCTCGTCGCCGACGAGATCGTTCGCGTCCTTTTGCTGGTCGCCGCGCTGCTGATCGGCAAATCCGTGCTTATCGCCCTCTTGTGCTGGGCCATCCGCCTCCCCTTCGGCACGTCGGCCCGTGTCGGCTTGCTGCTGAGCCAAGGCGGCGAGTTCGGGTTCCTCCTGTTTGGCGTCGCCATGACCGCCGGTGTTATCCCCGAGCGCCTCGGCGCCATTCTGCTCGCCACGGTGACAATCAGCATGGCGGCTACGCCGCTGATGGCCTGGCTCGGTGACAAGGTTTCCCATGTCCTCAACCCACCGATCCGCCGGGATCTGACCCGAATCGAAGCAGTGAGCACGGAGCTTACCGATCATGTCGTCATTATCGGGTTCGGCCGCGTCGGCCAGACGATCGGGATGATCCTGTCGGCTTGCGGCATCCCCCACCTTGCCCTCGACCGGGACCAGAAATTGATCGCCGAATGCCGGTATCGGGAGACTCCGGTGTTCTATGGCGACGCCACCGATATCGCAGTCCTTTCCGCCGCCGGCGTCGGGCGCGCGCGGGCCGCCGTGGTCACGGTCGATCAGGCGCAAGCGACGAGCCTCACCGTCGCCGCCTTGCGGGAAAGTTTCCCAGATCTGGAGATCATTGTGCGGGCGCGCGACCTGGCACACGTGCTCCATCTGGAACGCCTGGGCGCCTCCGCTGTCGTGCCCGACACCGTCGAGGCCAGTCTGCAATTGGGCGGTCTTGTCCTGCGGTCGACCGGTATCAACGCCGAAGACATTTCCGATCTTTTGGACGATTTTCGGGAAGACGATTACGCGCGACTCGGTGAGGTGGTGGATGACGACGGCGCTGCCACGAAATCAAGGCCCGCTTCATCCGGCTCCTAACCCGGCGGCGCGGGAGTCGGCCGATCGATCGCCAGCGGCAGTTCGAACCAGAAGGAACTGCCGACACCCTCCTCGCTCTCGAAACCGATGCGGCCGTCCAGATGTTCGACGATTTGCTTCGAGATGCTGAGTCCGATCCCGGTCCCCTCGATCTGTCCCGCCTCACGGCCTAAGCGATTGAACGGAACGAAGACTTGCGATTGTTGATCCTTACCGATCCCAAAACCGGTATCGATCACGTCCACCCGCAACCTGTCCGGTTGCACGACCGCCGCTTCGAGCGTGACCGTTCCGCCACTGCGGTTATATTTAACGGCATTGCTCAATAGGTTGAGCAAGACTTGACGGAACCTGCGGGGGTCGGTCCGAAGAACGGGAAGGTTTTGGCCCGATGCCTGATCGATAACCGTGACGCTTTTTTCGCGCGCGCGCTCCTCGACCATTGCCAGACAGTCCCTGATCGCACCCGAGAGATCGACGTCCTCGACCGAAACCGAAACCTTCCCCGCCTCGATCTTGGAAAGCTCCAAAATCTGGTCGATCAACTCGTGAAGATGCTGACCGCTTTTGATCACGTAGCTGACATACTCTTCCTGCCTGGGGGACAGGATTTCGCCCGGACACCCCTGCAAGAGTTCCCCAAAGCCGATAACGGCATTCAACGGCGTTCTCAACTCGTGGCTCATGCTCGACAGGAACTCGGACTTCGCCCGGTTCGCCATCTCAGCTTCCTGTTGCTGTTTCTTCAACTCCGTCACGTCGAAGTAGAAGGCGATTGTGCTACCGTCGGCGAGCCTCTGTTGTTTCACCTTGAGCCACCGTTCGCCGGCGAGCTTGATCTCCTGTTCACTCGATGTCCATTTACGCGAGTCCAATTGCTCGGCCACCCATGCCGCCTCGCGGCCACGCGCGCTTTCCACCTCGTCGCCATAGGCAACGGCCCAGATGTATTCCTCGAACGAGGTTCCGGGAATCAGCAGGCGTTCGGAATCCGGCCGGAGTTGCCGGAAATAGTTGTTGCACACGACGAAATGGTCGTCGGCATCCCACAATGTGAAACCGGCGTTGAGGCTTTCCATCGCCCAAAAGAAGCGCTTACGCGTGCTGTCCGCTTCCATTTGCGCTTCGACTTCCATCGTCACGTCGCTGGTCGATCCACGGTAGCCGACAAATTCCCCATCATCATCGAAGACGGGAATGCAGGAAACACGCGCGTAGCTGAGACTGCCCGCACCATGGGCGCGCGTAAAAATAAAGTCCGAGGCCGGTTTATGAGCCTCCATCAACCGGCGTAATCGCCCCACCTCACCCCGCCGGTCACTACCGACCAGGGCCTCCCAATAGACCTTCCCGACAAGGCGCTCGGAGGGAACCGTCAGCAGCTTCTTGGGCGGTGACACGTAGGTAAATCGAAAATCGCGGTCGAGTTCCCAGAAACGGTCCGCCGCGGTCGTCGCGAAATCCTTGAACCGTTGTTCGCTTTCCTTGAGCGCGTCCGCTGCCTGCTTGCGCTCGGTGATATCGTGATAGGTGCCCAAGACGCCAATCACCTCGCCCTCGAGACTCAGCAACGGCACCTTGGTCGTTTCCACCCAGACTGTCTCCTCGCCGGCTGTGATGTGGGGCTCTTCATAACGCAGCATGGGCCGCTGGCCCGCCATGGCCGCGCGGTCGTCGGACCGGAAACGCTCGGCCAACTCCGCCCAGGGCATCTGGTCGTCGGTGAGACCGATGATCTGATCGGGACTGTCGAAGCCGGCATCTTCCGCGAAGGCTTGGTTACATCCCGCATAAACCAAATCCTTATCCTTCCAGAACACCCGCGCCGGTATGGTGTTCAAGACGGCATTCAGCAACCGATTGGTTTCCAGTAGAGCGGGAGCGGATTTCCGCGACTTCGTGGCCGTGCGCCGTCGCGCCGGCGTTTTTCGCTTGTTGGCGGATGGCTCACGAGTCTTCGGCTTCCGCAGGTTCCGCGTGGAAGACGCTTTGGGCTTCGGGGAGGTGTTTTTCCGGGCCGCCATCAACGCCTTCCCATCAGGACGCTGCCTGCTGCTCGGCTGGTCCAGACTTCGCATCCGGCACCGGTTCGGCCATAGGGTCGATAACTTGGGGCATGTCTGCCGGCAGAATATTTTCTTTGATCAGGCGTGCGACCTGGTGCAGTTGATCGAACTGCTCGGGCACGGGCCGGCCCGAATTGGCCCGAATGGTCTCCGCAATCGCATCGGCCGTTGTGAACGTTACATCCTCGGTCGCGAACGGCGTATCGGAGATGAAATCGAGCACTTGCTTGGCGACCATGCTGACGCTGCCCAAGTATCCAATGGTCTCCGCACTGAGCGTATCGTCCATACAACTCGGCATGATCCGTTCGATGAGCCAAGTGATCTGATTTGAAAGTCTCTCGGCCTTTTGGTCTTTGAGAATCTTTTTGGCGCGATCGACCTTCTCGCGAAACGCCTTGGTCCGATATTCGCCGTCGATCTGCGCTTGGATTGGATTGGGAACTCGGATAAGGGGAACGGACTGTGTCGTCGAGGCACGTTTCTTACTGCGCCGATCGGGCCCCGTATAATCAAATGTCACGACGAACGGTTTTCGGTGCGTGACAATCCGGGAAATGCGCTTGGTCAGATTGCCTGACGACAGCGGTTTGACAATGAGATCATCGAAGCCGGCGTTCAGGACATTTTTGACAGCATCCTCGTCGGACGGATCGGTCATGGCGATAGCCACCAGAAACGGGTTCTCGCCGACATCCTGGACGCGGATTTTTTGCATCAACTCGCAAACTTCGCCCCCCGGCACTTCGGTTTCAGTCAACAACAGGTCGACACCATCCGCCGAGATCGCGCTTTCAATAGCTTCGTAAGTCATTGCAATTTCGATGCTTTTAAAGCCCATCGATTGCAGTGCATATTTGACACCGGTCTGTATTCTTTTATCGGCTTCACCAACAAGAACCCGCACCTCGGCAAGATTTACATTTTCCATACTTGCCCCCCTCGATTGCCGACGGGGTCCGGCGCTCCATTGTTTGACGGTTCACCATTGCCTTTTCCTCCCAATCCAAAGCCAAGAACCAATGACGCGCCGTCGACGGTGGCTTCCTGCGGGTTCGCTTGCGTGTTGTTCGTGTTTTCCGGGTTCTCGCCCGCATCTTGCTGTGCGCCGGCGTTTATCGTGGCCTCCACAGGCAGCGTCACGGTGAAGGTCGCTCCCTCTCCCTCGACACTCTGCACGGCGATGGTGCCGCCATGCATTTCCGTTAGTTTTTTGGCGAAATACAGCCCAACGCCGATACCTCCGGTACCCGAGGAGTTCGAGGCCCGGAAGAATTGATCGAAGACACGGGGCTGTTCATCAGCTGGGATACCGATCCCGCTGTCGGATACAACGACCGTAATAAACTTACCATCCGTATCGCCGCGAACGGAAATTTTCGGGGGACCAAGTGAATAGCGCACAGCATTCAAAAGGAGATTCAGAAAGATCTTACTGATCAACCGCGAGTCACCACTGATCTTCGACGGCAACCCATCGAGATTGAGATCGATCTCTGCTGTCGGTTCATTTTCCGTAATCTGCTCAACAAGATCACGGAGTATGGTGCGTATCTTACAAACCTCGGGCGTCGCGTCGGCCTGCTGACCGTCCAATGCGGTCATCTCAAGCGTGCTGGTCAGCAAATCGGTCATCCGCGCAACCGATGCCCGGATCTTGCCTAATCGGTCGGTAATCTGCTCCGGGCTCATACCGTCGAGGCGGCGCATCATCGCCTGGGCGGCACCGTCGATGATGGCGAGCGGCGTTCGGAATTCATGCGACGCCATGGCGATGAATTGCTGCTGCAATTCACTGAACATCTTTTCGGCTGCCAGAGCCTTAGACAGGCGGTCCGACCGTTTTTGCAGCTCCTTTTGCAGCCGTATTTCCCAACTGATGTCGCCGACCAGCGTTACCGTATGGGTAATGGTTCCATCCGCATCGCGCACCGGTGCAACCGCTGCACGGAACCAGCTTTCGTCCCCTGACGCCGAGTTATCTCGGAGCTGTCCGCGCCAGACTTCTCCGGCCGATATGGCGCGGTGGATGTCATGCAACTGCTCCGCCGTGAGCAACCCCGCGAAAAACTGATCGAAACCCATGCCAATTACGTCTTCCGGGGCAACGGACCACTGCGCCGTGAAAGCGGAATTGGCGTAAACAATCCGGCCTTCGATATCGGCGATTTGGATCGCGAAAGGACTCTGCTCGACGGCCTCCGACAAACGCCTGACTTCCGCCGTCCGATCGCGCACCAACTGGTCAAGATGATCCTGATGCTTCGCGATCTCCCGTTCCATGCAAAGCTGTCCGTGAACGTAGCGGAGACACCGGCCGAGTGACTCGGCATTGATCTCATCCTTGATCAGGTAATCGGCGGCGCCAGCACGTAGCGCCGCGGCGGCAACATTCTCGTCGCCGTTGCCGGTTTGCAGAACGAAAGCTGTTCCTGGCCAGGTCTTGCGCGCCGCCTCGATGATATCCACGCCGTTTTCTTTACCGAGCATGTAGTCGACGAACACGATATCGGGCGAAAATGATCTCAAACAGTGGTCGACGTCATCCGCCGAATGGCAGATCTCAACCGTTGGCTGCCACTCGGTCATCCGCGACAACAGTGTCTGCAGGTACCGCGCATCAGCTTCGGTATCGTCAACAATGAGAATAGAAATCGGCATGGTCAGGCTTGTTCCTTTTCCATCTGTCTCATCTTGGTCGGCAGCCAAGCCACGCCGAGCCAGAACCGGACAACCGTTTCCATTGCCGAGAAGAACTCATCGATGTTGGGGGACTTCACCAAATAGGCATTGACGCCAAGCTCATAGGAATCGCGGACATCCCGGCCGTCATCGGAGGTCGTCATGAAAACGACCGGAAGGCCCTTCAGAACGTGATCCTCTCGGATCTCCCGAAGCGTCCGTTTGCCGTCCATGCGCGGCATGTTGATATCGAGCAGCACCAGGTCGGGTTTGGGGGCCGTGTTCGGGTCCCGATAGGGTCCTCGATGTTTCAAATAATCCATGACTTCCTCGCCATCGGACACAACACGCAGGTCGATGTCGGGATCGTGGCGCAGCAAGGCCCGCTGAAACAGCCGCTGATCGGCAACGTTGTCATCGGCCAACAACACGACGTGCTGCTTCTCGCTACTAATGTTCATTATGCCCTCCAAACGTCGGCCAACGAGTCGCCATCGGGAAATACCGCCTCGTCCGAATGATGCGGCAAGGTGAAAATGAACTTGCTCCCCTTGTCCGGTGCGGAATCAACGCGGATGTTTCCGCCGTGGCGCTCGATGATTTTTTTGACCACGGCAAGGCCGATGCCGGTTCCATCGTAGGCCTTACGTCCGTGAAGCCGTTTAAAGGCGCCGAAGATCTGATCCCGGTAGCCATCCTCGATACCGATCCCGTTATCGGTCACGGAAATTTCCCAACTCCCGTTGACCCGCTGTGCACCCACCTCGATTCTGGGAGGTTGGTCGTTACGGAATTTGATTCCGTTGGAAATCAGGTTTTGAAAAACGCTCGTCAGCAGCGTTTGATCGCCCAAAACAGTTGGGAGGTGATGGGCACATTTGATCGTTGCGTCAGACTCGGCGATGGCACTGTGCAGATCCCTTTTAACCGTTTCGACACAATCACCGATATTCACAGGCGCGCGGGTCAATTCCTGATTGGTCGCCCGAGAAAGCTGCAGCAAATCGTTCACCAGGCACCGCATACGCGCTGCCGCTTCCGTGATATAGCGTATGTCTTCCCGGGCCTCGTCGGGAATTCGCCCGCCCATGTCGTCGATCAGAAGTTTGCAGTAGTTGGTCAGCGTCCTCAGAGGCTCCTGGAGATCATGGCTGACGACATAATTGAACTCCTCGAGATCCTTGACCTGTTGCTCGATTTGTTTTTGTGCCGACATCCGTTTGGTTATGTCGTGCATCAGGCCAATGAAGACGCGCTCGTCCTTGACCAAGGCCGTCGTTATCTGAAGCTCGAGCGGGAAAATGCTGCCGTCTAGCCGACGGCCCTCGAGCTGGCGGTCGACACCGATGACCTTACTGGGCGTCGTCGGGCGATACCCGGCAACGTGGTTATCGTGCTCGGCGCGAAACCTCTCGGGCATTAGGACTTTGACGTTCTTTCCAATCAGATCCTCGACCCGGTAGCCGAACATCCATTCGGCCGCCGGGTTGACCGTGATGATCATGCCCTTGGCGTCAATGGTCAGAATGGCTTCTTCCGTCGTGTTGACGATGGCCGCGTAGTGCTGCCGGCCTTCCTTTTCCTCCCGATAGATGGTGTTCAAACTCGCCAACACACCGAAAAGCACGATCCCATAACTAACGTCGTTAATGATGTGGGCAACGCCGAAGCCCTCACCGACGGGCCCCTTCGAAAACAAAATGGTTACCGCCTCCGCCAGCGCGGCGAAGATTGCGGCAAAAACCATCCACGGCTCGATATCGTTGTTTCCCCGCCGCCAGCGCCGAAAGAACCCTATCGCGACGATGACGAACGCGAACAACGCGGCAAATGCTACTGGGTGGTTGAGCGGCGAACTAAAAACGATCGGCTGGCCGACCCGCACAAGGCTGAAATACCAAAATGCGAGCGCGCCGCAGGCCACAAACGCCAAAAGAATCGTGAGGTCATTCTCCCACTTGCCTTCCTCAACCTCGAACACGCGCAAAAGTTCCAAGGCGCCGACCGAAACAGCCAAAGCAATCGCAAGATAAAGTCGGGAGGCGTCAGGCGACCAAAGCAACGATACGTCACCGTGAACGTGGGCGCCCTCAGCGAGCAAATGATATCCATCCATCACCGACGCGCTTAGGAAGGCCAGCCCAATAAAGAAGAAGATACTGTCCCGTCTGAGGTAATACCGGAATATAGCCAGTATGCCGGTGGTGAAGGACGCAAAGACAACGGAAGCCGCAACAAAGGTGTGGGCTCCGGACAAATTGCTGCCGCTGACCAAACGTGAAAAAGCGATCACGAGAACGACACCAACGGCCATCACCGTTACGAGAACGGCGCGTCGGGGCATTTCCATTGCGCTGCTCATGGCTGTCCGGCCCCAAGACGTCCATACGTCCTGCATAGCAAGTTAGAGAAATTGTTTGGAGAAATGGGTTTGCCGAACAAATACCCCTGCACCACGTCGCATCCGGCGGACCGGAGAAACTCGAACTGCTCCACGGTTTCCACGCCTTCGGCGATGACTTCCAGGCCGATCCCATGCGCCATCGCGATGATTGCTTCGACCAGGGCAGAGTCCTTTGCATCATGCGGTGCATTCATCACAAATGACCGATCGATCTTGACCGTTTTGAACGGATAGCGGCGAAGCAGGCTCAACGACGAAAATCCGGTTCCGAAATCGTCGATCGAGAGGCGAACGCCCTGATCGCACAGCTCATCCAAGGTGGCTACGGCAACGGGGGAGTCGCGCATCAGCAACCTTTCCGTGATTTCGATCTCCAGATTCTCGAAAGAAACACCCGCCGCCGCCGCCATATCCCTGATGCGCAGGGCAAGTTCGGGATCCTCGAATTGATTGGCCGAGAAATTCACGGCGACCCGAAGAGGCGCGGTATAGACAGCATGCCATGAATGGGCAGCCTTCAGCGCGGCCTTCAATATCCAATCACCCACCGGAATGATTTCCCGGCTCTTCTCCAGAAGCGGGATGAAATGGTCCGGCGGTACGATGCCGAGGTCGGGATTGTGCCAACGCAACAGTGCTTCGGCACCGACGATCCCGCCGCCATTGACATCGATCAGCGGCTGGTAATCGAGATACAGTTCTTCCTTGTCGAGGACGCCTGCCAAGTGCGACTCGAGTTTCAGTTGTTGGGCCGCAGCTTCGTTCATCTTGGGTAGGAAAAAGCGGTAGCTGTTGCCCTCCGTGGTTTTTGCTTCCGACTTGGCCATCGACGCCGCATTAAGAATTTCATACGGATCGCGAAGTCTACCGGGCCAAGTGGCAATGCCGACACTTGCGTCGATCCGAATGGGCTCTCCTTTCCACTCGAAGGGCTCGGAGAACACATCGAAAATCCTTTGGATCGATATCTCGGATAGGCCGAACTCCTCGGAAGCCGATACAACGACGAGAAAATCGTTTCCCTCGAGATGCGAGACCGAACTCGTGAAACTCAGTCGATTGATTGCCGAGTCCAACCGCCCGGCAACCTGCTTCAAAATTGCGTCGCCGGCGTGGCGGCCCAGGGAATCATTAACGATATGAAACTTGTCCAAACCGACACACAGGGCAGAAAGAAACCGCTTCTTGCCGTAGTGGTCGGACATGAGTTGCGCCAACCGGTCGATCGCCAGGGCCGTATTGGGCAACCCGGTGAGCGGATCGAAATTTTCCTGATACTTTAATTGCGCCTCATAGACGACCCGCAGACGCAATGTGGACTTGATCTTGGCCTGCAACGATTCGAAGTCGATGGGTTTGATCAGGTAATCGTCGGCGCCGATGCGCAACCCTTCGAGTATGTCGTCCTTGGCGCCGAGCGCCGATAGAAAGACAAAGGGAATATCGGCAAGCTCGGGATGATGCTCCCGAAGAGCCGTCAGCAACTGACGCCCATCCATTTCGGGCATGGCCACATCGCAAAGAATTAGGTCCGGCGGATTTTGGACGATCAAGGCAAGGCCTTCGGCACCGTTGCCTGCCTCCTCGACATCGTACCCCGACGCCACCAACTCGGCCGCGATCTCGCTGCGGACGCCAGATTCGTCGTCAATGATGAGAATCCGTGTCATCCGAGAGTACCTGCCCTGCCATTCTCGGCGTTCCCGCCGTCCCGATTCCCGAGGCACGCCTCGATCGCCGGGAGCAGAACGTCGTAGTTGATCGGCTTCAAAAACCAATTGTCAGGATGGATATCTGCACCTGGCGACGCCGAGTCCTGCTCAGCCAATGCTGACAGGAAAAAGAACGGGATATTCGCGCAGTCCGGATGGTTCCGCTTCACCTCCGCAAATAGCTGCGGCCCGGTGATCCCCGGCAAATTGACGTCGCACAGTACGAGATTGGGACGATGATCAAGGATGAGCTTCAACCCATCCACGCCGTTTCCGGCCTCGATGGTTTCATATCCGGCTTCGTTAAGCTCCTCGATCAGATCCTCGCGAAGATCCGGCTCGTCCTCTATGCACAAAATGTCCGGCATGTTGCCCTGGTTTCAACCTCTTGTTGCCCACCTGATCGCCTCACCAGAACCGGTCGCCGACTAACGAGCCGGTGTGAGATCGTGTATCTGCATTGGGTGACGGCTCACCGCTTTCGCGCGCCTTGTCATGGGAACTTTCGTCACCCGTCCACTTCTCGATTACGGCGCGCAGCGTCGTATCGTCGCAGGGAAGGACGAGAAGGTCGTCTACATCCCAATCTTCGGAATAATCGGGCATGCCCTCCATCGCTTCCGGGCGCACCAGAATACGCGCACCCAGTTCGGCGCTCGGCGCCGACTGCTTGATCATCTTGGCGACGAAGTCACCACGCATGTCGTCCGTGTAGAACCAGAGAAACGTGATGTCGGACTTCGTGAGCCCGGCCTGCTGCACGAAAGACCGGCCGCTGGAAATGGTCGTGACCTTATGCCCCCAATCGCGAAGTACGGCGCGAATGAGCGGCAGCCCATCGGCCTCCCGACCGACAAGCGTAATTGACAACGGCTGAATTTCCGCCTCTTCTTCCTCCGGCTTCTCGTTCACGAGGGCTTTGTAGAGCTTGATATGCTCCACTTGTTTTTTCTCCGCCATCCGCGAAACCTGACGCATGAACATGCGGACCTTGGCGTGCAAAAGCTCGAAATCGATCGGTTTGGTCAGATAGTCGTCGGCACCGAGGTCCACCCCCTCGAGGAAATGCTCGCGATCACTTAAAGATGTCAGATAAAGGAACGGCACATCCGCCAGGTCGGTAACCTCGTTCCTGATTTTCACCAGGAGCTCATGTCCGTTCATGTTCGGCATCATGACATCGCAAATGATAAGGTCCGGCTTATCCTCGACCGCGGCCTTCAGCCCTTCGAGACCATCGGCGGCCTGGATTACCTTGTGGCCAGCGCTCTCCAGCTCTTCCGCGATCTCCTGGCGGATTTCCGGCTGATCTTCGATACAGAGAATGCTGACCATGGCCTTTCTCGCTTACAATCGCTTCTCACCGGCCCGGTTAACGGCCAGCACCTGTTCTTGCGACAACCGCGAGACTCGGCACGGGGATCATCTGGACGTCGGCGGTTTTGGCGATTTCGGTCAGATTCTTATGAATATCCGCCGGCGATACCGTGTCTTCGGCGAGCATTTGCTTGGCTTCTTCCGCTTGCGCTTTGATGGTTCGAAGACGCTCAAGTGAGACAGTAAGCGCCTTCTCCATCTCGCTCAGACGGCGGATCGCTTCCTTATTCTCTTCGGCTGACCGTGAAAGCTCCCGTTTCAGTTCCACGATTTGATCTTGGAGCTTCAGACGTTCGTTGTACTCCGCCTCAAGACGATCCAATGTCTGGTCGAATGCCGCCGTGAAGCTCTTGTCCGCCTGGTAGTAATGCGTGAGCTTCTCATTGGCTGCTGCAAGCAGTTCCTTGAGTTCTTTCTTCGTTTGCGTCATCGCCTGCCGGTTCCAATTCTTGATGTCTAAGCGGATCGTGTTTGCAATTCGGCGGCACTCTTCGAGCGCTTCGCACCGTCGATTTGTCCGTTGTCATGCCCGGCCCGCGGGAAGCCCCGTGTGCTTTTTCTGGCGTGAGCGTATTCGGCGAGCGATGCCGGCCGTTCAGCCGCGAAGACAGGAAGTTGAACGGTAAACGTCGTGCCTTGTCCCTTGACGCTGTCAACGGTGATGTTGCCGCCGTGCAGATCGACAAGCTGTTTGACCAGGTGCAGGCCAAGGCCGGTTCCCGAAATGCCCGCCGAGGTCCCCGCCCTAAAGAAACAATCGAACACGTGGCCAACGTCGTCCGCATCGATCCCGACCCCATGATCTTTTACGGAGATCACGAGCCGCCCGCCCTTATCGCCCGCCGTCACCTCAATTTCCGGATCTTGAGGCGAATACTTGACCGCGTTCGACAGGAGGTTTGAGAAAATGTGCTCGAGCTTGCCCGCGTCCGCGAGAATTAGTTCCGGCAAGTTGTCGAGATGGAGCGAAATAGAGTGGAATGGAGAGAGCTCCTGCTGATCCTCACAGATCTTCTGGAGCATCGCGCTGACATCGCAAGGCTGCAGCTTTAGCTCCTCCTTACCCGCATCGAGGCGCGCCGATGTCAGCGTGTTTTCGATAACCTGCATCATCCGTTTGACGGCTTCGGTTATCTTGGTCGCCCGTTTCGTTACGATATCGGGTGAGAGAGTTTCGACGGATTTCAAAAGCCTATGGGCCGATCCGTCGATGATCGCGAGCGGGGTTCGGAACTCGTGGGCCGCCATGGAAACATACCGGCGCAAACGGCGGTTCTCCTTGCGCTCTGCCTCCAACGCCGACCGCAGTTCAGCCGATTGCGTTTTGATTTCGCGTGTCGCCTCTTCGATAAGATCACCGATCCGGCCACCTTCCTGGTGCTGCTCGACGTCCCCGTTGATTTGGTCGTCGGATACGCAGATCACCGCGAGTGGCACTTCGCCCGGCGAGTCGACGGGACGGGAAACCGAAAACTTGATGGGAATGTGCAGTCCCTGCTTTCCGACACCGGAAATTGACAGCGACAGAAGACCGTCGTTTTCGACCTCTCCTTCGAACGCCCTTTGTAGCGCCCGCCCGGCCGCGTCGAGGCATTGGTCGTATACTAGTTTACTGAAATCCTTGCCGACGATCTCAGACGACTTGTATCCGAATATCCGTTCTGCGCCCCAACTCCAGGATTTGATATGTCCGATCTGATCGACCGTCAAAATACCGTCGGCGGCCGTTTCCTCGACGGCATCGAGTGTCGCTTCGGCACGGGCCATGCGATCCCGGAAGACCTTGGCCTTTTTACCCCGGTCGGCATGCGCGACGACCGCATCGACGATCACGTGTGCCGGTGCGGCCTTATCGATCCATTCCTGAAAGGCAGCGTGGCCGGCAGCGACATCGTTGTCACGGGGATCACCCGAGGAAAGAAGCAGCAACGGAATATGATTGAAGTCCCGATGCTGGGAAATCAGCAGGGCCAGTTCGATGCCGCTACAGCCCGGCATGTTGACATCCATCAAAACCACGTCCGGCTGAACCGTCTTCAATGTATCGAGGGTATCGGCCGGATTGCTGATGACCGACATGTCGAAGCCGGCTTCGCTGAAGATTTCGCCGAAAAACTCGGTAATAGCGGGATCGTCGTCAATGAGAACAAGCTTGTAAGCATATTCACCATCCACTGCCCAAGCCTCTCTCAGCACCTGAGCCAAGTCGACACCGGCACGCGCGTGCTCGATAAATCCTTGCGCGCCGATCCGAACCGCCTTTAACCGGTCTTCGAGGTCACCCTGGTCCGAAAGGGCAATCACGGGGCGGGAAGGGTCGCTGACGTTCGACATCCGCGCGACAAAACCCGCTGCATCAGCCACGCTAGCCAGAGCGGCGTCGAGAGACCTCAAATCGAGAACGATTGCGGAATGGTTCAACTGTGCAAGACGTTCAACCACATCCTGTTCCGACGAAAGGCGCACGCGCCTGAATATCAAATGCGGGTTATTGTCCTGCAGGATATCGACGACGGTTTCGTTGTCGCCGACATAAACCACCGTTTCGACGACACTCGTCCCACTCTGAGCCTTCCACGGATTAGCGTGTCGCGCGTTATCCATTGGCTCATCCCAGGTTTCCGCGAGCACGGCTTCGGCTTCATCGGTCAATCGGACCAACATCGTCCGAGCGACTTCAAGCGAGTCGTCAGCCGTCGTTCCATTGGATTTGCCTTCGGCGCTTTGGCTTGAGGACCACTGTTCCAGGTCTTCGGCGCACTGCGCCAAGTCATGAAACCCGAATGTCGCCGCGGCGCCGCTTAAATTATGAGAAAGGCGGCATAAATCGCCGATGGATTGCGTACCCGCCGTATCGGGATAATTGAGCGCGAGGGTTTCAAACGCGCGCGTAAGATTGGAGAGTTGGGACCGAAGGTTTTTCGCCCATCTCACCCTATGGTCGAGGTAAATCTTATCGTCTTGCACCCGACTGCTAGCCATCTGGCTCACCTCATGGCCCCCTTATTGGGGGGCATGATTAATACGGATTTCGTCAACCGATACTGATCGTTCGACTCCCTGGTTTTCGACTTATGGTAATTGTTATTTAGATGGCGTGGCGGGGGAGGGCTGTCCACAAATCCGCACGTGAATTTTTGTCTTCACGGTGACGCTGTTTGTAAAGCTCAACGTTACAAACGATCGGCGTTCAACCATTTGAATTTTGGATGAAAAATGAAAATCACCGGCACGAAGCGAACGGATATGTGAACCTACGTCGACTGATTTTGCAGCGCAAATCCATTGACCGGCATGTGCATCGTCGAAACATCCGTTCACACCATGCCAAGGCTGGGTAATTCTCTATTTTCCCGCTGATCGACCCGCAATTCACGGGCGGCAACGACGCCTTGCCAGCGGCATGATCACGCTCGTGGGAGAAAGATCGAAACTTCTGTACCTTTTCCGACATCGCTGTCGATATCAAGATATCCACCGGCGCGGCTGGCCATGCCGTAAACGGTGCTCAATCCTATGCCGCTGCCTTGCTCGGGGCCTTTGGTGGTGAAGAACGGTTCGACGACCCTACTTTGGGTTTCGGGCGGAATACCGGTCCCTGTGTCGGAAACTGAAAGACGCACGAACGTCTCAGGTCCGGCTTCCCCACTGATCTCGCGGTATTCCGGCTTGCGGTTGGCAATATCAGCCCGGATCACGATGTCACCCCCGTCCGGCATGGCATCCCGCGCATTCAACACGAGATTGAGAAGCGCCAGTTGGAGCTCGACGCGACCGATGATCACGGGAGGAAGATTTTTTGCCGTATCAATTCGCAGGTCGATCCTATTGCCCAGGCTTAGTTTGAGGAGATCGGCGATATCATCGATTTCCTGCGCAATGTTCAGTTGCTCTGGCGCGCGGTCCGCAGACCGCACGAAATCAACCAACCGACGCGTCAATGCGGTACCTTCCGCAACCGCCGAAATTGCGTCGTCCATCGCTTCCACCAACCGATGATCGGTATTTCCCATGGATCGCTTTAGATGACTCAGCTGACCATTCACGATTGTCAGCAGATTACCGACATCATGGGCAATGCCTCCCGCTAGCTGGCCAAGAGCTTCATTTTTTTGCGCATGCAAGAGAAGAAGCTCCAAACGCTTCAAATCGCCGATATCCTGGAGAACGCCAGCCATCCGCATCGTCTCCCCCCGCTCGGACGCGACTTCGCCGGCAAACCGGAACCATTTGAAGCCCGCGCCTTTACGTTCTTTCAGCCGGATCTCGACATCGATCGGAACCCGCAAATCGAAAGAACGGCACATTGCCGCGTTCCATGCAGCAATGTCATCGGGGTGAAGTGCATCCAAAAAGTCTTTGTAAGTCGGCAGGACATCCGTCTTCGCCAAAACATCGGCTGCCAAACCGGACCAGCGTAGCCATGCCGGATCGCCATTCGGCTCAAACCACCATTCCCACTCGCCGAGCCCCGCGAGCTTGTACACGCGTTCAATCTGCCCCGCCCCGCCCGTCGGATGGAGGTCGGGACGCAGCAGGCGACCTCCACCGGCACTCCGGTCGGAACATTGCTTTACAAAAGGACGTTTTACAAAGCGTAGGGACGAGCGAAACGACCGTCCGAAATCTCTGAGTAGATCTTCCATGTCCAATCCGGGTTGGTGAAACCGGCCAAAAAGCCGATATCCCTAACTCAATGGTCAGTGCCGCCGTGGCCTGACCGATTCACCCCCAATTGGACAATGTTCTTAGTTGCTAATGTCGTCCGAGCTGGTCGCCTCGAGACGAAAATAAAACTCTTTCTTAAAAAAGATTGGTGCGACCGCTAAAGAATCCCAGTTACCAGAGGCATTTAAAAACTCGGAAAACGAGATATTCCTCGAATTCATCTTTATACGTTTCTCGGCGACGCAATCTAATAGCGGCGCCATTTCACCCTTGTTACCATTCATCCAACGCCATATTTGCGGGCCCGCGGAAACGTCTTAAAATTAGATAAAACTAATTTATTTCTCTGGAATATAAGCGTTTTACGGCACTTATCTTTTTTAAGTTCTAGCAGTTACATCACTTGACGGAATGCATACATTCCCCAAATTCAAATAATAAATCCCAGTATTGGGGTGGGGTGCTTTGTCTAACCTGAGGTTGATAAACGTTGAACTCGATTGCTTATCGAGACCCACCCATCTCCACGAGTGCGCCGAGGCTGTTGGTCGTTGATGACGATCAACGAATCCTCCGATATCTGAACAATTATCTCGAATCCGAAGGCTGTCATGTCACCATGGCCAGCACAGGAGCCGAGCTTCGCCGCCTTCTGGATCATGAACCCATTGACCTCATCATTCTCGATGTCATGCTCGGCAGCGAAAGCGGCTTTGATATTGCGCGCGAGATACGACGCGCCTCCAACATCCCCATCATCATGCTCTCGGGAAAATCCGATGTCGTCGATTGCGTCGTCGGGCTGGAACTCGGCGCCGACGACTACGTCACGAAACCGTTCGAAGAACGGGAACTCCTTGCCCGTATCCGTAATGCCCTGCGGCGATCGACGCTGACCATGACCACCAACGCTGCTCATCAAGGGCCGCGGGCAAAATTCGCCGGGCTTCAGTTGAATTTCGCGACGCATGAGCTGACGGCCGAAGACGGCTCGGAAATACATCTGACAGGACGCGAATATCTTATGCTTGCCGCCTTCATCCAAAATGCCAATCAAGTCCTGAGCCGGGATAAACTGATGGAAAATGTCGTCGGGCGGGACTACACCCCATTTGACCGGAGCATTGACGTCACCATCGGCAAACTGCGGCGCAAGATCGAAACGGACCCGGATCATCCCAAGATCATAAAGACCGTTCGCAACGCCGGTTACAAATTCGTCGCCGACGTCGCATATCTCTGACCAATCCCAAGCGCAAATCCGTTTGACACATCCTTTTCCGCACGCCTAACTCGCCGATAAATAAGCCAACAAGGCAGCCGAATTGGGGAGGGGCGCATGGAAACACCGGTCACATTTTCATCCGACGGCCTGACGCTGTCGGGCATTGTTCATAAACCCGACAATATGGGGGCAGGCGAACGCCGGCCCGCCTTTTTGTTGCTGCACGGATTTGGCAGCAGCAAAGACAGCGGCACCATGAAAACGGTTGCCGACCTCATGTGCGATTGGGGCTACGTGGTCATGCGGTTCGATTTTCGCGGCTGCGGCGAAAGCGAAGGCAAGAAAGCCTGGATTCTGTGCCTCGACCAGGTCGAGGACACGCGAAACGCCCTTACTTATATGATGACCCGCGATGACGTGGACCCGGATCGGATCGGCGTTATGGGGCACAGCTTCGGCGCGGCGGTGGCAGCCTATGTCGGGGGCGTCGACGACCGTTTCGCCGCAGTGGTGTCGTCCTGCGGCTGGGGCGACGGTGAAAAGAAGTTCCGCCGCCAGCATCCCACGCCCGAAGCGTGGGAGAAGTTCACCAAGATGCTGGCCGACGGCAAGCGGCATCGAGAAGAAAAGGGTGAATCGCTGATGGTGCCGAGGTGGGATATCGTCCCCATTCCCGAACATCTGCGCGGCGGCCTTGCGCCCGATTCGATCATGGAATTTCCGGCGGAAACGGCGCAAAGCATGTTCGACTTCCGGGCCAACGAGGTTGTCGGCAACATCGCCCCACGGCCGCTGCTGCTCTTCCACTCCGCGAACGACTCGGTAACACCCACCGAACAGTCGATCGGGTTGTTCGAACATGCGCGGCAACCCACGGATCTCATTCTCTTGGCCGACGTGGATCATTTTCCGTTCTCGGTTGAGAACACCCGTCCTCGGCAGGTTCTCAAGATGTGGTTGGACCAGTACCTGCCGGTGACATAACTGCGTCAGTCGCCGGGTATACCGATGTTCAATTTCCCGGCCAATGTCCGCAATTGATCCCAGGTCTTTGCCGAAACGGGGATGCCGTCATGGAGCCGTTGTTGATACAGGCGGTCTCCGCGTTCTCCCGGCATCAACACCTCGTCAAACCCGTCGGCCCGCGGTTGCGCCTTGATGGCGTCGACGGTTGCCGCCAAATCGGCGGCATAGTCCGTCGACGGCCCCACGACCGCAGGGTCCATGGCGACCACCAACCCGTTTTGCCGAAAGCCGGGATGCCCGGACGGGTGGGTGAGTTCCGTCGCCAGGAGCGGGTTGTGAAGCACGAGACTGGTCAGACATTCGATCATGAGCGACAGGCCCGACCCCTTGGCGCCGCTCATGGGCAACGGCGCGCCTGCTTTGTGCGGATCGGTTGTCGGCTTGCCGTCCCGGTCCAGGACCACACCCGGCGGCAAAGGCTGTCCAGTCGCGCGGGCGGCGGCAATCTTGCCCATGGGAAAGGCGGCCGTCGCCATATCGAGCAAAAGGCCGCCCGGTATGCCAATGGAGATCGGATTGGTCGATAGCGTCGGCACACGGGTCCCGTGATAGGTCATTAAGGGACCCGATGCGGTCATCACCATGGCGATCATATCTTGCCGCGCGATGCGTTGAGCGAAATAGCCGACCGCACCGGCATGGGAATGGTCCTTGATCAACACCCAGGCAACCGCCGTGTCCCGCGCCCGTTCAGCCGCGATGTCGGCTGCCCGCATGAGCGCCGCCGGTCCGATGGTGTGGTGCGCGTTGAGCCGAACCACCGCCCCCTTTTCCAATTCGATCTCAGGCGCCGCCGCCGGATCGATGATCCCTACTTCTACATAGCTCAGATAAGACGGGATGCGCAGCACGCCATGCGATGCGTGGCCGCGCAGTTCCGCCCAAACCAGAACGTCGGCCGTCGCCTTGGCGTGATCCTGCGTGAACCCGGAACGGAGGAAAATGTCCCGCACAAAGGATTTGAGCGGTTCGAGCTGAAGAACGATTTGGTCGGTCATATGAAAATTCTTCGGATCTGCGGCGGGAAAGCGTCTTTTTATATCGCCGCCGCCGGCCTCTGCCCAGGAGAGTTCGTTCAACTATCTCCCGAAAGGGCATCGCGGACGTCCGCCGAGGGTTCGCCGTCCTGATCAAGAAAGGTTTCGTCGTAATGCCCGGCATCAGCAAGCCCCTGCAGATCCTCAATCCGAATCATTCGCTTATCGGTATCGATACTGATGAGACCGTCCTTGCGAAGTTTGCGCATCGTACGGTTAACATGGACGATGCTAAGGCCCAGGGTATCCGCGAGGAGTTCCTGCGTGAGCGGCAAGGGATAGGCCCGCGCCGACGCAAGATCGACCAGTTGCAGCCGGTGCAGCAGCTCCATCAGCAAATGGGCTACCCGCTCATAGGCGGTGCGCCGCCCGAGCCGCACCACATGTTCCGTCAGGATCGAATGCTCGCGGCCACGCGCCCAAGCCAGCGCAAGCGCAAGATTGGGATTGCCATCGGTCAACCCGGCGATCTGCGTCGCCGGCACGGGATGAACGACGACATCGGTCAGCGCCTGCACGGAATCGTTCGACAGATCGAACAGGCTCTCCTTGAATCCGAAAATGTCACCCGGCAGCAGAAAGCTAATGACCTGGCGGCGGCCATCCGGCAGCAGCTTGTAGCGTATGGCCCAACCATCCTGAAGAAAGAAAACGGTTTGGTTCTCCTCTCCCTCGGAGAGAAGGTGTTGGCCTTCGCCAACAGCAAGTTTTTGAGAGACGAACTCCCGCATCAACACACGGTCGTCTTCCGAAAGATCGATAAAAGATCCGAGCTTGGTGAGAAAAATTTCCTCGTATGCGCTCATCGGCTTTTTCCCCTCACCTTAGGCCTCACGAGAAAAAACTTCGAAACGAACTTGCTCAGCGCAGTGACCTCCCAAAAATGGGCCGTCGGCTTAACACAGGTAAATGCACAGCCGATAAAACCAACTCTATATTGCAAAAATCGAATAGATGTTGCCGTTCGAACGGCAATTGGGAGAACGAATGTAGCGATTTTGTGGCATGGATAAACTGGAAAAACAGGCCCCCGGGATGGCGGCCTATACTATTTGCGAATCTGTCCTCCTGGCGCTCATCGAACAGGGCGTTCTGGACCCGGAAACCGTTACCGAGGCACTGGAGGATGCGGCAGAGGCCCATCGGCAGCAGGCAAAGAATGTCGCCTCACCCGACCGGCATGTCGATGCCGCGGACCTCATCGAGGAGACGGTAAAGACCCTCCTCGCGGCCGAGAAAGAGGCCTAAAACCGCGGCCAGGGGCCATTTTCGCTAACCGGTCCGATGTTAATGCTCCGTATAGGGTTCCAGGATAGCCTGGGGCCATTCATGGAGATTGGATATGCGTAACTTCGGGACCAAGATCGTTCTTATCGCGGGTGCTGCGGTTCTCGCCGTCGTCATGAGCGTTTTCGGCCTGGACGACGGCGTCCTCGATACCGCAACCCAAGACTTTACAACGCAAGAATTCACTGTCGGCCCTCAGGCGAACGTGTCGCCGGCCGACGGCAGCCTTCGGACTAAATCGACAAACTAACCTTTGCCGCCCGCCGGGCATCGCCATTTGGGTATCAGATGGCGCTGTCCGGCGACCGGCCTCCCCTTTCACAAATATAGCTTGGCGCAACCTCACACTGGCGTCCCGCCCAACGGGACGCTACGCTATTGCCGTAAACGCCCTATGCCGGACGAACTCAGTTGAAGAAATAAAGGGGAGCGTTATGACCGGACAGCGTGGCATGATGAAGTTGGCGGCGTACTACAATCCGACGGGCCACCACGTGGCCTCTTGGCGGCATCCGCGGGCACAGGCCGATGCCCACGTCAATTTCAAACATTACGTCGAAATCGCCCAGAAGGCCGAACAGGCCAAGTTCGACTTACTGTTCCTTGCGGACGCGGCCGCCTCGCGCAGCGCGGCGATGGAAGCTCTCTGCCGCTCGGTACAGTTCATCACCGGGTTCGAGCCGTTCACCATGCTGTCAGCCTTGGCAGCCGTGACCGAGCGCATCGGCCTCGTCGGCACCGCGTCGTCGAGTTGGAACGAGCCGTATCACATTGCGCGCAAGTTTGCGTCGCTCGATCACATCAGCGGCGGCCGCGCCGCGTGGAACGTGGTGACCTCAAGCACAGATACCGAAGCTCAAAACTTCGGGGCGGATAAGGCGATCCCCCATGCCGAACGTTACGACCGGGCGCATGAGTTCGTTCGCATCGTAAAAGGCCTTTGGGACAGTTGGGATGACGATGCATTCATTCGCGACAAGGAAAGCGGTCTGTTCTTCGATCCCGAAAAAATGCACGTGCTGAACTACCAATCGGATCGCTTTTCCGTGAAAGGGCCGCTGAACGTCGCACGGCCTGTCCAAGGCTACCCGGTGATTTTCCAGGCGGGCGCCTCGGAAGCCGGCATGGAACTCGCCGCCGAAACCGCCGAAGGCATCTTCAGCCCCCATCTCACCAAGGAAACGGCTAAAGAGTATTTCGATAAGGTCAAAGGCCGGATGCCCAAGTATGGACGCGATCCCGATCACTTGAAAATACTGCCGGGGCTCAGTGTCTTCGTTCGCCCGACGGAAGAGGAGGCCAACGAGGACTACGAGCTCACCCAATCCCTGATCCACCCCATCGTCGGCCGGGAAATCCTCTCGACCATGCTGGGCAATGCCGACCTGTCGAGCTATTCGCCCGACGACCCGTTGCCCGATCCCTTGCCCGAACATCACGGCAGTCACGGTCATATCAATGCCATCGTTGACATGGCCAAGCGCGAAAACCTGACCATCGGCGAATTGGGCAAGCGCGTCGCAGGGGCCCGTGGCAAGAACGTCATCAAGGGAAATCCCCAACAAGTCGCCGACTACATGGAGGATTGGTTCGTCAACAGTGCCTGTGATGGCTTTACGGTGATGCCGCCGTACATTCCGGGTGCATTGGACGACTTCTGTGAGCTAGTGATCCCCGAGTTGCAACGGCGCGGCCTGTTCCGCACCGAGTACGAAGGCGATACGTTGCGCGATCATCTGGGATTGCCACGACCCGAAAGCCATTACACCAAGCAAAGTACGGGCGTTCAGGCTGCGGAGTAATAGCCAGCCATCGCACAGAAGCAGGTTGATTCCTTGATCAATACCGGCAACGGGAATCCAGTTATCAGGAATTGCTCCCAATGCCTGGTGCATGTGCCGGACCTCGTGCGCTACGGCTCCAAACCGCGCCGGGAAATCCAAAAGGACACCTCGGTCCTCGCCCAGGTAGCGGCGTCTTTGCGCGCATTCGAGGAAGCGGAACGCTATCCGCCCAACCAAACCTTCATAGGCAATTTGACGCCCGATGCGCTGTCGGCGCTCCCCCGGCCCTGGTATAGGCCGGAGGCACTGGAACAACACGGACGACCGACGACGGGCCCGTTCGGGGAAATTATTTCCCAAGATTTGTTCTACGCCGTTCTCAAATGTGCGAACGTGCTGACCCCCGCCCTGATCGAACTCGCCGCGGAGGGACGTGAACGGATCGAGCCGCTTCTCAACAACCACCCCGTGCTTTCGCCCTTTGACGGTCTCGACTTCACGGCGGCGGGCTCGTTCCAAGAGGAGATCGACAACGGATCGGCACTGCCGCTCTATTCCGGCGACGCGTTGCGGGGGTGCGTGCGCCGCGACAACCGCGCCGAAGGCCGGGAAGACGACAACCTCGACGCCCATACCTTGCTGGAGGCCTTATGCACCAAAGCGTCGGGGGCCATCGCCCTACAATGGCTGTTGCACCGGGAAGGTCTCGGCGCCGAGGAAATCGACTATGTCATCACCTGCGGCGAGGAAGCCGCCGGTGATCGATATCAGCGCGGTGCCGGCGGTATGGCCAAAAGTATCGCCGAGATGTGCGGCTGCACGAATGCGTCGGGCATGGACGTCAAGAATTTCTGCGCCGGGCCGGCGTCCGCGTTGGTCACCGCCGGCGCCTTGGTGAAAGCCGGTGTGTATGAACGTGTGGCGGTGGTGGCCGGCGGATCGCTCGCGAAGCTCGGTATGAAGTTCCAGGCCTTTGTCGAGCTCGGTATCCCCATCCTCGATGATTGCTTGGGCGCGATGGCTTTCCTGGTCACCGCCGATGACGGCGTCAGCCCCATCTTTCACTTGGAGCCCGGCACCATCGGGCTGGCAAAAGTCGGATCGAGCACCTCCGACGAGGCGGTCTATCGGGAATTGATTTTAAAACCATTGCAGAAGCTCGGTCTGAACATGACCGATGTCGACAAATATGCGCCGGAATTGCACAACCCGGAAATCATGGAACATGCCGGATCGGGCGACGTGGTGCACAAGAACTATCGCATGATCGCGGCCATGGCCGTGATGGCCAAGGAGATCGGCAAACCCGACATGCCGGCCTTCATGGACCGGATCGGCATGCCCGGGTTCGCGCCGACCCAGGGACATATCCCGTCGGCCGTGCCATTTATCGGTCACGCCTTGCAGGCCATGCAGCAGGGCGAGATGCGGCGGGCGATGTTCCTGTGCAAGGCGAGCCTGTTTCTAAACCGGTTGACGGAACTCTATGACGGCGTTTCATTTATGTTGGAAGCGAACGCGGGTGCGCGCACCTGAAACCCAAGGAGCCGAAAAAATGCTAAAAGGCAAAAAAGTTGCGGTGTTCGGAGAACGTGACGACGTCAGCGGCCCCGCCGTGCGTAAATGCGTCGAGGCGGCGGGCGGCGAGGTCATTTACGAAACCACCTCCTGCTTTGTCTGAACGTCCGCCGGCGCCGCAGGTCTTGCGGAGCAGGAACAGATAAAGAAACTCGCCGACGAATACGGCGCGGATCAACTCGTGATTGTTTTCGGCCTCAACGAGCCGTTCAACCTGCGCATCATGGCGACGACCTTCAAAGATGGCGATCCGAGTTTTGCCGGCGCTTTGGGGGGCATCGCCCTCGGGCTCAAGAGCTACCACATCTTCGAACTGAAAGACGAAATCCCGGCGGACGTGTGGGAAAGCGAAATGGCATTCAAGGAACTGCAGACGGAAGACGAGTTGATCGAAAAAATTTGCGCCACCATGCGCGAGATCCGCGGCGACTAGTCCGGACCGACCTCGAACACCTGTTGTTCGGAAATATCCGTTTCCAACGCCTTCAGCGCGGTCTCGACCAACCGGCGGCGGATGGCCTTTTCCTGTTCAGGTGTCTTCGCCGGATCCCCCAAGGGGTGCGGAATCGCAACGCTGGGCACGATCCGGTTAGCCCCGACCGTCTTCGAAATGGGGATAATGGAACAGATATGCGCAGTCGGCAGACCGGCCCGTTCCAATTCTTTGACGATCGTTGCCCCGCAACGAGTGCAGGTGCCTCATGTCGAAGTGAGGATCACCGCCAAGGCGCCGAAATTGATCAGCTTACCCGCGATCTCCCGGCCGAATTGTTCGGCCCGCTCGACCGAGGTCGCATTGCCGACGGTGGCGAAATAGGTGTCGGCGAGCCGTCCGATGCGGCCCTCGCGTTCGAGATCACGCATGACGTCAAGCGGCAGCACGCGATTGGGGTCCTGGTTGGCATAGGTCGGATCGTAGCCGCCATGTACGGTTTGGTGACTTTCGGGCGTCAAACGCTCCAGCCCCTTCAAGGAATATTCGCCATATTTGCTGGCACTTGCCGATTCGATGCGGTCCGGGTTGCCACGCGGCACGATGCCGCCCGACGTCACCAGCGCCACCGTCGCCGAGGACAGGTCCTTGACCGGCGGCGCCGGGGGAACACGGCTGAAGACCGGCATGGCGTATTCGGTTTCAAACGCGTCACCACGTAATTTGCGCATTAGCATGTCGATCGCGCGTTGCGCGCCGGTAGATTCCGCGAAGGTATTTTGGCGTAGTCCCCGGGAAATCGTCCCGTCCGTCGCCGGGTCAATTGCTTGCTCCTCGACCAGTTTCTTGGCGACGGCCACCATGCCGCCAACAGCGTCCCGCATGCCCATCACGTCCGACCCGGCACGAACGATGGTCACCGCCTTGCGATAAATATCGACTGCCGGGTTTTCGGGATAGAGCGCAGTAATGGCGGGTTTCTCTAACCGTTCTTGCACAGCCTGACAAACCGCGCCACAGGCCATGCCATAGCGGCCCGCGTTGAATGCCGGCCCCGCCAACAGAAGATCGATCTCGGCACCGGCATTCTTTTCAATAAGACCGACTACCTCGTCGACCGCAGCGTCCGTGTTTTCGGCCATATAGTTGTCACCGGCCGTGACGGTGCCGACGATCTCGATATCGGGTGCCAGGGTTTGCAAAAGTTGCCCGGGCCCCTTGGGGCCGTCGAACCATTGAGGGCCGAGATCGGCCTTTTCTTCGCCGCCGAGACCGCCGAAGAATTGATTCAAATAGTGAACAACATGGACTTTTGCCAAGATTAGACCTCCCGGCACGTCAGGCGCCCGAAGCCTAACTCGTTGGTCGAGCCGATGATCGCCTGCAGTTCCACCTCCATGGTGCCGTCATCGCGCAAGCTGTGAGGATAGCCGCCGGCCAACCGTGTCACGTCGGGTAAAGGACCGAAAATCGTTTTCATCGCCGGAAGTTCGATGCGTTCGTTGGCGTTGCCGGTCGAGACGATGGCGTCCGCCTCAGGCGTGGTGTCCGCCAAGGACTGCGACCCGCCGTCCGTCCCGGCGAATTCGTCGGTCAGGCCAACGGTTCTGATCCCCGCCTGCTCGAGCCCGCGCACGATCATCATCATGTCGGCGTCGGGATTGCCGAAACCTTCCTTGCTGACGATGGCGCCCTCTGCCTTAAGTTGAACGACCTGTTCGATAGCAGCTTTTGCCGCGTTTTCCTTTTCCGCGAGCCGGGTCGGCGCAGGGGTGAGAACGATGCCGACAAAATTCCAGCGCGATCCATGTCCGCGCAACAACTCGGCAATGACGGGATTATTCTGATGATGATAGGTGGTGTTCTTGTCGCAGGCACTGACGCAATTCCCCGACACGACCCCATTGTCCATCACCACTTCGGGCGCAACGGTTATCGGCAATCCTTCCTTGGCATTACGTCCGAACACATAGGTATCGTGCAGCAAGCCCTGACAAAGGACCGGATAAACATAGGCGATGCGCGGCAGATCGGCTTCGGTGGAAATCTCCGTTAATGCGACCATCTCGATCTCGTCAGGCTCCGTATCGCGGCAAACCTCGGCAACAAAACCGGCGGCGGCAAGCCCCGCCTCTCTGACGGCCTCTTCGTGCAGGTGCGGGTCCAACCCCTCGACGACATCGATCTCCAGCACGATGAGCGGAAATTGAGAGAAGGGGGTATGCTCCGCTCCCGGCCCGGACATGTCGATGATCCCTTCCTGGAAGCCGACAATAGGGCCACAGGTAACGACAGCGACGTTCTCCAGAACACACAAGATGCCGTCACCCGCCTCGGCCCCCTCTTTTTTCACGCGCGGCTGGATGACGTCTTTGACGCAAACGATACGTGTGGCCTCGCCGGGCCGGGCGATCCCTACACGCACATCGGTTACCCGGCTGACTTGCGAACGCACATACGAAACCAGTGCTTCGCGGTCGATCGTCAGCCGCCCCTGCTGAAAGCCACTCCCCGTCCCAATGCCGACTTCGGCAACAGCATGTTTATGAAGAACCAGCGGCATGGTGTCCCTGGATGTCGATCGCCACGTTTATTGCCTCGATCATATACTCCGAACACCATGCCCGCACGTTATTCCCTCAGCGGTTCTCCCAATTCTCCTGGGCGAAGTCCCAATTGATCAGGTTGTTCAGGAACACGTCGACGAACGCGTCACGCTTGTTCTGATAGTCGAGATAATAGGCGTGCTCCCAAACGTCGCAGGTCAGCAGCGCCGTCTTGTCCTGGACCAACGGCAGATCGGCGTTGGCCGTGCCCATCACCGCGAGGCCGTCGCCATCCGCGACAAGCCATGCCCAGCCGCTGCCGAATTGGCCGGTGGCGCAGGTCTTGAAGGCTTTCCCAAACTCTTCAACGCCGCCGAATGCTTTATCGATCGCAGCCGCCAAATCGCCGGACGGTGCCGTCGAGCCGGGCGACATGGATTTCCAGAAGAAATCGTGGTTCCAGGTTTGCGCCGCCGAATTGAAAAGTCCCTGATTGCCGTCTTTCTTTGCCTTGGCAATCACCTCTTCAAGCGACATACCGTCCATGTCCGTTCCATTGATCGCGTCGTTCATTTTGTCGACGTAACCTTTGTGGTGCTTGCCGTAGTGGAACGACATGGTGTTCGCTGAAATGTGTGGCTCAAGCGCGTCTTCGGCGTAGGGCAGCGCCATAAGTTCAAAGGACATTTATTCCTCTCCTTTTGTTATTCGGCACCGTTGCAGTGCCGTCATTCTGGACGCCTTCACGCCCGACCGACCAAAAAGACCGGTCCGGCGCAAGGATATTCGGCGGCGCGAGACACCTTTGTGGTCCCGAGCCAACTGACCCCATTTGTGAAAGCCGAAAGATCGATGGTCCGTTTGTCACGGCACCAACGACATTAGTCCCTGGAAGATAGATTTATTTTTAGGGAAACAGGCTTAACACACCGGCGCGGGTGAACCAACCCGAGGAAAGTTAAGGTTTTTTTTGCCCATCCCACCCAGCGCGGCGGACGGCTTCGGCTAAACCGTCAAAACGATCTTGCCCCTGTGGGCACTGGTTTCCATGAGGGCATGTGCCTTCGGCGCATCTTCCAACGGAAAGGTCGCATAGATGTGCGGCTTGATCGTGCCGGCATCCAAGAGCGGCCATACGTCGCGCAATAAATTGTCCGCGATTTCAGCCTTTTCGACCGGCGTTTGCGGCCGCAAGGTGGAGCCAGTAATGGTCAAACGTTTCCCGAGGATGAGCCCGAGATTGGCGGTCGCTTGAGCGCCACCCAATAGCGCGATCAGCGCGTAGCGGCCGTCGCGGGAGAGCAAATTGAGGTTCTTCTGGAAATAGGCGCCGCCGACCATATCGAGGATGACATCAATCCCCTTCCCTTCCGTGAAATCCTTGGCGACGGCTTCCCAGTCCTCGGTCTTGTAATCGATGGCTTTGTCCGCACCGAGACCGGTGCAGAAATCGCATTTTTCGGCACTCCCGGCCGTCGTCAAAACCGTCACCCCCATGGACTTCGCCAATTGGATGGCCGTGCTGCCGATGCCACTGCTACCGCCGTGCACGAGGAGCGTCTCATCGGACTTCAACCGCGCCCGGGTGATCATATTGTAGTAGACCGTGAAGAAGGTTTCCGGGAGCGCAGCCGCCTGCACCGCATCGAAACCCTTCGGCCACCGCAGACAGTGACGCGCGTCGACTGCGGTGTATTCCGCATAGCCACCGCCATGGGTCAGCGCCGTCACCTTGTCACCCACCTGCCACCGATCCACACCGGCACCGAGAGCCACTATCTCTCCGGCCACTTCCAGACCGGGGATCGGGTTGGCATCGGTGGGTACCGGGTAGTTGCCTTGCCGCTGCAAGCAATCCGGCCGATTGACGCCGACGGCCTCGTTGCGAATAACGACGGCGCCGTCGCCGGCGTCCGGCACCGGCCAGTCGACGGCCGTCAGCACCTCAGGACCGCCGGGTTGGGGAATATCGATGGCACGCATGGTCGTTGGCAGGGTCATGGAACTCTCGGCAAGCAAACATTTCGCGGGCACCGGCCCGCATCCAATTTCGGGATAAACTCCCCGTTGGGCGGGGAAGAAACAAGGAATAATTTTACCCGGTCCGAGTAGTTGGCCGACGCGGGCAGCTATCCTTCAATGGCGGCAGTGTATATTCTGACGAAAACATGACTGAAGAGATTGAAATACGCGAAGGCCGGCCGGACGACGTTCCCGCGATCGAGAAACTGTATCCCGACGCGTTCCCCGATGAGGATTTGCTGCCGCTGGTGAAGGAACTGCTCGGTGAGGGACCAAATGTCCTGTCGCTCGTGGGGATAGTCGGAAAGACTCTGGTAGGCCACGCCATATTCACGATGTGCGGGGTTGGTGGACAACCTGACGAAGTTGCGCTCCTCGGGCCACTGGCCGTCGCGCCTGCTTGGCAACGGCAAGGCGTCGGAAGTGCCATTGTCCGCGCAGGCCTACGGCTATTGCAGACTACCGGCACGCACCAAGTCTTTGTCCTCGGCGATCCAGCCTACTACGGCCGTTTCGGCTTTGAACCGGATGATCATGTCACGCCACCCTACCCGCTGCCGGAGGAATGGCGCGGCGCATGGCAATCGCTCGGCTTGCGCGGCGATGAACCTCCTGTTAACGGGAAACTCTCCGTTCCGCGACCTTGGCGCCACCGCGCTCTGTGGGCGCCCTGAGTCTATTTATCGGCCCTGACTCTACGTCTCGGCGAATTCAAACGCTTCGAGTACCGTAAACGGCGACTCTTCGTCGGTCTGGGCGCACAAATGGATACTGTGGACTGATACCGGCGCCTCGCATAACGGGGCCACTTCCTGCGCCAGGGCCGTTTCCACCCTTTTCCGCTGCGCCTCATCCAATTTACCGGTCAGCGTCAAATGAAAGCGGAATTCGTCCATCACATAAGGGTATCCCCATTCATGGATATAAGCCTGCTGCCGGTCCGACAAGTTGACCGCCATACGGCGCTCGATCTCGCGTTCGGTCGGGTCTGCTCGAAATTCGTCGAATGCCGTGACGCAATCCCGCGCGAGCGCGCTGATCTTGTCCGATGGTTCACTCGGCACGAGGGCTAGGAAATTGCCGAGAACCGCAAGCCGAAGCAACGGCAGCGAAAAGGCCCTGCGCGTTGCGGCAAACCGGCGCGCGACGTCGACCAGCTCGAAAACCTTTTTTCCTTTTGCCAACCGGAATGGCGGTTTCAACGTTCCGTGAAATCCGTATCTGGCGGGAGAGGCCGTCAGGGCCGAACGCTCTTCGGGCGTGATACCGGCGGGAACCAAGGGAGTTACAGGCTGGCCGGAGAAATGATTCCGTCCCAACCACCTGCATCCGAATTCAGAGAGAGCACTCCCGCGATCGGGCACGTAGTAGAAAGCGTAGCGGGTCATTTAATTTGAAGATTTGTGGTTGGCGGGCGCGTCACGCTATCTCAATCATTTTGCAAACACGTGACAGGCCCAATTGTTGCGGAACTGCCACCCATCTGTCACGCCCCTTTCGTATAGTTCCCTCATAAATCGTCGCCCGACCCACAACATGTCGTTTCACCGAGTGACGGGACACATATGGCGGGGGCGGAGTTCCCGTGGGCGGCACCTGTCCGAGACGCAATAAAGCCCAATCAACCCGCCGAGCCGGCCCTTTTTGATCGGTCGGCATCTCCGGCAGGCTCGTTACCTTTGGTTTACCTTTGTTTGTCTATGGTGGCGCGACTCCCAATCACCGGCAAAGTTTGAGGTTATTCAATCATTTGCCAAGGCCGAACACGAAGGAAATGCCATGACCGTGACAAAGACCCAGCTTGCCGATGCCTATTCCGCCGCCCTGAACAAATCGTTGGGCAAGGCGTGGGACCACAAATTCAGCCGCAAGGACGCGAACACCCTCCTCGATGCCCTGTGGCCGGTCGTCTCCGACCTCGCTCTTAAGGATACCAAGAAGAAGACGCCGGGCAGCGTGCCGCTCGGCCATCTTGGCCGTATCAAGATGCGGTACAAGGAAGCGACGAAGGCCCGTAAGGGCACCAATCCCTTCACCGGCGAGCCGACCACTTTCAAGGCCAAGCCGGCAACCCTGCAGCCGCGCTTCACCGCGGGCAAAGCGTTCAAGGACGAAGCGGGCAAGTACTTCAGAAGCAAAATGAAGTAGGCCACCGCAATCAAGATATCGGCAGGGCCGCCAAGCGGCCATGCCAACGGATTTAACCCCGGCTTCGGCCGGGGTTATTTCATTGTCGGCTGGCCGCCCCTGGCGAGCGATTCAGAATTGAGAATGATTCTCAAATAATATATCGTGCGCGGCAGACGCTGCGTATGCCGGGCCGTCCCATCACCGGCCGGCTTTTCGTTGCGAGGGGGGGAACCGCACGATGGCCGGCAACGATCGGTCCGTATTGGTCCGTCTATTGCTCACGCATTATGAGGATTTGACGGGATATCTGACGCGACGGCTGGGGTCGGCGGGCGCGGCACGCGACGTCGTGCACGACACCTACTTGCGGCTCCAAGGCCTTGAAGCCCTGCCCGACCTAAGCAACCCGCGCGCTTATCTTTTCCGGATCGCCGACAATATCGCGCTGGATCGGCTCCGCGCCGATAGCCGCCGCAGCCGACGGTTCGTCGCCGCCGAACTGGGCGAGAGCCGGGAGAGTGACGAACCCAATGCGGAAGAGATACTGACGCAAAAACAGCGCGTGGAACGGCTTGTGCGCGCCATTGACGAATTGCCACCCCGGCAGCGTGACGTCTTCCTGATGCACAAATTTGATGGCCTAACCCATGCCGAGATCGCAAAGCGCCTCGGCATCTCTAAAAGCATGGTGGAAAAGCATGCCATGCGGGCGCTGGCCTATTGTCGTGATCGCCTCAAGCAGTGAGCCTCGGAAGTGACACACGATCAACATGCCCGTTTTCTCATCCGCCGGGGTGCGGATTACGGGCCGTTGTGTCGTCATAGTGATAATGAAGCCAGTGTGTTCTCCGGCAGTCGCGTGTCAGCCGGTCCCATATGTGCGGTAGCAGGTGATGTCCGACTCTCCTGATCCGAAAAAAACGCCTCACGACGAGGCGCTCGCTTGGTTTGTGCGCCTGAATTCCGGTGACGCGACAGATGATGATCGCGCCCGCTTTAGTGAGTGGTTACGTGCCAGTGCGGACAACTGCCAAGCCTATGACCAACTGGAAACGCTTTGGACCGACCTCGACCATGTCCCAGATCCGCGCCGCCCCGGCCGTTCCCGCCATGCCAGCCTTTCCCGCCGCACACTCCTGACCGGAGCAGCAGGCTTAACGGCAACCGCCGGACTCGTGATCGCCTCCGGCGTCACTATCGACACTTTGGGCGGTATGGTTCACGGCGACTACCATACCGGTACCGGGGAACGTAGAACGATCCATACACCCGATGGCTCTGCCGTCGAACTGGACGCGGAAACGGCAATCGCCATCGAATTCGATACACAGGTCCGCAGGCTCCGTCTGTTGACGGGACGGGCGGTGTTCAACGTCGCCTCTGATCCGACCAGGCCGTTCGACGTTGTCTGCGCCGGCGGCACTGTCCGAGCACTCGGCACCACATTCGCCGTCCACAAAAGGCCGACGGACACGGCCGTCGCAGTAGCGGAAGACGCGGTCACGGTTGTGATCGGCCCACCGGACGCAGGCGGCAAGGAGGCACGAGTCACAGAGGGTCAACGTATCACTTATGACACCGAAGGTTTCGGGCCGCTTGTCTCCGCCAGCGATGGCGCCGAAACTGCCTGGCTGCGCAACAAGTTGGTGTTCCGCGATCGTCCTCTTGGCGACGTCATCGCTGACCTGAATCGCTACCGGCAGGGACGTATCGTCATATGGGACGATGCGCTGCTGAATCTCCATGTCGATGGCATTTTCAACACTGGGAATCCCGACGGCGCGCTTGCCGCGATTGTAGGCACACTCCCGGCACGCGATTTCCGGCTAACCCCTTATCTGGTTATCCTCAGAAGCGCCTGACGCATAAAAAAAATTCCAACAAGGGTGAGGTGTCCCCGTCCTTACATCGTCTGGAATTATGTAGATGCGAATGCATCTCATTTTCAAATAAGAGCGACAAGGACCAAACCATGAAGAAGCGAGGATTTCCTGAGGCATTCACTCTTCATCGCCAAGGCGCTGGATGTGCTGTTGCCGCGCTGATGTTCGGGATGACGGCCGGCGGATATGTTGCGCCGGCCTCGGCGGCAAGTGATGAAATAGTAGTTGCAACGGTTGAGGCCGCACAGGCCCGACGGGACGAGGCACTTACCTTCAACATTCCAGGTGGCCCATTGCCCGATGTGCTCGCCGCGTTCGGCGAACGAACAGGCCTGCAGGTCCTTTACCCTTCCGCCGTGGCACGTGAATCCGTTTCGCAAGGCGTCTCCGGTACGATGACACCGGAAGACGCTCTCGTACGGCTCCTTGGCCGCACCGGTCTTCTCTACCGGTTTTCCGCGGCCAACACTGTTACGGTAGAGCCCCCTAATGCCGACGCGACGGTATTGACCCCGATCACCGTCGAGGGACAAAGGGAAACCGCCACCGGTCCTGTCGAGGGTTTCCGCGCCACACGCAGCGCGTCGGGAACGAAAACCGATACGCCGCTCGTAGAAACGCCGCAATCCATTTCCGTGATCACGGCCGATGAGCTGAAATCTCGGAATGTCAACAAATTCAATGACTCGCTGCGGTATACGCCGGGCGTTGAATCGGAGCTGTACGGCCTCGAGCCTCGCTTCTCTCACCTGAGCATGCGCGGCCTTCTATCTTCGTCGACGGGTTTGTTCCAGGACGGCATGGGGCTGATGAACCAACCCGGCTTGATCGTCAGTTACAATCCCGAACCCTGGGGCGCAGAGCGTATCGAAGTACCGCGCGGCCCTGCGTCGGTATTGTTCGGGCAGGGGAGCCCCGGCGGCCTTGTGAACTATGTTTCCAAACGGCCGACAACCGATCCATTCGCGATCACCCACCTCGAAACCGGCAGTTATAACCGGTTCCAGACGAAATTCGATGTCGGGGGCGCCGTCACAGAGAATAAGGACCTCGCGTTTCGGGTGGCCGGGCTGTTTCGCCGCAGCGACACGCAGATCGATTTCCTGGAGGATGACCGGATTTGGATCTCCCCACAGCTGTCATGGCAGGCGGTAGACAGCACGAAGATCACCATCTTCGGCATGCACCAGCAGGACGATACCCAGAATTCGCAGGCGTTGCCGGGTATCGGCACGCTCTTTGACAACCCGAACGGATCGGTGCCGCACTCCCGATATGTCGGCGAACCAGCCCACGATCAATACGACCGTACCGAATACGCCGCCGGCTATGAGGTGGAGCACAAAGCGAGCGATACACTCAATGTGCGACACAAGGTTCGTTATCACGTTGTCGATCTGAACGACGACATCGCCTACGGTTCCGGCTTCGACGGGAACCGGACATTAAGCCGCACATTTTATTCCAACCATGGCAACACAAAGTCGCTGACGGCCGATACGAACGCGGAACTCAAAACATCCTTTGCCGGATCTGAGCACACACTTCTCGGCGGGATCGACGTACAGTATGCCGACATGGAGACCGTCCAGAACAGCGGCACTGTCGCGTCGCTCGACATCTTCACACCAACATACGGTGCCTCCATTACCGGCCTGTCACCGACAGTCCTCAAGGATTTCATCAAAACGCAGTATGGGGTGTATGGACAGGACCAGATCGAACTGGGCGAGCACTGGCGGTTCACGTTGGGGGGACGTTACGACTGGGCGGTCAATGAGACTGACAACCATCTCAACAACACACAGTCAACACAGCGCGACGAAGCCTTCACCGGCCGCGCCGGCGTGGTTTATCTGTTCGATAACGGTATCGCGCCGTACGCGAGCTATTCGGAATCGTTCCTTCCCATCACCGGCAGCACCAGCGCCAGCGGGGATTTCTTTGAGCCCGAAACAGGGCAACAGTATGAAGCCGGCGTCAAATATCAACCGCCCGGACACGATAGCTTCGTGACTGTCGCAGCATTCGACCTGCGCCGCCAGAATTACACCGAATATGACAGCGGTTTGATGGCGACCGTGCAGACCGGCGAGGTTCGTTCGCAGGGCATCGAGGTGGAGGGTTTGGCGAGTTTCGATTTCGGCCTCGAAATCAAGGCTGGTTATACATACCTGCAAACGGAGGTGCTGAAGAGTAACAATGCGTCGGAAGTCGGTAAAAAGTTGACCCAGATACCGGACCATAAGGCAACATTGTGGGCCGAATACAAGGTCCCGCACGGAACATTCAAAGGATTGGGACTGGGTGCCGGCATCCGCTATCAGGATAGGCACTACGGCGACAATCAGAACACGCTATCGGTCCCCGGGTATACGTTGTTCGATGCGGCAGCTTACTACGAGGTCGATAAATTTCGTTTCGGCATAAACGCGCAGAACCTGCTCGACCAGGAGCACTTGGGATCCTGCTATTACAGAAGTACGTCGGTGCTCTGTACGGTCGGCGAAGGGCTGATGGTGACCGCAAATGTTTCCTATGAGTGGTGACCAACCTGTGCCACGGGAAAGGCGGGCCGCGGCAGGCCCGCCTTTTGCGCACATGAGACGCAACAATTCTCTCGTCGCGCGCTGGCTGCTGGGCAGCGTCGGCGTTCTCACCGCCGCCCTTCTGTTTACGATGGCCCTGCCCGTCCTACTACCGCCGGGTCCCGCCGAGATCGATAACATCGTCTGGCCGCTCGTCCTGGCGCCGGTCTTCTGGGCACTCCTATTCACTTACATCTGCCTGGAGGAAAACTTGCGGCGCAGCGCCATCCTCCTCGGGGGAATTAGCGTTGTTTGCGGCACTATCGTCGGCTTCACGCTCTTCGCTTAGTTCGGCAGTGAGGCCACGAACATGAAAAACTTGTCGCAAATTCAAATCAAACGGCTGACAACGGTACACGGTTGGTCCGGCACCATCCTCGGCGTCCTGCTCTATGCCGTGATCGTCACAGGAACGATTGCTGTCTTCGCACACGAGATCGCCGATTGGTCGGTCGGCGGCACGGGAAAAACAGATACGCTCAGTGCCACCATTGATCGCAACGTACGCGCCGTCGTCGAGCCCCTCCCCGAGAAATACCGGCACAGCATCGGCGTTTGGAAAACGGCACGGAGCGAGTTAATCGTATTTCCTCACTTCCACACCCGCAATCCCGAGACCGGGAAAATGGAAGATTATGGACCGATGTTCCGAATGGATCGCGGCACGGGTGAGGTTCTCGCCCGTCATGAAGGCTTCGCCTTTTTGAATGCCGACTGGTACAGAGCCAGCGCGCTCGAGAATTTCCTCGTTGATCTGCATGTCCAACTCTATATCCCTGAGCCATGGGGATTAATCGTCACCGGCATTCTTGGTCTGACCATGATGGCGGCCGGTGTGAGCGGCCTTGTTATCCACCGTCATCTGATACGTGATCTGTTTGTCGCCGAACGCTCCGGCGAACGCCTCGTCTCGGCCCGGGACCGGCACGTATTGGCAGCGAGTTGGGGTCTGGTGTTCGCGTTTCTTCTTGGGTTCACGGGCTCGTTCTTCAGCTTCGCGCCCACCATTACCTTTCCCTTGCTGGCTGAGGTTGCATTCGGCGGCGATCAGGAAGCTTTGGAGGAAACGCTCTACACGCCGCAAGTCAACGAGGACGCCCGACCGGTACCGATGGCCGATCTCGGCCAAATGGTTTCACGTTCCAGCGCGACCACCGGATCGAACACCGGATACATAGAAATCATGAACTACGGCCGTGCCGACTCCCGGATCAGCATCTGGCAGGAGCCACCCGCCCGCCAATTGTCCTGGGTGCACAATGTATTCGACGGTGGCAGCGGCGAATTCCTGGGCGCAAAACCCATCGTCGGACAGAAACCGTCGATCGGCGGCGTTCTTTACGATCTCATGTGGCCGCTTCACGCGGGCGATTTCGCCGGCGTACTCTCCAAATCGGTTTGGGTCGGGCTCGGCTCGGCAATGGCATTCGTGGTCATTTCGGGCCTCCGGCTCTGGGTAAGACGACGAGAAGAGCAACCTCTATGGCGCCGGTTTGGCCGTGTCATAACCATTGTCGCCTACGGATTGCCGGTCGCGATCCTGACTTGTGCCCATGCAAATTTCCTGGCGCTTGCCACGGGAGCGAACCCTTTCTGGTGGACGCCGGCCGGATTCCTGATCGGGTTTGCACCGTGCATTTTGCCGGGACTTTTGATATCGGATGATGAACCGCTGCGGCGCCTTTACCGTTATCTGCTCGGTGGCGGCTGCGTACTGCTTCCCTTGATCAGGATGGCAACAGGAGGCCTCGATTGGCGCGCCGCACTTCATGCGGGACAGACAACTGTCGTTTCCGTTGATATAACGCTCATTCTCTTGGGCTTCACGCTGATCTGGTGGGCGCAGCGTCCGCGAATAGCGGCTAAGCCAGACCCTGCGCCAGCGGAATGAAGGCCGCAAGGGTATGGAACTAACCGTCATCGTGGCATTGACAGCGAGCGTCACGGCACTTGCGCATCTTGCCCACGCCGATCCGAAAAGGCGGCGGGCATTCGGATTGCCCCTCTATGCGAAACGGCGCCGGACCACGATCACGCTCGTCATTTTGCTCCTGCCCGGCGTCGGGCTGCTGGCCTTGGGCGACAGTGCCGGGTTTACGATTTGGATAGGGGGGCTGACCTTACTCGGCTGGGGGATTGCCGCCGTACGTCCGAAACGGAACACAGCGCGCAGCGGGTAAATCTTAGAACACCTCGAAATACTCGCGATGTTCCCAATCGGTCACTTCCGACATGAACCTCGCGATTTCCGCCTCCTTGATGCCGACAAGGTAGTCGACGAAACGGTCGCCAAGCGCTTGGCGGAAAAATTGGCTTTGCTTAAGTTCCGCGACGGCCTCGTAGAGGCTTTGCGGCAAAAGGGGAAGATCGGTCGCATAGGGCGTATCCGACGGCGCGGGCGGGGTGAGATTACGTGCGATGCCATCCACCCCCATAAGAACCTGCGAGGCTAGATACAGATACGGATTGGCCGCCGGTTCGCCCGCGCGGTTCTCGACGCGCGTGGCCACATCGCCCGCCCCGCCAACGATGCGCAGCATCGCGCCGCGATTGTCGCGCGACCAGCCGAGCCGGTCCGGCGCCAGCGAATATGGTTTATACCTTTTGTAGCCATTGATGGTCGGCGCCGAGAAAACCGACGCCGCCCGGCCGTGCTCCAAAATCCCCGCGACAAAATTCCGGCCCAGTTGTGACAAGAGGTCGCCATCGGTTTCGGGCACGAAGGCGTTGTCCGTTGCGCCGCGAGGCCGCAACGATTGATGCAGATGCCAGCCGGACGAAAACAGGTTCGGCAGACCCGGGCGGCACATGAAGGTCGCGTGCAATCCGTTTCGCCGGCAAACCTGCTTCACGGCGCTGCGGAACAGAACCATCATATCCGCCGTTTCCATTCCCTCGCCCGGGGCGAAGGTGACCTCGATCTGGCTCGGCCCGAATTCCACCTCCATGGTGCGCAAGGGAAGATCGAGCGCCTGAAGGTTGTGCCGTAAGAGTTCGAAGACCGGATCGAGTTCGTCCGCCCGCATTTCGGTCAGATACTGAAACCCGTGCGACAGCAATTCCACGTCCGGGGGTGTTGCAGGCTGTCCCGCATCACGGGGATCCAGCCTGGGATCCAGCATTCGAAAAACATGAAACTCGACCTCAAGACCCGACACGTAGTCGTAGCCGACGTCACCTAACGTCGTAAGCGCATCGCGCAAAATCTGACGGGTCGAGAACGGAACGGGTTTGCCGTTGGGAAAGTAGATGTCGCACAGCATCCATCCCGTCGTCGGCGCCCACGGCAATACCTTGAACGTCGCGGGGTCGGGGATCATGAGGAAATCGCCCCCGCCCGTCATCTCCTCCATGGCGATGCCGCCGCCCGCCGTGTGCCAGGCGGTCGTGGTCCGGTGGGCCGTATCCTTGGTGAGCAGCGTGGTGACCATCGCGCAGCCGTTGCGCATCGCGCTATCGAGTTCCGACGCCACGATGGTCTTGCCGCGCAAATTGCCGTGCTGATCGGCGAACGACAGTCGGACGGTCTCGATCTTCCGGTCCGTGACGAGCTTGAGAATCCGCTCGGCCGCCGCTGCCGACGCATCGTCCCAAAGACCGTGCCTAGCGGCGAAGCCCGCCCTGCCGATCGTGCCCCCGTCCCTCTTTGTCATGCCATCATTCTCTCAAATGCGCGCCAAACCGGCAATGCGGTCCGCCCTTACCAGCGGACACGCCGTTCCCGGTCGACCTCGGGCCATTGCTGCTCCCAATCGCCGGTGGAACCAACAAAATCGACCGCCGCAGGCCCCGTCATCTCGGCCGCTTGCTGTTTCGAGAACGTAAACGGCGGTTTGGTTCCGTTCTGCAAACCGCCGATCGCTTGCAGCAACTGCTTGCGGTAGGCGGTGATCCCCTTGTCGGTGCTGCCGAGATGCTCGCGGGTCCGATCCGCGATCGGCCCCGGGGACTCCACCGCCCATTGATCATGAACGTTGATGTCGTCCCCCATGCCGGTATAGGTGCGTTCCTGCTGTTCTCTTGGGTCGAACCCCCAATTGTTCGACCGGTTCAACCGCGGCCTGTAACCCGGCACTTCGTAGAGCTTCTCTCGTTCGGCGCGCATTGCCGCTTTATCCACCGTGTGGTCGAACGACGTAAAGATCGCGTACCACCAGCAATTCTCGTCGTCGATGGGAACATGCCACTGCGTGATGATCATGTCCTTGCTCATCGGGATGACGATGGCACACGGAAACACCAGATTGGTGACGCGCACATGCGTGTGCTCATTGTCTAACTCGCGCAGGGCAAACAGCCGAAGGCCATAGCCCGTCGTCTCCACGTCCAGCTTCGGGCACGGATACTCGCGCAGAACTTGGGTCACGGGAATGTCCGCGCCCGTCGTGTTGTCACGAAACTGCTTGCCGTAATTGGCCGAGGCTTCCTCGTCTTCGAAGAACCGGTGCAAAAAGGAGGCGTGGGCCGGGTCGATGCCGACCTCCAGTGCCTGAAGCCAATTGCACTCGAGCAAGCCCTTGAACGCGAACGCATTCGCCTCGGGCGCGGCAAAACAATCGAACTTCGGGAAGGCCGGAGGTTCCCCGCCTCCCATATACGCGAAGATGATGCCGTTGCGTTCCTGGCACGGATAGGCCGTATGCTTGATCTTATCGCGGAACCTATCGGCCAACGGTTCCGCCGGCATATCCAGGCATTTACCTTCTTCGTTCAGCAGCCAGCCGTGGAAGGGGCAGCGAAGGCCGTTCTCTTCCAATCGGCCATAGGCCAAATCGACGCCGCGATGGGGGCAATACCGGTCGATAAGGCCGTAGTCCCCATTCGGTTTACGAAACAGGACCAAATCCTCGCCCAGCAATCGAACCGGCAGCACCGGCCGATCGCCGTTCAATTCGTCTGTTAGCGCCGCCGGCTGCCAATAGTGGCGCATGAGATCGCCACAGGGCGTCGAAGGTCCTGTTTGAGTCACAAGCCTATTCTGATCGGATTGCAGCATGATCGCATCTCCGTTCTCGGTTTACCCGCCAATTGCTGTCTTCTCACGGGCTGAATACGGCGGCAATGGAATTCAGGTCGAATTTCGCCACGTGAAAAGCCCGCTTTCGGCACGGATTCAGCTCTCGCCGAGTAATTCATTGATATTACTGCGTTAATGAGCGCCCCTCCGCCTGCCCACTCGGTAACATTGCGCCGCTACGGCAAATGAACTATTGGTGGTGAGGGGGGAATACGGACGAAAGTTTCACAACATGGCTGATCAAAAGGCGTCGCCCGAAAGCCGCAAAGGGTCGGGCATCCGGTCGTTGGCGCGGGGTCTCAGAGTCCTCCGCGCGGTTCGCGCCTTGGGGCGGTCGACGCTCCACGACATCCACCGCGCCACCGGCCTGCCGAAGCCGACGTTGTTCCGCATTCTGACCACACTTGAGCAGGAGGGATACGTTTGGCGCGGCATGGGCGACGATCTGTATCGGCTGTCGAGCCGTGTTCTGGACCTCAAAGAGCCGATCAGCGTGTCCGACATCGTGGCCGAGTTCGCCGCGCCGTTCATGGATCAACTCTCCGCCGGTGCCGGCTGGCCATCGGACATCGCCGTCTACCAGGACGGCGGGATGACCATCGGTGAGACTACACGCCGGCGAACCCCACTCATCATCAATCGTCTGGCCACGGCGCCGCGGGTGCACATGTTGATGTCGTCCTTGGGCCGCGCCTATTTGGCGTTTTGCCGAGAGGAAGAGCAGCGGGATATCCTCCGGTTGTTGCAGCAGTCTTCCGATCCTTACAATCGCAGATCTCATGACGAAGCTTATGTCCGCGACCTGGTTACCGAAGTGCGCGAACAGGGATACGCGCTGCGGCAACCAGGCTATTCGGTCACCCGTCCGGATGAGGACGAATTCATCGTCCAATTGCACAGCATCGCCGTACCGGTGCGCACCGACGACCGTCTCTATGGCTGTCTCAGTCTTGTGTGGATCGCAGAGGCTGCCAGCGAAACCGATATCATTCGCGCGCACCTTGCGCGGCTGAAAACGACCGCGAAAAACATCGCTGCCGAGCTTGGCACCAATGCTCTTGCCGCGGTGGAACCGACTTCTATCCGGCAATCTTAGGTCCGGGAAACTGGCGGCTATCTAAGCGAACCGCTTCCGATATTTCAAAGCAACTGGCAATTAGGCGAGGTAGATCGGCCGGCCGTCGACGATCGCCGCGTCCACCGTCGGTGTACCACCATCATGATCGTCGACGATGATGATGTCCGCGCGCTTGCCCTCGGTGATATCGCCCCGGTCCTCGAGACCGGCAGCGTGTGCGGGGCCATGCGACACCAGCGACCAAGCGTCGCCCAGGCCCATGGACATTTCCCGGTGCAGCCGGAAGGCGGCGAGCAGCTGCGCCGGATAGTAATAGTCCGACGCCAGCACCGTGCAGAGGTCCTTGGCGACCATTTCGGCCGCCGAGACCGCCCCGTTATGACTGCCGCCCCGCACCACATTGGGGGCGCCCATGACGATGGGATTGCCGTAATCGCGCGCCGTCCGCGCCGTTTCCTCCGTTTCAGGGAATTCGCACACCTCGCAGCCGAGCGCGTTGTAATAGGTGCGCGTCTCGGGCAAAGCGTCGTCGTGCGACAGCTGCGGGATACGGGCATCGCTCGCGGCGGCGGCAAGTTTCTCGACCGCCGACGGAACTTCGTCACCCCGGCCGTAAACCCGTTCGACGAGATCGATGAAGCCTTCCTCACTCAAGCCGGTCCGCTCGGCATACTTCGAGAGCTTCCCTCTTATATGACGTTGCTCATAAATTTCCGGCGTATGGTCGTTGAAAGCCAGCAGACCGATACGGCCGGACTTGATCCAGTCGACAACGTCACTTGCCACCGTCACGTTATAAGTTTCGAATCTCAGATGTAGGCGGGTGTCGCACTTCAGCCCGCCATTGAGATGCTCCAGCGCTTCCATGATTCGGACGAAGTTGTCGCGGCCGCGGAGACCGGGCTCCCACGACAGGGTGACGCCGTGAAAAGCCGTGGTGATGCCATTGGCGATCATTTGCCGGTCCGTGTCGAGCAGGGCAACCTCGAGATCGAAATGCACCCCGGGACGCGGCATGATCTGGCGCTCGAAGGCGTCACCGTGAATATCGACAATGCCGGGCAGAACGAACTTCCCGCCCGCGTCGATGATCCGGGCGCCATTTAGTATTCCCGACCCAAAACCGGTAATCCGGCCGTCCGCGACGCGAACCGCAGTCTCCTCGATACTGCCGTCGGCCAGCAATACGTTTCCGTTGATGATGACGAGCTCTTCCATCGATGTCCCCAATGTCAAATTCGGGGCGCTTTATAGCGAAGAAATGCGTCAACCAGATGAAACGGAAACTCTTCGGCACTTAAGAAATATGACGGTTTCGCAATCTGATCGACACAAACAGTTCATCGTTCTGAAAAGCATCGGTCATCCCACGTCCACATAGGCCCCGCACACTCCGCTCATTACAAACCTTGGCGCCGCGCGCGCCGTTCATGAGGTTTTGTCTCATTTAGGGGATAGTTGAATGTTGAAGAAATTGCTTGGCGGACTTGCCGTTGCCATGACGGTAGCCATTTCACCCTTGGCGGCACAGGCTGCCGATTCCATGCGCTTCGCCGTCACCGACATCGGCGGCATGGAGGAACTACAACGAGAATTCGGACCGTTCAAAAAGGTCCTCGAGGACATTACCGGCCTCGACGTTCAGTTCTTTGCCGTCAACAGCCGCACCGCCGCCGTTGAAGCCATGAACGCGAAGCAGGTTGATTTTGTGCTGACCGGTCCCGCCGAGTACGTCGTGTTTCGGGCCCGCACCAACGCCAAGGTCGTGGTCGGCTGGCAGCGCCCGGATTATTTCGCGCAAATCGTTACCCTTGCCGATGGGCCGATCAAGGGCGTCAGCGATTTGAAGGGACAAAAAGTGTCCTTCGGCTCGGTGGGCTCCACCTCGCAGCATCTGGGGCCGGCCCAGGCGCTCGCCGATTTCGGGCTCATCTATAACAAGGACTATCAGCCGCAAATCATCAGCCGCAACATCGCGATCGAGGCCTTGATCCGGGGCGACATCCAGGCGGTGGGCATGAACTTCACCCATTTGCAGAAAGTCCGGAAGGCCTTTCCCGACCATGCGTTTACAGTAGTTGCCCGTGGCCGAGATCTCCCCAATGACGTCCTCGTCGCCAGCCCAGACGTTTCGGATGCGCTGTTCAAAAAAGTCCGCAATGCTTTTGCTAAAGACGGCGACAAGCTGATAGCCGCGGTCGTGAAGGGCAAGGACAACGAGAAATATCTCGGCGGACACTTCCTCGCCTCTATCGAGGATAGGGATTACGACTATGTCCGCTCCATGTACCGGACCATCGGCGTCAATTCCTTCGGCAAATTCGTGGGGGAATAAGTGGCCACCTCGAACACGGCCACGGTTCAACCCGTATACGGTGAGTCTCAGGCACCGGCCGCACCGCGGCCGGTGCCGGTTGCCGATCTCAGCGCCGACCCGGTTTGCACCATCCGAAACCTCACCAAGTCATTTTCGGGAAGCACCCATATCCTGCGCGGTATCGATCTGAACATCGGCCAAGGCGAATCGGTCGCGTTGATCGGCTCCAACGGGGCTGGAAAATCGACGCTGTTGCGCTGCCTGGTGCGGCTTATCGAGCCCAACGGCGGCAGCATCCATCTTCTCGACCGGCCCGTTATGGAATTGGGGAGCCGCCAGTTGCGACGGCTCCGTTCCCAGGTCGGCTTTGTTTTTCAACGCCACAATCTAGTGCCGCGCCTCACCGCGCTAACCAACGTCCTTCATGGCGCCCAAGCCACCCAATCGGGGCCGCGCGTCTGGTACCAGTCGTTGGCGTCGTCGGAAACACGCCAACATGCCATGCATTGTTTGGATCGTGTCGGGCTTTCCGATATCGCCCTTCGACGCGCCGATCAGTTGTCGGGTGGCCAGTCGCAACGCGTCGCTATCGCCCGCACCCTTATGCAAAAACCCAAATTCGTCATCGCGGATGAGCCTGTGGCCAGCCTCGATCCTGTCGCCGGGGTCGAAGTCATGGATTTGTTCGTCCAGCTTCTGCGCGAGGACGGCATTACCCTGCTCTTCACCTCACACCATCTGGGGCAAGCGATCGAGTTCTCTGACCGGGTCATCGGGCTGCAAGCCGGACAGGTGACACTGAACTGTCAGTCCGCCAAGGCGCATGTCAGCGAACTGAAACATGTCTATGAATAGTATCGCGGCGAATCAATCTCGTGATGCCGCGCCGCCAAAGCCGCCAAATCCACCTGGACGTTTCGGGCGGCCCAATCCGCTCGCCTTCGTGCTCTATGTGGCAGCGGCCGCGTTTGTCTTGGTTGCTTTACAAAACTCCGGCCTGTCGATCGAGCGGCTGGCACGTGGTCTTCCCAGCATCAGCCGTATTCTCGGCCAGATGTTCCCGCCCAATATGGAGCGTCTCGGCCCCATCGCACTTTCCCTGTTCGAAACCTTTCAGATGGCGGTCGCGGGCACGGCACTCGGCATCCTTTTCAGCCTGCCCCTCGCTATTCTCGCTTCACGGGGACTGTCCCCGCATCCCGCCGTCTATTACTCCGCACGCAGTCTGATTTCCTTCTTCCGGACGGTTCCGGATCTTATTTGGGCGTTGTTTTTTGTCATCGCGGTCGGATTGGGTCCGGCGGCGGGCACGCTCGCCATTATGGTCGATACCATCGGGTTCTGCGGCCGCTTTTTCGCCGAGGCGATGGAAGACACCGACACAGGACCTCGCGAAGCGTTGACGGCCATCGGGGGATCCCGCACCGGCATGATCTTTTCCGCCGTCATCCCGCAGGCGATGCCGTCCTTCATCAACACGTCGCTGTTCAGCCTCGAAAAGTCGACCCGTTCGTCCGTCGTTCTCGGCCTCGTCGGGGCCGGCGGGATCGGTATCGAACTCAAAGTGGCGATGGACCTGTTCACCTACGACATCGCCTGCACGATCATCTTGTTGGTGTTCCTGCTGGTCCTAGTAGTCGAACAAGCGAGCGGCTATCTGCGCAGCAAAATCATCTAGGCACTGTTGCGGAACTGTAATCGGCGTGTCACGCCGCTTTCACAATGCTCTGCTCTAATCCGCGCGGGTCACACACAACATATCGTTACATCGAGCGACGGGATACATATGACGGTCGAGAAAGCGCAGGCAACCGACGCATTTGCCGAACGAAAACACTGGATGTCCGTGCTGGCCAAGGCGGACGGGACCGATCTCGAAAAAGCTTGGCAATCCCTTTCGATAAAACCCGATTACGATTTTCTCCGTGCCCCCGAAACGGGTCTGGTGATGGTCCGTGCCCGCGCCGGCGGCGTCGGACAGCCGTTCAATTTCGGTGAAATGACGGTAACGCGCTGCACGGTTCGCCTCGCCAATGGCGCGACCGGTTTTGGCTATGTTTCGGGCACCGATCGGCGCCATGCCGAGCTCGCGGCCGTGTTCGACGCGCTGATGCACGACACCGATCTCAGCGATCAAATCGCCAATGAGGTAATCGATCCGCTCGACGCGGCCCACGCAGCCGAGAAAAGGAAGAAAGCGGCCAAGAGCGCCGCGACGAAAGTGGAATTCTTCACCATGGTACGGGGCGAGAACGACTGATGCCGACAACGCTTACTGCCACCGGAAGCCATCCCGACCTCGCACCCGGGTTTAAGGACCCCGTTTTCGACGCGCAGACACAATTCCGTAACATTTTGACGGCCATGTCCCATCCCGGGCAGGTCGTTGCGCTCAACACCGGCCTCGAGCCGCCGGCACCGCTTTCGTCGGCTGCGGCAGCTGTCGCGCTGACGCTGGTGGATTTCGAAACACCGGTTTGGCTGGACGCTTCGATGTCCAACGAGGCGGTTACGGCCTTCCTGCGCTTTCATACCGGTTGTCCCGTCGCCGGCGGCGCCGAAGAAGCCCGCTTCGCCTTTATTGCCGACGGCGCGACCCCCCTTGACCCCACCCGTTTCGACCTCGGCACGGACGAATATCCAGACCTCGGCGCGACAGTGGTGGTTCAGGTGCCGTCTCTCGCGCAAGGCGCGGACAGCGGAACGGAATTCTCCGGACCGGGAATCGAGGACAAGACATATGTCGAAATCGGCGGGCTTGCCGACGATTTTTGGGCGGAGCGCAACGCCATTTGCGAGTTGTTCCCCCGCGGCCTCGACATTCTTTTCACGTGCGGCGACACGCTGTGCGCCGTCCCGCGCTCGACCAAGGTGGAGACATTGGCATGTATGTAGCGGTCAAAGGCGGCGAGAAAGCCATTGAAAATTCGCTCGATCTCGTTGCCGAAGAGCGCCGTGGCGACCGTGATGTTCCTGAACTCACGATCGAGCAGATCAAATCGCAGATGGCTTTAGCCGTTGATCGCGTGATGACCGAAGGGTCGATTTACGATCGCGATCTCGCGGCCCTCGCCATCAAACAGGCTCAAGGCGACATTATCGAAGCGGTGTTCCTGCTGCGGGCCTATCGGACGACGCTCCCCCGATTCGGTTATTCGGCGCCCATTGATACGGCGCAAATGGGTATCCAGCGGCGTATTTCGGCAACCTACAAGGATTTGCCGGGCGGCCAGATTCTCGGCCCGACGTACGATTACACCCACCGTTTGCTGGATTTCGATCTGACGGAGGAAAACCGCAACGGCCCCGCGGCTGCCCGCACGGCGCCCGAGGCGGTCAATGACGGCGAAATTCCCCACGTCACCGATCTGCTCAACCACGAAGGGCTGATCCAGCAAGAGCCGGAAACCGATGAAGACGCCCCCATTGCCGATCTGACGCGTCAGCCGCTGGCGTTCCCTGCCGGCCGGGACTTGCGGCTTCAGAACCTGGCGCGCGGCGACGAGGGATTCCTGCTCGCGCTCGGCTACTCGACCCAACGCGGTTACGGCAACAACCACCCCTTCGTCGGTGAGATTCGCATGGGCGAGGTTTCGGTCGAGATCGAACCCGAGGAACTCGGCTTTCCCATCGAGATCGGCGAGATTACGGTCACCGAGTGCGAACTGGTCAACCAGTTCGCCGGCACCGCCGACAGTCCGCCCCAGTTCACGCGCGGATACGGACTAAGCTTCGGCAAGGCGGAACGTAAAGCCATCGCCATGGGCCTCGTCGACCGGGCGCTGCGGTGCCGCGAGTTGGGCGAGGAACCGACAGCACCGGCGCAGGACGAAGAGTTCGTTCTCTATCACACCGACAATGTCGAAGCATCTGGCTTCCTGCAGCACCTCAAGCTGCCGCATTACGTTGATTTCCAATCCGAGCTCGAACTGATCCGCAAATTGCGCGCGGAGTACATGGCGCGCCGCCAAGCGGCGGCCGAATAGAGGAAAACATGCCGCAACCCAGCTCTCTCAAAGCCGGCTACAACTTCGCCTATCTCGACGAGCAAACCAAACGGATGATCCGCCGCGCGATCCTGAAAGCGGTTGCGATCCCCGGCTATCAGGTGCCGTTCGGCAGCCGCGAGATGCCCTTGCCCTACGGCTGGGGCACGGGCGGCATACAGGTCACCGCCGGCATCATCGGTCCCGATGACACGCTCAAAGTCATAGACCAGGGCGCCGACGACACGACCAACGCCGTTTCCATCCGCCGCTTTTTCGCCAATACCGCCGGTGTGGCGACGACAGAGCAGACGGAGGACGCGACCATTATCCAAACCCGTCACCGGATCCCGGAAACGCCGCTCCAGGCCGGACAGATCCTGGTCTATCAGGTCCCCATCCCGGAGCCGCTCCGCTGGCTGGAGCCGAGGGAAACCGAGACCCGCAAGATGCATGCCCTTCAGGAATACGGCATCATGTACGTCCGGCTGTACGAAGACATTTCCCGGTACGGTCATATTTCCACGGCCTACGACTATCCCGTGATGGTCAATGGCCGTTACCTGATGCGGCCGTCGCCCATCCCCAAATTCGACAATCCGAAAATGGACCGCAACCCGGCCCTGCAGCTGTTCGGCGCGGGCCGTGAGAAACGTATCTACGCGGTGCCGCCTTATACGTCGGTGAAAAGCCTCGACTTCAAGGACTATCCCTTCCAGGTCCAGAAATGGGACGACTGCTGCACGCTCTGCGGCGCCGACGACAGTTTCCTCGACGAGATCATCACCGACGACGCGGGCGGGCGCATGTTTGTCTGTTCCGACAGCGACTATTGCGCCAAGCGCCGCGACGCCGGGCATAGCGGCCCCAACCCTGGCGAAGCCGCGACCAAGAAAATCGGCGAAGCAGGAGACGCCGCGTGACCGCACTTATGGATCAAGACCAACCGCTGCTGCGCGTCAGCAGCGTGACCAAATACTACGATCTGATGATCGGTTGCCGGAACGTATCGTTCGATCTGTGGCCAGGCGAGGTGCTGGGCATTGTCGGCGAGTCGGGCTCCGGCAAATCGACGTTGTTGAATTGTCTGTCGACGCGGCTTGAGCCCAATTCAGGCGCCATTGAATACAATACGCGTGCCAGCGGTCTGGTCGACCTCTTCACCATGTCGGAAGCCGAACGCCGCATGCTGATGCGTACCGATTGGGGCTTCGTGCACCAGAACCCCCGCGATGGATTGCGCATGGGCGTGAGTGCCGGTGCCAATATCGGCGAGCGCATGATGGCGGTCGGCGCCCGCGTCTACGGCGACATCCGCGAGTCCGCGGCCCATTGGCTCGGCCGGGTGGAATTCGATATCGACCGCATGGACCACCTCCCGAGCACCTTTTCCGGCGGCATGCAGCAACGTGTCCAGATCGCCCGCAACCTCGCGGTCAACCCCCGGCTCATTTTCATGGACGAACCGACGGGCGGGCTTGATGTGTCGGTTCAGGCGCGGTTGCTCGATTTGCTGCGCGAGCTTGTCGGCGATCTCGGTCTATCCGCCATCGTCGTTACCCACGATCTCGCCGTGGCGCGCCTTCTATCCCATCGCCTGATGGTCATGCGCAACGGCGAGGTGGTCGAGAGCGGCCTGACGGATCAGGTACTGGACGATCCGCAGCACCCCTATACGCAACTCCTCGTTTCCTCGATCTTGCAGGTGTGATTCCGTCATGAACGACTTCTCCCTCAATATCGAAAACCTCTCCAAGAGCTTTACCATTCACGCGCAGGGCGGCCTGCGTTTGCCGGTCCTCAAGAGTTTCGATCTGGATGTCGCCAGCGGCGAGTGCATTGCCCTCGTAGGTCCCTCCGGCGCCGGTAAAAGCACGCTGCTGCGGTGTATTTATGCCAACTATCTGGCCGACAGCGGCCGGATCGCCCTCAACAATCACGGCGAGGTGGTCGATATCCGGACGGCCGCGCCGCGCGAGGTTTTGAAACTCCGCCAGCATGTCATCGGCTACGTGTCTCAGTTTCTGCGGGTCATTCCCCGCGTGCCGACGGTCCAGGTGGTCGCCGAGCCTTTGCGGGATCGCAACATTCCGGCCGATGAAGCAACGGCACGGGCGGAGAAGCTTCTCGCGCGCCTCAATGTTCCGGAAAAACTATGGCAAATCCCGCCGGCAACCTTCTCCGGCGGCGAACAGCAGCGCGTCAATATCGCGCGCGGATTTATCTACGATTTTCCATTGCTCTTGCTCGACGAACCGACAGCCTCCCTCGACCGGGCGAACGGATCGGTGGTCATCGAGTTGATCAATGAAGCACGGGAACGCGGAGCCGCGATCATCGGCATCTTCCACGACGAGGACGTCCGCGCCGAGGTGGCGACCCGCCTCGTCGAGGTTCAGCCCCTGCAGGCCGCTGCCTGAAAAAGCCAAACAACCGACAGATACATAGCAAAAATGAACACCGAACAGATACTGACCAACGCTAATATCGTCTGCCGGGATCGGATCATCGAGGGGACGGTGCGCGTCGTCGACGGCAAGATCGCCGAAATCGACGATCAGCCGAGCAGCCTGTCCTCCGCCGACGACCTCGGCGGTGATTATCTGCTGCCGGGCCTGGTTGAACTCCACTCCGACAATGTCGAGAAGCACTTCGCGCCCCGTCCGGGGGTTGCCTGGCCGAGCTTGTCAGCCATGGTCGCCCACGATACCCAGATGACAGCGGCCGGCGTTACCACGGTTCTCGACGCGATCCGTATAGGTGACACACAAGGCAAGGAAGGCGCGCGCTGCGACCGCCATCTCGAAGTCACCAAAGCAATTACTGACGCTGCCGATCAGAGATGTCTGCGCGCCGATCATTTGATCCATCTGCGGTGCGAAGTGAGCTACGAGTTCGTCGTCGACGGCTTCGGCGCAGTTGCCGATCATCCGTCGGTGCGGCTGGTTTCCCTCATGGATCACACGCCGGGGCAGCGGCAATTCGTCAACGTCGACAAGTTCGCCCAGTACTACAAAGGCAAACACGGCCTGAACGACGAACAGCTTGCCGCCTATATGGCCAAGTTGCAGCACGATCATGAAGTCCACAGCCCTCGCAACCGCCCGGCGTTGGTCGAGGAAGCAAGGGGCAGGGGGCTGCCGCTTGCCAGCCACGACGACGCTATTCCCGCCCATGTCGCGGAGGCCGTCGGCGAAGGCGTGGTGATCTCCGAGTTCCCAACGACCGTCGAAGCCGCCGCCTGCGCCCGTCAAGAAGGACTATCCATCCTGATGGGCGCACCGAACTTGGTTCTCGGCGGCTCGCATTCCGGCAACGTCTCGGCCATGCAACTCGCCGAGCACCGCAATCTCGACATTCTGTCCTCGGATTATGTCCCGGCGAGCCTGCTGCATGGCGTCTTTCTTGTCGCCGACGCGGACATCGGCATCGAGTTGCCCGACGCCGTTGCGATGGCGTCGGCAACGCCTGCAGGCACCGTCGGCCTCGACGATCGCGGTGAAATCGCTCCTGGCAAACGCGCCGATCTCATTCACGTGCGGCGCAAAAGCGGCATTCCCATAGCTGTCCGGATGTGGCGGGAAGGACAGCGCGTTCTTTAGGAGGAAGCGAATGGTCAGCATGGACAACATTTTCGAGACGCTTCACCAGCAAGGAAGCGAACGTTACGGCAGCGAGCGGGTCAGTCAGCTCGATCACGCCCTGCAATGCGCTTGGCTTGCCGAACGTGCGGACAAGAGCCCGGCGCTGATAACGGCGGCGTTGCTGCATGATGTCGGACACCTGATCCATAAATTCGGCGACGATGCCGCCCTGCGCGGCATCGACGACCGCCACGAAGTGCTCGGCGCGAAATTCCTGGCGCGACTGTTCGGCGACGACGTCACACAGCCCATCGCCTTGCATGTCGATGCCAAACGCTATCTCTGCACGAACGAACCCGGGTACTACGAAATCCTGTCGCCTGGCTCGGTGCGAAGCCTGCATCTTCAGGGAGGTTTGATGACCGAGCACGAATCCGAAGCCTTCCGAAACACCGGCTTCTACGCCGCCGCCGTCGACCTCAGGCGCTGGGACGAACAAGCCAAGATTCCGGAATTGCGAACACCCGGCCTCGACTATTTCCGTAAATACGCGGAAGCCTGCATGATCCAATCGGAAGAGGACGACTCCCATGCAGCTTCCTTGGCGTACGGCGGCTAAATACCGGCACGAGTTGGCGCGTCATGCCATTTCCAGGTTGTCTTATCCTCGTCGTCGGACCGAGCGGCGCCGGAAAGGACAGCCTGATGAGTGGCGCTCAGGCGCAGCTACCCCGGAATGGCCGTTTCCGTTTCGTGCGCCGGTACATCACACGTCCGGCCGAGGCGGGGGGTGAGGATCATATCCCGATCGCGCCGGACGTTTTTCAAAAGCTCGTAGATGAACGGTTCTTTTGCCTGCATTGGCAAGCGCACGACCTGCTTTACGGAATTCCCGTTACCATCAACGACGAAATTCTCGATGGCCGAACCGTTATCGCCAATGTGTCGAGGAGTGTACTGGACACTGCGCGTACGAACTTCCCGTATGTCCGAATCATCAATGTGACGGCACCGCCGGATATATTGGCCGCGCGCCTCCATGGCAGGGGCCGCGAAAGTCTGAGCGATGTCACCAAACGGTTGGGACGGAGTGTGCAGGTTGCGGGTAATGACGTGTTCGAGGTGGTCAATGACGGTTCCATCGAGGACGGCATCCGCAAATTTACGACGCTGATCAACGCCTTCACTGAGGGCGGCACGCCAGCCGCGGCGCAATAGGTCGAGCCCACGTTTTATGACCGGAGTTTCAAAAAAAGTTCATCTACGAGTCACCGCCATGTCACCGCGCGCGGTGATTCTCCCTCCAGCACAACAACCACATTTGGGTATTGGGCATGACCGCTGTCGCTGTTACCAACCTGACCAAGTCATTTGAACGTAACAAACAAGCGCTCTGCGACGTTTCCATCAACATCAATCCCGGCGAAATGGTTGCGCTGATCGGCGCCTCGGGATCCGGAAAATCGACATTAATCCGTCATATTGCCGGCCTTATGCCGGGAGACAAAAACGGGGCTCCCTGCTGCGTCGAGGTTTTCGGCAAAAAAGTCCAGGAGTTCGGGCGGGTCACGCCGAACATTGGATCGATCCGCCGCGATGTCGGCGTAATTTTTCAGCAATTCAACCTGGTTGCCCGACTATCTGTTCTGACCAATGTCATTGCCGGACTGCTCGGCAAGGTACCGCAATGGCGGGGTACGTTGAAAATATTCAGCCGTACCGAGAAACTGAAAGCAATGCAGGCATTGAGCCGCGTCGGCATCGAACAAACCGCGCTTCGACGCGCTTCGACGCTTTCCGGCGGCCAGCAACAGCGCGCCGCCATTGCCCGGGCCCTGGTGCAGGAAGCCAAGGTGATTCTCGCCGACGAGCCCATCGCCTCTCTCGATCCGGCGTCGGCGAAACGGGTGATGGAGATTCTCTCGGATATCAACCAGACGGACGGCATCACCGTCCTTGTTTCCTTGCATCAGGTCGAATACGCGCGCCGCTATTGCCGCCGGACCATCGCCATGCGCGACGGTGAGGTGGTTTTTGACGGCCCAAGCCGCGAACTGACTCTCGAATTCCTGCGCGAAATCTACGGTGAAGCGTCGGACGAGTTGGTCCTGCCAGATGCGGGGGATGACGAACTTCACGACCACGAGACCATGCCGGCCATGCCTGAGGCGGCCATCGCCTAAGCGGCGCGCCGTCCCAAGGAACCCATGCGCAAGCACCTACGTGACTATCCAACCGATTGCATTCTTTAGGAGGTATCAAATGAAGCGATTGGCCAAATATGCATTGGCGGCGGCGGTGGCGCTTACCGCTGTCACCGGCGCGCAAGCCGCCGAAATGAAGGAACTGAAATTCGGCATCCTCGCCGTCGAATCTCAGGACCATTTGATGAAGCGTTGGGGGCCAGTGATTGAACGGCTTTCCGAGCGAAGCGGTATGAAGGTCGAGCCCTTCTTCGCTTCCGACTATACGGGTGTCATCGAAGCCCAACGGTTCAATAAGGTCGATATCGTTCACTACGGCAACAAATCGGCCATGACCGCGGTTGACCGCTCCGGTGCCGAGGTCTTCGCCAAGACCGTCGAGAAAGACGGTTCGCAAGGGTACTACTCCATCCTGGTGACCCATAAAGACAACACCAACATCAACAACCTGAAAGACGTTTTGGCCTGCAACAAGTCGATCGACTTCGGTATCGGCGATCCGCAGTCCACCTCGGGCTTCCTTGTCCCGACCACTTTTGTGTTCGCCGCGAACGAGGTTGAGCCGCGCGACTGCTTCAAGACGGTGCGCAACGCCAGCCACGAAGCGAACCTGTTGTCGGTTGCCAACAAGCAGGTTGACGTCGCCACCGCCAACAACCGCGCCCTTTACATCCGCCTCAAGGCCAACAACCCCAAGGCCTATGATTCGGTCAAGGAAATCTGGCGTTCGCCGCTGATCCCGTCGGATCCGCTCGCCTGGCGCAAAAATCTGCCGGAAGAGGTGAAGGCCAAGATCATGTACACCTTCCTCGGCATCGGCCGTATCGGCGACGAGGAAACCCTCAAAAAGGACCGCGCCGCCCTCCAAAACGCCGGCTGGGGTGGCTTTCTGCCGTCCTCCAATCTTCAGCTCTTGCCGATCCGCGAAATGGAGTTCACCAAGGAAATGGTGAAAGTCCAGAACGACGAAACGCGGACGGAAGCTGAGAAGAAAAAGCTGATCGCGGAACTCAAAGAAAAGATTCGCGACGTGCGGGCAAAAGTAGCAGCTCTGCCCAATATGTAAGTCCTAAGAACGGCGCGCCTTTTTAACCAAGGCGCGCCGTTTTTCTATCCGCAACGAGTATTTTCGGGAAATACGCCATGCAGCAGGCCCACGTGCACTCGATCGGTTTTCAACAGGTTGAATTGCCGAAACCGGAACTGACGCAAGAAATTTACAAATGGGCGATTTGGGGCGGGTTCTTTCTGCTGCTCATCTGGTCCTTCGTTCCAGCCGAAATGCATCGGGTAACGGAACTTTGGACCAATGCCGATAACATGGCGACGCTATTGTCGGAGTTCGTCGAGCCGAGCTTCCGCTATTGGCGCCAATATCTGGAACTCATGCTCGAGACGGTCCAAATGGCGGTTTGGGGAAGCTTCCTCAGTGTCGTCTTTGCCGTTCCCTTCGGTTTGCTGTCGTCGGAAAATATCGCTCCCAACTGGATCCGGTTTCCGGTCCGGCGTCTGATGGATGCTTTTCGCGCCATCAACGAGTTGGTCTTCGCGCTGATCTTCGTTGCCGCCGTCGGCCTCGGCCCGCTTGCCGGCGTGATGGCCTTGACGGTGCATACGACCGGCACCCTCGCCAAACTCTTCTCCGAGGCCGTCGAGGCCATCGATCCACGCCCCGTCGAAGGGATCCGCGCCACCGGGGCCAATACCATCCAGGAGATCACCTTCGGTGTGATCCCGCAGGTTCTGCCCCTATGGATTTCCTACTCTCTCTACCGTTTCGAAGCGAACGTCCGATCCGCGACGGTGCTCGGCATCGTCGGCGCCGGCGGTGTCGGCATGGCCCTTTCGGAGGCCTTGCGTGGGTTCAACTTCGGCGCCTCCGCGGCCATCTTGCTGATCATCATTTTGACGGTCTCGCTTCTCGACGTTTTCTCTCAATATCTGCGTAAGGTCGTCATCGACGGCGTCGAGCATAAGAAGCTCGCCATTTACTTCGGCGTCCTGTTCGTCATCTTCTTGTTCGTTGAACTAGCGGTTCGCAAAGTCATCGACATCAACGCGCTAATCCGCGCCATCTGATCATGTACCGGGGCCGAACTCCCCTCACCCCTCTAATCCGCAGCCGGCGGCGGCAATTGCCGCTGTCGGGTTTCGTGCCGTCCCTCCCACCGGAGCTGCACCGGCCGGATCGCATTACCCTGGTGACGTTAAACACCTGGAAGGGCGAAGGCGACTACGCCAAGCGTGTCGCCGCGATGGGTAGCCTGCTCGCCGGATTGGACGCCGATATAGTGCTTCTGCAAGAGGTGCTTGCCGTCCCAGAACAGGGCGTCAATACCGCGTTTGCACTCGCGCGCGACCTTGGCCTTTACGCCACCTACCATCCGGCACGGGAAAAACGACGAACGGTCGAGGGCCGGCGAATTGTATGCCAATCGGGAATGGCCATTCTCAGCCGCCACCCGATCCGATCATCCTCTGCCATCCAACTGCCGGCGGACGGACGAGACGGCGAGCGGATTGCGCAGGTCGCCGCGCTCGACATCGGCGCGCCGCTCAATGTGCTGAACGTTCATCTCAGTCACCTCAAAGGTGCGAGAGATCTCCGCCAACGCCAGTTTGCCGCCGCGCTTCGCGGGCTTCCGGATGACAGCTCGAGCGCATCATTGGTCGGCGGCGATTTCAATGAGTATGTCGATGAGGAATGGGTGTCTTCGTTGGCGAAAACGGCGGGCTTGTCTATCCAGAATAGTCGTTGGGCTGCTCCGGATTTATCGGCCGCGCCGACCCTGATCGGCTTTGACCCGATGGATGACACTCCACAAGCCCGCTGTCTCGACCACGTTCTGCTTGTCCATGCGTCGAACGTACCGGCGAAGCGCGTCACGGACTTGAGCCATCATGGCGATGCATTCGCCAGCGATCATATGGCGGTTCGCTCTACCGTAATGTGGCCGGATTTAGCCGCCTAGTTGCCGCTGGAATTCAAACGACAGCCTGGAAAATCACCCCAGCGGCGATTGCGCCGCAAATGCCAAGGCCGAGATAGGCGGCGAAAACTTGGCGTTTGACCAGAGACCAAACGGCAGCCATCGCCGGTATGGAACTGACCGCACCGGCGACCATAAAGGCCATGGCGGCACCCGCACTCATCCCCTGTTCCACAAGCCCCGCGACCAGCGGCGGCGCGGCATAGCTGTTGAGATAAGCAGGCGCGCCGACGAGCGCGCTGACGACGATCGGGAGGATGCCCTCGCCGCCGACCACCGATCCGATGAGGTCCGCGGGCACGTAGTGAATGAGCAGCGCCTCGATCAAATAAGCGAAGGTGAGCCATTTCAACAGGAACAGGCCATTGGCCGACGCCTGCGACACGAACTCGGCCCGGCGTGAGGCCTCTTCCCAAAACGCCCACTTCGGTGTGCCCTTGAAGGGCGACGTGCCGCACCCGCAACAGCCGCCCACCGAATTTGGCCGCAGCGGATCGGCGAAGGCGCCCCGCCGGATCATCGCCTGCAGGACGAAGCCGCCCATGAGACCGAGCGAGACGGCAGCCACCGCCTTGCCGACGGCAAATTCCCAACCGAGGGCACTCGCCGTGATCAGCAGCGTCGGCGGATCGATCAACGGCGACGATAGCCAGAACGCCATGACCGCCGACAAGGGGGCGCCGACGGCCAACAAACCGGCGATGAAGGGAATCACCTCGCAGGAGCAGAACGGCGCCAACCCGCCGAACAACGCGGCAAGAAAGATCATCCGCGTTTCCCGGCCCTCGAAGGCCTTCGCGACCAATGCCTCAGCACCGCTCGCCTTGAGATAACCGATCAGCAGCACGGCGATGGCGATGAACGGCAGCGTGCCGAGTAATGCCGACACCGCGGTATCGAAGAACGGCAGGATGTTGTTTCGATCGATGACAAAGACCGCAATCGGGATCAAGGCCGCCAGGACCCAAACGGATCCCAGCCAATCGAGGCCACGGTGCAAACTAGCGTAACTCCTTAGGGCGATTTCCGTCATTGCTCTTTCCTGTTTGAATTCAAGCAGACCGCTTCCGGGCGGTATTTGCGTCGACACAGCATTCCTTGAGAAGAAATCCGGCCAACTCCTCGAGTTGGTCGAAGCGCGCGCGATTGATGACGGTCCGGCCAAGCTTTTCCTGCTCAATCAATCCGGCATCCGCGAGAAACCGCAAGTGATGCGCCAGGGTCGAGGCGGGAACGTTCAACTGCGCCTGAACCTGCCCAACATTCAACCCCTCGGGCCCAGCGCGGACCAACGCCAATAGAACCTCGAGCCGGGGCTCCGATCCCGCCGCCGCAAACCCCTGCGCGGCTTCTTCCAATTTCAAGGACATGGCCCACCTTATCAAAGAAACGAAATAACTAGTATTATAGTTATATTACAATCGATCGAGTTCCTGCGGAAGCTGCTCCGGTTCGATTTGATATTTTGGATTTCGGTGTCTGGCTTTGACCTGCGGTTATCAGGTCATGAGACGAAATGGCGTAACAGGGAACCGACGCCCTCGATCAGGCACCTTCTCGTAGCCTTGCGCGAAGAACCGGCCATCAAGACCCTATTCGAGGCAGAACCGAACCGCAGATGCAGGGGAGATATTTATAATCGGCATAGCTCATTCCTATTCTCGGCATCAAGTTTGCTTAGGAATTACTCCAAAGGTCTAATTTCAGCAGGAACGACAGCTTTTCGCCGATGAGTGCCGCCGAAAGCATCACCATTCTGATCATTGATGAGAACCAGATTCGGGCGTCTATCCTCAAGGACGGCCTGTCCGAGGCCGGCCATACGCGGATCGTGGTGATCGACGAGATGAGCAATCTGCTCCGCAAGATCGTCGATGCCGATCCCGACGTCATTTTCATCGATCTCGAGAACCCCAACCGCGACGTGCTGGAGCAGATGTTCATGGTATCGCGCACGGTGCGCCGACCGGTCGCCATGTTCGTCGATCAATCGGATTCCGCTTCCATCGAGGCCGCCATCGACGCCGGCGTTAGCGCCTATGTGGTCGACGGGCTGAAGAAGGAGCGGGTGAAATCCATCCTCGACATGACCATCAGCCGCTTTAACGCCTTCGCCCGCCTGCAGGCCGAACTGGATGCCGCCAAGCAGAAACTGGAAGACCGCAAGATCATCGAAAAGGCGAAGGGAATCCTGATGCAGACGCGGAACCTTACCGAGGAGCAAGCCTATGCGCTCCTGCGCAAGAACGCCATGGACCGGGAAATCAAGATATCTGAACTAGCGCGCAGCCTGGTCACCGCGTCTGGGCTGCTTGAATAGGGGGAGAGAATGTTGATCGATGCCAGCGAACGGTTTCGGAAAGCAGGTCAAAAACGAGGCAAGGAGGCCAAGGGAGCCATGAACGACACCCCCGTGCGGCGCCGGCAAACGACGCTCCGCTGCGGCTTTATCCCATTGATCGATTGCGCTGTCCCCGTTGTTGCCAAGGAAATGGGCTTCGCCGCCCAAGAGAACATCGATCTGCAACTCGTCCGCGAAACATCCTGGGCCAATATTCGCGACCGGGTTACGGTCGGTCATATCGAGGGCGCGCACATGCTGGCAGGAATGGCGATTGCCGCCAATCTAGGGCTCGGCAACGTCCGCTCTGCCTTGGCGGCGCCCTTCTCCCTCGGTCTCAACGGCAACGCCATTACCGTCTCGACCAGCCTTTACGAGCGCATGGCCGCGGCATCGGATCTAACCGGCGCGGAAGGCCCCATGGAAATGGCACAGGCCCTGGCCGAGGTGATTGCGGCGCGCAAAGCGGCGGGGGACGAACCGCTGACCTTCGGCATGGTTTATCCCTTCTCATGCCACAATTACGAGCTTCGTTATTGGCTGGCCGCGGCCGGCATTCATCCCGATCAGGATGTCCGCATTGTCGTCATTCCGCCGCCATTGATGGTCGAGTATCTGGAGGGTGGCTTCGTCGACGGTTTCTGTGTCGGCGAACCGTGGAACAGTTTGGCGGCGACGGCAGGTGCCGGGCGTCTGATCGTCGCCAATGCGGATCTGTGGCGCATGGGACCGGAAAAGGTCCTAGGCCTCCGCACCGACTGGATCGAGCGGGAACCGGAAGCGGTTGCCGCGCTTATCCGTGCCATGGACCGGGCCGCGCGCTGGGCGGACGATCCCGCCAACCGAACCGAACTAGCAGCCCTCCTTTCGCAACCCGACTATGTCGGCGTCGACGCGAAACTCGTCGAAAACATTCTTGCCGGCGTCTTGCAGCGCTCGCCGACGGAGCCGCCCACCGAAACCCCGAACCTGGTTCTGTTCCACCGCAACGCGGCGAACTTTCCCTGGAAATCGCATGCGCTCTGGATCTATTCGCAGATGGTTCGGTGGGGTCAAGTGCCGGACACGCCCAGAAACCGGGAGATCGCCGCTGCAACCTATCGGCCCGATCTTTACCGTCATGCCTTGCGCGATTTCCAGATCGCGATGCCGGCCCGCAACTCTAAACTCGAAGGGTCGCTGCGCGAGGCCACCCCCGTCGGATCGGAAAGCGGCACCTTGTATCTCGGACCCGACGAATTCTTCGACGGCCGCCGCTTCGATCCCGACAGGCTCGATGACTATCTGGCCTCGTTCGACATCAGCCGACCCTTCGATCCCGACGCCATGGCGCACTTCGCCTAAATTGTCTATTTTTTAATCAAAAATAATACTTGATTATAAGATAGGCAGTTTGATAGGGTGTTTTTATCGCCGCTGGGCCACCTAACCGCCCAGAATTAGAAAAAGGCGTTGTAATACAACACCTTTTTGCATTGCCAAAGATTTGGCACGGCGGTTGCTTTTCTAAAGACGCATCACCAACGACGGTGTATCGCGCGATCCTCACCCGCTGAAGGGTGCTCCCCACAGATGGAATTCATGGGCCGATGGCGGCTGCCTGTTTGCCGCTGGGTCTGACCCGAACGGGCCCCAAACGGACCCCAAGGCGGACCATGAACTGAATTCTCGAAAACCGGCCCTTTCGAGGGCGCAACTGGCACTTCCGTTTCAACGTGACGGACTCTGTAGGAGAAGTACCGTGAGCCACAAATCACACAAAGAAAACATCCTCGCCTCCGACCTGTTGGCCATTACCCGGCGTAAGTTCGCCGCCCTGACGGCCGCCGCCGCGATGACCGTCGCGGCGTTTGCGGGTCATGCCAACGCCGCCGAACTCGACGTCGAAAAGGACGAACTCAAATTCGGCTTTATCAAACTCACCGATATGGCGCCGCTCGCCATCGCCGCCGAAAAGGGCTTCTTCGAAGACGAAGGCTTGTTCGTCACGCTCGAGCCGCAGGCCAACTGGAAGGTTCTGCTCGACCGCGTTATCGATGGCGAACTCGACGGTGCACATATGCTCGCCGGGCAACCGCTCGGCGCGACGATCGGCTTTGGCACCCAGTCCCACATCGTCACTGCCTTCTCGATGGATCTGAACGGCAACGGCATCACCGTCTCCAACGAGGTTTGGGCGGAGATGAAAAAGCACATCCCCCTGCAGCCCGATGGTAAACCCGTCCATCCTATCAAGGCCGACTATTTAAAACCGGTAGTCGAAAAATTCCGCGCCGAGGGCAAACCCTTCAAGATGGGCATGGTCTTCCCCGTCTCCACGCACAACTACGAACTGCGTTATTGGTTGGCAGCGGGCGGCATTCACCCCGGCTTCTATTCCGCCGACAACATCACCGGCCAGATTATGGCCGACGCGCTGCTGTCGGTGACCCCGCCGCCGCAAATGCCGGCGACCCTCGAAGCGGGCACCATTTACGGCTACTGCGTCGGCGAACCCTGGAACCAGCAAGCTGTGTTCAAGGGCATCGGCGTGCCGGTGATCACCGACTATGAGATCTGGAAAGACAACCCCGAGAAAGTCTTCGGTGTGTCCAAGGAATGGCAAGACGCCAACCCGAACACGCACCTGGCCGTTGTGAAGGCCCTGATCCGCGCCGCCATCTGGCTGGATGAGAACAACAATGCCAACCGTCGTGATGCGGTGAAGATCCTGTCGCGGTCCGAATATGTCGGCGCCGACGAGGAAGTAATCGCCAATTCCATGACCGGCACGTTCGAATATGAAAAGGGTGACAAGCGCGACGTCCCCGACTTTAACGTCTTCTTCCGTTACTTCGCGACCTACCCCTACTACTCCGACGCCGTTTGGTACCTGACCCAGATGCGCCGCTGGGGCCAGATCACCGAACAGAAACCGGACAGCTGGTACCACGACATCGCCAAAAGGGTGTACCGCCCGGACATCTACGTCAAAGCGGCCAATCTGCTGATCGAGGAAGGCAAGGCGAAGAAGGAAGACTTCCCCTTCGGTACCGACGGCTATCGCGACCCGCAAACCGAGTTCATCGACGGCATCACTTTCGACGGCCGCAAGCCGAATGATTATCTCGAAAAATTTCCCATCGGTTTGAAGTCCAAACAGATGGTTAGTGGCAACGCCGTGACCGGCGGCTGACATGGCCGGGGAGGTACACGCACTGCCTCCCCGTCTCCTTCATCCGAACTGGCACGAATCCGAATAAAGAAGGAAGCATCCAATGACTCCTCCCGCCGATGCAGCGACCGCCACGGTTCATCCGGCAAACGACCTTTCGGCGTCGGATCACGAAGCGCGGCAAAAGCGCAAAGAGAAAATCTTTGCCGCCATCACCCGGTCGTCGAAGTACCTCAACCTCGCCGGGCTGACTTTCGTCACACCAATCCTCAAGATGGCGGCCGGCGAAAGCCCCAAACATCAGATGAAGGAGCTTTGGCGCCTTCTTGGCCTCCCGCTGCTCGCCATCGTTATTTTCCTGGCCGTCTGGGCGCAGCTCGCCCCCATGGTCAACACGTCCCTCGGATCCATTCCCGGCCCGGCCCAGGTCTGGGAAGAAACAGTCAATCTTTGGGACGACCACAAGGCCGAGCGGGTGAAAGAAGCCGCCTTCTTTGAGCGGCAGGAAAAGCGCAATGCCCGCTATGCCGCAGAAGGCCGTCACGACAAAATCAAGGAACGCTCCTATACCGGCAAGCCGACCTATATCGACCAAATCTTCACCAGCCTGCAGACCGTATTTATGGGCTTCCTGTTGGCAACAGTCATCGCCGTGCCGTTGGGTATCCTCAGTGGTCTGTCGCCGACCGTGAACGCGCTTCTCAACCCATTGATTCAGGTGTTCAAGCCGGTCTCGCCACTCGCGTGGCTGCCAATCGTCACCATGGTGGTGAGCGCACTTTACGTGTCGAACGATCCCCTATTCGAAAAATCTTTCATCAATTCCGCGCTCACGGTGACGCTTTGCTCGTTGTGGCCGACACTGATCAACACCGCGCTCGGCGTCTCATCGGTCGACAAGGATTTGGTGAACGTCAGCCGTGTGCTGCGCCTCGGAGTATTCACCAAGGTCTTCAAGCTGATCATCCCGTCATCGCTGCCGCTCATCTTCACCGGCCTGCGCCTGTCGCTCGGCGTCGGCTGGATGGTGCTGATCGCAGCCGAGATGCTGGCGCAGAACCCCGGCCTCGGAAAGTTCGTCTGGGACGAGTTCCAGAATGGCTCTTCAAGCTCGCTCGCCAAAATCATGGTCGCCGTCCTCACCATCGGCATCATCGGTTTCCTTCTCGACCGGTTGATGTATGCCCTGCAGGGCATGCTCACCTTCGGCGAAACCCGCTAGGCATCGGAGGCGATCATGTCATTCTGCGAATTAAAGAACGTCTCCAAAACCTACGGCGACGGTGACGACAAGACAGAGGTGTTGAAGGACATCAACCTGTCTATCGACGAAGGCGAGTTCGTCGCCATCGTCGGGTTCTCGGGCTCGGGCAAGACGACCTTGATTTCCATCCTCGCCGGTTTGATTGGCGCGGACGAAGGCGAGGTCCTGTTGAAAGACGCACCGATCGTCGAGCCCTCGCCGGACCGGGGCGTCGTTTTCCAGAGCTATTCCTTGATGCCCTGGCTGACGGTGGAGGGAAACGTCCGGCTCGCCGTCGACCAGGTGTTCAAGAAGGAATCCAAGAAGGAACGCGCGGCCCGGGTTTCCAAATACATCGAGATGGTCGGCCTGGCTCATGCGAAGGACCGCCGTCCCGCCGAATTGTCGGGCGGCATGCGTCAGCGCGTCGCTGTCGCACGTGCGCTCGCCATGTCACCCGAAATGCTGTTGCTGGACGAGCCGCTGTCGGCGCTCGATGCGTTGACGCGCGCCAACCTGCAGCAGGAGATCGAGCGCATTTGGGCGCAGGAGAAAAAGACCGTCGTCTTGATCACCAATGATGTGGACGAAGCGATCCTGCTCGCCGACCGGATCATTCCCCTCACCCCGGCGCCCAACGCGACGCTCGGGCCAAAGTTCAAGGTCAACATCCCCCGGCCGCGCGACCGTCACGAGATGAACGATAATGCTGAGTTCAAGCGGCTCCGTGCCGAGATCACCCGCTATCTGATGGACGCCGGCATGGAGCGCGGCGCGGACAGCGACGACGATCTTGTGCTTCCCAATGTGCTGCCAACAACGCAACTCGAGCGGCCGCCAGCCGCCTATGCCCGCGCCTCGGCGAGCCCGATCACCGACCGTTTCGTCGAATTCGGTAACGTTTCCAAGGTGTATCCGACGCCCAAGGGGCCGTTGACCGTGGTCGAGGATTTTGAACTCCTGATGAAGAAAGGCGAGTTCATTTCCCTAATCGGCCATTCGGGCTGCGGCAAGTCGACGGTGCTGTCCATGGTCGCGGGTCTCAACGACATCACCAAGGGCGGCATCGTCCTCGACGGCAAGGAAGTCTATGACGCAAGTCCCGAACGCGCCGTCGTGTTCCAGGCGCCGAGTTTGTTCCCTTGGATGACGGCGGCGGAAAACGTCTCCATCGGCGTCGACGAGGTCTATCCCAAGGCGAGTGAAGCAGAGCGCAGCGACATCGTGCGCTATTACCTGAACCGCGTCGGTCTCGGCAACGACATGGACAAGCTCGCTTCCGACCTGTCCAACGGTATGAGGCAGCGGGTTGGTATCGCCCGTGCCTTCGCGTTATCCCCCAAGCTGCTGCTGCTCGACGAACCCTTCGGCATGCTCGATTCCCTCACCCGTTGGGAGTTGCAGGAAGTGTTGATGGATATATGGAAACGCACCCAAGTGACGGCCATCTGCGTCACCCACGATGTCGATGAAGCGATCCTGCTGGCCGACCGCGTCGTCATGATGACCAACGGACCGCGCGCCCGTATCGGCAAGATCATGGACGTTGGCCTGCCCCGCCCGCGGACGCGCAAGGAACTGCTCAACCACCCGGATTACTACGAATACCGCAAGCAACTGCTCGATTTCCTCGAGGAATATGAGCACGGCGCGTCCGGCAAATCGAAGCAGGCCGAAACCGGCAAGGAGGCCGCCTGACATGCTGATGAAAACGGGAAGCAAACCCAAGCTGGTCCTGATCGGCAACGGCATGGCCGGGATGCGAACCATCGAAGAAGTGCTGAAGATAGATGCCAACATGTATGACATCACGGTCTTCGGTGCGGAGCCCTACGGTAACTACAACCGCATCATGCTGTCACCGGTTCTTGCCGGCGACAAAACCGTCGACGACATCATGATCAACGACACGCAGTGGTATGCCGACAACGGCATTACCTTGCATGCGGGCAAGACGATCACACGCGTCGATCGCGCCAAATGCGTGGTCGAAGCGGATGACGGTACCGTCGAGCCCTACGATCGGCTGCTCCTGGCGACCGGATCAGATCCGTTCATCATCCCGGTCCCCGGCGCCGACCTCGACGGCGTGATCACCTTCCGCGATATTCACGACGTCAACCGCATGATGGAGGCAGCAAAAACCAAGAAACACGCCGTGGTTATCGGCGGCGGACTGCTGGGTCTCGAGGCAGCCAAGGGATTGATGATCCAAGGCATGGACGTCACCGTCGTTCATCTCATGGACTGCCTGATGGAACGGCAACTCGATCCCATGGCGGGCGGCATGTTGCGCCGCTCCCTCGAGGATCAGGGGATGAAATTCCTGATGCCCGCTTCGACCCAGGAGATTCTCGGCGAGGATCACGTGACCGGCGTCCGCTTTGCCGACGGCTCGGAGATTCCCGCCGACATCGTCGTCATGGCGGTCGGTATCCGGCCCAACATCAAACTGGCGCAATCGGCGGGCATTCATTGCGAGCGCGGCGTCGTTGTCAACGATACCATGCAGACCTTCGATCCACGTATCTATGCGGTCGGCGAATGCGTGCAGCATCGCAAGCAAACATACGGGCTGGTGGCGCCTTTGTTCGAACAGGCGCGTATTTGCGCCAATCACCTGACCGAACGCTGCGTGCTCCGCTATCTCGGCTCGGTCACCTCGACCAAGCTCAAGGTGACGGGCATCGACCTATTCTCTGCCGGAGATTTCATCGGGTCCGACGCCACCGAGGACATGACTTTCCGCGATCCGGCCCGCAATATCTATAAGAAGCTGGTCATCGAGGAAAACCGCATCAAGGGCGCGGTTATGTTCGGCGATACGGTCGACGGCGCCTGGTATTTCCAGATGATGCGCGACGGCACCGACATCAGCGCCTTCCGCGACACCATTCTGTTCGGCAAGGCGCATCTCGGCGATTCCGGCCGCGGCGATCAGAACCAGGCCATGGCTATGGCCGACGGCGACGAGGTCTGCGGCTGCAACGGCGTTTGCAAAGGCGACATCGTCGCCGCGATTACAAAAAACAAGCTCTACACACTCGATGATGTGCGCACGCACACCAAGGCATCTTCCTCGTGCGGATCATGCACCGGATTGGTAGAACAGCTGCTGGCGGCAACGGCGGGGGGCGATTACAGCGCAACACCCAAGGAAAAGCCGCTGTGCAAATGCACCGACCGGACCCACGAAGAGGTCCGCCGCGTGATCCTCGAACAAAGCTTGAAAACGATCCCCGAGGTCATGTCCTTCTTGGAATGGTCCAATCCCGACGGCTGCGCAAGCTGCCGTCCGGCGCTCAACTACTATCTCCTGTGTGCCTGGCCCGGTGAATATATCGACGATCAGCAATCGCGGTTCATCAACGAGCGCGCCCACGCCAACATTCAAAAAGACGGCACCTACTCGGTGGTGCCGCGCATGTGGGGCGGCGTGACCAATCCCAAGGAACTCCGCGCTATCGCCGATGTCGCCGACAAGTTCGATATCCCGACAGTCAAGGTGACGGGCGGCCAGCGGATCGATTTGCTCGGCGTGAAGAAAGACGACCTGCCCGCCGTTTGGGCCGATCTCAACGCCGCCGGACTCGTCTCCGGCCACGCTTACGGCAAGGCGCTGCGGACCGTGAAGACCTGCGTCGGGTCGGAGTGGTGCCGCTTCGGCGTGCAAGATTCGACCCGCATGGGCGTCGACCTCGAGAAAATGTGCTGGGGCACCTGGACGCCGCACAAGGTGAAACTCGCCGTATCGGGTTGCCCGCGCAACTGCGCCGAAGCGACCATCAAGGATTTCGGTGTGGTCGCGGTCGACTCGGGCTGGGAGCTCCATGTCGGCGGCAACGGCGGCATGAAAGTCCGCAAGACCGATCTGTTGTGCAAGGTGAAGACACCGGAAGAAGTGCTCGAATATTGCGGCGCCTATCTCCAGCTCTATCGCGAAGAAGCCTATTACCTCGAGCGCACCGCACCCTGGATCGAACGGGTCGGGCTCGAAAGCGTCAAACAGCGCGTCGTCGAGGACGCCGAGGGCCGCAAGGCGCTTTACGAACGCTTCCTCTATTCCCAAAGCTTCTCGCAAGACGATCCCTGGGCGGCACGTGCCCGGCAAGCGGAACTGCAGAGCGAGTTCCGCACTTTGGCGGCGGTGTAAGCCATGGAGACCTGGGTCAAGATCTGCCGCGTTGCCGATATCCCGCGCCTGGGGGCGCGGGTGGTCAAAAGCGCCCGCGGCGACATTGCCGTCTTCCGCACGGCGAACGATGAGATCTTCGCGCTGATGGACCGCTGTCCGCACAAGGCGGGCCCGCTCTCGCAGGGCATCGTCCACGGCAAAAGGGTAACCTGCCCGTTACACAACTGGGTTCTCGAACTTGCCGACGGTAACGCCCTCGCCCCCGATGTCGGCTGCGCCCCGACGGTCGGCGCCAAGATTGACGAAGAAGATGTCTATCTGGACATGCCGGCGGCGCGGACGACGCCGGTAGCGGCCGAATGAGCGGCGCAGTCAAAACCACTTGCCCTTATTGCGGCGTCGGCTGCGGCCTCGTCGCGACCCATGCCGAGGACGGCACGGTTGCCATTGCCGGCGATCCCGATCACCCGGCCAACTACGGCCGGTTGTGTTCAAAAGGCTCGGCCCTCGGCGAAACCATCGATCTCGAGGGCCGGCTCCTGCGTCCCGAGATCGGCGGCAAACGCGTCTCGTGGGACGAGGCGCTCGACACCGTTGCCGGCACGTTCAACAACATTATCTCAAATGACGGACCGGACGCGGTCGCGTTCTACGTCTCCGGCCAATTGCTGACCGAGGACTATTACGTCGCGAACAAGCTGATGAAGGGTTTTATCGGGTCGGCCAACATCGATACCAATTCGCGCCTGTGCATGTCATCGAGTGTCGCCGGGCACAAGCGCGCTTTCGGATCCGACACCGTTCCCGGATGTTACGAGGATTTGGAACTGGCCGACGTCGTCGTGTTTGTCGGCTCCAACGCCGCCTGGTGCCATCCGGTCCTATATCAGCGGATCATCGCCGCGAAAAAGAGCCGGCCGGAAATGACGCTGGTCGTGATCGATCCGCGCCGCACACCCACTGCCGAAACCGCGGATCTGCATTTGCCGCTTAGATCGGGAACCGACGCGATCCTGTTCAACGGTCTCTTGGTTTATTTGTTCGAGCGCGGCTTGGTCGACCGCAAGGGTGTTTCCAGCACCGTCGACGGATTGGACGACGCGCTCGCCGCGGCACGCAATTCGTCATGGGATGCGGAAAGCGTCGCGCGGGACTGCCATTTGGACATCGACGATGTCGCTGCTTTCTTCGAGCTGGTTGCCGGGCATGAGAAAACGGTGACGCTTTATTCCCAAGGCATCCACCAATCGAGCAGCGGCAGCGACAAGGTCAATGCCATCCTCAACTGCCATCTGGCGACCGGCCGCATCGGCCGCCCCGGCATGGGGCCCTTCTCCCTGACCGGTCAGCCCAACGCCATGGGCGGCCGCGAGGTCGGCGGTCTCGCCAATCAGCTCGCCGCCCATATGGAGTTGGAGTCGGCACATCACCGCGACATCGTTGGGCGCTTCTGGGGATCGAAAAAAGTTCCGGCGAAGGCCGGACTGACCGCCGTCGATCTGTTCGATGCGGTCGGGCGGGGCGAAATCAAAGCCGTTTGGATCATGGGCACAAACCCGGCCGTCAGCCTGCCCGATGCTGCGCACGTCCGCGCGGCGCTGGAGAAATGTAAGTTTGTCGTAGTCTCCGACGTCCTGCGCGACACCGACACCGCGCGCTATGCCGATGTGCTGCTCCCCGCCCTCGCCTGGGGCGAGAAAGAGGGCACGGTGACCAACTCCGAACGCCGTATTTCCCGTCAACGCGCCTTCCTGCCCGCCCCGGGCGAGGCGCGCGCCGACTGGCGCATCATCTGCGATGTCGCAAACCGCATGGGTTTCGGCGACGCTTTCGCCTACGACTCGCCGGCGGCAATCTTTCGCGAACATGCCGCACTGTCGGGTGTCGCCAACAACGGCACCCGCGATTTCGACATCGGCGACCTGCAGGGCATCAGTAACATTGCCTACGACACCCTCGCCCCGATCCAATGGCCGGTCCGCAAGAAGAACGTCAAAGGCACCACGCGCCTGTTCAGCGACGGCGCCTATTTCACCCCGTCAGGCAAGGCACGCATGCTGCCGATCATACCGCGGCAGCCCGTGAACGCACTCGACCGAACTTTCCCTTTTATCCTAAACACCGGCCGGGTGCGCGATCATTGGCATACCATGACCCGCACGGGCAAATCGCCGCGCTTGTCGAGCCACAGCGTCGAGCCCTATGTCGAGATGCACCCGGCGGATGCCGCCGTCTTGGAGATCGGCGACAGGCAACTGGTTTGCATCGAAAGCGCTTGGGGGTCCGCAACCCTCAAAGCGCGGCTGAGCGATGGGCAAACCCCCGGGACGGTTTTCATGCCGATCCATTGGACCGATCAGGTTTCGTCCCAATGCGTGGCCGGGATCCTGGTCAACCCGGAAACCGATCCCGTCTCCTACCAGCCGGAACTCAAACATACGCCCATCAGGGTGCGCGCCGTCGAAACTAAATGGCAGGCATTCATTCTGGCCCGCGATCCCCTCACGCCCACCGGTTCGGCCTATTGGGCACGGGCACGGCGCAACGGCTGCTGGCTCTATGAGGTGAGCGGGACCGACGATATTCCCGACGTGGAGGCCTGGGCCACGGCACTTTCCCCGACAGGAGTCGGCGGCGGCGACGTTATTGCGTTCGCCGATGGGCGCACCGGATCCCACCGGATCGCCGTTCTGGAAAACGGCCGGTTGGTCTTCTGTCTGTTCATGGCGTCGGGCCGCGCTCTGCCGGCACGCGACTGGCTGGTCAGCCAGTTCACGGCGGAACGGCTATCGGACGACGCCCGCACCGACATTCTCGCAGGCGTGCCACGGAGCGGGTCGGCGGATTGCGGCGCCACCGTCTGCTCCTGTTTCGGTGTGGGCCTGAAAACCCTGCAAGAAGCTATTGCGAGCGACCACTTGACCAGCGTCCAACAGATCGGCGAGGTCCTTCAGGCCGGCACGAATTGCGGCTCCTGCATCCCGGAGTTGGAGCAGTTGCTCGGCAGCGCGGACGATCGTAAAGCCGGCGCAGCGCGGGTGGCATCCGCAGCCTAATCTGTAACGGCGTATTGGCTGCGGTTGTGCCCAGAGTGGGTCTAAACGCGAAAAAAAGGGCCGCCCTAATTGGGCTAACCCCTTCAAAAACTGCCATCTGATCGATGGCGGTGCAGACAGTCTCCTGCGAACCCGTCTCTGGCCGGATTTACCTGCTAAACAGGGAAGATACCGGGAAATTTACGGGCTTCGGCCTGCAATTATCGATTTCCCATCAAACAAACTGCTGATTTTCAAAACAATTCAGCAAAATTCCCTACTCGACAGAACAGGGAATTTTTCTCATCAAACCGGGAATTTGTGCAGCGAAGCTGGGAAGTAGCCGACCGATCCCAACACCACCTCAACAGTTCTTACAGCGCCGCAACTCCGGCCTGCGCAATCTCGACATCGAGGTGAGGCGGCGCGCCCGCCACGCCGATGGCGCCGACGCATTGATCATCAACCAGCAGCGGGAGCCCGCCCGGGATCGGGGTATGGGGCAATCGTAGCACCGAATAACGCCCCTCGTTCAGCGGTTCCTCGAAGAACGTCGTCGGATGGCCGCCTTCGGCCGCCGAGCGCGCCTTGTCGAGGGCGCCTTCTGCGCTCATCAACGGGGCGCCGTCCATACGCGTCAATAATTGTGGATAGGTCGTGCAATCGACGACCGCGATCGACACGTTGAACCCCATGTTTTTGGCGGCTTCCTCCGCCGCCGCCATGATACGGCGCGCATCCTCGATGGTAAGCGACAGTTTGGTCTGCATTTTATCTCTCCGACAAGAAGCCTTATGCGAATGGGCCCATCAGGGGCAGGTCGTACCAACCCGCGCCGCCGTAAGTAATGCTGTCAGGCCATTCCGAAACGGACGGCGGAAACGATTTGGCGGTCACACTGCCGTCCAACCCGACGCGGTCCATACCGTAGAAAATTTCGATCGCGACCTTGTTCGGCCCCTGGATCCAGAACCCATACTTGACCCCCGGCGACAGTTGCGGCGGGAGGTCCAAAATCTTGACGTCGTTGTCGACAAAGAACTGATAGGCGTCCTTGAGCTGACGGTAGTTGGCGATGGCAAACCCGCAGGTCACGCCGAAAGAGTGGCCTTCCGTCTCGTAAACATCCCTCAACGCCGCCGGATAAAGGGCCAGGCTGTGATGTTCCGAATCCGCTCGGAGATAGACGCAGTCGTGGCCGTTCACGGTAACCCGCTCGCTCACAGCAAGACCTAGAACATCGCGGTAGAAGGCCGTCGAACTCTCGACGTCCTCGACGAAAACGCCGACCTTGGCGAGGCGCGTCAGCTTGAACGGACGCGGCAGCAGAATGCCATCGACGTTAAATGTCGCCCGTCTGGCTTCCTCATATCGATAACCGGCATGCACATCGTCACCGCGCGCGGCCGCTTGATCGACTTCCTGGTACTCAGGAATTTGCGGCAGATCGGGGCGTGTCGTGAAACCGCGGTCATACATGGAGCGGGGTTTGCTTTTGCCGTCCCAGCCGATCTGTTCGATGCCGTAGAAAATCTCGATAACGTAGCCGTCGGGATCGTAGGCGTAGCTGTGCCAGTTCGACCCCGGCGCATCGCGGCCGATGCGACGCAGCGTCGCGTTTTCGGCGATAAAATCCATGCCGTCGCTTACTTCCTGCAGGGTGCCGACTTGCCAGGACATTTGATTGACCAGTTGACCGGCGCGCGCGGGTTCGAGTTTGTCGAGCAGATTCTGGCTGCCGAGAACGACCGTATGGTGATCGCTTCCTAGCCGCAGGAACCACGCGCGGGCGTCCTCCTCGCTGATCGGCTCAGTCGAGCGGGCACTGAAGTCTTCGGTATCCGAAATGGATAAGCCGAGTATCCCCGTCATGAACTCGACAGTGTCGTTCACATTGTTCGTATGAAAGCCGAAATGACCGAGCCGCCGGACCCGGAAGGGTCGGTCGAGTTGAAGTCCCCCGACGTCATATTTCATGGTTTGCTTCCTCCCCTTGAACCTCTCGCACGCACGGTTGAAACCGCGGCTATGCCATCGAGGCGTCCGTTGTGTGCAGGCGTTTTGCCAAGTCCGCGACCACCGCATCGCCATCCTTTTCATTGCCCCCGCCGAACGCATAGAAGTCCGGACGGACAATTACGAAATCGGCATGATGGGAATCCATGAAGCCGAGATAGACACCATCTATGTCCTCCACGGCATGAGCACTGTCATGCGATCGAAAGACGGCTGTTGCGGTTCCAATGGACGCCAGATAGTCGAGACTCTTAGGGGATAGGAAACTTGCCGGATCGCGGCGGGCCCAAAGCTGGAAGCCGGAACCGACGATATCGTCACCTCGCCCGGTCACACCGTTCTTCGCTAAGGCTCCCTGCGGCGTGATCAGGCCGGTCATCCCCTGACCTTCTCCGCCAACGCCGTTCCACAGGATACCCGCCGTCAGATCGGGAAGATCCGGCGGCTGCCCGACGCCTGTTGCGCGCATCCCTGCGTTCCGTTTCGCCGCTTCCTCGGGATCGACGATATTGACGATCCGTGAAACCTGATCCGAACCAAAGACGATGGTGGTTACATGCGGTTTGCGTTCGATCTCGTACTCGTCGAGCAAATTCTCCGAACTCCGGCCCGACAATACTTCGACGAGCTTCCAGCCGAGATTGCGGCCGTCGCGAAAGGCAGCGCATGCGCCCTGCCCCATGTATGGGGTCATGGTATGTGCCGCATCGCCGACGAGAAATGTGTTCCCGCGCCGCCATTCGGAGGCAATTCGCGTGTAATAGTGATAGACGACGTGACGGAGGATCTCGATATCCTCCTGGCCAAGACCGTGCTTCTCCTTGAGAAAACCCCACGCGACGCCGGGCTCGACCATATGCTCGTCGGTTTCGCCTTCCATGACCCGGCATTCGAACCGTATACGTTTCGTGCCAATGGGCATGAACATATGGGGCCGCGCCGGATCCATAATGATCCGCAATTTCTCGAACCGTTCCGGCAGCGGGCGCAACTTGATCGCATCGAAATTCAGCCACCGCTCGTGCAAATCATAATCGCGCATATCGATGCCGAGAGCGTCGCGCACGAAACTACGCGCGCCGTCCGCGCCGACGAGGTAGCGGGCCTCGACAGTCCGCTCCCGTTTCTGCCCCTCTTTTTCCTGGAACGTGACCCTTACTCCGTCACCAGTATCGACGATCTCCGTTGCTTCCCACCCCAGGTTCAGTTCCACGTTCGGAAATGTTTGAATCTTTTCATGGATGGTTCGTTCGATGTCCGGCTGGAACACGTTGTAACGGGACGCAAAGCCGCATCTCAGGCCCGGATACTCGACGACCATGAGCTGGTCGCCCTCGCTGTCGTCGAAATAGGCCGCTTCCTGAACCGTAGATTCCTGCAGCGCGTCATCGATGTTAGCGCCCGTCGCCTGAATAATGCGCGCCACCTCGCCGTCGATGGAAGTTAGCCGTGGCAAGGGATAAGCCGTCGGCCAACGCTCGATGACGCATACCTTGAAGCCCGCCGCCGCAATCGTTGATGCGGTTACCTCGCCTCCAGGGCCATAGCCGATCACGACGACGTCAAAGATCTCAGACACGCATCCTCCTCTTCATTTCTTGTTGCCCCACGAAAGCGTCATAGCCGGTGCCGAATGGGGCTGTTACAACCGCGGTAGGGATAATATCAAAACGAAACGTAACGGCAATACCGATTGACGTTTGGCTTAAATCCTAATACTTTTAGAAACGTAGCGCCTTAATTCGTTACGTTAAGTAACGTTCCGGCTTTCGCCCTTCTTCGGACTCGTCTCATTGGACCAAACGAAGAGGCGGCAACGCCGCTGAATGAGAAATCGGGCGTCCGAACAGCGATCCTGGGAGGGACGCTGAAAACATTCTGTGGAGACGTTTTTGAACTCTGGGCAACCGTGCCGAACGGCTGGAACCCCAAGGGTCTAAGGGAGGAAAGATTGAAGCTTTTTCGCTTTAAGGCCGTTCTTGCGGCACTCGGTATCGCGATGTTCTCGACGCCGGCTCCGGCACAGGACGCCAGTCTCGTTTTTGCGACACTGAACGTTCCCGGTATTCCGATCAATTCCAGGTTCCTTCATCCCTGGGCTGACGGAATCAACAAGGACGGTACGGGAAAAATCCAACTGCAAGTTCGCGACGGCTATGCCCTCGCGAATTTCGGCAACGTCTATCAGCGCGTCCTATCGGACGCCATCCAAGTCGCTTTCGCGCTCCAACCGCCGGTCGGCGGGAAGTTCCTGCTGTCGGAGGTCGCGGGCCTGCCGTTCATCACCGACAATTCCGCCGATGCGTCGGCCGCGCTTTGGCGGCTCTATGAAACCGGCATGCTGGACGCCGAATATAAGGACATCCAGCCGCTGGCGTTGGTCGGGCTGCCTCAAGGCGGCGTTCATTTGACGGAGGCGACCGATCTCAACAACGGGCTCTCCGGCAAGAAGGTACTCGTGGCCAACAAGATCCAAGGCGAGATCATTGTCGCTCTTGGCGGCACGCCGCAGGCATTGCCCTTGACCGCTATGTACGAGGCCTTGAAGCGCGGGACCGTAAACGGGACGTCGGTGGGTTGGCCAGCGTTCCCGAGCTTCAAACTCTTTGAGGTAACGAACTACCATATCGAGGCGCGGCTGGGCGCCTCGACGGCGATGCTGTTCATGTCGAAGAAAAGATGGGACGGGCTGACGCCGGCCGCTCGTGATGTTTTGCGCAAGAATATGGGCGAGAACGTAAGCCGGAAGTTCGGCGAATACTGGGACTGGGCCGATGTTGGCGGACGCAAGATGACCGAGGCCAAGGGCGGTCACACCATCGTCGAACTGACCGACGCCCAAAAGGCGGATTGGCACAACAAGGCCGAACCGCTGCTTGAGAAATGGGCCGCGTCTCGTCCTAACGGTGCCGCCGTTAAGAAGCGCTTCCAAGAAATTCTGGCAGCCGTTAAAGCCGGCAAATAGAATGTGCATCAACTCCTGTGCCGCGCCTTCTGGAGGCGCGGCATTTTTTTGCCTGGAGGACCGCACCTAAATGCCGCCGGCCAATCAGACTTTACGAAGCCCTACGGGCATTGGTGCCCCCGTTCGGCGCGTCGAGGACGCGCGGCTGCTGGCTGGCTACGGTAAGTACGTTGATGACCTGTCCCTGCCGAGAATGGCGCACGCCGTGGTTTTACGCGCCCCCTACGCGCATGCGGTCATCCGTGCCATCGACGCCGATACCGCCCGCGAGATGCCGGGCGTGCTTTTGATCCTGACCGGTGCGGACATGGTTGCCGACGGGTTAGGGCCGCTGCCGTGCCAAGTTTTTCCCGGACCGCGGAATGACGGCATGCCGCCGCCGCATTGCATTCTCGCCGTCGACCACGTCCGGCATGTCGGTGACCGCGTGGCATTGATCGTCGCCGAAACCGTTCACCAGGCGCGCGACGCCGCCGAAGCCATCATCGTCGATTACGGCCCGCTGCCCGCGGTTATCGATCCGGCCGCCGCCCTGGCCGAAAACGCCCCCAAGGTATGGGAACAAGCCGCAAACAATCTCGCGTTCCAAATTGAAAAAGGCGATGCCGCGTCAACCGACAATGCTTTCCGGCAAGCGGCGCATGTCGTCACAATCGAGCATCGCTACCCACGGATCGCGGGCACGCCCCTCGAACCGCGCACTTCCATCGGCGATCACTCGCCGTGGGATGGCCGCTACACCCTCTATACTTCTACACAACAGCCTCATCGCATACGCGAAGTCGTCGCACGGGAAGTCTTGAAGCTTCCTGAAACCGATTTGCGTGTCGTCACACGCGACGTCGGCGGCGGGTTCGGGACCAAGGGAACCACGTACCCGGAAGATGCCTTGGTTGTGTGGGCCGCCGGCAAACTGAAGCGGCCAGTCAAATGGACGGGCGAGCGCGCCGAAGCCCTGGCCGCCGATATCGCCGGGCGCGATCACGTTGAACGCGGCGAACTTGCGCTTGACGAAAATGGGCTGATCACCGGATGCCGGCTGACGTCGGACGTCAATCTTGGCGCCTACCTCGCCTATTCCGCCGGTGTTCCGGCCATCAACGTCGCCAATCTGACCGGCGGCTACCGGATACCGGCCTATCACGGCGTCGTTCGGGCGGCGTTCACTAACACGGCGCCCGTCGGCCCCTATCGCGGCACCGGCCGTCCCGAAGCCAATTTCATGATGGAGCGGCTACTCGACGAGGCCGCGATCGCGACGGGCCTCGGCCGCGATGAAATCCGGCGGCGCAACCTGATCCCGGCTTCGGCAATGCCGAGCAATATGCCCGGCGGCTCGTCCATCGAGAACGGAGACTTCCACCATATTCTCGATCGCGCCTTGGAACTCGCCGATTGGTCCGGCTTTCCCGAACGGCGGGCCGGGAGCGAGCAATCCGGGCGCCGCCGCGGTATTGGCCTTGGCTTCTATGCCATCCTTGCCGGGTCGGCGATCCAGTCGGAGCGCATGGAGATCAGGGTCGATCGCGACGGCACCATTCTGCTGCTTGCCGGAACACAAGCCAGCGGTCAGGGTCACGAAACGGTCTATGCCCAGATGCTTTCCGAGTGGCTCGGGCAACCTTTCGAGAACGTCCGGGTTCTGGAAGGAGATACTGACCAGGTGATGTTCGGCCGAGGTAGTTTCGCTGCCCGCAGCATGATGCTCGGCGGTACCGCGTTACGCGCCGCAACCGATGCATTGATCGACAAGGGGAAGAAATTTGCCGGATTGTTGCTCGAAGCGGCCGAAGCCGACATCGAGTTTGCAGACGGCACATTCCGCATCGCCGGCTCCGACCGCGCCGTCAGTTTTACCCAGGTTGCCGAGCGCAGTTATGCGGTGTCGGGCAACCCTATGGAATTCGGCATCGGGCTGGGCGGCGACGGCGGGGGGCTCGTCGACCCCACTGCGCCAAACGGCTGCCTTGTGTGCGAGATCGAAGTCGATCCCGACACGGGTCAAGTTTCCGTTGAAAATATTGTCAGCGTCGACGATGTCGGTGTGGTTCTGAATCCGTTGACGCTGGCAGGCCAAATTCACGGCGCCATTGGCCAAGCTGCGGGCGAAGCGCTCCTGGAAGAAGTCGGTTACGATCCGAGTGACGGCCAGCTGATCACCGGCAGTTTCATGGATTACGGGATCCCGCGCGCCGACACCCTATGTAATATCGTTAATGAGTTCGTCGAAGTACCCGCGACGACGAACCCGCTCGGTGTCAAAGGCGCATCCGAACTCGGCTCCAGCGGCTTCCCAGCAGCCGTCGCCAATGCGGTTATCGACGCGCTGCGTCCGCTTGGGGTCGACAATCTGTCGCTCCCCATGACACCGCAAAAAGTCTGGCAGGCGATTCAGGGCGCGCGTCGAATCTAACGAATTCGACCTCAATTCATTGTGCTCGGCAAGGCCAACACGATGAACGGGAACGCGACGAGTAGCGCCAACTTAAGAAGGTCCGCCAGGACGAATGGCAAGACTCCTTTGAACACCGTTGCGACGGAGGTTCTCGGCAGCAGCGACTTCAGGACGAAGACATTCAATCCGAAAGGGGGCGTGATCATGCCGGTTTCGATAACGGCTAGATTGATCACCCCCCACCAAATCAGGTCGTAGCCCATTCCCGTAATCAGCGGCGTGACGATGGGCACCGTGATGATCATCACGGCAAATGAATCCATGACGCAGCCAAGCATCAGGAACACGACGAGTAACAACGCGATGATCAGTATCGGCTGAAGATCGAGGTTTTTGATGATCCCGGTTACCGTTTCGGGAACGCCGCTCGCCGCCATGAAATAGGAAAAGCTCAGCGCTCCGAAGATCAGCCCGTAGATTAAGGCGGTGGTCACTGTCGTCTCCGCGGTGATCCGCCAGAACACACCCCGCTTGAGCCGCTTTCGCACCAGAGCCAGCAGGAAGGCGCCGACCGCGCCGAAAGCCGCCGATTCGGTCGCGGTGAAGATGCCCGCATAAAGCCCGCCGATGACCACGCCGAACAGAAGCACAACCGCACCGGACCCCTTCAATGCTTCCCACAGTTCCTGTTTACTGGTCCGCTGTGCCGCTGGTGCGGCGCCGGGTGCAACGCGGATGTAGATACCGACAACCAGGAAATAAAGAAGTATGGCAAGTAACGCGGGAACGATCGCCGCGGTAAATAGCTGACCAATGGAGCTTTCCGTCAGCAGGGCGAACAGTATCAGAGGGCTTGATGGAGGCACCAAGGCACCAAGGGTCCCGCCGGCAGCGATGGTGCCCGTCGCCAACGTCACCGAGTAACCGCGCCGCTCCATTTCCGGCAAGGCTACCCGGCCCAGCGTCGCGGCCGTTGCCAAAGAAGATCCGGTCACCGCGCCGAATCCACCGCAGCCGGCAATGGTTGCCAATGCCAGCCCCCCGCGGAATCCGCCGACCACCGCCTGCGCCAAACGATAGAGGTCATCAGAGATTCCCGCCGCCGCCGCAAAGCTGCCCATCATGAGAAACAAGGGCAAGGTGGACACTTGGCTGTTCGTCAGAAATCCGACGGCTTCGGTAGCGAAGATGGAATAGGCAGGCGCCCAGCCGATGATGGTGGCCATGCCGACAAGCCCAATCAGCCCGACGGCGGATGCCAGAGGCACCAAGCCGAGCAGGCACCCCCACATCAACAAGAAAGCCAGCGCCACCGCCAATCCGATATTTTGCCGGATCCATCCAGCGAAACCATCGAAGTCGGCAATTCCATAGACAACGACAGCGGCAAGAAGGGCGAAGATCGCAAGCACGGCGGCCGCGGCGAGCGGCGACCCTCCCCGCACCGATACAGGCGCGCGTAATTTGGCAAATGCAGACAGGGTCACGACGATTTGGACGATCGCACCGAACCCGACGATACACGCAACGGCATAGACGAAGGGGGCTAGCGGCACGGAAAGGATTACGGTGGTCTGCCCCTGGGCGGCAAGGGAGCCGGCGTATTTGGCGATGTGCCAAGCGAGAATGCCGTAGAATGCAGTCAACGTTGCCGCGCCGAAGCCATCGGACCATGATGCGAACCTGGGCGGCAGGGCATTCTCGAGCAGATCGAGCCGGAGATTGACCTTCTTCGCCAACCCCGCCGGGATACAGGCGGCAATCGCCACGGCGAAGATCAGGCCGATAACTTCGTTAAGGGCCACCACCCCGGCATTGGCGAGCCACCTCAGAAGCACGTCCGCGACGGTTACGCCTGCGGCCGCAAGCATCGCCAAGGCGCCGATCGACGCCAACGGCGTGGACAACCGTGCAAGTAGCTTCTCCGCTTTCTGAATCACTCGCGCCCCGACGGAAACCGATCACCCCGCTTGGCTCTCAAGGGGCGTTTTGAGCGCCCGGCCAATTGCGGCCTAAATTGGCAGACAGACCGATCTTCCGTCAATCATTTTGACGTTACGTAACGTTTTATACTTTGCTTATTGCATGCAATGACGTACATCCGCAGCGCCGACGGCCAGCCTTACTCTCCTCCGGATGACGCAGGTGTGCTTGTTTCCTGGACGCGAAGCCCCCGCAGCAACATATCCACGGTGGCATGGATCGCGGGCTCGGGATTGTCGAGTTGATCCGTCAAGAGCCGGTAGATCGTGAATCCATAGAGCATGTCTATGGCCGCATCGATGGGCGCTTCTTCATCGATCTCACCCCGCCTGCAGCCCCGCTCGAAAATGACGCGGGCAAGATTGCGCCGCTCGGGCATAAATTGATCGCGCAATCGGGCAAGAGAGGCTTCATCAGCCTGGGATTCGGCGATCAGGCCACGAAAGGCGCGGCCGCAAGCCGTGTCCCGCCAAAAAGCGAAAAGAGCCACCATTTGGCCGATCAGCTCGGCGCGCACCGATCCCAAATCCTGGACCGGGAGCATCGCCGCGCTCTCCCGGTTATAGAGTTCCATGAACAGTTCCGACTTCGACTTCCACCACCGGTAGATTGTCGGTTTGCCGGCGCCGGACCGCTTCGCCACCGCCTCGATGGTAAATCTGCCGTAGCCAACATCGTTCAGGATTTGGGCGGAGGCCTCGAGAATGGCGGCGTGGGTGGCGCGGTTTCTGACGTTACGAGCCGTTGGGCGGGATGTCGTTTGCATGGTCCCGCGACATTACAAGTCTGGCAATAAAGGACAAGTGGCAATTTCCAGGCATCCTGAGCCCAGCAAGGAAAGTGAGCGGCGCAGAACGAAATTCGGGAACGGGACTTAATGGCGGTGGGGGTGGGATTCGAACCCACGGTACGCATAGCGCACAACGGTTTTCGAGACCGCCCCGTTCGACCACTCCGGCACCCCACCGCGGCGGGGCAGAGTGTTAATGGAATTCTGGGCATTCCGAAAGGGTTTATTGGATTTCCGGGGCCAAAAGGCGTCGAAATCGGTCGCTCGGAGGTGCGCCGGCCCTTTCCGTGGCCTCAGGACAAACTTCGGCAAGGACCCCGAAAGGCCCGGAAATTCCCCCTAGAATACCCGGAAAAGACCCCGAAAATACGTTGACACGGGGCGGCGGCAGCGATAGGTTCCGCGGCCTCGGGTGCCCACGAGCGGCGCCTGTTTTTACTTGGAAAAACCGGAACAAAGATACAGATCATGTTCGCAGTCATTAAGACCGGCGGAAAGCAGTACCGGGTTGCCCCGGGCGACGTCATCGTCGTGGAAAAGCTGGCCGGCGAACCGGGTGGAGCCGTGACGTTCGACAACGTCTTGATGCTCGGCGAAGACGGTAAGGCGCCCGCCGTTGGCGCGCCGACCGTGGCCGACGCCAAGGTTGTCGGTGAGGTCGTCGATCAATCGCGCGCCGACAAGGTTATCGTCTTCAAGCGCAAGCGCCGGCAGACCTATCGCCGGACGAAGGGTCATCGCCAGCTGCAGACCGTGCTGCACATCACCGAGATCAGCGGTGCAGGCATGAAGGGTACGGCGGAACCGATGGCGAAGAAGGCAACGGCAAAGAAACCTGCCGCCGCCGAGGCGAAAGAAGCCAAGCCTGCCGCCAAGAAGCCCGCGGCTAAGAAGGCGACTGAGAAGAAGGCTGCGCCTGCGAAGAAGGCTGCGCCCAAGAAGGCGGCCCCCAAGACCACGGCGAAGAAGCCTGCCGCCAAGAAGCCGGCGGCGAAAAAGCCCGCGGCAAAGAAAGCCGCATCTGGCACGAAGGCCAAGACGACCGCCAAGAAGCCGGCGGCCAAGAAATCGACGTCTTCTGCCAAGTCGAAAAGCACGACCAAGAAGTCGTAAGGAGATACCCAGATGGCACATAAAAAAGCAGGCGGTAGCTCACGTAACGGCCGCGACTCAGCGGGCCGTCGCCTTGGTGTGAAGCTGTATGGCGGCCAGGCCGTCGAAGCCGGCAACATCATCGTTCGCCAGCGCGGTACCAAATATCATCCGGGCCAGAACGTCGGCATGGGCAAGGATCACACGCTGTTCGCACTTACCCCGGGTACGGTGAAGTTCGAACATAAGAGATTGGGACGCGTCTTCGTGGCCGTGGAGCCGACCAGCTAAGCGCTGGCCGACCGTTCCATCATGCAGAGGGGAATGGCCGGCCATTCCCCTTTTTTAATGGTCCTTTTTTTATGGCTGCATGAAACCGGTAGGATAGCGCCGTGAAGTTTCTCGACGAAGCCAAGGTATATATAAAGAGCGGCGACGGCGGTGCCGGATGCGTCAGCTTTCGCCGTGAGAAATATGTCGAGTTCGGCGGCCCCGACGGCGGCGACGGCGGTCGCGGCGGCGACGTCATCGTCGAATGCGTAAAGGACCTCAACACCCTCATCGACTTCCGCTACAAGCAGCACTTCAAGGGCGCGCGCGGTACCCACGGCATGGGCAGCAACCGCACCGGCAAATCGGCACCGCCCATCATCCTCAAGGTGCCCGTCGGCACCCAGATCCTCGACGAGGACCGTGAGACCCTGATCGCCGACATGACCGAAGAAGGCCAGCGCCTCGTGCTGGCGCGCGGCGGCGACGGCGGCCGCGGCAATACCCAGTTCAAATCCTCCACCAATCAGGCGCCCCGCCACGCCGAGCCCGGCTTCCCCGGCGAGGAGCGCTGGATTTGGCTGCGCCTCAAACTGATTGCCGACGCCGGGCTGATCGGCCTGCCCAATGCCGGCAAATCGACCTTCCTCGCGACGGTGACCCGCGCGCGGCCCAAGATCGCCGACTATCCCTTCACCACCCTGCACCCCAACCTCGGGGTCGCCTATATCGGTGAAAGCGAAATGGTGCTCGCCGACATCCCCGGACTGATCGAAGGCGCCCATGAAGGCGCCGGCTTGGGCGACCGCTTCCTCGGTCATATCGAGCGGTGCGGCGTCCTCCTGCACCTGGTCGACGGCACCAGCGAAACGGTTGCCGAGGACTATCGGACCGTCCGCGACGAATTGAACGCCTACGACGCCGGTCTCGAGACCAAACGCGAAGTGGTGGCGCTGAGCAAATGCGACGCGCTGACCGAGGACATGATCGAAGAACGCCACGGGGAACTTTCAGACGCCTGCGGCCAGGAGGTGTTGGTGTTGTCGAGTGCCTCGGGCAAGGGCGTCGACACGGCGCTTCACCGTTTGCGGGCGGAAGTCGTCTCCTACCGTGAGCAGGAGGCTGTTGCCGAAAACGAAGAAGTAGCCGAAGAGACGGCGTCATGACTCAACTATCAAGCGCCGACCGGCTGAAACAAGCGAAACGCATCGTCGTCAAGATCGGCTCCATCCTTTTGGTCGATCCCGGCAACGCCACCCTGCATCGCAAGTGGCTCGATTCCCTCGCCGACGATGTTGCGGCTTGGCAAGCGCGCGGCCAAGAGGTCGTGATCGTTTCTTCCGGTGCCATCGCCCTGGGACGGCGTTACCTCTCCTTCAAACCCGGCGGTCTTCGCCTCGAGGAAAAGCAGGCCGCCGCCGCCGCCGGCATGGTGCGGTTGGCGCACGCCTATCAGGAAGCGCTTGGACGTCATAATCTGACCGTGGCCCAAATTCTGTTGACCCTCAGCGACACCGAAAACCGGCGTCGCTATTTGAATGCCCGCAACACCCTCGAAACCTTGCTGGGTGTCGGTGCGGTGCCATTGATCAACGAGAACGATTCCGTCGCCACCGACGAGATTCGCTTTGGCGACAACGACCGGCTTGCGGCCCGCGTCGCCGCCATGATCAGCGCCGATGCACTAATCCTGCTGTCGGACATCGACGGGCTTTATACCATGAACCCCGCCCTTTATCCGGATGCCGAGCTCGTTCCCGAGATTAAAGGCATCACGCCCGAGATCGAAGCAATGGCCAGCGCGCCCGTTTCCGCCGACAGCTCCGGCGGCATGACCACCAAGCTCGCCGCCGCGCGACAATGCCTCGGCGCCGGCTGCGCCATGGTGATCAGCGAGGGCAAGCCGTTGCACCCTCTCGCCCACCTCGAGAACGGCGCCCGTTGCTCCTGGTTCGTGCCCACGGGCAACCCCAAGACCGCCCGCAAAAGCTGGATCGCCGGATCACTGCAGCCCACGGGCACCATCACCGTCGATGAAGGCGCCTTGAAAGCCCTGAAGCAGGGCCGCAGCCTGCTGCCCGCCGGGGTAACGGCCATCGAGGGCAGCTTCGACCGCGGCGATGCTGTCAGTATTAAATCCACCGACGGGCGCGAGATTGCGCGCGGTTTGGTGGCCTATTCCGCTGCCGACGGGCGGCTGATTATGGGCCACAAAACCCGTGAAATAGAGGAACTACTCGGTTACCGTGGGCGCGATGAAATGATTCACCGGGACGATCTGGTGCTCTCGTGAGTGGCGCCTAACCAGGGCCTGACCAGGGAACGAAACCAATGACGGCAACCAGTACGGCGGAAAAACTCGAAGACGTGCATGCGCTGATGCAGCGGATCGGCGCGGCGGCGAAGGACGCCGCCCATACCCTGGCGCTCGCCCCGACCGAAGCCAAGAACCGGGCGCTGACCGAGGCCGCGCGCGCCTTGCGGGCACGCGCCGACGAGCTCATCGTCGCCAACGACCGGGACATGGCGGCCGCAGAGCAGAAAGGCCTCACCGGGGCCATGCTCGACCGGTTGAAACTGAACCGACAGCGGATCGACGGCATGGCGACCGGCCTCGAGGAGATCGCCGCCCTGGACGATCCGGTCGGCGGCGTCATGGCCGCTTGGGACCGGCCCAACGGGTTGCACATCGAACGCGTGCGCGTGCCGCTGGGCGTTATCGGCGTTATCTATGAGTCGCGCCCCAACGTCACCGCCGACGCCGGCGGATTGTGCCTCAAGGCCGGCAATGCGGTGATCCTGCGCGGCGGTTCGGAAAGCTTCCATTCCTCGACGGCGATCCTCGCCTGCATGCAGGAAGGATTGCAACGTGCCAACCTGCCCGAGGCCGCCATTCAGATGGTGCCGACCACCGACCGGGCGGCGGTCGGCGAAATGCTGACCATGACCGACACTATCGACGTCATCGTGCCGCGCGGCGGCAAGTCCCTGGTCGAACGGGTCCAGAAGGAGGCCCGCGTGCCGGTCTTCAGCCACCTGGAAGGCATTTGCCATACATATGTCAACGCCAAGTCCGACCCCGCCATGGCGCGCGACATCGTGCTCAACGCCAAAATGCGGCGCACGGGCATTTGCGGTGCTACCGAAACGCTGCTGATCGACCGCGCCGCCGCCAAAACGCACCTTCCCGCCATCATCGATGCGTTGGCGGATGCAGGGTGCGAAATCCGCGGCGATAAAAAGACGCAGGCAATGGACGATCGGGTTGTTCCCGCAAGCGATGCCGATTGGGACACGGAATATCTAGACGCCGTGATCGCGGTAAAGCAAGTGTCCGGCGTCGACGAAGCCGTCGAGCACGTCAATTTGCATGGCACCGAACACACCGACGCCATCGTTACCGACGACGCGGCGACGGCGGAGACCTTTCTCAACGGTGTCAACAGCGCCATTGCCATTCAGAACGCCTCGACGCAATTTGCCGACGGCGGCGAGTTCGGGATGGGTGCGGAAATCGGAATTGCCACGGGCAAGCTGCATGCACGCGGCCCGGTGGGGGTCGAGCAGTTGACCACATTTAAATATGTGGTTCACGGCACCGGCCAAACCCGCCCGTAGCGCCGTCCAAGCACGCCAAGGTATCCCCGGCGAATGGCCCAGCTCCCCGGTTCGAAAAGCGCGAAACGCATCGGGCTCCTGGGCGGATCCTTCAATCCTGCGCACCGGGGGCACCTGCAGATCAGCCAGAAAGCCCTCGAACGGCTGCGGCTTGACGAAGTTTGGTGGCTGGTGTCGCCTCAGAACCCCCTCAAGGCGGCAAGCGGCATGGCTGCCCTCAAGAGCCGGGTGGCGGCGGCCAAGGAAATCGCCACGGGAGCCGGAGGCGACCCGCGGATTGTCGTCACCGATATCGAGCGCGATCTTGGAACCACCTATACCGTGGACACCATAAAAGCGCTAAAAGCCCGGTTTCCTGCGGTTCGCTTCGTCTGGCTGATGGGGGCCGACAACCTCATCCAGTTCCCACGATGGCGGCACTGGCGGACCCTTTTCCGGCTGGTTCCCATTGCGGTTTTCCCCCGCCCTACGTATTCTAGACGGGCGTTGTCGGGTAAGGCGGCACGGCGGTTCGAGCGGTATCGCCTGCGCGGCAGCAGGGCGCCGGATTTAGCAAATATTAGTCCGCCCGCCTGGATAATTGTACGTGCCCGGCCAGATTCCATATCGGCAACGAGCCTACGCCAGGAAGAAGGTAGGTAGTTAACAGAGTAAAGGAGACACAAAGATAAAAGACGAACCCAGAAAGCTTCCCACATCCAAGCAACTCTTGGCGGTGGTGGAAGCTTCTCTCGATGACGACAAAGCGCAAGACGTGGTCGTTATCGACCTTGCCGGCAAGACCGATTTCGCGGACTACATGGTCATTGCGTCAGGCACTTCGCAGCGCATGGTCAACACCATGGCGCAACATCTCCGGGAAAAAATGAAAGCGGAAGGCCTCGAAGGAATCGCCCTCGAGGGCACGCCCCAATGCGATTGGGTGTTGGTCGACGGTGGCGACGTTGTCGTTCATCTGTTCCGGCCTGAAATCCGCGCCTTCTACGATCTCGAAAAGATCTGGGGCGATCCGGTGGTTCGATCGCACCGGCGGTTCGAAACCGTCGATACGGGGTCGGCGTTGCACGCCCCGGAACAAATGTGAACCTGGTTATCGCCGCGGTGGGCCGGATGAAAACCGGCCCCGAGAAAGACCTGTTTACCACCTACGCCAAACGCCTCAACTGGCGGGTGGAACTTAAAGAAGTCGAGGAACGGCGTCCGCTGGGCGCCGCCGAGGTAATACGCAGCGAAGGCAACAAGCTTCTTGCCGCGCTTCCCGATAACAGCTGGGTCGTCGCCCTGGATCGAACGGGCGCCGCCGTAAGTAGCGAAGGCCTCGCTCAAAATCTCGAAAAATGGATCGACCTTGGACGCCCGTCCGTCACCTTCGTGATCGGCGGCGCCGACGGATTGGATACGCCGGTTCTGGAGCGCGCGGACGCCCGCCTTTCCTTCGGGGACCTTACCTGGCCGCATATGCTGGTCCGCGTGATGCTGATGGAACAGCTCTACCGGGCGCAATGCATCCTCGGCGGCCACCCGTATCATAAATAGGCGCAGTACAAATAACCGAAAAACGCCGATTTTCGCGCTCTCCGCCCGATCCTTCGACTACCCTTTCCGGGCAAAGATGCCTATATTGCCCCCATGCCTGACACCCCGCCGAACACATCCACCGAAACCGCCCGGCCGCGCCCGGTCGTTCTCTGTATCCTGGACGGATGGGGCGAACGCGCCCCCGGCCCCGACAATGCCATCGAGCAGGCGGCAACGCCGACCTGGGATCACTTGCGCGCCGACTGTCCCTTTTCCCACCTGCAGGCCTCGGCCCTCGACGTCGGGCTCCCCGAAGGCCAAATGGGCAACTCGGAGGTCGGCCACATGAACATCGGCGCGGGCCGTGTCGTCATGCAGGATCTGCCGCTGATCGATAAAGCAATCAGCGATGGCGCCATCGCCCAAAACGACCATTTGCAGGAGCTGATCAAGGCGCTCAAGGATAGCGGCGGGACCTGTCACCTCATGGGTCTCATGTCGCCCGGCGGCGTTCATTCCCATCAGAAGCATTTCGCCGTCCTGGCCATGCTCTTGAGCGAGGCCGGCGTCGCCGTTGCCGTGCACGCCTTTCTCGATGGCCGCGATACACCGCCGTCGAGCGCGATCGACTATCTCAAGCAGTTTCAGGCGGACACAAAGGGCGCCGCCAACCTGTCCATCGCAACGGTTAGCGGTCGCTATTACGCCATGGACCGCGACAAACGCTGGGAGCGGGTAGAAAAAGCGTATCTGGCCCTCGCCGAAGGCAAAGGCGAAACGGCGGACACGGCGCTTGCCGCCGTCGAACAAAGCTATGACGCCGGCACCACTGACGAATTTGTCTTACCGACGGTGGTGGGCAAGTACGCGGGCATGGCCGACGGCGACGGTATCCTGATGGTGAACTTTCGCGCCGACCGCGCCCGCGAGATTCTTGCCACCTTGGTCGATCCGGCATTTGACGGCTTTTCGCGCTCCCGGCAGATCGCGTTCGCGGCGCGCGCCGGCATGACGGAATATTCAACCGAGCTGAATGCGTTCCTCGATGCCTTGTTCCCGCAACGCCCGCTGACCCACATTCTCGGCCAGGTTGTTGCCGACGCCGGCATGACACAATTGCGCATCGCCGAAACCGAGAAGTACGCCCATGTGACGTTCTTCTTCAATGGTGGCGAGGAACAATTGTTCGACGGCGAGGAACGCATTCTTGTCCCGTCGCCCAAAGTCGCCACCTACGACCTGCAGCCGGAAATGTCGGCCCCCGAAGTGACCGACAAGCTGGTCACCGAAATCGACGCCGGAAAGTTCGATTTGATCGTCGTGAATTACGCCAACGGGGATATGGTCGGCCACACCGGCATCTTCGACGCCGCAGTTAAAGCGGCGGAAACCGTTGACACCTGTTTGCGGCGTCTGGAAGACGCGGTAACGCGCGCAGGCGGTGTCATGCTGATCACCGCCGATCACGGCAATGCCGAGCAAATGGACGATCCAGAAACGGGTCAACCGCATACTGCGCATACCCTATCGCCGGTGCCGTTCGTGATGGTCAATCCACCGGAAAATGTCGATGGCCTACAGAACGGTGTCCTGGCGGACATCGCGCCGACCATCCTGACATTGCTCGGCCTCCCCCAGCCCGGCGAGATGACCGGGCGGTCGTTGATCACGCCGTCCGCGCAAACGGATAGGGCGGCGCGCCGCCATGCCACGGCGTAGCCTCGCATTTCCCCCTTTGCGGCTGCGGGTAGCCGTTTTCCCTATTCTCTTTGCTGTTGTTCTCTCTGCGCCGGTTGTGTCCACTTGGGCGCAAAGCACCACGGGCGATGTCGACAGCAAGCTCAAAGCCATCGAACGCGAACTCAAGGAAAGCGAATCCAAGACAAAGACGTTGGATCGCCGTGCCGGCACCCTGGCCCGGGAACTCAAACAACTCAGTCAGGCCAAAATCGCCGCCGCGCGAAAAATCCAGGAGATGGAAGCGCGGCTATCGACGCTCGAAGCGGAGATCGCCGACCTCAACGCCGCCGAGCGGGAGAAGCAGCGGCTGCTCAAATCCAGACGGGCGCAGTTTTCGGATATTCTGTCGGCCGTCCATCGCTTGGCTCTGTATCCGCCGGAGGCGCTGATTACGCAACCCATCCCGCCCGGCGATTTGGTCCGCACCGCCGTCCTGCTGCGATCAACGGTGCCTCAAGTCGAAGGACAGGCAAGCCGGTTGCGCGACGATCTGCTCGCCCTCAACGAAACCCGCAATCACATTTTGGAGAGCCGCAAGCGGCTTTCCGACGCCCAGCGCGTGCTCGACGAACAGAGGCAGAAGCTCGCCGCCCTCCATGATAAAAAACGGCAGCAACGGTCTCAGACCCTGGCGGAACGCCGCCGCGAACAGCAACGCCTGAAGGAACTGACCGGCGAAGCAAGCAATCTGCGCGAGTTGTTTACCAAGCTCGCGGAAGAGGAGCAGGTGCGGGCGCGGGCAGAGGAAGAGGCGAAAAAAGCCCGCGAATTGTCAAAAAAAGCCAACGTGCGGCCGAGCGTCAAACTGGAAGAGCCCTTCACCTACCGCGACATTGCCAAGGCCAAAGGCAAGCTGCCTTTTCCGGTGGTTGGCCGAATTGTCAGCCGCTATGGCGAAGCGCAAACCAAGGGCGTGAGCCGCAAAGGCGTCACCATCGAAACCCGCGGCAATGCGCAAGTTGTCGCGCCGTTTGACGGAAAAGTAGTATTTGCCGGGGTATTCCGAGGATATGGGCAACTATTGATCATCGAACACGGCGAGGGATATCATACGTTGCTGGCGGGGATGGACCGCATCGACGGCGTACCAGGACAATGGTTGTTGGCCGGAGAGCCGGTCGGCGAAATGGGCCGATCCACAAACGACAAGCCCAGACTATATGTAGAATTTCGGCGGAAGGGGCAGCCGATCAATCCCCTTCCCTGGCTCGTAGCTCAAAAGTAAGGCAAACGAATGAGAAAAGCATTTTTGACGGCTGCTTCGGCATTGGCGTTTTTGTTCCTCGTGGGACCGGTCCAAGCTCAATCGACGGCAGATGCGCAAGCGCAGGCCAAGAACCAAGCCGATACATACCGGCTCTTGACCTTGTTCGGTGACGTATTCGAACGAGTCCGGGGCGAATATGTAGAGGAAGTATCGGATAAGGAACTGATCGAAGCGGCCATCAGCGGCATGCTTACTAATCTCGATCCCCATTCGAGTTATCTCAACGCAGACAGTTTCCAGGACATGCAGGTCCAGACCCGTGGCCGCTTCGGTGGCCTCGGAATTGAAGTGACCATGGAAAACGGCCTGGTCAAAGTCGTCTCTCCCATCGATGACACGCCGGCCACCCGCGCCGGCCTCCAACCGGGTGACTACATCACCCATCTGGACGGGAAGGCGGTTCTTGGGCTGAGCCTATCCGAGGCCGTCGAATTGATGCGTGGTAAGGTCGGTACCGATATCCGGCTGACCGTGCGGCGCCCGGATGTGGAACCCTTCGACGTCACGCTGACTCGCGCCGTTATTCCGATCCGCACTGTGCGCTCGCATACGGAAAAAGATATCGCCTATGTTCGTATTTCCTCGTTCAGCCAGCCGACCGCGGATGGTCTGACCAAAGCGATGAATAAGATGAAAGAGGAATTGGGCGACAACTTTAAGGGTGTCGTTCTCGATCTCCGCAACAACCCCGGCGGCCTCTTGGATCAAGCAGTGGCCGTCTCGGATGCTTTCCTCGAGCAAGGCGAGATCGTGTCGACGCGCACCCGCAAGAAAGAAGAGCACCAACGGTTCAACGCGCGGCCCGGCGACCTTGCCGACGGCAAGCCGATCGTCGTGCTGATCAACGGCGGTTCCGCATCCGCGTCGGAAATCGTTGCCGGCGCGCTTCAGGATCATCAGCGCGCGGTCATCCTCGGCACGAAATCCTTCGGCAAGGGCTCCGTGCAAACCATCGTGCCGTTGGGACGTTATGGCGCCATGCGGCTGACGACGGCGCGCTACTACACGCCGTCAGGCCGCTCCATCCAGGCCGTCGGGATCGATCCCGACATCGAGGTCGAACAGGCTCGAATAGAGGCCCTGACGCAACGTCAGACCCGGCACGAAGCCGACCTGCGGGGCGCCTTAACCAACGAGGAGCAGCCCGTATCGGACGAGGAGGATGGGGAAACCCCAGCGGCCACGAGCGAAGAACAGGCCCGATTGCAGGATTTTCAACTCCAGCGGGCTCTCGATCTTTTGCGCGGAGTTTCGCTGTTTTCTCAGCGTTTGAAGGGATAGACGCCCCTCACCCACCCCTGGCCCAGCCATGGCCGGTCTTGAACGCGCGGCAAATGAGCCCGATCTTCGTTAAAGCGACGTTCGCAATAAGACATTAGGCCATGGCCGATACCGACATTGAGGAAGCGCCGCCGGAAGAGGCGGCCGGGGACCCCGCTGACACGGCTGCAGACGACGCGGACGGCGAAAATGCCGCCGCTGAGGCCGCACCCGAGGGCGACGCGAACCCCGACGACGGCACCTCGGAAGAGGCCGCCGGGGAGGATGGCGAGGCGGCCGCCGAAGGCTCCGACGATATACCCGCTGACGAGAGCTTCGAGGATCTCGCCTTCGATGACGAGGATGAGTTCGACGAGGTCGACGACGAAGTCTTCGCCGAACGTAAGAGAAAGCTCATCCTCGTTGCCGGTAGCGCCGGCGGAACCATTGCCTTTCTTTTCCTCTTTATGCTCGCCCTGTCCTTCGGCGGCGGCGATTATTCGCTCCGTGTAAGCGCAGATCTGCCGCCACGCAGCGCGGCGCTACAAGGCCGCGCGGCCCTCACCCCGGGCGCACGCGGCGACGGCATGAACCAAACCTTCGACGGTCCCACCGGATTGACCATCCCCGCCGTTGCCGCGACGGCCTTTTCCGGCGTTCCCGAAATCGAAAAAGGCGAGCCGCTGCGCCCGGCCCCGATCCGCGATATGGTCGAGGGCGGCCCGAACGGCCTGCTCCCCAAGGTTCCGCCGGATGGACGGATGCCGTGGAAAGTGTACGCCCGGCCCTTTGCCGGCGATTCCGAAAAGCCGAAAGTCGCGATCCTCATCAATGGCGTCGGGATGAGCCAAGCTGCGGCAATCGCCGCCATCGAACAATTACCGCCGGGCGTTACCCTGTCGTTTGAACCCTATACCAGCGAGTTGAGCGAATGGGTGTCGCTGGCCCGCACGGCCGGACACGAGGTAACGATCAATCTTCCCATGGAGCCGATCGATTTCCCGGCCATCGATCCGGGCCCCCTCGGTCTGTTCACAGATCTCGATGTCAAGCAACGTGAAGCCCGGCTCAGCACGATCCTCGGCCTCGCCACCGGCTACATCGGATTTGTCGCGACCCACGGATCATTGTTCGCCACAACCGATGAGGCATTAAAGCCGGTTCTCGAAGCGATACGCACGCGCGGCCTGGCCATTATCGACCCGGGCCTTCTCAGCAACAGCCGCGTTCTACCGCTTTCCGATGCCATTGGCCTGCCCAACGCAAGGGTCGACATGCACCTCGATACCGTGCCCTCGACCGAGGCCATTCAGGAAAAACTCAAGCAGCTCGAAGACATGGCGCGGGCCAAAGGCCGCGCCATCGCGATCGCGGAACCGTATCCGTTGACCATCAGGCTCCTCGCGGAATGGAGTATCGGACTCCCGCAAAAAAATCTTGAACTTGCGCCCGTCTCAGCGTTGGTTAAGGAACCGCCGGTTCCGGAGACGAAGGCCTCGGCGGAAGAAGGATAAACCGCCCCAATTTCGCACTACCGCGGGTAGCCGCCGATGACGACCGATCCGCAGTCCCTCCCCTACCGCCCTTGCGTCGGTATTTTGCTGTTTAACGGAGACGGCAAAATATTCGTCGCCCAACGCATCGATCGCGACGAAGAAGCCTGGCAAATGCCGCAAGGCGGCATAGATAAGGGCGAGACGCCCGCCGACGCCGCTTTCCGCGAACTCGAGGAGGAAATCGGCACGGCGAACGCCGAGATCGTCGCCGAATCCGAAAAATGGCTCGACTACGACCTGCCACCGGAATTGGTGGGCAAAGTCTGGAAAGGCCGCTACCGGGGTCAGACCCAGAAATGGTTCGCCATGCGCTTTACCGGGTCCGACGCGGATATCCGGATCGATGCCGTCGAGCACCCGGAATTCGATGCCTGGCAATGGGTTAGCGTCGACGACCTGGTTGATTTGATCGTCCCGTTCAAGCGCAATGTTTACGAGCAGATCGTAGATGAATTTCGCCGAATTATTGTGTCTGTTCGGAAGGCGAACAATAGCGTATGATACGCGACGTTTCCGGCCTCTCCGGGAATGACCACAACACTTGTAGGTGTTTGATAATTTTAGCGAAACGCGGTTGGCGGGATATGTCCCGTGTGTTAAGAGGTTGGCTTCCGCGCGGGCCGAATTGAAAAGAGCCCACAACGATGCGATCCAGGGACCGTCACCCACTGAAGTTTTGCTGACCGTCTGAACTGGACGCGACACGGCGTGGCGGGCGTGTTGCGTTTGCGACTCATGAGGAGCCTGCGCCCATGGAAGGCACAACGGCCATCCCTGTAAAAGAAGGCCAACGCGAAGAGATCGAAGACGTCGTCATCCGTTTTGCGGGTGACTCGGGCGACGGCATTCAGATCACCGGCGGTCAGTTCACGCTGACCACGGCACTCGCCGGCAACGACCTGGCGACCTTCCCCGACTTTCCAGCTGAAATTCGCGCCCCTGCGGGAACCACCTTCGGCGTTTCCGCGTTTCAGATTCATTTCGGTTCACGCGACATCAAGACCGCGGGCGATGCACCCGACGTCCTTGTCGCGCTCAACCCGGCAGCCTTGAAAGTCAATCTGCGCGATTTGCAGCCCGGCGGCCTGATCATCGCCGATAGCGGCGCCTTCACCGATCGCAATCTGAAGAAGGCCGGCTTCACTGGCAATCCGTTGGAAGACGGCTCGCTCAGCAACTACCGTTTGATCACCGTCGACATCTCCAAAAACACATTGGAGGCGGTCAAGCCGTTCGGCCTGTCGCAAAAGGAAGCGCTGCGCTGCAAAAACATGTGGACGCTCGGCCTCGTCTATTGGCTGTACGACCGCGACCGCAAGCCGACCGCCGACTGGCTGCGCGCCAAGTTCTCGGAACGCCCTGAAATCGCGGACGCCAACATTGCCGCCGTCGATGCGGGCCACGTGTTCGGCGAAGCATCCGAAGTGTCGGACGGCGGGCGCGCCTATACCGTCGCGCCGGCGGAAATTCAGCCGGGCCTCTATCGCACCGTGACCGGCATCCAGGCGACCGCCTGGGGGTTGGTGGCAGGCGCCCAAAGTGTCGGCTTGGATATATTTTTCGCGGGGTATCCCATTACGCCCGCATCGGCGGTGCTGCATACGCTGGCGCGCCTCAAGCAGTTCAATGTCATTACCTTCCAGGCCGAGGACGAGATCGCGGCGGTCTGCGCCGCCATTGGCGGATCCTATGCCGGCAAACTCGGTGTCACGGCAAGCTCGGGGCCGGGTGTCGCTCTTAAAGGCGAAGCCATCGGCCTCGCCATCTCGGTGGAGTTGCCGCTGGTCATCCTCAACGTGCAGCGCGCCGGTCCGTCGACAGGCATGCCCACCAAAACCGAACAATCGGATCTCTATCAGGCGGTATTCGGCCGCAATGCCGACAGCCCGCTGGCCGTTGTCGCGGCCCGTTCGCCCGCCGATTGCTTCGAAACGGCGATCGAGGCGGCGCGCCTTGCCACCAAATACATGACGCCGGTGATGTTTCTGACCGACGGCTATCTTGCCAACGCGTCCGAACCGTGGCTGATCCCCGATGCCGACACGCTGGAGCGGACTCCGGTCAACTTCCATACCGATCCAGACGGGTTCCACCCTTTCCTGCGTGACGAAAAAACCCTGGCCCGCGCCTGGGCGATCCCCGGCACGCCGGGATTGATGCACCGGATCGGCGGCATCGAGAAATCATACGAGACGGGAAACATCTCGTACGAGCCGGAAAACCATCAGAAGATGACCGATACCCGGCGCAACAAGATTCTCAACATCGCCAACGACATTCCCGAGCAAACCGTGGAAGTGGGAACCGAGGGCGGCAAGGTAGCCGTCGTCGGGTGGGGGTCCACCTATGGTCCCATCAACCGGGCGGTCAATGTGTTGCGCAATGACGGGCTCGACGTCTCTCACATTCATCTCCGCCACATCTGGCCGTTGCCGCGCAACCTCGGCGATCTGCTGCGGTCCTACGACCATGTCATCATCCCCGAAATGAACACGGGCCAATTGGTGACGGTTCTGCGCAGCGAATATCTGATCGACGCGAAAGGCCTCAACAAGGTCTCGGGTCAGCCGTTCAAGGTTACCGAGATCGTTAGTGCCGTACGCGACCATCTGGAGGCACACAAATGAACGTCGCCACCCAACCGGAAAAACTGACCGCCAAGGACTACGCATCGGACCAGGAAGTCCGCTGGTGCCCCGGGTGCGGCGACTATGCCATCGTGCGCGCCATGCAGAAGACGCTTGCCGATCTTCAATCACCGCCGGAAAAAACCGTCTTCATTTCCGGCATCGGCTGCGCGGCGCGTTTCCCCTACTACATGGCGACTTACGGCTTCCACACCATTCATGGACGCGCAGCCGCGTTCGCGACAGGCACGAAGCTTGCCAATCCCGATCTCGACGTTTGGGTGATTTCGGGCGACGGCGATGCCTTGTCCATCGGCGGCAACCACTTGCTGCATGTGCTGCGCCGCAACGTCAACCTGCAGTACATCCTGTTCAACAACGAGATTTACGGTCTTACCAAAGGGCAGTATTCACCGACCTCGCGGGTCGGTACGCGCTCTCCGTCGACGCCGCTCGGCTCCGTCGATAAGCCGGTCTCGGCGACGGCGTATGCGCTCGGCTGCGGCGCGCGATTCATCGCCCGCTCGGTGGATTCCCTGCAAAAACATTTGCCGGAAATGTTCGCCCGTGCACACGCCCATCACGGTGCGTCCTTCGTCGAGGTGTTTCAGAACTGCATCGTCTACAACGACGGCGTCTATGATTCCTTCACGGACAAGAGTGTCGCCGCCGACAATCAGCTTCTTGTCGAACATGGCAAACCGATGCTGTTCGGCAAGGAAAACAACAAGGGTATCCGTCTTGACCCGGCGACCTTGAAGCTCGAGGTCGTCACCCTCGGCGAGAACGGCATCACCGCCAGCGATATTTTGGTCCATGACGAAAAGAACAAGCTGATCGCGTCGTTGCTGATCGAGATGGAACAGCCCACCTTCCCGGTTGCCTTGGGCGTGCTTTATTGCGACCCCACGACAACCTACGAAGACGGTGTGACGGCTCAAATCGAGCAGCAGAAGACCAAATCGGGTCCGGCCAATCTCAATGATCTGTTGCGCAGCGGACCGACCTGGACAGTTGATTAAGCGGCCGGCCGCCCCAACCTAAAGTCCATCCATACCGCTCTCCCTCGTATTCCCGGAACGGCGTGTTTGATGGTTGAACGCAACTTAATCGGCCGCATTTTCTACCTTGCCTGCTTCGCTGTGGCGCTGGCCCTCTCCGCACCCGTGCGTGCGGCGGACGTGCCAAGCGCGCCGTTCCGAACTTTCCAGGATTGTGCGACCTGCCCCGAACTGGTGACGGTGCCGCGGGGCAGTTTCATCATGGGCTCCACGGACGGTGTCCGCAAAAAGGAGCAACCCGCTCACCGGGTGACCATATCCCATCGGTTCGCCCTCGGACGCTACGAAGTCACCTTCGACGAATGGGACGCATGTTACGCCGACGGCGGCTGTTCCAATCCCGCCTTCGACCGCGATTGGGGCCGCGGCAAGCTCCCGGTGATCAATGTGACCTACGCCGATACCCAGGAGTATTTCGCCTGGATCAGCCGTAAGACGGGCGAAACCTATCGGCTGCCCTCCGAGGCGGAATGGGAATATGCCGCCCGCGCCGGCGCGCGCACCGGCTATTGGTGGGGCGATAAGATGATCGACGGCTGGGCCAACTGCCGCGGATGCGGCACCGAGTGGAGCGGCGTGAAAACAGCACCTGTCGGCAGCTTTCAGCCGAGCCCCTGGGGTCTCTATGACATGCATGGCAACGTTCTGGAATTCGTTGCCGACTGTTGGCATGACAGCCATGTCGGCGCGCCCGAAGACGGCACGGCGCGCGCCGACGGTCCGTGTACGAGCAAGGTCGTCAAGGGCGGGGCCTGGTATTACCTGTCCAACCTGTCCCGTGCTGCAACGCGTTTCCGCAACGACAATCGTGTCTACAGCTATTTCATCGGTTTCCGGGTGCTACGCGAGATCAAATAGCGTAACGCGTTAGGGATGTCCGGACCCCGGCACCCATCCTGCCGGTGCCAGTTCGAACCCTTCGAACGTAAAAGCGGGCGACACCGTGCAGCCCACGAGCGTCCAATCCCCGAGACTACGGGCCGACTGCCAGGCATAAGGAGCCAAGGAAACCTGGGGGGTTTCCCCCCGCGCTAAATCGGCCCCGAGTTTATGACGTATGACGTCGACGCCCTGATCCGAAACGCTGAGTTCCAATGGCGCACCGGCGTAATAGTGCCACTGTTCCACCGCATCGACCCGATGCCAGGCCGACACTTCCCCCTCCTGGAGCAAATAGAAGATCGCGGTCACGGCACCCCGTTCACCCGCCTCGGGGGCGCGGAAGGTCTCACGGTAATGTCCGCCTTCGGGGTGCGGCTGAAGATCGAGATGACGGATGATCTCAATGGCGCTCGACATGGACATCATGACGGCTCCCTTGGTTCGTTGAAATGTCTACTCTCCGGCATACAAGATCGAACGCGGTGCCGCAACGGGAACACCATCGATTAAGAGCCGTTGTGGTAAACTGTCGCTATGTGGCTGGATGTTGTCGATTTGCGGGATTTCTATGCGTCACCCCTTGGGCGGGTGACGCGGCGGATGATCCTGCGGGAGCTACGCCGAGACTGGCCCGATACGTCCGGCCAAACCGTTGTCGGCCTGGGGTTCGCGACACCGTACCTGAGCCCCTTTCGAATGGATGGCGCGCGGGTGATTGCCGCCATGCCGGCCTCCCAAGGCGTTTTGCATTGGCCCGCTGACAGTCCTGGACAAACTATCCTGACGGACGAGATCGAGCTTCCCTTGCCCGACTTGTCCGTGGACCGGCTGATCATGGTCCATGCCTTGGAGTCCGCCGAGCAGGTCCGCCCCTTGATGCGCGAGATCTGGCGCGTCCTGGCGGGCAACGGGCGGTTGATGGTAATCGTTCCCAACCGGCGCGGCATCTGGGCACGGCTCGAACGGACCCCATTCGGCAACGGCCGTCCCTATTCCACCGGCCAGCTGACCCGCCTTCTCCGGGATAGTATGTTCACGCCCATTTCCACGTCTGCCGCTCTGTACATGCCGCCCGGACGGTCCCGCATGCTGCTGCATTCGGCGAACGCCTGGGAGAAACTGGGACAACGTTGGTTCAAGGCGGTCGGCGGCGTCGTGATGATCGAAGCCAGTAAGCAGATTTATGCCGCAACCCCAGGGCTGGAAGTCGCGCGCAAACGGCGCCGCGTGGTGATCAAAAATCAGGAAGCAAGTTAGCGCTTCGCAGCGCCGCGGTTGAGCAGAAAGACCCCCTGCTCACCGATCAAATTGGCAAAAAACATGCTGGAGCCGATGCCCCGCGCGCGGCCGTCGTAGCCGACCGTGATACTGCGCTCGATGGTGATGCCCATTTCGTCGCACAGGATGATGAAATCCTTGATGGTGCAGAAATGGATGTTGGGCGTCTCGTACCACTCATAGGGCAGCACGTCGGTTTGCGGCATGCGACCGTGCAGCAGCAGCGACAGGCGCATGCGCCAATGGGCGAAGTTCGGGAACGAGACGATGGCCCGGTTGCCGATCCGCAGCAAATTTTCCAGCACGGTACGCGGCTCCCGGGTCGCCTGTAGCGTTTGGCTCAGGATCACATAATCGAAACTATCCGTCGGATAATCGTCCAGATCCGTATCCGCGTCGCCCTGGATCACCGAAAGCCCCCGCGAGACGCAGGCATTCACACCGTCGCGGGAAATCTCGATCCCCCGGCCGTCCACCTGCTTGTTGTGCACCAGGTGATACAAGAGCGCGCCGTCGCCGCAGCCGACGTCCAACACCCGCGAATTGGGGTCCACCATATCGGCAATAACCCGTAGGTCGACGCGGATTTCATCGTTTCGAGTGCCGGGCTCTTGACGTACGTCGTTCATGGATCAGCCCCGCAAGCCGCGATGCTCGGCGGCACCGTCGATAAACCCGCCCAACACTTTCCAGAACTCCGGCTCCTTGAGCAGGAAGGCGTCATGACCGAAATCGGACGGGATTTCGGCAAAGCTGACGTTTGCGCCGGACGCATTGAGCGCCTTCACGATATGGCGGCTTTCCGGCGTCGGATAGAGCCAGTCGGTGGTGAAGGAAATCACGCAGATACGGCTCGTCACGCCTTGGAACGCCTCCGCGAGAAGGCCACCGTGCGGTTCGGACAGGTCGAAATAATCCATCGCCCGGGTGATGTAGAGGTAGGAGTTGGCATCGAACCGGTCGACGAACGTGCTGCCTTGATGGCGCAAATAGCTTTCCACCTGAAAGTCGGCATCGAAGCCGTAGGTCACGGCTTCACGGTCCTGCAGCTTGCGGCCGAATTTCTGATGCAGCGAGGATTCCGACATGTAGGTGATGTGCGCAATCATGCGCGCGATCGCCAGCCCTCTGTGCGGGATGACGTCGTGACTGATGTAATCACCCTGATGCCAATCCGGATCGGCGGTGATCGCCTGACGGCCGGTTTCGTGGAAAGCGATGTTCTGCGCCGAGTGGTACGCTGCCGTCGCGATGGGCGCTGCGGAGAAAACGCGCTCCGGATAGAGGGCCAGCCATTGCAGCACCTGCATGCCGCCCATGGACCCGCCGACCACGGAAAACAGCGTCTCGATGCCGAGATGGTCGAGCAGCAGCGCCTGCGCACGGACCATGTCGGCGATGGTGATCACAGGGAAACCCAGTCCCCATGGCCTGCCGGTTTCGGGATTGATCTCCTTCGGCCCGGCCGTTCCCATGCACCCGCCGAGCACATTGACGCAGAGGACGAAATACCGATCCGTATCCAAGACCTTCCCCGGACCGACCACCGTCTCCCACCAGCCGGGACGGCCGGTCACGGGATGGGTCCCCGTCAGGTACTGATCGCCGCTGAGAGCATGGCAGACGAGGATGGCGTTGCTTTTGTCGGCGTTGAGGCGGCCGTAGGTCTGATAGGCAACGGGAAAATCGCGCAGTTCGACCCCGCTGTCCAGGCGCAGCGGCACATCGACCCCGAGCCGGACAAGTCCGTCTCCGGCCGATTGGTTCCCGGATTCCGTAGGGGAGCGGGTTGGCGCTGTATCACCTGGCGGTGCGGCCATCGTCAATTCCATCCTGTTCCGATAGGCCCGGCAGCCAGTCGCTTGGTCTTTGTGCCTCCGCTGCCCAGGCCGACGTCGTTGCCCGGCGCCGTTACAATGGCACCATTGCTATGAATCCAGCCTTAAAGTGTCAATGTTTTCTTTGATTTTGGGGCTTTAGGGGACTATCACTGTCGCCTCTCCAAAGAGGCGTTAATGGGATGACCGACACGGCGGACCAGGCACTCGCCGGGTACAGGCGGGAAATTGACGAGATCGACGATCAGATCCGGGACCTTCTGGGCCGCCGGATGGAGATCGTCGATAAGGTCGGCGCGGCCAAGGCCGGCGACGGGATCAAGCTTCGCCCGGGCCGGGAAGCCCAGATTTTGCGCCGATTAATGGCGCAAAATACCTCCGACTTCCCGAACCAGGAGCTGGCACGCATCTGGCGGGAACTGCTGGGTGCGACAACGCGGCACCAAGGCCCCTTTTCGGTCGCTCTGTTCGCCGGAAACAACCCACAGGCCTATTGGGATATAGCCCGCGATCACTTCGGGTCCTTCGCGCCCATAGCGGTGCACGAGACCCCGCGGCGGATCATCGAGCTCGTCGGCCACGGCGGGGCCACGGTGGGTGTGCTGCCCCTGCCTGCCCTCGATGACGAGGATCCGTGGTGGCGGCGTCTTGCCGCCATTGTTCCGACCGCCACCAGTGAAAATGTTCCGCGTATCATCGCCCGCCTGCCGTTCGGGCCGGCGCCCGTCGATCAATACGATCGGGCAGGGGCGCTGGTAATCGCGCAAGCGCTCCCCGAATTGACTGGCGATGACAAAACTTATGTCGTCATCGACCTCAACGATGCCGTCAGCGTCGAAAGCATCCGAACGTCCTTTGCCGATATGGGCATGGACAGCGTTCTCGTCGCGCGCTGGCAGGAGGGAGCCGCTCCGTACCCGAGCCTATTGCTCGAGGTCAGCGCGTTCCTCACCCCGGACGACGAAAAAATTGCCGCGCTTTTGGCGCGCCACGAAGGGAAAATTCAACAAGCCATCGTCCTCGGCGGCTATGCGACGCCGTGGCAAGAGGCCGCGGACGCAACTGCGGAGTAAAGGGAGATTGGGTCAATGAGCATGCCGCAACCCAAACCGTGGCTCCTCGACATCGCCCCCTATGTCGGCGGCGAGGCGGAGATCAAGGGCGTCGACCGGGTCATCAAGCTGGCATCCAACGAAGGTGCCTTCGGCCCGTCGCCGAAGGCATTGGACGCGATCCGCAAAACCGCGGATCAGGCTTACCGCTATCCGGACGGCGATTCCACCAAGCTGCGCCGCAAGATCGCCGAGAAATACAACCTCGACGTCGACCGCATCATTGCCGGCGCCGGATCCGACGACCTGATCCAGCTTCTCTGCCGCTGTTATGCGGGACCGGGCGACGAAGTGCTGTTCACCGCGCATGCTTTTGCCATGTATCCCATTTACGCCAGCACCACGGGCACGGCGTTGGTCGCGGCGCCCGAGTTCAACATCACGGCGGACGTCGATGCGCTGGTCGAACGCGCCAACGACAAGACCAAGCTGCTGTTCCTCGCCAACCCGAACAACCCGACCGGCACCTATTTGCCCGCGGACGAAATACGGCGGCTTCGGGAAAAATTGCCCGAGCACGTATTGCTGGTCCTCGACGGCGCCTATGCGGAATACGTCAACCGCAACGACTACGACGTCGGCGCGGATATGGTCACCCCCGACGGCAATGTCGTCATGCTGCGCACCTTTTCCAAGATCTACGGCTTGGGCGGTTTGCGCGCCGGTTGGGGATATTTTTCGGAGAAGACGGCCGATGTGATCAATCGCGTCCGCAGCCCGTTCAATATCTCGAACATTGCCCAGGCGGCCGCGACAGCGGCACTGGACGATGACGAATTCGTCGAGAAGTCCCGGCGCCACAACGAGGAATGGCGGCGTTGGACGTCAGAAAAATTGCAGGCTCTCGGTATTACGGTGCCGGAAAGCATTTGCAATTTCGTCCTGGCGCGGTTTCCCGAAGAGCCCGGCAAGAACGCCGAGGCGGCCGACGCCTTTCTTAAATCCCGCGGTATCATCGTGCGGCGCATGGGCGGCTATGGATTGCCCGATTCGTTGCGCATTTCCATCGGCCTCGAGGACGAAATGCGTCTCGTCGTCGATACACTCACAGAATTTATGGAAGCCTGATGTCTTCTCAACAATCCAAACCCCATTTCGGGCGCATCGCGCTGATCGGCATCGGCCTGATCGGCTCGTCGCTTGCCCGTGTCGTCAAGCGGGACGGGCTCGCCGATCATATCGCGGTCAGCGCCCGTACCCAGAAAAGCCTCGATACGGCCATGTCCCTGGGGATCGCCGACAGCGTCACCCTGGACCCGGCGGAAGCGGCCAAGGATGCCGATCTCGTCGTGATCTGCGCGCCGATCAGCGCCTATGAAGGTATCGGCCAGGCCATCTCGGGCGCCTTGAAGCCGGGCGCCATCCTGAGCGACGTCGGCTCGGTGAAGGAAGCGGTTATCCGCGACCTGGGCCCGCATGTGCCCGAAGGCGCACACCTCGTTCCCGCCCATCCGGTCGCCGGCACGGAGCATTCCGGCCCCGAAGCTGGGTTCCCGGAACTGTTCGATGGCCGCTGGTGCGTGATTACGCCGCCTACCGGCACCAATGAGGACGCCATCGAGAAGGTCGCCGACCTGTGGCGCGCCACCGGTTCGATGATCGAGATTATGGAAGCGCGGCACCATGATCAGGTAATGGCGGTGACCTCCCATTTGCCACACCTGATTGCCTACACCATCGTCGGCACGGCCACCGATTTGGAAAAGAGCCTGCGCAACGAAGTGATCAAGTTCTCGGCCAGCGGCTTTCGCGATTTCACCCGTATCGCGGCCTCCGATCCGACCATGTGGCGCGACGTGTTTCTCAACAACCGGGAAGCCGTTCTTGAGATCCTTCAGCGCTTCAACGAGGATCTGACGGCCCTGCAGCGGGCGATCCGCTGGGGCGAAGGCGATAAACTGTTCGATCTGTTTAGTCGCACCCGCGAGATCCGGCGCGGCGTCATCGACGCCAAGCAGGCCTAAAAAGCCGGCCAGTTGCCCCGCCAGTTGACGGGCTTGAAGCGAAGCAGCGATACCGGCCCAACCGCCAGGGTCCGATCCTGAACCGACAACGGCAGCTGCACCGCGGGCGATCCGTCCGCGGCCGTTCCACGAGCCAAGGCGCCGAGCACCAGCCGCGCCATGGTAGCGTCACGGGCGCGGACCAATCCCGCCCGCTGCAATTGATCGACCGTTTCGAAAAACCCCGAGAATTGCGCGGTCAGAGCGCCCATCGGTTGAAGCTCACCATCGAGCGCGACCGTGCCGTTTGCTTGGGCGCTCATGGGGCCATAACGGACGTCCAATTCGGCGATTTCGACGGTACCACCGGCATCCCGCCAGGACGCCAATGACGCCGGCAACGGTCCCGGCGGGACCAGCCCCTGCAACGTCCCTTCGACAAAGAGCCGCTTAAGATCATGACCGAGAACGAGATTAAGCACCTTGGGCAAGGCGGCATCCTGTAGGGACAATCCGAACGCAACCGTACTTTTGAGATGCGACGCGGTCTGCGCACCGGAGCGGGAAAGATGGAATGTCATCCGGCCGACACTCCCGTCGAAGTCGGCGCGCGAGGCATGGACCGTCAGATCGCGTGCGTCGACGGAAACATCGCGAGGACGCAACGCGTCGTTCAGAAGGAGATCGGCAGTCAACGTCCCAACCTGTACCTCCATCGAGGCGGCCGCCGCGCCGCCAAGCTCGATCCGGTGCGTTCCTGCGAGGTCTATGCGCGGATGGCGCCAGCGCCACGGGGTCAGTTCGGCAACGGCCCGCGACGCCCGCCAGGACCACGCCCGCCTGGCGCCCGCCCCGGGCACGGCAGCCGACGCGAAGTAGGGTCCGGCGACAGTGATGCGGAAGACGAACGGAAAGCCGTCCACCGCCAATTGGTCATAGTCGGCAACCATACCGGCGGCTTCGCGTTGAGCCACCCACTCGGCGGCCGCTTCGCGAACCTTCGCCGCGCCGTAGAACCACGCCGCGCTGTAGGCAACCGCCGATGCCACGACAAGCACGATCACGGTCCCAACGATCCGGCGACCCCTTTTCGGTCCGGGGGTGACGACAGCAGATTGAAAATTCATAGAACTTGTATCGGCGGTTCGCACCTTCGTGTAAATAGGGGCGGCCAAAATCCGCAGACGAAATCTTTTCGAGATCCCCGACGTGTCCCCACCCCAAGATACCGCCTTGCCTCCCGGCCCGCCGCAACCGCGCCCGCAGTCTCGGTCTCAGGCGGCCTGGATCAAGGCGATGCCCGGCCTGTTCGTGTTCCTGTGGGCGACGGGATTCATCGGTGCGAAGTTCGGCCTCCCCTATGCCGAGCCGTTCTCCTTTCTCGCGATCCGGTTCGCGGTCGTCGCCGTTCTTATGGCGGGCTTCAGTCTCGTTGTGTCTGCCCCTTGGCCTCGCGACCTTAATGCCCTTGGCCACATTGCCTTGGCCGGTCTGTTGGTCCACGGCATGTATCTGGGCGGCATCTTCGCCGCCATCGGACTGGGCCTGTCGGCGGGGGTCAGCTCCCTGGTCGCGGGACTGCAGCCCGTGTTGACCGCCATGGTCGCCGGTCCCTTGCTCGGTGAAGCCGTCAACCGGCGCCAATGGCTCGGCATCGTTCTGGGATTCGCCGGAGTCGTTCTCGTGCTCGGCAACCGGATCCACATTTCGCCCGATACCTGGATCGCCGTATGGCCGGCGGTCGTCGGACTCATCGGCATCACCGCCGGCACGCTGTATCAAAAACGGTTCTGCGCGCATATGGATCTGCGGACCGGCTCGGCAATCCAGTTTGCCGCCAGTTGTGCGGCGCTCGCCGTTCTGGCGCTGATCTTCGACGAGAAACCCGTCCAATGGACCGGCGAGTTCCTGTTCGCCGTCGGATGGCTGGTTATCGTCCTATCCTTCGGCGCGGTGACGTTGCTATATGTCCTGATCCGGCGCGGCGCGGCTGCCAAGGTGGCGAGCCTGTTCTATCTGGTGCCGCCGATCACCGCGCTCATGGCCTACTTCATGTTCGGGGAAACGCTGGGACTACAGGAATTGATCGGCATGGGCGTCGTCGTTGCCGGCGTGGCACTGGTCACCCGCAACTGAGGGCCACGCGCCCTATTCGCCCGCCACGCCAAGCCTTTTCAACAGGTCCAACAAGGACTGCTTCTCGGCGCCGGAGAGCTCACCGGCAATTCTGGCTTCGTGTGCCCTGACCATGGGTTTGAGCCGGTCGAGAAGTTTACTGCCGTCGTCGCTGAGGGCGAGCGCGTAGGAACGCCGATCCACCGGCGACGGACGCCGTTCGACGATGCCGCGCGATTCCAGGGTATCGATCACCGCCACCATGGTCGAACGTTCGATCCCGACGGCCCGCGCGAGCGCGGATTGCGTGAGGCCGCCGTTGGCGCCGATAAGAACAATCACCCCGAATTGCCCCGGCGTGATTTGAACATCGGCCATCTCACGCGCGAAATCATTGAACACCGCGATCTGTGCGCGACGCAGGTGATACCCAATAAGCGACGGCAGGAGATCGTATTCGATTTCTTCCTGCGCAGGCCCCGAACGGCCGGATTTGGTCGAATTCTCATCCACGGCCAAACGATACACCTATGGCGGATTGTTGAGGAAAAACAACGCCGTCCAACATAGGGGCAAGATATCGGATTGTCCACATTGAGCCCCGCACGGATACCGCGAAGGGACGGGCCAGGGACTCACTTTAGCTGGCGTGCGCGTGCTCGACTTCTTCCGCCATCTGACGCAGCTGGAAGCGTTGCAGTTTTCCGGTGGCGGTCAGCGGCATGCTGTCGATGAAATACATGCGCCGCGGACATTTGTAGATGGAAAGGTTCGACGTCAACGTGTCACGAATTTCTTCCTCCAGGCCGTGCTGATCGCCGTCCGTCTCGGAAGGCACGAGGAACAAGGCCAGGCGAACCAAACCGTCTTCGTTGGGGACCCCAACCACGGCCGCTTCGGAGACGCTGGGGTTCTTCAGCACATATTCCTCGATCTCGGCGGGACTGACCCATTGACCGGAGATCTTCAGCATGTCGTCGCCCCGCCCGCGGTACTCGTACCAGCCCTGCGCATCGCGAACGAAGACATCGTTGGTGCAATACCAGCCATCCCTGAAGACCGCCTTTTGGCGGCCTTCGAGGTTCCAATAACCCTTGGCCACCGACGCGAGTTTCACCCAAAGGATTCCCGGCGCATCGGGTTCGGTGACCGTCTTCCCGCTTTCGTCCACCAGCTTGACCTCGGTCCCCGGCGTCGGCTTGCCGGTCTTGCCGCCTTTGTAGTCGTCAGGCCGGTTGGCGAGAAACAGAAAGCAAGTCTCCGTCGCGCCGATACCGTCCAGGATCGGACGGCCGGTCAGTTCCATCCATCTGTCGAACAATGAATTGGGCAGGTTTTCTCCCGCCGACATGTAATGCCGGATATTGCGGAAGGCGTCCCGCTCCGCGACGCCGTCCCGCAATAGGTTGCGGTAGAACGTCGGTACGCTGAGCATGATCGTCGGCCGGAACCGTTCGACGATCCCGGCCACCGCCTCGGCATCGGGCCAATCGGGGAAGAGGATCACGGTCGCACCCAGTTGCAATGATCCGAACAGGCAATGGCCGAGCGAAAATGCAAAAAACAATTTGGACGAACAAAAAACCCGGTCGCCACGAGTGACGTTCAACACGTCACCCAGGAATCGTGTCGCCGTAAACACCGTTCGTTGACTATGGACGACCCCCTTCGGCTTGCCGGTGGTCCCGGACGAATACATCCAGAACGCCGGGTCCTCCGCAGACAGGATAACTGGTTCGAGTTCCGCGGAACTCTCCGCCATCAGGTCGGCGAGCAACGGAAAACCCGCCACCGCCGCATCGGTCATAAGCACCCGAAGAGGGGTTTTGACCTTACCGGCAATTTTTTCGTACGTCTCGACGAACATTTCGTCCAACAGGAAGAGGACGCATGCACTGTCGTCGATCGTGTAAGCGAGATCGTCCGCGGAAAGACGTAGATTCAGGCCGACCGGAACCGCGCCGATCTTCAGCGCCCCCAGGTAGGCATAGACGTACGCCGGCGAATCCTTAACCATCAGAAGGACCCGGTCGCCTTGACCGACACCCAGCGACAGCAAAACGTTCCCTGCCTGGTTGACCCGTTCCGCAAGCTGCTCATAGGTCACGGCATCGTCGTCACAAATCAAGGCAACATCGTGCGCCTGCCCGCGCGCCAGCGGCGGGCCGAGGATCGCCTCGGCCATATTGAGCTTGGTTTTTTCCAACCGTGTCGACGATTGCGTCATGGGCTGATCGCGCCTCCCTCGCCCGGTCCGCCCAATTCGGATGGGTCATATTTACCGCGCACCCATATTGTTGGGCATACGAACTAATTAGGCAAGCGGCATCCTTGTCCCCGGTTTTCGGATTTTCCTTTGTCCGATCCCGCCGGATCGACATACTTGTCAGACGTATTGGCTTGGCGGACGTATTTAGCGATCGGGCCGTACCGACCGAAGGGGAGTAGTCCATGGTGAACCGCGCGCGCCCTGTCCTGGGCCTTGTCCTGGCGCTCTTTGTTGTGGTCAGCCTGAGTGCCTGCGCGCAGCGGGTCGCTTGGGAACATCCGACGATCCCCGAGGATTTCTGGGCAACGGATCTGGGTACGTGCCGCGACCGGGCCACCCGGCTGGTCGAACGGGAACTCAGCTACCAGGATCCCTTCAAAGCGGCAGAGCGGACCGGATTGGAACAGGAATTGGCTGTATTCGACGCCCGGAAACGCATCTTGAAACTGACCGAAGAGTGTATGCGGGATAAAGGCTACCGGCCAGTGCGAAAGGGCAAAACCGCCACCTAACCTGCCCCGCTCATGAAAACGGCGGCGGCATTTCTGCCGCCGCCTGTTTGTTTTCAGCTTTACGCTTTTAACAGGGAACTTTTTTGTTTTTCGAGTCGAACTTAGACCACGCGCGGACGCCGATAGCGGCGGAAGTCTTCGATACCAGCCTTCAGCAAGTGATGCGGTGCTTTGACCACCTTCGCGCCCAAGCCGGTCAGCAACGACGCGCGGATAAGACGCGCAGAACGCATGAGCTCTTCACCCCTCGATTCAACAGATTCCATCATTACACGTACTCCTTTTTGTTCTTATTGGCGTGTCGGCATTCAGTGGGGCCGGCAAGTCAACACGGATTAAATAAGACGGCGGGCCTTTGAAAAGAAGCGGCATTAAGGATTTACAGATATGCGTATTATGCATATCTAAATGAGATAATTTATTCAATAATATCAATTAATTATAAAGAATGCCGTCTCCTTTTCGGTGATTTCCCTCTTTTACTGACCCTAAAAAGGCCCTTAGCCTCCCTGATAGCGCATGCCGGGAACCGGCGGTTCGCCAGAGCCGCTCTTGTTCACCGGCCTGTCCCGGCATAGCTTTACAGGCATGGATCATAGCGAAACCGCCCCCTTGGACGCCCTTCTCCGCGATGCCGGAAGCGCGTTAAGCGAGGAAGACCTCTCCGCCCTCATCCTCGGCGCCTTGGCCGCACCCGGCACGGATGGCGGCATGGGAACGGTGGATGCCTGGATCGCCATGGTCGCCGACAACCCGCCCTCGGAGTTGCGCCTCCAATTGCAAGCGTTGTACGCCACCGCCCAATCGAGCGGCGAGCCGGCCATCGGCAAATCCTTTTCATCTGACAGGCTGACGGCGCTGCGCGAAGAGCTTGCCCGCCAAAGCTTGGCTGGGTTCGTTATCCCGTTGGCAGACGAGCATCAGGGCGAATACGTGGCCAAACGGGCCCGACGCCTTGCTTGGCTCACGGGGTTTACGGGGTCGGCCGGTGTCGCCATCGTTCTGGCGGAACAGGCGGCCTTGTTCGTCGACGGGCGCTATACGCTGCAAGCTGGCGACCAGGTAGACACAACCCTCTTCGACATCCGCCATTTGAGCGACTCGCCCCCGGCGGACTGGATTCGCACGCAATTGCCAAAAGAAGGACGATTGGGCTACGACCCATGGCTGCACACGGCCATGGGTGTTCTCAATCTCCGCAAGGCCTGCACTCAGGCGGGCGGTGAGTTGGTCGCCGTTCAGGCCAACCCCATCGACCGGATTTGGCAGGACCAACCGCCGCCGCCCCTCTCGCCCGTCGTCGGGCACGATTTGGGCTACGCCGGCAAGCCGTCCCACGACAAGCGCTCGGAGATCGCAGCCGATCTCGCCGAGGCAGGCGAGGACGCCGTTGTCCTGACCGCGCCCGATTCCATCGCCTGGCTCGCCAATATTCGTGGCGGCGACGTGCCCTATACACCCCTGGCGCTTGGTTTCGGTGTGCTGAACAAGGACAGCACCCTTGATCTGTTCATGGATCCGCGCAAAGTACTTCCCACCACCCGGACCGGTCTCGACAAGGGCATTCGGATTTTCCCGCCGGAAGAGTTCGCGCCCGCGCTCGACAAGTTAGGCGCGGACGGCAAGACCGTGCGCGCCGATCCAGCGACGGCGGCGGAAGCCATCTTTTCGCGGCTCGAAGCCGGCGGCGCCAAGATCAACCGCGGCGAAGACCCCTGCGCCCTGCCGAAAGCCCGCAAGAATGATACCGAACTTGAGGGTATGCGCGCCGCGCATCGCCGCGACGGCGCCGCCTTGACCCGGTTTCTTGCCTGGCTCGACGCCAACGCGGCAAAAGGCGGCATCACCGAAATCAGTGCCGCCGACCGATTGGAAGCGTTCCGCCGCGAGGACGACCTCATCCAGGGCCTCAGTTTCCCAACTATTTCAGGGGCCGGCGCCAACGGCGCGATCGTCCACTACCGTGTGACGCCGGAAACCGACCGTGCGCTTGAGCCGGGATCGCTCTATCTCGTCGATTCGGGAGCCCAGTATCTGGATGGCACCACCGACGTCACCCGCACCGTCGCTATTGGGACGCCGAGCGAGGAGATGCGGCAACGCTTTACCCAGGTGTTGAAAGGCCATATCGCGCTCGGGTCCGCCCGCTTCCCCAAGGGAACGTCCGGATCGCAGCTGGATGTGCTGGCCCGCCTCCCTCTTTGGCAGGCGGGGATCGATTTCGATCACGGCACCGGCCACGGCGTTGGCAGCTATCTCGGGGTCCATGAAGGCCCCCAACGCATCTCTAAAATCCCCAATCGGATCGCATTGGAACCCGGGATGGTCATCTCGAACGAGCCCGGCTACTACAAAACGGACGCCTACGGCATTCGGATCGAGAACCTAGTGGCGGTTCGGGAAGCGGGCGTGCCGGCGGGGGCGGAAAAGGACCTACTGGAATTCGAGACCCTAACTGTCGCCCCCATTGACCTCAATCTGGTGGATCGTGACATGTTAACGGACACGGAAACCGCTTGGCTCAACGATTATCACCGGTGGGTCCGCGAAACGTTAATTTCCCTCGTCGATAGCGCCACCGCCAGCTGGCTGGAACGGGCTACCCAGCCAATTTAGCCCCCTCTCTGGCATTCCAGGTCTATTGAAACGGCCCGGAAACTCACCACATTTCAAGGGACAGGGCGGGCTATAACGCCCCATATACCGGCCAGCGTGAGGGCATAATGGAGAACATGCGGAAACTGTATGCGGCTGAGATCAGCATGCTCAAAGCCAAGGGCATCGACCCAGCGCAGGCCGAAGCCAGCTACGCCATCAAAGGCAACTCCCCCACCGAAATCCTGGCCGCCGTCCGTGCCCTGCACCGGTTTATCGAAGCACGTTTGCCCTCAGAAGAAGGTGAAAACGCCGACGGCGAAGGTGGCGAACCCGCACCGAGCGCCGACCAACAGCGCTCGGACGAACTCAAAACCGAGATCCGCGCCCTGTCGCGCGCCATTCAGGAAACCAAGACGGAAATTGCCGCCCTGGGTATCGGCGCCGACCGGGGATCGCGGATCATCACCGCGAGCAACGAATTGGACGAAGTTGTGCAAGCGACCGAGAACGCGACGAACGAAATTCTCGCCGCCGTCGAAAAGATCGATGATCTTGGACAGAAGCTTCAGTTGAATGCCGGCGACCCTGCCGAGCGGCAAATGGCCGAAGAAATCCTGGAAAGCACGGTGAAGATCTTCGAAGCCTGTAATTTCCAAGATATTACCGGCCAGCGAATCACCAAGGTCGTCAACGCCCTCAAGTTTATCGAGGACCGTATCGATTCCATGATCGACATCTGGGGCGAAGAGGAAATCGCCGAGGTCGCCGTCGAAGAAGAAACGAAAGAAGGCGACGCAGCGCTCCTGAACGGCCCCTCCATGGAGGGCGAAGGCGTCAGCCAGGACGATATCGACAAGATGTTCGACTAGAACTTCCTAGAACTTCCCTGGCAAAACTGCCCTTTATTCACACCATCCTCACCGAGCCGATGGGCCGCGTAGGGACACGCGGCCTTGATCGCCGCGCCGGAATGGCCGATATAGCGGTCCTTTGGCAGATCGTTAGGGACAACCGATCATTTCGCGTTCGGACGTTCCTGGCGTACAGTACGACATTGGCAGTAGGACATCATGGCCGACCAGAAGAGACAAGGAGCCGCCGCCAGCGCCATTTGGGGGGGCAGGTTCGAGCAAGGCCCATCCGAGATCATGGAGCGGATCAACGCGTCCATCGGATTCGACAAGCGGCTCTATGCTCAGGATATAGCGGCCTCGAAGGCCCACTGCGAGATGCTGGTTCGCCAAAACATCATCGGCGAGCAAGACGGCAAATCGATCATCGAAGGGCTCGACAAAGTTCGTGCCGAAATCGAGGACGGCCAGTTCGAGTTCAAAACGGCGCTCGAGGACATCCACATGAACGTGGAAGGCCGCCTCGCGGAAATGATCGGCGATGCCGCCGGACGTCTTCATACGGCGCGGTCGCGCAACGATCAGGTCGCGACCGATTTCAAGCTGTGGGTGCGCGATGCCATCGACGAGTTGGAAGCCGGTCTGAAGCAGTTGCAGACGGCCCTCATCGCAAAGGCCGAGGAGCACGCGGGGACGATCATGCCCGGCTATACCCATTTACAAACCGCGCAGCCCGTAACCCTGGGCCACCACCTGCTTGCCTATGTCGAGATGTTAGGCCGCGACCGGGGGCGGCTGGCCGACTGCCGCACGCGGCTAAACGAGAACCCGCTCGGCTCCGGTGCCCTTGCCGGCACGTCGTTTCCCATCGACCGCCAGCAAACGGCGGCAACGCTCGGCTTCGACCGGCCGACGGCCAATTCGCTCGACGCGGTGTCGGACCGTGACTTCGCCATCGAGTTCCTTAGCGCATGCGCGATCACCGCGACGCACCTTTCCCGGTTCGCCGAGGAGATCGTCGTCTGGAGCAGCGAATCATTCGGCTTTATCAAGCTGTCGGATTCATTCTCGACCGGCAGCTCCATGCTGCCGCAAAAGCGTAATCCCGACGCCGCGGAACTGGTGCGTGCCAAGACCGGGCGGGTGTTCGGCGCGCTGATCGGCCTGCTGACGGTCATGAAGGGCCTGCCGCTCGCGTACAGCAAGGACATGCAGGAAGATAAGGAACCCGTGTTCGAGGTGGCCGACATCATGGGCCTGAGTGTCGCGGCCATGGCCGGTATGGTCACGGACATGAAAGTCGATACCACGCGCATGCGGACCGCCGCTATGGGGGGCGGGTCCAATGCCGTCGACCTGGCCGACTGGCTGGTCAGAACGCTGGGGATGCCGTTCCGCCAGGCCCATCACGTGACGGGTGCCGCGGTCAAACTCGCCGAGCAAAAGGGGTGCCGCCTCGAAGAGCTGTCACTGTCCGACCTGCAGTCCGTCCATGCGGACATCACCGCCGACGCGTTGGCGTGCTTGACCCTGGATGCCTCCGTGGCGAGCCGCACGAGCTTCGGCGGCACGGCACCCGAAAACGTCAAGCATGCCTGCGACGAGGCGAAGCGCAGGTTTCTATGAAGGGGATAGTCTGTATGAACAAACGCCTCCTCATGGCGCTCTTGATCGCTTTACTGGTCCTGCCATCGGTCACGGCGTGCGGGAAAAAGGGTGCACCGATTTCGCCAACAGGCAACGACGCCGAATACGATCGAAAATACCCGGCCCAATAGCCGGCAAACCGCCAGAACAGGCCAGAACAGTTAAGTCATGGACCATTTCACATATAACAACGGCACGTTGTGTGCCGAGGACGTCCCACTCGACGCCATCGCGGCCGAAGTCGGTACGCCCTTTTATTGCTATTCGTCGGCAACCATCGAGCGGCACTTCCGGGTCTTTACCGAAGCGCTTCAACCGTTGCCCGCGACGCTATGCTATTCGGTGAAAGCGAATTCCAACTTGGCGGTCATCCGCACCATGGCGGAGATGGGTGCCGGCGCGGACGTCGTCTCCGGCGGCGAGTTGATTCGCGCCCTCAAGGCGGGAGTCCCGCCGGAGCGGATTGTTTTCTCCGGGGTCGGCAAATCGAAAGAGGAAATCGCCCAAGCTATCGATGCCGGCATTTCGCAGATCAATGTCGAATCGGAACCCGAGATCGCCGCGATCAACGAGGTGGCGGCGGCACGCGGCACCAAGGCGCCCATTGCGCTGCGTATCAATCCGGATATCGATGCAGGATCCCATGACAAAATCTCAACGGGCCGTAGCGAAGACAAATTCGGTATCGAATGGACGCGGGCTCACGAAGTATTTACCGCTGCGGCAGCACTCCCGAACGTCGTGCCGATGGGCCTCGCCATGCATATCGGCTCCCAACTGGCGAACCTCCAACCGTTCCGGGATGCCTTCGTCCGCCTGCGCGACGTGGCCGCCATGCTGAAGGCAGATGGCCTTGAAATTCAAACACTTGACCTGGGTGGCGGGCTCGGCATCCCCTATGACGGCAGTACCCTGCCAACCCCCGCCGAGTACGGTGCCATGGTTAAGGATATCTTTGCGGATCTGGACTACCGCTTGTTGTTCGAACCGGGCCGGGTCATTGTCGGAAACGCAGGCATTTTGGTCACGCGAGTGCTATATATTAAGGAAGGGGCGACACGGCGTTTCGTCATCCTGGATGCGGCCATGAATGACTTGATGCGTCCCGCCCTTTACGGTGCCCACCATGAAATGGTGGCCGTCGCCGATCCGGGCCAGTCGCCACGGGAACCCGCCGACGTCGTGGGGCCCATTTGCGAGACCGGCGACGCGTTCGGGAACGGAGTGTCGCTACCGCCCCTGAAGGCTGGCGATTTGTTGGCCATCAGAACAGCGGGAGCCTACGGCGCCGTAATGGCGTCGATGTACAACAGCCGGGCCTTGGTCCCGGAAGTGTTAGTCAAGGATAGCAACTTTGCCGTGGTGCGTGAGCGCCTAGGAATTGAAGAGTTGCTGTCCCACGAAAAAATGCCGGGGTGGTTGCCGCAAACGACGAGGTGAAGTGAACGGAGCCATTTGTAGGGCATGAAGGTTAGGCGCGGTCCCCTCCTTAAAATTTATCTGCGACTGGCGCGCGCCGGTCTGCACTGGGAAAAGCTTTGGCCACGGTTGTGGCCGGCCGTTGGGCTTACAGGCCTTTTCCTGACACTAGCCTTCTTTGACGTCCTGCCGCTGTTGCCGCCATGGCTTCACGCCGCGATCGTTGTCGCCTTTCTGATTGCGATAGCCGCGGTTCTCCAAAAAACGCTAACCAGATTGGACTCAATAGGTGACGTCCGGGCACGTCACCGGATCGAACTCGACAGCGGCCTCGACCATCGGCCGCTAACCGCGCTCGATGACGAACTGGCGGCGGGCACACATGACCCGGCCGCAATTGCCTTGTGGCGCGCCCACAAGGAACGCGTGGCGGCACGGACGCGTGACCTGCACCTTAAATTACCCCATGCCGGTCTCGCCAAGCGTGATCCCTGGGCATTTCGGGCAGGCCTCGCACTGGTCCTCCTCATCGGCGTTGTCGCCGCCGGCGACCGGGGGTGGGAGCGGCTGAACCGTGCGCTCATTCCGCCGCTGTCGGTAACGGGCCTCGATCGTGGCGTGAGTTACGATGTGTGGATTACGCCGCCTGCCTATACCCGGGAAGCGCCTATCTACCTCGGAACCAATGAAGCCCATACCCCGGTCGGGGGCGACCCCGCCCAGGAAAGCGTCGAACGCATCCTCCGCGTCCCGGTCGGCTCGACGCTGCTGGCCCAAGTCGCTGGCGGCGGCGCGATACCGAGCCTGTTCATCGACGAGCGTGAAACGGAGCTCAACCGCGTCGATGCGGACGCCTATCACCTGGAAACGACATTGAGTGACGGCAATCGTTTGGCCATCGAGCAGAAAGGGCGCGAACTCGCGTCATGGAAGATCGCCGTGGTCAGCGATTTGGCACCGCGGATTGGCTTTACCGGGGCACCGGAAACCGGCGATCAACAGCGGTTGCGCCTTCCCTTTGAAGCCACCGACGACTACGGCCTGCAAAGCGTTACCGCCGTCTTGCGGCGGCTGGACGGCACCAAAATACCGGGTGGCAGTGACGAGATCATGCTCCGCCTCCCGTTCCCGGGCGAAGGCGCCACCGAAGCAAAAGCCAAATCGGCGCATGACCTCGTCGGTCATGTTTGGGCCGGTCTGCCGGTGCTCATTCACCTCGTCGCCACCGACCAGAACGGAAATATCGGTGTCAGCTCCGTGGAACCCGCGGTACTGCCCGAACGGCGTTTCATCCATCCCGTTGCCAAGGAATTGGTGGACATCCGCAAGCGGCTGACCGAGAGCCGCCGCGACCGGCTTCTCGCCGCCCTCAAAATCGATAACGTGACCGATGCCCCCGACCGTTTCCAAGAGAACACGACCGTCTTCCTGGCGCTCAGGATCGCACGCAGCCGGCTCATGGGCGAGGGTGGCGGAGAGGTCGTTGCCGGCGTGCAGGGGATGCTGTGGGATGCCGCCTTGCAACTTGAAGAAGGTTTGTCCGCCGTCGCCAGCCGCGACCTGCGGGAAGCGCAAAAGGCGTTGATGGAAGCCCTGCAGAACAATGCGGAGCTTGAGGAGCTCGAGCGGCTGATGGATGAAGTGCAGGAAGCCATGGACCGGTTCATGGAAGCCCTTCGCCAGCAGATGGAACAGCTCGGTCAAATGCAGACCACCGATCCCAACGCGCAAGTCATGAACAGTGAGGACTTGCAACGCATGCTGGACCGCGCCCGCGAATTGATGCGTCAAGGATCCCGGGAAGCCGCCGAACAGATGATGGCCGAACTGCAAAAGATGCTGGAGAACCTGCGCAGCGCCCTCGCGCAGCAAGGTCAAATGAATCAAGACGCGCAACGCGCCCAGAAATCCATGAAGGAATTGCAGGACATCATCCGCCGGCAGCAAGAATTGCTCGATGACACCTTCCAACGCGCGGAACGCGGTGAAATGGCCGAACCGCAAGAAGGTCAAACGGGGCAACCCGGGCAGGACGAGCAGGGCGACATTCGGCGCCAGCTTGGCCAATTGATGCAGGAATTCGGCGAAATGATGGGCCAAATACCGGACGCGTTCGGCCGGGCCGAACGTTCCATGCGCGAATCCGAGCAGGCCCTTGGTCAGGGCCAACCCTCGCAAGCTGTCGGCCCCCAGTCCGAAGCCCTTGAAGCGCTGCGCCAAGGTGCTCAATCGGCAGCTCAGGGACTGGCGCAACGGATGGGGCGCGGCAACCGTTTCGGACGTGCCGGCCCCGGCCCGTTCCCGGGCGGCCCCCAATTACGCGGGATGCGCCCCGGCAACCGTGATCCGTTTGGCCGCCCCGCGGAGGAAGACGGCAGCACCGGCACGGCGACGGGCAATGTCGAGATACCGGCCGAGTCGGAAATCCAACGGGCGCGCGAAATTCTCGAAGAACTCCGCCGGCGTGCCGGCGACCTGTGGCGGCCCGAAATCGAATTGGACTACATCGAACGCTTGCTGAAGCGGTTCTAATTTACGTTTGCTAGGCCGCGCCCTTCCCGTCTTTGACGACCCTGAGTGTAATCGCCACTTCCCGGATGATATTGTATTGGTGCATCGCCAGATGGGCGAGTTCGTCCGGCGAGATATCTCCGGCCTTTAGTTTCTCCAGCCAAAGGTCGTCGGGAACGATTTCCGTCTCTTCCAGTTCGAAATCTATGTCGTGATAAAGCCCGAGGGGCGAGTTCGCGTACCCCTCCTCAAGATCGTCGCGGTTCTTCTGTTTCGAAAACAACTGGAACTGCTCCGGCAAGATGGCCCGCACATGCGTGGGATCGATGATGAATTCGTCGTGGCGCGGATGCGGCACGCGGATTCTCACGACGGCACCGGGCCGGCAAATTCGATAAAGCTCTTTGAGGATCGCGATATACGCCCCGGCCGTCTCACCGAGATGTTCGAGTGTATGGAAGAGAAGAACCTCGTCGGCGGAATCGTCGTCGAAAGGCCATGGAACATGTTCCAGATCGACAACCTGATCCGGCGAACAGGCAGTTTCCCGGTCGACGTTCACGTACCCTTCGAGCTGGTTGAAACCGCAGCCTAGATTGAGCTTCATACAGATTCGCTACCGGTCGTTCGCAAAGAGCCTTGAACTCCGTCAACAAGGAGAGGTTTTAAAGCCAAAGCCCCAACACTCTAGCCCCACGCGCAATTCGCGGGCAACCACGAAGCCGACTCGGAAACTCGTTCAGGTATCGAAGCCAGCATTGAACAAAGCCCTGGCACAGTACCAGGCGAATTTTCTGGGTAATCGACGCGGTCAACGCAGTGCGGAACACGAAAAGTTCCCAGCGCGCTTCCAACCAACTTTCTGTCGAGGAGGGCGATGTCTCGCTGTAGCCGGTCGACGACCGCCGCAAAGGGCGGCAGACGATATGATCGGTCATTTTGATGCTCCCGTCCGCCCCGCTCATGACGGGACGGTTTTCGGGCTCCGACGCAATATTCATGCCGCCGGCCTGTGGCCGATTCCGCGCGGAATTCCCGGGCCTTTCGCAGAAACGGGAAGCGAAATCCGCAGAAAATATTGCCAGTAGTAGGAAATTTTTGCCGAACGGGCGACCGCTCAGGGCGCATCACTGGCCCGTATCACTGGCCCGTATCACCGGCCCGTATCATCGGCCCGTATCACCGGTTTGAGCTTCCTCGTCGGTGAAAGAGACGTCGACCCGACGGGCCGTGGGCACGGGATCGACGATGCGGCCAGTAAAGTTGAAGCGTTCACCCGGCTCCAGCGACGCACGCTCCGGCGCCACGGTAACGTGTTGGACCTCTTCCTCGGCGGCATCCACGAGAGCAATCCGAATCATCGGCACTGCACGGGACCTCTCCGACACATTGGTGATCGTCCCTGTGACAACGACCACTTCGCTGTCGCCTTCCGTCGTCCGCGCCGGATCCTTCATAACGATCTCCAGCCCAGCGCCCAGGGGCTCACCGAGCCCTACCACACCATAAACACCGGACATTGCCGGGAACGAAGAGATGATCGCCGTGCGCGCAAAAATCAGAACCAGCAGAACCAGAACGACAAACCCGATCGAAGACAAAACAATCCACGGTTTCTTCTTGCCGGGGGTTTCTTCTTCCTCTTCGCCCGCATCACTGAAGACTTCGGGAATCGGTTCCGGATCCGGAATCTCCTCGGGCCCCAGATCTGCGGTGGCGGCGTCGCCCTCCTCTTCGTCGGATAAGGACGCGACCGGTTCGGGATCAGGCAAAACATTGACCTGATCTTCATCGATCTCCGTGACGTCTTCTTCGGTCTCAGGTGTCGCCGAAGCGATCCCTTCCGGTTCGTCCTCGCCCAAGATCGCATCTAAATCCTCTTCGGAAGGCGATTCGGGTTCTGCCGCCGGTTCCGGTTCGGGTGCCGGCTGCGGCTCAGCTTCCTGAGGGGCGGGTTCCGGCGCAGGTGCGGGCGGTGCCGCCTCCGTTTGTGGCGGCGGACTTCCGGGAGGGGGTGGATAACCGGGCGGCGGCGGGTAGCCGGGCGGCGGATACGGATAGGGATACGGATAGGCGTAGCCGCCCTGTGGCGGATAACCGGGATAGGGCGGCCGCGCTGCGGCACGTGCCGCCGGTGCCGCCACCGGCATCTGACGCCATTCGTTCTGACAGTTATGGCAACGAACTACTCGGCCTTCGGCACCAATGACGTTGTCGTCGACATTGTACGAAGTTGAGCAGGACGGGCAGGTTATAATCATCGCCGCCAGTTCTATTGGTCGATCAGTTACTTATAGGTAAACGTGTAAATCAACGCAAGCTGACGCAAGGTATAGGAAATGATAAACCGCAAATGCTTTTGTGTACGCGGTTTTCCGCGTCTAGCGCTGGACGAAACGAAGCGAGGCATGCCATTGTGATCAGCACTATGCATCGAATCGAGTTCCGCACCAATGGATGAAGTCGTCCGATTCGAAAATGTCGGGCTCCGCTATGGGCTCGGCCCCGAAGTGCTGCAAGACGTGACCTTTTCCCTGACGCCCGGCTCGTTCCACTTCCTGATGGGGGCAAGCGGCGCGGGCAAATCATCGCTGATGAAGCTCATGTATCTTGCGCTGCGCCCGACACGTGGCATTGTTTCCCTGTTCGGACGCGAAGTCGCCATGGTGCCACGAGACGGCCTTCCGGCACTTCGCCGCCAGATCGGTGTCGTCTTCCAGGAATTCCGTCTTTTGACCCATCAAACGGCGTTCGACAACGTCGCCTTGCCGCTGCGAATCGCCGGACGCCGCGAATCGGAAGTCCGCAAACACGTCGAGGAGCTTCTCGCCTGGGTCGGTCTTCAAGATCATATGGAAGCGAAACCCGAAACGCTTTCGGGTGGGCAACAACAGCGCGTCGCCATCGCGCGGGCCGTTATTACACGACCGAAACTCCTGTTGGCGGACGAACCGACAGGCAACGTCGATGACCGCATCGCCGCCCGCCTGCTGCACCTGTTCGAAGAACTCAACAAGTTGGGCACGACCATCGTGATCGCGACCCACAGCAAGGTGCTGGCCGGCGAAACCGGCCATCCCATCCTGCGGTTGGAAGACGGGCATCTCGAGGTCGTCGAGCAGGACGCCGTTTTGACGCGGGGAGTACCCCGGGGGACATCACAAGGGGCATCCATCGCTCCGCCGCTCTCGCCGGGCGTCGAGGAATAGGAAATAGGCATGTTCACCCGGCGCTCAGACGTTCCCTTCGATAAGGACGATACCAGCCGCTATCTGCCTTGGCTGATCGCCTTCATGGTTTTCCTCGCGGCGCTTGCCTTGGCCAGCGTCTTCGTTCTCGGCCACGTCGCCGCGAATTGGGACCGCGGCCTTTCCGATACGTTGACGGTCCAACTGCCGTCCGGCGAAGACACGAAGACCGACGAACGGCGCGCCGCAGCGGCGATGGATTTGTTGAAGAAGACCTCGGGCATAGAACGCGCCGACTTGCTCGACCGCAAACAGGTAGCGGAACTTCTTGAGCCTTGGCTGGGTCCGGCAACCGGAAACAGCGATCTTCCCTTGCCGCAGGTGATCAACGTCGAAATCGACGGCAGCCTAGAGCTTGACGTCGCAGGATTGGAAACCGAACTCCGAGCCGTCGTTCCCGGCGCCACCATTGACGACCACCGCATCTGGATGGACGGCTTTATCCGCTCCCTTCATGCCGTCGAGGCGCTCGGCATTCTCGTATTCATCTTCGTCGCCATTGCAACGGTCGGCACTATTGTGTTCGCGACGCGCACCGGTCTGGGCCTCCACCGCGAAACCATCGAAGTGCTGCATCTGATCGGTGCCCGGGATTCATATATCGCGGGTCAGTTCGCCACCCGATCCATGTTCCTCGGACTCCGTGGCAGCCTCATCGGCATCCTCGCCGCCGTTCCCGTCCTGCTCGGTATCGGCCTTCTGGTTAATTCGCTGGATAGCGGCTTCCTGCCCAAGATGGAGCTGACGGCGGCCGGCTGGACGGCAATTGCCCTATTGTTGCCGACAACCGCGATCGTCGCCTGGATCACGGCACGAATCACCGTTGTTCGCACACTGAACCGACGACTTTAACAAAGTAGCGATAGGATGGCCGCCGACCGACCAAAACATCGCCAAAATATTCGCAGGCTGCTCGGGCTCGCCGTAATCGTCGGCGGCATCTGGCTCGCGGGCCTTTTCGTTTTCGTCAGCAATATCCCCCAGCAAACGGCAAATCCCGAGAACGTCACGGATGCTATCGTCGTTCTGACCGGCGGGTCGGGAAGGCTGGACGAAGGGCTGCAGCTGCTGGCCGCCAATCGCGCCAAGAAGCTCTTTATCTCCGGCGTCTATCGGGGTGTCGAAGTCGCCGAAATTTTGGAAATTTCCCAGAAACTGCCCGGCGATTTCACCTGTTGCGTCACCTTGGGCTATGCCGCCGCAAGCACATCAGGCAATGCCCGCGAAACCGCCGACTGGATATCGCAGAACGGTTTTCAGTCGCTACGTCTGGTAACGGCGAACTATCACCTGCCGAGAAGCCTGCTTGAATTCCGCCATGCCATGCCCGACATCTTTATGGTGCCCCATGCGGTTTTCCCGGAGACTTTCAAACGGGAACACTGGTGGGCATGGCCCGGCAGCACGGCCCTGATCGTCACGGAATATATGAAATACATCGCCGCTTGGATTCGACTGCAAACCACCGATCTGTTTAGGACCCTCCTGTGACCCCTGCAACGCGCCGCACGCTCGGCTCCCTCCTGTTCAACATTTTCTACTTCGGTTTGGTTGCAAGCATTTTGCTGTCACTCTGGGTGCTGCTGCCTTTTCGGGCGCATGCCTTCAGGCGTGGTGTTCGCATCTGGGGTACCGGAACGGTCTGGGGCCTAAAGACCTTCGTCGGCATCGATCATGAAATCAGGGGAACCGGGAACCTTCCCGACGGGCCGGTGATCTATGCGGCCAAGCATCAATCCGCCTGGGACACCAGTTTCTTCCTGGTCCTCAATCCCGACACGGCCTATGTGATGAAAAGCGAGTTGCTGAAGATTCCCTTTTGGGGCTGGTACATGCGCAAGGCGCGCCATGTCGCCGTCGACCGCAAGGGTGGCGCCTCCGCCCTCAAACTCATGATCAAGGGTGTGCAAGACATTCTCGCCGAGGGCCGGTCGGTTGTCGTATTCCCTGAAGGTACACGGGTCGCGCCGGGGGAAACGGGACAATATTTCGGCGGTGTCGCCGCCATCGCCACCCAAAGCGGTGTGCCGGTCATTCCCGTCGCCGTGAATTCAGGCATGTTCTGGGGCCGCAGGAGTTTTGTGAAAACGCCCGGCACCATCGTTCTCGAATTCCTTCCCGCCATGCCCGACGACCTCGACCGTCGCGCGTTCATGACGGAACTGCAGGCCCGAATCGAGACCGCGACACGCAAGCTCGAAGCGGAAGCCGCACAGGCAATAGATCAGGCCGCCGATCAAGCCGCCGATCAGGCGGTCGACGAGACGCCAAGCGGGTAGATTGCTGTAGACCTCGCATCCAATGGGTGTGGATAAGCCGGTGGACAATCCCACCGGGCCACTGTGGATGTCGAGGAAAAGCCGAAATTCTCATGTTTTTTAGGAACTTAAGGCAGAATACACCTGTGCATATCAGGTGGAAACAAATCAAGAACTTTCAATTGACCCTTAACAGGGCCATGCGTAAAATCACCGCTAAAATGCGACCAACTCATTGATTTTAAATTCTTAAATGGTGGGTCGCTGAACAAAGTTCCCGGCCTTCGAATACTGGACGTTTCGATCATGACCTACGCCGAGATGGCATCCATTTCCCAGCAGATCTGGGATATGAAATACCGCTACAAGGCAGCGGACGGGACGCCCGTGGACAAAACCGTTGAAGACACGTTCCGCCGCGTCGCCGCGTCGCTCGCCACGGCGGAGAAATCGCCCGATGATTGGGCTGAGGTGTTCGCCGAGGCCATGGACGATCTCAAGTTCCTGCCGGCGGGCCGGATACTGTCGGGCGCGGGAACGAGCCGCGACGTAACGTTGTTCAATTGTTTCGTGATGGGGCAGATACCCGACGACATGTCGGGAATCTTCGAATCACTGCGCGAAGCCGCATTGACCATGCAGCAAGGCGGCGGCATCGGATACGATTTCTCCACACTACGCCCGAAAGGCGCGCCCGTGCGCGGCGTCGGCGCCGATGCGTCCGGCCCCCTTTCCTTCATGGATGTTTGGGATGCCATGTGCCGCACGATCATGAGTGCGGGTTCCCGGCGCGGCGCAATGATGGCCGTGCTGCGCTGCGACCACCCGGACATCGAGGCCTTCATCGAAGCCAAGCAAGAAGCCGGACGGCTGCGGATGTTCAATCTGTCGGTCCTCGTGACCGATCCGTTCATGGACGCGGTCAAACGGGATGCCACCTGGCAATTGGTCTTCAACGGCACGGTCTACAAAAGCCTGCCCGCCCGGGAACTCTGGGATAAGATCATGCGGGCGACCTACGCCTATGCCGAACCGGGCGTCATTTTCATCGACCGCATCAACCGCCTCAACCCGCTCAATTACTGCGAGACCATTTACGCGACCAATCCCTGCGGCGAACAGCCATTGCCACCGTATGGCGCCTGCCTTCTGGGATCGGTCAATCTGGCCCGCCTGGTAGAGGCGCCGTTCGCCCCCGACGCCGACATCGACGACGACAAGCTCGAAAAGGTGGTTCGCACTGCCGTACGCATGCTCGATAACGCCATTGATGTCTCGCGCTATCCGCTCGATGCCCAGGCGCACGAGGCCGCCGCGAAACGCCGCATCGGTCTCGGCGTTACCGGTCTTGCCGATGCGTTGATCATGTGCGGTGTGCGGTACGGCTCCGAAGCCGCCGTCAACCTGACCCGGCGCTGGATGAAAATCCTTCAGCGCGCGGCCTACCTTGCCTCCACCGATCTTGCCGCCGAAAAAGGATCTTTCCCGCTGTTCGACAAGGAGGCCTATTTGGCAGGCGAAGGTATCGCGCGGCTGGATGAAGACGTACGCGCCGCCATTGCGGAGAAAGGCATTCGCAACGCCCTTCTGACATCGATCGCGCCGACGGGCACCATTTCGCTGCTTGCCGACAATGTTTCCTCGGGCCTCGAGCCTGTCTTCAGTTTTACCTATACCCGGCACGTGCTGATGCCCAATGGCGAACGCCGCGACGAAGAAGTCACGGACTATGCCTATCGTCTGTTCCGCCAACTGAAAGACGAAACGGCGCCGCTGACAGAAGCCTTCGTCGACGCCCAATCCCTGTCACCCAGAGATCACGTCGTGATGCAGGCCGCCGTTCAGGAATTTGTCGACAGTTCCATCTCGAAAACCATCAACTGCCCCGAAGAAATTTCCTTCGACGCCTTCAAGGATGTCTACATGCAGGCCTACGACCTCGGGTGTAAGGGCTGCACGACCTACCGGCCGAACCCGGTCACCGGCGCGGTTCTGGAAACGCCCGCGAAATCGGCACCGGCGCCTGCGGATAAAAAAAGTTCGAAAGCGTCAAAAGAGGACGCGGAGGCCCAAACCGAGCTGCCCCTCAATGCCCCGGCGGCGAACCTCAAACCCAGCGATATGGGCGATTCGGGCGCGCTGGTCTATCTGACGCAGCCGCTCGACCGCCCCGAAGCCCTGGAGGGAACGACCTATAAGGTGCATTGGCCGGAAAGCGATCATGCAATCTACATCACGCTCAACGACATCATTCAGGACGGCCGCCGCCGGCCGTTCGAGGTATTCATCAATTCGAAAAATACCGAACATTATGCCTGGACGGTGGCATTGACGCGGATGATCTCGGCGGTCTTCCGCCGGGGCGGCGACGTGTCGTTCGTAGTGGACGAATTGAAAGCCGTGTTCGACCCCCGTGGTGGACAATGGGTGAATGGCAAATATGTCCCGTCGCTTTTGGCCGCGATCGGTCAAGTGATCGAAGATCATATGGTTCGCATCGGCTTCTTGCCGTCGAAGGGCGACATGCCCGAGGCCGAACGCAAGGTCGTCAATCTGAACGACGAGAATAGAGGCGGCGGCACGATGTTCCGGCAATGCCCGAAATGCGGCCAAGCCGGCTTGGCGCGGGCCGAAGGCTGCGACACATGTAACAGTTGCGGCTACTCGAAGTGCTCCTAGGTGCTCAACGAAAAAGGGCGGCCTAACAGGCCGCCCCTCTTCAACCGAATTGATGGGTAACGATTAGGCGGACAGGAGCTGTTCGGCGACGATACGCGCCTTTTCACTGCCTTCGCCGGTACCCGTGCTTTCCGTCGTTTCGTTCTTGATCCAGTTCAGGACGGCCGCTTTGTCGACATTCTTCGCCAGCGCCGTGCAAACGATCGCTTCGAGAGCGATGATGTGTGCCGCGATGTCGTCCAATTGATCAAAATGCGCCTCAGCAGAATTGCCGATGGTCGTCATGTGATCACGCAGCGCTTTGATATTTCCGTCAATTTCCTTGATCTGGTCGAAGAACATCTCGATCTCCTGGTTTTCGCGACGCCCGAATTCTCCCACCCACCGGATAGCCGGAGCATCCGGCAGACGCGGTGGGAACCGTTGAAAATCCTCGTCATACAAGAGTGGCCACGGCCACCCACGAAGCAATGAGCCATTAGTAACCGCCGACCGGTTAAGAAAAAGCAAAAGGAGAAACCCGCGGAAATCCCCTCGATTCCCGGCTAACCGCCAAATATCCATGGTTTTTGCCATGGTTTTTTGCTTCGGGGACGGTTAAAGCTGAGAGATGGACACCGTCTTCGGAATCGTCGCTATCCTGCTTCTCGTCGCCCTGTTCGGCACCGTGGCCGTGCTGTTTATCGGCATCCTCTCCATGGGGCAACGGGGCAAGGTATTCTCACCGAAATTCAGCAACAAGATGATGCGCCTCAGGGTCATTGTGCAGGCCTTCGCGGTCGTTATGATCGCCATCTTGGTTGTGGGTCTATTGATGCGATGACCGGATTTCCATGGTAACGCTCGACAAGATTTATACGCGGGGAGGCGATGGCGGCGAAACCTCTCTCACCGGCGGAAAACGGGTTGCAAAGCATGACCTGAGGGTCGCGGCCTATGGGACGGTGGACGAAGCCAATGCCGCCATCGGCGTTGCGCGCCTTCATGTCGCCGCGGCGGATGCCGCCGTGCTTTCCCGTATCCAGAATGATTTGTTCGATCTTGGCGCAGATTTCTCAACACCTGGCGATGGTCCGTCCACGGAGAACGGCAAAGCGGCCCTTCGAATTGGCGACACACAAGTTGAGCGGCTTGAGCAGGAAATCGACAAGATGAACGCCGACCTGGCACCGCTGACATCGTTCATCCTTCCGGGCGGCACGCCGGCCTCGGCCTATTTGCATCTGGCGCGAACGGTTGTGCGCCGGGCAGAGCGGCTAGCGACCGAATTGGCAACGAGGGAAGCTGTTAACGCCGTGGCGCTCAAATATCTCAACCGGCTTTCCGATCATCTGTTCGTCATGGCACGCCAACTCAACGAAGGTGGCAAGCTGGACGTTCTGTGGGAACCGGGACACAATCGGCCGGGACACAATCGGAAAGAGACATAAAAAAAGATCTTGGCGTTGGGACACGTCAAAAATTTGGGGGAGGACACATCACCATGGCAACGCTGGACGATCTGCTGAATGAACTGGTCATCGCAAACCGGATATTGGCCCGCGAGGACGTCGTCGACGCTTATGGGCATGTCAGTATTCGGCACCCCGATAACCCGGATCGGTATTTCATCTCTCGCAGCCGTAGTCCGGCATTGGTCGAACGCGGCGATCTCATGGAGATGGAGCTCGATGGAACGCCCGTCGATCAACAAGGCCGGCGGATGTACGCGGAACGTCACATCCACGGTGCCATCTATGAAACGCGTCCGGAAGTCCAATCGGTGGTCCACAACCACTCCATGCCGCTGATCCCCTTTGGGGTGACCGGCACGCCTATCCGCCCCTTGTGCCATGTCGGTTCGGGCGTCGGCCCCGAGGTTCCGATCTGGGACATCCGCACGACCTTCGGAAACACCAACATGTTGGTAACCACCATGGATCAGGGTCGCGATCTCGCCAAAACCCTAGGATCAGGCCGGGCCGCCCTGATGCGTGGTCACGGCGCCGTGGTGGCCGGCGCCTCGCTGAAAGAAGCCGTGATGGTCGCGATCTATCTCCAGGTAAATGCGGCGCTTCAGACGGAGGCGATGCGCATGGGCGACGTCACCTATCTGACGCCCGAGGAAGAAGCCCTCTACTGTGAGGTTCATTTTTCGCCGCTTTCCGTCGACCGCGCTTGGGAGTATTTTTGTTCCCGGGCCGGATTCGGCCAGGGCCAATCCGGCTAAAAGCCTTTTCAGAACCGATCTCCATATGTTAAAAACCCCCGTTTTCCGCCATTTGGCGACGCATTAATCAAAATTTTGTTGCGTTGCAAAATAATCCATGAAACCCTCAATCCCCTAGCCGCTTCAGGCGAATTCGAGTGTCATCCATGAAAGTGCTAGTCGCTGTAAAGCGAGTCATCGACTACAACGTCAAAGTTCGGGTCAAAAGCGACCAGACCGGCGTTGAAACCGCCAATGTCAAAATGTCCATGAACCCCTTCGACGAAATTGCCGTCGAGGAAGGCGTAAAAATGCGCGAGGCCGGAACGGCCGAAGAGCTGATCGCCGTCTCCATGGGGCCCCCGCAGTGCCAGGAAACGATTCGCACCGCCCTCGCCATGGGCGCGGACCGGGGCATCCACGTCGAAACCGATCAGAATTTGGAACCCTTGGCCGTCGCCAAGATGCTGAAAGCCATCGTCGAGCGCGAATCCCCAGACCTGGTGATTGTCGGTAAGCAAGCCATCGATGACGACAGCAATCAGACGGGGCAGATGCTGGCCGCGCTCATGGGATGGTCGCAAGCGACCTTTGCCTCGGAACTGAAGCTCGAGGACGGCAACGCCGAAGTGACCCGGGAAATCGACGGCGGGTTGGAGACCATCAAGGTCAAACTGCCTGTCGTGATCAGCACCGATCTGCGCCTCAACACGCCCCGCTACGCGTCGCTGCCCAACATTATGAAGGCCAAGAAGAAACCCATCGACAAATTGACGCCGGACGAATTGGGCGTCGATCCCGCGCCGCGGCTCAGCGTGCTCAAGGTCGAGGAACCCGCCAAGCGCGAGGCCGGGGTCAAGGTCGAGAGTGTGCAGGAATTGGTCGATAAACTGAAAAACGAAGCCAAGGTGATCTGATGAGCGTGCTGGTTGTTGCTGAACATGACAAGGACGGACTGAAACCCGCCACCCTGAATACGGTCACCGCGGCACGCGCCCTTGGCGATATCACCCTGTTGGTTGCCGGATCCGATTGCCGGGCAGCCGCCGATCAAGCCGCCAAGGTGGACGGCGTGAGCCGTGTCCTCCTGGCCGATGCCGATTGTTATGCCCATGCGCTGGCCGAGCCGTTGGCCGCGCTCGTCGTCGGGCTTGCCGCGGATTACGGCCACATACTTACGCCCGCCACGACTTTCGGAAAGAATTTCATGCCGCGCGTCGCGGCCTTGCTGGATGTGATGCAGATCTCGGACATCGTCGGTGTCGAAAGCGCCGATACGTTCAAGCGGCCGATCTATGCCGGCAACGGGATCGCCACGGTCCAGTCGTCGGACGCAACGAAAGTGATCACCGTCCGCGCGACGGCATTCGATGCGGCAGCCGCCGAGGGCGGCAGCGCAAGTATCGAGGAAGTCGCGGCGGCCGACGATCCGGCCTTGTCGGCATTCGTCAGCACGGAACTGAGCAAGTCCGACCGCCCCGAGTTGACGGCCGCACGGGTGATCATTTCAGGTGGACGCGGCATGCAGAGCGGCGACAATTTCGCCCTTCTCGAGAAAGTCGCCGATAAGCTTGGCGCCGCCGTCGGCGCGTCGCGCGCCGCGGTGGATTCGGGTTTCGTGCCCAACGACTTCCAGGTCGGCCAGACGGGCAAGATCGTCGCCCCGGAACTTTATATCGCTGTCGGCATTTCGGGCGCGATCCAGCATCTCGCCGGAATGAAGGACAGCAAAGTGATCGTCGCCATCAACAAAGACGAAGAGGCCCCCATCTTCCAAGTCGCCGACTATGGGCTGGTGGCCGACTTGTTCCAGGCATTGCCGGAGTTGGCCGACGCATTGGATTAACGTGGGGGCAAGACGGCCCCGAATTAACAGAGGGACAGAGGCAAAGCGATGAGTGTGGAAATCAAAAAGGTTGGCGTGATCGGCGCCGGTCAGATGGGGATCGGTATTTCCCATGTCTGCGCCCTCGCGGGATATGACGTGCATCTGCTCGACGTCTCCGCCGAACAACTCTCGGCCGCGATGAGCTCCATCGAAAAAAACATTAAGCGCCAGGCGTCGCGCGGCAAAGTCGAGGAAGCCGACGCCAATGCGGCCGTTGCCCGGATCAATAGCAGCACTGAATACGCCGATCTCGGCGATTGCGATCTGGTGATCGAAGCCGCCACCGAGAACGAAGAGGTCAAGCAAAAGATCTACGAGAAGGTGTGCCCGGTCCTGAAAAAGGATGCCATCCTCGGATCAAACACATCCTCCATCTCCATCACCCGGCTGGCGTCGCGGACCGACCGTCCGGCGCGCTTCATGGGCATTCACTTCATGAACCCGGCGCCCCTGATGGAACTGATCGAGCTCATTCGCGGCATCGCCACCGAGCCCGAAGTGTTCGAAACAATCGGCGGTTTTGTCCGCTCCCTTGGCAAGACCCCGGTCAGTGCCGAGGATTTCCCGGCGTTCATCGTCAACCGCATCCTGTTGCCGATGATCAACGAAGCGGTCTACACGCTCTATGAAGGTGTCGGGTCGGTGGACGCCATCGACACGGCCATGAAGCTGGGGGCCCATCACCCCATGGGGCCGCTTGAGCTCGCCGACTTTATCGGTCTGGACACCTGCCTCGCCATCATGCAAGTGCTGCATGATGGGCTCGCCGATACTAAGTACCGGCCTTGCCCATTGCTGGTGAAGTATGTCGAGGCCGGATGGACCGGACGCAAATCGGGCCGTGGTTTCTACGATTATTCCGGCGAGACGCCCGTTCCGACCCGATAAACCGCGTTACGAAAGTTCCGCGCGCAATTTCTGACGCAGAATATCGATGGGCACGAGTTTGCCTTCGACATCGATGCACCAGAACTGCCAGCCATTACAGGCCGGCGCATCTTGCACCGCCGCCCCGACACGATGAATGGAGCCGCGATGATCGGCGCTGATGATCGAGCCGTCGGCGCGTACTTTCGCCGAATGACGCCGCCGCTGATCGAACAGCTTGGTTCCCGGGCTTAACAGACCACGCTCCACCAGCCAGCCGAAGGGTATCCGCGGCTGTTCGCGTTTCGACGGCGTCGTCGCGAGGCTATGATCGTCCAACGGCCGCACTTTGCTGATACGCTCCTTGGCGACGGCAATGTAATCCTCGTCCCGTTCGAAGCCGATGAAGTTGCGGCCGAGTTGCTTGGCGACAGCGCCGGTGGTTCCGGTTCCAAAGAACGGATCGAGCACCACGTCGCCCGGCTCGGTCGAGGCCAGGATGACCCGATGCAGCAGTGATTCCGGTTTCTGCGTCGGATGCGCTTTCTTACCGTCCCGCTTCAGGCGCTCACCACCCGAGCAAATGGGCAGCAGCCAATCGGACCGCATCTGCAGGTCCTCGTTGAGGGCTTTCATGGCGTCGTAATTGAACCGGTATTTCGCGTCCTTGCTTTTGGAGCACCAGATCATGGTCTCATGCGCATTGGTGAACCGGGTGCCGCGGAAGTTGGGCATCGGATTGCTTTTGCGCCAGACGATGTCGTTGAGAATCCAGAAACCCATGTCCTGCAGGATGGCGCCGACACGGAAGATGTTGTGGTAACTGCCGATCACCCACAACGTGCCGTCGTCCTTGAGCACCCGCTGCACCGCGCCCAGCCAATCGCGGGTGAACGCGTCATAGGTCTCGAAGCTTGCAAACTGATCCCATTCCGCATCAACCCCGTCGACCTTTGAGTTGTTCGGACGATGGAGAGCGTTTTCCAGCTGTAGGTTGTACGGCGGATCGGCGAATACCACATCGACGGATTTTGCCTGTAATCGGCCCATCAGTTCGACGCAGTCCCCCTGAACGATTCGCTCAGGTTTGATTTTAGATTTACCAGCCATGGCCGGCATCCTGAGTCGATCCGGATTCGGCGTCAAGAACTAAATGGAATCAATGACTTAACGAAACATGAAGCACACAAAATATGGTTATGACGACTCCAACCGACTCAATATCTTGGCAATCGGTGCAAAACTTTTTCGGTGGTGTTGCGTCACACCGAGGCGGTTTAGGGCCTCTTGATGCTCCGCAGTGCCGTATCCCATGTTGCGTTCCCAACCGTATCCGGGATGCAACTCGGCCAGGTCGCACATGAGCCGGTCGCGGGTCACTTTGGCGACAATCGACGCCGCGGCGATGGACAGGGAACGCTGATCGCCCTTCACCACCGTGGTCACGGCGCACGGCAAATCCGGCCCGCGGTTGCCATCGACCAAGGCCAAATCGGGCGTACGCTCGAGTGTGCCGACGGCCTTCGTCATGGCGGTCATTGTCGCCTGGAGAATGTTCAGCCCATCGATTTCGTCTACGTCGACGATACCGACGCCGATATCGGCTTCGTCCACCAGCGCCGCATACGCCGCGTCGCGCTTTTTCGGTGACAGCACTTTTGAATCGTCGAGACTGTTGTGCAAAAAAGACGAAAGCGCGTCGGCATCCAGAATTACGGCAGCCGCAACCACCGGCCCGGCCCAAGGGCCGCGCCCCGCTTCATCGATCCCCGCGACCAGCCGATGGCCATCGCCGTACGCCGCCCGCTCGAAACTGAAGTCAGGCATCTTCGTCAACATGTGTGCGCGAAGACGTTTCCACCGGTGCCCCTGTTTCCGGTTCTTTCTCTTTTTCTTTGTCTTTCGCTTTGGCCCGCCGCTTCATCGTGCCTTTTGCGGCACCGGCGATCTGACCACCCGCCACCGCCACCTTCGGGCCGACAAACCGTGCCGCGCGCGCCAGCAACTCAGCTTCGCGGCGGTACACCGACATCAGTAGCTGGCCGAAGGTCTCCACGCCCGTGCGTGTCACCCGGTGAACGCGGCGCACCGTGACCACCCACATGGGGCTTAGGGCCAAACTGAGCACCGTGACCGCGACCACGAGACGCATGGTGTCCTCGCCGATCAGCCCGGTTTCGAGTCCCGTGCGCGACAACAGGAATGAAAACTCCCCGATCTGCGCAAGAATGGCGCTGGTGAGAAACGCCGTCGTCCACGGCTGGCCGAGAAAGCGCAGGATGACCGTGTTCATCGCCGTTTTAAAAATCGCGACGATGAACAAGACCAAAAGCACGGTCCAAAGATTATCCCAGATAAAGCCAACATCGATCAGCAGCCCGATCGAGAGGAAAAAAACCATGATCAAAACGGACTGGATGGGTTTCGAGCCCTCCAGAAGCTGCGGCCGGTGATCGCTGTTGCCGATTACCAGGCCGGCGAGGAACGCCCCATAGGCGGGCGACATGCCGAGGACACCCGAGAGCGATGCGGCGCCGAAACAGACCGCGAGCGCCGTCAACGTGGCCAGTTCCGGATTTGCGGCAAAGGCTTTGCCGAACGGCAACCGGATTTGGTTGCCCCGCGCCAGATACCAAAGCAAGGCGGCAAGGATGCCGACCGAGCCCGCAACCGCAAACAGGCCATGGAAGGCCGTCTGGCCGACGCTGATCACACCGAGAATGAGGATCATGGGAACGAAGGCGACGTCCTGAGTGATCAGCACGCCGACACCGATAAGCCCCGGCCGCCGTTTTAACTCGCCCGTATCCTCGAAAATCTTGATCGCCGCGGCGGTACTGGACAAAGCGATGCAGAAACCGAGCAGCAACGCCATGCCGAACGGCCAGCCGGTGAAAATGGACAGGAGCAAGGTTACCACCGTGGCCGCCGCAATCTGCGCCAGGGTGGTGGTCAGCGCGAGCCGCCACATGCGCATGAACACGCGGATGGAGAGCTCCATCCCGATGACGAACAGCAGCATCAATACGCCGAGATCGGCAAGGGTATCGATCTGGTCGCGGTTCTCGACCAAGGCAAAACCGGACGGGCCGAGCATGACACCGGCCACGATATAGCCGACGAAAGACGGCTGGCGCAGACGTTCGAGAAACAGGCCGCACACCAGGGCCGCCAACGCGACCACGGCAATACCGGTCAGACCTGCATGCCCTGCTTCCATGACACCATTCTACGATAAATGAATTGAGTTTACGCCAACGAACAAAGTCGTCCTCAGCAAAACCACACAACGGTTATCCTAGGTCGGGAAAAATGTGCTTTCCGTTTTCGCCCAAAGGAAGACCGCGCGCGGAAACGACGGCGGATACCGGCAAGTCACCATACAAGTGCGGGAACAATGCACCGCCCCGCGACGCCTCCCATTTCAACGCGTCGCCCAACGCCGCCGGATCGACGGCCAGCAGGACCAGTCCGTCCTGACCGGCGCGGTGCTTCGCCGCACTCTCAACGATCTGCGTCGCATCGGAAAAATGGATAAAGCCGTCGGCCTGGTCCTGCGACGAGCCGCCATACGCGCCGCTCGCTTGTGCCGCTTCCCATTCATCGCGGCGGCACATGTGATAGATCAGACCACGATCGCTTGCCGGCATTTCAGCTCGTCAGCCGTTTATAGAGCGCCTTGAGATAGCGCAAATCATTGGAGAAAAATTCGCCGTCGGCTATGTCCGTCTTATAATCCTCTAGTTCTTCTTTCGTGTCCGCGGACACGCCCTTCTCCAACAGCTTATCGATCAAGGTCAAGGCTTCCGCCTTTTCGCTCTCGCTTAGAAGAGCGTCTTCGTTCCCGTCTGATTCATCCCCATCCATATCGACGAACGCGACGGGTTCTTCATCGTCATTGTCTAAATCGGCCTCGGGCTCGCGTTCGGGCACCAACAGGTCGTCCCAGGAAATGCCGGCCACCGTAATCCGCGCATGCAGGTCGCGGGCCGCCGTCAGCACAGCCTCATCATCGTCATCGCCCAGTTCTTGCAGCAATTCGATGAACTGGTCTCGGTCTAGGTTGGCAAACATCCTGTACTCCCCATCAGCCGCCCGATTTATGGATATTGGTGTCCGGTGTAACGAACCGGGATAGGACCTGTCCAGGCCATTCGCCGGATCGGCCCGATTTCAGCCGTCAACGAGCCGTGACACGTCCTGTTGATCATCTGCGGTGAAACCAACCACCACCTTGCCCGCCTGTTCAAAGACCGGCCGTTTGATGAGAGCCGGATTCTCGGACATGAGGCTTACCGCCTTGGCTTCGTCGACAGCTTCCTTGTCCGTATCGGAAAGACCGCGCCAGGTGGTGCCTCGCCGGTTGAGCAATTTTTCCCAGCCGGCGGCATTGGCCCAACGCTGAACGTCCGTGACGGTAATACCGTCGGCACGGACATCATGAAATTCGTGATCGATGCCTTGCTCTTTGAGCCACGAACGCGCCTTGCGGCAGGTATCGCAATTCTTCAGGCCATAGATTGTCAGCATTGGAAACTCCCCCTCGCCATTGGGAGATAAAACACCATGACGGACCAATCAAAACAAGGCGAGTTGATCCCCCGCCTTGGTGGGCGGTTTAAATAATGAGCTGTCGAGGTCGAATTCGCGGCGGTTCAGTTCCAGTCGATCGATCGCTACCTTGAATCGGTGGGACAGCAAATCCGCGTAGACGCCGTCACCACGCATCCGGCGGCCGAATTCGGCATGGTTGAGGCCGCCACCCCGGCATTGTCGCAGCAGGCTTTCAACGCGCCCCGCCCGATCCGGGTAGTGCGTGCCCAGCCATTCCAGGAACAGGTCTTTCAGTTCGTGGGGCAACCGCATGAGGATATAGCCCGCTTGATGCGCGCCCGCCGCGGCGGCTGTCTCGAGGATGCTCTCGAGATCCTGATCGGTGAGACCCGGGATCATGGGAGCCGCCAAAACACCCGCCGGGATACCGGCCTCGGTGAGCGTCCGGATCACCTCGAGCCGCCTCGACGGCCTAGGCGCACGGGGCTCCATCCGGCGGTGGAGATCGGCATCCAGCGTCGTCACCGAAATCATCACATGCACGAGTTTCTTTTCCGCCATGGCTGCGAGCAGATCCATGTCGCGCAGGATACCGGCGGACTTGGTAATGATCGCCACGGGATGGTTGAACGCCGACAGGACCTCCAGGATGGACCGCGTTAGTTTCAGCTCCCGCTCCACCGGTTGATAGGCATCCGTATTCACCCCGAGAGCAATGGTCGCGCAGCGATAACTCGGCCGCCGCAATTCCTTTTCCAGCAACGCCGCCGCGTCCCGTTTAAAAAACAGCCGGCTTTCGAAATCCAATCCCGGCGACAGCCCGAGATAACTGTGCGTCGGACGGGCGAAGCAATAAACACAGCCATGTTCGCAACCGCGGTAGGGATTGATCGACCGGTCGAAGGGAACATCCGGTGATTTGTTGCGGGTAATCACCGTCCGCGTTGCATCGGGCGTCAGGGTCGTCCGTAAAACGGGCGCGTCGTCATCACCGAAATTGTCCCAGCCGTCATCGCACGAAACCGTGCTTTCGGTTTCGAACCGGCCGGCTGGGTTACCCACTGCGCCGCGGCCCTTTTTGGGGATATTGGGAAGCGTATCGACCATTCCAAAATTATAGGGCGCGACCGGAACAATTCAAGAACATCGAGCGGCAACCATGGGAAACCGGCCAAAGAAATCACGTGATATAGTCGCGCTATGCTGAGCGTCATCATTCCTACTCTCCAGGCCGAAACCACGCTTCCCCATACGCTGGATAATCTGGCGCCGGCGGGCATTGTCGACGAGATCATCGTTGCCGATGGCGGATCCACGGACCGGACGGCGGAAATCGCGGAACGAAGCGGCGCCAAACCGATTTCTGCGGCGCGTGGCCGCGGCCCGCAACTAGCAGCGGGTGCCGCAGCCGCAACGGGCGACTGGTTCCTGTTCCTCCATGCGGACACGGTGCTCAGCCCGGGCTGGGAAACGGAGGTGAGCGATTTCATGCACTCGCCCGAGGCCCAAAACAGAGCGGCCGTGTTCACATTCGCGCTCGACGACCACTCTCCGTCGGCGGTCCGGCTTGCACGCGCCGTCGCATGGCGGACGCGCGTTCTCGGACTTCCCTATGGCGATCAGGGGTTGCTTATATCGCGTGACCTCTATGAGACCCTCGGCGGATATCGCCCGATACCGTTGTTCGAGGACGTCGACTTGGTGCAGCGCGTCGGAAAAAATCGCCTCGTTCAATTGGGCACCCCCGCGGTCACCTCGGCGGTCCGGTACCGGCGGGACGGATATGTGAAACGCTCCTTGCGCAACCTTTCCTGCCTTGCCCTTTATTTCCTGGGCGTGCCGCCGCGAACCTTGGAGAAGCTGTACCGGTGACCCTTCAGCGCCATCTCGTCATTTTCGCTAAAACGCCGCGCCTCGGAACCGTGAAGAACAGACTGGCCGCTGGGATCGGCCCGGTTGCCGCGACAGGCTTCTACCGCCAGTGCCTCGGAACCATCGTCCGCAGACTCTCGTGTGACACGCGTTGGCACACCACCCTCGCCGTCACACCGGAGAGAGATGCCCTGACCGGCCAGTGGTGGCCTCATAACGTGCCGCGTCTAGCGCAGGGGCCGGGAAACCTCGGTGATCGTATGGACCGAGTTGCCCGGACCATGCCACCGGGTCCCGTGGTGATTATCGGCACCGATATCCCCGACATCGCGCCACGCCATATCCACGCCGCGTTCACCGCCCTCGGCGATCATGAGGCGGTATTCGGACCGTCGGAAGATGGCGGCTATTGGCTGGTGGGATTGCGGCGGCGGCCCGTCATGCCCGATCTGTTCACGGGCATTCGCTGGTCGACGCGACATGCGCTCGCGGACACGCGGGCAAATCTCCCTCCGGGGACATCGGCGGCGATGCTGGAAAGCTTGATCGATGTCGACGAGCGGGAGGAATACCTCGCGTGGCGGAAACGCTAGGTCTTATTTTTCCATCAAGCGCGGCATCAGTTCGACAAAATTGCACGGCTTGAACCGATAGTCGAGTTGATGCACGAGAATATCGTCCCACGCGTCGCGGCAGGCGCTGGGTGACCCCGGCAGGGCGAACAGGTAAGTGCCGCCCGCCACCCCGGCCGTCGCCCGCGACTGGATGGTCGAGGTGCCGATCTTCTCGAAGCTCAACATGCGGAACAATTCGCCGAAGCCGGGAATCTCTTTTTCATAGACGGCATGGAAGGCTTCGGGCGTCACGTCACGTCCGGTCACGCCGGTGCCGCCGGTTGCCAGAACCACGTCGACATCCGGATCGTTGATCCATTGTTTGAGCTTGGCGGTAATCGCGTTCAGATCGTCACGCACAATGTCGCGGTCGGCCAGTACGTGACCGGCACCAGCGATCCTGTCGGCCAACGTGTCACCCGACTTGTCGTCTTCTTTCGTCCGTGTATCCGAAACCGTCAGAACCGCGATATTGACGGGAAGGAACTCCCGCTCATTTTTTTTGGTGGTCATCCTGTGCTACCTCGACACCGTCCCTGTTCATGCGAACGTAGGCTGGCCAAGCGCCGGATGCAACGGCCGTGAGGCTGGGGGTCGGCTCGCCGAGGCGGGAGCGGTAGATCCAGAAGTTCGACACCACGCGTTCCACGAAGATCCGCGTCTCGCGCAGCGGAATGCTTTCAATGAACAGCAGGGGATCGTCGTCGTGCTTTATCCCCTTGCGCCATTTGCTGAGATTGCCGGGCCCTGCGTTCCATGCCGTGACCATCAGGAACAGGTCGCCGGCGATATAGGATTCGTTGAGCAGGATATCGATATAGCGCTGCCCCAACGTTACGTTGATTTCGGGATCGAACAACGCCCGCCGCTTGCGGCCGCGATAGCCACGATCCTGCGCGATGAAGCTCGCCGTCCGCGGCATGATCTGCATGAGACCGCGCGCGCCGGCATGGCTCTTGGCGCGCGGATTGAAGCCCGATTCCTGACGGATCAACGCAAGAATCAACGCACGGTCGGCAACCCTCCCGTCATTTGCGGTCAAACGAGACAACGGATAGGCAGCGCTGTCATAGAAGCTTGTGCCGTTCTGCATCAACACATTGCCGAGACGCATCGCCAATGACGGCATGTCGGCGCGATCGGCCAGCGCCAGCATGGCATGAGCGAGATCCGGCGACACCTGGCCGAACAAATAGCGGAACTCCCGTTCCGCGCGGAAATCCTCACCGGCCTGCAACAGCGCGACGGCCCGTTCGCCGCCGGGCGCGCCCGCCAACTCGTTGAGCGCTTCCTGCGCCAAGGGTGGCGGCGCCCAATCGAACTCGACGGGCAGCCCCAATTGTTCCCGCGCCAGCAGACCGTAGAACGTCCGCGGGTGATCGGCAGCTTGCTTCAACCATTCGTTGACGCGCTCGGGACGATGGGACCGCAACTCCGCGCGCGCCGCCCAGAAGGCGCCGGCAGAGTGAAGCCAAGGCGATGTATATCGCGAAACGGCCACTTCGGCGAAATGCTTGGCGGCCAAGTCGTAGCGCTTAAGGCGCCAAGCCGCGAGACCCGCGGTCCAATGCGCCTCCGGCAAATACTTACCGGATCGCGCAGCCGCCTCGCCTGCCCATTGCAAGGCCCACTCGTCCCGCCCGGCAGCATAATACCCCGCGCCGAGTTTGGCCTTGGCGCGGTCGTAGCGCACCTTGTCGAATACGCGTTTTACTTCGTCACTTTGGATGAGTTTCTTCGCTGCTAGCGTCCATCCCTTACGTAGATACCAAGCGAGCTTGCGCTCATGGGACCGAACCTGGCGGCGTTGTTTGCGGCTCAAACGTTTGACCGGCGGGCGATCGTTCAGGGCGGCCGCACCGTCGTGGCCGGACCCGTAAAGGGGGCGGCCGGTGGGCACACGCGGCATCTTCCAGTTGCTCGGCCGGCGCCGCAACGCCAAGTCATAAAGACGCTTGGCATCCGGGTGGTCGGCATACTTGTCGAGCCAAGCCTTCAGTTCCTTGTAGCTGGTGCGGTATTTGGTCGGGTGCAGATAGCGCTGCGCCAGCACATGGCCCATAAGAATGGGGTTTTCGAGTTCGGCGATGAGCTTGTCAGCCGCTTTCCAATCGCCGTCTTCCTGAATCTCGAAGATATCGCGGTACCGTTCGACATCCTCCTCGGACAGAACCGTCGGCAGTTGGTCGGCACTCCACTCACCCGTATCTGCGACGGGACCGACAGGCGCGGTGTTCGGCGCGGTGGTCGACGCCTTTCCGCCCGTCTCCAGGGCGTGAACAGGTATCGCCGCAACCGCCCAAAGGGCCGCGGCACCAAGCATCAGGCCGAACGGATTTTTCGCAATCCGCGATGTCAGGAAAACAGGCGTCACCATCCCCTCAAGTTGGTGATTTAAATGAGTTTTTTTAGGTCCTCCCGCCTAATTAAGGGAGCTTAGGGCAAACCGCCAAAGCAGGCAAGCGGACCAATGTATCAAGGTTTATTATTTATTTTCAATGGGATAACTCGGACAGCTTATCCTTGAGGCTGAGCAGGTCGCGCCACGCCTCCCGCTTATGGGCGGGTGAGCGCAGCAGGTAAGCCGGGTGGTAAATGGCCATGGCATGGGCCGGACGCTGCATGTGGGGCGTGGCATAGGAGAACCATTTGCCGCGCATCCGGGTGATCCCTTCGGCCCGCCCGAGAAGCGTCTTCGCCGCCGGGCCGCCAAGGGGCACGATGATCTCGGGGTCGACCAATTCGATATGCCGTTCGACGAACGGCAAGCACGCAGCGATTTCATCCGTCGTCGGATTGCGGTTGCCCGGCGGGCGCCAGAAAACGATGTTCGTGATGTAAAAACTGGTGCGGTCGAGACCGATGCTCGCCAGCATCCGGTCCAGCAGTTGTCCCGACGGGCCGACGAACGGCAGCCCTTGCCGGTCCTCTTCGGCACCGGGGGCCTCGCCGACGAACATGATCCGCGCTTCGGGGTTGCCGTCGGCGAATACCGTGTTCGTCGCCGTTCGCTTGAGCCCGCACCCGTCGAAATCCATCAGGGCCTGCTTCAACTCGGCCAACGTCGTCGCCGCGGAAGCCATCGAGACGGCGGTATGCACGGCGGTCTCCGCCCGGCCACCGCTGACCTGTGGCACCGTCGACCGCGATGCCGGTTCCTGCGGTGATTGGTGAACGTCCTGCACCACTGACCGCCGGCCGCGCGGCGGCATGGCGTCGGGCTGCGATGCCACCGTGGCCCGTTGCTCTTTGGCTTGTTGCACGGCGGCTTCGTGTACCGCGAACCGGTCGACGGGTTCGTCACCGATGGCTTCGTCGGCGCCCGCCTCGATGTGCCACGCCAGAACTTCCTTGGGAGATAGCTCGACCATGCCGACAGCGTACCAGAGCGCGGACACGGGCGCAGCAACTCTCGGCAGGGCCGATTCACCGTGATATAGTCGCAGTAATCCGCATCGAACAATCATCCAACAAGCGAAGCGTTATGGAACGAGAATTCATGGAATTCGACGTGGTTATCGTTGGAGCCGGACCATCCGGCCTCTCCGCGTCGATCCGTCTCAAGCAACTGGCGGCCGAGGCCGGTTCGGAAATCTCCGTCTGCGTGGTGGAAAAAGGCTCCGAAGTGGGCGCCCATATTCTATCGGGCGCCATCCTGGAGCCGCGCACACTGAACGAACTGATGCCCGATTGGCAGGAGAAGGGCGCGCCCTTAAATACGCCCGCGGGCGAGGACCGGTTCCTCTACCTAACCGAGACAGGCGCCATGCGCCTGCCGACCCCGCCGCAGATGCACAACAAAGGCAACTACATCATCAGTCTCGGCAATTTCTGCCGCTGGCTTGCCGGCGAAGCCGAAGCCCTGGGCGTCGAGATCTATCCCGGCTTCGCGGCGGCCGAGGTTCTGTTTGATGAAACGGGCCGGGTCAGCGGCGTCGCCACCGGCGACATGGGAATCGGCAAGGACGGCACCCCCACCGACATGCATCAGCCGGGCGTCGAGTTGCGCGCGCGTTATACACTGTTCGGCGAGGGGTGCAGGGGACATCTTTCCAAGCAGTTGATCGCGAAGTTCGGGCTGGATAGAGACAGTCAGCCGCAGACCTATGGCATTGGCATCAAGGAACTGTGGGAGGTGCCCCCCGACAAACACCAGCAGGGGCTCATCATCCATACGGTCGGCTGGCCGCTCGACAGCAAGACCTATGGCGGTTCTTTCATCTACCATTTGGAAAACAACCAGGTGGCGGTTGGCTTCGTCATCGGTCTCGATTACGGCAATCCGCATCTGAGTCCCTTCGACGAGATGCAGCGGTTCAAGACGCACCCCAAGATCCGACCGACCTTCGAAGGCGGGAAACGCGTTTCCTACGGCGCACGGGCGCTGATCGAAGGCGGCTTCCAATCCCTGCCCAAACTGACCTTCCCAGGCGGCGCCCTCATCGGCGACGCCGCCGGGTTCATGATCGTGCCCAAAATCAAAGGCACTCACACGGCGATGAAATCGGGCATGACGGCCGCGGAAGCGGCCTTCGCGGCCCTGAGTGGCGGCGGTACGTCGGAACTCGACGCCTACCCCGAGAACCTCAAGAAAACCTGGCTGTGGAGCGAGTTGCGCAAAATGCGCAACATCCGGCCTTCGTTCCGTTGGGGCCTGTATGCGGGGATCGCCTATTCGGCCCTCGACACCTATTTGTTCCGGGGCAACGCGCCGTGGACCTTCGCGAACCATGCCGATCATTCCGCACTTAAGAAGGCCGCCGCGTGCCCGAAGATCGACTATCCCAAGCCGGACGGGGTCCTCACTTTCGACAAGTTGTCGTCGGTCTTCATCTCCAACACCAATCACGAGGAGAACCAGCCGGCGCATTTGCGCCTTAAGGACGAAAGCGTGCCGGTGGACGTCAATCTCGCGCTGTACGACGGGCCCGAGGCGCGCTTCTGCCCGGCGGGCGTCTATGAATTCATCGAGGAAGACGCCAAACCCAGACTGCAGATCAATGCGCAGAACTGCGTCCACTGCAAAACCTGCGACATCAAGGATCCGACGCAGAACATCACGTGGGTTACGCCTGAAGGCGGTGGCGGGCCGAACTATCCGAATATGTGAGTCAGCCGCGCCGTTTGTATGACACCCCCGTGATCGGCCTCCTTTGTCCTTGGTCGGCAAGCGTCCTGGCGGCTACACTTGTGAGCCTTTCCAACCATGGCTATATGCTTTGAATAGATGGCAAGCTTTGTTCACATGAAAAAACGCACCGTTCTGGCGGCCGGTCTTATGGCTGCGGCAATTTCCGGCGCCGCGCCTTTGCCGGCGGTGGCGGCCGCGGAACCCGGTGCCACGATCACCGGCAACTATCTTGCGGCGCGTCACGCCCAATACGCCCGCGATACCAAAGCCGCCGCCGAATATTATCTGGAAGCGCTCAAGAACGATCCGGACAATGCCGATCTGCTGCAGCGCACCTTCTTGATCCTCGCCGCCGACGGCCACCTGGACGAAGCCTTGACCCTCGCCCGCCGCCTGCTGGAACAGATCAACGACGACAGCCTCTCCATCCTTGCGTTGATGTCGGCCGACGTGGTGAACGGGCGCTTGAAAGAAGCCAACGCGCTGCTCGACAGGCTCCCCGACAGCGGCATCAGCACGTTCATCACACCGCTTCTGCGCGCCTGGCTGCTGGCCGGCGAAAAGAAATACGACGAAGCCGTCACCTTGCTGAAGGAACGGTCGTCCAATGAGGGCCTCGCTATTCTCTATGGCGCGCATACGGCTCTGATCGACGACATTGCGGGCAACACCGAGGCCGCGGAGACCGCCTATCAAACGGCCACCGATAAACGTCAGGCGCCGAACTTGCGGTTAACGCTGCTGTTCGGCAACTTCCATGAACGGAACGGCGCGTGGGATAAGGCACGGGCCGTCTATGACGCCTATTCGGAATCCCACCCCGGCACGACTGTATTGGAAACCGCCTACAAGCGGCTCGACAGCCGGACCAAGCCGCCGCGCGATGTGAGAAATGCCCGTGATGGCCTCGCCGAAGCCCTGTTCAGTATCGCGGGGTCCATCCGGCAGCAGGATTCCTTCGAGACCATTTTGCTCGCTCGTCTCGCCCTCTATTTGCGCGAAGACTTCGGCCTCGCAAAACTGTTGGTCGCCGAGCTATTGGAAGGCGACGGCCGGCTGGAAGATGCCAACGCAATCTATCGCGATATCGAGCGCGATGCCCCGTTCAGTTGGATGACGCGGCTGCGGATTGCCACGAACCTCGACCAAATGGGGAAAACGGATCAGGCGGCACTCGAATTGCGCACCATGGCACGCGAGCGCACCGACCGCTACGACATGCTCGTCAGCCTGGGCGATATCATGCGCCGCCATGAGCGCTACCGTGAAGCGGCCGACGCGTATGCCGACGCAAAAGCGCGTATCTCCTCGATCGAGCGGCAGCATTGGGCGATGCTCTACGCCACCGGCATCGCCTATGAGCGGCTGAAGGAATGGGACAAAGCGGAACCGGCGTTCCTCAAGGCGCTGGAATTGGAACCGGGGCAACCCTTCGTGCTCAATTATCTCGGCTATTCCTGGGTCGAGCAGGGCAAAAATCTGAAAAAGGCCCGCCAGATGATCGAGGAAGCCGTCGAAAAGCGGCCCACCGACGGCTACATCGTCGACAGCCTCGGCTGGGTGCTCTACCGGCTCGGCGATCTCCCGGGGGCCGTGACGCAATTGGAACGCGCGGTCGAATTACGCCCGGAAGACCCCACCATCAACGACCATCTCGGCGACGTCTATTGGTACGTCGGCCGCCGCAACGAAGCGCGCTTCCAGTGGAACCACGCCTTGATTTTGGATCCCGACGAGGAACTCGAGGAAAAGATCCGGGAGAAAATCGAGAACGGCCTGCCGGATACCAAACCTAAAGACGAATAGCTCCCTCCATGCGTGGCCCTCTGTCCATTGCCGCCCCCGCCAAGATCAATCTTTATCTGCACATCGTCGGTAAGCGGGACGACGGATTTCATTTGCTCGATTCGCTGATCGCCTTCGCGGGCGTCGGCGACGTGGTGACCGTCGATCCGGTCGACGAAGACCTGACATTCACTATCGATGGCCCCTATGCCGCAGGTTTGGCCGCCGACGGAACCAATCTCGTTCCCCAGGCCGCGAAGTTGCTTTCCGAGGCAACCAAGGCCGAACGCAAAGGACGGATCTCGCTCACCAAGAACCTGCCCGTCGCCGCCGGACTTGGGGGCGGTTCCATGGACGCGGCGGCAGCGCTCTATGGGCTTTGCCGTCTTTGGAACGTCGCCCCACCCCGCGCCGAGTTGTTGGAAATAGCCGAACACCTCGGCGCCGATGTTCCGGTCTGCGTTCAGGGCCGGGCGGCCTTCGTCGGCGGCATCGGCGAACGGATCGATCCGGCACCTGCGCTACCGGCGGCGTGGCTGGTGCTCGCCAATCCCAATCTGCCGGTGCCGACACCCGCCGTGTTTGCCGCCCGCCAAGGCGAATTTTCCGAGCCCGCCCGCTTCGACCAATCTCCCCGCGACGCCGCCGAGTTGGCCCAATTGCTGGCAATCCGAAGTAACGACCTCACGGAAGCCGCCATCTCCGTCGAGCCCACCGTCTCGCAGGTTTTGGAGGCCTTCACGGGCCTTCCGGGGGTTCTCCTCACCCGTCTGTCGGGCAGTGGCGCCACCTGTTTCGCCCTGTTCGACAACGAAGAAGCGGCACGAAACAGCGCCGATGAATTGTCCGAGGCCCACCCGAACTGGTGGGTCAAAGCCGCACCATTACTTGCCTCGACACAGATAAGTCCGAAAGACCTTATTCCCTAGCGCTCTAGCTCTTGCGCCCGCGCGCGCGGGCGATTATGCATAGACCCGCGCAGGCATTGGGGCGTGGCCAAGTGGTCTAAGGCACCGGTTTTTGGTATCGGCATTCGGAGGTTCGAATCCTCCCGCCCCAGCCAGCGTTTTCCAAATCAGACAACCGACGCAGACACCATCGTCCGCACCGCCAGCGCGGCGGCGGCAGTGCGATTTTCGACACCCAGCTTGGCGAAAATCTGTTCGAGGTGCTTGTTCACTGTCCGCGGGCTGAGATTCAGGATATCGCCGATATCCCGGTTGGACTTGCCCTGCGCGATCCACAAAAGCACCTCGGCCTCGCGGTGGGTCACCGAGAGGGTTTCCTCCAGGATCACCACATCCGACGGGCCTTTGCCCTCCACGACCCGGAAGAGATGTTCGTCGGCACCGGTCTGCCCGACATAGATAAAGACGACACCGCGGAAGTCTCCCTCGATGGGCCAACGCGCGAGATCGCGGCGCGGGTTGGGATGCGTAATCAACGCCGCGATACCGGCGCGCACTTCCTCGGGAAGCTCGACGGTACCGTCTGGACCGTCGAAGCCCGACCGCTCGCACAGCTGTTCCGCCTGCGGCGTTTGCCACAGGATATCCAACCCCTGTGTCACGGCGAGCAACGACCGGCCCGCCATGTCGGCGGCGACGCGAACGCTGTGCGCAAGCCGTGCATTCGCGAGATGCACGCCGATACGAGCGATAAGCTCGTCGGGCACGATGGGCTTGGTGACGTAGTCAACGCCTCCGGCACTCAATCCCTTGACGATATGTTCGGTTTCGGTAAGCCCGGTCATGAAAATGACCGGCGTGTCGGCAAGATGCTTTTTCTGCTTCAACCGGCGGCAGGTTTCGAAGCCGTCCAATCCCGGCATCACCGCATCCATCAGCACGATGTCGGGGGTTACCCGGTCGACCAAATCGAGCGCCTTTTGGCCGTCGCGCGCCACCAGCACCATGAGCCCGGCCTCCTCGAGCGCATCGGTCAGCACGCCCAGGGTTTCGGGCGTATCGTCGACGACGAGCGCGATATCGCGTTCACTCTGCATGGGTCCGCTCCACATCGGCGAGCAACGTATCGAGCCGGTCGAAATCGAAGGCCCCGACCAGGTTCTTTATCTCCGCCGTGAAGTGCTGCAGATCGGGATACCGGCCATTCAAGTCATCGATCTTTGCCTGCAAAGCCCGGACATGGCCGATCCCTGCCTGCTCTCGCAGCTCCTTGATGTCTGCCGCCGATACGCGTTTCCCTTCGCTCAGAATGTCTTTCACATTCCGCTCGGGCTCGGCGGCGGACATTTCATAAACCCAATCGATCTGCAGAAGCCGCCCGATGGTGCTGAGCAGGTCGTCGACGCGAATGGGCTTTTTGATCAAAACGTCATGATGTTGCGCCCCGAGGCCGCCTTGCATTTCGTTTTCCGGCGCCGCCGACACGACGACAATCGGTGTGTTGGCATGTCCTGAGCGGCGAAGCTCCTCGGCCACTTTCCAGCCGCTGATTCCAGGCATGGAAATGTCGAGGAGAAATAGATCAGGCTCGCACGTCGACGCCAACTCAAGGCATTGTTCCCCATCCACCGCAGTCAGCAATATGAAGCCCAGCGGCGACAGGATCTCACTCACCAATTCCCGATGATCTGGATCGTCATCCGCGAGGATGATCGTCAACCGGCGTCCACGATAGCCGTAAACGGGCCGCGCCCCTTCACTCTGTGCCGTCGGATTGTTGACCGCCGACAACATCAGACGGACGCGGAAGGTGCTGCCTTCGCCGTAGGCACTCTCCAGGGTGATCTCGCCACCGAGCACTTCGGTCAGGAACTTGGTAATGGTAAGGCCGAGTCCGGTGCCGGACCGCGCCGGCTGCCCCGGTTCGTGGACGCGCTCGAAAGGCCGGAATATCCGGTCCCGGTCTTCCTCGCGGATGCCGAGGCCGCTGTCCTTTACGGTAAACTCGGCCACCTGCCCACGGTAACGCACCTGGAACAGCACTTTGCCCTTGTCCGTATATTTGATCGCGTTCGAGAGAAGATTGATCAGGATCTGGCGCAGCCGCTTTTCGTCCGTATGGACAACCTCGGGCAGGTAATCGGGACGCTCGAACTCGAACTCGATCCCCTTGGCCTGCGCCTGGATGCTGAACATGTCCACGAGTTGGTGCAGCAGATCGTCGAAACGGAGTTCGTCCCGGTAGATGTTAAGCCGCCCGGCTTCGATCTTGGAAATGTCCAGAAGTCCCTCGATAAGACTCGCCAGATGTTCGCCGCTGCGCCTGATGGCGCGCACCGAATCCTCACGGTGCGCCGGCAGTGCCGGATCATTTTCCAGCAATTGGGCGTAGCCCAGAATGGTGTTGAGCGGCGTGCGCAGTTCGTGGCTGATGCCTGCCATGTAGCGGCTTTTGGCCTGGTTGGCGGCCTCGGCAACTTCCTTCGCCTTTTGCAACTGGGCGTCGGTGCGTTGGTGAGCACGGATTTCGCGCATCAGCAAATTAGTCTGACGGTTCGATTCCTCCTGGGCAACGTGTCGGCTTTCGTTCGCCAAGACAAACAGCCAGCATGTCACCCCGGCAACGATGACGAACACGAAAAATACATTCCATAGCGTTGAGGCGATGGCTGCCGCGGGCGCCGCCGGGTCCAAGGTCGCCTGTAGATAGATCAACCCGAAGAAAAGACCGGAAACGCCACATACCAAGGCCATCAGAGTGCAGTATTGGCCGAGGCGCGTATTGAGCCGTACGACGATGGCCTCCGGCAAAATCACCGACAGGAAGGCGAAAACCTGATCGTGCAGTCGGGAGTTGGTTTTGCACGCATCGCCGCAGCGCGCATCGAGTGAGCAGCACAAAGAACAGATCGGCCCCGAATAGACCGGACAATGGGTCATGTCGTCGATTTCGAGGGTGTGTTCGCAGATGCTGCATTTCTTCTTGAGGGAACTGGGCGAGTCCCAGCGGTGCGGTTCGCGGGCCAGATAGAACCGCCCGCGGGTCGCGATGGCGATGACCGGCGCGGTCACGAACGCCACGCCGAGCGCGAGGAACGAGGACAATGCCTGCATCACGTCGCCAAACAATCCCGAATAGGACGCCATGGACAGCATCGACGCGATGAGCATCGAACCGACACCCACCGGGTTGATGTCATAAAGATGTGCGCGTTTAAACTCGATGTGTTTGGGGCTCAGGCCGAGAGGCTTGTTGACGACGAGATCGGCGACGAGCGCACCGACCCAGGCAACGGCCACGTTGGCATAAAGGCCCAGCGTATGTTCGAGCGCCTCGAATATGCCGATCTCCATCAACACCAAGGCGATCGCCACGTTGAAGACGAGCCACACGACGCGGCCCGGATGGCTATGGGTCAGGCGGGAAAAGAAATTGGACCAGGCGATGGATCCGGCGTAGGCGTTGGTCACGTTGATCTTGATCTGCGACAAAATGACGAAGAGGCCCGTCACCGCGAGGGCAATCTCCGGCGATGCCGTCATATGCTGGAACGCCACCAGGTACATCTGCGTCGGCTCGGCGGCATGTTCCACGGAAACGCCGGCGCTGAGCGCCAACACCGCCAGGAACGACCCCGCCAGCAGCTTGAACACGCCGAGGACGATCCAACCGGGTCCGGCCGCCAGCAACGATGCCCACCACTGCAACCGGCGGCCTGCCCGTTGCCGCGGCAAAAAACGCAGGAAATCGACCTGCTCGCCGATCTGCGCGACGAGGGAAAACACCACCGAGGCAGCGGCCCCGAACAGCAACAGATTGATGGACCCGTCGGCGGCGCCGTAGCGGCCGGTGAAGCCCGTCCAGTCGTCCAGGGACATGACGCCTTTCACGCCGACGAACAGAAAAGGCAGCACATGGAGGACCACCCACAACGGCTGGGTCCACAATTGAAAGCGGCTGATAAAGGTTATGCCATGGGTGACCAGGGGTATGACGGCGAGCGAACTGACCAGATAACCGATCGACAATGGCACACCGAGGCACATCTCCAACGCCAGCGACATGATCGCCGCCTCGATGGCGAAAAAGATGAAGGTGAACGACGCGTAGATCAGCGACGTGATGGTCGAGCCGATATACCCGAAGCCCGCGCCGCGGGTCAGCAGGTCGATATCGACGCCGTACTTGGCGGCGTAATAGGTAATGGGCAGGCCGGAGAGGAAAATGAGCGTACCGACGACGATGATGGCGAGCGCCGCGTTGGTAAATCCATAGCTGAGAGTGATGGCGCCGCCGATGGCTTCGAGGGCAAGGAAGGAAATAGCGCCGATCGCGGTATTGGCGACGCGGATGGGGGACCAGCGACGCGCCCCGTGCGCGGTAAAGCGGAGAGCGAAATCCTCGAGGGTCTGATTGGCGACCCACTTATTGTATCGGCGCCGAACCGGTACGACCTTCTGATGCGCCGTCATTTCGGTAGTTTCCCCCAACTATCCGTTTCGCATCCGTCCTCTCCGTCAATGTCACACCCCGTACCGCCATTGGCCGCACCGCCACGGGGATATGCCATTTGATCAAGCCTGGCCTCATAGCAGTACTGCCAAATACGCATAACTCCCGGTTGGACAGTGCAGCGCTCGTCAGGCCCGATTTTTCTTAGCATCCGCATAATCGATTGTTTTACCAAACGTTTTTGTCGCTCTGACTTTCGTTTTGGAGCGCCCAAACGGCACCCCCCTCATCGCGTCAGCAACGTAGTACCTGCAACCGGCGTACCGCCATACGTCAATCGACGTATTGAGACAAAGCGGCCGGGAGGCGGATCGTTGTGGCTATCGGGCGACCCTTCGTCCGACCCGACCATCGTTCCAACAGACGAACGAAAAAGGAGAAACCATGACACGCCACACACAAACCCCAGCCCAATCCCCGACGGGATCGAGTGGGCTACGCTCCCCCCTCCGGCGCCTACTCTTCGCCGGTATCGCGGCGGCGTTTACCCTGCCGTTGCTGCCTTTCAACGCGAATGCCGCTGACGTAAACACCACCGGTCTCGCGGTTACCGATGACGTCGTTCAAGTCGGCATCCTCCACTCGGTGACCGGTACCATGGCCATTTCCGAAACCGGCTCCGTCCAAGCCGAGAAACTTGCCATCAAGCAGATCAACGAGATGGGCGGCGTTCTCGGACGCAAGATCGAGTTCATCCAGGAAGACGGCGCCAGCGACTGGCCGACCTTCGCCGAAAAGGCCAAGAAGCTGCTGGTCAACGACAAAGTCGCCGCGGTTTTCGGATGCTGGACGTCGGCTTCGCGCAAGGCCGTGCTGCCCGTGTTCGAGCAGTACAACGGCATGCTCTACTACCCGACTTTCTATGAAGGTTTGGAAGAATCGCCGAACGTCATCTACACCGGCCAGGAAGCGACCCAGCAGATCATCGCGGGCATCGACTGGGTGGTGAAAACGAAGGGCGCAAAGACCTTCTACCTGCTCGGCTCCGACTACATCTGGCCGCGCACCTCCAATAAGATCGCGCGTAAGCACATCGAAAAACTGGGCCTCAAAGTGGTCGGCGAGGAGTACTACCCCCTCGGCCACACCCAGTTCAACTCGGTCATCAACAAGATCCGGTTGCGCAAGCCCGACGTGATCTACGCCATCGTCGTCGGCGGTTCCAACGTCGCCTTCTACAAGCAGCTCAAGGCGGCCGGTATCGACATGACTAAGGAAAAGCCCGCGCTGCTGACCATTTCGGTGACCGAGGATGAAATCCGCGGCATCGGTGGTGAGAACATCGTCGGCGCCTATGCGGCGATGAAATACTTCCAGAGCCTGCCGAACGACAACAACCAGGCGTTCGTCAAAGCCTTCAAAGAGATGTGGGGCAAGGACATCGTCATCGGCGACGTCACCCAGGCCGCCTATCTCGGACCATGGCTGTGGAAAGCCGCCGTCGAAAAAGCCGGCAGCTTCGACATCGACAAAGTACGTGAAGCTTCCCCGGGCATCGAGCTGACCACGGCGCCCGAAGGCTACGTCCGCATCCACAAGAACCATCACTTGTGGAGCAAGACCCGTATCGGTCTCGCCAAGCCGGATGGCCAGTACGAAGTCGTCTACGAAACAAAAGAGCTGATGGAGCCGGATCCCTTCCCCGAGGGCTACCAATAAGCTCGATCGGGTGAGGGCCGGTCCATGCTCCTGACCATGCACTGGCCCTCTCTCCGGTTCTCTCAAGTTTCAAAAGAAAAGCGTTCCCTGTTCCCCGCCGTCCCATTCGTCCTTTCGTCCACGCGGGACGGCCAACAAAAAGGCTTAGGTCATGTTTAGCGGTTATACCCTCGGTGAGCTTGGTTCGATCCTAGCCATGCAGGGCTTTGCGGGGCTGATCCTCTTCTCCGTGTTCGTCCTCATGGCCCTCGGTCTCGCCATCATCTTCGGTCAGATGAACGTCATCAACATGGCGCACGGCGAGTTCATGATCCTCGGTGCGTACGTCACCTATCTCTGCTCCCTGTTTTTCCAGGAATACCTGCCCGCGCTGTTCAGCGTTTCCTTCTTCGTCGCCATGATCCTCGCGTTCATCGCGTCGGGGGCTCTCGGCATGTTCGTCGAATGGGCGCTCATACGGCATTTATATAAGAGACCGCTGGATACGCTCCTCGCCACCTGGGGCCTCAGCCTCGTTCTGCAGCAGTCCTACCGCTCCATTTTCGGCGCACGCGAAGTGGGCGTGACCCTTCCCGACTGGCTGCTCGGCGCCATCGACCTTACCGATTTCATTCAGATCCCGATCAACGGCATTTTCGTCATGGTGTTGACGGCACTCATCACCGTCGCGGTCTACTTCCTCATGTTCCGCTCGAGCTGGGGCAAGCAGGTCCGCGCCGTGGTTCAGAACCGCGTCATGGCCGGCGCTGTCGGCATCAATACCGAACGCACCGACCGAATGACCTTCGGGATCGGGTGCGGCATCGCCGGCGTCGCGGGCAGCGCCTTCACCATGATCGGGTCCACGGGACCGACGGCGGGACAGCTCTACATCGTCGACACGTTCCTCGTGGTCGTGTTCGGCGGCGCCGCCAGTCTACTCGGCACCATCGCCTCGGCCTTCACCATCAGTCAGGCCCAGTCGACCATCGAGTTCTTCATGAGCGGCTCCATGGCCAAGGTCATTACGTTGCTCACGGTTGTGGGCATCCTGATGCTGCGGCCGCAGGGTCTGTTCACTCTGAAAATCCGGCGCTGAGGAGGCACCCATGAACCGCGGATTTACCTTCATGAACCGCAACGAGCTGGTGTATCTCGCCATCCTCGCGGCATTCATCCTCGTCGTCCTGCCCCTCGGGCTCGACATCTTCCGTCTCAACCTATTCGGCAAGTACCTGACCTACGCCTTCGTCGCCATGGGGCTAGTGCTGTGTTGGGGCATGGGCGGCATTCTCAGCCTCGGCCAGGGCGTGTTCTTCGGCCTCGGCGGCTACTGCATGGCCATGTTCCTCAAACTCGAGGCCTCGACGCCGGAAGCAACCAAGATCCAGTCCACCCCGGGTATCCCGGACTTTATGGACTGGAACCAGCTCACGGCGTTGCCCTGGTTCTGGGAACCGTTCCATTCGCTCCCCTTTACCTTGCTGGCGATCATCGGCGTCCCCGTCATTCTCGCCTTCATCATCGGCGTCGCCATGTTCAAGCGCCGGGTCGGCGGTGTGTACTTCGCCATCATCACCCAGGCCATCGCCGCCATCCTGACCATCCTCATCATCGGGCGGCAGGGATACACGGGTGGCGTCAACGGCATCACCGATCTGCGCACCTTGCTCGGCTGGGACATCCGCACCGACGAAGCGAAATACATCCTTTACTTCGTCAATGCGTTCCTGCTCATCGGTGCCCTGCTCCTGGCGCAGTTCATCCGCCGCTGCAAACTGGGTGGATTGCTGGTCGCCATGCGCGATCAGGAAGACCGGGTACGCTTCTCCGGTTATGACGTCGCCAACCTGAAGATCTTCGTCTTCTGCCTGGCAGCCGCACTCTCCGGCATCGGCGGGGCCATGTTCACCCTGCAGGTCGGGTTCATGTCGCCGTCCTTCGTCGGCATCGTGCCGTCCATCGAGATGGTGATCTTCTGTGCCGTCGGCGGGCGACTGTCCCTGTTCGGCGCGGTCTACGGATCACTGCTGGTCAACTGGGCCAAGACGAGCTTCTCCGAGGTATTCCCCGAATTGTGGCTGTTCGCCATGGGCGGGTTGTTCATCGCCGTTGTCCTCGCCTTCCCCGCCGGTCTCGCGGGTCTCTACAAGACCCATCTGGAGCCGCGCATCACCGCCCTGCTGGCGCGGCGCGGCAGCACGAGCCCGCCGGATACGGCCTCGATGCCCGCCGGCACCGCAACCAAACCAGCCGAATAAGGAGATCGGATCATGTCCAACAACACGGACTTCCTGTTGTCGATCGAGAACCTGACGGTCTCCTTCGACGGTTTCAAAGCGGTGAACGAGGTCTCCGCCTACATCGACAAGAACGAGATCAGGGTGATCATCGGGCCCAACGGAGCCGGCAAGACCACCGTGCTCGATCTGATCTGCGGCAAGACCAAGGCAACATCGGGTTCCATCAAGTTCAAGGGGCGCGAACTCACCAACATGAAGGAGCACGAGATCGTGCTCGCCGGCGTCGGGCGCAAGTTCCAGAACCCGTCCATCTATGAAGACCTCACGGTGTTCGAGAATCTGGAAATCTCGTTCCCGCGCGGCCGAACGGTGGTGGGCGCCATTGCCTTCCGCCGCGACGCCGAGGTGATCGACCGGATCAAGGAAATCGCCGAGATGATCTTCCTCGAAGACCACCTCGACCTGAAGGCCGCCTATCTCAGTCACGGCCAGAAGCAGTGGCTGGAGATCGGCATGCTGCTCATCCAGGACCCGGAGCTTCTTATGCTCGACGAACCGGTAGCGGGGATGAGCGTCAGTGAGCGCAAGAAAACTGCCGAACTGCTTCATCGCATCATCAAGGACCGCTCGGTTCTGGTGATCGAGCACGACATGAAGTTCGTCGAAGACATCGCCCACCGGGTCACCGTTCTCCATCAGGGGAAGGTGCTGTCGGAAGGGTCGATGGAGCGCGTCAAGAACGACCCCAAAGTCGTTGAAGTCTATCTCGGCCACTAAGGAGAACAGCCATGCTTCAAGTAAACGATTTGCACGTTGCCTACGGCGAGAGCGAAGTTCTCCACGGCCTCGACTTCACTGTTCAGCCCAACGAGATCGTCGCCATCATGGGCCGCAACGGTATGGGCAAGACCACGCTGATGAAATCCCTTATCGGCGTGATGCCTTCCAAGAGCGGCGCCATCAACGTCGGCGGCGTCGACGTGACGGGCATGAAAAGCTACGAGCGTGTCGCCAGCGGCGTTTCCTACGTGCCGCAGGGACGGATGATCTTCTCCACCATGACGGTGCAGGAAAACGTCGAAACCGGCCTCACCGTTACCGGCGAGAAGACCGTGCCCGAAGACATCTACGAGCTGTTCCCGGTGCTTCTCGAAATGAAGGGGCGACGCGGCGGCAACCTGTCGGGCGGTCAGCAGCAACAGCTGGCCATCGCCCGGGCACTCGCCTCCAAACCCAAGGTTCTGCTTCTCGACGAACCGACGGAAGGCATTCAGCCCTCCATCATCCGCGAGATGGCCCGCACCCTGAAACGCATCCGCGACGAGCGCGGCCTCTCCATCGTCGTGTCGGAACAGGTCCTCAGCTTCGCCCTCGACGTCGCGGACCGCGTGCTGGTGATCGAGAACGGCACGTTCGTTCACGAGGATGCGCGCGCCGACGTCGATGAACAGAAGGTGGCCAGTTACCTATCGGTCTAACGAGCCAACAAAGTCATTCAAAACAAAATTGCACTATGAAGGAGACCCAATAATGCCTGAGACGATTATCGAAGTAGATCTGTCGGCCTCGCCCTACGACAACGACATGATCCACAACCGGTGGCACCCTGACATACCCATGGTGGCGACGGTCAAACCTGGGGACGATTTTATCGTCGAATGCGTCGATTGGACCGGCGGCCAGATTCACAACGACGACGATGCCGCGGACGTCCGCGATGTCGATCTGACCAAGGTTCACTTCCTGTCCGGCCCCATCGGCGTCGAGGGCGCCGAGCCGGGCGACCTGTTGGTGGTCGATTTCCTCGATATCGGGACGCTGCCGGAAAGCCTGTGGGGCTTCAACGGGTTCTTTTCCAAGAACAACGGCGGTGGCTTCCTCACCGACCACTTCCCCGAGGCGCAGAAATCCATTTGGGATATTTCCGGCCTCTATACCCATTCGCGGCACGTGCCGGGCGTTCAATTCGCCGGGCTCATTCACCCGGGTCTGATCGGTTGCCTGCCGTCAAAGGAACTGCTCGCGGAATGGAATTCCCGCGAGTTGGAACTCTACAACACCGACCCCGACCGGGTACCGGCGCTTGCCACCCTGCCCTACGGCGACACCGCCCACATGGGGCGCATGTCCAAGGACGACGCGACCAAGGCAGGCCTCGAAGCGGCACGCACCGTGCCGCCGCGCGAACACGGTGGCAACTGCGACATCAAGGACCTATCGCGCGGGTCGAAGGTGTTCTTCCCGGTCTACGTTCCGGGCGGCGGTCTCTCCATGGGTGATCTGCACTTCAGCCAGGGCGACGGTGAGATTACGTTCTGCGGCGCCATCGAAATGGCCGGCTGGATTCACATCAAGGTCGATCTGATCAAGGACGGCGTGCGCAAGTACGGCATCAAGAATCCAATCTTCAAGCCGAGCCCGATCACGCCGACCTACAACGACTATCTCATCTTCGAGGGTATCTCCGTCGACGAAGGCGGCGTACAGCACTATCTCGACGTTCACATCGCCTACCGCCAGGCCTGCCTCAACGCCATCGAGTACCTCAAGAAATTCGGCTACTCGGGCGCCCAGGCCTACGCCATCCTCGGAACCGCGCCATGTCAGGGCCACATCTCGGGCGTTGTCGACATCCCGAACGCCTGCGCGACGCTCTGGCTCCCGTCGGAGATTTTCGAGTTCGATATCATGCCGACGGCGAGCGGTCCCACCAAGGAGCTGAAGGGCGACATCGACGTGCCCTTGGCCCCCGACCTGTAAGGAGGACGGCATGCCCGTTTACGACTATGAGTGCCAAGACTGCGGCCCTTTCGCCGCGATGCGCCCCATGGCCGAGTACGAGCTGCCGATGGATTGCCCGGTGTGCGGAACATCCGCGCCCCGGGCGTTCCTTACCGCGCCACGGCTCGCCGTGTTGAGTTCGGAGCAGCGGACGGCCCACGCCACCAACGAGCGGAGCGCCCATGAACCGCTGACGTCGGGCCAGCTGGCCGACAACGGCAAACATGTGTGCGGGGCGGGGTGTTCCCATGATCACGGAAAAAAAACCAAGAAAAGCCGCACGGTCAAAGGCGCCGACGGCTCCAAATCGTTTCCCAGCGCGAGACCCTGGATGATCTCGCACTAAGGCACGGCAAAGGTTCCCCCTACGAGCTTGTTGCACCCCAGCTCGACCGGAAAGACGGGGCGTTCCCTTGAGGAGCGCCCCGATCTTGTGCGGCTTGCTCAACGCGGTCGGTTCTATCAGGATATCGGGCATAAGGTTCAATAAGTTGAGACCTCTCGTGTTTATCTACCGCAATTACGACCTCGCCGATCTCGAGATCCAGTACGATATCGATGCCACCGTTCCCGACCTCCCCGAGGTGCTAGGCGGCCTGCAAGCCTGGTCCGAAAAGGTGAAGCCGGGAATGCCGAATGCCCGTTACGACCAAGCTTACGGGGCGGACCCTCTCCAGACGCTCGATATCTTCCCCGCCGCACAGCCGAATGCGCCGGTCATGTTTTATGTGCATGGCGGATATTGGATCGGCGGCGACAAGGCGGGCCGCATGTTCCCCGCGGAGTTGTTCAACGAACGCGGCATTACATGGATATCGATTAATTACCGTCTCGCGCCTGCCGTGACCCTCGATGAGATCGTCGACGATGTCCGCACGGCATTTGCCTGGGTTTACGAGAACGCCGCGTCGTTCGGCGGAGACAAGGAGCGTCTCTATGTGGCGGGAACATCGGCCGGCGGCCATCTTACCGGCATGCTGTTGGCGCGCGGATGGCACGGCCGGTATAAGGTGCCGGAAGATGTGATCAAAGGCGCGTGCGCGATGAGCGGCCTCTACGACCTGCAGCCGTTCCTATACACCAGCCAGAAGGAATATTTGCGACTCGATCCCGCGGCCGTCGCGCGCAACAGCCCCATCGAGCATCTGCCCGACGCGGGTTGCCCGCTGGTGGTATCCTGGGGCGGCCGGGAAACCGACGAGTTTATCCGCCAGTCTGTCGCCTATGCCGAGGCATGGGGGCAGACGGGCGCGCCGCTCGTCACCGTGCCCATGCCGGAGCAGAACCATTTTTCCCTCATGGGCGAAATGGGCCGTGTAGACAGCCCCCTCGCCCAGGCCATGCTGGGCCTCGTTGACGGTTAATTGATCAATCAGCCGCGCGGATTGTTGTGTCCCCGAACAACCTATGGTATTCTGCCCATTAAGAAAAAAATCCAATAAATCAGTCACCTAACAGGACCATAAAGTTTTCTAGAAAAATACCAACATGGGCGGCTTGCCGTCCGCGCATCACGTCTTAGGGGAGACCATTCTCATGCTTAAAGTAAGAACACTCTTCACGGTCGCGGCCTGCGCGCTGGCAGCCACCGCGATGAGCCCGCAGCCGGCGTCTGCACAGGGCGTCACTGAACTCCGGTTCCACACCTTCCTGCCGCCTGTCGCAAACCCGATCAAGACCTTCTACGGTCCGTGGGCGGAAAAGGTGAACAAGGCCTCCGGCGGCAAGCTGAAGGTTACGATTTATCCTGCCATGCAGCTTGGTGGCGCGCCGCCGCAGCTCGCCGAACAGGTCAAGGACGGGGTTGTCGACATCGTTTGGACGCTGCCCAGCTACTCGACCGGCCGGTTCCCGAAGGTCGAAGCCATCGAACTGCCTTTCGTTGCCACCGATGCTCATGCAACGACATTGGCTTTGCAGGATTTCCAAAAGAAACACCTCCAGGACGAATTTGCCGACTATCACGTGCTTCTCCTGCACGTGCATGACGGCGACTTGTTCATGAGCAAGAAGCCGATCCGCAAGGCGAGCGATTTCCGTGGCCTCAAGATCCGCATCTTGAACAAAGCGGGCGCACGCTCCCTCGGTGCCCTCGGCGCCAGCCCCATCGGCGCACCTCTGCCGGAAATTCCGCAGATGCTGTCAAAGGGTGTCATCGATGCCACGATCCTGCCCTATGAAATCGCACCCGCGATCAAGTTGCAGGAATTGGTCACCTACTTCTCCATCATGGAAGGTGAATACCCGCGCTTCCATACGGGCGTCTTCTCGTTCCTGATGAACAAGAAGGCCTATGCCGGCCTTTCGGCCGATCTCCGCAAGGTCATCGACGACAACTCCGGGGCCAATATTGCCGATGAAGCCGGAAAGAACTGGGTCGCCATCGAAACGCCCGGCAAGAAGGTCATGGAATCGAAGGACAAGAACAAGTTCTACACGATCCCGGCCGCCGAGGTCGAAAAGATCCGCGCGGCATCGAATGCCGCCATCGAAAAGTGGATCGAGGAAATGGACGAGAAAGGCTATGACGGCCAGCTGCTGTATGACGACGCGGTCGCCATGGTCGACAAGTACACGAAGAAAATGAACTAGGCGGATACGAGCCTAATTTCAGGTACTTCGTAACGTGAGCGAAATCGAAACGACATGGACTCGGCCTACTGACTCAGTGGGCCGAGTCCTTTATTGGATTTGCTACGGCCTCTCGATCATCGGCGGGCTGGTTGTCTTTGGCATGGCGCTGCTCATCACGATCAGCGTCACTGGCCGGTCTGCTGTCGGCAGTCAGATTTACGGCGATTTTGAACTCGTCACCGTCTTCACGGGCGTCGCGGTCTTTCTCTTTTTGCCGCTCTGTCAATTGATGCGGGAAAACGTGGTCGTCGATTTCTTTATGGCAAACGCGCCGGTTTGGCTGAAAAGCGCCTGCGACGCGGTGTCTTCGCTGGTCTATGGCTTGGTCATCGCGCTTATGGCATGGCGGACCAGTATCGGGGGAATCAGCGTCTACGATTCCAATGAAGAAACGGTTTTGCTGTCCTGGCCCCTATGGTCGACCTTTCCCCTTGCCGTCTTTTGTTTGATCGTCCTTTTGTGTGTGTGCCTCTACACACTCTACACCGATCTAAAGCTGGCCCGTTCGGGATGAGCGCAGGTCGGAATAATTCCAAGAGCGTAAAGATTATGAGCGGTCTCGAATGAGTGGTTTGGCCATCGGAGCTACTGGCTTCGTCATCCTATTGGTGCTTCTGGCCTTCAGGATGCCCATCGGCCTCGCCATGGCGGCGGTCGGCATGGTCGGCTATGCCATCCTCACCGATGTCGACATCCTGCTCAACTATCTGAAGACCGAAATGTTCTGGCGGTTTTCCACCTACCAGTTGTCGGTGGCGCCGCTCTTCATCCTGATGGGAAATTTTGCCGCCAAGGCAGGACTCAGCCAAGCCCTATTCCGCGCGGCCAACGTTTGGCTCGGCCATCGCCGCGGCGGCGTCGCCATGGCGGCCATCGGCGGCTGCGCCGGGTTCGCGGCAATCAGTGGCTCGTCGCTAGCAACCGCCGCGACCATGGGCCAGGTGGCGCTGCCAGAATTGCGCCGCTTCAACTATTCGGGCTCGCTAGCAACGGGTTGCCTCGCGGCGGGCGGTACCTTGGGCATCCTGATCCCGCCGTCCGTCATTCTCATCATCTATGCGGTACTCGTTGAGGCCAGCATTGCCGGGCTGTTCCAAGCGGCCTTCATTCCCGGCATCCTCGCGGCCTTCGGCTATGTGTTGGTCATCGCCATCGTCGTGCGCGTCGATCCCAAGGCGGGACCGGCCGGCGCCAAGTCGACCCGGGCGGAACGCTGGGAAGCATTGCTCGACATCTGGCCGGTGCTGGCCGTCTTCCTTCTCGTGATGGGCGGCATCTATATCGGGTTCTTCACGCCGACCGAAGGCGCAGGTGTGGGCGCGATCGGCACCTTTCTGATTGCCATCACCAAGGGCAAAATGCGCTGGAAAGGTTTCGCCGAAGCCCTGATCAGCACGGCGAACACCACGGCGCTGATCTTTCTCATCCTCTTCGGCGCCGGCATCTTCAATGCCTTCCTGGGCTTCTCGCAAATGCCGCTTCTAGCCGCACAGTTCTTCTCGGAATCCGGCCTTGCGCCCATGACGCTGCTGCTCACGATGGTCGTTCTCTACATCCTGCTCGGCTTCGTCATGGATTCGCTCTCCATGATCCTGCTGACCGTCCCCATCTTCTGGCCGATCATCGCCGGTCTCGATTTCGGCATGGAGCCGGAAGACGTGAAGCTTTGGTTCGGGATCATTTCGCTGATCGTCGTCGAGGTCGGGCTGATCACGCCGCCCGTCGGGCTCAACGTGTTCATCATCAATTCCATGGCACGCGACGTGCCGATGATCGAGACGTTCAAGGGCGTGATGCCGTTCTTCGCGTCGGACGCGATCCGGGTCGCGCTGATCCTCGCCTTCCCGGCGTTGACGCTCTGGCTGCCGCACCTGGTCGGCGGCTAGCTGCCTTTCCAGATTTCCTTGAGGGTTTCGGCGCTGGTCACCTCGCCGAAGATGCGGCGCACGTTGGCGAGCGTCGCATTGTGCAAGTCGGTCGCGTAGGAGCCGACGCATTCTTCCGGCACCACCACGTAGTAGCCGTTGAAATAGCCGTCGCGGAGCGTCGATTCGACGCAGACGTTTGTCGCGACACCCGTCGGCACGATGGTCTTGATCCCGCGGAAGCGCAGAATGCGGTCGAGTTCGGTGCCGAAAAAGGCGCTGTAAGTGTGTTTTTCGATAACCAGTTCGTCAGACTGCGGCTCGACCCGGTAGAAATCCCAGCCCCAGGTGCCACCCTCGCAACAGATGGCCTCGAGGCCTTTCTCCTTCCATTTCTCAATGGCTTGATCGGAGAGATATTTGAGTTCGTAGTTGGCCTTGATCCACACGACCGGCACTTTGGCCGCCCGTGCCATCTCGACCAGCGCGTTGATCTGATCGGCGATGGGTTCGTTGGCCGACATATCGGCACCCGTCTGTTTGTGGATGTAGCCGCCCTCGGCACAGAAATCGTTCTGCATGTCGATGACCAGCAGCGCCGTCGTTTCCGGTCTTACTTTTTCGGCGAGTTGCAGCATGACTTTAACTCATATCCCAGTAGACGCAGCCCATCCCACAGCGCAGCTCGACGGCAGGCTCGTAACAGACAGTCTTCGCCGGCCGGTCACCGACCGCGCCCATGGTCACCAGCCAAGCCAATAACTCGCTGGTGCCGCCGTCGCCGGCAGCGACCATCTTATCGATGGTCGCCTCGCGCAGCACCTTTTCCGGATCGCCCTCTTCCAAGAGCCCCAGGAACCAGCGGTCGAACTTTTCGTCCACGTCGAAATATTTCGGCCCGCCCGGGTCGTGCGACAGCCCACCCGTCGCCATAAAGGCAACACGCATATCGTCGGGCAATTCGTCGCGCACGATCTTGGCGATGGTTTGGCCGACCCGATAGCAGTATTCCGGCTGCGGCAGCGGCGGCACCACGCAATTCATATGAATCGGCACCAGCGGGATATCGTAATCGGGCGTCAGGTAGTAGAGAGGCACCGACCAATTGTCGTCGAACAGCAGCTTGTCGCGGAATGCGAAGCGGATGCCCTCGCGCCCCGCCGCATTCACCAGCGTATCGGCCACCTGCTTATTACCCGCCACCTCGTAATGGGGTACCGCCACCCAATCCTTGAACCACTCGGCAGGACCCTCCCATTTGTCGGATGTGCCGACACAGAAATCGGGCGTGTTCTGAAATTCGAGGTTCAGCACGTGATCGTTGGCGACGCCGATGATCACGTCCGGTCTGGTGTCGCGCAGAATGCGACCCAATTCGGAGAAGCCGTTGACGAGACTGTCCTGTTCTTCCTTCGGTGCCTTGTCGAGCCAGCCGGTGAGCCCCGGCGCGTGCGACAAGGCGATGGTCGAAACGAGTTGCGCCATATCCCTCAGCCCTCCTGATCCGCGCCGTCGACCATGTTCCTGGCATAAACCTGGGCGGCTTCGCTGTTGTTATGGTTGTAGGCGCTGCCGTGAAAGATGCGCGAAATCTGCGGCAGGAAATATGGGTGCACGCCGAGCTCCGACAGTTTCTTGATGTTTTCGTCGCGGAACGCCTGCTTCTCTTCTTCCGAAAGGCCGTACATCTCCATGATCGGTTCGATGTTTTGGCGGAACCGTTGAAAAAGGGTCAGATCGCGGCGCAACTCGAACACCATGAGGTTCGATGGCAGCGTCCGGTTCGTGTTCATGATGCCCATTCAAGTCCTCCCAGTCGGCACGCTGGATTACACCGGATGGCAGCGGTGAAGGCAACAACCGGCATCGAATCATGTAAAAGTTGCATATTTTGCGTAGTCATTGCTCGATTGACGAGCTAGGTTTTCCCCGCACCCCCGACACGGAGACAAAAATGTTCACCAGACTCGCCGTCCTCATTTTTTTTGTACTATCGGTCGCTGGATGTGTCACGACCGTCCGAACCATCCCGGGTGCCGTTATGGGCAAGAAAATTGCCGTGATCTCGCTGATGGGCGACGAATTCAGACACGAGGCGAATTACGGAAATGAAGGGAAAATGAACTTTCCCGAGTGGCATATCGACGACTTCATTTTAGGTTTCGTCAATGCCGAACTGAACAATGGTGGCAAGGTCAAGCCGGTCGCTATTGAATATGACTACGCCGCCTTCATGGAGATATACGACGTATCAATCGCAACCGAATTTGGCGAAACGCTCCAGGGAGACATGTCCCGTCTTCTTGCGATCGGAAAAGAAACGACCGATTTCCGTAACATCGATTCCATCAAACCCGAGCTCTTCAAACTCGCCGAGGCCGCCGGTGCGAACATTCTGGTAGTCTTCACACGCAACAAGCATATACGGAGGGTCGGATATGGACTCGTGGAGAGCCGGGCAGGCCCAGCCGTTTTCGCTTTTATCGGCATTCGCGTTTTCGATGTGCCCTCGCAAGCGGTGTTGGCGGCGGCAAGCTCCGATACCGCGGACAGGGTCGATCCCGCCATCTGGAGCGGCTCCTTAGAGACGCTCTCTGCTTCGCAGAAAGGGCTCCTTCGCACCGAAACCGAGAAGCTCATAAGAATGGACCTGATTGCCGCATTGAAGCGGATGGGACTTATTTAACACCCATCTCAAGAGCCGGATTTGACCGGAGTTATTACCTCCCCATAACAATATCGGCGGTTTCCTGCGGCATGGATTGCAACAGATGATGATGCGTCGGCAGCTCGATGGTCTGCCAATCGCTCTGCTGCCGCGTCCAATCCGCGAACTGGTAAAACGGCGTGCCCTTCCTTTCGGTGCATAGCACGTAGACCTTCTCGGCGATCTTCAAATGATTGCCGTCGACATGGAGCTTCTCGGTAAGGGTCTTCAGCGGCTGCATGGATCCGAGCTCGGTAATCCATTGCCGGTCTTCTTCCGGCATATTGGGGGAGATGCTGCCTTCGGGCCGCGGCAGCCGCCACCCATCGCCGTGCTCTTTGGCAAGATCGAACATGCGCTGCTGGGTTTCGGGCGGGGTCAGATCGTTGAGGCTCTGGCCGTCGGCGGGCAGGAACGCATCGAGATAGACGATCCGGTCGATCTTCTGCCATTCCTTGTCGGCGACGCCAGTGATCACCATGCCGCCGTAGCTGTGCCCAACCAGGGTGAACCGGTCCAAGCGCTCGAAACGGATGACGCCGCGCACGTCTGCGATATGGGTCGAAAGGTCCACATCCGGCGTCGCCAGATGGAGCCGCTCGCCGAGCCCCGTATAGGTCACCACAAACACTTCATGACCGGCGGCGCGCAGCACGTCGGCAACCCGTTTATAGCCCCAGCCGCCAGACCACGCCCCGTGGCACAGTACATATGTTGACATGCGGGAATCCCCTCCCATTTTGCTTTGTTCTTCTTGGGAGATATCCAACCCTGTCAGTCCCGCAGGCGCAACCGCTTTTGCGCAAAAAGGTGCCGGCGGGGTACCCCCGCCGGCAAGGTAAGGGACGTTATGAGCCGTCCGCCGCTAAAGGCGCGCCTCCAGGATCATGTTGAACGGCGTTTCGAAAGCACGGCGAACCGAACTGAAACCTGCTTTGTTGAGAATACCGGCCAGCCGCCGCTCACCTGCCTGGGCGCCGAGTGCCAAGCCGACCTCTTCCGAGAGGGAATGAGCGCAGCAGAGCGTTGTCGAAGCGGCATAGTAGAGCTGTCCGACCGGGTTTAGATTGTCCTCCACCTTGTCACCGGCAAAGGGCTCAACCACCATAAACACACCATCGTCGGCGAGGGTCGAAGCGACTTGCTTGGCGGCCCCAACGGGATCGCCCATGTCATGCAGGCAATCGAAGAAACAAACGAAGTCGAACTTCTGGCCGTTTACGCCTTTTGCCGTTCCAACCTCAAATGTCGTCCGGTCGTCGACACCGGATTCCACCGCGATCTCCCGGGCCGCGGCAATGGAGTCCTCATGTGCATCGAACCCCCAAAATTGAGAATTGGGATAGGCTTCGGCCATGATGACCGTCGAATGCCCGTAACCACAGCCGATGTCGGCAACCTTGGCCCCCTTCTTGAGCTTCTCGTCAACACCCTCAAGCGCCGGAATCCAATTCTGGACAAGCTGGCCGCGATAGGAGTTTCGGAAGAAAGCGGCGACGCCGCAGAATAGCCGGTCGTTGTGCTCACCCCATGGCACGCCGTTCCCCGATCGGAAATCGGCAAGGGTGCGCTGTTCATCGAACCACATGGAGGCCGGGACCTCCCACGCAGGCGGCAGGAACACGGGGCTGGTATTGTCCGCAAGGACATAGGCCTGTTCCGGCGGCAACTCGTACGTCCCGCTTGACGGGTGATAAACGACATATCCGCCGGCAGCTTGAGAATTCAGCCACTCGCGTACATACCGTTCGACACAACCCGCCCGCTTGGCGAGCTCGGCCGACGTGAGCGGTCCGGCCCCCGCCATCGCTTCGTAGAGGCCGAGTTTGTGGCCCAAGTTGATCATCACGCCGGCATAGCCGGCGGAAAGGTCACTGACCGCCCGGTTCAGAAAATCGGTGAGTTTCTGTTCGTCTGTTTGCATCCTATTGTCTCCAAAACCCTTGGTGTTGCTGAGAGGTGGCGGAGACTAGGCATTGCAGCGGCGGGCCATTAGAGGGATAATCGCCAATACAGGTTCAAATATGCCAATTTAACTCGGAAATAAGCTGGCGGGAGAACAGGATGTCGGAGAAATCGAGCCAATTGCACGTGAGTATCGTGGTGATTCCTGAAGCCATGGCATCGACCCTCGTGGGAATGTACGAAGTGCTCGGCTGCTTCGGATTTCTTGGGAGCATCGACGATTCGCTTCCGCGAAATTCTCCCTTCCGCGTTGAACTCGTCGCTTCGTCCCGGGCGATACTGAACACCGCAGGCGGCCTGCCCGTTGTTCCGCAACGGGCCGTAGAAGAGATCGATCACACGGATATCATCATCATCCCTTCCATATTGGTGAATGGCGCCAGTTGGGAAATAGGCCGCTATCCGGAAATGGTCGACTGGATGAAAGCCATGCATGCTCAAGGGGCGGAGTTGTACTCGGCCTGTTCCGGCGTATTGCTGCTGGCGGAAACCGGGTTGATCGACGGGTTGGACGCGACGCTGCATTGGGCTTACGAGGAAATCTTCCGCCAGCGCTTCCCGCAAATTCCTCTAAAGCTGGAAAAGGTCCTCGTCGCGACAGGTAAACGAAACGAGTTTGTCATGTCCGGCGCCTCGGCCTCCTGGCATGATCTCATCTTCTATCTCGTCTCGCGCCATGTCGGCCCCACCGCGGCTCAGGCCATTTCCAAATTTTGGCTGCTCCAGTGGCATGCCGACGGGCAGACGCCTTACATAACGTTCCAGGCCAAGCAGAACCATGGCGATGCCGTGATTGCGAAGGTCCAGGAATGGCTTGCCAAGCACTATATGGCCGCCAATCCGGTTGAAGAGATGGTTGTGCGGTCAGGCCTTCCGGAACGAAGCTTCAAACGCCGGTTCGGCAAGGCGACGGGCCATACGCCGATTGCCTATGTCCAGCAACTCCGCGTTCATGAGGCCAAACGGCGGCTCGAAAGGACAAATGTGCCTGTCGATGAAATCTGTTGGGCTGTGGGGTATGAAGATCCGGCATTCTTTCGCCGGCTATTCAAGCGGATTTCGGGAATTACACCCAGCGCCTACCGGCAAAAATTCCAATTGCCTGACTTTTTGCTCGACGATCTGGGAGAGAACTACTCGGCAGCAGCGGAGTAGATCGGTCCGCGAGATTCACCGCTTGGCAAATTGCCGGATAAAGCTTTCCTTATCCTGGGGAAGTTCGAACAGCAGCTTGAAGCTTTTTTTCATCATGGCGTCATCGACGTCCTCGAGCGAGACACTCCAATATCCCTTGCAGTTCTCGTCGAGCCAATCTTCCAAGGTAGTGATGGATTGAGAGGTATCGTAAACGACGCCGCACGTAAACTTACGCCGGGCAGGTTTGCGGTCTTCCTCTTCGGGCACCTCGACTTCATCAGGCACCTTGGCTTCTTCAGGCGCCTCGCCATCCATATGGGCGTCGTCTCCCTTAGGTTGATCCGGCATGCCTAGCTGCTCTTTGAATGGGTTAGAATCTGTCTGCACCAACTCTTCCTCAACAACAGGTAGGGATTGTCAGGCGAATGGACAATGTAGCGCAAAGCCGTCCGGCGCGATGTGATGCCTATCACCTGAAATCCCACAATTTCGGGCTCTTTTTGCACCTCGGCAGTTTTCCGGCACCAAATAAAAAAAGTGGCTGAATTCTGCCGATAATCCTGCCAAAAATTTGCCGCTCTTTGCTGGAGACCCCATATATGAGGGGTCCTTTGAGGGTGCCGCTCCGGTTAACGGATGGGGATAGAATGTCCCCCGGCGAAAGGGCGAACATAACGACATCTGGTTCGACAGGAGGTCGACGGCGGATGACGGCATTAGCGGCGTTTGACCCGCAGGTAACTGCGATCAATACCCTGACCGGTGGCGTGAACTCCATCGATCGGGCGCTCGTGCTTGGCCAAGGTCAAGCACAGACGGCTGCCGCCCGCAGCATCGGGGCTTTGTTCACCAACCGGCTCAATGAGGCCCGGGCCGCACTGGCAGCAGGCGCTTCCAGCCCGCTTATCGATTCCCTGGCTCGTCAACAATCTCTCCTGGTCAGCCGCCAGGAAAGGGTCAACGAGGCGCTCGCCGTCCTCAATCAGGCCGACACGCAGATCACCTATATCAAGGGGTGGATCGAGCGGCTGCGCGACAGCGTCGATTCCTATGAGGCCAGCGACATTACGGCGTCCGAGTTGATCACCGAATGGGACAACGCCATCCGTAAGATCAACGAACTGAGCGATGCCGGCGCCCAGACCTATTTCGACGCCGGCGTCTACTATGAAAAGAATCTGATCGGCTCGAACTCGCGTACGTCCTTCGGCACACAGGTTCTCTTGGCGCCGTACGACTCCACCAACAATACGCTGCAGATCGACGGCATCTATCTGGGTACCGACTATTACATCACCGAAGACGGCAGCGGCGACGTCTTCCTGTCGGATGCCGGGTTCCGTGCGTCCGAGGACGACACCGCTACCATCTATGAGTACTCGAGCTATCCGGACACGTTGACCGGCGTCTCGACGGCGACGTCGAACATTACGGTGAACAGCTTCGATACATCCACAGGCACGATCCAGTTTACCTCCGGCGACACGGGCACCATCGACGGTACGGTGACGCGGGGCGGATTGAAACTGCTTGACTCGTTTCTTTATCAATCGGCCGGCGCAGGAACCTTCGATGCCACGGCCGCCGAGAGCGACCTCGACGAGGCCGAATCCATTCTTTTGCTCGCCGAGGCCGAGTTCGATCTTTCGCGTCGCACCCTCGAAACACGGGCGACGGTCTTCGCTTCAGCGATTACGGGACTAGAACGGGAAATCCAGGAGCAACTGGAAGACATCAACAGCGAAAAAGAAGCCGACCTTCTGTCGGCCGAACTGGACTACAGCGTCGCGCAGCTGAACTTTGCCTTGCTGGCCAGCCGTGGCAACACCTTGATCCTCAGCCTGATCAACTCCCAGGATGCTCAAGAGGACAAGGACAACATCGCCAGCGGTAAGCTGATTGCCGGCGCTGTCTACAGCGAAACGGCCTAGACCTCCTAGCCGTCAAATCCGGTCAACTGGACCTAGACCATGGGTCCGGTTGGCCGGATACGTTTCTAGGCCTCGCGGGTGCCGTAGTACAAGGTCACCACGTGGACGGCTTCGGCAAAGAACAGCCACCGTTCAACCAGAACACCGGCGGCAACGCTGAGTACCCCCAACAAGGCCGCGGCAAGGCCGATGGCATCGCCGGCAACCCCGGCAATCGCCGACAAAACAATGGGAACTGCAAAGAGGAGCAGGATGGCGATTTGCCGAAGTTTGGCGGCGTGCTTACGCGCAACGCGATACCCCATTTCCTTTTGCAGATAATTGGCCTCGGTATGGGGCGGATCGAGGGGACGCACCGTTCCCAGCGAGCCGAGACCGGTCGCGCTTTCGGCGGTCGCCACCGGCGATGCATTGTCGATGTTTCGCCAATAGGCCAGCTTGCAAATTGACGCCAGTACCAACGAAACGACAGCCGTCCCGCCGCCGAGCAACGAGCCCACTCCAAACAGGCGCATTAGAGCGTCCATCGCCACCGCCCCTGTCGCCAGAGCCAACGCGATATAGGTCACCGGCACCCATGGATTGCTCCAGCGGGGAATGGCCTTCAGCGACGCATAGATCATCCCGGTGCAATAGACCGTGACCAAGGCCATCACCGCGGTCACCGGCCCCGCCCATACCCAGGGACCGGATACGTCTTCGAGCCAGATCCACGCCCAGGCCAAGGCCGCTATCGGAATATATGTCAGGATCGCCATGACGCCTTCGCGCGACAGCCAGGATGACCGCCATTGGATGACCGCCCGCCAAGCCCGCTCGGGATGCCCGAGATGGAATGTCGAGGACAGCAGTCCGGCCGAGACCAAACCGGCGGCGATACCCAAACCGACGAAACCCAGCCAACGATCGGCGGGAAGCCAGCCGGCGGCAACAAAAACTCCTAGTAGAGCCAGCATGCCGTAGCCAAGCCCCGACGCGGTGGTGAAGAATATGACGGAATAGGCGGGATGCATGGGTCTAGACGTGTTCCGTGGAAGACAGGAGGCGATCCACCCAACCGAGGAAACCACCCTCGGGGCTGGCGTCCTGCAGTTCCGGAACCCTATCGGTATCCCCGCCGGTCTTCTTAGGCCGCGGCGGCAGGTATTTATTGACGGGCTGGCAATCCATTTCCGGCATGAGATCGAACCCGCCTCGCTCCGCCGCGAGTTTCGAGACATTGGAATTGGGATCGGCGAAATCGCCGAAATGGCGCGCCGAAGCCGGGCATGTCGCGACACAAGCGGGCACGCGGTCGACCTCTTCGAGGTTATCGTTATAGATGCGGTCGATGCACAAAGTGCATTTCTTCATCACGCCCGCGTCGCCGTCGAACTCGCGCGCCCCATAAGGGCAAGCCCAGGAACAGAGCTTGCAGCCGATACACTTGTCCTCTTCCACGAGAACGATGCCGTCCTCAACCCGTTTGTAGGACGCGCCGGTCGGACAAACCGTGACGCAGGGCGCGTTGTCGCAATGCAGGCAGGATTTGGGGAAATTGACGACCCGCGTATCCGGCCCGGTCCCCACTTCGAAACTGTGGATACGGTTGAACCACACCCCGTCGGGTTCGACGCCGTAAGGATCGATATCGGTCAGCGGTGCGTGATAGCCGCCCGCGTTCCATTCCTTGCAGTTGACCGCACAGGCGTGGCACCCGACGCAGGTATCGAGGTCGATAACCAGACCGAGCTTTCTTTGCGGCGGGGTCGCGGGAAGGCCGGTCATATCACCGCCTTCCTTTCACAGCGCCGTAGCGGAGCACCGACGGTCGCTCCAAAGTCGTTGGAGGCTGGCCCAACACCTCGAACTGGGGCGACGAAACGGCGGTCTCCTCAGGTGACGCCTTTTCCAACCTCAGTTTGAGGTCGTACCATGCCGCCTGGCCGGTAATTGGGTCGGAATTCGCATAACGGTATCCGCCCGCCTGTTCCGGTAACAAATCGTCGATCAGATGATTGAGCAGGAAGCCTTGCGTCATGTCCTTGGCCGCCGGATCGAGGTTCCACGCGCCGGCGCGCTTACCAATGGCGTTCCAGGTCCAAACGGTTTTGGAATTGAGCGCCTCCATGATCCGTATTTGAACCTTGATGCGCCCCGATCGGCTTTCCGCCCAAACCCAATCATCGTCAACGAGGCCCAGCCGGTCGGCTGCCATCTTTGGAACGTATAGCCGATTGCTGCCGTGGATCTGACGCAACCAGGCATTCTGGGTTCCCCATGAATGATACATGGCCATGGGCCGTTGGGTCACCGCATGCAACGTGTATGTCGCGCCGTCGGTCGCATGATTGTCCAAAGGCTCGTACCAGAACGGCAGCGGATCGAAATAGGTTTCGACGCGCTGGCGGTCGCGGTCCGGGGGTTGGATGTCACCGTGGCCCCGGGCGGCCAGACGGAACTTCTGCAGCGGTTCACTGTAAAGTTGCACGATGACGGGATCGGTCGATTTGACGAACCCTTTCGACTGGGCGTAGGCCAGATAGTCCGCGTTGACGTTGCGGAAATACCGATGGCCTGGCGCGAGTTCCTCCCGCCAGAAACATTGATTCTCGACATAGCGGTCGAGCTGCGCCGGGTTGGGTTCGCCCTTGCCCGTCTTGTCGCCGTTCTCGCCGCGCCATCCCGCCAGCATGCCGACACCCGGCTGGCGTTCGTGATTGGCGATGTAGTCGGCATAGCCGCCCGGATAACGGGGGCGTCCGCCCTCCTTGATGAAACCGGAAAGCCCCAACCGCGCGCCGAGATCGATGAGCACGTCCTGAAACGGACGCACATCCCTGTCGGGCGTCACCACCGGATGGCGGATGGAATCGGCGGCGCCGTCCGCATCGCAGATGGGCCGGTCAAGAAGCGAGATACAGTCCCACCGTTCGAGATAGGTCGTATCGGGCAACACCAGATCGGCATATGGCACCGTCTCGGAATAGAAGGCGTCGGAATAAATGATGCGCGGGATCTTGTAATCGCCGGTTTCTTCGTCGGTGTCCGTCAACATGCGAATGGTCTCGGACGTGTTCATCGCCGAGTTCCACGCCATGTTGGCCATGTACATGAACAGCACCTCGATGGGGTACGGGTCCCCCTTCCAGGCGTTGGTGATGACCATATGCATCATGCCGTGCGAGGCGATGGGCGCTTCCCACGAGAACGCCTTGTCGATGCGCTGCGCCGCACCTTCCTCATCGACCAATAGGTCCTCCGGTCCTTGGGGGAAACCAAGGTGGGGTCCCGGAAGCGGACTGTTGGGTTTCACTTCACCGGGGCGTCCCGACGGGCGCGGCAGCGAATCGAAGCCTTTGGGGTAGGGCGGTTTGTAACGCAGGCCGCCCGGCGCATCGATGCTGCCCAACAACACCTGAAGCAAGTGAATGGCGCGGCAGGTCTGGAAGCCATTGCTGTGCGCCGAGATGCCGCGCATGGCATGCATGCTCACCGGACGGCCGACCATCTTTTCCTGACGGCGGCCGAGCCAGTCGGTCCACGGCTGGTCGATGACCACCTCCCGTTCGAACGCGGTTTCGGCGATCTCCGCCGCGATCCGCCGGATGGTCGTCGCCGGAATACCCGTTTGGAAGGCAACCACCGTCGGGCTGTAGTCTTTATGCAGATACCGTTCGGCCAGAAGCTGGAACACGGGCTTGGCCCGCCGGCCGTCGGCCAACGTATAGGCGCCCCGCAGGGCCGGGGCTTCGTCCGCTTGGTGCGCGGCCGCGGGCGCATCCTTGTTGTGGTCCCAGATCAGCGGCTGATCGTTTTCATCCCGGGCGAACAATCCATCGTCGGCCGCGCCGGGATTGTCGATCACGAGATACGGCGCGTTGGTGTAGCGCACCAGATATCCCGCATCGACCCGACCGGCACGCAACAGCTCGTGGATCAGGGAAAGTACGAACAGCCCGTCGGTTCCGGGCGTGATCCCCAGCCACTCGTCGGCAACCGCCGAATAGCCGGTGCGGATCGGATTGACCGAGACGAACTTGGCGCCACGCTCCTTGAGTTTGCTGAGCCCCATCTTGATGGGATTGCTGTCGTGATCCTCGGCAACGCCGAACATCAGCAGATATTCGGCGTGGTCCCAATCGGGTTCGGAGAACTCCCAGAACGCGCTGCCGAAGGTGTAGATACCCGCCGTCGCCATGTTCACCGAACAGAAGCCGCCATGCGCCGCATAGTTCGGCGTGCCGAATTGCTGCGCCCACCAGCTGGTCAACGCCTGGCTTTGGTCGCGGCCGGTAAAGAAGGCGAGCCGCCTTGGATCCGTCGCGCGCACCTGGGCGAGCCAGCCGATGGCGATGTCCAGCGCTTCGCCCCATTCGATTTCGCGGAACTCGCCCGATCCCCGCGGCCCCACCCGCCGGAGCGGTTTCGTCAGCCGCGCCGGCGAATTGTGCTGCATGATGCCGGCGGAGCCTTTGGCGCACAGGACGCCCTTGTTCACCGGATGGTTCCGGTTGCCCTCGATGTAGCGGATCGTGCCGTCCTTAAGATGGATTTTGATGCCGCATCGGCAGGCGCACATGTAGCAGGTGGTGTAGTCGGTCTTGTCGCCCAGGCTCGGCGAAAAATCGATGGGCCGATCCCCAAGTCGATTTCCTGGAGATGAAGGTTTGGACGTCATGTAAGCCTGGCTGTTTTTTTGGGCGGGTTATTTTGTTGTGTCGCCGAAGTGTAGGCACGCCAAACTTGGTTGGTCAACGAAACAACAAGTTGATCCTGTAAATTTTAACCTAATGAACTAGGTTATCCGATTAAACGGCGCGCCCCGTGTGGGCAAGCGCGTGCCGCACAACCTTTTTCATGACCGTGGGGAGGGCGTGATCGGCGAATCGATCAATAGGACACCACACGCCTTCCGGTTCCGTGTCGCCATCCGCTTGCGCCGCGATAACCTTCAGCTCCAGGTGAAAATGGGTAAACGTATGACGGACAACGCCAGGTAATTCCTGGTGATCGTCGAGATGTGCCGGCCGACCGTCGTCGGGCCATTCCCCCTCTCGCCACGGTGTCGACGGCACCTCCATCATGCCGCCGAGCAGCCCTTGTTCGGGCCGGCGGCGCAACAGGATGTTGCCGTTGTCGTCCGCGATCCAGAACGCGACCCCGCGCCGCACCGGCTTTTCCTTTTTGGGGGCCTTCACCGGATACAACTCCTGCGTTCCCGCCGCGAACGCCGCGCACATGGAACGCCAGGGGCACAGCGCGCAGGCCGGTTTTCGCGGCGTACAAACCGTCGCACCGAGATCCATGATCGCCTGCGCATAGTCGCCCGGCCGCGTGTCGGGCGCCAACACCGCCGCCAATTCCTTGATCCGGGGCTTTGCCTGCGGCAACGGCGTGTCCAGTGCATAGACCCGGGCGATTACCCGTTCGACATTGCCATCGACGACCGTTGCCGGGCGGTCGAAAGCAATCGCCGCGATCGCCGCCGCCGTATAAGGACCAACACCCGGTAGCGTCAGCAAACTTTCCTCCGTATCCGGAAAAACGCCGCCATGGTGATCGGCCACCGCTTGCGCGCATTTGTGCAGATTGCGCGCCCGCGCGTAATAGCCGAGGCCCTGCCAGGCATGCAGCACATCATCCAACTCGGCCCTCGCCAAGTCGTTCACGGTAGGCCATTTGTCGGTAAACGCCATGAAATACGGACCGACCGTCGCCACCGTGGTCTGTTGCAGCATAATCTCGCTGAGCCAGACGCGGTACGGATCGGCGGTCTCGTCCGGCAGCGCTCGCCACGGCAGCCGGCGGCGATGCCGGTCATACCATTTCAACAACGAGTCTGATGCACCCGGAGACAAACGAAGCTCTTTTCAACCAAAATTTGGCCGCAATTGCGCGGCATTCGGATGACGTTTACCATAAATCGTCTCGGGCGCCGTTTGAAGGCGTGCCGATGGAAGGTAAATCCGTGGGAACAAAAAAACGATATGGCGCTAAGAGATATGGTGTAAGGGCTGTCGGCGCGGCAGTCGAGCGGTTGACCCGGCCCATCTTCGGGCGGCGCGGTTTCGCCGACGCGAGCGTCATCACCAACTGGGCGGCCATCGTCGGCGAACATCTTGCAGCCCATACCTGTCCCGAACGAATTTCCTTCGAAGGCGACAAACGGATCGACGGCACGTTGCAGCTGCGCGTCGCCAATTCCGCCTTGGCCACCGAACTTTCCCATCTGGAGCCGCAGCTGCTCGAACGCATCAACAGCTACTTCGGCTATCGCGCCGTCGGACGGCTGCGCTATCTCCACGGCCCCATTCCGGAACGCGATTCGCCGGAAAAACCCCCACCACCCGCTCTAACCCCCGATCAGGAGCACGACCTTAACCAAAGGTTAAGCCCTGTCACCGACGATGAACTGGCAACCGCACTGCAGAAATTAGGACGCCGGTTGATCGCGGAAAACGCTTCGGAGAAGCGCAGACCGCAAGGATGAATCCGCGGAAATCTGCCGCGAAACACATCTGTGTGAAGGGCTGCTCAGGTCCTTGGGCTAGATCGGATGATGGGTGAATATAAGTAGTTGGCACAGCTTCAGGAACGCTTGTCGCGTTCGGACTGGCCATCTATATTCGTCAACATCTTGTATTACGGAGGCAAATTTGCCCAAAAATATAGTGCGAATTGGGGTGGTGCTCGCCGCGCTGCTGATCGCAGTGCCGGCAACGGCGCAAGCCCTGCCGCCGATGGAGGAAATCCTCGCCGACCGCGTTTTGGGAAATTCGGAGGCGCCGGTCACCATCATCGAATACGCCTCGAAAACCTGCCCGCATTGCGCGGCGTTCCACACGGAGATCATGCCGGCCATCAAGAAAGACTATATCGACACCGGCAAGGCCAAGCTCATCTTCCGGGACTTTCCCCTGGACCGGCTGGCGGTGGCCGCCTCCATGGTTGCGCGTTGCGCGCCCAAGGAGCGCTATTTCGCCCTGGTGGACATCATGTTCAAAACGCAGAACAACTGGGCCCGCTCGCAGGATCCTATCGCCGAACTGGCCAAGATCAGCCGCCTGGCCGGCGTATCCCAGGATACGTTCGATCAGTGTTTGAAGAACCAGGACATCTTCAACGGCGTCCTTGCCAAACGGACCGAGGGAGAGCGCGACTATTCGGTCGATTCCACACCGACCTTTATTGTCAACGGCCGCAAGGTCGAGGGCAGTCTGGATCTCGAAGAATTCCGCGAAGTTCTCGATCAAGCCGCCAACGGCAGCTGATCGTTAAAGGATAGAATACACGGTGCAATTTACGAAACTACGTCTTACGGGCTTCAAGTCTTTCGTCGATCCCACGGAGTTGGATATCTCGCCGGGTATTACCGGTGTCGTCGGTCCTAACGGATGCGGCAAATCCAACTTGGTCGAAGGCCTGAAATGGGTGATGGGTGAAACGTCGGCCAAGCAGATGCGCGGCAGCGAAATGGACGACGTCATCTTTGCCGGCACGTCCAACCGGCCATCCCGTAATATCGCCGAAGCGATCCTGTATCTCGACAATGCCGACCGGAAAGCACCGTCCCAGTTCAACGATGCCACCGAATTGGAGATCAGCCGACGCATCGAGCGGGAAAAAGGCTCCACCTATCGCGTCAATTCGAAGGAAGTCCGGGCCAAAGACGTTCATCTGCTGTTTGCCGACGCCGCTTCGGGCGCACGCTCCACGGCGCTGGTGAGCCAAGGCCATATCGGTGCCATCGTATCAGCGAAACCCGTCGACCGGCGCAAACTGCTGGAAGAGGCTGCCGGTATCACGGGATTGCATTCCCGGCGCCACGAAGCCGAGCTGCGGCTGCGAGCTGCGGAAACCAACCTGGAACGCCTGGATGACGTCATGGTCACTCTCGAGGCGCAGATGGCGAGCCTCAAGAAACAGGCACGCCAGGCAACCCGCTATCGCAATCTCAACGATCATATCCGCAAGGCGGAAGCGACGCTGTTCCTGTTGCGTTGGAACAATGTCGAAGCGGACATGGAGAAAGCCGGCGCCATGCTGTCCGAAGCCGAGACGGCGGTTGCGGAGCTGGCCGGCGTCGCGGGCGTCGCCGCTACCGAACAGGCCGAGGTGGCAAGCGCCCTTCCCGAACTGCGGCAATTGGAAGCGGAAGCGGCGGCGGCGCTGCAACGCCTGACATTGGCACGCGAAAATCTGGAAGCGGAAGAACAGCGCCTCGAACAGATGCGGCGCAATTGCGAAACCCGTCTCGCCCAGATCGACGCCGACACCACCCGCGAGAAGACGCTCGCCAACGATGCCAAGGAAGCCACCGAGCGCCTAAGCGCCGAGCGGGGCCGGCTAACCGCAGGCAGCGACGAGGAACAAGGCGCGCTCACCGAAGCGAGTGCGAAACTCGAAGAAGCACGGACCTCTTACGAAAGCGCGGAACAGCATCTCTCCGAGGTCACCAGCGAATTGGCGCGCACCGAGGCGCGGCGCAACGATTTGGAACGGCGCTGCGGCGAACTATCTGCACGCATCGCCAAGCTTACCGAAAACCGCGACAACCTCACCCGCGAGGTGAAGGAACTGGAAGCGCAAACGGCGGCACGCGACGACGTTGCGCAAGCGAGCCGGGAAGTCGACGAGGCCGCAACCGCCGCCGAGCAAGCCCGCGAACACGCGCAGACCGCCGAAACGGCCCGCACCCAAACCGCCAACCGCGTTTCCGCATCCCAGTCGGCGGCACACGCCGCGGCAACCGCCGCCACCAAACTGGAAACGGAGATCAGCACCCTGGCGGAAATCGTCGAAACCGGCGATCCCGATCTGTGGCCACCGATGATCGATGCGGTGACTGTAACGCCGGGATTTGAAACCGCGCTCGGTGCCGCGCTCGGTGACGATTTGACGGCGGCAACGGATGAAGCCGCGCCGGTCCATTGGCGTGCCAACGGCCACGGCGACGGGCCCGCGTTGCCCGCCGGCGCCGAGCCCCTCAGTCAATATGTTCAGGGCCCCGGCGCCTTGATGCGGCGGCTCAGCCAGATCGGCGTGGTCGCCGACGCCGATACGGGCCGCCGGTTACTGCCCCAATTGCAGCAAGGTCAACGTTTGGTCAGCCGCGACGGCGATTTCTGGCGCTGGGACGGATACGCGGCAAGTGCCGAAGTGCCGACCGCCGCCGCAACGCGCCTCAAGCAGCGCAACCGCTTGGCCGAACTGCGCGGCCAATTGGTCGGCGCACAACAAACGGCAACGGCCGCCGACGCCGAGGCAAATGCGGCCCGTGTTGCCGCCGAAGAGGCGGCACGCCGTGACGAACAGGCCCGCACATCTCTGCGTGATGCAGAGAGTAAGCTTTCGGCGGCACGCGACGCCCTGGCGACGCTCCGTCAGAAATTGTCCGAGGCCGATTCCTGGCTGACGGCACGGCGCGAGACTCTCACCAGCGTGACCGACGATCTGCGCGAAACGGAAGCCGCCCTGGCCGAGGCGCATGAAGCGTCTGCCGCCCTGCCCGATCTCGACGAGGAGCATCGCAAGGCGGACGAGGTCCGCACCGATACGGGCGAAAAGCGGGCGACATTTCTCGATTGCCAAAGCACGGCCCGCGCCCTTCAGGACCGCGCACAGGAACGGCGCCAGCGCATTCAGGAGATTACAGACGAGCTGGAATCCTGGGGCCGGCGCCAATCCGGCGCCGAGCAGCAGATCGCCCAACTGACCGAGCGCCGCACCGAAGTTGCCGCCGAGTTGGAAGCGCTCCAGCAGCGTCCCGAGGAAATCGCAGCCCAGCGCATGGCGCTGCTCGATCAGGTCAGCGAAGCCGAAGCCAAACGCAAAGAAGCGGCCGACACGCTCGCGGCGATGGAAACCCGCCTTGCCGACGCCGACCGCCATCTGCGCGACGCCGAACACAAGGTTTCCGAGGCTCGTGAACAGCGTGTACGCGCCGAAGCCGCCGTCGAGCAGGCGAAACAGTCGGCCCAAGCGCTTGGTGAACGGATGCGCGACCGGCTCGAATGCGGCCCCGAAGCGCTGCGCGACCTCGCCGAACTGGGTGAAGAGGCTCAGTTGCCAGACCTCGAATCGGCCGAGCGCAAGGTGGAGCGGCTCCTTCGTGAACGCGACAACATGGGCCCCGTCAACCTGCGCGCCGAGGTAGAAGCACAAGAGCTCGACGAACAGATGACGACCCTCACCACCGAGCGCGAGGACCTGATCAAGGCGATCGAAAAGCTGCGCCGGGGGATCAACGAGCTGAACCGCGAAGGCCGGGAACGGCTACTCGCCTCCTACCACGAGGTCGACAAGCACTTCCAAGAACTCTTTACCCGCCTGTTCGCCGGCGGCCGGGCCCATTTGACTCTCACCGATTCGGAAGACCCGCTGGAAGCCGGTATCGAGATCATGGCAAGCCCGCCCGGTAAGCGTCTTCAGGTCCTGTCGCTGCTCTCCGGTGGGGAACAGGCATTGACCGCCCTCGCTCTCCTTTTCGCAGTGTTCCTCACCAATCCGGCGCCGATCTGCGTGTTGGACGAGGTGGACGCGCCGCTGGACGATGCCAACGTCGACCGATTCTGTACCTTGGTCGAGGAGATCGCCCATTCCCTGTCGACCCGTTTCCTGGTCATCACCCACCACCGTATGACCATGGCGCGCGTCGACAGATTGTTCGGCGTGACAATGAGCGAACAGGGTGTTTCGCAACTGGTTTCGGTCGACCTCGGCCAAGCCATGGCATTGCGCGAAACGGCATAAAAAATCCGGCCAGTTTATCGACTGTTTTTTGGCCGAATTCCGGGGCTTTCAGTGTCAACCTTTGTTTCTTGACAGCGTTCTGCACGAACGATATGGTCCGCGCGAATTCGATGGTCCGACGTCACCCGTGAGGGGGTTCAACCCATAACCAATCGTCCGCAGCCCGCGGGCTTTCCAAGATGATCAATGAGACACCGAAGCCTCGCAAAGAGGATTTCGAGTCCCGATTGCGGGAAGCACGCAAACGCTTGGAAGAGCAATCGCTCGACAAGCCGGCAAGAACGACAGGACGAATGGGCACTGGCATGGCGCTCGGGTTCCGCATCGCGGCGGAGTTGGTTGCCGCCGTCGCCGTGGGAGTCGGGATCGGGCTGCTGTTGGATTTATGGTTGGAAACCCGACCCTGGTTTCTAATCGTGTTCGTGCTTTTGGGGGCTGTGGCCGGTATGATGAACGTCTATCGGCTGGCTACCGGCCAAAAGAAGGTTATGGGGTACGACAACCCGCCGGAAACGCCGGAAACGGATGAGACCGGTAAGGGTAACGACCGGGAACAACAAGGCTAGCAGGCTAGGGAAGATCATAAGTGGCCGAAGCACACAATCCCCTCGAGCAGTTCGAAATTCGCCGATGGATTCCCATCGAAGTCAGTGACATCGACATCTCCTTTACCAATTCGGCCACCTTCATGGTCGCTGCCGTCCTGGCCGCCTCGGCCCTGATGATCCTGGGCACGCGGAAACGGACCATTGTTCCTGGCCGCTGGCAGCTGTTGGCTGAATTGAGCTACACCTTCATCGCCAAAATGCTGTCGGATACGGTCGGCAAGGAAGGGAAACCTTATTTCCCGTTCATCTTCAGCCTGTTCATGTTCGTGTTGTTCGGCAATATGCTCGGCATGCTGCCCTATAGCTTCACCTACACCAGCCATCTCGCGGTAACCTTCGGTCTCGCGGCCTTTATTTTCGTCGCCATCACCCTGATCGCCATCGTCAAGCACCGCATGAAGTTCTTCAGTTACTTCTTGCCGCACGGTGTGCCGATCGTCATGGCGCCGCTGCTGATTCCCATTGAGATCATTTCCTACCTGTCGCGCCCCGTGAGCCTCAGCGTCCGGTTGTTCGCCAACATGATGGCCGGCCACACGCTGCTTAAGGTGGTCGCGGGGTTCGTCATTCCCCTGGGGGTTTTCGGCGCGGTGCCGGTTATCGGCCTGATCGGCGTGACGGCACTCGAAATGCTGATCGCATTCCTGCAGGCATACATCTTCACCATTCTGACCTGCATCTATCTCCACGATGCGATCCATCTACATTAACCTGTTTGACTACGGAAATTCCTAAACCAAGAAAGGAAATCTCGCCATGGAACTCGAAGCTGCAAAGATGGTTGGCGCTGGCCTCGCCACATTGGGTTTTGTCGGACCGGGTATCGGCATCGGCCTGATCTGGGCGGCCCTGATCAACTCCGTCGGGCGCAACCCGGCTGCAGCAGGCGCGATCACCACCACCGCCTGGGTGTCCTTCGCGCTCGTCGAAGCGCTGGCCATTTTCGCGCTGGTTATCGCCCTCATCATCCTGTTCGGATAAAGCTGTCCGGTTGGCGCCGGCGGGACCTCGCACTCGTCTTCGGTCCCGTTCCGGCCTGCCGGTTGCCCTAGCCCCGGAGCGCGCGTATGCCTCAATTTGATATTGCGACATTTCCGACCCAGATCTTCTGGTTGGCCGTGAGCTTTATCGTGCTCTACATCCTGATGTCGCGCATCGCATTGCCGCGCGTCGGCAGTGTGTTGGAGGAACGGCAAACCCGCATCGACGACAATCTCAGCCTCGCCGAACAACTCAACGCCGAGGCGAAGTCGGAAGCGGAAGCCTACGAAAACTCCCTCATCGATGCGCGGGCGAAGGCGCGGGCGGTGATCCAGGAAGTTACGCAGGACGCCGCCAACGAGGCGCAACGCCGCCACGACACCCTGGGCGAGGAACTTACCACGAAGGTCAAATCCGCCGAGACCCGCATCAAGCAGGCTAAGGAAACGGCCATCGACGGGGTTCGGGAAGCGGCCCGCGACGTCACGGCGACGACCGTCCAGCATCTCATTCAGGTGAGCCCCTCTCCCGACGCCGTCACCCAAGCGGTGGACGAAGCCCTCAAGGAAACGGAGATCGGAAAATGATCGGGACCGCCCTTGCACAGAGCCACGGCGACGCCGCCGCTCACGCGGAGCCTTTCTACTATGCGCCGGAATTCTGGGTCGCTGTTTCCTTCGTGATTTTCATCGCGTTGGCGGCCAAGCCGGTCTGGGGCATCGTCACGAAGGCGCTCGACAAGGATATCGACGCCATCCGCAACCAACTGGACGAAGCCGCCCGGCTGCGTGAGGAAGCGCAGGACCTCCTGTCTTCCTACAAGCGCAAGCTGGCGGAAGCCCAGAAGGAAGCCGAGGGCATCGTGTCGGATGCCCGCGACGAAGCGCAACGTCTCCGCGCCAAGATGACGGAGGACCTGGAAGCGTCCCTGGTCCGCCGCGAGCAGCTGGCCATGAACCGCATTTCGCAAGCAGAAGCCGAAGCCACCGCCGAAGTTCGTGCCATGGCCTCCGACGTGGCCCTGCGGGCAGCGCGGCGGATCATCAGCGATAACGTCTCCGGCGAGAAGGCCGACGAGTTGATTGACAAGGCCATCACGGACCTTCCCAATAAACTCAATTGATCCAATTCAAAGGGTCTGACGAAAGAGGCGCCAACCGGCGCCTTTTTTATTGCCTACTCAGCTACACCAAAGCACCGGCGGCATCGACTTTCCGTGATATCTCGCGCTCGTCATCCCGGATGGCCGCGTTGACGCGGGGCATCACCTGCTCCGCCATCAATTCCATGGAGCGCACGCCCAACGCCTTATCGGCCCAGTCGAGCCCCGTATAAACCAAAGTGCCGAACGGCCCGATCTGCTCCCGCAGTTCGAGGATTTGATCGGTGACGCTGTCGACGGTGCCGGCAATGACCTGGGTGTCGAGGGATTGCCGCAAGGTAATCTCCTCCTCCGGCTGATCCGGGTAGGTTCCGAACAGACCAATGCGCCCGCCCCCGCCGAGTTTCTTCATCAGATTGGAGAAATAGAAGCCGTAAGGACCGTCCTCGCTTTTGGCATAGGCGCGGGCCGTCGCTTCGTCCTCGGCGACGAAGATGCACTTCGCCACGCGCCAGCCCATGGGGTCCTGCGGTAACCCCGCGTTGGCGCGGCCTTCGAGATATTTGGGGAGATGAGTGGCCACCCAGTAGGCCTGTACATATTGGCAGGAAATGGGCTGCCAGCCGCGTTCCGCCGCCAAGGTAATACCGTGCGAATAGGGCGCGAGCGCCGTCACGACCACCGGCGGATGCGGCTCTTGTAAGGGTTTCGGGGCGATTCCCTGGCCGATCTCCGGATTATAGGTACGGGTCGTCGCGAAACTGTGGAACTCGCCCGTCACGTCATAAGGCGCGTCGCCCCACCACAGTTCCATGACCTGATCGAACACCTCGACCATCTTTAGGTTGCGGTCCAGCTCCCAGTTGCCGAACGCCTCGACATCGGACGGCTGCCCGCCGGGGCCGATCCCCCAGATAAAGCGGCCGTTCAACATCTGATCCATCATCGCCACCTGTCCGGCGATCATCACCGGGTGATAGACGGGCAGATTGGTCACCCCGGTGCCGAGCTTGATCCGGTCGGTCTCGCCGATCAGCCGCGCCAGAAATAGCAGGCTCGACGTAATGGGTTCCGCAAGGTCGGTGAAATGCTCGCCGACGAACGCCTCTTCGTATCCCAGCCGGTCGGCAAGGATGATCGACTCCATATCTTCCTGGAGGGTTTGACCGTAGGGACGGCCGATGGGGTGAACCGGCTGAATGAAATAGGAAAGTTCCATCCCGCAAGGCTAGCCGCCGTATTCGCCAACAGCAAGCACCAGCGCACGAACCTAATAGATCGTTTGCTTCATATATTCCGGGTAGCTTCGGTCATACGTATCGCCGTCAAAACCCTCGTCGAGCGCCGCCAGGATATCGCCCGCGGAGGGTAGAACCGTACGTGAGATCTGCGCCTCCGGGCTCCACAACCGTGACCGCGCCAGGGCTTTCTGGCATTGGTAATAAACCTGTTCGGCGGTGACCATGAGAACGCTCCGGGGTTCCTTGCCGTTCATGGCGAAAGAAGCCAGCAACGCGGGCTCGCTGACGATTTGCGCACGGCCGTTGACGCGCAAGGTCTCGCCGACACCCGGTATCAGGAACAACAACGACACGCGCGGGTCCCGGACGACATTGCGCAACGTATCGATGCGGTTGTTGCCCCGCCGGTCCGGTATCAGCACGGTTTTCTCGTCGGCAACCCGGACGAAGCCGGGGGGATCGCCCCGCGGTGAGCAATCGAGCCCGCCGGGTCCGCTCGACGCAACGACGACGAAGGGGCATTTCTCGATGAAGGCCCGGTAATGTTCGGAAATGTGGTCCAATTCCTTCACCACGGACCGGGCGACCGGCGGACCGTATAGAGCGTCCAGTTGCTCATCCGATGTCACACGATGTGACTCGGCGAAATTCGCGCTGAATGGTGTCATCGTGAGAATGTCCCTCGGTTTTTGCCGGGAACTCTATGTCACGACGGCGACGCTTTTATGACAAGGGATGCGGAAAGCGTGTTAGGCGCCCGTTTCGAGCCACTCATTCTCCCGGGCATAAAATGTCTCGAGTAGATCGGGCCGGTCGTCTCCGAGCAACTCCGGGTTGACGTCGTAGCCTTTGCGAATCTGGTTATAGGCGAGAAACTTGTACGATGGCCGAAGCGTCTTCACCAATTCCCAGTCCACGGGCAACTTTTCTTCCGGGTTGAGGAGCATGTAGTGATCGCGTTGATAGATACCTTCGAACGACGCGAGCCGCCAACCCGCGCCGGTGCGCACGACCCGTGAAAAGAACCGGCAATATTGGAAAACATCGAATTCGACACCGTCGAGCAGAATCCGGTCAAAAATGGTCGCGGGCGCCTCGGACAAGGCCCGGTCGCCGTTGATCCGCGGCGCAAAGGGGAAAATCCAATGCTTGGCCGTGCTGCCCTTGGTTTCCATTTTGAGGCGCGACGCTTCGGCGAACTCCTCGATGGTGCCATCGAACCAGGTTGTGCGGACAGGCGCACCCGGAACGTAGGAGCCGACGAGCCCGTCCCAATCGCGCTGATCGCGGGCGAACCGTTCGGCGCGGACGAGATCGACGATTTCCGTCCGCTCGAGCAAATAGACGAGCTTGTCTTGGTCGATAGCCTGAGTCACGCGATGGGTCCCCTTTCCGCTGATGGCTCTATTTCCATAATTTGCGGGTCGCGATGCGGGCGCCCTCGACCACGGATTTGAGCTTCGCCCACTGGATCGACGGATGGACCCGGCGGGTAAACGGCCCCTGAGCAAAGCCGCAATCGGTGCTGGCGATGACGTTTTCCCGCCCGACCAGGTTAGCCAGCCGGACGATGCGGTCCGCCACCAGTTCCGGATGTTCGACCACGTTGGTGCTGTGCGACACCAGCCCCGGCAGCAAGACCTTGCCCTCCGGCAGCTTCACGTCTTCCCACACCCGCCATTCGTGTTCGTGACGGGGATTGGCCATTTCCAGGGAATAACCGCCGATGTTCACCTTGAGCAGCAGGTCGACGATATCCTTGAGCGGCACGTCGTTGGTGTGCGGGCCGTTCCAACTACCCCAACAAAGATGATAGCGCATACGTTCCGGCGGCAATCCCTTCAGCGCGTGATTGAGCGCCTCGATCCGCAATTCCGCCCATTTGCGATAGTCCGCGAGCGTCTTCGGCGGCACCATCACGTCATAGAAGGACGGCAGGAAAGCGTCATCCACCTGCACCATCAGACCCGCGTCGAGGATCGTCTTGTACTCTTCGCGCAGAGCTTCGGCGATGGCGAACAGAGCTTCTTCTTCGCTTTGGTAAAATTCGTCGGCACGTTCCGGCGCGACACTGGCGGGCGCCACCACCGGCAGAAAGCCGGTCACACCGCCGGCCGCGTCAACGGCGCTTTCCAGGTTACCGATATCGCGTTGCAGCGCCGCCTGCCCGGTATATGTCACGGGCCCGGTGATGACCCAGGCACCCGTCAGCTTGGCTTGTTTGCCCATGCCGATGACACCCTGGGCGGCCTCATATTCCTCGTAGAACTCAGCAAACTCGCGCCGGTCCTTCCCGACCACCGCGCGGATGCTGCCTTTCGGCATTTCCCGTTCCTCAAAACCGCCGAGCCGCTCGAGGATATAGCGTGACCAGGTGATGGTCTTGCCGAACTCGCCGTCGCTGACCACGTCGATGCCGATCTCGGCCTGCTGCTTGACGATATCCGCCACCGCCTGGGTGAGGCAGGCGTCGAAGGCCGCCGCGTCAACGGCCTGGTGATCCTGTTGCTTCAGCAAAAACGGAATGAGTTCCTGCGGACGCACGAGGCTGCCCACATGGGTGGTGTAGATCCGGTCGGTCGATTTCATGGTGGCCTTCCCTGTCTATTCGGTGGCTTTTTCAATCAGTCGTATTTTAGGGAAGGCTAGTCGGAGAGACCCGCCCAAACAAGCACAGGCGTGTTACGCATCGCCGATAAGGGCCAGCCACTCTTCTTCCGTCAGGATGGTGACGCCAAGCTCTTGGGCCTTCTTGGCTTTCGATCCGGCGCCCGGGCCCGCCACCACGTAGTCCGTCTTCTTCGACACGCTGCCCGCCACCTTGGCGCCCAGGCTTTCGGCTCTCACCTTGGCCTCGGACCGGGTCACCGTTTCCAAGGTGCCGGTGAACACGACGGTCTTGCCGGCGACGGGAGAACCTGAGGTATCGGCGGCAACGAAATCCTCCACCGTCAACTGCGCCGTCAGGTCGTCAAGCACCTTGCGGTTATGATCTTCGTCGAAGAATGCCAGGATGTCATCGGCAACAGACGGCCCGATGCCGTCGATATCGGTCAGCTCGGCATAGGCTTCCGATCCTTCGTCTTCGGCCGCCATCATCGCCGCACGCCACGCGGCAAGCGAGCCATACTGCCGGGCGAGCAAGCGGGCCGTGGCGCTACCCACCTGGCGGATACCCAGGGCATAGATTAGCCGGTTCAGGGACACGGTCCGTCGTTCCTCGATCGCGTCGACCAGATTATCGGCGGATTTATCGCCCCAGCCTTCGCGGCCCGCAATTTCGTCGCACTTCTCCTTGAGCCGGAAAATATCGCCCGGCGTCGCGATCAATCCGTCCTCCAGAAAGGCTTCGATATGTTTCCCCCCCAACCCTTCGATGTCGAAGGCGTCGCGGGAAACGAAATGCTTCATCCGCTCGATGACCTGGGCCGGACAGATCAGCCCCCCGGTGCAGCGCCGTGCCGCCTCGCCTTCCTTGCGCACGGCATGGCTGCCGCATTCGGGGCAAACGTCGGGCATGGTGAACGGCTTAGAACCGGCCGGGCGCTTGTCCAACACCACCTCGACAACCTGCGGGATCACGTCGCCGGCCCGCTGGATCACCACCGTATCGCCGACCCGTACGTCCTTGCGCGCGATCTCGTCCTCGTTGTGGAGGGTCGCGCGGCTGACCACCACGCCGCCGACCGTCACCGGCGCCAACTCGGCGACCGGGGTCAGGGTGCCGGTGCGGCCCACTTGGATCCGGATCTCGTTGAGCACTGTCTGTGCCTGTTCGGCGGGGAATTTGTGCGCGATGGCCCAGCGCGGCGCACGCGACACGAAACCGAGCCGCGACTGCCAGTCGAAGCGGTTCACTTTATAGACGATGCCGTCGATGTCGTAGTCGAGGGACGCGCGCTGTTCCGCCATTTCGTCGTAATAGGCGAGCAACTCGTCGACGCCTTTGCACAGACGGCTATGGGGATTGACCTGAAATCCCCACCCCTTGAGCTTCTCGAGGAACGCCCATTGGCTGTCACCGATCTGATCGGACAGTTCGCCCCAGGCATAGCCGAAGAAACGGAGCGGCCGCCCGGCCGTGATCGAGGAATCGAGTTGCCGCAGGCTTCCCGCCGCCGCGTTGCGGGGATTGGCAAACACCTTGTCGCCCTTCTCCGCCTGCTTTGCATTAAGGGCAAAGAAATCGGGGCGGGTCATATAAATCTCGCCGCGCACCTCGAGGACATCGGGCGCGCCGCTGATCTCGTGCGGTATCTCAGCAATTGTCTTGACGTTGCGGGTGACATCCTCGCCTTCGGCTCCATCGCCCCGTGTCGCGCCGGTGACCAGCTTACCGTTCTCGTAGCGCAAGGAAATGGACAGGCCGTCGATCTTGGGTTCTGCAACGAATTCGACGGCAATCGACGGGTCGTCCCGCAATTCCTTGAGGAACCGCCGGATTCCCTCGACGAAATCCGTCAGCTCCTCGTCGGAGAACACGTTGCCGAGGCTGAGCATGGGCCGGGCATGAACGATTTTCTTGAACCCTTCGGCGGGGGCGGCGCCGACGCGTTCGGAAGGGCTGTCCTCGCGGATCAGATCGGGGAAATGCGCTTCGATCTCCGCGTTACGGCGGCGAAGCGCGTCGTATTCGGCATCGGAGATTTCAGGCGCATCCTTGGAATAATAAAGCTTGTCGTGATGCGCGATCAGTTCGGCCAGACGGGCAAGCTCTTCGGCGGCGGCCTCCGGCGACAGTCTGTCGATATCTGTATCTTTGCCGATGTCCACGGCGTTCATCCGCGTCCGAGAAGACTGAGGGCCGCCGCCCGGGCCTCATCCGTCACCGTCGCGCCCGCCAGCATCCGCGCGATTTCTTCGGTCCGCGCCTCATCGGCCAGGGGATCGACGCTCGTGCGGTTACCGCCCTCGCTGCCGGCTTTGGTGATCCTGAGATGATGGGCGCCGCGCGCCGCCACCTGCGGCGAGTGGGTCACGACCAGCACTTGCACGTCCGCCGCCAACCGTGACAAGCGCTCGCCGACGGCATCTGCGGCGGCACCGCCGATGCCCGCATCCACCTCGTCGAAAATCAGCGTCGCCACAGGGTCGGCGTCCGCCAGCACGACCTTGAGCGCCAGCATCAGGCGCGCCAATTCGCCGCCCGACGCAATCCGGTGCAACGGCCCCATCGGCGTGTTGGGATTGGTTTGAACGTGGAAAATCACGCGCTCACAACCGCCCTCGCCCCAATTCTCCTCGCCGAGCGGCTCCAAGACCGCCTCGAGCCGCGCATCGCCGAGTTTAAGAGGCGGCAGTTCGGCGTTCACCGCCTTGGCCAGTTTCGCCGCGGCATTCTCGCGCTGTTCCGTAAGCGCGCCCGCCGCCGCGACGAATGCCGCCTGAGCGTCGGCCTCCGCCTTACGCAAACGGTCGAGAGCACTGGTTCCCTCTTCGACGGTCGCGAGTTGGGCCTCCATGCGGTCGCGGACGCCCGCCAATTCATCGACGTCACAATTGTGTTTGCGGGCCAAGCCGCGCAGGGCGAACAAGCGTTCCTCGACCCGTTCCAGCTCACTGGGATCGATCTCGACGGCACTGCTGGCACGCTCCAGTTCGGCGACGGCGTCGGCCGTTTCGTTGAGCGCCCGGTCAAGCGCGGCGACGGCGGCATCGAATTTGCCGTCCGCCTTGGCCGCCACCCGTTCGATCTTGGAGAACGCCGTCCGCAGAGCCCCCTCGACACCGGAACCCTCGTTCAACGCCGCAAAGGCTTCGTTGGCGGCCTCGAGGATCTGTTCGCCGTGCATGAGCAGGGAACGCCGGCCGGCCAGGTCGGTTTCCTCCCCCGGCTGCGGGTTGGCGTCGGTTAATTCCTTTACGACGTGGCGGAGATAAGCTTCATCCTCGCGTGCCCTGGCGATGGCGGCCTCCGCGTCGGCACGGGCATCCACGGCGGCACGCCAAGCCCGGTAAGCTGCCGCCGTTTTCTCCAGATCGACGCCGTACCCGCCGAAGGCATCGAGCAATCGCCGATGATTGGCGGGGTCCAGGAGGCCATGGGTTTCATGCTGGCCATGGACCTCGGCCAGCAGACCGCCGATCCGGCGTAACAAACCGACGCTTGCCGCCTGATCGTTGATGTAGGCACGCGAGCGGCCGTCCGCACCGACCGTCCGGCGCAGAACCAGCCGATCGTCAGGCTCCAGCCCGTGCTCCTGAAGAACGGCGGAAACGGCATGATCCGATCCGACATCGAACTCGGCCGTGACGATGGCCTGATCGGTGCCGCTCCGCACCAATCCGGCCTCCGCGCGGCTGCCGGTGGCCAGCCCCAACGCATCCAGAAGAATGGATTTCCCCGATCCCGTTTCACCGGTGAGCACACACAGTCCCTCGCCGAACGACAAATCGAGCTTATCGATCAAAACCACGTTTCGAATGGAAAGTGTGCGCAACATCCGCCGGTTTGTTGACCTGAGGCCGGTTAGCGTCGTTTGCGGTTCAAAATGGCCAATACCACGGCTTCTTTTCCTCCACCTGCGGCCTGACCTGCTTACCTTCGACGATCTCGTAGGAGTCGATATACCATTCACTTCCCGGGAAGTTGTGGCCCAGAACCGCAGCGGTCCGTTGAGCCTGATCCTTCAAACCCAGGGCAAGATAGCTTTCGGTAAGCCGGTGCAGCGCCTCGGGCACATGCGTCGTGGTCTGAAAATCCTCGATCACCACCTTGAAGCGATTGATAGCCGCCAAATACTGTTTCTGCCCCTCGTAGTAACGACCGATCTCCATCTCCTTGCCCGCCAGATGGTCCCGGGTTAGGTCGATCTTGATTTGAGCGTCCCGCGCATATTTCGACTCGGGGAACCGCGCGACAATGGAGGAGAGCGCTTCCAAGGCCGCTTGCGTCATCTGCTGGTCCCGTCCGACATCCGAGATTTGCTCATAATAGCTGAGCGCCTTCAGATAGTAGGCATAGGCAATATCCTTGTTGCCCGGGTGAACTTGTATGAAGCGGTCCAACGCGATGATCGCATCATCGTAGTCATTGTTCTGATAATAGCTGTACGCCGCCATCAACTGAGCCTTGGTGGCCCATTGCGAATAGGGATGCTGACGTTCGACTTCATCGAAAGACGTGGCAGCCTCGGCATACTGGCCGCCATTCAGCTTGTTGAGCGCGTCGTTGTACAACGTATTGACCGGCCGCTCGACATAGGTCTCTTTCTTCTCGGAGCATGCGGCGAGCGCAACAGCGACCAATCCCGCGGTCAGGACGTACCGTGAAAATCTGCCCCATCCAGGCACGATAAAATGCATCATTTTCCGTCAAAGCGTCGTAAAGAACGAAATCGAAAGGCCCCCCGGCCGGGCATCATTGGCACGAACGGGTTCCCCTTCGGGCCCACGAATATACCGGGCTCGGTGGGTCTTGTCGCCCCCATCCGCGAGGCCCTTTCCCGCAACGTAAAACGCCGCCCCAAAGCGGGACGGCGTCCTTGAAATCGACCACGAATATGCCGAATCAGGCCTGTGTGGAAACCTCGACGACCTCGGAATAGGATCCACTCGCCGGCTTGGAGATCATGTCTTCTTCTTCGATCTCGGCCCTGACGGCAATCTCGTCCTCTTCCAACGTCACCCACCGCCACGCGGTTTCATCAGCAAACAACGCCCGCAGCAACCGGTTATTGATATTGTGACCGGCGCGAACGCCCATGAAATCGCCCTTGATGGTGGCCCCGGCAAGATAGAGGTCGCCGACCGCATCCAGGACCTTATGGCGCACGAATTCGTCGTCGTAGCGCAGGCCACCTTGGTTCAGAACGCAGTCCTCACCAATGACCACGGCATTGTCGAAAGATCCGCCTCGGGCCAAGCCCGCGGCCTGCAACTTTTCTACATCCCGGGCAAAACCGAATGTCCGCGCCCGGGCGATTTCCTTTTTGAAGGTCCCATTGACCAACTCGACAACAATTCTTTGCCGCGAGATAACGTGATGATCGAAATCGATCTCGAACCCGACCGTGAAGGTCGAACTCGGCACCAATTCCGCCATCTTGTCACCATCTTCCAGGCGAACGGGCTTCAGAATCTCGATGAGCCGGCGCGGCGCATCCTGTTCGATCACGCCGGCACACTCGATAAGAAAAACAAACGGTTGGGAACTGCCGTCCATGACCGGCACTTCCGGTCCATCGACCTCGGCGATCGCGTTGTCGATATGACATCCGGCGAAAGCCGCCATCAAATGCTCAACCGTCCCGACGGTTACGCCATCGGCATTGCCGATCACGGAGCACATGGTGGTGTCGACGACATGATCCCAACGGGCGGGAATCTCGGGTGCACCCTCAAGGTCTACCCGACGGAATACAATGCCCGTACCGGGTGCCGCGGGCTTCAGCGTCAAGCGGACGCTGGCACCGGAATGCAATCCAATTCCAACACAACTGATGGAGCGAGAAAGCGTCATCTGGTGGCATGAAAATGCCGTTACGTCACTTTTCGACGTCGAACCGCTTTCCAGCGCGTCAAAACTTTCTGAACCGGACAGAGCTGCCCCAATGTGGTTCATTATCTTTCCAACCGTTTCCGGCCTATCGCTACTCAGGCCCCTAGTCTTTATATTTTGAACCGCCGGGAAGCGACCCCTTTGGTTCATTCGGTTGAAGTCCCAACCTAACGTCGGGACCCCCGTTCCAACCCCGGCTATTTGGCCGGTCGGGATGTTGATCCGAGTGTCCCTAGAGTGATGTAACAACCCTCTAGGGAACACTCAAATCAACAAATATTGCAGTATGTTACGCTTTTTCAGGCGTCTTCGTCGGCGTGTCGTCGGTTAGCTCCTCAATTTGCCTCCTAGTTAGCTTGGCGGCGTAAAAATGCTGGAATATCAAGGAGATCCTCGTCTTCCGCCGACTCGGCGCCGGTGTCGCTCGCGTTCAGCGCCCCCAAAAGGGTTTTTGCGGGCGTTGCGGGCTTCGGCGTTTCGTCCTGAACCGCCTCGGACGCAGGCTTACGCGGGATGTCGGCACGCGCCGCCGAATCGCCGGCGGGCCGGCTGGACATGGACGGCATGACCGGATCCCGGCGTTCACCCCGGGCAACCCCCGTAACCCGCTCGAACAGGCTCGGCCCGCGCTTTTTGGCGGGTGCCGGCTGCTCCGCGGCGGGCTCCGCCGACTGGGCGTTAACCATATCGGCGGCGGCGAACGGATCGGGCTTGGCCTCCGGGGCCGGTGCGGCGGAAACCCGGACCGGCGCCCGCGGAATAAACGGAGCCTCCGCCGGAGCGGCCTTCGGCGGCGCGACCGGCGCGGCTTCCGCGGTTGCCTGATCCATCGCGCCAGATGCCTGAACCGGCATGGCCGAATCGGTCCCGGTCGCTTGCAACTCAGGCTCGGCGATCGCCGCGGGCTCCATCTCGCCGGCAGGCTCGGGATCGGACTCAAACCCCGCATGTGCCGGTTCACTGGTTTCCGACGCCATTGCCGGCATTGCCGCGGGTGCTTCCGGTGCTGTCGCCTCCATGACCGCTTCCTGGGCCACTTCCTGTGTTGATTCCTGGGCCGGGAACAAGGCAACTTCCGCCGGGGCTTCGTCCAACTCGTCGACCGATTCCGGTGCGGACAGTTGCGCGGGCTTCGGCGCTTCGGTCACATGACGGATCAAGGGTTGCGGACGAATACCCGCATTGGCTTCGATGCCGGTCGCCACGACGGAAACCCGAATACGGCCCTCGAGGCTGTCGTCGAACGTCGATCCGAAGATGATATTGGCATCCTCGTCCACTTCATCGCGAATACGGTTCGCCGCTTCGTCGACCTCGAACAGGGTGATATCGGGCCCTGCCGTGATGTTGATGAGCACACCTTTCGCCCCCTTCATCGACGTATCGTCAAGAAGCGGATTGGCGATGGCGGCCTCGGCCGCTTCGACGGCCCGGCGTTCGCCTTCGGCCTCGCCGGTTCCCATCATGGCCTTGCCCATCTCGCTCATCACCGCGCGAATGTCGGCGAAATCGAGATTGATCAGGCCCGGCATGACCATCAAATCGGTCACGCCACGGACACCCGAGTAAAGAACATCATCCGCCATCTTGAAGGCATCGGCGAAGGTCGTCTTCTCGTTCGCCACCCGGAAGAGGTTTTGGTTAGGGATGATCAGCAGCGTATCGACATATTGCTGCAATTCCTCCAATCCCGCTTCGGCAAGACGCATGCGGTTCGCACCTTCAAACTGAAACGGCTTGGTGACCACGCCAACCGTAAGAATGCCGCGCTCACGCGCCGCGCGGGCGATCACGGGAGCGCCACCGGTACCGGTACCGCCACCGAGCCCTGCGGTGATGAAAACCATGTTTACGTCCTGCAACTGGGCCATGATCTCTTCGAGAGATTCTTCAGCCGCGGCTCGTCCGATCTCCGGATTGGAGCCGGCACCGAGGCCGTGCGTCGCATTGATTCCCATTTGAATTCGGTGATCCGAATGGGAATGTGCCAGGGCCTGGGCGTCAGAGTTGGCAACGAGGAATTCGACCCCCTCGAGACCCGATTGAATCATGTTGTTGACCGCGTTGCCGCCTGCGCCGCCAACGCCGATGACTGTGATTCGTGGCTTGAGTTCCTGGCTATGAACCGTAGTGGGCACGCTCAAATTGATGGTCATTTAGGCCTCCATAGCTTGATGAGTGTCGGCCCGCCGAAGGCGCCGGAATCTCGGGCGGGTCGATAGGGAGCGCTCCACGTCTCCGTGGAACGGCGTTGAATGCCTCGCTTGCACGAGGCGGTGTTTGAAAAACTCACTAGAGATTTTCACGAAACCATGCCCCCAGCCGGCCAAACCGGCTTGACGGGACCTCCATTGCGCGGACGGCCGCGGTCGCGGACTCCGCCTGATTTGCGATGACGTATTTGATAAGGCCGGCACAGGCCGCGAACGCGGGCCCGCCGGTAGCCTCGGCCAACCCCCGGATGCCGACCGGACGTCCGATCCGAACGTTCTTGTCGAGCATTTGCGCCGTCAGTTCGCGCACCCCGGTCAGTTGCGAGGCGCCGCCGGTCAGCACGGCACGACGGCCAGCGACCTGATCGAAGCCGGTTTCCGCCAGCCGGTCGCGCACCATTTCGAGGATTTCCTCGATACGCGGACGGACGATGCCAACCAGCATTGAGCGCGGCACTTGATTGCTGTCGTGTTCGTCCTCGCCGACCAACGGCACCTGAAGCGCCTCGCGATCATCCGATGGAGAGGGCACGACGCTGCCGTAAAGCGTCTTCATACGCTCGGCATAAGAGAGCGGCGTCGACAGGCCGCGGGCGATATCGTTGGTCACGTGTGCGCCGCCCACCGGGATACAATCGGAGTAGACGACCTCACCATCGAAGAACACGGATACTGTCGTCGTGCCACCGCCCATATCGATCAGGGTGACACCCAATTCGGTTTCATCATCCACGAGGCAGGCCAGGCCAGAGGCATAGGACGAGACGACGTGATGCTCGATATCGAGGTGGCAGCGGCTGATGACGGAATCGAGATTGCGCATGGCCCCGGTCGCGGCGCTCAGGATCACCATGTTGACGCCGAGCTTGTCGGCGAACATGCCGCGCGGATCGCGGACGCCCCGATTGCCGTCGATGGAAAAAGCCACCGGAATGGTATGCAGCACCCGGCGGTCGTCGGGCTGATGGGTCCGCAGCCACGCGGGGTCGAGCGCCCGGCGCAAATCGGCATCGCCGATCTCATGACCGTCGATCGCCATATCGAAGGAAATCAACTTGGATGATGGTGCGCCACCGGAAATGCATACGGCGATGTCGCGCACATTCTCGCCGGCCATCTGTTCCGCCGTTTCGACGGTCGCGCGGACGACCGCCTCCACCGCCTCCATATCGACGATATTGCCGGCGCGGACACCCGCCGAAAGCTGATGGCCGATCCCCACGATTTCGGGTTCCCCGTCGGCGGAGGCTTTGGCGATGAAACAGGCTATTTTGGACGTGCCGATATCCAACGCCGCGATCAACCCGCTGCGGTGCCCGTTTTTCGTTGCTTTGCTTCTTTTCATCGGACTTCCATGATCACGTTTCGGTATGCCGTCTGGCGGACGGCGTTTGCTGACCGGGACCCGGACGGACAATCACCCGGTCCGGGTACCGCAAGTCGACGGCGCTGACGCTGCGCGCCAGCAATCCGTACGTTTGGTCGAGGTCGGCGAGGCGATGCCAAGCGCCTGCCGGATCTTCTTCCGGCAGGCGGACAGTGATGCCGCCCTCGAAATGCAGATTCCAACGGCGTGATCCGACACGAACGGCGGCTGTCACACGCCGGGCAAGGTCGGGCAACTGCGCCAGAACGGTGAACAGACCGGCGGCATTCTCGGGCGCATCGCTGCCGACAATGACGATCAATTGCCGGTAGCTATCCAAACGGTCGATATCGATCACCGCGCCGGCGGTATCGATCAGCGAGAACGTTCCGTCGTGCTGCCAGATGGCCATCGGCTGGCGCTCGACCAGCTGGAGGTGCACGACGTCGGGAAGCTGGCGCTCGATGGTCGCGGTGCGGATCCATGGCAGGGCCTCGATGCGGGATTGGATAACATCGGGATCGAAGGCCAGGATGGGGGTGCCCCGCTCCAACCGTAGCGCCTTGCGCAACGCATCGACGCTCGTTCGCTGCCGGCCCTGAACGAAAATTTCCTGAACGGCGAAACCGCTCTTCGCGGAGACGGCGATTACCGCCCATTTGGCGCGCTCGGCACTGCGCTGCACGATGCCGTTCTGCCAGACCCACCAGACGCCGGCCGCGATTGCAACGACACCCAGGGCCGCACCGCTGGCAACAACCACTGGCCGCCGCCACAACGGTTTGACCCGAGGACGGGGCGTGCCGCGCCGGGTGGCGGATGTCTTATTTTCCGTCACTCGTCGCATGACGCGTTCTCCACCATCCAGGCGCATAAATCCTGGAACGAGATATCGAGGTGAGCCGCCTGCTCGGGAACCAGCGAGGTCGGCGTCATGCCGGGCTGGGTGTTGACCTCGAGCAGATAGATGTCGTCGCCGTCGTAGCGCATGTCGGCTCGCGAAACCCCACGGCAGCCGAGAACGTCATGGGCCTGAACCGCGATCCGCTGCGCGTCGTCGTACACCTCGGACGGCAGATCGGCGGGCAAATGATGAGACGATCCCTCTTTCTCGTACTTCGCATCGAAATCGTAGAAATCGCGGTGGGTGACAATTTCGGTAACGGCTAGCGGCCGGTCGCCCATCACCGCCACGGTCAGTTCGCGGCCGGGTACGAAACGTTCCACCATCACTTGGCGGCCGTAGCACCATTGATCGTCATCGGCGGCGTTGAAGTTGTCATGCTCGCGCACGATGGTGACGCCGACGCTGGACCCTTCGTTGAACGGTTTGACGACGTATGGCCGTTCCATCACGTCGCCGTCGATCAAGTCCTGCCGTTTCGCGATGACATGTTCCGCCACCCGAATTCCCGCGGCCTCAAATAGAACCTTCGCCATCGGCTTATCCATGGCGAGCGCCGACGCCAACACCCCCGAATGGGTATAGGGAACGTCGATAATATTGAGCAGCCCTTGGATGCAGCCATCCTCGCCCCAACGGCCGTGCAGCGCATTGAACACCACGTCCGGTTTGGGATAGAGCCGCGTCAGCAACGCGCCCGCGTCGCGGCGCACGTCGATGGACGTCACCTGATAACCGGCATTGTTCAGCGCCCGCGACACCGCCGCGCCCGAAATCAACGAGACCTGACGCTCGGCGGACCAACCGCCCATCAGCACGGCGACGTGGCGGCTCATGATCCCGCCTCCTCGACGAATTCCTTGACCGGCGGCCCGGCGGGCACGCCGATGCGCCGGATTTCCCACTGCAGCTTGACGCCCGAGTGTTCGAAGACCCGGCGGCGCACTTCCTCGCCCAGTCCTTCGAGGTCAGCCGCCGTCGCCGTGCCGGTGTTGATCAGGAAATTGCAATGCTTTTCGGACACCATGGCGCCGCCGCGCTTGAGGCCCCGGCAGCCGGCACGATCGATCAGTTCCCACGCCTTGGCACCGGGCGGATTGACGAAAGTGCTGCCGCCGGTGGGCGTCTTGGTGGGCTGCACGGTTTCCCGCATGTCGCGGATGTCTTCCATCCGCCGTGCGATCTCGCCCACATCGCCTGGCGTCCCCATCAGGGTCGCGGACAGAAACAGCCAATCGTCGGGCGCGCTGCAATGCCGGTAGGACATGCCGAGATCGGCAGCCAAAGCCGTGTGCAACCGCCCTTGCGCGTCGACCGCTGTCGCCGACACAAGGATCTCGGAGGTTTCGCTGCCGAAAGCGCCCGCGTTCATACGGACCGCGCCACCGATGGACCCGGGGATACCGGACAGAAACTCGAAACCCGCAAGCTTCGCGGACCGCGCCACGTTGGCCACCTTGAGATTTGATGCCCCGCCGCCGGCAACGATGGTGTTTCCGTCGACCGTGATATCGGCAAACGCATCGCCGAGCCGAATAACCACGCCGGGAATGCCGCCGTCGCGCACCAGCAGATTGGACCCGACGCCGAGCACGGTCACCGGCACGTCGGCGGGCTTCGCGGCGAGGAACTTCTTCAAGTCCTCCTCGTCCGCCGGGCGGAATAGCACCTCTGCAGGCCCCCCGACCCGGAACCAGGTCAGCTTGGCGAGAGCCGCATCGGCGCTGTAGCGGCCCCGAACTTCGGGCAGCTGATCGATCAATCCCTTGGGTGCCCGTTTCGCGGCCATCATGCCCGAGCCTCCTTCGTACCGGCACGCAGCGCCTCGAGGTCGGCAGGAAGGGCGTTGGCCCAATTGGTGATGTTGCCCGCACCGAGGCAGACGACCATGTCGCCCGGCATTGCCATTTCGTCGATCAGGCGAGGCAGATCTTCGGCGGAATCCAAGCTGAGCACCGCGCGGTGACCCCGGGCCCGCAGCCCGTCCACCAGCGTATCGCGGCTGATCCCTTCGATAGGATCTTCACCCGCTGGATAGACGTCCGCGACGATGACGACGTCCGCGTCATTGAAGCAGGTGCAGAAACGTTCGAACTGATCGCGCAGCCGGGTATATCGGTGGGGCTGCACGACGGCAAAGATCCTTCCCTTGCTCGCCGCGCGCGCGGCCTTGAGAACCGCCGCGATCTCGACAGGGTGATGACCGTAGTCGTCGATTACCGAAATGCCGTCGACCTCGCCGGTCTTGGTGAAGCGCCGCTTCACCCCGGTGAATGCCGCCAGACCCTGGCGGATCAGGTCCTCTCCGATACTCAACTCATGCGCAACGGCAATCGCCGCCAACGCGTTTTGCACGTTGTGTGCCCCAAACATGGGCAAGTGCAGGTCCTTCATCGCGATCGTCGTGTCCGCGCGCCGGTCTGAAATCTCAACATCGAAGCGGATACCGTCGTTCACCGGCTCCTGATCCGTCACCCGGATGTCGGCTTGCGGGCTGCGGCCATAGGTGACGACACGGCGGTCGGAGACACGTGGGATCATCGCCTGCACTTCGGCATCGTCGATGCACAGAACCGCGAAACCGTAGAACGGGATATTTTCGACGAAGGCATCGAAGGCGGCGCGCAGCGCATCGAAGGACCCGTAATGGTCCATGTGCTCGGCATCGATGTTGGTCACCACTGCAATGGTGGCCGGCAGTTTGACGAAGGTCCCGTCGGATTCGTCCGCTTCAACCACCATCCACTCGCCGCTGCCGAGGCGGGCGTTGGAACCGAACGCATTGATAATGCCGCCATTGATCACGGTCGGGTCCAGCCCGGCAGCATCGAGCAGCGAGGCGACCATCGAAGTGGTCGTCGTCTTGCCGTGCGTACCGCCGACCGCCACCGACCATTTGAGGCGCATCAGCTCGCCCAGCATTTCGGCCCGCCGGACCACGGGCAGCAGCCGGCGGCGGGCTTCTTCCACTTCGGGGTTGGTCGATTTCACCGCCGAGGAAATAACCACCACTTGGGCGTCGCCGATATTCTCGGCGCGATGGCCGACCTCGATCGAGATGCCGAGGGTGCGCAGCCGCTTCACGTTGGCACCATCCGCGACATCGCTTCCCTGCACGGTATAACCGAGATTGTGGAGCACCTCGGCAATGCCGCTCATGCCGATACCGCCGATCCCGACGAAATGAATGATCCCGATATCCAGAGGAAGCGCCATCATGCCGCAACCCTCCGGTTGTCGTTGTCCGCCATCAGCGAAATGACCGCTTCCGCCAAATTGGCGGCGGCATCGGGGATACCCGCGGCACGCGCCGCGGCTGCGGCCTGTTCCAACAGACGCGGCATCGAGAACAGCGATTGCAGCCGTTCGGCCAGCGCTTCCGGCGTGAAGGACGGTTCCGGCATCAGCCAACCGCCGCCGACGCGATCGATGGCATGGGCATTATATGTCTGATGATCGTCGACGGCGTGGGGATACGGCACCAGGATCGCCGGCCGCCCGACGGCCGTGAGCTCCGAAACCGTCGAGGCGCCGGACCGGCAAATAACCAAATGCGCGGCAGCGATACGCGCAGGAACATCGTCGAAGAAACTCTTGAGCGTCGCGTCGACCCCAAGGCTGTCATAGGCACGCCGGACGCTTTCCAGGTCTTCGGCGCGGCATTGCTGGGTCACCCGCAGCCGCGTCCGCAATTCGTCGTCCAATTGGCCGATGGCCGCCGGCACGACGTGGCTGAAGACCCGCGCACCCTGACTGCCGCCGGTCACGAGGAGCTCAATGGGGCCGTTCGCCGCGATCGCGGGATAGGGCACATTCCGCGCCTCCAGGATCGCGGGACGTACCGGCATGCCCGTGCGCACGACCTTGCTCGCCGCGCTGTCCGGGATGGCTTTCACGGTTTCGAAAGACGTCGCAATGCGTTTGACGCGCGGCGCCAGCAGCCGGTTGGCGCGGCCCAATACCGCATTCTGTTCGTGGATGGCCGTGGCCACGCCGGTGAAACTTGCCGCAACCATGGTCGGCAAGGACGCATAACCGCCGAAGCCGACGACGACGGCGGGATGCAGCCGGCGTACCAATCGCCAAGCCTGCAGCGTACCGATTCCCAACTCGGCGACGCTGGTGATCCGATTGACCGCGCTTTTACCGGCAATACCGCCGGCCCGTATACGATGCACGTCGATCTCGCCCAAGCGTCCGCTCAAAGCGCCGCCACGCCGGTCGGTGATCAACGCGAGGCGATATCCCCGTTGGCCCAGTTCCGCCGCCAGCGCTTCCGCCGGGAACACGTGACCGCCGGTGCCACCGGCGGCAAGAACGACCAATGCCGATCCCCTATCTGATTCTTGGGGGGACCGACCAGATACTGTCTTTTGTGAAAGCGGATGCAACGAGGTCATAGCAGGGGACCTCCACCCGCCGGCCGATCGCGGGTCAGCGCGAGAACCATTCCCATCCCCAAGGCCAACGCCGCCATGGACGACCCGCCGTAGGAAATGAACGGCAAGGTCATGCCCTTGGTCGGCATCAGATTGATGGTCGACGCCATGTTGATCAGGGCCTGCAGACCGAACTGCACCAACAGGCCCGCCACCGCCAACTGGACAAAAAGATCGCTGTCTTTGAACACGCGCGAGAAACCGCGCAGCACCACGAACGCGAATAGGAAAACGATAAGGAGGCTGGTTACCAGCCCGAATTCCTCGGCGGCGACCGCGAAGATGAAATCCGCATGCGCATCGGGCAGCACGGCCTTGACCTCGCCCTCGCCGGGGCCGCGGCCGAACAGTCCGCCATTGATCACGGCCTCGAGCGATCGGGCCACCTGATAGGCCTCACCCCCCGCCGGATCGAGGAACCGATCGATGCGGCCCCGCACGTGATCGAAGGTAAAATAGGCGCCGACACCGCCGGCGGCGAACAGCAAGCCGATCCCCGCCACCAACAGCATGGGAAGACCGGCAAGGAAGAACTGCACGCCCCAAACGACGGAAACCAGAATGGTCATGCCGACGTCCGGTTGCGACAGCAGCAAACCGACCACCAGCACATACAAACCGATGGCGACCAAGTGACCCGGAATATCGCCGGCGACCCGCCAGCGGGAGAACATCCACGCGGCAACGACGGCGAAGCAGGGTTTGACGAATTCGGAAGGCTGCAAGGAGAAACCGCCGATATTGATCCAGCGGGTTGCCCCCTTGATTTCCGCCCCCACTACCAACGTCGCCGCCGTCAACGCAAGGGAGATGATAAACCCGGTAACCGCGAGACGGCGCACGCCGGTGGGGTTGAGCAATGAAACGCCCACGAGAAGAACAAGCACGATCGGCAGGAATACGAACTGCCGACGCACGAAATAGAAACCGTCGAGACCGATGCGCTCGGCGACCGGCGGGCTCGCCGCCATGATGAGAATGATGCCGATGCCGGTGATCACGGCCAACGCCGCCAACGTCCACCGGTCGACGGTCCACCACCAGCGGCCGAAGATACTGACGTCGGTGCGGGAATAGGTCGTCATGCGAGCCCCTCCACCAACGTCCGGAACGTGTCGCCGCGCTGTTCGAAGTTGTCGAACTGATCGAAGGAGGCGCAGGCCGGCGATAACAGGACCACCGAGTCCTCGTCGGCTTCCTGTGCAGCCGCATGTGCCTCGTTAACCGCTGTCGTCAGATCGCCGCACTGGCGAACCTCGATTTTCCCATCGAGGCTTGCCGCAAACGGCAACGCCGCCTCGCCGATCAAATAAGCGCGGCGGATGTTGCCGAAATAGGGCTCGAGATCCGTAAGATCGTCCTGTTTGGCACGCCCGCCGGCGATCCAATGGATGGCGCCGTAACAGGCCAAGGCCCGCGCGGCGGCATCGATGTTCGTTGCCTTGGAATCATTGATATATGTCACGCGCCCGATGCGGCGGATACGCTCCTGGCGATGCGCAAGACCGGGGAAGAATTTGATCGCAGGCACGATGTCCTCGGCCGCAATCCCCGCCGCCCGCGCCGCGGCATAGGCCGCCGCTGCGTTTTGCCAATTATGTTGGCCAGGAAGGCTCCCGACCGCCCTCAGGTCGAGAACCTCCGCCTGGCCATTATCCATGTCGTCGATCAACCGCCCGTCCGGGGCATAAACCCCGCCCGGCACCCGCTGACTGGCGGAAATGGGAATGATCTTGAAATCGCCGCGCACCATCAGGTCGAGACACAGTTCGCGCGAATGGTGATCGTCCATCCCAACCACCGCCCGCGCGCCCTGGGCCGGGTGATCGAACAAATGCCGCTTGGCCGCAACATATCCTTCCATGCCGCCATGCCGATCGAGATGATCGGGAGAAATATTGATCAGCACGGCGATGTCGATGGTCAGCGACGGCACGCGCTCCAATTGATAGGACGACAACTCGAGCACATACGCACCGTCTGCGCCCAAAATGTCGAGGTCGAGAACCGGCGTACCTAAATTGCCGCCCACCTGTACCGACCGGCCCGCTTGCTCGAAGATGTGGCCGATCAACGCCGTCGTGGTGGATTTGCCGTTGGTCCCGGTGACGCCGACATAGCGAGCATCGCCAACCTCGCGGGCCAGTAGATCGACGTCGCAAATGATCTCGGCACCGGCGTCCATGGCGCATTGCGCCGTCGGATGCGGCGCCGGGAAGGTCGCCGGGATACCGGGGCTGAGCACCAGCGTTTTGACGCGCTGCCAATCCCAGCCGTCGGGATCGCAAACATTTATGTCGGATGCGGCCGCCGTTTGGCGGTGGCCTTCGTTATCGTCCCACGCCCATACGTCCGCACCGCCCTTGGCAAGGGCACGGGCAGCCGACAGGCCGGACCGGCCCAAGCCCATCACCGCCACCGGCTGTCCTGCGAATGTATGAACGTCGATCATCCCGCTCCCTCTACCTCAGCTTCAAGGTGGCGAGACCCGCGAGCGCGAGAATCACGGCGATGATCCAGAAACGGATGACGATGGTCGGCTCCGCCCATCCCTTCTTCTCGAAGTGATGGTGCAGCGGCGCCATGGCGAAAACCCGCTTACCGGTGAGTTTGAAGGAAGCCACCTGAACGATGACCGAAACGGTCTCGAGCACGAACAACCCGCCGATCAGGGCAAGCACCAATTCGTGCTTGGTGATGACGGCAATCGTTCCAAGCGCGCCGCCCATGGACAGCGACCCGGTGTCGCCCATGAACACCATGGCCGGGGGCGCGTTGTACCAGAGGAAACCGAGACTGGCGCCGACGAGCGCCGCGCAGAACACGGATAACTCGCCGGCGCCCGGCACGTAGTGGACCTGCAGATAATTGGAGAAGACCGAGTTGCCGATCAGGTAGGCGATCATGCCGAAAGCACCCGCCGCGATAAGCACCGGACCGATGGCGAGACCGTCGAGACCGTCGGTAAGGTTGACCGAATTGGACGCGCCCACCATGACCAGCACCGCGAACGCGATGAAGAAGAGGCCGAGGTCGATCAGCACGTCCTTGAAGAACGGGATGGCGAGGGACGTCGCCAGCGGATCGCGGGTCAACCTCATGATCCATAGTGTGGCGACGACGGCGATAATGACCTGCAACAGCAGTTTCAGTTTGCCGGGCAGACCCCGGTGGTGGCGCCGGGTCACCTTCAGATAGTCGTCGATGAAGCCGATGGCGCCATAGCCCACGGTGACGCCAAGCGCTGCCCAAACATACCCGTTGCGCAAATCCGCCCACAGCAAGGTCGCCACGACCAACGCGATGAGGATCAGGAAACCGCCCATGGTCGGCGTGCCAGCCTTGGTGATCAGATGGGTTTCCGGCCCGTCATCGCGGATGGGCTGGCCGCCCTTCTGATGGCGCTTCAGCCAATCGATGACGACGGGACCGAGAAGGAAACTGACAATCAGGGCGGTCATCATCGCCCCGCCGGACCGGAACGTGATGTAGCGGAAGACGTTGAAAACCAGAATCTGGTCGGCGTACTGCGCCAAACTGTTCAGCATGCCGCGCCTCCATGGATTTTTCTCTGGGCCGTGCGTTCGCCGGAGGTATCCAAGGCTTTCAGCGCGTCGACGACCTTACTCATGGCGACACCCGCAGACCCTTTGACCAGCACCACGTCGCCCGATCGCACCGCGCCGGCAACGATCGGCGCCATCGACGCGGAGTCGGCGGTCCAATCACCCTGTTTCTCGGACGGCAATGCGTCGTTGAGCACGCGCATGGTCTCGCCGACGGTAAAGACGAGATCGATGCCATTGGCATCGACCGGCGTGGTAAGGCCGCGATGCAGATCCGGTCCGTTGTCGCCGAGTTCAAGCATGTCGCCGAGCACCGCAATCCGGCGCCCCGACGGTCCGGGCCGTGCCTGGCCCAAAACCGACAAAGACGCCGCAACGGCCGCCGGGCTCGCGTTGTAACTGTCATCGATCAATTCGAAGCACATGCCCGCCGAGCGGATACGGTAGCGTTCGCCCCTGCGCCGCGGCGGCGACAATTCGGCAAGATCGGCAGCCGCCTTTTCGACATCCGCACCAAGCGCGTTGGCGGCAGCAAGCACCGCAAGACTATTAAGCACCCAATGCGATCCGGGCAGCGGTAAGCGATAAGAAACCTCACGGCCTTGAACGGTCGCATCGACGAAGGAGCCGAGCCCTTCGTCGTCGGAGCGGTCAGCCAACAAACGCACATCCGCGTCGTCGTGACGGCCGAAACCGACAACCGTGGCGCCCGCGTCGCGGGCCGTGTCGGCCAGCAAACCGAAGAAAGCGTTGTCGCGGTTGAGGACGGCAATACCGCCCGCTTCCAGCCCGAGGAAGATTTCAGCCTTTGCCCGCGCGATGTCCCCGAGCGACTCGAAGAACTCCAAGTGGACCGGCTCGATGGTGGTGATCACCGCCACGTGCGGACGGACCATGCGGGTCAGCGGCGTCAGTTCGCCCGCGTGGTTCATGCCAAGCTCGAACACGCCATAGGCCGCGTCCGGCACCAAGCGCGCAAGTGACAAGGGCACGCCGAATTGATTGTTGAAACTGCCAACGCTGTAACTCGTCAGCCCCTGACGGCCGAGCACAAAAGCCAACGCCTCCTTCACGCTGGTCTTGCCGACGCTGCCGGTAACCGCGGCGATGCGGGCAGTTGCGCGCGCACGTCCCGCGCGCCCCAAATCCTCGAGCCCGCGCATGGTGTCGGTCACGGTCAGCAATGGTGCATCGCCGCCGACCCCCTCGGGCTGGCGCGCGACCATGGCCGCAGCAGCACCGCCTGCAAGGGCATCGGCAACAAAACCATGGCCATCGAAATTGGGACCGCTCAAGGCGGTGAACAGGTCGCCCGGCTGAACCGAGCGGCTATCAATGGACACGCCGGACGCGGCCCATACGCCCTGCGCGACACCCCCGGTAGCCTTGGCCGCGTCGGCAGCCGTCCAAAGAATACCCGTCGTCGCACCGACCGCGTTCATTGCGACCCTCCGTCGAGGCAGTCACGGGCGACGGCGACATCGTCGAATGGGATCACCTCGTCACCGACGATCTGTCCGGTTTCATGGCCCTTGCCCGCGACAACCAGCACGTCGCCGTCACTTACCAGATCGACGGCGGCGGCGATCGCCTTGCCCCGGTCGCCGATTTCCTGTGCATAGGGGCAACCGTCCATGACTTGGCGGCGGATGGCCGATGCATCTTCATGGCGTGGGTTGTCGTCGGTGACGATCACGACGTCGGCAAGCTCGGCCGCCACCTTGCCCATGGCCGACCGCTTGCCGGTGTCGCGGTTACCGCCACAGCCGAAAACCACGAGCAGCCGTCCCGACACATGGGGGCGCAAAGCGTTCAATAGAGTCGACAATGCGTCCGGCGTATGGGCGTAGTCGACATAGACCGCGCCGCCGCGGTGCTTGCCGATGAACTGGATCCGGCCGGGCACGCCGCGCAGCCGGGCCAAGGCCCGCACGGCATCTTCGGCCTTGCCGCCGTCGCCGATGACGATACCGAGCGCGCACGCCGCGTTCATCGCTTGAAAGGCGCCGATTAACGGCAAAAGAATGTCGTAATTCTGGCCGTCTACTTTAAGCGACATCGCCATGCCGTCGGCGCGCGGCACGAGATATTCCATACGAATATCACTGCCGGCTTTGCCGTAACCGATAACCCGCTGGCGGTGCTGTTCCGCCGCCTTGGCAAGGGCCGGGAAGTTTGCGTCGTCGGCATTGAGAACAGCGACGCCGCCCGCGCCCATAACCTCGGTGAACAGGCGCATCTTGGCCTGGAGATACGCTTCCATGGTCTGGTGATAATCGAGATGATCGCGGGTCAGGTTCGTGAAGGCCGCGACGGTCAGACGGACGCCGTCGAGCCGGTATTGATCGAGGCCATGACTCGACGCTTCCAAGGCAACGTAGTCGGTGCCGTTTTCCGCGAGATCGCGCAAGCAGGCATGCAGATCAACAGGATCGGGGGTCGTCAGGCTGCCGCCGATCCGGCCCGCGCCGGTAATCACCCCCAAGGTACCGACGCTTGCCGCCGAATGTCCGGCGGCCGTCCAAAGCTGACGTGTGAAGTCGGCGACCGAGGTCTTGCCGTTGGTGCCGGTAACGGCGGCGATGTGACGGGGCTGACGGTCGAAGAAACGGGCCGCGAACCGCGCGTAAAGACGCCGCGGGTTTTGATCGGTGATCACGCTGACCGGCGCGGACCCCGAGCCGTTGCTGTCGGGCAATTCGATCTGAGTTCCATCGGGCGCGAGAACCGCCACGGCGCCGCGTGCCACTGCATCCGAGATGAATTGACACCCATCGGCGCTGTGGCCGGGCAACGCGGCGAACAGAAACCCGGGTTCGACACGGCGCGAGTCGGACGTCAGCCCGCTGATCTCCCTGTCGGTAAACCCTGGTCCCGCCATTGCGTTCGTATCGACCCCCATCATCAATTCAGTTAGCCGCAACCTGCTGTCCTCGCCCACCGCTGGCTCGCGGGCGTGCGGTGGAGATGTAAAATGCTTCGCCCGGTTTCGGTTCGCGCTCGGCGTCGGTCGCCGGTTTCATGCCCATCATTGGCGCCATCTGGCGCACCACCTGGCTGACCACCGGTGCGGCCACCCAGCCGCCGGTGGCGTAGCCGAATGTTTCCTTGATCCCCTTCGGCTCATCGACCATGGCGAACACGACATAGCGGGGATCGTCCATGGGATACGCGGCAACGAACGAGGACATCACGCCCCGCGCGGCTGTGTACCCGCCAGCGCCGGACTTATCGGCTGTGCCGGTCTTGCCGCCGACCCGATAGCCGGGAACGCCGGCTTTCTTGCCCGTGCCGTTGCGGACGACGAGGCGCATGAGTTGGCGCACCTGCTTCGACGTCCGTTCGGAAATCACGTGGACCTCGTCATCGGGGCCGCGCCTGACGTCCGCCTCATTACCACGGGCGACCAACGTCGGCTGACGCAGAACGCCGCCATTGACCAGGGCCGAGATACCGGCCGCCAGCTGGATCGGGGTGACGGCAATGCCGTGGCCATAAGAAATGGTCATGGTGTTGATCTCGCGCCATGGCGAGGGCACCAGCGGCGCACCCACCTCGGGGATCTCGATGGAGGCCGGGCTCAACATGCCGAAAGCGCGCAAGTAGCGGCGCTGCGCTTCCGTTCCGACGTCCAGGGCCATTTTCGCGGAGCCGATGTTGGACGAATACACGATGATTTCGGGAACCGTCAGCCAGCGGTTCTTGGCGTGGTAGTCGTTGATCAGGAAACGCGCGATGCGGATCGGCTTGGTCGCATCGTACTTATCGCCGAGCCGGGTGACACCGGAATCGAGGGCCATCGCGGCGGTGAACAGCTTGAACGTCGATCCCATTTCGTAGACGCCCTTGGTCGCCCGGTTGAAGGCGGCTTCACCGACCAGGCTGCTGGGCTGATTGGGATCGAAATCGGGCAGCGACACGATGGCAAGCGTCTCGCCGGTATGCACGTCGAGCACCACGCCGGCGCCGCCGATGGCGGAAAACTTGTCGATGGCCGTCCTCAATTCGCGGCGCAGGATCGACTGAAGGCGGATGTCCAGGGCCAGATGTAACGCCTCACCGCCGGCACCCAACCTCTTGTCAAACGACAGCTCGATCCCGCCAAGGCCGTTGCCGTCGATATCGGTCGTGCCCGTAACATGGCCGGCCAAACGGCCATGCGGATAAACCCGCCGCTCGGTCTGACGGAAATAGATACCGGGAATTCCCTGGTCGTTGATCGCCGCTTGCTGCTTGGGCGTCAGGTTGCGGCGGATCCAAACGAAACTCCTGTCCGACGACAGTTTGCGGAGCAAGTCCGCGGCATTCATGTCGGGAAAGGTCTTCGCCAATTTCGTCGTGGCCTCGCGGGGATCGAGGATGTGGCGCGGATTGGCAAAGATGGATGCCGTCGGCATGCTGGTCGCGAGTAGCACGCCGTTGCGGTCGGTGATATCGGCGCGGACGCGGGCCGGCTCCGACGTGTGCGCGACACGGACGCTCGGGGTGCCGCCGCTTTTGAACACGGCCAATTCGACCAACCGCCCGGAGACCATCGCGAAGGCAAGCGCAAACACGACCGCCGTGACGACGAGCCGGTTGCGGCTGGTTTCCAACGCCTGCTTGCGGGTGCCTTCGAGAGGCACGGGACGTGCCGGCCGTTTATTTTCGTGCGTATCGACGTGAGGGCCTGGCGGGGTCATTGTTTGCCCCCCCGATTGATGTCGGCCTGGTTGGCGTCAGCGCGGGCGCGATGGGCGTCCGCGGCGATATTGCCGTCCGGCGTGAAAGCCGAGGGCACCGGCAACCGTTCGGCGATGTCGGCCGGGGTCGCGATCTGCTCGGGTTTGGTCGGTTCGAGATCGAGATAGCGGCCCGCCAATTCGCGCAGGCGGCCGGTTTCGTTGAGGTAGCTCCATTCGGCGCGCAGCACATGCACCGCTTCCTTGTCGCGGGCGATGGCACCGTTCAACTCGGCAAGCTCGTCCTGCAGGCTGTTCACTTCGTACTTGAGATAGAACAACGCGATGGCCATCAGCACGGCGGCGAAAAACGTGAACAAGGTTGTTTGACGCATGCCCCCCTCCCTACGCCGCTGCGCCACCGGCGAAGGCCGGCGCGTCGGTTCGTTCGGCAGCACGCAACAGGGCGGAGCGGCTGCGGGGGTTGGCGCGGATCTCGTCGTCGGAGGGGGTCAGGGGGCGGCGGTTGATCAGCGTGAAGCTCGGCGCGGCCTCGGCGGCGGGAGACGCCGGCCGGTGGCGCGAGCCGCGCGAAACGCGGCCCGCACGCCGGGCGAGGAACCGTTTGACGCAACGGTCCTCCAGGGAGTGGAAGGAAACGACGGCGAGCCGGCCGCCGGGGGCGAGCAGCATTTCGGCGGCACTCAGACCACGTTCCAACTCGCCGAGCTCGTCGTTCACATGAATACGCAGGGCGAGAAACGTCCGGGTGGCGGGATCGATCGCGCCCGGTTTGCCCGGCTTCACGTGCACGATGCGCCGCACGATGTCGGCAAGGGCCTGGGTCGTGAGGATGGGGCTTTCGGCGCGCGCCTCGACGATGGCGCGGGCGATACGGCGGGCTTGGCGTTCCTCGCCGTACTGATGAATGATGTCGGCGAGCTCCTTTTCCGGCAATTCGTTGACGAGATCGGCGGCGCTGGGGGATGCCTCGCCGGTCCCGCCCATGCGCATGTCGAGCGGGCCTTCGAAGCGGAACGAGAAACCGCGCGCCGGATCGTCGAGTTGATGAGACGATACGCCGACGTCCAGGGTCACGCCGTCGACCCGGGCCACGCCGGCCTCGGCCATGAGCGTGCCCATATCGCCGAAGCGGCCGTGCAGCACGGTCAGGCGGCCGTCGTACTGCTTGCTCAACTCGGCGCCGATGGTCACCGCGCGGGGATCGCGGTCAATACCGAAAACGGTGGTCGCGGCGGCTTCGAGAATGGCTTTCGAATAACCGCCCTCGCCGAAGGTGCCGTCGATATAGATGCCGCCGTCGCGGGGATCGAGGGCCTCGATCACCTCGCGGAGCATGACGGGGGTATGCCCCCCTTTCGGGATTTCGTTGTCGCCGCTCATGCGCCGTCTCCTGACCCCGGCTTTGGCCGGAGCTTGAGGGTGGCGCCGCGCGCACGGGCGCGTTCGAAGGCGGCGGTGCGTTGCTTGTCGTAGGCGTTGGGGTTCCAGATCTGGAAGCGGGTGCCGCGGCCGACGAAGGCGGCTTCGCCCTTGATGTCGGCGTAGTCGGTCAGGTCCTTGGGCAGGATGACGCGGCCTTCGGGGTCAAATGGCAGCGCCTGGGTATTTTCGAGGATAGTGGCGGCGAGGTCGTCTTGTTCGTCGGAAAACAGATCGAGGTCATCGAGGCTGGTGACGACGCGCTGGATGAAGTCGTCGTCGCAGGCTTCCAGCGCCGGGAACTTGAAAGAGGGATAGACATAGATGCCGCTGAATTCCTGACCGGCAAACGCGTCGCGGAACGGCTTGGGAACGGAGACCCGCCCCTTCTTATCTATCTTATTGATATGTCGGCCTAAAAGAACCGCCATCTCCCGCCTCTCAACCCGCAAAGCTCCTGCGTTCAAGCGCCCTTACGAGCCTTGCCTCACAGATGCTTCCCTCATCGAAATACCGACCCCGTCTGAACCCCTGGCCCCCATGACCGCCGTCGCCTTTTTAGGGCATTTTTGGGATATCATGGGTTTTGATGGGCGTCAATGGGAGAGGATGGTATTACTTGGGTTAAAGAAGTCTTTTCAAAGCAAAGAAAAACCGGATTTTTTGGCGCCAAGGTACTGCGCCGGTACAGGGACAAATCCGGGGATGAATCGAGACAGATTTCGCCAAATAAATCGGGCGAAATTATGTTCTCTTAATGTTCTTTTCTTGGGAATCCGCCAACAGGCGGAAAGAAACGCCTACAGCACCGCGTCGAAATAGGCGATGGTCTTTTCGAGGCCCTGGCGGAGCTGGATCTTGGGTTCCCACTCGAGGTGCTTCTTGGCCAAGGAAATGTCCGGCTGACGCTGCATCGGGTCGTCCTGGGGCAGCGGATGGGTCTCGAGCGTCGACTTGGACCCGGTGAGATCGATCACCGTTTCGGCCAATTCGCGGATGGTGAACTCCACCGGGTTGCCCAGGTTCATCGGCCCGGTCACGTCGTCCGGCGCCGCCATCAGGCGCACGAACGCCTCGACCAGATCGTCGACATAACAGAACGAGCGCGTCTGTTCGCCGTCGCCATAGAGGGTGATGGGCTTGCCGGACAGCGCCTGGACGATGAAGTTGGACACCACCCGCCCGTCGTTGGGATGCATGCGCGGCCCATAGGTGTTGAAGATGCGGGCGACGCGGATGTTCAGCTTGTGCTGACGGTGATAGTCGAAGAACAGGGTTTCGGCGCAGCGCTTGCCCTCGTCATAGCAGGCGCGCGGCCCGATGGGATTGACGTTGCCGTTGTAATCCTCGGTCTGCGGGTGGATGGCGGGATCGCCATAGACCTCGCTGGTCGAGGCCTGAAAGATTTTGGCGTGGGTGCGCTTGGCGAGGCCCAGCATGTTGATGGCGCCGTGCACGCTGGTCTTGGTGGTCTGCACCGGATCGAACTGATAATGGATGGGCGACGCCGGACAGGCGAGGTTGTAGATCTCGTCCACCTCCACATAGAGGGGGAAGGTCACGTCGTGGCGCATGATCTCGAAATTGCTCATATCGAGCAGACCGGCAACGTTATCCTTGGTACCGGTGAAGAAATTGTCGACGCACAACACGTCGTCACCGGCCGCGACCAGCCTTTCGCACAGATGCGATCCGATAAACCCGGCGCCGCCGGTCACCAATACCCGTTTCCGTCCGCCCTTCACCGCCGCCTCGTCCTTTCGTAACCGCTAAAACGCGGCGGACACTACCACCCGGAAGCGGCGCTCACCAAGATGTTTGTCGCGGCACGGTATCGGGATCAGTCTTCCGCCTTCTCCAACTCGCGGCGGAACTGGCGTTGCGGCGCATGGCCGCCGTGATGATCGACATTCTCCGGCGCCTTGAACTTGAACCGGCGCACCGTATTGGGATCGGCGGCTTCGACACCGGTCGGCCGGTCGCCCGCTATGGTCACCCGTTCCATAATGCGGCGCTGCGGGTAGTAGTCGTGGATGGCGTAATGCTGCGTCGAACGGTTATCCCACATGGCGATGGTGTGGGGCTTCCAATGATGGCGGAACTGATACTCGGGGACCAGCGCCTGATAGAACAGCGTGTCCAACAATGACCGGCTCTCGCGCTCGTCCATGTCTTTGATGGCCATGGTGAACTGCGGGTTGACGAACAGCACCTTGCGGCCGGTCACCGGATGGACGCGCACCACCGGATGGATCGCCGGCGGGTAGAGCATCTCGAAATGTTGGAGGTTCTTCCGGTCCTCCGGCGTGTTGGCGAACAGTTTCTTGAACGGCTTGAAGTCGTGGACGGCTTCGAGCCCGGAAATGAACTGCTGCATGCGGTCGCTGAGCCCTTCGAAGGCCGCCGTCATGCTGGCATACATAGTATCGCCGCCAACCGCCGGCACCTCCTTGGCACACAACACTGTCGCCATGGGCGGGCTTTCGCGGAAGGTTTCGTCGGAATGCCACACGTCGGTCCCGAACGGCGCGTTGTTGGCATCGTTGGCGAACTTGATCAGTTCCGGCACATCCTTGTCGTTGGGCGAAAACGGATGGACTGACAAATTACCGAACCGGCGCCCGAAGGCCATGAGCTGCTCGGAGGTGATCTCCTGATCGTGGAAGATGATCAGCTCGTTCTCCACGAGCGCGTCCTGAATGGCGTCGAAAGTCGTGTCATCCAGGGGCTGGCGAAGATCGACCCCGCTAATCTCGGCGCCCAAGTTCGCGCCCACGCGGGTTACCGTAATGCCGCTCGCCTGCTGCGCGCTGACTTTCTGATCCATGATATTGCCTCCGGCCACTCGTCGTTATTCGTTAAGATTTTCCGGCCGTTAACCATTGCATGGGCGTTGTGGGACCGGCACCACTTTATCTGTTTTACATTTTATCATTGTGAATACCCCGGGGTAAAGCAAACCGCTGCTGCTTCCGAAGCCTGGAAACGCCCACAAAAACGGCTGATTCCGGCCCCCAAAGATTAACGGCTCGTTCTCCCCAACACCCCCGGAAAATGCGTGACCGGTGAGTGATCCAGATCACAGGCAAATGGGGAAAATCCGGGGTTTTATTGTTGCTTAAAGATTACCACCTACACATTTGATTGCCTCTATCGCGTATCCGATTTGGCGGGTATTTCGATGTGGGGCTGATGGCGCGTGAGAGGACGATGGCCGACGGCGCGGCACTTGCACCTTCGCTGAAGGGGGCCCAAACCCCCGAAAGCAAACTTCTCGACCATGTGGAGCGGGTTCAGAACACTCGAGCCGGCCGCATCGCCGTGTTCGTGCACCTATCCCGGTTGCAGCCGCACAATCAACAGCCTCACCACATCCGCATTGCCAGCCGGATTTTCGACTCGCTGCTTAACTCGGCGGACGTTCAGCTGTTCATCCTGTCGACCGGCGATCTGGTGTTGGTTGGCCGCGAAGTCAGCCCCGAGGAAATCGACGACGTCATCGACAAGGTCCGCAGCCTGTTCAAGTCCGATGCCGTTGCCGAATCGCGGGAACGCGGCCAAGGCCATTTCACCACCTGGTTCGACCTGGAATACGACTTCGACATGTTCATCGAGCTCATCCGCAAGCTGGCGGAGAAGGCCGAGAAGAACCTCGACGCGACGCGCGAAGATGCCTCCGCGGGCCGTGAACGCGGCGTCCATTTCTCCGGTCAGGCCCTGAGCCCGAACGGGCTCGCCCGGGTGCTCGAAACCATGGGGCGCGTGCGCTTCGCCGAGATCATCCGTTCTCAGCCGGCGGTCATCATCGGCGGCGACGGAACGGAAAACATCCTGTTCGAAGAGAACTACGTTTCCATCAGCGAACTGCAACAACGGATCGCGCCCGGCTTCAACCTGGTTTCGAATACCTGGCTGTTCCAGCACCTGACCGAAACCATCGATAAGCACATCCTGCACGTACTCGCCAAGAACGGTATCGGAGAACGCAAGTTCGCGACCAGCATCAATCTCAATATCGCGACCGTCCTCGGCCGCGGCTTCGAAGCCTTCGACCGCTTCGCCAGCCGGTCGTCGAACAACATCATTATCGAGATGCAGCAGATCGACGTATTCGCGAACATTCCGGCCTATCGCTACGCCCGCGATTGGCTGCGCGAGCGCGGATACCGGGTGTTGATCGACGGACTGAACCCTGTCTCTCTCCGCCTGTTCGATCCGGGCATGTTGGACCCCGATTTCGTCAAGGTCGCCTGGGGCACCGAATACAGCGGCCGCACGAGCGCCCAAGACCGGGCGCAGCTGAGCGAGATCATCGAGACGGTCGACCGCGAAAAGTTCATCCTCGCCCGCACCGATTCCGAGGCTGCCCTCGCCTGGGCGTTGCAGCTTGGCATCCGGCGTTTCCAGGGCTTCTTCATCGACAAACTCGTCGCCAAACAGATTTCCAAGGAAGGCAATCTCGTCAGCACCGGCAAACGGCGCTAAGCGAACCGGGAGTCGAACCGAGCACATGGCCACACCCGCACCCCGCAAACCGACCCAAAGCCAGGAAAATCTGCTGCTGGATTACGTCCATCGGCTGGACCGTCATCGCCGCGGGCGTACCGCCGTGCACATCCATCTTTCTCGGTTGAAGCCGCAAAACCGGCGCGAGAACCATGTCCAGATCGCGACCAACACTATCGAGCCCATGGTGCGCGCGCAAATGGGCCAGCTGTTCATCCTCAAGAACGCCGACTTCATTTTCATCTACAAGGACGAGATTTCCGACGAGGTTGAAACCGCTATCCTGAAGCTGCGCTATCTGTTTTCGGACGATCCGCTGCTCAATGGCGACATCGACGATAAGAGCGGAAAATTCTGCACCTACTACAGCGTCGAGAAGCAGTACGACACGATCCTCAAGATGGCACATGACATCGTCCACACCGCGACCGCCGAGGAGGAAGCACCGACCCACGAAGCGACGGCCAAGGAACTGCTGCCGGCCCGTCAGCCGGATCGCGGCGAACCGCTGACCCCACGCATGCTGGGCAGGGTCGAGAACACCCTGCAACGTGCCGATATCTCAAATCTCGTCCGGCGCCAATATGTGTGCGGCCTGGTCGGCGACGCGGCCCCGCAGCCCTTGTTCTCGGAGCTTTACATCTCCATCCGCGATCTGTGTGAAACCTTGATGCCGGGCATCAATATCGTCGCCAACCCGTGGCTGTTCCACCATCTGACGGAAACCCTGGACCGGCGGATGCTCGCCATGCTGAGCAAATCCAACGACAACTCCATCACGGGTGAAATCAGCATCAACCTGAACGTCTCGACGCTGCTGTCGCCGGAGTTCATGCAATTCGACGACAGCGTCATCGCCTCCATGCGCGGTTCCTTTGTCGTCGAGTTGCAGAAAGTCGACATCTTCTCCGATATCAATGCCTTCCTGTTTGCCCGCGCCTTCGCCAAGGAACGCGGCTACCGCATCTGCATCGACGGCCTTACCTACGAAACGCTGCCGTTCATCAACCGCGAACGTTTGGAAGCGGATATGATCAAAGTGATCTGGCAACCGGACGTGATCAAAGAAGCGGGTCCGCAGAAATTCGCCGAGCGCATCAAGGCAGCGGGCGGCTCCAAAACCATTCTTTGTCGGTGCACGGACAAAGCAGCTATTGAATTCGGGCACGCCACCGACGTAAAAATGTTCCAAGGGCGCTACATCGAGGATCTGATCGCCGACGATATCAGACGCCGCGATATGCAAGCAGCGCGCCGACGCCATAATTTCCAGGACGCATTTAATTAATGCGAGATTCCAACGACGCCCCGGACGCCGCCATCGACGTCCGGTCGCTTACCAAACGTTTCGACGATGTGGTGGCCGTGGATACCGTGTCTTTCTCCACCGCGAGAGGATCGGTAACGGGCCTGCTGGGCGGTAACGGCGCCGGCAAAACCACCACCATCTCCATGCTTCTGGGGTTGCTGATCCCGACCAGCGGCAGCATCACGGTCTTGGGCGTCGATATGCTCCGGCACCGCCACGACGCCTTGCCGGAGATGAATTTCTCATCGCCATACGTCGATATGCCGCACCGGCTGACCATCTACGAGAACCTCCTGGTTTACGCCAATCTCTACGGCGTGCGCCGACCGCGCGACCGTGTGCGCGCCTTGGCCGCCGATCTCGAGCTGGAGCCGTTGCTCGACCGGAATGTCGGCAATCTGTCGGCCGGACAGAAAACCCGCGCCGCGTTGGCCAAGGCGCTGATCAACGAGCCGACATTGCTGTTGCTCGACGAACCCACGGCGTCGCTCGATCCCGATACTGCCGATTGGATACGCAGCTATCTCGACGCGTATCGCAAGGAAAGCGGCGCGTCCATCCTGCTCGCTTCGCACAACATGTCCGAGGTGGAACGTCTGTGCGACAACGTGCTGGTCATGAAAAGCGGCAAGATCGCCGACGAAGGCACACCGGCGGCCCTCCTCGACCGCTATGGCCGCGAAACCCTGGAAGAGGTTTTCCTGGATATTGCACGCGACCGCCGCAACATCTCGGATGTGGAGGCGGCCGAATGACCGGCGACAATCGTCCCCGCCCCAGAACCCCCTTCTTCAGCGCCCAGCGCCTGTGGGCAATGATCCTGCGCCATTGGTTTCTGTTGCGCTCGTCCTGGCCGCGCATTCTCGAACTTTGCTACTGGCCGACGTTCCAGCTTCTCCTGTGGGGGTTTATCACCACGTTTTTCCTCTCCCATTCCTCTTGGGTGGCGCAGGCCGCGGGCGTGCTCATTAGCGCCGTCCTCCTGTGGGACGTGCTGTTCCGCTCCAACCTCGGGCTTTCGTTAATGTTCCTCGAGGAAATGTGGTCGCGCAATCTAGGGCAGTTATTCATCAGTCCCCTGAAACCGGTGGAAATGATCGGTGCCCTGATGGTCATGAGCTTTCTGCGCACCGTCATCAGCGTGACGCCGGCGGCGTTTCTCGCCCTCCCCTTCTTCGGTGTCTGGGTCTTCGATCTCGGGTTCGGGCTGGTCGCGTTCTTTTTCAATTTGATGGTCATGGGCTGGGCGGTCGGCATTCTGGTGTCCGGATTGGTCATGCGCCTGGGCCTCGGCGCCGAGAGCATCGCCTGGCTGGGCATTTTTCTCGTCGCCCCGATCTCCGGTATCTACTATCCCATCGAGGTTCTGCCCGACTGGCTGGAACCTCTCGCTTGGGCCCTGCCCGCGAGCTACGTCTTCGAAGGTATGCGCGCCGTCCTGTTCGACCAGACCTTCCGGTGGGACCTGTTGGCAGGCGCTATTTTGCTCAACATCGTCTATCTGGGGATCGGTATTGGAACGTTTCTTTATCTGTTCGGCGTTGCCCGGCGACGTGGATTGCTGCTACAGCAAGGGGAGTGATGAACAACCACGGACACGTCACACCATGACTTCCTTGTTCCGTTTCCCCGTCTTGGCTGCGTTGACCCTTTTGCTGACAGCGTGTGTTACCTCACCGATCGACAAAACGGCCCGGATCGTCAACAGCGCGCAGTCCGTCGTCGAGAAGATGAAACACAACAAGGAACTGCGGGGTTTCAACGATGCCCTGAAGAATGCCCAAGGTGTGGCGGTGTTCCCGACGGTCATCAAGGGCGGTTTTTTCGTCGGCGCCGAAGCCGGGGACGGCGTCCTCCTCGCCCGCGACGCGAGCGGCACCTGGGGCTACCCCGCATTTTATACGCTCGCTGCCGGCAGCTTCGGGTTCCAGTTCGGCGGCCAGGCGGCCGAGGTGGTGCTCATCATCCGCAACCGGAAGGCCGTCGAAGCCGTCATCAAGCATCAAGGCAAGCTCGGCGCCGACATCAGCGCGGCAGCCGGCACCAAGGGCGTCGGCTACGAGGGATCGGTCACCACCAATCTGGGGCTCGATGTGGTGGTATATTCGAGCAATGCCGGCCTCTTCGCCGGCACCTCTTTGGAAGGCACGGCATTCATCCGGCGCAACGACTTTAATCAGGCCTACTACGGGGCCGAAGCCGCCCCGCTGGACATCGTCCTCGGCAACCAACACCAGAACGCGGCCGCCGACGGGCTGCGGGCCGCCTTATCCGTCCCCTGAACGCTGCTAGGCTTGGCTTCACTGGCTTTTTTTGGCAAACAGGGCGCCCCACTGGCCCCTCAAGATCCTAGGCATGAACAAAAACACTGACGCCGACACCGCCGTGACAGCCGAGCCTTCGGCCACCGAAAGCCGCGACTTCATTCGCGAGCAGATCGCCGGCGACCTGGCGTCCGGCGTCCATGAAGGCGTCGTCACCCGCTTTCCGCCGGAACCCAACGGCTACCTCCATATCGGCCACGCCAAATCCATCTGCCTGAACTTCGGCGTCGCACAGGAGTTCGGCGGGCGGTGCCATCTCCGGTTCGACGACACCAACCCGGTCAAGGAAGAGCAGGAGTATATCGACTCCATCCAGGAGGACGTGCGCTGGCTGGGGTTCGATTGGGGCGACAACCTTTTCTACGCGTCCGACAATTTCGAAACGCTCTACACCTGGGCCGAGCATCTGATCGAAACCGGCAATGCCTATGTCGACGATCTGTCTGCGGACGAGATCCGCGCCTATCGCGGCACGCTCACCGAACCGGGCCGCAATAGTCCCTACCGCGACCGCACCCCGGATGAGAACATGGATTTGTTCCGGCGCATGCGGGCCGGTGAGTTCGACAACGGCGCAAAGGTCCTGCGCGCCAAAATCGATATGGCGTCGGGCAACATCAATCTGCGCGATCCGGTGATCTACCGCATCTTGCACGCCGCCCATCCGCGGACGGGCGAGACGTGGTGTATTTACCCGACCTACGATTTCGCCCATGGCCAGACCGACGCCATCGAGCACATCACCCATTCGCTGTGTACGCTCGAATTCGAGGATCACCGGCCGCTGTACGATTGGCTGATCGAGCATTTGCCGGTGCCGTCCCGTCCCCGCCAGTACGAATTCGCGCGCCTCAACCTCACCCATACGGTGCTGTCGAAGCGCCGCCTCATGCAACTGGTCTCCGAAAAGCGTGTGGCCGGTTGGGACGACCCCCGCATGCCGACCCTGTCAGGTTTGCGTCGGCGCGGCGTGCCACCAGGCGCGATCCGCGATTTCGTCGGCCGCCTCGGTATCGCCAAGACCAACTCAACCGTCGAGATGGCCTATCTCGAAAGCTGCATGCGCGAGCTTCTCAACAAAACGGCGGCACGGCGCATGGCAGTATTAAGGCCCTTGAAGGTGGTGATCGAAAACTACCCCGAGGGCGATGGTGAATTACTCGAGGCCGTCAACAACCCCGAAGACGAAAGCGCGGGGTCGCGGCAAATTCCTTTCTCGCGGGAAATCTACATCGAACAGGAAGACTTCATGGAAGACCCGCCGAAGAAGTTCTTCCGCCTGGCACCGGGCCGCGAAGTGCGGCTGCGCTACGCCTACTTCATTACCTGCACCGAGGTGATCAAGGACGAGGCCGGAAACGTCGTCGAGCTGCGCGCGACCTACGATGCCGAAACGCGCGGCGGCGACTCGCCGGACGGCCGCAAGGTGAAAGCGACATTGCATTGGGTGTCGGCGGCCCATGCCATTCCCGCCGAGGTTCGCCTCTACGAACATCTGTTCGACGCCCCCGATCCGGGCGCCGGCAAGGACGGCGATTTCCTCGCCGACATCAATCCCAATTCATTGGAAGTTCTAAACGACTGTTGGCTGGAACCGGCCCTTGGCGATACGTCCCTCGATGAGACGGTACAGTTCGAGCGCCTCGGCTATTTCTGCCCCGATCCCGACGGCAGCGCGGCAAAGCCCGTATTCAACCGCACCGTCGGACTGCGCGACAACTGGGCACGCCTTCAAGCAAAAGGCCAACAAAACGGCTGAGTCTCCGTTCAGCCGTCGCCTTTGGGCGCCTCGAAAATCTTGAAATCGTCGAAACGAATATTGAAAGCGACCGCGATCCGATCCTTTTCGCCGTGATAGGGCGTGACGCTGTGTCCAAGCCAGGCGGGGAACATATAGATGCGTCCGGCCTCGGGTTGGAACTTGATGCGTTGGCCGAATGGCTCGCCCGGGATGGGGATCATTTCGACCGCCGTGCGCGGATCGAGGAACTCGATTACGCCGTGCGCCATGCCGTCATCGCCTTCCATAGTCGAGCCGCCGGTATCGACATAATAGACGCCCGACCAAGCGCAGCCCGGATGGGTATGAACCGAATTGTAGGCGCCGTAGCGGAGGACGGTCGCCCACCCCAGGAAGGTCGCCTGCCCGCCGAACTGGCCTTCTTGCAGCCCCGTCGTCACCTTTGTCAGCTCAACCATGCCGGTACGCACGAAATCCCGGATTTGGCCCACTTCCGGAAACGGCCAATCGAAGAAATCCTCGGTGGAATGCCAGCCGTGCACGACGCTTTTGGCGACGCCTTTATCCTGCTGTTCACGCTCGAGGATGATCTCGCGCAAACGCGCGTTCACCGCCTCGGTATTGTCGAATTTTCGGCTGAAAACCGGTGTCGGCCACAGCAGCTTCACACCGTTTTCCAGATCCCTATTGAGTGACATCGATCCTCCCAATGGTGTCCCAACCCAATCCCACGATTAGGCATATAATGAGTGATCAGAGGAACAAGTCAAAACCCCAAAGTGGCGTGACGCGGCGAACATGAAACGCTAGAACCGTGGAACCAGGGAGGAAAAAATGGCCAAAAAAATCGAACACCTACATTGGCCGGACGCGCCCGACATGTGGATGCCCTATGCCCCGGCCATCAAAGTGACCGGCGGCACGACAATACATTGCGCAGGCGTTACCGCGGCCCCCGTCTACCATCACCATCCGCATCGGCCCGAGGAATTCGACAGCATGCCCGACGACATGGAGGGACAGGTCCGTGCGGCATTGGAGAATTTGAAGAAGGGCCTCGGCGCCGCAGGCGCCACCTTCGACGACGTTATTTCCTGTGAGCGTTTCCTCACCGACATCAACGAACAGGACGCGCTCAACAAAGTTTGGGCCGAATATTTCGGCGACGCCAAACCAGCAACGACGACAGTGCAGGTGGTCGCTCTGGCCACGGACCCGCGCTGCAAGATCGAGATCAATGCGATCGCCGTCGTTGACTGAGGACCCGCAACTCATGACCACTAACAACACACGCAAATAGGGGGGAGCCGAAATGGCCAAACCGAAGGTCCATATCTATATGCCGGTCGATGAAACCGGGAAATCCCACAAGCTGATGGAAGACGCCGGCGCCGATGTGATCGCGCCGGACGAAGGCTGGATGACCAAGGCCAACGCCTCCGAGAAGACCATCATCAAGCTCGAACCCGGCGCCGTCGCCGGCATGGGCGTCGCGGCGCTGAGCTTCCAGGTGACGCGTGAGACCATGGCCGCGTGCCCCGATCTGCGGATCATTTCCAAATACACGGTGGGCGTCGACAACGTCGATGTCGAGGCCGCTACCGAGATGGGCATCCTGGTGACCCATTGTCCGACCGAAGCCAATTTCGGTGCCGTCGCCGAAGGCACCATGGCCTTCATTCTTACGATGCTGAAGCGGGTGCGCGAGCGCGACCGCTACGTCAAGGAGGGAGGCTGGCGGAACCCGGAACTGATCGCCACCTATTTGGGCCGCCGCCAGCTGGACCCGTATGGCGGCATCACCATCGGCATCATCGGGCTGGGCCGTATCGGCAGCCGCTTGGCCGACTTGTTGGCGCCGTGGCGGGTTCGCCTCTTGGCTTACGATCCCTATATCGACGAATCCAAGTTCGTCCACCACGACGCCCGATCGGTAGACCTCGAAACCCTGCTTCGGGAATCGGATGTAGTCACGCTCCACACCAATCTCACCGAGGAGACTCGCAATATGATCAATGCCGAACGGCTCGCTTTGATGAAGCCGACGGCGATATTGGTGAACGCCGCACGCGGTCCCATTGTCGATATCGATGCGCTCTACGATGCGCTGGTCGGCGACAAACTTGCGGGCGCCTGCCTCGACGTGTTGCCGGAAGAACCGCCGGCGCCGCAATCGCCCATCCGGGGTCTCGGCGACAAGGTCATCCTGTCACCGCACCAGATCGCGCACACGCGCGGCGGCGGCCTGCAACCTGCCGTGCCCTGGGCAACAGATGCCGTGCTGTCAGCCTTGCGCGGCGAAGTGCCGCGTCACGTTTTCAACGAAGACGTCATTCCGCTGTGGAAGGAGCGGTTCAGCGGCAAGAATCTTCTCACCTAACTCATTGATTTTTATATCTATTCAGCGGCGAGTTGCTGAAAATGGGGCATCACTTCGTCAGTGAACAAGCCGAGGGAGCGCGTGGATTCCTCTAAGGTCAGATCGCCGAACGCGAACCGGGTCACGAAATAGTTGATCCCGGTCGCGGCGATCTGACGTTCGATCTCTTCACGTACCGTCGCGGGGGATCCGAAAATCAGTGTGCCCGCCCCGCGGCCGCCCGACAGCGCCAATTCGTCATCGGACGGGCGCGGATCGAACTTCTTCCACAAATAAGCATAACGGTCGTACCACATACGGAAACCGCGCGTGCCGATCTCTACCGCTTCCTCGTCCGTATCGGCAACGTAGATATGCCGGGTCACTGCCACCTTGGGCAACGGCTTGGCGCCGTGAAACTTGGCCCAGAAATCACCGAACTGATTGATCTGATCCTTGGCAACGTCGAGCGGTTTGTTGGAAACGATGTTCATGCCTTCGCGCGCGCACCACTCGACACTCGACGGGCTACCCGGGCCATACCATAACGGCGGATGCGGTTTCTGATAGGGGCGGAGTTCCATCGGGGTGCCGCGATAGGTGAAATATTCGCCTTTGAAATTGACACTCTCATTCTGCAGCGCCTGCATCATCACCTGATAGGCTTCACGGAAAATCTCCGGCGCCTCCAGATGGCTGATGTTGTAGTAGGCGAGTTCGTAGGGCGAGATGCCGCGCCCGACGCCAACCTCGATCCGCCCGCGGCTGATATGATCGAGCATACAGATCTCGCTTGCCAGACGTACGGGATCGTAAAGCGGCAGGATATAGATCAGGGACGCGAAGCGTAGCGTCTTCGCGCGCTGGGTCGCCGCCGCCAGGAAAACGTTCGGTGACGGCGCCAATCCCAGGGGCGTGGCATGATGCTCGGTCAAGTGAAAGGCGTAAAAACCGGCCTGATCGTAGAGCTCGATCAGCTTGAGCCGGTCCTCGAACATATCGGCGGTGGGCTGATCGTTCTTGTCGAGGTGATCGACGACCCCGAATGTCATCTCCATCGTAACAGCCCCGTGCCTAGACCGTTTGCTTCACGAACTCGACCATATCGGCGCTGACCGTTTGGTCCTCAGTGCCGAAACAGAAAATCTGCGAGACATGATTGTGCCCCCAGAGCTGCTTGAAATGCGGCGCATGGCCGTTGAGGTCAATCAGCTTGGCCGACAGTTGGAACGCTGAGCGCTCAAACGGCGTCGTCTCCAGTTCACCGACGGTGATCATCACCGGAAAATCCGAATAGGTGATGTTCGTCAGGATATCCTGCTCGTCGTATTTGGACGGATCGTCACCGTAATAGGCGATCCGGTTGGGTGCCAGGTTCTGCCGGTCGATGGTGTAGGTCCCCGACATGAGGATGGCGCCGGCGAAGCCGGGTCCGTCGGCCGGGTGGAACCGCGATTGGAAAGCATACGCCGCGACGTGGATGGCGCCCGCCGATTGGCCCATGATGAAAACCTTCTCGGGATCGCCGCCAAAAGACGCGATGTTCGCGCGTACCCAGGCCAACGCGCCGCCGACATCTTCGGCGCCCGCCGGCCATTGGCTTTCAGGGGCCAAGCGGTAGGTGGCATTGACGCCAATAATGCCGTTGGCGGCAAAAACGTTGGCCACGTTCCCATAGATCAGGTCGCCCACCTCATTTTTGTGACCCTGGATCATGCCACCACCATGGAAGAAAATAACCGTCGGTAGCCCACCGGTTCCCTTCTCCGCCGGTACATGGACGTCGAGGCGTTGGCGCTCATGGCTGCCGTAGGCCTTGTCCTTCTCGACCGTGATCCCCTCCCACCGGACATCCTTCAGGATCTCGGCATACATGGCCTTGGTGGTTTCGATGATTTCGGGGCTGAATTGCTTGCCGATGGCCTGGATTTTGGCCGCCATCTCCTCCGGCATCTGGAGCCGGAATCGAAGGGATTGGCTCATTTCGTTCATATCTGCCTCCCCATGGGCATTTCTTATGGCTCACTTCCCGGACTGCCCAAAATCCGCCACAAAACGGCCATCTGCCGGACATCCGGTCTGTATTTTCTTTAGCCTAGCAGACCTGCTGCCAATTAAGCACGCGATTTGGCACAGGACGGGCGGACATAGCCGAAAAGCTGAGGTAACATACGGACCAAAGGGATAAGAATTGATCATGGATAAGCAGTCACAGGTGCGGTCGTGCGATGTCCGGGCCGGAGGACCGATGGAGCAGGGTATGGATCACGTAACACAAAAATCCGAACCGACGTCCCTGGAGGAAGCCATGGAGGCCCTCCGCAAAATCGAGGCGCGACTCGAGACAGCGTTGGCCGAACGCGCTTCCATGCAGGACGAATTCCATGAGCGCGTCCGCGATTTCGCCCATGATATTAAAAGCGCCCTGGGAGGCGTTGTCGGGTACAGCCAGTTGCTGAAGAACGATTCGTTGGACACAGAAAAATCGCTTAAATATGCAGATGCGATCCATCGCTCCGCCCTCAGGGTCGTCGACATATGCGACGCCATGGTCGAACGCGAAATGGATATGGCCGACGCGGACCAGCCCGCCGCCAGCAATTACTAAGCCAGTTTATATTCAAGGGATATGACGGCCCTGGCAGAACAGGGCCACCGCAAACAACCCGGCGTTAGACGATCTTCGCCACTTCCTGCGAGAAGGTTTGCATCTCCTCACTCAGCTGCGCGGCATTGTTTCGCAGTATCTCGGCCGCTTTGCTCACATTTTCCGCCGATACGCGGCTTTGATCCGCGACCTTGCTGACCTCCGTGATGTTCACAGTCACCTCGCGGGTGCCTTCCGAAGCTTGCTCGACATTGCGCGCAATCTCATTGGTGGCCGCACCTTGTTCCTCGATCGCCGCCGCGATCGCTGTTCCGATCTCATCGATTTCGCCGATCCGCTCACCGATCTTAGAGATCGCATCGACCGAACTGCCGGTTGCCGATTGGATCGAGGCGACCTGGGTGCTGATTTCGTCCGTCGCCTTGGACGTCTGGTTGGCCAAGTTCTTGACCTCGGACGCCACCACCGCGAACCCCTTGCCCGCATCGCCTGCACGCGCGGCCTCGATGGTCGCGTTGAGCGCGAGGAGATTGGTCTGGTTGGCAATTTCGTTGATCAGGTTGACCACCTCGCCGATGCTCTGCGCGGCGCTGGTGAGACCCCTCACCTGTTCATTGGTTGCCTGCGCCTCGGCGACCGCATTAGCTGTCACCTCGGACGATTGCGACACCTGGCGTGAAATCTCGGAAATGGAACTCGACAATTCGGCCGCCGCGCTGGCGACGGTTTGAACATTGGTCGAGGCCTCTTCCGCCGCCGCGGCCACCGAACTGGAGCGCTCGTTGGTTTGGTGGGCGTTATCGTCGACGCTTTTCGCCGATTCGGTCAGCTCACCAACCGACTGCTGCACCGAACCGACCACCGAATTCATGCTTTCCTCGAAGGCCTCGACCACCGAGGCGAAGTTCTTCATCTTCGCGTCGATGGTTTCGGTCGCCGTATTGATGGTTTGGCTGGCGAGCTTATAGCTGCCGAGCATGCCTTTTTCGGCGATGTGGCGGAAAAACTTGTTTTCGGACACATACTTCAAACACGTCTGGGATTCCCGCACATAGGCTTCCATCCGATCGATCATATCGTTAATGGCGTGATACAGCGGTGCGAACTGATCGTCGTTATCGATGCCGATCACGCGCTGTTCCAAATCGCCGCGCACGGCGCTTTCACAGACGCTGACGGCGCGCTGGATGGACGTGGAGAGATCAGGCGCCGGTTGAGGCGCAGCATCGGGCTCGACACCCGCATCGTTGGCCGGCGCGACGTCCTGATTGGCAGGCGTCTCGGCGTCGGCCTCGGGCTCTTTATCAGATAAGACTCGCAATAAATTCTTCATAGGATTTTCCTGCGGCAGTCAATTGATCGACGACCATTTGGAAGGAGGCTTCCATGCCTTCCTTGCGGTTGGAAAAAGATTGCTCTTTTTTCAACAAGGCGTCGTACAACGGAATGATGGTCTTTTCGACAACCTCGCGGTTGGGCACCCGCCGGTTGGAGTGATAGCCGATGATATTTTTGTTGGCGTCATAGGACGGCGTCACGTGCGCCAATACCCAATAGTGATCACCATTGATCGAGCGGTTGATCACATAGGCGAAAATTTCTCCACCCTGCCCAATCGTGTCCCAAAGCAACTTGAACACGCAGCGCGGCATATGAGGATGGCGGATAATACTGTGGGGGGCGCCAATCGCTTCCTCCTCGGTCATCCCGGCGACACGGAGAAAGACGCTGTTGGCGTAGGTGATATGTCCCTTGAGGTCTGTCTTACTAACGATGAGCTCATCATCGTCGAAGAACCGTTCAACGCCGGTCAGAGATACGTCTTTAGACATGGCAAGTTCCCATTATTCGGCTGGCGGCGGATTTCCGAAGGAATGCCGGACGCAGCAGATAGGCCTTTCCTATCCCCACGTGTTAACCACAGGGTCTATGTGGGAACTGAGCCGGCCCGTGACAATCCCGGCCGCACTTCGTTAACGGCAGAAATGTCCCGTTTTTGATATTGAGAATGGCTCTCAGAGCCTAGCTTGCACTGGCCTTCGGCCGGTAATTCGCAAGCACCACGGCAATTACGATCAAAATGAACCCGCCGACGACGTTAAGACTTATGGGTTCCGACAGCAGCCAGGCGGCAATAAGGACCGCCGTAACCGGGTTCATGCCGACCGTGACGGCCGCCTGGGTGGGGGTAATGAGTTGGAGGGCCTTGCCCCACGACGCCATCATCATGGAGGCACCGGGGATTGCCAGCATCAGGACTATGAACCAGCCCGTCAGGCCGAAATCCAAGGACCCCGTGAGCGGCTCGGCAAAAAACAGCGCCACAACGAAAAGCAGGCTCGAGCCCATCAGCATGGCATAGACGTTAACCGGCATGGTCCCATAGCGGATCAGGTATTTGCGCGAGAAAACGTTGAAGGTACTGGCCGACATCATGCCCAGGAACATGAAGAAGTCGCCCCGCAAGGCGTTGGGCGCGACAACTTCTACCCGTTCGCCGAGGACCACCACGGCACCGGCAATGGCAACCAGAACGCCTAACGCCTTAAGCCAGGTGAGTTTCTCCACCCGGAACAAGGTCGCGAGAACGACCGTGCCGATGGGGATGGAACCGAAAATAATGGCGCCGCGGGCCGACGTCGTATCCTCTAGGGCGCGGGCAAAAAAGAAAGGAAAGCAGGCGAACATGATAACGCCGAGCCCAAGGATCGGCAGCCAGTCAGCACGCGCGATCTTGGGCAGACCAATGCGCGCCATCATGAACAGCAACAAAACCGCGCCGCCGATGAAATAGCGGACGCTGGCAAGCGACATGGGATCGGTTTCGTTGATAATAAGCCGGGTCAGCGCCACCGTCATGCCGCCGAGACTGGACGCGGTACACCCGAACAGAATACCGAGGAGCGTTGTTTTCAGCGCCGAAGGCTCGGAGGAGTCACCCACGCCAGTTCAGCCGCCCGCTGACTTTGGGGCAAATTCAGGATAGAGGCCGGCCAGTCCCTGTTCCGAAGCTGCGCAAACGCCGCGTTCCGTCACCAGGCCGCTCACCAGCCGGGCCGGTGTCACGTCGAATGCATAATTGGCAGCAGGGCTGCCGTCCGGCGTGATGGTGATATCGGCGATGTCCCCCGACGCCGTGCGCCCGGTAAGCACCGTAACCTCGGCCGCGTCGCGCTCCTCGATGGGAATTTCGGCCACACCGTCCCGCACCGTCCAATCGATGGTCGGGCCCGGCAGCGCGACATAGAACGGTACGCCGTTGTCATGGGCTGCCAGCGCTTTCAGATAGGTGCCGATCTTGTTGGCGACATCCCCGGTCCGCGTCGTCCGATCGGTCCCCGTGATGCACAGATCGACCATGCCGTGCTGCATCAGATGACCGCCGACGTTATCAACGATGACCGTGTGCGGCACCCCATGCTGATTCAATTCCCAGGCTGTCAAGCTGGCCCCTTGATTGCGCGGCCGGGTTTCATCCACCCAAACATGGACCGGAATCCCGGCATCATGGGCCTTATAGATGGGCGCCAGCGCGGTACCCCAATCGACCGTCGCCAACCAGCCCGCGTTGCAATGGGTCAGAACGTTGACACGCTCGGGCTTGCCCCTTTTTTCCCAGGCGCCGCGGATCAGCGGCAGGCCATGATCGCCAATGGACGAGCAAATCTCCACGTCGTCGTCGCAGATTTCCGCGGCGCGCCGGTAGGCCGCCTCAACACGCCGTTCCGCCGGGAGATTGGTCAAGACGGCGAGCACGTCATCGAGCGCCCAGCGTAAATTGACCGCCGTCGGCCGTGTTGCCATCAACGTATTGTAGGCTGCTGTGAGATTGCCGTCGGACGGATCGGCGCGCATGGCCAGCGCCATCCCGTAGGCCGCCGTCGCCCCAATCAGCGGCGCGCCTCGCACCCACATGTCGCGGATCGCCGTTGCAGCGTCCGCCATCGTCTCCAGCCGGACAGTGAGAAAAGCGTGCGGCAGTTTGGTTTGATCGATGATCTCTACTGCACCAATGCCGCCATCAGCGTCGTCCGCCAGCCAGATGGTGCGATAGGGGGTTCCGGAAATTTTCATGGAACGCGCTTATAGCGCAACAAACCGGTCCACACCATCATGGATGTCGCGTCCGCTTATCTCAATTGATCCCATAAAAAGCGGGCCATTTCGCGCCGGTAAATATCGCTATGGGACCCGCCTCCGGTAAAGGCCGACCGGCAATTGACCATCTCACTGACGTCGAAGACGTGAACAGGGGCTCCATTCAGGCGTTCATGAGGTGTCCGGTCTGCAAACGCCGTATTGCACGAGGCAAATCCATAATTCAGGGAGCTACCCCGTGAACGGGCTCGGCTACAATCAACGAAGTTGCCATACGTGCCAGTCGATCCCGGAGCACAAACCTTGTCATATCCTTTCGCGCTGCCGGCGTAAGTGCCCCAAAATGCCGTATCAACGGCCTCGTCAAATTCGGACGACGTAACCGTGACACGTAGATTCCTGTTAGCAATGCTCGGATGCAATTTGTCGAGCTCCTTTTCGTCGACAAAAAGCTCTTCAATCTTAAACGCACCCTGAAGCGCTACGAACTGATCTCCCTTCCGGAAATTCAGCATCTGCGGCACCGCCCGTGCCGCTTCGCGTCGGGTGTTTAGAACCCGATTTTCCGTGACCGATGCCATAAGAGCACGAGCACCGAAACTATGGCCTACCAGAACGATCTTCGGCCCCCCATTGTTGGAGGTACCATTGCGAACGGGCAGCACGACATGTTCGATAAGCGCGCGCAACCACGTTATCCCGACTTCCTTGGCATCATTGGCTTTGTTCGGAAAACTGATTGCCCGAACCAACGCTGGCGGCAACGGCAACAAGGGGCTCAACTCCCAATCCGATGCCCAGGTCACGCCGATCAATAAGGGTCGGAAGCGGCACTCCGGGACTTCTTTATTCTTTTCCCCACAGCCACCGTGTACTGCTTTACGTTTCTCATCAACTTCATCGAGCATATGTCCGATGATGCTGTTGAAGTTCTGGACAGCCTCACCTTGAGGCGTATTCCATCCCATGACGATCACGAAGATATGGGAGATTGGCGGAACTTTGCTTTTCTCGTCCGTTCTCAAATCCGCCTCGAGCGACTTCTTCAAATCGGCGAGTGCGATCCAGCTTTGTTCAAAGGCGCCGGAAACGCTGAATTTTTCACCTGCCGACGCATCATCCCCACTAATTTCACAGCGGCTAAACATTCCCTGTGCGGCATCATGTGTGTCGCCCTTGTCACTCGGCGGCAGCAGCGAATAGACGGCACAGGATTTGATACGGTGAGGGAAAACGGCGTTCGCGTCGTTTACATCCGAGTATCGCATTACATGGGTAATCAAATGCGATTTGGGATTTGTCATCAACGCCCTTTGAATCTTGGTGGACGGTCTCCCCTCTGGAAGCGTCAACAATTCGGGTTCGACGCGTGGCCCGTTAACTTTCTGTTGGCGGCTTTTTTCAATGCCAACGATGTATCCCGGGAACCGGAAGCCGACACCGTTGGGATAAAGAACGGCGCGGTGAAACTCACGATGATCCGCGCCCCAGAAATTATTCTTTATCCCGAATTTTTCTTCTGACTTGTCGAGCATGGTAGGTAATTCGCCGCAAGCCGTCAGTACAACAGATAGTAGCGCCAGCATCGAGACGATTCTTCCGTGCCGCGCCAAAGACGTTCCCAAAAATGCCGATGACATACACCCCTCCCACACCTCGCGTTTGCCGCGAATGAATTGATACTTTTTATAGTATTTAGATGCCGTATTACTGGCAACTATTATGCGTCTCAACGGAAAAATTCGAAAAGGGAAGCGACCGCGCCTTCCGTAGCGTGGACATTTTCACGCTATCGGTTGAGCACCCGACCGGCCACGGCTTCGAGCTTTTTCATCATGGCGGGATCGCGCGCATCGGGCGCGGTAATCAGCGCCGTTTCCAAGGCCCGGTGGCAACCGTGATCGCAGATCTCCGCGCGGCCCGCGAGACGCGGCGCCACGTCCTTGACCAACGCGCGGCCTTTGTCGGCATTGTCGAGCAGCACCTTGATGATCGCCTCGACGGTGACATGGTCATGATCCGGATGCCAACAGTCGTAATCGGTGACCATGGCGACGGTCGCGTAACACATCTCCGCTTCGCGGGCGAGTTTGGCTTCGGGCATGTTGGTCATGCCGATGACGTCACAGCCCCAACTCCGATACATCTCCGATTCCGCGAGCGTAGAAAATTGCGGGCCTTCCATGGTGAGATAGGTGCCGCCCCGCTGGATGTTGATCCCCAGCGCCTTGCAACTTTCCTCAAGCGCGTCACCGAGACGGCCGCACACCGGATGGCCGAACCCGATATGCGCCACCAAACCCGTGCCGAAAAAGGACTTCACCCTGGCAAACGTCCGGTCGATGAACTGGTCGACGATAACGAACGTTCCCGGCGCCAAGTCCTCACGAAACGAACCGCATGCCGACAAGGAAATGATCTCGGTAGCCCCCGCGCGTTTGAGGGCATCGATGTTGGCGCGGAAATTCAACTCCGACGGCGGGATGCGGTGGCCGCGCCCATGACGCGGCAGGAACACCAACTGCAACCCCTCCAACTCGCCAAACAGCAGTTCGTCCGAGGGATCACCGAAGGGGCTATCGATCTTTTGCCAGCGTGTGTTGGTCAGTCCATCGATCTCGTAGAGACCGCTGCCGCCAATAACCCCGATAACCGGACGTGTTCCGGACTCCGCCATGCGTCTTCTCCCGCCTTACATTTTCAGAATTATCACCGGACGCGTCGAAACGGGCCGACACGCATGCAGGCAGACTATTTTAGGATTTCCGCTTTCTCAACCACAACCGGCTCCTGCGGCACGTCTTGTGGAAACGGCCCGCCGGGTCCCGTCGGCGCGCGGCTGATCCGGCCGACGATATTCATCCCATCGATGACCCGGCCAAACGCGGTGTAGCCCCAACCCGCCCCGGATTTCGACACATGATCGAGAGCGCCGTTGAATCGCATATTGATATAGAACTGCGCGGTTGCCGAATGCGGATCCGAGGTGCGTGCCATGGCAACGGTACCACGCTCGTTGGACAAGGCCGTGTCGGCCTCGTTGCGGATCGGCGCCCGGGTCGGCTTCTGCTGGAATTGCGGCGTAAATCCACCGCCCTGAACCACGAAACCGGGAATAACACGGTGAAAGATCGTGCCGTCGTAAAACCCGTCCCGTACATACTGTAGGAAATTATCCACGGTTTGCGGTGCCAGGTCCGGTTCCAGTTCCAGAGTGAATTCACCGGCATTTGTGATGAAGCGAACCTTGGGTTTACCGGCCGCGATTGCGTCAGACGACATCACCGTCACCACGAAAAGAGCCGCAATTAAACAAACAAACCGCCCGCAGAAGCGATCGAGATAGGCCATGAGCTTCCTCCCAAAATGGCTGTGGGCGGCAATCGCCGCCCACATTTTTCATTCGGCCCTCACTGCTAAACTCAATGCAGATCCGACCAAATCTTTCGTTTGAGCGCATACGTCATCGCCGTCAGAACCAAGAGGAACAACAACACCTTAATGCCGAGACGCTTACGCTCTTCCAGTTCCGGTTCCGCGGTCCAGGCCAGGAACGTAGTCACGTCCTTAGCCATTTGCTCGACCGAGGCCGATGTGCCGTCCTCATACTCGACGGCGTCTTCGGACAGAGGCGCGGGCATGGCAATCTGATGGCCCGGGAAATACTCGTTGAAGCTCATTCCCTCGTTCATTTGCATGCCTTGCGGTGCATCGCCATAGCCCGTGAGCAGCGCGTAAAGGTAGTCCGCTCCGCCGAGCCGGGCCTTGACCATAAGGGACAGATCGGGCGGATAGGCTCCGCCGTTGGCCGCCCGGGCCGCTTGCTCGTTGGGATACGGGCCGGGAATCCGATCAAACGGTTTCCCTTGACGCGTCGTGGACTCACCGTCGGAATCGGGCTCACCGGCGACCTCGACCTCGGCGGCTATCGCCTTGACTCGATTTTCGGAGAACCCGATCGCTTCGAGATTACGGAAATAGATCTGCCGCAACGAATGACAGGCCGCACACACTTCGGAGTAGACCTGATAGCCGCGTTGCAGCTGATCCCGGTCGAAGGTCCCGAAGATGCCCGCATGCTGCCAGTCCTGAGCCGGCGGCGAAATCTTTTCGGCGGCGGTTACCGTACCGGCAACCCCCAAGGTGACGAAGACGGCCGCGGTTGCGGCGATTTTCGAGATAGATCGCAACATCACGAGGCCTCCTTACGCTTTGGCGCCGGCGGACGTCACCGCCGCGCTGATGCTTTCGGGCAACGGCGCCGCTTTCTCGAACTTCCCGAGCAACGGCATGAACACCAGCAGATGAACGAAATAATATAGGGTTGCCAATCGCCCAATGAGCAGCATGAGCCCCTCCGCCGGCTGCCCACCGACATACCCCAACAGGATGCAGTCGGCGAAGAACAGCCAGAACAGATATTTATAGACCGGCCGGAACTTGGCGCTCCGCACCCGCGAGCGGTCGAGCCAGGGCAGGAAGGCCAACAGGACAATCGAACCAAACATCAGGATCACCCCTGCCGTCTTGGCGCTGACGATGACCGGCAGGATGCCCCAAACGTCGATGAAGTTGTCCGGCACGGCCCGGAGTATGGCGTAGAACGGCAGGAAGTACCATTCCGGCACGATATGGGCCGGGGTTACCAGCGCGTTCGCCTCGATATAGTTGTCCGGCTCGCCGAAGAAGTTCGGTGCGAAGAAGGTGAAGCCCAGATAGATGATCAGGAACACGCCGAGACCGAAGAAATCCTTCACCGTGTAATAGGGATGGAAGGGGATGGTGTCCTGCGGCCCCTTGATGTCGATGCCCAAGGGGTTGTTGGACTTGTGCTCGTGCAGCGCCCACAGATGCAGGAAGACGAGACCGAAAATAATGAACGGCAACAGATAGTGCAGCGAGAAGAAGCGGTTGAGGGTGGGGTTATCCACCGCAAAGCCGCCCCACAGCCATTCCACGATCGCATCGCCGAAGAACGGGATCACCGAGAACAGATTGGTGATGACGGTGGCGCCCCAGAAGCTCATCTGGCCCCAGGGCAGCGTGTAACCGACGAAGGCGGTCGCCATCATGGCGAGGAAGATCAACAGGCCGATAATCCACAGAAGTTCGCGGGGGGCCTTGTAAGACCCATAATAGAGACCACGGAAGATGTGGATATAGACCACCAGGAAGAACATGGAGGCCCCGTTCATATGCAGATAGCGGAGCAGCCAGCCGAAATTCACGTCACGCATGATGCGTTCGACCGAATCGAAGGCCAAATCCACGTGCGGCGTGTAGTGCATGGCGAGGAAGACACCGGTGGCGATCATGATCACCAGGATGACGCCGGCAAGCGAGCCGAAGCTCCACCAGTAGCTCAGATTACGTGGCGTCGGATAGTCGACCAGGCTGTGATGCGTCATCGTAAAGATGGGCAGCCGGTGGTCGATCCATTTAACGACAGGATTTTTCCATTGAGGTGCGCTCATGATCAGCCCCCTACCCGATCAGGATGGTGGTGTCGCCGGTAAACTCGTACGGCGGCACTTCTAGGTTGCGCGGCGCCGGGCCCTTGCGGATGCGGCCCGAGGTATCGTAGTGGGATCCATGGCAGGGGCAGAACCAGCCACCATACTCACCCTTGGGATCGCCAGGCGCCTGTCCTTTGGGGATACAGCCGAGATGCGTACAAATACCGACCATTACCAGCCACTCGGGTTTCTCAACACGCTCCGAATCGGGCTGCGGGTCCTTAAGTTGAGACAACGGCACCTCTTCGGCTTCCTTGATCTCGGTCGAGGTGCGGCGGCGGATAAACACCGGCTTCTTGCGCCACATCACCGTGATCGACTGACCTTCCTCGACCCCGGAAAGATCGAATTCCAGGCTGGCCAGCGCCAACACGTCGGCAGATGGGTTCATATAGTCAATGAACGGCAGGGCAGCGGCAATTACACCGGCGCCACCGACAACGACGGTCGACGTGAGGAGAAAGTCGCGACGCGAGCTGTCCTCATCGTGACCATGACCCGTGGGTACAGTCGTATCAGCCATGGTTAGGTCCTTTTACGGGAATAAGCATGAGATATTTTCGCTCCTAACGGCGAGCCTTAATATTCAATCCTAATTAGTTAGATGGCATTTCGGCCCGCAAATTCCACATAGAACTTTCCCGGCAGCGATTCCGTACGGACCCATTGCGGGTCTCGGTTGGACATCATCTGTCTGCCGATCAAAGAGTTCGAGGTCATGGAATTTTAGGCCGGAAACATGCTAGGAATTGCGCCATGGTATAATCCAGATTCTCCGCTGTGCAAAGGATAAATCCCCCTGAAATATACGGTTTTTATCCGGGAAACTTTCCGTGCGACTTGCGCTCTTCGAACCTGACATCCCCCAGAACACCGGCACCATATTGCGCTTGGCCGCCTGTTTCCGCGTCGCCGTCGATTTGATCGAACCAGCGGGTTTCGTCATCGGCGACAAACGCATGCGCCGCGCCGGTATGGATTACCTCGACCACGTGGAATTCGTGCGTCACACATCGTGGAAGGTGTTCCATCAATGGGTCGCGGACCAGGGATATCGCTTGGTTTTGCTGACCACCCGGGGTGCGACGCCCCACGCGGATTTCGAATTCACCGACAAGGATATTCTTTTGCTCGGCCGGGAAAGTGCCGGCGTCCCCGACGAGGTTCACGCCGCAGCCGATGCGCGTATCCGCATTCCTATTGCGGCGAACCTACGCTCGCTCAATATCGCCGCCGCCGCCGCTATCGCCCTGGGCGAAGCCTTGCGCCAAGTGAATGGATTTCCCGCGGACAGTGGTTGACGGACGTCAACGTTGCGGCGAGGTTCCCATGTTAGAGAGGGACGACCAACATAACGAAGGAAAATCCCATGACGATGGACGACCAAAAGAACCGCGCCTCGGCGTGGTTTCGGGACCTGCGCGATCAGATCTGCGCCTCTTATGAACAGTTGGAGGATACGGTCGACGGGCCGAACGGCAGCGACACGCTGCCGCCCGGCCGGTTCGAACGCACCCCTTGGGACCGCCCTGAAGGCGGCGGCGGCGAGATGTCGGTCATGCGCGGGGGGCGGGTGTTCGAGAAGGTCGGCGTCAACATCTCCACCGTGTTCGGCGAGTTTTCCGAGGAATTCCGCAAGCAGATCCCGGGCGCCGACGAGGACCCGCGATTTTGGGCGTCGGGCGTTTCCCTCGTCTCGCATCCGCGCAATCCCCATGTCCCCATCGCGCATATGAACACGCGGATGATCGTCACCACCAAACATTGGTTCGGCGGCGGCGGCGACCTCACCCCCATCTTTCCCATCGCCCAGGATACCGAGGACTTCCACGCCGCCTTCAAGGCGACCTGCGACAAGCACGATCCCGCCTACTACAAGAAATACAAGGAATGGTGCGACGAGTACTTCTTCATCACGCATCGGGGTGAAATGCGCGGTGTCGGTGGCATCTTCTACGATTATCTCGACAGCGGCGATTGGGAGGCCGACTTCGCCTTCACCCAAGATGTCGGCAAGTGTTTCCGCGATATCTACCCGGAGATCATCGGCCGCCACATGAACACACCATGGAGCGACGCCGACAAACAGGCGCAACTGGTGAAACGCGGCCGCTACGCCGAGTTCAATCTGGTGATCGACCGGGGCACCAAGTTCGGTCTGATGACCGGCGGCAATGTCGAGGCCATCCTCATGTCGCTGCCGCCGGAAGCGGCGTGGCCATGAGAACCAGATTACTCGTCGCGCTAGCCGTGTTCTTGGCTCTCGGGGCCTGTACAGCGCGATGGTCAACCATCAAAGCAGATGAGAATGGCATTTCCTGGGATGTCACGGTCAGGACAGAGTATCAAGGAAAGATGCTCGAGGACGCGGAAAAGCGGGCGGCATCTCATTGCAAAGCGTACGGCAAGGAAGCGGCGCCTGTGAGATTCAATGTACGAGGACGTTGGGTCATGAGTTTCCCTTTCGCCCCCAGGCCTCAGCCCGGAATTCCGGTTGAAATAGTAGGAACTGTTTCGGCGGCTTGTCAGGAAAAAGCAGACGCAACTGCTAGCTCCTAGACAGAAGGCATTAAGCCGGCTTAAGGCTCATACGCGAGGTTCGGGGCCAGCCAGCGTTCGGCCTCTTCGACACTGATCCCCTTGCGCCGGGCATAATCCTCCACCTGGTCGCGCTGAATGCGGCCGACCCCAAAATATTGCGCTTCCGGGCGCCAGAAATAAAAGCCGCTGACGGACGCCGCCGGCCACATGGCGTAATTTTCGGTGAGCGTGATGCCCGTTGCGTCAGTCGCGTCCAAGAGATCGAACAAGGTTTCCTTTTCGGTGTGATCGGGACAGGCCGGATAACCGGGCGCCGGGCGGATGCCTTGATAAGCTTCCTTGATGATTTCCTCGTTGCCGAGTTTTTCGTCGGGCACATAGCCCCACAACTCCGTTCGGACACGTTCGTGCATGTGTTCGGCAAATGCTTCGGCCAATCGGTCGGCAAGCGCCTTGACCATGATCGCCCGGTAATCGTCGTGTCTGTCTTCGAACCGGCGCACGATATCTTCAGTGCCGATCCCTGCCGTCACCGCGAACCCGCCGATATAATCGGCAATGGCACTTTCCTTGGGCGCGACGAAATCGGCGAGCGCGAGATTGGGCCGGGTGCCCGCGCGTTTGCGCTGCTGACGCAAGGTATGGATGACGGCCTGCACGCTTCGGCGGTCCTCATCGTCATAGATTTCTATGTCGTCCCCCACGGCATTGGCAGGGAAAAACCCGACAACAGCGGCGGCCTCGAGCCGGCCTTCGGCGACGATGTCTTGCAGCATGGCTTGGCCGTCGGCGAGCAAATTGCGGGCGGTGGACCCGACAATGGGATCGTCGAGGATTCTGGGAAAGGTTCCGGCCAAATCCCAAGTACGGAAAAACGGCGTCCAATCGATGCGGTCAACCAAGCGGGACAGCGGATAGTCGGTGAAAACGCGTGGGCCGAGAAAGGATGGCACGGGCACTTTCAGCTCCAAATCGGGCAATAGCCGGTTCGCCCGCGCCGCGGCGATCTTCAACCCGTCGGCTTTCTTACTGCGCGCCTGATGCTGTTCGCGGATCGCGGCATAATCTTCTTTGACGTCGCGAACGAAAGCATCGCAGTGCGTCTTGCTGCCGAGGCGCGTAGCGACGCCGACCCCGCGCGAAGCATCCAGCACATGCACCGTCGTCCCCGAATAGGCGGGTGCGATCTTCACCGCTGTATGAACCCGCGAGGTGGTTGCCCCACCGATCAGCAGCGGCAGATCGAGCCCCTGGCGCTCCATTTCGGCGGCAACATGGGTCATCTCGTCGAGGGACGGCGTGATCAACCCGGACAACCCGATCATGTCGGCCCCCTCGGCCAGCGCCGTTTCGATGATCTTCTGTGCAGGCACCATCACGCCGAGGTCGATCACCTCGTAATTGTTACAACGAAGCACGACGCCGACGATGTTCTTGCCGATGTCATGCACGTCCCCTTTGACCGTCGCCATGACGATCTTGCCTTTCGTCCGGCGGTCGCCCGCCTGTTTCTCCGCTTCGATAAAGGGAATGAGATGCGCCACCGCCTGTTTCATCACACGGGCGCTTTTCACCACCTGCGGCAGGAACATTTTTCCCTCGCCGAACAGATCGCCGACAATGTTCATGCCGTCCATCAACGGCCCTTCGATCACCTCGATGGGTTTATCGGCGGCAAGCCGCGCCTCTTCGGTATCGGCATCGATGTAATCGGTAATGCCATGGACGAGCGCATAGGCCAGCCGTTCATCCACGTTGCCGGTGCGCCAGCTTAGATCCTCGCCGCTCGACAACCCCCGGCCCTCGAAGGCGTCGACAACGGCAAGCAGACGTTCGGTGGCGTCGGCGCGGCGGTTGAGGATGACGTCCTCCACCCGCGTGCGCAGATCGGGCGCGATATCTTCATAGACGGCAAGCTGGCCCGCATTGACGATGCCCATATCCATGCCGGCGCGAATGGCATGATAGAGGAACACGGAATGCAGGGCTTCGCGGACGCCGTTGTTCCCCCGAAAGGCGAAGGACACGTTGCTGACCCCGCCGCTAACCAACGCATGCGGTAGTTCTTTCTTGAGACGCCGCGTCGCGTCGATGAAATCCAAACCGTAGTTGGCGTGTTCGTCGATCCCGGTGGCGACAGCAAAGATATTGGGGTCGAAAATGATGTCTTCGGGCGGAAACCCAAGACGATTAACAAGGATGTCATAGGACCGAACGCAAATCTCGACCTTGCGGTCCGCCGTGTCCGCTTGCCCCGTTTCATCAAAGGCCATGACGATCACGGCGGCGCCATAGCGGCGCACCAGCTTGGCCTGGGCAATGAAGCTTTCCTCGCCTTCCTTGAGACTGATGGAATTCACAACCGGCTTACCCTGTATGCATTTTAGCCCGGTCTCGATGACGGACCATTTGGAGGAATCGATCATCACCGGCACGCGGCTTATTTCAGGCTCGGCGGCAACGAGGTTGAGGAACCGCTCCATCGCGGCTTCCGAATCGAGCAGACCTTCATCCATATTGACGTCGATGATCTGCGCGCCGTTGCGCACCTGTTGGCGCGCCACATCCAAGGCCGTATCGAAGTCCCCGTCGCGGATCAGCTTGGCGAACCTGGCCGAGCCGGTCACGTTGGTGCGTTCGCCCACATTGACGAACAGACTCTCGGGGCCGATTTCCAGGGGCTCCAGGCCACTGAGACGGCAATGGCGCGGCACATCGGGAATGGGGCGCGGCGCGACGCCCGCGACCGCCTCGGCAAGCGCGGTTATATGATCGGGTCCCGTCCCGCAGCATCCCCCAACCAAGTTGACCAACCCCCGGCCGATGAAATCATCCATGACGGCGCACATTTCATGCGGCGTTTGATCGTATTCGCCGAATGCGTTGGGGAGGCCCGCGTTGGGATGGCACCCGACAAAGGTATCGGCGATCCGAGCCAACTCCTCGATATGCGGCGCCAGTTCCTTGGCTCCGAAAGCACAATTGAGTCCGATGACCAGCGGTTCGGCATGGCGCACCGAATTCCAAAACGCCTCCAGCGATTGCCCCGTCAATGTCCGGCCGCTGGGATCGGTGATCGTCCCCGAAATCATAAGGGGAAGGCGCAGGTCCGCAGTTTCAAAATAGCGGTCGATGGCGAATAGAGCCGCCTTGCAATTCAAGGTATCGAAGACGGTTTCAACGAGTAGGAAGTCGGCACCGCCCTCGACCAATCCATGGATTGCGGTGGCATAGGTTTCTACCAATGCATCGAAGGTGACATTGCGCGCGCCCGGATTACCGACGTCCGGCGAGATCGATGCCGTCCGGTTGGTCGGCCCGAGAACGCCGGCAACGAATCGGGGGCGCTCCGGCGTCAACCTGGTCATCGCCTCGGCGGCATCGCGGGCCAACCGCGCGCCGGCGAAATTGAGGTCGTAAACCACGTCCTGCATGCCGTAGTCGGCCTGCGCGATCGCCGTCGAATTGAAGGTATTGGTTTCGAGAATATCGGCACCGGCCTTCAGATAAGCCGTATGGATATCGCGAACGATATCCGGCTGGGTCAACGACAGCAGATCGTTGTTGCCCTGCTGCAGCTTGTCGACATGGGCGAACCGGTTCCCGCGAAAGTCGGCTTCGTCGAGTTCGTACCCCTGGATCATTGTCCCCATGGCGCCGTCGAGCACCAGAATGCGCTGCCTCAACGCACCCGCGACGTCGCCACGCGCGACCGCCTTCACCCGACGCGACGTGTTCGTTTCCCTCACGCTGTTCTGGGGTTTCGTGAGACTCTCAACCACGGATCCCCCTATCCGGCCGCTGCGATCACGGGCTCTTCGCGGCGCGGGCGAAGGCCGAGCATGTGGCAGATGGCATAAGTGAGATCGGCACGATTGAGCGTATAGAAATGGAACTCGGTGACGCCGTTGGCCTGCAGCAGACGGCATTGTTCCGCGGCGACCGTGGCGGCGATCAGTTTCCGCGTCTCCGGGTCATCGTCGAGTCCCTCGAACAGATCGGCCATCCACGTCGGAACCGAGGACCCGCACCGCCGGCTGAACCGCGCCACCTGAGCGAAGTTGGTCACCGGCAGGATGCCGGGCACGATCGGCACTTCGATACCCGCCGCTGAAACCCGGTCGACGAACCGCAGATAGTCGTCGCCATTGAAGAAATACTGCGTGATGGCGCGTGTCGCCCCGGCGTCGAGCTTGCGTTTCAGATTATCCAAATCGGCGCGCGGGCTTACCGCTTCCGGATGGGTCTCCGGATAGGCGGCGACGCTGATTTCGAAATCGGCAATCCGTTTCAGCCCGGTGACGAGGTCGGCGGCGTACCGGTATCCATCCGGATGCGGCACGTAGTCTCCATCTCCGTCCGGCGGATCGCCGCGCAGTGCCACGATGTGACGAATACCGGCGTCCCAATAGCGGCGCGCCACATCGTCGACCTCGGCACGCGAGGCGCCGACGCAGGTTAAGTGAGCGGCGGGGATCAATGATGTGTCGCTGAGAATGCGCTGGACGGTGGCGTGGGTTCGATCACGGGTGGAGCCACCGGCCCCGTAGGTCACGGAGACGAAACGCGGCCCCAGGGGCTCGAGCCGTTTGATGGCCGCCCACAATCCCCGCTCCATTTTCTCCGTGCTGGGCGGAAAGAACTCGAAAGAAACAGCCAATTCCCGCGCGTGCCCCGGCGGATATGGCAGAACGATTGGGAGTTTCTTCCCCAAGGCAATTGGAGACGTCATGTCCAAGCTTCCTTGTAACTTTGCCGGGGCACGATCCGAACAAGCCGCCTGCCCACTCAAAATTCACGCGTGTTGAACGGGTTGTACAACAGGTGGCTAACACATGCGACTCAAATAGTGGGATTTCGATTAAATATCGGCGATACTCTCTATTATATTATTGTTTTTCAACGAGAAAATTTCGGCCGATCCTCCCCATGCATCGCCCTAAGTGAAAGTGGGAAAAGGCAATTTTAGCCCTAATCCCACTGCGGTTTTTCCGCCTGAATATAGGATTTTTCCCATACCTCACGCAACCAACCCCATTACGCCAATACACAATTGGCGCGGATTGTCTTGGCGGCCTACAGTTGCGCCTTTCCGGTTTCAACCCTGCCACCCCACACGGTGAACCATGGACTTCGACCAGATTCTTTTGGAGATCTCTCGGTACGTTCAACCCCTGTTCGGCAAAGGGAAGGTAGCCGACTACATTCCCGCCCTTTCCGCCGTCCCGGGGACTAAATTCGGCATGGCGCTGCACACCGTCGGCGGTGAAACTTTTCAGATCGGTGATGCGGAGGAACGGTTCTCGATCCAAAGCATCTCGAAGTTATTTACGCTTAGCTTAGCCATGGGCTTCGTTGGCGAAGAGCTGTGGCGCCGGGTTGGGCGGGAACCGTCGGGCAATCCGTTCAATTCACTCGTACAGCTTGAATACGAACACGGCATTCCTAGGAATCCGATGATTAACGCCGGCGCCTTGGTTATCTGCGACGTTTTGCTGAGCCATACCAAGGACGCGAGGCAGGCAGTGCTCGATTATATGCGCGTTCTGTCGGGGGCACACGATATCGTCTTCGACGCCGCCATCGCCCGTTCCGAAGCGGACACCGGTTATATCAATCTGGCGCTCGCGAACTTCCTGAAGGGTAACGGCAATTTGGAAAACGACGTCGAGGCGGTGCTCGACCTCTATTTCCACCAATGCTCTCTTGTCATGAGTTGCAGCGAACTGTCGCGCGCGGTTCTTCATCTCGCCAACGGCGGCGTATCCTGGCACCTCAGCGAAACCATTCTGACCCCCGGACAGGTCAAGCGGCTCAATGCCGTCATGCTGACATGCGGGCTTTACGATGCCGTCGGCGAGTTTGCCTACCGGGTCGGCCTCCCGGGGAAAAGCGGGGTCGGCGGCGGCATTGTCGCCGTTATGCCGCGGGAATATTCGGTGGCTGTCTGGTCACCCGAACTGGATGCGTTCGGCAATTCCATGGTCGGCGGCGCGGCCCTGGAATACCTGACGACCCTCACCGGCCGCTCTGTTTTTTGAAACGTCATCCCCAACCGGGGAGTCATCTATTTCTTACGGAAATGCAGGATGCCCCAAGTCAGGTAACCGCTGTCGGCAGCCGCTACCCAATTGCCGAGACCGACGATCATTCGGTCCAGATAGGTTTTGTTGGTCGTCGCCGCCAAGCGATCGTAATTGGCCTCCAACTCCTCGCGAACCCGATTGTAGTGATTGCGGAGATTGTAGGTCAGATCCTCGATCTCGACGGTTTCGAAGCCGAGCCGCTCGGCGCATTCCTTATAGAAGCCGAAAGAACCGAGGCTCTGCAGATGGATACGATCGTAGACCGGCTGCAACACGCCCTCAGGACAATCATCGGCCTGCATGGGGTCCGTGAAGATCAGATGCCCGCCGGGCTTCAACACACGGTAGGCTTCGCGGATCGGTAGCTCGCGGTTGCCCGAATGGAGAAACGCATCCTGCGACCAGGCGACGTCAAAGCTTTCGTCGTCTTCCGGAACTTCCTCGAAGCTTCCATGCACAAACCTGACCTTGTCGGCCAGCCCTTGTTCTGCATTCAGCCTTTCACCGTATGCATTCTGAACGCTGCTAAGGTTGAGGCAGACGACCGATGCGCCGTAGGTCTTGGCGAGATACCTGGCGCCGCCGCCGTATCCGGCACCGAGATCGATGACATTCCCATCAAGCGGCTGTCCTTGGCCCTGAATCTTGCCGGCCATGCGCTCGACGGTCCGGCGGCTGGCTTCCTTGATGTCGTCCGTTTCATCATAGAGGCCGATGTGGATGTCCTCGCCACCCCAGATGTCCATATAAAACTGATCGGCGTCGCTGCTGTCGTAATATTCCTCGGAAATGGCAACGACGTCTTTTTCATCGCTCTCCTGTGCACTGTCGCTGGAGACGGTCTGTGTCTGGTCCATGTTTCCCTCCTCTCGTTTCGGCCGACTAACCCTAGCTCTCTTCAGGGTGCAGCTTCTCCGCCACGTGGACAAAAAAGTCCGGCTGGTTTTCCTGATAAGTTTCCTGGAAGTCACCGTAAGTATGGATGTGCTGAAAACCGGCCTCGGTCATGAGGCGGCGTACATAGTTTTTGCGCAACGGGAACATGTTCAGTTTGAATTCGGAATTGTCCGGGAAGTGATAGCGGAAGCGCGCGAGGCCATCGTCCACATATTCCGGCTCGGCCGTCACCTTGTCGCCGCAGTAATAGTATTTGTGCTTGGATGAAAAGCCGTTGTCGAGAATTCCGTCGTAGTTGCGCTGGTCGATGATCAAAATGCCGTCATGTTTCAACGCGGCATAAAACTCGGCCAAGGACCGGCGACGGTCGCCTTCGTCGAACAGGTGGGTAAAGGAGTTTCCGAGGCAGATGATGGCGTCGAATTTGCCGTGAACATCACGGTTCAGCCACCGCCAGTCCGCTTGCGTCGTTTTGAGGATCAAGTGGCGGTCTTTTGCATTGTCGAAAGCCTTGGCAAGCATCGCCGCCGAACCGTCGGCCGACGTAACATCGAAACCGGCTTGCAAAAGTTGAACGGAATGGAAACCCGTGCCGGTGGCAACGTCGAGCACCTTTTCCTTGCCGCGGGAACGTAGAATATCGATGAAGAACTGCCCCTCGCTCTTGGCACGCGCGTCCCAGTCGATGAGCTCATCCCATTTCTCGACGAAGCTCATGACATATTCGGCCCGGTAGGTATCCGTTTCGCGTACGGCCAACGGATCTTCGCCGTAGTCCTGCTCTGTCATCGCGAGTTCGGGATTAGTCTCCTTCACAATATCGTCCATGGTTATTCCTCTTTTTTGGTCCCGTATTGCCGCCGGCCGCATGGCCATTGCCGGCAATTATGAAATGCACCCCATCCCTTAAGGAGCGGGCACGAAAAACCGTTGATGCAGAAAAACAAAGATGCCCGCCGGTGGCGTTATCGATTAGCTGGCGGGAAAACAATCGGACGAAAGCCGAACTGCGCCTCACTTGGAGGCGGATCATGCCGGGATGCGATCTCCAGGACATGATTTCAAGACGACGCCGGATCTAAGCGGGTATTGAGGCTATTCGGGCCGGAATTCATATCCGGCGAAACAAGGCCTCCATATCCCCATAGTTCCGGTTTTTTTCTTCGACGGCCCCTTTATCCGCGAAATATCCATGAAATATGTTCTGAATATTCATTTGATAAATGGACCCTTCGAATAAACAGCCGGATTTTACACTGAAGTAATACTTCATATTCCGGCCATTCTAGGCCAATCATTGGCGTCAAACGCCACCATGCAATGCTTTCTTTCTCTGCGCACCTCCTCGTATGTTCAACTTTTGGCGCACCATATACAAAGGGGTCCGTGGATGTAACCCTTCGGCCGTGAATTTATTTTGAAATTTTTCTATCCCACTAGAATGTTTGACTTTAGTGGGCAGAATCCAACTCTTGTCGCAATTTCTCTAGACACGCTGCACGATCGGCGGAGAACTGCCCTTCCAGCCACCAGGCCTCGACGGCATCGAGAAGCCGTGACACCTCCGGGCCGGGGGGCACGCCCAGGTCCAACACATCGCGGCCACGCAAGGGGAAAACCTTCTCCTGCCAAGCCTCGGAACGCTCGATCAGGCGCTGCCATGCTTCGGTTTCCTCGCGCGCAAGTCTGGAATCCGTCACCAATCGCCGCGCCCATTCCATGAGCATCAAATCGACGGCCCGTTCCCGTCCGAGCCGGTGCAAGACTTGGTCGAATTCGACATCGCCGACAAACGGCTCCGCTGTCCACCGAGGCGCAACGAGGTCAACCAGTTTGTCGCGTTGCGCGTTCGACAGGCGCAGACGGTCGGCAACCGCCGTGGCGCCGGCCATGTCGGTGTCCAACAAGATGGCTAGGCGCCGGATGGCATCGGGTGCGACGGAAGCAAACTTGATTGCGGCGGTCTCCAACCATTTGAGCCGCATGAGCGCGTCGGGCGGCCCCGCTTCCGGCAGGATATGGGCCAGGATGCCGTGATCCTGCATCATGCGGACGACATCGAATTTCATGTCGGAGGCAAGTATCTTCAGAAGCTCGTCGCGGATACGTTCGCCGGAAAGCTGATCGAGATAGGGCGCCGCCTGTGCACAGGCTTCCAGTTCACGCCGGTCTTCGGCATGCATGCCAAGCGCCCCGATAAACCGGAAATACCGTAACACGCGCAACCGGTCTTCGGCGATCCGGTCGCGGGCGACCCCGACGAAACGGATCACCCGGTTGCTGAGGTCGTGGATGCCGTTGAAATAGTCATGGATATGTCCGTCCGGCGTGGCACTCAACGTGTTGAAGGTAAAGTCGCGCCGCTCCGCGTCGGCCCGCCAATCGTCGGTGAATTCGACCACCGCCCGCCGGCCGTCGGTGGAAACATCGCGCCGCAAGGTCGTAATTTCGTAGGAGTGATGGTTTACCACCGCCGTGATCGTACCGTGCTCGATCCCCGTAGGGACGGCTTTGATCCCCGCCTCGGCGAGCAATTCTATGACGCGTTCGGGCGGCTCCGGCGTGGCAATATCGACGTCGGTCACGGGCGCATGCAACAGTGCATCACGGACGCACCCACCGACGAAACGCGCCTCGCGGCCATCCGCCGTGATCGCGGCCAACACGGCCTTAACCTCCGACGTCTCCATCCAAGGCTGAACCGCAATCTGTCCGCTGGCACCGTGAAGGTTGTCTTCGAGTTTAATCACGACATTCTCGAACTCGGGCGCCGCTTGTTTGGCGCGCGTATCGCGCACGGTACGCTGGCGCCGTGTCAATAGAAACGTCAGGATCACGATGGCAACAAGGCCGATCAGCCACCGCCCCGTGGGACCGGAAAGACCGAGCGTGTCGAAAATAGAACTCATCGTATGTTCGGTGCCGTCCTAAACAAAACGGCCGGGAACTATGGAGCTGCTCTGCGCAGGGGGAACCGGGATATCGCGCTGACCGCCCGTCGTCGTCCAAAACAGGTAGCCGAACCCGGCCACGGCGAGAACGAAGCCGACAATGATCGCCCAGAACCAACTGCCCTCTTCCCAACTGGGCAATCCTTGATCCTTCCGTTTGGCGTTGAAATAGGCCCACAGACCGTAGAGCACGACGGGCAGGAGCAAGGGGATCAGTATATGGATCAAAAATCGGCTCATCTTTCCGCCACATCGTCCTTCAAATTGCCGATCAGACCATCCGTCAGCCGCCCGGCCAAGTCGCGCAGCATTCCGGCGGTCGCGCCCCAGATATAATAGTCGAGATAAGTGATTGCGTAAAAATGTCGGATACGCCCTTCGAATTCCCGATGGTGCCGCGCGACGTTTGCCGGATCTATCAGAAAATCGAGCGGCACCTCGAACACTTCAGCGACCTCGTGATCATGAGGCGCGACCTCAACCGGCGGCTCGATGAAACCGACGACGGGACTTACCAAAAAGCCGGAGCCGACGATGTACTGATCGAGATGGCCCACCACTTCGATACGATGCGGCGCGATGCCGATCTCTTCCTCGGTTTCGCGGAGCGCCGTATGAACCGGCCCATCGTCGTCGTCGTCCATACGCCCGCCGGGAAAACTGATTTGGCCCGCATGGGTCGACAAATGATCCGTGCGCCGGGTCAACACCACAGTCAGACCGTCTCCATGATTGACCAGCGGCACGAGAACCGCCGCCGGACGCAAAGGTACATCCTCCGGATGCCATGGGTTTATTTCCGGGGGGGGCGTCCCCGGGGCGGCAGGACCTTCTCGGACGATGCCGGCATTTGAGCGCCGGCGCCCCTCTTGCGACGCGGCATTCAACCTTTCAATAACGAGATGCTTGGTGAGCACGCATTTGTTCCTGGTTATTTTCTCGTCTAGTCGTTCGTCGGCCTATTCGCCCGAAGGATCGTCCAAACTGCCGATGACGAAGAATTCGCCACCGCTCCACACACCATATCGGAGCTTGCCGTCCACGTCCTCCTCCACGCCCAAGTCGACAAGTTGATAATAGACGGACCGGGTGAGACGCGCCTCCAATCCGTCGCGCACATGGACATAGGGCGACGGCTCTTGCGTCACCAAATCGACGTCGACGCGAATCGGATTCTCTTTTCCGGCAATCACAATTTCGTCAACGTTGGTGCGAAAGCGGATGGTTTGTGCTTTTCCGTCCCCCTCGGCCTCCATCTCCACGGCGGCAAAGGGCACGTCATCCACCAGAATTCTGCCCTTTTCTGCGGGAGTGACCAGCCAGTAGGTGCCATCGTCATCGCGCTGTAACACGGATGCGAAAAGCTTCACGAGTTCTTTGCGGCCAATAGGGGTACCGTGATAAAACCAATGAGCGTCGCGATCGATACGGATATCGAGGTCACCACAGATGGTGGGGCCAGATGTCGCGTCGACGGAATTGCCCGAAACTCCAGCATCTGGCTCAGGCGTTTTCCCCGCGATGAGGGACGTTAGGCTGTTCAGTTTCTGTTTAGACATTCTGTTTAGTCATTGTTAACGACCCCCGGTATTGGCCGAGTTCCTTCAATAAGGAGATATTGCCGTGACCGAACCCGCCAAATCAATTGAAACACCAGAAATGATCGACGAGCTCGAACGCGTGAGCCATAAATTCGTCGACGCCAAAAATGGGGTGGGGCGCGTAATCTTTGGCCAACAGAAGGTGGTCGAGGAAACCTTGATCACCTTGCTTGCCGGCGGCCACGTGCTGCTGATCGGGGTTCCCGGCCTCGGTAAAACGCGGCTTGTCGAAACCTTGGGCACGGTGCTCGGGCTCGACGACCGGCGTGTCCAGTTCACGCCGGACCTGATGCCTGCCGACATTCTCGGCACCGAGGTGCTCGAGGAATCCGAAAGCGGCCGCCGTTCCTTCCGCTTCATCGAGGGTCCCGTGTTCTGCCAGCTACTTATGGCGGACGAAATCAACCGGGCCAGCCCGCGGACCCAGTCGGCCCTGTTGCAGGCGATGCAGGAACGCCGGGTATCGGTGGCGGGCCATTATCATTCCCTGCCCTCACCGTTCCATGTGCTTGCGACGCAGAACCCGTTGGAGCAGGAAGGTACTTATCCTTTGCCGGAAGCGCAGCTCGACCGCTTCCTCATGCAGATCGACATCGATTATCCCCACCTGGCGGCAGAACGGGAAATCTTGATGGCAACCACCGGCGCCCATGAGGAGCAGGCCGCAAAAGTCATCGACGCCGCTGACCTTCTGTCTGCTCAGCGCTTGGTTCGCCATGTGCCGGTCGGCGAGAGCGTCGTCAATGCCATCCTCGATCTCGTGCGCTCGGGACGGCCCGACTCGTCGGACATCCCCATGGTGATGGAACATGTAGCCTGGGGTCCCGGCCCGCGTGCCAGTCAGGCACTGATGCTTGCAGTGCGTGCCAGGGCCGTCATCGAAGGACGCCTGGCGCCATCCGTCGACGACGTCATCGCCCTCGCGCAGCCCGTCCTTCGGCACCGCATGGCGCTGAACTTCGCCGCCCGTGCCGAAGGGATCACCATGGCCCAGGTCATCGACGAGCTGTGTCAACGCATCGGTTGAGGGCGACGTAAGCCGGATGAGCATCGACGTCGCGACTCTTCATCACCGCGCGGAACTTCTTGCGGCCAATCTGCCGCCACTTATGGCGGCGGCAGACCGCGTGGCCGCGACCGTGTCACAGGGGGTGCACGGACGGCGCCGAATCGGACAAGGCGAAACCTTTTGGCAGTACCGGCGCTACGAAATGGGCGATCCGATCCAAAAGATCGATTGGCGGCGGTCAGCCAAGTCCGACCCCGTCTACATTCGCGAGAATGAATGGGAAGCGGCGCAAAGCCTCTGGCTGTGGAGCGACGGGTCGCCGTCCATGCACTACAAGTCGAAGAAGAACCTGCCGGAGAAGGCCGAGCACGGCGATATTCTGATGCTCGCCCTCGCGTCTTTGCTTGTCCGGGGCGGCGAACAAATCGCGCCGCTCGGGCGCGGGGCGCGGCCAACCGCCGGACGCACTGCCTTGTTGCTGCTTGCTCAATCCATCGAGGAACGGCTTCTGTCCGCCAACGACAATCAGCCCGTCGGCAGCCTGCCGCCGTTCGAGCCATTGCCGCGTCACAGCAATGTGGTTTTGTTCGGCGACTTCCTGGAGCCCTTGGAAGACATCAACCGCGCGATCGGTGCCTACGCCGACCGTGGCGTCCGAGGGCATATGGTGCAAATTCTCGATCCAGCCGAACGCGCCCTTCCCTTTGGCGGGCGCACGCGGTTCGAAGGAATGGAGAACGAAGGCACGGCGCTGATCGGACGCGTCGAAGGTATCCGTGAGCAATATGCCGACCGTTTCGACGCGCATCGCGGCGGATTGAAAGCGATCACGCGCTCGGCAGGCTGGAGTTTTGTGACGCATTATACCGACCAACCCCTGGAATCCGTGCTGTTGGGGCTCTACATGACTGTTGCGGGACCAAGGAGCCTGTAAGTCATGATGACAATCGGCGCACTCTCCTTCATTGCCCCATGGGCCTTGCTTGGATTGCTCGCGCTGCCCGCACTCTGGTGGTTGCTCCGCATTATCCCGCCGGCACCACGGCGCATTCGCTTCCCCGCTATCCGGCTGATTATGCGGCTGGTCAATCCCGAAGAGAGTTCGGCCAAAACACCCTTGTGGTTGGTGATCCTTCGGTTTGCCTTGGTAGCCGCCGTGATCGTCACCGCCGCGCATCCTGTTCTCAACGCCACCAATCAAGTGGACGGACGCGGGCCATTAGTGCTGGTCGTTGACGACGGCTGGGCCGCGGCACAGAATTGGGATGCACGGCGAACCACCCTCGGCAATCTCATCGATCAGGCAGAGCGCGATAGCCGCGCCGTCGCGTTGGTCACCACCGCGCCGTCGGCAAGCGCCGGACGTCTTGCCGTCTCGTTCATGTCGGCGGGCGAAGCGCGCGAACGCGCCCAGGCGCTGCAACCCAAACCTTGGCCCGTCGACCGAGGGGCGACCGAGATATTACTCGCGGATATCGACGCCCGGGGAAGCGCGCAGGTTGTCTGGTTGAGCAACGGTATGGAGATGGGCTCCGCCGACGACTTTGCGGCAGCGCTTCGCCGAATTGGGACGCTGACCGTCTTTGCCGATCTGCCCGGCGCCCTGCCGACCGTTCTCTTGCCGCCGAATGCCGATCGCGAAGGCCTTGCGGTGACGGCGATGCGCGCCAGCAACGGTGAGCGGAAGAGCTATACCATCCGGGCACGCGATGAAGACGGCGCCGTTTTGACACGGCGTGAACTGACCATCGAGTCGGACGAACGCGAAGGCACCCTGCGCCTCGATCTCCCCGTTGAAATCCGCAACCGTCTCGATCAATTGGAGATCGAGGGACAGAACACGGCAGCCGCGGTCGTCCTGGTCGACGAACGGTGGCGCCGACGGCCTGTCGGTCTCATCTCGGATTTGAGGCGTGGTGCCGATCAACCGCTTCTCGACGAGCTATTTTATCTCGGCAGAGCTCTGGACCCCTTTACCGAAGTTCGCACCGGTCCCATCGAAGACCTGTTGAAGCGCGAACTATCGCTGATGGTCCTGGCCGATCCAGGCCGTTTGACCGGCACGGATCGCACGGCACTAACGCAATGGATCGAAACGGGTGGGGTCGCCGTCAGGTTTGCCGGGCCGCGCTTGGCGGGCGATACCGATCCCTTGCTACCGGTTAAATTACGGGACGGCGACCGGGAGTTGGGCGGCGCGCTGTCCTGGACCAAACCCGCTACCATGGCCACTTTCGACGAGACCAGCCCATTCGCCGGCTTGACCATCCCCAAAGACATTCGTATCCGCCGTCAGGTACTTGCGCAGCCTTCGGTCGACCTTGCCGACAAGACCTGGGCACGTCTGGCCGACGGGACGCCCCTGGTGACCGCAGAGAAAATGGGTGACGGTTGGCTTGTGTTCGTTCACGTCACGGCCAACCCGCAATGGTCCAATCTGCCGTTGTCGGGCCTGTTTGTCGAAATGTTGCAACAACTCGTGCAGTTGGGCCGCGGTGTTGCCGCCGAAGGCGAGAACCGGGTGCTCGCGCCTCTGCGTTCCGTCAACGGGTTCGGCCACCTGACCTCTCCCCTGCCCGGCGCCCAAGCCATCGCCGCCAAGGACCTGCCCTCCGCCGAACCCGGGCCGACGACGCCCCCCGGTTTTTATGGTGACGAGACGGCCCGGCGTGCCTTCAATTTGTCGACGTCTTTGGGCGCGCTGACACCGATCGCAAGCCTCGGTCCGGGCGTGTCCGTCCAGGCCTATGAAGGTTCGCGCGAAACCGACATGCGGCCGTGGGTATTGACCCTTGCGCTGCTTATCGCCATCGCCGACGTTGTCGCCTCTTTGGCACTACGCGGCCTGTTTGTTTTCAATCGCGCGGCGGCAGCGGCCGGCCTCGTTCTGCTTGCGGTAACGCCCGCGCTTGCGCAGTCTGGGCCAGCGGCGACGCCCAGCCTCGGCAACGCCGATGCCGCGCTCAACGTCCGCTTGGCCTATATAGAGACGGGCGATCCCGAGATCGATGAGGCGACGCACGCAGGTCTGCGCGGTCTCAGCTTCATCGCCAACAGCCGCACAGCCGCCGAACTCGCAGAGCCAATGGCCGTCGACCCATCCACGGACGAGCTTGCCTTCTTCCCCCTGATTTACTGGCCGGTGACAGCCAACGCGCCCGTCATTCCGCCGACAGCGGCAGCCCGCGTCAACACGTACTTGAAACGCGGCGGAACGATCCTGTTCGACACCCGGGACGAAGGCGGCGGCAATTATGTCGGCAACAGGCTGCAGATCATGGCCCGGCATCTGGATATCCCGGCCTTGGTGCAGGTTCCCTCGGATCACGTCCTGACCAAAGCCTACTACTTGCTGCGCGAGTTCCCCGGCCGATGGACAGGCGGGCTTGTCTGGATCGAGCGCGAAGGGCTGCGGGTCAATGACGGCGTTTCCTCGGTGATCGTGGGATCGCACGATTGGGCCGGTGCCTGGGCGATCGATCAAGGCAACAAACCTCTCTATCCAGTTGTTCCCGGCGGCGAACGTCAGCGGGAACTGGCCTACCGTTTCGGTATCAATCTCGTCATGTATGCCTTGACCGGCAACTATAAAGCCGACCAGGTACATTTGCCCGCCATCCTCGAAAGGCTCGGTCAGTGACAAGAGGCGCCGCCATATGACGACAGGCTTCACCGGCATCGGGTTCGCGCCGCTTATTCCCTGGCAGGCCATCGCCGGACTGGGTGGCATTCTCGCGCTCCTGATCTTGTTCGGTCTTATTCGCGGCGCCCGCGGTTCGTTCCTGCGGATGTTCGCAGGCGCCATCCTGGTGCTCGCCCTGTTCAACCCACGCCTCGAAAGCGAAACCCGGCAGCCGCAATCCGATGTCGCCGTTGTCGTCGTCGATGAATCGTCGAGCCAGAATGCCGGCGACCGGCGCAATCAACTCAAAACGGCTATCGAGGATACGCTGGCAAAGCTCGGGCAGATGGACGATCTCGACGTGCGGGTGGTGCGCGGCACGGAAACGGATGACGGTACGCAGTTATTCGGTGAATTGAAGCGCGCGCTTGCCGATGTCCCCGCAAACCGGTTTGCGGGCGCGGTAATGATCACCGACGGGCAGGTCCACGATGCGCCCGTCCTTACTGAAAACGATGGACCAGAGGCTAAAAGCCGGACGGAGATCGTTTCCGAGATGGTTGGTCCCCTCCATCTGCTGATGACAGGTTCCCCCGACGAGCGCGACCGCCAATTGGAGGTCGTTCAGGCACCGGCCTTCGGGATTGTCGGCAAGACGGTCGAACTGTCGCTGCGCGTCGAAGACCGGCCGGGGAGCGGGGGCGGAACGGCACTGGTCATCATCCGCGAAGGCGACGAGGTCACCATGGCGCGCCGGATGCCCGTCGGCATCGAAACCACGCTGCAGATTCCCATCGAACATGGCGGCCAAACCATCCTCGAAATCGAGGCGGAGGCGATGGCCAACGAGATGTCGCTGATCAACAACCGCGCGGTTGTTGCCATCAATGGTGTACGCGACCGGTTGCGGGTGCTTCTGGTTTCCGGCCAGCCCCATGCCGGGGAGCGGACGTGGCGCAATCTATTGAAATCGGATCCGTCGGTGGACCTGGTTCACTTCACGATTTTGCGGCCACCGGAGAAAAACGATTTCACGCCCCTCAACGAGCTGGCGCTGATCTCCTTTCCCATCCGCGAGTTGTTCGAGGTCAAACTGCACGAGTTCGATCTCATCGTGTTCGACCGGTACGTGATCCGCTTCGTTCTGCCGCCGGCCTATTTCCAAAATATCGAGACCTATGTGCGCGATGGCGGCGCCGTGCTTGCCGCAGTCGGTCCCGACTTCGCCGGTGTCCGCAGCCTCTATCACACGCCGCTGGGCGCGGTGTTCCCCGGCATCCCGTCAGGAAATATCGTCGAAGAACCTTTCCGCGCCGAATTGACAGATCTCGGACGGCGCCACCCGGTCACCGCCGGTTTGCCGGGGGCGGCCACGCCGGGCGCCACCAGCGCGTGGGGCCATTGGTTCCGTCAGATCGATGTTTCAGCCCAGTCCGGCGTCGCGCTCCTCAAAGGCGTCGACGAAAAGCCGCTCTTGCTCCTCAACCGGATCGGCAAGGGCCGCGTCGCCCAGTTCATGAGCGATCATATCTGGCTCTGGGCGCGGGGATATGACGGTGGCGGCCCCCATGCCGAATTGCTGCGGCGCTTGTCCTATTGGCTAATGAAAGAGCCGGACCTCGAAGAGGAAGACCTTCGCGCCATCGTCGACGGCAACAAATTGACCGTGCAGCGACGCTCCTTGTCGGAAAAAATTCCGCCGATTACGGTGACGGCGCCATCGGGCCAAAAAGAGATTATCGAGCTTTCCACCGATGAAACCGGGGCAGCCTCGGCAACCATCACCGCGGCCGAAACCGGTCTCTACAGCGTCGAAGACGGCACCCGGCGCACCATGGCCGCCGTCGGCAAGCTCAATCCGCCGGAACTTCAGGACCTGAGGGCCTCGCCCGACCGGCTGCTGCCCATCGTCAAGGCGTCGGGTGGCGGCGTTATTTGGATCGGCGACGGCCTTCCGGATTTCCGCCGCACGCGTCCCGGCCGTAGCGCCGCCGGATCGTCCTGGCTCGGCATGGTCGACAACGGCGCCTATATCGTCACGGGCGTCCGCCAAGTGCCGTTGCTGCCCGCGCTCTTATTCCTCCTGCTTGCCGCCGGCGGCATGACCCTCGCGTGGTGGCGCGAAGGACAATAAGGGCAACACTTCCCTAACCTCTTTGGCCTTAGATTAAAGGCCCCAGGCGTTGAAGACAGACGCCGGAGACATTTGTTTTGAGGGTCCCATGCCTTTCGTCCGGCGCAACGCCGATGGTAAAATTGACGCAGTATTCCAAACGGCCGAAAACGGTGCCGAAGAGGAGATCGCGATCGATCATCCCGAACTCCGGGCTTTCCTCGTCGAAGTGGAGGCACACCAAGTCGAAGACGAATGGCTCAAAGCGGACCTGTCGCTGGCGCGTGTTATCGAAGACCTGATTGGTGTCCTGATCGACAAGGGTGTGATTTCCTTCACCGACCTTCCCCACCATGCACAGGAAAAGCTGATCCAACGCAAGGGCCTCCGCCAAGAGCTGTCTTACGTCGCCAAGCTGTTCGGCCACGGCGAGGAAGACGGCTACCTCTAAACTCTCTCGCAGATCGGCTTAGTTTATTCCGCCGCTTGATCGATCGGCGGCTGCCAGCGCAATACCGGATTGCGGGCGGCCTTGGTTTCGTCGAGACGGCGGCGCGGCGCGTATTTGGGTGCGTCGTGGAAGGACGCCGCCTCCCCCGCTTTCGCCCGTTCGGTAAGACCGCGCACCAAAGCGATATATTGCTCCAACGACTCGCGGCTTTCCGTTTCGGTCGGCTCCATCAAAAGCGCGCCGTGCACCACCAACGGGAAGTACATGGTCATCGGGTGGACGCCCTCGTCGATCATCGCCTTGGCGAAATCGAGGGTCGTGACATCCGTGTTGCGCAGAAAATGATCGTCGAAGAGAACTTCATGCATGCAGGGTCCGGGATAGGACTGGGTCAGCAGATCATTAAGCCGCGCCGCCAGATAATTGGCGCTCAGCACGGCATCGGCGGAGGCCTGACGCAATCCGTCGGCACCCATGCTCAGCATGTAGGAAAGCGCCCGGACAAACACCCCGGCCTGGCCGTGGAAACCCTTCATCCGGCCATAGGGCTTCGCGTCGGTTTGACCGGCGTGTTCAGCCAACTGGAACCCGTCAGGCCCGTGCATCACATAGGGCAAGGGCATAAAGGGCGCCAATGCCTCGGACAACACGACCGGGCCCGCCCCCGGTCCGCCGCCGCCATGCGGCGTCGAAAACGTCTTGTGCAGATTGAGGTGCATACTGTCGATGCCGAGGTCGCCGGGACGTACGCGCCCGACGATGGCATTGAAATTTGCGCCGTCGCAATAAACGAAACCGCCTACCGCATGCACCGCGGCACTGATCTCGACGATTTCATCTTCGAACAGGCCGCAGGTATTGGGATTGGTGATCATGATGGCGGCAACGTCGTCCCCCAGCCGTTCCTTAAGGACAGCGAGATCGACGCGACCCGCTTCGTTGGCGGGCACCGCCTCGACCTTGTAGCCGCACATATGGGCGCTCGCCGGATTGGTGCCGTGAGCGGATTCGGGGACCAGCACCCGCTTGCGCGCATCGCCACGATCCTCGAGTGCCGCACGGATGGTCATCAGCCCCGTCAATTCACCGTGCGCCCCGGCGGCCGGGGACATGGCCACCGCCGGCATCCCCGTCAGAACCTTCAGCCATTCGGCACAGAGATCGATCATCGCTAACGCGCCCTGCACCGTCTTCTCCGGCTGGAGCGGATGGATATCGGCGAATCCCGGCAGACGCGCCATCTTCTCGTTGAGACGCGGATTGTGTTTCATGGTGCAGGAGCCGAGCGGATACATACCGGCATCGATGGCGTAATTTTTTTGGCTGATGCGCAGATAGTGACGCACCACCTGCGGCTCCGCCAGGCCCGGCAGACCGATCTCGCCTTTGCGCGCCGCGTTACCCAACCGGCTTTCGATCTCCGGCACCTCCGGCAGATCGACCGCCGTGCGGCCCGGCGCATCCTGTTCGAAGATCAACGGCTCTTCGAGCTGCAAACCACGGTGACCGGTGATGGTGTCCGGAATGGAATTCGCCATCACAGAACTCCCGCCAACGCCGAGACGAAAGCATCCATGTCGGATGGCCGCGCCGTCTCGGTTGCCGCCACGAGCAATAATTGGTCGACGGCCGGATCGTCCGGGATCAGACGCGACACGGGCACACCCGCCAATATATGCCGGTCGGCCAGGGCATCGACCACCTGAGCCGCCGATTTCGGCAGACGCACCGTGAATTCGTTGAAGTAAGCATCGTTGACAATCTCGACGTCCGGCACCGCAGCCAACTTTCCGGCAAGCGTGACCGCCGCTGCGTGATTGAGGGCAGCGAGTTTGGTGAACCCGGCTTCGCCCAGCAGACTGAGATGAATGGTGAAGGCCAACGCACAAAGGCCGGAGTTCGTACAAATGTTGCTGGTCGCCTTTTCCCGCCGGATATGCTGCTCGCGGGTCGACAGGGTCAACACCCAGCCGCGCCGGCCATCGACGTCGACGGTTTCGCCCGCCAAGCGTCCCGGCATTTGGCGCAGGAAGCGTTCGCGCACCGCGAACAATCCGACATGAGGGCCGCCGAACCCCATCGGATTGCCCAGCGACTGTCCCTCGGCGGCGACGATGTCGGCGCCCATGTTTCCGGGCGCCTCGACGGCCCCCAGAGACACGATCTCGGTCACCACCACGACCAAAAGCGCGCCGGCGGCATGGCAGGCATCGGCCAAAACCGACAACTCCTCGACTTGGCCGAAGAAATCTGGGTTCTGTACAACGACGCAAGCCGTTTCGTCATCGAGATGCTCGGAAAGGTTTTCGCCGCCTTCGGCGTTCGCGGGCAGGGCGTCGATGGTCAGGCCCATGAAACGGGCGTTGGTTTGCGTCACCTCGCGATAATGGGGATGCAATCCGCCCGACAGCACCACCCGGTTCCGGCGCGTGACGCGGCAGGCCATCATCGCCGCCTCGGCGCACGCGGTCGCGCCGTCATACATGGAGGCATTGGCTACATCCATCCCCGTCAGCAGCGCGACCTGGGTCTGGAATTCGAATAGAGCCTGCAAGGTGCCTTGCGAGATTTCGGGCTGATAGGGCGTATAGGAGGTAAGGAATTCGCTGCGCTGGATCAGATGGTCGACCGTCGCCGGGGTGTGGTGCCGATAGGCACCCGCGCCGAGAAAGAAGGGGACCGACCCCGCACTGACGTTTTCGGCCGCCAGCGCCGCCATTTGCCGCTCGACCTCCAGCTCACCCGCATGGAACGGCAGATCAACCGGTTGGTCCAGCAGCACGTCCGCAGGAACGTCCTTGTACAGCTCCTTGATATCTCCGGCCCCGATGGCCGCGAGCATTTCAGCCCGGTCGGTATCGGTGAGCGGCAGGTAGCGCATCAATCCAATTCGGCCGTATAAGCGTCGTAGGCCGCCTTATCCATCAAGCCATCGAGTTGCGAGGCATCGGCGATCTTGATCTTGAAGAACCAGCCGTTGCCGAACGCGTCGCTGTTGACGGCACCGGGCTCATCCTCGAGCGACCCGTTGGTTTCGACGATCTCGCCGTCGACGGGCGCGAACACTTCGGATGCCGCCTTCACCGATTCGACCACGGCCGCCTCTTCACCCTTCGAAAAGGCCTTACCCGTTTCGGGCAACTCGACGAAGACCACGTCCCCCAGTTGCTCCTGCGCGTATTCAGAAATGCCGACCGTTCCGACGTCACCGTCGACGGCAATCCATTCGTGATCCTTCGTAAACTTCATGTCCGACATGCTTCTTTTTCCGTCCCTGTACGTTGAATATGCTTCGGCGAAACGCGCCGCCGGTTCTTGGGCTACCCCTTGAAATAGCGATGAGCGACGAAAGGCATCTCGATAATCTTGCCGGGCAACAACTTGCCCCGGACCACCAAATTGACTTCCGTTCCCGGCTGCGCGCAGTTGCTTTCTACATACCCCATGGCGATGGGTCCGTCGATAGTGGGACCGAACCCACCCGAAGTAACCTCACCGACGACACTGCCATGTACATTCTGAATCTCCGCATGCGCACGCGCCGGTGCGCGCCCGTCGAGCCGGATGCCGACACGCTTGCGGCCGGGGCCGTCGGCAATCTGCCGCTGAATGATCGGCGCTCCCGGAAATCCGCCTTCTTCACGCCGCCGTTTGGCAATCGACCACAGGAGATCGGCTTCCACCGGCGTCGTTTGTTCATCGATATCTGATCCGTATAGGCATAGCCCCGCTTCGAGCCGCAATGTATCGCGGGCACCGAGCCCCCCGGGAACGACCCCCGGCAATGCCAAGATTTTTTCGACGAGAGCCACCGCGCTGTCTGCCGGAATGGATATCTCATACCCATCCTCACCCGTGTAGCCCGAGCGCGAGACGTAACACGCGACATCCCCCACCTCCATCTCGGCAAACCCCATGAATTTCATCTCCGCCGCCGCCGGCGCGAGCGCCGAAAGCGCGTCCGCTGCTGTCGGCCCCTGAAGCGCCACGAGGGCGCGGTCTTCCAGCGTCCACATGACGATCCGCTCCGCCAGCGCTTCCTTAATATGGGCGAAATCCGCCTCCTTGCGGGACGCGTTGACGACGATAAACAGGCCAGCACCCATATTGGCGACCATCAGATCGTCGAGGATACCGCCATTCTCGTTGGTGAACTGGGTATAGCGCATCCGACCGGTGGCCAATCCGGCAAGGTCCGCCGGAACCAATGTCTCCAGAGCGGCCGCGGCATCACCTTCAAGGATCGCTTGGCCCATATGGCTGACGTCGAACAACGAGGCGGCTTGGCGTGTATGGAGGTGTTCGGCAAGGATGCCGTTCGCGTATTGCACCGGCATCTCATACCCGGCGAACGGGACCATCTTGGCACCCAACGACCGGTGCAGATCGTAAAGCACCGTGCGCTTCAGATCACCGGGGATGTCGTCCATCTTATCGGCCACCTGCCGCGTTCCGGCGGCCTCGCTGCCGGTTACGATTATAGTCGAGTTGTTCGCGGGTGAGGGCAAAACCCATGAAAATGTCCACATCCGGACCTTGCAGGTCGGCGCTAAGGGGAATGTTCAGGCGCACCTCGTTATCGACAACCTGGACGTTGTTCCGGTTTTCCGGAAACGCCACCTGCAGCTTGAACTCCGATTTACCCTTCGGGTCAGGGTGAAAATTGGAAATGGCGACGAAATACGTCAGCGCCACCGTACGGCTTGCAGCGGCAGGACCGCGACCCACCTCGAATGCTGGCTTGACCACGACATCGACGGAAGTCCAATCGGGCGAGTCGCCGTTATATTCACAGTCACCCTGAAAGCCGGCCATCCTGGCTTCATATTCTATGTCGGTAATGTCGCGGCCCGGCCCCGCGCGGAAGGACGTGATCTCCGCCGCGGACGGCAAAATGCGTACCGTCGGACAGGCTGGTAACGCCGCCTTCTTCCCAAATGGCGAAATATCGGGAATGCCGACTTCGCACCCCGCCAACATCATCGCAACCAACCCCACGGCAGCCAGATGCCTAGAGCGTCGAAAGTTCATATGGCGGTACTTCCTTCTACGTTTCAGCCCTTCAAAGTGAGCTATGGGTGCCGTCGCAATAGGGCGGTTTTTTGGTATGCTTGCAACCGCAAAAGAAAACGGTTTCATCTTTCTCCGCGGTAAAAACCACGGGCGTCAGATCGGTTTGTTTGTGCGACCCGTTACAGAACGGCTGCTTGTCGCTCAAACCGCACGCACACCAGGCATATTTCTCACCGGCTTTGATGTCAAACTTGTAGGGCATCTTTTGGGCGATAACGGGACCGCTCATACTCCAGCCTCCTTTTTTGGCTCCCTTTTTGGTTTATTTCTTCGCCGACGGCGAAGTCCCAAACGCAACGCGACAACGACTGTAGAGGAGGCTCCAAAACGGGACAAGTCGCGCCGGTCCGCGGTGCGATCACTTGCCAGCGAGGACCGCCACCGCTACAGAAGGACATATGAACGACACCTCCAACCAAGTCGAAATATTCACGGACGGCGCCTGCAGCGGCAATCCCGGGCCGGGCGGATGGGGTGCCATCCTGCGGTGGCGCGACAACGAACGCGAAATTTGGGGCAGCGACTCGGCGACCACCAACAACCGTATGGAGCTCCAGGCCGTCATCGAAGCCTTGCGCAGCCTCAATCGTCCTTGCCGCGTCGCCATCTACACCGACAGCCAATATGTCCAGAAAGGCATGACCGAATGGCTTGCCGGCTGGAAGGCCAAAGGTTTTAAGATGAAGGGCGGAAAGATGCGCCCCAACGCTGATCTTTGGCAGGAATTGGATGCGCTAACCGGCGAACACGAGGTTCAATGGCATTGGGTGCGCGGCCACGACGGCCACCCGGAAAACGAACGCGCCGACGAATTAGCGCGGCGCGGTTCCAAGGCGGCCGCGGAAAGCTAACCTTTCCGTTTCGAGTTCCCGTAGATCACCAGCGACTTAATGACCCCGCGCAGGGTGCGAATCTCCTGCTCGGTCAGTTCGGCGCGCTGAAACACATTCCGCAGATTGCGCACCATGGAGGGCCGCTTCTCCTCCACATGCAGGAAGCCGCTGTCGTCGAGCGCGCTCTCGAGATGTTCGAAGAACCCAACAAGTTCCTTCTTTGTCGCCGGCCGTGAGCCGCGCAGGTGCATATCCTCGCCCGCATCGGGATCGCCTGAGCGGTACCATTGATAGGCGACCACCAAGACGGCTTGCGCGAGATTGAGAGAGGAGAAACCAGGATTGAGAGGCGCCATGAGAATGCTGTCGGCGAGCGCCACGTCGTCGTTGTGCAAGCCTTTCGCCTCACCGCCGAACAGGATGCCGGTGGCGAGGCCTGCGCCCCGAATCTCCGCCGCCGCCTGCTCCGGCGTAACGACTTGTTTGGTCATGTCGCGCGAGCGTGCCGTCGCCGCGTAGACCCGGTGCAGATCGGCGATGGCTTCTTCAGTCGTGTCGAAGACTTCCGCCTTTTCCAGAACGACCTCGGCGCCCGAGGAGGCCCGTATCGCCTTATCGCTGGGCCAGCTTTTGCGTGGCCGCACAATCCGGAGGCGGGTCAGTTCGCAGTTGAGCATGGCGCGTGCCACCATGCCGACATTCTCGCCTAGTTGCGGATCGACGAGGATGACGACCGGTGCCGCCGCCGGGTCGGCGGCAAGCTTATCGGTCGCCTGGGTCTTCGCCCGACGCAACTCGCCCGCCCTAAGACGGGTTCTGTCGGTTCCTGCCATGGAATGAACAGCCCCAGATCAGGCGGCGCCAGCCAGCTTACCGCCGACGCGCGCGCGATCACGGAACAGCTTATAGGTAATGGCGTCGTGCAACGCATTATAGGATGCGTCGATCACGTTGGTGGATACACCCACCGTCGACCAACGTTCGCCTTCGTGGTCAGCGCTTTCGATCATCACCCGGGTCACCGCGCCCGTCGCTTCCCGCGGCGTCAGGATACGCACCTTGTAATCGACCAGCCGCACGTCCTGAAGCTCGGGATAATGAGGCAGCAGTATTTTTCGCAAAGCGGCATCGAGCGCGTTGACGGGGCCATTGCCTTCGGCGACGGTCATATATTCTTTGCCGTTGAGTTCAGCCTTCACGGTCGCTTCGGACAAGTTGATCAGATCGCCCTTGGCGTTCCAGCGCCGCTCGTCGATTACCCGGAAACTGGTCAGGTTGAAATATTCGGGCACCTCCTCGAGGGCGCGCCGCGCCAGCAATTCGAAACTCGCCTCGGCGCCGTCATAGGCATAGCCATCGAATTCCCGTTCCTTCACGATTTCGACAAGCCGCATGATCTTGGGGTCATTGGAGTCCACGTCAAGACCGATCTCGCGGAACCGGGCAAGAATATTGGATTTGCCCGATTGATCCGAGACCACCACATGCCGCTGGTTGCCCACCAGCTCCGGTTCGATGTGTTCGTAGGAACGCGGATCCTTTTCCACCGCCGACACGTGCAGGCCGCCCTTATGCGCGAAGGCACGCTCACCCACATAAGGCGCCCCTCGGTCCGGTGCCCGGTTGAGGCGTTCGTCGAGTAGATGGGAAACGTGGGTCAATTGTGTCAGTTTGTCGCGCGAGATGCCCGTCTCGTAACCCATCTTCAACATCAATGTCGGGATGATGGTGATCAGATTGGCATTGCCGCAGCGTTCGCCAAGACCGTTCAGGGTACCCTGTACATGGCGTACGCCCGCGCGCACGGCGGCAAGGCTATTGGCCACCGCGTTACCCGTGTCGTCGTGGCAGTGAATGCCGAGGTAGTCGCCTGGCACCTGTTTGGTGACCTCGCGAACGATCTCTTCGACCTCATGGGGCAACGTGCCGCCGTTGGTATCGCACAGCACGATCCAGCGCGCCCCGGCATCAAAGGCCGCGCGGATACACGACATGGCGTAATCGGGGTTTGCCTTGTACCCATCGAAAAAATGCTCGGCATCGAAGATCACTTCCCGGTCTTGCGCAGCCGCGTGAACAACGGAATCGCGAATCATCTCGACGTTGTCGGTAAGCTCGATACCCAAAGCCACCGTTACGTGGAAATCATGCGTCTTACCAACGATACACACAGCCGGCGTCCCCGGATCCAGGAGCGCCTTCAGTCCAGGATCGTTGGCGGTCGAGCGGCCGGAACGCCGGGTCATGCCGAAAGCGGTCAGGCGGGCATGCTTGAACTTGGGCGGCGATGCGAAAAAAGCATCGTCGGTAGGGTTGGCCCCCGGCCAGCCACCCTCCACATAATCGACGCCCAGCCCATCGAGATCCGCGGCAATCGCGGCCTTGTCCGCGGCGCTGAAATCAATGCCCTGGGTCTGCGCCCCATCGCGCAGCGTGCTGTCGAAGATATAGATGCGTTTATCGCTCATAAATTCACCAATCTGGCCCGGAAAACGCCCCTAAATGCCCCTAAAACTCACCAGGGGGGCCGAACCTGCCGGAAAGCGCGGGAGAATGCCCAAAAACGGCGCCAATAACAAGGTTTTCCACACCCCCGCGGGCCTCGGTTCGGCTTGGATAGCGGGGTCTAAGTCCCCATTTATATTGAAATATGTGGTGGCGCCAGCCCCCTGTATGGGGATTTGGCGCCAGGAGAAACCAACAACCGGGACCCCATGGACGCCAGCGATTTCGCCACATTCCAAGAAAAGGTTCGTGGAACCAACATCAGCGAGCATACCCTGCTCGCCACCGACTATCTTAACCATTTCAACGAAGTGGTGATGGTCCTGGAGATGGTGGCCGATTTCCCCGACGCCCTGGAGGACGTTAAGGCGTGGGAACCCCTGAGCTATATCGAGCATTTCCAGAACTCCCATTTTTCGGACAAGGACCTGGCCATCGCCGCCTACGATCATGTCCCAGCCAACTTCCGCCGCGCCTTCGAAACCACCGTCGATCAGATCAATCAACTGATCGCGGCAACGGTCCGCCGCTTGGAGCGCATCTCGGGCGAAGGGGATGCGGAAAAGCTGCGGCACGAGGCCGGTGAAGCTTCCAAATCCATCCAGAAGCTGATGGATGTCGCGTCGGCCATTATTCATGGCAGCGAAGTGACCATGGATCAGAGCGAGATCGATAGCCTGTTGCGTGACGAATAGCGCCCCCGACTAACTATAAAGTTGTAAATCTCCATTTCGTACAAGATACTTGCGTGTGTAGCTATCTGTTTAGACGCCAACGAAAAAATGGGGGAAGGCATGAAAATCAGAACTTTGCTCACTATTGGTGCGGCAACCGCACTTGCCGCTTGCGCAGGACCGGAGTTCCCAAAGGAAGGGACCGCCTCGCCATATGACGGCACATGGAAGGGAACTCTCGTATCCGACAATCTGAATTGCAGCGGCCTTACGGTGAATGGTGAAGTGAAGTATGGCTACTTGATCTCTACGGTCAGGGAAACCGCCACGGGTCAATCCGGCACCTATCAGATCTGGGGCCAGATCGACGAAAGCGGTAAGCTGGCCGGCAAACTGGGCCAACAGGGGATAACCGGTGGCTATGCGACCGTCGATTTTACGGCGCGGAAGGCCACGGGCACATGGGGAAGCCACTATTGCGACGGAACGCTCAGCGCTGAAAAGGTCGCATCGTAATCACTCGGAGTCGTAACCGCGGCAGCGCCGTCCGGACAATCAACGCGCAATTGATTTACTTCCGGACCGGAACGGCTACCTTGGCGCATGGATGCCAACAAGAAGCCTTCCGCTGCATTCGGCGGGGTCGGTCGCGCGTTTTCGAGCCGTAATTACCGTGTCTATTTCTCGGGCCATATCCTGTCCGTGCAGGGTGTGTGGATCTACCGCTCCGCCGCACTGTGGCTGGCGCAGGATCTGACCGGGTCGCCCGCTTGGCTGGGCGCCGTCGGTTTCGCCTTTCTCGTGCCATTGTTCTTTCTCGGCCTGGTCGGCGGTGCCATTTCGGATCGGTTCGGTCATCGCAACACCGCGTTCTACGCGTCTCTGTTGGGAATCGCAGTGGCGGTCGCGACGGCGGCGGCAACCGTGTCGGGGCTGATCACGCCGCACCTGCTGGTCGTCCTGGTTTTGATCCAGGGCACCCTCGCCGCCTTCGACATGCCGGCACGGCAGGCGTTGATCCCGGACCTCGTCGAGCGCCGCAACCTGTCGGCAGCCATTGCCATCAACTCGACGACCTTCAACTCGGCGGCCTTCATCGGCCCCGCTATCGGCGGCATCCTGCTTACCTTTGGCGGTGCGGCGGCGGCATTTGCCACCTACGGCCTCACCTTATCGTGGATGTGCCTCGCGCTGTTCCGGCTCCGGCTCGCGCCGCGGCCGGCGTCTGTAGGCGGCAAGGGCCTCGGCAGTCTGTTCGGCGATATGGCGGACGGTTTCTGGTACACGGTACGGCAGCCGGAGATCCGGCTGGTAATGCTGATCTACCTCACCGCGTCCATGCTCTTGCGTCCCTATGTGGACCTTTTGCCCAATGTTTCCGTGGACGTGTTTGACAGGGGCCAGCAAGGCTTCACCAGTCTTCTCGCGGCGGGCGGCTTCGGCGCCTTCCTTGTCGCCATCACCCTTGCCCTGCGCGGCCGCGTTCAAGGGCTGGTGCGTATTCTCGTGGGCGGGGTTGTGTCGTCGGCGGTTTTCCTGATCGTTTTTTCTTGGAGCCCCGATTTCCATCTCGCCCTGCTGCTGCTGGCAATTACCTCGGGCCTGTTCGTCGCCGCGACCATCGCGTCGCAATCCCTGATCCAGAACGTCGTCGACAACGCCTATCGCGGCCGGGTGGTGAGCTTCAACGTTTCGCTGATCATGGGCCTGCCCGCCTTCGGTGCCCTCGCCATGGGCTGGATCGCCGAATTCATCGGCGTTCAATGGACGTTGACCGGCGCCGGGGCCTTGATCCTCGTGGCGGCTGCAATTTTATCCGGCAAGATCATGCGCCGGACGTCCAACTATGAGGTGGAGCCGGAAACAGCCGCCGGACCGCCCGCCTAGCTCCGGATTTCCGGCCTTTCGCCTCTTCCCACCTTCGATACAATTTTTTTCTAATTGATAATGATTATTATTTGCATGCTTAACCATCCTGCGGTATAGATATCGAAATTGAGAAGCATTCGCATTTAGAGCGAACGCGCAAGAGACAGCAGGACGGCGCAAAAAATGAACCAAATCACCCGGGATGACGCCTCGAAACGCAGAGCGGCCAGATCCTATCCCCGCACCGATCACCTCCCCTTCGCCGAGCAACTGGTGCTGTGGAGTTTCCGCTACTGGGTGCTGGGCTGGCGCCACCAGATCAGCGTTCAGGGCCGCCTCCGCGAGGCCTATGCCCGCGTTCATATCCCCCATGCCGCCACCTGGCTGGCCACGCTGATGGACACCCTGTCGGGCAGCCTGTCGCGCAGCATCGAGGTGTATTGCGCCTGCGACCGGCGGATCAGCCCGGATGAGCGGCTGATCCTCGACATTTTCGCCGGCTGCCAAGCGGTGAACATGGCGACAGAACCTGTAGACACCCTGCATGCCCTGCGCGATTTCATCGACCCCGAGAAGCTGCACCTGGTCGAGCCCTTGTTCCGGCGGTTCGCCGAAACCTTGGTAGAAGGCCGGCTGCGGCTTTCCGGAACCAGCCATTTCACCGCCGCGGGCCTGAGTGCCGGATCGGAGGCCAATTACTTGCCAGGGACCTGTACCCTCCACTAGCCGCCGATTTCCGGGATTTTTGGATCGGTTAACGTTATAAATTAGAATAATTATAAAAAACTTAATATCTTATTGAATATAGATATATTTAGTGTGGTTTTTATCGGCGCCGAAAGGCCCGCTTCGAACAAAAGTACGCTGAAAAAAGGAGACCCCGATGACCCGCGTCCCTAACGCCACGTTCAAGACCCGCGTCCGCAACGATGCCCTCGAGGGCCCGAATCCCTACGAGTGGAAGGACGTCACCTCCAACGATATTTTCGCCGGCAAGCGCATTGTCCTGTTCGCGCTCCCCGGTGCTTTCACGCCCACCTGCTCCTCGACCCACCTGCCAGGCTATGAAGCCGCCTATGACCAGTTCAAACAGGCCGGCGTCGACGAGGTTTACTGCCTGTCTGTGAACGACGCCTTCGTCATGTTCCAGTGGGGCCGCCATCAGTGCGTCGAAAAGGTGAAGCTGCTGCCCGACGGCAACGGCGAGTTCACCCGCAAGATGGGCATGCTGGTGCAAAAGGAAAATCTCGGCTTCGGCCCGCGCAGCTGGCGCTATGCCATGGTCGTCAACGACGGCGAGATCGAAAAGATGTTCGTCGAGCCGGGCTATGACGACAACGCCGAAGGCGATCCGTTCGAGGTGTCCGATGCCGAAACCGTGCTCGCCTATGTGCGCGGCGAGAAGGATGCCAAAGCTGCCTAACTTCTCATCCTAATAGCGAATTCCCTCGTCCATACTGGACGCTTTCACTCACGGCCGGCGCTTGCGCCGGCCGCTTTTTTTGGCAACAGCGTCTCTCGACCATAAAGTGCATTCGCCTTACACTCCTCTACTGCAGAAACGGGAAGGAAGGCCATGCCGCTGTTCTATGAACTCGACGAACTGGAACCCGACCGGCGCACCCGAGTCGCCGCTAACCTGCTGGCGCTGCGTGAGGCCCTGACCCAGGGAAACGACGATCCAGATCAGCGGATCCCCCCGAAGAACACCGACGACACGCTGCTCCTCGCCACCTGGAACCTGCAGGCTTTCGACGGCGGCGATGCCGACAACCGCACCGACGAGAGCTATTGGTACATCGCGGAGATCATGTCGCATTTCGACCTGATCGCCGTGCAGGAGGTCGGCGCCGATCTCGGCGGTCTGGAGAAGCTCGAAGATATGCTTGGCCCGACCTGGGATCACATCGTCACCGACGTCACCAAAGGAACGGCAGGCAACGGCGAACGTCTCGCCTTTCTGTTCGATACCCGTAAGGTCCTGTTCGGTGGCCTCGCCGGCGAAATCGTCGTCCCGCCCGTCGAGGAAAACCGCCGGACCATCGCGCCCTCCAACCAGCTCGTCCGCACACCGCAGTTGGTCGGCTTCACCTCGGGCTGGTTCAAGTTCATGCTCACCACCGTGCATATCATCTGGGGCGAGGATGAAGAGAACAGCCCGCTGCGCGTCGAAGAGATCCGGACCCTGGCCCAATTCCTCAAGGAGCGCACTGAGGAGGAAGGCGTGTGGTCGCAGAACAGTATCCTGTTAGGCGACTTCAACATCTTCAGCCGCGAGCCGCACAATGACGCCTATCAGGCGTTCGCCGACAACGGCTTCCTCATCCCCGACAAGCTGCAAACGGTGCCCCATTCCAACGTCGGCAGCGAACATCGCTTTTACGATCAGATCGCCATGCGCACCGTGGAGAGCAATTTGATGCCGACCGGCAAGGCGGGCGTGTTCGACTATTTCGAGGTGGTTTACCGCGACGAAGATTTCGGCACCTATATCCCCGACATGTCAGGCGGCTATCCGCCGGACGACCGGCGTAACGGTCTCACCTTCAACACCAAGGGGAACCCGCGCAGCGACCGCGCCCAGAAAACCTATTACAGAACGAGTTGGCGGCGACGGCAGATGTCGGACCATCTGCCCATGTGGGTCGAACTTAAGATCGACCACGGCCTCGACTATTTGAACAAACGAAGCCTTTAGCCGCGTTTCCAGGTGGTGCCGCCGGCGCCGTCCTCGAGGACAATACCCTGCGCGGCCAAGTCGTCGCGGATCTGGTCGGCGCGGGCGAAATCCTTGGCGGCGCGCGCCGCTTTGCGTTCCTCGATCAGGGCGTCGATATCGGCATCCGAAAGCCCGCCGGTCGTCCCCTCGGGCTGCCACTTGAACCACTCTTCGGGATCGAGTTGCAACAGACCGAGCAACGAAGCCGCCTTAAGTAACGCGCCCTTGGCGGCGCTATCGCCGGAGGTTTTGTTCAACTCTCCCGCCAGCGCATGCAACGCGGCGATTGCCTGCGGCGTGTTGAGATCGTCACGCAGCGCATCCAATACGGCGGCCGGCGTCTCGACCTCGGCGGGCACGATGTCCGCCGCGCCGCGCAGGGCGCCGTAAAATCCGTCCAACTGGCTTTTCGCCTGCTTCAAGCCTTCCGCTGTCCAGTTCAACGGCTGCCGGTAATGGGTCGAGAGCATGGCGAGACGGACGGCTTCGCCGTGATGGTCCTTCAGCAAATCGTGCACCGTGATGAAATTGCCGAGCGACTTCGACATCTTCTCGCCTTCGACCATCAGATAGCCGTTGTGCATCCAATATTGGGCGAAGGTGCCGGACCCGTGCGCGCAGGTGGATTGGGCGATCTCGTTCTCGTGGTGGGGGAAGACGAGATCGATACCGCCGCCGTGGATATCGAAGGTGGCGCCGAGATGCTTTTCCGACATGGCCGAGCATTCGACGTGCCAGCCGGGCCGTCCCCGCCCCCACGGGCTGTCCCAGCCGGGCTGGTCATCCGTGGACGGTTTCCACAACACGAAGTCGGCGGGGTCTTTCTTGTAGGGCGCGACCTCGACGCGGGCGCCGGCGATCAACTCGTCGCGGCTGTGACGGCTGAGCCCACCATAGGTTTCCATGGAGGGCACGTTGAACAACACGTGACCGTCGGCCTCGTAGGCATGACCCTTATCGATCAGCGACGAAATCAGCGCGATCATCTCGCCGATATGCTGGGTTGCGCGCGGCTCGACATCGGGCGGCAGCGCGCCCAGCGCCGCCATGTCGGCATGGAAAGCATCGGTGGTGCGCTGGGTAATCGCGCCGATGTCCTCGCCGCTTGCCTCGGCGGCGGCGATGATCTTGTCGTCTACGTCGGTGATGTTGCGCACATAGCGCACGTGATCGGCGCCGTATTCGTGGCGCAGCAACCGATACAGCACGTCGAACACGATCACCGGCCGCGCATTGCCGATATGGGCATAGTCATAGACCGTCGGCCCGCAGACATACATGCCCACATGGGCCGGGTCGCGCGGGGTGAAGATCTCCTTCTGGCGGGAGAAGGTGTTGTAGATGCTCAGGGTCATGGCGGCGCCCTATTTAGCAACGCCCCCTCACGCGGGCAAGGAAAAGCCCCCTAGGCGCTCAAAAGCCTGCTATTCCGCCGCCTTGCCCTTAACGGCCTTCTTGGCCTCGTAGGCCTCGCGGGAAGCGTCCGATGCCTTCATGAAGGACTGGGAGAAGCCGTCATGCTTCTCGGTGGCCATGTCGTAGCTGGCAATGCGGCCGTCGCGGGCGCCCGTGAAATGGGGCGCCACGTAGCGGGAGATCAACTCGTAGCTCTTGAGCGTCGCGTCCCAGCGGGCCCAGTTGTTGGCAAAGATCAGCATGGTGCCGAAGCCGCCGACGGCGCCGCTCACCCGCTCGATCTCGGCGATGATGTCGTCGGGCGTACCGAACACGGCGACCTTGTTTTCTTGCGCATAGGCGATGGGATCGGCGGCGTCCTTCGGCACCGGCGAGGCGGGCAGCACATCCTGGGCATAGCGTGCCCAAGCGCCGAAGCCGAACTCGACGTCCTTGAGGGCCTGTTCGCGAGTTTCGGCGCAGTGGACCATCATGGTGATGCGCCAATCGTCGCGGCTCACCGTGTTGCCGTGTTCTTCCGCCGTTTCCTGGCAGATGCCCCAATTGTCGACATAGTGCGCCAGCGCTTCGTCCGAGACGCCGCCGAGCACGAGCACACCGAGGCCGTATTTCCCGGCGGCGATCATGCCGGCGGGCGAGCGCATGCTGGTCACCGCCATTTCCATACGCGGCTTGGTGTAGCAGGACAGTTGCAGCCGCGCCTCGTTGAGGGTGAACCAGTCGCTTTCGCGGCTGACCGTCTCGCCCTGCAACAAGGGGATGATCACCTCGATGGCCTCGTCCATGCGGCGGCGCTGATCGGCCACCTCGATGCCCATCTGATACGCATCCGACGGCAACGCCCCCGGCCCGACGCCGAACAGCACCCGGCCCTGAGACATATGGTCGAGCTGCGCCATCATGTCGGCAACGATCATCGGGTGGTAAAAGGGCAGCGACTTCACGCCCGTGCCGAGACGGATATTCTTGGTACGCTCGGCAGCGGCTGCGATGAAGATCTCCGGCTGGGAGATGATCTCGAAGCCGCCGGAATGATGTTCCCCTACCCACAGTTCCTGATAGCCGAGCCGGTCGAGATGCTCGGCCAATTCGACATCGCGCCGGATTGCCTGGGTCGGGTTTTCGTTCAACGCGTGAAACGGCGCCATGAAAACGCCGAACCGGGTAGGGCCTGTCATTTGCTTTCTCCTAATCGCCCCAATCAATCACCTTTGACGACGGGGTTGGTGAGCGTGCCGACGCCTTCGATCTCCATGACGATATCGTCGCCGGGTTTGAGGAAGGTGTTCGACGGCGCGCCGACGCCCGCGCAAGTGCCGGTGGCAATGATGTCGCCCGGCAGCAGCGTCAATTGGTGCGTCAGCGCGACGATCAGTTCGGCGACACCGAACACCATCTGCTGCGTGGACGAATCCTGCTTCACCTCGCCCGAGATTGTGGTCTTGAGCTTCAGGTCCTGCACATCCTTGATATCGGAAGCGGGCGTGATCCACGGGCCCATGGGCGCCGCGTTGTCGAAGGACTTGTGGCGCATCCAGTCCATGCCGAACGGCCAATCGTCGCGCTTGCCCATCTCACGGGCCGACAGATCGTTCATGATGGTGTAGCCGGCGACGCAGGAAAGCGCATTGTCGAGGGTCAGATTACGCGCCCGCTTGCCGACGACCACCGCAAGCTCGACCTCCCAATCGTATTTCTGCGAATAGTTCTGCGGCAGGCGGATATCGTCACCGGGGCCGATGACCAGCGAGCCCGATTTGCAGAAAAACAGGGGTTCGATCTTGGTCTTGTCGAGGCCGGTGTTGCCCATCTCGGCGGCGTGGTCGTAGTAGTTGGCGCCGGCGCAATAGATGGCGCTCGGCCGCTGAATGGGCGCCATGAGCTTGACCGCCGACAGGGCCTGCGAATTGTCGCCGCGCGGATTGTTGGCGATGGATGCCAATACGGGCGCCGCCCGGTCCCAGGCGTCCAGGATGCCCTTCACATCCGCCGCATCGAAGCCGTTGGCCCCTGCCGCCGTCACTTCGCTTTCCACATCATAAACCGTCTCGCCGACCAGAAGCCCCGCGCGGGCCTTGCCCGACTTATCGGCATAAGAAAGCAGCTTGTACGACGCCATGGATCAATTCCTCCCCTGGAATGTGTCTTGAGTTGTTTTCGAGCATCCAGCCCTTTGTTGGCGGAAACTATAGCAGAGGGGGGCGGGGAGGAAAGCCGCGATGGTAGGCCCGAGCCGCCCGGTGCGGCTTAGTTCGCGAGAAATGTCCGCAGCGCGGCAAGCACGGCGTCGGGCGCCTCCTCGGGGATGAAATGGCCGCACGGCAAACCCTCGCCCGACACCTTCTTGGCCCGTTGGCGCCAGATGTCGAGCACGTCATAAGTTTTGCCGACGAACCCGTTGGCGCCCCACAACACCATCAGCGGGCACGCGATCCGGCGGCGGAGATCGGCGCGGTCGTGTTCCAGATCGATGGTGGCGGCGGCGCGGTAATCTTCGCAACTGGCGTGGATGGTTTTCGGATTCGAGAAACAGCGCAGATATTCGGCAACCGCTTCCTCGGTGAACACCCCCGGCTGCGGCGAGCGCAGCGTGCGCGACGTCAAATAATATTCGGGATCTGCACCGATGAGGCGTTCGGGGAAATCGTAGGGCTGGATCAAAAAGAACCAATGATAGTAGCCGGTGGCCACCGCCATGTTGGTGCTCTCATAGAGATCGAGGGTGGGGATGATGTCGAGCACCATCAGCCGTTCAATGTCATCAGGGTGATCAAGGGCCATGCGGTGGCCGACGCGCCCGCCCCGGTCGTGCCCCACGACGGAAAACCTGTCGTGCCCCAAGCTTTTCATCAGGGCCACCTGATCGGCGGCCATGTTGCGGAAGGAATAGGGCTCGTGGCGGTCGTCGGTCTCGGGCTTGGAGGAATCGCCGTAGCCGCGCAGATCTGCCGCGACCACCGTATGGGTTTCAGCCAAGGTCGGCGCGATCTTGTGCCACAGCACATGGGTCTGCGGATAGCCGTGGAGCAGCAGCACAGGCGGCCCCGAGCCGCCCTTGCGATAATGAATGGTCTGGCCGTTGACCTCGGCGTCGCCGACCTCGAAGCCTTCAAATAGCGCCACGGATTGTCCCTCCCCTGATTTCTGGTTGCCCGGACTATAGCAGGGCTCTCAAGGTCGGGTCCTGCAAAGATCACCAAGAAAGGCCTCATCCTGAGCCCGTCGAAGGATGAGTGACCGCATTCCTCGTACTTCGACAAGCTCAGCATGAGGAATGCGGAAAATGGATGCCCCGATCAAGTCGGGGCATGACGGGGTTGGCTGATTTCTGCAATTTTTCGTCACCCCCCGGCTTGACCGGGGGTCCATCTTTCGTCGCTTCTATTGCGAAGGGGGGCCGGGGCCGATATATAAGGCGCCCCAATCGAGACCCGACTTTTGAGAAAGGCAGCCGCCCGTGAGCGACACCAACGCGAACCCCCTTTTCGCGCCGCGCACCTCCATCGAACAAGTGGAGGAAGGCAACGAGCTTGCGCCCAAATTCGACGCCAACGGGCTGATCCCCGTGGTGACGACGGATTTCGATTCCGGCGAGCTGCTCATGCACGGCTACATGAACGCCGAGGCGCTGGCCAAGACCATCGAAACCGGCGAGGCGCATTATTATTCCCGCTCGCGCCAGGCCATCTGGCACAAGGGCGCCACCAGCGGCCTCGTTCAGGAAGTCGCCGAAATGCGCATCGACGACGACCAGGACGCCGTGTGGCTGCGGGTCAAGGTGGCGGGCTCCGGCGCGTCGTGCCATGTCGGCTACCGCTCCTGCTTTTACCGCTCGGTGCCGACCGGCAGCGCTTCCGGACCGTTGACGCTGCACTTCGAGGAAACGGAAAAGACCTTCGACCCCGTCGAGGTCTACGGCGACGCGCCGAACCCAACGAAGCTTTAAGCCGAAATCCCTGAAGCTCCCGAGAAACAGTGGATGCCCGGATCAAGTCCGGGCATGACGGTGAGCATGTGATGTTCGTCTAATACGTCACCCCCGGGCTTGACCCGGGGGTCCACCCTCTTAAAGCGCAAACACCCGTTCCGCGTTGCCGCCGAGGATCTTGTCCGCCTCTTCCTTGGGCCGGGAACCGATCATGTCATAGAGCTTGCCGACGTCGGCGGGCATGGGCAGGTCGGTGCCGAACAGCACCTTGTCCGGCCCGGCGATGTCGATGCAGAGCGACAGCGCGCCCGGATCGTAGAGCACCGCGTCGTAATAGATCTGGCTGAAATAATCGCTGGGCAGTTTGGGGATGTCGAACTTGGCCAGGGTTTCGACGCCGAAGAACATGTCGATGCGGCCGTTGACGTAGGGCAGATAGCCGCCGCCGTGGCTGGCGATGATCTTCACGTCGGGGAATTTCTCGAAGAAACCGTCGATGGCCATGCGGGCGATGGCGATGGTGGTGTCGTACATGAAGCCTGCGCCCGGCATAAGGATGCGTTCGTAACCGAAATTCACGTCCTTGGCGCCCAAGGGCGCGGTCGGGTGGACGAGCACCGGGAACTTGAGGCGGTCTAATTCCTTCCACACCGGGTCGAACAGCGGATCGATGAGATGTTTGTCGCCGATATGAGCGACGCACATGACGCCGACGGCGCCGAGTTTGATGGCGCGTTCGAGTTCCAGAATGGCGTCTTCCGGATATTCCCACGGCAGCGAGGCAAAGAAGCGAATACGGTCCGGGTGCTTGGCCTGCCCCGCCGCCATTTCGTCGTTGAACAGGCGCGCGGTTTCGACCGAGACGTTGTGGCCACCGAAATGGACGTTGGGCGAGGTCAGCGACACGACGGAGATATCCACCTTGTCGCGGTTCATCATTTCCACCCGCTTGTCGAAATCGAAGGCCTCCACCTCCAGCGCGCAGGCGGGCGTACCGTATTCGACGAGATAATCGCGGCCATCTTTTTCGGTGGTGATCTCATAGGCCGGGGCGCCGTGCTCCTTGATGTTCTTCAGCCAGGCGTCGCCGAACGTATGGGTGTGGATATCGATAACCGCCATGAGATGTTCCTCTCTTCGTCCCTAACTTATATGTCGGCCCAGTTGAGCCTTATAGCAAATCGGTAAAGCCGTTGGTGATGGGGTAGCGCCGGTCGCGGCCGAAGGCACGCGACGTGATCTTGACCCCCGGCGGCGCCTGGCGCCGCTTGTATTCCGCCCGGCCGAGCATGCGCCACACTCGTTGCACCACCTCGAGGTCGTGGCCGCGCGCGGCGATGTCGGCGAGCGCCATTTCCCCTTCGATCAGGCATTGGAGAATATCGTCGAGCGCGTCATAAGGTGGCAGCGAATCCTGATCCGTCTGATCCGGTTTCAATTCCGCCGACGGCGCGCGGGTGATGATGCGTTCCGGGATGACCCGGCCCGTGGGGCCCAGCGCCTCTTCGGGCGTCTGCTGATTGCGCCAGTTGGACAGCGCATAGACGGTCGTCTTGTAGATGTCCTTGAGCACCGAATAGCCGCCGCACATGTCGCCGTAAAGGGTGGCGTAACCCACCGACATTTCCGACTTGTTGCCGGTGGTCAGCGCCATGTAGCCGAACTTGTTGGAGATCGCCATGACGATCATACCGCGGGCGCGGGCTTGGATGTTTTCTTCCGTGGTGTCTGCCTCGCGGCCCGCGAAGATATCCTCCAGCATGTCGTTGAAGGAGATCATCGCCGGTTCGATATGCACCGTGTCGTAGCGCAGGCCGAGCAGCTTGGCGCATTCGGCGGCGTCCTCCAGGCTTTCGTTGGAGGTGTAGGGCGACGGCATCATCACGCAATGGACCTTGTCGGGGCCGAGCGCATCCACCGCCACCGCCGCCGACAAAGCGGAATCGATGCCGCCCGACAGGCCGAGGATGACGCCGGGAAAGCGGTTCTTGTTCACATAATCACGGAGGCCCAATACCATCGCCTGATAGATGGAATCCAAACTGCCGTTGACGACGGTCGCCAACGGCCCTTCGTCGACGGCCCAGCCGAAACTTTCGCGCCGCCACGTGGTGGTAACGACACAGCTTTCCCAAGCGGGACACTGCACCCGCAACCGCCGGTCATGGGCGAGCGCGAAGGACGCCCCGTCGAACACCAATTCGTCCTGGCCGCCGATCTGATTGACGTACAACAGCGGCAGGCCCGTTTCGGTGACCCGGGCCACGGCGAGATTGAGGCGCTTGTCCGGCTTGTCGACCTCATAGGGGCTGCCGTTGATGACGATGAGCATTTCGGCGCCGGATTCATCGAGGCACTCGGCAACGTCGGGTTCCCACATGTCCTCGCAGATCATCACGCCCAGGCGCACACCCCGGAAAGCAACGGGCCCCGGCGTCGGACCGGCATCGAACACGCGTTCTTCGTCGAACACGCCGTATGTCGGCAGCAGATGCTTATAGACGGTCGCGGCGATCTTGCCGTTCTCCAACAGAAGCGCGGCGTTGTGGAGCATCTTGCCGTCGCGCCAGGGAACGCCGAGCAGGACCGCCGGGCCGCCGTCGGCGGTCTCTCCCGCCAACGCCGTCACCTGCGCCTCGACGCGGTCGAGGAAGGCGGGCCTGAGCACCAGATCTTCGGGCGGATAGCCGCTCACCACCAGTTCGCCGGTGACCAGCAGATCGGCACCCGCCGACGCCGCCTCGACCCGCGCCTGGCGGACGAGATCGACGTTGGCATCGACCGCGCCGACGGTCGGGTTCAACTGAGCGATGGCGATGGACAGTTGGTCGGTCATATACCTGCCGGGTCTGCAAAAAGCCCGCAAAAATGCCAAAGAAACAAGGCGGTAGCTTTAGAGAACCGCCTTATCCGAGTCAATGACATGGCTGGCACACGGCACGCATACCACCCGTGTGCCAAAAGCCGGTCAACCGGCCAGTTGCTCGACCGTCGTGCGGTGCGCGTCGAGGATCTTGGGGAGCCGCGATGGCTCGCCCCGCGCCCAGCCGCATTCGGAGCCGATACCGTCCACTTTCACGAACTTCCGCGCCGCCGCGAGACGCGCGGCATTGCCCTCGTCGTCGTTGGGGAAGACGAGGCCAAGATACAGCTCCGTGCCCGGTTTCAACTTCAAATTCTTGAAGGGCTCGAAATAGGCATCGTCGGTGCGGTTCTCGATCACCGGCATGTGGAAGAACTGGATGGAGCGTTTCACCCGCGCGCAGATGCGGTTCACCATCTCGACCATGATGCCCGCATCCTTGGGCAGCACCATGTGTTCGTCGGCGGGGCTGCCGTAGCACAGGTGATAGCCGAATTCGATATCCTCGGGGATGGCATCGCCGACGCGCACCAGCACATCGATGGTTTCGGTTTGGAAATCCACCGGGCCTTCGTCGTAATAGCCCTCCCAGGCGAGCACCTCCTGGCAGACGTCCCATTGGAAGGCGAGCCGGTCGTGGGGGATGGCGGCGGCGATCTTGGCCACCTCGCCCTCGAAATGTTCGACGATGGCGGGGATCATCTTGGGCCGGTCTTCGGGCACCATATTGTTGTAGGTCGGCGCCAGCGGCGTCGGCAGGGAGACCTGGAACTTCACGCCCCCCGGGATGACGCCTTCCTTCTGCAATCGGTCGAACACGGCGAAGGACTCGATGGCCATATCTGCATAGCCGGTGACGAAACCGTCGGCGGTCACCTCCTTGCCGGGGATGACGTGCAGACGCGGGATCTCGCGCACCACGACGCCGTCCCATTGCACGAACTTGAAGGGCGGCGCGTCGGGATCAAGCTCGATCGCGGGGTGATCAGCGAGCACGTCCTGAAGGAACTTGATCCAGGATTTGCGGATGCCGGTTTCGCCATCCGGCAGACGTGTGAGATGCGGGCCGACGGCGCCGCAAACGGTCCGGAAAACGGATTCGGAATCGGGCAGCGGCACGCTGCCGACGAGATGAACGACGGGATGATGCGCGTTCATGATACTCCTCCCTGTTTATTCAAGTTTCCGCATATTTTTTCCCCGGTTGAACGGGCACCGTGCGGATTGTCTTCCCCGATCCTATTCGGCAAGATGCGCCCCATCAAACCAATACTGTGACTTCGGGGAAGGGGAAAACTCATGGGTATGTTCGGAATGGGCCAGCCGGTGCCGCGCACCGAGGATCCGCGCCTGTTGACCGGCCGCGGCTATTACGTGAGCGACGTCAGCTTCCCCAACCAGGCCCACGGCTATACGGTGCGATCCCCCCACGCCCACGCCAAGGTGCTGTCCCTCGACACATCCGAGGCGCTCAAGGCACCGGGCGTGCTCGCCATCCTCACCCACGAAGACATCAAGGACGCCGACCTCGGCGTGACCCACCCCCATTTCCCGCCGCGCACGCGGCCCAAGGACGGCTCCTCCCATTATTGGGCGTCCCACCCCGGATTGGTGCCGGTCGGCGATACGGTGAAGGTGGTGGGCGATGCGGTCGCTTTCGTCATCGCGGAAACATTGGCGCAGGCCAAGGACGCCGCCGAAATGGTGATGGTCGATTACGAACCGCTGCCGTCGGTGACCGACACCGCCCTGGCCATCGATCCCGCGAGCCCGCAATTGTGGGAGGATTTCCCCGACAACATTTCCAACATCTTCAACGTCGGCAACAAGGAAGCGGTCGACGCGGCCTTTGACAAGGCGGCGCACGTCACCAAGCAGCGCTTGGTCATCAACCGCATCTCGACCAATTCCATGGAAACGCGCGGCTGCGTCGGCGAATACGATCACCGCGAAGAGCGCTACACCATGTATTGCGACACGCAATCGCCGCATTCGTCGCGCGCGACCCTCGCCAACGAGGTCTTCAAGGTTTCCGAAAACAAGGTCCGCGTCGTCGCCCATGACATCGGCGGCGCGTTCGGCCTCAAGGATGTGCACTTCCCCGAAAACCGGCTGTGCCTGCTGGCGGCCAAGATGCTCGGCCGGCCGGTGAAATGGGTGGCCGAACGCTCAGAATCCTTCATCTCCGACGACCATGCCCGCGACCAGGTCTGGGATGCGGAACTGGCCCTCGACGAGAACGGCACTTTCCTTGCGGTCCGCACGCGGGTGGTGTGCAACATGGGTGCCTATATCACCGGCGGCGGCGCCATGGTGCCGACCTTCATGAATCTGGGCAGCCTCGCCGGCACCTACACGACCCCGGCAATCCATGTCGAATCCATCTCGGCCTACACTAACACCCAGCCGACGGGCCCCTATCGCGGCGCCGGGCGGCCCGAGGCGGCCTACGTCATCGAACGGCTGATCGACATCGCGGCGGGAGAGATGAACCTCGACCGCGTCGAGCTGCGCCGACGCAACCTGATCCCCAAGGACGCCATGCCGTTCCAGACCGGGCTCACCTTCAAATACGATTCCGGCGATTTCGAAAAGAACATGGACATGGCCATGGAGATGGCCGACACGGCAGGCTTCGAGGCGCGCCGCGCCGAAACGGAAGCGCGCGGCAAGCTGCGTGGTCTCGGCGTCGTGCATATGATCGAAGCCGCGGGCGGCCCGCGCCCCGAGCAGGTGGAAATCCGTTTCGACCAGTCGGGCACCGTGAGCGTGCTGGCCGGGACCAAGAACCAGGGCCAGGGCCACGACACCATGTACAAGGTCATGCTGTCCGACATGCTCGGCATCGACACGGACGACATCCGCGTGATCGACGGCGACACCGACCAAGTGACCTTCGGCATGGGCACCATCGGCTCGCGCTCGGCGCTCTCGGGCGGCTCGGCCATGCGCGGCGCCGCCGACAAGGTGATCGATAAGGGCATGAAGATTGCCGCCCACATGCTGGAAGCCGCCGAGGCCGACATCGAGTTCGACAAAGGCGCCTTTCGGGTTGCGGGCACCGACAAGCAAGCAACCATCAAGGACGTGGTCAAGGCGGCTTTCAACCCGATGATGCTGCCGCCGGGCATGGAAGTGGGTCTCTATGAGCGCTCCACCTTCACCCCGCCCGCGCCGAGCTTCCCCAACGGCTGCCACGTCTGCGAGGTCGAGGTGGACCCGGACACCGGCCGCACCGAAATCGTCCGTTACGTCGCCGTCGACGACGTCGGCACGGTGGTCAACGCGCTCACCCTCGAGGGTCAGGTGCACGGCGGCATCGTCCAGGGTGCCGGGCAGGCCCTGTTCGAGAACATCAACTACGACCCGGAAAGCGGCCAGATGCGCTCAGGCTCGTTCCAGGACTACGCGATGCCGCGTGCCGACGATTTCTGCACCTTCGAAATCGGCAATAACCCGGTGCCGGCAAAGAACAATCCCCTCGGCATCAAGGGCGCGGGCGAAGCGGGCACTACCGGCGCACTGGCCGGCGTGATGAACGCCATCAACCACGCGCTGGCCCCGCTCGGCGTGCGGCATCTCGAGATGCCGGCGACACCGGAAAAGGTGTGGCGCGCCATCCAGGATGCTAAACTGGCGAAAGCTGCCGAGTAATTCCGTCGGCGAAAGCCGACGGCAAGCGCAAGTGCGCGCCGCGCGAAAGCGCGAAAGCCCCAGATAAATTCCATGTGGGCGTTTGAACGCAGCCCAACAACGTTGGGCGTAAAAAAAATGGGAGAACAACGGATGAAATATCTGCACACGATGCTGCGCATCACCGACGAGAAGGAATCGCTCGATTTCTGGTGCAGCAAATTGGGGTTGAAGGAAGTGCGGCGGCGCGAGGTCGAAGCCGGACGGTTCACCCTGATCTTTCTTGCCGCGCCGGGCGATGAAGAGGCGCAGATCGAACTGACCTACAATTGGGACCCGGAGGAATATGACGAGGGCCGCAATTTCGGCCATGTCGCCTACGAGGTCGACAACATCTACGCCGCCTGCCAGAAGCTGCAGGACGCGGGCGTCACCATCAACCGGCCGCCGCGCGAAGGCAAGATGGCCTTCGTCCGCTCACCCGACAACATTTCGGTGGAACTGCTGCAAAAGGGCGATGCCCTGCCCCCCGCCGAGCCTTGGAAGTCCATGGAGAACGTTGGCCACTGGTAAGCTAGGGCACTGGTAAGCCGCGTTTCTACGTCGGCAAGGTTCCCAACTCCGCGTCCGTAAAGGGAATTTCGCGCGGCAGTTTGGTCCAGCCGGGCATGGTCATCCATACCCTGAGCAGCATCCGCGCCTTTTCCTTGTCCGTGTAATCCTCGTAGTCCGAACGGCTGTGCAGGACATGGCGGTTGTTGAGGAATTGGAAGTCGCCGGGCTGCAAATCCATGTCGAGGATCAGTTCGGGCCGCCTGGCGGTTTCGTCGAAGACCGCGAGCGCGTCACGTTCCTCCGGCGTCAGCGTATAAAGCCCCGCCCGCTCGGTCATCAGGATCGGTTCCGACAGATAGGTGCACACTGTATCGCCGCGGATGTCGGAATAGACCGGGCTGCGGTAGTCGTTGAGCACCCGCCCGCCATCCTCGGTGAGGTAATGCCGGTCGAGATGGAAGAAGCCGCGATAAAGGGTGTCCAACACATCGGGCCGTTCCGCCAGCAACAGGTTGTGCAGCGCACCCGACGAAACGATGCCACTGAGACCGCCGCGCAGCGCCGGGCGGATACACAGCAGCCCGACAACATCCACCGGGTCCATGTGGAACGGCAACGGCCCACCGCGGTGGTAATAGAATTCCTTGGGGCCCGCGTCGCCGATATCGGTGACCTCGGAGATCATCGCGGGATGATCGGCGGTCTGCAAGGTGACGAGGCCTATATGACGGCCCATCTCCTGGTGGACGATCTTCAACTCATCCAATGAGTAATCGGAAATGTCGAGCCCACGCAGCAGGCTGAAGCCGGTGCCGGTGGCGAGCGCGTCGCGGATGTCCTCGCCTAGTTCGGTGAGGCCGTCGCGCAACTCGGGTATCGGCGTGTAATCCTCGAAGCGCACCCCGGCGGCGCGCACCTCGTCGATCAGTTTGCGGATGGCTGTCGATGCCGCCTCCGGAAAAGGCGAAATCCATTCGCCGTTTTGGAAATCGCCGGCATCCCACACATGGGGGCCGCGCACGGGCTGTCTCGCCGTTTCCTTGGCTATCGCATCCATTCCTCGCCTCCCCGCGCGTTTGCCGCGCGACCTTCTTTGCTTCAGGCAGAAAGCCTAAGGGAACGCGCGGGGACGGTCCAGCGTCTGCTCAGTTCGCGTAATGGCGGGAAATTGCGGCACGATCCAACTTTGTTAGGAAATCCACATATTTCTTTGAAAAAATTGAATAGAGGTACGAGTCATTATTGGTTTGGAAACCGAATGATTCGGCTATCCGTACCGATAAACACCTTTTTCTTTGCCCCGGGTCCAATTTTTTCTCGAAAACAATAAATGCCGATACGACTTCTTTCGTTTCTGAAAGCAGTCCGGTAGCTCCGACGCAAGGATTCCCGGATGCCCGGGTCTCAGCCAAGTACCGGTCAAATCCACTACCAAAGAGTCTTTTGTAAACGTCACTTGAGCGCTCTAACTCCTCGGAGACGCTTGAAGTAGCAACGATTAAGTAGTTCGCGGGTATCTTAAAGCTATCGTCGTAAACTACGGGCACTCGCGTAATTTCAATTAGTTCGTTGAGAAATTCTTGAGCAGTGCTCCGGTCGTCAGTTTCAACATCTATAAATCTAAGCACTATCTTGCGGCGCCATTTATATAGAATGGCTCCCTCTTCGTCCGTTGTAACTATGAAATCCGCGAGGAACTGATCTATCTGTGACTCCTCGAACTCTCCGGCGCCACTGGTCTGAATGGTACCAAAGAAAAGAAACATCGCGAACAAAGCTATCCAAGCCGCCCTGAGAGATTTCATACTGCGCGCTTCACACATGAATTGCTCGAAAAGTTAAAGCCTAAGCGCGCGAACGAAAATGGTCCAGCTGGGAACGCCAGACCAACACCCCCACCCCAACCCTCCCCCCTCAAGGGGGGAGGGTTGGGGTGGGAGGCACGACGGCAACGCCACGTCCCCTCCCCCACTTGCGGCGCTTGTTGCTGCAAGCAGCGACAAGTGGGAGGGGGAGGGGGAGGGGGAGGGGGAGGGACAGGGACAGGGAGGGGGGAAGCAGGCGAAAGCTACTCCGCCGCCTCGGAAGGCGTGCTGCGGTCGGTGGGCGCCGCTTCCTGTTTGGCCCAGTAATCGTCCCGGGCACGGGTTTTGGCCATTTCCTCCGCCGTTTCGAAACCGGGCGCCATGGAGGCCGCCGTGCCGGGCAGCACCTGATGGTGATCGATGTTCATGGTGCGCAGCCAGCGTTGCTGTCCCATGGTGACGGAAATGAAATAGCCGATCTCTACCTGCTCCTCTTCGCTGTAATACTTGCGAAGCTCGTCCCACATGTGATCGGTGACCGGCAGGTCCCAGACGATGGTTTCGGCCCAGCGCAGCGCCGCCTTCTGGCGGTCGTCGTAGCGGGTCGATTTCTCGAAGTTCAATAGGTCCATGTAGTCGCGTTCGATCAGGCCTCCGTCGCGCGACTTGATCGAGCGCTGGTTGCCGCAGAACTCGCACTTCACCGAGTGCGACACATAGATGCGGCATAGTTCCTTGATGTTGTGATCGGCGATGCCGGTATGGAACACGTCCCGCCAGGTGTTGGCAAAGGACCAGAAGACGGCGGGCACATGGGCGCGCACGGCCTGGCTTTCCGGGCGCGGCGTGCCGTAATTGGCACAGCGTTCCATTTCCGCGCGCATGTCTTCGTCGAGATTCTCCACAGGCACGTAACTGATTCTGGGTTCGTTCGACATGGTTGCCTCCAACGTAAACTTTATTTGTTGGAAGCAATCATGCGGCGGACCGCCGCAGCGGTCAACGCACCAGGAGGTGAGCGGAACTTCGCGCGAAAGGAGAGCAAGGCTGGTAGCGCGAGTAGCGTCAGGACTGCACCCCCTCACCCTGTCCCTCTCCCTCGGTGGGGAGAGGGGACGCAATCGCTATGCCGAGGGTCCTCCTCTCCCTTAACGGGAGAGGATCGAGGTGAGGGTGAAAAACGAAACTGAGAGTAGCGTTATTCGGCGGCGGCGGTAGCGCCGTTGGCAAAACCGTTGAGCTTGCCGCCGATACGCTCTTCCTTCAGCCGTTCGGCGATAAGGAAGGCCAACTCCAACGCCTGCTTGGCGTTGAGGCGCGGATCGCAATGGGTGTGGTAGCGGTCCGACAGATCAGCCTCGGTAATCGCCTGGGCGCCGCCGACGCATTCGGTGACGTCCTTGCCCGACAATTCCAGATGGATGCCGCCCGGATGGGTGCCCTCGCCGCTATGGACGGCGAAGAAGCCCTCGACCTCGGTGAGGATGCGGTCGAAATAGCGCGTCTTATAGCCGGTGGAGCTTTTCACCGTATTGCCATGCATGGGATCGCAGGACCACACGACGTGACGGCCTTCTTCCTTCACCCGGCGCACCAGCGGCGGCAGCGCCTGCAGCACCTTGTCGGCGCCCATGCGGCTGATGAGGGTCAGGCGGCCCGGCTCGTTCTCCGGGTTCAGGATGTCGATCAGCTTGATCAGGTTGTCGGGCTCCGTGGTCGGGCCGACCTTGGACGCGATCGGGTTCTTGATGCCGCTGAGGAATTCCACCTGGGCGTTCTCGATCTGGCGCGTGCGTTCGCCGCACCACAGCATGTGCGCCGAGGTGTCGTACCAATCGCCGGTGGTCGAATCGACACGGGTCATGGCCTGCTCGTAGTTGAGCAGCAGCGCCTCGTGCGAGGTGAAGAAGTCGGTCTCGCGAATCTGCGGCGTGGTATCGGAGGTCAAGCCGCACGCCGCCATGAAGGCGAGCGTCTCGTCGAGCCGATTGGCCAAATCCTGATAGCGTTCGCCCAACGCGGAATCGGAAACGAAGCCCATGTTCCACTGATGCACGCGGTGGAGATCGGCGAACCCGCCCTGAGCGAAGGCGCGCACCAGGTTCAGCGTCGCGGCGGCCTGGTTGTAGGCGCGCTCCATGCGGTTGGGATCGGGAACGCGGGAATCCTCGGTGAACTCGATACCGTTGATGATGTCGCCACGGTAGCTGGGCAGTTCCACATCGCCCTGCTTTTCCATAGGCTCGGACCGCGGCTTGGCGAACTGGCCGGCCAAACGGCCGACCTTGACCACCGGACAGGCGGCGCCAAAGGTCAGCACCACCGCCATCTGCAGGATGACGCGGAAGAAATCGCGGATGTTGTCGGGATGGAATTCGGCGAAGCTTTCCGCACAGTCGCCGCCCTGGAGCAGAAAAGCACGGCCCGCGGCCACCTCGGCCAGCGACTTCTTCAGCCGCCGGGCCTCGCCCGCGAACACCAGCGGCGGATAGCCGCTCAACCGCTTCTCAACTGCTTTCAGGTCCTCCTGGTCCGGATATTCCGGTACCTGGAGAATGGGCTTATCGCGCCAGCTCTCCGGCGTCCATTTGCCAGCCATTTTCCTCGTATCCCAGGTATTTTTCTATTTAAGGGGGCACTCTATACGCCCCTAAGCCGTTGGTTTCCAGGGTAAATAACGTTCGCCGCCCTAACAATGGCGGCCCGGAAACCTCGGAAATCCAACAGGCTTCCAAGCCTACAGTTATCCTGCATGGCCGCTAAAACAAGGGATTCCCCGGCTTTCGGGCCGATTGGACGGCCCAGCCCCTATCCGGCCTTTTATTCCGCTTTTACTCCGCTTTTTCCGGCCTCTTGTCCCGCATGGTGACGAATTCCTCGGCCGCAGAAGGATGGATGCCGATGGTGGCGTCGAACTGGGCCTTGGTCGCGCCGCATTTGAGGGCGATGGCAACCCCCTGGATGATCTCGGGCGCGTCCATGCCCATCATGTGGGCGCCGGCCACCCGCTGCGATTTGGTATCCACCACCAGTTTCATCAGCGTCCGTTCGTCGCGGCCCGACAGGGTGTGCACCAACGGCTTGAAGCGCGAGATATAGACGTCGACCTCGCCGTATTTTTCGCGCGCCTGGTCCTCGGTCAGCCCCACCGTACCGATGGGCGGGGTCGAAAACACCGCCGACGGCACGTTCTCATAGTCGGTCTTGATGGGATTGTCGTTGTAGAGGGTTTCGGCAACGGCGCGGCCCTCCTGAATGGCGACCGGCGTCAACTGGATGCGGTCAGTGACGTCGCCGACGGCGTAGATATGCGGCACCGACGAGCGGTTCCATTCATCGACGGGGATGGAACCGTTATCGGCGAGCGTCACGCCAGCTTCCTCCAATCCCAGGCCCTTGGTGTTGGGCGCGCGCCCGGTGGCGTACATGACGAGATCGGTTTCGATCATTTCATTGCCGGCGCAGCGCAATGTGTAGCCGTCACTGGTCTTCTCGATGGAGCGGATGACCGTATCACTCATCAGGTTGATGCCGCGTTTCTTCAGTTCGTCATCGAGGGCGACACGGATGTCCTCGTCAAAGCCGCGCAGCACCGTGTCCGCGCGCACGACCTCGGTCACCTCGACACCGAGGGCGGCGAAAATACCCGCGAATTCGACGGCGATATAGCCGCCGCCGACGATCACCATGCGCTTCGGCAACTCGCGCAGTTCCAACGCCTCGTTTGACGAGATCACATGTTCAATGCCGGGAATATCGGGGGTCGACGGCCAGCCGCCGACGGCAACCAGAATGTTTTCCGCCGTATAAGACTTGTCGCCCACTTGCACCGTGTGCGGGTCGGTCAGCACGCCGCGCCCGTCGAGGATATCGACGTTGTTGTCGCGCAAGATACGCAGATAGATGCCGTTGAGGCGGTCGAGTTCGGTGTTCTTATTGTCGATCAGCTTGGCCCAATCGTGGGTGGCGTCCTCAACGCTCCAGCCGTAATTGATCGCGTCCTCAAGATGTTCGGCGTAGTGCGCCCCATAGATCAGCAGCTTCTTGGGGATGCAGCCGCGCAACACGCAGGTGCCGCCGACCCGGTCCTCTTCCACCACCGCGACGCGCGCGCCGTAACCGCCGGAGAGGCGCGAGGCGCGGACACCACCGGACCCAGCCCCGATGGTGATCAGGTCGTAATCATATTTCGGCATAGTCAATTCTCCGCTGAAGGCAGCGGAGTATAGCGATGCGATCCCGGCGTGTCAGGGCCGGTTTAGGGAATAGATGCCCCCCTAGTCTGCGACGCCGAATACCGTCCACTCGGCTTTCTTGCTGGTGGCGCCCATCAGCACCCGGCCGCATTCCTGCGCGATCTCGTCAGCCAACAGGATGTGCTGCGTGCCGGTGTGCGTATCCCGGTAGGCACGTTGCAGCAGACTCGGACGGATGGCGACACCGCGCGCCGCCTTGTGGGCGAAGGTCGCGATCTCGGACACCACGTCGTGCAAGTGCCGCATGGCGAGACGGATCAGCGCCACCTGCTCCACGGTGCCGGGCTTGTTCTTGGCGTAGTTCTCGCAAAGATCGGTCCAGGAATTGTAGACAAGTGCGCGAGCGGCACGGTACTTGGCTTCGGCCTCGGCGTATTTCTGCTTGAAGCTGGCGCTGTCATGCATGCGGCCAAACGCATCGACTCGCACCAAGGCGAGCTTCGCCAGTTCGTCCAACACCCGACGGCCAACACCCAGTGCCCAACTCGTGTGGCCCCAACTGGTCATCACCGGCAGGCCGCCCATGTATTGGATGCCGCCGCGCTGTACCGGGGGATTGTCGAACATGAAGCAGGTATCGTCGGGAACGAACAATTCCTTGCCGCCCTTGAGGGTGTAATCGAAACTACCCGAGCCACGCAGGCCGAGAACGTCCCAGTTGCCCTTGAGCGTGATGGTATCACGGGGATGGTGGCACAGCACGACCACGGGGTGGCCGTCAACCATCTTCATCTGATCGCCTTCCATCAGGAAGCAGCCGGAATGGATCCATTCGGCGTGCCAGATGGTGCTGCCGTAACTCCAATGGCCCTGGATCTTATAGCCGCCATCGACCTTCCAGGCCTTGCCGTTGGGCACGCCCTGCCCCGCAACGGTGACATCAGCACCCCTGGGGAACATCTTCTTAGCCCCGGCTGCCGGCAAAAAGGCGCCCGCGTTGGAGCCCATCACGCCCGCGACCATCAGGCACCAGCCCGCCGAGCCGTCGGCATGGGCAACCATTTCGGCGATCTCCATCGCCTCGACCCACGGCAGTTCCGAGCCGCCGAGCGCCTTGGGAGTGCACATGGCATAAAGGCCCGCCTTGCGCGATGCGTTCACCACCTTGTCGGTGAGATGATATTGGGATTCGGCTTCGTCGGCTTCAGCCTGAATCAGCGGCAGCATATCCTTCGCCGCTTTCTTGAGCGCCGAAAAGGACGGCCCCTTAGGAGGACGCTTGGCCGCACGCTTCGGTTTCGGCGCGACCTTCTTGGTCACCGATTTTGCCCGCGGCGCACGTTTCGCCACGGTCTTGCTTCCCCTCGTTGTTGAGGCCTTTTTTCCGCGTGCGGATTTCTTGGGTGCCGTTTTCGCCATGATGATCCTCCCCGATCAGCCGTCCCACTTGTTATGTGCGGGCGAGTATAACCCGCCCACACCGACAGAAAAGTCCTTTACGAACGTGTGGGTATTGCGAAGCAACCTCTGTCCGGCTGACGGCACGCCGCGTTAGGTCGCCACATTAATCGGCCAAGTCAATCAGCGAGACCGCCCATCAGCGTGTATTTGATTTCGAGGAAATCCTCGACGCCGTACTTGGAGCCTTCGCGCCCGAGACCCGATTCCTTGATGCCGCCGAAGGGCGCAACCTCGGTGGAAATCAACCCTTCATTGACGCCGACGATGCCGTATTCCAACGCATCCGACACGCGCCAGATGCGGCCGACGTCACGGGCATAGAAATAAGACGCCAGACCAAACTCGGTATCATTGGCCATCTGGACCGCCTGCTCTTCGGTCTTAAAGCGGAAAAGGGGCGCCACCGGCCCGAAGGTTTCTTCGCGCGCGACCTTCATCTCCGTCGTCACATCGGCAAGCACGGTGGGTTCGAAGAAGGTGCCGCCCAACTGGTGACGGTTCCCGCCAACCACCACGCGCGCACCCTTGTCAACCGCGTCGCCGATATGTTCCTCGACCTTCTCGACCGCCGCCATTTCGATCAGCGGGCCCTGTTGCGCCCCTGATTCGAGACCGTTGGAGACCTTGAGGCCCGACACCGCCTGCGAGAGGCGCGCCGCGAAATCGTCGTAGACCCCGTCCTGTACCAACAGGCGGTTGGCGCACACGCAGGTTTGGCCCGTATTGCGGAATTTGGACGCAATGGCCCCGTCCACGGCGGCATCGAGATCGGCATCGTCGAACACGATGAACGGTGCGTTGCCGCCGAGCTCCAGCGACACCTTCTTAATGGTGTCGGCGCACTGACGCATCATGACCCGGCCGATTTCGGTCGACCCCGTAAAGGACAACTTGCGCACGATAGGATTGGAGGTCATCTCCGAGCCGATGGCACCTGCCGAACCGGTCACGACGTTGAGCACGCCGGGTGGGAAGCCCGCGCGCTCGGCCAGTTCCGCCAATGCGAACGCCGAATAAGGCGTCATGGACGCCGGCTTGATCACCACCGGGCAACCGACGGCGAGCGCCGGCGCGCATTTGCGGGTGATCATCGAGTTGGGGAAATTCCACGGCGTGATCGCGGCAACGACGCCGATGGGCTCCTTGGTAACGACGATCCGCGAATGCGGCTTGTGCGCGGGGATGATGTCGCCGTAAACGCGCTTGGCTTCTTCGGAGAACCATTCGACGAAGGACGCGCCATAGACGATCTCACCCATGGATTCGGTCAAGGGCTTGCCCTGTTCGGTGGTCATCAGGACGGCCAGGTCTTCCTGATGCTCCATCATCAGTTCGAACCAGCGGCGAATGATGGCGCCGCGCTCCTTGCCGGTCTTTGCGCGCCAGGCCGGCCAGGCCTTATTGGCGGCGATGATGGCGGTGCGGGTTTCGGCGGCACCCATCTTCGGCGCCGTGCCGATCACCGAGCCGTCGGCAGGATTGGTGACCTCGAAGGTCTCACCCGAGTCGGCATCCACCCACTTCCCGTCGATATAGCCCTGTTGGCGGAAAAGGCTTGGGTCCTTGAGGTTCATTTCTCTCTCCCTGGTCGGATCAATGTTCGCAATCGATTGCAATTGCGCCGGAGTATAATGGGCGAAATCCCCCCTTAACAGCCCCACTGCGAACCGTTCGCGACAAATTCACGGGTAATCAGAAGGTCGTGACCTGCCCGCTTCGGACGCGTGCGGCTCTTGACCTTCCAGGTGGGGGAATGATTAGACACCGCATATGTTTTTCGAACGAATGGACCAGAAGCAGCGGTTTGCCGTGGCGGCCGGCGGCATCGTGGCACTTGTCGCCGTTTCATTTCTCTATCTGGGTTATGGAACCGGAGAGACGGCCGGCATGGATGCCGGCAACGCCGAGCTGGTCGCCCTGGGCAAGCCGCTCTACGACGCCAATTGCGCGTCCTGCCACGGCCTCAACCTGGAGGGCCAGGCCAATTGGCGTGTGCCGTTACCAGCCGGCGGCCTGCCCGCGCCACCCCATGACGAAACGGGCCATACCTGGCATCACCCGGACAAGTTGCTGTTCGACTACACAAAATTCGGCGGCGCCCGCATTGCCCCACCCGACTTCAAGAGCAACATGCCGGGTTTCGAAGAAACACTATCGGACAAGGAGATCTGGGCCGTGTTGTCCTATATCGAAAGCCGGTGGCCCGACGACGTCCGCAAACGCCAAAGCTACATCAACCGGCAGGCGTCAAACAACTAGCCGGCCCAAATACCAGTTCACCCTATCGCCGCCACTCAATTCGTAAGATCTGATCTCGATTTCATCGAGGGCGGACCGAACCTTGCCGCAAACCAGGCACGCGTCCGGCACGTCGCACCAATCGGCGACAACCACCTCCGCACCGGCCCGCGCGACCCGCTTCATCTCGGTAAGCGCCTGCACCGGATCGCCGACATAGTGAAACAGGTTGGCGCACACCACCCTCTCGAAACTGCCGTCGGCAAACGGCAATGCATCCGCATCGCCGGCGAGGAATGTAATCGGCCCACTGGTTTCGAACCGTGCAATGCGCAACACGGCGGGCGAGACATCGAGACCGGTCAAACGCAGGGTCGGTTCGACCGCCGCCAGACGGCGTAACAATGCCCCGGTGCCGCAGCCGACGTCGAGGATCGACAAACCGGATTTCAGATTGAGCCTTGCGGCGATCTCGCGCTGGGTCTCGTCCACATAAACGGCCCAACGGTCCTCGTTGCGCACGGGGGTCAGTCCCGTGCGAGATCAGGGATGGGATGGGGGAGCGGCTCGCCCGCGAAATGGGCGGCGAGGTTTTTCAGCGCGCCTTCGGCTTGCGCCCGGACCACCGGCACGGTGACCCCCGCCCGGTGCGGCGTCAGTACGACATTGTCGAGCGCGAGATAGTCGGCGGGCACCTTGTCGGGCTCGCCTTCGATCACATCGAGGGCCGCGCCTGCGATGATCCCGTTCTTGAGCGCCGGGATCAGCGCGTCGTTATCGACCACCGAGCCGCGCGCGATGTTGACCAAATACCCGGTCGGTCCGAGCGCGGCCAAAACATCCGCGTTGATCATATGCTTGGTTGCCGAGCCACCAGGACAGGCAACGATGAGCACGTCGACATCGCGCGCCATGGGAGCGAGTTCCGGATAGTACTGGTAAGACACGTCCGAGGCGGCTGTCGGTTTGTGGTAGGCGACGCACGCGCCAAAGGCATCGCACAGTTTGGCAACACGCCGGCCGATTTCGCCGAAGCCGACGATGCCGACCTTCATGCCGCGGAATTCCGGCGTCATGGGCGGGCCGAACTCCGGCCCCCACCTTCCGTCGCGGATGAACTTCTCAGCGGGGAACAGCCGCCGCACGCAGGCCAGCGTCAGCATCAAGGTGTATTCGGCCACGGCGGCGGCATTGACGGCGGGCACGTAGCTGCCGGTGACGCCCATCTCGCGGAATAGCGCGAGATCCATGCTCTGATAGCCCGCGCCGAGATAGGCGAGATGTTCCAGCTTGGTCATCATGCGGACTTGTTCGGTCGAGGGCGCGAGGATGGAAATGGGGATCAGCACTTGGGCGAGCGGCGCGGCTTCCTCGATCAGAGCATCGCGCTCGGGGCCCTTCTGCATGGGCATGACATGGAGCGTGTAATGCGCGCCCAAGGCATCGAGAATTTCCCGCTTGGGCTCGGCCATGAACAGAATGTGGGGTTTGGAGTGCGGCATGATGCCGCGAGCTTATTCGACCGTAACGCTCTTGGCCAGATTGCGCGGCTGGTCAACGTCGGTGCCCTTGATCACCGCTGTGTGGTAGGCGAGGAGCTGCACCGGGATCGTGTAGAGGATGGGCGCGACAAAGGGATCGACCGCAGGCAGGGCGATGGTCGCCGCCGCCAAACCGCCCAACTTCTTCGCGCCGCCGGGGTCTGAGAGAAAAATCACCCGTCCGCCGCGCGCAATCACCTCCTGCATGTTCGAGGCTGTCTTGTCGAACAGGTCGTCCGACGGCGCGATGACGATCACCGGCACGTTCTCATCGATGAGCGCGATGGGACCGTGCTTCATCTCGCCCGCGGCATACCCCTCGGCATGGATGTAGCTGATCTCCTTCAGCTTCAACGCCCCTTCGAGGGCGATGGGATAGCTGGTGCCGCGCCCGAGATAGAGAACGTCGGTGGCGTGCGACACTTCATATGCCAACGTCTTCAACCGTTCGTCGTGGTTGAGCACCTCAGCGGCGCGCGACGGCACCTCCGTCAGGGCCTGGGCCAATTGCGCTTCCTGTTTCTTGTCGATTGCGCCTCGCGCCCGCGCCATGACGATGGTGAGGCACGCAAGCACCGTAAGTTGCGTCGTAAAAGCCTTGGTCGACGCGACACCGATCTCCGGTCCCGCATGGGTCGCCAGCACCGCATGGGATTCCCGCGCGATGGTGCTTTCCGGCACATTGACGATGGAAAGCACCGTCTGCCCCTGGCTCCTGGCGTAGCGCAGCGCCGCCAGCGTGTCGGCGGTCTCGCCCGATTGGGAGATGAACACGGCGAGCCCGTCCTTGGGCATATCCATGGCCCGGTAGCGGAATTCGGACGCGATATCCACTTCCACCGGCACCCGCGCGATGCGCTCCAGCCAATATTTGGCGGTGAGCGCTGCATAGAAAGCGGTGCCGCAGGCCGACAACGTCACCTTACTCACCTTGGCAAGGTCCACCGGTAATTTGGGCAGCGTGATGGTGCGGTCGGCGGGGTTGAGGACACTATGCAGCGTGTCGCCGATCACCTGCGGCTGCTCGTAGATTTCCTTGAGCATGTAATGGGGGTGGCCGCCTTTGCCGGTGAGCGCCCCGGAAATGGACGCCTCGTACACCGCCCGGTTGACGAGCTTGCCGTCGCCGTCGCGGATCACCGCCCCCGCACCATTGATCACCGCCCAATCACCGTCATCGAGGTAAGTGATGCGGCTGGACAGATGGGCCAAAGCGAGGGCATCGGAGCCGATATACATCTCGCCGTCACCGTAGCCGATAGCAAGCGGACTGCCGCGCCGCGCCGCAATCATCAGATCGGGTTGGCCCGCGAAAACGATACCTAGGGCAAAGGCGCCTTCGAGGCGGACGAGCGTTTTCTCCACCGCTTCCTCGGGGGTCATGCCCTCTTCGAGGTAAAGGGTGATCAGATGCGCGATCACTTCCGTGTCGGTTTCGGATGCGAGTTCGCGGCCCGCGGATTCCAACTCGTCACGCAACTCGCGAAAGTTTTCGATGATGCCGTTATGGACCAGCGCCACCCGATCCGTGGCATGGGGGTGGGCGTTGACTTCGTTGGGAACGCCATGGGTCGCCCAACGGGTATGGCCGATACCGGTGGTGCCGTCGATGGGACTGGTTTCCAGCCGGTCGGCGAGATTGATCAGCTTACCCTCGGCGCGGCGGCGTTCGATATGGCCATTGACCAGGGTCGCGATACCGGCGGAATCGTAGCCACGGTATTCCAGCCGCTTGAGCCCCTCCAACAGGAGCGGCGCGACCGCTTTCTTTCCGACGATGCCGACAATGCCGCACATTAATTCTTGTCCTTGTTTTTCTTTTCTTTCGCCAATTTGTTTTTTTCCTGGGCGTCGCGCTGCCGTTTGGCCCAGCCGGGAACTTCCTTTTGCTGGCCACGCGCGACCGCAAGCGCATCCGCCAAGACGTCCTTGGTAATCACCGAGCCCGCGCCCGTAATCGCGCCCGCCCCAACTCGCACCGGCGCCACCAACGCCGTGTTGGAGCCGATAAAGGCGCCCGCGCCGATCTCGGTCACGTGCTTCAGGTAGCCATCATAGTTGCAAGTGATGGTGCCCGCACCGATATTCGCCCCCGCCCCCACCGAGGCATCGCCGACGTAACTCAGGTGATTGGCCTTGGCACCCGTGCCGATCTCGGCGTTCTTGATCTCGACAAAATTGCCGATATGAGCGTCCACACCGATACGCGCGCCGGGGCGTAACCGCGCGAAGGGGCCGATAATGGCACCCTCTTCCACCGCCGCGCCCTCGAGATGACAGAAGGCCCGGATGTCGACGTTCGCGCCGACCGTGACGCCGGGACCGAACACCACGTTGGGCCCGACGGTAACGTCGCGCCCGAGCTTTGTATCCCAGGAGAAATAAACCGTGTCCGGGTCGAGGAGGGTCGCGCCCCCTGCCATTGCCCGGGCCCGTAGCCGGTTCTGGACGATGGCTTCGGCGCGCGCCAAATCGGCGCGGCTGTCGATACCCATCACTTCCTCGTCGTCGGCCTCGACCACGGCACAGACGGCGCCCTCACCGCGCGCCAAACCGACGATATCGGTGAGGTAATATTCACCCTTTGCGTTGTCGTTGCCGATCTGTCCAAGCCAATCGAACAAACGCGTCCCATCCACGGCCATGATGCCCGCGTTGCAAAGATCGATGGCCAACTCCTCCGGGCTCGCGTCACGCGCCTCGACAATACGTTCGAGCGCGCCGTCGCTCCCCAGGATCAAACGCCCATTGTTACCGGGATCGGCGGGGCGCTTGCCGACGACCACGACGGCGGGGCCTTCGTCTCTTTTCGCCATCACCGCCTGACAGGTCGTGGCCGTGATCAGCGGATCACCGGCAAACAGAATTAGGATATCGCCGTCGAAACCGGCAAGCGCGTCACGCGCCGCCAGCACCGCGTGGCCCGTACCCAAACGGTCATGTTGATACGCAATTTCAGGAGACAAAGAATGAGCCCGGATTGTCTCGGCATGAGGTTCCGATTCGGGACCGATCACCACCACGGCCCGGTCGATTCCCGCTTCCACCAACGTGTCGAGCACCATCAGCACCATGGGCCGCCCGGCCAACGGATGCAGGGCCTTAGGCAAATCGGAGTTCATACGGGTGCCCAGCCCAGCGGCAAGGACGATGGCGGCGGTTTGGCGGTGGGTCATGTCGATCTAAATCGGGCCGATCTCAAGCGGCGGTGTCCATTCCAGAAGGATGCCGCTTTATATTGCGCGCGAGACCTTGCCACAGGGTGAAAAATAGGCCAAGTCAAAGATTATTACGGAAAATATCATCAAATCCGTAAATTCGAGCCGATAAAGAGCATCCCCATTCGACACCGCCTCGTCATTTTCGATCTCGACGGCACGCTGATCGACAGCGCGCCCGACCTGTGCGCCGCCCTCAACCGCACCCTGGTGGCACACGGCCGCCGGGCGCTGAGCGAAGAGGAGGCCGAGCAGCTCATCTGGGCGGGCGGCGACAAGATGATGGGGTGGGCCTTCGAACGCGCCGGCGGCCCGTTGCCAGATCATGAGGCTGACGCGGCGCTGACGGTTTTCCTCGACGACTATGGCAACAACTGTACCGTCGAAACCCGCTTTTTCCCGGGCGCCCTGGAGGCCATCGATACCCTTCTGTCCCAAGAATGCCGGGTCGCACTCTGCACCAACAAGCGCACGTCGTTGACGCGGCGGGTGCTCGACGGCCTCAATGCCGGACATCTGTTCGAGCCAGTGGTATGCGGCGATACGGTCGCGACCCGCAAGCCGGAACCGGAGATGATCCATCACATCCTCGACCATCACGGGATCGACCGGTCCGAGTCGGTGATGGTGGGGGATTCCTTTGCCGACGTGGATGCGGCCAAGGCAGCGGGTGTCACGTCCATCGCCGTCAGCCACGGCTATTCGGTCAAGCCGGTACATGAGCTCGGCGCCGATGCGGTGATCGATCATTTCGATGCGCTCGTGCCTGCCCTGTCAAAAATCGCCGGTTAGCCGCTTCTTTTCCGTAGCCGCCTACCGGACAACCTGCCACTACTCAACCGAGTATTTCCGCCAAACGTTTGCGGGTATAGTACCGCCTGCATAGAATGCCGCCAAAATTGGGGGGAGTGAATAAATGGCGGGGGACGTGCCTCACAACAACATCGGCGAAACCTTCGACTATGTGATCATCGGCGGTGGATCGGCGGGCTGCGTTCTCGCCAATCGGTTGAGCGAGGACCCGTCGGTAAGCGTCTGCCTTCTCGAGGCGGGCCCGCCCGACCGCAGCCCCTTCATTCACATTCCCTTGGGTGTCATGCGGGTGATGTTCGACCCCAAGATCAACTGGAAGTTCTCCACCGCGCCCCAAGCGCAGATGAAGGACCGCAACGTCTATATTCCGCGCGGCAAAACCCTCGGCGGGTCGAGCTCCATCAACGGCATGGTCTACATGCGGGGCCACCGCACGGATTACGACGATTGGGCGGCGCAGGGAAATTCGAGTTGGTCGTGGGCGCATGTCCTGCCCTATTTCCTGCGCGCCGAAAACAACGAACAGTACGGCGACAAGAGCCCGCTCCACGCCAAGGGCGGACCGCTCAACGTCACCTTCATCAATCAAAAGAGCCCGCTCAACGAGACCTTGATGGAGGCGGCCGAGTCGCTGCAATACAAACGCACCTATGATTTCAATGGCCCCGAACAGGACGGCTTCGGCATCAGCCAAGTGACCCAGAAGAACGGCCGCCGTTGGTCCGCGGCCAAAGCCTATCTGCAGCCGGCACGGAACCGCCCCAACCTCGACGTGGTCACCAATGCGCCGGTAAGCCGTATCGTCGTCGAAAACGGCCGCGCCACCGGCGTAGAGTTCAAACGCGGCGGCGCCACGGAGCGTGTTCACGCACGGCGTGAAGTGCTGCTCAGTGCCGGTGCCGTCGTGTCACCCAAAATTCTTATGTTGTCGGGAATCGGGGATCCGCAGGAACTGTCGCGCCATGGGATCGAGACGGTGCTCTCGCTGCCCAACGTTGGCAAAAACCTGCAGGACCATGTTTCTTGCCCCGTCTTTCTGAAATCGGAAAGCACCGAGCCGTACGGCCTGTCGCTCAAGGCGCTGCCCAAACATATCTGGTGGACCGTCGATTATGTGCTGCGGCGCCGCGGCATTTTGTCGAGCAACATGGTCGAAGGCGGCGGCTTTGTCCGTACCAATCCGACGTTGCCGCGTCCCGATATCCAGTACGTGTTCATTCCCGGTTACCGCCCGTCGCCGACCCGGATGTACGGCATCGGCCATGGCTACAGCATGACCAGCGTGCTGTTGCGCCCCAAGAGCCGGGGCGAAATCCGGCTGGCGGGCTCGGAGCCCGAAAAAGGTCCCGTCATCGACCCCCGTTTCTTCGAGGAGGCAGCCGATCTCGACGTGCTGCAGAAAGGCGTGGAGATTTCGCGGCGGCTATTCGAAAGCCCGCCATTCGAGAAGTACAACGCCGTCGAGATCTATCCCGGGCCGGACGTCCAGACCCGGGACCAATTGAGCGACTATATTCGCGACTATGCGGCAACCATCTTCCATCCCGTCGGCACCTGCCGGATGGGCAACGACGACGGCGCCGTCGTCGACGAACAGCTGCGCGTACGCGGCATCCAAGGACTACGGGTGGTCGATGCCTCCATCATGCCGACCATCGTCGGCGGCAACACCAACGCGCCGACCATCATGATCGCCGAGAAAGCCTCCGACATGATCCGCGGCAAGGCGCCTTTGCCCGCCGCAGAGATATAAAGAGATTTAAGCTGTCGCGGTTTCGACCCCGTCACCGACGCCGACGATCAGCACATCAAGGAGCCCGAGGAACAGGCCCGTTTCGACGACGCCGGGGATATTCTTCAGCACACCGTTGAGGGCCTGCGGATCACCGATCTCGCCATAAGGGCAATCGAGGACATAGTTGCCGTTATCGGTCAGCTTCGGCGATCCGGCACCGCCACGTAAGCTCGGCGTCACGCCGGTTTGGGCAATGGTCCCGGCGACATATTCATAACCGAAGGGCAGCACCTCCACCGGCAACGGGAATGCGCCGAGCCGTTCCACCCGCTTGGAGGAATCGGCGATGATGATCCGTTTCTGCGCCGCGGTGAGGACGATCTTCTCGCGCAGGAGCGCTCCGCCGCCGCCCTTGATCATGTTGAACCGGGCATCGATCTCGTCGGCACCGTCGATGGCCACGTCGAGGCTTTTGACCTGACTGAAATCGGTCAATTCGATGCCGGCCGCACGGCATTTAGCCGCCGTGTCCTCGGACGTAGGTACGCCGCGCAGGCGCAGACCTTCGTCCTGCACGCGTTTCCCGAGGGCTTCGAGGAAATAAGCTACCGTCGATCCGGTGCCGAGCCCGACGGCCATACCATCGGCCACATAATCGGCAGCGGCATAGCCCGCCAAGCGTTTTTCGTTATCGGGATTCGACATGCTCCGCCCCCAGCTATTCCCCCTGAAACTTAAGGGGGTGATTAGCACAGGAGGGCCGGAACAGCGAGGCTCTAATCGAAAACAGGAAGGAGAAAAGGGAACCGAGGGCGGCACCGCCGTTTGAAATGTGCAGAGCAAACGGCGATTGGGGGCTACAGGGACTTGTGCCGCCCTCGGCGGGGGTAATCGTTAGTTGTCGTCGTTGTCGCGGCCGCGGCGGAAGCCGTCGCCCATATGCTCGCGCATGCGCTCCCGCATCTCTTCGCGGTCGTCATCATCCATGCGCCCGCGGAAGCCGTAACGCGGCCCCCTATCATCCTCGGAGAGGACGCCATCGCCGTTGCGATCATGACGGCGCACCATGTTGGTGAAACGCTCGGAAAATTCGTCGTAGGTCACCTTGGCATCACCGTCATCGTCGTGACGTTGGAAGGCATCGACCATGCGCTCACGCATCACGTCGAGCCACAGAGCCTGGTATTCCTGTAAGCTCAGGGTGCCGTCCTTGTTGGCATCGAACTTGTCGAACTGCCCGCGGCGGAAGGCATTGATCTCGTCCTGGGTGATCTTGCCGTCGCCGTCCGCGTCGAACAGCTCTAGCATGCGCTCCCCGCCCATACCGCCGGGACCGCCCCTGAATCCCCCATGACTGCCAAACCCGGCGTGGTGGAATCCCCCACCGGAGCGCCAGCCGTGGCCGCGCTCGTCAGCAAAGCTTTTGCCCACTGCGGCAAGAGATCCAATTGCAACAACGGCCACACCGGCCGCCAAGATCATTTTCGTAGACCGTTTCATGAAATACCTCTCTCTCAACATGCCCGAATGGGCCGTTCATGAATTCATCAGTGGTCCAAGTAAAACGCCGGGATGTGTCCAGAATTTGTCGTGTTTAGGGGAAAAGTGTCGCCAAATATCCCCGCGCCGGCGGCTGCGACAATTTGATACAATTTTTCCGCAACGGGTGACCGGCGCCCTGGCATAGTCATCCCGCCTCGTAACCATATCCGAGAATCATGGAGAGTACGCCTCACATTCTGGTCGTCGACGATCACCGCGACATCCGCGAGTCGCTCGCCGCCTATTTGACCAAGAACGAATACCGCGTTTCGACGGCGGCGGGTGGCGCCGAAATGCGCAAGGTGCTGGAGGCAAGCGCCATCGATCTCGTCGTCCTAGACATCATGATGCCGGGCGAAGACGGTCTCACCCTATGCCGCCATTTGCGCGAGACCACCGACATTCCCGTGATCATGCTGACCGCTGTCTCCGAGGATACGGACCGGGTCATCGGCCTCGAGATGGGCGCCGACGATTACCTTACCAAGCCCTTCAATCCGCGCGAACTGCTGGCCCGCATCAAGGCGGTGCTGCGCCGCGCCAACAGCTTGCCGCCCAGTCATAAACCGAAACGGCAAGGTCAGATTACTTTCGCCAATTGGACCGTCGATACCGGCCAACGGGAACTGGTCGGACCCGACGGCATTTCCATTCCCCTCAGCACCAGTGAATACAAACTGCTGATGGCGTTCATCGATCATCCCAATATGGTACTCAGCCGCGACCAGTTGCTTGACCTGACCAGCGGGCGGGGCGCCCACGTGTTCGACCGCTCCATCGACAATCAGGTGAGCCGGCTGCGCAAGAAACTGGAGACCGATCCCAAGAACCCGACCATCATCAAGACGGTGTGGGGCGGCGGCTATATGTTTGCTGCCGAGGTGATGGCACCGTGAAGAAGTTTTTTCCCAAAACCCTGACAGGCCAGTTGATTCTCTTGCTACTGCTTGCCCTCGTGGCGACGCATGCCATCACCTTCTTCATTTTTGCCGACGAACGCCTCGCGGCCGTACGCACCACGGCGCGCGAACAGATCGCGTTCCGGACAGCCTCGATCATCCGGCTGCTGAACGACACGCCGCCAGAACTGCATCAACGGATCGTCGATAGCGCTTCATCATCGCGCCTACGGTTCGAACTTTCCGATACGCCGTCGATCGATGACGGTTTTCAGGACGCGACGAGCGCCGCCATCCGTGGCATGCTCGCCCGGTCGTTGCGCGGAGATGTCCATGAGGTACGGGTCGAAATCAGCGAACGGCCGTTCTCTTTCGCCCAGCCTCGATTTCCGTCCTGGATGGCCCGCCATCATCGCGGCGTAGAGGATGATGACGACGATGGTCGTTCCCGCGACCGCCGATATCGCCGAACTCCACCGCGGATCATCGAACTGCGCATCGCGGCCCAGACCCTCACCGGCCCCTGGATCAACGTCGCGACGCTCTCCCCCGTCGCACCGCCGCGCTTCGGCTGGTCGGCAATGGTCTCGGTGGCGGCAACCGGCATCCTGATGATGCTGATCGTCATCTTGGTGGTGCGCCGGGTGGCCCGGCCGATGGCACGTCTCGCCGAAGCATCGGAGCAACTCGGCCGCGGCGAAACGGTCGCCGGCCTCCCCGAAGAAGGCCCGGCCGACGTGCGTAACACCACCCGCGCGTTCAACCAGATGAACGACCGGCTGCAACGGTTCGTACGCGACCGGACATTGCTGCTCGCCGCCATCTCCCACGATTTGCGCTCACCGATCACGTCACTGCGTTTGCGGGCCGAGATGATCGAGGACGCAGAGACCCGCGAGCACATGATCGAGACCCTGCGCGAAATGCAGGAACTGGTAGAGGCGACCCTGTCCTTCGCCCGCGACGACGCCGCCAAGGAGGAAACCCGGGTGGTTGACGTGGCGGCGCTCGTCGAAAGCCTCGCCCAGGACCTTCAGGATCAAGGCCTCAACATCCAAACCGGCGACATGCCGCCAACCCCTTATCGCTGCCGCGGGACGGCGCTCAAGCGGGCGCTCCGCAACCTGATGGAGAACGCCGCGCGCTACGGAGAGCGCGCCATGATCGCCCTCAGCAAAACGGCCGACGGTATCGTGATCACTGTGGAGGACGACGGGCCCGGCATCCCTGAAGCAGATCTAGATCGGGTATTCGATCCCTTCGTGCGGCTGGAAACGTCACGCAGCGCCGAGACCGGCGGCGTCGGCCTCGGCCTCGCGATCGCACGTTCCATCGCCCGCGCCCATGGCGGCGACATTACCCTCGCCAATCGCCCGGAAGGCGGTTTGCGCGCCGAAATCAGATTGCCGGCGGTCTAGCCGTCCCACATCCACCCTTCTGCTTGCCCACTGGGATGACATGAGTGACTATGGTGGGACCATAACAACACCAATCCAGATAAGGGGAGAGCATGGGCGAGAAAATTGGAATGATCGGCCTCGGCAAGATGGGGCTGGAACTGGCGCGGCAGATGATGGCCGACGGCCACGAACTTTTCGGCTACGACATAGATCCGGAACGGATGAAAATGCTGGCCGATGAGGGTGGAACGCCAGTGGACTCTTCCAAAATCGTCGCCGAAAATTGCGACATCACCTGTTCAATCCTCCTCGCGCCCGAGCATATCGAAGAAAACACCATCGGTGAGAACGGCATCGTCCAGGCGGGCAAGAAGGGCCTGATCCATATCGAGATGAGCACGATGGCACCGTCCTTCCAGGTCGAGCTGGCCGGCAAACTTGCCGCCCACGGTATCGACATGCTGGATGCGCCCATTTCCGGCTCCCACGACAAAGCGGCGGCCCGCGTCATCACCTTCATGGTGGGAGGTTCCGACGCCGCATTCGAGCGAGTGCGCCCCATTCTCGAGCCCCTGGCCAAGGACACGTCTCATACGGGTCCGGTGGGTTCGGGTGCGACCATGAAGGTGATCACCAACCTTTACGTCAACTCGGTAACCGCGCTGTTGGCCGAAATGGCCGTCGTCGGCGAGAAAGCCGGACTCAGCCATGAAACGATGATGGAATGCCTACCCAAGGGATCCGTCCGGGGGTCCATGTTCGACACCATGATCCCGCGTTTCTTCAACCGTGATTTTGCCCCCAGGGGTGCGGTGGAGATTTTCTACAAGGATATGGGCTTGGCGATCGAACTCGCCGAGAAGCACGGTGTCGATCTGCAAGTGGTTCCGGCGGCGCGCAAAATGTTCAAGCGCGCCATCGACGCCGGCTGGGCCAAGGACGACGCCAGCCGGGTGCTCGAGGTTTACGAAGGCAAAGACCAGGGCTGATTAGGTCGGGCTAGGTCTTCGCGACGTGGCGTGACTCCATGTTGTCGCCGTAGCGGACACGAAACAGAAGCGTGCGCTGATCGCCGTTGACGTATTCATGGATTTCGCCCGGCGGATGAAGGATGAACATGCCCGGCTTAATATCAATCTTCTCGCCGTTGACGTTCATGTGGCCGCCACCTTCCAAACAGAAATAAATCTCCGTGGCATGGGGGTGGCAGTGATTGGGGCTGGTTTGGCCCGGCTCCCAGCAAGCGACGGTAACGTCTCCTCCCGACTCGACACCCAGTATTTTCTCGATGTGTTTGGCCGGTGAGAATTCCTGCTCGACTTTGAGATCGAATGCCATCATGACCGACTCTCCCGTATCCCTTTATAGGCAGCGACTAGCTTAGGCCTCGAAACCAATGCGCCTCCGGAAAGGGCACGTAGAACACGTGCGTGAAAATAAGATAAGCAACAATGCAGATTACCACGGGCACGATCAAAGCCAGCCCAATGTTTCGGCGCGTCTTGTCCAATGTCAGATAGACTGACGTCAGAACCAACATGAGCAGACTGGATAGCCAGAACCCGAGGCCAAAGATCAAAAACATATAGGCCAGCACAACCACCAGGAACACGGATACGTCAATGAAGGCATGCCGATCCTCCGAAGAGAATTTGAGGGTGTCCGGGAGGTGTTGCATAACGGCGGCAATAACAACCCGCGCCAACAGCAAAACGGCAATCGCGACGATCACGTAGTTGGCAAGCTGAGGAAAGATCCAGTCCTTGGGATCGGAACTGGAGCCGGTTGAGAAGACCGCGGCGATACAGAGCAAAACCAGCGCGGTCAGGACATCTTTATCAAATAATCTTTGCATGATGCATTCCTACTCCGGCTCGCCCACGACTTCTGTCCGATCCTCTAGCCGGGTACTTGCACGTTCCCGCACGTGATCCTTCCAGCGCGCCCAAAGGACCAAGGCAATCGAGAGAATGGTGAGCACGATCAAGATGATGTTGATCGTCCCGGTGAAGAATACATGTCCGATCGACGTTGCGTCGGCGATGTACAAGGCCTGAACGAGCGACGGTTCGATGATGGGGCCCAAAATCAAACCGAGACCGATGGGACCGGGGTGAAAGCCCAAACGCCTGACGAGGAATACGAACACCCCGAGGCCCAGCATGAGGTACACATCAAAGATGTTGTTCCGGATGGCGTAGGCACCGATCACGGCCAAGAGCATGATCAAGGGGGCCAGAAGCCGCAATGGTATGCGGATAATCCAAACCAGTAATGGCGCGAACAGGCTGCCAAGAATGAAGGTTACGATTCCGGCCACCAACAACGACCAACCGAAGGTGTAGACGAGCGTTCCGTCACTCTGGAAAAGTTCCGGTCCGGGATTCAATCCCCGCAGCATGAGCGCTCCGGCGATGACCGCAGCGGGCGAGGAACCCGGGACCCCCAGCGTGACCAGCGGGATCATCGCCGCCGGTGCCGCCGCGTTGTTCGCGATCTCCGATGCGGTGACGCCGCGCAAGTCGCCCTTGCCAAATTTGCTTTTGTCCTTACTCCAGCGCACCGCTTCATTGTAGGAAACCAACGCAGCGATGGGGCTGCCGGCACCCGGCAGGATTCCGATGAAAGAACCGATCACTGCGGAGCGGATACCGTGTATTGGATTCGAGAGCACATTTTTAACGGTTTGTAGCGTCACGCCACGCTTGGATTTGTAGTCGGCGATATAGTCACTTTTGCGTAGATCGGCGACCATCGACAGCACCTGCGGGACCGCAAAAATGCCGATCAATCCCGCGACCAGGGATATACCGCCGCGCAGTTCGGGGATGCCGTAGGTAAATCGGGAAATTTCGTTGCCGTGACTGATCCCGATGCTGCTGATCAGTAGCCCGATCGCGCCGCCCGCGAGCCCCTTCAAGATCGAACCGCTCGCGAGGCTGCCGATAATCGTCAGCGCGAAGATCCCCAGCCAGAAGAATTCGGCCGGGCCGAACTTGAGCGCGATCGTGATCATGGGCCAGGCGAGCAGCAGATAGCATCCGGCACCAAACAGCGTCCCAAAGGCAGAGGCAAAGCACGCCGCGACGATGGCTTCCTGTCCGCGCCCCTGGTGAACCATAGGGTGACCGTCGAAGGCGGTGGCCATTGCCGCCGGTGTCCCCGGTGTATTTACGAGCACGGCCGGTATGGCGTCGGAAAACATGGCGCAGACGTAAAGACCGCCCAACATGGCGATGCCTGCGTCCGTCGGTAGGGCAAAGGTGAAGGGCACGAGCAATGCCGTCCCCATGGTGGCGGTGAGTCCCGGCAAAGTGCCGACCACCATGCCGATCATGACCCCCACGGTAAGCCAAAGCATGACCGATGGCGTGAGTGTCTGCAACAGACCTTCGATCACAGAGAAACTCCTAGTGCGGTGCCGCTGTCATGGTCCTGGCTGCTGCGCAGGCCACACTTATCGATGACATTAGGACAACGGTATTATTGATTTTAAAGCCAAGAAAACAGGCTGCCCAGGCATCGCGACTTCCGATGCAAGGGCAGCCTGAAACTGTGAAAGCCTCTACTTAGAGAACTTTTTTACCGCGACTTCGACATAGGCCTTGGCTTCCGCCGGGGTCTGACGCATCTGCAACAACCCGTTGTTGGTCACCAATTCTTTGACCTTGGGATCGGCCGTCGCTTCATTCAGCGCCTTGTTGAGAATGGCGACGCGGTCAGCCGGCGTGCCGGGAGGCGCCATGACGCCCCACGTCGTGGTATACGTCCAACCCGATTCATAAGGTACGCCCGGCAGCGCCGCGGATGCCTCCGGGCCCGCAATCACGAGCGTGTCGATGTTCGCCTTGTGCTTGACCGCATGCGAAGATGCCGTCATGCCCGCATCGACGTGGTTGCCCAACAGCATAGGAATCATCTTGCCGACGCCGCCCGAAACCGGGACATAGGCCGTTTTGATTCCCAAAATATCGGCGAGTTCGGCAAAGTTTTCCGCACCGGTGCTTCCCACGCCGGCCACCGTCAGCTTGCCGGGGTTCGCCTTGGCCGCCGCGACAAACTGCGCGAGGCTCTTATATGGGCTGTTTTTGGGAACCATGAGCGCGCCCACCGCGCGGGCGGTCATGCCGATATAGGAAAATTCAGCCGGCTTGAAACCGATGCCTTCACCTTTGGAGGTAATGACAATGTTCGGAACGACCACGTTGCTGATCGTATAGCCGTCCGGCTCCGAGCGCCAAAGTTCGCTGAACCCGACCGCACCGCCGCCGCCGGTCTTGTAGATAATCCGAACTTCGACACCGAGTGCTTTTTCCAGGCCAGGCTGCAACCGACGCGCCTGCTGATCGGATCCGCCGCCCGGCGAATACGGAACGATGAACGTGATGGGTTTATCGGGATATTCCGCATTGGCGCCGCCGGCCGCAACCGCAAAGACTGCTCCGACGAATGCGCCAAGGACCGCGCGGGCCCAAAAAATTGGATGCTTCTTCAATGTAACCTCCCTGTGACTAGGTATCTCGACTCGTTATTTTTGCTTTTTTGGGACAGTCGAAACGTCCATCCCACTATTAGCCTATATGTGTGATCCGAAGGCGAATCTCAGTCATATATAAGACCATAGCTAAGGCACATAATATTAGGCCTATTGGAAATGTCCATAGCGCTGGTAATTTCCGGATAATAGCTGTTTAAGCCTAGAAATCCGGCACCAAGAACGGCGCCAAGTTAGACTAGGAAACCTCGGCCAGACGCCGCTGAAGTTCCTCCAGATTGGGCACTGCGGTGTAATCTTCGCTCAGATTTCCCGATCCCGCCGGGCTCTTGCAGGTGAAAAAGCGGCACGGACCTTCAAGAATCCGAATGCCGTGCACCGTGTTGCGTGGGATATGTACCAGATCCCCGGGACCGATGGCGAAAACTTCGTCCCCGAGCAGATGAGCAAGGCGACCCTCGAGCAGATAAATCCACTGCTCGTCATTGGGATGAGAATGGGGCGGCGGCACTTCGCCCTCCTGATAGGTAACGATGCCGACCTTGATGAGGTCGCCTCCGAACTGCTTCATCATGACGTTCGGATTCACGACATCCGGTGTCGCCTGCATGTCTTCCGCCTTGTAAACCGGCATTGAAACTCTCCCTGTTGCAAACCTGCCTGTGATCGCCCATCGGCCCAGCCGAAAATGATCTGGCCGGATCGATTTGATTTTTCATCAAACCAGCCGCTGCCCGGACGAAATTGTGGGACAAGGCTAAGCCAATCCGGCCGTCCCAACAAGACCGCCCACGCACCAACGCTACCGCCTGCCGGCGTTGATAGAGAATGCGTCAGGCACTAACGCTGCCAGCCACGTCCCCGATATTGTTGGGATTGACCCGAGTGACAGCGCGCTTCGCCATATCGTAGCGGAGCGTCGGAATGTGGGTTAGGTCCGTTCCCGTCACCCGCACAAAACGGGCATGATCCGGAAAATGGATGGAATGGATTTGGTGCGGCCCGAACATTCCGGCGTGGCCAGGCTCCAACCGGTATTTACGCCGCTCTTCGAGATCGGCGTGGCCTTCCTCCTTGCCATCGTCGAGGCGGTCATACTCGGTCATATCGGTCCAGCCGATGGCCTGGCCGTAGATCGCCCAGGACGCGCCGTGATCGTGCGGCGGCGAGGTGCGGCCCGCGGGATAGACATGGGCCAGCACCATGAAGTCGAGATCGGGATCATGGTAGAGGGTCGTGATGCCCATGGGTGCCTCGGGCCCACAGACTTCGTCGACGAAGGCCTCGTTTTGCAGCAGAGCTTCGAGCTTTTGACGGACCTTTTCGCGGCCGTCGGCGCCACCGTCGCGGGAGAGGAAATCCTTCGCGTCGGCGCAGAATTCGCTTAATTCGTAAGCCATGACATGTTCTCCCCGTGTTTTTGTGTAGATTATCCTACTCCCGGACGGGAGCAGTTCACAAGGGAGCCGAAGGCAACCTTGACACCCGCGGGCCCCGGCCCTTATATGCGGGTCCCTCACCGCCTGGAAATTGGCGAGATACGGGCGCGTAGCTCAGCGGGAGAGCACTGCCTTCACACGGCAGGGGTCACAGGTTCAATCCCTGTCGCGCCCACCATTTTTCACTCACGTCAGTTCACGAACAATTCCGTCGGAATCAATGACCGCACCGCGTTGACGCTGTCGGTGGTGAGGCCGGTCATGGCGCGGTAATTCGCCGCCGTTTGAAGTTCTTCCTCGCTCAGCACATCGTGGATGTCGTCGAAGCCGTCGGGGGCGCGTTCCTCGACCAGCGGCATGAATTCCTCGGGCCCGCCCTTGCGGTTGGATTGAAGAATACGGGTGAGCGCCGGGCGCCGGTCGGCCTCGTAGGCTTCCAGAGCGGCTTCGGGGTCATCCGGCCGCATCGCCAATTCGCGGCCGAGAATGCGGGCATCGATGACCGCCAGAGACGCGCCGTTCGACCCGACCGGGGTGAGCGGATGGGCCGCATCGCCCAACAATGCCACCCGGCCAAACGTCCATTGCGGCAAAGGGTCGCGGTCGACCATGGGAAACTCCCAAATCCCTAGATGGCGCGTGACGATTTCAGGAACGTCGATCCAGTCGAAGCGCCAGGGCTCGAACGCCGGCAGGAACTCGCTCATGTCGCCGGCGCGGTTCCAACTCTCCGGCCTGAACTCCATGTCGTCGGGCGCTTTCAATTCGCAGATCCAGTTGAGCAACAGGTTGCTCTCGCCCTCGCGGCGTTCCTCGGCTGGCTTTTTGATGTGGTAGCAGACGAACTTATGATGATGCAGCCCGGTGACGCACATCGTATGGCCGTCCAAGATACGAACGCCCTCGGTAATCCCCCGCCACATGATCGTCCGGTTCCAGTGCGGCGGCTTTTCGTTTTTGTAGAACAGCGGACGGACCGAGGAATTGATACCGTCGGCGGCGATCAGAATATCCCCCGTTGCCGGTTCGAGCGAAGCGCCGGTGCGGCGGTCTTGGAAATGCGCCGTGACCTGCCCGCCGTGTTGCTCGACATTTACGCATTGGTGACCGAGCCTCAGGGCATCGGGCCCTAAGCGGCGCTGCACCTCGCGCGCCAAGATCATTTGGAAGGCGCCCCGGTGCATGTGCAGTTGCGGCCAGTCGAAGCCGGCGGCCGAGCCGATCTTGTCGGTGAGCAAGTGCTGGCCCCGCCGTGTGAAGTAGGCCATCCCCTCCGCCGAGATACCGGCATCGAGGAGCGTCTCCTCGAGCCCCAAATTGAAGAGTTCACGGACCGAATAGGTCTGCAGGTTGATGCCGACGCCCAGCGGCTTCAGCTCGCTCACCGCCTCGTAGACCGCGCAGGAAATGCCAAGCTGATGGAGGGTGAGTGCCGTGCTCAAACCTCCGATACCGCCACCGACGATGAGAACGTGCATCCCTGTCTACCCTCCTAACCCGATCTACCCCCCGAAGCGCGGTTCCGGGACACCTCGGATTCCCAGCCCGGAAACCTTGAACAACGAGCCCGCGCCGAATTGCGGTTTGCTCTCGACGACGAAGGTATCGTGATGGGCGGCACCGGGATGATCGATCCGCGCCATCGACGTGACATAGATCTCGTCCAGATTGTCGCCGCCGAACATGACACTGGTGACGTTCTTGACCGGCATGCCGATGCGGCGCTCTTCCTCCCCGTCGGGGGTGCGCCGGACAATCTCGCCGCTGACCAGTTCGGCCGTCCATACGCATCCCTCGGCATCGACCGTCGAGCCGTCGCATACGCCGGCAATCTCCTTGGTCGAAACGAACTGCCGCTGATTGGACAGGGACCCGGTTTCGATGTCGTAGTCGTAGGCCCACATGATGTCCTGGAAGGTGCATGTCACATAAAAGGTCTTGTCGTCGGGCGACCAGCTGGGGCCGTTGGTGCAGATGATACCGCCGCCGATCCGGGTGAGCGATAGGTCCGGATCGAGCCGCCACAAGCCGCAAATATCCAATTCCTCCTGGTCGTCCATGCCGCCGGCGACAAACCGGCCGCGCCGGTCGACCTTGCCGTCGTTCAGTCGCGTGCGCGGCTGGTCTTCTTCGATCTTGTGAATAAGGTCGAGCTCGCCGCTGTCAAAATCATAGAAATAGAACCCGTCATCCACGGCCATCACCAGACCGCCGTTCTTGCGAACCGCCAGGGCACCGATGTCGTGGTCGGGGATGGACCGGGTCTCGACCGCTCCGGTGCGCGGGTTCAGACGGAAAATATTGTCTTTGCCCTTACGCCGCCCGGTGCCGTCGACCCAGTAGAACATGCCGCTTTCGACATCCCAGACCGGGCTTTCCCCCAAATAGTTCTCGCATGCCACAAGGCATTCGATCTTATAGTTCATGATTATTTGTCCCGAAGAAATTCGCTTCACTGTCGGCCATCATCACAGAAACGCCGGGTTTTCCAAGGATTTTGGCCTTTGTGAAAAAGCCCTTTTCTTCCTCGCGGCTTTAGATTAGAATTATTCTAATTATAAGAAAGCCTCTCCCCCAGCCCACCCAGGGGGCGACCGCATAAATCGGCATGGTTCTTAGGATATTCGCGGGTGTTCGACGACCGAGCACCCAAGTCGCGTAGCCGCTAGAGGAGGTAACTATGGACGGAAGCGATAAGAGTAGCGCGGGCAAGTGCCCGGTAATGCACGGTGGCAATACATCCACCGGCATGGATGTCATGGATTGGTGGCCCAACGCCCTCAACCTCGACATCCTGCATCAGCACGACACCAAGACCAATCCGATGGGCGAGGATTTCGACTATCGCGAAGAACTCAAGAAATTGGATGTCGCGGCCCTCAAGAAAGATTTGCATGCTCTCATGACCGACAGCCAAGTGTGGTGGCCGGCGGACTGGGGCCATTACGGCGGTCTGATGATTCGTATGGCGTGGCACGCAGCCGGGTCCTACCGTCTCGCCGACGGCCGCGGCGGCGGCGGCACTGGCAACCAGCGTTTCGCACCGCTGAATTCCTGGCCCGACAACGTCAGCCTCGATAAGGCGCGCCGCTTGCTGTGGCCGATCAAGAAGAAGTACGGCAACAAGGTGAGCTGGGCCGATCTGATCATCCTCGCCGGTAACATCGCTTACGAATCCATGGGTCTGAAGACCTTCGGATTCGGCTTCGGCCGCGAGGACATCTGGCATCCCGAGAAGGATACTTACTGGGGTTCGGAGAAGGAGTGGCTCGGTAAGGACCGCTATGCGAACGCCAGCGACGAGGCCTCACTCGAGAACCCGCTGGCCGCCGTGCAGATGGGCCTGATCTACGTCAACCCGGAAGGCGTCGACGGCAAGCCGGATCCCATGAAAACGGCGGAGGCCGTTCGCGTGACCTTTGCCCGTATGGCCATGAACGACGAGGAAACCGCCGCCCTGACCGCTGGCGGACACACCGTCGGCAAGACGCACGGCAACGGCGATGCGAGCAAGCTGGGCCCGGATCCCGAAGGCGCGGACGTCGAGAACCAAGGGTTGGGCTGGGCAAACCCGGCCATGGAAGGCAAGGCGGCCAACGCCATAACCTCCGGCATTGAAGGCGCCTGGACGACACACCCAACGCAGTTCGACATGGGGTATTTCGATCTCCTGTTCGGCTACGATTGGGAAATCCGGACCAGCCCCGCCGGCGCCCGGCAGTGGGAGCCGGTCGGCATCAAGGAAGAGGACAAGCCGGTGGATGCCACCGACCCCTCGATCCGTCACAATCCGATCATGACCGATGCCGACATGGCCATGAAGGTAGACCCGATCTACAACAAGATCTGTCAGAAGTTCATGGCCGATCCCGAGTACTTCAAGGAGACCTTCGCCCGCGCCTGGTTCAAGCTGACCCATCGCGATATGGGCCCGAAGGTTCGTTATATCGGTCCGGACGTGCCGAAAGAGGATCTGATCTGGCAGGATCCGATCCCGGCGGGCCCTACCGGCTACGACGTCGGGGCGGTCAAAGCGAAGATCGCCGGCAGCAGTCTCTCGGTCAGCGAAATGGTCTCGACCGCCTGGGACAGCGCTCGTAACTATCGCGGCTCTGACATGCGGGGTGGCGCCAACGGCGCGCGTCTCCGCCTTGCGCCGCAGAAGGACTGGGAAGGCAACGAGCCCGACCGTCTGGCCAAGGTGTTGTCCGTGCTCGAACCGATCGCGGCGGAAGCCGGCGCCAGCGTCGCCGACGTGATCGTTTTGGCGGGCAACGTCGGTGTCGAACAGGCGGCCAAGGCGGCCGGTTTCAACATCACCGTCCCCTTCTCGCCCGGCCGCGGCGACGCGACCGACGAGATGACCGATGCCGAGTCCTTCGAGCCGCTGGAGCCCATCCACGACGGCTACCGCAACTGGCTCAAGAAGGACTATGCCGTCAGTGCGGAGGAACTGATGCTCGACCGGACGCAGCTCATGGGCCTGACTGCCCCTGAGATGGTCGTCCTCGTCGGCGGCATGCGTGTCATGGGCACCAACCATGGCGGCACCAAGCACGGCGTGTTCACCGGCAGCGAGGGCGCCTTGACGACCGATTTCTTCGTCAATTTGACCGACATGGGCAATGAGTGGAAGCCGGCCGGCAATGGTGTCTACGAGATCCGCGACCGCAAGTCGGGCGACGTCAAGTGGACGGCGACGCATCTGGATCTGACCTTCGGGTCGAACTCGATCCTCCGTGCGTATGCCGAACTCTACGCCCAGGACGACAACAAGGAGAAGTTCGTGAAAGACTTCGTGGCCGCCTGGACCAAGGTCATGAACGCGGACCGCTTCGATCTCGACTGATCATCGTCCATACGTAAAAAACAAAGGCGGCGTTTCAATACTATTTGAAATGCCGCCTTTACGTATGGACACTTCCTCTACGTCCGGAACAAATCCCGTTTCACGCCGGCAGCGTCGAACAGGAAGTCGCGGGATGTTTCGAGTTGTCTGCGCAGTTTAGGAAGGTCAACGTCGAGCAATCGCCCTTTCCATTTGCGCACTTTCCCCGCGACCATCACCGTGTCGACATTATTGCGTTCCATCAGGGTGACCACGGCGCCGGGCACATGATTGAGCGGCGCCACATTGATGGCCGTCGCATCGAGCAGAATGAGGTCGGCCTCCTTGCCCGGCGTCAGCGTGCCGATCTTGCCGTCGAGCTTGAGCGTCCTCGCCCCTTCGACGGTGGCGAAGCGGATCACGTCGCGCGAGGTGAGCAACGCGGGCGAGTCCTCGTCCCCCGACAGCGCCGCCTGGTTCACTAGCGCCCGTTGTAGCGTTAGGGTCGAGCGCATCTGGGTGAAGAAATCGGCGGTCATGGTGCACTCGACATCGGTACTAAGCGACGGCTGAATGCCCATTTCCAGCGACTTGATGATGGGCGGCATGCCGTGGCGCATGGTCATTTCGATGGGCACGGCGAGGGAGACGGACGCGCCCGCGTCCTTGGTCGCCTGCCAGCCGAAATCGGTCATCCCCGTCATATGGATGAAGATGTTGTCGGCGCCGAATTGTCCCGCTTTGGCGAGCTTGTCGAAGGTCTCGGCCATGCCGAAACTGCCGACGATATGGACGGCGATGGGAATGCCCAGGTCACGGCCGATGGCCCAGGCCTTCTCATAGCCGGGAAGATAAATCTCACCGCCCATGACCATCGTGGTGAGTTGGTCGGTTGACGAGAAATACTGCCGCTTGATGCGCCGTGCATCGTCCGGATATTTGGCCGCGTCGCCCCAACCCTCGAAATAGCCGAAGGCGGCGCGGCGACCGGCATCCACCAACCCTTTGATGGCGGCGTCCGAATGTTCCGGCGAATGGTGGATTTGCGAGATGTCGAGAACGGTGGTGACGCCCGCGTCCAATTGGCTCAAGGAACCGAATAGTTCATTGATATAAACGTCTTCGGGCCGGTACACCTTGGAGAACTTACCGAGAATGTAATCGAAATAATTCACGGCGCCATGCGGCTTGCCGTCGTTGAACAGCAACCCATCGGCCAGAAAGCTGCGCAGCGCGGTTTCGAACTGATGATGGTGGGTATCGACAAAACCGGGCATCACAATCATGCCATCGGCTTCGATGACCGTCGCGTCATCCGCGCTGAGATTGGGACCGACGGCAGCAATCCGGCTCCCCTCGACCAGCACGTCCGCTTGTGTAAAATCACCCACTGCCGAATCCATCGACAGGACCGCACCACCCCGGATTAACACCCGGCGGCCCGGCGCGCCGGTATTCGCCGGGGCGTCCATGCTTTGCGCGGATACCGTGTTCTGCGCGAACATCGCGGTTGCCGCCGCCGCGGCGCCGACACCCGCCGTCGTTTTCAGGAAATCCCGTCGGGACGGGCCATGATTTCGAGGTTTGCCGTCATCGCATAATTTGCACATGAATATCGCCTCCCAAGGTTTTCGCTGTCGGCTTGCTGCCGGTAATTCTTCTTGGTTGAAAATCCTATTCAGGATTCACTTCCGCTGGAAGGGCGTTTTCATTTGCAGCAAGCAATGAATCGATGAGAGTGGGACGAAATCTCGCCATTGACCTAAATCAATGCCGGTCCGCGCGAGTTCGGGAAAATATCTTCACAATGCGGCCGAAAAAGGGCCCGGAAATGTGGCATTGGAGGTCAGATCATGTCTGACGCAGAAGCGATTTTTCTTGGATTCGTGATCGTCGCCATGGCGGTGTTCGTGGTTGTTCTCGCCTGGGGCGATTACTACTCGAGCAGACGTTAAAGCAACGGCCCGTCCCTGACGCACCGCGCCCCGCCGGGGGCAGCGGCGGTTTGTCGTGCGTCTACAGGGCCTCCCTCACCGGTCTTTTATTGGCATTCTCCGGCGAAAATTGGCACCGTGTCCTTGTGCCCGGCACGGCCGGGTTCTATGCAAACACGATCCGAAGAAAACAATCATGCGGGATTTCATGTTCAAATCTGCCGCTCTTTTAGCAACCGCAGCGATTCTATTCAGCGCCCCTGCATTCGCGGCGGATTCACCGCCCTTGCATGGCCAAATGGAGACCTTCGAACTTGCCGAAAAAGCGCGGCCCCGCCCCGACATCGCATGGACGACGCCTGATGGCGAGGTTATCACGCTTGCCGAATTCGAGGGCAAAGTCGTTCTGATGAATTTCTGGGCGACGTGGTGTGCACCCTGTCTCCGGGAACTGCCGTCCCTCGACCGGTTGGCGAACGGCCTCGATGACGGGATCGCCGTCGTCGCCATCAGCATCGACCGCCAGGGCGAGGCCGTTGCGGGCCGAACCATGCGCAAGCTGGCGCTGACAGACCTAAAGCTTTACTTGGATGCCAAGAGCACTGCGGCCCGCGCGCTCAAAGTTCAGCAAATGCCCACGACCGTAATGTTCGACCGGCGCGGACGGGAAGTCGGCAGGCTACAAGGTGCCGCGGAATGGGATTCGGAAGAAGCGCGCGCCCTGCTCCGCTACGTTACCGCCAACCCGGACCACCTCGACGCATTGCCTACGGAAAAGTAGGCTGAATTAGTCCGCCGAGGTTGCGGTAAAAGGGCGCTTGATCTCCACCGGGTCCCGGCTGAGTTCGACCACGAGTTGGTTTAACGCGTCCTGTACGTCAGGATTTGTCACGGAATTGGTTGCCGGCACCGACGCCGACACCTCGATCATCGCCGTTCGCTCGCAGAAGGCCGCGAGAATGCGTAATTTGTCACCCGACGGGGCGGACGGCACATTGCCCGGGTCGGCACAGATCGTATCAGCGCCCATCCCCATGGGCGGATTGAAAACGAAAACCATCTTATAGGGCGGCACTTCCGTCGCACCCGGGGTCAAGGTGAAATTCGTATTCAAATACCGAAATTTCCGATTGAGCTTGTCGGTGATCGTCTGAGCAACCTGGGCATCCGGTTGGGTAAACGGATTGCCCGATACCACGACCCGGAAATCGTTTCCGGCGGCGGCATAGGACAGAAAGCTGCTCGGCGAAGACACAGAATAATAAGGGCCATATACCGTGACGCATCCGGTCAAAAGAACCAGCGAACCTACGGCGGCGGCCTTAGAAAACAACCTCATCGCGTTCTCCTCCACTGATGAGTGCTTTTACTGCAGAACATCTAGTCAGCGACACGGGCTTTCGCAAAGGGTGCATGGGTATCGTGAGCTAGGCACATAGCTGCACTCACTAAGATGGGTTTTCAATCACCGGGTCAATAATGCTATCATTATTTCATGTCTGGCCCATTCTTTGACGAAATGCACAACCCGGATGGCTCGTTACGGGAGCTTTACCGTCAAATTCAAGAATGGATCGACGAAAACCCCCCAGATTTCATAGAAATGAAACGCCGGGAGGCGGAGTTCCTCTACCGCCGGACCGGCATAACCTTCGCTGTCTACAGTGAAGGCGGCAGCACCGAACGAATTATTCCCTTCGACATCATTCCCCGCCTTATCGACGCCAATGAATGGGATTTGCTACGCCGGGGTTTGACCCAGCGGGCCCAGGCGCTCAACGCTTTCCTCGCCGACGTCTATTCCGATCAGCGCATCCTCAAGGAACGGATCGTCGATCCCGCCCTAATCCTGCTGAACTCGGCTTACGAACCGGAAATGCAGGGGGTGAAAGTGCCCGGCGACGTCTATACCCACATCGCCGGCATCGACATCGTGCGCGTTGGGCCGGAAGAGTTCTACGTGCTCGAGGACAATGCCCGCACACCGTCCGGCGTGTCCTACATGCTCGAAAACCGGGAAATGATGATGCGTTTGTTTCCCGATCTGTTCACTCGCTATGCCGTCGCGCCGGTAGACCGCTATCCCGAGGAATTGCTGGCAACGCTGGCTTCGGTTGCACCGCCCAGGATCAGTGGCGAGCCGACCACCGTGCTGCTCACGCCGGGACGGTATAACAGCGCCTACTACGAACATTCCTTCCTGGCCGACATGATGGGTATCGAACTTGTCGAAGGGCAGGACCTGTTCGTCTCTGACACCGTGGTTTACATGCGCACCACCGAAGGACCGAAACGCGTCGACGTCATCTATCGCCGGGTGGACGATGCCTTCATCGATCCGCTGACCTTTAATCCCGATTCCATGCTCGGCGTGCCCGGTCTGATGACGGCCTACCGCGCGGGCAACGTCGTCCTCGCCAACGCCGTCGGCGCCGGCATCGCCGACGACAAGTCCGTCTACACCCATGTTCCCGACATGATCCGGTTCTATCTGGACCAGGAGCCGATCCTCAAAAACGTGCCGACCTACAAATGTTCGGAAGCGGACGATCTCGCTTATACGCTCGAGCATCTCGAGGAACTTGTGGTCAAGGAAGTTCACGGCTCGGGCGGCTACGGCATGCTGGTCGGACCAAAGGCGACCAAGGAGGAACGGGAGAAATTCGCCGAGAAACTCAAGGCGATGCCGGATCAATTCATCGCCCAGCCGACGCTCGCGCTTTCGACGGTCCCGACCTACGTCAACGAGGGCATCGCACCCCGCCACGTCGACCTCCGACCCTTTATCCTGTGCGGATCGGAAATCACCATCGTGCCCGGCGGCCTTACCCGCGTCGCATTGAAGGAAGGTTCCCTGGTCGTCAATTCCAGTCAGGGCGGCGGCACCAAGGATACTTGGGTCATCACCGGCGAACAGGCACGCTATGCTTAGCCGCACCGCCGACAGCCTGTTCTGGATGGCCCGTTACATGGAACGGGCCGAGAACTTGGCGCGTCTCCTCGAGGTCGGGCATCGGCTGGCCATCACGCCAGGCGAAACGGGCGGCAACGAATGGCTATCGACCGTGACCATCGCTGGCTGCGGCCAGGATTTTTTCGAGACCCACCAAAACGCGACGGCACAGACTGTGACCGACTTCCTGGGCCTCAGCGAGCACAATTCCTATTCGATTCCTTCCTGCATCGCCAACGCGCGCGGAAACGGCCGCGCCGTGAGAACCGCGTTGACCTCCTCCATGTGGGAATCCCTCAACGGCACTTGGCTCGACCTCGAAACCAAGCGGCGCGAGGCATTGAGCGGCACCGGCGTCATCGATTATCTGGATTGGATCAAGGACCGCTCCATGCAGTTCACGGGTGCCATTACCAGCACCATGCTGCGCAGCGACGCCTATTATTTCACGCAGATGGGCACCCTTTTGGAACGCGCGGACAATACGGCGCGAATCCTCGACGTGAAGTACCACGTATTGCTGCCTGAGCACGAAGCCGTGGGTGGCGGCCTCGACTTCTACCAATGGAACGCCATCTTGCGCGCGGTGACGGCCAACCGCGCCTATCATTATCTTTATCGCGATAGCCTGCAGCCGTGGCTTATCGCCGAGATGCTGATCCTGCGCAGTGAACTTCCGCGTTCCCTCGTCGGTTGCTTGGCGGGTGTTACCGATTGCCTCGAAAAACTCTCCAATGCCTATGGTGCCCGCAAAGACTGTGTGCGAATGGCGAACGCGCTCCATGCCGATCTCGCCTATGGCAAGATCGAGGATATATTCCAGCAGGGGCTGCATGAGTTCCTGACAGATTTTCTCCGGCGCAACTATGCCCTCGCCGACCAAATCCAACGTGATTACTTGTTGTAACCGTCATGCATTTATCGATCAGCCACGAAACCACCTACCGCTATGAGCATCCGGCTTCCTATTCGATCCAGGTGCTGAGGCTGACGCCACGAGGCTATGCCGGCCAATCGATTCTGCGGTGGGAGGTGACGGGCAACGGTCGATTGCTGACGCCCAACGGCGAAGACGGGTTCGGAAATCCCATCCACACTATGACGACCCAGGGCGACCATCAGAGCGTTACCATCCGCGCCAGCGGCGATGTGATTACGACCAACACGGACGGCGTCGTCGGGGATGCGATGGAGCGATTCCCGCCGCTGCTCTACAAACGTTTCACCGATTATACGGCGGTGGACGACCGGTTGGCCGCCCTGGCCGATAAGGCCGGCGCGGGGGCCAAGGATGAATTGGATTTGGCGCACCGACTGATGACAGCGGTCCGCGATGCGGTCGAGTACGATACCACCACCACCGAATCCTCCCATACGGCCACGGAAGCGCTCGCCCTAGGGGCTGGCGTTTGCCAGGATCACGCCCATATATTTATCGCCTGCGCCCGCCACCTGAGCCTGCCGGCCCGCTATGTCAGCGGCTATCTGTGGTCGGAAGGCGCGGTCGGCCCCCACGAGGCGGGCCATGCCTGGGCCGAGGCCTATGTCCCCGACCTCGGATGGGTCGGGTTTGATGTTGCAAACCGCCTTTGCCCGACGGAAGATCATGTCCGTGTGGCGGTTGGGCTGGACTATTTGAATGCGGCGCCGGTCCGCGGCCTGAGATATGGCGCGGCCGATGAAATTCTCGACGTTCAGGTCCATATCCAACAAGGATACAGTCAATAGTCACCTGCCTAAGGCCGGTGGACTTTCAAAAGGATGGACTTGAATGACGTACTGCGTCGGTGTGTTGGTCAACCAAGGCTTGGTGATGCTGTCCGATTCCCGGACCAGCGCCAGCGTCGATAACATTGCGACTTATCGGAAGATGACCGTTTGGCAGCAGCCGGGCGACCGCATGATCTGCCTGATGTCCGCCGGCAATCTTGCCATTTCCCAAGCGGTGGTGAACCTGATCGAGGAGTGGAACGGCAGCGACCGAAGCGGTGGCGTCTATGGCGTCACCAGCATGTTCCGCGCCGCCCGCCTGGTCGGCGACGCGATCCGCAGTGTGTATGAGACGGACGGCAAAGCGCTGGAACTGCGGGATCAGCCGTTCAACGCGTCCTTCTTGCTCGGCGGCCAGGTGAATGGCGGCCAGACCCGGTTGTTTCAAATCTATTCCGAAGGCAATTTCATCGAAGCCTCCGACGAAACCCCGTTCCTACAGATCGGTGAGCACAAATACGGCAAGCCAATCCTCGATCGCGCGATCACCGTGGAAACACCCCTGATCGACGCCATGAAACTGGCCCTCGTCTCCATGGATTCGACATTGCGAAGCAATTTGTCCGTTGGTTTCCCGCTCGATTTGATGGTCTACGAGGATGGCATGTTGGCGCCCAAGATCTGGCGCCACATTCGGGAAGACGACCCCTATTATTCCAATATCCGGGAGCAGTGGTCGCTCGCGCTGCGGCGCGCTTATACCGAGATTCCGGATCCCGATTGGCTGTCCGAACCGACGGCGACCGTTCACGCACTCGGCACACCGGAACCCGGCGCATAAAGACTTGACCTCCGCCCGCCGGGCGTCTCAATTACCTGCTCAATAATCGACGCGCCAATCAGGGGGGCCTTCCGGACGCGGACATACGGTGCCGCCAACTCTCCCCCTTTTTTTGGCCAATGAAACAATAGCCGCAGAAGCGGCCGCAACAGGGAGAGCAGCAATCCATGCGTCACTTGCAAACAGGGTTGACGGAACACGACAAGGCCCGGGCGACCGAGGGCTACACCCTCTTCACGCCGATGATCGACAACATCACTCATCTGATCGATATGGACGGCAAGGTCGTTCACGAATGGACGCTGCCGGCGGGACCCGGTGCTTACGCTTACCTGTTGCCCAACGGCAATCTGCTCGCCGCCGCCAAAACCGAAGATGGGCCGAAACTGCCGGCCCGTGGCGGCCACCTCGTTGAACTCGATTGGGACGGCAACATCGTCTGGGAACATGTCGACAACAATCAGCATCATGATTTCCGCCGCCTGTCCAACGGCAACACGGTCTATCTGTGTTGGGAGTTGTTGAGCAAGGAAGACGAAAAAAAGGTCATCGGCGGCGTGCCCGGTACCGAACACGAGGATGGCGTTTATGGCGACATCGTCCGGGAAGTGACGCCCGACGGCGAAATCGTCTGGGAATGGCGCGCTATCGACCATTTGGACGGCAAGAAATTCCCGCTCCACGTCGCCGCTATCCGCGAGGAATGGGCGCACGCCAATACCATCTGCCCCGTTCCCGACGGCAATTTCATCATCAATTTCCGCCACAACAATCTGATGGCGATCATCGACAAGCAGACCAAGGAATTCTCCTGGACCTGCTGCAATCTCGACTTCCGCCAACACCATGACGTGCAAATGCTGGAGAACGGTAACATCCTGTTCTTCGCCAACGATGCCGACGTCATCAGCCGGGGCCCGGAAGCGGGCTCGCGCATCATCGAGATCGACCCCAAAACCAACGACATCGTGTGGCAGTACCAGGGCAATCCGCCGGCATCGTTCTACAGCTGGTTCATCAGCGGCTGTCAGCGGCTGTGGTCCGGCAACACGCTGATCTGCGAAGGCGTCTATGGACGTTTGTTCGAAGTGACGCCCGACGGCGATGTCGTGTGGGAATACATCTCGCCCTACTTCAAGGCCAACCCGCCGCAATACGGTAATTCCAACCGGGTGTTCCGCTGCTATCGCTACCGCGCGGACTCACCGGAAATCAACGGCCGGGTCTAATTTTTGTAACAGGGGGAACAGAAATGCCGAGTATCGACACCAGAACCGGGATCATCCAGTACGACAAGGACCGCGCGACCCCCGGCTACACCCTGTTCACCCCGCTCGGCCTGACCAGCACCTTTCTGGTCGACATGAACGGTAAGGTCGTCCACGAGTGGAAGCTGCCCGCCGACGTCGGCAACTACGCCTATCTCCTCGACAATGGCAACCTGCTCGTCGCCATCCGCACCCAGGACGGGCCCAAGGGCCTGCCCGCCAAGGGTGGCCACCTGATCGAATATGATTGGGACGGCAACATCGTCTGGGAGCATGTGGACAGCACCCAGCACCACGATTTCCGCCGCCTGCCCAACGGCAACACCGTCTATCTCGGCTGGAAGTTGCTCAGCGATGAACAGGCGGCGCGGCTGCCCGGCGGCCTGCCCGGCACCGAGCACGAGGACGGCATCTACGCCGACACCATCCGCGAGGTGACCCCGGCGGGCGAGATCGTGTGGGAATGGTTCGCGGGCGACAATATGGATATGGAGAAGTTCCCGCTGCACCCCGGAGTACCGCGCGACGAATACGGCCACGGCAACACCATCGCGCCGACCAACGACGGCAACTTCATCCTCAATCAGCGCCACACCGGCACCATGTGCATCATTGACAAGGCGACCAAGGAAATCGTCTGGTCGCTGACCGATTACGAATACGGCCAACAGCACGACGTGCAGATGCTGGAAAACGGCAACATCCTGTTCTTCGCCAACGGGTCCTGGCCGGTCACCTACCTCGGCCCGGAGACGGGATCGCGGGTGGTGGAAATCGATCCCGAGACCAACAAGGAAGTTTGGTCGTATGCGGGAGATCCGCCGCGCTCGTTCTTCAGCTGGTTCATCAGCGGCGCACAGCGCCTCGCGTCGGGCAACACACTGATCTGCGAAGGCTTATGGGGCCGTTTGTTCGAAGTCACGCCCGAAGGCGACATCGTTTGGGATTATGTCTCGCCCTATGTGATGACCGATCCGCACCCGGCCTATACCAACGGCAACTACGTCTTCCGTTGCTACCGCTACGATCCCGACGGGCCGCAAATCCAAGGACGCCTCGGAGACCCCCGCTAGGCCAGATCGAACAGGTTGCGGGCGTTGCGCTCGTAAAATTTTTCCGGGTTCTTGACGGCAATGGCGGCGGCTTGTTGCGTCTGCTCCATGCTGTCGTCGTAGGGATAGTCGACAGCGAACATCAGCCGGTCCTCGCCCACCACTTCCTCGACGAAACGCACCGCCGGGTCCCAATTGTGCCCCGAACTGGAGAGCCAGAAATTCTCCAGAAAATACTCGCTGGGCCGCCGCGTCGCACGCCAATGAGGATAGGCGCCGCCCTTGCGGCCGCGCGCATATAACCGATCGATGCGATCGAGCCAGAAGGGCACCCCTTCCCCGAGATGGCCGAGCACCACACGTAACCTCGGAAATGCATCGAACACGCCGGTGACGATGAGCCGCAATGCATGCACCGCCGTTTCCGTCTGGAAGCCCCACAACGCGCCGTCGAGATGGCGTTCGAACATGGGCGCCATCATGGCGGGCGGCGCCGGACGGGGATGCAGATAGAGCGGTAGATCGAGGGCCTCGGCGGCCTCGAGAATAGGCCGGTAGCTGGCGGCGTCGAGATACTCGCCCTTGGTATGGGAATTGACCATCACGCCCTTGAGGCCAAGGCCCTTGGCGCGCTCCATTTCCTTGGCCGCGGTCTTGGGCGCCTGCGGCGCGATGGCGCCGAGACCGGCAAAGCGATCGGGATGTTTGCGCACCGCCTCGGCCAGCACGTCGTTGGCTTGCACGGCAAGTGCCGATCCCGTCTCGGCATCGAACACCTGTACGCCGGGCGCGGTGATGGCGATGACCTGCATGTCGACGCCAGCAGCATCCATGATCCCGAGACGCACCTCACCAAGATCGACGACCTGGTCGCGCACTTGGGCACCCCATCCACCGGTGGCATTGAGAATGCGGCTAAAGTGATGATCGAGCCCCGCCTCGCCCGGCGCACCGTCCTCGATCAGCACCTTCCAGGCTTCGACCAGTTCGGGCGTGGCAAACGCCTCTTCCGTTGCGATTTTCTTGTAAGCCATTGGCGAAGCCGTCCCCGTATCGTTTGCGTATGCGTCAGCTTAGCGGCGGCACCCGGCGCGGCGCACGCAAAAAAAAAGGGCCGCGACGGTTTCCCGCCGCGGCCGTATCGTCAGGATTCCAACTTAGGCTTTCATCGCCTCCTTCACGCGATCCGGCGTGAACGGCATCGAGCGCACCCGTGCGCCGGTGGCGGCGAAGATGGCGTTCGAAACCGCGCCGCCGACCAGCGGCAAGGCGATCTCGCCGATGCCGGTCGGCCGGTTGTCGGAGGCCATCACGTGGGTGTGGATCTCCGGCGCATCTTCCATCCGCATGACCGTGTAGTCATGATAGTTGGTCTGTTCGATGGCACCGTTATCGTAGGTGATGCGCTCCTTCAACGCCTGGCCCAGACCGTAGATCACATTACTTTCGGTCTGCGCCGCGATGGTATCGGGATTAACGACGATTCCCGGATCCACCGCGGACCAGAAATTGTGCGCCTTTACCGCACCGGTGGCCTTGTCGACACTGACCTCGACAATACCGGCGGTGCGCGTTCCCCAAATGATGGCGTAGGAGAAGCCGAGCGCCGTGCCCTCGCGCGTGCGTCCCCAATCGGCCATCTTGGCGGTTGCCTCGATCACCCGGCGCGACCGATGGTCGTCCATCATCCGCAAGCGGAACTCGATCGGATCGACCCCCTCGGCATGAGCGATTTCGTCCATGAAGGCTTCGATGACGAACTTGTTGTAACCGCTGCCGATGGCCCGCCACGCGGCAAGCGCCGTATCGCGCTGTTCACGCAGATACTCGGTTGCCTTGTTGGGGATGGTGTAGAGGGTTTCATGGCCCTCCATGGTCAACGGATCGACTCCCTTGGACGCCTTGAGACGCTGGGGCGGCCCGGTGAAGCCGATGATGGATTCGCCGACCAGCCGGTGATGCCAAGCGTCGATCTTACCGTCCTTGACACTCGCCTCGAGGTGGTGAGCGGTCATCGGCCGAAGTTTACCGGCACCGATGTCGTCCTCGCGGCTGAAGATCACCTTGACGGGTTTCTTGGTGATCTTGGACAGGATCAGCGGGTAGGCGACCATGTCGGGATAGATGCGCCGGCCGAAACCGCCGCCGAGACCCAACTGATGGACCCGGATTTTCGGCGGTTTGGTCTGCAGGATCAACGATCCGACGAAGGCCATGAGGCCCGCCGCCTGGGTCCCCACCCATACGTCGGCGCCCTTGCCGTCCGCATCCACCATCGCGGTGATGTTCATGGGCTCCATTTGGCCATGATAGGTGTAGTCGGCCGTATAGGTTGCCTTGTACACCTTGTCCGACCCGGCAATGGTCCCTTTGGCATCACCCTCGGTGAGCGCGGGCAAGCCCGCCTCGGACAGGTTCTCGGCCCGGGCGGCATATTCGGGCAGCGCGTTCACGCTGTTGAAACCCGCCGCAGGACCCGGCTTCCACGTGACCTTGAGCGCGTCCTTACCCTTCTGGGTCGATTCGATGGTCGAGCCGACCACCGCAACCGCATCCTTCAGCTTGAACACGCCGACCACGCCCTTGACCGCCTTGGCCGCCGCATCGTCGACCGTGTCCGGCGATCCACCCTCAATGGGTGTCCGCAGAAGCGAGGCATAGACCATACCGTCGATTTCAGCGTCCATCCCATAGGTGAATTCGCCGCGCGTCTTGGCAGGCACGTCCACACGGGGAACGGACTTCCCGACAATGCGGAAATCAGCCGGCTTCTTGAGGTCAGCTTCCGTCAGTTTGGGCAACTCGGCAGGCACCGTCGCTGTTTTGGCAATGTCGCCGTAGCTCATGGATTTGCCGGACGCTTTGTGAACCACCTCGTTGGGTTCAGTCGATAGTTCGGAGGCAGGAACGCTCCATTGCGCCGCCGCCGCATCGATCAACACGCGCCGCGCCTGAGCACCGGCCATGCGGACCGAATCCCAATAACCGTCGACTGCCCGGCTGGCCACCGTGATGACCCCGCCGCCGAGCTTGGGGTTGCCATAGGTCGGCGCCGCAGGGGCCTGGACCACATTGACCTTGTCCCAATCGGCATCCAGTTCCTCGGCGATGATCATGGGGATCGCCGTCATGATGCCCTGGCCCATTTCCGCCGCAGGCGACTGGATCGTCACCGTATCGTCGGGATTTATGGTGACATAGGCGTTAAGCGTATTGCCCTTGCCCGAAGCCGCCAACACGTCCGCCGAACGGGCGGTCATGAAACCGGCCGCGGAAACGGCGAATGTCAGCCCTGCCGCGCCCGCCATGAAGCCGCGGCGGCCAACGGTGGGATTGACCGCTTCGGCGAGCGTCGTCTCGACCACGTCTCCGTTGGTTTTCAACGCGGCTAACTCGGTCTTCTGCGCTTTCTTTTCATGATGAGTCATGACTTAGGCCTCCCGTGCCGCACGCTGGATCGCGCGAATGATCCGCGTATAGGTTCCACAGCGGCAGATGTTACCGTTCATGTGCTCGATGATCTCTTCGCGGCTGGGATTCTTATTCTTCGCCAGCAAGCTTGCCGCCTGCATGATCTGTCCGGATTGACAGTAACCGCACTGCGGCACCTGCTCGGCAACCCAAGCCACCTGCAAGGGATGGGTGCCGTTCGGGGATAGCGCCTCAATGGTGGTCACGGATTTGCCGGAGACGTCTCCCACCGTCGTCTGGCACGAACGTACCGGCTCACCATCCAGGTGGATGGTGCACGCGCCGCACAGGCCCGCGCCGCAGCCGAATTTCGTGCCGGTCATTTTGAGATGTTCTCGGACCACCCATAGTAAGGGCGTATCCGGTTCGGCATCGACATTTGTCGATTTGCCGTTGAGTGTAAATGCGACCATGCGTCACCTCCTGTAAAACTCGGACGCGGCCGCGATGAACCAAAATGCGCGCACGGCCGCCGGGGCAATGAACGGTCCCGCCACGGGTGCATGCGCGGTAGAGAGATGAGTACGGAATGGGTGCAGGTTGCGTCCACATTACCGGTCAGCACGACGCTGCCACGGTATGACGTCGCAATCATGTCACGCGGCGCTTCGGTTGCGCCGTCTTCCCTCGTTACGCTCTCCCAGACCGGCCGCGCCGACTTATCTGCCGGTCACCGGGCCGTTCATCTTTTTATTGGGAAAAACGCTAAGAGCTTCCGCTTCACGAGTCAACGAGCAGCACATGGTGCTCGCACGGAATTGTTTAGAAAGTGGGACACGGTGCCACGTCTACATCCCACTCTTTTATCGGTCGTATTTCGCGCTTTATTCGGAATCCGGCTGTTTGCTCGGATGCGCGTTCTGAAACGCGGGCAACGCCTGACACGCCTCGTCGACCGCGCGGATCAAGGGAAAGGGATCAAGATCGGCCTTCGCGGCGCGGGCGTTGAAAATTTGCGGAATCAGGCAGATGTCGGCCATGGACGGGGTGTCGCCATAGCTGAAGCGGCCGCGATTGGGTTGCGCCGCGAGGAACGCCTCATAGGCTTCGAAGCCCTTGGTGATCCAATGACGCATCCAGGTATCGCGCTGGTCCTCGCTGCACCCCAATTCTTCGACGATATATTTGCGGATACGCAGATTATTCACCGGGTGGATGTCGCAGGCGACGATCTGAGCGAGCGCCCGGACATGGGCGCGGCCCGCCGCATCGCGCGGCAGGATGGCCGGATCGGGATAAACCTCGTCGAGATACTCGATGATGGCCATGGACTGGTTGACGGTGAGATCACCGTCAACCAGAGCCGGCACTAAATGCTGCGGGTTGACCGCCGAATAATCTGACCCGAATTGCTCACCGCCGCCCCGGGTCAGGTGAACCGGTATCGAGTCATACTCCAGACCCTTGAGGTTGAGGGCGATCCGCGCCCGGTAGGCGGCGGAGGAGCGGAAATAATCATAGAGTTTGAGCATCACCAAGGCCCTTACAGGTCCAGCACGAGGCGTTCACCCGGCAGCGCCCGCGAAATGCAGATCTGGATCTTGGTATTGGCTTCTTTCTCGTCGTCGGTCAGGCATTCGTCGCGGTGATCGGCCTTGCCCGATACCAGCCCGACCTCGCAGGTGCCGCACCAGCCTTCCTCGCACACATAGACCGTGTCGACGCCAGCATCGCGCAAAACCTCGAGAATGGTTCTATCGGCGGGAATGGTGAACACCTCGCCCGACGATTTCAATTCCACCTCGAACGGCTGATCGCCGGCTTCGTGGATATGAATGTCTTCCGGCGCCTTGGCGCTGGAGAACAGTTCGAAATGAACCGTGCCTTCCGCCCAATGGGAGGCCGCCTCACGTGCCGCGTTCAACAGGCCACCAGGTCCGCAAATATAAACATGGGCGCCTTCGGGCTGATCCTTGAGAACCTCGGCCAGCTTGATGCCTTTCGAGGGATCGCCGCCGTCGTGATGAAAGGTGACGTTGTCACCGAACACGTCCTTCACCTCGTCCATGAAGGCCGTCGTCTCCGGTGCCTTGGTGCAGTAGTGAAGATGGAAATCGGCGCCCGCGGCCTTGAGGGCGTACCCCATGGCGAGCATCGGGGTGATGCCGATACCACCGGCAATCAACATGTGCGACTTGGCCGACATGTCGAGCGGGAAATCGTTTAGCGGCCCGCGCGCTTCCAAAATATCGCCTTCTTTGACCGCTTCATGCATCCACTTGGAGCCGCCGCTGCTTTGGGGCTCACGCAAGATGCCGGTGACATAGCGGTCGGTTTCTCCGGGCTTGTTGGCGAGAGAATAGGAACGCCAATGTGTCTTGTCGGTATGGAAATCGATGTGGGCGCCGGCCTCGAAAGCGGGCAACGAACCGCCATCGGCGTTCACGAGCTCGAAACGTTTGATATCGGGCGTCAGGTTCCGGATGCCGACGACCTTGAGTTTTAGATCCATTCTCTCAATCCCTAGGCTTTACTTGTCACGGCCCTATGTGGGCGGTTCTCCGTTGGCAGTTCACGATTGGCTGTTCTCGGGGCCGATTTGTTGGCCGTTTTATACAGACAAAATATTTGTTAGACCACCGAACAATATAAATGCCCGGCAGCCGGCGTTATTCCCCACCGGAAGCCGTTTTGGGGCGGGATTCCTGGCGCGTTGCGCCGCCGCCCGGCATGAGCTTTACTAGATTGCAGAGACCCACTCAATACATCGACGCCAGCGAGGACACGACCACATGACCGACGCCTTCATTTGTGACGCCATCCGCACGCCCATCGGCCGCTATGCGGGCGGGCTTTCGGCCATCCGGGCGGACGATCTGGGGGCGATCCCCCTCAAGACCCTAATGGACCGCAATTCGGGCGTCGATTGGGCGGCGGTTGATGATGTGATCTATGGCTGCGTCAATCAGGCGGGCGAAGACAACCGCAACGTCGCCCGTATGTCGCTGTTGTTGGCGGGACTGCCCCAAGATGTGCCGGGTGTCACGGTCAATCGTTTGTGCGGCTCGGGCATGCACGCCGTCGGCAGTTGCGCCCAGGCGATCCGCGCAGGTGAAGCGGACCTGATGGTTGCGGGCGGCATCGAAAGCATGTCGCGTTCGCCCTTCGTCATGCCCAAGGCGGAAACCGCCTTTTCGCGGCAAACCAACATCTATGACACCACCATCGGCTGGCGTTTCCCCAATCCCAAGATGGAAGAGGAATACGGCCTCGATTCCATGGGCGAAACGGCGGAGAACGTTGCCGCCGAGTATCAGATCTCGCGCGAAGACCAAGACGCCTTCGCCGCACGTAGTCAGGCAAAGACCGCCACCGCACAAAGTGACGGGCGGCTGGCCGAGGAGATCGTGCCGGTGGCCGTGCCGCAACGGCGCGGCGATCCGGTGATGGTGGAAAAGGACGAACACCCCCGCGGCGATACCACCCTCGACAAGCTCGCCCAATTGCGCCCCGCCTTCCGCAAGGGCGGTTCGGTGACGGCGGGCAACTCCTCAGGCGTCAACGACGGGTCCTGCGCCTTGGTCCTCGCTTCGGAACAGGGCGCCAAGGATCACGGCCTGACCCCGAAGGCCCGCATTCTCGGTATGGCGTCGGCGGGCGTACCGCCCCGCATCATGGGAATGGGCCCGGCACCCGCCAGCAGCAAACTTCTGGACCGGCTCGGCCTCAAAATCGACGATTTCGATATCATCGAACTGAACGAGGCCTTCGCCGCACAGGGCCTCGCGGTATTGCGCCAACTTGGCATCGACGACGACGATACGCGGGTCAATCCGCAAGGCGGCGCCATCGCCCTCGGCCATCCCTTGGGGGCAAGCGGCGCGCGGCTGGTCACCACCGCCATGTACCAGCTGATGCGCGGCACCGGCAAACGGGCGCTGTGCACCATGTGCATCGGGGTCGGTCAGGGCATCGCCATCGCCATCGAGAAACTGTGAGCCGCGCAAGCCGGGTAATCCCGGATAGCCCCCCGATAACCCGTTGACCCGACATACCGATCTGGCACAATCAAGGTCATAAGAATGACAATCGTCACAGGCATTACAGGGACACGCCCTCAAAAAGACCACCCAATCCATAAATAACGACCGAACGGGGCTTGGCGCGCCGAGAAAATTTTGCGCGCAAAAACAGGGAATTCAGGCGGGGGAGACAGATGACGGCTCAATTCGCCATCGTGGGGTCCGGTCCGGGCGGCATGTATGCCGCCGATGCGCTGTTGAAGCAGCTTCCCGATTGCCGGATCGACGTGTATGAGCGCTTCCCGGCGCCCTTCGGGCTTATCCGCTATGGCGTCGCCCCCGATCATTTCAAAACCCGCAACACGGCACGGCAGTTCATCCGTACGCTGGAACTCGACAACGTCACCTATTTCGGCAACGTCGAGGTCGGCCGCGATGTCACCCTCGACGAACTGGAACGCCATTATGACGCGGTAATCATCGCCGTCGGTGCCTACAACGATCGCACGCTAGGCATTCCGGGCGAGGAGCTGCCGGGCGTGTACGGCGCCTGTGCGTTCGTCGGCTGGTACAATGGCCATCCCGACCACCGTCACCTCGATCCGCTGCTGGATGGCGAGGGCGTCGCGGTTATCGGGATCGGCAATGTGGCACTCGACGTCTGCCGGGTGCTCGCAAAAACGCCTGCGGAAATGAGCGGCTCCGATCTCTGCGCCCATGCCGCCGAAGCAATCCAGGCGGGGGCATACAAAAATCTCTACATGTTCGGGCGGCGCGGACCGTTGGAAGCCGGCTTTACGCCCAAGGAATTGGGCGAGATCAAGGATCTGGAGCGCTGCCAGGTGATCGTCGACCAAGCGCAGTTGCCGGGCGACGTGCCCGACGATTTCGACGGCCGCGTGAGGGGCATTAAGGAAAAGAACCTGCAGATTTTGCACGAGCTTGCGCTGCAAAATAAACCGGACCTGCCGATCAAAATGAACGTCCGCTTCTATTCGGCGCCCAAGGAAATTATCGGCACTGACCGGGTGGAAGCCATCCGGGTGGAGCGCACCAAAGTGGAAGACGGCTTTGCCGTCGGCACCGGCGAGATCGAGGAGATTCCGGTCGGCGCTGTCGTTACCGCCATCGGCTACCGCACCGAAGTGCCGGGCGATCTGGCCCTTGACCGGGGAAGGGTCGCCAATCAGGGCGGGCGCGTGCGCCCCGGCATCTATGTTGTCGGCTGGGCCAAGCGAGGCCCGAGCGGCACGATCCCGACCAATGGCCCCGATTCCCGCGATGTCGCCGAGGCCGTGATCGCCGACCTGCAGCCATCTGACAAACCCGGCGGCAAGGGTATTTGGCCCTTGCTTGGCGAACGCAATAGCCGCATCGTGACTTGGGACGAATGGGAACGCATCGCCGAACAGGAAATCGCTCGCGCCCCCGCGGGGCGGCCACGTGAACGCTTCACCTCGGTTGACGAAATGCTTTCGGTCCTCGACAACGTCCCGAGAAAAGCATCAAACCAATAAACTGTCGTTTCGTGGCTGATCTGAGTTGGTATTTATTATCCGTCCTCGCCTTCGCCCTCGCCTATGACGAGCGGCGGGTATTGGTGACGTCGGGCAACCCGTCACCACCCCTCGGGCCTTACCCCATTTTGTTCAACTCTGCCGCCTGGCTCGGCGGCATCGCCTGTATCGCACTGTTGATCGCCGGTTTTTTCATTGGCCCCTGGTGGGGGCCGCTGGTTGCCATGGCCGTGGGCACCGGCAGCAACCTCTACGGTCGCGTCGCCATTCCGGATAATTGGCGGTGGCTGGCCACCTTTGCCGCGACGGGGGTCGGGATCGGCGCGGGCGTCATGGTGATCCGCGACCTTTGATTCCCTTTATGGCCGGCGAAGGACTAACGTCGTCCATTCGCCCACGTCAATTTTGCGGACCAGGTGCAGGCCTTGCGCACGATGGGCAGCCAACACCCGGTTGGCATCTGGCGACAACAACCCGGCGAGGACTGCGGTGCCCCCCGGCTCCAAATGGCGGGCGAGGTCGCCCGCCATGCGCATCAAAGGACGGGCGAGGATATTGGCAAATATCAGGTCGTAGCGCCGATGGCGGATCATCGGATGGCGATAGCCGATGGACCTTACCGCACGGATCGACCCGGCAACGCCGTTGGCAACCGCGTTCTCTTCCGTAATCGTCACCGATTGGGGGTCGATATCGGCGGCAACGATGCGCCCACCCGCGAGGCTGGGGAACATCTTCGCCGCCGCGATGGCCAGAATGCCCGAGCCGCATCCCATATCCAGAACCGAGTGTGGTACCGGACCCGTATAGCCGTCGAGCGCCAAGAGGCAACCCTGGGTCGAGCCGTGATCGCCGGAGCCGAAGGCGGCGGCCGCAGGCACCCGAAGCGCGATCTGGCCCGCGGGAACCTGACCCTCGAATTCGCGGCCGTGGATAAAGAACCGGCCCGCCATTAATGGCGGAAACTCGTGCAGATTGTCAGCGACCCAATCGCGCGTCTCGATCTCGGCAATCTCGATCTCTGGGACAGCAATGCCCATCGCGGCGGCAGCAGCCGTGACCGCCATCATCATGCGCGCTTCGTCGGGCGGCCCCGATGCGAAGCCAGTGATCTTGGCCTCGAGATCGGGATCGTCCTCGTCCGCCGTCCAGGCGATGGAATCGAGATGCGGTTCGAGGGCCGCGCTTACCGCATCAGCGGCCCGGCAATGAACCACCGTGCTTACACGGAAAATATGCGTCGGCTTCGTCACGTGTATTTCGGTTGCCTCAGGCGGGCTCGACAAAGCTGTCGATTACCTTTTTGGTGCCGGCCTTGTCGAAGGCAACCTCCAGTTTGTTGCCGTCGCAGGATTTGACGTGGCCGTAACCGAATTTCTGATGGAAAACCCGGTCGCCCAACGCGAACCGCGAAGAGGCGCCGCTGTCGGCCACTTCCCAGGCATCGCCGTCGATCACGACGCCGTCGCGGCGGCGGGCGGGACGCTGACGGCCCTGGGAGAGGCCCTGGGATCGGCGTGCCGCGTCGAACGCGAAGGCGTTGGGCGCCTCGCGCAAATTCATGGAGCCATGCGTCGACCCGTACAAGCCCCGATCGGCCATCTGCTCGACGTGATCGGCGGGCAGTTCGTCGATGAAACGGGACGGCAAGGCGCTTTGCCACTGATTGTAGATGCGTCGGTTGGCCGCGAACGTAATACGCGCCCGCCTGCGTGCCCGGGTAAGGCCGACATAGGCAAGGCGGCGCTCCTCCTCCAAACCTTTCAGCCCTTCCTCGTCGAGGGAGCGCTGATGCGGAAACAGTCCCTCCTCCCAGCCCGGCAAAAAGACCGTGTCGAACTCGAGGCCCTTGGCGGCGTGCAGGGTCATCAGACTGACCTTGGCGTCGCTGTCGTTGTCTTCGTTATCCATGACCAGGCTGACATGCTCTAAAAAACCCTGGAGATTCTCGAACTCGTCGAGGCCTGCCACCAATTCCTTGAGGTTCTCCAGGCGGCCCGGCGCCTCCGGCGACTTGTCGCGCATCCACATTTCGGTGTACCCGGATTCGTCGAGGATGAGCGCCGCCAGTTCGTCGTGAGGCAACGTCTCCATCAATTGCCGCCAGCGGTCGAAGTCCTCGATCAGGCCGCCGAGGACGGACCGCGCCTTGGGCCTGAGTTCGTCGGTCTCGCACATTTGCCGCGCGGCTTCATAAAGCGAAATGTTTTCGGCACGCGCCAAAAGATGCACCGCCTGTACCGTCGCCTGCCCCAGCCCGCGCTTGGGCACATTGACGATCCGTTCGAAGGCAAGGCTGTCGTCCGGGCTGACCACCACCCGGAAATAGGCAATGGCATCGCGGGTTTCCTGGCGCTCGTAGAAGCGCGGGCCACCGACGACCCGATAGGGAATGCCTAGGGTAATGAACCGCTCTTCGAATTCGCGCATCTGGAAGCTGGCGCGCACCAGCACGGCCATGTCGTCGAGCGACTCGCCCTTGCGCTGCAGCGCCTCGATCTCGTCACCGACGACACGCGCCTCCTCTTCGCCATCCCAGACGCCCTGCACCGCGACGCGATGGCCCTCTTCGGAGCCCGTCCACAATGTTTTGCCGAGCCGTCCCTCGTTATGAGCAATCAGGCCCGACGCGGCTCCCAGAATGTGCGGCGTCGACCGGTAATTGCGTTCCAGACGGATCACTTCGGCGCCCGGGAAATCCTTTTCGAAGCGAAGGATGTTGCCGACCTCGGCGCCGCGCCAGGAATAGATGGATTGATCGTCGTCGCCGACGCAGCACAGGTTCTTGTGTTCCTGGGCCAGCAGCCGCAGCCACAGATACTGCGCGACGTTGGTGTCCTGATATTCGTCCACCAGCAGATAGCGGAAACGCCGCTGATACTCGGCGAGCACGTCAGGTTGCTCGGTGAACAGGGTCAGGTTGTGCAGCAACAGATCGCCGAAATCGGCGGCGTTGAGCGTGCGCAGACGATCCTGATAGTCGGTGTAGAGCTTCAGCAATTGCCCTTCGGCGAAGCCGCTGCCTTCTTCCGCCGACACTTTTTGCGGCGTCAGACCACGGTCCTTCCACCGCTGAATGACGCCCATGAGCATGCGGGCGGGCCATTTCTTATCGTCGATGGAATGGCCTTCCATCACCTGTTTCAACAGCCGCACCTGATCGTCGGCATCGAGGATGGTGAAGTTCGGCTTGAGGCCGACCGCCTCGGCATGGGCACGCAGAATGCGCGCCGCCAACGCGTGGAAGGTCCCGAGCCACCACCCTTCAACGGGACGGCCGACGATGGCCGCCACCCGGTCACGCATTTCCCGCGCCGCCTTGTTGGTAAAGGTCACGGCCACCACTTCCCACGGCCGCGCCTTGCCCTGCATAAGGATATGCGCGAGACGGGTGGTCAGCACGCGGGTCTTGCCGGTCCCGGCACCAGCCAAGACCAGTACCGGGCCGTCGATCGCTTCGACGGCGCGCCGCTGTTCCTCGTTGAGGCCCTGAAAATAGGGGGGCTCGGCCGCCGGAAAGCTCGATGGCGCCGCATCGGCACCGGCCGGAGTGGGCGCCGGGGCGTCGGTCAGATCAAATGGGTCGGACATGGCGTCATTATATCACGCCGGCGTTGGTGAAACACATCCCCGAATCACAGGAAATTCAAACGCCTAGGCGCCGTTGTCGTGTTCCTCGGCGCGGGCCTCGACGAGCGCCCGGTTATACGCCGCCATGACCTCGGTTTCGAACAGGGTGCCGACGAACTTCATGGATTTGTGGTCCTCGACCACCGCGATGTAATGCTCACCGGTATCGCGAATCAGCTTGTTCGCGGTCTGCAGATCGTCGTCGGCCTCGATCACCGGTGGATGTACGCGCGCCACGTCACCGGCATTGATGAGGTGATCGACAGCCGGATCGAAGGCAACCTCGTGGAGATCGTGCAAGGTGATGGTGCCGAACAATTCACCGGTCCCACGCAGCACGAACAACTCGCCCGTCGGCGAATATTGGAGTTGGCGGCGCACCTCTGCGAGACCGGTTCCGATATGAATAACCTCGCTCTCCTTGGTCATCACATTGCGCACCTTGATGCTGCGCAGCAGCGCCGTTTCGAACCCGCCCTTGAGGTCCAGACCGGCGCGCTCGAGTTGCCAACTGAAGAAATTGCGGCCGTGAAATTGCTGGACGATCACCGAGGCGATCACCACCGCGACCATCACCGCGATGGTCAGCTGATAGTCATCGGTCAGTTCAAAGACGATGAGGGTCGTCGAAACCGGTGCGCCAAGCACCGCCGCCGCCACCGCGCCCATGCCGATCATTGTATAGGCGTCCGCCCCCGACGACAGATGAGGAAAAATACCCGTCGCAACAATGCCGAATGCGCACCCCAGCATCGCGCCAACCATCAAGGACGGCGTGAAGATCCCGCCGCCGAAACCGCTGCCGAGACAAATCGACGTCGCAACGATCTTGGCAACGAACAGGATAAGCAAGAGGTCGACGGAAAACAGCGTCTGCAGCGCCATATCGGTGGCAGCATATCCGACGCCCAGAATTTGCGGATAGCCCAACGCGATCAACCCGACAAGGAAACCCGCGATGGCGGGACGAGTCCACTCGGGTATGGGCACCTTCTTCCATGTGTCCTCGGTCAACATCACGCCACGCATCAGGATGATCGCGGTTATGCCGCTGGCGATACCCAGCCCGACAATAGCCGGAAACTCGAGTACCGACACAAGCGGATGCTCATAAACCTCGAAGGCCGGAAAATTGCCGAAATAGGTCCGCGTGATAACGGTCGCGACAACACTCGAAATAACGATGGGTGCAAAAGCACTAAGCGCAAAATGGCCCACCACCACCTCATGCGCGAACAGCGCGCCGGCGATGGGCGCGTTGAACGACGCCGCCACCGCGGCGGCAGCCCCGCAACCCAGAAGCGCCCGCGACAGCGACCGGGTGAGGTGCAATTTCTGGGCGACCCAGGCGCCCAACGTGGCGCCCAAGTGAATGGCTGGTCCTTCCCGGCCGACGGAAGCGCCGGCACCGATGGAGGCGACGCTGGCGATGGCCGCGCCGATACCCTCGCGGATCGACATTCGGCCGCCACGCAAGGCGCTCGCCTCGATGACCTTGGCGACGCCCTGAGGACGGCGGCCTGGCATGACATAGTAGAGAAACAGACCAACGAGGAGTCCCCCCGTCGTGGGAACCGCGAGGACTTGCCACCACGCCAGATTACCTGCCTTGCTGAAAATGTCCTCCGCCGCCGATCCGAAGCCGGCCGTCTGAAAGAAATCGATCCCTTCGCGGATGGCAATGGTGCCGAGACCGGCCAGCGCGCCGACGACCACGGCCAAAACGACAAGGATCAATTGATCGTTGCGAATGAGCCGGCGGGACCGCATCAGCAAGCGGCTTGGCCGTAGGCGAGGTTGGAACATGGACTAATAGAAGTAGAACATTCTAAACAAAAACAAAACACCGACCCGCGAAATGCCGGTCGACATCGTAAAATCACCCACCTGGAATCAACCGCGACTTGCTCAGATTGGTTTCCGACATGACTCGGTTGCGCCCCTGTTGCTTGGCAAGATAAAGCGCCGCTTCGGCACGCACTGTCAACCGGTTGAGTGGCTCTCCCGCGATATATTGCGCAACACCCCAGGAAAGCGTGACAGACCCCAGCTGGCTGCCGGTCCGCTTGTTGACGACCCGCTTGCTCGACAATTGTTCCCGCAGATTCTGCGCCAACGTCATCGCGTCGCGAAGCTCAGTGTTGGGCAAGATGACGGCAAACTCATCGCCGCCGTAACGGGCGGCGATGTCCCGCCCCTTGATGCTATCGGTGATCGTATGGGCGAACAGTTTCAACACCTGATCCCCGACCGAATGCCCATGTGCTTCGTTGAACGTCCCAAAGGAATCGATGTCGGCCACGAGTAGGCACAAATTGGTTCCCGCCTCGGCGGATTCCGTTGCTTCCCGGTGCAATGCCACGTCGAACAATTTGCGATTGGCGATCCCGGTTATTTTGTCGGTGGAGGCTTCACGCCGGGCAGAATCCACTTCCTTGCGCAACCGTTGAATTTCCTCGGTGGACGTTTCGAGCCGCAACTCCAATTCCTTGGTTCGCACTTCCATCTCGCGCGTCTCGCGTACGATCGTTTGAACGATGTCATCGAAACTCGCTTCGGCCGGCAGGTCGTCCAACTGTCCGGCAGCGGCGGCGAGCGTCTTGGTATAGTCCGCCGCATCGGCTCCGGCGGCATTCATAACCTCCGCCGCCCGGTCCAGGGCTTGCTCAACCCGGACCGCGGCCTCGTGGACCGTGGCACCGTCCGTTTCAAAGGTGAAGAAGCGGTCATACAGGTCCGCGCAATGATCGTCGGTGATGGCCTCGCCACGATCGATCATCGCATCGACCGCCACACAAAGGTCGGGATAGGTCCGGGTGAAGTAATGATACCAGACGGCAAAATTGGTCGGCGTCGGGGGAAGCGACAGTTCCGCGAGACGCTTCCAAGCGGTTTCGGCATGCGTCGACGCTAATTCCATCCCAACCGTATCGTGCAAACCAGTGCTCCCCGCCCAGGTCTATTAAATGGGCATGTCCAACGGAACACTATTTAGGGACCGTTCGGGATGGTTAACAGACCCGGATGAATCAGCCCGCCGAGATTTCCGCCGAAATCGCCGGACTATGTTGGAGGGTCTGCAGAACTACGCAATAACGTTCCGTCAGCCGCAGCAAGGTTTTCAACTTTTCCTGATCCGCGTCACTATCCACCTCGAAGCGGAGGCGGATACCCGAAAAACCGACGGGCGCCGCCTTGTCGACACCCAGCGTTCCGCGAAAATCAAGGTCACCCTCCACCCGAACGGTACCGCCGCGGATCTCTATTTCCATCGCCGTCGCCACCGCGGTCAGCGTGACCCCCGCACAGGCAGCCAATGCCTGCAGCAACATATCACCGGAACAGGCAGCCGAGCCGTCGCCGCCCGTCGCGGGGTGAAGCCCCGCATCGGCAATGCCGAAGCCGGCATCTACCGTACAAATCAGATCATCCGGTTTAAGAGAACCTTCAGCCGTCAACACCAGCCGCGCCGCATCCGGATCGTCTTTGTATTGCGCCTTCAGCGGCGCCTGCAAATTTTTCAGATCTTCCGCGTCCATCACCTGTTCCCTCGTTTTTGACGGCCCGACGCCGCCTTTCGGTTTTAGATCGCAATTTTCGCCTTTTGCCGCACATGATAAAGCCGTCCTATGGAAAGCCGCGCACCTTCAGGACGTGTACGCCAGTTGCGGTGCGAGCCGCTTTTCCACTTCTGCCGTATCAACGTTCAGACGGCGCGCATAATCCGCCAACTGATCCCGGCCGATGCGGCCAACACCGAAATAGGCGGCTTCGGGATGGGCAAAATAATACCCGGCAACGGATGCGGCGGGAACCATTGCAGATGTGTCCGTTAGCGTCAGGCCCACCTTGCCGGGCGCGTCGAGCAATTCGAAAAGCTGTGTTTTGCCGCTGTGGTCCGGACAAGCGGGATAGCCGGGCGCCGGACGAATGCCGCGATAGGCTTCGGCGATGCGGTCCTCGTTACTCAGCTGTTCGTCCACTGCGTACCCCCAGAACTCCCGTCGTGTCCGTTCGTGCAGATATTCGGCAAATGCTTCCGCCAGGCGGTCGGCAACCGCCTTCAAGAGGATTGCACGATAGTCGTCATGAGCGGCCTCGAATGCGGCCACCTTGGCCCCAACCCCATGCCCTACGGTGAGGGCAAACATTCCGAGGTAATCGGCCAAACCGGTTTCCTTCGGCGCGACAAAATCGGCGAGACATAGATCCGGTCGTTTTCCGGTCTTGTCCACTTGCTGTCGCAGGAACGGCAACACCGCCGCCACATGCGTGCGTGTCGTATCCGCATAGATTTCCACGTCGTCTCCGACGGCATTGGCAGGGAAGAAGCCGACCACCGCGCGCGGCGCCAACCACTTTTCTTGGGCAATTTGCCGCAGCAGGGATTGAGCATCGTCGAACAGGTCGCGGGCCGCCGCACCGGTCGCCGGATCGTCAAACGCATTTGGATATGTACCGGGTAAATCCCAGGCCCGAAACAGCGGCGTCCAGTCCACATAGGGGAGTAGGTCCGTAACGTCGACGTCATCGACAAGCCGGACACCCGGAACCTTGGGCACCGGCGGAACATAGCCGGACCAATCCAACCGCAACCGCCGGTCCCGCGCCGCTTCGAGGCTCAGCAATTGGGACTGCCGATCCTTCGATCCATAGCGGCACCTTGTTTCCTCGTGGGCGCGCGCGATACTCGCCAGGAAATCAGCTCTCGTTTTCTCATTCAGGAGGCTCGCTGCGATGCCGACCGCCCGCGACGCATCTGCAACATGGATCACCGGTCCGTCATAAACGGGGGCGATCTTCAGTGCCGTATGCGCCCTGGACGTCGCCGCGCCGCCGATCATCAGCGGCACCTCGACCCCCGCGCGCGCCAGTTCCCGGGCCGTCAGTACCATTTCATCCAAAGACGGGGCGATAAGCCCCGATAGGCCGATGATATCCGGCTGTTCGGCGCGGACCGCGTCGACAATCCGCGGGTAGGGAACCATGACGCCGAGATCGACAACGTCGTAATTGTTGCACTGAAGAACGACCGAAACGATATTCTTCCCGATGTCATGCACGTCGCCCCGGACCGTGGCGATCAGGATCTTGCTCTTCGCGCCACGAGCGGCCGTGCCCGTTTCCTCCTTCTCGATGTACGGCAACAACTGCGCCACGGCCTGTTTCATCACGCGCGCGCTTTTGACCATTTGCGGCAGGAACATACGGCCGGATCCGAATAGATCACCGACGTGATTCATGCCCGCCATCAGCGGACCTTCGATCACGTCGATGGCCTGGGCCGCCGCCTGGTGCGCCGCGTCGACATCTTCGGCAAGAAAGTCGGTATTCCCGGAGACCAAGGCATGGATCAGACGGTCTTCGATGGTCGCATCCCGCCAAGCCAGGTCCCGGTCCACGCTGGATGAGCGTACGGGCGCATCGATATCCTGCGCCGCCTCGAGCAAACGGTCGGCGGCATCGGCTCTGCGGTTGAAGATGACGTCCTCGATGCGTGTCCGCAGGTCGGCTGGGATATCATCATAGACGACAATCTCGGCGGCATTGAGGATACCCATATCCAAACCGGCACGTACCGCGTGATACAGAAAGACCGTATGCATTGCCTCGCGGAGCGGCGCGTTCCCCTGAAAGGAAAATGAGACCGCGCTAATCCCGCCGCAGGTAAGCGCGCCCGGAAGATGGCTCTTGATATGTGCGACCGCTTTCAGGAAATCGGCGGCCGTAGTCGCTTGTGCGTCGATCCCCGTCGCAATGGGAAAGATGTTAGGATCGAATATGATATCGGAGGGATCGATCCCGGCGCGCGCCGTCAAAAGCCCATAGGCCCGCGTGCAAATCTCCACCATGCGATCGAAGTTGTCGGCCTGCCCCTGTTCATCGAAGGCCATGACGATCATTGCCGCACCGTACCGCCGGATTTCCCGCGCCTGGTCGACAAAAACCGCTTCGCCGTCCTTCAAACTGATGGCATTGACCACGCCCTTCCCCTGCACCTGCCGGAGACCGGCTTCGATCACCGGCCATTGCGACGAACCGATCATCACCGGTACCTTTGCGATCTCCGGTTCCGCAGCGAGAAGATCAAGGAAACGATTCATGGCCATCGCGCCGTCGAGCATGGCGTCGTCCATGCTGACATCGATCATCTGTGCCCCGCTTTCGACTTGACGGTGGGCAACGTCGAGCGCGGCGGTATAGTTCCCTGCCGTGATAAGATCGCGGAACCGCGCCGAGCCGCTGACGCTTGTCCGTTCACCCACGTTGATGAAACCCGTGACGTCGTCGACGGACAATGCCTCGAGCCCGGCAAGACGGCAGACGTGCGGCTCTTTGGGAACGCGGCGTGGCGTAATGCCATCGACCGCCTCGGCAATGGCCCGGATGTGATCGGGCGTGGTGCCGCAACACCCGCCCACCAGATTGACCAATCCCTCCTCGGCAAGCTCACGAAACCAAACCGCCATATCATCCGGCGTGTCGCCGTAGCGACCGAGCGCGTCGGGCAAACCCGCGTTCGGGTGGAAACTCACCGGCACGGACGCAATTGCGGCAAGCGCCTGAAGATGAGGCCGCAATTGACCGGCGCCGAACGCACAGTTGAGACCGACGGCCAATGGTCGGGCATGCGCCACCGATATCCAGAACGCCTCGACCGTCTGTCCCGAGAGTGTGCGGCCCAAGGTATCGCCGCCTGATACATTACCAATTGTCGCCGAGATGATGAGCGGGACGCGCGTGCCACGGGTCTCGAAAACCCGTTCGAGGGCGTAGATGGCAGCCTTGCAATTCAACGTATCGAAAACCGTTTCAAGGAGCAGAAGGTCAACGTCCCCATCGAGAAGCGCCGTTGCCTGCTCTTGGTAGGACGTCACCAAGACTTCGAACGATGTCGAGCGAAGCCCCGTGTCCTCCATTGCCTGAGGAAGAGAGGCTGCGCGATCCGTCGGCCCAAGAACACCGGCGACGAAACAGGCATGCTCCGGCCGGCTCGCGACAAAAAGGTCGGCTTCCGTTCGCGCCAATTGCGCGCCCGCAAGATTGATCTCTGCGATCAGATTCTCGGTGGCGTACCGCGACTGGGACAGGGCGTTGGCGTTGAAGGTGTTGGTCTTGATGATATGCGCGCCAGCGCTCAGGTAGTGGCGGTGAATCTCGCGAACCGTATCCGGCTGCGTGAGATTGAGAAGATCGAAGTTTCCCTTCAGATCGGGCCCATGCGTTGCGAAGCGGGCTCCCCTAAAATCCGCCTCATTGAGGCCGCGTGACTGCAACATCGTTCCCATCGCGCCGTCGAGAACGACGATACGCTGCGCCAGCACTTCCTCGAGCGTATGTTTCTGCGCCATCGCGTCCGCTATCATAGGAGGTTCCTGAAGCCCGCAAGCCACAGCGATTCGCGGAATGTCGTTTGCGTGAAACAGGCGTCTATCACGATCCGATCACAAATCCGGCACATACCCGTCATCCCGCCGCGCTACACCACGTGAAAAAGTGTGTCAGTAGGTCACGACATCGTCAATTTTCAGGCCACACAAATATAGCGGTTGCCGCAACGAGATATCTAAAAAATTGATTTCACTACAAAAAATCAGAGGAGTTGATCCGATGGGACCGAGTGGGATCACGCGCGGCGTATGTGGCAAATTTACAACGTTCGATGTGAACCACGAGCGCCTACGGGTTCCCTCCACTGGTATTTTTCATGCCCTTGTGATACGCAGAAAACTGGGCAAGTCATAGACAACAACCGTATTTCATAGGTTCGCAATTAAGGCCGGCAAAGAAGCATCCCGGCTCGAGATGCCCAACTTGAGGGGTTGATCTATTTTTAAGACGGGGATGCTATGAACAGGCTTTCGGGTGGAGAAATTCAACCACTTCTTTCGATTTTCAGCGTGCATAGAGGGAATGTGTCGGTGGACGGCTTGTCCAAAGGGCTGAAAGCAAAAAAGCCCATTCAAATCAAAAGTATTTTCAAGCGGATTGCGGTTCTGATGGTGGTGGCTTTCATGGCCGCATGTGCCTCCGCACCGCCTGCTGACGATCCCGAATCCGTTGCTGAATTCAAACAGATCAACGACCCCATCGAACCGTTCAACCGCGCTATTTTCGGCTTCAACCAGGGCGTCGACAAAGCCGTCATCAAACCGATCACTGGTGTCTATCGAACGATCGCACCCGATCCCGTCAGACGCGGTGTCCACAATTTCCTGGGCAACCTGCGCGCACCCGTGATCCTGTTCAACGACATCATGCAAGGCGAAATGGAACGCGCGGGAACGACCATCATGCGGTTCCTGATCAATTCCACCGTCGGCATTCTGGGTTTCCGGGATCAGGCCGCGGAATGGGGATATGCGCCGCACCGGGAAGATTTCGGCCAAACGTTGGCCGTTTGGTCGGTTCCCGAAGGCCCCTATGTCATGCTACCGGTGCTTGGCCCCTCCAACCCCCGCGATGCCGTGGGTATCGTGGTCGATTTTCTGATCGATCCGCTGAATTGGTGGGCATCAAATACCGATCGGGAGTACATAACCTATACCCGAACGGCGGTAAGCGGTATCGACACGCGTGATCAGTTGTGGGATGTCCTTGAAGACCTTGAACGGTCCTCAATCGACTACTATGCGGCAATCCGGAGCCTATACCGGCAACGCCGCGCCGATGAAATCCGCAACGGCGCAACCCCGGGCGAACCACCTGCGCCAGGTTTCACCGGCAGTGTGAAAACCGCCGCGCAGACCGGACCGCTGACGGACCTGTCAGCTAGATAGATCCCATGTTTAAACGTGGATTTCCCTCCGTCGTTGCGGTCGTGTTTGCCGTGTTTGTGCTGTGGCCGGGCCAAAGCTCCGCAGCCGGGGGTGACCTTTCGGCGGGCGCACAAAAGCTCATCCAATCCATGGCCGATGAGGCCATCGACTCTCTGATCGACAAAAACATCTCGGCCGAACAGCGGGAAAAAGAATTTCGGCGGCTGTTTCGGACAAACTTCGACGTCGATGCCATCGGCAAATGGGTTCTGGGACGGTATTGGCGGACGGCAACGGAAACGGAGCGGCGCGAGTATCTGGCGCAGTTCGAAGAGTTCGTCGTCAAAACCTATGCTAAACGGTTCCGCGACTATTCCGGAGAAGTCTTCAGCATCACCAACACGTCGATGGTTGACGATAGCGCCCTCGTTCATTCGGAGCTGACGGGCCACGGCGAAGGACAGATCGTCCGCGTAGACTGGCGCGTAGCCTCGGCAGACAGCACCTACAAGATCATCGACGTCATCGTCGAAGGTGTCAGCATGTCACAGACACAACGCTCCGAGTTCAGCTCGGTCATCCGGCGCAACGGCGGCAAGGTAACCGGTCTCATCGATGCGCTGCGTAAAAAGAACGCAATTCTGAACGGACGCTGAGAAAGCGATCAATCCCGGGTAAGCGGTTTGTACTTGAGCCGGTGCGGCTGGTCCGCGTCGTCCCCGAGCCGGCGATGGCGGTCGGCCTCGTAGTCGTCATAGTTCCCCTCGAACCATACGACCTGGCTGTCCCCTTCGAAGGCCAGCATATGGGTCGCGATGCGATCGAGAAACCAGCGATCGTGGCTGATCACCACGGCGCAGCCGGGAAACTCCAACAGAGCCTGTTCGAGCGCCCGCAGGGTTTCGACATCAAGGTCGTTGGTCGGTTCGTCGAGTAGAATGACGTTGGCGCCCGATTTCAGAACCTTTGCCAAATGCACACGGTTGCGCTCACCGCCGGAGAGCTGCCCAACCTTCTTCTGCTGATCCGGCCCCTTGAAGTTGAACTGTCCGACATAGGCCCGGCTCTGCATTTTGCGGTGGCCAAGATCCACCTCGTCGGCCCCTTCGGAGATCTCCTCCCACACGGTCTTGGACGCATCCAGAGCGTCGCGCGACTGATCGACGTAGCCGAGCACCACCGTGTCGCCCAGCCGAATGGCACCTTCATCGGGTTGTTCCTGCCCCGTGATGAGGCGAAACAGCGTCGTCTTGCCGGCGCCGTTGGCCCCGATCACCCCGACGATACCGCCGGGCGGTAGCCGGAAATCGAGATGATCGATAAGCAGATGGTCGCCGTACCCTTTGGTCAGTCCTTCGGCCTCGATCACCACGTTGCCGAGACGCGGCCCCTCGGGGATGATGATCTGTGCCGTGTCCGGATTACGGTCGGCGGCCTGTGCCTGCAATTCCTGGAAGGCGGTAATACGTGCCTTGCTTTTGGCCTGACGGGCGCGCGGCGATTGCCGGATCCACTCCAGTTCCCGCGACAGGGTCCGCTGCCGCGCCTGTTCCTGCTTCGCTTCCAATTCCAGGCGTTTCTGTTTCTGCTCCAGCCAGGAGGAATAGTTCCCCTCGTAGGGAATGGCCCGGCCGCGGTCGATTTCCAGAATCCAGCCGGCGACATTGTCAAGGAAGTAGCGATCATGGGTCACCGCCACGATCGTGCCTTCATAATCGTGCAGATGGCGTTCCAGCCAGGCGATGGATTCGGCGTCCAAGTGGTTGGTGGGTTCGTCGAGCAGCAGCAGATCGGGCTTTTGCAGCAACAGCCGGCAAAGGGCGACCCGGCGGCGCTCACCGCCTGACAGTTTGGTCACGTCGGCATCGCTCGGCGGGCAGCGTAGCGCATCCATGGCGATTTCCACGGTGCGCTCGATTTCCCACCCATTCACCGCATCGATCTTTTCCTGCAGCTCACCCTGTTCAGCGAGCAATGCGTTCATTTCGTCATCGTCCATGGGCTCAGCGAACTTTTCGCTGATGGCATTGAACCGATCGACCAGATCCTTGACCTCCGACAGCCCTTCCATGACGTTACCGCCGACGTCCTTGGTGGGATCGAGGTCCGGTTCCTGCTGCAGATAGCCGACCTTGGCGCCCTCGGCCACCCAGGCTTCGCCGTTATATTCGGTGTCGATCCCCGCCATGATCTTGAGGACCGTCGACTTACCCGCACCGTTGACACCCAGCACGCCGATCTTTGCGCCAGGTAGGAACGACAGAGACACGTCTTTGACCAGTTCCCGCCCACCGGGCAGGATCTTGGACATCTGTTTCATGACATAAATGTATTGATAGGAAGCCATGGGGGTCCGCGTCATCCTTTGATTGTTCGTTGGAAATTGTTGGCGCTTCTTTTAGCCGTGGATGCGGCCGGGCGCAATCAGCGCGCCATGCCGGTTTTCCCATAAGGACCTATGGCGGGCTGCCAAAGGCAGGATTCTCGAGAAATTCCTGGTCGGTCAGACTATCGAGAAAGGCGAGGAGGTCCGCTTTTTCGCTCGGCGTCAGCGTAAAGCCTTTGATAAAGCTGCTTTTTTGCGGATGCGCTCGGCCGTCACCGGCCAACGGCCCAGCCGCGATCGCGCGCCCGCCCGCCGCATAGATGTCGATCACCTCGGCCAACGTCGCGACGCTGCCGTCATGCATATAGGGCGCCGTGACGGCGACGTTGCGGAGGCTGGGGGCGCGAAAACGGCCGCGGTCCTCTTGCTTGCCCGTATGCTCGTAAAGGCCTTGGTTGTCCGCCGGATAGCGCCCCGACCCGCCGATGTTGTAGAGGCCGATATTGTGGAAGGCGATTTCGGCGAAAGGCAGCCCTTCGCGGGAAAACGCGCCCGCAAGATGCGGACCGGTGTGACACTGGAAACAGTTCAACCGATCATCGAAGAACAAAGCCATGCCGCGCTTGGCCGCGGGCGATAGGGCGTCTTCTTCGCCATCGTGTAAATATCGATCATACGGCGCGTTTGCCGAAATGAGCGTCCGTTCGAACGCCGCCAGCGCCTTGGCCATAGCCGCCAAAGAAATCTCGCCGAAGATGTCGAGAAAACGGCGGCGGTAATCGGGGTCCTCCCGAAACAGGCGCAACAGATCGCGTTCGCGCCCCGCCATGCCCATTTCCACCGGCGCCGTCCCAAATAACGGGATTTCCAATTGCGCTTCGAGACGGGTGAGACGCGGATGCGCCCAGGTCAGCACGGGTAAATAGCCGACATTGGCGAGACTGGGCACGTTGCGTGGCGCCGCTTGGCCCGTCACGCCGACCGGCACCTTGCGCCCATCGGTAAAGGCGCGCGCATGCTGATGACAGGTGGCGCAGGCCATGCTGCCGTCCGCCGACAGACGGGTGTCATAAAACAAACGCCGGCCCAGTTCAGCCTTTTCCGCCGACTGCGGATTGTCTGCCGGAACGGGCGGTTTGGGCAGCCATACGGGTAAGATATCGGCGGCAACGGCTATTTCGGACAGTGCGCCAACCACCACCGCCACCGCCAATATCCGACGGAGAAACTTTTTCATGAATGCAGTTTAGCCGCGCTTCATGCGCGACGACCACGGCCTTTAAGCGACCTCGTCGCTTTCCCGTGAATCGATGGCGTAACCGCCGCCCCGCACCGTACGGATCAGATCCTGATCGTTCTCGGCGTTGAGGGCCTTGCGCAGCCGCCGGATATGCACGTCGACGGTGCGTTCCTCGACATAGACGTCGCGGCCCCAGACTGCGTCAAGCAGCTGCTCGCGCGAAAACACCCGGGTCGGGCGCTCGAGCAAAACCCGGAGCAAGCGGTATTCGGTGGGCCCCAAATGGATGGACCGGCCATCGCGGCGCACCTTATGGGCAGCGAGATCCATTTCCACACCAGCGTAGTTCAGTATTTCTTCGGTCAAGGCCGGGCGGGTCCGCCGGATAACCGCCCGTGCGCGGGCAATCAACTCGTTCGGTGAGAACGGTTTGGTCACATAATCGTCTGCGCCGGCATCGAGGCCGCGAATCCGGTCGCCCTCCTCACCACGCGCGGTGAGCATGATAATCGGCAGGCCGCGGGTCTTGCGGCGCTCGCGAAGCGACCGGCACACCTCGATCCCGGACATGCCGGGTAGCATCCAATCGAGGATAACGAGGTCCGGGTTCTCCTCCTCGACCAGCAGCAAGGCTTCCTCGCCGTCGGCCGTCGTCAGGGTATCGAAGCCGGCGCTCTGAAGGTTGTAGCGCAACACCTCGATCAGCGGCGGCTCGTCTTCGACGATAAGGACAAGCGGTTTCACGAGACGCTTTTCGTCACTTCCGCGCCGTGCCGTCGGCCTCGACGACGGTGAAGCTAGAGCTGTCGCCCTTGGGTCGGTCATCTGATGGCATCTCCCCATGGACCATGAAATGGATCTGTTCGGCGATACTGGTCGTATGATCGCCGATACGTTCGATGTTCTTGGCAATGAACAGAAGGTGTGTGCAGGGCCCGATCTTGCGCGGGTCCTCCATCATGTAGGTCAGCAGTTCGCGGAACAGGCTGGAATGGATCTGGTCCACTTCCTGATCGCGCAACCGCACGTCATCGGCCTTTTCAGCATCGCGCGCGATATAGGCATCGAGCACATTCTTGATCATCCCTTCGACGACGTTGCCCATACGCGCGATGGTATTGACCGAGCTGCCGATGGTCGGCGTCTTGGCAAGGGTCAGCGTGCGCTTGGCGATGTTCTTGGCGTAATCGCCGATGCGCTCGATGTTGCTCGAGATCTTGAGGCCGGTGATCACGATACGAAGGTCGTCCGCCATCGGCTGACGCAAGGCGACCAGCTTGACCGTGAAGTCGTCGACCTGGGATTCCAATTCATCGATTTTCTTGTCGTCCGCAACGATGCGCTGCGCGACATCGGTATCGAAGCGGATCAAGGCGCCGATGGCCGCTGCCAGCTGCGCCTCGGCCAATCCGCCCATCTCGGCAATCATGTTGTCGAGACGGCTAAGGTCCGCGTCGTAACCTTTGACGATATGTTCTGTGCCCACCATATGCCTGCCCTCTAGCCAATACGTCCGGTGATGTAGGACTGCGTCCGGTCATCCACGGGATTGGTGAAAATCTGCTCCGTGTCGCCCTGCTCCACCAGATTGCCAAGATGAAAGAACGCCGTGCGTTGCGACACACGCGCCGCCTGCTGCATGGAGTGGGTGACGATCACGATCGTGTAGTTTTGCCGTAACTCATCGATCAATTCCTCGATCTTGGCGGTTGCAATGGGATCGAGCGCCGAGCACGGCTCGTCCATCAGGATCACTTCCGGCGCCACGGCGATGGCGCGGGCGATACATAACCGCTGCTGCTGACCGCCCGAGAGGCCGGTTCCCGGTTCATCGAGACGATCCTTCACCTCATCCCAGAGACCCGCCAACTTGAGGCTGCTTTCGACGATCTCATCCATCTCGGTTTTATTCGTGGCCATGCCGTGAATGCGCGGGCCATACCCGATATTGTCATAGATGGATTTTGGGAAGGGATTAGGCTTTTGGAAGACCATGCCGACCCGGGCACGCAATTCCACCGGATCGACGTCTTTGGAGTAGATGTTTTGGCCATCGAGAACGATTGAACCTACGACCCGGCAACCATCGACCGTGTCGTTCATCCTGTTGAGACACCTGAGGAACGTCGACTTGCCGCAACCCGATGGGCCGATCAGCGACGTTACTTGGTGTTGGCGGAAATCGATATCGACGTCCCTGAGCGCATTGGCCTCGCCGTAGAAGACGCCGACCCCGCGCGCGGAGACTTTGATCTCGGTTTCCATGATTTCCGAATCGTTCACCGGCTGATCCAAGCTCATCGCTGCGTTTTCCATTTTCCTACCACCGTCTCTCGAATTTCTTTCTTAGAAGAATTGCCGCCAAATTCATAGCAATCAGGAACGCGAGGAGGACCAGGATCGCGGCGGACGTGCGTTCGACAAAGGCCCGTTCGGGGGCATCGGCCCACAGATAGATTTGTACCGGCAGGACCGTCGCCGCATCGGTAATCGAGCCCGGAATATCGACGATGAACGCGACCATCCCGATCATCAGGAGCGGCGCGGTTTCGCCCAATGCCTGGGCCATCCCGATGATGGTGCCGGTCAACATGCCCGGCATGGCAAGTGGCAGAACATGGTGGGTGACGGTTTGCATGTGGCTGGCGCCAACCCCGAGGGCGGCCTCGCGGATAGACGGCGGCACGGCTTTCAACGCCGACCGGCCGGCAATGATGATTGTCGGCAAGGTCATGAGCGCGAGCACGAGGCCGCCGACGAGCGGCGCGGAGCGGGGCAGACCGAAGAAATTAAGGAATACCGCCAAGCCGAGCAAACCGAACACGATGGACGGCACGGCGGCCAGGTTGTTGATATTAACCTCGATCAGATCGGTCCATTTATTCTTGGGCGCGAACTCTTCGAGATAAACCGCGGCGGACACACCCACCGGAAACACGATCACCAGGGTCACCAGCAGGGTCAGGGCGGAGCCGACCAGCGCACCGAGAATACCGGCCTGCTCCGGCTCACGGCTGTCAGCCGTGGTGAAGAAGGTCGTGTTGAAGAGGCGCGACACCCGCCCTTCGGCGTCCAGCTTGTCATACCAGCCGAGCGCCTGATCGTTCACCCGCCGGTCTGCCTGCGGCAGATCGCGATTGATATAGCCTTTGGACAGCATGTCGATATCGGCGGCCGATTTGACCCACACCCGCTTGGTCGTGCCGATCAGCGCTGGATCAGCCAAGACCATGCGCATGACTTCGAATTCGAGATCGGTGCTGAACAATTTATAGAGGTTGCGCGTATCGCGCCGCCCCGTCACCTCGGGAAACGTGTCGCGCACGGCCTCGCGGGAGATGCCCCGATAATCGGCCCGGGCCAAGGTTTGCGGATTGCGCGTCCCCTCGGGATCGATGACCGATTGATCGAACGTCACATCGAGCGCGATATGGGTCTGCAGGAAGGCGGAATAGCCCTTGGCGACGATCGTACTCAACAGGATCGCCAGCATGAGCATGGCGGCACCGATGGCGATCAGCCCATAAAGCCGGAACCGCTTCTCCGCCGCATAGCGGCGGTTGATGCGTGCCCGCGACAGGTCGGGCCTTTTCGAGGCCAATAGGGCGGCGGCGTCAGTCATATTTCTCTCGATACTTACGCACCACCGTGAGGGCGATGACGTTGAGGATTAGGGTGACGATGAACAGGATCAAGCCGAGCGCAAAGGCAGCCAGGGTCTTGGCACTGTCGAATTCCTGATCGCCGACGAGCAAGGTCACGATCTGTACCGTAACGGTGGTCACCGCCTCGAAGGGATTGGCGGTAAAATTCGCCGACAGACCCGCCGCCATAACGACGATCATGGTTTCGCCGATGGCGCGGCTCACCGCCAGCAGGATGGACCCGACGATGCCCGGCAACGCGGCCGGGATAATAATCTGCCGGATGGTTTCCGACTTGGTCGCGCCCATGGCGAAGGCACCATCGCGCAAACTTTGCGGCACGGCGTTGATCACATCGTCCGACAGGGACGACACGAAGGGAATAATCATAATTCCCATAACCAGCCCGGCGGCCAGCGCGCTTTCGGACGCCACATTCAGACCGACACTTTCGCCGAGATCGCGAATGAACGGGCCGACGGTCAAGGCGGCGAAAAAGCCGTACACCACTGTCGGAACACCGGCGAGAATCTCGAGGAGCGGCTTGACCACGGAGCGGAAGTGCGGCGTCGCGTACTCCGCCATATAAATCGCGGACAGAAGGCCGATCGGCACGGCGACAATCATGGCGATGATCGTGATCAGCAGGGTACCCGCAAAGACCGGCACGGCGCCGAAGGCGCCCGTGGAACCGACCTGATCGGCGCGCAGCGCCGTTTGCGGGCTCCAATGCAGGCCGAACAAAAACTCGATGGGCGATACCTTGGTGAAAAAGCGGCTCGCTTCGAAGAGAAGCGACAGAACGATGCCGATGGTGGTCAAGATGGCGATGATGGAACAGGCGATAAGCAGCCCCATCACCATGCGCTCCACCCAGCGCCGCGCCCGGAACCGGGGGGCGATAAACCGCCGCGAATAAAGAAGCCCCATCGCACCGATCCCCATGGTAACGACGATCAGGCCTGCGGTGCTGAGGAACTGCAATTCACCGTAGCGGTCAGCAAGCGCCAGCTTGGTCTCGTCGATATTCGTCGATCTGATGGCACCGCTCGCGATGTTACGAATCTCGCTGAGGATAAGATTGATTTCGGCCGTCGACAGGTCCTGCTGCTCTAAGGACAGCGACGATACCATCATGCTGTTGATGATGGCATTCTCGGACGACAGCCAGAAAAAAACGATGATGGCAGCGGGGAGGATACACCAGAGGGCGACATAGGCCCCGTGGTAGCTGGGCAGGGAATGAAGAAGGTGGCCGTTGCCGCCGACGGAGGCCAGCGCTCTCTTCCGGCCGACATGATAGGCCAAGGTCGTCATGGCCAAGAGAGCGATAATAAGAAGGAGCGTATTCACGGTGTCGGCGGGCCTTTATACGCCCGGAGAGGCCGGGCTTGTTTTGTGCGGTGTGGCGGCCGGACTTATTGAGCCCGGCCGCCACTACCAGCAAGCATACTTACATGCTCAGCGGCGCGAGATTTCTGGAGCTCGCGGCAATCTTCGCACGATCGGCATCGGGAAGCGGGATCAGGCCTTTTTCGACCAGATACCCGTCCGGGCCCCACGCCTTCTCAGCGGTGAACTCGGTAACATATTCCTTGATGCCGGGGATCACACCGACGTGCTGCTGCTTCACGTAGAAGTAAAGCGAGCGGGACACACCGTACTTACCGGACGCGATCAACTCGAATTCCGGCTCGACACCATTGACCTTGGCACCTTGGATTTTGTCGGCGTTCTGGTCGAGGAAGCTGAAGCCGAAAATACCGACAGCGGCCGGATTGGCTTCGAGCTTTTGAACGATCAGGTTGTCGTTCTCACCAGCTTCGATGAAGGCGCCGTCTTCGCGGATCTCGTGGCAGGCCTTCTTGGCCAGACCGAGTTCCTTGGCACCCTTAACTTCCTTGCAGCCCGCTTCCATGGCGAGCTCGACGAAGGCATCGCGGGTACCGCTGGTCGGCGGCGGGCCGAGAACTTCGATCTTGGTCTTCGGCAGCGACGCATCGATATCGCTCCAGTTCTTATAGGGATTGTCGACGAGCTTGCCGTTCATCGGGACTTTCTTGGCCAGCGCCAGGAAGATCTGGCCCTTGGTCAGGCTCAGCTGCGGCGCTGCTTTGGAGTTGGCCAGCACGATTCCGTCGAAACCGACCTTGACCTCGGTGATACCGATGCCGTTCTTCGTGCAGGTTTCGAACTCGGACTTCTTGATCCGGCGCGACGCGTTGGTGATGTCGGGATGGTTCTCGCCGATGCCGGCGCAGAACAGCTTCATGCCGCCGCCGGAACCGGTGCTTTCCACGACAGGTGTCTTGAAACTGGTGGTCTTACCGAAGGTTTCGGCAACCGCCGTCGAGAACGGAAATACCGTCGACGAACCGACGATACGGATTTGGTCACGCGCCTCAGCAGCGCCGGCAAAAGCAACCGTTGCAGCGGCAGCGGCCAAGATGAAGGTCTTCCTGATCATTAAAATCTCCTGTGAGTGATCATTCCAATGGCGATCAATCGGACGGGTACGATGCCCCTGGAGCCCGGATCGTAGGAAGCGACGGATTCCTTTTTATGACAGAATCATTACAGTTATGTGACAGTCGAAAAGGCTGGAAACCAGCCATTTTTTCGGCGCTTAGCCGCGCTCTCCAGGCGCCGAAGGCCGGAAAACCGGCAGATAGACCGTGAAGGTGGTGCCTTCGCCTATCTTGCTACTGATCGCCAAATGGCCACGGTGGCGGCTGATGATATGCTTGACGATGGCAAGCCCGAGGCCCGTCCCCCCCATCTGGCGGGAGCGCCCCTTATCGACCCGGTAGAAACGTTCGGTCAGGCGCGGCAGATGTTCCGCGGCAATCCCCTCGCCCTGATCACTGACGGCGATCGACAGGCCGGGTTCACGCGACCCTGGCACCGGCGTATTTGGCGTCACGATAGCGCGAACCGCCGTGTCCGGCCGGCTGTATTTCACGGCATTGTCGAGCAGGTTGTGAAACACTTGGATCAGTTCATCGTGATCGCCCATGACAGCGGGTAAACCATCCGACTTATCCGAATCTATGGTGATCTCGATGCTCTTCCCTTTTTCTTGGGCGCGCAGGCCCAATAGCTCCGCCGTGCTTCGCAATACTTCTTCTATGTCGACCTGACCGCGGGGACGGACATGCTCCGAGGTCTCGACATGGGACAAGGACAATAGGTCGTTGATGAGACGCGACATCCGTTGAGCTTCCTCGGCCATCATGGCAAGGAATCGCTCCTGCGCCTCGGCATCGTCCTTGGCCGGACCTTGCAGGGTTTCGATGAAACCGACCAGCGAGGAAATTGGCGAGCGCAGTTCGTGGCTAACGTTGGCGACAAAATCGGCCCGGATTTCCTCGGCCGCTTTGGCGCCGGTGACATCCTGAAAAACGAGCATCACACGGGCGGGGCTGATGTCGACGGCCACGGCACGGACACGAAAACTGCGTTGCACGGGCGCCGAAAGATCGATCTCGGCCGAGGTTTCCGATTTCCCGTTGATGATCGCGTCGGCGGCCTCGAGGACCGCGGGATGGCGAAAGGAGACCGCAAGGTCCCGGCCCGCAAAGGTCCCGCTGAGCACGTCAGCCGCCGCGGCATTGGCAAATAGTACCTCGCGGCGGCCGTTCAGCAGAATCACGGGATCCGGGAACTGATCCAACAACGCCGCTTCGCGAATCGTCCCGGCTTGGAGGGTTGCTTGGCCCGAATGCGCCGCTATGGATGGAGGTCTTTGGTCGGCCACGCGCCGCCCCCGTAGTGGTTATCCCGTTAGTCCGCGTCAAAAAGATCCGTCATGCAATGCGGCGTCTATTTAGCCCGGCTTTCGTCCAAGTGCAAAATTTCGCGATACCCAAAGAAAAACGGCGGCTATTCAGCCGCCGTTCGGGTGCCGTTCACTTGTCTCTATGCACCGGGCTGCGGGACGATCCGCAGATAGGGCAAAGGCGCCTTCCAGCCATTAGGGTATTTGGCCTTGGCTTCTTCGTCTGAGACGGCGGGCAAAATCACGACGTCCTCGCCTTGCTGCCAGTTGACCGGCGTCGCCACCTGTTCCTTGGCCGTGAGCTGGCACGAATCGAGCAGCCGCAGGATTTCGTTGAAGTTACGGCCGGTGCTCATGGGATAGGTGAGCATCGCCTTGATCTTCTTATCGGGACCGATGATGAACACCGACCGCGCGGTAGCGTTGTCGGCGGCGGTGCGCCCTTCGGACGATGCCCCGACATCTTCGGGCAGCATATCGTACGCCTTGACGACCGACAGATCGGGATCGCCGATCAAGGGATAGTTCACGGCATGGCCTTGGGACTTCTCGATGTCCTGCGACCATTTTTCATGTTCCGTCACACCGTCGACACTGATGCCGATAATCTTGGTGTTGCGCTTGGCGAACTCGTCTTTCAAGCCGGCCATATAGCCGAGTTCGGTGGTGCAGATGGGCGTGAAATCCTTGGGATGCGAAAACAAGATGCACCAGGAATCTCCAATCCATTCGTGGAAATTGATCGTCCCTTGGGTGGTCGGAGCCGTAAAATCGGGCGCGGTTGCGCCAATGCGAAGCGACATTTTTTCCTCCTAATGTTTGGGCACGGTGAATGCCCTGCCGCGCCGCGTCATTGAATTGCATTATGTAGTAATGTTCCGCGCGGCGCTGATGCGGCTATACATAAGCCGATTGCAAACCGCTCGCAACGACTCCCTATGCAAGAAGCGCGTTCAGATCGGCAACAGGCAAAAAAAATACGCCCGAGGGGGCCCGGGCGCTTCAAGGAAAATTCCGGGATCGTGCTGTTAGGAGGAGTAGCATCCCGGTACTCTGTTTTTCTGTTTTCTTCTGTTGTTTCACCACCATCCCGCAATGGGAGAAAACGTTACGTCCGGTCAAGAGCTCAACATGGCCGGGAGCCCCAACATACGGGCGGCTTAGGCCACGTTCCCGCTATATATACCGGCTTTGGTCCTGAGAACGGGTCGCAGAGACGGAAGGCCCCCTATGCGATTCCTGCATAGAGGGCCGATTTTCCTCTCGTTTCCGGGGAATTTCAGCCCGTATCCGCGTTGCGTTCGGCCGCGAAAACGTTTAGATTTGAATAGTTCAAGCTTAAAATATTAACGGCATATATTAACGCAGTGGGGACGACCGGTAGACGTCATGAGCCTGGAACGTGACACGCCCCCGAACCGCCCGGAACAGCGCGATTATGAGACGGGATTGGCCGATTCCGCGCATCTCGACCTGCGGGTGTGGCTGCGCCTGCTAACCTGTACCACCCTCATCGAGCGACAGATCAAGCGCGGGCTGCGCGGCGATTTTGAAACCACCCTGCCGCGGTTCGACGCCTTGGCCCAATTGGACCGGGCGGGGGGGACCATGACCATGCGGGAACTCTCCAGCCATATGATGGTCACCAACGGCAATATCACCGCCATCGTCGACCGGTTGCTGGAAGACGGATTCGTCGTACGCCGCGCCGACCCGAAAGACCGGCGTGTTCACAAGGTGCAGCTCACCGACGCCGGCCGCGAGTTCCTCGCGACCATGATCCCCGTTCACAACGCATGGGTTTCGGAGGCGATGGCCCAGGTGGACGAACAAGACCTCGCCCACCTTTACAAGCTGCTCGGCCAACTCAAAAACTCCGCCTTGCAGCGCGATGAGGAACGCGACCGGGAGTCCGGCCGATGAAACTGCTCGAGCCGCTTGACATCAATGGCATGCGACTCCCCAACCGGGTGCTCGTCCCGGCCATGGTTACCCGGCTGTCGGGCGAGGATGGCTACGTCAATCAGGATATCATCGACCGGTACGTCCGCTATGCGGCGGGCGAGATCGGCCTGATCGTCGTCGAGGCCATGGCCGTCCACACGGCCAAATCCGGGCCGCTCCTGCGGATCAGCGATGACGCGTTCATCCCCGGCCATCAGGAGTTGACGAAACGGGTTCACGATACGTCGGGCTCCAAGATCGTTCCCCAAATCATCCATTTCATGAAAGTCGCCCGATCCGGCTGGCGACAAACCATCGACAGCCTAAGTCACGCAGACATCGACCAGATCGTCGACGAATTCGGCGCCGCGGCGGCGCGGGCCCGCGAAGCCGGCTATGACGGCGTCGAACTGCATTCCGCCCATGCTTATACACTGTCGTCATTCGTCTCGCGGCTCAATCCACGCGCGGACGAATACAGCGGCAAGACGCTGGAGAACCGTCTGCGCATGTTCGGCCGGGTCATGGCGCGGGTACGCGAATGCGTGGGCACCGATTTTCCGGTGGGCGCGCGTTTCCTCGCAGAGGAGTGCATTAAGGACGGCTACACGGTCGAGGATGCCAAACTCATCGCGCTGCGCATGGCGCAGTTGGGTGTCGATTACATCTCGCTGTCCGTCGGCGGCAAATTCGAGGACGCGGTCCACCGGGAGGGTGAGCCCCTGTATCCTTATACCGGCTATTCCGGCGACCGGTGCATGCCGGGGGATTGGTACAGCGGCCTTCCCCACGCCCACCTCGTGGCGGAAATAAAAAAATTCGTCAACGACCACGGGTTCACGGTACCCGTCGTCTCGGTCGGCAAGATCTCTGACCCTGCCGATGCCGAGCAACTCCTGGCCGACGGCAAGGCCGACATCATCGGGATGGCCCGCCAAAACCTCGCGGATCCCGATTGGATCAAGAAGGTGCGCGAAGGCCGCGAGGATCAGATCATTCGCTGCATCTGGTGCAACGTGTGCAAGCAACTGGACGAAAATTTCAAGGAAGTGAATTGCTTCCTATGGCCCAAGGGCATGCGTCAGGCCCCGGCCGATTTGCCCGATGCCGAAGCACCGCTGTGGCCGGATAAAGGCGCAAATCTCGGTGTTGCCTTGGGCGAGGACGGTGCCGCGCGGCTGACCTGGGACGGGGCGCACGGCGATATTGCGGGCTACGATGTTTACCGCGCCGACGATGACGGCACCGTCAAATGCATCGAAGCGGTTAAGGGAAAACGCTTCGTCGACAAGACGATCCTTGGTGGACGTAAGCATGTCTACTACGTACGCGCTTTTTCGCCGGGCGGGGTCGCGTCCGTGCCATCTAACAGCGTCACCCTCGAACCGCCGCTGCCCGATTTCTCATCGGCACCCGTATCCCCCCCTGCGACCGCGGAACCATAACCATGATCGAACCTGGAAACGTCCCCACCGCGCATCTCGACACCTTCGCCCGCGACAAACTGCCGCCGCGCGACCTGTGGCCCGTGATGGATTACGGCGTGTTGCCCGAGTTGGCCGCCTACCCCGCCAGGCTCAACGTCGCGACGGCGCTTCTCGACGGCATGGTTACAGCCGGGCACCGCAATCGGCCCGTCTTGCATCTCGGCGATACCAGTTGGACCTATGGCGATTTACAAACGCGTGCCAACCAGATTGCGCGCGTGCTGGTCGAAGATATGGGGCTGGTGACGGGCAACCGGGTGTTGTTGCGCGGCGCCAATACGCCGATGCTGGTCGCCTGCTGGTTTGGTGTCCTCAAAGCCGGCGGCATTGCAGTCACCACCATGCCCCTCTTGCGCGCCCGCGAGCTCGCCTATGTCGCCGAGCGCGCAGGTGTCACCCATGCCCTGTGCCAGGCAGATTTGGCGGATGAATTGGAAGGCGCGCGTGATCTCGCGCCGCACATGGCCGAGATCAAATTGTTTTCTCCCGTCGGCGACGGCAACGCCTCCCTCGAAACGGCGATGACGGACAAACCCTCGGACTTCCCCACCGTTGACACGGCGGCGGACGATGTCGCGCTCATCGCCTTCACCTCGGGCTCTACGGGCGGCGCCAAAGGAACCGTTCACTTCCACCGCGACGTGCTCGCAAGTTGCGATTGCTTCCCCCGCCACATCGGAAAGATAACGCCCTATGACGTCGTTACCGGCACGCCACCGTTGGCGTTTACTTTCGGCCTCGGCGGCCTGACTGTCTTTCCCATGCGATTCGGCGCCTCTACCCGGTTCCTGACCTCGCCTGCGCCGGACGACGTGCTCGATACCATCGCCCGGTACGGCGTCACGCAGATCTACACGGCGCCCACCGCCTATCGGGTCATGGCCGATCTCGTGGATAACTATGATATTTCTTCGCTGCGCCAGGGCGTGTCGGCAGGCGAAACCTTGCCGGCAGCAACCTGGGACGCCTTTCATGAGGCCACGGGCCTGCGCCTCATCGACGGCCTTGGCGCCACCGAGATGTTTCACATTTTCATCTCCGCGACGCCGGAGAACATGCGCAGCGGCCGGACCGGCCGAGCAATCCCGGGCTATCAGGCACGTGTCGTCGATGACGCCGGCAACGACGTGGTGCCGGGGACGCCCGGACAATTGGCCGTGCGCGGCCCCACCGGGTGCCGCTACCTCGACGATATCGAACGACAGAAGATCTATGTTCGCGACGGCTGGAACTATCCCGGGGACGTCTATGAAATGGATGATGACGGCTATTTCCGCTACGTCGCGCGGGCCGACGATATGATCATCTCGGCGGGCTACAATATTTCCGGCCCGGAGGTAGAAAGCGTGCTGCTGGAACATCCGGCGGTGGCCGAATGCGCCGTGGTCGCGGCGCCTGATCCCGAACGCACCAATATCGTCAAGGCGTTCATCGTGCCGCGGCCCGACGCCAATTGCGATGAGGAAACGGTCAAAACCTTGCAGGATTTCGTCAAATCCCGTATCGCGCCCTACAAATATCCGCGGGCGGTCGAGTTCGTCAGCGAACTTCCCAAGACCCAAACAGGCAAAGTACAGCGCTTCAAACTGCGCCAGCAGGAAACCGCAAAAGCCGGCTAACCGCCCGACGCTCCTTGCATGACGGGTATCGCGCCGGTGATTGAGACAATCGCCAGTGCACAAAGAAAAACCGCCGCCCTTTCGGACGGCAGGCTTTCGCAACAGATACTTTTGGTCGGCCGAAAATCGGCCTGAAAATCACGCGGTTAAGCGGCGATCGACTTTCCCCGATCGTTCGAGGGCGTGCCAACGCCGGCGGCCGCAACATGGCCGGTAACCGAGACCACACTGTGGTCGTCGCGGCGCTTGACCATTGTCCGGTAGACATGGCCAGGAATGTCGCTGCGGGTCAAACCGATATCGGCCAACTCGCGGTCGGAAAGACGGGACAGTTCTTCAGTGGCGCGAACCGCGGCCACAGCACCGACGATGGGATCAACAATAACCGTCTTCACCCCCGTCGAAACCGCCCGGACCAGCCGAGCGAAGAACCCGAAAATGACCTCGGCTTGTTCGGCCCGGGCCTTCCGGATCATTTCGTCGACTTCGGCTCGGTCGAGAACCGACATGTCGTTTTTATAAAATTCGTTATTCATGGGACTAGCGTACTCCTTAGCTCGTTTGGTGGCTTGGTAGCTGGAGTTCAATATAGGGGCGATACCTCACTCTACTAGTCGGATAATAAGCAAATAAGCCATGCTCTTTTTGCATAGCAAAATTAGGCTTCTGGAAAGGATTTTCTAGGAAAACAGCGGGTTTTCGCGAAACCCGGGGGGCAGATTTACCGTGGAAAGTAGTGTTATTTGGCGCTGATTCGCGTTGGATGGGCCGCCCGGTACCCCAGCGCATTGCTGATACGCCCGGCAAAAGTGGCGGCAACCTTGCCCAGAATCTCCTCCCGTTCCGGGCGGTAGCGCGCTTCGGGCAGTGAAACCGTGAAGCTCCCCATCACCGAGCCGCAAGCGCCGAAGATCGGCGAAGAAAAGGCCGCAATCCCGGGCGCCCTGTGCCCTACGGAGTGGGCATACCCCTTCTTCCGGACGGTCTCCAGCACCCGCATCAACACCTGGAAATCGGGCAATTGCTGGTCTCTTCGCGGCACCGACGCCGCCGCGTCGTAGATCTGGCGGACATCTTCTTCCGGCAAGAATGCAAGAATCGCATATCCCGTTGCCCCCTTGAGCATCGACCAGCGCCGATACCTGGGCGGCGCCAGGTCAAATTGCTGGCTCGCCTTCAGGGTTTCAACCACCATCATGCATCCCTCCGACGGAAGATACATGTTGAGCATGCAAAATTCGTCACAGGCCTCCACCAACTGGCGCATATAAGGCAGCGCCACCTTCGGCAGTTGGGTCTTGTTGACCACCAGCGCCCCCAGCCGGAAAAGCTCTGCCCCGGCGCGATAGGTCGGTGCGTTGGGATTCCGCTCGATAAGCCCCTGATCTATAAGCAAATGTAGAAGACGGTGAACCGTGCTCGGCGCCAGCGATAGGCGCTCTGCGATCTCTTTGATGCAAATGTCATCGCTGGCTTCGGCGACGCAGCGCAGAACGTTGGCGGCACGGGCAACCGTGCCCATGCTGCCGCCATCCATGTCCCGCGATAGAACGCCGTTTTTCAGCATCGCACCCTCATGCAGCGCCGCCCGCCGCACAAGTGAGAGCAGAAACGTTCCGTGGCAAAGCCTTCAATGGCCTCATAATTCCATCAATATCCCTAGCGATACGGGCAAAATCCGCAATTCAGGCGGCACTTAATGGGCATTTCAGCCCGATTATTTCTTCCCGTTTTCTGGGAGATACGTACAAATTTGCCCCCCCGTGGTCAAGAATCGAAAGGTTAACAGAATACGGCGCCAAATAAGTACACAAATTTTATGGTTTTTGTCCTGAAAACGGCGGTTCGGGGCACCCATTAAATGTCAGCAGCGGGGAGCGGCGACCGGCCCCGCAAGATGTCAGAGGCCTTTTCGGCGATCATGATCGTCGGCGCATTGGTATTCCCGCCCGGCACGGTCGGCATCACCGAGGCATCGATCACCCGCAAGCCGTCGACGCCGCGCACCTTTAACTCCGGATCGACGACAGAACCCTCATCGACCCCCATACGGCAGGTCCCGATCGGATGAAAGATGGTCGAAGATTGCGCACGGATAAACTTGTCGAGCTCATCGTCCGTCTGACAGGCCGCGCTAGGGTCGACCTCATTGCCGACATAGTTGGTCAACGGTTCCGTCGCCATGATCTTGCGCGCTGTTTTGATACCGCTGCGCAAGGTGATGAGATCGGCGGCGGACGACAGAAAATTGTTGAAGATAACCGGCGGATCGTCGGGATTAGCCGACCGTAGCGTCACCTTGCCCCGGCTTTCCGGATGCAGATCGATGATCCGGCAGGTCATATGGGGTCCCTTGGGTTTGCGGAGTCCCGGGAACCATACTTCCGCGTCAGGCGCCACCGGGGCCAGCAGATATTGAATGTCGGGCCGTTCGAGACCGGGACGGGTTCGCAGGAAGCCCATGCTCGCCAACGGCAAGCCCGCGGCGATACCCTTGCCGGTCAATCCCCATTGGATCATCGACAAGGCCAGCCGGTCTAACCGAAGCTCGCGTTCAAACGAAATCTCGGGACTGCACGCGAAGAAAATTCCGACCGCTAAATGATCCTGCAGGTTCTTGCCCACGGCAGGTAAATCGGCGCGCGCTTCGATCCCGTGTTCACGGAGCTCGTCCGCCGGACCGATACCGGACAGCATCAGAAGCTGCGGCGAGTTGATGGCCCCGCCGGACAAAATTACTTCCCGCTCGGCACGAACCTCCTGCATTTGACCCCGCCGCCGGTAGGCGAGACCCACGGCACGACCGTTTTCGAACACGATGTTGGATGCCAATGCTTCCGTCTCGACGGTGAGGTTCGGTCTCGAGAGGACCGGCCGCAAAAAGGCACGCGCGGTGCTCGATCGTTTTCCGTCACCGATGGAATAGTCGGGAATGCCGAAGCCTTCAGGGGTAGCGCCATGCACATCGTCCGTGCCGTTGAAACCGGCATTCTCGGCTGCCTTTGTCACGGCGTTGTAGATTTTCCGGTTTACCTTGTAGGGGGTCACCTGCAGCGGGCCCGAGCCACCATGGTAGGTGGTTTCCCCGCGCGAATCGGTTTCCGCGCGCTTGAAGTAAGGCAGCACGTCGGCGTAGCCCCAGCCCTGCAGCCCCATCTGCCGCCACTGATCGTAGTCGGCGGGATGACCGCGCGAATAGACCATGCCATTGATCGACGACGAGCCCCCGACAACCTTGCCCCGCGGCACCGCGATCGGCCGATTATCGAGGTGAGGCTCGGGCTCGCTCATATAGTTCCAATTGAACCGCGGTTCGAACCACATCCGCTTGCTGGCCAACGGCAGCTTCAGGAAAAAGCTCCGGTCCCAATCGCCCGCTTCGAGCACAAGGACGGACACGTCCTTATCGGCGGTCAGCCGATTGGCCAAAACGCACCCGGCCGATCCCGCACCGACGATGATGTAGTCGTAGCTCCGCATTCCATCCCCCTGCTTACAGTCGACTTTTTGTCGTCCTTACGATTATACCGGCGCGGGCGGCTTGGCCATACATAGCGGTCGAACTTGTCCGCGGCCGGTGGGAATTATTCCCCACAGCCGACCCACTGAAGGCTTGGCCACCGGCGCCGATCATGGGAATTTGTCGGTCAACAACAAACCCGCAGGGAGTGACATATGAGCGACCTCTCGGACCGCGCCGCCACCCGTTTCGGAATTTCAATCAGCACGGGAGAAGACCTTCCGGAGAACGGAACCCTGACCGGCATACTGGAGCGGCGAACTATTCGCCGGTACGCCGATCGTGCGGTGCCTGACGGCCTGCGCAAAATCCTGCTCGCCTGCGCCCAATCGGCCCCGGCCAAATCGGATCTTCAGCAGTACGCCATCATCGATATCACCGACGCCGATAGAAAACAGAAGGTCGCGGAGTTATCCGGCACCGCGTGGCTCGCAACCGCGCCGATCCTTTTGGTGTTTTGTGCCGACATCCGCCGCGCCCAACGGATTTGCGAAATGCGCGGCAAACCCTATGCCCAAAACACGCTCGACAGTTTCATGAACGCGGTCATCGACGCCTCTCTTGCCTTCCAGAATTACGTTACGGCGGCGGAAGCGGCAGGGCTCGGTTGCTGTCCGATCAGTCAAGTTCGGCGTGACCTGGGATTGATGGCTGAATTGTGTGCTCTCCCCGACGGTGTGGTGCCCATCGCAGGGTTGGCCGCGGGATGGCCTGCGGAAGAACGCGACGTCACGCTGCGCCTGCCGCCCGCCGTGGTCGTCCACGAGAACGCTTACGATGACACTCATCTGGCGGAAGAGATCGATGCCTACGATCAACGCCGCCACGCCCTCCGTCCAACGCCGCCTGATAAGCAGGCGCTCACCGACAAGTACGGTATCGCGGATTTCTATGGCTGGTCCGAAAACCAAGCACGCCGATTAAGCGTGCCTGATGGCCTGACCAACCTACGCACTTACCTGGAAAAGCACGGCTTTAACTTATGTTAACGAGCCACCCCATCTCGTTCACACCAGTTATTTTCACATTAATTGAATGCAAATATCACATAAAAACGGGTCGTATAGGCTTACTATCGCAGTAAAAAGAAAGTAATTCTTACCTCTATATTGGAGGCGACGATGAAAGGAATAATATTCAATGAATTCCTGGATATGGTCGAAGAAAAATTTTCTTTGGAAATTGCCGACCATATCATCGAGAACTCGAATCTCGGGTCCAAGGGAATTTATACGGCGGTAGGCACATACGATCATGGTGAGATCGTCCGGCTGGTACAGAATCTGAGTACCGCCGTCGGCGTAGATATTCCTAGTCTCCTGAAGATATTCGGCTTTCATTTGTTCGGCCGGTTCCACGCGACTTATCCCGAGCTGTTTGTTGGGATTAAGTGCCCCATCCAATTGCTGAGCAAGGTGGAAGGCGTCCTCCATATGGAGGTCAAAAAACTCTACATGGAAGCGTCCCTCCCGACCTTCGACTACGAAACTGTCGAGCCCAACAAACTGTCTTTCGTTTACGCCTCGCGTCATCCGTTCGCCGATCTCGCCGAAGGGCTCATTTGCGGATGCGTGGATCATTTCGACGCTGACATGGACATACTGCGTGAAGATCTCGGCGCCAAGGACGGCACCAGCGCGCGGTTCACGGTCGAGCGGAGGGCCCCGTCATGAACAAGATCAACACGACAGACCGAGTGACCCTTCTGGAACGCAAGATCGAACGAGAACGTGCCGCGCGGAATGAGGCCGAGCGTCTGCTCGAGCGTAAAAGCCGCGATCTCTACACGATCTACGAAGAGCTTCGCCGTACGAGCGAGCAAACCAAGGCTGTCATGAACAGCATCGGCGAATGCGTCGTGTTGTTCGCCCAGGACGGCACCATTGAAACGTACAACAAACTTCTGCTCGATATTTTCGATCTCGACGAGCAAACGGTTCCCATGAACATCGCCTATCTACTTGAGCCTGCCCAAGGAAAGGAGTTTCTCAACTCCCTGGCCCGGTACCTGGAAGGCGGCGACAAGGCCTTTGCCAATGGGAAATTGAAGGAAGTCATCGGCATCCGCAACGATGCGCCCTTCCCGGCGGAAGTCTCGGTCAGGGAATTCAAGCTCTCCAATGGTAAGAAATTCGTGGCGTCCCTGCGCGACATTACCCAACGCAAGGTCCGTGAACAGGAGCAGGAGACCCTCAAACAAGAGCTCATGCAGGCCCACAAGATGGAATCTGTGGGTCACCTCGCGGGCGGCATCGCGCACGAGATCAACACCCCGATCCAATATGTCGGCGACAACCTGCGCTTCTTGAAGGAATCCTTCGGCAAAATTACGGGCGCTCTCAATTCGTTCCAAGAACTCTGTTCCGCCGCTCTGGATATAGCGGACATAAAGGAACTGGCCGAGAGGACCCGGCAACAGGCAGACGACGTGAAGATCGATTTCATCTTGAGCGAACTTCCCGATGCCGCCGACGAGGCACTGGACGGCGCCGAACATGTGGCCCGCATCGTCCAGGCCATGAAGGAGTTCGCGCATCCGGGCAGCAAGGAACCGGAGGCGATGCAATTCAACAAAGCGGTTAAAACGACACTCACGGTCAGCCGTAACGAATGGAAGGATTCCGCCGAAATCGCCCTCGATCTGGCAGAGGATATTCCGGAGATCACGTGTCTGCCCGGCGAGATTTCCCAGGTATTCCTCAACTTAATCGTCAACGCCGCCCATGCCATCGAGGCGAAAGGGGACGGCGCGATGGGAACGATCACCATCCAAACCTCTTATGAGAACGACATGGCCGTTTTCAGGGTTTCAGATACAGGCACCGGCATTCCCGAACATGTACAGGGCCAGATTTTCGAACCCTTCTTCACCACCAAGGAAGTCGGCAAGGGAACCGGCCAAGGTCTCGCCATTGCCCGGGATATCGTCGCGCGCAAACATGGAGGTGCTCTGGATTTCGAGACGACCATGGGCGAGGGCACCACATTCATCGTGAAACTCCCGCTCAAATTCGCGGGAATCGTCGAAGAAGAGGAATTTCCGTCAGACAACGACCCGCAGAAAGTTGCCGTCTAGGACGTTCGCCCTTTTGTTTGCAACAGTAAACGGTGGTCACCATGGAACCCAAAGTCCTTTTGGTCGATGACGAGAGCAAGGTCCTGCGCGGACTGCGTCGGTTCCTGTTCGAGAAAATCACCGTCGAGACGGCGGAGGGCGGCGAGGCGGCGCTCGAAACCCTCGATCGCGAGGGACCGTTCGCCGTGGTCGTCAGCGATATGCGCATGCCGGGCATGAACGGTGTCGAACTTCTCGGCGAAATAAAGAAGAAGCACCCGGATACGGTGCGCATCATGCTGACCGGCAACGCAGACCAGAAAACCGCGGTCGACGCCGTCAACAAAGGCAGCATTTTCCGTTTCCTCAACAAACCCTGTGACGCGGAAACCCTTGTCGCCGCTATCCAGGATGGCATCCGCCAACACCAGCTGATCACCGCCGAACGCGAGCTCATCGAAACGACGCTCGCCGGCAGCATCAAGGTGTTGATGGATACGCTCGCCATTCTCGACCCTTATGCCTTCGGACGGGCCACGAAACTCCGGCAATGGGCACAGAAGTGCGCCAAATACTTGGACCTGACACCGAGTTGGAAAGTCGCCATGGCCGCCGAGCTGTCCCTCTTGGGCTGCGTAACCTTGCCACCGGAACTGCAAGCCAAGATCCGCGAGGGTGCGCAAACCACCTCCGAGGAGAACGAAATTCTCCGCGCGGTCCCCGAGGTTGCCCGCAAGCTGATCGGCAATATTCCCCGTATGCAAGACATCGCCGATATTGTTTATCTAAGTAGCCGCGGGTTTGACGGCTCTGGCTTCCCCGAGAACGGGCCCGCCGGCACCAATATCCCGGTGGAATCCCGACTTCTGCATGTCCTACGCGATGTCATTGAAATCACCGGTGGAGACGATCCCACGCCGGAAACGTTTGACCATGCCGACCTCGCTCTCAGCCGGTACGACCCGGAAATCTTCTCCGCCGTCCGCACCTGTCTTACCGGCGCAAAGGCGCCGTCCGGCAAGCCCGTAACACCTACTAAGAACGTGAAACCGCAAGCGGAGGCCGCGACCCAAATCGAGACCGTCAGCCTTCCTCTCGGGGCCGTCTTGGACGGGGATCAGTTGGCGGAAGATCTCAAATTCACTGATGGCGGGCTCGTGTTGGCAAAAAATATTCTTTTGAGCGATACGCTCATCGCCCGTGTCCGTCACCATCACAAACTGCGCAAAATTACGGAGCCTGTGAAAGTGCGGCGTACTGTCACCGTCAAGGACGAAGCAGCATAACATCGCTGATCACCGGTGCCGCGCCAACTCCGTATAGAGCAAATCGCGCACCCGCGACACCGGTCCCGACCAATCGTTGAAGGATTTTTGCCGGAACAATCGGAGACTGGGGTAAAGCGGCGTGGTGTCCGTCTCCGTCCCCCATCGGAAATCGTGATAGGTGGACAACAATAGGCAACAGGGTTTGTTCAGCGCACCGGCGAGGTGGGCCGTGACCGTATCGACGGTCACGATCATATCGAGACTGTCGATCAAGCCGGCAACACCGACGAAAGCCCCTCCGTTATCATGCAAGGCTGCATCGAATTCGATCAACCGGCTCTCCGCCGGTTCTCTTTGGAGGGAATAGAAAGCAACATCGGAAAGATCGAACAAAGGATTGATTTTTTCCAAATCGATCGAGCGGAAGCGGTCGCCGTCATGGTTCGGATTACCGTACCAGTTGATCCCCACATGTAGCCTGACGCCGGGAACCAGTTTGTCCGCCCAAAAGGCTGATCCCGTTGGTGGTAGGTCGAGATAGCGCCCCACCGGTTCGTCGGCACCCAGATTGCGCATTACAGCCGGCAGGCTCATCAGCGAGATGTGGAAATCGTGAACCGGCAATTCGGCGCCGGTCGGCAAAAAAGATCCGCTGCCCGCAAACATGCCGAACAAGGACTGTAGTTTTGCGCCGCATTGCCAAATTACCTCGCCCGTGTCGCCAACAAGTTCTTTCAGCTTTCGTTTGTATCGGAAGACCTGAAAGTGATCGCCGTATCCCTGTTCCGAAAGAACCAATAGGGTCTTGCCGCTCAGGTCTTCGCCCCGCCAAGGGGGCTGCGCCGTCGTTTTCCGTCCCGGCCGCCGTTCATAAAGACGCCAGCCCGCTTCCTCCATCCCCAGACGCAAGGCGAGCATCCCCACATGCAGGCTGGTTTGTGGATCGAGGTTCGGATGATCGACAAGCGACGGCAGCATCCGGCGCGCCGCGTCTTGCCGGTTGGTGACCGATAAAACAAGCGCCCGATTAAGCAATCCGCCGAGATGAGTGGGATTTTGGGCCAAAACCTGGTCGCACAATTTGACCGCTTCGCCGGGATCCCCCTGATACAATTTAACCACGGCAAGGCTGACCAGAACGTCCGCATCGTCGGGAAAGGCCGCCAGGATTCCGCGGTAAACCTCCTCCGCGCCGGTATAGTCTTTGCTGCGCCGCCGGGCATAGGCAAGGTTCAACAGGATTTGGCGGTCGTCGGGCGCGATGTCGCGGGCGTGGGCGAGAACCGTTACTGCCTGTTCCCACTTTTCGTCGTCGAAGAGCGCGGTGCCGTAGTTATAGAGGATCGAAGGATGATTGGGGAACGCGGCCGCGGCGGCTTCCAACGCCGCCGACATCTCTTTGGTCCGGCCAAGCCGTTGCAAGGCGGCGACCAGCGCCAGATGGCAGCGAGGATCCTCGTTCGCAAAACGGCTGACAAGTCCTCTGGCGATCTCCCGCGCGGCGTTCGGATCGGTCGGCAGCAACTCACGCACGCGTTGGAGTTCGTATTCGATTGTATCGCTCACGTGAAGGCTCGACCCACCTCATCCAATCAGGCCGTTATATTTAATTCTTTTTGAGTGGATTCGAAACCGTTAGCCGCTTTCCACTATTCTTCGCGGAAGGCGCGGACGAGACTGCGTTCGATAGGACGAAGCATATAGTCCATGGCGGTTTGCGCGCCAGTGACGATCAGCACTTCCGCCTGCATCCCAGGGGTCAACGGTTTCCCCTCCAACTGCGTCTCGAACCCGTCGGCCAGCCGTACCCGGGCGACGTAATATCGCGTGTTGGTTACCTTATCCACGAGACTATCGGCGGAAATGGTCTCCACTTCGCCGTCGAAAGGCACCGTGCTGCGCCGGTTAAAGGCGGTAAAGCGCACCTGCGCTTTCTGACCGGCTTCAATTACGTCGATATCGCCCGGCCGCACTTGCGCTTCGATTACCAGCTTCTCCCCACTCGGCACGATGTCCATGAGCGGTTCGCCGGGCCGGACGACGCCGCCCGCGGTGTGGAACTGCAACCCGACAACGGTGCCGGCAATGGACGCCCGCACCTCGGTGCGCCGGAGGACGTCCCGGGCCGCCAGCACCTGTTCCTCGAGATCGAACAGCTCGGCCTGAACGTCACGCAATAGGCCGATAGCCTCCTTAGCGAGGCTGGCCTTCAATTCGTTGATGCGCAGTTCCGCCTCGCCGATGCTTTGATGGGCGCGGGCGATGTTGGCGATGTTCTGATTACGATCGCCATCGATCCGGGCCGCTTCACGTTCGAGGGCCAAGATACGCGTCCGCGGCGCAAATCCCTTCTCGAACAGCTCCCTAAGACCGGCCAACTCGTCACGAATCAGCGCCAGTTGGCGTTCCTCCGACCGCACCTGACCTTGCAAGCCATTGATCTCCTCGCGGAATTGGGCAATGCGTTGGGTGAGGATCGAGATTTCGCCGTCAAGGGCCTGGCGTCGCGATCTGAAGATATTGTCCTGTGCTTCGATGAACCTGGCGTAGTCCGGATTATCCGAGTGGCCGGTTAAGGAAGCGGGGTAGGCAACCGACGACGCACCATCCCGTTCCGCGATCAGCCGCGCTTCCAGTGCTTGAGCGGCGGCCTTGCGGCCAAGCAGGATGGCGAGGCGCGCCTGCGGCTGCGTTTTCTCCAGCTGAACGAGCAAGTCCCCCGGCGCCACGCGCACCCCATCACGCACGGCGATCCGTTCGATGATGCCGCCCTCGAGATGCTGGATCGTTTTGCGGTTGCCCTCGACAACAACGCGGCCAGACGCAATGGACGCACTATCGAGGGGCGCCAGCGCCGCCCAGGCGCCGAGGCCGCCGAAGAACACCGCAATGATGGCGAGACCCAGGAGAACGGGGGTACGGATGCCCATCTCAGCCATGAGATTGCACCGCCACGTGCGGCCCCTGTGGCGTGGCGCGCGCCGGACCGGTAATGGAATCGATGACGGCATCGCGCGGTCCGAAGTGTTCCACCGTGCCGTTACGGAGAACCATGATCTTGTCCACGTAGCGCAGAACGCTCGGCCGATGCGCAATGACGACGACGGTAATGCATTGCGCCTTGAGCGCTTTGATAGCCGTCAGGAGCGCCGCTTCGCCTTCGCCGTCGAGATTGGCGTTCGGCTCATCCAAGACCACGAACTTCGGCTCGCCATAGAGCGCCCGCGCGAGTGCCACCCGCTGCCGCTGGCCGCCGGAAAGCACGGCACCGTCATCGCCGATCTGCGTATCGTATCCGTGCGGAAGTTTGAGGATCATGTCGTGCACGTCGGCAAGCTTCGCCGCCGCGACCACCTTGTCCGGATCGGGCGTGCCCATGCGGGCGATGTTCTCGCCCACCGTGCCGCTAAACAGTTCGATGGTTTGCGGGAGATAGCCGATGTGGCGGCCGCGTTCCTCGGGATCCCAGCGGGAAATGTCGACGCCGTCGAGACGCGCCGCGCCGAGACCGGGTTTCAGATTGCCGAGTAGGATTCGTGCAAGCGTCGTCTTGCCCGCCGCCGTCGGCCCGACCAGGCCCAGGGCCTCACCGGGCTGCAGCTTGAAACCGACATTACGGAACAGCGGCTCGGTCGTGCCGGGATGAGCGAAGGCGACACCTTCGGCCTCGATACGGCCCTCCGGCGCGGGAAGCCGCATACGTTCGTCCGCGTCGCCCATGCGGGCAAGCTGTTCCTTGATCCGGCCATAAGCATCCCGGGCCGCCGCCGCCGATTTCCACGACCCGATGGCCTGATCCACCGGCGCGAGCGCCCGGCCCATAAGAATGGAGGCTGCAATCATGGCCCCAGGTGTCATATCTCCACCGATGGTCAGCCAGGCACCGGTGCCAAGGATGCCCGCCTGCAGGAAAAGACGAATGAATTTCGAGACCGCCGTTATTCCACCACTGCGGGCACTGGCCCGTGCTTGCTTATCAAGGCTGCTATCGTTGTGACGCGCCCACCGCCCGACCAAGTTGGACATCATCCCCATGGCGGCGACCACGTCGGCGTTGCGCACGGTCGCTTCCGCCCTCTTGAACGCCGCCGCCGATTCGGTTTCCGCCGCGCGCAACAAGCGCCGGGTGGCGGCCTCGTTGACGAGAGCGAGCGCCAGAAGCACGACCGCACCGCCCAGGGCGAGAACGCCCAGGAGCGGATGCAATAGGAAGATCACGACGAGAAAAATGGGCGTCCACGGCGCATCCAGGATAGGAAATACCCCAGGGCCGGTGAGAAAGGTCCGGAAGGTTGCGAGATCGCGCAAGCCCTGAACGGTCGGGTCTCCGGCCCGCTGCTGTGCCGCACTGGCACTTTCCGTGAGAAGAGGATTGGACAGTACCCGGTCGAGCCATAGACCGAGCTTGACCATCACCCGGTTGCGCACCGCTTCCAACGCACCGAGGGCAACGAAGGCGACGCCCACGATAAGGGTGAGGAAGAGCAACGTCTCCACGCTGCGGCTCGCCAGTACCCGGTCGAACACTTGCAGCATGTAGATCGGCGCCGCCAGCACCAGAAGGTTGATGCACAGGCTGAACAGCAACACGGCCACAAGACCGCCCCGGCATTTGCCGAGGGCGTCCTTGAGTACGGCACTCTCATGGGAAAGGGAACGGTCCGCCATCAGAAAATGAAATCATCCGCATCCAGATCGTTCTTATCGACTCCGATCAGCAAAAGACTGTTGTCAAAACCAAGGTCGATCGACACGTCGCCGCCGGCCTGGGTGGCCGCTGCCGTAACGTCGGCAAAACTGTTCAACGCGGTGACAGCGGTAAAATCGATCACGTCCCCTATACCGGCGCCCGCGGTAAAATCGGTGAGTAGATCATTGTCGGTACCGTCGTCGAAAACGAACAAATCGTTGCCATCCCCGCCGGAAATAACATCATTGCCGGATCCGGCGATGATCGTGTCCGCGCCGTCGTCACCGTTCAAAATGTCACCTCCGATACCACCGACGATGAAGTCATCGCCAGCTCCGCCGGAGACCGTGTCGGCACCCTCACCGTCATAGATAACGTCGCCCCCATCGCCGCCGAAAAGCGTATCATCACCGTCGCGGCCGTCGATGAGATCGGCGCCACCATTACCATTGATTACATTTGCTATTTCACTGCCGTAGAGCGTGTCGCCCCCGGAGCCCGCGTTGATGTTTTCGAAATTCAGAAGTTGTTCCGCGGCAGGATCAAGAAACGTGATCCCGGTCGTTCCGGCGGCCAGGTCGACCGTCGTCGACGCGGTGGCGGGGTTGAAGTCATACGTGTCGATGCCATCTCCACCATCCATATAGTCAGTCCCGCGGGCACCGCTCATGATGTCGTCACCCGCGCCGCCGTAAAGGGTATCGTTGCCGTCGCTGCCAATGAGATAATCGTCGCCGTCACCACCATAGATGACATCATCACCCTCGCGGCCATTGATGAAATCATTACCGGCGTTGCCTTCGATGACGTTTGCATTCGCGTCGCCGAACAAGGTGTCGTCGCCTGAACCCGCCGCGATATTCTCTATATTTAACAGCGTGTTAGCTGTTTCGTTGACGCCTGTCGGTCCGGACGTGCCCGCAGCCAGGTCGACGGTCAGGGCGTCGGTTGCCGGAACGAAAGAAAGGGTATCGTTCCCGTTCCCGCCATCCAGATAATCGAGGCCAGTGCCCGCGCCCAGAACATCGTCGCCGTCGCCGCCGAAAATCGTATCGTCACCATCGCCGCCAATCAGAAAATCGTCGCCACCACGACCGTCGATGGTGTCATCGCCGTCATTGCCGAAGATCCTGTTGGCGCCACCGTCGCCATACAGCGTATCGCTCCCGGACCCTGCGTTGATGTTTTCAAAGTTGAGAACCGTGTCCGCACCCGACGTTCCTGCGGCAAGATCGACGGCAACCGAGATCGTCGCACCGCCGAATGAATAGGTGTCCGTACCGTCACCGCCGTCCAGATAGTCGGCGCCCCGGCCGCCGCTGATCACGTCGTCTCCGGCACCGCCGTCGATGGTGTCATTCCCATCATCGCCAATTAGCGTGTCGTCCCCGTCACCGCCATTGAGGACATCGTCACCTTCACGGCCATCGATAGTGTCGTTGCCGGCATTGCCGTCGATGACATTGGCGCCCACGGTGCCATACAGCGTGTCGTCTCCCGATCCGGCTCGGATATTCTCGAAGTTGAGAACCGTATCCGCACCCGACGTTCCTGCGGCAAGGTCGACGGCAACCGAGATTGTCGCACCGCTGAATGAATAGGTGTCTGTACCGTCACCGCCATCGACGTAGTCCGCGCCACGGCCACCACTGATGGTATCGTCACCATCGCCGCCGAAAATATTGTCTGACCCGTCGCCACCGGAGAGCGTGTCTGCCCCAGCATCACCGAACAGAACGTCGTCGCCGTCGCCCCCGTCGAGCGCATCGTCACCGTCTCCGCCGTATGCAACGTCGGCCCCCAGACCGCCACTGATGGTGTCATTGTCTTCACCGCCATAGAGAACGTCGTCGCCATCGCCCCCATCGAGCACGTCATTGCCGTCATCGCCGCTAATAACGTCACCACCGGCGCCGCCGGAAAGGGTGTCGTCCCCGTCGTTGCCGCGCACCTCGTCGTCACCGTCGCCGCCATCGAGGGTATCGTCGCCCGCGCCACCATAGAGGGCATCGTTCCCGTCGCCGCCGATCAGCGTATCGTTGCCGTCACCGCCGTTAAGAGTATCGTTTCCGTCGCGGCCATCGATATGGTCGTTGCCTGCATTACCTTCGATGAGGTTGGCGCCCGCATCACCCAGCAATGTATCGTTGCCCGCCCCCGCCGCGACGTTCTCGATGCTGATCAGCGTGTTGGCAAAAGGGTTGAGCACTGTCGGGCCCGACGTGCCCGCCGCCAGGTCAACGGTTTGGTCGCTGGTCGCCGGGGTGAAAGAGTAGGTATCGCTCCCAGAGCCACCGTCCATGGTATCGAAACCCAGGCCGCCGCCGAGGATATCGTTTCCGTCGCCGCCCAACAGCGTATCATTGCCGTCGCCGCCTATCAGGACGTCGTTTCCATCACGGCCTTCAATATAGTCGTCGCCGCCATTGCCAACGATCCTATTGGCCCCGTCGTCGCCGTATAGGGTATCGCCCTCGGATCCCGCATTGATATTTTCAAAATTCAGGATCGTGTCCTCGGTTTCGTTGATGCCTGTACGGCCCGAGGTGCCGGCGGCGAGATCCGCCGTAATTGCGATGGTCGCACCGCCAAAGGAATAGGTGTCTTTGCCGTCGCCGCCATCCACATAATCGGACCCGCGGCCACCGCTGATCGTGTCGTCGCCGTCACCGCCGAAAATGGTGTCGTCGCCGCTGTCGCCAATCAGCGTGTCGTCGCCATCAAGACCATGGATTTCGTCGTCCCAGAGCGTGCCGGTGATGGTGTCGTCCCCGGCGGTACCGATGAAGACCTCATTCTCGCCGGTGACGGTCAATGTCACCGTCGCCGTCGAGGTTTCCCCGGCGAGGTCGGTGATGGTGTAGGTCAGTTCGACCAACGCTTCCTCGCCGTCGCCGAGCGCCTGATAGGCCGAGCCCGGATCGTATACGACCTCGTTATCGATGACAGACGCGGTCCCCGCGCCCGAGGTAACCTCCACCGAGACAACCGACAATTCGTCCAGGTGATCGGCGTCGGTATCGTTCGTCAACACGTCAATGGTAATCGAGGAATCCTCATCGATCGTGACACTGTCGTTTCCGGCTTCGGGGCCCGTGTTGACGAGATTGACCTCGACGTCTTCCCAATTGCGGATTTCGAGATCGAAGCTCGTGAATTGGAAAGATGGCTGATGCCAATGACGGAACCAGCCGCCATGATGATGGCCGCCACCGTCGAGATAGTCCTCGAGAGCCGCGAGATCGGCAGCAGCAGCCGCGGCCTCGCCATAGGTCAGGTTCAGCTGAAGCGTATCGGCCCCCGACCCGCCGTCGTAGTAGTTGGCCGACGCCCAATTCTCGGATGCCGTGAAAACGCCTGTATCGCGCCCGCTGCCGCCATACACGATATCGTTGCCGGCGCCGCCATCCATCGCGTCGCCGCCCGATCCGCCGATAAGAATATCGTTGCCGTCACCACCTAAAAGGGTGTCGTGCCCGCCGCGGCCGATCAACACGTCGTCGCCGCCGAGACCGGACAAGGTATCGTTTCCTCGCCCCCCGATCAGCCAATTGGCGCCGTCATCCCCGACGATCTCCCGGCCGTGCGGCCCATGATGATGACCGTGATGGGGACCGTGGTGATGATTGTGCTTATACGAAGCATGCCAAGATTTACCGCTCATCGTCGACTCCTATAGCTGGGGACCGTGACTGGCCAGCCACGGATAACAAAGGATTTGCGAAGGAAATTCTCGAATTGGAAAAAGGCGGAAAAAGAAATCCCGCTGTCTCGGAAGAGACGGCAACCGGCCACGCCTTGATCGGCATTCCGGCAATACGCTGCCACGTCGGCTGACCCGGCAATCCATCCTCCCCCAAATCAATGCGGCGCTTATCACGCCTTTCACCGCCGTTTCCCCGGCGGATGACCGCAGAGCGCGAACGCTACCGCCGTCTTGTTACAGCATTATTATGAGGATTATTCCGCCGCGCAATCGGGAAGTGGTGTTTCAACCGTAAAATGTAGGAAATATCCCGGATACCCGCTCGGTGGGAGCCCTATCCGGCGGGGCAAGCGGCCATACCGTCTACGCCGCGGAAAGTTTCAGCCCACGGAGAAGGATACGCCCAGCCTTGCCGCCGTTGCCCGAGAGCCGCTTCTTGGCGATGAGCATCAGGGCCTCGGCATAATTATTAAGCGACGTCATGTCCTGGTCATCCAGGGCATCCTTCGTTACGAGCAAATTGTCCGCCTCGGTCGCGATGATCGTCACCAGGTGATATCCAAAGGTGGTGCCGCCGCCTTTCAGCGTATGGACAAGTTGCTTCACCTTGTCTTTGGCGTCGTCATCGGCCGGATCTTCCCCCAGGTATTGCATTGCCCTTCCCAAGTCCTCGCAGTGATCGACAAGACGCTGCTCATACATTACCTGCAACTCGGCCAGCTTGTCGGCGCCAATGCCGTCCAATTGCATGGCCGGCCCATCATCCTGTTGATTGATTTCCGATAGCTGGTCGATGATGTTCGATACGCGCTGCAATACCTGCGCGAAATCGGCGCCCTCGGCGATGGCGACCAGCTCGTCGTCGGCGTCCGTCGGCAGCATGACGTGAGAGGTCGTCGGTGCCTGCGGGATAGAGGTGTGAATTTCCTCTTCGAGCTGAGTATTTATGGATTTCAGCAAGGACGGCAGTTCGAGCGGCTTGGCGCAAACATCGTCCATTCCCGTCTTCATATATTCGCCGATATTCTTGGTCGTCAGGTCCGCCGTCAGCGCGATGATTGGAATGTTCGCCTTCCTGGGGTCATCCATCGCCCGGATAAGCGTGCAGGCTTCCAGACCGTCCATAACCGGCATCCGCACATCCATCAGGATAATGTCGAAACCGTTTCTCTTGGCGAGGTCGACGGCAACGCTGCCGTTTTCGGCAATGGTCACTCGATGGCCGAGTTTCTCGAAAACGGCCAGAATGACCTGCTGAATCACCGGAGTATCTTCGGCCACCAGAATATCCAGTGGCCTCGACGCCACCCACCTGTCGATCGCATGGCGTTTGTCCCGCGCCTCGACCCGGGTGGTCGCCGGCGCACACTGGACGGTAAACCAGAACCGGCTGCCGTCGCCCTTGACGCTGTCGACGCCAATGTCACCGCCCATCAGTTCTGCAAGCTGCTTGGAAATCGAAAGGCCGAGCCCAGTGCCGCCATAAGTCCTCGAAATCGAACTGTCCGCCTGAACAAAGGGATTAAAAAGTCTGTTCTGCTCGGCCTCGTCCAACCCGACACCGGTATCGGCAACCAGGAAGTGAAGCATCACATCGCCGCCCGTTAGCGGCTTATGGTCGACGTGAACCGATATGCGGCCGCTTTCAGTGAACTTGAGCGCGTTGCTGATCAAGTTGGAAAGAATTTGACCAATGCGAAGCTGATCTCCGTTGACACTTTCTGGCAGGTTTTCGTCGAGGTGAACAACGAGATCGAGGCCTTTCTCGTCGCATTTCGCGGCGAAAAGGTGCGTGATGTCGTAAATCAGCGACGGCAAATGGAAGTCGATGGGATCCAAATCGATCTTGCCCGCCTCGAGCTTCGATTGGTCGAGGATTTCGTTCAAGATCGTTAGCAGGCTCTGGCCGGAGGTCCGGATACCCGTTGCCCATTTCAATTGATCCGGCGATAGATCGCTTTCCAGGAGCAAGTCGGCCATGCCGATGACACCGGCCATGGGCGTGCGGATTTCATGGCTCATGGCGGCCAGGAATTCCGACTTGGCCCGATTGGCGGCCTCCGCTTCGTTCTTGGCGGTCAGAAGATCGTTCTCCATCCGGTTGCGCTCGATCACGTTTTCCCTGAAGACCTGCAGCGCGTTCTTCATGGACTTGATCTCGTAGGTGTTTTCCGGAACCGAGAACTCGGCCTCGACGTTGTTGTTCGCCAGATGGGTCATGGCGTTCGTCATGGTATTGAGCGGCTTCGAAATGCGCGCGGCGAAATAGATAGACACCGCGGAAAGCAGCAGGAGCGAGAACCCGCCGATGGCAATCAGCCACCACTGGATATCGCTTTTTGTGCTGGTTCCCAGCGACAGCAATTTTTCCCGGGTTACCAGCGTCTTCCATTCGGGGATGCCGACACAGCGCGTTCCGACGCTTTGGTCGCGGACATCCATCAAATCGGCGCAATGGAGGATATAGAGTTCGCCGCCGATATCCTGCAGGACTTCCCGATGGCCGGCATGGACGAGCTTTTGCTCCGACCGCGCTGCCAACCGTGGGACGTCCCGGTCAAATCCGGCTGCGGAAATGGGGATATCTTCGAAATAGGTGGCGAATGCATATCCCGTCAGGCGATGGAGTCTATCGACAGGATCGTTGAATTTGTTGAGCAGCTTGCCGACGATGATGACGCCCAGGGTCTCCCCAAAGGCATTCCGCAACACGCGCGCAGAGATATAACCGAGATCGCCCTTGCCGGGAACGCCGCGGCCCTCGAAACCATACGCGGCCAGAAAGGAGGAATCGAAGCGCATGATCCCCCGGAAATCTTCCGGACTGCCCTCCGCCAACGCCACCTGCATCCATTCGGCCAGTTTTGTCATCCGATACCGCCGCGCGACCTCAATGTCGTCCATGTCGTCGTTGGAGAACGCCAACACCTCGCCATCACTGCTGAGGACCGTAATAAAGTCGACATCCCTCTCCATGGCGGAGGTTTTCAGGACGAAATTTAATGGTTCCCGCTGGCTCTTTTCGGCAAAAGTGATGACGTCCTGCCGGCGGCTTTCGACCCGCGCCGTCACATCCAAATTTTCCTGTAGCCCGTCATAGATGAAATCGAAAATTTTCAGCGACCGGTCGAGCGCCGCCTCCACTTCGGTGACTGTGAAGCGGGTAACGAGATCGCCTTGGCGCTGGATGCTCTCGCTCACCACCCACCACAGGAGCGTCCCGGTGATGAAAATGATCAGGATGCCCAGGGGCAGGAAGGAGGCCAGCAACTGCCCCCTCAATGTCTTCAACTGGGTCATCCGCCCCGACTATTACGACTATTAGTAGGGAAGCGCATTGGCGCGCCTGATCGCGGCCTGCGCCTCGGGCGACGAAAGGAAGTCGATGAACTTGCCGACCATTCCGGTCCGGTTGACCTCCTTGAAAACAACGGCAATCACGCCATGACTGGGATAGCCGTCATCCGTCGGGTGATGCCCGTTGATGGACAGCACGTGTACATCCGCGGCAACGGCACCGGGATACGGCCCGAAACCGATGGTCCTTGAGGTGTTGGCGACAATTGCAAAATTTTCGTCCGTCAATGTCGCGATCTTTGACCGGGCCAAAATCTGAATATCCGCGAACCCGGGAAATGACGCCCGCAGATTATTGAGCGAGCTGTCGCCTTCCTCGCGGCGGACGACCCGGATGCCGGCATCCGATCCGCCGACGTCGCGCCAATTGGTGATTGCGCCGCTATAAATCGCGTTGACTTGGTCGGTGGTGAGATTCCTGACCGGAACCTCCCGATTGACGAAGAACACCGTCGGCACCCGCGCAAAAGGCAGATACGTCAAACCGTACTGCTTCTCTCTTTCCTTGATTTTGCGTGCCACCCGGCCCAGCGCGAACTGATCGTTGCCCACCGCCTTGATGCCGCCTGACGACCCGATGCTTTCCGGCACATCAATCTCGACGCCCGGATTTGCGCGGGTAAACGCCGACCCGATCGCCTTGAGAATAACGACGCCGTCTCCGGTACCGACAATGGTAATCTCCTCCGCAGACGCGGGGATCGAAACACAAACACTCAGGAAAAGGCCGGCAAAAAGATGTTTCATGGGTTCCCTCTCACACGACGTGCATTCGACTGACGCCTTCCCAAGGGAGGTGAAAGAGTCACTCCACCCGAACAGGCGCGCCCAAAGGAGACAATCGGACGAAGCAAACAGAAGCTCTCGAAATTTGGATTTCGGCGTTTTTGCCTCCAAGAAACATAAAAATCCGCCTCGATTAAGTATCGGTAAATATTGGCGTTTTTCCGGGAATTTATGTACGCCGAACGCCCTCCGAAGAGGCCGCGCAGGCAAGGACAGTTAATAAAAATCAACTGTGAATAGTGTAACCAAATATGTACACACGGGAAGGAGGAAATTGGTGCGGGTCGATGACAAAACATCGAACCGGAACCACAGCGCTCAAGTAGCCCGAAGGGCGGTAGCGACGAAAAAGATGGTGGAGGTCGATGACGAAACATCGAACCGGAACCACTGCGCTCAAGTAGCCCGAAGGGCGGTAGCGCCGAAAAAATGGTGGGCCCGGCAGGACTCGAACCTGCAACCAGACCGTTATGAGCGGCCGGCTCTAACCAGTTGAGCTACGGGCCCCACCGTCGGAAGGGCAGACTTATACCAGCCACGTGGGGCCCACGGAAGCCGATACCCTCCTAGACCCGGGGAATACCCCACTTCTCCATCCACGCAAGACCTTCTGAGGTTTTGCCCGCAGGGAAATATTCCCCCGCCACCCAGCCGTCATAGCCGGCGTCCGCCAGGGTGCGGAAGAAATGGAGGTGGTTGAGTTCCCCGGCGTCGGGTTCATGGCGATCGGGCGCGTTGCCGATCTGCACGTGCACGATGACATCCCGGTTGGCAAGGAACCGCCGGGCGATGTCCCCTTCCATGCGCTGCACATGATAGGTATCGAACAGCATGCGCACATGGGGCGAACCGACCGCCTCGATCACGGCCCGTGCCCTTGCAATTTTGTCGAGCACATAGCCGGGAAAGTCCTTGGAGCAATGGGGTTCGATCAACAGCGTGAAATCCGCCGCCTCAAGTTTGGGCAGCGCGGCGGTGAGATTGGCAATCAACACCTGCTCACACTCCTCATATGTCGCGCCGTCGGGCTTGAGCCCGAACAGGGGCGCGAAGGCCATGCGCGTTTCCAGAATACGCGCCCATTCGAGGCCGCGCGCGATGAGGTCCGCCGTCTCAGCCTCGCGCCCCGGCAGCGCCGCCCAGCCCCGCGCCACGCCCGGTTCCACCTCGCCCGGCGGAAAGTTGAACGACAAGACGGTGATCCCCGCCTCGTCGGCGGCACGTTTCACGTCGGTCACGTCGAGGTCGTCGAGGTAGCACAGTTCGGCGTGGGAAAAGCCGTCGCGCCGCGCGGCCGCGAACCGGTCGAGCGGCGCATGCTCGCGGTACATGAAATAGAGATTGGGGACGAAACGGATCATCGGACGCGGTTTATCGGGAATTAGAAAAACATTGCTCTGGGTTAATGCGGGTGCCACAGCATTGCCGCAATATAGCGGCACGATAAACAACCGATCCATTGATCGAAACAACGGAATGGAGAGAGAAAAAATGGGTATCGAAGTTGGCGGCATTTTTGGTCTTTTGATTTTGATCGCCGACATCTGGGCCATTGTCAGCACCTTCCAAAGCGGCGCCTCGACCGGCGTCAAGGTTGTCTGGATCGTCGTCATCCTGCTGCTGCCGATCCTTGGGCTTATCCTGTGGCTGCTGTTCGGCCCCCGCAGCCGCCCCCGCATGGTCTAGGGCGCAGCCTAGCCACCGCTCGTTTTCTTCAATCGCGAACATCTCCTCTGCGTCCGGCAGCGCTCGGACGCGGCGCAATAAGCCTGCCGAATATTTACATCGCGCCGGAACACTATTAACCTAAGGTTTATATAAAAACACATTAAACGCTTGATACGTGTGAAGGCCATACAGGGGAGGCGCTCGATGGCCAAGTTGCATGAAGACGGCCCGGTGTTTGAAACGGCCCGCACGGCGACCAACACGACAGGGAAAGCTATCGTTCTGTGTTCGGACGGCACCGGAAACGCGCGCGGCCGAAGTCGCGGAACCAACGTCGGCAGGATATTCAAGGCCACCGACTTATCGGCCAATCAGATCGCCTTTTACGACGATGGCGTCGGCACCCAGGAAAATAAATACATCAAGGCGTTCGCCGCCGGGTTCGGCTGGGGTCTGACGAGAAACGTTCTTCAACTTTATGAGTTCCTTTGCCGAAACTACGATTCCCAGGCGAACGACCGCGTCTACCTGTTCGGGTTCAGTAGGGGCGCGTATACCGTACGGGTGCTCGCGGGATTGATCACTGCGTGCGGCATCGTCGACACAAAAAAACCCAACGCCGGACCTGGCGGATCCTTGAAAGATGTCGTGAACGACGCCTACCGGGCATATCGGAAAAGCCGGGACCATGTGGGCCCGAACAATCCCGCGGATGCTTTTAGAAAAGAATGGGCCCTGGACCCCGTAAATCCGCCCCCAATCCACTTCATCGGGGTCTGGGATACGGTCGACGCCGTCGGCCTGCCGGTCGACGAAATGACGACTGTCCTCGATCGTTTTTACAAGTTTCGATTTACCAATCACAGATTGGGTGACAACGTAAAGAAAGCATGTCACGCGATCGCCATCGATGACGAACGCCGGACATTCCACCCTGTCCTGTGGGACGAAACGTTTGAGGCCGGCAAAACCGGCCCGGATGAAGCCCCACGCATCGAACAGGTTTGGTTTGCAGGCATGCATTCCAATGTCGGAGGAGGGTATGCGAAGGATGAACTCGCATACATCCCCCTCGAATGGATGATGTCAAAGGCGGCTGCCTGCGGATTAACCTTCCACGACGAGATCTGGGACACATATTGGCGGAACGCAAACGCGAACGGAAAAATGTATGACTCCCGCTCGAGAGCCGCACGATTCTATCGCTACCGTCCACGAGACATCATTGGATTCGACTCGGTTTTCACGTTGCAAAAGCCGATCCTCCATGAGTCCGTGATCCGTCGAATCCAGGGTACTGAAGTCGACTATGCACCGCTGAATATCCCGCCGAATTTCCGGATTGCCTCCGATACGCGCCCAACGAAAGGCGGCATTCCTTTCCCGCCTGCAGCAGCGAAAGCATTTCAGCAGAATACCGCCCTCGCGTGGTGGCGGCAGGTTCTTTATGTTTGGTTTTTATTTACCGTGGGTTTGACGCTCGCCGTGCCGCTGTTGGTCGACGCCGACGAGACGGTTGGCGGCTGCTCGGCTTGGATGTGCTGGCTCGAGCCCGTTTTCGGCGCCGCCCGAATGGTTACCGGCGATCTAATCCTGCCTTGGCTTCGGGATTTGGCCGCCGCCCCGTATCTGTTCGCGTGGATCGCTTTTTCCTTTATCGCGATTCTGACCCTCCACATTGTGCTGGTCAGAGCGATGAAGAAGGCGGGGATGTGTATATGGAGCGCTATCCATGGCAAAACCACGAAAGAGATGCCCACGGTTTGCTTTTACCACGACGTTGCGAACTTCATCCGCCATCACGAATATACGGAGAAGATTGTCGCGGTTTGGAATCGATGGGTTTTGCCATGGGGAACCGCCGCGGCTGTGCCCGCCATTGTCATCGCCCTTGCCTACTTCATCAACGACGCGAACACGACCAAATACCTGGCTGCGTCGGGTGCCGATTGCACAGCAACCGATACCGAACTGCTAATATCGGTCGGCGAGCCACAAACCGATATTTCGTTTGCCACCTCAAAAAATTGTCACGCGACCGGCTTCAAGATCGAGTCCGGCCGGACCTATGTGATCAATATTGAGGATAAACTGTCCGATCGCGACAAATGGGTGGACTTATCCATTCCCGGCAAACCGCCGCGTGGTTTTTCGTCCTGGGAAGGCAGTTTTCTGATGAACTTGACGGTGCCCCTGCGCCGTCACATCGAGCAGCCGTGGTTTCAGCTCATGGGCAAGATCGGACGGAACGGCACGCCGTTTCCGATAACGAGCCTTTCGTCACGGCTGCCGCCTAACCAGGAAGGGGAATTGTTCCTGTATCTGAATGATGCCGTTTGCGCCGTCTGCCCCACTTCCGAGCAGTGGTACTTCTATAAGAACAACAAAGGAAACGTGGTCGCACGTATTTCCGTTGAACGACCAAACTAGTTGGTTGGCATACCAGATAATTTTTTTGGGAGAAGTAGAATGAAGGGACCGTATCGCCGCATTGGGCGGGGATTTGTGCTGATTATCATCGTGCTATTAGGGGCTTGCACCACGACGTCCTCGGGAAACGGCAGCTCGTCGGCGAACGGGGAATCCAACAGGCTCGATTCCGCTAAATCCGAAATCAAGGGATGCCTGGATCGTGTTACGACCGGGATCACATCCGACGTCGGCCAGCTGGACGCGGCCATACAGAATTGTTTGGGCCCGGCCAACTCGCCTTATGCAAAACTCGTCCGCTCGCAATCGGCCCTGATGCTTCTAGCCATGCACGGTCAACGGTCGATCAAGATATCGGTGCTTCAAGACGCGGATGATGCCGCGAGCCAAGCGCTCATCCTGAAGCACCGCATCGAAAAAGCCGAAGGGAAACTCGACGACGTGAAGACAAGAGTGGATGCGCAGGCCTCCAGCGGCGCGCCAAATACGGCGTATCCCCTGTATCGCAACGCGGCAGTGAACGAATTCGGCGAGGTCCAATTATATGGCGTCATGCGCGGGGCGATCTCGCCCGTGTTCTGGCGCACGAAAGAAACATTCAAAGACTACGCAAAAGGGGCCACAGGTGGGATCGGCGGCATTCTCAAGACGGTCTTTGAGCGCAAGGAAGTTATTGCCGCCAAGATCGGCGGCGCACAGCGGACGATTACGCTCGGAAACGCCGCCCTCATCGACACGCGGTGCAACTTGAAAGAAATAGACAGGGCGGCCACCCTGCCCGACGGACATAGCGACAAGCTCGATTGCGCTCATTCAAACTTCGGCAATCCGCATTGGCAAAGGGTCTGGGTCGAGAACGTCGAATTGATCAAATTCGCGAAAGACGAATTGGACAAACTCGCCGACGCCTTCTAGCCCGGCGCCCGAAACAAAAACGGCGCCTCATAAAGAGGCGCCGTTTCCCTAGGTCCGTAGGGACCAGAACTTAGTAATCGAGGAACGAGCGCAGTTTGCGCGAGCGGCTCGGGTGTTTGAGCTTGCGCAGCGCCTTGGCCTCGATCTGACGGATACGCTCGCGGGTGACCGAGAACTGCTGGCCCACCTCTTCCAAGGTATGGTCGGTGTTCATACCGATGCCGAAACGCATCCGCAGGACGCGTTCCTCGCGCGGCGTGAGCGACGCCAGCACCCGGGTGGTGGTTTCGCGCAGGTTGCCCTGAATGGCGGCATCCAGCGGCTGCACCGCGTTCTTGTCCTCGATGAAATCGCCGAGATGCGAATCCTCCTCGTCGCCGATGGGCGTTTCGAGGCTGATCGGCTCCTTGGCGATCTTCAGCACCTTGCGCACCTTGTCGACGGGCATGCCGAGCTTGACCGCCAGTTCGTCCGGGGTCGGCTCGCGGCCGATCTCATGCAGCATCTGGCGCGAGGTGCGGACCAGCTTGTTGATGGTCTCGATCATATGCACCGGGATACGGATGGTGCGCGCCTGGTCCGCGATGGACCGGGTAATCGCCTGACGAATCCACCAGGTGGCGTAGGTCGAGAACTTGTAGCCGCGGCGGTATTCGAACTTATCCACCGCCTTCATCAAGCCGATGTTGCCTTCCTGGATAAGGTCCAGGAACTGCAGACCGCGGTTGGTGTACTTCTTGGCGATGGAAATCACCAGGCGCAGGTTGGCCTCGATCATTTCCTTCTTCGCCTTGGCGGATTCGCGTTCGCCCTTTTGCACCGTGGCGACGATGCGCCGGAACTCCGAAATGGGCAGGCCCACCTCGTTGGCGATCTCGGCGATCTCGGCACGGATGTCCTTGATCTCGGCGCGGTTGTTCTTGACGAACTCCTTCCAGCCCTTGCCGGTCAGACGGCCGACGCGGTTGGCCCAGTTGGGATCCAACTCGTTGCCGTAATACTGCTCCAGGAAGTCGGCCCGCTTGACCTTGGCCGAAACCGCCAAGCGCAGCAGACGGCCTTCGAGGCCGATCAGCTTGCGGTTGAGGTCGTACATCTGATTGACCAGATACTCGATCCGGTTGTTGTTCAGATGCACCTCTTCCATGTGCTCGATGAGTTCCGACCGCAGCGTGCCGATGCGCTTTTCCTGCGCGGGCGTGATCTTCTCGGCCGACGTGATGGCGTTGAGACGCTTGTCCTGCGCGCGATGCAGCTTGGCGTAGGTCTTCTCGATGGCTTCGAGCTGCTTGAGGACGCCGGGCAGCAGGGTTTCTTCCATCACCGCCAGGGAGACGGTGTTTTCATCCCCATCTGCGTCGTCGTCATCATCCTCACCGCTTTCGGAGGAGCCTTCTTCCTCGTCGCCGGAACCGTCCGTCTTGGCCGGCGCCGCTTTCGCTTCGCCGTTCGCCTTCTTGGCCTCGGCGCCATCGCCGGCGCCGTCGGTAACGGGCGGAATGGCCGTCGCGTCTTCCTTGGGACCCGAGAAGGTGGCGTCCAGATCGATAATGTCGCGCAGCAGCATCAGGCCCTGATCCAACGCATCGCGCCAATTGATCAGCGCGCGGATGGTCATGGGGCTTTCGCAGATGCCGCCGATCATCATCTCGCGGCCTGCCTCGATACGCTTGGCGATGGCGATTTCGCCCTCGCGCGACAGCAGTTCAACCGAACCCATCTCGCGCAGATACATGCGCACGGGATCGTCGGAACGGCCGAGGTCGTTCTCGTCGACGTTACCGGCCGAGCTTTCGGATTCCTTATCGCTGGAATCGTCGTCGTCGGAATCGTCGCTTTCTTCGTTCTCGACCACATTGATGCCCGCTTCCGACAGCATGGACATGGTGTCCTCGATCTGTTCGGAAGAGACCTGGTCGGGCGGCAGGGCGGCGTTCAGCTCGTCATAGGTGACGTAGCCGCGCTCCTTGCCACGCGCGATCATCTTTTTCACTTCGGCGTTGAGAGTGTCGAGAAGAGGACTGTCGTTGGATTCAGCCGATGCCTGACCCTTAGCCTCTTTTTCTTTTGTCGCTGTTGCCGTCGTTGCCATTTAATTCCCCGCCTTCACTTGATCTCGCCTAACTTCTACCACTTGCCAATTCTTTCTCATTGTTGAGGCCGGCTTCTGCCGGTCCTCGCATAATTCTCGCTCCCCGAAGTTTTTCTCCGGAGAGCTACGCCGCGTCGGTCGACCTGGAACCCGAATAGCCGATATCGGGCCGGTCTTCCTCCTGGACCTGCTGCTGTTTTTTTAGTTCGATCAAACGTTGGAAGTCGGCATCATTGGGTTCATTGCCAAGACGCTCTTCCACCGCCCGGATCTCAGCCAGCAGCCGATCCCGCTCATAAAGCCTGAGAACTTGTTCCCAGCCTTTTCTGGCGACGTCAAAAGGTTCGTCCGGCCGGGCGAAGCTCGCGTGGTGATATACCTGCCGGCTCAAAAGGCCGCGCAATAAACCCGAATACCCGGTGTTAATAAGATGGGAGGAGAGGCCCTCGAAATCAAGGTCAGCCCTACCCGCGAGGGTCTTTAAAACTTCTTGCCTCAGATTGTCAAGCTCCGGGGCCGAAAAAGCCAGGTAACCCAAGGGTTCGGCGACCTCGTCGAAGAGCTCCGGATGAGTGATCAGGGTGGCCAAAAGGATGCGCTCCCGGAGGACCAGGCGGTCCACTTTAACCTCTTGGGCCCCGGTACTGACCCCGGAATTAACCATTGACCGGGATTGCCCCCCCCTGCCGGCAAAAGTGCTGGATTTCCGGGCCTGCTGCCCGGCTTTTTGCTTTGAAGCGCGGGCAAGCTGCCACATCCGGTCGCGGATATCGCTCAGATAATGGCTGCGCACGGTCTCATCGGCGATCCGGAAAGCATGATCCTTGAGACGCTTCTCGAGCCAGGCCCGCTCCTCCGGCGTTTCCAGCCGCTGGCCCGCCGTTTCCATCCGCCACAAGACCTGCGACAAGGGCGCGGCCTTGGCGACCGTCTTGCGCATGGCCTCGAAGCCACGCGTGCGCACCAGGCTGTCCGGATCCTCGCCCTCGGGAAGGAAGGCGAACGACAGGGAATAGCCGGGCGTCAGCAACGGCAAAGCCCGTTCGGCGGCACGCGAGGCGGCGCGCTCGCCCGCCTTGTCGCCGTCGAAACACAGAACCGGTCCACGCGAGAACCGCCAAATGAGCTTGATCTGATCCTCGGTCAGCGCGGTGCCTAACGGCGCGACTGCCGTGCGCAGACCCGCCTGATGAAGCGCCAGCACGTCTGTGTAGCCTTCGACGACGACAATTGGTTCGGTGCGCGCATGTTCGCGCGCTTGGGTCAGCGCATAAAGCTGACGCCCTTTGTGGAACAGTGGCGTTTCCGGCGAGTTCAAATATTTGGGCTCGCCGTCGCCGAGCACCCGGCCGCCGAAAGCGATCACCCGTCCCCGGCTGTCGAGGATGGGGAACATCACCCGGCCCCGGAACCGGTCATAGGATGCCCGGCCGCCGTCCTCGGGGCGAATCACCAGCCCTGCCTCGACCATCTGATCCTCGCGGATACCGTCGGCGGCGAGCGCGCTTTTCAACACGCCGCGGCCGTCGGGCGCGAAACCGAGGCGGAACGCACGGATGGTTTCCTCGCTCAACCCACGATCCAACAGATAGGCAAGCGCGCGCTTTCCTTCCGGCATGCGCAGTTGTTTTTCGAAAAACCGGGCGGCGGCTTCCATAACATCGTACAGGCCCTTGGCCCGTTCGGCGCGCGCCCGTTCCTGGGGACTGTCCTGCGGCACTTCCATGCCCGCCTCGGCGGCCAAACGTTCGACCGCTTCGGGGAAGGACAGGTTTTCGGTTTCCATGACGAAGTCGATGGCGCTGCCGTGGGCGCCGCAGCCGAAACAATGATAGAAGCCTTTCTCTTCGCTCACCGTGAAGGAGGGTGTCTTCTCATTATGGAAAGGGCACAGGCCCATATGCTCGCGCCCGTGCCGTTTGAGCGCGACTTTCTTGCCGACCACCGACACGATCCCAACGCGGGACCGCAACTCGTCCAGAAACTGATTCGAAAAGGCCATGATACAATACTATCAGGCAAGTAGTTGACCGCACCGGGAATTCACACAATTTCCCCGTGTTTCTTTTTTATCCACAGACTGCCGGTGGATAACTTTTTCCTGATAAATTTTAGAGACCGTGACGTTCTTGAACGGGAACCGCGGCTCAGCCGAGCATCTCCTTGACCATGGCGCTCGCCTTGCCGAAGTCCATTTGGCCGGCATAGGTGGCTTTCAGCTCCCCCATCACCTGCCCCATTTCCTTGAGGCTCGACGCCTTGACCTTGGTGATGGCGCCCTTGACGGCTTTGGTCATTTCTTCCTCGGACAATTGTTTCGGCAGGAAGGTTTCGATGACGTCGATCTCTTCGCGTTCCTTGTCGGCCAGCTCCTGGCGGCCCGCTTTTTCATAAACGTCGATCGATTCGCGGCGCTGCTTGATCATGGACTGAAGCAAACTCAGAATCGCATCGTCGCTGATGCCGTCTTGATTCCCTTTCGACCGGTCCGCAATGTCCCGATCCTTGAGCGCGGCAAGAATGAGTCGCAGTGTCGACACCGCAACATCTTCTTTTTGCTTCATAGATTCCTTAAGAGCGTCTTTGAGTTGATCGCGCAGCATGCTGCATGAACCTCTTCGTTTTCGGAGGGAACGGACGTTAACCAAAAACCGCAATCGAAGTCAAATGGCAGATGAAAAATAACCCCTTGAAAACAATAGGGTTTTTATCTCTTTTTTGCTTGACGGCAATAGTATCAATGCTTTAAGCAACAGCTCCAACCGAGAGGTGACACCGGAACACATTGCGCGCGTTTTTTTGTTCGTTATGTTTTCCGATACCGTCATCCAAAACACCAACGCTTCAAACGTAAGGACCTGACGCCGAATGCCGCCTGCCGAAACCGGTAAGGCCGCGCCTGAAAGCGCGCGAGAACCTCAAACTCCACCCCCCGGGTGTAATGCGGCATTGGTTTTGGAAGATGGCTCGGTGTTTTGGGGACACGGCGTCGGCGCGGCGACATCCGCCACCGGCGAGATTTGTTTCAACACATCGATCACCGGCTATCAGGAAATTCTCACCGATCCGTCCTATGCCGGACAGATCATCACTTTCACCTTTCCGCACATCGGCAACGTCGGCACCAATTTCGAGGACATCGAAACGACGACACCGGTGGTGCGCGGCTGCGTGTTGCGCGCCAACATCACCGAGCCGTCCAACTTCCGCGCCGTCAGCCATCTCGATTCCTGGCTCGCCGCGCACGGCCTGCCTGGCATCGCCGGTATCGATACCCGCGCCCTGACCCGGCGCATCCGCGATAAGGGCTTCCTCAACGCCACCATCGTCAACGGCGGTAGAGGCGAGATCGACATCGCGGCCGCGACCCAGGCGGCGGGCGATCAACCGGGCCTAGAGGGCATGGACCTCGCCAAGGACGTCACCTGCCGGCAGACATATTCATGGGAAGAAACGGCTTGGTCGCTGGCGCATGGGTATGGCCGCCTCGAAGACCCGAAATATCACGTTGTTGCCGTCGATTTCGGCGCCAAGCGCAACATCCTCCGCTGCCTCGCCAACGCGGGCTGCAAGGTCACGGTGGTGCCGGCGACAACCACCGCCGAGGAAATCCTCGCCCACAAGCCGGACGGCGTGTTCCTGTCCAACGGGCCGGGCGATCCGGCGGCGACCGGCGCCTACGCCGTTCCCATGATCCAAAGCGTCGTGCAATCGGGCACACCGACCTTCGGCATTTGCCTCGGCCACCAGATGCTGGCCCTCGCGCTCGGCTGCAAAACCGAAAAAATGCATCACGGCCACCGCGGCGCCAATCATCCGGTGAAGAACCTCACGACCGGCAAGGTGGAGATCACCAGCCAAAACCACGGCTTTGTCGTCGTGCGCGAGAGCCTACCCGAGGGCGTTGTCGAAACGCACACCTCCCTGTTCGACGGCACGCTCGAAGGCATCCGCCTCGACGGTCAGCCGGTGTTTTCGGTACAGCACCATCCGGAAGCCTCCCCCGGCCCGGAGGACAGCCATTACCTGTTCGATGAATTCGTCGAGATGATGAAGGCCCGCACCTGATGCCCAAACGCACCGACATATCCTCCATCATGATCATCGGCGCGGGGCCGATCGTCATCGGTCAGGCGTGCGAGTTCGACTATTCCGGTGCACAGGCGTGCAAGGCGCTGAAGGACGAGGGTTACCGCGTCATCCTGGTGAACTCCAACCCGGCCACCATCATGACCGACCCGGAGATGGCCGATGCCACCTATGTCGAACCCATCGTGCCGGAGATCCTGGAAAAAATCATCGAAAAGGAACGGCCCGATGCGCTGCTGCCGACGATGGGCGGACAGACCGGCCTCAACGCGTCACTGACATTGTTCGAAACGGGCGTGCTCGACAAATACGGCGTCGAGCTGATCGGCGCGCGCGCCGACTCGATTGAGAAAGCGGAAGACCGGCAGAAGTTCCGTGACGCCATGGACGCCATCGGTCTCGAAAGCCCCAAGAGCAAACTGTGCAAGTCGGTCGACGAAGCCTTCGCCGCCATGGAAGAAATCGGCCTGCCCTTGATCATGCGGCCGTCCTTCACCTTGGGCGGACGCGGCGGCGGCATCGCCTATAACAAGAGCGAGTTCGAAACCATCGTGCGTGCGGGCCTCGACGCCTCGCCGGTGCACCAGGTGCTGGTCGAGGAATCGGTGCTCGGCTGGAAGGAATTCGAGATGGAAGTGGTCCGCGATCATGCGGACAATTGCATCATCATCTGCTCCATCGAGAACATCGATCCCATGGGCGTGCACACGGGCGACTCCATCACCGTCGCCCCGGCGCTGACGCTGACCGACAAGGAATATCAGATCATGCGCAACGCCTCGATCGCGGTGCTGCGCGAGATCGGTGTCGATACCGGCGGGTCCAACGTTCAGTTCGCGGTCAATCCCGACAACGGCCGTCTAGTGGTGATCGAGATGAACCCGCGCGTGTCGCGTTCCTCGGCACTCGCGTCGAAGGCGACCGGCTTCCCCATCGCCAAGATCGCCGCCAAGCTCGCCGTCGGCTACACATTGGACGAGTTGGACAACGACATTACCGGCGTAACGCCCGCTTCGTTCGAACCGACCATCGATTATGTGGTCACCAAGATCCCGCGCTTTACGTTCGAGAAGTTCCCCGCCGCCGAGGCGCTGCTCTCGACCTCGATGAAGTCGGTGGGCGAGGCCATGTCCATCGGCCGCTGTTTCGCCGAATCCCTGCAGAAGGGACTGCGCTCCATGGAAACCGGTCTCACCGGTATCCACGATCCCACTCTCGAGGGGATAACCGACAAGGATGAGATTCGCGCGATCCTGTCCGAGCCGCGCCCCGAACGGCTGCTCGCTGTCGCCCACGCCCTGCGCCACGGCATGACCCCCGATGAAATTCACGCTGCCTGCAAGATCGACCCCTGGTTCATCGACCAGCTCAAGGATGTGGTCGCCGTCGAGGAAGAGGTGCGCGAAAAAGGCCTGCCCAAGGACGGGCCGGGGCTGATGCGCCTCAAACAGATGGGCTTTTCCGATGCGCGGCTTGCCGAACTGACCGGCAAGAACGAGGCCGACGTCACCAAGGCGCGGCGCAAGGTGAACGTTACGCCGGTCTACAAACGGGTCGACACTTGTGCGGCCGAGTTTGCGTCGCAAACCTCTTATATGTACTCGGCCTACGAAGGCACCGGCATGGTGCCCGGCGAAACCGAAGCCGAGCCGTCCGACAAGACCAAGGTGGTCATCCTGGGCGGCGGCCCGAACCGTATCGGCCAGGGGATCGAGTTCGACTATTGCTGCGTCCATGCCGCCTTCGCCATGCGCGAGGCGGGCTACGAATCCATCATGGTCAACTGCAACCCCGAAACCGTGTCGACCGATTACGACACGTCGGACCGGCTTTATTTCGAGCCGCTGACCGCCGAGGACGTCATCGAGTTGATCCGCACCGAGCAGAGCAACGGCACGGTCAAGGGCGTCATCGTCCAGTTCGGCGGACAAACGCCGCTGAAATTGGCCGCCGCCCTGGAAGCCGCCGACATTCCCATCCTCGGCACCTCGCCCGACGCCATCGATCTCGCCGAGGACCGCGAACGTTTCCAGAAGCTGCTTGCCAAACTGAAGCTCAAGCAGCCGCCCAACGGCACGGCGACATCGGCGGATGCCGCACGGCGGATCGCCGCCAAGATCGGCTATCCCGTGGTGATCCGGCCGTCTTATGTTCTCGGCGGGCGCGCGATGGAAATCGTCCACGACGAGGCGCAACTCGACCGCTACATGAAAACGGCGGTAAAGGTCTCCGGTAAATCGCCAGTGCTCATCGACTGGTATCTGCGCGATGCCATCGAGGTGGACGTGGATGCGGTGAGCGACGGCGAAGACGTCTATATCGCCGGTATCATGGAGCACATCGAGGAAGCAGGCGTGCATTCGGGCGATTCCGCCTGTTCGCTGCCGCCCTATTCCCTGCCCGAAGATGTCATCGAAGAGATCAAGCGCCAGACCCGTGCCCTCGCGAAGGGCCTCAATGTCGTCGGGCTGATGAACGTGCAGTTCGCGGTCCAGGACGGTGTCGTCTACATCCTCGAAGTGAACCCGCGCGCCAGCCGCACGGTCCCGTTCGTCGCCAAGGCGACCGGCGTGCCCATCGCCAAGATCGCCGCGCGCGTGATGGCCGGAGAGAAACTGGAAGGCTTTAACTTGGGCGACCAGTTCACCCTCAATCATGTCGCGGTGAAAGAGGCCGTGTTTCCCTTCGACCGGTTCCCGGGCGTCGACATCCTGCTCGGCCCGGAAATGAAATCGACCGGCGAAGTGATGGGCATCGATGCCGATTTCGCCCATGCCTTCGCCAAGTCGCAACTGGCCACCGGTTGCCGCCTGCCCGACAGCGGCACGGCCTTTATTTCGGTCAAAGGATCGAACAAGGCCGCGGCTTGCAAGCTCGGCGCGCGGCTCGTCGCCCTCGGCTTCGATGTCGTTGCCACCGGCGGAACCTGCCAAGCCCTCAACGAGGCCGGTGTCCCCGCCACCCCGATCAACAAGGTGCAGGAAGGCCGCCCCCATTGCGTGGACGCCATCGTCAACGGCGATGTTCAGCTGGTGATCAACACCTCCGAGGGGGCCCAAGCCATCGCCGATTCCTTCTCCATCCGGCGCGAGGCCTTGCTTTGCGGCATCCCTCACTACACCACCGTGGCCGGCGCCTCGGCGGCCATCGACGCCATTGAAGCCAGCCGGACTGATACTGGGACAGATACCGGTAAGGGCGGACTTGAAGTCGCGCCCTTGCAGTCATATTCTTAGGCACCAACTTCATCCGAATTTCTGGTTCTATGTGTTCCGTAGCGGGGTGTTACGGGACAGGTAGGCTATTTGCCTATTGACCGGATTCGGGATTTTCACCGACCCTGTGTGACAGTTAGAGACGGACGGAAATCGATCAAATGGACAAGATTCCCATGACAAGGGGCGGCCTCGAGGCGCTGGAAGATGAGCTCCGGCGGCTGAGAACCGAAGAAAGACCCCAGATCATCAAAGCGATCGAAGCGGCACGCGCCCACGGCGATTTGTCGGAGAACGCCGAATATCATGCCGCGCGCGAACGGCAAAGCTTCGTCGAAGGCCGGGTGGCCGAGTTGGAAGACGTGATTTCACGCGCCGATGTGATCGACCCCAAAACCCTGTCGGGCGATGTGGTGCGATTCGGCGCAACCATCGATATCGTCGACGAGGACACCGACGAGGAAATGACCTTCCAAATCGTCGGCACCCACGAGGCCGAAGCCGAGAAGGGCAAACTGTCCGTCACCTCGCCGCTGGCGCGTGCGATGATCGGCAAGTCCCTGGGCGATTCGGTGGAAGTGACCGCCCCGGGCGGCTCCAAGTCCTACGAAATTCTCGAAGTGAAATACAAATAGCCGGTATGGCCGATGGCCGGCCGGCTAGGCGTCTGCGACGCCGTTTTCCCCCGCATTCTCCGTGACCGGAACGCCGGCTTCGTCCTTCGAAGTGCGGATGGTTTCGAAGGTGGTCACCTTGGACACGTTCGGCGCCGAAGTGAGGCGCATGGTCAGTTCGTCCCGATGATCCTTGTCGCGGGCAACGACCTTGAGCAGGAAATCGCCGCCGCCACGGATCATGTGGCATTCGCGGATCTCTGGCCAATCGGCGACGAATTTCTCGAAACCCGAGAGCACGTCCTGCGATTGACCGGTAAGGCCGACCAGCGCGAAGAACATCTCCTTGAGACCCAGAAGCCCCGCCGCCAGATCGGCATGGTAACCGCGGATGTAACCGCCTTCCTCCAGCGCGCGCACCCGGCGGAGGCACGGCGGTGCCGAAATCCCGACCCGCTTGGCCAGTTCGACATTGGTGATCCGGCCGTCGGCCTGGAGGTCGCGTAGTATTTTTCGGTCGATGCTATCGAGTTTGACCCGCGACATGGCTGGGCGGTTTCCTCCTGGTATGCATTTCCGGCAGCCGGCGGCCCTGAAATAGGCCGTGTGGGCCAGGGCTTTTCCGAAAGTTGGGTAATAATATTACCCGGACAGCCCCCCGGCAATAATATTTCAAATCCGCCAAGGTGCCGGACCCAAGAGCCATGCAGCCTACGAGCGGTGGGAAGGAGCCGCCGATTTGAGGCCACGTCGCGGACACGTGACAATTCAGCGCCGCAAGCCTTCTTGCGCCCGGACAGCCAGGTTTCTATCTTTAGGAGAGCCTTGCGCTATCTGCAAAGCAGTTCTTGCATACCAGCGGCGCCCCGTTTTATTCAGACGCCAAATAACATCTCAATCAAAAGGGACGGAAAAGAGAAGTCACCATGGCCGAACATCATCATTCCAAGGTCATCATCCTCGGGTCCGGCGCCGCCGGCCTGACCGCCGCCATCTATACGGCGCGCGCCAGCCTGCAACCGACGCTGATCCACGGCATGCAGCCGGGCGGCCAAATGACCATCACCACCGACGTGGAAAACTTCCCCGGCTTCGCCGACGTCATCCAGGGGCCGTGGCTCATGGAACAGATGCAGAAGCAGGCCGAGAATGTCGGTACCAATATGATTGCCGACATCATTACCTCGGTGGATCTCGCGCAACGGCCGTTCAAACTCACCGGGGACTCGGGCGACACCTACAGCTGTGACGCGCTCATCGTCGCGACCGGTGCCCAGGCGAAATGGCTGGGTCTGCCCAGCGAGGAAACCTTCCAAGGATTCGGTGTGTCCGCTTGCGCCACTTGCGACGGTTTCTTTTTCAAGGACAAGGAAGTGCTGGTCGTCGGCGGCGGCAACACCGCGGTCGAGGAGGCCCTCTATCTCGCCAATATCGCCAGCAAGGTGACCCTGGTTCACCGCCGCGACGAATTGCGCGCCGAAAAAATGCTGCAGGGCCGCCTGCTGAAACACCCGAAGGTCGAGGTCATGTGGGATTCGGTGCTGGAGGAAGTGACCGGCACCACCGAGGGCTTCGCTCCGGAAGTGACCGGCGCCAAGATCAAGAACGTCAAAACCGGCGAGGTCGCCGAGGTGCCCGTTGCGGGCGTGTTCATCGCCATCGGCCACAAGCCCAACACGGACCTGTTCGAGGGCGTGCTGGACACCGACCCCGAGGGTTATTTGGTCACCAAACCGGATTCGACGGCCACCAACATTCCCGGCGTGTTCGCCGCGGGCGATGTTCAGGACAACAAATTCCGTCAAGCCGTGACCGCCGCCGGCACCGGATGTATGGCGGCGCTCGAAGCCGAAAAGTATATCGCCGAAATGGAGCAGACGGCCGAGGCGGCGGAATAGTCGTAGGCGTACAAAGGGACTGATCAGCGATGGCCATGGACTGGGACAAGCTGCGCATTTTTCATGCGGTCGCCGAAGCGGGCAGCTTCACCCATGCCAGCGAGACGCTGAACCTGAGCCAATCGGCAATCAGCCGTCAGATCAGCGCCCTCGAACGCAGCCTCAACGTGCCGTTGTTCCACCGCCATGCGCGCGGGTTGATCCTGACCGAACAAGGCGAGGACCTGTACCTCACGGCGCATGACGTCTTCCACAAGCTCGCCATGACCGAGGCGCGGCTGACGGACAGTAAGGAACAGCCGGCGGGGTCGCTCAAGATCGCCACCACGGTCGGCTTCGGGTCGGTGTGGCTGACGCCGCGCATCCGCGAGTTCGTCGATCTCTATCCCGACATCGATGTCAGTATCGTGCTGACCTATTCCGAGTTCGACCTGTCCATGCGCGAGGCTGACGTGGCCATCGAGTTGACCCGGCCGACCCATCCGGAACTGATCCAGCGCCACCTGATGAGTATCCGCCACTACGTCTATGCGACGCCGGAATATCTCAAGGCGCACGGCATGCCGCAAAAGCCGGAGGATTTGGACAAGCACCGGCTGATCACCTTCGGCCAGGAAGTCGGCGATCAGCGCGAATTGCTGCCGACCCTCAACTTCCTGATGGCCGCCGGCGCCAATCCGCGCCGGCCGCGGCGCCCGGTCCTGCAGGTCAACAATATCTACGGCATCTACCGGGCGGTGCTGTCCGGTCTGGGCCTCGGGGCGCTGCCCAATTATTTCGACGAGGGATCCGCGAATTTGGTGCGTGTCCTCCCCGAGCTGCAGAGCCCGCCGACCGAGGTTTACTTTGTGTATCCCGAGGAATTGCGCCAATCAGCCAGAATCGCGGTTTTCCGCGAGTTTTTGATCCGCAAGGTGATGGAAGCCCGATAGGGCATCCTGGAAAAACGCCAGTTTTCCCGGCCTTTTGGATATGCAGATGGCGCATAGGTCCATTGCTGTTATGGCACTGGCTCCGAAGAGCAGGTTTCCTTATTTTCATCCTCAGCGACGACAACTTGTCGGCGCTTTCCGGGCGCAAGGCCTGGAATCTGAGGGTCTTCGGACCCTACGTCTCCCAGACGTGAAGCCTCCCTGTTAAACTCACCGGGAAAGTTTTCTTTCCCGGTGTTTTTTTATCTGCATTCCGGTTCTTTTCTCGAATTATTTTGCGGCGCACCAATGCAACAGAAGCATGGTTAATTTTTTCGCGCGCGCCTATTGCAAAACGTTAAGAGGTCCCCACGTTTTTTATTAGCTCGTTTGAATTTTCCGCGCGGGCGCTATCGTGGCCCGCGCCGGCTTAAGGTTTCCTCCCTGTGAAACTCGCCGGGTCCATTCCGTGGGCCCGGTTTTTTTTGCCAAATTTTTCGCACTAGTGCGCCGTCAACTCCGTCTGCCGCGCACCGATGACCTGGTCAGCCGCCTTGCCTGTCAGCTCCTGCAGCCGGTCGAACTCAAACTCGAAGGTGCCGACGCCCTGGGTCAGGGAGCGCAACTCGTTGATCAGGTCGAGGATCTCCGATTCCGGCATGTGCGCCGATACTTCGTCCCAACCTTTCCAACCGTCCTTGGGTTCGAAACCCAGAATCTGACCGCGCCGCCCGGAGACCAGCCGCTGTACCCGCGAGGTAAACTCGGACGGCACCGAGAGGATCACCGCGAAGATCGGCTCCAGCAGCACCGGATTGCATTTCGGCATGCCTTCGCGCATGGCGAGGATGCCCGCCGTCTTGAAGGCCTGATCGGAACTGTCGACGGCATGGTATTGGCCGTCGGTCAACTCGACCGCGACATCGACCACGGGGAAACCCAACGGCCCGCGCGACAGATATTCCTTTACGCCGTGCTCTACCGCCGGGATGTACTGCTTGGGTACCACGCCGCCGGAAATGGAATCGGTGAATTCGAACCCCGTGCCACGCGGCAGCGGCTTGATGTTCACATGAACATCGCCGAACTGGCCGTGACCGCCCGATTGTTTCTTGTGACGGGCATGCTGCGCCACCGGCTTGCGGATCGATTCCTTATAGGCGACATGCGGCAGTTCTGCATGCACCTCGAGCTTGTTGCGGTTCTGCAGCTTCTCCAACGCGATGCGGAGATGGGTTTCCCCCTGCCCGCGCAGAACAAGCTCACCCGTATCGGGGTTAGGCGAATAGCTAAGCGACGGGTCCTCCTCCACCAGCTTCGCAAGCGCGCCCGCCATCTTAACTTCATCGTCGCGCTTGTCCGCATGAATGGCCAAGCCATAGACGGGCCGTGGCGGAACCGGCCAGGGCTCGCCCGCCGCCTCCTCGTCGTCCGCCGACAACAAAGCCCCGGTCGCCACGTCATCGAGACGGCCGAGCCCGATCACATCGCCGGCACCCGCTTTGTCGGTCTTGTTCTGCGTCGCGCCGAGCAACGAATACATGCCGCTGACCCGATTGCCGCCGAAGCTCTCGCCGTCCTTGATCTCGCCACGCCATACCCGCGCGACCGAGATTTTGCCGGTTTGCGAGCCATGCGATGTCTTGAATACTTGCGCGAGTGTCCCACTGTCCGCGCCAATGCCGAGGCGGTCCGCTGTCGCCGAAACATCGGGGGCTTCGTGACGCAAAGCCTTGAGCAACCGGGTAACGCCATGGCTGGTTTCGGCTGATCCAAAAAACACCGGCACCACCTTGGCCGCGCCCGAAGCCGACGCCAGATTGGCATAGATCTCGTCGGCGTCGGGTACCTCGTCCTCAAGCAGTTTCTCGAGCAGGGTGTCATCGAAATCCGCGAGGGATTCCAGCAACAGCGTGCGCTCCATCTCGACTCGCTCCGTGAGGTCTTCGGGCACGCCGTCCAACTCAACGCGCCCGTCCTCCTGCCAGGCGAAGGCGCGGCGGCTGGCGAGGTCGACATAGCCGGTGACCTCCTCGCCCGTGCGTATGGGAATTTCGCGCAACACCAGCGGCGTGTCGGTCATTTCACGCAGCGCATCCACCGTTTCCGCAACACTCGCCTCGGCGACGTCGATCTTGTTGATGAAAATGATGTGCGGCTCGTCGCGCGCATCCAACTCGCGCAACATGCGGGTAACGCCGAGGGCCTTGTCGGCGCCCGGCTCGATCACCACGACGGAAATATCGGCAACGCGCATGGCGGCGGTGGTGTCCATCAGAAGCTCGATCGACCCCGGACAATCGAGGAAAGTCCAGGCGTCACCGAGATACTCGGTGCTGGCGACGTTCATCTCGGTGCTCATCTGACGGGCGCGGGCCTCGGGCGCCGCGTCGCCAACGCTGTTGCCCTCGGTTACCTTGCCCTTGCGGGTTACGGCGCCGGTTTCGAACAGGATGGCTTCGAGAACGGTGGTCTTGCCGCTGAGATAGGGGCCGATGAGGGCCGCGCAACGGGGCGAAGAAGGATTTTGGCTGGCCACGATGGTGGTCCTCCCAACTGGTGAATACCTCGGGTGGACTTTTTTGGCCGTGCGCCAAAGTCGAGACCGCAGCGGCCCGTCCTTATGGGGAAAGGTTAGCGGGGGGCCGTTCGTGGAGTCAAAGGGATTCCCGATCGCGACGCGCAATCCAGGCTGTATGGCCGTGAATCTCGGGATCCTGAACCCGACGCTCGACGACCGTAAACCCATGATCGGCCAGCTGCCGTTCGTATTCCGCGCTGCTCAGGCTGGCATGAAACAGCTTTTCGCCGTTGACATCGCCATAGGCTTCCCCGTCCTCCGTACCGGTAGAAAGGAGAAGCGTGCCACCCGGAAGCAAATGACCGGCAAAGAGCGGAAACATGGCCCGCTGGTCCTCCTGGCACAAAAGGAAGAAGCTGTCCCAGGCAATGATCACGTGAAAGCGCCGGCCGAGATCGAGTTCCCGCATGTCACCGACGATCCACTCCATGTCCGGGAATCGATGCACACAATGCGCGATCATTTCCGGTGACGAATCGAGACCCACAACCCGGCTGCCCGCGCCGATAAGATAAGCGGCGATGGGCTCCGCCGTGCCGCAACCGAGATCGAGAACATCCAACCCATCCAACACATCCGCCGAAACGGCCGAGAGAGCAGCGTCGAGAACCGGTTTCTCGAACAGGGTCTTGAGACGGGCTTTATCGAACCAGTCCGCGTGACGCCGGTACTGGCCGATGACCTCGTCCTTCGGATGAGGGGAACCGGCAGACACCTCAATCAGCCAAGCGCCGCGCAGGCCCGCTGAATGCGCTGGCAGGCATCTTCGAGCGCCTCGGTCGAGGTGGCGTAGGAGATGCGGAAATGCGGCGCGAGCCCGAAAGCCGTGCCCAGCACCACCGCGACGCCTTCGGCCTCCAACAGATAGGTGCACACGTCGCCATCATTTTCCAGCACCTTACCGTCCGGCGTTTTCTTGCCGATCAGTCCGGCGCAGGAGGGATAGACGTAGAACGCGCCTTCGGGCGTCAGGCAGTCGATGCCTTGCGCCTGGTTGAGCATGGACACCACCAGATCGCGGCGATCCTTGAACACGGCGTTACGCTCGGCAAGGAAGTCCATGGAGCCTTCGAGGGCGGCAATGGACGCCGCCTGCGAGATGGAGGTGGCGTGCGACGTCGATTGCGACTGCACCTTGTTCATGGCGGCGATCAATTCCGCCGGCCCGCCGGCATAGCCGATGCGCCAGCCGGTCATCGCAAATGCTTTCGACACGCCGTTGAGGGTGAGCGTGCGGTCATAAAGGCCGGGCTCCACCTGGGCCGGGGTGGTGAACGCGAAGTCGTCGTAGACGATGTGCTCGTACATGTCGTCGGTGATCACCCACACGTGCGGATGACGCATGAGCACGTCGGTGAGCGCCTTCAACTCATCGCGGGTATAGGCGGCGCCGGTCGGGTTGGAGGGCGAGTTCAGGAACACCCACTTGGTCTTGGGGGTGATCGCCGCCTCCAACTGATCGGGCTGCATCTTGAAGCGGTTCTCGGCGGTGCATGGCACGAACACGGGCGTACCTTCAGCCAACAGCACGATGTCCGGATAGCTCACCCAATAGGGCGCCGGGATGATCGCCTCGTCGCCGGGATCGAGGGTCGCCATCATGGCGTTATAGATGTTCTGCTTGCCGCCCGAGGCCACCTGGATCTGATTGGGTTCGTATTTGAGACCGTTCTCGCGTTCGAACTTGCCGCACACCGCGGTGCGCAATTCAATAGAACCAGGCACGTCGGTATACTTGGTATAGCCGTCCTTGATTGCCTTGATGGCCGCTTCCTTGACATGATCGGGGGTGTCGAAGTCGGGCTCGCCGGCGCCGAGGCCGATCACGTCGCGGCCTTCGGCCTTGAGCTGCCGGGCCCGCGCGGTGACCGCCATGGTCTGCGACGGCTGAATTCGGCTCAGTCGGGACGCGATAATGGACATGATAGGGTCTCTCTTTTCCTCCTGGGCCCGCCCCTCATTCTCACATAGAGGGCCGGGCAAAAACGGCGGCAACCTACGCCCGGAACCCGGTGGGTGCAAGGGTCCATTCACGGGTTATATAAAGAAGCCGGAGCGGCTAAAATAAGGACCGAAGCAGAGACAAAAAGATGCCACTCAGAGACCACGCCGGAGTCGCCTTTATCCCCGAGAAACGGCCCGCCATCGAAGGCGGCAAGCCGTTGCACGTGGAATCGCCCTTCCTGCCGGCGGGCGACCAGCCGGACGCCATCGCCGAATTGACCGCCAGCATCCGCGCCGAGGAGCGGGATCAGGTGCTGCTCGGCGTCACCGGCTCGGGCAAGACCTTCACCGTGGCGCACGTCATCCAGGAGGTGAACCGGCCGACCCTGGTGCTCGCCCCCAACAAGACCCTGGCGGCGCAATTGTACGGCGAGATGAAGGAGTTCTTCCCCGACAACGCGGTCGAGTATTTCGTTTCTTATTACGACTACTACCAGCCCGAAGCCTACGTGCCGCGCACCGACACCTATATCGAGAAGGATTCGTCGATCAACGAACAGATCGACCGCATGCGCCATTCGGCGACACGGGCGCTGCTGGAGCGCAACGACGTGGTGATCGTGGCCAGCGTCTCCTGCATCTACGGTATCGGCGCCGTGGAAACCTACGCCGAGATGATCGTCAAGCTGGAGACCGGCGGGCATATCCCCCGCGCGACGCTGATCAAGCAGCTGGTCGAACTGCAATACACCCGCAACGACGCGGCGTTCTTCCGCGGCACCTTCCGGGTGCGCGGCGACACGATCGAGATCTTCCCCTCGCACTTGGAGGACCGGGCGTGGCGCATTTCCATGTTCGGCGACGAGATCGAGGGCATCTGGGAGATCGACCCGCTCACCGGCGACAAGACCGCCACCCTGGAAGAGGTCACCGTCTACCCCTCCAGCCACTATGTGACGCCGCGCCCGACGCTGCAGCAAGCGATCCCCGGCATCAAGGCGGAGCTCAAGGAGCGTGTCGCCTGGTTCGAGAAAAACGGCAAGCTGCTCGAAGCGCAGCGGTTGGAGGAACGCACCACCTTCGATCTCGAAATGCTGGAGACCACCGGCCATTGCGCCGGCATCGAGAACTATTCCCGCTATCTCACCGGCCGCGCGCCGGGCGAGCCACCGCCGACCCTGTTCGAATATTTGCCCGAGAATGCGTTGCTGGTGGTCGACGAAAGCCACGTCACCGTGCCGCAGATCGGCGGCATGTACCGCGGCGACTTCAACCGCAAATCGACGCTCAGTGAGTTCGGCTTCCGCCTGCCCTCCTGCGTCGACAACCGGCCCCTCAAGTTCGAGGAATGGGATGCCATGCGGCCGCAGACCGTTTTCGTTTCCGCCACCCCCGGCCCGTGGGAGATGGAGCGCACCGGCGGCGTGTTCGTGGAACAGGTGGTGCGCCCGACGGGCCTCGTCGATCCAGAATGCATCGTCCGCCCCGTCGAACAGCAGGTGGATGATTTGCTCGCCGAATGCCGGGAATGCGCCAACAAGGGCCAGCGGGTGCTGGTCACCACGCTCACCAAGCGCATGGCCGAGGACCTCACCGAATACATGCACGAAGCGGGCCTCCGCGTACGCTACCTCCATTCGGACATCGACACGCTGGAGCGCATCGAGATCATCCGCGATCTGCGCCTCGGCGCCTTCGACATTCTGGTCGGCATCAACCTGCTGCGCGAAGGGTTGGACATCCCCGAATGCGCCCTTGTCGCCATCCTCGATGCCGACAAGGAAGGCTTCCTGCGCTCAAAGACCTCGCTGGTGCAGACCATCGGCCGCGCCGCGCGCAACGTCGAGGGCCGCGTCCTTCTTTATGCCGACAAGATGACTGAGTCATTGGAATACGCCATCGGCGAGACCAACCGCCGCCGCGCCAAACAGCAGGCCTATAACGAGGAGCACGGCATCACCCCGGCGAGCGTCAAGAAGGGCATTTCCGACGTGCTGCAATCGGTCTACGAGGCCGATTACGTCACCGTCGATCTCGGCGTCTCAGGCGACGACCACAAGGTCGGCCACAATCTGCAGGCACACCTGAAGAGCCTCAACAAGCGCATGCTCGACGCGGCGGCCAATCTCGAATTCGAAGAAGCGGCGCGCCTGCGCGACGAGATCCGCCGTCTGGAAGCGCACGAGCTCGGCCTCGACAAGGCGGGTGTGTCCCACGCTGCTGCCGAAGCCGCCGGGGTCCGGCCGTCACCGTTCAAATCGGACAAGGCCGGGGTACAGCAACGCACCGCGGGCAAGCGCAAATCCAAGGCCCACGGCGGCAAGAAGCGCCACCAGCAAGGGCCGTAACGGACAAACCACCTATCCTGCCCTCCTCTCGCGCCGCCGCTTGGCGTCCGGCGGGGGGCGGTTTAAGCTGTTCCTTCGCGCATGCCCGCCGTCCCGGATGTCTCCATGTTTCCGCTTGCCGTTGATCTGTTCCGCGCCACCCCTTTGCGTCCGCTGGCCGAAGCCGCGGACCTGTCGCTATGGGATCTGGGCGCGCGCGGCGGCGTGGATGTGAGCCTGCAGCCCCTTGCCTGGTGCACCAAGGCCATCGCCTTCGAGCCGGACCCGGCGGCGGCCGGCCAGCTGCGCGCCCAAGGGCCCGCGCCCTGGGCCGACGTGCGCGTGATCGAGGCCGCCGTTGCCGGCCGCGATGGGAGCCGCCAGCTAAACGTCACCGAAGACCCCGCCGGATCGACGTTGCTGACGCCACGCCCGGAAATCGCGGCACGATACGGCATCGCGCCCTTGTGCCGGACCGCCAAGCAAATCGACGTGGAAACCGTCAGCCCGCCGACAGCGTGCGCCAGATACGCGGTGCTACCCCCCGCGTTCCTGAAGCTCGATATCGAGGGCGCCGAGCTCGAGTTGCTGCAAGGTGCCGGCGAGATGCTCGACCCCGTCGCCGTCCTCAAGACGGAAGCCGCCTTCGTAACGGTGCGGGATGAGCAACCCAACGCCTGGGACATCGTCGAATGGCTGCGGCCGCGCGGGTTCGTACTGATGGATATCATCGAGCCCGCTTATTGGCGGCGCGGCAACGTCGCCTGCGCCCCTTATGCCGCGCAGCGTGGCGGCTGGTCGCGGGGACGGCTGGCACAGGCGGACCTGATCTTCCTGCGCGACCGGGACACCCTGGCGGACGACGGCGAGCCAACGTCGGTCCCCATGCGATGCGCGCTGTCGGCGGCGGCGCTCGGCTATCTCGACCATGCCCGCGACATCCTCGAGCGGCCAAATGCGGGGGCGGCGTTCAAGGGTCTCACGGGCGCGGACCCCGAACCGGTTCTTGCCGAAATCGCGAAACGTGCCGGGCGCCGGGATGTTAGCCGAACGATCCGGACACGGCTCCGCGACCTCATCCCGCTGCTGCGCAGCCAGTTCGGCGGCGTGCCGCAACCGCGCTCTTAGGAAAATCGTTCTCGGGGGAAAACCGAACCCCGGCTACCAGCAGACGGATTGCGCCGCTTCGGCGCCGTAGCGCATCAGGAATGCCGCATAGCGGCCGTCCTTGCAGACCGCCGCGAGACCCTCATTGAAGATGTCGCGCAGCATCGCGTCCCGGAACGCCACCTTGTAGCCGGTGACCGGGGGAAAAATCGGGTAGGTCAGCCATTCGCGCCGGTCATGGCCGAGCTGCAGACTGAAATACCGGAAGATGGCGCTGTCGATGATGGCCACGTAGCCGTCCTGCCGCCAGAAGGTGCGCACCTGATCGGCCTGATCGGCGAGCTCGACATAGCCCGCGCGGTCGGGTCCGCCAATGCCGAACATGTCGAGGAACGGGCTGCCGAGATCGACGTCCGCCCCCTCCCACGTCAGCACCCGCGCGCCGGAGAGATCGGCAACCGTGGCGATAGGACGCAGATCGGATTCCTTGGTAATGGCGACGTCGGCAAAACGGGCAAACTCGGCCGAATAGAACACCTTGTCTTGAACCCCGTCCCCCTTGCGGCGAACCGCCGCGGCGACGTCCGCCTTGCCCTCCTGCACCGCCGTGGCGAGGTCCCCGAAGGGCAGCTGCACGAATTTGAGCCTGTAGTCCGGCAAGGCCGCCTGCAGGATATCGATGTGCATCCCGCCGCTTGCCTTGCCGATGACATAGGGCGGAATGTCGAGGGAGACCGCGACCGTTACGACGCTGCCCTTGGTGATCGGCTTCGGTTCCTCGGGCTTCTTATCGTCCGACATCTCGGCGGCACAGCCGGCGAGCAGGACAGGCAGCATCACAAGGGAGAACAAAAAGGCGGCGGCGCGGGTCATCTTCGATCCTTTTGGGCCAAAAACATTGGGGTCACGGACTGTCGAAAGGCGTTATAGGCGATGTTGGGCTGAAGGGATGGTTTCGCAACCGCCCCGCGATCGCCTTATCCGCACACCGATTGCGACGGGTCGGCGCCATAGCGCTGCAAATAGGCGGCGTAGCGGCCGTCGCGGCAGATGGTGGCGAGGCCCGCGTTGAACGCGTCGCGCAGTTTCGCGTCCTTGAAACCGACCTTGAAACCGGTGACCAGCGGGAAGACGGCGTGCTTCGTCCAGTCAGCCCGCGTATAGCCGAACCGGGCGCTGAAATAATCGAAGATGGCGCCGTCGATCACGGCAACGGAGCCCGTTTCTTTCCAGAAGGTGCGCACCTGATCCGATTGATCGGCAAATTCGACATAGCCCGCGCGGTCAGGCCCGCCCGCGCCGAACATGTCGAGGAACGTGCCGCCGAGATCGAGGTCCGCCCCCTGCCAGGTGAGCACCCGGGCGCCTGCAAGATCGGCGATGCGGTCGATGCGGCGGCTGTCGGACGCCTTGGTGATGGCGAAATTGGCGAATCGGACGAACTCTTGGGAATAGAAGATGTGGCCCGTTTCCCCAACACCGGTACCGCGCACGGACGCCGCGACGTCGGCCTTGCCCTGCTGGACCGCGGTTTCGATCTCGCCGTACGGCACTTGCACATAGTGGAGTTTGTAACCCGGCAAGCTCGCTTCCAGGATATCGATCTCCAGTCCGTGGGTTGCCGTGTCGGACACATAGGGTGGAATGTCGATGGAAACGGCGACGGTGAGCGTCTTGTCCCGCCGCATGGGCGGCGTTCCGTCAGCGAACTCCGCCACGCAACCGGCGAGCATCACAGGCAGCATCAATAGCGAAAAGAGAAAGGCGGCGGGACGGGTCATTTTGGGTTCTCCGGGGCAATGGTTCTACTGCGCAGCGGCTGGATCAGCATCTTGTCGAGCCACAGGTCGCGCCGCGTGCGGAACTGTTCGATGCCGATGGTCATACCGTCATGGCCGTCGCGCGGCTGGGCCGTATAGGTGCGGAACAGACGGTCCCACCAGGGCAGATTAAAGCCGTAATTGCTGTTGGTTTCCACCGGATAGACCGAATGGTGCACGCGGTGCATATCGGGCGTCACGACGATCCAGCGCAGGTATCTGTCGAGGGCAAGGGGCAGGCGCACATTGCCGTGGTTGAACATGGCGGTGGCGTTGAGCAGCACCTCGAACACCAGAACGGCGGCGGCAGGCGGCCCGAGCACCGCAACCACACCGAGCTTGATGCCCATGGAGAGCAAAAGCTCGACCGGATGAAAGCGGACCCCGGTGGTGACATCGAAATCGAGATCGGCATGGTGCATACGGTGCAGGCGCCACAAAACGGGCACGGCGTGAAACATCACATGCTGCGCGTAGATGGCCAGATCGAGTAGCAGCACGGAGACGACGAAAGCGATCCAGCCCGGCACCTCAATCACATTGAACAGCCCCCAACCGCGCTCCGCCGCAACCATGGCGACACCGACGGCGAGCACGGGGAAGACAAGGCGGATAAGGACGGTGCCGATAGCCACGACGCCGAGATTGCCGAACCAGCGCAAGAGACGCGGCATGGACCGGCGACGACGCGGTGCCACCACCTCCCACAGCGCCATCACGGCCAACACGCCACCGAAGGCGGCAAGCCGGATCAGCGATTCATGGTTCAGGAGTGCTTGTTCCAACGACACGCCCCATCATAGCTTATATGGGCGCTAATGCATGTCCTCCGATCCGGGGGCGGCGCGCACGTTGGGCTGCTCGGACGGGTAATGATGCGAAGCGTAGCGCAACACGAGAACCGCGATGGCAAGCATGAGGATGCCGCCCATCACGACGAGAAGTCCCAAGTGCGGCGTCTGGATCGCCGCCATCAGATCCACATGCTCCAGGTTCACCATGCTGATCAACAGGCGGGTGAGCGCGGTAAGCGCCACGTAAAGCAGGAACCGCACCGGCATGTGGTTGGTGGTGAAATAGATGCCGACCATGGCGCCGAGTTCGAGGAAGATGAACAGCAGCAGGATATCCTCGACCGTGGCGTGGCCCTTGGCGGTCATCTTGGAAAATTCGAATACGGCGGCCCACACGATGGTGGCGCCAATGGCAAACAGGGCAAGTACATGAAAGCCACGCACCAGGATGGTGCCAAGCCTGTCGGCAAGTCGCTGGGCGCCGTGATATCCCTCATCCAGCCGTCGAAGCGCATCCGACATATGCAATCCCCATAATGTTTGTGTTATTTATGATCTTAGCCGCAAACAAGCGGTTAGGGAAATAGGGCGTTTGCTGAGGGGGGAGCGCCGACACCGAATCCGTTTACCGAATTCGCGCCGGGATTAAGCCAAGTCTGGGCAGTAGCGGCCCTAAGATTGGCGGCGATGCGTTTGGGGTAGGTTGGAAGCTTTCTTCTTCTTCGGAGCCGGTTTTTTGGCGGCAGCCTGTTCGGCGGCCGCTTTGTCTTCGGCTTCCTTGGCGAGACGCAGCGCCCGTAGCTTGGCTGTCTTGGCCGCCTGTTCCTCACGGGCTTTTTCCCGTTCCTTGAGGACTTGCTTGTCTTTCTTCTGACTGGCAGCGAACTGCTGTTCGGCTCTCGATTTAACCGTCGATTTCACCATATCGCTTCTCCTCTACAAAAGTGGAAACATCACGACCGGCGGTTCCCGACCCAAAGATAGGAGGGACCGTCCGCGAGCATGTTGCCCGGGGTCGGCGGCGGTGAACGGTAGCCGCCCCCGGCCAAGGCCGGAGGCGGGTATTCGTATCGTTAGTCGATAAGCGCGATATTCTCGGCGGCGGTTTTGCCGTCGCGTCCGGGCTCAAGATCGAAGGAAACCTTTTGCCCTTCGTTCAGCGTGCGCAAACCGGCGCGCTCAACGGACGAAATATGAACGAACGCGTCCTTGGAGCCGTCGGACGGCTCGATGAAACCATAACCCTTATCCGGGTTGAACCATTTTACAGTACCAGTAGCCATAGTTACTTCCTCTAACTGGAGACTTAACAATCCACGCCCCACACCGTGTGGCGGCGCGGCCGAAATAAAACGCTCACAATGTCAGTGGATAACTAAGCTTAACGGCGTACCGGTTCTTTAGGTAACACCAAACAAATGTAACGCGTATGAGGGAAATATAGCAGATTTCCTGAAAAAGTCAACGAAATCAATTCCTTCAGCGAGAGGTGTTTCTTGGAGACATATCGCCTCCTGACGGGGAGGCACCCGCCCGGCGATGTGATCCGGCACCGCTTGGCCTTGGCCACCTGCAGGTTTAAGCTATGAGGAGAGACGAAGGCCGAAAGGAAAAGGTGCTCTATGCCAGATGAAACGAACGGCGACACCAAGGAAAAGATCGTCAAATCCGACGCCGAATGGCGCCAGGAGTTGGACCCCGAAACCTATCACATCACCCGCGAGGCCGGGACCGAGCGCGCCTTCACCGGCAAGTACGCCTATACCAAAGACCCCGGTGTCTACACCTGCACATGCTGCGGGCAGCCACTGTTCGATTCCGACACTAAATACGAGTCGGGGTCCGGCTGGCCGAGCTTCTACCAGCCCATCGACGCAGACGCGGTGGAAACGCACGAGGATCGCGCCTACGGCATGGTACGCACGGAAGTGGTGTGCAGCCGCTGCGACGCCCATCTCGGCCACGTGTTCCCCGACGGTCCCGAGCCGACGGGCTTACGTTTTTGCATGAATTCCGCGTCGCTCAACCTGAAGAAAAAAGACTAACCGCCGCGTATGGCCGCTCCGCCGGGGTTCCTTGCCCGCGCCGAAGCGCGGTATTCCAACAACGTGCTCGGTATCGCCTACATGGTGGTATCGGTGATTTTTCTCGCCGCCGTCGACACGGTGGTGAAAATCGTCGCCAGGGACGCCGCCGCGCCCATCCATCCAGTCGAAATCGTTTTCTTCCGTAATCTGTTCGGATTGGTGGCGCTGGCGCCTTACTTCCTGCGCACCGGTTTGGGCGGTTTCAAGACCGAGCGCCTGGGCTTCCATGCGCTGCGCGGCGCGGTGCATTCGGTGGGTATGATCAGCTGGTTCTGGGCGCTGACCCTGACGACCCTCGCCGACGCGACGGCACTGTCGTTCATGATGCCCATCTTCGCCACCATGGGCGCGATCCTGTTCATGGGCGAGCCGAGCCGCCGCAACCGCTGGCTCGCCATCGCCATCAGCTTCGTTGGGATGCTGATTATTCTGCGCCCCGGCGTCGGCGCGATCACCGCGGGATCGGCGCTGGTGCTGTTGAGCGCCGTCGGGGCGGCAAGCTCGAAACTCCTGATGAAAAGCCTGTCGCGGACCGACAGCGTGCCCGCCATCCTTTTCTACCTCACCTTCTTCCTGACCATATTCTCGTTCGTTCCGTCGGTGTTCGTCTGGACGTGGCCGACGCCACAGTCCCTAGCGCTTTTGTTCCTCATTGGGATTTTCGGCATCCTCGGCCATCTGTTCATGACCTGGTCGTTCCGCCTAGGCGACGTAACGGCGGTGGAACCCGCCTATTTCACCCGGCTGATCTTCGCGGCCATCATCGGCTACGTCTTTTTCACCGAGGCGCCACCGATTTGGACGTATGTGGGATCGGCGGTGATTGTCCTCGGTTCCGCCTGGCTGGTGCGCTCCGAAGCGCGCGAAGCAAGACGCGCGCTTCTCACCACCCAAAAACCTCTTTAGCGTAACGTGTTGAGAATCTCCACGGTGCGCGCCCAGGAGTGCGCCGAGGCATCGGCGTCCCAGGCCGGAATGCTTTGCGCCGTATAGCCATGCACGACGCCGGGATAGGTGTGGATTTCGAGATTGTCCATGCGCGCAGCAGCAGCTTGAAACTTCTCCACCACCTCGGGCGGTGCGGCGTGATCCTCGGTGCCCCAATGTAGGCTGACCGGCGCGGAAACGTTCTCCAGCTCGTCGAACCAATCCTCGACATTGGTGCCGTGGTACGCAAAGCCCGCATCGAGGCCGAGGCGCGCCGGCCCGATCAGCGCATAGGGCCCGCCAAAGCAAAAACCCGCAACAGCCACCTTGCCGTTGCACTCGGGCCGCGTCTTGAGATCGGCAACCGCATCGGCCAAATCCTGGACACCTTGCTCGATCAGGTCGTGGCGGGGTTGGGCGCGGGCGCGGGCGCGTTTCATGTCCTCCTCGCTCCGGGTCAACGGACCGGAATCGCCCCGCCAGAAGAAATCAGGCGCGGACACGACGAAGCCCTGCGCGGCGAGATTGTCGGTCATGTTGCGCATATCGTCGTCGACGCCAAACACCGCAGCCACAAATACAATGCCGGGACCCGTTCCGTTATCCGGCGGCAACGCGAGATAGGCCGGGATTTCCCCGCCACCAGAAGATGTAATTGTAATGTCCGTGCCCGCCATGACGTGCCTCCCCAATAAGATTATTTCGTTGACGAGATTATGGGGAAGTTCGGCCGGATGGCCAAGATGCGCAGAAGAACGTTATTTCCACGACGGTTTGCGGTATTCGCGCACTTCGGTAACGCCGTATCCGGCCTCCGCTGGGATATGGAAGATAAAACCATCGTCGGTGAGTTCCATGCCCGGCTCTACCGAGACAATGGGCCGTGTCCGCGCCGCCTCGATCGCTTCCTCGACCGTTTTGCTTTCGCCGAGCATGGCAACGTTGAGCCGCGTCGCGATAACCACCGTGCGGCGCCCGGCTTCTGCATCGGCGAGGGCGTCTTCGGGACGGATCCACACGGAATCGACGGTTTCGCGGTGATCATGCCCCGCCAACTGTCCCTCGGGCGCCGCGGCCAGATAGAACATGGTGTCGAACCGTTTGGGCGATTGGCGCGGCGTGATCCAATGGGCGAACGGGATCATGGCGTCAGCCGCAAAGGTAAGCGTCTCTGTCGCGACCACGTCGCGGAGCGACATCTCGTTGTGATGCAACGGCTCGCGGTATTTATCGGCGAGTTCCGTCGTGCGCTTCGGCCCCAGATAAGTGCCCCCCGGTGCATCGCGCGCGAGCAGCACGCCCGCTTCCTCGAAAGTTTCCCGGATACCGCATAGACGGAGCGCCACCTCGTCATCCTCGAGCCCGTCACGCCCGTCGGTGACCGCGAATACCTCGGGGTGCGCATCGGCGGGGTCGAGCTTCCCGCCCGGAAACACCAGCGCACCCGAGGCAAAATCCACCTGGCGGTGGCGCTCGACCATGAAGACTTCGAGGCCCGCCGCCCCGTCGCGCAACAGCAGCACCGTCGCCGACAACAGCGCTTCGACCGGCGCGCGCGGCGCCTCTGTCGATGTCCTTGGCGTTCCGGACATGCGGGACCTTCTAGGAGACGTCTTCGTCGAAGAAGGCGATGGAGCGGATTTCGATGGATTCGCGCGGCGGTGCGCCGGCAGGTGTCGTCGGGTCGTTGAACGAGGTATGCGCCGTGAAACGCGCACGGCCGTCCTTGGCCGATTCGTACACCTTGAACACCAACGCCTCGTCACGTGCCATCAACGGGAAATAGTACCAATCGTGATCGGGGTTGTACGACACCCAATAGGTTTCGCCGACCCGGTTGGGATAGCGCCGTTCGGCAGCAATGAGATCCTTGGTGGGCAGGCTGCGGGCATCGGCGATGGCCAACGGGTTGGATTGGATGGGCGTGTTGATGGCGCGCCAGATTTGGATGATGGCAAAGCGCTTCTTCAACAGTTCCTCGGCCTCATCCGGCAGCACGTCGCGCACCCGCTGTGGCCCCGACCATTCGGTGTAGTCGTTGTGGACAGACAGCACGGGTTCGCGGAGAAGCTTCTCTTCGCGCACCTTTTCATCGCCGTTACGCACGGTGTGATCGAAGATCACGACGCGAGACGCGCCGGAGACCTTTTTGATCAACTCCTCGGCCTCACGGTAGTAGATCGATTTGATCTCTTCCGGATCGTAGAAACTTTTCATCTGCGTCTTATGATCGACAAACTCGAAGCCATTGACGTCGAGCTTGAACGTATCGCGCATGGGCCGGCCATTGCGGATGTGCACCGCTTGCTCGTTGGTGGCACCGGTGCGCTTACGCATGGTGTTGGCAGGACCGAATGTCTCGTTGACCGGCTTGACGCCCGTGTCGACCGCATAGGTCAGGAAGGCTTCGATCTCTGTCGGTGCGGCGGCCGCGTCGGGCGCCTGCATTGTGGTCGTGGCCATAAGAGGGTCCTCGTCTGCGGGTGTCTATTTCTTGCCAATAGACTTAAGCCCTGGCGGCAGACCGCGCAAGCGCCCGAGGGAAATATGGGAAAAATATGGGAAGTATCTGGGGGGATTCGGCCTAATACCGGACTTTCAGGGTGATTACCGTCCCACTGGAGGCCACGTCGAACGCGGCCGTGTCAAAGGCTGGCGGGCCGAGGAAAACGGGGGCATCGTTGGAGAAACCGTAGCCCTCCAACGGGAAGCCGTTGACGAATGAGCTTTTGATACACGGTTTTAGTTGTGATCATTGCTTGGTCGACATGGGCCTCAGCCTAAATAATCAACTCGGAAAAATCTATCTTTGATAGAATCATATGTGATAAATTCAATTAATAAGAATACGTTGTATATTCGCTGAATTGGGGGCTTGCCATGTCATTTAATCTAAAAGCGATTTCATTGACGACGTTACTTTTTGCAACGCTTTCATCATCGGCAGTTTCCGCGGAGCAGCTGTCTGTGAGCTATTGCTTTGGTGATCGGGGCGGCTTGATCCCCAAAGCATTTGATGGAACACATTACCCGCTTTCTTTTCACGTTGACGGTTTCTGCCAAGTATTTAAACCCAATAGAGTCATTGAAGGCACTCGCAATGGATTACGCGACATCGGAATAGCCCATTCAAGTTTTGCCGGACGGTACGACGATCATCTGGGGCTACTACAATATCCAGATACTTTCGAAAGCGCCGAAGGCTTTATTAATTTTGCAAGTAGCGACGAGGCAAAATCGCTCTTCCAGGAATTTGAAAAGCAGGCAAACGTAAAGTTTTTAGGGCTCGCTTATCTTGGGAGCCGAAATCTTCTATCGAAAGACACCATTCGACCAAGCGATAAGCTGCAAGGTAAATATATCGCGGTATTGCCGAGACCCGGTGTAATCGAACTGTTTCGAGAGCAAACAGGTCGCACCCCGCAAAAAGCTCCAGCTCATCTTGGCCATCGACTTGAAATGATACAGAAGGGTGTTGTCGACTACGTTGATGTAAATTCTGTTGAATTAAACGAATTCTGGAGAGGCAATCGCTTTATTGCCCAAAATTTGAATGTCAACTTTGTACGAAGTTCTCATTCATTTGACAGTGTAATCTTTATGATGAATTCCAAGAGCTTCGATAGCCTTCCAGGCAGCAAACGCGACGAAATTGAACCAACATTTCAGCGTATAACCAGAAAGTTGAGCATGCTGGCGCTCGATGCTGAAACAGAGTTGTTTAAACGTATGAGTAATTCTCCCCTCAATTACTGGGAAGGCGCAATCTCAGCGAAGAAAAAGAAAAAATGCGGTGGAACTTGTCCAAAGAATGGGGCATGCCCCCAACAGTTCTTTGCAAAGAAAAAAAAGGAATGTTGTCCAAAGAATGGCGCCTGCACACAATGACCACTGAAGAAACAGCAAAAGGTAATTCTCAGGATCTGGCAGATCTTGACCGGACAAAAAAAACGCCCGCACGAAAGAAATTTAATGTTCGCGGACTTTCGGTTTCTGACTACGTCGCTGTTTCAGGGTTTGCTTTAGCGCTAGTTGGGAACGGATATCTGCTTATCGAGCACCTTAGAGGTGCCGAATTAACTTTTTTTCCTCCTGATGAGGTCGAGTTTAGGTGCACAGAGTTTGACCATGTTGGCCCCGATCAATTCGACTCCGATCCTGATGGTCATTATCATTGCTCACAGAGGAGCAACCTTACTCTTACCGCGACGATGTCTTATGTGAATACGGGACGCGTCAACTACAATGCCGTGTTACGTAGAGAATACGCGAGCGTGCGTTTTTCTGCGAAGAATAAGGTAGATTTGGGGTGGCAGTATTTTTCAGACATCACCAGCGTGGACGTCGAAGAAAAAGTTGCCGTACCGAGCTTAATTCCAGGTGCTGGTTCACTAAGTCATGAAACTAGGTTTTATCCTAAGATAATAAATGGATTACGCCCAAATCACATGAAATGGTCGGACTTCCGAAATCTTTACGAACCTTCAAACGAAGGCATTCCATCGCCCATAGCTACCGTGGATTTGGCAGCAGAACTATTCGGAATGGAAGAGAAATTAAGTGCAAGCTGTACTATCGAATTTGACAATCAAACCATCGAGAAACTTCGCGATCACGGTGATCATTTTTTCGCAATAACGTTACCTTGTGTACAAAAAAATCTACGGTCGGATTGAGAATCAATACCGAATCTTAAGGGCAACACCTACATCCTCTGAAAATATTTCGAACGCGGCCGTGTCAAAGGCTGGCGGGCCGAGGAAAACGGGGGCATCGTTGGAGAAGCCGTAGCCTTCGAGGGGCATGCCGATGGCGTTGGTGGCCATCTCATCGTTGTCATCCTCGTCATGATGAACGGCGAGGGCGTAATTCCCGGGCGGCAGATCACCGAGCGTTACCGTGACACTGTCACGCTGGGCAGGCACCTCGAAGCTGCGGAGCTTGGTGCCTTCGGGAAATTCCGCTGCTTGGTCGTACACGGCAATGCGCAAGACGCCCGCGTCGCTGCGCAAACCAGTCACCGTGATGATCAGTTCACCGGCGTACGCGCCGGACGCGGCAAAGCACACGGCGAATAAGCCGCCCGCCAGAACGGCAGCGATGAAACGGCGCATGGCTCCTCCCGCCAGCCAGTTTAAAGCAGGCGGAAGCATAAGCCCAAGAAGGTTATGGGAGGGTTAGTGCTTCTCGGTCGAGTGGCCGAAAGTGGCGGCAACCAGGGCTTCCGAGACGCGGAGTTCTACTTCGGCCTCGAAGCGGGTCAGCTCGTCGGCGGCGGCGTGCGCTTCCTTGGCCTTGGCCAACCGGGCCGAGGCGTCATCGGCGCTGATCTCGGATACCGGCACCGCAGCATCGGCCAGCACCGTACAGCGTTCGGCTGTCGCCTCGGCAAAGCCGCCTTCGACGAAAATCCGCTCGGTCACCTTGCCGCCGTTGTGCACGTCGACAATTCCCGGGCGGAGCCGGCTGATGAGCGGCGTGTGGCCGGGCAGCACGCCGAAATCGCCGTCGGCACCCGGCACCACAATCATATCCGCCTCCTCCGACGCCATCAGGCGCGCGGGCGTGGCGAGATCGAAAGCGACCTTGTTGGGATTGCTGTCGGCCATGTGTGCCTCTTATCCTTTGGCTTTCCCTACGGGCGTTAGGCGGCCTCGGCGGCCATCTTCTGGGCCTTCTCGACGGCTTCGTCGATGGTGCCCACCATGTAGAACGCGTTTTCCGGCAGGTGATCGTATTCACCGGCGCAGATCGCCGAAAAAGCCTTGATGGTGTCTTCGAGGTTCACGAACACGCCCGGCGTACCGGTGAACACTTCGGCGACGTGGAACGGTTGCGACAGGAAGCGCTGGATCTTACGCGCCCGGGCGACGGTGAGCTTGTCCTCTTCGGATAGTTCGTCCATGCCCAGAATGGCGATGATGTCCTGCAGCGACTTGTAGGTCTGCAGGATACGCTGCACTTCACGCGCCGTCCGGTAATGTTCCTCGCCGACCACCTTCGGGTCGAGAACCCGCGAGGTCGAGTCGAGCGGATCCACCGCCGGATAGATGCCCAACTCGGCGATCTGGCGGCTTAGCACTGTCGTAGCATCCAAGTGCGCGAATGAAGTCGCGGGCGCCGGGTCGGTCAAGTCATCAGCCGGCACGTAAATAGCCTGCACCGAGGTGATCGACCCCTTGGTGGTCGAGGTAATGCGTTCCTGTAGAGCACCCATATCGGTCGCCAACGTCGGCTGATAGCCCACCGCCGACGGAATACGGCCCAAGAGCGCCGACACTTCCGAGCCCGCTTGCGTAAAGCGGAAGATGTTGTCGACGAAGAACAGCACGTCCTGGCCTTCCTGATCGCGGAAATATTCGGCGACCGTCAAACCGGTCAGGGCGACACGGGCACGGGCCCCGGGAGGCTCGTTCATCTGGCCATACACCAGAGCCGCTTTGGAACCCGGGCCGTCGGCCTGGATAACGCCCGATTCCATCATTTCGTGATAGAGGTCGTTGCCTTCACGGGTCCGCTCACCGACACCGGCAAACACGGAATAGCCGCCGTGCGCCTTCGCGATGTTGTTGATGAGTTCCATGATGATAACCGTCTTGCCCACGCCGGCGCCGCCGAACAGACCGATCTTGCCGCCCTTGGCGTAGGGGGCGATCAGGTCGACGACCTTGATGCCGGTGACGAGAATTTCGGTTTCCGTCGATTGGTCGATGAATTCCGGCGCAGGACGGTGAATAGGCAGCTTCTCGGTGGTCTTCACCTCGCCGCGCTCGTCCACCGGTTCACCAATGACGTTGAGGATGCGGCCCAAGGTCTCGGGACCGACCGGCACCGCAATCGGCGCGCCCGTATCGATCACTTCCTGACCGCGGGTCAGACCGTCGGTGGTGTCCATGGCGATGGTGCGGACCTGGGATTCACCCAAGTGCTGGGCAACTTCCAGCACCAAACGGCGGCCGTGGTTGTCGACCTCCAGCGCGTTCAGGATCTCCGGCATCTCGCCTTCGAACTTCACGTCAACGACAGCACCCATGACCTGGGAAATCGCTCCGACGTTGTTCTTTGCCATTGTCTTCAGCTCCTCTGGGCTTGCTCGGCTTGGGACACCACCGTTCTAGACGGCTTCGGCACCCGAAATAATTTCAATCAATTCACTGGTGATCTTCGCCTGACGGCTGCGGTTATAGGTCAGTGTCAGGTCGTCGATCATATCGCCCGCGTTGCGGGTCGCGTTATCCATAGCGCTCATCCGGGCTCCGTGTTCGGACGCGCCACTCTCAAGAAGCGCGTGGAACACCTGAACACGCAGGTTGGTCGGCAGCAGTTCGCCGAGGATATCCTCACCCACCGGCTCGAACTCGTAAATCGCGCCGCCCGCCGTTGCCGCTGTTTCCTCGCCCTCGCCTTCAGCCGGAGCCTCGATGGAAACGGGGATCAGTTGCTGCACGGTAACGATCTGGGTCATTGCCGACACGAAGCGGTTATAGATCACCGTGCAAACGTCGAACTCGCCTGCATCGAACATCTCGACCAGTCTCTTGGCGATGTCACCCGCTTCGTCGATGGTGACCACGGTGCGGCCGATATCCTGAATGGTATCGACGATCTTGTCGCCATGCTCACGGCGCAGCTGGTCGCGCCCCTTACGGCCGATACACAGCAATTTAACCGTCTTACCGTCGGCTTCAAGTGCCCGGATACGATTGCGGGTTTCACGCGAAATGTTGGCGTTGAAACCGCCACACAAACCGCGATCCGACGTCACGACGATCAAGAGATGGACATTGTCCGACCCCGATCCGGCGAGCAATTTCGGCCCGCCTTCGCCGGCACCCGGCGTCGCCAGAACGGAAGCGATCATACGCTCCATACGTTCCGAAAACGGGCGTGCCTGTTCCGCCGCATCCTGCGCCCGGCGCAAGCGGCTCGCCGCCACCATTTTCATGGCTGACGTGATCTTGCGCGTCGAGTTAACGCTCGAAATCCGGTTTTTGAGTTCCTTGAGATTGGCCATATGCTTGTCGTCAGGCTCGCGGTTTCGTTGGTGCCGTCAGTTTCCTAAGGCGTCCTTCAGGAGAAAGAATTCGCGAAGTCGTCGAGAAATGACTTCAACTTTTCCTGAGTTGCGTCGGTAATCTGCCCGTCGGTGCGAATCGCCGTCAGGATATCCGTCCCGCTGGACCGCACGGCGTCCAGCAAGGCCGCCTCGAAACGCACCACATCGGTAACCTGGAGCTTGTCGAGATAGCCGTTCACACCGGCGAAGATCGATACGACCTGCTCTTCCACCGGCAGCGGCTGGAACTGGCCTTGCTTAAGTAGCTCGGTCAGCCGCGATCCGCGCGCCAACAGACGCTGGGTGGCCGGGTCGAGGTCCGACGCGAACTGCGCGAAGGCCGCCATTTCACGGTATTGTGCGAGTTCCAGCTTGATGGAACCGGCCACCTGCTTCATGGCCTTGATCTGAGCGGCGGAGCCCACGCGGCTCACCGACAGACCGACATTCACCGCCGGGCGGATACCCTGATAGAACAGTTCGGTCTCGAGGAAGATCTGACCGTCCGTAATGGAAATCACGTTGGTCGGAATGTAGGCCGACACGTCGTTGGCCTGCGTCTCGATCACCGGCAGCGCCGTCAAAGACCCCGCCCCTTGATCGTCGTTCATCTTGGCCGCGCGTTCCAGCAAACGGGAGTGCAGGTAGAACACGTCACCCGGATAGGCTTCACGCCCCGGAGGACGGCGCAGCAACAGCGACATCTGCCGGTAGGCAACGGCCTGCTTGGTCAAATCGTCGTAGAAAATGACCGCGTGCATGCCGTTGTCGCGGAAATATTCGCCCATGGTGCAGCCCGTGTAGGGCGCCAGGAACAGCATCGGCGCCGGCTCGGACGCGGTCGCAGCAACGACAATGGAATATTCCAGCGCGCCGTTATCCTCGAGCAACTTCACGAACTGAGCTACCGAGGAACGTTTCTGACCGACGCTGACATAAACGCAATACAGCTTCTCGGAATCGTCCTTCGCGGCGTCGTTGATCCGCTTCTGATTAAGGATGGTGTCCATGATGATCGCCGTCTTGCCGGTCTGACGGTCACCGATGATCAGTTCACGCTGACCGCGGCCGACGGGGATCAGGCTATCAATGGCTTTGATGCCGGTCTGCATGGGCTCATGCACCGACTTACGCGGAATAATGCCCGGCGCCTTCACTTCGATCAGACCACGTTTCGACGTGTTGATCGGCCCCTTGCCGTCGATGGGTTCACCAAGACCGTTGACCACCCGGCCGAGCAATTCCTTGCCCACCGGCACGTCGACGATTTCACCGGTCCGCTTGACCGTGTCGCCTTCGCGGATGCCACGGTCATCACCGAAGATAACGACACCGACATTGTCTTCTTCCAGGTTCAGGGTCATGCCCTTGAGGCCGCCCGGAAACTCGACCATCTCGCCGGCCTGCACCTTATCGAGACCGTAGACACGGGCGATACCGTCGCCGACGGACAGAACCTGACCAACCTCGGCAACCTCTGCTTCGGTACCGAAGTTCTGAATTTGCTCCTTCAGGATCGCGGATATTTCGGCCGCACGGATTTCCATTATCCAACCCCTCTCATGGCGAGACGTAAATGTTGTAATTTCGTATTGAGCGAACTGTCGATCATGCGCGAACCCAGTCTAACGACCAGACCGCCCAGCAACGCGGGATCGACCTTCGCGGTGACATTGACGGCACCTCCAACGGTGCGCCGCAGCGTATCTTGCAGGGTCGCAAGCTGCTTGTCGCTCAGCGGATGCGCCGAGGTCACCTCGGCCGTCATCTCACCCCGCCGTCCGGCGAGAATGGCGAGATACTGATCGATGATGTCCGGCAAGGCGAAAAGGCGCCGGTTGGCGGCCAGAACCCCTGTGAATTTGCGGGTCATTTCGCTGGCACCGGCTTTTTCCAGCAGCGCGCTGATGGCAGCGCCCTGTTCGCCGCGGGAAATGACGGGCGAACGGATCATGCGTTGGAGATCGGCACTTTCACCGATCATCGTGGCCAATGTACGGAGATCGTCAGCTACCGGATCGAGAGCGCCGTTTTCATCGGCGAGATCGAACAAGGCCGTGGCGTAACGCCCGGCGAGCCCGGTGGCCCCTGTGCTATCGGTTGCCAAGTAAGTTGACCCTCTGTTCTTGATTCCCTGGCGACACGTGGTCGTTGCGGCAACGGATGATAATTGTGAAAGTCGAATGCCTCAAAACGGTTCAGAATGGCTCATTCCCGCCGGAAGCGAGCGTTGTCTACCATACTCCCCACGTGCTGGCAAGCGGCCGTCCCCACATCAACGCATCAGTTTTTTCTGTTGATATTTCAATCAGTTATTGCGAGCGCAGACTCATAAAAAACTGTAGGGATCGACGTCGACCTGCACACGCACCTTGTTAGGCGGTATCGCCTGCGCCAACCATTTGCGCACGCTCGCCTGAACATTGACGTCGCGCGCCGCCTTGACGAGAAAACGGCGGCGATGACGCCCGCGCAACAGGGCAATCGGCGCGGGCGCCGGACCCAACACCTGGATCCTGTCGTCGTGCGGCGCGACACGGCGCAGCGCATTGGCCGCGCGGTCGACCAGATTGGGATCTGTCGACGACAAGACGATCCCGACCAGACGCCCGAACGGCGGCATGCGCGCCGCACGGCGGTCACGCGCTTCGGCGGCCAGAAATCCGTCCCGATCGCGGGCGGCGAGCGCGGCGATAACCGGATGCTCCGGCATATAGGTCTGCACGAACACCCGGCCTGGATGCTGGGCCCGCCCAGCGCGGCCGGCAACTTGATACAAAAGCTGGAATGTCCGTTCGGCAGCCCGCAAGTCACCTCCCGAGAGGCCAAGATCGGCGTCGATCACACCGACCAACGTCAAATGGGGGAAATGGTAGCCTTTGGCGACGATCTGCGTGCCGATCACCAGATCCACCTCCCGCTCCTCGATACGGCGTACCAGGTCCGCTGCCTGCTTGGGTCCATAGACGGTATCCGACGCGGCAATGACCGTGCGCGCATCCGGAAACTCGGCGGCGACTTCCTCGGCCAGACGCTCCACCCCCGGTCCGCACGCGGTGAGCTTACCTTCCGCTTCGCAGTTGGGACATGCCTTCGGCAACCGCGCCGAATAGCCGCAATGATGGCACTGCAGCTGTCCGGTGAGGCGATGCTCCACCAACCAGGCGGTGCAGTTGGGGCATTGCAGCCGGTGACCGCAAGCGCGGCACAATGTCAGGGGCGCATAGCCGCGCCGGTTGAGGAACAAAAGCACCTGTTCCTTGGCCGCCAATGTCTCCTTAATCGCCTCGGTGAGGCGGGGCGACAGCCAATGGCTGCTGTCGGTGCCCTCGGCCCGCATGTCGATTACAGTCACCTCGGGGAACTCGGCCCCCGCATGGCGATCGGGCAGATTGTGGTGGCTGTATTTTCCCTGGTTGACGTTCTCGACCGTCTCCAGCGACGGCGTTGCTGAAACCAGCACCACGGGGATCTGTTCCTCGCGGGCGCGCACGATCGCCATGTCGCGGGCGTTGTAGACGACGCCGTCTTCCTGTTTGTAGGAACCGTCATGCTCCTCATCGATGACGATCAACCCCAAATCGGGAAAAGGCAGGAATAGGGCCGACCGGGCGCCGACCACGACACGCGCCTCGCCGGTGGCGACGGCCCGCCAATTGGTACGCCGTTGCGCCTGGGTGAGATCGGAATGCCATTCAGCGGGGCGACAGCCGAAGCGCTCGCGGAAACGATCCAACCACTGCGCCGACAGCGCGATCTCGGGCAGCAGCACCAGGACTTGCTTGTGATCCCGCAGCGCCGCAACGATGGCTTCCAAATACACTTCCGTCTTGCCCGCCCCCGGTATTCCCTCGAGGACATCAACGGAAAAAGTAGCGGCATCGACGGAACGGCACAGATCGTCGGCGGCGGCTGCCTGCTCTGTCGACAGGCGCGGCCCCTCGGCGGAGGGGTCCGGCCAGTCGTACGCTTTGGGGGCGGCGATGGTAACCTGGCCGAGCACGCCCGCTTCGGCCAAACCTTTGACCACCGACGGGCCGACCCCCGCCTCACGGGCGATCTCGGCCGCCGGGCGGGGCGGACCACCGGCAAGGACCTCCAGCACCCGGCGCCGCGCCGGCGTCTCGCGGAAATCGGGCGGCGACGGGGTCAAGGCATAGGCGGTGATCGGCTTGGGCGGCAATAGGGCGTCCGGCATGCTGAGGACCATTTTCAGGACGCTGCCAACCTGCGCCACATTATAAGCGGCCACCCAATTGACGAATCCCCGCATCGCCGGGGTCAGCGGCGGCACGTCGTAACGGCTCGCGACCTCCTTGATCTTGGCGGCATCGATATCGTCCACGGGCGCGCCCCAAACGACGCCTGCCACCTCGCGCGATCCGAACGGCACGGCAACGATATCGCCCACGGTCACGGTCAATCCTTCCGGCACCCGGTAGGTGAACGGAACGCCGAAGGGCATGGGCAGCAAGACACCCGCCAAGGCGCCCGCCGAAAACGAGTCGACGATTTCCTCGGCGAGGTCGGGTGTCGGTTTTGTGGCGCGCGAGTCGGGCATGGGCTACACTGTAGCCGCTGGACCCGGCAGGAGGAATTGGCTTCACGCAGGGACCGGTCGAATCCCCGGAGACACGGGGCGGGGACACCATGACGGCCCCCGAAAACAGCAGCCTTGCCAGGGTGGATCACGCGAATCGGGGCCTGCGTCTGTCGGCGGAGGACTTGGGGCGCAAGAAGACGCCACGCAAATCCACAATGGCGGGCAGAGGAAGTTGGAGGTCTAATACCGCCCTATGAAGTTCTTTATCGACACCGCGGACATCGACGAAATCAAATCGCTGGTCCCGACCGGCATGGTAGACGGCGTGACCACCAACCCGTCGCTGGTCGCCAAGACCGGCCGCAAGTTCATCGATGTCGTTGCCGAGATTTGCACCATCGTTGACGGCCCGGTGAGCGCCGAAGTGACCGCCACCGATGCCGACACCATGATCGAGGAAGGCCGCCTCCTGGCAAAGATAGCCGACAACGTCGCGGTGAAGGTGCCGCTGACCGAAGAGGGACTGATCACCTGCAAAGCTTTGTCGGATGACGGCACCATGGTCAACGTGACGCTCTGCTTCTCGCCGGCGCAGGCACTTTTGGCGGCCAAAGCGGGCGCCACCTTCATTTCCCCGTTCGTTGGACGGCTGGACGATATCGGCGAAAGCGGCATGGGCCTCATCGCCGACATCGTCGATATCTATGCCTCCTATGAAAGTATCACCACCGAGGTGCTGGTCGCATCGGTTCGCGGTCCCAACCACGTGGTCGAGGCCGCCAAGATGGGCGCTCATGTTGCGACCATCCCGCCCAAGGTTCTGCGCCAGCTCTATCAGCATCCGTTGACCGACAAGGGCCTCGCCGCCTTCCTCGACGACTGGGCGAAGACCGGCCAAAGCATTCTATAATTTGGAGATCATTGCATGACCGCCGGCAAAGACAGCGCCCCAGCCTCCCCCGACCCCATCGACAACGACCTTGAGCCGGCAGCACCCGATTTGGATCCAACGGACGTTGCCGCCTATCTCAGGGCCAATCCCGACTACCTGAAGGAAAATCCCGATCTCTTGGGCGTTCTGTCACCGCCGAGCCGATGGGAGGATACCACCGAGGAAGATGGCGGCGTCGTCGACATGCAAGTCTTTATGCTCGACCGAATCAAACGCGAGTCGGAGAACCTGCGCGACGTTGCCCGCGAAGTAGTCGCCACCACCCGCGCCAACATGTCGGTGCAGACGCGCACCCACGCGGCCGTCATTGCCATGCTGAACGCCGACAGCTTCGAAAGTTTCGCCCATGTGGTGCGCCTCGATCTGCCGCTGCTTCTCGACGTCGATGCGGCGGCATTGTGCTTTGAATCGGCCGTCGGAGATGAAACGGTGTTCGAATCGTCCGATATCCGGCAGGTGCCCGTCGGCGCCGTCGATCATCTGTTGGAGAACGCCGAGTGCGAAGCCAAGCTGTTCGAGGAGACGGGCGACGACGGCACGGTGTTCGGCGAGGCGGCCGGCTTGATCGCCTCCGCGGCCATCGCCCGCCTGCGGCCATCGACCGTGACGCCGCAGGGCATGCTCGCCCTTGGCGCACGCCACGCCGGCACGTTCCATCCCACGCAGGGCACAGATCTTCTGCTGTTCCTCGCCCGCGTCACGCAACATTGTTTGGACAGATGGCTGGCGCCGACGTCCTAGCCGGCATCACCGCCGAACCGGCGGTCCTCAAGGCGCTCGAGACTTGGCGTCAGTGGCTCGCCGCCGAACGCCGATGTTCCGACCACACGGTCGCCGCCTACGGCCGCGATATGGCCGCTTTCTTCGCGTTCCTCAATGAACATTTGGGATATGCCCCGGGCCTCAGCGATCTGGAGGGACTGCAGGCCGCCGACTTCCGCGGTTATCTCGCGCGGCGCAATGCAGACGGTTTATCCAAGAGTTCAACCGCGCGCGCCCTATCCACGATCCGCAATTTCTTCCGCTTCCTGGAAAAGAACGGCCTCGCCGCCAACGCGGCGGTCAAGGGATTGCGGACCCCGAAGCTTCCCAAGGCCCTGCCCAAACCGGTAACGGAGGCTGAAGCCGTCGAGGCCATCATGAGCGCCGCCGACCTAGCCAGCGCGCCCTGGATTGGGCTCCGCGACATGGCGCTCCTGACCCTCCTCTATGGCTGTGGCCTCCGCATCAGCGAGGCGCTCGGCCTCAACCGGGGCGATGTTGCCAACAAGGAGACATTGGTCATCACTGGCAAGGGCGACAAGCAGCGTGTCGTCCCGGTCTTGCCCGCCGTCACCGACGCTATCGCCGTCTATCTCGAGGCCTGCCCTTTCAATCCCGGCAAGGACGGCCCCCTGTTCGTCGGCGCCCGCGGCAAGCGGCTCAACCCCGGCGTCGTGCAGCGCCAGATGCGCCAGGTGCGCGCGCTCCTCGGCCTGCCCGAAACGGCAACGCCGCACGCACTGCGTCATTCCTTCGCCACCCATTTGCTGGCAGGCGGCGGCGATCTGAGGACAATCCAGGAACTGCTGGGGCACGCCTCGCTGTCCACGACCCAGCGCTATACCGAAGTGGAACAGGCACGCCTGCAGGAGATCTATCGCGACGCGCACCCCCGCGCGAGAAGCGAATAATTAGGCACAAGATGACCGAGCCCACCGACGCCACCTTCCGGCGCACCAAGCTGTTTTCCCTCATCCTACTCATCGCCTGCGAATTGGGCGCATTGACCTTGTGGTTCTCGGCGACAGCCGTGATCCCCTCGCTTCGCGCCGAGTTCGCCATCTCGGACGGGTATGCGTCGTTGCTGACAAGCAGCGTCCAGGCGGGTTTTGTCCTCGGCACGCTGACGAGCGCGGTATTGGGGTTGGCGGATAAGCTCGATCCCAGGCGCTATTTCATGGCCGCAACGTTGATTGCCGCAATAGCCAACGCGGCGATCCTAACCCAGCCGCCGGGCAGCACCGCGATCATCATCTTGCGGTTCGTTACCGGCATTGCCATGGCAGGCATCTACCCCGTCGGCATGAAGATGGCGACGACCTGGGCGAGAGGCGACCTCGGATTGCTGGTCGGCTTGCTGGTCGGTGCCCTCACCCTGGGCTCGGCGGCGCCGCACCTGTTCTCGTTTCTCTATCTGGTGGATTGGCGGGTGACCGTTCTTGCGGCTTCTGCCGTCGCCGTCGCTGCCGCCGGCGCGGTTAATTTCATCGCCCTCGGCCCCAACCATGCCGCGCCGCGCACCTTCCGATGGGGAGATGCGTTTCACGCCTTCCGGGACAAGCCGCTGCGGTTGGCCAATCTCGGCTATCTCGGCCACATGTGGGAACTTTATGCCATGTGGGCATGGATCGGCATCTTCCTCGATGCAAGTTTTCGGGTTTCGCTCGGCGAGATCGGCCCCTTGTGGGCGCGGGTCGCGACATTCGCGGTCATCGGCCTGGGCGGCGCCTTGGGCTGCATCGCCGGCGGGCTATTGGCGGACAGATGGGGGCGCAGCAATCTGACCATGGCGGCCATGAGCATCAGCGGCGGCGCGGCCCTGATCACCGGCTTTCTGTTCGGTGCGCCACCGCTCCTCCTATTCCTCGTCTGTTTGATCTGGGGCGTCTCGGTGATCGCCGATTCGGCGCAGTTCTCTGCGGCCATCGCCGAGCTTTCGCCCCCCGACCGGATCGGCACCATGCTGACGATCCAAACATCGGCGGGTTTCCTGCTGACCCTCGTGACCATCCACGTGATGCCGCTGGTGGTGGAAAGCGTCGGTTGGGGCTACGCGTTCGCGGTACTTGCCATCGGCCCGGTCTTCGGGGTGATCGCCATGGGACGGCTGAAGACCCAGCCGGATGCCGTCAAGCTCGCCGGCGGGCGGGGCTGAGCCGCTTTCGCTCGGGCGCCTTCAACAATTTGACCCCCATCAAGGCGGTCCCGGCCCCTTCCCCTAGGATAGCGTCAACAAAATCTGGAGGAAGGATCGATGGGCGAGATCGTTTTCGCGGCCAAGGTAACTCATGTGCCGTCCATTTGGATGAGCGAACACCTGCCGAATTTCAAAGGCATCCGGCAGATGGCCATCGACGGTCTCAAGGAATTGGGACGGCGCGCGAAGGAAGCCGGCACGGAAACCTTCATCGTCATCGATTCGCACTGGATCACCAATCAGGGCTTTCACCTCAATGCGCGGGCGCGCCACTCGGGCACCTTCACCTCTCACGAAGTGCCGCACATGCTCGAGTATCTCGAATACGATTACGCAGGCGACCCCGAACTCGGCGGCCTGATCTCGCAAAAGATTGCCAAGGGCGGTTACATCTCCATCGCCCACGATAACCCGAACCTGCAGGTCGAGTACGGCACCCTGGTCCCCATGGAACAGATGAACGAAGGTGCCTACGCGAAGGTGCTGCCCATCGCAGCGTGCCAGTTCGCCTCCATCGAGGAAGGCAAAGAATGGGGCGAAGCCATCGCCGAAGCCGTCAAGGAAACCGGCCGGAAGGCGGCGCTGATCGCGTCGGGATCGCTGTCGCACGCTTTTTGGCCCAACCGGGTGAGCGAACAAGGCCTCAACAGCATCAACACCGAGTTCAACCGTCAGGTCGATCTGCGGGTGTTGCAGCTTTGGGAAGAAGGGCGGGTGTCCGAGTTTCTCGACATGCTGCCTGACTATGCCGAGCGCTGCCGCGGCGAGTGCAACATGATCGACACGGCCATGCTATTCGGCGCCTTGGGCTGGAAGAATTACAACGGCAAAGCGGAAGTGATCGGCGAGTATTTCGGCTCGTCCGGCACCGGTCAGGTCAACGTGGAATTTCCAGCCGCCGCAGCCGCGGCCGTAAAAGCCGCCTAGCTCTTAACCCAGGTCCACGCGGCCTCGATTTCCGCCGACGGAAATTGTTTTACGTCGGCGGACATGAGCTTGTCGCCGATCTTGGCGGTAAGCTCTTCCCAGCGCGCATCGCCAACGATCGCCATTTTCTCGATATCGTTCCAATGCTTGAGGCCGAAGGCAAAATCGTCCCACGCCGCTTGCCATTCCCAGCCTTCGAACTCGGTGAGATCCATGAGCAGCTTGAGCTTGCCCTCGCGGGCGAGAATAGCCTCCACCTGCGGGACGAAGGTTTCGTAATCGGCATCGGTGAGCTTGCCGACCGCCTTGACGCCAACGGTCTTCCCCGCGCTTTCCGGCAGGATGATGAGCATCGCGGCCCCTAGATGTGAAGCGCCCGGCCGTTCGCCGCGAGGGCCGCTTCCTTGACGATCTCGGACAGGCCCGGATGGCCGTGGCAGGTGCGGGCGATATCTTCCGCTGCGCCGCCGAATTCCATGGCGACGACACATTCCTGAATCAAATCACCGGCCTGAGCACCGATGATGTGCACCCCGAGAATACGATCGGTTTCCTTGTCGGCGAGAACCTTCACGAAGCCTTCCGTCGCGTCCATGGCGCGGGCACGCGCATTGGCACTGAACGGATACTTGCCGACGTTATAAGCGACGCCTGCCTTCTTCAATTGTTCCTCGGTCTTGCCGACACCGGCGGCCTCGGGGAAGGTGTAGACGATGGCCGGGATGGCGTCGTAATCGATATGGCCCGATTGACCGGCAATGATCTCGGCAACCACCGAGCCTTCGTCCTCGGCCTTATGCGCGAGCATGGCCCCGCCGATGACGTCGCCGACGGCATAGATGCCCTTCGCCTTGGTTTCCCAATGGTCGTTGACCGGGATGAAGCCTTTTTCAAGGGTGATACCGACCTTGTCGAGACCGAGGCCTTCGGTATAGGGCCGCCGCCCGACGGCGACCAACACCACGTCTGCCTTGATCTTCTCGGCGTCTCCGCCGGCGACCGGCTCGACATCGAGGGTCACGTCGTTCTTGCCCGTTTTGGCGCCGGTCACCTTGCTCGACAGTTTGAAGGTCATGCCTTGCTTCTTGAGGATGCGCTGCATGTGTTTGGAAATCTCGGCGTCCATGCCCGGCAGGACGTGGTCGAGATATTCGATCACCGTCACCTCGGCACCCAAACGGCGCCACACGGACCCCAATTCGAGGCCGATAACGCCGGCGCCGATCACCGCCAGATGCTTGGGCACCTTGGGCAGCGCCAGTGCACCGGTGGAGGAGACGATCTGCTTCTCGTCGATCTCCACGCCCGACAGGCTCGCAACATCGGAACCGGTGGCGATGATGATGTTCTTGGTGGCAAGCTTCTGATCGCCGCCCTTGGCAACCTTCACCGTCACCTCGCCCGCCTTGCTGATTGCGCCGGCCCCGACGATACGGTCGATCTTGTTCTTCTTCATCAGGAAGTCGACGCCCTTGACGGTATCGGCGACCACCGCATCCTTATGAGACAGCATGGCCTTGAGGTCCAATTCGACCTTGGAGGTCTTGATGCCCTGGCCCGCGAACTCATGGCCCGCCGCCTCGAACAGGTGCGAGGAATGCAGCAACGCCTTCGACGGAATACAGCCGACGTTCAGACAGGTACCGCCCAACGTCTCGCGTTTCTCGACAATCGCGGTTTTGAGGCCCAGTTGGGCAGCGCGGATGGCGGCGACATATCCGCCCGGTCCGCCACCGATGACGACGACGTCATATTGGGTCTCGGCCATGATCACTCCTTGGTTCGCAGACAGGCTGTTTTCGGGCGGGCTTCTCGAACGGCCCGCTCTACATATCCAACATAATACGTTGCGGGTCTTCAATACACTCCTTGACGCGAACAAGGAAGGACACCGCTTCGCGGCCGTCGACGATCCGGTGATCGTAACTGAGGGCGAGATACATCATCGGCCGCACGACCACCTCGTCGTTGATCACCACGGCGCGCTTGACGATGTTGTGCATGCCCATGATGCCTGACTGCGGCGCATTGAGGATCGGCGTCGACAACATGGACCCATAGATACCGCCGTTGGAAATGGTGAATGTACCCCCGGTCATTTCGTCGAGGCCGAGATTACCGTCGCGCGCGCGCTTGCCGAAATCGGCGATGGCTTTTTCGACGTCGGCGAAATCCATCTGATCCGCGTCCCGCAGAACCGGCACGACGAGACCTTGCGGCGTGCTGACGGCGACGCTCACATCATAGTGGTTCTTATAGACGATCTCGTCCCCGTCGATCTCCGCGTTGATGGCGGGGAACTCGCGCAGGGCGACAATGGATGCCTTGACGAAAAAGCTCATGAAGCCAAGACGCACGCCATGACGCTTTTCGAACACGTCGCGGTACTTGGCACGGGTTTCCATCACCGCCGTCATGTCCACCTCGTTGAAGGTGGTCAGCATGGCCGCCGTGTCCTGCGCCTCCTTGAGGCGTTGGGCAATACGCTGACGCAGGCGGGTCATCTTGACCCGCTCTTCGCGCGGCCCGGCGGGCTTGGACGGGATCTGGACGGAAGGGCCACCAGAGGGGGCCTCAGCGGCGGCAGGCGCCTTTGCCGGCGCGGCAGCCGGTTTCTCGGCGGGCTTGGCGCCTGATTTCAGGTAAGCCAGCACGTCGCCCTTGGTCAGGCGACCATCGCGTCCCGTCGCCGGGATCTGCGACGGATCGAGACCTTCATCCTCGACCAGCTTGCGAACGGCGGGCGACAAGGTGGAGTCCTCTCCAGTAGGAACTGCGGGAGCCGGGGCGGCGGCTTTCTCCGCCGGTGCCGGTGCGGCAGCGGCGCCGGAACCACCAATGGTCCCAAGCAAGGCGCCCACCTCGACCTCGGCGCCTTCGGCAGCCGCGATCTCAGTAAGCGTTCCCGCCGCCGGGGCATTAACCTCGACGGTTACCTTATCCGTTTCGAGCTCAAGGAGCGGTTCATCGGCCGCAATGCTATCGCCGACTTTCTTGTGCCAATTCGCCACCGTCGCCTCGGTGAGGGACTCCCCGAGCGCGGGCACCCTGATCTCCACCGCATCGCCACCGCCATTGGCGGCGGCGGGCGCAGGAGCCGGCTTCGGCGCCTCTTCCTGGGGTGCGGCGGGGGCAGCGGCTGCGCCGGCGCCGTCACCAATACGGCCGAGCACCGCGCCAACTTCAACATCGGTGCCTTCGGTGGCAAGAATTTCGGACAGCGTCCCGGCAGCCGGCGCATTGACCTCGACGGTCACCTTATCGGTTTCCAGTTCCAACAGCGGTTCGTCCGCCGCGACCGTATCACCGACTTTCTTGTGCCAGGTGGCGACCGTTGCTTCCGTCAGGGATTCGCCCAGGGTAGGAACTTTGATCTCGGTAGCCATGATATTTTATTCCGTTGAATCGTTGATACGCGCCATGAAGCCCAACGCGGGGTCTTCCTCGGGACGGGTGAAAGGCCGGCGCAAATCCTTGACGTTCCAGGACAGCGCCTGATCCACCAACTGCGTCTGTTCGGCGTTGTGTACCCTGAGCGAGCCAGTTGCCGGCGATGCCGCGGCGGGGCGTCCAACATAAACGGGACGTTTGTTGGGCCGTTGTCCGCCGCTATCTTCCTCGATGATATATTCGAGGCGGCGCATGACGAATGTCCATGCGCCCATATTGGCGGGTTCTTCCTGGCACCAAACCACTTCGGCATTGGGATATTCGGACAGGCGCTTGGTCAATGCATCGCGCGGCCAGGGATAAAGCTGCTCGATGCGCAGGATAGCAACGTCGTTGATCCCGCGTTCGCGGCGCGCTTCGAGCAGATCATAGTAGACCTTGCCGCTGCACAGGACGACGCGCTTCACGTCCTCGCCGGGCACCAGATCGTCCACTTCGCCAAGCGTGCGCCAGAAATGCGACTCGCCGGTAAATTCCTCGATGTCGGAAACCACCAGCTTGTGACGCAACAATGACTTAGGTGCCATCACGATGAGCGGTTTGCGGAAGTTGCGGCGCACCTGGCGGCGGAGCGCATGGAAGAAGTTGGCGGGTGTCGTGCAGTTGACGACCTGCATATTGTCCTCGGCGCAGAGCTGCAGATAGCGCTCGAGGCGGGCCGAGGAATGCTCCGGCCCCTGTCCTTCGTAGCCATGAGGCAACAGGTTCACCAGGCCCGACATGCGCAGCCATTTGGATTCACCCGACGAAATGAATTGGTCGTAAATCACCTGGGCGCCATTGGCGAAATCGCCGAATTGCGCTTCCCAGATGGTCAACGTATTGGGGTCCGCCAGGCTGTAGCCGTATTCGAAGCCGAGCACGCCGAATTCGGACAATGGGCTGTTCATCACCTCGAAACGGGCCTGACCGTCCTTGATGCTGTCGATGGGGTAGTACTGCTCCTCCGTGTCTTGATCGATAAGGATGGAGTGCCGGTGCGAGAACGTCCCGCGCCCCGAATCCTGCCCCGACAGGCGGACGGCGGTCCCTTCGACGACGAGGGTCCCAAAGGCCAGCGCCTCAGCCATGCCCCAGTCGATGTCTTTGCCCGTTTCGATCATCTTCTGGCGGGCCTTGAGCTGGCGAACGACCTTGCGGTTGACGTTGATGTGCTCGGGTACCCGCGAGATGGCGAGCCCGACGTCCTTCAGCTCATCCACGGGCACGGCGGTCACGTCGTCGCGTTGCTCTTCCTCTTCAGCAAGCTGCGCGAAGCCCTGCCATACACCTTCGAGCCAATCCGCCTTGTTGGGCTTATAGGCGTTGGCGGCCTCGAACTGATGATCGAGATGGTCATGGAATGCGCGCACCGTGGCATCTGCTTCCTCGGCCGTCATCACCCCTTCGGCGATCAATCGCTTGGCGAAAATCTCGCGCGTCGTCGGATGCTTGGCGATGGTTTTGTACATGTGCGGCTGAGTGAACATGGGTTCGTCACCCTCATTGTGCCCATGCCGGCGGTAGCAGAACATGTCGATGACCACGTCGCGCTTGAATTTCTGGCGGAATTTCATGGCCAAATGCGCGACCTGCACCACTGCCTCGGGATCGTCGCCGTTGACGTGGAAAATCGGCGCCTGGAACCCTTTGGCAACGTCGGTCGCATAGGGCGTCGAGCGGGCGCTCGTCGGGTTGGTGGTGAACCCGATCTGGTTGTTGACGATGACGTGGATGGTACCGCCGGTGCGGTAGCCCATCAGCTGCGCCAGATCGAGGCTTTCCGGCACCAGTCCCTGCCCGGCGAACGCCGCGTCGCCATGCATGAGGAGGCCCATCACTTTTTCCCGCTCCTTGTCGCCGCGCATGGTTTGCTTGGCGCGCACCTTGCCGAGGACAACCGGGTCGACGGCCTCGAGGTGCGAAGGGTTGGCGGTGAGACTGAGGTGCATCCGCTGACCGGCGATTTCGCGGTCGGCGGACGCCCCCAAATGATATTTGACGTCGCCCGATCCCTGAACGTCCTCGGGCTTCGAAGGGATGCCCTGGAACTCAGAGAAGATTGCCACGTGCGGTTTGTTCAAGGTCTTGGCGAGCACGTTGAGGCGGCCCCGGTGAGGCATGCCGATGACGACTTCCTCGATCCCCTGACGCGCCGCGGTGGCCAGAATTTGCTCGACACACGGCACCATGCTTTCGCCGCCATCGAGGCCGAACCGCTTGGTGCCGGGATACTTGACCTGAAGATAGTTTTCGAAGCCTTCGGCCTCGACCAGATCCTGAAAGATCGCCTTCTTGAGGTCGGGTGGCATGGAGGCGCGAAAATCGACGCCCTCGACACTTTGCTGTATCCAGGCACGCTCCTCGATCTCGGTGATGTGCATGTATTCGACACCGATAGAAGAGCAATAAGATTCCTTGAGGACATCCAAGACCTGGCGCAGCGTCGCGCGCTCAAGCCCGGCGATCCCCGTCATGGTGTCGAGATAGATGGGGCGGTCGAGATCGTCCTCCGTAAATCCGTAGGTCCGGTAGTCCAGCTCGCGGTGATAGCCGGCGCCCTCGATGCCCAACGGATCGAAGGCTGCCGCCAAATGGCCACGCACCCGGTAGGAGCGGATTAAAATACGTGCCCGGATGGATTCCCGCGCCGCCGATTCGATATCCTCGACATTCGGCGCGGCGCCCGGTTTTGCCGCGGCCGGTGCGGCGCCGTTGCCGCCCGCCTCTTCGACCGGACCGACGAACGGCCGCGCCCAACTGGCGCCGCCGACCTCACCGCGGATCGCTTCCGCGTCGTCGCCCAACTCGGCAAACAGCTGCGCCCAATCGGCGCTCACCGAATGAGGATCTTTTAAGAACCGCTCGTAAAGTTCGGCAATGAATGCCGCATTGGAGCCGGTGAAAATCGAGTCGATTTCTCTCGCCATGGTCCCGCTTTGCGTTTCGCGCCGGACCGCTTCGGGCGTCAAGCCAACTTGGCCGCCTTGGGCGCGCGCTAACCTCTTATGACCTCCGCCATCGTGGCCCCCAGCGCTGCCGGCGAATCGGCGACGGCGATACCCGCACTCTTCATCGCCTCGATCTTATCGGAAGCGCCTCCCTTACCGCCGGCAATAATGGCGCCGGCGTGCCCCATGCGCCGCCCGGGCGGCGCCGTAACGCCGGCGATGAAGCCGACCATGGGTTTCTTGGTTTTTGACGATTTATAGAATTCGGCGGCATCCTCTTCCGCGGTTCCGCCGATCTCACCGATCATAATGATCGCCTCGGTTTCATCGTCGCCGAGGAACATATCCAGACAATCGATAAAGTTGGTGCCGTTGACCGGATCGCCGCCGATCCCGATACAGGTCGTCTGACCGAGGCCGGCCGCCGTCGTTTGAGCAACCGCTTCGTAAGTCAGCGTCCCGGACCGCGATACGATGCCGATCTTGCCGCGTTTGTGGATATGGCCCGGCATGATACCGATCTTGCATTCGCCGGGCGTAATGATGCCAGGGCAATTAGGGCCGATGAGCCGTGTATTCGATCCCGACAAGGCGCGCTTTACCTCCACCATGTCGAGAACGGGGATACCTTCGGTGATGCAGACCACCAAGGAAATCTCGGCATCGATCGCTTCGAGGATCGCTTCGCCCGCGAATGGCGGCGGCACGTAGATCACGGACGCATCGGCGCCGGTCTTCTCCACCGCCTCGGCGACCGTGTCGAACACGGGCAGGTCGAGATGCTTGGAACCGCCTTTTCCCGGCGTCACGCCGCCGACCATTTTGGTGCCGTAGGCAATCGCCTGTTCTGAGTGGAAAGTACCCTGTGATCCGGTGAAGCCTTGGCAAATGACTTTCGTATTCGATCCGACAAGTACGGCCATCAGGCGGCCTCCTTGACGGCCTTCACCACCTTCTCCGCCGCATCGGCAAGATCGTCCGCCGAAATAATCGGCAGGCCAGATTGGGCCATAATTTGCTTCCCTAGATCCACGTTTGTTCCTTCAAGACGCACGACGAGCGGTACGCTCAGACTAACCTCGCGGGCCGCCGCGACGACACCCTCGGCGATCACGTCGCAGCGCATGATGCCACCGAAAATATTGACTAGAATTCCATCAACGTTCGAGTCAGACAAGATCAACTTGAACGCGGTTGTCACGCGCTCCTTGGTGGCGCCGCCACCGACATCCAGGAAGTTCGCCGGCTCGCCGCCATAGAGCTTGATGATGTCCATGGTCGCCATCGCCAAACCGGCACCGTTGACCATGCAGCCGATGCTGCCATCGAGCTTGATGTAATTGAGGTCGTGACGCTCCGCTTCCAGTTCGGCCGGATCGTATTCGGCCTGGTCGCGCATCTCTTCGATGTCCTTGTGCCGGAAAAGGGCGTTGTCATCGAAGTTCATCTTGGCATCGAGAGCAACAACGTCACCCGCCTTGGTCACCACCATCGGATTGATTTCAACGAGACTGGCGTCCAAGTCGACGAACGCGCGGTACATGGCCATGACGAATTTGACGCAGGACTTGATCTGATCGCCTTTGAGCCCCAAGCCGAAGGCCACCTCGCGGGCGTGGAAACCCTTCATCCCGGTCGCGGGATCGATATCGACGGTAACGATTTTCTCGGGCGTTTTCGCGGCGACCTCTTCGATGTCCATACCGCCTTCTTGCGAGGCGATAATCGTGACACGCGATGTCGCGCGATCGATCAGCAGGCTGAGGTAAAGTTCGCGGTCGATATCGCAGCCATCCTCGATATAGACCCGTTTGACTTCCTTCCCTTCGGGGCCTGTCTGGTGCGTGACCAGTGTCGCCCCCAGCATTTGATTGGCCGTGTCTTTGGTATCCTCCACCGACTTGACGACGCGAACGCCGCCGCCAGAGCCGGCGGAGGATTCCTTAAACGTGCCTTTGCCGCGACCACCAGCGTGGATCTGGGACTTGACCACCCATATCGGGCCTCCGAGTTCCTTGGCAACCGCCTCGGCTTCGGCCGCTGTATAAGCGACCCCGCCTTTGAGGGTGGCTACGCCATATTGTGAAAGGAGCTGTTTGGCCTGATACTCATGAATGTTCATATATTCGTCCGATCCACCTGGCGGTAACTCTAAATTAGCGGCGGCTACCAGCCCGACGGGCCTTGGACACGGTACGACGACGACGAGAAACGGACTTACGCATTCTCGCGGGCGACTTCCGTGCAACCCGGGCCGAAGAACGGCGGGCCGTAGACCGACGACGGGCCGAAGAACGGCGAGCCGTCGACTTACGAGCCGTGCTCTTCCGACGGCGAACCGGAGACTTCCGAGCCGTCGACTTACGGGCCGTGCTCTTCCGACGGCGAACCGGAGACTTCCGAGCCGTCGACTTGCGAGCCGTGCTCTTCCGACGACGAACCGGAGATTTCCGAGCCGTCGACTTACGGGCCGTGCTCTTCCGACGACGAACCGGAGACTTCCGAGCCGTGCTCTTCCGACGAACCGTCTTACGAGCGGTCGTCTTCCGGCGGGCCGGAGACTTACGAGCCGTCGTCTTCCGACGAACCGTCTTGCGAGCGGTCGACTTACGAGCCGTGCTCTTCCGACGAACCGGAGACTTCCGGGCCGTGGACTTGCGAGCCGTCGTCTTGCGACGACGAACCGGCGACTTACGGGCCGTGGTCTTACGGGCCGTCGTCTTACGACGACGAACCGGGGACTTACGGGCCGCGGTCTTGCGAGCCGTGCTCTTCCGACGAACCGTCTTGCGAGCGGTCGACTTACGAGCCGTCGTCTTCCGACGGGCCGGAGACTTACGGGCCGTGGTCTTGCGAGCCGTCGTCTTGCGACGACGAACCGGGGACTTACGAGCCGTGGTCTTACGAGCCGTCGTCTTCCGACGAGCCGTGGTCTTGCGGGCCGTGGTCTTACGAGCCGTCGTCTTGCGACGACGAACCGGAGACTTACGGGCCGTAGTCTTACGGGCCGTCGTCTTACGACGAGCCGTAGTCTTCTTACGGGCCGGAGACTTTTTCCGAGCCGTGGATTTTGCAGAAGATCTCATGGTGATTCTCGCTACAGTTATTGAGAGGATTAGTCAGTGGCACTAGCCTTTCCGTGCCCTACTTTTAGGCTTTGATTTGTTGTTGGGCTTTGGGGCGGTTTTTTTGCGAGTCGTGCTCCCCAGGGAACGGAGAACCTTCTTCGCTTCGCCCACGACTTTCCTCACTGCGTTAACTGATTTGTCGAATTCGGCCTTTTCGGACCGATCGAGCTGAATCTCGACAATTCGTTCCACGCCTTTCGCGCCGATCACCACCGGCACACCGACATATAAACCTTTTACGCCGTACTCCCCTTTCAAATATGCCGCGCACGGTAAAACCCGTTTCTTGTCTTTAAGATAGGATTCGGCCATTTGGATGGCCGCACTTGCGGGTGCGTAGAACGCGGACCCGGTTTTCAGCAAACCGACAATTTCGGCCCCGCCATCGCGGGTACGCTGAACAATTTCGTTGAGCCGCTTCTGGCTCAGCCACTTCATCTTGACCAGATCGGTCAGCGGAACGCCGGCAACCGTCGAATAGCGTGTCAACGGCACCATCGAGTCGCCATGGCCACCCAAGACGAAGGCGGTGACATCCTCGACCGAGACGTTCAGTTCGTCGGCGATGAAATAACGGAAACGGGCCGAATCCAGAACGCCGGCCATGCCGACGACCCGATTGTGCGGCAGACCGCTATAATCGCGTAGGATGCCGACCATCACGTCGAGAGGATTGGTAATACAAATGACAAAGGCCTTGGGGCAGTATTTCTTAATACCCTCGCCGACAGCCTTCATCACACCTGTATTAATGCCGATCAGGTCATCGCGGCTCATGCCCGGCTTGCGGGGGACGCCGGCCGTCACGATAACCACGTCGGCGCCACGAATAGCCGCATAGCTATTGGCGCCGGCAAAATTTCCGTCGAAACCTTCGATTGGGGCACTTTCGGCAATATCGAGGGCTTTGCCCTGCGGCACGCCTTTAACGATGTCGAACAGAACGACATCGCCAAGTTCTTTCAAGCCTGCCAGGTGGGCCAGCGTCCCACCGATATTTCCCGCACCCACCAGTGCGATTTTATGTCTCGACATAAAAGTTCCTCTTCCCCCGGTTGGCTAACTCAGGCCCTAAATTTTTGCTCTTTTAAGCGCCTTGAGTGGGCTGGCGCCCGTTAACGAATGGCCTGCCGGTGGTAGCGCAAATTAATATGCAGGGCAAGTCCGCACCCACGCGATCGTCGCCCTGTAGCGCACAAATATTCGCGAACTCCATACCAGAGTAGAAAAACGTTAATTTCATACAGACGGAGGTAGGTCCTATAGGGTTAAATTTCAATTGAAAACAAGACGATGTTCGAAAGATTCAATAATTTATGTGAGCAAGATCACACGCCGTGAAGTAGTTACGATTGCGGATTATGCGCCAATTTCATGTATTCTTCGGACTGCATTTCCATCAACCGGGAAATTAATCTCTCGAATTCGAACTTTCCTTCGCCTTCCGGATAAAGTTCTTCAGCGGGTACATCGGCGGAGCAAATCAAGTTCACTTTGGCTTCGTACAGCGCATCTATAAGAATGACAAAGCGCCGCGCAGCGTCGCGCATGGCCGGCGTCAGCTGCGGGATATCGTCGAGTACCAGCGTGTGGTAGCGGGCTGCGATCGCGAGGTAGTCGGCGGGCCCCAGAGGCCGGTCGCACAAGGCCCGGAAATCGGCCCTCCCCACACCGTCCGTCGCGGCGGGTATCTCGACCGTCCGTCCCTTTACATCGATCATATCGGGATGCGGCTCGTGGCCGTCGGTCAACACCCGGAAACAATCATCGAGGGCGGCGCGCGCCGACGGTCCGAGCGGTTCGTAATAAACCTTCATGCCCTTCAGCCGTTCGAGGCGGTAGTCGGTCAAACTGCCCAGTTCCAGAACGTCGAGGCGGCGGGAAATCATCTCGATGAACGGGATGAACTTCTCCCGTTGGAGGCCGTCCTTGTAGAGATCCTGCGGCGGCCGGTTGGAGGTGGCAACGACAACAACGTCGTTCGCGAACAATGCCTCGAACAGACGCCCCAAAATCATCGCGTCAACGATATTCGACACCTGGAACTCGTCGAAACACAACAGCCATGCTTCGTCGGCGATGGCGGCGGCGACGGGCGGGATCGGGTCGCCGTCGTCATCCTTGCCGCGGCTGTCTCGGAATTGGTTAATGCGATTGTGGACGTCCTGCAAGAACGCGTGGAAATGGACGCGGCGTTTACGCTCCACCGGGGCTGTATCGAAGAACAGATCCATGAGCATGGATTTACCGCGGCCGACGCCGCCATAGATATAGAGGCCCTGCGGCGGCTCGGCACGGCGACGGGTGAGCCCGAAGCGCTCCTTCCAACCGGTATGCCCCGATGTGGGTACATAACCCGACAGCGCCCTATGCAGGATTTGCAGCTTCTCGGCCAGCAGCGCCTGGGCGGGGTCGTCCTTCAACTCACCCGCGGCCACTTTTTCCCGGTATCTGGACAGAGGATCGTCGCTCATGGCATTCGTATATAGGGATTGATACGTGGGAACTGAGGAGATGAATAGGGCGAGGCGCTAATTAGGGAGCGAAACCGGCGATGTAAAGCCTGCAATCCCTAGGCGGCACGATTGGGCGGCTTTCAGCCCTCTTTATCTTTGAACAGCAGGTCCTTGTCGTAGAGGTCGAATCCGGTTGGATCCACGCCCAGTATACTACACAGGGTTACCACCTCGATCTGGTCGACCAACTTGGTTTCCCCGTTGGATTCGGCGACAGCAAGGCAGATACGGATCATCAATGCAGACCGTTCCGGGTCGCCTTTGACCGCGTCAATGGCCTTGGCCGCTTTTCTATGTCCCACCTTCGGATCCTCGAGGATCGCTTCCGAATACTCGCGGAACAGGTTCACGCCTTCATGGGGATCGTAGATCTTGAGCGCGTCCAAGGTCTGCAGAATCTGATCGACCCGCACCTGTTCGGAGAAGGACACATTGCCATCGGCGGTCGCCACCATCGCGCAGGCCGCCATGGTCGCCTTCAAGAACGGCTGATTGTGATGCCGCTCCATTTGGGCTTGGTACATCCCTTTGAGCGTCGAGAGAAACCCGGCCATTTGCTGTCCTTGGTCCCGTCCTTGGTCCCGTCTTGGGCTCTATGTCCGATTATCCATGTGTGGCAGGTAGCATAGACGACAGATATGGTGAACGATCAGGATAACGTCACCCTCCTCCTCCGCAAACCGTAATTAAAATGGGAGAATGGGGTGCCGACCGGCGCAACCCGTACTCCCCTGTTTTGGCATTCCCCAAGCCCAAGTCCGGAGAATGGGCGCCGGCACATAATTTGGGGAACAAATTGATTGCCATCGCCAAACGGGCAGGCCAGTTTACGGGAAAAGCCGACCGGGTGGTGCGTTGCCGAAAATTAGCCACGGCACAACTGCTTGGTCCAAAAGTCCAGTATCCGGGCCAGTGCCCAGGAAGGAGCGCAAAAATGAAAAACATTGACGACTTGGTGGCCATCGACATCCACACCCATGCCGGCGATCCCTGCGGCATTCACGACGACGATGGCTATGCCGAGTTTCAGGCGGCGATGAAAGCCTATTTCGGCGGCGACCACGATCATCAACCGACCATTGCCGAAACCGCCGACTATTACCGCGACCGCAAGATCGGCGCGATCATCTTTACCGTCGATTCCGAAGCCGAAACCGGCTTCAACCGCCATCCCAACGAGATGGTGATGGAGGAAGTCGCCAAACACTCGGACATCCTGATGCCGTTCGCCTCCATCGATCCCCACAAGGGCAAGAAGGGCGTCCGCGAAGCGCGTAAGATGATCGAGGAATACGGCGTCAAGGGTTTCAAATTCCACCCCACATCGCAGGGCTTCTACCCCAACGATAAACAGTGGTATCCGCTCTACGAAGAGATCGCGGCCGCGAAATGTATTTCGTTGTTCCACACCGGCCAGACCGGCGTCGGCGCCGGCATGCCGGGCGGCATGGGTCTGAAGCTCAAATACTCGAACCCCATGTACATCGATGACGTGGCGGCCGATTTTCCGGATATGCGCATTATCCTCGCACACCCCTCCTTCCCCTGGCAGGAAGAGGCGCTGTCGGTCGCAACCCATAAGCCCAACGTCTATATCGACCTGTCGGGTTGGTCGCCGAAATACTTTCCGCCGATCCTGGTGCGCTATGCCAACTCATTGCTCAAGCACAAAGTTCTGTTCGGCTCCGACTGGCCGGTGATCACGCCGGACCGCTGGCTGTCCGATTTCGAGAAGCTCGACATGAAGGAAGAGGTGGTGCCGCTTATTCTCAAGGAGAACGCGCGGAAGCTGCTGGGTATCTAGGAAACCCAAAAAAAAAGAAACCCCTTCGCTCCGGTTGGAACGAAGGGGTTTTTGTTTGCCTTAATACCTACTCGGCCGCGGCGACCATTTCCGCCTGCTCGGCGGCAATCATCTCGTGCAGCTTCTTACGGGCCAGGAACAACGCCTGGTCGGCCTTGATGTTGACCAGCTCGCGGGACGGATCGTTCTCCAGCCGTTGCTGCTGAATCTCCATGATCTCCTTGTCCTCGAGGAACGTCGGATAGGTTTCGTCATAGAGCTGCTGGGTCGCGGACGGATCGTCCTGACGGTAGCCGTTGGCCATCGAGAAGAAATAGTGGAACGAGGTTTCCGTCTCGGGCGTCGCATGATGGAACAGACGGAAATGAAGCCCCGGCTGTTCCAGATTCTCGCGCGCGCCCTTACCCACATCGATCCCGATGGAGCGCTGGATCACCGATGCCGGCGCCACATATTCGAAAATCTGGGCGCGATCGATATTGCCCTTGAAGCCGACGGCCTTCACGTAGGTCGGCGGCGGCGGCGAATCCATCATCCAGCGGGTCAGCAGACAGCCGCGTTCCGTCGGCTCGGCGGTGGTTTCCGCCCCCGTGTGGACGTTCGGGTTGCCGCCGATGGTCTTGCCGTGGACATAGCCGAGGTGGCTGAGGTCCATCAGGTTGTCCATCATCATCATATAGTTGGCCTTGATCGGGAACATGGTCTTGCGGTGCGGCCATTTGTCCGGCTGTTCGTGATAGGGATAGTCGATGATCAGGCTTTCGTCGGCTTTGGCCGGATCACCCATCCATATCCAAACGAACTGGTGCCGTTCAACGATGGGGTAGCTGCGCACCCAGGCATTGGACGGCACATTGTCCTGCCCCGGCACGCGGACGCATTTACCGGCGCCGTCGAAGATCAGGCCATGATAGCCACATTCGATACCTTCCGACGTTACCTGACCGCTCGTCAGCGGAGCACCGCGATGGCAGCAACGGTCCTCGAGGGCGGATGCCTTGCCGTCGGCATCGCGGAAGATCACCAAGGGTTCGTTCATGATGGTCCGGCCGACGAGGCCGTCGTCGAGTTCCTCGGCCCAGGCCGCGATGTACCACGCATTGCGCACAAATGGTTCAAACGTCGTATCGGTCATCTGCCTATTCCCTATTCATCCAGTACCGGTTCTTTTATTCGTTTGTGGGGACCAAAGCTTCCTGCTCGCGATATCGGCCCCTTCCACCATCGCCTTGAACTTCGCCCAGATCACGCTGGGGTGGACTTCCGTATGATAACACGCCTGCGACGAGAACCCGCAATCGGCACCGGCGATGACGTTCTCCCGGCCCACCAAATTTGCGAACCGGATGAGCCACTCGGCAATGAGTTCGGGATGCTCGACGATATTGACGGCATGGGTAATGACGCCCGGCATGATCGCCTTGCCGTCAGGCAGCTTGTGTTCCTCGAAGACATGATAATCGTGCTCGTGGCGCACATTGGCCGCCTCAAAAGAATAAACGCCTGCATTGATGCGCAGCACATACTCGATCACGTCCGCCAACTGGGGTTCGTGAACCCGCGGCCCCTGATTGATGCCATAGCAGGTGTGATAGCGGATACGGTCCTCCGGCAGGCCGCGGAGCGCGTGGTTGAGGCTTTCGACGTAGAGGTTGCCCTGGCGGTCCTTTTCTTTGTCGTCGAAGCGCACCTCGCCGAACAGGTCGCAGAGGAAAGGATCGTCGATCTGCAGATCGAAGCCGGCATCGAGGATCGCCTGGTATTCGACACGCATGGCCTCGCCCAGCGCCTCGAAATAGGCTTCGTCGCTATTGTAGTAATTGTTGGCACCGATACCGCTTGGCGCGACAGAGGGAACGAATGCGCCCTCGCAGTCGACGGCATCGACGGCGGCCCGCAGATTGTCGAGATCCCGTTTGAGGTCGGCCTGGCCCTTGTAGGTAATCGGCCCCACGCAATAGAGGGACTTGATCGGCGCGACAGTACCGCCCAGCATCGCCTTGGCAAAATACTCTTCATAGTATTCGGGGAAGGCACTGACCTCGGCCTCGTAGAAAGGCCGGTTGCGTTCGGGGCGCGGTTCGAACCCGTCGAGCCGTTCCTTCACATAGACGAAGAAACCCGGCTTGGACATCTCGCCGTCGGCGACGATATCGAGGCCGCACGCCGCCTGCTGCGTGACGATGTCGGCGACGGCCCGGCGCAATGTCTTGTCGTAGGCCGCATCGTCGACGGGACCACCTTCTCCCGTCAGCCGCGCCTTCATCATGTCGAGCAGGTCGTGCGGCCGCGGCAAGCTGCCGACATGGGTGGTGAGAATACGGTCCGTGGAACGTGGCATGATGTCTCCCTACGTCCGCGCCGGTTCCGGCCTCTCACCCGAGGCTCTTATCCGTCGGCGCTGTGTTCTGTTAGGGGGATTTGACACCAGCCGGGCCGCCTTTGCAATTTCGGAGGCCCCAAATGTCCGAAAGCCGTCCCACGGCGGTGGGACGGCCCCGGAAACTCAAATCTTTTCGATAGATGCCCTAGCGGCGCTCCACCATCTTCTGCTTGATCTTGCCGATGGCCTTGGCCGGGTTGAGACCCTTGGGGCACGTATTGGTGCAGTTCATGATGGTATGGCACCGGTAGAGCCGGAAGGGATCCTCGAGGTCGTCGAGGCGCTCGCCGGTATACTCGTCGCGCGAATCGGCGATCCAGCGGTACGCCTGCAGCAGGGCCGCCGGGCCGAGATAACGATCACTGTTCCACCAATAGGACGGGCAGCTGGTGGAGCAGGAGAAGCACAGCACACATTCCCATAGGCCGTCGAGTTCCGCCCGCTCATCGGGCGATTGCAGCCGCTCTTTGTTCGGCGGCGCCGGTGTGTCAGCCTGCAGCCACGGCTTGATCGACGTGTACTGCGCGTAGGCCTGGGTCAGATCAGGTACGAGGTCCTTGATCACCCCCATATGAGGCAAGGGATAGATGGCGGCGTCGCCGCGGATGTCGGCGATGTCCTTGATGCAGGCGAGCGTGTTGGTGCCGTCGATGTTCATGGCGCAGGACCCGCACACGCCTTCGCGGCAGGACCGGCGGAAGGTAAGCGTCGAATCGATCTCGTTCTTAATCTTGATCAGCGCGTCGAGCACCATCGGCCCGCATTGGTCCAGATCGATCTCGTAGATATCGACGCGCGGGTTCTCGCCCGAATCCGGATCGTACCGGTAGACCTTGAACTTCTTGATCCGGGTTGCCCCTGCGGGGGCCTTGAAAGTCTTGCCCTTCATCACCCGGGAGTTTGCGGGAAGCGTGAATTCAGCCATGACGCGATCCTTATATCCTTAGTAAACGCGCGCTTTGGGTTCGATGTACTCGACCTCGTCGGTCAAGGTATAGGTGTGCACCGGCCGGTAATCGAGGCGAACATTCCAGTTACCGTCGACGTAAGCCAGCGTGTGCTTCATCCATTCCGTGTCGTCACGGTCGGGATAATCCTCATGGGCATGGGCACCGCGCGATTCCTTTCGCGCCGCAGCCGATTCGATGGTCACCTTGGAACACGCCATCAGGTTCTCGAGTTCCAGGGCTTCGACCAGATCCGAATTCCAGATCATCGACCGGTCGTTGAGCTTGATATCGGCGAGGCTCCTGGCCGACGCGTCGATCTTCTCGCAGCCTTCCTTGAGCGTCTTGTCGGTGCGGAACACAGCCGCGTCCGTCTGCATGACGCGTTGCATGTTGAGCCGGATGTCCGCCGTGGTCAGACCGCCGTCGGCGTTGCGCAACCGCTCCAGACGCTGGATGGATTGCATACCGGCATCCTTGGGCAGGCTGCGGCTCTGCGCCCCCTTGTCGACGATCTCGGTCGCGCGGATCGCCGCTGCGCGGCCAAACACCACCAGATCGAGAAGCGAGTTGGTGCCGAGGCGGTTGGCGCCGTGCACCGACACGCACGCCGCTTCGCCGATGGCCATCAGGCCGGGACAAACGGCATCGGGATCGCTGGCCGTCGGACGCAGGGCTTCGCCCCGATAGTTGGTCGGAACCCCTCCCATGTTGTAGTGCACGGTGGGCAGCACCGGGATCGGGTCCTTGGTGGCATCGACACCGGAGAAGATACGCGCCGTTTCGGTAATGCCCGGCAGACGCTTATGCAGCACGTCGCCGCCCAGATGCTCGAGGTGCAGGAAGATGTGGTCATTCTCCTGCCCGACGCCGCGGCCTTCGCGAATCTCGATGGTCATGGCGCGGCTGACGACATCGCGCGACGCCAAGTCCTTGGCGGTCGGCGCATAGCGTTCCATGAAAGCTTCGCCCTGCGAGTTGGTAAGATAGCCGCCCTCGCCGCGCGCCCCTTCGGTAATCAGACAGCCGGCACCGTAGATGCCCGTCGGGTGGAACTGCACGAACTCCATATCCTGGAGGGGCAGACCCGCGCGCGCCGCCATGCCCGAGCCGTCGCCGGTGCAGGTGTGCGCCGAGGTGCAGGAGAAATAGCTGCGCCCGTAGCCGCCGGTCGCCAGAACGACGAGCTGTGCGGTAAAGCGATGCAACGTGCCGTCGGCCAGGTTCCACGCCATGACACCCCGGCAAACGCCGTCATCGTCCATGATCAGGTCAAGGGCGAAATACTCGACGAAGAATTCGGCGTCGTGCTTCAACGATTGCTGATAGAGCGTGTGCAGAATGGCGTGACCGGTACGGTCGGCGGCGGCACAAGCACGCTCCACCGGCGCTTCGCCGAAGTTGCGCATATGGCCGCCGAAGGGCCGCTGATAGATCTTGCCGTCCTCAGTGCGTGAGAACGGCACGCCGTAATGCTCCAATTCATAGACCGCGGGAATGGCTTCACGGCACATATATTCGATAGCGTCCTGATCGCCGAGCCAGTCGGCGCCCTTGACGGTGTCGTACATATGCCATTTCCAATTGTCTTCGGCCATGTTGCCCAGTGCGGCACCGACGCCGCCCTGTGCCGCCACCGTATGGCTGCGGGTCGGGAAAACCTTACTGATGCAAGCGGTCTTGAGACCGGCCGCCACCATGCCGAACGTCGCTCGCAGACCGGCGCCGCCGGCACCCACCACGATAACGTCATGGGCATGATCGATGATTTCGTAATCTTTCTCGGCCATCCGTCTTCAGCCTCCGAAGGCCACGCGCAACAGCGCGACAATGCTGGACACGCCGCAGAATAGAGCGACGAACTTATTGAGGATCAGGGCAACGGTCTTGGTCGATTCGCCATGCACATAATCTTCGATCACCACCTGAATACCCAGCTGCATGTGATAGAACAGCACGCCGACAAACAGGATCATCAACAGAAGATTGCCCGGCGCGTCGAGCCAGTCGATAAAGCCGGCCAGATCAACCCCCGCGAGCGAAACCGCGGAAAAGACGAACCACAGACCCAACGGCACCAGCGCGATGGCGGTCAGACGCTGGGCCCACCAATGGCCAACGCCTTCCTTCGCGGAACCGAGGCCGCGGACCCGTCCAAGATCGGATCGTAAAGTCATTGTTTTATTTCCCTCATCCGGCCCAGATGACGGCCCACGTCAACACGGTCAGCACGATCGACACGACGATCACCGTTATGCCCGAGGCCCGCGCCTGCGATATCTCGAACCCGCGCCCGGCATCCCAGACCAAATGCCGGATGCCGTTGCAGAGATGATAGAACAACGCGAAGGTCCAGCCGATCAGCAGGAGGATCCCGATCCAGGAACCGAGGATCGATTGCGCGGTTGCAAAAGCGTCATAACCATATGCCGCCGCGTTCAGCCAATAGGTCAGCACCAACGCGCCGACGGCCAATCCGACGCCGGTAAGCCGGTGCAGGATCGACATCGCCATGGTGATTTGCCACCGATAGACCTGAAGGTGCGGAGAAAGCGGACGATTATCCGTAGCCATTTTAGGGTCGCCTCTGGGGAGTCGGCTGAGCCAATAACATGTGTCAATAGACCGTGGGGGTCGCCAATGTGGGGGTTCCTCTGCGAAACAGAGGGACGCCAGCCAGACCCGCCAGCGTCCCTTGTGATGTAGCGGCTCGATCTTCTCAAGTCAACGTAACAACAGGGTCACATAAACATGCATTCACACGGCGAAGCCCCACCCCGCCATTCACCGACATCCGCCGTTCTCGCCGCGACAAATGAATTAACCGATTGAATAATCACAAAACCCAGTCGTGGCTGTGCAATGTTCTGTGGATAAGTTGTGCATGTTTTGTGTAAATACCGACAAGTTATGCACAGAAAAATGCAAGAATTGATCGCATTTTTATTGAAGGTTTTATTTGATCTACTCACAATAATTCTCGTGCGCGATAGCGTGTTCGCCGCAAAATTCGAGGCGATTTTCTGGTTTCGGCCAAAAGAATGTTTCGAGGTTTGCAGCTCCCGGTTCCGGGGTCGTGTCTTCGGAGACGATAACGGGGCCGGAGGCGGATGAGACCGCCGCGCGGTGCGGGCCGGCTTGCCGGTCCGGCTTCGAGAGAGGGGCCCTGGGCCGATCTCTCGGGGGAGCCGCGAGGTAGGACGTTCGCCGGCGGCGTGCTTTGTCTCGCAAACGGGACGGGCGTTCGCGACGTCTGTGGCTCTTGCCCTCGCTAAGAGCTGTGGCGCGAAAGTCCTGGAACTGATCGTCGACGGCACCCCAGATCACTGGCATGCCGGAGAGGGTTGGGATGAGGACTGGGGCGGATGGGTTCCGACCGTTGCGGCCATATAGCAGGCCGTGCGAGGTTGGCCGAAAGGCCGGCTGTTCCGGGTTCGAGGAACGCGGTTCCGGCAACGGAATTTGTGGAAATCGGGTCCGCCACGAGGGGTTGTCGATCTCTCTGCCAAGGGAACATCGACAAACCGTGTGGGTTGAACGGAGAAGGCGTTATCGGGTGCGTGGAGCCTGGCCGGCTCTACGAGGCGTCAGGAGCACCGTTTCGGCGGTGCGTTACACGGGGGTCCCAGGCCTTGTGTACCTGACGCCTCTTCATTATCAGAATCAGCGCGCCGAATCAACAGCGTCGCGACCTTATCCACATTTTATTCTTATAGTTATCCACCCGGTTATCCACCGAGCAGGCAACTCATGACGTTTTGAGAAAAAACTTTATGCCGCTTCTTCGAGATAAAGCTGGGTCAAACGTTCGGCGATCTGCACCGCGTTCAACGCCGCGCCTTTGCGCAGATTGTCGGCCACCACCCACAGATTGAGACCGTTCTCGACGGTCGCGTCCTCGCGGATGCGGCTGATGTAGACCGGGTCCTCGCCCGCCGATTCCTTTGGCGTGACATAGCCTTCGTCCGCCGTGTGATCGACCACGACAATGCCAGGCGCGTTGCGCAGCGCTTCGCGTGCTTCCTCCGCGGACACGACATGCTCGAACTCGATATTGATCGATTCGGCGTGGCCGATGAACACCGGCACGCGGACGCAGGTCGCCGTGACCTTGATCTGCGGATCGAGGATCTTCTTGGTCTCGACCATCATCTTCCATTCCTCCTTGGTCGAGCCATCTTCCATGAAGACGTCGATGTGGGGAATGACATTGAAGGCGATGGGCTTGGAGAACTGGGTCTGATGCATATGCTCAGGCTCGTTCATATAGACGCCGCGCGTCTGCTGGAACAGTTCATCCATGGCGTCCTTGCCCGCACCCGAAACGGATTGATAGGTCGACACGACGACCCGCTTGATGGTCGCCAGTTCGTGCAGCGGCTTCAACGCCACCACCATCTGAATGGTCGAACAGTTGGGGTTGGCGATAATGTTCTTGCGTGTGTAGCCGGCGATGGCATCCGGGTTGACCTCGGGCACCACCAGGGGCACGTCCGGGTCCATGCGGAAGTACGACGTATTGTCGATCACCACTGCGCCGGCGGCGGCGGCGCGCGGCGCGAACTCCGCCGAGACCTTGGCACCGGGGCTCGACAGCACGATGTCGGTGCCGTGGAAGTCGAAATCCTTCAGGCTGTGCACCTTGAGCACGTCGTCCTCACCGTAGGACACCTCTACGCCCGCCGAGCGCTCGGAGGCGATCGCGGTCACGGTTTCCGCCGGAACATCCCGTTCGGCAAGAATCTGAAGGATTTCCCGGCCCACATTGCCTGTGGCGCCTACCACGGCGTATTTGATCGGCATTTTCCGTCTCTTTTCCGTCTTAAGGGGCCATTTCCAGGCTTTTTCCCGGTGTTTGGGCCCAAATTAGGTCAATTTCGAGGCTGATTTACGCCTGAACGCGCGCCGTTGCAAGAAAAAGCCCGCACGCATTGACGACGCCCGAAATTATCGCCTGAAGGTTAATTAGCTGCTGAGCGCGTCCAGTTCGGCCTGGATGGCGTCGCCCATGGCCTCCGTGGAAACCTCCTGTTTGCCCTCCTGCATGATGTCGCGGGTGCGCAACCCCTTATTCAGCACGTTCTGCACCGCCTGATCGACCAGGTCCGCCTCGTCGGCAAGGTCGAAGGAATAACGCAGCATCATGGAGAAGCTGAGCACCATGGCGAGCGGGTTGGCGAGGCCCTGCCCGGCGATGTCGGGGGCGGAGCCGTGCACCGGCTCATAGAGGGCCGGACGGCGGCCCGTATCGTCGGGCGCCCCCAAGGACGCCGACGGCAACATGCCGAGCGAGCCCGTGAGCATGGCGGCGCAATCGGACAGGATGTCGCCGAACATGTTGGTGGTGACGATGACGTCGAACTGTTTCGGGTTGCGCACCAACTGCATGGCGGCATTATCGACATACATATGGGTCAACTCGATGTCCGGATGGCGTTCGCCGACCTTGGTCATTTCCTCGCGCCACATGACCGTGGTTTCGAGGACGTTGGCCTTGTCGATGGAACAGACGCGCTTGTCGCGCTTGGCGGCGAGATCGAAGGCCACCTCACCGATGCGCTGCACCTCATCCGAGGTATAGGTGAGGGTGTTGAAGCCGCGGCGTTTGCCGCCGCCCAGATCCTCGACGCCGCGCGGCTGACCGAAATAGATACCGCCCGTCAGTTCGCGCAGGATCATGATGTCGAGGCCCTTGACCACGTCGAGCTTGAGGGTCGAAGCCTCGGCCAACGCGTCGAACACGAGCGCGGGACGCAGATTGGCGAACAGGCCGAGCTCCTTGCGGATACCGAGGAGGCCGCGCTCCGGCTGTTTGTCGAAAGGCAGTTTCTCATAGGTGGGACCGCCGACCGCGCCGAGCAGAACCGCATCCGCCTTGTGAGCGGCATCGATGGTTTCCTGAGGCAACGGCGTTCCCGCCGCGTCGTACGCAGCGCCGCCCAACAGACCTTCGGTAACGTCGAATTTGACCGCGCGCTTGTCGCCCATCCAATCGATGATGCGGCGCACTTCGCCCATCACTTCGGGTCCGATGCCGTCCCCCGGCAAACATAGCAAAGATTTATTCGCGGTCATGATCAACTTCTCTCAGGAATTATGTTTTGGTGAAATGCACCACCGATAGACGGCGCAGAGAAATTAGAGCCAGGGCTGTTCCGCCTTGTGCTTTTCCTCGTAGGTTTTGATGGCATCCTGCTTCTGCATGGTCAGACCGATGTCGTCGAGACCGTTGAGCAGGCAATGCTTCTTGAAGGGATCGATGTCGAATTTGATCACCCCGCCGTCGGGCCCGGTGATCTCCTGGTTCTCGAGATCGACCGTGACGGTGGCATTGGCGCCGCGTTCGGCATCTTCCATCAATTTGTCGACGTCTTCCTGCGGCAGCTTGATCAGCAGGATGCCGTTCTTGAAACTGTTGTTATAGAAGATGTCGGCAAAGTCGGGCGCGATCACGACTTTGATGCCGTAGTCGGCCAAGGCCCACGGCGCATGCTCGCGCGACGAGCCACAACCGAAATTGTTACCCGTCACCAGGATTTGGGCGGCCTTATAAGCCGGCTTGTTGAGCACGAAATCAGGGCGCTCCTTGCCCTGCTCGTCGAACCGCAAGGTATAGAACAGGCTTTTGCCGAGACCGGTGCGCTTGATGGTTTTGAGGAAGCGCGCCGGAATGATCATGTCTGTATCGACATTGACCAGCGGCAGCGGCGCGGCAACGGCGGTGAGTTTTTCGAACTTTTCCATGTCCCGTTCCTCAATCTAGATCGCGGACGTCGGCCAGATGGCCAGCGATGGCGGCGGCGGCGGCCATGGCGGGACTGACCAGATGGGTGCGCCCGCCGGGACCCTGACGCCCCTCGAAGTTGCGGTTGGAGGTCGACGCGCACCGCTCACCCGGCTGCAGCTTGTCAGCGTTCATCGCCAGACACATGGAACAGCCCGGTTCGCGCCAATCGAAACCGGCCTCGATGAAGATCTTGTCGAGACCCTCGGCCTCGGCCTGTTCCTTCACCAAACCGGAACCCGGCACGACCATCGCCTCGACGGTGTCGGCGACGTGGCGTCCCTTCTCTATTGCCTTTTGGGCCACCGCGGCGGCAGCGCGCATATCTTCGATGCGGCTATTGGTGCAGGACCCGATGAAGGCGCGGTCGATACGGATGTCGCGCATAGCGGTCCCCGCTTCGAGGCCCATATACTCCAGCGAGCGCTGCATTTTGGCGCGACGGTTCTCGTCGGGCTCGTTCGCCGGATTGGGCACGGCACCGGTAATGGGCACCACATCCTCGGGGCTTGTCCCCCAGGTCACCTGCGGCACGATCTCGGACGCATCCAGCGTCACCTCGATGTCATAGGTCGCGCCGTCGTCGGACGCCAGCGTCTTCCAATAGGCGACCGCGGTTTCCCACATGCCCGCCTTGGGCGACATGGGCCGGCCCTTGAGATAGTCGAAAGTGGTTTCATCGGGCGCGATGAGACCGGCGCGGGCACCGCCCTCGATGGTCATGTTGCACACCGTCATGCGGCCTTCCATGGACAGCGACCGAATTGCCTCGCCGGCAAACTCGATGACGCAGCCGGTTCCGCCGGCGGTGCCAATCTTGCCAATGATCGCCAGGATCATGTCCTTGGCGGTGCATCCAAGCGGCAACGCGCCGTTGACGGTCACGCGCATGTTCTTGGATTTACGTTGGATCATGGTCTGTGTGGCAAGCACGTGCTCGACCTCGGACGTGCCGACACCAAAGGCCAGCGCACCGAAGGCGCCGTGCGTCGCGGTGTGGCTGTCGCCGCAGATCAGCGTCGTACCGGGCAGCGTGAAACCCTGTTCCGGGCCGATAACGTGGCAGATACCCTGGCGGATGTCGTCCATACCGAACAGTTCGACACCGAAATCCTTGCAGTTCTTGACCAGGGTCTCGACCTGAATGCGCGATTCCTCGTCGTCGATGCCCTTGATCCGATCTGAGGTCGGCACATTATGGTCCGGCACCGCCAAGGTCATTTCCGGATGGAGCACCTTGCGGCCGGACTCGCGCAAGCCTTCGAAAGCCTGCGGACTGGTAACCTCGTGAACGATATGACGGTCGATATAGAGGAGCGCCGTGCCGTCCTCGGATTCCTCGACGACGTGGGCGTCCCAAATCTTGTCATAAAGAGTGCGTGGCGCGCTCATCGCTTCCTGGTTCCTCGCTCTGTGATATTCCCCTTAAACCGGCATTTAGGCGGCCGGCTTTTTTGTCGTCGCGGCCGGCCTTAATCGGCCGGCCTTATTATGCAGTCTTTATTTAGAAGCCTTTTTGGATGCCGCTAACGCCACGGCGACTTCTGAAACTATTTCTGTTCGTCGCCTTCCGCGGGCGCTTCGGCTTGGGCCTCAGCAGGTGCCTCTTCGGCTGCTTGGGGCATGCCCTCCATCAATTCCTCTTCGCTCGCCTGCGCAGCGGAGGCAATGGCCTGACGCTTTTCCTCGGCAGCCGCTTCGCGATCGGCCGCGGACAGCTTGGCCGCATAGCCGTCGGTCCGCTCGGAGATCCGCGCCGACTTACCCGACCGGTCACGCAGGTAGTAAAGCTTGGCCCGGCGCACATCGCCGCGGCGGAGCACTTCGATGTTCGCGACGTTGGGCGAGTAAAGCGGGAACACCCGTTCCACGCCTTCGCCATAGGAAATCTTGCGCACCGTGAACGAGGAGTTCAGCCCGTCGTTCTTGCGGCCGATGCAGACGCCTTCAAACGCCTGGATCCGCTCGCGGGAACCTTCGACCACCTTAACGCTGACACGCAGGGTATCACCCGGCGCAAACTGGGGCGCGCCACGGCCTTCCGTGAGCTTCGCCATCTGCTCTTGTTCGAGCTGCTGAATAATATCCATCGTTCGTACCTCGATCCAACTCTCGCGGTTAGTCCTTGTTTGTCCTTTTGCGGGTTTGGTAGGCCGCCCAAAGATCCGGCCGCCGCGCCTGCGTAATTTCTTCCGCCCGTTCCTGCCGCCAGGCACGGACCTTTTCGTGATGGCCGGACAGCAACACTTCGGGAACTTCCCGGTCTTGCCAAACCCTTGGCCGCGTATAGTGGGGATACTCCAGGAGACCCCCTTCGAAACTTTCTTCCTCAGATGACGCTTGGCCGCCCATGACGCCGGGAAGCAAACGTACGCATGCGTCGATCATCGTGATGGCGGCCGGTTCTCCGCCGCTCAACACAAAATCACCGACGCTTATCTCCTCCATCTGCCACGCGTCGATCACCCTTTGGTCGATCCCTTCGTAGCGTCCGCAGAGCAGCGCCACGCCGGGACCCTCGGCCAGTTCGCGAACCCGCGCCTGGGTAAGCCGCCGCCCTCGGGGGGTTAGGCAAACCAGCGGCAAATTGCCGTTTCGGGCGGTCCGCTCGAAGCCCGATCCGGTCAGCGCCGCGTCGATAATATCGGCGCGCATGACCATTCCAGGCCCCCCACCAAAGGGGGTGTCGTCGACGGAGGCGTGTTTATCGCTCGTAAACTCCCTAATGTCCACCGTTTCCAACGACCAAGCCCCGCCTTCCAAGGCCTTGCCAGACAACGATATCCCCAAGGGACCGGGAAACATTTCCGGGAACAGGGTAAAAACCACGGCCCGCCAACTCATCATCCCCGCCCTTCCCGATCCGTCGCGCCACCGTCTTCCTCGGATTCCGCCTCAAATTCCCCCTCGATCTCCTGAGGCGGATCGATCACCACCCTACCGCCTTCAAGGTCGATTTCCGGCACCGCCCGGCGGGTAAAGGGCACGACCAAGGAGGTTCCGTCCGTCAATTCGACCTCCATCACGTCGCCAGCGCCGAAATTGTCGAGCGTCTTTACCTTACCCTGTGGTCGGCCCTCCACATCTTCGACTTCGAGGCCGATCAGATCGGCGTGGTAGTACTCTTCCTCCTCCAACTCCGGCAGCAGCGCGCGGTCGACATAAAGTTCCGTTCCCTTGAGGGCCTCTGCCGTCGACCGGTCACCGACCCCCTTGATCCGCGCAACCAGCATTCCCTTGGCCCACCCGGTCAGCGTCAGCGCGAACTGCCGGTTTCCCGTTTCGTCGGTTAGCTGGCCATAGGCGACGATGTCCTCCGGATCGGCGGTAAAGCTTTTCAGCCGCACTTCGCCGCGAACCCCATGTGGGGCGCCGATCACCCCGACACAGATGCGCGTTCCGTCGGACATCCCTTCGGACATCTATGCCACCCGGATGGCTACTCCGCCTTTTCTTCTTCGGCAGGCGCCTCTTCAGCAGCCGCTTCCTCAGCCGGCGCTTCCTCGGCGGGAGCCGCTTCTTCAGCAGGCGCTTCTTCAGCCGCTTCCTCTGCAGGGGCTTCGGCTTCCGCCGCTGCCGCTTCTTCGGCAGCCTTGGCCGCTTCGGCCGCTTCCGCCATGCGCTCCTGCGCCTTGGCTTTCGGTAGGTGCTGCTTGGTCTGTTCGGCACGCGCCGGCGCCTTGCGGATACCTGCGGTGTCGAGGAATTTCGCGACCCGGTCGGACGGCAGCGCGCCGTTGTCGAGCCAATGACGAACACGGTCTTCCTTCAGGGTGATGCGTTCCGGATGATCCTTGGCCACCATCGGATTGTAGGTGCCGAGCCGTTCGATAAAACGGCCATCGCGCGGCGAGCGCGAGTCGGCAACAACGATACGATAATAGGGCCGTTTCTTGGCACCGCCCCGTGACAATCTAATTTTCAAAGCCATTCGTGTTTCTTCCTTCCGAGTAACAAACCTAATTCAACGTGACCTTTATTCAGCGCGTCGGCGGCAACATGCCCGGCGGCAGGCCGCCGCCAGGTCCGCCGGGACCGCCAAGGCCGCCCAACGCGGCCATGCCTTTCTTGCCGAGCTTGCCCATCTTTTTCATCATGCCGCTCATCTGCTGGTACTGCTTGAGCAACCGATTGACCTCCTGCACCGTCGTGCCGGAGCCTGCGGCGATGCGTTTACGCCGCTTGGCATTCAATAATTTCGGATTGCGCCGTTCCGCCGGCGTCATCGACTGGATGATGGCGTGCTGGTGGGCGATCATGCGGTCATCCACATTGGCCGCCGCCATTTGTTTCTTCATCTTACCGACACCCGGCAGCATGCCGAGGATGCCGTTGAGGTCACCCATCTTACGCACCTGGGCAAGCTGCGCACCGAGATCATCCAACGTGAATTGACCTTTGAGCGCCCGCTTGGCGACCTTCTCAGCTTCGGCTTGATCGACGGTTTCCTGCGCGCGTTCGACAAGGCCGACGACGTCACCCATGCCGAGGATGCGCCCCGCCACCCGGGTCGCCTGGAAATTCTCAAGGTCGTCGATCTTTTCACCGACACCCATCAGTTTGATCGGGCAGCCCGTGACCGAGCGCATGGAAAGCGCCGCACCACCACGTGAATCGCCGTCCACGCGTGTCAGCACGATACCGGTAATGCCGACGCGCTCGTTGAACGTGCCTGCCGTATTAACGGCGTCCTGGCCGCTCAATGCGTCCGCCACCAACAATGTTTCGGACGGCGATACGACGTCGCGCACCGCGGCCACCTCGGCCATCAGCGTTTCGTCGATCGCCAAACGGCCGGCGGTATCCAACACGACGACGTCGTAGCCTTCGCGCCGACCGGTTTCCATGGCGCGCCGCGCGATCCCGATCGGCTGTTCGCCGATTACCGGTTGCAAGCAGGGGATGCCGACTTGATCGCCGAGCAGCTTCAATTGTTCTTGGGCCGCGGGACGCGCCACGTCGAGGCCGGCGAGCAGTACCTTCTTGCGCTCCCGCGTCTTGAGCCGGTTGGCGATCTTGGCCGAGGTCGTCGTTTTACCGGACCCTTGCAACCCCACCATAAGAATGGCGGCTGGCGGCGAGGTCGACAGATCGATCGTCGCATCTTCGGGACCCAGCATGTCGACCAATTCGTCATGAACGATCTTGACGACCATTTGGCCGGGCGTGACACTTTTGAGGACATCGGCGCCGACCGACCGGGTACGCACCCGCTCGATGAACTCCTTGACCACCGGCAAGGCAACGTCGGCTTCCAGGAGAGCGACACGGACTTCGCGCAGCGCCGCATCGACGTCGCCTTCGCTCAGCGCGCCGCGACGTTTGAGGCGATCGAAAATGTCGCCGAATCTGCCGCTCAATCCTTCAAACATGGCCTTCAAACATTCTTCCGTCCGTCATCCTGTTTCCCGCCGCGCCCTGACAAGCGAATCTCACAAGCAAAAAAGCGCCAGTGCGCGAAACTCGCGGACTGGCGGCGCCCCATTTTGGTGCCGATCGGCGAACAGGGACGTCACTTTGGGCACGTCGTGAACGGCGGGAACCTAAGGGCCTGCCCCTGGCAAGTCAAGTCTTCCCGGTTTGAGGCCAAGGATAAAGGCGCGGCACAACCTAAACTTTTTTATTTTTCTGTTTGATTTCGGCCAATCGAATGACAACAGATATAAAAAGGCCTCCTAAACATCTGAGAGAGGAAATCACAGGCTTTTTATCGCCTTGGCAGCAGTAAATTGATAATCTGACAACTATTACACGTATGAAGTTGTAACTCCCGGACATAATCCGGATACGGCTTTTGGTCGTATTTTATAGGGAAGAAAGCACATTTTAATGAGAAAGGCGCCGGAATGAGAAGGAGAACGGTTAAGGACGATGGCCCCGATCCCATCGACCAGTATGTTGGATCGCGGGTGCGGGCCCGGAGGGTAGGCCTGCGCATGAGCCAGACGAGACTAGGCGATGCCATCAATGTCACGTTCCAACAGATCCAAAAATACGAGAACGGGACCAACCGGATCGGCGCTAGTAATCTCTACAAGATCGCAAAAACTCTGGGCGTTGAGGTCGGTTTCTTCTTCGAAGGCATGCCCGATTTCGACAAGAAGTCGAAACGCGGCCGAAAACCCAAGGAAATAGCCGAAGCGCCCTTTAAGGAAGATCCGCTGACCTCGCGGGAAGCCATCGAATTGATGCACAACTATTTCCGGGTGGACGATGAGCAGGTTCGGCGGCGGCTGGCTCAATTCGTCAAAACCCTCGCCCGCACCATGGGATCCCGTTAAGGGTCGCGATAATTTAGGCCCCATAGGCTTTTTCGGTGTTCGGAACCGGGCCGTCAGTGACGGTCCGGTTTTGTTTTTCGGACGACGGCCCGGAAATTCCCTTGGACTTCGGAGGCCTGCCGCCATATATCCCGGTCCATGAGCCGCATTGAATTCACAAAAATGCACGGACTCGGCAACGACTTCGTGGTGTTGGACGCCCGCCGCACGAAACTGACGGTGGACCCGGCCCGCGCGCGTGCCTTGGCCGACCGCCGCCGCGGCATCGGCTGCGACCAGGTGATCCTGCTGGAGCCCGCCCGCAACGGCGACGCACAGCTTCATATGCGTATCTTCAATGCGGACGGCAGCGAAGTTGCCGCCTGCGGCAATGCATCACGGTGCATCGGTGCCATGCTGCTCGATGAGACCGGCACGGAAACGGCCGTCATCGAAACGGATGCCGGCCTGTTGGAGGCAGTCCGCGGCAAGAACGGCATCGCCATCGATATGGGGCTGGCCCTCGACGATTGGCGCGACATTCCGTTGATCGAGGCGCGCGACACCTTGCATCTCGAGATCGTCGAGGGACCGCTGGCCGATCCGGTCGCGGTCAGCGTCGGCAATCCGCACGCGGTATTTTTCGTCGAGGACGCAGAGGCCGTGCCGTTGGCCGAGCTCGGCCCCAAATTGGAACACCATCCCCTATTCCCCGAACGCACCAACGTCGAGGTGGTCGAAGTCCAAACGCCGACCCGCCTGCGCGTCCGCGTTTGGGAACGGGGCGCCGGCATCACGCAGGCCTGTGGAACCGGCGCCTGTGCCGCCGCCGTCGCCGCCAACCGGCGCGAAATGGCAGAGCGCCGCGTGACAATCGTGCTCGACGGCGGGGAACTGGACATTCATTGGCGAGAAGACGGTCACGTCATCATGACCGGACCGGTTGCGACGGTCTATTCCGGCGTCGTCGACGAAGCCGCCCTGTCATGAGCAAAGCCATGACGAAACCCGAAGCCTCCAAGCTCGAGGTCGTGACCATGGGCTGCCGGCTCAATGCCTTCGAGTCCGAGGTCATGCGCCGTCATGCCGAGGCGGCCGGTTTGGATGACGCCGTCATCGTCAATACTTGCGCCGTCACCGGCGAAGCGGAACGCCAGGCGCGCCAAACCATCCGCCGGCTGCGCCGCGACCGGCCGGATGCCCGGATCATCGTTACCGGCTGTGCCGCACAGATCCATGCCGACCAATTCGCCGCCATGCCGGAAGTAGACCAGGTATTAGGCAACGAAGAAAAGTTGCGGGCGGACAGCTATCGCTCCACACCCAACGAAGCCCCGATCCTCGTCTCCGACATTATGCAAGTGGCGGAAATCGCCGGCCATCTGATCGGCGGCTTCGAGAGCCGGACCCGCGCCTTCGTTCAGGTTCAGCAAGGCTGTGATCACCGCTGCACCTTCTGCATCATTCCTTTCGGGCGCGGCAACAACCGCAGTGTCCCCGCCGACAGCGTGATCGCGCAGATCGCCGAGCTCGCCGCCAACGGGTACCGGGAAGTGGTGCTGACCGGCGTCGATATCAGTTCCTATGGGATGGATTTCGATGCGCGGCCCGGCCTCGGCAAACTCGCCCACCGGATACTGCGCGAGGTTCCCGAGTTGCCGCGCCTGCGGCTTAGCTCCCTCGACCCCGCCGTGATTGATGAGGACATTTTCGATCTGCTGGCAACCGAACCACGGCTGATGCCGCATCTTCACCTCAGCGCTCAGGCCGGCGACGACCTTGTCCTCAAGCGCATGAAGCGCCGCCACAGCCGTGCCGATTTCATTTCGCTCGCCGACAAGCTGCGGGACGTGCGCCCCGACGTGGTCTTGGGCGCGGATCTGATCGCCGGCTTCCCCACCGAAACCGAGGAGATGTTCCAGAACAGCCTCGACATGGTCACCGAAGCCGGTCTCGTTTACCTGCACGTCTTCCCCTACTCCGAACGGCCGGGCACGCCGGCGGCGCGGATGCCGTCCGTCGCAAAGTCCGTCCGCCAGGAACGCGCCCGCCGCCTGCGCGCCGTGGGCGATGCCGCCAAGATCGCCTATTTCCGGTCACGTGTCGGCGGCGAGGCGGACATCCTCATCGAGCAAGCGGGGCGCGGTTATACGGAACACTATGCGCCGGTTCGTCTCGACAGTTCGGATTCCTCCAGTGTCGGCGCGTTGGTTCGCGCCCGCATCGAAGATGTCGAGGACGGCAACCTCATCGCCACCTTACCCGCCCAAGCCGCATAAGATCGCCCACGGAGACTTCCCATGAACACTGAACCGGAAGAGAACGGCAAGCGCCGCGGCTGGTTCCAACGTCTGCGTGACGGGCTCAGCCGGACCTCGTCGAACCTCACCCGGGGCATCGGCGACCTGTTCACCAAACGGAAACTCGACGCGGAGGCGCTCGACGATCTTCAGGATTTGCTGATCACCGCCGACATGGGTGTCGAAACCTCGGCCAAACTCACCCAAGCACTCGGGGCGGAACGGTTCGACCAAGAAGTGAGTGGCGACGAAGTACGCAGCCACCTCGCCAAACAGATCGCCGCCATTCTGGAACCGGTCGCAGTTCCTTTGACCCCCGATCCTGCACGCAAACCCCACGTCATTTTGGTGTGCGGCGTCAACGGCAGCGGCAAGACGACAACCATCGGCAAACTCACCCGACAGTTCGGTGACAACGGTCTCAAGGTCATGCTAGCGGCGGGCGACACCTTCCGCGCCGCCGCCGTCGAGCAACTCAAGATCTGGGGCGAACGCGCCGGCGTGCCGGTGATCGCCCGCGCGACCGGTGCCGACGCGGCAGGCCTCGCCTACGACGCGTTCGAGGACGCCCGCGCCGCGGGAAGCGACGTGCTGATGATCGACACCGCCGGCCGTCTTCAGAACCGCTCCGAACTGATGGACGAACTGAAAAAGATCGTCCGCGTGCTCAAGAAGCTCGATCCCGAGGCACCGCACAGCTGTCTCCTCGTCCTCGATGCCACCGTCGGCCAGAACGCACATTCGCAGGTGGAAGTGTTCAAGGAAATGGTCGACGTCACCGGATTGGTGGTGACCAAACTCGATGGCAGCGCGAAGGGCGGGGTCATCGTCGCCCTCGCGGAACGTTTCGGCCTGCCGGTCCATGCCGTCGGCGTTGGCGAGCAGGCCGAAGACCTGCGCCCCTTCGACGCCACCGATTTCGCTCGCTCGCTCATGGGCCTGGCGGACGACTGAAACGGCCCCCGCCCCACACCCGAAACTTCAAATCAAAACCTCGGAATCGCAACCGCCTAACCCGTTGCCGTGCGGGAACTCGCCCGAACCTAAGCCTATTCCAACCCCTCTCCCGCCGGCTATTTTTTATTGAAATATCTAATATTGATTTTTCAATCTTTTTCAGCGAAAATGAGTAAATGCGATGGCGGTGCAAGGGAGGCGCGCATGATTCCGTCTAACGGAGTGGCCGATACGGACCTCAGCAAACCCGAAAGCGGGATGCACCTCGACAGCCATGTGCCCGCCCTCCTCGTGATTCTCGGCAGCAAGATGGGCGCACACGCGACGCGTCACAGCGCCCGGAAGTTCGGTCTCGACCTTACGGAATGGCGGATTGTCCAAATCCTCGGATCGGAAGGCCGCTCCAGCATCATCAACATCGCCGACACGATCGGGATTGACCGGGGCGGCGCCAGCCGCTCCATCGCGCGGCTCGAGGACCGAGGCTTTATCGCGCGGCACGGTGATACATCGGACCGACGTAAATCATTTGTCGACTTGACGGAGGACGGCCGTGAGCTGTTCCACGACATCAGCCAATTTGCCCTGGTGCGCGAGGAACGCTTGCTGCGCCGTTTGAAACCAAGCGAACGCTCTCAGCTAAGACGACTCTTGAGCGTCCTTATCGAAGAAGCCGATCAGATGATGAAGGAAGAGTGGCCGGCGTGAACCGGTCACGCAGCATGTCCGGCGGCACCCAAAACGAGACCACCGGACAGACGGGAAATTAGACACGGAGGTTATCGAAATGTCCGAGCTTGCTATGGAACCCTTGGTGCACAATGCCTGGTACGTCGCCGCCTGGTCACACGAGATCGACGACGGTCCGCTTGCACGCCGCATCATGGGAGAAGATGTCGTCCTGTTCCGGGGCGGCGACGGGAAAGCCGCGGCGCTGGAAGATCGCTGCTGCCATCGCGGCGTGCCGCTCTCTCTCGGCACAACGGTCGAAACCGGCATTCAATGCGGCTACCACGGAATGGTGTTCGACGGCAGCGGGGCTTGCGTCGACAACCCCGGCGAAAAAACCGGTTCCGCCTTCGACGTTCGTGCGTTCCCCGTTGTCGAGCGCCAGCACATCATTTGGATATGGACAGGTCATCCGTCGCAGGCGGACGAAAGCCAGATCGTCGATTTCCCCTATCACGATATGACAGACGAGTGGGATTTCAACTACGGCCGATACGACATCCACGCCAACTACATGTTCATGATCGACAACTTGATGGACCTGACCCATCTCGGCTACGTGCATGGCTCGACCATCGGCGGTGATCCGGAGGCACACAACGACGCCGAACTGACGACGACCCGGACCGAGCGCGGCGCGAAATACGTCCGTTGGATGATGGCGTCACCGCCGCCGCCATCCTTCGTCAAGGTCGCAGGCTTCAAGGGCAGGGTCGACCGTTGGCAGGAGTTCGAGTTTGTTGCGCCATCCTCCGTCTTGCAATGGGGCGGCGGCCACGACGCCGATACTGGGGGCCGGGAGGACCGCAACAAGGATGGCGGGCTCGCCGTCCGACTATTCCATCACGCCACACCCGCCGGCGATTCCGGGTTCCATTATTTCTTCTCAACTGCCGTACGGAGGCACGCCGCCAGTTCGCCGGCCGGCGCTGCATTCCATCAGGATATTCTGGAGGCGTTTCTGGAAGACAAACTCTTCATCGAAGCTCAACAGGAAACGATCTCGAAGTATCCGGAGCGAAAATTGATCCTGCGCGAACATGATAAAGCGGTTGCCTTCAGCCGGCAGGCAATCCACCAGATGCAGGCATCCGAAATGAGCGCGGCGGCGGAATAATTCCGGATTTGGGTAGGGGCGTCGCCTACTCCGGCGCCTCGAACCGCGCAACCAACGGCGCGTGATAGGAATCCGGCGGATGATGGACGTCGCGATAGGCGACGAGTTCGTCGCCCAGATCCTCATTGTGCAGTTCGGCGTCCACATACCAGCCCATCAAGGCGCGCGAAACCAGCATGTGGTCGAGAAGCTGCCGCCGCCCATGATGGATCACCGAATAGCGTTGATCGGTGGGAATTGATTTTTCCACCGCAATGAGCGCCCGTCCTGCCAACGCTCCGTTCCCAGTATCCTCTTCTTCGCCGAGCAAAATGCGCAACGGCACTTCGTTTTCGGTGGCGTTGAGGTCGCCGCACACGGCAATCAGCGCCTCTGCGTCGGCATCGAAAAGCCGGTCGAGATCGAGCCGCACTTCGAGCGCCTGCCCGGAGCGCTTCATGGACGAAACGAAATACCCTTCGGCCCAGCCGCCGACCGTTTTCCAGGTGAAGGGTTCGGTTTTCTGACCTTCGATATGCGCGGCGATGGGCGCGCGCAGATGCAGATTGAAGACATGCAGCAATTGTCCGCCGGGAAGCCGGACCACCACCCGTTGCGCGGGCCGGTCCCATTCGACCGAACCCACAGCCCCATCGCCCCCCGTTGCCAAACGATAGGACGGCGCCGCCACGAGATCATGGCGCAGTTGGACCGCCTCTTCGATGGGGAACCGGCTGATCACCACGAGATTGTGCTTGTCGGCAGGACTGTCGCGGCCAGCAAGATGAGTGACGGCCCGTTCCATATCGGCGTACGCGGTTCCCTCGAGCAATTGATCGAGTGCTGCCAAAACACGGGGCGCCTTGCTCGCGGTTTTTTGCGCGTTCACTTCCTGAAGACAGAGGATGTCGGCACGCAGCCGCTGCAGTTGCGGCCGCAAAACGGTTATGCGCTCCGACAGCGGCGGGTCTGCCCGCGGGCCGAGATCCAAATTCTCTACGTTGAAAGTCGCGAGCCGAAACATCCCGTCACATTAGGCACCATGAATTCACTGCCTATGATGCCATTCAAATCACCTAAGGCAAACGGCCTGCGTGTAAACGGGACAACAAACGAAAAGAGACAGAGGAAACAAGAAGGCTAGATGACGACGTTGAGGTAATAGCCGCGGGGGACGTCGTCGCGCAGCGGCTCGCCGGAATTTAGAATTCGCTGTAGGCGGCCGATGGCCTTTTGCAGGTGCGGATCGTCGTTGGATCCGGCCGATGCGGCATGGCGCTCGACCTCGCGGCCCGCTTGATAGCCGGTCGATGCCCGTTGCGGCGTGGCGCGGGCGCTGCCGGAAACGGGAGTCACGGGAGGGAAGGTCTCGCTCATGGGACCCAGTTTAGCCCCCGAGGGTTAAGGGAATCTGAGGGAATCGATTCCACCTTTCCTCACGCGGGCAGGCCGAAAAAGGCCTTGGATTTCCGGGAAAATTGCCCGCCGTGACAGTCCCGGGCTACAAATTGCCGTCGATGGGCACCCGTCATTGCTTCCCGACACCGGGGTCCCTGACGCTGGATTTATTAATTGGGAATTTCTTCGCGGAATTCTCGACCGGAGGCGCATCATGGCCGACGACAGCTCAATTCACGATCCAGACCCGCGTTCATCCACCGAAGACACCGAGACGAGAACCTTTCTCGGCGGCACCCGTCTCGGAACCCGAACGGCTTCGTTTTTTGTATTCGGCCTACTCGCCATCGCAGGGGCCGGCGGCCTCCTCTATCAGGCCGACCGGCTGACAAACACGGCGCTGGACAGAACGACCGCCAGCCAACAAGTCCATGGACTGGTCACACGTATTGAAGCAGGCGTTCTCCACCTCCAAAGTGACGAAAGGAATTTTCTCCTGGAGAAGGAGATGCGCTTCGCTGCCGACTTCGACAAACGCGTTCAACCGGTCCTCGCGGACATCGAGCACCTCTACAATCATCCCGCTGCAAAGACCGTTACCAATCACATTTCGACGGTGAATGACGGCGTCGCCCAACTCTCCAGTCAATTCGAACGCATCGTCGGCATTCAGCGCATCGTCGGGCTGAAGGACGGCGACGGGCTGGTGAATATGGTCTGGGATACCGCTGCCGGCGTCGAAGACCGACTCACGGCGCTCAATGCCACCGGCCTGATTCAGGATTTCTCGACGTTGCGCAATCTGGAAGCGCGGCTTGTTGCAGCACAAGGCGCCGTCAGCGCCGAACAGATCGACAGCAAGCTGAACGCGTTCAAAAACAAGGTATCGACGTCGGCGCTGCCGCAAACCGATGTCGGCCCGGTGCGATCCCTCGTCGACGCCTACGGGAAAGATTTCACGCAACTGGCAAGTGCCAACCAAACCCTCACCACCGAGATCGGCCGGCTGGAAGAAATCAATAGCTATATGATGCCGAGCCTCGACGCCCTTGTCGCGTTTGCCAAGGACATCCTCTCCGAAGCGCAGACGGCCCAGAACCGGACACGGGATACGGTCCGGCTGATGCTCGGCGGCGGTATGGGCGGGATCGTTCTCGTCCTGACCTTGATCGGTCTGATGTTGATCAGCAGCGTCACGCGACCCACCGCCCGCCTGGCCCATGCTGCGACACGTCTCGCCCATGGCGACGGCCGCACGACCATCCCGGCGCTCGGCAATGACGACGAAACCGGCGCGATCGCCAAGGCACTGACCTACTTCCGGGAAAACATCAATCAGGCCGACCGGCTGCGGAAGGAATTGGAAACGTCGCTCGCGAAAGCCGCCACGCCGGCCGCCGCGCCCAGTCAACCGACACCGGAGGCCCGAGCCCCGGCATTGCCCGCTGAGCGATCAGCCGCCGACAGCCAGATCACCGAAATCAGCCGCCTCGTAACGCAAACCAGCGAGAACGCCTCCATCGCCGCAAAGGAAGCCGAGCGCACCAGCACCGTAATCAAGGGGCTCGAAAAAGCGGGGCATGCTCTCGATGAGGCCGCTCACTTGATGAGCGACATTCGCGATCAGGCCGGATTGCTCGCCACACAAGCGGCGATGATGGGCGCCCGGAACGCAACGCCGGAGATCGACCACCACGAGACCGACGACGAAAATCTCATCGTCTTGCCGACCAAATTGCGGGGCGGCGACCGCAAAGGACCGTCCCCATTGATGTCGCCGGAGGAACGGATTGAAGATATTCAAAACCGCTCCCAAAAGGCCGGCGACCTGATGCGCGAGATCACGCGATCTCTCGATACCGTCAGCAGTGTCGCAAAGGATCTGGCCGCGGAAACCTCTAGCCATGCGCTCCAAGCGGCAACCCAATTGGCTCGCCAATCGGAAGACCTGCGCAGCATGATCGATGGATTGGTGGAGAAAGTTCGCCCCAGCGAGCCGGACACACCGCAATCGGATCAGGACGACAAATAGCTATTCCGCCGTCAAGACGGCGACACCCGGCAGGGTTTTCCCTTCGAGCCATTCGAGGAAAGCTCCGCCCGCCGTCGAAATATAGGAAAAACGATCAACCACATCAGCGGCAGCCAACGCCGCCACCGTGTCGCCGCCACCGGCGACGCTCAACAAATTGCCCCCGTCCGTAAAACCCGCAGCGGCCTGCGCCACCGCGACCGTTCCCTTGTCGAACGGCGGAAATTCGAATGCGCCGAGCGGCCCGTTCCACACGAGCGTTCTGCATCCGGCCAGTAGATCGGTGAGCGCGGCAACCGATGCCGGGCCGATATCGAGCACCATTTGATTTGAGGGAATGGCGTCGATCGCGACCGTTTGCGTGGCGGCACCCGTTTCCAAGGCCGCCGCCACGACACCATCCACGGGTAACACGACGTCGCAGTTCTTGGCCTCGGCCGCCTTAAGAACATCGCGCGCGGTATCCGCCATATCCGCTTCGTGCAGTGACGCGCCCACCTCGACGCCCTGCGCATGCAAAAAGGTATTGGCCATGGCGCCGCCGATCACCAAATGATCGACCTTGTCGAGCAGATTCTCAAGCACCGTGAGTTTGGTGGAAATCTTGTTGCCGCCGACGATGGCGACGACCGGATGATGGGGGCTCACCAACGCGCGCTCAAGGGAACTAAGCTCGAACTCCAACAGCCGGCCGGCAGCAGACGGCAACAACCGCGCGATCGCATCGATGGAGGCGTGCGCACGATGCGCACAGGAAAACGCATCGTCGACATAATAGTCGGCGAGCGACGCCAAGGATTTCGCGAATTCAGCGTCGTTGGCTTCTTCGCCAGGCTCGAAACGCAGGTTCTCGAGCAGGCCGACCTCCCCTTCCGCAAGGGACCCGGCAAGTTCCCGCGCGGCAGGACCAACGCAATCCTCGGCAAACCGCACCGATGTCCCACCAAGGGCCGCGCTCAACGCCGCGACCAGGGGCTTGAGCGAAAACTCGTCGCTCCGCTTGCCCTTGGGCCTTCCCAGATGGCTGCCGACGATCACGATGGCCTTTCGGTCGAGCAATTCGCGGATGGTTGGCGCGACCCGCTCGATCCGGGTGGCATCGGTGACGACACCGTCTTTCAGGGGAACATTAAGGTCGACGCGTAGAAACACGCGCTTACCGGCGACATCTAGATCATCGAGCGTACGGAAAGAAGGCATCGGAAATAGGCCATTTCGAGGTTGCGAAAAACGGGGGCCTATATGCCACCCGCGTTCCGCTTTGAAAAGGCTGCGAAGAAAAACGCGTTTAACGTTGCGCGACGAGGGGAATGGAAGACGCGCCGAAAATCGGGCCGGCATGCTCCGATTGCAGGAAGACCGCGCATTTATCACTGTTATGGCGGCGGACATCGTCGGCGCTGACGGTCAGGGTAACCGGCTCGCCACGCCAATCGCCGATTTTGACCAGTCCTTTGACGACGTTGTAGTTCTTGATCACTCGGCCGCGGTTCTCACCGCGTTTCACCTTGGTTTTGTGGACATTGTCGTAAAGGACCAACCAAACCGACGCCTGCGCCGGCTGCCGCGCCCCGGAAATTTCGACCTTAAGACCGCCATTCCGGACAAGGGTGAGCTTTACTGGAACGTCGGGCATCGACGCCACTTGCTTCACCCGTTTCAGCACCCCGCTCTTGTCCGATCCCGAAACCTCGGTCACCCCTTGGATCACCATTTGCGGGGTATAGACGTAGCTCCGGTTGAATTGCCTGGCGTAGGAGCGCTGACGGTTCGAATTCGATGCACTGGCGAAGGGGTCCTTCCAGCCGATGTAGTCCCAGTAGTCGACATGGAACGACAACGCGATGACATCGTCACGCTGCGCAAGATCGCCAAGAAATGCATCGGCAGGCGGGCAGGAGGAACAGCCTTGCGACGTATAAAGTTCGACCACCGTCGGCCCGTTCTCACCGGCATCAGCGGGACCGCCAAAACCGGCGAGTGCAAGTACCGCCCCAATGCCGATAGCGCCTAAAAATTTTGAGAATTTGCCACGTCGGATCATGCCAAACAGATACGTGATGACACGCTCACCTACCAATCACTTGCCAGTGAAACACGGATTGGTGAACACGGTGAACGGCATCATCTCCCCCCCTTTAGATACCCGCTGCGCTCCGGCATCAGATGCCGAATGGTGGCGCCCTTTTTTTAGGACGCTTTGAGACGCCTCAACACGTACTGCAGGATGCCGCCATGGCGGTAATATTCCACCTCGTCGGCGGTATCGATCCGGCACCAGAGCGTGATGTCTTCGGTCGAGCCGTCGGCGCGGTGAACCTTGCAGGCAACATCCATACGCGGTGTGATTCCGTCGGCAAGGCCGAGAATATCGAATGTCTCGGTACCATTGAGCCCCAGCGTTTCGCGGTTCATGCCATCCTTGAACTGAAGCGGCAGGACGCCCATCCCGACCAGATTGGACCGGTGGATGCGTTCGAAGCTTTCGACGATCACGGCCTTGACGCCCAGGAGACGGGTACCCTTCGCCGCCCAGTCGCGTGACGAACCGGTGCCATACTCCTTACCCGCAACGATGACCAGCGGCACGCCTTCCTCGGCGTACTTCATCGCCGCATCATAAATCGGCATTTCCTGGCCCGACGGCTGGTGAATCGTAACGCCACCTTCGGTACCCGGCGCCATCTGGTTGCGGATACGGATATTGGCGAAAGTGCCGCGCATCATCACTTCGTGGTTGCCGCGCCGCGAGCCGTAGGAATTGAACTCCGACACCCGGACCTGGCGCTCGGTAAGATAACTGCCCGCCGGGCTTTCCGGTTTGATGGCACCGGCTGGCGAAATGTGGTCGGTGGTTACTGAGTCGCCGAGAATGGCGAGCTCGCGTGCACCGACGACGTCTTCGATCTCGCCCGGTACGTCGGGCATACCCTCGAAGAAGGTCGGGTACTTCACATAGGTGCTGCTGTCCTGCCAGGCATAGGTCTCGCTCTTGGCGGTTTTGATCTTCTGCCACTGCTCGGGCCCTTGCCAGACATTGCCGTAGCGTTCCTTGAACATCTCCGGTGTCACCGCCTGAGCCACGGTGTCGTGGACCTCGGCATTGGTCGGCCAGATGTCCTTAAGATAGACGGGGTTGCCGTCCGCATCCTCGCCGAGCGGATCGGTCGTCAGGTTGATCTTCATGGACCCGGCGATGGCATAAGCAACCACCAGCGGCGGTGAGGCGAGATAGTTGGCCTTCACCTGCGCATGGACGCGGCCTTCGAAATTGCGGTTGCCCGACAACACGGAAACGACCGTGAGATCGCCGTCGTCGATGGCATCGGCGATGGGGTCGGGTAGCGGGCCCGAGTTGCCGATACAGGTGGTGCAGCCGTAGCCGACCAAGTTGAAGCCCAGTGCATCGAGATCGTCTTGCAACTCAGCCTTTTCCAGATAGTCGGTGACCACCTGGCTGCCCGGCGCGAGAGACGTTTTCACCCAGGGTTTCACTTTGAGCCCCTTGGCAACCGCGTTGCGGGCCACGAGGCCGGCGCCCAGCATCACCGACGGGTTAGAGGTGTTGGTGCAGCTGGTGATGGCCGCGATCACCACGTCGCCGTCCTTGAGCGCATAGTTGGCGCCCGCCACGGGCACTTCCTTACCGCCCGCACCGACCTGCTTGAGGGTTTCGGTGAAAGCCGGTGCGGCCTTGGACAGTTCGATCTTGTCCTGCGGCCGCTTGGGACCGGCAAGGGACGGCTCGACGGTGGAAATGTCGAGTTCCAGCGTGTCGGTAAACTCCGGATCCGGCGTCGACGCATCGCGCCACATACCTTGTGCCTTCGCATACGCCTCGACCAGGGCAATACGCCCAGCATCGCGCGAAGTGAACTTCATGTAACGCAGCGTTTCGTTATCGACCGGGAAAATGCCACAGGTCGCGCCATATTCAGGCGCCATGTTGGCGAGGGTTGCGCGGTCGGGCAGCGCCAGGCTGTCGAGGGCCGGGCCGTAGAATTCGACGAATTTGCCGACCACGCCCTTTTTGCGCAGCATCTCGACGACGGTGAGCACGAGATCCGTGGCCGTCGTGCCTTCCTTGAGTTGGCCGGTGAGCTTGAAGCCGATGACTTCCGGGATAAGCATGGAAACCGGCTGACCCAGCATGGCCGCTTCGGCTTCGATACCGCCGACGCCCCAGCCGAGAACGCCCATGCCGTTGACCATCGTGGTGTGGCTATCGGTACCGACGAGGGTATCGGGATAGGCAACGGTCTTACCGTTGACGTCGGCCGTCCAGACCGTTTGCGCGAGATACTCGAGATTGACCTGGTGACAAATCCCGGTTCCCGGGGGAACGACGCGGAAATTGTCAAACGCGCCCGCACCCCAGCGCAGGAATTCATACCGTTCGCGGTTGCGTTCGAACTCGAGGTCGACGTTAGCGGTAAAGGCGCTTTCCCGGCCGAACTGATCAACCATGACCGAGTGGTCGATCACCAGATCGACGGGGCTCAACGGATTGATCTTCTGCGGATCACCGCCGAGATCGAGCATGGCCTGACGCATGGCGGCGAGATCGACCACCGCGGGGACGCCCGTGAAGTCCTGCATGAGCACACGCGCCGGACGGTAGGCAATTTCCCGGTCGGACCGCTTGTCTTTCAACCAGGCGGCCAACGCCTTAACGTCGTCGACGGTGACCGTCTTGCCGTCTTCGAAGCGCAGCAAGTTTTCGAGAAGAATCTTCAGTGAGAACGGCAGCCGGCTGATGTCGCCGAGGCCGGCGGCGGACGCCGCTTCGAGACTGAAATAATCGTAATCGGAACCGCCGGCGTTGAGCGTACGCCGTGTCTTCAGACTATCATGGCCGACGTCGGTCATGCGAAAACTCCTCGTGTAGCTGGACTTTTTTAGTTGTCAGAAATTCTTTTGTCAGAAACGTTGAATGTCCCCGACGTGAGATGGAACACTGCGTACACCATCGTTGGCGTCAAATCCAGACCCACGCGGGACACTTCCCACGAATGCATCACACATTCGTGACAATTGAAGCATAATCTCGCCACAATTTCCTGACTAAATACGCAGCATCAGGCCTCCTGATTAAGAGGACTGCGCTCCTCTTACCCCCTTATGGGCAGCGAGAGCTGTCCGGACTTTCGGCCGGGGAGCCCCCCTGACTTCCCGGCCGTTTTTTCTTATCTTGGTCCCGCCGATTTCCCCCAAGGCCGTTGCGTGGTAGGTTGCGTCCCTGTATGGCAGGCCAAGTCGCTCTCCACAGGGCATTTTTTCCCGTATGACACTCGCATCTCCGACTTTTTCGGCGACGTTCTCCGCTACCGGCCTGAGTTGCGTGCGTGGCGAACGGGGCGTGTTCGGCGGGCTTAGTTTTGACGTCAGTAGCGGCCAGGTCTTGTATCTCACGGGCGCCAACGGCAGTGGCAAATCAAGTCTGTTGCGTGTTCTCGCCGGCCTCATACGTCCCGCAGACGGCACCCTCACCTGGAACGGCACCCCGATCTCGGACACCCGTGACACCCATCGCGAGCGGGTTCGCTATGTCGGTCACCATGATGCGGTAAAACCGGTGCTAACGGTCGCCGAGAATCTCTCTTTCTGGATCAACCTCTCCGTCAGCGAAATCGAAGCGGAGAACGATCCGGTCATGAATGCGCTCGATCATTTCGGATTAAAGACGCTCGCCGACATGCCTGCCCGGTTCCTGTCGGCCGGTCAAAAACGGCGGCTCAACCTGTCACGCCTGATCGCCGCCCCCGCGCCTTTGTGGCTGCTGGATGAACCGACGACTGCCGTCGACCGCGCCGGCATCGAAGCCTTGGATCATGCATTGGCGCGTCATCTCGGCAACGGCGGCATGGCCATCATCGCTACCCATGACCCCTTAACGGCGGACGTCGTCAATCTGGATGTCAGCGACTTTCCCTTCGCCGCCGACATGGACACAGTATGAACAGCGCAACCGCCCTCCTGCGCCGCGAACTGCGCCTCGCTTTCCGTCAAGGTGGCGATAGTCTGCTGGTGGTGATGTTTTTCGTGCTGGTCGTGGTATTGTTTCCGTTGGGCGTCGGCCCGGAGCCCGGCATCCTCGCGCGCATCGGCGGCGGCGTGATCTGGGTCGCGGCACTATTGGCCGCCATGCTGTCCATGGACCGCCTTTTCCAAACCGACTATGACGACGGCAGCCTCGAACTGCTGGTGCTGGCGCCTGCGCCGCTGGAAGTTCTCGTATTGGCCAAGGTCGCGGCCCACTGGCTGACCACCGGCCTGCCGCTGATCATCGTTTCGCCGTTGCTCGCATTGCTGCTCAACTTAAGCCCGTCGGGATACGGCGTTCTCGCCGCTGCCCTCGCCTTGGGTACGCCGTCCTTGAGCCTCATCGGCGCCATCGGCGCGGCCCTCACCCTGGGCGCGCGGCGCGGCGGCGTGCTGCTGTCGCTTCTGGTGCTGCCGCTGTTCATACCGGCGCTGATCTTCGGCGTCAGCGCCGTCGATGCGGCGCTCCTCGATCTCAACAGCCGGCCGCCGCTTCTGATCCTTGGCGCCCTGTTGCTGCTCGCCCTGGCCCTTTGTCCCTGGGCAGCGGCTGCCGCCATCCGCCAAGCGACGGAATGAGGCAACGGAATGAGAAAACCCTCAAAAAGCTGGCAGCGGCGATGGAATAGACCAAATTGTTTTGTTGTTTACAGCGGCAACGCCATCCTTGAGCACCATCAAGGGCAAAGCCTCCCCGCTCGGGCAAGTTGGCCGTGCCGGTACGGAGTTTCACGTTCCCGAGAGGCTGCTGGAAATAACGATCCAAGCGGGATAAAACCGCTCTCGGCCCTGACACATAGGCCGAAACATATATATAGAACTCGGCCTTCACTGCGAAGATTCGGGAGAGGATAAGAAAACCGATATGCACAGCTTCGCCAATCCGACCCGCTTTCTGCGCTTGACCCGGGCTCTGCAGCCCTGGGCGGCGGGCGTCGCGTTGGTGTGCCTCGCGGCGGGACTTTATTTTTCGCTCTTCGCGTCACCAGCCGATTACCAGCAAAGCGAGACGGTGCGCATTATGTATGTGCACGTCCCGGCAGCCTGGATGGCCATGTTCTGTTATGTCGCGATGGCGGCGGGCAGCGCATCGTTCCTCATCTGGCGGCACCGGGTCGCCGATTTGGTTGCCAAGGCGACGGCGCCCATCGGTGCCTCCTTCACCTTCCTCGCGCTGGTCACCGGATCGCTGTGGGGCAAGCCCATGTGGGGCACCTGGTGGGTCTGGGACGCGCGCCTCACCTCGGTACTGATCCTGTTCTTTCTCTATCTCGGCTACATGGCGCTCTATAACGCCTTCGACGATCAGGCACGCGGCGCGCGGGCAGCGTCGGTGCTCGCCCTGGTCGGCGTCGTCAACGTACCGATCATCAAGTTCTCCGTCGATTGGTGGAATACGTTGCACCAACCGGCCAGCGTCGTGCGTCTCGACGGCCCCTCCATCCATCCCAGCATGCTGACACCATTACTCTTGATGGCCGTCGGCTACACTGCCTTCTACGCCTGGGTGCTGTTTCTGCGCGTGCGCACCGAATTTGCCGCTGAGAAGATCCGCGCGTTGCGCTTCCGCCAGGCGGCCGTGCCTCCGGCACGCGAACTGAAAAGCCAGGAGGGCTGAGGAATGGCGGAATTCTTTGCCATGAATGGATACGCCGGGTTCGTTTGGCCGGCCTTCGGCCTGTCGGCGGTCATCCTGATCGGCCTGTTCGTTTCCAGCCTGCGCGCCATGCGGCGCACCGAAGCCGAGTTGGCGGCGCTCAAAGGGACCGACGGCGGAGAGAACGCGTGAAACGCAAACATCAACGCATGTCCCTGTTGGGTCTGGCCGCACTTGCCATCGCCGGCGCAGCGGCATTGATCCTAACGGCTTTCGAAGACAACATCGTTTTCTTCCACAGCCCCACGGATTTGGTGACCAAGGAATTTTCGCCGACCCAGCGGCTGCGCGTCGGCGGATTGGTGGAACAAGGCAGCGTTCAAAAACAAGGGGACGGCGTCACGGTCCGCTTCGTCGTGACCGACACCGCGGAGTCCGTGCCGATCCTCTTCAAGGGTATCCTGCCCGATCTGTTCCGCGAGGGCCAAGGCATCGTCGCCGAAGGCACCTTCCGCAACGGCGTGTTTCAGGCGTCCGAAGTTTTGGCCAAACATGACGAGACCTATATGCCCCGCGAGGTCGCCGATGCGATCAAGGCGACGGGCCAATGGAAAGGCGACGAGTAATTTTCCCGCCTTATAAACGGATAACCGGCAAACGGATAAGCGGCAGCGAGGATGACGGCTGAAATAGGACATTTCGCGCTGATCTTGGCGCTGGTGACCGCCGTGGTTCAAGGCGTGCCGACCCTGATCGGCGCCCAGCGCCGCGACGCCCTGTGGATGGCGCTCGCGGTCCCTGCGGCACTGTTGCAATTCCTCTTGATCGCGCTCGCCTTTGCCGCGCTCACCAAGGCCTTCGTCACCTCCGATTTTTCGGTGATGACGGTGGCAATGAACTCGCACACCGCCAAGCCCATGCTCTACAAAGTTGCCGGCGTGTGGGGCAACCACGAAGGCTCCATGCTGCTGTGGGTGCTGGTGCTGAGCCTGTTCGGCGCCGCCATCGCATTATTCGGCCGCAACCTCCGTCCGAGTTTGAAAGTGCGCGTGCTCGCCATTCAGGGTTTGCTCGGCGCCGGATTTCTTACCTTTATCCTGTTCACGTCGAACCCGTTCGCGCGGCTGTTTCCGGTGCCCATCGACGGGCAAGATCTGAACCCGTTGCTGCAGGACCCCGGCCTCGCCTTCCACCCGCCGCTGCTCTATCTCGGCTATGTCGGTCTCTCGACCACCTTCTCCTTTGCCGTGGCCGCCCTGATCGAAGGCCGCGTCGATCCTGCCTGGGCGCGCTGGGTGCGTCCCTGGACGCTGGCGTCATGGGCCTTTCTGACGGCGGGCATCGTCCTCGGTTCGTGGTGGGCCTATTACGAGCTGGGCTGGGGCGGCTGGTGGTTCTGGGACCCGGTGGAGAATGCGTCCTTCATGCCGTGGCTCGCGGCAACCGCACTGCTGCATTCCGCCATCGTCTCGGAAAAGCGCGACGCACTCAAAAGCTGGACCGTATTTCTCGCCATCATCGCGTTCGCCTTTTCGTTACTGGGAACATTCCTGGTGCGTTCCGGCGTGCTGACGTCGGTGCATGCCTTCGCCTCCGACCCGACACGCGGCGTGTTCATCCTTGCGCTGTTGATCGTCACCGTCGGCGGCGCCTTTGCCTTCTATGCGTGGCGCGGTCCGGCGCTCAAAAGCAGCGGCGTGTTCCACCCCATCTCACGCGAAGGCGGATTGGTACTCAACAACTTCCTGCTCACCGCGGCTGCCGCAGCGGTGCTGCTCGGTACGCTCTATCCGCTCATCCTCGACGTGCTCAACGCCGGCAAGATCTCCGTTGGTGCGCCCTATTTCGACAGCGTCTTCATCCCCATGATGGTGCCGCTGATCATCGCCATGGGCGTCGGCCCCATGCTGAATTGGAAACGCGGCAGTTTGAAAACCGCAACTTACAAATTGAAATGGGCGGCTCTGATTGCCGTGCTCTCCGGGTTCGGCGTGTGGCTTGCCATCGACCGGGCGAGCGCGCTCGCCGCGTTCGGCATGACGCTGGCAGCGTGGCTATTGCTCGCCACCCTTTATGAACTTGCCGACCGCATCCATCTGTTCCGCAGCAATCCGTCGGAAAGCCTGCGCCGTTTGCGCCGCCAGCCGCGCGCGCGCTGGGGCATGACATTGGCGCATGGCGGTCTCGCCTTGCTGATCGCCGGAATGACGGCCTCGTCAGCATGGAAAACGGAAAAAATCGAGGCCATGGCGGCAGGCGATACGGTCACCCTCGCCGCCTACACCCTCACGTTCAAAGGCGCCGAACAGGTACGCGGCCCCAACTACATGGCGACACGCGGCACCTTCGAAGTGCAACGGGGGTCAACCGGCACGCCCTTTATTCTGCACCCCGAGAAACGCGTCTACGACGTCCAAGGACAAACAACCGAAGCGGCTATTCAGCCGACATTTCTGGGCGACATCTATGCAGTGGTCGGTGACACGCAGGACGGCGGCAAAACGTTCGTCACCCGGCTTTATTTCAATCCGCTGGTGCCGTGGATGTGGACCGGCGCCCTGGTGATGGTGCTTGGCGGGTTGATCAGCCTCTCCGACCGGCGCCACCGGGTTGGCGCACCCGTAGCACGGCGGCAACCGGGTTCTGCCACGCCGGCACCGGCGGAGTGAAAAACTGCCTATGAAACGGCTTTTATTCTTCGTCCCGCTGATCGTGCTGGTCGTTCTCGGCGTTTATTTCGCGTTCGGCCTACAACGCGATCCACAGGTTCTGCCCTCGGCCCTCATCGACCAAAAAGTGCCCGAGTTCGACCTGGCCGCCATCGAGGGCGCGAGCCAAGGCCTGTCCAACGCCGACCTCATGGGCCAAGTAACGTTGGTCAATATCTTCGGGTCGTGGTGCGTCGCCTGCCGTATCGAGCATCCGTTCCTCATGGAGCTTAAGGCCAATAACGTCATTCCCATTTACGGCATCGATTGGCGGGAACCCAACCGCCAAGCCGGCCCCGCCTGGCTCAAAAAATTCGGCAATCCCTACACCCGTATCGGCGACGATCCGCGTAGCGAAGGGGCGATCGCATTCGGCGTCACCGGCGCGCCCGAAACCTTTATCGTCGATAAGCGCGGCGTGATCCGGCACAAGTTCGCCGGCCCCATCACGCGCGAAATTTGGGAACGGCAATTGCGGCCAGTGGTGCAGAAACTGCGGTCGGACTCATGATCAGATTTTCCGCCGCCCTCATCCTCGCGCTTGGGCTGTTGATACCATTCCAGGGTGCCCAAGCCGTCAATCCAGACGAAGTGCTCGCCGATCCTGCGCTTGAAACCCGCGCCCGTGACATTTCGCAGGAACTGCGCTGCGTTGTTTGCCAAAACCAATCCATCGACGATTCCGACGCCGATCTCGCCCGCGACCTGCGCGTGCTGGTACGCGCCCGCCTTAAAGCCGGCGACAGCGACGACGAGGTAATCGCCTATGTCGTCTCGCGCTACGGCGATTTCGTATTGCTACGGCCGCCGGTCAAGGGAGCGACCTTTATCCTGTGGTTCGGCCCACTGCTTATTGTGATCGTCGGTGCCATCGGGCTCTTCTTCTATTTCCGCCGCGCGGCACGTGATGCGAACGCGCAAAAGGAAAGCCGATGACCATCGAGGTGTGGATCGGTGGCGCGTTCTTGTCGCTCGTCGTGGTCGCGGCGCTCGCTTGGCCGCTGTTGCGGCGGCGGCAAGCGGCGGACGGCGGATACGAAACCGCCGTCTATGCCGATCAACTCGCCGAGGTTTCCCGGGACGTGGAACGCGGCGTCCTGGAAGAATCCGAAGCCTCCCCGCTCCGCCAGGAAATCGAGCGGCGCATGGCGCGCGCCGCCAATGAAACCTCGACATCCAGCGGCCCCGGCAATCGCCGCTTGGCGGTCACATCAGTCATCGCTTTGCTAGTGCTGATTCCGTTTGTCGGGTTCGGCATTTATACGAACCTGGGCACGCCGGATTTCGCCGACCAACCTTATGCTGATCGTATCCGGACAGAACCGCCGACCGACCCGGCGGCAAGACGGACCGCCGAAATCGTCGAACAGTTGCACGCACGGCTAGAGGCGGGCCAAGGCGACTTGCGCGGTTGGGTGCTGCTTGGCCGTTCCTTGATTGCGTTGGAACGGCCACTCGAGGCGGCGAAGGCTTTTCAACGCGCGCGCGCCCTGGCGCCCGACCGTGCCGATATCGCCGCCGATCTCGGCGAAGCCATGGTCATGGCACAGGACGGGCTGGTTTCCGACGACGCTCTCGCTGCCCTCGCCGCCGCACAACAACTTGCGCCCCGCGACACGCGCGCCCTGTTCTATATCGGACTCGCCGCGGCGCAACGCGGAGCCTACGCCGACGCGGTGCAGCAATGGACCAACCTGCTGGCCGTTTCCGCCGCCGAAGCGCCATGGCGTGCCGAGGTGGAAGCCCGCCGCCGTGCGGCCGCCGAGGCGGGCGGCATCGATCTCACCGCGGTTAAACCGGCGTTCGAAAGTCCCTTGAAGGGGCCAACTGCCGCCGATATGGATGCAGCGGCGCAAATGACGCCCGAAGAACGCCGGCAAATGATCCGGTCCATGGTCGAAGGATTGGCGGCGCGGCTCGAAGAAACACCCGACGATCTCGACGGATGGCGTCGCTTGGCGCGGGCCTACCGCGTGCTGGGCGAAACCGAAAAGGCGGATAATGCCGACGCCCGTATCAAGGCACTCGAAGCTGAACGCTAAGCGGCCGCCAACACTTCTTTCAATGCAACTAGACAGCCTGCATTGTCGTCACGGTTGCCGACCGTGATGCGGATGAAATTCTCGTAGCCCGGATCCGGCCAGGCATGGATTTGATAGCCGCGATCCAACAATGCCACCGTCACGTCGCGCCCGTTCACGGGAATTTTCACCGACACGAAATTGGTCACCGACGGGAACGGATCGAGGCCCATGGCCTTGAGCCCTTCCGTGATCTGGGCACGTCCCTCGGCCACCCAATCGAGCAGCTTGTTCAGGTGCTCCGTATCCAGCAGCGCCGCCTCGGCTGCCGCTTGGGCGAGGATGGGCACATTGAACGTGCAGGTGGTTTTGCGCAACGCCTGGGCAAGATCGCCGTCGCTGCAGATCGCGTAACCGATGCGCATACCCGCCATCGCATAGGCCTTGGAGAAGGTGCGCACCACCACCCACGGCCCGCGCCGCTTTTTCAGCATGGCGATGAGATCGGGTCCACCCGCGTGGCGGCCGAATTCCGCATAGGCTTCGTCGATACCGAACAGAACGCTATCGGGAATGCCGTCGATCAGCCGTGACAAGGCATCGGCGTCGAGGTAACCGCCGCTCGGGTTGTTGGGCGTGACGCAAAACACCAACCGCGTCTTGTTGCCGATGGCGCCGAGGACGCCATCTATATCCACCTTGCCGTCGGGCAGCATCTCGATATAGGCGCAGTCGGCCTCGGCGGCACGCACCATGGCGCGGTAGCCCCAGAAGGTGGGAACCGGCAGTACCATGCCGTCACCGGGTGCAAGCGACAGATGGATGGTTCCCTGAATCAGTTCTTCGCTGCCGTTGCCCCAGACAATGTTCTCACCGGGTACGCCTTCACGCGCCGTGACGATATCGGTGAGGTGAGGACATTGGGCGTCGGGATAGCGATTGATCATGTGGACCCGCGAGCGCACCGCCTCCACCACCTTGGGAGAGGGCGGGAACATGCTCTCGTTAAGGCCCATGGGGCGCACCGCCTCCGTATCGAAGCCCTGATGGCGCAGAAAACCTTCGGTCGGCGGATCGAATTTGGGCGGCATTTCCTGCAATGTCCGCCGGATATAGGGAACGAACTCCCGGGTCGTGGTCATTGTCGATGGTTCCTAATCGCGTGTTGCGCCATGGCGTAGCGTCGTGGGCCGGCGGCGCGCAGATTAGCCATCGGCGAAGCCGGGTTCAAACATCTGTCACGTTTGAGGTTTTACTCGAAGAAATTGCCCGCGTCCGAGCCGATCCATTCCGTGCCGGGTTCGAAGGCAGTGCCAACGGGATCGCCGCCCTCGACGATGACCTTGAGCTGCTCCTCGTAGAATTTACGCAGCATGCGGATACCTTCGTCGCTTTTCGCCAGATGCTCTTCCGAGTGATAGCTGATCTCTCCCTGACCGACCTGGGCCTCCCAGTCGCCGGGGAATTTCTGGTGCTCCTCCTCGGTGAGATCCCACCAATATTTGCCGTTCATTTTGGACCGGTGTTTACAGAGTTCCCCTTTTTCCGTCACCCGTGCGACGGTGAGCAGCTTATAGTGTGTCGAATCGATGGGCACCGTCCAGCCGATGGAGGCGCAACGCCCAGGCTGCAACACCGGGCTCGGCACCACGCGAAGCGTCGGCAACAAGGCTTCGGTGCGGCGATAAAGCGTACGCCCGTCCTCCAGCTTACGCACCTGTTGGCTGCGCATGCCGTATTCGTAACGGGCGAAGCTGACCTCCGGCATGATCGCCATTTCCGGGACGAACTGGGTGCCGCTGAACGCCGCATGCAGAATGGCCACATGGAACGGGTCCATCACGTTCTCGAAATGCTGTAGCCAATTGCACGGGGCAATACCCAACCCGCCGGTGCCGAGCCCGGTATCGTCGGTATCCAGCATCTCACCCTCGTCCAGTTCCTCGAGGAGGTTGAACCGCGGCAGCAACGGCTTGCGTTCCGGCGGGCCCATATAGGCGAAGATGAGACCGTAGCGCTCCTCTACCGGATACCAGGGTTGCCGCACCCGGTCGCGGTAGCCTTCGCCTTTGTTGGGTTCCACCGGCATGTCGAGGCAGTGGCCTTCGATGTCAAACAGCCAGCCGTGATAGCAGCAGCGGATGCCTGTTTCCTCCACCTTGCCGTAATAGAGAGTGGTGCCCCGGTGGCAGCAACGTGGATAGACGAGACCGGGCCGTCCCTGGCCGTCGCGGAACAGGATCAGGTCCTCACCCAGGAGCCGGACTTTTTTAGGTGTGCCAATGGCATCCTCCGACAGGCCGACGGGATGCCAATAGCGGCGCAGAAGCTCGCCCATGGGCGTGCCCTTCTCGACCTCGGTCAAATCGGCCCGATAGCCGGGTTCCGGCAGGGTATAGGCGGTGGGTTCTGCCGTGCCTCCCGAACTGTCCATATACCCCTCCTTTTTTTGCCCTTATCTATTCCCTTGGCGCGCCTAAGCAGGCGATAATGCGACCCTAAGACAGACAAGACAAGTTGCAAAAGCAACGATTTTGCGTGGGAGCGTACGATCCATGGACAGCAAAGTAACCGGGCCGAGCGCCATCGTCCCGGAGGGACTTTTAGAGACCGGCCCCGACGGGCCCGACACCAGCAGATTCGAAATCCTCGATCTGTTCACGGTTCGATTCGCCATGCTGGCGCGACTGATGGACCGGGAATCCAAACAGTTGCTCGACATCAATTTCGGCCTGTCGCTAGCGGAGTGGCGCATCCTGGCGATCCTAGCCATTAGCGGACCGATGACGGTGAGCGATCTCGCCGAACAGGGCGGTTTCGATAAATCGCAAATCAGTCGCGCGGTGGCGAGCATGGAAGAGGCGGGGCGGGTAACGCGTTCGGACAGCCCAACTGATGGGCGCAGCGCGATCATCTCCCTCGCCGAAGAAGGCAGCGCACTCTACGGCAAGATGATTCCAGTGATCCGCGAACGCAATCGGCGCTTGCTTGCCCTAATGACACCCGACCAGCGGGCCACCCTCTACGAAGCGATGGATATCCTCACCAACCATCTGCGCGAAAAGATGGACTGATCCCCTTTTACGGACATTCAGGTGCGCGCGCCCGCGCTTGCCGCGTGGATAGGCGCTGGTTAGCATGCGGAAAACTTACAAGACCAAAATACGGGGCCCAGAATACGGGCCGGAATACGGGGAGAGCCTTTTTCATGGACTGGACTGATCGACGCGAACACTATCGCGCCCACCTCGCCGGCAATACGTGCCTCCATCCGGGATCGGTGTTCGATCCCATCTCGGCCCGGATCGCCGAGGATCTCGGCTTCGAGATCGGTATGTTCGCCGGGTCCATCGCTTCCATGACCGTGCTCGGCGCGCCGGACCTTCTCGTCCTCACGCTTTCCGAGTTCAGCCAACAAATTCTGCGCATCAACCGTGCCGGCAACTTGCCGCTGATGGTCGATGCCGATCATGGGTACGGCAACGCGTTGAACGTGCGCCGAACGGTGGAGGAATTGGAAACCGCGGGCGTCTGCGCGATGACCATCGAGGATACGGATCTGCCGCAACCTTTCGGCACGGTCGGCAGCCAACGGCTTATCTCCATCGATGAAGGCGTCGGCAAAATGAAGGCGGCGCTCGACGCCCGCCGGGACAAGAGCCTGGTGATTGTCGGGCGTACCAGCGCCGTTGCCGTCACCGGTGTCGAGGATACCATCGCGCGCGCAAAGGCCTATGCCGCCGCCGGTGTCGACGCCATGTTCTTCGCCGGCCTCAAGTCCAAGGATGAAATGGATATCCTGGCCGATGCCCTGGATATCCCGATGGTGCTGGGAAGCACGCCGCCGGCTCTTGCCGATCTCGACTATCTCGGGAAAGCAGGTGTACGGGTTGCCTTGCAAGGGCATTTGCCGTTTTCGGCCGCCGTGCAGGCCGTCTATGCGACCTTGAAGGCGCTCAAGGAAGGGGAGAAACCTGCCGACATTGACGGTATCGCCTCCGCAGATCTGATGAAAACCGTTACGCGTGATGCCGATTACCGGCGCTGGATGACCGCTTTTCTTGGCGGTTAATTACTACCAGCGTCCGCGGAATCGGCAGCGGCGTTTTGATTTACGGGTCTAAATCCCGCGACCGCCATCAATAGCGGGACGACGGTGACGATAAACGCGAACCGAACCAACTGATGAGCGACGACGAATGTGACGTCGATGCCCAAGGCGAAAGCGATAAGCGCCATTTCCGCGAAGCCGCCCGGCGCAAAGGCAAGGATCAGCCCCTTGGCCGACACGGCGCTGAAGCTATCCACAAGAAAAGCGAATCCGATCGCGACAATTATGGCCAACAGGGCGGCAACCGATCCCTGCCATAGCGTACGCGCCACTTCGCGCAGCCGGAGGCCGTTGAACATGGCACCAATACTGCCGCCGATCACCAATTGGGACGCGGCCACCAAAGGATCTGGGACCTTGGACACAACGATCCCGCCTAGAGTGAGAGCGCCGACGGCAATCATCGGGCCCATCAACGTCGGCGCCGGCAAGCGGCACAGCTTGGCGATGGGGATCGCGACGACGCTGGCAGCGATCATGTAAAGCGCGTCATGTGCCGTGATGTCGGCAAACGAAATACCGACCCCTGTCGCGCCGGTCGGGTGATAGCCCCCGAACAGCCGAAAAGCGACGGGGATCACCATGACCGTCACCACAAGCCGCGACATTTGGGTCAAGGAAATCGTCCGCTCGTCGCCGCCATAACTACCGCCGATGACGACCATGGGAAGCAGGCCCCCCGGCGCGGCTGAAAAATAGGACGTCACCGAATCCAGCCGGGCGATCCAATGCAAATAGGCGAAGATCAGACCAGTCGCCACCGCGACGTAGAAGAGAACGGCAGCCATGCTGGGCAGCCAGCCGGTCGCCTGTAGCGTGATATCGGGAGTAACGGTCGTGCCGAACAGGGCCCCCATGAAGGCGAACATGAAGGCCCTCAGCCATCTGGGCACCCAGACATTGACCCCCGCCATGGCCGCCACGCCGGTGACAAACATCGGCCCGATCACCCACGGCAACGGCGCGGTCAGATAGGAAAAAACGAGGGCACCCGCGAGACCCAGCCCCAAACAGGTGGCAAATGCCGCCCATTTCCGGCGGAATTCTTCGATCGGAGCAATCAGAACGTCAAGCAAACGGCGGGATCCATTGAATTGGCGCCTAAGATATCTGCCTCCGACAAGCCCAGGTCAATGCCCAAACCCGTCCGGTCGCCATTAAGAATTGTTACAATAAAGGCTGAGACTCCCCTCTGCCCCTATGATATTTAAGTGTTACTCACTGTTACGTGTTGATACAAAAATAATACTTAACCATCCGGGATCGGGTGGGGGGAACTGAAATGATTAATCGCCCCGTAAAGAGGGACGTGCGGCTATTTCTTGGTTTTTGCTTGGACCTCAAGGGTACCGGCAAACCGGTTTTTGGAGTTCGCGCAGGCGTTCTGTCCAAGCCCGCCCAAGCCGCTCCCGTGACGGGGCCTGACTCCGTATCAAATACCGTGCCGGCGCTGCCCACGCCACAGCGGCTAATCACTTCTTCCCGAATGGTCGAAAAACGGCAGGAATCTGTGAATTTCTCGGATGCTCTGGCACCACGCGGCTCGTTGATAGACGTTTGTGCCTAGCGGGAGCTTCCGTCCGGCTGCGAAAACTGATGCCCGGTAGAGCCCCCTATGTTAAAAAAAGTAACCACCAGTGTAACAGTTGTTAACAATTTAGAATGATTTTCGAGCTAACCTTCTCTTAATCGACACTGCAAAGGCAGTATCCGACCGGGAAAAGCCCGGCAACAAAACGAAGAAACGAGACAATAAAAAGGCCGCAAATCGGCCTCAAAGAGAAGAAAAGTTAGCTCGGTCCCGAACAAAAAAATAAATCGGGACCCATTGAGGAAAATGGACGATCACGATGACGAATATTTCTAAAGGGCGGCTGCAACCCGCCTGGAAAGATCGCCGGGGGGAGTTCGATCGCCGCTGCGGAGAAGACCGGCGGCAGATGGATGTGGAAAACCTGCCCTTCCCCGACCGCCGTCAAACGCTTGACCGCCGAACCGGCGAAGAACGCCGCGCGACGGACGAAACGGCCAGCCTCGCGGAACGCGCTGCGTTGACCCCGAACGAGATCCGGGCTCTTTTCCGGCCGCAATAAATTCGGCCCCGTTAAGTCGATCTGCAATTTGCCGCCGGAATAACGTGCGCGGATGTTTCTCACGCCCTATTTTTCGCGTAATGCGCGGCCTGCGACACGGTTGAACGGCTTCAGAATATATTGAAGCACCGTGCGTTTGCCGGTGATCACATCGACGGTCGCCGTCATGCCCGGAATGATGGGCAAAGGCTTGTCGTCCGCGTCCTTTAATCCCTCGGCCCGCGTTTTCACGCGCACCATATAGAACCGCTCACCCGTTTCCTCCTCAACGATGGTGTCGGCACTGATGTGATCGAGCGTCGCCGGCAAGGAACCATATATCGTCGGGTCATAGGCGGAAAATTTCACAGTCGCCTTCAGACCGGGATGAAGAAAAGCGATATCGGCCGGTTTGATCTTCGCCTCGACAAACAGGTTCTCTTCCGCCGGCACGATTTCCAGCAAATCCATCCCTGGCCGTACGACGCCGCCGATGGTGGTGATAAACAGCTGCTTGACGGTTCCCTTGACCGGCGCACGCACCACCGTGCGGCTCAGCCTATCGCTGCGCGAGGTGAGGTTCTGACGTAACGCCTCCATGTTGACCTGCGCTTCATTGAGTTCCTCGAGCGCCCGGTTGCGGAACTGGGCTTGGACTTCATCGATTTCGTCCTTCGTTTCCTCGATGGATTCGAGTATGCGCGCGACCGATTGCTTGGCAACCTCAAGGTCGCCCACATACTGGCTCTCTTCGCGACGGAGACGGATCAGTTCCACCGGGGCGTTGATACCCTTTTCAACCAACGGCGCGAGGATAGCAATCTCGTCGCGGGCGAGATCGATGGCCCGTTTGAGTTGCTCGATACGTGCCCGGGTCTCTTCCACCTCATGTTCCCGCTGGCGGAGTTGCGACGCATATTTCGCCAGTGTCGAGACGCGCTCCTTGGCACGCGACTGAAACAATTCACGCTCCGACTTGGCAACGTCGGGAAGCTGTTTTTCGATTTCTCCGGGAAAGGCCAGCTTGGTCTCATTGATTTCGGCCTGCAGGCGCGCCGTGACCGCCTGCAAGCCGAGAAACTTAAGCTCGTTCTCCTTGAACTCGGACGAAAACTGCGTGTCGTCCAACTGCATCAGAATCTCGCCCTGTTCGACCACATCCCCTTCGGACACACGGAGCTCCGAGAGGATGCCGCCTTCGAGGTTCTGCACCACCTGGACCTGACTGGACGGGATGACCCGCCCCTCGCCGCTGCTCACTTGATCGATCTCGGCCCATGCCGCCCAGATAAAAGCGATCAGAAAGAACGCCGCGACCCCCAACAGCAGCATGTTGGCAACGACCGTCGGGCGGCGGCTCACCGCTGCCCGCAAGTCGGACATATATTCGAGATCAGAGTCCGACGACATGACGTTTAAGTCCCCGACGCGATACGGCCGCGCGCGAGCATCTCGAGGATGGAATCCCGCGACCCATCTGCAACGATCTTGCCGTGATCGAGAACGATCAGCCGGTCGACCAGCTTCAGCATCGACGTGCGATGGGTGATGAGGACGATGGTCTTGCCTTCCATAAATTTAGGCAACGCGTCGATCACCTGAGTTTCGCTGCCGATGTCCATGGAACTCGTCGGCTCGTCCATCACCAACATACTCGGATGCTTCAACAATGCCCGCGCCAGCGCAACCGCTTGGCGCTGGCCGCCTGACAGGCCATCACCACGCTCCCCGACTTGCAAATCGTAGCCCAGCGGATGATGGGTGACGAAGTCGTGCAAGCCGACCGCTTCGGCCACCTCGGTGATTTCCGAGTCGTTGGCATGCGGCACGGCAATGGCAATATTTTCCTTGATCGTCCCCCGGAAAAGAAACAAGTCCTGCGGCACAAACCCCATATTGGCGCGCACGTCGCTGGGCTCGATCTGACGCAGATCGGTGTTGTCCATGAGCACCGTGCCCTCCGTTGGGTCGTAAAGGCCCGCCAGCAGCTTGGCGATAGTGCTTTTGCCCGACCCGACACGGCCGACAATGCCGACCCGCTGCCCCGGTTCGATGGAAAACGAAATATCGGAGAGCACGTCGTGCTCGGTGCCGGGATAGCGGAACGACACCTCCTTGAAATCGATCTGCCCGATCAGGCGCGGCCGGTGAACGAAATTAGCCTGGGCCGGGCGTTCGACAGGACTTTCCATAAGACCGTCGAGGGATTTGAGCGAACTCCAGGCCTGATGGAAACGCATCATCAACTGCGACACCTGCGCCATCGGCCCGAGCGACCGCCCCGACAACATCACGGAGGCAATCAAACCGCCTGCCGTCAGCAGACCGTCCTTCACCAGAAAGACCCCCATCACGACGATCAGAACGGAGGTCAGCTGTTGCACGAACTGGACGAAATTGACGCCAAGATTGTTGAAGAGCTTGGTCCGCTGGCCAAGCGCGGCGTTCTGACCGACAAGCCGTTCCCACAACGCCCGCATGCGGCCCTCGGCGCCGACCATCTTGATAGTCTCGATACCATTGATGCTTTCAATCAACAGGCCGTGCTTGCTTTCACCCTGCCCCATCAGGGACCGTATGTTCCGTGCGATCGGAATCTGAATGACAATGCCCCAGATGAAGACTACCGCCATGGCGAATGCGATTATGAGGCCGATCGGTAAGCTGATCAGCGAAATCACCGTCACAAACAAGATGGAAAAGGGCAGATCGATAAACGCTGCCAGCGTCGCCGAGGTAAAGAAATCGCGCACTGTTTCGAATTCGCGCAACATGCCCGCAAAAGCACCCGACGACGGGGGCCGATGCGAAATCTTCATGTCGAGCACTTGATCGAAGATCCGGCACGCCAGCACCACGTCCGCCCGGCGTCCGACAAAATCAATGAACCAGCCGCGCAAATTCTTCAACAGCAAATCGAACAGCAGCACCGCTGCCGTCCCGACTGCGAGAACAACGCCCGTTTCGATGGCCGCGTTGGGCAAAACGCGGTCGTATACGTTCATGGTGAACAGCGGATTGGCTAAGGCGAACAGATTAATTAAGACCGACGCGAGAACCACCTGTGCATAGGTCCACCAGTTGTTCGCAAGCGTCCCCCAGAACCAAGATTGCGGACGCGGGACGTCGGCGCCGTATTGCTGGCCGGTAAAGGCAAATTCCGGTTTCACCAGGATCGCATACCCTGAATACTGAGCAGCAAGCTCATCCATGGGAACCGCGGTGGTGCCCTCCCCTCCGTCGCCGGTCACGATCACACAACGGCCGTCGGCCTGACGTTCTATCAGAACGACCGCGTCGCCATCCTTCAGGGCGAGTACGGCCGGCAGCGTCCATTTGTGAATCCCGGAAAGGTCGCGGTGCACCACGGTGGCCAGCAAGCCGGCGCGCGCCGCGGCGCGCTGAAATAGGCTGGTGGACATCCGGCCCTCGGGCTTCGGTAATCCGGCCATCAAAACGGACGCGGATTTGGGCCGACCGTGAAACTTGGTCAGAAATACCAGACACGCGAGCAATGGATCATCGGCAGCATTGGGGTCGGCATCGAGGCCATGTATCCCTTCTGGCATGCCCACCGCATGTGCGCTGTCATCCGCCGCTTGCGCAGGCGCCGGGGATGCTGCTTCCATCGGCTGGTCCTTCATGTCGCCATGTGCCCCAGTAATTCCTTTGGCGCTTTTAAGCACGCCAATAGGCGCGTCCAACCCCGCCGGGAACGCAAAATGCGCCGCGAACGGGACTAAACACAAGAATTATATAAATAATGCTCCAATGTCCGCCGTCCAACCACCGGCGAGAATATACTCTCCATACGGGCGGAATGGAGAGATTTCGGCGACTTTTATTGGTCGGCGAGCGGCCCGGCCGTATCGACGTTAACGCCTAAGTGGGTCAAAAGGGTTCCGCTCGCGGCCATGAGATCGTAGGCCGCCCGGAGGCGATCATATTCGACCGACGCAAGCTCAGTACGGGCGAGGAACAACTCGTTCCCGGAATCGAGGAAATCCAGGGTCGTCCGCTGCCCCAACCGGAACTGCTGAGCATAGGCGCTCTGCACGTCACCGGCGGTCGCCACCCGTTGACGCAATATTTCCGCCTGATCCCCGGCAACTTCGTAGTCATTGAGTGCGGTGGCTAACTGTTCACGCAACAATCGGTCGATCTCGCGCGTCTTGAACCGCGCCTCGCTCCGTTGTGCCAGGGCCCGCCGCCGCGCCGCCAGATCGCCGCCGCCCGCGTACAGATCCCAATTCATCTGAAGCAGCGCCGTGGTATCTTCGGCAACCCCCAAGGTCGCGTCGACGTCGTCACGCCGCTCATGCGACAATTCAAGGCTGAATGTCGGGAAAAAGGCACCGCGTGTCGAAGCCGCCGTCGCCGTCGCGGCCCGTTCCTGGCCAAGCGACGACAAAAGATCGGGGTTGTTTTTTAATGCCACATTGACCGCATCGTCCAACGACGCCGGAATATTTCCGGCGGGAAGTTGCGGACGTGTCAGATTATCGGGCGCCTGGCCGACGGCCTCGATAAAGTTGGTCACTGCATTGCGCAGGTTGCCTTCGAACCGGCGACGTTGCGATTGCGCGAGAAATAGCCTTGTGCGTACCTGCGAAACATCCGCGCCGGCACCGCCGCCCGTCCGGGCTGCTTCCTGGACATCGCTCAAAATGCGATCATGCAGCTGTACATTGTCGGCCGCCAAATTAACGAGTTCGCGTTCCCGCAATACGTCCAAATAAGCCCGGACCGTACGCTGAGCAATTTGCGTCGCCGCCGACAAGACGCCATGGCGCGCCGCTTCCGCCGTTTCCCGGGAGGACTCTACCTCCTTGGTGGTCGCGAACCCATCGAACAGGAGTTGGCTGATGGTCACGCTCTCACTGTTCCGATACTGGTCATCGTCGGTAGATGTAGTGCCCGGCCGCTTGGCATCCTGATATCCCGTATCAGCGGACAAATTCACGGTCGGCAACAACCCGGCACGCGCTTGACCGATACCCTGCTCGGCCGCCTTGTAGCCCGCCTTGCTCGACGATACGAGGGGATGCGACTGCACCGCCAGAGATACCGCCTCGGGAAGGGTCTGCGCCCAAGCCGCACTGGTGGCGCAAATACCCAGCACCAAAACCGTCGCGCCCAGCGCCCACCGTGACAGAATTCGGCTACCGGACGACTCCGGCTTTTCCGACCCCAGCGCTGCCGGCAGTACTCGTTGTTGTTGTTTCATGGAGACTACTCAATCAGACTCTTAGCGCCGGACGAAGATGCCGGAAAGACAATCAAAGAGGATATTCTTAAATATAGGAACGATTCTACGTTAACCAATTTCTTTAACCCTCTCAAGCACTGTCCATATTCCGTAATTCTAGCACTTGCCAATCGTCGCCTAAGTGTAACAAACGCCGACAACCCTCCTTTTCAAAAGGCGGCATCGCCCGGCGCGTTTAAATTGCCACCATCAAAATCCGTTCGACCCACGACACAAGTCTATTATTCATAGAATAAATTAATATCGTCAAACGTATAACGAGAATGAGGCCGCTTACATGCTGAAACTGGTGCTAAACCTCCGGATGGTTTTACAGCGAAAAAATTTCCCGTTTCGCAAAAAAATCAACGATTCCCACACTTTTCACACTATTTAGCCCGTCATTCATTAAGGAAATAGGTCAAATTTATGTAACTCATTGAATTATATAATTTTGTCTGACCAGCGGACATTTTGATGGTCAAGTATGCGCCGCCGGACGATTGCAATTAACCTTTGGATAAGATATGCAACAGGATGCCCAGCCAGTGGATTTCAGATCAGCGGGCGATGAAGACGGCGGCGGTGCCCCGCGAGACTTTTATACAAGCTTTTACAAATAGATAGGGTGAACATCGCCCGGAAAATCCTTGCCGATGTCGTTGCCGGCTGGGGTGGGAAGAGGAAAGCGGCATGGTCAAGATTTCGATCACACGGCAATCGGGTGAGAAGATCGAGCTGGAGCTTTCGCCCGGCGTACAAGCCCCGCCTTTGCGCCCCGGCGACCGTGTCAGCATTCTCGCGTCCGATGGGCAAATCGCCCCGGTCCTCCAGGGCAATGACGTCCAGATCAATGTTCTCGACGCCAACGGCGCGGTCGAAAGCACCTACACCTTTGAAAATCTCGGCCTCTATCTGAACGACGACACGACCGAGCTGGCGATCGTCGACGAGGCGACAGGCACCGAGACAGTCATCGACGACCCCGCGCAAGTCACGACATTCGAAACGGCAGGCGACGAAACGCCGCAGCCGCAGCCGACGTCGGATCACGTCCGGCTCCACACGGAAACGGACTTCGATGCCGAAACGCGTGGTGAGTTAGATCGAGGTGAAACCGATGGCGGCGTCGAAGCGATCAATAACGTCCTGAACCGGGAGCCCCTTAGCGAGAGCATTCAGTTATATGCCGTTACGTCCGTCGATGGTGGCGGGGCGCAGATTGAAAAGGTCGTGGTCGAACTGACTACGACGACGACCGGTACCGGCACGACGACAACGACCGCCTCGACCGTCAGCGGTCAAGCCATCGACGGTTACATCGTCGGCGCAACCGTCTTCGCCGACGCCAACGGCAATGGCGTGTTGGATAGCGGCGAAGCCTTCACCACCACCGGCGCCAACGGCGCCTTTACCCTGACCGGCGGCAGCGGCCCACTGATCCTCACTGGCGGTATCGATGTTTCCACCGGCCAGGAATTCAAGGGTGAACTCATGGCTCCGGAAGGGTCGACGGTGGTCACGCCGCTGACGACCCTGGTGCAAACTCTTGTCTCGAACGGCAATGCCGCGAGCGCCACTGCGGCCGAGACCCAGGTCAAATCGGCGTTCGGCCTTTCGAACAGCATCGACCTCTCCAGTTTCGATCCCGTCGCCGGCGTTGAAAACGGCGTCTCCGGCGCGGATGCCGTGTTGTCGGCCGCGATCAAGGTTCAGAACACCGTCGTTCAGGCGGCCTCGGTTCTCAAGGGATCGAGCGGCTCGTCCGTCGATTATGAAGATGCCGCGGAAGCCGTGTTCTCACAGATGGCAACCGAGCTGACGAACAACCCCGGCAACTCGCCGATCGACAACGCCACAAAGGTCCAATCGCTGATCACCAATGCGTCGTCGTCGTCGTCGCTCAACCTCGACACCACCGCCAAGAACCAGATCAGCAATGCGGCTTCCGACGCGGCAAATATCATCAATAGCAGCAACACGACCGTTGACGGTCTCGCCTCATCGGGATCAAGCCTGCTGCAGGACTTGGCCCAAGTCGCCTATGTCGCGCAAAAAAGTTCCGCGGAGGCTCTTTTCAACGCCCTCGACGCGGTGCAAGGCGATTCCGGCAGCAACCCAGACCTGTCGGCCGCCACCACCGCCTATACCGGAGCCAACCTGAATACGGCGGTCACCAATGCGTCGACGGAAACCGGCACAGTGGGCACCGCGAGCACAGCAGGCACTTCGGGTGACGACACCATTACCGGCACGGCCGGTAACGACACCTATTCGGGCGGTGCCGGCAACGACCGGATCAGCGGCGGCAACGGCAACGATACCCTGCTCGGCGGCACCGGTAACGACGCGTTGGCCGGTGAGGCCGGTAACGACAAGCTGAACGGCGGCGCCGGCAACGACTTCCTCGACGGCGGTGCCGGTATCGATATCGCCCAGTACGATGGAAAGTTCAGCACCTATACCATTGCCGCCTCGAGCACGGCAGGCCAGGACCTGACGGTGACCAACACCTCGTCCGGCACCGACGAGCTCGACAAAATCGAGGTGATGAATTTCGCCGACTTGACCGTGCGTGTCGCGGGCGGAGACAGTGCCTACACGACATTTGCGAGCGCGTTGGGAAGCTCGCTGTCCGGCGACCGAGTTCTGCTGCTCGACTCCAGCCTCATCCCGTCGAGCCTCGCTCTGACAAAGAAGGTCAGCGTTCAAGTAGTGGGCAATGACGCGGCGGTAACCATTGCCTCGGACAAGGCGCTGGTGATTGATGCCAGCTTGCTGTCGGCAACAACAACCCTCGACCTCTCGGGCCTGCCGGGAACGACGCCAGTCCGTATCACCGATATTGGTAACGTAACATCCGTGGTGACCAAGTCCGGTCAAACGGTGACCCTGGCGGGCAGTGATCTCGATGGACTTGGCGTTTCCGGTAGTGGAACGCTGCTACTGTCCGACAACACCATCCCGTCCACCGCCGATTTGAGCAACGTTGCGGCCGGTCTGTCCGTGTCGTCGGGGAATACGCTGTCCCTGACCGCCGCCCAGGCCGACGGCAAGACCATTACCGGTGCCGGCAATGTCACGGTCAACAGCCTCGGCAGCGCCGATACGGATCTGTCGGCGATCACGGTTAGCGGCACCAAGACGGTCAACGTGCCGTCAACGGCGACCCTCCACACCAACACCAACCTGAGCGGGTTCAGCATCGCCGTGGCAAGCGGCGCGACGCTGACCTTGTCGGAAGCTCAAGCCGACAGCACGACCATTTCCGGCGCCGGCGGTGTGACCGTAAACGGACTGGCGGCGGACACCGATCTGTCGAACGTGTCGGCGAGCGGCACCGTGACCGCCGTTGTCAATTCCACCATCAACATCGGCTCTAATACCGATCTCGGCGCCATCGATGCCTATAATGTGTCGGGCACCCTGACGCTGACCGCGGCCCAGGCCAATGGCCTCCCCATCACGGGTAATGGCAATGTCACTGTTACCGGCATCTCGGCAACGACCGATCTTTCCAATGTCGCCGGCTCCCTAACGGTCACGGCAACCGTTACCGCCGATGCGGACCTCAGCGGTAGCGATCTGTCGTCGCTCGACCAGTTCCAGGTATCGAGCGGCACCCTGACACTCACGACCACGCAGGCCGATGGCCTACCCGTCACCGGCGACGGCAATGTCAATGTCACGGGCTTTGGCACGGTTTCGGCGGACCTGTCCAAAATTTCGGTTACAGGCACCAAAACGGGAACGATTACCTCGGATACGACCCTGATTAACACCACCAACCTCGGCGGCTTCAGCTTATCGGTTGACAGCGGCACGACCCTGACACTCACGGCCGCGCAGGCCGATGGTGCGACCATTTCGGGCGCGGGCAGCGTCACCGTAACCGGCCTTGGCGCCTCGGCGGTTGATCTCTCCAGCATCACGGCATCCGGTACGCTAACAGCGGAAGTGCCGGCCTCGGTCACTCTGAATTCAAGCACCAACCTCGGCAACTTCGGTGTTTCCGTCGCCACCGGCCAGACCCTGAACCTGACGGCGGCGCAGGCCGACGACGTCGCGATTTCGGGCGCGGGCAATGTGGCGGTCACCGCCCTGGGCTCCGGCGAAGTCAACCTTTCAACGATCACGGCCACGGGTACCAAGACGGCAAGCGTGCCGTCATCGGCGACCCTGAACGGCAACACCGATCTCGGCGATTTCTCCGTCACGGTCGCCAGCGGCCAAACGCTGACCCTGACGGCGGCCCAAGCCGGCGGTACGTCTATTGGCGGATCGGGCGGCGTCACGGTCACGGATCTCGGCAGCGCCGCAGTCGACCTCTCGACCATCGGCGCGACCGGCGCCAAAACCGTCAACGTGCCGACGACGGCCACGTTGGATGCCTCGACCAACCTCGCCAATTTCAGCGTCACGATCGCCTCGGGCCAGACCGCGACCCTCAGCGCCGCCCAAGCCAACGGCCGAACAATCAGCGGCGGCACCGCGGAAATCAGCGGCGATATCGGCGCGAATACCAACCTGACGAACATTTCCTCGACGCTGAGCTTCAGCGACAGTTCCATCGACGTGAACAGCGGCTTCACGCTTACCGTGACCGCCGCCCAAGCCAACAACGCGGATATCAACGGCGCCGGATCGGTACTGATCAGCGGTGATATTTCCGCGAGCGCCAATCTGACGGCCATCGATGCGTCGTTGATGTTCACCAGCAACACGATCGACGTCGCCAGCGGCCAGACCTTGACCCTGATGGCGGCGCAAGCGGGCGACCGCGGCATCACCGGCGACGGCACCGTTTCGCTTTCCGGCGACGCCGTGGCATCCGGCCTGGACTTCAGCGGTATCATCGCCGACATCTCGGTTACGAGCGGTCAAACTCTAGCCCTCAGCACGACGCTCCTGTCCGGGCTCGACAGCGGTGCCATCCCCATTGCCGGTCCCGGCACGGTCACTTTGTACGGCAACGCGACGAGCCTCGGATCCCTGAGCAGCTATGTGACGGCGACCCTGGAAGTGCCCTCGGGCCAAACGCTGGAGTTGACCGCGGCGCAGGCCCATGAACTCGACCTGGGCGGCGCCGGCAACGTGACCATCACCGGCCTGGGCACGGCCGACACCGATCTGTCGAACATCGACGCGACCGGCACCAAGACGGTTACGGTTAGCGCCGACGTGACCCTCGACGGGAATACCGATCTTACCGGTTTCACCCTGAACATTCCCACCGGCCGCAAGGTGACCATGACCGCCGATCAGGCCGACGGGCTGACCATCACCGGCGGCGGCACGCTGGCCCTGACCGGCACCTTGGACGACGACATCGTTACGTCGGCTTGGGGGACGAGCGCCATCGACCTGACGGGGGCGACGATCAGCCTGACCGGCGACGAGCTCGACATCGCCGGCACCTCGCAATTCCGCCTCACCTATACGCAGGTGAATGGCCTGACCGGCGGCATCAATGGTGACGCGCAAGCGAACCACATTGTCGTCGACGTCAGCGCGGCGACCGGCGGCGTCAACTATGTCGGCAATGCAGCCAGCCTCGCCGTCAATTTCAACCTCGGGGACGGCAACGATCGTCTGACCTTCGATTTCGGCGCGCAGGCCGGCAACACGATCAACCTCACGGGGAGCATCCTTTTCGGCGACGGCACCGGTGACATCCTCGCTGTCAGCAACGGCAACCTCAACCTCGGCAGCGCCACCGTCTCCAACTTCGAGGGCTTCGAGATCAACTCGACGATCACCGTGCCGGCAAGCATTTTCACTCTGCTTTCCAACTGGGGCACATTGTCGGGCGAAGGCACCTTCACCGTCACACTCGACGACAATTTTTTCAGTGGCGGAAGCTCCCAGTCGCTAGACCTCAATCGCTTCACGGAATTTCAGCCGGCCGGCGGTATCCTGCCGACCCTCAATGTCGCCGGCGACGGGTGGGAAATAAGCGGCGGCGACGACGGATCGGGTGACGGTATTGCAACCCTGGTCAACACGACCGCGGGCCGGACGGTGACCGTCACGCTTCCCGCGGACGGAAGCTTCGACACCAGTATTCCGGTCATCGTGCAGCTCGACAACGACACCGACGATCCCTATCTCGGCGAGTTGGATGACCAGCGACCGTACTTCCAGGAACCGACCACCGTCTATAACGGCACTCAGTTTGCCGATCTAGTTGCAGACATCGTCGCCGGAACGCCGGGAGTCATCGGTGATCTCGACGCGGACGACATCGATACCATCATTTTCGGCGGCCCCATCGTCCTCGACAACGATTCCACCCTCGATGTGTCAGGAACCGGCGTCACCATCGATTACAACGGTTACGGAATCCAGGTTACCGGCGGTGACAGCCTGACCCTTACGGCGACGCAGGCAGACGACGGCACCATCACCGGTGCCGGCAGCGTGACCGTCACCAATCTTGCCGGCGCGCCGACGGATCTCGATCTGTCGGGCTTGACGGCGGCGACGGTTACCCTCGAGATCACGGGCACGGTGGACCTGTCGTCCCTCACCAGCCTGGTTCTCGGCGGCGTGAGCATCACGGTCACCGATCCCGGCGAATTGACACTGACCGCCGCCCAGGCCGATGGCCTCGCGATTTCGGGCGACGGTGCTGTCACCATCACGGGCCTGGACGCCACCGAAGTCGATTTCTCCGATATTTCGGCATCCAATGCCACAGCCACAGTTTCCAGCAGCGCTACACTCGATGCCGCAACGAACCTCGGCAATGCCGGCCTCGAACTCGGCGACGGCGTTACCCTGACCCTGACCCGGGCGCAACTGAACGGCCGCACGGTCGATGTTGCGGACGGTGAAACGGGGACGTTGCGCTTCGGCGGCGACGCGACCGCGATCAGTCTCGCCAATGTCGATACCGACATTACGTATGCCGTCACCTCGGGCCGTACTTTGACCCTGACGGCGGCGCAGGCTGACGGACGCACCATCGCGGGCGAAACCGGCACAAACGTCTATGTGACGCAACTCGGCGCTGCCCAAGTCGATCTGTCGCAGATCAGCGCGCCGGGCGTGCTGTCTGCCAACGTGCCGTCCTCGGCAACCCTCGATGCCTTGACGGATCTCGGCGATTTCGCCGTCACCGTGGCCAGCGGCCAAATCCTGACCTTGAGCACGGCGCAGGCTGGCGGCACGGTCATCACCGGTGCAGGTGGAGTCACGGTTACGGGCCTAGGCAGCGATGCCATCGATCTGTCGGACATCACCGTCACGGGCGCCAAGACCGTCACGGTCACCGGCACACAGACGCTCAACGCGTCCACCGATCTCGGCGGCTTCAACATCACGGTCGACTCCCCGAACACGCTAACCCTGACTGCGGCGCAGGCCGATGGCCTAACCATCACCGGCACGGGTTCGGTGACCATTACCGGTCTCGGCAGCGGCGAGGTCGACCTGTCCGGCATTTCCGCGTCAGCGAGCGCGGATGTCGCGGGCGATGTCACCCTGGACACCAATACCAATCTCGGCAGCGTTGCCCTCAACGTGACATCTGGCACCGTGACCCTGTCCGAGACTCAAGCAGACGGCGCGACCATTTCGGGCACGGGCAATGTGACGGTCGACGATCTCGCGGCGGATACCAACCTTGGCAACGTCAACCCGGCAGGCACGCTGACGGCGAATGTCGCCGACACCATCGACATCAGCAGCAACGGCAACCTGGCCAACGTCGATGCCTATGTAGTCACCGGTACGCTGACCCTGGATGAAGGGAAGGCCGACGGCGCGGCAATCTCCGGTACCGGTAACGTCACCGTCACGGATCTCGCCGACGGCACCAACTTGTCGAGCGTCACGACGACCGGTACCGTCATCGCGACGGTCACCGGCGATACAAACATCACCGGCAACAGCACGCTCGATGCCGTCGACGAATTCCAGGTCGGCGACAGCAATTTGCTGACCCTGACGGCGGCGCAAGCCAACGGTCAAGCCATCACCGGCGCGGGCGACGTCACCGTTACCGGCATCGACGGCACGGTGATCGATCTGACATCGATCGCAGCGACCGGCACGCTAACCGCCGTCGTCTCCGGCGATACGACATTGAATGCAGCTTCCGATCTCAACGGCTTCGAGATCGACGTCACCGCCGGTACGCTTACCTTGTCGGCGGCGCAAGCCGACGGCGAGACCATTACCGGAGCCGGCAATGTCACGATCGACGGTCTGACGGCAACGACCAATCTGGGCACGGTCAATCCGACCGGCACCCTGACCGCCAATGTGGCCACCGCCATCGATGTCAGCACCAACGGCACGCTCGGGAACGTCGATACCTATAATGTCACCGGCACCTTGACCCTGACGGCGGCGCAGGCAAGTGCCAAGACGGTTACCGGGACCGGTGCCATCACGGTAACGGGCGTTGCCGATACGACCGATCTTTCGAATTTCGCGGCGGCGGCAACGGTCACCGCGACGGTTACCTCCAGCGCCGATCTCAGCGGCGTCGATGTCAGTTCCGTCGACTTGTTCGAAGTCGCCAGCGGTCAGACGCTGACCTTGTCCGGAGCCCAGGCATCGGGAACAACGGTGACCGGCGCGGGCAACGTCGCCGTCGACGATCTGGGTGCGACCTCGGTCGACCTGTCGGGGATTACGGCAACCGGCACCCTGACGGCGGAAGTGCCGGCATCGGCGACACTCAATTCAGGCACCAACCTCGGCAACTTCGATGTTACCGTGGCCAGCGGCCAAACGTTCACCCTGACCGCCGCGCAAGCGGATGGCCAGACGATCAGCGGCGCCGGCAACGTCACCGTAACCGACCTTGGCTCGGCGGTCGTCGATCTCTCCGGCATTACCGTCAGCGGCACGAAAACCGTCGAATTCGATGCGACGGCAACGCTGGCGACGGGCATGGACCTCGACGGCTTCGCGGTCACGGTCGACACCGGCGCGGTCCTTACCCTGACGGCAGCACAGGCCGACGGCCTTACCGTCACCGGGGCCGGCGGCGTAACGGTTACCGATTTGGGCTTGGCGGCCGTCGACCTGTCGAACATTTCGGCAAGCGGCACTAAATCCATCGACATCACGAGTTCCCTGGCACTACCGAGTGGCACCAACCTCGGCAGCTTCGACGTCACGGTGGCCTCGGGGCAGACACTGACCCTGACGGCGGCACAGTCGAGCGGCGTTTCGATCAACGGTGCCGGCAATATCACGGTCACGGGACTTGCCGCGGATACCGATCTCTCCGGCGTCGATCCCTCGGGCACCCTGACGGCACGGGTGGCAACATCCATCGACGTTACCGGCAACAGCAACCTCGGTACCGTCGAGGCATATGTCGTCAACAGCGGCCAGGCCCTCACCATGACCGCGGCGCAGGCGGATGGCCGGGCCATTACCGGCGACGGCGCAATTACCGTTACCGGTTCCCATTCCGATGGCGATTTCTCCGGCGTGGTGACCGACCTGGATTTGACCGGCACGACCCTCACCGGCACAACGGTCCTGCCGGATGTCGTATCGGGTCAATCCATGACTCTGACCGCGGCGCAAGCCGACAATCAGACCATCACCGGCGCGGGTGATATTGCCGTTACGGCCCTTGGCGCGACCGCTGTTAATCTTTCGGGTATCACGACGACCGGTTCCAAAACGGCCGCCGTTCCGGCGACGGCCAACCTGGATGCATCCACGGACCTCGGTGATTTTGCTGTCACGGTCGCCAGCGGCCAAGTCCTGACGCTAAGCACGGATCAAGCCGACGGCCGGACCATCGGCGGCGACGGCGGCGTCACGGTCACCGGCCTGAGCAGCACCAGCGTCGACCTGAGCACAATCACTGCTGCCGGCACCTTGACCGCAGCGATCGTCGGCGACGTGACCTTGGCCACCAATACCGATCTCGGCGGCTTCACCCTGACCGTGGCAACGGGTCAAAGCCTGACCCTGACGGCCGCGCAAGTGGACGGTCTGACCATCACTGGTAGCGGCTCCGTTGAAGTAACCGGCGACATCGAGGGCATCGACCTTACCGGAATTGCCGCCACCATCGATCTGACGCTTCCCGCGACCGGTGACATTCTCGATATTCCTGCTGGCGAACAAGTCGATATCACTGTCGCGGAAGCCAACGCCTACGACTCCATCACGGGTGACGGCACCTTGGCGCTGACCGGCAATGGCGAAACGACGTTCGATGAATTGTTCGCAAAAATCGACGCCACCGTGCAACTCGCGGTGCAGGATACCGGCACTCTGATCCTGACGGCGGCGCAAGTTGACGGCCTGGAAATCTCGGGCGGCGGCAACGTGACGGTCACCCAGCTTGGCGCCGATCTCGTGGATCTGTCCCCGATCACGGCAACGGGAACCAAAACCGTCGACGTGCCCAGCGATGCGACGTTGGATACCGATACCGATCTCGGCGATTTCGCCGTCACTGTGGCCAGCGGCCAGACGTTGATGCTGACCACCGTTCAAGCCGATGGCCGGTCCATTACCGGCGACGGCGCGGTGGCCATCACGAGCCAGATCGCGGGCGGCGATTTCTCGAACATCTCCACCGATCTGGATGTGAGCGGCGCGACCCTGCATGGCGCGACCGTCTTCCCGGACGTCGGCGCGAACAAGACGCTGACCCTGACCGCCGATCAGGTGCACAGCGTCAGCCTTTCGCTGGATACTGAGGCGACGCTGCTTGTCCATACGGCGTTCACCGATTTGAGCGCCTCGAACGACGCTCTGCCCGGGATCGATATCGCGGGCGTCATGGTCGACGGCAACAACAACCCATCGGTCCTATGGGACCGGATCGAGGTCGCCTCCGACGATATTACCGACAAATTCAAACTGTTCTGGGTGAGCGCCGACGAGGCGTATTACGATGATTGGCCGTCCGCCGACTGGGATGCCAATGAGGCCTTTGTCCAGCTTGGCAACATCTATGTCGACTATCTCGCCGGTACGGACGGCATCCTCGGCACTGCCGACGACGGCGAGCCTCTCCTCGACGTGGTACAGACCAAGGTGAGCGGCGATCCAGACTTCGAAGCCCGCCAGCAAAGCTTGCACGACAACCTGCTCGGCAATCTGGGCGACGGCGCGATCACCAACCGGTTTGGCACCGATCCGGAGGATGACCCACGCAGCGATCTTGCTAAGACCTTTGGCGACCGGCCGTTCCATGCCGGCTATGTCTCGGATGGCGACTATTCCAGCGAGGCGGACACCTCCGGCGTTGTCGCCTGGGACATCGCGCATGGTCTGAGTTATCCGGAGACACTGACAGACGCTTACTCGTTCTTGAACGATGCCAATACGATTTCCGGTACTTCAAGCGCCGATTACCTATTCGGCGGCGGTGGGAACGATACCCTCAACGGCAACGATGGCGACGATGTCCTGATCGGCGGTTCGGGCAACGATATCCTTAACGGCGGCGACGGCAATGACGTGGCCCAATTCAGCGGTACGTTCGCCGACTTCGACACGAGCGTCCTGTCGGCGACCGATGGTGTCGTTTCCGGCACGATCTCGAGTGCCGCCGAAGGTGCCGACACCCTTTCCGGGATCGAAGTTCTGAAATTTGCTGACGGCTATCACGTGCTGGACGGCATGTCGATTCAGGCCGCCATCGACGCGGCCAGCGACGGCGATACGATCTATGTTGGCTCCGGCACTTACGCCGAATCGCTGACGATCGACAAATCGGTGACTCTGATCGGCGATCCCGATGTCGCCGGCGGCGCGGGAGCCGGCACCTCCGCCCCGCAGCTGCTCGGCAGCGCGACATGGACGTTGGCCACGGTTTCCATCGAGGCCGAGAACGTCACCTTCAGCGGCTTCGACGTCACCAATGCCACGGGACCCTACGGCATCCACATCAAGGCCGGCGACGCCGAGGTATCCGAAAACCGCGTACACGACATCAACGGCGCGCTCAGCGGCGACGGCCTGCGGGCGATCTTCATCAACCCGGTCGACAACGTCACCGTTTCAAACAACATCGTCGAGGATTTCGGCAACGCCACCAACGACTCGGCGGCCAGTTACGGCAAAACGGCAGCTGGTATCTTCGTTTGGGCCCGCGGCGGATCGCTGCCGGGCGGCCTCGGCACGATCGAGGAGTTCTCGAACATCACCATCGAGGGCAACATCATCCGCAACGATGATCTGCCGACCTTCACCGGCGCATCGGTTTACGGCATTTGGGCCGGGGGTTCGCAGGGCGGCTCGGAAATGAACGGCCTGAGCATTATCGGCAATGCGATCAGCGATTTGCATTCCAGCAATGCAAGCAAAGCGGCCGGCGGCATCCTCATCAACCATGGCGCTAATCCTCTCGACACCGAAGGCTTCAGTTCTGACCTGGTCATTTCGGGCAACACCGTCGACGACGTGTCGGGTGCATCCGTGTTCGCCATCGGACTCCAAGGCGATACGCCTTCGGCCGAGGTCATCAGCAATACCATTACCGACCTCGCGCTGGCGGAGGGCATATCCGACGGGTTGATTGCCGCCGTGTGGTTCGAGGACAACCCGAGTACGGATACAGTTTCCCTGACCGACAATAGTTTCGGCGACTATGACCTGGCCCATGTGGGCGGGGACACGGATGCCGACACCCTCAGCGCCATCGACGGCCACGACAACATCCTTGTCGGCCTGGGCGACGACGATGTCCTCGTCAGCGGCGACGGCAACGACATCATGGTCGGCGGTGACGGCAATGACGTGGCCGAATTCAGCGGCTCCTTCGCCGATTTCACCACGAGCGGCCTGACGATAACTGACGGCGTCATTTCCGGCACGATATCGAGCGCGGCCGAAGGTGACGATGACCTATCTGGTATCGAAGTCCTCAAGTTCTCCGACGGTTACCGCGTGCTCGACGGCATGTCGATCCAAGCGGCCATCGATGCGGCCAGCGACGGCGATACCATCATCATTGAGGCCGGCACCTATCAGCTTACCGACGCGACCGGCTCGATCACCGTCGACAAGGAACTGAATATCGTCGGCAACGGCGAGGTCATCATCAAAGGCGCGCTCACGGTGGGCAATAGCGCAACGCCGGTGGAAGACACCGACAATGTCGATGAACTGCTGCAACTCGAGTCGACCGGCACCGCCTTTGGCGCGCACCCGCAAACCGGCATCATCATCGACGCGGATAACGTAACCTTGGAGAACCTGACGCTGCGGGAATTCCAATGGGGTGTCAGTCTCGAAACGACGGATGGCTCGACCCTCCGCGATGTCGACATCACGCAGACCATGTCCGCGATCGTCAACGGCGGCTACCCCAACACGGGTGCCAGTTCCGAGGCCGGCGCATCGGTCACCAATCTGACCATCGACGGCGGCACCATCAGCCACGGCGAAAACGGTATCGTCGTGTGGGCGAGCAAAAATGACCTCGACGCCGATGGAACCTACACGTCGACCAGCGAGTTCAGCGACGTCACCATTACCGGGGTTACCTTCTCCGATCTCAACGAGAAGGGCATCTATCTGGCAAACGCCCAGGATTTGACGATCACAGGCGTTACGATGACCGATGTCGGCGAATACGGCCGCACATTGCCCTTTGGCGCACCAATCGGCGTAAACGGTGCCGGGATCGTGGTCAGCCTTGCCAACGACGATTACAGCAACATCGTCATCACGGATTTCGATTTCACCAACGTCGGCCATAGTAACGGCGCGGGAAGCTCGGACGAAAACGGTGCCGGCATTGTCATCCAGACCAACGTCAGCGGAAATCCGCCAGCCTCGTTGGACGGCGTCACCATCAGCACCGGCACCATTGACGGTACCTATAACGGCATCCGCTTTGATGGCGGCGGTGCAACCGACGTTACCGTCAGCGGCGTGACCATCACCAATGCGGACAATCAGCCCTACGTCAACGGCTCCCCCTTCCCGGTGACCTTGGTTTTGCCGGACGGTGTGGACAGCTTCACGATTTCCGATGACTGGATCGAAAGCGGTGCCGCGGGCTTCGTCATCGAAGGCGGCACCGGAAACGATACCATCACCGGCAGCACGGCTTCCGACGGCGCGAAGTTCACCGGCGCCCTTGCCGATTACACGATCGCCTATGACCAAGGGACCGATACCTACACGGTCACCGACAATACGGCGGATCGCGACGGCACGGACACCCTGGTCGGCGTCGAACGGCTCGTCTTCTCCGACGGCGCCTACCTGATGGTCGACGGCACCCAAGCCAACGGCAGTTTCGCCACCATCCAGGATGCCATCGATGCGGCGGCTCCCGGCGACTTCATCCTGGTGGCCGACGGCACCTACGACAGTTTCACAGTCGACAAGTCCCTGAAGATCCTGTCGATAAACGGCGCCGAGAATGTCATCATCGAAGGTCCCGGGGCCAGCCAGCAGGCAGGTATCCGCATCGAGGAAGGCGTCGAAGACGTCATTATCGGGGCCAGCGGCCAAGGCTTCACCATCAATGCCTCTTCGGGCGATCTTGCAGCGGTTTATCTCGCCGAAGGCGCCAGCGATGTCACCATCGAAGGAAACGTCCTCAATGGCGGCAGCGGCCATGCCTTCCTGACGACCGGCTCCATCAGTGATGTCACGGTGACCGATAACGCGCTGAATGCCGACGGGCCGGCGGCGGTGGCCTATGTCAACGGCACCGCGAGCCTGGGCTCCGAGCGTGCCTCCGACAATGTCGACTTCACCAACAACACCATCGACGGCGGCAGCAACGCGGGCCTGTTGCTCGGCAATGAAGCGACCAATTCCGAGATCACCGGCAATACCTTCTCCGGCGACAGCAGCTATGCCCAGGTTGAACTGTGGGCAGCCGGCGATACGGTGAGCGGCAATAGCTTCTCCGCCAACGGTGACGTCGCGGTTCTCGACAGCACGTCGAGCTACGACGAGGCAGATCTGGTTGCCGACAACACCTTTACCAACGCCGTCTATATCGATGGTGAAGATACCATCTACACCTCGATCCAGGCTGCGGTCGACGCCGCCAGCGACGGCGACACCATCGTCGTCGGCCCGGGCACTTACGAGCCCTTCATCGTTCGGAGCACAGACGCCGCAAATCTCAAGATCGTCGCCTCGGAGAACGGGGACACGATCATCGACGGCACCGACCCCAGTGGACCTGGTCGCCTGATCGACATTTATGCCGATGGCACGGAGGTCAGCAATTTCGTCATCAATGGTCCGGGTGGCCTCGATGTCGGAGGGATTCACGTCGGTATCGCGATCCGAGGCCAGGACTGCGTCGTCGAGAACAACACCATCAGCAACATTTTGACCGGCATCCAAACGGGGTCCGTGCCCGCCGAAGCGCGCGCCACCATTACCGGAAATACGGTTTCATCCGAGTATGGCATCAGCCTCCAAAGCTCAGGCAATATTGTATCCGGGAATACTGTGGACGCGAGTGTCGAGGGCGTGGGCCTCACGACCGGCGACAATACCTTCACCGACAATATCTTCACGTTCGGAGATACCGGCCTGGTTCTGTATGTCGGCGCCACCACGACGAACCTCGTCGCCTCCAATAACACCGTGACGATCGGAAACGGTGCGGATATTCAGAACGCCATCGCGCTGACCGGCGACGGCGGCACGCTCAATCTGCTGAACGGCACCTACGAACTCGACACGAGCACCTTGACGGTCAACAAGGACATCACGCTGATCGGCGAGAGCGAGGCGGGCGTCATCATCGACGCCAGCGCCGTCGACGGCTACGGGATTGCGCTCAGCGCCAGCGGTGCCACGCTGTCAGACTTTACCTTGCTTGGCCCGCAAGGCGGCGATCCGGAAGTCTGGTCTTCCTATCGCGACAATTACGGGATCAAGGTATCCCCGCTCGGCACCGACACGTCGCTTTCCGGCATCACATTGCAGAACCTGACGGTACAGGGGTCGCACAATTCGGAGATCGACTTCAACGGAATCTATAATTCGACGTTGTCCAACATTACCGTCGACGGCGGCACCGGCGTCGCCGGTAACGGCATTTCCTTGACCGACAGCAGCAACATTACGGTCAACGATGTCACCGCGACCGACAATCCGTGGGGCGGTGTCGCCGTCTACACCTACGGTGCCTACTATACGGGCGGCTCGGATGGTATCACCTTCACCGGTAGCTACACCTACGATGCGGGTGAAACCGGTGCCTCACCGATCTACATTCAGACGACCGACAACACCTATCCGGTGACCAATCTGACCCTGCCCAGCGGGTACGACTATGCGGTGACAAACGTCGACTTCCGGGCCGACGGGAATGAGTTCACCTTCTTCTTCGACAACGAAACCGAGGCGCAAAGCTTCGCCTCTTCGTTGAGCGGCACCTCCCATGTCAGCACTGCGGGAGCCGATGTCCTCTCGGGCGACGGCTATCTGTTCGGCGGGGCGGGTGATGACACCCTCACGGGTGGCACCGGCGACGATCTGCTCAACGGTAGCACCGGCAGCAACACCATCGACGGCGGCGACGGCACCGACGCGGCGCTGCTGTCCGGCAATTTCGCGGACTACACCTTCACCACCGACGGCAGCGGCAACTTGCTCGCCAGCGACGGCAGCGAAACCCAAACCCTGTCCAATGTGGAACGGCTCAGGTTTGAGGACGGCAATGTGCTGGTGGTCGGCGCGGGCAGCCAATACGCCACCATCCAATCGGCCATCGACGCGGCAGCCGAGGGCGACACCATCCTCGTCACCCCGGGCACCTACAACGAATCCGTTACCATCGGCACCGCCGACGTGACCATCCAGGGCATGTCGGGTGCGATTGTCAACGTCGACACTCCGGCCAGCACCGATTTCGACGACAGGACCATCGGGTTCACGATTTCTGCCAATAACGTGGAGATTTCGGGAATCGAGATCGCCGGGCCATTGAGCGGTATCGAACACAGCACGACGGACTTTGCGACGCAGGGCTACATCTACGGCATCTACGTCAACAGCGGCGTCACCGGTGCGATTTTGACGAACAATACGATTTCCGATCTCCGGACGGGCATGGATTTCCATTCCGACGTTACCGCCACCGTTTCCGACAACGTGATCGAGAACACCCGTGGCGCGTTCCTGATCCGGTCGGGCGGTATCGATCTGAGCGGCAACTCGTTTGGTACCATCGGCAACGAGTGGGATCTGACGTACCTCGCCGGCACCCCAAGCGATCTGTTCGCCGATGCGCTTGTCGACCCGGATGCCTACGGGGACGGCATGATGGCTCTGTCGGCGGCCAACAACGACATGAAAATCGCCGACCGGATGTATGGCGAGGGCGGCATTCTTGCCAATGCCGAAAGTGACCCGACAGCCAAGGCAGCTCTGGAAGCGGTTGCCAACCGCTCTCACGTCGAGGTTCAGGCGGGTGCCAACAACGACACGGAAGCTGGGCTCGGAGAGACGCGCGGCAACGGCTTCGGGACGGAGCGCCTGCCCATTGGCACGCTTCAGGACGGTGTCGATGCGGTGGTCAACGGCGGTTCCGTCAATGTGCAGGCCGGCGATTACAGCGGTGAATCGGTAACCGTAAGTACCGAAGATTTGACCGTCACCACCGAAACCGGTGCCTTGGGCATCAGTATCACCCTTGGCAGCGGCATCGAGGATATTACCCTCACCGGCGATCAGGGCATCACCCTGACGGGTAATGACGAAGATAACACCGTCACGACCACCGGCGGCGACGACACGATCGACGGCGGCGCGGGTACGGACACGGTCACCTTCACCGGCGCCTTCGCCAACTACACGATCGACGTCGATGGCGACAGTTTCACCATTGCGGACGGTGGCGACGGCGATGACACGTTGGACGGCGTCGAGAAGCTGGTCTTCTCCGACCGCACCGTCTTGCTGGTCGGCGGATCATCCGGCTATTCGACGATCATGGAAGCGGTCAATTCGGCATCCGAGGGTGACACCATTCTGGTCGCGCCGGGCGAATATGAGCCCTTCTCGATGGGCTATTTCAGCCCAGACAACCTCACCATTCTGGGGATGACCGGTGCGATCATCGACGCCACCAATGACTCCGGTTTAGCCGCCCGCATCGTCGAGTTGACGGCCGATGGCACCACGTTCAGCGGTTTCACCATCAACGGCCCCGGCGACGTCGACGTGGCCGGAATCCATGTCGGTATCTCAATCCCCGCGGCGAACGTTACCGTGGAGAACTGCATCATCAACGATGTGACGACCGGCATTCAGACCAATACACCTGCCAACGAGTCCGACGCCGCGTTCATCCTCAACAACACCATTACGGGGGCGAATGTCGGGATCAGCCTGCAAGACCTCGACAACACGGTCTCGGGCAACACGGTCACCACGGTGGCGAGTAGCACCGACGGTGTCGGCGAAGTGGCGCTTGGCGTCCTCGGTGGCGACAACACCATCACCGATAATATCTTTACCGTCTCCGCCAGCGGCAAGGCCGTCGGCCTGCCGAATCCGCCGGCGGTGGCCAATCTCGCCGTCTCCGGAAATGACATCACGGTCGGCGAAGGCGCAAGCCTCCAGGAAGCGTTGGATCTGACCGGCACGAACGGATCGCTCACCATCACGGCAGGCGATTACAGCGGACAGAAGGCGGCGGTGAATATCGACGGCCTGACGATCGACACGGTTGCCGGTGCGATTGGCATCGAGCTGGGGCTCGGCCAAGGTATCTCCGACGTTACCGTGACCGGCGACGCCGACGTCTCGATCTTCGGCAACAGCCTGAATAACACCCTCATCGGTGGTCTCGGCGCCGACATCCTCGAAGCGGGCCTTGGGGCAGACATCTTGACCGGCGGCGATGGCGACGACCTGTTCGTCCTACAGCCGGGCGACAAGAGCGCCGACCGGATCACCGACTTCACGACGGGCGATACGGTCCAGTTCGAGGACGTGCTGACCGATATCGCCACCGACCTGATCTTCAGCGATGACGGCAACGGCAACGCAAATGTTGCGATGGCCAACAATCCGAACACGACGGTCGCGGTATTCGAAGGCTACTCGGCAAGCGATCTCCAGACCAACTTGACCCTGGACGCCGACGGCAACGTAACATTGGATACCCCGTCGACGTAATCGAACACACGCCACAGAGACAAACATCAGAACGCCGGCCGAATAGGCCGGCGTTTTTTATTTCCGAATTAATGATTAATTCTAAAAATATAAATGAAAAGAAATCAGAAAAATAAAATTCCTAAATAAAAGTCGGAAAAATATTTCATATACCCATTATTTTAGAGAAATTATACCCCTCCCTTATTTTTTAACGAAATAAAAGCCATTTAAATTGGCGCTCCTGATCACCTCGAATTCTTGAAAACCTCGCCATTCTCCCCATCTCAATCGTGACCGGCCGCCCGAACCGGGCGTCCGGCACATGTGCCGTGGTGCGCTGGTTTTGGGCCGGTTTTGAGACAGTGCGCACCGCGTCAATACAAGATTAACGTATCAACCGTCTCCTCATTGATCGCAGAATCAAGGGTACATTGGGTAAGGGTTTTTCGCCGTCAAATATGGCGGGAGAACTTATCCGATGAACCAATGCCTGGGCACCGACGCGATAGACTTGGGACCGGAATGGTTTGAGCTTATGGCTGAAAACCTGCCGGTCGCCGTCAGCTATGTCGATTCCAGTGAACTTTACCGGTACTGCAACAAAACCTACGAAGCATTCTTCAAGCGAGACCGAAAAAATGTTCTTGGCCGGTCCGTCGAAGACGTCGCGGGCGACCAGGACTATCCACGGTTAAAGGACACGATTGACAAGGTCCTGTCCGGCGAGACCGTATCCTTCGAGATCGACTTCGTCACCGCAAACGGCGAAACGAGAACCGCTTCATCAACCTACAATCCGCATTTCGACGAGAACGGAAACGTCGCCGGCTATTTCGCGCTGACCCAAGACATCACCCGGCAAAAACGCGATGCCGACGCGCTCCGTCACAACGAGCAGCGGTTCATGGATTTCGCCGCGGCTGCCGCAGACCGCGTCTGGGAAACCGACAAGAACCACGTTTATACGTATATGTCTGAACCGACTGACGGCCTTCCGATCCCCGTCGAAGAGATCATTGGGAGACGTCCGTGGGAAACGATATCGAAGTCCGGTGACGACAAAACAAACGCCGAGATCAAAGAGATCTTCGAGAAAAAAGAAGCGTTCCGGCAGGTTCGATTCACGGTTGTCCCCTGGGAAGGCTTCACAAATCACATCGTCATGAGCGGCATCCCCAAGTTCGACGACAACGGTGAATTCATCGGATTTCGAGGTATTTCGATCAGCGAGTCCGAGATTGTCGAAGCACGGGAGAAAGCCGCCCACATCGAGAGAAAATTCCTTGAGGCCATGGAGCACATGGGCGGTGGCTATACCCTATGGAGCCCTGACGGCAAGCTCGAAGGCTGGAACGAGGCCTACAGGGCTCTCGACTGGGAAGACGATCATATACTGGTGAAGGGAACCTCCTTTTTGGACTTCATGACGGCGGTCGCCGAGGTTCGACTTGGCGACCGGTCCCCAGAGGACAGAGCAGCCTGGGTGGCGGAACGTATCGCGGCATTCGACGCCCGTGAAGTGGGTGAGGATCTATACCGGACCAAGACCGGCAGATGGTTCAAGATCGTGCGCCGGCCGCTCGAGGACGGCAGCGTCGTGCAGTTCGTCACCGATATTACCGAGCAGAAAGAGCGCGAGCGGGAAATTAGGGCCAGCGAGGAGCGATTCCGCGATTTCACCGCGGCGGCCGCAGACCGCTTTTGGGAAACGGACGAAAATCATCTGCATACTTATATGTCGCCGCCCACCGAAGGGCTTCCCATGCCGTCGGAAACGATCATCGGCAAAACGGCCTGGGACGTGGAAACGCGGGAGGTCGATCCGGAAACCAAAGCGCGGATCGCCGCTTTGTTCGACAGCCAGGAGCCTTTTCACGGCGAACATTTCCATTGGAAAAGTGTCAGAGGGCACGAAATCCATGTCGTCATGAGCGGCGTGCCGGTGTTGGACCGACAGGGAAACTTCAAGGGCTATCGCGGCGTGACCATCAACGAAACCGACGCTGTGCAAGCCCGCGAGCGTGCCGCCCGGGTCGAACGCAAATTCATGGAAGCCATGGAGCATATGGGCGCCGGCTATACCCTGTGGAGCGCCGATCGGCATCTCGAAGGCTGGAACGAAGCCTTCGCCAGAACGCGTGAGGACTTCAACGAAGTCTTGGTCCAAGGCATGGACTATCCGTCTTATCTGCGTTTCATCGGCCGTTCGGAAAATCCCGAATTCGACGACGCCGAACTCGACAGTTGGGTAGAGGGCCGGCTCCACGACCTGGACGAAAAAACCAGCGTCGAACACGTGGCTCAAACGCCGGACGGAAACTGGTTCAAGGTTTGGAAACAGAAACTCGCGGACGGCAGCGTCGTCATATTCCAAGCCGACATTACAGAGCAGCAGAAACGTGAAGAGGAACTGCGCGTCAGCGAAGCGATGTTCCGCCAGACATTCGAAGCAATCGGGAACGGCATGGCCGTTTTGTCGGTTGAAGGCGAGTATATGCGTGTCAACCAAGCCCTTGCCGACATGCTCGGGTACACCAAAGAAGAACTTGTCGGCAAATCGCTTTTCGACGTCACTCATCCCGACGACAGGGAAGCGTCGGCAAGCCAAAGGTCGGCTGAAAACGTTAGATCAGGACGAGACCTTCTGGCTCTGGAGAAGCGAATGGTTCGAAAGGATGGGAAAGTCATCTGGGTTCTCGTAACCGGAACGGCTGTCCTCGACGCCAGCGGAAACCCCTTGTTCCGCGTCGGCCACATCCAGGACATCACCAAGCGGCGCGAGGACGAAGAAGCCCTGCGCCAGAGCGAGGAACGGTTCCGCCTCATCGTCGAGGCGCTCGACTGGATTTCCGACGGCATCGAGATCATCGAACCCAACGGCCGGTTGCTTTATTGCAATACCCGCAACGCCGAATTCTACCCGCCCTATGCCGAGATCGCCGTCCCGGGCACGCCGCTAGAGGACCTGGTGCGCGCGGTGGCCGATTCCGGTCTCATCGCCAATGCGCTCGAGGACAGGGAAAGCTGGATCGCCGCGCGCATGGAATCCTTCAAAAAAGGTAGCGCCGCCGAACCCAGGGAAGGCCGTCTGACCAACGGACGCTGGCTGCTGGTCAGGAACTTCCATACCGACAACGACAGTCTGATCACGGTACGAACCGACGTCACCGAGCGCAAGACAACCGAACAATCCCTGTCTCAAAGCCAACAGCGGCTGCAGGCGATTACCGAAACTCTCCATGAAGGAGTCCTTGTTATCAACGAACAAGGACGGATCGCCTTCTCCAATCCGTCCGCCGGCGAAATGCTGGGTGTCGACCGGGAACAATCGCTGCTCGGCACGCCGGTGGACGATCTGTTCTGCTTGGTAGAGGGGAGCGAACCCGTGATGTTCGCCGATGGTCCGCTTCGCCAGGTCATCGATGATGGCGTCGCGGTGTCGAACGAAGATGCCGTCTTCGCGACCAGCGCCGATCAAATCCTTCTGGTCGATTTCGCATGCGCCCCGCTTCGGGAAAAAAAGAAGAGCCATAGTTGCGTGTTGTCGTTCCGCAACATCAAGGAGCGCAAGGAAGCACAGAAAGAGTTGTTCCAGTCCATGAAGCTGGCGAGCGTCGGCGAACTTGCCGCAGGTATCGCCCACGAGATCAACACACCGGTTCAATATATTGGCGACAATCTGCGCTTTATCCAAGATTCAGTCGCAGATATGCAAGGGATCATCGAGGCCTACAAGAAGGTCGAAGAGGCCGCCGAGAAGGCCGGTGTTCTGGAGGACCCGATCAAGGCGCTGCACGACACCCTTAAAGATGCGGACCTCGACTATTTGATGGAAGAATTGCCCAGCGCGACAAAACAGTCCCTCGGCGGTGTCGAGACCATCTCCCGCATCGTCCTAGCGATGAAGGAATTCGCCCACCCCGGCCAGCGGGAAAAGGCCATGGCCAATATCAACAAATCCGTCGAGAACACCCTTACCGTTTCCCGCAATGAATGGAAACATCACGCGGAGTTGGAGACAGACCTCGACGAGAATATTGCCTCCGTTCCCTGCTTGGTCGGCGAGATCAATCAGGTTCTGCTTAACCTCATCGTTAACGCCACACACGCCATTCAAGACCGGCACGGCGACGAGATGGGATTGATCAAGATCAGCACACATCAAGACGGCGAGTTCGTGGAAATCCGCGTTTCCGACAATGGCAGCGGCATTCCGGAACATGCCCAGGACCATGTTTTCGACCAGTTCTTCACCACCAAGGACGTGGGAAAGGGAACCGGTCAGGGTCTTGCTGTCAGCTACGACGTGATCGTCAACAAACACGGTGGCACCATCACTTTCGAAACCGAGGAGAGAGAAGGCACGACCTTCATCATCCGCCTCCCGGTGAACACCAATGAAGAGAAACCGGAGGCAGCGTGACGGCAAGCTAAAGGGAAAGAGACAGCAACTGAGGCCTACCGGCCGGAGAGCCGGAAGCGACGTTGGGGGTGACGGTATAAGCAATGGATTAAGGGCTTACGCGGTACATCCCATGTGGGCAGACAACAGAATAGACGTCCAAAATGAATGGTTTCGGCTGATGGCCGAGAACATACCGTTCATCATCAGCTATGTCGATTCCGACGGGCTGTACCGCTATGCCAACAAGGCATGGGAGAGATTTTTCAACATTTCCGCGAAACACGTGCTCGGGCGCCATATTCGCGACGTTGCAGATCCGAAGCATTTCAAACAGTTTGAAGAGTGCATGGTCCGGGCACTCGCCGGCGAGAAAGTCTCGTTCGAACTTGCCATTCCGAAAGAGAACGGCGCCACCAACTACATCCTCACCAACTACGTCCCTCATTTTGGCGACCGCAAAAAGGTCCTCGGTTATTTCGCCCTAACGCTCGACATCACCGAGCGGAAACAAATGGAGAAGCAAACCGCGCAGGCCGAAGAACGCCTCGTGGAGGCGCTTGAATCCATCGACGGCGGCTTTGCCATTCACGATCACGAGGGAAATTTGGCCGCCTGCAACACGACCTACGAGAAAATTAGGCAGGACATTCTCGGCCCCGGCGCCGACAACCGAAACCTGATCGACGAAATCAGGTCGGCGGCGGAAAAATCGGCAAAAGCCGAGAGAAATACTGCCGAGACGGATGAATGGGGGTTCGGCTCCGAAGAAGAACCGGAGCAGGACGCCAATAAGCTCGAATACCAGTTGGCCGACGGCCGCTGGCTTCTGGTCGTGGAACGCCCCACGCCCGGCGGCGGACGCGTCTCGACTTTCACCTATATAACCGACCAGAAGGCGCGCGAGGAAACCCGCCGCAAAGGCGAGCAACGGTTCAGGGATTTCACCGCCGCGGCCGCCGACCGGTTCTGGGAAACCAATGAACGCCACCGCTATACCTATATGTCCCCGCCCGTGGGTAAATTGCGCATCCCAACCGTGGAGATGATCGGCCATACGCCATGGGACGTGACATCCCGTCAGTGCGATCCCGAAACCAAAAAGCGCATGCAGGCGCTCCATCGTGCGCAAAAGCCGTTCCATAACGAACGCTTCAGCTGGCTGGACGTCGACGAAAAGCCCATTCACGTCGTCATCAGCGGCGTCCCCGTGTTCGACGGCGCAGGAAAGTTCAAGGGGTATCGCGGCACCATCGTTGACGAGACCGATATCGTCGAAGCCCGCAACGAAGCGCAGCTGCTCGAACGGAAGTTCCTTGAAGCGCTCGAACATATGGGTGCCGGCTACAATTTGTGGAGTAAAGACTTCAAGCTACTCGGCTGGAACAATGCCTTTGCCCGCCTTCGGCCCGAATTCAAAGATTTCCTCACCAAGGGTGTTCACTTCAGCGACTTCATGATGAGGATCGCAATGGTCCAGTTTCCAAAATGGAGCGAAGAAAAGCAGCGATCGTGGGTTGCTGAGCGCCTCCAGGAAATGATCGACGAGGAATACAGCGAGGACGTCTACACCACCAATGACGGTGTTTCGCTCAAGATCTGGCGGCGGCGCCTGGATGACGGCAGCACGATCATCTATGTGTCAGACGTTACCGAGCAAATGAAGCACGAAGAAGAACTCCGGCTCAACGAAGAGAAGTTCCGCGGAATCTTCGAGCATGCCAGTACCGGCATGGCTATTGTCGGATTGGACACACGTTTCGTCGACGTCAATGCGGCATTCTGCAAGATGCTCGGATACGAAAGGAACGAGCTGATCGGTCTCTTAGTGGCCGACGTCACCCATCCCGACGACGTTGAAATGGTAGCTGTTACCAAAGATACGCCGGATGAAAAACGTTATCTGCACAAGGACGGCCGAACCATCTGGGCATCTCTGAGCCGATCCGTGATCCGCGATGCGGATGGTAACGTCATTTACGGAGTCGGCCATATCCAGGACATCACGGAACGGCGCGAGGCCGAGGAAGCCCTCCGCAAATCGGAACAGCACAACCGGGTGGTCGTCAAGGCGCTAGACGAAATCTCCGACGGTATCGAGATCATCGAGCCGGACGGACACGTCCTCTACCGAAACGCACGAAGCGTGGATCTTTTCCCCGGAAAAACGAAGGCCATAAGCCGAGGCGCTCCATTGGAGGAATTGGTCAGAGCGATCGTCGAATCCGGTCTGGTCCCAATCTCAGAAGACCGGGACGAGTTCATTCGCAAACGCGTCGAACTATTGAAACGAAGCGCCAGCAGCGTCACCGAAACACAGCTGACGGACGGGCGCTGGATGATGGTCCGAAACTTCAAAACAAACGACGGCAGCATCATCCTGGTTCGAACCGACATCACCGAGTTGAAAAACGCTCAGCAGGAGGTGTTGCAGTCGATGAAGCTGGCGAGCGTGGGTGGTCTTGCGGCGGGTATTGCGCACGAGATCAACACGCCGGTCCAGTACATCGGCGACAACCTGCGCTTCATCCAGGATTCCATCGGCGACGTCCAAGAAGCGATCGATACCTTCCAGAACGCTTGCGGCGCGGTCGGGTCAGGCGCCTCCGTCGAGGACCAGATCAATCAGGTGAAAAACCGCCTGAAGGAACTCGATCTCGACTATCTGCTGGAGGAACTACCGAGCGCCACCGAGCAGTCCCTGAACGGCGTCGAGACCATCTCCCGGATCGTCCTGGCAATGAAGGAGTTCGCCCATCCGGGGCAGCGCGACAAGGCCATGGCCGACATCAACAAGGCCATCGAAAACACCCTCACCGTGTCCCGCAATGAATGGAAGCATCACGCCGAACTGGAGACCGACTTCGACGAGAACCTCGCCCCCGTCCCCTGCCTCGTCGGCGAGATCAACCAGGTGCTGCTCAACCTGGTCGTCAATGCCTCCCATGCCATTCAGGACCGCCACGGCGACGATCTGGGCCTGATCAAGATTGCCACCCAACAGGACGGTGACTTCGTCGAGATCCGGGTCTCCGACAACGGCACCGGCATCCCCAAGCAGGCTCAGGACAAGGTCTTCGACCAGTTCTTCACCACCAAGGAAGTGGGCAAGGGCACCGGACAGGGCCTCTCGGTCAGCTATGACGTCATCGTCAACAAGCATGGCGGCGCCCTCTCCTTCGAAACCGAGGAAGGACAGGGAACAACATTCATCATCAGACTACCCATCAACGCAACAAACCAAAACTCGGAGGCCGCGTGATGGGCCGCTAGGACGGAGAAATACTGGACCACGGCTCACCGGCCGCAGAACCGGGAGCGACATTGGGGGTGCCGGAATAAGCGATGTGATCACGTGATGCGCCACGTGAGATTTGTGAGAAAGAGCTTAACCGATGCATCCAACGTTGCCAGATAACAAAGACGTCGCCAAAGACGATCTATTCCAGACGATCGCGGACAATGTTCCGGTCGTCATGTCCTATGTCGATGCCGACAGGAAGTATGTCTACGTCAACCGGTCCTACGAGACGTATTTCAATGTGAAACGCGAGGACGTTGTCGGCCGTAAGATCCAGGACGTTATTCCACCGGTTGATTTCAAGCGGATGAAATCCGCCATGGACAAAGCACTCAGCGGCGAGAAATCCTCGTATCAATTGGAAGTCAAAGGGAACGAGGGCCAGGCGAAAGCCGTTTGGGGCACTTACGTTCCGCATATCGACGAAAACGGCAAAGTGCTCGGCTATTTCACCTTCGTTGCCGACATCACCGAGCTCCACGAGCGCGAACAAGAACTGAAAATCAGCGAACAGCGGTTCAAGGATTTCGCCGCATCGGCCGCCGACCGATTCTGGGAAACCGACGAGAACCACGTCTACACCTACATGTCGGCACCCGTCGGCCGCTTATCGCTGGTCTCCGATGAATTCATCGGCAAGTTGCCTTGGGAAATCCCGGCGCGGGCACGCGACCCGAGCACCAAGGAACGGTTAACTGCGCTGCACGAGGCAAAGAAACCGTTTTCCGGCGAACGCTTCACGTGGTCACACCCCGGTGGCGGGCCCCTGCACGTCGTCCTGAGCGGTGTACCGGTCTTCGATGAAATGGGAACTTTCAAGGGTTTCCGCGGCATCATCGTCAACGAAACCGATGTCGTCGAGGCCCGCAACGAAGCGCAACAGCTGGAACGGAAGTTCCTCGAGGCCATGGACCATACGGGCGCCGGCTATCTCCTGTGGAGCCCCGAATTGCGCCTTGTCGCCTGGAACGACGCCTTCACCCACCTGCAACCGGGCTACGAAAAGTTCATCCGCAAGGGGATGAGCCTCGAAGAGTATTTCGCCGACGTGGCCAGCCTCTACTTCTCTCAAACACAATTATCGGCGCGGAATGACATCCCACAGGCGAAGGAAAAATGGGCCAAACAGCGCATCGACGAAATTATCGCCAACGATTCCACCGAGGTCATCTATCAGGTCTCTGCCGATCGATGGCTCCGGATTTGGACCCAACGGCTCAAGGACGGAAGCCTCGTCCACTATCTGAACGACATCAGCGAGGAGAAACGGCGCGAAGAGGCCATGCGCATCAACGAAGAGAAGTTCCGCGGCATCTTCGAATTCTCCGGCACGGGTATCGTCCTCCTCGGCCTTGACGGGAAGATCATCGACGCCAATCCGGCCTATTGCAGATTGCTGGGGTACCCCCTCGACGAGCTTATCGGCAAAGCGGCGGCCACATTAGTGCGTCACGACGAACAGCATGTAATGCAGGAAGAACTAGCCGCAGTTTTGCGGGGCGAACCGACACAGGAAATCGAACGGCGTGTGATCCGCAAAGACGGCCGGATCGTTTGGGCCTCCATCGTCAGATCCGCCGTCTTCGATAAAGACGGAAATCCGAGCTACATCATCGGGCAACTTCAGGACATCACCAAACGGCGCGAAGCGGAAGAAGAACGCGAACAGGCTCGTGCCCAGGAACGTAAATTCCTCGAGGCCATGGAGTACACAGGCACCGGGTACCTCCTGTGGAGTCCCGAGGGCAAGCTGCTCGCCTGGAACAAGGCGTTCGAAGAGGTCCGGAAAGGGTACGGCGAGCTTGTCGAAGCCGGCATGGATTTCCACGACTATCTTTCACGCGTAGCGCAAGGCTACCTCAAGGCCCTGACCGACGAAGAGAAAGAAGAATGGGTGGAAGGGCGTACGCAGAATTTCTTGAGTGAAGACTATTCCGACGAAATACGCAAAAGTGGCGACGGCGGATGGCTTCGGATCTGGCGGCAGCGGCTGCAGGACGGCAGCGTCGTCCATTACATCAGCGACATTACCAAAGAGAAGCAGCGCGAAGAGGAGCTGCAGCTCAACGAGGAAAAATTCCGCGGCATTTTCGAGTACGCGGCGGAGGGGATGGCGGTGGTCGACCTCGACGGCAAGTTCATCGACGTCAATCCCGCCTATTGCAAGATGACGGGCTATTCCCGCGATGAGGTCGTCGGACGGGGTGTCGGCGATCTCATACACCCCGACGACCACAATGTGATCGTCTCTTCAGAGACGGAATTGCAGAGGATCGGTGGACAAGTGCCGCCAATCGAATTTCGCCTTATCCACAAAGGCGGCCGTCATGTCTGGGCGTCGCTCAGCCGCGCCGCCATTCTCGATCCGGACGGCAACCCACAGTATGTCATCGGACATATCCAAGACATCACCGAGCGGCGGGAAGCCGAAGAAGCGATCCGTAAGAGCGAGGAACACAACCGCCTGATCGTCAAAGCGCTCGACGGTATTTCCGACGGTATCGAGATTTTCGAACCATCGGGCGACCTCCTTTATTGCAACACGAGGAACAAGGAGTTCTATGCCGATACGGATATCGATCCCGTTCCCGGAATATCGATGGAGGCGCTTGTCCATGCAATCGGCAGATCGGGACTCATTCCGGCTTCGAGGGGACGGGAGGCCGAATGGGCGGCCGATCTCCTGGAAACACGAAAGAGGGACGACAACCATATGCGGGAAGCCCAACTCGGCAACGGCAGTTGGGTTCAGGTCAGAAACTTCGTCACCGACGACGGCAGCATGATCGTTGTCCGGTCCGACGTGACCGAACAGAAATCAGCCGAGCATCAGCTTCTGGAAAGCCAGCAACGTTTGGCCGGAATCACCGAGAACCTTTACGAAGGGGTTCTGGTGATCAATGAAAGCGGCGAAGTTACTTTCGCCAACCCGTCGGCGGCAAGGCTGTTCGCCCGAGAGAGCAACGACCTGGTCGGAAAGAACGCCGACGACATCTTCAAGCTTGTCTTCGACGGCCAACCGATGGCTTTCCTGGAAGGGCCGATCCACAAGGTCATTTCGGGGGGCACCGTCTTTCAGGAAGATGACTCCACCTTTGCGGTTTCGGGCGGGGAAAACATCCCCGTTGCCGTCGGTTGCGCCGCCCTAACCGGCAGTGAGAACACGAAAAGCTGCGTCCTTTCGTTCCGCGACATCACGGAACAAAAGGAGGCCCAGCAGGAGGTATTGCAATCGATGAAGCTGGCGAGTGTGGGTGGTCTGGCGGCGGGCATTGCGCACGAGATCAACACGCCGGTCCAGTATATCGGCGACAACCTGCGCTTCATCCAGGATTCCATCGGCGACGTCCAAGAAGCGATCGATACCTTCCAGAACGCCTGCGGCGCGGTGGGGTCGGGCGCCGCCGTCGAGGATCAGATCAACCAGGTGAAAACGCGCCTGAAGGAACTCGATCTCGACTATCTGCTGGAAGAGTTGCCGAGCGCCACGGAGCAGTCCCTAAACGGCGTCGAGACCATCTCCCGGATCGTCCTGGCGATGAAGGAGTTCGCCCATCCGGGACAGCGCGACAAGGCCATGGCCGACATCAACAAGGCCATCGAGAACACCCTCACCGTCTCCCGCAACGAGTGGAAGCACCACGCCGAACTGGAGACCGAGTTCGACGAGAACCTTTCTCCCGTCCCCTGCCTCGTCGGCGAGATCAACCAGGTGCTCCTCAACCTCGTCGTCAATGCCTCCCATGCCATCCAGGACCGTCACGGCGACGATCTCGGCCTGATCAAGATTGCCACCCATCAGGACGGCGACTTCGTCGAGATCCGGGTCTCCGACAACGGCACCGGCATCCCCAAGCAGGCTCAGGACAAGGTCTTCGATCAGTTCTTCACCACCAAGGAGGTCGGCAAGGGCACCGGACAAGGCTTGTCGGTCAGCTATGACGTCATCGTCAACAAGCATGGCGGTGCCCTCTCCTTCGAAACCGAAGAAGGACAGGGAACAACATTCATCATCAGACTCCCCATCAACGCAACAAACCAAAACTCGGAGGCCGCGTGATGCCTAACACCGTTCTCTTTGTCGACGATCACCCGGATATCCTGCGTGGCCTCAAACGAATGCTGAGAGGTATGCGGGACCAATGGGAGATGGTTTTCGTTGAATCGGGCGAAGAAGCGATCAAGACGTTCGAGAAGCAGGACGTCGACGTCATCGTCTCCGACATGCGGATGCCGAAGATGGATGGCGCGGAATTGCTGTCACTGGTCCGTGACCGCTACCCCAAGACCGTCCGCATTATCCTTTCGGGTTATTCCGACTACGAAGCGATCTATCGGACCGTCGGCCCCGCGCATCAGTATCTCGCGAAGCCGTGCGATGCCGACGCGTTGGTCGATACCGTCACCCGCGCCTTAGGATTGCGCGAGTTCCTGGGATCGAGCGAGCTTCGCCTGCTGGTCGCAAAGATGGACCGGCTGCCGGCCCTACCCGACGTCTATAAGGAACTCGTCAGCTATCTCGAGAAAGAGGAAGCATCGGCGGCCGGCGCCGCGAAGATCCTCAACAAGGACGTCGCCATGGCGACCCAATTGATGAAGCTGACCAATTCGGCGTTCTTCGGGCTGCCGACCTTGGTAAAGTCCACGCTCCAAGCCATCCAGATCCTCGGCTTTGAAACGGTCAAGTCGCTGGTGTTGGTCGTCGGCATCTTCTCGCAGGTCGAGAACGATCCAAAACTGGTCGAGGAACTCGAACATCTAAGCGAACGAAGCAACCGTATCGGGTCTATCGCCAAGGCGATCGCCGTTGCCGAAGGATGCGACGACATGGTTGTCGATCAGGCGGGCGCGGCGGGCATTCTGTCGCATATCGGATCGCTGCTGCTGGCTGTGCTCGACTTTCATAAATTCAAGGAATCCGGCGATATGGTTGGCCAGAACGGCGTCAACATCGTCGAGGCGGAACGCAAACTTTTCGGGTCCGCGCATCCCGAAGTGGGTGCTTATCTCCTCGGCCTTTGGGGATTCCGCGATCCCGTCGTCGAGGCCGTAGCCTTCCACCATAACCCGAAGGAAAGCTCCTGCCGCAAATTCGATGTCATTGCCATCCTGCATGCGGCGCAATTTCTGTCCCACCGGTCGCTCGACGATGCACAGGACGGTTCCTACTCCCTCGATTTGTCCTACTTCGAGGAAATCGGCAAAGCCGATCGGCTGAAAGAATGGGAAGAAATTGCCAAAAAGGCGGGCACCGCGGAGGACGCAGCGTGAGCGAAAAGGTTCTCATTGTCGACGACGACACGAACCTCCTGGCTGGGCTGAAGCGCCAGATCGGCAGGAAGTTCGACGTCAGCTTTGCCGAGGGTGGCGAACAGGCGGTCCAGCTGGCCAAAACGGAAGGACCGTTCGCCGCCATCGTCAGCGACATGAACATGCCGGGGATGAACGGGATCGAGCTCCTCCTCAAATTCAAGCAGGAGTGGCCCGACACGATCCGCATGATGCTGACCGGCAATGCCGATCAGCAAACCGCCATCGATGCCGTCAATCAGGGAAACATCTACCGGTTCTTCAACAAGCCCTGTTCGACGGAAAAGCTTACCGAGGGACTGAACGCCGCCCTGACCATGTACCGGCTGATTACGGCGGAACGCGTTCTGCTGGAACAAACGCTGGCGGGGAGCGTCAAGGTAATGACGGATTTGCTTTCCGTGTTCGACGCCTCGTCCTTCGGCTCCGCCGACATTATGCGGCAATGGGCCCGCAAGCTGACCAAACATCTCGACGCACCGCATTCCTGGAAACTCGATCTTGCCGCGATGCTGTCACCCATCGGACGGGTGGCCGTGCCCCTAGAGGTTCTCGTCAAACAGGCGGCGGGGGAGAATTTGGAAGCGGCGGAGAAAGCCATGATCGACCGTGCCCCCGGGGTCGGCAAAGATCTGATTTCCAATATCCCGCGCATGGAAGATATCGCGGATATCATCTACTACCAGAACAAGAAATACGACGGATCGGGATTCCCGGAGGATGACGTCGCCGGCGACGATATCCCCATCGAAGCCCGTATCCTTAGGTTTCTCGGGGACCTGTATAAGCTGACCAAGGGCCGCGCGCCGTCGATTGCCCACCTCGAGAAGCTCAAGAACTTCTCCGACTGGTATTGCCCCAAGGTGTTGGAGGCCGCCGAGAAATGGTTGGCCAGCGAGCCGCCGCCCGCCGAATCGGACGCTGAAATGGGAACGGTTGAAGAGGACGCTGTCGCCTTCGAGGTTCCGTCCAACGAACTGAAACCCGGACATTTCCTGCTCTCGAACGTCGAAACCCTAAGCGGCGACCTGATCCTTCAAAAAGGCATTCGGCTTTCCCGCGTCCATGTAGAACGCGTGAGAAATGTCAGAGAAAGGGAAAAGATCCGTGAACCCATCAAAATCCGCGAGCCCGTGGTTACCGGCAAGCGGTGAGAAATTCGATTTCAATTTAACAGAACGGAAAGCCCGATCGATTGAAACTGAGGAAAATCATGTCTGAGGAAGGAAGCCGCGATGGAGGCGGCATGACAGAGAAGATCTTGCTTGTCGACGACGATGAAAACCTGCTGGCCGGTCTTCGCCGCCAGCTGGGCAAGACGTTCGACCTCGTGGTTGCAAACGACGGCAAGAAAGCTCTCGAACTCGCTGAGTCGATGGGACCTTTTGCCGTTGTCGTCTGTGATATGACCATGCCCGGCATGAACGGCGTGGAAGTTCTCACGGCCTTCAAGAACATCGCACCGGACACGACCCGGATAATGCTGACCGGTAACGCCGATCAGCAAACCGCCATGGATGCGGTGAACCAAGGAAACATCTATCGGTTTTTCACCAAACCCTGCGACACCGTACAACTAAGCGCCGGTATCAACGCCGGATTGGAGTACCACCGGTTGGTCACCGCCGAGCGGGTCCTCCTCGAACACACGCTCGCCGGCAGTGTCAAGGTGCTGACGGACCTCTTGTCCCTCCTGGATAAAGACTTGTTCGGCGCCTCACATCATATTCGTCACTGGGCTCTGGAACTCACGCCCTATCTTGACCTCGAACAGCCTTGGAAACTTGACTTGGCTGCCATGCTCGCCCCGATCGGTCTCGTCGCGGTTCCACAAGCTATATTGGCCAAACAACGAACGGGACAGGGACTAGAGGAATCGGAACAGCAGATGATCGACCGGTATCCCGAGATCGGCATGAAATTGATCTCCAACATCCCCCGGATGAAGGAAGTATCCAACAGCATCCTTTATCAGAATAAATGCTTCGACGGCTCGGGCTTTCCCGACGATTCTGTTTCCGGACCTCAGATTCCCTACGAGTCTCGGATTCTGAAGTTCCTAAACGATCTCAATGAGCGTGCCGACGGCAACCCGCCGACGCTGGCAATGGTCGCCGAGATGAAAAAGGCGTCGGGCCAATACTGCCCGACCGTTCTGAAGGCCGCCGAGGAATGGCTGGGGGCGGCATCCAAGAAGCGGGGCCTGGCACCGGTCGAAGAGGACGATGACGACGTCATCTTCGAGGTGCCCCTGAAAAGCCTATTGCCCGGCCACGTGGTAAAAATGGACGTGGTCACGCTGGAAGGCGATGTCGTCATCCCACGCGGCACCGAATTGAGCGAGGTGCAGATCGAGCACCTCCGCAACGTCAGCGAGTCCAGCCGCATTCGCGAACCGATCCAGATATTGCAGCCCCTCCCCGAGTAACCGTTTCACGACCCAAACGCGCCGTCGGCCTAGACCGTTTCGCAGCCGGAACGTCTGCAACGGCTAGGACGCCCCTCCGTCCCAGCAAATTCTTGAAAAAACGTATATCAACACCACCTGTAGGGATATTTCGGCGTTGTAGGGCTGTCGCGGCTACATCCTCTACGTTTATTAGAAAACTCACCTAATAACGTTCTTCCCCGCAACCCCGAAGATCGGTAGCGAACCCGCAAAGAAAAGCGGGACCAGGAATAGTTCGGCGGAAAGTTCATTGGGGGACTTCCATCCGATGCGATCGGCTCTGACGGATGGCGTTGCGGAATATAGTGCTGACTGGTTCCAGCTGATTGCTGACAACCTGCCGGTTATCATCAGCTACATCGATTCCGACGAACGCTTCCGGTACAGCAATCTTGCATATGAGACTTTTTTCGGCCGGCCACGCGAGGAAGTCCTCGGCCGGCGCGTACGCGATGTCGTATCCGATAAGTTCTATCCGGTCCTGGAAGATAAAATAAAACAGGTTCTTATCGGTGAACGCGTCACCTTCGAGAGCAACATCAAACTCCGCAGTACGGAAGCCACCAAGATTCTGTCCAACACCTATGTCCCTCATTTCGATGGCGACAAGGTTATCGGTTACTTCGCGCTAAGCATCGATGTCAGCGACCAGAAGCGGCGCGAGGACAAACTCCGGCTCAGCGAGGAAAAGTTCCGCGGCACATTCCAGTCCGCCGGCAGTGGCATGGCCATCATCGACGCAGACGCCAACGTGATCGACGCGAACGAATCCTTTTGCGATATGCTGGGTTACACGCGCGATGAGCTTACCAAACTCAACATCGCCGATATTACCCATCCGGACGACTGGAAGGATGCGCGCAAGGGCGGCAAACCGATCCTCGACGAAACTCAACTCGCCCGCCATGCCGAAAAAAGATACATCCACAAAAGCGGCCGCATTGTCTGGGCATCCCTGACCGAATCCATCGTCAAGGACACAGCCGGCAAACCGATCTACGGCGTCGGCAACATCCAGGACGTCACGAAAAGACGCAAGGCCGAAGACGCGCTCCGCAAAAGCGAGGAGCGCTATCGCACCATCGTCGAGGCACTCGACTGCATTTCCGACGGCATGGAAGTCGTCGAAGCAAACGGACGTCTCCTTTACTGCAACACCAAGTTCATCGAACTCTATCCGTTCATTGCCGACATCGCCGTTCCGGGGGCGCCATGGGAGGATCTCGTACGCCGGATCGCCGCGTCGGGGATCATCAAGAATGCTGTCGATCATGAAGAGGAATGGCGCGCGGAGCGCCTGGAGGCATTTTCCAAGAGTTACGTACCGCCGGTCGAAGCCCAACTCACGGATGGCCGCTGGCTGATGATCAGAAACTACAGAACCAACGACGGCGGCTTGATTACCGTTCGCACTGATATCACCAACCGGAAATCGGCCGAGCAGATGCTGCACGAAAGTCAACAGCGTCTGCAGGGCATCGCGGAAAATTTGTTCGAAGGCGTTTTCGTTTTCGATGAAGACGGCCAAATTGTCTTTTCCAACCCATCGGCCGATACGATACTGGGAACGCCGAGGGCCAAATCCATCGCCGGAAAGCACATTGACCATGTTTTCCAATTGGTCGAAAACAACGAACCCATTCCTTTTGCCGGCAGCCCGCTACAGCGCGTGATCACGGACGGCATCGTCGTGCGGGACAACGACGCCGTGTTCGTTACCTCGGACAACCGGTCGCTCATGGTCGCCTTCTCGTGCTCGCCTCTCGAGAACGACGGCAAGCGGCATAGCTGCGTTCTGTCATTCCGGGACGTCAAGGAGATCAAGGAACAACAACAGGAAACACTCCAGACCATGAAACTTGCCAGCGTCGGCGAACTGGCCGCGGGCATCGCTCATGAAATCAATTCACCGGTTCAATATATCGGCGACAACCTGCGTTTTATTCGCGATTCCATCAACGATGTCCGCAAAGTGTTGGATATGTGCGCCCTTTTCGGTGGCCCGGCTAACGACGTCGATCTGCCGCCGGAAAACATTCAAAAGCTGAGAAATTCCGTCGAAGAAGCCGATCTGGCCTACCTTGCCGAAGAGCTGCCCGCCGCAATCGAACAATCCCTGGGTGGTGTCGAACAGATCTCCCGGATCGTCCTGGCCATGAAGGAGTTCGCCCATCCCGGCGTAAAGGAAAAGGTCAGTACCGATATCAACAAAGCCATTGAAAACACACTGACCGTGTCGCGAAACGAATGGAAGCACTATGCGGAGATCGAAACCGACTTGGCCCCCGAGCTGCTGCCGGTTTCCTGTCTCGCCGGTGAGATCAATCAGGTTTTCCTGAACCTAATCATCAATGCCACACACGCCATTCAGGAAAAGCACATGGATCGGCACGGTCTCATCAAAATCGCAACACGGCCGGCCGGCGACTTCGTCGAGATTTCCATTTCCGACAACGGTTCCGGCATTCCGGACGATGTCAAAAACAAAATCTTTGATCAGTTCTTCACCACCAAAGAAGTGGGCAAGGGAACGGGATTAGGCCTCTCGGTCAGCCGTGATGTCATTGTCAACAAACACGGCGGCCAATTGTCTTTTGATTCCGTCAAAGGGGAAGGCACGACATTTACGATCCGTTTGCCGATCGCCGACGAATTCAAGCCGTCGGAGGCTGCGGAATGACCGACACAATATTGTTCGTCGACGATCATCCCAATATCCTAGCCGCCTTGAAACGCATGCTTCACGGCATGCGGTCCGAATGGGAGATGCTGTTTTGCGCCTGCGCGGCAGATGCTCTCAAGGTCTTTGAAAAACAAGATGTCGACGTCATCGTCACGGATATGCGCATGCCGGGGATGGATGGCGCCGCGCTGTTGACGAAAATTCGCGAGGATCATCCAGGGACCGTTCGGATCATTTTGTCAGGATATTCGGACAAAGATACGGTCTATCGCACCGTTCTTCCGGCCCACCAGTATTTGGCAAAACCGTGCGACGCTGAATCATTGATCGATACCATTAAATGCGTACTCAAGCTGCAAGGATTGCTCGGCTCCCAGGATCTTCGACTATTGGTCGCCGGAACGGATAAATTACCATCGGTGCCATCCGTCTATTCGGAACTGCTTGATCATTTGAGCGCGAACGACGCCACGGCGGATTCCATTGCGGCGATCGTGTCACGGGATCTCGCCATGATGGCGCAGATACAGAAACTGACCAATTCATCCTTCTTTGGACTGCCCAACGCCGTCAGTTCCGCGTACCACGCCGTCCATATGCTGGGGGTCGATACCATTAAGCATCTGGTATCAAACGTCGATTTCTTCCTCAAAGCGGATGCCGATCCGAAAGTACTGGCCTACATCGAAGCCCTGAGCCGAAGAAGTATGCGTATCGGCGAAGTAGCCCGTGAAATCGCCAAAGCGGAAGGATGCAATGAACAAGCTGTCGATTTCGCAGGAACGGCAGGAGAGTTGTCGCAAATCGGCACGTTGTTACTGGTAAGCCAACACCCCCAGAAATATGGGGAGGCCAGAGAGATCGCAAAGTCTGAAAAAATCGAAGTCTTCGAAGCGGAGCAGCGCGTTTTCGGGTCCGGCCATCCCGAAGTAGCAGCGTACCTGTTGGGACTGTGGGGTTTCGAGGAACGCGTCGTCCGCGCGGCGGCGTTCCACCACCGGCCACGCGAAAGCAACTGCAAGCAATTCGGGGCCCTGGCCGCAGTGCATGCCGCGCAGTTCTTTTGCGGGAAAACGGCAAATCCTTCGAGCGGTATCTTTCCTATTCCTCTTTCCATCGACGCCGAGTTCTTTGAGATGATGGGCAAACGGCATCGCTTCGATCTTTGGCATGACATTGCGGCTCATACAGGAACGCAGGAAGTATTGGTATGAGTGAGATTGTCCTGATCGTCGACGATGACCCGAACATCCTCGCCAGCCTTAAACGGCATCTTGGCAAGCAATTCAGTGTAGCCACGGCTGAAGATGGCGAAAAAGCCCTTCAGGTTGCCCGCCAATCGGGCCCGGTCGCGGTCGTGGTCTGCGATATGTACATGCCGGGGATGGACGGGCTCGAAACGCTGAAGCGCTTCAAGCAAGCCATGCCGGATACCGTCCGCATCATGTTGACCGGCGGTGCGGATCAACAGACCGCGATGGACGCAATCAACCAGGGCAACATCTACCGGTTCTACACCAAACCTTGCGACGCGACCCATCTAGCAGAAGGAATCGCCGCCGCGCTGGAGTATTACCGGCTTGTATCGGCGGAACGAATTCTGCTGGAACAGACGTTGGCGGGTAGCGTTAAGGTTCTCACGGACATGCTCGCCATGTTAGATCCGGAACTCCTGGGGACCACGCAAGTCGTTCGAGACTGGGGCCGGAAGCTTGCGCCCATCCTCGGCCTTGCACATCCCTGGAAACTCGATCTTGCAGCGATGCTCGCGCCCATCGGACGGGTCACGATCCCGCGCGACGTCCTCAACCGGCAACTGACCGATGCGAACCTGGCACCGGTCGAGCAGAGAATGGTCGATCGTATCCCGGAAATCGGCCGGGACCTGATTGGCAACATCCCCCGCATGAAAGACGTCGCCGACATCATCTATTATCAAAACAAGCATTTCGACGGCCGCGGTTTCCCGGACGACTCGGTGTTCGGTGAAGACATTCCGCTCGAAGCGCGCATCCTCAAGGTTCTTCAGGACCTAAATGCCCTGTCCAACGGGAAAACGCCGACGCTATCCATGGTCGAAGAAATGAAGCAAAAGCCCGGTTGGTATTGCCCTATTGTCCTCAAAGCCGTCGAGGTTTGGCTCGGCAATCCGGCGAACGTGGAGAAAGCGGCGGCCGAATAGACCCCTCGCCGCTAAAGCGGCATGGCGATCTCCGCCGCTAAAGCGGCATGGCAATCAGCGTGTCAGCCCGCACCGAATCCGTGAGCACGAGTTTGTCGCGGAACTTGGGGCCCTCTTCATCGAAAACGACCTCATCCCGATACCGCCCGGCGGCGAACACGGTCATGTCACCGTCCTGGGTCGTGCGGACCACCATGAAATTCGTCTCGGCCGTCACGGCACCGTCGCTTTCGTCGACGACATGAGTTCCGCCGAGAATATGACGATATTGCTGGGGTTCGTAGATGGCGGTTTCCCGTAAACAGGTCACGCGGTCCTGAAACATGGCCTGACCGTCACAAGAATAAAATCCGATGCGAAGGCCTTCGTTATAGGTTTCCTTGGGAATGATGAGGTAATGTCCGGCCTCGGTGAAAAATGCCGGCCACCCCTCTATCTCACCGTCGTCGATCTGGCGCACGTAGCGGCGCAGCAAATCCTCTACTTGCAGCCGGGTATCTTCGCTCGACACCTCTTTCCGTCCTCCCTGCTCCGGTCTTCTTGGTTGCGTATCCCGACCTTTAGAGCCCCATCACCTCGCGGTAGGCACGCCAATATCCGCGAACGGCGCCTTCCGTCGCCCGATGCGTCGTCTTGAGCTCGATATCGCTGCCGCCCAGCTCCACAACCGAACTACCGTCCGGCTCTTCACGCAGCGCTCGCTGCACGAAGTCGAGCACGGCACCGTCCTCCAAGGAAACGAAACCGGCGGGGCCGACCATATTGCTTTGTTTGTGCCGGATGGCGTTGATGTTTTCATCGTCGTCCTCATAACCCAACAACGTCCAGATCAACTCGCATTGGTCGAGGCCGCGCGGCACCAATTGCCGCACCCCGATGCAGTTCTGAATCTGCTGCAGCAGGAAGGTGGGGAAGATCGATTGTATCTGTGTGGTGATGCCGTCTTCGAATTCCGGGTAATATTCGGCCGTCGACGGATCGGCCAGGGTGAGATGCGAGCGCATATTGGGCAGCTTCGCGTTCTCATAGTCGGTATTGCTGACATCATCCGCGGCGCGCTTCGAGAAGCTGACGTGATGCCAGCCCCGCGGGTCCATTATGATACCGCCCTCCATGGACAGGCGGTTCAATCCAAAGGTGTTATAGAACAGGTGCAGAATACCGGCGTGATAGGTATCCCGCACATTCTCCATCATCAGCTTCCAATTGTTGCGGAGCAGATGACTGTATCGGCCGATAACCTTGACCGGCCGATTGAGCACCCGGGTAACATAGGCGCACATCTCCGGTCCGAGATACTCTTCGATATCGTCGACCTCGTCGCTAAAGGTCCCAAACACGAGACCGGCGAATGTCTGAACCCGAAGGCGTTCCAGCCCATGCGCCGCCATGTCGAAATCCTTGGGCATACCGCCCTGTCCCTTGACCCCGGCGCGAAACGCCACGCCACGCAAGGCGCCGGTCTGATCGAAGGACCAGTTGTGGTAGGCACAGGTGAAAATCTTCTTGTTGCCTTTCTTATCGTGGCACACGAGCGATCCACGGTGCGCACACCGGTTGACCAGCGCGTTGACCTCGCCATCGGCCGTGCGCGTCACGATCACCGGAATTTCGCCAACCAACGTCGCCTTGAAGTCGCCGGGATTGGGCACCTCGGCCTCGAGCGCGAGATAGTTCCAAACGGGACCGCGGAACAGGCGCTTATGCTCCAACGCGTAGATTTCCGGATCCGTAAATACGGCATAGGGAACCCGTGTCACGCCCTCGGCGGGCCAGCGAACCGCAGTTTCATTCAGGATCGGGCGAGCATCATCCATGAGCGAGAGTTTAGGCTGCTTTCATAGGGCCTAACAAGCCGAGCGATTCACCTGTCCGAAGGACGGGCCGATTGGCGATTGGGCTATTAAGCCCGGAAAACATAGCTAGACTACGCACCGCTAATATAAAAAAGGGGGCACGGCCAGGATCATGGACCAATTCGACTACATCATCGTCGGCGCGGGATCGGCGGGTTGCGTACTGGCACACCGGCTCAGCGAGGACAAGGACGCCAAAGTGTTGCTGCTGGAAGCCGGCGGACGCGACCGTAGCCAATTCTTTTCCATCCCGCTGGCCATGCGGCTGGTATCGCGTAATCCGAAATATCTGTGGAACCTGGAAACTGAGCCGGAACCCTATTGCAACAACCGGCGTCTGCAGCCGCCGCGGGGCCGGGTGCTCGGCGGCTCTTCGTCTATCAATGCCATGATCTATGCCCGCGGCCACCCTATGGACTACGACCAATGGCGGCAGATGGGCCTTACCGGTTGGGGATATGCCGACGTACTACCCTATTTCAAACGGTCCGAGAAGAACTGGCGCGGCGAAAGCGACTATCACGGCGGCGACGGTCCGCTGAAAGTTTCTCATCAAAGTATCCCGCAAACCTTCGGCAAGATATTGATGGAAGCAGCCGAAAATGCCGGTGTTCCGCGCACCGAGGATTTCAACGGCACCGCCCCCGAAGGCTTTGCCGATCCCGATATGACCATCGGCGACGGACGCCGGTCCTCGACGGCCCGGATGTTCCTGCATCCGGTGATGTCGCGGCCCAACCTGACCGTCGAGACGGGCGCCCAAGCGCGGCGCGTGATGATCGAGAACGGCCGCGCCGTCGGCGTAGAATTCAGCCAAAACGGGACAGTTCGCAAAGCTTACGCGGAGCGTGAGGTGGTTCTTTCCGGCGGCACCTATAACTCACCGCAGCTATTGCTGTTGTCGGGTATCGGCCCAGCCGACGAATTGAAGGCGGTGGGAATCGACCCGATCCTCGACAGTCCCGACGTCGGACGCAACCTCGAGGAACACCCCAACGCCTTTGTCATCTTCGATCTGAACAAACCCATTTCCCTCATGCCTTGGCTGCGCGCCGATCAGGTTCTTCTCGCGGGCCTTCAATGGGAATTGTTCCATACCGGCCCCATGACCAACTTCCCGGCAAGCGCCGTGGGATTCGTCCGGACAAACCCCGAGAGCGAACGGCCCGACGTCGAGATTATCGCCGTCCCCGTCTGGCAGGAGGAAGAGGTTTGGTTCCCCGGCTTCCGCCGTCCGACCGGCCATAAGGTCACCATGCGGGTGGCATTGCTGCACCCGCGCAGCACCGGCCAGGTCAGCTTGCGATCCGCCGATCCCTTGGCGCCGCCGCGCATCCAGTGGAACTTGTTCAAAGACCCGGCAGACCTCGCCACCTTGCGGGAAGGCATCAAGAAAGTCCGCGATATCATGGGGACATCGCCCGCCGCCGACATCATCAAGGGCGAAGCGGATCCCGGCGTAGCGGTGGGCAGTGATGCCGACATCGACGAATGGCTGCGCAACAATTGCACCACCGCGCAACATCCCGCCGGCACCTGCCGTATGGGGACGGATGACAACGCCGTGGTCGATGAGGCGCTGAAAGTGCGCGGAATTGAGGGCCTTCGGGTCGCCGATTGTTCGATCATGCCGCACGTCGTCGGGGGCAACACCAACGCGCCCACCATTATGATCGCCGAGAAGGCATCGGATATGATTCGTGGGCGTCAGCCCCTTCCGGCAGCGGAGGTGTAGAGACGCAGGTTTGGACGTTAAGACTCTATGGCTGGAGGCAGCCCTGCCTGCTGGCTATGATACTTTCACCATAAACCAAGAACTGTAGCTGGGAGGCTAAAATGCTTCTAAATCTCAAGAAATCCGCCATTCTTGGCGGTATGGCACTGACGTTGTTCGCCAGCGCGGCAAGCGCCCAAACCATGATCATTGCCACCGACCGCGTGGGCACCACCTTCAATGCCATCGGTTCCGGCATCGCCAAGGTGGTCACCGAATCCTCGCCGGCGCGCGTGATTGTCCGCCCCTTCGGCGGGCCGGACGCCTTCCTCGGCGGCTTCGACAACGGCGAATTGCAGTTGGCGACGCTGTCGTCCTCGTCGACCTTCTGGGCGGCATCGGGCAAGAATCCGTCGGGCAAGAAATACGCCAACATGCGTATTATCCGTGCCGGCGCGGGCGGCGTTCGCCTGACCCTCGCGGTGCCCAAGGATTCCGATATCAAGCGGATCGCCGACCTCAAAGGCCGCAAAGTGGCCTCCGATTACGGCGGACATGCCGTTATTCCGACGTCCGTATCGGCGGCACTCGCCACCGGCGGCCTAACCTGGAACGACGTGAAGCAGGTTCCCGTCACCGGCGCCGTGGAAGGCGTGCGGCAGATCGGCGAAGGCCGGCTCGACGCTGCTTGGGCCGCGTTCGGCATGCCCATCGCCCGCGAAGTGCACGCAAAAATCGGCCTGCGTTATCTGTCTTTCGAAGCCACCCCGGATTCGCTGGCGACGTTGCGCAAAATGATTTTCCCCGGCGCGCAACTCGTGACCATGAAAGCCAACCCGAAGGTCGGACTCGAAACCGACACCAACTTCATTTCCTATGAGTCTTATCTTCTGGCGCACAAGGACGTGGACGACGCGAGCATCAAGGCAGTGTTGGCGGCGTTGTGGGATAACACCGATACCTTGACCAAAATTCACCGTGGTCTGAAGGGATTCACCAACGACTACGCCGTTTCGACCTTGCCGGTCGTGGCCTATCACCCAGCCGCCATCGACTTCTACAAGGAAAAGGGCGTCTGGACCAAGGAAGCCGACATGGCGAATGCCAACCCGATGGTTAAATAGGCCCATAGTCAACTAACGTCGATTCTTTTCAACTATGAAAAACCCGGGATGGGGAACCGTCCCGGGTTTTTTGTGCGCTATTCCTTATTCCCCGGCGACCGTTTGGGCCACGTTGGTTCGGCGATCCCATTGATAAAGTCCGGCCGCCACAACCAGGGCTGCAAAGACCAACGCCCCCGACACGATCGATTGAAACGGCGTCAACAGGATCACCAGTCCGGTAATCAAGAACGCAAGCCGCATGACGCTGCCGAGGTGCCCGTGCAGATATCCTGTGACGCCAACCGCCATAACGGTCACGCCGATTGCCGCCTTGATGCCCGCCACGGCAATGTCGAAAACGCTTCCCTCAAAAATAAGCCCCGGCTGGAACACCATGGCGAAGGGGACGACGTAGGCCGCGATTCCCAAGCGGACGCCCGCCCAACCGGCTTTCCAGAACGGCGTTTCGGCAATAGTCGCCGCCGCGAACGTGGCAATGCACATGGGCGGCGTGATCATGGACAGCATGCCGAAATAGAACAGGAACAAGTGTGCGGACATGGGCAGCACGCCCATCTCCTCGAGCGCCGGGGCCACCAGCAAGGCCAACATCACATAGATCACGCCCGTCGGCATGCCCATGCCGAGAATGATGCAGACGATGGCGGTAAGGCCAAGCAGCACGAGGACGCTGCCATGAGAGGCGTGGATGAGCAGTAGCGAAAAATTGAAACTCAGGCCCGAAATCTGCAACGCACCGATAACCACGCCGGCAATGGCCGAGATGACGATGAGGTCAAGGATGGTCCGCCCCGTTTCCTCGATGGCCACCCACAATCTGCGTAACGAGGGGCGCGTATCGGGATGGGTAAAGCCGACCACCAAGGCCAGCACGACCGCCGCCATGGCCGATTTGCCGGGGCGCCAGTTTTCGAAGACGAGCGTCCAGATCAAGACGCCGATCGGGATAACGAACACCCACCCGCGGCGCCCGACCTCACGCATGCGCGGAAGATCGGCGAGCGGCAACCCGGACATATTGTGTTTGGCCGCTTCCAAATCCACCTGCACAAACAACGCAATGTAATAGAGCACCGCCGGGATCAACGCCGCGACCACCACCTCGCCATAGGAAATCTGCAAGTACTCGGCGATCAGGAAGGCGGCGATCCCCATGACCGGCGGCATGATCTGGCCACCGGTGGACGCTACCGCCTCGGTCGCCGCGGCAAGATGAGCGGGATAGCCGCTTCTTTTCATCATCGGAATGGTGATCGGCCCGTCCATCACCACATTGGAAACGGCGCTCCCAGAAATAGTGCCGAAGAAACTCGAAGCGATCACCGCCACCTTGGCCGGTCCGCCGCGATAACGGCCCATGGCCGACAATGCAAAATCGGTCAGAAGCTTGTCACCATTCACGGAATAGAGCACCCGGCCGAACAGGATGAAGGCGATGATGATGCTCGCCGTCACGTTCATGGGCAGACCGAACAGCGCATTGCCGTCGAGATAGAGATACGCGGCAACGCGTTCCCAACGCGGGCTGGGCATGTTGAGCATACCCGGAAACAAATGGGAGGTCAGCGTATACGCGATAAAGATAAGCGCGAGCCACACAAGCGGCATGCCGAGCGTCCGGCGTGTCGCTTCCAGTACCGTCACGACGGCAACCAGGCCAAGAAGATAGCGGTCGGGCGACAAAGAGCCGAGATCGGCGAGGATCACCCGGTAATTGATCACCACGTAGAGGCCGACGACGACACTTGCGGCAAACAAAAGCCAATCGTACCAGGGGACACCGTCACCGGGCTCGTTGCGGCGCGCCTTAACCCGGATAAACACGGCGCCAATTCCAATGGCAAAGATCAGGCCGAAGAACTGCTCGGCGAAAATGTTAAGCCCGACGATCAGATGCAATTCTACTGCCCATGCCGCACCAAGCAGGGTCAACGCAACGACCAGCGTTCGCTCGATCGCTTTCGGAATTAGCGACAAATTGCGGAATTTCTTGGTTTCGTCGATAGAGTCCGGCAAGGACGGGCTATGGGGCGGACTATCGTGCGTCGGCGTTTCAGACATGGCTGTATCCCAAATCACGCCGCTCCCTGATGGCCGGGCATGCATCTCCGTTATCGGGCCCGATTATTATGTGCGGCTTATATTATGGGAAATAATGCCGAGGCGTTCCGGCGCCGTCGAGGCCGAATGTGGAAATCAGACCGACGTCCGAGGGATGGACTATTCGGCCGGCTCGCGACGGAGACGGATGATGGCGGCATCATCGCCTTCAGTGTGAAGCCGTTCGACCAATTCGGCACGGTGGGACAGAACCGCCCCCTGGTTGATGTAGCCCTTATCCGTAATCTCACCGGCTTCGATGGTCGGCATTTCGGCGACCAACATAGCCCGGGTAACCCGCATGGAACTGCCGCCGCCTTGATCCGAGAGACGCATCAGGCCATCGGCCAACGCCGCGCGTACGCGGGGATCGTCGAGAATGTCAGAAACGGGTGCGTCGGCCGGAAGATCGGGGCAAAGCGAGCGGCAGCCCGCCACGTTCGGAAACACCAGCGCCCCAATCTCTTCCCGGTTATGGCCGGTGATCACGCAATCCTGCGCCACCGGCGCGCATGCCGCGATCAGCGCGAGGCGCAACGCACCGACATGCACCCAGGTGCCGGTCACCAGTTTGAAGTTCTCGGCAATGCGGCCGTCGAACTGCAAACCCGCCATCGGATCGTCGGGGTCCACCAACTTCACGGCATCGCCACTGCAATAGAAACCTTCGTCATCGAAAGCCTTTTCGGTAGCATCCGGATTGCGCCAATAGCCTGGCGTGATGTTTGGGCCGCGCACGCGGATTTCCAGCTTGTCGCCCACAGGCGTGAGTTTGACTTCGACCCCACGCACCGGAAGCCCGATATTGCCGGAGACGGTTGTCGGGAAATTCATACTGGTCGACAAAGGTGCCGTCTCCGTCGTGCCCCAGGCCGACACCAACGGGATTTCCCGACCGGTCACTTTTTCAGCGAGCTTTTTGATACGCGTTTGGATCGGATCGGGCATGGCCGCGGCGGCATACAGGAATAGATCGAGATCGCCCAGCACCCGGGCCGCCAAGTCCTCGTCCTTTTCCAAATAATCCATCAAAAGCCCGAAACCCGCCGGGACGTTCAGCAACATGGTCGGCGTGACGTCACGCAGATTGGCGATGGTGGTTTCGATCAGGCCCGGTGCCGGCTTTCCTGCATCGATGTAATAGGTGCCGCCGTTCCACAAAACGGTATTGAAGTCGTAGTTGCCGCCGAAGGTATGACTCCACGGCAGCCAGTCGAGCAGCACCGGTGGCCGCTCGGAAAGGAACGGCCACACGTCGATGATCATTGCCTGGTTGGCACAGATCATCCGGTGGGTGTTCATCACGCCTTTGGGCAGGCCGGTGGACCCCGAGGTGAACAGGATTTTCAAAACGTCATCGGGATCGACGGCGGCAGCAGCCGCATCAACGGCGCCGCTCGCCTCGCTCGCCGTTAAAGTATCAAAGGGGGTCACACCGGCATCGGCGGGAAGATCGCCGGCAACCACGATTTCCGCGCCGGTCGCTTCCAAAACTTCTCGGGCCGCCGCGAACCGGTCCCAACTGTCGACCAGGATCACACCGGGCGCGACGGTTTGGGCAACGTGTTCGAGCTTCCCGAAACCTTGTCCCGGACGGGCATAGGCCGCGGAAACCGGCGCAAACGGCACCCCGACAAATGCGGCCCCAAGCCCCAGCAAGGCAAATTCAATCCGGTTCTCGGAAACGATCAAGACCGGGCGCTCCTGAGAGAGTCCCCGATCCAACAAGGCCTGGCCGATGGACCGGGCCAGGGCATAGGCTTCCTTATAGGTTACTTTGCGCCAAGCTCCATCGGGGCCCCGGTCGGCCAGAAAAACGGTGTCGGGGCGAGCGTCCGCCTGCCGCGCCAAAACGTCGCCCATGCAGCGGTCAAAGGGGCCCAATGGTCCGTCAGCACGCAAAATGGTAGCGCCATCGCCCCGGTTCTCAGCGGTAATCTGCGGAATGGAGAATTTCGACCACGGAGTCATGGATTGTTCCCTGGAAGCCTGTTATATGAATGACGAGTAGAAATTCTATAACTCATTCGATAAAATGACCACCGCATTCGCCACATCGTCGGCGACGGCTGTGAAAAAATCTACGGGAGGAGACCCCACCATGTTGAAACATAAGATTGCCTTTGCCGCGGCGTTGATGACGGCGGTTGTTGTTGCCGGACCAACTGCGTTCTCCGCAGAAACGGTTCTGCGTGGCGCAAGCTGCTTTCCCCAAGGTTCCTTTTTCTCGAAGCGATTCGAAAGCTTCGTCGAACAGGTGAATGCACAAGGCAAGGGCGTCGTACAGATCAATTATGTCGGCGGCGCGCCGGCAATCGGCACGCCCTTCACCCTGCTGCAGAAAATGTCGCAAGGCGTTTACGACATCGGCTCCTGCACCGGCGCCTATTATCAGAACGTCGTACCCGAAGCCGATGCGTGGAAGCTGTTGGAAAAATCTCCGGCCGATATCCGGCAGAACGGCGGCTGGGCGCTGATGGAAAAGATCCACCGCGAGAAGAATCTTCTGCCGCTCGCCCGTGTGAATTACGGCATGCCGTTTCACCTGTATCTCGCCGACGGCCACAAGATCGACAAACCCGACCTGACCGGTCTGCATCTGCGCGTCGCACCGATCTACACCAATTTTTTCAAGGCTCTGGGCGCGACGACCCAAACATCCAACCTCGCCCAGATCTACACCCTGATGGAGAACGGTACCGTCAACGGCTACGGCTGGCCCATTGCCGGTCTGCGCCCGGGCTGGGAAAAGGTGACCAAGTATCGCGTCGATCCGGGGTTCTATGACGCCGACATCCAGATCGTTGCCAATGCTTCGAGCTGGGACAAACTGTCCAACGAAGCCCGCGACCTGATGTCCTCCATTGCGTTGAAGATCGAGGCCGATTCCACGGCCAACGATCCCAAGGCCTCGATGATGGCGGCGGAGAAACAATCGAAGCAAGGCTTCGAGGTCATCACCTTCACCGGTAACGAGGGTAAGGAATGGCTTACCAAGGCCCGCGACGCGGGTTGGGAAGGCGTCGTCAAGCAGAGCCCCAAGTACGGCCCTGATTTGCGTAAGACCTTCGCCAACGAGTAAGCGCTCTTAATTGCAGGCGGTCCCGTCTTGATACGGGGCCGTCTGTATTTCACACTGTCCTCTTCCTCTGACCATCCAGGAAATTCTCGTGGAGACGTTCCGCCGTATCGATGCGTGGGTTGGCCGTGCCTACCATGTGGTGGGCAACCTCGTCGGCATTTCCATAGGATTGTTTGCCCTCGCCATTTCAATCGATCTCGGCCTGAGACAATCCGGCATCGGCAACCTGCCCGGTATGCAGGAAGTCATCGAATACGCCCTCTATGCCGGTGTTTTCCTCGCCGCGCCCTGGGTGCTGCGGCTTGGCGCCCATGTCCGGGTCGATCTGATCCTCGCCGCGCTACCCGCCAAAACCATGACAAAGATCGAGCGGGCGATCGACGTTTTCGGTGTACTAACCTGCTGTGTCCTGGGGTGGTATGCCTGGAAAAACCTATTGAACGCCTATGCCAGCGGCGCCTTGCAGCGCCAGCAGTTCAATATTCCCGAATGGTTTATTCTCAGTTTCCTTGTGATCGGCATGCTGTTGCTGGCAATTGAGTTCATCTTCCGCATTATTCGCGCAGGCAGTCCGCCGGAAGCGTCCGAAGACGAAGAAGGGGGTCTATAGCCACCATGTTTATGGAATGGTACTGGGCCCTGACGATACTGCTTGGCGGCGTCGTGGCGCTATTGTTGTGCGGCCTCCCCGTCGCGCTTGCCTTTTTTGCCGTTAATATCGCCGGCACCTTCGTCTTTCTCCGGGGTGACATCGGCCTGACCGCCATGCCCATCGAGTATGCCTTCTCCATCTCGAAATTCACGCTGGTGCCGGTGGCCCTATTCGTTCTCATGGGCGAAATCCTGTTCCAAACGGGCGTGGCCTTCCGCGCCATCGGCGCCATCGATCGGCTAATTTCGCGCGTGCCGGCACGGCTGTCTATTGTCTCCATCGCCGGCGGCACGGTTTTCTCGTCGCTGTCGGGATCGACCATCGCCAATACCGCCGTCCTCGGTGACCTGTTGCTACCCAACATGCTAAAACGCGGCTATCACCCTACCCTCGCCATGGGCCCCATCATGGCGGTTGGCGGTATCGCCATGCTTATCCCGCCATCGGCCCTTGCGGTACTTCTCGCCAGTCTTGCCGAGCGTTCCATCAAGGATCTGCTAATTGCCGGTATTGTGCCGGGCATCGCCATGGCCATCCTGTTCGTGCTCTATGTGGTGCTGCGGGCAAGATCCAATCCTGCTTTGGCACCGGCCTCGGAACAGGTCCCGTCGGAGCGTGGCTGGGCGCGGTGGCGTCCGTTCATTGTCGACGTGTTGCCGCTGTTCACCATTTTCGTCGTCGTCGTCGGCAGTATCTTCCTGCGCATTGCCGCGCCCGAAGAAGCCGCCGCGTTGGGGTGCATTGCCGCCGCCATTGTGGCCGCCTGCTATCGCAAACTGACCTTCGCCAATTTGATGAAATCGTTGCGCGAAACGGCAAAGATCAATGTCATGTTGCTGTTCATTATCGCCGGGTCCTTGACTTTTTCGCAGGTTCTCCAGATTTCCGGCGCGACCAGCGGCTTGCTGCAACAGATCTCGGCTTGGGAACTCAACCAGGTCAGCGCCATGATCCTGATGATGGTGGTCCTGCTGTTCCTCGGCTGCTTCATGGATCAGGTGAGCATGGCGTTGCTGACCCTGCCGTTCTTCCTGCCCATTGCCGATACGCTGGGCATGAATTCCACCTGGCTGATGGTAATGATGCTGATCGCCATGGAGATCAGCCTGCTAACGCCGCCATTCGGCCTGCTGCTTTACGTGATGCAGGGCGTTGCACCACCACAAATCCGCATCACTCAAGTCTACGCAGCGGCCATTCCATTTATCGGTCTCGAGGTTTTCGTGATGGCGATCCTGGTTCTCTTCCCGAGCGTCGCCCTGTGGCTGCCTAACTTGGTGCGCTAACCACCGGATCTTAAGGACGGCGTAGAAAGCCGTTGAGCAACTGGCTGGCGATGCCGGCGCCGATTTCGTCGATCGTGCGGTCTTTCACCCGCTTGCCGTACCACACGAATACGCCGTTGCATTCGCTGATGAACCGCAAGGCCGCAAGCTCGCAATCGAGGCCGGGATCGAAACGGCCATTTTGCACGCCAACCTCGATCAAATCAGTGATCAGTTGTTCATATTTGCGAGCTTTCTTGCCGACGCTCTTGCGGCTTTCGTCGGGAAGCAGAAAACGTTGGCTGATGAAGGTGCGAACATAGTCGCCCCGCTCGACCAAGCGTTTAACGTGATTGAAGACCGCCGCGACGAGCTTTTCCTCGACCGGCAAGTCCATTTCGATTACGGCGATGAGCCCCTCGATCAGATCACCGACGGCCTTGGTGCAGACCTCTTCAAGCGCGGCTTCCTTGGAGGTGAAATAGTAATAGAGGCTGCCCTGCTTGATACCGACCCGATCGGCAATCAACTTCGTGCTCGCCCCGTGATAGCCGAGCTCGGAAAACACCGCCGCAGCCGCATCGATAACCTCTTCGCGCCGCAGGTCGTATTTCGACGGCACCTCCTCGGCACCGGGTTCCGCGACGTCGGCGGCAATGTTTCGGGACTGATAGATCACGTCAGCGTAGCCTTTCCTGCTGAGGTTTTGGAAGCATTCTAGAGTTATTGCCCGGACCCGAAAAGCAACCTCTATAGATCAATAGATAAAATTCCGGCAAATGTCTGCCGAAAGTGCCGTTGGAAGCAATGCGGACATTGCCGAAAGAAGGCTCAGGGAAGGCTTCTACGCCCCGGAATTCCGTATTAGCATAGACTGAAAGAAAAAAGGCCGGCCCACATCACGGCCCACCACCAGGTACAGAGGCGAGGCTGACATGACCATCGATATGCATTCCCATTGGCGACCGCCGGCGCTAATCGACGCCCTGCGGGCGCGGACCACACCGCCCCTGATCGAAACGGATGAAAATGGCGAGGAAGTGCTCAAGAGCCCCCGCGGCGTCGTGCCCGTTTCCGAGTCTTTCGACGATCTCGATCAGCGGCTTGTCGAAATGGATAAGCACGGCATCTCGACAGCCGTCATATCCCTATTCGGCCCTTTCCAATGGATCGAACGGGGACCCGTCGAGGAGTCTCTGCCGCTCGTTCAACTGTACAACGACAGCACGTCCGAGATGTGCCGCGCGCATCCCGGCCGGTTCGCCGCCTACGCATCCCTCCCGCTGGCCGACATGAACGCCGCGGCGACGGAATTCCGCCGGGCCATGGACTTACCAGGCATCATTGGTGCCATCCTGCCCGGCAACGCCTTCATGACGTATGAAGACGCCAAGGCCTACACCCCACTGCTCGAGGTCGCGAACGAAAAACGCGCCATCGTGTTCATCCACTGGAATCCGCGCCCCGGTGATGCTTGGCCCCGCATTCCCCGGACCATGGACAACGCTATCCTGCGCCTCGGCACGTTGGATATGCAGGCGAGCCTGTCAGCGGTAATGATGACGTTGTGCTTCACCGATATCCTGGAGCCGTATCCCAACGCCTTCTTTCACGTTCACAATCTGGGCGGCAACATTCCCTTCGAGATCGAGCGGCTGGATCACCGCCACTACCTCGACACACCGAATGAGGCACTGCCGTCGAGCCAGTTGCGCAAACCCAATCTCTATGTGGACTGTAATTCCTTCGGCGCGCGGTCCATCGACGCAGGCGTTGCCGTTTACGGGGCGGACCGCATCGTGTTCGGCACGGACGGCACCGATTTCGGCAGCGACTGGTCGTTGAAAGCGGTTGCTGAGACCCATCTCGGCGACGCCGAGCGCGATATGATCCTGCATGGCAACGCGGCGCGGATGATGGGCCATCTGACCGAGCTTGCCGGCCAGCGAGAAGCCGCCGAATAAAGGGCGAGCAACTCCAGGAGAGGAGCCATGGAGGGAAGCCAAAGAGCGAAACCCATGAAGAACGGCACGCCGGGAAACTACGTCGTTGGCGGCGTGCGGTTCGCGCGGCCCTTCCGCTTGCGCCGCCTCGGCCATATCGGCCTGTTTACCCGCGATATGCCGGCAAGCCTGCGGTTCTATCACGAACTTCTCGGCTTTCAGATCTCCGACGTGTTGGACTTCGCCGCCAATCCGGACGCGCCGGATACAGTGAAACGCCTGAACCAGACCGAAGGCTATTTCATGCGCCACGGCACGGATCACCATTCGTTCGTGCTGTTCCCGCAGCAAGTGTTCGAGGCGATGGGCCGCGCGCGCGACGGCGTTTCCATCAATCAGATGACTTGGCAAGTGGGCAGCCTCAAGGAAGTGGTCGATGCCTGGTCTTGGCTCGAAGCGCAAGGGATCGAACGCTCGCGAACCGGCCGCGACGTGCCCGGTTCCAACTGGCACGCCTATTGTTTCGACCCGGACGGCCGTGTGCTCGAGCTGTATTACGGCATCGAGCAGATCGGTTGGGACGGCCGCAGCAAGCCGCGCAATCTGTACGAAGAACGCTTCACCGAGCCGCCGTCCCTGCCGCGTATTTCAGAAGGCACGGAGATCGCCGAGGCACAGGCCCGTGCCGTCGATTTGAGTTCAGGCCTGCGCGGAGAAGATCCCTTACCTGCCCGGTACGATGTGGGCGGCATTTTGCTGCCGCGCCCGTTTAAAATCACCTGCCTCGGTCCCATCCGGCTGTTCGTTGAGGACATGGGCGCCAACTTGCGCTATTACCGCGACCTGTTCGGTTTCATGGAAACCGAAACCGTGACTTGGCGCGGCCATACCTGCCATTTCCTGCGCATCAATTCGGATCATCACGCCATCGCGCTCTATCCAATGGCGATGCGCGCGGAACTGGGTCTCAGTGCCGAGACCAACGCCTTCTCCATCGGCCTCAAGGTGAACGACTATCAGCAGCTTAAGGACGCCATTGCGTTCCTCGAGGAACGCGGCGTTACCATCCGCAAACTGCCGCCGGAACTGTCACCCGGCATGGACTATACGGCTTTCGCCCTCGACCCGGACGGCCATGCCATCCAGCTCTATTACTACATGGAACAGGTCGGCTGGGACGGACGTCCGCGACCGGCGGATCAGCGGCGCCCCATCGACAACGATGCCTGGCCCGACATCCTCGACGCGTTAAGCGACACTTTCCAGGGCGAAACCTTCCTGGGACCTCTCGGATAAAAATTTCGGTCTAGAAGGGCCGGTCGCCGTTGATGGTCACCCGGTGCATCACCCGCCGCCGGCCGGCATAATCGTTCAGCGCGTAGTGGAGCGTGCTACGATTGTCCCAGAACGCAACATCGTTTTGCCGCCAACGGTAGCGGCATGTCAGGGTCTCACTGGTGATATGCGTCATGAGGTAATCGAGCAACGGTTTGCTTTCTTCCTCGGTCATGTCGGTGAAGCGTGGTGTGAAATCGCCGCCGATGAACAGCAGCTTGCGGCCCGTTTCGGGATGGGTGCGCACCACGGGATGTTCCATCTCCATGGCGCTGTTCGAGCGCATGCGGATGGAGGACGGTTGATCCCCATCTTGGGCGCGTAGTCCTAACGCCTTCGCCGGCGTATGCACGGCGGTAACGCCGTCGAGCATCTTCCGCATCCCCGGCGATAGGGTTTCATAAGCGAGATAGAGGTTGGCCCATAGCGTATCGCCCCCGACCTCCGGCACTTCCTTGGCATAGAGGATGGAGCCGAGGGGCGGTTCCGCCAGATAGCTGACATCTGCGTGCCATTGTCCGCCGAAATTACGTGCATCTTCCGGTTCCTTGCGGACCTCCATGAGTTCGGGATAATCCGCCATCCCCTCGACATAAGCGTGGATATTGAGGGTCCCAAAACACCGTCCGAGCGCGAGATGTTGTTCGGGCGTCAAGTGCTGGTCGTGAAAAAAGATCACCAGATTATCGAGCAATGCCTGGCGTATTTGGCCGATAGTGTCATCGCTGAGAGGCTGCGATAGGTCAACGCCTTCGATCTCCGCGCCGAGCGCCGGCGCAAGTGGCGTGATTTTGATTATCGCATCCGCCATGGCTCTCTAAGCCGCTGTCCAGCCGCCATCCTGGGTAAAAACCTGCCCGGTGACATAGGATGACGCATCGCTTGCCAGATAAAGCGCCAGCGGTCCCAATTCCTCGGGCGTGCCACGACGCCCCATGGGGGTTCCTTCGAGGATCGTATCTTCGAACTTAGCCGTTTCCGCATTGGACCGCCCCCGTCGGTTGGCTTCGCCCAATCGCGTGCCACCATGCCATCCCGGCGCGATGGCATTGGCGCGGATATTATCCTTGGCATATTCCACCGCCGTCTGGCGGGTGAGGCCGATAAGCCCTGCCTTGGCCGACGCGTAGACCGCGTTGAGCATGGCGAAATCGGGATAGACGCCGATAAGACCGGCGATGGACGAAATGTTGACGATCGAGCCGCCGCCTACCGCCAGCATCAGCGGCAGGACCGCTCGCGAGCATAGAAACGCGCCGGTCAAATTAACCGCCAGCACCTCGTTCCAGGCCTCGATGGGCAGTTCGTGCACCCGTTTGGCGACATTGGCGATACCGGCATTATTGACCAGCACATGCGCGCCGCGCCCGCCTTCCGCCACCACCTCGGCCAAGGTCTGCACCGACGCCGCGTCGGCCACATCGACCGTCACGGCACGTGCCTTGCCGCCTGCCTCGATCACGATATCGGCTGTTTCCTGAACGCGCTCGGCGTCCCGGTCGGCGGCAATAATTTCGGCGCCGGCTTCTGCAAACAAAGTGGCGAACACCCGCCCGAACCCGCTGGCCGCGCCGGTGATCACCGCCACCCGGCCCGACAGATCGAATAATTGTGCAGTCCCCGTCATGTAATTTTTTCCATCACATCGGAAAAAGGCGGCGAACCCGTTGGTCGCAGGTTCGCCGCCCCTTCATCTCGTCACGTCCTATTTGGACAGGAAGTCCATAATCTTCGTTACCGCTTCCGGCTTCTCGTCGAGCACGATATGCCCGGCGTTCTTGATGATCTGCACTTTCGCGTCCGGGATCAGCTTCGCCCATTCCTTACTTTGCTGCCACGGCACGATCCGATCCTTGTCACCGTACAGCAACAGTGTCGGCACGCTGATCCGGTGCAGCCATTTGGGCAGATTCAGATCATAGGCCCGTTCCCAAGCCAGCCGCGCCCAACTCGTCGTCTCGCGGTAATTGCCGACGATGAAGTCGAAGAAGGCAGGCGTGTCCGGTGCCGGCAGGAACTTGAGGAATGTGTCCAGATTGTGCGCCAGGTAAAGCGGGAATTCTTCCGGCTTCAGCTTGAAGATGTCCTGATTGGGATGCTTCTCTACCTTCAGCCCGGCAGGCGCCACCAGCACCAGCTTGTTCAGACGGTGCGAGTTCTGAGTTGCGAAAGTCGAGGCGATCCACCCGCCCATGGAAAGGCCGACCAGGTTCACCTTGTCGAGCTTCAACTGATCGAACATGTCGAGGTAGTGGAGAACATAGTCGTCGATGCAATTGAACTCGCCGTCGCCCGACTCACCGAAACCCGGATGAAAGGGCAGATAGACCTTGAACTTCTTCGTCCACGGCGCAGCGAACTCGATTCCGGTCGCCGTCCCGGCACCGTGAAAGAACACCAGCGGATCTCCCGACCCGCCGACATACATCACGGTGTCGACGCCATTGACCTTCAGGGTTTCCCGTTTGAAAACTCCGGCCACCAACTTGCTGGCCTTATTGTTTCCTTGGGCCTTCTTCTGCGTGGCTTTCGCCTTCCGCTTCGCTTTTACCGTCGCCATTATGCCGCCCTCGCTTTTGCACGTTTGCCTGATACCGCCTTTTTCCGGCCGTTCTTCTTACCGCCGGTTTTAACGGTTAGTTTCTTTGGGGATGCCTTCTGGCTACGCAAGGCACGCAGTTGCGGCATCACCTCCTCGGCAAACATCGTCATGTTCTTGACCACTTTCCAATGGGGCATGTCGCCCATATGCAGCCAGGTGATGACACGCGACGATTGGGCTTCTTCGCACCAGGTGGCGATCTTTTCAGCGACGGTTTGCGGCGACCCGACAGCGACCCGCCAATCTTTTTTGATCGCTTCCCAATTGAAGCCGCCATGTTGGGCATTGGCCGACGCCGCACGGATTTTAAATTGATCCAACGACACATAGCCCGGTGGGTTGAGATAACGCGGCGTGGTGCGCGCCAACACCGTGAAGAAGTGTTCGAGGTGGTGAACCGCTTCCTTCTCCGCCTGTTCGTCGGTTTCCGCGACATAGATGATGGTATTGATAAGCGCCTTATCCGGCGTCATCTCGTTGCCGTACTTGGCCGACATCTCGCGCATCATTTTGAAGGTCTTGATCTGCACCTCGCGCGGCACGAATACCGACGAATAACCCCAGCCGCGCTGTGCCGCCATTTCAATGGTTTCCGGGCTGCCCGTACCGACAAAGGAAATCTTCGGGTGCGGTTTTTGCACCGGCAGCGGCCAGGTGTTGAGATATTTGTAGTTGAAAAACTCGCCCTCGAACGAGGTCGGTCCCGGCTGGGTCCAGGCCTGCACCATCACGTCGACCGCTTCGCGGAAACGCGCCCGCGCCGTCGTCGGATTGACGGTGTTGGACCAATACTCCATGCCCGTACCCAGGGGCATGGCGATTTCCAAACGCCCCCCAGACATCACGTCGAGCATGGCATACTCCTCCGCCAGCCGGTTGGGATTAACCAGATTGACCGGCACGCCGAACACGCCGATCTTTGCCTTCTTGGTCATGGGGATGAGAGCCGCCGCGGTTAGCGTGCAGGCCGGCATCAGACTATAGATCGTATTGTGGTGCTCGTTGACGCAGATCGCGTCGAAACCCAGCTCGTCGGCGAGCGCCAGCTCGCTCAAGTAACGCTGATAAAGCTGCGTCCCCTTCGCCGGATCGAAATGTTTGTTGGAATAATCGACCCAGAACGAGTCGGTGTCGTGATCTTCGCCCTGCGGCTTATCCAGATAGGGCATGAAGTGGAAGGCATAGAACTGCAGATCGTCTTGCCAACGCATGAATTCCTCCCGATGTCGTTTTGTTTTGTTGGAGACCCGTTCCTTGTGGGACGCTTCTCCTCCAATGAGAGTATCAACGTCCGGCCCACACTTCGAGGTTCTTTTTTAAACTTTCCTTCTGGACATTCCCCGCCGTCCCTCGAATGATTTCGGAAAATCAGAAGTCAATTTGGGAGGTATCCATCATGAAAGTCGCCCTAATCGGCGCGAGCGGCAACATAGGCTCGCAAATCCAGGCCGAAGCCTTGTCGCGTGGCCACACCATTACTGGCATTGCCCGCAATCCGGACAAAATCACCATTCAAGACGGCGTTACTGCCAAAGCAGGAGATATAACCGATCCCGCTGCCCTTGCCGAAACCCTTAAGGGGCACGATGCGATCATCGTGTCCGTGCGGTTCCGCGACTTCGACGTCAATGACATGCTGGACGCGGTTCGGAAATCGGGCGTGAAACGCGTGCTCATCGTCGGCGGTGCGGGCAGCCTCTTGGCACCGGATGGATCCGGGGCCACTTTGCTCGACTCGCCCAACTTCCCCGAAGCGGCCAAGCCGGAGGCGACGGTGGCGGCGGCAGGCCTCAAGATTATCCGCGACGTAGATGATCTCGATTGGTCGTTCCTCAGCCCCTCGGCAATCATCGGCCCGGGCGAGCGGACGGGGAAATTCAGGCTCGGCGACGACGAGGCACTGTTCGACGCCGACGGCAAAAGCCACATCTCCATCCCCGACTTCGCCATCGCGATGGTCGACGAACTTGAGAAGAACGCGCATATCCGCAAGCGTTTTACGGTCGGTTATTGAACTCAGGAAGAGAGACGGGACGTTTCACCCCGTCTCTCTTCAACATTCTGCGATACCGAAAAGTAATCACAGAGGATAATAAACAGGTATTAGAGATTTCCTTTCCTCCTACCTACCATCCGCTCGCGGGGCACTCCCGCCCCGGCTGACGACAGCCAAAAAACGAAGACGGATTTCTCGATCACAGGAGGAAAATCATGAGGCGTTCACGTCTGCTTCTATCGGCCCTGGCCCTGGGTGCGGCAATCACGCTGCAGCCACAGGCAAGCTTCGCCGATTATCCCGACAAACCCATTTCATTCATCGTGCCCTTCGGCGCAGGCGGCGGCTTCGACCAGATGGTCCGCGTCCTCGTCCCCAAGATGGAAAAGCATTTGGGCGTCGCCATCGCCATCAAAAACAATCCCGGCGCAGGCGGTCGGCGCGGCAGCATCCTGCTGTATAAGTCGAAGCCCGATGGCTACACCATGGGGCTCAACTACTTCGTGCCGTTTCTGGTCGACAAGCACATCCTCGGCAAGAAGCCGGGCCTCGACATGGAGAAAGTGTCGGTCATCTATAAAACATCACATAGCCGCCACTTCGTGTTCGTCGCCAAGAACGGACCCTACAAGTCGCTAAAAGACTTCACCAAAGCCGACAAGTCGATCAAGTTCCCGACCACCGGCATCGGTGCCTCGGGCTGGATCGCGGCCAGCGCCCTCGGCGCCGAGATGGGCTTCGATTCCGCTTTCGTCACCGGCTACAAAACGCTGTCGACGGCGGCGCTGGCGGTGGCACGCGGGGACGGTGACGCGGGCGTCGGCGCCATCCACCACTTCGGCGGCTTCACCAACGAAGTTCAGCCGCTGGTATACCTCGGCGCCAAGCGCGAAGCGCACTACCCCGACGTGCCGACCATCGCTGAACTGGGCTACCCCCAGCTGACGGCGCTGGGCGCCGCACATGTTCTTGCCGCACCTCCCGGTACGCCCGAGGACCGGCTTGAAGTGTTGCGTGAAGCTGCCCGCAAGGCGGCCCGTGATCCCGAGTTCATTGCCTGGGGCAAGGAAACGGCCACAGACATCGAGCCCACCGAACCGAAAGGCGTTTGGGAAGAAGTCGAAGAGACCGGAAAAATGTTCTCCTCGCTCAAGCCCTTGTTCGAGAAAAGCAAAAACTAACTACGATCGTGATCGCCGGCCCGGTGCACACTGGGCCGGCGGCACGACAACAACCACGAATTAAGAAAAGATAAGCCTCCATGCTCGACGCAATGCTCCTCGCCGGCACCCGCCTGGCGGATGTCTCGTCCATTCTGATGATCTTGGCGGGCGCCACCATGGGCGTGATCTTCGGCGCGCTTCCCGGCCTCGGCAGTGTGGTCGCATTGGCGATCGCGCTTCCGTTCACGTTCGGCATGGACCCCATGCTCGCCATGTTCCTCTATGCCGGGATTATGAGCAGCGTCACTTTCGGCGGATCGGTTCCCGCCATTCTGCTTAACACGCCGGGCACGCCGCCCAATGCCGCCACCTGCTTCGACGGCTATCCCATGGCCCAGCGCGGCGAAGGTGCCCGCGCCATCTCCATCTCGGCAACATCCTGTTTCGTCGGCTCCGTCGGCGGCGCGGTGATCACCATTGCGCTTCTACCCGCGGTCAAACCCATCGTTTTTGCCTTCGGGCCACCGGAGTTCTTCTGGCTCGTGGCCTTCGGTCTGGTGATGATCGCTTTCGCCGCGAAGGGCAATATGGTCAAGGGGCTGATCGGCGGCGGTGTCGGTGTGATGCTGTCGATGATCGGTTTCAGCGACATGTTCGGCGCCTTTCGCTTCACCATGGGCAGCGACTATCTGTGGGACGGCATTCCGCTAGTGCCGTTCGTCGTCGGCGTTTTCGCAGTCAGCGAACTGATCAATTATTCCAGCCGTGGCGGATCAACGGCGACGACCGATGTCTCGTCTCAGGATATGGACTGGCGCCATCAAACGCTGCAAGGCGTTGCCGACGTGCTGAAACGGCCGATCGTTTGGATGCGTTCGGCCGCGATCGGCTCGGGCATCGGCATCATCCCCGGCCTGGGTGGCGGTGTCGCCGCCTTCATGTCCTACGTGGTCGGCATGCAGCGTACTAAGGAGCCTGAACTCTACGGCCGTGGCAGCGTCGAAGGAATTATCGCCAGCGAGACCGCCAATGACGCCAAGGATGGTGGCGCGCTACTGCCAACGGTCGCCTTCGGCATTCCCGGCAGCCCCGATACCGCCATCCTGCTCGGCGCCTTCATTTTACACGGCTTGCAACCGGGACCGGTGCTGCTGCGCGACAATCTCGATTTGGTTTACGCGCTCCTGTTCGGCATCGTCGTCAGCCAAGTCGCGACGAGCGGCATTGGATTTCTGTCGGCACCGCTACTCGCCCGGATCAGCGTTCTAAAAAGCAGGTGGATTGCCCCGTTCGTGCTGACCCTGGTAATCGTCGGCACCTATATGCTGCGTGCGAACATCCTAGACGTCGCCGCCGCCATCACCGCCGGCTATATCGGCTACGTGCTGCGGCGCTACGGCTACCCGCTGATCACCATCGCCATCGGCTTTATCCTCGGCCCCCTTGCCGAAAAATCCTTCCTGCAATCGATGCTCATCTCGGACGGCAACTTCATCATCTTCTACAAGGAGCCGATCTCGCTGATCCTGATGATCCTCACCTTGGGGACCTTGGCGGTGCCGCTTGTCTCGGCTTGGCGCAAACGGGGACAGAAGAAAAGCAGAGAACCCGCCCCCACCGATCGCCGGCCGCGTGGCCTTTTTAGAGGCCCCATCATCTGTGCGGTGCTTTTGGCAGCGGCCATTCTGGCGGCGTTGTTCAACGCCCAAACCCTGCCCGCCGAAGTGCAATTGATGCCCGTCGTGTTCGGCACCATCACGCTAGCCCTTCTCGTGCTCGATATCGCGGGTGAGGTTTCTCCGGCCGTCGCCCGCTGGACCGCCCCGGCACTGACCGACATGTGGAATAATTCGTCCTCGGGCACCGACGAAGCTCAGGCCCCCGAGCGCCCCGCTCCCTGGGGACCGGTGTTGCGTGTCATCGCGATGATCGCTACCTATTTCCTGCTGGTCTACACCCTCGGCCTCTATGCCGTCCCGGTGATTGCCATCACCGCCTATCTGGTGTTTCAGGCGGCGGTGAAGCTGCGCTATGCGCTTCTCGCGGCAATCATCTCGAGCGTCATCGTGGTGATCAGCATGCAGTTATTGCGCGTCGACGTCTGGACCGGTGTGGTCTCGGAAATCATTCCCGGCTATCTCGGCGGCGCCATCAGCCCCGATCTGTGATCGCGGGGAAATGGAAAACGAAATAAGAAAGGGCAAAAAATGGCCGAAATCGTACTCGCGGTAGGATCCTCACACAGTCCGACCCTCAATAGCCCCGCGGAAGAACAGGAGCTGCATGCCGAAGTGGACAAGGGCATGCCGTCTTGGCCCCGGCAATTGGTCGACAAGTCGGGCAAGAAAGTGAGTTACGACGAATTGCTTGCCCAGGCGCCCGCCGACCTCGTCGAACAGATCAAACCGGAAGTGATCGAACAGCGCGTGGCCGATTGCCAGACCAACATGGACCGGCTGGAAAAGGAAATCGAGGTCGCCAACCTAGATGCGCTGATCATCGTCGGCGACGACCAGAAAGAGCAGTTCTTCGACGACAACATGCCCGCCGTTCTGATCTATTGGGGCGAAACAATTCCCAATACGACGCTCGATCTGCCCGAGGATGCGCCCGAGTTCTGGAAGCACGCCCGCTCCATGTATCACGAGCAGGAAGGCTTGCATGAGTACCCAGTGGCGTCGGACTTGGCGCGCCACATGATCAGCCACATGATCGATCACGATTTCGATGTCAGCCACGCCAAGAAACTGCGCTTCGAGCGCGGCGAGGGCCATGCCTTCGGTTATGTCCATCGCCGCCTGATGCGCAACAAGGTGACACCCATCGTCCCCGTCGCGCTCAACACCTACTTCCCGCCCAACCAGCCGCGGCCCAGCCGCTGTTACCAACTCGGTCAGGAAATCCGCCGTGCCGTCGAAGCCTGGGACAAGAATGCCCGGGTCGGCATTCTGGCATCGGGCGGCCTCAGCCATTTCACCATCGACGAAGATCTCGATCAGGATATGTTGCGCGCCCTCAAGGCACACGATGCCGATGCGTTACGCAATTTGCCGCGCGAAAAACTCAATGCCGGTAATTCGGAGATCCGCAATTGGATCACCATGGCCGGGGCGTCCGAACACCTCGACGTGAAGTGGATGGAGTATATTCCCTGCTACCGGTCAGCCGCCGGAACCGGTTGTGCCATGGCATTCGGGATTTTGGCGTAGCCGTTGCCGGCCCGTTTCCCCAATTGGCGGATGGCTTTGTGCAGATAGCTGAGGAACTTTTCGTCGGCCGGGCCCACTGATCGGCTACGGCGGCTGACGAGCATACGGTCCAAACCGACGTCACGAATGCGGCAGGATTGAAACTTACCTTCCCGCACGTCGTCGGAAACGGCGGGTCGGGACAACACACCGTAGCCCATCCCGAGCCGGACGAATTCCTTGATGACCGTGATGCTGTCGACCTCGTGCTCGATACGCAATTTGACCGACTGGCGTACCGCTTCCCGCTCGAGCGCAACACGCGGCCCGCTCGGGAGACGCAAGGCAATGAGCGGCAGGTCTGAAAGATCTTTGAGTTGCACGGTGCCGGCCGGAAAACCCGGATCATCGGGATTGCCGATCAGATGCAGATGATCGGTGGCCAGTTTCTCGTAAACAAACTGCGGCCGCCGCTCATGATCGATGACGAGAATGTAGTCGAGCCGTCCGTCTTCGAGGCTTTCGACGAGGTTCTTCGGCCCGGCTTCCACGAGGCTGAGCTTGAGTTCCGGAAATTCGGATTTCAGGCTTTCCGTTAGACGCCCGAACAGCATCCGGCTCATCACATGGGATGTGCCGAATGACAAGGCGGCGGAGACGCCGCCATCCACCGACATCATATCGAGACGCAACGCGTCCAATTCGTCGAGAATTTTCGCGGCGCGGTCGGCAAATTCTTCACCGGCTTCCGTCAAGGTCACACCACGGCGGTGACGCTCGAACAGAATAACGCCGAGTTCGTCCTCCAAGGCGCGGACTTGGCGCGTGAGAGCCGGTTGCGCCACGCACAGGCGCGACGCGGCGCCCCTGAAACTTCCCGTTTCAGCAATACGAATAAAATACCTGAGCTGTCGCAATTCCATAATCCACCCCTCCCCCGGCATCTTCATGCCGGTGATCGTGTGGCGCCGCTCAAAGCCCCGTTTGCGTCAAAAACGACCCGACCGTGTCGACCAAGCCATCGGGATTGTCACCCGCGATATCGTGACTGCCGTCGACCTCCACCGCCGTGACGTTCGGGTTCGCTTGGCGGCATTTCTCCACCGTTTGCGGACCGAACATATCCGACGTCGTACCGCGCATCATCAGGACGGGAATGGCAAGGCCCGACAGCATGCCCCACAGATCGACCTTGGCCGGCGCCGATTTGCCGGTTTCCAGCACTTTCTTGAAGTTGTCGCGGTAGTGCAGATCGCGCCGGAGAACATAGCCGTCGTCGTCCTTGCGCAGGAACGCATCGTAGCGCTGATAAACCGCCGAATTGGGCGCCGCGTTCGCGTCTTCCCCGTGATAGGCGAGCGCCTCCGCCACCGACGCGAAGCGGTCCGGCTGACGTCCGATGCGTTCGGCCACTTTGCGCCGCCCCGCCGCTTCAACGTCGGGCGCGAAATCGACGCATACCAACCCCGCCGTGCGATCGGGATACCAAGACGAGGTAACTAGGCATACGCGCCCGCCCATGGAATGCCCCATGAGCACGGCCTTTTCCCAACCGAGCGCATCGAGCACGGCGGTGACATCGTTCGCCAGCGTCCTCAATCCGTAGTCACGCTCCGGGCTCCAAGTAGACTCGCCGAACCCCCGCATGTCCATGGCGACGACCTCCCGGTCGGCGGCAAGCCGGCTCGCCGGTCCGATCCAATCGTAGGAGAAATAGGAAAGCCCGTGGACGATGAGAATCGGCGTTTTTCCGGCCAGGTTACTTTCTTGGCCGAAACGGCGGTAGAACAACGTGACGTCACCGGAAATGACGGTACCCGTCTGATGATCGATGTCCATATCGGTGCTTGGGTTTGTCTTGGCATCCATGCGGATGTCCTCCCCTTCCAATAAGAGCCTCGCCCGTTTGGGATACGGGTCTGTTCCGTTAGCCGCGCCCGCAGATGACGCCCATACCGGTGATCCATTCGGGGATCAGCCGGTAGCTTGCCAGTTCGTTTTCACGCATACCAAGCGCGCGCGCCGCCGCGGCAGCCGCAACCCAACTGCGCACTTCGTGACCGCCAAACCCGGCATCGCGGTCGATTTCCTCGTCCGTAATCGAGTCCAGACGGTCGGTGCGGAATTCGAGAATGTCGTCCAGGAATTGACGATCCCATTCCTCGCTCGGCGGCAGGCACGGCCCTTCGCCGACGACCAGATTTTTCGCCGCTTGGATGACCCGGGCCTGCCGCCCATCCAATTCCTCGCGAGATGCCACATGGCGGTGGATCAGCCGGTCGGCAACCTCGGGTGGTGCGGTCTGGATGCGCGGCGTCGGTGGATCGTGCGACAGCCCACCCGAACCGATAACCGCAACCCGCAATCCCTTGTCCGCCAGAAACCGGCCCACGGCGTCGCCGAACGCCCGTACGCGGCGGAAGGTCGGGCGCGGATCGGCGGCGCAATTCACAAATATCGGCATCACCGGGTAGCGATCCAGACTGCCTGCCAATTTGAAAAGCGGAATGGTCGTTCCGTGATCGACGCCCATGTCATAGGAAACGGCTACATCGATATCCTGCTGATGCAAGGCGCGCACGCAGTCCATGGCCAGATCCCGGGGCACGTTCAACGGTCCCGGGTCCAAACTCCAATCCTTCATGCCGGTCGCCTTGAGGCCGATGCAAAAGGACGGCATCAAATCGAAGAAGAAACCGTTGAAATGGTCCGGCGCGAAAACAACCACGACCTCGGGGTCAAAGTCCGCCAACTCCCGGCTGGCGGCGGCCATGTGGTCGTAATAGTCCTTATGCGCCGCTTCATCGGTAGCGTTGATATCGGTCTGCATCAACGGACTATGGGACGCACAAATAAATCGAACGGACATTCCTTCTCTCCCTACACCCGCGATTCTTCGATCGTCGTTTCGGCGAACATTTCCTCAACTTTGAGATGGCGAACGGCCAATCCCTGCTCATAAGAATACCGCGCCATGGCTTCCAACGTCTTGCGGTTGGCGTCGACACCGTAGGGCCAATAATCTTTGCCCATGACCGCCTCGGTTTCCTCGAGCTCCGCCGTCACCCAGGGAAGCGTGACCTTCAGCGCGGCCACCTCGTGCAGATCCTGGTCGGCGATACGCTTCGCCTGTGCAAAGGCCTTATAGACGCTGGCCGGCAACCAAGGATGTTTCTCGACCAGATCATTGCGGACGCCGACCGCGTGCATGATCGGGAACAATCCCGTCTTCTTGAAATATTCCTTTTCCCGCGCACGGAAATCGGGAAACAGGCGGACGACGTTGGGATGCCCGTCGATAAAGCACGACGGCGCCCGCGCCGAGAACACCCCATCCAGTTCGCCGTCCGCCAGCAATTGGGTCAAGGGTTTGCCGACCGGCGCGCTTTCGAGCGGAAAACCCTCGGGCAAGTTGAGCGGAAACTTGTCCTTGCGGCCCCATTCTTCCAATCCGCCCTGCACCCAGTTGATATCGCTGACGTCGATGCCGTACTCGTCCTTGAGCACGCCGCGCAGCCACAGTACCGCCGACATCTGGTATTCGGGAACGCCGATCCGCTTGCCCTTGAGATCGGCGGGGCTGTCGATCCCCCTGTCGTTGCGAATATAGCCCGCCGAATGGCGGAACATACGCGACAGGAACGCGGGCACGGCGGTATAGGGCGCCGTTCCACGGGACAGGGCGATCAGGAAGGGGCTGAAGCCGATCTCCGCCACGTCGAACTCGCCGTGGAAATAGGCGCGGTGAAAGACCTCCTCGACAGGATTGGCGATATAGGTGACGTCGCACCCCTCGATACGGACACGCCCATCCATCAGGGGACGCACCCGGTCATAGTCCCAGGTGGATACGGTCAGGGGGATTAGGCTCATGGTCTCCCGGCTCTCTATATATAGGCTTTTGCCCAACTCTAGCGCTTTAGAACCAAAAGTCTAGGTTTAACACTTTTTCTATTGGCGCCGGTGTCGCGATGTGTAACCGTGCCCACTTGCTGTCCCACAGCCCCCCTTGCCGGAAGCATTGAATGGGGAGACCGTTTGCCGGGATTTTGCTAAGCTAGGTGCCTGGAAAAGACGATGCCCATGGATACTGAAAAACCCGAAACCATCCTCGACGAGATCGCCGTGCCCGATATGGGTGCAGGGGGAAGCGACGCGCCCGATCTCGACCGCAGCCGCGTCGCCCGATATTTGCAGTTGGCCACCTTGTTCCGCAATCGGATTGCGTCGGGACGCTGGCCGGTGGGATCGCGCATTCCCAATGTGGATACGCTCGCACAGGATTTCGGCGTTGCACGGGAAACGATCCGTCAAGCACTCGGGATCCTGGAAAAGGAAGGCTTCGTTGAGCGCTTCCGCGCCAAAGGCACCTTCGTGCGCCGTGTACCGACAAGCGGCGTGCCGCACAAACTCACGGTCGATTGGGACTCGCTGGCCACCGCCCATGAAGGCGCCGAGCTGGAGGTACTCGCCGAAGGCGATACCGATACGCCACCGGTTCCTGATGTCGACTGCACGCTCGCGCCCGGTTATCGCATGATGCGCCGCCTCCATACGCGCGACGGCATGCCCTATCTGGTTGGCACCTTCTTTCTCGACAATCGGCTGTTTGATGCGGTCCCGGTTCATCGGTTCCGCACCGAGCCCACCCTGCTGATCTTGCAGGATATCGTCGGCGACCGCATCGCTCAGGCGCGGCAGGTTCTGACGATCGGCACGGCGGACGTGGAGATCGCCTCGCTCTTGGAGGTGCCGATCAATACCCCCGTGGCGGAAGTGCGGCGCTATGCCATCGATACGGACGGCACGCTGATCTATGTCGGCGAAGGTATTTACCGGGGCGATTCACTACGGTTGGAAATCGACCTCCGCTAATAGCCGAACCTGCTAGACGATTTCCTGCGTTTGCCAGGCGATGTCCAACTCTTCCCGCCAAGCGAACTTCACGATGTGCGATTCGATAATCTGCTGCATCACCTCGACGCCCTTTGCCGATTCCGATTGGCAATGAACCATGAGCGCATCGCCCTCGGCATTCATCCGGCAAGGCCCCGGCGGCAGCTCAACGAACGCTTTGTGGGCATCGTATTCCGCCGTTACCTTATGGGCGAAGTGCTTACAAAGCTGTTGCATATATTTGCTCGCGAATTCGGTTCTGATGACCGCCGTCGTTTCGATCGCGTTTCCCATAGCAAACCTCGTTTCTCCATACTGACTTTTATTTCTTTAACGCAGTTCCCCGGCCCCGCCAGCAAGCACGCCGTCGGTAATGACGATTGGCGTGCCGTTGGAGCAGGTTTCCACCCGGCCCTCGACCCGGTAGGCGCGGCGCAAATTCTCGGCGGTCATCGCCTCTTTCGGCGGCCCGTAGGACAACACGCCGCCGTCGCAAAGAAGGGCGATCGAATCACAATGACGCAGAGCGAGATTGATGTCGTGCAACGCCATCAAACAGAGACCGCCCTGCTCCGCAAGCGTATCGCGGATGATCTGAAACACGGCCAACTGCCAGCGGAGATCGAGCGCGCTCGTCGGCTCGTCGAGCAGTAGTACCGCCGGTTTGCGAACGAGGATCTGCGCCAACCCGACCATTTGCCGCTGCCCGCCCGACATCTTGCTCAACGCCCGGAAAGCAAGCGGGGCGATCCCAAGCCGCTCAAATGTTTCCTCGGCCGCCGCCTCCACCGCTCGTTTGGATAGGTCCGGGCGCACGGCACGGCATGCGCTGATCACCGCTTCATAAGCCACCAAACTCGTTCCCTGTGGCGGCGTTTGCGGCAAATAGCCGATAAGCCCGGTCCGCCGCAGATGGGACACGGCCGACAACGGCTCATTCATCAGTGTAATTTCACCGCCGTAAGACTGCATTCCGGCCAGGGCCCGGAGCAGGGTCGATTTCCCGACGCCGTTGGGGCCGAGCACGCCGACCATCGAACCAGGATGAAGCGCCGGAAAGGATACGCCGGAAAGCACGATGTCCTTGCCGTAACGCAGCGTCAGGTCTGTTACCCCGAGCAAGCTCATCGTGCGCGCCCCCGCTGGCCGATCAATAAGCCGAGGAACAAGGGAATCCCCACCAAAGCGGTAACGATCCCATCGGGGACTAAGATGCCCGGTACAATGGATTTACTGGCGATCGAGGCTCCAGACAGGATCAACGCACCGGCCAACGCGCTGCCGGGCAGATAGAACCGGTGGTCCTCGCCGAACGCCAATCGCGCAATATGCGGCCCGACGAGGCCGATAAATCCGATCACCCCGGTAAAGGCCGTCGCGACGGCGGCAAGCAAACTGACCCGCAGCAAAACCATCAAGCGCAAGCGCTGGACCGAGACGCCGAAGCTTTCGGCATATTCCTCGCCGCCACGCAAGGCGGTCATCTTCCACATGTGGCGGATCGACAACGGCAGGCACAGCGCGAACACCGCCGAGACGATAGCCACCTTCTCCCAGGTTGCCCGCGCCAGGCTGCCCATTGTCCAGAACACCACCTGTTGTAACGCATCCGAATCGGCGACGAACTGAATCAACGAAATCAACGCATCCAAGGCGAACACCAATGCGATGCCGAATAGGATCACCGTATTGACGGTCGCCCCGAATACCCGCGCAAGAAATTGGATCAACAGCGTTGCCATCGTCGCGGTAACGAATGCGCAAGCGGGAACGACGTAGTTCTCCGACACACCAAATATTTCAATCTTGAATACGATGGCGAGGGAGGCCCCCAGCGTCGCGGCAAACGTCACACCGAGCGTATAGGGGCTGGCAAGCGGATTATTGAGTACGGTCTGCATCTCTGCGCCCGCCAGGCCCAGGCTGGCCCCGACACACACCGCCATCGCCGCATACGGCAAGCGGACGTCCCACAATATAACCTGGGTCGCCTTGGACAGCGCGTCCGGCCGAACCAGTCCGATCAGAATATCCGGCAACGGCACGCCCGCCGGCCCTGTCGTGATGTTGACGACAACCGTCAGGCCGAGCACGGCCAACAAAACGAACGACCAGAATAGCCGCCAGAACACGAACCGCCTGTATTGGATCGCAAGGGACGCTGGCTTATCTGGGCAATCGGGCCGTCCGGCGGGTGCGTTCTCCACCGCTTGGGTCACTTATCCTCCAAACTCGTCCAATAAACACCGTCCGCCGGAAACGGCTGAAAACGGTCGAAATAGATCTCCAGGGTTTTGCGGGGATCAACATCCGCGAACCGGTCGGGATGAATCCATTTCGCCATGGCCTGCACCGCCGCGACGTTCATGGGTGTGTTGTAAAAGTGATGCCAAATGGCATGCGCACGGCCCGCCCGAACAGCCTTCAAGTCCTCGAAACCTGTTCGGGTCATCGCCCGTCTAAACGATGTTTGCGCCATGTCGCGGTCGGTTGCCGGTCCTAAAACGATGCGCTTCGACTCTTTGTCGACGCGGCCCGCCGCGCCGATCGCGGTGCCGATATAGACATCCGGTTGGCTGATCATCAAATGCTCAAGATTGACCGTCGCGCGAGCGCCCGGGATCTTATCGCCGAAAGCATTGACGCCACCCGCCTTTTCGATGAAGCGGCCCATCATGGAGTTTCCCATGGCTTCGCAACATTGATCGCGCATCCCCACCCAAATTTCTAGAAACACTCTCGGCTTTTCGGTCACATCCTTGAGACGGCCGGAAACGAGATTGAGTTGGGTTCCATAGAAATCGAGAAACTCGGCTGCCTCTTTCTCGCGGCCCAGCAAACGACCGAGCAACTCGATGCTTTTGGGCGTATTCACCAGCGGATCGTAGCGGAAATCGACGACAACCACCGGAATTCCCGCAGCATCCAACTGGGCCAGAAGTTCCCTGTTCCGATCGCTCGGTCCATGGCCGCTATTCAGTCCGAAAATGGCGACGTCGGGTTTGACGGTGATGGCCTTCTCTATGCTGAAGGTTTCCGAGCCGTTGAACCCGATCTTGGGAATATCTGCCAAATGGGGGAAGCGTTTAAGGTAGTGAGCATATCCCGCCGGATCGAGGCGCTGGAACTCCGCCATCATCCCGACGACCCGCCGGGTCGGGTCAGCCCGGTCCAGAATGGCCAACGTCGGCAAGAATCGCCCCTCTCCCAGGATCAGATGGTCAACCGGCACCTGCACCTCGACCGAGCGGCCGGAAATATCGGTGAAAGTCACCGTTTTCTTCGCCGCAGCCGGCAGGGCGGCAACAAAGGACATGATGAGCGCGCCGCATATAGCTGCGATTATTTTCATCGTCTGCATCTCCAAAAAAGCCGACCGACGCACCCCATGCCCACCGATCAAAGGGACAGAGGGCGCGCCGGCCAACCGCTCCAAATCGAATACGCCTAAAAGTCGACCTTGGCCGTAAGCAGGAATGTCTGACCCGGCTCCTGGTAGGGAACGACGTTGCTGTTATCGACACCGGCGTTCGCCCGGTCCACATACTCCTGATCGAGCACGTTTTTGGCATCCAGACGCAAAGTGACGTAGTCGTATCCTCGGGGTGTCCATTCGGCATAGAGATTGGCCACAAAATAGGATTCTTGGGCTTCCGAGCCGCGTCGCTCGAGCTCATCACTCGACGGCGCGTAGTCATTGGTCATACCCAGCTTGAGCCCCAGATCGGGCCACCGGTGCCCCACTTCCAACGTATAAATGTCCCCCATCGACAGACCCTGATAGATGGTCGTCGAGCTGGGCACCGACCCGTCGCTTCGAACGATGGAACGGTTGAAGGTCCCCCGGATAAATCCGTCGCCGTATGTGTATTTCGCCGACGCGTTGAAGCCGCGGCTCGTCAGATCGACCGCCGTGGCCCGGCTCGTCGACGCCACATTGTGAGCGCCGTTGATCTTGGTATAGAACACGCTGAAGCCGCCGCTGAACGGCCCGTAGCTACCGGTGAAACCGGCTTTATAGTTGCGCGCACGCGACGGTTTCACATCGTCGTAATTCCATGTGCCGCTGAAATTGTAGATGGCCGATTCCCCCATGGGGATCGCGCCGAACACATTGCTGTATCCGGCGAAGCCCGTGAGCCACGTGGCAACATCGTATTCGGCGTTCACATTTCCGCTGAGGCCGAAGTTGCTGAGACTGCTCCCGTCAATGCCGCTGAACCACTGCTGATCTCCCCGGCCGCCGAAAGATAGGCGAAGATCGTCAAAGAACGTCAATCGTGCTTGGCCGAAGACGCCGATGTCCGTTGCCTGTTCGGAATAGGATTGGCCGATCGCGCCGCCGGTTGCGTCGTCATAGGTGAAGTCGGCGCCAGCGGTCACGGTACCTTGGCCGAAGGCAAAGGTATTTGCCGCCTTGCCGTTGAAGGTTTTGTTGTCCGAATACCAACCGGGCGTGAGAGTCACCTCATTCCGGTTGTAGCTGAGCGACAATTTGGGATCGATCATTTCCGTCGGCGTTTCGTCCTCGTACGACGACGAAAACGTGGTGCGCCTGTAATCGGTATAACGTTGTGCATCGGTCGCGGTTAGGCCCGCGAAATTGGGCCGGTTGGGCCGCACCCCCGCATCCTCGACACGATTGAGGGAGAACTCGAACCGTGACCCTTCGGGTTGAGAGACCGCCATTTTGAAGAGGCCGGTGCGTAACTCCGGTGCGGTGCCCGAAACTTCCGTTCCCGAACCGTCCGTGAAATTCTGACCATGGGCATTCGACACATATCCAAGAAGCTCCAACCCCTCATGACGTGTCGCGATGGTCAATTTCTCGGTAAAACCTTCCGTATTGGAATCGAACGCCAATGACGTAAATCCGCCGAGAGCTTCTCCTTCCGCCAAAATATCGCGCGCATCCTTGGTTTCGAACTCGACCGATCCCGCGAGCGCACCAGGGCCGGCATCCGCGGGCGCCACGCCCGTTTCGATGCGAACCGCCTTGAGCATCGCCGGATCGATCACGATCGACCCGACATGGTGGAACGTCGTGTTGTTCTGCCGTGCGCCATCGATCTGGACGCTCAGTTTTTGATCTTCGAGACCATTGACGTACAGCTTCTGCGACACCGGGATCGCACCGCCGACTGTCGCGCCCGCCTCTCCCGAGAAGAGATCCTTCAGTTCCTGGGGATTGGTGCGGTCGATGGTTTCCGCATCCACCTGCACGCCGCCGGCCCCAACATCGGTGCCCGCTTTCGCCTCGACGGAAATGGGAGACAGGGTTGTCGCCGTCTGCGCGATGGCTGGAATCGGCAGAACGAGGCATGCAGCACTCGCCATCAAGACTGCCTTAGCCGTCCATCCCGCCATTTCTTGTCGGTGTAGTCGTTTCGGTGAGTTGCCCCAGGAGTTGTGTATCCGCATCGTCAATCATCCTCGATCTAGGCTTTTATAACCCCAAAGAAAAAAGGGGCTTTACTTGTTGAGAATGATTATTAATATCAGGACAACCATGGGACAGCCATGGCGCAGGCTTTTGAGAAATCTCGTGTTTTGTTTGAGAAATCAGCTTCTGTACGGAACTTTGTCCGCTGACCGGAATAGCAGGTTGATTTCCCACAGGCATGACGTAAAGACGCGGAACTTAGGAAAATCGGCATGTCGCACCACGCAAAGGCTCATGGCAGGCGCAATCTGAGGCAGCGATATCACCAGGATATCGATCAAAATGCCTTGGATCTTCTCGCCCGTTCGGCTCGGGGACGCGTCGAGCCGCGGGCCAAGCTTGGCGCGTCCGACGATGTGATCCTTCGCGGCCGTTTGACCAATAATGTATGCCGGTCCAACCTCAATGTGCACGTCACCGATGCCGTTGAAGTTAAAGACTATGTGGCGGCAGCGATTGTTTCGCCCCACGTGACCGTGTCTCTCGTTCTCGCCGGAAGCGTGCGCGGCAGGTTCGATGAGGTGCCGTTCGAGTTGGACGGCCAAGCCAAACCCACCGGATATTTCTGGTCGGTGACCAAACCGGCTCGATTCGAGCGAACCATCGTCAAGGATATGCTCGTCCGCAAAGTCAATATCTCGGCAAATCATGACTGGCTCATGGAGCAACTGGCCGATGCATCGCCGACGGATCAGCGCTTGTTAGAGCTCGTTCGCCAAAACTTGAAATTTACGAGATGGGCGCCGTCCAAACGCGCGATCAGTCTGGCCGAACAGATTTTGACGGCGCCCCGTTGCTCACCGCTCATCCAGAACCTGTATATGGAAAGCAGAGCGCTGGAGATATTCTCCGAAGCGTTGGTGTCGTTGGCTGGCGATCCGGTCGGACACGTCATCGAAACATCGACCGCCGATCAATGGAAAGTTCAACGCATTCGGGGGTTTATCGAAGACCACTGGAACGACGATCTCACTCTGGCGTTTTTGTCGAAGGAGTTGGGTATGAGTACTGGCAGTCTCCAAAAGCTCTTCAAAGCAGCCTATGGCACGACGATCATCGATTACATCCGGGAGCTGCGGCTGACCAAGGCCCGCGAAGCGATGGACCGCGACGGGATGACCATTAGCCAGGCCGCCCATTTGGCGGGATACGGCAACGCCGCCAATTTCTCCACCGCTTTCAAGAGATTGTTTGGGGTATCTCCCTCGGCGGTTCGAGGGTAATCTTCATGCTTGGATCATTTTCCATTCGGCGAACGATCGAACGGCCGCCCATTTTCTCAAAAAAAATTGATAATAGGACGCCGCTGAGTCGTCATAGGGATATGACACGCCATTTGGGACCGGCTAACTAACCGATGATGAACCTGCAGACATCAAATCTTGAGCCCGGCCAACCGGGCCTTAGCACATCCGGCGGGGGGATGCTCACCCGACCCGTCCGGCGGCGGCCGGTGATCAGCCTTACGCCGCTCATCGACGTGGTCTTCATCCTGCTGATCTTCTTTATGCTCGCCTCGTCCTTCCTCGATTGGCGAACGGTCAAACTAAGCGCGCCCGCCGTCTCCGCGGCCTCTTCCTCCATGGAAGGTTCGCTGCTGGTGGAAATCCGCACCGACGGTTTGCGTTTCGGTGGCGAGACCGTTTCCCTCGACCAGCTTGTCGAACGGATCCAGAAAGGTCTCAGCGACAGCGACCGTCGTGTCGTTCTGATCCGGCCCGATCAAGGCATCTCGCTGCAACAGACGGTCACCGTTGTCGACCGTTTGACCGCAGTGGGCATCACCAACATGTCGCTGATCCGCGACAAGTCGAAATAGGCCAGGGAACGGACACAGCCATGCGTATTGTTCCCACCCAGCGCCGGAACGACGACGAGCGGATATTGCCATTGATCAATGTCGTCTTTCTGCTGTTGATCTTTTTCATGCTGGCAGGAGAGTTGTCGGCACGCGATCCGTTCAACATCCAACCGCCCAAATCGGCCAGCACGACGCCCGCCGATTCTCGCGATATCGTCCTTCAAGTCGCGGCGGATGGGCGTATTGCCCTCGATGGCGAAGAGATCGCCGAAGCCGATCTCGTCGCCGCCATCAAAGGCATGTCGGAATATCTGCTGACGGCAGACCTGTTCCTCAAATCGGACGCCTCGGTCGACGCCGTCCGCATCGTCGAGATCATGGAAAAACTGCGCGCCGCCGGCGTTGCCAAACTGCGTCTCCTGACAGTGGAGCGCGCGCAATGAAAACGCCGAAGTTTTTACAGTGGGCGGGCGCCGCCTCCATCGCCGTCGGCATCCATGCCGCCGCCTTCTATGCCATGTTCAACGCAACGCCCGCTTCCGGCGCACGGGATATCGGATTGGGCGGGATCGAGGTTTCCCTGGGACCGGCCGGAGCGCCCGCCAGTGTTCCTTCCGTCGCCGCGCCGGAAACCCCGCAAAGCGAGGTCGAACCCGAGGATGTTCCGGAGGAGCAACCCGAAGAGACGATAGAGAAACTGATCGAGGAAGTACCGGAAATCACGGACATCGTCGAACAGGTGGCGCTGCCCGAACCGATCGAGGAATCGGCGATCAAAGAGCCTTTGCCGGAAACGGTTCCCGAACCGGTCGAAGAGTTGCCGCCTTTGGAACCGGCCGAGACGGTACCGGTGGAAACACCGACCGTGCCGGTCGTGCAGCCCCAACGAAAACCACACCCGCCGTCACCGATCAAAGAAGTTGTCGAAGAGGTAAAGCCGGTGGAAATGGCGAAGGTCGTCGAGGCTGCGCCACCTCCCCAATCGGTCGCCGCCAGCCCGGCCGTTGACGGCAAGGCCGGCACCACCGAAGGCGACCAAACCGGCGGGGAAGCGGCGTCATCCGGCGGCGGCACACCTGGTGTCTCGCCTGATTATACGACGCTGCTGCAGGCATGGCTGGAGAAGCACAAAACCTATCCTGCGCGCGCGCGATTGCGGCGCCAGGAGGGGATCGTCCATCTTTCCTTCACCATAGACCGCCAAGGGCAAATCCTGGCGCACGCGATCGAACGGAGTTCCGGCTACCGGCTTCTCGATCAGGAAGCGGTAGACATGCTTACCCGCGCGGCGCCCTTGCCGCCCATGCCATATGACATGCGTCAGCCGCAATTGGCGCTCGTCGTGCCCGTACAATTCTACCTGACCAGCCGGCGATGACCGGACAATTGCGATTACGTTCCACCAGGATAATGAAAGCCAGATCCATGCATCGTACAGAGAACAGATCACCTACCGGCAAAGTGGCGTCCCGGCACCTGCGGCAAGTCCTGATTCTTATAACGGCTGCCACCTTCGGCGCCGTCTTTTCGACCGGCAGCCACGCGGCACCCGGGGCAACGCCCATCCAAATGGAACTCAACAAACTCGAAGCAGGACAGAATGCGTGCCGCGTCTACATGGTTTTCGAGAACGGATCAGCGCATGCTTTCAAATCCCTGAAAACCGATCTTGTTGTGTTTGGGAATGACGGAATCATTGCCAAACGCCTGGCGGTCGAGGGCGGACCGCTGTCGGCAAAAAAAACCATCGTCAAGCTGTTCGATATCGGTGGGGTGAAGTGCGATGGCATCGGGCGGGTGCTGCTGAACGGCGTGATGGCCTGTGAGGATGAAAGCGGTGTCCGCGACGATTGTACGGCGGCCATTCAGGTCAAATCACGAGCCGACGTCCCGTTCGTAAAATAAGAAAAGCGCGAAGGAGTTTCGACGATGAACCAATCTATGCCGCTCGGTGACGGCCTAACCGGAGCCCAACCGTCCACCATGGCCCAGATCGGCGAGTTTCTGGCCGCGGGCGGGCCTGTTGTCGCGATCCTTCTCGCCATGTCGGTCATCGCCGTGACGTTGATCGTCCTCAAATGCTGGCAATTCTACGGCGCGCGGTTCGCCGACCGGGACAAGACCGCTTATGCCATCCGCCTTCACCAGTCTGGGCGGACCGATGCGGCGCTGGCTGCGCTTAGCGGTACCCGAAGTCCGGCGGCCCGTACGCTCACCGTCGCATTGACGGGCCTTTCGCGCCGGGACATCAAGGAAAGCACGGTCCGCGAGGAAGTTACCCGCCGTGCCATCGGCGAGATCGAAAAACTCCGTAGCCTCTTGCGGCCACTCGAGGTAATCGGCTCGGTGGCACCACTTCTCGGTTTGTTCGGCACCGTGCTCGGGATGATCAACGCCTTCCAGCAACTCGAAGCGGCGGGCAACAACGTCAATCCCGCCATCCTGTCCGGCGGCATCTGGGAAGCCCTGCTGACCACCGCTGTGGGTCTCGCCGTCGCCATCCCCGTCGTCATGATCCTCAACTGGTTCGAACGCATCGTCGAACGCACCGGCCACGACATAGAGGACGTGGTCACTCAGGCGTTTACGGAAGATTTGACGGCAGATCAAATGGGCGCATCCGGCACGGTAGCCGATCCGGTAAAGGTTCCCGCCGAATAGTGTCTTGATAGACCGGAACTCCTTCGGGTCTACTGGATGTTCAACCGCCTGGAATCAAGGCGGAAACAACCAGATGGACCAGGGGGAGAAAATGAATACGGCACCGAACGATGCACGGGTCGTGGATGGCTTTAAGCGCCAACTGCAACGCCGCGATGAACTTATCGCCGCCGGGAGCCGGCCTCTCGGCTGGAAAGTCGGCTTCGGTGCGCCGGAAGCCCTCACGAAATTGGGCATCAGCGGACCGTTGGTCGGATTTATGCTGTCGGGCGGCCTACTGAAATCCGGCGAGGCGGTCTCGATTTCCGATTGGACCAACCCCGTCGCGGAGCCGGAAATCGCCATTCATATGGGCGCCGATCTTCCCGGCGGTGCAGACCGCGCCGCGGCCGCGGACGCCATTGCCGCGCTTGGCCCGGCCATAGAACTCGCCGACGCCGACAGCCCGCCCGAAGACCCCGAGCAAATTGTCGCCGGCAACATCTATCACCGGGGGGTGGTACTGGGCGCGCCGGACAATTCACGCGCCGGCGCGCGTCTCGACGGCTTACGGGGCCGCGTCAAACGGCAGGGGGAAGAAGTTGCCGTCGTCGACGAATTGGAGGCGAATACCGGCAACCTGATCGACATCGTTCGTCATGTCGCCGACAGCCTGTCCGACGCGGGCGAGACATTGCGCGCAGGCGACGTGATCATCGCCGGCTCGGTTACGCCGCCCATCTTCCTGACGGCGGAAGATACCGACATCGCTTTCGACCTCGAAGGGATCGGAGAGGTTTCGCTCAAATTCGGTTAAGTCAGTCGGCCTTAACGTCCGGATGCACTTCGTAACCCGAAGCTTCGAGCGAGCCGGCGCCACTCCAACCCCAGACCAGTACGACGTCTTCGTCGGACGTGTTGTTGAAACCGTGCCATGAGCCGCGCGGCGAGTACACGACGTCTCCCTCGCCCGCCGGTTCCTGATCCTTGCCATCCGGCGTATAACTCATGCCGTGGCCCTTGAGAACGATGAAGAACTCATCGCAATTGTGATGCAGATGCCGGTCGTGCTTGGCACCCGGCGGCAACACCGTCCACCCCAAGACCAGGTCCTTGTTGCCGGTGAGCTTCTCGTTGATCAGGAACTGCACCCGCATGTCGAACCAGCCGTCCTCTTCACGCAAGCCGCCCTCAAGCGGGATATCCTTCAGGTTCGTCTTGAATTGCTTCATTCGTCCATTCCTCCAAGTCGCCGGTAGACGCGGTGCGCTACCACGAAATCATTGTGATCGACGCCCATTCCGCGGCAGGCATTCATCATCTCGTTGGCGTTCGCCGCAAGCGGTACATGGCACCCCAATTCGCGCGCGAGATTAAGCACCAGCAGCATATCCTTCTGCTGCAACGTCACGTCGGCAAGCGGCACCTCGGGCATTTGACCATCGAGAATGAATGGTCCCCGGTAGCCGATGACCGGCGATGCGGCGACGCTTTTCAAAATGGCATCGAGCGCCACATCCCGTTTCACGCCCCCCTTTTCGGCAAGCGCCACGGCTTCACCGAAAGCAATAACTTCCACCATCAGGAGCGAATTCACGGCCAGCTTCATGTGAACCGCCTGACCGCTTTCCCCGATATACATGACCTTTGGCCCGATCAGCAGCAAGACGTCGCGGACACGCTCATAGGTGGCCTCGTCACCGCCCACCATAATCGAGGCGTCGCCGTTGGTCACCGTCACCGGGCTGCCGGAAATCGGCGCATCGAGCATAAACATACCGTGCGCCTGAAATTCGGAGGCAATTTCCGTGCTGACGGACGGCGCGATCGTGCTCATGTCGATGAAAACGCCACCCGGCTTCAGGCCTTTAATTACGCCGTCTTCCCCAAGTGCAATGGATTTCACCGCGTTGCCGTCCGTAACGATGCAGAACACGATCTCGCATTGCGCCGCCACGGCACTGGGCGTATCGGCCCATCCCATCCCTTGTTTCATCAAGGGCTCGGCACGGGACTTGGTGCGATTCCAGCCGATAACCTCGTGGCCACCATTCATCAGACGCGGCACGATCAGCTCGCCCATTGCCCCCAGGCCGACAAATCCAATTTTCACCTGATCCTCCCCTTATGTCGTTTTTACAGGTTGGCCAATAGTCGCTAGGCAGTTCTTCCCCGTCAAATTCTTTGGGCCTCCTTCTACCGATTAACCGGTAAGCTTGAGACCGTAACGAAAGGATCGGAGGCACGTCCCACGCCGTCCCACCCCCGGAACTTGCCCCTCAACCTGCCTTTGATTGCGCCGGTCGAGGGCGCAGGCTAGGATTATCCGACAGGGATAAAAATGTCGGTCGACGACCTCGAAAACGGGGCGTTCGACAGTCCAAGGGTGGCGGCATGAATGTTGTGGGAGGCGGCGCCGAAGATCGGCGTCGGCAAAATCTTTTCGAAATTGTTCCGGTGGGCGCGTCCATCGGCGCCGAGATCAAGGGTATCGATCTCGCAACGCCCCTCGATGGCGCGGTGTTCGGGGCACTCTATGCCGCGCTGGTCGAGCACAAGGTCATCTTTTTTCGCAATCAACACCTCACCGCCGAACAGCATGTCGCCTTCGGTCGTTTGTTCGGCGATCTCGAAACCCACCCGTTCCGGCCCGACAAACCGGGTCTGCCGGAGATCGTTGTCCTCGATAACCACAAGGACAATCCCGTTCTGTCGACCGATATCTGGCACGCGGACACCACGTTCCGCGAATGTCCGACGAAATTCTCGATCCTGCATTGCCTGGAAGTTCCGCCGCGCGGCGGCGACACCTTATGGGCCGACATGATCGCTGCCCATAACGGGTTGAGCGCTCCCGTAAAAGGGCTCATCGCCGGTCTTGAAGCGATTCACGATTTCAAGAACTTTCGCCTGCTTTATGGCGACGACGACGAAGGACGCGACAAACTGCGCGAGATGGAACGGAAATACCCGAAGCCTCGCCATCCGGTCGTCAGCACTCACCCCGACACGGGCGAACGCGTACTGTATGTCAATCCGCAGTTCACGTTGCGCATAGACGGCATGTCGGTGCGCGAAAGCGACGGCATCCTCTCCATCCTGTACGACCAAGCGAAAACGCCCGAATATCAATTCCGGCTGAATTGGGAGCCGGGAACGGTTGCCATGTGGGACAACCGCTCGACCCAACACTATGCCTCAAACGATTATTACCCTGCACGGCGCCTCATGGAACGTGTCGCCGTGATCGGGGAAAAACCCTATTTCGACCCCGACGCCACACCCGCACGGCAAACGTCATCGATCGCCAGGGTGCACGCCTATGACGGATTACATTGACCAATTCACGAAAAATTTCAGGGAGGAGAACCATGAACATCAGAAAATTGGCTTTCGGCCTTGCCGCCCTCGCGGCGAGCACGGCCTTCACCGTTACGAACGCAAACGCGCAACGCGTCGTCCTCGGCGGCAACCCACAGGGCAGCCTGCTCTATTCCATGTCCAACGCCATTGGCGCGACGGTGACCAAGCACTCCAATCTCAAGGTGGATGTCCTGCCGCAAGGTGCCACCGTCTTTTACCCCATGATGGCCTCGCAAGAGGTGGACTTTGGCATGGTCAATCCCATGGACGTGCTGGCAGCCGCCAAGGGCCTGCCACCCTATGACAAAGTCACCGGCGGCAAGGGTTTCCCGTTGCAAACCTTGATGCTTGGCTCGCCCATCCGCCTCTCGCTTGTCACCTCTAAGGATTCGGGCGTTGCCAAACTCGAAGACCTGAAAGGCAAGCGTGTTGTTGCCAATTACGGCGCCTTCGCAAGCGCCGGCAAAACGGCATTATCGGTCCTCGCCAACGCCGGCTTGGGAGCAAATGACGTTAACGTCGTGACCGTATCGTCCTATCCGGAAGGCGTACGCGCCGTCATGGAAGGGCGCGCGGATGCGGCGGTCGGTTCCATCGGCAGCGGCATCGTCCAGGAACTCGATGCGGCCCGCGGCGCCCGTATTCTGCAAATCGATCCGGGGTCGGATGCCATGGGCAAGACCCGCAAAGTCGGCTCCGCCTTTGTCCCAATGAAAGTCAATAAGGGCCTGCCCGGAATCGAGGTCGATACATGGGTGATCGGCTATTCCATTCCCATTGTCGCACGCACCGACTTGGACGAAGACACCGCATACGAATTCGTCAAAGCCGTGTGGAATCACTACAGCGAGCTCAAGGGTATCTTCCGGCCCCTCGCAACCTGGACCCCGGACCGGTTCGCCAGCACGGAAGCGGTGCTGCCCTATCATCCCGGCGCCATCAAGTTCTACAAGGAAGCGGGCGTTTGGACGGACGAAATGGAGAAACACCAGGCGCAACTGAAGTCGGCGATGTAGTCTGGACGTAACGGCTCACCCGCCCTTCTCAATTCGCTTGGGAGGGGCGGCGGCCTCGTATCATGCTCGACAATAAAAGATACCTGACCGGCGCCTGGGCTATCGCCGCGCAAACGCTCGCAGCGCTGCTGCCTATAGCGACCATCATCTATGCTCTGCAGCTTTTCTCCAAAGCCGGCATCGTCATCTACAAGGAACAATTCCTGACGTTCTTCCTGACGTTGGCGATGGTCCTCACCTTCATGACCATCCCGGCGCGCAAGCCGAAGGAGGGCACGGAACGTCCGTCGGCCGGTTCGGGGAACGTTCCTTGGTATGACGTCATCCTGATTATCGCAGCGCTCGGCGCGGGCGGATATACGGCGTTCTGGTATCATATCCTGTTGCCGCAAATCGGATTCCTCACCACCGACAAAATCGTCGTCAGCACCATCGGTGTCGTGTTGCTGCTCGAGGCGACACGGCGCTATGCCGGTTGGACCATGGTGCTGGTCGGAGCCGCCGCGCTCACCTACGCCTATTTCGGTCACACCCTCAGCGGGATTTTCGAAACCCGCTTTATCCGCTTCGACCGACTGATGCTGCTGAATTACATGGGACAGGATGCCATCCACGGCATCCCCTTGTATGTCGCCGCCACCATCGTTGCTGCGTTCATGCTGTTCGGGCAGATGCTGTTCGAGGTGGGCGGCGGCAAGGCCATTTCCGATTTCGCCTTCGCCATCTTGGGCAAGCGCCGAGGCGGCCCTGCCAAAGTCAGCGTCGTCGCAAGCGCGCTGTTTGGTTCGCTGTCGGGGAGCGCCTCGGCCAATGTCGCGACCACCGGCATGGTGACGATCCCGATGATGAAACAAACCGGCTATGCCGATCACAAGGCTGCCGCCATCGAAGCCGTCGCCTCGACAGGCGGGCTCATCCTGCCGCCGATTATGGCGGCGACCGGCTTCATCATGGCCGAGTTTCTCGGCGTCCCCTATGCCGACATCGCCATTGCCGCGCTGCTGCCGGCTTTGTTGTTCTATCTGTGTGTCTATATCCAGGTCGATCTCGAGGCGGCCAAGACGGGGATAACTGGCTGGTCCAATAGCGATCTGCCGCCCCTGAAACCCGCATTAATCGCCGTTCTGCCCATCGCCGTCCCCATCGCCATCTTGCTCTACAGCCTGTTCGGCCTCTATCAACGCCCTGAAACTTCAGCCTTTTTCGCAACTCTTACCACCCTCATTGTCAGCCTGGCGTTGCCGTCCATGCGGCGATCCTGGCGGTCCTATCTCAAGGCGCTGACAGCAACAGGCGAGGCGGTCGTCTATATCGCGATCATCTGCGGTATCGCCGGTTTGGTCATGGGATGTCTCGGGATCACCGGGCTCGGCGGCAACTTGTCGCAGAAGCTTGTCCAGGTGGCGGGCGGAGACGTGTGGGCATTGCTAGGCCTTGCCGCTGTCGCCAGCATCGTCCTCGGCATGGGCGTGCCGGTGACCGCCACCTACATCATCCTCGTCATTCTGGTCGGACCCGCGCTGGTCGCCGCCGGCATTAACGAACTGGCCGCACACATGTTCGTGTTCTATTTCGGCACGCTGTCGTTCCTAACCCCTCCCGTGTGTATTTCGGTCTTCGTTGCCGCCGCACTCGCCAAGGCCGACCCGATGAAGACGGCGTTCTTCGCTGTCCGGCTCGCCGCCGTCGCCTATATCATCCCCTTCGTTTTTGTTTTCGACGAAGGCTTCCTGCTGGCGGGCGGATCGCTGGCAATTGCCAATGCCGTGGTCGGTTCTGTTGCCGGGGTGCTTCTCTTGTCCATCGGACTTGTCGGCTTTTTCGTCGCGCCGCTGCCAATGCCCCTGCGCGCCATCACATTTGCCACCGGTCTCGCCGCTCTTCCCCTCGGCGCCACATCGTGGGCCTTTGCCGGGGCCGGATGGGCGCTCGTGATCGCCCTCTATGCGCTGCAGCGGCGCAGACGGCCAATGCCTTTCGCTGCTCAGTAAGTATCATCGACTTGTGCTTGGAAAGAAGACGTTGTGAAAACACGAAACAAATGCGCCTGCCAACTGAAAACACTCTGCGGCCGGTCGTTTACAGTCATTCTATTGACAATCCTGCTGACAGGGTGTGCCGAAAAGGGTGGAAAGTTTAAAGCGCCCGCGCCGACACTTGAATCTTCGATGGCCTATTGCGTCCTAGGCAGGTGCAGCAGGACGCCCGTCGTGATGACTGTCTTCCACAAATTCGATAGCATGAAAAGTTTCGAATTTCGCAGCTGGATTATGTATGACGGCCGAATCAGAGCGCACAGCGACAAATTCATTACAGTCCTCGACAAAGACGCGAAGCCAGTATGTATGGGCGCTTATCGTTGGTCCGGCTTCGGACGAACAAGCGATGTAAAGCTTACCTGCTTTAGATGGCAGTCAGTTGGTGTTGGAAAGTTCAGAACCGAAGGCCGCCAAACCGAGGGTATTTTCGCCGGCAAAGGCACTGGAACAGGTTTGATTGCAACCAAAGAAGAACTCATCGCGTTCGTTTACGGCGTAACGTTGGAGGAGTCGAACACGGCGGAATTTCGGGACCTTTGGAGAAAATACGGCGGCCCAAGGGATAGTTTGCCCGATCAGACTCCTAAGAAAACGGATTCAGTCGCTCCACTAGGAAAAGATTTTGAAATCTAGCTCGCGATCGAGACGCGCCAGCTTGTCCGGATTGCGCATGATAAAAATACGGGAAGCCTTGCTGTCTGCAGTATAGGCAAACGTCACGACAGCAAACACGTCGTCCCCTTGGCGCACGACAAGCGACGGTCCGGAATTCACATCCTCCACCGAGATCTCGCCGGTGCGCCAAACAGGCGAAAGAACCTTCTCCACAAAATCAAGAACCGCCTCCGCGCCCTCAAGAGTTTTGCGAATACCGACGACTTTGCCGCCGCTATCCGCGCTCAAGGTGGCATCAGCTGACAGAAGTTCGGCAAGTTTCTCGGTCGATCCGGTGGTGATGGCCAGCGAGAACGCGGCCACCAATTCGTTCTGATGTTCTTGCGGCGCCGGGTACAAGTCGTCGGTACGCTGCACGTTTGCCCGTGCCCGCGACACCAGTTTGCGGCATGCCGCTTCGGTTACATCAAGGTTGGTGGCAATTTCATTGTACTCCATGGCGAACACGTCGTGCAGAAGGAAAGCCGCCCGCTCCTTCGGTGCCAAGCGTTCCAGCGTCAAGAGGAACGCCGTCGTCACACTCTCTGACAACGCCAGTTGAGTTTCCGGTGTTTCGAGCACCTCTGTATGTGCCGGTTCAGGCAACCACGTGCCGACATAGTCGGTCCGCACCCGACGTGCGGACCGCAATACGTCCACCGCTTTGCGCGTACAGACCGTGGTAAGCCATCGGCGGGGTGCCACGATCGTTCCGTGGTCGGCATCCATCCAAGCAAGAAAGGTATCCTGCACGACATCTTCGGCCTCCGCGACGGAGCCCAGGACCCGATAGGCGAGACCCATCAACATTGGTCTCGCCGCCTCGAACAGATCAACATGTGTCGAAGTCGGGCTCATCAGTGCTGTGATATCCCGATCCGATTCCACAGATTGATCATCGCCACGATGGCCGTTAGTGCCGAAATTTCCCGTTCGGTGAAATGTTGTTTCAACGCGCCGCGGAGGGGCGCCAAATCCGTCTTGGCATCCAGTTCCGTCAAAGCCTCCGTCCAAGCGAATGCCGCCTTTTCCCGCGGCGTGAAATCGTCCACCTGCCGCCAAACGATCAGATGGTCGAGGCGTTTATCGGTTTCGCCGTTTATCCTGGCATCGCGTGTGTGCATTTTCACACAATAGGCACATTTGTTGATTTGCGAAGCCCTGAGCAGCACCAGATGATGGAGTTCCGGCTCTATGCTATATCCACCGATGATGCCTTCCACTGCTTCGAGGGCCGCCAAGATATCCGCGCCATGTGCCCTGACATCAATGCCGGTCGGATCAGTATTGCTGGTTCCGTCCATGAAATTCTCCTTTCCTGTAATGGACCTTTTGAAAGAAGACGATTGGGCTTACCGGTTTGTGACGTGACGCCCGCCTTTTTTTAGATAACTTGCGGCAAGTCGCCGAACCGAACATAGTCCGCCCATGATCCAACCTGGTCGGACCGGCCCCTCAGAGACCTTCGATGTCGCGATCATTGGCGCCGGTGCCGCCGGACTGATGTGTGCTATTGCCGCGGGGCAACGCGGGCGGCGCGTCCTGTTGCTCGATCACGCGGACGAACCCGGAAAAAAGATCCTGATCTCGGGCGGCGGGCGGTGCAATTTCACCAATCTCGACGTTTCCCCGGAGCGCTTTTTTTCAAAAAATCCGCATTTCTGTAAGTCGGCGCTCGCCCGCTACACCCAGCACGACTTTATTGCGCTCGTCGAAAAGCACGGCATTGCCTATCACGAGAAGACACTTGGGCAACTGTTTTGCGACGGATCGGCGCGGGAAATCGTTCGCATGCTGCTCGACGAATGCGCGGCGGTAAACGTCGACCTGCGCACCGGTCACCGCATTACGGATATCAGCCATGCGGGGGAATTCCGTATTGGAACCGATCACGGCGAGTTCACGGCTACTTCGCTGGTGCTCGCGACCGGGGGCCTGTCGATCCCCAAAATGGGCGCCACGGATTTTGCCCACCGCATGGCAAAGAGTTTCGGCCTGCCGCTCACCGAGACGCGGCCCGGCCTGGTGCCGTTGACCTTCGGTACCGACGACCTCGCGCTGATGGCGTCTTTGAGCGGTGTGGCCGTCGAGGCCGTCGTCCATTGCGGCAAAGTGAGTTTCCGCGAGGCCCTGCTGTTCACCCATCGTGGCCTGTCGGGCCCCGCCATCCTGCAAATCTCTTCGGTCTGGCGGAGCGGGCAATCCATCGTGATCGATCTGCTGCCCGGCACGGATGCGCCGGTTGTGCTGATCGACGGCAAGCGGGCGCGGCCTAAGGCCGATCCCAAAACGATCCTCGGCCAAATGCTGCCGCAACGGTTGGCGCAAGCCTTGGCCGATGCGCATCTGCCCACGAAACCGATCGGCGAGATCACCGACAAGGACCTCAAAAACTTTGGCGCCCTGCTCAATGCCTGGCGCGTCACCCCCGCTGGATCGGAAGGCTACGCCAAAGCGGAGGTGACCGTCGGCGGCGTCGATACCAAAGCGCTCTCTTCCAAAACCATGCAGGCCCACGACGTCCCCGGCCTGTTCGTCATCGGCGAAGCGGTGGACGTCACCGGCTGGCTCGGCGGTTATAATTTCCAATGGGCTTGGTCGAGCGGCTGGGCCGCGGGGGAAGTGGTGTGAAGTGGCGGAGGAAGGGGGTCGACGATCGACCCGGGAGCCGTGCGCTCAAGTAACCCGAAGGGCGGTAGCGCAGATGAATATGGCGGAGGGAGAGGGATTCGAACCCTCGATACGCGTAAACGTATACACGCTTTCCAAGCGTGCGCCTTCAGCCACTCGGCCACCCCTCCGCACGATCCGGGGCGGCAACCGGCCGAATTCGGCCTCGGGAGCCCCGGTGGGCGCAAAACCTAGCCGACACCCGGCCTCACCGCAACGTTTTTGGAGATGTTAAGCATCTCGGGCTACACTCCCGCGCATGAATGTAGGCCTCCTTATCGGGCTCCTCTTGCTGCTGCTGGCGTTTGTCACCGCCGCGGCGGAAATCGCCGCGCAGGCAACGGCGCGGGATGCCGGGTTTTTGTCTTTTCTCGACGTTCTTCGGATCTTGGCGCCGGAGGCTCTGGCCGCCGTCAAAAGCACCGTCCAGAGCTACATCCATCCCGCCCTCTGGGACCCGGTGATGACCGGGGCGATGGCCCTGCCCGGCTGGCTGCTGTTCGGCGTCCCCGGCGCGCTCATTGCCTGGGGGTTCCGCCCACGCTCGGAAGACAGCGATGACGACATGGATGACGGGCCCTACAACACCTATGACGATATCGTCGCAGCCGCCGACGAGGCGGATGCCGAGGAATGGGATTTGGAAGAAACCCGTCCCGATAGCACCGCCGATTTGCCGGGCTATCTGCCACCGACCGAGCGAGATAAGAAAAAGTAGTTAGTCGTCGCCCATCTTAAGGGCGGCGAGGAAGGCCGACTGCGGGATCTCCACCTGGCCGAACTGGCGCATACGCTTTTTACCCTTCTTCTGCTTTTCCAGCAGTTTGCGTTTGCGGGTCACGTCGCCACCGTAACATTTGGCGGTGACGTCCTTACGCAACGCGCTCACCGACTCGCGGGCGATTATCTTGCCGCCAATCGCCGCCTGAATGGCAATCTTGAACAGCTGCCGGGGGATCAATCCCTTGAGACGCTGACAGATGGCGCGGCCACGGGATTCCGCCTGTGCCCGGTGCGCGACGAAACTGAGCGCATCGACCGGCTCCGCGTTGACCAGGATGCTGACCTTCACGAGATCGGATTCGCGGTATTCATCCATCTGATAATCCAGGCTGGCGTACCCGCGCGACGTCGACTTCAAACGGTCGTAAAAATCGAACACCACCTCGTTGAGCGGCAGGCGGTAGACGAGCATGGCGCGGCTGCCGGCATAGGTCAGCTCGATCTGTTCGCCGCGGCGTTCCGTGCATAGGGTGAGGATACCGCCGAGAAACTCGTCCGGCACCAGGATGGTCGCCTTGATCCACGGCTCCTCGATGAAATCGATGTGGGTGGGATCGGGCATGTCGGCCGGGTTGTGCAACTCGATCATGGTGCCGTCGTTCTTGTGCACCTTGTAGACGACGCTCGGCGCCGTGGTGATGAGATCGAGATCGAACTCCCGCTCAAGGCGCTCCTGAACGATCTCCAGGTGCAGCATGCCGAGGAAACCGCAGCGGAACCCGAAGCCAAGTGCCGCCGAGGTTTCCGGCTCGTAGACAAAACTCGCGTCGTTCAGACGCAGCTTGGCAAGGCTATCGCGCAAATCTTCATAATCCGCCGCATCGACAGGAAATAGGCTCGAAAACACCACCGGCACCGACGGCTTGAAGCCCGGGAGCGCGGTCGTCGCGGGACGTTTATCGTCGGTGATGGTATCGCCGACCTGGGTCTCTGCGACCGTTTTGATGGACGCCGTCAAATATCCCATTTCGCCCGGGCCGAGGCTATCGACAGGTGTCAGTTTGGGCGAAAACACGCCGACCTGGTCCACCAGGTGGACCGCGCCGTTGGAAAGGAAACGCACCTTCATGCCTTTTTTCAGAATGCCGTCGCGCACCCGCACCAGGATCATCACACCGAGGTAAGGGTCGTACCAGCTGTCCACCAGCATCGCCTTGAGTTCGGCCTCCGCATTACCGGTGGGCGGCGGCAAGCGCTCGACCAACGCTTCCAGCACGTCCTCGACACCCATGCCCGTCTTCGCCGAAATGGGAATGGCATCGGACGCATCGATCCCGATCACTTCCTCGATCTGCTCCTTCACCCGGTCAGGCTCGGCGGCCTGGAGATCGATCTTGTTGAGCACCGGCACGATCTCGTGGTTGGCATCGATGGCGAGATAGACGTTGGCCAGGGTCTGCGCCTCGACCCCTTGGGTGGCATCGACCACCAGCAGGGAGCCCTCGCAAGCGGCAAGCGACCGGCTCACTTCATAGGAGAAGTCCACATGTCCCGGCGTATCCATCAGATTGAGGACATAGGTCTCGCCGTTTTTTGCGGTGTAGGAGAGACGCACTGTCTGCGCCTTGATGGTAATGCCGCGCTCGCGCTCGATATCCATGGAATCGAGCACTTGTTCCTTCATCTCCCGGCTGGTCAGGCCGCCGCACTTTTCGATCATCCGATCGGCCAAGGTGGACTTGCCGTGATCGATATGCGCAATGATGGCGAAATTTCGGATATGGGCGAGGTCGGTCATGGAGCGGTGTCTAGCACCCGATAAGGGGAATTTCCACTCTGATAGGAGGCTATCCCTTTATTTCTTATGAATAACGTTTTCCGCGCCGTCGCCGCCCAAATAGACGGCGAGAATGCGCACCGGTTCGTCGCCTGTGTTCATACCGTTATGCCAGACGTCCATGGCCTCCATGAAGGCGTCCCCCGCCTTATAAACGCGCACGCCTTTGTCGCCATAATCGACCGTGGCCTCACCCGATAGGATATAGACGTAAAGCGGCACACCGTGTTTGTGCCAGCCCGTTTCCGTCCCCGGATTGATGGTGACGATCAGCGAGGCAATCTTGGCGCTTCCATCCAGATATGTGATGGGCTCACCGACAATGGTCTTGTCCGTGGACAGAACCGTTTTGGCTGTCGGATAATCCTTCTCGGTCGGGTCCTGGGCAGAGACCGTCGTGGCATAATGAAGAAGGCCGGAAAGGGCCACGAAAAGGCCGATGAGCAGGGTCCGCATCGATGATTCTCCAAGATAGGTAGAAGGCCTAGAACAGTCCCGACAGGAAGCTCGCGGGCGGGACGCCGATGATGGTTTCGTGCAAGGCCAGCAATATGGCATACACCACCAACCCGATGATCACGGGACCGAAGCCGATGCCTCGCCAGTCGATGGATGCCCGCCGGGTGAGCGCCGCAACGAAAGGGATGTTGGACGTCGCCGCCACATAGGCCGACCACGCCTGCCCGGACAATTGCTGCTTCTTCTTATCGATGAACCAGGTGCCCGCGAGGGCGAGCACGATAAACCCGCCGAAAAAGATGATCGCCGCAGCATCGCCCATGGCCGCCATATGAAGCGCGCCCCACAAGGCCAACCCCCACATCATCGGATGACGGGTGATGGTAAAAATGCCTTTGGGTCCATCATTGAGTTGAGCGGTCTTGCTGTTCACCGTCGCCGGATTGCCACGCATCTGGGCCGCGATGATCAGGATGAAGGCGATAGGCATGAGCGCCAACGGCAGATGGCGTAGGCCGATGGGCGCAGACCACACCGGTTCATACGGCGCGTTGATGAAAGCGAAGATCATCCATACCAAGAGCGCCGCCACCAGGAGCGAGTAGAGCCCCTTGTAGGGGCCGTCACCTAAACGCGCGATCAAAGTATCGCGTAGCTTGGTATTGCTGACGACAAGATGGGCACCGACAAAGGCGAGCGTCGCGATGAAAAGAAGAGGCAAGGTTCCAGTCATGGCGCGATACTAACCGGAAATCACGGCCGCTTGAACGGTCAATTGAGGTACTGGCGCGCTATACCTCAGGAACCTCGATATCATTGAGAGCACAGGCCGCCGTGACCGTGTTTTGCAGCAGGCACGCGATAGTCATCGGGCCGACACCGCCGGGAACCGGCGTGATGGCACCCGCCACCTGTTTGACACCCTCGAAATCGACATCGCCGCAAAGGCGCGCCTTGCCGTTGGGATCATCGGGGTTGGGCACCCGGTTCATGCCGACATCGATTACCGTGGCACCTGGTTTGACCCAGTCCTTCTTGACCAGTTCGGGCACGCCGACCGCCGCGACGATAATATCGGCGCGCTGCGCTTCGGCCGCGAGGTCGCGGGTTCGCGAATGAGCCACCGTAACCGTGCAACTTTCGGCCAACAGCAGCTGAGCCATGGGCTTGCCGACGATGTTAGAGCGGCCGATCACCAGCGCCTGCATCCCCGACAGATCTTTGCCCAGCACATCCTTGATCAGCATCAGGCAGCCAAGCGGCGTGCAGGGCACCAGCCCCGGCGCACCGGTGGCGAGCTTACCAGCATTGATGACGTGGAAGCCGTCGACATCCTTGGCCGGATCGATTTTGCCCAACACCGCCTGCGGGTCGATCTGCTTGGGCAACGGCAACTGCACCAGGATGCCGTGGATTTCGGGATCGCTGTTGAGTCCGTCGATAAGGGTAAGAAGTTCCTTCTGGCTGGTATCGACCGGCAACGTATGCTGCACCGACTTCATGCCCACCTCTTCGGTGAGCTTTGTCTTGCTGCGCACATAGATCTGGCTCGCCGGATCCTGACCGACGAGAACCACCGCGAGACCCGGCGTCAGATGATGAGACGCTTTAAGCTCTTTGACTTGTTCGGCGACCCGGGACCGCAACCCTTCGGCAAAGGCCTTGCCGTCGATGATTTTTGCATCTGCCATGGTGAAGACTTCATCCGTTTTTTGTAACCGTGTCGTCCAGCCAGGCGGCCAAACGGGCCAGCACTCTAGCCGGATCGCCCGAGATGGCAACGGTTTTACGGCGATTCGTCGCGCCCTGAACGATGCTGAGGGACGATTTGGAAATATCCCATTCGTGGGCCAGGAGCGCGATGAGCGCGGCGTTGGCCCTCCCTTTGTCCGCTGGTTCGGTCACCGATACCTTGAGCGCAACGCCGCCGACCGCATCGGGCGCCAATCCGCCGATCCCCCGGCGCGCGGCCTTTGGCGTAAGGCGGATCGCCGCCCACACCCCATCCTTGGTCGCGGAAAAAGGAGAGGCCGGATCAGTAGAGGAGGCGGCCGCCATATTCCCGGAGAAGGGAGCGCAGGAACCAGATCGCCAGGAGAACCACGATGGGCGAAATATCGAGGCTGCCGAAGCTCGGAATAAACCGCCGAACCCAGCGGAATACCGGCTCGGTAATGCGGTAAAAGAAATCGACGATCATATAGACTGGCCGGTTCGACGTGTTGATCACGTTGAAGGTGATCAGCCAACTCAGGATGACGGCGATTAGCACCGCCCATCCGTAAAGACTGAGGATGATATCGATCAGGCCGAGAAGAGATTGCATGCGGAACCGCTTGGGCTTGGTTGAAAGGTGGCAGAAACCCTACAAGGGGTTGGAACGGCTGGCAAGATATAGGCCGCCAAGCTTCACTTGACAGGGGCCGGGACCGGACACATTATCCGGCCTCCCGACCTCGGGGCCGGCACCCGCCGGCGACTGAGGAACGGAGCCGACGATAAAATCGGGATCGTCGATTTTATCGGAGGAGCCCGCAAGCGCGGGCCGCCGCCTCAGCGGCGAAAGCCAAGGGCACGGATGTGCCCGCCGGCGACTGAGGAACAATATGATGGGGCCGTAGCTCAGTTGGGAGAGCGTCGCGTTCGCAATGCGAAGGTCAGGGGTTCGATTCCCCTCGGCTCCACCAAACCTCCCAAAAACCTTAGGAAACACCGGCGGCGGCATCGGGTAGGATCATCTTTCGGTCCCCGCAAGTCACCAAATCTTCATTGGTCGTCAACTAATCTTCGCGCCACACAGTTTGTAGGCGTGGATAGGGGGACGAATGCTAGGGAGTCGAGACGCTGACAGGCCACTCGTGGCTGTGTACGACCTTTCAGTTTGTCCCGTTAATTATGATTTCGTGCACTTTTTGATTTTGTCCGAAATCGAGCGCACGCGGCTTGGCCTGTCTCACGTTCATATCGTCATTGTCCCAGGTGAAACCGACGGTTTTTTTTGGGGCATGCCTTACGACACAGAAAACAAATGGTGGCGACTTCAAAACATCGTCATGCCGGCCTGCTCCTTGTTGCCGTCGTGCAAACAGACCACACTATGCGCCAATCGAGAAGAAGCGGCGGCAACCATAGAAAAAGCCGAGCACACCTTTCCGAAGAATTATGATTTGAGTAAGCCCGTGGGTTATTACATGGTTTGCGAAGTTGTCGCAGCCTGGGCAATCCATGGACATGATTTTCCCTTGGCGGCCCCGGCGCAGGCCCGCTCATACATACAATCGTGGATCGATTCTTTCGCCAATGGAAAGCACGTTGTCACCATCACGTTGCGTCAAGCCACGTACCAGGAAATGCGCAATAGTGATGTCAATGCCTGGGCGGATTTCGCCCGTTGGCTCGAGAAAATGGGCTATTTCCCGGTTATTATCCCGGACACGGAAGCCATTTTTAAACCTCCACACAAAGCCTTGGACGGCCTCACGGTGTTCAATGAGGCAGCCGTCAACCTGTTGTTGCGGGCGGCGCTCTATGAACTGAGCTATTTGAATATGTATGTCGGCAGCGGCCCCACCTCGATCTGCCGCTTCAGTTCTCGTACGCGTTATCAGCACTTTCGCATAACGAGTCCTGGTTCCCTTGATACCAGACCTGAAATCATCGAAGGCGTGTGGGGTGTCGACTACGGGTCGCAGTTTCCTTTTGCAGGCGAATATCAAAAGCTCATTTGGGAACCGGAAAGTTTCGACCTTCTGAAGGATGAGTTTTTAAAAATAGAAGGTGTGATTGACGGCCGCATCGACAGCTCTCAGTACCGCCCGGTTGTTGTTCCCAAACCGGAATCGATCGCCGAGAAATTCTATAAAGCCGGACGTTTTGTGCAGGCGAGAGATATCTACGAACATCTGCTTTCCCTCGGTCAGGGGGACGACAATCTCAAGTCCAAGCTCGGGCATATTTATGTCGAAATCGGCAATCCGGAGAAAGCGTTACCTATTTTGGATACGATTTCCCCTGACTCCCCTGAATCCTTAGAAGCCTCAATCCACCGGGCCGACGCCCACTTGAAAATGAACCAAATCGAAAAGGCAGTAGGACTATTCCGTGAGGCCGCCGCAAAAGCCGCCGCAGAAAATTCAGTTCTATACGTGAGTGCGGTGATCAAATTGGCCTGGGCCCTGGAATCCATCGATCGGCTCGGCGAAGCCATCGACGTTCTGCACCAATCCCTTCACCGGCTGCCGGACGAACTGCTTTTGTATCGCGCCTTGGGCGATCTGCTGGAATCACATGAACTATCCGATCCGGCAAAAAAGTGCTTCACGGCCGAACTTCGTCTAAGCGAGAAAAAGGGGTCCCTCATGGACGAGGATCCCAAATTGAAAATCCGGATAGGCGCCCTTCACAATAAACTTGGTGAGTATCAAAAAACGGCAAGCTCGCTGACGGAATTATTGGCAGTGCAGCCCGGCGAATGGACGGCCTACGAGCATCTTGCGGACGCGTTTGCCGGCTTGGGTCGTTTCGACGAGGCCATCCAGTCTTACGAAAATGGAATCAAGATGTCCTGGGGACGGGATGCGCAGCTCCACTACAAATTGGCCCTTGCCCTCAAGAAAACGGGGCGACTGGACGCCGCCGCCGAACGCACCGAACAATGTCTAAAACTCACCCACTCGAACTATTCGCGCGTATACGAACTTCTTGCGTCGCTATACCACGACCTGGGGAGGCAAATAGATGCCTCCAAGATGATCAGCGAACTAAATAAGATCAGGATCACTCAGGACTTAGGGTCGGAATTTCCGTGAATAACGCCTTGCCACGGTAAACGGCGGCGCGTGGCACTGAGTGAAGTTCTCGATCAAATGCGGGGACCTGGGGCTTATTGCCCAACATCCTCAAGTCCCAAAAAAACCAGGCCTAAACCCACCCGACTGGAGCCTCGGCACTCACACGCTATATTAGGGGGCAGGAGAACCGCCCACCGCCGGGGTCATTCGGGACCCCAGCCTTGGCCCGCGGCGTCCGGCACGCCATGATGGGCCCGAGAATAACGGAGAAACCTATGCCAGAGATCAAGGAGGCGCCCGCGCCCCAGCCGCAGAAAAAACGCGCGCCGCCGCGCCGTGCCCAAGTGGCGCGCGTCGAACAGGTACTGCCGCGCCTCACCCGGGTCACTTTCGGCGGCGACGAATTGGCGGGCTTTGGTCCGGCCAAGCCGGGCGGCCACATCAAATTGCTGTTCCCGGAACCGGGCGTCGATTGGCAGCCGGTCGGCCGCGGTGAAACTTCCAACGCGCCGCGCCCACCGTCGCGCACCTATACGCCGCGGCGTTTCGATGCCGCACAAGGCACTCTTGAGGTCGAATTCGTGCTGCATGGCGACGGCATCGCGACGAACTGGCTTGAACAGGCCAAACCCGGCGACCCCCTATTCATTGGCGGCCCCGGTGGCGGCTACGACATTCCCGAAGATGCCGAGGCGCTCGTGCTTTTGGCCGACGACACGGCCTTACCGGCAACCGGCATGATGCTGGAAGCGCTGCCGGACGGCTGCCTGCCTTACGTGTTCTGCGAGGTAACCGATACGGACGACAACCGGCCCCTGAGCCCTGACGTGCCGTCGACACCCAATTGGCTGTATCGGGCGGAGAACAATGCGCGGCCCGGCTCCCTGCTGGAAGAAGCGGCGAAGGCGCTCGAAACGCCCCCCGGCAATTGCTATTGGTGGATCGCCTGCGAAGCGGCCACCATGCGGCGCATCCGCCAGCATCTTCTTAAAGAGCGCGGCATCGAGCTAAGCCATATCCATTCGCGCGGCTACTGGAAGCTGGGCGAGGAAAACTACCCCGACCACGATTACGGCAACGACTAAACCGGTTTAGTCGTTGGGCCATACCTCATCGGCGATTTCGCCGATGAGCTTCAGCTTGGCTTCCTGTTGCGGAATGCTCATGGTCGTGGCGTATTCCCCCGATGCGAAGCCGCATTGCGGGCTGAGCGCCAAACTCTCAAGGGGAACGAATTCGGCGGCTTCCGCAATCCGTTGCTTGATCACCGCTTTGTCCTCCAGCGTGCCGTCCTTGGTGGTGACCAAACCGAGCACCACGGTCGTACCGTCCCGCACATGCACCAACGGACTGAAATCGCCGGCGCGCGGTGAATCGTATTCCAGCAGCAAGGTGTCGTAATTGGAGAGACGCGGGAACAAGTCGGCGGCGATGCGGCCATAGCCACCGTCAGCGAGATAGCGCCCACCCGGCGCATTACCCCGGCACAGATGGATGGCCTTGGTGATGCCGGTGATGCCGTCGAATACCGAATTGTCGATTTCCGCATCCTCGATCAATTCAGCATCGAGATCCCGTCCCCATTCCTTGAACTTTGCGCGGATGCTGGGATCGATATGCCATTGGGAATAGTTGGGCGCGTCCAAATGGATGTAGTCGCAGCCCAGTTCGATCAGCTGCTCGACGACGCCCCGGATATAATCGCGCATGTCCAATAGGAAGTCGCGCACGTTGGGATAGGCGCCGCCCGAATACTCCTTTTCCCAGGCCACCCGATGCCAGCTCGGCGCCGGGAACGTGTATTTGGGCCGCGCCTTGGTCACGCTTCTGGCCAGCGCCGGATATTCCTGCCCGACGATGTCATAGCGTTTCCCCACCTTATCGACGATCAACGAGCGCGGGCCGACATCCCCTTCGACCAGCGGATTAAATTCACCGTCCGGATTCTTCCACAGCTTCATCCATTGCGGATCGGCCTGAATGGTCTCAAAGCCCGAGACCGATCCCAGTTCTCCCTCCCGAACACCCATGGTGGCGATGAAATTGGGGCGCCAGAACTCCCCGTCGGTCACCACGTCGAGGCCCGCCGCCTCCTGCATTTCGACAGCGTCCTTGATGGCGCCTTCGGTCAGGCTTTTGAGATCGGCGTCGCTAACCTTGCCGTCGCGCCAGTCGACGCGTGCCTTCCGAAGATATTCGGGGCGCAACAAACTGCCGACAACATCCGCGCGTGCGATCTTTGTCATTGTTTTTGATCTCCCCAATCCGTGTCGTCGGTTTTCTTGATTGTTCTTAGACGCCGAACATGTCCATTTTGAGGCCGAATGCCAACCGGCCGATGCCGCCGGCAAATGTCGGAATCTGCGACGAGGTGTGGCTGCGGTACATGGCCGCGTCGCGATAATACCGCTCCATCTTCTGACCTGTCCGCGCCGCCGACGAACTCGCCGCGCGGAACATGGTATCGACGGCGTCGCAGGCCATGTTACCCGCATATTGCAGCATGCCCCACATACGGGCGCTTTCCTCGACGGAGAAATCGGTGCCGTCCTCGGCCCAGCGCTGACATTTTTCCATGTACATCTCGCTCGCCCGGATCAGCATGGCTTCCGCCGCGTCGGTCAGCATGATCGCCTGGCCGAAATTGCGCTGCACGTCGCTGTTCTCGTACCAGGCGGTGACCGGCGGAAACCGCGTTTTTCGGGCCCGCGCGATGCCCTCCATCTCGTCGATGGCGGCGCGCGCCGCGCCGATCGCCGGCACGACCAACGAACAATGGTAAGGGCCCATGAGGCGCGCCAGATACATGGGATTGCCGTGCAACCGGGTGCCGTACGTGCCGTTGCTGATGTCGGCCGCCGACCATAGGCCAGGCGCCGACGGAATAACATGATGCTCGGGCACCACCGTTTCCTGAACGCGCACACTGTTGGACCCGCTTGCCCGCATCCCCAGCACATTATCGCCGCCCCAATCATCAAGGATATCATAGCGGTCACGGGGTACGATGAAGGTGATACTCTCGGGTCCGTCGCCGGGATTTTCGACAACGGCGGTTCCGATGAAATGGGTCGAATAGGGACAGCCCGAGGCATATCCCCACACACCTTCAACCAAATAACCGCCGTCCACCTTTTTGACGGGAACTGGAATGCCGGCCCGATGCGGCGCCACGAAGTGGCCATCGGCGGGAAAGATTTCAGCCTGCGCCTCTTCCGGCCATAGGGCGGCGACAACGGGCGCATGCGATGCGCCCAGCGTTACGCACCAACCGGTGCCAGGGTTGCCACGGCAAATCTCCAGCATCACCCGGTAGAAGGTGACGTAGTCGAATTCGTAACCACCGAACATGCGGGGTTGCAGAATGCGATAGAACCCGGCCTTGACGAACTCCTGCTCCAACTCCGGTGAATGGCAGCCGCGCTTCTCGGATGAATCCTGCTCCTCGCGAATTCTATCGCGAAGCGCACGAGCGCGATCGATCAGCATATCCCGCGTAAGGTCGGGCTCGGGCACGGGAATTCGTTGTTCCCTGGGCGGCACGGCGTTGGTCATAAAGCTCAATTTCCAAAAGTTCAGGTTGTTAGGCTTTCTTGTGCCGCATGGGACCACGCAGCGCCAGGAATGCAACCAAAATCACCGTCACGGCGATAATGCCGCCGCTGATCGGCCGGGTCACGAAAACGGTGAAATCCATGTCATTCGCCGTCAGTCCGTTGCGCAAATTTTCCTCAAGCAGCGGACCGAGAACGAGGCCGAGAACGATAGGCGCCATGGGAAACTCGAAGCGCAACAGAATGAACCCGAAAAGCCCGATGACCATGATCGCCATCACCTCGAAAGGCGTTCCGTTGACCGCGAAGCCGCCTGCCGCCGACAACACGGCGACCACCGGGATCAAGGTGTGGTTGGGAATGCGCACCACGCAACGCAGAAGGCCTCTGGCACTCAACCCCAATGCCAACATCAGGATATTGGCTAGTCCCATGGCAATAATGATGAAAATGAACTTGTTGCCGTCATCCCGGATGAAAAACGGACCGGGATCGATACCCTGGATAATCAACGCGCCGATCAGAACCGCGGTCACCGGATCGCCTGGAATTCCGACGGTCAACAGCGGCACCATGCCGCCGCCTGTCACCGCGTTGTTTGCGGTTTCCGCCGCGATCACGCCCTTTTCTTCCCCCTCGCCGTAGGCGTCGCCCGGCTTGGCGGTGCGCGCCGCTTCACCGAAGCTCACCCAGGCGGCGATATTGGGACCGAGGCTCGGCAATATACCGATGAAAGTGCCGATCACCGCGCTTTTCAGGAGCAGCCATTTGTTGCGCAGATAGATGGGAAGCACCTGACGTAATCGGAACTCCTTCTGTGGCGGCAACATGGTTTCCGAGGCATAGACGTCCTGCGCCTTTGTCAGCAGCTCCGTGATGCTGAACAATCCCAGCAGCGCCGGGATCAACGGCACGCCGCCCAACAGATCGATGGTACCGAAGGTCAGGCGCTGGGTGCCGGTCACCGCATCGATCCCGACGGTGCTGGCGATGATCCCGATCATCGCCGCAGCGATGCCCTTGAGCAACGACTGGCCCGCCACCGCCGCTACCGCGAATAGACCCAGCAACGCCAAACTGAAATATTCGACCGACGTGAATTTCAGCGCCACCTTGGCAAGCCCCGGCGCCAGGCTGGCCAGTACCAGTACCGAAAAGATGCCACCGATAAATGAGCAGATGACCGCGAGGCTCACCGCCTCGTCGGCGCGGCCTTTCTTGGCCAACATATAGCCTTCGATGGAGGTCGCGGCATTCGCCGGCGTCCCCGGCGTATTGATCAAAATCGCCGGAATGGAACCGGCGAAATAGCCGGCGGTATAGGCCCCCAGCAGCAATGCCATAGCCTTTCCAAAATCCATATCGAACGTAATCGGCGTGATCACCGCCAGCCCGGCAATGACGGTCACGCCGGGCGCCGCGCCGAAAATCAGGCCGGCGACGACACCGACCACCAACAAGAGCACGACGACGGGGTCTGTGAACTGAGCGAGCGCCCAGAGAATATCTTCTTGGGAAATCAAATCCATTGGGGCAACAGTATTTCAAAGCCGTAGCGAAAGATGACGAACGTGATCAGCGATACCGCGATGGGCGTGATCACAAGCTGCTTTCCGCTGCGCGCGCCCAGCAGATACATGGAAGCCAACATCAGCGCCCAGGTCGACAGCCGGAAATCGACGATGGTGAAGGTGAAGAAATAAAGCAGGAACACCACGATCAGACCGATGACACGCAGATCGGAAAAATTGGGCAGCGATTTCCGCGTCGCCAGCAGCCCCTTAATCGCCAGCCCCAGACCGCATAGCGCCAACCCGATACTGGCCAACACCGGGAAGAACCGTGCGGTGAGAACCTCTTGCGGCGCGGTCTCGATTTGCCAGGACAAATAGGTCATCACGGCACCGGCCACGATGAGCGCAAGGCCCGACAGAATATCGGGGTGACGAATCATGATTGGATGTCCCTGAGTCGGTTTTTTATACAAACCAACGCCTGCTCCCCTACGGGAGCAGGCGCGGTTCAAATCAAGTAAGGGTTTAGGGCTCGATCGGCCGTTTCAGCAATCCGACCGCGTCGAGACCTTCGCGGTAGCTGACGATGGCCGCCTGCACGTCTTTCAACAGCCCGTCGGCGTCCTTGTAGTCCGGCGTGAACGCGAACTTCTGCAGCGTGACCTTCATCTCGTCGCTGGTGACGGTCGTCTTGATGGCCGCCGCCAGCTTGTCGACCACGTCCTGCGGCGTTCCCTTCGGTGCGAACAAGCCCCAGAACGACGTCGCAACGACATCGTAGCCCTGCTGCTTCATGGTCGGAATCATTGGGGCATATTCCCATGTGTCGGCCGACGTCACGGCAATCGGGCGGTAGTCACCCTTGCCGACACCGTCCTTGACCTGACCGGGGATACGGCTGGCGCCGAACATGATGAATTCGACCTCTTTCGACAGCAGCTTGGTCACGGCGCCCTGGCCGCCCCTATTGCCGATGTGAACGAGATCGAGACCGTTTTTCTTGGCCCAGGTGGCGCCGGTCAGATGCACCGAAGAGCCGGTCCCCACGGTGGTGTATTTGGTTCCGGGGTTGGCTTTCAGATAGGCCGCCAATTCCTTCACGTCCTTGACCGGGCTATCGTTGCGTACCGCAACGCCCATGGGCAGATAAGCAAGCTTACCCAGCGGCACGAAGTCCTTGTGGGTATAGCCGGTGTCGCTGGCCTGGGTCGTCGAGCCCAAGGTGCCGTCGGAGCCAACCACCAGCGTGTAGCCGTCGGGCCGGGCTCGTGACGCCTGTGCGGTCCCCACGGCGCCGCCGCCGCCGCCGATCGCCTGGGTCACGACACTGACGCCAAGGGTATCGGACAATCCCTTCGCCACCAGCTTCGCCAAGGTATCGGTAGCACCGCCAGCACGGAACGGAACGATGATTTTGATCGGTTTTTCAGGATATTCGGCACGAACCTTGGCCGCATCCGAAACGAATAACGCCCCGGCCAGGGCCGTCACCGCGGCAATTTTTAATGGTAATGAACGAAGCATAGGATCCTCCCTTTTTGCCCGCCAAATTTCTATCTCGGCTTATGCCTTTGACCAGCACCGCGGACGTATGCTGTTTTGCTTATGGAAAAGCCTAACAAGAATTGTCGGGGGGCAAAACATTTTTGCCGTCATCCGTCCGCAGAGCCGACGGATGGGAGGCGAAGGGCAGGATCGCGCGCGGGCGTCTATGGACGGCCAGATATAAGAAAGCTAGATTGATCCTGGTCATGGAGCCCGGATCCGCCGGTCTCTATAGAAAGAAAAGGGCAAATGCCTAGGGAGAGGACCGGAACAGGCCATGGACGCCGTATCCGCTAGCGAATTGAGCTTCGCCGACATAATCAGCCCCGTGGACCCGACCGAGTTTCACGAGCGGTTTCGCGGCGCCGCGCCCCTTCATATCGAGGGTACACCGGACAAATATGCCGGTGCCATGTCCTGGGACCTGCTGACCGATATCCTCAATCAGACGGCCATTTGGACCCCGAGCAAACTTAAGCTGGTGCTCGATACCCGCGTCCTCACCGCACAGGAATATTGCACGGTCGGGCATCTTCCGGACGGCAATCAAGGTCTGGTGATCGACATGGCCAAGGTCCGCGAGTGGCTGGCGCGCGGGGCATCGATTGTCTTGAATGACGTCGAAACCTTCACCCCGGGAATGAAGGCCATTTCGGCGGCACTGGGCGTGGAGCCAGGCGGCAAGGTGCAGGGAAATCTTTATTGTTCCTGGAAAGAGCACCAAGCTTTTCCCGTTCACTATGACACCCATGACGTTTTTGCCTTACAGGTAGCGGGGGAGAAGCGGTGGCGCATTTACGGCCGCCATTTCAAGGATCCCATCAATCATCCGACCTTTAAACAGATCGATCAGTCATTCCATGAGCAGCACAAAGGACCGCTGAGCATGGAATTCGTTATGAAACCGGGGGATATGGTCTATGTGCCGTCCGGCTTCTATCACGAGGCGTTGGCCGAATCGGACGGAACCATTCATGTGTCGTTCAGCGTCGTGCCGATGATCGGGCTCGACGTGATCTCGGCGATCTTCGAACGCGCCGTCATGGACGATGTATTCCGTCAGGCAATTCCCCATCTATCTGTCCGCGACGGCAAGGCGACCGAAGAACATTTGATGCGGCTGGCGGGACGGTTCCGGGAATTACTGCGCGATCCGCAAATGATGGATCAGCTCAAGAAAACGCTCAGCAGCTTCCGCTTTCCGCGTTCCACCATCAAACTCCCCGACGACATTTTTAAAGAATAGCGCCCGAGAAACAACGAGTGCCCCAAAATGAACGTCCTGGTCCGCAGAAAACCGCCTAATAGCCGGTTTTCCGGTCCACCAGATTGATCAGGGATTCACCTGCCCGTAGGCGGCGAATGTTTTCAACCACCACCGGGATGGTTTGTGAAAGCGGCGGCCGTCGTGCGACATGCGGCATAATGGTCGCTAAGGGATGCACCCACAATGGATTGTCTTCCGGCAGCGGCTCCGGCTCGGTCACATCCAGGGTCGCCCCGGAAAGATGACCAGAATCCAGTGCCGCAATAAGATCATCGTTCACGACAATGATGCCGCGCGCCAGATTGATGATGCTGGCCCCCTTCGGCAAAGCGGCAAATAGTTCCTTGTTCATCAACCCCGTGGTCTCCGGCGTAACCGGAAGCATGCACACCGCAATCTCGGTCTTCGCCAGAAACTGTTTCAAGCCGTCGTCGCCGTGGAATACGTCGATATCAGCATCGGGTTTGGCTGTCCGTGCCCAAGCAATGACCTCGAAGCCGATCGATTTGATCAGTTCGACCATTGGTTTGGTAAGCGTCCCGTAACCGAGAAAACCCACCGTCCGCTCTGCCACCGGGGGCTGCGGCAAGGGATTCCACTCACGCCGCATCTGCTGAACATGGTAGGCATGCATTTGCCGGTGATGGCGTAACACGTGGAGCAACGCATATTCGGTCATCTGAGGGTCGCCGCCCTCCGGCTCCACCTTGGCGAGGGGTGCATCGGGAAGCGCTGGATTGGCGATCACCGTTTCAACACCCGCAAGCAGCGTCATCATCAACTTGAGGTTGGGGAGCGGCGGCAACTCCTTGAGTGCCGGCCGGCCGAAGAGCATAACATCGATTTCGGCGGGATCACCGACGTCGGGAAACACGCGGATTTCTTCCTCGGGCAATGCGTTTTTCAGCGCCGTCGCCCAATCTTCGTTGGTTCCCCTGATTGCGTTAAAGATGAGTATCGCCATGCGTCCCTTCCCCTTTTTCGGTCCCGTTTTTTGGCTTTATACGGGGCCCACCCCAACAGGAGCGCAACAATGACCGCTTCGACCGGCTCGATCAAGCATCGGCGGGCATGCTAAGAAGGGCCTAAGCTTAAACACGAGGCGGGAAGATTTATGAACTTTGCCAGCGACAACGTTGCCGGTGCCGCACCGGAAATTCTGGATGCCCTAGCCCGGGAGTCGCGGGAACGCGCCACGCCCTACGGCGCCGACCCGCTGACCGAAAAGGTGACGGCACGGTTCGCCGAGATTTTCGAAACCGACCTCGATGTGTTCCTGGTGGCGACCGGCACCGCCGCAAATGCCCTCGGCCTTTCCGCCATCGTTCCGCCCTATGGCGCGGTCTATTCTCATGAAGACGCCCATATCCAGGTCCACGAGGCAGGCGCGCCGGAGTTCTTCTCCGGCGGCAAGATCATTCCGTTGCCCGGCGATCATGGCCGACTTCTCCCTGCCACCATCGAAGACGCGCTCAGCAAGGCGGCACCACCGGTTCATCACGCAAAACCATCCGCCGTAAGCATCAGCCAGATCACCGAATGCGGCACCGCCTACACCGCCGCTGACATTTCGGCGCTCGGCGAGACGTGCCGCAGCCAAGGCCTCAAACTCCATATGGATGGCGCCCGTTTTGCCAATGCCGTGGTTACAGCAAATATCTCTCCGGCGGCCATGAGCTGGCAGGCCGGAATCGATGTGTTGAGTTTCGGCGCAACAAAGAACGGTGCTCTGGCGGCCGAATCCATCGTGTTTTTTGATCGTGCGGCGGCCCGGGAGTTCGCTTACCGACGGAAGCGCGGCGGCCACCTCTTTTCCAAGATGCGGTTCCTGGCGGCCCAGTTCGACGCCTATCTGACCAACGGTCTATGGCTGACGCTGGCGGCGCGCGCCAATCGTGCCGCGGCCCGGCTCGCCTCCGGTCTCTCGGAGGTTCCCGGTATCGACATTCTCCATCCGGTCGACGGCAACATCGTCTTCGCGGCGCTGCCCGCGGACATGGCGGCTGCCCTACAACAACAGGGGTTTCAATTCCATAGCCACGTGCAAAACGGCCGAGCTAGTGTCCGGCTGGTCTTAGCGTTCGATACCGACGACGGCGACATCGACAATTTCGTGTCCGCCGCGGGGAATTTCGGGCCAGCAACGAAAAACGCCGCGCAATAAACCCGCGCGGCGTTGAAGACGAAATTCGAGCAGGGAATTAGGCGTAGCTCGAATATTTCGGCATGATGCTGAGATTATCTTCTACCGATTTGACGCCGGCGATATTTTCCGCCGCGACATGCACCGCTTTGCGAGCATCTTCCGTATCGACGAACCCCCAAAGCTGCACGTTTCCTTCGTTGACGGTTACGTTGATGGTCGCCGTGTTGGCAAGTTCGTGACCACCGATTTCCTCAAGCAGCTTGACGCGAATTTCCTGATCGTTCGCAGCGATCTTGGGCAATTGCGCGCCTGCCCCTGCCACCAGCGCCTGTAGGATATTGGCGCGGCTGATAATACCGACCAGCTTTTTGCCCTCGACGACCGGAACGCGCTTGATCTTGTTTTTCTCCAGCATTTCGGCAACGTCGGCGACGGACGTCTGCGGCGAAACCGTCTTCACGTTACTCGTCATGACGTCGGCCGCTTTCTGCCCGTGCGCTTTGAGATATTCCTGCGGTGTCTCGTTCGGATCCCCGACGAGTTGAAGCCACCATGACCGTGGCCGATCGCCTTCGCTGCTGACGCGGTGGACCAAATCCCCTTCGCTGACGATCCCTTTGAGGGTGCCGTCCGTATCGACAACGGGAACCGCGCTGATCCCGCGTTCAATCAATAGCCGCGCGATTCCGGTAACCGGCTCGTCAGGCCCCACGGTTACGACATTTACCGTCATAATATCCTTGGCATTCATGCCTTCCTCCTCGTGTTGCACAGATCACAACCGGTTCAACCGGCAGATCGATGTTCGTTAGTTCGGTCGGATTCTGCTGTCCGAATTATGAGCCCAGCCTATTGCACCGGGACTTACGGAGTCGAGCATCGACACGATTTCCCGGCTGATCAACTGCCAGCGCGCACGGCCCTCGTAGTCGCCGATGCCCAATAGCTCATCGGCCCGCACGCAGGCTTCCTGTGGCGCCTCTTCTCCGAAGCGTTCGATGAACTTGGCGGCGGCTGCGCGGATAACGCTCATTTCCGTAGTATCGTGCCGGGAGCGGGGACACCTCCCTGCGCAATATCCGACCAAGGGACAGTCGGGCATCGGGGGTTTCGCCGGCATTACTCGATACATTTCGCCAATCCTTTTCGCTAAGCCCCTGGTATCCCTGCGTTTCGGGCTCTTGGGTTTACTGTCCCTCCCTTACGATAGTTACGCTACCCTAGGGACCGGTGCGGGGAATTGACGGCAATCAAGGTGGCGGCCGCCACCCCTTCCCCGTCCTTCGGCCGTCAATGGGCCATCAGAACCGGCATGGTCATGTGTTCGAGCATATGCGCCGTAACCCCACCCAGGACCAGTTCCCGCCAACGGGAATGACCGTATGCGCCCATAACGAAGAGATCGATACCGCGGTCGGCCGCTCGCGACAGGAGCATATCGGCGATCCCCACATCCCGGACGGTCAGGGATTGTGCCTCTGCCGGGATTCCGTGGCGTGCCAAATGACGGCTAATGTCGGCACACGGGATCTCGCCGGCGCGATTGCTGCCGTTGGCGTTGATTGCCACCACATCGACCTCTTCCGCATCGGCCAATAGGGGCAGGGCATCATGGACAGCGCGTGCCGCCTGGGCGCTGGCGTCCCATGCGACCATCACGCGTTTACCTATCCGATCTGCGTGTCCGGCATAGGGAATGATCAATACCGGCCGGCCGACGGTCAAAATGGCGCCATCGGGCATATCGTCGTTGCGTTGCGAATCGGGATCGCGTTGCGCCAGAACGACCAAGTCGCAGGAATGAGCATGATCGGCAATCGCTTCGCTGACCGGCCCCTCGACGCACCGCCACTCGTGTGCAATTCCCGCATGATCGGCCGCCTGATTGAAGTGCGTCTCGGCCTCGCCGGCTCGCTGGCGATCCGCCTCCAACTGTTTTTCGAAGAACTCTGTTGGGATTTGCTCGGGGCCATACATGGGAAAGAACGGCGGATAGAGGACGTACAGCCCCGTAAGATGTGCGTCGTGCGCTTGCGCCAGACGGATCGCCGCTTCCATGGAAGCATTGCGTCCCGCCGAGGCGTCCACATGCACCAAAATATCCTTTATCGCCATATCTGCCTCTCCTCGGCTTCCCGTTTTTTCAGCACGTTATAGGTAGACGCAGGCACCGACGGTCCGGCGTCTGCGCCGTTTGTTATTTAGACTTCACGTCAATCTTGCGGCTCTTCTTTTGGGCCGCCGCCGTTTTTGGCAAGGTTACCGTCAGAACACCTTTCTCAAATTCCGCTATGACTTTGCCCTCATCGACGGTCCCGGGAAGACGGAAGGAGCGGCTGAAAGAGCCATAGCGCCGTTCGGTGAGATGATAGTTCTCTTCCTTCTCTTCCTTTTCCGAGCGTTTTTCGCCTTTCAAGGTGAGCAATCCATCGGACAAGCTCAGTTCGATATCCTTCTCACTCATGCCCGGCAGTTCCGCCGTCACTTCATAGGCTTTGTCGGTTTCCTTCACATCGACGCTGGGCGCGGTTCCGCCGAACGCCGCGCGGAACGGCTCAAGATCGGCAAACCGTTTTGACAACAGACCCCGTCCCATGGGCGCGCCAATGAACCGGTCGAAGACCTTGTCCATTTCGTCGCGGAGCGACAGCCACGGTTCATCCCATAGCGGCGAAAACGGCGTCATCGCGCCCGTTTCTTTCTTGGACGTTGTTCCCTTCCGAACATTTACTGCTTTCTTTTGGGGTCGTGTCGCCATGAGTCCCTCCAGGTTCTGCAATTGTTAGGTCTAAATGTTCGTCGGTCGCCGTTATTCGCGCATTGATGTAAGTCAACCTGTCCCTCAAGGACCGTCCTAGATCATCCGGAGATTCAGCCGCGTGCGGCGAGATCGGCGAGGGCGAGGACCACAAAAAACACGCTGACGACGACGCCGGCCACGGGCACCCACATAGGAATTATCAACTGCTCGCCGAGCGGAGAAGGGGTCCTCCATTTGAGCCGCACGAGCGCGGCGTTGACCAGAATGGCCACGGCAACAATGCCGATGGTCGTCACCTGGGCAAGCGTTTGAATTTGAAAGCCGAGCGCGAGGATGACGACCGCGCCGACCACCAGCGCCGTCGCGGTAACGGGCGTCCGCGTTCGGTGATGAATTCGACCGATGGAAGAAGGCAGCCAGCCACGTTGGCTCATGCCATAAAGAACGCGGGCGGCCATGATGATTTGGATGAGCGCACCGTTTAGAACTGCGGCGACACTGATCACCGTGATCGCCGTCGCCGGCCGGCCGGTATTGTGCTCGAAGATCAGTGCCAGCGGTGCTTCGCTGGCGGCAAGGTCTCCGATAGGCACGGCGAGCACCGCCACGATTGCGATCGCGCCATAGAGAAGCGTCGTTAGCACCAACGTGATGACAATGGAAATCGGCAGGACGCGGCGGACATCTTTGACCTCCTCAGCCACGTTGACCATGTCCTCGAATCCGATGAAGGCGTAATAAGCGAGGAACGATCCGCCGAGGATGCCGGCCCAGACCGCGATGTGAAGGGGCGGTAGCAGGTCCGGCAACCGTACCGGAAATGTCGCCAATTCGCCGCGCCCGACCCAGACGATGATTAAAAGGCCGCCGATCTCGACGATCGTAACAATGGCCGCCGCCGATACGGATTCGCCAATCCCCCAGGCCGCGAGCAGACCGAGCAGGATAACGATACCCACGACGGCAGCCCAATCGGGTACCGGAACGAGAGTTCGGAAGTAGCCGGAAAAGCCGATGGTCAACGCCGCCGTCGAAACGATACCCGACGCCACCACGAGATAGCCGACGAGTTGCGCCAACGCCTTAGAGCGCAGCCCCTCCTCCACATAAACAGCCTCACCGGCACTCAACGGGAAACGCGCCGAAAGCTCCGCAAAGCTCAATGCCGTAAACGCGGTTAGGACGGCGGCCAGTAAAAATGACACCGGCGCATAGAGCCCGGCACGCCCGGCGACCGCGCCGACAAGCACGTAAATGCCACCGCCCACGGTGGTACCCAGCCCATAAAGGACTAGCATCGGCATGCTCAAGGTTCGATTAAGAGTGGGCGTTTCCACGGAAGGCCTTTCGCGGACTGAACAACGGCGTTAGGACTGTGTCATAAAATGTCGGTACGGATCGCTCTACATTGACTGCGATCAACATAGCAAAAATTCGATCCTGTGCTTTGCACGAAGAATGCCAACAAGGACCGCATGATGACAGACCCAAATAGCCTCGACGCCTATGCCCCCGCCGAAATCGCCGCACGCGTAGAGGTGTCCGGTGTCGGCAAGGCCAATTTACCGACACTCCCCATGTTCGTGCTGGCACTGCTGGCCGGTGCCTTCATTGCCTTCGGCGGCATGTTCTTCACGCTTGTCATTACCGATAGCGGCATGGGCTTCGGTCCTCAGCGCTTGCTCGGCGGCATAGCTTTTTCCCTCGGGCTGATCTTGGTCGTGGTTGGCGGGGCCGAGCTTTTTACGGGCAACACGCTTATCGTGATGGCCTGGGCCGCCCGCAAGATCACCACACTCCAATTGCTGCGAAATTGGGTGATCGTCTATATTGGCAATCTTGTCGGCTCCATTGCCACAGCGGTCACGGTCTATTGGTCTGGCATCCTCGCCCTCGATAACGGGGCGGTGGCGATAACGGCCATCGGGATCGCCGACGCGAAGGTCGCCCTCCCCTTTACCGAAGCGTTGCTCCGTGGTCTGTTCTGCAACGTCCTTGTGTGCCTCGCCGTCTGGCTGTGCGTCGCCGCGCGCTCGGTCGTCGGCAAGATTTTCGCCATCGTCTTCCCTATCTCGGCCTTTGTCGCGTTGGGGTTCGAACACTCGGTCGCGAACATGTACCTGATCCCGGTCGGCTGGATGGCCGGCAGCGATGTCGTCACTTTGGAAGGATTGATCGGCAATCTCGTGCCCGTCACTCTCGGTAACATCATCGGCGGCGGTGTCCTTGTCGCGCTTGTCTATTGGCTCGTCTATCTTCGGCACACGGACGGGAGCGCCGGTTGAAGGGCCGGACAGGGGATCAGGCAAAGGGATTGACGGCGTTTAGATGACCTCCGATAGCGAGCTTCAACACGAGATAGCCGACTTCCTGTCGCGGCCGGGAAATCTTCCTGGTGCGGCAACGGATGTCGAGCGAGTCGAGACCCATATCTCCATTATTTTTCTAGCGGGTGACCGGGCATGGAAATTAAAGCGCGCCCGCACGTTTCCTTATTTGGATTTCTCGACATTGGAAAACCGCCGAAAGGCCTGCGATGCGGAGGTCTCCCTCAATCGCCGAACGGCACCCGACATCTATCTCGGCGTCGTAGCGGTGACCCGCAAACCGCGAGGCGGTTTCGAGGTCGGCGGTTCCGGCGACCCGGTGGACTGGATGGTGGAGATGCGCCGCTTCGATCAGTCCACCCTGTTCGACAAGCTGGCAACCGAGAACCGCCTAGACCGCCCGCTGATGGAGGAGCTGGCCGAAGCCATCGCCGAATTTCACGCCAAAGCGGAAGTCTATACGGACAGAGGCGGCCGCGCCGGTGTCCAGGCGGTTGCCGACAGCAACGCCGAATGTTTTATCCGCGACGGCAAAGGCATTTTCGAGGACTGTCTCGTCGCCGATCTCGACACCCGAACCCGCGCCGCCGTCGACAGGGTCGGGGACGTACTCGATAAACGCCGCGCCGACGGACGGGTCCGTCATTGCCATGGCGATCTCCACCTGCGGAATATCTTCCTTCACGACGGCAGGCCGACCTTGTTCGATGCCATAGAGTTCAGCGAAGACTTTTCGATCATCGACGTTCTTTACGATCTCGCCTTTCTGTTGATGGATCTCGATCATCGCGGGCACCGGCGGCTGGCCAACCTGGCCTTCAATCGCTACATGGCGGTAACGGGCGATGTCGGCGGGCTTGCCTGTCTCCCGCTGTTCCTGTCGTTGCGTGCCGCCGTGCGTGCGCATGTCGGCGCCGCCGCCGCCAACACCCAAAGCGACAAGGCTCAATCGGCGTTGCAGGCGGACGAGGCGCGGCGGTATCTCGAGGCGGCCCTCGCCTATCTCGACCCCCTTCCGCCACGCGCCGTTGCGGTCGGCGGATTGTCGGGCAGCGGCAAATCGCGTTTGGCCCGCGAGATCGCCCCCTATATCGGTGTCGCACCGGGCGCGTTCATTGCCCGCAGTGACGCCATCCGCAAGCGGCTTGCCGGGACCAGTCTAAGCGAGAAACTGGACCAAAGCGGCTACACCCCGGAGATGACCCAACGGACCTATGAAACGGTCTACGCGGACATGGCAACGGCGCTCGAGGCTGGGCATGCCGCCATCGCCGACGCCGTTTTCGCCAAACCCGAACAACGAACCGCCGTCGAAGCCGTGGCACGGGAGCGGCACGTGCCCTTTGACGGCATCTGGCTGGAATCCGACCGCAGCACCATGGCCACGCGTATCGACGAGCGCCAGGACCGGGTTTCCGATGCCACGCCATCGGTCTTGGACCGGCAATTGACCTATGAACTAGGGGAGATTTCCTGGCACCGGGTGGACAGTTCCGGTACGCGGGAGGCGACCCTCCAGGCGGGCTTGGCGGTTCTGGGCGTTAACCTTTCAGGGACGCCGCCGACCGGATCGGACGATTAACGATTTCCCGCCTCCAGGGCCCATATAACAAGCCTGTGAGAACGGTTAAAATCGTTACTTTTCAATAACTTAGACATGTGAGCCCGGTCACTGCGCCGGTTGACCGAATTCCCTACACTCCGCATACTTTTGATGAGGTGGTCGGGTAGTAACCGATCCCCGAAACGGCAAACCGCCGGAAACGGCGGGACGCAAAGTCACCGGCCTAAGACCCCGCGGAGGTGAGGGTTACGGCAGCGGAACCACCGAAGGGAAAAGACCATGGAAGTCAATCTGTCGTCAGGTGTTCGCGAAACGCTCGGCTCGCTAAAGCGGGTTTCCGAGCTGCAGGATCGTACCTCCGAACGCCTGTCCAAAGGCAAGAAGGTCAACTCGTACAAAGACGATGCGATTTCGTTCGCCATCGCTCAGAGCCTGACGAGCCGGGCCTCCGATTACAACGCGGTCAAGGACAACATCGGCCAGGCCGTGAGTAAGGTCGACACGACTGTTGCCGGCCTCGATTCCATTTCCTCGCTGCTCGACCAGGCGAAGGCGCTGTCGCTGCAACGGCAGTCGACCAGCGACGCGACCGAACAGGCCGCGTTGGACGCCCAATTCACCGAAGTCGCGCAGCAGATCACCAACATTTCGCGTGATGCCAACTATGGCGGCACCAGCCTGATCAGTGCGACGCCGGACACGGTGAACGTGAACGTCAACCCCGAGGGGACGTCGCAGGTCACCCTGACCGGGTCTGCCAGCGACGCAACGACGCTCGCTATCGATATTACCGATCCGGCGACCATCGACGCAGCCCAGGCGACGATCCGTTCGACGGCGCAGACCATCGGCTCACAAGCCGCGGTTCTGGACATCCGTGAGAACTTCACGAAAGAGCTGACCAACAATCTCGAGGCGGGCGCGGCCAAGCTGGTCAATGCCGACCTCAACGAGGAGGCGGCCAATACGCTGTCACTTCAGACGCGTGGTGCCCTCGCAGCCGAAGCTCTCAACATCGCCGCCAAATCGGAACGTGCCATCCTCCAGCTATTCTAGAGCCCCAACTCTTCTAGGATCCCTCCGACTGATCCAATTTCCACCACCACTTCACACTCCGCCGCCCTCACGGGCGGCGGTTTTCTTTTCTTGGCACCCTCACGGGCGGCGGTTTTCTTTTCTTGGCACCCTCACGGGCGGCGGTCTTCTTTTTGCAATCGCGGTCAGCCAACCGTCATCGTTTGGTCGGAGTAATTGAGGGTCACGGTAAAGCTCCCCTCATTCAACTTCCAACGGCGAAGGGTGTAGGTCCGCAGACCGGCGGCATGAAGCGGGTCCGCGGCGGCAATTTTATCGGCTTCCTCGAAATTGGCGGCCCGGATGATAATCAATCCGGCGGCGGGCGCCTCGGACCCTGCATCGAACATCGGTCCGGCGGCAAACAGGATTCCAGCCTTCTCGAGCTCGATCTGGCGTGCCAAATGATCCGGCAGCTTTTTCATAATCTCTTCGCCCGGCGCCGCCGGTGTCGTCACGATAACATAGAGCTCTTTGCCCAAAACGTTCGTGGTATGCAGATCCGCCATTTTTTACTCCCTGATTTTGCAGCCGTTCTTTCTTCGGCCCCCTATAGCGGCGCGGTGTGCTTGATTTGTCAAACCCTACCCGAAACCGGGCAATTCCAGCCCCTCTGGCCGCCGCCGCCAATCCCTTGACCTTTGGGGAAATTCTTACAAATTATGGGGTGTGGAAGCTCGCGACGCGTTGGCAGATATTTGAGGCCAAATTGCCGGGAGCAGAAGCTTGGGGCGCCTCGCTATTGGGCCCCGATTGCCAGACTCGCTTGGATTAAGGAGGAGGCACGGCATGTCTCGCGTGCAAATGTTCAATAGCCCCCTGTTGCTGGGCTTCGACCAACTCGAACGGGTACTCGACCGGGTGTCGAAAACATCGGCCGAAGGTTACCCTCCCTACAACATCGAGCAGATCGGCGAAGATCGCCTGCGCATCACCCTCGCGGTGGCGGGTTTTTCACTCGACGACCTCGATGTATCGACCGAAGACAACCAACTGGTCATCCGCGGCCGTAACAATGAGGACGATGGCCAGAAAGTCTATCTCCATCGCGGCATCGCGGCACGGCAGTTCCAGCGCAGCTTCGTGCTTGCCGAAGGAATCGAAGTAACCAGTGCCCGGTTGGAAGACGGTCTGCTGCACATCGATTTGATGCGGCCCATTCCGGAGCCGGAAGTTCGCAGCATCAAGATCGAGAAAGGCACGCCCGCGGGCGGCAAATCCAAGTCCAAGACCATCGACGTTGCACCCGACAAAGGGTGAACGGCCACGGTCATAGGAGCTTATGAGAATGACCAGAAACGATAATACATCCGATACACAGCTGAACGAGCAGTTCGACGTGCTGCCTTTGTCCGCGGAGCATTTCCGTGCATGGGGATTGGGGGAGATTGCCTACATCCGGCCCATCGAAATGGATGGCGAGGCTTACGCTGGCATCTTTGCCGCCGACGGCGAACAACTGGGCGCCGCCCCGAGCGCGGCAATTGCCGCCGCGACCGCGATCCAGGAAGGCCTGGTTCCCGTTTACGTCCACTAAACCAGAAAGCTTAAACGCAAAAGGCCCGGCATGCCGGGCCTCATAAGCGTATCGCGGCCTCGGATTAAGCCGCGCGGGTTGCCGCCTGCTCGGTCAAGAGAGCAAACAAAGCCTCGGACGTGTCCGTGGCGCGCAACTTGTCGCACATGCTTTTGTCGCGCAGCAATCGTGACACCCGTGCCAACGCCTTGAGATGATCGGCGCCGGCGTTCTCCGGCGCCAACAGCAGAAAAATCAAATCCACCGGGCGCTCGTCGATGGAATCGAAATCGATCGGCTTTTCCAAACGCGCGAACACGCCATACAAGCGATCCAACGTGGCAAGCTTACCATGGGGAATAGCGATACCGTTACCGACACCCGTCGTACCGAGCTTCTCCCGCTCTAGCAGAACGTTGAACACTTCCCGTTCGTCGAGATCGAACAGATCTTCTGCACGTCGCGCCAGTTCCTGAAGCGATTGCTTCTTGCTGGTGACTTTGAGGTTGGGGATGACGCTGTCGAGTGTGAGGAGGTCGGAGATTTCCATGACCGGTCCTTGGCTATTTACGTCTTTGCCTTGTGCGTTTGAACGCCTGTCGGCGTCATAACTGCTTGTTTCCCTATCGACGAAATCGAATACCCCACGGTGTCGGAATGCCATCTGCCCGCTACCGGGCTTCGCTTCGATGCGCAACACGCAAAATTCGTGAGTAATTCCCTAGAATTCGCCGCTAGTGGTGCCTGGCATCAGGGCCGGCCCCCACAGGAGGGCGGGACGTTAGTGCCGTGTGCTCGGCCTGTCAAGGTCTCGAATTAACCTAAAGAAACCCTTTGTTAAGACACCCGCGATTTTTCCCGGCGACGCTGAACAGATGACGGAATTTTCATTGATTCCCGGTACTTAGCGACCGTCCGGCGGGCAATATCGATCCCATCCCCATTCAATATCTCGACGATTTTATCGTCCGACAACACCGCATTGTGGGGCTCTGCGTCGATCAGGCTTTTGATTCTGTGACGAACGGCCTCGGCCGAGTGGGCCGCGCCGCCCTGGGAAGAGGCAATCGCTTGGGTAAAAAAATACTTGAGTTCGAAAATGCCGCGCGGCGTGTGGATGTATTTGTTCGATGTCACGCGGCTAACCGTGCTCTCGTGCATCTCTATTTCTTCTGCGATATCCCGGAGGACCAGCGGCTTGAGATATTCAACGCCCTTGGCGAAAAAAGCGTCTTGCTGACGAACAATTTCGCGCGCCACCTTGAGAATCGTGGTCGCGCGTTGATGCAGAGCCTTCACCAGCCAATTGGCGTCGTGGAACTTCTCGGTGATATAGGATTTCTCCTCTTTGGTCCGAACCGCTCCGCTTACTTCTGCGTAATAGCTGTTATTGACCAACACCCGCGGCAGGGTTTCATTGTTCAATTCGACAATCCAAACGCCACCCATTCCGGGGCGCATGAGCACGTCGGGCGTAATGGGTTGCGCGGTCGTTTCGTCGAATGCTTCCGCCGGGCGATGATTTAACGACCAGATCTCGGCGATCATTTCGCGGATCTCGTCGACCTCCACGTGACACAGTTTGCTCAGCGCGACGTAGTCGTGCTGCTTCAAAAGCTCCACGTTATCAATCAAGGTCTGCATCGCCGGATCGAGCCGGTCACGTTCGCGCAACTGTATGGTCCAGCATTCAACAAGATCCCGCGCGAAAATGCCCGGCGGGTCCAATTGCTGCAGCCGCGTTAACACGGCTTCCACGCGCTCAACATCGCACCCCAAGACTTCGGCGACGTCGTCCAGATTGCTTGTTACCCTTCCGGCTTCGTCCAGCCCGTCCGTCAGATGAACCGCAATCATCCGATCAATGGGATCATCGATATCCACGTTGATTTGCGCCATGAGGTGATCACGGAGCGAAATCCCCTGCGACAAGGTTTGCTCCAGAATGGACGACGTACTTTCGAGTTGTCCGCCGCTTGCCGATTGGCCCGCGGTTCCATATAGCTCCGATGATGTCGGGGAATTTCCCTCATCACCCCATTCGTTTAGATAGTCGGCGTCGAGATCCTCCACTTGGGGCGTATCGAGCGAATCGGAGGTCGCCATCTCCAGGTCGGGCACAGTATCGCCGTCGCCGGTATCATCGGCCTCGCCGGTCTCCGTACTGCTTACGGATTCAGCGCCATTATCGGACGTGTCTCCAGACAAGCCCGATTCGTCGCTCTCATCCCGCTCCAACATGGGATTCTCGGACAAGGCTTCTTCGACATATTCCACCAACTCGACATTCGACAATTGCAGCAGCTTGATTGCCTGTTGCAACTGCGGCGTCATGACCAAGGACTGGCCCTGGCGGAGTTCGAGACGGGGGGTGATGGCCATGGCCGTTGCCTGACTAGAGGCTGAACCGATCGCCGAGGTAGACGCGACGTACGTCTTCGTTGCCGACGATATCCTCCGGCGTTCCCTCCATCAGGACCATGCCATCGTGGATGATGTAGGCGCGGTCGATAATGTCGAGGGTCTCACGTACGTTGTGGTCGGTGATAAGGACTCCGATGCCGCGATCCTTAAGGTGGCCAACCAGGGAGCGGATATCGCTCACCGCGATCGGGTCGATACCTGCCAACGGTTCGTCGAGGAGCACGAAATGAGGACGCGACGCGAGTGCGCGGGCAATTTCGACCCGGCGCCGTTCGCCGCCCGATAGCGCAAGCGCAGGCGTCCTCCGAAGATGGGAGATCGAAAACTCAGCCAACAAGGCCTCGAGCATCGCTTCGCGGCGTTCACGCGAGCTTTCAGTCACTTCAAGAACGGCGCGAATATTGTTCTCTACCGACAAACCACGAAAAATCGACGCCTCTTGCGGCAGATATCCAATTCCAAGCCGTGCCCGGCGATACATTGGAAGGTCGGTAATGTCGCGGCCATCCAGATAGATGTTGCCGTAATCGGGCGTGATGAGCCCCGTAATCAGATAGAAGCAGGTAGTTTTCCCGGCGCCGTTCGGCCCCAGAAGACCGACAACTTCGCCCCGCTGGATACCCAGCGAGACACCACGCACAACCGGACGCCGCTCATAGTTCTTGCCCAGATTCTTGACCATCAGTCCGCGGGCATTTTCCGCCACCAACCGAGGACCGTTTTCGCCCTCGTCTGCCCGCGCTCTGCGGATACGGTCAAACTGACGGATCATGACAATTCCCAATTCAGGCCACGCTCGATCGCCGAGCGCCCAGCCAATCCCAATTTTGGCGTTCTTTTCTTCATCTTCTTCCGTTCCGGTCTTAGCCGGGACACTTCGTATCCCCCGGGCGCGGACCGCCCGGCACCAACAAACCCCGCACGCGGGGCGACCCCGGCTGCCCAGCCGATTGTCCCCCAGGCCCTGTTAAAAGCTTACTAACCCCCGTATTGAGGTTGATTTCCGCCCGGTCTCCCGCGAACTGATTGTCACAGCGATTGATCCGGACGTTGCCTGTTAGCGTCGCGATTCCCGACTCTACGTTATAAACGCCCTTGTCGGCCTGCACCGTATCCTGCTTGGTCTTAATAACGACGTTGTCGAAGGCCTGAACCCGAAAGACCTCGGACTTGCCGGCTTTGTTCTGCCGCAGAAAGGCGACCAGGGTTTCGGCCTGAATCCGTTTTCCCTCGCGGATGGCAATCGCATTTCCGCGCGCCACGGCCATTTGCCGCGTTTCCCAATATTCCATTTGGCGATTGGCACGAACTTCGTCGCCATCCGTTACCAGGCGAACGTCGTTTCCCTTCACCAACAAAATGGCTTTTTCCATGTCATACACGGCGGTATCGCCGGTGATGGTTTCCGCATCGGACGCGATCTTCACCCGGCCCGCCGCATCGAGGCGCGACAATTTCGTCCCGCCGCCCGCTTCCTCACCGTAATAGGCACGTAACGTATCGGCATTGACGGCAACACCACTCCGCACGGCACGAGCATTTCCCCGGGCGATCAGAATTTCATTGTTCCGCTGCCATTCAATCCCGTCGTCGGCAAAAATCTCGATGGGCTTATCGCTATCGCCGCTCGCCAGATTGAACATCTGCGCGGACGCTCCAGACCAGCCAGACCAGACCACACAACCGAAGACAAAGGCCATGGCCGTCGCGATGAACTGCTCTTTCCTCATTGGCGCGCCTCAGTGGGTTTAGAGAAGATGGTCGCTTTCGATTTACCAGTGAAGAAAATCTTCTCGCCCTTGTCCTCGATGCGGAAACCTTCCGATTCAAGTTCGCCGAACGGACCATGGCCGCTGACATGCGACGAACTGGTCGCGGCACCTAATCCGAGATCAATCGCTGCCTTTTTGGTGGAGAACTCATAACCGGAATCGTGAAACAAATTCACGGCCCCCTCGAGATCGAGCGTTTTGCCCGATTGATCATAGACGCCCGTATTGGCCGTCAGCACCAGCCAACTACCATCCTGGGTCGTGATATCGGCTTTTGGCATTTCTAGTTCCACTGCCGCATCACTGGCCATCAAATTGGTCGCCAAATCGGCCGTGATCGTGAACGGTTGGTCTTTGCGGTCGGCACCGACGAAACGTGCATTTACCATGCTCTGATCGTTGGCTTCCGATTCCAACGTGGCGAACTGCAATCCGAAGCGGTTGTCGCCGATATCCAGCTGCGGCCATACCACGACCAACGCAATAAGCAGAAGCGCCGTCGTCGGCAGGAATATCTTCATCACGGAAACGAAGCGACTGTAATGAAGCGACGCGTGCCGTCCGGTCCGATTGGGGTCGGCCGACAAAAGCTCGGATCGCGCCACGGCGGACGTATGGGCGGATACCGCGGCCGATTTGTCCTCGGCCGGCTGGCCCATTGTCCGATCTATTGTTTGGCCATCCATCGCTATATCACGCCAGCCCGCAAACAATCATGAATGTGGATGATGCCCACAACCGCGTCGTCCTCGGACACAAACATATTGGTGATCTTGCGGTCGTTCATGACCTGCACTGCCTCGCTGGCGAGGGCGCCGGGACGGATCGTCTTGGGATCCGGCGTCATAACTTCGGCTGCCGTCCGCTTGAGAATGCCGTCCGACATATGCCGGCGAAGATCGCCATCGGTAATGATGCCGATCAACCGTGTCCCCTTGACGACACCGATACACCCAAAGCTCTTCGCCGTCATCTCAACCAGCACATCGGACATACTTGCCTCGCCATCGGTCAAGGGCAGCGCCGCGCCATCGTGCATGACATCGGCCACCCGCAAAACCTTCAGCGTCCGGCCGGCAAGCGGGCCGCCAGGATGGAAAACTTTGTAGTCACCGGGTGAAAATCCTTTGCGTTCCATCAACGCAACGGCGATCGCGTCGCCCAGTGCCAGAGACATGGTCGTCGAGGTCGTCGGCGCGAGCCCCATAGGGCACGCCTCTTCGACGTTGGGCAGAAACAGCGCGACACTCGACTGCTGTGCGAGGGCGCTGTTGGCCCGCGCCGTAATCACCACCAACGGAATGGAAAACCGCCGTGTATAGCTGACCACATCAGACAATTCCGGTGTTTCGCCCGAGTTGGAAAGCGCAAGAACCGAATCGTCCTTGCTGATCATGCCGAGGTCGCCATGGCTCGCCTCGCCGGGATGAACGAAAAAGGCCGGCGTTCCCGTCGAGGACAGCGTCGCGGCAATCTTGCGGCCGACATGGCCGCTTTTGCCCATGCCGGTCACGATCACGCGACCCTTGGTATTCTGAAGAATGTCGAGCGCGTTCTGAAAAGCACCATCCAGGGAATCGGCCAAAGCCTGCAACGCGTGCTGTTCCAACCCGAGCACGCGGCGGGCGGCGTCGAGATCGGTCGACGTTTTTTCCGGTATATCTGCTTTTTTGCGTGCGGAGGTTGATTTAGCCATTTCGCTCTCTGGTCGGACCGCGTCTATTCAAATGCCGGTAGTGTAGCCACGCCACGATGACGGATGAGCGGTCCAACGCTCAAAAAACCCGGCAACCGGTCGTCAACGGAAACCCAAGATATTCCAGGCCATTGGCGTTCGCCAGTATGCGGATCACTGTCTTAAAGGTCAATAAACGCCGCATATTCGGCAAAGAAATTGCATACCGGAGATTTAACGGCGTTTTCAACGGGTTCCGGCGAATTAATCGTCCATTAATCCAGTCCCGCAGGGCAGGCCCTCATTCGCCGCATACCCGGCCCATCACCGCCAGTGGCCAAGCCGACCCCCGGATTGCCTCGGGCGGAATTGCGTCAGGAGTGGGCGAAAATGTCCTGATCCGGCCAGCCTGCGAGGTCCAGCAAAGCCCTGTCGGGCAGGAAATCGAAGCAGGCCTGGGCCAACTCGGTCCTGTTTTCCCGGGCAAGCCGCTGATCGAGGGCCTCTTTCAGCCGGTGCAGATAGAGGACATCGGACGCGGCGTAGTTGAGTTGTTCCTCGGTCAACGTCGCTGCGCCCCAATCCGACTGCTGCTGCTGCTTCGAAATATCGACGCCCAGCAACTCATTGCACAGATCACGGAGCCCATGGCGGTCTGTATACGTCCGTGTCAATTTGGAAGCGATCTTGGTGCAATAGACCGGCCGGCAGGTCACCCCCAGATACTGCTGAATCATGGCAATATCGAAACGTCCGAAGTGAAACAGCTTGGTAACGCCCGGATCGGCCAGCAATTTCTTGAGATTGGGGGCGTCATACGCGCCCGCAGCGAGTTGGACCAGGTGACAATCGCCGTCGCCAGCCGACAGCTGAACCAAACACAAGCGATCGCGGACGGGATTGAGACCCAGGGTTTCCGTATCGACCGCGACGCTCTTGCCGAAATCGAGCCCGGCGGGCAAGTCGCCCTTGTGCAGTTCTACGGCCATGGCGGATCGCCTCGCCTTGTGCGCTTACCCCCGGAAACCAAACCGGAACAAGCAAATGGTGCCCAGGAGAAGACTCGAACTTCCACGGCCTTGCGGCCACTGGCACCTGAAGCCAGCGCGTCTACCAATTCCGCCACCTGGGCATGGAAACGGGATCGTTGAAACCTTGCGCCTCAGCGCCTGCAGGTGGTAGCGCCCCAACCCGGAAATTGTCAACCACGATTCTAGTCCCCAAGCACCGCATGACCGCTCTATCTAGGGAGGCACCCGCGGAATGTGAAGCCTCCTGATGAAATATCCCCAAAGAAACATCTCAATGACACATCGAAGTGAAGCAGTTGAGGGATTCAGCGATCGGGGGTAAGTTCTGGCACAATTTGCATTCCACCCGGAACTGCCCTTACCTATGAAATACCGGACATGAAAAACCAGCGCATCACAATCTTCGGCGGCTCGGGCTTCCTCGGCCGTCACTTGGTCAAACGGCTCGCGGATCGGGGCGCCATCGTGCGCGTCGCCGTCCGCGACCCCGAGGCTGCCTCGTTCCTCAAGCCGCTCGGCAATGTCGGACAAATCGTGCCCTTTGCCGCCAACCTCCGCGATCCGGCAACCGTCGCGGCCGCCGTCGACGGTGCCGATGCCGTCGTCAATCTGGTCGGCATCCTCTACGAAAAGGGCAAGCAGACGTTCGACGCAGTCCATGTTGAAGGGGCGGCAACCATTGCCAGGGCCGCCAAGGCCGCCGACGTCAAACACCTCGTCCACGTCTCGGCCCTCGGCGCCAGCGCCAAGTCGGCCGCCAAGTACGCCCGCTCCAAGGCGGCCGGCGAGGCGGCGGTGCAAGAGGCATTTCCCGAAGCCACCATTCTGCGGCCCAGTGTGGTGTTCGGACCGGAGGATGATTTCTTCAACAAATTCGCCGCGATGACACGGATTTCGCCGGTTCTGCCCATCCTGGGCACCAAGAAGCCGGGGGGCACCAAGTTCCAGCCGGTCTATGTCGGCGATGTCGCCGAGGCAATCGTGGCGGCACTGACCAAGGACGGCGCGCGGGGGATGATCTATGAGCTCGGCGGACCGAAGGTGATGACCAGCCGCGAGGTCATGGAACTGATATTGGAGGTCACCGGACGGCGGCGACTGTTGATGGCGGTACCGCTCGGCCTGTTGGCTTTCAAGGCTTGGTTCCTGGAATTCGCTCCCAAGCCGTTGCTCACCCGCGATCAGGTCAAGCTGCTGCAGACCGATAACGTCGTCGCGGGCGGCGCACATACGTTTGCCGAACTAGGCATCAAGCCGGCCGCCGTCGAAGCGATCGCGCCGACCTATCTCGCCCGCTATCGGCCGGGCGGCCGGGCGCCGCAACTGCGCAAAGCGTAAGGAAAGGTTTAGGCGGCGCGGGGCGCCACTTCAGCCGACGCGGCGGCGGCGGTGATCATGTCGCCGTATTCGCGCAGAAAAACCGAGCCGTGCACCGTACGCTGCACCAGCACGCTGCGCCGGTCCTGCGGGTCCACCTTGCGGCGCACGAGATCCAACTGGCCAAGCTTGTCGAGGGCCCGGGTGATCGCCGGCTTCGACACCTTGAGATGTGCCGCGAGGCCGCGCACCGTGTGCGGGCCGGGCGTCAGATAGACCATCAGGAGAAGCGCCATTTGACGGGTGGTGAGGTCGGGCGATTCCCGCCGCACCCCCTCGACGATGGTGCGCCGCCACAGATCGAGGGCTTCGACAGGTTCTAGTTGAACGGACATTTGCTCCACACCCCTTTTTGAACAGCATCCGTTTCACTTGCGAAACGGATAATGTGCATATTGGGAGCCGTTGATGCCGTTCAAGTAACCGGGGTTACGCAGCCGCTTTGAAATTCGTTCCTTGGCGTATCACTCTTTCGAAGCGAGATGATCGCGGATGGCGGTATAGAATGTGCGCATGCCCATCGCCTCACCGCCTTCGGGCCGGCCGGGTCGCGAGGCTTGGTTCCAGGCCATCACGTCGATATGGGCCCAAACATCTGCGCCGGCGACGAATTCCTTGAGGAACAAGGCCGCGGTGATGGCACCACCGAACCCGCCTTCGGGCGCATTGGTGATGTCGGCGACCTTGCCGTCGATCTGCTTGCGGTAGCCGGACCATAGGGGCAGACGCCACAGGGGATCTTCGATGCGCTTGCCGTTGGCAAGAACCCGGTCGGTGAAATCGTCGTCGTCGCAGAACAGCGCCGGCAATTCGGCGCCGAGAGCCACCCGCGCCGCGCCGGTCAACGTCGCGAAATCAACCATGATCTGCGGTTCCTCGGAGGCCCCCTCGGCCAGGGCATCGGCAAGGATCACCCGCCCTTCGGCATCGGTATTGCCGATCTCTACCGTCAGACCTTTGCGCGTCTTGATCACGTCGAGGGGCCGGATGGCATTGCCCGCGACATTGTTCTCCACCGCCGGGATGAGCACGCGGAGCCGCACCGGCAAGCCCAGGCGCATGATCATGGTGGCAAGGCCGAGAACGATGGCCGCGCCGCCCATGTCCTTTTTCATCAGCTTCATGCCGCTCGCCGGTTTGAGGTCGAGCCCCCCCGTATCGAAGCACACGCCCTTGCCGACCAGCGTCACCTTGGGGGCGTTCGCATCGCCCCATACCATGTCGATGAGGCGCGGCGGATCGTCGCTCGCCCGGCCGACGGCATGGATGGCGGGATAGTTGGCGGTGAGCAGATCGTCGCCGACGATAACGCTGAACTCGGCGCCGTATGCTTCCGCCACTTTGCGCGCCGCATCGGCCAATTGGCTCGGCCCCATGTCCTCGGCCGGCGTGTTGATGAGGTCCCGCGCCAGGATCGTCGCCAGCGCCGCCGCTTCGACGCCCGGCCGATCGGCGAGCGCCGGCCAAACAAGCCGTGCCTTGCCCGCCTCCATTTCCTTGTAGCGCGAGAAGCCATAACCGCCGAGGGCCCAGCCGAGGGCAAGAGCGGAATGACGGGATGGGCATTCGATCCCCTCGATGACATAGGACCCTTCCGGCAGTTCCTTCACCAGATGGGCGATATCGAACTGGGATTTGTCGTCGCTGACACCGGCGAGAACGGTTTCGATCCTGCCGCCGTCACCGGGCACATAACACAGCTTACCGGTCTTGGCGGCGAAGCCCGTGCTTTCGATCCATTTCTGAATGTGTTCCGGCTGGCGCACCAGCCAACCGGCCAACTCTTCCGCATCGACGGGACGAAGCGGCACGGCATCGGCAGGCGCGGAATCGGCAAAAAGATCGGAAATGTCCGGCAATTCGAAATCGGTCATGGTGTCAATTCTTCTGGGTGTAAAATTCTTGGAAAAATGTGGCCGCGGTCTGCGCGGTCTTGCCCCTATCGGCGGGGGTCGATGACAACTCTGTCTCGGCGTGTGTCCTCCAGAACGATTTTATATCCCTCGTTGGCCGTCGCCAGCCCGAAAATACAGTCGTCGTTTATGGCATAGGGTCTGTAGGTGCCGCTTTCGAAACCGGCGCGCAGGGCCTCGAGAATATCCGCCGACCCCCGGTGATCGACCTCCAGGTTACTCACCCCGACAAGGCGGAGGTTACCGCGATAGAACTGGCGGAGGTCGAGGGGCACCGTGTCGGCGAAGGTGGCGATGATGATCTGCCGCCCCCATTTCGCGAGGCAGTGCTGCGCCGTCTCGAAATAGGGATCGCCCACGGAATTCATGATGATGTCCGCACCGCGCCCCTCGGTCCGGTCTAGGATCGCGGCGCGGAGATCGGGCTCGGTCGCGAGGTTCACCACCTCGACCGGGCCGGAGGCGTGGCCGGCGTACGCGTCGCGTGACCGCTCGACGGCGATCACCCGCGCGCCAGCCGCCGTCGCGAGTTGCACCGAGGCCTGCCCCACCGCGCCGTTAGCGCCGAGCACGGCGACCGTTTCGCCCGCCTGAACGGCAGCGCCCAAAATCATGCCCATATGTGCGCAGGTCCAAGAGACGCCGAGGCTTCCCGCCTCGTGCATGGAAAGATTGGCGGGCTTTTCGCGGAGCGCGGCGGCATCGATGACGGCAAACTGCCCATGGTTGCCGTTCCGCGACATGCCGAGATCGCCGCCCGTGCCCCACACTTCCTTGCCGACCCAATCAGTTGGACCTTCGGCCACCACGCCGGCAAAATCGCGGCCCGGAATACGTGGCCATACAAGGCCCGGCATCTTGCCCAGCAGCGCTTTAACATCGGACGGATTAACGCCAGAGGCGTGCACCTCGATCAGGCATTCCCTGGCACTTGGCGTCGGCGGATCGATCTCGGTAACGGCGGTTTTCAGCCCGGCCGCGTTCGCGGATTTCTCGGGCGCGACAATTACTTTTATTGGGGCCTTCATGGAGGTGTTCGCGGCGTTCCCTGTGAACGAATCTTTCTTTGTCGCAGTCTTATATATCTTTTCTCCGCTTGGTGACAGAGTGCGCGCCAGGGATCAAGTCATCTGTCGTCGTTGCGGACTTATCGGGTCGCGTGCTTACCCGCGCACGGAAGACGTGGACGGACACATCCCTTTTTCCTAGGCTGCCCCGACTGACCCGGCGGCGAGAGAAGGAAGACACAAGTGCTCGGCCTCGCGATCTACGCGTTTCTGGCGATCGGTTTGGGCGCGTGGGTGCCGGCACTGACGCTTGGCGGCAAGCGCAGCCTCGGCGCGACCGTCCTGGCTGGGTACGCCGTAACACTCGTTGCTGTTTTCCTTTTTCACGTTGTTTTCCGCATTCCTCTCTTTCCCATGGCCGCCATCATCGCGATCGCGGCGGCGGCAGGATGGATACGCGGTGCGGCATCGATTTTCCAACGCGAAACCCTGACCAACCCCGTCCCTTTTCTTTTGCTGCTCGGCGCAATCGGCATCGTCGTCAACGGCGGCATCGGCTATGTCCCGTTCACCATCGACGAATTCACCAACTGGATCGGTGTTTCCCGCAACATCTACCTCTTTGATGGCTACGAAGCCGTAGCAGGGGGCCCCTCTTATGTCGGGTACATACCGGGGTGGCAGCTCCTTCTGCTGTTACCGTGGCTGGCGGGCGGAACACTGGATCTGGGACAATCGGCCGCCGCGCCGTTCGTGTTCCATGTCGGCCTTGCGGGGCTTTTGTTCGACATCGTCCGTCACGAAACGGCGTCACGGGCCCGCATGACCCTCGCCACCGCGACGCTACTAGCCTGGGGCGTCCTCCTTCTCTATCTGGCGGCGGAAGGCACCGGAAAGCTCTGGATCTACACGCTGCTGATCGAACAGCCGCAGATTTACGCCCTTACCGCAAGCCTGCTGTTTCTCTTCCTGCTAGAGCGTTCGGACGTTCCCAAAGACCGCGTGCTGTTGCACACCGGACTGGCCGTCATGGCGGGTTATCTCCTCAAGGCCGCTATGCTGACGTTCCTGCCGGGACTTGGCCTTGTTCTGTTGATCCTTTTTTTCCGTGGGCCGGCCCAGGGAATGGGAGAACGTTGTCGCGACCTCGTCATGGACGGTCTCCGTCTCCTGTTCCCTGTATTGGCCGTCGTCCTTTTGTGGCGGGCCGTCGCTCCCGCAAGCGGGAGCTGTCTATCCAACCCGACCATGACCTTTTCGCCGGAAGCGCTTGCCAATATCGCTCACTTGGATTGGCGGGATTTGCTGAGCCGGTATGCGGCCGCCGTCGGACATTATGTCATAGCGTACAAGACGCCGATCCTGACCGCCGCCGCCGTTGGGGCCTTATTAAGCGTTTTTGGGCGCCGCCGCCTGTGGCTCGTGGCCTTCGGATCTTTTGCAGCCGTCTATATCGGTATCTTGTATTGGTATCACCTGACCTGTTTCGGGCCGTTCTATTTCGAAAACCTGAACTCCATTCCGCGTTTCATGCGTGTCGTCATTCAGCCCTTCCATGCGGTGGGGCTGGTCGCGCTCGCGATCTTTGTCTTCCGACTTCTCGCCCAAGAAATTCACGCCCGCCTGCTTTCCCGGAAACCCGTCTACGTTCTGGGGTTTGCGGGATGTCTTCTTTTGATGGGGTGGCAAGCCGTTCAAATCCACCGCTCGGTCCAGGATGTGACGACACGGCGATTCCAATCCGTCGATTCCCGCATCGGCGACGTCCGGGCCGCCGCCGCCTTCGTTCGCGATTCCGCTCAATACGCGAAAGCAGTACCGTTGGTTCAGTTCATCAGCCAGGGAACCGATGCCGATATCTTGGGCTTCGCGAAGTTCTATGCGATCGACGGCACACGTGGAAAACCGCGCCAGCTATTCCGGTATGGAGATCAAATCAGCTGGAATCCCGCCGCCCGCACCAACATTTGGCAAAAGGTCGCGAGCAAGGATCAACTTCGCGCTAAATTCCTGGAAGCCGATATCGTCTGGCCCATCGTGGTCGATCCCTTCGTGTCCGATGTGTTGAAGGATATCGTGCCCGCCGGTTGCGCCAGCGACTTCACGACGCAGATTTTCGTAAAATCGGAAAATGGGGGGTTCACCTGCGTTCCGAAGCGCCCCCACGCGAAATAGCAACCGAATAGAAAAACAAACTTGCGTCCGTCGCATGCGCGCATGCGAAACGCGGCTCCGGCGCTAGATCAAGATCAAGTTGCTCCTGCCGAGCCTGTTCGAGGATGAAAGAAATAGCGGGTCGTCCCCATCCCGTGCTCTCGCAAGGAGGAACGCCATGCCTATTCTATTGGAACCGCGCGACGTGACCGAAGACCTCAAGGGTTTCAAATCGGTCTTGATCGTTTCCTGCCCCATGTGCCCGCCCATGTCCCTGGCGATGCAGAAAAAGAAGCCGTTTATCGAGTTGTTCAAACACGGCATCAAGACGGAGGTGTTCGAGGATTACATCAAGTCCGTCCGCGAGCCGCTCGAACAACGCGGCGTTCAAACCGAGGTCTACACCACCCGCGTCCCCTCGCCCTTGATGTGCCTGTGGACGCAAGGGCAGCGTGACGCGTTTCTGGAGCGCGCCAGGAAATACGAAGCCGTGCTCGTCATGGGATGCACCTCGGCGATCAGCACCGTGAAAGAAGTTCTCAAGAACACCGATTGCCGGATCATTCCGGCAATGCGGATGAAAGCGATCGCCAATGCGACAATGAAATTCCGGTTTCCCTTTACGATCGGACTGGACATGCATCCCAAACGGAAACATCGCAAGGTCCGTCAGCACGGGAATGCCGCCCGCAAAGTCAGGGAAAACAGACGGGCGGCGCTGTCGCCGTCCCAACGCTGATTTTTGCTCGTATATTATCGTTCGTTGACGTTCACAGTGGGCAGGTGACCACGCTTCCCTGCACGAAATAACATTTTCGTATTTGTGATTACTACAGGATGTGGAATATTTTGGCTTAGCGACACGTGTCGGGGGAAAATTCTTTGTTGGTTGAGACAAAGGACCTAGACAATACGCTGCAAGCCGTCGAACGTGTGACGGAGTTGATCCGAAACGAAAAAAATCCAGAAAAACTTTTGTGGTCCATATGCAGCGAGGTTTTGGAGCGTTTTGAGGCCGATCGGGTATGGATGCTGTATCCATGCAATCCCGACGCCGCGTTTTGGGAAGTGCCGATCGAGCAGTACAGGCCCGGGTATCCCGGTGCGCATGTATTGAAAATACAACGGCCGATGACGCCCGACGCGGCCGAAATTTTCCGCACCGCGCTCAAAACCCAATCCCCGTTGTCCTATGGCCTCGGCGGGCTGGACATAGTGGAAACCGTCGAGGCATTTTCCGTGCGCTCGCAGTTATTGATGGTGATTAATCCCCGTCACGGCGAGCCGTGGCTGTTCGGCATGCACCAGTGCTCGCATGATCGCCAATGGTCCCCTGCGGAAATTCGTCTGTTTCAAATCATCAGTACAATGGCCGGCGAAGCCTTGGGCAATCAACTGCTCCTAACCAGCCTGCGCGACATGAACAAGGAACTCGAGGACCTCGTCGATATACGGACAGAAGAGCTCAGGGTATCGAAGGAAGCCGCCGAGAACGCGAACAAGGCAAAGTCCGAGTTTCTGGCCAACATGAGCCATGAGCTGAGGACCCCGCTCAATGCAATCATCGGCTATGCCGAGATTATGAAAATCGGAATCTTCGGCGACCTGCCCCAAAAATATCAGGAGTATGCGGATCTGGTGATGTCGAGCGGACTCCTGCTGCTGGAAACGGTCAATTCAATCCTCGATCTCGCAAAGATCGAAGCCGGGAAAATGGAGCTCTACCCGGAACCCACGGATTTGAACGAACTCGTTTCCAAGGTCCATTCCCTGTTGCAGGTGTTGGCATCCTGCAAAAACGTCGATCTTAAAAACGACACTGCACACTTGCCGGTCCTCGCCGTTGACCCATTGCGAGTGAACCAGGTTCTGATGAACATCGTCGGCAATGCCATCAAGTTCACCGATAGCGGACAGGTCGTCATATCCAATCATGTGGATGATAACGGATACCACATTACCGTCGCCGACACCGGCATCGGCATGACACCGCAGCAGATAAACATTGCTCTGGAACCCTTCCGGCAGGCGCATGGATCATCGCAGGTCAAACGGCTGGAAGGTACGGGGTTGGGACTGCCGCTGTGCCGGGAAATCATGAACCTTCACGGCGGCAGTCTGTCTATCGAAAGCCGGGAGAACGCCGGCACTCAAGTACAATTGACGTTCCCTTATCCTCAAGCCTGACGCGCGTCACCGGTTGAAACGCGGCAGAAGATCACCGGCGCCGTTCTTTTTAGAAGTTTGGTGGAGCCGAGGGGAATCGAACCCCTGACCTTCGCATTGCGAACGCGTTACCCTCCTACTTGATAAGAAAAAAAGCTCCGAGATCAAGGTCTCTTAGCTGCAACCGGCTTGCAATCGGCGTAGCGCGTTAGCCGGTCGGCGGGAATCCAAATGCTGGCCAACAGGAGAACGATTCCGGTTGCAATCCCCGCGATGTCGACACCTGCCGCGTAGCCATGGCCGGCGCGTAAGAGGCTGAGTACATGGTCACCTGTCACAATGTAGTTAAGGGCGGGCAAGCCGGCGGCCAGGACCGCCGTTGCAGCAAAAAGTTCCTTGCAGGTCCGGTATTCGTTGCGACGCAGCAGTGCGTAGAGAACGGCGGCGGCCCAAACGCCGAAATAGGTAATGCCAATTACGGAGATCCGATTTTGCGCACTGTCGGGCAGAAGTTTGTCGGCGAAGAAAATGGCGAAACTGGCCAATCCCATTCCGGCGCAGACGCCGACGGTTGTCCGGCTAAGAGCCCGGATAAAAACGCGCGCGTCGCTGCCTTGCAGGCGGCGCTCGAGCCAGATCATCAGGCCTGTCGCGGTGATGAGGCAAAGGGATATTCCGAGAACCACGTAGAGGAACTTGATCCAGAGCCCGCCGAACTGCCCGTAATGCAAGGTCGTCATTGCGGGGTTTACCCTAAAGGTAAGGCCTGGCTTGTCGGTCAGCCGGGCATCGATGATGCGGCCTGTTGTCGCGCTGATATCGATCCATGCATGACTAATCAACGCGCGCGAGGGCGGATAGCGAAAACGGTACTTGGCCTTCTCGTCTCCCCAAAGAGAAATCGACACGCTGTCTGGCCGAATACCGACGTGGACGTAGGCGCGGTCGCGCGCCTCGTCTATGGAGAACATGCGGGCCGATATGCCGGTGGGTTGCGGTTGCGGCCCCAACACCGCCTCGATGAGAGCACCGGTATCGCCCTTGAAGGAAATCATTGCGGTGATGGGCACGAATATGATGACCAGGCCCAGCCAGGCGCCGGTAAAGGCGAACATGAGGTGACAGGGCAGGCCCCAAACGGCGATCGTCTTATGGCTGTCTTGCCATTTCAGGCGGATCGATCGCGAAAGACGCCAGGTGAATATTTCCTGGAAGATCTTGCGATGCATTACTAGGCCCGAAACGATCAGGACGAGCAGCACGATGCCCGACAGGGCAACGAGAAACCGGCCCAGTGTCCGATCCAGCATCAGGTTACGGTGAAAATCGACGATCCAATAGGAAAGGCCTTTCGTGCGTAGCGGCAGAACGGTTCCAGCGTTCGGATGCCATCGCTGTTCCTCTGTGATGACCGGACCGTCTGCCGTTTTGACCAGCGCCGTCGCCAGATAGAACGGTTCGGGCCCCGTCGGCAAGTTGAGGGACAGGTCCAGAAGCCGCCCCTTCTTCGTTGTTTCAGCCACGAACGCCGACAACAGGGGCATGACGGGGGCTGTTTCCCTGGCGACGGCAATGCGGGTCTCCTGTTCCTCCCAGGTGCGCAGTTCGTCGCCGAACAATGCGAACACGCCGGAAAGCGAGACCACATAGATAAAAAGCCCGCAGACGACGCCAGTCCACGCGTGCAGGTCATATACTCTTTTTGTGCGCTCCTGCTCCATCGCTAGCTGGCTAGGTAAGGAAAACAACGGCACCGGACAGCAGCGATGCGGCGGTCAGGCCCAACACGGGACCGAGAGGGCGTTTCGGCCAGTAGGAAAAAAAGAACAGCAGAGGCCAAAGCAGGGGGAAGAGGATGCCGGCCCATATGAGCCGGGCCGGAACGTCACCTGGCGCAAGCACAATAAACGCGGACGCCAACAGCATGGATGCGACGGGCGCAAGAATAAGTGCACTAAGCAATCTCATACGTTTACGAGCCGCCGGTTCACGGATGTCCTCCACTGATCCCGAAGGCCCCGGCAACGACAGCGAGCACGATGGTGGCGACGGCACAACGGGAGAGCCAAAGGGGTGACAGGGCCGCGATGAACAGGCTTGCGATACCAGCGGCGCTAAGCAGTCCCAGCCAGGCCGGAACGGCGATCTCCCATCCAAACCAGGCGCCCATCCACCAAAGCGTAGCCGCTAAGCCGGCCCACGACAGAATGCCGGTTACGCGGCGCGGGCGGCTGCCTTGCGCCAGAATGGCAGATCCGGCACCGCGCGGCGCGGCCATCGCCAGGCCGGCTGTTGATGCGACGAGGCAGGCGGAAACTGCGATAAGGACCGCCGTGTCCATTAGAACTTGAACCTTACTTCGGCGCCGATGGTACGGCCGTCACCGATGCTTGCTTCGTTGGAACTCGAGGAACTGTTTGAAAGGCCGGTCAGATACTGTTCGTCGAACAGGTTGTCTGCATAGAGCGATATTGCGGCGTTGTCAGTGGCGTAGCCGACTTTGATGTTAACCAGATACCGTTCGTGGATCTTGTAGTGTTCCCGGTTGTTGATTTCGCCTTGGGTGAAATATTCACCCGTATAGTTGGCGCTGGCGCTGGCGAATAAGCCGGAATGATGGGTATAGGCTCCGCCGAGAGCTGCCGTGAAACGGGGCGCTTCCGGAAATTCGTTACCTTTGCAATTGCCTCCCGACGGTGAGCATGCGTTGTCGCGGAAATCTCCGAGTTCCGTTTTCAGCAGACCCAGAGACCCGAACATGTGGAATCCGTTTCCGAACTCGTACCGACCGTCTATCTCGGTGCCGTAGGAGATCGAATCGCCGGCATTAAAGGTATTGGATTGTGCAGTGGACGCGTTGGTGATGGCGATCTGCTGATCCTTATAGCTGTTGTAGAAAACGTTCGCGCCGAAATTCAGCCGTCCGTCGGAAGACGTTTGACGGTAGGCAACCTCGTATGTCCAAACGAACTCCGGATCGACAGCATGAATGGTGGAGGTGCCGGACAAGGCTTCGGTAAGTCCTTGGCGATATCCGCGGGAGGCAGTCGCCGCCACGGTTTGCGTCTCGCCGAGGTCGTATGCCAAACCGAGCTTGGGCAACAGGACATCGTACTCGGCTTCCCGATCCGCATAACTATCGCCGAAAGCGGATGCCGTATCGATGAAGTTGTGCACTGTGTCGTGTTGGTAGCGAAGTCCGCCGATTAGCGACCAGCGGTCGAATATCCTGTATCTGAGATCGGTATAGGCGGCCAGCGTCTCCGTTTCATTGATGAAGATGCCGTCCTGATAAACCGTCGCGCCGGAGGCAATATATGATTGAACCTTCTGACTAAAGTCGCCGTAGAACAGGCCGAACAGACCAGACAAACCAGAAATGCCGTTGCCGACTTCGAACCTCAAATCCTCGCTAAAATCGCTGTCTCGGCGATGATCGTCCCGCGTATAGCTTGCCGATTGGGGCGAACTGAAAATCGCGAGGTCCGTCTCGTTTACCGACGAAACCGACCGTAGTATCCAATTGTTGTCGAACGCGTAGGCGACGTCGGCGACATAATTGTCGACCACCATTTCCCGAAATTCGGTCGAGGTCGATGCCGGCGCGAACTTTCTTGCATAGAAATCCGGCCCGGTAACTGCCGCGGCGGTAGGATTGTCGAACGTATGGCTGACGGTCACGAGGGCGCTCAAGGCTTCGACGGCCCTGGGTTCCATCAACAGCTTGCCGCGGACATTGAAAAACTCGTCGTTGGTGAACGGTTTGTTCCCATCGTCCGAGAATTCCACGTCCTTCGCCTGGTCCCGATATTCGCTGCTCAGGCGGAAGGCAAGCTGATCGTCGATGATCGGGGCCGAAACGGCAAAGGCAGCGTCCTTGCGATCCAAACTGCCGGCAAGCGCCTTCATCGTCATTTCAGGCTCATAGGTCGGATCGTTGGTTTCGATAACCACCGCTCCGGCGAGCGCGTTTCGTCCCTGCAACGTGGATTGCGGACCGCGTAAGACTTCGATTTGTTTGATGTCCCATACGCCTCGGGAGCCGCGCTTCAATCCTTCCGCCGATTGGGTCGCCCCATCGATAATGACGGAGATCAGCGGCGCGGAATTCGACGGCTGGGTCACCCCGTCCGCATTGACACCGCGAATCTGAAAACCGTTGTTTCCGCGGCTGTTGGAGAAAAGGCGAACGTTCGCCATGTTGTTGAAGCTGTCGGGAAGGTCGTCCACGTTATAGGTTTCGATGTCTTCCCCGGTCGCGATGCCGACGCTGGTATAGGTCTCCAGATAGGAACGTTGCGTTTTTTCACCCTCGATAACGATGGGATCCATTCGGAAGGCGCCGCCGTCGCTTGCGGCCTGTAGGGTGATCGTTTGGGGATCGGTGAATTGATAACTGATGCCGCTTCCCGCTAACAGGCGCCGGAGGGCTTCCGTCGTTGTCAGCGTCCCGGCAATACCGGGCGAGTTCCGGCCCGAGAGATCGCCCGTTTTATAGATAAAGGAAATACCGGCTTGGTCCGCGAAGGTGGCGAGCGCTGAGGATAGCGGCTGTGACGGGATCGAGAAACTGCGGGCGTCTCCGCTCTGCGCGAGTTGCGGAACGGCCGGCACGGATTCGGCCGAGGCGGAAATCGGAAGCGCGATGAGAACTGTCAGCCCGGCCAAGGCCAAGTGGAGGCCCATGGTGCGGGTGGCTGCCGACGGATGACGGTGTTTGCAAAATATTGCCGCCGCCGGTCCCTTGGCGGTGGTCTTGGTGTTGGTGTGGACCATTGGTCTCTCCCCCTTAGAGCTTTGAGGTCATTTTTGCAAATGAGACGCATTCGCAGAACTGACCTACCCTAGAGACGAGTGGGAAAGAGAAAACCGGTGCCCCGCCGGTGATTTTTTTTGGCTTAGCGGCGGACTATCATCAAATAGTCGGTGATCCGCGTGACGCTGAACCCATAAATACTGGCCAAGGCGTTGATTCCACTTTCAATCGAAGCGATTGAGATACGGCCGGTAACGTCGCCTAATTGTGACATGTCGCCGATAAGGACAATCCGACCCGGTCGGTAGCGATCAATCTCGGCGACGGCTTCGGCGAGAGGCAGGCCGTCGATGCTGATGACTCCTTGCCTCCAAGCAATTGCCGCCGCAGTGTCCGCGACAGGAACGAGTTTGGGTCGCGTGTGTCGGCCGTAGCGTGCTTGATCCCCCGCATGCAGCAGCGTGGCGGACGACGGTTTCGCTTCGGACGGTGCTACGCTGACCCGCCCTTCGGTAACCGTGACGATCGCCGTGTCGGCCTGCCTGCGGACGGCAAAGGCCGTTCCAACGGCGCGGCTTTTACCGCCCAAGGCGAAAACGTCAAACGGACGGGCCGGGTCCTTCTTGACCTTGAACAGCGCCTCGCCGCGTACCAGCGAAATTTGTCTTTGGCGGTCGCTGTATTTGAGTTCGATCGCGCTGTCGGTGTTCAAGTAGGCTGTCGAGCCGTCGGGTAGGGTAACCACGATCTGCTCGCCGACGCCGGTTCGATAGTCCGCAGTAAGTACCGAGAAGAAATCCGTCCCCAGGAATACAACGAGCGCCAGGCTCGCGGCAATTAGTCCTGCAGCGAGCCCCATGCGGGCATTGGAAAACCGGACATTGCGGTGCTTGTGGATTCGTTCTTCGCGTCGTTTCCACAACCGGCGCCGTTCGTTGGCAACGCGGGGTGCGTCGCCCGGAGACGACGAGCTTACCCTTTCGAAAGCAAATTCCAGCGCATCCGCGCCGTCCCATAGATTCTCTATTTCGTCATAGGCCAAACCATGGCGCGGGTCGGCGCGGTACCAAGCATCGAAATCGGTCCGGTCGCGATCCGACAACTCGCCGGCCAGCCTTTTGAGAAACCAATGCTGGGCTTCATCTTCTATGGACGGGATCGGCCAATGCTGATCTTGCTTATCTATCATCTAGGTGCCCGGCAAAAAATTGGTCGGTTCCGTAGGGACCGATTGCAACAACCATCCTCTATATAGAATAGACGAGTGAGCGGACATTTTCTCATGCTCGAAGTTTCAGGCCGGTGATTTCAGGACGAGAAGTCCAGGAAGCGCCGCCGCGCCTGGACCAACAGATTGAGAGCTTTCTTGAGATCTTTGTAGACGGTCGTCAAACCGACCCCAAGTTCTTCGGCGATTTCCGGCTGGGTCATCCCCTTATAGCGGGCGAGGTAGAAAACCTCGCGGCATCGCAATGGGAACTTCGCGATTTCGGCCTCCATAAAGTCGAGCTCCTCGCGCGCCATCGCGTAACGTTCGGGCGTAAGGGCGTTGTTGGGCGGAGATAAAACGCCTTCGCTTTCCACCAATATCTCCGTTCGCCGCTTTTCGACGCGAAGATGGTCCGTCGCCAAATTGGCGGCCATGCGGAACAGGTAGGCGCGCAGGTCTTTTATCGGCGGATGTTCGTCCACCCGAAGCAATTTGATATAGAGATCCTGCGCGATGTCGGACGCGGTCGCGGTCGAGCCCAGGCGCCGTCCGAGGAACTTGAGCAGTTCCCATTCGTACTCCCGGTAGGCCTGCAATAGGGCCGACTCCTGCATTCCGCGTACCCCCAACGGTTCTGCGCACTTTTCTCGGGCGTCGGTCCTACCCCCTGCTGTTCGGACCTGAACCCGTCGATCCCCCATAGAGAGGCCACATTAGGTGGGAAATGTCCATAATGAGAATGCCTCTCATTATTAATAATTTAAAATTCTGTGAGAAAAGCGCCTAATTCTAGGCCCTCGCACGGGGAAATGACGCGAAGGCGATATCGGAAACCATCTTCACCCGGATGGACTTCCGGTGCAGACAAGTTGACCCGCAATTTCTATGGATCTTAGTAGTTGGTGGAGCCGAGGGGAATCGAACCCCTGACCTCTACAATGCCATTGTAGCGCTCTCCCAACTGAGCTACGGCCCCGTTTGTTTGCCCTCGGTGACGTTTCCCTCGGGCTATGTTCCTCAAGTGCCGGGCGAATTGGGAATTGCCCCGGCCTGAGAAGGCGCGCAAGTTAGAAAAATCAGGAGAGCAAGGCAAGGGAAATCAGCGCCGTACCGCTCCCGCCATCCTCTCCATGATTTCGCCCGTCTCATCCCCTATGGGGCGCCTTGTTCGGCGGCAGCGGCTTTGATCCCGAACGGAAAAGCCGATGTCGAAACCGGACTAGACGACAACCGACCTACTTGTCGTCGTCGTCATCGCTGGTGACGCTGACGGCAACACCGTCGTCATCGTCATCCATATCGTCATCGTCGATGAGCGTATCGTCATCGTCATCGTCGAGATCGACGTCGAGATCCTCGTCATCGATATCGAGATCGACGTCGATATCGTCTTCGTCCTCGTCCCCGTCCTCGGCTTCTTTGGGTTTGGGTTTCTGGGCCGGCGCTTTCTGCTCAACGGGCGCCGGGGCGCGGCGCGCCTTCGGCTTTTCCGCGGCCAGCTCGGTACCGCAGCTCGGACAGACGACGGGCGTCTTCTTCAGATCGTAGAAACGTGTGCCGCAATCTTGGCACGTATGTTTGGTTCCCCACTCGGGTTTCGTCACGCGAACTTTCCTCCGACATTCAGGCTCGGCAAAACAGATAATGAACCGAGGTGCCAATTGCCATGTTCATTTCCATCTGTCAAAAGCAAAAATACAGGTTTCAAAATCGTTACCGGCCCCACTAAACATTCCGGGCAGCCATTCGCGGGCCATTGTCGCGGATGGCGAAAGGTTCCCATCCGGCCCGCGTTCAGCCGGACTGTTCAGGCCCGGGTAAAAATGCTAGAGACCGGCTCACCGATTTCAACCCCCAACGTCAATGCTTGGCGTCAATCTTCGGCTTCGTTCCTCATGAGTGCGATACGGTCCTCCGCCGCCAATGCCCTTTCCGGCGACATCACCGTTCCCGGCGACAAGTCCATTTCCCACCGGGCGCTGATGCTGGCCGGGTGCGCGGTGGGCGAGACACGCATCACCGGCCTGTTGGCGAGCGAGGATATCCTCGCCACCGCCGCCGCCATGGAAGCGCTCGGCGCCGAGATCGAGCGGCCGGCAGAACAAGACGGCCCTTGGCGGGTCTGGGGGCGGGGCGTCGGCGGCCTCGCCGCCCCCGGCGACGTGCTCGACATGGGCAATTCCGGAACCGGCGCGCGCCTGCTCACCGGCATTCTCGCGAGCCATCCCTTTACAAGCGTGTTGACCGGCGACGCGTCGCTCCGGTCGCGGCCCATGGCGCGGGTGACGAAACCGTTGGAGCGGATGGGCGCGCAATTCATTTGCGCCGATGGCGGGCGCCTGCCCATGACGATCCTCGGCGCGACCGACCCCCGGCCCATCGTCGAAACACCCAGCGTCGCCTCGGCTCAGGTGAAATCGGCGATCCTGCTTGCCGGGCTCAACGCGCCGGGCAAGACCACCGTGATCGAACATATGCCCACCCGCGACCACACCGAACGCATGATGCGTGCCTTCGGTGCCGAGGTGGTTTCCGAAGAAACATCCGAGGGTCTTGCCGTCACCGTTACCGGCCGGCCGGAGATCGGCGGTATCGACGTTCAGGTCCCCGCCGATGTCTCATCGGCGGCTTTTCCCCTGGTCGCTGCGCTGATTGTCCCGGGTTCAGCGATCACGGTGCGCGGCGCCGGCATCAATCCGTTGCGCGCGGGATTGTTGAATGCGCTCGACGCGATGGGCGCCGATATCTCTGTGACCCCCCTGGAAACCGCCCCGGGGGGCGATCCCCTCGCCGACATCACGGCGAAGACCAGCGCGCTCAAAGGGGCCGACATTCCGCCTGAATGGTCCGCCTCGATGATCGACGAATATCCCATCCTGGCGATGGCCGCAGCCGTCGCCGACGGCAGCACCCGCTTCAACGGCGTCGGCGAATTGCGGGTCAAGGAAAGCGACCGGCTGGCGGCCGTCGCGCGCGGCCTCGACACCTGTGGCGTCCGTATCGAGGAAGGCGAGGATTTTCTCGTCATCCACGGCACGGGCGGCAACGTCAAAGGTGGCGCAACCATCGCCGCCGATCTCGATCACCGCATCGCCATGTCTTTCCTGGTACTGGGACTGGCCGCCAAGGCCCCCATTACCATCGACGACGGCGCCACCATCGCGACCAGCTTTCCGGGTTTCGCCGATATCATGCGTTCCCTCGGTGCCGTCCTCGAAGAGGGTATCGAAGATCTATGATTATTGCTGTCGACGGACCGGCGGCATCGGGCAAAGGGACGCTCACCCGCCGCCTGGCCAAGCATTTCGATCTCGCCGTTCTCGATACCGGCCTTCTCTATCGGGCGGTGGGGCTCGGCGTTCTGCGCCGTGGAGGCGACCCGGCGGACGCCGATGCGGCGAGCGAAGTCGCCCGGGCGCTGAATCCCGCCGATTTGCACGATCCGGAATTGCGCAGCGAGGCCGCGGGCGGGGCGGCCTCCCAGGTGGCGGCCCATCCGGGTGTGCGCGCCGCCTTGCTCGATTTTCAGCGGAATTTTGCCAATTTTCCGCCCGGCAGCAAGGAAGGCGCCATTCTCGACGGCCGTGATATCGGCACCGTTATCTGCCCCGACGCGGACGTGAAGCTCTTCCTCACCGCAAGCGCCGAAGTCCGGGCCGAACGGCGCGTTAAGGAGTTGCGCGAGCGGGGGTCAGAAGCTATATATGCGCGCATTCTGCGGGACATAGAGGACCGCGACGCCAGGGATGCATCGCGGGCCGTGGCTCCGCTGGAGCCGGCCAAAGACGCTTTGGTCATCGATACCAGCGATATGGATGCCGATCAGGTGTTCGACACGGCACTCGCGCATATAAATAAATCGCAGAATTAACCGAACGCAGACGAAGACCCGATAACAGGGCGCAGTCTGCGTGTTATGAACCGCCACGGCACGCGAAGCTTATAACCGTTTCGGGCGCCGGGGCCTCTGTTTTGGTCAAAGACCGCCGGAACCAACCGGCCGGCCAGACAAACGATGGAAAAGAAGGAAAGACATATTTATGGCTAACGCAAATACGACGTCCGATACCGGACTTCCCCCCGAAGTCGCCAATCAGATGGCGAACGAAAATTTTGCCGACCTCCTGGAAAAATCATTCGAACAAGAAGAGCGCCTGCAAGGCCGTGTGGTCAAAGGCACGGTGCTTGCCGTTGAGAATGATTTCGTGCTGGTCGATGTCGGACTGAAGTCCGAAGGATCCATCCCGATCAAGGAATTCTCCGAAGCGGGCACGCCTGCCAAGGTCGCCGCCGGCGACAAGGTCGACGTATTCGTCGAGCGCTTCGAAGGCCGCGACGGCACCGTCGTCCTGAGCCGCGAAAAAGCGCGCCGCGAGGAAGCCTGGAACGTTCTCGAGAAGGCATTCGAATCCGATCAACGCGTCAACGGCGTCATCTTCGGCCGCGTCAAAGGCGGCTTCACCGTCGATCTTTCGGGCGCCGTTGCATTCCTGCCGGGCAGCCAAGTGGACATCCGTCCAATCCGCGACGTCACGCCGCTGATGAACAGCCCACAGCCGTTCCAGATCCTCAAGATGGACCGCTCGCGCGGCAACATCGTCGTCTCGCGCCGCGCCGTGCTGGAAGAAACCCGCGCCGAGGAACGCTCGGAACTGATCTCAAACCTGAGCGAAGGCCAGGTGCTCGAAGGCGTGGTCAAGAACATCACCGATTACGGTGCATTCGTCGATCTCGGCGGTGTCGATGGCCTGCTGCACGTCACGGACATTGCCTGGCGGCGCATCAACCACCCGTCGGAGGCCCTGCAAGTGGGTCAGACGGTCAAGGTTCAGGTCATCCGCTTCAACCCGGAGACGCAACGTATCTCGCTCGGCATGAAGCAGCTTGAAGCCGATCCGTGGGACGGTGTCGATGCCAAGTACCCGGTCGGCGCCAAGATGAACGGCCGCGTCACCAACATCACCGACTACGGTGCATTCGTCGAGTTGGAGCCGGGGGTCGAAGGCTTGGTCCACGTTTCCGAGATGAGCTGGACGAAAAAGAACGTCCATCCTGGCAAGATCGTTTCCACCAGCCAGGAAGTCGAGGTGATGATCCTCGACGTCGACCGCAACAAGCGGCGTATCTCGCTCGGCCTCAAGCAGTGCATGGCGAACCCGTGGACCGATTTCACCGAAAAACACCCGATCGGTTCGGAACTGGAAGGCGAGATCAAGAACATCACCGAGTTCGGCCTGTTCGTCGGCCTGACCGAGGAAATCGACGGCATGGTTCACCTGTCCGATCTCGACTGGGTCAAGTCGGGCGAGGAAGCCATTGCCGAATACAACAAGGGCGACATGATCAAGGTGAAGGTGCTCGACGTCGATATCGAGAAAGAGCGTATCAGCCTTGGCGTTAAGCAGCTGACCGAAGATCCCGTTGCGGACGGCCTGGAGCGGCTGAAGAAAGGCGACATCGTCACCTGCACCGTTTCGGCGGTGGGCGACAAGGGTATCGACGTCACCATCAACGGCGACGTCCCCGGCTATATCCGCCGTTCCGATCTGTCGCGTGACCGCTCCGAACAACGGCCCGACCGTTTCGCCAAGGGCGAACTGGTCGATGCCATGGTCACCTCGGTCGAGCGGTCCAGCCGCAAGGTCAACCTGTCCATCAAGGCCCGCGAGGTCGAGGAAGAGAAGATCGCCATGGCGGCCTACGGTTCCTCCGACTCCGGCGCGTCGCTCGGCGATATCCTGGGCGCGGCCTTGAAGGAAAAAGACGCGAACAGTCAAGACGACTGAGAGCGCCTGTTGCCCTCCGCCATATCCGCAATAGAAAACGGACGCTAACCCATGTCGCTTGAGACCGACAGCCTGATTGACCGGCGTCGGCTCAAGCGGCGTTTGGGTTTCTGGCGGGTCATTGCCGTTCTGGCGCTGATAGCTCTGATCGCGGCCGGCGCCGGGCGGTACGCCGGCCTCACTGGCGGAAAACACATTGCCATCCTGGACGTCAACGGCGTCATCATCAGCAATCCAGAAATCAGTGCAGCGGTCCGAAGGCTCGTCGACGACACGAACGCCGAAGCCCTCATTGTCCGCATCAACAGCCCTGGCGGCACCGTTGCCGGCGGCGAAGGTCTGTTCCGCGATATTCGCCTTGTCGCCGAGGTTAAACCCGTCGTCGCCGTGATTGGCGAACTGGGCACCTCAGCCGGTTATATGACCGCGCTGGGCGCCGACCACATTATCGCGCGCGAAGGATCGATCACCGGCTCCATCGGCGTCATTCTCCAGTCCACTGATATTACGGGACTTTTGACCAAATTAGGGATCAGCGCCGAGGCCATCAAAAGCTCGCCGTTGAAAGCCCAACCCAATCCGCTCGAGCCGCTAACGCCGGAAGCCCGCGCCGCCACACAGGCCGTGGTTGCCGACATCTACGACATGTTCGTCGGCATGGTGGCCGAGCGGAGGAACATGTCACGGGAACGGGTCGCGCCGCTGGCGGACGGCCGCATCTTTACCGGCCGCCAGGCTCTGGCAAACGGCCTGATCGATGGGATCGGCAACCTTCCCGAAGCGCGCGACTGGCTGGCCAGCGTCCACAATATTCCACTGGATACCCCGGCACGCCTTATAGAGCGCCGCCCGGAGGACGGACTGCTGCACGACGCGTTGGACGATTTGTTCGGAAAAGCATTGTTTTCTGAAAGACTTAGACTTGACGGCTTGATCTCGCTTTGGCACCCTGGCGTGCAATAAATTTGGCTGAACGCGCGGACCGGGTGGTTCCGCCGAACGGTTCCGCCAAAGACCAGGGGCCCGACATAAAAACGTCACTATCTGTCTGACACTCTGTGCGTGACGTTTTTTGGGGGAGGGACGGACTGATATGACCAAATCCGAACTGATCGACTTCTTGGCGGAACAGAACCCCCACCTCTATCAGAGGGACGTCGAGCGCATTGTGACGACGATCTTCGATGAAATCGGCGCCGCCCTTTCACGGGGTGACCGCGTCGAGCTACGCGGCTTCGGTGCCTTCTCCGTCAAGCAGCGCGATGCTCGCGTCGGACGCAATCCGCGGACCGGCGAAGCGGTCAAAGTTGCCGCCAAGCGCGTACCTTATTTCAAGACCGGCAAGCAATTACGGGATATGATCAACTCCTAAACCGCCGGCAACGAAACATTAGGAAGCTAGCTTCTTGACCCGGATTATTTCATGGATCGTCATGCTGGTTGTCGGCGTGGCGGTCGTTGTTTTTGCAGTGGTGAACCGGTCGCCCTTTGCAATCGATCTGTGGCCGCTGCCCTATCAGACTGAAGTTCCGGCCTTCGCGCCGATTTTCGGCGCAGCCTTTGTCGGGTTCGTCGCCGGCGGCATTATCGCATGGTTCTCGGCGGGCGTAACACGCCGTCGCGCGCGGTTTGCCTCACGGCGAGCGGAAACTCTGGAGCGGGACCTGGGCAAGCTCAAGCATCAGATCCGGGAACTCGAACACCGTCAAAAGCTGCCTCCGGCCGATAAGTCCTAAGAGGCCCGCCTCTGGAGAAACCGGCCTGCAACGCGTATAAAGCGGACCGGAAAATTTCTTCGACTGCCAGCGGGATATACATCAATGACCTTGCAGCCCCACGAGCGCATTCTCGTCGCCCTGGACACGACCGATGCAGGTGTCGCCACAAGCCTATCCCGTCAAGTGGCCGGGTCTGTCGGCGGCATGAAGATCGGCAAGGAGTTCTTCACGGCTCTCGGCCCCGAGGGTGTTCGCCGGGTTATGGATCACGGCGTCCCGCTTTTTCTGGATCTCAAATTTCATGACATCCCGAACACGGTCGCCGGCGCGATCCGCAGCGCCGTCCGACTGACGCCGCTAATGGTCAACGTTCACGCGGCAGGTGGTGCTGCCATGCTACGCGCCGCCGCGGATGCCGCCGAAGAAGCCGCCACGGCGACGGGGGTGACGCGCCCGTGGGTCTTAGCCGTAACGGTGCTGACTTCGCTGGATCAGAATGACCTCGCCGCCATCGGCGTTGCGGGATCCGTGCTCGATCAGGTGAAACGCCTAGCGGCACTGGCCCAGGAGAATGGCATTGACGGCGTCGTCTGTTCGGGCGCCGAGATCGAGGCCCTGCGAAACCAGTGCGGGCCGGATTTCAAACTCGTGGTTCCCGGCATCCGCCCCGCCTGGGCCGCGGCAGGCGATCAGAAACGTATCCTGACACCGGCGGACGCGGTTTCGCGCGGCGCCGACTATCTGGTTATCGGACGGCCCATCACCGGCGCCGACGATCCGGCGGAAGCCGCCGCGCGGATCAAGGATGAGCTCGACGGTGTCAATTGACGTCAAAATTTGTGGACTCGACCGGGCCGAGGCCGTGGATGCCGCCGTCGAAGGCGGCGCCCGCTATACCGGGTTCGTTTTCTATCCGCCCTCGCCCCGCAATCTGACACCCGAAGCCGCCGCGCCGCTGATCGAGCGCGTACCATCCTCGGTCATCCGCGTCGGGCTTTTCGTCGACCCCTCAGATGCCAAGATCGACGCGGTGTTGACGCAAACGCGCCTGGACCTTGTGCAACTGCACGGGAGTGAAACGCCTGAGCGGGTTGCCGAGATCAAGTCGCGCACGAGTCTGCCGGCCATGAAGGTCGTGCGGCTTGCAAGCGCCGACGATTTGGACGCCGCGCATGCCTATGAAGGTACCGCCGACCGCCTGCTGTTCGATGCCAAACCCCCCGCACATATGAAAGAGGCCCTTCCCGGCGGCAACGCCCTGGTTTTCGACTGGGAATTGCTGGCCGGATCGAACTGGCCCGTTCCTTGGATGCTGGCGGGCGGCTTGACCGCGGATAACATCGGCGAGGCGGTGCGGATATCGGGCGCCAGGGCCCTCGATGTCTCATCGGGGGTCGAGGACCGGCCCGGCGTCAAGAATATCGAGAAAATCAGGGCTTTTTTGGCCGCTGCCGCCGCCATCGCCTGACCACGAAATCCGCAAAATAAAGGCTCGTGGCAACGGGGCCAGTATGGTTTATTACCGCCCCGCGAGACACTCACGGCGAAAGCGCGCGCAAGGATGACCAAGCTGAACACCTATAGGGGAGAGCCCGACGAGCACGGGCATTTCGGCATTTACGGTGGCCGTTATGTCGCCGAAACGCTGATGCCCCTGATTCTCGAGGTCGAGAAGGCCTACGACGTCGCCAAGAACGATCCCGCGTTCCAAACGGAGTTTAAGGGGTATCTCAAGAACTATGTCGGACGGCCGACACCGCTCTATTTCGCGGAACGGCTGACGGAGCAGTTTGGCGGCGCGAAGATCTATTTCAAGCGCGAAGACCTCAACCATACGGGCGCGCATAAGATCAACAACTGCATGGGACAGATCCTGCTCGCCAAGCGGATGGGCAAGCAGCGCATTATCGCCGAGACCGGCGCCGGACAGCACGGCGTTGCCACGGCCACGGTGTGTGCCCTGTTCGGCATGGACTGCACTATCTATATGGGCGAAACCGACATCGAGCGGCAAGCACCCAACGTGTTCCGCATGAAGATGCTCGGCGCCGAGGTCAAACCCGTCACCTCCGGATCGGGTACCCTGAAAGACGCCATGAACGATGCACTACGTGACTGGGTGGCGCGCGTGCACGATACCTATTATCTCATCGGCACCGTCGCCGGCCCGCATCCCTATCCTGCCATGGTGCGCGATTTTCAATCGGTGATCGGCACCGAACTCATGGCGCAGATGCAGGAAGCCGAAGGACGCGATCCCGACACGCTGGTCGCCTGCATCGGCGGTGGCTCCAATGCCATGGGCATGTTCCATCCCTACCTCGACAACAACGGCGTGCGCATCATCGCCGTCGAAGCGGCGGGCGAGGGCATCGATACCGGCAAGCACGCCGCCAGCTTGAGCGCGGGAAAGCCGGGCGTGCTGCACGGCAACCGGACATATCTGCTGCAGGACGCAGACGGACAAATCACCGAAGCACATTCCCTATCGGCGGGCCTCGACTATCCGGGGATCGGCCCGGAACATGCCTGGTTGCACGATGTCGGACGGGTCGAGTATGTCTCTATCACCGATACCGAGGCGGTCGACGCCTTCCAGCTCTGCACCCGGACGGAAGGAATTATTCCGGCGCTTGAATCGGCCCATGCCATCGCCCATGCCGTCAAGATTGCCGGCACGCTGCCGACCGATCACGTCATGGCCGTCAACATGAGCGGTCGCGGTGACAAGGATCTCGATTCCGTGGGGCGCTTCATCGAGGCACGCAAGGGATGAGCGATACGCGTATTTCCCAGCGTTTCGCCGCGCTCAAGGAAGAAGGCCGTGCCGGGTTGGTGACGTTTATCACGGCGGGCGATCCCGACCGCGACACTTCGCAGGCAATCCTCAACGCCCTGCCGGACGCCGGCGCCGATCTCATCGAACTGGGCATGCCGTTTTCCGATCCCATGGCCGATGGTCCCGCCATTCAGGCCGCGAGTCTCAGGGCCATCGGCGCGGGCGCCTCCATGCGCCGGACCCTCGAAATGGTCACGGATTTCCGCAAGACGGATAACGAGACCCCCATCATCCTTATGGGATATTTCAATCCGGTCTATGCCTATGGCGTCGACGAGTTCCTGACGGATGCCAAACAGGCGGGTGTCGACGGGCTCATCATCGTCGACTTGCCGCCCGAAGAAGGTGAATTGCGCGCCCCCTTGGCGAAGGCGGGAATCGATTTCATCTATCTCACCGCGCCGACCACGGACGACGAGCGTCTGCCGACCGTGGTAAAAAGCGCCAGCGGTTTCATCTATTACGTTTCCATCACCGGCATTACCGGCACGGCCTCGGCCAACGTGAACGATGTCGCCGATGCCGTCGCGCGTATCCGCAAACATACGCCGCTGCCGGTGGCGGTGGGTTTCGGCATCAAAACCCCCGAGCAAGCCGCCGCCGTCGGAAAAGTTTCCGACGCGGTCGTGGTCGGCTCGGCCTTGGTCGGCCAGATCGCCGACCATCTCGACGAAAACGGCCGTCCGGCGCCGGGCTGCGCCGACGCGGTTCTCGGTCTGGTCCGCGACCTGTCGGCGGGACTGCGCAACGGCATCGCCTCCTAAGGGCAAGCTCCATGCTGTCAGGTGACGCTCTATCGGCGCGGCTCAACAAGCGCCACCCACGGGTGATCGATCTTTCCCTCGACCGCATCAACGAACTGCTGCGCCGCCTGGGGAATCCCCATAACAAAATACCGCCGGTAGTGCATGTGGCCGGCACCAACGGCAAGGGATCTGTGGTCGCCTATCTCCGCGCCTTCGCCGAAGCCGCCGGCCTCAAGGTTCATGTCTATATCTCTCCGCATTTGATCCGTTTCAACGAACGGATCCGCGTCGCCGGTAACCTGATCACCGATGACGCGGTGCTCGAACTTCTGGAGGAATGCGAGACCGCGGCCGGTGACGACCCGGTGACCTATTTCGAGATCACGACGGCGCTCGCCTATCTCGCGTTCGCCAGGACTCCAGCGGACCTCGCGGTGATCGAGACAGGTCTCGGCGGACGCCTCGACGCCACCAATGTTTTCGAGCGGCCGGCAGTGACGGCGCTTACCCCCATTTCCCTGGATCACGAACAGTTCCTCGGCAGCGACATCAGGGGCATTGCTGCGGAAAAAGCGGAGATCATGCGCAACCACGTACCTTGCGTGGTATCCGCCCAGCCCGATACCGTCATGACGGTTATCAAGGACGCCGCGGCCCGCATTGGTGCCAAACTCGCCGTGGAGGAAGAGGATTGGTCCGTGGCCCGTGACGGCGGCACTATGACGGTCCGCTCCGGTGCGCGTAGCCGTTCGTTGCCGCTGCCGGCTCTCGCTGGCAATCACCAAATTCATAATGCCGCTCAAGCCGTCGCCTGCGTCGACGCCCTCGCGGAATCCCCTGCCGGCGTCACCATTCCGGATGCGGCCATTGCCACCGGCCTCACCACCGTGGAATGGTCGGCCCGGCTCCAACGGCTGGCGCATGGGCCGCTGGTCGAGATGCTGCCCGCCGGGTGGGAGCTCTGGCTCGACGGCGGTCATAATGAAAGCGCGGCAGAGGTTATCGCCCACCAAGCGGCCGAGTGGCAGGATAAGGCACTCCATCTGATTTTCGGGATGATCAACAGCAAGGATCCGACCGTCTTTCTGGCGCGGCTAAAACCCCACGTCCGGTCGCTTGCCGGGATCACGATCCCGGACGAGAGCGCATCCTTGAGCGCGACCGAGGTCGCGAGCGCAGCTGCCGATCTGGGGATTCCCGCCGCAGAAGTGAAGGATGTGAAAAGCGCCATTGAACGGATTGTAAAATCCGAAACCGGCGAGGCACGCGTTCTGATTTGCGGCTCCCTCTATCTCGCCGGCACGATCCTCAAAGAGAACGGCTAACGTTTCTGGAAAACGACTGATCAGGCGGCGGGAACGAGTATCCCGAGCTCGAGCAATTTGGGCAGCCGGGTTTCGCGGAAATCGGCGACGGCGGAAGCAATCGCCTCCGTTTCCGTCCCTTCCTCGAAGGTCAGTTGCTGGCGCGCCTCGATCATCCGTTGGAAGGCCCAACTGGAGACTTCGTTGCGCGTCGCTTCCACTGAACAAAGCGCAAACAACGCATCCGCCATGGGCAGCTCGATGATGGTGCCCGCTTGTGGTGCCGAAAACCCGATGGTAGGGGCGGCGAACAGTCGGCGTTTCAGGAATTCCACATTGACCTTGGCGGAAAAACTATAGCGTTCGGCTGATAATTGACCCGCGTCGGCGGCCATGGTCGCTTTGCCAAACGGGACGACTTGGCCACCCGCGGTCAGGAACTTCATGGCATCTACCAGCAGTTCGCGGTCGTAACGGGAAAGCTCCGGCGTCGCGCAAAGCTGGTCGACGGTCCGCGCGCCATTTGCCAAGGCCTCGACGGCACCAAGGAAAATATCGGATTCATAGGACAACCGTACCTCGCCGAACTGGGCCGAATGGGCAAAGTTCGCCGGCGCGCAGTTGAGACCGAAAGGAATGGCTGCCAAAAGATCGGTTTGCTCCTCCGCCGTTAGATCGGGCCGGTCTTTCCGCACATACACGTCCTTGCGGAACCGTGTGTTGCGAATGAAATCGCCACGTTGCTCGAATTCATTCCGCGATGCCGCGTCTCGAAGCAGCTTGTGGAATTCGGCGGGAGCCGCAATGTCAATCATGTTCGTGTGCAGAACCGCGGACCCTGCAAACGAGACCCCAACCGAGCGCATCTCGGCCGCCACTTGGTGGAAGTAGTAGGGCTTGAGTTGATCGCTAAAGAATTCGTGGACCACATAAGCAAGGTCCTGCTTCTTGATCTCTTCAAGGAACGCTTTGGCAGGCGGGTTGTCAGCAAAAAAGCCCGCGTCATTCGCGGCAAGGAAGCTGAGATAATCGAGCCCCGCCTGCGCCTTCATCAACGGATCGACACCCATCGCCATGGTGTGATTGATGACGGCATCGCGCAGCGGCGCAAACGCCGACCAGCCCGGCATGGCATTGTAACTGACATAGACGACCCCGCCCGGGTTCAGGTGCTTGCCGATAAACCGACGCACCGCATCCCGCGATGACGGATCGACCCATGCATAGACACCGTGCAGAACGATATAGTCGTAGGTCGGATAGTCGTCGTCTTGCAGGTTGCCGAAGTCTGCCGCGAAAAATTTGGCGTTTGCTAAACCAGCGCCCTCGGCAATTGCCGCAGCGTTCCCGATATGCGTTTTGTCGACATCGATCCCGTGGAACTCGGCATGGGGAAATACCGCCGCCAACGCGTTGATTGTCACGCCATTGCCGCACCCTAGATCGCAATAAGAGAAAGGTTTTTCGAGATCCTTGGGACGGTATCCGGAAAGAACGGAAACATAATTGAGGAAGGTGGGATCAAGCTCTCGATATAGACCCCAGGTATAGCTCACTCCATCCGTTCCGCTATTGGCCATATCGACACCCTCCATCTGACAGCAGGGCGGGGGTACCAAATGAAAAACCCCGTCCAGTGGACGGGGTTCTACATGGAAAAGATCAATACAGGCTTAAAGAAAGCCTAGAAATCCTAGTTAAAGGACCGATTCGACCCATTCCTTCAGCTTGCTCTTCGGCAAGGCGCCGACTTTCATCGAAGCGACCTCGCCATCCTTGAACAGCATCAGCGTCGGAATACCGCGCACGCCATATTTGGACGGGGTTTGCGGGTTGTCATCGATGTTTACCTTGGCGACGGTCAGCTTATCGCCCAGCTCGCTGCCGATTTCTTCCAGAGACGGGGCAATCTGCTTACAGGGGCCGCACCATTCGGCCCAGAAATCGACCAATACCGGCCCGGAAGCCTTCAGGACGTCGGATTCGAACGACTCGTCGCTAACTTCTTTTGACATACCAAAATCCCATTTTTAGCCCCGCCGCAGGCGGACGAGGACGGTAAATTTCCCTTTCTCCCAATCTATGATTCTGCCGAAATCGCGTCAAGGTACGTACCGGTCCGTAAGAGCCTCGGGGACGGTCATGATCGATGGCCCATCCGTCCACAAGAGCAAGCACCGCACTGATTTCCCAGGATAAATCTCTCCCACGGCGGTGCGGTAGATGGCCATCTGGCGGAGGTAAATTGCGGGCACATGATCTGGCTCGGCGGGCGGCGGGCGATTGGTCTTGTAATCGACGATCGTGACCTCCGTGTCGGTTACGAGAAGCCGGTCGATCTGGCCCGACATCACCTGATCGCCGACCCGGCCGACGATCGGAACCTCGGCCCGCGAGCCCGGCGCAAAAAGCGGCGCAAAATCGGGACCCTCGATCACGCTCAAGGTCTCTTCGACGATTTGGGCGCGAACCGCGTCCTCGAGATCCGGCGCGCTGCGCGCCAAAAACGCCGCCGCCGCAGCCGGGCGCTCCCCGGCATCGAGGTCAGGCAGGGTTTGCAGCAACGCATGAATGAGCCGGCCGCGCCGAAAACGCACTCCGTCATCGGCCCCCAAGGGTGAGCGCACCGGCGGCTCCTCCCCCTCGGGACGCGACGGCACCAGTGGCGACGGCGGCAGAGCCTCTGGCGGCGGCGGGCGAAATGCCCATTCCGGCAACCCCCCGAACACGTTCTCTTCTTGTGCATAAGGCGGTTCCGGTTCCCCAGCCTGCGGCGAAACAAGTCGCAAAACCGTACCACCGGGAATATCGCCCCATTGATCCAACCCGGCATCGATGGCCTCATCGGCAATCAGATCAAGCCCCGTCTGGATCAGATTGTACCAACATCCCTCGGGCGGACTGACCTTTGTCTTCCAGCCACAGACATAGAGCCGGTCCTCGGCACGTGTCATGGCAACATACAAAAGACGCCGGTATTCGCGATCCCGGTCGCGCTTTGCGTCCGCATCCAGCTCTTCTGCAATTTCCTCGAAATACGCGCGGCGCGGCGGCCACAAGACGAGGCTGTCGCCATCGCCGTCGCGCTGCCACAGAAGCGACGATCGACCGCGCGGCACCTGCATGGTATCGGGCAGAAACACAATTGGCGCCTGCAGCCCCTTGGCGCCATGCACCGTCATGACGCGCACGGCATTGCGCGTCGCCTGTTCGAGATCGCGCTTGATCTCCACCGCGCCCGCCTCGAGCCATTGCAGGAACCCTTCGAGAGACGGCACGTGGGCGCGCTCATAGCTGATCGCCAAATTGAGAAACTCGCCGAGGGGATCTTCCGCATCGGGGCCCAACCGTGCAACAATCCGGCGGCGCCCGCCGCGTGCCCCGAGGATATCGGCGTAAAGCTCGAACGGTGGCATGAAGTCGGCCACCGCTAGAAGATCTGCGAGAAATGCGCGCGCTTCTTCGAATTCGGATCGATCGGCGGCTTTTTTCCCCAGCGCTTCCCAAAGGGTCCCCGGGCGGCCATGAGCGAGCGCGAACAGATCGTCCTCCGACAAGCCGATCAGCGGGCTTTTGAGGACCGTCGCCAGCGTGAGGTCGTCCTCGGGCAGCAGCAGGAAACGCCCAAGCGCGATCAGATCCATGACGGCAATATGTTCAGTCAAGATCAGCCGGTCGGCCCCGGCGACCCCGATGCGGCGTTCCTTCAAGGCGCGCACCAGTTCGTCGACAAAAGACGTGCGGCGCCGGACGAGCACCATGATATCGCCCGGCTGGATGGGACGGTTTTTGGAGTCCAGCATCTCGTGATCGTCGACCATGCGCTGGATACGCTCGGCGACCAGCCTGGCCAGACGCGCTTGCGGTGAATCCCCGGCGATCCGTTCGATGGGTGGTTTCCAAGCGGGTTCCTCGTCGGCCGGACGCGGTTCCACCGGCGGCCACAATTCCACCAGCCCGCCGTCGTTGGCGCGCCAGGCCTGATGCGAGATAGCATGGCCGTCGAGGGCCACGCCGTCGGCCGCGTCGGCCGCCGCAAAAACAGTGTCGACCGCCTCGAGCACCGCGCGCGTCGAGCGGAAGGAAATGGTGAGGTCCACTTCCTGCCAGGCACCGCCCGAAGCCGGCACTTTTCGCGACAGCTGCGCGCGCATGTCGGTGAACGCCACCGGGTCGGCGCCCTGAAAACTGTAGATGGACTGCTTGACGTCACCGACCGCGAACAGGGTGCGGTCGATCTTGCGCGCCCCCGTGCCCGCAAAAAACTCGTCGGCGAGCGCATCGACCACACGCCACTGATCGGGGCTCGTGTCCTGCGCCTCGTCAATCAACACATGATCGAGACCGCCATCCAGTTTGAACAGAACCCACGGCGCGACGCCGGGACGGCTCAACAGATTGCGCGCCTCGAGGATCAGATCGTCATAGTCCAGCAGCGCGCGCGCCTCCTTGTGAGTGCGGTAGGCATCCAAAAGCGCGTTGGCCACGGTGACCAGTGCCGCCGTCGCATCCGCCGTGACGGCGGCCCGCCGACGGACGAGAATATGGGCGAGCCGCGCCGCTTCATCGACGAGGATTCGATCGACACCCGGCGAGGCTTCCGCCGCTTTCTTGGTGATGAGGGTTTTACGGGTTTTGCCTTCCTTGGTGAGGTAGGCGCCGATATAGGTGTCGAACGTGCTTTCCCGGTCATCCGCCGCAAGCCATCCGGCGATCACCTCGGCCCGCGCCGCGTCGGTGGACGAACCGGCGCGCAATGCCTCGACCGCGAGCCGCAGCCCCATGACGTCGAACGCATCGTCATCGGCGGCGGCAGCGACAATGGTTTCCGCGGTCTCACCGGGCGCCAAGTTCAACGCCTCGCGAACGGCGCGGATTAATCCGTGCGTGCTGCCATGGCGCGTGATGAGCCGCCGAAAGCGCCCGCGTGCGCTGCTGATCGAAGCGACAAGCTCGGCAAACTCCGTCTCGTGAACGTAGCGCGTCAGTTCCGTCAGCGCGGCCGCCAACTCTGTGGCGCTTCCTTGGCGGGCACGGTTGAGCACGTCGGCGCGCGCGTCGGTCAGCAACTCGGCCGCATCGCGTTCCTCCATCAGGGCAAAGTGCGGTGCCAATTGCGCCTCTATGGGAAAGCGGCGCAGCAGCGATTGGCAAAACGCGTGGATGGTTTCGATCTGCAACCCGCCCGGCGCATCCAACACCCGCGCGAACAAGCGCCGCGCGTGATCGAGCATTGCCTTATCCGGCTTGGACCCGCGTAATTCTTCGAGCGCCGCTGAAAGATCGGCATCCTCGGCCATGGTCCATTCGCCGAGACGGTCGGCGACCCGGCCCGCCATCTCGGCCGCCGCGGCTCGGGTGAACGTCAGACACAGCAGATTTTCCGGTGGCGTTCCGTCGAGCAGCAGGCTCAGCACCCGGTCGGTCAGCACCTTTGTCTTGCCCGCGCCCGCCGACGCCGACACCCATACCGACGCGTTCGGATCGGCTGCCCGGCGCTGCTGCGCCGACGGCGCGGCAGGATGGACGAGTAGCGTATTCATTCGCCGCCCTCTTCGACCACTGACCATTCCTTGATGCGGGCGAGATGCTCATAGTCGGAATAACGGGGCGCCTGCGCCGGACGCGGGCGCGCCTCATAGGCTGTCTCCTCACGGTCAAACACCGACACCAAGGCGGTCAGACCCTTGAGTGCATCTGCTGCCAGGGCTGCCGCATCACCGCCCGCCGGAGCGATTTCGCCCGCCGGCACGCCACCGCGCAGACGCCAATAGTCGAGCGCGACGACGGGCTGGACCTCTACTCCTTCGAACCCGCCCGTCGACGCGATAGCCGCCTCTAACGGCAACTGCGGTGCGTATCCCGCGGCGACCTCGAGCTTGGACGGCACCGCGCCCGTTTTGTAATCGATGATACGGAGCCCGCCTGCCGTAAGGCGATCGATCCGATCGGCAACGGCAATCAATTCGAACGGTCCGGCGGGACCGTCAACGGTCAGTTTCCCCTTTGCCTCACTCGCAATCGCGCTCACTTCAGCGCGCCGAACTCGTTCTTCTTCGATGAACCAGGCGGCAATCCGTTCGAAGCGCGGCCACCAGAATGCCCACACGCCGGGATGCGCCAACGCGTATTCGAACCGGCGCTGTCCCAAGGAGAGAAGCTGATCAAGCGCGTCATCAGGTAAGCCATCCGGGAAGGCCGACGTAAAATCATTGAGGGCACGGTGGATAAGCGTGCCGTACTCGGCCGCATCAGGAGCCGCGTCGATAGGGTCCAGGGCCTTGAGGCCCAGCACGTGACGGGCATAGACCGCATAGGGATCGCGCATCCAAGTTTCGACCTGGGTAACCGACAACCGCCGCGGACGGGCCGCGACCGGCGGACGGGGCGCCGGGCGCTCAGCGCGAACCGGCTCGGCCTGATCCAGCAACGACTGCCAATAGAGCCAGGGATCCTGATCGAGGCGCGGCAGACGGTCATTGAACCCGGTAAGAAACGTGTCCAGCCGAACCAGCCAGCGGGACGGGACGGTGGGTGTACCGTCCACCCGGGTTGAGCGGGTCATCACGACCTCGGGCGCCACAAAGGCCTGAACGAAGTCGTGCGCCGTTAGGCCGATACGGCGTTCGGGTGCCGGCAGACCGAAATCGCGCCGCATGGGGCGGCTCATCCACGGATCGGCAGCGGCCTCCGGCGGCCATGTGCCTTCGTTCAGCCCGCCGAGGATCATCAGATCGGCGTGCTGCAACCGCGCTTCCAGCAGCCCCCAAATGGCAAGCCTGGGATGGATCCCGAACCGGGGGCGTACCACGCGCCCCTCCATCAACGCCTCGACCAATGCCGGATAGTCGGCGGGCCTAATGTCACCCAGCACGTCGAAAGCGGCCGCAAGATCGGAAACGAATTCGGCCGCCGCCTCGCCGGCCTCCCCCGACCACAAACGGCGAGGACCATCATCATCGCGGTCGGCCGCCAACGCTTCGGCCAACGCGACATGCGCGGCAAGCAGCTTCGCGGGAGAAACGGGTGGCCCGTCGAACAAGGCCGCCATTTCGTCGGCCATCGCCGCGAGGCGATCGAGCCACGGTTTCAAATGTTCGTCATCCTTACCCAATATCCGGCGCAACCCGCGCAGGCCGGGCGCGGGGCGCGGACCCCGCAGCGCCGCGATTTCGAGATCGCGTACCTTGGCACGGAATATCGCACTCGTTTCGCCACCCGCCGCCAACGGATGTTTCAACAAGGCAAGAACGGGAATGGGAGCGAACCGTTCGGCCACGGCATCGGCAACCAGACGCAGGAAGGCACCGGGCGGGGTGCGCGCCAACGGCTCCCCCGCCGAATCGTCAATTGTAATTCCCCATCGTTTCAATTCGGACGCGACCCGGCGCGCCAGTTGCCGGTCGGGTGTTACCAACGCGGCGGTGCGCCCCTTGTTCTCCAGGACCCCGCGCATCATCAAGGCGATAACCCGCGCCTCCTCCTCCGGCCCCGGACAATCGACGCGGCTGAGCCCAATGAGCGCCTCCTCAGGCGGCGCACCCAGGTCACGCCACCGGTCGGTAACGTCGGCCGGCAGCAAGACGTCGTTGATCAGCCGCGCCCGCGCCGGATGGGAAACCCCTTCCAACGTGACCGGCCAGACCGCGACATCCGAGACCGCCACCTCCAGCCGGTCGAGCAATCGCATCATGCCGTATTGCGGATGGTCCGGATCAAGGGCCTCGTGGGCGGCCTCGTCGAGATCCCTATCCAATCCCGGCAGAATTACCTGACCATGGGGGAGACCGGCGATCACTTCCAACAGATCAGCCGTTGCGGGAATACTGCCGGTCGATCCGGCGGCAATGACCGGCCCCGCCGGCGGCTGGGATCGCCACATTTCGGCCTGCGTGGCAAGCAACTGGTTACGGCGGGCGGCGGGATCGATGGCCCCCTCTTCGGCGAGGATGGCAGGCCATTGTTGTGTCACGATCTGCAGGAACTTGAGGGTCTCCTGCCAATGATGCGCGTATTCGTCCGGCACCAGACCCGTGAGGCGATCGAAATCCAATCGCTCGGTCTGGACCTCATCAAGCAGTCGCGCCAACTCCGCCGCCAACCGCGCCGCCTGTTCTGGCGACACCGTACCGCCTTCGAACCGCTGGACGAGACGAGTCAACAAAAGCTGCCGCCGGGTGCCGGAAATGGCCGGTGGCGCCAACATGCCGGCGGGACCGGCCAGCTCCTCCCAGCCGGTGATGGTCAGGGCGTCTTCATCGAGATCACCGAGGGTTTGCAATCGCGGCAACAGCAATGGCCGGCCATCGCTCAACCGCAGGAACGCCTCACGCAAGCTGCGGACCGCGCGGCGGGTCGGTAATAGAATGGTATAGGCGGCGAGGGCTTCGGGCGCCGGCCCGGCGTCGTCAAGGACGCCCTTGGCGAGGGCATCGACAAAGGGCACACCGGCGGGGATGGTGAAGAGACGGAACCGGTGCGTGCCCGGTGTCATCGGTGGCGAATTCCCGGGAACCGTTCGGCCATGTAGGACTCGGCCTGATCGAGACCATCGGGCGTTCCGATATGGAACCATTCGCCGTCATGAATGATCCCATAGAGACGCTCGGCTTCCAACGAGCGGTCGAACAAGACGTTCAGCGAAAACGCGCCGCTGGGCGCGTCGGCGAACATGCGCGGATGCGCGATCTGGATTCCCATGTAAGCGTATGGCGACTGTTCCCGCTCCGGCCGCCGCACGAGGCGCCCAGTCGGTGACACGACAAAATCCCCCGACCCGGCGTAGCCATAGGCCTCCACCGTCGAATGGAGCAGTAGAAGCGCATCCATGCTGTCCTCGTCATACCCGGCGGCTAGACGCTGGAGCGCCGGGGTCGGCCCGTCGAGCCACAAGGAGTCCGTATTGAGGATAAAGAACGGCGCATCGCCGAGATGCGGTAATGCGTTGACGAGACCGCCGCCCGTGTCGAGAAGCTCGTCCTCCCGCGACAGGATGATCTCCGGCTCTTTACGTTGCTTGAGGTGCGACGCAATCAGGTCGCCCAGGTAGTGGATGTTGACGACCACCCGTTTGACACCTGCCGCAACCAAGTGATCCAGGCTGTAGTCGATAAGGGTGTGCCCCTGCACGCTGATAAGCGGTTTCGGCGTTTTATCGCTGATGGGCCGCATGCGCTGTCCCCGGCCGGCGGCCAGGATCATGGCGGTCTGCGGGATGGTCTTCATGCCTTTTGCCTTTCGTTCGCTTTATCGCCCGGAAGTGTTTTATGGGGAAGCACTCTGTTTTCGGGCGGCACCGTTCGGTCAAGCCATTCCCGGAGCGGCGCCAATGCCGGATGCCTACAAGAATTTTCCAAGAGCCGCCATACCCGAGGGATGTGCCCGAGATAGCCGTCTTTGCCGTCGCGGTAAGCCAAACGGGTAAAGATACCGATGACCTTGCAATGCCGTTGAGCACCGAGAATCGCATAAGAGGTATTAAACGCCGCCGCATCGCGATCCGGGAACGCCGCGCAATAGTAGGCCACGAGATCATCGACCAAACCGGGCCGGAAATCGCGGCGGGCATCCTCCAGCAGCGACATCACGTCATACGCGGTCGGGCCCGCCACCGCGTCCTGATAATCGAGCACGCCGCAACTCGCCACACCCGCCCGATCCGGCAGCCAAATGAGATTATCGGCATGGAAATCGCGCAGCACGATGGTTTGCGGCTGGTCCCGCAATACCGGAAACAGGTCCTGCCAGATGGCAATAAACGCGCCGCGCGCCGTGGTATCGATTCCGTCCTCCAAAACGCGCGGCAAATACCAATCGGTAAACAGCAAGGCTTCGTCGCGCAAACGTGCATCGTCATAAGGGGGCAAACCACTAGGAATTGCCACTTCGGCCGGTTTGCGGTGGAGATCGATCAAAAGATCGACAGCGGCACGGTACAATTCCGCCTCGTCGGCTCCGGCCGCGAGCGCTTTGGTGTAGGTCGCATCGCCCAGATCTTCCAACAGGATGAAGCCGTGCTCCGGGTCCTCGGCCCGAATGCCGGGCGCGCTATAGCCAAGGCTTAGAAGGTGCCGCGTGATCCTGACGAAGGGCCGGATGTCCTCTTGCGGCGGCGGGGCATCCATGAGCACCCCATGCAGCCCGTTCTTCTCGACCCGCTCGTAACGGCGGAACGAGGCATCGCCCGCCAACGGCCGGCGATGAGCCCCACGCCAACCGATCGCGGCAAGAAAGGTTTCGATTTCCCGGTTCCTGTCAGTCATTCAACGCCACGCTTTCGATACGTCCGGACCATGCGTTTCCCGCCACCACTTGGACACGGCGAGCTTGGTCCGTTTTGCCGAAAGTGAAGGTGATATCGAGCCGATCAGCGGGCAAATACGGTCCCAAGCGTTCCGGCCATTCAATCAAACTGATGCCGTCGGCAAAGGCATCTTCGATATCCAGTTCGAGAGCGTCGTCGGGCGCTTCGAGACGGTAGAGATCGAAATGCCAAATTTCCCCTTCGGGAAGGTCGTACGTCTGCACCAGGGTAAACGTGGGGCTCGGCACTTCCTCACCGCCGCCGCGCGCCCGGACAAAGGCACGGGCGAATGCCGTCTTCCCGGTTCCGAGGTCACCATGCAAGGCGATGACATCCCCCGGCCGCGCCAGCGTGGCCAGTGCCGCCGCCAACGCCTCGGTCGCCTGCTGATCGGGAAGGTAAATTTCCCGCTCGATGATGCGCGCCGCCGGGGCCGGCTCTACGTGCTCGGTGTTCATGGGGTTTCTTTTACTGTCGGGGTCATCGCAACGCAAAGATGATTACATCACGCCACGGGCAAACGGCAGGTGACCGTCGTGCCGCGGTTAGGACGCGACGCAATCTCGAGCGTACCGCCGTGCAGCCCGACGATGCTTTTGACCAGCGTCAGACCGAGGCCGGCACCGGCGGCCGGTACATCGGCGCCGCGTTCGAAAGGCTGCATCAACCGGTCGACCTCCGCTTTCGGCATGCCGACACCGGTATCGGTCACGTTGATTTCTACCGCGTCTTCGGTCCGCGCCGCCGATAGACCTACCGTGCCGCCAGCAGGCGTAAAAGTAAGGGCGTTGTTCAACAGATGTATCAACGCCTGTTTAAGCCGTTGCTCATCGGCAATCATTCGTCCGATATCGGGTGGGCAATCGAAAGCCAGCGAGAGTTTCCCGTGTCGCGCCCGTTCCCGCACCAAGCCAAGCACACTTGCAAGACAGGCATGGATGTCAACGCTGTCTTTCTGTAACTCGAAGAAGCCCGCCTCGATATTGGCAAGATCGAAAATATCGCCGATCAAAGCAGCCATCGAGCGGGACGCATCGGCGATGCCCGCAACATACTCCTTCTGACGCCGGTTCAGATCGCCCACATGTCCTCCTGCCAGAATATCGGCGAAGCCACCGATGGTCGTCAGAGGGGTTCGCAGTTCGAAGGACAGGTTGGCGAGGAACTCACTTTTCAGGCGGTCCGTCATTTCCATCGCGGTGGCGCGATCACGTAACGACTGTTCGGCCTCTGCCCCGCTGGTCACATCTGCATAGCGCAGCAGGATCGATCCGTCGGGCAACGGCCGGCGAAGAAAATCGAGAATGCGTCCGTCTTCGCGATGGAATCGCGCTTCCTCGCTGGTCCGCCGGAGGTAACGGGCCACCAATTTCTCTTTTTCGGTCGGCCAGTCTTCATCGCCGTGCAAGGATTGAATGCGGTCGAGAAAGTCACCGATCCGAAAGGCGCTGCTCGTCACCACGTCGTCGGCCAGATCCCACATCTGAAGAAAGGCTGCACTGGCAAAGCGCAGCCGGCCGTCACTTGCAAACACGGCAATCCCCTCGGCGAGACTATCGAGCGTCGCCCGGTGTACCGCCCGCACTTCGTTATGCGTCCGCGCCGCGGCAAGCGATCCGGAAAGATCTTCGAAGGCGAATATCAGTCCGCCCCCGGTGCGCGGCGCCGCAATCCGGCGCAACGTCGTGCCGTCGGGCAGCACCATCATCTCCTCGTGGGTTTCATGTAGACGGCCGAACAGACCCATCTGTGCATCGCGATAAACCGCGAAATCCGCCTGCTCGGGAAGTTTGCGCAGATCGCGCAGATGAGACAGAAGCTCGCCCAGGGTCGGCTGTCCGGCAAGCCACGCAGCTCTTATGCCGAACAAATGCCGAAAGGCGGCATTGGCGTGATCGAGACGTTTGTCGACGCCGAACAGGGCGACGGCCAAGGGAAGCGCATCGATAAGCGCAACGTCACTGTCGAGTTGAACGAGATCGGGCACCGGCGAATCCTACGCCGGTGCCCGTTTATCAGCAAGATGTCTCGAACGAGACGGAATGCTTAGTAGCGATAGTGCTCAGGCTTGTACGGACCCAACTCGCTGAGACCAAGGTACTTTGCTTGTTCCTGGGTCAACTTTGTCAGATGCGCATTAAGCTTACCGAGGTGCAGGCTCGCGACCTTTTCGTCGAGGAACTTGGGCAGCACATAGACCTTTTTGTCGTACTTGGCGTGGTTGTGCCACAGCTCGATCTGCGCCAGCACCTGGTTGGTGAAGGAAGCGCTCATGACGAAGCTGGGGTGGCCGGTGGCGCAGCCCAGGTTCACGAGACGGCCTTCGGCCAGAACGATCAGACGCTTACCATCGGGGAATTCGACCTCGTCGACCTGCGGCTTGACGTTATGCCATTTGTAATTGCGCAGGGATTCGATCTGAATTTCCGAATCAAAGTGGCCGATGTTGCAAACGATGGCCCGGTCCTTCATGTCCCGCATGTGGTCGAGGGTGATGACGTCGATATTGCCGGTCGTGGTGACAAAAATGTCGCCGATGGACGCAGCTTCTTCCATGGTCACCACTTCGTAGCCTTCCATACAGGCCTGAAGGGCACAGATGGGATCGATTTCGGTCACGAGCACGCGGGCACCCTGGGTGCGCAGCGACGCCGCCGAGCCTTTACCGACATCGCCGTAACCGGCAACCACCGCAACCTTGCCCGCAACCATCACGTCGGTGGCGCGCTTGATGCCGTCTACGAGGCTTTCGCGGCAGCCGTACAAGTTGTCGAACTTGGATTTGGTCACCGAGTCATTGACGTTGATTGCCGGAACCGCAAGCGTGCCCGCCTTTTCCATTTCATAGAGGCGGTGAACACCGGTAGTGGTTTCCTCGGAAAGACCCTTGATGTCCTCCAGCATGTCACGATGCTTCTCGTGCATGACCAGCGTGAGGTCACCACCGTCATCGAGGATCATGTTGGGGGTCCAGCCATCGGGACCGGTGATCGTTTGATCGATGCACCACCAGAATTCTTCGTCGGTCTCACCCTTCCAGGCGAACACCGGAATGCCGGCGGCGGCAACGGCCGCGGCAGCCTGATCCTGGGTCGAGAAAATGTTGCAGGAGCTCCAACGGACCGAAGCGCCGAGATCGACGAGCGTTTCGATCAGCACCGCCGTTTGAATGGTCATATGCAGACACCCGACGATGCGCGCGCCGTCGAGCGGCTTCTTACCAGCATACTCTTCGCGCAGCGCCATCAAGCCGGGCATTTCCGTTTCGGCGATGGCAATTTCCTTGCGGCCCCAATCGGCCAGCGACATGTCGGCAACTTTATAGTCGTTCGACGTACTCATTAATTTCACTCCAGACGGTCATTCTTAGTTTAAGTCATATTTGCGAATGGCGGGCAGGGATAGCAGCCGCACCTTTTAGGCGCAAGCGCAAAGCCGGTGAAACGTTGTAAACGGATGTACGCGTCCCACTCGTGGGACGATTTTGGCTAATTTCCGACGCTTACGCATCCCACATCAGGTGTCTTCTTCCTCGAATTTATCCTCGACGAGAGCCCTGATCGCGGCCAGCGCGGCCCCCCCTTCGGCGCCTTCGGCGGATACCTCGATCTCCTGGCCCGGCCCCGCCGCCAACATCATCAATCCCATGATCGACGATCCCGACACCTGGGTCCCGTCCTTGGAAACTTTCACATCGGCATCGAATGTGGCAGCCAAGCGCACGAACTTAGCCGCGGCCCGGGCATGCAATCCGCGTTCGTTACAAATGGTCAATCGGGCATTGGGCATGACAAATTATGATCGGGTCGGTAAACGGCGGATCGAGAACGGGTGGTTAGCTGCTTTCTTTGGCCAGCAATTGAGACGCGACATTGATATATTTGCGCCCCGCTTCCTGTGCCTTGGCAACGGCGTCCGCCAAGTTGGTTTTATCCCTGACGCTCGCCAGCTTGACCAGCATAGGCAAATTCACGCCGGCAATCACCTCGATATTGGCACGTTCCATGATGGAGATGGCCAAATTGGACGGCGTGCCACCGAACATATCGGTGAGAACGACGACGCCGTCCCCTTGATCCGTCGCCTTGACGCCGTCGACAATGTCCTGGCGGCGTTGCTCCATATCGTCGTCGGGGCCGATGCACACGGACCCGATATGTGTCTGAGGTCCGACCACGTGTTCCAGGGCGGCGATCAGTTCGTCCGCGAGGCGCCCGTGGGTGACGAGTACCAATCCGATCATAATGTGTCCCTCATTACAGGTCCCGGCCCCTGTTTTTTCACACGTTTTAGCTTGGGCCGCGACCGACGTCACGATGGCGAACCTGGACCTTTTCCCCCAGCGATTCAAACCACGCCGCCAGGGTCTCGGCCAGGAACACCGACCGGTGACGGCCGCCGGTACAACCGAATGCAACCGTCAAATAGCTTTTTCCTTCGGCCTTGTAGCGCGGCAGGAGGGGGGCCAGCAAGCCCGTTAGTCCATCAACGAAAGTCGTGTACGCCGGGTCCCGGCGAATAAAGGTTTTGACCGCCTCATCCATTCCGGTGAGTGGACGCAGTGCCGGTTCATAATGGGGGTTCGACAGAAAGCGAACGTCGAATACGAGATCGGCGTCGCGGGGCAGCCCTTGGCGGAAGGAAAAGGACGTGACGAAAACGGCAAGCCCCGCTTCCGTCCCCACGGCGAAGTGTCCCTCGAGCACGTGTTTCAATTCGCCGGGCGCCATGCCGGTGGTGTCGACAACCAGATGAGCGCGGTCGCGGAGAACCGAAACGAGACGGCGCTCGCGGGCGATCCCATCGGCAATCGGACGGTCCACGGCCAAGGGGTGGCGATGACGTGTTACTTCGTAGCGCCGTGCGAGTTCTTCGTCGTCGCAATCGAGAAACAAGATCTGCACATCGAAGGCGCCGTCCCGGGTCAATTCGTCATAGCGCTGCAAAAACGTCTCAACCCCGAAATCCCGCGTTCGGATATCGACACCGACGGCCAGGGGACGCTCCAGACGCGCGCCGCTCAAGGCGGGCTGATTGGAAAGAACGAGGCTATCGAGCAAGGAAAGCGGCACATTGTCGACCGCTTCGTAGGACAGATCCTCCAGCGCCTTCAGGGCCGACGTCTTGCCCGCACCGGACATGCCGGTAACCAGCACGACCTTCGCACCCGTTGTTTCGGCGACCTTCTCGCTGTCGCTACTCATTCCATCTCCTGTTCCGCGTCGAGCATCCGATCCAACGGCAACCGGCGGGCACCGCCGGTAACCAGCTTTACAGCCAGCCGCACTTTCGCTGGTGTCGATGTCTCAAATGGCGCGAGCCGAAGCAAGGGGAATTCATGCTCAAGGATCATGCACGTTTCGGGGTCGGGAAGACGCTCGATTTCCTCACGGGGCACAAGATCGACAACCAGCCCCAGAAATGCTTCCCGAGATGTGTCGGCCGTCGCCATCTCGGCCAAACCTACGCCGCGCACCTCTATCAAACCCTTAAGGCGGTCAGGCGCGGAAAGCCTCACCTTTTCGCCTTCCGCCGTAAGGTTCACACGGTCGTCGGCAACGAGAGCCGCGCCGCCATCGATGAGACGTAACGCGAGATCGGACTTCCCGCTGCCGGCCGGTCCTCGGATAAGGACGCCGATCCCATCGATCAACACACTGGTGGCATGACATTGTTCCATCTTCTGGCCATAAAAGCCCAGACGGGCAATCTGTCAACCGGCGCTGACGGAACTACTCTTCTTCGGCGGGAAGCGTCACGACGAACCGGGCACCGATAATATTGCCGGTGTCGTCCTCCCGATTCTCTGCGCGGATGGAACCTCGGTGAGCGTCGATGATCTGCTTGGAGATACTAAGGCCGAGACCCGAGTGGGTGCCGAACTTCTCGCTCTCGGGACGTTCCTGATAGAAACGCTCGAAAATCTGTTTTTCCATACCCGGCGGAATTCCCGGCCCCTGGTCTTCGACCGCAACGGTAACAGCGCCATCGGCCTTGGCGACGCTCAATCGAATTTCACCGCCTTTCGGACTGAAACTAAGCGCGTTGCCGATTACGTTTCGAAAGACCTGAACAAGCCGGTCTTCCAGCCCCAACACCCGGCAAGGCCCGTCATCGCACCGGTCCAGAACCAGCCGCACACCCTGATCCGCGGCCGAGGCCGAGACGGAATCGATAAGCAGCGCCACGAGCCCATCCAAATCGACCGGCGACATTTCGGCCCGGGACAGCTCCGCGTCCAACCGCGACGCATCCGAGATATCGGATATCAAGCGGTCGAGCCGGGAAATGTCATCCTGAATGATGGCCATCAACTTGCGCTGCTGTTCGGGGTCCTGCACCCGGGCCGCGGTTTCGACGGCACTTCGCAACGACGTCAGCGGGTTCTTGATCTCGTGCGCGACGTCGGCGGCAAACCCTTCGATGGCGTTCATGCGCTGCCATAGGGCTTCCGTCATTTCCTTCAGCGCGCCGCCGAGCTCTCCGATTTCATCGGTGCGCCCCGATAGATCGGGCAACATATAATGATGCGCAACGCCGCGGCGGACCCGGTCGGCGGCCGCGGCCAACCGGCGCAACGGCTGGGCGATGGTGCCGGCGAGGTAGACCGACAGCGCAATCGTCACAAGAAGCGCAATGGCAAAGACCTTGAGGATATCGAGGCGCACCTGAAAAACGGCCTCATCGATGGTGCGGGAATCGCGGAACAGGAGAAGCGCGCCCAACACCCGCTTGTAACGCTGGACCGGTGCGGCGACGCTGATAATCAGAGTCCCGTCGGGAGCCGAGAAAATGGCACTGCCGTGTTCCCCGACAAGCGCCCGGCGGGTTTCTGCGAGATTGGAACTTGCTCCCAGCACGTCAAGGTCGATGTGTTCCGTCCGCGTGCCGCGTAGCCATCGGCCGATACGATCATATATGCCGAGGAAAAAACCGAATACCGACCACTCCTCTTCGGGCGGCGGCAACGAGTCGATGCGCACGGTACCGCCGGGACCGACGAGGAACTGGCTGTCCGTGACGACGTGTCCTTCGTGATCGATCAATTGAGCACGGGTCTTGGAAATATCGGCCAGGCGACGGACCACCTGCCGGGCAACGTCTACGATCAGGCGTTGATCGTCGGAGCCCTCGGCACCGACCGCCGCTTCCCCCAGCGCCGCCGCGATAAGATCCGCCTGCGTGGTCATCGCCTCGACCTCGGCGTTGATCAGACCGTCGCGGTATTCGCCGACATACAAAAGGCCGACAACCAACACCGCCAGTGCCAGCATATTGACCGCGAGGATGCGGCGGGTAATGGGTGAAAAGCGGCTAAGCGCTGTGGGGGGACCAAGTTTTTTCTTTCTCCCCAATATTCCCCTGAACATGCTGGCCTCGACCCGGAGCTCTATCCGGCGATTGCGTTGCCTTCCCGGTACCGATAGCCGACGCCGTAAAGGGTTTCGATTTCGGAGAATTCCGGATCGACCGCGCGGAATTTTTTGCGCAGACGTTTGATATGACTGTCGATGGTCCGGTCATCGACATAGATGTTTTCGCCATACGCCGCGTCGATCAATTGATCGCGGTTCTTGACGTGACCGGGGCGCACCGCCAGCGACTTGAGAAGCAGGAACTCGGTAACGGTAAGATCGACAGGCTTCCCTTGCCAGGTGCATTGATGACGACTGGAATCGAGGGTGAGGGAGCCGCGCCGGACGACATCTTCGCCGTTGACCGGTTGCGCGCCGGTTTTCCCTGCGTCGCGGCGGCGCAACAACGCACGGATGCGCTCGATCAACAACCGTTGCGAAAACGGCTTTTTGATATAGTCGTCGGCGCCCATGCGCAGACCCAGGACCTCGTCGATCTCATCATCCTTGGAGGTGAGAAAGATCACCGGCATGTCGCTTTTCTCACGCAGCTTGGTAAGCAGTTCCATACCGTCCATGCGCGGCATCTTGATGTCGAGGACCGCGAGATCAGGTTGCGCGCGCGACATCCCGTGCAAGGCCTGCACAGGGTCCGAATAGGTTTTGACGTCAAAGCCTTCCGCCTCCAAGGAAATGGAGACCGACGTCAGGATGTTGCGATCGTCGTCCACGAGGACGATGGTATGAGCCACGAATTCCCCCTTATGCTATTGGCTGGCCCTCAAAATGCCGTTTTGGACCTCCCAAGCAGGGTCAAATAAGCTTAATTCAAGGTCGAAATGTGTCAAAAATATAGACCAATTGGGGCAGCGTGTGGAACTCATCGCAGATTCCGCCAGCATGGCGGCCGGCCCGGGCGCCGGTTCGTCACCCCACCGGAGGATAATTGTGTCACGACGTCCTGAAAATCCAGTGTCGGCCGGGGCTACCGTCAGATGGCTTCTGCGAACGTCCCGGAAAGCCGCCCTGGCCACCATTGGCGGTGGCGGCGATGAGAGCCCTTATAGCAGTCCCAGGGGCTATCCGGCGACTGCGCTGACAGCGGTCGCAGCCGCTTGGGACGGCAGCCCCATCCTATTGTTGTCCCAATTGGCCGTCCACACCCGGAACCTGGCCGCGGATTCCCGCACCTCCCTTCTGTTCGACGGCACGGCGGGCTTCGCGAACCCGCAGGCCGGCCCCCGGGCCAGCCTCGTTGGACGGATCGCACCTGCCGAGGACGAGAGGCTGGGCGAGCGCTATCTCGCCTATCACCCCGACGCCCGGCTATACGCGGGATTTGGCGATTTCGCCTTCTATCGCATGGAAGTTGAAAATGTTCATTTCGTCGGCGGCTTTGCCCGCGCCATGTGGCTCGCCCCGCGGAAGGTCCTTTCCCCCAAGGGAAAGGCCGCCCAGATCGCCGAGATCGAGGCCGGGGTGATCGCCCACATGAACGCCGACCACGCCGATGCCGTCGCCCTGTATGGCACCCGGCTCCTTGGGAAACGGGGCAAGCGCTGGACCATGATCGGCATCGACCCGGACGGCTGCGATTTGCGATGCGGAAAGTCGGTCCACCGCCTGGCCTTCGATCAGCCCGTCGAAGACGCCAAATCCTGCCGGGAAGCGATTGTCGCACTTGCAAAAAAAGCGCGGAATCCGGTCTAGGGAAATGGCGCCCAAATGGGCGTTTCCCGGTTGCGCCGCTCTGCGGGCCACGTTACAGTTTTTGAACAATCACCTTTCACGCAACAACTGAATAAGAGATGCCGTTAGGGCAGGGGGCCGATACCGATTTAAGGCCCCGTTGGGAGAGATTTTTATGAGCGCCACCAAAACCAACCGCACGACCAACGCCAAGCTGCTGGCATGGGTTGAAGAAATGGCGGAGCTATGCCAGCCTAAAGACATATATTGGTGTGACGGTTCCAAGGAAGAGTTCGACCGGCTCTGTGAGCAGATGGTCGAAGCCGGGACGCTCATCCGGCTCAATCAGGAGAAACGCCCCAACAGTTTCCTCGCCCGTTCCGATCCCGACGATGTCGCCCGTGTCGAGCACCGTACTTTCGTCTGCTCCGAAAAGGAAGAAGACGCCGGGCCGACCAACAATTGGATCGATCCCGCGGAGATGCGCAAAACGTTGAACGGGCTGTTCACCGGTTCCATGCGTGGCCGCACCATGTATGTGATCCCCTTCAGCATGGGCCCGCTGGGTTCGCACATCGCGCATATCGGCGTGCAACTTTCCGACTCTCCCTATGTTGCCGCCAGCATGCGGATCATGACCCGCATGGGTCAGGATGCGCTCGACGTGTTGGGCGACGGCGAGTTCGTGCCGTGCATGCACACGGTGGGCGCGCCGCTCGAGCCCGGTCAGGAAGACGTGGTTTGGCCGTGCAATGAAACCAAATACATTGTTCAGTTCCCCGAGGAACGCGCCATCTGGTCCTACGGCTCCGGCTATGGCGGCAACGCGCTTCTCGGCAAGAAATGCTTCTCCTTGCGCATCGCCTCCGTCATGGCGCGGGACGAGGGCTGGCTCGCCGAACACATGCTGATCCTCGGCCTCGAAAGCCCCAAGGGCGAAAAAACCTATGTCGCGGCCGCGTTCCCGAGCGCCTGCGGCAAGACCAACCTCGCCATGATCATTCCGCCGGAAGGCTTCGAAGGGTGGAAGGTTTCGACCGTGGGCGACGACATCGCCTGGATCAAACCCGGCAAGGACGGCAAGCTTTACGCCATCAATCCCGAGGCCGGCTATTTCGGCGTGGTGCCCGGCACTTCCTATCACACCAACCCCACCGCCATGAAAATGATGGAGCGCGATACCATCTTCACCAACGTCGCATTGACCGATGACGGCGATGTGTGGTGGGAAGGCAAGGACGGAGAGACCCCAGAACATCTCATCGATTGGCGGGGCAACGATTGGACGCCGGACAGCGATACGCCGGCGGCCCATCCCAATGCGCGCTTCACCTGCGCCACATCGCAGTGCCCGACCTTCGATCCGGCGTGGGAAGATCCCAACGGCGTGCCGATCAGCGCCTTCATCTTCGGCGGCCGTCTGACACACACCTTCCCGCTGGTCTTCCAGGCCTACAATTGGCAACACGGCGTTTACCTCGCCGCGACCATGGGTTCGGAAGCAACCGCCGCCGCCGTCAACCAGGCCGCCATCCGCCGCGATCCGATGGCGATGCTGCCATTCGCCGGCTACAACATGGCCGACTATTGGAGCCACTGGCTGGAAATGGAAAGCAAGCTGGAGAACCCGCCGAAAATCTTCCGCGTCAATTGGTTCCGTAAGGACGAAAACGGCGACTTCCTATGGCCCGGCTTCGGCGAGAACATGCGTGTGCTGCAATGGATTGCTGGCCGGGTGAACGGCAACGCCGAGGCAGTGGAAAGCCCCTTGGGCTGGATGCCCCGCCATCAAGATATCAACTGGTCGGGCCTCGACTTCCCCGAAAAGACGTTCGCCGAGATCATGGATATCAACACCGCCGAAGGCCGCGCGGAAGCGGAGTCGCAAAAGGAACTTTTCGACAGCTTCGGCAACCGCCTTCCGGACGAGATGGAGGCGGAACGCCAAGCGCTCATTGCGCGGCTGGAAGCAGCGCCGCCCGTCTGGCGCGTTGCGGCGGAATAAACGGTAAGGACATCAAATGTCGACGGTTAAAACATCGACCACCGTTCCGGTTCCCGCCGAAAAGGTGTGGGAAGCAATTGGCAATTTCAACGCATTGCCCGAATGGCATCCCGGTGTCGAGAAAAGCACGTTGGAGGACGGCGGCAAGGTCCGCCGTCTCAAACTGCTCAACGGGGCGGAACTGGTCGAACGGCTCGAACAGCATGACGACGACGAATATACCTACACCTATTCCGTCGTCGCGGGCCCGTTGCCGGTAATGAATTACAGTTCGACCATCAAAGTGCGACCGACGGAAGACGGTGGTGCGGAAATCGAATGGTCCGGCGACTTTGAACCTGTCGGCGCCGCAGCCGAGGCCGCCAAGACAATACAGAATGTCTATGAATCGGGCCTCGAGAACCTGCAGAAGATGTTCAGCGGCAAGTAAGAAACGGAATTAAGCCGTCTTTGCCGCCGAGGCCCGGGCCTTGCGCTTGTTGTCGCGCTGCCACTTCACCCAATAACGATACGCCAGCAATGCGACGATGATCGCGCCGTAGATGATCGGCCGCGAAAAGTCGGCGCGGATCATCATGTAGAAGTGGAACACCACCAGCAGTGAGATCGGGTAGACCAGCCAATGGAGACGCTGCCACGCGCGGCCGCCCAGACGTTTGACCATGCCCTTGGTCGAGGTGATGGCAAGCGGGATCAACAAAATCAACGCGATGATCCCGACGGTGATGAACTTCCGTTTGATGATATCGTCGACAAACAAAGACCCGGCCCGCGACAAGCTGTAGATCCCTTCGAGGTCGATCATCACGTAGGTGGCGACATGAGTCACCGCATAGAAAAAGGCATAGAGCCCCATCATGCGGCGGTAGGCCGTGAACTCGCGGAACTTGGTCAATTCCGCCGCGGGCCTGAGCGCCAAGGTAATGACGATGAAAATCAACGCCCAATCGCCAAGCTCGCGATTGATGTTCATGATCGGATCGACGCCGAGAATATGGGTGCCGAAGACGCTATCGGAATAGATCGCCCAGACAATCCAGGCGAGCGGCCCGAGACTGGCGACAAAGACGAGCGGCTTGAAGATGCGCCGCTGGGTTTTGGTATTCATCGGTCCAATACGGTCTAGAAGTTCTTCCGCAGATCCATCCCCTGATAGAGCTGGGCAACCTCGTCGGCATAGCCGTTGAACATCAGGGTTTCGACCTTGGGTGCGAACAGCGCCTTGAAACCCGTTTCACCGGTGATGCGGCGCTCCCGGTCCTGCCCCCAACGGGGATGGTCGACCTCCGGGTTGACGTTGGAATAGAAGCCGTATTCGTGCGGCGCCTGCTGATTCCACGTCGTCGAGGGCTGTTCCTCGACGAAGCTGATCTTGACAATCGACTTGATGCTTTTGAAGCCGTACTTCCACGGCACCACCAACCGGATCGGCGCGCCGTTCTGGTTCGGCAGTTCTTCGCCGTAGATGCCGACGGACAGAAAGGTCAGCGGATTCATCGCCTCATCCATGCGCAATCCTTCGACATAAGGCCACGGCAGGGTCGGGCGGGTTTGTAGAGGCATTTGCTCGGTGTCGACCAACGTTTCGAACGCGACGTATTTGGCCTTCGACGTCGGCTCGAAGCGCTTGATCAAATCGGCCAGAGGAAAACCAACCCAGGGGATCACCATGGACCACGCCTCGACGCACCGCAGGCGATAGATGCGTTCTTCCAGTGCATGGGGTTTGAGGATGTCATCCAGATCGAACGTCCCGGTCTTCGCGGCATGGCCGGCAATCTCCACGGACCAGGGGCGCGGCTTCAACGTGTGCGCGTTTTCCGCCGGATCCATCTTGCCGGTGCCGAACTCATAGAAGTTGTTGTGCGTCGTCGCCGCCTTAAACGTCGTCGGCATTTCGGGCACAGCGTATTTCGAATTCGTGGTAACGTCCCCGAGCGCGGCCCGCGCGTCGTTGGCAAACGCGGGCAGCAGCGTCGTACCGCTCGCTGCGGCAGCGGCGGCCATGAAGGAGCGCCGGTTGAGGAATATCTCGCGGGGGGTGACGTCGGATTCCCGCGCGTCGGAGGGCTTGGCGATCTTGATCAGCATGGCGGCGTCTCCCGGTTCGTGAACAAAGGCACTTACCCGATAAATGGCGGGGAACCGGAATTATTCCAATGGTTTCACAGGAAATCGACAAAAATTCCCGTGAATCGGGACCTCAAGGGTATTAACGCACCGATTAGTGCGCTTCCTCCCAATTTGGACCGAATCCGGTATCTACGGTCAACGGCACGTCGAGATCGGCCACCCCCTCCATGACCGCGCGAGCCAATTTGGCGGCCTTGTCCCTTTCCGTCTCGGGCACTTCAAAAATCAATTCGTCGTGCACCTGCAGCAGCATCCGCGTCTTGAGCCCGGCGTCCTTCAACGCGCCCGGCATGCGGATCATGGCCCGTTTGATAATATCCGCCGCGCCTCCTTGCAGCGGTGCGTTAATCGCCGCCCGCTCGGCAAAGGCGCGATGCGCACCGTTCTTGTCCTTGATTCCCGGCGTGTGACATTTGCGGCCGAACAGCGTCGTAACGAAACCGTGCTCGCGGGCATGCTCCTTGGTTTGTTCCATGTAGTCACGAATGCCGGGATATTTTTTGAAGTAGGCATCGATGTAAGCCTGCGCGTCGCCGCGCGAGATACCCAGTTGGCGTGCGAGCCCAAACGCCGAGATGCCATAGATGATACCAAAGTTGATCGCTTTGGCCTGACGGCGGACCATGGGGTCCATGCCTTCCACCGGCACACCGAATACCTGGCTTGCCGTCATCGCGTGAATGTCCATGCCGTCGCGGAAGGCCTGAATAAGCGCGTCGATCCCGGCGACATGGGCGAGCAACCGCAGTTCGATTTGCGAGTAATCCGCGCTGAGCAGCACGCAGCCTTCGTCAGCAACAAAGGCCCGGCGGATTTTACGGCCTTCTTCGGTGCGGACCGGAATGTTCTGCAGGTTGGGATCGTTGGAACTCAGCCGGCCCGTGGAGGCAATCGCCTGGCCATAGTTGGTATGCACCCGCCCCGTTTCCGGATTGATCTGTTCGATCAGCGTGTCCGTATAGGTGCTCTTGAGCTTGGCGAGTTGCCGCCAGGCGAGCACCCGCGCCGGCAACTCGTGCCCTTCGGCGGCGAGCCCTTCGAGGATATCGGCCCCGGTGCCATAGGCACCGGTCTTGGTCTTCTTGCCGCCCGTAAGTCCCATCTCGTCGAATAGAACCTCGCCCAACTGTTTGGGCGACCCGATGTTGAACTCATGACCGGCGAGCTTGTGAATGTCGATTTCGAGATCGCCGAGGCGTTTGGCAAAATCCTTGCTGAGGTCCTTGAGGACCCCCGCGTCCGCCTTGATACCGGTCAGCTCCATCTCCGTCAGCACGCCGATCAAGGGCCGCTCGATGGTCTCGTAGACCGTCACCATATGATCTTCGACCAGGCGCGGCTTGAAAAGCGCGTGCAACCGCCCGGTGATGTCTGCATCCTCGGCGGCATAGTCCAGCGCCTTGTCGAGGGCGACGTGATCGAAGGTCACCTGGGATTTGCCGGTCCCGGCGACGTCCTTGAACTTGATGGTGGCGTGGCCGAAATGCAGCTCCGCCAACTCGTCCATGCCGTGACCGTGGAGACCGCCTTCCAGCACATAGGACAGCAGCATGGTGTCGTCGACGGGCGCAACGCGCACGCCGTAGCGGGCGAAAATCTCGTTGTCGTACTTAATGTTGTGGCCGACCTTGAGGACCGACGGATCCTCCAGCAACGGCTTCAGCAACGCGATCGCCCGGTCCCGCGACACCTGCTTGATAGCCTCCGTGGAGGCCTCGTCACCGCCGCCGTCGCCGAGATCGAGGCTCGATTGTCCTTGCGCCGCGACATGGGCCACCGGAATGTAGCAGCCGTTGCCCTCTTTTAGCGACATGGACACGCCGACCAATTCTGCGGTTACCGAGTTGAGCGACGTGGTTTCGGTATCCACCGCCACCCAGCCTTGCGCGGTGGCCTCGGCGATCCAAGCGGCAAGGCGATCCTCGTCCTGCACCAATTCATAGCCGTCGCCGCCAGCGGCATCCTTACTTGATTTCTTGTCACCTTTCTTATCGGAAGATTTTTTCGCCGGTGTTTTCGCTCCCGATTCCTTTTCATCCGGAACGATCCCGCCCTCGGCCTTCAACTGGCTTTCGATCCGGGAAATCAGGGATTTGAACTCCTGTTCCCGCAAAAAGACGAGCAGTTTCTCGTGGTCGGGCTCGCGCACCGCGAAATCCGACAGCGGGACCTCGATCGGCACGTCCTGCTTCAACCGCACCAGTTCCCGCGAAACACGCGCATCCTCGGCCCCGTCGATCAAGGACTGACGGCGCTTGGGCTGCTTGATCTCTTCGGCGCGTTCCAACACCGTGTCCAGATCGCCGAACTCGTTGATCAACTGCGCCGCCGTTTTGACGCCGATGCCTGCAATGCCGGGAACGTTATCGGTGGAATCGCCGGCCAGCGCCTGCACGTCGACGACCTTATCGGGCCCGACCCCGAATTTCTCGACAACGCCTTCCGGGCCGATCTCCTGATTCTTCATAGCGTCCAGCATGGTGACCTTGTCGCCGACCAACTGCATGAGATCCTTGTCCGACGACACGATGGTGACGTCCGCGCCCTGCTCCAACGCTTGGCGGGTATAGGTCGCAATAAGGTCATCCGCCTCGTAGCCTTCCATCTCGACGGCGGCGACATTCATCGCCACGACCGCCTCGCGCACCAACGGGAACTGCGGGATAAGTTCTTCGGGCGGCGGCGGACGATGGGCCTTGTAATCGGGATAGATGTCGTTGCGAAAGGTCTTGCGCGCCGTGTCAAACACCACGGCAATGTGGTCGGCGTCCGTGTCCTGGATGAGCCGCATCAGCATCTGGGTGAAAATATAAACGGCATTGACCGGCGTCCCATCGGAGCGGGTCAGACTGCCCTGCATGCGGGCGAAGAAAGCGCGAAAAATGAACCCCGAGCCGTCGACGAGGAAGAGATGCTTTAAAGGTTTGTCGTCGGCACTCAGCGGGCCATCCTCACAAGTCAGTCGTTTCTTTTTATGCTTGTTAGTCGGTTAGTGATCGGACGCGGTGTCGGCGCCCTCGAGAAGAACGTAGGTCCGGCTGCAGTAGGGGCAGACGATACGGTCGTCGTCGTCCAAAGTCAGAAAAACGCGGGGATGGCCGAGCGGCCCGCCACCGCCATCGCACGCGACCGTGCGGCTGGAAACCATGATCGGGGTATCGAGATCATCTACGTCCACGGGAGTCTCCTGTTACGGCCAAATATATCGCGTATCGCGGCCGGGCGTGAATGATACCCAATGGTGGCCGGTAATCAACTGGCACCAACGGCGAAACAAGACTTATATGGTGCTCATGAACATCCGTCGCATCCTTGTCGTCGCCTCCCTGATCTTACTTGGCGCCTGTGCGCCGCGCTTTGCCCTGCCCGGACCGCCCATCGAGGCACCGCATCTGACAAACGATGCCGCCGTAATGGCCGACGGCACCGCCCTGCCTTTACGCGGCTGGCCTGTGGAGAGCGACCTAAAGGCCGTAATCCTGGCTCTGCACGGCTTCAACGATTACAGCAACTTCATGGACGAACCGGCCGCCTATCTGGGCGCGCGTGGCATCAAGGTCTATGCCTATGACCAGCGGGGATTCGGCGCCGCGCCCCTTCGCGGCCGCTGGGCCGGAATCGAGGCCATGGCCGACGACGCCAAGACCGTCGCGCGGCTGTTGCGCGCCCGCCACCGGGACACGCCCTTTTACCTATTGGGCGCCAGCATGGGCGGATCGGTGCTGATGGCCGCCGCGACCGAGGGCACCCCGCCGGAGGCCGATGGCCTGATCCTGTCCGGACCGGCGGTATGGGGCCGGGAAACCATGCCCTTCTATCAACGCTGGGCCCTGTGGATCGGCGCCCACACGGTACCCTGGGCGACAGTGAGCGGACGCGGCATCAAACGCCACCCCTCCGACAACATCGAAATGCTGCGGGCGCTCGCGCGCGACCCCTTGGTCATCAAGGGCACCCGGCTCGATACGATCTACGGGCTTGTGGGTTTGATGGACCGGGCCCTAAACGCGGCGGCACAGCTCGACGGGCGTGTGCTCCTTCTCGTCGGGGCCAATGACGACATTATCCCGCCCAAGCCGACGGCATTGATGCTGAAACGGCTGCCGGACGTTGCCGCGGCCACACGCCGCGTCGCCCGGTACGGCAAGGGCTATCACATGCTGCTGCGCGATCTGCAGGCGGAAACGGTTCTGAGCGACATCGCCGCCTGGATCGAGAACCCCGCCGGGCCCCTGCCGTCCGACGCGGAGATTTCCCCCACTGACCCGTAAGTGCCCGTAAGTGTTTGCCGTCTAGGGGCTTTCCGTCGCTTTACGCCGTGGAAAGGCTGGGGTAATGTGCGCGTCCTTTCCGTGGGCGCCCGTAGCTCAGCTGGATAGAGTGTCGGCCTCCGAAGCCGAAGGTCACAGGTTCGAATCCTGTCGGGCGCGCCATTCCTTCAGAAAAAGTTACCCTCTCATTTAAAAACGAGTTCGAACTCTGTTCGAATGGGCCCGGCGGATCACGTCCCCGTGCGGTCGCGACACCGTATCTACTTTTCCCTTACTGCACTCTCAAGCCACTGCTACTCTTATCCACAGAAACGGATGCAATTGGGAGGCGCGCGGAATGCTTCAGTCGACCGAAGGTATAACCGAAAGTTTGGCGGGCATCTGGGCGGATATCCTCGGGATACTGCCGGCGGCACTTGGCGCTCTCGCCATTCTCATCGCGGGCTGGATATTCGCGCGTATCTTGCGGGGGCTGACCGTCCGCTCTGCCGGCACCCTCAATCATACCATTGGCCGGATTGGCGAACGGTCGCGCGTCAGGGTCGGAACGCTGCGCGATACGACCGTCCATTTCATCGGCAACATCGTCTATTGGCTGGTTATCCTGTTTTTCCTCGCCGCCGCCACGCAGATCCTGGGACTCGCGGTATTCGCCGGCTGGCTCGACCGGTTGGTCGCCTTCCTTCCCAATATCCTGTCGGGTCTTTTGATCATCTTTGCCGGCGCGGTGCTCGCCAACATTGCCCGCGATGCGATTCTCGCGGGCTTCAGCAACCTCACCGCCTCGCAACGCAATCATCTTGCGCGCCTAGCCCAGGTCGGAACGCTGGTCATCCTGATTATCGTCGGCGTCGATCAGTTGGGTATCGACATTACCGCCGTGATAACCGTCTTGGCGATCGTTCTTGGCGCCGCGCTCGGCGGCCTTGCCCTCGCATTCGGACTGGGATCGCGTGCGTATGTGGGTAACCTCATCGGCGCACACTATCTCAGCGACGACTACCGGGAAGGAGAACGTATTCGCGTCGGCGATCAGGAGGGCGTCATTCTCGAGGTGACGCAAGTTGCCGTCGTCGTCGAAACCCCGGAGGGCAGATTAACCGTGCCGGCGCGCCTGTTTGCGGAACAGGCCGTTCTCCTACTGCCCCGCGATACACAGGCGACCACGATAGCGGGGCCCGCAAATGAGTGATGCACAGCCCCTTGCTCACGCCTTCGCCAAGCGTCACGCCGAGCGCACGGCGGAAGTTCTGGAATCATTAGATCCAGACGCCATTGCCGGGTTTATCACGTCGTTGCCGCTCGACGGCGACGCCGATGTTCTGGAGCTGATGGCGCCCAGGACGCTGGCTGAAGCGCTGGCTTTGTTATCGGAAGCGGACGCGACGCATTGGCTACGCCGCATAACCCCGCAGGCGGCGGCCGGCGCCCTGCGCTATCTCGCCGATGCACAACGCGGCGCACTTCTCACGGCAATGCCGCGCGCACGCCAGCTGCAAATTACCCTCATCCTGCGCCAACCCCTCCTAACGGTGGGCGCCTGGATGGATACCCGTGTTGAGGCCGTCCGGGAAAATGCGGCAATCGCCGATGTTTTGAAACACCTGACAAATAACGACGTTTCCGTGCCGGTTACCTTTGTCGTCGATGAGGGGCGGCATCTCATCGGCACGGTCGACCTTGCCAAGCTTGTTACCGCTGCACCGGACACGCCGCTCACTGCTCTGATGATCAAGAATCCCCCTCGGTTGCGGGCAAACGTTGCCATCGAAACGGCGCTCCAGCATGGCGCCTGGGAAGAGCACGATGCGCTGCCTGTTGTCGACAGCCATGACAAGCTGGTCGGTGTTATCCGCTTCGCGGCGTTGCGGCGCGGCCATTCCGGCGCTTTGACCGCGCGGGACCCTGGGCACGAATTCGGCAGTTTCATGGACGTCGCCAACCTTTGCTACATCGGCCTGGCCGGCGCGATGAACGTTTCGATTGCGCGGCAGAAAAGCACGCCGCGCGAGTCGCAAGAGGACCTGCCATGAGCGACAGCGCAGCGGAACGCCTTGACGCTGATACGATTGCCTCGCGGGCCATCGCGGAACGTTTCATGACGGAGTTTCCGGTGGAGGCGGCGCACGAACTCGAAACGATGGACGTGCCGGCGGCAGCGCGCTGCCTCGATTTCTTGCCCCTTGATGCAGCGGCGAAGGTTTGGCTGGCGACGGCTTCCGGCTTTGGCGTCCTGGTTTTCAAGGCGCTGGAAGCGCACCGCCGCACGGCGCTGCTCGGCGTGCTCGACAGAAGCCGGGCGGCCGAGTTGCTTTCCTTATTGGATCAGGAAGATCGCTCGGCCGAGCTGGCGGCAGTGCCGGAAGGGCTTCAACAGGAATTGCGCACGCTCCTCGACTATCCCGAAGATACGGCCGGGCGCGTCATGGACACGCGGATTTTTGCACTGCACGGACACGTCAAAACCGGCCAAGCGCTGGAAAATCTGCGCGAGCGCGGACGGGGAGACATTTATTTCATCAAAGTTGTCGATGAAGAAAACCGGCTGAGCGGTCAAGTCGACCTGCGTGATTTGGCTTTCGCCGATGCGTCGCAATCACTCGAGGCGCTGGCCCGGCCGGTTCCTGCGGTTGTCGGTCCCATGGATACGCGTGAAATGGCGGTCCAGAAATTCGAGGAAACGGGCGTGCGGGAAATACCGGTCATCGACCTCGACGGCCATGTCCTCGGTGTGTTGCGGCACGACCGGCTGATCGGCGAATTGCGCGATGATGCGACCGTGGATATCCAGACCATGGTCGGCGCCTCGCGCGACGAGCGTGCCTTGTCAACGAGTTGGTTTGCCGTCCGCAAACGCATGCCGTGGCTTCAGATCAATCTGTTGACGGCGTTCCTCGCGGCCTCGGTGGTCGGCATGTTCGAATCGACCATCGCCAAGTTCACGGCACTTGCCGTCCTGCTTCCTGTCGTCGCCGGCCAATCGGGCAACGCCGGCGCGCAGGCTCTTGCGGTGACCATGCGCGGCTTGGCGCTTCGCGAGATTCATTTCGGCCAATGGTTCCGGGTTGTTCGCAAGGAAGTGAATGCCGGACTGTGGAACGGCATCGCCATCGCCATTACGTGCGCTATCGGTGTCTTTATCTGGTCGGGAAGCCTGGGGCTGGTCATGGTGATCGTGACATCGATGATTCTATCCATGATCGCGGCGGGGATTGCGGGCGCGCTCGTTCCCATCACCTTGGCGCGGCTTGGTCAGGACCCGGCGGTTGCCTCATCTATCATCCTGACGACCGTCACGGATATCGCGGGCTTCATGTCCTTCCTCGGGATCGCGACGCTACTTGCCAGCTTTTTGGGATAAACCGTTTGAGATCTAAATCTCGGCGCCGACACCGAGAAGGCTCGCCTGCATGGCCTCGTCGGCCTTAAGGGCCTCGCAGGTGCCCTCCCAGACCACCTTGCCGCGATCGAGCACCATGGCGTCCTTAGCGAACTCCAGCGCGAGATCGACATGCTGCTCGACCAGGATCATGGTGACGCCGGATTCGTCGCGCACCTTGGCCAAGGCTTCGAACAGGGATTCGACCACCACCGGCGCCAGACCCTCCATTGGTTCGTCCAACAATAAAACCTGGGGCCCACCAACCAGGGCGCGGGCCACAGCAAGCATTTGCTGTTCGCCGCCCGAGAGTTTGTTGCCGGCGTTCCGGCGGCGTTCGGCGAGACGCGGGAACAGTTCGTAGACTTTCTCCAACGTCCAGCCGCCGGGCCGCATAGCCACCAGCATGTTTTCCTCCGCCGTCAAGGACGGGAAGATTTCACGTTCCTGCGGCACGTAGCCGATCCCGGCAAGCACCCGCTTGTGAGGCGTTTCGGTTTCAATGGTCCGTCCTCCCAGTTTGACGGAACCGCTGTGGCGGGTAGTAAAGCCCATAATGGTGTTGAGCAGCGTGGTCTTGCCGACGCCGTTACGCCCGAGGATGGCCAAGGTACCGCCCGCTTTCGCGTCGACGGTAACGTCGTCGAGCACCACTGTTTCGCCATATCCGGCGAACAGGTTCTCGACACCGAGGCCGATGCTACTCTCCTGGCTGTTTTCCTGGGCGCTCAATCCCGGCTCCTCCCCAGATAGACGGCGCGCACTTCCGGATCCGCGGCGATTTCATCGGGATGGCCCTGGGTGAGCACCGCGCCCTGCACGAGTACGACAATTTCCTTGGCGAACTTGAACACCAAATCCATGTCATGCTCGATCAGCAGGATGGCGATCTCGGCCGGCAACCGGTCCAACGCGTCGTGAATGACGTGCGCCTCGGTCGACGGCACACCGGCCCCAGGTTCGTCGAGGAGCAACACCTGCGGCTTCAGGGCCATGGCGATGGCAATTTCGAGCAGACGTTGTTCGCCATACGGCAGATGCCGCACCTCCGTATCCCCGATGGCGGCAATCCCCATGTCGGCGAGCATGCTTTGCGCTTCGTCGAGGCATTCCCGCCACTGTTTTTTATAATTGAGCATGCGCCAGGCATATCCGCTGCGTTCCGCAATGGCGACGGCGATATTGTCGCGTGCCGAACTTTCGACCAGCAACGTATTGATCTGATGGGTACGCGCAAGGCCGCGCCGCACGCGCAATTCGGGGCGGATACTCTGGATAGGCTGACCCTTTAAAAGGATCTGGCCTTCATCCGGTTTCACGACACCCGTCAGCAGATTGACGAAGGTGGTTTTGCCGGCACCGTTGGGACCGATCAGCCCGACCCGGTCGCCGGGTTTGAGATCCAGGTCGATGGACTGGGCAACCGCCAGCGCGCCGAAATTCTTGCTGAGGCCACGAACGGACAGGATGGGATCGCTCATGAACGTTCCCCCTTGCCCACGAGACGCGCGAGGCCGTCACGCGCCTTGTCGACGAGGCTGATCAATCCGCCCTCCAGGAACAGCACCACAGCGATCAGCAGACCGCCGATGATGAACTCCCACAAGTGCGGATTGAGTTTGGCCGTGTAATCCTGCACGAAGACGTAGATAACCGCGCCGATGAAGGCGCCGTAGATGCGCTTGGTGCCGCCGAGGATCAGCATCACCGCGACAATGCCTGACGTAAACAGGCTGAGCGCCGACAGACCGACAAATTGTGTCGAGTGAGCCAACAGGCCGCCGGCCGACCCCGCCATGGCCGACGAGATGGTGTAAATCGCGACCAGCCGCCACCACACGGGTGTACCGATGGCACGCATGCGCTTTGGGCTCTGGCGAATTCCGTCGACCGATTTGCCGAATGGCGAATGCACGATCTGCCACGCGATCACGAACCAGATGAACAATATAGCGAGCGAATAGAGATAAGCGGTGTGACCGAAGAAATCGAATTCGAACACACCCAGCAGCGGATCGATGCTCATGCCCTGCAGGCCATCGTCACCGCCGGTCAACCATTTGGCGCTGTTGGCGAATTCGAACAGCATGGACAGGATGGCCAGCGTCAGCATCAGGAAAGTGACGCCGGTGGTGTGAAGAATCAGGATGCCGGTCACGAAGCCGAGCGCCGCCGTCAACACCGTCGCCACCAACAGCCCGGTCAGCGGGTCGCCAGTAACGTGAATAGAGAAAATCCCGGCGCAATAAGCCCCGAAGCCAAACAGCGCCGCGTGCCCCAACGTAACGATCCCGGCATAGCCGAGCGCCAGATCGAGGGACATAGTGAACAACACCCAAATGATCGCCTGGGTACCGAGGCTGAGGTAGCCCTCCGCGGTAAAGTAGAAAATGATCGCCAAAACCCAAGGCAGCAGGTGCCAAGTGAGGGAGAACTTCCCGCCAAGCATTTGCGGTCCGGCGGCCGGCGCCGTATTTTTGGGATCGTTCATCATGCCGCGGACCTCGGTGGCAACAACCCTTGGGGGCGCCAGAGAAGCAGGATGAAAACGGCGATATAGAGCAGATAGGTCGCGATTTCAGGGATCAGGTATTTACCCGCCGTATCGATGATACCGAGGGCGAGAGCTGCGACGAACGAGCCTTTGAAGCTGCCTTCACCGCCGACAATGACAACCACCAAAAACAGCACGATGTGCTTGAGCGCGTAAGTTGGCTCCAGCGATAGCATCCCGGCACCGATGGCGCCGCCTAAAGCGGCAAGGGCGCTCCCCGCGACGAACGTGGCGGTGAACAGGAAATTGACGTTGAGCCCAACCGCACGGGCCATGTTGGAATTGTCGACAGCCGCGCGCAGCTTGGCGCCGAACAGCGAATATTCGACCAAATACCACAACGAGCCGGCGATGATCGCCCCGACGACAATGACGAACAACCTGTAAGCGGGATAGGTGCGAAAGCCGATATCGACCAACTGATTGAGATGATCGGGAAAGATCATGGGATAGGGGAAGGCGCCGAACACGGCCGTGATCAGGGCGATGGAAACGAACACCACGCCGATAGTCAACAGCACTTGCGCCAATTCGCCCTTGCGATAAAGCGGCCGATAGATGGTCATCTCACAAAGGCCGCCAAGAATGCCCGATACGATCATCGCCGCCACGATCCCCAGATAAAAATTATAGCCGTTCTGGGTCAGATAAGCCGTGACATAGCCGCCGATCATGGCGAAAGAGCCATGCGCGAGATTCACCACCCGCATCAGTCCCATGGTGACGGTCAGTCCTACCGAGATGATGAACAGGATCATCCCGTAAGAGATTCCGTCGAGGAGTACGGTAAGGGTGTAGGAAAGCATCGGTTTTTGTTGGAGTAAGACGTTTCGAAATAAATCGATTGAAAATATGGGGCCGGAGGACGCGCGGCGTCCCAAAGGACGCCGCGCAAACACCGTAGGCTATAGACCCTTTGGCTTTGCCTTACAGGGTCTTACTTCGGATTGTCCGCTTTCCACGGATCCTTGAACATCGGGACCGTCTCGATGTCGACATTGACCAGCTTGCCGTCGACTTTTTCCACGCGGCGGATATAGATGTTCTGGATGATTTCCCGTTCATCCGGGTCGATCATGATGGGTCCGCGCGGGCTATCGAGCTTCTTGCCCTTCATATAGTCGACATACTTGAGGCCGTCGGCATCGGCGCCGAGCTCGCTCAGGGCACCATAGATCAGTTTCATCCCGTCCCAAGCCGCAATCGACGCGATATCCGGTTGCGCCTTCGGGTCAACGCCCTTAAGCGCAGCGATCAGCTTCTTGTTTTCCGGGTTGTTGTTGGTTTCGGTGTAGTGGAACGAAGTCAACGTACCGATCACGTCGTCGGTGAAGTTGGGCAGGAAAATCTGCTGGGTCTCGCCGGAGCCGACCAACTGGATACCGGCCTCCTTGAGGCCACGTTGCACGTACGCCTTCACCAGGTTCACGGACGGCGTGCCCGCCGGCATGAATATGTAGAGGACGTCGGGCTTGGCCTGCAGAACCTTCTCGACGTAGGACGAAAAGTCGACATTGTTGAGCGGGCTACGAGCCTTGCCGACAACCTTGCCGCCGGCGCGCTCGAACGCCTTGATGAAATACTCTTCGGCGTCGTGGCCGGGCGCATAGTCAGAGGTCAGCACGTAGGCTGATTTCATACCATGGTCGATCAGGTATTTGCCCATGGGATAGACCTGCTGCGGAACGGTCATGCTCACCCGCACGTAGTAGGGCGACATACGCACGATTTTCGCGGTCGCGGCATTGAAGATTACCACCGGGATCTTGGCTTGCTTGGACAGGTTGGCGACCGACATGGCATGCGGCGACAGATCGTATCCAGTCAGCATCTTGACCCGCTCGCGCAGAACCAATTCCTCGCTGAGCTGTTTGGCTTTATCCGGACCCTGACTGGCGGAGTCGCGATAAACCATTTCGACGTCGATGGTTTCGCCGTTGGGTCCCTTAACGGACGTGCCGTTGACCTTTTGGAAGGCCTGAACGGCTTGCTGGAACTGGGTTCCCCAGGTGGCAAAAATGCCCGTGAAATCGGCGACAAGGCCGATCTTGTAAGTCACAGCATGTGCCGCCGATGCAGACATCGCCACAAAAGCCGACACGGTTAACGCTAAAAGAAGTCTCACTTGAAATTACTCCCTGGTAATTCGTGATGCCTAACCGACACTTAGGCCTAACCGACACTTAGGCACGTATTCTTGGTTAGTCGCTTCGTACTCTACGCCACAGGGAATGGTCAACACAAACCGGGGACAAATTGCCGAGAGTTCGACAGTATTGGCGCCGGTCCCACACTGGCACCCGCCAAGCAAAAGCTTCGGAATCGGCCAGAAACCTGTCTCCGCGTGTGGAAATTTGACCGTATTGGGCACCCGCCCATGGGCTCCCGCTCACCGGAAAATTTGGGCGTGGCGGTTTGTCCGCCGGTGTTTTGACGAGGGTCAAGGCAGACCGTTGCATTTTCATCTAAATTGTATTTCAAAGTTCAGCCAGCTTGCCTGACGGAGGCATACTAAGGGGGGAGACCATTGGCAGAAATCGTTTTCGGCGTTGGAACGTCGCATAGCCCGCTCCTGGCCACAGAACCCGAACAATGGGACCTGCGCGCCGACGATGATCGGAAAAATCCGGCGCACCCGTTCCGCGGCAATGTTTATACATTCGACGATCTCATGAAGCTGCGCAAAGGTGAGAACCTCGGAACGCAAAACACCATCGACGTCCGGCGCGCCAATCATGTGCGCAATCAGACCCACCTCGATTTCCTTGGCCAGAAGATCAAGGAAGCCGATCTCGACGTGCTGGTCATATTCGGTGACGACCAGCGGGAAATCCTCCTGCAAGACATTTCACCGCCGTTCATGGTTTTCACCGGCGACAAAGTCCCCTTCATGCCGACAACACCGGAGCGGTTCGAGAAAATGCCGAAAGGCGTACAAGTCGCCGATTGGGCGCGAACGCCGGAACGGGACATGTGGCTGAAAGGTGCGCCGGATCTAGCTGTTCATCTCGTCAATGAAGTGCGCACCGACTTCGACGTCGCCGTTTCGGATACCGTTATCGAAAAGGAAGGCGGCGAACGGGGCGTTGGCCACGCCTTCGGGTTTTACTATCACCGCCTGCTCGATGATCTGATCGACACGCCGCGGATGGCGACCCTACCGATATTCATCAACACGTTCTTTCCGCCCAACCAGCCACCGATAAAACGGGTTCTCGAATTCGGCAGGTCGGTTGGCCGCGCAATCAGGTCATGGGATAAAGACGTTCGCGTCGGGATCGCCGCGTCCGGTGGATTGAGCCATTTTGTTATCGACGAAGAACTGGACCAGCGGATGATCGATGCCCTTAAGGCCGGCGATGAAGCCGCCATCCTCGCGGAACCTGAAAACCACTTCCAGTCGGGCAGCTCCGAGATCAAGAACTGGGTGGCCGCCATGGCCGCCTTGGACGGCACGGGATTGAAATTCCAATTGGTCGATTACGTGCCCTGTTATCGCTCCGAAGCGGGCACCGGGAACGCCATGTGCTTCGGCTTGTGGCGGTGAGGTAAAACAGATGAAATGCCGGCCTGGAAACTCAACCGGGCCGGAGAAAGGAAATGCCAGCCGCATCCTGGCGGCAAATTAAGTCAAAATCTTCGCCGCTATGGAGGGTTTCCGGTTGCGGGAGCATTTGAAGCGCCTGTCCCCAATGGCTAAGCGCCGCATTAGGGGCAGTACTGATGCTGATTTCTTCGTCCAGGTACAGATCGAACCAAAAGATTACACCGTCGCAGGTGCCGGTCTCGGTAACGCTGACGGTTCGCGATTCTTGCGTCCCGAGAGCCGACATACTGTCGAATTGATACTCACCAACGACGAAAGGCTCACTCAGCAGCCGATGGTCAAGTGAGCGTAAGTCGACTTGGCTATATTCGAGTTTCCGGAAGACGTCGAAATCGCTCATGTCGAACCCGGCGATATCGGCGATGGATCGGGTGTGTCTCATTTTTTCGCATTCGATTAGTGCCGCATAGATACGTGCCGCCGCCGGAATTATGCGTGCATCAGGTGTCAGAAGATTCTCCCTAGCATGTAGCAATGTCGGCAAACACTGTTCTCCCAACAATCCGACATCGAAGATTTCCGCAATCAGCAAATCGGCACGCTCCGAGAACTCCTCTCCGACCTCGAGATCCATCGACTTCTTCCCGATTATTTGGATACGATCCTCGAAGCCGTTTTTGCGAACGATCTTTTCTGCGATTTGAGCCAAGGTCGGAATCTGCTCACAGGCCGTTATTTTCGCTGCGCCGGCACGCGCCGCCATCATCGCGAGAAGCCCCGAGCCCGTCCCGATATCAAGCACGTGCTTCGCGCCCTCTGCCGCCTTTCGAATGGCATCGTCATAAGCCTGGTTGCGCGTCGTATCCGCCAACATGCCGAGATGCCACCCCGGGATACGACGGCTTTGAATACTGTGCAACAAGCGAATAGCGGCTTCATAGGTCGGCTCGACGGCAAGCACCAATTCGAGCTGCTGAACGGCTTGATCCAACTCTCCCAACTGGCTCAGCGCAAGGGCAAGGTTTGTTTGAGCGTCGAGTCGCAACGGGTGAGAATCGATTAGTTTTTTGAAGAGGTCGACGGCTTCGGCGGGACGATTCTGTTCGAAACGGATATTTGCCAGATTATAGAGCCCATCGGGATCATTCGGCTGCCGCGCGAGATATTCGATATATGCTTCCGCAGCGGCTCCGATCCGTCCCTGATCCTTTAGCGCCTTGGCACGATTATAAAGAGCATCCGTAAATCCGGGATCGATCATCAACGCTCTGTCGAAGGCGGCAATGGCTTCCTCAAATCGGCCTATGCGCGTGAGAGTGAGGCCGTAAAATTGAGATTGCAACGGGGAGTCACTTGCGTGCCCCGCAGCAACCGAAAGAGGCTCAACGGCTTTCGCTGCCACCCCCAATTCCAAAAGCACGTAGCCGTACCAGAATGCAACCTCTGGATCGCTGGGCACCTTGGCGGCCAAATCGGCTAAAACGCTGCAAGCGTCATTCAACTGCCCGCTGCGCGCCAAATTTATTGCCGATGTAAGGTTGGGTGAGGCGACGGTCATAGCCGGACCCGCACTGGCTCCATCCCCACCCTGAAGGCAACCGTCACGCTGTTTGCCGCCGCATGGCGGGTTTCCAGCGCCGGATTCCGGACGCAGATTCCGTCAATCCGAAAGTGGGCATTGAGTTCCAGAAACCTACGTGTTTTTCCTGCCACCGGCATCCTTCCTCTCTAGCGTCCCGGTTAATCGCGAGGCCATCAGCGGCGATTCCAGGCCATTATTCTGAAATCCCGCAGTCTACCGTACCTTTTTGCCGAAATTTCGTTAACAATTAGCGGCAACCCGCCGTTCAGTCAGCCCGTGTCGGTTGTTGAATAACCTGCCTAAAATGATCACTTCTATGTTAAGTAGTGAAAGGCGGAGCTAGGGGGCTTCGGCCCCGGGGGCAACAGCAAGACCGACATGATGATGATTGCAGCGCGTCGGCTAAGTAGGCCGCGGCGCGGGTTAATGATATTGCTGGCTGCGATTGGGGGCAGCTTGCTGTTCGACGGGATTGCATTCGTCCTGTTGGGCGGCCATTTCGGCTTCGCCAATCTAACGCCGTCGGTTTTTATCGGCCCTTCCATCATTGGGGCCGTGACGGCCGCTGCGATCGTTGCCGTATTCATCCGCTATCGCGAACTGCTCCTTGAGCGCACGGCGGTGGCCGAAGCAAGCCGGGTTTCCTCCGAACAGAAATACCAATCGGTGATCGAGTCCATGTCCGAGGGATTCTGTATCCTCGACGCCAACGAGCGCTTCGTGGAAGTCAACGAAGCCTGTTGCCGGCTGATCGGACGCCCGGCCCACGAAATTCTCGGAAAACGAGTCCGAGACCTCGTTTCCCCCGACTCCAAACAGCAAATGTCCGAGCAATGGGAGCGCCGCAAACGTGGCGAGAACTCCGTCTTCGAGCTCAAATACGATCAGCCCGACGGATCTGCGCATTGGATCCGCGTCAACGCCCGCCGCATGACCGACGACAGAGGACGATTCATCGGCTCCCACGGTTTCATGACGGACATTACCGAAACCAAGCGGTACGCCACCGAGTTGGAAGAAGCCCGCGACCGGTACGAGCGTGCCGCAAGCGGCTCCTCCGACGCCATCTGGGATTGGAACATCGAAACCGGAGAGGAGTACCTTTCTCCGCGCTGGGAAGAGATATTGGGGTACGACAACCCGACGTTCGTTCAACAAACAAACTACTTTATTCGGATGCTGCATCCGGATGACGTCGACATTATGGAGGAACATATCACCGCTCACTTGCGCAGAGATGTTCCCTACGATGTCGAGTTGCGGGCCCGTCATAAATCAGGCAACTACAAATGGATTCGCTGCCGTGGTCAGGTTCAACGCAGCCCGGATGGCAAGCCGCGTTATATGTCGGGATCCATAACGGATGTCACGGCGCAAAAAGAAGCGCAAATGGCATTGCGGGAAAGCGAGGAGCGTTTCCGAGATTTCGCCGAAGCGGGCGCAGATCGCTTCTGGGAAATGGACGCGGAGCACCGGTTCACCTATGTCTCACCGGCAACCCCGGGGTCGGTACGTTTCGATTCCAACGAAATGATCGGCAAGCAGCGCTGGGAATTGAGCGGTATCGATGCCAACAATCCGGAATGGCGCGCACACCGGGCGGAACTGGATGCGCACGTCGTCTTTCGGGATTTCGAATACCAACGAAAAATGAGGGACGGCTCCGTCATCCATATGCGGACAAGCGGCATCCCCCGTTTTGACGAGCAGGGGCGGTTTATCGGCTACCGCGGCATCAATCGCGACGTCACACCGGAGGCGCAGGTCAAGCAGCAAGCCGCGGATGCCCAGCGCCGATTCATGGAGGCCATCGAGAACCTGAAGGACGGTGTCGTTCTTTGGGATGCCGATGACCGCTTCGTTATCGGCAACACGCGGTTTTATAGTTTATCCAAAGAAAGAGTCCGCAATCTCCTCAAACCCGGCCTTTCTTGGAGCGATTTTGTCCGTGCCCGCGCCGAAGCCGGCATGGCCGAAATTTACAATGTAACCGTCGATGAGTACGTCAAGCGTGCCAATGCGGCGCGGTCGCAGCCAGAGTCCGTGGTTCGAACGCCAGATGGATGGACGCAAATCCGGCGCCAGGAGCTGGCCGATGGAAGCGTCATCGAGTTCTATTCGGACATTACCGCATTGCGAGAAGCGGAGGATGCCCTAAAGCGCAGCGAAGAACGGTTCCGCAACTTTACTGCCGCGACAGCCGACCGTTTCTGGGAAACCGACGCCAATCATCGCTATATCTATTTTTCGCCTCCAACCGGGAATCTTAAACGTACCGTGGACAAGCTGCTTGGCTACGCCCCCTGGGAAGCCCAAGGGCGCAGCGCCAATGGCGACTGGGACTGGCTTAAAAAAACCATGGAACGGCATGAACCGTTCCGCGATTTCCGATATACGACCTTCTTCTCGGACCGGCAGGACGTGCATGTCCGCTATTCGGGTGTTCCGGTTTTTGATCAGGACGGCAATTTCACGGGCTACCAAGGAACAACGACCGACGAGACGGCGGAGGTCGAAGCTCGGGAGCTTGCTAAAACCACGGAGAAGAGATTCTTTGACGCCATCGAAAACCTCCAAGCGGGCTTCTTCCTATGGGATCCAGAAGATCGACTGCTACAAACCAATAGCTACGTAAAAACGCTCTATCCGAAATTCGCCGACCACTTCGTCTCGGGCCGCAACCACCGGGAGATCGTCAGGGCGACGGCAGAGAGCGGTGACGTAAATCTGAACGGTAAATCGATCGAGGAATACGTCGACGATTGGATGGCGGATCACCGCAAAGCCGCGGCAAATCAGATTCACCACATGAGCGACGGCCGCTACATCAATGTCCGCAAGCAGCGCCTGGCGGATGGATCGACCATCGCCTTCCATCTCGATGTCACCGAGGAAAAACGCCAGGAAGAAGAGCTGAAACGCGCACGAGACGAAGCCAACGCCGCCAATCGGGCCAAATCGGAATTCCTGGCCAACATGAGCCACGAGCTTCGCACGCCATTGAACGCCATCATCGGGTTTTCAGAAGCGTTGAAATCGAATGCGTTCGGCGCGATACCCGAAGAACAACAAAGCGAATATCTGGATTTGATCTTCTCGTCGGGCACGCACCTGCTGAATTTGATCAATGAAATTCTCGATCTTTCCGCCATCGAAGCCGGAAAGTTGACCTTGAACGAGCGCGAACTTTCCCTGGCCGATATCAGCTATCAAGCCTGCCAAATGGTGCGCCACCAAGCCGAGATCAACAATGTTTCGATTGTCGATAAGACCGCCGGCACCCCGATCCATGTTTATGGCGACGAAATTCGCCTCAAGCAGGTTCTGGTCAACTTGCTGTCGAATGCCGTCAAGTTCACACCCTCCGGCGGCACGGTCACCATCGACGCAGAATCCGCGGGAAACTCACTAACGGTTTCCGTGACCGACACTGGCATCGGCATGGACAGAGAAGAGAAGACCAAGGCGTTGGAATGGTTCGGCCGTTCCGCCATGGCAGCGCGTTTAAACGAAGGAACCGGCCTCGGCCTGCCCCTTGCCCATCAATTGGTGAAAGAGCATGGCGGACGCATGGTCATCAAGAGCAAACCGGGGAAAGGCACGCGCGTCACGATCTGGCTGCCCGGTGAGCGCGTTGTCCATCCCTCGCGGATGGCCCAAACCGTTCACTAAACACCGAATATATTCAGCGTACGTTGATTTCCGTTTCTTCAGCGATCAATTGCGGCGCTCCGTGGGCTCGGTTGTTCCACATGGCGACCGCCGTCACCCCCAACGCAACGATCAGGACAAACAGGATCCTAACCAATTTTCTTCCCCGTTTTTTTCTGTTTCCCGCAACGCTTCTCAGCACGCTACATATCTGGGTAGATCCTTAACCAAAGGTTAACAACGCCATTTCCCAAACGCCCATCCGCATGTGTGACGGTCCGGTGACGGCCATCGTAGCCCCTAACATCGCTGGCGAAATCGGGGTAGCATGTCGCAGGCTAAATACATAAGCGTTAGATAAAGACGCAATGCCATGGCTTTAAATGCTTTGGGGGAGATGAACGGTGGACGTTAAACCGCAAATCGTCATTTGCTCGCTTGCCCTGCTGGCGGCTTTTTTGACCATTGAGCGACCGGCGCAAGCACAATCGGCCGCTCCGGTCGCGGACGAAAAAACATATCGCGAAACCCAACAACTTATCGACAGGACGCAAGCGCGGCTTGACGGAATCAACCAAGCGAACGCTACGCGGACGCTGGAAATCAAGGAGCTCCACAACAAGGTCAACGAAGTGATCGGCATGATCACCAAACAGAAGGAGGACAACGTCAATCTGAATAGCGAGGTGGGTGTGCTCAATCAGCTACTGACGGTGGAACGGCAAACGACGGCCGGATTGCGCCGGGAACTGGATGCGACGCGGAAATCTCTGAACACCACTTCTTCGGAAAATCAGGACCTCGCCAAAGATCTCAAAAGCGCGCAGCTCACGATCCGGTCCCAACGGCGAACGCTCCAATCGCTGGAGCGCCGCGTCGATGCCCTCAACAGGGAGCTCGGCTCATTGAAAAGCGCTTTGGCGAACGAGCGCGCGGCGCGACTGAAAGCAGAACGATCGATACCGCCTGCCGTGCCACCCATCGGTGTTCGCCCACTTCAATAGGAGCGCGGCATGCCGAGAACGTGCTCCGCCAGATAGGCGAGAATGAGATTGGTGGAAACAGGCGCCACCTGATACAGCCGGGTTTCACGGAACTTCCGTTCAACGTCGTATTCCTCGGCAAAACCGAAACCGCCCAATGTCTGCAGACAAGCGTCGCCTGCCTGCCAAGACGCCTCCGAGGCGAGCAACTTCGCCATGTTGGCTTGCGGACCGCATGAATTGCCCGCGTCGAACAATTCCGCCGCCCGGCGCGCCATGAGCGCCGCCGCCTCGGTCGCCGCATAGGCCCGCGCGATGGGAAACTGCACACCCTGGTTCTGACCGATCGGCCGATCGAAAACCGTCCGGTCCGACGCATAGCGGGCTGCCGTCTCGACGAACCATCGCGCATCGCCGAGACATTCCCCGGCTATTAGGATACGTTCCGCGTTCATGCCATCGAGAATGTAGCGGAAACCTTTACCTTCCTCGCCGATCAGGCTGTCGGCGGGAATGCGGAGATTGTCGAAAAACACTTCCGTCGTCGCATGATTGATCATGGTGCGAATCGGCCGGATCGTCAGACCGTTGCCGCGCGCCGATTGCATATCGATCAAGAACACCGAAAGTCCCTCGTGCCGCTTGGCGTCGGCTTCTCGGGGGCTGGTGCGGGCCAACAGCAGCATGAGATCGGAATGTTCGGCGCGGGATGTCCACACCTTTTGGCCGTCAACGATATAGCCATCGCCGTCACGCCGGGCCGTGGTACGGATACGGGTCGCGTCCGAGCCGCTGGTGGGTTCGGTGACACCGAAAGCCTGAAGCCGAACATCGCCCGCGGCAATGCCGGGAAGATGGGCCTTCTTCTGCGCCTCGCTGCCATACCGCAAGACCGTTCCCATCATGTACATCTGGGCGTGACATGCCGCAGCATTTCCACCCGAACGATGAACCTCCTCGACGATCGTCGCAGCCTCGGCAATCCCCAGTCCGCTGCCGCCATAGGTTTCCGGAATGAGCGCGGCGAGGAATCCGGCCTTTGTCATGGCCGAAGCGAAATCCTCCGGATAGCATCGCTCCCGATCCAATTCACGCCAATAGGTGCCGGGAAAGTCGGCACACAATGCACGGACCGAGGCCCGAATTTCCGGAAATTCCTGATCATCCGACGGGATAAAAGCTGACATGCGGCGGAGCTTACTGCACCGCACCGGGGAGACCAATGCCCAGCTGTACCATTTCCCACAAATGGTGACTTGCGCCCCCGCACTTGGCGCTTACAGTCGGCGTAACGATACACCAGGGAGGCTTCTATGGCCGAATACGCAATTTTTCTGACCGCAAAGATCAAGCCGGGTGCCCGGGACGAGGTTTTATCCCTGATTTCAGAGAATGCCCGGGGCGCCCGGAATGACGAACCGGGATGCCGGACCTTCGACGTCCTCGTATCGCCCGATGATCCCGATACCATCCATGCCTATGAAGTTTACGACGACGCCGATGCCTTCGAGGCGCACCATCAAGCGCCCCATTTCAAAAAATTCATCGACGCCATCGCCGGCAAGATCGAAAGCCGAACCGTCGTACAATGCGAACGAGTCGATATTTCCAAATAAGATCAATTCAGGAGAGGAACAGGTGAGCGAATTCACGATCTTCGTGACCATCACGGTCAAACCCGGTTGCCGCGACAAGGTATTGTCACTGCTCAAAGAAAATGCCCGGGGCGCCCGAGCCGACGAACCGGGATGCCGGACCTTCGACGTCCTCGTATCGCCCGAGGATCCCGATATCCTGCACGCCTACGAAGTGTATGACGACGAAGCGGCTTTCCAGGCGCATCGCGATTCGCCGCACTTCCAGGCTTGGTCCGCGGCATCGGGAGACATGATCGATGGCCGCAATGTCGTTCGGGCGGGCCGCGTCGATATTCATTCTTAATCGCCAGCGCGTACAGAACGCCGCTGCGCACCTCAACAGATACTTTCAGAGACAGAGATCGGATCAATCTTCGTTGAATCAGTTCAAATCTAGTGCTTTCCAGCGAGCGACATTTGACCCCCATGTTGCGCCCTTAGGGCATTTCTCGGAGGGGATAACAGGGGAATATCCCCGGCAGTTTGCTTATTGCGCTGCCGGTCGATTTACACCCGCCACACGCCAAGCCGGCAATATCACAGCTACAGTGGTGCCTTGACCAACCACACTGTCGATATCCAAACGACCGCCATGCAACTTCGTCAACGTCTTGCAAATATAGAGTCCCAACCCGACGCCGTCGTGATTCCGGTCTACGCTTGTCCAGGCGTCTTTGGTAAACGGATCGAACACGGTTCTGAGCTTTTCCGGTGAAATGCCGACACCCGTATCTCGTACTTCAATCACGAGTTCGCAGGTGCCGCTTTGATAAGCCCGTAGCGAGACCTCTCCACCAGGCTCCGTAAACTTCAGGGCATTGTTAAGCAAGTTGAGCACGATTTGCTTGATGCGCAACTCATCGCAGAGAACGGTCGGCGTCGAAATTGAAAAATTCGATACGAGCGCGACCCCCATTTCCTGGGCGCGCGTCTCCAGCATGCGCTGACAACGTATCAACGTTGCCACCACATCGACCTCAGATTCCTCCAGGTCGAGTTTGTTTAGATCGATTGCCGAGGCATCCAGAATGTCTTCGATGAGTTGCTTGAGATAGACGCCTGATTCGTTGATATCATTTAGATATTCGAAATACTTTTGATTGCCGTTCAGCGGTCCGAAAATCTGGTGCCTTATGGAGTCCGAAAACCCGATGATAGCGTTCAACGGGGTTCGCAATTCATGGCAAACATTTGCCAGAAATTCGGATTTCGATCGGTCTGCGATGGTTGCTTGTTCCACCGCGCGGCGCAATGCTGCTTCCGTTCGAGCATGCTCTGCTATCTCCCGGTCCAACTGCAGCACGCTTTTCTTGAAAACGTCGGTTGCCCGGGCGATATCGCCAATCTCGTCCTTACGATCAAGAAGCGGAATCTCCGTATCCCGTCTGCCGCTTGCAAGGCGGATCAGCGTATCGACGATGGATCGGAAATCACTCGACAGTACGCGCGATGACGCAAGGCCGGCAATCAAAAGCAGCATAACCGCGCCGGTAACGGCCGCCAGCAACTCGTTGCCCCGTTGGGTCGCGTCATTGGCAACATTGGCAACGGACGCATCGATAAGAAACTCATACCGGTCGAACAGGTTAAAATAGATTTCGATCAAACTGGAATACGTCCGATTCAGATCGATCATGCTCTCGCGCACCAAATCCGGGTCGACAGCGCGTCGCTTGAACGCTGCACCAATTTGATCCGTGTACTGTTCAAGATGGATATCCAGTAGGACGAAAAGTTCCGTCGTCGCCGGATACTTTGCGGAGACATCGCGAATAGGCTGTAATCTTCCGCGAACTTCCTTGAGAGCACTTGCAAAGCGCTCGCCAGTGACCGCCGCCAACTCGCCGTTCCCCGTCGCAGCGGGCCCTAGAACATTGAACACGTCGACATGCAGGTGGGTGATATCCGAATAAAGATGCCGTAGCGGAATCTGAATACGTTGCATGTCATCAGTAACCCGGGCGAGCAACGCATCATGTTTCGAGACTGTCCAGTACATCCAGCCGGCAATGCCGGTGAATACCATCAACGCAAATACTGGTATGACAAAAAATTGTGCTCGAATGCTTAGTCTCATGGCGCCACAAAACCATTGCGTGGGACGCGCCCTTCGACCTCAGCCTTCCGAATTTCATCGAAAACCCTGACGGCAGTTCTAGACGGTACCCGCAGACCAAATATCGCTTTTGTCTAATGTGGTGATTCACACGCCGGATTGCGAGAAAGCTGGCGGCCGAGGATCTTGGGGAAAAACCGGTGGTCTCGGCCTCCTCTAGCTGGCCGTCGAGAGCCCCCAATCCGATGGATTCGCAACCGAATATGAAATAGGGGCTTTGCTTTGGTTGATTTCTCGGAGGTATAGGCTAAACAACAGCCCAACAAGGGCCGACGGGCCAAGAACCGCTCATCAGGAGGAGCAGTAGAATGAAACTCGTCAGTTTCAAACATGGGGGAAAAGCCCACTACGGGATCGTCAAAGGCGACGGGGTCATCGACGTCACCGACCGGCTTGCCGATCGCTTTACCAGCTTGCTGGATGTGGTCACCGCTGGCGCTCTCTCCGAATTGGCCCCGATCGCGGATCGCGGCGAACCGACACTGTCCCTGAACGACATCGAGTTTCTGTTCCCTATTACCCATCCGAGCAAGATCTTCGCTATCGGACGAAACTATGGCCAGTATCACGAAGTCGTCGAAGACGGCGGCGCACCGGAGTACCCGAGCGTTTTCTGCCGCATGCTCAACAGTTTCGTGCCCCATAACGGCGTTATCCTGAAACCGAAGGTTTCGGACCAGTTGGATTATGAAAACGAGTTGGGCGTCGTCATCGGCAAGCAAGCCCGCCACGTGAAAGAGGAAGATTACCTCGACTACATCGCCGGCTACACCGTGATCAACGAGGGATCGGTGCGCGATTGGCAGACCAAGGGAACGCAGAACACGCCCGGCAAGAACTTCTACCGATCGGGCAGCATCGGGCCCTGGATGGTCACCAAGGATGAAATTCCCAGCCTCGACGATCTGCGGATCATCACCCGCCGCAACGGTGAGGTCATGCAGGACGGCACGACGGCCACTATGCTGTGTAAGATTCCCTTCTTGATTTCACACATATCGAAGTTCACGCAGCTCGAACCCGGCGACATGATCGCCACCGGAAGTCCCGGCGGGTCGATCATCGAACGTCCGGAAAAAGACTGGCTGAAAGCCGGCGACCAGCTGGAGTTCGAGGTCGAGGGCGTCGGCATTCTCAAAAACACTGTCGCCGACGAGTAATCCGGCGGCTCGCCCAACAAAAAGCGCCTAACTATCCGGGGTGGCCGAGCAGCACGGAAATCTCGTCCGCACTCAATGCCATCTTGAAATCGCTGTTGCGGCGATCCAGCCCGGATCGGCGATCGGCCTTACGCCGGTCGCCATTGCGCCGCCTGTCTGCGTGTGGACGTAATTGAAAAAGCAGCTGGATGATCTTGGCTATCCCCGAACCGCCACTGTCACCGGCGTTCTTGTTTCCGGATTTCTTGCCGGTGCGGCGATCCGCACTTGAACGGCGGTCTCCGCTGCAGCGCCGGTCATAAAGCCCCTTTCGCCGCTCTCTATGCGGCGTCACCGAGAAATGACGCTCCATCTCTCTCCCCTTACAGTGCGGCCAGTTTATTTTTGCCCCATTCGGCCGATTTTTTGGCTTTTTCCGGATCGGAACGGCCCTCCGATGAGGCTACCGGGATCCGCGGATTTACCACTACCGTCGCGATAGAGATTTTACATTACTTCGCGGCTTATGCACGGAAAAGGAACGGCCATCCTGAAATTTATTTGGGGCCAATTTGCGCCCGGAAGCTTGCGGATTTTTGGCCGAAAAGGTGGAATTCTAAGCGGAGTTTGCCGCCCAAAGGCGTCGATAAGCGGCCTCCAGTTCGTTCGCGAACCGGCGCTCGTCCATGAGAGACGACCCCGCGAGCCGTGCCCTCAGATTACAGCGCAGATCAGCTAATTTATCCGCATCCATAGCCAAGGCCGCGGCCTTGGCCACATATTCATCCGTCGAGTTCGCAATCAGGTCCGTGCACCCGATCCGGGTCAGGATCATACAGCCAACGCGTCCGGCATGCCGGACGCCGGCCATTGAGATGACGGGCACGCCCATCCACAGCGCTTCGAACGTGGTGGTGGTGCCGTTATAGGGAAACGGATCCAAGGCAATATCGACATCGTGGTAGAGCATCATTGGTTGGTCTTCCTGGGCGATCCAATCGGCGAACTGCAGCCGCCCGTCCTCGACTCCGTGCGCGGCAAATTCCGCGGCTATTCGCGCGCGTGTTTCCGGCGCGCCCGACATCACCGATTTCAAAAGGAGACACGCGTCCGGAACAGCGTTCAGAATCGCGGCCCAGGCCGCGATGACGTCCGTCGTCATCTTGAGGCTGTTGTTGAACGATCCAAATGTGACGTACCTGTTGCGTTGGACGGGCGGCGGGCCGATGTCCGGTGCGCCGCTCGGTGGTGCATAACAGAGAAAACCACCCTCAAGCCGGACCAATTCCTCGGTGTGCCACCTATCCGCCTCACCGGAAGGATCTGCGATCGCATCGGTGATCCAGGCGTCCATAGACCAAAGGCCCGTCGTCGACGGATAACCCAGCCAGGAAACCTGCACCGGCGCGGCACGGTTGGCGAAAACCCGAATGCGCCCACCCCGGGTCAGCCCAGCGAGATCGACCAAAATATCAATCCGCTCTTGCCGAATTTTCGCACCAATTTCCGTATCGTCGAGGGAGGCAACCTCATGCCAGCCGTCGGCCAACCCCCGAAGCGCCGCCGTCTTTTCATCGGGAGCGGCAACCGTGGAAAACCCAATCACCTCCACCTTTCGACGGTCATGTGCCCGGAACAAGGGTTCGATGAAATAGGCACAGGAATGCGTTCTGAAGTCCGGAGACAGATAACCGACACGAAGCCGCCGATCCGGATCGCGATCATTGTCAAACGTCTCACTGGCCGCGGCGCCCGCATCAAAACGTTCGGCCCACGTGCGGTGGGCCAGAAACAAGGATTCCTCATCCTGATCGGTCCGGTACAAAAGATTGAGAAGATGATTGGCTTCGGCGTCGAGATAGCCGGGTGTCAATTCGATAGCGCGGCGGAAACATTGGATCGCCTCGTCGGACCGCCACAACCGGTTCAACAGGTTGCCGAGATTGTAGTAGGCGGTCGCGTAGTTGGGACTGGCCTCAATGGCGGTGCGCTGAGCTTCTTCCGCCGCGGTCAATCGACCCTGACGTTGCAGGCTGTTGCCCAATGTCGTCAGGGCCTCCGCATTCTTTGGGTCAATGGCCAACGCCTTACGGCAGGCTTCTTCCGCTTCTTCGTCCCGGCCTTGTTTACTCAACGCGGCACCGAGGCCCGCCCAAACCCCGGCATGGGTTGAATCGAGTTCGAGCGCTTGCCGGAACGCCGCTTCTGCGGCAACACCATTGCCGCGGCGGCCCAAACTGAGGCCGAGGTTGTAGACAGCCGGTACCGATGTCGGGTCAAGTTCCGATGCGCGTTGGAAACACACGATGGCGCCACGAACGTCACCCTTTTGCGACAGCACGACACCCAGATTGAATTGAAATGTCGGTCGGTCGGGTGCCTCGGCAATCGCCTTGCCGATAAATTCCTCTGCGCGCGCCAAATCGTCCCCCGCCTGCGCGATCAGGCCCATAAAGTGTAGGGCATCGGGATGAGTTGGATGCCACGCCAACACGCGGTCATAACAGTCGCGCGCCTCGGACAGACGGCCGGCACGATGATGGGCTAACCCCTCATGCAGCGCTGTTTCAGCATCAAAATCCGGTGCGCCTGCCACCATGCCGACCAATCATTGTCCCGTTACATGCAACACGATCTGCCGCCGATGGGGATGCGTGCGGTGTTCGAACAAATAGACACCCTGCCACGTTCCCAGAACCAGCCGACCATGCGTGATCGGAACGTTTAGGGATGTCGCCGTGAGCGCGGAACGAATATGAGCCGGCATGTCGTCGGGCCCTTCGGTGTCGTGATGGTAGCCGCCGCCCTCGGGAGCGACTTGCCGGAAAAAATTCAAGAGATCGCGCAAGACATCCGGATCGGCATTTTCCTGGATCACCAGAGAGGCGGACGTGTGGCGGATGAACAGCGTCAACAGCCCCGTCGTCACCGATTGAACATCGGTCCAATCCGTGACATCACGCGTAATATCATAGAACCCCTGACCTTGCGTCTCGACGGTTATGGTCGTTTGTGCCTGTTTCATCATCCTGCTGGCCGGCCCGGCGTCTTTCAGGAACCATACGGCAATCCCCCGGAACAGGCCAGAACTTGGCCAAATACAGCGGGTTGCGACAACCACCGAATCAGTCGTATAGAAAAGAACAATTGATGAACAATGATTGATGCATTCGATGGACGATTTGTTCGACGATCCCGAAATGATGGCCCTCGGCCCCTTCGAGGCATCCGACATCACCCGCGGCGTTTGCCGGCATCTTCGCAACCGCCGTTATAGCCCGCTGACAGAAGTAAAATTGACGTCGCGGCGGCGGGTCGACGTGATGGGACTAGACCGCAAAGGAAACTTCGCCATTGTCGAGGTGAAATCGTCGGTGCGGGATTTTCAGACCGACAAGAAATGGCCCGACTATCTGGCCTTCTGTGACCGCTTTTACTTTGCCGTCGCCAACGGCTTTCCCGTCGAGCTATTGCCCGATACCTGCGGCATCATGATCGCAGATCCTTATGAGGCGGTTGTTCTGCGCGACGCTCCGTTGGAGAAGATGAACGCGGCCCGGCGGAAAACCCAGATCGTGCATTTCGCCAGCACTGCCGCCGACCGGCTGCACCGGGTCAACGATCCGTCTTTTTAACTTCTTCCTGCTCCATATCCAGAATCTTGCGCTTACGTTCCAGGCCCCAGCGGTAGCCGCGCAAACCGCCGTCGGAGCCAATGGCGCGATGACAGGGCACGGCCACCGCCACCGGATTGACGGCGCAACTGCGCCCAACCGCCCGGACCGCCTTGGGCGCGCCGATAGCCTCGGCGATCTCGGCATAGGTCATGGTCTGGCCGCGCGGAATACGGCGCAAACAATCCCAAACTTTCCATTGAAACGCCGTCGCCCGCACATCGAGTGGCAGGGTTGCCGCCGCGCTATCGTCGCCACCGAGGATCGACAGCACTGCCGCCAGCTTGGTTTTGATACCATTCGCGTCCGCCACGATCTCGGCGGCGGGATATTCAGCGTGTAAATCCTCGATCAGTTCCTGATCATCGTCGCCGAGACTGATCCGGCATACCCCTTTTTCGGTTGCCGCGACCAACAAGCGCCCAAGCGCACTGTCCGAAATCGCCCAACCGATGCGCGCGCCCTTGCCACCACGTCCATAACTTGCCGGTGTCATGCCGAGGGTTTCACCCGCCCGTTCATACAATCGGCTCGATGAACCGAAGCCAGCACCATAGAGCGCAGAGGTCACGGATTCACCGTTGCGCACATCTTGTTTGAAACGGTCAAGGCGCCGGTGGGCGGCATAGTCACGCGGCGAGAGGCCGGTCGCCTTCTTGAATTGCCGTTGCAGATGATAGGGACTGACCCCGACGGCCGCCGACAATTCGGCAAGCGTCGGCACACCCTCATCGTGGGCGTCGATCAGGCGGCAGACCTCGGCAATCCAGCCCGGCCAATCCGGCCCTTTGGCTACCGCCTCGGTGGATTCGGATGAAAGCTTGTTCATATCGGCTTGATCCAACAGCGTCATCATAGCCCCAGAATAGGGGCAGGTCGCGGGCTAATCTATCCGAAGATTGCGCCCCGAAAACGGCTGAATTCAGCCGATCCGCATCAAGCGTTCGGTATTGTGGTAAAGCCAGTCCCGCGCGCCGTCGGCATCGACCTCAAGCGCGTCGACGGTGCGCCAAAAGGCAGGACCGTGGTGGAAGTGCCTGAGATGCGCAACTTCATGCGCCACGACATAATCGCGCACCCAATCGGGCACCAGCACCAACCGCCAACAGAAGGACAGGTTCCCCGCGGCAGAACAGGAGCCCCAACGCGTATGCGTATCACGCACCGAGATGCGATTAACATGTTGGTCGAGGCATGAAGCCATGGCGTAGGCTTTTTCGCTCACCGATGTGCGCGCCTCGGCCTTCAGCCAATCGCGCACCCGGCGCGCCAGATGCGCCGCTTCGCCCGCGACCAGAATTTCACCATCGACCCGGCGCACGCCAAAACGGCCATGAGGGTAATGCCGGACACGATGCGGTATGTCGTTGAAGGGGATTTCAACGCCATTTTCGAAAACGACGCGACGCGCACGACGGGCGAGCGTTTTTTCGATCCACCCGGTGTTTTCGGCAACCAACTTCATGGCATCCGCGCGCGCCGCCCGGGCCGGAAGCGTCACGACCACACCATCCTCGTCCGGATCGAGACGCAGGATGAGACGCCGTGCCCGCCGGTTCCATCGCAGCCGCACCGGTAATTCCCGTCCGGCGACGTGGATACTGGTTAACGCGTTACGTCGATCGGCGGCCACGTTCCGGTCTCCTTTCGCCAGAATCTATTTCATCCGGCCAAGTGACGATGTGATCCTCCAAGTCGCCCGCGTTGCGTTCGGCCACGACACGACCACGTACCGACACGCCGGCCCGGTGAACACTTTCCGGATCGCCGGACAGGAGCGGGTGCCACCAAAAAAGATCCCTGCCTTCGGCCACCAACCGATAGGCACATGTCGGCGGCAACCAATCGATGGTCTCCATCGTGCTCGGTGTAAGTTCGACGCAATCGGGAACGCGGAACGTCCGGTGCATATAATCGGTGCAGCGGCAAACACCGACATCCAACAACGCGCAGGCGACATTGGTGTAAGAGACTTCACCGGTGTCGACATCCTCGAGCTTATGCAAGCAGCATTTGGCGCACCCGTCGCAGAGCGACTCCCATTCATCGGGAGACATCTCCTGCAGGGACTTGGTTCGCCAAAACGGCGCCGACACCCCAGATATCGGGTTACTTGCCATCTTAGTCACTACTTTTAGCCGTTTGGCGAACCCGGCGCCAGCGTGCTGGATGCTGCAAACCGCATTGACGCTCAAACAAAGTCTCCCCATTCTCATTCTATGTTCTTGTTCGGACTCTTGGGGGAAAAAGGGGGGTTCGACCCCCTGGTCCTGCTGCTGGCGGCATTGATCTTGGATGTCGTTGTCGGCGATCTCCGCCTGATCATTGGGTTGACCGGTCATCCGTTGGATCCTTTCGGTGGATTGGCCGGCTGGTTCGACCGCAAACTCAATCGTGAATCGCGCAGCCAGGGCGACCGTGCCGCACGCGGCGCCGTTGTCGTACTGATCCTTGTCGCGCTGGGCATCGGCGCGGGACTCGGCGTGTCCTGGTTGAGCCAGACAATCCCCTATGCCTGGATATTGGAACTTGTGCTTCTGATTATCCTGATACCGCAGCGAAGCTTGTTCACGCGCGTAAAAGGTGTCGGGTCTCATTTGCGGGATGGCGCCCTCGGCCGCGCAAGGCGCGCCATTTCGCTGTTGAGCGGGCGCAATGCCGCCGACGCCGACGGCCATGCCGTCGCCCGCATGACCGTCGAACTGACGGCGAGCCGATTTACTGTCGCTATCGTCGCACCCGTTTTCTGGTACATGATGTTCGGGTTCCCCGGCTTCCTCGTCTATCAGGTCGTCAACGCACTGGACCGTCAGATCGGCGTGCGGTCCGATCGCTATCGCGCCTTCGGGTTTACCGCCTTCCGGTTGAACTATGTTTTGACGCTGATCCCCGGCTGGCTCGGCGGTATCTTTCTCAGCGTGGCGGCGCTCTTTGTGCCCACCGCCAATCCGGCGAAAGCCGTGCGTGTTATGTTGAGCCGGGATGCGTGGCGGGCCGGCGCCAACAACGGTTGGGCGTGCGGCGCCATGGCGGGCGCTTTAGGTCTGGCTCTCACCGGACGGCGCCTCAACGAACCCGAGGGATTGCACTGGATCGGCAAAAAGGGACGCGCCATGGTCACCCCACAGGATATCCGGCGCGCGCTTTTTCTGTATGCCGTTGCCTGTTTACTGAACGGGGTGTGGGTTGCCAGCTTGACCGTTTTCCGCTTCGCGTGAGAATGTTCCGCCATGGCGGTCAATCCAGAATTCAAAGAACATGTTCTCGATCTTCTGTCACCCATGGACGGCGTGACCGCGAGATCCATGTTCGGTGGCGCCGGGCTCTATCGGGACGGCGTGATGTTTGCTCTTCTGAGCAGCAGCGGTGGCTTTTATTTCCGGACGGATGACGGTAACCGGGAAGACTACGAAGCGCTGGGATCGGGGCCATTCAAGCCGTTCGACGATAAACCCATGCTGATGCCATACCACGAAGTGCCGGCGGATCTCATGGAGGATCCCGACGAACTTTGTGCTTGGGCGCACAAGGCGTGGGAGGCCGCCCGTCGCGCCACGGCGGCAAAATCGAAAAAGAGCAAGAAAACGACGCGCACCTCATGATGCAAGATGGGGACACGGCCATCCGCAAGCACTCCGTGCGTATCGCCGGCCATGCGACCAGTATCTCGTTGGAAAACGCCTTCTGGAACGCCTTCAAGGCGATCTGCAAGCAACGCAACATGTCGGTCAACGATCTGCTCACCGAGATCGATCGCGGCCGCGGCGGCAATCTCTCGAGCGCGGTGCGGGTGTATGTACTCGATCAGTTGCGCCAGGAAACGCGCCACAGGACGCACGCGGCGGACGAGCGGCTCAGCTAACGACCAAGGCCTTTGAGAATGCCTTTGATGAAATCATCGACTTTCGGCTTGGGCTGTTCTTGGGCTTTTTCGGGCTCCGATTGGACATCAGATTTCGTATCCGATTGGGGCGCGGTTTGTCCGCCGCCAAGAATCCCCGGCAGAATTTGATCGACGATCTGCCCGATACCTTCCTTGTTGCGCAGCTTGTCGAGCCCGGGGATAGCGATGCCGCCGAGACCACCGGTTTCCAGTTTCACATTGGGTGCATCCAGATTACCGGAAATCTTGAACGGCAGCCTTTCCGGCAACCGCCCCCCCTGCGCAACCAAAGCCGTCAACAGGGTTTGCTCCATCTTCACTTCGCCGGAGGTATCGATACGCCAAGCCGGAAGGTCGATGCTGCCGCTAGCGCCACCTGTCGCGATACCCGACGAAATCTTGAGATCGTCAAAACCGGCGACACCCTTGTCGATCTTGAAGCTCGTTGAAATATCCGCGAGACTCGCACCTTGTTTGCCGGCAACAAGAGAATTCAAGGGCGCCAGAATTCGGATCAGCGGCCCCAGAAAGATACCGCCGCCGCGGCTCAACGGATCAATGCGTGCCAGACTAACCTGTCCCGCGCCACCGAGCGTAGAAACAAGATCGGCAACACTGCGGCCGTTCGCAGAAAGGTCCGCCATCGCCGTCATCTTTCCGCTTCCGAACGCGGCAATGCCGAGTGCCTTCATCGCCGTGGGAAGATTGAGACCATCAACCTCTAGTTTCGCCGCATATTGGCCGCCGCCATTGCCGCTCGCCAAACGGCCATTAGCCTCCAACGCGCCGCCATACAGCGCCCCTGTCAGCCGCTTGGCGGTCAGAACGCCGTTAGTCAAGGAAGCGGTCAGATCGGCATCGTCGAGACGGTATTTCTGATAGGCAAGTGCCTTAGACTTCAAAGTCACGTCGGCGTCCGCCAAGCCGAGAACCGACAGATCGATCGGGCTCGTCGACCATCTTTGGTGCACCTCCGTCGCCACACGTTGGATAAGGGACCGAACATCAAAACCTTCCGGAACGCGGAGCAAGGCATGTCGCACGCGGGGCGCGGCAGGGTCGAAGGACGCACGACGCTGCGCTGGTAAAAAGCGGTCGATCTGCAAGACGCCCGTCGTTAAATCAGCGACAAACCGCGGGCGGGCGCGATCGAACGTTCCCTCGATAGAACCAGCAAGGCTGGTATCTGCGACCGATCCCGATAGATCAGTGATGGAAAGTTTTAGTGGCGTGCCGGAAATTCGCGCCGCCAGATCGATACCACCGAGATTCCCAGCCGGATTGTAGTTAATACCGGTAACCCGCATGAGGCGCTGCAAACTGGAATGCTGAATACGGATGCTGGTATCCAACGCCGGCAGCAAATCTTGCGTACCGATGCGGCCATCCAAGGAATAAGTGCCGCCAGCGGCGGAAATAGTCGATTTCGCCGCCAAATCGGATGGCGTGCCGCTGAATGTGCCCTTCATCGACACGGCCCCCAACCCCGAGGCATTGAATGGAATGGCGATGCCCGCCGTTTTAAAGAACTGCGCGAGGTTTTTCGAATTGGTTTCGACCGTCATGTCGTCGAGCCGGGGGCTGGCCGCGCTGACGGCCTCGTTCAATCCCGTCACGGCACCGGACAGGCTTGCCGAAACGCCCGCCGCGTCGGCAATGCGCAGTTCCCGCACCGTCAGTTTGCCGTCGAATGCCGTTCCATCAAACCGGATGTCACGAATAGGGATGCCGCGATAGGTTAGAACCCCCAACGTCGCCTTGAGATTGGCATCGATGACGTTGAGCGCCGTCAGACCCGCCAACGGATTGACGGCGGATGGCCCCACGATCTGGCCAGAGGTTTTGGCATTGGACGCCGACGACGACCCGGACCTAGAGGACTCGGACCCAACACCCCCATTGGCTCCGGAGGCTCCGGGCAGATAGGCATCCAGATTGGCCTGGTCGATGACCAAATTGGCCCCGACCGCCAGCCTTTCGCGCAGGGCGACGGTCGCCGCCCCTTTTATCCGCGTCGTGTCGATATTGAGATCGATTTGATTGAGCCGCAGCTCCGCAGGCGTCGCGGTAACCTTCCCGGCAAACACCAATTTACGCAATCGGTCGCGGGCGATCGGCGGCGCATCAACACCCAGCCACCCGAGGACAGCCCGCAAGTCGTTGGTCGACACATCCATCGTGCCATCGAATTGGGGTGCGCCGCCCGGCATGGTGACGAAACCGAACACGGCAAGATCCGACGCACCGGGCAGTTGCGCGGACATCTGATTGACGGTGATCTCACCATTGGCAACAGAAACATCCACCTGTGCTTCGCTGATCAGCCCGCCCCGAAAGGTGGTCGACCCGACAGAAAGATTGAGATGGGCCGCCAGATTTTTCGGAATGCCCGCCTCAGCCGGCTTCGCATGTTTAGGCGCGCCAGCCTTCGGCGATACCGGGGATTCAGACGACGGCGGCAGTTTCGCGGGCTCAACAGGCTGGCCGTTGCCGGCAGGCACCACGAGAAATTCATCCAGGTCGAGACGATTCACCGTTAGCTTGAGATCCGCCTCTATCATGTTGCCAAAGGAAGCGGTCACCTCACCCGACGCTTTCGTATCCGCCAGCGATACGTTCAGATCGTTGATTTCCGCGCCTTCCTGGGAACCCGACACAGCGGCCTCCAACGTAAAGGGACGCGCCATCAATCCTGGCAACATGGGCGCACCCGTGAAGGCGCCGGCAAACTGCCGCAGGTTTTCGCCGGAAGCTTCGAAGGTGCCTTTCAAACGGGGCGCATCGGTAAGACCCGACAAGGTACCCGCAAATTTGGTTTTAACCTCACCGGGAACGAATTCTATTTCCGCGGTAAAAGGCAAGGTCCGCCGCTGTACAAACGTACCGGTGGAAACCTTGAAGCTGAGAGGAATGTTTCGCGCCACCAAGCTGCCGGAGGCTTCCATCGGCCCCATCAGCGAAGCGGCGGTCATGCGTCCATTCAACGCCTCGATACGCTCTTCCTGAGACGTGACGTCATCCCGGTAGGTCACCGTGCCGTTCTCGATGACGAAATTCTCGACGACGATGGCCGGCGCCTCACCCGTACTGCTACTGCCATCCGCACCCGAACGGCCGCCGTCTGACGGTAAAGATTGAGAGGACGCCGGCGAGAACGTCATATTGGTCCGGCCATCGGCGAACCGCTGAAGATGGATCACAGGATCGACGAGCCGTATGCCGTGGACCTGAATATTGCCGCCGAGAAGGGGCAACAACGCCACCCGGACCTCAAGCGATTTTAGCGACACCATCTGGGGCGCCGCGGCGCCCCTGACGTTGGCCACATGCACATCGTTTACCCGAAGCCCAGGGGTCGGCAGGACGGAGAATTCGATGTCGCCGCGAATATCGAGATCGCGGCCGGTGCTTTCCTTGGCGCGGGAAACAATCTCCGTCTTGTACTGGTTCCAATCGATAAAGCTTGGAACGATCAGCACAGCGGCGATCAACAGGATCAACAATCCGGCGACTACACCGAGAATTTTTTTCAATTTATTACTCCGATATCCGCCATTTGCGGCCGATACGTTGGTTCCGGGCGTTACGCCCGTTGACGTACCCCGATTGGGCGTCCGATCCAAGGGCTTGATTCTAAAGTTTGGCCGAAAAGTGGGCAAATTCAATCCCGGGATGCCGCTATGTATAAAGTGATACGGCTGAGGCGGTGATTGTCAGTGCCCAAACGGCATTCTATTTAGATGTATCTGAGGTTTTTTCGGCCTCCATTTAGGCCGCCCGCAACGACGATCAAAGAGGACGCCACCATCGATACCGCCCCCGGCAACCAGACCAGTCGCCTTCTGGACCATGGTATGCTGCGCGCGTTTCGGCATCGGGATTTCACGCTCTATGCCTTCTCCGGACTGATTTCCAATATCGGTCTATGGTTCCAGCGTACCGGCGTTCAGTGGCTGACTTGGTCACTGACCGAATCCTATGCATGGCTCGGCGCAATCGCCATGGCCGAAGCCATCACGGTCACCTTTTGCTTGCCTTTATTCGGAACCGTTGTCGACCGCGCCAACCGTTTGCATCTTGCGCGCATCAGCCAAGTCATCATGATCGCGCTTGCCGGGGTGTTCGCTACCCTCACAATCCTCGATTGGATATCCGTTTGGATTCTGTTCGGCCTGATGATGCTGAATGGTATCTCGGAATCCTTCTGGACTCCCATCCGCATGTCTATGGCACCCAGTCTGGTGCCGCGCGACGATCTTTCGTCGGCCATTGGAATCGGCTCCATTTTCTTCAACGTTGCTCAATTCGCCGGTCCCGCCATCGCCGGTATCATCATCCATCAGTTCGCGGTCGAAAGGGTGGGCATCGGCTATCTTTTCGCTCTCAACGGCCTCAGCTTCTTCGGCTACCTGTTCGTTCTTTTCAAGATTCAGTTGCGTGAACAGGACAGAAGCAAAAGCCGCCACGGGCGTTTCTTCTCGGATTTCAAGGATGGGCTGATCTACCTGACGAATAAGGCGGGATTAGGGCTGTTCATGCTTTGGATGCTGGCATCGACCTTTATCTTGCGGTCCTATCGGGAACTATTGGCCGGTTTGGCAGGCGGGCTTTTCGATCAAGGCGCCAGCGGCTTCGCCTTCCTCCAGTCGGCGGCGGGGGCAGGGGCTATTGTCGGATCTATCCTGGTGGCCAGTTCCAGCCGCGTAACCGGTATGACCCGCTTCCTATTCGTCGCCGCGTTCCTTGCCGTCGCGTTTTTGCTAACCCTATCCGTTGCAACGCATTTTTGGATGGCTGTTATAATTGTTGCGGCAATGAGTTGCGTCTCCTCCTACATCGGCATTGGCGGCCAAGTACTTGTGCAGAGCGCGATCCATGGCGCGGTGCGTGGCCGGGTGATGAGCCTGTGGAGCGTATCGCTCCGCGCCGGCCCGTCCAGCGGCGCTTGGACCATCGGATTGTTCACCGGCATCTGGCACATTCAAGCCGTGCTCGCGGGGGCCGCGCTTCTCTATTTCGCCGTTCTACTTGCTATATTCCGGCGGCGGCAACACCTCGCCGAAAACATGGAATCGCCTCCCACCGATGAACTCCCGGCGGGCTTGAGCGAAACGTCGGCAAACTGATGAGCCGCTCTCTCTCCTCTTACGGGATGTTGCGCGCCTTCCGTCACCGCGATTTCGCGCTGTTCGCCCTGGGCGGCTGGTCCTCTTCCATGGGGCTGTGGGTACAGCGGATCGCCGTCGCCTGGCTTACCTGGGAATTGACCAAATCCGGTACTTGGCTAGGTATCGTCGCGGCGGCGGAGGCCATTCCGACCATCGCGCTGATCCCTTTTGCCGGGGTAATCATGGACCGGTTCGAGCGGCTTACGGTCGCGCGGTTCATTCAGATCGGCGGATTGTTGGTTTCGGCGATCCTCGCCCTTCTAACGTTCGCCGGATGGATCAACGCGCCCTTGCTCGCCGTTCTGATGATCTTCAGCGGTGCGACCGAAGCTTTTTGGACACCAGCCCGGTTGACCATCGCGCCCAATCTCGTGCCACGCGAAGACTTGGCAGCCGCGTCCAGCATCGGCGCCATCATGTTCAATTTGTCCCGCATCTTCGGCCCGATGATTTCCGGCGTGATCATTCACATCGCGGGTCCCGCGCCGGCCTTCGCGTTCAATGCCGTGTCATTCGGCATCTTCCTGATCATCCTGTTCATGATTCAGTTGCAGCAACAGGAACAACAATCTCGCCGGGGCACGACGGTGTTCGGCGACCTCAAGGATGGCATCCTTTATCTGATGAGCCAGTCGAGCATGCTGTCCCTATTTCTGTTCATGCTCGCCGCCGCGTTCTGTCTCAGAGGCTATATCGAACTGTTGCCCGGTTTTGCCGAGGAAGTTTTCGATCGCGGTCCCGGCGCCTTCACCATCCTGGTTTCGGCTTCAGGCATTGGCGCCATTGTCGGCGCCCTCTATGTCGGCAACCGGCCTGGGATCGCCGGCCTGACCAGCGTCGTGTTCCTCGCTCTGCTGGTTCAAAGCGTTTTTCAGATCGCCTTTTCCGTCACCAGTATTTTCTGGATCGCCGTCGGCTTCTCGGCGGTGATGGGCGCAACGATCACCGTTTCCGGTATCGGCACGCAGATCCTGTTCCAAAATGCCGTGGCCGGCCATATGCGTGGCCGGGTCATGAGTCTGTGGGGATTGATCATCCGGGTTGCCCCGGCGCTGGGTACCATGGCAATGGGAACGCTGGCCGATTTTTGGGGGTTCCAAATTCCCGTGCTCATTGGCGCGGTTCTCTATCTGGTCCTATGGTTCGTCATTGCCCGTCGACGGGAACGTCTCGCCTACGACTTGGAAGCCGCACCCCCTACGTCTTAACGCCGAACCCACCGCCGCCTGGCGTTTCGATGACGAAAACGTCTCCGGCCACCATCTCCGTGTTCGCCGTGGCGCCAAGATCATCGACGGACCCATCGCGCCGAAGGACAAATGTTTTGCCGACCGCGCCTGCGCCGCCGCCCGCCAGACCGAAGGGGGGCACTGTCCGCGATCCGGAAAGGATCGCCGCGGTCATCGGCTCGCGGAAACGCACCTTCCGCACGACGCCGTCGCCGCCACGGTGCTGCCCATCCCCACCGGAACCATTCCGGATTGAAAATTCCTCGAGCAGCACGGGGTAGCGGAACTCCAGCACCTCGGGATCGGTGAGACGGGTGTTGGTCATATGCGTGTGCACGGCGCTCGCCCCATCGAAATCGGGACCAGCCCCGGCGCCGCCGCAAATGGTCTCATAATACTGATGGCGGTCGTTGCCGAAGGTGAAGTTGTTCATCGTGCCCTGCGCCGACGCCAAGGCGCCCGCGGCGCCGAACAAGGCATCGGTAATACATTGCGAGGTTTCCACATTGCCCGCCACCACCGCCGCCGGATACCGGGGCGCAAGCAATGAACCGTCCGGAATGATCAGGTCGAGCGGCTCCAAACAGCCGTCGTTCAACGGGATATCGTCATCCACCAGACACCGGAAAACATACAGGACAGCCGCACGGCAGACGGCGGTGGGCGCGTTGAAGTTGTTGTCCGATTGGGGCGAGGTGCCGGTGAAATCAATGGCGGCCCGCCGTGCCGCTCGATCGATACGGATCGCCACATTGATCTCGCTGCCGTTATCCATGGCGACCGTGAACGCACCGTCGGGCAAGCGGTCGAGCACCCGGCGCACTGCCTCGGCGGCATTGTCTTTGACATACCCCATATAGGCTTGAACCACGTCGAGACCGAAATGATCGACCATGGAAAGAAGCTCGCGGACACCCATCTCATTGGCGGCGATCTGCGCCCTGAAGTCGGCGATATTCTGATTGGGATTGCGGGCCGGGTAGGGACCGCTGCTCAATAATTCGCGCAACGCCTGTTCGCGAAATGCACCTTTTTCAACAAGCTTGAAACCGTCGATGAGCACGCCTTCCTCTTCCACCGACCGGCTGGCCGGCGGCATGGAGCCGGGCGTGATCCCACCGATATCCGCATGGTGCCCCCGCGACCCGACGTAGAAAAGACGCTCCCGCCCCGAAGCATCGAACACCGGCGTAATCACCGTGACATCGGGTAAATGCGTGCCGCCATTGTAGGGTGCATTGAGCGCAAAGACGTCGCCGGGGGCCATAGTTTCGCCATGAGCCTTGATGATTGCCTGAACGCTCTCTCCCATGGAACCGAGATGAACCGGCAAATGCGGCGCATTGGCAATCAACCCGCCGGCAGCGTCGAAAACCGCACAAGAAAAATCGAGCCGCTCCTTGATATTGACCGACGTCGCAGTATTAGCGAGCACCGCGCCCATCTGTTCGGCGACGGACATGAACAGATTGTTGAACACTTCGAGCATCACCGGATCGGCAGCGGTGCCGATGGCGTGGCGCGCGGGACGCGCCACAACGCGGCTCAACACGAGATGCCCGAGCTCGTTGACCCGGGCCTGCCAGCCCGGCTCGACAATGGTGGTCGCGGTCGCTTCAGAGATAATGGCGGGACCATCAACTGCCGTCCCGGTCCTTAGATCATCGCGGGCAAATACCGGCGTAGGTACCTGCGCGCCGTCGAAGACGGTCGGCACCATTTCCAACGGCACCGGCGCTTCGCCGGTCTGATCCGACAACGGCCGGTCGGCAACCCGATCGGTTGCGCCGGCAGCTTCGACAGTTACGGCCTCGACGATCAAATCACGCTCCGGTTCGGCAAAGCCGAAGCGTGTCCGATGGGCATCCTCGAACGTTGCGCGCAAAGAACCCGCATCACCGAACGTAATCTCCAGGGCTGTATCCGTTCCCGCATACCGCAGATGGACACGCCGGATCACGGTTTGTCCGGCGGCGGGAATGCCCTGATCTTCAAGCGCCGCCCGCACCGCCGTCTCGAGATCGGCAAAGTGTTGTTCCAGCGCCGCCCCATCATCGTCGTCCAGCGGCTTTTCGACCGCCGCTTCACGAATGGCACGGACCTCGGCAAGCCCCATGCCGTACGCCGATAGCACCCCAGCGAGCGGATGGATGAAGACGGTTTCCATACCCAATGCGTCGGCCACCCGGCAGGCGTGCTGTCCCCCCGCACCGCCGAAACAGACGAGTGTGTATTCCGTCACGTCGTATCCCCGCTGCACCGAGATGCGTTTGATGGCGTTGGCCATATTGTCTACGGCAATGGTGAGAAACCCCTCGGCTACGTCCTCCGGTGTTCTAACCTCACCGGTGGCCGCACCGATCTCGTTCGCAAGCGCCGCGAACTTGTTCGCCACCGCGACTACATCGAGGGGCCGGTCGGCGGTCGGCCCGAACACGCGGGGAAAATGATCCGGCTGCAAACGGCCGAGCATGACATTGGCATCGGTAACGGTGAGCGGACCCCCGCGACCATAGGCGGCCGGCCCCGGGTCGGCGCCCGCCGATTCCGGGCCAACGCGGAAGCGCGCGCCGTCGAACCGCAGGACAGATCCGCCGCCCGCCGCGACCGTGTGAATGCGCATCATGGGCGCCTGCAGACGGACACCGGCGACGGTGGTATCGAACGTCCGCTCATAATCACCCGCATAGTGCGACACATCCGTCGACGTACCGCCCATATCGAAGCCGATAATCCTGTCGAAGCCCGCCATCGCCGACGTGCCGACCGCGCCGACGACACCACCTGCCGGTCCTGAAAGAATACTGTCCTTGCCCCGGAACAGGTGGGCATCGGTCAGCCCGCCATTGGACTGCATGAACATCACGTTCACACCCGGCAAGGCTTCGCAGACCCGATCAACATATCGGCGCAGGATGGGGGAAAGATAGGCGTCCACCACCGTGGTGTCGCCGCGCGCCACGATCTTCATCAAAGGGCTGACCTCATGCGATGCCGACACTTGCGTGAACCCGATTTCGCGGGCCAACGCCGATACGGCCCGCTCGTGCGCGGGATAGCGATAGGCATGCATGAAAACGACGGCAACCGCGCGGAACCCCGCATCGAAAGCTTCTTGGAGCACGCGCCGGGCCTCCTCCAGGTTCAGCCCCTCAAGTTCGGTGCCGTGGACACCGATACGGCCCGTCATCTCCACGACACGCTCATAAAGTTGATCGGGAAGCTGGATATTCAGTGCGAACAGGTCGGGACGGTTCTGGTAGCCGATGCGCAGCACATCGCCGAACCCGCGGTTGGTCACCAGAAGGGTCGGCGTCCCGTCACGTTCCAGAAGCGCGTTGGTGGCGACCGTCGTGCCCATTTTGACCGCGCGAATACGATTTGCCGGGATGGCGGTGCCGGGCGCGACGCCGAGGATGCGGCGGATCCCCTCGATCGCCGCGTCCCCATATTGGTCGGAATTTTCCGACAAAAGCTTTTCCGTGACCAACCCGCCATCAGGGGCCCGCGCGACGATGTCGGTGAAGGTGCCGCCCCGGTCGATCCAGAATTGCCATTGGTCGGTCATGTGAATTAAATGCTTGTCGAAAAACCAAGATCACGTCAGCACGCATACAAACCACGGAACCCCGTCAAGGCAAGCCCGCAGACGGGAACCGCTCACCAACTATTTATTATTGTCCGCTTGTGCCAATCCTGGATCGTGCTTATATGACCAGCGAAATTTCTCGACGCGTTTGGCGATATTCGCCGAGGCCCGACCGGCCTAGACTTCAGTATTCCAGACATCGCGGGAATTTTTCACCGCCGCAACGGTTGCGGCGGTGTATTTTATGACTACCAAGGAACGACACTATGGCAACCGGAACTGTTAAATGGTTCAACGCCCAGAAGGGCTACGGCTTCATCGAGCCGGACGATAAATCCCGTGACGTCTTCGTCCATATTTCCGCCGTCGAGAAAGCCGCGCTTAACAGCCTTCTCGAAGGGCAGCGCCTGCAATATGAGATCGAGCAAGGCCGTGACGGCCGCGCCAGCGCAGCTGAACTGTCGCTGATCGACTAACACGGACATCGGTAACGACGCCGTTATGTGGGCCCGTCAGCGACGGGCCCATGTTTTTTTTGGGCATTTCGGAATTCACCTATCGGCGATATGGTATCGAGATCGTTCTGATCCGATCGGGCCTAATGAAAAAAACAAAGTCTACTTCGCGACAAATTATCGGCTGGCGGGAATGGATTTCCCTGCCGGACTTCGGCATTGACTGGATCAAAGCCAAAATCGACACCGGCGCCCGTACCTCCACTCTGCACGCATTCGATGTCGAACCCGTGACCGTGGACGGCGTCCGCTGCGTAAAGTTCAATGTCCATCCACGACAGCGCCACAAAAAGCCCGAGGTCGAATGCGTTGCGCCCCTCGTCGAAGAGCGCGCCATCAAGAACTCGGGCGGCAAAACCGAAATGCGGTATGTAATTGCCACGCGCCTACGTATCGGCGAATGGGAACAAGACATTGAACTGACGCTGACCAATCGCGATGAAATGACCTTCCGCATGTTGATTGGACGCGCGGCAATACGTAAACACTACATTGTCAATCCCGGCGCCTCTTACCGCGCCGGACACAAAAAACCGCGCCAAAAGAAGAAACGGCCAGCCCAAAAGAACATTCGCCCGCGCAATAAGCATAAACTGTCAACATAACACCAGCCATAGAGAGGAGAAATCGGCCATGAAAATCGCCATGCTCGCCCGCAATCCTAACCTCTATTCCCACCGGCGGCTGGTGGAGGAGGCCGAGGCGCGCGGCCACGAGATTCAGATCATCAATACGCTGCGCGTGTACATGAACATCACCTCGCACCGTCCCGAAATAAGATACGGCGGCGACATTCTCCCGAAATTCGATGCCGTCATTCCGCGTATCGGGGCTTCCATCACCTTCTATGGCCTGGCGGTACTACGTCAGTTCGAGATGATGGGCGTCTGGCCATTGAACGAGTCAGTCGCCATCGGCCGCTCACGCGACAAGCTGCGCAGCCTGCAGCTTCTGTCACGGGAAGGTGTCGGCCTGCCCGTAACAGGCTTTGCCCACAATGCCCATGACACCGAGGACATCATGGAGATGGTCGGCGGGGCGCCGCTGGTCATTAAGTTACTCGAGGGCACACAGGGGATCGGTGTCATCCTCGGCGAAACGCGCAGCGCCGCAAAAAGTACCATCGAAGCCTTCCGTGGTGCCAAACAGAACATCCTGGTGCAGGAATTCATCAAGGAAGCCAAAGGCGTCGACATCCGGTGCCTGGTTATTGGCGGCAAGGTGGTGGGGGCGATGATGCGTAAGGGAGCAGCTGACGAGTTCCGCTCCAACCTTCATCGCGGCGGTCGTGCCGAAGCCATCAAGATCACCTCGGAAGAGCGGTCAACGGCGGCACGCGCCGCGAAATGCCTCGGGCTTAACGTGGCCGGTGTCGACATTCTGCGATCCAACCACGGGCCCGTCATAATGGAAGTAAATTCCTCTCCCGGATTGGAAGGCATTGAGAAGGCCACCGATCTGAACATCGCCGGAAAGACCATCGAGTTTCTGGAAAAACATGCCAAGCCAAACAAAACGAAAACCCGCGGCAAAGGCTAAACCGAAGCGGCCGCCGTTCGAAATCGGCGGCGTTTCAGTTGCGCCGGGACAACGTGCCACAGTCGACCTGCCGCTAAGCCTACTGTCAGATCATACGCCGATCACGCTGACCGTGGAAGTTGTTCACGGACGGGAACCGGGTCCGGTTCTCATTCTAAGTGGTGCCGTTCATGGCGACGAGGTCGTCGGTGTGGAAATCATCCGTCGCGTCCTGCGGCAAGCCGGCCTGAAGCGGATGGCGGGCACCTTGATCGCCGTGCCCATCGTCAACGTGTATGGGTTCCTCACCAATTCCCGGTACCTACCGGACAGACGCGATCTCAACCGGAGCTTTCCCGGATCCCCGACCGGATCGTTGGCGTCGCGGCTGGCGCATTTGTTTTTGACGGAGATCGTCGAGAAAGGCACCCATGGCATCGACCTGCACACGGCGGCGATCCATCGGACCAACCTGCCCCAGATTCGTGGGAACCTGTCCATCCCTGCGGTGCGCGACATGGCCATGCACTTCGGCGTACCCGTGGTGCTGAATGCGGCGCTCCGTGACGGCTCCCTACGCAAAGCAGCAGTCGACGCCGGAATTCCCTATATCGTATTCGAGGCGGGCGAGGCACTGCGCTTCGACGAGGTCGCAATCCGTGCAGGCGTCAGAGGCGTTACCCGGGTCATGGCGCATTTGGGCATGCTTCGACGACGAACAAAAGATGCAACCGACCTCGAACCGGTGATCGCGCGGCGCAGTACCTGGGTCCGCGCGCCGGAAGGCGGCATTTTCCGCACCCATACGAGGCTCGGCGCGCGCGTCAAGACAGGTGGATTGATGGGCACCATCGCTGATCCATTCGGTACGCGGGAGTTTCCCATTAATGCGCCTTGCGATGGCATTATTATCGGGCGGACAAACCTGCCAAACGTCAACCAAGGCGATGGGCTCTATAACATCGCGCGGGTCGACGACCCCCAGGCAGCCGCAGAGGCCGTCGATATCTTCCGCGATGATTGGGAAACCAGCGAATAATCGCCTGATACTGGCTCATAAATGCGGTCACGTCTGCGCGAGGGAAGCCTGGGAACGTTGCCGCTTTTCGGGCTCCCGACTATCTTTATTGGGATGAAACGATGGAAACGTGTCAGCCTTATCCTGTCGGGACTTCTGGTAGCCGCCATGGCCATCGGATCCGTTAAATCCGCCGCGACCGCGCGAGATTGGCGGACGGCCAGCCGTGAGCCGATCGGATTGGCCCCGAATCCCGCCACCACGCAAGAAGCGGTCGTCCAAGTTTATGCGGCGCGTGCCTGGGGATGGCGTGGCTATTTCGGCGTCCATAGCTGGATCGCCGTCAAACCGGCGAGCGCGCGGGAATACACGGTCTACGAAGTCATCGGATGGCGTTTGCGTTGGGGCGATACGGCAGTGGTCAAACGAAACCGGGCGCCCGATGCACGATGGTTCGGCAGCGCCCCGGACCTGATCACGGATTTGCGCGGCGACGGTGTCGACGACGTGATCCAAAAGATCGACCAAGCGGCCAATGCCTATCCCTATGCCAATCAATACCGCGTATGGCCCGGCCCCAATTCCAATACATTCGTCGCCTTCATTACCCGGAACGTGCCGGAACTCCGCACCGACTTGCCGCCCACGGCCATCGGCAAGGACTACCTCGGGGATCGACTGGTGGCTTCCGCGCCAAGCGGCAGCGGCTTTCAGGTATCGTTATTGGGATTGTTGGGCGTGGTCGTCAGTGCCGAAGAAGGATTTGAACTTAATCTTCTGGGCCTCACCTTCGGGGTCGACGGCAAAGACCCTGCGCTTAAACTCCCACTCGCGGGACGGATCGGGACCAATGGTCCCGCCAAACCGCGGCTCTTGTCCGGAGACGTGAGAGACGCCGTCGCCCAAAAGCCTCTTTAACGGGAGCTTTGTTAGTCGGTCAGGTTACTTGAGGCCGGACTTTTCTTTCCATACTCGGACGCAGGCTGCTTCGAAGTTCTGCGTAAATGCGGCCGTATTGAAAATCGTCGCTCGCGCTTCATCGCGCAACCGCCGACGGAGAGCGGCGAGTTCACCAATATCACCCGCAAGCGTAACGGCTTTTCGCCGATAACCCTCATCGTCGGCCGCGACGAACTCTGGGTATTTAAGATAGGACAGCAAGGATTCAGTGAACCGGCCGGCAAAATACGGCGCCTTCTTCGTGACAACCGGCACCCCCATCCAAAGGGCTTCATAACTGGTCGTGCCGCCGCCGAACGGGAACGGGCTTAGAGCGATGTCGATGTCGTGGTAGTTGGCCAAATAGTCGGAAGGCGCGGCATCAAAACCGCGAAGCTCGACCCGGTCGGTGCGGACGCCCGCCGCCGCAAAGCGTTCCAGAACACGTTCACGAACCATCGTATCGGTCAGCGCACGGTGTTTAAGCACCAGCTTACTGTTTTTGACGTCCTTTAGAATGCCACCCCAAACCGTAACCGCCTCATCCGAAAGTTTCGCCACATTGTTAAACGACCCGAAAGTCACGTAGCCGTTCTTCTCCGCCGGTAACGGCCCAACAGGCAGAGTATCGTCCGGCGCCCTATAAGTATTGAACACGGGCAGCCGAACGAGTTGTTCGGTAAAATGGGCATCGCCTTCTTCAGTGGGGCTCAAACTCAGGTCGGTGAAAAAGTAGTCGGCCTCGGCAAGACCCGTCGTCGACACCAAATTGATACAGGCGATCTGAACCGGTGCCGCCCGATGCGCGAGAATGGTCCGATAACGGGCCTTGAACGTCGACGCGTGCGCCAGAACGTCAATTCCGTCCCGACGCATTTTCGCCGCCTGATCCGCGGGATCGAGACCGGCAATGTCGTGCCAATGGTCGGCGCCCTCAAGTAACTTGGCCGATGGCGAGTGCCCGTCCATTCGCGATCCGTATAGATGAATTTCAAACCGGCTACGGTCATGGGCACGCAGCATGGGTTCGACAAACCGTGCGGTTACATGCGTGTCGAGTTCCGGCAGATAATAGGCCAGCCGGAGACGGCGTTTTGGATCACGGTTCCACACCGGAAGCGCGTGAACCGGTCCTACTTCCGATTCGACACGGCGGCCCCATTCCCTGTTCGCTTTGAAGATCTTCGAGGAATCCGCCGACGAATCGAAACAGAGCGCGAAGAGGTAGTTGGTCCACGCCGTTTCATTGGCGGGGTCAAGTGTCCGCGCGCGATCGAATGTCGTAACAGCCTCGACGACATCGCCAGCCGCGAACAAGGCATTCCCCAAATTTACATGAGCGCTCGCAAGCGTCGGGTCGAGACGTATGGCCGTCCGCGCATGACCGACCGCCTGTTCCTTTTGGCCGGTCGCGAGATACGCGGAGGCCAAGTTCGCATGATAGTCCGCAACGTCGGGGGCCAAGAGAATCGCCTTGGCGATCCGTTCAATCGCCATGACGTATTCAGACCGTGCATGGTTGATGGTTCCAAGAAGATGCAGCGCGGACGCATTATCGGGCTGTACGTCCAACACCTTTTGATAGATGCTTTCGGCATCATCCAAGCGCCCCATGCGTTGTAAATCCATAGCGTCACTTAAGATGACGGCTAGATCATCCATCACGGGGATTTTTGATGACGTCATGGTTTCGCGCTCCGACTTGCCATACTATCGGGCGCTGGACCTTAAGTTTCGATTACTCTGCGGATAGATTCAGCGAACCACGATGAGCATCTGGGGAAAGGTTATCGGCGGGGTCGCCGGTTTTGCCATAGGCGGTCCGCTCGGCGCTCTTCTCGGAGCGGTAGCCGGACATGCGATGGATCGCGTCCGCGTGCGCGGACGCACCGCAGGGCCGCCGCCGCCCCAGATTCGCCAATCCGTGGTCGCGGTCGCGGTAATTGTCCTTGGGGCAAAAATGGCTAAAGCCGACGGACGGGTGACCCGGGACGAAATTGACGCTTTCAAGGAGGTGTTCCAAATCCCGGCCGGTGAAATGCGCGATGTTGCCCGGCTTTTTAACGAAGCCCGGCGCGAAGCGGAGGGATACGAACCCTATGCCAAGCAGCTGGGCGCCATGTTCGCCCACCAGCCCAACATCCTCGAGAACCTTCTTGGCGGCCTCTTTCATGTCGCCCTCGCGGATGGCGTCGTACATCCGAGTGAGATCAAATTTCTTCAACGCATCGCCCATGCCTTCGGCTTCGACGACACGACTTTCGACCGCATCCGGTCGACATTTATGGGAAGCGACGATACCGACCCTTATGCGCTGTTGGGCGTAACCCGCGAAACGTCAAATGACGACATCAAGGCAGCCTACCGAAAGCTTATCCGGGAAAACCATCCGGACACGCTCATCGCGCAAGGGCTCCCGCAGGAATTTATCGATGTCGCGAACGAAAAAATGGCCGCGATCAATAGCGCCTACGACCGCATTGAGAAAGAACGTTCGCTACCCTGACCATGAGCAATCCGGCGCCAAAGAAAATTCGCCCATGAGCAAAGTTGACCGCAGTCGCGCATCGCCCAATCACGACCCGCGGCCTGAGAACGTCCCCGTCGATATGCTGATTTTTCATTATACCGGCATGGAAAACGGCACGGCCGCCTTCGACCGTCTTTGCGATCCTGCAAGCAAGGTCAGCGCCCATTACCTGATCGAAGAAAACGGCACCATCCGTCAGATGGTCGAAGAAAATAGGCGTGCCTGGCATGCGGGTGTCGCCAGCTGGCGGGGCGAAACCGATATCAACGGCCGATCCATCGGTATCGAACTCGTCAATCCGGGCCATGAGTTTGGGTACAGACCTTTTCCGGCACCGCAAATGACGGCGCTTGAAGAGCTGGCCGGCGAAATTCTGCAACGCTGGCCAATTCCCGCCCGCAATGTGGTCGGCCATTCGGACGTGGCACCGGTACGCAAACAGGACCCTGGCGAATTGTTTAATTGGTGCGCCCTCGCCGCCAAGGGAATCGGCATCTGGCCGGATGGCACGCTACAGGCCACACCAAATGATGCCGCCAGCCTGTTATCAAGATACGGATATGACATCTCCGACTTGCCGGCTGCGATTACCGCGTTCCAAAGGCATTTTCGGCCGGAACGGATTACCGGCGAGCCCGACACGGAAACAGCCGGTCTCCTGGCCGCCCTTTGCAAAATTGCCGAACAAACATGACCGTCCACACCACACGTCATGCGCGCTTCCGTGGTTTGCCGCGATTGAATTAAACGACAAGCCGGCCAGCCGGCTTCAGCGACCACCTTTCGATTACCCTGCCGACAGCCGGGGAATCGCAATGGTGGAAGGTGCCTACCGTCCCGTCGGCCCTGATAGTGTCGGGGAAAGTCCTAGGCTATGCCGGGAAGTATGTCGCGTGAATAGGATTGGGTGCGCTGCCATTTTTGCTCAAGGCGAGAAGCTTGTTCCTTTGCTTCTTCTTCGGACTTGAACATGCCGACAAGTTCGAATGTATCCATGACATCGAATATCAACCACTCTCTCGTGCGGTCATCTAAGCGGACAGTGTATCGCATGTACCGGCCTCCTGTTGATCCCACACGCAGATTGGCAGCGTTTCGTTGACAGTTTGTAAATTGGAGGAAGGTTTTTTCGCTGAATTCCGGGCCAAAGAAGGGGGTCCGCCAGTAGCGAAATCGCGGGCAAGAGACCTTTAAAGTCCCCCCGCAGAACCCCATCTGATATGGTAAAGCCGGACCGATTTGAAAGAGCCCGGAGCCCTATGGAGGCCGAAAAAGAGATGCTGATGATCGACCCGGCATCGACGGTGGAAGACGACGAATTCACGATCCTTGTCATCGACGACGACGAAGCGACCGTCGACTTCGTCAAAGTGGTGTTCGGTGAGGATCACGATGTTATTTCCGCCAACTCCGGCAAAAGCGGCTTGAACGCCGCCCGCAAACATCGTCCCGACCTCATTCTTCTCGACGTCAACATGCCCAACGGCAATGGATTCGACGTCTGCCAAAAGCTGAAAAGCGACGAGCGCACCAAGCATATACCGGTGATTTTTATGACCGTTATGCGCGAAGCGTCATACGAGGAAAAGGGACTTGAAGCGGGGGCCGTCGACTACATTACCAAACCCATCAATCCGGCGATCATCCGGGCACGCGTCCGCAATCAGCTACAGATTAAGAGACATCTGGATACGTTGGAGAGCCTCTCCAACGTGGATGGCTTAACCGGTATCGCCAACCGGCGGCGGTTCGATGAGCATATGGCCCGCGAATGGCGGCGCGCCCGACGGAACAAGTTGGAACTGTCGGTGATCCTGATCGACATCGACTACTTCAAGGCCTTCAACGACACATACGGTCATATCCACGGCGATGAATGCTTGCGCCAAATTGCACAGCTTTTATCGAAAATACCGAAACGTCCGGCCGACTTGGTCGCCCGCTTCGGTGGCGAGGAATTCATCGCGGTCTTGCCGGAAACCGGGCTCGAACCGGCCGTGGATATCGCAGAAGCCATGCGCCAAGCTGTCGAGGCATTTGATATCCCTCACGTTCCCAAAGGGATAAACGGACACGTCACCGTCAGCTGTGGTGTCGCGACTACCATTCCGAATGCCGACGATGAACCCAACGACCTCATCGCCGCCGCCGACAAGATGCTCTATCAGGTCAAAGAGCAAAGCCGGAACGACGTGCGCGGGCACCGTCACAACAAATAGTTTCCGATCGTTCAGCGCTTTCTAAGTGGTCGCCCGGTCGACGGTGGCCAAATCCATCATCCCATCCCGGCCACGCAATTGAACCGAGGCAACACGCCGCGCGACCAGACCGTCGGGCAGGACCATCTTGCCCAACAGTTCGCGCGAGATGAGGAGATCCTCGCCGGCCTCCTTGCAGTATTGTTCGATCCGCGCCGCCGTGTTCACCGTATCGCCAAAATAGACGATCTCGCGTTTATCGTCGCCGCATTCGGCGGCCACCACATGGCCGCCATGAAGGCCGATCCGATAGGCGGGCATCCTGCCGAACTCCCGCAAATAAAACGCACGCCGCGCGTCAAGACGATCGGCAATGGCGAAGCAGCTTTGCACGCATCTTGCGTTCCTGAGGCCATCCTTCTCCACCGGCCATGTCACGACAACCTCATCACCGATATAGCGGTGGGTTTCACCGCCATACGCCGCCGTTACTTGGGCGACGTCGAAGAAGAACCGGCTGATCAGCGATTGCGCGCCGATATCGCCCATCTCCTCGGCCATCGCCGTCGATCCAGCCAGGTCGAGAAACAGAAATATCCGGTTCTCGCGAAGCGGATGGTGATAGCGGCCCGCGACAATATTGCGGAGCACGCGGCCACCGATCACCAGGCGTATCGTCAAAACGAATTGAAAGGCCAGAGAAATGACGAAAGCGAACCCGATGTCACGGACAAATTGTTCGGTTGCGTCGGGTATTTCGAAACGGTCCGTGAACAACAGAACCGCGCCAATCAGAAAGGCGACAATAAGGAGGGCGGCGGTAATGAAAGTTTTGACGAGAAGCGCAAGAGAAAACGGCAAACGGCGAATCCGTTCGCCCGCCGGCGCATGAACATAGAAAATTTCGAAACTGCCGAACAGCGCGCCGACAATCATGCCCTGAGCGACGAACTGCGCCATGCGCTCGAGATCGGATCCGATGGGCAGATTAAGGGAAAGGACAAGCCCGTAGGCGAGACCAACCAACCCCGAGATCAGAACGACCGCGGTCAAAAGCTTTAGCCGCGTCCCGGTAAGCGCATCGACCATTGAAATATTCTAGCGGAATCCCGGGTTTTTCGCGTAGGCCTTTTGACCAACCCCAAAAACGCACTACATTAGGGAAAGCCAGACGGCCGGATGGCCGCTCTTCGCTTCTCGGAGTGGAGGGAGGAAAGTCCGGGCTCCACGGAAATACGGTGCCGGGTAACGCCCGGCGGGGGCGACCCTAGGGAAAGTGCCACAGAAAGCAAACCGCCCGCCTTACGGTGGGTAAGGGTGAAAGGGTGCGGTAAGAGCGCACCGCGTTCCTGGCAACAGGGACGGCACGGTAAACCCCACCGGGAGCAAGACCAAATAGGGACGGCACGCTTGTTTCGGCAAGCCGGCGGATTTCCGCGCCGCCGTCCGGGTAGGTCGCGCGAGGCGTCCGGTAACGGACGTCCCAGATGAATGGTCATCGTCCGCCGAGCCTTCGGGCAGGGCGGAAACAGAACCCGGCTTACAGGCCGTCTGGCTTATTTTCTTAGCCACATCTACTTCGCCTCCGATTGACTCGGTCCTGGTGTCGCGCCATCCTTGCGGCAATCAAAACCGACTGTCACGAGGGAGCGAAACGTGGGTCAATCCATTCAGCTAACGGCCAGCGACGGCCATACCTTTGGTGCCTATCGCGCCGATCCGGAAGGCACGCCCAAGGCAGGCCTCGTCCTTGTTCAGGAAATTTTCGGTGTTAACCCGCACATCCGCGCCGTCGTCGATGAATATGCAGCCGCCGGCTTCGCCGTCATTGCGCCCGCCCTCTATGACCGCACCGAGCGGGACGTGGAATTGGGTTACGGCGAGGAAGACCGCCAAAAAGGCATGAAGCTGCGCGAGAACGTCGATTGGGACGATAGCGTAAAGGACTTGGTTGCGGCCGCCGATGCCTTGCGCGGCGCCGGAAAAGTCGGTGTCATCGGCTATTGCTACGGCGGCACCATGTCCTGGCTCGGCGCCTGTTCAGGCGCGTTCGACGCGGCAGTTTGCTACTATGGCGGCGGCATCGGCAATTTCCTCGACCGCAACGCGACCTGCCCCGTGATGATGCATTTTGGTGCGCAGGATCAGGGCATTCCCATGGAGACCGTCGAGAAAATCCGGGACGCCAAACCCGACGCCGTCATCCACGTATATGACGGCGCCGGCCACGGCTTCATCTGTGATGAGCGGCCGAGCTTCAATCAGGCGGCGACCGACCTCGCCCGCTCGCGAACGCTCGATTTCTTCGCCCAGCATTTGGAGTAATCGCATGTCATCAACGCGGCGGCTCACAACCGATAAAATCATATCGAGGATTTTGTGAACCTGCGGAGCATGGTTTCTCGCTGAAAGACGTTTGGAGGGATTTATGGGCGAGATCATTACGTTGACGGCCACGGACGGCCAGGACCTCGAAGGCTACCGGGCCGACCCAAAGGGAGATCCGCGAGGCGGCATCGTCGTCATTCAGGAGATTTTCGGACTGAATCCCCATATCCGCGACGTTTGCGACCGGCTGGCGGATCAAGGCTACCTCGTCATCGCGCCCGCTCTCTTCGACCGGATCGAACTCGACATTGAACTCGGCTACAGTGAAGAAGACCTCAAGGATGGTCTCGGATACATGCAGAAGGTCGGCAACGAAACGCCGATGCTCGATATCCAGGCTGCCACCGATGAGCTTCGCAAAAGCGTCTCCAAGGTCGGCGCCATCGGCTTTTGTTGGGGCGGACAACTTGCCTGGCTGACGGCAAAGAACGTCAACGTGGATTGTGCGGTCGGCTATTACGGCGTGGCCATCCATCAGACCCTGGACCCCGAGCCGAAATGCCCGGTCCTCCTGCATTTTGCCGAGAAGGATGTCTTCGTGCCGAAAGACGCCATCGACAAGGTGCGGACGCGCTATCCCGACATGGAAGTCTACAGCTATCCCGCCAATCACGGCTTCAACTGCGATCGGCGCGAAGACTTTCACGAAGAGAGCGCCAAGCAGGCGATGGAACGAACCTTGACCTTTTTCGCGCAACACGTCGGCAACTAGTCACCAACACAACCTGGGGATAAGTCGCGACACCCACGACCTCAGGCGCCCCTCGGACCTGTGGATAATGGGGATAACTTCAATAACATTCTAATTTCAAAGGCTTGCGCCCTCGGAAATTGTGCATAAGAACGGGGACAACCTTTGAAGAAATATGACAAAAACTTTTCATAACGCGTTGTAAAATAACGGCTTTTCTGTTATTGCTTTGCAAAAGCGGAAAATTGACCTGAATGAGTCCCACTTGATGGATACGGTCGACCTGCCAGCTTCCGAAACAGCGTCGCGTGATACGGCCATGCAGGCCTATTCGACCGGCATTCTTCCCTGCCAAACCATCGCGGAATTGATCGGCGAGGGTGAAATTGTGCTTGCCGAAGATCTGGCGGCGGATCAGCTGCAACCGGCAAGTCTGGACCTCCGCCTCGGGCCCGTGGCTTACCGGGTGCGGGCGAGCTTCTTGCCGGGCGTCGGCGGAACGGTGCGCGACAAAATCGACAGCTTCACCATGCACCGCATCGATCTCACGGACGGGGCCGTCCTCGAAAAGGGCTGCGTCTATATCGTGCCGCTGCTGGAAAGCTTGAAGCTCCGCGCGCGCACCTCGGCCATGGCCAACCCCAAAAGCTCCACCGGCCGGCTCGATGTTTTCACCCGCGTCATCACCGACGGTGCCACTGAATTCGACCGTATCGAGGCCGGACACAAAGGCCCACTCTATGCGGAAATTTCACCACGCACGTTTTCGATTTTGGTGCGCCAAGGCTCACGCCTCAGCCAACTCCGGTTACGGCGCGGGTCGCCGCAGATCAGCGATACCGCCATGCGGCGGCTCCACGAGCGGGCGCCTCTTGTCGCGACTGACGGCGGCGAAGCGAACATCGACAAGGGCATCGCTGTTTCCGTCGATCTCGCGGGCAACCCGGACACCGGCATTGTCGGCTATCGGGCCCGGCACCATGCCGGCGTCATCGATTTGGAACGGGTTGGTGAATATGAGATCGACGATTTTTGGGATGTTATTCCGGCCCGTAAGGAACGGAGCCTGATTCTCGATCCCGATGATTTCTATATCCTCGCCTCGCGCGAGGCCGTCAGCGTACCGCCGGACCACGCCGCCGAGATGCGTCCGTACGACCCGTTGGTTGGCGAGTTCCGTGTCCACTACGCTGGATTTTTCGACCCCGGCTTTGGCCATGACGCCGCGGGCGGCGCCGGCAGTCGCGCGGTCCTCGAAGTACGCTCACACGATGTGCCGTTCCTGTTGGAACACGGCCAGGTCGTTGGACGCTTGATGTATGAACGGCTGACGGAGATACCCGAACGGCTCTACGGCGCGGACCTTCGCTCCAACTATCAGCGCCAGGGGCTCAAACTGTCGAAACACTTCAAGTCCGCCGACCCGGCTTAGGCCTCGGTCGGAGGCGATTGTTGAAATGGAACGAAAAAGGATCATATAGAGAACAAATGTTCTGGTCGACTTTATGGCAATTAAGGCGACTTGTCATATGTTGAATCAAAACAGTGCATAACTACCATATTTTGGTCAGGGTCTGTGAATAAGCTGTGGATATCTCAAAAAAGGGGCCTGCTCTGACCATGCGTAAAGGGAGAAACGATGATACGACCGGAGAAGCAGACCACGGAGGACGACCTCCTGAAACGGTTCGAGCTCGGACTGCCTATGGACGCCCCTTTAGGAAACCGCGCCCGCAGACCCACCCGCGAGGAATTGAAACGGATTTTTGGTAAAAGAAACGCCACCGATCGCGATCCCCGCGACCTTTCGGACGACTAGCCGAAAAGACCCGTTCGAGGCCGACCTATACCGTTCCCATCGGTACCCCATCCCCAAACGGGATGAACTGCGGTATAAGACCGGCAGCAATTTGCGCATGCCGTGTTGAGGAAGACAGCCGATGGCCGATAAAGACGATATCAAAGCAGGCAAAAACTTTGCCCCCGACGTTCCCGCCAAGAACGACCCCTTCTTTTTAAAGGGCGCCGGCGCCCTGGATTGGGGCATGCAGAACCGCCTGGCGCGGATATTCAATCCGGCATCGGGGCGCACCGTCATGCTCGCCTTTGATCACGGCTACTTTCAGGGCCCGACAACCGGCCTGGAACGCATCGATCTGAACATCCGGCCGCTCGCCCCCTATGCCGATGTGCTGATGTGCACGCGAGGCGCATTGCGCACCTCGATCCCGGCCGAGGTGACCAAGCCGGTGGCACTGCGTTGTTCGGCCGGACAGAGCATTCTGACAGAACTTTCCAACGAAATGATCGCCGTCGACATCGAAGACGCCATCCGACTCGGTGCCTGCGCCATGGCGGCGCAGGTCTATATCGGCGCCGAGTACGAGCACAAATCCATCGCCAACGTCACCAAGCTGATCGACACGGGCACGCGCTATGGGGTCCCGACGCTCGCGGTCACCGGCGTCGGCGCCGACATGCAGCGCGACGAACGTTACTTCTCCCTCGCCACCCGCATCTGCGCCGAGATCGGTGCGCATTACGTCAAGAGCTACTACTTCGAACCCGGTTTCGAAAACGTCGTCGCCGGCTGCCCCGTACCCATCGTCATCGCCGGCGGCAAGAAACTGCCGGAACGCGACGCGCTGGAGATGGCCTACAAGGCCTGCGACCAGGGCGCAGCCGGTGTCGATATGGGCCGTAACATCTTCCAGTCCGACAGCCCCATCGCCATGATCCAGGCGGTGAACGCGGTGGTCCACGAAAATGCCACCGTGGATAATGCCTTCACCCTTTACGAAGATCTCAAGGCCGACCTGTTGCGCCAACGCGCCGCGGAATAGTCCCTCTAATCCCGTTTAGTTCCTTCGGACATCCTTTTTCACGGGGATTTCCGGTAACGCTTCCACTTTGACTCCGTTCTGAGAATCCATTTTTATCAGAATAAATTATAACTTTTTTCCAATTTTATATTGAATTGGATTTTATATCCAACTATATCACGCTCCTCTCTCACAACCCGCATTTCACAGAGGAGTTCTCTCATGCCCATTCTCGATCGCGTCGCCGCCGACCTGCCGGTGACCCTTAAAACCGCGTCCTATGCCCTCGCCGAGAACGACACCGGCACTGAAATTCAGTTCGACAGCGCCGCCGCCGTCACTGCCGATCTGCCGCCCGTCAACCTCGCCCCCAACGGCTACAACGTCATCCTGCGCAATGTCGGCGCCGGCACGCTGACCGTCACGCCGTTCGGCGCCGAGACCATCAACGGCGCGTCGTCCGAATCGCTGTCCGGCGGCGACTGGGTGTGGATCCGCAACGACGGCACCGAATGGAAATCCGTCGCGAGCAATGATTTCGAGATCGCCGACGGCTCCATCACCGTCGCCAAGCTCGCCGACGCGGCGAAGCCCTACGACTTCTCCTTCGTCGCCGGCTACGACCAGGACATGGTTCGGGAGGACATCGCCGTGCAGAACTACGGCGAATTGGTGATCGCCCGCTCACTCACCATCGAAGGCGAGGTCGGCTACATCGACACCCCCGCCACCGGCCAGGCCGCCATCGTCGACATCGAGAAGAACGGCGCGTCGATCTATTCGTCGAAGCCGCAATTTGCAGCCACTGCAAACACGCTCACGGCCGGCACGCTGTCGACCACCAGCCTCGCGAGCGGCGACCGTCTCACCTTCGCCGTGACCCAGGTCGGCTCCACCGAGCCGGGCGAAGGCGTGCGCTTCACCCTCAAGTGCCGCTTGGCCTAACCCGCGGAGGACACAGGAGGAAGCATCATGCCTCATCTCATCGCCCCGAGGTTCGTCGGGCCCACGCAAGGCGGCCCCTACCTCATCCCCTATTCCTGCCGCTTCAACGACGACGACAGCGCGCGCTTGTCACGTACCCTAGCTGTTGGCAACCGCAAGACCTGGACGTTCTCGACTTGGCTTAAATTAGGTAGCCTGTCGGGCAACCGCATCATCTTTATCGGCGGCGCCGACGATGCAAACAACGCGATCATCTATCTTACGGCCAATCATCAGCTCACCTATATCCAAGAAGATTCCTCTTCCGTTACGGATCAGCTGACAACCGCACAGGTATTTCGTGACAGTTCGGCCTGGTATCACATCGTTTGTGCAGTGGATACCACGCAGGCAACCGAATCGGACCGACTAAAACTTTACGTTAACGGGGCACAGGTAACTGATTTCCAGACTGAGAATTATCCTGCGCAAAACAGCGATACCGATATCAATTCCGCGTCAAGCCACGTTATCGGAAGCAATCTTGCCCAATCGGCAAGTTTCTACGGTGGTTATCTTTCCGAAGTTACTTTTGTCGACGGAGCTCAGTTGGACTCGTCCAGCTTCGGCGAGTTCGACGACAACGGCGTGTGGCGGCCCATCGACGTTTCCGGGCTCACGTTCGGCACCAACGGCTTCCTGCTGGATTTTGCCGACAGCGCCGATCTCGGCAACGACGTGTCGGGCAACGGCAACGACTTCACGTCGTCAGGCCTCTCGACCGACGACCGGGTCAGCGACACACCGACGGAGAACTACGCAACGCTCAATGTCCTCGCGCAGGATGCAGATATCGGCACATCTGTTAGCAACGGGAACTTGGCGTGCTCCTTTAGCGGAGCCGCGGCGCTTCTTCCCTCGACTATCGCCTTTGACGGAACGGACAGTTTTGCCGCTAAGTTCCAAGTAAGCACCGCTCAAGGCATCTACCTTGGTATCGCGGAAGCGGATCGGGACGATTGGCCTCCTCAGGAATTCCGAGGAATTGGGACGACAGCTGGAAATTGGGTGACCCAACAGTTTGTCGGAGGATCACAGAGCGGCGGAACCATCGTAAAGGCCCCTTACAACGACTCCGATGTTTTGGAATTCGAATACAATGCCGGCACTTTGACGGTGCGTATCAACGGAACTCAATATTCACCGACATACTCCAGCATCGATACCAGCAAGAAATGGGTCTTTGCGGTTGGATCGGCAGGGACGGGTGCGGGCGAGTGGGATTTCGGTCAAAAAGGATACACCCCAACGACCCCCGCAACCTTCAAAACCCTTACTCTCGCCAACCTGCCGCAACCGTCGATTAAGGACGGGAATGCGCAGTTCCAGCCGACGCTCTACACGGGCAACGGGACGGCGCGTAATATCGACCAGACCGGCAACTCGACGTTCCAGCCGGACCTCGTATGGATCAAGAATCGCGATCAAGCGGACAACCACATGCTTGTCGATGCTGTGCGTGGGGCCACGAACGTTGTACACTCCGACATCCCCGACGCTGAAAGCACCGATGCCAACGGCGTGACCAGCTTCGACGCCGACGGTTTCGGGCTGGGAACGGGCGCCAACGGCTACAACGACACTGGCGAGGACTTCGTCGCTTGGCAGTGGAAAGCCAATGGGGCGGGGACGTCCAACACCGACGGTTCCATCACCAGCACCGTTAGCGCCAACTCAGCGTCGGGTTTCTCGATTGTCGGCTATACGGGAACCGGATCCACCGCAACCGTCGGACATGGACTTGGTGTCGCACCCCAAATGATCATCATCAAGAACCGCTCGGTGGGCTATGGATGGATCGTGGGGCTTGAAAGCCAGGGATGGACGGAATTCGGTGTTTTCGATGAGACTTCCGCGTTCTCATCGGGCACGTTCTTTAACAACACCGCCCCGACGTCGTCTGTCTTCTCTACCGGCACGCAAGCAAACGTCAATGCAAGCGGTAACGACTACGTCGCTTATTGCTTTGCCGAGATCGCGGGCTACTCGAAGATCGGCACCTATACGGGCAATGGCATTTCGGACGGGCCGTTCGTCTATACCGGATTTGAGCCGGCGTTCGTGCTGATCAAGCGAACCGATAATACGGGGAACTGGGTTATCTACGACACGGCGCGCAACCCGCATAACGTCACGGACGAATTGTTGCTGCCAAACGAAGCGAACGCCGAGGTCACGGCAACGAATGACCTTATCGACCTCGTCGCCAACGGAATCAAACTGCGCGGTGGTCCAGGCGTCTCTGCCTATAACATTTCCAGTGCTAGTTACATCTACATCGCCTTCGCCGAGCATCCTTTCGGCGGGGCGAACACGACGCCGGTGACGGCGCGCTAATCCCCTCCCTGATCTCTCGACTTCATGGCCGGGCTCTCACGAGTCCGGCCTCTTTTTTACCGAAGCGCGGCGGCGATATTACCGCCGTCGACCGTGAGCACCGCGCCCGTGGAACTCTCGGCCAAGGCCAGCGACACGAACGCCTGGGCGACATCCTCCGCCGTCACTTCGCGGCCCAAAAGGTTGCCGCCCATGTAATCGGCCTCGCTCAGCTTACGTGCCTTGGCGCGGGATTTGATCATCGCATCGGTCAGCAGGCCGGAGCGGATACGGTCGGCGTTTACCGCGTTGGCGCGGATACCATCCTTGCCGTGATCGACGGCGTATTGACGCACCAAAAATAGGGTCGCCGCCTTGGGCAAGCCGTAAGGGCCGAAATTCTCGCCGGGGTTCACCGCTTGCTTCGAGGTGTTGAACAGGAGGCAACCGCCCTTGCCCTGGGCGCGCATCACCCGCACCGCATTTTGGGCCACCGATTGATGGGCGAAGAAGTTGAGCTCGAAGCTTTTTCGCAAGGTGGCATCATCCACCGTACCAATCTCGCCTTGCCACGCAGCGCCCGCGTTCGACACCACAATATCGATGCCGCCGAAGGTCTCGCACGCCTTGTCGAAGGCGCGGCGGACCTGAGCCGGCTTGGTCACGTCGCAGACGAGACCAAGCCCCCCGACATCGGCCGCCGCGGCCTCGACGGATTTCTTATGGAGATCGGTGAGCACCACCTCAGCGCCCGCGCTGCCGAAAGCCTTGGCCGTCGCCAGCCCGATCCCCGACGCCGCCCCGGTGACCAGCACCACGCGGCCCTGCAAGGCCGGCGCGACGGCGCGGCCCAGCTTGGCGCGTTCCGGCGGCCAATATTCGATATCGAACACGTCCGATTCCGGCAGTCCTTTGAAAGTGCCGATGCGTTCGGCATCGGCGATGGTGCTGATGTTGGCCTCCGCTATGTCGGCGGCGATGCGCGCCGCCCGCGCGTTTTCACCCAGACCGAATAAGCCGAGCCCGGGCACCAGCACGATGCGGGGCAGGGGATCGGCGAACGCAACATCCTTCACACGCTTCTTGTTGCGCGCGGTGTACGCCTTGTAATTTTTCTTGAACGCCGCCACCGCTTTCGCCGTGTCGGCACGGAAGGCATCGAGGTTGCCCGCTACCGGGACAGGCGCTATCAGCGGTGTCGGCTTGGTACGGATGACATGATCGGGCGTCGCCGTCCCCGCTGTGCCGTAACGCGCGAGATCGCGTCCATCGACGAAGGCGCGAATGGCAGCACCGGTACGGAAGTCAGCAATCAACGGCAACATGCCATCGTCGTGGATCAAGCCGCGCAGGACGGGTGCCACCTCGGCAACGCTCGCCGTCTTCTTCGGCAACGCGCGCGTCGCGAACACTTTCCGCACTTTATTTTTTTGGCCTTTCGCGAGGCGCCTTTCCGCACGGCCAACCAAATCGATCATGCGGCCATAAGCTTCCTTCGCCGTCTCGCCGAAGGTGAACAGACCATGCTGCATGACGATCAGACCTTCGGCATCGGGATTGGCCTCGACCGCTTTTTTGGCGGCAGCGGCGAGGGCGAAGCCGGACATGGCGTAAGGGATCACCGCGACTCGATCGCCGAATACCTCTGCGCACAACGCATTGCCGCGTTCCTGGTTGGTGAGCGCCAACAAAGCATTGGCATGGGTATGATCGATGAAGCGCGCCGGGAGGAAGGCGTGAAGCAGCGTTTCCACCGACGGTGCGGGCGCGGTCGCAACCAGCTTGGCGCTCGCCAGCGCATCGAGCATCTGGCTGTCGGAGAGCTTCTTGCGCTTGGCCAGCGCTCTCAGTGGCGCGAGACGCAAAGCGGGAAACCCGTCCGCCTCGATCGCACCAAGATCGCGGCCACTGCCTTTCATATAGAGAATGTCGATCACTTCGCCGGTCAGGTCCCGGCCACTTGTTTTGAGGGACGTATTGCCGCCCCCATGCAGCACAAGTGCCGGATTTCCGCCCAAAAGGCGCGAAGAATAAACCCGAAGCGCGAGTTCCCGGGAGATTCCCGCGCGGGCGAGGCGGGTGGCGAAGGCACTGGCTGCCCGGTCCGACCAGAGGTTTTTCATGGGCCGGGAGTTTGCCCCAGAGACTTGCGAAAAAAAAGAGAAAACCGGGACATCCGGCGACTACACGAGACCGTGAGTGGAAAAAGTAAATAAACATGCCTTAACGACTGGTAGCGGCCTCGAAAGCCCCCATATGACGGTGAAACAGGCAGGAAACATGGAGCCCCACATGGACCAGGCCCTCGTATACGAGGCCGTCCCAAGCGTTGGATTACCTGGATATCTGCTCGACCTGGAAAAACGCGCCCACAAGGTCCGCGTCGAGGTCGACGGGCAGGTCATCGCCGAGTCGGACCGAACCATCGTACTGCATGAGGCGCGGCTGGCGCCCGTCTATTATTTTCCCCGCGACGATGTCCGCATGGACCTGCTGGAGCGTGGCGAGCGTGAAACTCTGTGCCCGTTCAAAGGCACGGCCACCCATTGGAATATCCGTGTCGGCACGCATCTGATCGACAATGCAGCCTGGTCATACGAAGCGCCGTTGGAAGACGTGCGCGAGCTCGAGGGGTACATCGCTTTCTATTGGAACCGTATGGACCGCTGGTTCGAGGACGGTGGGGAAATCCTTGTCCCTGAGCCCACGGTCAAACCCGCTGCGGTCAATCCGTTGAAGGATTGGTTGGTCAACGAAGCGTGGGACACCAAGTCGACACCCGAGCTGTTCCGGAAACTCACAGACTGCTTTGTCAACAATGGCATCCCGGTGGATCGGTTCCGTATGATTCTCCGGACCCTGCACCCCTTGCTGGCGGCGCGCGCTTATTCCTGGGCGAGCGATGCCCCGGAGATCGACGAGTATCTGGCTCCCTACAGCATGCTCGAAACCTCCGAATATCTGGAAAATCCCTTCGCCGCCATTTTCGAAGGTGCGTCCGGCCTGCGCCGGCGCCTGGAAGGGGCCGACCCGCAGTTGGACTACCCCATCCTCCAGGAATTACGCACAGAAGGCTTCACCGATTACGTCGCCATGCCGATGATCTTCTCCGATGGCCAGATCAACGTGCTGTCTTTGGCCACCAAACGGGTCGGCGGCTTCTCCACTGACGAGCTTGGCGCCATCTATGAGATCATGCCGGTGGTGAGCCGTCTGTTCGAGGCGCATTATTTACGGCGCATGGCCATTACATTGTTGGATACCTATCTCGGCGAGCAGACCGGACGGCGGGTGCTGGAAGGACGCATCAAACGCGGGGACGGCGATAATATCTACGCCGTTATCTGGCTTTGCGACCTGCGTCATTCCACCGAACTGGCGGATACCATGTCACGCCACGACTATCTCGAACTGCTGAACGAGTTCTTGGAAGTGATGGCGGGATCGGTGCTCGACGCCGGCGGCGAAGTACTTCGCTATATCGGCGACGCAGCCCTCGCCATCTTCCCGATCACCGACGATATCGGTCTCGGCGTCCCTGAAGCCACGAAGAAGGCGGCCGACGCCGCCCGCGACGCGGTGGAGCGCATGGCCACTCTCAACACGGCGCGGCGTGAAGCGGACCAGGAAGAAATCGAATTCGGTATCGGCCTGCACCTCGGCAACGTCATGTACGGCAATATCGGCGCGCCGGAACGGCTGGAATTCACGGTGGTTGGCTCCGCCGCCAACGAGGCCGCCCGGCTCGAAGAACTCACCAAGCAAACGGGAAATCCCATTGCCATCTCGGAACGGTTCAAGCAATGCTATCCGGGCGAGCTGGTCCAGTTGGGCGAATTCCGGTTGCCCGGCCTGGAGGAAATGCGCAAAATTTTCACCTTGCCGCGAGAGGGATAATCTTCATGTTTGGTATGGCCGGTTTCTTTCGGCTGCGTTTCGTCACATTGGCACTCGCGACGATCATATCGGCAGGATGCACAGCCAACAGCATCGCCCAAGAATCCTTCTACGACCCCGATAAATATCATCACATGCCCGATGGTTTCCGCAATCTTCCGGGCAGCCTGGAGCGGGAACATACGCCTTTTCGATTCCTGCGGTTTTTCTTCAAGCGGCTGGCCAAGGAATACAGCGCGCCCACGCTCCCGGAAGGCCATGTTCTGCCGCGCGCCGAAACGCTGCGCCAATTCGCGGCGGTGAACAGTCCACGCCTGACATGGATCGGACACGCCACGTTCCTCATCTCCATGGATGGACTCAACATCCTGACCGACCCGTTCTTCAGCGAGCGCGCCTCACCCTTTACGTTTGCGGGTCCGAAACGCTATGTCGCACCGGCTCTGGAAATAGACGATCTGCCAGCCATCGATGTCATCGTGATTTCGCACAATCACTATGACTCGTTCGACCTACCGGCGTTGAAGAAACTTGCAACACGCACGCCAGAAACATTGGTTCTGGTTCCGCTGGGTCTCGGGTCGCTGGTCCGCGAGGCAGGCTTCACCAATTTTCATGAGATGGATTGGTACGACGAGGCCAAGGTGAAGGACGTCACGTTCACATCAACCCCCACCATCCATTGGTCCCGGCGCACACTTACCGACACCAATCAAACCTTATGGACAGGGTTCATGATCACCGGGCCGAGCCGGAAAATCTGGTTCGTGGGCGACACGGGGTTCGGTCCTGCCTTCGAACGCGACATTGCACCCCGCGTCGGGCCGGCCGATATCGCCATCGTCCCCATCGGCGCCTTCCTGCCGCGCGATTTCATGCGCCCCATGCACACGACGCCCGCGGAGGCCCTGAAGCTTGCCCGGATCATGGGGGCGCGGGTCGCCGTCGCCATGCACTGGGGCACCGTTCAGTTGGGCGAGGATACACCTCGGCAGGGGATGGAAAGATTTTTGGCCGCCAATGAACCGGGCGTAACCAAGAAAATCATGCGGATCGGCGAATCCATCGATCTCGGCGCGCTGTAGACGTCAAGACCGACCTCCTATTCAGCTTTCGGGAAGATCGATTTCCAGGATCGCCATGTGGAAATCGTAGGACACGTCGCCCTCTTCGTCGTCCTTGAAAATGACGCCGATAAACTCGTCGCCGATACTGACCTCCACCGAGCCGTCGGACTGAGCACGGTCACGCAGCTTGATGTTCTTATTACCGAATTTGTCGCGCAGATACCGCTCAACGCGCTGGATCTCTGTGTCGATCACGGAAACCTCCCCCGATTGGACGTGGCCCCAAACTAGAGCACTATTTCAAGAATTGGAACCACTTAGAGGGCAGAATTCGCCGTTTATTTGAGCGGGTTATGGGCCGACTATGCGGCGCTTTTGGCCTCGATCCGCGCCAAATAGGTGGTCGCGCCGACGATCGCCGCCCCACCGATCCAGGTCCAAACCGACGGTATTTCCGCAAAGAACACGTACCCCGCCAAGGCGGCAAATAGCAGGCGGGTAAAGGCCGCCGGCGATACCGCCGACGCATCCCCCACTTGATAGGCCTTGGTAATACAGTAGTTGGCAAGGCTGGCGAGCGCCCCGGAAATGACGAACCATCCCCAATGTTCGAGGGTCGGCCAGGTCCACACATAGAGGCTCAGAACCAACGCAATGGGAACGGACAGGGCGGTCGGATAGGCGATCACGATGGTGACCGAGTCGGTCCGGGTCATGACCTTGCCGATGATCAGATAGACCGCCCAGAACATAGCGGCAGCGAGTGCGAGCAAGGCACCGGGGGTCACGACCTCGAACCCGGGCCGGACAATGATAAGGGTACCCCCAAAGCCGACGCCGGCCGCAACCCACCTTTGAAGACTGGATTTCTCGCCGAGGATCAGCACAGCGAAGATGGCGGCGAAGATGGGCTCCAGCATGATCAACGCCGTCGCCTCGGCAAACGGTGTCAGGATCAACGCGTAATACCAAACGATCAACGCCCCGACCTGTAAGATGGTGCGTGCGCCCATCAAAACCGGTCGCGACGGAATGAGGCTCGCCCGGGGGGCCTTGATGAGCCACGGGATGAGAACGATCGCCCCAAACAGATTGCGGAAAAATACGATCTCGAACACATGCAGGTCGTGAGACAGCATGCGGATAATGGAAAAGTTGAGTGAAAACACCAAACCGGACAGGGTCAGCCACATCATACCGCGGAGATTCTCCGCGCGGGGCAAAACGGCGGTTGGGCTGCCTTCACTCATAAATGTTTCTTTCGTTCAAAATGAAGGCGTCCCGGGAGGCCCGGCACGCCTTCAGTTATTTTTGTCTGTCCGCGGAAGTTATTCCGCCGCGGCCACCCCGTCCAGGAATGTCGCCGCATAAACGCCGCGCCGTTGAAGATTCTTCGCATATTCCATGTCGAAATCCGCCGGCACGGAATTGATGACGCAATCGTCGGCAAGCAGCGCATCGCGCCACGCCTTGACCTTAGGGAAGGCGTCCAAGGCTCCGCGCCCACCGACCAAGCGGTCGACATAGGTAAAACGCTGCAAGAACGGCGCATAAGCGGCATCGACAAGGCTCAGCTTATCGCCATTAAAATAAGGACCGTCATTGCCACGCTCCTTGGTCAACGCCTCTTCCAAGCGCGAAATCACCTTTGGTAACGCGGCAAGCGTCTCGTTCATTTCTTCCTTGGATTTGGCGTAAGTGAACCCGCTGAACGCCTTCGACCAGTCGGGAACGAAATCGGTCCAGGCCCGGTTGCGGGCCCTTTTAACCGGGTCTTCCGGATGCAGACGGGGCGGTACCGTTTCGTCGAGAAACTCGGCAATGGCATTGGATTCGAAAAGAATTTCGTCATCGACCTTCAACACCGGTACCTTGCCATGGGGTGAAATCTCAAGGAACCAATCCGGTTTCTCGCGCAAATTGACGTAGGTGACTTCGAACTCGACATTTTTAGCACGCATAGCAATCACGGCGCGCTGAACCCAGGGTCAAGTCTTCGAACTGATCAAATGGTATTTGGTCATAAATAACGCCCTCCGGGGCAAATTTCTCGAGTAGCTTTCCTCATGGTGTCACGGGTGCCCGGCCCGATCAACACGCCCGGCTATCCCTGTCCGTTCCGCGTTGCCCGTTCATAGACAAACCGGGCCCACCCCCGATAGCCGTAATTCTCCGCACCTTTTTCCGCTTGTGCGTCATTCGCCTCCATCACCCATTCGCGGACCGGTATGAAGAAACCCGTCTTTGGCCGATCAAGGATCGCCGCAGGCAAGGGAGTCTTCGGTGTCGACGCCATTTGCCATTTGGTGGCGGCCAAACCGGCAACCGCCGCAAATAAAGATGCATCGACCAGCGGCGTTCTGATCTCGAGGGAGTGCGCCATCCCCGCCCAGTCGGCATCACGCAAAAGTTGGTTGCGGAGATACCAAGCCGTTTCCAAGGCCGTGACCTTGGCGCGCGCGCTGTCGACGCCGTCGATTGTATCGGCCAAGCGGGTTATAGGATCGAGTTGTTGCCAACCGGCCCGCACGAGATCGGGGTCTAGAAACTCCGGGAGTTCCCACGGCAGGAACAGGCCGCGGCGCAATAGGTACGCGCTGGGATAATCGCCGCCATATTCAAACAGGCTCGCCCATTTTGGCGATGCGCGATGTCTGATCAGCGGCGCGGAGATCGCCCGGAACAGCCGCCCGAATGGGCCTATGCCGGGAATGCGTCCTAATGATCCTACCAACTTCGGTACTTGGTCGAACGTGTCGTAGCCCCCGAACAACTCATCACCGCCGACACCCGACAAGGCAACCTTGAGCCCGGCGCCGGCGGCCGCCTTCGCGACGAAATAGGTGTTGATCCCGTCAATGCTCGGCTGATCCATGGCGGTCATCACCTTGTCGGCGTCTTCGCCGAAATCCCCGGCTGTCACCCAACGGGTTTGCTGGCGTGTGCCGTAGACAGCGGCGGCGGCTTCGGCCAGCGGCACTTCGTCCCGGGGCGTGCCGGAGAATTCCTGGAAACCAAGGGTCAGTGTATCGAGAGACGCCCCGCTGGTTTCTGCAGCGAGTGCCATGATGGTCGCCGAATCCAAACCCGAGGACAGGAACACGCCCACCGGGACATCGGCAATCATGTGATGGCGGACACTATCGGCTAACGCTTCGCGAAGCCGATCCCGTTTTTCATCGTCCGGCAAGGCCGCGTCAGGCGCCACGAACTGCCGGAAATCGAAATAGGTTTTGACCTCGGCAGGTCCGTCTTCGCCGATGCTTAGCCAATGGCCCGCCGGCAATTGGCGGATACCGGCATGAACCGTATGTGGCTCCGGAATAGACCCGAACAAGAAGAACCCGACGGTTGCCGCCGGGTTTTCCGCCGTATCGACCCGCCCGCCGGCGCACAAGGCCTTAACCTGAGAGGCTGCGCGTATCGATTTGCCATCGTCCGCGTAATACAACGGCTTGATGCCGAACGGATCGCGCGCCAGAAAAAGACGGCGGCGGCTTTCGTCCCAAATCGCCATGGCGAACATGCCGCGCAATCGCGGCAGCATCTCCGGCCCGTGGGCATCGAACATATGGAGAAGTACCTCCGTGTCCGATTGGGTTCGGAAGTGTCGGCCATCGGCCTCCAATTCGGCGCGCAATTCCCTGTAGTTATAGATTTCGCCGTTGTAGGAAATCACGATGCGGCCATTTCGCGCGGCCGGTTCCTCGAGGATCATAGGCTGCGCGCCGGCCGGGCTGGGATCGATGATTGCCAAACGCCGATGGGCCAGCCCCAGCCGCCCGGTCGCATCAAACCATCGGCCGTCGCCGTCGGGCCCCCGAGGGATCATGAACCGATTGATTCGGTCCAATTCTTCAAGGTCGACAGGGGGCGCCCCGGCCGCATAGGCGAATATGGCGGCAAATCCACACATTACCGATGGTTCTAAACGGAGACCGGGAGCGCGTCCATTGCGGAATGGATCGCGAGAGCTTTGCATAAAGCATTGAAAACAGAGTACAACAACGCCTTGAAGCGGATTGCCTGAACGAATCGCCCGCCTGGGTTTGTTGGCACCGCCGGACGGCAGATAATCAAGATCATGACGGAACCAGCACAACTTATCGCAGATCTCTCCAAACTCACGGACGCGACCGTCCTTTGCGTCGGTGACGTTATGCTCGATCGGTTCGTCTATGGCGATGTGAACCGAATATCGCCGGAGGCCCCCATTCCGGTGTTCCGCATCGGACGGCAGACAGAAATGCTGGGTGGTGCGGGGAATGTCTTACGCAATCTCGCGGGGCTCGGCGCAATAGCGCATTTCGTTTCGGTCACAGGAATTGACGAAGCCGGCCGACGGGTCACCGATCTGGCAGGCGCCTTGGACGGTGTGACGGCGACAATCTATGTCGACGAGGCGCGCCAGACGTCCATCAAAACCCGCTACATCGCCGGGGGTCAGCAGATGCTGCGGGCAGACGAAGAAACCGTGAATGCCCTCTCTGACGACATCCGTGCACGCGTCTTGAGGTCGATCGCCGAAAGCGTCAAGTCGGCCGGCGCCGTGGTGCTCGCCGATTATGGCAAAGGCATGTTTACGAACGGCATCGTGCAGGAAATCATTACCCTCGCCCACGAACAACGCATCCCTGTGATTATCGACCCGCGAGGGAACCACTATCACCTCTATAAAGGCGCCGATCTTGTTACGCCCAACCGCAAGGAACTGTCCGACGCGACACAAATGCCGACCGAAGACGATGCCACGATCATCGCCGCCGCAGCGGCACTGATCGACGCGCACGCCTTCAAAGGCGTTCTTGCAACCCGCAGCGGCGACGGCATGACGCTTATCCGTGGCCCCGAGGAATATCACCACTTTCCTGCCGAGGCCCGGGAGGTTTTCGACGTTTCGGGTGCGGGCGATACGGTCGTCGCCACCATCGCCGCCGCTTGGGCGGCGGGCCTGCCGCTCGAAGAAGCGGCCAAGCTCGCCAATGTCGCCGCGGGTATCGTCGTCGGCAAGGTCGGAACGGCCGTCGCCTACGCGAGCGATATGATCGATGCGCTACATGCCCAAGAGCGAGATAGCCACGAAGCGAAAATCAGCCCTGCCGCACCTGCCGTCGACCGGGCGGAACGCTGGCGCCAGCGAGGCCTGAAAGTCGGTTTGACCAATGGATGTTTCGATCTGTTGCATCCCGGCCATCTTGCGGTTCTCAATCAGGCAAAGGCCGCCTGCGACCGGCTCATTGTCGCGCTTAACAGCGACGCCTCGACCAGCCGCCTGAAAGGTCCGGAACGGCCGGTGCAGAACGAGCACGCCCGCGCTGCCGTGCTCGCCTCGCTCGAAGCTGTCGACATGGTGGTGATTTTCGAAGAGGACACGCCGGCCAAGCTCATCGAAGCGATCCGCCCGGACGTCTACGTCAAAGGCGCCGATTATCGGATCGAGGATATCCCGGAAGCAAAGATCGTGCAGGGATATGGGGGTGAAGTGCGCCTAGCCGAACTCGCCGAAGGGCACAGTACCACTGCGACCATCGCCCGCATCAACCGCTAAGAACGGTTCAACCGTTCGCCCCCGAGAGAACGTCCTTCAGCATCTGCCAGAAACCGGTTGGCGGCGCGTCCGCCATCGGCCCTTGCGAAACAGGTTGGTTCGCGCGGCCCTTGTACGCATCCACAAGTATGTTCCGCCACAACTGCGCAGGCAGGCCACCGCCGGTCACCCGCTTCATGGGCGCTGAATTGTCATTGCCCATCCAAACGCCGGCAACGAAATCGTCCGAGTAACCGACGAACCAGGCATCGCGGAAATCCTGGCTGGTCCCGGTTTTGCCCGCAAGCCGGCGGTCGAACGCGGCCGCCCGGCCCGTACCTTCGCGAACGACTTTGGTCAGCATGCCGTCCATGGCGCGCGCCGTGTCAGGCGCAATGACACGCGGCGGACCATCTCCCTGGCGGCGATAGAGAACCTCCCCCGCGGCGGTCCGGATTTCGACGATCCCATAGGGCCAAACGGCGGTACCGCCGGTGGCGAAGGCCCCGTAGGCGCCGGTCAGTTCCAAGAGGCTAACCTCCGACGTCCCCAACGCCAGGCTGAGGTCGGGGGTGAGGGGGCTCGTGATCCCCAATCTTTCGGCGACATCGATCACGCGCCCGATACCCGCTTCGTTGGCGACCTTAGCGGCGACCGTGTTGATGGAACGCGCCAACGCCGTCTCCAGCGATATCCGGCCGACATGCTTACCGTCATAATTACCAGGCCGCCACCCGGCGATGTTGAGGGGTGCATCGACCATTACGGTGCTGGGTGTCAAACCGGATTCCAAACCCGCCAGATATACGAAGGGCTTGAATGCCGAGCCCGGCTGCCGCACGGCCTGAACCGCCCGATTAAATTGGTTTTGGCGATAATCCCGGCCGCCGACCATGGCCCGTACCGCGCCGTCTTTTGTCATAACGACCGCGGCCGCCTGGGAAACATTCCGCTTTTGCTCTTCGTCCGACAGTGCCGTCACAACGCGCGCCTCGGCCCGACGTTGCATATCCCCGTCCAAGGTCGTCACGACGGTCAAGTCGCCCGTGTCACGGCCCACGTATCCCGGCAATTGGTCCATGATCCAATCCGCGAAATAACGGGCGATACGATCCGCCGCACCCGTTTGAACGACAGCCGCCGGGGCACGCGACGCCTTTCGCGCTTGTGCGGGCTTCAAATAGCCGGCGTCAACCATGTTGGACAGCACAACCCTGGCACGCCGGTCGGCAGCATCCGCATTGCTGATGGGATTGAGACGCGAGGGCGCTTTGACCGCACCGGCGAGTACCGCCGACTGATAGAGCGTCAAGTCTCTCGGCGGCACCCCGAAAAAACGCTCTGCCGCCGCCTCAACCCCATAAGCACCGGCGCCGAAATAGACGCGGTTGAAATAGATGGTCAGGATCTGGTCCTTGGTGAATTTCTGCTCCAGCCAAAGGGCCAGCATCAATTCCTGGACCTTGCGCTTAACCGTGCGCTCCGACGTAAGGAACAGGTTTTTCGCTACCTGTTGGGTAATTGTGCTGCCACCCTGACGGATGCGGCCCGACTTGATGTTGACGATCATAGCGCGGCCAATGCCCCACCAATCGACGCCGCCGTGATTGTAGAAGCGGCGGTCTTCCGTCGCCAAAACGGCTTGCGGCAAATAGGCCGGTAAGTCGCGGAGCTTGGCCGCGGCACCCCGAAGATCGCCGAACTCGGCAAAGCGGGATCCGTCGGCAGCGATCAGCGTCACACGCGGCCGGCGCGCATCGACGAGCGCGTCGTCGAGCGACGGCAGATCGTAGGCGTAGTAAGCCGTGACAGCGAGCCCGGCAACAAACAGCCAAATGGCCGCCGTCAGGCCCCATTTGAAAAATGACTTGGTTATGCTGCGCCGGACAGGCCGGTAGCGCGTGTCCCGCGCAGGTGCGGACCGTTTCCCCCGTGTGCTACGTCGCGGCTTTGACGCCGGCGTTCTTTGTCGCTTTGCCATTGCAGATCGCTTTCGAAACCTCACCACTTTCGAAGTGGGGCGTTAGTAATTCGTTAATGCTTCGAAATAAAGGCAATAGCAGGGCGTGCCGGCGCGGTCAGAGGCGCCGGATCGAAAATTCGCGTCAGGGAGAGTTAGGAAGTTTCGCAGTCGAGGATTCGGTGCAGAACTTCGGGCCGGATCTTGCAGCCCTTGAGGTTGGTGCGCCAAACATCAACGCTGTCCATTGCGGCATCCATCAAATTGGCACCGCGCAGGTCCACTTCGCACAGGTTGGCGCCGGACAGTTGCGCTCCGCGCAGATTGGCATTGTAAAGACTGGCCTGGGTCATGTCGGCTTCGCGCAAATCTGCACCGGAAAGGTCCGCTCCGGAAAGATTAACCCCGCGAAGGTCGGCATTCCGGAAGTCCGCCCCCCGCAGGTCCAGGCCCCGCAGGTCGCCATCGACAAAGCTTGCACGCGCGCCGCTAACCCCATCCTTGAGCCAGGCGCTATGCATATCCAGAACTACCGCAACTTCGCTAACCGTCATGAGCCCCCTCCCGTTCGGTTGGACAGACTCTAAATCGGCATGGAAAGCAGGAATATCAAGGCTGCAAAAATCGCCTATTTTCGGCAAAAAATGGCCGGTTTCCGAGGCTTAGATATCAAGGTTCGCGACCTTCAGGGCATTTTGCTGAATAAAGTCGCGCCGCAACTCGACGACGTCCCCCATCAGGGTCGAGAAGACATCCTCGGCATCATCGGCGTGGCTCGCCTTAACCTGCAGAAGGGTGCGGACTTCAGGGTCGAGCGTGGTCTCCCAAAGTTGCTCAGGATTCATTTCACCCAGCCCTTTATAGCGCTGCATGCTGATACCCTTGCGGCCAAGCTCGAGCACCGCATCGATCAGCGACACCGGTCCGGTGATCATAAATTCCCGATCTTTGGCTTTCAGCGTCGCGTGGCGTGAATAGGTGTTTTGCAGATCGACCGCATATTCATCGATGGCATGTGCTTCGGCGCTGCGGATGACCGCGCTGTCAATGATGTGCGGTCCCTCGGGAACGCCGCGTAAGGTGCGGGTGAACGACAAACCGCCATCCGCAAGTGCGGCGCCTTGCCAGCCCTTGTCACCTTCGGCTTCCAGCGCGTCGACGCGCGCGGCAATATACTTGGCCGCCTCTGCCGCATGCCCCTCATTCGAGAGTATTTCGGGGTTAAGGGCGCCGGCGATCGCAGACTGCTCGACAATCTTGAGCGGAACACGTGTCACCAGACCCGACAGCTGCGATTTGATCCGCCGCGCCGCTTGGACCAAATGGCGCAGCTCTTCGCCGGCGACCTCGCGGCCATCGGCCAGCGTCATCACGCAGTTTTCGATACCCGCATCGATCAAATAGTCTTCAAGCGCGCGGTCATCCTTGAGATAGACCTCGGAACTGCCCTGCTTGGCCCGGTAAAGCGGCGGCTGAGCAATATAGAGATAACCGCGCTCAATGATTTCCGGCATCTGGCGATAAAAGAACGTCAGCAACAGCGTACGGATGTGACTGCCGTCCACGTCGGCGTCGGTCATGATGATGATCCGGTGATAACGGATCTTATCGACATTAAAATCGTCAGGCCCGATCCCCGTGCCGAGTGCCGTGATGAGTGTTCCGATTTCCGCCGACGACAGCATCTTGTCAAAGCGGGCACGCTCCACGTTCAGAATCTTACCGCGCAACGGCAGGATCGCTTGATAACCCCGGTCGCGGCCTTGTTTTGCCGACCCGCCGGCGGAATCACCCTCGACGATAAACAGCTCGCTCTTGGCCGGATCCTTTTCCTGGCAATCCGCCAGTTTGCCGGGCAGGGACGATACATCCAACGCACCTTTCCGGCGGGTCAGTTCTCGCGCCTTACGCGCCGCCTCACGGGCCGCGGCGGCCTCGATGATCTTGCCGATTACCCGCTTCGCTTCATTGGGATGTTCCTCGAACCATTGGTTCAACTTGTCGCCGACGATATTTTCGACCACCGGCCGAACCTCGGATGACACCAATTTGTCTTTCGTTTGCGAGGAAAACTTGGGATCCGGCACCTTTACCGAAACGACACAAGTAAGCCCCTCGCGCGCATCATCCCCGCTGAGACTGACCTTTGCTTTACGCGACATGCCTTCTTGTTCGGCATAGGTGTTGATGGTGCGCGTCAACGCCCCCCGGAAACCCGCCAAGTGGGTACCGCCATCGCGCTGCGGGATGTTGTTGGTAAAGCACAGCGTCGTTTCGTGGTAGCTGTCGTTCCACTGCAACGCCACTTCAACCACGATACCGTCGCGCTCCCCCTCCATCTCGATGGTTGGGTTGAGCGGAGATTTGGACCGATCCAGGTAGTTCACGAAAGCCTTGAGACCGCCTTCGTAGTGCAAATCGACGGTTTGCGGTTCAACGTGACGCGCATCGGTCAGCGTGAGTGCAACGCCGGAATTTAGGAAGGCGAGTTCACGCAGCCGGTGCTCGAGCGTGGAGAAATCGAATTCCGTCGCGCTGAAAACCTCTTTCGACGGAAAGAAGGTCACCATGGTGCCGTTGCGATCACCGCTGTCGCCGACGACCTCCAAGGGGCCGCCCGCTTCGCCGTTCTCAAACGTAAGCAAATGCTCTTTGCCGTCGCGCCAAATACGCAACTCGAGCTTGCTCGACAGCGCATTCACCACCGACACGCCGACGCCATGCAGGCCACCGGATACCTTGTAGGAATTTTGGTCGAACTTACCGCCGGCATGGAGGTGCGTCATGATCACTTCGGCCGCCGAGACGCCTTCCTCTTCGTGGATATCGACAGGAATACCGCGCCCGTTGTCGCAGACGGTTACCGAACCATCGCCATTGAGCGTGACATCCACCCGATCGCAATGGCCGGCGAGCGCCTCGTCGATGGCATTGTCGACGACCTCATAAACCATGTGATGCAGACCCGACCCGTCGTCGGTGTCACCGATATACATACCGGGGCGTTTGCGCACAGCCTCCAGTCCGCGCAACACCTTGATGGAATGGGCGTCATATGCCTCGTTCTCTTCGGGCCCGTTTTCTTCGGGAATGTCACCGATGGTTTCGTCAGTCATGATTGTGTACTTCCATTACCACGCCCGTCATCAGCAGGTTTGCGCAAGCACTGTCCCCGCCGTTACGGTCAAAAATTGTGCATCCGAGCCCCACGGTTCGAAATGTCCCGCGTCGGTGCCCGTCATCCACGCTTGCGCGCCGAGATGGCGCAATCGGTCGAAAAGGGCCGCCCGCCGTTGCGCGTCCAGATGGGCAACCACTTCATCAAGCAGCAGCAAGGGAACGTAGCCCCGTTCTTCCGCCTGCATGCGCGCCGCTGCCAATACCAAGGTAATCAACAATCCCTTTTGTTCTCCGGTCGAGCATTCTTCCGCCGCGCGGCCGGTCCCCGCGTAATGGACGGTCAGGTCGCTGCGATGCGGTCCAACCACCGCCGAAGCGGCGACCGCATCCATTTGACGGCTTGCCGCCAAACGGTCGCGAAAGCGATCCTCTACCGCTAAAGCTGGGAGTTCCTGTAACCAGGTTTCAAGCTCTCCCGTCATGTCTATTTTTGCGTCCGGGAACGGTCCATCCCCGACCAAGCAATAAGCACGCAACCGTTCGATGGTTTCCAACCGCCGCGCCGCCACCGCAACCCCGTGCCGCACCATGGAATCCTCGACAGAGGCCAGCCAATGACTGTCGGTAACGCCATCCTTGAGCAGCCGGTTACGGCTGCGCAGCGCGTGCTCATAAGCGGAAACAGGCCCGGCGTGCTCCGGATCCAGCCCCATAATCATACGATCGATGAACCGGCGGCGCCCCGACGCCGCATCGACAAACAAACGGTCCATATGGGGCGTCAACCACTGCATCGCGACAAGACGACCGAGCGCCGACTGGCTTTTGGCAGCCTCACCGTTGATCTTGATGGTCCGTTTATCGCGGCCCGCACCGGACATGTCGGGGGCGCATCCGGTCCCGATATCGTAGCAATCCTCGCCCAAGGCAATTTGCGCGGCCACGGCCCAGGGACGGACCATATCGGAAACTTCCTCGCCGGCATCGCGCCGTCCGATTTCCGCCAAACGCGCGCGCCGCAACCCGCGGCCCGGCGTGAGAAACGAAATAGCCTCAAGCAGGTTCGTCTTGCCAACGCCGTTGGACCCGGTCAGCACGACCGGACGCGTATCAAGGTCCAGCTTCAAACTGCCGTATGACCGAAACTCGGTTACTGAAAGCCGGGTAACGGCCGTCCTCTCTACGACGGCAGAGAATGTCCCGGCACTGTCCGGCGCGAGAGCAGACCGCCCCGTCTCCGTCACCAAAGACTTTGCTGTCTGCGCCAGGGCTTTAGACTCGCATCGGCATCAGGACATATAGGGCACTGGTATCACCCGTATCCTGAACCAAGGTTGGGGACGCCGCATCAGCCATGGAGAAACGCGCGCTGTCGCCATGAATCTGCTGTGTTATGTCGAGCAGATAGCGGGAATTAAATCCGATCTCCATATCACCGGCGTCGTACTCCACCGGCACTTCTTCGGTCGCCGAATCGTTTTCCGGGCTGTTCGCCGACAACACCAAGTTACCCTTGGAGATATTGAGCTTAACCGCCCGTGATTTTTCCGACGAAATGGCGGACACGCGGTCAACGGCCTCGGCAAATACCTTACAGCCGACTTCCATGCTCTTGTCGTTCCCGGTGGGAATTACCCGGTCATAGTCGGGGAACGTGCCGTCGATCAGCTTGGAGGTCACAACCGCGCCATCGAAGGTGAACCGGATCTTGGTATCGGACAAGGCGACGGAGACATCGCCGTCGATTTCGTCGATCAGCTTACGCAACTCGAGAACCGTTTTGCGGGGCACGATGACCCCGGGCATTCCCGATGCGCCTTCCGGCAACGGCAACTCGACACTGGCCAACCGGTGGCCGTCGGTCGCGACCGCACGCAAAACGGCAACACCGTCGCGCTCCGACTCATGCAAATAGATGCCGTTCAGATAATAACGTGTCTCCTCAGTGGAGATCGCAAACCGCGTCCGGTCGACCATCGAGCGAAGGTCTTCAGCGGCAACCGAAAAGCTGTGCGGCAATTCACCGCTAGCCATAACGGGGAAGTCTTCCGGCGGTAGACAGGTAAGCGAAAAACGGGACCGCCCGGACGTGAGCGTCAAATGACCGTCATCCCCCGACGCATCGAGCTCGATCTGCGCGCCTTCCGGCAATTTGCGGACAATATCGAACATGGTATGGGCCGGGACCGTCGTCGATCCCGCCGACGCAACGTCGGCCTCCACCGTTTCGACGATATCGATATCCATATCGGTCGCGTTCAAGCTGAGCTGCCCGTTGGGCGCGTCAAATCTGACGTTGGAAAGAATAGGAATGGTATTACGGCGCTCAACAACGCTTTGCACGTGGGTAAGAGCTTTGAGGAGCAGCCCCCTGTCGATGGTTATTTTCATAATCCGCTTTCGAACTTCCTGTGATACTGCCGGTCTAACCCGCGATCCTCTACCGACCGCTGAGAACGCCACGATAATGCGCTGATTTCAGTCGAAATCCGGCAGAAAATCGCCTCGGCGAGGCACCGAATCGGAACCGTAAGTTTATAACAGATTCTGCGAAATTCAGAAACAATTTAGATGGCCGGGAGCCCCATCAAGCCCCCGGATTCTAAGCCTTTTTCCCAGATAGGAATATGCAGGGCCGCAGGGCCGCGGCGTGCGTCAGCCTTCCAACATACGCCGCAGCAATTCGACGTCCTCGGCGAACGAACTGTCCTTTTCGCGCAGCTCATCGACCTTGCGGACCGCATGCATGACCGTCGTGTGGTCGCGCCCGCCGAACTTACGGCCGATTTCCGGCAAGGATCGTGACGTAAGCTGTTTCGCGAGATACATGGCAACCTGACGCGGGCGCGCCACGGACCGGGCCCGGCGCGCCGAATGCATATCGGACACACGAATGTTGAAATGTTCGGCGACCCGCTTTTGAATCTCCTCGATGGTGACCCGGCGATCATTCGCCCGCAACAGGTCGTGCAACACTTCCTGGGTCGTTTCCAACGTCAGATCGCGCCCCACGAGTTGGGTGTGCGCGGCAACCCGATTGAGCGCGCCTTCGAGTTCACGGACATTCGACGTGATCTTATGCGCCAAGAATTCCAAAACCTTGGGCGGCGCCGTAATCTGCATCTGTTCCGACTTGCTTTCCAAAATCGCCAAACGCAGTTCGTACGTCGTCGCGTGAATATCCGCGACCAAGCCGCAATTGAGGCGCGACTTCAACCGCTCCTCGACCCCTTCGAGATCGGACGGCGACTTGTCGGCGGAAAGAATGATCTGCCGCCCTTGGTCGACGAGCGCATTGAAGGTGTGGAAAAATTCTTCCTGCGTCGCATCACGGCCACCGATGAACTGAACATCGTCGATCATCAAAACATCAACCGACCGGAACTGTTCCTTAAAGTCCACCGTGTTCTGCTCACGCAAGGCACGCACGAAGCGATACATGAACTTTTCTGCCGACAGGTACATCACCGTCCGCGACGGATTGCGTTTGACGATGTCCCAGGCAATAGCGTGCATGAGGTGCGTCTTGCCGAGGCCGACGCCGCCGTAAAGGAACAACGGATTGAAGGGCACGGAGGCGGCTTCTGCAACGCGCCGCGCCGCCGCATAGGCAAACTCGTTCGGTTTGCCGACAACAAAATTCTCGAACGTATAGCGCTTATCCAGGGGCGCGGAGATTTCGCTCGCCGCAGCCTCCCAGCCGCTTGATTTCGCCTGCGTATCGCCGGATTTGCGGGCTTTTGCAGCCATCGGCGGAACGTCTTCCAGCGCGCTTGCAGACGGTGCGGAAGATGGTTGGATCGAAATATCCACGGATTTTACGACCGGGTTTTCACCGGACCACAGCTGGCGCAGCCGTTCACCATAATTGGTCAGAACCCAGTCACGCATCAAACGGCTGGGAACCGCAATCCTAACTTCCGAACCGTTCAGCTCACATACCTTTACAGGTTTGAGCCAATTTTCGTAGGCGGTATCGCCAATCTCCGCCTTCAACCGCGTGCTAACGCGATACCATTGATTTTGTAGTTGCCTATCACTCGAATTGAATTCCATTGCCTGCTAGCCCAACAGATCGAACCTAATCGAAGCGTCCATTGCAGATCGCTTCGCCCCCTTTCGGACCTGCCCTTGCGGCCTGTCCTTAGATCTAGTTCAGAGACAATTTCATTCGAAATTGCCTCCTTCAGTCTCGTCCCTCTAGCAAGCTAAACGCCTTATTATTTTAAGGCTGGCGTCAGCCCGATGTCTGTTTGTCTTGGTCGTCGTTATTGCTTTTTCGGCCTCCCTGTTCGGTTCAATAAGCCTAAATTCAATAACACAATTAAAGATTGTAAGAAAACCCCACCCGCGGACTCTCTAAAGACGTTCTCAATTCTTCCAAGATAGTTTTTCTTTCGGAGGGAGCGACGCCCCGTCAGACCGATGAATGTACCTGGGCAAAATTTTCCTGGCAACAGGACCGAATGGAGAACGTCGAAAAAATTGTCTTTGCGACTCGAAGAAAATGAATTGCTTTGTTGATTGTGCACATGTTGTGACGCGTTTTGAAACAAAAAAGCCGCACTGACGAGCGCGGCTGATTCTTTTTTTGCTGAAATAAATTCAGGCAGAAAATTATGCGGACATCGCCTTGATGCGCGCCGAAAGACGCGACAGTTTTCTCGACGCTGTATTGCGATGCAAGATTCCGCGTTGCGCCCCACGCATTACTTCCGGCTGCGCAACTTTGAGCGCTTCCTTTGCGGCCGCGGCGTCGCCACTGCTGATCGCCAACTCGACCTTTTTCACGAAGGTGCGGATGCGGCTCAGGCGAGCCCGGTTGACTGCCGACCGGCGCTCAATTTGGCGGATACGTTTCTTAGACGACTGATGGTTGGCCATCGTGTTTCTCACGTAATTTCGCTGAATGTTCGAAGGGCGCGGTTATACTGGCGTGGGGCGCACCCGTCAAGGCCCGGGTATTCATATGGAAGACCCATAGAAAGCCTTTGAATTCCGGGCGTTTCAGCCACCCGATGAGGCACCGTTTCCAGCCGGTGCGAGCTGAAAGGCGACCCGAATGCCCTTGCTGCCGTCCGCGGTGACAACCACCCGCAAAGTCTCATCCCCCCGCAAATAGGTCTCGCCGTCCACCGTCGTCCACCCTAGCGACGAAAGGGATCGCCGGTAAAAATCGCGCACCGACGCCACATTCATCGGACCCGTCGCCGCCGCCTCGACGATCCGGCCACCCGGAGTATCGAAAACCACGGCGGCTTCTTCATCTTCCGTAAGGCCGGCCATCAACGGCACGTCCTCCGTACCCGTCACGAAGGATTGCGCGAGAGAGGGCGTTGGTGCGGCGCCACCGGCAAGCGCGAGCATGAAAAATAGGAAAATCGGCAGCGGCCTCATTGTCGGTCTCATGCGTTCGTTCTCAATCCTCTAGTTCTACGTCTGGCCTCTAACTCTACTTCCGGCCTTCGGCTCTACCGTTGGAGTCGCGTGCAATAGAACGTCGAGCGCCCCGATTGTTGGATGCGACGTATGCCGCCTGTTTGCACGACATCGCATTCGCAATCGGGGCACGGCAACCCCTCACGTCCATACACTTTAAAACTATGCTGGAAATATCCCAACTCGCCGTCCGGTGCCGCATGATCGCGCAGCGACGATCCGCCCGCGGCAATCGCGTCGCGCAACGTATCGCGAATGGCGGACACCAGTTCCTCTGCACGCCCGCGGCCAACGGTGCCCGCTTTCCGCTTAGGCGACAGGCGCGACCGATAAAGACTTTCGCACACATATATATTGCCTAAACCGGCGATGATCCGTTGATCCAGCAAGGCCGCTTTCAAGGGACTTCGCCGCCCCTTGAAAGCCGCCGCCAACATGGGAGCGTTGAATTCGTTGCCTAGAGGATCGACACCCAAATGCCGGAGCAATGGGTGGGCAGCCAACGTGGTCGCATCGGCCAATGTCATCAAGCCGAAGCGGCGGGGATCGCGATATCGCACGACCGCGCCGTCGCCGAGCACGAAATCCACATGGTCATGCGGCCCGGGTGCCGGCACATCGTCCGCATAGGCCGTCATGCGGCCTGACATGCCGAGGTGGATAATGACGACGGCGCCGTCGTCCAGCCGCACCAAAAGATACTTGGCCTGCCGGTCGACACTGACGATCTTGCGGCCCTCGAGGCGGTCGGCAAATCCCTCGGGCAAGGGAATCCGCAAGTCGGGTCGGCGCGTCACGGCCCGCACGATGGTCTGGCCCTCGAGATAGGGTGCGAGGCCACGCCGGACAGTTTCGACTTCGGGAAGTTCAGGCATACCAACAACGTAGCGGTTTCGGATGGCTTCGGCTATGGTCTCGTCATGCCCGAGAAAGTGACCAAACCGGCAACAGACCGACCCCCGGAACGCGTGGCGTCCTTCGGTTTCCGCGACGTGCCCGAAGAAGACAAAAGCGGCTTGGTGCGCAGCGTATTCGACAGCGTCGCGCCGCAATACGATCTGATGAACGATCTGATGAGCGGCGGTATCCATCGTCTGTGGAAACGGGCCCTCATCGATCAGCTCAGGCCCCGGCCCGGCATGACCCTGTTGGATGTCGGCGGCGGCACCGGCGATATCGCATTTCGGTTCATGGACCGAGGCGGCCAACACGCCATCGTCTATGACATCAATCAGCACATGCTCGAAGTCGGCCGCGATCGCGGTCTGGATCATGGCTATTTGCACGATATCGACTGGATGTGTGGCGACGCCGAGGCCGTGCCGTTAGAAAGCGGTTCCGTCGATGCCTATACCATCGCCTTTTGCCTGCGCAACGTGACACGGCGCGACCGCGTCCTCGCGGAAGCCTACCGCGTTCTCAAGCCAGGGGGACGCTTCCAGTGTCTGGAATTCAGCCACGTTGTCGTTCCCCTATTGTCGGAAATCTACGACACCTACTCGTTTCGCCTGCTGCCCTTTATCGGCAAGGTGGTCGCCAACGACCGGGAGGCCTATCAATATCTGGTCGAAAGCATCCGCCGGTTCCCGGATCAAGGAACGCTTGCCGGCGAGATTCGCGACGCCGGGTTCGACCGTGTCGGTTTCACCAACCTGTCCGGTGGCATCGCCGCCATCCATGCCGCTTGGCATCTATAAAGCATGGCCAACAGTTTGAGCCACATCCGGCGATTGATCGCCACGGCCCGCACACTTGCCCGCTACGACGCGCTGTTTCCGTTGGAACCGCTGCCGGCAGCAACCGCCCCCTTGGCGATCCTCAAACTCCTGTTCCGCCGGCGGTCTACGGACCGGCCGGGTGTGCGCCTTGCCAAAGCATGCCAGGTTCTGGGCCCGAGTTTCATCAAGCTGGGGCAGTCGCTGTCGACCCGTCCCGACCTTCTGGGAGAAGACGTCGCCCAAGACCTATCCCATCTCCAGGACCAGTTGCCGCCTTTCAGCGCCTCGGACGCCCGCCGAATCATCGAGGAAGAGCTCGGCGCGCCCGTCGATGAACTGTTCCAATCCTTCGATGACACGCCGGTCGCGGCGGCCTCCATCGCGCAGGTTCACTTAGCGGTCACCAGCGACGGCGACGAAGTGGCGGTCAAGGTGCTTCGGCCCGGGATCGAGCGGGCGTTTTCCGACGACATCGACTTCTTCCGCTGGCTCGCCAGAATCGTGGAACGCAACCGGCCGGACCTTCGGCGGCTGAAACCTATAGACGTAATCGAAACCTTCGCCGAATCCGTTCGCCTTGAGATGGATTTGCGCCTGGAAGCGGCGGCGGCAGAAGAATTGGCGGAGAACTTCGCCGGCGATCCCGATTACCGTATTCCCGCCATCGATTGGCAACGCACGGCGCGGCGCGTCCTCACCCTCGAGCGCGTATCGGGTATCCCCATCGACGAAAAGGAAAAACTAACCGCCGCGGGGCACGACTTGGAGCAGATCGTCACCAAAGCCGGCGCAATTTTCTTCAAACAGGTCTTCCGGGACGGCTTCTTTCACGCCGATCAGCACCCCGGCAACCTGTTCGTTGCCGATGACGGCGCCATCGTCGCTATCGATTTCGGCATCATGGGACGGATCGACCGGGCGGAACGCCGCTATCTCGGCGAGATGCTGATGAGCTTCCTCAAGCGCGACTACCGGCGGGTTGCCGAAGTGCATTTCGAAGCTGGTTATGTATCGCCGCGTCAGTCGGTGCAGGCCTTTACCCAGGCCTGCCGGTCCATCGCCGAACCCATTTTGGACAAACCGCAGAACGAGATCTCCATGGCGCGGCTGTTGGCGCACTTGTTCCAGGTCACCGAAACCTTCGAGATGGAAACCCAGCCACAACTATTGTTGCTGCAGAAAACCATGCTGGTCGCCGAAGGCATCGGCCGCACCCTGTGCCCCGATGCCAACATTTGGTTGCTTGCCCAACCGTTGATCGAAGAATGGGTGGAACAGAACATGGGCCCCGAAACCCAGATCGTAGAAGCAACCGAGGAAGTTGTCGGTAGCCTGCGTCGCCTTCCCCGCATCCTATCGAATGTGGAGAAAAGCGCCGCCATGTTCACCGACGGGGGATTGAAGCTTCATCCTGAAACCCTCCGGCAGATGACAGGAGGTGGCCGCACGGACCGAAGCCTCGCCAAGTGGCTCTATAGTGTGGTCGCCATCCTCCTGATCGGCTGGCTAATTTTCGGCTAAATCCAGGGACCTTTCACCATTGGCTTGCCAACAATGCCGTCCGGAACTACTTTAATTACAAGTTTCCGACGTAATTTTTTTGGTTTTCCACATGAATAAGGGAAAAAGGGTCCTGCTGATCGTTTCCGGGGGCATCGCCGCCTATAAATCCCTGGAATTGATCCGTCTGTTGAAAGGGCGCGGCCATGCCGTGCGCTGTATTCTGACGCGCGCGGGTTCCCGGTTCGTGACCCCGCTTTCCATGTCGAGCCTCAGCGAAGACCGCGTGTACGAGGATCTTTTCTCTCTCACGGACGAAAGCGAAATGGGGCACATCCAACTGTCGCGGGATGCGGATCTGTTGTTGGTCGCACCGGCAAGCGCCGATATTCTTGCCAAAATGCGCACAGGTCTTGCCGATGACCTCGCGACCACGGCGCTGCTCGCCACGGACAAACCTGTGATGGTCGCACCGGCCATGAATGTCCGTATGTGGGAGCACCCTGCCACCCAGGAAAACCTCGCCGTGCTGGAGCAACGTGGCGTGCTGCGGGTAGGTCCCGACGAAGGCGACATGGCGTGCGGCGAGTGGGGCTATGGCCGCATGGCCGAACCGCAGGCCATAGCCGACGCCGTCGACCGTTTTTTTCAATCTAGCCGGCGTCTCGCCGGCAAACGGGCGGTCGTAACCAGCGGGCCGACCGTCGAGGCCATTGATCCTGTCCGCTATATCGCCAACCGATCTTCAGGCCGGCAAGGCCACGCCATTGCCAAGGCCCTGGCCGACCAAGGCGCCGAAACCGTCCTGGTCACCGGCCCCACGGCACTCCCCGACCCCTCCGGCGTCGAGGTCATACATGTGGGTTCGGCTGTCGAAATGCTGGCCGCTTGCGAACAAGCCCTTCCCGCCGACATTGTCGTCTGTGCCGCCGCCGTTTCCGATTGGCGCGTCTCAGAGCAGCCCGATCAAAAGATCAAGAAGAACGGCACGGTGCCCAGCCTGCTCTTGGTCGAGAACCCGGACATCTTGGCGACCCTCAGCAAACCGGGCAATGACCGCGCAAAGCTGGTTATCGGCTTTGCCGCCGAAACCACCGACGTGATCGCCAACGCCACCGCGAAACGCGGTAAGAAAGGCTGCGACTGGATTCTCGCCAACGACGTCTCGCCCGGAACCGGCACCTTCGGCGGCGACAGCAATACCATCCACCTCATCGATGCCCACGGTGTCGAAGATTGGCCAACCATGAGCAAAGAGGCCGTCGGGGCCCGCCTTGCCCAAAAGATCGCCGAGACGCTGACCAGGGAACAATGACCGACACCGTTTCTATTTCCGTTTGCCGGCTGCCGCACGGCGCCGATCTCCCGTTGCCGCAAGCCGCGACCGAGCTTTCCGCCGGTGTCGATTTGCTGGCGGCGGTTGCTGAGCCTCTTGTTATCGAACCTGGCGCGCGCGCGATTGTGCCGACGGGCCTTACCATCGCCTTGCCGGCCGGCTTCGAGGCCCAAGTCCGGCCGCGATCGGGACTTGCCGCCAAGCAGGGCCTGACCGTTCTAAACAGCCCCGGCACCATCGATGCCGATTATCGCGGCGAGGTTGGGGTCATCCTGATCAATCTCGGCCCGGATGCCGTCACCATCGAACGTGGTATGCGTATTGCCCAAATGGTTGTAGCACCGGTGAACCGGGTCGTTTGGCGGGAAACCGATCAACTGCCTGATACGGAACGCGGCAGCGGCGGTTTCGGCTCCACCGGCGTGACATCCGGAGGATGAAACCGATGCTGCGGCTCTCCAAAAAGATGCTCTACGCCATCGAAGCTGTCGTCGACATCGCCTATCATGCGGGCGGCCAACCGGTACAAAGCCGGGAGATCACGGAACGGCAAGGCATTCCGCGCCGTTACCTCGAGCAGGCGCTGCAGCACCTTGTCCGGGCAAACATCCTGACGGGTATCCGGGGGCCGCGCGGCGGCTATAATCTGGCCAGGGAACGGCGGCGCATCACCGTCGGTGAGATCGTTCGCGTTGTTCGCCGGATGGAGGCAGCCGAGGACCCGTTGCAATCGGACGACGGCTCCGTCCTCGCCGACAAGGTTATCCGGCCTTTGTGGCATGACCTGCAGTCCGACTTCATGGACCGGCTGGACAATATTTCCGTCGAAGACCTCTGCCAGAAAGCCAATATGGCAGGGGTCGAAAGCGAAGGCCGACGGAACATAGATTTTACCATTTGACCGACGCCTAGATTGCAAACACGACAACAATTCACAGGCGTCGACGGAGGAAATACCAGTGACCGATAGCTCATCATCCGGCGAATTTCGCGGACGCATCTACGACAATATTACGGAGACGATCGGCGCGACGCCGTTGATTCGGTTGCAACGGATCACAAAAGAGGTGGGCTGCAAAGCCGACGTTGTCGGCAAATGCGAGTTCTTCAACCCGCTGTCATCGGTCAAGGACCGCATCGGTCTCGCCATGATCGAAGCCGGAGAACGTGCCGGACACATCACGCCGGATACGGTGATCGTCGAGCCGACATCCGGCAATACGGGTATCGCGCTCGCCTTCGTATGCGCGGCAAAGGGATACCGCCTGATCCTATGCATGCCGGAAAGCATGTCGATCGAGCGGCGCAAAATGCTCGCACTTCTCGGCGCGGAAATCGTCCTTACCCCAGCCAACCGCGGAATGCCCGGCGCCATCGCGAAAGCCGAAGAACTGTTGAATCAATTTCCCAAATCCTTCATGCCGCAACAGTTCAGCAATCCTGCCAATCCGGAAATTCATCGCCGGACGACAGCCGAAGAAATCTGGAAAGACAGCAACGGCGGTGTCGACGTGGTGGTGAGCGGGGTCGGCACCGGCGGCACCCTGACCGGCGTCGCCGAAGTGATCAAGAAACGCAAGCCTTCGCTGCACATGGTCGCCGTAGAGCCGGAGGACAGCCCCGTTCTGTCAGGCGGCGTGCCTGGACCTCACAAGATCCAAGGCATCGGCGCGGGCTTCATTCCCGGCAACCTCAATACGGAAATGATAGACGAGGTCATTCAGATCGGCAACGAAACCGCCTTTGCCACCGCCCGCAAAGTAGCCCGCATGGAAGGCCTACCCATCGGCATCTCCTCGGGTGCTGCCATCGCCGCCGCCCTGGAAATCGGTCAACGGCCCGACATGGCAGGAAAGATGATCGTGGCCGTTCTGCCGTCCTTTGCGGAACGGTATTTGTCGACCGCCTTGTTCGACGGCCTCGGCCTTGAATAGTGGGGCTTGGATAGGAACGGAAGCTGCCTGAATGGCGATCTCCGACACGCAAGTCGAACGGTATGCCCGTCATATCCTGCTGCCGGAAATCGGTGGCGCAGGACAGGCGCGGCTTCTGGCCGCCAAGGTTCTTGTCGTCGGCGCCGGCGGCTTGGGCACACCCGTCATCCAGTATCTTGCCGCGGCCGGGGTCGGCACCATCGGCGTGGTCGACGACGATGACGTGGACCTCAGCAACCTGCAGCGCCAAGTCATCCACACGACGGACCGCATCGGCATGGCAAAGGCCGAAAGCGCCCGCGTCGCCGTCGGACAGATCAACCCGGACGTAAATCTGGTCCCCTACAAACAACGCCTGACTGCCGATAACGCCACCGATCTCATCGCCGAATACGATATCGTTGCCGACGGCAGCGACAATTTCGAAACGCGATTCCTGGTCAACGACGCCTGCTATTTGGCGAAAAAGACATTGGTATCGGGCGCCATCCTGCGTTTCGACGGGCAGCTATCCACTTTTAAAGCCCATGAGGGCGGCACGAACCCCTGCTATCGCTGCGTCTTCCCGGAGGCACCGCCGCCCGGGCAAATTCCTACCTGTGCGGAGGCCGGCGTTCTCGGATCGCTTTGCGGCGTGGTCGGCAGCCTCCAAGCCACTGAAATCATAAAAGAAATCACCGGGGCGGGCGACAGCCTGTCGGGCGCCTTATTGATCATCGACGGACTATCGACAACCTTCCGGCGGGTGGGCATCAAGCCCGATCCCGCTTGCGCCCTTTGCGGCCCACGGCCGCGTATCCGCGATCTGTCGGCACACGTAAAAACGACGGCGCTTTAGAGCACCGCCGGACATTTTTTCAAATTTAGAGAAGGGTATCGAGGATACGGTCGGGTGGATTATGGCCGTCGACGAAGCTCTTGATATTGATGATGACTTTCTCGCCCATTTCGACCCGGCCTTCGATGGTCGCGGAACCGAGATGGGGCAGCAGGACGACGTTCTCCATCTCTAGCAGTTCAGGGTGAATCTCCGGCTCATTTTCGAATACGTCGAGGCCGGCACCGGCAATGATGCCTTCCTTCAACACCTTGGCAAGCGCCCCTTCGTCGATCACACCGCCGCGCGCCGTGTTGACGATGTAGGCATGGGATTGCATGAGGCGCAGCCGGCGCTCGGAAAGAAGGTGATAGGTGGCCGGGGTCTGCGGACAGCTCAAGGAAATGATATCCATGTGGGCCAGCATCTGATCGAGATTTTCCCAATAGGTCGCCTCGAGCTCTTCCTCGATATCCGAATGGACCCTGTTGCGGTTGTGATAGTGAATGGAAACGCCGAAACCGCGCGCGCGATAGGCAATGGCGGTGCCGATGCGGCCCATCCCGACGATACCGAGACGTTTGCCGTTGATACGGTGACCCATCATGTAAGTCGGGGTCCAGCCCGTCCATTTCCCGGCGCGGACAACCCGCTCGCCCTCGCTCAACCGCCTCGGGGCCATAAGGATCAAGGCCATGGCAAGATCGGCGGTGTCCTCCGTCAACACGTCCGGCGTATTGGTGACGATCAGACCTTTCTTTTGCGCTGCGGCGAGGTCTATGTGGTTGACGCCGTTCCCGAAATTGGCAATCAGCTTGAGTTGATCCCCGGCCGCCCCGATCACGTCGGCATCGATGGAGTCGGTGACTGTCGGAACGAGGATATCCGCCGTTTTTACGGCTTCCATCAACTCGGACTTTGAAAGCGGGCGGTCATCGAGATTGAGCCGCGTATCAAACAACTCCATCATCCGCGTCTCGACAACGTCGGGCAATTTGCGTGTGACAATAAGATGGGGTTTGGACTGCGGCACCTACGATTTCCCCTCTGGATGCTCCCTTGGCTTGGCCATACCAGCCTGGTTCGGGCTTGTCCAGAGGATGTCTCGTTGGCGGGCGAGACTGTCCAAAAATCCGGAGACCGTGAATTGAAGTAGCCCGGGGTTGCTTGACCCGGGCCTGTCGCAGTCTCATATAATGCTTTGATCCAATAGGTTGATCCCGTTCATAAAAAAACTGACCCCAATCCAGCATGTTCCATAGATTTCTGATGTCCCTGATCGTCGCGGCGCCGCTCCTCGCGGCCTCTGCCGACGGGGCATGGGCACAAGCCGATCCGCAGGGGGCCAGTGGGCTGCCGCTGCCCCGCTTCGTGTCTCTCAGGGCCGATGAGGTCAACATGCGCATCGGGCCGGGAGTCCGCTACCCCGTCGATTGGGTTTATAAGCGCCAAAACCTGCCTGTGGAAATCATCGCTGAGTTCGGTACTTGGCGGAAAATCCGGGACGGACAGGGAACCCAAGGCTGGGTCCACCAGAGCATGTTGAGCGGCCGCCGCACGCTGCTGATTACAGGCCAGGTCCGCACCATCCGGGCCAAACCCGATACGGCGTCGCCGCCCATCGCGCGCGCGGAACCCGGCGTCGTCGGCGAGTTGCTTCAATGCGACGACGGTGCGGGCTGGTGTAAAGTGAAAGTCGGCGGCCATGAAGGCTGGCTGCGGCGCGCGGAATTCTGGGGCGCCTATACTGGCGAGGCCATCAACTAGCCTCACCCGACTCCCCCGTCGATTTTTAGTCAGCGAAATCCTTTGCCAACGCCGCGCGCGTTTCTTCGGGCACGATGGCGATGTGACCGTAATTCGAATGCTCGATGCTCACGGTCACCCGGATACCGGGCTGCTTGAATTTCGCAATCTGGTCCGGCGTCAGGCGGAAATGGACGAATTGCACCGATGACGCCTTTCCTGCGGCACTGGTCCGGTCGACGTCTTCCTCGGGATCACCCTGGATACGGTCACCGTCCACGTCGAGGGCCATGGTGTTTTCCACGCCCCCGAGACCGTCCAAAATACGGGCGCGCTGCACGGCGTCTTCGATTTCGAACATCACCGTTGCAACAAGTTCATTTCCCTTCGGAATCAACGGATTATAAGCCTCAAGCTCATCAACGAGCTGCTCCTCGCCACCCTTCTCGATGCGCAGCATCTCCTGCACCTGGTACCACATGGTTTCGTAGCATTCGAAATAGAACGTGGCATGAGGGCCCACAGCGAGACGCCGATGCTTCTTGAGTTCGGTGATCTCCTTCCGCCGTTCGGGGCGGATGGCGTTATAGGCCTCGAGGTCGAGAATATCCTGAGGGGTGATTTCTTGCTTGGCGGCCATCATGATCCTTCCTTTCTCGATTTTGCCTTCTGATGCTTCTTGATCCCGGAAAGCGACTAAATCAATCCGTAAGCCTGCGCCATGAGTTGGATCGGGTGTTGAGCGTCAGTCACATGTTCCACACCGGCGCCGTCATCCGACATTTTTTCCATACCCTGAAGGATGTGATCCCGGGCAAGGGGGCATTCGGACACGATGAACGTGTTTTCCGATTCCTTGGCCTGGCGGGCAACGGGTCGGCCCACCTTGATCGCGATATCGAAGTTCTCCTTCATCACGCCCCACGACCCGCCGTGACCGGAGCAACGCTCGATCACCTTGACGTCGGACTCGGGCAAAAGCTTCAGCATATCGGCGGCCTTGGGTCCCATATTCTGAGCACGCGCATGACACGCCAAATGCACCGTTACGTCCCCGCCGAGCGGTGACATGCCGTCGGCGAGGCCTTCCTTGCGAGCGATGTCGACGACGTACTCGGCAACGTCCGATGTATGCTCGCTCAACCGCTTTACGTTCTCATCGCCCGGAACAATCAAGGGCCATTCAAATTTGAGCATCAAAGCGCAGGACGGCACCAACGCGATAATGTCATACCCCTTATCGATCCATTCCATCATCTCGGCGGCGACCTTCTTGGCGTTCTCCGCGACCTTGGCGATGTCGCCCTGCTCCAATTGCGGCATGCCGCAGCAGGATGGATAGACAACCTCGGTCTCGACGCCGTTCTTGGCCAGAACGGCACGGGTCGCTTCGCCGATTTCGGGGTTGTTATAATTGACGAAGCATGTCGCATAGAGAACCGCCTTACGGCCGAACGCCGGCGCGTTGCTGTTCACATCGGGCACCGATTTGGTGGCCTGCTGTTCAAAGCTCGGACTGTGATATTGAGGAAGCTCGGCATCCCGGTGAACGCCCGCGACACCTTCCAAAATCGGCCGGGTGAGACCATTGCCGCGCGCCGACGCCCAATTGGCGAGGGGCGCCATTTTGGCCGCCAGTTTGCCATTGCGGTCGGTCTGGGTCAGCTGACGGTGGGCAAAAGCCACCTTACCTTGTTTGAATTCCATCGCCCGGTACCGCAGCATGAGATGCGGAAAATCAAGATCGAATTCATGGGGCGGCACATACGGGCATTTTGTCATGAAGCACATGTCGCAGAGCGTGCACGCGTCAATGACGGGCTTGAAATGAACGCTGTCGACGGAGTCCAATTCACCGGTCTCCGACTCGTCGATCAGATCAAACAAACGCGGAAAACTGTCGCAGAGGTTGAAACAACGCCGGCACCCATGACAAATATCGAAAACGCGTCTCAGCTCTTCTTCGATCTTGTCGGGGTCGGTGAAATCATCCGATTGCCACGGAATATCGTGACGAATGGGGGCGTCGAGACTGCCTTCGCTCATGACACAACTTTCCTTTTCACGCCTTATCCCCCTGGAGCGGAAAACGGCGCGGTAAATCCACTTATCGTTGTTATCTTATGATGGGACGGGACGGAGGGTCCAGTGGACCCTCCGCATCCGCCAGGAACGGCAGGCAATGCCTGCCGTCGACAGCCTAACGACTTAGAGCGAGTCGAGCGCCTTCTGGAAACGACCGGCGTGCGACTTCTCGGCCTTCGCGAGGGTCTCGAACCAATCGGCGATCTCGTCGAAACCTTCCTCACGGGCGGCCTTGGCCATGCCCGGGTACATGTCGGTGTACTCGTGGGTTTCACCGGCGATGGCAGCCTTCAGGTTTTCCTGGGTGTTTCCGATAGGCTCACCGGTGGCCGGGTCGCCGACTTCCTCGAGGTACTCGAGATGGCCATGCGCGTGGCCGGTTTCGCCTTCGGCGGTCGACCGGAACACCGCCGACACGTCATTGAAGCCTTCGACGTCGGCTTTTTGCGCGAAATAGAGATAACGGCGGTTAGCCTGGGATTCGCCCGAAAAGGCTTCCTTCAGGTTTTCTTCGGTTTTCGTACCTTTAAGTGACGGCATTGCTTGCCTCCATCGTGATCGGTTAAGTCGGAACCGGTATCCACAATTGCGGCCCGGTCCCTTTAGGAACGGTTCGGCCGGGAGCCGATGTTTCCCATAATATCCTGGAGGCGTGCGAAGTCAACTAGTTTTTAGAAATTCTAAAAACAAAAATAACGAACTGTACTTATTGAGAATTATTCTCTTTTACGCGAACGATAACATCGACACGCGTGACTTCCGCACCGCCCGGGGTGGGTGGCAGATTGCTGACCGTAATCTCGTCGTCGGCAATATCGGAGAGACGCTTGCTGTCTTCGAAATAGAAGTGATGGTGATCGTCGATATTGGTGTCGAAATAAGACCGGCTGGAATCGACCACGATTTCCCGCATCAGCCCCGCTTCGGTAAACTGATGAAGGGTGTTGTAGACCGTCGCCAAGGAAACGCGGACATTGGCGTCTACTGCCTCGCTGTGCAACAGCTCCGCGGTCACATGCCGATTCTCGCCGTCGAAAAGAAGCTTTGCCAAGGCAAGCCGCTGTCGCGTGGGCCGCAGGCCTGCGGACCGCAACCGATCAAGCGCCATACTATAGGGCCGGATTTTATCCATTTTTCTTTTCCGCCTACTTACCATTAAGCCTTGAGGATATACCAATTAGTCCACAAAAATCAAGGGCATATAAAGCTCCCTTGTATCATTCCAGGATTTCTGCGGATTTTGGGCGGGCTCAAGCCTGATTGATCGCCAGACCCACGACATTGAACCCCCCATCGACGAAATGGACCTCCCCCGTGACCCCCGACGACAGATCGCTGAGAAGATAGAGGGCGGCATTCCCTACCTGTTCCTGGGAAACAGAGATACGCAGAGGTGCGTTGGCTTCGCTCAAGCCGTAAATCTTGCGGGCGCTGCCGATGGCGCTGCCGGCCAGAGTTCGCATGGGCCCGGCCGAAATGGCGTTGACCCGAATGCCTTCCGGTCCCAGGTCGGCGGCAAGGTAGCGGACACTCGCCTCCAAGGCCGATTTGGCGACACCCATCACATTGTAGTTCGGGATCACCTTGGTCGCGCCGAGGTAGGTGAGCGTAATCAAGCTGCCGCCTTCCGTCATCAGCGGTCTGGCCCGGCGGGCAAGATCCGTGAAAGAAAAGCAGGAAATCCGCATGGTCCGATCGAAATTGGCGGAGGTCGTGTCGACATATTTGCCATGAAGCTCGGTTTTGTCGGAAAAGGCTATGGCGTGCACCAGAAAATCGAGCCGCCCCCAGTTCTCGCCAATCTTGTCGAACAGACGGTCGAGGCTTTGCGAATCCTCGACGTCGCACGGCTCGATCAGGGTTGCGCCCACGCTCTCCGCAAGCGGCACGACCCGCTTCGCGACGGTTTCACCCTGATAGGTGAACCCCAGCTCGGCACCGGCGGCATGTAATTCATGCGCGATACCCCACGCGATGGAGCGTTCATTGGCGACACCGAGGATTAAACCTTTCTTGCCGGCCATCAGGGAAGGGGATGAAGACATGGATCAACGCTGCGGGTGGTCAAGGGGATGCGACAGTAGCCGCTTGGCCCCCGCGCGGCAAGAAAACGGTGAGGTACTAGATTAAGCGTCGAGCTTTTTGAAGACCAGGCTTGCGTTGGTGCCGCCGAAGCCGAAACTGTTGGACAGCACGCAGTTCAACTGCACGTCTTCCATGGTCTCAAGCACGACGGGCATATCCTCGGCCGCTGCATCCAGCTCTTCGATGTTCGCCGATGCACAGATGAAATCGTTATCCATCATCAGCAACGAATAAATGGATTCATGCACGCCCGCCGCACCCAGAGAGTGGCCGGTCAACGACTTGGTCGAATTGAAGTAGGGAATTCGGTTGCGGTCGGCGAATGCAACGCGGATCGCCTCAAGTTCCTTAACGTCGCCGACGGGCGTCGACGTGCCGTGGGTATTGATGTAGTCGACCGGTTGATCGACGGTGCTCATGGCCATCTGCATGCAGCGCACGGCACCTTCGCCTGACGGCTGCACCATATCGTAACCGTCGGAGGTCGCGCCATAGCCGGCCACCTCGGCATAGATCTTGGCGCCACGCGCTTTGGCGTGCTCCAGTTCCTCGACCACCACGACACCACCGCCGCCGGCAATCACGAACCCGTCACGGCCGGCATCGAAGGCACGCGAAGCCTTCTCCGGCGTGTCGTTATATTTGGAAGACAGGGCCGGCATGGCGTCAAACAGAACCGACATGCTCCAACTCAATTCCTCGCCGCCACCGGCAAAAACGATGTCCTGCTTACCCCACTGGATCAGTTCCGCGGCATTGCCGATACAATGGGCGCTGGTCGAGCAGGCGGAGCTGATGGAGTAATTGACTCCATGGATCTTGAATGGCGTCGCCAGAGTTGCCGAGTTGGTGCTCGACATGGTGCGCGGCACCATATAGGGGCCCACCCGCTTGGGGCCCTTTTCGCGAGCGGTATCCGCAGCCCAAACCAAATTGGTCGTCGACGGGCCACCTGAGCCCATGATCAGGCCGGTGCGTTCATTGGAAACGTCATCGGGCGCGAGTCCGGAATCGGCAATGGCCTCTTCCATGGCGATATAATTGTACGCGGCGCCGTCACCCATGAAGCGCTTGAGCTTGCGGTCGATGGCCTCCGCCAGGTCGATCTTCGGCGCCCCGTGCACGTGGCTCCGGAAGCCCATTTCCTTGTACTCTTCAGAGAAACTGATGCCGGAGCGGCAATTCCGCAAAGAGTCGAGAACCTCTTCCTTGTTGTTTCCAATCGAGGAAACGATGCCGATTCCGGTAATGACCGCTCGTCTCACGGCTCTCTCCATCACATGTCTTCTGTCGACGTGAAGGTGCCGACGCGCAGCCCTTCCGCCTCGTAAACCGTTCGTCCGTCCACGTCCATGCGGCCCGTCGCAAAGGCCAGCGCAACCTGGCGATTGATAACCCGTTTGATATCCACCGTATAGGTCAGCAGCTTCGCGGCCGGCGTCACCTGGCCCGAAAACTTGACCTCGCCGACACCCAAGGCGCGACCGCGTCCCGGGGCGCCCGTCCAGCCGATATAGAAGCCAACGAGTTGCCACAAAGCATCAAGCCCGAGGCAGCCCGGCATGACGGGATCGTTCTGGAAATGGCATTCGAAGAACCACAGATCGGGCCGAATATCCATTTCCGCAACCACCTGCCCCTTCCCGAAGGCACCGCCATCGGCGGTGATCGAGGTGACCCGGTCGAACATCAGCATGGGAGGCGACGGCAACTGAGCATTGCCAGGCCCGAACAACTCGCCACGGCCGCACGCCAGCAAATCCTCATGGGTAAAGCTGTTGCGGTCCTTGAACGACAAAACCGACGCGTCTCCGGCATTGTCGGGTTTTATGGCGCCTGCGGATCCCACCAGTCCCGTCTCCAAATTCTTTTGCCGCACTCTGTCAAAACGGAGCGCGGGCCCCTTCACTTTCTATGTTGCGCGCCAACCCCTTGAACCGACTATCAATTCCGGGAGAAGGCGCCCATGGGAAGGACGAATTCCTTCTTCTTTTTATTATATGTAGCGAAATTGGAAAAGACGACTCGCCGGGCCATAAATCTGCCCGGCGGTCGCTTTTTTCGATCTGTCTTAGCTGGCTTCGGCCGCCTTGGGCTGCTCAGCGATTTCTTCGCCAGTCTCCTGGTCAACCACCTTCAACGACAGCTTCACCTTGCCGCGGTCGTCGATACCGATCAGCTTGACCTTAACCGTGTCGCCGACGTTGACGATATCCGTGGTCTTGTTGACCCGATGCGGCGCCAATTCGCTGATATGCACCAAACCGTCACGCGATCCCATGAAGTTCACGAAGGCACCGAAATCGACGGTCTTGACGACTTTACCCGTGTAAATCTCGCCGACTTCCGGTTCCGCGGTGATCCCCTTGATCCAGTCGATGGCAGCCTTGGCAGCCTGTTCGTCGACCGCGGCCACCTTAACCGTACCGTCGTCTTCGATATCGACCTTGGCACCGGTGGTCTCGCAGATTTCGCGGATCACCTTACCGCCCGGGCCGATTACTTCACGGATCTTATCCTTGTTGATCTGGATAACCGTGATCCGAGGCGCGTTCTCGCTGATCGCTTCCCGGGCCGCGGAAATGGCCTTGGCCATTTCGCCCAGAATATGCAGACGTCCGTCCCGCGCCTGTCCCAGCGCGGTCTTCATGATTTCCTCGGTGATCGAGGTGATCTTGATGTCCATCTGCAGCGAGGTCACGCCGGTCTCAGTGCCGGCCACCTTGAAGTCCATATCGCCGAGGTGGTCCTCGTCGCCAAGGATATCGGACAGAACCGCGAAGCCGTCCTCTTCCTTGATGAGGCCCATGGCGATACCCGCCACCGGCGCCTTCAACGGCACACCTGCATCCATCAGCGACAAAGACGTGCCGCAAACGGTCGCCATGGAGGACGATCCGTTGGATTCAGTGATCTCCGAAACGACCCGGATGGTGTAAGGGAAATCTTCCTTCTCGGGCAGCAACGGCCGCAATGCCCGCCAGGCGAGTTTGCCATGACCGATTTCGCGCCGGCCCGGCGAGCGCAGGAATGAGGCTTCACCCACCGAGTAAGGCGGGAAATTGTAGTGAAGCATGAAGTGTTCGCGGTAATCGCCCTCGAGGCCGTCGATGATCTGCTCATCCTGGCCCGTGCCGAGGGTGGAAACCACCAACGCCTGCGTTTCACCGCGGGTAAACAACGCACTACCATGCGCCCGAGGTAGAATCCCGACTTGGCAATCGATTGGACGTACCGTGCGCGTGTCGCGCCCGTCGATGCGTTGACCGGTGCTCAAAATGTCGCGCCGGACAATGTCCTTCTCGAGGCCCTTAAACGCCCCACCCACCAACGCAGCGTCTTCTTCTTCCGCATCGGCAAACGCATTGACGACGGCTTCCTTGACCGCCGCAATCTTTTCCTGACGAGCCGACTTGGCCTTTTCCTGATAGGCCGCCCGCAGGTCGGCCTCGGCCAACTCGCGCACCCGCGCGGAAACCGTTTCCAGGTTCGCCGGCGGTTCGGGCAGTGCCCACGGTTCCTTGGCGCACATTTCGGCCAGATCGATGATCGCGTTGATCACATCCTGGTAAGCGTTGTGACCGAAGGTCACCGCGCCGAGCATGACCTCCTCCGTCAACTCGTGAGCTTCCGATTCCACCATCAACACGCCTTCGCCGGTACCGGCGACGACGAGGTTCAGGTCAGAATTCTCCAGTTCGTCAAGGCGCGGGTTGAGAACGTATTCGCCGTTCACATATCCGACCCGCGATGCGCCGATCGGACCCAGGAATGGGATACCGGAAATCGTGAGGGCCGCGGACGCGCCGATCATGGACACGATATCGGGATCGTTTTCCAGATCATGGGCGAGAACCGTGCAAATTACTTGCGTTTCATTCCTGTAGCCGTCAGCAAACAAAGGCCGGATCGGCCGGTCGATGAGCCGCGAGGTGAGCGTTTCCTTTTCGCTCGGACGGCCTTCGCGCTTGAAAAAGCCGCCCGGGATCTTTCCCGCGGCAAACGACTTTTCCTGATAATTAACGGTGAGCGGAAAGAAATCTATGCCGGGTTTCGGCGCTTTTTCACCGACCGCAGTACACAACACCTTGGTCTCACCGTAGGTCACCATGACGGCGCCGTCGGCCTGGCGGGCAATCTTGCCGGTCTCGAGAACCAAGGGCCGGCCGCCCAGTTGGATTTCCTTCTTAAATTCTTGAAACATTTCTATCTCTTCCTTCCTACCTACGTAACTCCGCAACATGTCCTATGCGTTGCTCTGACGCGACCATTCTATGGGCGCGCGCAACCGGCCGGCAGCGAGATCGCCCCCGACCCACCGATGTTGCGGACAAAATGTCCGGGGATTTCCGGAACATATCAATGAGCCGGCTAACGCCTAAGCCCGATCCGCTTGACGACTTCCTCATAGCGGGCACGGTTCTTGCGGCCCAAATAATCGAGCAGCCGGCGACGTTGACCCACCATCATCAAAAGGCCACGCCGGGAATGAAAGTCCTTCTTGTGGGTCTTGAGATGCTCGGTGAGATTGGTGATCCGCTCGCTCAAGATAGCGATCTGGACCTCGGGCGACCCGGTGTCGCCACTATTTGTCGCGTATTCCGCGATCAATTCCTGTTTCTTTTCAGCCGTAATCGACATCGTCTACTCCGATCTAGAGATTCAACACACGTACCGGACGAATTTCGCCGCCTTCGAAGCTGGCCAATGCCACCGGCCTTCCCTCGGTCATGGCGCAGACAACGGCACCTTGGTCGATATCACGAAGGGATTTCCGGCGGGCGACCTGCAGCGCTGATACGGGTTGACCGCATCTCAGACGGCGGGCTTCGTCCTCGGTCAAGTCCAACGCCGGGATGTCGTCCAGCGCGTCTTGAACCGGCCTTAGTAAGTCTTCGGCGGGCGCAATATGCCCCAGTTGTTCTAGTTTATCCAGGGAAAAGGCGTCCGCTTCGCAAAAGGGGCCGATACGGGTCCGGCGAAGGGCGACGATATGACCTTCCGTCCCCAATTTCCGGGCCAAATCGCGCGCCAGCCCGCGCATATAGGCGCCCTTTCCCGACACGACGCTAAACGCGGCCTGGTTGGAATCCAAGACCTCCTCCAACCGGAAGTCCTCGACCCATATGGTCCGGGGCTTCAACTCGACCGGCTTGTCGGCGCGCGCCAGATCGTAGGCCCGGGCCCCATCGACCTTGATGGCCGAGTAGGCGGGCGGCACCTGTTCGATTTCACCAATGAAAGCGGGCAGAGCGGCTTCGATCGCATCTCGGGTCGGCCGATTTGGGCTCGTTGCCACGACGTCGCCCTCGGCGTCGTCGGTGGCGCGTGCCTCACCCCATTTGACCGTGAAGCTGTATTGCTTGATACCGTCCATGACATAGGAAACCGTCTTGGTCGCCTCGCCGAAGGCGAGCGGCAATAGGCCCGTCGCCAATGGGTCGAGCGTACCGCCGTGCCCAACCTTGCGGGCATCGAACAACCGCCGTACGCGGTTCACCACGTCGCTGGACGTCATCCCGGCCGGCTTGTCGACGACCAACCAACCGTGAATATCGCGGCCGCGACGCCTACGCCCCATCGCCTCGATCCAACTCTACTTGTCGCAACAGCCCGTCGATATGATCCGCATAATCGAAAGAGGGGTCGGCGGCAAAACGCAAGGCCGGCAAAAACCGCAATTGGACCAGCTCACCGATGCGGCGGCGCAAATATGGTGCTGCGTGATCAAGAGCGGCGACAACTTCCTCAGAAGCCGTCTTCCCTAAGACCGCGACATAAGCCCGGGCATTCTTGAGGTCCGGGCTCACGCTGACTTCCGTGATTGTGACGTCTACCGCCGCCAACCGCGGATCGCGCAATTCATGGCGCTCCATCACCGTCGCCAAAGCGTGCCGCAGCTCTTCCCCGACCCGCAATTGCCGCTGGCTTGGCGCCCGGCCATGTCCCTTTGCCATTGCTTACTCCACTGGATTTATGTGCTGGTTTCGTCAGCAGGCCTTATACCGAACGTCGCCGTCCGGAAGGCCACGTCGCGCGAGGGCGCCGGATCAAGTCCCAAGAATCAAATCTCAGGTGCGACCTCCTGAACGTCATAGCATTCGATAACGTCGCCTTCCTTGATGTCCTGATAATTCTCGAAGGACATGCCGCATTCGTAATTTTCCTTTACTTCGCGGACGTCTTCCTTGAACCGCTTCAGGGTCGAGAGGCTGCCCTCGTGGATGACTACATCGTCGCGCAACAAGCGCACCTTGGCGCCCCGGCGGACGACGCCGTCGGTGACATAGCAACCCGCTACACGACCGACCTTCGAAACGTTGAACACCTCTCGAACCTGGGCATTGCCGAGGAACTCTTCCCGGATGGTGGGGGCCATGAGGCCTACCAGCACCTTCTTGACGTCGTCGATGACGTCATAGATCACCGAGTAGTAGCGAATATCGATCCCGGCCGCTTCGGCCGCTTCCTTCGCCTGCCGGTTGGCCCGAACATTGAAACCGATCACCACGGCCCCCGATGCACCCGCCAACGAAATGTCGGATTCGTTGATACCGCCAACGCCCTCGTGGAGGACATTAACCTTCACTTCGTCCTGAGGAAGCTGGTCGAGCATTCCGTTGATCGCCTCGACGGAGCCCTGAACGTCGCCCTTGATGACCAACGGCAATTCTTTTGCCTCGCCGGCCTTGATGGCATCGAACATTTCCTCGAGTGTTCCACGCGGCGCCAGGGCCGTACGGGCCGCCCGATCTTTACTCTGACGGAATTCGGAGATTTCTCGGGCACGCGATTCATTTTCGACCACGACAAATTCATCGCCAGCCTGCGGCGTGCCGTTCAAGCCAACTACTTCTACCGGTACAGAGGGTCCGGCCGCCTCGATGCGCTCGCCGCGATCATTGATGAGCGCACGCACCCGGCCCCACTCCGCACCGGCAACAAACGTGTCGCCGACCTTCAACGTGCCACGCTGCACCAGAACCGTCGCCAGCGATCCGCGCCCGGTTTCCACCCTCGATTCAACAATCGTGCCTTCGGCAGGCCGGTTGGGGTTGGCCTTCAGATCGAGAATTTCGGCCTGGAGAAGGATCGCTTCCTCGAGCTTGTCGAGGTTGATCTTTTCCTTTGCCGATACTTCGACGTCGAGAATATCACCACCCAATGCCTCGCAAACGAGCTCATGCTCCAAGAGCTGCGTGCGCACCCGGTTCGGGTCGGCATCCGGCCGGTCGATCTTGTTGATCGCAACGATGATCGGCACCTCGGCGGCCTTCGCATGGGCAATGGCTTCAACCGTTTGCGGCATAATGCCGTCGTCCGCCGCCACCACCAGGATGACGATATCCGTCACTTTGGCACCACGTGAGCGCATGGACGTGAAAGCTTCGTGACCCGGCGTATCGATAAAGGTGATCTTGCCGCCACCTCTCAAGGTGATCTCATACGCACCGATATGCTGGGTAATTCCCCCGGCCTCAGAACTTGCCACGTCGGTCTGGCGAATGGCGTCGAGCAGGGAGGTTTTGCCGTGATCAACGTGACCCATTACGGTAACGACCGGCGGCCGGGACTTGAGATCCGTTTCCGTGTCTTCGGCACCGAACATGCCGATCTCAACGTCGGCGGCGCTGACCCGCTTCACCTTGTGACCGAATTCAGCAACAATCAGTTCTGCCGTGTCACCATCGATAACTTGGTGAACGCTCGCCATCACGCCGGCCTTCATGAGCGCCTTGACCACTTCAACTGATCGCTCGGCCATACGATTGGCGAGCTCCTGGACGGTGATGGTTTCGGGGATGACCACTTCGCGCACGATCTTGACCCGTTCGCCGGAAAGATCACGCTGGCGGTTCTTTTCGCGCGCGCGGCGGACGGACGCCAATGACCGTGTCCGTTCGGAATCATCCAACGCCTCGGCAATGGTGAGCTTACCCGCGCGGCGGCGCGGCTCTCCACGGCGGACCGGAGCAGGCGCTTTCTTGGGGGCCCCACGACCACGCTTGGCGGCGCGTTTGGCCTCGTCCTCCTCCTCTTCCGCGGCGGGTTCGCCGTCCTTCTCCAAGGCCTTCAACTTCGCCATACCGGCTTCGGCGGCGACGCGGCCTTTCTCCTGGCGCAGACGTTCTTCTTCCTCGGCGACACGCCGCGCCTCCTCTTCGGCACGGCGACGCTCTTCTTCAGCGGCCGTATCGACCGCCGGTTCTTCAGGCTCGGGTTCCGGCGCCGGCCGATTACGGCGCTCTTCTTCCGCCTTACGGGCGTCTTGGAGAGCGCGTGCACGCGCGGCCTTTTCTTCATCGGTCAGCCGACCGGCCGAAACGCCGCGGCGTTTCTCCTCCGGTTCCGGCGCCGGCGCGGGCTCCTCCGCCTTTTCCTCGACTTCCTCGACAACGGGCTCTTCGGCGGGCTCCTCGTCCGGTCGGACTTCCTTCATCCGCCCTTTATCGCCGGGAGCGAAGGTCCGCTTTTTGCGCACCTCGACCGTCACAACCTTAGATCGGCCATGGGAGAAGCTCTGGCGAACCTGCCCGCCTTCGACCGTCTTCTTGAGCTCAAGTTTGCCAGGTCGCGACAGGCTCAACTTCTTCTTGGGCTTTTCTTCCTTCGTCTCGGTCATATTCCGTCCGTCTCGGTCTATACTATCTTTTGCACTAAACTTGCGGTGGCACTACGCAGCTGCCGGCTCACTCTGTCCCGGTCCTTGTCGCGGCCTGGCAACTCCTGCCAATCTTTTCAATTCACGCGCCAATCTCTCGGCCAACCCGCCGCCGTCGATGACGGCATGCACGACGTGATCGCGGCCCAAAGCGTGGCCCAGCTCTTCGGCGCTGAACCGCTCAACCACCAGCATGCCTTCCGCCAGCCGGCGCAGTTTCGCGCGCCCATCTTCAGCGCCGTCGGACGCCGCCAACAAAATACCGTCCCGCGGCCGGTCTTTGTGTTGACCAAGGCGTTCCGAAACCTGTTGGAACCCTGCCGCGATTTGGCCGGCGCGGCGCGCCATGCCGATCAATTGAAGACACTTGCGGCGGAGTTGGCCGGCAACCTGATCTTCCAAATCGTCAGGAATGGTAACCGAGCAACGCGCCGCGCGCGCGAACGAATGGGTCGCTCGCGCGCGGCCTATCATATCGATGTCTGCGCTCAACCACAAACCCCGGCCCGGCAAGCGCTCGTCAATATCAGCAACGAGCACGCCTTCCGGCGACACCACAAATCTGATGAGTTCGTCCTTAGGGAGGCTTTCCCCAGTCAGCAAGCACCGGCGCGTGCCGTCGGATTTACCTTGGCACTCTTTTGCAGTGGGGTTCTTTGTGTGTCGAGCCGGCATGGGATTGAGTCCTCAAGCGTTCCAAGTATGCACCTCATTGCGGTGCAACTTCCTCTTCCACGGGTGCCGAAGCGGCCCCCGCCGTCTCTTCGTCGTCGTCGAACCAATGGGCGCGCGCAGCCATGATAATACCGTTGGCGGTATCGACAGACATCGCCCGCTCGCCCACGATTTCGATCAACTCGTCACTGGCAAGATCGCCAAGATCGTCCAAGGTTTTCACCCCGGCCTCGCCAAGAGCCACCAGCATTTCCGCGTTCAGCCCCTCGAGCGCGGCCAATTCGTCGGTTACGCCAGCCGCTTTGCGGCGTTCGGTAAGCTCGGTTTCGCGCACTTCAAGATAATGACGCGCGCGCTCACGAAGCTCCGTCGCCACATCTTCGTCAAAGCCTTCGATGGAAGACAGCTCCTCGAGCGGCACGAATGCCACCTCTTCAACGGTCGAAAACCCTTCCGTAACCAGCAGCTGCGCGATCACCTCGTCGACATCCAACGCCTCCAGGAACAACTGCGAGCGCGAGCGGAACTCTTCCGTCCGACGCTCCGATTCCTCGGCTTCGGTGAGGATATCGATATCCCAGCCGGTCAGCTGCGACGCCAAGCGCACGTTCTGGCCACGCCGGCCGATGGCAAGGCTCAACTGTTCGTCGGGCACGACAACCTCAATCCGGTTGGCTTCCTCATCAAGCACCACCTTGGTCACCTCGGCTGGCGCCAATGCGTTGACGATAAAAGTCGCCGGATCCTGAGACCATTGAATAATATCGATTTTCTCGCCCTGAAGTTCGGCGACCACGGCCTGAACCCGAGACCCGCGCATACCGACGCAGGCGCCAACCGGATCGATGCCGCTGTCGCTCGACAAAACGGCGATCTTGGCCCGACTGCCGGGATCGCGGGCAACCGCCTTGATCTCGATGATGCCGTCGTAAATCTCCGGCACTTCCTGCGTAAACAGCTTGGCCATGAATTGCGGATGGTTCCGCGAGAGGAAAATCTGCGGCCCGCGCTGCTCTTCGCGCACGTCATAAATGAAGGCACGCACGCGATCACCATTGGAGAAATGCTCGCGGGGGATGGACTCGTCGCGGCGGATAATACCTTCGGCACGACCGCCGAGATCGACGATAACGTTGCCGAACTCGACCCGCTTGACCATGCCGTTGACGACTTCGCCGACCCGGTCCTTGAATTCCTTGTATTGGCGGGCCCGTTCCGCCTCACGGACTTTTTGAACAATGACCTGCTTTGCCGTTTGGGCAGCGATCCGCCCGAAGTCGATGGGCGGCAACGTATCCACCAGGAACTCGCCAACCTCGGCATCGGGCTTGCGCCGGCGCGCCGCATCGATGGTCAACTGAGTGGCTTCGTTTTCGACCTCGTCGACCACTTCCATATAGCGGGCCAACTGGATTTCGCCCGATTTGCGATCGATGGTCGCTCGGATGTCATGTTCATGACCGTACTTGGAACGTCCGGCCTTCTGAATGGCCTGCTCCATGGCATCGATCACTTCCTCGCGGTCGATGCCTTTCTCGCGCGCCACCGTATCGGCCACGAGCAAGAGCTCCGGGTGTGTAAACATGGTGGTTGTTTCGGTTTTGGTGTTCATTTCCTATCAACCTATACCGCTGCCTGCTGCGCCGCATTGATCAACGCATCGGTCAACAAAAGTTTCGCCCTGTGAATATCGTCAAACGGCAGATCGACATCTGCCCCGTCCATTCGGATGCGCACGTTGCCGTCGACGACACCCATCAAGGTGCCCTTGAACCGTTTCCGGCCATCGATGGCATGCTGACAATCGATCTTTGCATCGAACCCGGCATAGCGCTCGAAATCCCGAAGCGCAACCAAGGGCCGGTCGATGCCGGGTGAACTGACCTCCAAAGAATAGGCCCCCGCAATCGGATCCTCGACATCGAGAATGGCCGAAACCTCGTGGCTAATCGCAGCGCAGTCGTCGACCGTCATGGCACGTCCGTCCTTGCGTTCAGCCATGATCTGCATGGTTACCCGCTTGGTACCCATGAGCTGCACGCGGACGATATCGTAGCCCATATCGTCGAGCGTCGGTCTGATCAGTTCTTCCACCTTACCTGCTGGTGTCATCCGCTAAATTCTGTTGGTTTCTCTATCGTTGTCTTTGTGCTCGCCCGTGCAACCGCTGCCGGGCAACTATTTCGCACGTTCACGATCCGCAACCACGCCGTAGCCAGGGCCCATAAAACAAAAAAGTGGGCCGCAGGCCCACCCTCAGAACATCCCGTTACAGTCGGGTACTAAGAATGTGGCCGTATATTTGTTTTTTTTTGCACGAAATTCAAGCAAATTCGGGCTTGGCGCCAATCCGCCGGAAACCGGGCGGTCCAGCCACAAAACAGCCATGGCACTGCGTTTTACCTGGATTTCCGCCGGAAGGACAAATAGCTGCATCGCCGGCCCGCTGTGAGAGCCTTGGTCTCGTAGCGGGTCTCAACGAACTCGGCGGGCCGCTCCCGCCAATCCCGCGGTGAGCCTGCCGGCCATTCAAATGCCGGGTGACGCGTAACCATTTCCAACGTCCACCGCACATAGTCCGCAATATCACTGGCAAAGCGGAATTCGCCGCCATCGGCCAGCAGCCGCGCCATCTGATCCAGCGCTTCGGGCGAAACGAAGCGCCGTTTGCGGTGACGTTTCTTTGGCCAAGGGTCGGGAAACAGCAGAAAGATCCTGCTGAACGATTTCTCCGGAATCTGCGGCAGCAACAACCGGGCATCATCGTCAAATATGCGGATGTTCTCGATGTTGTCTCGAACCATACGATCAAGGAGACTTGCAACACCGTTGACGAACGGTTCGCAGCCAAGCAAGCCGACGGACGGATTGTCGGCCGCCAAGTGCGCAATCTGCTCTCCGGCGCCGAAGCCGATCTCCAGCCAGAACTCCTTGAAGTCACCCCCAAAAGCGGAAGGGAGATCCGCGACGGATCCCCCTTCTCCCATTTTCAGGCGCAGCTCCGGAAGCTTCACTTCCATCAGGCGCCGCCGAGCCGGCCGTAGCGGATGGCCGTAGCGGCGGCCATAGAAGCGGCGTTTGACGCTTTCGGGGCCTCGGTTTTCTGGACCTGAGCCTTCGGTCTTTAGAACGCCGATTTGAGGGCGTCCACCAAGTCCGTCTTTTCCCACGAGAACCCGCCGTCAGCGTCCGCAGATCTGCCGAAGTGACCGTAGGCCGCCGTGCGCGCATAGATCGGCCGGCTGAGCTTCAAGTGCTCCCGGATGCCCCGAGGGCTCAGATCCACGACGTCCTGGATCACCTTGGAAAGCTTTTCTTCGTCCACCTGAGCGGTTCCCGCTGTGTCGACATAAACCGACAGGGGCTTGGAAACGCCGATGGCATAGGCGAGCTGGATCGTGCACTTCTCGGCCATTCCCGCCGCCACGACGTTCTTCGCGACATAGCGGGCGGCATAAGCGGCCGAGCGGTCGACCTTGGTCGGGTCCTTGCCGGAGAACGCACCACCGCCGTGCGGCGCGGCGCCGCCATAAGTGTCGACGATGATCTTCCGTCCCGTCAGGCCAGTGTCGCCGTCGGGACCACCGATCACGAAGCGACCGGTCGGATTGACGTAGAATTCCTCTTCCGGGCACATCCACCCCTCGGGCAGCACTTCGAGAACGTGCGGACGAACGATTTCGCGAACCGCTTCCTGGTCGAGTTCTTCAGCATGCTGGGTCGACACCACCACGGAGGTGGCCCCAACCGGCTTGCCGTCGACATAGCGCAGCGTAATCTGGCTCTTGGAGTCCGGCCCGAGGCCCGGTTCGGCGCCCGAGTGACGCGCTTCGGCCAGAGATTGCAGGATAGCGTGCGAATAGTGCAGCGGCGCAGGCATCAAAACGTCGGTCTCGGTGCAAGCGTAACCGAACATGATACCTTGGTCACCGGCGCCCTCGTCCTTGTTGCCGGCAGCATCCACGCCTTGCGCGATGTCGCTCGACTGCGAGTGGACGTAGCATTCGACGTCGGCGTTTTCCCAATGGAAGCCGTCCTGCTCGTAGCCGATATCCTTCACGGCGGCCCGGGCAACTTCCTCGAGTTGGTCATTCGAGATATTGCCTGCCGTCCGAACCTCGCCCGCCAACACGATCTTGTTGGTGGTTGTCAGGGTTTCGACGGCAACACGCGACACGGGGTCCGCGGTCAAATAGGTGTCGACGATGGCATCGGAGATCCGGTCTGAAACCTTGTCAGGGTGTCCCTCGGACACGGACTCACTGGTGAACAAAAAATTCTTTAACGGCACGGAAATTCCTCCGATTACTTTTTCAGACGCGACAGCGTAGATGAACCCTTGTTAGTCGGGTATATCGACCAAGCCAACCTGATAACAGCGGGGCCGAAGCTTGGTACATTGAGTGCGAACTTAGCGCCTGTTGATTGTTTTGGCTGCCAGCCCCGCTCAAGGCGGCGATTTTTGTTGCAAGCTTTGTCTGCCGCGTCAAGTTGATTCCCGCCCGATTGGCAAGCGCCGTCGATGGGATATCAAATAAGCCGAACGCCCATCAAACTTGCAGGTGGGCGGCAACCCACGTCGTTTAGTTCGACATCCGCGCCAGTGATTTGACGAGCTCGAAAACCCGCTTACGAACCGCCGGACTGGGAACGCCATAATAGGCCCGAACGAGCTCCAATGTTTCGCGCCGGGTCAGCGGATCTTTTTCTGATTGTTCATCCGGCTCGTTTATCGGCGCTTCAATTTCACCCTGCCGGTCCTGTACCTCGTTCGGCATTTCCTCGAAGAAGAAAGACACCGGGACGCCAAGAACCTTGGAGAGGTCGTACAAGCGGCTCGAACCGATGCGGTTGGCGCCGCGTTCATATTTTTGAATTTGTTGAAATGTAAGCCCGACAGCCTCGCCCAGTTTTTCTTGGCTCAATCCCAATAGGGTCCGACGGAGACGTACGCGACTTCCAACATGAATATCAACTGGGTCAGCAATGCCTGGGACGCGTCGTTTGGTAATTTTTTTAATTGGGGCACCCTGTGACTTGGCCGAGCGCTTATTTGGTTTCTTCGCCATTTTTTATCGCTATCCGTATCTATTATGTGGTCCAAGATATGTATTACCCCCGCAAAACATCTGAACGATGATGCTGACCCGTTGCGAGGGTGTCGCGCCAATATGTTGACAAGGTGCAATGGATGCAAGCGTTTATTATGATTAGGTAATATAATGGGCGGTGTAGTTGTGGGGGTTTACATGCCCATTCGCTTCCAGGTGCCAAGTAACAACAGGAAGAACGCAAGCATAAGAACAGGGACGTTACCCACGACCGCATAAAAGGTACGATTCTCAAGGGCTTGCGGCAAAGGCCCATCGATCGCCGCCGTTTCCCCCAACTCTGATCGGCGAACGATCCGTCCGTAGGGGTCGATAATGCCCGAAATGCCGGTATTTGCGACCCGAACCATGGGCAAACCCTCTTCCACTGCGCGGAACCGCGCGCTGGCAAAATGCTGATAAGGGCCTGATGAATGCCCGAACCAGGCATCATTGGTCAAATTGAGCAGCCACCGGGGGCGGTTCTCCGGATCAGCGACATGATGCGGAAAAATTGCTTCGTAACAAATCAATGGGCTAACCGACGGCGCCCCCGGTACCGGCACTGATCGAAGCCCCGGCCCCGGCGTAAAATCCGTCCGACCGGCCGTGATTTTCTTGATATCGAAAACCGCTTTCAGCGGGACATATTCGCCGAAAGGCACAAGATGAAACTTGTCGTAATCCGAAACGACCCCTCGATCACGGGTCACAACCACCATGCTGTTCCAAAGGGTTTCGATGCGCCCGTCGCGTACCGTCGCGCGGGGCGCGCCCGTGATTAGCGCGCCGCCCTCGGGTGCCGCCCGGGCAACCAGCGAGACGCTTCCCCGATCACCTCCAAACAAAAACGGCACCGCCGTTTCCGGCCATATGACATGGGTCGTCGGCGGGGTATCGATCTCCGCCTCGCTCATCGCCAGCAGTCTTTCGATATGGCTTCGCCGCAAATCCGGTTGCCATTTGTCCTTTTGAGCGATGTTGGGTTGCACGAGGCGCAATCGTACGCTCTCGACAATTGCCGACGGCATATCCGTGACACCCAGGCGCAGAGCACCGGCTGCCCAGGCAACAAACAAAATAGCGAACGGCACCGCGACGATCCGCCACCGGGCGCTAGGAGCGCTTTGCCGACGGCCAAGCAGCGACGGCATTGCCGCCGCAATGACGGTCAAAAGGCTTAAAAGATAAACGCCGCCGATAGCGGCGCTCTGTAGCATGCTTTCCCACGGCGCCCAGACCGTGCCGAGGAGGTTCCAGGGAAATCCCGTGAACAGAAGTCCACGAAGCCATTCGGCGCCGACCCACAGCCCCCCGAATGCGAGAATCAGCCGCAAGCCGCTTGGCGCCACCAGCCGCGCGAGCCCGGCAACCAGCCCGATATAAATCGCCAAAACAGCGGTGATCCCCACAACGGCGAAAGGGATCATCCAGGCATATTGCTCTGCTTCAACGAGGAACGAATAGGAAATCCAGTAGAGACCGGCCAGGAAGAAGCCGAGCCCGAACCACCAGCCCATAATGCCCGCGCGCCAGAAGGCATACCGTGACAGCCGCCAGAGCGGAAGGTCCGCGCGGATTTCACCGACGTCCTCGATAAGCCAGATCAGGATGCAGAACGCCGGAATAAGTACGACAACGAAGTGAACCGGCGGCAAAGCGGCAGCTGCAGAAGCACCGGAAAGAAAAGCGAGACCGCGTCGCCGCAAAGGCGTCTGTGAAAGCACGGTATCGCGGAGATGTTCGACGAAGGGCAGGAGGGAGGTCACGTAGTCTACCCCAGTACGGTCAAGCCGCAGGCGGCGGCGCTTGAATGACACCCCGAATGCGAAGTCTTTTAATACGCCGAGGGGCCGCATCGAGAATCTCGATTTCCATCCCCGACGGATGACGGATCAGTTCGCCGCGGATCGGCACGCGCCCTGCCAGGGAAAACACCAATCCGCCCAGCGTATCGATTTCCTCGCGCTCCTCATCGGTGACGATATTACCGAACTCGCTTTCGAAGTCCTCGATCAACACGCGGGCATCGGCATCGACGGCACCGTCCGACCGCAAATCGATATCCGGCTGCGACTCGCGATCATGCTCGTCTTCGATTTCGCCGACGATTTCCTCGACGAGATCTTCAATGGTCAACAGTCCATCGACACCCCCGAACTCGTCAACGACAAGCGCCATATGCGTCCGGCTGACGCGCATTTCCAACAGGAGTTCGAGGATTTTCATCGACGGCGCGACAAACAGGACGTCGCGCACGATATCGCGGAAGCTGGTGACGCCTGACGACCCCTGCTTCGCGACAACATCTTTGATGTGCACCATGCCAATCGCGTGGTCCAACGTATCCTGGTAAACCGGAATTCGCGAATGACCGGCGTTGTTGACCAACGCGATAAACTCCGACACCGGCGCTTCGACATTCATGGCAACGATATCGGCGCGCGGCACCATGACATCCGCCACGGTAAGGTCTCGCAATTTTAGGATATTGGCGAGAAGCGTACGCTCCTGCCGATCGAAATCGATCGCTCCGCCAGGCCCAACCTCGATAAGTTCTTCCAGGGTCTCGCGCGCGGAGCCTTCGCCGTTCTTCGGCCGGCGCCAAAGGGAGGCCAGGTCCTTCCAAGCTCTGGCGATCGGTGACTCACCGCTTATACCGGAAGTGTCGGTAAAACCGTTTCCGGTGCCGCCCTGCCGCTTGCCTTCGGGGTCGCCGTTCATCGTCGCTTTGTTACCTTGTTTATTTCTTTAGATAGAAAGGTCGTTTTCATATTCCACCCGCTATTCCCCGGGCAAAGCTGTTGTTTCATCATCATAGTACGGATCGGCGATGCCCAGACGAGAAAGTACTTCGACTTCCAACGCTTCCATGATGCGGGCGTCGTCGTCATTCTGGTGGTCATATCCGAGAAGATGGAGCGTGCCATGAACAACCAGGTGGCTGAGGTGATCGGCCGGTGAAACCCGGTGCTTCCTGCTTTTCTCGCCAAGAGCCGTTCCGTGGGCAACAACGACATCACCGAGGATATTGGGCGCATCGTGATCTAAAACCCCATCCGGCGTTCCGCCGGCCTCGAACGCCAAGACATCCGTCGGCTCATCGCGGCCGCGAAATGTTCTATTGAGGGTCTGAATCTCGTGATCATCGGTCAACACAACGCTGACCTCGCCAACCGGCCCTCCGGCCTCGCGCAACGCCTCACGCACTGCCAGACAACACCGATCCTCGGCGTCCGCAACGTCGCGTCGCCACGCCTCGCACGTTATCTGGATGGAAATATCCGGATCAGGATCCATGGCCCTTCTTGGGACCCGCCTTGTTGCCCGCCTTGTCATATGCACGTACGATCCGCGCCACCAACGGATGGCGGATGACGTCCGCCTCCGTAAATCGCACGAACCCAACGCCCTCGACACCCTCCAGAACATTTATCGCATCCTGCAGCCCGGAGCGGGCACCGCCGGGAAGGTCCACCTGGCTAAGGTCTCCTGTTACCACCATTCGGGCATTCTCACCCAATCGCGTTAAAAACATCTTCATCTGGACGGCTGTGGTGTTCTGCGCCTCGTCGAGGATGACGAAAGCGTTCGACAACGTTCGGCCGCGCATAAAGGCAAGAGGGGCGATTTCGATATCGCCGTTATCCAGTTTCTTGGCAACCTGATTTCCCGGCAGCATGTCGTGCAACGCGTCATAGAGAGGCCGCAAATAAGGATCGACCTTTTCCCGCATATCCCCGGGCAGAAATCCGAGTTGTTCGCCGGCCTCGACCGCGGGACGCGACAGCACGATGCGATCGACCTCTCCATGGATCAGGCATTCGACCGCTTTCGCAACCGCCAAGTATGTCTTGCCGGTTCCAGCGGGCCCGAGCCCGAACACCAGATCGCACTCGTCGATGGTTTGCAAATAGACCCCTTGTTGATGCGACCGGGGCATGATTTGACGTTTGCGCGTGTGAACGGCCAGATCCCCTGACGCATCCTGCGCCAAATCGGCCGCGTGTCGGTGCTCCGCTATCCGCAATGCGCCGTCGACATCCGCCGATTCCACATCCAACCCCTGCTTAAGGCGTGCATAAAGGCCATTGAGCACATCCGAAGCCGTATCCGCGGAAGACGCGGGGCCGGTAATGGTTACGGCGTTTCCGCGTGATTGAAGTATAACATCGAGCTTCTGCTCGATCCGCGCGAGATGGCTGTTGTGGCTGCCGAATAGTTGGGGCAACAAACGATTGTCGTCGAATTCGAGCTGGACGGTTTTTGCATCGGCCGGTAACGACACGGTCACGCGACGACCCTTTCCAACGATGGGGCTGTTCCATCCGCCGGCAGTTCCCCGGCCAGACTGTTTTCATGTCCGGCAACGATGCGTAGATCGACGATTTGACCGAAACGAGAGTCCGGCGCATCAACATGCACTGGCTGCAGATAAGGGCTCCGGCCGGCCAATTGACCCTGTTTGCGCCCTTTCCGATCCAGAAGGACGGGCATCACCCGATCCACACATGACCGATTGAACGCCGCTTGATTGCCGGTCAAAACGTCCTGAAGCACGGCGAGACGTTCAGATTTGACGTCCTCCGGCACCTGATTGTCCATAAGTGCGCCAGGAGTCCCGAGGCGCGCGCTGTATTTAAACGAGAAAGCCTGAATGAATTCGACCTCCCGCGCCAGCTCGAGGGTCGCCTGAAAGTCGGCGTCCGTCTCACCCGGAAAACCAACGATAAAGTCAGATGACAACTTCATGTCGGGGCGCGCGGTCATCAGCTTCTCGACGACGCGGCAATACAACGACATATCGTGGTGCCTGTTCATGCGTGCGAGGATGCGGTCGGAACCCGATTGAACCGGTAGGTGGAGAAACGGCATCAGGGCATCCACATCCCGATGCGCGGCGATCAACTCGTCGGACATGTCGATGGGATGCGACGTTGTGTAACGGATCCGGGAAATGCCATCGACATCCGCCAGCCGGCGGATCAACTCACCGAGACCCACCGCCTTCCCGCCGGCATCCACACCGTGATAGGCGTTGACGTTCTGGCCGAGAAGCGTGATTTCGCGGGCGCCGGCCGCTGCCAACTCGCGCGCTTCCGCAACCACCTCGTCAGCCGGCCGCGAATATTCCGCACCGCGCGTATAAGGAACCACACAGAAGGTGCAGAATTTATCGCACCCCTCCTGAACCGAGAGAAAGGCCGTCGGACCCTGATGACGCACCGGGGGCAATTGGTCGAACTTGGATTCCGCCGGAAAATCGATCGCCAGAACGCCCGATCCTTTCCTTTTGCCGCCCTTTTTCTCGTCCTTGGCCCGCGCCGCGCGCGCGACAAGTTCCGGCAGCTGGTGATAGGCCTGCGGCCCGACAACGATATCGACAAAAGGCGCCCGGTTCATGATCTCCGCGCCCTCGGCCTGGGCGACGCATCCCGCGACGGCAATCACCGTCGCCTCGCCGCCGCCAGTGCGCGCTTCTTTCACCTGCCGATACCGGCCCAATTCCGAATATAGCTTCTCCGCCGCTTTCTCCCGGATATGGCAGGTATTTACGATAACCATGTCTGCCTCTTCGACATGATCGGACAACTCATATCCAAGCGGCGCCAACACATCGGCCATCCGCGATGAGTCATAGACGTTCATTTGACAGCCGAAGGTCTTGATATGGAGCTTTTTTGCCAATCTACCTTGGACGCCGTTCCTCACGGCAGCCATTCCCGGGATTAATCAGCCCAGAAGCATCGGGCTTGTTTGTGTTTGGGGTGCTATTTGGTTTGACCACTGATGGGCCTGCCGAACAACTCGAGCCGGTGACCTACCAGCTCATATCCGAGTTCGCGAGCCACGCGTCGCTGCAAATCTTCAATAGCCTCGTTCTGGAACTCGATCACTTTCCCCGATTTAACATCGATAAGATGATCATGATGTTCGTCCGAGGCCTCTTCGTATCGTGCGCGGCCATCGCCGAAATCGAGACGTTCCAGAAGCCCCGCTTCCTCGAACAAGCGGACCGTACGATAAACCGTCGCGATGCTGATCTTCGGATCGACTTCCGCCGACCGGCGATAAAGCTCTTCGACGTCCGGATGATCCACCGATTCCGAGAGAACCCGTGCGATTATGCGCCGTTGACCGGTCATTTTCATTCCCTGGTCGGCGCACAATTGCTCAAGCCGTGATTCTAACGTTTGATTTGGCACGGACCCATTATAACACCGAATTCTCGGCGTCCACCATCTTCCTGTATGACTTTATGAACGCGAAATTCATGCGAGATCGGGCGGAATTCGCCAGCTTAGGACCGCCCACGGCGCGGCTTGGTTCCCAGGCCAATCTTCTTGGCAAGGCTGCTGCGGTGCTTGGCATAGTTCGGCGCCACCATCGGATAGTCATGCGGCAACCCCCAGCGTTCGCGGTATTCCTCGGGTGTCATGTTGTAAGCCGTCTTGAGATGCCGCTTGAGCATCTTCAGCTTTTTTCCATCTTCGAGGCAGACGATATAGTCCGGCGTCACCGATTTCTTTACTGAAACCGCAGGTTGAGGACGCTCGGCAACCGGTTGATTGTTTCCAACGCCCGCCAACGTCTTATAGACATCCTGGATCAAGCGCGGCAGATCGCTGACTGGCAGCGTATTGTTGCTGACATGGGCGGCAACGATTTCGGTGGTTAGTTCCAAAAGTTCCCCGGAGTGATTCTGGTCGGTCATTTTTTTACTGTCCCTCGTCTGAAGCGTGGGGACCGTATATAATTTACGCATTCGGGTCGATCAAGAACATATCTTGTACGAATTACAGAAATAATTGAAAAAAACGCAGAAAAAATCTCCGAACTACTTGAGAAATTTTGATCTATTGAATCAAAAACAAACAGTATTTCTGATGAAAGAATCTAAAACGCCGTCCGGGACTCAAAGTGAACGGGCCATCAGAATCGCATCGCCGCTGTCGGCACCTGACCGGTAATAGCCCTGCCGCCGGCCGGTTTTTTGGAACCCGGCGCTTTCATATAGGCTGATTGCGGCGTTATTGCCCTGCTCCACTTCGAGGTGAAGTTCACCGATGCCGTCTTGACTCAACTGATCAATTGCCGCGACCAGTAGCGCCCGGCCAATCCCGACCCCACGATCTTTTGGAAGAACGCAGAAGGTGATGATCTCCGCCTCACCCGCTGCCGACCGGCAAAGGATGAACCCTGCAGGCTCTTCGTCCGCGCCCCGACGATAGCGCGCCAAGAGCGCACTCACCGTGGGCTGCTCGAGAAGATCGGAAAATGCCGAATGGCGCCATCCCGTCGCGAAACAGCACCCGTGTATCTCGGACAATACGCCGCCAAATAACGGCTTTCCCGCCACCGACATGATCGAGAGTCCCTCGGACTGCCCATTCATCGCGTCTGCGCGTCCGTCTTCGTTGGCGACGTCGTGTCCGGTGGACGAAGATAGAGCGGCACAAGCTGCCCCGGATCAGCTAGGGGCTCTCTCGAAATCGCGATCCGTGCCACGACGGCAGCGTCACAGTAAATGGTGTCATCGGAAACCGTCGCCTCTTTTGCTCTCGCGCCCAGCAGAGCCAACACTTTTTCGGTAGAATCGCCCCCGATGAGCAATTGACCATCAGGAAGGGCATCAAACAGGGCTTCCGCATTGCCCGATGACGGCTCACACAGCGGCACTAGAGATGCATCGAATATTTGAAAATAGAAATCGTCGCGTTTCGTTTCCAAAGCGATCAAAACGGTTCGATCCGACCGTGCCTCCTCTGGCGTCGCATGTGCAATGGCTTCCAATGTCGTAATACCGACGAGGGGCCGGTCCGCCGCCAACGCGAGACTGCGGGCGCAGGCGAGCCCAATGCGCAATCCGGTAAACGAGCCCGGACCCACCGTTGCCGCCAGCCTATCCAGGTCGGAAAACGTCATACCGGCGGCCCGCATCACACGCTGGATCATGGGAACCAGCCGTTCAGCATGTCCGCGAACGCAAATCTCGCTTTCGTGTGCGAGTACCGTGTCGCCATCGATGACGGCGACCGAGCAAGCCGCCGCCGCCGTATCGAACGCCAGAACCTTGGTCATACTGCCCTGTTCCCGAATCGGAAGCCTGCTTATAATGCGGACCCTTCCCAAATGCACGCCCACCAGCATGGAATTGACGTAGTCTTAAATGAGCCTGGTAGAAATCACCCCCGAAACCCACGGCGTTTCGCTCGACATCGCCTATGCCACGGAGCGCAATTTCACCGGCAAACCCGTCTACCGCCGGGCTGCCTGCTATCTCCATAAAGAGGCGGATATATGTTTGCGGCGGGCCATCGAGCTGGCCGGAATCATGGGGTTTTCCATCAAGATTTTCGACGCATTCCGCCCGTCGGAGGCCCAATGGGTTTTATGGAACCATACACCGGACCCCGATTTTCTCGCCGATCCGCGGCGAGGATCACCTCATTCTCGCGGTGTTGCCGTGGACCTTACCCTCGTCGACGCAGACGGCAACGATCTCGAGATGGGCACGGCATTCGACGCGTTCACGCCGGTCTCGCATCACGGCAATCTGACCATATCGGCCGAGGCCCAAAAAAACCGGGCATTGCTGCTCGGCATCATGACGTCCGCGGGTTGGGATTTTTACCGCAACGAGTGGTGGCATTATCAATTGTTCGAGTCGCGCGTTTACCCATTGCTAAGTGATTCCGATTTACCTCAAGGGATGATGTGAGTCGATGAACGCCGAACACCGAGAGCAGGTGTCGGCCCACATCGACCAAATGAACACGAGGCAAGCAGGAACAGCGCCATGAAAAAAAGCCCATACCGCTCTCTTTCCGGTCTCTTGCGGATCACCGGTGCCCTTGGCGCCCTATTGCTTTGGGCCGCTCCCGCGCTGGCCGCGGATTCGGCGGTGTTCCTCATGTATCACCGGTTCGGCGAATCCGATTATCCGTCGACCAACATCCGCTTGGAACAATTCGAGGAGCACATCAAAGAGTTGTCCACGGGCGGCTACTCCGTTCTACCGGCTGAGCAGGCCGTCGAGGCGCTGCGCAATGGGCGGCAACTTCCCGACCGAACGGTGGTCATTACCATCGATGACGGTTACCGCTCCATCTATACGGAAGCCTGGCCACGGCTCAAGGCGGCCGGACTGCCGTTTACCGTTTTCATCGCCACGGCACCCATCGATCAGGAGCGGCCCGGCTATATGACCTGGGATCAAATTCGGGAAATGCGCGACGCAGGCGTCACCATTGGCGCACATACGGTGACCCATCTGCACATGCCACGCGCGGACAACGACCGCCTGGAACGGGAAATCGTCGAGTCGAACAAGCGGTTCGCGGCCGAGCTGGGCACCGCCCCCAGGCTTTTCGCCTACCCCTATGGCGAGATCAGCGTGGCCGCACGTGAGCTCGTACTCGGCGTCGGCAAGTATGTTGGGGCCTTCGGTCAGCAATCCGGCGCCACGCATGTGACATCCGATCCATTCAATATGCCGCGTTATGCCCTGAACGAAGACTACGGCAATATGTCGCGCTTCAAGCTGGTCGCCAACTCTCTACCGATACCGGTCGAGGATTTGACCCCCATGGACTTCGTTGTCGGGGAAACCAACCCGCCTTTGGTCGGCTTTACGGTGGCGCCCGGGATTGATCCGTTGGATCGTCTCGCCTGCTTTGCCTCCACCGAGGGGAAAATACCGCTGCTGCGTCTCGGTGAACGGCGGGTCGAGGTCCGGCTGAGCGAGCCGCTGCCCGTTGGACGCTCCCGCATCAACTGCACAATGCCCGGCGGAGAAGGCCGCTGGCGATGGCTGGGCCTGCAATTCACCCGGCCACGGACGTGATCCTGTTGGTCACATCCGTGGCGGTATGAACGAAATTACAGCGAGAATCAGATCAGATCGAAGGCTCGGGCGCGCGAAGCAAGGCTTGCGTCGCGCCGGCGCCCAGACGGGCACCGTCGAACTCGGTCAAGCGGTTCGCATCGATAATCCGGCGAAGTGAACGGACATATTTCTCACCACGTTCGGAATAGCGCGTGAGCGTTCCGGCAAGCTTGCGGCCACTAAGATCGGCCTCGGCACCCCGGGTTTTATATCGCAAATCGCGAAACTCGCGATAGGCCCGGTGGGTATTGAGGTTACGCGCATAGGCGCGAACCGCGTCGATCAAGTTCGGAAAGGCCCGAATGCTATGGTTCTTGCCGTTATCGCGACCCTTGGGTGTCATATGACCCGACACACCAAAAATCCATTGGCCGAACAAAGCGTTCCCCTCAAGAGCAAACCGCGACGTCCCCCAGCCGCTTTCCTCAGCCGCCTGAGCCAGGGCCAGCGACGGCGGGATCACGTCGATCCGGCGCGACAGGGCGTCGATATCCCCCCGTTGTACCTTGTAACGGTCGGCCATCGCGGCGAGCCAGAGGCGATCCTCGGCGGCGAGGGTATTTCCGCTCTTCATCTCGGCCTGAACACGGTCAAACCGCGCCCGGTCCTTGCGGATTTCCTCGTTCACCTGAAGAACCAACGGCAGCACCGTTTTGAAGAATAGGCTCTTCTTCTTTTCGACAACCCGGATACGGCGCATGTCGGTCGGCAAAGACGCGACAAACACACGCGGCACGTGATGACCGTCATCGCGAATCCGGTCGAGATCGTAACGAAGGTCCGAAAAAGTCTGCGACAGCGCGTTCACGGTAAATCCGTTCACGCCGCTCTTCTTGGCCTGCCGCACCATGGCGGCAACGCCGCTCGCGGTATCATAATCCGACGTCGGCGGGTTCAACTCCGCGCGCGGCGACAGTGTCACCGACGCCGGCGGGTTGATCACCGCGGCAAGCACCAAGGCACACGAACAAGCGGCAACAAAGCCGATGACCGACTTCTCGAAGGTCATTTCCACCACCTTTTTTACACGGGAGCTATAATCAGAAAGTCCCGCCCCAATACGCCCCAAGTCAGCGCAGTATCGATTCAACGAAAACAGCGGAAAACCGCCATTATTAGTCGCACGTAACTCTGATTGTTGCCGGATGTTACTCAAAATTACAAAATGGGCCAGACCTTTTTTATGGTCTGTTACAAAATTCCCGACCGACCGTGACATGCAGAGCACTCCTCGTTGGGAGGGCTAGCCTGCCCCGTCAGCCGTTAAGAAATTGTGACTAAATCCCGGGATTCCGGGGCCTGTGGCCGGAACAACGCGCGGATCACGCGGGGGTCAGAAAGCCCACGATTTCGTAGATTTCCGCCAAAATCGGGTCGGCGATGGCCCGGGCCTGATCGGCCCCGCCGGCGAGAATTTTATCGAGATAGGCCGGATCGGCCGTGAGGCGGGTCATTTCACCGCCAATGGGCCCCAAAACCTCCACCGCGACCTCGGTCAGGGCCTCCTTAAAGGCGGAAAACTGGGCCCCGGCATGCTCGTTACAGACCTCCTCGGGGGTTTTCCCGGCCAGGGCGGCGTAGATTCCCACCAGATTGGCGGCCTCGGGGCGGCTCTCCAGCCCCTTGGGGGTCTCCGGCAGGGGGTCCGGGTCGGTTTTTGCCCGCCGAATCTTTTTGGCAATGGCATCCGGCCCATCGGTCATATTGATCCGGGAGTTTTCGGACGGGTCCGATTTGCTCATCTTGGCGGTCCCGTCGCGGAGCGACATGACCCGGGTCGCGGGACCCAGGATCAAGGGCTCGGGCTGTGGAAAGAAATCGACCTTGTAGTCGTTGTTGAACTTCTGGGCGATGTCGCGGCTCAGCTCCAAATGTTGCTTTTGGTCCTCGCCGACCGGCACGTGGGTGGCCTTATAAGCGAGGATGTCCGCCGCCATCAGGTTGGGATAGGCATAAAGCCCGACCGAGGCATTTTCCCGGTTCTTGCCCGCTTTCTCCTTGAACTGGGTCATACGGTTGAGCCAGCCGAGACGCGCCACACAATTGAATATCCAGGCGAGCTGTGCGTGAGCCGGAACCTGGCTCTGGTTGAAGATAATGTTGGTGTCGGGATTCAGACCCGCGGCGATCAAGCCCGCCGTTACTTCCCGTGTGTTGGCGCGTAGCTCGTCCGGCTCCTGCCACACGGTAATGGCGTGCAAATCGACGACACAATAGAGGCACTCGTATTCGCTTTGGAGCTTCACCCAGTTCCGTAGCGCCCCGAGATAATTGCCGAGATGCAGATCTCCGGTCGGCTGAATGCCTGAAAAAATACGCTCCATGGGACTCTATCGCGCCTGATTTAAATAGATTGACGGGCACCCGAAAACGGGCGGCGATTTTATGGCGCTTACGGCAGGGAGGGTCAAGCAGCGCGGCGCGACACAATCCGGCGAAGATCATCCACGGTCGCCGCCCGAAAGAGAAGCGCGAGACCCCCATAGAGAAGAAGACCACCGATCACGAGCCCCACGAGCCCGGTTATCCGAAGAAACCCTCCGGCATCGATCCATGGCGCGACGGCTATGGCGGCCGCGCCGAGCGCGAGGGCCATCACCACACTGGCGGCAAGGGCGCGTCCGACCCGCGACTTGAAACGATCGTCGAGACGCAAATGCCCCCGGCGGCGGAGAACCCAGGCCAACGTTCCGGCATTGAGCCACGCAGATAGGGCTGTCGCCGTGGCAATGCCCAAATGCTGCAGCGGCCCCATCAGCGCAAGATTGAGAACCAGATTCACGACCAAGGCTACCGCCGCAATCTTGACCGGCATCACCGTATCCTGGCGCGCAAAAAAACCCGGCGTCAGCCCTTTGATCAATACGTAAGCCGGCAGACCGGCAGCATAAATGGCGAGCGCCGGTGCCGTCGCCGCTGTCGCCTCGGGACCGAAAGCACCCCGCTCGAACAACGTCGAGACGATGGGCACCGGGATGGCGATCAGTGCCAAGGCGGCCGGCAAGGTCAGAAACATGGAAAATTCCAAAGCCCGGTTCTGCGACTGGTGGGCGCCCGTCTCGTCGCCCGCCCGCAATTGCCGCGAGATACGCGGCAGCAGAGCCGTGCCAACAGCAACCCCGACCACACCCAACGGCAGTTGGTTGATACGATCGGCGAAGAACAAGTAGGAGATCGATCCCGTCGCCAACAGCGACGCAATCACCATATCGATCACCAGATTGATCTGGTAAACGCCCGCGCCGATAGCACCGGGAAGAACACGCACCAGCATGGTACGAACCGCCGGCGTCAGCCGGGGTAAACGCAGCGCCAACGGCATCCCTGCACGCACGCAGGCGATCAACAGCCATAGAAATTGCGCGATACCCGCGACGGCGACCCCCCAGGCCAACGCATGCCCGGCTGTGGCCACGTAAGGCGTGAGCCAAAGGACCGCGCCGATGAGGCTGAGGTTCAAGAGGATTGGCGTCGCCGCGGCTGCCGCGAAACGGTCGAGCGAATTGAGCACCCCCGCCATCAATGACACGAGCGAGATCAGCAACAAGTAGGGGAAGGTGATGCGGGTCAGCTCGACGGTGCGGGCGAACTGTTCCGGATCATCGACGAAACCCGGGGCGAAGCCGCGCATGACCAACGGCATCGCCATCTCGAAGAGGATGACGAAGACGAGCAGGAACCATAGAAGCACCGCCAACGCGCGCTCGGCGAACAGGCGCGCCTGATCCCCGCCTTCCGCTTCGTGCAGTCCGGCAAACTGAGGAACAAAGGCGGCGTTGAACGCGCCCTCGGCAAACAGACGACGGAACAGATTGGGCAGCTTGAACGCAACGAAGAAGGCATCGGCCACGCCGCCCGCGCCCAACACCCAAGCGATGAGGATGTCGCGGAGAAACCCCAGAATGCGGCTGAGCAAAGTGAAGCCGCCGACGGTGGCGATCGAGCGCAGTAACGGCATGAGTTACCGATATCCGATGCAGGTTGCGAACGCTAGCGCAATCAAACAGCGCAGCGTCCATTCGGAACATCGGTCATATGACCTTATAGAGCGTTAAAAAACGGCAAGAGACATAATGTGCGGAAATTATTGCGCGGCTTGCACTTCGGGCTCGCCGGTCGGCTCGACGGCTTGTAGAAGCGCGATACGGATCTGCTTCAGTTTGTTTTCGTGTTCGACCTTCAGCCCGAAAATATCGCGCACATAGAAGACGTCGACGGCTCGTTCGCCATAAGTGCTGATGTGAGCGCTGAAAATTTTCAGGCCAAGATCGGTCAGCGCGCGTGTGACGTCATGGAGGAAGCCCGGCCGGTCACGGCCATTGATCTCGATCACCGTGCAGCTGCTGCTGGCCTGGTTGTCGATCAGTACGCGGGGTGCCACCGTAAAGGCTTCTTCGCGCGCGCGCAGCATGGAGCCTTTGGATTTCTTGAGCTCCCGTGCCGGATCGAGCTTTCCGGCGAGGGTATCCTCGATGCGTTTCCACATACGTTTCAGCTTATCGGGCGTTGACACGACGCCCGTATGCGCATCCCGCACCGAGAATGAATCCAGCGCCATGCCGTCAGCCATTGTGATGATCTTGGCGTCCATGATGTTGGCGCCCGACAACGCCATCGCGCCGGCAATCTTGGTGAACAGGCCCGGATGGTCGGGTGTGTAGATCGTGATCTCGGTATAATCGAATTCCTCGTCCACACGCGTGTCGATATGCAAATGAAGATTGCGCGATTTCGCTTCCCGGACGATTTCCGCGTGCCGCTTGTGAATCGCCCCATCGTAGGTCAGCCAATAGGACGGATAGCCCGCCGCGATAAACTCTTCCACCTCGTCCTTCGGCCAATCGGACAAAGCGTCGCGCAAAGCACCCTTGGCCGCTTCGATCCGGTGTTCGCGGTTTTCAGCCACCATGTCGCCCGACATTACCTCGAGCGCGCGTAAGTAAAGCCCGCGCAGCAAGCCCGATTTCCAGTTGTTCCATGTCTTCGGACCGACGGCACGAATGTCCGCAACCGTGAGGATGGCAAGCAACCGCAGACGTTCGACGGATTGCACGATCTCGACGAAATCGGCCACCGTGCGCGGATCGTCTATGTCGCGCTTAAAGGCCAGATGGCTCATCAACAGGTGATACTTGACCAACCACGCAACGGTCTCCGTTTCTTCTGCGGTCAGCCCAAGGCGGGGGCATAATTCCTCCGCCACTTCGGCGCCGAGGATGGAGTGATCGCCGCCCCGCCCTTTGGCAATATCGTGAAGGAAAACAGCCACATAGAGGACGCGTCGCGACAGCACTTCCTTGATCGCGGCGGTGACGTTGGGCGTGTCGTCCCTAAAATCACCGGTCTCGATTTTGTGCAGGATACCGATCGCTCGGATGGTGTGCTCGTCAACCGTATAGGTGTGATACATGTCGTACTGCATCTGCGCGACGACACGACCGAAATCGGGAATGAACTTGCCCAGCACGCCGGCCTCATTGAGCCGGCGTAACGCACCTTCGGGATCTTTCAACGACGTCATCATTTCCAGGAACAGCCGGTTGGCTTCCGGATCGTTGCGCAGCTTGTTGTTGATCAGGTTCAGATTGAGGCTCACCAACCGCAGCGCATTCGGATGGATATACAAACCATGATGCTGGGCCGCGTGGAACAGACGCAACAATGCGACCGGATCGTTCCGGAAAGTCGCTTCGTCCTCGACGGTGATGCGGTCGCCATCCACCTTGAAGCCTTCGACCACCGGCGTGCGGCGCGGCAGACCGGGAAGCCGGAAGAGGGGCCGCTTCTTATGCTGCTCTTCCAGGACCGCGCACAACACGCGGGTCAGATCGCCAACGTCCTTGGCGATCAGAAAATAGTATTTCATGAAACGTTCGACGCCCTGCACGCCCGCCCGGTCGGCATATCCCATGCGCTTACCGATGGCATTTTGCGCATCGAAGGTTAGACGCTCCTCCGCCCGCCCGGCGTGATAATGGAGGTGACAGCGTACCGTCCATAGGAACTCATCCGCCTTGGCGAAACGCTTGGCGTCCTGGTCGGTCAGCACGCCGACTTCGACAAGCTCCTCGATATCACCGACCTGGTAGAGATACTTGGCGATCCAATAGAGCGTCTGTAGGTCGCGCTGCCCGCCCTTGCCTTCCTTGACATTCGGCTCCACCACATACCGCGTATCGCCCATGCGTTCGTGCCGTTCATCGCGTTCCGCAAGTTTGGCCTCGACAAACTCGGGGCCCGAATTCTCGACCACGTCCTTCAGGAACCGTGCCTCGAATTCGTGAAACAGTTTTTGGTTGCCCCACAACCAGCGTGAATCGAGCAGGCTGGTACGGATCGTGATGTCCTGCAGGGCAAGACGGACCGCCTCGTCGATGGAACGGGTAGCGTGCCCTACCTTCAGCCCCAAATCCCACATGAGATAGAGCATGTACTCGACGACCTGCTCACCGTAGGGGGTTTGCTTGTAGGGCAGTAGGAACATCAGATCGATGTCGGAAAATGGCGCCAGCCGACCCCGGCCATAGCCGCCGATAGCAACGATACTGATTTCCTCGCCGGTGGTTTTATTTGCCACCGGATAGACATGGGTGGTGGTGAAATCGAAAATCACCCGAACCAGCTGGTCGATGACGTAGGCATTCGCCGTCGCCGCCTTCGTGCCATGGCCGTCGAGTTCGAAGCGCCGCCGCACTTCGCCGAACCCATGCGTAAAGGCTTCTTTGAAAACCTCGGCAACTTGGGGCCGCTTCAACCCCGAATAGCCGTCGGTGCCGACGATCGCATCCAGTTTTTCGATCATCGCCCGGCGGTCGATCAGATCACGGCGGTTGCTGACTTCGTTCATCTACCCGGTCTTCATATGGCGGGGCTAGGGGGTGCCCATCAGCCGTCTCTTATATAGTTACCCGGCCGTTAAATCACGAGGATAGACGGCAAGCCTTCCACGCAGGTTTGCGCCGCCCGCGTCAGTCCTCCGTCAACGCCTTCAGGCGGTAGAGAAATTCCAGCGCCTCCTTGGGCGAAAGATCATCCGGATTAACGGCGGATAGCGCTTCCTCCGCAGGGGACGGGCCCGCACCGGATGGGGGGGCGGGTGCCGCCGCCGAGAAAAGCGGCAAATCGTCGGCAAGCCGCGTAACGGCGCCCGTTTGATTTTCCTCCTCGAGCGCCGCGAGCACGCCCTCCGCGCGGGTAACCACGGCTGCCGGCAGGCCGGCGAGGCGTCCGACGTGAATCCCGTAGGAACGATCGGCGGCACCGGGGGCCACCTCGTGCAGGAACACCACGTCGCCCTTCCATTCCTTGACCCGCATGGTACGGCACGACAAGGCCGGCAAGCGCGCCGTGAGTTTTGTCAATTCGTGATAGTGCGTCGCAAACAGGGCGCGGCAGCCGTTGACTTCGTGCAGATGTTCGACCACCGCCCAGGCGATGGACAGGCCATCGAAAGTCGCCGTTCCGCGCCCAATCTCATCTAGGATCACAAAGGCGCGCGGCCCCGCTTGGGTCAGGATTGCCGCCGTTTCGACCATTTCAACCATGAAGGTGGAGCGCCCGCGCGCCAAATCGTCGGCGGCGCCGACCCGCGAAAACAACCTGTCGATAATGCCGATCCGGGCGCGCTCCGCCGGGACGAACGATCCCATCTGGGCGAGCACGGCGATCAACGCATTTTGCCGAAGGAATGTACTTTTGCCCGCCATGTTGGGACCGGTAAGAAGCCAAACACGGTCGTCGTCACAAAGAGTGCAATCATTGGTGACAAAGCGCGCGGCGCCGTCGGCCGCCAACGCCGCCTCAACCACCGGATGACGCCCCCCCACAATCTCGAAATCGCGGCTGTCGTCGACCACCGGCCGCACCAACTGCCGCTCAACCGCCAGTTCGCCCAGGGCAGCGGCGACATCGATTGCCGCCATCGCGTCCGCAGCCTGCGCAATCGGCTCGCTATGCGCCAAGACTTTTTCCGTAAGTTGTTGAAAAATATCGAGTTCTAGGGCCAATGCCTTGTCCGCCGCACTGGCGATCTTGCCTTCCAATTCGCTCAGTTCGACCGTCGAATAGCGCACGGCATTGGCCATTGTTTGACGGTGAATGAACGGACTTTCCGGTCCGGCCGGCATATTTTCGGCGTTCTTGGCGGTGACCTCGATGAAATAACCGAGCACGTTGTTGTGCCGCACCTTGAGCGACGCGATGCCAGTTTCCGAAGCGTACCGTTCTTGCAATCCGGCGATCAGTTTGCGGCTGTCGTCGCGCAACCCACGCAGTTGATCGAGATCCGAAGCACAGCCGGCACGGATGAAGCCGCCATCACGGGCCGTGAAGGGCAGCTCGTCTGCGAGCGCCGCGTCCAATTCGATCACCAAATCATCGTGTGTGCCAAGTTTGGCTGCCTGATCGGCAAGCCCGTCAGGCAACGTTTGCTGTTCCAGCCGCGCACGCATCTCAGCCGCGACACGCAGGCCGTCCCGTATCGCGGCCAGATCACGCGGCCCCCCGCGACCCAGCGATGCCCGCGACAAAGCGCGTTCGATATCGGGACATTGTCGCAAGTGATCGCGGATCGCCCGCCGCACGTTTTGATCTCCGGCAAAATGTGCAACCATATCAAGGCGTTGCTCGATATCGGCGACACCGGTCAACGGGGCTGCCAAATGCGCGGCAAGTTTCCGGCCGCCGGCGCCGGTCAATGTGCGATCGATAACCGACAGCAATGTTCCTTGACGGCCGCCGCCGAGACTTTCACTGAGTTCCAAGTTCCGCCGAGTTGCCGCATCGATTTCCATCACCGCGCCTTCGGCGACGCGCACGGGACGGGCGAGGCGGGGCAAGCGCCCCTGCTGGGTCAATTCGACATAGTCGAGCAAGGCCCCGCCGGCGGCGAGTTCGGCACGGGTGAAACTGCCGAAGCCATCCAGGGTCTTTACACCGTAGAACGCGCAGAGACGCCGCTCGCCATTGGTGCTGTCGAAACGGCTGGACGGAAGCGGCGTCACGTAATCGCGCCATTCGCCGATGATGTCGCCCATGTCCTCACGCCCCGTTAACCGGTCGGCGAGCACGATCTCGCGCGGCGACAAGCGCGCGAAAGCCGACGCCAATGTCACCGGCGGCAGTGTCTGCAAATAGAATTCTCCCGTCGACATGTCGAGCCACGCGAGCCCGAACGCTCCCTGCGCCTCGGCCAAGGCGGCAATATAGTTGTGCCGTTTGGCATCGAGGAGCGACTCCTCGGTAAGCGTGCCCGCGGTGATCGTTCGGACCACGGCGCGTTTAACCACTGACTTGCTGCCGCGCTTCTTGGCTTCCGCCGGATCTTCCACCTGTTCGCAAACAGCAACCTTGAAGCCCTTGCGGATCAGCCGCGAGAGATAACTTTCATGGCTGTGCACCGGCACACCGCACATGGGGATATCCTCACCCAGATGCTTGCCCCGTTTGGTGAGCGCGATATCGAGCGCGGCCGCTGCCTGCACCGCGTCGTCAAAGAACAATTCGTAAAAATCGCCCATACGGTAGAACAGAAGGACACCGGGATTTTCCCGTTTTATGGCCAGATACTGGGCCATCATCGGGGTCATTTCCTTCGGCTTCGGAGAGGGCGTGCCCGCTTTTTGCCCAACCGGATCGGTCGTGGACTCCTTTTCCGAATAGGCGGTTGTATCGGGTGCGGCGTCAGTCATTCCGGTTATCGGTCACGCGTTGATCGGGCCGGCATCCTATCATACGGATCTTCACGGACACACCCGGCAACTGTGAAGAAAATCCCGGCGTGGCAAAACGACTTCATGGAACTGTCACTGCATCGTCAACGCGCCTTAATTCACGCTGCATAAGGTTGGTTGCCTGCTCGTTTTAGAGCGTTGATTTGAGACTTTTCGATCGGGACGAAGCCCCCGAGCACCCGATCAAACGAGGGTGGTGCAATGCCACCCTCTTTTTTTCATCCAGTTCCATTGTCATCTTGTATTCATGATCCCGTCATACTTTGGAAAACGCTCTTGGTCAGACTCGTGCGGCCTATGCAGCCAACGCCGTCCACAATGAACGGCCAGCAAATTTCTGGACAGAGGGTCAAAAAGATGCAGCAACACACGCATGTGAAAACGGCTGAGCTGGAGGAAGAGCTCATCCGTGACGACGACGACATTCCCAGCAATCCGCTGATCAATCCCACCTTTCAAGAAGTCTTCAATGCGCGCCTGAACCGGCGCGGTTTCCTGCGCGCCGCCGGGGCAACCACGGCCCTTGGTGCGGCCGCCCTGACCATGACCAGCGGCCTCGCCTACGCCAACGGCAAAACCAGCCTGACCTTTACGGAACTGCCGCACGGGTACGACGAGAACTTCCATGTCGCGCCCGGCTACAATGCCAACGTGCTGATCCGCTGGGGCGATGCGGTGGAAGCCGATGCGCCGGCGTTCGACCCCATGAACCAATCCGCCGACGCGCAGTCGAAACAGTTCGGCTACAACAACGATTATATCGGTTTCCTACCACTGCCGTTCGGATCGAAATCGGGCAACCGTGGCCTGTTGGCCATCAACCACGAGTACACCAACGCCTATTTGATGTTCCCGGGCATCACCAAAGCCAACTATCAAGACGCCATGACCCGTGACTTGGTGGACATCGAGATGGCGGCCCACGGCCACACGGTCATCGAGGTGGTCAAGGACGGCAACAGTTGGTCGGTGGTGCAGGGGAGCCCCTATAACCGCCGGATCACCGCGCTTACCACCGAGATGAAAATCTCCGGTCCCGCCGCCGGTCACGATAGGCTGAAAACCAAGGGCGATCCCACCGGCACACGGGTCATCGGCACCCTCAACAACTGCGCCGGCGGCGACACGCCGTGGGGCACGGTGCTGATCGCCGAGGAAAACTTTCACGGTTATTTCGGCGGCAATCCCGAGAAAACCAACGAGGCGCGCAATTACAAGCGCTATGGCTTGAAGGCCAAAAGCTCTTACGCTTGGTGGAAATTCCACGACCGGCTTAATGTCGAAAAAGAACCCAACGAACCCAACCGTTTCGGTTGGATGGTCGAATACGATCCGTACGATCCCAACTCGACCCCGGTGAAGCGCACCGCCATCGGCCGCTTCAAGCACGAAGGCGCCACCACGGTCGTCAACAAGGACGGTCGCGTGGTCATCTATTCCGGCGACGACCAGCGTTTCGACTACATCTATAAGTTCGTCTCCGACGGCCGGTTCGATCCCAACAACCGCGCCGCCAATCGCGACATCCTCGATTCCGGCACCTTGTTCACGGCACGTCTCGACGCGGACGGCTCGCTGCACTGGCTGCCGCTGGTATGGGGAACCGGACCGCTGACCCCGGAGAACGGCTTCAACAGTCAGGCCGACGTGATGATCGAAACGCGCCGCGCCGCCGACCTGTTGGGTGCAACCCCCATGGACCGGCCGGAAGACGTGGAAACCAATCCCGTCACCGGCGTCGTCTACGTCATGCTGACCAACAACACGAAGCGCAAGAACGACCAGGTCGACGCCGCCAACCCGCGCGCCAACAACAAACATGGCCACGTGTTGGAAATGATCCCGCCGGGACGCGGTGCCGACGCCGATCACGGCGCCCTGACCTACAAGTGGGACATCATGATCCAGGCCGGCGATCCGCGGAACCCGGACGACAAGGCACAATACCACGCCGATGTCAGCCAGGATGGTTGGTTGTCGACCCCCGACAACTGCGCCTTCGACAGTCGAGGCCGTTTGTGGATCGCCACCGACGGCGCGCCAAAAGCCGGCTTTGCCGACGGTGTGTGGGCGACGGACGTGGAAGGCGAGGGCCGTGCCCTCACCAAGCACTTCCTGCGCGCGCCGCGCGGGGCCGAACTTTGCGGACCGGCCTTCACCCCGGACGACGAAACCCTGTTCGTCGCCGTGCAACACCCGGCGGACGAGAAGGGGTCGAGCTTCGAAAAACCGTCCACCGGCTGGCCGGACTTCAAGGCCGGCACGCCGACCCGCCCGTCGGTTGTCGCGATCACCCACGGTCAAGGGAAAACGATCGGCTCCTAACGATCACGACCACGGCAAAGTCAGGAAAGGGCGGCTTTTGCCGCCCTTTCTTTTAAAGCTGTTCCACGGCCGCTTCGTGGGCAATGCGGGACGCCGCACCGAAACAACAGAACACGGCACTTTCCATTTCCGTCGCGGTTGTCAGGAAATCGCCGACGGTTTCGACGGCGATTACGGCGGCCCGATCGGCGGGAAATCCATAAACACCGGTGCTGATCGCGGGAAATGCAATGGACCGGACTTTGTGCTCTACGGCGAGGGCCAGCGAATTGCGGTAACATTTGGCGAGCAAGCCGTGTTCATCATGGCCACCGCCGCGCCACACGGGGCCGACTGTATGAATGACATAGCGGGCGGGAAGGTCGTAGCCTTTGGTGATCCGCGCTTCGCCGGTCGGACAGCCGCCGATGGTCCGGCATTCTTCCAGCAAGCGCGGACCCGCCGCTCGATGTATGGCGCCGTCGACCCCGCCGCCTCCTAAAAGGCTTTCATTAGCTGCATTGACGATGGCATCGAGATCGAGGCGTGTGATATCGCTTTCAATGATGGTTATGCGCGGGTCCGGGCCGGACACGGTCATCCTTTCAGAGAGTCATCCGGCGACTGGAAGTCGTACCCGAGATCGGCGGCAACCGCCTCGTGCGTGATCTTTCCGCGATGAACATTGAGACCATTTTTGAGGTGGGGATCGTCTTTCATGGCCTGGACGTAGCCTTTGTCGGCCAGCGCCAACACGAATGGCAAGGTCGCATTGTTCAAGGCACGCGCCGATGTGCGCGCGACCGCACCCGGCATGTTGGTCACGCAGTAATGTACGACGCCTTCATCGACGTATGTAGGGTCGGCATGGGTGGTCGGCCGGCTGGTTTCGCAACAGCCGCCTTGATCGATGGCGACATCGACGATGACCGACCCGCGCTGCATCTGCGATACCATATCACGGGTGATCACCTTGGGCGCCGCCGCGCCGGGAGAGAGAACCGCGCCGATCACTAGATCAGCATGAGACACATGGTCCTCGATGGAATCGACCGTCGCGAAAATGGTGTTGAGTTGCCGGCCGAACTGCATGTCGAGCTCATAGAGACGCGGCAGGGATTTATCGATCACCGTCACCGACGCTTCCAACCCCATCGCCATGCGCGCCGCATTGGTACCGACGACGCCGCCACCCAAGATGACGACCTTTGCCACCGGCACGCCGGGTACGCCGCCCAGCAAAATACCTGCACCCCCTTGTTCGCGTTCGAGACAGTGGGCACCAACTTGCACCGCCATACGCCCTGCCACTTCGCTCATTGGCGCCAAAAGGGGAAGGCCGCCGCGCGTGTCCGTCACTGTTTCGTAGGCAACCGCGATGCATCCGGAGCGGAGGAGCCCCGCCGTCTGATCGGGTTCGGCGGCAAGGTGCAAATACGTAAACAGCACTTGTCCCTCGCGAAGCATATCGAGTTCGACAGGTTGAGGTTCCTTGACCTTCACCACCATATCGGCGGTGTCAAAAACATCCTTCGCGGACGGGACGATGCGCGCACCGGCGGCCTCGTAATGGCGGTCGAAGAAACCGGTACCCTCTCCGGCAGACGTTTCGACGATAACCTCGTGACCGTGATGAACCAATTCGCGAACACTGCCGGGAACCAATCCGACCCGGTATTCGTGGGTCTTAATTTCCTTGGGTGCGCCGATAAGCATAAATGTAGCCCTCCTGTAGCATTATATATATGCCTCACACCTCGGCGTTGATAGCGGTCAAATTCAGGTGTTCCCGTCGATGAGGATATGCTAGTTCCGAACGTTAGGAATTCCGAATGGCCACCATCCCTCAACCTCCGAAAACCATCGCCGTTTATGTCGGCCTTGATCGCGTCGGCGACGGGCTTTTGAAGCTGCCGTTCGTCCGCGCGCTGAGAGCCCTTTTTCCCGACGCACACATCACCTGGATCGCCGGACGTGAGAACAGTGTCTATAGCGGCATTCTGGCGCCGCTTGTCGATGGCCTGATCGATGAGGTTATCGACTACGCCAGTATCGGCATCAGTGCGAAAGAGTTTTTTAGGCGGCCGCTCGACGGCCGCAAGTTTGATCTGGTCATCGACACCCAGCGCGGCGCGCTCGCGGCATTTCAAATGCGGCGGCTATGCCGCGGCGTGTTCATATCGCCGTTCGCCCGTTTTCTATTGTCATCGAAAAAACCGAAGGCTGGATATAAACGCTCAAAAAGCATGCTGCGGCAAATGCTCGATCTGTTGGAAATCGCTTCCGGCACGACTTTGGAAACGCCCACCACGCTGGAGGTTCCCCTCGACGCACCGATCACGGCTATGGCGGAGCAGCTCCTTCCCTACGGCCCCACTTATGTCGGCTTGTCGCCGGGCGCAGGCGGCGCTTCCAAATGCTGGCCGTTGGAAAATTACATATCGCTCGCCAAGCGGCTTTCGGCGGATGGGCACGCGCCGGTCTTCCTGCTGGGGCCCATGGAAGAGAGCTGGCGGCAAGATATCGCCGCGCACGTGCCCGGCGCCTTATTCCCGGTCCAATCTGACAAGTTCGACCGCAAGGCCCTACTGGATCCGCGCATAACTATTGCGTTGGCCAAGCGGCTGGCCGCTGCGGTTGCCAACGATTCCGGGATCGGGCACATGCTGTCGGCTGGCGGCATGCCATTGATCACCCTATTTGGCCACACGCCACCGGAGAAGTTCCGGCCGCTCGCGGCAGATCTCACCCTTATCAGAGCCACCGACTACGGCAGCGAGGATATGAGTGTGATCCCCGTCGACGCCGTCGCCAATGCGGTGAATGCGATCCTCAGCCGCCCTTAAGCAGCACCAGGTTCAGCCGCCGGTTCGGGCGGCGGATATCGCCGCACCATCCAGAACAGCAGCAGCAGGCCCGGCAACGCGATCACGGTGCTGATGACGAAGAAACTCACCCAATCGACATTGTCGGCGAGCCATCCCGATGAGGACGACAAAACGGTGCGGCCCACCGCCATGAAGGACGACAGCAACGCGTATTGGGTGGCCGTATATTCGATGGTGCAAAGGCTCGAAAGGTAGGCGACGAACGCCGCCGATCCCATGCCACCCGACAGGTTCTCGACGCCGACGGTCACCGCCAACATGGCAAGGTCGTGCCCCACCGCCGCCTGCACGGCGAACAACAGGTTTGACAGCATCTGCAGAATACCTGCGAAAACCAGACTTTTGATCAGCCCGTAGCGGAATACCATTGCGCCGCCGATGAACACGCCGGCCAGCGTCGCGGCAAGTCCGAAAATCTTGCTGACATTGGCGATTTCCACCTTGGTGAAAGCCATCTCGACATAAAAGGGATTGGCCATCACACCGGCAAACGCATCGCCGAATTTATAGAGCAGAATGAACAACAAAATGAACAGCCAGCCGGGGCGGCGCATAAAGTCGGCGAACGGATCAATCACCGCCGAGCGTAGCAGTTCGCCATAGGATTCATGCGTTGCAACGGCGGGTTCGCGAGATGCCGAAACGGCAGGCTCGCCGCCATAGAGAACGGCGGCGATTCCGACAACCACCAGCACTGCTTCCAGGGCATACACCCAGAACCAATCCACCTGTTCGGCTAGGTAAAGGGCGCCCGCGCCCGCCGCAAGCAAGCCAAAACGGTAGCCCACCTGGGTCATAGCCGCGCCGGCGCCTTGTTCATGCTCTTCGAGCGTTTCGATGCGATAGGCGTCGATGACGATATCTTGGCTTGCCGACAGGAACGCGACGGCAAACGCAGCAAACACCATTATCTCCAATGAACTCGTCGGGCTGAGAGTTCCTAAAAACACCACCGCAACCATCAACAGAAGCTGGATCACCACCATCCAACTGCGACGCCGTCCGAGCCAACGGGTTAATCCGGGCAAGCCCACATGATCGATAATCGGTGCCCAAAGGAATTTCAGATTGTAGGGAAGGCCGACCAGCACGAAGAGGCCGATAGCGGTGTTAGTTATGCCTTCTTCCTTCATCCAGATGGCGAGGGTGCCGCCGGTGAGTAGCAGAGGCAGGCCGCTGGAAAAGCCGAGTAAAAGAATGACGATTTGGCGGCGGTCCAAATAGATGCGCACGGCATCCAGCCAATTGCGTCGGGCATCGATCATGCGTTCAGGAGGCTCCGCACCTTCTCGAGAACAGCACCCTGGTTAAGGCGCGCCACACAAGGATACCGATCGCCTTCGGTTGGATGGATACAGGCACCGAGACACCCGGCGCAGTCCATCGGCGTATAGATGAAGTGTGCATTGTCGGGCGTAATCTCCGGCGCGTAAGGCACGATCTCTCCCACGTAAGCGGCGCTCGCAAGACACAATGTAGGGGCGCCGACGGCAACGGAAAGGTGCATGGCCGCCGTGTCTGCGGAAATCACCAGACGTGCCGCGCGCAGCGAGGGCACCAATGCATCGAAACGCGACGTGTCGAATTTGACATTGGGCCGATCCAGCAGACCAGCGTAGTCCGGATTCCGCGTGAGATCATTGGGAGCCCCGGCAACGATCACATCATGATCCTTGGGCAAGCTATCGAGGATTTTCGCGAAAAGCGCGGGGCTCGGCTGCTTTTCCAGCACCGCCGAAAAAGGCACCAAGACCACGACCGGGTGTTCCATGTGCGGCGGCGCCAGCAATCTGCCTTCGGGCAACCGGACCAACGGTGGCGGTGCCTCTTCACCGCAAAACCAGTTTGCGAACCGGGTCCAGCGTAAGACCTTGTCCGTATGCGCTGGACCGCTGTCGAACAATCGAGCGAAGAGGCGCCGATTCTTTTTCAGTCGGCGGTCGTATTTGGCCCAAGGCTTGGCCTCCATGGCCAAGTTGGTTTTTGCCTTTGCGCCGGCAATCAATTTTTCGTCCAGTTTGGGATGCCGCAGATAGTCAGCAGAAATTGCCAAACGGAACCGGTTTACGCGCAGCCCCGAAATGACGTCGTGGCGATAGAACCAGGAATCACGGAAGCGCGTGAAATTTACCGGAACGACACGAACCTCCGGCGGGAATAGAAATGCCATTTTCGCGGCATCATGGCGCAGCAACAGGGTGATCTTTTCTTGGGGCTCGGCCACCCGTTGGAAAAGGGGAAATACCACCGAAAAAAGGACGGCATCGCCGATGCCGCCCGCTGCGACAATCAACACGCCGCCCGCTTCTTCACCTGCGCGCGCCTTGTCTGATGTCTTTGGTGTCATCCGAACATCCGGGAATGACCGCCGCCGAACTCCCGATTGACCTCCTTCAACGGGCGGCCGGCGAGAGAACGGCGATGAAATTGGCGGACCAAATTGGCGGTGGTTCAGTTAGCGTATGATCCAGTATCCAATTCACCGTGTTTTCAAGACCGCGCCTTACACCCCGCCGACGGCGTTGCGGCAATGCCGCAAGAACGTCGTAGCCTGCCGCCAACGCGACTTGTTGAAGGCTGCCTGGCGTATAGGCGGCTTTGTGGGTCAAATCGTGATACTGATATTGAAGACCCCAGGGCGACGACATGTTGGGAACCCGCATGACGATACGCGCATCGGGCGCCAACTTTTCCTTTAACGTCGTCAACAGGCGGACGCCTTCGTGTGGCGAAAAATGCTCGAAAACATCGAACAGGGCGACACGGTCGATACCGCCCTGCAGCTCCTCTGATCCAAGATATGCCCAAATATCTTGGATCGTGACACGCGCTTTCAGGCTATCGGGTAGGACGGTAAGGACTTTTTCATCGGCATCAATGCCGGCGAAATCGGAAACGCCCTTGCGTTCCAGATAAGCGAGAAACAAGCCTGTACCGCAGCCGATTTCCAATACTCGACAATCTGTGCGGCAGTTAGCAGGCTTCCAAAACTCGTAGTCGAACTGTTTGACGTGTTTGGACTTGATAACCGGCGGGTCGTAGGCCCGGAAATCGGGATAGGTGGTATAGAAATCTTCTTCCACGAGATTAGCGTAGCTCCAAAACGGCGTAAAAATTTGCCGACCATATTTCCGGCTGCGTCATCAAGACACGCGACAAAATACCGTGAAAAACACGATCCAGAAAGCGGCGACTCGGGGAGCCCGTTATATGCGGATAGCACCGAATACATTCAAAACCGCTCGCAAGCGCAAGTTGCCGCATGCTGATCGGATTGTATCCGGCCCTGTGCGTGATATCGCCATATTGATGAATTCCGCCCCACGGTGAGCCCATGTTCGGAACCCGAACAACGATCCTGGCCGAGGGCGCCATAATTTCACGGAGGCGCGCCAGTAACCGGCACCCTTCTTCATAGGAAAAATGTTCGAGCACATCGAACAGAACGACGCGGTCGAACGTCCGACCAGCGGGGAGCTTGTCAAGGTAGGCCCAGACATCGGCAACTTCGAAATTTTCGCGCACTTCAGACGGAACATGATCGGCTGTTGCGTGATCGTGATCGATCCCAACGAAATCTCCAACTTCTTTAGCGTGGAGATAAAGCAGAAATTGTCCCGTCCCTGCGCCGATTTCCAACGTCGCCATTCCAGGCTCACACTCAGCAGGCTCCCAGTAATGGAAATCGAAATCGCGAATATGTTTTGGTTTCAGGCCTGGCGTCTCATAGCCCTTAAAAAAGCGGTAGGACGTATAAAAATCAGGCTGACCTCTATCTGTCATGGCGCATATCCGTCGGCGACAGCCCAAACAGCATCGACCGGCACTGCCCCAACGCATGGAAAAGATTCCGCGGCATTTTCGCGCAGATGGCATCGCCAAAAGCAGTGATAGCAGGGCATTTCATGAAAAACGAAATGCGCATGCGGCGGACGGATATGTTCGGGATAGGGGACAAAACTTCCGAAATGGCCGCCCCCGACAATGACGATTGTCGGTGCCCCAACGGCAATGGCCAGATGAGCGGGCCCCGTGTCATTGGTGACGACCAGCGCTGCACCGCTAAGAATACCCATCAGTTCCGGCAAACTGGTTTCCCCAACCAAGTCGATGAACCCTTCTTTAGTTTTTAGCACGTTTAAACCGCCTGGGATTTGCCGGGACGATCCGATCAAGACTACCGCCAACCCGCGCTCCATGAGGCGCTCAGCAATAGCGATATAAGATGCGAAAGGCCAACGGCGGCCAGGCTCATTGCTGCCCGGATTCAAAACGGCATAAGAAACGTTCGGCGGTATCTTGGCAGAACGTTGCCGGGGCCAGGAAATATCGGGGGCCGCGGGCTCTATGGTCCGGCCGGCCATCGCCGACAAGAAGCGAAAGTGGCGATCGATCTCGTGCGTCGGATACATTCCCGTATCGATGACCTTGGTCACCTGACTGAGAAAATATGTGTATTCGGCACGGGTCCGCCCACTGATATAGGGAAGCGACGAATAGGTTTCCGGCGCCGCCGACATCCAAACCAAACTGTCTGCCATTAAAGCGCGACGGAAATAAGCGTCGTTGACGGTAATCCGCGGCGCCAGTCGCCGCACCATCAACCCGACCTTGAAACGATAAATCAGATGCCGGTGAAACGCATGCTCATTGATGGCAACGATTCGATACCCGGCGAATACTTGCGGGGCGATGGACTCCCAACTCGTGCAGCCAAGAACCGTGATTTCAGACTTATCAACGCCGAAGACTTCCGCGTAGCTGTCCAGCGCACGGCGGAACAACACCATATCGCCAATCCCGTCCATCCGGACGACGAGAACGCCGTGGCGGCCGCGAAAGACCGGCCACGACCGGACGATGCGATCGAAAATGCGGAACATCCACCAACGCCGGCGCATTCCCGAAGGAAAAAGACGCCAGAAGCGGGACACAGGAAACGCCCGTGATCCGCTTTGGGAAACTTGATCAAATGTCTGCCGTGCGCCCGTCATAAATCTCCGACCTCGTCGCGCCGCCGCGCGCCAATGGGTTCGATACCACATTGGCGCGCAAACGGGGAGTTCGGTCTTCGATGACGATCAGGCGTCAGTTGACGATTTTCGCCAACAGGTCCTTGAGCGGGTGTTCGGGACGTGCCCCGAAATGGCTGATGATCTCGGCGGCCGCCGCGCCACCCAAACGCCCGCAGGTCCGTAAGTCGTGACCATGCGTATATCCGTAGAGGAACCCAGCCGCGTATGAATCACCGGCTCCCGTACTGTCGACGATTTGGCTGACAGGTTCCGCGTCGAGCACGTGCACTTCATCACCGCGGATCACCACCGACCCTTTTTCGCTCCGCGTCAAAGCGGCGATTTCACAGTGATTTTTCACATGCTGTAGGGCGTCGTCGAAATCACTTACCTCGTACAAAGACATGATCTCGTCTTCGTTGGCGAACAGAATGTCGACATGGTTGTTCACAAGATCGACGAATTCCGCCCGGTGACGGTCAACACAAAACGGATCGGATAAGGATAGGGACACCTTGCGGCCGGCATCACCGGCGATCTTCGACGCCTTGACGAAAGCTTCCTTGGCTCGCGGCGGATCCCACAAATAACCTTCCAGGTATGTCACCTGGGACTTTTTGATCAAATCCTCGTCCACATCCTCGGGCCCCAATTCGATGCAAGCGCCCAAAAAAGTCTGCATGGTCCGCTGTGCATCGGGCGTTACCAGAATGAGGCAACGGGCCGTCGATGCGCCGTCGTTGGCGGGCGGCGTATCGAATGCGACCCCCGCTGCGCGAATGTCGTGTCGAAACACATCGCCGAGCTGATCGTCCCGCACTTTACCGATAAATGCAGCCTTGCCGCCGAAGGAAGCGAGACCGGCAACCGTGTTTGCGGCGGACCCGCCGGACACTTCGACACCCGGACCCATCGCACCGTAAAGCTGTTCCGCCGTCGGCGGGTCGATCAAGGTCATGGTTCCCTTGCTCAAGGCATGCGTCTCCAGGAATGCGTCATCCGCCTGTGAAAGGACGTCGACAATGGCATTGCCAAGGGCAACGACATCGTAAGTTGCGTCGGTCATAATGAAATCCGTCCGTTTATTCGTTGATTCTGAAGGCGTGGAGTATATCTAAGGCTGGCAGGCGCTCAAGAGGTCCCGCCGATTTTCGAACAGCCGGGTCGCTTGCTCAGTGGGCAGGACCCCGATAAACAACGGGTATACGAAATTTAACCCGCCGCCGTCCCACTTCCCCAAAAGGACAAGCCCGTGTTTTCAGCCTTTTCCAAAGCCTTCGCCCAACTGCAGGAACCCTCGTTCCGCCGCGTCTTTTGGCTCGGCCTGATCGGATCCCTCGCGGTTTTCGTAGCCTCCTGGGTCGTTATCGGTGTGGGTTTCGCCTACTGGGATCTGCCCACCATCGATTTGTGGATCACCGACGTGGATCTCGACAGGGTCAAGGAAGTCTTTGGCGGCATTGGTGTTTTGATCCTGAGTTGGATCTTGTTTCCGGCGGTCATTACGTTCGTCATCGGCTTTTTCCTGGAAACCATCGCCGATGCGGTCGATGCACGCTATTACCCGGGGCTGGGAGCGCCAAGACGCCAATCCATCGGCGAGATCATCCTGATCACGCTAAAGTTTTCGGCGATAGCCGTTTTCCTCAATATCCTGACGCTACCGCTTCTGTTAGCGTTGATATTCACCCCGTTCTATCCCTTTGTGTTCTATACGGTGAACGGGTATCTTCTTGGGCGAGAGTATTACGAACTGGTCGCCCACCGGCGGATTGATCCCCGGGACGCAAAACATGTTAGAAAGAATTTCAGTGGTAGTGTTTTCGTCGCGGGCGTGGTGATAGCTTTTTTAATGACCATACCGATTATCAATTTGCTGGCACCGGTCGTCGCAACGGCGGCTATGGTTCACTTGGTTGAAAGGTGGCGCGCGCGCTCGGGCGCCATTGGATGAGGCTTAAATGAGCATGTTTGGCAAGGACAAGGACAAAGAGCACGCCGCCGGCACGGCTGCGGTGGATGCCGACCAAGATTCAACCAATGTCGCGCCGCCATTGGCGCCGTTTTCGAAAAAAGCGACCCATGCAGCGCCCGCCAAGCCTACGGCGGCCGCTCAGCCGCGCCCCGAAATTCCAAGGCGCGTAATTGACGTGCTCGGCGGCCAGCGGCCGACCGGACGAACAAGCTCGGTGGATGACGATGCCAACCGCTTGAGCGTCGGTAAGAACATTTGCCTGTCGGGTGAAATTACCTCCTGTCAAAAATTAGTGGTCGAAGGGCGGGTCGAAGCCTCGCTGACCGACGCCCAGATCATCGAGGTCATGCCGTCCGGCTATTTCAAAGGCACGGTCGAAGTCGACGAAGCCGATATAAGCGGCCTGTTCGAAGGAACGTTGATTGCCCGCAACAAATTGACCATCCGCACCACTGGGCGGGTCAACGGCAAGGTTCGCTACGGGCGTATCGTCATCGAATCCGGTGGTGAGATCGCCGGCGATATGGCGTCGCTGGAAGAGAGCGCCCCCGGACGGCAGCATGCCGCCCCGGCGGGCAAGTCCTAGGCCGCCGCGGATCCCTTGCGTACCACGGCGATCTGGATCACGAGCGTCGGATTGATGCTCGCGGCCTGCCAGTCGGCACCGCGAACGGCGGACCGGGCGGCGCCTTCGCCGGAACAATCCGCAGCCGCAGGTCAGCCAACGCAACAGGCGCGGACAACGCCAACACCGCAACCGGTACGTCGACGCCCGCCTGCCTCACCCATCGCACCGGAGAAAATCAAAGCGCGGCTCATGGGCCTTTACGACGCGGAAGTCACAGCCTTGTTCGGACCACCGGCCTTCACCCGACGCGACAAGCCCGCCGAAATTTGGCAATACCGCGACGGAAGCTGCATCTTGGACGTTTTTCTGTATGAAACCGGCAGCACGCACGTGGTCAAACATGTCGATATCCGCAGCACGTCCGAAAACGACCTGAAAGCCGGATACTGCTTTGCTGACAAGTTCAGCGCGTCGGATCCGATCCGTCGCAGCTAACCCCGTTACACCGTCGTTTTCGCCTTGTAGCGGCACAGATCGGCCACCACGCAGGCAGGGCAATCGGGTTTACGGGCTTTACAGACGTAGCGGCCGTGCAGGATCAGCCAATGATGGGCGTGAACCCGATAGGCATCGGGCACGGCCTTTTCGAGCTTCTTTTCCACTTCGAGAGGGGTTTTCCCAGGCGCCAGCCCGGTCCGGTTGCCGACCCGGAAGATATGCGTGTCGACGGCAATGGTCGGCTGGCCAAATGCGATATTGAGAACCACGTTCGCCGTTTTCCGTCCGACCCCGGGGAGCTTCTCGAGCATATCGCGGTCGGCGGGCACCTCGCTGCCGTGCTCGTCGATCAAGATCTGGCTGAGCTTGATGACATTCTTTGCCTTTGAATTAAACAGGCCGATGGTCTTGATGTAGTCCTTGAGCTTCGCCTCCCCGAGCGCGACCATTTTCTCCGGCGTATCGACGACTTTGAACAGCGGCCCGGTGGCCTTGTTTACACCGACATCCGTGGCCTGGGCCGACAGGACGACGGCGACCAATAAGGTATAGGGGTTGATGTAATTGAGCTCCCCTTTCGGTTCGGGGTTTTGTGCCTGAAGGCGGCGGAAAAACTCTTCGACATCGGCCTTTTTCATGGCCGACACATTAATGCCGGAACCCGGGCGGGCAAGGAATTTCATGTCCCATCAACCGCCCCGGGTATATCATTGGGGCTAGTTAGTGAGTCCAATAAGACTGCGGGAAAATTCCTTCGTGCTCGATGTATTGACCAATGACCGGACCGATTTCGATGCGGTTTTTCTGGAAATCCGCATGGTCCCCAATGTGGCCGACGGCCTGCGTCAGAACGCGCTGCTGCTCGGCATCTTTGCCGCTGTGTGCGTGGCAGTCGGGGCATTGTTCTGGTTGGTCGGTGCGGGGCCGGTGATGGGTTTCATGGGGCTCGAACTGATCCTGCTCTACGCCGCCTACCGGTTCGGATACACCCACGCCCGGCGCCGCGAATGGGTCACCCTGTCGGGCCGTGAACTACGGGTAAGGCGGTGGGACCATCGCGGTCACGAAGTCGACGAAACGTTCGAACCATATTGGTCGAAGCTCGAAATGGTTCATGTGAGGGGAAGAGTGCCGCGCCTGTTCGTTTCCGCGCGCGGCCATAAAGCGGAAATCGGCGCCTTCCTCGGACCCGAAGAACGCCTGCGGGTGGCAGACGCTTTACACGCTGCGTTGGCAGATGTGAAACCCTAATCTATCCGACGAATTCAGCTGCCGAAACCCAACACGTCCTGCATGGAATAGAGGCCGGGAGCTTTACCATCGGCCCAAAGCGCGGCCCGCACGGCACCGCGGGCAAATACCTCGCGCGACGACGCCTTGTGGGTCAGTTCGACCCGCTCGCCGTCGGCGGCAAAGACCACCGTGTGGTCGCCGACGACATCGCCGCCCCGCAACACCGCGAAGCCGATGTCGCCCGAGCGGCGCGGCCCCGTGATGCCGTCACGGCCTCGTTGCGCCACGTCGGACAACGACACGTTACGCCCGGCTGCCGCCGCCCGGCCAAGGCCGAGGGCCGTGCCCGACGGCGCGTCGACTTTGTGCCGGTGATGCATCTCGACGATTTCGATGTCGTAGTCTTCGTCCAAAATTCCCGCGACACGTTCCGTCAACGCCAGCAACAGATTTACGCCGATGGAAAAGTTGGGCGCCTGGACAATCGCCGTACGCTTGGCGGCGTCGGCGAGCACCTTCTGGTGGCTGTCTTCGAGACCGGTGGTGCCGACGACCAGAACCTTGCCCGTTTCCGCGGCCAGTTCCGCGTGCGCCACCGTCGCCGCCGGCGCCGTGAAATCGATGACCGCATCGGAAGCGGCGAACAAAGCTGCCGCATCGTCCGAAACGGTCAAACCGGATGCGGGCAGCCCCGCGAGGGTTGCGACATCTTCACCGATATGCGGATTGCCCGGGCCTTCCGAGCCACCGGCCAGGTCGCAGCCGCCGGTGCCGGTGATCTGAGTCACCAACATGCGGCCCATCCGGCCTGCGCAGCCAACAACACCGATTTTCATAGTCCGCCCCCTCACGATGGACCCGACCACCCACGATTAGGGGCCGGACCCGGCAGGTCATTCCTTCAGATCTTCCCACAGTTCCTTCACCTTGGTGAAGAAACCTTCGGATTCGGGACTGTTTTGCACCTTGCCGCCGGCTTTTTCAAATTCCTTGAGCAGTTCCTTCTGCTTCTTGGTCAGATTAACCGGTGTTTCCACGGACGCTTGAACGAACATGTCGCCCCGCTCGCGCGAGCGCAAGATGGACATGCCCTTACCGCGCAGACGGAACTGATGCCCCGATTGAGTACCGGAAGGAATGTTGATGCGCGCCCGGCCACCGTCAACGGTCGGCACCTCGATATGGCCGCCGAGCGTCGCCGCGGTGATGGGGATCGGCACCTTGCAATAGATGTTGGCGCCGTCGCGATGGAAGATGTGATGGGGGGCCACCGAAATGAAAATATAGAGATCGCCCGCCGGTGCGCCGCGCAGCCCCGCTTCACCTTCGCCCGCCAACCGGATGCGGGTGCCGTCCTCGACTCCTGCCGGAATGTTAACCGACAGGGTCCGTTCCTTCTGCTTACGGCCCGATCCGTTACAGGAGGTGCACGCCTCCTTGATTACTTGGCCGGTCCCGCGGCATGTCGGGCAAGTGCGTTCGATGGTGAAGAACCCTTGTTGGGCACGGATTTTCCCATATCCCTGGCAGGACGGGCAGGTATCGGGCGCCTTGCCGCCCGCCGACCCCATGCCGTTGCACGCCTCGCATTGCACCGATGTCGGCACGCGGATATTCGACTTCGCGCCGTTGAAGGCTTCGGCGAGGGAGATTTCCATATTGTAGCGAAGATCGGCGCCGCGCCCTGAGTTGCGCCCGCCGCGACGGCCGCCGGCCGCACCGAAGTCGCCGAACATCTCGTCGAAGATATCGGCAAAGCCGGACCCGAAGCCCGCGCCGCCGCCGAAGCCCTGTTCGAAACCGCCGCCGCCGGGACCGCCGTTTTCGAAGGCGGCATGACCGTACCGATCATAGGCCGCGCGCTTCTGCTCATCCGATAGGATGTCGTTGGCTTCGTTGATTTCTTTGAATTTCTGCTCGGCCGCCGTGTCACCCGGATTGCGATCTGGGTGATACTGCATGGCCAGCTTGCGGTAGGCGGCCTTGATGTCGCTGGCGCTGGCACCTTTTTCGATACCGAGTGTCTGATAATAGTCCTGTTTGGCCATTACACCCGTTCCGCCTCAAAGGAGACGCCCGAGCATCCAAAAAAAGGCGCCCGGGCGATCCATCCCATTATATCCATATGTCCCGGCATTCCCGAGCGAGACCCGGTTAGGTATCTTTCTTGTCCGGGTCCACTTCCTCGAATTCGGCATCGACGACTGTCGCGTCGTCGCCACCGGATGCGCCACCAGCGGCATCGTCGGCTCCGGGCATGCCTCCCGGCATATCACCTGGCATATCCGGTGCCGCGCCTTCTTCCTGCGACGCTTTATACATGGCCTCGCCGAGCTTCATGGAAGCCTGCATCAGAACATCGGTCTTAGCCTTGATGGCATCGTGGTCTTCGCCATTCAACGCCGTCCGCAGCTCTTCTGCGGCATCTTCGATGGCCTTCTTTTCGTCGGCGGAAACCTTGTCGCCGTATTCCTGCAGGTTCTTGTCCGTCGTGTGCAACAGGGAATCGGCCTGGTTGCGCACCTCGACCAGTTCCTTGCGCTTCTTGTCATCGTCGGCATGCTCTTCGGCTTCCTTGACCATGCGGTCGATATCCGCATCGGACAATCCGCCCGAGGCCTGGATACGTATCTGCTGTTCCTTGCCGGTCGCCTTATCCTTGGCGGACACGTTGACGATACCGTTGGCGTCGATGTCGAAGGTGACCTCGATCTGCGGCATGCCGCGCGGTGCCGGCGGAATGCCCATCAGATCAAACTGGCCGAGAAGCTTGTTGTCCGCCGCCATTTCGCGTTCACCTTGGAACACGCGAATGGTCACGGCCGATTGATTGTCCTCGGCGGTGGAGAACACCTGCCCCTTGCGCGTCGGGATCGTCGTGTTGCGGTCGATCAACCGGGTGAACACGCCACCCAAGGTTTCGATACCGAGCGACAGCGGGGTAACGTCGAGAAGCAGAACGTCCTTCACGTCGCCCTGCAGCACGCCGCCCTGGATCGCCGCGCCGATGGCAACGACCTCGTCCGGGTTCACGCCCTTGTGGGGTTCGCGGCCAAAGAATTCCTTCACCCGTTCCTGAACCTTGGGCATGCGGGTCATACCGCCGACCAGGATTACTTCCTTGATCTCGCCCGCCGTAATGCCGGCGTCCTTCAAGGCCGCTTTGCAGGGTGCGATGGTACGTTCGATCAGGCTGTCGACGAGCGCCTCGAGCTTGGCGCGGGTCAATTTGATATTGAGGTGCTTGGGACCGCTCGCATCGGCGGTGATGAACGGCAGGTTCACTTCGGTTTGGACCGAGCTGGACAGCTCAATCTTGGCCTTTTCCGCCGCTTCCTTCAGCCGTTGCAGCGCGAGCTTGTCGTCACGCAGATCAATACCGGCTTCCTTTTTGAACTCGTCGGCGAGGTAGTCGATGATGCATTTGTCGAAGTCTTCACCGCCGAGGAACGTGTCGCCGTTGGTGGACTTCACCTCGAACACGCCGTCGCCGATCTCCAGAATGGAAACGTCGAACGTGCCGCCGCCAAGGTCGTAAACGGCAATGATGCCGTTTTCTTTTTTGTCGAGGCCGTAGGCGAGGGCTGCCGCGGTGGGTTCGTTGATGATGCGCAGCACGTCGAGGCCAGCGATCTTGCCGGCATCCTTCGTCGCTTGGCGCTGGGAATCGTTGAAGTAAGCGGGCACCGTGATCACCGCTTGGGTCACCGTGTCGCCGAGATACGCCTCGGCGGTTTCCTTCATCTTCTGCAGAATGAAGGCGCTGACCTCGCTCGGGCTGTGCTTCTTGCCTTTGACCTCAACCCATGCATCGTTGTTGTCGGCGGCAACAATCTTGTACGGAACCAGCCCCTTATCCTTTTCGGTCATGGGGTCGTCGTAGCGGCGGCCGATCAAACGCTTGATGGCGTACAGGGTGTTTTCGGGATTGGTGACGGCTTGGCGTTTGGCCGATTGCCCGACCAGCCGCTCGTCACCTTCGGTGAACGCGACCATGGACGGCGTCGTACGCGCGCCCTCGGAATTCTCGATGACTTTGGCCTCTGCGCCCTCCATCAAAGCGACACAGGAGTTGGTGGTACCAAGGTCAATACCAATAACTTTGCTCATTCTGTCCTCTTTCCTCAGCAACAGAACCTCACAGCCCGGAAACGGCGCTGTGCGGCGTTTATGGCCCGGATGATCCGGCGCGGGTTTAATATGGCCGATATATAAGTAGGTGCCGCCGGGCGCGCAACCTCAAGAAAGCCCCGCAGCGGCCCAAGAATCTACCGTGATTTCAGCCGATGTATTTGCTGTCTCATATATATACTGCCAGCAGGTGGTTAACCATGTGGTTATTCATAGGTTTATTGAGGCCATGATCGTTTCGGCATCGTACAAAACCGATATTCCCGCCTTTTACAGCGCCTGGTTCCGGAACCGGCTGCGCGCCGGTTTTTGCCGGGTGCGGAACCCCTATGGCGGCAAGCCGTTCGAGGTCTCCCTCAAGCCTGAAGATGTCGACGGATATGTCTTTTGGACGCGAAATTTATCGCCGTTTTTCAACGTGCTGGAAGAAATCGACGCGGACGGTGTCTCCTTCGTCGTGCAACTCACCGTTACCGGCTATGGGCGTGAATTGGAGACCGCGACCCTGTCCGCCGAACAGGCGATGGCGCAGATCGAACAAGTGGCCGACCGCTGGGGCCGGCGGCGGCCGGTTTGGCGCTACGACCCCATCGTCTTCTCCGATCTGACGCCGCCCGACTGGCATGTGGCCAACTTCAAGAAATTAGCCGAGCAGCTTTCAGGGTCGGTCGATGAGGTGGTGGTGTCGTTCCTGCAGCCCTATCGCAAAACCACCCGCAATCTGAATGCCGCCGCAGAGGCGCACGGCTTTATTTGGGAAGACCCGGATAGCGGCCGGAAAAAGGACCTGTTGGAAAAGCTGGCCGAGATCGGCGGCACGCATGGCATCCGAACGACCCTGTGCGGCCAGCCGGACCTGATCGTCGAGGGTGTCGCCGAAGCGGCATGCATCGATGCCGACCGCTTGAGCGACATCGCCGGACGCCCCATCGGCGCGGCGGCCAAGCCGCACCGTCAAACCTGCCGGTGCGCGGCGTCGCGCGACATCGGCGGCTACGATACCTGCCCGCCCGGCTGCACCTATTGCTACGCCGTCTCCAACCGCGACCGCGCCAAGGAGTACATGGCCGAGCACGAGCCGACGGCGGCAGCGCTTTGATTTAGCGAGCCCGTCGCAAGAAGCGGATAGCGGCCCCCAGTCCGGCGTTCCAAAGTGACGGAACGTCATCGGGAGAGGGGATCCGGAATGAATTGGGGTGTCGGGTTGATCCTGCTGTTCGTCGCCGCAGCGGCGGCACGCGACGTTTTCTTCGGCCATGTGTTTCAGCAATACCGGTTCTTCGACATCGTGCTGGTATCCTTTTCCATCGCGACGCTGTTGTTCGGCAGCGTCGTCCTTTCGCGCCAACGCGCACAACTGGTGAGGCTCAAGGATCAGTGGGGAGATATCGTGCGCGCCAATATCGGCACCGCCGCCGCTTGGCTGTCTTTCTTCGTTGCCCTGAAAACGCTGGAGCCCGCCATCGTCAATACGATCCACACGGGCATGGGGTCGGTGACCCTGGTGGGGCTGGGCGCAATGGGGTGGCACATCTCTCGCCCTGTCCCGCTGCGTCCGCTCGAGGTCGCGATCCAAGCCGGGGTTCTTTTCTCGCTTCTCGCTCTGTCCGCCGTTGTGCTGTTGAACGTCTCCGGCCTGACGACCCGCACGGCATCCGAAAATCTGATCGGTCTTGTTTTCGCCTTCGCCAGCGGCGTGTTCATTTCGCTGACCTCCGACGTCACGCGCCGCATGCACGACAACGGCATCACCGCCGAGGCGGTGCTCGCGGTTCGCTTTTTTCTTATGATTGGGATCGCGGCGGGGATGCATCTGGTTGGCACCGGGGAGGGCGCACCGCTCACCGATGCCGCCGCGCTCGCGCGGGTCACAGGTGCCGCCTTGGTGCTGATCGTCGCGCCTCTTTATGCCCTGCAATTAGGCCTCGTGCGGATATCCGCAGTTGGCACCTGGATTATTCTGGCGCTAGGGCCGTGCCTGGTGTTCGCGGCACAGGCCTTCGACGGGCGGCTCCATTATTCGCCCTATACCCTGGCCTGCATCATTGCCTATTCGGCGTTGGTCATAGTCGCCAACGCCGTTCGGGAATGGAGCAAACGCCGGGCTATCCCGGCTCCCGGCTAGAGTTCCTTGTCGACCTTGGGGCCGCCCGCTGCATCCGAAGCTTTCTCGTAAGCCGACGTATCGCCGCCTGACGACTCGGCCGCCGCCGGGTCGGTCGCTTCCTCCGCCGGCACCTCTTCCAGCTTGGGCCCGCCTTTCGACACGCCGACCATGGCGGGACGCAGCAGCCGGTCATGGATCATGTAGCCTTTCTGCATTTCCTGAACCACCAGCCCCGCCGGTTGGGACGGGTCTTCCACCTCGAACATCGCCTGATGGAAATTGTGGTCGAACCTCTTGCCGAGGGCCTCGATGGGTTTGACGCCCACCTGCTCACAGGCATTCGCCAATGACCGTTCGGTCATTTCGATGCCAACCAACAGGTTATGCAGGTCCTCATTATCGGTGCGGGCATTCTCGTCGACGGCGCCGATGGCGCGATTCAGATTGTCGGCCACCCCCAGCACCTCGCGCGCGAAATTGGCGATGGCGTATTTGGAGATGTCTTTTTTCTCACGTTCCATCCGCCGCCGCAGATTCTCCGCCTCGGCGAGAGAACGCATCAGCTGATCCTTGAGCGACGCGGCCTCTTTCTGCAAATCCTCATAAGTTTTGGCCCCGCTCTCTTCCGCGCCAGCGGCCTCTTCCGCTTCCTGCTCCGCGGCTTGCTCAGCATCGGCTTCGGCTTCGGCCGTCTCCTCTTCTGGCGCGGCGTTCTCTTCCGCCGTTTCTTCTTCGGGTTTGTTTTCCTGATTGGTCATTGTGCTTCCTGGTCGCGTTCTGATTTGTTCTAACCGATTACCTTGCCGATCAATTTGGCCGTGTAATCGACCATGGGAATGATGCGCGCATAGTTCATGCGCGTCGGCCCGATCACGCCAATGGCGCCGATCAACTGCTGCTGGCTCGAATGGTAGGGCGCGACAATAAACGAGCACCCCGACACCGAAAACAGATCATTATCGGCGCCGATGAAAATCTGCACGCCCTCGCTGCGGTCGGCAAGATCGAGAACACGCAACATCATTTCCTCGGTTTCGAGGGCGGAGAACAGCGCCCGGATGCGCTCCAGATCCGTGATCGCCGTAATATCATCGAGCAAATGCGCCTGACCGCGCAGGATCAACGTGCCGCCTTTCTCGCCGCCCGCCCAGGTGGCAAGGCCAGCCTCCACCACCTTGGCCGACAAGGCATCCAACTGGGCCCGGTTCTGTTTTAATTCCGCGTCGATCTGGGCCTGCGCTTCACGCAGCGTCCGGCCCACCAGCTTGGCACTGAGATAGTTGCTGGCCTCGATCAGTGCCGATGCCGGCACGTCCGGCGGCACCTCGATCAGACGGTTCTCGACGACGCCTTCGGAGGTGACCATAACGACGAGGGCCCGGCCCGGGCTCAGGTTGATAAATTCGATATGCTTGAGCGGCGCTTCGGTCTTGGGCGCCATGACCAGACCGGTGCAATTGGATAGGCCCGACAACGCCGTCGTTGCCTGTTCGAGCAATTGTTCGATGCTTTTGCCCGATCCCGCGAAACGGCTTTCGATGCCCTGACGCTCATCGGATGTCAGGTTGCCCACCTCGAGCAGGCCGTCCACGAACAGCCGCAGACCCGCCTCGGTCGGCAGGCGCCCGGCGGAAGTGTGCGGCGCGAACAACAGGCCGGCATCCTCCAGATCGGCCATCACGTTGCGGATGGTCGCGGGCGACAGTGTTTGCGACAACTGTTGCGACAAGGTCCGCGACCCGATGGGACCGCCGGTCGACAAATAGGTCTCGACGATCTTGCGGAAAATCTCCCGCGACCGGTCGTTCAACTCGGTAATCGCCGATTGTTTTGTGTCTAGCTCACTCATCGCAACTGATCATGGACAATTGGGCCATCAAAGGCGCCTGAAATGTAGTTTCGGGGGGTGGGGGCGTCAACGGGTCCAGGCATCTATTCCCTATCCCGGCAAACCAAGGCGGAAGGCCGTTTTCGGCACTAGACGGCCCATGGCCGCTTGTTTAGTGTCGCGCCAGCCCCAGAAAAGATTTATGGCAACAATAACACAAGGAACTGCCCATGCGCCCGTCGGGACGCCAACCGAGCCAGATGCGCGATATTCACCTGGAAACCGGCATCAACAAGCACGCCGAAGGCTCCTGCCTGTCCCGGTTCGGGGATACACATGTGATCTGCACCGCCTCGGTGGAGACCCGCGTGCCCGGCTGGATGCGGGATAGCGGAAAAGGCTGGGTTACCGCCGAATACGGCATGCTGCCCCGGTCCACGGGCACCCGCACCGACCGCGAAGCGGCACGCGGGAAACAAGGCGGCCGTACCTTGGAAATTCAGCGCCTGATCGGACGGTCGCTCCGCGCGGTCACCGACCTGACGGCCATGCCGGACATCCAAGTGCGGGTCGATTGCGATGTCATTCAGGCCGACGGCGGCACGCGCACCGCCTCCATCACCGGCGGTTACGTCGCGCTTCATCTGGCGTTCAAACACATCCTCGATCTAGGCCTCATCAAAACCATGCCTCTGATCGGCCAGGTCGCTGCCATTTCCTGCGGTGTCTACAAAGGCATCCCGGTGCTCGACCTCGATTACGATGAAGACAGCACCGCCGAAGTGGATGCCAACTTCGTCCTGACCCGCGACGGCGGTATGGTCGAAATTCAAGGCACGGCCGAGGACAAGCCGTTCCCCGAATCCGACCTTCACGCCATGCTGGAACTGGCGAAGAAGGGCGTCGGCGAGTTGTGCATCGTGCAATCCGCCGCCATCGACGCGGCGACATCTTGAGAGAAATGGTTCGGCATTTTACGGGCGGCAAGCTGATCATCGCGAGCCACAACAAAGGAAAGGTTGTCGAGATCGCCGATCTGTTGGCTCCCTTCGGCGCCGAGGTGATTTCGGCCGGAGACCTGGGCCTATCAGAGCCTGAGGAAACGGGCACCACGTTCGTCGCCAATGCCGAGCTCAAGGCCCACGCCGCCGCCGAGGCCGCCAAGCTGCCGGCGCTGGCCGACGATTCCGGACTGGCCGTCACAGCGTTGGACGGAGCGCCGGGTATCTACTCGGCCCGTTGGGCCGGGCCCGGAAAAGATTTCGATCTCGCCATGCGTAAGGTCGAAGAGGCGCTCGGCGGAAATCCGGACCGGTCGGCAAAGTTCGTTTGCGCGCTGACACTGGCCTGGCCCGACGGTCATTGCGATACGGTCGAAGGCGAGGTGCATGGTACACTCGTTTGGCCGCCGCGCGGCGACCTCGGCTTCGGCTATGATCCCATGTTCGTCCCCGACGGATACGACGTTACCTTCGGCGAAATGGATCCGGCAAAGAAACACGGTATCAGCCATCGGGCGGATGCTTTCCGCAAATTGGTGGCCGCGTGTTTCACGAAGTAGCAAAACACTTTTAAGGATTAGGGACATGTCCGCGGGCTTTGGCGTTTATGTCCACTGGCCGTTCTGCGAGAGCAAATGCCCGTACTGTGACTTCAACAGCCACGTATGCGAGGGCGTCGACCAGCGCGCGTGGCGTGAGGCGTATCTGAACGAGCTCGACCGTTATGCCGGCGAAACCGACGATCAAACCGTCACCAGTATTTTCTTCGGCGGCGGCACCCCCTCTCTGATGGCGCCCGAAACGGTCGCCGCGATTATCGAGCGCGTGCGGACACGCTGGACCTGTACCGACGATTTGGAAGTCACCGCGGAAGCCAATCCGTCGTCGGCTGAAGCCGCGTTGTTTTCGGCCTTCGCCGAAGCGGGCATCAACCGGCTTTCCATCGGCGTTCAATCTTTCAACGACGATGCGCTCAAATTCCTCGGCCGGCGTCACACAGCGACGGCGGCGTTGACCGCCATCGAAGCCGCCCAAAAAGCCGTGCCACGCATTTCCTTCGACCTGATCTATGCGCGGCCGGGTCAAACTGCCGAAGATTGGCGCAACGAACTGCGCCAAGCCTTAGGTCTCGCAGGTGAGCATCTCTCCGTCTATCAATTGACCATCGAACGCGGCACCGCTTTCCACCGCGAGCGCGTCGGCACCGCCGACGAAGAGGCTGCCGTTGAGATGCTGGACATTACAGCTGAGGAATTGTCCGTTGCCGGACTTCCTGCTTATGAGATTTCCAACCACGCGCGGCCGGGCGCCGAGGGCCGCCACAATCTGACCTATTGGCGGGGCGGCGACTATGTCGGGATCGGCCCGGGTGCGCATGGACGCCTAAAGTCCGCCGACGGCACCGCCGCCGTTCAGGAAATACGTTTGCCCGAAACTTGGCTGAACGCCGTCCAAACCAAGGGCAGCGGTACGCAGAAACGCCGCGCCGTCGCGCAAGAAGAACGCGCCCAGGAAGTCCTCATGATGGGGCTGCGTCTGACGCGCGGTTTGTCGGCGGTTGATTTCATGGCGGCAACAGGCGTGGCGCTCGACACATTTCTGGATAGGGCGCGCGTGTGCGCCCTTCAGGAAGCAGACTTCTTGGTCTTCGACGACGCCGGCCTTCGCGCAACGCCCGAAGGCCTTAAGCGGCTCGACGCGGTGCTCGCACACTTATTGGCGTAGGATCAGTTGACGCGTGAGGTGAAGCTCGTCGGCGCATCGTCGACGATCACCGTATCGCGTTCCCGCACTTCGATGATGCTCAGCCCCCGTTGCGCCGTGCCGTCGGGGAGAAAACGGAAAATACCGTCCCGACCGACAAATCCCTGCGGCGCGGTAATGGCGGCAAAGCCGAAACCGCCCTCACCCTGCGCCAATACGGCGGCCAACGCCGTAGCATCGTAGGCAAGCGTCGCCAGGCGATGAGGTTCTTCATCGTATGTCGCCTTATACCTGAGCGTGAATTCCAGCCGCGCGGCGGGCGGCGGCGCCGCATACCATCCACCGACAAGCGCCGGCTCGGCGCCGAGCCCCGGCGCGTCCCATTGTCCCGTTCCCAACATCCGAATTTTCTTCGGATCGATATCGTAATAGGGCAGCAGCGCAGCGATAGCCTGGAGCCGCTTGCCGCCTTCGGCGATCAACAATGCGTCGAACGGGACTTCGCCCAACGTTTCGGCATTCTCCAACCGCTTCAATGCCTGTTGCGCAACCTCATCGTCGCGGCCTTCGAGGGCAGCCTTCTGATCCAGCAACGTTTGCCGCCGCGTGTCGTAGTTAGCGAGACGACGAATGATGGGCGCGAAATCGATCGTTTGCGGGTTGTAGTAGCTAAGATCGGTCACGACCAAACCGTTCTCCGCGGCCGCTTTATAAAGGGCGTCGACGACCCGCAATCCATAGGTGTCATCTGGAACCAACGCCGCGAACCGTTCCAGCCGCCGCGTTCCCGCATATTGCACCACCCGTCGGATTTGATCGGCAGGAAGAAATCCCATGGTGAAAACACCATCTCCCGCGACCGCGCGATCGCTGGAAAACGAAATCACGTTGACCCCAGCCGCCCGTGCCGCCGGTGTCACGGCCTGGACCGATGCCGACAACAGCGGACCGAGAATAAGGGATGCCCCATCGCCGATGGCGAGCGCCGCCGCCTCCACCGCGCCGGCGGGCGTTCCCTTCGTGTCATGGGGAAGAAGCTCGAAGTTCGTATCCGCAAAATCGAACAAGGCAAGTTGCGCTGCGTTCAGCAAATGACGGCCCACCGCTGCACTGGGCCCGCTCAAGGGAAGCAAAAGCGCGATACGCGGCACATCCACCGTACGGGGCGGTGGCGCGGGTTCGGCAAACCGGTTCTGTTGAGACCCGGCCGTCGACGGCGGTTGCGTTGTTTGGTTGGGGACAGACGATGGCGCCCGTTGCGTCGATGGTTTGGAGAAGGCCTCACGCGGCAGACGCCAGCCTTCCTCGGGCAACCGGGACGCAGGCCGGCTGACGGTGGGAGCGGATGCGGTCTCCGGCGCCGAGCCCGCGTCGGGAACCGCGGCGGAAGCCGGGCCGGGCGCGCGGGACAGCGTAGAAATCCGCGGGGCCGGAGGTGGCGTCGTTTGAGAGCGGGGCACCTCCTTGGAACCGGCGGGGCTTTGCAACCAAGGCGGCAACTGCGACAATTGCGGCTCGGCACATGCCGCCAGGATCAAGAGAAGGACGGCCCAGAGCGCCGAATTGCGAACCCACGATGGCAAAATCAAAATCGTCCTCATCGTCCAAACGGCAATCCAAACCGAAGCTGTCGGAAAAACCGTCCAAAGCCGCCGCTGAAGGTGTCCATGACGGTAATTACACCCACACCGGAAGTAAACAGGAGGTTCCGCCGCTTCGCGCCGGCCTCTATGTCGTCGCCACCCCGATCGGCAATGCCGCCGATATCAGCCTGCGGGCCCTCGATGTTCTCGCGCACGCTGACCGGGTGATATGCGAAGATACCCGAGTTACCGGTAAATTGTTAAAAATGCATGGTATTGCAGCACATTTAACCGCCTACCATGATCACAATGCCGCGCGTGTCCGGCCCCAGTTGATCGACGAAATGCGCGCGGGAAAGTCCATCGCCCAGGTAAGTGATGCCGGAACGCCCTCGGTTTCGGACCCGGGATATAAGCTGGTCCGTGCCTGTATCGATGCGGAAATATATGTCACGGCGATACCCGGCCCGACGGCAGGTGTGACAGGATTGATCCTGTCGGGTTTGCCCACCGACCGGTTTTTGTTTGCCGGTTTTCCACCAGCGAAAACTGCCGGCCGCCGCAACGAGTTCGAAACCCTAAAGTCCGTTCCGGCCACGTTGGTATTCCAGGAATCGGCAAAGCGGCTCGCCGCCTCTCTTGCCGACATGGAAACGGTGTTCGGCCCGCGCGAGGCCGCCGTTGCCCGCGAACTGACAAAACTGCACGAGGAAGTCCGGCGCGGTCCTCTCGATGAATTGACCCGGCACTACCAAGAGGCGGGCGCCCCACGCGGCGAAGTCATCGTGATTGTCGCACCGCCGTCGCAGGAGGAACCCGACGAAAGCGACATAGACGAGATGATCCGCGCGCGCCTTGCCGAGATGAGCGTCCGCGATGCCGCCGCCGAGGTGGCCGCGGCAACCGGATTACCCCGCCGCCGGATTTATACCCGCGCACTGGCGATCGCCGATGAACAAGGCACCGGCTAATGCCGCCAAACGGCGCGCTTGGCGCACCGGCCTGTGGGCGGAGTTCCTTGCCGCGTGGCTCCTCCGCCTGAAGGGCTTCCGCATCCTCGCCCGCCGCTACCGCCATCCGGCCGGAGAGATCGATATCATCGCCCGGCGGGGAAACCTGATCGTTTTTGCCGAGGTTAAGGCGCGCACGACGGCCGGCGAGGCCCTTTCCGCCATAACACCGCATCAGCGGCGGCGGATCGAACGCGCCGCCGAAAGCTTTGCAGCTTCGGCACCAGGACTGCAGAATAGTGCTTTACGGTTCGATATCGTTGCCGTCGGATCGACGGGCTGGCCGGTGCATCTTTCGGACGCTTGGCGTCCCGAGCATTGACGGCGGCCACAATAACGCCATTCTTGGCACCTAACGTCCAACGAAGAGACCATCGCCAGGTCGAGGAACATGGGGAAATCACATGCGTAGTCTGTTCGCTCAACGCGCACGCGGTGCGGCCGCTTTGGCCGCCTGTTTGTTGGCGCTTGGCGCTTGTACACCGGCGGGTGTGGTCGTCGGCGCGGGTGCCGTCACCGGGCTGTCCGCCGCCGAGGAGCGGGGGATCGCCGGCAACACGGCGGACCTCAAGACCGAAGCCGAGATCCAGGAAAAGTTTTTCAACACGGATATCCGGCTGCATGGCGCCGTCGGGGTCGAAGTTTATGACGGTCGCGTTCTCTTGACCGGCGCCACCGAGGATGTGGACCTTGCCGACAAAGCGGTGCGGCTCGCTTGGCAGGTGGACGACGTCAAGGACGTGATCAACGAGATCCAGATCAGCAAAACGGGGATCACCGATTTCGTCAGGGATTCCTGGATAACCGGTCAGCTGCGGTCGAAAATGACCTTCGACAAGGAAATCCTGGCCATCAATTATTCCATCGAGACGGTCAACGGGATCGTCTATCTGATCGGCATCGCGCAGGATCAAAAGGAACTGGACCGGGTTATTGCCCACGCCAATAATATCAAGTTCGTGCGCAGCGTGGTGACCCACGTGCGGCTCAAAAAGATCTAAGACGGAACGTCATCAGGGGAAAGAAACGCCGATGAGCCTTTTGGTTGCCATTCAGATGGACCCTATCGAGTCCATCGATATTGACGGGGACAGCACCTTCGTTCTCGCCCTCGAAGCGCAGCATCGCGGCCACCAGATTTATCATTATCTGCCGCAGGATATGATCCTCAACCACGGACGTGTCCTGGCCCACGCCCGTCCGCTCGAACTCCGGCGCGTAAAGGGCGACCACTACACCATGGGTGACAAACAATGGATCGATCTGGCGCTGGCCGACGTGGTACTCATGCGTCAGGACCCGCCTTTCGACATGGCCTATATCACGGCGACCCATTTGCTCGAGCACATCCATCCGAAAACATTGGTTGTCAATGATCCGGTTCAGGTCCGCAATGCGCCGGAAAAATTGTTTGTCACCCATTTCCCCGAGCTGATGCCGCCGACCCTGATCACCTCCAACTGGGAGCAGATCAAGGCCTTCCGCGAGGAACATAAGGACATCATCGTCAAGCCGCTGTTCGGCAACGGCGGCGCGGGCGTATTCCATATCAAGCCCGAGGACGAAAACCTCAACGCACTGATCGAACTGTTCACCCAACTGTACCGGGAACCCGCCATCATTCAGGCCTATGTCCCGGCGGTGCGCGGCGGCGACAAGCGCATCATCCTGGTGGACGGCGAGCCGGTCGGCGGCGTCAATCGCGTGCCGGCGCCGGGCGAAGCGCGCTCCAACATGCATGTCGGCGGCAAGCCGTTGAAAACGGAATTGACCGAACGCGAGCGCGAAATTTGTGCCGCCATTGGACCGGCATTGCGCGACCGCGGCATGATCTTCGTCGGCATCGACGTGATCGGCGATTACCTCACCGAGATCAACGTCACGTCACCAACGGGCATTCAGGAAATCAACCGCTTCGATGACATCAAGATAGAAGCAATGATTTGGGATTGTATCCAAGACCGCGTGTCGACGACGGCAGAATAGACGCGACCTTCGCCTACACCCGCCGCAAATCGAAAAACAGTAGATCCCGCTGCAACGTGTCGTCGGAAACAGGTTCGACGCCGTGGAAGCTATGCTCGGTCTTGGGGAAGGCCAGCAGACAATTGGGCTTGTAGGGAATGGTATCGGCCCGTTCGAATTGTTCGTACGAATGATGCGGGCCGCCTTCGCAGAAGAAGGCACGATCCTTCGGCGTATAGAACGTCGTGCCGAGTTCGGGGTGCTCTTCGTTGGGTGCCAAATAGAACAACATAGACACCAGCTTGGCCGGGGAATCCGTGTGCGGGCCCAATTCGTACCCGGCCTTGTCGCGGATTAAGAAGCTCTCCGCCGCGACATTCAATTCCGCGCCGCCCGCTTCCTGAAGCTGACCGGCAAGAAATTTCATATGTGTGCGGAATTTGTCGAAGACGGCAGCGGTGAATTCGGGGGTGAGGAAGGCCTGAAACATCTCGATCCAGAAGGCACGGTTTTCGTTGGAAAGATGACCAAGATTGTCGGGCGAAAGAGCGAGGCGGTGGGGGCTGTAAGCATCGGTCACGCGGTTTGAATCGCGAAGCCGCCAATACATATCTTCCTGCGGTAGATGGTCGAGAATGACGGCGTAGAAATCTTCGGGGAAAACATCTTCGACGAAGACATGAGGAAAAGGTTCCAACCGAATGCTGGCTTCACCGATTTTCTCGATGACTTGCGCGCGTTCCTTATCGTACATGTGATCGGCTCTCTTGGTGTTAGCGGCAGCGCGTCGCCACCCGACCAAATGATCCTGTCACGCCATTGGTTAACGTGCGGTTTTTGAATACTTACCAACGGGTTACTGCCGGGGAACCTCACGGATATTTCAGAGACTCGCCACTTCCGAGTAAAGCTCCCAAACTCTCTCGCGCAATGGGGATCAGGGGGAGCGCCGGGAACAAATTATGGTCGCACGGGTCAACACCGTCGCCGCTGCCGGCATCGACCTGCTCGACGTCGACGTGCTGGCGCAGACGCGGCCCGCATTACCAGCCTGTCGAGCTAAAAAGCACCACCAATGCGGACAGCGTTATTACGGAAAAAATTATCGATATTAACGTCGCCGCGGAGACTTCATCGACGTAGGTGTCATAGGTGGACGCCACCAAGTAGACGCTCGCACCGACCGGCGTGGCGGCGGCGATGATCGCAATGTTGCGCCACTCGGGCGGGATGTCCGGGAATAGGGTCATGAAAATAAAAACAAGAAGGGGGTAGAGCAGCAACTTACCCGCCGCCGTGACTCCGCTTTCCAAGATGCGATTGCTGAAAGACAGTCTGGCGAGAGATGCACCGATTGCAAAAAGGGCACATGGGATCGTTGCCCCCTCGACCAATCTTACGAGGCCATCAATCACTGCGGGAAGCTCCACCTCCAAAATTGCCGCCGCGATACCGAGCAAGATGGAGGGGACGATTGGATTGGAGAAAACCGCCCGGAGCGCAGTTCGAAATATGGCGATAAAGCCGCTTCTACCCCGTCCGCCAATTTGCAGCAGAATAATCGCCAAGGGCACGAAGACGCCCATTTCCACCGAGATGAGAAGCGCGACAGGCAGAATCGATGCCTCTCCGTAGAGCGCCGCGCCGATTGGGATCGCCATGAAAACGGCGTGGCCGAAGGATACCGCCAGCCCCTGAACGATCCGCGCGGATACACTCGTTTTGAAAACCCATCTGGCGACCGCATAGCCAGCCGCGAACGACATAAGTCCCGCCATCAGATATGCAAGAATATAGTCGCCCCGCAGTTGCTCGGTCACTGGGGCGTTCGCCAGACTGCGGAACAACAGGAGCGGCAGGCACAGGTAAAAAACGAAGGTCGTAAATGCCTTGATGCTCTCCCTGCCCATGATTCCGCGCTTGGCAGAGATGTAACCGGCAAAAATAACAATAAAGATCGGGATCGTGACCGTGAGCACCAGGATCATGACTGTTCCATTCTTTCGACCGGAACCATGGAACGCCGGAACCGAGGCGGATGCAAGAACAGTCCCTTCATCGCCAGGAGTGGGACTCGCCACTTCCGAGTAAAGCTCCTAAACTCTCTTGCGCTTTTGGCGCGCATTGGGACTCAGGGGGAACGGCGGGGACAAATCATGGTCGCACGGGTTAATACCGTCGCTTTTTCCGGCATCGACGTGCTCGACGTCGACGTGCAGGTGCAAATCGCCAATGGCATGCCGGCCTTCACTGTCGTTGGGTTGCCCGATAAGGCGGTCGCCGAATCCCGCGAACGGGTGCGCGCCGCCATCGGCGCCATCGGTCTCGCGCTACCGCCCAAGCGCATCACGGTCAATCTGTCGCCCGCCGATCTTCTGAAGGAAGGCAGCCATTTCGATTTGCCCATCGCCCTCGGCGTGCTCGCCGCCATGGACGCCGTCCCCGGCGACGAGCTATCCCATTACGCGGCGCTGGGTGAATTGGCGTTGGACGGCGCCCTCAGTCCGGTGGCCGGCGTGCTGCCCGCCGCCATCGGTGCCGCCGCAAAAGGATTAGGCCTCATCTGCCCGGGCCCGCAAGGGGGCGAGGCCGCCTGGGCGGGTGAGATCGAAGTCTTGGCGCCGAACAGCCTGCTGGCCCTGATCAATCATTTCAAAGGCACTCAGGTTTTGAGCCCTCCCGAACCCAAGATGGAGGATGTCGGCGGCACCTACCCCGATATTGCCGACATCAAGGGACAGGAAAGCGCCAAGCGCGCGCTGGAGGTGGCCGCGGCAGGCGGCCATAACCTGTTGATGATCGGCCCGCCCGGCGCGGGCAAATCCATGCTCGCCGAACGGCTGCCCGGCATCCTCCCGGCACTCGACCCGGCAGAGGCGCTGGAAGTCAGTATGATCCATAGTGTCGCCGGCGCACTCGAAGGTGGACGATTGATCCGCCGGCGGCCCTATCGCAATCCGCATCATTCGGCGTCCATGCCGTCGTTGGTCGGCGGCGGTTTGCGAGTGCGGCCCGGCGAAATCTCGCTTGCACATTTGGGCGTGTTGTTCCTCGACGAACTGCCGGAATTTCACCGCACCGCGTTGGAATCCTTGCGACAACCCATGGAGACCGGGCGCGTCACGGTGGCACGTGCCAACGCGCACGTTACCTATCCCGCGCGCTTCCAGCTTGTCGCCGCCATGAACCCCTGCAAATGCGGCTATCTTGGCGACCCGGCACAGGCCTGCAACCGCGCACCCAAATGCGCCGTCGATTATCAGTCGAAGATCTCGGGCCCGCTGTTCGACCGCATCGATTTGCATGTGGACGTACCAGCGGTGAGCGCTGCCGATCTGTCGCTGCCGCCGCCCGCCGAAACCTCCACCGACGTCACCAAGCGGATCGCCGCTGCACGGACCCTACAGAGCGAAAGATATTCCGGGATCGGTGCCGCCAAGACCATTCGCACCAACGCAGATGCCGATGGACAATTGCTGGAGGAGATCGCCGCCCCCGACGCTGAGGGCCGCGCGCTCTTGTCCCAGGCCGCAGACAAGATGCACCTGACGGCACGCGGTTATCACCGGGTGCTGCGCGTTGCCCGCACCCTCGCCGATCTCGAGGGCAGCGAAAGCGTTCACCGCATCCACATCGCCGAGGCACTCACCTACCGCCGCCTCGTGCCGGGACGTGCTGCGGTTGCGTCATCGTCTTGACGCGCGCGCGGGAGTGCGCAGAATTCCCATAAGAAATAGAAAGAACAACGCGGCGGGGAGGAAACCAACGTGAAAATACGCTCCATCGAGACGCTGTCCTGCGACGCGGGCTGGCGGAATTACTATTTCGTCAAGCTGACCACGGAGGACGGCATCGTCGGGTGGAGCGAGTACGACGAATCCTTCGGCCCGCCCGGCATCACCGCCGCGATACGCCGCTTCGCCCAAATGATTGTCGGCGAAGACGGCATGCGGCACGACCATTTGTACGCCCGCATGTTCCACGACAAGCGCATGGTGTCGTCGAGCGTCACCGCGCAGGCCGCCGGCGCCATCGAAAACGCGTTGTTGGATGCCAAAGGCAAGAGCTTGGGCGTGCCGGTGCATGCATTGCTTGGCGGCAAAATCCGCGACCGGGTACGCGTCTATTGGTCGCACTGCGCGTCATATCGGATTTCCCGGCCGGAGGTGTACGGCCCCCCTGTCCGCACGCTGGATGACGTCAAAGCAATGGGCGAGGAGGTGCGCAACGCCGGCTTCACGGCGTTGAAGACCAATGCCATCCGCTACACCAAGAACGGCCCGCTGATGTACAGCCCCGGATTCGGGCGGCCCTTTTTTCCGGAATTGAACTGGGACCGCGATGCGCTTCGCGATCTGCGTAATCACCTCGAAGCGTTCCGCGACGGCGCGGGGCCGGAGATGGACATCTTGCTCGACATAAATTTCAATGGCCGCAGCGAAGGCATGCTGAAGATTATGCGCGCCGTGGCAGATCTCGATCTCTTTTGGCTCGAGATGGATTGTAACAATGCCGACGCGCTTGCCTATGTCCGCCGCCAAAGTTCGACCTCGATCAGTTCCGGTGAGACCTTGTTCGGGTTACGCAGCTTCCTGCCGTATTTTCAGGCGCAATCCATGGATGTCGCGATCATCGACGCGATCTGGAATGGCGTGTGGCAAGCCATGAAGATCGCCGCCGCCGCCGATGCCCATGAAGTGAACGTCGCGCCGCATAATTTCTACGGCCATCTGGCAACGATCATGAACGCGCATTTCGCGGCGGCCGTTCCGAACCTGCGCATCGTTGAGACGGACATCGACCGTATCCCGCAAGACAAAGAGGTCTTCAGCGCCGAACCTGTCTATGAGGACGGCGACCTTCTCGTGCCCGACGCGCCGGGATGGGGGATCGATATCGTCGAGGAGGCGCTGAAAGCCTATACGCCGGGCGGTTAAACCGACGGCCGCAATCAGTACTGTTTTTCGCGGATCACTTCGGTGAGCTGGATGCCAAGGCGGTCCTCGATAACAACCACCTCGCCACGGGCAACCAATTGACGCTCGGCATGAAGCTCGACCGGCTCGCCGATAAGACGTTGCAATTCCACCACCGCGCCGCGGCCAAGCTGTAGGATTTGGCTTATTTTTAGTTCCGCCGTGCCCAACACGGCGACGATATCGACGGAAACGTCGTAGACTGCACGGCGCTTATCATCGTCGAGGTCGCCGAGAACGTTACCCGCTGCGGCGGCTGCAGGAGGCTTTTCTGCCGCGTCACCGGCGTCCTCGGCTTCATCGGCCGCATCGGCGTCCAAACCGTATTCGGACATATCGGGTTCATCCGCAGCACTCTCTTCGGCGGCTTCGCCCGATGGTTCTTCGGTTTGATCTTCAGGTGTTTCTTCGTCGGCCATGAGGGAGGGATCCCGTCCGTACAGGTACGGGGAACCCTAATCCGGGAAACGTTAAAACTCGGTTTCGGCATAGGAAATGATCACGCTCAAAAGCGCGGAGTTCCGGGATCGCGAGGCTAATCGCGTTTCAACATCGGGCCCAGTTTCTTGCCGCCGAAAATATGGACGTGAAAGTGCGGAACTTCCTGGCCGCCATTGACCCCATGGTTAGCGAGCATCCGGTAACCGGGCGCGGCGACGCCCAATTCGCGGGCGACCGTCCCAACAGCGCGGAAAAAGCCGGTAATTTCCGCGTCCGAGGCCTCCGCGGCGAAATCGTCCATGGAGACATAGGCCCCTTTCGGGATCACCAGCACGTGGATCGGCGCCTGCGGATTGATGTCCTCGAAGGCGAGCGCGTGCTCGTCCTCATAGACCTTGGTGCAGGGAATTTCACCCCTGAGAATCTTGGCGAAGATATTGTCGGAATCATAGGCCATGCGAAATCTCCTCCCGTTCTCCCGCCCGGCTATTTCTTCCGGGATTTCTTTTCCTCGATACCGGACGTCCCTTCGCGCCGGGCAAGCTCGGCCCACACGTCGTCCGGGGACACACCACGATCCGCCCACGCCACCAACAGGTGATAGAGAAGATCGGCGCTTTCCGAAACGAGGTCCTTGGGAGAACCATCGGTCGCCGCAATCACGGTTTCGACGGCCTCCTCTCCCAGTTTCTGGGCGATTTTCTTGGAGCCTTTGCCGAACAGCTTTGCCGTATAGGAGCTGTCGGGGTCGGCACCGCGGCGGCTGTCGATCACCTCAAACAGCCGGTCGAGCACTTGCGCCGGGATTTCATCCGGTTTTTTCGTCATTTGCCGCCTCGTTCGCCGATGCGCATAGGGATACCCGCCTTGGCCATGTATTCCTTGGCTTCCGAGATCCGATAGGTCCCGAAATGGAAGATCGACGCCGCAAGCACGGCGCTGGCATGACCGGATTTCACGCCGTCGACCAAATGATCCAGCGTGCCGACCCCGCCGGACGCGATCACGGGAATGGTGACGGCGTCCGCCACCGCCTTGGTCAGTTCGATATCAAAGCCTTGTTTGGTGCCGTCGCGGTCCATGGAGGTCAATAGTATCTCACCGGCACCGTACTCCGCCATGCGTTTCGCCCAGTCGATGGCGTCGATGCCGGTTTCGCGGCGGCCGCCATGCGTGAACACCTCAAATTTGCCGGGGCCCGTCCGTTTCGCATCGATGGCAACGACAATACATTGGCTACCGAATTTCAACGCAGCTTCACGCACAAATTCGGGATTGTTGACGGCTGCGGTGTTGATTGCGACTTTGTCAGCGCCTGCGAGCAATAGCTTACGAATGTCATCCACTGTTCGCACGCCGCCGCCAACTGTAAGTGGCATGAAACATTCTTCCGCGGTGCGGGCCACAACGTCGAAAATTGTCTCGCGATCCTCGTGACTTGCGGTGATATCGAGGAAACACAATTCGTCGGCGCCTTCGGCGTCATAAAGGCGCGCCTGTTCAACGGGATCACCCGCGTCGATCAAATCGACGAAGTTGACACCCTTGACCACGCGGCCCTTGTCGACATCCAAACAGGGAATGATACGGTTCTTGAGCATGATCAGGCCGCCTCGGCGAGCAATTGGGTGGCGCGGGCCGCGTCGATCCGCCCATCATAGAGCGCTCGGCCGCTGATCACCCCATCGAGAATACCGCTGCCGCGCGCCTTCAACGCGGCGAGGTCCTCCATTGACGACACACCGCCCGAGGCAATTACCGGAATGGGCACGGCCCCCGCCAAGGCAAGAGTTGCCTCGATATTGGGACCTTCCATGGCGCCGTCCCGGTCAATATCCGTGTAGATAATGGCGGTAACGCCCGCATCGGCGAATTTTATCGCCAGATCGGCAGCGGCTAGATCGGAGACCTCCGCCCAGCCTTCGACCGCGACCATGCCGCCGCGCGCATCGATACCGACGGCGACATGCCCGGGGAAGTTCTTACAGGCATTTTTGACCAATTCAGGATTTTTTACCGCGGCCGTGCCCAGAACCACGCGCTCGACGCCTCGTGTCAGCCACGCCTCGATCGTTGCGAGATCGCGGATGCCGCCACCCAACTGCACTTTCATGGATGTCGCGGCAAGGATGCCTTCGACCGCATCAGCATTCACCGGCTTGCCTTCAAAGGCGCCGTTAAGGTCCACGACATGCAGCCAGGAGCAGCCGGCGTCTTGAAAAGTGCGGGCCTGTGCCGCCGGATCGTCGCCGTACACGGTGGCGGCATCCATGTCACCCTTATATAGACGGACGCAGTTACCATCTTTCAGATCGATTGCGGGATAAAATATCATGGCCGCCACTTCAGGAAATTGGCGATGACGTGCAGACCGACCCGCTGACTTTTCTCCGGGTGGAACTGCGTGCCCACCAGGTTATTGCGGCCGATCACCGCGGTCACCGGCCCGCCATAATCAACCCGCGCCAGAACATGCGCCGCATCGTCGGCACGAAACCCGTAACTATGAACGAAATAAGCATGCGACCCCGGATCTATGCTGTCGAGCAAAGGATGGATACCGGGCTCGAACTCCAGCGCGTTCCACCCCATATGGGGAATTTTCAAGGACGGATCATTGGGCGTAATGGCCACCACTTCGCCGGGAATCCATCCAAGGCCTTCGGTATCGCCGTGTTCACGGCCCCAACTCGCCATTAATTGCATGCCGACACAGATACCGAGAAAGGGTTTGCCCCTTGCGATCACCTGTTCGTTGAGGGCATCGATCATACCGGAAATACCCGCCAGTCCCGCCTTACAATCGGCGAAGGCGCCGACGCCCGGCAAGACGATGTGACTGGCGTCCGCGAGCCGTGCCGGATCGGACGTCACCAGCACGCTGCCACCACCCAATTCATCGACGGCATGCTCGAACGCCTTGGCGGCGGAGCGCAGATTGCCGGACTCGTAATCGATGATTACCACGTCCATCAGAACGCTCCCCGCTCAACGAGATAGCGGATGACGGCATCTTCCTTATCCCCGGCAATCACGACGGCGCGCTCTTCGAAACCATGACGGCCGAGGGTCCAGCGCTTGAGGTCGTTGGCGAATCCGCCGATCAGGATGGCGATACCGATGGAAACGGCGCCTTGAACCACCGGATCCGGCACGAACCATCCCGCGACCAGCCCAACAGCGACGTTCAGCAACACGAAGCCGAGCGCGACGAGCCACAAACGGTTCCATAACGCCCATAGCACCGAAAAGAAGAAGGCCGGCCAGCAGAAACCCTCCTTCACCGCGACCGTATCGAGGTCAGGATCGCTGCTTGTCCGCGACCATCGGTCCGGAACATGGATCGTGTAGATGCGCATGGCGGGGTCCCGAGATCAGGTGCCGGGCGCGTCGGACAGGGTGCCCTTGGTCGACGGCACTGCATCGGCCGCACGGGCATCGATGCTCACCGCCTGCCGCAGGGCACGGGCCAACGCCTTGTAGGCGCTCTCGATGATGTGGTGGTTGTTCTCGCCATACAGGTTCTCGACATGCAGGGTGAGCCCGGCGGCCTGCGCGAACGCCTGAAACCACTCGCGGAACAGTTCCGTGTCCATCTCGCCTAATTTCGGGCGCGAGAACGCAATCTTCCACACGAGATAGGGCCGGTTGGAGCAATCCACGATGGCCCGCGTCAATGCTTCGTCGAGCGGAATCTCAGCCGCGCCGTAGCGCGTGATACCCTTCCTGTCGCCAAGCGCCTGCTTGACCGCTTCGCCGATGGCAATGCCGGTATCCTCGGTGGTGTGGTGGAAATCGATGTGCAGGTCCCCTTTGGCACGCACCGTCAGGTCGATCAGGCTGTGCCGAGACAACTGTTCCAGCATGTGATCGAGAAAACCGATACCGGTGGAGACGTCATAAGACCCGGTCCCGTCCAGATTGACGGCGACCGAGATCTGGGTCTCCTTCGTGTTGCGCTCGACGCTCGCCTGGCGCATGGGTCTACACTCCATTCTTGGTCCCACGAAATCTCGCGGGATGGATCAGATACGCATATCAGGGACATATAGTATGAAACGCGCGCCCTTGTATCAGGAAGGACCGATTTCCGCCAGCGTTTAGCCCGGTAGGTCTTGGCAATCCGAAATACAACTGCTAGTATTTTAAGAACAATTAAAGAACATTGGGGATGGAAATGTTTGCACGATCAACCGTACGCCATACCTTGCTCGTTTTGGTCGGGATACTTCTAACGGGGTGCGTTACGTCGATTCCGGTCAACGTAAAAAAGGTTGAGCAGCGTGAGCTCCCTGACATTCAACTCGGTACCGAACTTGCACCTATCAAGCTCGAAGTTGCCTCCATCAATATCAAGCGCGGTACACCGATTGCCGAGTTGGTGACAAGCTCAAGCGGCTATCATACGGGCGGGCATCTATGCTCTCCGTCGGGAGGGAATATCTTTTGGAGTCGTGGCCGCATTGATGGCCCCGACATCGAGTTCCAAGATATCTTTTTCGAGGAGTTGGAGCGGGCAAGATTTAATGTCGTCGGGAACCCCAAGGACATTTTCGCGGCGGAAAGAAAGGAAGCCGTTGAACCGGTATACGTTGTCGGCGCTCAAATTACTGAAATCAGCGCCAAGATTTGCAGTCTTCACCATTGGTGGGACGCCCGGCCGTTAAATACCCAAACAGGTTCGGCCTCCATTAAAGTGAATTGGCAAATTTTCTCGCGACTTGAAAAGAAAGTTGTCTATGAAACCGAAACGGAGGGCTTTGGGGAGCTTGCGCACCCCGCTCGGGCCGGGTTCGCGACGATCGTCAATGACGCTTTCGCAAGTGCCGCTGCCAATCTTGCGGCAGACTCACGATTGCTGACCCTCGTTTCTGCTCAAGCGCCGAGTTTCGCAGATATCGGAAAGGTGGATGCGGCTTCACTTCGGATAGACCGGCAAAAGCGTCTCAAGAATTCCATTACCGATTCTATCGACCGGATCCGCTTGGGGGTCGTAACGCTCGATTCCGGCGCGGGCCACGGTTCCGGATTTTTCATCAGTTCGCAGCTCGTTATGACCAACCATCACGTCGTAAAAGGTCAGAAGTTCATCAAGGTTCGGCTGGTTACGGGACGCGAGATCATTGGCGAAGTTGTCCGATCGCATCTCCAGCGGGATGTCGCGTTGGTTCAGGTTGAAGATTCGGGCTATCGGCCCCTCGCGATCCGCATGGAGCCGGTCAAGATCACCGAGGACGTTTTTGCCATCGGCACGCCGCAGAGCCGCGAACTGTCAGGTACCGTGACCAAGGGTATTGTCAGCAAATTTACCAAGAACCGGTTCGGTCTCGAGGATATTCAGGCAGACGTTGACATCCACGGCGGTAATAGCGGCGGACCACTTTTGGACAAGAATGGCAATGTGGTCGGGGTGTCCTATGCCGGGATCAGTACGGATGGGAACAAGCTCTCCAGTGGTCTCAACTTCTTTGTTCCCATCTATGACGCACTCGACAAACTCAATGTCCGGTTCAAAAACCCGGCATCTGCTGAACTGAAACCTTAACCCCGGCCCCATCCCGCCATTGACCGGAGCGGCCTCAGAAACTACATCGGGTCTATAGGGCGCGGGGTGTTTCGCGTCTGCACAATCACAACAGCGACCCAGCCATGACCAACCCCTTCAACTCCGCCGATTGGCATGCAACCACCATTCTCTGTGTCCGCAAGAACGGTGGTGTCGTGATCGCCGGGGATGGCCAGGTGAGCATGGGGGATACGGTGGTCAAATCCAACGCCACCAAGGTCCGTCGCATCGGTGACGGCAAGGTAATCGCCGGTTTCGCCGGCGCCACCGCCGACGCCTTCACCCTGTTCGAACGGCTGGAAGCCAAACTGGAACAGCATCCGGGGCAACTGACCCGGGCCTGCGTCGAACTTGCCAAGGATTGGCGGACGGACCGCTACCTGCGGCGGCTGGAAGCCTTGATGGCCGTTGCCGATAAGAACGTTTCTCTGTTGATCAGCGGCACCGGCGATGTGCTGGAACCCGAAGACGGTTTGATCGGCATCGGCTCGGGCGGCAACTACGCGCTCGCCGCGGCCCGCGCGCTCGTCGATCAGGACAACATGGACGCCGAGGCTATTGCCCGGAAATCCTTGCAAATCGCCGCCGACATCTGCGTTTACACGAATACAAACATCACCGTCGAAAAGCTCTAAACCTCATGACAACTTTCTCGCCCAGGGAAATCGTTTCCGAACTCGACCGCTACATCGTCGGCCAGCACGACGCCAAGCGCTCCGTCGCCATTGCACTCCGTAACCGCTGGCGCCGCCAACAACTCGCCGACGAATTGCGCGAGGAAGTACTTCCCAAGAATATTCTGATGATCGGCCCCACCGGCGTCGGCAAGACCGAGATTGCGCGCCGGCTCGCCAAGCTGGCCCAGGCGCCGTTCCTGAAGGTCGAGGCGACCAAGTTCACCGAGGTCGGTTACGTCGGACGCGATGTGGAATCCATCGTCCGCGATCTGCTTGAGGTTTCCATTCTCGGCACCCGCGACCGGCTGCGCAAACTCGTCCAGGCAAAGGCGGAAATCGCCGCCGAGGAACGGGTGCTCGATGCCCTGGTGGGCGAAAACTCCAGCAGCGATACGCGGCAGAAGTTCCGCAAGATGTTGCGCGAGGGACAGCTCGGCGACAAGGAGATCGAGGTACAGGTTTCCGAGGCCGCCGGCGGCATGCCGACCTTCGATATTCCCGGCATGCCCGGCGCCCAGATGGGGATGATCAACCTCAACGACATGCTGGGAAAAGCATTCGGCCAACGCACTACGACTAAACGGCTGACCGTCGCGGATTCATATGAGGTGCTGATTGCCGAGGAGAGCGACAAGCTGCTCGACGAGGATCAGATCGTCCGCGAAGCAATCAGCGCCGTCGAAAACAACGGCATCGTGTTCCTCGACGAGATCGATAAGATCACCGCGCGTTCCGAACGCTATGGCGGCGATGTCAGCCGTGAAGGCGTGCAGCGCGATCTGTTGCCGCTCATCGAAGGCACCACCGTCGCCACCAAACATGGCGCGGTTAAAACCGACCACATCCTTTTCATCGCCTCGGGCGCGTTCCATCTGGCGAAACCCTCCGATCTGCTGCCCGAACTGCAGGGCCGCCTGCCGATCCGGGTCGAGCTCAACGCCCTGACGACAGAAGATTTCGTTCGCATCCTCACCGAGCCGGAAGCAAGCCTTATCAAACAATACACGGCACTGATGGAAACCGAGGATGTGAGCCTGACCTTCACCGACGAAGCGGTGCAGGAAATTGCCCGCCTCGCCGCCGATATCAACTCCGGCGTCGAAAACATCGGCGCGCGGCGGCTTCACACGGTGATGGAAAAGCTCTTGGAAGAGATCAGCTTCACCGCCACCGACCGCTCCGGCGAAGCCATTACCATCGACGGCGATCTCGTGCGTGAGCGGGTCGGCGAGCTTCTCAAAGACTCCGACCTCGCGAAATTCATTCTGTAGAAACTCTTAGCTCTCGGAGAGTTTCGGTTAGTTAATCAGCCAGTGTTGCTTTGTGCTTTGGCTTAATAACTACATGATCTTCGAAAAACTCTATCTCTCTATCACCCTCAACAACATAGTGCCCTCTACTAAGTTTTCTCATCGCGCCCTTTGCGACTAAACGAGAAAATGTGTTGGAAATATATTTTCGAGGGACGTGCATTCCGTGCGCTGAGAGCATTGCTTCAACTTCATCTGCACTCCACAGTTTACCGCGCGCACCAAAAACTATTCTCAGCATTTCAGAATAAGCAGGAGAACCGATATCGAGTTGAAGTTGGATTTGCTGATTATACCCAAGAAATTCAACCAGAGTTGGCGGCCAATGGTCCTCTGGGACAACCTGAACCAATTCGTCAATTAATCGCCGGATTCGTGAATTCTTATTTTGAGTTTCCTCAAGACGCGCTTTTAGGTCCTCTTCTTCCAATCGCACACGCCTCAATTCGTCAACCGCTGCTTCAAGTGCAGTTTCAAAAGGACTGTGCAGCATCTCGGACATTAGATTATTTCTCCCAATATATAGTATAGCGAGATTAGTTATTGCATATATGTAGCATGGGTTTGGATTCAACTCAATTAGATTGGGGGAAAAACCAGGGGAAAACTGGAAAAAATCCCCCGATGAATCACGGAAGAAAACTGAACCCTATTTCATTCCGCAATGTGCAACATCTTCCGGCAATGCACTGTGCGGCGATTCTTAGAATGAACAAGTTTCCGAGTACGGGAAGTGCCATTCCCACTTCTTGGTTTTGTCCTGCCGGAATCCTCCGGAGGATTCCAACGGCAATTCCTACAAATATGTTGACGCGGTCATCCGAGCGCAGTATTTAGTAGGTAGCCCATAATATAGGGGGTTACTAGGTTTGACGGCCTAGGCGCAAAAAAGGCGCCCACTGCAGCACTCTAGACAAGTAAACAGTGGGCGCCCGCTTCCTCAACCAAGCCGGCAAAGGAAACCTGATTATGAACTACTACTACCCTCATTTCAACGCGACCGAATTCACCAAACTTGCAGTTTGGGCCAAAGGCCAGCCGATTGATGGATATGATTCATCGATTTGGCGTCGTGATATATTTGGTCATGCCATGAAGTATGAAGACCACGGTAACACTTCCTCTCAATTTGGATGGGAGATTGACCATATCGTGCCGACGTCCAAGGGCGGGTCAGACGACCTTTCAAATCTGCAACCGTTGTACTGGGAAAATAATCGCCGCAAGGGCGATTCATAACTTCGGGAAAGCAAAGCCGTGGCCAAATGAAACTTGGCCACGGCGAAACCGACATTTCTCAAACGAGGAAACTGACAATGGCAAATTCAAATAATTACTGGACGACGAAACACGAAGACGGCTGGGCCGTTAAGCGGGAAGGAAACGACAGAGCAACCTCCGTCCACACGACGCAAGCGGAAGCGTGGGCAGAGGCACGACAAAGAGCCAGAGGCAGTAAAGGTGAAGCCTTTCTACAAGGAGAAAATGGTCAAATCCGAGAACGCAACACCTACGGTTCTGATCCGTTTCCGCCAAAGGGATAGCTGATACTACCCGGTTTCATCTGAGGCTTCCTCGTCGAAGCCCATTTCGGCGAGCATCCGGTCGATGGTTGCGTCGTCCAACTCACCCACGTGACGGGCAAGCAGATTGGCGAGCAACGTCGCCTTGGGGCTAAGGCCGCCTGTGTCGACGGGTACCCGGGGATGGGATAGGGCGGCAAGTTCCTTCAACTGATCGACCTCATCCCAGATCAACTCGAAATAGTTGGCGATCTGCATCACGAAACCCGGTCCCGGCCGGCCCCGCTTGCCATGCTCCAGGGCCGATAGATACGCGGCGGACACCTGCAGATCGGCCGCCATCTGCTTGAGTTGGATGCCACGCTTGTCACGCAATTCACGAACGCGGGCGCCGAATGGGGTCATTTCGCCCGCCTCATCAAGACATAGAGCGCGCCGGTGCCGCCGTCCTTGGGCGCGGCATGGCGGAAGGATTGAATGCGTTCCCGGTTGGGTGATTGGTTGAGCCATTTGGGCACGGCCTCGCGCAATACGCCGACGCTGCCATCGGGACGCAGCCCCTTGCCCGTAATAACCAGCACGCACTTCTTGCCGGCGGATTGCGCACTTGAAAGGAAAGCCGTGAGTGCCGCATACGCTTCGTGTTGTGTCATACCATGCAGATCGAGCCTGCCTTCGATTTCCACCTTGCCCCGTTGCAGCCGTTGCATCGTGCGTTTATCGACACCCGGTGCATCGCCATGCGTAAGTTCGGGGAGGAGAGGCGCCGGTTGCTGCGCGGGCGGCGGCAACGCCGATGACGGCGCACGACGTGCGTTCGGCTTAACTTTCGGGACATCGGTTTTGACGGGTTTGATCGTCCGGCCGGGCAACGGCGTCACGTCGCGAAACACCTGCTCGAGCAGGGCCGCGTCATCTTCGTTTTTCGCTGGTTTGGACTTCTTGTCCGATGTTTTCTTTTCAGGCATAGCCATATCGTATTGCCAGATTAACTCGATTCAAGTCAATTAGGCGAGAGCAACGACCTGTCAACTGGGCGGGATAGCAAGAGCCCGCGGCAATAGAATATGGAAGGTTCCCGCGGCATTCATGCGGCCCGCCCGTTCACGCGCCGCGGCGCCCGCGCCCCAAAAGAAATCGCCGCGCACCGCGCCCTTGATGGCGGAGCCGGTATCCTGCGCGATCATCAGCTGAGTGAGCGGCCGGGTCTTGTTAATGGGGTCTGTCGTGGACAGCCAGATGGGTGCGCCGAGCGGCAGATAGGCGCGGTCGATGGCAAGACTGCGGCGCGGGGTGAGGGCCACGCCTTGTGCCCCGATGGGGCCGTCGCCTTTCAATAAACGGAAGAAGATATAGGAAGCGTTCTCGTTCATGATCTCGCGCGCGTCGTCAGGATGCGCGGCAAGCCATGCCCGGATCGACTGAAGCGTCACTTCGCCCGATTTCAGCGCGCCGCGCGCGATCAGAACCCGGCCGATAGCCGTATAAGGGTGTCCGTTGCGGCCCGCGAAACCGACGCGCACGATCTTCCCGTCGGACATGCGAACGCGGCCCGATCCCTGTACATGCAGGATAAAGGCGTCGATGGGATCGTTGAGCCACATAAGTTCCAAGCCCCGCCCCTTAAGGGAGCCCGACGCGATCTCCCGCCGATTGTGATATGGCACAAACTTTCCGGCCTGCACACGCCCGACGAGTTTTCGACCCTCCCACTCAGGATTAAAATCTCCCAAGTCGGCCGACACGATATCGCCGGGACGTTTGTAGAGAGGAATGCTGTAGCGCGTCGAGGGTTGCCACGCGCCTTCGAGTTGCGGCTCGAAATAACCCGTGATCAAGCCTCGCGCGCCGCCTTGCTCCGTGACTTGGTAGGGCAGGAACCAAGTTTCGAAGAACAGCCGTGCAGTCGGATTTGCCGTATTTTTCAACCCCGCCGCCGACTGACAGACCGGCAGCCAATCGGCAACCCGGCCGAACCGGCTATCGGGACCTACCTGAACATTCGCCGGTTTCTTGGCGAAAACTGCACAGGAGCGAAGGAACGCCGCCAGCGCGTATTGATGTGCGTCGGTGGTCCAACCCGGCAACCCGTTGAAATCGGTGCGCGTCAACGTCGCCACCGGTTTTGTTTTTTCTTCGGGCGGGGTTTCCTGCTCGGTGAAGTCCACCGCGCATCCGGCCAAGGTCAGCAGAAACAGGAAAAGAGAAAACCGCGCCATGGGCACGTGGCGCACAGGATCAATCAAGGCTGCGGGTTGCCACCAACTCCCAATTGGGATCGGGGGAGGTGGTGTCGCGGGAGAACGTCCAAATATCGGTGATCTCGGCAATGTGGTTTGGATCGCCGTCAACCACTTCGCCGTCTTCATTCCGGGTGACGTTTACTTGCTCGCTGACAAGCTTGACCGTCACATAGGCGGCCGACCCCTCCATATAGGCCTCGATGGGCTCCGCGGAGCGGATGCGGACCAAGGTGTTTTCGAGGGTTTCCTTCGCATCTTCGCGCGCCCGAATTGCCTGAACGAAGTTCTGATAAACCTCGTTGTTGAGTAACGACTTCAACGTCTCCGTGTCGCCGTCAGCAAAGGCTTGGATGATCATTTCAAACGCCATGCGGGCGCCGTTCATGAATTCGCTGCGATCGAATTCGGGCATCGCGATCTTGATTTGAGTGAAGCCGGCATCAAGCGGTGACGCGGACGGATCGACGGCAACCTCTTCGGCTTCCGGTTCGAACGGATCCGCGGGCCGAAGACGATCACCCTGATCGGGCAGCTGAACGATATTGTCATCGCCCTTTTGCCGCGAAAAGGGATCGTGCGAGGACCTATGATCCTGGCCTTGGTCCTGACGCCGACCCAATACGCTGCGCAGCCGCAGGATCAGGAATGCCGCGATCATCGCGAACAGGATAATATCGATAAATTGGAAACCTTCGCCCATCTTCCATTCCCGGGCCACAAACTCCGGCTGGACCGTGACCCGTCGTCGAGGTAGAAACATCAATAAGTTAACTGCGCGGCGGCCTTGAAATCAGCCAAAACTGCTTCTTTTGCCCGCAGGCCGTATGTTTTACACATAGGCTGTTTAACCATAAAGGGCAAGTCGCGGAACCGCGACCACAAACCGGCACTTTCGGATGGGTTATCTTCTATTTGCACTTTTCGTCGGCATCCCGCTGATCGAAATCGCCGTCTTTATTTCCGTCGGCGGCCAGATCGGTGTCTGGCCGACAATCGCCCTGGTTATTTTGACCGCGATCGCCGGATCCGCTCTTCTCAGGTGGCAGGGGTTCTCGACGTTGATGCGCGCCCGGCAAAGCTTGGATCAGGGCATCGTGCCGATGAAAGAGGTGTTCGACGGCGTATGCCTTTTGGCGGCGGGCGCCCTTTTGCTGACACCGGGGTTCGTCACCGATGCACTGGGATTGCTATTATTCGTGCCCGCCTTCCGGCACGGATTGGGCCGGGCATTGTGGAGACACCTTGCGGCGCGGGGCGTCATCCATGTCCATACCCAGGGCGGTGGTTTTGATGGAGGACCCGGTGACGGGCCGAGTGACGGGCCCGGTGGCGTTACCATTGACGGCGATTACGAAGAGGTCGACCCCGACGAGCCGGAGAAAAAGAAACTGGAACGCGCCATCACACCGGTTGTGTTTCGCCCAAGCACCTGACATTTTTCATTCAATCAACCAAGCTGACCAAGAGGACGTTTCACATGGCCGAGAACGATAAAGATACCAGCAGCCCCATCCCGGAAGAGAGGTTCACCGCCGAACCCGCCGGTGAACAGCAAGCGTCGCAGCCGCTGGTTATCCTCGGTCAATATATAAAGGACTTCTCCTTCGAAGCGCCCAATACCCCGAAGGTATTTGAATCCCTGCGGGAAAAAATGCCCAACATCCCCATCGAGATCGACGTGCGTGCCGAAGGGGTCGGGGAAAACATATTCGAAGTCATTCTCAAGGTCCGTGCCGAAGCCAAGGCCGACGAGACACTCGCCTATCTTCTCGAAATGGAATATGCGGGATTGTTCAATATCAACGTGCCGCAGGAACATCTCGCCCAGGTCATTTTGGTCGATTGTCCTTTGATCCTGTTTCCCTTTCTGCGCCGCATCGTTGCCGACACGACGAGCGACGGCGGGTTTACGCCCCTGATGCTGGCACCGATGGATTTTGCCGCGCTCTACCAACAGCGCATGGCCCAGGCCCAGGCGGAAGGGGAAACCCAGCCGACGGTTTAGTCTTTAAGATGACCAAATTGAGTTCGGGATTTTTTCCAAAAAGGCGGCATGGGCGGCTACCTCGTCGTCCGTTGCCGCATGCGGCCGGGGGTCGCGGCGCTCCCGCGTTTCGCGAATGATTTCCTTGGCTCGTTCGGCCTTGAGCTCAAGGTCGGGCTGACGACCGCCGATAAGTTCCAAATAAACTTCGGCCAGGAGCTGTGCATCAAGAAGCGCGCCATGCAGGGACCGCGACGAGTTGTCGATCTCGAACCGGCGGCAGAGCGCATCGAGGCTCGCCGGGGCGCCGGGGAATTTTTCCCGTGCCAGCCGCACCGTATCGACAGCGCGGTCGATTGCGACCGGCGGGTGCCCGAGCTTTGATATTTCGGCGTTGATAAACCGGATATCGAACTCCGCATTGTGGATGACGAGCTGCGCGTCGCCGATAAAAGCAAGGAAGTCGTCGGCGACCTCCGACATTACGGGATGTTTTGCGAGAAACTCCTCCGACAATCCGTGAACCGCGAACGCCTCTTCGGGCATCGATCGTTCGGGGTTGATGTATTGGTGATAGGTCTCTCCCGTCGCCACGTGATTGATCAATTCGATACAACCGATCTCAACGATCCGATGCCCATCGGTCGGACTGAGTCCGGTGGTTTCCGTATCGAGAACGATTTCACGCATGGTCGTCGGCCTCTCCGGCTGTTTCCAATGTCGTCGTCACGTCAATAATATGGCGAATATAGCGCAGGCTAAACGCATGTCCCAATCCGGTATGGATGATGAAATCGGCCCGCCGCCGTTTTTCCATATCCGGCATTTGCCGGGCAAGAATACCGTCGAGCTTTTCCGCCGTCATGCCAGGCCGTTTCAACACCCGTATCCGCTGCAGGAACGCCGGCGCCGTCACCACGGCAACGGCGTCGCAATTCCGATCGCCACCGGTTTCGAACAACAGCGGTACGTCAAGAACCACAAGAGGGGCCCGGCGTAGCCTAGCTATCCAGAGAAACTGGTTCTGCCGCGCGCGCACCATAGGATGGAGGATGGCCTCGAGACGACCGAGGGCTTCATCATCCCCGAAAACCGCGCGGCCCAAGGCTGCCCGGTCGACACCACCATCGACAATCACTTTGGGGAAAAGTTCGCTGACCGGTTCGACACCGGCGCCCCCCGGCTTAAGCAGATCGTGCACGGCCGCGTCCGCATCGTAGACCGGTACGCCGAGACGCCGAAAATCGTTGGCAGCCGTGGTTTTACCCATGCCGATGGAACCGGTAAGACCGAGTATGAACATGCCGCGCCCGGAGCCCGGCAACTAGGAACCGCTCTGGTTCAAGACGAAGGTCCGAAGGTCGTCATCGACCTCCGGCTCAACCCCGAACCATGCGGCAAACCCCGGCCGAGCCTGATGCAAAAGCATCCCCAGCCCGTCGACGACCCGATTGCCGCGGCGCCGTGCGCGTGCCAGCAATTCCGTTTCCAACGGTGCATATACGATATCGGTGACAAGAGCGGTTTCCGGCAACGCGTCCAGCGACAAAGCCAACGGAGGACGGCCATCCATTCCAAGTGTGGTCGTGTTGGCCAGCAACGCGGCTTCATTCAAGGCCTTATCGCGGTCCTCCCAAGCCCATGTGAGAATGGGACCGCCGATTTCTTCCGCCAGCTTTTCCGCCCGTTCAAAGGTCCGGTTGACCAATCTGATTTCCGGGGCACCTTCGTCGGCAAGAGCCGCGCAAATGGCACGCGAAGCGCCACCCGCACCGATAACCACAACTGGTCCCTGATCGGCTTGCCAAGATCCTACCGACCGGAGGTTCTGAACGAAGCCGTATCCGTCCGTATTGGATCCGATCAACCGACCGGACTCGTCGATAACCACCGTGTTCACCGCCCGCAGCCGCGCTGCTGCCGGGTCCACCTCGTTGACGACATCGAAAATGGTTTCCTTGTGGGGAACGGTCACGTTGAAACCCGCAAAACCCAGCTTGGGGATAATCCGAACCGTGTCCTGAAAATCATCGGGCGCGATGGGCAGGGGAATATACGCGCCGTCGATTTTATACCGTTCGAGCCAAAAACCATGCACACGCGGCGACAGTGAATGACTAACGGGCCATCCGGTTACACCGGCTATGCGGGCTTTTCCCGATACAATCATCCCTTGAGAACCCCGAAATCCCGTAGTGCCTTAAACAACGGGAGCAATGGTAAGCCGAGAATGACGAAAAAGTCCCCCTCGACTTTTGAAAAAAGCTGCGCGCCGAGGCCTTCGAGACGGTACGCGCCGACCGAGGCCGTCAGATCGCTGCCAGCTCGGTCGAGATACGACGCCAAAAAAGCATCGTCGAAATCACGCATGGTCAGTCGCGCCTCATCGACAAGTGACCAAACCTGTTCCCCGTCCCGCACCAAACAACAGGCGGTAATCAGCCGATGGGTGCGACCGCGGAATGTCCTCAAATGATTGGCCGCCTCATTTCGGTCGATCGGTTTATCAAACAGAACGTCATCACATTCGAGAATCTGATCGGCACCAATGATCAAGGCATCAGGATGCACTCGGCTGACCGCCTCCGCCTTGGCGAAAGCCAATTTTTCCGCGATTTCTTCGGGTGTCTTATTCTCCGCACTCATCCTTTCCTTGATAACGGCCTCATCGACATCCGAGGAAACAGCCCGGAAGTCGACATCCGCCTCGGTCAAGAGACGGCGGCGAACCTCACTGCCTGAGGCAAGGATAAGTTCATTGGATAAAGTCATTGCAAAATTAATCAGACTTCGACGAGGCGTCTTGTTCGTGGCGCTGCGCCCGGAGTTGGATGATCGCCGCGGCTGTTTCCTCGATGGACCGGCGGGTAATGTCGATTATGGGCCATCCCTGCTGGGCATACAGACGCTGGGCAAACTTGACCTCTTCGGCAACGGTTTCCGGGTTCGTGTAATCCGTTTCCTCGCCTTCGTTCAACATGCGCAACCGATTGCGACGCACCTGGATCAAACTGCGTGGATCCTTGATCAATCCGACGACCAGCGGATTCCTAACCTCGAACACTTCGTGGGGAAGATCCACGCCCAAGACGATCGGAATGTTGGCCGCCTTGATACCGCGGTTCGCAAGGTAGATACAGGTCGGCGTTTTAGATGTCCGCGACACACCGACGATAACGACGTCTGCCTCATCCAAATTCCATGTTGCCTGACCATCGTCGTGAGTCATGGCATAATCCATTGCGGCAATACGCGCATAATATCCGCTGTCCAAGGCGTGCTGCCGGCCGGGATGCGCATGAATTTCCGATTTTAGATAACCGCCAAACGCCGCCATGATCGGCTGCAATACGGAAACGCAGGGGATCTGCAGGCGCCGGCAAGCCGATTGAAGTTTACTCCGGAGTTCCGGATTGACGAGCGTGTAAAGAACGAACCCGCGGTGTTCCTCGATATCTTCGAGCACCATTTCCATCTGGTTTTCATTACGGACCATGTTCCACAGATGCTCGACCGGTTCGACATCATCAAACTGAACAAGACATGCACGTGCAACCGATTGAACGGTTTCACCGGTGGAGTCGGAAACGAGATGGAGGTGGAACTGTCTCACAGTACGATAGAATTCCTGGTGATAAGTTGCGGATAACTCGTGAACTTTTGAAAACGGAAAAAACCATTCAATTTCGCACGAATGCTGGAAGGGGTTTTATACATTGTGGGAGTCGAAATCCACGTTCGGCGAATTGGAAGTGCTATTCATGCGGGTTGGATTCTCGTTCACGTGACTCACGTTTTGGCTCCGTTGGCACACCGCTAACGAGTCCAACGACCTTGGCAGATTTTCCATTTTTATCCACGTGTTATTCAACACATTCACATCATCGTCCAAAAAATCCGCCAAACCTGTCGATAACCTGTGGGCAAAAAAGTATCCCCCATTTCCAAAAGACAACAACAACAACTACCTAATTACTTATATATATTATTGTATAGGGAGCCCTGTTGAAACTTCGTACGCTCCCGTCACAATCCGTACTCCTGGCCATGCCCACTGAAAAAAAACTCCTTCAAGTTCTTACCCGGCAGAAAGTCAGTCCGCCACCGATCTGGCTCATGCGCCAAGCGGGCCGCTTCCTACCGGAATATCGTGAACTCAGACAAAAGGCCGAGAATTTTCTCGATTTTTGTTACAACCCCGAACTCGCCGTTGAGGCAACCCTTCAACCGATCCGCAGGTTCGGTTTCGATGCCGCCATTCTTTTCAGCGATATTTTGGTTATCCCCGACGCACTTGGTCAGCAGGTGACTTTTGAAGGAGGGGTCGGCCCAAAGCTGAATGCCTTGGATGGACCCGACGATCTATCAAAGCTGTCGACGGCAAATCTGCATGAACACCTTTCGCCGGTCTACAGGACGGTTGAAGGCCTTCGGGAGGCCCTACCCCCGGAAACCACCTTGATCGGCTTCGCCGGCGCTCCCTGGACCGTGGCGACCTATATGGTCGAAGGGGGATCGAGCCGCGATTATGCCAAAACCCGCTCCTGGGCCTATCGCGATTCCGATACCTTTTCACAATTGATGGATTTACTGGTCAATGCGACGGCAGACTATTTGATCCGACAGATCCGACATGGCGCAGAAACGGTTCAACTGTTTGACAGCTGGGCAGGTATTTTACCCGAGCAGGAGTTTCACCGCTGGTCCATCGATCCGGCCAGGCGGATCGTGTCTCGCCTCAAGCAAGAATTTCCAGATATCCCGGTTATCGGTTTTCCCCGAGGTGCGGGCGCGCTGTATGCGGATTATGTTGTCGAAACAGGCGTTGATGCGGTTTCCATCGATTCATCCGTTCCCCTTCAGTGGGCTGCAGAGACGCTTCAACAACACGTCATTGTTCAGGGGAACCTCGATAATGTTCTGTTGGCATCGGGTGGCGAAGCGCTTGATCGGGAGATTGATCGGATTTTGGAAACGCTCGGAAACGGTCCGCATATCTTCAATCTAGGTCATGGTATTCTACCGCACACGCCGCCGGAAAATGTCGCGCGCTTGTGCGATCGTATTCGGAAGCAAGCTGGATAATGCGTACGGCTGTTATTCTGTTCAACTTGGGCGGGCCCGATAAACCGGAAGCAGTCGAGCCGTTTCTGTTTAATCTATTCAACGACCCCGCGATTATCGGATTGCCGACACCTTTCCGTTGGTTGTTGGCCAAGCTGATCTCAAAAAGGCGCGCGCCGATAGCCAAAGAGATCTATGCCAATCTCGGCGGCGGATCGCCGTTGCTGCCGCTGACCCAAGAACAGGCGGATAGTTTAGAAAATGCGTTGGGGGAAGGTTGGAAAGCGTTCATTGCCATGCGCTATTGGCATCCATTTGCGGATCAAACCGCGCATGACGTCAAAAAATATGCGCCTGATCGGATCGTCCTGTTGCCGCTTTATCCGCAATTCTCCACCACGACGTCAGCATCCTCGATCGCTAATTGGCGCCGCGCTGCAAAGAGAGCCGGAATTGAAGTACCCGTCTATACGGTGTGCTGTTATCCGACGTTGATGGGGTGGATTGCAGCGCAAGCGGATGTCATCGCAAAATCGATGGACGGTTTCAATTCCGATGCGCCCGTGAGAGTCCTGTTTTCGGCACATGGGTTACCAAAAAAGATCGTCGCCGGCGGCGATCCCTATCAATGGCAAGTGGAGCAAACCGCACACGCCGTCGCCGTGAAAGCGGAGTTGCAGCCCGGCACATGGAAGGTCTGTTATCAAAGCCGGGTCGGGCCATTGGAATGGATCGGTCCCTCCATCGATGAGGCATTGCAGGAGGCTGCCCGTGACAAGGTTGCGGTTGTGGTGGTTCCAATTGCGTTCGTCTCGGAACATTCAGAAACGCTTGTCGAGTTGGATATCGAATATCGCGAGAAGGCGGACGAATTGGATATACCCGGTTACGTGCGCGTTCCCGCTGTTGGCACTCATCCGGAGTTTATCGCGGGATTGGCACAGCTCGTGAAATCCGTTGCCAATCATCAACCCGGGGTTCAATCCTGGCTCGGAACGCGGTTTTGTTCGGAGTATTTGAAAAAATGCCCGTGTGCCGCCTGAAAGCACAGGAGACGAGGACATGATTTCTCTATCGGCCGATTGGTATCTTTGGATCAAGGCATTGCATATCATCAGCGTCATCGCGTGGATGGCCGGCATGCTCTACCTGCCACGGTTGTTTGTTTATCATTGCGACGCGGCCCCCGGTTCGGAAAAGTCGGAAACCTTCAAAGTGATGGAACGGCGGCTTCTGCGCGCGATCATCAATCCGGCGATGATGGCGGCTCTGGCCTTCGGCATTGTCCTTCTTTTGAATCTCGGCGCAGATCAGTGGAAAGATGGGTGGTTGCACGCGAAACTGGTTTTGCTGTTGCTGATGTTTAGCCTGCATGGATTTCTGTCGCGATGGCGGCGCGCCTTCGAGGCCGACCGAAATCGGCATTCGGCAAAATTCTTCCGCTGGATGAACGAGGTTCCAACCGTTTTGATGATCGGAATCGTGATTATGGTGGTGGTAAAGCCGTTTTGATTGCGGTTTTTGTGGGAAATAGTGCCGCTTTGTCTTGGCAGGGACTTGGCAAACCGAAAATGGCGCCTAAATATTAAGACAGCCCAAGTCGAAATCTTAATTTGACAGCGTTTGAACCTTTCGCTAATTGTGAGTGAAATCACTTCGGGCTCCTCCTGACGGCCCGGTTTTCAAGACATATCTCTTATGAACGTTTCGCGCCGGTCGGCAGCGAGCTTTTCGTTACAGATACTCCCCCCGGCCCTTCAGGCCTCTCCCTAGTACATACAAGAAATGCGGCAAATCCATTGTCTGAAATGAACCTTCAAGAACTAAAGTCCAAGTCGCCGACCGAGCTGTTGCAGTTCGCGGAAGAGTTGGAAATCGAGAATGCCAGTACCCTTCGCAAGCAGGACATGCTGTTTGCCATTCTCAAGCAACTGGCCGAGAACGATATTCCGATTTTCGGCGATGGCGTGCTCGAGGTCTTGCAGGACGGGTTCGGCTTTTTGCGGTCGCCGGAAGCGAATTACCTGCCGGGTCCCGATGACATCTATGTCTCCCCGAGCCAGGTCCGCCGCTTCGGTCTGCGCACCGGCGATACCGTCGAAGGCCAGATCCGGGCACCGAAAGACGGCGAGCGGTATTTCGCGCTCCTCAAGGTCAAGGACATCAATTTCGAAGATCCGGATGCCGTCCGGCACCGGATCAATTTCGACAACCTGACGCCGCTCTATCCGGACGAGAGGCTCAAGATGGAGGTTGATGATCCGACCTACAAGGATCCAACCCCCCGGGTTATCGATCTGATCACGCCGATCGGCAAAGGGCAGCGCGCCTTGATCGTGGCGCCGCCGCGCACTGGTAAGACGGTGATGCTGCAAAACATCGCGCATGCCGTCGCGACCAATCATCCTGAATGCTATTTGATCGTATTGCTTATCGACGAACGGCCGGAAGAAGTGACCGACATGCAGCGCTCGGTGAAGGGCGAGGTTATCAGTTCCACCTTCGATGAACCGGCCAACCGTCACGTGCAAGTCACCGAAATGGTGATCGAAAAAGCGAAACGTTTGGTCGAACACAAACGCGATGTGGTGATCCTTTTGGACTCCATTACCCGGCTTGCACGGGCTTACAACACGGTGGTGCCGTCTTCGGGTAAGGTGCTGACTGGCGGTGTCGATGCCAATGCCTTGCAACGCCCGAAGCGGTTTTTCGGCGCGGCGCGAAATATCGAGGAGGGCGGCTCGTTGACCATTATCGCGACGGCGCTGATCGATACCGGTTCGCGCATGGACGAAGTGATCTTTGAAGAGTTCAAGGGAACGGGTAACTCGGAAATCATTCTCGACCGCAAGCTCACCGACAAACGGACCTGGCCGGCGATGGACATCACCCGGTCGGGCACGCGGAAGGAAGAGCTTCTTGTGGACAAGGGTACCCTGTCGAAGATGTGGGTGTTGCGCCGGATCCTCAATCCCATGGGGGTCGTGGATTCCATGGAATTCCTGCTCGAAAAGCTCAAGGAATCCAAGAATAACGACGATTTCTTCGATTCGATGAATACCTGATCGGACGGGACATCCTTCAAAAAAAGGCGGCACTTGATGCCGCCTTTTTCTTTGCCTTGTGACCGATCTTTTAGGGGATGAGAACCGTCGACCCTGTTGTCTTGCGAGCATTGAGATCGATGTGTGCCTGCGCTGTTTCCGATAGTGGGTAGGTTTGACCGATTTCGATCTTCACATGACCACCGGCGATGACGTCGAAAAGCGCCTTCGCGGCGGCTTGCCGGACGTCGGCATCTTCGACGTAGTGCATGAGCGTTGGACGGTTGAGGAATAGGGAACCCTTGCTCATCAAGGTCAGCGGGGCAATGTCTGGTGCCGGACCCGAGGCATTGCCGAAATTCACCAGGACGCCGAACCGGCTCAGGCAATCGAGGGACGGCATGAAGGTGTCCTTACCAACGGAGTCGTAGACAACCGGTACGCCGGCACCGCCCGTGATGTCTTTTACCCGCTCGACGAAATTTTCGGTCGAGTAGTTGATGGTGTGATGACAGCCATGTGCCTTGGCGATGGTTGCCTTCTCATCGCTGCCGACGGTGCCGATCACGGTAGCGCCGAGGTGGTTTGCCCATTGGCAAAGAATTTGTCCAACACCGCCGGCGGCGGCATGGACAAGAATTGTGTCGCCTTTCTGAACCGCATAGCTTCTGAACAACAGCATGTGGGCGGTGATGCCTTTGAGCATGGCTGCTGCTGCGACCTTTTCATCGATATTGTCGGGAAGGGGAACCAGCGCGTTGGCGTCCATTAGACGCTCTTCGCAATAGGCGCCGATCTGGCCGCCCGCATAGGTGACTCGGTCTCCTTTCTTCAATTGCGCCACGCCGGGTCCGACGTCTTCGACAACACCCGCGCCTTCTGTGCCGAGGATGAACGGGAAATGCGGGAGCGGATACAGGCCGGAGCGTTGATAGATGTCGATGAAGTTGAGCCCGACGGCGGTGTGACGGAGACGGACTTGTCCCTGGCCGGGATCGCCGACCTCGATGTCTTCCCATTTGAGGACCTCGGGTCCGCCCGTTTCATGAATGACGATGGCTTTGGTCATGTTTTTCTTCCCTGTGTAGCGGTTTTTAGTGAAGGGGGAGTTCGTCGGCGTAATAGCCTTCGAGAAAAAGGAGCGCGCGTTTGGTTTCGAGGCCAGCGCCGCCCGAGTAGCCCGTCAGGCGCCCGTTTGCGCCAATGACGCGGTGGCAGGGGATGATGATGGGAATAGGATTGCGGCCGCAGGCGCCGCCGACGGCACGGGCGGCGCTCGAAAGGTCGCGGGCAATTTCGCCATAGGTACGGACAGACCCAAATGGGATACGGCACATGGCGTCCCAGACGGCCCGTTGAAAGGCATCGCCGCGGGGATTAAGCGGCAAATCCCATTGGGTCAGTTTTCGGTCGAAGTAATCAAGCACCTGGTCACGCGCTTTCGTTAGCAGCGGCGTTTCTTCGCCCTCGGGCGCGCGTCCCCATTCGAGGGCGACAATGGCGTCGTCCTCTTCGAACAGGGTTAAAGGTCCGACGGCGGTGTTGAGACTGAGATGCGGCATGGCGCGAGACTACATCCCTGGTTCGCGTCGCGCCAGTTCCAGCTTGAGGGTCTCTGCCTCGGAGACAGGAAGGCCACATGCTTGACCGACGCAGACATAGGCAGTGGCCTTGCCGCCGACCGGGGCCTTGCCGGCGGCCGGGTGTGTTCCGGGTAGGATGGCGTCGGGCGCGATGGACATAACAACGAGGCTCGGGAGGCCCGATGCCAGAGCGATGTCGCGCAGGCGACGGCCCTCCGGATCGCTAGGGTCGGTAATAATGACGACTTGGGTTGCCGCAGCGAGGAACTCGAAACCGTTCAAGAGGGAGGGCAGGTTGACGAGTTGCTCGCCGGCTGTGGCGGTGAAACTTACGACGATGCGTTCCGCGTTATCGCGGTATTGCGCTTTCCCGGTCAGGTAATGCAAACGGGCAAGCACTTCGACAAGAGTGCCGTTGCCGGCGGGTGTCGCGTTGTCGAACGGGGTTCGGGTGCGGACGATCAGATCATTTGCGTCGGAGGGTGAGAAGAAATAGCTTCCGCCGTCCGGGTCCCAAAAGAATTCGTTTGCGGTTGCGATCCAGTCTTTGGCCCTCTCGATGTAAGTTTCTTCAGCCGTGGCTTCGAATAGAAGCAAGGCGGCGCGTGCCATTTGGGCGTAGTCGTCTATGACGTCGCCTGGTTTTGCAATGCCGCCGCGCCACGTGTGAATCAATCTGTTCGCAATTGTCATTTCGCGTTCGACAAATGCAAACGCATTGCGTGCCGCCGCGATCCAGTCGGGCTGGTTGAAAATAGACCCCGCGATTGCGAGGCCGGATATCATCAAACCATTCCAATCTGCGAGCACTTTGTCATCCAGTCCGGGCCGCTCACGTTTGGTTCGGGCTTGGAAAAGGGCAGCGCGTTGCGTTGCGAGGTTTGCCTCAGTTTCTTCATCGTGGAAATCCATGGCGCGTAGGCGATTGAGGATGGTTTTGCCTTCCCAGTTGCCGCCCGGGGATACGTCGTAGGTTCGTTTGAATGCCGCCGCGTCGGGGCCAATCAGATCCTCGATCTCGGCTTCGTCCCAAACGTAAAAAGTCCCTTCGCGGCCTTCGCTATCGGCATCCAAAGTGCCGGCAAAGGCGCCCCCTTCGAGACGCATTTCGCGCAAGAGCCAGTCGACGGTTTCCTGCACGCGCGCGGCATAGAGGGCTGAACCTGTTTTTGCCCAGACATAGCTCAACAGCTCCAGGAGCTGCGCATTGTCGTAAAGCATCTTTTCAAAATGCGGTGCGAGCCAATAGGGATCGGTGGAATATCGCGCAAAACCGCCACCCAGATGGTCGTAAATGCCGCCCTGACACAGGTGATCAAGCGTGATTGTGACCGCATCGCGTAATTCTGTTGTGCCTGTGCGTAAATAGGATCGCCAGAGGAAGCTGAAAAAAGAAGGTTGCGGAAATTTTGGTGCGCCACGTGTTCCGCCGTGTTCGAAATCGATCATCTGCAACGCGGCTTCCGCAATACCGTCGACTTGATCAAGGGTCTGCAACCCTGCCCAGGCGGCTTGCCGGGGTTGTGACATTTGGTTCAGCGCATCGCCAAGCGCGGAAACATTTTTTGCAACCTTTTCAGGGTCTTCCCGGTAGACCTTGGCGATCGTGTTAAGGACATCCGGAAAGCCTGGCCGCCCATAGCGGGCCGTCGGCGGGAAGTAGGTGCCGCCCCAAAACGGATGACCGTCCGGCGTCAGGAACATGGTAAGCGGCCAGCCGCCTTGTTCGCCGAGCAATGCCAACGCGCTTTGATAGATCGCGTCGAGATCGGGGCGTTCTTCGCGATCGACTTTTATGTTTACGAACAGTGTGTTCATCAGCGCAGCGATTTCGGGGTTTTCGAAACTTTCGTGCGCCATAACGTGGCACCAATGACAGGCGGCGTAGCCAATGGAGAGTAGGATCGGTTTGTTCTCTTGTTTGGCTTGCGCCAAGGCGTCGCTTGTCCAGGGAACCCAGTGAACCGGATTGTCTTTATGTTGTTGGAGATATGGGCTGGCTTCGTTGGCCAAAAGATTGGTTGTCATTGTCCCCTCGCCGTGCGCCGCATGGATTGTGTTTGGCATTGCCAGTTTTTATGTCCTCGCCTAGTGTCGGCGGCGGCGTCACACAGAGGCGGGGCACTATAAAATAATGCGGCGATAGCCTAGCCCCGGCCGAGACGGATAAAAACCACACTTTCCGAGACGGCATTCGACGCCCAAAGTGGGATCGGCCGCCATTTATAATAAATATACAGTTAGTTAGAATATATGGATTATTTCGTCGTCGAAACATAATTTATGGTCTGATTTCAAGCACATGACCGATTATTCCGGAAATGAAACAATCTTTGCTCTCGCGTCGGGTAGCGGGAAGGCCGGCGTTGCCGTGATCCGCGTTTCCGGGCCGTCGGCGTTGGCGGCGCTCGAAGCAATGACGGCCGGAGATGCGCCGCCGCCAAGGATTGTTAAACGGGCGAAATTAATTGATCCCGTCCAAGGCGAGGCGCTGGACGACGGCTTGGTGCTCTATTTTGCCGCGCCGAGAAGTTTCACTGGCGAGGACGTCGTCGAATTTCATGTCCATGGCGGCCGGGCGGTGATTGCCGCTGTGCTCGGCGTGCTTGCGGCGATGCCGGCGTTGCGGCCGGCGGAAGCAGGGGAGTTCAGCCGCCGCGCTTTCGACAACGGCAAGTTGGATCTGACGGCGATCGAAGGCTTGGCCGATCTCGTCAATGCCGAGACCGAGGCGCAAAGGCGCCAGGCCTTTCGGCAAATGGAAGGTGCTCTTGAAAAATTGTTCGAGGATTGGCGCGCCCGACTGATCGATGCCATTGCCCGCTTCGAGGCCGAGATCGATTTTTCCGATGAGGAGTTGCCCGAGGGGCTTGCCCAAGAAGTCGCGCGAACGGTCGACGGTTTGGCGGCGGAGATCGCCGACTATTTGGAAGACGCACATCGCGGCGAGCGTATCCGAGACGGAATCCATATCGCAATCCTGGGACCGCCCAATGCCGGAAAATCCAGTCTTCTCAATACGTTAGCGAGACGTGATGCGGCCATTGTTTCTGAAACCGCGGGGACCACCCGCGATGTGATCGAAGTTCACATGAATGTCGGCGGCTTTGAAGTCGTCCTGGCCGACACGGCGGGTCTTCGCGAAACGATGGATGCAATCGAGGATGAGGGTGTTCGCCGTGCATTGGATCGGGCAAAGCAAGCGGACATGAAGATCGTCGTTTTCGACGGCGCCGAGTGGCCGGCGCGCGATCCGGCGTCGGAAGCCCTGATCGATGCGACCAGCTTTGTCGTCGTTAATAAATCCGATCTGGTCGACCTGTCAGGCGATCTTTGTTTGAGGGGCCGGCCGAGTTTCGCCATTTCGGTACGGACGGGCGAGGGGATTGCTGATTTCCTTGCCGCGCTGGAAGAAAATATCCGTTCCGTCTACGAAACGAGTGAGGCGCCGCCTGTCACCCGACTGCGCCACCGCTTGGCATTGGAGGAATGCCGGGAAGCGCTCCTTCGGTTCCGGGCAGCCCAGGCAGTGGAGCTGGCCGCCGAGGATCTGCGGCTGGCGGCGCGCGCGTTAGGCCGCATTACTGGTCGGGTCGACGTCGAGGATATCCTCGACGTCATCTTTCGGGATTTCTGTATCGGAAAGTAGAGGATTTATCAGTGTTTCACGTGAAACATTACGAAGATGGATCGAAATCCGATCAGTACCGGAGATGGAAGGGTGCCGTAAGAATTGACTTGGGAGGGGGCCAAACCTACATTCCCGGCTCAAAATCGGCGCCGGTCCCACGAGAGAGATCATGAGTGAACAGCGGTCCTTTGATGTCCTGGTAGTCGGCGGCGGTCATGCCGGCTGTGAGGCTGCGGCCGCGGCAGCGCGCCTTGGCGCACGGACCGCCCTTCTGACCCATCGCCGCGATACCATCGGAGAGATGTCCTGCAACCCGGCCATTGGCGGGCTCGCCAAAGGCCAGCTGGTCCGGGAGGTGGATGCGCTAGATGGGATCATGGGCCAGGCGGCGGACGCCGGGGGGATTCAGTTCCGCATCCTCAATCAGCGTAAGGGCCCGGCTGTTCGGGGCCCGCGTGCCCAGGCCGACCGCAAGCTTTATCGCCGCGCCGTTCAAGACCTTCTCGCCGCCCAGGAAAATCTTCACATCCATGAGGCCTCGGTCGAAGATTTGCTGGTCAATAAAACCGGGCGGGTTCGGGGTCTCAAGACAGCAGATGGCGCCGAATGGCTTGCCGGCGCGGTGGTCATCACCACCGGCACCTTCCTGCGCGGTCTCATTCATATGGGCGAGGTCCAGATCCCCGCGGGCCGGGTCGGTGAGGCGCCGTCCGTTGGGCTGGCCCGGACGCTACAGCGGCTGGGGCTTGCCTTGGGCCGCCTGAAAACCGGGACCCCACCACGCCTGGACGGCCGGACCATCGACTGGGAGGGCCTGGATATTCAGCACGGCGATGATCCGCCAACGCCTTTCTCCTTCATGAACCGTGAAATCACAACGCCGCAGATAGCCTGTCATATCACGGCGACGACGCTGGCCTCTCATGATTTGATCCGGGGCAATCTGAGCCGATCCCCCATGTATTCCGGTCAGATCGAAAGCACCGGTCCGCGCTATTGTCCATCCATCGAGGACAAGGTCGTCCGTTTTGCCGACAAGTCGCGCCACCAGATTTTCCTGGAGCCGGAAGGGCTGGACGATCATACAGTTTATCCAAACGGGATCTCGACATCCTTGCCGGAAGAGGTCCAACAGAGCCTTTTGAAAACCATTCCGGGTCTGGAACAAGCCGCGATGATCCGCCCCGGATATGCTATTGAGTACGATTTCGTCGATCCGCGGGAACTAACGCCGACACTCGAGACCCGGCGGGCGCCGGGCCTCTTTTTGGCGGGACAGATCAACGGCACGACCGGCTATGAAGAGGCGGCGGGCCAAGGGTTGATCGCCGGACTTAACGCGGCGTTCAAGGCAGGGAGCAGCAAGCCCTTCACGCTCGACCGAGCGGACGCCTATATCGGTGTGATGATCGACGATCTCGTGACCCTGGGCACGAGCGAGCCCTACCGCATGTTCACGTCGCGCGCGGAGTACAGGCTGTCGCTACGTGCCGACAACGCTGATCAGCGTCTGACGCCATTGGGGGTCGCATTAGGATGTATATCCTCTGATCGGACCGAAGCATTCGCCCGCAAAAGGGGAGATATCGAGCGTCTCACGGCGCTTGTAAGCGGCATCGCGGCAACACCTAATCAATTGCAAAACAAGGGTATTTCCGTAAACATGGACGGCCGCCGTCGCTCAGCCCTGGAGCTCTTGGCCTACCCCGACGTTACCCTTGAGCGGTTGGCTGAAATGTGGCCAGAACTGGCCGGCTTCCCTCCAGATATCATCGAGCAGGTCGAAATTGCCGGTCACTATGCCGGCTATATGGGGCGGCAAGAAGCGGACATTCGGGCCTTCCGTAAAGACGAGGCGCTGCGGCTTCCCGCCGACCTCGACTACACCTGCATTGCTGGCCTTTCTAACGAAGTGCGCGCAAAGCTCGAAGCAGCACGTCCGGCAACCCTTGGCGCGGCAGCGCGAATCTCCGGCGTAACGCCGGCGGCATTGACCCTGTTGCTCGGCCACGTTCGCCGGGCAACGCGCGATGCGGCGTGACATCCGATCCATGTCGAGTGTGCCGAAAAAATCCGATCTCATGTCTCCCGAGGCATTCATGAATGTAACAGGTGTTTCACGTGAAACACTTGAGCGCCTGTCTGTCTATGCAAACCTGCTTGAAAAGTGGCAAACGAAAATAAATTTGGTCGGTCCATCGACGATGCCGGATCTTTGGCGGCGGCACATGCTCGACTCTGCACAACTCTTCCCGCATCTCCCGTCACCCGATTGTACGATTGTCGACCTTGGATCAGGCGCCGGCTTCCCGGGCATGGTTCTCGCCATTATGGGGGCCAGCGACGTTCATTTGATCGAGAGCAATATCAAGAAAGTTGCGTTTCTGAGGGAAGTGGCGCGGGCAACGGGCACAAAGGTCACCGTCCACAATAAGCGGATCGAAGATATTGCGTGGTCGCTTTCGGCAGATGTTGTGTGTTCGCGGGCCTGCGCAAATCTCACCTTTCTTCTTGGATGGGCGCAAGAAATCCTGCGTTCAGACGGCTTCTGTTTGTTCCACAAAGGTCAATATGTTGATCGAGAATTGACCGAATCACAAAAAAAGTGGAATATGTCGGTCACTCGATTGGAATCTCTGACGGATCCCAATGGAGTTATCCTTCGGGTTACAGAGATTTCCCGGTGCCCATGACCACGACTCGTGAGACTTCGGAACCGCGTCGAACCCGCATCATAGCCATCGCAAATCAGAAAGGTGGGGTGGGTAAGACCACCACGACCATTAACCTCGCCACGGCGTTGGCGGCGGTGCGTAAACGCGTGCTGGTCGTGGATCTCGACCCGCAGGGAAATGCCAGTACCGGTTTTGGGATTGAAACGCACGCCCGAGGCCGCAACGCCTATCATCTTCTTATCGGTGAGGCGACCCTTGCGGAGGTCATTCTCCATACGGCCATACCGGGTTTGGATGTCGTCACGTCGGGTGTGGATCTCTCGGGCGCGGAGATTGAACTTGTCGACATTGAGGACCGGCTTTATCGGTTGAAGGCGGCCTTCGCCGAGGGTCCGCTAGATAGCTACGACTATGTCCTTATCGATTGTCCGCCGGCCCTGGGCCTCCTGACGGTAAACGCCCTCAATGCCGCACACGCCGTATTGGTCCCGCTGCAATGCGAGTTCTTTGCTTTGGAAGGTGTCAGCCATCTGGTTAGAACGATCGAAAGGATCAAGAAGGCTTACAATCCGACCCTGGAGATACAAGGTATTGTGTTAACGATGTTTGATAAACGCAATAACTTGTCTGACGCCGTCGCTTCCGATGTTCGCGCCTATTTCGGCGATAAGGTGTATCAGACCGTGATTCCGCGAAACGTTCGCGTTTCGGAAGCGCCGTCGCATGGCAAGCCGGTTCTTCTGTACGATATGCGGTGTGCCGGATCGCAGGCCTACATTCATCTGGCCAGTGAAATCCTCAAGCGTGAACGGAGCTTGGTCGCGTGATGGCGGACGAGTCAAAGAAGCGAAATCTTGGCCGCGGCCTCTCGGCGTTGCTCGGCGAGGATGTAGATGCAGCCGTTGCGGCGGCGGCTTCCCATTCGCAGCGTACGGTTCCCATCGAACAATTGTCGCCAGGGCGGTATCAGCCCAGACGGTTTTTCGACGATACCGAGATTGCCGAGCTGGCGGACTCCATCCGCAGCCTCGGTATCCTTCAGCCTATCTTGGTTCGAGCCAAGGGCGGCGGGGAAGGCGACTATGAGATCATCGCCGGCGAGCGCCGTTGGCGCGCGGCACAAAAGGCGCAGCTTCACGAAGTCCCGATTATCGAGCGTGCGCTGAGCGATGAAGAAGCGCTCGAGATCGCATTGGTTGAAAATCTGCAGCGGGAAAATCTATCACCGCTAGATGAAGCCGAAGGCTACCGCCGGCTGATCGACGAGTTCGCCCATACGCAGGAGAACCTTGCAAAGGTCCTAGGGAAGAGCCGTAGTCATGTCGCCAACATGCTTCGATTGCTGAATCTTCCTGACGCGGTAAAAAAATATTTAGCGAATGGCGAGCTGACCGCAGGACATGCACGCGCGCTATTGTCTGCGCCGGATCCGGCGTCGATGGCTTTAAAGGTGGTGCGCCGCGGTCTCAACGTGCGTCAAACGGAAAAGCTCGTAAAACCGAAAACAGGGAAGCGGTCGCAGAAATCAAGGCCGCTGTCGAAAGACGTCGACACGCTCGCCTTGGAACGCGATCTTGCGGCGCTCCTCGGATTAAAAGTCGACATCAAGTTTCTCGGCAAGGGCGGCAGTCTGACGGTGCATTACGACTCGTTGGAGCAACTCGATGACATCCTGCACCGGCTCAGTAAAGGCGAACATGGCCGCCCGGTTCAAGGGTCCAATGCCGCGGAGGAAGACGAGGGTACCGATCTCGGCACCAATTTGATCGACGATGTCGATGCGGTGATCGCGCAACTCGATGAAGGCGCGTCGATCGTCGAGGACGACGAGGAAACATTGGGCCGTCCGATTTCACCCGGATTTTCTCTAAGTGATGAGGAAATCGACAGCCTGCTCTCCGATCGGGATGATGACGAACAAGACACCTAGGTCCGTTCGTTAGCGGCCGGCGGCGTGGGCAATCCTCAAGAACGTGCGACTGCAAACGGCGTCCTCGGGCAATCCGGTAGATTTGCAATCGAGTTCCGCGTCGACCAGCAATTGTTGCGCAAGTAAAATGTTGCTCGCTGACCATCGCTGCAACTGCCGGCCAAACCGGTTGGTGTGCAAAAAAATGACTGGGGGCCGCAGAGCTTTCATGGCGTCCTGTGCGGATCTTCCCGATTTCATCATGGCCTGCGCAAGTTGCAGCCTTTGGAAATGACGTTGCGCTGAGCGCAACAATGACACCGGGGCTATCCCGTCCGCCAACGCACGGACGAGAAGCCTATCCAATTGCGAAAGGTCGCCATCCGCGGCGGCGTGAATAACATCATCCATCGATAACGCGGCACTGTCGCCGATGGCTTCGACCACGTCTTCGACCGACACCTCGCCCTTTTCGCCGGCATACAGCGCAAGCTTCTCAAGCTCTTGCCGGGAGGCGAGCCGGTCCCCGCCGAGATTGGCGAGCAAGTAGCTGCGCGCGTCCCGGTTTAGGCTAACTTCATGCGCTCTCATCACATCATCGATCAACCGGTCCAGTGAAGCGCCGTCGTCACGATAGCAGGCGATAGCGACCGTTTTTGCATCTGCTTCCATTGATTTGCGTAACGCTGAGCGCGGCGGAAGATCGCCCGCTTCGATGACGACTAGCGCTTCATGCACGTCCGCCTCGAGATAGGTCGCGACGGCGCGGGAAATATCATCGCCATCGGCGCGCACCACGACAACGCGCCGCCCCCCCATCATGGAAATGGCGGCGGCATCGTCCACCAATCTTACGGGATCGGCCTTCAATTCCGCACCGGTCAAAACGGAAACCCGAAAGGGATCGTGAATATCGTCGACGATCGCGCCGATCAATTTCTCGGACGTTTCACGGACCAGTCCGCGATCGGGGCCGTAAATTAGAGCCGCATGAATATCGGGAGTTGGCGCCCGGAGGAAAGCATCAGCACGTTGGCGGTTGAGCTTCACCAAAGGGCCTTCCTATCCGGCGCCGCTGAGCTGGAAATGTGCGGCGAGACGATTGGCAATGTTCGCTGCTATTTCGTGGACTGCGCGCTGGCGAGCGTCCTTTTCCGCCGCGAGCGTCGCAAATTCGCCTGCTAAAATATTGTAGCTGGTGGTGATCCGGCTTTGTCCTGAGACCAAGGTAGTCGACCCGGTAAGAGTTGTCTTCAAGACAAACGAGGCTCTAAAAATCAAGTTGGCGCGGGTCGCGATTGCGGATTTTTTAACCGCAAGCTCTTGCTTCGTTTCGTTTAAGGTTACCGTTAAAACATACTTCGGTGTTTGCGGCCGTCCTTTCGGATTGATGAGATTCAGCAACTCGTTGTGAAGAAGCTGGCCAGTTCGATCTTCGATCACCTCGATTTTGGTGGCGGACAGATCGCCCTGGATGACCGCCCCCTGCCGCCCACTGTAGATCGGTTGAAACCCGCAGCCGGCGCAAAGAAGCGCGACAATGCCGACGATCGCCCAGTTGGCAACGGCATTTCTAAACGACAAAGTTGAGAATCCTATTCGGAACAAAAATGACTTTCCGGACTGATTTTCCCGACATGGCTTCGGCAACTTGCGGAAGAACCTTCGCCGCCGCTTCGGCTTCAGATTGGCCGCCATCCCTCGGCAACTCGATGGTTCCCCGCATTTTGCCGCCAACCTGAACGGCAATAGTAACCGTTTCATCGATCAAAAGGGAAGGATCAGCCTCGGGCCACGGCGTATCGGCCAACAAGGTCGTTTGCCCAAGCTGGCGCCAAAGCTCTTCGGCTAGGTGTGGCACCATAGGATTCATTAACTGCACGATGGTTTCGAGCCCCTCGCGCAATACCCATCCAGCCGCCGTAGCGTCTGACGGCGCAGTACCGTCGCCGACAAAATCATAAAGCACGTTGGTCAACTCGCGGATACGCGCGACACCCCGGTTGAAGCCAAATTTCTCAAGATCGTCAGAGAGCGCCGCGATCGTTTTGTGCGTTGCACGCCGCACCTCGAGTGCCGCGTCATCAAGTGCCGCTGGTGCAGGTGCGTTGGCGGCGGCCAAGTCAACCGCCGGATCTGTCACGAGGCGGTAGACCCGATTGAGGTAGCGCCATGCGCCGTCGACGCCGGCATCCGTCCATTCCAAATCCCGTTCGGGCGGACTATCCGAAAGCATAAACCAGCGGGCAGTATCGGCGCCGTAGGTCTCAATAATGGTTTCCGGATCGACGACGTTCCGCTTCGACTTGCTCATGGACTCCGAACGCCCGACACTTACCGGCTTGCCGGTTTCGACATGTGTCGCCGTGCCGTCGGATTTCTTGTCGACTTCTTCCGGAAACAGCCAATGCCCATTGGGATCACGGTAGGTTTCGTGGCACACCATGCCCTGGGTAAAGAGCCCGCTAAACGGTTCTTTCACCGAGAGGTAGCCGCATTTTTCCATAGCGCGTGTGAAGAAGCGGGCGTAGAGCAGGTGCAAAATCGCGTGTTCGACGCCACCGATGTATTGATCAACCGGGAGCCAATAATCGACCGCTTCATCGACGGGCCGTTCCGACCTCGGCGAACAGAAGCGCGCAAAATACCATGATGAATCGACGAACGTATCCATCGTGTCGGTATCGCGCTCCGCCGCCGCGCCGCATTTCGGACACAGAGTGTGTTTCCATGTGGGGTGGCGCACCAGGGGGTTGCCGGGCTTGTCGAAGGACACGTCCTCTGGAAGCAGAACCGGCAGCTGGTCCTCGGGAACCGGGACAACGCCGCATGCTTCGCAATGAATAACGGGAATGGGGCATCCCCAATACCGTTGCCGTGATATTCCCCAGTCTCGGAGGCGGTATTCGGTGACGCCAACGCCCGCATCGAGCTCTTCCAAACGGGCGATGGCCGCTGCCTTTGCTTCGGCAACCTTCAGTCCGTCCAGGAAGCGGGAGTTAAATGCCGTGCCGTCTCCTGTATAGGCTTCATCGCCGATTTCAACATCCGCGGGATCGGTATCCGATGGAAGGACGACCGGGATCACCGGCAGATTATATTTGCGGGCGAAGTCCAGGTCTCGCTGGTCGTGTGCCGGGCAACCGAAAATGGCGCCGGCGCCATACTCCATCAAAACAAAGTTGGCGACGTAGACGGGCAGTTCCAGATCAGGATCGAATGGATGCGCGACTTTCAGACCGGTGTCGTATCCGAGCTTTTCGGCCGTTTCGATCGCCTCCTCGCTGGTTCCCAGACGGCCACACTCGGCGATGAAATCGGCCAAGTCGGAATTTGACGATGCGAGTTCAGCTGCCAACGGATGGTTTGGCGATAAGGCGCAGAACGAGGCGCCGAAAAGTGTATCCGGCCGGGTTGTGAAAACCTCGATACGGTCATCGCGGCCCCGGACCTTGAAATAGAACCTGGCACCTTCCGAGCGCCCGATCCAATTGGTCTGCATCAGACGGACTTTTTCCGGCCACCGGTCAAGCGCCGACAAGGCTTCCAAAAGGTCCTGAGCGTAGTCGGTAATCCGCAGAAACCACTGCGAGAGACGGCGCTTCTCGACGATCGCATTCGATCGCCAGCCGCGGCCGTCGATAACCTGTTCGTTGGCAAGGACCGTATGATCGACGGGATCCCAATTGACCCAAGATTCGCCGCGGTAAACAAGATCGGATTTCAGGAAATCGATGAACATCCGTTGTTGGTGGCGGTAATATTCCGGGTGGCAGGTGGCGATCTCCCGATCCCAATCGATGGATAGGCCCATGGATTGGAGCTGTCCCCGCATGGTGTCGATATTTTCGTATGTCCATTTCGCCGGATGAATGCCGCGCTCCATGGCAGCGTTTTCCGCCGGCAGCCCAAACGCATCCCATCCCATGGGGTGCAGCACATTGAATCCTTTGGCCTTCTTATAGCGCGCGACGACGTCTCCCATGGTGTAGTTTCGGACGTGGCCCATATGGATGCGGCCGGAGGGATAGGGAAACATCTCCAGGACGTAGTATTTAGGTCGCGCCGGATCCTCGCCGACGCGAAACGTTCCCCTTTTCCGCCATTCATCCTGCCAGCGGATCTCGGTTTCTTTGGGATTGTATCGCGCCATGAGGCTGCCTCGGAGTATCACTGAATTGAGGGAGAGTTGGCTAAATAGCGCCGCTAAATAGCGCCTCTGGGGGAGGCTTGGCAAGCCATCCCTGATATTCAGTATGAGGGTCGCGGAGAGCCGAAAGCGCGCAGGCGGTTCAGCGGCTTACGCTTTGATTCCGCAGTTGCCGCGCCCGCGTAAGGATGGCGTCCTCCAGTTTCCGGGACGATTCCTTTTGCACCTCGGCATTTTGCCATTCGCCGCTGGTGTTCTGTGTTTGCCGGAACAACGAAACACGCACACCATCCGCGCGTAGAACGCGATCAAGGATAAAGACATTGAGTTTAAACCGTTCCCCGGGGGCTTCCGGCAGCGAATACCAGTCAGTGATGATAACGCCGCCGAAGGGATCGGCAGAGCTTATGGGCCATACGGAAACGGTATCCAGTGTTGCCCGCCACAGGAATACATTGACCCCGATCCCGCTTCCGAGCCCCGTGTTCGTTTCTGCATTGTTGTTGCCGAACAGGCCCCCCGTCCCAAAAACGGTTTCCCGTTTCGACAAATCGACGATCTGGCCATCGATGATGATCTCGTCCGGATTCACCGGTTCGGTTTCGACACTGTCACAAGCCGACACCGCCAAGACGGCAAATAACGCCGTCCCGATATAAACGGACCTTATCAGCGAAAACGTGTTCATTCGGATTTGAAACTCTTCCACATTTCTTGGGACGGGTCTGCGGCGTCTCACCAGGAAGGCCAGCGAAACCATTCTATTCCCATCATAGCGGGGCCGAATTGACGGTGCCAGCCAAACAATCATCGACCAAAAAATTCTGTGGCAACAATCACACAGGGTGCGGCAAACCGGCCTCCAACATCCAATCGAAACACCGTTGTCACACCACCTTCATTTTCCTCTGATTTTCTGCCCAACGCCGCGGCTGTTGGACCGCACACCGACACGTAGTTCGGCATTGGCGGCAGGTTCGAGCGGGCTTCGATCGGGGCCTAGGCGAAATCTGGGCGAGAGCCGGGTTGAAATCATCGAGGAAAGGCCATTGGGAGGCCCCATTCAGGGAAACCTAGACGACCGTAGTGATATAGAAGATAGAACTCGATTCCACCCGGTGATCAGACCGACCGCACCCGCACAAACTCGATATCGTTAGGAGCAAAAACAGATGAAAAACTATCTCAGCACGACGACGGCCTTGGCCGCCGCGGGAACGGTGGTCTTGGCGAGTTCTGTTGCCATGGCGCAGAGCGCTCCCGAGAAGATCAAGCTTGGTCTCGCCGGGTCGTTCAAGTCGACCATCGGTTATGCCGAGCAGGAGGGCGCGTTTGAGGATGCTGTCAACGCGCATTACGGCACCATCAATATGGAGAATGACTCCGAGGTCCATTTTAAGGGCAGCACCAGCCTGGACAACGGTATGCGCGTGGATGTGATCGTTCAGTTGGAAACGGATCAGGCCAGTGCCAATACCGGATCGGTAATTGATGAAACCTACCTCAAGTTGACCGGCGGTTTCGGTGACCTTCGGTTGGGCTCGACCCATGCGGCGACCAACAAGCTCGCCAATACGGTCCCGCAATCGGGCATGAAGGATATCGATGGTGACGACTATCAGGACTATGTCGTCAATCCGACCGGTACCGATATGCAGGACGACAACATCGGCACCAGCGACCATATGAAGATCGTGTATTTCACGCCGAAGTTCAATGGCTTCCAAGCGGGCGCAACCTACACGCCGTCAACATCCAACAGCGATTCGCCGCCGATCACAGGCGGCGCGTCCAGCGGTACGTCCGCCGACCAATACTGGTTCGATTTTGGGCTCGCCTACAGCAATACGTTCGGTGACGTGTCGTTGGATGCCGACGTCAGCACCTGGCGCAAAGGCGGCAGCGTCGATCAGGAGGGTTACCGGTTCGGTGCCGTCGTCGGTATGGCCGGGTTCACGGTTGGCGGTACTTATGCTGATGTCGAGAACGAAATCGATGGCATTACGTCCACGACCGCTGTGAGCGACTATGAAGTTTATGGTGCGGGCGTCACCTATGCGTCTGGACCTTGGGAAGTAGGCGTTTCCTACTACCACTCGAAAACGCCCCTGCAGGCATCCGTAGCAGGTGCCGACGAGGCGACACACATTAAGGTCGCCGGGACCTATGATATCGGCCCGGGGGTCCAGGTTGGTGCGGACATCGTTTCTGCCGAGTACGAAGACGAAACGACGGCGGCGGGGTCGAACAACGAAGGCTGGGCGGTCATCGCCGGCATCAAGGTTAGCTTCTGATCCGACCGTAGTTTTAATTTCTCTCCGTGGACGGGCGGCTCTTGGGCCGCCCGTTTCTTTTGTCAGGGGCGCGCATTCGCATCGGCGTTTTTTTGTGACAAAATGATCGTTGCAAGAATACAACAAGTATAAACTTCGTTTTTGTTGCGCGGCGAACCCGCTTGACCGGTGTTAGATGTCATGGCTTTATCACAATACATTGCTCATTTTCTGTGCATGCGGCGCGTTGAATCTATGTTGCCTAAATATAGGTCAATTTGACAGAGAGCAGTGGCCGACCGGAGGACGCGACATCTACTAGGATCGTCAGGAGAAACAAAATGAAGAATATCCTCAAATCAACGACCGTGTTGGCGGCGGCAGGGTTGATCGCTCTGTCCGGTGCTGATGCATCGGCGCAAAGCGCCCCCGAAAAACTCAAGCTCAGTCTCGGCGGCTTCTTTGGTTCCTGGGTGGGGTATGCCGAGAATGACAGTTCATTCGAGAACGCCGTCAATGCGCATTACGGCTCCATCAACATGGAAAACGACTCGGAAGTCTTTTTCGTTGGCGATACGACGCTCGACAACGGGATCAACGTTTCGGTCGTGGTCGAGCTCGAAACGGACCAGGCAAATGCCAATACCGGCAGCGTCTTGGATGAAACCTATCTCAAACTTTCCGGTAGCTTCGGCTCTCTCTTGGCAGGTTCAACCGTCGCCGCCGGTGACGCCTTGGCCAATTTCGCGCCGTCCGCGGGCGTGCTTGGCCATAACGGCGACGATTTTAGTGAATATGTCATCAACCCAACGGGTACCGGTACGCCGGATGTGGAGATCGGCGACGATACTTCGATGAAGTTGGTGTACTACACGCCGACCTTTAGTGGTTTCCAGGCTGGTGTGACCTACGTCCCGTCGACCAGTAACAGCGATACGCCCCCCATAACGGGCGGTGCGGCCAGCGGCACGACGGCTGAGGAATCTTGGGCAGACATCGCCCTTGCCTACAGCGGCACGGCCGGCGCCGTCGATTTCAGCGCCGATGCCGGTTACTGGGTAAAGGGTGGTTCGACCGATCAGGAAGGTTATCGTGTTGGCGCCAACGTGGTCTTCTCAGGCTTCACGGTCGGTGGTGCCTATGCCGATGTCGACAATGAAATCGGTAATATCACCTCTGCCACATCGGTTAGCGACTACAAAGCCTATGACCTTGGTGTGAGCTATGAAACGGGTCCGTGGGTTGTGGCCTTGTCCTACTACCACACGGAATCGCCGCTTTCGTCCGCCACGGCCGGTGACGACGAGACCACCCACTACATGGTCAGCGGTACCTATGCGATTGGGCCTGGTGTTTCGCTTGGCGCCAATATCTTCATGGCCGAGTACGACGATGAAACCACCGCTGCCGCGTCAAACAACGAAGGTTGGGGCGTCGTTGGCGGAATTATGGTGGAGTTCTAAGTCGGCAAACGACGCCATAAACGTTGAATTTCGGGCGGTCTTCGGGCCGCCCGATTTCTTTTTCAAATGCAGTGCGCGGTTATTAACCAGCCGAAACAATCATTTGCCAATGGATCGCCATCGTCCGGAAGCAGACAAAACGCGCGTGGCATTTTGGAACCAGGGTGGAAAAAACAATACGAAATCCGCCGGGCTCAGTTGTTGCAATAACGCCACATCTTGGAAATTATGACACAGCAACGATACCAGTCCCCTTGACCGTTCGGGGGCTTAGTTGTCATATATTTACCACTTAAATTCTTCAGCCTGAATTCGGGCAGTCCTGCCCGTGGGATGAGGGATCGTTAGGAGGAGTAGCATGAAGAAAACCCTTTATTCGACAACGGCTTTGGCCGCCGCGGGCTTGTTTGCGCTCACGGGGACTGACGCCGCTGCCCAAAATGCCCCCGAGAAAATTTCTCTTGGTCTCGGTGGTTTCATGAAAAGCTGGGTGTCCTACAGTGAGCAGGAATCCGCTTTCGAAGATGCCAACAATGCTCACTATGGCTCGATGAACATCATCAACGACTCGGAAGTTTACTTCCGTGGTAACACCACGCTCGACAATGGCGTGCGCGTTGACGTTGTTGTCCAGCTTGAAACCGATCAGGCTCGCGCCAACAGCGGTTCCGTGATCGACGAAACCTACCTGAAATTGACCGGTGGTTTCGGTGATCTGCGTATGGGTTCGACGAAAGGCGCCAGCTTCGTTCTGGGAAAGAATGCGCCGATCAACGGTATCATTCACTCGTATAACCCTGACACGCTGAACTTCGTCATCAACCCGAACGGTCAAGCCTTCTTTACGGCGGCGGTCGACATCGGTGCCGGCGATCACATGAAAATCGCCTACTTCACGCCGAAGATGAGCGGTTTCCAGGCCGGTGTGACCTACGTTCCGTCGACCAGCAACTCCGACACTCCGGCGATTTCGGGTGGCGCGGCCAGCGGTACCAGCGCGGAAACGTCCCTGGCCGACTTGGCCATCACCTATGACGGAAACTTCGGCGATGCCAGCGTTGGCGTCACGGGTGCTGTGTGGAAGTCCGATGGGTCCGGTACGAGCGATTACACCGGTTACAGCATCGGTGCGAAGGTCGGTTTCGCCGGTTTCACCATCGGTGGCCGCTGGGGTGAGCATGACGACGACCAAGGCAACGTCACGACCGGTTCGAGCATTGCCGATCAGGAATCCTACAACCTCGGCGTAAGCTACAAGACCGGCGCTTGGACGGTCGGTGCGTCCGTGGGCCACCGGGAAGCTCCTGTTACTGAGGGCTCGACCCGCGATGATTCCAGCACGGTCTACTCCGTTGGTGCCAAGTACAACATTGGCCCGGGCGTCGACGTCGGTGGTAACATCCTCATGGCCGAATATGAGGACACGACCACGGCGGCGGGCTCCAACAACGAAGGTTGGGCTGTTGTTGCCGGTGTCAACGTTGCGTTCTAAGTTCGCTTAGAAACAAACGTTTCGGTTTGAGGGAGCGGCTTTCGGGCCGCTCCCTTTCTATTTGGGGTAAGGTGTGGCCTGGTTGGCTTCAGGAAATGCCGGAAATTCCAGCGATGCCGGTAAAAGCGGTTCCGAAAAGCCGGCGGCCATTACGGGTGCCGATCCCGCCCAGCGCATAAACAGATACATCACTATCCTTGGCCCAGGCCGTCGTGCGTAAAATGCCGAGAGGTTGTGCTTTGGGATGGCTTGCGGTCGCAAATATGGGTGAGAGGAAAACGGCATCTGCGCCAATATCCTTGGCGCGGTTTAGCTCTCTCGGATTATGGGCCGCGGCTGTGACAAGAAAGCCGGGCCGGCGTTGGATCGGGAGGGCCATTGGCCCAATCCGTCGAACCATCCAGGCAGGCAGATGCGTCCCGTCCGCGCCGATTTTTGCGGCCAGCCGCCAGTTTCCCGCGATCAACAGCTTCAGATGGCGTCTCCGGCACAGTCGCAACAAGGCGATGGCCAAGTCTTCACGCCGCGGATCGTTGTAGTGACGGAACAAAATACCGCTGCCCCTTGGGAGTCTTTTGGCTGAAGGGAAAGGATCCGGCAAACGATGCTCGTCCGTGATCAGGACGATCGGCGGTAAATCCTTGTGTGGCGCCGCACTCAAATTGAGCCGGCGGGCGATGTTTGCTAGGGTCGTCACGGTTCAGTCTTATCAGAAAATCAGACCCGTAATGTTGTCATCCGCACAGATCGCCGACAACTTGAAATCCGTCCACATGCAGATAGCGGAGGCGGCCGATGAGGGCGGGCGCACACCTGGCGATATCACCCTCGTCGCCGTGTCCAAAACCCATGGACCCGACGCGGTATTGGCGGCGATCGATGCCGGCCAGCGGGTGTTCGGTGAAAACCGGGTGCAAGAGGCGCAGACGAAATGGCCCGGCATCAAAGAAACCCATCCGGACGTCAAGCTGCACCTGATTGGCCCACTGCAACGCAACAAGGCCCGGCAAGCACTTGACTTGTTCGACGTGATCGAAACGATCGACCGCCCCAAGCTCGCTGCTGCCCTAGCGCGCCTGATGGATGAAACCGGGCACCGCCCCGAATGTTTCATCGAGATCAATACCGGCGAAGAACCCCAGAAATCAGGTATTTTGCCAGCCGATGCGGATTCCTTTATTCGGACGTGCCGCGAGGACTATCAGTTGCCGGTCACCGGCCTAATGTGTATCCCCCCTGTCGACGAAGAACCGTCACTGCATTTCGCGCTGCTGCGGAATATCGCCGAGCGAAACGGTCTCGCAAAGCTTAGCATGGGGATGAGTGCCGACTTCGATGTCGCCATTCGATTTGGTGCAACATTGGTTCGTGTGGGAACGGCGATTTTCGGCCCGCGCGGCACCTGGCCCGGCACTGCCGACGCTACGTCTCCGGCGTCTCAGGGTTAATCCGCAGCCAAGTTTCCGGATCGCATGCCGCGAGGACGGATCTCAGATCGTCGATCTCCAACGCGACACACCCCTCGGTTGGCACATAGCCCTCTTTGGCGATGTGCATAAAGATGGCGCTGCCTTTTCCGGGTTCCACAGGGTCGTCGTTGTAGCCGACAACGGCGATGATGTCGTAGACGTCGTCATCCCGCCAAAGCGTTTCGCAAGATGCTGGATGCGGCAACGTGACCAGCTGATTGTAGTCCTGGTGTTCTGGGTCGTCGCACCAGCCCGCGGCCTTGTCGATTGCAGATAGCGGGAGGGCGGTTTTCGGCGCGCTGACTTTGTCGGCCCGAAAAAAAACACGCCGCAGCTGAAAACGACCGATCGGTGTCGCGCCATCCCCTTCGTGCTTTGTCTTCGAAACCCCACCTCGACCGAGAACACATCGGAACGTTTGCGCACCACAGGACAAACGTGCGGGTGGATCAACGACGATTTCGGAACAGGACGCCATGATCGCACTGTACCCTGCGGAAGGGTTGTGCCCAAGAACTCACGCGATCGACCACCTACCGAATTGTCGACACGGAGGAATTTTCGCCATCTGTCTGCAGGCGTGCGGTCGTCTCGTATTTATCGAGGGCGCGCATCATGGCATTGAAAATCCAGCCGTTTTCAATTTCAACAGGGGTCTCAGTGCTTCCGCCCGATGGAGGCCGGTTCACCGGCGCGGATGCCGGCGCGGCCGAAATGGAATCCGTTGGCATCTCATCGTTCATCGCGGCGCCACTTGACGCGCCTTCTAGTAGCGCCGGGGACGTCGTTCGTTCCGGACTCAGGGCTTCCAGGTCCGGACGTGCTGCTGGCCTGTATCGGGCAGTGTTCGCTCTATAAAATGAATCGATCGCCGTGGTGCCGTCGGCAAGCGCGTAGGGACTTTGGCGGGCGACGGGAATTGCGGCCATACCGGCCGTATCGAAAGCTGCCGTCTCCTTCGATATAGTATTTCGTGAATTGCGATCCTGAGCGCGGGCGAATCCGATTTCTTGTGAAATGGATCCCGTTTCCGCTCGGCGTTCCGGCGCGGCAGTTTGATTGTCCAGGGGGCGTCGCGTCTCCGTTACTGACGCGACTTGAACCGGTGCTCCTGTTTCCTCACCGGTGAAGAACGCAACGACATGTTCGCCCAGATCTTTTCCCGACGAATGCTCTACCATGACGTTAGCGGTCGAAAGGGCGGCGCCGATGGGGCCGCCGAATAAGGTGCCACCTAGAATGCGCGCGCCGGGATCGATCTCATCTCCCGTTAGGGAGCGGTAGAGCGTCGAGACGACGGGTATGTGCTGGAGGGGGTTGATGACGTCCAAGAAATCCCAGAAGGAAAATCCGTCCTCCCCGAACATCTTGATTTCCTGCCGAGGCGTCGATCCGTTCTTCGCGGGATCGCCGGGAACAGCAAGCACCTGCTGAGCCGTGGATACGACTTCCGAAACCATGATTATTTCCCGTTCCTTTGGATTTTCCTTTCCGGAGCAATCCATATGCCATTGCTTTTTCTTTTTATTTCAATGCATTAGGGGGGCGGCGCTTAGTGGAAGACCCTGCGAGGCGGCAAAATTTTCCCTCTGCTGTTCGCAAAGGCCCGGGAATAGTCGGGGATAAGCGGCGTTTCTTCACAAGGACGTAGGGTTTGCGCGGCCAAAAGAGGCTGGCGGTGCCGGGGTCCTGTTGTATGGTAATGGGTGTCAGACAGGCTAAGTAAATGGGTAAGACAACGAACGGTACGTGTGGTCGGCGTGCCCTTACACCGGTAGGAAATCAGGTAATTACGTCCATGAGTTCAGGTAGACGCGTTCTTATCGTCGACGACGACAACAACCTGCGTGAAACACTCGCGGAGCAGTTACAGATTCATGAGGAATTCATCTCCGAAGCGGTCGACACGGCCAGCGCCGCGATAGAGCGCGTGAAGGAGCAGTATTTCGACATCATCCTTTTGGATGTCGGATTGCCGGATATGGATGGTCGTGAAGCATGCCGCGTGTTGCGCCGGAACGGCGTTAAATCGCCGATTATCATGCTGACGGGGGCGGATACAGATGCCGATACCATTCTCGGCCTTGATGCCGGCGCCAATGATTACATCACTAAACCATTTCGCATCGGCGTGTTGATGGCGCGCATTCGCGCCCATATGCGGGAACATGAACAAAGCGAATATGCCGTGTTCAGTATCGGCCCTTACAGTTTTCGCCCGGCTGCGAAACTGATGCTGGATACCGAGACCAACAAGAAGGTTCGGCTAACCGACAAGGAAACATCGATCATCAAGTATCTTTATCTTGCCGGCGACCGGACAGTCAGCCGCGATACGCTTCTCGGCGAGGTCTGGGGGTACAATGCCGATGTGACGACCCATACATTGGAGACTCACGTGTATCGGTTGCGCCAAAAGATCGAACGCGATCCGTCTAGCGCCGAGATCCTGGTCACGGAACCCAACGGTTACCGCCTCGTTCCCTGAAACTTCCTAGATATCGAATGAAGCGATCACCGGCGCGTGGTCGGACGGTTGCGGCCATCCGCGGCCGTCTTTCAGGATTTCAACCGATCTCAATGCGGGAACCAGCTCTTCGCTGATCCATATGTGATCCAGCCGCCGTCCGCGGTCCGCGGCGCGCCAGTCCTTTGCCCGATAACTCCACCAGCTGTAGATCTTTTCGTCGGTTGGGATCAGGTGCCGGACGGCATCGATCCAGCGCCCGGCCTGTTGCAGGCCCGCCAGCCGCTCGATCTCAATTTCCGTATGGGACACCACCTTGCGCAGCTGCTTATGTGACCAGACATCGGTTTCCAGCGGCGCGATATTTAAATCGCCGACGAGAATACGTTTGGCCGAAGGGTCTCTCCGCTCCTGGCACCATTCCGTCATTTCATCGAGGAACGAGAGTTTGTGTGCAAACTTGTCATTCACCGTTGGGTCCGGCTCGTCGCCGCCCGCCGGCACATAGAAATTATGCAGTTCAATCCCGCCCGCGAGCGCGACGCCTGTATGCCGGCAATCTGGTTTGCCGCACCAGTCCCGGCCGCCATTTTCGGTCATGGGTAGCCGGGACAGAATGGCGACACCGTTGTAGCTTTTCATGCCGCGAATGGCTTGGTGCGGATATCCAAGGGCCTCGATGTCTGCACGCGGGAACAGCTCGTCGACAACTTTGGTTTCCTGAAGGCAGATGATATCGGGGTTTGCGGCATCGATCAGGCGCGCCAGATTGTCGAGACGAAGGCGCACGCTGTTAATGTTCCAAGTGGCAATTTTCATGTCATGAGGTCAGCGATGGGACGGAAATATGGGCTATTTCAGCAATGAAATTCGGGTCTGAAAAGGGCTGATTTTCTAGAAAAAATTCCCGGGGTTCCGGGAATAATAGGGCGCAATAAGTATTAACCGCAATATATGGTAGAACCCACATAATAATTGAAGTTTATTGACACAATACCCAATATGTAGTGGTGTAAACCTCGGGGTTCACCTTTTATAGGAATCCTGCGTGGCTTTAATCACCGAAGGGTCAAGACATGCCTGGTATTTACGATACGGTAAAACGTTTCTTCATCAACGTCACTGAAGCATTCTTGCTATTGATCGCGTTGTCGGTCGTGGCAAGCATCGTCTTCGGACCCAGCCTGCCATTTGTTGGCGGTGTGACGGAAAATCTCCTGTCGCTCATCACGCAACTCGGTAACGCTGGGTTGGTAGGCTTGATTGCCGCGGGCATTCTGATTTGGCTCGTCAGCAAGCGCGCCTAGCGTTCGAACCCTAAATCGCCCAACAATGTCGGCATGGTGATTGTCGCCATGCCGTCGTATTAGAACCTGTCATATGGCCGCCCCGCATTTCCTGGGGCGGCCTATATATTTTCAGAAATCTTTTTCGGCTCAGTTCTGATCGACGGGAACCGTAAATTTGAACAAGCCGGGATCGAGATTGATCCCGGTTTCGACATTGTTCAGCGCCACGGTCGTTTGCGTTCCCTGCGCGTCGAGGACGGTCCATTTGCGCAACGCCAATGGGCGATCCGAAAAAACCAGCGTGATAGCACCTTCGTCTGGCTCGTCGGTTTGCTGCACGGTGAGGCGCAGGGTGCCGGCATCGCGGGCGAAATGCGAAACGGTGATCTCATTCGAGAACGAAAGATTTTCTTTGGTCAGCACGCCAATGGGTGTGGCGTTGACGAAAACCTGCGTCGTTTGGTCCAGCTCCTTGTCGTAATAGTAAAGGATCAGTCCGCTCGACACGATCAGGATGGGAACCGGCGGGTCGTATTCAAACCGGATCTTTCCCGGGCGGTGCAAATATAACTTTCCCTCGGCCACGGTGCCGTTGGAAGCGACCTGGATAAATCCCGCCCGCAATGTCTTCAGGCCGTTGAGGTAATCTTCGATCCGCGCGATATCCGCCCTGTCCTTTTCGCTCAAAGGGACGGGCATAGCGGCTTCCGCAGCCTGCGCCGTCGGGGCGGCGGCCCAGGGCAACATTGCCGCGATGATGGAAATGGCCAATAGCCACGTACGCATGCGCGTCATAATCCTGATGCAAATATCGTCATCATATAGTCGATAGAGGATCGGATCCGGCCGCGCAATGGCCGGTCAAAAGGTTCCATCCAGTTTAGATAGACGATCAGTGGCTGCCCGCAAGCACTTCACGGCGCCCGACGCGATCAGCTTTGCTGATGACGCCTTCCGCTTCCATGCGTTCGATGATGCGGGCCGCCCGGTTATAGCCGATTTGCAGATGACGTTGGACGAAACTGGTCGAGGCTTTGCCCTCGCGGGTAACGATCGCCACGGCTTGGTCGTAAAGCTCGTCGCCGGAATTGTCGCCTCCCATGCCGGGGATGGAAAAGCCGCCCTCGACATCTTCGGTAACCGCCTCTTCGTAAGTGGGCTCCCCCTGTGCCTTGAGGAACGACACCACGTGTTCGACTTCTTCATCGCTGACGAAGGGGCCGTGAATACGGCTGATCTGACCGCCACCCGCCATGTACAGCATATCGCCTTGGCCCAGGAGCTGTTCGGCGCCCTGTTCACCCAGGATTGTCCGGCTATCGATCTTGGAGGTCACTTGGAAGCTGATCCGGGTGGGGAAATTGGCTTTGATGGTGCCGGTGATCACGTCCACCGACGGCCGTTGGGTGGCCATGATCAGGTGGATGCCGGCGGCCCGTGCCATTTGCGCCAGACGCTGGATGGCGGCTTCGATGTCCTTGCCGGCAACCATCATCAAATCCGCCATTTCGTCGACGACGACGACGATGGACGGCAACGGATCCATGCTGAGCGGCTGTTCTTCGTAGATGGGTTTGCCGGCTTCGTCGAAGCCGGTCTGAACCCGGCGGCTCAGCACTTCGCCTTTTTTGCGGGCTTCCGCGAGGCGGGCATTATAGCCGGCGATGTTACGCACGCCCATCTGCGACATGGCGCGATATCGTTCTTCCATTTCGCGGACTGTCCACTTCAGGGCCACGATTGCCTTCGATGGATCGGTCACGACCGGCGCCAACAAATTGGGAATGCCGTCATAGACCGAGAGTTCGAGCATCTTGGGATCGATCATGATGAAGCGGCATTCTTCCGGGGGCAGACGGTAGAGCAGCGACAGGATCATGGTGTTGATGGCGACGGATTTGCCTGACCCCGTAGTGCCGGCGATCAGCAGATGCGGCATGCGGGCGAGGTCCACCATGACTGGAGCGCCGCCGATATCCTTGCCGAGCACAAGCGTCAAATTTCCGGAACTGCGTTCAAACGAGTCGGACGCCAACAGTTCGCGCAGATAAACGGTTTCGCGCGAGGCATTTGGAAGCTCGATGCCGATAACACTGCGGCCCGGCACCACGGCAATGCGGACCGACAAGGCGCTCATCGAACGAGCAATATCGTCGGAGAGACCGATCACGCGGGATGTTTTTGTGCCGGGCGCAGGCTCCAGTTCATAGAGGGTGACAACGGGGCCTGGCCGGACTTTGACGATCTCGCCGCGAATGCCGAAATCCTCGAGCACCGATTCCAAGAGGTTGGCATTCTGTGCCAAGGCATCCTTATCCGCTGTTTTCCGCCCGTCACCGGGGGGAGCCTCCAACAGATCGAGCGGCGGCACTTGATAAGAATCCGCCACGGGAAGGGAGAGCGATCCTTGGCGCGCGTCCTTGGCGCGTTTACCCGCGGGCGGCTTGCGGACCGTGTCGACCACGGCTTTGGTTTTGCGCCGCCGGGCTGGCTTGGGTTTGGTTACGGCTTCGCGATGGTCCGGGATTTCAATTTCATCTTCGTCGACGGCACCGAACCCGGGTTCGTTCCGCACACCGCGATCTTCGCGGTTCCACCGGAACATACTGATCCATGTCCACAGTTGCGTTGCGGCACCCCACGAGGTGTCCACCAGAAAGCGCCATTCGCGACGCTCCAACCCAGCCGAAAAAGCGAGCAAAGCAATGGCCAGAATGAAACAAACAACCGCGAGCAAAACCGATACCACCGTCGAATAGGCAGCAGGCACAAAAATAAGGGCAGTATCAAGAAGGACGGCTCCCGACACGCCACCCAAGCCGGCACGCAACGGCCATGCCTCGGGCGGCGGCAGCGGCGCCAATGCCACGGCCGCTGCCAAAATTGCGGCGATAACGGCGAGCGTGCGGAACCACATGAGCGATAGGAGTTTGCGTCCGGTCAGACGCCAAGCCCAAGCAATTAACACGGCCGCCGGCGCCCAAGCCGCCAGTCCGAACAACTGCCACATAAGATCGGCGACGACGGCGCCCGGCAGGCCCAACAGGTTCTGGACCGGTTCCGCACCGGCGCTATTGAATGACGGGTCCGAGGAATGATAGCTCGCCAACGCCACGGCTAACAGGACGGCAAGCGCCAATACGCCAAGGCCGGCGAGTTCGATTACGCGCCGCTGAAGTGCCTCCGACAATGATGCCGGAAGCAGGGTCCTTTTGGATCCTTGAGACAGGGTTCGAGCCATTCGTTGCTTTTACGAAACGGATATTTACAAAACGTTAACGAATTCCGAAGAATCGGCGAAAATCAGCGGATTCTGGTCGGCGAAAAATTAACATATGGATGGACGGCGTGCCATACGCCTTGAACGGATGGGACTAGGCGAGTGCGTCCACGACGCGGTGCAAACCGTCGGCCACGGTTTCGGGGTCGTGGACCAGGGCGATCCGGATATAACGTTGTCCGGGATTGACCCCGTCGGCGCCCGGCCGGGCGAGATAGGCGCCGGGGATGACCTTTACACCGGCATCGGTCCACAGCGTCTGGGTTGCTTGTTCACTATCGCCGACATCCAGCCAAAGATAAAATCCGCCATCCGGGTGATAATATCCGAAGCGCCGACCGATGATTTGATCGGCGCGATCGAATTTTTCCCGATACAGCGCGCGGTTAGCGTCGACATGTGTTTCATCGCGCCATAAGGCGGCTGCAGCCGCGGCAAGCGGCGGCGGTATGGTCGCACCGCCATAATTGCGAAGGCGTTTGAGCAATTGGATAAGTTTTGCGTCGCCGGCAACGAAGCCCGACCGTAGGCCCGGCGCGCTCGATCTTTTGGACAAGGAATGAAAGGCGAGCACGTTGCTCAAGCCGCCTCCCATCGCGGCGCAGGCCTCCATGATGCCCGTTGGCGCCACGCTGTCGTAGATCTCGGCATAACACTCGTCCATGGCGAGCACGAAATCATACTTCCGGGCCAATCCGACGATATGCTCGAGATAGGCGCGATCCGCGGCCATGCCCTGTGGGTTTGCCGGGCTGCACAGAAACGCCAGCGCCGTCCGTTCGAGAACGGCGGGATCGACGGCGTCGAAGTCGGGCAGAAATCCGGTGTCTGCCGTTGCCGACATATAGACCGGCTCGGCGCCCGACATAACCGTCGCGCCGACATAGACCTGATAGAACGGATTGGGGATTAGGACCGCGGGAGTCTGCCCCCTTTTTGTGCGCGAGATGGCGATGTCGCCCGCCATGTAGAGAGCTTCCCGTGTGCCGGACACCGCGCAAACGTGGCGTGAGGGATCGATCATGCCGTCGGGCAACTGGTAGCGGCGTTTCAGCCAATCGGAGATCGCATCCAACAAATCGGCACTGCCGGCGACGGGCGGATACTTCCCCCACTCGTTTGCATGTGTCGCAACCGTTTGCGCAATGAGTTCGGGCGGCGCGTGCTGCGGCTCGCCCAGCGACATCACCAGCGGTTCCATCCCGGCAGGCGGCGTGAGACCGTCGAGCAGGGCACGTAGCCGGTCGAAGGGGTAGTCGGTGAGCTCATCGAGCGCGGTGTTGAACATTATTCTTCCGAACGCTGGGGCGAAGTTTGGTTTCCGCCAAAATAAGTGCCCCGCGCCAGGGGCGCGGGGCAAGCCTTGACTGGCTCGTGGCCAATATTAGTCCGCTCCCAATGAAGCGGCAAGCTGGGCAGCGAGAGCCGCCCGATCAAGGTTTATAACGCTTCCGCGCCGGTCTCACCGGTCCGGATGCGCACGGCTTCGCTCAGCTCGTAGACGAAAATTTTGCCGTCGCCGATGCTGTTGCTGTTGGCGGCCTCGCGGATGGTACTTACCACCCGTTCGGCCAAATCGTCCGACGTGGCAACTTCGATTTTGATCTTCGGCGTGAAGTTGATGGTGTATTCGGCGCCACGGTAGATTTCCGTATGGCCCTTTTGGCGGCCGAACCCCGAAACTTCGGTGACCGTGAGCCCTTGGACGCCGATTCCGGTTAAGGCCTCGCGGACCGCGTCCAGCTTCGCAGGCTTGATGATCGCCACTATGTATTTCATGGCTTTTCTCCTTTCGTTTTCTGCTGGCATACGGTGGCTAGAAGTCGTAGCCGCGTTCGCCGTGGGCCGTGATGTCGAGCCCTTCCGTTTCCTCTTCGGCGGTCGTCCTCAGACCGGTTACACCCTGCACAATTTTAATGATGATGTAACCCGCAACGCCAGCCCAAACGATGGTAATCACCGTGCCAATGAGCTGCGCCATGAAGGCGGCGCCGATGTCGTGACCTTCGACCAATCCGCCGAACGACGGATGGGCGAATACGCTGGTTAGGAAAATACCCAGGATACCGCCGACACCGTGAACGGCGAACACATCCAACGAGTCGTCGAGTTTGAACATATTTTTCACAACGCCGATCATCAAGAAGCAGATGACGCCGGCGAGTACGCCATAAACCAGCGCGCCGACGGGGCCGACGAAGCCGGAGCCGGGCGTGATCGTGGCCAGCCCCGCGATGGCGCCGGTCGCGATACCCACCAAGCTGGGCTTACCGAACTTGATCCACTCGATGACGACCCAGGTCAGGCAGGCGGCGGATGCCGAAATGTGGGTCACCGTCATGGCCATACCGGCACTGCCGTCGGCGGCCAGCGCACTGCCCGCGTTGAAGCCGTACCAGCCGACCCATAGCATAGCCGCGCCGATCATCACCAGACCGGGACTGTGCGGCGGCCGCAAATCGTGCGGAAAACCCTTCCGGGCACCGAGCGCCGCGGCCAGCAAGAGAGCGGCAACGCCCGCGTTGGCGTGAACCACCAATCCGCCGGCGAAGTCCATGACACCGACACCGGCCAGGCTGTCGCTTGCCCACCCGAGGTCGGCCAACAGACCACCGCCCCAGATCCAATGGGCCGATGGCGCATAAACGACCAGCAGCCATAGGCCACTGAATAAAATGACCGCGCTGAATTTGATGCGCTCCACGTAGGTGCCGACGATCAGGCCGGGCGTGATGATGGCAAAGGTCATTTGGAACATAAAGAACACGTTCTCTGGGATATCGCCGAACAACGTTCCGGTACCGATCCCGGCGAGGAAAGCCTTGCCAAGGCCACCCCACCATTCGTTGCCGTCGCCAAAGGCGATGGAATATCCCGCCACCAGCCACAGGATCGACGCCAAACAGCAGATGGCAAAACAATGCATGAGAACAGACAGCACGTTGCGCGATTGCACGAGCCCGCCATAAAAAAGCGCAAGGCCCGGCATGGTCATGAACAGCACCAAAGCCGTTGCCGTGATGATCCAGGCTGTATTGCCGCCGCTAAGGCTTGCCGTTTCTTGTGCCACGGCCGTTTCCGGAAAGGCCGCCGCCAGAACAGCGAGCCCGATAGATAGAAATGTCGCAGGGATGCGCATCGAATGTCCTCCTCTTCTCACCCCCGCGCGGCATAGACGGCCATCGCCGCCGTGCAAACACAGAGCGTTTGCCGGCGGTCGGCCGGTTGATTTTGACTTGCCACGCAAACCACCCGTTACAAGAAACGTGCCGAACGGCAAATTTTCTGAAAACGTTTCTTTTTCAGATGGTTGCGAAGATGAAGCAGAGAAATCCGTGGGTGCGCGGCTGACTAACAGGCAGGCAAAAACGGAATTTTGCTCAACAATTGAGCAAATGGGATAAGATGATTTTTCGAGATAGAGGTATCAAAAAAGGGTGGGCCGCCCCACGGCGTGGCGGACGCGGGACGGCCCGTTGGCGGTAGAAACAAGGGAGGACATGCCTGTTCAACCGCCAAAGGCGGGGCTGCCCATTGCAGGCGGCCCCGCCGTTGGTTGGTCGCGGTGAGGCCGCTTAGCGGACCGATTCACCGTGTTGCGTGAGGTCGATGCCTTCGGCTTCGGCATCCGCGTCCACCCGCAGACCGATGGTCTTGTCGACGATGAACAGGATGACGGCCGATGCGACACCGCTCCAGATGATGGTGGCAATGATGCCGTAGATCTGTGTCCAGATCTGACCGACGTTGCCTTCCAAGGCACCCGGCGTTCCGCCGATGGCTTCGACAGCGAAGACACCGGTCAGGATGGCGCCGGTGATCCCGCCGAGGCCATGAACCGCGAACACGTCGAGCGAGTCGTCGTATCCGAGTTTCGGCTTCAGCCAGGCAGCGCCCCAGAAGCAGACGATACCGGCGATGACACCGATGATCAGCGCTCCGCCGGGGCCGACGAAGCCCGAGGCCGGCGTGATCGCCACCAGACCGGCAACGGCACCGGAAATGATGCCGAGAACGGTCGGTTTACGGTGAGTGGCCCATTCGACGATCATCCAGGCCAGTGCCGCGCCACCGGTTGCAACCTGGGTGACCAGCATGGCCATTCCCGCGCCGCCATTGGCACCCACGGCGGAACCGGCATTGAAGCCGAACCAGCCGACCCACAGGAGGGAGGCGCCAATCACCGACAGGACAAGGTTGTCGGGGGCGAGATTTTCGGTCCCGTAGCCTTTGCGCTTGCCGATCATGATCGCTGCAACCAAGGCCGCGACACCGGAGTTGATGTGAACGACGGTGCCACCGGCGAAATCGAGAACGCCATCGCTACCCAGGAAGCCACCGCCCCATACCCAGTAGGTAATGGGCGAATAGACGACGATGGACCAGATGCCGATGAACCACAGCATGGCCGAGAACTTCATGCGTTCGGCGAACGCACCGGTAATCAGCGCCGCGGTGATGATGGCAAAGGTCGCCTGGAAGACGATGAACACCGTTTCGGGAATGGTCCCGCTTAGGGCGTCTACCGTCACGTGGTTCAACAGCGTGTAGCCGAACCCGCCGACGAAGTTCACCGAGCTTTCGGCGAAAGCCAAGCTGTAGCCGATCACCATCCAGATCACGGTGACCAGGGCGGTGATGACAAAGCTTTGGCCGAGCGTGCCGAGCACGTTTTTCTTGCGGACCATACCGCCGTAGAACAGCGCCACGCCGGGAATGGTCATGAGCAGCACGATCGCGGTTGACGTCAGCATCCACGCCGTGTCGCCCGTGTCGAGCGTAGGTGTATCCTGCGCAAAAGCAGGATCGGCGGTCAGGCCAACCGCCGCCGCGGCCAGGCCGACGAGCACCGAGAGTTTCAAATATTTATTCATCAGGATTTTCCTCCTATAGAGCTTCATCGCCTGTTTCCCCGGTGCGGATACGAACCGCCTGGGCTAGGTCGAGGACAAAAATTTTGCCATCGCCGATATTGCCGGAATTAGCGGCCTCGCGGATTGCCTCCACGGCAACATCCACCTGGTCATCCGCCACGGCGACCTCAATTTTCGTCTTTGGCACGAAGCTGATCGCGTACTCGGCGCCGCGGTAAATTTCGGTATGGCCTTTTTGGCGACCGAAACCCGACACCTCGCTCGAGGTCAGCCCCTGAACGCCGCAGCCGATTAGGGCTTCTCGCACGGCTTCCAGTTTTGCCGGCTTGATGATCGCGGTGATCAGTTTCATCGTTGGTTTCCTTTCACATAAAGGTTCGAACGGGAGGCAACTCCGTTAGAACGATGCCCCCGCGGCAACGGATTTCGTTGCCGCCGCGGCATTGGCTCAATTTGAATTCAGGCGTCCTCATAAGATGTCTTTGCCACACGCGTGGGCAGACCTTTCCCCCGAGACCCCAACTCAAACGCCAAACCTTTCTCAAGAACCGTGCCAGACACACGGAATCATTTGTTTTCAATTGGTTATGAGAGAATGTCTAGCACGATACCCGGGAAGCGGGCGGGAATTATGGTTAAAAAATGGTCATTTTTTAAAACTGACCCATTTTTATGCACTAAATCTGAATTAATCCCGGGTGGACTTTTCGGCCGATCCGGCGCATGACCAGACGATGGCTGGGAATCTGGAAAATCGGCATGACGTTTTGATTGTCGGCGGCGGTTTCGTCGGCGGCGCGCTGGGTTGCGCCCTGGCGGGGGCAGGGCTGTCCTGTCTGGTGATCGATCACGATGACCCGTCGGCGCAACTCGATGCCGGTTTTGACGGGCGATCGTCGGCCATTGCGGCGGCGCCCCGGCGGCTGCTTCGCCGTCTCGGGATCTGGCAACATGTTGAGGAAAAGGCGACGCCGATCGAGGATATCCGCGTCGCCGACGGGTCGTCGCCCTTTTTCCTGCATTACGACCACACGGATTTGGGGGAAGAGCCGCTGGGCCATATGGTCGAGAACCGCCATCTGCGGCAGGCGGTGCTGGCATCGATGAAAACGGTGCCGCGTCTCCACCATCTTGCGCCGGCGGAAGCGGTTGCGCTCGATCAGGAGGGTAGTAGGGTCCGGTTGACGCTAAAGGACGGACGGACCGTTGAGGCGCCCCTGGTGATCGGGTGTGATGGCCGGGGATCCTGGTTACGATCCGCGGCGGAAATTCCCCTGACCAAATGGTCGTATGAGCAAGTCGGCATCGTGTGTACGGTCCGTCATGAACGGTCTCATGACAATGTGGCGCACGAACATTTTCTGCCCTCGGGTCCCTTTGCCATACTACCCCTGACAGACAATCGTTCTTCCATCGTATGGACCGAGAAAGCCAATTTGGCGCCGGCATTGCTGGCGTTGCCCGACAACGCGTTCCTCGAAGAGCTGTCGTGGCGTTTCGGGGATTTCCTGGGAAAGTTGGAGGTTACCGGGCCGCGCTGGTCCTATCCCTTGTCCTTACAATTCGCGCAACGGATTACGGACCGCCGCGTGGCGCTCGCCGGCGACGCGGCGCAAGCCATGCATCCCATCGCCGGCCAAGGCCTCAATCTCGGTCTGCGCGATGTGGCGGCATTGGCCGAGGTCGTTGTCGACGCGCGGCGTCTCGGCTTGGATATCGGGGCGGGTAAGGTGCTCGACCGGTATGCAAGTTGGCGACGGTTCGACAGCCATCTGATGTTGGCTCTGACGGACGGTCTGAACCGCTTGTTCTCCAACGACGTTGCGCCCGTGCGCGTGGTGCGCGATGTCGGACTTGCCGCTGTCGAACACATGGCCCCGTTGAAGGCCTATCTGATGCGCCATGCCATGGGCGAAGCGGGAAATTTGCCGCGATTGCTTAAAGGCGAAGCGCTCTAGGCGGGGTCGCGGCTCAACCCATTCGCCGCGAGATCATCGAGATAAGCCTGCCACATCTCTTCCCGGCGCTCGCCGAACCTGTAAAGGGTTTGCCAGGAATAGATACCCGTATCGTGGAGATCATCGAAGGTGATCCGAATGGCGTAATTGCCGACCTGCTCGATATCCATGATACCGACATGGCGGCGGCCGGCGACGGTTTGACGTTGATCCGGTGAATGGCCTTGAACTTCGGCGGACGGAGAATGAACCCGGAGGAACTCGGCAGAGAACCGAAAGGACATACCGTCATCGAAGTCGATTTCGAGCGCCTTTTCCTTGCTTTTGACCCTGATTTCGACTGGTTTGTGGGCGGCGCTGGAGGCGCTGCGATCCTCCAATCCGGTCATTCGGCGCCGTCGAGTTTACGCGCTTCGTCCACCAGCATGATGGGGATTCCGTCCCGGATCGGATAAGCGAGCCCCGCTTTTTCGCTGATCAGCTCCTGTGCATTTGCGTCGTACTTAAGCGGTCCCTTGGTCAACGGACACACCAAAATTTCCAGGAGTTTCGGGTCAATTTGCGCGGCCGTCATGTCGAGATCTCCCTGTGTATCTTGTCAATGCTTCGCGGCCGAACTTTCGTTCTCGGCCATGGAAAGAAGGGTCATCAACACGTCGCTCATCTCTTGCAGTGTCGCCGCTTCGAGGAGAGCTTGTTTCTCCGTCACATCGAATGGGCACATCATGGCCATCGATGTGACCACCGCGTCGTCATCGGCTTCCTGTAACGCTTTCCAATCGATACGCGCGCCGCGCGCGGTGAAATAAACTTTCAACAGATCGAGCAGCCGCTCCCGATCAAGTGTCAACACCGCGGTTTCTTCAAGATCATGCTTAAATGGATCGTAATCGGCACGCACACGCCGATACCCGTTGCGCCCTTCGATTTCCTGATCGATGTGGAAGCGGCAAATGCCGCGGAGGGTGATCATGATGCGTCGGTCGTCGGTCTCGCTGAAGGAAATGATCCGTCCCGCGCAGCCGATCTTAAAGAGCCCTGCTGTTTCGGGGACGGGATCGCGCAGAAGCTCCAGCGGTTGCACCATCCCGATCATGCGTTTTTCCGCCATCGCGTCGATCGCCATATTGAGATAGCGCGGTTCAAATAAGTTGAGCGGCAGCCTCCCTTTGGGCAGGAGCATGGCGCCGGGCAACGGGAAAATCGGTATGTCTTGCGGCAGTTCCTCGAAAGGGATGCCGAAAGGATCCGGCATCATGAGAACAGCACGGACGAGAGTTTGCGGCGGCCTTCCACGGCGACAGGGTTGCTGAAACCCAATGCCTCGAAGATTTCGAGCAACTGTTGGCGGGCCGCGTCGTCATTCCAAGTGCGGTTCCGTTTGATGATCTCGACCAATTGATCGACGGCTTCCTCTGCGGCACCTTGTCCATACAGCGCGAGCGCAAGATCGTAACGGGCCTGATGATCGTTTTCGTTCTGGGCAAGCGCTTGACGGAGTGGCTCGACATCGCTGCCGGCGCCACTTTTTTCTGACAGATCAAGTGCGGCACGGACCGAATTGATTTCGGGCGAATGCTTCAAACTCTCCGGCAGGCCATCGATAAACTCGCGGGCCCGGTCCTGCTGACCGGTGGCCATAAGGCACTTGGCAAGCCCCGCATTCGCGGCGGCATTTTCGGGGTCGCTCGATAGAAGCTGATTGAATATGGCGCCGGCTTGTTGGGCGTCGCCCGCGGCAAGCAGCTGTTCGGCTTGCTCGACCGCATGTTCCACCGGTGAGCCGGCCCCGCCGGTGAGCTTTTCAATGAACTGCCGAAGCTGGCTTTCGGGCAGTGCGCCCGTAAAGGCATCGACAGGCCGCCCGCCATGGAACGCATAAACCATGGGAATGGATTGCACCCGCAGTTGCTGTGCGAGGCCCTGGTTCTCGTCGACATTGATCTTCACCAGCTTGACGGCGCCAGCATATTCGCGCGCCAGCTTTTCCATCAATGGCCCGAGCTGCTTACAGGGACCGCACCAGGGTGCCCAGAAATCCACCAATACCGGTGTTTCGGCCGAGGCCTCGATGACGTCGGCCGCAAACCCCTTCATATCGGAGTCCTTAATCAGATCCGTTGGGGTTGCGCCGGCCGGGGCGCCAGGTCCGGGGGCCCCGCTGGGGGTTCCATCTGGATTCAGAATGGTGGACATGATTTTCTGTTCCGTCTTCGTCTAGGTCCTAGATTTCGTTCCCATAATTGGCCGAAAGAGTCGGATGTGCAAGGGGCCGCGGGAACACCCCTGGAACGTCGGAGAATTCCGGGCGAAAAGGTCCGGGATGATCTCGCTCAGCCGCCGATGGACATAATGGCGGGTTCGAACCCGCAATCGCGGATAAAGGCCAGCAGGTCGTCGGATCGAATGGCGGTTGTCGCCCGGTTGGTCAGGGGGTGATAGTTGACCAGTTCGTGTTCCATCATGGCTGCATCGAGGACCACGTGGATGCCTTTCGCTGTCTCGTTGATCAGGGCGAAGGGCGTGACCGAACCGGGTTCGATGCCGAGGCGCTCGTATAGCAATTCCGGCTTGGCGAAGGATAGCCGTGCCGCGCCGATCTGTCCGGCCAGAGATTTCAAATCGATCTGCGTGTCCTCCAAGGCGACGACCAGCCACAGCTCGCCTTTCTTGTCTTTAAGGAACAGGTTCTTGCAATGGCCGCCGGGAATACTGCCACGCACCCGCTGGGCCTCCTCGACGGTGAAGACCGGATCGTGGCGGTGGGTGGTCGCTGCGATGTTCAACTTGTCGAGGCGTTGGAAGAGGTCTTGTTCGCTGGCAGGCACGTTGGTCCCCCGGTTCTCGGTTGGGGGACAGATTAAATTCTCTGCTTCGTGATGTCGAATGCCTCGGGCGTTTCCCCCGCCAGGTATTTGTTCCACATGACGTCGTAAGCGGCTTCCAGCTCCGCCACATGCTGGTCGTAATCGAGCATCCGTTCCCGCATGAGCTCCCGCAAGCCACGACGCAACGCGGCACGGCGTTTATCGTCCCGGGCCAAGTTAACGGCGGCATCGACGTAGCCATCGCCATCCCGCGCGATGAGATCGGGGAGGTCCAGCTTGGTCAGATAGTTCAATCCCTGGCGGCCCATAAAGGTGTCGCCCGCCAATGTCACCACCGGCACGCCCATCCACAGCGCATCGCAACTCGTGGTGCCGCCGTTGCAGGGAAAGGTGTCGAGGGCGATGTCGACGTGATTGTAGGCAGCGAGATGATCGGCGCGCCCCGGGATGTGCGCTAGGAAATCAACACGATCGCGAGGGATTCCGTGGCCGGCCATTCGGTTGGCGAGCGATTGCCAATCCGCGGGATCGTCGGAAGCGTTGATGTTCTTGATCAGCAACCGTGCGCCGGGGACATTGGCGAGGATCCGCCCCCACAACACCATGATATCGGGCGTGATCTTGGCGATATTATTGAATGTCCCAAAGGTAATATGTCCGGCGGTTTCGGCCGGTGGTGGGCTCACGTCGGGGCAATTATCGGGCGGCAGGTAGCAATTGCGGTTCGTGACCTTGACCAGCTTCTCGACGTAAAACGCGTCCATCGTGCTACCGGGATCGGTCAAATCCTCGGTAATCATGTAGTCGATGGCGGCAATGCCGGTGGTCGACACGAGGTTGTGGTAACACACCTGAACCGGCGCCGGTTTGTAGGCTAAGGCCAACCGGTGACGGGCGCGGTAGGATGACACCAGCGCCAGGATATCGACGCCGTCGGAATGGATTTGCCCCGCGATGTCGGCGGGGTTGAGGTTGCCGACATCGCGCCACATGCCGGCGAATTGCCGCAGCCGCTCGGTGGTCGCATCGCTGTCCCGGTTGCCCGCGTAAACGACCGTGTCGAATCTGGATGGATTATGGCGGCTGATGACCGGCTCGAAAAAGTAAGACGTCACGTGCGTTCCGAACTCATAAGACAGGTAACCGATTTTGAGTTTCTTGGGGCGGTGTGACGGACGCGCATGTGAAAACACGGCCGTCGATGCGGCGACCTTTCGGCCCCAATCGCGGTTCGCTTCGAACAATTGCTGTGCGGTGACCTTGGGATGAAATGCCAGATAAAAAAGATAGCTCGAGTAGACGGCCTCGTTGAACGGCGCGAGGTTATGGGACCGATGAAAGCTTTCCATGGCACCGACGATATCGGCCTGCTCGATTTTGCAGTTGCCGAGCAAGGCGTGGGCCTGGGAAAAACCAGGCTCGGCATTTACGGCCCGCTGTAAGTACCGCTGGGCACGGCTGTAGTGGCGCAGATCGAAATGATTTGTGCCGAGAGCCGTGAGAAGTTCGGCGTCGTTCCCATAGCGATCGACAAGCTTTTCCAACTGATCGGCGGCCTTTTCCAGGTGTCCCTGTGCGCGCAGGAGGAAAGCCTCGACCAGTGTGATCCGGTCCGGGTCGCCGTTCGTGGCGCGGGCCGTATCCAGACATTCGATGGCGCTGTCGACGTCGCCGGCGGCCACGTGCAGCCGCGCCAGTTGAATCCAGTTGTCGCCGTTTCGCGGCTCAAGTTCCAGTGCGCGTGAAATCGCCGCTATGGCCGCTTCTCGATCGCGCGCTGCCCATTTCGCGGCCGACAACGTCGCCAGCGCTTCGGGAAAGTGAGGTTGCCGGTCGAGCGCCCGTTCGACCAATTTGACGGCGGTCGGATGATCGCCGCGATCGAGAGCAATCGCTCCCAAAAGATGCAGCGCATTGGGCTCGCTCGGATCGCGGTCGAGCACGCTCCGGTAAAGGACCGAGGCATCGTCGAGGCGTCCCGCCGTGTGGTGGGCGAGCGCCTGGTTGAGGATTTCCGGTGTATTGGTCATTTTGCCGGGGATAGGTTTGCAGCAGGACGGTTAACAAACGCTATCCGCTGGCCTTTCAGGGCCTAAATCCGGCGAAGTTGGACCTTGCAAACCAAGACGTTTGACGTATTATCTGCCGCTCCCAGCCCAGGTTTGTGGCCGGATATGCGGGCGTAGCTCAGGGGTAGAGCGCAACCTTGCCAAGGTTGAAGTCGTGAGTTCGAATCTCATCGCCCGCTCCATTTCTTCTTCCCATCCATTTTTCCAATCGCGCCGTCGTCGTATACTCTGTCTCGAATGGACTGAGGGCAGACCGTATGAGCGACCAACTGGCACCGTTGAAACATTTCGTAACCGACATGAGCGCGGTGGTCGCGCGCGCGGGCACTGACGAGGCGATCATTCTCGAGGAGGGTGCAGCGCTTTTAGGCCAACTGGTCGGCCGGGACGCCGGGGAAAATTGGTTGCCGGAACCCTACGCGGGTGCGGCCGGGGACAGCTATGGCCAATACCTTCTTTATCGCGCGCCGGACGGCGGCTTTTCGGTGGTCAGTTTCGTCTGGGCGCCGGGGCAATCGACGCCGGTGCATGATCACACGGTGTGGGGATTGGTCGGGGTGTTGCGCGGCCAGGAACGGAACGTTCCCTATGAGCGCGCGGACGATGGCCGGCTGACGGCTGGTGCACCGGAAATTCTGTCGGCCGGTGAAGTGTGTGCGGTGTCGCCGACGATTGGTGATATTCACCAAGTATCCAATGCGCTGACAGACGAAACCTCGATCAGCATCCATGTCTACGGCGCGGATATCGGCGAGGTGAAACGTCACACCTTTGATCCCAAAACGGGTGCCGCCACGACGTTTGTCTCGGGTTACAGCGACGCTCCCATACCAGATCTTTCCTAGGCCCGACCGTTCCTAAAGAGCGTTTACGGGCAGCTTCAGGTAAGAGACGCCGTTGTCTTCCGGCGGCGGCATCTGGCCGGCGCGCATATTCACCTGAACCGACGGTAACAACAGGTTTGGCATGTCGAGCGTCTTGTCGCGCTCGGTGCGCATCTTGACGAACTCTTCCTCCGTCACGCCGTCATGGATGTGGATGTTCTTCGCCTTTTCCTCGGCAACGGTGGTTTCCCAGGCGTATTCGTCCCGCCCCGGTGCCTTGTAGTCGTGGCACAAGAACAACCGCGTGTCTTCCGGCAGGGCGAAGATTTTCTGGATGGACCGATACAGCGTTGCCGCGTCGCCGCCCGGAAAATCGGCACGCGCGGTGCCGTAATCGGGCATGAACAGCGTGTCGCCGACGAACGCCGCGTTACCGACCACATAGGTGAGACAGGCCGGTGTGTGGCCGGGCGTATGGATGACGCGAGCTTCGAGGTCGCCGATGGAAAACGTCTCGCCATCCCCGAACAGATGGTCGAATTGATCGCCGTTGGTATGGAAAGATTTCTCGGCGTTGAACACCTTGCCGAAGATTTCCTGCACATCGGCAATGTGCGCGCCGATGGCCGTTTTGCCACCGACCTTCTCTTTGAGATAGGGCGCTGCGCTCAGATGATCGGCATGGGCATGGGTCTCGAGGATCCAGTCGACGGTCAGCCCCTGATCTTTGACGAAGGTGATGATTTCATCGGCGGACGCGGTGGTCGTCCGGCCGGAATTCCGGTCGAAATCAAGCACGGAATCGATAATCGCGGCGCGTTTGCCTTTCGGGTCCCAAACCACATAGGAGACCGTATAGGTGGGTTCGTCGAAAAACGCTTTGACTTCGGGATTCATGCTTCACCTCTTGCTTTGCCTCAAACGGCGGCTGTTCGTGCGTTCTCTTTACACTTGACATATATTCTAATTTGCATATATTTGCAAGTATGATTATTGATCGTATGGAGCGGACGGCCGATCAGATTAGCGACCTGATGAAAGTCCTTTCTAATCAGACGCGGCTCCTGATTTTGTGCCAATTGGTGGACGGTGAAAAGTCTGTCGGCGAATTGGCGCATCTTCTGAATGCCCGCGAACAGGCGGTATCGCAACAGTTGGCCTTGCTGCGCAAGGACGGCTTGGTGCGGGGCCGGCGGCAGGGACAGGTGGTGTTCTATTCCGTCGCCCGCGACGACGTCGCGCCTTTAATGAATTTTCTTCACGACACATATTGTATGGTGCCCCCACATTCCTTGCAGGCGCCTTCCCCAAAGGAGAATAAACATGTCCGATAAGACAATGCAGGAGGTCACACCGGAAACCCTGAAAAGCTGGTTGGATGACGACAAGGCGGTGCTCATCGACATTCGCGAGCCTGACGAGTTTACGCGCGAACATATTCCCGGTGCGCGGCTGGTGCCTCTTTCCGGCTTCAATCCCGATGACTTTCCGCACGATCATGAAAAGGCCGGTGTTTTCTATTGCCACATGGGCGACCGTACCGCGCGCAACGCCGCGCGCATCCTGGCGACCGGGTTTACCCAGGTCTATCAGCTGCAGGGCGGTGTACAGGCCTGGAAGCGGTCGGGTCTTCCTCTCAACGTAAACAAGAAGGCTCCATTGGCGATCATGCGTCAGGTTCAGATCACGGCGGGTTCGCTTGCCTTGCTTGGCGCTATTCTCGCCTGGTTCGTCTCGCCTTGGTTCATCATCCTCAGCGGCTTTGTCGGCGCCGGGTTGATTTTCGCGGGCGTTACCGGCGAATGTCCCATGGCGGCGATGCTGCAACGGATGCCGTGGAACCAGAACGTGGGCGTAACAGATACGGCTCACGGCGCAACAGCTTAGATAGCGCGGCGGGGCGCCCATTATGACGTTGCGGACGATGGGGCGGTTTCTGCCCATCGTGCAGTGGCTGCCCCGTTATCGACGTGCCGATTTGTCGGCCGATACGTTGGCTGGTTTGATCGTCGCCATCATGCTGGTCCCGCAGGGCATGGCCTATGCCTTGCTTGCCGGCATGCCCCCGGAAACCGGTCTCTATGCCAGCATCGTTCCCTTGATCCTTTATGGCTTGCTCGGCAGCAGCCGGGCGCTGGCCGTGGGGCCGGTCGCCATCGTTTCGTTGATGGTAGCAAGCGCCGTCGGCGGCCTTGCCGAGACGGGCAGCGACGCATATCTTGCCGCCGCGCTGCTCCTGGCATTGCTCAGCGGGGTGCTGCTCATTGCCATGGGTGCCGCGCGACTCGGTTTCCTGGTCAATTTCATCAGTCATCCCGTCATCTCCGGCTTCATCAGCGCGGCGGCACTGGTCATTGCGCTCAGCCAACTGAAGTACCTGTTGGGGCTCGACATTCCGCGCAGCCACCTGATCACCGATACGCTGGCCTTCGCCGTACGTCACGTGGGGGACATCAACTGGGTGACCGCGGCGATCAGCGTCGCGGCGATTGCGTTGCTCGTCTATTGGGGGCCGGTAACAAATGCCGTGCTTGGACGGATGGGCATCGGCCAGACGACGTGTGTGGCGGTATCGCGGGCGAGCCCCCTCGCCGCCGTGCTGGTCTCGACCGTTGTCGTTTGGGCGTTCCGCTTCGATCTCAGCGTCGGTGTGCGTATTGTCGGGGACATTCCGGCCGGACTGCCGCCGTTGACCATGCCGCCTTTTGACAGCGCGTTGTGGCTGGATCTGTTGCCCGCGGCCGCGCTGATCACCATCGTCGGCTTTCTCGAAAGCGTGTCCATCGCCAAGGCGCTGGCCAGCAAGCGCCGTCAGAAGATCGACGCCAATCAGGAACTGGTGGCTTTGGGTGTCGCCAATCTCGGGGCGGCGTTCACCGGCGCTTATCCGGTTGCTGGCGGCTTCGGCCGGTCCATGGTCAATTTCACCGCCGGTGCGGTGACGCCCATTGCGTCCATCGTTACCGCGATTCTGATCGCGCTCTCCATTCTCGTGTTCACGCCCCTGTTCTATTTCCTGCCGACGGCGGTTCTGTCGGCGGTGATCGTCGTCGCGGTGGCGCGTTTGGTCGATGTCGCGACGTTGCGGCACGCCTGGGTTTACAACAAAGCGGATGCGGCCTCCCTCATCGCGACCTTCTTTGCCGTTTTGTCGCTCGGGGTCGAAATTGGCATCGTTACCGGGATCGGCCTGTCCCTGGTGTTGTATCTCTATCGCACCAGTAAGCCGCATGTCGCCATCGTCGGCCGCGTTGGTTCAAGCGAGCATTTCCGCAATGTTCTGCGCCATCAAGTACGCACCTGCCCCCACGTGTTGGCCATGCGTATCGACGAAAGCCTCTATTTCGCCAACACCAACTATCTTGAGGACTATCTCCTGGCGAAGGTGGCCGACGATCGGCGCATCAAGCACGTCGTGCTGATTTGCAGCGCCATCAATTTCATCGATACCAGTGCCCTCGAGTCCCTCTTCCGGGTGATCAGCGAGCTAAAGGATGCCGGCGTTACGTTGCACCTGGCCGAGGTGAAGGGCCCGGTGATGGACCGCCTCAAAAAGACCGAGCTGTTGGATCATCTCCTGCCGGGTAAGGTGTTCCTGAGCACCCATGAGGCGATGACCGACCTCGATTGCGTCTAAAAGGTCCGATTCCGGAATAGCCTTTGCTTGAAATAATTGGGTCGCTTGACCACTATGGCGGCGCGATAACAAATCACTGGGGAAAAACGATGCTTGCCGACCGCATCGAAGGAAAATGGATCGATACCTTCGCTAAGGTATTCGAGCTTTGCAAAGTCGAAAAAGGCGAGGAAATCGCCATTTTATCGGAAACCCAATCCCGTCAATTGAATGTCCATCTGGCCGAACTCGCCCTATTGCGCCTGGGCGCACGGCCCTTCCATGTCATCGTGCCGACCCCGCCGCAAGCCGCGCCGGTGCCGGTGCGTTCCACCGGCGCGTCCGATGCGGTGCGTCAGTTGGGCCCGGTGGTGAAGGCTTTGGCCGCAAGTTCGATGGTTGTCGATCTTACGGTCGAGGGCATGCTGCATGCGCCCGAACTGCCCGCCATTATCGCCGATGATGCGCGGGTGCTGATGATTTCCAATGAACATCCCGAGGCACTCGAACGTTTGCTGCCCGATCCCGCGTTGACCGAAAAGGTCAAAGCGGCGGTCAAGAAAATGCGCGGGGCCAAGCAGATGAAAGTCACGTCCACCGCGGGTACCGATCTCACCATCGGTATCGAGGGCGCGCCCAGCGCCGGGGTGTGGGGCTATTGCGACCGGCCCAAAACGGTGGCCCATTGGCCGGGCGGCATCGTCGTCGCTTTCCCGCCCGCCCACTCGGTCAACGGCACGCTGGTGCTCGATGCGGGTGACATCAACCTCACCTTCAAGCGCTACCTGCAGGACCCGGTGCGGCTGACCATCGAGGACGATTTCGTCACCGACATCGCAGGCGAGGGTACCGACGCCGAATTGTTCCGCCGCTATTGGGCGGCGTGGGGCGACAAAGAAGCCTACGGCGTGTCGCATGTCGGCTGGGGCCTCAATCCGGCGGCCCGCTACGAAGCCATGGCCATGTACGATCAGCGCGATTTCAACGGTACCGAACTGCGTGCCTTTGCCGGCAATTTCCTCTATTCGACGGGCGCCAACGAGTTCGCCAAGCGTCACACGTTGGGCCATTTCGATCTGCCGGTGCGGGGGTGTACGGTTACCCTTGACGGCGAGGCGGTGGTGGAGAACGGCGATCTCGTCGACGGCAGCGAATGAGTTTTCCCATCACATATATCGAGGCCGGCAGCGGCCCGGCAGTGATTTTCCTGCATGGCATCGGCGGCGACGCGGAGGCTTTCTCAAAGCAGGTGGATTACTTCGCCCGCGAACATCGGGCCATTGCCTGGAACATGCCCGGCTATCGCGGCTCCGACCTGCTCGATCCCATGACTTTCCCCGGGCTTGCGAAGGCGCTGCTGTCGCTGATGGATCATCTCGGCATCGACAAGGCCCATGTGGTCGGCCATTCCATCGGCGGCATGATCGCCCTCGAGTTCGCCGCGACCTATCCCGACCGGGTGCTCAGCGTCGTGCTTGCGCAGACCAGCCCCGCCTTCGGCCGCCCCGACGGCGACTTCCAGAAACAGTTCATTGCCGACCGGCTCGGGCCCCTCGACGCGGGCCAGACCATGGCCGAGATCGCCGACGAGGTGATCGCCACTTTTTTCGGCCCCAACGCGGCGCCCGCCGATATCGAAGTGGCGCGCAAGGCGATGGCCGCGGTGCCGGAGGCAACCTATCGCGCGGCCATGCATTGCCTGGTCGCCTTTGATCGGCGTGATGCCTTGTCGAACCTATCGGTGCCCACGCTCGTGCTCGCCGGCGAAAAGGACAGCAACGCCCCCGCGCCGATGATGGAGCGCATGGCGGGCAAGATCCCCGGCGCCGAATACGCCTGCATGGCTGGGGCCGGCCATCTCGCCAATCTTGAATGTCCCGAGGCGTTCAACGACGCCATCGGCAGTTTCATAAACAAACTCAAAAACTGATCACCAGGAGACCAGACGCATGGCGCGCGCATCCCTTCCCGTCGATCCCCCCATGTACGACCCGAAGTCGTTCGGCCTGACCAAGAAACAGGCCCAACTGACGGCCAAGGCCCGCAAGCTGGGCGCCGAGAAATTCGCGCCGCGTGCCGACAAGTGGGATCGTGAAGCCATCTTTCCCATGGAGAACTACAAGGATCTGCACAAAGCAGGCTTTCTCGGCATTTGTGTGCCGGAGAAGCATGGCGGTATCGGCGCGGATTACATGACCTATGCGCTGACGGCGGCGGAAATCGGCCGCTATTGCGGCACCACCTCGCTTACTTGGAACATGCACGTCAGTTCGTGTTTGTGGACCGGCGATCTCGCCGACGATCTCAAGATGACGGCGGCGCAACGCAAATCACACAACCGCCGCCGCGCCATTCACTACAAGCGCATCGTCGAGGACGGGGCCATTTACGCGCAGCCCTTTTCCGAAGGCGGTGCCGCGGCGGCCGGCGCCGCGCCGTTCGGCACCACGGCGACAAAGACCAAAGGCGGCTGGCTGATCAACGGCAAGAAGATTTTCGCTTCCCTCGCCGGGTCGGCGGACTATTACGGCGTGTTGTGCACGGAGAAGAAACCCAACCTGTCGCGCCGCGACACCATGTATGTGGCGGTGCCCGGCGATGCGGAGGGCGTGTCGGTCGTCGGCGATTGGGATCCGCTGGGTATGCGCGGCACCGTGTCGCGTAACCTGCTGTTTGACAATGTGTTCGTTCCCGATGATGCGGCGCTGATGCCCAAGGGCGTTTATTTCCTCGCCGCCACCCGCTGGCCGCACATGTTCCTCACGCTGACACCCACCTATATGGGTATCGCTCAGGCGGCCTATGATTTCACGGTGAAGTATCTGCGCGGCGAAGCGCCGAACACGCCGCCCGTAAAACGTCGCATGTATCCGACCAAGCAGCACGCGATCGCCGAGATGCACATGAAGCTGGAGCAGACCAAGGCGATTTGGTTCCAGGCCATCCGCGAGGCTGGCCCCAACCCGACCAAGGAACAGATATTGCGTGCCTACACGGCGCAATATTCGGCGATGGAGAATGCCAACGAGCTTTGCCGCCTGGCCATCCGCACCTGCGGTGGGCAGTCGATGCTCAAGAGCCTGCCGCTGGAGCGTCTTTACCGCGATAGCCGTTGCGGTTCACTGATGTTGCCGTGGACTGCGGAAATCTGCGTCGACCGGCTGGGCCGCGAGGCGCTCTACAATCCGGGCGAAAGCGACGAATGACCGATATCTCGCACTGGCTGAAAACGCATGCGGCCTTCGATCCGGAAAAGGTCGCACTGCGTCATGCCGGCGGCGAGGAAACCTACGCGCAGTTTGCTGATCAGGTTCGATGTCATGCGGCCATGCTGCAGCACGGGCTCGGCATCGGGCGCGGCGATCGTATTGCCTATCTCGGCCCAAATACCGCCGACTTCCTGTTTCTGTTTTTCGCCGCTGCACGCCTCGGCGCGATGTTTCTACCGCTCAATTGGCGCCTGGCACCGGGGGAACATGCCTATATCATCGCCGATGCGTCACCCAAGGCGGTGTTCTGCGATGCCAGTTTCATCGAGCATACGGACACTTTTCGGGGCCGGTATCCGACGATCGCCTTTGTCGATTGCAACGGCGGGACCGACGGATGGAACTCTTTACGCGGCCTGCTCGATGACACGTCTGGCCAGGACGTGCCCCGATTGGGCGATCTCGCCGATCCCCTGTTGCTGGTCTATACATCAGGCACTACAGGACGCCCCAAAGGCGCGGTCCTCACCCAAAATGCGGTGCAGGTCAACGCGCTCAATAGCCTCCATATGCACGATCTGCGCAGCGACGACCGCATCCTCACGATGATCCCGTTGTTTCATGTGGGCGGACTTAATATTCACACGACACCCGCCTTCTATGCCGGCGCAACGGTGACCTTGCATGAACGGTTCGATCCCGGGATGGCGCTCAAGACTATCGAAGAAGAAAAAATTACCCTCACCGTTATGGTGCCGGCCGTCATTCAGGCGGCGATGAAACACCCAAAATGGGACGCGGCCAATCTGTCGTCGTTGCGGATGCTGACCACCGGCTCGTCAATCGTGCCCTTGCCGCTGATCCAGGCGTTCCATGACCTTGGTGTTCCCGTGGTACAGGTCTATGGCGCGACGGAAACAGCGCCCGTGGCGATATACCAGCGGGCCGCGGATGGGTTCCGCAAGCCCAGTTCGACCGGGAAGGCAGCGCTTCACTGCGACGTACGGGTCGTAGACGACAACGGCCACGATGTGGCGCCCGGCGTATCGGGCGAGATCTGGGTGCGGGGCGGCAATATCCTGCGCGAATACTGGAATAATCCCGACGCGACGGCGGCAGCCTTGACCGATGGTTGGTTCCATACCGGTGACGTCGGTTATCTGGATGAGGAAGGCGACTATTTCATCAATGACCGCAAGAAAGACGTGATTATCTCGGGCGGTGAAAACATTTATCCAGCCGAGGTGGAAGCGGTGCTACACGAAATGACGGAAATTGCCGATGCGGCGGTTGTCGGCCGAGCCGATGACCGGTGGGGAGAAGTACCAATTGCTGTCGTCGAAGCAAAGGAAGGTGCGCAGATCGACGTGGCCGCGATCCTCGGGCGTTTCGATGGTGTGCTGGCGCGCTTCAAGCATCCCAAGGACATCATCGTCGTAGACGCACTGCCGCGGAATGCCATGGGCAAGGTGCTGAAATACGAAGTGCGGGGCCTGGCGGTGAAAAGCCCGGATTACGCTGGGCAATAGTTCTTGTGCAGAAAGCGTAAGAGCTTGGAGATCTTCTTTTTGGCCAGCGAATAATAAATGGTCTGCCCGTCGCGGCGGGTTTTGACCAAACCGTCCTTGCGCAGCAGAGCGAGCTGCTGGGACATGGCCTGTTCGCGAACGTCGAGCAACTTGGCCAATTCGCCGACGGAAGATTCCCCTTCGACAAGCCGGCATAGGATCAACAGCCGATTGCGGTTGGACAGAACCTTCATAAGGTCCGAAACCTCCTCAGCGGATTTTTGCATGTCTTTTAGGTTCATATTTGCGAACCTATGATGATATCTATTTTCCGTCAAGCCGGATTGGTTGCGAAGCTCAGATTTTCAGGCCTCCGTTGAAAAAATCCCATTGATGCGCATCAATGCGGTTAAAAGTCATTGTCCGCAAAATCGAGCCAAATTGCAGACTGCGGTCTGGGAGGACAGTGCGCCATGGATGCTTCGATGTATAAACCGGAGACGTCCGCCGCCGATATTAAGTCGCTCTTCGGTTTCGGCGACGGGCTTGGCCCCAACAAAGTGATCCACGTTCATGAAGACTCCATCGGCCTCGATGGGGTGCTGGTCGTCGACAATGTGGCGGCCGGCCCGTCTATCGGCGGTCTGCGCATGGCCCCCGACGTGACCACCGAGGAATGCTATCGCCTCGCGCGGGCGATGACCCTCAAGAACGCAGCGGCCGGGCTGCCGCACGGCGGCGGCAAGTCGGTGATTAAGGCGGACCCCCGTATGCCGGCGACCAAGAAGGAAACGCTGGTACGCGCCTTCGCCTGCGCTCTGCGCGGGGTCGAGGACTATATCTTCGGCCCTGATATGGGTACCAACGAACTTTGCATGGGCTGGGTGCGTGACGAGATCGGCCGGTCAGTCGGTCTGCCGCGTGCGGTCGGCGGTATTCCCTTGGACGACCTCGGAGCGACCGGCTGGGGCCTGCATCACGCGGTTAAGACGGCATTGGATTTCGTCGATATGAAGCTCGACGGCGCACGGGTCGTTGTTCAGGGGTTCGGTGCGGTGGGCTATCACGCGGCCCGTTTCCTCAAGGGTGACGGCGCCAAGCTAATCGCGGCTTCCGATTCCCAAGGCGGGATCCGAAACGATGAGGGTCTTGATGTTGCCGCCCTTCACGCCTTCAAACAAACCGGGAAGAGCGTCGCCGAATTCGACGGCGGCACACCGCTCGATCGTGACGATCTCATCGCTGTGCCTTGCGATATTTGGGTGCCGGCGGCGCGGCCCGACGTCATTACTGCCGACAACGTGGACCGGTTGGAAGCGCGCTTGGTTGCGCAAGGGGCCAATATTCCGGTGACGCTGGAGGCGGAGAGGCGTTTGCACGAACGCAATATTCTTAGCCTCCCCGATTTTATTGCCAATGCGGGCGGCGTGATCTGTGCCGCGATGGAATGGCACGAAGCGAGCGAATCGGCGGCGTTCCAGGCGATCGAAGACAAGATTACGCTCAATGTTCGCGAGGTGCTGGAGCGCGCGACGACGTCCGGCGAGTTGCCCCGAGACGCGGCGGTGACCATGGCTCAGGATCGCGTGCGGGCCGCGATGAATACCCGGCGTTGGAGAACGTTCTACTAAATCGCTTGGGAAGGAGGCATAGATGTACCGGATCCGCTTTCATGGCCGTGGCGGCCAGGGAATGAAAACGGCGAGCCGCGTGCTCGGATCGGCCTTCTTTCACGAGGGCTTCGAAGTCCAGGATGCCCCGCGCTACGGCGCCGAGCGCCGGGGCGCGCCGATGAACGCCTATGTTCGCGCCGACCGGGCGCCGATTTACGAGCGCGGCATCATTCTGCGACCTGATCTTGTGATTGTTGCCGACGATACCTTGGTGCCGATCCCTGCCGCGGGCGTTTTGCAAGGGTTGGATAACCGGAGCGTTTTGTTGATCGACAGCGCCACACCGGAAGACGAATGGCGCAAACGCACCAACATCGGTGGTCCCATACTCGTGCTGCCGTTGCCTGACACGGTCGATCGTTCCTCTCTGGCGATGATCGGAATTGCCTGTGCGGGGGCCGCCGCGCGTCTGATCGGGGTAATTTCCGAAGACGCCCTCGAGCAAGCGGTGCGCGATGAGCTGGCGCCCTTGGGCGAGGCGGTCGTGGAGAAAAACATCCAAGCGGCCATGGCTGGTTATGCCGCCATGTCTGACCACGCAGGAACGGTTTCCGAGGGCGTTCCCGCTGCGGCCAGTGGCGCCGGTTCGCCGGACTGGGTGGACGTGCCGGTCGAAGAAGTGCGGCTTTCCGGTCCGGCTATTCATGCCGGGGCAACGTCGGTGGAGGTGCGCACAGGCCTATGGCGTACATTTCGGCCGGTGATCCATTACGATCGCTGCAACCACTGCAACTGGGTTTGCAGCTCTTTCTGTCCGGATAACGCCATATCCGTTGCCGAAGATGGCCGCCCGGTGATCGATTATGATCACTGCAAGGGGTGCATGATCTGCGTCGTCCAATGTCCGCCGCATGCCATCGAGTCGGTTCTCGAGGTCGAGGCGGCAGCCGCGGAACGAAGGGGGTCGGCATGACCCGCGCGCTGATCACCGGCAATGCCGCTGCCGCTTGGGGCGGGCGGTTGGCGCGTATGGATTACGTGCCGGCTTTCCCCATTACCCCGCAAACCGAAATCATCGAAACCATCGCGAAATGGACCGAGCGTGGCGACATCGCCACACGCATGGTGATGTACGAATCCGAACACAGCATGATCACCGGGGCCGGTGCCGCGGCCGCCACCGGGGTTAGGGTATTTACCGCCACCTCCAGCCAGGGTCTGCTTTATGGGATGGAGATGCTCTACACCGTCGCGGGCTGGCGTGCCCCGTTTGTGCTGGTCAACGTTTCGCGTGGCTTGGCCTCGCCCATCACGCTTGAGCCCGATCACAACGACATCATGGCGGCGCGTGATAGCGGGTTCCTGCAAATCCATTGCGCGACGTGTCAGGAGGTCGTCGACAGTGTGTTGATGGCCTACCGTCTTGGCGAGGATCATCGGGTACGCTTGCCTGTGATCGTCAACCTAGACGGTTTTTATCTGTCTTTCACCCGCGAGGCCGTGGACCTGCCGTCGGCCGACGCGGCGGCGGAATTCCTGCCCGCCTTCGATCCGCAAGGCACCGAATTTCGCGCCGGAAAGCCGGTGAGCCAGGCAGTCGCGGTCTTGGGAGGCGGCACCTATTCCTATTTCCGCTACGAACAGCATCTGGCCGCGCAGGCCGCACTTCCCGTTTATGACGAGGTTGCCGCCGAGTTCAACGACCGCTTCGGCCGTTTGCATCCGGCGATCGAGTCCTATCGGGCCGAAGATGCTGAGATGGTGTTCGTTATGATGGGATCCTTTGCGACAAAGGCCAAGGACGCGGTGGACCGGCTGCGCGAGGCGGGTATCGCGGCGGGCCTTCTGCGCCCGCGTTTGTTCCGGCCGTTCCCGCGAGATGCGTTCCGGTCCGCCTTGGTGGGCAAGAAAGGCGTTGCGGTGATCGATCAGAACCTGTCCATGGGCATGGGGGGTGTGCTGCATTCGGAATTGGCGTCGGCACTTTACGGCGCCCCGGATGCCCCCCGCGCCTTGACCAGTTTCGTCGGCGGCCTGGGCGGACGCGATATCGCGCCGGCCGAATTCTATGAAATGGCGCACGCGACCCTGCGGGCCGCTGAAACCGGCGAAACGCCGCCGCCACGCCTTATGTATACCCACAGCGAATTGCGCGAGATGCGCAAATTGCAGGCGGCCGCCCATGTGGAACGCCATGAACAGGATATTGCGTGATGACCGACGTACATTTCCAACGCATGAAGGATCTTCCCTCGACGCATTTGCTTGGAGCTGGAACGGCCATGTGCGCCGGCTGCGGCGGCCTCGAGATGATCAAGGAGGTCTACGACGTCCTCGGCGAGAACACCGTGTTCGTCAATGCGGCGGGCTGCATGACTTTGTTGTCGGTCTATCCGTTTACGCCGTTTCGAGGCTCTTGGCTCTACACCGCGATGGCGTCGTCGCCGGCGGGCGCGCAGGGCGTGCGCGATGCCCTCGATATCCTCAAAGCCAACGGCCGCATGACCGAGGAAGAAGACCTCGAGGTGGTGGTCCTTTCCGGCGATGGCTCGGCGTCGGGCATGGGCTTGTCGGCGACGTCGGGGGCGATCGATCGCGGCCTCGATTTCATTTATCTCTGTTACGACAACGAAGGCTACGGCAATACCGGCCAGCAAACGTCACCGGAATCGCCGCACGGTGCGCGTACCGCGACGGACGCCGTCGGTCCCGGCAACATCGGCTACAAGAAAGACTTGTTCTCCATCTGGGTAGCCAACAAACCCGCTTATGCCGCGACAGTCGTTGGCGCCGAACCACTCGATCTCGCCCGCAAGATCGAAAAGGCACACGAACTCGAGGGACCACGGCTTATTCTATCATTGGCGCCCTGCCCGACCGGCTGGGGCTATGATCCCGCGCATACCGTCGAAATTGGCCGCTTGGCGGTGAAAACCGGCGTTTGGCCGCTGAAGGAATATGTCGACGGCAAAGTCGTGCATACGCGCCATCCCGGAAAACGAACGCCGGTCGAAGCCTACCTCGAGACCCAGGATCGTTTCCGCCATCTGTTTGAACCGGTGCGCAACGACAAGGTGATCGCCGAAATTCAGGCGCGGGTAGACGCCTATTGGGCCGAGGTGGACGTGGACGATGGCACAAAAGCCTGATTCCCATCCGGACAAACTGACCAAGAGCTACTGCCATGTGGGCGGTGACCTTCCGCTTCTGGGCGACACCATCGACGAATGGTTCAAGAAAATCGTCGCACAGTTCCCCGACCGCGACGCCATCGTTTGCCGTCACCAAGACCGGTGCCTGACCTATCGCGAATTCGACGAGAAGATCGATGCAGCGGCAAAAGGGTTGCTGGGTCTGGGTTTCGCGCGCGGCGACCGGATCGGTGTTTGGTCCACCGACAATATCGAATGGCTGATCCTCCAGATGGCGACGGCCCGCATTGGTGCCGTTCTGGTCAATATCAATCCGGCCTACCGGCCCCGTGAGCTGGCCTATGCGCTGCAGACATCCGAAGTACAGGGCCTGTTCGTGATCCCGGCATTCAAGAGCAGCGACTATGTCGCGATGCTGCTCGAAATCATGCCGGAATTAAAAACGGCGGGTGAACCCGAATTCGAAGCCGAATTTCCCCATCTACGCCGCGTGGTGATTTTCGATCCCGCCTGTCCTGACGCGACGCATGCGCCCGCCGAAGGCTTCGTGACGTGGCAACGGTTTCTGAACGTCGGCCAAACCATCTCTTCTGCCTTGTACCATCAAGCAACCACGGGCCTCGATGCCGATGACGACATCAATATCCAATACACATCGGGCACGACTGGATTTCCCAAGGCTGTGGTGCTGACCCACCATAATATTCTCAACAACGCCTATTTTACGGCGCGGGCCATGCGCTTCACCGAACAGGATCGGCTTTGTGTGCCGGTGCCGTTCTATCATTGCTTCGGCATGGTGTTGTCCAACCTGTTATGCTTTTCCGTCGGCGCCTGCCTGGTGATCCCCGCCGAGCACTTCGATCCTTTGGCGGTGCTGGAAGCGATCGATGCGGAAAAATGCACCGCGTTGCATGGTGTGCCGACCATGTTCATCGCCGAACTGGAGCATCCCCGGTACGCGGAGTTCGACCTTTCCAGCCTTCGCACGGGCATTATGGCCGGCGCGCCGTGCCCGCCCGAGTTGATGACACGGGTGATGAAGGACCTGCATTGCCCCGAAATTCTGATCGGCTATGGCCAGACAGAAGCATCGCCGATCACCCATTTGACCCGTCCCGACGACAGTTTGGAGCGGCGCACCGAAACCGTCGGCACGAACCTGCCTCATCAGGAAGTGAAGATCATCGATCCCGACGGGCGTACGCTGCCCATCGGCGATATCGGCGAAGTCTGCTTTCGCGGCTATCACGTGATGCGTGGTTATTACGGCAATGAAGAAGCGACGGCCAAGACCATTGATTCCGCCGGGTGGCTTCATTCCGGCGATCTCGGCGCCATGGACGCGGATGGCTACGTGCGGATTACCGGCCGCCTCAAGGATATGATCATCCGCGGTGGCGAAAATATCTATCCGGCGGAGATCGAAGCCTTTTTGTTTACTCATCCGAAGATCGCACAAGTCGCGGTATTCGGCGTGCCGGACGAACGGATGGGTGAAGAGGTTGCCGCCTGGGTTCAATTGCACGAAGGCAAAACGATGACGGCGGAGGAACTAACGAATTTTTGTGCTGGCGAGATCGCGCATTTCAAAGTTCCCAAGACCATCCGTTTCGTCGATGGGTTCCCCATGACGGTAACCGGCAAGCTTCAAAAATTCCGCATGCGCGAAATTATGGCGGAAGAACGCGGCGCGGCTTAAATATACCTTCCGTCTGGCGCAAATATATACTTGCGAAGGTATGAAGGTAAGAATATATTATTAGCTGATTATACGCCTTGTGACCGCGCCGCGCGGACCAAACATATATTAATAAGCCTCATTTTGAGGTGCGCGACGATGGGATGGGGGAGCCTTCCGGGAAAGGAGTCTGAACATGTCTCACATCGTCATTCTAGGGGCCGGTCTGGGTGGTATCCCCATGGCCTATGAAATGCGCGCGCAACTCGGCAAGGAAGATCGTCTGACGGTCATTTCCGACCGTGACCATTTTCAGTTCACACCGTCCAATCCGTGGCTCGCCGTCAATTGGCGGAAACCCGACCAAATAACAGTCAAGCTCGAGCCTATTTTCAAAAAACGCAAAATAGGATTCCATTCGGTCGGTGCCAAAAGGGTCGTGCCTGAGAAAAACCAAGTTGAGCTCAACGATGGCCAAGTTGTCGATTACGACTATCTCGTGATCGCAACAGGGCCCGAACTCGCCTTCGACGAGATCGACGGGTTGGGACCGCATACCGGCTTCACCCAATCGATCTGTACGGTTGAACATGCCACGACGGCATCGGAGGCCTGGGAAAAGTTCGTCAAAAATCCGGGGCCCATCATCATCGGTGCGGTGCAGGGGGCGTCCTGCTTCGGCCCTGCTTACGAGTTTGCGTTCATCGTCGATACGGAGTTGCGCCGCCGCAAGCTGCGTGACCAGGTGCCCATTACTTATGTAACTCCGGAGCCCTACATCGGACATTTGGGCTTGGACGGGGTCGGCGATACCAAGTCGATGTTGGAATCCGAATTCCGCCAGCGCCACATCAAATGGATCACCAACGCCAGCGTCGAAAAGGTCGCCGATGGCACCATGACCGTGGTTGAACACAACGCAGATGGCGAAGAAAAAGAACGTCACGACCTGCCCTTCGGTTACAGCATGATGCTGCCGGCGTTCCGCGGCATTCCGGCTGTGTTCGGTATTGAGGGGCTGACCAATCCGCGCGGTTTCATCACCATCGACGAGTTCCAGCGGAACCAAAAGTATCAGAACGTGTACTCGGTGGGTGTCTGCGTCGCCATCGCGCCGCCGGAGGCGACCCCTGTCGCCACTGGCGTTCCCAAGACCGGGTTTATGATCGAAAGCATGGTGACGGCCGCCGTGCATAACATTCGCCAGGCAATGGATGGTAAGGATCCAACGCATAAAGCCACCTGGAATGCCCTTTGCCTCGCCGATTTCGGCGACACGGGCGTGGCCTTCCTCGCCATGCCTCAAATTCCGCCACGCAACGTCAGCTGGGCGTCCGAAGGCAAATGGGTCCATCTCGCCAAGATCGCGTTCGAGAAATACTTTTTGCGCAAGGTGCGGACGGGTAACGTCGATCCCATCGTCGAGAAGTACGTACTCAAGCTGCTCGGCATTGATAAACTCAAGACACCGGCGCCCGGCGAGTAAGGTCCGGAGAAAGAAAGAATGTATCGAATCTTTCGTTTTGGACGACGGCTCGCCAGCGCCTTGGCCATGTTTTTCGTGCTGGCTCATGGCGCTGTCGCGGCGGAAACCTTCGCCGTTACGGTGTCGCAGATCGACGACCGTAAAGCCGTATTTGCTACCGTGCAAAGCGTCGATCAGACCGTTGCCCGAACTCAGATCGGTGGCACTATCCGAGAGCTGACAGTTGATGAGGGGGCCCCCGTTTTTCACGGGCAGATCATCGCTCGTGTCCACGATCCGAAGCTGGCGTTGCAGATATCGGCGCTTCAGGCACGCAAAAAATCCCTAGAGGCCCAACTCAAACTCGCGACCATTGAAATGGAGCGGGCACGTGATCTGCGCCGTAGCGGCGTGGGAAGCCAAGCGCGCCTTGACGACGCACAAACCCAACTCGACGTGGTGACGTCCGATCTTGCGGCGTTAAAAGCCGAGATCAAAGTCATTGAGCAACAAGTAACCGAAGGCGACGTGCTGGCACCAACGGACGGGCGTGTTCTGAAGGTGCATGTCACCGACGGTAGTGTCGTGCTTCCAGGCGACATCGTCGCGACCATCGCAACCGAGACTTATATACTGCGTCTTCACCTGCCCGAGCGGCACGCGCGGTATATTTCGCCCGACGACCGCGTCCTCGTCGGCACGCGGGGCATGGAAACGGTCGCGCAGGATCTGGTCGAAGGCCGTGTCCGCCAGGTTTATCCCGAAATGGAAGATGGCCGTGTCGTTGCCGATGTGGAGGTTCACGGCCTTGGCGATTTCTTCGTCGGGGAACGCACTCGCGTTTATGTGGCGACCGGCAAGCGCGAGGCTATCATCGTGCCCGAGGGCTATATTTATCAGCGTTTCGGCGTCAGCTTCGCCCGTCTCGAGAACGGCAAGGAAGTGGCGGTTCGGGTCGGTTTGCCGGTAGACGGCGGCCTTGAAATCCTCGCCGGCTTGCGTCCCGGAGACGTTTTGGTGCGTCCATGAAGCTGGGAATCTCGGGCGGGATCACCCGCGCTTTTATCCAATCACCGCTGACCCCGCTGTTGATGATCGCGGCATTCCTGATGGGTGGGATCGCGCTCTGGGATCTTCCGCGTGAAGAGGAACCGCAGATCAGCGTGCCCATGGTCGACATCATGGTCGAGGCCCCCGGTTTGCGCGCCGTCGACGCTGTCGAATTGGTGACGGAGCCGCTGGAAGACATCGTCAAGGGCATTGACGCGGTCGAGCATGTGTACTCCCGCACCGAAGACGACCGCGTCCTCGTAACTGCGCGCTTTTTTGTCGGCACCGATGAAGACCGAGCCATCTTGCGGGTTCACGAAGACGTCCGCGCCAACCTCAACCGGATTCCCGTCGGCATTCCAGAGCCGCTGATCATCGGGCGCGGCATCAATGATGTCGCGATCATCACACTGACCTTGTTTCCCAAGGACGCCACCGATGACCGATGGACCGACAACACGCTTTACCGCCTCGCCGACGAGTTACAACACGAATTGATCAAGGTGAAGGATTCCGGCCTTACCTATATTGTTGGTGGCCGGCCCGATCAAATCCGGATCGAGCCCGATCCGGAGCGGCTGTCGCTCTATGGCATCACCCTCAATCAACTCGTCGAAAAGGTGCGCAACGCCAATCGCTCCTTCCTCGCGGGGGCGTTGCGCGAAACCAATGCCGAGGTGCCCGTGTTTGCCGGGCAGACCCTGCGCGGCGTACCCGATGTCGGTTTGCTCACGATTACCAGCCGTGACGGTCGGCCGGTCTACGTCAAGGATGTGGCGAATATCGTTGTCGGCGCCGAGCCGCCCGACAGCCGGGCTTGGCATTTGACGCCGACCCTCGACGGTTTCGACCGCCGCCCGGCGGTGACCATCGCGTTCGCCAAGCGCCAAGGGGCCAATGCCGTTACCGTCTCCGAGGAACTGCTCGCCCGGCTCGACATGGTCCGGGAACGCCTCTTGCCGGAGGGCGTCGAAGTCGCGGTCACCCGCAACTACGGCGAGACGGCCCGCGACAAAGCGGACGAGTTGCTGTCACACCTTCTCGGCGCCACGGTGGTGATCGTTCTGATCATCGCCGTGTTTATCGGCTGGCGCGAGGGCATCGTGGTCATGGTGGTGATCCCCGCGACCATCCTGCTGACCTTCTTCTCGGCGTGGCTGATGGGCTTCACTATCAACCGGGTCAGTCTGTTCGCGCTCATTTTCGCCATCGGTATTCTGGTCGACGACGCCATCGTGGTGGTGGAGAACATCGTCCGCCATTGGCATATGGACGACGACCGTAGCATCGTCGCCGCCGCTATCGACGCGGTGGCCGAAGTCGGCAACCCGACGATCATCGCGACGTTGACGGTCATTTCCGCGCTGCTGCCCATGATGTTTGTTTCCGGCCTCATGGGCCCCTATATGAGCCCCATTCCCGCCAACGCGTCGGCGGCAATGGTGTTCTCCTTCTTCGTGGCCGTCGTCATCACGCCGTGGCTTCTCGTCAAGCTGCATGGCCTGATGTCGCGCGGCAAAAAGAAAGACGGGCATGCCGCCGAGGAGGAAAACGCCCTCGGCCGGATCTACCGGGGTTTGGCGCGGCCCCTGGTCAAAGGCCGCGCCCCGTCACTGCTGTTCCTGTTGATCGTGGCGGTGGCGACGGTGGCCTCCATGGGACTGTTCGTCAGCAAGGATGTCGTCGTCAAACTGCTGCCCTTCGACAACAAATCCGAACTTCAGGTGGTTGTCGATCTTCCCGAGGGCAGCAGTTTGGAAGCGACCGAACGTACCTTGATGGCGGCCGCCGACCGGCTGGTCACGATCCCGGAACTTTCGAACATTCAGCTGTATGCCGGTGCGTCGGCGCCATTCGGCTTCAATGGCCTGGTGCGGCAGTTCTATCTGCGCACCCGGGCGGAGCTCGGCGATCTGCAGGTCAACCTGCTGCCCAAGGAAGAGCGCGACCGGACGAGCCATGTGGTCGCGCTCGAGGTGCGGGAGCTTCTAAAGGATCTGCCTACGCCTGAAGGCACCAGCATCAAGGTGGTGGAAGTGCCGCCGGGCCCGCCGGTTTGGGCGACATTGCTGGCGGAAGTTTATGGCCCTGACGAACAAAGCCGCCGGTCGGCGGCCATGCAGGTCCGCGAGGCCTTCTCCGCCGTCGATTTCGTCGTCGATATCGATGACAGCTATGGCGTGCCCAGTGAGCGCTTCCGCGTCGAGATCGATCAGGAGAATCTCGAGTTTCACGGTGTCGAGGAAGCGGATGTCTATGACACCATCGCGTCCCTGATCGGCGGGGTGAGCGTCGGCTACTCTCATCGCGGCCAGGGTGCCAATCCGGTAGAGATCGCCGTTCGCCTTCCCAATAGCGACCTGTTCCCGAGCGAACGTCTGTGGTCGACGCCGGTGCCGTCGCGGGGCGGGGTGGTTGAGTTGGGCGACGTGGTGCGGCTCAAGCGCGAACGTGCGTCCTATCCCCTGTTCCGCCGCGATGGGCGCTACGCCGAAATGGTGACGGCGGAACTCGCCGGGCAGTTCGAAGCGCCGATATATGGCATGCTCGCCGTCGAGGACGTCTTGAAAAACCGTTTCGGCGATGCAGGCCCGACGATCGGCTATCACGGCCAGCCCGCCGACGAATCCAAGATCACGCTGCTTTGGGATGGGGAGTGGGAGGTGACCTATACGACCTTCCGCGATCTCGGGGCCGCCTTCGGTGTCGCCCTATTGGCCATTTATCTCCTGGTGGTCGGGCAATTCTCGAGCTTCCGGCTGCCCATCGTCATTATGATCCCCATCCCCTTAACCTTCACCGGCATCCTTGTCGGTCACTGGCTGGTTGGGGCGGCGTTTACCGCGACGTCCATGATCGGCTTCATCGCCCTCGCCGGTATTATGGTGCGCAACTCGATTCTGTTGGTGGATTTCATCCGTGCCCGTCAGGCCGAGGGGGCGCCGCTGAGGGTATGCCTGCTGGACGCGGGCGCGATCCGGGTGCGGCCGATCTTCCTCACCGCGATTACCGCCATGGTCGGCGCAGCCTTCATTCTGCTCGATCCGATCTTCCAGGGACTGGCGGTGTCGCTGCTGTTCGGTCTCGCCTCGTCGACCATCCTGACGCTGTTCGTTATTCCCGCCCTTTATGTTTGGCGGCGGGACGACGGACGCGGTTTCGGAGAAGCGGTCTAGCTGTCCAAGTCTGGCGCTTCGAGGGGCTTCCAATCGTTGGCAAGACGTAGGGTTGCACCGGTGCGATCCTGCAGTTCGTCGAAGGTCATGCCGTCGATCATTTCGCGCACCACCATGCCGTCGGGGGTCCGGTCGATCACCGCGATATCGGTGAACACCCGGCTCACGCATTCGCGTCCCGTCAGTGGTAGCTCGGTCTTCTTGACGATCTTGGGCGAGCCGTCCTTGGAATTGTGATCGCAGATCACGTAGACCTGCTTCGCCCCGTAGGCAAGGTCCATGGCGCCGCCGACGGCTGGGGCGGTCTTTGAATTGGGCAGCCGCCAGTTGGCGAGATCGCCGTTCTCCGCAACCTCATAGGCGCCGAGGACGGTGTAATCCAGGTGCCCGCCCCGGACCATAAGGAAGGAGTCCGCGTGGTGGAAGAAGGCGCCGCCCGGGTTCATCTTAACCGGGCGCTTGCCGGCATTGACCAGTTCCGGATCTTCGGGATCGCCCGGGTCCAGGGCCTTCATGCCGAGAATGCCGTTTTCGGAGTGGAAAATGATCTCGCGGTCATCGGGGGTTTGGTCGAGCACCGCCAGCGGGATGCCGACGCCAAGGTTGACGACCGATCCTTCGGGGATGTCGTGGGCACAGCGCCACGCCATCTGGAGACGATTAAGGGGCTGGGTCATGCGTTCATGGGCTCCACTTCAACGACGCGGTCAACGAAGATGCTGGGCGTCACGATAACTTCCGGATCGAGCTCTCCGAGCTCGACGACCGTCTTGACCTGGGCGATGGTCATTTCCGCTCCCATGGCCATGACGGGGTTAAAATTCCGCATGGATTTAGTATAGACCAGATTGCCCCAGCGGTCGCCCTTGAGGCCCTTCACGAGGGCGACATCGCCGCGAATGGCGCGCTCCATAAGGTATTCCTTGCCGTCGAACTCGCGCACTTCCTTGCCCTCGGCAAGGGGTGTGCCCCAGGCGGTGCGGGTATAGAAGGCGGGAACCCCGGCAGCCCCGGCGCGGACCCGTTCGGCGATGGTCCCTTGGGGCACAATCTCCAGGTCTATCTTGCCGGCCTCGTAAAGCTCCTCGAACACGGTGGAGCCTGGTACCCGCGGGTAGGAACAGACCAGCTTGGCGACGCAGCCCTCGGCCAGCATTCGCCCGATCCCCGCTTCGCCGGACCCGGCATTGTTGGTAACGATGGTCAAATCGCGGACTTTCCGCCGGGCCAGTGCGTCGCATAGCTCCTGCGGCTCGCCGGTCATGCCGAACCCGCCGATCAGCACGATGGAGCCGTCCTTGACGTCGGCGACGGCTTCTTCGGCACTTTCTCTTATTTTATTGATCAATTCCGATCCTCCCGTCCGTAGTCCGCACAAATTGGTAAATCGGACATGGTAAGTCAATCACCCGCGACCTATAACCGGGCCAACAATCAACAGCAGAGTGGGAGGAATCCTCATGGCCGATTCCGCATCTTCGCCATTTGCCGGCGATGGGCCGGAACTGACGTTCCGCAAAGGCCTCGACTCCGGCGAGTTCAAAATCCAGAAATGTAACGATTGCGGCAGCACCATCTATTACCCGCGCGCCGTCTGCAATCATTGCGGCTCCGCCAACTACAGCTGGCACACCGCGTCGGGGAACGGCACCGTTTATTCGACCAGCGTCGAGCGCACGCCGCCGGAAAAGGGCGGTAATCAGAACCTCGCCATCATCGATCTCGAGGAAGGCGGCCGTCTAATGAGCCGCGTCGTCGATATCGATCCCACCGAGGTCAAGATCGGCATGGCGGTCAAGGCCTTCATCGGCGAGATCGGCGGCACCAAGCTGATCCTGTTCCGTCCCGCCTAAGCCAGTCACAGGGAGAAGAAGAATGACACATCCTCTACGCGGCTCCTCCGCCGTCGTCGGCATCGGCCTGACGGAGTTCGGCGATCTGCCTGGCAAGACGGCCATCGAAGTATTGGCCGAAGCCTCCCACAACGCCCTCGCTGACGCAGGCCTCACCCTCCGGGACGTGGACGGGTTGTTTACCTCGTCCATGGAGCGCGTGTTCCACCCGCTTCAGGTCTGCGAATATCTCGGCGTGCAGCCCAAGGTCATCGACGGCACCAACATCGGCGGCTCGGCTTTCGTCAATTGCGTTCATACCGCGGCGATGGCCATCGCTACCGGCGAATGTGAGGTCGCGTTGATCTGCTACGGCTCCATTTCCCGGTCCAACCGCAAGAACAAGGTGCGCGGCGCCAATCCCAACGCGGGCGCGCTGCACATGTCGGAATACCAATCGCGCCAGCCCATCGTGTCTTATGCCATGGCCGCCGCGCGGCACATGTATCAATACGGCACGACGCGGGAGCAGTTGAGTCATGTCGCGGTTTCGGCCCGCCAATGGGCGATGAAGAACCCGCGCGCCGAGATGCGCGACCCGTTGACGGTCGAGGAAGTTTCGAACGCGCGTCTGATCTGCGATCCGTTCACGCTGTTCGATTGTTGTCTGGTGTCCGACGCGGGCGCGGCAATCGTCATGACGTCGGCAGAGCGGGCCAAGGACTTCCCGCACAAGCCGGTCTATCTGCTTGGCATCGGCACCGCCATCACCCATGACCAGATCGGCCAAATGCCCGATCTAACGGTGACGGCGGCGGCACAGTCGGGCCCGCGCGCGTTCGCGATGGCCGAGATGAAACCCTCCGACATCGACGTCGCGGAGTTCTACGACGCTTTCACCATCAATACGCTGCTGTTCCTGGAAGACCTCGGCTTCGTGCCGAAAGGCGAGGCGGGCCCCTTCGTGGCCGACGGCAATATTGCGCCCGGTGGTTCATTGCCGGTGAATACCAACGGCGGCGGGCTTTCCTGTGTGCATCCCGGCATGTACGGCATGTTCGTCACCATCGAGGCGGTCGAGCAGTTGCGTGGTGGGTGCGGCGAGCGGCAGATCGACGGCGCTCAGGTCGCGCTCGCCAACGGCAATGGCGGCGTGCTGTCGAGCCAGGTGACGGCCATCTACGGGACCGACGAGACATTGTAAGGCAGGCCGCACAAAAAACACCGGCATCGGGACCACCGATGCCGGTGTTTTGTTTTGAATAGGGGTCAAAGACCCTTGATTTTGATCTTACGTTCCTTGGCTTCCGGTGCGGACTTCTGCACCTTGATGCTGAGGACGCCGTTCTTCAGCTCGGCTGCAACGTTGTCGGGATTCGTGTCCTCCGGCAGGCGGAAGGAGCGTTCGAAGGCGCCGTAATGGCGTTCGTCGAAATAGAGCTTATGCTCCTCGCTCAGTGTTGCCGGCTTCTTCTCGCCTTTCACGATCAATGTGTGGTCGTTAAGCGTGATGTCGACGTCGGCTTCCGCCACGCCCGGTAGCTCGATGTTGATTTCATAGTAGGCCTCCGTCGACGAGGCGTCGGCGGCCGGGGAATAGTATTCCGCGAATTTCGTTCCCATGTGGCGGAACGGGTCGGCATATGTAGGCCACCAATCCGCGCCCTGACGGAACGGCGCGGTATGGGATTTCTCAACCATGGCTCGCTCCTAAGTTATCAGCTTCTCTTACCGGGTTGCTCCGGATTCATCTTGCCGAGACTCTCTGCTACACACCCGGTTGGCGCCTTGATGGACGTCAATCGGCCGTTCGGTTTCCGCTATGCGGCCTGCGGTAGATCGTGAAGGTGCACGTCGTGCGCGGAATGGGTCGACAGGATTTTTTGCGCCTTTTCCTCGTGCGCGGCATCGCGGGTGTGGACCCATAGCAGCAACCCGCCTTTTTCCAACTGTTCGTTCAGATAGTCGGCGTGGTGTTTCTCGAGCATGGCCGACAGGACGGTGCCGATAGCGGCGCCCGCACCGCCTGCCAGCGCAGCCGCCCCCGCGGCGGCGGCAACGGTCCCACCGGTGGCGACGACAAGGCCGATGGCCGTTGCGGCCGCGACATAGAGGGGGGCACCGATCAGCGCGCCTTCGGCATCGCCGATGGTTTCCGGCGCCATATAGGCGGCTCGGGATGATTGCGGGTCGTCTTCCAAATCCTCGACCTTTTCATAGATATGGCCGAGCTTTTCCTCGACGGCCTGATGGCCGGCCAGCAGGCTTAGATCGACGCGGTTGAAGCCCGAACTCAGCAGTTCGTCGATGGCGGCTTGTAATGTTTCGGCGTCGTCGAAAACGCCGACGGCCTCACGAACGGTCGTGGACATGTGCGTATCCTCCCACTTGTGATAGGCGAAAACCCTATACCCGACGTGTCGTGGGCTCATTGATAACGATCAAACTGGACCCATCCCGTCTGTTCATTTAAGGGTTGATGACAATAAATCGATTCGTCCGAATGGACGGCGGAATGAAGACCAGGGAGGCTCATTTTATGAAAGCGATGGTTCTCGACGGACCCAACCAACCCTTCAGATTGGCCGAGGTGCCGGACCCGGTCGCCGGTTCCGGCGAAGCAGTGGCCAAGGTCATTGCCTGCGGGTCCGGATTGACCATTCAGCACGTCAAAGCGGGGCGGACGCCCGCCGAATTCCCGCGCATCATCGGCCATGAAATCGCCGCTGAAATCGTCGAGGTGGGGCCGGGTGTGGACAACCTTGCCGTCGGCGACGCGGTGACGGCGCACTATTATCTGACCTGCGGCCACTGCCGCTGGTGCCTCTCCGACCGTGAATCCCTATGTCAGACCAATTCCGGCAATGTCGGGCGCATCATCGATGGCGGCTATGCCGAATACATCAAACTGCCGGCGCGCACTTTCATCAAGTTTCCGGAAGGCCTCGACTACAAGGCACACCCGGCCGAAGCGGGCGTGGCGGCGGATGCCTTGGCGACGCCGGTAAAAGTATTGAAGCGCGCCCGGGTCAAACCAGGCGAATGGGTCGCGGTGTTCGGTGCTGGCGGCGGGGTCGGCATCCACATGGTGATGATGGGCGCCTATGCGCATGCGCGGGTGATCGCCGTCGATACCAAGCCGGAAAAGTTCGATGCCTGTAAGAAGGCGGGGGCCGAAATTTGCATCGACGGCGGCCGCAACGATCTTCCCGAGGCGCTTTTGGACATAACCGGCGGCGGCGTCGACGTGGCCGTGGATTTCGTCTCCGCGCGCCAGACGTTGGAGACCGGGTTCAAGTCGTTGGGCATCGGTGGCCGCTTGGTAACCTTGGGCGGCTCCGGCCAGCCGTTCGAGGTGACGGCATCTTCCTTGCTGTTCGGCGAGCGCGAAGTGCTGGGCAGCCGCTATTGCACCAAGGGCGAGTTGGTCGAAACCTTGGAACTGGTTGCACGCCGCGAAGTGTGGCCGTTGGTGACGGATGTCCGCCCGCTGGAAGAAGCCGAAGCGCTGCACGCCGATGTGGAGGCGGGCCTGGTCATCGGCCGTGCCGCCCTGATGGTGGCGCCGTAAGCCCATGGGAGCAGCCATGACCCCCGTCCTCGACGCCCATCATCATATCTGGCGGATGGCGGACCTCGCCTGGCTGCAAGGTCCCATGCAGCCGCGCATCTTCGGCCCGTACGAACCACTCCGCCGCGATTATCCCATCGATGAATTCCGCGCTGATCTCGACGGGCACGGGGTCGTCGGCTCAGTGTATATTCAGGTCAATTGGCCGCCGGGCGGCGAAGTGGACGAGGCGTGCTGGGTGCAGTCGGTGGCCGACGAAACCGGCTGGCCCAACGCCATTGTCGGTTATGTGGATTTCGCGGCGGCGGATGCCGCCGATACGTTGGCCGAACTTGCCCGTGTGCCGCTTATGCGGGGTATCCGACAGCAGCTCCATTGGCACGAAAACCCGGAGTATAAGTTCGCGCCGACGCCGGATTTGATGAACGATCCTACATGGCGCGCAGGCTTTGCCCATATTCAGGATCACGGCTGGCCGTTCGATCTGCAGGTGTTCACCTCGCAGATGACCGATGCAGCGATTTTTGCCGGGGACTTCCCGGATGTGCCGATGATCCTGCAACACGCGGGCATGCCCGAAGATACCAGTGCGGCCGGCATGGCGACGTGGCGGGACGGCATGCGACGATTTGCTGATTTGCCCAATATCCATGCCAAGCTCTCCGGCCTGGGCACGTTCCTTCACCGCAATGATCCGGCCTTCATTGCCGAGATCGTCGGGGAAACGGTGGAGATGTTCGGCGCGGCGCGGTGCGTCTATGGCAGCAACTTTCCCATCGAGAAACTGTGGACGGACTATGGTCCGCTGATCGGTGCCTACCGCGATGCCGTGGCATCGTTACCCGAAGAAGACCAGCGCGCGATCTTCTTCGACAACGCGGTGCGGCTCTACCGCCCTGCGGGAATTGAAGCCAATCGTTGAAGCGCCTGGTGAGAATGCCTGGCGAAAGCGTCTGGACGCCCCTGGCCGTCGTCTCTATATGGTCTTTTCGGCCAATGGGTTTTCGATAGGACGGTTGACCACCGTCAATGTTCAAGACCGGGGATCGCGTGACGATCAGGACGAGATCCAGGGAGAAAGGGAGCTATGCTCGAAATCGATATTGAGAAAGTCTGTTTTATCATCGCCAAGGCGCGTGAGTTTGAAACGCATGAATCGCTGGGCGATGAGGTGTTCGAAGGTGACGAGCCCGAGGACCACATCGAGAATATCGACGATATTTCCGATGCCCATGCGGACGAGGAAACGGACGATAATACCGAGGACGAGATCAAGGCCTGGGTCAACGCCATGAACGAGGACGAGCAGTGTCAGGTGGTGGCGCTGGCCTGGATCGGGCGCGGCGATTTCACCGCCGACGATTGGGACGAAGCCTTGCGCATCGCGACCGAGGAACATAACGACCGCACTGCCGAGTATCTTCTCGGTATGCCGTTGTTACCGGATTATCTCGATGAAGGGTTGGCGGCCTTCGATCTCAGTTGCGACTGAACTTGCGATTTAACTGAGCCAAGTCTTCCGCCATTTTTTCGATCACGGTGGTCCAATCGCCGATGGCCGGCTGCCGGTAGAGCGTCAAGCCGGGATACCAGGGACAATCGGTTCGTTTCGTTCCCCACCGCCAATCAGGTGCGAAAGGTAAAAGGACCCAAGCCGGGCGGCCCATTGCCCCGGCGAGGTGGACCAGTGCCGTGTCCACCGAGATGACCAAATCGAGATGTGCGAGGATCGCCGCCGTGTCGGCGAAATCCTCGATGTGGGGACTCAGGTCGGTGATTTTGTTTCCCCATCCCAGCTTATCGATATCCGCTGCCCGTCCGTCGACCTGCAGGCCGAATACGTCAATTCCGGCAACGTCCAACAGAGGCGCGAAGGCGTCGAGCGAAAGGGAGCGGTTGCGATCGTTCTTGTGGGTCGGCCGGCCCGCCCAAACAATTCCGACCTTGAAGGATTTCCCGTCGAGCCCAAATGATTCCGCCGGCCGGGCCGACGCGCGCAAATAGGGCGTGTCCTTCGGAATCCGGCGCGCCGTTATGCGCAGTAAATGCGGCAGGCTCATGATCGGAACTTGCAGTTGGATATCGCCGGGAATTTTTTCTCCCCGGGTAATGACCTGCTCGACACCCGGTGCCGTTTCCAGCAACCGTTTAAGCGGCGGGTGGGTTTCGACGACCACTTGGATGTTCTGCTCGGCTAGGTGACGGGCGAAGCGGATCATGTGGATGGTATCGCCGTATCCTTGTTCGGAATGGACCAGCAGCCGTTTCCCGGAAATGTCCTCGCCTTTCCAGGCCGGTATTCTGGTGTGGCGGCGCTTGAACTCGGGTAGCTTCCAGCGAACTTCGTAGTCGGCGAAACCGCCGACCAAATCGCCCGAGAGCAGCCTGGCGATACCCCTGTTCCACCGCGCATCCACATGGGTCGGGTCGATCATCACGGCCCGTTCGAGCGTCTCGACGGCGGCTTTGACCTTCCCGGCGGCTTGCAAGGCGCCGCCACGATTGGCGAGGATGCCCGCATCGTCCAGCGACATTTCCAATGCTCGATTGAACCATGCCAATGCTTCCTGGGGTTGGCCGGCGCGGGTCAACGCGGCGCCCATGTTGTTGGCGGCATCGGCGGATTCGGGATCGAGTTTCACCGCATGGGCGAAAACGTCGATGGCGCGGTCGATTTCGCCCCGTGCCAGTTGGACGTTGCCGAGGGCATTGTGGGCGGCAGCATTTTTCGGTGCATTCGCGATGGCCGCTTCCGCCGCAGCTTGGGCTTCGTTTAGTTTGCCGAGCCGGCGGAACGCCTCGCTCAAGTTGATGTGCGCGTCGAGAAGCGCCGGTTCCAACCGCGCCGCCATATCGAACGCGGTGGCCGCGTCTTCGGTCTCGCCACGATCGAGCAGAACGGCGCCGAGATTGTTGTAGCCAGAGGCGAACCCTGGTTTGAGGGTGACGGCACGGCGACAGGCTTTTTCGGCAGCCGGTAAATCGCCCATGAGCCGGCGGGCATCGCCGATGTTGCTCCAGGCTTCGGCGAAATCGGGAATATGTTTCAACGCCCGTTCGTAGGCAGCGAGTGCTCCAAGGATATCCCCCTGATCCTTATAAACGTTTCCGAGATTATTGAGCGCCTCAGGGAAAGCAGGGTCTATGTCCAAGGCGCGCTTGATCTTATGTTCTGCGTCGTCGAGACGCCCGCGAGCGTGATCGAGACATCCCATGAGGTGCCAGGCATCGGCATTGCGGGGATTGGTCTCTATGACGTCACCGTAGAGTTGCGCGGCTTCGTCCAGCCGGCCGGCTTGGTGTGCGGAAAGGGCTTGTTTCAGGGTGTCTTGGGCAGGCTGCAAATGGAGTCCCTCAAAATTCGATGAGGGACGAGTGGATCGCTAGTGCAAATGCGGCAAAAATATAAAACAAAGCGCCAATGCCGATGACGAACAAAATGTTCGCGGCCGTATACACCGGATGCCGCACGCGCTCCTGGGCGCGGCGGTCCGCTGTGCGGCGTTCGCTACCTCCGACAATGGTCAGATAAAACCGTTTGCCGAAAAACGGAATACTCAGCCGGATGTTGACCGGGTGATTGCCCCAGTTGCTCTTATCCAGCGCTTGATGGATGGCTTGTTGCTGCCCGGCAGAAAGCGATTCGGCGACATGCGCCGGTAATCGGGTGAGCAGCCAATGGCCGCTATCTTGGCCAGATGCGGAGGGGGTCTCCGCCATGGTTCGTGTCTCCTGCCGTCGATGGACGTCTTACAACCATATGGGGACCGGAATGCCTGCTGTCTATGCCCTTCGCCGCCTCAATTTTCGCCCCCGTTTTCGCCGGTATTTTCGCGGGTCGAACTGGTTGCGTCATCGTGGTTTAATGCCAACCTGTATAAGATCGCGTATAAGGAAATTCAGGCGCCTCGGGGGGCTCAAACTCGAGCGAGACAGCACCATGGCTACCGGAACAGATCGGCGTAAATCCGCGCTTTTGCGAGAAGCGGCAAAACGGCTTACGGGCCAGGGCCGGGCCAAAAGCGAGGCGTTCTTACGCCAGTATTATGCGAACGTTTCGGTTCCGGACCTAATCGAACGGGGTGCCGACAACCTGGCCGGCGGCGCCCAAGCCATTTTCAAATTTGCCGCAAATCGCAAGCCCGGCGAAGCCAAAATCAGGGTCTACAACCCAGGCGAAGCCAAAGATGGCTGGGAATGCGGCCATACGGTTATCGAGATCGTCAATGACGATATGCCGTTTCTTGTCGACTCGGTGACCGCCGAGCTGTCGCGGCAAGGACTCATCGTCTATCTCGTTATCCATCCCGTGATACAGGTACACCGCGATGCCAGCGGAGCGCTCAAAAAAATAATTCCCAAGAAGGAATCGGGTGACGGCTTCAACACAGAATCCGTCATGTCGATCGAAGTGAGCCAACAACGGGACCCGGCTCGGCTGAAAGAGCTGGAAAAAGCCGTCAAGGCAGTTCTTGTCGATGTCAAATATGCCGTGGCGGACTGGCGCACCATGCGCAACCGGGTTCAGGAAATCATCGACGAGATGAAGCTGCGCTATGCCGAGGGCGCGGCAGCGGAAGTCGCCGAGGCGCAGGATTTTCTTCAGTGGTTGCATGATGATAATTTCACGTTTCTCGGTTACCGCGACTACGATTTCAGTGGCACGGGCACCAAGGCGAAGGTCTCGGTCAATGCCAAGACCGGTCTCGGTATCCTACGCGATCCGGGACGTCTCGTGTTCGACGAACTGCGTCACCTTGACAAAATGCCGGCCGACGTTCGCCGCTTTGTGCGCCGGTCAGATCCCGTCGTTGTCAGCAAGGCCGACGCCCGTTCCACCGTTCACCGGCCGGTCCGCCTCGACGCCATCGGCGTCAAGCGTTTCGACAAGGAGGGCAAGGTCGTCGGTGAACGATTGATCGTCGGGTTGTTCACCTCCGTCGCCTACTCATCGTCGCCGCGCAACATCCCGTTTCTCCGCCGTAAGCTGGACAAGACCGTTGCCCGCGCGGGCTTGCCGGCCGCCAGCCACGACGGCAAGGCGCTACTGCACATTTTGGAAACCTACCCGCGTGACGAGTTGTTCCAGATCCGCGACGACGACCTATTGGAGATTTCCATGGGCGTCCTGCAGTTGCAGGAACGCCAGCGCGTCGCCCTTTTCGTTCGTCAGGACGATTTCGACCGCTTTGTTTCCTGTTTGGTCTACATACCCCGTGATCGCTACACGACGGGGCTGGGTTTGCAGATCCAGAAAATTCTTTCCCGGGCATTCGACGGTGAGGTCGGCGGTTTCAATACGGAAATCGGCGATTCGCCCCTGGCGCGGTTGCACCTTTCCATCACGACCCGAGCCCGCAAGAAGGCCAAATACGATCACGAGGCCGTGGAAGCGGAGCTTGCCGCCGCAACGCAATCCTGGGCGGACAATCTGCGCAAGAGCCTTTCGGCCGAGTTGGGAGAGGAGGTCGCGGACCGGCTTTTGAGCACATATGCCGAGGCGTTTCCGGCGAGCTATACGGAGCGATTCAGCGCGGATGCGGCGGTAGGAGACATTCAACGTCTTGAGGAAACGGTCTCGCGCGATGCCTTGAACCTGGATCTATATCGTCCGGCCGACGGCATCGAAAATGAAATCCGATTCAAGGTCTTCCACCCACATACGGCGTTGCCCTTATCCGACGTCCTGCCGGTCCTGGAACATATGGGGCTCAAGGTTATTGATGAAGTTCCGCACGATGTTCATCTCGACTACGAAACGCATCAACTCATTTTGATCCACGACTTCGGACTGGTTTCCCGCTCCGGCGACGAAGTCGATTTGGATGAGGTGCGGGACAATTTTCATGAAGCGTTTCGCCGGGTGTGGAGCGGCGAGATGGAATCCGACGGCTTCAATGCCCTGGTTCTGAGCGCTGGTCTGACATGGCGGGAGATTTCGATTTTGCGCGCGTTCGCAAAGTATCTACGCCAAACCGGCATCCCGTTTTCTCAGGATTACATGGAACAGACGTTATGCAACAACCATTCGGTTGCAGCTAAGATCGTACGCCTGTTCCAAGCCAAATTCGATCCAGACTCGCGAACCAAGCACAATCGCTTGACCATTAAACTTGGGCAGGAAATTCTCGACGAACTGGAACTGGTCGATAGTGCCGACGAAGATCGTATTCTGAGGCGTTTCTTGAACTTGGTCGAAGCCGCTCTGCGAACCAACTACTATCAGTTCGACGCCGAGGGGCAGGCTAAACCTTATATCGCCATCAAGTATGATTCCGGTGCGGTCGAGGAGCTTCCGCTGCCGCGCCCTCTTCGCGAAATCTTCGTCTACTCACCGCGTGTCGAGGCAATCCATCTGCGCGGCGGCATGGTGGCGCGCGGCGGCCTGCGTTGGTCAGACCGGCCCGAGGATTTCAGAACGGAAATTCTCGGTCTGATGAAAGCCCAGATGGTCAAGAACACGGTCATTGTGCCCGTTGGGTCAAAAGGTGGTTTCGTGGTCAAACGCCCGCCCGTCGATGGTGGTCGCGAAGCTTTCTTGGAAGAAGGCATTGCCTGCTACAAGATCTTTATGTCGGGTCTCCTCGACATTACGGACAATATCGTCAAGGGAAAGATCGAGCCCCCCAAGCGGGTGGTTCGTGAAGACGGCGATGATCCTTATCTTGTCGTCGCGGCGGATAAAGGCACGGCAACTTTCTCGGACATCGCCAACGGGGTTGCGCTGGATTACGGATTTTGGCTCGGTGATGCATTTGCCTCCGGCGGCAGCGTTGGATACGACCATAAGAAGATGGGGATTACCGCGCGTGGCGCGTGGGAATCGGTCAAGCGCCATTTCCGTGAAATGGGCAAAGACATCCAGTCGGAAAGTTTTACCGCCGTGGGTGTCGGCGATATGTCGGGCGACGTATTCGGTAATGGCATGCTGCTCAGCGAGCACACGAAGCTGATTGCCGCGTTCAACCATATGCACATTTTTATCGATCCCGACCCTGATCCGGCGAAAAGCTTTGCCGAGCGTAAGCGCCTGTTCGGCCTCGCGCGGTCGTCCTGGAGTGACTACGACACAAAAGTGCTGTCCAAGGGTGGCGGCATTTTTGAACGGCGTGCGAAGACAGTCACGTTGACGCCGGAAATAAAAAAGGCGTTGGGCGTATCGAAAACTCAAATGACGCCCAACGAACTGATCCGGACTATCCTCACGGCCAATGTCGAGCTTCTTTGGTTCGGCGGAATCGGCACGTATGTCAAATCTTCGCACGAGTCCAATGTCGATGCGGGCGACCGGTCCAACGATAGTATCCGCGTCGACGCGGCGGCGCTCAAATGCTCGGTGATCGGCGAAGGCGCCAATCTCGGCGTAACTCAGTTGGGTCGCATCGAATACGCGCAAGCGGGCGGGCGCCTCAATACGGACTTTATCGATAACTCGGCCGGCGTCGATTGTTCCGACCATGAAGTGAACATCAAGATCCTGCTCAACGCGGTGGTGGCCAAAAAGGGGCTGACCGGGGCCGCGCGCAACAAATTGCTTGAAAGCATGACTGATGAGGTCGGTCAATTGGTGCTGCGCGATAATTATCAGCAAAGCCAGGCGATCTCCGTGGTCGAAGCGGAAAGTCCGAAGACCATTGGCGTACAAGGCCGCTTTATCCGCTATCTGGAAAAAGCCGGGCGGCTCGACCGAAGCGTTGAATTCCTCCCCAACGACGAAGAACTGTCGGAGCGGGAAAGAGCGGGCAAAGGTCTGACGCGTCCCGAAATCGCGGTCCTCATGTCCTACGCAAAATTGTGGCTGTATGACGAAATTCTGGATTCCGACCTGCCCGAGGCGAAGGATCTCGAACAGGATCTCATCTCTTATTTCCCCGAGCCGCTGCGGGAAAAGTATAAAACGGCCATTTGCGATCATCAGCTGCGTCGCGAACTCATCGCTACCATGATCACCAACAGCATGATCAATCGCGTGTGCGAAAGTTTCGTGACCGATTTGATGGAACGCACGAGCGTCTTACCTTCCGAAGTGGCGCGCGCCTATATCGTCGCCCGGGCGTGTTTCAACGTGCGCGAGATTTGGGCAGAGATCGAGTCTTTGGATAACAAAATCCCATCGACGGCACAGGTCAGTCTGCTGTTGAGGGTCAACCAATTGTTGGAGCGGGTCACATTCTGGCTGTTGCGCAATGTAGACCATCCGATGGATCTGGGGGCGACGACGGCGGAGTTCGCGCCGTCCGTCAGACGGCTCGCGCAAAATATCGAGAACGTCATTCCGCCGGGCGTGCAGAAAAGAGCGAACGAGTGGACCGCTCGGTTCAAGCGTGAGGGTGCACCCGAACCCCTCGCACGGCAGATGGGGCATTTGATGCTCCAGGTCTCGGCCCTTGATATCGTGCGCACGGCGTCGGCTTGCAAATTGGATGTCGAGACGGTGGCCAAGTTGTACTTCGAGATAAGCGAACGTTTCGGCATCGGCTGGCTAAGATTATCGGCGGAGGCCTTGCCGGTTGAAACCCATTGGCAAAAGCTTGCGATCGACGCTGTCATCGAAGAACTGTACGCGCACCAAAAGGCAATTACGCTGAATGTCGTGCTGGATGCAAATGGGGCCGACAACCCTCTCGACGAATGGATAAAGAAGCATCAGGCGGATGCCGAAAGAGCATGGAGTCTGGTCAAGGAATTGAAGGCTTCCGAGCAGATGGATTTATCCATGCTGGCGGTGGCCAGCCGACGGTTTGCCGCTCTTGCCCATAACGGGTGAGGGGCTTACAACATCTATTATCTAATAGTGTGAGTTGACGAAGCACGGCCGGCTGGATAACGCGGTCCTGGGTGTTTCGTCTTTTTTGTATTCGGAATGGTGATGGCGGACGCGCCAAAGAGCGAAGTCGACGGGCCAGGGATCGATAAACGCGGTATTGCCGCCTGGTGTGTCTACGATTGGGCGAATTCGGCGTTTACCACGGTCATCATCACGTTTGTTTTCGCAACCTACTTTACGAAATCGGTGGCCGCCGATCCGGTCATCGGATCGGCGCAGTGGAGCTTCGCTATCAGCGCATCGGGACTGGCCGTTGCGCTTCTAGCGCCGGTTCTGGGGGCCATTGCGGATCGGGGCGGTCCCCGGAAACCGTGGATTCTCGTTTTTACATCGATGGCGGTTTTGGCGACGGGGGCGTTGTGGTTCGTCGAGCCGGACCAGCATTTCCTGTATTTGGCGCTGATTGCAGCGGCCGTCGCCAATATCGGGTTCGAAATGGGCGGTGTGTTCTATAACGCCATGCTGCCCGACATCGCGCCCAGACCCATGATCGGCCGTGTCTCGGGCTGGGCCTGGGGGCTGGGCTATATCGGCGGGTTGGCTTGCCTGGTGGTCATTTTGGCGGGGTTCGATACCGGCTCCGTGGTGCAGGTGCGGGCGACATCTCTGCTCGTTGCCGCTTGGTTCGCGGTATTTGCGGTTCCCCTCTTTCTGTTGACCCCGGACATACCGGGAAGCGGATTGCCGCCCGGCCAGGCGATACGAGAGGGTGTCCGGCAATTGTGGTCGACATTCCGACGCGTCGGGCTATATGGAGGTATTGCCCGGTTTCTGCTGGCCCGGATGATCTACAATGATGGTTTGGTGACGCTTTTCACCATGGGAGGCGTCTTTGCCGCCGGTAGTTTCGGCATGAGCCTTTCCGAGGTGTTGCAGTTCGCTGTTCTTATCAATATCGCGGCGGGATTAGGGGCGGCGGCGTTTGCCTGGGTTGACGATTGGATCGGGCCCAAACGAACTATTCTTCTCTCGCTGGTTGGATTGGTGGTGCTCGGGGTGGTCGTACTGACAGGAGAGAGTAAAACGACCTTTCTCATCGCCGGGTCGGCGCTCGGTATATTCGTCGGTCCGGCCCAGGCGGCGAGCCGTTCGATGATGGCGCATTTGGCGCCGGAAGGGCTGCATACGGAGATGTTCGGTTTGTTTGCCTTTTCCGGCAAGGCGACGGCATTTCTGGGGCCGTTCGCTTTTGGTCTCATTACAACGTTGACCGGGAGCCAGCGGTGGGGCATGGCGAGTATTCTTGTTTTCTTTATCGTTGGCGCGCTACTTATGCTGCCGGTACAGGATGCCAGACGTTGATATGTGGCGTTGAGGGCGTCCCCATAAGGGAGTAAACAGCAACAATGACATTTCCCAATCAAAAATTCGGCGATATTGCGGCCTATGCCGATGCCTACTTCGATCAATGGCAAAAGGCGGCGGCGAGCGTCGACCGGTCGAAACTTGCCGAAGCCGCGAATATCCTTGGACGGCTCTACGAGCGCGGCGGCGTATTATGGGTGTGCGGCAACGGCGGCTCGGCCGCCATTTCCAATCACCTCATTTGCGATCACGGCAAACTGCTGGCCACCGACAGCGGCCTAACGCCGCACGTTCACTCGCTGGTTGCCAACATGCCGGTGGTCACGGCCATTGCCAACGATATTTCCTATGACGAGGTTTTCGTGCATCAGCTGCGGCTCAACGCCAAGCCGGATGATGCCGTCGTCACCATTAGCTCATCGGGGGATTCGGAAAATGTCGTCCGCGCGGCGAAATGGGCGCGCGATCAGGGAATGGACGTGATTTCCATGACCGGCTTCAACGGCGGCCGTACGGCGGAGCTGGCGACGGTCAATCTGCATGTCGATGCCGACAACTACGGCGTTATCGAGGACACCCATCAAGCGTTGATGCATCTTCTCGGCCAGTATTTGCGCCAGGCAAGGATGGACGAGGGCGTGATCAAACAGCGGAAGTTCTGACCTTGGGCTGCCGGTCATCGGACACAAAAAACCGGGGCTTTGCCCCGGTTTCTGCGTTTTAGAACAAAATCTCGATCAGTGCCGGAAGTGGCGCATTCCCGTAAACACCATGGCGAGGCCCGCCTCATCTGCGGCGGCGATCACCTCATCGTCGCGGATGGACCCGCCGGGTTGAATGACGGCAGTGGCGCCCGCTTCGGCGGCGGCCAAAAGACCGTCGGCAAAGGGGAAGAAAGCATCTGAGGCGACGACCGACCCCTTGGCCCAGCTCTCGGCATCGCCCGCGACCTTTGCGGCGTCGGCCGCTTTCCACGCGGCGATGCGCGATGAATTGACCCTACTCATCTGTCCGGCACCGACACCGACGGTGCGGCGATCCTTGGCATAGATGATGGCATTCGACTTGACGTGTTTAGCAACGGTAAAGGCGAAGATCAGATCCGCCATCTCCGCATCGGAGGGTGCGCGCTTGGTCACGACTTTGAGCTCGCCGTCGGCGACGCCGACATCGCGGCTTTGCAGGAGATAACCGCCCGCCGTCGTGCGCACGGTCATGCCCGGTTCCTGTGGATCGGGTAGGCCGCCCGCATCGAGCACGCGCAGGTTCTTCTTGGCGGCGAATATCTTGGCGGCATCGGGTGTGATGCCCGGTGCGATGACCACTTCGGCGAATAGTTTGGCGATTTCTTCTGCTGTTTCCCCATCCAGCGGCCGGTTGACGGCAATGATGCCGCCAAACGCGCTTTCGGTATCGCAGGAAAGAGCGCGCGCATAAGCCTCGGTCAGGCTATCGGCGACGGCCACGCCGCACGGGTTGGCGTGCTTGATGATGGCGCAGGCCGTCTCGGAAAATTCGGCCACCAGTTCGTAGGCGGCGTCCGTATCGTTGAGGTTGTTGAAGCTGAGCTCCTTACCCTGAAGCTGGGTCGCGGTGGCGACGCCGGCGCGGGCGGGCCCGCCCACATAGAAGGCCGCCGCCTGGTGCGGGTTCTCTCCGTAGCGCATGATCTGTTTGCGTTCGCCGGCGAGGACCATGCGCTCGGGGAACGGATTGTCCAACACGCCGGCGAACCATTGTCCGATAGCGGAGTCATAGGCGCCCGTGCGGCGATAGGCTTTTGCGGCCAGCATCTTACGGAATTCCAGGGTGGTGCCGCCCTTGTTTGCGGCCATTTCCTCGACCAGACGGCCGTAGTCATTGGGATCGATGATCACGGTGACATCGGCGTGGTTCTTGGCGGCGGCACGGATCATCGCGGGACCGCCGATGTCGATGTTTTCGATGCAGGTGTCGTAGTCGGCGCCGCCGGCGACGGTGGCCTCGAACGGATAGAGATTGACCACCAGCAGATCGATGGGTTCGATCTGATTGTCGGCCATGGCGCGCGCATCGCCCTCGTTGCCGCGGCGGCCGAGCAGCCCGCCGTGGATTTTGGGATGAAGGGTTTTGACCCGTCCACCCATGATCTCCGGAAATCCGGTGTGGGAGGCAACCTCCTTGACCGCAACGCCGGCGTCGGCCAGAGCTTTCGCGGACCCGCCGGTCGACAGAATCTCCACTTTATGGTCGGCGAGATAGCGCCCGAGATCGACCAGTCCCGTCTTATCGGAAACAGAAATGAGGGCGCGGCGGATACTCTCCGTCATCGAGAACTCCGGTTTATTGAGAGTGGCAGGCGACGGCGGCGGTATAGCAAACCGTCCGGGAGTGGGCCAGCCGGAATCTTTACGAAACTCTTTGGGAGCGCACTACTCGGCAGCCGAGGCTTTTGCCGAAACGGATCGGGCGCCCTGGTATTCGGGGACCAGGGTCTTGGTTGCAGCCATCACGCGGTCGATGTTTTCTTCCTTGCAGGCGACATCGATGCTTTGGAGTTCCGCCTCGACCGCCGGCAGCGGCATGGTGCGCGGCAACGCAAGGAGCAGCCCTTCGCACCGCGTGGGCACCAGAGGTTCGCCGCCGTGGAAAATCTCCTCGAAAAGTTTCTCCCCGGGGCGTAATCCGATGAAGTCGATCTTCACATCTTCGTCGACGCGCAGACCGGCAAGCCGGATCATCTGTTTGGCAAGATCGACGATCTTTACCGGCTCACCCATATCCAACACGAAAATCTCGCCGTTTCCGGCTTCCGTTTGGCTGCCGAGGGCCGAGGCCTGGAGCACGAGTTCCACCGCTTCACGAATGGTCATGAAGTACCGCTTCATATCGGGATGGGTAACGGTCAAGGGGCCGCCCTTGGCAAGCTGTTCGCGGAACAACTCCACGACCGATCCCGTCGATCCGAGAACATTGCCGAACCTAACCGTGATGAACTCCGGATCGGTTTCCTTGCGCGCGGCGTTGAGCGCCTGGCAATAGATTTCCGCGATCCGCTTCGATGCACCCATCATGCTGGTGGGGTTGACGGCTTTGTCGGTCGAAATCTGAACAACGGCGCGTACACCCGCATCGCGGCTGGCATCGGCAACATTCTTAGTGCCGATCACGTTGGTCGCCATACCCTCGAATACGTTCGTCTCGACCAGGGGAACGTGTTTAAGCGCCGCCGCATGGAAGACGAGCTCCGGGCGTTCATCGGCAAATATTTTCGTGATGCGGGTGCGGTCCCGGACGTCTGCAATCAAGGACGTTCGGGCCAAGTGGGGCCATTTTTCGTCGACTTCCCGGTCGATGTTGAACAAGTTGTATTCGGACGCGTCTATCAGGATCAGGTGCGCCGGACCGAGATCGGATATTTGGCGTACGAGCTCGCTGCCGATACTGCCGCCGGCGCCGGTTACCAGAACGCGTCTGTCCTTAATCAAGGCACGGACGGGCTCGCGGTTAAGCGCCTTTTGGGGGCGTCCGAGCAAGTCTTCGACGTCGACCGGTCTAACTTCGATCGCGCCGTCAACGCTTTTGCGGAAGTCCGTCAGTGCGGGCATGCGTGCGAGGGTCATGCCCAGCGAGTCGCAGTCCTGCAGCAGTTTTTGGAGTTGGATGCCGTCGAACGTATCCGCGGTGACGATAACCCGGCTTGGTTTTTGCGCGCGCCTTTCCAATTGTTTGACGATCGTGGCAATGTCGTCGACGGTACCCATCACTTGAACATCGTGAATACCCCTGCCAACCCGGCCCCCGGTGCGCGCGACGATACCGACGACGTGGTAGTTGGCGCCCGGGCGATTCATCGCCCGGATGAACATCTCCGCGCCATCGCCGGCACCGGCCAACAAGACGGGGACACGCGTGTCCCCTTCGCGGTAAAGAGACCAATCGAGCCCCCGGTCCTTGAACAGCCGATAAATAAACCGCGGCCCGCCGAGAAGCGCGATCAGAATGAACCAATTGATAACCGGGAGGGATCGCGGCAAATCTTCGAGCCGCGTGGTTGCGAACATGATCACGACGAAAATCAAAACGGCGAGACTGGCGGACTTGGTGATGGTGATCAGGTCCGGCAGAGAGGCATAGCGCCAGACGCCGCGGTACATGCGCATCGACCAGAAAACGGATGCCGATACCAGGGTGAACACGATGGTCCCCAGAACCAGCATTTGCATGTCGTAATAGATGATCGCGTCGCCGACCCTGAGATACATGGACAGGACAAACGCGACCGCGGCCATGATGACATCATGGGCAAAAGCAACATAAGCGCGGTTGACGTTCATTTGCCGGTCAATCTTCCTGCTTGGTTTTCGGTCCCGTCGGCGTAACGGAAGTTAGCACACCCGGACAGGGACGCCATACTATTGGTTTTCCTCAGGGAATCCCGTGTCTTAAGGCTGGGAACGGAACCAAGCCACCGTTTTGGAGAGCCCGCTATCAAATGTTTCGGGCGGCGCCCACCCCAGGAAAGAGCGGATTTTCCGGTCATTCAGGACCAGCGTTCCGGTAAGTCGCTGGATTTGATCCCTTTTGCCGGTCACGGTACCGAGGAGCCCAAGCAGGCTTCGGGGGGCGTTCATCAAGCGGGGCGGGCGTCCCAATTTCCCGCGAATGCGGCGGATCAGCTCCGCTGTGGAGACCGGCTCGCCGTCGCTGACGAAAAAGGCCTCGCCCGCTGCCTTCGGGTGCTCGGCGGCGACGGCGATGGCATCGCCAAGGTTATCCGCCGAGATCAGGCTGCGTTTATTGGCGACAGCGCCAAAGGGCAACGGAAACGGCGTATCGCAGAGGCGAAGCAAGGCAAGGAAATTTCCTTTGACGTGCGGTCCGTAAACCAATGGGGGGCGCAGGATTACGGTTTCCAGCCGCGACGACCGGGTGATGTCCGCCAACACCTGCTCCGCTTCCAGCTTGCTGATCCCATAAGCGTCTTCGGGAGCCGGTGGGGTGGTTTCATCGAGGCCGTCGGTGCTGCTGGTTTCTCCGATCGCTTTGACCGAGCTCAGAAATACCAGGCGTTTTACGCCCGCTGCGACGGCCGCTTCCGCCAACCGGCGGGTGCCGTCGACATTGACGCGCAGGTAGTCGGCCAAGAGGGTTCCTTGTGGGTCGCGTGCCTTGTCGGTCATGACATGGGTGCGCGCGGCGAGATGGACGATGATATCGGCGCCGGCGACGGCCCGCGACCAATCCATGTCCGGACCGAATTCCGGCACCACGTAGAGAGGCGTTCCTTCCGGCCCGGCCCGGTGGGCGGTGTTACGTGTTGTGCCTGAAAGAAGATGGCCGCGCTTCCGCAACGCCATACAGACGGCATGGCCGACGAACCCATTGGCGCCCGTAATGAGTACCCTGCTCATTGAGCCGCCGACAAGGTATCGACGGCGCGGGCGGCATGGTTTCCCTCACCTCCGGCCGCCTGTTCGTAGACAGTGAGCACCTTCCGCGCCTGGGCCTCGCGGCTATGGCGGGGCGCCGCCGCCAGCGCCGCTGCGGCAAGGCGCGCGCGTAACTCGCTATCGGTGGCGAACTTTAGGGCCGCCTCCGCGAGCGCGTCGGCATCTTCGGCGGCGACAACCAGGCCGGCATTCTCACCGGCAACGATCGCGCTTGCTTCACCGGCGGGGGCGGCGAGGAGGATGGGGAGACCCATGGCCATCGCTTCGAAGATCTTCGACGGAATGACCCCGGCGAAGACGGAAGAATTCTTGAGATGGACCAGGGCAACGTCGCATAGGCTCCATACCGCGGGCATGGCGCTTTTGGGTTGCGATGGCATGAAGACGATATTCGTCAGGTTTCGGCGCTTTGCTTCGGCAATAAGGTGATCGCGCTCGGCTCCGGCACCGGCAAGAAGGAAGCGGATATTGTCCCGATCGCGAAGCTTCTCGGCGGCATCGAGGACATTGCCGAGGGCGTGTGCCATGCCGTGGGTGCCGACATATCCGATGACGAATTTGCCGGTGAGTCCCCATTTTTCGGCTAGTTCCGGATCGCGCGTTTGCGGGCTATAGCGGGACGTGTCGACCCCGTTGATGACGACCGCGATCTTGCCGGGATCGATCCCGCGTGAGACGAGGTTTGTCTTGAAGGATTTAGTAAGGGCGATGATCGACGCGGATTGCCGGTAAAGAAACAACTCGAGCTTTTCCAGCGACCGGATCGCGATACCCCGCTTCATAGCGCCGACCGCTTCGATGGAGACCGGCCATAAATCACCAAGTTCGAAGACGAAGGGAACGCGGCGCAAGGCGCCCACCAACCATCCCGCAACGGCGGAGAAAAATTGCGGCGATGTTGCCGTGACGATGTCGGGACGTTGCTGGGCCAGTGCCCCTATGGTGCCGGTGACGAGGAAACTGAGAAAGTCGAATGTTCGACGCGTCACGCCGCGGTTTGCGGCGATGTAGGTTTTGACCCGCACGACACGAATGCCGTCCATCTCTTCCGTTTGATACCACCGGTTCCGGTAGCCATCGAACAACTTGCCATGGGGAAAGTTCGGCGCACAGGTAACGACGGTAACCTCATGTCCCCATTTCGCCCAATAGACGGCCCGTTCATAGACGCGGGTGGCGGCGGCATTGGTTTCCGGCGGAAAATTCTCGGTCAGGAAAAGGATTTTCATGCCGTGGCTCCCTTGCGCCAGGGGCCGACGAGATAAATCAACAGCAGGACAACCATGATGCCGGCCCCGACGAGGGCCGGCAGAGGGTCACTGATCGAAAGGGAGGCAAGGCCGATCAGCACCAGATTGCAGATGGCAATTGCCGAGGAAACCGCCGCATGGCTTTTGCCTGCCTGTACCGCGCGTTGATAGAAATGATTGCGGTGGGCTTGCCATACACGCTCACCGCGTACGGCACGCCGGATCAGCGTAATTGTCGCATCGACTAAATAATAGAGGGGCAGGATAAGTGCCGCGGCCCATTGCCCCTCCGCGGCCAACCGCAACAAGAGCCAGCCGAGCAAGAATCCGAGGGGGATGCTGCCGATATCCCCGAGGAAGATACGCGCCGGATGCCAATTCCACTTGAGAAAACCGATGGCCGCGCCCGCCATCACCGCGCCGGCAAGGCCGAGTTCTTGTGTCGTTGCGGTCACGCCGAAAATCAGTGCTGACCCAAGACCGATGGAAACCGTTTCGACTCCCGCGATCCCATCGATGCCGTCCATGAAATTGAATAGGTTTATGAACCAAATCCACAGCAAAAGGGCGGCGATCCGATCCAGGATGCCGGGCAACAAACCTTGAAATATGGGGGAGGATGGCGGGACGGCCGCGAGGACAAGGCCGGCGGCGGCGATATGCGCCAAAAGCCGCCATTTCGGGGCGATACCGCCGGTGTCGTCTTTCCAGGAAATCCAGGCGAGGCCGATGGCGGCGCCGATCAAACAGACGAGTTCTGTTTGAAAGGAGTCGGGACTATTGAGCGCATAAGCAGCGATCCAGCCCAGAAATATGATGGGAATGATCGCCCAGCCGCCGCCACGAACCGTGGGTTCTTCGTGGCTGGAGCGTTCATTCGGAACGTCCAGTATGGCCCGGTCGGCGAGCCGTTGCCGAACGAACCCGGTGGCGATGAGCGCAAGGACGGCGGAGAGCCCAAACGCGATGACGAAGCCGACGATCATGGAGCCTGTATACCCCAGATGAGTCGCGCGTCAATCAGTGCGATGGGGCCGCGCGGAAGGGGATGGCGTTATGTCGGTTCGGATTGCCCATCCAACTGCACTTGGCAGTCAGCGAGGATACGGACAACGTCGACGCCGAGCGCGAGGCTCCTACCCGCTTTGTGACCGTTGGTCGCCCCATTGATCGCGCGGCAGAATTCTTCGACGGCGACGGTTAGGGGCAACGCATCGTCGAGGGCAATGGGCTTGGGGCCCTCCCCTTTGTCTTCGACCAATTTGTTGTTACCGACATCGTCATATATCCAGACGCCGTCATCCGTCCGGACCTCGAAACGCCGCATTTTTCGGGGCAACATGTTGGATACCCGGATATCTGCTGCAATATCGCGTTCGAATGTCAGTTCGATCGCAACGCTTTCTCCGATGCCGTCGACCAGAGACTGCAGTTCCGTACGCCGGGCGGTGATGGTGGTCGGGTAAAGGCCGAGAAGTGCGAGAATCATCGCCACATCGTGGCTCGCCCAGTCCCAAAGGACGGGAACGTTGGTTCTAAACGGCCCCCGATTTCCGGCAGCGCTTGAAATGCTGACGGAGCTTGTTGTGCTCGACATGGATCGCCGTTTCAGTTCTCGGAACGCCGGGCTGAAAAGGTGGGTGTGGTCGACGACGACCAACCCGTCTTGGCTCCGTTGAAGATCCAATAGGCGCTCCGCCTGCCCGATATCCATCGTCAGGGGTTTTTCCACCAAAACCGGCTTGCGGCTCAAAATGGCCGCTTCGGCCATCTCGGCATGCAACGCGGGCGGCGTGGCGATGATGACACCGTCGAGGTCGGATCGGGCAATGAGCGTATGCCAATCTTGCGTCATGACGCAGGAAGGTTCGACCAAGGACGCGGTCACCGGATTGCGGCTGGCAATGGCGCGCAGTTCGATGCCGGGTAGGTCTTGTATCGTTTGGATATAAGCCCTGCCCCAACGGCCGGCCCCGATCAGGCCCAGTTTCACGGGAGGGCTGATCGCAGAAGCGTTCATCGTCTGCGGGCTATAACTGTCCCGTATACGCTTGATCGCTCCAGTTCAAAAACCGGGAAAGTCCTTCATCCAGCTCAATACGTGGGTGGAAGCCGAGTTGAAGACGGGCTTTGCGGATGTCGGGGCTCCGGCGCATGGGTTCATCGGCCGGATAACTGTCGGGGTATTCGATCAGATTGAATTCTACGTCGCGGTGACTCACCGCCTTCATCCTGTGGGCGAGGTCGATCATCGAGATTTCCGGTTGAGGGTTGCCGATGTTGTAGGCCTCTCCCGCCACACCGTTCAGAAAAACAAGAATGAACCCGAAGATCGCATCCGTGACGTAGCAAAACGTTCGCGTCTGACTTCCGGAGCCATAGACATTAAGTGGCTGGCCCGCCTTGATTCGATTGGCGAAATTGGGCAGGACCCGATAGTCGGTTTCCTGCATGCCGGGCCCATAAATGTTGAATGGCCGGATAACGTTGGTGTGGGTGCCGTTCTTATTGTGGAAGATGTAGCACAAGGTCTCACCGACGCGCTTACTCTCGTCGTAGCAGGCGCGCGGACCCTGGCAGGAAACGTTGCCACGATAGCTCTCGGCCATGGGAACGTGTTTGGGGTCCGGATCTCCATAGATTTCGCTCGAAGAGAAAAACGTAAAACGAGCATCGTGCTGGTCTGCGAGTTCCAACATGTTGCGGGTGCCGGTGATGGCAACTTCCAGCGTCTCCAGCGGGTAGGCTCGGTAATAGAATGGGCTCGCGATGCCGGCGGCGTGGATGACATAGTCGATGGAACGGTCCGTCGAATACGGATTGATCACATCGTGCTCCACGAACGTGAGATTTTCGGACTGCGGTATTTCCGCGCCTGCATCGCCCGCGGTGATGAGATTGTCGAGCGCAACAATGTGGACTGGTTTTTCGAGCAGCTTTTCATTCAACCGGAGAAATACATCGGTGAAATAACGGCCGAGAAATCCCCGGGCACCGGTGAGCAAAACCGTTTTCCCGGCAAACGCTTGTGCCACGGCGCCCAGGCGGGCGCAAATTTCGTCGATGTCGCTTGAAAGGAGAGGGGCTGTCACGGCTAGAACATCCTCACGTTGGGGAGCGGGACAATAAATCGGCCGCCGTCTTCGCTAAAGGCACGATGGTTGGCCATGATGGGCTCGGCAAAATTCCACGCAAGTACAATCAGATAGTCCGGCCGCCGATCATAGATCGCCTCACTAGGCAGAACCGGCACATGAAGACCGGGCGAATATAGTCCCTGTTTCCACGGGCTGTCGTCGGCGATGAAATCGATCACGGTTCCATCCAGGCCGAAATGATACATCAAGGTGGTTGCCTTGGCGGGGGCGCCGTATCCGGCGATCGTCGCGCCGCCCGATTTAAGCTTGGCGAGCAAGCCCGTAAGCTCGGCTTTTACGAAATCAATACGAGTTGAAAATCGCGAAAGCGTTTCTGCCTTGTCGAGACCCATCGCGCGTTCTTCGTCGAGGCGCTCGGCGACGGTTCCGTCGCCGGTATCGTTCGCGCCGGCCAACCGAACGTGACAACGAAGACTGCCGCCATGTGTGTCGATCCGTTCGGCCCGGGTCAGCTTCAGTCCGTGGGCGGCAAAGAAGCGCTCAAGCGGGAGCACCGAATGATAGGAAAGATGTTCATGATAAATCGTGTCGAAGAGGGTTTTTTCGTAGACATCGGCGAGATAGGAAACCTCGAACACGAACACCCCGTCATCCGCCAACAAAGTCCGGATGCCGTCGGCGATCTCTCCCAGATCGTCGGCATGGGCGAAGACATTGTTCGCCGTGATCACATGCGCCGGCCCCCGTTCCCGCCGCAGTTTGCCGGCCAACGCGCTATCGAAGAAGACGGGCAAGGTCTCGATGCCGCCCTCGGTAGCCTGCCGGGCGATTTTGCGGGCGGGATCAACTCCTAAAACCGACATCCCCGCCTTCTTGAAAAAACCGAGAAGGGTGCCGTCGTTCGAGCCGATGTCGAGAACCAGGCTTCCCGACGGTGGCGCGTATGTTCGTAGGATGTCTCCTGCGTAGCTCTCAAAATGGCCGACGAACGCGGGGGATGTGCCCGACACATAGACGTAATTTTCGAACAACAACTTCGGATCGACGACGTTTGACAGCTGCACATGGCAGCATGCGTTGCAGAACATAACGTCGAGAGGATAGACCTCTTGCGGTTGATCCAGTGCGTCGGCGGTGACGAATGCATTGGCGGGCGGCGTCGGTGTTAGAGACAGCACCGGGACAAGATCGCGGCCGCCACAGAGGCGGCAATCTTTGCGGATATGATGAAGGGGCGCCACCGGTGATCAGGATCAATGATCGTGCTTGTGTTCCGGTGTCGGATTGATCGGGTCTATGCGCACGACGTCCGCTTCGTAGACTTCCTGCTCGCGGGAATTGCGGCCGAGCGTCAGAAAAACCGTATCTTCCAGGAACACCATCGCGTGATCTTCCATAGGGGGCGTGAAGAAAAGCTGGCCGGGGCCAACGGTCACCTTGCCGGCATCCGCGGAGCTACCATGGGGCCGATGGTAGTAGTCGATGGAACCGGAGATCACGTAGCAATAATGCCAATCCGTCTTGTGATAATGATTGGCGCGGACGGAGCCCTTCTTGGACGTGATCATGACGGCACTTTTCATAACCATATCAACCAAGGGGATGATTTCTCCGCGGTCATCCTTGAATGATTTATCCAACGGCACGATAACGCCTTTGGGCCAGCTGGCGCGTTCCTCATCGGTCGGCGGTTCGAGGATGATTTCCGTCATTCAGTTTCTCCACGTGTTCTTGTCGATTTCTGCACCGCTGAGAGTCAACAAATTCTTTACGCGGCCTATCGCAGCCTTGTTCGAAAGATCGTCGCGATTACGCCGATGGCGTGATGACCGCGAATTTTCTTCCCTTCAGCATAAGAGCGACTGAAATAATTGACTGGAACCTCATATATCAAATCCGCCTTGCGCACGACCAATCCTAAAATCTCCGCATGTTGGGCCCATCCTTTCACCCGGAGATCGTTTGGATCGAGTAGATCGCGCCGGTACATGAGGTAGCAGGTGTAGATGTCGGTGAAGGTGGTGTTGTTGAGCATATTGAACAACAACGTGACTATCTTGTTACCCACCCAATGCCAGAACATCGTCACCCGCGCCATTCCCAACGACCGAAACCGGCTTCCCATCACGACATCCGCGTCGAACTCGACAACGGGCTGCATCAAAAATCCATAGTCGGCTGGGTCGTATTCGAGGTCGGCATCTTGAAATAGGACATAGTCGCCGGTCGCTTCCTGCAGCCCCGCGATAACGGCAGCTCCTTTCCCTTGGTTCTGCTTCCGATTGATGAATTTCGAATACAGATCCGGACGCGTTTCCAGCAATTCGACGGTGCGGTCAGTCGAGCCGTCGTTGATGACAATTATTTCTAGGTTAAGCCCTGCATCCTGCTGCTTTTTGACGCGGCTCAGCAGCTCAAGGACGGTGCGGTCCTCGTTATAGACGGGAACGATGACGCTAACGCTGGGAGGCGCCATGGAAACTCGGGAGATGCTGAAGATTGCTGGAAGGGATCATGCCGGGCGTTCGAACTCTGCGACAAGATACCATCCGAACCGGCGTTTCAATGGTGCATCGAGCCATTTCGGTATAAACGGCAGGATCGGCTCATCCTGTTGGGTCGCCGTTGTTTGTATGTTGGTCAGTCCGGCGTCGCGTAGGCAGCGTGCCATTTCGGGGCCGGTGAAATGGCGGTGATAGTAGCCGTCGACGAATAGATCCTGGATCGTTTCGAGATTGTAGCCCTGAAACAATTTTCCGCGAACGATCAGCCACCACAATCCCCGCAAGTAATAGACGACGCTGGTCTTATGATAGACCATGATCAGGCCCTTGCCGCCTGGTTTCAGCACCCGTGCGATTTCCGCCAGGGCATTCTCGGTCTTGGGGGAATGATGCACCACGCCCCAGGAAAGGACGTAGTCGAAGGAACTGTCCGCGCATCCGAGCGCTTCGGCATTGGTACGCAGAGTCTTGACGTCGAGTCCTTGAAGCCGCGCGTTCTGAGCGGTCAGGGTGGTGCCTTGTTCGGTGATGTCGACCGCGGTAACTGCGGCGCCTTTGCGGGCCAACAAACAAGACAGGACGCCAACCCCACAGCCGAGGTCGAGGACATTCATGCCGGTAAAGGTGCGGTTTGCAAAGAACGCCGTTAGGAATGGGCTGCGCGCTAAAAGATATTTTTCGATAGCCTCAAAGCGTTCGGCGTCGGTCGGGATGCGGTCGTCCGAATGCCAATCGGCATAGGACATGGGCATCTTTTCCCACCACAGGCGGTTCTTTTCCTCCGGCGCGGCCGTTTCGTGGTCGACCGCTACACGGGTGCCGTAAATACCGTCAGCGGGCATAATTCAATATCTCGTTTGGTTGATTGGAGGGGTTGCCGGCGACATCTTCGAGCAAGCGGACAATTTCACGGTCCCAATCGAAACCGAACTGGTCCTTGCGTTCCCGCGCGAGTACGCGGTTTTGATCGTGCGCCGCCGGATCGTCGGCGAGTTCGCGAATGCGCTTGGCGAGGGCATCGACATTGCCGGTTGGGAACAACAGTGTGTCGTGATGCAATTGTGCGCGGTGGGCGTCGATGTCGGAGGCAAGGACGCAGGTGCCCGCTGCCAAGGCTTCCAGAACGACATTAGGACAAGCATCCTGGAATTGTGTTGGAACCACCGTCAGGTCAAACTTTTCCATCAGCCGGTGTGCGCCATTGGCACGCCCGACAAAAGTGACTGTGTTTTCCAGGCCGAGTGTTTGAATCATCCGCGGTACCGCATTCTCTTCCGGTCCATAGCCTAGGACTACGGCGGCAATGTCCGGTCGGTCTCTCAGTTGATGCATCGCCTGGAGGAAAATATCAAACCCCTTGGCACGAAAAAATATCTGCCCGACGATTCCCACGAGAAATCGGCCGTCGGACTTCAAGCGGTCTATTTTCCGAACGATCTCCGGATCGGGAAGTTCGCGGCGTGCTTGGGAATCGGCGTCGTTGGCAAGTGTGGTAATGCTTGGCATTGGGATCTTGATGCGGGACCGAAGGTGGTTTTCCATAAACGCGGCCACCACGGCAATGCGGCTGACCCGCGGCAAAACGAAACGTTGTATGGCAGGATACAGAAACGCAGTGATACGGCTTCTGAGCCGTGTCCGCCAATGCAGCGCCTGGGTCGCCTGAAAGGTTTCGCAGGCATAGGTGTCGCCCCGCATAAAGAAAAGATGGGGAACTTGTTTAAGGTTGGGATCGGTCAGGCACCCCAGGGTGTCGTACTCCCGCACAGTGAAAATTGTATCGACATCGGCCAGCGCGCCGCGATGCAATTTGAAGGCGCGGCGTAAGCGCAGGACCCAGCCGATTATGCCTGGAAGCCACCCGTAGGCGGCGGGCACGGTCAACAGCGTGCTCCCCCCGGGCGCCTCTCCGCCGGGCGCCATCCAGAGGACGGTGTGGCCGGCAGCTGTCAGGGCGCGGGCCATGCGTCTCTGGCGGTCCAGCGCGCCATGCCCGCCGGTATGAATTGTGGTGGTGAGGAATTTCACCTGTGTGCCGAGCTCCGTTTACTTAAATCCATGGATAAATCCCGACACTGTCGTGTATAACCGCGAGAATGCTCAGGCGCGGACTAATCAATCTTACAATCCTTGTTATAGCGGTCGTCGTCGGATCAGGACTCATTGAAGCCGGTGTTCGCGTCCTGTATCCACAATTTGACCCTTCCGGCCATTTGAAATTGCGTACAAACGATCAAGGCGTGCCATTGATCGTCGGGCCGGGTATCTATCGTCAGGTCAAAAACACGGGCGATTTCGATGTGGAGGTCGCGGTCAATGACCTTGGTTTTCGTGAGGAAAAACCATTGTCGGCGTCGACGCCTAAAGATTTATTTGTCGTAGGCGACTCGTTCGCATTGGGCTGGGGGGTTGCAGTCGAAGATCGGTTCTCAAATGTGCTTGAGAGGGCGCTCAAGGGCCCGCAGGTGTTCAACATTAGCGTACCTACCGGTTTCGACGGCTATGCCAGCCTTATCGACTATGCCAAGCATCACGGCGCCAAAGTGAGTCGCCTTATAGTGGGCGTGACCATGGAAAACGATCTCATGGACTATCGCGCCAGGGGCCTGACTAAATTGCCGGAGGGGCATCGATCATCGCCGGGCGGTTCGCGATTGGTGGCGGTGAAGAACCTTTTGACGCAGCACTCTGCGGCCTATTTCATGCTGACCACGGTTTTTCATGCCACGCCGGTTTTGAAAAAAGCGGCAGTCGAAATCGGATTGATTGTCCCGAACCTTGAAGCGCCCCACTTGTTCAACCTGGTTCCCCGTGTAGTCGATCCGTCGGTGCAGCGCCTGTACGAAATCACGCGTGGCTACGGCGACGTCACGATCCTGATTGTGCCGTCGCGCGCCCTTTGGGTGGGAACCGCTGAGCAACGAGAACGTGCCGCGCAGATACATACGGATTTTGTTTCTCACCTTCGAAAATTGGGTATGCGAGTTGTTGATCCTCGTTCCCGTATGGAGGTGTCCGGAAATCCGTTGCAGTTCCATTTTGCCAATGACGGCCACTGGAATAAGAAAGGCCACGCGCTTGCGGCAAAGATGTTGGTTAACGAACTGGAAAAGCGCCAAACTCGGTAGATTATTGTGCATCGTGCTCGGCTGCGGGGATTGGCACTAGCCATTTCTGCAACTCCCCCAATCCGTGGATACATTTTACGTCAGGGGGAAAAGATTGGGGCTCTGAAGCAGAAGCAATACCGATGAAATCCGTACTGGCGGCTTGGGCGGCATAGAAATCAAGTGTGGAGTCGCCGACAAACAGCAGTTCTTCCGGGCTAAACCCGTGGGCGCGGCAAATTTTTCGAAGAGCGTCACCTTTGGTCGTCGGGCTTCCGAATACGCCCTTGAAATAGCTCAATAAACTCTGGTGCCGGAGAATTTCGAGCAGCTCCTCTTCGGGAGTTGCGGATACGATATAGATCGGAATCCGTCCTGAAAACCGTTTCAGAACATCTTTGGCGCCCGGCATCAACTCGCACTCGGCAACGCGGTTCTTGACAAGGTTGCCGAATTCATCGGCAAGCCGTTTCGCCTCCTTTTCCGGCAACGGTTGTCCGATAATATCGCGGAAGATCAGCTCGAACTTTCGGAGCCGGTTGAGGCCCAAATGCTTTTTGTGAAATGCGACCGCTGCGTCGACGTGTCGCGGCGCTTCCACGGAAAAGAGGGTAGAAATGGCTTGCGTCTTAATGTCGTTTGAATCGACGATCACGCCGTCGAAATCAAGCGCCAGGACCTGGTATCTCAGAGAACTCATTGCGGTGCTATCTGGTTGAATTTTTGTGGCGGTCTTAAGTTGCTCGCCGCTCAGCTGAGGCAAGATAGGAAGCTGTAGATGGCGTAACCCCTAAAGGCAGATAGGTCTACTTCCAATACCCGGCGACGGGACCTGTGGTGCCGCGGATGAGCAGTCGAAACGCAGAGATATTGCCAAGTACGCGGTCCCAGCGCGGTTTGTCCAGGTGGCGCATCAGCGCTCCAAGATTGATGGCGAACGTGCCAAAAATTGCCCACGCGACGTGCGGTAAGGAGAATTGTTTCATCTTTCGCGCAAAATATACGCGATTGTATATCTGCTGCCGGCCGAAATCCCGTTGGCGAGCGTCCGAAATCGGCCGTGAATAGTGCATACAACGTGCCTCTCCGACAACGAACAGCCGGTATTTACGTGAGACGCGATAACTATAATCGATGTCCTCCATGTAACCGTGACCTTCATACCATTCGTCGTAGAGGAACTCTTCGACGACCTTGCGTCGCCAGATCGTTGCTCCGCCATATAACCATTCGGTTTCCGTCGTATTCTCGACATAGGGAATAGCTACGGGATGGGCGGACGGCAGCATGCGGCCGATCTGTTTTCCCGTGATGCCAAAAAACTGCAATAGGCGTGAGTGCTGAAGTTGCGGTTGATTGCGGATGCTCAGAGCCGCGCCGCCGGTATCCTCCGAAGCATTCCTCCAAAATTGCAGCATCCGCTCTGTTGCGTCCGCATCGAGTTCCAAATCGTCGTCGAGATATCCGGCCAAGTCGATTCCGTCGGCCAAAGCGGCCATACCCGCGTTACGTTGCTTCGACAAGGAGGGCGGAAAGCAGCGCACGTATGTAATCGGCAGTTTCGGAAACTCCTTGCATACGCTGGAGATGTCCGGGTTGCTGCCGTCAACGATGACGATTTGGTGCGGCATTTCGGTCTGTGCGGCGAGGCTTGCGAGAAGTACGCGTAAATCATCGGGCCGGTCTTTGGTGGGAACGACGTATGCAAGCCGATGCGGGGAATTGTTCATCAACGCTCGTGAATGATTGAGAATGGTGCGGTGGGGGGGGCGAAAGAGGTTCCCTACGTTGGCGCGTCAGGGAGCTTCAGATTTCCTACCAAGCGCTTTTAGCTTTCTTTTCAACAAAATGACTCCCGGTGGCGTAAGCAGGACGGCGAGATCATAAAACCGGCCTTTCAGATGCCGCCTGTTTTGTGGCTTCAGCAGTTGATACCAGTTCATTTTGAAATATGTACCGTGGCGGATATTCGCGTCCGTGTCGGAAGCGCGCATACCGGGATGGACTTCAATCTCGTTCACCGAGTTCGGTTCCACCCAATAATAGGCAAAATAAAGAGAATGACGGGCTCGCTTCGCCATGTCGCTGATCGGTTCGACGCCGTGAAAAGCCGTGGGGTTGCACGCAAAAACGACGGCTCGGTTGAACAGGCAGGGAACGCGTTTGACGCTTTTCTTGCCGGTCCTATCAAACAGATGCAGCGCACCGCCATCTTCATCTTTCCAATCCGGCGAAAGATAAAGAACGACATTCAAGACATGGGGAATTCCTAACGATTGGTGGTGGCTATGGTCGACGTGAGAGCCCAGGATGCCGCCCGGCGCTGTCATGTGGTAATAGCCATATTCGGTGTTGTAGTAAGGGTCGGGTATCAGTGACTTGAAGCCGGTAAGGGCCTCGAAATACTTTAGTACATAAGGGGCAGCATATTTTGACGCCAACACCTGGAGGTACTCGGGAACCGAATCGCCAGTGCTAATGGTTTTCTTGTTCTGCGCGTCGTCCGTGAAGTGAACGTTGAAGGTGTGGACGTCGTGCACCAATGATCGAATGGCGGCATCCGCAATATCGGGCGCAAGGAAATCATCGATAATAAGATGAGGGAACGGGTCCGCGTGTCGATAGGCCGTTCTCGTTTGTTCCAGAGGGGGGAAGTTGAACACGGTTTCCGGATCACGGAATACGAGCTCGTGGATTTCTCCCCGTGTAACGTCAGCGGGCTTGTCGGTGTTACTCAATTTACGTGCTTCCTGGCCGGATAGGATTTTCCATTGTTCCGGCAACGATAGGGTTTTCCGAAAGTTTCTTCCATCATTCTTATCCGAAGCTCCTATACGGCCATCGTTGCAAGGATCTGGGTTCGGTCAATGGGAGACATATAATCTTGGAGCCGCTGAACGCGCCGCTTGATATCTACGCTGTTTAACGGTTGTTCAGCGAACCTGGCGACGGCATCGGCTATTTCGGATGGCGTACGGCAACGGACACGCAGGTCTTCCGGAACTTTGTCGAAATCGGCAGCGGTGTCCTGGGCAACGAAGAAAACCGGAAGGCCCGCACAGATGGCTTCGAAAGCGACACCCGTCGTGTTGTAGGCGACGGCGTCGGCACTCTCTAGCAAGCTCCAAGTATCGAGCTCGCTAAAGGAAACGTTGCCTGGATCGCTTGGGATGGCGCGCGTAATTTTCTCGCGGTCGTCATGCGACATGGACGGATGGAAATTGACCACGACGCGAAGCTCTATGGCGGGGAGAAGTTTAGTGCTCAGCCACACCTTACGCAGAAGCTCTCTCGACTCTTCAACTCCCACGCTCATCGGACAAAACAACGTAAACGTTTCCCGTTGGTTTGGTGCAGTTTCGCTTAGGTTTCGGTCCCCTATTTTGTCAAAGATGTTTTGGTACCTTACGGTTCCGCCAACCTGAACACGCGAAGCCGGATAGCCGTTTTCCAAAAACCATTGTCGATAGGCGCCACCCATAACCAGAAGCTGATCGGGTATACGTTCTTTCCTTATGTTCCGGTCGCTTACGAAATAGCGGATCGAATCCATCGATATGGCTGGGTGCAACACACCGACGCAATTAACATCTCGAAACTGGTTTGACCTCAGCCCTTCGAGCAAAACGTTTTCCCAAGGCTGATTTTCATATGTGTAAACGATGTTGTGCGGCTTAAGGCCAAGAGGGACCAGGCGATGCATCAGATACCGAAACTGGATCGCTTGGATAGGTCGCCAGGTAGACATCTCTCTGAACGCAGCGAGAGCGATGACGCCACTGACATCGATTCCTTGGAGCGAAACCTTTTTAATGAGGTTCCTGCAGAATCCGAAATATGTAAAACAGGATGTGAGAACTTCCGAGAAACGCCATGTTTCCTCAACGAAGATAACAGGCGCACCGGTTTCAAGGATCTTCTCCGCCGTCGTCGCAAATTCTTCAACCCAGCTACGCAGTTGGACCAGATATGCAACGCGGTGTCCGGCTTCGGCAAGGACATGTGGTAAAACGCCGAGCGCGGAATGAACCTCAGCCGGGGCGCTGCCACGAAACGTCTTAGAATCGGCCCAGACTATAAGCAGTGTATCCACCTGTTCGAGTTGCTGAGGCAGCGGATAACGTCGGCGAAGTTTCTTTAAAATACGCCGCCTCTTCAAAAAAGTTCTCAGTCCTGCGAGCCGTGCCCGTACTGCGCCCAGCAAGCAAGAAAACACAGTCGATAATGCCGGCGGAGAGCCTTGCAAAACCCTGGCGGTGTCGCTGTCATCGGTTACGACGATATCTGTTCGATCCTGAGTGTCGCTTTGGGCGATCGCGAGCCGGTATAGGAGATTGCGCTGCAGATCGTGAAGATATGGGTTCAACTCGCTCATGTCGCTCGCGGCCCAAGGGAAATAGGGCGCGTCCGCCGGCCAGATATACGAATCCAGGTTTCTCAGTAGGTGTCGGTGCTTCCGGAGGGCGGCGTTCATGACTTCATTCATGTCGCGGACAGCCAAGTTTTGACCGTTAAGCTCTTTGAACTTTAGCCAATCATCATAGGATGTTGCGCAGTACCAGAGAGAAGTAGGCTCGCCGCCGGCAATGTCCCGGACATCCTCTGGCATGATCGCGCTTAGCGGTTTAGCGATAGTTTGCACCGCAGCCCGTCTTTCCACGATGAACAGATGATTCTATATCAGAGTGCACGATTTGCACGGAGACACGGATTGGCGCCTGCCGTTTAGATGCTGTTCGCGCAATGCTTGATACTTCGGCCCGGTCCAAATCTCGCTGATGGATTCAAGCTCGGCGTTACCTACCGACAAGTGCGAGCGATAGTCCACATCGCATGGATTAACGCGTCCGTCCCACCAGACAAATGTCCTACGCCATAGATCGGAGCACGGTGTTTCGATACCGTTCTTCGGATCGTCATAGGGGTTTTCCCAAGGGTTGTACTTGACGAACGCGACCTGGTCGACGAGGTCGTGCCAAAACGCCTCAATATCGGAAAAAACCTGCTCGTCAGCATATTTTACGCCGGAAACGCGCGTCACCGTTCGAGAGCTCGGATAGTCACGTTGTTTGATCTTGTTGAACATGCGGATATTGGCGAGCACCACATCGAGTTTTCCGTTCACGCGTAGCGTGGCATAGAGATCCGGGTCTGCGGCATCGGCCGAAAACACCACCGTGTTGGGTTCAGCGGCGAGGATTGCATGTATTTTTTCCTCATTCATGAAGGATGCATTGGTATTGATTTTCAAACCGAGAAACTTGCCCGCGAGATATTCCAGCATTCCCACGATTTCTCTCGCCATCAAGGGTTCGCCGCGCGATGCAAGCGTCACCGCTTCGACCTCGTCCTCAATTTGATCGACAATATGCTTAAAGGTATCAAGCGTCATCATTCCCATGTGACCATGTCGGCCCTGGGTGAGCATTTTGTCGGTCTGATAGCAGAAAACGCATCGGTAGTTGCAGATCGACGTCGGCTCAATCTGAACACACGGCGGGAATCCATCCAGTTTCTGTTTGTTTGGATAAACGTCGTACCGATAGCGATAGTAGAGATACCTGAAAACCTCGTCATCCGTCCGCAAGCGCCGGATTTCCTCCGCGACGAAGGGCGTAAGGTGAAACTCCGATTCCGGCCGTGGATTCAATATCTCATCAATTGCCGCTTTGATGATCGTGCCGCGGGTTCCGGGCACGGCGTCCGCCTTGTCGGAGATACGACGGATCCGTTCGTTGGCGGCATCCCCCGACTTGGCGCCCGCCAGTTCCGCGAAACTGTTTGCTTTTACGTATGTATCGCTCATCTCTGGTTACTTTTTCGAGGCCAAGGCCGACACAGTTGAAATCGACCGCTTGACGGGTGGCGCTGTGGATTTTCTCATTCGCCGCCAGCTACGGCGATGACTTGATTGGTGGTAAAGGCGTTCTTCTCCGAGCCGTACCAAAAGAGTGCTTCCGCGATTTCCTCGGGACGAGCGGCACGTTGCACGGGTATTTTCTCAACTCGCTCAGCAAGGCTCCGTTCTGGAAGATGGGCATGAATCCTGGTATCCGTTACGCCGATCCGCAAGACGTTCACATACACACCACTTGCCGCCCAAGCCCTGCAACTGCCGGGGATGAATTCCTGCATATGCTTAGACAGCGAATAGCAATAGCTTTGGCTGCCACCGCCATATTTCACGCCGATACTCGACGCATGGACGAAACGGCCAAAGCCTCTGCGCAGCATGGCAGGCGCCAGGGCCTGCATCAATATGATGCCCGGAAGGGCATTGACCGAAATGGCTCTCAAAATATCTGCCGCTTTGGCATCTTCGAATTTTAATGGCTTGAGTTCCGCGGCGAGATTGACGAATGAGTCGATATTTTGAAGTTGCTCGGGTTGCCGTTCGATCACCTTCTCCAATTCGGAGATATCGGAGAAGTCACACTTCCAGTCCATAAACGACCGAGACACGAACGCATCAAATTCGGGACGTCTCGTTCGATAGTGGCCGACGACTTCCCAGCCTTCATCGAGATAGCGGCGGCAAAGCGCGAGACCGATATCCGAGCTTGCCCCGGCAATCAGAACTCGTGGCATTGTTCAATCAAGACCGGTTTCACGAATTCACCCATCATTCGTCTCGCCAAAGGTCCGCACCCAGTACTCCGCCTGAGGCATCTGCCATTCGTAGTCAACGTCCAGCCCGCCGGTTTGGCGCAGGGGATAGATTTTTTGGCCCATCCATTTTTGAGGCAACATGCCGTCTTCCAGGTGCTCGAGGTTATTCGGCCGTACGATGGATACGCCCATATCGGCGAACCATGCATCGCCTTGTGAATCGCGATCGCAATTCAACGTTTTTGGGTCACCAAAAGTTTCGAAGGGGACAAATGGTTCGAGAAGTCCCTCGGTATTTATTCGCCGTGCCCGCAACGGACTCCACATATTGTAACAGGAAACGGTAACGGCCGAATCGTATTCGGGATTCTCGTCCAGGACGCTTACCCCTTCTTCGATACTGGCGATCGAGACCGTCGGCGAATTGGCCATCAGGAGAATCAGTAGATTTACGGTTTCTCCCGATTTTTCTGCTTTCTCACGGATAACCGACCATGCATGAACATAGGCATCTTCGCCGAGAGCTTCTTTCGTACACAAATAGTCCGGCCGATCGATAATCTCGGCGCCGAAATCACGGCCGATCGATTTGATCCGCTCGGAATCCGTCGAGACGAATATGCGGTCGACACTCGGTGCCTTTCTTGCCACTTCGAGCGGGTATTCAAGCATTGGTCGCCCATTTATAGGGGCGATATTTTTCCCCGGATATCCAGTTGATCCCTCCCGTCCGATCAGGATGGCGACTACCAGACCGTTGTTTTCTTTAGGCATCTGTTCCTCTCATCTGCGGCAATGCCAGTTGAAATATCGATTGTGCGCTGGTCGCACGTTCATTTCCGCTGGAACTCTTTTCTCAACAGCGAAACCCACGGACTGGATCAGGTCTTGCACACGGGCAATTCCCTCGGGATCGCATTCATCGAGTTCGACAACGATTGAACGCAAACGAGAATCCATGAGAGTTTGTCGCGCCCCGTTAAAAATTTTTTCTTCGATTCCGTCGACATCGATTTTGAGGTGAGTGGGGAATGGTAAGTCTTTCCGTCCTGCCAACCCGTCCAAGGTCATGCCGATTATACCTTGCCGATATTTTGAAGTGTTTCGGTCTGCTGCCTGCGCCATGACAAACTGCGCATGTGCCCCGCCTGGTTCTGCCGACGTCTGTTCGAGCACACCTAAGCCGTCCTCATCGGAGAGGGCAAGGCAATAAGCGTCGATCAGCGATGAAAATTCGTTGAGGGCTATATGCGACGTAAGTAGGCTAAAATTCGCTGCTCCCGGTTCGAATGCGACGACCCTTATCCCGTGCCGCGCGGCGTAAAGGCTGTACAGCCCGATATTCGCCCCGATATCCCACATTACGTCATCCGAGCCGAATTCATCGATCCATGCCAGGGTCTCTGGCTCCTTCTCGTGAAAACTATCGATGCGATAGCGGACAATTGGCGACAGCCCATAGAACTTTAAAACCCCGGCGCTGGTGGCGACTTCGACGATTTCGTGGATACGGGCGCCGAAGGCCTCCTCGATCACGGGTATCAATTTCCGCCGAACGGTTTTGGGAAGAACGGAAAAAGGCGCGCGAAATACCTGCACCATCATCCTGCGGGCTAGGGCTCTGAGGCCTGTTCGAAACTGCATCGTCGTCATCTCGTTTGAGCGTGCCCTCAGACTCTATGTTTTTCGGATACCATTAGGCGGCCGTTGCGAGTTGGTCAGTTAGATTGAATACGTCGATCAAGACGCCGCCTGCCGTGAAGTTTTCCCCCGCGGCTCTTCCTAAAAATGTCACGTTCGAAAATCTGTTGGCTTCCGTAGTGACAAGATCACGGGTGTTCCGTGTCAACCGCGTGGTTGGCAAGGGAAACCCATTCGCGAGATTCTCACCACGCTGATACAAAAAGCGTGCATCGGGATCGACGACGCCGATCCTGACCATCTCCGACTTAACCAGTTCCAAGTCTTTCCCCACGTCACGCATCGACGGGGAGATGACTTCCGCTGTGAGGTGGAAGACATCTTTTTCGTTTCGTTGCACGTTTGAATACAAGGTAATTCGGAATGTCAAAAAGCTAGGATCATGACACTGGATCAAATAGGCCGTCGTCAGAGGCGGACGATCAAACGCGAAATGGAAAAGACTTGTATATAGACGTTCGTGAGGGGCGGGCGATGCGCTTCTTTTGGTTCCTCGACAGGCTTTGACAAAGAAGGGGATGGGAACCGTCCACAAAAGATGCGTCGTTTGAAGGGTTTTCCCGTTAGAAAGCGTGACGGCATTCACTCTGTTATTCGTAAATACAATCTCATCGATACTCGCCCCGGTAACTACTTTAACGTTTAACTTCTCTAAGCGGTCCTTCAACAAGTCGATCCATCGGCTGATTCCGCCGTGGGCCGGATAGAAGTTCCTTAAATCCGACGCCCCCTCCTTGGAGGAGTGAAACGCGAGCTTTCTGTCGTAGATCTCGAGCTTCTTTAGTTCTCGCGAAGCCTCTGGAGTTAATCCCCGGAGGCGCCCCAAGCCGAGAAGGCCGTGCGAACCGGGGGCAAGTTCATCGAGAGCACATCCATAATATTTGCCGCAAACGATCGGCTGGAATAGACGCTCGGTGAGCGTGTCACCAAAGTTCGCGCGCAACTCCTGTTCCAGGTTTTCCGGCTCTGCGTAGGGCGATGTACAGTTGAGCAGTTCGACCATGCCCTTTTCGTAAATGTCGTCGTCCAACTGTCGCATGTCGAGGAAGGGACTTTCTGCATCGAGCACACCCCCGTAAAAAGATCCCGCCTCCAGATTCTCCAGTACGCGCCATTCAGGTTCCTGTATTCCATCGAAAAGTATTTCATCGAGGCGCTGAACGCCGGTGGATCGAAGAAAATGTGATCCGCAATCGAACGAAACGCCCAGCTCGCACGTTGTCGATTTGTAAAGCCCGCCGATTTCCGCCTCACGTTCGACGAGGCACACCTCGACTTTGTTTTCCGCAAGCAGGATCGCGGCGACGATCCCAGCTATGCCGCCTCCAGCAACAACAATCAAAGGTCTTTAATCCTTCCGGAAATTGGGGTTTGAGTGACGACCAATGGGTCCATCTTGGCTAAGCGACCGTTGGTAATTGACTTCGTTCATGGCTTTTCGGCGACGATATGCCACTCACCGACAATCTCGGGGACGCTGAGTTTGAGGTTCTCGATCGTATGATGCTTGAGTTCCAAAATCGTCCAATCTCGGAAGAGCACGGATCCGATCTCGGCCCGCGAATAGAACTTGATCTGGCCGACGCCGGCAAGGGGCCCCGTTATATCAATCGTCACTCCATCGGGGCCGTTCCGTCCTCCGCGCGTGGTGGTGTCGCTATAGATCTCGTTGTAGAATTTTCCGGTTGGTTTCAAGACGCGGAAAACTTCATCGACAGCCCGTTTGGCAGCAGTTCCTCCCGTCTGCGAGATCGCGGCCCGGTTGATCGCGAAATCGAAGAAATTATCGGTAAACGGGAGATCCGTGAAATCACCGGTAATAAAGGTTCCTTCCAGATTTTCGGCATCAAAACGATTCTTGGCGAACTCGATGGCGCTGCTGCTTGCATCGATACCGAAGACTTCATGGCCCTCGCGTGCCGCAAACCAAAGATTGTTTGCGGCGCCGCATCCGATTTCCAGGATGCGTAATCTATCGGCGTGCCCTACTTGCGTTCGGTATCTGAATACGAAGGAAACCACGCCGGAATAAGGGTATAGATTTAGCTGCTTGCCATCGGCGTAGATATTCTCCCATATTGGGTCAAATGTTGTGGCAAGTGGCATGCCATCGTTGCCAGGCTCATTGTTGGGCAATTTCAGTTCTCCAGATAGAAATATTAGAAGTGACCGCCGGTTTTGGCGCCGTCGGAAAATCAGACAATGAATGATGACCCGTCAAAGTTTTACGCCCCGGGAATAATGGATTTATCGAGTTACAGCCTTGAGCGTGGATCGCCTGGGTCGGATTGGGACAGTTTTGTTGAGGTCTCGCCACAAGGAACGATCTTTGCTCTTGGTGCATCCCTGCAATCTGCCCGTGGGACCCAGAGCATTTGGTATTGCAAAAAAAACGAAGAGATAAAAGCAGGCATTGCTCTCTTGGAAAGCGAGGATGGGCATTCCTGTTTGCACGACGGGTTGATCGTCTACACCGGCATCTTGTTTGCGCCCCACGAGAGCAATCAATCGCCCGCACAGATCAATTCTGAAAATTTTCGGATTACCTCGTCGATCATAAACAAATTAACAGACATGTACCGGACGGTAGAATTCTCACTTCATCCGTCGTTCGAAGATATGAGACCATTCCTGTGGCACAATTTCTCGAATTCCGGTCCGAAGTTTTCGTATACGCTTCGCTATACCAGCCTTCTCACTCTGGATAGCGCATTTGGGAAAGAAGAAATCGACGGTAATCCCGTTTATCTCCGCTGTAACAAGTCAAGACGACAGGAGATAAGGAAGTTTCTGGCGTCCGATATCGAGGTGGTCGAGGGGTTTTCGGAACCCGACTTTCTCTCTCTCTATCGGAAAACCTTCGACAGTCAGAACCTACAAGTCTCCGACCGGCAACTGGACTCGATTTCTTGCTTGGTCCGAAATCTGGCGGCGGCGGACCGGTTGAAAATGTTTACGGCCTATGTCGGCGACGGCGCGCCGGCGAGTGTCGCGCTTATCGGACTGGATAGTAAAAGGGCATACTATTTGTTCGGTGCAAACGATCCCGAACACAAAACCAGTCCCGCTGGAACGGGAGTGTTATGGGAAGCATTTGCGCGCCTTTCCATGGCCGGTATCAGAGAAGTGGATTTGGAAGGAATCAACAGCCCGGCTAGAGGATATTTCAAGCTTAGTTTCGGTGGTTCGATCACGCCGTACTATATCGTGAAAATAGATCAATGAATGCTCGAGGCATTCGGTTCCGCGAACCGTTTCCTACCTGATTCCTTTCACGGGTTTTGCCGACGCCGTATCTGCATTTTCCACGCACTCCCCGGCTTGATCTAATTCTTCCGTACATTGAAGCAACCCAAGCCCGAGGTCCATGTAGCTATCGCGGATTAACCGTCGGCCGGTTCGCGGCGCATAGCTGTATGGAGTTTGTTGATAGTGCCCAACCTTCTTCCCCTCATTGAAACGCAGTTCGATGTCGGGGCCGAGCATCTCCTTGATCATGCTTAGCATATCCCGCGTTCGCATCCGTTCGTGTCCCATCAGGTGATAAATCCCGTTTTCATATGCGGGACTAAGTATATCGCAAGAGGTCTCGGCGGCATCGTGAACATGGATATACTCGCGCACCTCGTTGCCGGTCCCCTGATAGGAAATCACGCCGTCCCTGAGGGCTTCCTGCAGCATACGCCTCACCGCGTTATCCGATCCGGCACGCGGCCCATAAAGCGAGCCAAACCGCAAGATCGTATATGGAAGGTCGAAGACCTCCTGATAATCCTGGGTCAACTGCTCGCAAGCCTGTTTGGTGCTGCGATAGAACATGCCTTGATTGCTATAGACGTATACCGAACTGGCGAGAACAAATCTGCGGACGGCGTTAGCACGTGCCGCTTCCAGAACTTGCGTTGTTCCCACTATATTGACTTTGACGGTCTCTAGCGGGTTGTCGCTGGCCATCGCGATGTCGGCGATCCCGGCAAAATGGAAGACGCTTTCGCATCCTTGAATTGCCTTCTCGACGATTTCGGTGTCGAGTATATCGCCGACGATCATGGTCTGTTCGGGACGCAGGTACGGCGAATGTTCCCGATCCAAAATCACGACATCGTACCCGCGCGCGCTCAGTGCGTCCGAAACGTGGCTGCCGAGGAATCCGGATCCACCTGTAACCAATACCTTATGCATTTTCTCTGATCGTTTCGTATTCAATATGTGTATGCCCTGTAAGAAGTTTTCCGATCGGAAAGCAGGCCTCTGATCGTTTTGATTGCCGTCGAATCGACGACAACACCATCAAAATCGAGAGCGAGCGCGTTTATTCCGGTATTGCCTTGCAATAGATCGGTCCTGTTTATATCTGAGGTTCGCGCCCGTGCGCCAATATTCACGTTTACGGTTAGACGACCGACGTCGGACCGGCCGCTTTCCCCGTCGCCAGCATCTTTGCGTCGCTGTCCATTGGGAATGTCTTCCTCAGCCACTCTTCCAACGAGGCCCTTCCGCGAATGACTTCCACACCGTGGTTCTGATTGCCCGACACCTTAAGCTGCCCGGATGGATCGTAATATATCGAAGGTTTGCCGAGATTGGCAGCACTAGGAGCCGTGCTAGAGAAGGGGATCGAGATACTGGCCGCCGTTTTCTGCATCAGCCGTTGCGCGGCGATTTCGTGATCGATGTTCGTACAATGACCGGATTCAATGATTTTGTTTGCAAGGCGCAGTTGCTGTTTACTGCTAAATTTACTGATTTGCCCGGTTCTGGTTCTTTTCGCCTTTAAAGCCATATGGATGCCCAAATTTTCCAGGGACTCGGATATATCCGTAAGAAACTGGCAAACATATTTTTCCGAGTAGATGCTTTTGCGCTCACCGTGCAATACGAAATAGCTGTCCCTCAGGACCGGTATATCGAAAACGGAAACGGTTCTTGCAGGTAGGTCCGGGAGGTCTCTGCCGTTGTCCTGCAAAGGAATATTGCCCAGGGGAATGATTTCCGGATCACCTTGGGCGACGCTTTTTATCCAGTCTTTCTGAAACTCATCGCTTACGAGATAGCGCTTCCAGTTCAGCAGCAAATGTTCCGGATTTACCGGCGGCGGTGTTTGATCCATTGCAAACTGAATGGGTTGGTTGTTGATCGAATAATAAACGATGGCGGTCTTTACGCCGCGTGCTTCGGTTTCCGCCACCCAAAGGGGGCGTCCGCCGACGCCGGTGTGCGTGGAAATATACCAGTTGGGGAGCCGGTCGTCCGATAGGCGACGCAGATATCTGATTTCCAGCGCATCCTGAATAAGCGCTGGGGCATAAACCCTTCCTTGAATCCAGCGCAATGCCGAAATCGCGATCACCTTGAAACAATCCACCCCAAATCCCAATACATTCAAGGTGCCGGTCAGCGGAGGAAAAGCCAAAGGACTGAAAACCACCTCCGCGCTTGCTCGGTGAAATGTGCTGTTCGGCTGACCGACCAGCACCCAGCCCTTCGGTCCATTTTTGCCCAAATGTTCGACGATGTAGTTCGGTAGCTGGTACGACGGATGATCGTGCGCGTCGGCCGAAAAATTCTGTGTGGGAAAACGCTCGGCGATCCAGTACGGCGGCCGCAGATCGAAACGCCGGTTTTTCCATGCATGTTCGAAGTATTGCTTGGCCACACGGAAACCGTAAGCGATGAAACGAAGTTGACGCATTTTCCATGCAATGTTGCTTTTGGGCATATCGACCTTAATGCCCTGCGCCGCGAACTTCTCGCGCCAGACGTCGGGGGCGGCAAGCGAGATCGCCCTGCCACCGCTGATCGCCAACGGAAGCTTCCAGAATATCGCACTCCCCAGAGCATATTTGAGCACGGCGGTGCAGGCCCGCGCGTCGATCTCGGCAGTGGTGCAGTGAGAGCCGTAAAGAATCTCGTCCGTTTTTGCGACAAGTGGCACTTTGCTAACTTCGGTCAGTATCCGCAGGCCCTTCCACGGATCACCGTCAGGGCGCTGCGTTTGCCGTAGCGCCTGCAAACGCAGCCGTAACTCGCGTCTCGCAATTCGGCCGGCAAAGTCGCGACAGATTGGAATTTTTCCTATGAGACTCCGCAATTTCTCCGGCACCGGATCAGTCGATCTCTTCCAATAGGCCGTCATCGACAAGAATTTCACACAATCGCAAGATTTCTTGCACCGGTTGGCCGGTGCGTTCGGCGAGGAGGGCCGCGTCCGTGTCGCCGTCGGCCAAGGCCAAGATATCCATGATGAGTTTCGTGTCGCTTGCGAGCGGCTTACGTTGACCGCCAAGTGAATCCCTAAGGTTGCGTTTACTTAGATGCGGTTCGCCAACAAGTCGCGCCTTCCAAAGGCGCATGGCCTCAAGTGTTTCGAAAACCTTCCGATACAAATAGAACGATTTGGCGAACCCCTCGGGCGAAATGACGGACATATCATCCAGGGATGTATGGTATTCTGGATACCGCCCATAAGCGGTCCGCATGATGGAAGCGACGGGAAGGTCCGCACCGGGGCTGCAATATTGGCGCTCGTCGCTCGCTCTGTCCTTAAGGAAATCGTAGGCAACGAAGTCCGGAGCAATCTTCTCGAGCACCCTGCGCGCAGCCCGGTCCGCTCTCGTGTTCCCTGTCCGCGACGGCATAAACGAAACGTTCCGGTCGTCGCCGACACAGGTCAATACGAACCCTGCCACCATTTTGGATTTCATATGGTTGAGATTACGCGAGAGATAGACGATCGGCCCGATTGTTTCCGGCACGAAAACAATCCGGTATGTGTATCTGTTTTCTCTATTGGAAAGCATGCACGCCAGAAATGTCGCCAGAGTCGGCCCCGACACCTCATTGTTCGCGAGCGAAGGATGACAGGTGTAGGTGGAAATCAGGATCTCTTTGTCGCTGTGGCCGGGAATGATGAGATCGGCATAGCTAAGGCTGCCCGGTTTTAAATCGCTGTCTACAACGACCTTGTATTTGGCTTCCGAAAGCTCGAGCCGCTGATTGTGCGATATGCAAAACCCCCAACGTCGCCGGTAGTAGGACGTTGCGTAGGGTATCGCATCGGGAAGGTCAGGGAGGGAATGCAGATGCTTGTCCAACTCCTCGCGCGTCAGGACGCCTTCGAATGGTTCGCTGTATCCCATGAGATGGAGATTGTTGTCCGTAAAGCTGACAACCCGCTCTCCGGACATGGTTGCGATATAGGCATCTTTGACATTCCATTCATCGGGTACGGTCCAGTCGAAGCACTCGGTTCCGGACGGCACTTCATGAATATTCAGCGCCGGCAATTTTTCCTTAATCATGGCCAGCGTCTGCCGCACGCCGTCGCCGGTAATGCTGCGGTTAAACGGAAATATCCGTTGAGCGAAGACATACATCTCTTGTCCGAGATGTTGTATCTCGGGACCGAAGTCTTCGTTCGGCTTCCAGCGCGATTGATGAGGTTGGGTTTGCATTACGGTGGGAAGTGGTCGGACCCGGCTCTTAGGATAGCTTGTCCAGCAACAGGTCGGCGATCAGCCCGGCACTCAGCATTTCGATTTGTTCCTCGGGCGTCAGCACGATGGAGAATTCTTCCTCAATAGCCATGACAACGTTCAGGTGGCGGATACTGTCCCAAGAGTCTGTTGTATCCGGTGACGTTTCGCGCGTGATCGCTTCGGTTGGGATGTCCAGCACATCCGACAATATCGCGGCCACCTGATCGAATACCTCTTTTTCGGTCGGTTTCATTTTCTTCCTATCTTGTGAACCTGCATGAAACGTGGGTACGCTTCCAGATTGGCGGCGTCTAAGTCGGCCTCGAAAATTTCATCGTAATCCGTGCGCCTAAATCCGGCATCGAGGTAGAAATTCTTCACCACTTCATTCTTTTTTGTCGGCAAGTAGACACCGCGAAGCCGACTCGCACCGCACTCCAGGGCCGACTTCTTAAGATAGGTCAGAATACCGGATTCGATCTTCCGGCCGAGGACCCGGCAACTCATCAGAAAGGTGTCGATCTCGTATGATGAAAAATCGATTTTCTTGAGGATCTGGACACCGATTAGACCGTAGTCGCCGAACTTGTCACGAGCTTTGGCAACGCTCAGTTCGATATTGTCCGATTCCAGGAACTCGAGGATATCCGCCATCGTGTAGCGACGCGTTGTCAGGTTGAACTGATTTGTCTTATTGATCAGTTGCACGACACGTTCGTATTCACCTGGTGTCGGAGCCCCAATGTGAAGTTCGAGATCAAGCGAACTTAGAAACTCATCCTCACTGGTCGCCGATCCGAGCAACTTCTTCCGGCCTTGTTCGGCATCGTAGGATTTGACCCGAATAGCGTCCTCGTGGGTAAGGCGTAATGCCAGCAAATGACTTTCAGACAACAGGCGTTCGCAATATCTGGAAGGTTCTGTCCCAAGGTGTACCACGGTCACTTCAGGCAGTGCGGTTCTGACTTCCTCGCACTCGACGGGATTGTCATCGGCGAAAACAAGTGACTCGAGGCCGACACCGATTTCGTCGGCGATCTCAATAAGGTTCTGGGATTTTCGCGACCAGTTGACCTTTTTGATAGTGAAATCGTCCCATTTGAGAGGCATGTCCGTATGGGTCTGGAAGGCCTCCAATACATCGTCGAGATTGTTCTTGCTAGCGATGGCGAGAACGATCCCGGTCTCGCGGACGGCTTTAATCAACTTCTGAAAATTTCGGTAGGCATTGCCTGGGTGATCACCGGATACTTTTAGTGCCAATGGCCCGTCTTCACCGACAATGCCGCCCCACAGTGTATTGTCGAGGTCAACCACAAGCACCTTTGCGCGCGGCCGTATCATGGCGTGGTAAAGTCGGCCGAGGTCATGCGCCAATACGTTCACCGCTTGCGCCGAAATAGGCGAAAGAGTGTGGTCCGCATTTACAGGATCAAACCATTGATCCCGTCCGGTGTCGGCAACGGTGTTCGCGTAGTCGTATACGTAAGTGTTCTCGAATTCTCCGCTCATTTCCGTGATAAGCGCGTTGAGCCTGTTTACCGCGGAAATCCGACTTTCCCTCTGATTGGCATCCATAAAATGCCCTAGCCCCCTATTCATCGGGATCATCGAATTGAGAACCAAGGGGAGCCGGCTCGCGCGCCGGAATGCCTCAATTCCGTTTCGCAGCCGGGCCGCGAAGTCGTCTACCTGTTGGGCGATTTCCGTTGCCGCCGCGAGATCTTGCGTGACCAGCGGTAGTTCTTGTTCGAGATGCAGGAGGAGCTGCACCAGCTGCGTTTCGGCCCGGAGACTTGCGTCGGGCTTGTGCAATACCGCTTCCCATTGTTGGTAGGGAACAAATTCGGCTTTGAGGCGCATTCCCCGGAGCGCCATACAAATACCGAGGGGCGCCTCAAGCGGGTTCAGCGTAAAGCTCGATAGGAACGCGACATGAAAATCCTGTCGCGTCTCCGTGCCCTGATATTTCCCGATCTGGTTCCAAAGCCAATCGATATCGCGCCGGGGTGGTTTATCGATGGAGCTGGATGGGATGATTGTGGCAAGGGCGCCAAAATTGCCACTTTCAAGCACCTTTGCCGTCGCTGAACGGTCAATGCGCATGGCAGACGACGTCATCGGATGAGTTCGCCTCCCGATATTACAAGCGTTTCGCCGTTGACGTAGTCGGCATCGAGCGACGCCAGGAACGAAACAGCGCCTGCGATATCCTCGGGTTTTCCCAACCTCCGGCTAGGGTTCTTCGCAGCCGCCACCTTGACTTGACGCTCAGGCACCTTGGCCAGCATCGCCGTTTCAGTCATCGACGGCGCGATCAAGTTCGCTCGGATTCCAAATCGTGCGTACTCGATCGCCACACATTTCATCAATGCATTTAACGCACTTTTCGCAACAATGTAGGGCGCCATTTTCTCCGGGGGATTCGCCAACGTGTAACTTGAGGAAATGGCGATTAGCCGACCGAATCCCAAAGATTTCATATGCGGAAGGAAACGGTTGAGGACGGCATGCGTGCCGCGAAGCGAAATGGCCAATTGGCGGTCATATTGGCTGTAATCGGTTTCCAATGCATCAACGTAGGTAATCGGTGCGCTCGCGCAGAAGACGATTGTGTCGGGGGGGCGGCCGAACTTGCCGACGATGGCGTCGAATGTCTTCGCGGCACATTCATCGTCGGCGATATCCGCTTGGATGCCTAGAAGCGCCTCGTTATTCAAACCGACCAACGCCTCTGCGTCGTCGCGTGATTGTCTGTAGGTGAAAGCAACGCCGAAACCGTCATCGACCAGGCGTTTGGCGGTACTTGCGCCTATTCCGCGCGAGCCTCCGATAACGAGGGCGGTCCGGTCATTCGGCGGTGTGTTGTCTTCGGTTTCGTCGGCGTCAGCGACGTCCAGAACCTGGACACGGGCGTTGCCTTCGAGAACGGTCTCGCCGTTTTGGTTTGTCGCGGAAACAAAAAGGTCCATTGTGTTCGTCGACTGAGAAAGTTGCGCCACCGTGGCAACGATTTCGATCTCATCGCCGAGAAAAACCGGAAGCCGGAATTCGAAGTTCTGTGAAAGCCAGAGCGCGCCGGGTCCGGGGAGTTCCATGCCGATTATGCGGGAAACAATGGCCGCATAGGATGAGCCGTGCGCAACGACCCGGCGAAACTTGGTGCGTTTGGCGAACTCGGGATCCATATGCAGCGGGTTGCGATCGCCGCTTAGTTCCGCGAAGGATTCTATGAACTTCTGGTCGAGTCTTATTCTCGATCGAGCTTGTTGTCCGATATGAAACTTGGTGACAGACATGCTACTCACTTTCGAAAAAACGCGTGCGGCGATGATCCCATTCATCGGCAAGAAGGCCGTATTCGATTGCGTCGACGGCCTCTCCGTTTCCATCGACAGCGGCCTGGCGCCTTACTCCTTCTCGAGTAAACCCCAGCCGGTGAAAATTAAACAGGGAAGGAACATTGGTCGATAACGCATCCGCCCAAATTCGCCGAAGCCCCAAGGTTCTGAATCCAAAATCAAAAAGAGCTGCTTGGGCCTCGATGGCGTAGGGACCGCCCCAATGGCTACGCGATCCAATGAGATAGCCGTAACTGGCAACATCGTCGAATGGATCTTTGTTCAAGGAAATTGTGCCGATCTTTTTTTCCGCATCCACGACGATGCAGAAAAAATAGCTGTTGGGGGCGTCGATCTTGCCGCGCGCGGACACCTTGATGCGTTCCACGTCCTGGGCGATGTGTCTGACATATAGATGTTTGATGACTTCCTCATCTGCGAACCAAGACAGATAAGATTCGTCGATGTCACTTTCGATGAAAGGTCGAAGTGTCACGTTGGGCATGGGGAGCGTCGGAATTTGCCGAGTCATTTTCGCGAGGTTTCGGGTTCCGATTGTGTTTTCGCTCTGAAAAGAGCTTCGGCAACCGCCCAGTCCTCCATTGTATCAATATCTAAACCATGGGCACGGGAAAGCGGATAGCCAAGGAAACCCTTGTCCGCGCCAGCACCCTCCGAACTTAAGACCGTTCCCGGCGAAAATACGGCAAACGTTCCGCTGTCGTGGTACTTGGGCGCGAGGTCGTTTGATCGGACGGCAAACATTCCGGGCTGACAGGGGTGAAGTATCCCATCCGGCGACATCTCGAACGCCCACTCGATTGGCACGGCGTAATCGCAGACCGCGAGCATCGAATGCCGGCCCTCGTGTTTTGCAAAGAGACGTGCCGCTCCTTCAAGATCGGCGACGTCGATCAAAGGAGCACACGCCATCAGCAACCAGATCTCGTCGAACGAGTGGCCGTTTTCCGAGAATTTTTCGCAGACAAACTTCAAAACCGGCATGATCGGTACGTCGTCCCCCGCTAGATTATCGGGACGGAGGAACTCCGGCTCGAACCCGAGCGTGGTCACGATGTCGGCGACCTCTTGGTCTTCGGTCGATACATGCACGGTTTCAAACAAATTACTTTTATCGACGGTGTCCAGTATATGCCCGATCATCGGTTTGCCACAGAAATCGCGAATATTCTTGCGCGGTATTCTCTTGCTTCCGCCGCGGGCGGGCACGATCGCAAGGCGCCGGGTCATTGGGCGCACCCCGATCGAATGATGTTTTGACTTGCGGGACCGGCGTTGAACAGCAAGTCGATAGCGGACAGATAGGGAATGAAGTCTCCATATAACTGTTCGTAGACGGGATGGTCATATTGAAAATAGCGCAAGTCGATGCTTTGGCGTTCGAGGGCGTTGGATTCGTCCAAATAGACCTTCGAACCCGGCGGTGAAATATACGTGTCACCGCCGACGCGCGTACAGATCGAAGCCAGGAGCTCGGCCTTGGCTCCGGTATGTTCAATATCGCTCGCCAACAGTATTGGGGTTTTTAATTCAAACATCGACGAGAGCAAGCGGATGAGGTCGATCGTTAGAGCGGCGAGCTGGGCGTATCCCCTGCCCAATATCTCAAGCAGGCTGGGTCCGTACTCCGCAAAGTAGGCTGCGTTGGAGTAGTTGTGAGTTAATGACTTGATATGATTGGCCGGAAAATCACGCGTGGCATCAACCTGGACGTCACAAATTCGTTGATCACGTTTGCCTTTTGAAATGACGGGAACGGTCAGCCAACTGGGCCCGTTGGCCGTCTTAATCCGATTGCGTTGTTGCCATGATCGCCGTGTGAATTGCACGGTATCCAGAAGTACGAACACATCGACGGTGTCAATCAGCGCGAAATAGCCACACCAAGGCAAATAGGTCGGTTGCATTATGGCGACCTTGGTCATTCTTCTATCGCCAGTCCAATGCCGTCGGCGCCAAAGTTGTTCCCGTTATAGAACATGAAATGTTGGCCGTTGTGTTGAACAACAGCCGCGTACTCGATCATTTCGCTGTCAAAACCGGAATTGGAGATATCGATTCCCGAGGCGTCGTCCATTCGTTCCCATGACACGCCATCTTCCGACTCGGCGTATCCGATCCGATACGTTTTACCCCGGAACGAGTACCACATCCGGTAAAGGCCATCTTCTTTCAGAACCCATGGACGCGAAATGGCGTACTCGTCGTTAGACAGAAAATCGATCGAAACCCGGCCTTCGCGTATCCACTGTTCGCCATCGGATGAGTGGGCAAACTTGATATGATATTTTGGGAGCGTTTCGCCGCTGGTTTCACGCCACGCCGTGTTTGTCGTGTACCACATTTTGTAGTCGCTGGAATCCTTGAGAACGTAAGAGGCGGCCATGAAATAAGGATCGATGTCGCTCCGTGAAAAGTAGGGGGCCGGCGAGGTTTTTTGGAAAGTCTTACCGTTGTCTCGGCTCGTTGCGGTTCCGATCATGGCGTAAAAGGGGACGCGTTTTCCCTGCATCCAGCCAATATAGAAGAGCCGCTTGCAGCCTCCGTCCGTGACGATACAGGACGGAATTACGGCGCTGTCGTCGAAGAGGCCGAGGTCTCCCAGTTGGACGATAGGTTCTACACTAAAATCAAGGATCTCGTTTGGTTTCTCGACGTTGATCGTAAATGCGCCCACCTGGCTTAGGTTGTTACTGTTACGGCCGGCAAAATAGACTCGAAAATACCCATCTCCCAGGTCATCCGGCGTCGGAACCCAAGCATGACTTTTCAGCCAGTCCGCGCGTCCGGCAGGCTCGAAAATAAGGCCAAGTTTTTTCCAGTGAAACAACGATTAGAGCGTTCTAGAAGGCCGCGTCAGTGACCGATCGATCGAATTAGCGTAATGCTTCCGTCTTATAGACATAGACGGTGAATTCCCAAAGGGGATAGTCGTGCCGAATCACAACGTGGCGGCTTAAGTTTTTGACGCAGAAAGAAAATACACTCGCGGGATCTGCGTAGAATAGGTGGTCGTCTCGGTAATCGACATAAGAGGTCATGAGATTGAAGGCGATTCCCCGGCGGCAGAGTTGGAACATACGTTCAATCATCGTCTGTACATAGGACCACCATTCTTCGTCAGTTGCATTCCCTTTGACGGTAAACAGGCCTGAATTAATGACGTAGTCCCCAATCATCCAATCTTGTTGGTGTGCTCTTATATTGGCAACGTGAAGGTCGGCGGTTTCTCCGAGACGCGTTTTTGCAGCTGCAATCATGTCCTCCGAAATATCTGATCCGACGTAGTCGCAAGCAACACCATTCGTCTTTAAGTAGTCCCGCATATGCGCCAAGCCGCATCCAACATCATGAAGCCGTTGGCCAGACAGATTTCCAACGTCGCATAGGATCTCGAAGCGCATTTCTTGGGACTCGGTGTTCGACCAATTAACGCCTTTCGGACTATCGCCAAACTGCTTCAGCGCAGTCTCATAATATGACCTTGATGCCGATTCCAATCCGGCGAAACTCTGATTTTTTGGAGTGTCGACAGTCAAAATTGATCTTCCTCCAGAGTCTCGTCTTGCGCTATTTCCCGCCGCGTCGATTTTCCAACAACGTGGGCAATGTCTCTAGGCAGAATGCCCGATCGCGCGCGTTTGACGGCGAGCATGTCGGCGTTCACCACCGTGCCCGGAGGGATGATCTGTTTGGCAACGAGCACCTTCCGGTTGATCAGGCGTTTCTCGGCTTCGTATTTGACGGGATAGGACGTTGTCTTGCCGAGCGCGGCTTCGACGTTCCGGATGGCACTTACCATTTCATTGAGGGGCTGGGGTTCGAGCGCAAAGTGATGGTCCGGTCCATCTAGGGAATTGTCTAAGGTGATATGTTTTTCGATGACCCGTGCGCCCAACGCAACAGCCGCCACAGGGATGGAAGTATGTTGTGAGTGATCGGAGAAACCGATGGGAACGCCAAAGGTTTTGGAAAGCCAGTCGATCATTCCCAAGTTGCAGTCGGCCGGCGCGGTCGGATAGTCGGAGACACAGTGTAGTATACACAATGGGACATCGCGTGTTTTGCGGATACACGACACGGCGATCTCAATGTCCTGCGCGGTCATCAGCCCCGTCGATAAGAATATCGGGCTACCCGTTCTTGCAGAAGCTCGGATCAGTGGAAGGTCGTGGACTTCCGGTGACGCGATCTTGATGAAGGGCGCGGCGTCGTTTTCCACGAGCAGCGAGACGGCCTCTTCGTCAAACGGCGATGCACAAAACCCGATACCCGCGTTTTCGCATTCGGCGATAAGATCAGGAATCCACTCACGAGGTAGTTCCAATGGCGCGAGGACCTCATGGGCCGGAGAGTTTTCCTGAACCAGCCAATCGGCACGAAAGATCTGGAATTTCGCGAAATCACATCCGGCTTGTGCCGCGACCTGTATGAGCCGTTTTGCCTGGTCCAATGATCCGTCGAAATTAGACCCGATTTCCGCGACAATAATGGCGGAGCCGGTGGGGTCGGCAAGCCTTTTGGCGACGTCTGCATTTGTCCTATTGGTCATTCGTCAAACAACTGTGCGATACGTTTCTCGATCCTCGAATAGGCTAATCCGTCGATAAGCGTACTGCCTCGCTCGGCGTACCGGGATCTTAGGTGAGGGTTGCTGAGGAACTCGCTTAAGTCGTCGGCAAGTTTGTTCCTTTCCATTTTGTCAGCGCGGCCCGCGTAGAATACGAAATCCCCGTCGATAAAATTCCTGATTACGGCACTATCGTGATCGAATTGCGTGATCATAAGTGTGGGAACGCCGGCTGCGGCTGTTTCATACTTAATCAAGCCTTCTCCGGTGATGGCGATATCGGCCCAGGCCAAGTGGTCGCTGAGATGAGGGGAAAAGGGGACTACCTCGCAAACGCTTAATTTCCTTGCCGCCTCTTCAATTCCGTCGCGACAACCGGCTGTCATGGCAGGGCTCGTAGCAACACGGACTTTGATCGTAGAATAAGTCAGCTGGGCAATCGCATCGAGCACAAGGGGAGTAACGCACATTGGATCGCTTCCACTAATGCAAACGAAGATATTCTCCGCCTGCCGAACGATTTCCTTGTTTGCGCGCAGCTTATGAAGAGAAGGATCGCACAGGAAAAAGCTTAGCCCTAATAAAGTACGGTCAGACACCGCCGATCTCGCAGGTGCATCCGACGGACATTCATATGGAACGATGGTAAGTGCTGTTCCCAGCTTTGGAACGCGGCAGTCCGAAATCCCGACCGTTTTCTTGGCGCCGAGAGCGGAGAGCTTCTGGTGATACTTTTCAAGCCGAGATGGTGTTTTCAGGTTTTCCTGCTGACATAGATCTGTAACCAGCAAATCTGCCTTAGTGTCCTGGACAACTGTAAAAGTTTGATTCGCATCCTCCTCGATGGTCAGCACCGGGGGGAGGAAGCGGACGTCCCATTGTTCCAGCGGCACTAATCTCATCGCGTCTTCCGTACCGGGTAGCCTGCGCGTAACAAATACAAACGGTTTCTCAAAAGGCAGTTCTTCGGCAAGCCGCCAGCACCTAACAAGATGCCCCAACCCGACGGAAGTCCCCACGTCAGCTCTGAAAACCGCTTTCAGTTCAGGGTTTCCTAAAAATGGGTTCCGTAACCTTGCCGTCCATGCGGGCTTCGAAATCCATTTTCTCGTGCGCCTCTCGGAACAGTTTGAACACGTCTTTATAGACGTCCAACGTGAAGTTCAATTCCTGCTCCCCGTGCGAGGCCGTGGGAAGATGCACGCCAAAGAAAAGGAGCCCCCGCTTATGGCATTCCTGCATGAAATAGCTGCGTCTCAACCGGCTTTGATATTCATCATCGTGCGGAAAAGTCAGAATTGAGCGTGCGTCGAGTCCGATCAAACGGATCGAATTCTCGAGCTTATTTGATGCGATCATTTCAGAGATTGCGTCTGAAAGCTGCCGACCGTAATCCCAAATGTGGTCGATGACGGAAAGGCGGTCAAACTCTTCGATTGTCGCCTTGCATGCAGCAAGTGCAGTCGCATCGCCGCCGAACGTGCCGGAAAAGAATATGTCGTCGAATATTTCCATGACGTCCCTTCGGCCAACAACGGCCGATAGCGGGGCGCCGTTCGCCATCGATTTTCCGAAGCATGCCAAGTCCGGATAGACGCCATAATACTCCGCGGCACCGCCATAACGGATACGGAATCCGTTGATGATCTCGTCAAACACAAGAAGCGTGCCATGTTCCTGAGTTATTTGGCGAACAGCCTCGAGAAATCCAGGCTCGGGTATTTCGACGCCAACTGCCTCCATGATTACAGCGGCGACCTGATTCGGGCGGGCCGTCAACTCGCGTCGAAGCGACTCCAAATCGTTGTAGGTGAAAGAGTGGGTCAGTTCTTTTACCGCGCCGGGAACGCCGCCGCTCCGAGTTGTCGTGCCAATATACCAATCGTGCCAGCCGTGATAGCCGCAATAGACGATGTGCTCCCGTCCGGTAAAGGCGCGCGCCGCTCTAATTGCCGCTGTCGTAACGTCGGAGCCGTTCTTTCCAAACCGCACCATGTCGGCGAACGGGACTCGGCGAACGATCTCCTCCGCGACTTCCACTTCCAGTGGGTGCATTTGACTCATAACCGGTCCACGCCGAAATTGGTCGGCGACGGCTTTTGATACGGCGTCGTTTCCATATCCGAGAACGATAGGGCCGAGTGCCATTAGATAGTCGAGGTACTTGTTTCCGTCGACATCCCACACCCATGCGCCGTCACCTCGTTCTAGATAAGCGGGTGAGACCCCTCTAATCCATTGGTTGGGGCCTTTCGAGAAGGTTTGGGTGGCTGACGGAATAACTTTATAGGCGCGCGCAAGGAGGCTTTCCGACCGAGGCATCGACATTTTTGTTCAGACCATTTGCTGTGGTTGGTTTATCCGATTTCGCTATGCAGGCCAATTGGACGGATTCAGTACTTTCTCGTCGTCGATCGCCCAAATGCTGAAGTCGAGGTGACGGCAATGTTCTTGACGCGCGGCAGCGATGACTTCGCTAAGCTGTTCCGGCGTTTCTCCGCCGACAATTACCGCCGAAACGTTTGCTTGGTTCAATACGAAGGTCAGGCAGGCTTCGAGCATGCTGGCCCCTTTGTCTTGCAACCAGATTTGAAGTTCTCGCACGTGGCTGCGAATAGAATCGAAATGTCGAGGCAGACATTGCGGTTCCATAAGCAACAATCCCTGTAGAAAAGCGGAACGCACGTGAATTTCCGTGCCCTGCGCGTCAAGAGTATCCAAGGTTCCACATTGTAGAGCGCGTTGGTCCAAGATGTTCAAGGGAAGCTGAACGATGTCAGCGGGCAGCAGACCGTTGATGGCGGCAATCTCGTCGGGTGTGTATGCTGAGTAGCCGATCTTTTCGGCGCGCCCAGATTTTTTCGCATTTTGGAGTGCGTCGATAAGATATTGCCCGCCTGGCTTCAATAAATCCGCGCCATGATGAATCAAAAGGCCATAGACCGAGGGGGTTCCGAGCCGCTGTAGTGACCGATCCAGGCATTCCGACAGTTGTTCTCCATGCGCCGGGGTGAGTTCCGCGTCCGGGAATGCGGGTGTCTTCGTAACGATGCGCGGCTGCCAGCCATGGGGCCGCAGGTCGCCTACTATCGCTTCGCTCCGTCCGTATCCGAAAGCCGTATCAAGATACGCAACGCCAGCGTCGGCGGCTGTGTTAAGAATCTCTCTGGCCATTGATTCAGATGGGCACCCGGTCACATTGGCGATCCCATAATCCATGCCGAGCTGGACGGTGCCCAATCCAATTCGGGCAACGCGGTCCTTAGCCATCGCAGGTTTCTTTTACCGCGAGGATCACGTGTTCGACCTCGTCGTCGGTCATATCTTGAAAGAGCGGCAAGCTAAGACAGGAGGCATAGTATGATTCGGCATTCTCGAATTCGGCGGCAACATCCCCGAGGCGTTCACGATAGAACGGGTGCCGATAGATCGGCAGATAGTGAACTTGACTACCAACGCCCCGCTCGAGGAGTCGCCTCATCAAGTCGGTTCTGTTTTTGTGCAGTGCGGCAAAATCAAAAGTGACGATATATAGGTGCAGGGCGGAGTTGGCGCGCGCCTGCGGCGACATCTGGAGCGGCTGTATTCCTGCCGGTTTGCTGAAGGCCTCATCGTATCGTGCAACGATCTCCCGGCGCCGCGCGATGAATCGATCTAGCTTGTGGAGTTGCGACAGACCGAGCGCCGCGTGGATGTCGGACATCCGATAGTTAAAGCCGAGAAGCTGCTGTTCCTGATACCAACCCGCCACGGAATCCGTATCCGGGTACGCCTGCTCCTCATCGATGAACCGGTTTGCGTTCTTTTCGATGCCGTGGTTGCGCAACAACCTCAACTTGGCGGCAACGTCTTCATCATTGGTCACGATCATTCCTCCCTCGCCACTGGTAATCGGCTTAACGGGGTGAAATGAGAAAACCGCCATGTCGCTGTCGGCGCAGCACCCTACGGGTTCGCCTGAACTATATATCGCTCCAAGCGCATGGGACGCGTCCTCGATGATTTTTCTTCCTCCTGCCAGCTCGCGTAGTTTCTTCACGTCGCCCGCCAGCCCGGCAATATGGACGGGAAGAATGATATCGGTTTCGGGATGTTTTGCGAGTGCACGCTCCAGGCTTGCCGCCTCCATACCGAGGGTCTTGGAGTCAATGTCCACAAGGCCAGCATCTGAACCGCAATACAGGAGAGCGTTTGCCGTTGCGGAGAACGTGATCGCGGATGTCAGGCCGTGATGTCCGGTTGCTGCTCCCGCAGCCAGGCATGCGATATGAAGAGCCGCCGTGCCGCTGCTGACGGCGACGGCGTGTTGCGCTCCGACGCGGTCGGCGACCGCGGCCTCGAAGCGCTCGACGACCGGCCCCTGCGTTATGAGGTCGCTTTCCAGAACGCGAACAACGGCTTCGATGTCGTCGCGTTCGACGAGATGGCGACCGTAATTTAGAGGGCGACCCATTTCCTCGGTTCTTCTCAGTCTTGTGTCTTGTCGATTATTCGGGCGAGTCCGTCGGGACCGATCCAATCGGTATTGCCGTCACTCGTATAGGCGAAGTTTTCGTCGACGGGCTTGCCCGTCTCTCCCCCATAGGGGGCTGTGTGGTCATACCCCCAAAACGCATTATCGGGATAGATTAGATAGTAGTTGTCGAACTCCAAGGTATGGCGTGCCTCGTCGCTGGGGATCATGATCTCGTGTAGCTTCTCGCCGGGTCTAATTCCGATAATTTCCTGCTCGCATTCGGGGCCGATTGCCGTCGCGAGGTCTGTGATTTTCATCGATGGAATTTTTGGAATGAAAATCTCGCCCCCACGCATAAGACCTAGGCAACGTTCGACAAATGCCGCGCCTTCGGCAAGGGTGATCCAAAATCTCGTCATTCGGGCATTCGTGATCGGAAGCTTTCCCGTTTTTCTGCGTTCAAGAAAAAACGGTATAACGCTGCCGCGCGATCCAACCACGTTTCCGTACCGTACCACCGAAAAGGTCGTATCACTTCCGTGTGTCAAATGATTTGCGGCTATGAAGAGCTTGTCTGAACAGAGCTTCGTTGCGCCGTAAAGATTGATCGGATTGACCGCTTTGTCAGTAGACAAAGCGATAACGCGACCGACGCGTTGTGCGACCGACGCGTTAATTATGTTTTCGGCGCCGATCACGTTTGTTTTGATACATTCGATCGGATTGTATTCCGATGCGGGCACCTGTTTCATAGCCGCGGCATGTACGACGATATCTACGCCTTCGAGGGCCGTCGTAAGGCGGGTCTCGTCGCGCACGTCCCCCAAGAAATAGCGTAGATTTGGATGGCTTACCTCCTGTGCCATCTCGTATTGCTTGAGTTCGTCGCGAGAGTAGACGATCACCCGCGCTGGCGTGCTGTTCGAGAGAATTCGTTTTACAAACTCTTTTCCAAACGAGCCGGTGCCGCCCGTGATGAGTATCGCTTTGTCATCTAACTTGGACATTCTGCTTTCTTTGCTTCAATTGTCTTGAGGGGTGAGGTTCAATATATCGATTCCGTCGGTAACCGTCGGCATGGGGCGAGTGAGGAACTCCGCCGCCTTCTTCGTACACAAGGACATGTCGTGCGGCCGCGGAGCTTGCAGCCCGGCGTTTTCAATCTCTGCGGGCCTTACTAGGCCGTTGGGCAGTGCCAATTTCCTGCACAAACCGAGTGCGAATTCATACTTCGATATGCGCTCGCTCGCGGCGACGTGATACACGCCGCTTCCTTCATGTTCCGCAATCTCAACGATCATGGGGACGAGATGATTGAGATGAATGGGTGAAAAGAAGGAATCGACGAATGCGTCAATTCCGCGGCCGGAACACAGCCCCTCGACCATCCAGTCTGACAAAGATTTGCGCCAAGGAAGCGCGTTACCGAAAAAGTTCGTGCGCACAACGAGGGCCGTCGGTGCGGCATCAAGCGCGCGCCGTTCACCTTCGAGTTTGCTGCGCGCATACGCGTTAATCGGATGGGGTGGCGTCGTCTCGCTGACGAACGGTTTGGTGCCGTCCCAAAGATGGTCAGTGGAGATAAAGATAAACTTGACGTTTCGGGCCGCGCAGGCACGTGCAAGTTGCTGTGTAACGTCCGCATGTATTCTGAATGCGGTATGCTCGTCGTTCTCACAGGCGTCGACGCTGGTGAGTCCTGCCGCATGCACAATGACATCCGGGCTAAACTTCGAGACCAGCTCATCGGCGTCGACCAACTGGGTTAAATCTTGAGCGAAGACGTCGATTCGTTCGAATTCCATCTTGTGAGAATTTACGATCCCGACGACGCTGTCGCCGGCATTCGCGAGATACCGACACATCGTTGCTCCAAGGAGCCCTGAAGCACCTGTGATAAGCCAACGCACCTAGCTGTCCGCTACTTCCCCGGCGTGTTCGGCGCCGGTACCGCCCAAGTTTGCGCGTTCCGCCCAGGAATTGAATTCGGGCAAGTCCGTTTTAAGCTGATCAAACGAACCTTCGCCGACCAATCTGCCATCCTTCAGAAAAACCAGTTTGTCACAGCTTCTTAAAGTGCTCAGGCGATGTGCGACGATAACCAGGGTTTTGTCGCCGGCCAGATTCCGGAGCGTCTTAGTGATGCGGGATTCGGTTTCGACATCAAGGGAGGATGTTGCTTCGTCAAGCACCAGTATCTCGGAGTTGAAATACAAAGCCCTGGCAATCGCGACACGTTGACGTTGTCCGCCCGACAGTTGCACGCCGGCCTCCCCAACCACCGTTTCGACCCCATTCGGCAATGAAGCGACAAAATCCGAAAGCTCCGCACGCTGAATTGCGGCTGCCTGGGCCTGATCACTAATTTCTTCATCCGAAAGGCCGAACGCGATGTTACGCCGTAACGTGTCGTCCAACAGAGTGACGTTCTGTGGAACGTATCCCATGGACCGGCGTATGGCCGCTTCTTCTCCCGGCCGCGGTTGGCCATCAAACAAAATTTCGCCGGATTGCGGTTTAATGAGACCCAGCAGAAGTTGGATTAAGGTGCTCTTGCCGGCGCCTGAGGGGCCGACGATGCCGACGCTTGCACCTGCAGGAATGTCGAAGGAGATATCGGTAATGCCCGAATTTCTGCTTTCGTAATGATAGCTTACGTTGGCGATGACGATGTTCTCTTGGAGTGTCGACGGTCGAACGACTTGTTGCGGATCTCGATCGGTTCGTATGGTGGTCTCAGGCTCGAACCAATCTCCAAAAAGCTCCATATCCTTTTGTATTTGGGCAAACGCGGGTATGGCGATTCGGGCGTCATTCAAGGTTGCCACGGTGCGTTGTACGGTCGGCATGAGCCTCAGCATCGAGGCGGCAAAGAGCGCTATAAACGGTACAATATTGTCACCAGTCCAACCCAGATACGCGATCAGTACGAAACCGCAGACGGAGATAACACCCACGACCTCCAGTATTTGCTGCGGAACCTGGCGATAGGTTTGATTGAGGTACGTGAGCCGAGCGATATCGTTCGCCGCCGCTCGAAACCGTCGGATGAAATACCGGTATTGATCCAAAACCTTGATGTCGATAATCGCCGACAACGCCTCCAACTGTGAGAAATTGTAGGCGCGATTAGCCTCCTGGTTTATGGCGCCCAGTTCGCGCATTGGTGCCGCCGAAAACCACCAGAAACCGAGAGCGCCCACCCCGATTACGACGATCGCGATTGCCGCCGCCAGCGGATTTGCGAACACCAGCATGCCGGCGATTGCGAGTGCCAGAAAAAGGTCCGATACGAGCCCGCCAATCGGTTGAATGATCTTGTTGTACCAGTTGGGCACTGACGTGTTCAGATTACGCAGCAATGTTGCGGCATTCTGCTCGAAGTGGAAGCTTGCGGGTGCTTCGAGATAGGTGCGGAATAGCTGTTCGGTGATTCGTGTTCGATCGAGATTGAAAACTTTTCCGACCCAATACGTTACGCCGACACTTACAACGCTCTTGAAGATGATAAGACCCGCCAACACGATGCTGAGGGCCGCGGCGAGCTGTGCATTTGTATAGCCTTCTACCTGATCGACCGGTATCCATTGGGAGAAGTTGTCGACCCGCGTTCCACCGGCTAGCAGACCGACGATCGGAAAAATGAGTCCTAGGCTGACGAGGTCCAGCACCCGAAGCGATGACAATGCAACAATGGAGGCAAGCACCAGCCTTCGCGTGCGTTTTCCGGCTAGGCGAAAGCTCTGAAAAAATATTCGGCTAAGAGCCATTCTTTGGGTGATCATCGTTGCGGGGAGCGTTGGTTTTCCGTCCGGAACCTACGCTGGGACGTATTTCGCCCGGACGTCATCATTTGGAAAGTATTCGTCCAGCTTCTGATTTTGTTGAGCGTACCAATCCGTCAAGAATCTCTTTTGTGTGGGTGAGTACAATTCCCAGTCAAGATAGAGATAGGATTCAAGAAGCTCGATCTTGCGACGCGAGGAAAGCAAAAGCCTGCCAAGATTTCGCCACAGGTACAAATCCATAAGGAATTTGGAAACGCTTTTCAGCCGACCCGACTTCTGGGATTTTTCGTAGAGAGAAAACAGGCTGTTTTCGATTTGAAGGCTAAGGGGGACGGACGTCGCCATTTCAAAGGAGTGTTTCCAGAAAAATAGACGGCGGAACCAAATCAATATCTCGATCGTGAATGCGGAGTAGGCCTTGTTGTAAACTGTCGTCGAGGTAATTTGCGGAACGGAATCGTCTCCGCGCCCCAATACGGCCAAAATTCTTTTCAGAAAAGCGTCTCTGTCGCTGATGAATTCCTCGAAAAAAAGTGTATGTACGTTATCTCTGCCAAATTTGGCGTTGCAGAACTCGATCAAATTCCCGTAGTCGAGCGCCAGCGCATTGACCGTCCGTTTTTTGAAGAAATTATCTTTGCCGCGGGCAAAAAATCTACCGCTTCGAAAATTCAGATACTCATCGAACGAAATCTTCTGCCCAGCCTTTATTTCTTGTTTGTACATCGACTTGAGCATGCCGAGTTGGTTCCTGATGACGATGATGATTTTGGCATTCGGTGCGATCGCTGAAACGAGCTCCATGTTCCGCTTGAAGGTTTCCGGCGGGTCGGCGCTTAGGGCTTTCTCCGCGGGCTGCGTAAACGACTGCTCGCCGGGGACATCCGAGAATATCGGGAATCCGAGTCCTTCGTCGCTCACAATGACTGTGTCGGCGTTCTCATTCTCTAAGATCGCTCGCGCATCATTGGGGCGAAATGAATCGCCGATCCGGTAGCATTCGTGATCGAACCGGCCGGTCCGATAGAATTCATCAAGGACGGTTGTATTAAACGCCACGGAAATTCCATCTAGGGCTGGAAAGAACAGGCCCTGCAAGTAAGAACTTGCCGTCTTGTTCAGTCCAACGTGGAAAATGTAGTTTTTGCCGTTGCCACCTGAATCTGGTGCCATCGGCAAACCGGTCCCACCCATTCAGTTCTGTCCCTTACCGATCTCATTCAATTTGTTGAAGATGGTGTCGGCGAACAGCGCGTAGCCGCGTGGGTTAAAATGGCCCATTACGATACCAAGTTCCTTGGGTCCCCCGAGCGGAAACAGAGCGCTTTTGTCGTCGACCGCTTTTAGAACCGGCTCGAAATTCAAGACATTTATGCCCTTACCGCGGAGTGCGGACAATAGAAGTGGCTTGTAATCGTGAATGGTACAAATCCGGCCGTCGGTTGATCGTTTTGCAGACCCGAAAAGTATCCCGCGATCAGGGTTCGACACGAAAAGGAATTTCCCCCCGTCCTTGGTTGCAATCCCGCTCATTCGCGTGATGACGCTCTCTAGAATAGAAAAATTCCGGCTCAATGCTTCCGTGTCTGGCCGTCGCCAGTTTCCATTGCAGGGGAGAGATTTCTGAATTGCGGGCTTTAGCAGCATGCGGATGTGATATAGCGTGGTTATCCGATGCGTCGGATTCTGATTCTTGTAACGGACATTGTCCGCCTCTCGCGCGCTGAGCACCTCGCTGGCTAGGTCACGGATGTCGTCATCGGGCATGTTCTTCACCTCGCCCATTGCGCCCGCATCAGTACCCGCCGACGCGCTGAATTCCTCCAGTTTACGTTTCTCGTAACGTGATACGACCTCCCACAGCGCCAAAATGTCTTTGTCGATTTCGTGCTGGTCTCTTTTTCTCAGACCTTGCTCGAAGTCCGCGTCAGTGACGTATCGCATCAACAGGTCGGATTGCCGTTCCCAGGAAATATCTCTCAGATCGTTGGCGTCGAAATGTAGATATACGACAAAACGGGCTTTTACATTTTTCCCATATTCGATGTAGGCCGCCAAACTCGATAGCGGTCCGTTTCCGCCGCGTCCAAGATTCAGAACGCTGAGGTTTTTGGACCGGAGGACGCCGGCAATATTCTGGTGGGGTTCGACGGAATAGCCCTGTGCGTAACTGTCGCCGACGAGCACCACGTCGATGGTTTCTCCCTTTTCTATTTTCTCCCAAACGTCGTCGGGATTGTTGAAACCGTGCCGATCCGAAAAGAAGTCGGCGAAATATCCGTTTTCGTTGCTCAGAACGACACGAATTCCCGATGCATCACCGGGCGGGAAATAAGGCTCCCGCCATTGATCAAATACCTTCTTGTTGGCGTAGTACTGCGGGCCGATCGACTTGGTGATTCGTTCTCCCCGTTTTCTTTCATCCTCTATGTATTGCGTGTGGTGCCGGCGATCATATTTGATACCGCGTTTGGCGGCAGCTTTCTCGAGCCGCTCGACTTCCGTCGACTCTCTTTTGCCGTACTTTACGGCTAGGAGGTCCCGATAGATTTCTTCTTTCTTCTCTGCTCTGAACGCAATCTCTAAAGCGACGTTAATCAAGAAGATCGTCGTCAATGAGGAGATCAATACCAGAAGAGAGGAGAAGAAAATCTTCTTTAAATTTTTCATACTGGGATGCGTTATCGCCCGTGACCGCGTCTGATTATAGGCCGGATGCGCTTCGGTCTTTTTCGATCAGGACGTCGCCAACGATAAGCGCGTCGAGGCCGCACCCAAAAAATGTCATCAACGCATCCCGAGGCGTTTCGACGATCGGCTGGCCATTTAGATTGAAGCTTGTATTCAGAATCACGGGTGTGCCGGTCAGTTTTCCGTAGGATTCGATAAGTCGATGATAGGTCTCGTTTTGCGCAGGTTTAACGGTTTGCAAGCGTGATGTGCCGTCGAAGTGGACGACGGCGCGAATTTGATCCGCAGTCGCCGGTAGAGCGTCGACGGCAATAGACATGCTCGGGAATTCAAGGCCTTTTGTGTCGAAGAATCGGTCTGCGGATTCAAACAATGCCGATGGTGCGAAAGGACGAAATTCCTCCCGGTACTTGATGCGTGCATTGACTTTGTCTCGCATGTTGGCGTCGCCCGCCGTTGCGAGGATGGACCGGTTGCCCAATGCGCGCGCTCCCGCTTCCGATCTTCCTTGGTGCCAGCCAATGATTTTACCGTCCGCTAAAAGCTCGGCGCCGGTTTGGGCTGGATCACCAAGCGTTTTGTAAGCGACGCCATTGGATTGGAGTTCGTCAAGAATATCGTCATTCGAGTACGCCGAGCCAAGATACGGTGTCGTCATGGGGGCGGGCGTGTCGCCGCTCCGTGCGGCACCGAGATACGCGCACCCCGCGCCCAGTCCGCGGTCCGCTGCGACCGGAGAGACGTAAACGTTTTCAAACATTCCAGAAAAAAGTATCAGACGGTTTGCGACGCAATTCAGCGCCGCTCCACCAGCAAAACAAAAATTTGGTATTTCAGGAAATCGCTCGTGCAGGCTTTTTACCAGCTCAAACAGGCATGATTCAAAATGCGCCTGTGTGCTTCTCGCAAGATTACGATGAAAATCGGTAATTTCTTCGCCAGGCTTTCTGCTCGGTTGTCCGAAGAATTCCGCCAGCTTTTCCGAATAGAGGGGTTCAAACGGTGACCGGACGACCGGTTCGTTGCGCATGAACGAGTTTTCGAACGTCCATCCCTGTCCGTTCAATTTGAGAACTGGATTGAGATCGAAAGTATTCTCGCCGTAGGTCGCCAGGCCCATAAGTTTGTATTCATCAAGATCGGCGAAGCCCAGGTAACGCGTCATCAGCGTATAAAACATTCCGAGCGAGTTCCGGGCCGGGATGTCATCAAGAATTTGAAAGCCGTTCTCCCTTGAGGCGATTGCCGTCATGCCGGAGGAGCCGTCTCCGGTTGCATCAAGCGACAGGCAAATTGCTTTGTCGAACGGCGAACCATAGAAAGCCGTCGCGAGATGGGCCTCCTGATGATGAACCCGTTCTATTTTCGGCCGGGTTCCGAATTGGTGGCGAAGATAATCAGCCCATCGTTCATCCGCCTCGTCGTATGTGACGCCGGTGGTGACAAAAACATCGATGTCTTCGAAGCGTATGCCAGCTTCCGCGAGGCATGCTTTGATCGAATAATTGGGTAGGTAGCCATACGATGATTTGATGCGCAGGTACCGTTCTTCCTCGCATATCGCAATTAACTCGCCGTCTATGGCCAGCGCCGCGGAGGGGTCGTGCTGATTGATGGTCACGCCGCCGTGTAGACCCAAAACGATCATTTTATTCTGGCCTTATTTGGAGATTGGAAGGTTGAGAGTATTAGAGTTGCTCACCGGAAGGCGCAACTATCTCGGAAAAAGATCGAACATGGCAGGCGCATCTTTCATTGGAAATTCGCCAGTCTTCAAATCTTCGATCCGGAGGCCGAAAGCCGCCAGCCGTTCGCGCCAATACTCGGATTCGGCCAGCCGGCGCTCAAAACGGTCAATCAGCGTCTGATCGACCTCGCCGTTCTCCAAGCATTGCAGAAATCCTTGAAAATAGAGCGCGAAACCGTTTTCCGGCGAAATGACCTCTGAAAGAGTCTGTAGATGTGCTCGCAACTGCGCCAGTTTGACGGGGCGGCGTTCAAAGAATATCCGGTGAAAATTGAGGGTATAATTCATATAGAACCACATGTCGGTAATTTGGCCGGGGGTCAGAACATCATCCGGTGCGACGCCAGCGAAGGCCGAGGCGAACAGCGCTTCCGCAGGCCTTTGCCCTTTTTCGATCTCCGCCTGTTTGCCGTAGGAACCACCCATGAAGCGGACCTCGCCGGCTTTCTCGTCCTTGATAATCCCCTGCTCCACCATCGCATCGTGGATCGGCGTATTGGGCAGCGGCTGAAGAGGCGATATCCGATACCAGTCGCAGTCCATTTCCCGGGCGACATCGATGGTGTCCTGCACCATACGGAACGTCTCTCGGGGAAACCCGACCATCAAGAGAACGGATGTGTGGATTTCCTCGTATTTCCGCAGGACACGAGCAGCTTCGAGGAAAACATCGACCGTCCCCGGTTTGCGGATTTCACGAAGGATACCCGCATTTCCCGATTCCATTCCGATATTGACGGCAATGCATCCTGATTTAGCCATCGCGTCCACAACCTCGTCGGTGCAGGAGCTGGCGATCAGGCCGTTGGTGGCATCCCACGTAATGCCAAGATTGCGCCGCGCGATCTCGTCGAACATGGTAATCGCCCGGCGATGATCCTTCAGGAGGTCGTCGTCAAGCCACATGATATGATCGACGCCGTACGTGTTGACCAACTCTTCGATTTCATCAACGACCTGTATCGGATCGCGGCCTCGTACGCCCTTGCCGTTGAAGTTCCTAACAGAACAAAATGTGCATTGCGCACGACATCCGCGATTCGAGAGAACCGTGGCAAACACGGCATCCTTGGGTTTAAAGCAATAGAAAGCGCCGATGGTGCCGTATCTGGAATATTCCGGGATTTCCATGAGATCGTAGGCCGGCGTAACGTCCACGTCGTCGGCTTCGGGGCGGCAATCTTTCATAAAATAATGACGTTCGGTCGAATTAGGTGCGCCGACACTCGGCAATACCGCAATCATCTGTCCCAGGCTTTCGGGCTCGGACGTGCCGTTAATGCAGCGGACGAAATTCGCGATTGCTCCTTCTGCCTCGCGCAAAAAGGCAAAACTCACGGCCGGAACATCGTCGAGCACGTGTTCTACATCGTTCGATACATGAACGCCTCCGATCGATACGACATAGTTCTTTTCCGCGATGTAATTGCAGACCCGTTTAAGAGATTCATGGGTCATGGTGAACATGCAGGTGACGCCTACGAAATCGGGCTCAAAGTCCTCCAGGACGTCGTCCAGCTTGGCCTGCCATGTGGCATCATGATCGAAATCCTGCTCGCGGGCGGCAGTATTCGCCGTGCGCAGGATTTCTTGGTTCAAGTTGCACAGCTTTACGTCGACCCCGATCCTGCGGAGCTTTTCCGCCACGATGCCGAGGCCGTAAGGCGGGTAGTTGGTGTACCGGCCGCGTTTGGCCGTTTCGAAGCGGAACAACCCGCTGTCGGCGTCTGGCGGGGTAACTAGGAGTACCTTTTTGATTTGTCCGTTCGGGAACAAATCTGCCATTTGCTTTACCAGGGCATGCAAGTCGGACTTGTCCCCGATGGGCTGGTGGTTAAATTTCCTGATCTCATTCATGGGTCAATTGACTCGCTGAAGTGCATCAAGAAGCCGGACTTTGGCACGGACCGTTTTTTCCGGCGGTGTAAAGGTCAATCCAAGACTCCCGACAGCAAGCCCATTATCCAGCCAGGCATTCGTTGGCCGCGGTTCCGAATAGGTCAGCTCGCTGAACCGGATAGGTTCAAAGCTCATCTTATCGCCAAACGTGCTTTCCGCGATGATCCACTCACATAGTTGGGTTCTGGAGACGGCCGGGCAAGCCGCAAGATGGACGATCTTGGGGCGGTCCGGCAATTTTGCCAATTCTACCACGCCCCGCGCGGTGTCGTTAATGTCCGAAATATTGATCAAATTGTCATACGCCATTCGTGCGTTTCCGGAAAGTAGGTGGTGATAAGCATCCTTAACCGCGCAGTGGGAGTCAGGGTCGCCCGGCACGTTCCATCCTGTCCGCATAACGCAATGATTACCTTCTAGAGAAAGCAGGAAGTCCTCCACCTCCACTTTCATGCGACCATAAAGGTTGAGGGGATTCGGAGAAACCTCTTCGGTATAGCCGCCGTCTCGTCCGTCGAAAACCTGGTCCGTGGACATGAAGAAAACGGATGCCCCCCGGTCTTGGCAGGTCTTTACGAGACGAACCGTTGCATCAACGTTCAGTTCTCTAGCCTTCGCCTGATTCTCGAAAATCCATCCAGGGGAACCGTAGGCCGCAAGGATCAAAACCGTGTCTTGGTTGCCGATATCCGGAATGCTGCATGTCAAATCGCCGCTTATCATCTCGAATTTTATCGCATCCGGGGTGGTGCGCCGATGGGCGGTTGCAACAACGGGTATTGCTGATTGGCGGGCGGTATTTACGACCGACGTGCCGATAACACCCGAACCGCCAACGACGATGAGACGTCCTTGGTCCATTCCGATCAAAGGCGTTCCATCGAACGCAAGACGTTCGATAGGTATTCCTGCTGGGATTTCTTATCGTCTTCTTCGGACGGTGCCCATTCCGCATAGATGGTTTCTTGACGGCGGAACGGGCCATTTGTCACTTCGTGGAAGATGACGAACTCCGTTTCTGGAATAATCATGTGATATAGGGGCTTGGATAGCCGATAGAAAAGGTTCTTTCCCGTTCCGGCGGCGCCCAGATCGAGCGTTTGAAGTATTTGTCCGTTGTCGTCGAACAGGATCAAAAGCAGCTCGCCTTCAATCATATGAAAGGATTCGCTCTTGTTCATATGTTTGTGCGGCTGACAGTACATTCCCTTTTTATGGACGATGACCATCTCATGAAGCGGATCGTCCGTTGTCTTATGGGCGTTTATTCTCACCCGGTTGCGCGCGTTCGTGCTCGCGAGTTTTTTTAGAGCCTCTATCTGGGCCGGCGAAATATAGGTGACCGGGTTTTCGGAGACGAAAACCTCTTCATTCAGACGTTTAAAGGCGTCGAGACTCATAATCCGATTACCGTACCAAATCGGGATGGCGCTTTAGGAACGATAGCGCGATTTGCGTTTCGCCATTCCAGGCGCGCCCTTCCAGGGCAATATTCCAGAAAGTGTCGATCATCTTACGTTCCTCGCCGTCGAGAACGCGCCGATCTTCCAAAATCTCTTCCATCTCGACGGCCAGATCGAGGATTTCCTCCGGCGTATTCTCAATAAGCTCGATACCCGCGTCGGAGAACTGTTTCGTGAACACGAACTGCCCAGCCCCGGACCCAACTATCTCCGAGAATGTCATGAACCGTTTTTGCTCCTTGGACCAGTACCGTTTGGGAATCCACAAATCCGTGGCCCGTGCCTTGAAGACATTTAATGCTTGTAATGGCGCTACATTACAGTTCGCGACTGGCGTGTGAAACAGCCGGGGGAGATCAAGTACGCCGGACGCAGTTGCCACGCAAAATTTTGAACGAAAAGCGAGATAAATATCGCGTTCTTCGGTTCGGTGACGACTAGGATAATCGACAATTGCCGGATCGGCCGTCTCCAGACTTTCGGAAACATGGGCTCCCGCTCGAACGACACCCATCCCTTTGGACGCAAATCGCTGCGCCATGGGAAGCATGTTTTGGATGCTGGAATCCCGATAGTCGTGATAGGACCAATCTTTACTTGGGCTAATATGATCCAAATGCGCCGCATCGCGGTTGGCAAACAGAATGACCTGCTTTTCCGGCTCGATTCCTAGGCTTGTGAGCCATTTGTCGCCGCGTTCGATGGTTTCCTTGTCGAGAACAATTGGTGGCGGGGCCTCGAGAGTAACACCCTCCCGGTCCAAGGAACTTACGGCCAAAGAATGGCGCTCCCAGTTGGGCAGTTGTCGGCTGGCCGCGTCGACATACTCGCTCAGTTGAAAGAACCGCATTTTCTTGCGGACGAGGTGGTACAGACAATTATTGACCGGCTGCGTGGTTCGGAAAAAAACGTCGATGTATCCTGCGTGTTTTCCGGACGCCCGTTCACAAAGGTAGGTATGGCATGCTCCTGCGAAATGGCCGATACGGCCCGTATCAATCCGGCAAATCCTGATGGAGATCCACGGCCACGTGATCCGCATCAGAACGGCGGCCGGAAATCCAATCAATCCGACGAGAATCGACGAAAGGAGCCGCCGGAGCGCCAGCCGCGGATTGGTCTGCGCGGTTCGAAGCTTGCGCACGAACACGGCAGGTAAGTTGCGAAGAGCCACGGGTTCCTTGTTGACGGCTGCAGTCATTCCAAAGGTTGATCGGGTGTACGCGCCGATGACCACATCTATGAATTGATGGACGTCAGAATGGCCGAGGGTGACAAGCCGTGTTCGGCGAGTAGTTCTTGATGGCTGCCGTAACAATGGATGAACTCATCCTTCAAGGAATAGCAATCAAGGCGCGCAGACGTTCTGGTATCGAACGCGATCTCTTTTACACGTGAGCCAAGGCCACCGTGCGGAACGTGTTCTTCAATCACGACGACATGCTTGTGCTCGGCCAGAACGCTCGCGATTCCGTCTCGATCCAAGGGCTTGATTGTATGACAGGAATAGAGCGAAACGGATTGCCCCTGTTTTTCTAACGTCTCGGAGATCTCGGCTGCCATCGCGACTGTAATCCCGTAGGACAAAATCGCGATATCCGATCCCTTTTTGAGGCAACGAATCTTTCCAATGGCAAATGGGTCGAGAGCGGCACTTGTCAAATCCGGTTCACCCGCTTTTCCCAGGCGCATATAGACAGGTCCGTGGCTTTGTGTCGCACACCATTCCGTCGCCGTCCACATCTCGTTGGGATCGCAGGGTGCAAGAACGGTCATATTGGGGATAGCGCTAGCGACCGCCACATCTTCCATCGTGTGATGAGTTCCTCCCAGCGTTGAATAAATGACGCCTGCGCCCATACCGATCACGGTGACGGGTAGGTTTTGGTAGCAAAGGTCGTCTCTCACCATTTCGAACGGCCGGAATAGGGAGAAGGTCGCAATCGTATAACAAAACGGCCGCATGCCATTTAGTGCCATGCCCGCGGCGATTCCGATCATGGCTTGTTCGGCGACGCCGCAGTTCACGAACCTCTCGGGAAAATCCTCGCGGAAATTGACCATGGAACCGGCCGGCGAAATATCCGCCACGATGGCGCAAATACGGTCGTCGGTCTTGGCAATTTCGTAAATTGCATCGGCAAACTTGTTCCTCACGATGAAACCTCCGCGAGTTCGTCAATAGCTTGCCGGTATTCCTCCGGTGTAGGCGATCGATAATGCCATACCGGAACGTTTTCCATGTAGGAGACCCCTCGTCCTTTGATCGTATTGCCGATAAGCATGAAGGGTTTGCCGCCTTTCCGTTCCGTAATCGCCTTGAACACCGCCTCGGCATCGTGACCATTCACTTCAACCGCTTCCCACCCAAACGCTTCAACCTTTTCGCGGATCGGGTAAAAGGCGGGATGCGTCTCGGAAGTGCGGCCAAAGGACTGGAAACCATTGTGGTCAAGGAGCGCAATCAGATTGTCGGTTTTCAGGTTGGCCGCCATCATCATGGCTTCCCAGGTCGACCCCTCCTGGAATTCGCCGTCGCTTAGTACTGCGAAAACCTTTCCTGTCTTGCGATGAATATACTTTTCCGCATAGGCCATTCCCGTTGCCAATGCCATCCCATGACCCAGCGATCCCGTCGACGCTTCTATGCCGGGAACGCCATAATCGGGATGGCAACCGAGCCGCCCCTCCGGCTTGCAGTAAAGTGCGATATCTTCCTCGGTGAGTATCCCGAGATCTTCGAGGATCACATATTGAACGAGGCAGCCGTGGCCCTTGGACATGATAAATCGATCTTTGTCTTCCGCTGCGCCATCTTGCCGCATAAGCGCGTGATAGACACAATCGACCATTTCCATCGCCGAGAAGGCGGCCGCAGCATGCAACGCTGTAACCTTCTGGGATATATCAAGAATGCGCTTGCGATACATTTTGCACCGCTTCTGCGCAGCGTTTACGTCAAAACTATTCTGAAGCAATGTTTTCAGCCGTCTTTGAGTGGTCAGTCAATTATCGTCCAGTACCAGTCACCGGTATAACCGGCTTCGTCAAATAGTTTTATCCATCCGTCCGGGTAATCGTGGAACATTGCCGTAAGCACCCAACTCTCGAAAATTTCCTTTTGCTCCGGCGTTCGGTAGCTGTCTACTTGAACGAATCCGCGCCCAGGACTTAGGCGCTCGAATTCGCGTAGCGCCTGCGCGCACCGGTCGCGAGGCAAGTTATGGATGGTATTGATTGATAGAACTGCGTCGAATGTTCCATCGGGGAAGGGGAGTTCATCGGCGCTGCCCAGGTGCAGACGTCCCACCGTTTCCCGCTCGCAGTTCATCAAGGCGTATTTTGAAATATCGACGCCGTACGCATCGATTCCGATTGCCAATAAGTCTTTGACGAGGAAACCTTTGCCGCACCCGACATCCAATACCTTGGCACCTGGCTCGAGCCCAAAATGTTCGACGATATCGGTAGCTACAGGCTGCCAGCGGCCGTCATAATAGTACCCGCCATATCCGTATTCGCGTGGTCCGTCGAAATAGACCTCGCCATATTCCCTTGAAATACGCACATGTTCGTCGGATTTAGCCGTTTCGCGTGCTTTGACATTGCGTTTGCCCTTGGGCAATGAGCGCAGGAGATTAACCTCAACCATTGTTACCTAACCTAGTGCCTCATTCTGAATTTTGGCTAAGCCCTCGGCCAACTCCAAATAGCGAAAATCGGGAAAGGCCTCTTGTGTTGCTTGATTATTGAATGCCCTAAAGCCGTTGTGGGGCATCGGTCCGGTGCGAGGTGTGCCTTTTACCGTCACTGAAGGTTCCGATAAATCCGCGATCATCTCGGCGATCTTCCTAAAGGATATGACGTGGCCCGTAACCGCATTCAGCACGCCTTGGCTTCTATGCCAGGCAATAAGCCTGATCAACTCTGCCACATCGTTAACATGTACGTGGTCGCGACGTTCCTCGCCTTCGCCAAACAAAACAATATCCTCGCCTTGTTCCGCAAGTCGTCGGAATTTGTTGGGACCGTAACCATTGTGCGGATCTTCGGCTCCATAAATCAAAGTAGGGCGCAAGATCGCGAGCGGGCAGTCCACGGCGTCCTTTAGCATGACCTCGCGCGTAAGGTGCATAATGCCATGTAAGGAACTTGGCTCGGCACAAGAAGACTCGTCCAAAAGTTCCATGCTGTCTCTATAGACAGCATCTGAGCTGACATACATCACGTGCGCTGGGGATGAGCGTTCAAGCGCGCCGGAGACCGCCTCCATCATCTTGATGTTGCTAACTAGCATTGACGTATTCTTGCAAGGTGCTTCGGCAGCGATGATCAACACGGTATCATCTGGCTCAATAGACTCCGAAAGGCGATCGCCGGCCCCTTGCGCAAGAAGGTCGATTTCTTGGCGACCAAGCGCAAGGACCGGCGTTCCTTCGCCATCGAACGCTGTTCGTGCAGCTTTTCCGACAAAGCCGGCCGCGCCCAGTATGACAACTCTCGTGGGTCGGCGAAGGGGCCTGTTTAAGTGCTCAAGCATGTTGTTTTCGTGCAGTCGCGTCGATTTTTGATGGTGGTTTGCCGAGCGTAAAATGATCCAGTCCGGCGTCGATTAATTTTCCGGACTGCCATATACCGTATGGATCTATGACTGTCCGACCCCGCATGCGTTGGGCCAAATCGTGGGGGTCGATTTCTCGGTAAGCTGGCCACGGCGTCATCACCGCAACGGCATCCGTATTTTCGCAAGCTTCCAAGGGGTCGTTCGTGACATCGCAGGAAATATCAGCTTCTTCTGCGGTCACGATGGGATCGTGCGCTTTGACGTTGCATTTCTCTAGATTCTTTAACAGGCTCAAAGCGGGGGAGTTCTTTGTGCTGTGTGTGTTCTCTTTGTAGGCGAGGCCCAGAATGCCGACGTCGGGATTGCAGTTCTCGTTCAGAACCTCGCGCTTCAGCGTTTCCCAAACCCAATCGCGCCGTCGCTGGCTATTGACGAGCCAGGCCTCAATGAGACTGCCGTCGGTGTCGTGCCTTTTCGCTAAGGTAGCTACCGTCGCGAGGTCGCGCTCCAGATTGCCCCCGGCCAGTCCTAATCCCGGTTTGAGATAACTGAATTGCCCGATCCGGCGGTCGAGTTTCAAGGCCGGAACGATCTCTGACCAATCGGCTTCAATCTGTTCGCAAATTTCCGCCATCATGTTGGCGACGCTGACCGAAGCAACCAGGCACATATTGATCGAGATTTTCGCCAGTTCGGCACTCTCATAACGCATTGGTAAAATGGGGCATTCGAACGCCGATAGAAAAGCTTCTAACCTTGGATCGATCGGTTCGTGGGGATTGCCGCAACCGACGATAATCCGTTCGGGTTTGAGTGCCCTAGTTATGGCTTGGCCGAATACCAGGGTCTCGACTTGATAGTATAAACGTGTAGGCGAACAGCCGATGCCACGCGTGAAACCCGGCGGCACTTGGCAGAGAATGACCAGCAAAGCATCCTCACTGGCGTTGTCTTCGATCAAACGGAACATTCGTTCAATCGTGCGTAAATCTCCTTTGCCGGAATCATCTGTCGGCACGTCTATCGACAGATACACGACGTCGCAGCGGCTTAAGTCGGTCGCATCGTTGGTAAAAGTGATGCGGGTGCGATTTGCCATTATGGTTTCGCTGAGGTCGGGTTCGCTGATGTGAAACCGGCCCGCCTTGAGGTCTTCGACGAGTTTCGGATCGTCATGAAAGCCGATCACGTCGAAGCCGCGTGCTGCAGCAGCGGCGGCAGAGCATAGACCCAAATGCGTCATTCCTGCGAAAGCAACAACGGGTCTGTTCATTGACAACCCTTTTTCTCAGTCGTGCCGGTTAGTCCGGTTTGTCTTGCCAATGCGTTCAGCTTCCGACTGAGCCACAAGTCGTTGTCAAGTGTCGTTCCCGTCCCCTTTCTGCAAAGCTCAACGAAATGTACATATTCGGTCTCCCAAGTGGGATCCGTTTGTACGAGGCATACGGATTCTTCGGGCGGACGTCCGCTCGGAAGAATTCTCGTCCGTCGTGTGAAAGTGCTCGGTCCCCATTTGCACAGACTGTCAATATGCGCGCTGCCATTCTCTGCGTAAATGTCGCAGGTGAAGTGATTGCGCCAACTGAGCATCGACATCTCGAGTTGGATTGCGGGATAACCTTCACCGGTAACGACGATATGATCGAATGCCCGGTTTTCGTGTCGATGGGCGCCTTGGATACGGAAATCGACATTGAAACCGTCGCCGAACCAAAATCGCAGTGTATCCAGCAGGTGACTGCCAAGATCCGTAAGGACGCCGGCGCCTGTGTCGCGCCAGGCACTTTCACGTACCAAGCGGGCGGTACCATTCCCATAGAACATTCGCAGCGAGTAGATCTTTCCCAAGTCGCCGCTCGCAATGAGATCGCGCATTCTCACGAAATGAGGCTCAAACCTGTGATTGTACGCCGTGTAGCAAACGACATTGTTACGTTGGGCAAGCCTCGATAAGTCGCTAATTTCTTGCTCGTCGGAACTAATGATCGGCTTTTCGACAAGCACATGCTTCCCGTTGCCAATAAGAAAGGAGAGCATGGCCAGTTTTTCGCCATCCGGCACACACAGCAATGCCGCGTCGTAGTCCGTCGATGGCACGTCGTAGAGGCTTTTGTAGGTGGCGCTATCAATTGCCGGGTCTACGGTCGCGACGATGTCGCTGCCGGCGACGCTCATCCTTTTCATCCCCTGCACACCCAATCCCACGATGACGATTCGTAACGATTTGGAATTCATGACAGAGTTAGGCTCCGTAACCCGCCGTTTTTTCGATCTGATTGATACGACTCAGCACGTCTGCGGGTTTAACCGGAATATTGCCGTCATATTCGCATTCGCACGCGGCTGCGAACGACCCCAATATTGCCGCGATAACCGCGTTCTTGGTCGCCAACATGGATAGCGTGGCGTAGGCTAAAAGTGCGTCGCCTGCCCCAACCGCATCGACGACGGTTCGCGCGAAACTATCTATCGAAAAATACGTGACACCGTCTTCTTCGCTCGACGGAAAGGTCGCGAATACGCCGCGGTCCCCCAGTTTTAGGATGAGCAATCGGCATCCTGTCTCTCCCATTAGTGAACCGGCAAGGCTGCCGACCGTCGAGTCCTGATCTGCGAGCGCAAACCGCGCTTCACGTTCGTTCGGTGTAATCAGATCGAAATCCTTGAACTCAGTGATATTGCCCCATCTGCTCGCGACCTGACTATCGGCGACCTTATAGACGTCTGCCGGAATTGCGTCGGTTAAGACGGGTACGGTAAGCTGATTGAAAATTCCATGGCGGAAATCGCTGAATACCACCGCGTCCGATTTTGTATTTTTCAAAGTCTCGCTCAGTTCCTCCAAAATCGTATCCGAGATGGACCGATTGTCGAGCGTATCTACTTTGAGCAGCCGATATCCGCTAGCGATTATCGCGTTCTTGTTTGTTGTCGGCCGAGTTTGATCAATGATCGCTTTGCAGTCTATCCCCGCTTCCGTCAGGCCTTTTACGACGAAGTCTGCGTAGCGGTCCTTACCGAGTACAGTCGAGAACACGACCTCCGCACCTGCGGCGCGCATATGCTGGCAGACAATTCCGGCGCCGCCAATATAGTCGTCCTGCCCTAGGTATCGAACGCTAAACGTGGGTGTTTTGGTCTGGCCACCGATTAGAGACGTACGAGTGTAGCTGTCTACGATGGTGTCGCCGAGAACATGGACCTTGAATCCCTTCATCTGATCGACGGCCTTTCTGAGGTCGTCAAAAGAAAGGCCATTTGAATGCATTAGGGACAAGAGCTTCTCGATTTGAAGAGCCGGCGGTGCAAGGTCGATCAGCTTTGAAGAGGAGTATACGACGTCCCCTGGCGTGAAAATCATCTCGCCGCCGTATCCCTCGACTAAATCCGCCTCTTCTTGCGTGGCAGGTGGAAGTCCGCCCCCCATATATTCGAAGCCTTTTGCGAAATAGTCCGGCTGCAAATAGTTTATGTTTTCTAGGGGTTTGGCATTGTGATCGATGATCACGTAGTCGACCATTTCGAACGCAGCAATGTTCAAGGCACGCAATCGTTCCGGCACATGTGGCCGATAGGTCCCTTTCTTAATATGCTTGTCGGCCGTGATGCTGGCAATCAGGATATCGGCTTTCGTCTTGGCGTAGGCTAAGTGGCGCACATGGCCGGGGTGCACGACGTCGAATACGCCATGACACATGATGACCTTTTTTTCACGCGGAAAGCCGCCAATGACTTTTTTCAGATCCTCACGATCGCGGAGTTTGAAGCTGTATTTTTCGAAGAATTCCGTGGTCACGCGGCAAACCTATTCGACGATGTGGCAGACGATTTCATTGAGGGCGTGTCGTCACAATAGATGTGACGCAGAATAGCCAGTAGAGAAAAAGTGAACAATGGAACAAGAACCTCAGATCGATTCGATGGCGCTGGACAGCGAGGCGTGCTGTATGCGCGGTTCGGAAGAAAAGACAATATGGATTTTTGGTTGGATAAAATCGTGATGCGAAGGGGCAAGTAGTCTTCAAGATTCGATTTGGCCACGCGATCCCACGTGACTGATTTTCAAAACGAAAGTTCCCCCCATAGGCCAATGCTGTGACATTGCTAGTGATTCGATCAATGGATATACCTGAGTAGAGTTCCCCGAACCATCGTGTGATTAAGGTTAACTTTAGGTCATCGAATGACGAATCCGATTCCGGCCAGAACGTATTTTATCTACGCAGCAATGGTGCTTGTTACGGCGACTATATTTCTCCTGAGACACCATGAAATTCACGGCGAAAATTACTACTACTGGTTCTTTTCAAAGGCCTTTCTGGAAACGGGGCGTTTTCCTGTTTTTGACCGAAGCCCGATAACGGCCCTTTACTTGGCGCCGTTTGCGGCATTCGGCTTTCCCGTTGGCGTTACGGCAGAGTTTGTTTTTCGTTCTTTTGTGGTCGGTGCCGGCCTGTTCGTATTTCTTCGGTTACTGGTCGGTCCCACAATTGCCGTGTTCGGCGCTCTTCTTTGGCTACCGTATTTGGAGGATGCGGCACCCATGGGCCAAGGACTCGGTTTGGTATGCGTTTTGTTTGCCGTCTGGATCAGGGTTTGTCATCCCAATGTCCGGCTCTCGACCTTTTATGCCTTGCTCGTTTTGGCATACATGTTCCGCCTTGATTTCGCCGCGCTAATCCTCCTGTTTGCGATATTTGATGCCGTCAATTTGTTCCTCCGGCGTGGACACCTGAACAATATCCTTGAGAGTTGTCGTCCCCGTCTATCGGACTGGCCTGTTGTTCTTGTTGTTGGATTGGTAGTTTGGTTCCTTGTCGCACAGTGGGATTCCCCATGGAACAATGCTTATGGACAGCCCGTTCCGTGGCTGCCTGTCGACAACCCAAAAAGTCTCGGCCAAGCGAATTTCATCCTGCTTCTGAACAACTGGGCGATCGCGCAGGCTGATATCCTGCCACCCGACTACGATATCTATTTCACTCATGAAACATTGCTCGGTGGCTACAAGAACGTGTGGGGCATCGTCGTCCACAATGGCCCTCTTGTCGCTGCCCTCATCGATAAGAGCATCATTGAGTTGATCAAGGGGTGGGTTTGGATGACGTCCTTGCCGCGCGCGTACCTTTTCCCAAACCTGAGCATACTGAGTCACTTTACGGTTCTTCTCGTTATTTTCGGCGCCGCTTTCAGTAAGTGTGCCGACAGTCGTTCGCTCAAAAGCCTCTTGGCGATCTTCGTTCTTGGCCTGATTGCATTGAAGGTGCCGCAAATCTTCGGCGGTGGCGGATCCCTTCGACACTTCGGTGGAACGGTTCCGGTATTTTTGATGGCGGCTCTCGGCGTTGCGGCGGCTATAAGCCGAGTCCTGGACAGGGATGAAAAAATCGATGCGTGGCTGCTTGTCGGCCTGCTTCTGATTAGCGGTTTCTATTTGATGGATCGCGTTCTCGCTTTCTTCGATGGGGCGGTGTCTTTTCCGGCGGTCCAAATGGGGCTTCTGTTGACGGTCCTTATCGCGATGTTGGTTGTTCGCTGGGGGCCCGATGTTTTGAGGCGCCTAAGCAGGCGTTGTGGCGCCCTGATTTCGGTCGTCTCCATTCTTGTTTTCGCGACGCCACACCTCACTTGGGGCCCCATATTTCGGGACTTGGCTCACGATATATACAATGGAAGTTTTTCGATAAATGAGTTGCGCGAAGGGGAAAGATCACCGCGGAGAATTGCAAAAACTGCGCTTCCGTTGATAAAAAATTGTGAAGGCATCCTTACGACAGATGCGTTGTTCTTCGCTGCCTTTACGCCGCTTCCGATCGACAAGTTCCATTCCAGCTTTGAAATACCACCCTTCGGAAGCTTCGCAACGGGCGAACTCGGAAAACTAGACCCTGCTACCATCGACTGTCTTTTAATTCCGTCCTACCTCGAGAAAACCAAGGCAAATGCCATCAATCTGCAACGACGGTACCGCGAGTATATATTGCCTTATGCGCGCCATCTGAAATCACTGGGAGCCCGAAGCTACAAGTTGCCCGATTACGGCGAAGTGATTGTCTTGAACGGACAGGCCCCGTCACCGGACTAAATCGTCGAACGTTCTTTTCTCACGGATGTAGTCCGCTTCCGAATAGTGGTCCGAGGCCAGAACCAAGCAGATGCTATCCGCAATCATCGGGGTAATGACAAGCCATGACATGGGCGGAACGTAAAGTCCACGGTCCCTGGTATCGAGCAGAAACGAATCGATGCGCCCGCTAAACTCCAAATCGACGCGAAACGAACCCGCCAGACAAATTAGGAACTGCTCCAGCTCCTTGTGTGCATGGCCGCCGCGTTCGATATCTGGAAGGCAGTCATATATATAGAAGACCCGCTTGATTTCGAATGGAACGTGATCTCCGCATTCGGCCACACCCAGGGTGCCGCGCACCGGATCCCGGATTTCTGAAAGGGACACGAGCCGTGGTTCGAGAGTCGACATCATTTGAATTCGTTCTCGGCTTCCAGGTCGTTCAACAGACGTCCCGTCAGGACGAGCCGCGCGCATAGGAAGTTGAACGGAACGACGAAAAACAATACGGCAATGGGGGCGATCGCTTCGGGCAATGCGAAGCTTTCGACGAACAGGGTTAGGAGCCAAAGACTAAGCAGATAGCTCGCCAAATAGAAAACGGCATAACCGACGACCTTTTTAAAAGTTACACGGACACGAAAAACATAGAGTCCATGAATATACGCGCCGATCAAAATGCCGGCGATGAAGGAAAGCGTAAACGCCACTTGGTAAGTAAGAACAAGATTCAGCCCTAGATATAGCACGTAGGTAATGGCCGAATTTGCGAGGCCGCTCCAGAAAAACCGGAAGATCTGGTCCGGGGGCGCGAGCTTAAAAGCTTTAGAGAGAGCTGGTCGAAAACGCATAACACGAAGATTATTTGCTATCTTCGCGTTCGGTTTCTAGTTGTTTGTTGAGCGATTTTTCCAGCCATTCATGAACGCTGATCCCTTCGTTTATCGCAGCCTGGATCACCGCCTTCTTGGTGCGGGGCGTTACGCCTTCAAGTTGCCCAAAATAGCGACTCCGGTGTGTGCCACCGCGTAAACCCAAAATTGGCAAATCGAGATCAACTTCCGGTTCGGACTCGGATACTGTGAACTCAATCAGGTAGAATGCGTTTCCGATTATCCAGCGCAACCGGACATCTTTAGCGGTAGGAGGCAATGCTGCGATAGGCGGTTCGAACCCGTAATGTTGGCTGGAGTTGATGAGAATTTCCCCGTACTGCTTGTTTCGGAGCCATGGGGCAATACCTTCATCACCAAGGACAACTTTGCCTCCGGGCCGAACGACCCGGGCCATTTCGGCAATCGCCTGCCGGACGTCAGAGAACAGATTTATCCCACCAAAATGAAACACGGCGTCAATGTGGTTGTCCGCGAACGGAAGATGGTGTGCGTTACCAACGGAAAATTCGACCGTGGGTCCAGTATCGTCTTTGACTAGTTCCGAAATCTTCTCACGCCCGACGAGCAGCATTTCGCTGGACAGGTCCTGAAGAAAAAGCGTTCCGCCAGGCCCCAGCCGTCGGGCTATCTCGACCGAATCCCGGCAGGTTCCGCAGCCAATTTCCAAGACAAGACTGTTGTCGTCAATTTCCAATGCATCAATCATTTCTCTACGCAGATCTTCTTCGTCCACGTAGAAACTTTTGAATAGCCAATCCTGGTAACTATCGTAGTCACCGCTGAATGTCTGATAGTAGTCATACTCCGCCTGCTCAACGGCGCTGAGCGACTCTCTAACATCCTCGGAAAAGTACACAATGCCGTCCTTAACCGGATACCGTCGCGGGTTTCCATTTTTGTCTTTACCTCCGATCAGTTCGTCGGAAACAATTGTGTCGGTATCGCTGTAGGAGCCTTGTGTCCGGAGGGAGCAGCCGGTAGCCGGACAAATATAGTGTTTCAGGTTAATTCCTCTCATTGGATTGGTACCGAGTAATGATCGTGAACGATTGTCCGGGCCCCAAAGCCTTCTTTGAATTCGCTCAATCCGGTGTTCAAAATTTTGCCCTGAGACTCGTTGGAAATTCCGAAATCAAAATAGGCCTTGGACGGAAAAACGTTTTCGATCAATTGGGCAAACAATAAGTCAAGTGCGCTACACGCACGTCCTTCATCCGTTGCCGCTATATATTGGCAATGTGCAACTTTGTCGCTTACGTAAATCACGACACCTGCTACCATCCTATTTCCACAGGTAGCTGCAAACAGACGGATGTTCTCCGGAAATCGACTTCTTAGAAGTTCGATCTCTTCCACGGTATGGGTTGGTGCCGCTTGGTGGGAATCCTGAAGGCGCGCCGTCAATACGGACCAATACTCCGACCATGCGTTGGACTCGGCTACGTTGACGCCGTGCTTGACGGCTTTCGCAACGCCGCGCCGGCGTCGTTCTTGCCATTTGAGTTTGTTATGCATGTCGACTACGGAAAGTGTGTCTCGCCTAATCAGTTTTGCATCATACCGAAACAGCGCATACCGATCTTCTTCGGCGGGAAACCGGTGGTAAATGGTGGGAATCGTTTTGTACTGGAGGCAAGAAATTCCCTCCGCCCGCAGAAACTGAAGCATTTTGTCAAAAATAGTCAGTACGTGCACGGTGCCGATACGTTTGGGTAGAACCAACCCTCCATAGGTCAGTCCCTGATGACTAAACAATCCGTCGCCCATTCGATGCGCTGGAAGAACGGCGGCAAGTGCAGAGCCGTCGCGGATGGTCAACGAATAATCCTCGAAGCGGTCCCCGTGATATTCAATGTAACGGCGATCCAATAGGAAGGTCCCGTTCTTGCTCTCTCTGACGAAGGAATTCCATTCGTTCTCTTCAGACTTTGTATAGCGGCAAAGTTTGAACATTTTGAAGGATTACAACAGCGTTTCCGCGATAACCGCTTCTGGCTTTGAACTCTGGTTTTCAAATATTCGCCAAAGGTACTCACCCAGTACACCAAGGGTGAAAAGAATCAGCCCGCCGAAAAAACTGATAAGTGTGGCAAGAGTCGGAAATCCGGCGACTTGAGCATTATCGAACAACGCTCCGGCCAGAATCGTCAAGCCATAACAGAAACTAAGAAATGCGACGACCAATCCAAAAGCCGAAACCAACCGTATAGGTGCGACGGAAAAGCCGGTTACACTGTCGATGGCAAGTTTCAGTCTTTTCGATAAGGTCCAACGGGAAACACCAAACGGGCGCTCGGGCCGGTGATACTTGATGATGCGCGGACTAAACCCCAACCAATGTGCAAAAAGGTGAGTGTTAATATTCTTGTTGCTGTCGCGAAGATAGGGAAGTGCCATGCTATCCAAAAGCATCAGGTCGAATCCACGCGGCGGATAATTTTCGACGATCAGCGATCTCACCAATCGGTAATATAGCCAGGACAGAATTCTGTTTGAAACCGGGTCATCCCGCGACTCGCGTTGACAGATGACGTACTTCGATCCTTCAAGCCATAAATCCAACATCGCGAGGACTTTATCTAAGGGATCTTGGAGGTCAGCGGCTACCATCGTAAAGCAGTTGCCGGTGACGAACCGGAGTCCTGTTTTCGAAGCGGCAACAGCCCCGAAGTTGCGTGTTAGTTTTATAACTTTCGTTTCAGGCCGTTTTTCTTTGATTTTCAAAAGCTCGGAGAATGAATTGTCGCCCGAGCCGTCGTCGACAAAGATCAATTCAAGATCCATGTCACGATCTGCCAACTGGTGTTCGAACTTTTCCAGTTCCGAATACAATGGCACCAATGATTCTTCGTTGAAATAGACAGGAAGAACCATTGAAAGAGTTTTTTTCGCTGTTTCCAGGGTTTGGCCTCCCTATCCCTAAAGATATTTAGTAAGCATCTCTAGAGATCGCCATCCAAACGTGCATACCCGAAACCTGTTCTCCCGTGATCATTGCCGTTATAGAACATGTAGGTTCCGTATTTGGTTTGACAGATCGAGCAGGCGTAAACCATTTCTGAATCCCACCCTGTTTCGGAAACGTCGATGCCGATCCTGGCGTCGTCTCGGTGCCAATTGATACCATCATTAGAGTGGGCATAGCCGAGCCGGTATGGAATACTTTTTCTGCGCAATGAATACCACATGTGAAATCCCTTGCTGCCCAGGATCACATGGGGGCGTCCAAACCCGAACTCATCATCGTTCGCAAAATCCAAAACCAACTTACCCTTGTTGGGCCAATTGATGCCGTCGTCGGAATGTGTGTAATGCACGGGATATGTCGGAATGTCCTTGTCACCGACGGGGATGAATTTGTTCGAAACGATATACCACATATGAAAGCCCCCTGATTCGTCCTCAACCGCACATGGTGCGGATCGCAGGAGAGTGCCCTCATCAGCGCGGTCAAGGATCGGCACTTCGGAGTAGCGTTCAAATCTACTTCCATCCTCATTGCCGATTGCCAGGCCGGAAAATATAGTATAGCGAATTTTCAAGCCTTGTTGGAAACCGGCGTAATATAGATAGACTTTATTCTTTCGGCGCAAAATAGAAATCGGAACCACGCCGTTATCATCGAAATGGCCGGGCTTCCCGATGTCCAGAACAGGCGTGTCGGGATTTGACAGAATATGTTGCGGATCTGAAGTGCTGACATCGATATAGCCAACCCGACCGGCCATGTTCTCGTCGAGACCGGAATAAAAAATTCGGATTCGGTCATCGGATAGTACCAGTGGCGTTGGGCACATCGCATGGCTGCGCGACCAGGGGCGCGTCGTGTCGGGGGCGAAAATAAGTCCCCTTTTCTCCCATTTGAATGGTCGCTCGTCACTCATGGCGGTTATTTTGCATCCGCTTTGAAATACCGCCGGGCGCTTATCCTTGCCGGTTCCGGCGATTTAATCCGGTAGATGCTGTTTTCCTCCGTGTCTTGAGTGATCAGTACGCCTGGCCCGATCCAGCAGTCGTCCGCGACGTTTACGCCATCGGCAATCGTTGAGTTCACGCCGAGAAAACAATTGTCGCCGATGACGCAGGAACCGGAAACCACAACATGAGACGCCATAAAGACATTGTCTTTAATCCTACTGTGATGCCCCACATGGTTTCCGCTCCATAGAATCACGTTGGAGCCAATTGTGACGAAAGGCTGGATCGTGTTTTCCTCGAATACGAACGTATGCTCGCCGATCTGTGCGTTGCTGGCGACGGTTGCACGGGAACTCACGAAGGACGCCAATCGGTATCCTTTACGTTTCATCGCTCCGGCAAGGCGGGTGCGCAGCCGGTTCAATTGGGTGTAGACGGCCGCGACGTAGGCCGCGTGCGCGTCGGGTGCGAAATGATTCTCGACATCCTCGAGCGCGACAACCGGTAGGCCGAACATCTCCTCTTTCTTCAAGTAGTCCCGTTCGACGGTAAAGCCGACAACTTCGTATGGGGAATCCTCGGTAAAATAGTAATAGGCCACTTCTGCCGACAGGCTGTCTCCGACAAGGACCAGTTTATTGGAATCGGTGCTCATTGGGGGGACTCTAAATAGAAAGGGCTCGCGTTTTTGGCTTCGGTATACGGCCGAATTATAGGGTTCGGCATCTAATTGGTTGAGGCGCCTGGATCATATCCAACAAGCGCTGAAACAACCATGTCAATTTCGTGCGCAGTCATCTCAGGAAAACAGGGAACGGTAAGTATTTCCTGCGCCGCACGCTCGGTTTCCCTCAACGGGCCCGCGACCCTAACCCGTTCATTGAATGCTGCCTGTTTGTGATCCGGCACGGGGTAGTGAATGTCGGAGGCGATTTGGTGAGCAGCAAGGTGCGAGCGGATAGCGTCACGCTCGCGACTGCGCAGTATGCAAAGGTGCGCGGCGAAATCCGTTTGATCCGGTTCGGCGCCAGGGGGCGGCAAGATCAATTCTGATTTTGCCGAAAGTTCGCGCCGATAGGTGTCGATGATTGCCCGCCGTCTTAGGTTGTCTTCATCGACGAAGGAAAGCAATTCCCGGAGAATGGCGGCCTGGATTTCATCCATGCGGCTGTTCATTCCCAAGACCTTTCCGGTTTCATACTTTCGTTTCCAGCCGTATTGGCGCAATTGTTTCGCCGTTTCTGCCAGCTGGGCATCGTCTGTGGCTAGCGCCCCCGCGTCTCCGAAAGCCCCCAAATTCTTGGTCGGATAAAAACTAAAGCAGCCGATCAAACCCCATGATCCTGCTCGGCGTCTCCCCTTCGCTGCGCCATGGGCCTGGGCGCAGTCTTCAATAAGAGGAAGCCCGGCGTCGTCGGCTATAGCGCTGATTTTTTCCAGTTCTGCCATCCGTCCATAGAGATGGGTCACGATGATCGCTTTGGTTCTGTCCGTAATCGCGACTTCAAGCTCCGCGGGCGACATGTTTAGCGTTTCCCCATCCACGTCGACGCAAACGGGAGTGGCGCCAGTTTTAAGTATGGCAGTGACGGAATATCCGCCGGCGTTTGCCACTGTAATGATCTCGTCTCCCTGTCCGCATTCCAGTAGCCGGAGCGAAAGTTCCAACGCGTCGGTACCGTTCGCGACCCCAATGGCATGCTTAGTGCCAACGAAAGCCGCGAACTCTTCTTCGAAACCCTCCAACTCAGGACCGAGCACGTACCAGCCGCTCTCGAGAACGCGTTCGACGGCTCCATGTATCCTTTTCCGTCGGGCTGCGGGGCGCCGTTTCAGATTGTTGATGGGCAACGGCAAAGGCGGGTTTTCCTTACGCACCTTACTATCGGCCAGTGGAAAATATGCTCTTCAGGTAATGGCCATAGGGGCTGGAATTCAATCGGTCCGCCTCGGCGAGAAATCTCTCGTCGTCAATCCAGCCCTGACGCCAAGCGATTTCTTCGATGCAGGCAATTTTCAATCCCTGACGCCGCTCGATGGTCGCGATAAAGTTACAGGCATCCAAAAGAGAATCCGGCGTACCGGTATCGAGCCAGGAAAAGCCCCGTCCCAATCGAATGACGGAGAGTGCATCTTGCTCCAGATACAGGCGGTTGATATCCGTGATCTCAAGCTCGCCTCTTTTCGACGGTGTGAGCGATTTTGCGAAATCGCATACGCGATTATCGTAGCAGTACAAGCCGGTTACTGCGTAATGAGATCTCGGATTCTCAGGTTTCTCTTCGATGCCGAGGACTTTGCCCTGGTCATTAAATTCGACGACCCCGAACCTCTTCGGGTCGGGCACCCAATAGCCGAAGACGACCGCTCCCTCCTTTTTTTGGATGGCGTTAGCTAGTACCGACCGCAAGCTCTCACCGAAGAAAATATTGTCTCCGAGAGCCAGCATGCTCGGTTCGCCTGCGATGAACTGTTCGGCGATGATAAACGCCTCGGCAATCCCTTTTGGCTGCTCCTGAACGGCATATTCGATTCGCATACCGAGCTGACTGCCGTCGCCAAAAACGGACTCGAAAAGTTCTTTGTCTTCCGGCCTGGAGATAATCAAGACTTCCCGAATTTCGGCCAGCATCAGGGTTGCCAGCGGATAATAGAGAAGAGGCTTGTCGTATACTGGAAGCAGATGCTTGTTAACGGCGCCAGTCATCGGCGCCATTCTTGATCCTGTGCCCCCCGCGAGAATAATGCCCTTCATACGTTTCTCCGGCCGATTACTGACCGCGTCGCCGTCCTAAACGTTCGCCATCATAGGTATTCTGCAAAAATGGACGCCACCAGTCTTCATGGTCCAAATACCAGGCCACCGTCAATTCCAGGCCGGTTTCCAATGTATGCCGGGGTTGCCAACCCAGTTCTCGCTGAATCTTTCCGGTATCCATGGCGTACCGGAAATCATGGCCTGGCCGATCGTCGACAAACGTGATCAAGTCGCAATACCCACCGGTGGGTTTCGTTGACGGGGCCGCTGTATCCAAATGGCGGCACAACGACCGGACGATGTCGATGTTTCTGGCTTCGGCGTTGCCGCCGATGTTGTAGGTCTCACCAACACGGCCTCGCGTCAGAATCGTCAAAAGCGCGTCGACGTGATCGTCAACGTACAGCCAGTCACGGACATTCTCTCCCGTCCCGTAGATCGGTAAATCCTTACCGTCTACAGCTCGCACGATCATAAGCGGGATCAATTTCTCCGGAAATTGATATGGCCCGTAGTTGTTCGAACAGTTGCTGATGATGACGGGCAGTCCGTATGTGCGGTGCCACGACAATACAAAGTGGTCTGCCGCTGCCTTGCTTGCGGCATATGGCGAATTCGGCTGGTAGGGCGACGTCTCATCGAAGGCGCCGGTTTCGCCAAGGGAGCCAAAGACCTCATCTGTGGAAACGTGATGAAACCGAAAATTCCTCTGGCGGTCACCCGTCAAATTCGACCAATAATCGTTTGCGACCTGAAGCAGCGAACAGGTCCCGACCACGTTCGTGTGCACGAAATCTGCGGGGCCGTCGATCGACCTGTCAACATGGGTCTCAGCGGCCAGATGGACCACGGCGTCGGGTTGGAAATCTTCAAACTCCCGGCGCACAGCGGCGGTGTCGCAAATATCGATTTTACGGAATGCATAGCACGGGTTGTCTTGAACGGATTCAAGTGTCCTGAGATCGGATGCATAGGTCAGTTTATCCAGATTCAATACCGTTATGCTTTTCTGGCTCAGCAAATACCGGACGAAGGCCGAACCGATAAACCCCGCGCCGCCGGTGACGAGAATACGCAAGCTCACAGGTTGATCTTCCCTGCCGGCCTGTTGGTGCGGTAACCTCGCCCTTGTAGCCCGAATCCCTTGGTGGCAAGGTCCGATAAATCGTCCCGGGAAGGCCTAAACTTTTTTATGTTCACCCGATTTCGCCGTCTAACGAGAAGCCCCAACACATACCTGTTTCTGGGCAGTGCGGTTGTTTCATACATCCTCTTCGAAGTGGCCTATTTTTTGGCGCTTGCGGCAGGCGTGCCGTTAGAGAACCACCCAATTCGGAATCTAGCGGCATGGTCCGCGCCCATTGCCCGATTCGACCCTAATTTCGGATACCGGTTCAATCCCAAACTCACCAATGATGGACTACGTGTCGTCAAAGGGGATCTGCAATTCTATTACAAGAACATCAAATTCAATTCGGACGGTTTTCGTTCAAATTACGAATACCACCGAAAAAAGGACGGCAAATACCGGGTTGTAATCTATGGCGATTCGTTTACCGCCGGTTTGTATCAGGACAGAAGCTGGACCGAGAGCTTGAATGACGACTACCGGGAATCGGGAAAAAATGTCGAGATACTGAATTTTTCGTTCGATGGCGGCGGGGTCTTTAATTGGCATTCTCATTATTTCAACGTTCTAAAGAACGAGTTCGAATTTGATGCGGTGGTTTTTGCGATTTGTTGCAACGATCTCGATCGCGCGTTGGCGATCTACCATGCGGACGAACAAAGCGGAAAAATTCTCTATCGGAAGTTCGGAGCTTCGCCGCGTTCCACGGAAGAGTTCTTGTCAAAGTTCCGGCCGTATATGTATCCGATCATCGATATCGTTCCGTCAGAGCGGCTGGCCGAAATCGTCGGATATTTGTCAAAGCAAAAACCGACGATCTGGGAGAGCATCAAAATTTTGCCGTTCGATACATATGGCGCGGATACGATCAAATCATTGGTGCAACGAGGGTGGGCGCGGATATTCTCGTTCATCTATGGCGTTGGAAAGCCGATAAAGACGGCGCTCGAGAACTTTTTGAGGAGCGGCAAAAGCACGGCGCCTCAAACCGGAGAGGTTCAACAGACCGGTGCGATTGCTAATCGCCCGCCTGCCCGCGCAAATCCCTTGGTTGTCGAGAGGACCTACGAACATCTGCTGATCCAGATGATCGACGATCTTACAGAAGCTGGCAAACCGGTTACGCTGATCACCATTCCCTCAGACAGGGCATACATTTTCCGCAAAAAAGACGACAAAAACACCTCGGCCGTGGCAACGCCTAAGGAAGTCACGCGCAACGCGCAGATAGCCGAGGCTCATTGTTTGCCGCATATTTCCGGATATGCATTTTTCGACCAAGTCGAGAGGCAGACATTGAACGAATTTTGGCCCAGCTATGATGGACATTGGCTTACGAAGGGATCAGACTTTTTCGCCCACCGTGTCGCCGAGCCGTTGTTGGCGTCGCTCCGGGAGAGAAGCTCCCGCTCGTGCGCCGCTCAATCCCGTTAGTTTTCGGATTTCGGCGCGATATCCCAGTGAAGCTGCGGCGAAACCGGTAACTTTACGTGTCCTCCAGATACCGAAACCACGTTTCCGTCGCCTTGGCGATGCTGGCCGGGTCCCACAGTGGAGCATCTCGCCAATGGTCAATGTCCGCAACCATGCGCGAAACGCCCTCTTCGAATGACACCGTTTGCGTCCAACCCAGTTCTTCAGTGATACGGCTGATGTCGGCCCAGGTGCAATCGGGTTCACCGGGCCGCTTAGGGAGATGGACAACCTCGCCACCGAGCAATTCCACTAACCGGTTGACGGGTTGAGGATTGCCGGCTCCCAGGTTGTAAGCCCGTCCCGTGCGTTCGGTCTCGGCGGCAGCTAGGAAACCCCGGGCAACGTCGGTAACATAGATGAAGTCCCGGGTTTGTGTGCCATCGCCGACGACGGTGAACGGCTTGCCTTCGAGTTTCTGCTTGAGAAAAACGCCAAATACGGCGCCGTAGGCGCCCGTCGTTCGTACGCGCGTTCCGTAGGCGTTGAAAATGCGGACCGAATTTACGGGCAGCCCATAAACTTGATGCCAATGGAAAACGGCTTGTTCGCCGAGATACTTGCTCAGCGCATAAGGATACTGCGGCTGGATCGGGTGGTCTTCGGTGGTGGGCACGTCGGCGAGGCCGTAGCATGACGACGATGCCGCATAGACGAGTTTCTCCACGTTTGCGGTACGTGCCCCCTCAAGGACGCGCACCGTCCCTTGGACATTGACATCCATATAGTCGATGGGCCGTTCGATCGAAGGAACGATGTCGCCGATCCCTGCAAAGTGGAATACATAGCGGGCTCTCTCGAAAATAGGATCGTCGGGCTCCAGTGATCGTATATCCCGGCGCTCAACCGTCACGCCGGGATCGTCGGTACGATGCGCCAAGTTCCGTTCGTGGCCGCCCGCGAAGTTGTCGATGACCCGCACGATGTATCCCGCGTCCCGCAGGACATCCACCATATGGCTGCCGATGAAGCCGGCGCCGCCGGTGACAACGGCTATATCCGAATTGGTCATGCCGCGGCGAGGTTCTTCATCCGGCGTACATTGTAGTACCGGTCGTCATCCATGCTATTGGGCAGCTTTCCCTCGCGGAAGGCTTGGCAAAGACTGCGCACGGCGTCCTCGATGGTATGTTCGGGTTTAAATCCGAGAACGCGCCGAATCTTGTCCGAATTCACGTGATATGAGCGGATGTCGTCTGACGGCGTTGTTACGATATCGATAGGTGCCTTCTCGGGGAACTCCTCCTCGACGATCTTTTTGACGATCTGTGCCAGTTCCATGATGCTCATATTCTCGTAGGCGACGTTGAATGTCTCGCCGGCAATCTTTTCGTCGGGCAGTTCGAGCAACATCTTATAGCAATTGCACATATCCCGTACGTTCAGGTTGGGGCGCATTTGCGACCCGCCGAATACGGTTATCTTGTTGTTGGTCACCGCGTGATTGGTCAGGATATTGACGGACAGGTCTAAGCGCTGACGAGGCGCGTAGCCGCACAGCGTCGCGGGCCGGATAGTGACACAGACGAAATCGGGGGACGCATGCTTGAACAGTTGCGGTTCGCACTTGCCTTTATACTCGTTGTAGAGCGTTACCGGCACGAGCGGATGGTCTTCGGTGACATCGGGCGAATCGGAAACGCCGTAGACCGAACTCGTCGATGCATAAATAAACCGCTTCACGCCGGCGTTTTTCGCTGCCACAACCATCGGTTCGAAAGCGTTCAGATTAACCGACGTCGATAAAGCTTCATCCAACTCGAAGCTTGCGTCGTTGGAAATACAGGCGAGGTGGATGACCGCGTCGATACCGTCAAAGGCCTCGGCAATTTTCGCCGTGTCGCGGATATCGCCTTGGACCAAGGTCAGCTTCGGGTTCTCTTGCGGTAGAAAATCGGTACCGTAATACATCATATCGTAGACCGTGACGGCGTAGCCAAGGTCAAGAAGTTGTGGCACCAACAGGCTGCCAACGTAACCCGCGCCACCAGTCACCAAAACACGTTCGAATCGTTTCGCCACGTTGTATCTCCGTTACTCTGCAGCCGCGGGGGCCGCGTAGATCGAATAGGCCGCCGCTTGGGCGTCGTCGTAAAACATTTTCACGGTTTCCAAGCTGAATTCGTCGAGATCTTTGTCAACAAACTTTAATTTTCCAAGAATGTCGGATGTCGCCGTGATGATATGACAACCGGCTTCGTCCGCTTGGAAAATATTCAGCAATTCACGAGGGCTAGCCCACAGAAGCTCGGATTTCGGGCGCGACCGCAGGATTTCGACAGAGGCGCGCATGATCGGCATTGGATCGACACCCGTATCTGCAATACGACCAGCAAAAACCGATACGATGGAAGGCGTCTGCGGATCTAGCACATCGGCGATCGCTTGAACCTGTTCCAGTGTAAACACCGCCGTGACGTTCAGGACGATTCCGTCGCCGGAAAGCTTCTCGATAATCGGTCCGGTAAATGTTCCCTTGGTATTGGTCACAGGAATCTTAACGTTCACGTTGTCGCCCCATGACGCGATCGTGTGGGCTTGAGCAGCCATCTCGTCGAGGTCGTCACTAAAGACTTCGAAACTTACTGGCCGATCCGGAATAGCCGTCAACACGTCTCGGGCAAAAGCTTCGTAATCTTCAATTCCGGCCTTACGCATCAGCGTTGGATTCGTGGTAAATCCCTTGATTTTCGGGTTGGCGTAGAGCTTGAGCATGCTGGTGAGATCGGCGCCATCGGCAAATAATTTGATGGATAGGCCATCGGCGGTTTTCACTGTAGCGTCCCTCCATTGCGGGTAATTACCTCGGCGGCCTCGACGACCGAACCGACAGTGAAGTCCGGCAGAATCTTTTCCGGCCGGTCATATCCTTGGTCAATGAATACCGTTCGGCATCCCGCCGCATGCCCCGCTTCGACATCGCTTCGACGGTCACCTACCATGTAACTTCGGTTGAGGTCTATGGACATTTCCCGCGCGGCATCCAACAGCATACCAGGTAACGGCTTGCGGCAATCACACCCCTCGTGCTGTCCGTGGAAGCAAACCTTGATGGCATCGAGGTTGAGGGCCCGGTCGAGTGCTTCATTCATTCGCTCGACTTCTTCGCGGGAGACCAAGCCATTTCCGACATCCGGTTGGTTCGTCGCGAGAACCAGGAGAAAGCCGGCCTGTCGGAGCAAGTCGACGGCTTTCTCCGAGCCAGGTAAAATCTCGAAGTCCTCAAAGCATGTCGGCGCGTGGGGCTTGCCGTAGCGCAGCAAAGATCGAACCAGGACTCCGTCACGATCAAGAAATGCCGCAGATCTGGCTACCATTTTGTTGCGTTGACCTGCAATTTGGGATTTGACACGAGGCAATGCCAAATCACCGCTTGAAACGCTTCGGTATGCGGTGTCACCAGAGAGTCGTCCACTGTCGGCACAATGACAGCTGAGTCCGCGGCCGCCGCAGCATGTCCGCCGTCTCGGCCTACCACCGCCAATATGGCGGCCCCTGCTTCTTTTGCCAGGTCCAACGCGCCAATCAGGTTGACGCTTACGTTGCGTTCCTTGTTGCCGCCGCCGACGGAAAACGCGAGCACGCCGTCCTTATCATTGAGCCGGCTGACCTTGAGCCATTCCGCAAACACGCTTTCCCAGCCTTCATCATTGGTGCGCGCCGTCAACTCCGACACGTTGTCCGTGGGAGCATAGGCTTCGATACCACAGAGTTTCCGGAAATCGTTCACCGCGTGGGAGCAGTTTGCCGCGCTGCCGCCGACACCCAACAAAAACAATCGACCGCCGCGCGCTCTAATTTCGACGAGTTTATCTGCCATTGTTTCCACAGTTGCGGCATCGATCATTGCCGCGATACGTGCTGTTTGAGAAAAATAGCTTTCCGTGTGCGTCATTTTACCCATCGCGCATGCCATGATTGGAACATGAGAACCGTCCACAACTGTGATGACCAGTCGCGCTGGCCGGCTTTGTGCTCAGCCCATTTCTTATGGACCGTCGCGGCATTGATCAATCCGCCCTCAATTAATTTGCGCCGGTCCAGCAATTCTTCGGACCAATCGCGGAGCTCGGTCCGCAGCCATTGGCCGATGGGAACCATGAATCCTTTTTTTGGCCGGTCGAACAGCTTTTCCGGTACGTAATTTTTTAGGACTTGGCGCAACGGCCACTTGCCCTTGCCGTCCTTACGGCGAAGGGCCGGCGGTATTCTAAAGGCGAATTCCGCTATCCTATGATCAAGAAGGGGAACCCGGACCTCCAAGCTTACTGCCATCGATGCGCGATCCACCTTGGTCAATACGTCGTCAGGCAGATGCGTAAGACCGTCGAGCATCTGGAACCGATCTTGTTGGTCATCAACGCCGCCGCGCAACGCGGTGTCATCATAAACCGTTCTTGCTTCTTCGGCGCCGGTGAGCAGCTCCTCTGGTCGTTGCCACGAAGATGCCGTGCGGTGCAGGACAGCGTCGGCGTCTGCGCAATTCAACAACTCAGTGGCGGCGTCACGCCAATGACGAATGCGCCCACTGAGCGGCAACATTTCACCGAATCCGGCGATCAGATGGCGCGCAGGGGCGGGCAACCAACCTATTCGAGACCATTGGCGCTGTGCATGAGGATATCTGTCGTAGCCGTCAAAAAGTTCGTCTCCACCATCGCCGGACAAGGCGACGGTGACGTTCTTCTGCGCCAATAGCGAGACAAGATGAGTTGGGATCTGAGACGAGTCGGCAAAGGGCTCGTCATAGATGTCGGCAAGTCTCGGCGTAAGGTCGAGCGCATTTCGGGCCGTGACATGAAGTTCGGTATGATCCGTTCCCAGATGTTTGGCGATGGCGCGCGCATGATCGGATTCGTCATATCGGGAATCTTCGAAAGCCATGGTGAAAGTGCGAATTGGTGAAGACGACCGGGATTGCATCAGTGCCGCGACGAGACTGGAATCAATGCCGCCGGAAAGAAATGCGCCAACCGGCACGTCGGCGATTAGTTGCCTCTCCACCGAGTCGCCGGCCAGATCGTTCAAGGCATGAACCATGGCGGTTTCGGGCCCAGAAAATCGATTGGATGCCGCCGATCCCACGATGTTTCCAAAGTTCCAATATTGGAGGAGTTTTGGCGTGGCCTGTTCGCTGACCACTAGCATATGTCCAGGCGGAAGCTTCGATACGCCGGTGTAGACCGAATTCGGTGCCGGTACGTACGTATGGCGAAAATAACTCGCGAGTGCGTTCCGGTCTATTTCGGGGCAAAAGCCCGGCCAGGCATGAAAGGCTCTGATTTCCGACGAAAACAGTAATGCGCCGCTAACTTGTGCCCAGTAGAGCGGCTTAATGCCAAGATGATCGCGAGCGAGAACCAGCGCCCGTCGATGCCGGTCCCAAAGGGCGAACGCGAACATTCCGACAAGACGCTCCAAAGTGCGTTCGACGCCCCAGGCGGCGCAGGCCTCGACGATAACTTCAGTATCCGAATGGCCGCGGAAATTGACCTTGGGCAGGTCCGCGCGCAGTTCAGGCGCTGTGTAGACTTCGCCGTTGTAACAGAGGACATATCGGCCATCCGCCGACACCATCGGCTGATGGCCGGCCTCCGAAATATCGATTACTTTTAGCCTGCGATGGCCGAAAGCGATGCCCGCGTCGCGATCGCTCCAGACACCCTCCGCGTCGGGGCCACGATGGTGTAGCGTTGACGCCATTTCCATAACCATACGTTCGGAGTCTGGTGATAGCGGGTGAGCGCTGAGGGCGCCAGCTATGCCACACACGATACTACGCTTCCATGGACCTGGATCAGCATTGCGGGTCAAGCGCCGGTCAATGCCACCGGCCTACGCCGATATAAATAAATATAGATCTCTTCGTTCGGCAAATAGTTCCCGGTCAAAACCGTTGCTCCCCAGTCCAAGTTGCGTTGCAGGAGTTGGAACTGTTCGGCGGGAAGTGCGTATTCACCGGCAACCAGAGATTCGCTGCCGTCGTCGAAACGATTGCGAAAGAACTCGTGGTTTACATGCCAGAAAAAGTCCGTGGTCCGGGCGACATGTTCCACGTAGCGCCGGGCCGTTACCGGCGACATTTCACCTAAACTGTTTTTGTTGAGAAACAGATTCACCGATCGATCCGGGAGGGTCTCGATCTGTGAGGGGGGCATGAAAATTTGACCATATTTGCGCAAAGCTTCGGCATTCAGCTCGCCTTCGCCAAAAAGAAGCGTTGGCCTGTCGGGGAACGTTTTTAGCCAATAGTAAGCTGCGCAACTGAGCGGTTCCGGCAGATCAAAGTCGATGTAGCGAAAATCGTTCTTCAGTTGTCGCGACATGAAATACATGACTTTCGCCCAGCCGCCTCCGATCTCGGCGATGACTGGATGGGAGACATCATCAATGAGGCGAGAAAGCGCCGTCCCGTAGTGCTCGCAAAAAACACTTCCTATTCCGATGAATGTGCCGTTGACTAAAGCTCCAGATTGGTTGCCGTGTCTCGGATAGCTGAGCGCCTCAAGGCCTCGTCCAGCTGATTCATGAACCAACCAATGGTTTGACAGTCTGGCGAACATGGCGTGCAAATTGTCCCGCGTGAAACGATTGCCGGACAACTGGTGCATCATCTCGCTGTTTTCGATGCCTGTGTACTTTTTCCAGTTGCCGAAATTCGCGAGAAAATAGGCTGCCTCTTCGACGTTCCCGGTTGAGAGGGAAGAGTAGGCATTGTCGAGTTGGCCTTGCCAAAGCGTTGACGGCCCATATACCGGATCACCCTCGCGCTGGGCCTCCTTGGCGCGCCGGAATGCATTAAGAATCCGTTCGGTAATCCGCAGGTCGTCGTCGTCGGGCTCCACCATCGGCGGAACGTCGATCTCTATTTCGAATTGACCGGGCGGAACGGCAAGGTGCCGGATGACTTCTTCGCAAAAATTTTTTCCGACGGCGCCGAGGCCGGACCGGATGACCCTCGCACTGATATGTGCAAGCGAATATTTAAAGTTCATGGTTCCGTCCCCGTAGAATAACAATGCCGTCTCGGCGGCATATCGGCTCGGTTCCGCCACTCAGCCACGCTACCGCACTTCGGGTGAATCCGCTCGCCCGAAGTGCTTAATTCAAGGTTGGAGACCGGCGCCTAACTCAGCGCGCGAATGGCCTCCAGGGGCAGATGGGCCTTTACTTGCCCACCGAGAATGCTCAGCAGAACGGTCACGCGTTCCGAGTCGTCGTGGCTGGCAAAGATGGCGTCAACGCCCGAAAACGATCCGGTTTCGACACGGACTTCCTCTCCGGCTCGGAACCTGCGGCCATAGTTGATCCGCACCAACCCGTTTTCATTTTCTCTCTCTCGTATTTCGTGGATGATCTCCTCCGACAGAAACGCCGGCCGGTCACCTGAAAATACGAGTGTGGTCACACCGACTGTCGATTGGATGGGCCGCCACGCATCATCTTCGCGGAGAGAGACGAAAAGGTAGCGAGGAAACAGCGGGCGGGGCAGATATTCTTGCCGGCGGGCATGGCGGACGAGTTTCAGATAGCGCGGAAGGTATACGTCGTAGTTTTGCCGTAGCAGATGGAATTCCGCTTTATTTTCGCCATTGGCATGTGTGCAAACGGCGGCCCAGCGGCGCGAACCGTCGAAGTCCGGTTCGGTTCTCATTGCGACCGTCTCCGGCTGATGTTCAGGAGGGGTAGCGTCAGGACATGTTCGTGACGAAGCGTATCCGCCGCGATTTCATAGACTGTCTGGGAATTGTTCAGATCGGTAATCAGAACGGCTTCAGAAGGAGCAATGTCCTCAATTGAACGTACGACCGGGATACCAGCGTATTCGGTGCGCGTGCCGTTGACGTCTATAATGGACGTCAACTCGACATCGGAGTCGGTCGCGCATAAAACGGCGATCTCCGCAAGCTCGCTCATGCCGTATAGGGCGATGCGTTTTTGGCCGCGTCGGACGCAGTCTTCGAAGATATCTTCGATCTCGCGCCGCGCAAGGATAAAGAACTTAAAGCCTTGGGACAGGTATTCGGCCGTCAAACGGCTTTTTTCAGCGAGGCCTTTCGGGGTCAGGTAGTAGGCATACCGATTGCGTGGGACTTGCTGGATTTTAACGTATCCTTTCCGTACACACCGCTTGAGGTAAGTGTTAACCAAACCTAAAGCGACGCCCAGTTCGGTGGCGACCGAACGTTGGGTAATCGCCTCGTTCTCGGAAATAGCGTTCAGCACGCCGAGCGTTATTTTTGAATCTTCATCTGCCATGTCTCAGGCCATGCGCCGTCGATTGTTCGGTTTTCTTAAGCAAATCCCCGGCGTGGCGTCATGAAGACCCACGCGTTCATAGGATGAACATAGTATGTTCACAGTGTGAACGTCAATAGGCGTTCACACTGTGAACAGGAATTTTCATTAAATTTCAGAGGGTAAAGTCTGTCGAGGCAGGAGCCTAGAGAGGATGGGCGGGCCAAATCGGAAAATGACATAGAGCGCAACGAAAAGCGGCAATAATGAACCAGTCATCACGGAAAAGTTGGATTCCTGGTTTCCGAGCCGGAAAAATATCGTCAGGCCGATAAGGAATTCGACGTCGCTTGCCTTATGAGAGTTGAACACCCGATCGAGAAACGCAAAAAATAGGCCGAAAAGTGCCATCCCGATGGGTATGCCCACAGGCCCGAAATTAGCGAGTAACTCAAGGATCCACGGCATGTTGAACGACGTTCGGCCGCTTTCTTGTACCGTTAAGCGATAGCGATAGCCAAACGCTGCGCCGGTACGTTCCTCCGGTTTGGCCGGATAAATGGCGCGCGGAATGAACGAGGTGAGCAGCGGCCGGTAGGTCTCTCCGCCCCAATACGGGATCGGATCCGGGCTCTGCTCGTACACATGCTGGAACATCCAGATATGCCCCATGCGATGGATTAAAATCGAAATCCGGGGATCATATTCGTAGGCGTTGCCGGGAAGGTTTGCCAGGGGGGTATTTGTTACATCGACTTTTACGCGTTCAATATGGTCGAACTGGGTGATCAGCTTGCTGATATGCTGGCCGGCGGCCGCCAATTTGTCCATTGCCGTATCCCCCTGTGGGCGCGCTAGATTCGTGACGTTGTAGAGGAGAGCGCCGACAATCCCAGCGGCGATGAGAACCGAAATGGCTTTGAACTGCCGCTCGCGCCACAAAACAAAGGTGAAAAACAATGGTAGTAACAGGGGGTTGGTGACGGTCATGTCTGCGATCCGCCACCAGATATCCAAGGGAAGGCAAATAGTGAGAACCAACAATCCCTGCCATAGTGGTAGACGCCCGGCTCGCCACTGCAAATAAAATCCACCGAGTGCGAGGTATCCGACCGGATCCAATAGCTGTCCGATGGAGGGAAGACTTTGCACGAAGGTGCTGTAGCGGTAGGCGAGGCTTGAAACCATCAGTGCCCAGAAGATTAGGTTCAACGTGTTTGCGGTGTTTTCCGCTTTCGGCAGTCTGAAGCGGGGCATACGTGTCAAAACCGTCAAACGGGCCAAATAAAACGCCCCCACCAAGGACGCGACGCCGAGCGCGATAAGCCAAATAATCTCAGGGCTCATGGCATCAAGAGCGACACGCGAATAGATAACGACCTTGCCTTGAGCTTGGTATGTCAAAGGCCCGGCAAAGCCTATCACGCCGAAAAAAAGCAAGTAGTAGAAGGCCGCATAGGGCAGGAGCGGAACGGCACCACCGGCGACGCCCTGGAGATACAGGAGGCCCGGTAACGCGGCAATCCAGATGATCGCGAGCCCGCCGGCGGCGGTCGCCGGGGGAAGTGTTCCCGCGAGCGCAAGCGCAACGCTCAATGTGATCAAGATGACCAGGGCAACGATGACCGAGCCTCGCAACGGCCAAAGGCGGCTCGGCATCGAAAAACGGCCAATGGGATTGCCAGTTGGATCAGGTGTCATGGTTGGATCAAGGGGCCGGACAGAGGATTGGTTTGAACGTTTATCCCTCAATTCGAGAAAGTTTCCAACAGAGTGTTGCGCCGGCGCCTTCGAGGTCGCCTTCGACGACAATCTGTAGACATCGCCGGGCGTTTCGCCCATTTCCGAAATAGACGCTGTCTTCGAGGGTCAGGGTTTCGCCATCCGTTGTAAAGACCCAACCGCTTCGGCGGAGTTTAAGAAGAACAGCCCGTCCGTCATGAATGACGGAAGCATGAACATCGGGGTGTAGGTGAAAGCGGGCGACGAACACCTGCCCGCCGCTGCCGATCAAACTATCTTCGCCCCGCACTTCGTGGCCGTCCGGCGCCAACATTAGGAGCCGGCGATGGGTCAATCCAAATGGTGTGGCATATCCGTCATGTGAGGCATCGATAATGACGCTGCCTTCGATCTCACGACGGCTGGCGGAAACGACCGAGGGTCGTCTGCTAAACCCGCCCGATTCAGTCAACTCGCTTGAGTTGACGTTGTCGACGGTAACCGTCGAATGGGCCGCAGTCGAACGCAGCGCGCTGCGCCACTTTGTGTCGTCGCGGCGGTTTGCTCCGCAATTGACGAGCAATCGTTCTTTCCCGACGCTCATTTCAAAGGAGAGTGTTCCTGCGTGCGCCCATTGGTTGGCGGTCCGGTCCGGCGGTATGCCAGCGTCGATAATGAGAATCGTCCGCGCTGCCGACAAGCGGAAAAACCCGGAGCTTGTCGGTCGTTCCGTCGGCTGGCCACGGACCTTGCTACGGGTCAAGACCAGGTCGAGCAGGGAGGCCGAGTCCGCGGTGCTCCCGTTGAACAATGCCAAGCCACCGTCCCCATGCCGGAAGGATCGAAGCCTGCGTGCCAAACGTTCGACGGCCGCCGTCAGCCAGTCGGGTATTTCTACCTTGGCCGCATCAAAAGTATCGCGCACGACAATAAGATCACCAAGAACGCGGGCGTGCGTCTCAGGTGATCGCGAAAAGTGGCATCCATCTTGGGGGACTTGCTGGCCGACCTCCTCGGCCAAAATCGACAGGGCCAACGCCAAATATTTATCGCCGTTCGAGAGGGACAATCCCGCCAATACGAACCCTTTTAGGGCGGTGATCCGATCGGCGCCCGAGACCATGGAAATGCACGGCCGGCCCATGTGCTTTACTTGTCGGCCGACGGAGGCGAGGAACGCAGGCTCAAATTCCGAATTAGCGCCGGCGCTCATAAAACCGAAATGCGTCAACCAGTTCGTCAGGCGTTCGCCCAAGACGTCAGGACGCCAACTCTGTTGGTGCCATCGGTGATTTGCGGCAATCCAAGCGGCGATCATGTTGCGTGCAAAGGCACGCGCCTCGTCGCTGCCGACCGCCCGAAGATGCCGAAGCCATGAAAAATCATTCAGATAGGTCGATGCCTTGTGACTGAAGGACAGAGGTGCGTCACCGAAGCTTTCCGAGCAGACAATATGTCCACCGACCGAATGGCGCCCCGACAAAATTTCAGTGCCGATGCCGGGGTCGCCCTGCAGGAGGTCGATTGGCGTGCCCAACAGCCGTTTGGGCGTCGTGCCTGACAGGATAAATTTATACGCGGGGCTGCGGTAAAATAACCGCCGGGTCCAATTGACCAGGCCCGTTTCCATCTCGCTCTCGCCTGATGCGGCCCAAAGGTTATTGTTCACCGCGCTCCTGCCAATCCCGTTTAAGCGGCAATAGGGGGCCTAATCCAGATCGAAGGCGTTTTTGTAATCGAGTTTCAATGCCGGGTCCTGATCTTCTTTTTTGAGAATCAGGTTGCCAATCGAAAGGATGTCCAACTCCGTTCCCATGAAACACCGAAAGGCATCTTCCGGCGTGCAAACAATGGGTTCGCCGCGCACGTTGAAACTCGTATTCGCCAAGACGGGGCAGCCGGTGAGTTCTTTGAATTTTGAGAGCAACGCGTGATACCGGGGATTGGATTGGCCGTCCACCGTTTGGATACGGGCCGAATAGTCCACATGGGTCACGGCCGGGATCTCGGAGCGGACGATATTTAGCTTGTCGATACCGAAGAGTGATTTTTCGGTGTCGCTCATTTCTCGCCGGCGTGAGGCGGCAACGTCCGAAACGATCAGCATGTAGGGGCTATCGCTGTCGAGGTCGAACCAATCCGAAACATCTTCGCGTAAAACCGAGGGCGCGAATGGCCGGAAGGATTCCCGGTATTTGATTTTCAAGTTCAATGTCTTTTGCATTTCGGGCGACCGCGCATCGCCCAGGACAGACCGGCTGCCCAGCGCACGCGGTCCGAACTCCATGCGGCCCTGGAACCAGCCGACCGCTTTGCCGTCGGCAAGAGCCTGTGCTGTCTCGTTAATAAGTTCTCCGTCCTCGAGACGGGTAAACTTTGCCCCCGCGCTAGAAAGGCGTTCGGCGATCTCGTCGTCGGTAAAGGACGGCCCCAAGTAGCTACCCTGCATGGCGTCGTGCAGCGCGTTGGTTGAACCGTTCAAAACCCGTGGCTTCCCTTGGAAATGGTAGTAGGCGCACAAGGCGGCGCCGAGTGATCCGCCCGCATCGCCCGCCGCCGGCTGCACCCAGATATTGTCGAACCGGCCGTCCTTAAGGACCTTACCGTTGGCAACGCAATTAAGCGCGACGCCGCCGGCGAGACACAGATTGCGCGAGCCGTTCTCTTTGGCGAGGCCGCGCGTCAGCTTGAGAACGATTTCCTCGGTAACGGCCTGAACCGAGGCTGCTAAATCCATTTCCCGTTGGGTGAGCAATGTTTCCGGGTCGCGGGCGGGGGCACCGAACAACGCGTCGAATTTCTTGTTGGTCATTCGAAGGCCGGTGCAATAGTCAAAGTAGGATTGATCGAGCCGGAAAGTGCCGTCCTCCTTCACATCGATCAGATTGTCGAGCATGAGTTGCGCGTATTTGGGCTCACCATAAGGTGCCAGCCCCATGACTTTGTACTCGCCGGAGTTCACCTTGAAGCCGGTGTAATAGGTCAACGCGGAATAAAGCAATCCGAGCGAATGAGGAAAATGAATTTCCTTGGTGACTTCCAGGTGGTTGCCTCGGCCCATTGCCACCGAGGTGGTTGCCCATTCACCGACGCCGTCCATGGTCAGCACCACCGCGTCCTCGAACGGCGACGGATAAAATGCACTGGCGGCATGACTTTGGTGATGCTCGGCAAATAAAAGTTTTTTTTGCCAGTCGAATTCGGAGTCATAGGTTTTGAACTCCTTCCGCAGCATATCCTTTTGGAACAGCTTCTCTCGGAGCCACACGGGCATCGCGGTTTTGAAAGAGCTGAAACCTTTAGGCGCGAAGGAGAGATAGGTTTCGAGCAGCCGCTCGAACTTCAGAAACGGCTTGTCATAAAACGCGACAAAATCAATATCACTTAGCCCAATACCTGCTTCGGCCAGGCAGTAGTCGACGGCATGACGTGGAAAATCGGCATCGTGTTTCTTGCGGGTGAAGCGTTCTTCTTGTGCGGCGGCGATGATCGTTCCGTCTTCAATCAACGCTGCCGCGCTATCGTGGTAGAAGGCAGAAATCCCAAGAATGCGCACGGCGCGTTCCCTAGAAGATGGTGTAAATGAAGGGCGCGACCGCCGAGCCTTGGCTTAAGACAACCAGGCCGCCGAATACGGCGCTCAGAATCAATACCGGCAACAGCCAGTATTTTTTTCGGATCCGTAAAAATGACCAAAGTTCGAGAAGGAAGCTCATAAAAAAACCCTAAAATTGCACTCTAATCAGAATTGCCTGGGCATACTATCGGGGCTGGGGCCCGGCGGTTGCCGTTCAATCCAATAGCTGTCTCGCTCTGCCTCAAACACCAGTGGCAGGGGCCGCTTTCCCAATAGGCGCATTAACAGGCCGGTGGGGACGATGGCGCCATAGAACAGTAGCGCCATGATCACCGGCGTGGTGATCTTGTGCAGAAGCTGGCCGAAGGCGAACCATACCCTATTGAGCGGTTTAAGGGCGGCTGGATACACGAAGGAAATTGCCGCAAGCACAGCGGCCACGCCGATGGACCACCACCGGATTGCCTCGCCATCCAGGAGCGGCCAAAACGCGACGATCAAAAACACGGCTGTAAAAACCAGCCCGAAAGACCGTTCCGATCCTACCTTGACGTCATCCGTGCGCGTCAGATTTTCATGGAATCCGTGGGAGTTTGCCATAGCCCTTTCTTTATTTGTACCGGACCCTTGTAGCGCCGATGAATCAAAGGGTAAAGCGGCTTCGGCCTCATTCGCATTCAGGATCGTTTGAGGCGTACGGCATAAAAACCGTCCATCCCGCCAAGGTTCGCCAAATGGCAGGGAAGGGTTCTGAGTTCGCCCGTGTCCGTTATCAGTTCCGATATCCCGCCGATCTCTTCAGGAGCGATCGGGTCGCGCTCAATGTCGGCGTTCGCCGCAAGGAAGTCTGCGGCCAGGCCTTCGCCTTCGCGCGGATCGAGCGAGCAGGTGGCAAAGACGATCCGCCCGCCGGGCCGGACCATCTGGATGGCGCGGGTGAGGATTTGCCGCTGGGTTTCGGCGGCGGCGAGGACGTCCGCATCGGACTTGGTCCATGGAATGTCGGGATGGCGGCGGATGGTGCCGGTGGCGCTGCAAGGCGCATCGACCAAAATGGCGTCGGCGGGGGCGTCGGGCATCCAGTCAAGGGCGTCGGCGCAGATGACCTCGGCGGAAAGCTTCAGCCGCGCCAGGTTTTCTTTCACAAGTTTCAGGCGCTTCTCCGACCGGTCGACGGCAATGACATGTGCGCCGCCGCCGGCGAGTTGAGCGGTCTTACCGCCGGGCGCCGCACACAGATCGATCACGGTTTCCCCCGGGTTTACGTTCAGAAGTTTGGCGGGCAGCGCGGCCGCCCCATCCTGCACCCACCAAGCGCCCTCCGCGAACCCGGGGAGATCGGTAACTGTACTGGCGCCCGCAAGGCGTATACCGCCCGTCGGCAGAACGATGCCGCCGAGTTTCTCCGCCCATGCAGCGGTCTCGGTTTTAACGGTGAGGTCCAGGGGCGGCTCGCCAAGATGCGCCTCGGCAATGTGTCGGCAGGTTTCCTCCCCATAAGCGGCCGACCACACACGCCACAGCCAATCGGGGGTGTTGAGACGGGCGGCGTCGACGTCGCCGAGGTCATTCTTTTCCCGAACGGCGCGGCGCAACAGGGCATTGACCAGGCCGGTGAAAGCACCCCGCCGGATCGGGCGGGCGAGCATCACGCTCGTATCGACCGCCGCATGGGGCGGGGTGTCGAGAAACAGGATCTGGCAAAGGCCGAGACGCAGAATATGGCGGATCGTCGCCGCCTTGGCCGGCAGCGGCCGGTCGAGATAGCCATCAAGACGGGCGTCGATCTCACCCAACCGGCGCAGGGTAACCGTGATCAGCCGCCGGGCGAACGCGCGGTCGCGTGCTTCCAAGCCGCCGAAGCGCTTGCTGGCCGCGAGCGCGTCGTCGAGCGACTGCGTGCGGTCGAGGATATGCGACAAGATATCGAGCGATGCTTTGCGGGGCATGCGCTCCCATATCAATGAAATCGCCGGACCGCAATGCAGGGGGCATATCTCTCGCCGCCAAGGACGTGCGCTCTTTTCACGGAGATACCGGTTTTCAAATCGCTCACGACTAGCTATCCCTTCAATGGCACGGTGTTCGAGTGTACTTGTCAGTGCCTCTTGGCGGACACCGGGCAACATCGCTGGGCTCTGGAAATCAACGGTTTACCGACAGTTCCATGGATCAGAGAACGAAAAATGCACCTCAATCCTCGGGGATAACACGTCGGCTGCTCAGGGCGCTGGGTCATTGCCGTTTCCTGAACCGTGGTGTGCGCGACCGGTGTATCCGCATGTTCTTCCATCCGGATCGTGAAGCCCCGCGGGCCTTCGAGGTGCCGATTTTCGGGCTCACCTATACGGGCGATTTTGCCTGCTTTCTTGACTGGGAAGTTTACTTTTACGGCGCCTACGAACCCGAGGTTCTGGCCGCCATGCAGGCGGTTTTCAGGGCTTTCCCGACAGAAGCCGAGACGGTCACCTTCATCGATATCGGCGCGAACATAGGGCAGCATTCCCTGTTTGCCGCCAGTGAGGGCGCGCGCGTCGTCGCGTTCGAGCCGTGGGAACCGGTACGCCGTAGTCTCGAAGAAAAAGTTTCCCGCAACGATCTGACGCAGGTGAAAGTGCTTCCCGTCGCTCTTGGCGAGACGAACGGTAGAAGCCGTTTCTTTGCGCCCATCGGCAACAATACCGGCACCGGAAGCTTGATGGACGACTACAATCCCGGCAACAATCGAATCGAGACGGAGGTTGAGATACGCCGCGCGGATGACGTTTTGGCGACACTTTCCCTTCATGCGCCCGTGCTGATGAAAATCGATGTCGAAGGGGCGGAACGCCAGGTGCTTGCAGGTGCGCCGGATTTCCTGAACCGTATCCGGCCGGTGATCGTGATGGAGATGTCGGACCGCACCCGGGACTCGTTTGCCGACGATGCAGATTTGATGTCGCTGCTGCCGCCTGGCTATCGCGTCGACGCGGTGGTCGCCGACGGTTGGGGATATGCTTTGCGACCGTTTGCGTTGGCCGGGTTTCAGGGCAACGTGCTGATACGTCCGGTTGAGTTGAGTATTGCCGCCCGCGGACGGCTGCAAGCGGCGGTTCGCGCGGATTTCAGCGCAGCATGACGGCGAGGCCGATGACCATCAGGAGGATCAGCACGACCCGCTTGAACAGCTGATCCGAGGAGAGATTAAACAACCGCGAGCCGATGAATTGGCCGCCGATATAAGGCACGGCCAGGATGATCCCGCGGGCCACCGTTTCCCATGTTACCGCGCCGCCGATGGCCAGCGTCGCGAGCGTCGGCGGGCCGAGCACGGAAACGGCGATGGCGTTGTTGGCGCGGATGACCTTGGCGGGATCGGGCGACGACATGAAGTATAGTACCGGCAACGGGCCGCCCACGCCGGCGAACCCGGCAATGCCGCCGCCGAGCGCCCCGGCGACCGCGCCGGCGGCCGCACCGTGGGTCCCGCGATACCGCCAGCCGGTAAACATGATCACCGAGATGGCGAAGACGAAGGCGCCGATTGCGCGGCGCACATGTTCCGGTTCGAACGTCATCAAGGCGATGGCCCCGATGGGCGCGCCGATCAGGATGGCGATGGCGACGGGGGCCATGGTTCGCCAATTGACCAGATTGAGCACCGGCAGGCACAGGGGAAAGGACGCGATCAGGCTCGAAATGGACATGATCGCCACCGTCTCGACGGGGCCGTAGACGAGCACCAGGACCGGCGCCCAAACGAGGTTGGTGCCGAAACCTGTGAACCCCCGGATGATGGCCCCGGCGAGGCCGCCGCCCGCGGCAATGGCGAGACTGAGGTCGAACAGGGCGGCAAAATCCATAAGGATAGGTCCGTGAGACGGGCGGGGAGACCTGGACGGCGGCACCGCCGTCCATTAGGTATCTAGGTAATGAACCTGAAGGAGCCCGGCAAGACCGGTTTGCGCATTCCATGACGGACAAAGAGCAAAAGAATCCCGCGTCCCCCAAGGCCGATAAGGTTTCGGAAAAGCCCGCGGCGGAGAAAACACCCCCCAAAGAGATAGGCGGCCGCAAGGACGGCACCGACCCGACCCGCTACGGCGATTGGGAAAAAGGCGGGCGCTGCATCGACTTTTGAGGCGTTAAAGTTTCCTTCACCGGCGCCCTCCTACAGTCGGCGGATGATTGCGCCGCGTATATTCGCCACCTTGGGGCCCGCGTCCCTGAACAAGACCACGGTCGGCGCCTGCGCCGATCTCGGGGTCAATCTGTTCCGCATCAACCTGTCGCACACCGCCCTCGAGGACGTCGAGCGGCTGATCGCCGATATCCAGTCCTGGACCGACGTGCCCGTCTGTCTCGACAGCGAGGGCGCGCAGCTGCGCAATCACGCCGTCCAAGACGGCTGCGTCACCTACACCCAGGGTGACGAACTGATCATTCCCTTCGGCCAGGTGATGGGCGACGAAACGCAATTGTCCTTTTCGCCCATCGGCATCGCCGCTCATTTCGAGCCGGGAGACCGCATCCGGGTCGACTTCAACTTCGCCGAACTGGAAATCACCGGCAAGACGGACACCCATTGCACCGCGCGGGTGATCTCGGGCGGCCTCGTCGGCTCCAACAAGGCCGCCGACTGCAACCGCGATCTGCCCCTCGATCCCATGACCGAAAAAGACCGCGCCGCGATGGAAATCGGCTTGCGCAGGGGGCTCAGCCACTTTGCGCTGTCCTTCACCAACCGGCGCGAAGATGTCGAACAGATGCGCGCCCTGGTCGGCGATGCATCGACGGTGATCTGCAAGATCGAAAGCCGCAACGGCGTGCGCAACCTCGAAGATATTCTTGAGGAAGCCGACGAGATTCTCATCGACCGGGGCGATCTGTCGCGTCAGGTGCCGATCCAGAAAATCCCCTTCCTGCAGCGGCGCATCATCGCCACTGCCAAGGCACGTGGCGTGCCCGCCGTGGTCGCCACCAACCTGTTGGAATCCATGATCGTGTCGCGCGGCCCCACCCGGGCCGAGGTCAACGACGTGGTCAGCACCCTGGAAATGGGCGCCGACGGCCTGGTGCTCGCCGCCGAAACGGCCATCGGCTCCTACCCGGTGGAGGCGGTGCGCATGATCCGCACGCTCATCGACGAGGCGGCCTGCTGGTCGCCCAACGCCACCGCCGACGATATCCTCTCCTCGCGCCGCGCCCCGCGCAGCATCCGCCGGACGCACGCCAACGACAGCGTTCCCGTCGCCGCCGCGGAATAGTCTTTAATGCGGCATCAGGTGCGCCTTGAGGTCGTCGACCACGGCGGGGTCGGCGAGCGTCGAGGTGTCCCCCAAATTGCTGGCATCGCCTTCGGCGATCTTCCTTAAGATTCTGCGCATGATCTTGCCCGACCGCGTCTTGGGCAGGCCCGGCGCCCATTGGATGGTGTCGGGCGTGGCGATGGGGCCGATCTCCTTGCGCACCCATTGCACCAGTTCCTTGCGGAGATCTTCATTGGGTTCGACGCCCGCCATCAATGTGACGTAGGCGTAGATGCCTTGTCCTTTGATGTCGTGCGGGAAGCCGACGACGGCGGCCTCGGACACTTTCGGGTGTGCGACCAGGGCGCTTTCCACCTCGGCGGTGCCCATGCGGTGGCCCGAGACGTTGATCACGTCGTCGACGCGCCCGGTGATCCAGTAATAGCCGTCCGCGTCGCGTGAACAGCCGTCGCCGGCGAAATACTTGCCGGGATAGGCGGAGAAATAGGTTTCGACGAAGCGCTTATGATCGCCGAACACGGTCCGCATCTGGCCCGGCCAAGAATCGAGGATCACCAGATTGCCCTCGGCCACGCCGTCCAGCGTCTTACCGTCGGCATCGACCAGTGCCGGCTGAATACCGAAGAAGGGCCGCGTCGCCGAGCCGGGCTTGAGGTCCGTCGCGCCGGGCAGCGGCGTGATCATGATGCCGCCGGTTTCCGTCTGCCACCAGGTGTCCATGATGGGGCAGCGGCTGTCGCCCGCCACCTCGTAATACCATTTCCAGGCTTCCGGGTTGATGGGCTCGCCCACCGAACCGAGGATGCGCAACGATTTGCGGCTGGTCTTTTTTACCGGTTCGTCGCCCTGCTGCATCAATGCGCGGATGGCGGTCGGCGCGGTATAGAGGATGTTGACCTTATGCTTGTCGACCACCTGCCAAATGCGCGAGGCGTCGGGCCAGTTGGGTACGCCCTCGAACATGATGGTCAGCGCGCCGTTGGCCAGCGGTCCATACAAAATGTAGCTGTGGCCAGTGACCCAGCCAACGTCGGCGGCGCACCAATAGACGTCACCGTCGTGATAATCGAACACGTATTGGTGGGTCATGGCGGCATAAACGAGATAGCCACCGGTGGTGTGCAAGACGCCCTTCGGCTTACCGGTGGAGCCCGAGGTGTAGAGGATGAATAGCGGGTCTTCGGCGTTCATTTCCTCCGGCGGGCAATCGGCCGACGCGGCGGCGCAGGCCTCTTCGTACCAGACGTCGCGGCCGTCCTCCCAGCCGACGTCGGCGCCGGTGCGCTTGACGCAGAACACGGTCTTCACAGTCGGGCAGCTTTCCAAGGCCTTATCGGTGTTGGCCTTCAGCGGAATCTTGCGGCCGCCGCGCACGCCTTCGTCGGCGGTGATGACGCAATTGGAGCTGCCGTCCTGGATGCGGCCCGCCAGTGCGTCGGGCGAGAAGCCGCCGAACACCACCGAATGAATGGCGCCGATGCGCGCGCAGGCCAGCATGGCGACGGCGGCCTCGGGGATCATGGGCATGTAAACGGTGACCACGTCGCCCTTCTTGATGCCGCGGTCCTTCATGGCGTTGGCGAGGCGGCACACCATTTCGTGCAGTTCTTTGTAGGTGATTTTCTTGTCGTCGGCGGGGTCGTCGCCTTCCCACAGAATAGCGGTCTGATCGCCGCGTTTATCGAGATGGCGGTCGACGCAGTTGTAACAGGCGTTCAGGACACCGTCGTAATACCAGCGGATGCGGGCATTGTCGGCATAATCCACGTCCTTGATCTGGGTCGGTGCCTTGATCCAATCGAGACGCTTGGCTTCGTCGGCCCAGAAACCCACGGGGTCTTCCACCGAGCGTTTGTACATTTCGAGGTATTTGTCGTTGTCGATCCAGGCGCTTTTGGCGAGTGCCTCGGGGACCGGAAAAACCGGATGTTCGGACATGGAAAATTACCCTCCCTAATTAGGTTTTTTGACTCGGACCCATTGGGGCGATTATCGCCAAATCCCTTTTGAAAACAAGAGGGGCCCGATGACAGAGATATTACGGCAGACCAGCTTTTTCTAGGGAGGCCCGATCTCGGGCAAGCCGGTCCGGGTCACTGCAGTTTTGGGTCAACGCCCATGCTTCTATGGTGAACTCCGGCCGCGCTTCAAGGAGAGCTCGAGCGCTTGTTTGAGCTTCCTCCCAGCTGTCCATATCGGCGTAGGTAAGCACCATGTCGACAAGGCCGAAGCCGGCGTGCCGTTTGTGATAGTCGGCGAGCGTTTCGATTGCTTCTTCGAGGTGGTTACCATAGCGAAGCGCATGACCGAGAATGCCGCCGTACCAGCCAGGGTGGAGGGGATTCAGCTTTATTGCCGTCCTTACCTCCCGGATTGCATCTTCCGGGCGTTCGGCAAATGTCAGAGCGAGTGCAAAGAGAGCCCGTAGATCGGCATGGCGAGGCGCAAGGTCGACGGCCTTTGAGTAAGCCTCGACGGAGTCTTTCAGGCGGCAATGACACATGTGCCAGTATCCGAGCGCTCCCCAAGCATCGGGATTGTTAGGATCCAGTTCAAGCGCCTGCCGGGCATGGGTCTCGGCTCCGGAGAGCGTGGCATCTCTGTCTTTGGTCCAGTAGAACCGGCCGTCGATCGCCAACACGCAGGCGAGCATGGCGTGAATTTGGGCCGAGTCCGGATCATAGGAAAGTGCCCGCTCGAAACATTCACGGGCCTGCCGGTAGGTATCCGCGCTGACTGTCCGAAAATGACTGAGCCCCTGCGTAAACAAAGCCCAGGCATCGACGTTGTCGGTTGTCGTGTATCTGAGTTTGGCTTGCTCCCCTTCCGTCAGCCTCACTTGCAAGGCGGTGGCGATCGTTAATACGATTTCGTCCTGGACCGCAAAGAGGTCCTCGATCTGCCGGTCGAAGCGCTCCGCCCATAGGTTCGTCTCGCTTCGGGTGTCGGTTAGTTGCGCGGTCACCCGGATGCGGTCGCCGGATTTCCGGAGACTGCCCGAGACCACGTAGTCGACATTCAATGTTTGGCCCACCTCTTTCATCGGCGCCGTTTTTCCCTGGAAAGCAAATGCCGAATTGCGGGCGGAAACCGACAATTGACCGACTTGCGAAAGGGTAGTGATCAAATCTTCGGTGATGCCGTCGGAAAGGAAATCCTGCTCTGGATCGTTCGACAAGTTTTTGAACGGCAAGACGGCAATCGAGGTCGCGTCCGCCGTAGACGATGGCGCAGTCGGCTCTGGCACCGACCCGGGCGCAGGAACCGCTCCGGTCTGTAGGGCGTAAACCCGAACCGGCTGTGAGACGTGTTTAACCTCTTTCTCACCCAGATCGACAAACTGGGCATCGACGCGGTTGCGTACCGAGTCGAATACCATGCCGGAGATGCGTAACCCGCCGGGCTCTGCCAACCCCTCCAGGCGCGCCGCAATATTGACGCCTTCGCCATGGATATCCTGCCCATCGTCGATAATGTCGCCGAGGCTGACGCCCATCCGAAACCGCAATGAACTGGTTTCGAGTTCGTCGCGGAGCCGGATGGCACACTCTACGGCATCTTGTACCGTGGGGAACTCGACCAGGAAGCCGTCGCCGGTGTATTTTACGATCCTGCCTTTGTAATCGGCGACCGCGGGATCAATGGACTCATCCCTTGCCCGCTGCCACGCAGCAACCGTGCCCACGGAATCTTGTTCCATCAGACGGGTATATTCGGCGACGTCGGCGGCCAGCACCGCCGCCAATCTTCGTTCCGTCGATTGGTGCACCATCTCATCCTCACCGATAATTGGGATATTTGTAATCCAGCCGGCATTGGTCGACCAGCAAATTGCCGGATAGGTGAGGACTAGGCTAGAAACACGCCGCCATCTTTCACAATAACCGGCACCGGTTTCAGGGATTTGCCGACGCAGGGGCCGGCGACGCACAGCCCGTCTTCGATGCGGAAATGGGCGCCGTGATTGGCGCAGTTGATCATCGACTTGTCGAGGGTGAGGAACCAGCCCGGCTTGAAATCCAGCGGGGCGCCGATATGCGGGCAGCTGTTGATATAGGCGTAGACGGTCTCGCCGCGCCGCACCAGGATCAGGGGGTGGGGACGCCCGTCGATTTCCGCTTCCATGCCGGCGCTTTCGGTGTTCTCGATATCGTCGAGGGCGCAAAGCCGGGTGCTGCTCATGAGGTCGGAATGCGCGAGGATTCGGAGGTCAGGGGCTGCAATCCGTGGGGGATTTTGTTCCATTCGGCCCAGACGCGGGGGTCCAGCGCTTCGCCCTTTTCCTCTTCGCCCTTTTTGATGGTTTCCTCGCCGTAGCGGAAGCCGCGCGACAGCACTTCCCACATCTCGCGGCCCATGTCGCGCAAGTAGGGCACGTTGAGGCAGCGCAGGCTGATGGACAGGACGGCGGCGGCGACCGCGTCGGTTGGCTGTTTCATGCGCTTGAAATCGCGGGTCAGCTTGTTGAGTTCCATCTGATAGCGGGCGAGGTCGTTGGGTGCCGGCAGGTGGGTGTCGAAAAACAGGTTCCGCGGCAGGTAACCGTGTTCTTCGAGGTTGATGCGGATGACCGTGGTGACGGCGATAACCACCGCCATGTCCTCGTCGCTGAGATCGCGCAGACTATCGATAAAGAGGCGCACCTCCTTGAGGTTGGCGGCGCGCGCCTTGTTGTCGATGGACTCCCGGTAAGCCTTGATGAGGCGGCCAAACATAATCGTCTCGCAGGGTTAGGGGTCGATGCTTAGGGGTTTATCCCGGCCATCTGGCAGAGAATTTTCCAGTGTTTGTCGGAAACGGGGACCACCGACAGGCGCGATTGGCGGACGAGGGCGAGATCCGCGAGCCGTTCGTCGGCCTTGATCTGCTCCAAGGTCACCGGGGTTTTTACCGGCTTCACCGCCTTGACGTCGACCATGCCGAAACGGCCCGATTTGTCGGTGTGATCGGGGTAGTGCTCCTTCACCACCTCGACGACGCCGACGATCTGTTTCTCGTTGACGGAGTGATAGAAGAAGCCTTTGTCGCCCTTCTTCATGGCCTTCATATTGTTGTTGGCTTGGTAGTTGCGCACGCCGTCCCAGTGCTCGACGCCCTTTTTTACCTGATCGTCCCAGGACCAGGCGCCCGGTTCCGATTTGAACAGCCAATAGGCCATGATGTCTCCCCGCTCGTTAGCTTTTGCGCGCGGATTATGGGTAGACATTCGCCAAGAGGCAAGGATGCGGGCGGTCTATTCCGGCTGGTGGGGGAAACCGGCGAGCGGGCCGATATTGACCTTGTCGCGGCGCACCGTTCGCTCGGCCAGCATGTAGTTGGCTAGTAAGCGGCCAAGCGCAAGAAGCGAATCCTCGTGCACGCGCTCATACCCGTGCGAGGCGTCGAGCCCGAAGCAAACAAGGGCCGTGCGCACATCGTTGCCGGCTTCGACCGCACTTGCCGCGTCGGACCGGTAATAGTTGAACACGTCGCGGGAATAGGGAATGCGGTTTTCCTGGCAGATGCCGATCAACTGGCGCACCAAGTGGTAATCCAGCGGTCCCGAGGAATCCATGATGGCGAGGGTGACGCCGAATTCGCTGGTGTTCTGGCCGGGCGCCAGGGTGCCGTTGTCGATGCTCACCATTTCGGCGATGTCACCGTGCAGCGCCCCGCTCGCGCCGGCGCCCACCTCCTCGGCGATGGTGAAGATCAGATGGCATTCCACGGGTAGCAGGGCGCCGCAGTCGAGGATTGCCTTGGCGGCGGCCAGCATGGCGGCGACACCCGCTTTGTCGTCCAGATGGCGCGAATTGATGAAACCGTTGGGACCGAATTCGAGGCCCGGGTCGATGGTGACGAAATCGCCGACGTTGAAGCCGAGGGTGATGAGATCGTTGAGGCTGGTCGAGCGTTCGTCGACACGGATTTCCAGGTTCTCCCAGGCAATGGGTTGCTCGTCGATCTCGTCGCCATAGGTATGACCCGACGCCTTGAGGGGCAGGATGGTGCCGCGCCGATGCCCCTCCTCCGTGAAGATGGAGACGCGGGTGCCTTCTGCGAAGCGCGCCGACCAGGTGCCGATGGGCGAGACGCCAAGCCGCCCGTTGGTCTTGAGTAGCTTGACCATGGCACCAAGCGTGTCGATGTGGCCGACGATGGCGCGGTCCGGCGATTGCTCGGTGCCGTGCAGATTGGCGCGGATGGCGCCGCGGCGGGTCAGTTCGAAAGCGATGCCCAGATTGTCGAGTTCCCGGCTGACAAAGTGAACGATGTTGTCGGTGTAGCCGGTCGGGCTCGGGATCTCCAACAACTTCTTGAGGATATCCTTCAGATAGTCGAGATCGACTTCGGGCTGCTGGGTTTGGGTCGGGGCGGTGTCCATATTGTTTCTCTAATCGTGTCCCTGGTTAAGCGGCGGACGGTTCCTGGTTGGTGCTTTCCGGCTCATCCTCCGGTGCTGTGTCCCCCGGCTTCTTGGCGGTCAGAGGAAACAGGAAATCGATGAATTTCTGGGCCGTTGGGCGCGGTTCATGGTTGGCGAGCCCCGGCCGCTCATTTGCCTCAATGATAACATAGGTATCGCCGGCGAGATCCGGAACCATGAAATCGAGCCCGACCACAGGGATGGCAAGGGCATCGGCGGCGGCAACGGCGGCTTTCTTCAGGGTTTCGCTGATTTCGTCGGTGACGTCATGGATGGTTCCGCCGGTATGCAGGTTGGCCGTATTGCGCACTTGCAGCCGCACATCGGTGCCGGGCACATCGTTGAAGGTGAACCCTGCCGCGCCGATGCAGCGTCCGGTTTCCCGGTCGAGGGGGATGCGGCTTTCGCCGCCGGTGGCGGCGGCGCGCTTGCGGCTCAATTTCTCGATCAGGGTGCGGACATTGTCCTTGCCGTTGCCGACAATTTCGGGTGGACGGCGGACGGCGGCGGCAACGACCTCGCCATCGATCACAACAATGCGCAAGTCCTCACCGGGCACGAACTGTTCGACGACAACCTTGTCGCACACGAGTTTGGCTTGTTCGATGGCGTTGCTCACGGCATCCATGGTCGACAGGTTGACGAACACGGCGTTGCCCTGTTCGCCGCGGGCGGGTTTGACGACCACGCGGCGGTGCTTTCCGAGGAAGGCTTTCACCGCGCTGAGGTCATCGGCATTGATCTGCGCCGGCACGCACAGATCCGCTTTTTCCAATACGGACCGGGTCATCGCCTTGTCGTCGCAGCGGGTCATGGCGACGGCCGATGTCAGTTCGGAAAGGGATTCCCGGCAAGTGACGTTTCTGCCGCCGAAGGTAAGCTGGAAAATGGCATTCTCGGCATCGAGGATTTTGACGGAGATGCCGCGGCGCCGGGCTTCGTCGAGAATGATCTCGGCGTAGGGGTTAAGCTTTTCTTCGGGCGAGGGACCGACGAACAGCGGTTGGTTGATGGAGTTCTTGGTCTTGATGGTGAAAACCGGAACCCGCTGAAAACCAAGTTTCTCGTAGAGCGCGATGGCGAATTGATTGTCGTGCATCACGGAAAGGTCCATGAACGCCCGGCCGCGTGCCTTGAAATGTTCCGCGAGGTGGCGGCTCAGGGCCTCGCCGATACCGCCGAGCGGCGTATTGGCGTGGACCGCGAGCGCCCACAGGCTCGAGCCTTGTTCGGGATCGTGGAACGCTTCGGCGTGATCGACGCCGAAGGCGACACCGATGACCTGTTCGGTGCGCGTATCCTCGGCGACAAAGCAGGTGATCACCCGCGACGCCCGGTTTTCGACCAGGAATTCCCGGGATACCGGCACCATGCCGCGCATCTTGTAGATATTGGCGATGGCCTCGGCATCGCGCCGGGGCCGTGCCTTGCGGACGACAAAGCCGGTGGGCTTGCGTCCCGCCCGCGCGCGATATTGATCGAGCCAAAGGCGGAAGGTATGCGACGGATCGAGGAAGATATCCTGCGGCGCTTGGGCGATCACCACATGCGGATCGCGGATGTAGAAGGCGATGTCGCGGTGCCCCGCGTCCTCCTTGATCAATTCTCCCGCCAATTCCTCGGCCGCTTCAAATGTGTGGCCGAAGATCAGACGGCCCCAGCCGCAATTGACGATGGCGTTGCGGTCGGGACGCTTATCGGGCGGCGCATCGCCCACCGGCCGCCAGTTGCGCAGGGTCAGCGGCGTCCGGTCGGAGGACGACGATGAGGCGGAGCGTCCGCTTTGCGCGTTTGGCTTGGTCACCGGCCAACGTCCTGTTCTTGGACCTGCATCCAATATTCCAGGAGCGCGATCTGCCACAGCTTGGAGCCGCGAAGCGGCGTGATGTGGTCCTCGGGCGCCTGAAACAGTTTGTCGAGATAGGGCTTCTGAAAAATGCCGCGCGTTTTGGCGGCGGGCTGTTCGAGCACGTCGCGCACGAAATCGAGATAGCGGCCGCGCAGATATTTCAATGCCGGCACCGGGAAATAGCCTTTCGGCCGGTCGATCACCGCCGCGGGCAGCACCGTCCGTCCCGCTTCCTTGAGGAGATATTTGCCGTCGCCCTTCACCTTCAGCTCCGGCGGGATACGGGCGGCCAGCTCGACCAGGTCGTGATCGAGGAACGGCACCCGTGCTTCCAGCCCCCAGGCCATGGTCATGTTGTCGACACGTTTGACCGGGTCGTCGACCAGCATGACGGTGGTGTCGTTGCGCAGTGCCTTGTCGATGGGCCGTTCGGCGCCGGGGGCCGCGAAAGCCTTTTCGATGAAGGCGCGGCTATGATCGTCGCCGACCAATTCCGGATTGACGGCTTGGACGAATTCCGCCTGGTCGCGGTCGAAGAAGACCTTGGCATAGGCGCCGACGGCATCGTTGGTTTCCATCATGGGCGGATACCAATGGTAACCGGCGAACACTTCGTCCGCGCCCTGCCCACTTTGGACGACCGATACCGATTTCGAGACTTCCTCGGATAGGAGGTAAAAGCCGATGGCGTCGTGGCTCACCATGGGTTCGGACATGGCGCGGACGCAGGCTTCGAGCGATCCCAGGGTGCGGTCCGCGCCGATGGGAATTTTGTGATGATCGGTATTGAAGGTTTCGGCGATGATGTCCGAGTACTGAAATTCGTCGCCCGCTTCTTCGTCGACGGACTCGAACCCGATGGAGAAGGTTTGCAAATCCTGATTGCCGTGTTCGGCAATCAAGGCGGTGATGAGGCTCGAATCGAGACCGCCCGACAGCAGGACGCCGACGGGCACGTCGGCAACCAACCGGCGGCGCACCGCCTCGCGCAACGAGACAAGCAACAGGTCGCGCCATTCGATCTCATCTGCCACTGACGGATCGCCGTCGTGGGGACCGAACGTCAGCTCCCAATATTTGGTTTCTGTGCGCGTACCGTCCGGCTCGATGGCCATGACCGTGGCCGGGGCCAATTTGCGCACATCCTGGAAGATGGTCAATGGCGCCGGCACGACCGCGTGGAATGTCATGTAATGATGCAGCGCCATCGGATCGACGGCGGTGTCGATGCCGCCACCCGCCATGAGCGCCGGCAGCGAAGACGCAAAGCGAAAGCGTTTGGCGTCCGAGGAATAGTATAGGGGTTTGATGCCGAGCCGGTCGCGGCCTAATAGTACGCGGCCCGTGTCGCGTTCGACGATGGCGAAGGCGAACATGCCCGACAATTTGGAGACGAAATCGTCACCCCAGGCGTGATAGGCCTTGAGCAAAACTTCCGTGTCGCCGGTCGAGAAGAAGTTGTAGCCCTTCTCTTTCAATTCGGCGCGGAGTTCGGGGTAATTGTAGATGGCGCCGTTGTAAACGATGGCGAGGCCGAGTTCGCTGTCGACCATGGGCTGTTGTGCCCGTTCGCTCAAATCGATGATCTTGAGGCGGCGGTGACCGAGGGCGATGTTGTTCTGTGCCCAGACACCGACACCGTCCGGCCCCCGCGGCGCCATGCGGGCCGCCATCTTGGCGACTGTCTCGACAGACGCCGTCTTGCCGTCAAATCTGATATCCCCAGCAATCCCACACATGTAATAAATCGATACGCCCGCCGGTTCATTAGCCGACGGCCGCTTTCTCTCTTGTTATGGCAGTGATTAAAGCCGCGTCGCCGTTGGCGCAGCCGTTAACGTCATCAACGTTCCCGAAACCGTTTCTAGCTCTGTAGAACGTTGGAAATACATAGGTTTTTTGGATTAATATGTCAAGGAACGGAAGTATTAAAGGTTAATTTTTTAATATACCTGTAATATTAGATCGGCCTTACTTTCGATCTTCGCCGGTCGTGAAATTGCAGGAAGACAAAGAATTCTTAATCCGCTTCGTCCCAGGGCACGACTTTCATAAACGGCCGGACAACTTTACTTTCGAATAGATTTACTTTCTCGTACGGGTCCTCGGCGGTGACGGCTTCGGCCTCGGCGCGGTCGGCGGCTTCGATCACCCACAGGCTGCCGTTCATGGCGACTGCGTCTTCGTCCAGGGTTGGTCCAGCGAATATCAGCCGGTCGCCGAGGGTCTTTGCCCAGTCGAGATGGGCGGGACGGGTGGCCTCGCGCAGGGCGGCAGACCCTGGTTTGTCGACGCGATAAATGAAGAACAGCATTTTACATCAATTTCCGGGAATGGTGTTGCGGATCGGGGTGATGGTGACCGCTTGGAACAGTCCCGCTTTGGCGTAGGGGTCGCCTGCGGCCCACGCCTCCGCCGCAGCGCGGTCGGCGGCTTCGATGACAAGCACGCTGCCGGTGACCTTTTCATCCGCTTCGTCGGTCGTTGGTCCCGCAAATACGATCTTCGTGCCCGAACCTTTAAGGTAACCGACATGCTCGTCGCGGGTGGCGGCTCGCAGATCCATGGAATTCGGTTTGTCGACACATTGAATGTGAAAATACATTTCGAATTTTTCCCTGTTGCGTTTCGATTTATGCGGTTTCGTCCTTGAGGGGCCGGGACAGCAGGCCTTCGATGGTGGCATCGATGCCGGCGAAATGATTGATCACGCCGTCCACTGCGGTGCAGATGGGCATTTCCACCTTCAGGCGCCGCGCAAGATCGGTCACGGACGAGGCGGTGAACACACCTTCGGCCACGGATTTTCGCCCACCCAAGATGTCTTCGAGGCTGCGCCCCTCGCCGAGCGCCACGCCGAGGGAGAAATTCCGCGACTGCATGGCATTGCAGGTAAGGGTCAAATCACCGAGGCCGGAAAGCCCGGCCAATGTTTCGAATTTCGCGCCTTTGGCAACGCCGATACGGATGATTTCCGCAAGGCCCCGCGTGATGAGCGCGGCGCGGGCATTGTCGCCGAGCTTGCGACCTTCGACGATGCCGCAGGCGATGGCGAGCACGTTCTTCACGGCGCCGCCCATTTGTGCGCCAATGACATCGCTCGAATGATAAATGCGGAAGCGGTGACTGTTGAGCGCCGGGATGGCGAGATCGGCAACGGCTTTGTCGGCGGCGAAGGTCACCGCTGTCGGCAGATCGCGTGCGACCTCGATCGCAAAGGTTGGCCCGGACAACACGGAGATGGGGGCTTGGGGCAGTACGTCGGCGACCACCTCGCTCATCAACGCGCAGCTTTCCTGCTCGATACCTTTGGCGCAGATAATGGCCGGTAAGCCTTCGGGCCATTTGTCTGCGATGCCGGCGAGGACAGTGCGCACATGCTGGGCGGGGGCGACGACCAGCACGGCATCGCTGTCGAGCGTATCTTCGGCTAACGCCGTGGCGCGAATGGCGGGATCGAGGTCGACATCCGGCAAGTAGGTCGTGTTGATGTGATCGTTGTTGATGGCGTCCGCCACCTCGGGCTCATGGGCTTGGAGGACAACTTCACTGCCGGCGCGCGCCGCTGCCGTGGCCAATGCCGTCCCCCAGGCGCCCGCGCCGAGAATGCCAATCCGCGACATGTGTGTATCTTCTCCTACTAGTTTCAGGCTTTCACGCCGGCGAAGGCGGCGGGCGCCGCGTCCGGGTCCAAGGGCCAGCGCGGCCGCGGCGCGAAGTCGAAACCGTCGACCAATCCGTGCCGATACCGTTCCAATCCGGCCCAAGCGATCATCGCCGCATTATCGGTACACAGCGCGACGGGTGGTGCCGTAAAGGCCATGTCGAGTGTTGCACACATTTCCTGCAGGCGGCCGCGGATGGCTTGGTTGGCGGCGACACCTCCTGAAACGACCAGGTCGCGGCCCTGCGGATGGCGGGTCCGGAACTCGGTAATGGCATTAGCGCAGCGATCGGCGAGTGCATCACCGGCGGCGGCTTGGAAGGCGGCGCACAGATCGGCCGTGTCCTGCTCGGAGAGTGGTGCGCCACCCAATGCATCCACTTTATGTTTCACCGCCGTCTTGAGACCGGAAAAGGAGAAGTGGCAGCCCTCGCGGCCCTTCATGGGCCGGGGCAGATCGAAGCGCGCCGCGTCGCCGGCGCGCGCGGCGCGCTCCACCGGCGGCCCGCCGGGATAGCCGAGCTTGAGCATCTTGGCCACTTTGTCAAAAGCTTCTCCGAGCGCGTCGTCGATGGTGGTGCCGAGGCGAACATAACGGTCAACATCCTCGACAATCAGCAACTGGCAATGCCCGCCGGAGACCAACAACAGCAGGTAGGGAAAGGGCAAATCGTCGGTGAGACGGACGGTCAGAGCATGTCCCTCGAGGTGATTGACCGCGACAAAGGGCAGGTCATGCACCAGGGCGATGGATTTGGCGGCCATCACGCCAACGATAACGCCGCCTATCAGCCCGGGTCCGCCGGTGACGGCAACGCCGTCGAGATCGGCCCAGCCGATCTCCGCTTCGTTCATCGCCTGGGTAATCAGGCCATCGAGATGTTGCAAATGAGACCGCGCCGCCACTTCCGGAACGATGCCGCCAAACGGCCGGTGCTCGTCGACTTGCGACGCGATGGCTTGCCCCATGATTCGGGCGGTTTGGTCATTGCCGTCGTTCACCACCGCGGCGGCAGTCTCATCGCAACTTGTTTCAATACCGAGGAAGATCATGGTCTCAGATGGTCATCGGGGAAGTCTTCAAAATACCAGATTCACGCGTTTCTTGACGGACTCTAACCTTTATGGCCTTCTGCAACCACAATCCAGTAAAACCAAGGAAAATGTCAGAACAGGCAGCACTCCGCATCGGCACCCGAGGGAGCCCCCTCGCTTTGACGCAAACCAATATGGTCGTCGAGCGGCTGCGGGAGGCAAACCCGTATCTCGCCGCGCCCGGCGCGGTAGAGACCGTTGTTATCAAGACAATGGGCGACCGGGTCCAGCACGAATTGCTGTCGGCTTTCGGGGGCAAGGGACTTTTCACCAAGGAACTCGACGAGGCCATGCTGGAGGGCCGGATCGACATTGCCATCCATTCCATGAAAGACATGCCGACCGTCATTCCGGATGGGTTGGCGGCGATGGCCATTTGCGTGCGCGAGGACCCGCGTGACGCGTTTATTTCACCCAAAGCGAAGACCTTGGCGCAATTGCCCAAGGGAAGCCGCGTAGGCACGGCCTCGCTGCGCCGCGCCGCTCAAGTGCTCCATCGACGGCCGGATTTGCAGGTGGTGGGATTTCGCGGCAACGTCGATACGCGGCTGCGTAAGCTCGAGGAAGGGCAGGCGGACGCGACATTTCTGGCGGCGGCGGGGCTGAATCGCCTCGGCAAAAGCGCGGTTATCACCAGTCTGGTGCCGCTCGACGAGATGTTGCCGGCGGTGGGGCAGGGCATATTGTGCGCGACGTGCCGCGCCGACGACGCCAAGGCCAATGCGCTGTTGGCGCAACTGATTGATCCCGCAACAAGCGCGTGCGCCATGGCCGAACGTGCTATGCTGGCGATCCTCGATGGCTCCTGCCGCACGCCCATTGCCGGATATGCGCGGATGGATGGTTCGGGCAGCCTGACCTTGCTGGGCGCTGTTGCACATCCGGCGGGAACGGAATATGTGGAGGCGTCCGCGTCGGGCCTTGCCGCGGATGCCGAGGCGATCGGGGGCGGATTGGCGCAGGAACTTCTGTCGAAGGCCAGTGCCGATCTATTGAACGCGATCAGAGAAGATATGCCGATGATTATCAAAGCGCCCAGCGAGACCGACTCTGGCGAAACGGAACAGGAGCGGTAAGTGATGCGGGTCCTCGTTACCCGTCCCGGTGAAGACGGCGCGACCTTGGCGCAGCAGCTATCTGCGATCGGCTGCGATCCAGTGTCCGAGCCCATGCTCAGTATCCGGTTCGACGATACCGCGGAGCTGGACCTCAAGGGGGCGCAGGCAATTGTTCTCACCAGTGCCAACGGCGCGCGGGCGCTTGCGCGGCGCGATCCGCCCAAAACACTGTCCGTGTTCGCGGTTGGCGACGCGACCGGGTCGGCGGCGTTATCGGCCGGTTTCGAGGACGTTCACAGTGCCGGTGGCGACGTCGAAGATCTGGCGGGGCTGATCCGCGGCAAATTGAAATCCGAAGACGGGGCAATCCTGCATGTGGCGGGAACGGACGTCGCGGGTGATCTTGGCGGTGAGCTTGAACAAGCGGGATTTACCTATCGCCGGGCAGTGCTTTATACGGCGGAGCCCGTGCGCGGGCTGAGCCCCGGGACGGTTGCCGCCATCAAGGACGGCAGCATCGCCGCCGTGGTTTTATATTCGCCGCGTACGGCGCAGGTGTTTGCCGATCTTATCCGAAAGGCTCGGCTCGTCAGGGCCTGCCGGGGCCTCACGGCATTTTGCCTCAGTCCAGCGGTTGCCGAGAAGGCGAGCGATATTGCCTGGAAGGATCTGCGGGTTGCCGCGCACCCGACGCAAAGTGCGCTGCTCGACCTGGTGCGTGATCACGTCGCGCTCGAGGCCGGCGCGGCGCAACTGCAACAACAGGCGGACAATCCGCCGCCACAAACGGACGCCGGGGCACCCGTACCGCCGCCCCCGCCGTCACCACGCAGGAGGATGGGTTTGTTTGCACGTACGGTGATTTACGTGGCGTCGGTGATCGTCATCCTTGCCGCGGTCGGGGCGACCTCGCCTCTGTGGATCGATGACGCGCGCAAGGTCGTGCCCTGGTTGCTGGTCGGTGACGAAACGGAGGATCAGCTTCACACGCTTGCGGCCCGGGTCGCACAGCTGGAAGCTGAGGCCGCGCGTTCGGATACGCCCGAGATGCAGAAGCTCGAAGAGGAACGGGCGAAACTACAGGCCGAATTGGAAAGCACGCTCAAGCGGTTGGGCGAGGTCGAAGCGGCGGTGGGGTCTGTTCGCGATATGGTCGGAAATCTGAATACCGAGCTTGGCACGGGCAACGGCGACGACGGCCGTCTACAGGAGCTATCGACGCGTTTGAAACAGTTGGAAGACACCGCGACCGGCGAGGTGGAACGGACCGGCGAAAAATTGTCGCGCCTGACCACTCAGATCGCGGAGCTGGAAAAGAAGGTTCCGATCTCACCGGCCGAGGATCGCCGGGCGCGCGCCGCCATTCTCGCCATTAGTCAATTGCGGGGCGCGTTGTCGGACGGTCGGCCGTTCACCGACGATCTCGTGGCGCTCAAGATCATGGTTGGGGACGAAGCGGCGTTGAAACCGAATATTGCCGCCCTTGAACCGTTGGCCAGCGAAGGCGTGCCGACCTTGGCGAAATTGCGCGCCGAGTTTGACGAATTGGCCGGACAGATTGTTCACGCCAACTTGGTGGGTAAGGAAGGCAGCTGGCTTGATCGCACTATCGACCGGCTGATTTCGCCGATCCGCTGGCGGCGGACCGACAATCTGGTGGGGATGACGCCTGAGGCCATCGTTGCGCGTGCCGAAGTGCGCCTCGACGCGGGTGATGTCGCGGGGGCAATTGATGAGCTGCGGGCGCTCGAAGGGGCGCCGGCGGAAGTTGCCGCGCCCTGGATTGGGGATGCTCGGATCCGAGTCGTTGCCGAGCGTGCGGTGGCGGAACTTCAGACCTTTGCCGTGTCGCGCTTGAGCGGCGCGGCGGAGTAAGGAAGGGACCCGATACGGACATGGTCAAGGCAATCTGGTTCCTCATTCTGTTGGGCGTGTTCGCCTGGGGCGCGGCGGTCATCGCCGGCACCGAAAGCAGTGTGACCCTCGAATGGCTCGGCTATCGCGTCGACACCTCTATCGGCGTTCTGGTTGCCCTCACCCTGGTGGCCGCCGCCGTACTTACCATTCTCTATCGTGTTTGGACCTGGTTCCGGACGGCGCCGCGCCGCTTTCGCCGCTGGCGTCAAGACGGCCGCCGCCGCCGCGGCTACAAGGCATTGACCCAAGGCATGGTGGCGGTAGCCGCCGGTGACGCGGTCGAGGCGCGCCGTCAGGCCCGCAAGGCGGAAAAACTGCTCGCCGAGCCGCCGCTGACCATGTTGCTGTCGGCACAGGCGGCGCAGCTTTCAGGCGATGACGAGGCCGCCGGTGAGTTCTTCGAGGCGATGTCCGAGCAGAAAGAAACCCGCTATCTGGGTCTGCGCGGTCAGCTCAATCAGGCCATGCAGGACGGTGACGAGGAAGGCGCCTTGGAATTGGCCGAGCAGGTTGCCGATCTCGAACCCAAACGCGATACAGTTGCCGAGACGTTGTTCGACCTCCAAGTCAAGAAACGCCACTGGAGCGACGCCGAGGAAACGGTCCGCAAGTCGGTGAAGAACAAAACCATCGACGGCGACGTCGGCCGCCGCCGCCGCGCGGTCCTTATGTATGAACAAAGCATCGACGCGGAGGCCGAGGGCAAGCTGGACGACGCGTTGCAACTGGCGCGCAAGGCGAACAATCTCGCGCCCCGCTTTGTCCCGGCGGCGGTGCGGACGGCACGCCTGTTGAATGGCGCCGGCAAACGGCGCAAGGCCGCGTCGATCATAGAGGAAAGCTGGGTGGCCAACCCGCATCCGCAATTGGCCCAGGCCATGGAAGAATTGAATCCGGGCGGCGGCGCGCAGGAAAAGCTGCGGGTTGTCGAACGCCTCGCCAACTACAACAAAGACCACGCGGAAAGCCATTTGGCGGTCGCCAAGGTGGCGCTCGAAGCCGGCCAATGGCAGGTGGCACGCGAGCATCTGGAGGCTGTGGCGGCCGATCAACCCACGGCGCGCGTGTGCCGCTATTTGGCCGAGCTTGAGGAAGCCGAGAACAACGACGGCGATGCGGCGCGCAATTGGTTGCGCCGTGCTGCCGTGGCCGAACCGGATTCGGCCTGGGTTTGCGACAATTGCGGCAATGTGACGGCCAGTTGGACGCCGGTGTGCGGCAGGTGTGGTCATTTCGACAGCTTCGAATGGACGTCGCCGCCACGCGTCACCACCTACGACGGCGACGAGTTCCATCATGGCGAGACCATCATCGAACCTGCCGCCGATGCGGATGCCGAAACGCCTCCGGAAGGCAATGCCGAAGCCGCCGGGGAAGACAGCGCCTCGCCCGAGGCGCGGCCGACTTAAGGCGCATGGCGGCGCTTCTCGACGATGCGATCCGCCGCCACCGTGAGGGCGATCTCGACGGCGCCATCTCTCTCTACCAGCAACTGATCGACGCCGATCCCGGCGATGCCGATGCTTGGCATCTTATGGGTGTCGCCGCGCATCAGCAGGGCAAGAACGAACTCGCCGCGGAGTTGATCGAGACGGCCATCTCGATCCGGCCCGATGTCGCCGATTTTCACAGCAATTTGGGGCAGGTCCATCAGGCGTTGGGCGACGACATCCAAGCGGAAGCATCGCTCCGGCGCGCGCTCGACCTCGATCCCGATCATACCAAGGCCTTGAGCAATCTCGCCGCGCTCGACCGGCGGCGGGGCGATCTGGAATCGGCGGCATCTCATGCGTCGCGGGCCGTTGCCATGGCGCCTGGCGTGGCCGAGGCGCGGGTCAATCAAGGCAATATCTTCCGCGATGCGGGTTTGGTGAACGAGGCCATCGCCGCCTACCGCGCCGCCATCGAACGCAAACCCGACTATGCGCTGGCGCATTGGAACCTGGCGCTCGCATTGTTGCTCGCCGGAAATTACCCGGAGGGGTTTGCCGAGCTCGGCTGGCGCTGGCGGTGGAGCGGCTATGCCTCGCCCCGGCGTGATTTCGGTGTGCCGCAATGGGATGGGGCGTCCGTCGACGGCAAAACCGTGCTCATCCATACGGAACAGGGGCTGGGGGACGCCATTCAGCTGGTTCGCTATGCGCGGTTGGTTGCGGCGAAGGGCGCGCGCGTGATCGTCGAATGCCCGGCACCGCTGGTGCCCTGGTTCGAAACCTCCGGGATCGCGGAGACGATCATTGCAGCGGGCATGCCTTTGCCCCAAATCGATTTCCACGTACCGTTGTTCGATCTGCCCGTGATCTTCGAAACAACACTCGAGACGGTCCCGGCAATTGTGCCTTACCTTCGCGTCGATGCGGATTTACGTGCCGCGCAGGAAAGGCAGCTCACCCGGTACGGCGGTTGGCGGGTCGGTCTCAACTGGGTGGGCAACAGCGACTCGCCGCTGGAAAAATTCCGGCGCCTGCCGCTCGATCATTTCACGGCGCTGGCGGCGATGCCCGGCATTCATTGGGTCAGCCTGCAAAAAGGCCCGGATGCGGTAGAAGCCCCGCCCGCACCCGGCGTTTTCAAGTTGATCGATACGGGGCCCGAGCCTATCGCGGAAACGGCGGCGCTGATCGATTGCCTCGATCTGGTGATCACGTCGGATACGGTGGTGGCGCATATGGCGGGCGCCTTGGGCAAGCCGGTGTGGCTCGCCCTGCACCACGCGCCTGATTGGCGCTGGGGCATGTCGGGGGTGACGAGCCCTTGGTATCCGACGGCGCGCTTGTTCCGTCAGCGTATCGCCGGCGACTGGACAGACGTTGCCGAAGAGATGCGCCGCGCGTTGGAAAGGGGGGCGTTAACCGAATTTGCGGGGAATTAGATCAAGATAGACCTCAAGATAAAGGTCTAGAAAAATTCCGCGCGCTGGCGTATGAACGGGTCCGTTCGCACATGGGCCGCCTTAGCTCAGTTGGTAGAGCATCGCATTCGTAATGCGAGGGTCGGGTGTTCAAGTCACCCAGGCGGCACCATTCTCCCTTTACTTAGCCTGAAATAGCACGGCGCCGACGCGCGTCCGGTGAACGCGCATCCGCGCCGCACTTCATAGTTGGCGCCTAGGCCACCGCGGCCTCTGTCTCCTCCTCAAGCGGGATCGGCGTGAATGCCGTCGTGACGTTTGTTTCTTGCATCACGCGGCGCTTTTCCCGGTTCACCACGAGCCGGACAGCATCGGCGCGCGAATAATGACCGGCCGGATCCGCCGCGCCCTTTGCAATCGCCAGCATGGCGGGGTCGAGGTCGGCATAGAGGATGCCTTCCTCGTCTTCGGCGAGGCGGTCACTGAGTTCGCGCCCGTCAGGTCCATAGATCATGGCGAATCCACCACCGGGTTTGGAAGTTCGTGGGTTCAGAAAATACGCCTTTTGCGCGTCGTCGCCGGCGACCATATCGAACATCTCTTGGCTGATGATCGCGCACGGGGCCAGCACATAAGAGGATCCCTCGACCGCGTAGATCTGCGATGCCGCGTTGTTGACTTCCGGCCCCAATGCGTAGGCCATGTCGCGGTAAAGACAGAAACTGGGCCAGCCGGCGACATGCACTTCCTCGTGCTGAGCGTACATCGCCATTTTTGCGAGCGGCTGCAGATGTTCCCAGCAATTCAAGGCGCCTAGCCGTCCAAATGACGCATCGACGACAACTAGATCAGAGCCATCGCCTTCACCGAAAATCGTACGCTCCGCATGAGTCGGTTTTAGCTTACGGCGGTTGAGCAATATTGTGCCGTCTTCGTCGATGATGACCTGGCTCATATACAGGCTGCCACCGTCGCGTTCGGAATAGCCCATAACAAGCGTAACCCCGCTGTTCCGGGCGATCCGTTGCAGCCGCCGCATTTGGTCGGAATCGACCTCCATGCTGTTGGCGTGATACTGGGGCAGAAAAGGCATGCCTTCGGCTGGCGCGCCGGTCCAAATCCACCAGGGATATCCGGGCAACCACGTTTCGGAGAATGCGACGAGGTTCGCCCCGTTCTTGGCAGCCTCCTCTACGAGCGTTTCAGCCTTGTCGATCGAGGCGTCGAGGTTGAGGAAGACAGGGGCGGCTTGTACGCAGGCAGCTTTTATCGGTTTCATCAATAATCTCCCTAGTCCATTTGTTTAATGTTCGTCGGCACTCGCGTTGGAATGAAGCGAGACCGATAGCGCATTAAGTCGCAACATTTTCCTGTGCGATCGTTATGCAGATGTCTCAAATAACAATACTAACTTCGGGTTGTGGCGCAATATTCGAGCGGGTCTACAAGTGGGACAGGCGTTTGTGGGAACCATCGGCTCGTTCCGATGATTTGGCGCTTTTACATGAACAGGATGAGGTCGGCGTGGGACGGCGTTCCCGTCATCCCTGCGGCGGCGTCTCTCCGGAATTTGAGAAAATTCACTAACGTCCCACTGAAATCGGACATCTCGATGGCAAGTCGATCATGGGTCATGGAACCATTTGCGCTCTCTTCTTCGGCGGCTTACGCTATTCCTCAAATATGCCGATAAACGGCGCTATCCGGCCACGTATTCGGGTAGCAACCCGTTCCGATGACAGGGAATGCAGCGATGAAATTTCTTTGGTTCCATCTCATGCCGTATCCGGACCTTCCGGATGATTTCAAGGAGACGCACCCCTCCGTGTGGGTCGACATCGATCCACATTTATTTGATCCGGCGCGCGGGCATGCCGTCTATCACGAGTATATGGATGAGCTCGAGTTCGCGGCAAACGCCGGCTTCGATGCGATTTGCGTCAACGAGCATCATTCCAACGCCTACGGCCTGATGCCGTCACCGAATTTGATCGCCTCGACGCTGGCGCGCAACACGACCGACACCGCGTTGTGCGTGATGGGCAATTCGCTGGCTCTTTACAATCCGCCGACCCGCGTCGCCGAGGAAATGGCGATGATCGATTGCATTTCGGGCGGGCGGATGATCGCCGGCTTCCCGTTGGGCACACCCATGGACACTTGCTATGCCTATGGCCAGAACCCGGCGCTGTTGCGGGCGCGCTACATGGAAGCGGTCGATCTCGTCACCCGGGCCTGGGAGGAAGAGGAGCCGTTCGCGTTCAATGGCCGTTTCAATCAGCAGCGCTACGTGAACGTCTGGCCGCGCCCCGTGCAGAAGCCCCGCCCGCCGGTATGGGTGCCCGGCTCCGGTTCCGTCGAGACCTGGCAAATGTGCGCAGAGCGGAATTTCCTGTACGCCTATCTTTCCTATTTCGGCTGGCAGGCGAGCGCCGGTGTCATGAAAGGCTTTTGGAATCATATGAAGGAAGCGGGCAAGGAGCCCAACCCCTTTAATGCAGGGTTCCTGCAGTTCGTCGGTGTCGCCGAAAACCGCAAGGAAGCGGAAAAGCTCTATGCCGGACCGGCGGATTATTTCTATAACCGATGCCTCCATCTCGGTCCCATGTATGCCAATCCGCCCGGCTATACGTCGGAGGCGAGCCTCCGTGCCAAGCTCGGCTCGCAGGTAACGGCCGCGGCAAACCAGGGCGCCGGATCGGGGATCAGCGGCCCGGCGCGTGATTTCTCCAACACCAAGTTCTTCGACGAGGGGCACGTCATCATCGGCAGTCCCGACGAGGTGGCGGACAAGTTGCGTGAGGTGGCAATTGAATTGAACGTGGGCAATGTCTTGTTGCTGCTCCACTTCGGCAATATGAGTCGCGAACTGACCAACTACAATACGCAGCTGTTCGCCGAAAAGGTCATGCCGCAGGTGCGCGACCTATTCGAAGACGAATGGGAAAACCCGTGGTGGCCCCAGCCGATGCCACAGTCACAGCGGGTCGACCGGTCGAAGACAACGGCACAGATGGTGGCGGCACAATGAGCGGGCTCCAGGAACATACGGCGATAACTTCTCTGGGCCAGGCCCGGGTATGGGAAGCGGGCGAGGGTGAGCCCCTCGGTTTTCTCGCCGGGTTCGGCGGTTTACCGAAATGGCTGCCGGTGCTCGACAAGCTGGCCGAACAGCGCCGTGTCGTGGCGCCGTCCTTGCCGGGTTTTCCCGGCGGTGCCGATCCCGATCTCTTGGACGATCATCTCGATTGGTTGCTGGCGACGGGCGACACGCTCGACGGCGCCGGGCTCGCGGGGGCGGACCTCATCGGCGCGTCTGTGGGTGGCGCTTTGGCAGCCGACATTGCCGCCGTGCGGCCCGATTTGGTCAAACGGTTGGTGCTCATCGCGCCGTTCGGTCTTTATGACGAGCGCGATCCTGTTGCGGATGTTTTTGCGCAAAAACCGGGAACGCTGCCGGAAGTTCTGTCGACGCGTCCCGACGCCTACAAGGAGTACAGCGCACTTCCCGAAGGCGAGAGCGAATTGGAATGGCAAGTAACCGGTGTCCGCGCCAACGCGGCTGCGGCGCGCATCCTATGGCCGCTCGGCGATACGCGGCTTGTGAAACGCCTCGCCCGAATTACGGCACCAACGCTGATCATTTGGGGGGAAGAAGACAAGATTATTCCGCCAAGCTACGCTCAACGGTTCGCGGACGCGATTTCCGGCCCGGTGACGGTGAAGACCATCGCCGGGGCGGGCCACGCCGTCGAATTCGACGCGCCCGACGTAGTGGCCGACGCGGTGATCGGGTTTCTGGGAAACTAGCCTTTAGGCGGCGGTAAGCGGCAAGGCTTTCAGGGTCCGCATCCACACATCGAAACCGTAGTGGTAGGCGATGAGGGTACCAAGCTCCATAATCTCGGCTTCGGACCAATATTGTTTACCCTCGTCGTAGAACGCTTGGTTCACCTTCTTGGGTTCCGTGAACATGAGGTGCGCGTACCGCAGCGCCCACTTCTCGGCATCGGTGAAGGCATCGCTTGTTTCGAAATCGCCGCAACCTGCATCGATCCGCTCTTCGGTAAGGCCCGCGTCCTCGGCAATCTTTAGCCGAAGGCCCGAAAAATAGGGGTCCTTTGCCTGACGCGCCAAACGGATGCGGATGATCTCCTTGAGGCAAGGATCGACATTGCCTTTCGCGAGGGATTCGAACATGGCGTCCAGCACCGCGTTCGCGTGGCTCGGCGAATGGGCCATGATCTGCACGAACAACGGGTCGGGAACGCGCAAATCCTCGGCCTGCTCGAGATACTTCTTGAGCGTCTTGTCGGTGATCTCGTCTGCGGGAACCGGTTCTATAACGGGCATATCCATTCTTCCTTATTCCGCCGCTTCACCCGACGAGGCCGCTTCGGCGCTCTTCTCTGCTCTGGCCATGGCACCGCGCAGATGCGAATCCACCTTCTCGCCATAAATAGCCCGCGATTCCTCCTGGCTCACCAGCCGCCCGTCGGGTGTGAACATGGGGTAGAAGTCGAGCGAGCCGAAGAAGGTGTGATAACCGATGTTGAAGGCGACATAGGCGCCCAACTCGACGATCTCGGCGGTGGTGTAGTGCTTGGCAAGTTCGGCGTAAACCGCTTCATCGACCTTTTCCGGGTCGGTGCCCATCAGTTCCGAGAACTTGAGTGCGGCCTTTTCCGCCTCGGTGAACTTGTCCGAGGTTTCATATTTTTCGATGCCTTCGTCGAGCAGTTCTTCCGTCAGTCCATTCCCCTTCGCCGAAGCGGATCGGACGTTGCCTCAATAATTGCAGTCGGCCATCCGCGACAGTTGGACGCGGATAATCTCCTTCAATTTGTGATCGACGGCGCCGGTGGAGAACAAGGTCCCCCAGGCGATGTACATGGATTTGGACAGGTCGGGGTTGTGACCCATCATGGCGTGAAAGGCCGGGTCGGGTGCCCGGTTGCGCAGCGCCTTCTTGATGAAGGGCGCGAGCTTGCCTTTCTCGAGCTCGCCGATATCGAGCATGGAAATATTCGGCATGGAATCTCCTTTCGGTCTTCCCGTCGGTGGGCGGATTGTACCGCTCTCGATTGTAGATCCTAGGAGTACCGCGAAAAAACGGCGCTTTCCAACGGATTCGCACACTCCTGGCGGTGCGTAGGCCCCTCCAAAGAGCCTGTCTAGACGGCGCCTTCGCCCCGGAATCCAGCAATTTCGGCGTCCGAATAGCCAAATTCACGCAATACTTCGTCCGTATGCTCACCATAGGCCGGTGCCGCGCGGACCATCGCTTGGCTGGTGCGGCTCAGGTGGATGGGCTGTCCCACCAGGGTCAATTCCCCTAACGCCTCCGAGGTGATGGCCTGAGCAATACCCGTATGTTTGACTTGGGGGTCGGCGAAGACTTTGTCGAGGGTGTTGATGGGGCCGCAGGGAATGCCGGCCTCGTTCAACAGGTTGACCCACTCTTCGGTAGTCTTGGCCACGGATTTCTCCTCGATCGCGGCGTTGACCGCGTCGCGGTTGTCATAGCGGTCCTTGGCGGTGGCGAAACGCGGGTCGTCGATCAACTCCTCACCGCCGATGGCACGGCAAAATTTCTCCCACATGGGCGCCATGGGGGCCATCAGCACATAGCCGTCCTTGGTCTTGTAGGCGCTGGTCGGCACGCTGGTCGGATGATCGTTGCCCACCTGGGCAGGCACGTCGCCGGTACACAGATAACGTGCCGACTGGAAATCCAAGAGGTAGATCAGGGCTTCCAGCAGCGTGGTTTGCACCCATTGGCCTTCACCCGATTTTTCGCGCTCATAGAGGGCCAGCATAATGCCGTTGGCGAGCAGCGCGCCTCCCATCATGTCGGAAATGGCGGCCCCGGAACGCACCGGCCCGCCGCCCGGGTGGCCGGTTACCATCATATGTCCGCCCATGCCCTGGACGACAGGATCGAGCCCCGGCCGCGTGGCGTAGGGACCATCCTGACCAAAGGCCGAGAGGCTGGCATAGACGATACGCGGATTGATCGCACGGATGGTGTCGTAATCTATCCCTAAGCGCTTTTTCACATCGGGCCGGTAGTTCTCGATAATCACGTCCGCTTCGGCGGCAAGCGATTTGAATATCTCGACACCGGTTTCCGACTTCAAATTGAGCGTAAGCGACCGTTTGTTGCGGTGCAGATTCTGGAAATCCGGACTGTTGCGAGCACTGAAATCGCGGTTGCCGTCCTGTCCCGGGGGTTCGATCTTGATGACGTTGGCGCCCCAGTCGGCCATCTGGCGTCCGCACGACGGTCCGGCGCGCGCAAGTGTCATTTCGAGGACGGTCAGTCCTCTCAGTGTTTCCGATGCGGGTGTGTAGCCCATTGTTCGTTCGTCTCCCCGTGTATCGTTCCCAGAAATCAAGGGCCCAGCAATTTAGGGGAGTTAAGCGCCTCTCTGCAAACACCTCGTCCCTCATCTGTCCGCGGCGCGGTTCAAGCCGGGGGTTGGCCATGAAGCCTCTAGGGCCCATAGTCCGTGCCATGACTACACGTCCCGTTCCCGTCAATTTATTCACCGGATTTTTCGGCACCGGCAAGACCACCGCGATCCGGAACCTGTTGGCCAGCAAGGGTCCCGCCGAGCGGTGGGCCGTTCTGATCAACGAATTCGGCGAGGTGGCGGTCGATGGCGCCGCCCTGGATGTGGGCGGCGACGACGGTGTCGTGATCCAGGAAATTCCCGGCGGTTGTTTGTGCTGCTCGACCAATGTACCGCTCAACACGGCGGTTTCCGATATCCTTGACCGTGCACGACCCGACCGGTTGATCATCGAGCCGACCGGCATCGGCCACCCCGCGGGGATTATCGACGAACTGGGTGGCGATGCTCTCAAAGGGATACTCGATCTGCGTGCGGTCATTTGCCTCGTCGATCCGCGCCATGCGACCGATCCACGCCTGCAGGAAGTGGCGCTGTTTCGTGATCAGGTTCACTTGGCGGACGTGCTGATCGCCAACAAGGCCGATCTCGCCTCGGCGGACGAATTGTCAAGATTCGATGATTGGGCGATGGAGCTGTTTCCCGCCAAGCTGCACGTTGGCACGGCCGTTCAGGGGGCGCTCGATCCCCAGCTTCTCGATTTGGGGGGTGCCGCGCGCGCACCGCTGTTTCCCGATCTGCATGCGCACGATCATGAACATGGCAGCGGGAAGCCGAGCCCGTCAGATGTCATTCCCCGACCCGGTCAACCGACCCGCTTGGAGAACGAGGGTGGCGGCTATGCCGGGTGTGGTTGGATTTTCTCGGCGAAAGACATGTTTGATCGGGACGCACTTCTCGATCTCCTCGGCCCACCGGGCCCGCCACACGTGCCGGCCGGAAGCCTTGCGCGTCTGAAAGGTGTTTTCCGGGTGAACGATGGCTGGCTGTTGATCGACCGGGTGGGGAACGAGGTAACTGCCATGCCTATTGCCTATCGCCGCGACAGTCTTTTGGAGATAATTGTGAAGAAGGGTGCGGCTCCTGATTGGCGGCACATCGAAAAGGAATTAGTCGGAACTATTGTTTCCCAGCCCGCGAATCCTTAACTGCAAAAAGCGATGTCCTTTTCACTTCTCGATGTACTACCGACGCCGATTCCTGAAATCCGTATCGTCGATATCGGCGCGGCGATGACGGAACGGGCGCGCTATGCGGCGCTCGTCGAGCGCAACGCGGCTCACGTCATTGGCTTCGAACCGAATCCGAAAGCCCGCCGTATTCTTGAAGAAACGTTTGAGCAGAACACCTACCTTCCGCACGCTATTGCCGATGGGAAACCTCATACACTGCATATTTGCCATTATCCGGGGTGCTCATCGTTGTTTGTGCCGGACCCCGAAATCATCGATCAGTTCTATGGGATCGGTACGCTGGAAAACGCTAATTTCCATGTGATCGATGAACAGGCGATCGAGACCGAGCGGCTCGATAGCATCAACGCCTGCAAAGGGTGCGACTTTCTCAAGATCGATGTCCAGGGCGCCGAATTGATGGCCCTGGAAGGAGCGATGGAGACATTAAAAGACGTCCTCGTTGTCGAAACGGAGGTTGAGTTCGTCCCTATCTATCGCGATCAGCCTTTGTTTGCTGAAATTGATATCTTCATGCGGGCGCAGGGTTTCCTGCTTCACAAGTTGGTGGATGTTTCGGGGCGTGTGTTTCGCCCGCTCCACATGGGCGAGAACACGTCACAACCGATGAGCCAGATACTTTGGGCCGATGCAGTGTACGTGCGCGATTTCCGGCACCACGATAGGCTCAACGACGAGCAGTTGCTGAAGCTGGCCTTGATCCTCAATGATGTTTACGCCCCCAGCGACTTGTGCGTGCGTATCTTGGCGATGGCGGCGGAGCGGTTGTCCGCGCCGGTGGGAAACCTTTATCTCAAGGCCATCCAGGAAGCGGGTGGCATGGTGCCGTCGCTGGTGAATGTCAAAACACGGACCGACCAGTTATCACGCCCGCGCCAGGAACTCGCCGGTTAAACGTTCTTCCAACTCTCTTAGCACGTCGTTCCGTTGAAAAAGCTTGGCCGCGGCGTCGGCAATCCGGGATTCCATCTTCGTCCGGAAGGCCGGGTCGGTGCCGAAGCGGAGCGCTGTCTCGACATACTCTTCGGCTGACGCGACGCAACAAGCCTCGATCCCCATCTGCCGGTAATAAGCATAGGTGACGCGTCCCGGCATTAAGGTGTCGCTCGGCCAGGTTACGACGGCCTTACCGAAGGTGAAGGCCTCGGCGCTACTGACCCCGCCAGAAAAATGAGGTGTATCGAGGATGGCATCGGCTTTTTTTAGCAGATTGAAAAAGGCCCCCTGACTCATGCGCGGTAAAAAGCGTACACGGGACTCGACGTTGGGAACAAGAGGCGCCCAACGTTCCAGAAGGGCTTCGGTCCATCCGGGTCCCTGTTCAATGAACACCGCCAGACCATCGGTATCCCGGTTCAGGATTTCCGCCAGGAGAGGATCGAAATCGGGATGGATTTTGAACAGCGTCTGTCCGCACACGTAAAGGTTCTTCGCGTCCGTGTTTTCGAGGGCGGAGATCTCCTCGACAGGTGGCTCAGCCGGTCGGTACAGGAATGTCGGAGGAAGACCGAGACGGATGAGTTTCTCAGTGTACCTTTCGTTGGCGTCGTCACCGGACTCGAGATCGACGGACGAGATGAAACAGTCGATCGTGGGAATGCCCGTGCTTACCGGATGGCCCCAGCCGACGCATTGCAGGGGTGCCAAACGGGCAAAGGCGAGGAAATAGGTGAACGCATCCATCCCGATATCGGGATAAAATAAGATGTGGGGTTGCGCGGCCGCGATGATGTCTCTCGCACGTCCGATTTCCGGGGGAATGACGTGAAAATGATCGCACCGCGTAGCAATTTCATGGCTGATCTCGTCCAACGGTGTACGCGGCGTAAACACGTGGACATCGAATTTTTTCCGGTTCAGTCTGGTGATGATGCCGCGGTACAGCTTCCCAACCGAGTGATTGTAGAGATTTGTGGAAACAAATCCGATCCGGAGAGGTTCGCCGGCCCGAAAGTCAGGCCGTGGCGCCGAAAAACCGAGTTCCGGGCAGACGCGTGCATAGAACGCCGCTATTTTTCTCTGATTCCGGCTGTCATCGACGCCTTGATAGGCGGCGCCAAAGTTCGGGGTAGCCCGCACGATATCCTTGAGTGACATCACCGTGTCGATGGAGCTGAGCCGATCGATCGCGGCATCGTAGGCTGCGCGCGCGGTCTCCATAGCCGTGCGTGACCGAGGAACGGCGGGTTGCATTGCACCGGCAATCATGGCCGCATAGCCGCTCGCGCCGCCGTCATCGAATGCACGCTTTGCGTTGACGATTGCCCCGTCGATATCGCCTTTTTCGGCTAACGTTTTGACCATCATATGCTGGCACAGACCGTGCGCTGGATCGCGAGCAAGCGCTTCCTCTAAATGAGCGATGGCACGATCCGGCCTGTTCGCCGCGACATGGATGCGCGCGGCCACGAGGCGAATGTCCGGGTTGTCCGGCACGTTGGCCAACACATCTTCGATCTCATCGGCGGCCCGCTCGATGTCGCCGCCTTCCATTAGGCATTCGGCGGCATGGACACGGGCGCCACGCAGATTGGGGTCGAGTTTCGCCGCCCGCAGAAAATGGTCGGCGGCTTCGGCATGACGATCCAAGAATCTGAGCGCAGCGGCATAACGATCATGATAGGCCGCTTTATCGGGGTCCCGTTCAACCGCTTGTTCGAGGAAGGCCAGTGCGTCGGTTGGGTGTCCCGAGGAAAGGTGCAGGACACCGGTGACATGAGCAAGGAACGCATCGTCGGGCGCGCGCCGGCGCAAGGTTTCACAGATGGTCAGAGCCTTGGCGTATTCGCCTTGCTGCTCCAGGTCGAGCACAAGCTCCAGGTTTGGGTCGAGGGTCATCCGGCCACGCCGGTCCCCGTGGCCGGCTTAGGCTTGTACGCCACCCGCATCCCGCTTGTAGTTGGTGTCGATGTACCAGCACATGTAATCGTGCATGGAAATGGGCTCATACTTCGCCGGATTATCTTCGGAAACGCACGTGTCCAACGGTTCCGCAACGGTGTCCGGGCTCGGATTGAAGAACATCGCCATGGAATAGCGGTCCTTCTGGGGAGGCACCACCCGGTGCGGTGTTGCCATGAAGCGGCCGTTGGTCCAGCGGTTGAGAAACTCGCCCGTGTTGACGATGATCGAATCCTTGACCGGTTTGGCAACCAGCCAATCCCCTTCCGGGGTTAGGATTTCCAGGCCCGGCACCTCGGAAATGGGCAGCAGCGTCATGAAGCTGTGGTCACAATGGGGCGCAATGCCGAATTGGTTGTCCTTGGCGCGTGCCGGCGGATAGTGCGCGTTGCGGGTCCACCAGGTGGGTTCAGCGAAAAACGGATCGAAGAAATCGGCCGGCTTGCCGAGGGCCAAGGCATAAAGCGGCAACATGGCGTAGCCGAGGCGGCTCAACGTATTCTGATAATCGATCATCGCCTCCTTGAATTCGGGAAGTTGTTCCGGCCATGGGTTGGGACCGCAAAACCGGTAGCCGGCCTTGATGTGCGGATGGTCGGGTGTCCTTTCACGGGCAAGCGTGATCGTTTCGTTGAGGTCTTTCTCGGTGTTCTTGTTGACGATCGATGTCACATACACCGTCGATTCCGGCGGAATGTACCCGACAGAATTGTGATCGATCTTGAGTTTGAGCTTCTCTTCCATCGGCAGCGCGCAGAATTCTTGCAGGGCCTTATAGGCGCGGTCGATGGGTGCGCGCGGAATGCCGTGGTTGATGACGTAATAGAAGCCGATATTTTCCTGGATATACCGGAGTTGCTCGGCGAGTGAATCGCGCGCCGCAAGGTCACCGTCCAGATATGCGCCGAGATCGAGCGTCGGGACTTCATGGAAGGACCCGTCGTCGGACATGACTTGCTGTTGCAGGATAGCTGTCGGCATTGCCGATTTGTTCGTGTTTTGGGCAATCTGGCCGGTCATATCGTGCTCCCGTTCATTCAATTGCGTCATTTTCCGGCAACGGCCGGAAGGGCGCCTTTTATTAGATATGCCATATAGATAGCAATTCCCGGCCCCAACAAAAAGACCGCCGATAGCTGTTCCATCGGCTTTTAGGACGTGCGTACCCCGTGGTAAGTTATCGGGCGAATATCAAAAATGACACCAGAGGAGGGAACGTGCGATGCCGCTCTATATGACGCAGACCAAATATTCTCAGGATTCTCTGCAGGCGATGGCGGATCACCCTTCCAACCGCTCGGAACGCATGTCCCAGGTCGTCGAATCCTTCGGCGGACAATTACTGCACTTCTATTGGGTATTGGGCGATTGCGACACGATCACCATTTACGAAGCGCCGGATAATCAAAGCGCCATGTCGATTTTGCTGACATTATCGCGCGGCCGCAGCGTCGATTTCCATAAGACTTATGCTTTGATGAGCAATGGTGAGGCGATGGCCGGTATGGAGAATGCCATGACCATTGAAACCGGTTATACGTCTCCCCTCGCCGAATGGGAAGGTTGGCAGGAAGATGTGGGGGGCGAAGGATAGGCCTATATCCTTCTGCGCTCGAATTCGAAAAATCTAATGGTTTGAGGAAACGACCAATGCTCAAAAAAGGTTTCAAGAAAATGCTCGCCGAGGCCAATGCCGTGATCGAGACCGTTTCGGTCCACGACGCGTTGGAACTGTACAAAGATCCGAATGTCGTGTTTGTCGATATTCGTGAATCCGAAGAGCGCCAACGCGGCGCCATCAAAGATTCCATTCATGCGCCGCGCGGGTTTCTGGAGTTCATGGTCGATCCCGAAAGCCCCATGCACAACCCGGCCCTGCCCGCGGAAAAACGTTTCGTACTTTATTGTGCGTCAGGCGGCCGTTCCGCGCTGGCGGCAAAAACGTTGGTCGATATGGGATTCGAGGGCGTTACCCATATTGCCGGCGGATTTGCGGCATGGAGCGAGACCGACGGCCCCACCGAATAGGCCGATAGGGCAGATTTTTGGCTGATTTTCGATAATTTTGACGATTGAGGGGAATTTCACCCTCACTTAGGCGTTATTGGCGATAGAGACCGAAACCGACGTAGGATTCGTCATGCGCCAGAAAAGCCGACAGATACGCCTTCGTACCGTTCTCTTCTCAATTGCCGCGGCGGGATCGATCGCCGCCAGTGCCGTCTTTATGGCACCCGGGTCCCCGGTGGCCGCGGACAATAATTCCAAACCGACCGTCGTCGAACTGTTTACGTCGCAAAGCTGTTATTCCTGTCCGCCCGCTGAAGCTTATCTCGGCGAGTTGGCGAAGCGCGCCGATGTGATCGCGCTTGAGTTCCACGTGGACTACTGGGACGAGCTCGTCTGGGGCTCGGCCGGCAAATGGAAGGATCGCTTCTCCAAGCCGCAATATACCGAACGTCAGCGGACTTATGCCGCCAGACTTCCCGGCGGCCGGTCTTATACCCCGCAAATGGTTATCGATGGGCAAGCCTTCGAGGTTGGCTCGCGCAAGCGGGCTGTCGGGGCGGCCCTGCACAAAGCGGCCCAAAGGCAAGAAGGGCGCCTCGACGTGTCCGTGCGTCCTGGAACGGATGGCGCCTTGGCCGTGGAGGTGAAAGGCGCGGCGACGGAACCCGCGACCATTTGGCTGGTCCGCTACATCAAGGAGGCGACCACCAAGGTTCTGCGGGGAGAGAACCACGGGAAGACCTTGGTCAATCATCACGTGGTGACCGATGTTGATCGTGTCGGGGTTTGGGAGGGCGCGCCGGTTACGCTCGATGTGTCGGTCGGCGCCAACGATGCAGCGGACGGGTGTGCGATTTTGATCCAATCCGAGGATCAAGGGCCGATCTTGGGTGCGGCTTCTTGCCCCGATCCGACAAGTTAGATTTCAGATCAACGGTTTGTGCAGCGCGTCGGCGGTACAACATGAACGTTGTTGTGATGGACGCAGCGGTCTGTCCGAATAATCCATAGTAAAATCAAATAGATAAACGAGTTTCTTGCGGATCGTTGGCCGATCTCGGGTTAACGCATTCAAAACGCTTCATTTTTCTTAAAAACTACAATTGTAGTTGACGATATTGAGTGCCGTGGGCATCTTTGTCAGAGAATGCGGCGCCGTCACTTTGGTGTTCGTTGCAATGGAATGAGGTGGGTATACACATCTGCCAATGAGCAAGATGAAAACAAGTGGATAGCGGGCTGAAAAATAACGGACGTAAGGTCGCCTATACGGTCACGTGCTCAAGCTCATTCCGCGATCGCGTTCTGGCTCTTGCCGAACGGCGGCACGTCAATGTTGCCGACCTTGCCCGTTCGGTTCTGCTGCTTGTCCCTGAAACGATCCTTGCCGCGGTGCCGGATCCGGGAGAGCCCTTGGCGGACGACCGCGAAAAAGTGGTTCTCAAGTCGGGGCCGTCGGCGGGCAAGCCGTGGCAACGCAAACCGCGACTGCAGGTACGGTTGGCACCCGGCCACGATCCGGCGATGGTCCGGCGCGCTCTTAGCTTGGCATTACAGTTAGACGACGGTACGGAGCGCCTTCATGTCGGCGCTACGGCGCCACGGTCGACTGAAGATCGTCACGACCACGTATCGGGGCCGGCAGCGGGGGACGGATCAGATCGGCTGTGGGCAGCTATCGAAACGCTTGGTCCCGATCTATTGCCGTATGGTGTTCGGACTCGGTCCGAAGCCCTGTACGTCTTGGGGTATCCGCCCGGGAGTTTTCCGCAAATGTCTGAGATACGGGTACGGTTCCGCAAGCTTGCCAGCATTCTGCACCCTGACAGCGGCATGGGCGATCATCGTCGCATGAGCCAGCTCAATGCCGCCATGGAGGTTCTGTTCCGATAACGAAAAAGCCCCGGATACCTTGGGTTTCCGGGGCTTTTTGTATCCTTTACGCGTTGTCGGCTATTCGCGGTTGCCGAACAGATGCAACAGCATCAGGAACAGGTTGATGAAGTCGAGATAGAGACGCAGCGCGCCCATGATCGCCTTTTTGTCGGCAACACTGGAGTGATCTAACTCGTTGTATTCGTTGCGGATCGCCTGGGTGTCGTAAGCGGTGAGGCCGACGAAGACCAGCACGCCGATGACCGAAATGACGAAATGCAGCGCCGACGAGGCCAGGAAGATATTGACCACCGAGGCGATGATGATGCCGATCAGGCCCATGAACAGGAACGAGCCGAACTTCGACAAATCACGTTTGGTGGTATAGCCGTAGAGGCTCATCGCGGCGAACGTGCCGGCGGTGATGAAAAACACGCGGGCGATACTCGTGCCGGTGTAGGCGATGAATATCGTCGCCAACGACAGACCGACAAGCGCGGCGTAGATCCAGAATGTTGCCTGCGCGGCACCCGCGCTCATCTTATGAATGCGGGCGCTCAGGAAGAACACGAGGCCGAGCGGCGCGAAGATGACGACCCACATCAACGGCGTGCCGAACAGGGTCTGCATCAGGGTCGGCGATTGGGCTACCGCGGCGGCGACGATGCCCGTCAGGGCAACACCGGAGGCCATGTAGTTGTAAACCTTCAGCATATACTGGCGCAGGCCGACGTCGATTTGCGCGTCGGCGGCTTGCCGCGCGGTCATCCGCTTTGCCGATGACAAATCGTTGTTTTGTCCAAAAGCCATATCAATTCTACTCACACTGGTTCAGGGCATAGCCGTAACGGCAGCCAACGGGCGCCATTACCTGCCCACTAATATGTCAGAATTTCAAAATCCATCAAGTGAGACCAGGGATAGATTACGAAAAGTTCATCTTGCTGATTTTCCCTGAAAACCGGGTATTTTGTAAGGTCATTCGTTGCGCAACAGGGGGGCCGCCTTCTGGCCGAGGGCTCGCCAAGTGCCGGCGAAGCCGATAATCAGCGTAACGCCCAGGCAAAGGACGATAGTGACGGCGACGGTTGTGGGAATGAACACCCAATCGGCCTCCATCAGCCAGACGATCACAGCCCAGGCTGTGAAACTGCCGATCACAGCGGCGATGGCGCCGGTTGCCAGTCCCAAAACCCCATATTCGATCAGGAAGGCGCGCAGGATCATGCTGCGTGTTGCGCCGAGGACCTTGAAGACGACCGCGTCATAGATGCGCTGACGCCGGCCGGCGGCAACCGCACCTGCCAGCACCAATGCCCCGGCAACGATGGTAATGGAAGCGGTGGCGCGCACCGCCGTGCCGATCCCGGCAAGGATGTCGGCGGCGGCCTGTAGCGCTTCACGCACGCGGATGACCGAAATATTGGCGAACCTGTCGGATACGGCGGTTTCCACCGTGTTTTCGATGTCCTTCGGCGCGCGCACCGCGGCGATATGGGTATGGGGCGCGTTTTCGAGGGTGCCCGGCGCGAAGATAATGGCGAAATCGAAGCGCAGCGAGCGCCAGTCGATGGCCCGGAGGCTAGTGATCTCGGCGGTGATGTCGCGGCCGAGGATATTGAGCGTCAGGGTATCGCCCAATCCAACACCGAAATCGCGGGCGATATCGGCATCCAATGAGATAAGCGGCGGTCCGCTGTAATCAGCCGGCCACCACTTGCCGGCGACGATATCTGCGCCTTCCAATGGGTCGGCGGCATAGGTGAGCGCCCGGTCGCCACGCACCGCCCATTGCGAGCCCGGGGCGATGGTGCGTTCCTCGACGGGGACACCGTCGATCTCGACAATCCGGCCACGCAAACTGGCGATGCGCTTGTAATCCTTGGTGCCGTCGATGCCGGTCACGGTGGTGTCGAAAGCGCCGGTTTGATTGGGCTGGATGTCGAGAAAGAAAAACGCCGGCGCTTCCTCAGGCAGCCGTTCGTTCACTTGGCGGCTGAGATTGCCTTCGATCAAGGCGATGGCGACAAGCACCGTGAGGCCTAGTCCGAGCGACAATACGACACTGCCCGACGTGGTGCCGGGCCGGTGCAGATTGGAGAGTGCGAGGCGTAATTCGGTGTTCTTGATGTTCTTGATCCGCCGCGACCAGTTGATCAACAGAGTCGCCGCGCCGCGCAGCAGGATCAGCGCCACGATGGCGCCCGCGACGAACCACACGGCGAACCATTTGTCGGCAGCGGTGGCTATGGTCAGTGCTGCAAGCGCCGTTGCGCCAATGGCGGTGGCCACGATGAAGGCCGGGCCGGGCCGGGTTTTCTCGGGTGCAACTTTGTCGCGGAACAGATGGGTCGGCGGCACATGGCGCGCCCGTGCCAACGGCCACAGGGCAAAGGTGAAGGCGATCAACAAGCCGAAGGCGGCGGCGAGCATCAATGATTTGGGAAAAAGCGATACGGCCAACTTGACCGGCAACAGATCGGCGAGCGCACTGGCGGCAAGCATGGGTGCCACCGCACCGATGGCCAGGCCCGCGATAATACCGATCAATGCCAACGCGAGAATTTGCAGGAGGTAGATGCGAAACACCAAGCCGGTCGAACCGCCGAGGCATTTGATAGTGGCGATCACCGGTGTCCGGCTGTCGAGATAACTTCTCACGGCATTGGTGACGCCGACGCCACCGACGAGCAAGGTAGTAAGGCCGACGAAGGTAAGGAACAGCGTCAAGCGATCGACAAAGCGCTGCAAACCGGGCGCGGCGTCGTCGCGTGTGCGTACACGCCATCCCGCTTCGGGGAAGGCATCAGCAATCTTTGCTGTCCAGGTCTCGAGGGTTTCACCCGGCGACAGAACGACGCGGTAACGATACCGGATCAGGCTGCCCGGTTGGACGAGGCCAGTGGCCGGCAAGGCCGCGATGGGCACCATCAGGCGTGGCCCGAAGCTCAAAATGCTGGTGACCCGGTCAGGCTCCCGGTCGATGAGAGCATTAAGCTGAAAGTGGGTATCACCTACCTGGATTTTGTCGCCGATTTTCAGTCCCAGCTTGGCGGCGAGCCCCGGTTCGGCGACCGCGCCCCAAATGCCGTTCCGCGCGGCGAGCGCCTCATCGAGGGGTTTGCCGCCCTCCAAGTCGATCGTACCCACCAGAGGATACGCATCGTCGACGGCCTTGAGTTCCACCAGCGTGCGGCGGCGGTTTTCCGTCGCCGCTGTTTGCGCCATGGCGCGCATCTCAGCCACTTCCGACAAGTTGCCGTTGTCAGCAAGATAGGCGCGTTGCGTGTCGGTGGCTTGCCGGTGAATCAGGCGCAAGGACACGTCACCGCCGAGCAACGCGCGCGCATCCCGTTCCAATCCGCCCGTCACGGCTTCGGAAATGCTGCCGACACCGGCAATGGCGGCAACGCCAAGGGTCAGGCAAACGATAAAGACGCGAAAGCCGCTGAGACCGCCGCGCAATTCCCGCCGGGCAAAGCGTACCGCTAATTTTATTTGGGACGTCATAATCCTACGGCGGATCGTGCGGGCACATCGGTGACAATACGGCCATCCGCCAGCGTCACAACTCGGTCGCACTTAGCGGCCAGCACCTGATCGTGACTGATGAGCAGAAGGGTCGTATTGGACCGCGCATGCATGTCGAACAGGAGGTTCATCACGGTTTCGCCGGTGGCGCTATCCAGATTGCCCGTAGGTTCGTCGGCGAGCAGGATCGCGGGCTGCGGTGCAAAAGCGCGGGCGAGTGCGACGCGCTGTTGCTCGCCACCAGATAGTTGCCCCGGATAGTGGGTCAGCCTATGGCCGAGGCCGACTGCTTCGAGTTGCACGCGCGCGCGGTCGAAGGCGTCGTCTATGCCGGCGAACTCCAGCGGTACCGCGGCGTTTTCCAAGGCTGTCATGGTCGGAATGAGATGGAAATCCTGGAATACGATGCCGACGTGATCGCGGCGGAAAAGCGCGAGACCGTCTTCGTCGAGAGACGCGAGATCGATGCCCGCAGTCATAACCCGGCCCGATGTCGCCTTCTCCAGCCCGGCGATCACCATCATCATGGTCGATTTGCCGCCGCCCGACGGACCGACGACACCGATGGCTTCGCCTGCCTCGACGGTCAGATCGATACCGCGAAGGATGTTGACCTCGCCCGCGCCGCTTGACAGCTTAAGGCGAACATCCTCGAGCAGAATGGACGGCGCGGCATCGGATCGGTTATTGGGGGTGGAGGTTTCCTGTATGGTCATGTCATTCATACTTAGGTTCGCCAACACATTGCGCACAAGCCGTTTTTGGCTTTTGGCCGTGCTGCTCTCCGGGATGTTACCAGCTATAGGTCAAACGGCTCCTCTGGCCAGTTCCGGCGATGCGGTTCGCCTTTTGCTGCTCGGCGACAGTTTGACGGCGGGATATGGCCTGCCAGCCTCCGATGCTTTCTCGGTCCAACTCGACCGGGCCTTGGCGGATCGCGGCCATGTGGTGGAAATCGTTAATGCGGGGGTTTCCGGTGATACCACGGCCGGTGGTCTGGCAAGGCTTGCCTGGGCGCTGGCCGATATGCCGGAAGACGGTCCCAGAGCAGCTTTGGTGGCTCTGGGCGGAAATGATGGGCTTAGGGGGCTGGAACCTTCCGAGACCAAGGCCAATCTCAAAGGTATTGTCGACCGATTGCAGAAAGAAGGGGTGGCCGTGCTGCTCGCGGGAATGTTGGCGCCGCCAAATCTGGGCCGGGACTACGGGGCTGAATTCAATTCCCTGTTCCCGGCGGTGGCCAAAGAATCCGGCATCCTGTTCTATCCTTTTTTTCTAGAGGGGGTGGCGGCTGACCCTACCCTCAATCAAGCGGACGGCATTCACCCTAATGCCGAGGGGGTGCGTGACATCGTCGCGCGTATGTTGCCGATGATCGAAGAACTGATCCACAACGCTATCCGACAGCAACAAAAATAAATGCCAACAAAATGCCAAAAAGATGACCGAAATGTTCAAATCTTCACATGCCACCGATGCCGATTGGCGGGTCTCCGTCGAGGCCTGCGTGGCGGGTCTCGGACCGCTCGATGGTAATGAAACACTCGGTTTTATCTACGTCACGGAACCTTTTGCCCTGAACCTCGCAAACATCGAGCGGACATTGCGCGAGGCCACCGGCATTCGCGATTGGGTGGGCAGCGTCGGTCTCGGCGTGTGCGTTCCGGGTCATGAGTATTTCGATGAGCCTGCGATGGCCGTCATGGTCGCTGACTTGCCGGCCGGCTCGTTTGCCGTGTTGCCGGAAATGGACGGGAAGGCAGCGCGCGATTTCGCCGGCCGCTTCAAGCAGGCGGACGGATTCGGCGGGTCCGCATTCGCGTTGGTTCACGCGGATTCGCGTAATTCCGGCGTGTTGAGCGTCGTCGAAGAAGTGGCGACGGAAACCGACGGATTTCTTGTCGGCGGGTTGACCGCGTCGCAAAACCACAAACATCACATCGCCAACGGCGTGGTCGGCGGCGGACTATCGGGAGTGCTATTTGCCCCGGAGATAGGCGTCGCGACATCGCTCAGCCAGGGGTATGCGCCAATCTCGAAAATGCATGAGGTAACGGAGGCCGTCGACAACGTCGTCGTTTCCCTCGACGGTAAGCGGGCTTTCGATGTGTTCGTCGATGATATCGGGCCCGATTTTGCCGATGACGTGCGCCGCGTCGCCGGCGTCGTCCATGTCGCCTTGCCGGTGCAAGGGTCGGATACGGGCGATTATGTGGTACGCAACCTGTTCGGATTGGATCCGGCGAAAGGCTGGATCGCCATCGCCGATACCATTACCGAAGGCGAAAGACTAATGTTCGTGCGGCGCGAGGGCAACGATGCCGCCGACGATCTCGTGGCGATGATCACCCGCCTTAAGCGCCGCGCCGGCAATCACATCCGGGGCGCCGTCTATATTTCCTGCATCGCGCGCGGACCGCACATGTTCGGCGACAAGAACGCAGAAATGAATTTAGTGCGCGAAACCCTGGGTGACGTCCCACTCATCGGCTTCTATGCCAATGGCGAGATTTCCAACGACCGGCTCTACAGCTATACAGGGGTTCTCACACTGTTTCTGTAGACAATAGCCTTTTCGATATGCTTCGCCTTTTTGTCGGCATCAAAATTCCTGACGATATCACCTCCGAGTTAGCGGCTATCTCGAACGGTGTGCCCGGCGCGCGCTGGGTTGCGCCGGAGGACATGCACGTGACGCTGCGGTTCATCGGAGACGTGGACGACGACATTGCCGAAGATTTGGATGCCGCGCTCGACGCCGTCGATGGGCATATTTTCGATCTGACACTCAGCGGCCTTGGGGTCTTCGAGACCCGGGATCGGGTGCGCGCGGTTTGGGCCGACGTGCGGCAAGAAGATGCCCTGGACGCGCTCCATGCGCGGGTGGAGGCGGCAATCGCGCGCGCCGGCCAGGGACACGAGAAGCGCAAGTTCGTGCCGCATGTGACGCTCGCCCGCCTCAAGAACGTTCCGGTGGCTCAAGTGCAGCCGTATCTGCAGCTCAATGGCAGCGTGCGGTTTCCGCCCTTCACGGTCGATGCCTTCCAGTTGTTTCGCAGCCATCTCGGCAAGAGCGGCGCGCGTTATGAGGTGCTGGCCGACTATCCCTTGAGGTCGTTCGATGGCTGAAAGTCTCGCGCAGCTCTTGGATCGTGTGCGGGACTGTACCTTGTGCGCCGACGACCTCCCATTGGGGCCTCGGCCGGTGTTGCGGGCGGCGCCCACGGCGAAGCTGTTGATCATCGGCCAGGCGCCGGGCACCAAGGTGCACGAGACCGGCATCCCGTGGAACGATCCCTCGGGGGACCGGCTGCGCGACTGGCTGCAGATGGGTCGCGAGGTTTTTTACGACGAGACCAAGGTGGCGATCATTCCCATGGCGTTCTGTTATCCCGGCCGGTTGGAGCGCGGCGGCGACAAACCGCCGCGGCCCGAATGCGCGCCGACATGGCATGGGCCGCTGCTCGAGCATTTGCCCGAACTCGGTTTAACGCTGCTGGTGGGGAGCTATGCGCAGGCCTATTACCTGGACGGGCGGCGCGACAAAACCATGACCGAGACGGTGCGGCGCTGGCGGGAGTTTCTGCCCGACTATCTGCCGACGCCGCATCCCAGTTGGCGCACCACGGCGTGGCAGCGCAAGAATCCGTGGTTCGACGAGGACTTATTGCCTGAACTGCGCCGCCGGGTGCACGATCTTCTCGCCTAGCGCACGAGCAGAACAGAGCAGGCGATTTTTTCCAGCAGCGCCTGCGCGTCTTGGTCCTTCAAAATGGACTGGCCGCTGCCGAGTATCAGCATGCCGCCCGGTTGTTTCGAAACCGCCGCGCACAAAGCATCGAGTTTAGAATCGGGCAGTGTCTGGAACACCGGCGCATGCCCGCTGCCGGTGAGTTCGCTTAGCACCTCTTCCCGCAACGTGTTTTCGGTTTTGCCTTCCACCGGACCCAGCAGCACCTTGATCCCGTCAGTGCCGCGTCGGTCGGCGATCTCGGCGGCAGTGCGGAGCGCCTTGCGGGCCTCGTCCGACCCGTCATAGACGACGAAGACATCGCCGGAAACGCGCGCTTGTTCGTTGAGGATCAAGACGGAACGTTGTGCATTACGCACCAGTTCGCGAACGGCGGCGCCTGTTCTCAACCGGCCTTCATGGGGGAGGATGGCGTAGCTGCCGCCGCTGCGGCAGACGACGATCAAATCATGATCGCTGGTTTCCTCGACCATCGACACGGCAATGCGGCCGCGGCGTACTTCGAACGAACCGTGGATGCGTCGCGTTGCAACGGCCCGGTTCAAGGCTTCTTGGGCGACGCGCATGTGACGGCGAAGCGCCCGGGCCATGGAATCTGCGTTGAAGTTCTGCGGCCGGCCGGACAGGCTGAAACTCCGAACCAACGGATCGTCGGCAAGCCCGAGGAGATCGGTATCTTCGACAAACAGGCCCTGGATTTCCGCCTGCATACGGGCCGCCAGATCGGCGGCCGCCTCGAGGACGGCGAGACTTTCGCGGGACGCGTCGAGCGCCACGACCAGCCGCCGCGCGCGTGTCTGCGCCGGCGGCGGTGTGCCCGAGGCGATTTTCTTGTCGCCGTCGTTTGTGTCAGCCGTCATTCCCGTCTTCCTGTTCAGGCTTCAACAACGGCCGGTGCCGGTTGCCGCCCGGCGGCCGGTGCGCGAGGGCCAATGCCTTCTGCGACATCTTATGGAGTTGTGCGGCGACGGTGCGGTTGACCGTACCGATGGGATAGTCGCCGTGCTCGTCCGCTTCGCCGGCCGGGACGCCGGTGAGGATTTCAATCCCCTGGTCGATGGATTCCACCGAATAGATGTGAAACTTGCCCGCGTGTGCGGCATCGACGACGTCCTTGCGCAACATGAGGTCCTTGACGTTGGCCTTTGGGATCAGGACCCCTTGTTCGCCGGTCAAGCCACGCTTGGCGCAGATGTCAAAAAAGCCTTCGATTTTCTCATTAACGCCGCCGATGGCTTGCACGCGCCCGTGTTGGTCCACGGAACCGGTCACGGCGAAAGACTGCTTGATGGGAATTTCGGAAATGGCCGACAACAGAACATAAAGCTCGGCGGACGAGGCGCTGTCCCCTTCGACGCCCGAATAGGACTGCTCGAACACGAGGTTGGCGGACAGCGCCAAGGGCAGGTCGCGGGTGTACTTGCTGGCGAGATAGGAGGACAGGATCAGCACACCCTTGGAGTGGATCGGCCCGCCAAGGGCGATCTCGCGCTCGATGTCGATCACCTCGCCCTTGCCCATATGCACGCGGCAACTGATGCGCGACGGTTTGCCGAAGGCGAATTGATCCAGCTGATAGACGGCGAGGCCGTTAATCTGACCGACCTCTGCGCCCTCGGTGGCGATAACGATGGTATCGCGCTCGATCATTTCCTGCATGCGTTTGCTGATGCGATCGGAGCGGTAGATCTGCGCGTCGATGGCTTTCTGAACATGGTCGGCGCCGATCACTTTGGCGTCCGCCTCGCTCGCCCAGAAATCGGCTTCGCGGACCAGATCGACGATACTGGCCATATGGGTGGACAGACGCTCGGTATCCTCCACCATGCGCGCGCCTTCCTCGACCACCCGGGCGACGCCGCCGCGATCGAGCGGTTTCAGATTCTCGCGGCGTCCGACGGTGGCAATAAGCGCGGCGTAATGTCGTGCATGTTCCGCGTCGCGCATCATCTGGGAGTCGAAATCGGCACCCACCTTGAACAGTTCGCGGAACTCCGGATCGTATTGATTGAGGATGTAATAGATATCCGGCTCGCCGAGCAGGATCACCTTGAGGTCGAGGGGCATCGGTTCCGGTTCCAGCGATACCGTGCTCAGTAGCCCATAGGATTCCCCCGGCGCTTCGATGCGGATGCTCTTGGTGGTCAGGGCACGTTTCAGCGCTTCGTAGGAAAAGGGCTGCGTCAACAATTTGTGTGCATCTAGGATCAGATAGCCGCCGTTGGCCCGGTGCAGGGCGCCCGGCTTGATCATGGTGAAGTCGGTGACGAGCGCGCCCATCTGAGACAAATGCTCGATGCGGCCGACGAGATGCGGCTGCGTCGGATTTTCTTCTTCGATGACCGGGGCGCCAACCTCGGGCCAAGGCGGCAGGTCCTTGCCTTCCGGCGGCTCGACGGCTTGCTTGTCGTCGGCGGATTGTTGAGCGCAATTGTCGACGATGACATTGACCTGATAGCGGCGCAACGCGTCGCCGCTCCCTTGCCGGAGGACGCCGCTCAGGCCGGGTATGTTGGGAACTTCTTGGGGCAGGAAATCGCTGGCATTTTGGATGACGTCCTTGTGAACCTCGTCCAGATAGGCGAGCACGTCCGGGAGCGTTTCGTAGCGGCGTTTCAATTCGGCGATCAGGTGGCCGACGACGAACTCGGTCGTTTCCCGATCGAGATCCCTGATCTTCGCCCGCTGTTCCTTTTCCCATTTCGGCATTTGGGAGAATGTTTCCTGGAGTTTTTCCTGGATCATCTCCATGGCCTTCTTGAGGCGTTCCTGTTCTTCCTTGGGCAATTTATTGAAGTCTTCGGGTTTTAGAATGTCGCCGTCCCGGGTGGGCGCGACCGCCAAGCCGACAGGTGTGCGGATCACCGCGACGCCGTTTTCACTTGCCTCACGCTGAAGCTCGGTCAGGCTCTCTTCGTGGGTTTCCTTGAATTCGTCCTCGAGACCTTGCCGACGGGTGCGGTAGTCGTCGCTTTCGAATGCGGCGGGAATGGACGCGCGCAGATCTTCGATCAGCTGTTTCATGTCATTGGCCAGCGGCCGCGCCTTACCTGGCGGAAGCCGCAGCGCCAAGGGCCGGTGCGGCTCGACGAAATTGTTCACATAGGCCCAATCGTCGGGAACCGGCCGTTCGACGGCCTTCTTATCGAGAAACTGCCGGACAAGGCTTGCCTTGCCCGTCCCTTCGGGCCCGAAGGCGAACAGGTTATAGCCGTCGCTGGTCATGCCGATACCAAAGCGCACCGCTTCCACGGCCCGATCCTGACCGACGATTCCCTCTAGCGGTTTGACGGATTCCGTGGTCTCGAAGTCGAATTGATCAGGGTCGCAAGGCGTGTAGAGTTTCTCGGGAGGGAGCGGTTGGCTGGGCGCCATGGTATTCGTGTCCTCTTAGATTTTGTCGTCTATTCGGTCGTGTACTCGATTGATGGCGATGCCACTAGCCACTCGCTTCGATGGCTTCCATATCTTCGTCGGAAAACCCGAAATGATGTCCGATTTCGTGGATCAGAACATGCCGAACGGTATCCGCCAAGTTCTCGCCCGTTTCATTGACGTACGTCAGGAGCGGCTGGCGGTAAAGGAATATCCTGTCGATATCGGCGGGCGTCTCGAAGACGCTCGCCTCGGTCAGCGCGATGCCGGAGTACAGCCCAAGCAGGTCGTAGGGGCTATCGAGGTCAAAATCGGCGACGATTTCCGCGTCGGGAAAATCCTGAACCAGGAAGGAGACATTTGATACCAGAGACCGGAAGGCTTCCGGCAACGCCGCCAGTTCGCGCGCCGCGATGATCGCGATTTCGTCGTGATCCGGGCCGCCTTCCGCAGGGTTGTCCGGGTGCGATGTGGCAATCGGTGAATCGATCATGGTGTGAATTTAGCCCGGCTTGACGTACCCGCCAAGGCGGCGGCACTCTAGGGCCCATGGTTGGGAAACTAAACCCCGAGAAGCGTGCCGAGGCTCTGGCTGAGCTCGTCCATTGGGCCGAGGTGGAGGGGCGCGACGCCATTACCCGGACGTTCAAGTTCGCCGATTTCAACGCCGCGTTTGGGTTCATGAGCCGCGTTGCCCTGATGGCCGAGAGAATGGATCACCATCCCGAGTGGTCCAATATCTACAATAGCGTGGAAATCACGCTCGCGACCCATGATGCCGGCGGCCTCACCGAGCGTGATATAAATCTCGCGAAATTTATCGACAGCATTGCCGACTAGCTGTTTTAGCCGCGCGGCAGGCCTTCGAGGGACCGTTTCGCCGGACCGCGTTCGCGGGCAGCGCGCGCCGCTTTCGCTTCGCGGTGCGAGATGTAGAGCGAGGAGAGGAAAATCACGCCCCCGCCGATCCACGTCCAGAGGTCGGGTATCTCACTGAATGCGAAATAGGCAAGAATCGCTGCGAAAATTAGCCGGGAATAGTCGTAGGGAAACACCGCACTGGCGTCGGCGGCGGCGAAGGCGCGGGTCATGGTCATGTGCCCGCCGGTCGCGCAAATGCCCACCATTACCAGCCAGAACAGCGTTTCCGGAGACGGCCATTGCCAGACGAACACCGCCGGGATGGCGGCGATGGGTGCGGAAAACAGGGCGAAATAGAAGACGATGACGTCGGGGTGTTCGGTGCGGCTCAAATCCTTGATCAGCAACGTCGAAACGGCGGCAAATATGCTGCCGCCCAGGACCAGGAACGCGGGCAGACTGATGACGGCGATGCCTGGGCGGAGAATGATCAGCATGCCGCAAAACCCCACGATGATGGCGGCCCAACGGCGGACGCGCACGGTCTCGCCGAGGAAAAGCGCGGCACCGGCGGTTGCGAACAGGGGAATGGTAAAGGTAAGGGCGGTTGCGTCGGCGATGGGCATCGCGGAAATGCCGGCGAACATCAGTGACATGGAAACGAGTCCGGTGGTGCTGCGTGTCGCATGTTGGAGGATGCGGCCGGATCTCAAATGGAAGAATCCGATCCGCCACAAGACCGGCACCATCACGGCGAGATTTACCGCGGTGCGGAAAAAGACGATCTCGAACGGATGAACCTCGCGCGCCGCGAAACGGATCGACAGCGCCAGCAGAGAGAAACAAACGCCGGATGCCAACATCCATAAAGGGCCGCGGACCGCGCCCGGCAAGCGCCCGGCATCTGAGTTTTCAGTCATGCGCCTTCTTATAGGCGGAAATTTGGGCTGACCAGACAATTGCGATGCCGGAGCCCCCCTCTATAATCCTGCGAAATAAACTGTCCGGCACCCGAACGGGGCCGGGTCGGTGCGATGACAAGCGAACCAGGGAGAGGCCCGCCGTGGGCGACCAACAAGAAAATACGCAACCAAGGATCATGTGGCAGCCGTCGGAGGAACGTATCCGCACCTCTAACGCCGCGCGCCTGATCGCCGATCTCAATGAGAAAGAGGACGCGGGTCTCACCGATTTCAAAAGCCTTTGGGCTTACTCAGTCGCGAACAAAGAGATTTTTTGGAAGCGTTTCGTCGACTTCGCCGGCGTGAAAGCCCAGCCCTGGGGTGACACTATAATCCGCGATGCCGACAAGATGCCGGGCGCGCAGTTCTTTCCCGACGCTAAACTGAATTTCGCCGAGAATTTGCTGACCCGCCGTGACGATAGCGACGCCATCGTGTTTTGGGGCGAGGATAAGATCCGCCGCCGCTTAAGCCGCGCCGACCTATACGACACGGTGTCGCGACTCGCGCAGGCGTTGCGCGCTGCCGGGGTCGGCCCCGGTGACCGAGTGGCGGGCTACCTTCCCAACATGCCGGAAGCGGTGATCGGCATGCTCGCGGCGGCAAGTCTCGGCGCGGTGTGGTCGTCGGCCTCACCGGACTTCGGCGTTCAGGGCGTACTGGACCGATTCGGTCAGATCGAACCCAAAGTGCTGATCGCCTGCGACGGCTATTTTTACGGTGGCAAGACCCACGATTGTTTGAGCCGCATTGCGACGATCCTCGCGGACCTGCCGAGCGTCACGCAAACGGTGATCGTACCTTACGCATCCGATACGCCCGATATTTCCGGCTTGAGGGACGGCGTCACGTTGAACGATTTCGTTGCCGACTTTGCGCCGGGTGAGATCGATTTCGTTCCCATGCCGTTCAATGCGCCGCTCTATATCATGTATTCCTCGGGCACCACGGGGGCGCCGAAATGCATCGTGCACGGTGCCGGCGGCACGCTCCTCAAACATCTCTCCGAGCATCTGTTGCACAGCGACGAAAAGCCCGGTGACCGGGTATTCTATTTCACCACCACCGGTTGGATGATGTGGAATTGGCTGGTGACGGCGCTGGCTTGCGGATCGACATTGCTGCTTTACGACGGCTCGCCGTTCCACCCCGATGGAAACGTGTTGTTCGATTTTGCCGATGCCGAGAAAATGACCTTGTTCGGCACGTCGGCCAAATATATCGACGCCGTCAAGAAAGCCGGTCTTGCGCCGGGCGATACCCACGATCTTTCGAGTGTACGCACCATCGCCTCGACCGGGTCGCCGCTGGTGCCGGAGAGCTTCGAATTCGTCTACGATAAGATCAAGGAAGACGTGCATCTCGCCTCCATTTCCGGCGGCACCGATATCGTCGGCTGTTTTGTGCTTGGCGATCCGACAGGTCCCGTCTGGCGGGGCGAAATTCAGACGCGTGCCGTCGGGCTCGATGTGCAGGTCTACAATTCGGACGGCAAACCAGTCGTCGGCGAGGCGGGCGATCTCGTCTGCGCCGGACCGTTTCCGTCCATGCCGGTGGGTTTTTGGAACGATCCCGACGGCGAGCGCTATCGCGCCGCCTACTTCGAAACTTTTCCCGGAGTCTGGTGCCACGGCGATTGGGTGGAACTCACCGAACGCGGCGGCATGATCATCTATGGCCGGTCGGATGCGACCCTGAATCCCGGCGGGGTGCGTATCGGGACGGCGGAGATCTACCGGCAGGTGGAAGCGTTCGACGAAGTGGTCGAAGCGATTGCCGTCGGCCAGGATTGGGATGGTGACACCCGGGTCGTGCTGTTCGTGGTGATGCGGCCCAGTCACGCATTGAACGACGATCTTGAGGCGCGTATCCGAAAACGTATTCGCGAGAACTGCACGCCGCGGCATGTGCCGGCAAAGATCATCGCGGTGCCGGATATTCCCCGGACCAAGTCGGGCAAGATCACCGAACTTGCCGTGCGCGACATCATCCATGGCCGCGCGGTAAAGAATGTCGAGGCGCTTGCCAATGCAGCCGCGCTCGAGCACTACAAGGATTTGGCCGAACTCCGGACCTGACCGTTAGGTGACTTGCCAAGGTGCGCGGTCTCGGCCATCGTGCAATCATTCACCGTGCAATCCAGTTGAGGTCTTCGCGTGACCAAGAAGTCTTACGTCGTGATGATTTCGGCCTGCCTGATCCTGCTCATCGCCTTGGGGCAGCGGCAGAGCTTCGGCCTGTTCCTTGGTCCGATCAGCCACGACCTCGGTTTTGGTGTCAAAGTCTTCTCGTTCTCGATCGCGGCGCAAATGCTCTTGTGGGGGATCTCCCAACCTTTCGTCGGCGTCATCGCCGACAAATGGGGCTCGGGTAGGACGATCGCCATCAGCGGCTTGGTTTATGTGGTTGGCCTTTTGATGATCGCTTTTGCCGATTCTCAATGGGATATTCATGCCGGGGCAGGCTTGCTGATCGGTCTTGCCGGGTCGGGCTGCACTTTCGCCGTGGTGTTGAGTGCCGTTGCCCGTCACGTGCCGCAAGAACAGCGCAGCGTCGCCTTCGGGATTGCCACGGCTGCGGCCACGGCAGGCCAAGTCATCGTCGCACCGCTCAGCCAGTTGTTGATCAGCCAGATCGGTTGGTCGAACGCGCTGCTCGTACTCGCGGGCCTGATTGCCCTGATTATCCCTCTCGCGGCACCTCTAACCGGACGGGCGTCGGACATGACGGAAGCCTCCGCTGGCGCCGATTCGGTTTCCGCCGCCGTCGCGGAGGCGCGGAGCCATTCTGGATTCCTGCTATTGACGGCCGGGTTTTTCGTATGCGGCTTTCAGGTGTTCTTCCTATCGGCTCACCTGCCGAACTTGCTGACCATGCATGGCTATCCGAACCTCGGCGGATGGGCCTTGGCGACCATCGGGCTGAGCAATGGGTTCGGCAGTTATCTGGCCGGCTGGCTTGGTGCCCGGTACAGTAAGAAAGGCCTTCTGGCGGGGCTCTATCTACTGCGCTCGCTGGCTTTCGTGATTTTCCTGTTGATGCCCATCAACGTGGTCACAGTGCTCACCTTTTCGGCGATTATCGGCTTTTTGTGGTTGGGTACAGTGCCGCTGACCAACGGGTTGATCGGGCAGATCTTCGGCATCAAATATCTGGCAACCCTATCCGGGATCGTCTTCGCCAGCCACCAACTGGGGGCGTTCCTCAGCATCTTCGGTGGCGGCGTGCTGTTCGATGCGACAGGTTCCTACGACGTCGTGTTCTATATTTCCATTGCCCTCGGCGTTGTGGCAGCGCTCCTGCACATGCCGATCAAGGATGCACCCGTCGTGCGCGGCGCCATGCCGGCGCAATAGGGCCAAGGATAAGGTCAGGGAAGATGAGCAGCGCCGCCTATTTCCGTACCCTGGCGGCCTACAATCGCTGGGCCAACCGCCGGCTTTACAAAGCCTGTGCGGAGATTAGCGACGATGACTATTACGACGATACGGGAGCTTTCTTCGGTTCCATCCACCACACCTTGAATCACATTCTTGTGGGAGATCGTCTGTGGATGGGGAGGTTGCAGAACGTCGATGCGCATATCGATACGCTGGATCAGGTTCTGTACACTACCTTTTCTGATCTGTTCGCCGCGCGGCGGGCCGAGGACGAGCGGATCGTCGCTCACATGGCGACGGTGAGCGACGGCGATCTCCGGGGTCATCTGGTCTATCAAAGTATGGCGGGGGCTGACCAGGAGACCCGGCTAGACCTGGTCCTTGGGCACTTCTTCAACCACCAGACCCACCACCGGGGGCAGGTGCATGACATGCTGTCCCGCGCTGGTGAGGATCCGCCGCCCCTTGATTTGATCTATTTCAGCCGCGATCCTTCCTTCACCTCATCCTGACTTCTCTTGATAACCGTCAGAAATATAACGGTTTTTAAAATAACTAGACGGAACGTCTCGTCTTGTTTAAACCCATCGGGACAGTAGGAGACTGAAATGGCTCAGGCCCGCCGCCGTTCGCAATCCAAGCAGAACCTCATTCTCGAGGCTGCCATCAAACTTGCCGGAGAACATGGGTATAGCGGCACCCGTATCGAGCACGTCGCGGCGGAGGCCGGTGCGGGCAAGCAGACGATCTATCGCTGGTGGCCGACAAAGGCGGATTTGATGGCCGAAGCCTATGCGCATCTTGTGCCCGCCGAGGCGCTCACCTATGACGGCGACGATCCCTATGCGGCGCTTGAACATCTCTCGGCCGTTCTCTTCGGAATCTTTAGTACCACTCCGGCACCCCGCATCCTTGCGGGTCTGATCGCGGAGGCGCAAGGCGAGGAAGCCGCGGCGAAGGCGTTGCGCGCCAATCTTCTGGTGGGGCGGCGGGATATCCTGACGGCGCCACTGAAACGTGGGCTTGCCGCCGGGAGGTTGCCGCCCGACTTCGATGTCGAGGCCGCCGCCGATCATTTGGTAGCCGCCGTGTGGCACCGCGTGCTCACCGATCCGAGCAAGCTAACGGACGCATTCAGAACGCGTCTCATTGCGGAAACTCTGCCCTCGCGGAAGGAATCGAAATTGTCGATCCGTGATTACTTTCCCGGTGCGTTGGGACAAGTTGCCGCAATGCATGGAGCTGGTTATGCCGCTATGCGAGGTTTCGGCCGGCCCTTTGAGGTTATGGTGGCGGGCGACTTAGCCGAGCTTCTCGGCCGCTTCGATCCCAAGCGCGACATGTTCAAGGTTATTTGTCGGGGTGACGAGGTGGTCGCATCCATCGGCGTCGACGGGGGCGGAGATCCGAGCGCGGCGCAACTGCGCTGGTTTCTGGTTGCGAAAAGCGAACGTGGCGCGGGCCTGGGGCGCAATCTTCTCTCAATGGCGATTAGCTTTGCTCGCGAGTCCGGTCACAAGCGCATGAAACTATGGACAGGGGCAGGGCTAGATGAGGCGCGGCACCTCTATGACGAGGCCGGCTTCAAATTGATTCGCGAAGTAAAAAGCACCCGTTGGGGACCGTCGGTTACGGAACAGCTAATGGAAATGCCGCTATGATCGCGCGGTGTAGTCTGGCACCCGCGTTAGCTTTGCGGCGCGCCGGCCTCGAAATAAGCGAGGAGATGGTCGGCGAAACTGTCGGCGGCGCGGGTCGTTCCATTGGGGCGCCGCAAAACGCCGAATGCCGCCGGCGGCAATTCGGGAAACCCGTCCTTGGGTCCGAGAAGTCTAAAGTCTTGGGGAATGGACGACCGTACCAACGCCGTCACCGCCAACCCCGCGCGCACGGCCGCGACCAATCCCTCGTGACTTTCGCTGGCGTAGGCGAGACGGTAAGGGCGTGCCATTCCGTCCAGCGCTTCGAGCACACTTTGGCGAACGCAGCATCCGGGTTGAAACACGGCGACGGGGAGCGGGTCTTCTTCGTGGATCAAGTGATGGGGCGAAACCGCCCAACTGACCGGCTCGCGCCGCACGGTTTCCATCTTGGGCGCGCCGGGCGTTGCGGTGATCAAGGCGATGTCGATTTCGCTCGCCGCGATCATCGGCGCCAAGCGGACACTCGGCGCGCAGGTAATTTCGATCTGGACGCGGGGATGACTACGCGCAAACCCGGCGAGGATCGGCGGCATGAATCGAGACACGTAGTCGTCGGGAATGCCGAAGCGGACCGACCCTTCGATATCCGGCTCGACGATGGCGGCGACCGCTTCGTCATGCAGTTTGAGAATGCGTCTGGCATAGGCGAGCAGCGCTTCGCCTTCGCCCGTCAGGGATATGGTGCGTCCGTCCCGCGTGAACACGGCGCGGCCAATAAGGTCTTCGAGTTTCTGGATCTGTTGGCTGACCGCCGACTGGGTGCGCAGGACCTGTGTCGCGGCCTGGGTGAAACTGCCCGTGTCGGCGATGGCAACAAAGCTTCGCAGAACTTCTGTGGGGATATTCATCTCCACGGGATCACCTTATATATAAGAAAAACTAATCATTTACATTAAAACAATTCGTTAGATTAATCAATGAAAAAGGGCCAAAACGTGTGGATATTGCCGCCGCAATCGGCGGATAGAGCGGTGATCGCGGGATCGGCCACAATGACGGCGATTTTCCCCGGTGAGAGCTTAGGTGATGCCATGCCTTTTGACGGAAGCAATATGTTCGGTCGCAGCGACGTTCCAAATTCGACTCCCGCTCCCCGTTTTCGCTGGTGGCGGCGTTTGTGTGGCTTGCTGGAGGTTGCCCGGCAACGGCGGGAGTTGAGCCGGCTCAACGACCACCTTCTCGCTGATATCGGGGTGTCTCGCGAGGTGGCCGAGCAGGAAGCTCGGCGGCCCTTTTGGGACGACATGGATTTACCGCAACGGCATCATCCGCTCGGCTATCGTTTTCATGGTCAAATGGCGCGGCTATTGGGGCGTGGCCGCTAACCCGGTCTTCTCGGTGTCCGTCTTTTCTACGAACGTAATGCTGCGCGGATCATCGATGGCGTAGACGCACACTTGTCCGTCGCGGCCCCGCACCGGCGCAAACCGAGGCTCCAATCCGTCCAGTTGGGCACCGGCGCAGTCGGCCGCTTCTTCCGACAGGACCAGGAAGCAACCGTAGTCTTTCGAGAGACTTTCCAGGCGCGCGGTGATGTTGATGTTGTCGCCGATGGCGGAAAAATTCTGGGCGGTTGGCGGTCCCATGGTGCCGACGATGGCGTCGCCCATGTGGATTCCGATACCCATACGCAGCGGTTCCTTCAGTTCGCGGCGTAGCCGATGGTTGAGGGTTTCGAGCCGGTCGAGCATGACGCCCGCCCCGCGGATGGCGTTGCGGCAGCCGTCTTCGATGGTGCCTTCGGTGCCGTACAGCGCCATCAATCCGTCGCCGCTGAACTGCGCGTAATGCCCGTTTGTTTCCTCCAGCGCGCGCGACATCTCGGCGAAGAATTGGTTGAGCACGAACAGGACGTCATAAGGAAGTTTCTCCTCGCCCAACTTTGTCGATCCGCGCAAATCGACGAACATCGTGGCGACTTTTTGTTCGCGGCCCTGAATGCCGCCCGGCTGGTTGGCATGGATGACCGTCGCCGTCGGCGGCAGCAATGGCACGATGGCGAGGTCACGGCGGGGACAGCATTGACAGGCGAGCCGCACCTCGGGTTCGGCGATTATCCGGGCGAGCGCCGCGCGTTCAGTTTCTCCTGGGGGCGGCAAATGCCTAGTAGCGGTACCGACATGTACCCGGCACGTCGTACAGCGACCACGTCCTCCGCACACCGCGGCATGGGGAACATCCGCAGCGCGTAGCGCGTCTAGAATTGAAAGACCCACCGGCGCTGTCACCAATTGCTTGTCCGGAAGTTCGATTTTGAAAGTGCCGTGCCGGTTGCGATAGGCGCGCCGAATAAGCCGCGCGACCATGACCGACGCCAACAAAGCGGCAAAGACGTACCAACCGTTTGGTTCGACGCGCGAGAGATCGGCGACCATGTTGGGATCGGACCGGGCGATGGGCGCGAAAACGCGGCGCAGGAAGTCAGGGTCGAATTCCGCGATCTCGGCGAGTTGCCGTCCAACGCGGGCGAACCCCAACAATCCAAGGACGGGGATCAGAAGGGCGCCGCCGTAAAATACCGCGATCCATTTCCGGTACCAGGGTTTAAGGCGCAACCAGAAGTGGAGGCCAACGCAGAGATGTCCCCAAACAACGATCAGCATGATCGTCTGCTGAACGCCGCGCATGGGGCTCGATACCCACAGGATGGAAATGACGTATTCGTAGCTGGGTTCGAAGTCCAGCATCTTGCCGGCGATGTAGGTGCCGGTGACGTGCACAAGGATCAGCGGAAAGATCAAAATGCCGAGCCAGATTTGCACGGCTTCCCATCTCGGCATGCGAAAGGTGGAGCGGCGGTAGAGCGCCATCAGCCCCAAGACGAAATGAAGGGTGAAGGCGAGGAGGAGGAGCGTGCCGCCCGGTCCGCTGCCGAACACGACGGAAAGAACCCGGCGCACCGCTTCCATAGCCTCCAAGGAAACAAGGCCCATGGCGTGGTTCAGGATGTGAAGGACGGCGAAGATACTGATATAGAGGCCGGAATAAAGCCGGATACGCCTTTCCCACATCTATTTGGCCCCCTTACGGCCTATGCCCGTCCTACATCCGAGCCGCCGGCAACTGTTTAAGACACTATATAGGAAACTTTTCAGAAAGCCGGTTTACGCGACGCTAGCACAGCTTCGACAGCGGGTGAATCCGTCTGCGGCTATGCTCCCCGCATTGTGAGGAAAAGCGCGCCGCCGCCATTGAACACCGAAAAGAGAATGCCGAATATGGCCTCGAAGGTTTCCCAGTCGAGGTCCGGATCCGCGGCCTGCAATTCGGCGTGGATGTCGCCGAGGCTGCGGTTACCGTCGACCCGGCCCATAATCTCGCCGGAAAGATCGGGCAGAATGTGCTGAACCTGAAGCCCCGTGAAATTAAAAGTAAGGGGCTTCCCAGGCTCATAGCGGCCTTGGGCAAGGTTTTGCGAGTGAAGCTGGAAGGTGTGGGGAATCGCTTCCGGACAAATCCGCGCAACGGCGTTTTCGCTTTTCCCCGCGTGTACGACGTAGAAGCGGTGAATGAAGAGATTGCCGGTCATCAATTCGGCGACCGCGCATCGCTCGCGATAACTCAATTCCTCGAAACGGTCGACCAGTTCCTCGTCTTCGGTGTACGTCGCCGGATCATAACTGATGGGCGTGACGAAGGCGGTGATGTCCAATCCGCACGCGTCCATGACTCCATAAATTTCGGGAACCAAATATGCGCGGTCGATGGCATTGAGCAGCATGTCGTGGAGATGAGCGTCGTCTTTTTTGTGATCGCTGACGAAGCTATTGCGAAGCAGACGGTTGGTGTTCGGCAGCGCCGCGAGCAGCTTGCGGGCAGCGCGGATTTTTTCCGTGCCGCGCGCATCCGGGTACATGGTCTCCATGATCTCGCGGAAATCGTAGATGCCGGTGCGGCCCAGCTCGCCGTAGACCATGATCCCCATGCCGCCATTTTCGGCGAGAACCGAGGTCAACGCGCGGAAACCCGCGGGCGGGTCGGGCAGGTGATGAAGGACACCGCAACAATTAATGTAGTCGAAGGGACCGAGCCCGGCGTCCGGAATGTCGAGCAATGACATGGTGTGGAAACTGATGTTGGTCAGGCCGCGAGCCTTGGCGCGGGCCTCGGCGATGGCCCGCGACGATGTCGACAGATCGACATACACCACTTCGCCCGGTCCGCCCGTGTCGGCAAGTTGCTGTGCCATCATGATGGCGCCGTCGCCGGTTCCGCCGCCGGCGCAGAGGGCACGAAACGGCTTCGAGAAATCGCGCGCGCCGCCGAAGACATAGTGGTTGTATTCGAGCATATGGCTCGGAGAGCCAATGATCAGCCGTTTGGCTTCGTCGGCAGGATCGCGGCTCGGATAGGGATAATCCTCGTATTGATCGCGGACTGGATTATCGGACATGTTTGGCCCCGGTGTTCAACTTTGCGGCTTCGCTTGATTTGCCGGCGGAATTTCGCCAAGCCTAGGGTGCGATCGTGATTGATCGAAGGACCAATCACGTGAATCGCCCCCTAATTAATATAAATTAGAGGCTGATTCACGGCCTTCGTTTGGTCAACGAAGGCCGATCAGACTCTGAGCCAGGGGCGTGGATTTGGCAAGTCCAAGCGTCCTGGAAGGAAACGAAAAGGAGCAGGTTTGTGAGAGGTTATTTCGGCATCGGTGTCGATCGGATTTCCAAGGAACGAAACGTGGGCAGCCTGTTTCGCACGGCGCATGCGTTCGGCGCGGGGTTCGTGTTCACCGTCGGTGCCGTTTACGAACGCCAGCGCGGGGGGAAGTCCGACACATCCGATGCGCCGGGGAACGTGCCCTTCTACAGCTTCCCCGATGCCGAATCTTTGATATTGCCACAGGGGTGCGAGTTGGTCGGCGTCGAACTGCTGGACGAAGCGCATGAATTGCCGAGTTTCCGGCATCCCCGGCAGGCAGCCTATATCCTCGGGCCGGAGCGGGGCGAGCTGTCGCCCGAATTGGTGGCGCGTTGTTCCTTCACCGTGAAAATCCCGACAGCCTTCTGCGTCAATGTCGGTATTGCCGGCGCCATTCTCATGTATGACCGCTTGATCAGCCTTGGCCGGTTTCCGGCGCGGCCTCTGACACCGGGCGGTCCGGCCGAGCCGTTGCCGGAACATGTACATGGTGGGCCAGTGATCCGATCCGAGATGGAACGCTATCGGAATGCTCCGCCGAACGATGGCGATATCGATTAGATCGTCGAAATGTGGCGTGTATTTTTTCGCGACGACGGTGTCCGGAATAAATTTTGGGTGAAATCGGCGCATTCACCCGCCGCACCCCTTGGCAAGGCGGCCTTGTGACAGTATCTATACTCCATGCGGGTACGGCTTCTTTCCATCCTCATGGGCATCGTGATCGCCGCTGCAGCTTCCGGTCCAGCCGGGGCACAGACGGTGCTCGGCACGCACGGCGATTGGACGGCGTTTACCGACGGTTCCGGAAATTCCAAAATTTGTTACATGGCGAGCCAACCGCGGCGCGAAGAAGGCGATTATACCAGCCGCGGCGATACGTTTGTTTTAGTGACGCACCGGCCGGCGGAGAAGGCCCGCGATACGGTCGAGGTCCGTGCTGGCTATACCTACAAAGAAGACAGCGAGGTGCGCATGGTGATCGACGGCACCACGTACGAGCTGTTCACGTCGGAGGGGAGCGCCTGGGCCCGCGATCAACAGACCGATACCGCCCTGGCCAAGGCCATGATCAAGGGCAACCGGATGGTCGTTCATGGAACCTCTTCGCGGGGGACGGCGACCAAGGATACATATTCCCTCTCCGGCTTTACTGCCGCCTATCAGGCCATCAGCAAGGCCTGCGGCGTTAACTAGCGGATTTCCGCCACTTCCCGAGGAATATGGCGACGGGGCTCCGGCGGTGCTATATAACCGCGCATGAGCGAGACCCCATCCGATCAAATCAACCCTATCGGCCAAAACCTCATCGGCCTAAGCCGCGAGGAACTGACCGCCGAGCTGGCCAAGCTCGGCGAGAAGCCTTTCCGCGCCAAGCAGTTGTGGCATTGGATCTATCATCGCGGGGTCAGCGATTTCACCGAGATGACGACCCTCGGCAAAGGTCTGCGTGACAAGCTGATGGAAAACTATGTGGTGGCGCGCCCGGAAATCGTCACCGAGCAGCGCTCAAAGGACGGCACGCGCAAATGGCTGTTGCGCACCGCCGATGGCAACGAGATTGAATCCGTCTACATCCCCGAAGAGGACCGCGGCGCCATGTGCGTCTCGTCGCAGGTCGGCTGCACGCTTACCTGCACCTTCTGTCACACTGGGACGCAGAAGCTGGTGCGCAATCTGACGCCCGCCGAAATTGTCGGCCAGTTTATGGTCGGGCGCGACAGCTACGGCGAATGGCCGTCGCCCAAGGACGGACGCATGCTGTCCAACATCGTCATGATGGGCATGGGCGAACCGCTGTTCAATACGGACAACGTGATAAAGGCGCTGAAGATCATCATGGACGGCGACGGCCTCGCGCTGTCGAAGAGACGCATTACGCTGTCGACATCGGGCGTCGTGCCCGAGATCAAACGCATCGGTGAGGAACTCGGGTGCGGCCTCGCCATCTCGCTCCATGCCGTCACCGACGAATTGCGCGATGTGCTGGTACCCATCAACCGCAAGTATCCGATCGCGGACTTACTGGACGCGTGCCGCGCTTATCCGGTGGCATCGAACGCGCGGCGCATCACGTTCGAATATGTGATGCTCAAGGGCATCAACGATTCAGCCGCCGAGGCGCGAGAGCTTGCCCGCTTGCTCAAAGGCATTCCCGCCAAGATCAATTTGATCCCTTTCAACAAATGGCCGGGTGCGGCCTACGATTGTTCGCCGACGCCCAATATTCAGCGCTTCTCGACGATCCTCAACGACCTCGGCCTGTCGGCGCCCATCCGCGTGCCGCGCGGCCGCGACATCCTTGCCGCCTGCGGCCAGCTCAAATCGGAAAGCCTCCGCGCCCATAAGGCGAAGCTATCTCAGGCCGACGCCCTGCCTGCATAGACAGCCCTTCTCTAGCCAGCTAGCATACCCACTCAGGGGTTGAAGAATCTGTCACGCTACACGCGGACGGATATGGGGGGAGTTGGGGGATGAAGCTGCCGGTCGGCGACACGATCACCGAGACGTTCGCGTTCCTTTGGCGGGAACGGAGATACTTCTTTCAATTGGCGACCGTTCCCGTCGTGCTCCTCGCGATCGCGGGAGCGCTGCTGGTGCGGCTGGCGCCAACCTATGCGCCGGGGCTTCTAGAGGGATTGCCAGAAAACCAAGTGATGAACGTGCTTGGGCCGGGTGCCGCCGTCATCATCTTCGTCGCGATCGTGATCTATATAATGATTTACGTGCTGTTCGCGGTTGCCTGGCACCGCCGTTATTTACTGCCGGCGGAACCCGCGACCATTGGCGCCGCCTATCGATGGAAAATGCGCCACCTGCGGTTCCTTTGGGCATCCATTAAAATCATGCTGTGTGTAGTTCCGTTTGCCATCATTGGGATTTTCTTTGTTTTTGTTCCCTTTCTGGGTCCGGTTCTCCTGGTGATATTGGGCGTCATTCTTTATGTGCTGGCGATGCGGCTTTCTATGTGGTTGCCCGGAGAGGCGTTGGACAGATCGATGCCATTGAACGCCGTGTTGGCCATGACAAAAGGAAACGGCCTGCGGCTGTTCGTCGTCTATATTGCCGTATCGATCATGGCCGGCATCATTGTCACCGGCATTTCGCTCGGTATGAACAGAGCCATTGTCGCAGCGGGTCTCGATGTAAGCTTGACGGTTACTCTCATCACCACGCTTATCGACCAGTTCCTGACATTCTTCTCGATTGCTGTCGGTGTATCGGTCCTGTCGGTGGCATATAAATTCCTGAGTGCCGCACAACCCGCCGCGCTTGATCCCGAATAAAGAAGCCCGGCGGTCGAATGAGCGCCGGGCCCAAAGTCGGTCTAATTGCGATCGAGGTTCTGTTTGAATTTTAGTTCATATGCGCTTTGACGCCGCTGTCGTGCACCACCACGACGCGGGAGCGCCCGCCGGTAATGCCGAAATCGTCGTCGTTGATGGTGAACAGGGAACCGTCGCCGAGAATGGCGAGGCCTTCCATCTTCACCGGCACGTCGGGGAAATCGGCGCTGTCGAAGCGCAGCGTCTTCGAGACCGGGTTGATGCCCGCATCCGCCACGGACGTTTGTTCGAGGCTCGGCGCGGTGTTCAGATCGTCCCATCTTGAGCCGAGGATGTTGGTCGCGCCCTCGAGGGAGATCTCATGCAGCTTGGTGGTCTTGTTGGTGCGCTCGAGCACCAGGAAACGTTCGCCGCCGAGACCGAGCACTTCGGAGATGCGCGGCGCGTTTTGTTTGTCCGACGGATCGTTGCGGAAGGTCTGCGGGTCGTCGAGGGTGTAGACATATTCGCCGGTCACCCGTTCGGTCGTCCGGTCGAAGGCGAAGAAGCGCGTGTTCTTGGCTTTCTTGTAGGCGCCCGCATTGGGATTGGCGAGCGGATTCTGCACCATGAAATAAAGGGTCTTCTCGTCTTCCGACACGGCCATGGATTCGATGCCCCGATTGGTTTGACGCTTAACCAGAATGGCGGGTAGCGCGCCGACCACGTCATAGTTCGCGTTGGCGAAATCCTTTTCCGACCCTTCCGGGACGTAGCGCTTGAGGATACGTCCGTTGGCGGCGACATGCAGGATCGATGGGCCGTTCTCTTCGCCGATCCACCAGGTGCCGTCGGAGAGCTTGATCAGGCCTTCGGCGTCCACCGCGCTGGCGTCTTGTTTCAGTTCGTTGCCGACGCCGTCGACCGGTATCTCGGTTTTGGCGACAGTCAGCGGATTGAGAAGGCCGTTGATGGGTGTGCCGTCGCGATCCTTGAGCGCGATCACTTCGAAAACCGAGAAGGTGTTGTCGTCATTGAGCTTGAGACCGTAGATCGAGGGCGTGTAGCTCGGCACCGGATAAATGCGGGCCTTCGCGCCTTTGCAGATGCGCTTGCCGTCGATGCCGGTGATCTTGGCCGCCGCGCCGCAGGTGAAGTTGGGGCCGCGGTCGGAAACCGTATAGACCACGTTACCCGGATCCTTGGGGTGGCGGTAGGCGCCGGAACCGATGCCGACGGTCATGCTGACCGTCTTGCCGCCTTCCCAGGCAATAGTTTTGAGCTTCAGGATGGGATCGTTGGCGTGGTCATAGACGGTGATCTTGGGTTCGGCCCAAGCGGACGAACTGATGAGCAGCGCGCCGGCCAATAGGCCGAAGACCGCGCTCTTGCGGACGGTTGGAATCATAATTCTGCCTCTACATAAGGGTGTGAACGGCGCACCGTAGGAGCGTGCGTTGACCCGTTTGTGACGACAGGATGATGCTTTCGTGACGGTTACCAGCTTTCGAAGGCGAAGGGTGACGCGCCGCGCTGAAACTCGGGCACGGACACGCGCCGGTTCAGCGGCGGGAAGGCGCGCATGGTACAATCGGGCCGCTCGCACAGGCGGCAGTTGGTGCCGGCGGGCGTGATCGCCGCCTTGTTCTTGAGATCGATGCCGTCCGCGTAAACGAGCTTGCGCACGTAGTCGATGCGGCAGCCCATGCCGATGGCATGTAAGGACGCGGGTTTGTTATAGCCATCCCCCAAACTCACGAGCGCGCGGGAAAAGGTGAAGTAAGTGGTGCCGTCTTCCATTTCGAGAAGTTGCGGCAGGATGCGGCCCGGGCTTTGGAAAGACTCATAAATGTTCCAGCGCGGACACGCCCCGCCGAAGCGGGCGAAATGGAAACCGCCGGCGCTCAGTTGCTTCGAAATATTGCCGGCGTGGTCGATGCGCAGGAAAAAGAATGGCACGCCGCGTGCGCCCGGCCGCTGCAAAGCGGTAAAGCGGTGACAGACTTGTTCGTAGGAAGCACCGAAGCGGGCGGCGATGGCATCGGCGTCGTAGCGCCATTTCTCGGCCGTCGTGAGGAAATTCTCATAGGGCATCATCACGGCGGCGGCGAAATAGTTGGCGAGGCCAAGGCGCGCCAACGGCGTCGCCTCCTTGCTGAGGCCGGCGTCGTTGATCACCTGGTTCAAGAGATCGCGGTGGCCAAGCAGCCCGATCTGATGGGCGAGCACAAAGGTGCGGGTGGAGAGATCGAGCGCCTGCGACACGAACAGCCGCTTGGAATGACGGTCAAGGCGCCAGCGGCTGTCGGCGAGAACATCGGCGGGCACGGTGCGCACCGAGATGTCGTGGCTACGCTTGAGGTAATCGCGCAATTGCCAATAGAGATCGCTTTGTGAAAACTCGGCATCGGCCCACAGCAACTCGGTGGCCGCTTCGAGAGCCGGGAAGTGGTTGCCCGCTTCGGTGAAGAAATCGCGCACTTCTTCCAAGGGCTGGCGCAGGGCGTCAGGCTGGCGTGCGCCCGTGCCGCTTTCCATGCGTTCGGCCAGCGCGGCGGAGTTGGTGACGCTGTTGCGATAGGCGCGGTAGAGGGTCACCACCGCTTGCGCGGCGGCAGGCGACGCACCCACCATGTCGGCCAGCTCGGCGTTGGCGACGCTCAACCCCTCGAACAGGGGATCGGCGAACACTTCCTTGAGGGACGCGGCGGCGCGGGCTTCGTCGTCACCCGAGAAATCCTTGAGATCGACTTCGAACGAATCCGCCAGGCGCAGCAATAACTGAGCGCTCAAGGGCCGCTGATTGCGCTCCAACAGGTTCAGATAGCTGGTCGAGATGCCCAGATCGTCGGCCATTTGCGCCTGGGTGAGGCCCAGATCCCGGCGCAGCCGCTTTATGCGGGTCCCGGCAAAGATTTTCTTGTCGCTCGTATCGGCCATGACGGCTGTCCTGAAAATTTACAAAATTTACAAATCAACAAAAGGTAGATGAAAATTTGCAAACACATTTACATTTTTTATTTCAATAACTTATGGACAATTTTTTCGTTTTTGTAAATACAGTACGTCACTTTCAACCCCTTAAATTATAGAGGCTGCTATGACCCAGTCCCCAACCGAATTCAACCAATTGATTGCCAACGCGCCGGAAGGCCGCTTCGACGGTATCGAGCGCACCTATTCCGCCGCCGACGTAAAGCGGTTGCGGGGCTCGGTAACCATCGCCCAGACCCTTGCCGAGCGCGGCGCCAACCGCCTGTGGGCGCAATTGCATGAGCGCGACTACGTTCACGCCCTCGGCGCCATGACGGGCAACCAAGCCATGCAGATGGTGCGCGCCGGGCTCGAGGCCATCTATCTGTCCGGCTGGCAGGTGGCGGCGGACGCCAACACGGCGGGCGCCATGTATCCCGACCAGAGCCTCTATCCGGCCAACTCTGGTCCGGAACTGGTGAAGCGCATCAACCGCACCCTGCAGCGCGCCGATCAGATCGAGGTGTCGGAAGGCGGCGCGGGCCGCGACTGGTTCGCCCCCATCGTTGCCGACGCCGAAGCCGGCTTCGGCGGACCGCTCAACGTGTTCGAGATCACCAAGGCCTATATCGAGGCAGGCGCCGCGGCGGTTCACTTCGAGGATCAGCTGGCGTCAGAAAAGAAATGCGGCCACTTGGGCGGCAAGGTGTTGATCCCGACGGCGGCGCACATCCGTCACCTCAACGCGGCACGGCTTGCCGCCGACGTCATGGGCGTGCCGACGATCATCGTCTGCCGCACGGACGCGGAAAGCGCCAAGCTGCTGACCAGCGACATAGACGAGCGTGACCGGCCCTTCATCGAAGGCGAGCGCACGGCGGAAGGTTTCTTCCGGGTGCGCGGGGGCGTCGAAGCGTGCATCGCACGGTGCCTCAACTATGCGCCGTACTCCGATCTCATGTGGTGGGAGACGTCCAAGCCCAATCTGGACGATGCGCGCAAATTCGCCGAGGCCATCCACAAGGAATTCCCCGGCAAGATGCTGGCCTACAACTGCTCGCCGTCGTTCAACTGGCGCGCCAATCTGGACGAGGCCGATATCGCCCGGTTCCAACGCGAACTGGCGGCCATGGGCTACAAGTTTCAGTTCGTCACCCTGGCCGGGTTCCACCAGCTCAACCACGGCATGTTCGAACTGGCGCAAGGCTACCGCGACCGCGGCATGGCGGCGTACTCGGAACTCCAAGAGGCTGAGTTTGCGTCGGAGGCCGATGGCTACACGGCGACCCGTCACCAGCGCGAAGTGGGCGTGGGCTATTTCGATGCCGTCTCCATGGCGGTGTCGGGCGGTCAGTCGGCGACGGCGGCCATGTCCGAATCCACCGAAGCCGATCAGTTCAAGCCGGCCACCGCGCAAGCCGCGGAATAGGCATACAGGATTTTGAAAGGAGACCGATCATGGACGGTCAATTGGAACCACAGTTGGATACCCGCGAAAACGACACCGAGGGCCACAACGACGAAGATTTGGCTATCCGTCGCTTGGGCGACGCCGTGCACCACGTCAACCTCGCCGTCATGAAGGCGGTGGAGGCGGGCCTGACCGTCGAACTCGTGCGGGTCAGCCGCTATCACGGCGGTAACGGTACCTGGGGTGACCAGATGGTCCCCATTGTGAGAGTTAAAGGCTAGCGACCCTTCAAACGGGCCTGCCCCCGCCACGATTGCATAGGGCATTTCCCTGGGCCCGTCGTATAGCCTATTTGTGCCGGCTCCCCCGTTCCCGGGGGGCCGGCTCTTTTCTTGCGCACGAGGTCCTGTCAAACTGCCTCCCAAAGGTGGAGGGCAGGATTATGAGCGGCGCCAAGGAACTGATCTATGTGGGCGACCCCATGTGCTCGTGGTGTTATGGGTTCGCGCCTGTCAAACAGCAGCTTGAGGAACAATGCGCCGGGGGCGCGGTGGTGACACTCGTCGTCGGCGGCCTGCACATCGATTGGACCGACCCCCAGGACGAGGCACGCAAGCAGTTCCTGCGCGAACACTGGGTCGAGATCGGCGAACGTTCCGGCCAGCCTTTCAAGTTCGACATCCTGGAGCGCGACGATTTCGTCTACAACACTGAGGCCGCCTGCCGTGCCGCGGTCACCGCGCGCCACATGGAAGGTAACGCGGTGGCGCTCAAGTTCTTCACCCATCTGCAAAGCGCTTTTTACGCCGAGAACCGGGACGTCACCCAGGAAGACGTGCTCACCGGTCTCGCCAAGGAGTTTGGCCTGCCGCACAACGAGTTTGCGTCCCTGTTGCCGTCCGACGAGATGAAAGCGGAAACCATGAAGGACTTTCAGTTCGCGCGGCGCTTGGGCGTCAACGGTTTCCCCACCGTGCTGATCAACGATCATGCCGGCTATGCCTATCTCACCGTCGGCTATCAGCCTTACGAAAACTTGGGTCCCATCGTCGAGGCTTGGCTTTCCGACCAACTCGACCGCCAGCAACCGGCGGCGGAGTAGAGACCGTGGGAGACGCGAAGCTCCCGATCCGGCTAACCGTTTCCTATGCCTTCGGTGTGTTCGGGCGTGAGTTTTTACGCTTCGTCGCGCTTCTCATCCTGCCGTTGACCTGCATGACGGCGATCGATCTTATTCGCCCCGTACCGCTGAGCACGCACGTGATACTGCAGCCCGGCCTGTCCGCCCTGTGGGGTTGGATGTTGACCTTGGCGATTTCATTGCCTGCGACGTTGGTCTCCGCGCTGCTCGTGACCCTGTTTGCTCTGCCTTGGCTACGGCACGTGCAAACCGGCGAAGGGCTGCCCATGCTGGACGCGTTCTTCCGCTGGAGCCCGGTGCACACGAAATTCTGGGCGGGTGCGTTGGCCGTCGACGTGCTCGGCGGCGTGTTGCGGGCGCTGGCGGCAGCGATTCTGCCGGTCGCGATTTGGGGAACGATGATCGCCGATCTTCTTCTGCTGCTGGTCGTCGTACGTTTCTCATTGCTATTTCCCTCAGTGGCCGCGAACGGCGGTTTCTCCCCCGCTACGTCTTGGCAGTGGAGCCGGGGAAACGGCGGGTATCTGTTCCTCACCGGGCTCCTCATTCTGGTTCCGTTTGTGCTTCTGGCGATCGCGGTTTCAATCGGCCAGGGGTCGATCGCCGATGGGTTTACGGAAAGTCAGATGTTTTCTCTGGTGGCTGTTGGTCATCTCGTGAACCGCCTTATCTTTTTCGCCGGGTTGGCGGTGCTCGGCGCGGCATCGTGCCGGGCATATGACGTGCTCGGCGGCGATACGCCGCAGCCCAGCGCCCCCTTGCCCGGGTCCGCCTAATCCCTATACTGCGCCGCGCCTGATAATTCGCGGACTTTAGAGGACTTCAAGATCATGGCCGACGCGCCGACCAAAGTTGTGCTCGCCTATTCCGGCGGGCTGGACACCTCGGTCATTCTCAAATGGCTGCAGGAAGTGAAGAATTGCGAGGTAGTGACCTTCACCGCCGACCTCGGCCAGGGGGAAGAGCTGGAACCGGCCCGCGCCAAGGCAGAGATGCTGGGCATCAAGGAGATCTTCATCGAGGATCTGCGCGAGGAATTCGTCCGCGACTACGTCTTTCCCATGTTCCGTGCCAACGCGCTGTATGAAGGCACCTATCTTTTGGGCACCTCTATCGCCCGGCCGCTGATCGCCAAGCGCCAGATCGAGATCGCCCGTCAGGTGGGCGCCGATGCCGTCGCCCACGGCGCCACCGGCAAGGGCAACGACCAGGTGCGGTTCGAACTCGGCTATTACGCCCTTAACCCGGACATCAAGGTGATTGCGCCGTGGCGGGAATGGGACCTCAATTCACGTACTGCGCTGATCGATTACGCGCAAAAGCATCAGATCCCGGTGCCCAAGGATAAGGAAGGCGAGCCACCCTATTCGACGGACGCCAACCTGTTGCACATTTCCTATGAGGGGAAGGCGCTGGAGGACCCGGACGTGTCGCCGGATGAGGCCATGTTCACCCGCACGGTCGCGCCGGAGAAAGCGCCCGATACGCCGCGCGTCATCGAGATCGGTTTCGAGAAAGGTGACGCCGTTTCCATCGACGGCAAGAAGCTCACACCCGCGGCATTGCTCACCGAGTTGAACAAGATCGCCGGCGAGAACGGCGTCGGCCGCGCCGACATCGTCGAGAACCGCTTCGTCGGCATGAAGTCGCGCGGCGTTTATGAAACGCCGGGCGGCACGGTGCTGCTCGTTGCTCACCGGGCGATGGAAAGCATCACGCTGGACCGTAACGCGGCGCACCTCAAGGATGAGCTCATGCCACGCTACGCCGAGCTGGTCTATAACGGTTTCTGGTTTGCGCCCGAGCGGGAAATGCTGCAAGCCGCCATCGACGAGAGCCAGAAACACGTCGCCGGTACGGTGCGCCTCAAGCTCTACAAGGGCGGCATTACCGTGCTCGGCCGTGCCTCGCCGCATAGCCTCTACGACGAGGCCACGGTGACCTTCGAGGAGGATACCGTCTACGATCAGCGGGACGCGGAAGGCTTCATCAAGCTGAATGCGCTCAGGCTCCGGATCGCCGGACGGATGCGCAAATAAGCACTCTCTAATAGTCGGTGAAAATACCAGAATTCTGCCGGTTTCCGGCCGTTACAAAATGCTTCATGTCTGATATTGACAATCATTCGCAATAATCCGATATTCCAGTCAGGAGCTTCGTCATGTACGTCTGCATCTGTAACGGATACCGCGAAAGCCAAATTCGCGCCATCGCCCGGAGCGGGGTCAAATCCGCGCACGAGGCGTACGAGCTTTTGGGCGACATACCCGATTGCGGTACCTGCCTCGATCTCGCGCAGGAGATTATCGACGAAGAACAGATGGCGAAGGCGAGCTAGCCATGATGATGTGGCGGTCGCTCCGGCCCGAAACCACACGCCTCGCCCTTCAGGCCCTGGCCCGCAAGTTGGCCGGGAAGCAGCCGGAAACCGTTAAGACGCCGTCACAAAATACACGACAAACACCTACCGCCGAAACACCCAAGGTTTCCAGCTAATCTATCGCTTGCAACGTCCGGCTCAATCGTCGTCGCCGTGCACTTGCGCGTTCATATAGATTTCGACTCCCATCTTCTTGATCATATCCAGTTGGGTCTCGATCCAATCCACGTGACCTTCTTCGTCTTCGAGGATGTCCTCGAATAACTCGCGGCTGACGAAATCTTTCACGCTTTCGCAATAGACGATGGCTTCCTTCAAGGTCGGCAGGCCCTCCATTTCGGCGCGCAGATCGCATTCGAGAACCTCCTTCACGTTCTCGCCGATATAGAGTTTGCCCAATTCCTGGAGATTGGGGAGCCCTTCGAGGAAGATGACGCGCTCGATCAGCTTGTCGGCGTGTTTCATCTCGTCGATGGATTCTTCATATTCCTTATGCGCGAGGCGGTGGAGCCCCCAATCCTTCATCATGCGTGAGTGGAGGAAATACTGATTGATGGCCGTCAGCTCGTTTTTGAGAACGGTGTTGAGATACTTGATAACCTGTGTGTCGCCTTTCATGGCTTTCCCTCGGACGCTGAATAAATCGAGACCAGCATAGACGTCTAACCAACAAATTTCCATGCCGGTATCGCGTAAGTATTGAGAATGAAAAGCATTTTCATGCCTTGGCGTATGCGACGGTGCAGGTTAGTTTGGATCAAAATAAACAAATGGGAGAACAGGGATGCTGAATGCGGCGGTGGTCGGCCTCGGATGGTGGGGCCGCCAGATCGTGACATGTCTCGAACATAGCAACCGGGTGCGGATAACCCGGGGGGTTGATATCGATCAGGACGGCCCCGCGAAATTCGCCGCGGAACATGGCCTGACATTCACCTCGCATTTCGAGGACGTGCTTAAAGACCCGGCCATCGACGCCGTATTCATCGTCACGCCCCATTCCCTGCATGAGCCCATGGTCTTGGCCGCGGCCGACGCGGGAAAGCAGATTTTCTGTGAGAAACCCATGGCGCTGTCCGGCGATGGCGCGCGGCGCATGCTCGACGCTTGCGACAAAAAAGGGATCGTTCTCGGCATCGGTCATGAACGTCGGTTCGAAGGCGCTTGGGAAGAAATGGCGCGCATGCTTAGGGACGGCGAATTGGGCACGTTGCTCAATCTCGATTTCAACACGTCCTACAATAATATGGCGTTGAAGCCGCCGAGCGGATGGCGCCAGGACCCCAAGGAAGCGCCGGCCGGCGTGATGACGGCGCTGGGCGTGCATGTCACCGACCTCATGCTGTCCCTCGCCGGGCCGGTCACCGAAGTATTCGCGCGCCAATCGTCACGCTCGGACGATTATCCCAATCAGGATGTCCTGTCGGTGCAGTTTATGTTTGCAAATGGGGTGATCGGGTCGCTCACCGCGCTGGCGACGACACCGTTCTATCAGCGGCTTACCGTTTTTGGTGATCGCGGCTGGGTGGAGGCGCGCGAGGTGTCCAATGTCGATATTCCCGATCCGGCGACGCTGACATGGCGTGGCATGGATATGGAAATCCACAGCCGCACTTATGCCATGAAGGAAACGGTGGAGGATAACATCCACCATTGGGCGGATGCGGTTGCCGGCAAAGTGGATTTCCGCTTTACTCGCGAACAACGCCTCCAGAACGTCTTGATCCTGGAGGCGATCGTAAAATCCTCCGAGACAGGTCAGCCGGTATCCATCGCCTAGGGCAGCAGGAATATCAGACGAAGGGTCGCCGCGGTCATTACCGCCCACGTGGTGAACGCGCCGAAAATGCGGCAGAAATAATAAACGGGTGATCCCGTCCGGGCCCAAAAGGTGCCGGGATGCGCGATACGCGCCGCCAGCAGCAGCGCCATGGCTGCGTGCATCACCATTGGCCTTTCGCCGAGAATCTCCAACGATCCCATCAAGATTATGGCGAGCGGCAGATACTCGATGAGGTTGCCGTGCGCGCGGATTCTGCGCGCAAATTCATCTTGTCCTCCGTCGCCGAAGGGAACGCGCAGCCGCGTGCGCGCGAAGACGACCCGGATCGACAGGAACGAATGGATCAGGGAGATGGGGATCAGGTAGCTGAGGGTGATGACCGGAAACGTCATGGCAGGTGTCCATCAATTGTTGCCCAGGTGAAGTCATTATTATATGATATATATCATATAATAAACCGAAATTTCGGAGAGCTGCTCAGAATGCGTTATGCGCCCGGTCATAAAGAGAAAACCCACCGGAAATTGCTGCTTGCCGCGGGCAAGCTGTTCCGCAAATCCGGGTTCAAAGGGGTCAGCGTCGAGCGGGTGATGAAGCAGGCCGGTTTGACGCACGGCGGGTTCTACGCCCACTTCAAGTCGAAGACGCAGCTGATCGCCGAGACGTTCGCCGTCGATGCGGGGCTTCTTCGCATGTTGCGCGAAAAGGAAACCGCCAGCGGTGCGGCGCGTGTCCTGTCGGGTTACATGGCGCCGGAGAACCGGTCGGAGGTTGCGGCAGGATGTCCGTTGGCGGCCTTGCCCGCCGATGTCAGCCGCAGCAACGCGACCATCAAGGCGGCGTACACGGCCCGGGTGGCGGAACTTCTTTCCTTGCTGGCAGACCGGATGCCGGCTCAGTTAGATAATGTGGAGCGGGAGACCCGTGCCATGGAAACCATGGTGCTGGCGTTGGGCAGCGTCATGTTCTCTCAGGCGCTATCCGACAAGGAACTTGCCGACCGCCTCCAGAATGTCTGCCGCCATGCCGTTGACCGGCGTTTCGAAGTTTAACCGCGCAATACACCGCCGGTGTGCTTGCTCACGTTGGCAACGATCTTCTGGGCCACCTCTTCGATCTCGGCATCGGTGAGGGTCGCGTCGGTGGGCTGCAAGGTCACCGCAATGGCGAGGGATTTCTTGCCGTCCGCCACATCGCCGCCGGAGAACTCGTCGAAAACCCGCACGCCGGTAATCAGCTTCTTGTCGGCAGCCGACGCGGCGCGTACCACATTGTCGGCTTCCACTGTGGCGTCGACGATGAAGGCGAAATCGCGGTCCACCGGCTGGAACGCCGACAGTGCGAGCGGTGGCCGTGCAGGTCCTTTGGCTTTGGGCGGCGGTAGGTTGCCGAGAAAGACCTCGAACGCGGCGATGGGCCCATCGACATCCATTTCCGCCAACGCGCGCGGGTGCAGTTCGCCGAAATGGGCGAGGACGGCCTTGGGGCCGAAGGCGATGGTGCCCGACCGGCCCGGGTGATACCAGGCGGGCGCCTCGGGGGTGATCCGCGCCGTCGTTGCCGGCACGCCCAGTTCCTCGAAGAGGGCCATCACGTCCGCTTTCGCGTCGAACACGTCGGCCGGGCGGCTGGTGCCCGACCAATCCTTGGGTGCCGTCATGCCGGCACGCACGCCGGCGGCGACCATGCTCTGACCATCCGGTGTTTCGTCGGCATATTGCGGGCCGACCTCGAACAGAGCCGTATTGGCGTATCCCCTATCTGCATTGCGTCCAATGGCGGCAATCAGGTTGGGCAGCACCGAGGGGCGCATCACGTCGAGATCGGCGCTGATCGGATTGACGAGATGAATGCTCTCGGGCACACCGCCGAACAGGTCTGCATGCTTGCGCGGCAGGAAGGAGAACGTCACCGCTTCTGTCAGACCGCGCGTCGCCAACAGGCGACGGGCCCGCGCGCGTTGCGCCTGGCTGACCGACACTGCCGGCAACGGCAAATTGGTTTCGCGCACCAGCGGTTCGGCCGGGATCCGATCGAAGCCGTAGATGCGGATCACCTCTTCGACGAGGTCCGCCTCGCCGACGACGTCATGGCGCCAGGTCGGGACGGTGCAATCCCAGCCGTCCGCCGTTTCCTTGAGCGAAAAACCGAGGGTAGTGAGAATGCGCTCGATTTCGTTGGCCGGCACATCGACGCCGCCGAGGCTTTTCACGCGGCTGGAGCGCAGCGGATAGGTGCGCGTGACATCGGGCTCCTCTCCAACGATGACCATCTCGCTTGCTTCGCCGCCGCACAAGCTCAGGATCAGCTTGCTTGCGAGTTCCGCCGCCGGCAGTTGGAAGGCGGGATCGATGCCGCGTTCGAACCGGTAGCGGGCGTCCGATTGCAGGTTGAGCTTGCGGCCCGTCGCGGCGGTACGCACCGGATCGAAATAGGCGGCTTCGAGGAAGACGTTCACGGTGTCCTCGGTACAGCCGGACAGCTCGCCGCCCATAACACCCGCCAAACCCTCGGGTATTTTTTCGTCGGCGATCACCGTCATTTCACTGTCGAGGGTATATTCCTTGCCGTCGAGGGCGAGCATCTTCTCGCCGTCGCGCGCCAGGCGCACATGGATGTCGCCATGCACCTTGTCGGCATCGAACACGTGCAGCGGCCGGCCATAGGCCATGGTGAACAGGTTGGTGATATCGACCAGCGCCGAGATCGGCCGCAAACCGATGGCCTTGAGCTTTTCCTGAAGCCAAGCCGGGCTCGGGCCATTTTTCACGCCCCGGAAATAGCGGCCGACGAAGTAAGGGCAGGCGTCTTTTATTTCTTCGTTGAAATCGAGATGCACGCCGATGGGGCTTTTGAAGCTGCCCGGGATGGGGTCGATGTTGAGCGGCTTCAGGGTCCCGACACCGGCGGCGGCGAGATCGCGGGCGACGCCGCGTACGCCGAGGCAATCGCCCCGGTTGGGGGTAATGGCGATGTCGAACACCGGATCGGATAGGCCCATGGCCTCTGCTGCGGGCGCGCCGAGCGGCGCGTCGTCGGGTAACTCGACGATGCCCGCATGGTTCTCCGACAGGTTCATTTCCTTTTCCGACAGCAGCATACCGTTGGAGGTGACGCCGCGGATCTTGGATTTTTTCAAGACCGCATCGAGGCCGGGAATGTAGCTGCCTTCACGGGCGAACACGCCCTTCATGCCGGCGCGCGCGTTCGGTGCGCCGCACACCACTTCGAAGGTCTCCGTGCCCGTATCGACCTGGCACACCTGAAGCCGGTCGGCGTTGGGGTGCTGCTGCGCATCGGTCACGTGGGCGACGACGAAATCCTTCAGCCGTTCGGCGGGATCGTCGAGGCTTTCGAGCTCGAGGCCGATCATGCTCAGCGTATCGCCGATTTCCTGCGGGCTGGCCGTGGTCTCGAGATCCATCTCGAGCCATTTCAGGGAAAACTTCATGCCAAGGCCCTCCCTACCAGGGACGGCACATCCAACGGCTTGAAACCGAAGTGGTCGAGCCAGCGGATGTCGGAGTCATAGAACGTCCGGAGATCAGGAATGCCGTATTTGAGCATAGCGAGACGCTCGATGCCGATGCCGAAGGCGAAGCCCTGATATCGGGTGGAATCGATGCCGCAATTCTCTAGCACCTTCGGGTTGACCATGCCCGAGCCGAGGATTTCCAGCCAGTCGGCGCCGGCACCGATCTTCAAGCTGCCGCCTTCGCGGGAGCAGCCGATATCCACCTCCGCCGAGGGTTCGGTGAAGGGGAAATAGGACGGGCGGAAGCGCACCGGCAAATCCTCGACACCGAAGAAGGTGCGGCAGAACTCGATCAGGCATCCCTTGAGGTGACCCATATGGGTGCTCTCGTCGACCACCAGGGCTTCGACCTGATGGAACATGGGCGAATGGGTGGCATCGTGATCGCAGCGATAGGTGCGGCCCGGCACGATGATGCGGATGGGCGGCTTCTTTGCCTGCATGGTGCGGATTTGCACCGGCGAGGTGTGGGTGCGCAGCACCATGCGGCTGTCGCCCTTTTCGGCGTTGAGATAGAAGGTATCGTGTTCCTGGCGGGCCGGATGGTCGGGCGGAATGTTGAGGGCGGTGAAGTTGTACCAGTCCTCTTCGATGTCGGGTCCCTCGGCCACCGTGAAACCCATCTCGCCGAAAATGGAAATCACTTCATCGATGGTTTGGCTGATGGGATGGATAGATCCGCTGCGTTCGGGCCGTGCGGGCAGGGTGACGTCCACCTGTTCCTCGGCGAGCCGGGCATCGAGCCCGCTTTCCGACAGCGTTTTCTTGCGCGCCTCGATGGCCTCGGCGATCTCGTCCTTCAACGCGTTGAAGGCCTGGCCGGCGGCCTTGCGCTCGGACGGGTCCAATTGGCCCAGGCTTTTCATCAATCCGGTCACGCTGCCCTTGCGGCCGAGCGCCGCCACGCGCACCGCCTCCAGGGCATCGAGATCGGCGGCGCCATTGATCGATGCCGTCAATTCGCCGCGCAATGCATCCAGGTCTTCCATCGTCTCCTCGGTTTCCTCAAATAGGAAAGGGGCCGCCTTGTGGGGCCGCCCCTTCCTCTAAATCGTCTTTGCGTCTGCTGGTCAAGCAGTGCTTGAGAGGGCGGCCTGGGCCTGTTCCACCAAGCTTTTAAACGAGTCCGGCTCCCGCACGGCAATATCGGACAGAACCTTACGGTCGAGCTCGATGCCGGCCTTCGTCAAACCGTTCATGAATTGAGAGTAGGTGAGGCCGTGAAGCCGCGCACCGGCATTGATGCGCTGGATCCACAAGCTGCGGAAACTCCGTTTCTTCGCCCGCCGGTCGCGATAGGCGTATTGCATCGCCTTATCGACGCGCTCCTTGGCGAGCCGGAAGTTGGATTTACTGCGGCCTCGGTATCCTTTGGCGCGGGAGACGACTTTCTTGCGTCGGCTCCGGCTGGGAACGGAAGGTTGCGAACGTGCCATTGCGTGCTCCTTCCCTTACAGATACGGCATATAGGATTTGACGATCCGCGCGTCGGCATCGACGAGGATCATGGTACCGCGGGCCTTGCGCTTCATTTTCTGCGTACGCTTGCGCAGGTTGTGGCGCTTGTAGGCGACATTGCCTTTGATCTTGCCCGATCCGGTGCGGGAGAAGCGCTTCTTGGCGCTCGATTTGGTCTTCATCTTGGGCATTTTGCTATCCTTATACGAAGGTTCTTGTCGGAGCGGCTGGGCATGCCCTATGGGACCTGAAATGCGTCGGTCCGGCCTCACCGCTCGGCGAAGGGCGGGGTTATAGCCCCGGGCCCCCGAAAATGCAAGCGATCTGGGGCTTTCGCCTCAAAGGCAAAAAACCGCCTTATTGGGGCCAGAAGACAAAAAAAACCGCCCCGTTGGGCCACCCGCGGCCACCCAGCCGCCGGCATATTTAAATCTGCCCCCAACGGGGCGCTAAACCCTGAGAACCCACCGAACAAAAAAACCGCCCCGTTGGGGGCGGGGCGGTTCGAATGCTGGATGCGACGGAAATGCGGTCTCGGTGCTCCAGTTGGGATTGGGGGGATCCAGAGCGACCGCATCCGTGCAACTATCATAACACCCTATTCGCGTGTCCATTCCACCTAATTCTCGCGGAATAGCGGAAATGTGATCGAAAAATCAGTTATTTCCGTTCGGATTACGAACAAAAAACCCGCCGAAACGGCGGGTTGGTTTCCTTTGGTGTGCAGGAGGCAATTATCGTGGGGCGAACACCATGATCATTTGGCGCCCTTCCATCAGGGGCATTTGTTCGACCTTGGCCAGCTCGTCCATGTCTTCTTTCACGCGGTCGAGCACTTTGACGCCGAGGTCCTGGTGCGCCATCTCGCGGCCCCGGAACCGGAGTGTCACTTTCACCTTGTCGCCTTCTTCCAGGAACCGGCGCATGGAGCGCATCTTGACCTGATAGTCGTGTTCCTCGATGCCCGGGCGCAATTTGATCTCTTTGACTTCGATGACCTTCTGCTTCTTGCGCGCTTCGGCTTTTTTCTTCTGGGTTTCGTATTTGAGCTTGCCGTAATCGAGGATCTTGCATACCGGCGGATCCGCGTTGGGGGATACCTCGACGAGATCGAGACCGACTTCCTCGGCCATTTCGATGCCTTCGGCAACGGTCACCACGCCGACCATTTCGCCGTCGGCGTCAACCAACCTGATTTTGGGAACGTCGATGTCTTGATTGATGCGCGGGCCGTCTTTTTCCGGCCGGCTCTGCATGGGGGGGCGTGCTATGGACGAAACTCCTTCATTTGCCTTTTCCTTCGCGTGGGGCCGGCAAACAGTCTTTCGTCGATTGGCTACCCCCAGGCTGAAGAAACAGGACTTGGTTCAAAATCCGGCGCCCCCGGTCAATTGCCCGGAGGCGCTGCTTCAGCCGCCAGTCTAGCGACTGCCTCATTCAGCGCAAGAATTTCTTGGTCCTTGCCGCCCAGCCGGCGCAGTGCCACCGTCTTTTCCGCCGCCTCGCGGCCACCGACGACGACGATCAGTGGGATATGGGCGTGGCTGTGTTCGCGGATCTTATAGTTGATCTTCTCGTTGCGGAGATCGAGATCGGCGCGCAAGCCCGCCGCCTTCAGAGCCGCCTGAACCTCGCGGGCATAATCGTCCGCATCGTTGGTGATCGTCGTCACCACCGCCTGGACCGGGGCCATCCACAGCGGAAAGCGACCGGCATAATGCTCAATGAGAATGCCGAGGAAGCGTTCGAACGATCCCAGGATCGCGCGGTGCAGCATCACCGGGCGGTGCTTCTCATTGTCCTCGCCGATATAGGTGGCATCCAACCGTTCTGGCAGCACGAAATCCACCTGCAGCGTGCCGCACTGCCAATCGCGGCCGATGGCGTCGCGCAGGACGAACTCCAGCTTGGGGCCATAGAAAGCACCCTCGCCTGGGTTCATGAGGACGTCGATCCCGGCGGCCTCGCTCGCTTCCATCAGGGCTTTCTCGGCACGGTCCCAGACCGCGTCGTCGCCGGCCCGCACTTCCGGCCGGTCCGAGAACTTGATGAGGAAATCGTCGAAACCCAGATCGGCATAGATCGACGACAGCAGCTTGATGAACTCTGCCGTTTCGGACTCGATCTGCTCTTCGGTACAGAAAATGTGGGCGTCGTCCTGCGTAAAGGCACGCACCCGCATCAGGCCGTGCAGCGCGCCCGACGGTTCGTTGCGGTGACAGGAACCGAATTCCGCCATGCGCAACGGCAAATCGCGGTAGCTCTTGATGCCCTGATTGAAGATCTGCACATGGCAGGGGCAGTTCATGGGCTTGATCGCCAGCACCCGGTCCTCTGATTCGGAAACGAACATGTGCTCGCGGAACTTCTCCCAATGGCCGGAATGTTCCCAGAGAACGCGGTCGACCAGTTGCGGCGTCTTGACCTCGCGGTAGTCGGCGGCCTCCAGGCGGCGGCGCATATAAGCTTCGATTGTGCGGTAAAGCGTCCAGCCTTTCTCGTGCCAGAATACGGCGCCAACGGCTTCTTCCTGCAGGTGGAACAGGTCCATGGAGCGACCGAGACGGCGGTGATCGCGTTTCTCGGCCTCCTCCAGCATGTGGAGATAGGACTTGAGTTGTTTGTCGTTGGCCCACGCCGTCCCGTAGATGCGTTGCAGCATCTCGTTGCGGGAATCGCCGCGCCAATAGGCGCCCGCAAGCTTCATCAGCTTGAAGGCCTTGCCGAGCTTGCCCGTCGACGGCAGGTGCGGCCCGCGGCACAGGTCCATCCAGTCGCCCTGACGATAGATTGTCACCTGTTCACCGGCGGGGATGCTGCCGATAATCTCGGCCTTGTAATCCTCGCCGATGGATTTGAAATGCTTGATGGCTTCGTCGCGGTCCCAAACCTCGCGGACGATCTCCAGGTCCTGATCGACGATTGCCTGCATGCGCTTTTCGATCTTCTCGAAATCGTCCGTCGAAAAAGGCTCCTTGCGCGCGAAATCGTAGTAGTAGCCGTTTTCGATCGCGGGGCCGATGGTCACCTGCGTGCCGGGGAACAACTCCTGTACCGCCTGCGCCATCACGTGCGCGGCGTCGTGGCGCAGCAGTTCCAGCGCGTCTTCGTCTTTCGCGGTGACGATGGAGAGATCGGCGTCGTCCTCGATCTCGCGGTTCAAATCGCGCATTTCGCCGTCAACCCGCACGGCCAGTGCCGCCTTGGCAAGACCCGGTCCGATATCGGCGGCCACATCCGCGCCGGTCACGGGACGTGGAAATTCGCGCACGCTGCCGTCCGGGAGCGTGAGTTTCACGTTGCCGCTCTGCTGTCCACCGTCTGCCATTTTTCTTCCCCATTCGGGCCGGTCTCGGCCCACTCTTCCTTAATCTAGCCCCAAAATCAAAAAACCCCCCCGTTTTCGGCGGGAGGGTTGGATGTCCGCGGTCAACGTGCGCCAGCGGTCACGGCCCCTCCCAATGGGGAGTCGTGGTGGTAGTGGTCGTGGCGGTTATCGTCAACATGGCGTTTTATATCGGCAATTCGGCGCAGGCTGTCAAGTTGGGGGCTAGCTGGGCAAAGCGGCAACAACCTCGTCGACCGAGAGATCGTCGAGAGTCTCGCGCCGCAGGATTTCCACATGGGGCCCCCGTTGGGCACAAAGCGTGGGATCGGAAGCGAAGGAATACAAAACCACCGACGGGCATCCGACCAGGGCCGCCGCGTGCATGGGGCCCGTGTCGTTACCGACGGCACAGGCGGCTTCGCGGGCAAGTTGGATGATGTCGGCAATGCTCGTTTCCCCCGCGAGAGACCGGGCGTGGGGCGCCACCTCGGCAATCTCTTCCAGAAGATCGCTTTCGTTTCCGCCGCCCAAAAGCACAGGTTGCAGGCCGCGCGCCATCAGTGTGAGGGCTAATTGGCCATATTTTTCCGCGGGCCAGCGTTTGTCGGGCCGGTGCGCCGCGCCGCCGGGCACCAGCAGCGCGTAGCGCTCGTCGAGACCGAAACGTGCCGTTTCCGCCTCGACCCAGGAAAAGCTCGGCGGGTGTACGTCAGGAATACCGGCCATGGCCAACTGTTCGGCCTGACGGTCCAAGGTGTGCATGAAATCTCGGTTGGGGTTGTCGTGGGGAAGCGAACAGCCGCCGGCGATACCCGACCACTCGGGCCCATTATTGTCGTCCGCGGCCATCAGGCGGAAGTATGAACTCGACCGGTCGGATGTTTGCAAATCATAGACGCGGCGGAAACGCACGCTGCGTAAACGTCGGCGCAGCGAGAGCCATCCCTTCACCTGCCAAACCTTGGGCCGTGTATCGATCCACACGCGGTCGAACCACGGTGACGCTTCGGCAAAGGCGCGGAACGGTTCGGTGGTCAGCAGCGTGATAGTCGCGTCCGGATGATGAGTGCGGATGGCGGCAAAGGGGCCGGCTGCCTGCAGGAAATCCCCCAGCGCGCCAAGCTTGATGACCAGGATCTGGTCGGTCATTTGCCTAGCGGCTTATTGGAGGTTCGGCCAGCACCTCGTCATACACGGCGATGGTTTTGGCGCACATACCCTCTTTGGTGAAGTTGTCACGGATGTGCGCAACGGCCCGCGCGGCATAGGTCCCCCGCGCCGTCGGCGGCTGTTCCAGAACCGTGTTGATGGTGGCGGCGAGGGCGGCGGCATCGCCGGGCGGGGTTAGCCAGCCGGTCTCGCCCTCGATTACCGTTTCGCGCGCGCCGCCGTGATCGGTGGCGATTACCGGGCGGCCCAATGCCTGCGCTTCGGCCACGACCCGGCCGAAGGCTTCGGGTTCGGTAGAGGCAGAGACAACGACATCGGTGAGCATGTACGCCGCCGGCATGTCGTCGCAATTGTCGATAACGTGGACGAGGCGGTTTAGTCCCGCGCTTTCAATGGCGCTCAGCAGTTTGCGCCGATAGCCTTCGCGGCCCTGATCGGATCCCACGATCAAGCATTGAATATCCTGACGGTCGAGGATTTTGATGGCGTCGATGAAGACCTGCTGACCTTTCCATTTGGTGAGGCGGCCGGGCAACATGATGACCGGCACACCGTCGGGAAGGCGCCATTTCTCGGCGAGCTTGATCATGCGTTCCTGGGAGACGCGCGACGGATCGAAACGTCCGATGTCGACGCCGCGGTGGATCACGCGGATCTTAGAGACGGGCACGCCGTAAACTTGGCGGACATGTCCCGCGATAAAATCCGAAATGGCGATGACCCGCTGGCCGCGTGTCATGATGGAGTTGTACCAACGGCGGATCGCGTTGCCGTGTTTGTAGGTGCCGTGAAATGTCGTTACGAAGTGGCGCCCCGTCTTGCGGGCGGCCGCGAGGGCGCTCCAGGCAGGCGCGCGGGAACGCGCATGCACGATATCGACATTTTCGTTCCGGATGATCTGAACCAACCTGTCGATATTGGCGCGCATAACGAGGGGGTTTTTCGAATCCACGGGCAGGATAATGTGCTCGACACCGGCGCGTGTCAGTTCATGGACCATGACGCCGCCCGATGACACGACAATGGATCGTCCGCCCGCCTGGATTACCGAGGCGGCGACATCGATGGTGCCTCGCTCGGCGCCACCGGTTTCCAGAGCCGGCAAAATTTGAAGGACGGTTGCGCCACTGGCGATGGTTTTCGGGTGCGTGGTTTCCGGAGTCCCGTTTCCGGTGTTAAGTTCCTTATCCACCTATTGGGTCCGTCTCTGCGTAAGTATTGTTCATGCCGTCCAATATGTCCTTATCCGATAGCAATTGTAAAATATTAGCACGCGCCGGTGCGGCGTCCATCGCCTACTACCTGACGCCGGGGCATACCCCGACTGTCGTCTTTATGACAGGCTTCATGTCCGACATGAGTGGCGGCAAGGCTTTGGCGCTCGAAACCATGTGCCGTGATCGCGGGCAAGCCTTCTTGCGTTTCGATTATAGCGGCCATGGGTTGTCCGAAGGTGAATTTGCCGACGGCACCATCGGTTCGTGGGCTGAAGACGCGCTTTTCGCCATCGATTCGCTGACCCAGGGGCCGTTGATTTTGGTTGGATCTTCCATGGGCGGCTGGATCATGTTGCTGACGGCGCTGGCGCGGGCAGACCGAATCGCCGGTCTCGTTGGCATTGCGCCGGCGCCCGATTTCACCGACCGGCTTTACCACGACGAGCTCACCGAGGCGCAGCGCGCCGAAATGGATCGCACGGGAAAAGTCGTGGTGCCGAGTGCGTATGAAGACGACTATGTCTTTACCCGCGCGTTGATCGAAGACGGGCGGGATCACTTTCTTTTGGATGGAGAGATCGCGCTCGATTGCCCGATCCGGCTAATCCATGGCCAGCAGGACGATGCCGTGCCGTGGCAGACATCCCTGAAGATTGCCGAGATGGCTCGCTCGCGCGATGTGGAAGTGACGTTGGTGAAAGGCGGCGATCACCGTCTTAGCGAATTGGCAGATTTGGAACGGCTAACGGCGATCGTCCGCAAGCTGCTCGATCAGGCGTCCTGAAGTTCGGCGATGCCTTTGGCGACACGGTCGCTAAGGGCAGTAGCGGAGTCCTGCGCACTCTTCTCCGCCTGTGATTCGGCATCGAGCACACCGCGCAGGCCTTCACGGTAGGTCGGATATTTGAGACGCACCGCCAAGTCATCTTTGATACGGGTGTTGTCGATACGGCGATTGTCCTGCCAGAAGGTCTTGGCCATGTCCGACATGTCCTTGACCGCTTCGTCGAATGGAATCTCGGCGGGCGGGGTCACCTTCAGCAACTGACAGGCGTAACTGACCACGTCCTTTTGTTCGGCGGCCTCATCGTCGCACACATTGTAGATGGTGCCGGGATTGGGATGTTCCATGGAGGCATCGAGAACTTGAACGATGTCGTCCACATGGATGCGTGAAAAGGCGAAGCCCGGTTTGTCGATCCGCCGTGCCGTGCCGTCGCGGACGTTGTCGATGGTGCTGCGGCCGGGACCGTAGATGCCGGCAAGGCGGAAAATGTGGACAGGGAGTTCGAAGTCCCGGTGCAGGGTCATCCAGGCCGTTTCCGCTTCGGCGCGCCGCCAGCTGCGGGGGACGGTTGGTTTCAGCGGCGCCGCTTCATCGACGGTGCGGCCTTGCGTATCGCCATAGACGCCGGTGGTCGAGAGATAGCCGATCCAAGCGGGCTCGGCGTCCTGCAGCAGTTCGCTATAGCGGTCGAGAACGGGATCTCCCTCTTCCCGCGGGGGAACGGATGACAGGAAATAGGCGCCGGTTACCTCGCCGGCGAACACGTCGTCGAAGGGGATCGGCTGGATTCCCAGCGCTTTCATCTCTTCCGCCTGTTCTTTTGTGCGGTAGGTGGCGCTGACTTTCCATGCCTCGGGATCAAGGGCCGACGCCAGCGCGCGGGCGGTATAGCCGAGACCGAAACAGAATAGGTGACGGGTTGCCATTGGTCTCCCCCTTTGGTGCCTTCCTCGTCGGTGGTGCAATGGCTTTACGCCATTCAGTATAACCCGGTTCCATGGCTTGCCAATCCGGCCAAAATACCGGAATCTCGCCAAATATTCTTACCGCCAGCGCCAATTGTTAACAGCGCGAATTTGATCGGATACCTATGCGGATATTGGTTGTATCGGCCCTTCTTGCAAGCGGCCTTCTGCCCGCCGGAATCCCCGCCAAAGTTCATGGGGCGGCGGGTGACGCGATCGTGCCGGAAAGCTATGAAAGCTGCATGGCAGAGGCAAAAACCAGCCCCGAACAGGCGTTTGAAAAGGCGACGGCCTGGGCCGGCCTGAATGGTGGCGATGCCGCCCGCCATTGCGCGGCGGTGGCGCTGATTGGGCTGGGCCATCAGGACGAAGCGGCCCGCCGGCTGCAAGCTCTGGCGCAGGAAATCTATGCCGAAGCGGCCGTGAAGGCGGCCATTCTGGGGCAAGCGGGGCAGGCTTGGCTTCTGGCCGGCGACGCGGCGGCCGCTGAAAACGTACTGAGCGCGGCCATCAATCTCGACCCCCGTAACGCCGATCTCTATGTCGACCGAGCCCAGGCCCTCGATGCGCGTGGCGACGTTGGGGGCGCGGTGCGCGATCTCACTCAGGCACTTTCACTTGATGACAATCTTGTCGACGCGCGGGTATTCCGTGCCAGCGCCTATCGTCAATTGGATCGCTTGGACGATGCGGCGCGCGACATCGTCGAGGCGTTGAAACGTGACCCGAAAAATATCGAAGGATTGTTGGAGCGGGGAATTCTCCGCCGGCTGGTGAAGGACCCGGATGGCGCGCGCCGCGATTGGCTGCAGGTGATCGAGATTGCGCCCGACAGCGAGGCGGCGCGCCTTTCTCGTGATAACATTGAGCTTCTGGACGGCCCAAACAAGAACAAGCAAAGCTCGAACTAGAAACCGGGCCGGCCTAGAAATCCGGATTTGCGTAGTGCTTGGGTGCCGTTAGGCCGGGAATGCTGTCTGCGAGAATGGCACGGAAGCTTGGCCGCGATTTGATCCGCGCGTACCAATGTTTGGCGCTTTCGTGATCGGCCCATGGCACATCGCCGAGATAATCAACCACCGAGAGGTGTGCGGCCGCCGCGATGTCGGCTAAGCTCAGTTCCTCGCCCGCCAGCCAATGACGGTGATCGGCGAGATGGGAAATATAGTCCAGATGCGTGTGGATGTTGGCGAGCGCGGCACGAATCACCCGGGAATCGGGCGCACCTTGACCGAGGATCCGGCGCATGACCTTTTCGGCGATGAGACACTCAGACACTTCTTCGTAGAATTTCCGGTCGAACCAGCTGACGAGACGCCGGGTTTCCGCCCGTTCCCCCGGCGTTTTGCCGATAAGCCCGGGATCGGGCGCGGTCTCTTCGAGGAACTCGCAAATGGCGGCCGAATCGGAAAGCGCGGTTCCGTCCTCTTCGACGAGAACCGGCACGTCGCCCGCGGGATTAAGTGTCAGGAAATCGGTGCGCCGATCCCAAACCTGTTCCACGGTCAGTTTGAAATCGAGATTCTTTTCGGCAAGAACGACGCGCACTTTTCTTGAAAAGGGGTCAAGCCACAGATGGAAGAGAGTGCGCATATCCTGCCCAAGTGATCGGTTCGGTTCCAGTGTGTATACGTTGTCTTAATGGAACCTTATTAACCAATGCGGTTATATAAACAATTGGAGGGGTATGAGCCAGATGCAGAAAATTCTTTTGCGATGATCAACCTTCCATCGAGAGTCATAAGGGTGGTACAAATGCCACCGATTCAACGTGGACGATAGCGTGCCGCTTTTTAACATCGTTATCCTTGCCGCTGTTCAGGGCATCACCGAATTTTTGCCGATCTCGTCATCGGCGCATCTGATCCTGGTTCCTATTCTCATGGGTTGGCAAGATCAGGGGCTGACCATCGACGTCGCCGTGCATGTCGGCACGCTACTTGCCGTCATCATCTATTTCTGGAGCGATATCTGGGCGATGCTGACCGGCATCCTCCGGGCCATCCGGCCACAGCCGGGCCGCCGGCGCTCGGGCGGCGTCGAGGTGAAGCTGGCGATGATGCTGGTGGTTGCCACCATCCCCGCCGTTCTCGCGGGCTGGTTCATCAACTCCTACGCCAGCGATCTGTTGCGCGGTATCGAAATCATCGCCTGGGCAACCATCGGATTCGCCATCCTTCTCTATGTCGCCGACAAAATGAGCATGACGGTTCGCCGCATCGATCACATGGGTTATGTCTCGGCCATATTCATCGGCGTGATGCAGGTGCTAGCATTGATCCCCGGCACCTCGCGGGCGGGAATTACCATGACGGCTGCCCGCCTATTGGGGATCGAGCGGTCCGACGCGGCAAAATTCTCCATGCTGTTATCGATTCCGGTGATCATTGGCGCTGGTGCTCTGAAGGGGTGGGAATTGTATCAGTCGGGCAATGTGCAGTTGACCGAGGCGGCTTTCGTCGCGGCGCTGCTCAGTTTCATTTTTGCGCTGATCGCCATTGCGCTGCTAATGGCTTGGTTGAAACGGGCGAGCTTCACACCCTTCGTGATCTATCGCCTCATTCTCGGCGGCGTCCTCTTGTATATCGTTTACCGCGCACCCGGCTTTACGTTCTAAAGATCATCCCCGTACGACGCCGCTTTCGTCCGCCTTCAGTTTGAAAGCGGCGGCCATCAGCGCCTTGGTGTAGGGGTCGCTGGGATTGTCGATGACCTGTTCGGCGGGGCCGGCTTCCACGACCTTGCCGTCGCGGATCACAACCACGTCGTGGGCGAGGGCGCGGACCACTTTCAAATCATGGCTGATGAACAGGTACGTCAACCCGTGCTTTTTCTGCAGATCGCGCAACAACGCGACAATCTGCGCCTGGACGGACATATCGAGGGCCGAGGTCGGTTCGTCGAGAACGATGATCCGGGGACGCAGGACGAGAGCCCGGGCGACGGCAATGCGCTGACGTTGGCCGCCGGAGAATTCATGGGGGTAACGGTCCATGGTGGTGGGATCGAGGTCCACTTCCGTCAATGCATCGGCCACCATGCGGCGCCTGTCTTCATAAGTGTTGCCGATGTTTTGGATCAGCAGGCCTTCCTCGATGATCTGGAACACGGACATGCGGGGGCTCATGGACCCCACCGGGTCCTGGAAGACGATCTGCATTTCCTTGCGTAACGGCCGTAATTCCTTGAACGACAGTCCCTGGATAATGTTGCCGTCGAGGCGAATGGCGCCGTCGCTTTTTTCGAGCCGGATGAGCGCACGACCGAGGGTCGATTTGCCCGACCCGGATTCGCCGACAATCCCGACCGTATGGCCCTGGCGCAGTTGCACGGAAATGCCGTCTACCGCCTTGATGTAGCCGACGGTGCGCCGCACGACGCCTTTCTTGATGGGGAACCACACCTTGAGATCATCGGCGGCAAGGATTTCCGGCGCGTCCGCCGGTGCTGGATCGGGGCGGCCTTTCGGTTCGCTGCCCAACAGGTGTTTGGTATAGGGATCTTGAGGGTCGGCATAGAGTTTGGCCGTATTGCCGCTTTCCACCACCCGTCCTTCGTTCATGACATAAGTGCGGTCGGACATATGTTCGACAATACCGAGATCGTGGGTGATCAGCAGCATGGCCATGTCGAGTTCCTGGGTCAGCTCTTTCATCAGTTTGAGGATTTGTGCTTGGACCGTGACATCGAGGGCGGTGGTCGGTTCGTCGGCGATCAAGAGCTTGGGTTTGTTGGCGAGCGCCATGGCGATCATGATGCGCTGCTGCTGGCCGCCGGAAAATTCGTGCGGCAGGGCGTGCAAGCGGGATGTGGCCTCTTCCAACCCGACCATGGTCAGCAGTTCGACGATGCGCGCCTTGGCCGCGCTTTCCGACATACCTTGATGGAGGCTCAACACCTCGCCGATCTGCCGGCCGATGGCATGCAGTGGATTGAGGGAGTTGAGCGGCTCCTGGAAGATCATGGCGATGTCGTTGCCGCGCACCTGGCGCAGGCGCGCTTCCGCTGCCGACAACATGTCTTCGCCTTCGAAGAATATTTTGCCGCTGGGATGCCACGCGACGGGATAGGGCAGTAGCTTGAGGATGGAAAGGGCGCTCACCGACTTGCCTGATCCCGACTCGCCGACGAGACCGACGATTTCACCCGTGTTGATTTCCATATCGACGTCACGCACGGCTTGCACTTCGCGGTCGCCGCGGCCGAAGCTGACGGAGAGGTTTTCGATCTTCAGGAGAGGTTGGGTCATACCGTCAACTCCTGCCATCAACTTCGAAATGTCTTGCGCGGGTCGAACGCATCGCGCACCGCCTCACCGACGAAGATTAGCAGGCTCAACATGATGGCCAGTACGAGGAACGACGCGATGCCAAGCCACGGCGCCTGCAGGTTGTTCTTGCCCTGGTTCAAGAGTTCGCCGAGCGAGGCCGATCCGGGCGGCAGGCCGAAACCGAGAAAATCGAGGGCGGTAAGGGTGGTGATGGAGCCGTTGAGGATGAACGGCAGAAAGGTAACGGTGGCGACCATGGCATTCGGCAGGATGTGCTTGAACATCACCCGTGTGTTGGAGGCGCCGAGGGCGCGGGCCGCCAGGACATAGGTATAATTGCGGCCGCGCAGGAACTCGGCGCGCACCACGCCGACCAGCGACATCCAACTGAACAGCAGCATGATGGCGAGCAGCCACCAGAAGTTGGGTTCGACCACGCTCGCCAGAATGATCAATAGGAACAGGGTCGGCAGGCCCGACCATATCTCGATGAAACGCTGAAATAAGAGATCGGTGGTGCCGCCGAAATAGCCCTGCACCGCGCCGGCAGCGACGCCGACAATGGAACTGAGGATGGTAAGAACGAGACCGAACAGAACGGATATGCGGAAGCCATAGATGAGGCGGGCCACCACGTCGCGCCCCTGATCGTCGGTACCCAGCCAGTTGTCTGCCGTCGGCGGCGACGGCGCGGGCGTGGGCAGATCGTAGACGATGGAATCGTAGGAATAGGGAATAAGCGGCCAGATCATCCAGCCCTTTTCTTCGATCAACTCGCGCACGAAGGGATCGGCGTACTCGGCCTCGGTTTCAAATTCGCCGCCGAACGCGGTTTCGGGATAGGAGACGAGCACGGGGACATAGAAATCGCCGTCATAGCGGATTAGCAGCGGCTTATCGTTGGCAACGAATTCCGCGAACAGCGAGACGACAAACAGGATGAGAAATAGCCACAGCGACCAGTAACCGCGACGGTTGGCTTTGAAGTTGGACAGACGCCGGGCGTTGAGCGGTGAGATGCGCGCGCCGAGAATGCGTCCTTCTTCCATCCTCTAGACCTCGCGCGCTTCGAAATCGATGCGGGGGTCGACGACATGATAGGTGATGTCGCCGACGAGATTGAGGATCAGGCCGAGGAAGGTGAAGAAATAAAGCGTGCCGAACATCACCGGATAATCCCGGTTGATGGTCGCCTGAAAGCCCAATAGGCCCAGCCCGTCGAGAGAGAAGATGATCTCGGTGAGCAGTGCGCCGGTGAACAGGATGGAAATGAAAGCGCCCGGAAAGCCGGCGATGACGAGCAGCATGGCATTGCGGAACACATGACCGTAGAGGATGCGCCGTTCGGTGAGGCCCTTGGCTCGTGCCGTCATCACATACTGTTTGTTGATCTCGTCGAGGAAGGAATTCTTCGTCAGCATGGTGAGGCCGGCGAAACCGCCGATGACCAACGACAGGATCGGCAAGACCATGTGCCATAGATAGTCGACGACCCTGGCGGGCCAGCTCATCTCTTCCCAATTGGGCGAGACGAGGCCACGCAAGGGGAAGATGTCCCAGAAGCTGCCCCCGGCAAACAACACCACAAGCAGGATGGCGAACAGAAATCCGGGAATGGAATAGCCGATGATGACGGCGGCGCTTGTCCAGATATCGAACTTCGAGCCGTCGCGCACCGATTTGGCGACACCGAGCGGGATAGAGATGAGATAGACCAGCAATGTGGTCCAAATGCCCAAAGAGATGGAGACCGGCATCTTCTCGATGACCAGGTCGATGACTTTTTGGTCGCGGAAGAAGCTCTCGCCGAAATCGAAGACGACGTAGTTCTTCATCATCAGCCAGAAACGTTCGTGCGCCGGTTTATCGAAACCGTAGAGTTTCTCGATCTCTTTGATCAGTTCGGGGTCGAGACCGCGCGCGCCGCGGTACTTACTCGTTGAGGGTTGCGCGGCGGCCTGCGGTTGGCCGCCCCCCGTCTCTCCTTGCGAGGTGCCGCTGACCCGGGCCGTCGCTTCGACGCCGGTGCCAGTGATTTGGGCAATGGTTTGTTCAACGGGACCGCCGGGCGCGGCCTGCACGATGATGAAGTTAATCACCATGATCCCGAACAGGGTCGGGATGACGAGCAGTAGGCGGCGGATGATATAGGCGAGCATGGATTGCTATGCGAACCGGCCGGAGATCGGGGAAACTTCCTAAGCGTTCAGAAGTATACACATTTCCTTTGGCCGGTTCACAATGATGCCGTTTCGGTTTTCCGGCAACCCTATACGTTTTTTACCACGATTATTTGAACGGCGTCAGAGCGTTACCTGCGCCGCATTGTCGGCGAGCGTTTGCAGGCGGTCCAACCGCGCCTGGATGGCCGTCCGCTGATGGTAGAAGCGCAAACCGCGCGTGCCGCCCAATTCTTCGCCGCCGCCGGCGCGTCCCGGGCCGCCATGCGTGCACATGGGCATGACGATGCCGTGCCCGGTCTGTAGATCGCCGACTTTTTCGTCGACCACCAGGACGCGGCCGTGATCGGCGGCAATACCCAGCGAGATGTCGTTGGCAAAGCCGTCGTCGCCGGTGAACACGGACGCGGCCAGCGACCCGCCGCCGCGCGAGGCCAAGGCGATGGCATCCCCGGTGCCGTCATAGGGCATGACGGTGCAGGCCGGACCGAACACCTCGATGTCGTGCACCGCTTTTGCGGCTCTGGGATCGGTGCATTTGAGCAATGTCGGCGCCACGAAAGCCGACATTTTGGGGTCGGCATCGACGGGCTTGAAACCTTCCGCGCCGCCGGTGACGACGGTTGCTTCGGCGGACAATTGTTTGATGCCGTCGAGGGCGACCTTTTGCTGAGCCTTATTGACCAATGGGCCCATGCGCACGGTTTCGTTGCGCGGATCGCCGGTCACGGTCTTGGCGAGACGGGCTTCGAGTGCGCCGATAACGTCGTCGAGGATACCGGTCGGAACGAACGCGCGGCGGATGGCGGTGCACTTCTGGCCCGCCTTGACGGTCATCTCGCGGCTCACTTCCTTGACGAACAAATCGAACTCGGCGGCACCCGGTTTGGCGTCAGGACCCAGCAGGCTCATGTTGAGGCTGTCCGCCTCGGCATTGAAGCGGGCCGACGAGGCAATCAGGTTCTTGTTGCCACGCAGCATGTTGGCCGTGTCGGCGGAGCCGGTAAAGGCAATGGCGTCGGCACCGGTGAGGTGATCCATCAAATCACGAGCGCCACCGCAAATGAGGTTGAGCGCGCCGTCCGGCACCACGCCCGCCTCGATCACGTCGCGCACCATTTCATAGGACAGGAGGCAGGTGGCGGTCGCCGGTTTGGCGAAAACGGGTACGCCGGCGAGCAGGCTCACCGCCGCTTTTTCCCACAGGCCCCAGGACGGGAAGTTGAAAGCATTTATATGGATGCCTGCACCGTGCAAGGGGACCCAGATGTGCATGCCTTGGAAGGTCTCGTCCTTGGCCATGCGCTCAAAACCCGGATCGGCAAGATACTTGGCGTCGCCGAGCTTACCGGCGAGGCGGGAATAGAAGAACAGGGTTCCCGTGCCGCCGTCGATGTCGATGGCGGCATCGATCTTGGTGTTGCCGGAGTTCTTGAGGGCGATATCGGCATATTTGTCGCGGTTGGTGGCGAGAACTTCGTTGATCTTGCCCAACAGGGCGCCGCGTTCGCCGTAGCTCATGGCGCGCAGCGCCGGGCCGCCTTTGCTGCGCGCGTGGTCGAGCGCCCGGGCGAGATCGACACCGTCGGAGGAGGCGCGGGCGAGTTCCTCACCCGTGACCGGATCGATCAGGGGAGCGCCGTCGCCTTTGCCGTCGACCCACTCGCCATATACGTAATTCTGGATTTTCATCGTGTCCCCCTGCCTTGGTTTCTTGATCTGGTCTTTGAATTTGGGACCCGTTCCGGGCCGTGACGGTCAATTGTCCGAGACTATCGCACCATCGACAAGATGAATCTTGCGGTCCGCGCGGTCGGCCAACTCGCGTTCATGGGTGACGGCGACCACGGCGCGGCCGTCTTCGCGGGCAAGCTTGGTAAAGATGTCGAACACGATCTCGGAATTGTGGCTGTCCAGGTTGCCCGTCGATTCGTCGGCAAGTACCACCTCCGGGTCATTGGCCAGCGCCCGGGCGATGGCGACCCTTTGCCGTTGTCCCCCGGACATCTGATCGGGCCGCTTATTCGCGTGATCGCTGATATCAAGCTGGGCCAATATTTCGTCGGCGCGTGCCTGCATTTCTGCCGGGTGGAGCCGATCCAGCTTGCGCATGGGGATCATGATGTTTTCCCGCGCAGTGAATTCGGGCAGCAGGAAATGGAACTGAAAAATGAAGCCGAGCTTGGTGAGACGCAACCGGGCGAGGTCTCCTTCGTGGAGATCGCTGGTCTCTATATGATCCATGAAAATGGTTCCCTCGGTCGGCTGATCGAGGAGCCCCAGCAGATAGAGGAGCGACGATTTGCCGGAGCCGGACGGGCCGGTAATCGTGGTGAACTCGCCCCGGTGGATGGCGAGATCGATATCGTGAACGAGCGTCACCGGAATCTCGCCCGACAATCGGCGCGTCACATTGCGTGCCTCGATCAGGGGCGCTTCTTCTGTTTTTGTTTTGCCGATCATCGTTTACGCCGCTCCCCGGATGATGTCGACGGGGTTTACCCGTGCAGCCTTGCGGGCGGGCAGGAACCCGGCCACGGTCGAGGCGCCAAGGGCGAAAGCGGCGGCAATGAGATAATCCGTGATGTCATAAAGAATGGGTAGGGAAGTCGCCGCCGTGAATTCCTTCATGTCGATCTCAACGCCGTCGAGATAAGCCGACAGGCCGTAACCCAGCGCCCAGCCGACCACGACCCCCGCCAGACCGATGACAAATCCTTCGAGAATGAAAATGAATTTTATATCGATCTCCTCAAAGCCGAGGGACTTGAGGATGGCGATATCGCGGACTTTCTCGTAGGTGATGGTGGACACGACGTTATAGATGCCGAAGCCTGCCACCAGCAGAATGGCGCTGACCACCGAGAGCATGATTTTGCGTCGTACGACAAGGGTCTCGAGTAGACCTTCGTTGACCTCATCCCAGGATTCGGCGCGATACCCGTACCGTGCTTCCAATCGCCGGGCGAGGTCATGCGCATTATCGAGGTTGTCGAGGCGGATGCGGATTTCGTTGATGACGTTCGGCTTGTCCTGCAGGACCTGGACTTTTTTGAGGAGGGCGTAGGTGGTCGTGTTGTCGAGTTGGACAATGCCGGAACGAAACAAGCCGACGACCTTCATTTTCATGACCGTTCCTGCCGGGGACGAGAGGGTCAGTGTCGCGCCCATCCGGGTGCCGAGTTTGTCGGCAAGGCCGGTGCCGATGATGATGCCGTTGCCGGTGGTATAGAGGGAATCGAGGGTGCCGACGGTCATGTCGCTTTCCACCTGCGAAACATGGCGTTCGCGCCGCGGATCGACGCCGAGAATGGAGACGGCGACGTCACGTCCCGAATAGCGGGCGACTGCATTTCCCCGCAGCGTCGGCGCAACGTCCAGGCCCGCTATTTCCTCGATTTCGGTCAGGCGTGCTTGGGCTTGGCGGATGCCGCGGAGTTCCTGCTTCGGCTTGACGCCGCGCAACGCGACGGCGCCGTCCGCGAAAACGCGCTCGGCCGGCTGTTTAGGAGGCTCCCGGTATTCGTCCTTGATTGCCACGTGGGGTGTGGCGTTCACGACCCTGTCGATGAAATCCGCATCGGATCCGGCCATCAGCGCGGAGATGGCGATAAAAAAGCCGGTGCCCAAAGCGACACCCGTGATCGAGATAAGGGTTTGCCGGCGGCGTCCGCGGATATGGGTCCAGGCGATATCGAGGAGCAGGCGCATGCAAATGCCTCCTCTTACGACCCTGATGCCACTCTGATCCGGTCGCCGTCCTCAAGGCCCTCCGGCGGCGCGGCGAGGACCGTGTCATTCTGGGTCAAGCCTTCCAATATTTCCACCTGTTGTCCGCCGCGAATACCGGTTTTCACCGGTCGGCGTTGAACGCGGTCATTGACGGCCACCCATACGGAACCGTTCGAAACAGCGTCCGTGGGGATCAGCATGGTGTATTCAACTTCGCGGACGATGATATTGATTTCGGTGGTCATGCCGATCATCAGCGGCGTGTCGTCGGGTAGGGAAACGCGGACGCGATAGCTTTTGTTGACGGGATCGCCTTTTGGGGTCACGTGGTTGACGCTGCCGGTCAGCGTTTGGCCGGGAAAGGCATCGCTTTTGATCAGGGTCTTTTGCCCAAGGCGGACACTGGGAATATCCTCTTCGTCCACGTCGGCGACGATACGCAGAGGACGCGGTTCGCCGACCCAGAACAGAACGTCGCCGGGGGCGGCGACCTCTCCCACTTCTCCGTCACGCCGCAACACGATGCCGTCGAGCGGCGAGGTCAGGACATATCGGCTCAAGCGTTCTTCGGCCGCCGCCGTGGCGGCGCGGGCTTGCGCATATTCACTGGCAACCCGCTGGTAAACCTGTTCGCTGACCACTTGTTGGCCCGATAGGCGCAGATAGCGATTGAGCTCCTGCGCAAGAAACTCCTCGCGGGCGCGCGTCTCGGCAAGATTGGCCCGTGCTTCTTGGTCGTCCAGCTTCGCCAACTCGTCGCCCTTTTTTACGGTTTGTCCCTCGCAGGCGCAGTGTTCCATGATCCGCGCCGTCACCTGAGGTGTCACCTTGGCCCAATTCGTGGCTTCGACGTTCCCGGTCGCGTAAATGGCTTGTACGGCGGGACCGCGTGTCGGAGTGACCGTTTCAACAACGGGGATGTTGAGGAACCACCAGATGCCGCCGCCGGCAATCACGGCGGCAACGACGACAATCCATAGAATGATCTTCGGGAGGGTGCTGGCTTTCTTCACGGTCAATTTCCGGCCGACGAATGGAAGGCTCGCATCATAGGAGGTTGTGCGCCGCGGACCATGATTGAAATCAACTCTTTAACGGTAGTTGGTGGCGCTCCGGGGTCAGTTGCTTCCGCTCGCCAGCCGTTTCCTGGTTTCAAGTTTGGCTTCACGTTCCCGGTCGACCCACCAATTGTCGGTAAAGCCGAGCGCGTATTTAGGCGCGGTTTTGGGTTTTCCGAATTTGTCCCAATAGGCGACGCGGTAATTCTGAATATGCCAATGGGGGATCATGTAGTGGCCCCATTGAAGCGCCCGGTCGAGGGCGCGGGTGCGCATGATCAGGCTTTCCCGGTCGGGTGCCGAAATAATCAAATCGATGAGCTTGTCGATCGCCGGATCCATGATGCCGATGATATTGCGGCTGCCGGGACGATTGGCTGCATCGCTGCCCCAGAAATCCCGTTGCTCGTTTCCGGGGTTGAGGGATTGGCCGAAGCCGCCGACGACCATGTCGAAGTCGAACGTTTCCAAGCGCTTGATATATTGGGACGTGTCCACGGTTCTGATCCGCATGTCGATCCCGAGGCGTTCCAGGTTCTTGGCGAACGGTAGTGAGATGCGTTCGAAGGCGGGCGAAACGAGAAGCAGCTCGAACGCGAATGGCGCACCTGTTTGACCGTTGATCAGTTTGCCGCTTTTGATCTCCCATCCCGCCTCTTGAAGCAACCGCCGCGCGGTACGCAAATTCCGGCGGATGTTGCCGGAGCCGTCGGTTGACGGCGGATCATATTCTTGCGTGAAGACCTCGTTTGGAATTTGGCCCTTGAGAGGCTCGAGGATTTTCAGTTCTTCGGGCGAGGGCAAACCGTGCGCCGCGAGCTCCGAGTTGGAGAAATAGCTGGCCGTCCGCGTGTACTGGCCATAGAACAGGTTTTTGTTGGTCCAGGCGAAATCGAAGGCGTAGGCGAGCGCCTGACGCACTTTCGCGTCCTTGAAGATGTCCTTCCGCAGGTTGAAGGCATATCCCTGCATCCCCGTCGGAAGTTCGTTCGGGATGTTCTCGAGCTTGTAGAGCCCTTCCTTGCGGCCCGGTGAGTCGTAGCCGGTGGCCCAGATCTTGGCGGTATTTTCCTGGCGGAAATCGTACTCGCCCGATTTGAACGCTTCCAACGCCACCGTCGCATCGCGGTAATAGTCGAACCGGATAACGTCGAAGTTATAACGCCCTCGGTTGACCGGGATGCCGCGCCCCCAATAATCGAGAACCCGTTCGTAGGTGATCGACCGGCCGGACTCGAACGACTTGATTTTGTAGGGACCAGTGCCCGGGATGGGTTCGAGAATGGTCTTGGTGAAATCCCGTCCTTCGAAGAAATGCTTCGGCAGGATGGGTAGCTGACCCATGATCAAGGGCAGTTCACGGTTCTCGCCGCCGGAGAAAGAAAACTTCACCTGCCGGGACCCTAGCTTTTCGGCCTTGTCCACATTGGCGTAATAGAAGCGAAAGAACGGCTGACCGTCGTTCTTCAACGTGTTGAAGCTGAACACCACGTCGTCGGCGGTGACGGGATTGCCGTCGTGCCAACGGGCTTGTTCACGCAACGTGAAAATCACCCATGAGCGGTCCTCCGGCATTTCAATGCTCTCGGCGAGCAACCCGTATTCGGTAAAGGCTTCGTCGTAAGAGCCGGTCATCAGTGTTTCGAAAACGAGAGTTGCCGCGGCTGCGGGTACACCTTTCAGGGTATACGGGTTAAATGTATCGAACGTATCGCCAACGGCCGAAAGCCGCACGGTGCCGCCCTTGGGGGCATCCGGATTGACGTAATCGAAATGTTTGAAATCGGGGCCGTATTTCGGCGTGCCGTGCATGGCGATGGCATGAACGGGTGCCGAATGGGCGTCGGTCGCCGAAAGGGGCGACAGGACCACCAAAAGGGTGGCGAGTAGGGCGGTAACGCGCATGGCTTTCCTCTCCCTGTGAAGCGACTTTGTCCTAATGTGTCGGCAGATGCCCGCGCGGGCAAGGGATTGTATGACAACTCACTTGGAGTTGAGCAGATCGAGGGCGGCGGCATGGGTGCGTTCGTCGCCGGCGGCGAGCACACGGCCATCTGAATCCATGGTCAGGCCGTTACCGTTCCAGTCGGTAATGACGCCGCCGGCCCCTTCGATGATGGGGACAAGCGCGCAAAAATCCCACGGATGCAGATCGGCTTCGCAGACGAGATCGGCAAAACCGCTGGCTAGCAGGGCGTAGGCGTAACAATCGGCGCCGAACAACGGATGCTTGACCGCACCCGCCAGCCGCTCGAACGCCACCGCGTCGTCGCCTTGGAACATGTAGGGGGAGGTGGCATAGAGCCACGCATCGGTCAGCGCCGTGCAAGCGCGCACCTTTGCCGGGGCGCCGTTGAACGTTGTCGTACCGCTTTCCAGGCCGATCCAACGCTCGCCCAGGATAGGCTGATCGATCATGCCGAGGATGGGGGCGCCGTCCTGCAACAAGGCAATGAGGGTTCCGAACGTCGCCCGGCCGGTGGCAAAGGCCTTGGTGCCGTCGATGGGATCGAGTACCCAAACGTACTCTGCTTGGGTTCGCGCGGTGCCGCCTTCTTCGCCGAGAATACCGTGATCGGGAAATTCGGTTTCGATGAGGGCCCGCATGGCCGCTTCGGCCTCACGGTCGGCTTTGGTCACAGGGGTGGCGTCGGCCTTGTCGCTCAACCCCGCGGGCTTACGGAAATACCCACGGATAATCTCTCCGGCGGCGTCGGCGAGCCGCCCGGCGAAACCGGCAAAATTGTCAGGACGGGTCACGCGGACCGTCCCCAGCTTTTATTGCTGGGGCAGCGGCGGCGGTGAATCGTGCAGGGTCCGCATATACGCCAGCAAATCCGCGCGGTCGGTCGCCTTCTTGATGCCGGCAAAGGCCATTTTCGTGCCCGACAGGAAGTCCTTGGGCTTGGCGATGAAGGCATCGAGGTCTTCGTAAGACCAGGTGCCGCCAAGATCGGCCATGGCCGAGGAATAGCTGAAGCCTTCATGCTGGCCGCGGGTACGGGTCATCAGCGCCCAAAGGTTCGGGCCGACCTTGTTCTTGCCGCCGTTGTCAAAGGTGTGACAGGACACGCACTTCTTGGCGACGCGGGCGCCCTTTTCGGCGTCGGCTTCGGCAAGAAGCACCGGCAACGGTTTCTCGGGTTCGGCTTCTTTTGCCGGGGCCGTGGTGGAGGCGACCATCTCGGCGTCGTCCGCGTGGACGATCTCAGTATGCGGGATCAGCAAGTTTCCGGCGTAGTTGGCAATCCAAATGAGCCACAGTGCTGCGACGATCGCGGCGAATTTGGTGTTTGTGCTTAAGCTCCACATCTTTCAGTCCTTGCTGTTCTCGGCCATATCTCAAATTGGCGCTGATACAGTCGTTCCCAAGTTTGTTGGCGTTCCCAAAGTATTCATCTGATTGGTCGGCCTGATTGGTCGGTTTGGCGGCGGGTTGGGTCGGTTGACGTAACCGGCAGGTTTGAAAATTCCGTTCCGCGTTTAGCGCGATCATCCCGGCGCTGTCAATCACCCGGCCACTGTATTCTTGCCGAAGGTATAGGAAAACCCGGTAAAAATGTATATAGGGTGCTGCCCGACGCTGGAAAACCCTCTTAACGGACACCATTATGGCTGAGACATCCTCCTCCAAATCCGCCCCAGAATCCGCCCCAGAATCTGCCATGGCGATTGCCTTTCAGGGCTTCGAGGGGGCGAATTCCCACATCGCTTGCCGGGCGGTCCATCCGGAAATGACGCCTCTGCCCTGCATTTCCTTCGAGGATGCCTTTGCCGCGGTGCGGGATGGTGACGCCAAATATGCGATGATTCCCATCGATAATTCGGTGGCTGGCCGGGTTGCCGATATTCACCACCTGCTGCCGGATTCGGGTCTGCATATCATCGGCGAGCATTTTCAACGGGTCGAGCATTGCCTCGTTGCGGTGCGCGGGACAAAGGAAAGCGATCTCACCCACGTGCACAGCCATGTGCACGCGCTTAACCAATGCCGCAACGTCATCCGCGAGTTGGGCGTCGAAGCGGTGGTGCATGCCGACACCGCGGGGGCGGCGCGGGATATCGCCAAGTTAGGTGACAAAACACAGGGCGCCATTGCGTCGTCGCTGGCCGCTGAAGTGTACGGCCTCGATGTTTTGCGGCACAACGTCGAGGATGCGGAGCACAATACGACGCGGTTCCTGATCATGGCGCGCGAGGCGGCCGATCCCGGGCCCGAGAATCCTGAAACCATGACCAGTTTCGTCTTCCGGGTACGCAATGTGCCGGCGGCGCTTTACAAAGCACTAGGCGGTTTTGCCACCAACGGGATTAATATGACCAAACTGGAAAGCTATTTGGTGGGAGGCGGGTTCATCGCCGCGCAGTTCTATGCCGAAGTGGATGGCCATCCCGAACATCGCGGCATGAAGTTGGCCCTCGAGGAACTCGACTTCTTCTCGCACGAAGTGAAAATTCTGGGCGTCTATCCGGCGAACCCGTTCCGCAAGAGCATGAGCAGCGGCGAGTAGAGCCTTTTAGGCCGTCTCGTCGAGCCAGGTATCGATCAGCCAACGGGAAATGGAAATTTGGCTCGGCGGCAGGACGCCGTCCTGGGCCGCCATGTCGAGCACCTCGTCGCGGCTGAACCAACGCGCGTCGGCGATTTCGTCTTCCTGAATGACGATATCCTCGTTTTCCGCGCTGGCGCGGAAGCCCAACATCAAATTGGCCGGGAAGGGCCACGGCTGCGAGGCCTGATATTGGACATCGGAAACCCGAATGCCGGTCTCCTCGAACACCTCGCGGGCAACCGCCTGCTCGAGGGTTTCGGCAGGTTCGACGAAGCCCGCCAGCGTCGAATAGCGGATGCCGCTTGGGAACCTTTTGTTCTGGGCAAGCAGGGCCCGTTGATTTTTTCCGTTGCCCAACGTCACCAGCATAATCACCGCCGGATCGGTGCGCGGGAAATGGGTCTTGCCGCAATCCGGGTTGGTGCATTTCCGTTCGTGGCCCGCCTTGCGGCTTTCCGTCGGCGCACCGCACATGCCGCAGAACTGATGGGTGCGGTGCCAATAGGCGAGCGCGCGGGCGTAGGCCAGCATGGTTGCCGTGCCGTGCTCGAGATCTCCGGCGAGACGGCGCAGGTCCTCGAAGGACGTGTTCTCCGGCAACGGAACGTGATTCGCGGGTTCTTCCAGATGCGAGAGGTCGGTGGCGAAATAAGCGACGTCGCCGTCGACCCCGAGGAATACCGTTTCGCCCGACTGGCTATGTAGGGCCGTGGCTTCGGCATCGGCCATCAGAATGGCGTCCGGGTTGTCGGCGGCGCTCACCAAAACCCGGTCGCGCCAGAGCGGAAAGACGCGGATTCCAGCGCCGCCGAGACGTTGCGCCAGCCACTCTTCGTCCTCGCGCAATGTGTGGGCACGGTCGAGGCCGAGGGCGGTATAGAAGATGGTGCGTGTCATGTGGGGCGGACCCTGACACAGCGCTGCGCACCAGGCAATGGGATTGTTTCAGGGGATTGTTGCCGCATTTTTCGGTTGGCAGTAGGGTGATCTTGTACGCGGCGTTGTGCGTAGTCCGGCAAGCGATCAATAATATTGGGCATATTCGGGAACGGCATGCATCTTATCCAGCGACTTTGGCAGCGACTTGGAAAGCTTATTCTGGTCATGGGTGTGACGGCGGCACTCGCCGGCTGTTCGGGGGGATTTTTCCCCACTTATTTCAATGACGATCCCGTCAGCAACTCGGCGGAGATTGTCGCGGCGGCGGATTGGGAAACGGCGAAGACCGTCGTCATCGACATGCGTCAAAACAGTTTTACGCCGGCGGTTGTTCGTCTGACCCAGGGACAGCCCTATATCCTCGTTCTGGAGAACCGCGACGACGTGACCCACGTCTTTGCCGCCAAGGAATTTTTCCGGACCACGGCGGTCCGTCAGATCGTGACGGACGACAAAGAGACGCCTGTCCATCGCCTGTCCACGGTTTCGGTCTTGCCGAGCGAGATCAAGGAGGTCTATCTGGTTCCACTGCGGGACGGGTGGTTTTCCTTCGAAGGTGCGGATCCGGGGCTCAATATTGCCGGAATCTCGCTGTCGCCGTTTAGCCGGGGCGCTATCCACGGTATGGTCGGAAACTTCGTCGTCGAGCCGTGAAATCAACAAAATTCTGCCTTCAGGGGGTAAAATTCGGGATGAATCTTGCACGCCGCCCCTCCGGACCTGCTATAGTCCCAGCGGGAGGTCGGCCGTGGACGGGCCGCTCGCCAACCCGGTCAGGTCCGGAAGGAAGCAGCCGTAACGAGTTTCGTCCGGGTCGCGTGTCCGGTCTCCCACCTCAGCGGCCCGCGTGGAAAAATCCACCGCATAACAGTCGCGCTGCTGCTCATACCTCCGCCCACAATTTTCTGGCGGCAACGGGCTCACGCCAATCATGACCGACAACCAAACGAACCATACCGACGACATACTCCTCGAAGACGAGGCATCTGATGAGGTTTCCGGTCGCGACGACTTAACCGGATCGCTGCCCGGGTTCGATGCGCCCGACACAGCCACGGAAAGCGCATCGACGCCCTACCAGGTGCTTGCCCGAAAATACCGTCCCCGCGATTTTGCCGATTTGGTCGGCCAGGACGCCATGGTGCGAACGCTCACCAACGCATTTGCGTCGGGGCGCCTTGCGCATGCGTTCATCCTGACCGGCGTGCGCGGTGTTGGCAAAACGACGACCGCGCGGATCATCGCCCGCGCGCTCAATTGCGTCGGCCCCGACGGCACGGGTGGACCGACCATTACGCCGTGTGGCGTGTGCGAGCATTGCAAATCCATCACCGAAGATCGTCATGTCGATGTTCTCGAAATGGATGCGGCGAGCCGTACCGGCGTCGATGATATCCGGGAACTCATTGACGGCGCGCGTTACCGGCCGGTGTCGGCGCGCTACAAGGTCTACATTATCGACGAAGTTCACATGCTGTCGCGTAACGCGTTCAACGCGTTGCTCAAGACCTTGGAAGAGCCGCCTGAACATGTGAAATTCATTTTCGCCACTACCGAGATCCGGCGGGTGCCCATCACCGTGCTCAGCCGCTGTCAGCGGTTCGATCTCCGGCGTATCGATGCCGATACCTTGGCAGCCGACTTCGCGCGCATTGCCAAGATTGAGGGCGCGCAATTGTCGGATGCCGCCATCGCCCTGATCGCCCGCGCCGCCGACGGCTCGCACCGGGATGGTCTTTCCATCCTCGATCAGGCCATCGCGACCGGCGCACGCGACGGCCGCGTCCTGGACGAGGACGAAGTGCGCACCATGCTTGGCCTTGCCGACCGGACGCGCAGCTTTGATTTGTTGGAGGCGGTTTTTCGCGGCGACGCGGCGGGCGTGCTGCAGCAAATGGAGGATGATTATCACAACGGCGCCGATCCGGTGTTGGTCTTCCAGGATCTGTTGGAGATCACCCATTGGCTGACCCGCATCAAATTGGCGCCCACGGCCGCCGACGCGCCGACGGTGCCCGAGGCCGAACGGGTGCGCGGCCGCGACATGGCGGACAAGCTGGGCATGGCCGCCCTCGCCCGCGCGTGGCAGATGCTGTTGAAGGGCCTGCGCGAAGTGCAGACCGCGCCGTCGCCGATCCAGGCAGCCGATATGGCGCTGGTGCGGTTGGCATATGCGGCGGAGTTGCCGACGCCCGCCGAGGCGATCAAGACGCTTCAGGGAAATGGCGGACAGGCACCGAAGCCGTCGGGGACGACCGCGCCTCCTGCGATGCCCTCATCGCGGAGCGGCGGTCCGGCGGCGATGCCAGCGGCCGAACCTGTTTCGGTGCCAACCTCCGAAGAGGCGCCGCGCGCCGAGGCAATGCCGGTGGTCACCAGCTTTGCCGACGTGATCGCTTTGGCGGAGGCCGCCGGTGAGGCAATCCTCAAAGCGCAGTTGATCAACAACGTCCGTCTCGTCCGGTTCGAGAAAGGAAGGATCGAGTTCGGTTTGGTGGAAGGGACGCCGCCGGAGATCGTCGCCAATCTTGCAAAGTTCCTTCATGTCCGCACCGGCGAACGTTGGATGGTGAGCCTTTCCCAGGAGCAAGGGTCGGACACGATGCAACAGCGGGCCGCGGCCGCCGCAACGGCGGAACGTGAGGAGGCGGCCAAGAATCCCGTGGTTAAGTCGATCCTGGACGCATTTCCCGGTGCCTCCATTGAGGAGGTCCGGCATATCGGTGCCGCGCCCGTTACCTCCGATAGTCAAATAACAAACGAATTCCCCGAGACGGATGGGGATCAGGAAGGAGAGACTGGCCTATGAAGAACCTCGGCCAAATGATGAAACAGGCCCAGGAAATGCAAACGAAGATGCAGGCGATGCAGGACAGTCTGGCCGATGAAGAGGTGACCGGTGCCGCAGGGGGCGGCATGGTTCAAGTGACGTTGAACTGCAAAAGCGACATGCGCGGGATCAAGATCGACCCGTCCCTGGCGTCACCCGACGATGTCGAGATGCTGGAGGACTTGATCGTTGCGGCGTGCAACGACGCAAAAGCCAAGGTCGAAGCGCGTGTCCAAGAGAAAATGTCGGAACTGACCGGCGGCTTGAATCTGCCGCCGGGCTTCAAGCTGCCTTTTTAATTTCCCGATTTACTCTACGGTCTCGAACAGTTCCTCGGGCTTGAACAGCTTCTTGGCGAGGCCCTGTTCGTGGGAATAGCGGCACATGGCCTCCAGACATTTCCGGTTTTTCTCGATGCCGTACGGCCAATAATCGTCGCCCATCACCGAGCGAATCTCGGCCATGTTCTCGATCAGCCACGGCATCATCACGTATTTATACGCAACCTGATCCAGTTCGGTCACCGCGTGCAGCCGCGCTTGTTCGAATGCAGCGAAGATCGCCTTTGCAAGTTCGGGATGGTCTTCGACCAGATCGTTGCGGATGCCCAACAGATGCATGATGGGGAACAGGCCGGTCTTTTTGAAATAGGCCTGTTCGGCGCCGCGCACGTCCACGAAGAGACGTGTAACGCGGGGGTCACCGGCATCGAATGCGCGCGGCGAACGAGGCGCGATGATGGCGTCGATCTCGCCCCGGGTCATCATTCCCCATAACGTTTCGCCTTCGCCGATGGGGCTAATGTCGATGGAGGGCGGCAAATCGGCGGGTACTTTCTCCTCGCGGCCGACTTCGTAATCGTCCATGCCGCCGTGAACCCAGCGCACATCTTCGGCGCGCACGCCGTATTCATCGGACAACAGCCCACGCGCCCAAACGTTGGCGGTCAATTGATATTCAGGCAGGCCGATGGTGCGGCCCTTCAGGTCTTCAGGTTTTTCGATTCCCGCATCCGCGCGGATATAGATGGCGCTGTGGCGGAAGGAACGTGAGGGAAATACCGGCACCGCCCGGTAGCCGTTGTCGCCGCGTGACAGCTGCAGCAGATAGGTGCTGAAAGACATCTCGGTCAGGTCGAACTCATGATAGACCATGCCGCGCAGGAAGGCCTCCTCCGGCGGCATGATGTGCCAGTCGAGCTCGACCCCTTCGGGTTCGATGTGCTTGGCGATCAGGGGCCATGTGCGGTCATAGGCGCCACAGCTTATGGACAGTTTCACGTTCTTTCCCTCATCCTCACTGAATGGTTTTCGTTTGCATTATGGTTTTCAATTCGTTCCCCGCCGCAAAATCCGCCAGACCGAGAAGAGCGTCAACAGAATGAAGCCGAGCGCGATCCAGTGGGTGAGCAGTTCTGCTGGATTCTCGGCAAACAGGATCACGGTTTGCCGGAAGGAGATCTCGAAGTTTTCGCCCAAAGCGAATCCGATGATGAATGTCGCAAAGGAGAAATCCAGTTTGCGCATGAAATAGCCGAGAACAGCAAACACCACCATGATTGAAATGGAAAAGACGGTGTTGCCGATAGCGAAGGCGCCGGCGATACACAACACGACGATGATGGGGTGGATGACGCTCTTGGGGAAACGGACCAGCAGGGCGAAGAAACGTAACCCGAAGCTGCCGATAACGAAGTTCAGGATGTTGGCGATCACCATGGCGCCGAAGATGCCGTACACGAGCCGTGGGTATTCCTTGAAGATCAGCGGCCCAGGGTCGACCCCGTGGATGAGGAAGGCGCCGATCAGGATGGCGGCCGACAGGCTGCCGGGAATGCCGAGGGCCAAAAGCGGGATCAGGTTGGCGCCGGTGACGGCGCTGTTGGCGGCTTCGGCGGCGGCGATGCCTTCCAGTTTGCCGGTGCCGAACTCATCGGGATTCTTCGACGCGCGGCGCGCCGCCGCATAGCCGAGAAAACCGGCGACGACGGCGCCGATCCCCGGCAGGGCGCCGATCCCGGTACCGATGAAGCTGGAACGGATGATGGTGCGGAAGCAGCCCATGAACTCCCGGCCTGAAACCGCCTTGTTTTCGCGGGGGACGTCGCGTGAGAAGACATCGATGGACCCGGTGTCCCTTTCCTTGGCCAGGACATGGTTTTCGATCTGGATGATGATCTCCGACAGCGCCAGCAGGCCGATGGCCATGGGCAAAAGCGGGATGCCGTCGTCCAACTCGACGAAACCGAAGGTGAGACGCGGTTCGGCGGTTTCGATATCAAGGCCGACGGTCGACAGAAAGCCGCCCAATGCGGCGGCGATCAAGCCCCGGATCATCGATTTGCCCGCGAGACCGGCAATGATGGTGAGGGAGAAGATGAGGATCGCGGTCATCTCGGGCGGACCCATTTTGAGGGCCACCAATGCCAGCGGTGCGGCGACGGTGAACAGTACGATGTCGCTGAAGGTGTCGCCGAACACCGATGAATAGAGTGCCATCTTCAGCGCCTTGAGGCCCTTGCCTTGGCGCGCCAACGGATAACCGTCGAAGGCGGTCGACGTGGCTTCGGGTGACCCCGGCGTGTTCAGCAGGATGGCGGCGATCGAACCGCCGAACGTGCCGCCTTTATTGATGCCGATGAGAAACGCGATCCCGGCCAGAGGCGACATGTAAAAAGTAATCGGCACCGCAATGGCGATGGCCATCGGCGCATTCAAGCCGGGGATGGCGCCGACGAAAATGCCGATGAACACCCCCAGGGCCACATAGAGAATGTTGATGAGAGTGAGGGCATCCCCGATGCCGGCGATGATTTGGTCCATGGAGGTCGCAACTATCCGACCGCGTTACGGCAGCGGTACGTGAAAAAGTTTCCAAAAAACGAGATAGAGGATCGCCGGCGTCAGAACCGAAACCAGGGTAAGTCGTACCCAGTGGCGGTATTCGCCCATGGCGAACATCAACACGGCGATGGCGATAATCCCGCCGACGATAAAGCCGACATAAGCGATAATTGTCACGATGGCCGCCAAAAAGACGGCGATTACCGCGACAAACTTGATTTCCCGAAAGGGCAGCGGCGTTCGCTCTTCCTGCGTATCTTTTTTAAGAAGACGGGAAACGCAGAGAAGCGCCGCAAAAAAAGTCGTGGTCCAGAGCAAGGTCAGGGGGAAGACGTCCGGCGCAATACCGTATTCGGAAGACCCGCTGATCTGGTTCGGCACGATCACGAAAATGGTGATCAAACCGAGCAACGTCAGGGTCGCTCCCGAAACGATATCTAGGCGCCGCACGTCCCTCTCCCCCCGAAACCTTGGTCTTAATTATTCGGCTTTTTGACGCCGTTAGTTCATTTTCTTCATATCGGCAACCATCGGCGTCACCAGATCATACTGCGCATGCAGGAATTTCAGGGTGTCTTCCGGGTTGCGATAGTCGGTGGCCAGCTTCATCTTGCCGAGAAGCTGTTCCGACAGTTCCGGTGTCAGTGCCTTCTTGACCGCGCTGGCGAGCTTTGCCTTCACATCCGCGGGCAATCCCTTTGGCGCCGACAGCATGAAGGTGTCGACGAAGGTGTAGCCGTAACCGAGTTCCAACATGGTCGGAAGGTCCGGGTAACCCGGCATGCGCTTGGCGCTGATGGTGACCAGCGGCTTCATGGTGCCGGCGGCCACCTGCTTGTGCCAACCGCTGCCGCTCCAGGTCAGATCGACGTGGCCACCCAGCACCTGCTGGATGCCGCGCGCACCGCCCTTGACCGGGACGACCTTGAACTTGATGCCGTCTTTCTTCTCGATCGCGAGGGCGAGCATGTTGACCACGGCGACTTGAGACGCGATGGACAGCGTCTTGCCGTTGGCCTTGGCGTCCTTGACCATGTCTTCGAGAGAATTCCAGGGTGAATCCTTGCGCACGACGAGGGCGTCCTGCGGAATGGTCACCGTAGCGAGATGATCGAAGTCATCGATCCTGTAGCTGATCTTGGGGTCCAGTTGCGGCGCAAGAGTGTAAGCGGCGCTGGCACCCATGCCGATGGTATAGCCGTCGGGATCCGCGTTGATCAGTGTGCTGGCCATGATCTTGCCGCCGCCGCCGGCTTTTTGCACGGCGATGACAGGCTGACCGAGTTCTTTTTCGAGATTGGCAGCCAACAGGCGGCCGGTGGTGTCGACGGCGCCGCCGGGGCGGAAGCCGATGAGCATGGTGATGGGTTTTTCCGGAAACTCGGCGAGAGCCATGCTTGCCGGAAGCGTCATGGCACCGGCTATGACGAGAGCCGAAAGGGCTAGGAATGGTTTTTTCATCATCGGTACTTGCCTCCACTGATGATTGGTTTAATTCGGGGGATGCCGTTTATGTCCACCCGCCGCACACCTATGATTTATCGGGAGAATTCTCCCATATTCTTACGGTGTCGGCCGAGGTGACGTGCCTCCCACGTCGAGCATCCTAACAAGGGGGCATTTACTAATCTAGGAAAATAAATTTGAATAGGCGGGCCTCTAATGAGGCTCATGACAATCTTAATTTTCCGGCTAACGTTCCGGGACCTTTGGGGGGAGACGATGGACGACCACAACAAAAAATCGGCGGGCGACAGCGAGATCGATGCGCCGGCCAATCTGGGAAATCCCCAAATGCAGTGGGGCAGCGACGTCGTCGCTCAGGCCCTCCGGAACTTGGATATCCCCTATATTGCCTTGGTGCCTGGCGCCAGCTATCGCGGCTTTCACGACAGCATCGTGAATTATTTGGGCAACCGGACACCGCAGATGATCGTTTGCTTGCACGAGGAGCATGCCGTCTCCATTGCCGACGGCTACGGCAAGGTGACCGAGAAACCGATGGCCGTTGCGCTTCATTCGAACATCGGCCTCATGCACGCGACCATGAATATTTTCAATGCCTGGTGCGACCGAACGCCGATGGTCATGTTTGGCGCTACCGGTCCCGTGGACGCGCATAAACGCCGTCCTTGGGCCGATTGGGTTCATACCTCCAAGGATCAGGGGGCGCTGATCCGCAACTACGTCAAGTGGGACGATCAGCCCGCCTCTCCCGAGGCGGCGGTGGAGGCGGTTTATCGCGCCAATCAGATCGCTTCGACGCCTCCCTACGGGCCCGTTTATGTCTGCCTCGATCTGACCGTGCAGGAGACAAAGCTCGACCACGATGTGAGCGTGCCGCCGGCGAGCCGCTATGCGCCACCGGTTACGGCGATGCCGCCAGACGATGCCGTCGACGCGGCTATAGAGGCGCTTGCCAAAGCAAAGTATCCGATCCTCATGGTTGGACGTGTCTCGCGCAGTCAGGAAGAGTGGGACCGCCGGGTGGACCTCGCCGAACGGTTGGGCGTTCATGTCTTGACCCACCTTTTCGACCCCTCCGCTTTCCCCAGCGAGCACCCGTTGCATTTCCATTGGCCGGCACAGGAGTTCATTCTCGACTCCGAAGCGGAAATCATCGCCAAGGCGGATGCGATCCTGAGCCTCGATTGGCCCGACTTGGCGGGATATATCCGGCACGGCACGGGGCATTCGCAAACCCAGAAGCCGACTGACGCGACGGTTATCCAGTGTTCCATGGACAGCCTTCTCGCCAACGGTTGGAGTATGGACCATCAAGCCCTGCCGGCTGCCGACATCAATATTCTGGCACGGCCCGACGATCTCGTGAAACGTATGTTGGAGCGCTTGCCCGCGTCCTGCACGGCGGAAAATCCGCTGGTCTCACGCGATCGCTATGCCGGCGTCAAGCACTGGACGGAGGTTCCGCTCGAGCCTGAAAACGATCCGGATGGGGTGATGTCGTTGCAAACCATGGCCTATGTGCTGCAGGAGTTTGCGGAGACGCGTGAGGTGACCTTTGCTCGTCTCCCCATCGGCTGGCCGGGTAAGGGGATGCGGTTCAGAGGGCCACTCGACTACATGGGCAAGGACGGCGGTCTGGCGGTGGGCACCGGCCCGGCGCATACCGTGGGCACCGCGCTTGCGTTGAAGGACAGCGGACGGACTGTTATCGGGATCGTTGGCGACGGCGATTACCTGATGGGGGTCGGTGCCTTGTGGTCCGCCGCCAAAATGCGTCTGCCGATGATGGTCATCATCGCCAACAACCGGTCCTACTATAACGACGAGCGGCATCAGGAGCGCATTGCGATCCAGCGTGACCGTCCGGTCGAGAACAAATGGATCGGCCAACGGCTCGATGATCCCGCGCCCGATTTGATCGGCATGGCCAAGGCGCAAGGGCTTGAGGGCGAAGGTGACATCGATTCACCCGAGAAACTGCGCGAGGCGCTGTTGCGCGGCGAAGACGTGTTACGCCGGGGTGGCGCTTACGTGATCGACGTCCGGGTGTTGGGATACTGAGACAGTTAAGCCGATCGCGGTTCCAGCGCCGCCAACAAGCGTTTGAGTAAGGACGACAGCTGTTCGATCTGTTTGACGGTCAGCCCTTCGGACAGTTGTTCAGCGTAACCTTCGATGACCAACGGCAGAACCTTCTCTGCCAGGGCGACCCCTTTTTGTGTCAATCGGACAGATAGGCTGCGGCCGTCGCCCGTATCCCGGCTGCGGGAGATGAGCTTTCGGCTCTCCAGGTTGTGCAGCACTTTGGTCATGCCGCCGGGTGTGATCAGCAACGACTTTTGCAATTGGGTCGGTGTCAGCTGATATGGCGGATGGACCGTCCGGAGGGTTACGATCACTTCGAACTCGGCGCGGGTCAGTCCGAATTCCTTTTTCACGCGCTGCCGGGATTCTTCGTAGATAATATCCCGTACACGGAATAATCGGATAACGGCATCGACGGATGGCGTGCTCGTTTCCGGCCAGGTATCCCGTTTTCGTTCGATAAGTGTTTCGGCGGAAAAATCGTTCAATGGAGGGTGTCCGGCTGGTTGTTTTTGCCGCCGGCCCATTCATTTCCTCTCGGAAGCCGGCCGCTTTTTTTACATCAATTTTCGGGCCGGGAAACCCTCTGTCCAATGATCTATTAATCTAGATTATTAGTTTTCCTGGAAGCCCCCGGTGTGATGGCGCGCACAGCGCGTCCGTTGGAATCGTTCTACAAATCTTTTGTCGACGTCGTCAGCAACCCGAATTGGTAGTCGAATCGGATGGGCGCTTTTTCATCTTTTGCCGCGACTTCTTGGCGCGATTGCGGCCCTCTTCCTTCGACAGTACCGGGATGGGAGTGTATCTTCGGTTCACGACCGCGTACCACTCTGCACCGGAAAACCATGGCCACAACAGACATCGATCGGCTTATCCAGCTCTTGGCGAAATTGCCGGGCTTGGGGCCGCGCTCCGCCCGCCGCGCGGTTCTGCATCTTATCAAGAATAAAGAAGCGCTGATGATACCGTTGTCGCGCGCCCTGGATTTGGCAGCGGAGAATATCCGTACGTGCGCGGTCTGTGGCAATCTCGACGTCGTCGATCCCTGCCCTATTTGTGCCGATCCGCGCCGGGATGGATCGGTGATTTGTGTGGTTGAAGAGGTGGCCGATCTTTGGGCGATGGAGCGAACCGCCGCCTTTCGTGGCCGGTACCATGTGCTCGGTGGCGTGTTGTCCCCTCTCGATGGGGTCGGGCCGGAAGATCTCAATATCGATGGATTGGTTGCCCGGGCGGGGCAGGATGAGGTGAAAGAAGTTATTCTGGCCACGGCGGCGACGGTCGACGGCCAGACCACCGCACATTACGTTTCCGACAGGCTCGGTGATTGTGGGGTAAAAATTTCCGCGCTGGCGCACGGCATTCCCGTGGGTGGCGAACTTGATTACTTGGATGATGGGACACTGTCTGCCGCGCTTAAGGCAAGGCGGTCCATCTAGCTAGTTTATTGTTTAGAAATCTAATGCCGATTTAATTCATCCGACGCGACGTTTTCTGATTTGTTCATTAGGGGTGTTCGCCTCTTTGCCGACAAACGGCCGCCGGGGGAAAGGCTGGAATCCAGCGATGTTTGGCCTGAGAACCGTTTTAACCGCAACTTTTATTTTGGTTGCCGTCCTGCCTGTTCTTCTTCTGGGAGACTGGGTGCGGCGCACGACGCTCGACAAAGAGTTTAGCGACGTCGAGCAGATCCATGCGACGATCGCCCGGAACCTGACGTCTGCGCTCAGCGTCTACGCTTATGATACGAAGGCCGCGTTCAAGCACTTCGTTACTGAAAGCGAGCTTGCGGGAAATGGAAGTGTATCTCTTCCGAATTCTCTGGTCGACCTCGCCAACGCGCTCGGATTTCGGCATTTCTGCATTCTTGACGAGAAGAATGCCCTTCTCGTGAATTTGCCGGTCAACGAAGCATTGAAAGCGGCCCCCACGATGGAAACCGTGGCAAAGCTTCGCACCGAGACCCCGCCGAACAGTGTTTACGTCAGCGACCTGGCAAAGGACATGGGTGGGCACCCGGCAATCTACTTTTCCGAGTTGCTTTCCGACGGCCGCATCGCCGTTGCGACTTTGGGGACGAATATTATCGTCCAGTTGCAACGGCAGATCGTATTCGGCGAGAAGGGGCATGCCGCCATCGTCGACAGGAAGGGGCAGGTGATGGCCCATCCCAACGAAAGCTGGCGCGAGGAAATGAAGAATATCTCCCAAGTGAAGCCGGTTGCGCTGATGATGCAGGGACAAACCGGTGTGGCCACGTTTTTCTCGCCGGCGCTCAAAGACGATATGATATCCGCCTACACCACGGTCCCCGGCATCGGTTGGGGCGTGATGGTCCCGCAGCCGGTGCGCGAACTTCAACAGCGTGCCGAACAGGTCCAGCAAGCGGCTATTTACGTGATCTTGTTGGGGCTCGCCCTCGCCGCGGCAACGGGCTGGATTCTGTCCGGGTTTCTCGTGCGTCCTCTCAACAGCATCATGAAATCCGTCGGCGCGTTCGAGAGCGGAAATCTCGACGTGCGTACACATGTAAATGATCGATGGGTTCCCACGGAAATCGCCACGCTTGCAAGTACGTTCAATTCGATGATCCGTACGGTCGCGGCGAGTATCATCGTGCGCCGCTCCGCAGAGGCGCAACTTCGTAAAGCACACGATGAGTTGGAAGCACGGGTCGAAGAGCGGACCCATGAGTTGAAACAGGAAATCGTCGAGCGGAAACGCGTCGAACTGGATCTCAAGCAAGCTAAGGAAGAAGCGGAACGGGCCAATAGCGCTAAGTCCGAGTTTCTCGCCAATATGAGCCATGAATTGCGTACGCCGCTGAACTCGATCATCGCCTATGCCGAGGCGCTTCGTCTTGGTACTTTCGGGCCGCTCGCGACGCCCAAGCAAAATGAATATGTGGAAGATATCCAGCAATCCGGGCGGCACCTGCTCGATCTGATCAACGACGTTCTCGATCTATCGGTTATCGAGGCCGGAAAAGTCGAGCTCCATGAAGCGGAAATCGACCTTAGCGAGACGGTGGCCGAGGCGATCCAAATCGTCTCTCACCGTGCGGAGCAGGGCGGCGTGCAAATCGATAACCGAATCGAAAGCGTTCCGATCAGGCTCCAGGCGGATCCCGTTCGTATGAAACAGGTGTTTTTGAACTTGCTTTCCAACGCGATCAAGTTCACCCCTGAAGGCGGGCATGTGAGACTTGATGCGCATTTGGTGAATGACGGGACGGCCGTGATCACGGTTGCCGATACCGGGGTCGGCATGAGCGCCGCCGATCTCGCCAAGGCATTGGAGAAATTCAGCCAGGTAAATCGAGGGAACCTGGCCACCAGTTACGAGGGAACCGGTCTCGGGTTACCGTTATCGGTCGGCCTTGTCGAAGCCCATGGTGCCGAGTTCAGCATCGAAAGCGAACCCAATGTGGGAACCACGATCACCATCCGGTTCCCGAAACACCGGCTCGTTGCGGCAGCCTAATCCTAAGCCCTAAACCTAAGCTTTGTTCTCGGCGTCTTGAATGGTCCGCCATACGCGTTCCGGCGTTGCCGGCATATCGACATGCGTAACCCCAAGGGGCGATAGGGCATCGACGATGGCATTGAGAACCGAAGGCAGGGCACCGACGGTGCCGCATTCGCCCGCACCCTTGACGCCGAGAGGGTTGGTCGGCGTCGGCACCGGCCGGCCTTCGATATCGTAGGCACAGAGATCGTCCGCCCGCGGCATGGCGTAATCGAGGAAAGACCCGGAAAGCAGTTGCCCGGCGCTATCATAGACAATGTCTTCCATCAGAGCCTGTCCGGCCCCCTGGGCAACGCCGCCCATGATCTGTCCTTTGACTAACAAGGGATTGAGTTCGTATCCGACATCATCGACCACCGTGTAGTTGACCATCTCGGTCTTCCCCGTGTCGGGGTCGATCTCCACTTCGCAGATATGGCACCCATTGGGAAAATTGCCGGCCTCGGGTCCCCAAGTGGCGATCTCGTAAAGGCCGGGTTCCATTCCGGGTGGCAATTTCCCGGGCTGAAAAGCGGCCCGCGCAACGTCTTGGAAAGAGATGCTCTTGTCCGTTCCGGCGACGCGGTATGTTCCGTCCTCGAAGGTGATGTCTGCTTCCGCCGCCTCCAGGGCATGTGCGGCGATCTTGGTTCCTTTTTCGACCACCTTGTTGACGGCGGCAAGCACCGCCGACGTGCCGATGGTCGCCGAGCGAGAGCCACCCGTGCCCGTGCCGAACGAAACCTTATCGGTGTCGCCCTCGATGACCCGGACTTCGGCGGGATCGATGCCGAGCTTTTCGCAGACCAGCTGTTTGTAGATGGTCTCATGACCCTGACCGTGGGGTGTCGTTCCGGCAAGGACCGTCAACGTTCCCGACGGATCGAATCGTAGTTCCGCCGTTTCGGGCTGTGGCGCCGCGGCTTGTTCAATGGTGCAGGAAATGCCCATACCGCGCAGCTTGCCGCGCGCCTTGGCATCTGCGCGGCGAGCTTCGAAACCTGCGTAATCGGCTTTATCGAGGCACCTGTTCATAAGGGCCTCGAATTCTCCGCTGTCATAGGTGAAGGTCAGCGCGGTTTTGTAGGGCATGGCGTCGGGTGGAATGAAATTGCGCCGCCGGAGTTCGACCGCGTCGATGCCCGTCTGTTTGGCGGCCAGATGGATCATCCGTTCGATGATGTATGCCGCTTCGGGGCGCCCGGCGCCCCGGTAAGGCGACAAGGGCGTCGTGTTGGTGAAAACGCCTGCCACCTGGACGTAGATCGCCGGGGTAGTATAGAGCCCGGCGAGGCCACCGATATTGCCGGTCGGCGGGCCGAAGCCGAGATACGACATGTAGGCGCCTAAATTGGCATTGGTTTTGACGCGCAAGGCAAGGAACCGCCCCTCGGCGTCGAGTGCCAATTCTGCGTCACTGATATTGTCGCGGGCATGATCGTCCGCGGCCAATCCTTCGGAGCGTTCTGCCGTCCATTTTACCGGCCGTCCGACGCGTTTCGATGCCCAAGCCGTCAACGGGATTTCCGGATAGATCGAGCCGCGCATCCCGAAAGAGCCACCAAGGTCGCCGGTGATCAGGCTCAGCTTGTTTTCCGGAATATGAAACAGGTTCTTCGTCAGGGTGGTGCGCCACGCATAGGGACGCTGATGTCCGGCATAAATGGTGTAGCGGTCTTCGAAGGGTGTGTAGACGCCATTGGAGCCACGCGGTTCCATGGAATTGGCGGTAATACGGTTGATGACAAACCGCTGTTTGACGATGTGGGCCGCTTCGGCGAAGGCCTTGTCCGTGGCTTCCTTGTCGCCGCGCTCGAACAGGAAGCTTTCATTGTCCGGGCAATCCGGCCAGATCGCTGGTTGTCCCGATTGGTTGGCCAATTCCGTAGACAGCACCGTGGGAAGCGGCGTGTAGTCGACCATGACCGCTTCCGCGGCATCTTTGGCCTGTGCGACCGACGCGGCAATCACCATCGCAACCGGTTCACCCACATGACGGACCCGGTCGTTGGTCAGGGCGGGACGGGGCGGCCGGTACATGGGCGATCCGTCCCGGCGTTTGTGAGGCGATCCGCCGGTGATGTGGCCCAAGCCGTCGGCGGCGTAGTCGGCGCCGGTGAGTACCCCGATAACACCGGGCATGGCCTCCGCGGCGGTTTTGTCGATGGATTTGATGTCGGCGTGAGCATGGGGGGAGCGGACGAACACCGCATAAGCTTGATGCGGCAAGGTGACGTCATCCGTGTAGTGGCCGTTGCCCGTCAGAAGCCTCGGGTCCTCGGTACGCGGCACCGGCTGGCCGATCGCAAATCGCATGGTTACGGATCCCCCCCAAATTGAGCGTTATTGGCTATTGCGGGCAATCATACCCTTTGAGGTCCGCCAGAGAAATGACCATGCGAAATGACCATGCGAAATGACGATGAGAAATGACCATGCGAAATGGCTGCGGCTATCAGGCGACCTAATTTTCAGAAACAGTAGGACGAACGTAGGCTGTCGATACGGCCGCGATCAATCCCGCCCCGAACCACAAGGTCGCCATCCACCATCCTTGCCAGATGCCAAAACTAATGCTGCCGAGGGTGAGTGCTATTGTCAGCTGCCCGACCATTATTGCCGCAAGGTAGCGATCCGGCACCGAGCGATAGATGTAGCGGATGATTGCAAGAATAAAGGCAATGAACAGGATCGCGCCGAAAACGCCAAGTTCGAGCCAGATCTGAAGAACACCATTGTGCGGATGCAGGGGCAGTGCGGTTCCGATTCCCTCGCCGTCTTCCGTGTACAAGTATTCATCTCCGCCGGGAATTATCTTTGACGAATTCATCCCCCAGCCGCGGATCGGGTGTTCTGCAATACGTTCGCCGGCGAATGCCCAAATGGCGAGGCGGTGTTTCGATTCGCGGATTGGTATGCCGGCGTCGCGGGCCGCGGTGACCAACAGATTATGATGTTGGGCGATAACCGGTGAAAACAGGCCGAACAGAACGACGATCGCGGCCAGTCCGATAAGTACCTGTTTCTTGAAGACGAATGTCGCCGCCGCGAGCACGCACCCCAAACAAATTGCAATAACCCCGGCCCAAAATTGGATGGCAACGAGGGCGTAGAGTAGAACGGCGAGGGCGGCAACCGCTGGCCAAATACCATAGCGTTGCCTCAGCGTTGTCGCCACGGGCCATGCCGACATGAGCAGGACCGTTGCGCAGCCGTTCAGCCAGAAATATCCGACATGAGCGATTCTGTATTTGTCATAGGCGGCCCCGAAAATGCCGCCAATGATTGGCCCATTAAAAATGATCTCTTCGAGAACTAGGGCGAGGCCGATTCCCCATCCGACGCTGGTAAACAGGAGCAAACGGGACCGCCAAACCGGCGGTACCAACAAAGCGGTCGTTAAAAACAGGAGTCCGACGATCAAATTCCCGGCCAATTTGGTCATGCCAACCAAAGCCGCATTGGGGTCGAGGGCCCACAGGGCCGTAACCCCTGTCCAGGCGATAAGAAGTGCCAGAACAACTGCCGCGCGCCGGGGAAAATTCTCACGAAGCCCGGCAATTAGCCCTATCCCCAGTGCACCGAAAAGGGCGGCGCTGATGAGAACGGGAACCATGCCTTTCGGCTGGAAAAACGCGACGATCGGCGCAAGCGCGCAGATGGCGAGGAAGATTGCCAGCAGCGGTGAAGAACCTTCGATGGAGTCGAGCCCCGGCTTACCGTTCTTGGAGCTCAGCGTGGCCATGATGCCCTGGTTGATGATTTATCCGTATTTTCATGCGGGGATGGATAAACCTATTTTTGCCGGCCAACAACATCCGATCCGCGTTTGACAGGACGGTCTAGTCGCTGCCGTCGCGGCGGAGTGGGAGTTCGTGGATTTCGGCCATGGATTGGTCCAAGGGGCCATCGACGGCGTCAGGGCCTTGGGTTCCGCCTAATTGAATTTCTTCGATTTTTTCCGAATGCCGGGCGATTTTGCCCGCCGATGTCCGGATGTCGCCGATGGTTTTGGTAACGGTCGCGAACTGGCTTTGCAGCTTTTCGGTCCGCTGATCGAGGCGCTCCACATCGGTATGCAACAGCCGAACCTGATTTTGGATCAACTGGGCCGATTCCTGAAGACGTGCATCTTTGAGAACGGCGCGGATCGTGCCCAGCAACGCCCACAGGGTATTCGGTGATACCGTGTAAACACGGCGCCGATGGCATTCGGTAATCACATCCGGGAAATTGGCATGCAGTTCAGCATAGACAGCTTCGGAGGGTAAAAACATAAGCGCCTGTTCGGCCGTTTCGCCGGGAACGATGTAGCGTTCTGCAATGTCCTTCACATGCTTGCGGACGTCGGCGGAAAAGGCACGGGCGGCGGCCGTTCGGGCCGCCTCATCGGTGGCGGCGTGCAGGGCACGGTAACTTTCCAGTGGAAACTTGGAATCGATGGCAATGGGGCCATGCGGCTTGGGCAGGTTAAGCACGCAGTCGGCGCGCCGGCCGTTGGATAGTTGCACTTGGAAGGCATAAGCCGACGGCGGCAAGGCGTCTTCGATGATGTCGATCAGACGATATTCACCGAAAGCCCCCCGGGCCTGCTTGTTGGACAGGATATCCTGCAGCCCGACCACTTCCTTGGACAGATCGGTGATTTCCTTTTGTGCGGAATCGATGACCGCGAGCCGCTCGTGCAGTTCCTTGAGGGTCTTGCCGGTTGTTTCGGTTTGCTGAGTCAAGCCGTCGCCGAGCCGTTTGGCCAACGAGTCCAGCCGTTCGTCGACACGGGCGCCCAACTCGGTCTGAGCATGGCTCAGCCGGTTGGCGATGTCGGCGAATTGGTTCATTTGTGCGGTTGTTTGGGCGGCGGCGTCTGCGCGCGTCCGGTCGCTGCGCACGATCAATGCGACGGCGATCAGAACGCCGGCGGCGGCAACAATGGCCAGAATCAGGGAAATATCCATTTGGGTAGTTTGGCGCAGCCTGCGGCGTAACGCAAATAGCCCCCGCGGCGGGGGGGCGGCGTGCCCAGTTGGGCGGTTTTCCTTGCTTTCCCGGCGGTTTCTTGACCTGGCGGCACACCTGGCCTATCTGGTGGGACGAACAATCGGGTAAAATCGGCGAATCATGGCCATACGCGACATCATCACTGCCCCAGACCCCCGGCTGAAACAGCGCTGCAAGCCGGTCGATAAGGTGGATGCCGAAATCGTCCAGTTGATGGACGACATGCTGGAGACCATGTATCTGGCGCCCGGCGTCGGTTTGGCGGCGCCGCAGGTCGGGGTGACCAAACGGGTGATCGTGGTCGACGTTTCCAAGGACGAGGACAACCGCAATCCTCATCAGATGGCCAATCCCGAACTCGTTTGGACGTCCGACGAGATGCTGGATTACGAGGAAGGCTGTCTCAGCCTGCCCGACCATTATGCCGAAGTGACGCGCCCGGCGAAAATCCGTGTCCGCTATCTCGACCGTGAAAACGAAATCCGCGAGCTTGAGGCGGATGGCCTTTTGGCGGTTTGCATTCAGCATGAGATGGATCATTTGGAAGGTGTGCTGTTCGTCGATCATATTTCCAAGATCAAACGTGATTTGATTCTACGCAAACTCACCAAGCTCAAGAAACAACTGGCCAAGGAAAAGGCGCGTGGAAAATCGCGATCGCGCCAAACCGTCTCGGCCGTTTCGACCGGCACCTAGAACCGTTTCCCCGCAGGCTTGGCCGAGGGATTGGGCCGAGGGATTGGGCCGCGGGATTGGATTGTCCAAAGGGCTCTTATGACTGATCGTCCGCTCCGGCTTGCCTTCATGGGCACCCCCGATTTTTCCGTTCCGGTTCTGAAGGCGCTGATCGATGCCGGCCATACGATTGTCGCCGTCTACTGTCAGCCGCCCCGCCCGGCGGGGCGCGGCCAGAAGGAACGCAAATGTCCGGTGCACGTGGCCGCCGACGGTTACGGCATCGAGGTGCGAACGCCCGAGACGCTCAAGAAAGCCGAGGAGCAGGCCAGGTTCGCGGCGCTTGATCTCGATGCTGCAGTGGTTGTCGCCTACGGTCTGATCCTTCCCAAAGAATTCCTGGAGGCGCCTAAGTTGGGCTGCATCAATGTCCATGCGTCGCTTTTGCCGCGCTGGCGCGGCGCGGCGCCCATTCAACGCGCCATCGAAGCGGGGGACGAAGAAACCGGGGTGACCATCATGCTGATGGATGAAGGCCTCGACACCGGCGACATGCTGATGGACGACGCAATCGGGATCGGCCCGGAGACGACCGGCGGGACATTGCACGACAGCCTGTCGGAATTGGGCGCACGGTTGATCGTTCCGGCGCTCGAAGGGCTTGCGAACGGAACCCTCAAGCCGCGCCCTCAGCCGCCGGAGGGGGCGACCTACGCCGCGAAGTTCGGCAAGAACGAAGGCCATATCAATTGGACGCGCGACGCCAAGGATTTGGAGCGGCATGTGCGGGCGTTTGCGCCATGGCCGGGGGCCTGGACCGATCTCGAAGGCACACGGCTCAAAGTGCTGGCCGCCGAGTTGGCGTCGGGCCAAGGCACGGCCGGGACCATCCTCGACGATAAACTGACTGTTGCGTGCGGGACCGGGGCCTTGCGTCTGACCCGGGTTCAGCTGGCGGGCAAAGCCGCCATGACCGCATCGGAGTTCTTGCGGGGGCGTTCCGTGCTGCCCGGAACGCAGCTCGGCTAAGCCATGCCCCGCTACAAGCTCACTCTCGAATATGACGGCGGCGGTTTTGTCGGTTGGCAGCGCCAGGACAATGGCCTGGGCGTGCAGCAGGCCTTGGAGGACGCGGTTCTTGCGTTCACCGGTGAACGTGCCCTGGTCGAAGGGGCCGGACGGACCGATACAGGTGTGCATGCGTCGGGACAAGTGGCGCATGTCGATTTTACCCGCCAGTGGGAACCGGACACGGTCCGTGACGCGCTCAATTACCACGCCAAGCCGCATCCGGTGGTGGTGCTTTCCGTCGATCCCGTCGCGGAGGATTTCCATGCCCGGTTCTCGGCGATCCAACGGGCCTATGCCTACCGTATTCTCAACCGGCGCCCGCCGCCCGCCTTGTTGGCAGGGCAGTGCTGGTGGGTGCCACAGCCGCTGGATGCCGCGGCCATGCACCAGGCGGCACAATGTTTGCCGGGTAAGCATGATTTCTCGACCTTCCGCGCGGCGGGTTGTCAGGCGGATTCGCCGGTCAGGACCCTTGATAGCATTGAGGTCACGCGGGACGGTGACGAGGAGATTTGGGTCCGTGTCCGGGCGCGTTCCTTCCTTTACCGCCAAGTGCGCAATATCGTCGGTTCCCTGAAATTGGTGGGCGAAGGGCGGTGGGCGCCCACCGACGTGAAGGAAGCCCTGGAGGTCCGGGACCGGAAAAGGGGCGGCCCCACGGCCCCTGCCGGCGGCCTGACCCTGACCGAGGTGGTTTACTAGCGGCCGTTAACCTTTAAATGCTGGTGTTTGTGTCGGCTTTTGGATATGTGTCCTTCTGGTTGTGGCGCTGGTTGAGTCCTTCTCGGTAGTGCCGCGCCAAGGGGAATACATAATTGGGGGCCTGAAAATGAAAAAGTTGGCTTTGCCGCTAACGATAATTGCGTCTGGAATCCTATCGGCTTGCGCCTCACAGCCGGAGAAAATTCAATCTGCATATGTTTCGCCGATCCAGTATCGGAGCTACGACTGCGATCAACTCGGGGGTGAAGCCGAACGTGTTACCCGCCGGGTCACGGAACTTCATGGTCATCTTAAGAAAACGGCAGACGCCGATGCCGCGCAAATGGGTGTCGGTTTGGTCCTATTTTGGCCGACGCTGTTTTTCCTTGAAGGCGGAGATGGCCCTGAAGCGGCCGAGTACGCCCGCTTGAAGGGTGAGCGCGATGCGATCGAAAAAGTATCGATCCAGAAGAAATGCGCGATCGAATTCAAACCGATAACGCCACCCGAGAAAGAAAAGAAGGAAATCGAAGCCGACGCGGGTGAGCTGTCCTAGCTGACCGGTTTTCTAACCGTTACTTTCCGGTTGCCAGGGGAGGGCAGGCGCTCCACCATGCGCCCGCCCCAGGAAAAATCCCATGGGCGGTAACATCGGGAAAGCATTATGGACGAGACACCCCTGTCGATCGGCTATATCCGTAGGAACTTGCAGCGGGTTCGAAAATGGAACCCGACCCGCATGCTGGCCGGCGAGCAGGAGGGCGGGGTTCACCGGATGGACCTCAATGAGTGCCCGTTCCCGCCGTCACCCCGCGTGGTGAAGGCAATCCAGGACGCCGCCATTAAGGTCAACCGCTATCCCGATGGGGTGTGTCCCGAGGTATCCGAGCGCCTGTCGGCCATGACCGGTGTCCCGGCAGATCAGATCTGCTGGGGAACCGGGTCGTCGGAACTCGTCGGCAACATTGCAATGATCTCCGTTTCGCCGGGCGATGGGGTGGTGGCACCGGGACCGGTCTGGCGCCGCTTCGCCAATGTGTTCAACGTCGTTGATGCCCGGGTGATCCGGGTGGCGAACAGAGCCGACGGGTCGGTCGATCCCTATGGTCTCGTTGATGCACTCGATGCCGGCACCAAGCTGCTGGTTGCCGTGTCGCCCAACAACCCGTCCGGCGCGATGCTGAGTGCCGAGGAGATCACGTATCTCGCCGAGAACGTGCCGGACGATGTGCTGCTCTATCTGGACGAAGCCTATTTCGAGTTCGCGCGGTTCGCCGGCGGTCCCGACGGCTTGAAGATTCTACAGGAGAAGCGCCGTGGACCATGGGTGGTGACGCGGACGTTCTCGAAAGCCTACGCCATGGCCGGGATGCGGCTTGGTTATGCGTTGACCAGTTCGGACGTCATCTCCAACGCGTTGCGTGCCGTCACGAGCACCTTCAACGTGACAGCATTGGCCGAGGCGGCCGCTTTGGCGGCGTTGGACGACGTTGATTATGCCCGCGAGATTCAGGAACGTACCGCCGCCGAACGGGCGCGGCTTGTCGAAGGTTTGCGGAATCTCGGTCTGGAGCCGTTGCCGTCAGTGACCAACTTCGTGTCGGCGGCGCTTCCCGTGCCCGCCGCGCCGGTGGTCGAGGAACTGAAAACCCGGCGCATCCGTATCGGCGCCTGGGGTGAGGAAGGGTTCGAGAATTTTATCCGTATCTCGCTCGGCCTTCCCGAAGATACCGATGCCGTGTTGGCGGCCCTCCGCGATATTCTCAAAAAATAGAAATTGGCTTTAGCCGATGGAACGGCTTTCCGCGTCGGCCAGTTGCCGTTTGCGGATGGCGGCCTCGCGCCGGGCGACGTAGGTCGTCGCGCCGACAATGAGCGCGCCCCCGATCCAGGTCCAGATATCGGGTATTTCGGCGAAGAAGACGTAGCCCAAAATCGCGGCCCACACCAGACGGGTGAAGTTCACCGGTTCGAGCGCGCTGACATCGGCAAGCCGGATGGAATGCATGAAGGTGAAATGGGCGCCGGACAAAAGAAAGCCGGCGAACAGCAGCTTCAGGAGATCGCTCGGTGCCGGGGTCTGCCAGACGAACAGCGCGACGATAAAGGTCACCGGCGCCATAAACATCATGAGATAGATGACGCTGGTCGAGCTGCTTTCGGTACGTGTCAGCGACTTGGCGATCAAACGCTGAGTGGCGCCGCATACCACCGTAATCATCACCAGGCCGACGCCGATACCAACGGTTTCAATCCCTGGACGCACAATGACCAAGGCGCCGAAAATGCCAATGGCGAGAGCGAGCCACCGTCGAGGGCCGACATTCTCGCCGAGAAAAAGCATGGCGCCCACGATCACGCCCAGAGGCATCAGCAATATCAGCGCCGCGGCATCGGCCAGCGGCAGCATGGAGAGTGCGGTGAACCATGCCAATACGCCCACCGCGTTGAGAACGCCGCGCACGAGGTGCGTACCCAACCGCCGCGTTACGAACACCTGTTTGCCCCGGCGAACCAGCCAGGGAATGAACATCAGCAAGCCGAAAAACGTGGCGAAGAACGTGACTTCGACGGAGGGGATGCGGGATGAAACGTCGCGCACGATAACCCATAAAACGGCGAGCATTCCCGACGAAACGGCGGCCCAAAACACCGCCATTGCACCTGAAGGTGAGGCAAGGCCGGAGGCAATTCCATTTTTAATTGAAGCGCCGTTCATACTTCTAGCGTAGCGGTACAAATCGGTGAAGAAAAGACGGGAGCTGTGTATTTTCTAGACTTGCGCGAAAAATTCCGGTTGGGCCGCTTTTCTTTCCAATTTACATTTACGTTCGGACGATTCTGGCGGCGGCCTTTGTACGCACCACGAGGTAAGATGGTTTTGCCAGCAATGAGGGAGAGCTGATTTGCGCATCGTTTCCTTTTTTGCCGACGGCCGTGAAAGTTATGGTGCCGTCATCGATGACGGGATCATCGATGCTGGCCAACGTTTGGGTGCCCGCTTTGCGTCCTTTGCCGCCGTCCTCGAAGCAGAGGCATTTGGCGAGTTCAAACGGGAGGTCTCGGGCAAGCCGGCCGATTGCGCCCTAGAGGACGTGACGTTGGTGCCGCCGGTTCGAGGGCGGAATCCTGTCTTTTGCGTCGGGCGAAACTATGCGGAGGTGAACGAACAGGCCGGCTATCCGGAAGCCGCTTATCCCAGCATCTTTCAGCGCCGCCATGCCGCCCAAGTCGGGCATGGACAGCCGATGATCAAACCCAAGGTCTCGGACATGTTCGATACCGAGGTTGAGTTGGCCTTGATTATCGGCAAACGCGGCCGGCACATTTCGGAAGGCGAGGCGATCTATCACGTTGCCGGGTACACCATCCTGTGCGAGTCCTCCGTGGTCGACTGGATGAACCATACGAGCCGCAATGTGACGCCCGGTAAGAATTTCGATGCCTCGGGAGCGATGGGTCCCTGGATGGTAACCGCCGATGAAGTTGCCGATCCTACCAGGCTTTCCATTATCCAGCGCATAAACGACGAAACCGTCCAGGAAGGATCAACATCCGCCATGATCTATTCCATCCCGCGACTCATCGCTTATCTCTCCAGCTTCACGGAGTTGATCCCCGGCGACGTGATCAGCACCGGCACGCCCGGGGGCATTCATGCGCGGCGCAAGCAAGGTCTGTTTCTGCAGGCCGGGGACGCGGTAGAGGCAGAGATTAGCGGCATCGGCGTGCTGCAAAACGAGGTTGTTGCCGAGGCTTAGGACAGGCTTCCCCGTTATTGTGATTTCAATTGGGCGGATGCCGCTCTAGAGTGATCCCCGTTTCCGCAACAGCGTACCCAACGCCTTCGTGTCCCGATTTTTCTCTATTTCCCGCCTGATCTTTATCGGCGCTTTGATTGTCGCGGCAGGTTTGTTGCTGATGCCGCCGCCGGTCGGCGCGACGCCGGTCATCATGCGCGCCGCTGCGATCATCGTGTTGGCCATTGGGCTTTGGTCGACTGCCGTCATCCCACCCTATCTGGGCGCGCTGGTTTTCCTGTTCGCGGCCATGGTGCTGGGTGTCGCGCCCGCCTCCGCCGTGTTCTCCGGCTTCCATGCCGGTGCCATGTGGCTGGTCTTCGGTGGGCTCGTGATCGGCCTCGCTGTGCAACGCACCGGCCTCGACATGCGCTTGGTGCGGACGATCTTGGCGCGTGCGCCCGGGCACTATCTCTCTATTCTCTACGGTATCGCCATTATCGCGGTGGCACTCGCCTTCGTTATTCCGTCGGCGTCGGGACGGGTGGCCATGATGGTGCCGATCATGGTGGCTCTTGCCCACCGGCTCGGATTCGACCCCGGCAGCCGGGGTTATACGGGATTGGTGCTGGGCGGTGCCATGGGGACGATGAATCCCGCGTTCGCCATCTTGCCGGCGAATGTGCCGAACATGAGCCTCTACGGCGCGGCGGAAAGTATTCTCGGCTATCACCTGACGTTCGGCGACTACATCCTGCTCAACTTCCCCGTCCTCGGGATCGGCGGCGTGCTTCTCTATCCGTTGGTGATCTACGCGCTGTTCGGCGAGGCGCCCAAACAAGGGGACCATGAAGAGGTGCCGCCGGCATGGTCGGCCGCAGAGGGACGTCTGTTTGTCATCCTGCTCGCCGCTCTCGCCCTGTGGGTCACCGATACGGTGCATGGTGTCGCGCCGCCCTGGGTCGCGCTCGGCGCGGCGCTTCTCTGTCTGATGCCGAAAGTCGGCATGCTCCCGGCCAAGACCCTTGGTGAACTCAACTACACGCCGATGTTCTTTCTTGCCGGTGTTATCGGTCTCGGGGCGGTTGCGACCCATTCGGGGATCGGCGCTTTGATCGCAGACAGCCTCCTGCCGCTTTTGGACCTGTCACCCGAAACGCCTGTCCGCAATTTCATCGCCATGACCGGGTTGAGTTCTGTCGTCGGCATCGCCACGACCCTGCCCGCGGCGCCGTCGGTAATGGTCCCCATGGCCGAGGCCATGGCGGAGGCATCGGGCTGGTCGATCCGCGGCGTGCTGATGACGCAGGTGGCGACCTGGATGGTATTTCCCTTCCCCTATCAGGCGCCGCCGGTGGTGGTGGCCATCGTGCTCGGCGACCTCCGCATCGGTGCCGTGCTCAAGATGTTGCTGACCTATATGGTCGTTGGTTTGGTGCTGCTGTTGCCACTCCACTATTTGTGGGGGCGGACTTTGGGCGTCTTCTTGTAATTAGCTGAGCCGCAGCATAACGTCGGCGGCGAAGTTGACAGCAAAGCTCAAGACCAAGTCGACAGCAACGAGCATGGCCGCGACACCGCCTGTCACATCGAGGGCGTAGCGTGTTACCACCCAGGTGTAGCTCAGGACAACCACCATCAGAACAAGGGACAAAGTGCCGGCGAAGGATCCGGTGATCATGCCGATCTCGATCAGTATCGCGATCGGCAGGAACACGAGATTTTGCCAAACAGATGCCCAATTATAGGCGACGATATAGGTGATGTACCGGTTTTCGCGATCAAGTGTCCGGCTGAGACCGACCATGACAACGGGAAAGGCGACCCACGCCATCACATAGGCGACGGTTTCGATGGCGGCGATCCGAAGCGGGCTGGCAAACAGGTCGCCGTCGCTGTAGCGGACATAAAACAACGCGATGACGAGCGGCGCGACCAAAATTGCCGCGAAAAAGGATCGCCAGAACCCATCCACCGTCGTGTTGAAATATTTGAGCCCTGCCGGATCGAGGCGGGCCAGCCGCCAGGCGCCGTAAAGTCCTCCGGCGATCTCGGAAAGGGGCGGCATCAGGTCTTTCCGAAATAGGCGTCGAGGATCGCTTCGTAGATATCGGTGAGTCGCGCAACATCCCCGGCGGGAATATGTTCGTCGGTCTTGTGCATGGTTTGTCCGACCATGCCGAACTCGATCACTGGACAATAGTCTTTGATGAATCGCGCATCCGACGTGCCGCCCGAGGTGGAAAGTTCGGGTTTCTTGCCCGTCGCCTTTTCGACGGCGGCGGTAACGACCTCGGACAAGGTGCCCGGCGGTGTAAGGAACGCGTCACCGGAAACATGGATGGCGAGATCGTAATCCTCGCCCTGTTTGGCGCCCGTGCTTTGAAACTGCTGATGCAGCCACTCGGTCAAAGACGTGCCCGTATGGAGGTCGTTATACCGGATATTGAACAGAGCCGTCACCTTGCCGGGGATGACGTTGCTCGCACTGTTGTCTGCATCGACCGAAGCGATCTGTACGGTCGACGGCTGAAAATGATCGGTGCCGTCGTCCAAGGGCTCGCTGATGATCGACGCCAGCATGGGGATCAGCTTGTGGATCGGGTTGTCGGCGAGATGGGGGTAGGCGGTATGGCCCTGAATGCCGAAAACGGTCAGGTTGGCGGTCAGGCTGCCGCGGCGGCCGATCTTGGCCATGTCGCCGAGAGCATTGGGGTTAGTCGGCTCGCCGACGATGCAGGCATCCAGCGTCTCGCCGTCGGTGGCGATTTGCTGCAATAGCTTCCTGGTGCCGTTGATGGCGACGCCCTCTTCATCGCCTGTGATCAAAAACGAGATGGAACCGCCGAAGTCCGATCCGTGCCGCTCGACGAACCGCGATGCTGCGGCGGCGAAACAAGCGACCGCCGTCTTCATGTCGGACGCCCCGCGTCCGAACAATTTTTCGTCGATCACCTCACCGCCGAACGGATCGACTGTCCAGGCATCACGATTGCCAACCGGTACAACGTCGGTGTGCCCGGCGAAACAGAAGTTCGGCGCGGCCGTGCCGAAACGGGCATAAAGATTGTCGACGTTCGGTGTGTTCTCGTCCGAAAACACATGGCGGTGACAGGTGAAGCCGATGCCTTCGAGCGCCCGGCCCAGCGTGTCGAGCGCGCCGCCCTCTTCAGGGGTGACACTCGGGCAGCGGATCAGCGCTTGCGCCAAGTCGAGGGCATCGAGGCTCATCCCAGCAATTCCAATCAATCCCGCAAGAGGTCGTTGATGGAGGTCTTGGATCGTGTGCGTTCGTCGACCCGCTTGACGATCACCACGCAATAGAGGCTCGGGCCGGGCTTGCCGTCGGGCAGGTTGCCGCCGGGCAACGAGCCCGGCACGACCACCGAATAGGCAGGTACGCGCCCCATCAGCACCTCGCCGGTGGCGCGGTCGACGATCTTGGTGGAAGCGCCGATATAGACGCCCATGGAGAGGACCGAACCTTCTTCGACAATCACGCCTTCGGCCACTTCTGAGCGCGCGCCGATGAAACAGTTGTCCTCGACGATCACGGGGTCCGCTTGTAGCGGCTCAAGAACGCCGCCGATGCCGGCGCCGCCGGAGATGTGACAGTTCTTGCCGATCTGTGCGCAGCTGCCGATGGTCGCCCAGGTATCGACCATGGTGCCTTCATCGACGTAGGCACCCAGATTGACGAAGGAGGGCATCAGCACCGCGCCCGGGGCGATAAAGGCGGACCGCCGCACCACGCAGTTGGGAACGGCGCGGAACCCGGCCGCCTTGAAGTCGGCTTCGGACATATTCTCGAATTTGGATGGCACCTTGTCCCACCAATGGCCGCCACCGGGGCTGCCGTCGATGGGCGTCATGTCGTTGAGACGGAACGACAAAAGGACCGCCTTCTTGAGCCATTGATTAACCTGCCATGTGCCATCGATCTTTTCAGCGACCCGGGCGGCACCCTTGTCGAGAAGATCGAGAGCGGCCTCGACGGCATCGCGAACCTCGCCGATGGTGGCCGGGGTTACCTGGTCGCGCGCCTCCCAGGCGGCGTCGATGGCGGATTGAAGTTGATCATTGGATATGGCGTCAGGCACGTTCTTATTCCTTCCGAAAGTCCCCAAATTCGTAAGCGGGCGGACCATGGGCCACCCCGCCCGCTCTGTCAATCCTCGGGCGATCTTGGGGGGTTACCAGGGCTTTACCATCACCTTGCATTGGGTGGTGCGTTCCCGCAGCGCCTCGAAGATGGGCGGCATGTCTTCGAGCGACACCGTATCGGTGATCATCGACCGGGGGGCGACGTCACCGGCATCCAGCGGCGTCGCCGCGTGCTGGAACTCTTGTAAGGAATAGAACCCCGAGCATTGGATGCGGACTTCCTTGCCGACGGCGATGACCGGAATGAGGGTGTCGGGTTTGAAGCACAGACCGAGCACCACGACGGTACCGCGGCGGCGCACCGTCGCCACCGCCTGTTGGATCAATCCGGGCTTGCCGACGCATTCGAATACGATGTCCGGTGGACCGCCTAACGCCTCGACGGCTTCAGCGACCGGATCGGCCGAGGGCGCGACGAATATCTCGGCCCCCATTTGTTTCGCCAACTCGGCACGGCGCATCGAGCTGGCGGTCGCAGCGATTTTCCCGGCGCCCATGCGTTTGGCCCAGAAGATCGCCGCGAGGCCGATGGGACCCGCACCGATCACCAGGATTTTCTGGCCCGGCTTCATTTCGGAAATCGCCACACCGTGAAGCCCGACCGCTAGCGGTTCGACCAAGGCACCGTCTTCCATGGACAGGGTCGAGGGCAAGACGACACATTGGCGTTCGTAGGTCAGGGCGTATTCGGCGTAGCCGCCGCCGTCGACCTGACGATGGTCGCACCAGGCGGGTTCACCGGACAGGCAACTGATGCAGTGACCGCATCCCGATAGCGGCAGGACAGCAATTTTGTCGCCGGTCCTGATCCGTTCGACGCCCGCGCCAACGGCGACGATCTCGCCGGCGAACTCGTGGCCCAACACTTTGCCCGACGGCGCCAGAAAGTCAGGCTCTTCGGTGACGTGTAGATCGGACCCGCAGATGCCGCAGCGGCCGACCTTGAGGACGACTTGGCCTGCATCGGGCGTCGGATCGGCCACGTTCTCAACCGACAACGGCAGTCCCAGTTCCTTGAAAACGGCGGCTTTCATTGAGCGCTTCTCCCGGTTCGATCAGTTTAGGTTCCAGCCGCCGTCAATATTGAAGGCGGCGCCGGTGACGTACCGGGACTCATCGCAGGCCAGATAAAGGATCATGTAGGCGACGTCTTCGGGTTCCCCCAATTCGCCCATGGGCACGCGGGCCAATGACATCGCCCGCGCCGCGTCGAAATCCTTGTTCGTATCGCGGGCGCGGGTCGCGTGAATGTTCTCGAGCATGCGGGTGCGGATCAGGCCGGGGTGAACCGAATTGCAGCGGACCTTGTCGGCGGCGCCGTGATGGGCCACCGACATGGTCAAATGCCGAACGCCCGCTTTGCTCGACCCGTAGGGTGCGGTAAACGGCGTCGCGAAATGCGCGACGATCGACGAGATATTGACGATGGACCCGCCACCCGCCCGGCGCATCGCGGGGATGGCCTCCCGGCAGCCGAGAAAGGTGCCGTCCAGGTTTATGGCATGCACCCGTTTCCATTCCGCGTAGCTGGCGTTCTCCGGCGTGCCGCCGGAAACATCACCCTCGATACCGGCCGCGTTGACCAGGATATTCAAGGCACCGTGCGCACTCTCGACGGATTTAACGAGGCTGCTCCATTGCGCCTCGTCGGTCACGTCTTGGTGGTGGTAGGTGCCGCCGATCTCGTCGGCGAGCTTGCGGCCATTGTCATCGTTGATATCGGTGAGGACGACCTTGGCGCCTTCCCGGGCCAGCAGCCTCGCGGTCGCGGCGCCGATACCGCCGGCGCCCCCGGTAATGATCGCGACTTTCCCCTCGACGCGGCCCATGGCGTCATCTCCCTTGTTGATTGTTTGGTTGTCGTATTACGCGCGACGATACACCGCGTAAGACAGGAGCGACAAGGTAACGAGGGCAGGGCTGATCAGGGAGCGGACAAAAATCAAAGACCGGCCAATTAGATGCCGGTCAACTCCGCGAGCCAGCGGGTGAGGTCTTCTACCCTGTGGTCGGGGCGCACCCCTTCTGCTTCCGCCTGTGCCCAGGGCCGATCGGTCACGACCCAGACGGTGGCCATGCCCATATCGGCGGCAGGGCCGAGATTACGTGCTACGTCTTCGACCATGACGGCGCGTACGGGGTCGATATCGAACGATTCGACAAGCTTTCTATAAACCCCGTGATCGGGCTTAGGAACGTAATCTCCGGCGACGATATCGAAAATTTCGTCGAAATGGTGTCCGACGCCGAGCCGCGCCAGCACCCGTTCCGCGTGGCCGCGCGACGCATTGGTGAAAATAACCTTGCGTCCGCTAAGTCGTGCCAGGGCCTGGTCGAGGAGAGGGTCGGGTTTGACGCCCTCGACGCTCACTTCATGGACGTAGTCGAGATAAGGACCAGGGTCCATATCGTGATTGTCCATCAGCCCCTTGAGCGATGTGCCGTGCTCGCGGAAATAGCGTTTCTGCACGCGATAGGCGGCAGCGTGATCGATTTCCAGAAAATTGGCGATATAGGCGCACATCCGCCGGTCGATTTCATCGAACATATTCGCCGAGGCCGGATAGAGGGTGTTGTCCAGGTCGAACACCCAGGTTTCCCGATCCTTCAGGCCCTGATCGGGTGCGGCATTGACCGATAAGCGGCGGTTTGGCGGGGTTTCAGCCATGGAATATATGTGCTCTGGTACTCCGCCGTCGGCAACCCCATTTATGTAGTTGGCCTGTAAGTCCGGTGTTCCGGGCATTTTTCAGGTTCTGCCGGGTCAACAAGAACCCGGCTCGGGGCGCCGACGGAACGCCGGCCTCCCGCCAAGAACGATCCGCCGAGAAATCTCCACCTCTCGGGAAAATGGCACCGGGCTGAATTTGTGACAGCACGACTACGAGATACCGCTCCTGGCCTCGACGACGAGGTGAAGACAGATCGCAATCGCTTTGTCGCCTTTGCGTTCTGTTGGGCAGACATCCTGTTGGAGTTGGATGCCGACCGGTGCGTTCTTTTCGTGGCGGGTGCCGTCGAGAGGGTTATCGGAAAACAACCCGCCGCACTCATCGGCATCCCGGCTCGGGATTTGGTGATCGAAACCGACCGACTTCTCATCGACAATCTCCTAAACATTGCCGACAAAAGAGGGCGTGTCGATGACATGACCCTCCGGCTGTTGGACGAAGAGGACGAACCGGTGTCGGTAAACGTCGTCGGATATCGGTTCGAGGATCTGGGGGGGCACTATTATGTCGCCTTGCGGTCCCTGGCAGGCCAGGTGGCTGGCGATATGCGGCCAAAGGACCGTGAAACAGGCCTCTATGGCGTCGAGCATTTCAGCGATATCGCCAGCCGGCGCCTGAAGGAGGCCCAGAAACAGGGCCGGGACGCCGAACTGACGTTGGTGTCGCTGCCGACGCTTGGGGCTCTGCAACAGCGGTTGGACGAAAGCGCCGGGCTGGCGCTCAATCAAACGATCGGCGCCGCGCTCAAGGCGGTATCGATCGATGGCGATTCAGCGGCCGGACTTGGTGAGGGCAGATACGCACTGATCAGTGACGCCGCGCTGGATACGGCTCAGCTCCGCAATCATCTGGGCGACATCACGAAGGACGCGGACCCGACGGGGGAAGGTGCCCAGGCGGAAGTCGCCCAAGCAGACCTGCCGACCGCAGATTTTGTGGAAGAGGACCTTGCGGCGGGCTTGGTCTATGCGATCAACCAGTTCAGTGCCCAGCAAGGCGGGGCCTTCAGCCTCGCAGAATTCTCGCGCAATCTCGGGTCAATGGTGGTGGAGGCGCAGACCGCAGTGAATTCTTTCAAGGATGTGGTCAGCGACGCGAACTTCGACATTGCGTTCCATCCCATCTTGTCGATTCAGGATGGCGCTATTCAACATTACGAAGCGCTTGTTCGTTTCCGGGGGGATATGGGTGGACAATCGCCCTTCCGGTATATCAATTTTGCCGAGGAAACCGGTCTCATCTGGCGCTTCGATATCGCCATGCTGCGCAAGGTTCTGGAATGGCTGCGTCAACAGCAGGACAAGCAGGTTTCGGTGGCGGTCAATGTGTCGGGCAACTCGATCGGCAACCTCTCTTTCCTGAACGCGCTCCAGGGCGTACTCAAAACCAACATTTGGGCGCGGGGCCGCCTTCTGTTCGAAGTCACCGAATCGGCGCGCATCGACAATCTCGAGGAGACCGATCGGGTTCTCCAAAACTTGCGTAAACAAGGGTTCAAGGTTTGTCTCGATGATTTCGGCGCCGGCGCAGCCAGCTTTCAATATCTGACGGCGCTGGAAGTCGATATCGTCAAACTGGACGGAGAATCTGTTCAGAACGCCCGTAAGGCCCGCAAAGGACGGGCCTTGATGACCTCGATGACGCGTCTTTGTTCCGATCTCGGTGTGAAAACGGTCGCGGAGATGATTGACGACGAGGCCGGGTTGGAGTTCGTCCGCGATTGCGGTGTCGACTGTGTGCAGGGATACCTGTTCGGATTGCCGAGTACGGACTTCAAAGACGTCATGCGCCGAACGCAGCTCAGCGCCAAGCAGTTGTTCCGGGGTGAATAGCTATAGGAGACCGAAGGCGCGGGTCAGTCAGCTTCGATCAAGGTGCCTGCGCCGTGTTCGGTAAACAATTCCAGCAAAAGTGCATGAGGCACGCGTCCGTCGATGATGACGGCGGCTTCGACGCCTTGTTCCACGGCTGACAGGCAGGTTTCCACCTTGGGGATCATGCCGCCCGCGATGGTGCCGTCGTGGATCAATTCCCTTGCTTCTTCGACGGTGAGCGACGGTATTAGCTTGCCGTCCTTGTCTTTCACGCCCGCGACATCGGTCAGCAGCAGTAGCCGCTTGGCACCCATTGCTTCGGCGATGGCGCCGGACGCCGTGTCGGCGTTGATGTTGTAGGTCTCGCCATGAGTGCCGCCGCCGATTGGGGCGATCACCGGGATCATATCGGATTGCTCGAAGAACTCGAGGACATGGGTGGTGATCTCGCTCGGTTCGCCGACAAAGCCCAGATCGAGAATTTTCTCGATGTTTGAATCGGGGTCGCGCTGCGTGCGCCGCAGCTTGGTTGCCCGGATAAGATTGCCGTCCTTGCCCGATAGCCCGACGGCCATGCCGCCGGCTGCATTTATGCTGGCGGCGATCTGCTTGTTGATGCTGCCGGCGAGCACCATTTCGACGACTTCCACGGTCGCGGCATCGGTGACCCGGAGACCGTCGATGAACGACGATTGAATCTTCAGACGTTCCAACATTTCGCCGATCTGCGGCCCGCCGCCATGAACGACGATCGGATTGATGCCCACATGCTTGAGCAGCACGACGTCCTCGGAAAACAGCTTGGCCAAGTGGTCATCGCCCATGGCGTGGCCGCCATACTTGATAACGAAGGTTTGGCCTTCGTGGCGCTGCATGTACGGCAGGGCTTCGGCAAGGGTGTGCGCCTGGGCCAGCCAGTCAGCCTCGGTTTTCGGTTTTGGGGGTATCGACTCGTCGTTCATGGATTCACGTCGTCAAAAAAAGTTTCAGCAATTGTTCAACTGCGTCAGGACTTTAACCGATGTCGACAGGAGCCGCCAGCGCCGTGAGGCGGGCGCGTAACTCGGGAATGCCGTCGCCGGTTGTCGCGCTTGTCGGCACGATATCGGGGTGTGCGGCAACATGGCCTGCCGCTTCACGGGCAACGTCGTCCATCACCTTGGTCAGCGCACCTGGTTTGATCTTGTCGATCTTGGTCAGCACGATCTGATAGGATACGGCCGCGTCGTCCATCAGTTTCATCGCGCCGCGATCCGCTTCCTTTAGCCCATGCCGCGCATCCACCAGCAGGCAGGCCCGGCGCAGGCTTGCGCGGCCGCGCAAGTAGGCCCATACCAACTTCGTCCATTGAGCGATCTCGGTCTTTGGGGCGCGGGCATACCCGTAACCCGGCAGGTCGGCAATCATCAGCCGCCCGCCGAGATCGAAGAAATTGAGCAATCGGGTGCGGCCGGGCGTGTTGGACGCGCGTGCCAGGGTCTTGCGGCCGGTAAGCGCGTTGATCAGACTCGATTTCCCAACGTTGGAGCGCCCGGCGAAAGCGACCTCAGGCAGGCTGTCATCGGGGATTTGCTTGAGAGAGGCGGCGCTGAGGACAAAGGTGCACTCCTGCGCGAACAGCAGCCGTCCGGCCTCCAGGTCCAGCTCGTCCTCGTTTGCCATGTCGCTATTCATCGCCGATCCCCATCACCCGTCCGGTGCCCGGGAGGTCAGGACTTCGGAGGTTTGCCCTTGGTCTTGTCGGGGGCGTTTGCGTTTGCCGCCGCCGGCTTCTCGACCTTGCCGCCGCCAATCGGCACACCGGCCCGGCGCATGATGACGTATTGCTGCAAAATGGACAGGAAGTTGTTCCATGCCCAGTAGATCACCAGCCCCGCCGGGAAACGGGCCAGCATCACCGTGAACACCACGGGCAACAGCATGAAGATCTTGGCCTGCGTTGGGTCGGGCGGCGGCGGGTTCAGCTTTTGCTGCAGGAACATGGTAACACCCATGATCACCGGCCACACACCGATGATCATGATTTCCGGCGGCGTCCAATCGATCAGGCCGAACAGATTGACGAAGGTCAGCGTGTCCATGGCGCTGAGGTCCTGGATCCAGCCGAAGAACGGTGCCTGACGCATTTCGATGGTGACGAACAGCACCTTATAAAGGGCGAAGAACACCGGAATCTGCGGCAAGATGGGCAAACAGCCTGCGGCGGGATTGGCTTTTTCGCGCTTGTACAGCGCCATGACTTCCTGGTTCATCCGCGCCCGGTCGTCGCCGAACCGTTCGCGAAGCTTCATCATCTCGGGCTGCAATTCCTTCATCTTGCTCATCGCCCGGTAGGACTTGTTGGCGAGCGGGAAGAAAGCCAGTTTGATCAACACGGTCAGCAACAGAATGGCGACGCCCATATTGCCGACATAATCGTGGATATAGACGAGCGCGAAGAAAATCGGTTTGGTGAGGAACTCGAACCAACCCCAGTCGATGGCAAGATCAAAACGCGTGATATTGAGCTCATCCCGATAGCTCGTTACCAGTTTGGCTTCCTTCGCGCCGGCGAACAGGCGGTTGGCGATGGAGGCCGTGCCGCCGGCCGGGATGACCGTTTCGGCCCCGGCGAAATCGACCTGGTACTTGTCGACCCCGTTCACCGGCTGGCTATAGAAACGGGCAGTTGCTTTGGTTTCCTGGTTGGGGATCAGGGCCGCCAACCAATATTTGTCGGTGATACCGATCCAGCCGCCGGTGGTTTCGGCACGGATAACCTTTTCTTCTTGGATATCGTCGTAGTCGACCTCTTGGAGGACACCGTCGAACACGCCGAGCAGACCTTCGTGCAGGATATAGAAATCCGTGATTTCCGGTGTGCTGGTCCGCTCGATCCGACCGAAGGGGAAAAGGGTCACGGGCACGGCGCCGGTGTTACGGACACTCTGCGTGACCGTGAACATGTAGTTGGCGTCGTGATTGAACGCGAGCGAAAAGATCAAGCCTTCGCCATTGTCCCATGTCAGGGTGACGGGCTTGCCCGGGCTCAAGGTATCGCTGTCTGCAGACCAGCGCGTGGTCGAGGTCGGAACTTTCACGCCGGATGAGACCCAGCCGAAATCGGCAAAATACGGATTGGGTCCGCCGACGGGCCTCAAGAGCCGGATGTTCGGGCTATTGGGATCAACTGTCCGCCGGTAGTCGAGCAGGGTGAGGTCGTCGAGCTTGGCGCCGATCAGGGAAATGGAACCCGAAACCCGTTCGGAAACGATTTTCACCCGCGGCGCGGCTGCGACGGCATTTTCAATGGATTGCTGTGTCGTGGCCTGCTGCGTCGGCTGTGCCGCGCCTGGCACCGGCACCGGCGTGGCGCCAGGTGCCGTAGGTGCGACGGGCGTCATCGTCGGCGACGTCTCCGTCGTTGCCGTCGTTTGCTGTTCCGCGGTTTGATCTTCCGGCGGGACGACGGTGCTGTAATACCATTGCCAGCCGATCATGATCGCGACGGCGAGGACGATGGCGATGAGGAGGTTCTTTTGTTCCATTTTGCCGGTTCCGCTGGCGATCAGGCGTTGCTGGAACTGGGCCGGGAAGCCGGTCCAGAATGAGCCCCAGGATTTGATCCCGAACTGGGTGCGGGCACCGGATCGTATCCGGAGTTGCCCCACGGGTGGCAACGGCTGATCCGCTTGAGCGCCAACCAGCACCCGCGAAGGGGGCCATGAGTTTCGATGGCGTCCATGGCGTACTGCGAACAGCTGGGCGTGTAGCGGCAATTGTTGCCAAGGATGGGGGATAAAAAGAGCTGATAGACGCGAATGAGAAGGCGCAGGATCAAGCCAAAGAGGAGGCCCAGGAGGAGGCCAAGTGGCCGCACGAAATAGTTCATTATCCCGCCTGTTCCTTTTTGTCGGCTTTTGGAGCCGTTTCCTGGTACGCGTTCAACTTCTTCAAGGCCTTCTGCAAGTCGCCAAGCAGATCGGCAAATGATCTTTCTGCGGTGGCCGCGCGTCCGATCAGAACATAGTCGCGACCGGGCGCCGCGTGAACCGAAAGAACTTGGTCTGCTGCCGCCCTAAGCCGGCGTTTGACCCGGTTCCGTGTTACCGCATTGCCGACCCGCCGGCTCACCGTGTAGCCAATACGGACGGCAGGCAGCCGCTGGGCTTCCGCCGCGTCGTGGCGCCTTGCCTGCACGATGACACCTGGGGTGACCGCCTTCGCACCTGAGTTCGCTGCCCGTAGGAAATCGGCGCGGACTTTCAGGCGCACGAGCGGCACGCTCATGGCGGATCGCCTGATCCGGTTAAGCAGAAAGGCGCTTGCGGCCTTTGGCGCGGCGGTTCTTGATCACGCGGCGGCCACCGACTGTGGCCATACGCGCGCGGAAGCCGTGCCGGCGCTTGCGCACAAGTTTACTGGGCTGGTAGGTCCGTTTCACTGTCTTCTCCAAGAACGGCACTGATTTGCAAGGCCCGGTGTATAGGGGACCAACCCCGCCAAGTCAACGATCCCGGACACTTAACGTCACGGAATGGTGACTGGCGGCGGGCGGCGGTAGGTATTAACAAGACGGGGCATTGGTTAACGGCAAGATTGGCGGATTTCCGGGCTTTCCGGGAGAGGTGTCCGTTTCGGCCGCACGCCGCCCCTGGATTTGCGATCATGGAACCCTCCGGCCACCGGCCCCCTGAACAAGGTATCGAAGAGGAATTTCCGGCCAAAAAGCTTGGATTTCCGCTGAAAAGGCTGGTTCCCGTCGCCGTGCTGGTGACGGCTTTGATCGCCGCCTTTGCCCTGGATCTCCACCGATTTCTCTCCTTCGAGATGCTACAGACCCACCGCGAAGCCCTGCTTGCCTGGCGGACCGACCATCATTTTCTGACGGCTCTGGGTTTCATTGCCCTCTACGCTGCCGCGACTGCAATCAGCCTGCCGGGGGCAATTTGGCTGACGATCCTGAGCGGTTTCCTGTTCGGCACCCTCGAGGGCGGTATCCTGACGGTCGTCGCGGCAACCACCGGTGCGACGGCGATTTTCCTCGCGGCGCGTTACGCCTTCGCCGATTATTTCCGTGCCAAGGTCGGCGTCACCGCGCGTAAGATGGAGGACGGTTTTCGAGAGAACGCCATCAGCTACATGCTGGTGCTACGCCTCGTGCCGTTGTTTCCGTTCTGGCTGGTCAATCTGGTGCCGGCTTTATTAGGCGTGCCCACGTCCGTTTATGTGATCAGCACGTTCGTCGGTATTATGCCCGGCACGTTCGTTTATGCGAGCCTGGGTGCCGGCGTCGGGCATTTGATCGAAGCGGGTGAAACGCCCAATCTCGGGGTGATCTTCGAACCGCAAGTTCTGGGTCCGCTGATCGGTCTCGCGGTTCTGTCACTGGTGCCGGTGGTTTATAAACGCCTAAGACAACGTGTGGGGCGGCGCAACGAGAGTTCTGCGACGTAATCATGGCCGATACCATCAATACAGATATCTGCGTCATCGGCGCCGGTTCCGGCGGGTTGAGCGTTGCCTACGTTGCCGCCAATCTGGGGCGCCCAACCGTGCTGCTGGAACGTGACAAGATGGGCGGCGATTGTCTCAATTACGGATGCGTACCGTCCAAGGCGTTGCTCGCCGCAGGGCACTCGGCCGCCGCTGCCCGGGGTGGACGGCCGTTCGGCATCATGCCGGGGACGGCGGAAGTATCATCAACGGGCGTGTACAGCCATGTCCGCAATACAATCGCAGCCATCGCACCTAACGACTCCGTCGAGCGATACGAAGGGTTCGGCGTCAACGTTATCCAGGCGGCAGGCCGCTTCGTCGGGTCGCGGGAAGTCGAGGCGGACGGGACGCGGATCACCGCGCGCCGTTTCGTCATTGCCACCGGGTCGGGACCGTTCGTACCGCCCATATCCGGCCTCGACACCACGCCGTACCTCACCAACGAAACGGTTTTCGATCTCGATGCCGTGCCGTCACATTTGATCATCGTCGGCGGTGGTCCCATCGGGATCGAGATGGCGCAAGCGCACCGCCAGTTGGGGGCGCGTGTCACGGTTCTCGAAATGGCGAGCATCCTTCCCAATGATGATCCGGAACTCGTTGCCGTCTTGCGCGGTCAATTGACCGACGACGGCATCGATCTTCGCGAAGGGGTGAAAGTTGTTGGCACTTCTGCGGAGGCAGGTGGGGTTGCGGTCACCATCGAAGCAGACGGCACACAAAATAAGATTGCCGGGTCCCACCTATTGATCGCCGCCGGACGGCGGCCCCATCTGGGCGGGCTGGGATTGGACGCAGCGGGGATTGCCTACGATCAAAAAGGGATCAAGGTCGATGCCCGTCTGCGCACCACCAACAAGAAAGTATTCGCTATCGGGGACGTTGCCGGTGGATTGCAGTTCACGCATATGGCCGGATACCACGCCGGAATCGTGATCAAGAATGCCTTGTTCCGGCTTCCGGCCAAGCAGGATACATCGGCGATCCCGTGGGTGACTTACACGGCACCCGAACTTGCCAATGTGGGACTGACCGAGGCCAAAGCGCGGGAGCAATTGGGGGACAAGGTGCGGGTCGTTTCCTGGCCTTTCGCCGAGAACGACCGGGCCATCGCCGAACGGCAAACCAAGGGGCTGGTCAAGATCGTCACGAATGAACGCGGCAGGGTCTTGGGGGCGGGGATCGTCGGCGCGCACGCCGGGGAACTCATTCAAATCTGGCAACTTGCCGTACAGAAGAAGATGAAAATCGGCACCATCGCCAATACGGTCGCGCCCTATCCCACCCTAAGCGAGGCTTCCAAACGTGCCGCCGGGCAATATTTCACGCCTTCCCTGTTCAGCGACCGGACCCGTGCCGTCGTGCGGTTTCTCTCAAAACTAGGGTAAACGGCGGGCCGCCACTATTTTGGCGGTATATGGTATAAAAGAACCTGATGGCACTGCGGATCGGCAAAAACACCCCTGTCGCCAGGAGTTTGTCGTCGCGGCTCCTGCTTTTGACCCTGGCGTTCGTCATGCTGGGGGAGGTGCTTATCTATGCCCCATCGGTGGCACGTTTCCGTAAAACCTATCTCGAAGAACGCATTGCGGCAGCGCACCTTGCGACGCTTACCCTCGAGGCGCTCGAAAACCGCGACGTCGGGCAAGAGCTTCAGCAAACGTTGCTGGATCGTGCGCAGACCTACAACGTCGTCTTGAGGACGCCGCGCCGGCACGTCTTCGCCCTCGGCACCGATAAACTGCCGTCCATCGATGTGACCTTCGATCTGCGCGAAACGAGTTTCTTCGGTTGGATCGTCGATGCCTTCGCGGCGTTGGCGCAAGACGACAACCGGGTCCTCCGTATCGTCGCGCCATCGCCGCAGGACCCGGAAACCGTGGTCGAGATCATGATCGACGAAGCACCGATGCGGAAAGCGATGTATGCCTTTTCCGTCCGCATCCTGGCTTTGTCGTTGGTCATCTCGGGGATTGCCGCAAGCCTCGTCTTTCTCACGCTGCAATGGATGATGGTTCGGCCCATGCGGCGGATCACTGAAAGCATGATCGCGTTTCGCGCCGATCCGGAGGACCTTTCCCGTACTCTGGAACCCGACGACCGCGAAGATGAAATCGGCGTCGCCCAGCGGGAATTGAGTGTCATGCAGGAAGAAGTGCGCAATGCGCTTCGGCAGCGGCGCCGGTTGGCGACGCTTGGAGAATCGGTTGCCAAGATAAATCACGATCTGCGTAACTCGCTGGCAACGGCCATGCTGGTGTCCGACCGTCTGGGCGATAGCAGTGACCCGAAGATCGTCAAAATGGCACCGCGGTTGTCCAGTGCTATCGACCGCGCCGTGGAGTTGTGCAACCAGACACTCGATTTCGTCCGCAATGGCGGCAAGTTGGTCGTTACCCGGTTTTCTCTGGCGGATGTCGTCAAAGAAGTGGGTGCCGGCATCGATCACTCCGATCTCGGGGTCTATGACTTACGCTGGCACAACGACGTGTCACCCGACTTCCAAATCGATGCCGACCGGGATCAATTATTCCGGGCCTTACTGAATATTGGTCGCAATGCCGTTCAGGCGGGGGCGCGGGATGTCTGGGTGCGCGCAGAGTCCCGTTTTGGATTCGCGTGCATCGATGTCGTCGATAACGGCCCGGGCATTCCTCCCCAGGTGCAGGATAAACTCTTTTCGCCGTTTGCCGGGTCGGCAACGGAGGGCGGTACCGGGCTGGGATTGGTCATTGCCCGCGAAGTGATGCGTGCCCATGGCGGCGATGTCAATTTGGTGAAAACGGGACCCGACGGGACGACGTTTTGTCTCGAATTGCCATTGCCGACGACATCACCATCCGCGAAAGATGAGTTATGAAATCCGCGAGTCTCCTTGTATTGCTGTTTATCGTGACGGCGGCGACGAATGCGTTGGCGGCACCCAAGGCGGATCTCTGGCAGAAATGGACGGCCCATGATCCCGCCTCGACCGTTCGAGTGGATCACGCTGCTTGGGGACGGTTTCTTGCCCTGTATGTCGTTCCCGGCAGCGATGGGATCAACCGGGTCGCCTACGGCCTCGTAGCCGCCGAGGATCGTGCGCGCCTCGACGCATACATAGATGGGTTAGCGACGGTCGCGGTCGGAACATTGAACCGGGACGAACAACTCGCCTATTGGATCAATCTCTACAACGCGCTCACGGTCCGGGTTGTGCTCGACCACTACCCGGTGGACAGCATCCGCGACATCGACATTTCGCCGGGCTTCTTCGCCGATGGGCCTTGGGGCAAGAAGCTTGTCAGGGTGGACGGAGAGGAGATCAGTCTCGACGATATCGAACACCGGATCCTGCGGCCCATTTGGCGGGACCCCCGGATTCATTACGCGGTCAATTGTGCCTCGCTCGGTTGTCCCAATCTGCAGCCGTTTCCGTACGAGGCGGCAACCGTAAGCCGCATGCTCGAGGCGGCCGCGCGCGTGTTTATCGCCAGCGACCGGGCCGTTTTCTTCGAGGGTGACAAGTTGGGCGTCTCAAAAATCTATGACTGGTTTGCCGATGATTTCGGCGGCACTGACGCCGAGGTCATTGCCCATATCGCACAGTTTGCGCCGTCTGAATTGAAGAAGCGGCTCGCGGGGCAAACCGATATCGATGTGTATCGCTACGATTGGCGGCTCAACGACGCGAGTTGAGGCTAGTCGAACGCCAGCATGAGGCCTTTTAGGTAAGACGATTCCGGTAAGTTGGGATGGACCGGATGATCCGGCCCGGCTCCCGAGGCGCGCAGGATGCGTACTTTGCGTCCGGCGCTCTGAATGCCTCGGCATATCTCGTCGCGGAAAACATCCGGCGAGACGTTGTAGCTGCATGACGCGATAAACAAGAAGCCATCATTGTCGACGGTGGCCGCGGCCAGACGCGCTAACTTACGGTATCCACGAAGTCCCGATTTGAGGTCTTTTTTGGTTTTGACGAACGCCGGCGGATCGGTGGCAACCAATCCGTAGCGTTCGCCTGCGTCGGCCAGTGCTTCCAGCTTCTCGAATGCATCGCCTTGTTCCCAACGGCAGCGGTCGGCGACACCGTTGAGTTCCGCCGTGCGGCGGGCGAGGTCGAGCGCATCCTGGGACCGGTCGACGCCGGTCACGTCGGTGGCACCGGCCATCGCGGCGGCAACGCCGAATCCGCCGCCGTAGCAATAGACGTCGAGCATCCGCTGGCCGTCGGCGAATTGGGCAGCGAAGCGGCGATTGTCGCGCTGATCATAGAACCAGCCGGTCTTCTGTCCGCCCGCCAAGTCGGCGGCGAATTGGAGATCGCCCTCATGGCCGGCGACGGGCTGGCCGAGATCACCTTTGGCGACCCTTGAATAGGTATTGAGACCTTCGCGGTGGCGGGCGGGGCTGTCGGCTCGGATGGCGACGGCAGAAGGGCTCAATGTCTTTTCAATCGCCGTCATCATGGCGGGCAGCATCAATTCCGCCCCGGCGGTATTCGGCTGTACCGTCACCGCATCGCCGAAACGGTCGATGATGAAACCGGGAAGCCCGTCCGCCTCGGCGTGCACGAGCCGATAGAAAGGGGCGTCGAACAATCGCTCGCGGATGGCGAGGGCGCGCCGCAATCGTTTCATCAAGAAGGTTTCGTCTATTTGGACGAACGTATCGTGCGAAAATATCCGGGCCGCGATCAGGGCATGCGGATTGAAGGTCGCGATCCCCACCGGCTTGCCGTCGACCCGGCGCAACTCGACCAGACTGCCCGGCTCGACATCGCGGGCGTTGTTATCCATGCGCACTTCGTTGGAATAGGCCCACGGGTGGCCGTTGCGAATACGACGGTCACCACCTGCGATGAGAAAAACGCAGGGGAGTGATGTAATGGGACCTTCCATCAAAAAACTCAATCGCCGACCGCGGCGCCCTCGCGGCGGGGATCGGCGCCGCCCGTGATGCCGTCCGCCGAAATCCGAATGGCGTGTAAGCCGCTGTTCAGTTCGCGCACATTAACCTCATGCCCGCGTGCTTCCAGGGCGCGTTGCAACGTTTCCGCCGGCGTGCCTTTTTCGAGATCGGTCGCCCCATTGCGGTTGACGACGTGCGGTGCGCTGACCGCCGCCTGCGGGTTCATACCCCAGTCGAGAACATTGAGGATCGTTTGGGAGACGTAGCCGATAATGCGTGATCCGCCCGGCGATCCCACCGCGAGAACGGGTTTGCCGGATCCATCAAAGACGATGGTTGGGCTCATGGACGAGCGTGGCCGTTTGCCGGGTTCGACCCGGTTGGCGTAGGGCTGGCCGTCCTCATTGGCGGGCCGGAAGGAAAAATCCGTCAGCTGATTGTTGAGCAGAAAGCCGCGCACCATCAATCCCGATCCGAAAGCGCTTTCGATGGAGGACGTCAGAGAAACGACATTTCCTTCTTTGTCGATGATGCTGAAGTGGGTTGTCGAGACACCTTTCTCCGTTGCCGAGGGGGCATAGGGGATTTCAGCGCGTTGATCGAGATCGCCGGGATGGGCGACACCCATGCTGCGGTCGCGATCGATTTCCTTGGCGCGCCGCGCGAGATAGCCGGGATCGATCAATTTCGCCGTTGGCACGAAGACGAAGTCGCTGTCGGCGACATAAACGTTGCGGTCGGCGAAGGCGAGCCGGCTCGCCTCGGCGATCAGATGCGCGGCCTCGGCGCTTTCCGGTTTCAACTTGGCCAAATCGAAATTCTGGAGAATGCCCAGAATCTGTAGGGTGGCGATACCGCCTGACGTCGGTGGCGGCATGCCGCACACCACCCATTGACGATACAGCGAGCACAGAGGATCGCGTTTCTTGGCCTCATAGCTGAGGAGATCTTCCTCGGTCATGCTACCCGGATTGAGGGTCACCCCCCGCACCGCATCGACGATGTCGGCGGCGACCGGTCCCCGGTAGAAGGCCTCGGGACCGAAATCGGCGATGAGCTTGAAGGTTTCCGCCAGCGGTTTATTGACCAGCTTCGTCCCGACCGGTTTCGGCGCACCGTCCTCGGTGAGGAAATAGCCGGAAGCTGTCGGGAATTTGTTGATGTGGCTGTCGTCAGCGATCATCTGATGGAGGCGCGGCGACAGCTCGAAACCTTGTTCGGCGATCTTGATGGCGGGATCGAACAGTTTTCGCCAAGGAAGTTTACCGTGCTCCTTGTGCGCCAACTCGAGCAGACGCAACAGACCGGGCACGCCCACCGAAAGACCGCCGGGCACGGCGTCGAAAAAGGCCATGGGGGTGCCGTCGGCGTTGAGGAACATGGTTTCGCTGGCACCATCGGGGGCGGTTTCGCGGCCGTCATAGGCCTCGATGGCACCGGACTTGGCGGCATAGTGGACGAGGAAGCCACCACCCCCGATGCCGGAGGATTGGGGCTCCACCACATTGAGGACCATTTGCACGGCAATGGCCGCGTCAACGGCGCTGCCGCCCGCCCTTAAAATATCGAGGCCGGCTTGAGCGGCGAGGGGATTGGCGGCGGAGACCATTTGGGTCTTGGCGCGGGCGGGCGCGGGTCCCGAGGACTCTCTGGGCTGGGTGCTCGCGGTTCTATCGGGAGGAGGTGTCCCGCAGGCGGCGAGCGCCACCAATACAACCGCCAGAACTGGGCCGAAACGTTTGAATGGAAAAGAGAATATCTTGAACATGGGGCCGCCTCCGGCGCGAATAATGCCCGAGAATGCTGTATTGCGTAAAGGCGGGGTGTGCCCTGCGCGCGAACCGGATGACGAAACCCTAATCGATATGCTATGTGTCCGTCTCTTTGCAGTGCACAATCGCGTGGTAAACAGTCCTAATGAGCACACATTCCGGCAAAACGAAGCGAATCACCGTGCCCGATATCGCGGCCCGGAAAGGGGGCGAACCGGTGGTTTGTCTGACCGCGTACTCGGCGCCGATGGCCAAACTGCTCGACCCGCACGTGGATCTATTCATCGTTGGCGATTCCATGGGAACGGCGCTGTACGGTCTCGACAGCACCTTGGGTGTGACTCTTGACATGGAAATAGCCCATGGCGCTGCCGTGGTGCGCGGCAGTTCGCGGGCCTGTGTGATCGTCGATATGCCCTTCGCGACATATCAGGAATCTCCTGAACAAGCGTTTCGCAACGGCGCCCGAGTGATGGCGGAAACCGGATGTGACGGCATCAAGCTCGAGGGCGGCACCGAAATGGCGGAAACTGTTCGCTTCCTCGTCGAACGCGGCATCCCCGTCATGGGGCACGTCGGTCTCACCCCGCAGTCGGTCAATGTGTTCGGCGGCTACCGCGCCCAGGGGCGCGATGAAAAGACGGCGGAGAAAATTCTCGCCGACGCGCGCGCGATCGCCGATGCCGGCGCCTTTTCCATGGTGATCGAAGGCGTGGTTGCCGATCTTGCCACCCGGATCACGCAGGCCGTTCCGGTGGTGACCATCGGTATCGGCGGGTCGCCGGACTGCGACGGCCAGGTTCTGGTCACCGAGGATGTGCTCGGCATCTTCACCGATTTCACACCCAAGTTCGTCAAACGATATGCCGAGTTGGGCGATGCCATCGGCCAGGCCGCTGCTGATTATGCCGCCGAGGTAAGAGCTCGCAAATTCCCCGGGCCGGAGCATTGCTACGGCACGAAGACAAACAACACGACGTCTTAGGGTCATCGGGGATCACGGGCCTTGGACGCCGGCAAAACCTCTCTCGATATCGTCCGGTCGGTTTCCGATTTACGGGGCAAAGTGCGCGGCTGGCGCGCGGCCGGCGAAACGGTCGGTCTTGTCCCTACCATGGGCGCCTTGCACGACGGCCATTTTTCCCTGGTCGAGGCATCGCTCACGGGAACAGACCGCACCTGCGTGACGTTGTTCGTCAATCCCAAGCAATTTGGCGAGGGCGAGGATTTCGAGGTCTATCCCCGGGATGAAGCCACCGACGCCCAGGCATTGGCGGCGCGCGGCGCGCATCTTCTGTTCGCGCCCGGGGTCAAGGACATGTACCCCGAAGGCTTTGCGTCCAGCGTTTCGGTTCCGGGGATCGGCGATGTCCTTGAAGGGGAGTTCCGGCCCGGCTTTTTTACCGGCGTCGCCACCGTGGTCACCAAGTTGCTGCTGCAGGCGCTGCCCGACAAAGCCTATTTCGGAGAGAAGGATTATCAACAACTGTGCGTCATCCGGCGCATGACCGCCGATCTCGATATTCCCGTCGAGATTGTCGGTTGCCCTATCGTTCGCGAGTCCGACGGGCTCGCGCTCTCTTCCCGTAACGCGTACCTCTCCGCCGACGAGCGCGAGGTCGCGCCTGCTCTTCATCAGGTGTTACAGGAAACGGCAAGCCGCGTTTCCGGCGGCGCCGATCCTGCCGCCGCGGGTGAGGACGGCGCGGCGGCACTGCGCCAGCGGGGGTTTGCCAAAGTGGACTATATAAGTGTCCGGGACGCCGAAACCCTGGCGGTTCCGGACGGGTCGGACCGCCCGCTACGAGTTCTTGGGGCCGCTTGGCTCGGCAGAACCCGCCTGATCGACAATATCGCAATAGATTGTTGAGGATTACCGCTTAGCGTCCTTCCTGACGGTCACCGCAGGACAGGGATATGAGCGGCGCAAGCGACCCAATTCGGATTTTCATCGGCTACGATCCGCGCGAAGCGGTGGCTTTCCACGTGCTTTCCCATTCCATCCAACGCCGGGCCAGCGTGCCGGTGTCGATTACGCCGCTGATGCTGTCCCAGTTGGACGGATTGATGTGGCGGTCCCGGCACAAGCTGCAATCGACCGATTTTTCCTTTTCGCGCTTCCTGACGCCCTATCTGAGCGGCTATAGCGGCTGGTCTCTGTTCATGGACTGCGACATGCTGGTGTTGGACGATATCGCCGACTTGTGGGCGCTGCGTGATGACGCGTATGCGGTGCAGGTGGTCAAGCACGAGCATATGCCGCCCGAAGCGACTAAGTTTCTTCACCAGCCGCAAACGGCCTATGAAAAGAAGAATTGGTCGAGCGTCATGCTGTTCAACAATGCCGAATGTGCGGCGCTGACGCCGGACTACGTGAATTCGGCCTCGGGGTTGGAATTACACCGCTTCCATTGGTTGGCCGGGGATCACCTCATCGGCGATCTGCCCCACCGCTGGAATCATCTCGTCGATTACGATCCTGAGGTTCCGGTGTCGGAGGTGTCCAACCTCCATTTCACCACGGGCGGCCCTTATTTCGACGAGTACCGCAATTGCGGCTATGCGGAGGAATGGTTCGCCGAACGGGACCGGATGCTGCATGCCGGCGTGCAAGAGGGGCCGGCGCTTAAGCTCGTCTCCCGCCGCGCGACGATTTAGCGGCGCCGGGACGGCAGCAGCACCAACGCGAGCGCGGCACATACCAGAACCAAGGCGCCGATCTCGCGCAGCCCGATCACCTCTCCCAGAACGATAGCACCGCTGATCACCGCAACGACGGGGATAATCTGTGTGCTTACGGAGGCAACGGAGATGGGAACCCATCCGACGATCTTGAACCAGGCGAACTGGCAGAACACCACCGGGATCGTCAGCACATAGAGGGTCGACCAAACAGCGGCGGCCGACACGGGTTCCAGGTGCGGGACATCGACCACGATGGCAACCGCGGTAATCGGCAGCCCGCCGATCAGCAATTGCCAGCCGGCAAGGGATAAGGGTGGTAGTTGCCAGACGGTGCGTTTTTGAATAACCGTTCCGGCGCCCCACGAAATTGCGCTGCCGAACATAAACAGCGTTCCCAGCGGCGAGATGGCGAAGATACCGAACTCCCCGGAAAGAAGCACGGCCATACCGGCCAGCCCGAGGACAAGACCGGCCAGGCGTTGAAGGGTGATGCGCTCGCTCGCGAACGCGACACCGAAAATGACAGCCCACAGGGGCATCGTATAAGCGATGATCGAGGCGTGTCCCGACTCCAAAAGGCGCAGTCCTTGCGCGCTAAACACGTGCCAGCCGGTGACGTTGAACAGTGCCGCGACGAGCAGAGGGCGCCATTGCCCATTGGGCAGCCTCACGCCTTCCTTCATCAAGGCCGCAAGGCTGAATAGAAACAAACCGGCAAAAGGCGCGATCAACCCCCTGAACATCCAAGGCGGAATTTCCGTCAGGGCGATTTTCATAAACGGCCAGGCGGTTCCCCATCCCAGCGTGAGGGCGGCGAGAAGGACGAGCCCGGCCGGCGGCAAACTGTCTGACTTCATGCGGCTGCTTCGGCGGTTGCGATACGGGCCATCTGCTCAAATGAAAACCGCGCCGATGAAACGGCGCGGTTTCCGGCTGTTTCGGCAGCCATGTTTAGTTCAGATACAGGTGAACTTCGTTGTTCTGGGCTTGCGCGCTGGTTTGCGCCGAGATGTTCACCCGTTGCGCCGGCAGGCCCATGCTTTGCAGGGTCCGTAAGACCGCTTCGGCGTTGCGGCGCGCCTGGTTGGCATCGAGCGCCCGGCGGGCGTTGTCGCCGGTTGCCGGTGAAACGGCCACGAGTTCGAAGGTCGCGTTCGGCCGGCGCTCCAACGCGCGGCTGACGGCGCTGTAAAGGGCCTGTTCATAGGCGACATTCTGACGATCGAAGCGAATTACGACCAAGGGCCGGCGTCCGGCGAGTGACCGCGACGGCGACAGTGCCGAGCGCGCGTTCGGGCTCCCGGCGGCGCCCAAGGCCCGGTTTGTCAGGCTGGCACCGAGGATTTCACCGCTCTTGATGGATTCGGACAGCGTGTTCAGATTGCTGCGTTCCGTGGCGACATAGTTGGTTTGCCGCTGAATATCTTCGCTCAGCTCTTTGAGCAGACGGTCGACCAGCACCACGGTGCGGTCAACTTCGTCCTGGAGGATGGCGAGTTGCTGATGATCCTCGTCGATGGCGCCGGAAATACGGAAGGCGGCGCGCGTGTTTTCGGCGAGGAAGGCAGCCAAGGTGGCATCCGAGGTCACGCTGTTGGTGATGTCGTTCATCCTGGAGATGTCGGCGCCGATCTTATCGAGGTCCGAGACGGCCTGGTTGTATTGCTCGACCAGGATCGGGTTGCCCGGCGTCGTGCCCACTTGCAGGCGGGCGTTGATCGCCGCGACGGCGCCGTGATAGCGCTGTGAATCCTGAACCGTGCGGGCGCGGATTTGCTGCAAATCCGTGTTGTTGCGCGACACGTTGCCCTGCAAACGGCGTAATTCGTTACGGAGTTCCACGACCTTCTTGCCGACGAAGGTGCCCGATTCCCGGCCGGACGTGACGCCGGGGGTCTGGAAATTGGTGGTGCCCAGCTGCGGCGGTTGCTGCACCTGGACCTGGGGCGCGGGTTGTGCCGGCTGCATCGGCGGCGGTGGCGGAGCGGCCTGGGCCTGTTGAGGGGCGGGGGCTTGTTGCTCAGACTGTTCGCTTCCGACTGGGTCTTCGCCGGTGAGCGACGGCCACAATGACTCGGTTGCGAAGGAACATCCACTCAGCAACAACGCCGCGCCGAAAACTATCGGCCGAATCGTCTTAGACTCCATTGCGCAGCGCACCTTTTTGAATGATGAGAAACCCGGACGAATCAAGAGATTAGAAAACAGAAGTAAACGCCCCCTAAAGAATTTTCAAGATATTAACGAAACCCCGACTCCGCGACAAGCGTGGATACCCGAACCATTTTGTCCACATTTCTCGTGTATTGTCGGTCAATGATCAGCCTGGGATCGGCCAATGGTCGGCCAATGGTCGGCTTGGGGTCAACATGTGCGGCATTCTACTTGCGCAGGAGGAGTGATTTGAATAGTGTCCCCTCCCGCCGGGCGGAAGTCCGCGCACCAAGCGCCCGTAGCTCAATTGGATAGAGCGTCTGACTACGGATCAGGAGGTTGGGGGTTCGAGTCCTCCCGGGCGCGCCATTTTTCTTAGTAGTTAGTAGATATTAGCCGGTAGGCCGCGGTGCCTGTGATACGGCGTCAGCAACACCGTCGGTGTTGATCCTGAAAAACAGCGTATAGAGCACAGGGACGAAACCCAGCGTAAATAGAGTCGCGACGATCAACCCTATCGCGATGACGCTGGCCATTCCGTAGAACAATGCTCCCCCGAACAGAATGAGAGGAACCAAGCCCAAGACAGTGGTTAGGGTTGTCATCAGGATCGGACGCAAACGGGCGAGGCAGGCTGTGACTATTGCATCTAGAGCGTCGCGACCCGCCCGCTCCTCGATCTGAATGCGGTCGATCAAAACGATGCCATTGTTGATCAGGATACCGGCGAGGCTAAACAGGCCAAGTATTACCATGAAGCCGAAGGGTGCATTCATGACGATCAATCCCAGGACGCCGCCTATCAAGATGAGCGGAATGGTGACGATTATGATCGTTCCCTTTCGGAACGAATTGAACTGGCCAACAAGTAGGACGATGATTCCGGCGAGGGCCAGAGGAAGCAGTCCAAATAGGTTTTGATTGGCCTCTGCTTGATCCTCGATCTCGCCGCCAATCTCCAGTTTGTGACCGGCGGGTAGGTCGAGCGCGTTAAGGGCAGGTTGGATAAGTTCCAGCAGCTTCGGCGCCGGTAGGTTAGGGTTTCGCGCCTCAACGGTCACGGTCCGTACCTGATTTCTGCGCTTGATTCGGCTGTGCCGCCATTCCGCGTTGATTGTCGCGACTTGGCCCAGGGACACAAAACTATCGGACGAAGATGAGTAGACTTGTACTTGGCCGAGGCTGGACAGCGAAAATCTCAGATCGTCGTTTCCTCTGACCACAATGGGAATAATTCTGTCACCCTCGCGGTAGTCACTGATTGCCAGTCCAGCGAATGTGGTATTTAAAGCGCTCGCGACATCGCTTGAGGTAACGCCCGCGCGACGTGCCCTCACCTGGTCGACATCCGCGACCAGGGACAGCACCTTATTCTCCCAATCTTGCTCAATGCCGACCGTCCCTTCGATTTCATGAAGTGCGTTGACGAGCTTGCCCGCCGCTTGGGTTAAGGCGTCTTGGTTGACGCCAACCAGGCGAATTTGGATTAGGCCCGGTTCCGACGAGCCGAACCACATTTTCTTTGCGTCTACCAATCCAGTCGGCATGTTCTGATCGGCGAAGGAATTGATCCTCCCTATCAGCGTACTCACATCGGCCGCCGAGCTGGTGTTGACCAAGACGAAGGCGTGATGGGGGTCGGGATCGACGGGCGACAAGGCCAAGAAAAACCTGGGGCCGCCGAATCCTACATAAGCGATGTTACTTGTTATTTCTGGATTTGCGGACTTATCGGATAACCAGGAAGTCAGTTTCCTCAATTGCCTTTCTGTCTCACGGACATCCGTTCCCGCTTCAAAATCCAAATAGACGAGGAGTTGATTTCGGTCGCCCAATGGAAAGAACTCGGTCCTGATCGTTCCTAAGGCAAGGACCGCGATTACAAGCAGTCCGATCAAGGAACCGATCGAAGCAAGGCGCCAGCGCAGGAATGCGAATAATACTTTCCGATAAAGCCTGTAGATAAATCCGTCATAAGAGGGCCCCTTTTGATCGGCCGCCTGAGGAGAAACCCGCATAAACCAGGCGCACATAGCTGGTGTGACGGTCATGGAAAGAAGCCAGGACGCGAGTAGCAGGATCGCAACCACCTGAGCCAGGGATCGGACGAACTCTCCAGTGGCGCCATCTATTAACAACATGGGCAGAAAGGCAAAGATCGTTGTTAGAGATGACGTTAGAAGCGGTATCGCGAGTGTCCTGCCCGCCTGAATCGCGGCGTCGGATCGCCCAACGCCTTGTTCAAGACGTGCCCTGATATCCTCCGCAACAACAATGCCATTATCCACGAGCATGCCGAGCGCGATGATCGTCGCGGCGATCGACATCCGTTGGAGTTCGACGTCAAAGGCGCGCATCACAATGATGCCCAGGAGCATCGTCAAGGGAACGAAAGAGCCGACAATCAGCCCCGTCCGCAAACCCAGGAAGAGCATGACAACCACAAGCACAATAGCCAAAGTCTGATAAACGTTGCTGACGGCGCTACCGACGGCGGCGGCGATTAGCTCCGGTTGGAAAGTGGCGTATTCTAGGACGTATCCGATCGGTAATTCGCTCTGGATGTCCGTGATGAGTGCCGTCAAGCGCTTGCCGAACTCGACATTGTTTGTGCCTTCGACCGTCGAGACCGAGATCACGATGGTGGGGCGGTTGTTGAAGTAAGCCGGGAACTGCGGTGGATCGACAAGGCTGCGGCGGACGGATACGACATCGCCGAGGGTCAGAACCCGATCGGTTTCGGGAATGCGAAACACGGTATTCCGGATTTCATCAACGGAAGACAGATTGCCGGAAGGCTCGATAATTAAAGTCCGGCCGTCGGAGACAATTTGGCCGCCGGGCTCGACAATGTTCTGATTTGCCAGCGCTCCAAAAACGTCCCGCGGGGACAATTCAAGTTGCGCATACTCCGAAGGGTCTAGTTCCAGGTATATGCGTTCGTCCTGAATCCCAATTAGCTCAACTTTTTTTACGCCGGTCAGAGTATAGACCTGATCGCGAATCTCTCTGGCAACGTCGTGCATCTCCCCGAGCGAAAACCCATCCGCCCAAAGCGCGATGGTTGCGACCGCTGTCAGCCCCACATCGTCGCTAACCGAGGGCCCAATCGTGCCGTCGGGAAGTTCCCGCTTTAGATCGTCTGCTTTGTTCCGAATGTCCTGAAAAATCGGCTCCAGGGTTGTAAACCGGTCGTGTATGTCGAGCTTCACCTGGCTCGAACCGGTCTTGGAGATAGAGTTAATTTCATCGATCTCCGCGATCTCCCGCATTGCCGATTCGATGGGTTTGGTGATCAGTTCCTCTACCCGATCAGGTGACATGCCGGGAAAGGAAGCCGATATCTCGACCTGTCTGATTGTCACGGTCGGGTCTTCGGCTCGGGGATATGTGATGAATTGGGAGGTGCCGAGCGCGATGACGATAAGGATGCCGATTATCGTAAGCCGAGAGTTCTCGAGGGCGAGCTTGGATAAGTTCATGGCCAACCGGAACCGCTTCTTTACTGGCCGCCGAGCAACTTGACCCGTTGGCCATCCCTAAGGAAGCTGACGCCAGCGGACGCGATTATGTCCCCGGTGTTGAGGCCCTCCGAGACGCTTATCAAGTTGCCGCGAACCGCTTCACCGCCCTGGATTGGTGTTCTCCTGACGGTCATAGAAGCTGGATCATAGCGAAATACATAACCCCTTGCGTTCTCGTCCCCCGGTGCAATCGCAACTAAGGGGATTAGAAATCCTCGGTCCTCCGCATTTGGCGACGATGTTACGCCGGCCTCCACGGCCATTCCAGGGAGCAAACTCGGTGGGCCGTCAACGACAGCCGCCGTGACAGTTACTGAATTAGCCGCACCGGCAGATGTGCCGATTTCGGTAATTCGGCCTGAACAGCCGCAACCGGCCACGGCGGTTGTCGCGATAGTGATGGGAGAGCCAACAGACAACCTGTTCACGAATGTGTCGGGTACCGAGAAATCGACCTCCAGCACTCCCTTAGAATCGATCTGGAGGACCGTCTGTCCTTTCTGGACTTCGACGAATGGCTCAACCTGCCGCGCAGAAACAACCCCGTCGAACGGTGCCTTAAGACTGGCATTTTCCAAGTCACGGCGCGCCAGTCCCAGCCTTGATCGCGCAAGACTTAACGCACCCTCCGAAGCGTCGAAGGCTACGGTCGCTTGGTCTAACGCCGCTTTGGCAACCCAGCCCTTGCTGTGTAGATCGCGCTTGCGTTCCAGGTCGCTCTTCGCGTTATCGAACTGAGCTTTATCACTATCCAACTGCGCTTGAGCGGCAGTTACATCCAGTGAAAATGGTTCGGTATCCAAGCGCGCCAGCACCTGATCCCGCGTTACCGCGTCGCCTATCTTGACGTTTACCGCCGCGACGGTTCCCGAAACGGCAAAGCTGAGAGCCGCGGAGTTTGCCGCGGTCAGCTTTCCCGAGAAACGCCGTACATTGCCCCCTGCCGGCTCTACCACCGTATAAGATTTAATAGCCCGAATCCGTTCTTGGATCTCCGGACGTTCCTCCTCGCAAGCCGCCAGCGCGAACAAGACCAATGGAGCTAAAGGGGCTAGCAATATCCTGGTATGAAACTTCGAGCTACTCATCGCGGCATCCTATCGGCTATGCGTCCGCTTGGAAACGGTGGGCTCATCACCAATTAGTCATCACGTGATCAGGCTGGAAAGTTTGGAGTTCGAGTCCTCCCGGGCGCCATTCCCTCGGGAATGGCCGCCCTCCTAATAAACGAAGAGGTTCGAACGGCGTTCGAACCGGCGCGCCATTTCTTCCATACAAATTCAGACTAGACCGCGGGCAACCGCACGGTGAAGCAGGCGCCGTCACCCGCGTCTGGTTGAAGCACCAGATCGCCGCCCAGGCGCTTCATGATCTGTTTGGAAATGGCAAGGCCGAGGCCGCTGCCGCCGTGGCGTCCCGCATGTTCGTCCCAGCCGCGCGAGAATTTGGAGAAAAGACCTTCCCGGTCGGGCGCCGAAATGCCCGGGCCGTTGTCCCGAACATGGATCTCCCAACCTGTGTTGGTGCCGTTCGACAAGGTGATCCACGTCTTACGTGCCGGAGAGTCGTTGAACTTGATGGCGTTGGACAACAGATTGATGAACACCTGTTTCAGCCGGTCCGAGTTCGCCTTCACCATCACGGGTTTCTCGCCCATCTCGTCGATCAGGGTCACGCCATTGTTCTGCGCGAGCCCGCGCATGGTTTCGACCGCGGTGCGGACGGCGTCGACGGCGTCGACATCCTCGAGCTGCCAATCGATCTCGTCGTTCTCTAAACGCCCCAGTTCCAGAATCTCGTCGAGCAAGCGGGTCAGGCGCATGCTTTCCTGTTGAATGATGGTGAGGAACCGGCTGGCTTGTTCGGTTTCTAAATCCGGTTGATCGACCAGAATTTCGGAAAAGGAGCGGATCGACGTCATCGGCGTGCGCAGTTCATGGCTGACCCGGCTGAGGAAATCGTCCTTGAGTTTGTCGAGGGTGGTCAACTGGGCGTTGGCGCGGCGGAGTTCGGCGGCCGTATCCTCGAGTTCCTTCGACTTGCGCTCCAACTCGCGGCTATAGCGGATGGCTTGCTGGGTTTCGTCGAGAATATTGATAACCGTGTCGAGGCTGATGGTTTCGCCTTTGACGATCCGCGAGATCAATGAGCGGGCGGAGGCGGCGCCGACGTTGCTGGCAAGCTCGCGTTCCACCTGGGCGATCAGGGCGGGATCGGGCGACGGCAGCTCATCGGTCCGGCCTTGCTGGCGGGCGAAATCCTCGAACAATCGGTGGGCGCGGGGTTCGCCGAGGAACCGCCGGGCCAACTGATAAAGGTCGTCGATGGTGACAGAGCGGATCAGGGCGCCTTCGAAAACCTGTTTGCTGTCCTTGAGGGCATCGACGAACACCGCCGATTGCAGGCGCTCGATGGGGCTTTGGCGGGTCGCGAGCGATACGGCGACGTAAAGGCCCGTGTTCACCGTCATGCTCCAGAACACGCCGTGCACGATCAGGTCCCATCCGACAAACCCGAACAGAGCATCGGGTTTGAGGAAGGCGATGGACCACGGACCGTGTTCAACCACATCCATGAAGGCCCATCCCGATCCGGCAAAGCTCGGCACCAATAAGGTATAGACCCAAAGCAGAAATCCGGTGGCGAGACCGACAAGAGCGCCTTTCTTGGTGCCGCCCGACCAAAAGATGCCGCCCAACAGGGCCGGCAGGAATTGGGCGATCCCGACGAACGAGATCAAACCGATGGAGGCGAGGGGGCTCGAGGTGCCGATCAGCCGGTAGTAGGTAAAGCCCAAGCTGAGAATGGCGATGATGCTGAGCCGCCGCACGAGCAGCAGGGTTGCGGAGAAGTCGCCGCTGTCATGTGTGCTGAAGAAATGAAACCGCAGGATGACCGGCATGACGAGGTGGTTGGAGATCATGATCGCCAGCGCAATGCTCGCGACGATGACCATCGAGGTCGCCGCCGACAGGCCGCCGATGAACGCGAGCAAGGCCAGGGTTTCGTGACCCGAAGCCAGCGGCACGGCGAGAACATAGAGATCGGGGTTCATCGAGGCGGGCAGTTGCGTCATGCCGCTTATGGCGATGGGCACGACGAACATACTGACCAGCATCAGGTAAAGCGGGAACAGCCACGACGCGGTCGCGACATGACGCTCTTCGACATTTTCCACCACCGCGACCTGAAATTGACGCGGCAGGCAGATGATCGCGGCCGCCGACAAAAACGTCAGCACCACCCAGCGGGGCTCGAAGCCTTCTGAAAATCCATACAGCTTATGGACGTCGGCATTCGCCGAGGCTTGAACGAACAGGTCCCGCAGACCGTCGTGCAGACCATAGGTCGCGAGAAAGGCGATGGCGCCGAGGCTTAACAGCTTGACGATCGATTCGAACGCGATGGCGGCAACGATGCCCGGATGACGTTCGTCGGCGCCCAGGTTGCGGGTGCCGAACAGAATGACGAACACGGCCATGCAGACGGCGACCCAAAACCCGGTGTCGGCGACGAAGCTGGGCCGTCTCGCGCCGACAGTGTCCAGAGTGTTGAAGGCCCCCAAGGTGTCGAAGCTCGTCGCGACTGCCTGGAGTTGCAAGGCAATATACGGGGTGACGCCGATCACCGCGATGATGGTGACCAGGGCGGAGATGGAGACGCTTTTGCCGTAGCGCGCCGAAATAAAGTCGGCAATGGAGGTGATGCGCTGTGACTTGCTGATGCGGACCAGTTTGCGGAGCCCAAAGCTCCAAGCAACGAGCACCAGCGTCGGTCCGAGATAGATGGTCAGGAATTCAAGGCCGGATCGCGCCGCCGAGCCCACCGCGCCGTAGAAGGTCCAGGACGTGCAATAGACGGCGAGGGACAAGGTATAGACGACGGAGGAATTGACGAAGCTCGAGCCGCCCTTTTTCGCGCGGCGGTCACTGTAGAAGGCAAGCAGAAACAAGCCGCCCAGATAGATGCTCGCAACGAGAATGATGAGGGACGAACTGAGCATCGAACCGGCCTACCGCTCCGCCGGGTCGGTCGTGTTCGGCCCGGGAGAGGCCGACACATTGGTATCGCTGGTCATGACCATCCGGCGAGACAGCCATGCGGTGACCACGATTCCGGCTAGCCACACGGAGAATATGTAGACATGGAGCAGCGGAATGCCGGCGAGGAAACTTTGCTGGTCGAACACCTGCAAATAAGGCGGCATGAGCAGCAACAGCATCACCACCGGCAGGACGAATGCGGCATCGCGGGTGCGTCTGTTGCGGGACATGGCCCTAACCTTTTCCCTGAAACTACTGTTGCGGCGCCTTGGCGCTTTCCAGAAGGGCGGCGACCGAGCTCACCAGTTCCTGATTGGAAAACGGTTTGGTCATGAATTGATCGACACCCAGATCGACCATGCGACGCCGGTCCGCTTCCTGGCCCTTTGCGGTCAGGGCCAACACCGGCAAGGCGGCGAACTCGGGTTGTTCGCGGATGCGGCGTAGAATTTCGAAACCGCTGGTGGTCGGCAGCATGATGTCGAGGATCAACAAATCCGGCCGCTGTTTTTTCAGTTCGTCCAGAACCGAGGCGCCGTCGGAGACCGACGCTATGGTGTGTCCTTCCCGTGACAGAAGGAAGCTGAGCGATTCAACGATGAACGGCTCGTCCTCCGCGATAAGAATTTTGGTTCCCATGGTTTTCTCCCCCATGCTCTCCCTGTGCGGCACCCGTTTTTATCTGGTGGTGTGCTCGCGCTTTTGAAATTTCATTCCGCTGCCGCGCCCGTGACGGGTGCCTTACGGTTGTTTTGCCTACTGTCGCCAGCCAACAACGATGGCTGTGCCCGTTGACGGCAATCGTGCCGTTCGCAGAGCCGGCAGCTGAATCCGACCGGCGTCTCGAGCGATGCCTGCCCGGTGGCGTATCGGTCGCCGTAAACGAGCCGGTCCATATACAGAGAATCACACCCGATCATGACGCTGTAGCGGGTCGGCGCTTCGCCGAAGCCGGCGGTTCGTTTGTCAACGGTGCGGGCAATGAACAGATAGCGTTCGCCCAGCTGCGTCGTTGCCAATTGCGATACGATACGCCCCGGTTCCGAGAAGGCGGCATAGATGGCCCATAAAGGGCACGCCCCGCCGAACCGCGGCATGGGAAGGCCGGGTATGCTGAACGGCTTGGAAATATTGCCGGCCGGATCGGTGCGCAAGAAGGCAAAGGGAACGCCGGGTGCTTTCGGCCGTTGCAGGGTCACGAGGCGGTGGGCCGTTTGCTCGAAACTGCTGCCGAAAGCGGCGCTCAGGCGGTCGATATCATAACGGTGATGTTCGGCGGCCTTCAGAAATTCTTGATAGGGAAAGAGAAGGGCGCCTGCGCCGTAACTGGCGAGGGCCCTGCGGCCAAGAGATCGGGCGTCGTCGTTGGTCAGCCGGCTATCTTGCACGAGTCTGTCGAGAAGGTCGGCGGCCTCGATCTCGATCAACCGCTTCGCCATGCGGAAACGGATGGAAGCCTCCGGTGCCCGGGTGTCGAGCCAAAACACATTCTCCGAAGGTTCTCTCGTGTCGCCATCTGTGAAACGGACGTCGATGCCGTGGCGATCGGAAAGCCGTCCGGCAATTGCCGTTGCCACCAGCTTGCCGCTGACTCCCATCTCGTCCCGCAGCGACCGCGTCGCCGATTCGAGTTCATCGAAATAGTTGCGGTGCGCAATGATGAAGTCGTCGACCTCTTTTTCCGGCGACAGCGGTTCGGGTGCATCCATGGCGCTACCGAGCAATTCGATCATCGCGCGGACACTGGAACCCAACTGGCCGCTTTGTGAAGCGACGATGCCGCTGAACCGCCGCTGGTCACCCGCATTGAGATCGTCGAATTGACCTAGAATTTCGGCGAAGGACCGGATCGACGTGGTCTGGGTGAGAATGGCATGGCTGAGCTGATGCAGCATGGGGTCCTGGCTCAACCTGTCGGACAGAGACAGGGCGTGCTCCGCGGTGTCTTGGTATTTGCGGTGCAGTGCCAGTAAGGCCCGTGCCCAATCGGGGTTCTCCGCGACCAGCCGGACGACGTTCTTTTCATCGAGCCCCGTCAGCGATTGGGATCGCGCCATCTCGAGAGTTTGCTGAACGAGGGGGCCGTCTTCGGCGTCGCTCAAATGGCTCGTCTCTACGCCCAGCTGGGCCGCCAAACGGTTGAGCAGGGCGCCCCCGATCATCCGTTTGTTGTGCTCGATGAGGTTCAAATAGGAAACGGAAATGCCTGCCTGTTGCGCCAAGGCGGACTGGGTCAAGCCCAGTTCCTTCCGCTTGTTGCGGATCCGTTGTCCGATCGGCAGACGTTGCACGTAATGCCTCCCCAGGCGTGTGCGTGTTTAATTTTGCAAAAATATTTACTTAAAAAAGCTCGGAACACAAACATTTTTACAAGATTTTGCTAGCCGGCCTCTCGCCGCTTGCGCGCTTTCCTTCCCATCCGTAGTGAAGAGAGGGACAGGGGCGGGGCGCCTATTTGCCCCAAAGAAAGTCCTTGGATAACGAAATCACGGGAGAGCTTCGAAATGGATTTTTCGGACAGCAAGCTGACACGCCGCAGCGTTCTAAAGGGCGCCACGGCTTTGGCAGGCACCGCGGCAGCCGCGTCGCCGGCCTTTTTCATCAAGAATGCCTGGGCTGCGGGGCAATTCCGCAATGATCCGGGTAACGCCAAATCGGTGACCATCGGCTTCAACGTGCCGCAAACGGGCGCCTATGCCGATGAGGGTGCCGACGAGTTGCGCGCCTACAAGCTGGCCGTTCAGCACATCAACGGTGAAGGCGACGGCGGCCTGCTCAACACCATGAAGCCGCTTTCTCTGAAGGGGAACGGCATTCTCGGCAAAAAGCTCGAATACGTCACCGGTGATACGCAGACCAAGTCGGACGCGGCGCGGGCTTCCGCCAAGCGAATGATAGAAAAGGACGGCGTGGTGATGTTTTCCGGCGGCTCGTCGTCGGGCGTTGCCATCGCACAACAGTCCTTGGCGCAGGAGATGGGCGTCATCTTCATGTGTGGTCTGACGCACTCCAACGACACCACCGGTAAGGACAAGCGCCGCTATGGTTTCCGCCACTTCTTCAACGCCTACATGTCGGGCGCCGCGCTCGGTCCGGTGCTGGAGAAGGAGATGGGCAAGGAACGGCGCGCCTATCACTTGACCGCCGACTACACCTGGGGCTGGACCCAGGAAGAGTCGATCAAGAACACCACGGAAAAGCTGGGTTGGCAGACGGTCAATGCCGTCAAGACGCCGCTGGGCGCGGGCGACTTTTCGCAATACATCACGCCCGTTCTCAACTCCGGTGCCGACGTGTTGATCCTCAACCACTACGGCAAGGACATGATCAACTCCTTGACCCAAGCGGTTCAGTTCGGTCTTCGCGACAAGCAGGTCAACGGCAAGAACTTCGAAATCGTCGTACCCCTGTTCTCGCGTCTGATGGCTCAGGGCGCCGGTGACAACATCAAAGGCATCCTCGGTTCGACCAACTGGAACTGGTCGCTGCAGGACGAGGGCTCGAAGGCTTTCGTCAAGTCCTTCGGCGCGGCTTACGGCTTCCCACCGTCACAGGCGGCCCACACCTGCTACGTCCAGACGGTGCTCTATGCCAACGCCGTTGAAATGGCCGGGACCTTCTTCCCGCCGGAAGTCATCAAGTCCCTGGAAGGCTTCGAATTCGACGGTATGGGGAACGGTCCGACCGAATACCGGGCGGCCGATCACCAGTGCTTCAAGAACGTTCTTGTGGTGCGTGGAAAACAGAATCCGAGCAGCCAGTTCGACCTCCTGGAAGTGGTGCAAGAAGTGCCCCGTTCTCAGGTCGAGTACGATCCGAAAATCTTCGGCGGCGAACTCGGACCCTATCAAGCATAAAAAAACAAACTAAGTCCCTCATTGCCGGTCGCCGAGAGGCGGCCGGCATTTGGGGTCCATAAGGGGAGGATGGATCCGCCGTCATGGATGCGATCCTGCTTCAGATATTGAACGGTCTGGACAAGGGCGGCGCTTATGCGCTGATTGCTCTCGGTCTGACCTTGGTATTCGGTACGCTCGGCGTGGTGAACTTCGCGCACGGTGCGTTGTTCATGTTGGGCGCTTTCTGCGCCGTCACCCTGCAACAACTTCTGACCATTTCGAAGCGCGTCAAGGATGAAAGCATCACCTTCTTCGACGCCTACAAGGAAACGCCCTATCTCGAAATCTGGTTCGGCGATACGGGCAAGACCATCATCGATTTTTCGGTGCCGCTGTCGATATTGCTGGCGATTCCGGTCATGTTGCTGATCGGCTTCGTCATGGAACGGGGCTTGATCCGATTTTTTTACAAGCGGCCCCACGCGGAACAAATCCTCGTCACCTTCGGCCTAGCCATCGTTCTCCAGGAAGTTATCAAGGCGCAATTCGGCGCCAATCCTGTGCCGCAGGCCGCGCCTGACTTCGTTGCGGGCAGCGCCGATATCGGGTTGTGGTTCGGGTTGGGCGAAGGTCTCGTCTATCCCTGGTGGCGTTTGATCTATCTCGGCTTTGCCGCCGTGGTGATTACGCTCGTGTTCTCATTTTTGCAGTTCACCACCTATGGCATGGTCGTGCGCGCCGGCATGCAGGACCGCGAGACGGTCGGGCTGCTCGGCATCAATATTCAGCGGCGCTTTACCGTCGTGTTCGGTATCGCCGCCGTCGTCGCCGGTCTGGCCGGCGTCATGTACACACCGATCCTGCCACCCGACTATCACATGGGCATGGACTTCCTCGTTCTGTCGTTCGTGGTGGTCGTTGTCGGCGGTATGGGTTCGTTGCCGGGCGCCGTCGCGGCCGGCTTCCTCCTTGGTATTTTGCAGTCCTTCTCGTCCATGAACGAGATCAAATCCCTGATCCCCGGGATCGACCAGATCATCCTCTATCTGGTTGCGGTGGTGATCCTCCTCGTACGGCCCCGGGGGTTGTTGGGACGGCGCGGCGTGATGGAGTAATAGGATGGCGCAGCTTTGGCATCGCAACGACCTGTTGCTCATGGGGGTTTTCACGCTAGCGGTGCTGGCCATGCCCCTATGGCTGGCACCGTTTGGCGCCGGCTATCCCGATCTGCTTCAGAAACTGGCCATCTATGGAATCTTCGCCATCGGCTTCAATATTCTGTTCGGGCTCACCGGCTATTTGTCGTTCGGCCATGCCGCGTTTCTCGGTGTCGGGTCCTATGCGGCGGTGTGGTCGTTCAAGTTGTTCACCATGAACGTATTGCCCGCCGTTTTGTTCGGGACACTGCTTGCGGGCGTGTTTGCGGCGCTCATTGGGTTCATCAGCCTCCGCCGCTCGGGCATCTATTTCTCCATCCTGACGCTCGCGTTCGCGCAGATGTCCTACAACCTCGCCTACTCGGTGCTGACACCCATCACCAACGGTGAAACCGGCCTACAGCTGACGCAATCGGATCCCCGGATCATTGACCGGCTGTATGTGGAAGCGACCAGTGGCCTGCCGTCGACGGAACTGTTCGGCCTCAAAATGAGCGGGTATCCCGGTTTCTATTTCTGTGCGGCCATATTGATCATCGCCTTTTTCTTTTCGGTGCGGATTTTCAATTCGCCCTTCGGCGTCAAACTGCTTGCCATCAAATCGAACCAAACGCGCATGGGGTATACGGGCTACAACACGCGGCCCTATCTTCTGGTCGCGTTCGTCATCTCCGGGATGTATGCGGGACTGGCCGGATCGCTCTTGGCGGTCACCGACCCGCTCGCCGGTGCCGAGCGCATGCAATGGACGGCTTCGGGTGAGGTGGTGCTGATGACCATCCTCGGCGGTGCCGGTACGCTGATTGGGCCATTGCTAGGCGCTGGACTTATCAAGTATTTCGAGAATGTCTTCTCCGCCTATAACGAGGCCGTGTTGCATCAGATTTTCGCGATGCTGCCGGACTGGTTGCAGTCCGCCATGGTGTTCGTCGTCAATCCCTTCGTCGGTGAAGGCTGGCATCTCACCCTCGGTGCGTTGTTCGTGCTGATCGTCATTTTCCTGCCGGGCGGCATCATGGAAGGCATTCGACGATTGTCGTCCCTGGTCCGCCGGATCATCGCACGATCGCGGCGCGACGGGCTGCAGGCAGCCTAAGGAGCGGTTATGAACGATATCGTCCTGAACGTTTCCAATATCGGCAAGCATTTTGGCGGACTGCAGGCGTTGGAGAACGTCAACCTGCAGATTGAGGCTGGCAAGACCCACGCCATCATCGGACCCAACGGTGCCGGGAAGTCGACCCTCCTCAATGTCTGTGTCGGGCGCATCAAACCCGACACAGGTTCCGTCAAATTTCTCGGCGACAATCTTACCGGCCGCAAGCCGCACGAGATCAATCAGCTCGGCGTTGCCCGGGTGTTTCAGACACCGGAGATTTTTCCCGAGCTCACCTTGCTGCGGAACGTCATGGTGCCGGCCTTCGCCAAACGGGAAGGCGCGTTCAAGCTCAATGCTTTCCGCAAGGTGGATAACGAGGCGGAGGTGCGTGACGAAGCCGAACATATCCTTGAGGACGTCGGTCTCAAGGAACAGATGAATGGCTTGGCAGGCAGCTTGTCGCGCGGTGACAAACGGCGTCTCGAGCTCGCCATGTGTTTGATTCAGCATCCCAAGCTGTTGCTACTCGACGAGCCGACGGCGGGGATGTCGCGCCACGACACCAACCGCACGATCGATCTCCTCCGCCTGATCAAGGAACGCGGCATGACCAAGGTGATCATCGAACACGACATGCACGTGGTGTTCAGCCTTGCCGATCACATCTCCGTCCTCGCCCAGGGCCAGATCATCGTCGAAGGGTCGCCCGACATGGTGCGCGGTAATGCCCGCGTCCAGGAAGCCTATCTGGGGGGCGCACACGTATGAGGATGTCGCCGATGACACCGATCGACAAACCCGGCGTGGCACCGGCTTTTTTCTCGTGCCGGGACATGCATGCCTACTACGGCGAAAGCTATATCGTGCAAGGTGTGTCGTTCGATATCCGCGAAGGCGAAATCGTTGCGCTCCTGGGACGTAACGGCGCGGGTAAGACGTCGACGCTCAGGACCATCGCTAGGACCGACACGCCCGAGCTTAAACGCGGCGAGATTTGGCTCGATCACCAGCCGCTCCACACCATGGCATCGTGGCAGGCGGCGCAATGCGGTGTCGGCCTGGTGCCCGAGGACCGGCGCATCATCCAGGGCCTCACGGTCGAGGAGAATCTCGTGCTTGCCCAGATCGCCGAACCGCGCGGTTGGTCGCTGGAACGGATCTACGAACATTTTCCCAGGCTTGCCGAGCGCCGCAAGCAAGAGGGGGTGACGTTGTCGGGGGGAGAACAGCAAATGCTTGCCGTCGCGCGCGCCTTGGCCCGTGACCTGAAACTCCTGCTTTTGGATGAGCCTTACGAAGGATTGGCACCGGTAATCGTACAGGAAATTGAGCGCATCCTCCAGGGTGTGCGAGATCTCGGGATCACGACCGTTATCGTCGAACAGAACGCCATCGCCGCGCTTAATCTCGCCGACCGGGCGATCATTCTCGACATGGGCGAGGTGGTGTTCGAAGGTACGGCGCGCGAGGTTCTCGACAATCCCGATATCCGTCAGGAATACCTCGCCGTCTGACGATCACCGTGACTAGAAGCCGGGTCCCATGATGTAATCGGGGAACCAGGTGGCGATCTCGGGGAAAATACACAAAAGAATAATGCCGACCACCATGCACAGCATGAAGGGCAGGGCGCCTTTCAGGATGGTCGGCAACGACACTTTCGGCGCGATGCCGTTGATAACGTAAAGGTTGAGCCCGACCGGCGGTGTGATCAATCCGATCTCCATGTTGATGGTCAACACCACGGCAAACCAATAGGGATCGAAGCCCGCCTGGGTGACGATGGGCAACAGGATGGGGGCGGTCATCAGGATCACCGCGACCGGCGGCAGGAAGAAGCCTGCGACCAACAGGAAAACGTTGATCAGCAGCATCAGCACCCAGCGATTAACCTCGGAATCGGCGATCGCCTGGGCGACGGTCTGTGTCACGAACAGCGACGACAGCATGTAACTGAACAAGGCGGAGGCGGCGATAATCATGAGGATCATGGCGCTTTCGCGCATGGAATCACTGATGATCGACCAGATGCGGCGCGGCTGCCAGATCCGGTAGATGACAGCGATCAGCACCAGCACCAGCATGGCGCCGACCCCGGAGGCTTCCGATGGCGTTGCCACACCGCCATACAACACGAACAGCACACCGACGATGATCAGCAGGAAGGGCAGCACCCGGGGCAGGATCTCCACCTTTTGGCGCAGGGTGAAACTGATATCCGGTCCCGTAAGCCTAAAGCCGTTGCGCCAGGCCGTGAATAACGACCACGCCATGAACAGGGCGGTGAGCATCAGGCCGGGCAGCATGCCGGCAAGGAACAGCCGGCCGATGGAGGTTTCCGTGGCGATGCCATAGACGATCATGGTTACCGACGGCGGGATCAGGATACCAAGGGTGCCGCCGGCGGCGATGGAGCCCGTTGCCAGTCCGTCGGGAATGCCGCGCGATTGCATTTCGGGAATGCCCATGCGGCCGATGGCCGAACAGGTCGCGGGCGACGAGCCGCTGAGCGCCGCGAAAATGGAGCAGGCACCGATGTTCGAAATGATCAACCCGCCCGGCACCTTGTTGAGCCAACGGTCGAGTGCGGCATAGAGATCGCGGCCGGCCGGCGATACGGCGACCGCGGTTCCCATCACGATGAACATGGGGATGGAAACCAAACTAAACTCGGCGATTCCGGCAAAGAAGGTGTCCGCCAGAACGCTCAAAGAATCGAGTCCTTCGAACAGCACCAGAAAGCCGATGGAAACGATCCCGAGTCCGAAGGCGACGGGGATGCCGGTCGTCAGAACCAGGATTGTCGCAAGGGCGACAAGACCACCGATAAGGGTCGGTTCCATGGCCTAACTCTCCTGCGCGCTATCGCGCGGCGCCATACCGAAGGGAAGGCTGGCACCGATACTCAAGGCGATGATGTCGGCCACGTATTGGAGCGCCAATAGTCCGATGCCAAGCGGGATCGATAAATAAGGAATCCACAGTGGCAACGCCCAGATGGTTTCCGTCGTCCACCCCTCCATCAGCGCTTCATGGAACAATTCGTAACCGGTCCACGTCAGCACCAGCGAAAACGCCAACCCGCCCGCGCTGGCGATGAACGCGAGTGTCATCCTGCCGCGTTGGCCCAGATAATGCGGCAATAGATCGACATTCACGTGGCCGCGTTGGAGCAACACGTAGGGGCAGCCGATAAACGTCGCACCGACGAGAGCGAAGATGACGAACTCGGTTTGCCAGATGGTCGATGCTTTGAGGAAGTAGCGCATCACGACCATTTGGCAAACGACCACGATGGCCGAGCCGACGAGCAGCGACGCGGTTACCCCGGCAAGTCGCGAGACCACTGCGACAAATTTTACGAAAGCGGAGAACACGGAAATTCTATTCGCTGAGACAACAAACCCCGGGTGCCATTATACCGGCACCCGGGGTCGTACGCTGTCACTTACTCGACGGCGAGCGCTTTTTTAATCAGCTCGGCGCCGCCGGGGACCTTCTCGGCGAAGTTCTTGTAGGAGGTCTCGTTGGCGATCTTACGCCACGCCGCGGCTTGTTCCGCGGTCATGGTCGCAACTTCGACGCCGGCTTTTGTGAATGTCTGGACCATTTTGTCGTCCAGCCCCTTGGCTTGAGAGGTCATGTATTCCTCTGCCTTCTTGGACGCTGCCATGAGGGCATCCTTTTGGGCCTGGTTGAGCTTGTCGAAGGATTTTTTCGACATCAACACCGGTTCGTACATGAACCACAACGCATAATCGCCGGGGGCGGTCAGGCACTTGACCTGCTCATAGATTCGATAGGACACGAAACTACCGGAGCTGGTGTTGGCGGCATCGAGTACGCCGCGTTGCATCGCCTGATAGATTGCGGAACTCGGCATCGACGAGATAGATGCGCCCGCGCCAACCAGCATCTGCTCGAACGCCGGGCCGGCCGCACGCGTCACTTGGCCCTTCATGGTCTCGGGGCCGAGGATGCAGTTCTTCTTGGAGGCGAAGCCACCGGCAAGCCAGGCATCGGCGAGCACGACGACGCCGGCATCATTGATGATCTTTTTGATGTCGGTCATGAACGGCGAGTTGTTGAGCCGCAATGCATGGTCGTGGTTCTTCACGAGGCCGGGCATTAGGGTCGCGCTGAATTGGGGATGACGCCCACTCGCGTAGTCCAGTGGGAAGGCCGAAATGTCGAGTTGGCCCTTGACCATGGCATTCCACTGTTCGCGCGGTTTGAACAGCGACCGGCCAGGGTAAACTTTGATATCGAGGCCGACATCGGCCTTTGCGACTTCCCGCGCAATGATCTGCACCATCTCGTCGCGGGCATCGCCTTTTCCGCCCGGCCATTGATGGGACGCCTTCAGCGTCAAGGCGGAGGCGGGCACGCTCATCGCGGTCGCGGTCATAAGCGCGGCGGCGCCGAGCATAGCTCTTCCGAATAAGGTCATCATTTGTCTCCCTGAAGTGATGTAGCCACGAGGTGAAAATTATTGATCTTAAGCTCACGTTGAGTTGTACGACATTTCGCTTCGTCCCACTAGTATCCATCTGCAAATATTGGAGAAATTGAGATCGTTCTAATATTCGGTGATTCGAAGAACCCCAACAAATTTGTGAGCCTTGAATTCCGGGTCGGTGGTTTATACTGCGGGATAGGGAACCGGGATCATTGCCCGGAAACAAATAAGACGGGGAATACAAGAATGGAGCTAACCGCCGAAGAGAAAGCCATGCTGGACGGCGCCGAGGGACCGGCGGCCGCCAAGGCCATGGACCTGCTGGTGCGCTATGGCGAGGCACTGGGCGCCGACCGCTTGGTCGAAACCAACAACGTCGCCGGTGTGATCGGATCGTCGACGCCCTTTATGGCCGATTACTATGCCGAACAGGGTGCCGTGGGACGCGACGCCATCTTCTCACGCTTCGATCTCGACAGTGACGAGGTGGTGGATATCCCACAAGCGAAGGCCTTCACTTGCCATCTGCAGACGCGGGTGGAGCCCAACAACTCGGCGATGTTCGGTCTTCCCGACGCAGCACTCAAATACCATCAGGAGACCCAGGAATATTCCGCATCCAAGGGCGTCAACATGCTCAACACCTGCACGCCGCACGCGGCGGGGAACACGCCGGTTAAAGGCGAGCATTGCGCGTGGATGGAAAGCTCGGCGGTGGTCTACATCAATTCGGTGATCGGTGCGCGCAGCAACACGGAAGGCCGCGAAAGCGCCGCCGCCGCCATGCTGACCCGCCGCATTCCCTATTGGGGCTTCCACACGGACGCCGCGCGCCTCGGCCAGTACCGCGTCGATGTGGAAATCGATGTCGACAGCGTGATGGATTGGGGCATGCTCGGCTACTATGTCGGGAATTGCGTCGGCGAATCGGTGCCGGTGATCACCGGGATCAAGATGACGCCGAACCTCGTCCGTCACAAACATTTCGGTGCAGCCGCCGCCTCGTCCGGCGGGGTGGAGATGTATCACGTCGTCGGCGTGACGCCCGACGCGGACACGGTGGAAGAGGCCTTCGGGTCCAACAAGCCGAAGGAGACCTTCAAGTACGGCAAAGCCGAGATGAAGGCGACCTATGAGAACTTGAATGCGAAGGCGACGGGCACGGATGTGGATTACGTCATGCTCGGGTGCCCGCATTACACCATCGAACAAGTGTGGGAAGCGGCACGCCTGTTGGACGGCAAGAAGATCAGTGGCAACACGCGGCTGTGGATCTTCACCAATCAATCGGTGAAACAAGTGGCGGTCCGCAACGGCTATGCGCGCACCATTGAAAAGGCGGGCGGGTTGATCATGACAGATACCTGTTCGGCCATGGCGGCTGCGGCGCCCAAGGGCACCAAGGTCGCGGCGACGGATTCAGCGAAACAGACGCACTATCTACCGGCCATTGTCGGGGTGGAGGCATGGTTCGGGTCGACGGAGGACTGCATCAACGCCGCGCTTAGCGGCAAATGGCAGGGGAAAGCGCCATGACAGATAGACCCAGCAACGACAAGATCATTTTGCACGGACGCGGTGTGGTCGACGGCTGCATCGAAGGCGAAGCCCTCGTTACCAAGGAAACCATCTCCGGGTGGGGCGGCGTCGATTCCATGACCGGCACCATTGTCGAAACGCGTCATGAGTTATGCGGCCAGAGCTTCGCGGGAAAGGTGCTTGTGTTCCCGGGCGCCAAGGGCTCATCCGGCTGGTCGGCGGCGTTCCACATGGCCCGCATCGCCGGCGTCGCGCCCAAGGCGCTGGTCTTCAACGAGATGACCACCAAGGTGGCCCTTGGCGCGGTCGTCATGCGGACGCCGTCGGTGACCGAGCTCGATCAGGATCCGCTCGACGTCATCGAAACCGGTGATTGGGTGAAGGTCGACGGCGACAACGGCATCGTCGAGATCACCAAGGGCGCCAAAGGCGGATAGCTTTTACGCTGCCGCGTTCTTTGGGTTGGCTTCGTCGCGGTAGTGATCCGTCCGCTCGAGATTGTCCTTCAACCGTGTCCTGAGATCGCCCATATCGATCTGATGGATGCTGCCGTCGCCGGCGAGATCAAGCGCATGCGCGGCGGCCGCGCCCATGGCGGCGCAAGGCGCCATGACCCGCACGCTCGAGAGCGCCGAAATGTCGGCGTCGATGCAACGGCCCGCCGCCACCAGATTGTCGGCGTCCGGCGGTGTAAGACTGCCGAGCGGCACGTAATGAACGTGGCCGGTCCCGAAACTGTCCCAGATGATGTTCTCCGGCGTGTCGTGCACTTCGATGCCCCAGGCGGTGCGCGCGATGGCGTCATCAAACTCGGTGCCGTCGATCACTTCCTGCACTTTGAGGTGATGTTTGCCGACGATCCAGCGGGTCTGGCGGATGCCCGGCAGGCCGTAGGCGCGCACCCGGCACTCACCGAAAGTCTCGGGGAACTCGGCGCGGAGCAATTTCACCGCGTTGTCGGCCTGACGGCGCCCTTCGAGGGCCATCGCCGAGGTCGCCATCGGTTCCAACGGCGTTTCCATATGGGTCATGTTGAGGCCCACCGTGCCGCGCCCTTCGAAGAAGAACGCGAGCCCGTCCTCGCGGACGACGCCGTATTTGCTCGCCGTTTCAGCGATGCGCTCGGCGATTTCTTCGCGCGACGGCGCACCTTCTTCGTTGACGCCCTCGACCACCACCATCTGGGTGCCATAAATGGTTTGCGCCGGTTCGCGGCAGGGCAGGCCCGACAGCCAGGCGAGGACGGCGTCGCCGCTGGCGTCGACGAAACCTTTGGCGCTCAACTCGACATCGCCGTAGCGGGTGGCGATGTGCAATTTTTTGACGCGGCGGTTCTCAAACTCGACGGAGCGGATCACCGCGCCGAGGATCACCTCGACACCCGCTTCCTGAATTTTGCGCTCTATCCAGCGCGACAGCGCGATCTCGTCATAGAACACCGTGGTCCAGCCGGGCCCGACCCGGTAGTAGAGATCGTCCGACGCGCCAAGATCGTTGAGGATCTCGTCGATGATGCCGTGGGTGAACTGATAGCGGTCGTCACCGTTGGCGAAGATGCCGCAGAAGGTGCCGATGATCGAATTGACCGCCTGGCCGCCCAATGATGGCAACCCGTCGACGAGCACCACCTTGCGCCCCAGCCGTGCCGCTTCGATGGCTGCCGAGACCCCGGTGATGCCGGCGCCCGCGACACAGATGTCGGCGTCGACCTTCCATGTCTGTGGTCCGCCCGTATGCTGAACGATCCTTGTGTCGGTGGGGTAAGCACGGTTTGCCATCGGTTTCCTCTCCCTGCGGGGGCTTCTTGCTTGATTGAGGGTGGAAGGTAATCCGCGGCAACCGGTAAGGCTAGCGCACTTTCCGTTCTGCCGGGCCGCTATAGGCGCTCAATGGGCGGATCAGCATGTTGTTGGCGTTCTGCTCGAGATAGTGGGCCGCCCAGCCGGTGATCCGCGACGCCACGAAAATTGGCGTATACAGGTTGATCGGAAAGCCCATCAGGTAATAGGCAGGGCCGGACGGGAAATCCAAATTGGGATGAATCCCCTTTTCGCCGACCATGATGTTTTCGAGAATGTCCGAAATTTCGATCCAGGTATCGTCGCCTGCCCAGGCCGACAGATCTTCGAGACACTGACGCATGATCGGTACCCGTGAATCGCCCCAGCGGTAGACCCGATGGCCGAAGCCCATCACCAATTGTTTGTTGGCGAGACGTTTGCGCAGCCATTTTTCGGCCTTCGCCGGTTTGCCGATGTCGGCAAGCATTTCCATCACCGCTTCGTTGGCACCGCCATGCAGCGGTCCTTTCAACGCGCCGATGGCGCCGGTCACCGCCGAATAAATATCGGAGCGGGTCGAGGCGATAACCCGGTCCGCAAACGTGGAAGCATTGAAGCTGTGCTCCGCATAGCAGGTGAGCGAAATGTCGAAGGCGCGTACGACTTCCTTGGGCGGCACCTTGCCGAAACACATGTGGAAGAAGTTCTCCGAGAAGGACAGATCGGCCTTCGGCTTAATGCGCGACTTGCCCTGACGGAAACGGAAATCGGTTGCGATCATGGTGGGAATCTTGGCGAACAGATTGATGGCCCGCTCCAAATCCTTTTTGGCCGGCTCGCCGCCCCAGGCGACCTCGGTGGTGCCGAGATAACTTACCGCCGTGCGGATGGTGTCCATGGGATGCGCGTTCTTGGGGAAGCGCTTGATCACTTCAACGTGCGGGCGCGTGATCTCGCGGGCGGCACGTTCCTTTTTGCGGAATGAGGCCAACTGGCTCTTGGTCGGCAGCTCGCCCATCAGCAGCAGATAGGCGACTTCCTCGAAGGAGCATTTTTCGGCAAGCTCGTGTACGGCATAACCGCGATAGGTGAGCATGCGTTTCTCCGGCACGACCTTGGAAATGGCAGTGGTATCGGCCACCACCCCGACCAGGCCTTTACGGATATCATTGGCCGCTTTCTTAGCCGCTGCCATGCCTTCTCCCCCCTTAAATCCTCTTAGATCTTGAAATTATAGATGTTCGTATCGAACGAACCGTAATCTTCGTATTGCAGAACCTCGTACAGACGTTTCCGGGTCTGCATGTCCTTGACCACGTTTTCCTGGGTGCCGTCGCGTTTGATGGCGGCGTAGCCGTCCTCGATGGCCTTCATGGCAAGCCTCAGCGAGGTCACCGGGTAGATGACCATATTGTAGCCGAGATTGCCGAGCTGTTGGGTGGTTAGCAGCGGCGTCTTGCCGAACTCAGTCATGTTGGCGAGCAGCGGTACGTTAACCGCCTTGCGCACGGCTTCGAACTCTTCCTCGGAATGGAGCGCTTCCGGGAAAATAGCGTCGGCGCCGGCATCGATATAGGCCTTGATGCGGTCTATGGCCGCGTCGAGCCCTTCGGATTCCTTGGCGTCGGTACGCGCCATAATGACGAAATTGTCGTCCTGGCGCGCTGAAACGGCGGCGCGCAGTTTCTGCACCATGGTGTCGGTATCGACCAGTACCTTGTTGTCGAGGTGGCCGCAGCGTTTCGGCAGGACTTGGTCCTCGAAGTGGCAACCGGAAAGGCCGGCGTCTTCCAGTTCACGCACCGTGCGCGCCGCATTCATCGCTTCGCCGAATCCGGTGTCGACGTCGATCAGGGACGGAAGGTCGGTGGCCTTGGCGATCGAATGGCCGCGCCCGATCACCTCGGGCAGTGTGGTCAGGCCGATGTCAGGCAGCGCCAAATCGGCGGACACGGCGGCGCCGGAAATATAAACGCCGTCGAAGCCTTGCTCCTCGACAATACGCGCGACGATGGGCGCATGCGCGCCGGGCATTTGCAGAAGTTCTCCGCTTGTAAGTCGTTTGCGGAAGTCGATGCGTTTCTGGGCGGCGGTTTTCTGTGTGAACAACATCAGAAGATCCCCTTGGGGCTGTCGGCCCCGCCGGCAAGCGGCGTTGCGTCAAGTTGCACGTTGATGTCCTGGACGCGTCCGGCGTCCAAATCGGGCAGGGATTGCACGAGGTCGAGGAACCGGTCGGACTCGGCATCCGAAATGAGACCTTCGGTCAAGGTCTTGAACTTATTGATGTAATCGGGCCGGGCGAAGGGCTTTGCGCCGGCGGGATGCGCATTGGCCACGGCCAATTCATCGATGATGGTTTCGCCACCCGCGAGTTTCACTTCAAGCCGGCCGCCGAATGCGCGCTGGTTGGGATCGGGATGATGATAGCGTTCCGTCCAGGCGGGATCTTCCTGGGTCGAGATTTTGTGCCACAGACGTACCGTGTCTTCGCGCGCGGCACGTTCGGGAGCATAGGAGCGCACGTGGTGCCATTCGCCGTCCTGGAGGGCGACGGCAAGGATATACATAATGGAGTGATCGAGGGTTTCGCGGCTCGCCTTGGGATCCATCTTCTGCGGGTCCTTGGCGCCGGTCCCGATTACGTTGTGAGTATGGTGGCTGGTATGGAGAATAATCGAGTCCACCGTGTCCCAGTCGCTGATCTTGTCGCGTACCCGGAACGCGAGATCGATCAACGCTTGGGCCTGATATTCGGCGGAATGGGCCTTGGTATAGCTTTCCAGAATGGCGCGTTTCGTCTCACCGGGCGCCGGCAGCGGCACCTGATACTCGGCGTCGGGCCCATCGAGGATCCAGGCGATGACACTGTCTTCGCCTTCATAGATGGGCGAGGGCGCGCCCTCGCCGCGCATGGCGCGGTCTACCGCTTCGATGGCGAGCTTACCCGCATGCGACGGCGCGAAGGCTTTCCAAGACGAAATTTCGCCCTTACGGGATTGGCGTGTGCTCACCGTCACGTGCAGGGCTTGTTGCACCGCCTGATAGATGGTTTCGGTGTCGAGCCCGAGCAGCGTGCCGATGCCCGCTGCCGCCGACGGGCCGAGATGTGCAATGTGATCGATCTTGTGCGCATGCAAACAGATGGCTTTCACCAGATCGATCTGAATTTCATAGCCGGTGGCGAGGCCGCGGATTAACTCCTTGCCGCCAATGCCGAGTTGCTGTGCGACGGCGAGGATCGGCGGGATGTTGTCGCCGGGGTGGGAATAATCGGCGGCGAGAAACGTATCGTGAAAGTCCAGCTCGCGGACCGCGGTACCATTGGCCCAGGCGGCCCATTCGGCATGAACCCGGACGTCGTTACCGAGCCCGAACACTGCAGCACCGCCGTCGCGGGGGTGCGCGAGCGCCTGTAGGCGCGCCGTCGTCACCGGTCCGCGATTGACGGAGGCGATGGCGACCGAGGCGTTATCGATAATCCGGTTGACGATCATGTCGGTGACGTCACCATCCACCGACACGGCATCGGTCGCCACGGACGCGATTTTCCAGGCCAGTTGGTCCTCTCTGGCCAGATGATCGGCGGACGGATGAACATGGACGGAATGGATTTGCATGGTCTGATCTGGCGCCTTCCTGGGATCGTTCGTAAGAAGTTCTTGGGATGTATTAAGCCACCCCGTTACCGACGATTATGGCACGGAAATCGTTCACGTTGGTATGTGTTGGCCCGGTGATAAATAAATCGCCGAGCGCCGAAAAGAAACCGTAAGAATCGTTCGCGTCCAGGAATGTCCGCGCATCGAGATTCGCTGTTTGCGCGCGGGTCAATGTGTCCGGATCGATGAACACGCCGGCATTGTCGCCGCTGCCGTCGATGCCGTCCGTGTCGGCGGCAAGCGCATGAATATTCTTATTCGCGTCGAGCGTAACAGTAAGCGCCAGCGCCAAGGCGAGGCCGTATTCGCCATTGGGGCCGCCCTTGCCGTTTCCCTGTTTGGTTACGGTCAATTCACCGCCTGACAGAACGACGGTGTCCGGCGGTGTTTCGACGAGAAAGCGCGCATGGTTGTAGGCGACATCCCGGGCTTCTCCTTCGACGGCGTCGCCGAGCATCTCGACGTTGTAGCCGGCGGCTTCGGCAATCTTTGCCGCCGCATCGAGAGACATGGATGGCGTCGCAATGAGGCGCGTCGTCGTGTTGGCGAAGATCGGATCGCCGGGCTTTGGGGATTCGTCGGTGCCGCTTACCAGATGTCGCCGGATTGACGTGGGCGTATCGATCTTGAACCGTTTGAGAACAACGAGCGCGTCCTCGGTCGTTGTCGGGTCGGCGACCGTCGGTCCGGACGCGATGACCGAAGAATCGTCTCCGACGACATCGGAAATTAGCAACGCGACCACCTGTGCAGGCGCCGCGGCGCGGGTGAGCCGACCTCCTTTTATGGCTGACAGATGTTTCCTCACGCAGTTGATGTCCTGGATCGGCGCGCCAGACGACAGAAGCGCGTCGGTTACCGCTTGTTTGTCCGCCAGCGATATGCCCGGTGCGGGAAGAGTGAGAAGAGCCGATCCGCCCCCCGATATCAGGGCGAGCACCATATCGTCGGCTGTCAGATCAGAAACGAGGTCGAGCATGCGGGCGGCCGCATCCGCCCCCGCCTGGTCGGGAACCGGATGGTCCGCCTCCACGACGTCGATCCGCTCGCAAGGCAGACGTGAGCCATACCGAGTCGTGACCAGGCCTTCGAGCGGCGCGTCTTCGGGCCAATTGTCTTCGACCGCCTTGGCCATGGCCGCCGCCGCCTTACCCGCGCCGACCACAATCGTCCGGCCCTTGGGGGGCGCCGGCAGGTGGGGTGGCAAACAGGTGGCCGGATGAGCTGCGGCGAGCGCCGCATCGAACATTTTCGTTAATATGTCGCGGGGGCCATGGCCTTTCGTCGGAACATTCACGGGGCCGTTTCTTCCTTGAACGCCCTGAGGTCCCTCTTGTGTGCCGCAATGCTCTGCGCTTCGATGAACACCCGGTTGATCTGCGGATAGGTCAGCTTGATGATCCGCTCCATTTCGGAGATGGCGCGTTCTACCTCGACGGAGGTCAGATTGTCGGCGAAATCGATGCTGAGATTCAGCAACACATCCTCGGGGCCGAAATGCATGGTGAGCACCTCGTTGATGGCGAGGATGCCCGGCGTTTTCTCGGCAATTTTGCGCACGCCCTGGACGACGTCGTGCTGCGCACCTTCGCCGATCAGCAGCCCCTTGCTTTCGAAGGCGAGCAGCGCGGCCGTGACTGCCAGGATGACACCGATCAAAACCGAGGCGACGCCATCGAGGACGGGCATGTTCAACTCGTGTCCCAACCAGATACCCACAAAGGCAACGATCAATCCGAGCATGGCGGCCGAGTCTTCGAACAGCACGGTAAAGACGGTGGGGTCCTTACTGCGCCTGATGGCATTGATGAAGCTTCGCCTTCCCCGCGTTTTCTGGAATTCCCGGTATGCGACGTACCAGGCGAAGCCTTCGAATATGATGGCGGCACCCAGGACGGTGAAGTTGAGGCCAAGATTGGTGACGGGATGGGGCTCCAGAATCTTGAGGATGCCTTCGATGATGGAGATGCCGGCGCCCAAACCGAAAATCAGGATGGCGACGACGAAGGTCCAGAAATAGAGTTCCATCCCATATCCGAATGGATGTGCTTCGTCCGCCGGGCGGTTGGAGCGTTTGATGCCGTAGAGCAACAGTACTTGATTTCCCGTGTCGACGAGGGAGTGAATGGCCTCGCTGAACATAGCCGAACTGCCCGAAATCAGCGCGGCGGCAAATTTGGTGATTGCGATCAGGAAATTGCCGGCAAAGGCTGCGTAAATGACCTTTTTAGAGCCGCCATGTGCCATATTGTGCTATCCCGCGTTGTCCACTGACAGCAAACTAAGCGGCGAATGCCGGGGTTACAATTGCCAATTCTTTCTTGTGACAAAAACCGTAACCGACGATACATTCCAAGCCATGATATCCCCTTTCATGAAAATTCAGGCCCGTTTGGCCGCGTTCCTGTTTCTCTTGGTCTTTGGCGCCGTCTTGACGCTCGCGGTGGTGCCTCCTGCCGTTGCGCAAGGATCGGATACCACGGTCCAGACTGAACCAAGGAATGCCGACGCGTCGGCCAGGGACATCGAATCCCTTATTCAAACGCTTGAAAACAGCGAGGCGCGCCAGAAACTAGTCGAGCAATTGCGGACGTTACTTGAAGCGCAGGGCAAGACTGAGGCGGAAGCCGAGACGACGAGCATTGGCGCGCGCCTGATTAATGCGCTGGCCGCTCGGGCGAAAGAGGCGGACGAGGTCATTCAGGGAGCGATCATCGTCTTCCGCGATGCCTCCAAAGTCGGTGATTGGTTTCGGGCACAGGTCGATACGCCGGCGACGCGACAGGAATGGGTCAATCTGATCTATAAATTGATCATCGTCCTGATCGCGGCGGTCGCGGCGGGATGGATCGTGCGATCGCTACTGGCCCATCCACGCCGCGCCGTCGAGGGACGTGCTGCGGAAAGCTATATCGTGCGGCTTCTGTTCCTTGTGATACGGACTTTCCTCGATTTTATTCCTGTTGTAGCCGCTGCCGCTGCCGCTCATATCGTTCTGCCGTTGACCGAGCCGCGGGATCAAACCCGCCTTGCTGTTGTTACCGTGATTACCGCGTATGTCCTCGCGGAGGGCATCATGGTCCTGGCGCGGATGGTTTTGGCGCCCCGCGTCGAGGGATTGCGCTTCATCCCGGCCGGCGGTGAAACCTCGAATTACCTTTATGTTTGGGCCCGGCGTTTCACCTACCTTTGGGTTTACGTCTACTACTTGGTCCTGGTGCTTGGCGCCCTCGGTCTGCCGCCGGCGAGCCAGCATTTCATAACGCTGCTTCTCGGGCTGGTGATTGCAACCCTTTCTATCATTTTCGTGCTGCAGAACCGCAAGCCGTTTGCGGACTTCCTGCGGACCGAAGACGAAATTTCAGAACACGGCCATCCCCTCGTCGCGTTACGCAATCGGCTGGCCGACGTGTGGCATGCCCTGACCATCATTTACATCAGCGCCGTTTTCCTCATCTGGGCGCTAAGGGTCGAGAACGGGTTTGAGAACTTCCTGCGGTCTTCGGTGGTGACAGTGTTGGCGATCATCGTCGCCATGCTGGTCGGTCACGTCATTCAGCGCGGGGTTGCACGGGGGTTCTCCGTCAGCGACGACGTCAAGACCCGTTATCCGGGGTTAGAAGATCGGGCGAACCGATATCTGCCGTTGCTCAATCGGGTGTTGCGGTTGGTTATCACGTTGGTCGCGATCACCGTTATCCTTGAAGCCTGGGGCGCTGATGTACTTGGGTGGTTCGAGGGGCCGGCGGGCGAGCGAGTCCTGTCGGCGGCGGTCAGCATCATTATCGTGTTGGTCGTGGCGCTGGTGGCCTGGGAAGGCGCGAGTGCCGCCATTGAGCGCTATCTCAACAAAACGGAACTCGATTCCTCGGCGTTGGCACGGCGTGACCGCGCGCGGACTCTTTTGCCGCTACTTCGCAATGTGTTGATGTTCACCATATCGGTTTTGGTCATCTTGGTTGTGCTCGCGGAACTGGGGGTAAGTATCGGTCCGTTGCTGGCCGGTGCCGGTATCGTCGGCCTCGCCATTGGCTTCGGGTCGCAGAAGCTGGTTCAGGATGTTATCACCGGCGGGTTCATCGTCTTTGAAGACGCGGTTGCCGTGGGCGATGTCGTCACCGTCGCCGGCACGTCAGGGCGGGTCGAAGGTATGTCCATCCGATCGATCCGGCTGCGCGATCTATCGGGAAATGTCCACAATATCCCGTTTAGTGCCGTCGATACGGTCACCAACATGACCAAGGAGTTCTCCTTCTACGTCTTCGAAGTGGGCATCGCCTACCGCGAGTCCGTGGACGAGGTTATGGACGTATTGCGGGGTCTCGGCCAGGAGCTGAAAGACGATCCGGATTTCGGCCCCAAGATCATCGAGCCGCTCGAAATTCTAGGTGTCGATGCTTTTGCCGATTCGGCCGTGATCATCAAATGCCGCTTCAAGACCATGCCCATCGAACAATGGGTGGTTGGCCGTGAGTTCAATCGCCGCATGAAAAACAAGTTCGACGAGTTGGGCATCGAGATTCCGTTCCCGCATCAGACAATCTATATGGGTGTGGACAAGGACGGAAATGCGCCATCCCTCAACGTGCGCACCGACCTTCTCGAGAAAGTGGCCGAGACGCAATCGTCACACAGCCAGCCGTCCGGCGGTACCGGTGCGCATACACCGACCTCGACACCGTCGGACTCGGGGCAGCAAGACCAAGGCGACTAATCGGGCGACTAAGACGTTGCGGCAGTCCCTATGCTCTGGCCAGCGGCAGCGGGCTGCGATCCAGGAGATTGATTGACCGGCGCAACATGCGTTCCGTCAGTTCGGCACGCTGATCGCGGTAATCGGGATCGTTCCACAGATTACGGAGCTCGTACGGATCGTTCTTGAGGTCGTACATCTCGGCGAGTTCGTCATCGTCATACACGGTGATCCGCCAGTCCTGCGTAATCATCGACCGAACGCGTACCGGTGCCGATAGGCCGAGAACGGAACGCTGGCTTTCCTCGTCGATCAGGATATCGCCGGTTCCGGTGTCCTCGCCTTGTTCCATGTCGGAAAGCAGGATGCGTCCCTGCATGCCGTTGAATCCGGCCAGCCCAGCTCGGGCGAGAATGGTCGGCGCGATGTCGATGGTGCTCGTCAACGAATTCAGAACCTGATTCGATTTGCCGGCGGGGTCGGACCAGATGAAGGGCACCCGGGTGATCGCATTGAGATGCAGCGGGCCCTTGAGCAGCAGCCCGTGATCTCCGAGGAAGTCGCCGTGATCGGCGGTAAAAATAACGATGGTGTTGTCGGCGATCCCGAGCTCTTCCAGTTTGGCGAGAACCCGACCGACGGCATCGTCGATCATGGTGATCATGCCGCAGGTCAAGGCGATGGCTTCACGGGCTTCCTGTTCGTCGACACGCAAGAAGACCATGGTCCTCTCCCGGTCGAAACCGGGACGATCCGCAACGGAACGGGCCAGTTCGACCGGTGTCGCCTCATTGGGGCGTTCGGCATGAAAGCTGGCAGGCAGGGTTACATCAGCCGGATCGTACATGTCCCAATATTTTCCGGGTGGTGTGAAGGGATGGTGCGGATCGGGGAAAGACATGGAGAGAAAGAACGGCTTGTCGTCGTCTGCGGCCGCCCAGTCGTCGAGACAGGAAAGGGCATGCTCGGCGACGTAGTTGGTCGGGTAAAGCTCTTCGGGCATGGCGGTACGCCAGGCTTGCGGTGTCTTGATGTCGGCGGGCAGCGCATTCTTGGGGCCGCGTAGCTTGTCCGGGTCTTGGCCTCTGTCGCGTACCCAGTAGGGATAATCGGCGCCAACCATGTCGCCGTGGCCGCTACATAGATGCACCCGCTCGAAGCCATAGAATGGCAGATCGAGGTTTTGGCGTTTTTCGGCCCACCGTGCGGGTTTCTCCTGGTCGTACTTCTCCGGCGGCGCCCAGGGCTTGAGGGCTTCCGCAAAGTCGCCTTCGGGTATCGCCAGCCCGGCGGGCACGTCCGGATCGTACATCCGTTCGCCATCGGTCATGTTCATGAGATGGCTTTTGCCCGACAAGGCGGTGCGGTAGCCATTGGCGCGCAGCAAATCGACGAAGGTGTTCGATTGTAACGATAGGGGGAGACCATTGCCGCGTGCGCCGGTGACCGAAGGCAGGCGGCCGGTCATCAAGCTGGAACGGTTCGGCATACAGACGGGGGAGGCGACGTAAAAACGGTCGAACCTGGAGCCGTTTGCCGCGAGGCGGTCGATGTTGGGTGTTTTGACAAGCGGATGGCCGCTACAGCCCAGATAGTCGGCACGATGCTGGTCGGTGATGATGAACAGAAAATTCGGACGCTTGTCAGCCATATGGGCTGGTCTCCCTGATGAAACGGTCTGATGAACCGGTTGTCGCCGCCGGTTTTTATGCGGCGAAACTATGATCAGGGGGCGGTATTCGGTCCAGTAGGATGACCGCTTATCGGACGTGATGTCCGTCTAACGGACAATAGGTGATAGTTCACGCATTATTGGGGCGTCCACCTAGAGAGGTTAGGCGAGGCCGCGCTCCAACGCGCTGTTGAGACGTTTGGTGAAGGCGGACGGGTTGGCAATTTGTTCGCCTTCGATAATCCGTGCCTCGTCCACCAGCAGGTGCGCCATTTCGCTCACGGTCTCATCGTTAGCAGGGTCGTCCACAAGCTTGGTCAAACGCCGGATCAATGGGTGTGAAGGATTAACTTCTAAAATGCGTTTGCTGGCGCCCACCTGCATATGTCCCTGCATCTTGAGCATCCGTTCTAGATGCAGGTCCATGTCACCGACATCGGCGACAAGGCAAACGGCGCTATCGGTGAGCCGCTCGGAAGACCGTACGTCCTTGATCTCGTCGCCGAGGGCATCTTTAAATCGGAGGATAAGCTCGGCGAGACCGCCGGCATCGGCCTTTTCAGGTTCCGGCGCGTCCTCTTGTTTATCGACGGCGAATTTACCGAGGTCAATGCCGCCGGAGGTCACCGACCGGAACCGCTTTTCACTGAATTCGCCGACGGTCGGAATCCAGAATTCATCGATCGGGTCGGTCAGCAGCAGAACTTCGACGCCCCGTGCGCGGAAACCTTCCAGTTGTGGGCTCGCGTTCAACGTTTCCGCATCGTCGCCGGTAATGAAATAGATTTCGTCTTGGCCCTCTTTCATACGGTCGACGTAGTCCGCAAGGGTCGTCCAGCCGTCGCTTGCCGTGCTGTGGAAGCGGGCGAGTTCCAGAATTTTCTCGTGGCTCGACGGATCTTCGTAGAGGCCCTCCTTGAGGACGGCGCCAAAGTTTTCCCAGAAAGTGAGATACTCGTCGGGCGCCTTGTCGGCTTTCTTTTTCAGTTCCGAGAAGAGTTTGTTCACCACGGCGCTGCGGATCTTGGTGACCAGTAGGTTGTGCTGCAGCATCTCGCGGCTGACGTTCAGGGGTAGGTCTTCGGAATCGACAATGCCGCGCACGAACCGGAAGTAATGCGGCATCAGCTCTTCGCATTCGTCGGTGATAAACACCCGTTTGACGAAAAGCTTCACGCGATGGCGGCGGTCCGGATGCATCAGGTCGAACGGTTGCGTCGACGGGATGAACAGAAGGGTCGCGTATTCGATCTTGCCCTCGGCTTTGGTGTGAATGGTGAGCCACGGATCGTCGAAGGTGTGGCCCACGTGGTGATAGAATTCCTTGTACTGCTCGTCGGTGATTTCGGTCCGGGGCCGGGTCCACAGAGCTGAGCCACTGTTGAGCTGGCTCTCTTCATCGCCCGACGTCAGGTAGATCGGGATGGCGATGTGGTCGGAATAGGTTTTGATGATGTGACGCAGGCGGCTTTCGTCGAGATACTCGCTTTCGTCCTTGGCCAGGTGGACGACGACGGTCGTCCCTTGGCTGTCGCGTTCCGCCTCGTCGATGGAGAAGGCTCCCTTGCCATCCGAGGACCATTTCCACGCGGCTTCCTCGCCGGCACGCCGCGTAATGACATCGACCTGTTTGGCCACGGCGAAGGAGGCGTAGAAACCGACGCCGAATTGCCCGATCAGCGCGGCGTCCTTCTTCGCATCGCCCGTCAGGCTTTCGAGAAATGCCGTGGTGCCGGAGCGTGCGATCGTCCCGAGGTTCTCGATCAGCTCATCCCGGCTCATCCCGATGCCGTTATCGGCAAATGTGAGACTGCGTTTCTTTTCGTCGATGGAAATGTCGATCCGAAAGCCGCCCTCGGGGGCCAGGTCCGGTGCGGTGAGGGCCAGATATCGCAATTTATCGCAGGCATCGGAAGCATTGGAGACGAGCTCGCGGACGAAAATCTCTTTGTTCGAGTAAAGTGAGTTGACGACGATCTCCAGGATCTTCCCGACCTCCGCCTGGAAATTGAGTTTCTCCTCGCTCATATCCTGCGTCTCCTGCTGTTCCGTCGCTTGCCAGGCTTGGCCGGCGTTCGGCACCCGTGGCGTCGTAATTGGTGCATCCCCTAACTAGGGGCGGCCAAAATGTATCCCGGACCGAGGATTTAGCAAGGCCCGCCATGGGATATCCTCCGAGAGAAAGATACCGGGCTGCGAAGCGGCCGGTTTTGATGGGCGTCAATGCAGACAAGGCGCGCGCCGTGTCCTGATGGCGTTTAAGCAGGGCCTCCGGAGTCGCATTCGATCCAGGTTTCTGCCAGACTAAATGGATAAGAATGGCGGCACCGGATGCGGACCGGAAGCCGGAGATCAAAGGTAACACCAGGCAAAGAAAAGGACCTTCGATGGAAATCCCTGTGCAAATCAATTTTCACGACGTGGACCATTCGGATGCGGTGGAGGCGCGCATTCGGGAGAAAGTGGAAAAGCTCGAGCAGTATTCTGATCGGATCATCGGGTGCCGCGTCACCGTCGAAGCCCCCCACAAGCATCACCACAAGGGCAAGCTTTACACGGTAAAGATCGATTTGACGTTGCCGGGTGGCGAGATCGTGGTTGCGCACGACAATCACGACGACCATGCCCATGAGGACGTCTATGTGGCAATTCGCGACTCGTTCGAGGCCATGCGCCGGCAACTCAAGAAGCATGTCCGTCAGACCCGCGAGAAACAAACCAAAGCCGCGCGGCAAGAGAAGATGGGGGGTTAGTGCTTAGATCAACTCCCCTTTCCATGCCCCCTCTGCGGAGGGCGTAATGTTTTCCTTTGGCCGTTCCCGTTCCGGCGATGGCGCGTCGAGTGGGCGCGCTAAGGATGATTTTGCCGCAGCGAGGGAACGGCTGCTGACGGAAATCGAATACGAAATGCGGGAAACGGTCGGGTATACCGGCCGGGGCCACTTGTCCGATCGTGTGCACCGCGCCATGGGCGAGGTGCCGCGCCATGAATTCGTTCCGGAAGAGGATGTGCAAAATGCCTACGTCAATCGGGCGCGCGGTATCGGCTATGGGCAGACCATTTCGCAGCCTTATATCGTTGCGCTGATGACGGAACTGCTCGACCTCGAGCCAAGCGACCGGGTTTTGGAGATCGGGACGGGGTGCGGGTACCAGGCGGCGGTGTTGTCCGGTCTCGTGGCGGAAGTCTACAGCATCGAATTCGTTCCCGAGTTGGGTACCGAGGCTGGCGAAAGGCTCCGACGTCTCGGCTACGACAATGTCGAGGTGCGGATCGGCGACGGCCGTCTCGGCTGGCCTGAGAAGGCCCCTTTTGATGGGATCATCGTGACCGCGGTCGCCGAAGATGTGCCGCAGCCGCTGCTCGATCAGCTCGCAAATGGCGGGCGTATGATGATCCCCTTGGGGGCCTCCTACGGGGCCCAGGATCTTGTGCTGGTCACCAAAGATGAGAACGGCGAGGTTTCCCACAAGGCGGTGCTCCCGGTGGCGTTCGTGCCCCTGGTGAAAGGCGCATCAGAATAGCGCGGTAGGCGGATAGCCCCGGATTTCTTGCGTGGCCGTATCTGCCCTTGCGTTGACGCCCTGAAACGCCGATCCTCAAGACCATGCAGATCAATTCCGGCAGGCCGCGTGTGGTCGCCGTCCTCGGGCCGACCAACACGGGAAAGACTTATCTCGCGTTGGAACGTATGCTCGGTCATGACAGCGGTATCATGGGATTCCCGCTCCGCCTGCTGGCCCGGGAAAACTACGATCGCGCGGTAAAGATCAAAGGCGTGCGTCAGGTCGCGCTGATCACCGGTGAAGAAAAGATTGTTCCCCCGTACGCGAAATACTTTTTTTGCACGGTCGAATCCATGCCGTCGGGTATCCCGGCTGCATTTGTCGGCGTTGACGAGGTGCAACTGGCGGCCGATCCGGACCGGGGGCATGTTTTCACCGACCGTATTTTGCGTGCGCGCGGCGACCAGGAAACCATGTTCATGGGATCTGATACGATCCGCGCGCGATTGCGCGAACTCGTGCCCGGGATCGAGTTTCAAACGCGTAGCCGGTTCTCAACATTGCGGTACGCCGGGCCTCGTAAAATCAACAGGCTCCCCCGTCGATCCGCTGTCGTTGCTTTTACCGCGAACGATGTTTACGCCATTGCCGAATTGATACGTCGGCAGCGGGGTGGGGCCGCCATCGTCATGGGCGCGCTCAGCCCGCGCACACGCAACGCCCAGGTGGCATTGTTCCAAAGCGGCGATGTCGACTATCTCGTGGCCACCGATGCCATCGGCATGGGGCTCAACATGGATATCGACCATGTTGCCTTTGCGTCGCTGACGAAATTCGACGGAAGGGTTTCGCGGGCGCTGAGAGCCGACGAACTGGCGCAGATTGCGGGACGCGCCGGACGCCATATGAATGACGGGACCTTCGGGACAACGGCGGACGCGGGCGAAATTCAACCGGACATCATCGATCGTATCGAGAACCATAAATTCGATTCTATTAAGGCTATTCATTGGCGCAACGCTGCGCTCGTCTTCGATGATTTGCCGGCGCTTGAGCGAAGCCTCGCGGTCGAACCGCAGCGTTCCGGTCTTGTGCGGGTGCGTCCGGCACCGGACGAATTGGCGTTGGCCGAGCTGATCCGCGCGCCGGATATTCGCCGCCTGGCAGACCGTCCGGAAACCGTGCGGCTGTTGTGGGACGTTTGTCAGGTGCCCGATTTCCAAAAGATGGCGAGCGACACCCACGTTAATCTGCTGGGTCAAATCTATCGTCATTTGATGACACCGGCCGGTAAACTGCCGACGGATTGGGTCGCGCGCCATGTCGCGCAAATCGACAAAACAGATGGCGATATCGAAACCCTGCTCGGCCGCATCTCAAAAATACGGATATGGACCTACGTTTCGCATCGTGGCGACTGGTTGACCGATCCGGACGAATGGCAAGGCCGCACCCGCGACATTGAAGACCGCTTGTCCGATGCGCTGCACGAGCGGTTGACCCAGCGTTTTGTTGACCAGCGGACGGCCTTGTTGGTCCGGCGGTTGAAGGACCGGGACAATCTCAGTGCGCAGGTCGAAAAATCCGGCGATGTCATGGTCGAAGGGCATTATGTCGGCCGATTGGACGGGTTCCGGTTTATTGCGGATCAGACCGATTCGGAACTGGCGGGCCGCGCCGTGACCAATGCGGCATTGAAGGCGCTCGGTCAGGAAATTCGGCGGCGGGTGAACGCTCTGGCGGTGGCCGGGGCTGACGAGTTGGACATCGCCGATGATGGTGCTTTGGTTTGGCAAGGCAGTATGGTGGCGCGGTTGGCGGCAGGAGCAGATATCCTGAGACCACAGGTCGTTTTGCCGCGCAACGGTCTGCTGGAAGCGGATATGCGCCAACGCATCGAACGTCATCTCGATGCCTGGATGCAACGCCGGATCGATGCGGATTTGGCGCCGCTGCGGGCCCTCGAACAGGCGGAATTATCCGGCGCGGTGCGGGGGATTGCGTTTCGGCTGGGAGAGAACCTCGGCAAGATACGCCGGCACGTCGTCGACGAACAGCTTTCAAGGGTAGAGGCCGCCGATCGGGCACGGTTGCGCAAACTCGGTGTGCGCATCGGCCGCGATATGATCTACATGCCGGCACTTTTAAAGCCCAAGGCCGCGCGTTTGTCGGCGCTTCTTTGGATGGTTCATCGCGGGCAGCGGAAAATGCCCGAGATGCCGCCGGCGGGCCGCATGTCGATCAGGATCGATAAGGGCGCCGATTTCCGGTTTCTCGAAACGGTCGGTTACCGGGCCTGTGGTCCGTTGGCCATCCGGATCGATATTCTCGAACGCCTCTTGTCTCACGTATGGAAAACAGCGCCAAAGACCGGTGCGGCAATCGAACCGGCGATTCTCAATCTGGTCGGATGCAGCGAGGACGATCTGGCGAACGTTTTGACGTCTCTGGGATTTCGCCGCGAGAAAAGCGACAGCGGCGATGTTTTCAAGCCTGGGCGCCGGAAAAAGCAAAACCCCGGGCAAAAGCGCCGCGGCAAGGAGAGCGACAATGCCGACTCGCCGTTCGCGAAATTGCAAAGCATTCTGGCGGCGGAATGAACGTGCCGGCAATGATGGAAAACGGCGAAAACAGTTCCGGGTATGAGAGTCTCCGTATCGACAAATGGCTTTGGTATGCGCGGTTCGTAAAAAGCCGGTCCCTCGCATCCAAATTATGCCAAAGCGGCAAAATGCGGCTCAACGGAGCGGCCATTGCCAAGTCGCACCAGGCGGTACATGTCGGCGATGTTCTAACGTTCCCCCTAGGGCCCCGTATCCGCGTGATCCGTATCCTGGCTCTCGGCACCCGGCGGGGACCCGCGAGTGAGGCGCAGACCCTCTATGAGGATCAATCGCCGCCTCCTGAACGCCGGCCCGATGACGCTCCCGTATCTGTAGCGCAGGGACGCCGGGCCGCCGGGTCGGGGCGGCCGACCAAAACCGAACGGCGGGCCATCGATCGCCTTCTGGGGCGTTAGGCCGCGCGGCGCGTAGAAAGGCCCTTTTTTCTTAAGGTTGATGCGTGGCTTTGTGGTGTGGTACCCAGCGCCATGATCAACCGTTTTAAAGCCTTATTCACAGCAAGCAGCGGTGAAAACCAATCCATCAGCCGGAACGAGGAGCTCCAGTTGGCGGCTGCGGCGCTACTTGTCGAGGCGGCAAGCATGGACGGCGATTTCGATGACGCCGAGCGGTCTCGGATCACGGAATTGCTGCAGAACCGGTTCGAATTGAGTGATGAGGAAACGGCGACCTTGGTTGGCGACGCCGAACAGGCCGTTCAGGAATCCGGCCAGTTGTACGGGTTTACGCGGGTGGTCAAAGACAGCTATACGCCCGAAGAGCGTATCGAAATGATCGAGATGCTGTGGGAAGTGGCTTATGCCGATGGCCGTGTCGACCATTTCGAATCCAATCTCATCCGCCGAATCGGGGGGCTGATTTTCGTATCCGACGTCGATCGGGGGGCGGCAAAAGGCCGTGTCATGGCGAGACTTGGCATCAAAGAGTCGGCAGTGTAAGAAAGATAACGCCTTTGGCCCGGCGCCAAGACATAGGGCCATCTAAGACCAGGGGCAAAGCGTTAGTACGGAGAACACAATGACATACGTTGTCACCGAAAATTGCATCAAATGCAAATACATGGATTGCGTGGAAGTCTGTCCGGTCGACTGCTTCTACGAGGGGGAGAACATGTTGGTGATCAGCCCCGACGAGTGCATCGATTGCGGCGTATGCGAGCCGGAATGCCCGGCGGAAGCCATTGTGCCGGACACCGAGGACGGTTTGGACAAGTGGCTCGAGATCAATACCAAGTTTGCAGCGGCGTGGCCGAATATTACCGTTAAAGGCGAATCGCCTGCCGATGCGGACGAATGGAAAGACAAACCCGGCAAGCTCGAGATGTTGAGCGAGAAGCCTGGCTCGGGAAACTGAAACCGGCCTTTTTCGGCGGTACGCGGTCGGTCGCGCGTGGTGTGGTTTCAGAATGTTGCAGGGGCTTTTCGGGGTGATTTCCGAAGAAGCCTTTGAAACACTACAATTTTCCTAAAAATTGTGGTATGTCATGTGTGCTGGCTCGGTAGAGCTAGGACTGATCCTTTGGGCTACGGGTGTCGTCCTGGGAAATTGATCCCCGTTACCTTGTCCAGGGTCATTTTTCTGATCGATCTTATTTTAGCGCTCCGGTTACCGGATAGGGTTAATGCACGCCGGTTCATGCCAACGTGATACGGCGGACCTAGCGCAAAGAACGAAGAGGACAGAGACGGAAATCATGGCGACAAAGTCGACGAAGTCCAAGAAACAGACCAAGACGACCCGAGCGACAAAACCAGCCCGGACGACGAAGACGGCGAAACCGAGGCGGGCGACGAAGCCGGCGCGGGCCACCAAGGCTACGAAACCGGCAAGATCCGCGAGGGTTGCCAAGAAAAAGGCTGCGCCTGCGAAGTCGGCCAAGACGACAAAAGCGAAGAAACCAGCAGCCAAAAAGCCCGTGAGAGCAAAGAAGCCTGCGTCAACGACGAAGGCGAAGAGACCTGCGTCCGCTGCAAAAGCGGCAAAACCCTCGCGCGCCTCGAAAGCGACGAAAACCAAAAAGACGACGGCTAAGAGGACAACGGCCAAGAGAGTGACAGCAGCCAAGAAAGCGACGGCGGCTAAGAAAACAACGGCGGCTAAAAAAGCAACGAAATCCGTAAAAACGACGAAACCCGTAAAAACGGCAAAACCCACCAAGGTTGCCAAACCGACGACGGTGGCCAAACCGAAAAGGGTGGCGGCGCCCACAAAGACTGCAAAACCGGTAAAGGTGAAACAAGTGGAAGAAACGACAAAGCTGGCAACGGCGACTAAAACGAAGGCCAAGAAAGAGGAAAAGTTGGAGTTCAAGGCAGGCGATTTCGTGGTGTATCCGACCCACGGTGTCGGAAAAGTGACGGGGATCGAGAAACAGACCATTGCCGGCCATGATCTCAAATTGATTGTTGTGACGTTCGACAACGATCGGATGACCCTCCGTGTTCCCATGGATAAGATGGAAACGTCGGGGCTGCGCCGGCTAAGTACGCGCAAGGTGATGGATACGGCCCTTACGACCTTAAAGGGGCGTGCCCGGGTCAAGCGGACCATGTGGAGCCGCCGTGCCCAGGAATATGAGGCAAAGATCAATTCCGGCGATCCGGTCTCTATTGCCGAAGTCGTGCGCGATCTGCACCGTAATGTCGGACAGCCCGACCAATCTTTCAGCGAACGTCAGATCTATGAGGCGGCATTGGAACGATTGGCGAGCGAGTTTGCCGCTGTCGACGGCACGGACAATGAAAAGGCGACGGAGAAGCTCGAACAGGTTCTGACCGCCGCCTGATCGGAACCGCACCTTAACAAAATCACAAAGAATTAGCGGGGCGTTAGCAATTGGTTAACGTTCCGCTTTTCATATTTAAGCCACCAAAGGTGCATTCGATAAATCGGATGCCCCATAAACCAGGGTGGGAAGTGATTTAGATGGAAGCGGCTCAAAAGTTCGCTGTACTCAAAGCAGCAGGACGTTACTGGGCGGTCGGTGCCGTTCACGGCGAAGCAGGCCGTCTGCAGAACCTTCATCACAAACTGGCCGGCAAGCTCCGGGATGGCGACAAGCTGGTGTATCTCGGCAACTTTATCGGCCGAGGCGAGGCGGTGATCGAAACCATCGACGAACTGCTGCGCTTCCGGCGCGACTTCCTTGCGCGGCCGCGGTCTCATATCAAGGATTTCGTCATGCTGCGCGGCGGCCAGGAGGAAATCTGGCAGAAGTTGCAGCAGATACATTTGGCGATGGATCCCTCCGCCGTCCTCGAGTGGATGTTGCGCGAGGGGGTCGCGCCAACCATCGCGGCCTACGGCGGGCGCGCGGAGGAAGGCGCTTCGGCGATCCGGGAAGGCACCATGGCGCTGAACCGATGGACGTCCGGTCTTCGTCAAGCTGTTCACGACCATGATGGACATACGCCCCTGATGTCGAGTTTGCGTCGTGCGGCGTATAGCGACGACGGCGGGCTTCTGTTCGTTCATGCAGGTCTCGATCCGACCCGGCCCATCGACGGGCAAGCGGACAGTTTCTGGTGGCGCTCAAGCGGCTTCGACGCCATTGATGCGCCCTATGGCACGTTCCGGCGGATCGTCCGCGGCTATGATCGCCGCCATGCCGGGGTCAAAATCAATCCCTTTACGGCCACTGTTGATGGCGGGTGCGGTTTCGGCGGATCACTGGTAGCAGCTTGTTTCGATACCGTCGGCAATATGGTCGATCTGATCGAAGCCTGATCGGTGGCCAAATTTCCGAGGAAAGTCGTCTCCGGCGGTCAGACGGGCGTAGACCGGGCCGCTCTCGATTTCGCCGCGGAAGCCGGTATCGAACATGGCGGCTGGTGCCCTCGCGGCCGGCGGGCCGAAGACGGCACCATCCCGAAAAAGTACCGCCTGACCGAAACCGATAGCGACCGTTACGAGGACCGAACCCGGTTCAATGTCCGCGATTCCGATGGCACGTTGGTACTGACCGTCGGCCAACCGTCGGGTGGAACGCGGTTGACCGTTCAAATTGCCACGGAGTTGGCAAAGCCCCTCCTTGTCATCGATTTGGATGACGAAACCGGCGCCGTCGCGTTAAACGATTGGCTGTCCGAAAACGCGATCGAAACGCTGAACGTCGCCGGTCCGCGCGAAAGCGGGCTCCCCGGCATCCGCGACCGGGCATTGGCGTACTTGCGGCGATACCTGCGTGCTAACGGCGAGGTTCCTTGTCGGTGATGGTCTTGACCAGCTGACCGGCGCGCAACGGATCCACCGGCGTCAATCCGTTGAGGACACGGAACCTTTCCTCCTGGAAATCGCTGAACGGCATTTGGCGGGCAAACGATGATACCGTATCGCTCGGTTTCACCGCGCGGATAAGGATTCGGAGCGGTTTGTAGCGGTCGGCTTCGTCGGCCGAAATCGGGCGTATGCTGTAGGTTGTGCGTTGAAGGCCGGGGGCAAGCTGCGCCGTCAGGTTGAGCGGCGTGACGAACAGAAACCGGTAGATGCGCGTCGGGTTCTGCCGAACCGCGACCAACCGTAAATCGCGGATGCCGGACGATCCCCGGACGCGGGCTGTGCCCGTCGCGCCCTTCATGCCGTTCACCGTGATGTTTTCCATCGAGGACAGGGACAGGTTCTGGCCCCAGATATCGGCGAGGTAACTTGTCATCGGGCCGGCGAAATGCTTGCCATCGATATCGAACCGGATAGCCGAATCGCCGGGGCCGCGCGCGAGCACGGCAGACGTGCTGTTGAACAGCCGGAAACCGTCGGGAACCTCGAAGCGGAACCTCAGCTTCGGATGAACGAACTCCTGGCGGCGGATGAACCCTTCCTTCGGATCGTCGCCGTAGAGAAGGCCATCAATGGCCGCCATATAATCCACCCGCCGCCGCTGACCACCGGTGCCGCCGTTGGTCCCGGCTTCGGCGATGGCGCGTTGCACACGGTCGATGGTGCGTGGGTGCGTGGCAAGGAAATCGGGTTGGTCGACGCTGTTCTCCTCGGCGCCTTCGAGTTTCGCGCGCAGCGCGCTATTGGCGCGCATATGGATCAGGAAGGACGCCATGGCGCTATTGTCGTATGCGCCGCGGGTGAGATAGCGCACGCCCAAGGAATCGGCCTCGAACTCCTGCTCGCGGGAATAGGATTTGAGATAAAGATTGGCCCCGAGCCCGACGACGTCGTTAACGGCGCCGTTGCCGATCACGGCGCCGAGGACGGCTGCCCCCAGTCCGATGGAGACGGCCTGGCTGTACCTTTGGGCGGTATGGCGCGCGGTGACGTGGCCGATTTCGTGGGCGAGAACACCGGCCAATTCCGCTTCGTCATCGGCGAGGGCGATCAAACCGCGGGTGACATAGACATAGCCGCCCGGCAGGGCGAAGGCGTTGATCTCCTCGGAGTTGAGCACGGTGAACGTGTAACCGAGGTTCGGCAGTTCGGAATTGCGGGCCAGGCTTTGACCGATCCGGTCGACATACGCGGCCAGTGCCGGATCGTTGTAGGCGCCGCCGAACTCCTTGAGGATTTTGGGGTGTTCCTCTGCGCCGACCCGCTTTTCCTGCTCCGGTGACATGAAGGCGGTGAAGCTTTGCTCCCCGGTGGCGGGATTGGTGCTGCAGGCACCCAATACCGAGATCATCAAAAGCGCGACGACCGCGAGCATCTTTTTGCCGTGGAAAAATATCATTCGATCAACTCGATTTGCTCCGGATGGGTAGCGTTGATCATAGGACCGTTATAGGAGTCCAGCCAACCGCGCACCCGCACCAACCGGCTTTTCCAGGTTGTGACGTCGACACCGTCGCGATTGAATTGCCGAAGCCGATTTGGGGCGATGGATATGGTGAAGTCCGTGCGCCAATTGGGTCCAAAATTCAGATAGGCGCGGCCCCGGACGACCGCAACATCAAAAACCCGGCCTTCCACCAATTGAAAGGTGCCGATATCGCCGCCGGCGTCTTCCGGCGTCCGGATGCGATAGAAGGCGTTGCGCCAAATACCTTTGTGCTCTTGTCGCGCCGTGCGCTCTTCCGTGAGCATCTCTGCGACCAGCGCCCGGTTGTCCGGAAAACTGTAAACCCGTGCCATTCCCCCGGCCAATAGGCGGCCTTGGACCCAGGTGCCGTCACCAAGATGGAGATGGGCGAGCAACCGGCCATGGCGGTCCATGCGCCGCCCGCCATAAGACAGGGTGACGGATTCGCCGCGCACCAGATCTTCCAAGGCCGCCTTGGCGTCATCGGCCAAAGGCCATTTGACGAAGTTCGGCCGGTCGAGCGGCAGTTTGGGGGCCTGGATGCCGACCAGCCGGATTTCGGAGGCCCGCCCGATGGGCTTTTTCATGACGACCGTGTCGCCGTCGACGACCGCGGCAACCGCGACGGTCTCGCCACGAACCAGCCCTTTATTTTCCCCGGCATGCGCCGAAAATCCGCCGAACGCTAAGAGAATCGCAAGAAGCGAGCCGCTATACCGATAGGCTGCCGAAACACCGCGAGCTTCGCCTTTTGGCTGCGGAAAAAATCGGTATGATAGGATCATTCGCCTGATCATCTGCCTGAACATCCGTCTTGTCGTCGGAATGGGGAGGAATCCGGGCATCGCCATAAGAATTCCACGGTTAAATCAATGATGGATGTTGCTTCTACCCAATATCAAATGTTTCCCGAGATTGAGCCCCATACCTCGGGCATGCTCGATCTCGACGGGTATCATAAGATGTATTGGGAGGTGTCGGGCAACCCCGATGGGGCGCCTGTCTTGTTTCTGCACGGCGGCCCCGGGGCCGGCGCATCGGCGTCGCACCGGCGGTTTTTCGACCCCGAGCATTATCGCATCATCGTTTTCGATCAACGCGGCGCCGGCCGCTCGAAGCCCTTCGCCGACGTCGCCAAGAACACGACGCAGCATCTGATCGAGGATATCGAGAAGCTGCGGGAACATTTGAAGATCGAGGATTGGCTTTTGTTCGGCGGCTCGTGGGGCAGTTCTCTGGCGCTGGCCTACGGCATCGCGCATCCCGAACGGGCCAACGGCTTCGTTTTGCGCGGCTTGTTTCTGTGCAGCCGGGACGAAGTAAATTGGTTCCTCGGCGGGGTCGCCAAGGTATTTCCGGAAGCGTGGCGCGATTTCATTACCTATTTGCCGGAAGAAGAGCGCCACGACCCGCTGACCCATTTCCATAAGCGGCTCGTCCATGACGATCCCGCGGTTCACGGACCGGCGGCGCGTATTTGGGCGCGGTTCGAAGGCGCTTGCTCGACGCTGCTCCCCAATCAGCGCAGTGTCGCCGGACTGGAGTCGGGGCGCGCCGCCTTGGCGCTTGCCCGGATCGAAGCGCACTACTTCATGCACGATCTGTTTCTGCCGGAGAACCATTTCTTCGACGAGCTTCACCGGATCAAACATATTCCGGCGGTGATCGTGCAAGGACGGTATGACATGGTGTGCCCGATCGGGACGGCCGATGCCTTCACAAACGCCTGGCCTGAAGCGGAATACATCATCGTTCCCGATGCCGGCCATTCGGCGATGGAACCCTCGATCCGCTCCGCACTCGTCGCGGCTACCGAACGTTTCAAGACGCGTATCTAATCGGGCGTTTCCAAACGCTTCTCTCTTGAAGGTTCATGATCTAAACTGATCCCCGGTTCTTCACAGGGGGAAAAGAATCGTGAGGCTCTGGGGCGCCCTTGGGGCGATTTTTACCGCGATACCGCTGCTGCTGTCCGGTCCGCCGGCGCAGGCCGCCGATCCGGATTTCCTGTCGATCGGCGTCGGGTATTTCGATTTCAACCGTCAAAAAGACGAAGGCGCCGAGTTCCGGATCGAATACCGCTCGGATATCGAGCTGTGGCATATTCGGCCGTTCGTCGCCGCTGCGGGGTCATCGTCGGGCCATGGCTTCATCGGTGCCGGCGTGCTGTTGGATATTTTTTTCGGCCGCCGCTTCGTCCTCACACCGAGCTTTGCGCCGCATTATTATTTCGGCGGTAACGACGATCTGGATCTCGGACACGAGGTGGAGTTCCGCTCCCAGCTCGAATTCGCTTACCGGTTCGATGACCGCTCACGTCTCGGGCTGGCCATCTCGCACTATTCCAATGCCGGGCTCGGCGACACCAATCCCGGCACGGAAACGGTGAGCGTCTATTATTCGCTGCCGCTTTCCAATATCGGCAGCCTCCTCGACTAGGCTCCCTTACTTTCCCGTTTATTTTCTGGGCGGAATGCCCGCCGCTACCGGATTGTCCTCGGGGCTTTTCCATTCGGTGACCACTTGCGCGTATTCGGCCCGGGCCCGTTCGCCCGGTTTCTCGGGTGCGCTACCGATATAGATCAGCGCAATGATTTCCGTGTCGGCGGCATGGCCGAGGGCGCGCTTGATGTCGGAATTGTAGACCGGCCATTCGGTCAGCCATTGCGCGGCGTATCCGAGGGCGTGCGCGCCATTGAGGATGTTCTGGCACAGGGCGCCGCCGGACAGCTTCTGCTCCATCACCGGCACCTTGGCGATGCGTTCCATGTTGGGGTACGCGGTCACCACCAACAGGACGGGCGCGCGCTGCGGCCGGTCCCGTTCCACTTCGAGTTCTTCGTCGGTGGCGTCCGGATGCTCCTTCAGATAGGCCTGGGCGAAGACCTCGCCGAGGCGTCCCTGGGCCTCCTTGCGCACGATCTGAATGCGCCACGGGGCGCAGCGGCCATGATCCGGCACCCGCAACCCGGCATTGATGATCTGGTCCAGTTCGGCGTCTGACGGGCCCGGCTCGGTCATGTCGCGCACCACCAGCGAGCGGCGGTTCATCAGAAACTCAATCGGGTCCCAATTCTGGCTTGTCATGGGGGCGTTCTCTCCGGTCTCTTCTGCTCTTTGGGGACCGTTTAGATAGCGGGCCCGACGGGACGGATCAATCATTATTTGCGAATCATTCTCAAATAGAAGGGGCGTTTGTCCGGACATGGATGAGCGTCATTTCATTGCCGCGATACGGTTGCTATAACGCCCCCTAGACCAAATTTGGGAAGCAAACCTAAACAAATCTGGGAGGGCACCAGGGACCCCGTAGCTCAGTCGGATAGAGCGACGGATTCCTAATCCGTAGGTCGCAGGTTCGAATCCTGCCGGGGTCACCATTTCATCCACCGGCCCGGTTGAGGCCGTATACAGCAAAAGAGTTCAGGAATGAAAATCGGGGAGTTGTTCGACGTCACCGGTCTGGTGACCATCATCACGGGCGGGGCGAGCGGCATCGGTCTCGGCATCGCCGAGGCCATGGCGGAAAACGGCGCCAAGGTGTTTCTGTTCGATCGCAACGACGAAACGGTGCATGCCGAGGTCGAACGGTTGCGCGGCGACGGCTACGACGTACGCGGTGCGCTGGTCGACGTCACCGACGCCGACGGTCTGGCCGCCGCCTTCGATGCGGTGAAAGCCGAGGCGGGCCGCGTCGACGTGGCGTTCGTCAATGCCGGGATCGGCGGCGGGCCCGGATTCCTGAAAACCGACAACACCCGCAACACCGAGCGCCTGTTCGAGGATCTGCCGGTCGATCAATTGGAGGGCGTTCTGTCCGTCAATGTGGTGGGGGCGTTCCTGACCATTCAGCAGGCGTCGCGGATCATGCGCGAGCAGAAAGCGGGGCGCATCATCGTCACCTCGTCGGTCTCCGCCTTCCGGACGGAGCCGCATGTGGGAACGCCTTACGTGGTGTCCAAGGGGGCGGTCGGGCAGTTGGTCCGCCAGGCGGCGTTCGAGCTGGCGCGCGAGGGGATCAACGTCAATGCCATCGCGCCGGGGCCGTTCATCACCAATATTTCCGGCGGGCGGCTGCAGGACCCCGAGGTCCAGGCGCCGTTTGCCAAACTGATCCCCATGCACCGCATGGGCACGCCCGCCGACGTGCAGGGGCTTGCTCTGTTCCTCGCGTCACCGGCGTCGAGCTATATCACCGGCGCGCACATCTTTGTTGATGGCGGCGGTATGCTCGGCATCGCGGATTAGATATAGGGGATGATCTATCTTGTGATCTTCACGGCGACGGAATCCACGTTCATATCTTTCGGGTAAACATCCGCGTTGACGATGCGGTACGAAAGATAGGTGAACTCTCGCTTCTCACGTTCGATATATTCATAAAAGGCCCGGACTTCATCGTAATAGTATTCGTCGAACACAATGACGGTTCCTGGCACGATCAGATCGTGAAATTCCGACAAAATTGTTTGAGTCGCTGAATAAATATCACAATCAATATGGATAAATGCGGCCGGTTCGTCATGGTTGGCGACAAAAGCGGGCAGCGTATCGGCAAACCAACCTTTGTAGAGCTGAACATTGGGCAGGACTTCGGGCATTTCGCCGTTGAGACTCAAATGCCCGACTGGATACTTATTCCAGGTCTCGGGCAGCCCCTCGAAAGAGTCAAAACCGTGGAACGTGATCTCGGGTAGCCGCGCCGCCATGAAATTAATCATACCACCCTTGTAGACACCCAATTCCGTATATAGCCCGTCGAATTCGACGGCGGCGAATGCGTGCTCAATATGAGCTTCCCAACTGTTGAAGACCCGCGCTTCGAGAAGCATTTTCCGATCATATGATTGGCTCAATTGGCGCCGCCTTTTTTCGAAGTCCTCGTATCGGGGGTCTTGCATGAAAACCGGGGGTGTTGTCAGCTCAGCAAGCGATTGTTGAACGATTTTTCCCAATGACTTCGTAAAGGTACGGGAAAGTATGACTTCTTCGGCTATTTTACCTTCGCCATTGCGTGCTTTCGCCTCGGTCATGTGCGTTTCTACTAGCGTATGGGCGGGCGGAAATTCGATATTCTTCATTCGGGCGAGATCGGCACAGATTTGGGCTTGTGTAATCGCGAGATCCTGACGGCCCATCAAGGCGTATGTCCTCGCGAGCTGGCGGCGTAGTTCGATATTGCCTTCATCCTCCTTGAGCAGGAGTTGGAGGACTTGCTCAGCCCAGCGGCAACCGCCGCCGGTATTCATGTCGCAAGCCAGTTTGAGAAGTTTTTGCTTCATCATCTCCAGTGGCCCAATGTTTATGGGAACGCAAACCATCGTCCAAAAGCGTTAATAAATATCTTTTGGTTCGGGTCGGCCGCCCTTGCCCGGCGGTTGATGGGGTCGGTTAGACTGACCCCAGCTCCCGGCGGACGATATCGGTCCCCGCGCCGAGGGCGCGCAGCTTGGCGGACGCCACGTCCCGCGGCAGCGGCGCGAGGCCGCAATTGGTGCAGGGCTGGAGCCGCTCCGGATCGACGAACTCCATCGCAGCGCGGATGTGGCCCGCGACTTCTTCCGGGGGTTCTGCCGTTTGCTTGGCGACATCGATGACGCCGACCAGCACGTCCTTGTCCTTGAGAAGGCCGAGGAGCGACAAGGGAACCTTGGAATTGGCGCATTCTAGCGAGACCTGATCGATGCGGCTGTCGTTGAGGGCCGGAAAGATCTCCTCGTACTGACGCCATTCGTTGCCGAGGCTCGTTTTCCAATCGATGTTCGCTTGGATGCCGTAGCCGTAACAGATATGAACGGCGATCTTGCAATTGACGCCATCGATCGCCCGATGCAACGCCTCGATGCCCCAATTCTTGACGTCGTTCATGAACACGTTGAAGGCGGGTTCGTCGAACTGGATCACGTCGACGCCCGCGGCTTCCAGCTCACGGATTTCCTCGTTGAGAACCTCGGCAAAGGCCATTGCCATGTCGGCGCGGCTGCCGTAATGGCCGTCGGCGATGGTGTCGCAGATGGTCATCGGGCCAGGCAGGGTGAATTTGAGCTGGCGGTCGGTAACGCCGCGTGCGAAGGCAGCCTCCGCGCTATGGATGGAGCCCGGCCGTTTGATCGGCGCGGTAACTGTCGGCACATCGACGACGTAGCGGTTGTCGCGGATGCCCATCTTGGTTTTCTTCTGCCAATCGATACCTTGGATATGTTCGAGGAAGCCGTGAACGAAATGGACGCGGAACTGTTCGCCTTCGCTGACGATGTCGATGCCGGCGGCCTCTTGCTCCTTGATCCATATATAAGCAGCGTCGCGCTTACCTTCTTCCAACTGTTCGCCCGACAGCTGCCAGGCAGGCCACAATTTCTCCGGTTCGGCAAGCCAGGACGGCTTGGGCAGGCTGCCCGATATAGTGGTCGTCAGCATGCGGTTTCTCCCTGTTTTGGTTTGCTGTAACCGTGATCGGTCATTTCAGCTTTCGTTTCAAGCAGGTTTGCCAGGACCAATGAAAGTGTCTTGCTGTGAGGGGGAGTGATTGGGGTTGCCGGACAGAGACGAAAGACCCGATCGCGTCAAACTTTGGCGAAGTAACTCCGCGTTTGTCTTTTCCATACGCGCGATCTTCACATTTTGTGCGTTCACCAGCCGTTCGAGGTTGTCCGCCCGTTCCAACGCCATGGCGAACCAATTGTTGGCGGATTTGTTGTCCAACCAAGTCGACAGAAGCCATTCGATCACGAGATCACTTTCGCTCGTATCGGCGTTTCCGGCTTTGAGATCATTGAGTTCTTGGAGAAAATGGAGGAAATCGCGATTGTGTCTTTGCGCCTCGACTGCGGCGACCATCTGTGTCCGCAGTTCGTTCATGCGGTTAAGGTCAGCTTTGTATGCTGCCAGCGGTTCGCCGAAATCGTAGGCGGCTGCTAGCCCGTCGAACCGACTCCGGCATACCTCGTATACCTCAAGGTCCGGCGCCAGGGCCATTTTGAGCTTCATGCGAATCCGCTTCGGGATGATCCTATCGTCGAACTCGTTTTCGGCCATGACCGGAAGCAAAGGCAACTGAACCTCATCTGAGCCGAAGTGGGCGGCCATCAAGAAAACCGAAAGGGCGAACTGGTCATTCAAGCCGACGAAGTCAAAGTGCTGTTTAATATTGTCGATTGCACGCTCCAAGCGCGTTGTAATCGGCTCGTTCTTGTCGATCTCGTGATTCGGCTGGTCGGTGATAAAATCTCTTTTCTGATGAGCATAGAAGGCAAAGCTATCGGTAAGCATGTTGGGTATCTCGATTTCTTCCATCCGTTCCAACATCGCCTTTTCGGTAGGTGTATCGATCCCTAAGCACAACTCCTCAAACATCCGCTTTAGCGGATTTGCGACGGATGTGACATAGACCGCGTCGCAGTCCAGGAAATCGTGAATGCCAAAGACATGCCCGCCAAAAACGATTTTGTCTGAAAGTGAAACGCCGTTGTTGACAGCTGACCAGGGGTCCAAGACGACTTCGCGGCCAACTTTTTCCGATCCGATTGTGTCAAACATGCGTTTGCACATTGATTGCTCGTTGCCGACCAGAGCGATCAAGGCTTTACTTTGGTTGCGCGCAAGGGTGGCTCCGGCAACCGGAAATGTTTGGCTGTCGGGTACCCGGCTGTAGCTGAAATCAAGGTTTAGGGAATGAATTTCCTCGAGTCCGCCAGATTTCATCGCCGTTCGCCGATCGGCGTCGCTACCAATTCCGAGAATGCCGGTGGGGCCAACCGAGAATCGCTCGGTGATAATAAAATGTTCGCTGTTTAAGTGGTTGATCGGGTAATAGCGATCTCGAATAACCGAGGAATTCGGAAAAAATTTGAGCTCGCACGATAGCCGTGCCCTGTCCATCGCCGCCGACATATGCGTCTTGTGTGGGCACATGCCGGTAAAGACAAGGGCATCACCGAGTTCGACATCGGGCGTCCATAGCAATGCGCCCTCGAGTGCTTGGTTCGAGAGCTCCAAATTGTTTTTGTATGGGTAAATCGAGTTCGGTTCGGTTGGCAGGAGCTCGTCACGGGAGCCCGGCAAAAAAGTTAGAGAAGGCGCGACATCCGCACCGGCCAGATCGGGGGATAGGAGCAACCACACGATCATCATGGGACCATAGGTGTCAAGAGGGCAACACCGACTGTCCTGATGGAAAGGCTCCGCCATAGGTTCGGCAAGGAAATGCCCGTTCTCATCGGGAGACACATTGGAAACGTGTCGCAGGGCGGAACAGTAAAGTGCGGGAAGCGACAGTTCCTGTGTATCCAACGCACCGGCAACGATAGGAAAAAGCGGTTTACTGCGGAGCAGGTTGATCAGGGGATAGGAGATCGGCGTATTCGAATCATTGATCGGATAGTATAGACATCGGGGTGGCTGAAGGCTTCCGTTCGTTCGGGCCTGCGCGAAAATGCGCCGCCGTTCCTGACGCAGGAACGCTGGGTCGATGGCATTCTTAAGTTGGATGCATTTGTGCGTTTTCAATGCCGCGATTGCGTCGGGAACGTTTGCCGACCGTGCATCGAAGATTAAATGCCGGAAGTTTGCACTATCGCGCCGGAGCCCTTTTTCCATCAGGTATCAGCCTCCGAAAGTTTGGCGATGATCCGTTGTATTTCCGTTTGTCTTGGTATTTCTGGGAGACTTCGCAAATGTCTCAGAAAATGAATAAAATTTGGTTAGGTTAACTAGTTTGGAAACCTGCTTTTGGGCAGGCGCCCATAGTTTGGGCGGTCTGGGAAACCCCAAGAAATGCTTTGCGCTTGGATCGGTACGGTCTTGGGCGCTACGCTTAGCCGAGGTGATGAAAAACTAGGGCCGCGTAACGGCCGGCAGGGAGAGAGACAATGAGCGAGGCGCAACGGTTCGATTATATCGTGGTGGGAGCGGGGTCGGCCGGTGCCGTGGTGGCCAACCGGTTGAGCGAGGACCCCTCGGTCACGGTTTGTTTGTTGGAGGCGGGGCCGCCGGACAAGAGCCCTTATATTCACGTCCCCACCGGCGTCATGAAACTGCCCTATCATCCCAAGGTCAATTGGCGCTTCAATTCAGCGCCGCAGGAGCATATGAACGGCCGGCCCATTTATACGCCGCGCGGCAAAACACTCGGCGGCACCAGTTCCATAAACGCCATGGTCTATATGCGCGGCAACCACGGCGACTACGACGAATGGGCGTCGTTGGGGAATCCTGGGTGGTCCTATACCGAGGTGAAACCCTATTTCATCAAGGCGGAAAACAATGAGCAGTATGGCGATAGCGACTATCACGGAACGGGCGGGCCGCTGAACGTTACCTTCCCGAATATTCGCAGCCCGCTGGAGAAGGATTTTGTTGCCGCCGCCCAATCGCTTCAGCATCGCCACAACACGGATTTCAATGGCGAGACCCAGGACGGTGTCGGTATCCACCAAGTGACGCAAAAGAATGGCCGCCGGTGGTCGACGTCCATGGCCTATGTCCGCCCCGCGATGAACCGGCCCAATTTCACCGTCATGACCGACGCGCAGGTGACCCGCGTCGTCATCGAGAATGGCCGCGCGACGGGGGTCGAACTGCCCGGCGGGCGTATTCTGCGTGCCGACAAGGAAGTGGTCGTTTCGGCGGGCGCAATCATGTCGCCCAAGATTCTCATGCTGTCGGGCATCGGCGATCCGGCCGACCTGATGCCGCACGGCATTCAGGTCGTGCACAACCTGCCGGGCGTAGGCAAAAATTTGCAGGACCATGTGGCCATCGGCGCTTTGGCGCGGACAAAGTCGCGGGTGCCCTGGGGCTGGTCCTGGCTCAAGGCGCCGTCACTTGCCTTCGATGTGTTGAAATATATCGTCGCCCGTAAGGGGTTCTTTGCCGCTCAACTTATCGAATCGGGGGGCTTCATGCGGACCGAGCCGGGGCTCGACCGTCCCGACATCCAGCTCGTCTTCGTTCCCGGCCATCGGGCGCCGCCGCCGCGGATGGTCGAGGTCGGACACGGCTATTCCTGCTTTGCCGTGTTGCTGAGGCCCAAAAGCCGCGGCACGGTGACCCTCGCCTCGGCGGACCCGTTCGAGCCGCCGGTCATCGATCCAAAGTTCTATTCCGAACCCGAGGATATGAACGTGCTGGTCAAGGGGCTTAAAGAATGCCGGCGGATTATCAATGCCGATGCCTTCAAGAAATATCAGCCGCGAGAAACCGCACCGGGCGACGCGTCCGATGAAGAGTTGAAGGAATATATCCGCAGCGTCGGCGGTACGATTTTCCATCCCGCCGGCACCTGCAAGATGGGCAACGACGCCATGGCGGTGGTGGATGCCCGATTGCGCGTGCGCGGCATCGAAGGATTGCGGGTCGCAGACGCCTCGATCATGCCGACCATCGTTGGCGGCAATACCAACGCGCCGTCGATTATGATCGGCGAGAAACTGTCGGACATGATCAAGGAAGACGCACGCCAGCGAATGGCGGCGTAGATGTAGCTGTTTCCCAAACGCCGTTTCCCGCGGCCGAGCGGTGTATAGGTAGGGCCGGCACCGGGTCAGCGGGACGCCGGCCCCCACGACAGTTTCGGACTTCTTATAGCTGAGGCCATCGATAATGATGGGTACAGCTGCGGCCCGTCTCCCCGTTATTATTCGTATTTTGAGCCAACGGATATGTTGGCCAACCGAACAATGTCACGCGACCGATGGTGTCACCAGATGTTATTTCGTTTTCGAAAGCGGATTTTCCGATGAGCGGGAGAATCGCTAAAAAAATTGTGGGAATTTGGATTCCGTTGTCCGCCTGACGGGCGCTAGCTGGTTTCGACGCCGAGCTTATAGCCGCTTCCCACCACGGTGAGAATTATCATGGGTTCGCGCGGATCCTTCTCGATTTTCTTTCGGAGACGGCTAATCAAAACGTCGATTACGCGTTCCGACGGGCCATCATCGTCATGACTAATGGCGTCCAATAGGAAAGCGCGTGTTAAAACGCGGTTTGGCGCATTGACCAATGCCGATAACAAATTGAATTCGGCGCTGGTAAGAGGAATGGTTTCGCCAGTCGTGCGGCGCAAAACATGTCCTCCCAAATCGAGTTGAAAGTCGGCAAAGGATACTTTCTGGTTGGCGTTGGTCCCGTTGCTTGCTTCCGTGTCGGAGCGGCCAAGCAGGTTTCGGATACGTAGGACGAGTTCCTCCGGATCGACGGGTTTGTTGAGATAGTCGTCTGCGCCGACACCGAGAGCGGTAATTCGATCGTCACGTCCTTTGCGCGCCGTTAACACGATGATCGGCGTTTTAGAGCGTGCCCGCACCTGCCGGGCCAACGTCAAACCGTCTTCGTCGGGCAGCGTTAGGTCGAGGAGTACAAGATCAATGGATTCGCCGTTGATCAAACCCAGCATTTCGTTCCCTGACGCAGCGACGGATACCCTGAATCCCTCTTTTTCCATGTAGGCAGCCAGGAGGGATTGAACGAATTCGTCGTCTTCAACGATTAGTAGATGAGGCTTCATCAATGGCTCGCTTCATATTTGATACTTAATAGGTAATAACGAAAGAGCTAAAGCCAAAGCGACTGGGCGATAAAACCGATATTACGCTCAGGAAAAGTTGTTTCCGGCAATTTGACCGATTCGTGGTAATTTTTTGTGGCGATCCTACCAAAGGTAGTAAAATCTTGGGGCTAGATGATTGAGGTCGACTGTTCATGGCGTTTTCGTAGATATCGGATGTCCGATAGTTACATATCGCTGGCACGATGACTAAATATTACACCTATAAGGTGGAAAAAGGACTGATTTGGGTGGTCCTGCGAAAAATTGACGGGCAGGCAGGTGGTTAGCGGCAGATATGACGACGCCCCACATATCCTATCATCCGGGAGAGGTACACGAGACAGCTGGCGTATTCAAACGCCGGCATGTGCCGGTTCTCGCGATTCTGGTTGTCGGTGCCATTCTCGCGTTTCTTGCGTTTACCGTAATGGATCGAAGTGTCCGTGATCGGGCACAGTTTTTTTTCGATCAAGTGGCTGTTGATCGCCTCTCTGCGATTGAACAAAGCATCGAACTGAATATGGAAATGGTTCGGTCAGTCGTCGGTTTTTTCAACGGCTCTTCCGAGGTCAACCGAAACGAGTTCGGCATATTCACCTCACCGATCCTATTCCGCCAACTCGGGTTTAGATCGTTCAGTTGGGTTCCTCGGGTGCAGGCGGCCGATCGAGCCGCTGTCGTTCAACGCGCGCATGAGGACGGCTTCCCCGACTTCAGGATTTTCGAGCGGTCCGAAAATGGAGAGACAAGGCAAGCGGCAATCCGCGAGCGTTCTTTCCCGATACTTTTCGTAGAGCCTATTTTGGGCAACGAGGACGTGCTCGGCCTTGATCTCGCCAGTGAATTTCACTCCTTACTCGATCTGCAGATTGCAGCTCGGAGCGGTGAAATATGGGTTGCCGCGGCAAGCCGGTTGACCGGGGAGGATGACAATCAATTTGCCGCCGACATCATCGCACCGGTCTATCTGCGGGGTAAGCCGTTGGATGGCGAGGATCTCCGACTCGAATATCTTCAGGGGTTTGTCATCGGAAAAATGCGTATCAGCGATACGGTTGAGATCGCTGTGCAGGAGCGGGTGAGCGTATCGGCGCCGATCGGAGCCGGTATCGATTACTATGTTTATGATCTGTCCGATGACGTTGACGGCGTTTTGCTCCACGTCGAAGAATCCATTCAGCGGCCGGACGCAGCTCCGGTTCTGACCTTGTCGGAAGCGCGGCAAGGAATGCATCTCGCGCGCAACCTATTTGTCGGAGGGCGTCAATGGGTGGCTGTTGCGCGGCCGGTGGCGCCGAACTTTCTCCCCGGGGTGTTCTGGGAGCCCTGGGCGGCGGTTATCGCCGTGTTGGCGGTGGCGGCTTTGCTGGCACGTTTTATCAATATCGCCTTGCAGCGCCGTGAATTCGCCGAATCCCTCGTGGCGGAGCGGACGGGCGCCCTTCATGCCTCGGAAAAGCGGTTCCAAGCGATTGCCGATGATATCCCTGACGGCATGATAACCATTGACGAATACGGATTGATCGAAAGTTTCAACCCGGCGGCTGAAAGAATTTTTGGTTACGCCAGCGAAGAGGTCACCGGACGCAACGTCAAAGTGCTGATGCCGGAAGAGGAACGCCGGCGTCACGATTCCTATCTGCAGAATTACAAGGATACCGGTAAAGCGGGCATCATTGGAAAGGGCCGTGAGGTTATCGGCCAACGAAAGGATGGCACCACCTTCCCCTTGGATCTGACGGTCAGCGAAACCGATTTCGGGGGCCACAAGATATATACCGGTATCATTCGCGATATTACGGACCGGAAGACAACCGAAGCCGCTCTCGTTCAAAAAACGGAGTTGCTGACCCTGCTTCATTCGATCGCAGATACCGCTAACCAGGCGACCAAGCTGGATGACGTGATCCAGTTTGCGATCAATAGCATTTGCGCGTTTACGGGATGGCCCATCGGGCACGCCTATCTGCGCGATCCTGAGAACCCCGACATCCTGGTTTCCTCGGGTATTTGGCACATCTCCGATACGAAACGTTTCGATATCTTGAAACAGATTACCGAGGACACGGTTTTTCTCGTCGGTCAGGGATTGCCTGGAACAATTGTCGCCACCGGTCGGCCGCGTTGGTTTACCATCGAGGAAGCCGATGCAAATTTCCTGCGAGCCGAACTCAGTAACGATCTAGGCCTTTCTGCCGGATTCGGTCTCCCTATCATGGTCAAGGATCGCGCCATCGGCGTTCTCGAGTTTTTCAATCGGACCGCGGAAGCGCCAAGCAATGACCTCATGCAGGCGTGGATGCAAATTGGCGGTCAGTTGGGCCGGGTTGCCGAGCGTTTCATGATAGATCAGATCAAGAACGAGTTCGTATCTACGGTTAGTCATGAATTACGCACACCTTTGACGTCGATCCAGGGGTCGTTGGGATTGATCCGGGGCGGTGCCCTGGGTAGCGATCTGCCCGAAGACGTCAGCCGGATGATCGAGGTGGCGTACAACAATTCGGACCGGCTCGTCCGTTTGATCAACGACATCCTCGATATAGAAAAAATCGAATCCGGCAAAATGGAGTTCGTTTTCGAGAACCAAAGTGTGGCGTCCATTATTCGTGAGGCGGTGGATCTGAATGCCTCCTATGCGGATCAGTATGACGTGACGATCAAGATCGAAGGCGATTTGCCGAATGTGGTCGTCAACGGTGACCACGATAGATTGATGCAGGTTTTGGCTAACCTACTGTCAAATGCCGCGAAATTTTCACCCGAAGGTGGTATTGTGCGCATCGGTGCAAGCGTTAATGATGGCAAGGTGACGGTTCGGGTTGTCGACAATGGGCCTGGTATCGGCGACGAGTTCAAGGAACGCATATTCGGGAAGTTTGCTCAGGCGGATGCTTCCGATTCACGGCAAAAAGGTGGTACCGGCTTGGGATTGAGCATTACCAAGGCGATCGTGGAACACCACGGAGGCGGCATCGGCTTCGAATCGCAAACCGGCCGTGGCACTGAATTTTTCTTCTGGCTTCCGGTGTTGGATGTTTCTGCCGAAGCATTGGAAATAGCCGAGGATAATGCCGTTGGCCCCGCTACCCCTCGAAACGGCGGTCGGGCAAGACGCATTTTAATCTGTGAAGATGACGCAGACATCTCGATGCTTCTGACGATGATCCTGAAACAAGGAGGCTACGAGTCTGACGTTGCGCAGTCCTGCGCGGAAGCGCGGCGTCTTTTGGCGTCAAAAGATTATGCGGCCATGACGTTGGATCTGATTCTTCCTGACGAAGATGGTATTTCGCTCATCCACGAATTGAGAGCCGATATGCGTACGCAGGACCTGCCCATTGTCGTGGTTTCGGCCAAAGCGGAACAGGGGCGCAAGAAACTCAATGGTGATGTCATCGACGTTATCGATTGGCTGGGCAAGCCGATCGATAGCGCTCAGTTGAAGAGGGCATTGGATAAAGCAACACAATCCGGCGAGGGTAAGCCTCGCGTTCTTCACGTAGAGGACGATCCCAGTATTCGAAGCATTGTGGGAACGTTGATTAGCAAATCAGCGGTGGTGATTTCGGCCGGCACTTATGCCGAGGCCAAAAAAATGCTGAAAGAGGGCGGGTTTGATTTGGTGATCCTGGACCTCATATTACCTGATGGAAGTGGAGAAGATTTGCTGCCCCTCTTGCGGGACGGCGAAAATGGGCATATCCCGGCAATCATATTTTCTGCCCGGGAGATGTCCCGCGAAACCGCCGAAAAAGTATCGGCATCGTTGGTTAAGTCACGCACGTCCAACGATCAATTGTTATCCGCGATTCAAGCTGTGATCTCTTAAAGGGAGGGGGGAAGCAGCTAACGCAAAGAAAGGTAGAAGGAATTGTCCGAGAATAACCTGCAAAAAATTCTTCATATCGATGATGAAGCGGATATCCGGCAAGTTGCCCGACTGGCTCTTGAAACGGTGGGTGGGTTTACCGTCGAGTCCTGTGCTTCCGGTGCCGAGGCGCTCGAACGGGTGAAGGAATTCGATCCCGATCTGATTCTGCTGGATGTCATGATGCCTGGTCTCGACGGTCCTGCGACCTTTCGCGCTCTCCGCGAGTTACCGGATTTAGGTGAGGTGCCCGTTATTTTCGTTACGGCGAAGGCGATGCCGTCCGAGCTCGAACGGTTTCGGGACATGGGCGCGGCGGGTGTGATCGCAAAGCCCTTTGATCCGATGACGCTCCCGGATCAATTACGGGAAATCTGGGACGAGAAAAGTGGGTGATATCGAACGAAAGTTCGAAGAGAAACTTGCCGACCTCAAGCTTCAATATGCCAAGAGGCTTGAAGAAAAACTCCAAGAATTTGAGCGGCTGTCCGTGTCGATGACCAGCGGGTCGGTAGATGATGATGGCTCGATACTAACCGAAATCCAGCAGAACGCGCATAAGCTCGCAGGCAGCGCGGCAACCTTCGGGTTCCCCGAATTGGGAGATGCCGCGGCAGATCTAGAGGAATTCTGCGTTCATTTGACCGCTGGCGGGGGCCCTGTCGGGCAGGATCAACGTGACCAGGTTGCCGAGCGGATTTCCGCCTTCCGGACGCTGATGTCCAAAGACTAGGACACCTGTCGCACCCGATGACCCCGTGTTACCCCGCACGGCCATGATTCTGCCAAAAGGGGCGCTCCCAAATTCAGATAAAAAAAACCAGAATTTCGGGGGACCGAAATTCTGGCTGAAAGTTCATTGGGGGGGAATACGAGTAAACCTAGATCTGTTCAGTGAAGCAGTGGTCCACGGGCTGCAGGAAACTTGATCCACGATAATTTCTGTCGCTGATAGAGATATAAGCATGCGTTGTTAGCCGCGAATAAACGTCGTATTGCTGCGGTGTTAATAAGTGTTAACGGGGGAGGAGAAACCGGGCCTGCCGGTTGGTGCTATTTGGTCTCGGCTTTTTTGGCGCCGGCCATGAACTGGGACATGAAGGATTTCTGCATGCTTTCCCAGGCCTCTAACCCTGTCGGGAGCCACATTTTGGCCAGGGTTTCCGCATCCGCGCTTTCCAGGTATTCGGTCATGCGCTCCTGGACGATCTTCATCATCGCGGCCTGGAACCCTTCAACATTGGGCCAGCCGAAGAAGGCGCGCGCCTCTTCCGGGGTGCAGTCGATGTCGATCGTGAATTTCATGCCCCAATCCTCTGATTATGGCTTCTCTTGGTCTCCATGCGGCGTCTAGGACCGGACTTTGACGTAACTGCCCGGTGCCGCTTCGATGATTTTCAGCTTCCCATCCCCTGGCTTGCGGGCCGGAACCTGGTCACCCGATTTCGGACCAAGCCAGTTATCCCAGTCCGGCCACCACGAGCCTGGCGTTTCGGTCGCGTCTTCGAACCAAGCGTCGAACTCATCATGGGTTTCGTTCTTATCGTTGGTCCAATATTGGTACTTGTTCTTCGACGGCGGATTGATCACGCCTGCAATGTGCCCGGAGCCGGCCAGCATGAAGCGTTTGGGCCCACCATACAGTTGGGTCGCTTTGAACACTGACGTTGCCGGGGCAATGTGATCTTCCTTCGACGCCTGGATATAGACGGGAATCTTGACGTTCTCCAAATCAACCGGCTCGCCCAAGACCGAAAAGGAGTTGGGTTTGGATAATCTGTTGTCCTGATACATGCTGCGCAGATAATCCAGCAGCAACTGTGCGGGAAAACGCGTGGAGTCGGCATTCCAGAACAAAAGGTCGAAGATCGGCGGCTCCTTGCCCATCAAATAGTTGTTGATCATGAAGTACCAGATCAGGTCGTTTGCCCGGAGCAGGTTGAACGTCGCCGCCATGGCGGCGCCATCGAGATAGCCCTTCTTGCGGACTTGTTGCTCCAAGAGGTCGACTTGCTTTGGATCGGTAAATAGGAGCAATTCGCCCGCTTCGGTAAAGTCCACCTGCGCCGCGAAAAAGGTGGCTGCGGTAATCCGGTCATCACCGTGGGCACCCATATAAGCCAATGCAGATGCGAGCAAAGTGCCGCCGATACAATAGCCGATGGCACTAACCTGTTTTTCGCCGGTGGCCTGCTCGACCGCGTCGAGGGCTGTAAAAATCCCGTCGCGGATATAATCGTCGAAGCTCTTGTCGGCGAGACGTTCGTCGGGGTTTACCCAAGACATGACGAACACCGTATAGCCTTCGTCAACGGCCCACTTGATGAACGAATTGTCGGGCCGTAAATCGAGGATATAGAATTTGTTGATCCACGGCGGGATGATCAGCAAAGGCTCCTTAAAGACTTTCTCCGTGGTCGGCTCGTACTGGATCAACTGGAACAGTTCGTTTTGAAAGACCACCGCGCCTGGGGTGACGGCGACATTCACGCCGACCTCGAAGGCATCCATGTCGGTTTGGCGGATGGTCAACTGGCCGTTACTGCGTTTCAAATCCTCGGCAAAGTTCTGCATTCCCTTGACCAAATTCTGGCCTTTGGTGTCGGCGGTTTCCCGCAGCACCACGGGGTTGGTCAGGGCAAAGTTGCTTGGGCTTAACGCATCAACGATCTGACGGCAGAAGAAGTCGACTTTCTGCAGTGTGTCGGGATCGACACCTTCGATGCCGCTGCAGATCTTTTTCATCCAGTTGGTGTTCAGCAGGTAAGCCTGCTTGATGTAGTCGAATACCGGGTTTTCTTCCCAGGCGGGATCCTTGAAGCGGTTGTCACCGGGTTCGGGCTCGGCAACAGGCTCTGCTTCAGCGTTCTGGTTGAGGAGCCGCTGAGTCGTATTCAGCCAAAGGGACTGATAGTCGCGCAACAACTCCATCTGTGCTTCAAGCAAGGTGCCCGGATCAATCAATTTGCCGGCATTGAGATCAGGTAAGGGCGTTTTCCCAAAGAGCTGGCCAAACGCTTCGGGTAGAGCGGCCCCGGCGTTGCCGTTTCCATTGGTAGGGGTGAAGTTGGACCAACTATCCGCCCAATTGGTCATGGCTTGCTGATAGGCGGCCGCCATTTGCCCCATACTTTCGGCGAAACCCTCGGTAAAGCTGCTGGCAAGCCCGGCCGCATCCGCAGCCGAACCGCCCTGCGGTTTGTCCTTTTGCTTTTTGTCGCCTTTTTGATCTTTGGGGCGTTTGGCCATGGAATTGTCCTTTGGGTTAATACATGTGCTGGCCGCCGTTCACGGACAAGGTGGAGCCCGTAATAAATCCGGCGTCGTCGGCAACCAGAAAGAGGATGGCGCGGGCGATTTCCTCGGCTTTGCCCAGGCGGCCAACCGGAATCCTCTCGACGATCTTCTCCAGGACCCGTTCGGGAACGGCGGAAACCATATCCGTGTCGATATAACCCGGTGCTACCGCGTTCACGGTGATCCCGATCGCGGCGCCTTCTTGGGCGAGGGCCTTGGTGAAGCCGTGAATGCCCGATTTGGCGGCGGCGTAGTTGACTTGGCCATATTGACCGGCTTGTCCATTGATGGAGCCGATATTGACGATGCGGCCGAACTTACGCTCGCGCATGCCTTCGATCACTGCCCGGCTCATGTTGAAGCATGACCCCAAGTTGGTATCGATAACCGCTTGCCAATTTTCGGGGGTCATTTTGTGCATGGTCCCGTCACGGGTAATCCCGGCATTGTTGACCAGCACCTCGACGGGACCGAGATCATTGGTGACCTGGGCGACGCCTGCGATGCAGGCATCATAGTCCGAAACGTCCCATTTGTAGGCGGGAATGCCAGTTTCGTCGGTAAACTGGCGTGCACGCTCATCGTTTCCGCCGTAATTCGCGGCGACTGAATATCCGGCGTCGCGTAGTGCTTTGCTGGTGGCGCCCCCGATACCGCGAGTTCCGCCCGTAACAATGGCTACTTTGCCCATTACTCATTCTCCCCAAGCTTTTGTGTTTCGGCGGTTTCGTCCGCCCAAACTTTTTCGTGAATAAATTCCACGCTCAAAAATCTAACATCCGCCCCGCTTCGCGGAAATCCGAATCATTTGTGATTTTTATGACAGGCGGTGTGGATGGAAACAAAAAGAGCGTGGAACCGATACCGGCACCACGCTCAATTCAGGTTCCATGACGTCTGATTAGGCGTTCAGGAAAGGTTTGACGAAAGATTCAACCGTGCCGTCTACGCGGCTTTTTACCGGCTCGAACGTCTTTACCGCCGTATCGGTGGCAATTTTGTTGAGCTTCGTGGTTTGGGCGATCGCCTGGTTCAGGGACTTATTCACAGCTTCGATCTGCAGATCGATAAACTCTTGCGGGGTCTTGGCCGCGAAGACCTTTTGGAGAACGTCCATGCCCTCGGTAGTCGATTCCTTGGAGAAGGACATGACCTGCTCGTAGTAGGCTTCGGCGCCGGCAACGGCGGCCGAGGACGCGGCCGAGACAGCCTCGAGGTTGTCCTTGCCGTAGGTCATCAGCTTGTCATAGGACGTTTTGGTGACGTCCATTTGCTCTTTGCCCATGGCAGCGGCGTTTTTGTAGCCTTCGGCAGCCGCTTCTGCGCCCATGTTCATGGCGGTTTTCAGCGTTTCCTGGCTCACCGAGGCAAGCGTTTCGATGGTCTCGGCGGCCGCTTCAGCGGTATCTTTGGCCACCGTGGTCTTGGCTTTAGTGGTGCTCATTTGATCAGCTCCTACAGTCACAACGGTAATTTTGCGTGACAGAAATTTTTGCGATGCAAAAACATAATAGTCCAAGGATTTCCCGTGTCAATGGCTTTTTTGCATTGCAAAATATTTTGCAGTACAATATATTTTGTCAAGTATGGCAGACTGGTTCGTCTGTAACCGGCCGGTAGCCTCGGAAAAGCCCAGGAATCCTCTTGAATCCCCTGGGGTCCCCCGGGTCCGGCTCTCGGAAAGCCAATAGAGGACCGCCCCATGCCCAAAGGCCAGGTCAACCCGGACGACCCCATTATCATTAAGAAATACGCCAACCGCCGGCTGTACAACACGGCGGTTGCCGAATTCGTGACCCTCGATGATCTCTACACGATGGTTAAGGAGGGCCGGCAGTTCGTCGTCCGCGACGCCAAATCGGACACGGATATCACCACGTCTATTCTGGCCCAGATATTGGCCGAGGAAGAGGGACGGGGGAACAATCTGCTGCCGCTCAACTATCTCCGTCAGCTTCTGAGTTTTTACAACGAGGGGGTCGGGCAGTATCTGTCGACGTACCTCGACCAGAGCATGGAGAATTTCTCCAACAATCAGCAGCAGATCATGAAGCAGATGCAAGATATGTTCGGCGGTGCCGGCGCTCTGCAGCAGATCAACGAGATCAACCGCCGCAATATGGAAATTTTCCAGAAATCACTGGCGATGTTCGGTACGCCGAACGCCGCCTCCGGCAACGGTGCCCACGGCAATGGGAACGGGGCAGTTGCCAGCGAAGAGGCGCAAACGCAGATCAAGGACCTCGAGCAACAAGTGGCGACGCTTCAGCAACAACTCGACGAACTTTCCAAAGACACGGATGAACTTTCTGAAGACAAGTAACCCCACGCAGTAGATCAACAATAAGGGGCTAGTCCCGTCATGGATGACACAACAATCAAACGTACGTACGCTTTCGAAGAGATCGAGGTCGGCATGACCGGCGAGTATTCACGGGTTCTGACCGCTGCGGATATCGAGAAGTTCTCAGAGGTTTCGGGCGACGTGAATCCGATCCATCTGGATGACGCTTACGCCAAGTCGTCCATTTTCGGTGAACGTATCAGCCACGGTATTCTGACCGCCGGCTACATCTCGGCAACGTTCGCCAATGAATTTCCCGGACCCGGCTGGATTTATGTCAACCAGTCTCTGCGCTTCAAAGCGCCGGTGAAAATCGGTGATGAAGTTCACACTCAGGTCACCGTGGCGCGCTGTGTCCCGGAAAAACAGTTCGTTGAATTCAAGACCGTGTGCAAGGTTGGGGATGCGGTCGTTCTCGACGGCGAGGCGACCCTCATGGCGCCGCGCCTGGTCACAGGCTAAGAAAACCAGTTAATCTGGTCGGGCGGCGTATCGAGCCGCGAACAATGAAGATCCCGTCGAAGGGCGGGGCACCAAAGGAAGATCAGAGGGAAGAACGGCGATGGCCTCGGAGCCGTCGTCTTTGAGGAGGAAAACGTGGCACAGGATAATGATATCGTCATCGCCGGTGCGGCCCGCACCGCCATCGGCAGTTTCGGCGGCGGCCTTTCGCCGCTGGCCAGTCATGAATTGGGCGCCATTGTCATTGCTGAGGCCCTGAAGCGGGCGGACGTCGATCCCGCCGATGTGGCCGAGGTGGTGATGGGGCAGGTTCTGTCGGCTGGCGTCGGTATGAACCCGGCGCGTCAGGCGGCGATGGCGGCGGGTGTCCCGAAAGAGAGGACGGCCTACGGCATCAATCAGGTGTGCGGATCTGGCCTCCGAACGGTGGCGTTGGGTGCGCAGGCGATCAAGGTCGGCGATGCCGACATCGTTGTCGCCGGTGGTCATGAAAGCATGTCCAATTCCCCGCACTGCGCTAAGCTCCGTGACGGCACGAAGATGGGTCCCGTCGAGTTCGTCGATACCATGATCAAGGATGGCCTGTGGGACGTCTTCAACGGCTATCACATGGGCAACACGGCGGAGAACGTGGCCAATCAATGGCAGATTACCCGCGAACAGCAGGATGCTTTCGCCGCCGACTCCCAGGCACGTGCCGAAGCCGCCCAAAAAGCCGGTAAGTTTGCCGACGAGATCATCGCGGTGACGGTCAAAAACCGCAAAGGCGACATCGTCATCGACACCGATGAGCATCCCCGGCACGGGACGACGGTCGAGTCTCTCGCCAAACTGCGTCCTGCATTCGACAAGGAAGGAAGTGTGACGGCCGGCAATGCGTCGGGAATTAACGACGGCGCGGCGGCGACCGTGCTGATGACAGCGGCCGAAGCTCAGAAACGCGGGATCAAGCCATTGGCGCGCATCGTATCTTGGGCGACCGTCGGGCTGGATCCGTCGATCATGGGCGCGGGGCCGATCCCGGCAAGCCAGGCGGCGCTCGAGAAAGCAGGATGGACCGTCGAAGACCTCGATCTGATCGAGGCCAATGAAGCCTTCGCGGCGCAGGCCTGTGCCGTTTCCAAGGAGCTGGGCTTCGATGGCGACAAGGTGAATGTCAATGGCGGGGCCATTGCTCTCGGCCATCCCATTGGTGCGTCGGGCACCCGCATTCTGGTGACGCTGTTGTATGAAATGCAACGCCGCGACGCACATAAAGGCCTCGCGACGCTGTGTATCGGCGGCGGCATGGGCATCGCCATGTGCCTTGAGCGCGACTAACGGGGCGTCCGCCTAGAGATCAGTCCGGCGCCATTTTGCTTTTGTGGGAAGGTGTGAAAAGGCGCGGTCAGTCGCGGCCGTAATATTTCTCGCCGATCTTGATGCGCTCGCGGCCCTGGGAAACCCGGTGGGCGTTGGTGTCGCGTAGCGAATAGACGCAGCCGCAATATTCCTGCTGGTAGAATTGCTCTTCTTTGGAGATTTCCAGCATGCGCTGCGCTCCACCTTTCTTGCGCCAATTGTGCGTCCAGTAGGAAAGCCCGGGATAGCGGACGGCGGCACGCTCGCCGCAGCCGTTGATCTGCTCCAGGTTCTTCCAGCGCGAGGTGCCGAGCGTGCTGGTAAAGACCTTGAAGCCGTGTTCGACGGCATAAAGCGCGCTGCGTTCGAACCGCATATCGAAACAGGCCGTGCACCGCGCGCCGCGCTCCGGTTCCCATTCAAGCCCTTTTACCCGCTCGAACCAATTGTCGGTGTCGTAATCGAGATCGACGAACGAAACGCCCAGCTTTTCGGCGTGGCGTTTATTCTCGTCCTTACGCAGTTCGTATTCGCGGCGGGGGTGGATGTTGGGATTGTAGAACAACACGTCGTAGTCGATTTCGGACCGCGCCAGTTCGTTCATCACGTCGCCGGCGCAGGGCGCGCAGCAGGAATGGAGTAGCAGCCGCGTCTCGCCCCCCGGCGCGGTAAGCGTCGGACGGTCGTCGGGATCGGTGGGGCTCTTCGTCTTGTTCATCAGCGGAACACTTCTGCAGCGGCTCGATTTTGCTCCTCGTGCGGCTGTATACCCTGCCCCGGCGCGGCGGCGCAATCCCCCGCAAAATGATGGGGCGGACAAATACCCGATATTCTTAGTCACATGTGGATAGAATATTTTGTTTAAAAACAATAGCATAGAATATATTATACAGATTTTAGTTAATCAAATAAGGTGGCAGATTGTGGGCGCTGAAAGCGGTTGTCACATTGATTAACTATAAAACGTATAATTATAGCTGCTTCTCTCACCGTGGCAGACATTCTCTCGGTAACTTTTTATTAACCATTTGCCGCAAGATTGCACCTAACAAAAGGTTAACAGGCCAGGATTCCCGCCGTTGCCGCTATCGGTCGCGTGTTAAGGGAAACCGGTTTCACCAAGGCTAGGCATCTATGGCAGGGAGGACCGCCATGGCTCATAAACCCCGTGAAGGGTTTTGGATTTCCGTTTTGGCGGTGGGTGCCCTCTGTGCCTTTCTCGTCCCCATCCTTTTAGCGACATTTGCCACCCGCGACTCCCAGGCAGCGGATCAGGCGGGCCGTAACCACGTATCCGCGTCCGTGGCCGGGTCCGGCACTGGGGCAGCCGTCGGCGAGAAATGCGGCGATCGCGCCTGGATCGTCGAGGCTCTTGGCGGGGAGCATGGCGAGGTTTGGCAGTCCAGCGGCCAATCGGCGGCGGGCATGGTGATCGAACTGTTTACCTCGCCGGCGGGAACCTGGACCCTGATTATAACCCGGCCCGACGGCGTTGCTTGCCTGCTGGCCACGGGGAAGAACTGGTCCGGAGTGCCGGGCAAGCTTGGCGGGAAAATGCCCAGATTCTCGGATGGTCCTGCGGCCGGCGCGTCACAGGGCCGGGAACTAGGCCGTCCGGCTCAAACAGCGGCCTAAACTGTAAAAAGCCTTGTTACGGCAAGGTTTTTTCCCCATTTGGGAAATTGAAGGTTAACGGTGGGCGACAGATAATTGATTCAACAAGCCCCTCAGGCGTGGTATACATCCGGCGACCGGATACCGCTGTCGACGTGCCGTTGAACAAAGCCGGAAACCCTTGCAGCCGATAGGCCGAGTATGGCCCGCACTGGCGCTGGGGAAAGGCATTGGGGGAAATGGCTTGGGGTGCGGAGAGACCGGCAAGCGAATCAAATAACGGCTCGAAGCGGCATGAAAGAAAAAACTCTGCTCTTGATGAAACGCGTCCCGTGGGCGGCCGTGCTCATTCTTGTGTCGGTTCTTCCCATTTTGGTTCTCGATTTCCGGCCGTCGGGCGCGGCGTTGATTCCCGATGCACTGACCTCTGGCACGGATATTGAAACCGCGTCCCTCCCGGAAGCGACCGAGCCGATCGTCGAAGCGCCGCAGCTGGAGGAGGAGACGGGGCCCATCACTGTTAGCCGCACGCTGCATATCGGCCGTGGCGACACGCTCATGAAGTTGCTGACCAAGGCCGGTGTCGACCGCCGCGATGCGCACAACGCCATTGAAGCCCTCCGCGATCACTTCGATCCGCGCCGCTTGCGTCTCGATCACCAGGTTGTTGTCGATTTCGAATATCCGCGTGACGATCCGGACGCCCAATCCTTTGCGGCGCTGACCATTCGCCCAGATCGGCTCCATGCGGTCGTGGTGAGCCGTGTCGATGACGGCTTCAAAGCGCAGAAGACCAAGAAAGAGGTCAACCGTGGCCTTGTTCGCGCCGACGGCGTAATCAAATCGAGCCTCTATGTGGCCGCCACCAAGGCAGGCGTTCCGCCGGCGGTTCTGGTGGAATTGGTGCGTATCTATTCCTGGGATCTCGACTTCCAGCGCTCCATCCAGCCGGAGGATCGGTTCGAGGTCATGTACGAGCGCTATGTGACCGAGGACGGTAAAGCCGTTCGCTATGGCGATATCCTTTACGCCAATCTGGTGCTTCAGGGTGAGCCCCATATGCTTTACCGGTATCAATCCAAGGACGGAAATTTCGTCGATTATTATGACGAAAACGGTAAAGGCGCGCGCAAGGCTTTGATGCGGACGCCCATCAACGGGGCCCGGTTGTCATCCGGCTACGGTGTTCGCCGCCATCCCATCCTCGGCTTTAACAAGATGCACCGGGGGGTCGATTTTGCCGCGCCCAAGGGGACGCCCGTCTATGCCGCCGGTAACGGCACCATTGTCTATCGTGGCCGCAACGGCGGTTACGGCAACTACGTTCGCATCCGCCACAATGCCGAATTCTCCACCGCTTATGCCCACCTCAACGGGTTCTCCGCGAAGGCGCGCAAAGGCGCCCGGGTGAAGCAGGGCGATGTCATCGGATATGTCGGCTCGACCGGCCGATCGACCGGGGCGCACCTTCACTACGAGATCTTGCGGCGCGGCCGGCAGGTCAATCCCATGCGGGTAAAGATGCCGTCCAGTGAAACATTGGCCGGTGCCGAAATGAAGCGGTTCCAATCCGCGCGTGTGCAGATCGATGCGCAACTCGCGGCACTGCCGCACAGCACGCAGGTTGCCGAAAGCAACTAAGGAAACACAGTCGGATAGAAAGGCGGCCGTTAGGCCGCTTCCGCCGCGACCTCTACCCCATTGATGGAAAGGCCAGACCCGCTCGCGGTCACGCGGACCGTGTCGCCGTCGGAAATCTTATCCTCGAGCAACATGGCCGCTAACGGGTTTTCCAGGTTGCGCTGGATCACCCGCTTCAAGGGCCGCGCGCCATAGACCTGATCGTATCCGGCATCGGCCAGCCATTTCAGCGCGCCGTCATCGAGATCGAGCGAAATCTTACGATCTTCCAGGCGCTTCCGCAGACGGTCGAGCTGGATGTCCACGATGCCGCCCATGTGTTCGCGGAACAACCGGTGGAACAGGATGATCTCGTCCAACCGGTTGAGGAACTCGGGGCGGAAGGAGGCTCTGACGATCTCCATCACCTGATCGCGTACCTCCGTCGAATCGTGGCCCTCCTCCTGTGCGGCAAGAATCTCCGCGCCGAGATTGGAGGTCAGGATGATCAATGTGTTGCGGAAATCCACCGTCCGGCCTTGACCGTCGGTCAAGCGACCGTCGTCCAACACCTGCAGCAGGATATTGAAGACGTCCGGATGGGCTTTTTCGATCTCGTCGAACAGGATCACCTGATAAGGCCGGCGGCGGACCGCTTCGGTCAGCGCGCCGCCTTCCTCGTAGCCGACATAGCCGGGCGGTGCGCCGATGAGCCGGGCAACCGCGTGCTTCTCCATGTACTCGGACATGTCGAGCCGCTGCATGGCGGTTTCGTCATCGAACAGAAATTCGGCGAGCGCCTTGGTCAACTCGGTCTTGCCGACACCCGTTGGACCGATGAACAGGAACGACCCCAACGGCCGCTGAGGATCGCCCAGCCCGGCGCGGGCGCGCCGGACGGCATTTGAGACGGCGGCTAGGGCTTCTTTCTGACCGATGACCCGTTCCGCCAGCACATCTTCCATGTGAACGAGCTTCTCACGCTCGCCCTGCAACATCTTGTCGACGGGGATACCGGTCCATCGCGAGACGACAGCCGCGATTTGCTCCTCAGTCACCGTCTCCTGAACTAGCTTGTGCTCCTCGGCGGTCTCGGCGGCTTGGAGCTTTCTTTCTAGCTCGGGGATTTCGCCGTACTGGAGCTCGCCCGCTTTTTCGTATTGCCCATCGCGGAGCGCAATCTCCAGATCGATGCGGGCCTGGTCGAGTTCTTCTTTCACCTTATGGGTGGCGGCGATTTCGTCCTTCTCCGTCGTCCATTTGGCCGTCATGTCGGCCGATTTGGCTTCGAGGTCGGCGAGTTCTTCGTTCAGCTTCTCCAGCCGGTCCTTCGATGCCTTGTCCTCTTCCTTCTTGAGGGCCTCGCGCTCGATCTTCAACTGAATGATCCGGCGGTCCAACTCGTCGATATCCTCGGGCTTGGAATCCACCTCCATGCGCAGCCGGCTGGCGGCTTCGTCGACCAGGTCGATGGCCTTATCAGGCAGAAACCGGTCGGTAATGTACCGGTTGGAGAGCACAGCCGCCGAGACCAGAGCGCCATCGGTAATGCGGACCCCATGATGCAGGTCGTACTTTTCCTTGATGCCGCGCAGGATGGAAATGGTGTCTTCCACGGTCGGCTCGGAAATGAACACCGGCTGGAACCGCCGTGCGAGCGCCGCGTCCTTTTCAACATGTTTGCGGTATTCGTTGAGGGTTGTGGCACCGACGCAGTGCAACTCGCCGCGTGCCAAGGCCGGTTTGAGCAGATTGGACGCGTCGATGGCGCCTTCCGCCGCGCCGGCACCGACCAACGTATGCATTTCGTCGATGAACAGGATGATCTCGCCCATGGAATCGACAACTTCGTTGAGCACGGCCTTGAGGCGTTCCTCGAACTCGCCGCGGAATTTGGCGCCTGCCAATAGCGCCCCAAGATCGAGCACGATCAGGCGTTTATCGATAAGTGCCTCGGGGACGTCGCCGTTGACGATCCGCTGCGCGAGTCCTTCGACGATGGCGGTTTTACCAACGCCGGGCTCACCGATCAGGACGGGATTGTTTTTGGTGCGGCGCGCCAGCACTTGGATGGTGCGGCGGATTTCCTCGTCGCGGCCGATCACCGGATCGAGCTTGCCGGACCGCGCTTCCGCCGTCAGATCGCGGCCGTACTTCTTGAGAGCGTCGTAGCTGTCCTCGGCCGTCGCGGAATCGGCCTTGCGACCGTGGCGCACGTCCTCGATTGCCTTGTTCAGGTTCTGAGGGGTGACACCGGCGTCGGCGAGCACCTTATGAGAGGGCGTGCCGGGCAAGATGGCGAGTGCCAGCAACAGCCGTTCGGCGGTGACGAAGGAATCGCCGGCCTTCTCAGCCAGTTCCTCGGCTTGGGCCAAGACCTTGGTCAGTTCCTGCGACACATAGACTTGACCGGCACCGGCGCCTTCCACCTGGGGCAGGCGTTTCAATTCTTCGCTAACATGCTGGTGGGCTTGGGTCGGGTTGCCGCCCGCTGCAGTAATAAGGTTGGATGCCAACCCCTCCTTGTCTTCCAACAACACCTTCAAAAGGTGCTCCGGTGTCAGTTGCTGATGGGAAAGACGGCTGGCCGTAGTCTGCGCGGACTGGATGAAGCCCCGAGAACGCTCGGTGTATTTTTCGAAATCCATTTGGATCCACCTTTACTTCGACAAGGCAATTCGCCCCTATTATAAGGCAACGAACCACCCCTCATTAGATGGGTAACGATGCTACCTTAAATATGTCGTGCCCGCAGGCGGCTGCAAGTGGGAACAGACGGCATTTTGCACCCCGGGATTCCGCAAAAATGGCTGTAATGATCAAAAAACTCTACCGTTACCCCGTTAAGGGCATGACGGCGCAACCCCTGGATCGCGTCGATTTGGAGGTCGGTCGCGAGATGCCATTCGATCGCGCCTACGCCCTGGCCCGCTCAAATACGGCATTTGATTCCGGCCATCCCACCTGGCTTGCCAAGACCAACTTCCTCATGTTGATGCGGGACGAGCGCATGGCGGAGATCGAGGCGGGCTTCGATCCGGCGACGAAGACCTTGTCCCTTTCATTGGAAGGCCGCGCTCTGGCGGAAGGTTGTCTGGATGACGCGGATGGCCGTGCCCGCATCGAAAACGCCGTTGCCGACGTCTTGGGACTGGGCGAGAGCGAACGGCCGCGACTTGTCGCGGCGCCGGGCCATACCTTCTCCGATTATGATGCCAAGGTCATATCGCTGATCAATTTGGCGTCGGTCGAGGCGCTTGCCGAGGTCATGGGTGAACCGGTCGATCCCCTACGGTTTCGGGGAAACCTCTATGTCGAGGGGGCGGCGCCATGGGCGGAGTTCGATTGGATCGGCCGGCAGATCAAAATCGGCGGTGTTGTGCTGGAGCCTATCCACCGCACCAAGCGATGCGCGGCAACCAACGTGAACCCGGTCACCGCCGCGCGGGATCTGAACATTCCGAAGGCGCTGCAGAAAACCTACGGACATATGGATATGGGAATTTACGCGCGTGTCGTTGCGCCCGGTACCATCGCCCCAGGCAAAAGTCTCGAAATCAGCTAGCGTTCGCTGAAAAGGCCTTAAAGCGCGATCTGATCCGGTGTTTCGTCGGCATCGCTGCTTGCGGCTTCCGCTTTATCCGCGGTTTTCTCGCCGTCCGACCCACCGTCGGCGGCAATTTCCACCACTTCGCCGGATTTCTCCCCACTACCGTTGTTGGCGCCGTTGTTGCGGCCAGCACCATTGGCGCGGCTCCTCCGGGACGGCCTCCGACCGCCATTTGATCCGTTGCCGTGGGAACGATCGGGCGTTTCGCTGCTCTCGGCCTGTTGCTCCTCGCCCTGTGAGGCGCTCTGCGGGGCTTCGTTCGCGCCGCCGTTGCTCTGCGCGGCGACGTCCGTGCCCTCGTTCGTTTCTTCATCTTGTTGATTGTCGTCGGCGCGGTTGTCATGTCCGCCATTGAAGCGGCGGTTCCGCTGGGCGTCGCTATTCCGCTCTGCGTCGGCGTTCAAAATGCGGAAATAATGTTCGGCGTGTTGGAAGAAGTTTTCGGAGGCGATCCGGTCGCCCGAGGACAAAGCGTCCCGTGCCAACATCAAATATTTCTCATAGACCTGCTGGGCGGTCCCCCGAACGCGTCCCTCAGGGCCATTGCTATCGAAATTATTGTTGCGCGGTTGACGTTTGCCGGTCCCGCGATTACGGCCTCGACGGGGATTGGAACCCTGTTTCATGACATCCAATTCTACTGGTTTCGCCGGTTAAGTCCCCCGGCCTGCGCAATCCTCCTCGGTGGCGGTTCCAGCCGCCGGCCCCGGGTTCGCAAACGCTTTTCAGGGGAGGGGTTTTCCCGCTTTCCGCGGTGCATCGCAATTCCTGCGTGCCAACGCCCACACCGCAAAATTAACCATGTGCGGCGAATATTCCAACTACGGAATCCAAATTAATGTTATATGCGGGCAACTGTTGCCAAAATGCAACGATCAATTCCGGCCAAATCCTTTCGGGTTTCGCATATTCCCAAGCCATGCTGTTTCAGCAGCGAGGAAATCGCTCTTTCCTGCCCTTGCCCGAACTCCAATGCCACGATTCCGTTCGGGGTCAGCAAGCCGGTAAGAGCGGGGATCAAGGTGCGGTAGACGTCCAACCCATCCGTTCCTCCGACGAGGGCCTCACGCGGTTCGAAATCGCGCACTTCGGGGTCGAGACCGGCCCAGTCGGCCTCGGACACATAAGGCGGATTGCACAGGATAAGATCGAAACGGTCCGAAACCGCCTCCGACCAATCGCTGTACAAAAATGTAGCGCGGCTATCCAAGCCGAGGGCCGCGGCGTTCCGCCGGGCAACATCCAAGGCGGCGCGGCTTATATCGACGCCAATACCGTGCGCGGATGGAAATTCGTGCAGCATGCTGAGGAGCAGGCATCCGGTGCCGGTTCCCAAATCGAGAATCGTTTGGGGTGGCTCGCGGTCTGTAAACCGGTCCAGCACGGCTTCGATCGTGGTTTCGGAATCGGGCCGCGGCGCCAAGGTGTCCCGGGTGACATGGAATGCAAGGCTCCAGAATTCCCGGCTCTCAAGGATTTGAGCGACCGGCTCGCAAGTGGCGCGGCGCCGGATCATCTCGTCGAAACGGGCGACTTGCTCCGGACGCAGTATTTTTTCCGGGTGTCCGACGATGTCGGATGTCGTACATCCGATGGCACGCTCAAGCAACAATCGGGCGTCCAGCCCGGCGCTGTCGATGTCCGCTGCAACGAGAACGGCTCGGCCGCGCGCCAACGTTCCGCCGATTGTCGTTTCCGGCTTTGCCAATGTTGCGGCCCCTTCGCTCATGACATGGCGGCCAGTTTCTCTGCCTGATCTTCGGTGGCGAGCGCGTCGACCAGTTCGTCGAGGTCGCCTTCCATAATCCGATCGATCTTGTAGAGGGTGAGGTTGATCCGATGATCGGTGACGCGGCCCTGCGGGAAATTGTAGGTGCGGATGCGTTCCGACCGGTCGCCGGAACCGACTTGGTTTTTCCGGTTTGCCGCCCGCTCGGCTTCGCGTTCCAGGCGCTGCGTCTCGTACAGCCGGGAGCGAAGCACCTTCATTGCCTTGGCGCGGTTCTTGTGCTGCGACTTTTCGTCCTGGCACTGTACGACGATGCCGGTCGGAATGTGCGTAATGCGTACCGCGCTGTCGGTTTTGTTGACGTGCTGCCCGCCGGCGCCCTGGGCGCGGTAGGTATCGACCCGGAGATCCTTGGTCTCGATTTGGACATCGAATTCCTCGGCCTCGGGCAATACGGCGACGGTCGCGGCCGACGTATGGACGCGGCCTTGTGATTCCGTTTCCGGGACGCGCTGGACGCGGTGAACGCCGGATTCGTACTTCAAGCGGGCGAAAACCCCACGCCCCGAAATGGTCGCCATCGCTTCCTTGTAGCCGCCGATACCGGTCTCGCTCAGGCTGATGACCTCGAATTTCCAATTGTTGGCTTCGGCGTAGCGTTGATACATGCGGAACAGATTGGCCGCAAATAATGCCGCTTCATCGCCGCCGGTGCCCGCCCGGACCTCGAGAATGGCGTTGCGATCGTCGGCTTCGTCCTTGGGCAGCAACAAAAGCTGAATACTGTGTTCCAACTCGGGCAGCTTGGCGGTGAGCGTTCGATGCTCCTCTTCGGCCATTTCCTTGACCTCGGCATCGCCGTCGGCCATCAGCTCCTCGAGATCGGCAATTTCCTTCTCCACCGCGCGCAGTTCCTCAACCGCGCTGACGATGGCCGTCAGATCGGCATATTCCTTTGACAGGCGGGCATATTCTTGGCCCTCCAATTGGGTCTGGCCGGCGAGCATATCGCGCAACTCATGGTGCCGCGATACCACGACGGCCAGCTTATCTTCGATCGACATGGTTATAAGTCTCCGTTCCCCCGCCCGAACAGCCAGCGGAATAGCTTGGGGAACCAGGCAACAGGGCCTTTTCTTTTGGATTGCGTCCGGTCGGCGGCGAGGCGATCGATCAATAATCGAGTGGCTGTGTCGGCATCGCCGCCGGAATCGGAAACCGCCTGCCGGCGGGCTTCCTCGATACGCTCTTTTCCGTGGCCTTTAAGATAGGCAGCAACTTCACGTTCCAAAAGGGTCCAGCCGACTTCGGAATCGGCGGCGCGTAACGCACGGCCCTCGGTGGCGACCCGTTCGAGATCGTCGAGGGTATAGCGGAAGGCATCCTCGAGTTGGTCGACCGCCGGATCAACGTCGCCGGGCACGCCCGTATCGATCAACAGAACCGGCTTGTGGCGCCGAACGGCGATCGCCTTCGTCATTTGCTCGACATCGATGCAGTAGCGGCGCGTATTGAGGGCCGTGATCACGATGTCCGATTTGGTTAAAAGGCGCGGCAGCTGATCGAACGTATCCATATGGCAATTGAGCGCGCGCGCCATACGCTCGGCGCGCTGTTCCGATCCATGCACCACCGTCAGATCGGCGAGGCCCGCTGCCAGCATGTCACCGGCGACGACCTCTCCCATCTCTCCGACGCCGACCAGCAGACCGGTGCAGCGGGACAGGTCGCCGTGCAAATCTCGGGCGACCCTGATCGCGGCGCCCGAGATCGTCGCCGGGCGTTTGTCGAAGCCGGTCTCCCTGTTGACGCGTTCCGCGGCCTCCAAGGCCGCCGCCATCAACGCGCGAAGGCCGGGGCCATCCATGCCCTCCTCGGCGGCGCGGCGGTGGCTCGTCCGCAGTTCGTTGGAGAAGCGCGGCTCGCCGATGACGACATCGTCGAGAGCGGCGGTGGCGGCAAAAAGGTGGCGTACCGCCTCGCCGTCGGTGATGACGTACATCTGATCCTTCAACAGGGTCGGGTCCAGCCCCGCGTGATCGGCCATCAATTGCGCGATCCCGGATGCGGCCTTTTCGCAATCGCTGTGAAGCGCCAGGATCTCGACCCTTTCGGGCGTCGAAATCACCAGGGCTTCGTTGATATCGGCGGCACGTAGACCGTCGACGAAACCATGCATTTCCGTTTCGTCGATGAACAGCCGGTCGCGGACCGTCATGGATGACGTCCGGTGATTTGTGCCGACCACCAAGGGCCGTTCTTCAAATGTGCTCGATTCGACCATGGCAGATCAGCGGTAACGCGCGAGATGCTCCTCCATTGCGTCCCATGATACTTCGGATTGCTCTCCGGTGACCATGTCTCTGACGGTGCCGGAGCCACGGTTCAACTCATCGTCGCCGATCAGGATCGCGGCGCAGGCACCCAGCTTGTCGGCCCGCTTCATGCGTTTGCCCAAGTTGCCGGAATACCCCAGTTCGACGGAGAAACCTTTGCCGCGCAGTTTCTGTGTGAGGGTCATGGCGAACCGTTGGGCGGCATCTCCCATGGGGATAACGGCGATGGGCCCCGGCACAGCCTCGCCTTCGTCGACCAGGAGCGACAGGCGCTCGACGCCCGCGGCCCAACCGACGCCCGGCGCTTCGGGGCCGCCCATCTGTTTCGATAATCCGTCATAGCGACCGCCGGCGAGCACCGTTCCTTGGGCGCCCAGTTCATTGGTGGTGAACTCGAATGCCGTATGGCAGTAATAATCGAGACCGCGCACCAGCTTCGGGTTGATCTCATAGGGAATGCCCAAGTCATCGAGCCCAGTGCAAACGTCATCAAAGAATGTGCGAGAGGCCTCGTTGAGGCTGTCGTTCAACCGGGGCGCGTCGGCGATGATCGCGCGATCCCCTTCGTCCTTGGAATCGAGAATACGCAGAGGGTTGCGTTCGAGCCGCATGCGGCTGTCTTCCGACAACTTGCTTTCGTGCTGTTTCAGATAGGCAACCAGTTTGTCGCGATAGGCGGCGCGGCTTTCAGTATCGCCCAAGCTATTCAGTTCCAGCGTCACCTTGTCGGCAAGCCCGAGCTCGCTCAGGATTTGCTGGGCGAGAGCGATGGTTTCTATATCGGCGATGGGGGCGGCGACGCCCAGCAACTCGATGCCGACCTGCCGGAACTCGCGCCAACGGCCTTTCTGCGGGCGTTCGTAGCGGAACATGGGGCCCCGGTAGAACAGTTTCAGCGGCAGATCCTGTTGCAGCCCGTTGGAAATCAGGGCGCGCACGATGCCCGCCGTGCCTTCGGGCCGGAGGGTGATCAGATCGCCACCGCGGTCTTCGAACGTATACATTTCCTTGGTGACGATATCGGAGGTATCGCCGAGGGTGCGGCTGAACACCTCGGTGAACTCGAAGACGGGCGTGGTAATCTCGCCAAAGCCGTAAAGGCCGGCGACATCATAGGCCGTTTCCTCCACGCGCCGATAGCGGCGGTTGTCGTCGGGCAGAATGTCGTGGGTGCCGCGGACCGGGTTTAGGCGTGCCATCGGGGCGGGTGTCCTTTCAATCGCGCCGAATGAGTATCAAGTCGATAGATGGGTGCCGTCGCCGGCAAACCGGGCGGTTATAGCCCATGGCCGGTCCCACTGAAAGCGATCAGCGGTAAAGGCTGGATATCGAAGCGTGAGAGGACGGAGCGGCAAGCCGCCCTATTCGACGACCGCTTGGCCTTGGCGCAGCTTCTCGGCATCCAGGGCCACGTTACGCCGGACCACGCCCGTTTCGCCGATGGACGGAACGACGTCACCGTTGACCGTGATCTCGAGGGCGCCGGCATTGCCGGTCATCAGGATCAGGCCCGCGCGGTCGGGTACTTCGTAGAAATCGCCGCCACGCAACAGCTTGGTCATGACCAACTGGTCGGAATTGCCGTCGCGGATTTGCACCCAGCTGTCACGCAGGGCGCGCACGACGATCTGCTGTCCGGCGGGTGCCGCGGCGACCTGTTCGGATCGCGTTTCCTCGACGGTTGCCTCGGGTTGCTGTGGGGTTTCGGGTTCCGCTGCGGGTGTTTCGGTCTCTTGTTGGGCGCTTTCCGGGGCGGGCAGGGCTGCGACCGTTTCCGGGACCGGCAATGCGGGTGGCGCCGCCTCTTCCTGCGGCTGCGGCCGCACGGCGGTGGCTGTCTCGGGCGCCCGGACGACGGGAACCTCCGCTTCCGGTGTCGTTTCCGGTGCAGCTACCGGTGTGCGGACCGTCGCTTCCGGCGCGGGCGCCGCTTCTGCGGGTTCCGGTGTGGCGGGTGGCGTGCTTTCAACGGGCGCCACGGAAACGGTTTGCGTCTCTTCCGCAGGTGCCGGTTTTGGTTCGGGCTCTTTCGCCTTGACGGGTTCGGGTTCCGGGGCCGGCGGCGTTTCCGTTTCTTCCACGGCGGGCGCATTGGCCATGGCCGCGGTCGGTGTGCTCGGGCGCGGGGCCGCGTCTTCCGCCATCGGCGGCATTTCGCTGACCGCACCGGTGTCGCTATCCTCCGCCTGAAGATTTTCGGGAACGGGCGGCACCGGGTCCGTCACAAAGCGGTCCTGGGTCGACACGAAATACCAGCCGCCATAGCCGGCAATGGCAATCAGCAAGGCCGCCATCAAAATGGCGCCACGCGGAATGCCGTGTTCCGGGATGAAGGACGGAAACGCCAGTTCCTGGGTTTTCTGCTCGACGGTACCGGTCGTGTCCTTGAAGCGGCGGACGACCTCTTCGCCATCCAGACCGAGATACTCCGCATAGCCCCGAATGAACCCGACCGCATACGCATGACCGGGAAGATCGTCGTACCGGTCTTCCTCGATGGCTTCCAGGTAAGGGTACCGGATACGCAACGTCGCCGCGACGTCCGCCAGTTCCTCGCCGCGGCGCAGTCGCGACGCCCGGAGCAATCCGCCAATACCGCCTTTCCGGCCTTCGTTTATGTCGGGTTGAGTATCCACGGGCTATCCTCTAAAGGCCCAGCTCTTGCACGCCGCGCCCATCTATCCGGTTTGCGAGACCCGAGACGGCGCCTAGACGCCGGGAATCCCAGGATAAATAGCTTGGCCGACGGCAGGACGGCCAAGTTGAAAATCGGCTGAGGGTTATACGTTCCAACAACGTTAATACTCTACTAGCAAGGGTATAGCCACTCAAGTTGTCTTTATAGATCAATGATGACTTACGATTCCTTAAATAATCACTCCATGATCGAGCGCGAAATCACGCAGTCGCTGGCGAATGCTGTGATCGGAAAGGTCCTGGAGGGACACGAGATAGCGCTCCAGGGACTCCAAATGCAGGCTGCGGATCATGGTTTTGATGGGGCCGATGGCGGACGGCATCATCGATAGGCTACGAACGCCGATGCCGATAAGGGCCATGGCGTCCAAAGGCCGCCCCGCTATCTCTCCACAAAGGCTCAAGGGCACATTCGCTGAATTGCACTGCTCCACGAGGTGGCGGAGGAACGCCAAGCCGCCGGGAGATAGCGGATCGTAGCGGTCGGCGAGCCGTGGACTTCCGCGGTCGCTGGCAAACAGGAATTGGAACAGGTCGTTGCTACCGACCGAAATGAAATCGACTTTTTTCAACAACGCGGGCAGTTGAAAGGCAAGGGCGGGCACCTCGAGCATGGTGCCGACCCGCAATGTGGCCGGCAGGGGGCGGGACCGTTGGGCCGCGCGTTCCAATTCACGTTCCAGAAGCGCTTTCGCGGCGTCGAACTCGGTAACCTCGGCGATCATCGGGAACATGATGGTTAGATCGCGGCCCGCCGCCGCCCGGATCAGAGCACGGAACTGGTGGCGGATCAGAACCGGCTGGTCGAGGGAAACGCGGATCGCCCGCCACCCCATGGCCGGGTTCTCCTCGGCGGCACCGCTCCAATAGGGGAGGTTCTTGTCGCCGCCGATATCGAGCGTGCGGAAAACGACGGGTTTGCCGTCGCTGAATTCGAAAATGCGTTCATAGAGAGCCGCTTGCCGGTCCACATCGGGAAACTGGGTGCTCTCCATAAAAGGAATTTCGGTGCGGTAGAGACCGATGCCGTCGGCACCGGTATCGATCAAACTCTGCAGATCGGCGAAAAGTCCTGCGTTGATGTTGAGCGATACCGCCATGCCGTCCCGCGTTTCGGCGGGAACGTCACGCAACGCGGCATAGACTTCCATCTGCTGCGTGCGATCGGCCAGCGTTTCGACGTAAGCGTGGTGGATATCCTCCGACGGGCGGATGTGAACTTCGGCGCTGTCGCCGTCGATAATGACTTGATCGCCGGCAACGACGGCATCCAATACACCCGTCGCCCGGCCCACGACGGGGATATCCAGCGCGCGCGCGACGATGGCGACGTGCGTGGTCGCCGATCCTTCTTCGAGAACAAGGCCTCGCAGGCGTTCCCGGTCGTAATCGAGCAGTTGTGCCGGTCCCATGTTGCGGGCGACCAGGATCATGTCGTCCGGGAGATCCTCGGTCGGGCCGACTTGCGTGGTGCCCGTCAGGTGTTGCAGCAGCCGGTTGGCCAAATCTTCGAAATCGTGCAGGCGTTCGCGCAAATAAGGGTCGCGCAGGTTGCGGAAACGGGCACGGGTGTCGCTGTCGACCTTTTCGACGGCCGCTTCCGCGGTCAGACCGGTATCGATAGCCTCGCTGATCCGCGCCAGCCAGCCGGCATCTTCGGCAAACATGCGGTAAGCCATGAGAATTTCGCGATGCTCTCCGTCGGCAACGTCGCTTTGCTCGAGCATCTCATCGATCGCACCGTGCAGATCGGCGACCGCTTTTTCCAATCGGCCGTGTTCGGTCTCGGGGTTTTCGGCAACCAGGGTGGTGATGGCGACACGCGGGTTGTGCAGCACCGCTTCGCCGATGGCGAGGCCGCCATTCAGCCGCACGCCTTCGACGGTAATAGGTTGCAGAGTAATGCCGTCGACCGCCTGCATTTCGTCGCGGCTGACCAACTGGCCGCCGGCGATGAGTTCCGCGAGGACCATCGCCACGGTTTCGAGGGTTTCGACTTCCTCGTCGGTGTAGTTGCGCCGGGTGCGGTTCTGGACGGCGACAACGCCGAGCACACGGCCGCCGCGCAGGATCGGCACGCCCATGAGGGAATTGAAGATTTCTTCACCGGTCTCCGGCCGGTAGGCGAAACTGGGATGGGATTGCGCTTCGGGTAGCGCGAGCGCCCGCGCACCCGCCGCGATGGTGCCGATCAAACCTTCGCCGATCCGCAAGCGGGTATTGTGGACGGCCGACGGTTTCAGGCCGGTGGCGGCGAACAACTCGAGGATTTCACCCGCGCGCAGGATGTAGAGGGAACACACTTCGGCGACCATGTCGGTCGCGATGATACTGACGATCCGGTCAAGGCGTTCCTGTGGCGCCTCGTCGGCGGCGCCGACGGCCATGACGTCGCGAACCCGCGCGAGAAGGCGGCGCGACCCGGTCAGCATTGGTGCACGTGCCATACTTAGCCTCTGCGATTTTCGACCGGCGTAAATGCCATCACGGCAGCAGCGATGCCGGCAAAATCAACTCTTGTGGCCGAAAGACTCAGCTTTCTTCTTTCGGGCTATCATCAAGCCCGAAGGCCGTGTGAAGCGCCCTGAGTGCCAATTCGAGATAGTCTTCGGACACCAGGACGCTCACTTTGATCTCAGATGTGGAGATCACTTGGATGTTTATGCCTTTTTCCGCAAGCGCCGTGAACATGGTTTTGGCAACGCCGGCGTGACTCCGCATGCCGACACCGACGACCGAGACTTTGACGACGCCGGAATCGGCGATCAATTTTTCACACTGCAAATCGTTCTTGGCGCCTTCGAGCAGGCGGACGGCCGCATCGAGATCGCCGCTGGCGACGGTGAAGGTCAGGTCAGTCGCCTTGCCGTCTTCAGAAACGTTCTGGACGATCATATCTACATTGATATTGGCGTCTGCCAATGGACCGAAGATGTTCGCGGCGACACCCGGTTGGTCGGCCGCACGCAAAAGGGTGATCTTCGCCTCGTCCCGGCTGTAGGAAATCCCGCTGACAACCTGCTGTTCCACGATTTTATCCTCGCTTACTACGAATGTTCCGGGATCGTCGACGAAAGTCGAGCGTACTTGTACCGGAACCCTTAGGTTCATGGCCAGTTCCACCGAACGCGTTTGCAAAACCTTGGCACCGAGGGATGCCATCTCGAGCATCTCTTCATAGGTAATTTGCTCGAGTTTGCGTGCTTTGGGGACGATGCGGGGATCGGTCGTATATATGCCGTCCACATCGGTATAGATGTCGCATCGGTCCGCTTTCAGCGCGCCGGCCAAGGCAACGGCGGACGTGTCCGACCCGCCGCGTCCGATGGTCGTGATTCTATTGTCCGGCCCTAACCCTTGGAAACCGGCGACGACGGGAACCTCGCCCGCCGCCATACGGCGGCTCAACTCGTCGGTTTCGATCCCTTGAATGCGGGCCTTGCCGTGGGCACCGTCGGTGCGGATGGGAATCTGCCAGCCGAGCCAGGAGCGCGATTGCACCCCGAGGTCCTGCAGAGCCAAGGCCATCAGGCCGGCATTGGCCTGCTCGCCGGTCGCGACGACCGCATCGTACTCGCGGGCGTCGAACATGGAGCTGATCTGGCTGGTAAGCTCGACCATGCGATTGGTCACGCCCGCCATCGCTGACACGACGACCGCGATTTCATGACCGGCATCGACCTCGCGTTTGACTCGCAGGGCCGCGTGCTTGATGCGCTCGACGTCGGCAACGGACGTCCCACCGAATTTTTGAACAATTCGTGCCATTACGGATGAACCTTGTCGATTTCCCGCCGCTTGATAATCTCGCTGACGGGTTGTCCCGCGACCGGGCCGTTTGCTCGGCCCGGCGGGCGCGCGTATACATACTCTTTCGGTCATGCGGGCGCAAGGGAATCGGCGCTAAATCGCTGAAAAACCAAGGCTTGCGATGACCGAGCAACGGCGCGCATTGTTGTGGGTCAGAGAAACCGTAATCCGTACCGGGTCATTCCATGGTTCATCCCGATCCAGCTCCAGAAATGAATTCAGCCCGCCAATCGGCGACGACGGCGGCGCAAGACGAGGTCGAACGGTTTGCCGCACAAGCCGACGACTGGTGGGACGAAACCGGCATCTTTGGGCAGCTGCACAAGATCAATCCGGCGCGGATCACGTTTATCCGAGATCATTTGTGCGCCCATTTCGGCCGCGATCCAATGGCCATCGATTCTCTGAAAGGCCTCACGATCGTCGATATCGGCTGCGGCGGCGGGCTGCTGACGGAGCCCATGGCGCGTTTGGGCGCCGAGGTCACGGGCCTCGATGCCGCCGCCGAGGGCATTGTGGCGGCGGCGGCGCATGCGCGCGAAATGGGATTGTCCATCGACTACCAGACGGCGTTGCCGGAAGATCTCGCCGCCACCGGACGGACCTTCGACGTGGTGCTGAACATGGAAGTGGTGGAGCATGTTGCCGATCCGGCCGCGTTTTTCGCCGCCGCCGGGGCGCTTGTCCGTCCCGGGGGGGCTATGGTCGTTGCGACCCTGAACCGGACAATAAAGTCATTGGCGCTCGCCAAGATCGGCGCGGAGTATCTGTTGCGCTGGGTGCCACCCGGTACCCATGATTGGCGCAAGTTCGTCAAACCGTCGGAGCTCGCGCGCCATTTGCGCCGGGAAGGGTTCTCCGTCGTCGATCTCAAGGGACTGGTGTATCACCCGGCGGCCGATGAGTGGTCGCTGGGCGACGACGTCGATGTCAATTATTTGATGGTTGCCGTCAAAGACTGAATGGCGTGATCCGTCAGGATGCCTTGCGCTTGCGGCTGGGTGTGGGAACGGGGGCGACCGGGATTTCCTCTTCGACCAGTTCCTTGACCTCGGCGAGGGTCGCCTCGCCGTAAATGTCACGTTCCTCTTTTTCGCCATAGTGAATGGCGCGCGCTTCCTCGGCGAACTTCTCGCCGACATAGTCGCAGTTCTCCTCCACATGTTTGCGCATCATGTTCATCACTTGGCGGACCTGTTTGGCTTTTTCGGGCAGATCGGCCAACTCGCCGCCCGAGCGGGAGTTCAACCGCGGTGCCATGATCGCTTTTTCAATTTTGGTGTCGCCGCATTCGGGGCATTCGACGGCACGTTTCTTGGCTTGCCGGTCAAAGGACTTGCTGTCCTTGAACCAGGCTTCGAATTCATGCTTGTTGGCGCAACGCAGGCTGTAGACAATCATTTGTTTTAATAAGCAGCTTGTTTTGATCGGTCGTCGCTTATTTTATCCAGCCGGTCAGCCACCGGACCACGTGGGCATTTGAAATTACCGGTTTGTTCGGCGGGCGACCAGTATATTAATTTAGGCAGCTTGCCAACGTTTTGCATCTGCCTCTGCGCGGAATGGCCCATAGGTGATTGATTCTTCCCACACCCACGGAGACCCCGTTGCCTGGGTCCGGCGTTTCCAAACCTTGATCCCGGCCGGCGGCATCGTTTTGGATGTGGCGTGTGGCAATGGCCGCCATAGCCGCTTTCTCGCCAAGCTGGGTTATCGGATATGTGCGGTCGATCGGGATGTCTCTGGCGTCGAGGATTTGATCGGAACGGCAGGCATCGAGGTCGTGGAGGCTGATCTCGAAACCCAAAGTTGGCCGTTTGCCGGTCGAACCTTCGACGGAATCGTCGTGGTCAACTACTTGTACCGGCCACTCGTTCCGCACCTCCGCTTGGCGTTGGCCGACGGCGGCGTGCTGATCTATCAGACCTTCGCGCGCGGGAACGAAAAATACGGACGCCCGCGCAATCCCGACTTCTTGCTCCAGGACGGCGAACTGTTGGATATGTTCGGTGATGGGCTGAGGGTGGTCGCCTACGAAAGCGGGTTGGTCGAAGGTGAGACCCCGGCCGTGGTGCAACGGCTGTGTGCGATTAACCGTGCGCCTGACGCCGAGGTGCCGCCGGTTCTGCCCCTTCGGTAGAGGTAACGTCGTATGTCCGGTCGTGGGTGAGCGCGGGGATCTTGCGCCGTGCCTCACCGACCTTGGCAAGATCGATGTCGGCGGTGATGACACCGACGTTCTCGCCGCCATCGGCTATGACCGTTCCCCATGGATCGACGATCAAAGAATGGCCGAATGTTTGGCGGTCCTCGGCATGGGTGCCGCATTGCGCCGGTGCAATGATGAAGGAGCCTGTCTCGATGGCGCGGGCCCGCTGCAGCACATGCCAATGGGCGTCACCCGTCACCTTGGTAAAGGCGGCCGGAACGCACAGCACGTCGGCCCCGGCTTTGGCGAGATCGCGGTAGAGATAGGCGAAGCGCACGTCATAACAAATGGATAGGCCGAACCGGCCCCACGGCGTTTCCGCGACCACGGCTTTGCCGCCGGGCTCATAGGTGGCGGATTCCTTGTAGGTTTGCCCGTCGCCTACTTCGACGTCGAACATGTGGATCTTGTCGTAGGTGGTAGCGACATTCCCCGCCGGATCGAACAGGTAGGACCGGTTGGCAATCCGTCCACCCGGCAGATCGGCCGGCCGCTTGATGGCGAGCGAACCGATCAGTAGCCATGCACCGGTTTGGCGCGCGGCATCGGCGAAGACGGGCAGGCCGGGATGATCGCCTTCAAAGGGTGTTTTCGCGATCATCGCGTCGCTGTCCGGCTCGATCATGCCGGTGCATTCGGGTGTCGCGATGAAATCGGCGCCTTGGGCAGCAGCCTCGAAGATCAAATCGCGCGCGGTATGGATGTTGGGCTCGAGGTCGCGTCCGACGTTCAGTTGAATGCACGCGGCTTTGAAGCCGGTCATGTCCGGACCCCCGGCCATCGTCCGCTTAGGCGGCGGGCTGGTTTAAGAGGGGATCGAGTTCGCCTTTTGCGTCCAAAGCATAGAGTTCATCGCACCCTCCGACGTGTTTATCGTCGATAAAAATCTGCGGCACGGTATAACCGCCATTGGCGCGCTGCTCCATTTCCTTGCGGCGACCTGGATGCAGCATCACGTCGATTTCCGTGAACTCGGTGCCCTTTTGCTTCAACAGATTCTTTGCCCGGTAGCAAAAGCCGCAAAACGGCGATGTATAAATCTCAACCTTGGCCAACTTCTTGTCTCCCGCGCCGATCTCTGCGGCGCCGAAATATCATTGCTCGGTAATGTACATAATATAGCTGGCCCAGTCCCAGTGGCCAGCCACATCGACGTTATCCCCTGTTTTCTGGGGCAAATTCTCGACCGATCTAGGTTTCCGTGCGGACGACCCGGGCGAGCGTGAGGACGTCGACCCCGGTGGCGCCCGCCCGCGTAAGTGGCCGGATGCAGGCCGCGGCGGTCTCGCCGGTGGTGAGCACATCGTCGATCAGCAGGACCCGTTTTCCCGAAACCTGTTGTGCCATTTTGCCGGATGCGATGGCGCCCGCGAGGCGCCGCCGCCGGGCCGAGCGATTGAGCCGCCCGAGGGACGGGGTGGCGCGCCGGCGGGTGAGCGCCCGTTCGACGACCGGCAAGCCGGTTTCCTTCCCTAGCGCCTGGGCGAGCAAGGCCGACTGGTTGTAGCGGCGGCGGAACAGCCGCGTCCAATGAAGCGGTACCGGCACCAACACGTCGGCCTCGGCGATCAGATCGCTTCCTGCACGCGCCAACCATTTGCCGAAGGCAGCTGCCGCGTGGGTCGCATCCGCATGCTTGAAGCGGAGGACGAGATCGCGGCTTGCGTCGGTGTAAACGAACACCGCGCGCGCCCGGCCGTAGGGTGGAGATTCCTTGAGACACGCACCGCAAAATGCATCCGGTCCCGTTTCATGGGCGAACGGTGTACCGCAAGCGGCACAAAAGGGGGGCGCAATGAAAGTCACCTCGCGCCAGCAATCGGCGCACAACGTTCCCGGTGTGTCGACCAACGCCCGGCATTTGAGGCATTGAGGGGGGAACAGCGTATCGACAAACCGCCGCGCAACGGCCAAGAGCCACGTCGGCGAGGAAGAAATCGACCGGTTATCCGTTGCGCTGTCCATGACGCATTTAACCGCGCTTTCGCCGACGCGACAATCGGGACGCTTTGTGCCATAAGGTCGCCATGGCGCCACCCGAAAAGACTTCCGATGCGATGACCGTCTTCGACCGCTATGCGGTGCGTCTACATCGTGATCGGTCTGCCCGAAATTTCGGCGAGTTCGATTTTCTGTTCCGCCATGTCGGTGCGGCGCTTATCGACCGTCTGCAGGACATAACCCGCGACTTTCCGCGTGTTCTCGATCTCGGCGGACGGGACGGTTTTCTTTCAGAACTCATTGCCGGGCACAACGGCATCGAGAACGTCGTTCGGTGCGACCTGTCGGAAGCCTTCATGCACGATGGGGGCGGCTTGCGAGTCGTTGCCGACGAAGAGTTTGTGCCTTTCGGGCCGGAAAGCTTCGATCTGGTCGTCAGCTGCCTCGATCTCCATTGGGTCAACGATTTGCCGGGAACGTTGGTGCAGCTTCGCCAAGTCCTGAAACCGGACGGCCTGTTCCTGGCGGCAATGTTTGGCGGCAATACGCTGTCCGAGTTGCGGGCATCCTTGATCGCCGCTGAGACGGAAACAATGGGCGGCGCGGGACCGCGGGTGTCGCCGTTTGCCGATGTACGCGATGCCGGCAATTTGTTGGTGCGGGCCGGGTTCGCGCTCCCTGTCGCCGACAATTTCGAGGTGACGGTTTCCTATGCCGATCCCTTAAAGCTGATGCGCGATTTGCGCGGCATGGGCGAAAGCAATGCCGTGCGTGCCCGGCAACGTGGGTTCACGCGGCGGGATGTTTTGGCGCGGGCGGCGGCGCACTATCAGGACCGCCACGCCGATGCCGACGGACGTGTTCCGGCGACCTTCGAGGTGATTATGCTGACGGCTTGGGCACCCCATGCCGCACAGCCGAAACCTCTGGCACGCGGCTCCGGGCAGATATCGCTTGCCGACGTGCTGAAGGAAGATAAATAGAGACCAATTGAAAGAAGTTTGTTCCATGCAGTTCCACGCCCCGCTCATCCGCGGCACCCTCATCAAACGCTATAAACGCTTCATGGCCGATGTCACCTTGGAGGACGGGTCCGTCGTGACCGCCCACTGCGCCAATTCGGGAACCATGTTGAGCGTCAACGAACCGGGAACGGAAGTGTGGTTGTCGCCGGCGCAAAACCCGGACCGCAAACTCAAATATACCTGGGAACTGATCCGTATCGGTGACGCACTGGTCGGCATCAACACCCAGCATCCGAACAAGATCGTGGCTGAGGCGATCGAAGGTGGCACGGTTCCGGAACTCGCCGGTTACGAAAATTTGCGCCGCGAAGTGAAGTACGGCAAAAACTCCCGCATCGACATTTTGCTCGAGGATGCGGGCAAACCGGATTGTTTCGTCGAGATCAAGAACGTCACCATGAAGCGCGCCGACGTCGCCGAGTTTCCCGATGCGGTGACGGCGCGCGGCACCAAGCATTTGGGCGAGCTTGCCGATCAGGTGGCCGAGGGGCACCGGGCGGTGATGTTCTATCTCGTGCAACGCGGCGATTGTGACCGTTTCACCCTGGCCGACGACATCGATCCCACCTACGCGGAAGCCCTGCACAAAGCCCGGAAGGCGGGGGTCGAAATATTGGCCTATGATTGCCGGGTGGATACCGACGGCGTCGCCGTCTCCCGCCCGGTCGAAATCGCGCTGTGAGAGCCGGCTTCAGACCACTCGGACTATTAACCGCCTGTTGAGTGGCGGCGGCTAAATTACCGGATATATGAGGTGAACCGATAAGGGGTCGGCAACGGCCCATGGGTGTGGTTTAATCCGCGCCGGCATCAATGGAGATCGAACCAGGTGGACGCTGAACCGAGAAGCATAAAAATCCATTCCGAAGCGGATTTCGAAGGTATGCGCAAGGCTGGCCGGCTGGCCGCCGAGACGCTCGACTTCCTCGCCGACCATGTGAAACCCGGCGTGACGACGGGCGAGTTGGATCAACTCGGCGCCGAGTTCGTCGCCGCGCGCGGCGGCGTCTCCGCGCCGCTGAACTATCGCGGCTTTCCGAAATCTTTGTGCACCTCGGTCAACCATGTCGTCTGTCACGGTATTCCCGGCGACAAGGTCTTGGCCGAAGGCGACGTCATCAACATCGACGTGACACCCATCGTCGATGGTTGGCACGGTGATACCAGCCGCATGTTTTACGTCGGCGAGGTGAGCATCAAGGCCAAGCGCCTGATCGACATCACCTATGAGGCGATGATGCGCGGCATCGAAGTGGTGCGCCCCGGCGCGACCGTGGGCGATATCGGCCACGCCATCGAAACCTTCGTCCGGCCCTATCGCTATTCCATCGTGCGCGATTTTTGCGGCCACGGTGTTGGCCGCATCTTTCACGATGCGCCGAACATTTTGCACTTCGGCAGTCCCGGCGAAGGGCCGCTTCTGCGCCAGGGCATGTTCTTCACGGTCGAGCCGATGATCAATGCGGGCCGCCCCGAAGTGAAGATCCTCAGCGACGGCTGGACGGCGGTCACCAAGGACCGTTCGCTGTCGGCGCAGTTCGAGCACACCATCGGCGTGACCGAGGACGGCTGCGAGATCTTCACCCTCTCGCCCGCGGGCCGCGACCGGCCGCCTTACGACTAAGTCTGGCGGCGGGGCGGCTGCCATGTCCGAAAAGCCCCATTACGTTGGCCATCGCAACCGGCTACGCGAACGCTTCCTGAACGCGGGCGGCGACGCGCTTCCCGATTATGAAATGCTGGAACTAATCCTGTTCATGGCGTTGCCGCGCGGCGACGTGAAGCCGCTCGCCAAGCGGCTGATCGCGCGTTTCGGCTCCTACGCCGAGGTCATCAGTGCCGATCCCGACGATCTCAAGTCCGTCGACGGGGTGGGCGATGCGGTGGTTGCATCCTTGAAAACGGTGCGCGACGGCGCGCTTAGGCTGATGCAGCAGGAATTGGTCGGACAGCCGGTGATCTCGTCCTGGCAGGCGCTCAACGACTATTGCCGCGCGGCCATGGCGCGGGAAAAGAATGAGCAGTTCCGCCTGTTTTTCCTCAACCGCAAGAACGTGTTGATCGCCGACGAGGTGCAGCAGCGCGGCACCGTCGATCAAACCTCGGTCTATCCGCGCGAGGTGGTCAAACGGGCCTTGGAATTGGGGGCGACGGCGATCATCATGGTGCACAACCATCCGTCGGGCGATCCCGAACCGTCGCCGGGCGACGTGGAGATGACCAACGAGGTCAAGGAAACCGCGGCGCGGCTGGGGATCACCCTGCACGATCATGTCATCGTCGGGCGCAACGGCTCGACGAGTTTCAGAAGCATGGGGCTATTGTAAAAGGAGGCAAAGAATGTTCGCTGAATTGGTAAAACTGAAACTGCCTGATGGCTGGACGCGGGAAGACGCGGCGAAGGATACCTGGAATGCGGTGCCGCGCTGGAAAGCCAATCCCGATCTGATCCGCAAGCACTTCATGCTCGGCGAGGACGGCCACCTTTACGGCTTCTATCTGTGGAAATCGAAAGAAGCGGCGCAGGAAGGGCACAATAAGGAATGGCAGGAAATGACCAAGGAACGCACCGGCGCCATGCCGGAGTTCAGCCATTTCGATGTGATGATGATTTTGGACAACGAGACCGACGCGGTCGACGAATACGAACCGGCAGCGTAGTATAGTTCCAACGACAATAAGTCTAGATAATAGGACTATATGCGGAGGACGAAAAATGGATGGTGGCGCAAGCGGCTCGACGGTTCGGGTCAAAAAATTCGGGGTCCATCTGGGCGCTGAGATCAGCGGGATCGACCTGACCCAGACGGTAAGTGACGCGGACATCGCGGTCGTTCGGGACGCCCTTCTCGAGCATCAGGTGCTGGCGTTTCGCGATCAGGACATTACGCCACAACAGCAGATGGCGTTCGGCGCCCGCTTCGGTGAGTTGAGTGTCCATCCCATCGCGCCGCATGACGAGGAAATCCCCGAACTCATCGTATTCGACAACACGCCGGATAATCCGGCGATGTTCACCGACAATTGGCATTCGGACGAAACCTTCCGCGAGGCGCCGCCGTTGGGGACGATGTTGCGCGCCATCCAGGTGCCAGAGATCGGCGGCGATACGCTGTTCGCCAGCATGACGGCGGCCTATGAAGGGCTGAGCGACAAGATCAAACATCTGATCAATGATCTCGAAGCGGTGCATGACGTCAAACTGTTCCGCCTCGGCTTCACCGATGATGACGAAGGTCGCGAGCAGGAAAAATACATCAACGAAAACTTCCCCAAGGTCATCCATCCGGTGGTGCGCGAGCATCCCGAAACCGGCCAGAAAATTCTGTTCGTCAATCCGCACTTCACTTTGCATATCAAGGGAATGAGCGAACTGGAGAGCCAGTCGCTGTTGGCGATCCTCTATCACCAGGCGGAGATTCCCGAATACCAGATCCGCCACAGGTGGGAACCGAACACGATGCTGTTCTGGGATAACCGCTCGACCCAGCACTACGCGCCGCACGACTACACGGAGCGCCGCTTCCTGCACCGCATCACCATCAAAGGCGACCGCCCTTACGGGCCTGGACAGAAACCGGCCTAATTTTTCGGCACGATAACGCCGTCATCGAGCATCTGGTCGAAATTGGCGCTGATGTGCCGGAGCAGCATGGCGAGCTGGTGATCGCGCAAGGTATCGTCGCGGAACCATTTCATGAAATACGGCAGTTCGTGGCGGTCGCCGATGGCGAGCTTGCCCCGGTTGACGATTTGATGGCGGCCATCCCGCGAGGTGGCGTGCACGACCGTAGCCCGGGTGGTTCCAGCGGTGACGACGGGCGTTTCTTTTTTTCTGCGAACTTTGATTTTGCCCAGCGCATCCCCGTGCAGGTTCCATTCGAGGCTGTCGAGGAGTTCGACGGCGAACGCGTCGCTGTGGGCGAGAACATTGAAGGCGTTCTGCTCGAACAGAATTTCATCGTGATCGACCGCGTTCGTGACGCCGGGCCAGCGGTCGAAGAAATCCTTGTTGGTGCAGATGAAGACACCCGAATTGAGGTACGGCAATCCAAGATCGATCCCGTGGCTGGAGAGAAGCGCGGCAAAATCAGGCATCGCGAATTCTTCGAGGAAGCCCTTTAGGGCCGGGTATCCGTAGTCTGCCGCGACGAACAGATCGGCCTTGGACGGCGCCGCCACCAGCGCGTTCACTTTCGACGAGATGTCGCCCAGGACAAGGGTGTCGGCATCCAGCCACACGACGGCGTCAGCGTGTAGCGTCTCGACGTAGGTGCCGAGAGCTGCCTTGCAAGCCCAGGGGTGGGCGTTTTCGAGGTCTTGAGGTTGCCGCAACAACCAACCCTGACGATCGAGATAGGCGCATTGCGGCGACGTCATGCCGAAATCGCAGATGTGCAAATCGATATCGGTATGTGCCTTCAGGCTTTCGCGCAGGGCGAGGGCGGTGACGAAGAAATCTGCATTCCCCCCGGTGACATAGGCAATGGTCACGTAATACTCCAGATGGCCGGTCTTATTTCCGCAACTCTAACGGGGGCGACATGGATAGGAAACTCATCGTTGTCCCGTGACGACGTCAAGTGCGGCTGATGGAAACCCCTCCATCGACCAATAAAGCGGTGCCGGTCATGAAGCTCGACGCCTCAGACGCAAGATAGAGCACCGATTGCGCAATCTCATGGGGTGTTGCCGAGCGTTTGAGCGCGTGAAGGCTGTCGATAAAAGCTTTCGCTTCCGGCGTATTGGCGACGGTGCGGCCCATGGGCGTATCAGTGCCACCGGGTAGGATGGCGTTCACCCGGACATTTTTCTTCCCGAATTCGGCGGCGAGAACTTTGGCAAGCCCGATCAGTCCCGCCTTGCTGGCGCCATAGGCGGACATGCCAGGGAAGCCGACCGTATAACCTACAAAGCTTGCGGTGAAGATCAGCGAGCCTCCACCTCTTTCGATCATCGCCGGCACCTGATATTTGGCGCCGAGAAAAGCGCTCGTCAGGTTGGTGTCGAGCGTGCTGTGCCATCCAGCTATCGAGATGTCGTCGACGGGTGCCATCTCGCCGAGCATTCCGGCGTTGTTGAAGGCAATGTCCAACCCCCCGTATTCCCCGACAGCCAACTCAACGATGGCTGCCGCGGTAGTCTCCTCTTTGACGTCACCGGTATAGGCGATGGCCGTGCCCCCCAAGCCGATTATTTGGCCGACCAAGCTGTCCAGCTCTTTTTGCCGCTGCGCGACGGCAACGACCTTGGCTCCTTGGGTTGCGAACAGTTTCGCGGTTGCGAAGCCGATCCCGGAACTGGCTCCCGTGACGATGGCAACTTTTCCAGCCAATGCAGACATTTCCCACTCCCTCGCAATTAATTTTGGAAAGGGGAAAATGGCGGCCCGGAATGTGTGGCGCACTCCGGTTCTTGCGGCCTCCGAGATATTTGTTATCGGAAGATGTGGATGTTCCCCAGGAACTGATCGATGCAGGCGTCCCACGAGTATGTCAGGGCATGGGCCCGGCACCGGTCCGGATCGATGTTCAACGCCCTTTCCGTTGCCCCCGCGAGGTCTTCGTCCAGGACGCCGGCACCGGAGCCGTCGACGACGTCGAGGGGGCCGGGCACGGGGAAGGCGGCAACGGGCACGCCCGAGGCAAGCGCCTCCAGCAGCACGAGACCGAAGGTGTCCGTGCGGCTCGGGAAAACGAAAACGTCGGCGGCGGCAAAATGCATCGCCAGGTCTTCGCCGGTTTTCATGCCGACGAATTGCACGTCCGGGTATTGGCGTTCGAGCGAGGCAAGCTGCGGACCGTCGCCCACCACATACTTCGTTCCCGGCAGGTCGAGGGCGAGGAAAGCTTCAATGTTTTTTTCCACGGCGACCCGGCCGCAATAGAGGCTGATGGGGCGCGGTCCCTCCAGGAAGTCCTTGGCGCGGGGACGGAACAACTCCGTATCCACGCCGCGTGACCACCGTTTGATATTGGTGATTCCCCAGGACTTGAGGTCGTTTTCGATGGTCTGTGTGGCGACCATGACGCCGCTCGACGGTCTGTGGAACCAACGCATGACGGCATAAGAGATGGAAAGCGGCAAGCGGATACGGGCGTGGACGTATTCGGGGAAACGGGTGTGAAACGCCGTCGTGAAGGGATAGCCGCGTTTCAGGCAATGACGCCGCGCCGCGAAACCGAGAGGGCCTTCGGTGGAAATATGGATGGCGCAGGGCCGGAATGTTTCGATGATGCGACCGACTTGGCCGGGAAACAGCGCCAGGCGGATTTCGGGATAAGTCGGGCAGGGCACGGTGCGGAACTGATCCGGCGTCACCATGCGCACCTGCCAGCCTCGCCCTTCGAGGCCGCGCCTCAGGGTGTCGATCGTGCGGACGACACCATTGACTTGAGGGAACCAAGCATCTGAGACGATAAGGAGGCGCTTTCCCTGCTCTGATTGCTCTCCAGCATCGAAAGCCCGCGCATGTTCGCCCAATTGAGAATCTCCAATCTGCCGTCCATGTGCTCGACCAGGGCGGTGCAACTCTCTACCCAGTCACCATCGTTGCAATAGAGGATGCCGTCGATGTCGCGCATTTCGGCGGTGTGAATATGGCCACAGATAACGCCGTCGACCCCGCGCTTGCGGGCCGCCGAGCAGACGGCGGTTTCGTAGTGGCTGATGTATTCGACGGCGTTTTTGACCTTGTGTTTCAGGAATGCCGAAAGCGACCAGTATGGAAAGCCCAGCATCTTGCGGACAAGATTGAACCAGTGGTTGAGAACGAGGGCCGTGTTGTAGGCGCCGTCGCCGAGGGTCGCGAGCCACTTTGCATATCTTACGACGCCGTCGAATTCGTCGCCATGGATGACCAGAAAACGCCGCCCGTCCGCGGTGGTGTGGATGGCTTCGTGAAGGACCGCCACGCGGCCGAACCGGTGGTTGGTGAAATCCCGGAATTTTTCGTCGTGGTTGCCGGGGACATAGATCACCCGGGTTCCCTTGCGGGCCTTCCGCAGGATCTTCTGGATGACGTCGTTGTGGGCTTGTTGCCAATACCAGGCGCGCTTCATGCGCCAGCCGTCGATGATGTCGCCGACTAGGTAGAGGTATTTGCTGTCGGTATGGCGCAGGAAATCGAGCAGGAATTCCGCCTGACATCCCCGCGTGCCGAGGTGAATGTCGGAAATCCAGATAGAGCGAAATTTCAGGGGGAGTTGCAGCGGCGCGTTCATCGTGGCGATGGGCCGTGTGTTATGCAAATCATGGCGCGGATAGTATTCGCAAAATAAAAATTGTCCACAAAAATATCTTTACTTATCCACAATTTAACAATAGCATCATTGCATTGAAAAATTGTTGTCATATGTTTGTAATAAAACTGAAACAATACTAAGAGTAACACGCTGGAACGTTCGGAGATTTCTTCGGGCGCCTCAAAAGGATCATCGGCTTTTCCTGGGAATTCGTACCATTCGTAACCGCATATTCGTGATCTACAATCCGGTCGCGGGCTGGCGCCGGCGTCGGAAATTGAACCGCGTCATTGCCGCGATGGCGACGGCCGGCGCCCACGTCATGCTGCATGAAACCACGCAGCGCGGCGATGCCGAGCGGCTGGCGCGTACGGCGACGGCCGAGGTCTGCGACGTAATCGCCGTCGCCGGCGGTGACGGTACGTTGAACGAGGTGATCAACGGCTTGGGGCCCGACGCCCCGCCGGTGGCGATCATTCCTCTCGGCACTGCCAACGTGTACGCGGCCGAGATCGGCTTGCCGCCTGGGCTCGAGGATGTCGCCCGGTTGATCATGACGGGGCCGGAGCGGCCCATCCATGTCGGGCTCGTGAATGGTCGCCGGTTTATTCAGATGGCGGGAGCTGGCTTCGACGCGCACGTGGTCGCCGAGGTCACCCCCGTACTCAAGCGGAAGCTGGGTAAGCTCGCTTACGTGCTGAAGTCGCTGGCGGGGCTCTTCCGGTTTTCCTTTTGCCGATACAAGGTGACCATCGATGGCGCGACCTATCAGGCCGCATCGGCAATCATCGCCAACGGCCACTATTACGGGGGCCGGTTTGTGGCGGCCCCGGAGGCGCGGCTGGACTCGCCGACCTTGCAGGTCTGCCTGTTCGAACGATCCGGGCCGATAAACGTGATCCGTTATGGGTGGGGTCTCATGGCCGGCCGTCTCAAACACTTCCCTGATGTCAAATCCATTGCCGGAACGCATATCCGGGTCGAAGGTCCTGACGGCGAACCCGTGCAAGCGGACGGGGATGTAGTCGCGACCTTGCCGCTATCGGCGAGCATGGACGGCGGTATCCGGGCCGTGATGGCATAGCGATACCCAAACCGGAAATTCGTCGCTAAGATTACCGAAATCGTCCGCCGTCCCGCGTGGCATTCATCAGGGGCGGCATTTTCTTGTGCCGAAGCGATCCGGTTTCCCTAGAAGGCGCACCATGTCCGTTGCCGTCACCCTTCGCGTGTTTATCCCGTTTATGGCGGGATACTTCCTGTCCTACCTGTTTCGCTCGATCAACAACGTGATCGCGCCGGACTTGGTACGCGATCTGGGGATCGACGCGGCGGGGCTCGGCCTGTTGACGGGCGCCTATCTGGTAACCTTTGCCGCGTTCCAGGTGCCTTTGGGAATTCTTCTCGACCGATTCGGCCCGCGCCGGACGGAAGCGGTTTTGCTGTTGTTCGCCGCTGCCGGCGCGTTGGTTTTCGCCCTTGCCCAATCCGTGCCGATGCTGATCGTCGGGCGTGGCCTTATCGGTCTCGGCGTGTCGGCCTGTTTGATGGCAGCGTTCAAGGCCTTTGCCGATTGGCTGCCCGCGCACCGTTTGCCGCTCGCCAACGGTATCATCTTTGCGACCGGCGGGGTCGGCATGATGATGGCGACGATTCCTGTCGAGATGGCGCTGGGCGTCACCGATTGGCGCGGCGTGTTCCTGTTTCTGGCGGCATGCAGTTTGGTCTTCGCCATCCTCGTGAGGTTCATGGTGCCGGAACGGCCGGCCCATCTGCGCGAAGGTCATGGTGAGACGCTCAGCCGTCAGTTCGGGGATATGATGGCCATTTTCCGCAGCCGAACGTTTCTGGCCATGGCGCCTTTTTCCGTCGCAACGCAGGCGACGACCATTGCGGTTCTGGGTCTGTGGTCTGGCCCTTGGTTGCGCGATGTCGCGGGGTGGGGCCGCGAAGCGGTCGCCGAAGGTTTGTTCATCATCGCGCTATCCTTGACCATCAGCTACTTCACCATGGGAACCATCGCCTCTTGGGTGAACCGCCGGGGCGGCAGCACCGTCGCCGTGTCGGCCGTCGGGATGGTGATTTATTTGTTCGTGCAGGTGCTGGTGGCGTTCGATCTCAATCCCTGGCCCATGACGACCTGGATTCTCTATGCCGCCTTCGGTACCTGCGGCGGGCTGATGTATGCCGCGTTTACGCAGGTCTTCCCCGCGCGCCTCGCCGGGCGGGTCAACACGGCGCTCAACCTTCTGGTCTTCATCTATGCCTTCGCCATCCAGTGGGGCATGGGTGCGGTGATCAATCTGTGGCCGGTCGCGGCGGACGGCGGCTTCGCCGCCGAAGGCTACGGCGCGGGCTTTACTATCGCGCTCCTGCTTCAGGTTCTGACGTTGGTCTGGTGGGGCGCCGCAGCGTGGATGTGGCGGGCATCAAAAGCGGCGTAGAGTTTTCTCACACTTTCTCTTGGGGCCTGCGGCCCGGCTCGGCGGTGAGGTGGCGTCCGTCGAACACGACCGTCACCGTCGTGCCGATCCCATGGATGCTGGTGATCGACATTTCGCCGCCCAGCATTTCGGTAAGCATTTGCGAGAACGGCAGTCCGATGCCGCGGCCCGGTTTTGTCCGGCGGTGATCCAGGCTGAATTGTCCCAACGGTTCGAGCGCCAGAGCATATTCCTTTTCATCCATGCCGCCGCCCGTGTCGGAAACGGAAATCTCGATACCGCCCTTACTCTTGACCCGGGCCATCAGGATCACTTGCCCGTCCACCGGTGTAAACTTGACCGCGTTACTCAGCAGATTGATCACGATCTGCTTGAGGCGCTTGGGGTCGGTGTTCAGTTTCGGCAAGGGGCGCCGGATATCCACGTCCAGATTGACGTTGCCGGCAATGGCGGTCGGTTTGACCAGATCCGCGATGAACAGGAGAATTTCTTCCACGTCGACGGTGGACAGGTGGACTGACAGCTTGCCGGTCTCGACCGCCGACAGATCGAGGATATCGTCGATCAGGCTGCGGAGGTGGTCGCCCGAGGTATAGATGTTCTCGGCGTATTCGCGATAAACGGGCTGGCCGACATGCCCATGGATCTGATCGCGGATGCAGGCCGAAAATCCCAGAATGGCGTTGAGCGGCGTGCGCAATTCGTGGCTCATATTGGCCAGGAATTCCGATTTCGCCATATTGGCGACGTCGGCCTTGTGCTTTGCGTCTTCCAGCTCCTTAGTGCGGTCCCGGATGCGCTGTTCCAATTCCTCGTGGGATTGGATGAGTGCCTCGACGGAATGCCGTTCAGCCTGGATTCGCCCCCCGAAATAGCGGCGTTGGCGGCGAAATAAGTAGGCAGCAAGCGCCGCTAATGACCCGGACGCAAAAAAGGGCTCGATCAATACCTCCAAAGGTACAGGGTAAACATCGAGCACCCTGGTAACTTGGAAATAGACGGCCGTCATGATCGTACAGCCCATAGCGAGACCAACCGACCCCTCGAACCAAACGGGTGTGCCGATCCACCGGGAGAACCAGTTCGGGTTTCCCGCATTAACCTTCTGGAGCCTGTCGGACATCAGATTGCCGCGGTCCACCCACGCGCTGTGGCCAGCGCTTTGGCTGGTCGGGGGTGGCCTCCTAACGGGCTAAAAAAGTCAGTTTTACGTCGCATTTTTTCAATACTCGTAAAATTTCTACGGTTTTTGGGGCCAAAATAAGCGGGCCCGGCCGTCATTTGACGGCATCTTCAAAACCCTGAGGATACCTGATATACCTCTGGCGCCTCCCGTGCTGTGATCCCGCTCACAATGAGAAAGCCATGATTCCTCGCTATTCCCGCCCCGAGATGGTCGCCATCTGGGCGCCCGAAAATAAATTCCGGATTTGGTTCGAAATTGAGGCCCACGCTTGCGATGCCCAGGCGACGCTGGGGGTTATCCCGGCTGCCGCCGCCCGTGCCGTATGGGAAAAGGGGGACGCCCCCTATACGGCGGAGCGGGTTGCCCGCATCGACGAGATCGAGGCTGAAACCAAGCACGATGTGATCGCCTTTACCACCGAATTGGCCGAGCGGGTCGGCGAGGCGGCGCGCTTCGTTCACCAGGGGATGACGTCCTCCGACGTTCTGGATACGGCGTTTGCCGTGCAGCTGACACAGGCCGCGGATATTTTGCTGGCCGATCTGGACCGGGTGCTGGCGGCGCTCAAAACCCGCGCCATGGAACACAAGATGACCCCGACCATGGGGCGCAGCCATGGCATTCATGCCGAGCCGACGACATTCGGCGTGAAGCTTGCGGGCCACTATGCAGAGTTCGCCCGCAACCGGGCGCGCCTGGAGGCGGCCCGGGCGGAGGTCGCGGTCTGCGCGATTTCAGGCGCGGTCGGGACCTTTGCTAACATCGATCCGGCGGTCGAAGAGTACGTCGCCGAGAAAATGGGGCTGACGCCGGAAACCGTGTCGACCCAGATCATTCCGCGCGACCGCCACGCCATGTTCTTTTCGGTGCTCGGCGTGATCGCCAGTTCGGTGGAACGGCTGGCGACGGAAATCCGTCATTTGCAGCGCACCGAGGTCCGCGAGGCGGAAGAATATTTCTCGCCCGGCCAAAAGGGGTCGTCGGCGATGCCGCATAAACGCAATCCGGTTCTGACGGAGAACCTCACCGGGCTTGCCCGTGTCGTACGCTCGGCGGTCGTTCCGGCGCTGGAAAACGTTACTACTTGGCACGAACGTGACATTTCCCATTCATCGGTCGAGCGCATGATCGGACCCGACGCGACGGTGACCCTCGACTTCGCGCTCAACCGGTTGGCGGGCGTGGTCGAGAAACTGCTGGTCTATCCCGACGCCATGCAGGCCAATATCGACCGGCTTGGCGGATTGGTGTTCTCGCAACGGGTCCTGTTGGGCCTGACCCAAGCTGGAATGAGCCGCGAGGACGCTTACCGCGCGGTGCAACGCAATGCGATGAAGGTGTGGACGGAAGGCGCAGACTTCCTCACCTCGCTAAAGGCCGATGGCGATGTTACCGCGCGTATCCCTGACGCCGACCTTACCGCCCTGTTCGACATGAGCTACCACACCAATCAGGTTGATGCGATTTTCGACCGGGTGTTTGGGAAGGGTTAAGCGGTCTCGGGGGATTTGGCAGGGCCGCTGACTTGGCCGAAAGTCTGTCCGCCGTTATTCAGAAAATCCAGTTCTTCCGGCGTGCTCTCGCGGCCGAGGACGGCATTGCGGTGCGGGAAGCGGCCGAAGCGGACAATGATATCGCGGTGCTCGATGGCCGCTTCGATTGCCCGATCGCGTCCGACTTTGGACATCAGGCGTATGCCTGCCTCCTGATCGGCGAGATTTTCGGAATGCTCGAACGGCAGATAGAGAAACGTCCGGTGCACCGGCATGACATTGTCGTCGAATCCCTTGGCCGCGGCGTGCTTGGCGATTTCCAAGGCGTTGGGGTCGGTGGCGAAAGCGCGCGCCGTGCCCCGGAACATGTTGCGGGGAAACTGATCGAGCAGGATCAGAAGTGCCAGGCATCCCTCCGGCGTGTCTTTCAGGTGGTCCAGGTCGCCGGCCGCCGCCCGTTCATGGGCGTCCAGAAAGCGGTCCCGGATTTCGGCGTCGAATTCCGGTGTGGCAGCGCGAAACCAGATATCCTTGAACTCGCCCCACTCGGGATCGTCGGGCGTGCCCAGCCAGAACGTGAGCACGTCGGTGACGATGTCGGCTGTATGATCCAATTGAGCGCCGGTCACTCGGCCGCGTCCTGACGATCCGCGGACGTGTCCAGGGTGAACACTTCCATGGTGCCGTCGACACCGCGCAGCTGGTGGCGGCCTAATGATAAAAAGCCGCGATCAAGGGCGGCGGCGAACCGGTCGCTGAGCAGCACGCGATGGCCGACGGCTTTCGAAAGGTTTTCGAGGCGGGCCGTCTCATTGGCGGCGGGCCCAATCACCGAGAATTCGATCCGTTCAGGGATGCCGATATTTCCGTACATGACGTCGCCGAGATGCAGTCCGAGACCGAATTCGAGCGGCGGTTTTCCATCCGCGCGCCGTTCCTTGTTGAGTGTCGCGAGCCGCCGTTCCGCTTCGGCGGCGGCGTTTAAAGCGTGGGCGCAGGCTTCCTGTTCACTCAAGCCGTCGTCGCGGATTGGGAAAATACCCAGAACAGCGTCGCCGACGAAGCGCAGCACTTGCCCCTTATTGGCGACGACCGCCCCCGCGGTGCAAGCGAAATAGCTGTTCACCAGATGGAGGAAGTCCGCTGGCTCCATGGTGTCGGCGAACTTCGTCGACTCGCGGAGGTCCGAAAACCAGATCACCGCATGGGTGGTTTCGCCGTCGCCCAGTTTGATTTGACCCTTCAGGACGCGCTCGCCGGCATCGGGACCGAGATAGGCGCCGAGCACGTTGTGCGTGATCTGATCGCGAATGGTCATCTTGCAGGCCACGGCTAAGCGCTGCTGAATGCGCAGCAAAGCCTGAATGTCGGCATCGGAGAAGCCACCCGGCCGGTCCGTTGCCCAGGATCCGATCATGCCGTCCTTGTGGCTTTCGTCGAAATTCGAATCGGTGAAGGAGATGGTCCAAACAAGGTAATCCGTGGCGCCTTTGTCACGAAACTCTTCGAGCAGGGGAAAATCGAGCTGCGCATCCGGTCCGGTCAGGCGGCGGCGAAGAAACGGCAATTCGTGCTCGACGACATAGAAGCCGGGGCTGCGTTTCCAATCTTCGTTGCTGTCGGCACCGGTTTCGGCAAATGTTTGGATGGGCTCCAGCCCTGTTTCCCGATACCAGATGTGTGACACACCCTGATAGAGCGGATGCAGGATACGGAACGCGATATTTGCGCGCCACAGGGGAATGCCCGCCGCGTTGAGACGCAACGCGCACTGCTCCAGCAACGTGTCCGCGCGCGTGCTTCCCAGCGCCTCGGTCATCAGCCAGTCGGCGACGTCGTTGACCAGCGGCCGGCTCGGCCCCGCATGTGGTGTTTCCGGATTGTTCATGGCGCCCTTTTACGCCCATGGCGTTTCCAGCGCAACGCGAACAACAGGAAAGTGTTAACGCCCGATGCGTGAAAGATCAGCTATCCTCGGCAATCTGGCGTGCCGCTTCTTCGTGAAACTCGACGAGTTTTTCGCGGACCTGCTGCTCCGAAACGTCGACTTTATGACTGGCGATATCGGCCATGACTTTGCGCATGACGTCTTCGTCGCCGGGTTCCTCCAGATCGGCGGCAACCACCGTTTTGGCATATTCCTTGGCATCGGCCTCCGGCATGCCGAATTGGCTCGCCAGCCATTCACCTAGAAGGCGGTTGCGCCGCGACGTGGCGCGGAAGGCCTGTTCCTCATCTAACTTGAACTTAGCCTCGAACGCCTGGCCACGTTCCTTGAATGAATCCGACATGATGTCTCCCTAACGATCACGATTTAGCTGCGCCTATGTAGTCAGCGTAGCTCAGGGTGCAATAGTCGGCCAATGAAAATGAGGTGATCCCATGCTGCTGCCTCCGATCCTGGCATTACCCGGTGCGGCCAGTTATCTATAGTCCATGTGCACCGTTGTTGTTCTCCGCCGGCCCGATCATGAATGGCCGTTGATCTTGGCCGCCAATCGGGATGAGGCCCTCGACCGGCCTTGGCAGCCGCCAGCCCGTCATTGGCCGGACAGGCCCGAGGTGACGGCGGGGCTCGACGAATTGGCGGGCGGCACGTGGCTGGGCGTGAACGACCATGGTGTTGTGGCGGGTATCCTCAATCGGCATGGGTCGCTGGGGCCTGCTGAAGGCTACCGCAGCCGCGGCGAGTTGCCATTGGAAGCACTCGATCATGCGGATGCGTCTTCGGCGGCCGAAGCGTTGTCGCATCTCGATGGCGATGCGTATCGCACATTCAACATGGTGGTCGCCGACAATGAGGACGCGTATTGGTTGCGTCATGCCGGTGCCGCACACGGGTCCAGTCGCGGTGTCGAGGTTCTGCCCATTCCCGCCGGCGTTTCCATGATCACGTCGGAGGACTTGAACGATCCGTCGTTTCCGCGCGTCCACACCTATCTGCCGCGGTTCCGGAAAGCTAAGGTGCCGGACCCGGAGACTGGGGATTGGGAGGAATGGCACCGCCTTCTGGCGAGCCGGCTTCACGACCCCGAAGACGGGCCCGGCGGGGCCATGACGATCGTTAACGAATTCAGGGATTTCGGCACCGTTTCCTCGTCCCTGATCGCCCTACCCTTCCGCGATGCGGAAAATCGGCGGCCTATTTGGCTTTTTGCTGCGGGAGGGCCGGATAAGGCCGAATTTCTGCCGATTTTTTAAGGTCAGAAAATCCCGAATGAGCGTTCAGATGCGTTGTGGAACGCCCCGGAGGCTGCTATATAAGGGCATCGATCTCGCGGGGCGGCAGGCCCCGCTTTGAGACTGGAAATCAGCACATGGCAAGACGTAGACAGCTCTATGAAGGTACGGCAAAGGTCCTGTTCGAGGGGCCCGAACCGGGGACGGTCGTCCAGCATTTCAAGGACGATGCGAGCTCGGATAATAAGCAAAAAAGGGGCGTTATCACCGGCAAGGGGGTGATCAACAACCGCATTTCGGAATATCTGATGACCCGGATGACCGATGTCGGTATTCCGACCCATTTCGTGCGCCGTCTCAATATGCGCGAACAACTGGTGCGCGAGGTGGAGATCATTCCCCTCGACATCGTCGTGCGCAACGTCGTGGCCGGATCGCTGGCACGCCGTTTCGGCCTGCCCGACGGTCAACGGCTCGAACGGTCGATCGTCGAGTTCTATCACAAGAACGACGAGCTCGGTAATCCGATGGTGCTGGAAGAGCACATTACGGCGTTCGGTTGGGCGACCCATCAGGAAATCGATGAAGTGATCGCCCTGTCGCTGCGCATCAACGACTTCCTGTATGGCCTGTTCATCGGCCACGGTATCCGGCTGATCGACTTCAAGGTGGAATTCGGCCGCCTATGGGACGGGGAACAGCAGCGGATTGTGTTGGCCGATGAAGTGAGCCCCGACAATTGCCGTCTGTGGGATGCCGAAACCGGCGACAAGCTGGGCAAGGACCGTTTCCGCGAAGGCATGGACCGGGTAGCGGAGGCCTATCAGGAAGTGGCGCGCCGTCTCGGCATTTTGCCGGAAGGCGGGTTCGGCGATATTTCCGGTCCCACTCTGGTGCAATAGGCAGCTTCGGTTTATAAAGCAGCGTTCATCTTCGTTCGCTGCTACTCACTTTGTTACTGTTCGCGTTGTTACTCTTCTCTGGGGAATACACATGAAGGCCAAGGTTCACGTGACCCTCAAATCCGGGGTCCTTGACCCGCAAGGCAAGGCCGTTGGCCACGCGCTCGCCTCCCTCGGTTTCGATGGGGTCGGCGATGTCCGCCAGGGCAAATACATCGAAATCGATCTGAATGACACGGATGCGGGTACTGCCCGCGCCCGGGTCGAAGATATGTGCCAAAAACTTCTCGCCAACACGGTGATTGAGAACTATCACGTGGACATCGAGGGCTGATCCCTCGTTAAATTGTAGTGAGGGTTAAGCCTCGCATCGTCCGGTTTTGGGGCCTTGCCCCGCTCATTCAATCAGGGACCGCGCCACCCGCTCATGACCGCCGCCATCATCGTCTTTCCGGGTTCCAACCGTGAACGCGACATGCGTTTGGCCCTCGAGGCGAGCTTCGGGCGCGCGCCGGTTATGGTTTGGCACCGCGAGACGGCGCTTCCCGACGTTGACCTCATCGTTGTTCCCGGTGGATTCTCCTATGGTGACTATCTGCGCTCCGGCGCCATGGCGGCGCACTCGCCGATCATGCGTGAGGTGAAGGCCCGTGCCGAAGCGGGCGTGCACGTGCTCGGCGTCTGCAACGGCTTCCAGGTGTTATGCGAAACCGGCCTGCTGCCCGGCGCCCTGATGCGCAACGCCAGCCTCAAGTTCATCTGCCGCGACGTGCATCTGCGGGTCGAACGTGCCGACACGGCCTTTACCGGCGGGTATCAAAAGGGTGACGTCATGCGGGTGCCCGTCGCCCATCACGACGGTAATTATTTTGCCGATACCGCTACCCTCGACCGGCTCGAAGGCGAGGGACAAGTAGCGGTTCGTTACTGTGCACCCGACGGCGCGATCACCGACGCGGCCAATCCCAATGGCTCACAACGCAGCATCGCCGGCGTCTACAACGACCGGTTCAACGTGCTCGGCATGATGCCCCACCCGGAGGACGCGACCCACGCGCTGCTCGGCGGTCTCGGCGGCAAGCCGTTGTTCGACGGCATGGCCGGGGCGCTCAAGGAATTGAAGGGGGCGGCAGCCTGATCATGGACGGCATCAGCCCCGATATCGTTGCCGAACACGGCCTCACCTCCGAGGAATACGACAAGATCCTCGAGATTCTCGGCCGGGCGCCGAACCTCACCGAGCTCGGCGTGTTTTCGGTTATGTGGTCCGAGCACTGTTCCTATAAATCTTCGAAGAAGTGGCTGAAGACCTTGCCGACCACCGGGCCGCAAGTGATCTGCGGGCCGGGCGAGAACGCGGGTATCGTCGACATCGGTGACGGGCTGGCGGTCGTCTTCAAGATGGAAAGCCACAACCACCCGTCCTTTATCGAGCCTTACCAAGGCGCGGCGACCGGCGTCGGCGGCATCCTGCGCGACGTGTTCACCATGGGCGCACGGCCCGTCGCCAACATGAACGCGTTGCGCTTCGGTTCCCCCGATCATCCCAAGACTCGCCACCTGGTGTCGGGTGTCGTCGCGGGCATCGGCGGCTACGGCAATTGTGTCGGCGTGCCGACCGTCGGCGGCGAATGCAATTTCCATTCGTCCTATGACGGCAACATCCTGGTCAACGCCATGACCGTCGGCATCGCCGAGAAAGACCGGATTTTCTATTCCGCTGCCACCGGTGCCGGCAACCCCGTGGTCTATGTCGGTTCCAAGACGGGCCGCGACGGTATTCACGGCGCCACCATGGCGTCGGCCGAATTCAACGAGGATTCCGAGGAGAAGCGTCCGACCGTGCAGGTCGGCGATCCTTTCACCGAGAAACTGCTGATCGAGGCGTGCCTCGAATTGATGGCCACCGATGCCATCGTCGCCATCCAGGATATGGGCGCGGCGGGGTTAACGAGCTCCTCCTTCGAAATGGCGTCGAAAGGCGGCGTCGGCGTCGAACTGGATCTCGACCGGGTGCCGGCGCGCGAGGAAAATATGACGGCCTATGAATTCCTGCTCAGCGAGAGCCAGGAGCGCATGTTGATGGTACTGCGGCCGGGCGCCGAAGATACGGCGCGGGCCATCTTCGACAAATGGGAATTGGATTTCGCGGTGGTCGGTCATCTCACCGATACCGGCCGCATGGTCATCAAGATGAACGGTGACGTCGCCGCCGATCTGCCCATCGATCCGCTGGCGTTGGCCTCGCCGGAATACGACCGGCCGTGGACGCCGTCGCCGAAGCTGGCCGAGGTTACGTCGGACAGCGTGCCTGCGCCCGACGATCCGCTCGCCGCGCTCGAAACCTTGATGGGCTCGCCGGATCTGTGTTCGCGGCGCTGGATTTGGGAACAGTACGACCATCTGGTGATGGGCGATACGGTGCAGCGCCCGGGGGGCGATGCCGGCGTGATCCGCGTGCAGCGTCCCAACGGCGAGGTAACCAACAAGGGGCTCGCCATCACCACCGACGTGACGCCCCGTTATTGCTTTGCCGATCCGGAAGAAGGCGCCAAGCAGGCGGTGGTCGAAGCCTGGCGCAACCTAACCGCCGTCGGCGCTCTGCCGCTCGCCATCACCGACAATATGAATTTCGGCAATCCCGAGCGGCCACAGATTATGGGCCAGTTCGTCGGTGCGGTCGCCGGTATCCGCGCCGCCTGCGACGCGCTCAACTTCCCCGTCGTGTCGGGCAACGTCTCGCTCTACAACGAGACGGCGGGCGAGGCGATCCTGCCGACGCCCGCCATCGGCGCGGTCGGCTTGCTGGAGCGCTTCGACGGCTCCGTGGGGATCGCGCTGCCGGGCGACGGCTACGCGCTGGTGCTGGTCGGCGAGACGCGCGGCCATCTTGGTCAGTCGCTGTATTTGCGCGAGATCGCGGGCCGCGAGGAAGGCGCGCCGCCGCCCGTCGATCTTGCTGTCGAGAAACGTACCGGCGATTTCATCCGCCACGCCATCGCCGACAAGCTGATTGCCGCCTGTCACGACCTGTCCGACGGCGGGCTGCTGGTGGCCCTTGCCGAAATGGCGCTGGCCGGCGATACCGGCGCCGTGCTCGAGGATGTGAACGGCAAGATCGCGCAACATGCTTGGCTGTTCGGCGAGGATCAGGGCCGCTACCTGGTGGCCGTCCGCGATGCCGGCGCCCTCGTCTCGGCGGCTCAGGCGGCCGGAATCCCGGCCCAGAAGATCGGCGAAACCGGGGGCAAGGAGCTTATCCTCCAGGGCAGCTCGCTGGCGCTCGACGCCCTGCGCAGCGCCCATGAGGGCTGGTTTCCGGGCTATATGGCCGCCGGTTGAGCTTGCTTGCGCCCGCCGATCTGCATATATCCGTAGTGAAATTGTGGACCCTTTTACTAGGTTTTTACGCTAAAAAGGCGCCAATAGAGAGCCGGACGGTTCGGTAACGGAAGAACGAGGGAAAGACTGCCATGGCTATGGATATGGGCGAAATCAAACGCCTGATCACGGAAAGCATCCCCGATGCGAACGTGACCATCGAGGATTTGCGCGGCGATGGCGATCATTACGCGGCGCTGGTCGTGTCCAAGGAATTCGAGGGCATGAGCCGGGTGCAGCAGCACCAGCGTGTTTACCAGGCGCTGCAGGGCAAGATGGGCACCGATCTTCATGCGCTCGCCTTGCAGACCGCGACACCCGAATAATCGAAACCGCCATAGGGCCGGCCACCGCAACACAACGAAGGATGTGATCCGATGAACGAACAAGCCGTTTTCACTCAGATCCAGCAAGAGATCGACGACAACCCCGTCGTGCTGTTCATGAAGGGAACGCCCATGTTCCCGCAGTGCGGCTTCTCCGCCGCCGTCGTGCAGGCACTGACCCTGTTGGGTGTGAAGTTCAAAGGTGTCGATGTGCTCACCGATCCCGGTGTGCGCGAAGGCATCAAGCAGTTCTCCAACTGGCCGACCATTCCCCAGCTTTACGTGAAGGGTGAGTTCGTCGGCGGCTGCGACATTGTCCGCGAGATGTATCAGACGGGCGAGCTGCAGAAGGTGTTCGAGGACAAGGGCATCGAAACCGAGCCCATGCAGACGGCTTAATTCGGCGGCCTAATTAGGCTTCGTCCCATAGTCGCCTCAATTTGAGGTGTTAAAACAAGCCCTTGGCTGTCTTCAGTCAGGGGTTTTGTTTGTGCGGCTTTGTTTTTTCGGAATGACCGTTTTTCCCCGGGGTACGTGCTTGCCGGTGCGGTCCCCAGTTTATAGAGTCCGCCTCACATTCAATAAAAGAACGCCAAAAGGAGTGCAGGGCGCATGAGCGTCTATTACCTCGATAAACTGATGTACCAACTCAACCGCGATCCCATGGTGCAGGCGCGCTACAAGGAAGACCGCGAGGCGTTGCTCGAGGAATATCGGCTCACCGACGAGGAGCGTCAGGCCGTGCTCGACGAGGATATCGGCAAGCTCTATTCGCTGGGCAACCAGCCGCAGCTGTTGATGCATTTCGCGGCCTTGGTGGGCTATGCCTGGATGGACTATATCGAGGCCATGCGTGTGGGCGCCGAAAAATACGGCGAGCCCCAATACCAGAGATAAAATAGGCAAGAGGTAAGCGACGATGACATTGGTTATGGCAGGGGCCATCTCCCATGCGCCCGGCATTACCGGTCGCGAAAAGATGGCGCCGGAAGACAAGAAAACCCGTTACTACGACGCCTGTTACCGTTTCCGCGATCATTTGTGGGATCAGAAGCCGGACGCGCTGGTACTGGTCTCGGCCGAGCATTTCGGCAACTTCTTCATGGATAAGATGCCGACCTTCTGCATTGGCCTTGCCGACGATTACCAAGGTCCCATCGAAACCGAGGAATTCCTCAACATCCCCAAGACGACCATCCCCGGCGCGCCGGAACTGGCGCGGCGCATCGCCGACGTTGCGATGCAGGAGGTAGACCTCGGTTATTCCCAGGAATGGAGTTTCGATCACGGCTTCATGGTGCCGCTGGCGTTTCTGACGCCCAAATGGGACCTGCCGATCATCCCCCTCAACATCAACTGTCAGGTGCCGCCGTTGGCGCCGTTGCAGCGCTGCCATGCGTTGGGCAAAGCGCTGCGCAAAGCCATCGATGCTCAGCCCGAGCGCATTGCGTTGATCGGTTGCGGCGGCATCAGCCATTGGCCGGCGACACCCGATTCGGGCAAGATCAACGAGGAATGGGACCGCGCCTTCCTCGAGGATTTCGTCGCCAACAAGACAGACCGGTTGCTGCGCTATTCCAACGACGAGATTTACCGGGATGCAGGTCCCGGCGGGCAAGAAGTACGCACCTTCATCACCGTCGCCGGTGCGGTCGAAGGGCATGGCGGTGAGCTATGGTGCTACGAAGCCATTCCGATCTTTGCCGTCGGCTGCACCGTGGTGAACATGGACGTCGCCGCTTAGCCGCAGTACCCCGCCAATTTCTCCATGATGGAGGTCCAACCGCGCTTGTGACCGTCTGCCGAACTTTGGGTCGGCAGGCCCCGGTGGGTGAGCGTCAGGTTCGTGCCGCCCTCGCTTGGTTTCAAGTCGATGGTGACGATGGTTTCGCGCTCTTGGGTGTTCGGTGAAATCCAGGAGAATTCGAGTTTGCGGGGCCGGTCGATAATCCGATAGGCGCCCCAGTGTGGATGATCCTTATCCTCGTCCTGCATGAGGATCGACCACTTGCCGCCGACGCGGACATCCATTGCGGCTTCTTTCACTGTGACGGTGCCGGGTCCCATCCATTGCTTCATCGCGTCCACATCGATCCAGGCGTCGAAGACATCTTCCGGCGACGCCGCGATGAATTTTGTGACGGTGATGTCGGCCAGGGCTATTTCGGTCGGTTCGAGTGTCGTTTCATCGGGCATCTTTTTGGTCTCCTTTGCGTGTCAGGAAGGCTTCCAAGTTGTCGAGGCGTTTCGTCCAGAAATCCCGGTAATGGTCGATCAGGTTCGCAGCTTCGTCGAGGGGCGTGCCGTTGAACTTCAGCACATGATCGCGCCCCGTGATCCTGCGCGAGACGAGCCCCGCGCGCTCCAGCACCCGTACATGTTTGGAGACGGCGTTGAGCGACATGTCAAATGGCTCGGCCAAGTCGGTCACGCGCGTCTCGCCCTCGATCAGGCGGGCAAGGATGGCGCGCCGCGTGGGGTCCGCGAGCGCAGCAAAGGTTTGGTCGAGGGCTTGTTGGCTCATTTTTCTCTAAACCATTTGGTTGAATATTTTTCTTGTTTTAGGTGATTGCTCTGGTAAGATCAAGAAAATAATCAACCAACAGGTAGAATATCTTCCAGGAGCAGATCCATGGACCGATTCCACGATAAGCGCTTCCCCAACGAAGACGATGCCTACCGCGCGGCGCGCAACAAGCTGCTGGAGGCCGAGATCGACTTGCGCCGTCAGACCGAGGCGGTGGCCGAGATGCGCCGGGCCTTGCCGGCCGGAGGCATTGCGGAGGACTATGTGTTCGACGCTCCCGACGGACCGGTGAAACTTTCGGACTTGTTCGCGACCGGCCGCGAGAACACCTTGGTGATCTACAGTTTCATGTACGGGCCAGACGCTGAAAGCCCATGCCCAATGTGTGTTTCCATGCTCGACGCCCTGGATGCCGAGACACCGCACATCAACGACCGCATCAATTTCGCCGTGGTCGCCAAGGCGCCGATGGCGACTCTGCGCGCCTGGGCGAACGGACGCGTCTGGTCGAATCTGTGCCTGCTGTCGTCGGGCGGTAACACGTACAACGTTGATTATTTCGCCGAGGATGCGGAGGGCAATCAGTGGCCGATGATCAACGTCTTCCGGAAGGCCGATGACGGCGTGCGTCATACCTGGGGCTCGGAACTGTTTCTCGCGCCGCCGGACGGCGACATGCATAACCGCCATGCCGATATGATCTGGCCCCTATGGGCGATGTTCGATCTGACCCCGGCAGGGCGCGGCGCGGACTGGTATCCCAAGCTCTCTTACGACTAAGATTTGAGATCGCGGCTGTTCGATCCAACTTCTGTTGCATGGCCAAGAAGAAATCCGACGACGACCCCTACAAGCTTTTCAAGCCGGACCTGACACCGAAGGAGATGCTGGAGCTCGGTGTCTTCGGCGGCTGGTATTTCGAAGGGAAACACGAAGAGTATCCCGCCGACTGGTTCAAGACGGCCAAGCTCAGCATCGACGGATTCGACGTATCGCTAAACCGCTTCGGCGTCGCCTCCGGACAGCCGCGCGAGGTGTGGCTCGAAAAAGGCTGGATCACGCCCGAAGATCCGTTGGGTTGGTTTCAATGGTATTGCCGCTTCACCATGGGCCGCCGTCTGCCCGGCGTGGATGCGTTCCAGATCGGCCGCTGGCGGTCCTTCGGCGCCCGTCACGGTGCCCAGGTTCGCGCCAACTGCGATCCCGGCGATGTCTATTGCCGCCCGCGGCAGCGTCAGGGCCTGCTGCAATGGGCGTTCGATCCGTTCATTTGAATGCTATACTTCCGTCAAACGATACACACCCGGCGCCGGGGCGCCGGAGGAGGAGGCATCTATGAAGGACAAGACCTATATCCGGGCCTTGATGGACTACAACAAATGGGCCAACGGCGTGGTCTACCAATCGGTCAGCGAATTGCCCCAGGATGAGGTAACCAAGGAGCGGCCCAATCTGATGAAATCCATGCTGGGCGCGCTCAATCACCTGCTGACGGTCGACATGATCTGGATGGCGCATCTGGAAGGCCGCGATCACGGCATGCCGGAATTACGGCCGATGCTTCACGACAATCTGGATGATCTATGGGACGCGCGGAAAGCGATGGACGATAAGATTCTTGCCTATATAGACGCGCTCGATCCGGACGCGTTGGAAGAGGAGGTGGACTACGAATTGATCGGCGGCAACAAGGGCCGCCTGTCACGCGCCATGATCCTTACCCATCTTGCCACCCATGGCTGCTATCATCGCGGCTGGGTCGCCGATATGTATGGCCAGCTCCCGCAGATCCCGCCCATCTTCGACATCCCCGTGTATGAACGCGCCCGGCGCGAACCGGACGGTGAGACACTGACACCCTTGCCGTAAGAAAAAAGGCTGCCATTCGGCAGCCTTTTTCGATTTGGTGTTCGGCGCCAATTAGCGCGAATAGAACTCGATCACGAGGTTCGGTTCCATCTGCACCGGATAGGGCACGTCGGCCAATAGCGGCGCGCGAACGAAACTGCCGCTCATCTTCTTGTGGTCGACGGTCATGTAATCGGGCACGTCGCGCTCCGGCGAGGCCACCGCTTCGAGCACCATCGGCAACTCGCGGGATTTTTCCTTCACCTCGATGACGTCGCCGTCCTGAACCATGTAGGACGGGATGTTGACGCGCTTGCCGTTGACCCGGATGTGGCCGTGATTGATGAACTGGCGCGCGGAAAACACCGTGGGAACGAATTTCAGGCGGTAGACCACGGCGTCTAGACGGCGCTCGAGAATGCCGATGAGGTTCTCCGATGTATCGCCCTTGATGTCGTTGGCTCTTTCGTAATAGCGGCGGAACTGGCGCTCGCCGATATTGCCGTAATAGCCCTTCAGCTTCTGCTTGGCTTGCAGCTGCAGGCCGTAGTCGGACGGCTTCTTGCGCCGCTGGCCGTGGAGGCCGGGGCCGTATTCACGCTTGTTGAAGGGGCTTTTGGGCCGGCCCCACAGGTTGACCCGGAGGCGGCGGTCGATCTTGTACTTCGCACGAATGCGCTTGGACATGTCACAATTTTCCTTTGTTGGTTCGTGTCCCGGTAGGCCCGTTTTTTGGGCGGAGCCTCCGGACAAGCCGGAACCTCACGTTCCCGGGAATAAGGCGCGGCACTATAGGGATTTGGGCCGGTATGTCAATTAGGCTGGGCAGCTCGGGCGGTCGGGCCCGAAAAACCGGGAATTCCAGGGGTTAGGCCGGATCCAGCTCGGCATCCCAATAGAGGAAATCGCGCCAGCTCTCATGAAGGTAATTGGGCGGGAAACCCCGCCCGATGTCTTGAAGCTGATAATTGCTCGGCTGCATAGGCCGCTGCCGGAGACTCATACCGGCTTCCCTCAGCGACATATTGCTTTTGGCCAGATTGCAGGCCGCGCAGGCGGTAACCACGTTGGTCCATTCCGTCCGCCCGCCCTTGGAGCGGGGCACCACGTGATCGAAGGTCAGTTCATGGGTCGGAAAACCCTGCCAGCAATATTGGCAGACGAACCGGTCGCGGAGGAAGACGTTGAACCGTGTGAAGGCGGGCCGCCGGTTATGCTGCACATATTCCTTGAGCGAGATGACGCTCGGCAGCTTCATCTCCCAGCTGGGCGAATGGATGACCGTATCATATTCGGAGATCACGTTGACCCGGTCGAGAAACACCGCTTTGACGGCGTCTTGCCAGGACCAGAGCGACAGGGGGAAGTAGTTGAGCGGCCGGAAGTCGGCGTTCAACACCAGGGCAGGACAGTTATCGGCTGTTGCTACCATGGAATATCTTCCCTTCACTCTTAAAAATAATAATTTTTTTCCTTTTTTTCAACCGCTTAAGTGACGGGAACCCGAACGGTTGCGTGAAGTTTAGATGACAAACCGCGGCAACGGGTGCGGGTGCGACTTACCCGCCAAATATCTGGGCCAGGAAGGCGCAGCCGATTCCGATGCCCTCGGGATCGATGCCGTGTCCGAGGCCCGGGCGCACATGCGCTTCGACCGGCACGTGAACGGCCTTCAAGGTGTCGACGGCGGGTGCCTGGGTTTCGATCGGGATCAGGTCGTCGGTGTCACCGTTGATCAGGGTTACCGGCGGCCGAGCGGTGATTTCCTCGGCCAGCACGTCGGAGCCCAGCAACAGCCCCGAGTAGCCGAGAATGCCGGCAATCTCGGTGGGCCGGCGCAGCCCGGTGAACAGCGACATCATAGTGCCTTGCGAGAAACCGACCAGCGCCAGCTGTTTCGGCGCCAACCCGTGGTTCTCAAGCTGCTGATCGATGAAGGCGTCGATGATCGGCCGGGCCGAGCGGGCGCCGTCCAGCATGGCTTGCGGCGCGCGGTCCTGCAGCGAGAACCATTGATAGCCGGCATTGAAGCCGGGCGGCGCCATATCGCAGCGGAACGGTGCGTCCGGCGACAGAAAGCGTGCGTCGGGAAGCGCCTGTGCGAAATAGGGCGCAAGATTGATGAGATCGTTGCCATCGGCGCCCAGGCCATGCAATAGGATCACAAGTTGCTTGGGGTCACCGCCATTGGCGGGGCCAAAAGAGGGGCCGGTCAATTGAGGAATATTTGTCATGATGGCGGCAGTCTAACGGCCCGTAGGCGCCGACCCAAGTCCATAGCTTAGCTAAAAGAACAGACTTCCTGAATGTCCCAAGACACGTCGACCACCGTTACCCGTTTCGCGCCGTCGCCCTCCGGCTATTTGCATCTTGGCCATGCGTATTCGGCGCTCTATGCCGAAAAAGCGGCGCGCGAGTCGGGCGGGCGTTTCCTGTTGCGCATTGAAGATATCGACCGGGGCCGCTGCCGTCCCGAGTTCGAAACCGCCATTTACGAGGATCTAGCGTGGCTCGGCCTCTCATGGGAAGAACCAGTGCGCCGCCAATCCGATCACATGGACGAGTACCGCGTGACCGCGTCGGCACTCGAGGCGCGCGGTCTGTTGTATCCGTGTTTCTGTACGCGTAAGGAAATCCTGGCCGAGGTGGAGGCGGCGGGTCATGCGCCCCACGGTCCCGACGGCCCCCTCTATCCCGGTACCTGCCGGAAGCTGTCCGCCGACGAGCGGCTGGCTCGCAAGACCGCGGGAGACGCGTTCGCGTTGCGGCTCGATGTCAATCGCGCGCTGGCGGAAACGGGGCCGTTGTCCTGGACGGAAATCAGCGAGGGGGAAATCGCCGCCGATCCGGCCCTGTTCGGCGACGTCGTTCTTGCGCGCAAAGACGTACCGACCAGCTACCACCTTTCGGTCACCATGGATGATGCGTTGCAGGGCGTGACCCTGGTGACGCGGGGCGTCGACTTGAAACCCGCCACCCAACTTCACCGGCTGCTGCAGGCGCTGCTCGGCCTGCCGACCCCACGTTACGATCATCATGGCTTGCTGACGGACGAGTTGGGCCGCCGCTATGCCAAACGTGACAAGGCGGCGACATTGCGTGCGCTGCGCGAGGCCGGGCGCACGCCCGAAGAGGTGCGCGCTCTGGCGCACGACGGCGCGCCCACATAGACCTAAATTCTAGAGATTGCCGTTGATGGCGTAATCGAGGACACGGACGACCTGATCCGGCGACTTGGCGACCGCAAGGGCGGCGGCGTCGACTTCCTTCAGGGCGTGGGTCAGCGCATCGTCATGCAGCACGATCATCGGCTTGCCGAGGGCGGCGGCGAAGCCCGCATCGAACGCGGCATTCCATTGGCGGTACTTGTCGCCGAATTTAACCACGACGACGTCCGATTTTTCGATCAGCGTGCGCGTACGGATGGCGTTCACCTGCGCACCCTTGTGATCCTTCCAGAAGTCGTTGTCTTCCTGACCGAGGATCTCGACGCCGCAATCGTCGCTGGCGTCGTGGTTTGTCACCGGCGCCACCAACTCGACGGGAAGCTCGCGGGACCGGCAGCCGGTCTTGATCTGATCGCGCCAATCGCTGTGGATCTCACCGGAAAGGTAAACGGTCCAAGTCCTATCTGCCATTGGGGTCCTCCTTAGATTTTGAAACGGTTGGCTCTGTCTTGCCGGGTTCGGCCTATCGGTGCAAGCCCTTCAGCAACGCGATGTAGTCAGGGTGTTCCGGCGGGATGATGCCGTGGCGAATGAGGAAGTCGACGATCACTAGGTTGCAATTGAACTTGAAATCGAAGGTTTCATCGACGATGCGGGCGATTTCTTCTACCGGCCAACGGTAAAACTCCGCGATCTCGCCATCTGCGTTCACCGGTGTGAAATCGGCGGGTAATTCCATGTCGTAGCAGAACATGGTGTCCGGCTTGAGCCCGCCTTTTGTCTCCATGGCATAGGAAATGGCGCCGGTGGATACGGCGGTCCGGGCGATTTCCGGCGGGATGGAGGCTTCCTCGCCGCATTCCTTGACGACGTTTTCCATGAGGCTGAGACCGACAGGCTGGCCCCCGGCAACCATGTTGTCGAGCATGTTGGGACAGACGGTGCGGTCGGCACCGCGTCGACCGATCCACATATCGATCCCACCGTCGGCGCGTCGGACATAGCCGTTGATGTGCACTCCGAAGGCGCGCACGCCGAACAAGGGCACCGCGGCGCGCTCCATTTCGAACCAAGCGTCTTTCCCATAGCCTTCGACGACCGGGTAATTCTCGTCGCGCCAGGGCGGCATCAAATCGTCCGCCGTCATTTGGCGCAGGACACGGTCGACGGCGTGGGTGCGGCTTTGGTAATCCGAAAGGCCGGCTGCCAGATCGACGCGGTCATCGCCAACCGTGAAGACGTCCGGAAAGTCGCGCAGACGGTTCGCAACCGCGGGCCGGATCGCGCCGACTTCGGCGCCCTCAACCCGGAACGGATTGAAATTGGTGGGGTCGTGATTGTTGCAGGCGGCAATGTGATCGAGAAAGCTCATCGATGATCCAGAAATAGAAACCCGATAAAGAAACCCCGGGCAGGTGCGTTTAAGTACCTGCCCGGGGTTCCGGGATCAACAGGATCGCTGAGAAGGACTAGCGCAATATCCGGTCAAATTGATCCGGCGTTGATCTATTTGACCGGATTTACTTGCGCTGGAATCAACAATTTAGAGCGGTGTAATTCATTCAATTGAAATCAAGCGTGATTCCAATTGAATGAAAGCCGCTCTATGCGGCTTTCTCTTGGCGCTTGTTCTTGGAACTCGCCACGTAGGCGATGGAACAGTGCTCCGTGCAATAGGGTTTGCCGTGTACGGCCTGCTGGCCGCAAAAGCGGAACTCTTCGGTTCCCGGCTCTCCCATGGGCCAGGAACACTGATTGGCGGTCAGCCGATCGAGGGTTACCACGTTTGCCTCGATCTTGGCCGGAGCTGGCGCCCGGCGCATGGCCAAATCCAACCGTCGGACCTTACCGACCACGGAGTTCTTGGTGATACCGAATCGGCGGCCGATTTCGCTTGCCGGCAAGCCGGTATCCCAAAGCTTTTTCAGTTCTTCAACGCGTTCTTCGGTCCATTCAAAGGGAGTCGTCATTTTGTGTCCTGGGCCTCGTTATTGACGTTGTCATACCCCCTGGCCAATCCCCTCGCTGCGAAAACCCCAGAATTCCGCTGCTTTTGATCGACCGTTAACAAACGGGGATGTTTTATCTACTACATATTGCGGAAAAAACGCAAGAATAACCACCATATCTAGGGCGATTTCGCGTATTTCGGTTTTCCCGTATAGTCGGCAGTGGTTGAGGGACGCGGCTTCGGCTAATCTCGCCTCATTCTTGAGGAGAAGGGACCCGTGATAGCCCGACGACTTCGAACCGGTTGCGTGTGGCTGTGTCTGGTGAGCCTTTGTCTTTTCCAGCCGACGGACGTTTTCGCTAAAGAATCGATTAAGAAACCCACCTCGGAATTGGCCCCGAAACCGACCAGGAAACCGGTGCGGGACCTCCCCCAGGAAGCAGCGAAGAGCGATGCCGGCGACGACAGTGCCGCCGAGCCGAAAGGCATGTTCGACGGGCACGAATTCACGCCGACACCGAAAACCCTGCTCACCATCAAGGACGCCAACGTTCGTGCCGGTCCGGCGACCAAGGAAAAGCGTCTTACGGTCGTCCACGAGGGTGTGCGGGTTGAAGCGGTTGGCCGGGTCAAGGGAACGGAGTGGTTCGGCATTCGCCAAGGCGGCGAGGATTTGGGTTTTGTCTATCAATCCGTGGTGGTGCCGATCGTCGACGGGGCGCTTGCTGAGGACCTCAAAGGGGCTCTGAGGGCCGCGGGACAGCCGCGTTGCACCTATCGGGTTCGCTATGATGGCAAGAGCACAATTCCCGGCGAGATACAAAGCACCGCCGACTATACGATATTCTTCCAATGCCGAACGGTTGGCCGCCGGCTCGATTTCCAAGCGTCCATGTTTCTGACCGAGCTGCCCTACTATGACATGGCCAAGGCAGAGTATCAGATCAACGTCGATGTCCTGGGGGTTGCCGACGGGGACGAAGACGTTCTATCGGCCACCGTTATTTACCACCCGCTCAAGGACCGGGTTGAGTTCTCGCGCTTGAACATCAAAACGATGGGCTCGGGAAACGAGGCAGGCACCCAACCTGCGCATTCGATCGATGAAGCGCTTAATCAGGCGGTGACAATGGCCTACAACGCGTGGGGCAGGCACATGTGGGAGGCATTGTTAAAGCGGTAACGACCAGCTAGGCGTTGCCGCGTTCCCGTTCGATCGCCCGCCAGCCGATATCACGTCGGCAGAACCCGCCCGGCCAATCGATGGTATCGACGGCTTTGTAGGCGCGTGCTTGTGCGTCGCTGACCGATGTGCCGAGCGCGGTGACACCCAAGACACGGCCGCCATTGGCCAGCACGCGGTTACCGTCCGCTTTGGTGCCGGCGTGAAACACGGTCACGCCGTCGATCTTGCCCGCGGCATTCAGATTGCGGATCTCAGTTCCCTTTTCGTAGCTCCCCGGATAGCCGTTTGCCGCCATGACGACGACGACGGCGGCCTCCTCGGTCCATTGCGGGTGCTGCTGATCGAGGGTGCCATCGGCGGCGGCCTCCAGCAAATCGACGACGTCGGATTTAAGGCGCATCATCAGCACCTGGCATTCGGGGTCGCCGAAACGAACGTTGTATTCCAGAACCTTGATGCCCTTTTCCGAGATCATCAGTCCGGCATACAGCACACCCTTGTAGGGGCGGCCTTCGGCGGCCATGCCATCGATGGTCGGCTGAATGATGTCTTTCTTCACCTGCTCCGCCAAGGCAGGTGTCAGAACGGGAGCAGGTGAGTAGGCGCCCATGCCGCCCGTGTTGGGGCCGGTGTCGCCGTCATGGACCGCCTTGTGATCCTGGGCGGATACCAGGGGCAGGGCGGTCTTACCATCGACCAGTGCAAAGAAGCTGGCTTCCTCGCCTTCCAGGAATTCTTCGATAACGACCTCTGCACCCGCATCGCCGAACACCTTGTCGGTCATAGCGGCGTCGATGGCGGCTTCGGCTTCCTCGACCGATTGGCACAAGGTCACCCCCTTACCGGCGGCGAGGCCGTCGGCCTTGACGACGATAGGGGCGCCCTGCTCGCGGACGTAGGCGATAGCCGCGTCGTGGTCGGTGAAGCGGCCGTAGGCGGCGGTGGGGATGTTGTATTTGGCGAACAGGTCCTTCATGAACCCTTTGGACCCTTCGAGAATGGCGGCTTTGGAATCGGGCCCGAAGGATTTGATGCCGGCGGCATCCAATTTGTCCACCAGGCCGGCGACCAAGGGACCTTCGGGGCCGACAACGACGAGGTCGATGGACTGATCTTGAGCGAATCGCACCAACGCGTCGACGGCTTCGGCGCCGATTTCCACGCATTCGGCAACCGATCCAATGCCCGCATTACCCGGCGCACAAAACAGTTTTTCGCAGCGCGGCGACTTGGCAATGGCCCAGCAAATGGCGTGTTCGCGGCCTCCCGAGCCGACGACCAGTATCTTCATGCGGTATGATCCCCCCAGATCAAATTCCATTGATTTGAAGCTGCCCGGTGACGAGCGCGTTCTTGTACCATAGATTATCAGACAGGATGACCAACTCTTCTCCCAATTCGAACAACGACGGCGCCATGGGTGCCAACATGCCCGAGTATAGCGTCAGTGAAATCTCCCAGGCGCTGAAGCGGACCGTCGAGCAAACGTTTTCCCATGTCCGGGTGCGCGGTGAAATCTCCGGCCTGACCCGTGCCGGGTCGGGGCACATGTACTTGTCCCTCAAGGACGAGAACGCCGTACTCGATGGTGTCTGTTGGCGTGGCACCGTGGCGCGTCTCGCCATTGATCCCGAGGATGGGATGGAGGTGATCGTTACGGGACGCTTGTCCACCTATCCCGGTCGCTCGCGCTATCAGATCGTCATCGAGGCGATGGAGATGGCGGGCGAGGGCGCGCTGCTCAAGCTGCTTGAGGACCGTCGCAAGAAGCTGCTCGCCGAAGGTTTGTTCGATGCCGAGCGTAAAAAACCGCGTCCCTTCCTTCCCGAGGTCATCGGTGTGGTGACGTCGCCGACCGGCGCGGTGATCCGCGACATCCTGCATCGATTGTCCGACCGGTTCCCGCGTCACGTTTTGCTCTGGCCCGTCATGGTGCAGGGCGAGGGTGCGGCGGAGCAAGTGGCGGCGGCCATCGAAGGGTTCAACCGCTTGACCGGCAAGGACGGCGTTCCGCGACCGAATCTGCTGATCGTGGCGCGCGGCGGCGGCAGTTTGGAAGACCTATGGGCGTTCAACGAAGAAATCGTCGTACGCGCTGCGGCAGCGAGTGATATTCCGCTGATCTCCGCTGTCGGTCATGAAACCGATACGACGTTGATCGACTTTGCGTCCGATCTCCGTGCCCCGACCCCGACGGCGGCGGCGGAGCTCGCCGTACCCGTGCGGGCGGATCTGTTGGCGCAGATCGCGGATGACGGGGCACGCTTGGTCCGCGCGGCGTCCCGGCGCCTGGATCACCAGCGGACGCGGCTTGAGGGGTTGGCCCGCGGCATTACGGATCCCCGCCGGTTGGTCGAGGAAGCCACGCAACGATTGGACGACCGCATCGAGCGTTTGGTGCGGTCGCGTCGTTCGGTGATCGATCAGCGGGCGGACCGGGTTGCAACGCTTGGCCGGGTTGTCGCGTCGCGGCACCCCGATAGTTTGATTCAGAATAGCGAACGCGAATTGAATTCATGGTTGCGGGCGTGGCAGCGCGCATTGAAGTCCGTGAGCACTGAGCGTGAAGCAACTTTTAAGCAAGCGTCACGTATGTTGGAAAGCCTCTCCTATCAGCGGGTGTTGGAGCGGGGGTTTGCATTGGTGACTGGCACAGACGGGAATTTGATAACAGCAGCGGCGGCAACCGAGCCCGGCATGCCGGTGTCTATCCGTTTCCGGGATGGCGATGTCGGGGCAACGATCGACGGTAACGGCGGGTCATCCGTGAAAAAGAAACCGCGTCCAAAAAAGCAGAAGTCCCAGACGGGAAACGACGATCAGGGGAGCCTGTTGTGATCCGGCTGTTTGGTTCCCTGATCGTAATCCTGGTTCTAATCGCCACGGCGTCGGCCGTTGCGCAAGACGTGACCCTCGACGGCGATTTCATTCAAGGTGGTTTGGTGACCGGCCGGGTAGCCGCGGGCGACCGGGTTGACCTGGACGGCAAACCGGTTCCCGTTGCCGCGAATGGGCGTTTTCTCATCGCCTTCGATCGCGATGGCGCGAAGACCGCGAAATTGGAAATACGCCATGCGAACGGGTCCGTGACACGGCGCGACCTGACGATCGAAACACGCTCTTACGATATTCAACGGATCGATGGCTTGCCCCCGCGCAAAGTCACGCCGTCGCCCGAGGATATGAAGCGTATTGCCGCCGAACGGACGTTGATGGTTGCGGCCCGGGGTATCGTTCGGCGCGACAGCGATTTTGTTTCCGGCTTCGTCTGGCCCGCGAGGGGCCGCATCTCAGGGGTTTACGGTAGTCAGCGCATTCTCAATGGTGAGCCTCGGCGGCCGCATTTCGGCGTCGATATCGCGGCCCCTGTCGGAACGCCTGTCGTGGCGGCCGCCGACGGCGAAGTGACGTTGGTGCACCCCGGCATGTTCTTCAACGGCAAATCAGTGGTCATCGATCACGGGCTTGGGTTGAATTCGGTCTACATCCACCTGAGTGAGACCTTGGTTAAAAAGGGACAGAAAGTGAAAAAGGGGGCGGTTGTCGGCCGTGTCGGAAAGACCGGCCGGGCGACGGGTCCTCATCTTCATTGGGGCATGCGGCTCAGGGACGTGGAGATCGATCCCGCCTTGCTGGTCGATGGCTCTCCCGAAAATTAATCAGCGTTGGGCCAGCGCCGGTGCAGCCATAGCCACTGCTCGGGACGTTCGCGAATCCATTCTGACAGATGCTTGTTCACGTCTGTCATCATCGCCGCAATATCCCGTTGTCGGTCGCCGGTGTCGGGTTTGACCAACGGCGGGTAGGCGGTGATCCGAAACCGAGCACCCTGCAGGCGCTCGATGCGCACCGGCACGACCGGGCAATCGAAGCGCAGCGAGAATTGAGCAACTGCCGGCGCGGTCATGGCTTCGATGCCCATGAACGGCACCGGGATGCCGTCGTTCATCTTCTGGTCCACTAGCATGGCGACATGACCGCCTTTGTTGAGAACGTCGAGAGCGACCCGGGCGCCTTTCGATCCCTTGGCAAACAATCCGGCCTGTATGGCATCACGTCCTCGTCGGAACAATTTGTCGACCAGCGGATTGTTCATCGCACGATAGGCAAGATGCACATCGCGCCCTTGCCGCGTTGCGATCAGCGGCAATAATTCCCAATTGGCCAGGTGCGCGGAGAAAAAAACACCGGGTTTATCGTCGGCGTACAGGCTGTCGCAATATTCCTTGCCCACGATCTCGATACGCCCGCTGCCGTCATACGGATCGAACTTCGCGATGTGCGGATGTTCGGCCAGGGTGCGGCCCAAATTTTCCCATAGACCACGCAAGATATTGTTGACGTCCGCGTCGCCGAGATCGGGGAACACACGTTTCAGGTTTGCAATGGCGACGCGTGAAACGCCCAGTCGCGGTCCGATCATCCGCGCCAGCCAGCCGCCAAGGGCCGAGGCGATGTCGATCGGCAGCGCCCTGAAAACCCCGAGGACCAGAACCAAACAGACGGCCTCGAGCGGATGGCGGACAAAACGCTGAACGAACCGCGACATGCCTTAGATCGCTCCGGTGACAAACGGCTGCAATAGGCTTTCCAACGCTCCCGTGTCCTGCCACGTGATACGCACGGTCAGCACCTCTACCTCATTGCGGAACTCGGGATCGAGACGCACGGCATCCTTTTCGGTGGTTACCATGACAGCATTCAATTCGGTTGCCCGTTTTCGGATCGCGTCGATGTTGCGTTGGCTGAAAGGGTGGTGATCGCCGAAGCCGCAAGTTTCGGCGACGTCGCAGCCGATGCCGCGCAATGTTGCGAAAAATTTTTCCGGGCGGGCGATGCCGGCAAAGGCGACGACCGGTTTGTTTTTCAGGCGGTTGGCTTCGTCGCCTGGCGTCAGATATCCCCGCAGGATCGGCAGGCCGCTGTCGGCGATGGCGGACGGAAGCGGGCTTTCACCGCCGCCGATGATGGCAACCGCTTGGGCGCGGCGGAGCCCGACTTCCGGACGCTCGCGCAAGGGCCCCGCGGGAATTAGTTTGCCGTTGCCGAAGCCCGCTTCGCCGTCGACGACGACAATCGAGAGGTCCTTTTCCAAGGACGGGTTCTGGAAGCCGTCATCCATAACGATCACGTCGGCGCCGCCTGCGGCGGCGCGGGCGCCCGCTGGCCGATCCGCGGCAATCCAGGTCGGTGCGACGGCCGATAGTAGAAGAGGCTCATCTCCGACGTCGGCGGCGGTGTGTTTTTCCGGATCGACGCGCAATGGGCCCGTTTCATGGCCGCCATAACCACGGGATAGGAAATGGACGGCAACGCCCTTGGATATCAAGCGTTCGGCAACCGACAAAGCGACCGGCGTTTTACCCGCGCCGCCCGCCACCAGATTGCCGATGCATATGACAGGGACGAGTGCTTTCTCACCTTTCGACAGGACCATCCGCAGCCGGCCGGCCATTCCATAGAGAGAACCTATCGGCGACAGGACAACCGGGAGGAAGCCGCCCCCATCGTACCAGTATCTAGGCGGCCGCATGGGATGTCGATCCCCTGTTAGGCTTCTGGCAGCGAATAGCCATAACTTGATCGATTTCCTTGCCGACGGCGTCGACGACGGCATTATGTGCCGAGACATATTCACGGCCCTTGGTGATCAATGCGGTGCGCGCATCGGCGTCCGTCAAAAGGCGGCCGACCGCTTCCGCCAATTCCGTTGCGCTGCCGACGGTAACGGCGGCACCGGCCGCCGCCATTTCTTCTGCCATAAGTTTGAAATTTGCCATATGAGGGCCGTGGAGGACGGCACATTCAAGCCGCAATGGTTCCAACGGGTTCTGGCCACCCAGCGGCACCAAGGATTTTCCCATGAAGACGATATTCGCGAGCCGGAAGAACAATCCGAGTTCGCCCAACGTATCGGCGATATAGATCTCCGTTTCCGGCGTCGGTTGATCGCCGCGCGACCGCAGTCCGATGGATAGATCGCTTCCGCTCAGCGTCGAGAGGATTTCAGGGCCGCGGTCTGGGTGCCGGGGTACGATAATCGTGAGCAGACCGGGATGGCGGCCACCGAGAGCGCGATGCACGTCAGCGGCGATTTCTTCTTCGCCGGCATGTGTACTTGCGGCGAGCCAGCGTGGCCGATCGCCGAGCAGGGATTGTAGCCGGGCCAATTCGTCCGCATCGGCATCGAGCGGCGGGCTCGCGAATTTGAGGTTGCCGACACATTTGAAACGATTAGCACCCAATTTTTTCAGCCGTTCGGCATCGCCCTGCGTCTGGCCCAAGCACATCTCGAAATTCTGCAACAAGGACTTGATCAGCCCGCGCGCGCGTTGCCAACCGGCAAACGAACGCGGCGAGATACGTCCATTGACAAGCACCATGGGAATACCGCGCGCCTGGGTTTCCGAAATCAGATTGGGCCAAAATTCGCTTTCGGCCCATAGCGCGACGTCGGGTTTCCAGTGATCGAGGAAGCGCCGCACGTAGGCCATGCGATCGACCGGTACGTATTGGTGAATAACCCGGTCGGGCAACTGTCCAGCGATCAGGCGCGCCGAGGAAACCGTTCCCGTGGTAAACAGGACATGGATGTCCGGATACCGTGTCAGCAGATGGGTGATGAGCGGCAGCATGGATTGGGATTCCCCGACGCTTGCCGCGTGGAGCCAGATCAGGCGACCCGACGGGCGTGGTACGCTCGACTTCCCCAGTCGTTCGTCAAATCGGGCGGCGTCCTCCTTCCCTTTGGATCGCCGTTGCGCGAGGTAAAGCCGGATGAAGGGGCCGGTTAGGTCGGTCGCCAGCCGGTACAGGGGCAGCATCATGCGTCTGCCCCCGTTTCTATTGAAGTCGGTATTTCGGCGGCGGGTTCGATAGGCGGCATGCCGTGGGACCGGTCTGCCTCTGCGGTCATGCGGTTCAACCATTCTTCCAGTTGAAGCCGAGCACCTTCCATTACTTTGTCGTCGGCATTCCTCGGCACATAAATTGGCGTGCCCCAGACGATATCGCCGGCGCCGAACGGATAGGGCACGACGAACTTATCCCATGAATTGAGAATCCGGCAGGACGATGTGCCGAATGTCATTGGGACGATGGCTGCGCCGGTAAGACGGGCGAGGGCAACGGCCCCGATGCTGGCCCGCATGCGCGGTCCCTGAGGGCCGTCAGGAGTAATACCGACATAACCGCCATCTTTGAGGATGCGGGCCATGGCTTTGAGCGCCGTCGTTCCACCCCGTGTCGAGGAACCCGCCAGCGTTTCCAGACCGAAGCGGGCAGCGATCTGGGTGATCAGCTGGCCGTCCGCATGTGACGAAATCAACATATGGAACGGTTCACTGCGGTTCCAGGCGAGCGACGCCATAAGAAGCCGACCATGCCAGAAGCATGTGATGAAGGGCTGTTTTTCAGCGATCAAGCGATCCCGGCTTTCCGTTCCCACGATCCGCCATCGCCCTGTTTTCATGACCAGCCACATATACAGGTAACCGAGCCAAGAAATGAATCTCCGCACGGCGGGCCGCCGGGAAAGGGATTTGATTGCGCGGGGTGTCGCCATGCCGATGTGTGCCGGTCAGGCTTGCGCGGTCGCCGCGGGCGGTGCATCGCCGGTTCCGGCTGTCTGATTGGCGAATTGAAGGGCATAGAGCTTTGCGTACAGCCCCTTTCGCCCGAGCAGCTCGGCGTGCGTGCCGCTTTCCACCATCTTTCCGCCGTCGATGACATGGATGACGTCGGCATCCATCACCGTCGACAGACGATGGGCTATCACGAGAGTCGTGCGGCCCTCCATCAGGATTTTCAGGGCCGCCTGCACGTGGCGCTCGGATTCCGTATCCAGTGCGGACGTCGCTTCATCCAGCAAAAGGATCGGCGCGTTCTTGAGCATGGCGCGGGCGATGGCGATGCGTTGGCGTTGGCCGCCCGAGAGCTGTGCGCCGTGTTCGCCGACCTGTGTGTCGTATCCGTTGGGAAATTCCATGATGAAGTCATGCGCGGCGGCGTTCTTGGCGACGGCGATGATTTCCTCTTCCGAGGCGTCCATGCGGCCATAGGCGATATTCGCGCGGATGGTATCGTCGAACAGAGTGATGTCCTGGCTGACCAGGGCCATGGCGCCGCGCAGGGAGGCGAAGGTCACATCGCGCACATCAATGCCGTCGATGGTGATGGTGCCGCCGTCCACGTCATAGAACCGGGGGATGAGATTGAGGATGGTCGATTTGCCTGCGCCTGAGGGTCCGACCAGGGCGATGGTCTTACCGCCCGGCACGTCAAGGGAGATATGGTTCAGTGCCGGCCGGTCTTCGCGGTAGGCAAAGGACACGTCATTGAGACGAATGTGGCCCTCGGCGATGGTCAGATCACGGGCATCCGGTTTCTCGACGATAGTGGGGTGGCGATCCAACAGGGCAAACAAACGCTGTGCTCCTGCAAGGCCTTCCTGCAGATTGGCGTTGAGGTTGGCGAGGCGCTTCATCGGTTCGTAGGCGAGAAGCAAAGCCGTGATAAACGAGAAAAAGGACCCTGCGTCGGTTGCTTGGTTGATGACCCGGTAGCCGCCGTAGAAAATAACCAATGCAACAGCCGTCCCGCCGAGGGTTTCCATGATCGGGCTCGCCAATGCTCGGACGCGGGAGCTTTTGAATACCAGTTTGAAGATCCGCTCGGCGATGGCCCGGACGCGTGTTTTCTCGTATTCCTCCATGCCATAGGCTTTGACGACCCGCGCCCCTTGGAAGGTTTGGTTCAACAGGGTGGTAAATTCGCCCATTTCCACTTGGGTGTTCACGCTGACCTTGCGGATCCGCTTGCCGAGCCGCGAGATGGCATAGACGGCAATCGGGAAAACCAAAAACGATGCGAGCGACAATCGCCAGTCCTGAATGAACATGACGCCGACGAGAAACACGAGGGATAGCGCGTCCTTGCCGATACTGGTGAGCGCATTGGAAACGGCTGCCCGCATCATGTTGATATCGATGGTGAAACGGGAAATCAGATTGCCGGCCGGATTACTCTGAAAGAAGGCCAGTTCCATTTTGCTGAGGTGCGCATACAGCCGGTGCTGGCTGTCGGTAATGATGCGCTGCCCGACATAGCTCATCAGCGTGGCTTGACCGTAATTGGCGGCACCTTTGACAAAGAAGGTTATCAAAACGGCCGCCCCGACGGGGACGAGCATCGACCGGTCTTGTTCGATAAAGACCTTATTGACGACAGGCTCCATGAGCCAAGCGCTCAGGCCCGTCGCGCCGGCGACAAGTCCCATGCAAACAAGCGCGAACACCACCCAGCCCCAGTAGGGTTTGATGTTTTCGCGGACCAGCCGTTTAACCAGTGCGCTCGTGGAGTTGCTCTGTATCTTAGCCGTGGTGTCGCTCACAGTTCCGAAGCCGGTATCCCGTACAATCTTACGGCCAAAATGAATTTCGCGGACCATACCACGCTTGGCTAGTCCATCCAATCCGTGTGTAGAATCAGCAGGTTAATTCTTGGTGACGGCCAATTTGCCACGACTTGGCCGTCACTATTTTCCCGCGACGGTCAGTCCGTCAACTCTTACGGTCGGCGCATCAACGCCATAAAGGAATTCGAGGTCGTTGGCGGGAACCAGGTTGGCATACATTTCCTTGAGGTTTCCGGCAACGGTGATCTCGCTCACCGGATAGGCGATCTCGCTGTTCTCTATCCAGTAGCCCGCCGCGCCGCGGCTGTAATCACCGGTCAGCCCGTTGAGGCCGAACCCGATCAATTCGGTGACGTAAAACCCGCTTTTGATATCCGCCATGAGGTCTTCCGGTGAAATGTCGCCGGCTTCGAGATAAAGGTTCGTGGCCGACGGCGACGGTGGGCCGCCGGTGCCGCGCGAGGCGTGGCCGGTGGTTTCGAGGCCCAATTGCCGAGCCGAACGGAGATCGAGGAACCATGTCGTCAGGACCCCGTTTTCGATCACATTACGGCGCTTGTTGGCCACGCCTTCGCCGTCGAACGGCTTGGAACGGAGACCGCGTTTGCGGTGCGGATCGTCGACAATGGTGATCCCGTCGCAGAACACTTTTTTGCCCATGTAATCCTTGAGGAAGCTCGTGTTGCGGGCGATGGCAGCGCCGTTGATGGCGCTGGCCAAATGGGAAATCAGGCCACGCGATACGCGCGGATCATAGATCACCGGCACCTGGCCGGTGGATGCCTTGCGGGGATTGAGGCGCTTGACCGCTTTCTCGCCCGCGGTGCGGCCGATATCCTCGGGCGACCTCAGGTCGCTCGCGTAAACCGCGCCATGATAGTCATAGTCCCGCTCCATCTCGGTTCCCGTACCCGCCAGGACCGAGGCGCTCAATGACACGTGCGACCCCGAATAACCCTGCGCGAATCCGTTGGTCGCGGCGACGGCGACGGTTGCCCGGCCCCAGCCCGCTTCGGCGCCTTCGGAATTGGTAACACCCTCGACCGCGCGGGCGGCATCCTCGGCACGGGACGCCCACTCGACCAGCGTCTTGGCATCGGGTTCATAGGAATCGGCCATGTCCAGATCGGGAAAATCGGTGGCCAGTTGGTCGGGATCGGCGAGGCCGCAATAGGGATCGTCCGGCACGGACTTGGCCATGGCGACGGCACGTTCCGCCAATTCGTTCAGTGCGCCGGCCGTCATGTCCGACGATGACACGATAGCCTGCTTCTTGCCGATGAGAACCCGAAGTCCGACATCCGTGTTTTCCGACCGCTCCAGCTTCTCGGCATTGCCGAGACGCTGCGCGACCGCGAGCGAGGTGCTTTCCACATAAACCGCATCGGCAGCTTCCGCACCGGCCTTCACGGCCTTAGCGAGCAGATCGGTGAGCAGGTTCAGATTATCGGCCGTTTCCGCCATATCCTCGTCGGATCCCTTCTTCTCTATATCTGTCTATTTCCAGATGGCCTATTTCCAAATCGATTGGCCGCTTCCGGGCAGTCCCAGGGTGTTCCACATTTCGGAGACCTTGTCGATCACCTCGTCGGACATGCGGATCTTGGTGCCCCAATCGCGCGACGTTTCCGGCGGCATCTTAATTGTCGCGTCGATACCGATCTTGCCACCCAGGCCGGACACCGGCGAGGCGAAGTCGAGATAATCGATGGGCGTCGCGTCGATCAAGGTGACGTCGCGAACCGGATCCATGCGCGTCGACATGGCCCAGATAACGTCCTTCCAATCGCGCGCGTCGATATCGTGGTCCACCACGATGACCATCTTGGTATAGAGGAATTGGCGCAAATAGGACCACACCGCCATCATGATCCGTTTGGCATGGCCGGGATAGGCTTTGCGGATGGAGACGACGGCGACGCGGTAGGAACACCCTTCCGGCGGCAGCCAGAAATCGACGATCTCGGGGAATTGCTGGGTCAACAGTGGGATGAACAACTCGTTGAGCGCTTCGCCGAGGACGGAGGGTTCGTCCGGCGGCCGCCCGGTATAGGTCGACAGATAGATAGGGTCGCGGCGCATGGTGATGGCGCTGATCTTAAAGACGGGGAACTCTTCGACCGAATTGTAATAGCCGGTGTGATCGCCGTAGGGGCCTTCGGCGCCGTATTCCGACAAGGACACATGGCCCTCGATCACAATCTCGGCTTCCGCCGGTACTTTGAGGGGCACGGTCTTGCAGGCAACCAGCTCCACCTTCTCGTTCCGCAGCAGTCCCGCGAACTGATATTCGGAGAGCGTATCGGGCACCGGTGCGACGGCGGCGAGAATGCATCCCGGATCGGCGCCGATGACCACGGCGGCGGGGATTTCCGTGGCACCCGCTTTGCCGGCGCGGGCATGATGCTGCGCCCCGCCGCGATGTTTGAGCCAGCGCATCAATGTCGTGTCGCGGCCGGTCACTTGCATGCGGTAGACGCCGACGTTGAACGCATCGTCACTATCGGACGCAGGATCGCGGGTGACCACCAGCGGCCACGTGATCAGCGGCGCGGGCTCGCCCGGCCAGCAGGTCTGGATGGGCAGTTTGGCGAGATCGATGTCGTCGCCTTGCCACACCACTTCCTGACAGGGCGCGTTGCGCACCGTCTTCGGTTTCATGGCCATGGCGGTTTTGACGAGCGGCAGCATGTCGAACGCTTCGCGCCAGCCGCCCGGCGGTTCCGGCTGACGCAGGAAGGCAAGAGTTTCCCCGAACGCGCGCAGGTCTTCCGGCTTCCTATTCATCCCCCAGGCAACTCGTTCGACGGTGCCGAACAGATTGGTGAGAACCGGCATAGCGCACGGCGTGCCGTTGGCATCGATGGGCTTTTCGAACAAGACAGCGGGACCGCCTTCGGCCATCAGGCGGGTTTGGATTTCCGTCATCTCCAAGTGGGTCGAAACGGGGGCCGACACGCGCACCAGTTGGCCGTCCCGTTCCAGCCGCTGAACGAAATCCCGCAGGTTCCGATATGCCATGGAAGCTCCTTTTTGCGGAACCTATAGACACTGAATGCCGCGGTGAAGGTCAAGGAAAACCTTGGTTTTCGGGTAAATTTGTTTTGATCCCCGTCTGAAAATCCCAGTTGTAGCGACGCGCCCGGATCACCACCTTTACCTTAAGTTGCGCGCTTTATTCGAGGCCGATACGGTAGCGCTAGCCCTTGATGGCCCCCGTGAACGTCACGCGAAACCGCTCATGACAATAAAGACCGAAAACCGGGAGAGTAGCCGAACGAACGGCGGCGTAGGCGATGCCTACCGGAGGCTGATCGAAATCGGCATCGCCCTGTCGGCGGAATTGAATCACGACCGGCTTATGGAGTTGATCCTTCTCGAAGCGAAGGACCTGACTAACGCCGACGGCGGGACCATCTACCTGAAAACCGATCAGGACACGCTGCGGTTCCAGATTATCCGCAACGATTCCCTGAAGATCGCCATGGGTGGCACGACGGGCAAACCCATCTCCTTTCACGATCTCGATCTGTTCAACGTGGATACGGGCGCGCCCAATCATCACAATGTGGCAACCCACGTGGCGCTCAGCGGTGAGACGGTGAACGTGCCGGATGCCTACAGCTCCAACGAGTTCGATTTCTCGGGAACCAAGGAGTTCGACAAGGGGACCGGCTACCGCTCCAAGTCCTTTTTGACTGTCCCGCTTAAGGATCACCAGGGCGACGTGATCGGCGTCCTGCAGCTGCTCAACGCGACCGATATTCATGGCGAGGTCGTGCCCTTCTCTGCCGACATTCAGCCGCTGATCGAGGCCTTGGCATCGCAGGCCGCCGTCTCCCTCAACAAGCAGCAGTTGATCGACGCGCAGCGGAAGCTGCTTGATTCCTTTATCGAGCTGATCGCCGGCGCCATCGACGCAAAGTCCGCTTATACGGGCGGCCATTGTCAGCGGGTGCCGGAATTGACGAAGATGCTAACCCGCGCGGCGTGCGAATCGCAGGATCATCGTTTCCATGACTTCGATCTCACCGACGAGGAATGGTACGAACTGCACATCGCCTGTTGGCTGCACGATTGCGGTAAGGTGACGACACCTGAGCATATCGTCGACAAGGCGACCAAACTCGAAACCATCCATAACCGCATCCATGAAATCCGCATGCGCTTCGAAGTGTTGAAGCGCGACGCGGAGATTGCCTACCTGCAAGGGCGCTTGGATGGCGGCGACGAAGCGGCGTTGCGGGAGCAACGTGACGCGCGCCTGAAACAATTGGATGATGATTTCGCCTTCATTGCCGAATGCAACGTCGGCGGCGAATTCATTTCCGAGGAAAGTCTCGAGCGGATCAAAAAGATCGCCGCCGAGGAATGGGTGCGCACCCTCGACGACCGGCTGGGCATTTCCATCGATGAGGAACAGCGGCTCAAGGGTGTCCCCCCGACGCCCGTACCGGCGACAGAGAAGCTGCTGGCCGACAAAGCGGAACACATCATGCCGCGCAACGACAAAGGCATCATGGCCGCCGACAATCCCTGGGGCTTCAGGATGGACGTGCCCGAACACGATACCAATCTCGGCGAGATCCATAATCTCAGCATCGCACGCGGCACGCTCACCGCAGAGGACCGCTATAAGATTAACGATCACATCGTGCAGACCATCATCATGCTGGAGGCATTACCGTTCCCGAAGAGTCTGGCGCGGGTGCCGGAAATCGCGGGCGGCCACCACGAGAAGATGGACGGTACCGGATATCCTAAGCGTCTCACCCGCGACGAAATGTCCCTGCCCGCGCGGGTGATGGCCATCGCCGACATTTTCGAGGCGCTGACAGCCGCCGACCGGCCTTACAAGAAACCGAAGAGCTTGTCCCAATCCCTCGACATCATGCGCCGCATGCGCGACGACAGCCACATCGATCCCGACCTATTCGATCTGTTCCTGGAATCCGGCACCTACCGGGAGTATGCGGAGAAATTCCTCGATCCGAGCCAGATCGATACCGTGGATATCGCCGAGTACGTCAACACCAAGCGATAATTGGGTTTAGGCCATCACCTGCCCTAGAATAATCCCGCCGAACAGCAGCCAGCCGAACAATCGGTTCGATTTGAACTTGCGCAGGCAATCGTGGGGATCGTCGAAATCCACGTCGACGGTCTGCCAAACAAGCTGCGCGGCGGCGAGGACCAACGCCACGTAGAACGGCCACGCAAGACCGACCATCCAGCCCGATATCCCGATCAAGACGATGGCAATGGCGTGGAAGACGGCGATCCAAGGCCGCGTGTTTTCCCCCAGCAACAGCGCCGTCGACTTCACGCCGATCAGCACATCGTCTTCCTTGTCCTGATGCGCATAGATGGTGTCGTACCCGAGGGTCCAGAAGAACCCGGCGGCATAAAGAACAAGGGCAGGTCCTTGCAGATCGCCCCGCACCGCCGCCCAGCCCAATAGCGCCCCCCAGTTGAAGGTGAGGCCCAACATCGCTTGCGGCCAATAGGTGATGCGCTTGGCGAAGGGATAAGTGAACACCAACAACAGTGAGGCGGCGCCGACACCGACGGCAAACCAGTTGAATTGCAACAGGATGATCAAACCGATCAGGCACAACAGGCCCATGTAGACCACCGCCTGGGTGACGCTGACCGCACCCGAGGGGATCGGCCGGTCTGCGGTGCGCGCCACACGGCCGTCGAAATCCCGGTCGGTAATGTCGTTGAAGATGCAGCCCGCGCCGCGCATGATCATCGCACCGAGGCCGAACAGGATCATGAGCCACAGGCTCGGCCAGCCGGGCGTGGCGAGGGCAATCGACCACCAGCAGGGAAACAGCAGCAGCCAGGTGCCGATGGGCCGGTCGAACCGCGCCATGCGGGCATAGGGCCGCGCCGCTTCGGGCAAATAACTGTCGACCCAGTTGCCGCGATGGATGTCGCTGGCGTCAGTGGTATGTGTCGGGGTGTCTATCGGCATCGCACCCCTGTATCACAGAAGCGCTTACCACAGAACCGCCGCTGTGCCATAACCGGGCCATGGAGAACGGATCGGAAATAAGACTGTGCGTGGCGGCGGACCTCCGTGCCAAAGAAGAAATCATTCTCGACAAGGACCAAGCGCATTATGTCACGACGGTGATGCGCCGCCGCGCCGGCGATACGGTGCTGTTGTTCAATGGCCGCGACGGCGAATGGCGCGCCGAAATTTCGGAGGCAGGCCGCAAAAGCTGTGCCCTCCACCTTACGGATCAAACCCGGCCCCAAGTGGAAGAGCCGGGGCCGTGGTTGTTGTTCGCGCCCGTCAAGCGGACACAAACCGATCTGATCGTCGAGAAAGCAACCGAGCTGGGAGCGTCCCGGCTGCTGCCCATCTTTTCCGAACGCACCAACGCCGGAAGGGTCAATCTCGAGCGATTGTCCGCCATCGCGACCGAGGCCGCCGAGCAATGCCGCCGGCTCACCGTGCCGGAGGTCAAGGAACCTGCGGCATTGCGCGACGTATTGGCGGATTGGCCCGCCGACCGGCGGCTGTTTTTGTTGGATGAGACAGGCGGTGGGACGGCGCCGTCACAGGTAATCGCCCCCGATCAACCGGGTGCGTTGCTGATCGGTCCGGAAGGCGGGTTCACGTTATCGGAACTTGATTTTCTCCGGAATCTTTCCTTTGTTAGTTCCATCAGCCTGGGACGGCGTGTCCTGCGCGCAGAGACCGCCGCCCTTGCGGCGCTCGCCTGTTGGCAGACCCTGGCCGGCGACTGGCGATAGAACGAAACGACATAACGAAACAGAACGACCGACCGCGCCAAGGTTACGAATTGGGTCAAGCGTTTAGGTCTGGACAGGGGAAGCGATGGCGGGCGTAAGCCACAAAGACGATACGCCGATCACCGGCAAGGACCAACTTGTCGCCTATATCGCGTCGGGCTGCAAACCGGAGAGCGAATGGCGGATCGGCACCGAACACGAGAAATTCGCCTACGATCCCGACACGCTGATGCCGCTGCCTTATGAGGGGCCGAAGGGCATTCGGGCGTTGCTCGAGGGATTGACCCGCTTCGGCTGGCAGCCGGTTCTGGAGCACGGCAATCTTATCGCGCTTTCCAAGCCGGACCATTCCTCGATCACATTGGAGCCCGGCGGGCAGGTCGAACTCTCCGGCGCGCCGCTCGAAAACATTCACCAGACCTGTTCGGAACTGACCGAGCACCTGAAACAGGTGAAGGAAATCTCCACCGAATTGGGCGTTGCCCTCATGGGGCTCGGCTACCGCGCCAAAGCGCGGCTCGATCAGGTGCCGTGGATGCCCAAGGGGCGCTACAAGATCATGCGGGAATATATGCCCAAGCGCGGCACGTTGGGGCTCGACATGATGCTCGCGACCTGCACCGTGCAGGTAAACCTCGATTATTCGTCCGAGCAGCACATGGTGCGCATGTTCCGCGCGGCCTTGGCGCTGCAGCCGGTGGCGACGGCCATGTGGGCCAACTCGCCCTTCAAGGAAGGCAAAAAGAACGGCTATCTCAGCTACCGCAGCCATATCTGGACCGACACGGACCCGGACCGCACCGGCATGCTGCCCTTTGTGTTCGAGGACGGTTTCGGCTTCGAGCGCTATGTCGATTACATGCTCGACGTGCCCATGTATTTTGTTTACCGCGACGGCCAATATATCGACGCGTCGGGTCAATCCTTCCGCGACTTTTTGCAAGGCACGTTGCCGGCGTTGCCGGGTGAATTGCCGACCATGGGCGATTGGGTTGATCATCTGACCACCAGTTTCCCCGAAGTGCGGCTCAAGAAATTTCTCGAAATGCGCGGTGCCGACGGCGGGCCGTGGGGGTATCTGTGTGCGCTGCCCGCCTATTGGGTGGGATTGCTTTACAGCGAAGATGCGCTCGGAGCGGTCGAGGAATTGATCGCGGATTGGAGCGTCGAGGAGATTTCCGCCATCCGTTCCGGCGTGCCAAAATCGGCGCTGAAAACGCCGTTCCGGAACGGCACGGTGCAGGACCTCGCGCTGAAGACCCTGGATATCGCACGGGCCGGATTGCAGGCACGTGCCCGCCTCGATAACTCGGGCGAGGACGAAACTCATTTTCTGGAACCGCTGGTCAAGATCGCACGCTCCGGCGTTACCCCGGCGGAAGAATTGATCGCGCTCTATGACGGCGAGTGGGGCGGTGACATCACGCCTGTTTTCAATTTGCAGGCGTACTAGTTTTATCTGGGAGGCTGCGCATGTTTTACGAACCGAAGAAAAACAATCACGGATTGCCCTATAATCCGTTCAAATCCTGTGTGATCCCCCGGCCCATCGGTTGGATCTCGACGTTGAGCCCCGAAGGCGTGCCCAACTTGGCGCCGTTCAGCCAGTTTCAGAACCTGACCTTCGATCCGCCCTATGTGATGTTCTCGTCCAACTACACCATGGACGCGAAGCGCAAGGATTCGGTCGTGAACGCCGAATCGACGGGCGAGTTCGTGTGGAACATGGCGACCTATGATTTGCGTGAAGCCGTAAACATTTCCGCCAGCTTCTTTCCGCCCGAGGTGGACGAGTTCGAAGAGGCGGGCCTCGAGAAACTAGCGTCCAATTTCGTCAAGCCGTGGCGGGTGAAAGGCTCCCCGGTGCATTTCGAATGCAAATATCATTCGACCCTGCGGCTGCCCGGTAATGGCCCCATGGGGACCGTCGACGTGGTGATCGGCGAGGTGATCGGCGTCCACATCGACGACAACTACATCACCGATGAGGGCAAGATCGACGTGCTCAAGGCGCGGCCCATCGCGCGCATCGGCTACCTCGATTACACCTCGATCGAATCCATCTTCACCATGAAGGTGCCAGAGGACCGGATTTTCTCGGGCGGCATGGAAGGCCGCCCGGAAACGAACGTCGCGAAACGCGCCTAGACGCTAAGCGACTTTCCGGCCTTCAGGACGGCGGTTGCGGCGGCGCCGATTGTTTTTCTGGCCGTTGCCACCTGAACCATTGCCGCCACGGTCATTTTTGGGGCCTTTCTTGAAGCCGTTCTTGGCGCCCTTGCGGGGGCCGTCGCCGTGTTTCTTGGCCCCGTTTTTGTCCCCGCTATTGCTCCAGTTGTTTCCTTGGTTGCCCCGGTGGCCTTTCTTTTGGCCATTGCGGTTGCCGTTGGGTCTGCCGCGGCGTGGGGCGCGGTCCTCGGTGACGTCGTCGCCGTCATCGTTCGCCGCGACAGTGCCGATCACATCCAGCGGCCGCTTGATCAGCCGTTCGATGCTTTTCAGATAACCACGCTCCGAGCCGTCGCAGAACGAGATGGCCGTGCCTGCCGCACCTGCCCGCGCCGTGCGGCCGATCCGATGCACGTAGCTTTCCGGCTCATTGGGGAGTTCGAAGTTGATGACATGGGTGACGTCGTCGACATCGATGCCGCGCGCCGCGATGTCGGTCGCGACCAGTACGCGTGCCCGGCCACGGCGGAAATTGTCGAGCGCCTTTTGACGGGCGTTCTGAGACTTGTTGCCGTGGATGGCGTCGGCGTTGACGCCTTGCTTTTCAAGTTGTTCGGCGACCCGGTTGGCGCCGTGTTTGGTGCGGGTGAAAACGATGACCCGCTTCATCTCGGGGTCTTCCAGCATTTCGGCGAGCAGGGCGCGCTTCTGGCGGCCGGGAACGAAGATGACGCCCTGGTCGATCCGTTCGACGGCAACCGTCTTGGGCGTAATCTCGATGCGCTCGGCGTTCTGTAGGATTTCATTGGCGAGATGCGCTACCTCGCGGGGCATGGTTGCCGAGAACAACAGCGTCTGCCGTTCGGCCGGCACCGCCTGAACGATTTTACGCACGTCGCGGATGAATCCCATGTCGAGCATGCGGTCGGCTTCGTCGAGGACCAGATGGCGCACTTGATCGAGCCGCACATGACCCTGATTGACGAGGTCGAGGAGGCGGCCGGGGGTGGCGATCAGGATATCGACGCCGCGCGCCATGGCACGGACCTGGGTATGCTGCTTCACGCCGCCGAGGATGATGGTATGGCGCAGATTGAGGTGGCGGCCATAGGCTTTGATGCCATCACCGATCTGAATGGCGAGTTCCCGCGTCGGGGCGAGGATCAGCGCGCGTGCCGACCGTGGCTGCGTCTTGCGCTTATTGGCGGACAGATGCTGCAGCAGCGGCAAAGCGAAGGCGGCGGTCTTGCCGGTGCCCGTCTGGGCGATGCCCAACAGATCGTTGTTGTCGAGCAGCAGCGGGATAGCCTGTGCCTGAATGGGCGTGGGGGTGGTGTAGCCTTCGGCCTGAAGAGCACGCAAAAGAGGCTCGGCAAGGCCGAGGGTTTCGAAAGTCGGGGTCGTCATATGATATTTCCTTTGAGCCAAGTTTCGAGCCGACCCTAGCCATACGAGGCAAAAGGGTGGCGACGCGTCGTGGCGCTTGCCGCATTCCACGCGCACCTGGAACAAACGGTGATTTTCTGATTATTGCCCCGGGACGATAGGCCCGTGTTTGCTACGAAGCCCTGGCGCGGTCGCGGGGAAAGGTGGCCCTTAGATGCTCTTATCGCCGGCCTATGTCAACCGAATTCGAAAAAATGGATGCGGAATCAACGAGTTAAATCTCGGTACCGCCCACGGTGAGCCAATCGAGTTTCGTGGTCGGCTGGCCGACGCCCACGGGCACGCCCTGGCCGTCCTTGCCGCAGGTGCCGACACCGGGATCGAGGGCCATGTCGTTGCCGATCATGGAAACACGGGTCAGCGCGTCGGGGCCGTTGCCGATCAGGGTCGCGCCCTTCACCGCCGGACCGATCTTGCCGTTCTCGATCTTGTAGGCCTCGGTGCAGGTGAAGACGAACTTGCCCGACGTGATGTCCACTTGGCCGCCGCCGAAGTTCACCGCGAACAGGCCCTTGTCGACGCTGCGCAGAATTTCTTCCGGGTCCTTGTCGCCGTTGAGCATGATGGTGTTGGTCATGCGCGGCATGGGCGCGTGGGCATAACTTTCGCGCCGACCATTTCCTGTTGGCGGCTGGCCCATAAGCCGGGCGTTCATGCGGTCCTGCATGTAACCGGTGAGGATACCGTCTTCGATCAGCACGGTGCGCTGGGTCGGCGTGCCTTCATCGTCGATGGTGAGGGAGCCGCGCCGGTCGGTGATGGTGCCGTCATCGACGACGGTGACGCCGGGGGCGGCGACACGTTCGCCCATCAGCCCGGAAAAGGCCGAGGTTTTCTTGCGATTGAAATCGCCTTCGAGGCCATGGCCGATGGCTTCGTGCAGCAGGATGGCGGGCCAGCCGGGACCCAGCACCACCGGCATTTCCCCTGCAGGCGCGGACACCGAGGTGAGGTTGACCAAGGCTTGGCGCAAGGCTTCGTCGACGGCGCCCTGCCAGGTCTCTTCGGTGAGATACTGATCATAAGTAGTGCGCCCGCCGGTGCCGTAGTTGCCCGATTCCATGCGGTCGCCGTCACCGACCACGCAGGAAACGCTGAGCCGCACCAAGGGCCGGATGTCGGCGGCGCGGCTGCCGTCGGCGCGGATGATCTGGACCGCCTGCCATTCGCCCGAAAGGGACGCGGAGACCTGTTTGATGCGGTCATCCTGGGCGCGCGCATAGGCGTCGATATCGGCGAGCAGCTTCACCTTGGTTTCGAATGGGGTGAGGTTGAGGGGATTGTCCTCGGCGTAGAGGCTCTGGTTGGTGCGGCCCGGCCCGTCGGCCATGGTGCCGCCGTGACCGGCATGCACCGCCTTCACCGTGTCGGCGGCGCGCTTGAGGGCCGCTTCGGACAATTCGTTGGAATGGGAATAGCCGGCCGTCTCGCCCGCGACGGAGCGCAGGCCGAAACCCTGGGCCGTGTCGAAGCTCGCGTTCTTCAATTGGCCGTCGTCGAAGACGAAGCTCTCCGACTGGGCATATTCGAGGAACAGTTCGCCGTCATCGGCGCCGTGCAGCGCATCCTCGACAAGCCGTTCGGCGCGGCCGCGGTCGAGACCGGTGCGGGTGAAGAACAGATCGTCGGTGGCGGCGATATCGGTCATGGGGCGGCTCCCGTTTTATAATGCTTCTAGTTGGCAGAAGTTGGGAGAGGGCGCAAGGGTTGAACCGGCTTTCGGTTGCCCTCCCACCATGCTAGCGTCTGCGGCAAACAAGAAAAAACAAGGGATTCTCACGATGACGTCATGGGGGACAGGATGGGCGTATTTGATTGCCGAGGCGTCGAGTTGGACGGCATCCGTACGGGGGACGGGCCGCCGCTTCTGATGCTGCATGGCGCGGGCGGGCCGGGATCGCTGGGACCGGCTATCGCCAAGCTTGCCGATCAATTCGAGGTGCTGGCGCCGCATCACCCGGGATTCGGCGGTTCGCCAACTGTTGATGAGATCAGCAGCGTCGACGACCTTTCCTACTTATATCTTGATCTGCTGGACGAGCTCGATCTCAGCGGCGTCACGCTGATGGGATTTTCCATGGGCGGCTGGACTGCGTGTGAGATCGCCGTGAAATCGACGGCGCGCGTCGCACGTTTGATCCTGGTCGATCCCGTCGGGATTAGGGTCGACGGTAGGCCCGACTGCGAGATCGCCGATATCTTCAATGTGCATCCGTCCAAGATGCCGGAACTTGTGTTTCATGATCCATCGCTAGCTGTTCTTCCCGCCGACATGAACGAGGAGCAGCAGTTATTGGCCGAGCAGGCGAAGGTCGCGGCGGTACGCTACACCTGGGAGCCCTATATGCATAACCCCAAGTTGCGCGGGCGGCTCCATCGGATCGATGTACCGACGCTGCTCATCTGGGGCGCAAGCGACGGCATCGTTACGGTTGCCTATGGCGAGGAGTACACGTCGTCGATCCCGGGGGCCCGCATGGTGGTGATCGACAAGGCAGGGCACCAACCGCATCTCGAACAGACGGACCGCTTCGTCTCCGAGGTGTTGACCTTCGCGCAACCCGCGCTCGCGGCGGAATAGGGAGACGACGTCATGCTGCTTTATCATTTCAGCGAGGCCGCCTATCCGCATCTGCCAAACGAAGACCACTATTCCTCGATCCGCGTCGAACTGCCGAACGAGATTTACGATCCGGAGATCGGCGCGAAGCTCTACCGCGAACGGTTGGATGAATGGTGTCTCGCCGACGAGCTTGGCCTCAACATCATGCTCAACGAACACCATCAGACGGCGACTTGCGTGGTGCCGTCCATCGCCGTGTTCGGCGGCATCCTTGCCCGCGAAACCAAGAAGGCACGTATCCTTCAGCTTGGCAATCCCGTCGGCAACCGCCGCGATCCGATCCGTGTTGCCGAGGAAACGGCCATGGTCGACGTGATTTCGGGCGGGCGGCTCGACTGCGGTTTCGTGCGCGGCGTGCCCTATGAAATCGCGCCCGCCAATGCCAACCCGGTGGGGCAATCGGCGCGTATGTGGGAAGCCATCGATCTGATCGTCAAGGCGTGGACCACCCATGACGGTCCGTTCCGCTGGGAAGGGCCCAACTTCCATTACCGGAGCGTCAATGTCTGGCCGCGCCCGCTGCAATCACCGCATCCACCCCTGTGGATGCCAACATTCAGCGCCTCGACGGCGCGCGAGTTGGCGCGGCGTAAGTGGGTGATCGCCACCATGTCGGCCGGCTTCAAGCGGACGCGCGAGATTTTCGACGCCTATCGGGAGGAATATCGCAATGTCCATGGGGCCGAGGCGCCCATGGACCGCTTCGCGTTCCTGGGTCTGGGATACGTCGCGGACAACGACACCGATGCGCGCAAGGGCGCCGAAGGGCTGATGTGGTATTTGCAAACCAACAAGGTGGCGCCACAATATGGCGCGCCGCCCGGTTATGTGTCACCGAAGCAGGCCGTCGCCATGCGCATGGCAGGCAGCCACGATCTCGGCGATCTGCGCAAGCCGGATGTCGATGTGCAGACCGCTCTCGGCAATCTCTACTGGGGCACGCCGGATAAGGTGGCCGCACAGACCGCCAAGTTCCACGAACAGGTAGGCGGGCTCGGGCATCTGCTGCTCATGGGCCAGGCGGGCGGCATGAGCTATGCGAGCACCGCGTCCCACCTGAAACTCCTCGCCCAGGAGGTTTCCCCTCACCTCGAGGAGTTGGGCAGGGCGGAGGCCCACGCTGCGGAATAGGGCCGAAAACAGGTACCCAGCCTCATTTTTCTTGACCTTAACCTTTCCCCGCGTAAGCTTGCGCCATCGTGGTGATTTGATCGACCGGCTTGCGGCCACGTTAAACAAACGAGCTAAAAGGTCGGCGCTGCGAAAGCCCCGACCATCACCGGCCGGGGCTTTGTCTTTGGGAGACCGAAAGAAGCTCCGTCGCAGAGTTTGAGGAGAGGATGAGATGCCGAAGGACAACCCGGGTGCCAAGACGCGGCGCCGTCAAACCAATCTGGTGCGGGGCGGATTGAACCGTTCCCATTTCGACGAGATTTCCGAAGCCATGTATCTGTCGTCGAGTTACGCCTACGACTCGGCGGAACAGGCGGCGCGCGCCTTCAAGGGCGAAGAGGATCATTATCTCTACTCGCGCTACGGCAACCCGACCGTCACCATGTTCGAAGACCGGCTCGGCGTCATGGAAGGGGCGAGCATCTGTCAATCGACGGCGAGTGGTATGGGCGCCATGTTCGCCTCGCTTGCCTGTCTGTTGAAAGCGGGTGACCGGCTGGTGGCGTCCAAGGCCCTGTTCGGATCTTGCGACTACGTCTGTACGGTGCTGATGCCCCAATACGGCGTGGAGGTCGAAACGGTCGCGTCCGCCGACTTGGACGAGTGGGAAAAGGCGTTGTCCAAACCGACCAACGCGGTGTTCCTCGAAAGCCCGTCCAACCCGATGATGCAGATTCTCGATATCGCGGCGATTGCCGACATGGCACACAAGGCCGGCGCCCGGCTGATCGTCGACAATGTGTTCGCGACGCCCCTGTTCCAGAAGCCGCTCGATCTCGGGGCCGACATCGTCATGTATTCGACCACCAAACATATCGACGGCCAGGGCCGTACGCTCGGCGGTGCCATCCTCACCAACGACGAATCCTATTACCAGGATCACCTGCGCATGTTCATCCGGCACACGGGCCCGACGTTGAGCCCGTTCAACGCCTGGGTGTTGACCAAATCGTTGGAGACCATGGATTTGCGTATCCGTCAGCAAGCCGAAAATGCGGCACAGATCGCCAAGGCGCTGAACGAGTTGCCCGAAATAACCAAGGTCGTCTTCCCCGGTCTCGACAGTCACCCTCAATACGACTTGGTGCAGAAACAGATGAGCGGTCCCGGCACCATGGTCGTCTTCGAACTCGATGGAGATCAGGCGCGCACGTTCCGGTTCATGAACGCACTGGAGGTGATCGACATCTCCAATAATCTCGGCGATGCCAAGAGCATGGTGACCCACCCGACGACCACCACCCACCAGCGCATGAAACCCGAGGAACGGGCGGCGCTGGGTATCAACGAAAACACGGTGCGTTTGTCGGTGGGTCTCGAAGACCCGCTCGACCTCATCGAGGACATCGAGCAGGCCCTAAAAGCCTAAATGTATTAGGAAGCCGGCTTATCCCTGTTCCCAGGGGAGGCCGGCGACCTTCCAGCCGGCCTTCGTGCCGCGGTGCCCGTCGTCGTTCTTGGCGCCTTCGAACCCTTCCAGCACGTTGTAGCATTTGCCGTAGCCTTCCTGGGTCATGGCGACGGCGGCGGCGATGGAGCGCTGGCCGGACCGGCACAGGAACAGGATCGTCTGGTCCGGTTTGATCCCCAGCCGTTTTACTTCCTCGGTGAAGGTGGGGTTGGCCTCGCCGGTGGGGAAGCGCTGCCATTCGACCTGACCGAGGCTCTTGCCCAGGCCGGACAAGTCAGGGCGGCCGACATAATTCCACTCCGCCGCCGTGCGGCAATCGACCATGACGGCGTTCTCGTCTTCTTGCAGGATTTTCCACGCCTCGGCGGGGGTGACGTCGCCGGCATATCCGTCGGCCATATTCTTTCTCCCAGGTTCTCCGGCAAAGTTTGCGCGAGTGTACGAAATCGGCGCGTCTGCGGAAAGCCCCTGGCCTCATACAGTCGCCCGGTGTAATAAGCCTATTCCTGAAGCAGGAGCGTTTCCGAACCGGCCATGGCCGATCTTTCCCTATCTTCTTCGCCGACCCTGTCCGTGGTGGTGCCCGTCCATAATGAAGAGGACAACGTGGCGCCTTTGGTGGAAGAGATCGTCACGGCCCTCGGCGTGCGTGGCGGTTACGAGATCGTCTATGTCGATGACGGCAGCGGTGATGGTACCTGGGCGCGTCTCGAAGAACTCGCCCGTTTGTATACGGAGTTCCGTGCCGTCCATCATGCCGAGCGGCGAGGCCAAAGCGCGGCCGTCGTCACCGGCGTACGCGCGGCGCGTGGCTCCATCATCGCGACCCTCGACGGCGACGGTCAGAACGATCCTACCGACATTCTCAAACTATTGGCGGTGTTTGAGGCCCGCGAACCGGAGGCGCCGCCGCTTATGGTGGCGGGCAATCGCACCACCCGCCGCGACACCGGTATGCGTCGCATCGCATCGCGCATCGCAAACGGGGTGCGCAGCCGATTGTTGGGGGACGCAACCCCCGATACCGGCTGCGGGCTCAAGGTCTTTGGGCGCGACGTTTTCCTGGCGATGCCCGCCTTCGATCATATGCACCGCTTTTTGCCTGCCCTGATGATCCGCGGCGGCGGCGAGGTCGTTTCCGTGCCGGTCGGTCACCGGCCGCGGGCGCGCGGCAGCTCCAAGTACGGTATCTGGGACCGGCTGTGGGTGGGGATCGTCGACCTTGCCGGGGTCATGTGGCTCAAACGCCGCCCGGTAGCCGCACGAGTGGACCGGGAGACCGGCACGTCGTGACCGAAACCGCCGAGAACGGGAAGAAGGAAACACGGCTTGTTGCCCGCTCGGTTCTGCGCGGGCTTATCGTCATTGCCGTGCTTGTCGGCGTGGGACTCCTTTTGCGCGCCGCCGGTATCGATCAGGAAAGTGGCGCGCGCTTTATCGATACCTGGGTGCGGGGCCGCGGTCTTACCGGCGAAATGTTGTTCGTCATCCTGGCGGCGGTGGCGACGGCGGTCGGCTTGCCGCGTCAGTTGGCGGCCTTTCTCGGCGGGTACGCGTTCGGGTTGATCGAAGGGACCGGGCTATCCCTGTTGGGAGCTGTGTTCGGATGTATCATCAGCTTCGGGGTGGCCCGCTGGCTGGCCCACGATTTCGTCGTGCGGCATCTGCCCCGCCGGCTTCGGCGCGCGGATACGTTCCTTGCCGACAACACCTTTTCCATGGCGCTGTTGATCCGGCTTCTGCCGGCAGGCAGCAATATTCTCACCAATCTTGCCGCCGGGGTTTCCAGCGCCGGTGCCGTCGGCTTCTTTTTCGGCTCCGCGCTCGGTTACATCCCGCAGATGGTGATTTTCGCTTTGTTGGGGAGCGGCATCAATCTGGATCCCGGCGTGCGCATTACCGCGAGCGTCGCCTTGTTTCTCGCGTCTGCCGGGTTGGGTTTCTATCTCTACCGGCGGTACCGCGCCGCGCGGGCGCTGGCCACCGAGATCTCGGGGGAAGAACCGCTTTAGTGCAGGCTCATTGATGCCGCGGCGAAGCGGTATTTGACCGGCTCGATCAGTTCCTGACCGGCGATTTTGACACTGTGAAGCTTGCCCTCCAGAGAGGTTTCCCAGAAATCGAGGAACTTCTTGATAACCGGAAAATTGGGCGCGATGTCCATCGTTTGCCAGATGAAAGTCTGCAGCAGATCGGGATGATCAGGCATGTGGTAGATGATTTCCGCTGTGGTCAGGCGGTATCCCCTGAGCTGAGCTTCGATCGACCGATGGGTCATGCGGCACCTCTTAATGGCAACTTCGGAACGGCTTTCACTCCTCTCTATTTGGTGATGGAACCCGTTACGATTCAATGAAAAAAATGGTTAAAATCAATCAATTAGCACCGATCTGGGGAGAGTGCTGCCAAAACGCCGCGCCCGGCCGAAAATTTTTGTGGGAATAGGGGCTTGACGGAGCAGGCGCTTCGGCTAAGTTCCCTGGCAGTCTCGCGCCGAGAGTGCTAATTGACAGTGCGAATCGGGGCGAAATCCACGACCGTAATGGAGGAAAAGATGGGCTTCAGGCCGCTTCACGACCGGATCCTCGTCCGGCGTATCAAGGAAGAAGAGAAAACGGCGGGCGGGATTATCATTCCCGATACCGCGAAGGAAAAGCCCTCCGAGGGCGAAATCGTTGCCGTTGGGTCGGGACACCGGGCCGAAGACGGGTCCGTCACGCCGCTGGATGTCAAAGCCGGCGACCGCGTTCTGTTCAGCAAGTACGGTGGGACCGAAGTCACCATCGACGGTGAGGAACTGCTGATCCTGCGTGAATCCGACGTTCTTGGCATTGTCGAAGCCAAGAAATCCAAATCCAAAACCAAAAAAGCTGCTTAAGTCAGGCTTACGTGGCAAGGAGATAAAGAACTATGGCTGCTAAGGAAGTAAAATTCGAGGCCGATGCCCGCCAGCGCATGCTGAAAGGCGTGGACATCCTGGCCGATGCCGTCAAGGTGACCTTGGGTCCCAAGGGCCGCAACGTGGTGCTGGAGAAGTCCTTCGGCGCGCCGCGCATCACCAAGGACGGTGTGACCGTTGCGAAGGAAATCGAGCTTTCCGACAAGTTCGAAAACATGGGTGCGCAGATGGTGCGCGAAGTGGCGTCGAAGACCAACGACGAAGCCGGCGACGGCACCACGACGGCGACCGTTCTGGCTCAGTCGATCGTCCGCGAGGGCGTGAAGGCGGTTTCCGCCGGCATGAACCCCATGGACCTGAAGCGCGGCATCGATCTCGCCGTTGAGGCCGTGATTGCGGACCTCAAGAAGCGCTCCAAGAAGGTTGCGACCAACGCCGAAATCGCTCAGGTCGGTACCATTTCTGCCAACGGCGAAGCCGAGATCGGCAACATGATCGCCGAAGCGATGAGCAAGGTCGGCAATGAAGGCGTGATCACGGTTGAAGAAGCCAAGAGCCTGCAAAGCTCCCTCGACGTCGTCGAAGGCATGCAGTTCGATCGCGGCTACACCTCGCCGTACTTCGTCACCAACGCCGAAAAGATGATCTGCGAGCTGGAAAGCCCGTACATCCTGATCCACGAGAAAAAGCTGTCCAGCCTGCAGCCCCTGCTGCCGGTTCTGGAAGCCGTGGTCCAGAGCGGCCGTCCGCTGATGATCATCGCCGAGGACATCGAAGGCGAAGCGCTGGCCACCCTGGTGGTCAACAAGCTGCGTGGTGGCCTCAAGGTCGCCGCCGTCAAGGCGCCGGGCTTCGGTGATCGCCGCAAGGCCATGCTCGAGGACATCGCCATTCTGACCCGCGGTCAGGTCATCAGCGAAGACCTGGGCATCAAGCTCGAGAACGTCACGGTCGATATGATGGGGACCGCCAAGCGCGTCGTCATCACCAAGGAAGAGACTACCGTCGTCGAAGGTGCGGGCAAGAAGTCCGACATCCAAGGCCGCTGCAACCAGATCCGGGCGCAGATCGAGGAAACATCCTCGGACTACGACCGTGAAAAGCTGCAGGAGCGTCTCGCCAAGCTGGCCGGCGGTGTTGCCGTTCTGAACATCGGCGGTGCTACCGAGGTTGAGGTGAAGGAGCGTAAGGATCGCGTCGACGACGCTCTGAACGCCACCCGCGCCGCGGTCGAGGAAGGTATCGTGCCGGGCGGCGGCGTTGCGTTGCTGCGTGCCACGAAGGCTCTCGACAAGGTCAAGCCGGGCAACGACGACCAGCGGGTCGGTATCGAGATCGTCCGCCGTGCGCTGCAGGCGCCGGTGCGTCAGATCGCCGAGAACGCCGGTGTCGATGGCGCCGTGGTGGCTGGCAAGCTCCTCGAGAGCAAGGACCAGAGCCGCGGCTTCAACGCTCAAACTCTCGAATACATGGACCTGGTGAAAGCCGGTGTCGTCGACCCGACCAAGGTCGTGCGCACGGAGATCACGGACGCGGCGTCGATTGCCGGTCTCCTGATCACCACCGAGGCCATGGTTGCCGAGAAACCGGAAGACAAGCCGGCCGCGCCGGCGATGCCCGCCGACATGGGCGGCATGGGCGGCATGATGTAATCTGCCGTCTTTCGGACGAAATCGGGCCGTGTCCTTCGGGGCACGGCCCTTTTCTTTTGTTCTGTTGGCGGATGCTCAACAAGGCTGTAAGAAGCATCCTGTCATGGACTATCTCCTCAATTTTTTCGGTGGCACATATCAGATAACGGGTTTGTTGGGCGCGGGCGCGGTCTGGCTCGGGCTCGCGGCAATCGGCTCGGCGTTCACCAATACAAAAGGCCTCACCGCCGGCACGCCCTATTACGGTTGGGGACTGGTCACCGCGCTCTACACGTTTCTCGGCGTGTTCACGGGCATTTCGTTCACATGGCTGGCGTGGTTTCTTTTTGCGGTCACCGTCGGGTGCGGAATTTTCCTAGTGCGCCGCCATGGCGTCGAGATTCTCCGCCGGCCTGTCATGATATTTGCGTTGTCCTTGCCCCTCGTGGCGTTGGTTGCGGCCATGTCGGCCTCGCAATGGGATGAATTTTCCCATTGGCTGCCAAGCGCGCGGTATCTCCTCGTCGCCGACGGATTTCCCAACGCGGCAGACCCGCAGACGGGCGCGTCTTTCCCGGCCTATCCCTATGGCTGGCCCGTTTTGGTGTTTATGGGCAGTCTGGTTTCCGGCGGTTTGCATGAAAACATCGGTCCGCTTCTCAATCTGTTCGCGCTCTTTACCTTCGGCATCGCCATGTTGGACGTGCTCGGTGAACGGACGGGCGTAAAGATCGACCGAAAGAGAAGCTGGGCGGCCATTGCAATCGCACTTCTGGTTGCAACGATCCTCAATCCAGCTTTCGTGCAAAAACTCGTCCTGACGTCCTATTCCGACGCTTCGACAATGGTGGCGGTCGGTTTGGCCACCATCCTTGCCTGGATGTTCTTGAACCGCTTGGCCGAAGGTCAGTCGGATGATGACGTCCGCGTGCTTGTCTGGCAGCTGGCCTTGACGCTCGTGGTCCTCATCGCTGTTCGCCCGGCAAATTTGATTCCTTTCGTGGCTTTGCTGATTGCGACGGCCATTGCCGGTTTCCGTTCCCCGACGATCCCGATGATGCGCCTCGTAAGGCTGCTCTTTCTCGCAGCTTTGCCGGCTGTCCTGGTTTATGCGGTATGGCGATTCTACGTTGCACATGAACTCAGCGGCCAGGAAATGTCCATCCGGCCAATTAGTGCATGGCATCTCGATCTGATAGTCGATGTTCTGGCGCGAATGGGGTCCGTCCTCGCCCGCAAGGGAGTGTATCTGGCCATGATGCTGGTCGTCCTGGGGTTCGGGATACGGGCTCTTTTCCGTTGCCGGACATCCCTTGATCGCCTGGCGATACTGGCGAGCGGTATTTTCGTCGCCTACAACCTGTTTTTGCTGTTCACCTATATGGCCGTCTTCGGACAGAACGATGCCCTGCGGGCGGCGTCCTATTGGCGCTACAATACGCACGTCGCCCTGGCCGGGTTGGTTTTTGCCGTCGTTGCGCTATCGATGTTGTGGGATCGCTGGTCGCCCGGAACCCGAACGCGTGCTGTCTTTTGCGGCGTGGCAATCATATTAATCGTGGGGCTGCCTTTCGCACTTACGAACAAGATCAGGTTCGATCGTGAGCCGCCGAAGCCGTTTTTCCGTGCGGCGGCCGCAAAGATCGCGCCCCACATCGGTTCCGGCGACGCCTATCTGATCATCGACCCCCACGGCTCCGGTGAATCGAACGTCATCACCCGCTACCACATTTGGCCGAGCGGCGAATTCCTGGGATACGTCAGTGCATTCCAGGGAAATGTCGATCGCTTGGTTGCGGAATCTCTGCAAAAACGCGCACCGAAATTCCTCGTGCTGTACTCGTCCACCGACGCTATCTCCGGGCTTCTAGGAATAAAGACCGAGCCGGACACGGCGTATCTTCTTGAACGTTCAAACGGCGACTGGGAGGTCGTCGGGCAGTGGCAGTCGGCCGACCTCGCCGGATAGGCTGGTTACGCGCCGAGGAAATCTGAAATCGTACGGACGGCGTCCGCCAAGCCGATCCGTTGGACGTCGACGCCTTCGGGGAAGGCCGTCGCGAGACGCGACGGCATGGCGCGGTCGAGGATAACAAAGACGCCGCGATCCGTGGCTTGGCGGATCAAGCGGCCATAGGCCTGTTTCAGTCGTAGCCGCGTCGTGATGTCGTCGTACCGATCGCCTTCATAGGCCTGCTTGCGGGCACGGTGGAGGATCGTTGGGCGCGGCCACGGTACCCGGTCATAGATCAACAGCCGCAAAGACCGACCAGGAACATCGACACCATCGCGGACCGCATCGGTTCCCAGCAAACACGCGTTTTCCTCGGCGCGGAAAATATCGACCAATGTGCCGACATCCAGCGGATCGATGTGTTGTGCGAACAAGGGGAACGCGGCCATCTCTGGCATGGCGATCAGGCGTTTATGAATGGCACGGAGGCGGGCGATGGATGTGAACAGGCCGATGCCGCCCCCGCCGGCGGCCGTCATCAATTCGCGGTAGGCCGCCGCTGCTCTATCGGCGTCGTTTTTGCTCACGTCGGTGATCACCAGTACCCGCGTTTGCGCGCCATAATCGAAGGGAGACGGTAGATCGATGCGTTCCGCGTCCAGCGGCAGATGTACCAGACCGGTGCCGGCCAGCGCGGCTTGCCAATCCGCCTCCTCGTCGCCGGTGCTGTCCTTGAGCGTTGCCGACGTCACCAAAATGCCTTCGGCGGTGCTCGCCACGGTCTCGACGAACGGAAACGTCGGATCGACCCAATTGCGATGCAGGCCAATATCGATATCCCGGCCATTGATCCGGTCGATGGCCATGCGGTCGACGAAACCATGCGGCGTTTCCTGGGCGAGAGAGGCGAGCATCTCTTGCCAGGCTTGTACCGGCATCAGGGCACGGCGCTCAATGCTGCGGACCAGGGATTCGAGCCGCTGACGGGTGGCGGTATCCAGCTCGCTTGCCTTGTCGTCCAACTGTTTGGCGAGGGCGGCACGCAAGGCACGGGCCGGTTCGACGAGACCGCCCAAATCGTCGGCCAAAACAGCTGCGGCGTCCAACAGCCCCGGCACCGGCGGCTGCGCCTCGGTCTCCAGGTCGTAGGGGAGTTCGGTGTTGCGGTCGCGGGCGTAGACCTGCTCGCGGATCAAATGCAGTGCGGTTTCCACCGGCCCGACGGGGTTGGCGGCGGTCAGACGTTGCAGCCAACCCGATCCCGGCAAGACGCGTGCGGCTTCGACAAGCCGGACCAGCGCGTCGGTCGCCTTTTCATCGCCGTCGATCAAATCGTCGAGGCGTGCCTTGAGGCCCCGCGAGCGTGATCCCCGGCGGCCCTCCGCGCCCAAAAGCCACCGACGTAATTCGGCGGTTTCCTGGCCGGTCAGGTGGGCGGAAAAGGCGCTGTCGGCGGCATCGAACAGGTGATGCCCTTCGTCGAACACATAGCGGGACGGTTTGTAGGCGTCATCACCGCCCCCCAATGCCGCTTGCACCATGACCAGCGCATGGTTGGCGACGACGATTTTGGCACGGCGTGCGCGGCGGATGGAGCGTTCGATAAAGCATTTGCTGTAATGGCTGCACGCCGAATAGATGCACTCGCCGCGCCGGTCGGTCAGGCCGAGTGACGGCGGAAATCCGAGCAGATCGGCGAGCCAGGCAGGAAAGTCGCCGCCGACCATATCGCCGTCCCGGGTGGCGGTGATCCAGCGCGCGACCAACCCTAAGGCCGTCGCGTCTTCCGCCCGGGCGGTAAGCCGCCCTAATGACTCTTCGAAATTGAGCACACAGAGATAATTCTCGCGTCCTTTCCGCACGACGGCGCGCAGGGCCTTTTCGTCCGGATCGGGATACAAGCGGTCGAGTTCTCCGTCCAACTGCCGTTGCAGATTGCGGGTGTAGGTGCTGATCCACACGGTGCCGTCGTTCTTTTCCGCCCACAGGCTGGCTGGCGCCAGATAGCCGAGGGTTTTACCGGTGCCCGTGCCGGCCTGGGCGATCACGGCACGTGGCATGCCGGGCGCGTCGGCAGGTGCGAATGCGTGCGCCGCCGTTTCGGCATAGGCTTTCTGTTGCGGCCTGTCTTCCGCGGACGCCCCGCGCAACGCAACTAGGCGTTCGACAACCTCATCCTTGCCGAGCGGTATGTGTCCGGGCTGCGGCGGCGGGGCATGTTCCGACCATTCCTTGAGCCGTTGCCAGACGCGCAGACCCTCGACGGGATTGCGCACCCGGGTCTTGCCGTCCTCTTCGATGGCGTGACCCAGGGCGGCAAGCACCGCCGGTGCCCACGGCCATCCGCCACGGCCCATGGCCCAGGCAATCTCGGCGGTGCCCGGCCGTGCTTCGGCGAGTTCCTCCAGCAAGGCCCGCGCGGTGGCGAATAATCCCAATGCCTGATCTTCGCGCGCGTCGGGGAGTGTGAGGCCCACCGCTTCGGCAACCCCGCGCGGGGTCGGCACGCAGAACTGTGCCGGGCGAACGAACGCGAACAGCTCCAAGAGGTCGAACGCAGGGAACGGCTGAACGCCCAGATAGCCTGCGGTGGCGCGTGCATGGCAGAGAATGGGTGGTGTCTCGCGCGCGCGCCGGGAGGCTTCGTTGGGCGACAGGTGGTCGATTTCTCCGTCGGCGGTCAGCCACGCGGCGCCGCGATGGTCGGCCACCAGGGCGGGGACGTCGGGCAGGCGGATCTTGGGGGCGGGGCGGGATACGGCGGACATGGTAAAAGCCAATATAGCTGTGCGACTCGCGCGACGCACGGATGAACAGGCCAAGAAAGCCGTGTATAAAACCATCTATATTGGCGCTTCAAACGGCACGGTTGACCCGGTGCCTCGGCCCCCTTAGGGTCCGGCGCGATTTCGGGCGATCCCGAAGGACTTTACCGGAACGAAGTAGAAATGACCGATATCGGCGAGTTTACGCGGCATTCCAACGCCTGGCCCTGCGCCGAGGCGCGCAATCTCGAAAAGCGGATTGGCGGCAATTTGCCGGCCAAGGGTTATGTCCTTTTCGAGACCGGCTATGGCCCGTCCGGATTGCCTCATATCGGCACCTTCGGCGAGGTGGCGCGCACCTCCATGGTGCGGCACGCCTTTACCGAGATGACCGGTTTGCCGACCCGCCTGTTTGCGTTTTCCGACGACATGGACGGTTTGCGCAAAGTCCCCGATAACATTCCCAACAAGGAGATGGTCGCCGAGCATCTTGGAAAGCCGCTTACGGAAGTGCCGGATCCATTCGGCACCCATGACAGCTTCGGCGCCCACAACAATGCACGCCTCCGGGCGTTTCTCGATGAGTTTGGTTTCGACTACGAATTCATGAGTTCGACCGAATGCTACAAGGCCGGTCAATTCGATGAGACGTTGTTGAAGCTGCTTCAGGATTACGAGCGGGTGATCAACGTGATCCTGCCGACCCTGGGGCCGGAACGCCGCGCGACCTATAGCCCGTTCCTGCCGATCTGCCCGAAGACGGGTGTCGTGATGCAGGTGCCGATCGTCGAACGCAATGTCGATGCGGGCACCGTGGTCTATGAAGATGACGACGGCAAGAAAGTGGAAGTGCCGGTAACTGGCGGCCACTGCAAGCTGCAGTGGAAAGCCGACTGGGCCATGCGCTGGGTGGCGCTCGACGTCGATTACGAAATGTCGGGCAAGGACCTCATCGATTCCGTGCGCCTGTCGAGCAAGATTGCGCGCATTCTCGGTGCTAACCCGCCCGCCAGCTATACATATGAGCTGTTCCTAGATGAGAACGGCGAGAAGATTTCCAAGTCGCGCGGCAACGGCCTGACCATCGAGGAATGGCTTCGGTATGCCCCGCCGGAAAGCCTCAGTCAGTTCATGTATCAGAAGCCGACCCAGGCGAAGCGGCTCTATTTCGATGTGATTCCCCGTAATGTCGACGAATATCTCGGCAATCTGGAGAAATACGCGGACCAGGAACCGCAGAAGAAGATCGACAATCCCGTGTGGCATATCCATGCCGGTCATCCGCCGACGGGGGATGCAACACTGCGGTTCAATATTCTGCTGAACCTGGCGGCGGTGTGTAACACCGAGGACAAGTCGGTGCTGTGGCACTTCATTTCGCGCTACCGCCCCGACGCGACGCCGGAAAGCGCCCCGATCCTCGACGACCTGGTCGGCTATGCAATCAATTATTTCCGCGACTTCGTAAAGCCCAACAAGGCCTATCGTGCGCCGACCGATATGGAGCGCGCCGCGCTGGCCGACCTGTCGGAGACCCTCGCCAACTTGCCTGCCGGGATTGATGCCGAGGGCATTCAGACCGAGGTCTACGAGGTAGGTAAGCGGCACGACTTCGCCGATCTCAAAAGCTGGTTCGCGACGCTGTACGAAGTACTGCTCGGCCAATCCACGGGCCCCCGCATGGGGTCCTTCATTGCCCTTTACGGCATCGCTGAGACCCGCGCCCTGATCGACAAGGCGCTGGCCGGCGAGGATCTCAGCGCGGCGTAGATGATGCCGACGGGGATCGTGCCATGATGATCACCCTTTATGACGATCCTATCTCCGGCAACGGCTACAAGGTGCGGCTGGTGCTCGCCCAGCTGGACATTCCCTATAATCTGGTCGAGGTGGATATCCTCAAGGGCGAAACCCGCACGCCGGAATTTCTCTCCAAGAACCTCAACGGGCGCATTCCCACGGTGGAGTTCGAGGACGGCCGCTGCCTCTCCGAGTCCAACGCTATTCTCTACTATTTCGCGCAAGGCACGGATATATGGCCGGCGGATAGGTTCGATCAGGCCGACGCTTTGCGCTGGATGAATTTCGAGCAATACAGTCACGAGCCGTATATTGCCGTCGCCCGCTTCTGGCATCACCTGCCCGAGCCGCCCGATCCGAAAGCGCTGGCCGAAAAACAGAAAGGCGGTTACGCGGCCCTCGATGTGATGGAAAAGCATTTGGCCGCCAATGATTTTTTTGCGGCCGGGCGATACACCATCGCCGACATCGCGCTTTATGCCTATACCCACGTTGCCGCCGAGGGCGGGTTCGATTTGTCGAGATATACCGCCGTCAACGGCTGGCTCGGCCGGATCCGGTCGCAACCGGGGCACGTCCCGATGGCGCCCCATCCGCCCTTACCGCACGGCAAGCCCGAATAATCTATCCCGGCGACGGAATCGTTCCTGGCGGACGTTTCTCTCTAAAACCGCGGCCGCGTCTTTGACGTCGAGTATCCGCTTTTAACGTAACAGGCTTCATTTTGTCGGAACGGGAGCGTGCCATGCTGCGTTTGATCGGTCTTTTCGTTGCCGTGCTTATTATCTTCGTCCCAGCGTTCTCCTGGGCGCAGTCCGAGCCTGCCCTCGATCGGCAGGTCGTGCTCGAACGGATGGAGGGCAACACCCTTGAGTATCTTGTTCAGGATATGCGGCCTTTCCGCATTTGGATTTACCACTCGGATAACACGACGGCCTATCTGTTTAGTGAGCGCAACAGATTGCGCCGTCCCCTGCAAACCACGTGGCGCACAGCTGACGACGGTGCCTATTGCTACAGCTCGCGGCGTTTCGGTGAGCGCTGTTTTAACGTGTACGAAAATAATTATGAGTACCGCCTCGAGAGCACTACCAGCGGCAGCAGTCTGAAGGCCACACTTTACGAAGGTGATGCTCAGGGATTGGTCGCGCTGGCCGAGGGCCGCCGCGGCTCGACGCTCGCGACGCATCCATCCCTGGTGACCGTCAATCTTCCACCTCTGATCCCGATTTCGGAGTTTTTTGGAAACCGTCTTCAAAGTTGGGGGTATCGCGTTTCACCGGACGGCAAGACGCTTGGGTGGATTGCCAGGACCCCGCGCGGACCCCGCATCCACGTGCGGCCCATTGAAGGTGGGCCGGTTCGGGTTCTGCAGGACCGACGCCACGTCAGTTGGTTCCTGTGGGCAGTTGACAGCCGGCGCGTTTTGTTTTTCCGCGACACCGCCGGAGACGAGAACTTTCACATTTTTGTGGCCGATACGGAACAGCCGGAAACGCAACCTCGGGACCTGACGCCGGGACTAGTGACACGCTTCTCGCAACACCTCAGGACGCTGGTCGATGATCCCGACCACATCATAACGTTGTTGAGCGACCCCCAAGATCCGATCCGCCATCTCTATCGCATCAACATTCATTCGGGTGCGATCGATCAGATCGAGAAGAATCCGGGTGAGGTGCTCAACTGGGTCACCGACACGTCGGGAACCGTTATCGGTCGGTATCGAAAGGAGGAAGACGGCCGCCATTTCTATGAGGTTCGCTCGCGCCCGGATGAAGAATGGCGGATCATCACACAATTCAACTTCGACGAATTTCTCGGTGTTTTTTATCCGCCGCCAAATCGGCGCGACGCATTGGCCATTTCCGACATTGGGCGGGACAAACGGGCCATGGTCCGTTTGGATCACGTGACAGGTGAGCAAACCGTCCTTTTCGAGCATCCCAATGTGGATATCAGCCGATTGTATATGGACCTGGCGCGCTATGAGCCGCTCTGGGTTTCCGCATGGAACGGGTATCAAGATGCGACTTACTTCGACTTGTCGCTCGAAGCGGATTTGAAGCTGTTCGAACGGGACGGACCGGTCACGGTTAGCGTCTACAGTGCCGACCGCGATTGGCGGGTGCTTATTGTAACGGTCGAAAGCGATGTTTCAGGTCGTGCATATTATCTATTTGACCGGCGTACGAAGTCGAAGGAACTGCTTGCCGCCCATCCCATGGCCGAACGGGCGGCGGACCTGTCGCCATCAAAACCCATTTCGTTCGTCGCGCGCGACGGCCTGACCATTCACGGCTATCTGATCGTTCCGAAGGGTACGACTGGGAAGAATCTCCCAATGGTCCTGCGCGTTCATGGAGGCCCCCGGTCGCAAGATATTTGGTCCTATTCCGCGGATGATCAGTTTCTGGCCAATCGTGGCTATGCCGTTCTGCGGATCAACTATCGTGGTTCGCGGGGGTACGGTAAGGCTTTCACGCGTGCACTCAAACGCGAGGCCGGTCGAAAGATGCACAATGATCTCCTCGATGGGATCAAATGGGCGGTGTCACAGGGTATCGCCGATCCAGATAAAATCGCGATCTACGGCCGCAGTTTCGGGGGATATGCAACTCTGGTCGGCATGACGATGACTCCCGATGTCTTTGCCGCCGGTATCGATGTCGTCGGTCTCTCCGATCTCGTCCCTCAGGCGGCACAACGGTTGGAGCCCGGAGAGGAGACCGCCGTCAACTACTGGAATGCCTATATGGGAAATGCAGCCGATCCCGCCGAACGTGAAGACATGGCGGCACGGTCGCCGATTAATTTCGTCGAGCGGATATCGAAACCGTTGCTCGTGATCCATGGCGCCAATGACAATCGAGTGGACCGGTCGCATTCCGATCGTTTGGTTGCCGCGATGCGCGAGGCTGGCAAGCCCGTCGAATACATTCTCTTCGACAACGAAGGGCACCAAATCCGCAACATCAACAATCAGCGCCGGATGATGGCGCGGATTCAGGATTTTTTGGCACGTCATCTCGGTGGTCGATCAGGACGCCCTCTGTCACCCGTGCCGCAGGTGCTGCATACCCCGACGGATCGCCCGCCTCAGCTTGCCGACGCGAACTCCCAGTAAAGTTCGCGGGCGCGGCTGAACACGGGACCCGGCTGAAGATCTCGGTCGTCGAGCTTCACGCAGGGCAGGACCTTTGAATAGTTGGCGGACGAGAACAGTTCGTCGGCATCCGCCAACTCGTCATAGGCAATCTCGCGTTCCACCACCTCCATGCCGTCGGCGCGCAACAGCTGCACGACCCGTTGGCGGGTGATGCCGTTGAGGAAGGTGCCGTTGGGGGAGGGTGTGTGTACCGCCCCGTCCTTGACCATGAATAGATTTGTATAGGCGAACTCGGCGACCTTGTAGTCGGGGTCGAGAACGACCCCGGTGTCATACCCTTTGCCGCGAGCCTCACGCACGGCGCGCGCCACGTTGGGATAGAGGCAGGACGCTTTGGCCTCCGTCGGTGCCTGATCCAAACCGGGGCGGCGGATACTGGTGCGGCAGGCGGTGAACCCCGTCGGCTCCGGTAGAGGCGCGAGGTAGATGGACATCAGGAATTTCGTACTGTCGGGGTCGGCGACGATGAAGCCCGTTTCGGCCCAGATCATGGGGCAGATATAGAGCGCCGATCCTTCGGGGAATTTTTTGACGCCGTCGCGGGCGATTTCTTGCAGTTCTTCGCCGTTCACCGGTGGGGTCATGCCGAGCACCTCCGCCGACCGTCCGACCCGGGCGCAGTGCCGGTCGAGGTCAGGCAGGCCGCCGAGCATGGCGCGCGCGCCGTCGAAGACGATGGACGACAACCACATGGCGTTGCTGCCCGGCCCCAGGACCTTGGGCGAGCCTTCGTGCCACTTTCCGTCAACGAATGTCAGTGTGTCGGCGATTTCCGCTTTGGCCATATGCGTTCCCTCTCTCCCGATCGGATCAACATACCGTTTCGCGGAAGTCGCGCAAAACCCCTATCGCCAATTTCCGGAAATCGCCTACCGCCGGGCTGAGAAAAACTCTTTGAGGAGGCGTGAGGCTTCCGCTTCGCCGATGCCGCCATAGATCTCCGGCGCATGATGACAGGTGGGTTGATCGAAAATTCGCGGGCCATGCTCGACGCCGCCGCCTTTGGGGTCCGAGGCGCCGAAGTAGAGGCGGCGGATACGGGCGAACGAGATCGCCTGGGCGCACATGGGGCAGGGCTCCAGGGTGACATAGAGATCACAGTCCGGCAGGCGGGGCACCCCGAGGCGCGCCGCTGCCGCACGCAAAACCAGCATTTCCGCATGGGCAGTCGGATCGGCATCGGTTTCCGTGTGATTGTGGGCGGCGGCGAGGATTTCACCCGTGCGGCTGTCCACGATTGCGGCACCTACCGGCACTTCGCCTGCGTCTTGCGCCTGCCGGGCCTGGTCGAGGGCGGCCGCCATGAAGGGGGTGGAGGCTTTGGTCATGGGCCGGAGACTGATCATATCGGCCCGGGTCGTCAAGGAGTTGCCGTCGGGCGGCGATGTACGGGCGATGATCATTGCGCCGACTGCGCCTCGCGCCTACATTCCCCTCCATGTCCGATCCCCAATCCTCCGATACCGCGACACCCGTCATTGGCGTTACCGTCGATGCCGAGGAGACCGGCGGCTATTCGCGCTACCCTTGGTATGCGCTGCGCCAGAATTACTGTGGCGCGGTCATCAAGGCGGGCGGCTTGCCCATCATGCTGCCCAATGAACCGGCGCTGGCCGAGGCCTTTCTCGACCGGATCGACGGGTTGATGGTGACCGGCGGCAATTTCGACGTCGATCCCGCTCTTTATGGCGACGACGCACGGCACGAAACGGTACAACTCAAGGAACAGCGGACGGCGTTCGAGCTCGACATCACACGCGGTGCCTTGGCCCGCGATCTGCCGGTGTTGGGAATCTGTGGCGGCGAGCAACTTCTCGCGGTCGCCCTCGGAGGGACGCTGGTGCAGCATGTCCCTGACGAATTCGGCGATGCTATTGCGCATGAACAACCCAACCCGCGTCACGAAGTCGGCCACGAGGTTGAAATCGTCGATGGGACCCTGTTGCACGGCATCGTCGGCGTTGGCCGGATGCAGGTGAACTCCGCACACCATCAGGCGGTGCGTGACGTGCCGGCGGACGCGATCATCAATGCGCGGTCCGGCGACGGGGTGGTCGAAGGGATCGAGGCGCCGCGTGAGCGGTTCTGTCTCGGCGTTCAATGGCATCCCGAGTTCGAAGTGGATTCCGCCGATATCCGAATCTTTGCAGCCTTCATCGATGCCGCGCGCGAAAAAACCTAAATCTGCCGGTCAGGCGCAACAAAACGACGGGTCTGCGGCCTCGACAGGGGAGCGGGTCGCCAAGGTGATCGCGCGTGCCGGTGTCTGTTCGCGCCGTGATGCGGAAAAACTGATAGCGGATGGTCGTGTTGCGGTCGATGGTACCGTTCTGACGTCGCCCGCGGTCAAGGTCTTGCCGGAGAATGTGATTACGATTGACGGGGAGACGGTGGCGGCGCCCCCACGCACGCGGTTGTGGCGGTACCACAAGCCAGCCGGTGTCTTGACGACGCATAAGGATCCGCAGGGACGGCCGACCATCTTCGAGCGTCTGCCGGAAACGATGCCCCGGGTCGTGTCTGTCGGACGGCTCGACCTCAATTCCGAGGGGCTTCTTTTGCTTACCAACGACGGCGAGTTGGCGCGCCACCTCGAGTTGCCCTCCACCGGATGGGTGCGGCGGTATCGGGTGCGGGTCCATGGCCGCGTTCAGAAAAAGGATCTGGCACCTCTGGCCGAAGGAGTTGAGATCGACGGCGTTCGCTATCGTGGCGTTACCGCAACGCTCGATCGACAGCAAGGCAGCAATGCTTGGTTGACCATCGGGTTGCAGGAAGGAAAGAACCGTGAAATCAGGCGTCTGATGGAATACCTCGGATGGCCTGTCACCCGGTTGATCAGGATTGCCTACGGGCCTTTCCAGCTTGGCAACCTCGCGCGCGGGCAAATCGACGAAGTTCGGCGCAAGGCCCTTGCCGATCAGTTGGGGGAGTGGTTCGACCGTGCGGATCGTCGCGGGCAGTCTTAAAGGCCGCCGGCTGGAAGCCCCGCATGGCCGGAACGTGCGGCCGACCAGCGACCGGGTGCGCGAGGCGATTTTCAATATTCTGGAGCATGGTCTCGGGATCGATCTGACGGATTTATGCGTCGTCGATGTGTTCGCGGGCACAGGGGCTCTTGGCCTGGAAGCCCTTTCCCGAGGGGCAAAATCGGCCGTGTTCGTCGACGTCGCGAAGGAATCTCTCGATTGCCTTCGTGCCAATATCGCAACATTGGGCGTGGAAGGCGCAACAAAGGTGATTCGTGCCGACGCATCGCGCCTTGCGGGACCTCCGGCAGGCGTCGATTCGGCGGGATTGGTGTTTCTCGACCCTCCCTATGCGGCGGACCTCGTGCTGCCGGCGCTGTCGCGGTTGATCGAAAAAGACTGGCTCGTGCCCGACGCGCTGTGCGTGGTCGAGCTTTCCGCAGACACCGAAATCGCTTGGCCGGAGACCCTTACCGTCGTCGAGGACCGTCGATATGGCGATACGCGTGTCGTATTTTTACGCTACCGTTCGCGCATGTAGATTTTCGTATACGTCGGACTGCTTATTGTCCCATTTATTTCAAGGCGTTACAGTGTGTTGATCAACATCAACAAGTCTGGCAGTGGCAGCCGACTTAACGCGTCGTTTCGAGATCATGCTGGCAATGTGCCGGCATCGTGATTGTCGAAGGGCAAAAGTGGATCTGCCACCCCGGTGGTGAACGCTGTGAGTGGGCCGTCCGATTTCGAACGTCAGTTGCTGGAAAGCCAATCAACGCTGCTTTCCTTGCTAGATCTATCGCCGGATGCCGTGATCGCTCACCGCGATAACGAGATCTTTTTCTGTAACCGGGCCGCCGTGGATATGTTTGGGCTTTCTTCCCGGGACGGGTTGATCGGGACGGATGCGACGGAACTGTTGCATGCCGATGAACGGACAGCCGTTGCCCGCCGCCGCGTCGAGGCTGAAAAGCGCGGTCGGATGGCATTTACCAAACGGCATTTTGTCCGGCAGGACGGTGGGGATTTCTATGCGGAAGTATCCGGGACGGCCCTGAAGGATCAGGGGCGCACCACCTTTATGGTGATCATCCGCGATATTTCCGAACGTCTTAGAACCGAAGAGGCTTTGCGGGAAAGTGAGGCGAAACTCCGGGCAATCATGGAAAGTGCCGGCGACGCTATTCTTGTTAATGACAGCTCCGGCCGCTTCGTCGAAGTGAACGAGGAAGCCTGCCGCAGCCTAGGGTATGCGCGTGCCGAACTTCTCGAGAAATACGTGCATGATGTCGAGGTGGCGCTGACCCGCGAGGAGATCGAGCAGAATTTCGACGCCATTTCCCAGGACGTTACGATGACGGTTGAGAGCGTTCACCGACGAAAGGACGGAACGGAGTTTCCCGTCGAAGTGCGGGGTACGTTGATCGTTATGGGCGGTGAGAAATTTTCATTGTCTGTTGCCCGAGACATTACGCAGCGCAAGCGTATGGAAAATGCTCTGCGCACGAGTGAGGAACAGTACCGGCGCTTCTTCGAGGACGCGGGAATCGGTATGGCGATTGTAGAGACCGACGGCCGGTTTCGTGAAGTCAACGATGCCTTTGCACAAATGCTCGGTTATGACACCGGGGAACTCAGTAAACTGGGCATCGCGGATATTTCCCATCCCGACGATTTGGAGACCGGAAATCAATATTGGAACGAACTGCTCGCGGGGCAGCGGCGTTCTTATCAGTTGGAGAAACGCTATCGCCGTAAGGACGGTCGTTATGTTTGGGGTTTATTGACCACCGCAGCTGCCTACGATGGCAAAGGGCAGATAACCCATGCAATCAGTCAAATCGTTGAAATTACAGCGAAAAAAGCGCCCTCAACTGCCCGAAACGACGTCGCGCGTTCCAGCGGTGATCCGCGTGATGCCGAATATCTGCGGGAAGTCACGCACCGCATGCGGACACACATCAATGCCGTCATCGGATTTTCGGAAGCGCTCGATCACGAAATATTCGGGCCCTTCCAGGATGAGCGCCAGCGGCAATATATTCGTGATATTCAAGGGGCTGGAGAAAAGCTTGCAATAGATGTAAATGATATATTACAGCAACGGTATCAAACAAAAGACTCCGGGGAGGTCGGCGAAGACAAAAAGGGCGACGCGCAAAATATTGTCGAGGCAAACCTAGACAAGGAGCCGGAGATCACTAACAAACCGGACGGGCAGGCGACACGTATTGTTGCCATCGATGATGAAATCCCATTGTTGCATTGGATCAACGATGCGCTGACCCATTTTGGCTATGATGTCGTCACTTGCCATTACAGCGGACCCGAGTCCACCGCATTCAAATCACTTCTTGATCGCGAAGATTGGGCGCCTGACGTCGTGATTAGCGATTATCACCTGCCGGGATCGTTGGACGGTATGGGAATTGCCGATCGGCTGAGAACGACCTTCGGGGCGGATATCCCGGTTCTCTTGTTTACCGGGGATAATAACCCCGACCTCATCGCCGCAGCCAAGGAAAAGGGGTTTCAGGTGCTCCTTAAACCCGTTCGAATCAACGACCTGCGTCAGGCTATCGAAACCGCGGCGAAAGAAACCGGTTAGACTTCTCAGCGCCGGCCGAACAATCGTTCGATATCCCCCAGTTTGAGCTCCACATAAGTTGGCCGGCCGTGGTTGCATTGCCCGGAATGGGGCGTGGCTTCCATCTGGCGCAGGAGCGCATTCATTTCTTGTCCGTTGAGACGGCGTCCCGCGCGGATGCTGCCGTGGCAGGCAATGGTCGAACAAACGTCGGCCAATTTGGTTTCGAGGCCGAGGGCCGAATCGTACTCGGCGAGATCGTCGGCCAGATCACGAACCAAGCCGACGACATCGGTCTCACCTAATAGTGCAGGCGTCTCCCGAACCATGACGGCGCCGGTGCCAAAGGGTTCGACAACAAGTCCCAGCGCTTCGAGCTCTCCGGCACGGTCCGTGACCGCTTCGGCACCCGCTTCGCCCAATTCGACAACTTCGGGGATCAGCAACACTTGGCGTTTGACGCCCCCTTCCGTCATGGCTTTCTTCATGGCTTCGTAGACCAAGCGCTCATGTGCGGCATGTTGGTCGACGATAACGATGCCATTGGCGGTTTGGGCGACGATGTAGGTTTCGTGGAGTTGAGCGCGGGCGACGCCCAAGGGATATTCCTCTAGCGCCGGGGCCTCGTCGATGGCGGGCGCCGGCGCGGAAGGTGCCATGGCCGCGCCGCCGAACGTCCCCGACACGTGTGCCTGGTCTAGGGGCGCCAGATATTCGGCGGCTGCTTCGGCGAGTGAGGAGGGTGGTGCGGTTCTGCCGCCGAAAGCGCCACCACCGGGCCGTAGCGGCAGGACGGTTCCTGACGGCCCGCTTTCCGATCGTGGCCGCAGCGCCCCGAGCGCCATGTTGCTCACGGTGGTCGAGGCACGATGGCCCGCTTCGGCCAGGGCATGCTTGAGGGCACTGACGATCAGGCCGCGCACCAGTCCCGGATCGCGGAACCGGACCTCTGTTTTGGCGGGATGGGTGTTCACGTCGACCAATTCGGGCGGCATGTCGAGGAACAAGGCCAGCAACGGGTGGCGGTCATGCGCAAGGAAATCGCGGTAGGCGGCCCGCACCGCCCCCTGCAGCAGCTTGTCGCGTACCGGCCGCCCGTTGACGAACAGGAATTGCAGCGCGGCGTTGCCGCGATTCAGGGTGGGCAGGCCGATATGGCCACTTAGCCGGATGCTTTCCCGTTCCGCGTCAATGGCAAGCGCATTGTCGCCGAATTCATTGCCCATGATGGCGTCCAGCCGGTCGAGCTGGGCGGAAAGAAAATCACCTTGCGCCGGGGCAAGCTTAATCAGACTGCGCGCGCCGTCGGAGAATGAAAAGGCGATCTCGGGATGCGCCATGGCAAGGCGCCGCACGACGTCCGCGGCATGGTTCCGCTCGGTTTGCGGAGCTTTCATGAATTTGAGCCGCGCCGGTGTTGCGTAAAACAGATCGCGCACTTCGACCCGCGTGCCGCGCGGATGAGCGGCAGGATGCACGGCGCCTTTGTCGCCACCATCAACGGTGATGGACCAGGCACTGTCGCCGACCGCGGTGCGGCTGGTAACCGTCAGCCGCGCCACCGACCCGATCGATGGCAAGGCTTCCCCCCGGAAGCCGAGCGTTCCGATATGCTGCAGATCATCGTCAGGCAATTTGGACGTGGCGTGCCGTTCAATGGCAAGGGCAAGATCATCCGCATCCATGCCGCATCCGTCGTCGGTGACGGCGATCAGCACGCGGCCGCCGTCTTCCATCGCGATGTCGATCCGGCGGGCGCCGGCGTCGATGCTGTTCTCGACCAATTCCTTGACCACCGATGCCGGCCGCTCGACCACTTCGCCGGCGGCGATCTGGTTGATCATGTTTTCGGACAGGAGACGTATGCTCATCGTACGGTCATCCTCCGGCACTAGGCGTCACGCGGCATCTTGCTCAAATAGTCCCGCGCGAGAATCTTTCCTTCCTCGACGGCGGGCTGATCGAAGGGATCGATCTTCAACAAACCGGCAGCGATGATCGTTTCTAACATGAAATGCATCATCAATGCGCCGAGGGTTTGTTCGTCGGGACGCCGGATCGACAAGATACGGGTCGGGCATCCATTACGGATCAAGGTTTCCGCAGTCGCCCGCTGCTCCGCATCGAGAAGATCGCCCATGCGCCGTCCGGCCAAATAGCCGAGCGCATCGTCGTTGGCGAGATCCGTTGCAACGGTGCCGCCGGTGCCTGCGACCTTACCGAAAATCAGGGTGAACATCTTGTCCCGAGGACCGGCGAGATAGAGCTGCAGTTGGCTGTGCTGATCGACCGTTCCGAGAGCGTTGATAGGCGTCGTTCCCTTGCCTTCCTTGCCGAGGCTCTCCGCCCAAAGTTGCCGGTACCAAAGACCGAAATCGGCGAGCAGATCGAGGTAAGGCATCACGACCATGGACGCCGCCTGCCGTTGCGTCGAAAGGCCGACCGCGAGCGCTGCGCCGACGGCCGGGGCGCATCTGTCTGCGGGCGCGGTCTTGAGAATAGGCTGCAGAACCTCGGCTGCGCCGGCACGAATGGCCTCCGCGTCCAATCCCCCGATCATCGCGGGCAACAAACCGACATTGGACAGAACCGAGAAACGGCCTCCGATGCCGGGATCGTGGTCCAACCGGTCGAACCCGTGGGTCGTGGCAAGACGCGACAAGGGGCTGTCCTTAGGCTCGGTGATGACCAGGAAATGCCGGCTGAGAGCTTCGGCGTCCATGGCGTTCCGGAAAACATCGAGGCAATACAGGAACTGTGTCAGGGTTTCCGCCGTACCGCCCGATTTGGAAATCACCAGAAAGCCCGTCCGCTTGGGGTCGACCATCTGAAAAAGACGCTCAAATCCGACCGGATCGACATTGTCCATAAAGTGCAGACCCGGGCGATCCGTGGATTGCGGCGCGATGGACACAAGCGTCCGCCCGCCTAGGCTCGATCCGCCCGTGCCAAGAACAACAACGTCGTCAAAGGATTCCCCAAAGCGTTCCGCAACGGGCTCCATCGCCGCAATATCGTCGGTGCGTTCAGGCAACCGGAGCAGGGGTAAGGTGTTATCGCGGTGGTGCGCTCGTAGCCCCTGAAGCGCGGGGCCAGCGTCGCCGAGCAGCCGGTCGAGATCGTCCGCGTCGAGACCGGTCGGGCCCACGGAGTCGGACAAACAAGCGTCGATGTTTTGTGAATAGAGCACTCAAGAACCTCGAGCGCCACAGTACCAAAAGTGATCGGGTGCAACCAGTCCGGGGGGAAGGTTTTATGCGGATGCCGAGGCGTGTTTTAGTTGGTGGATAATCCCACCGGTTGACCGACGATCACCCAGGTCAAGTTTTCCGGCTTTAACAGCCGTTTTGCCACTCTGTTTACGTCCTCCAGCGTGACAGCCTCGATGAAGCCGTTGCGGCGTTCGAAGTAGTCGATCCCCAGATTTTCCAATTGCAGGCCCGTCAGCATGCGGGCGATCGCCTGCGAAGACCCGAATCGCAGCGCGTAAGATCCGGTCAGATAGACCTTGGCGTCCTGCAATTCCTCCGCGGTCACGCCGGAGGTCGCCATTTTTATCCATTCGTCTCCGATGACTTTGACCGTTTCCGCGGCGCGCTCGTTGGCCGTGCCCGCGCCACCCATGATCAAGGCCGCATGATCGAGGGGCGAGAGATATGTGTAGGCGGAATAGACCAGTCCGCGCTTCTCGCGAACCTCTTCGTACAGCCGGGATTCGAAACTGCCGCCGCCGAGCACATAGTTCATGATATAGGCTGCATAAAAATCTGGATCGTCCCGTCTGATCCCGTTCTGGCCGAACCGGATAACGCTTTGCGGAATGGGCAACTCGACAACAATGGGGGCGGGCGCGGATGCCGCCGTTACGTCTGCGATGGGACGGAGATTGGCTTCGGCGGGCAGTTGGCCGAAAACCGTATCCAAGACGGAGGCGAGGTCCTCGGCGGTAATATCGCCGACGACGCCCACCACCAAATTGTCCCGCGCCAGGCGTTCAGCCGCAAATGCCTTCAAGTCGGCAAGCTTGATAAGCGGCACGCTCTCCAATGTGCCGTCCGCCGGCCGGCTATACGGGTGACCGGGGAACAGGGTTTTCATCATCGTTTCGGCGGCAATTTGCCGGGGATCAGAAGATTTGCGCCGGAGATTAGCCAGAATTTGCGACCGGATACGCTCTACCGCATCGTCATCGAAACGCGGTTCGGTCAACGCCAGGCGCAGGAGACGGAATGCTTCCGCCTTGTTGCGCGTGAGGGTGCGCAGTGTCCCCGAAAACACGTCGAGGCCGGCATCAAAGCTGAGGGTAATGGCCAGATCTTTCAGCCGGTTCTGAAAGGCTTCGCTATCCATGTCGCCGGCACCTTCGTCGAGGGTTGCCGACACCAGATTGGCGATGCCTTCCTTGCCCCCCGGATCAAGCGCGCTGCCGCCTCGGAACGCCAAACTTACGGTAATGATGGGATTGCTGTGGTCTTCGACCAGCCAGGCGGTGACGCCACGGCTGCCGCTGACTTCCTGGACCTTCACGGCGGCGGAAACGGGGAAGGAAAGGGTTGTCGAGACCGCTATCACGGAGACCGCCGCCAGGCTCATGATCCATCGGGACAGCCTCCGCACGTCAGTCATGTTTTGCATTCTCCAAAGGTGATCAGCTTCGTTGCTCGGCAAGCAGCAACCCGGTGACCGATCTTTTTTTCACCAAAACGGCTTTGGCCGCCTCGTCGACGTGATCCTTGGCGACGGTACCGATCCTGTCCGGCCATTCCTCGACGTCGGCGACGGTCCGGCCCGTCGCCAGCGCGGCACCCAACACCCGTGCCGCCTGTCGTGCCGAGTCGCGGGCATAGATGGCACTGGCGAGCATACGATCCTTGGCGCGCGCGACTTCATCGGCGGTTACCCCGTCGCGCAAAAGTTTTTGAATTTCCGCTTCTACCGCCGCTTCCAGCTTCTCGATGGAGACACCGGGTTGGGGGCTGGCATAAATGGTGAATTCGCTTGGACCGATTCTATTGGCGTCGTAGAAGGCCCCCGCGGAAACGGCGATCTGCTGGTCGATAACCAGGGACGTATAGAGGCGCCCCGTGCTGCCGCCGAGGATTTCGGTGAGCATGTCGAGCGGGTAGGCGTGCTGCTTTTCACCGTAGCCATGGCTGGGCGCAAGGTACGCACGCTGCCAGCTATCCTGGCGTACCTGGGGATCGCGCAGTGTAACCTGGAGAGCTGCATCGTGCGGCGGTTCCACGGTGCGCACCCGTTCGATGTCGGGCCCGCGCGGGATCACGCCGTAATATTTTTCCGCCAGCGGTTTGACGTCGGCTGCCGTCACGTCGCCGGCAACCACCAGGATGGCATTGTTGGGAACGTACCAGCGGTCATAGAAGCCTTTCAGATCGGCGATGGTGAGGCCGCGGATTTCATGTTCCCAGCCGATGATCGGATCGCGGTAGGGATAGTTCATAAACATTGTCGCGTTCATCTGCTCGCCGAGGCGGGCGCCAGGCGAATTGTCCGTTCGTGACCGGCGTTCTTCGAGGACGACCAAACGCTCGGGTTCCACCTGTTCCGGATCGAACAGCAGATTGCGCATACGTTCGGCTTCCAGCTTCATCACCGTTTCCAGCCGGTCCACCGCGACGCTTTGGTGATAGGCGGTGTAGTCGTAAGAGGTGAACGCATTGTCGCGGCCGCCATTGCGGGCGACGATCTTGGAGAACTCGCCGGACGCCAAATTCTTGGTGCGCTTGAACATGAGGTGTTCGAAGAAATGCGCAATGCCTGATTTGCCTCGGGGTTCATCTGCGGACCCGACCTTGTACCAGACCATATGCGTGACGATGGGCGCGCGGTGGTTGGAAATGACGATCACTTCCATACCGTTGGCCAGACGGAAGGTTTCGGGGCTGAATACCTTCGCGGAAGCGGGCGCACCAAAAATAGCGGAGCAGCCGATCGCGATGACGAAGGTGAGGGCCGTAAAAAATGAGGGCCGTAAAATTTTCATGAGTGTTCCAACGGTCCGGCGCCGTCTTTCCATGACAAATACCCTATTGCGGAATATGGCAGCGCTGCAAGGCGATCAAGCGTCCTCGCATCAATGTGAAGGCTTAGACGATCAAGTCCTAAGGAACCGAAAACGCGTTTTCGAGCGCGAAAGCGCAAATTTAGTTGAAGACGCCTTCGAAAATCGCCTTCTGTTTGCGCTCAATGACGGGCACATCGCCTTTGTTAAGGGGCGTTCCTAGGGCCTGAGCTTCGCGGAGCCGTTTTGCTTCCTTATCGGGATCGACCACCGCTCCCGGCTGGGCCGGGTCTTGCCAGAACAGAATTTTGTCGGCAAGGCTCGCATCTTCGTCAAGAAGTTGAGCCGTTTCGCGGTTGATCACCAGCCGGATCGCAGGGTCTGCTTCCAACGCGCCCGATTGCCGCAGCAAGGCAATCTCGCCGGCGCTCATGTCGCTTCGATTGTCGCCTGTGGCTGGTCTTTGTCCCGGCGTTTGTTGAGCTGAACTACCCTGGCCGGCGCCGTTTTGGCTGGAATTGTCGCTCAGGGTCTGGAGCACCCGGTCACGCGGATTGACCGCCTGTGGGCGCTCTGCGCCGGGGCGCGGCGGGCGCAACTGAAATTCAGGCGGGACGCTTAGGGGAGCGCGGCTGTAAACCGCAAATTCGTCTGGGGATTTCTTGCCCTGCCCCAGGGCTTGTTTGGTTTTTTCGCAGGCCGTCAAGCCGGTCAGGGCCAGCAACGCCAGCACACAAACCGCAATCCCCGGAATTCGACGTTTCATTTGTCGCTCAAACCTTCAGCTTTAGCCCATTTTATCGCTGTTTTGGCGGTGGGCAAACATGGATTCGCCAATCAACAATATTGCGCCGATGGTAATGGCGCTGTCGGCGATATTGAACGCTGGCCAATGGTACCCCGCCAGGTGCAGATCGAGGAAGTCGATCACCGCGCCGAGGTGGACCCGATCGATCACGTTGCCGATGGCACCGCCGATAATGAGGCCGAGCGCTGTTGCCGTCAATTTCGCTTCGGCCCGCTTGAGCCACACCCCGAGCACCGCGACGATAATCAAGGCCACGGCCGATAGTAGCCAATTGTTATACGGGCTTCCCGAATTGAACATCCCGAAGCTGATGCCCCGGTTCCAGGTCAGCACCAGATCGAAAAACGGCAGCACTGGAATGCGTTGCGGCGGCTGCATCACGACGGCGGTGATCCACCATTTGGTCAACTGATCGAGAACGATCACCAGGGTCGCGACGGCCATGCCGAGCTTGAAGGGGCCTTTCACGCGCCCGTCTACTCCGCCGCCACGGGGAAATGGTCGACGGCATCGGCGCAGCGTTCACAGATTTCCGCGTGACCGGCAGCCGCCCCGACATCGGGCAGCACTTTGTAGCATCGAACGCATTTCTCGCCGGTCGCCGTCCCCGGAACGACACCGATGCCCGGGATCTCGTCCAGCGTAAAGGCGTTTGCCGGCGGCGTGCCTTCGACCAACGTGGCGTCCGACGTGATGAACAGTTCGGCACTGTCGACATCGGTCATGACGGCCAAATGGTCGGCGTCGGCGTAGACGGTCGGATGGGCCTGGAGGCTCGAACCGATACGTTTCTCGGCACGCTCGATTTCCAACGCGCCCGTTACCACCCGCCGCAACTCGCGGATCTTGCGCCATTTCGCGGCCAACGCTTCGTCGCGCCACTCCGCGGGTACGTCGGGGAAAGTGCGCAGATGGACGCTTTCTTCGTCGCCCGGATTGCGGGCGAGCCAAGCTTCTTCCGCCGTGAACGAGATGAAGGGAGCCAGCCAGGCCGTCAGGCAGTTGAACAGGGTATCCAACACCGTCCGGGCGGCCCGTCGTTTGATCGAATCCGCCCGGTCGCAATAGAGCGCGTCCTTGCGGATATCGAAATAGAACGCCGAAAGATCGACCGTGCAGAAAGTGTGCAGTTCGGTGAAGAAGTCGTGGAACTCGAAGGTTCGGCAGACGTCGCGCAGCCCTTCGTCCAATTCGGACAGGCGGTGCAGCACCCAGCGTTCGAGTTCCGGCATCTCCGCCACATCGAGCCGCTCGCTGTCGTGAAACTCGTTGAGGTTGCCGAGCAGGAAGCGCAGCGTGTTACGCAGCCGGCGATAGATGTCGGTATGGTGCTTGATGATCTCGGTGCCGATGCGCAAATCCTCGGAGTAGTCCGAGCCCACCACCCACAGCCGCAGAATGTCGGCGCCGTTGGTCTCGACGACGTTCTGCGGCGAGACGATGTTACCCAACGACTTGGACATTTTCATCCCGTCTTCGCCCATGACGAAGCCGTGGGTCAGCACACCGTTGTAGGGCGCGCGGCCACGCGTGCCGCAGGCTTCCAACAGGGATGAATGGAACCAGCCGCGATGCTGGTCGGTGCCTTCGAGATAGAGAGAGGCGGGCCATTCCATGTCGCCGCGTTTCTCGAGAACGAAGCTGTGGGTGGAGCCGGAATCGAACCACACATCGAGGATATCTTTGACCTGTTCGTACTCTTCGGCATCGTATTGGTTGCCGAGGAAGCGCGACGGATCGGACGAGAACCAGGCATCGGCACCCTCGGCCTCGATGGCGTCGGCGATGCGTTTCTGTACTTCCTTGTCTTTCAACAAAGAGCCGTCTGCCTTCTTTACGAACACGGTGATGGGCACGCCCCAGGCGCGCTGGCGCGAGATCACCCAATCGGGGCGGCCCTCGATCATGCCATGCAGGCGGTTGCGGCCCGAGGACGGGAAGAATTCCGTTTCGCCGATGGCGCGCAAGGCGACAGTGCGTAAAGATTCGCCCGCGTCGCCGAACGACTGGTCCATGGCGATGAACCATTGCGGCGTGTTGCGGAAGATCAACGGCTTCTTCGAGCGCCACGAATGGGGATATTGGTGGGTCAGGCGGCCGCGTGCGATCAGCGCGCCGGCGTTCGCCAACGCCTCGATCACGGCGCCATTGGCATCGCCCTTGTCGCCCTTGTCGGTGATCACCCGTTTGCCGGGGAGTCCCGGTGCATCCTCGGTAAGGAACCCATCAGCATCCACCGTATAGGGGATTTGCGACGAGATACCGCGCGCTTCGAGTTCAGCCTTGTTGGCCATCCAGATTTCGAAGTCGTCGCGGCCATGGCCAGGCGCGGTATGGACGAAGCCGGTACCGGTATCTTCCGTCACGTGATCGCCGTCGAGCAACGGCACGTCGAATTCATACCCGCCGTCCAAACCCTTCAAGGGATGAGAGCAGACCAGTGCGTTCAATTTGGCCGCGGTGATGTCCTGGCGGCGCTCATATTCAGTAACACGCGCGGCTTCCATTACCTCGCCCGCGAGCGCGTCGGCGAGGATCAGTTTGTCGCCCGCTTTGGCCCAATTGTCCTCCGGCGCATTGGTCACTTCGTAGAGGCCGTAACTGATCCGCGACGAAAAGGAGATCGCCCGGTTGCCGGGGATGGTCCAGGGGGTCGTGGTCCAGATGACCACCGATGCATCCGATAGACCGGCGCCGCCGTCGTCTTTCACCGGGAATTTGGTCCAGATGGTATCGGAGGTGTGGTCGTGATACTCGACCTCGGCTTCGGCGAGGGCGGTCTTCTCGACCACCGACCACATCACCGGTTTGGAACCGCGATACAAGAGTCCGTTGTCCAGGAACTTCATCAGTTCGCGGGCGATCTGCGCCTCGGCGTCGAAGCTCATGGTCGTATAGGGGTTTTCCCAATCGCCGACGACGCCCAGGCGCTTGAACTCGTCGCGCTGTACGTTGATCCAGTTCTCGGCGAACTCGCGGCATTCGTTACGGAACTCGATGATCGGCACTGCGTCCTTGTCGGCGCCTTTGGCGCGATATTGCTCCTCGATCTTCCATTCGATGGGTAGGCCGTGGCAGTCCCAGCCAGGCACGTAGTTGGAATCCTTGCCGAGCATTTGCTGCGACTTGGTGATGACGTCTTTGAGAATCTTGTTGAGCGCGTGCCCGATATGCAGGTGGCCGTTGGCATAGGGCGGGCCGTCGTGGAGAATGAATTTCTCCCGTCCCTTCGATTGTTCGCGGAGCCTTTTGTATAGGCCGAGTTTTTCCCACCGCGCCAGCAGTTCGGGCTCGCGCTTGGCCAGCCCGGCTTTCATGGGAAAGTCGGTCTGAGGCAGAAAAACCGTCGATTTGTAGTCAACGCTCATAGTGGCACGTCTTTGCTCGTCTCGATTTGAAGGGGCCTTTTATCCCGACCAAGCCCAGAAATCAAAGGCCATCGGGGGTAACGGCCCAAATGGCTGAATTCCGGCTTTCAGCCTTCGGTCTGAAGAAGGCGCCGGGCGGTCTCGCTATCCTCCCGGATGGCGGCGGTCAGGGCCTCGAGCCCGTCGAACTTCTTCTCGGGCCTCAGATAGTCGATCAGTGCCACCCGCAAGTGTTTGCCGTAGATATCGCCGGAAAAGTCGAACAAATGGGTCTCCAGGACCACACGGGTGTCGTCGGTGACCGTGGGGCGGCGGCCGAGATTGGCGACGCCGTCATACCAGACCGGGTCGTCTTCGTCCTCGATGCAGGCGCGGATGGCGTAGACGCCGGTCGTCGGCCGATTGTCCTGGTCGAGTTCGATATTGGCGGTGGGGAAGCCGATGGTCCGGCCTCGTTGATCGCCGTGGGCCACCCGGCCGGCAATCTCATGGGGGCGGCCCAATAATTTTGCGGCGCCGCGCGGATTGCCCGCCGTCAGCATCTCGCGCACCCGGGTGGACGAGATAACGCTGCCGTCATCGTCCAGTATCACGCCGACGCTGGTCGTGGCGAATCCCATGGCATCGCCTTTCTCGCGAAGGAACGCGCTGTTACCACCACGCTTATGACCGAAGACGAAATCGAAGCCGCAGACCACGTGCCGCGCGCCGAGGCCGTCGGCCAACACCTCGTCGACGAAATCATCCGCCGTTTGGCGCGATAATTGCTCATCGAAGTGAAGCACCATCAGGAAATCGACGCCCATCTCCGCAATGATCTGGGCTTTCAGGTGGAACGGGGTCAGGCGGAAGGGCGGCGCGTTACGTTGGAAATACATGCGGGGATGCGGTTCGAAGGTCAGCACGCCCCAGGGTGCCTTTAACGACCGCGCCATGTCACCCGCCGTCCGTATCACTTGCCGGTGGCCTAAATGGACGCCGTCGAAATTGCCGATGGCAATGGCGCCGCCCCGGAATTCGTCGGGCAAGTCGTTGTAATGGCGAAAGATTTTCATGCGCGGAACGGTGTCAGTCGGGCCGCTTGTGGTCAAGGGAAAAGGCGGAATGGAAATATTAGGCGGGCGATATGTCGCGCTGCTTGAGCCGGGTAACGGCCTCCCGGGCGGTAAGGCGGCTGAGGTCCTCCATGATCCCGTCAAAGCATGCCACGGTGCCCGCGTCCGCAAAGCCGCGCGAATAGGCACTTTTTAACTCGGTTCGTTGGGCATTCACACTTCATTCACCGACGGATTGCTATTGATCCTTCATGACAGCAACCGCCAAAAAGGGCGAATTCCCGGGGGACACGGCCGAGTCCCGGGTGCCCACCCTCGAGGAAGCTATAGCAACACGTTCGGCGGGCGATGCGCGCGCGGCGGCAGACATATGCCGCGCCGTCATCAAGCATCATCCCGCCGACACGGCGGCGCTTCAATTTCTTGCTGAACTGATGATGGAGGGGAGGCTTTATTCGCAGGCCTGCGAGTTTTTGGCGCGTGCCATCTCCATCAGGAACGGCGATCCGGATCTGTTGTTCAATTACGGCGTCGCTCTTCGCGGTACCCACAACTACTTGGCGGCGGTCAAAGCGTTCGAAAGGGCGACCCGCTACCGGCCCGAATTTGTCGAAGCCTGGTATAATCTCGGTAATACGTACATCAGCCGCGGGCAGTTCGCCGAAGCCGTTGCTGCGTTTGATGCGGCCATAGGCGTCGATCCGAACGACGAACGATTTCACAACAATGCAGGCATCGCGCTTCGGCAATTGGAACGGTTCGACGAAGCCGCGAGCCGATTCCGGCAGGCAATTTCCTTAGATCCCGACAATGCCGGTTTCCATAACAACCTCGGTAACGTGCTCGTTTGTCTGAAGCGGTTTGACGAAGCGATCGAGGCGTTCGGCGAGGCCATCCATTTGGCGCCTGACTATGCCGAAGCGATTTACAACATGGGGAGCGCATATCAACAGCAGTCGGCATTTACCGCAGCTGCCTCTTGTTACCGAACCGCCCTTGGGATCGATCCGTCGAATCAGGATGCGCGTTTCAACTTGTCTTTGGCGCTTCACAGGCTGGGCCGTTTCGATGAGGCGGCGGACATGCTCGATGCGCTCGACGCGGAAACGGCAGGTGCACCTCGCGCCTTGGCCCGGCGTGCCGGCATCCGCGCGGATCAAGGCCGCTTCGAAGAAGCGTTCGCGCTCTTTGACCAAGCGCTCGCCTCGGGTGACGACGCGACGATCCTCAGCGATCGTGCCATCGCGTATCTCCATGCCGGTCAACCGGACAAGGCGCTGGACGATCATCGGCGCGCGGTTGGCCTCGCACCAGATAACGAACCCATCGCGTCGGCCTTTGCGCAGACCTTGTTGGCAACCGGCAACCATAAGGATGGCTGGCGGACATTCGAGCGGCGTCTAGAGGATTCCGATTTTGCCGCACGAATGGCATCTCTCCCCGGCACAGGTTGGTCGGGCGAGGCGCTTTCCGGAAAATCGATCCTGGTCGAATGCGAACAAGGTTTCGGTGATACTTTGCAATTCGTGCGCTACTTGCCCGAACTGGCGGCGCGCGACGCTCATGTCGTGTTGTGCTGTCCGGCCCGATTGGTGCCGTTGCTCGCGTCGGTGCCCGGCGCGGACGTCGTCGTCTCCCGCGATCACCGGCCTATGACCGACGTCCACGTACCGTTGTTGAGCCTTCCGTTTCACTTGGAACGGTTCGCGCCCCATGGGTCCATGGTGCCCTACCTCGCGGCTGATCCGGATCGGATCGAGGTCTGGAAGCGCCGTTTGGGCGGCGGCGTTAAAATCGGCGTCGCGTGGCAGGGAAATTCGGCCTACGACCGCGACTACGCGCGCTCGCTAAAACCGGACCGGTTGGCGCTGCTTGCGTCGTTGACGGGCGCGAATGGCCTCCGCTTTATTTCCCTGCAACAAACTGGCAGTGCCGAACTGCCTGGCTGGATCGAAGAGACCGACACGCCGTTGGATGAGGACGGCGCCTTCCTCGATACGGCGGCCATCATGGCCAATCTCGATCTGATCCTGACCACCGACACGGCGATTCCTCATCTTGCGGGTGCTATGGGGCGTCCCGTTTGGATGCTGACAGGGTTTGCACCCGATTGGCGGTGGTGGGGCGAAGACCACCGAAGCAATTGGTATCCGAGTTTGCGTCTCGTCCGTCAGTCCTCTCCGACTGATTGGGAAGCTCCTATAAGAAAGGTGGGTGACTTGCTGGCCCGTTGGTGTGATGCCGAAGGTGGTGACCCTCTGGCTTTCTTTGACAGCTCAGTTTAGCTCGATACTAAGCCGATTCCGTCGAGACGGCAGCCCGCGGCATGGATTGGCGCTTGCCCTTTACGACGAGCAGAATACCGACGCAGACGAAGGCCGCGCCAAGTACATGATAGAAATAAAGACGCTCGCCCAGGAACAGGATAGCCATACCGGCGCCGAATACCGGCAACAAATTGACGAAGATGGCGGCCTTGTTGACCCCAACTGTGCGTAGGCCGGCATTCCACATAAATATCGCGCCGACGGACGGCAAGGTCGCCAAATAGAATGCCGCGCCGACCGCTTCCCACGTAAACGGAAATGGCGTGAATAGGTACGCCTCGGCGGCATAGACCGGGATCAGTTCGATCGTGCCCGCGACAAAAATGACGAACAGCAGCGTCGCGGGGCTAAGGCCCTCGGGTGCCCGGTGGAAATTGGCGGCGTACATTGCGTATCCCATGACGGCGGCAAGCATGACGAAATCGCCGCTGTTGATGTCGAAGGTGAGTAGGACGTCTAAATCAAACCGCGATACCATCGCGCCAACCCCGAAGGCAGCGAAAGCGATACCCAGGCTTTGAATCCAGGTCAGCCGATCCTTTACGATCAGCCATACAAATAAAGCCGTAACGGCGGGCTGAGTGGCATTCGTCAACGCCGCGTTGGTCGCTGTGGTGAAACTAACCGAGGTTACGGCTAATGTACTCCCACCGACCATAAAAAAGGCCAGCATCGCGATCGTTTTCCAATTCCGCAACGCGACAGGCAGTTCATGCGGCAGACTACGCCACACCAATGGGAGCATGATCAATGCCGCGAACAGCCATCGCCAAAATGACAAGCCCAGGGGTGGCACCGTTTCATATACCCCTCGTGCCACCACCAAATTACTCGCCCAAGCCAATTGCACCGCGATCAGCATGATATAGGCGGTAAAGGGGCTGAGTTGGCGGGCGCCGGGTGGGGACGGAGGAGACATAGATTCGCCTAAGTGGGACTTATCCAGGGTGGCAAACGATGTATCTTGTTAATTGGGCTGCCACCGCTGATTGTTCGATAGCGTGCCAGTGGGACAAGGTCAATCAACGGATTTGGCGGTTGATACGTATGTCCGTAGATCGGCATGCGCCGTAATCTATGGCGCGAAACTTGTTTCACCTAGATACGTCTATTAACCTTATGGGGTATTTCATTGGGCGCTGCCGCCGAGAACCGATGTGGGCCGCGTCCGGATGACCTCACGAATATTTGCTCCTGACGGCTGCGGCATATCATGCACGTTCGCGGCACAATAAGGGCGCCAAGAAAATAGAGTTAGAGGACTTCCGTTGAACGAGAGTTCAGCCAAAAGATTGCCGCCACGTCCCACGCTGAAATCGGGCCTGAAATCCGGCATGGATTACCAAGTACCGACGCTTGAGGGCGACCACAAGCGGGGTGCGCAGGCATTGTCGCGGGTCGCCCGGATGGCATTGCGCTATCGGTGGCGCTTCGCTCTGGCGCTGCTGGCGGTGGTTGCCGCCGGTGTTTTCCAATTATTGATCCCGTGGTACCTCGGCAACGCCGTCGACAATGCGACCGGCTTGCTTGAAGGCGGCGTCGCGGGCGCCGACGAGGCGCAGACAGCATTGTTGATTGCCGCCGGCCTGATCGTCGGGGCCGCGGTTCTGCGTGGCAGCTTTACCATGCTGCACAACTACCTCGGTGAATCGATCGGTCTTCATATCGCTTACGAACTTCGCCTTGCCTATTTCGAAAAACTGCAAAGGCTGAGTTTTAGCTATCACGACAAGATCCATTCCGGCGATTTGCTTACCCGCGGCATGCTCGACATCGAGGGGATCCGCCGCTTCGTCGAATTCGGCATCCTGCGGCTGGTGCTGCTGGCGGTTCTGGTGGGGGTGGGGGCTTACATGTATATGGGCTCCGATCCGGTGCTCGGCCTACTGAGCCTCAGCTTCGTGCCATTCGCCTTCTGGCGTGCCACGGTGTTCCGATTGCGCATGCGGGCCCTGTGGCGTGAATTGCAGGAGGCGCTCTCGATCCTCACGCGCGTCATGGAGGAAAATCTTGGCGGTATCCGGGTGGTGCGGGCGTTTGGGGCCCGGGACTTCGAAATGAAGAAGTTCGACGCGGGCTCTCGGGTCGCGCTTGATATTTCCATGGAGCGGGTCGGGGTCCGCTATACCAATACTTCGGTCATCACCTTTTCCTACTTCCTCGCCATGGGCTTCGTGTTGTGGGTTGGCGGCCTGCGGATCATTGAAGGCACCCTCACCGTCGGCGAGCTGACCCAGTTCCTGGCCTTTATGACCATCTTGCAGATGCCCATCCGCCAGACCGGCATGGTCATCAACGGGATCGCCCGGGCGTCGGTTGCCGGCGCGCGATTGTTTGACGTCCTGGATATGGAGGCGGCGATCGACGACAAGCCCGGCGCGCTGCCACTGAAGGTCACCGACGGTGTGCTGCGGTTTGGAGATGTATCGTTCAAGTACGAAGGCTTTCGCGGGCAGGCGACGATTTCCAACATCGGTTTCGAGGTGCGGCCGGGACGTACGCTGGGTATTGTCGGCCCGCCCGGCAGCGGCAAGTCGACCATCGTGCATCTGATCCCGCGCTTCTATGACGTGACGTCGGGCCGCATCACCATCGACGGGCAAGACATCCGCGATGTGACCCTCGACAGTCTGCGGGCAGCGGTGGGTGTCGTGCAGCAGGATACCTTCCTGTTTACCTCGCCGGTCAGCGCCAATGTTGCCTATGGTGAACCATTCGCCGACCAGGACCGTATCGAGCGGGCGACCGACGCCTCGCAGCTTCATAGCTATATTGCCGCCTTGCCCGAAGGCTATGACACGCTTGTCGGGGAACGCGGTGTGTCTCTGTCGGGCGGTCAACGCCAGCGTTTGTCGATTGCGCGCAGCGTGTTGTTAACCCCATCCGTGATGGTCTTCGACGATTCGACCGCGGCCATCGATGCGGCAACGGAACGCCGTATCCGCGAGGCGCTTAAGGAACTGACCAAGGACCGTGCGACCATCATCGTGTCGCACCGGTTGAGTTCGCTCATGCATGCCGACGAGATATTGTTCCTCGACAAGGGGCACATCGTCGAGCGCGGCACCCATCAGGAATTGCTCGCTAAGAACGGCCGCTACCGCGCGCTCTATGATCTGCAGATCGGCGGCGACAAGGGTGATCCCGGCGCGGCGGGCCGGGTTCTGGAACCGGCGGAATAGGGGGCGGCATGGACGATAAACCGGCGACCTCTTCCCTGACCCGACGGCGGCGTAGCGGCCTCAACGTCAATCGTGAGACCGGCGATCGACAATCCATCGACAGGTTGCGGGCGGCATCTTACGACCGAGACGAGGAGATTTTCGCCGCCGCCTATGATGGACGCATCGTGCGGCGCTTTCTCACCTTCATGGGCCCCTACAAACGCACCGCGATTGTTTCCGTCGTTGCGGTGCTCATCTTTACCCTGACCCAGTTGGCGGTCCCCCTAGTGATCCGCGAAACCATCGACGGGGCGCTGGTGGAAGGCGTGCGCTCGGCGGACCTTCTCAACGTTGCGGTTGCCGTATTTTTCGGGCTGATATTCGTCAATTCCATTGCCAACTATTTTCAGCTCACCCTGGTCGCCAAGATGGCGGAACGCATTCTGGTCGACATGCGGCGCGCCATGTACGCCCATCTTCAGCGGGTGTCCTTGTCCTTCATGGACAAGACGGAGGTCGGGCGGCTGATGTCGCGTCTGCAGGGCGATGTGAACTCCATTCAGGAATTCCTCGAGACCTCGATCATGGCCATCGGCGACTTCGTCCTGATTGTTGGCATCATCGTCGTGCTGTTGTCGTTGGACTTCCAGCTGGGCCTGCTGACCTTATCGGTGGTGCCGGCGCTGGTGATCGTACGGATCATCTGGCTACCCATCGCGCGCCGTGCCTTCATGCGGGCGCGGCAAACCTCATCCATCGTCAACGGCGCGCTCGCCGAAAATCTCATGGGCGTGCGCACGGTGCAGGAAATGACCCGCCAGGCCATCAATTTCGACCTGTTCGAAGAGAAGGTGCGCGACAATCTTCATTCGCATCTGCGGGCGACGCGGTTGGCGCAGATCATGGTGCCGACGGTGGATACGCTGACCGGCGGTGCCATGGCGATCGTCGTGATCGTCGGCGGCACCATGGTTCTCGATAAGACGCTCGAGATCGGTGTGATGGTTGCGTTCCTGTTCTATGTGCAGCGGTTTTTCGATCCGATTCGCTCGCTGATGATGCAATACAACATGATGCAGCGTGCCATGGCGTCGGGGCAGCGCATTCTCGAGGTGCTCGACGTGCCTGTGGATGTGCAGGACAAGCCGGATGCCCTTGATCTCGCGGAGATCGACGGCTCGGTGGAGTTTCGCGACGTGAGCTTCGGCTACGTGCCGGATCAGCCGGTACTGAAGAACATCTCGTTCAAGATCGCGCCCGGGGAAACCGTGGCGCTGGTCGGGCCCACCGGTTCCGGGAAGACCAGTATCACCGCGCTGATGCATCGCTTCTACGACGTATGGGATGGACAGGTCTTGGTAGGCGGCCACGACGTGCGGGATATCACTCAAGCGTCACTCGGGCGGCATGTGGCCATGGTGCTGCAGGAGCCGTTCCTGTTCACGGGCACCGTTCTCGACAACATCCGCTATCACAAGGAAGATGCAACGGCGGAAGAAGTTATCGAAGCGGCCAAGGCAGTCGGCGCGCACGATTTTATCCTCAATCTGTCCGACGGCTACGACACCATGCTGGGTCAGCGGGGCGTCAATCTTTCCCTCGGTCAGCGGCAGTTGATCAGTTTTGCCCGCGCCGTCGTCGCCGACGCCAAGATCCTGGTGCTTGACGAGGCGACGGCCAATATCGACAGCTTTACCGAACGCGAAATTCAGATCGCGTTGGCGCGGCTGCTCGAAGGGCGGACAGGGATCGTCATTGCCCACCGTTTGGCGACGGTGCGGAATGCCGATAGGATCTTCGTGCTGCAGGACGGCGAGATCATCGAGCGTGGTACGCATGGCGAACTGATCGCGGAAGACGGTCTCTATCACCGGCTGCACAGCATGAATTATGCGTCGTTCGACGATGTTCCGGACAAACTCCTCACCACGCAGGCTGCCGGCGCGACCTAACGGCAGCAAAAAAGAGGGGACCCCATCGGGTCCCCAGAGTTTGCATGGTGCTTAGGCAGGAAAAAATTCAGTGCTTATTTGGTCATGCAGCGGAGCATCCACAGCGTTTTCTCGTGGACCGTTTCGCGGTCGACCAACAACCCAACGGATACTTCGTCCTGGGCTTCCTGGGCCTCGGGGATGACGGTGCGGATGGTTTTAACCGTCGTCTCGTGGGCGCCAATCAGACGTTCGAGCATTTCGTCGGCTTCGGGAACATCGTCCTCGTCCTCGACGTCGCTGAGCTTCGCCAAGGATTTCGGTGAGCCTGGCGCGTAGTGATCGAGGGCGCGGATGCGTTCTGCGATCTCGTCCATCGCCTGCCACATCTCGGTGTATTGCTCCTCGAACATGTCGTGGAGCTGCTTGAACTGAGGTCCCTCCACGTTCCAGTGGTAGCCGTGGGTCTTGAAATATGTCTTGTAGGTATCCGCCAAGACATGGGACAGACCTTCGGCGACCTGTTTACGGCTTTCGTCGCTCATTCCGATATTGGTCATTATGTTTCCCTCCTTTGGTTGGCGTTAGGCGGCGTGCCCGGTCGGGGCGCGGCCGCCGGCGAAATAAGCCCGCATCCGGTGGGTGAAGCGGTCTATGGCAGGTCCATACCGGACCCAGAATTTCTCGTGGAAGTGAAAGACCACCGTATTCACACCCGGTTCGATGGCGCCGGCGAGGCTACTGATCAGCAAGTCGCCGGACAGCGCGTATACCACCAAGAAGGCGACCGAATAGTGCAAAATTCCGAATGACAGGGTCTTTACCATTTGTTTTCTCCTACCTTTCGAGAAGGAATCTAGGCCTTCCAAATAAACAAATCCAATTCATAATTTTCCTTATAAATATCGATAAAATCGATTATTATTCAAACCATGTATTTACCCACGATCCGCCAGCTCCAGTACCTGCTGGCGCTCAAGAAACACGGCTCGTTCAGCCGTGCCGCACAGGCATCGCTGGTTACCCAGTCGACCCTGTCGGCCGGGATCAAGGAACTGGAGGCGTTGCTTGGCGTGACCGTGGTGGAACGGACCAAGCGCAAGGTGATTTTCACACCTTTCGGCGAGGAGATCGTCGCGCAGGCTGGCGCCGTCGTGTCGGCGGCGGAGGAATTGGTGCATCTGGCGCAGAGCCGGACGGCGCCGCTCACCGGCCCGTTGCGATTGGGGGTCATTCCTACCATCGGGCCGTTCCTGTTGCCGCGTGTGATGCGGCCGTTGAAACGTAGCTATCCCAAATTGCAACTGTTCTTGACCGAGGATAGTACGGAGCATCTCATCGGGTTGTTGAATGCCGGCCGGCTTGACGCGGCGCTCATTGCATTGCCGTACGATCTGCCGCAATTGAACATGGAAAAGATTTGTGAAGATCCGCTGCTGTTCGCGACCTCGAATCCGCAGCTTTCCGTACAGGCGGCGCATGAACCGATCAAGAACCTCGAAGGCGATAATCTGCTACTGCTGGAGGAGGGGCATTGTCTGCGCGATCACGTGCTGGAGGCCTGCCGTCCGGCCAAGGATCTCAGCGCCAGCGAGTTTGGCGCCACAAGCTTGCTGACCCTGGTGCAAATGGTGGGGGCAGGACTCGGCTCGACCATGATTCCGCAATTGGCTGTTGAAGCCGGCATCCTCAAGGGCACGTCGGTGAAAGCCATTCCCCTTCATCCGCCGCCCATCCGGGAAATCGTTTTGGTTTGGCGGCTTTCCTCCACCCGAACGGGCGACTTCAAGAAGCTCGCTGATATTTTGCGGGAGCACGCGCCTTCGTGATTTCTTCTCTAATTGCGAGATGTGTTATCTTGAAATGAGAAAAGAAACGTCACGCCGGGGAATGGGAAAATGAGCGACTTCAAGGGACTGCCGCCGGATTTCTTCAAATTCTTCAAGGAGCTTTCGGCCAATAACAACCGCGAATGGTTTACCGCCAACAAGCCGCGCTATCAGGATGTCGTCGTCGGCTCTTTGTCCGATTTCATCATCGATATGGCGCCGCGGCTTGCTAAGATCTCCGAACATTACAACGCGGACCCGCGCTCAAACGGCGGGTCCATGTTCCGTATTTATCGCGACGTCCGCTTTTCCAAGGACAAGCGGCCGTACAAGGAACACGGCGCCGTTCAATTCCGCCACTTGCGCGGCAAGGATGCGCATGCGCCGGGCTTTTACGTTCACTTCGAACCGGGAAACGTGGTGTTCGGCGGCGGCATCTGGAAACCACCGGCACCGGAGCTTCTGAAAATCCGTACCGCCATCGCCAAGGACCCGGCCGGCTGGTCGCGGGTCCGCAACAACAAGGCGCTCAACGACCTCACCGACGGTGTGATGGGCGACGGTATCACTCGGCCGCCCAAGGGCTTTAGCGGTGACGAAAAACATATCGAGGACATCAAACGCCAGACGTTCTTCGCCATGCGTCACGAAAAAGATGCCATTACGCGGTCACCCGATTTCCCCGCCGAAGTGGCGCGGACGTTTAAGGCCGTGACGCCGCTGATGAAATTCATCTGCAAGGCGCTCGACGTTCCATTTTAAGAGCAACGCTCTTTTGATCAGGGCGTGTCGACGCAGTGCTCGGGCTCGATCTGGATGGTCGAGTGGGTAACGCCGTAGCGTGTTTTGAGCACATCTTTGATGCGGCCCAGGGTAATGTGATTGTCGAACTCGGGGCGCACCGTCGCGTGTAGCGTCAGCATGGGCCGGTCCGTATCGAGGGACCAGGCGTGCACATGGTGGATGTCGACCACTTCGGGCACTTCGGCGACCAGCTCGGCTGACAGGGTTTCGACATCGAGCCAGTCGGGTGTGCCTTCAAGGAGAATATGCGCAGACTGGATGATCAGTTTCCAGGCGCTACGCACGATCAACAGCGCAACCAGCATGGACAGGATCGGATCGATGGGCGTCCAGCCGGTCGTCAGGATGACCCCCGCGGCGACGATCGCGGCAATGGAGCCCAATATATCGCCTGCCACGTGCGCGAGCGCGCCGCGCAGATTGAGGTTCGTCCGGTCCCCGCCATGCAAAACAACGAAGGCGGCGAGGTTGACGGCAAGACCGATGACCGCGACCACCAGCATAACACCGCCGAGAATAGGAGAGGGTGTCGCGAGACGCCCGATGGCTTCAAAGACAATCCAGGCTGCGATGGCGGCGAGGGCGAGGCCGTTGACGAAGGCGGCCAGTACCTGGAAACGGTGATAGCCGTAGGAGCGTTTGACGTCCGACGGCCGCTTGGAAATGAGGAAGGCGGTCCAGGCCAAGCCCAAGGCGGCCGCGTCGGCGAGCATGTGCCCCGCGTCGGCGAGTAGGGCGAGAGAGCCGGAGATCAATCCGCCCGCCACTTCAGCGGCCATGAACCCTGCCGTCAGCAGGAAGGCCCAGAACACGCGCCGTTGGTTCGAAGAATGTTGGTGCTCGTCGTGGGTGTGGATGTGCGCCATCGCCTCAAAGAGTACCCCGTTGAGGCGATGGAGGGTAGACGGAGTCGGTTAAGAATTATGAATCGATGTCTTTGTAAACCATCTGTGCGAGGTACAAGAGATCGCCGCGCGGCATTTCGCCGGTGAGCGCATAGGACAACGGCCCATCGGTCCAATAGAAGGCGACCATGTCGTGCTCGGAGATCACCTTGAAGGTGCTGTCCTTGTCCTCGAAGGCCTTGCGGCAGTAGAGCGTCACCCGTTTGCCATTGCCATCCTGATACATCAGCAGTGCGGCGGGCATGCCCTTGTCGGCGACCAGCCGCCCGCCCATCAGGGCAAAGCCCGCTCCCGCCAAGTTGGGCGTCATCAGCTCTTCGCCAACCCGGGCCGACAGCCAATCCAGCAGCAACTTCTCTTGCCCCGAATCGATCGTGAACTCGACCGGCCGCTGGGTGTCGTGGCTGTAAACCGCATGTGCGTTCAAGGCGCTTTCGACAAAGGTCTTTTCGGCATGGGCCTGCTGAGCGCTGAAGGTCGTGAACCCCCAGCCCGTGGCGCCGCCGACGACCAGCAACAGGATGGTCGCTGCGATCTTCGTCCAACCGGGCCACCAGGCGTGGCGCGGCTCGCCGGTCAGCATTTCCTCGACTCCGGCTGGCCACGGCGCATCGAGACCTTCATCAAAGACCTGATGCATCAGCCGTTTCTGCAGCATGAAGGAATGGACCTTTGCGGCATCCTCGGGGTGCTCAGCCAGCCAACGTTCGATCTCGGTGAGCGTCAGCGCATCGAGCTCCCCATCCACATAGGCGTGGAGATCGCTTTCGGCGATGGTGCGCGGTTCTGTCATTTGACACTCCTCAAGGCGGGGACGCCTTCATCCATCATTTTGCGCAGCCGCTCCCGGCCGCGCGCCAGGCGGGACATCACCGTCCCCACCGGCACGTCTAAAATCTCCGCCGTCTTGGCGTAGGACATGTCTTCCAAACAGACCAGCAGGACAACGTCGCGCTGCTCGTCGGGAAGGTGGTCGAGGGCACGGGCCATATCCCGTACCGCGAGGCTCCCCTCCTGGGTGGCGGCGGTTCCCCGCCGTTCTTCTAATTCGTTGTCCAGCGGCACCGCGCGTGGTCGGCGGCCCAGCTGACGCATGTCTTGGGCATGGATGTTGTGCATGATGGTGAATAGCCATGCCCGCATATTGGTGCCCGCTTCGAACAGGTTGAGGCGGCTCAGCGCCCGTTGGACGCAATCCTGAACCAGATCGTCAGCCGCCACGGCGTCGCGCGTCAGGGCGCGCGCATAGCGCATCAAGTGCGGCATCTGTTCGACGATGGCGGTGCGTTTATCCATGTTCGGTCCGCGCTGTCTCTTTTTGTCTACAAATCCGCCGGGAAGGGCGAATGGGCTACGCCGCCGCCCGTCCCGGCAAGTTGATGCTACCGATGACTATAGGGCGTCTTACTTCTTCATCATGTCGTCTTTTTTCATCATGTCGTCTTTTTTCATGCCGTCGTCTTTCATCATGGCATCCTTCTTCATGCCATCATCCTTCATCATGGCATCCTTCTTCATGCCATCGTCTTTCATCATGGTTTCTTTTTTCATCATGTCGTCCTTCTTCATTTCCTGGGCCGACGCGGCGCCGGTGATGAAGAACAGGGCGACGAAAGCAGCAAGAAGCTTGGTCATTTGGGTGATCTCCCCATTTAAGTTGTGCACAGGTGGCGGCGGGTCAACCGCGCCACATAAGCATGAATGCCGCCCGATTGGGATTATTCCCGTTCATAGAAAATATGGCAGATTTCTGAGGATTTTGGGCTGGTCTGCCATTGCTTTGGGTAAGAAAAAGGCCGGGCGGAACCGACGCCATGCGTCGCTGCCTTGCCCGGCCAGTTGGTACTACCGATGCTGAAAGAAGAGACCTATTTCTTCATCGTGTCCTTTTTCATCATACCGTCGTCCTTCATCTCCTCTTTCTTCATCATCTCGTCCTTCTTCATTTCCTCTTTTTTCATCATCTCCTCCTTCATCATCTCCTCTTTCTTCATGTCGTCGTGGGATGTGCAGGCGGTGATGAGAAAAAGCGCGGCGAACGCGGCAAGAAACTTGGTCATTGGGTGATCTCCCCCATTTGAGATTGTGCACAAGTGGCCACGGCTATGCCGCGCCACAAGGACATGAATGCCGGCTGGCGCGGCATATTCCTTTCGGACTCAAGGAAAAATTGGAGTCCGGGTGAGACGTTCGGTTATTCGAAGCCGATGTCGTCGAGGTCGGAGCCCATCACGACGGGCCCGAAGGTGCTCAACTCGCTGTCTTGCACGCCCAGGAAAATAGGCTCGGCGTGTTTGCGGAAAATATTGATCTTCGCATTGAAAGCATGGCGGGTGAGGCCGTGCTTATCGGTAACAAGATATTTCTTGATGGAGTAGTTGCCGCTCCGGCCGCGCTCGCCCGTTAGGTAGCAGCTGATGGACTCGATCTCGTCGCCGGAAACGACGAGCCCCTTGAGACCTGAAAGCGTCTCTTGCGTCTTCTCGATGAATTGCACCGCGTCGACACGCTGCACCTCGCCCGTGTCGCGGTCGGGCATGGGGGCGGAGAAATCGCCCACAACCACTTGGCCGGGCACGGCGCGCTCGATGAGGCGGGCAAGCTCGATGGTCACGTCGCCGACGATATAGCTGTAGACCGTCGGGTTGAGGCCTTCAGCCTGATAGAATTCGTAGTGGCTGCCGACATGAAAGCTTGTGCGCAGGCGGGGCGTGACGTTGCCGCGCGATTTGCTGCGGGCGACGGCATTGTCGGCCAGCACCAGATGCATGAAATGGTACAGATTGATGTTCGCCTGGATCGATCGGTCCCGGTTCCATACGTAGAACCCGTCGCCGGTACTGGCGCGGGCGAAACTGATGTCGATCTTCCGGCCGAGCATGCGCGCTTGCGCTGAATTGAGGGAATAGGACAGGCTGTTGAGCTGTGTCACCTGTTCCAGTGGTGAATAGAGGGAGAAGCCGACAATGTCGAACAGCGCCACCGCCCGGTCCGTGACATAAGTCAGGCTGTAGCGGGCGACGAGTGCATCGATTGCCAGATGTGGCAGATTCTTACCTGCCTTGAAAGGCAGTTCGAGATCCAATGGCGCGTGTTGCAGCCTCTCGGCGATCTCGTCCATCCCCTCCGGGGTCACCTCTTTTTTGGTCGATAGCAGGCGCAGGGTAAAATTGTCCTCCGGTGCGTGTGCATCGGGAAGGCGGTTGGCGATCAGGTAATTGGGAACGCTCAGGGTGGCGATGCCTGTGTCGGTGGGCATCCAGGCGAGGATCAGGTTACGGCCCAGGTTCCATTGCTCGCGGAGTTTGCCTTCAAGGTAGTCGAGGTAGAATTGCTGGGCGGAGGTCAGCTCGTTGCTGTTGGCGATCCATTGATTGAGATCGCCGCCCCTGCTGCGGAAGCGGGTGCTATAAGTCGCCGAGGGGGCCTCGGGCGTTTCCATGGGCGACGGTTGCCCATTTTTCTCGGGTTTGCGGCGGTCGCCCGACAGCCGGTTTCCCAGGGATTTCAACACGCCCATGAATTGAACCGATTCCTGCGTCTAAAGCTTCTAGATGCGCCGGAATTGGCGATTTTCAAGGGACGTGGCTAGGCGCCTACCAGCCGCTATGGGCCAGCTTCCGGGTCGAAATGGACTGGAGATTTACGGAAATAAATGGTGCGGGCGGGGAGACTCGAACTCCCACTCTGTCACCAGAACTGGATTTTGAATCCAGCGCGTCTACCAGTTCCGCCACGCCCGCACGAGAGGCCGCGATCATAGCCAAGGCGCGTGCCGGGTCAACCATTGAGGTGGCATTGAGGTGAGTTCCAGGCCCGGCGGTGTCGCCAATTGCCAATGGGCGGCGAATCGGGTACTCACCGGGCGCTTATCTTTCCGGAACCCGCCATGCTGCGCAGCCTCTACGATTGGACCCTCAGCCTCGCCGGCCACCGGCACGCGCTTCTGGCGTTGGCGGTTATTTCCTTCGTCGAAAGCTCCGTCTTTCCCATTCCGCCGGACGTGCTGCTGATCCCCATGGTGCTGGCGGCGCGCCAAAACGCCTGGCGTATCGCTTTCGTCTGTACGGCGGCTTCCGTCTTGGGCGGCATGGCCGGGTATGCCATCGGCGCCATCCTGTTCGATCAGATCGGCGCGCCGGTGCTCGAGTTCTATGGATACGCCGAGCGGTTCGGCGAATTCCGTGACTATTACAACGAGTGGGGCGCCTGGGCGGTGTTCATCGCCGGGCTGACGCCCTTCCCCTACAAGGTGATCACCATCTTGTCCGGCGTGTCGGGGCTCGACCTGACGACGTTTATCATCGCGTCCATCCTTGCGCGCGGCATCCGCTTTTATGTCGAGGCGGCCTTATTGTGGAAGTTCGGCGAGCCCATCCGCCTGTTCATCGAAGAACGGCTGAAGCTCTTGTTCACCTTGTTCGTGGTTTTGTTGATCGGCGGCTTCGTGCTGGCCAAATACATTCTCTAACATTATATGGGCGGTATGGACGTGGCGCCGCCTTCTCCCATCCGCTCTCTTGTTTTTCCCGCGATTGCCTGTGTTTCGGCGGGCGCGTTGATCGTCGCGCTCATCGCCCAATACGGCTTCGAGTTGGAACCCTGCGAACTGTGCGTTTATCAGCGGCTTCCCTACGTGGCAGCGTTGATCATCGGCGTCGTGGGGGCTGCGGTCGACCCGATGGGCCATCGCACCGCGGCAGTTCTCGCGGGCTGGGTGTTTTTGCTCGGGGCGGCGATCGCCTTCTATCATGTCGGGGTCGAACAGCATTGGTGGCAAGCGGCCACCGCATGCGGCGCGGGGAATGCCGAGCTGCCGCAAAGCTTCAGCGATTTCCGCCAGGGGCTCGGTAGTCTCGGGCCGGTGAAAGCCTGCGACGAGGTGGACTGGACCCTTTTCGGCGTGTCCATGGCCACCTACAATGCGGCCGTCTCGCTGGTCCTGGCGCTTGCCAGCTTTTGGGCCGCGGGATTGTGGCGAAAGGACGTTCACGCGTGAGCAGCAAACCTTCCCTGAAAAGATTGCGGCGTATGCCGGGCGATCCGTCGCGCGAAGACATGGTCGCGCGTATGATCCGGGTCGACCAGGCGGGCGAATACGGTGCCAAGCGGATCTACGCCGGCCAGCTCGCGGTGCTCGGTCGCACGAAGGACGGGCCGGTGCTCAAGGAAATGGCGGACGTCGAACAGCGTCATCTCGACACTTTCAACGATCTGATGGTGCGCCGCCATGTGCGCCCCACCATGTTGCAGCCCTTCTGGCATGTCGCCGGCTTCGCGCTTGGGGCGGGCACCGCCTTGTTGGGCCGCGAAGCGGCGATGGCTTGCACCGTCGCAGTCGAAGAAGTGATCGAAGAACATTATGCCCATCAAGCGGCGCGTCTTGCCCATGAGGACGAACCCGAATTGAAAGAGGTCGTCGAGACGTTCGGCGCCGAAGAGGCCGAGCACCGGGAGACGGCGCTCGCCCATGACGCGCGCGAGGCGCCGGGGTACGAACCGCTGACCGCCGCGATCAAGGCGGGTTCACGTCTGGCCATCTGGCTGTCGGAGCGGTTCTAAGCTTCGTGGCTTATTCTCTTTCCAACAATACTAAGGGTGCCCTTTGGATGATGGGCACGCTCGCGTCGTTCTCGACCATGGCCGTCGCCGGGCGGGAATTGGCCGCCGCCGGGACCGAACCGATCCAGGTGTCGACCTACCGCGCGCTCGGCGGCATGGTCATCGTGCTGTTCATGCTGTGGCACTCGCATGCGGGTTTTTCTCAGCTCAGGACCCGCCGGTTCCCTCTGCACGTGGTGCGCAACGTCTTCCATTTTGGTGCGCAGTTCTCCTGGTTCGTCGGTCTGTCGCTGTTGCCGTTGGCGACGGTGTTCGCCGTGGAGTTCACCATTCCCATGTGGAGCGCTCTGTTGGCGGTGATCTTCCTGGCCGAACGGTTCAACCTCGGCCGCTCGGTGGCATTGGGGTTCGGTTTCATCGGCGTGCTGATCATCGTTCAGCCAGGAAGCTCGGTGTTCGATCCCACCGTGTTCTGGGTGATCGCGGCCGCCTTCGGTTTCGCGGTTTCCAACATTGCCACCAAGAAACTGGCCCCCACCGAAACGACCTACGCCATCATTTTCTACATGAACTTGGTGCAGGTGCCGCTCGGCCTGTCGCTGTCGTGGAACGTTTGGGTTTGGCCGGTGTGGAGCGATGCCGTATGGATTATTATGGTCGCCGGTGCCGGCTTCACGGCACATATCTGCCTGACCCAGGCCCTGCGCCTGGCGGATGCGATCTTCGTGCTGCCCTTCGATTATCTCCGTCTGCCGTTGATCGCCATCGTCGGCTTCATCTTCTATGACGAGGTGGTGGGTCTTGCCCTCGTCGGCGGCGCGTTGCTGATCGTATTCGGCAATATCTTCAGCATCCGCTACGAAGCGCGCCGCAACCGCGCTTTGCGCGAAACCGGGACATAAAAAAAGCGGCGTCCGTTAGCGCCGCTTTTTTCAATCCGATGTGGATGTAATCAGATCTGTTCGAGCAAGGTTTCGGCACTGCTTTCGCCGAACGATCCCGCGGGCTCGATGTTGAGCTGCTTCACCACGCCGTCTTCCACATACATGGAATAGCGTTTGGAGCGTTCGCCGAGACCGAAGCCCGAGCCGTCCATTTCCATGCCGATGGCCTTGGTGAAGTCGCCATTGCCGTCGGCCAGCATCAGCACCTTGTCGCCGACCTTCTGCGCGTCACCCCAGGCACCCATGACGAACGCGTCGTTGACGGCGACGCAGGCGATGGTGTCGACGCCCTTGGCCTTAAGCGCGTCGGCATTGTTGACGAAGCCGGGCAGGTGCTGGGCCGAGCAGGTCGGCGTAAAGGCGCCCGGCACTGCGAACAACGCAACTTTCTTGCCGCTGAAAATATCGTCGGTGGTGATTTCGTCGATACCCGAATCCGTTTTGAGACGAAGGCTGGCCGACGGAATTTTATCTCCAACATTGATGGTCATTATCTCTCCCCGCGAGTTTGTGATGTGCAATCGCCGCACGCGATAATGCGGCGGTTATACGCGCTTTGACCGGTGGTAAAAATCGTGATTTTTGTGGGGGTATTGCGGATTAGCGTTTTGCCGCCAAGGCGCCGGCGGAGGCTTTTTCGATGCCGTCGAGGACCAGATCGCTGGTCAGCAGTTCAGGCAGCGCGATGCCTTGCGCCGCGCCCGGTCCGTAGACCGCGTTGAACGGAATACCGAAGCGGTTGAAGCTCATCAGATAGTCGGCGATCACCGGATCGGGCCGCGTCCAGTCGCCTTTCATAGCGATGACGTCGTCGCCTTGCAGGAAGGCGGACACCTGCCCCCGGTTAAGCACGGCGGCCTTGTTGACCTGGCAGGTGATGCACCATTCGGCGGTGATATCGACGAACACGGTCTTGCCCGCCGCCACCAATTCCGGAATGCGTTCCGGCTCGAACGGCACCCAATGGGCGCTTTGTTCCGGGCTTTCCAGGGTGGCGCGCGGTGTAATCTGGTGTGGCACGATGAATGCGACGATGGCCAGGACGGCGAGGGCACCCATCGCGTATCGGCGAATAGAATCCGGCAGCCTGGTACGCGCGTAGAGGATAACGCCGATGGCTGCCATCAGGACGCCGACGATAATCGCGGCGGTTACGCTCACCTGTACCGCGAGGACCGAGAGCAGCCACAGGGTCGTGACCGCCAGGGCAAACCCCATGATCTGCTTGAGGCGCACCATCCACGGGCCGGGCCGGGGCAGCTTGGTTGCCAGCGACGGGAAAGCGGCGATGGCGAGGAACGGCGACGCCATGCCGATACCCAGGGCCGCGAACACGGCGAAGATATCGGCGGTGCTGCCCGCCAGCGCAAAACCGACGGCGGTGCCCAGAAACGGTGCGGAGCAGGGCGTTGCCAGCAGGGTCGCGAAGGCGCCGGTGAGGAAGTTCCCGGCGACCCCTTGTTCTGCGCCGTGATCGGGGCTGGCGATAACGGTGGCTAGGCGCGTTGGCAGTTGGATTTCGAACAGGCCCCATAGGTTATAAGCGAACAGGGTGACGATCAGGGCGAGACCCACCAGGAACCAGGGGTGTTGGAATTGAATGCCCCAGCCGACCGCCATTCCCGCCAGCTTGAGGATGGTCAATGCCCCCGCCAGCACGAGGAAAGAAAACACGATCCCCGCCGAGGTGGCGACGAAGCTTCTGCGCACGATCCGGTTCTCGCCGCCGCCATGGCCGACCACGCCGAGGACTTTGAGGGAGATCACCGGCAGCACGCAGGGCATGAGGTTGAGGATCAACCCGCCGATAAGAGCGAGGCCCAGAACAACGAACAGAGAGACGGGCAGTTGTCCGTTTCCGACAATGGTGGACGGCGCGTCCGCGGGTCCCGCGCCGACGGTCAAGGCGCGTTCGGCGGCGCGCGGTCCGTCGGTGACGGTGAACGTCAGGTTGGCCTGCTCAATCTCATGACCTTTCTCGACGCTCACAGGGATACGGGCAATGGCTTTTGTGTTGCCGTCGGAGAGTGCGAAGGAGGGCTTGCCGAACAGAATGGTGTCCGGCCCTTCGGGAAAAATATCGAGATCCTCAAAGGGAACGGCACTCGCCAGATGGACGCGCAAGGTTCCGTCGCGGTACGCGTCTTTCTCCGGGCCCAATGCGCCCGCCGTGTCGACGCTGTCGATGGTGATGCCGACATTCGAGCCGTCACCCGGTACCTTGGCGTCGTATTGGCTGATCAAATGGGCGTTGTCGGTCGCTGCGCCGGTGCCGCGCGGTACCTCGAAGCTGACGTTGGTCGTATAGGGGATGCACACGTCGTCGCAGGTGAGGTAATCGAGCTTGGCTTTGAGACGCAGTGGCTTGTCGGGGTCCGTTACCTTGGCGGTGATGGGAAAGACCACTTCATGCTTGTAGCCCATGGTCTCGAACCCCAGGATCGAGAACCGGATGGGGGCGGGCCAGGCAAAGGTCGTTTCGCCGAGATTCTCCGATTTTGCCCAATCGACCCGGGGCGGATAGCCCGCGTCACCCGGGTTGCGCCAATAGATTTTCCAATTGTTATCGAGTTTGAACTGAAGCCCCAGGCGAACGGTGTCGCGACCGCCATGGCCGTCGGTCGCCGAAATCAGGCGCACCTTCGTTTGGTCGTTGACGACCCAGTCGGATGCCGCGTGCGTCGCCGTGACGCCGTCACCGGCCTTGGCCGGGGAAATGGTCGTCATCGCAAAAAATGGCAGAATTCCGAAGAAAATAAGAGCGGTGCGCAGCAAGCTGGAAGTCATCGTCACCCGTTTCAGCCGTGAAGGAACGATAGGGCTCCGGGTTGGGAACCCTTTAGCCACCCCTTATATATAAGGTATCGGGGCAGTGGGTATCACCTCGCCGTCATCTCACGCGATGTTTACCTTCTGTGTTCGATCGGCGGCAATCCGGTGGTGGCCGCCGCCGACGGTGCCGGATTTCCGGGCCTGGAGTTGCCGCCAAACGCAGAGCGGCATACATTTAGAGGGCATTTAAAGCACCGGCGACGGACGGCGCAAAGGATTGCTGAAACAACGCCTTAGTGTCATCGCCGGGGACGCGTACAACCAAGAGAAGGATCGACACGCGATGGCCGAGCATCTGACCAGCAAGGACGATCCCTTCCTCTCCGGGCAGCTTTTGATCGCCATGCCGGGAATGAAGGACGAACGGTTTTCCAAGACGGTGATTTACATGTGCGCCCACACGCCGGAGGGTGCCATGGGTCTGGTGCTGAACCAGGCGTTGGACACGCTCACCTTTCCCGATCTGCTCGAACAGCTCGGCATCGAAGAACAGGTCGACGACAACAACATCCGCGTCCATGTCGGCGGCCCGGTGGAATCCGGCCGCGGTTTCGTTTTGCATTCCATGGATTATCACCAGGAAGCGACCCTGCCGGTGGATGACGACATCGCGTTGACCGCGACCATCGATATCCTCAAGGCGATCGCCCGCGGGCGTGGTCCCCGCAAGCGGCTTTTGGCGCTCGGCTATGCAGGGTGGGGCCCCGGTCAGCTGGATGGCGAGATTCGCGCCAATGGCTGGCTGCAGGTGCCTGCCACCCATAGCCTGGTGTTCGACACCGATCTCGACACCAAATGGGAACGCGCTATCGCGACCCTCGGCATCGACCCCATGATGCTGTCGGACGAGGCCGGCCACGCTTAAGACAAAGCAGCGCCTGCCAACTCTTCGTCGTCTTCCAGGAGTTTCAATACCTCTGGGCTGCCATGCACGGCAACCGCCTCTTTCAGGGCGCCCCGCGTTTTCGGCCCCAGGATGCCGTCGACTTTCAGCGTGTCACTCCACATTTTTGTCGAAGTCTCACCTTCGTTTCCGATCTGCTTCGGCATCAGCGCGTTGAGCCCGGCCTGCACCGATCGGACGGCTTGGTTTTCACCGACGGCGGAAATCTTCTTTGCAAGTTGATCGTTTACCCTCTGGTATCCGGCCTCCATTGTGCCGCCCGCCGCGTCCACCGCGACGGCGGGTTTCGCCAGCGATCCGTTGCTTGGCTCGGGGTGGATCATGCGCCCAGCTTGATCCAGCTTGGCCGGTTGGGTCCCATAGGTGTGATCGAATGAAGTTCGGACTTTCGCTAAGGCTTCGTCACGGCGCGGATGCCCGCGCTGTTGATAGGCCGCCGATTGCAAGACCGCTTCGCGCTCGTCCTCGGTCCATTTCTTCGGATCCTTAAGCAGGATGTTCCCGACGGGGTCGTACGGCTCATCCGACGATTTGAGGACCGTCGGCGTTGCACCAATTTCCTGATCGTCGTTTTTCGCCAGAACGTTCTTCGGCGTGGCCCCTGGATCATCCAGATCGGAACGTTTGTCACGTAGACCCCGTTCGATCTGCCAGTACCGGCGTTCAATGTCCTTGGCTTTGTCCCTGGTTTTCGCCGGGATATCGCGGATTTCTTTTGGAACGAAGTCTTCCAGCTCACTGTACAGGAATTGGGCATAGACGGCGGCCGCAGCCCCGCCGCCGTGTTCGGCAATATCCTTCAGAGCCGAATAGCCATCTCCTAGTACCAAGTCTCTAATATCCCTTTTTTCCCCACTTGGTGGATTTATGTAGTCCGGTTTGGCGATGCCAAGGACAGCATTGGCGAAATCTACACAATTACCCCTATAGGCGACATATGGATCTGGCTTTGACCGTTTGGCATATAGAAACGAGATTGTGCGATCCAATTCTTCCTGATTGAGCGGGATGCCGTACGAAGAAATTTCCGGGTTCTTGAGGCGGTCGCGGTCGAAGGCGATGGTGCCTTTTCCCGCGATCGCATCGAAGCCTGTATTGGGGTATTTCCCGAACACGAGTGGCGTTCCGTCAGGCCCCTCCATGATTTTGTCGCCATTTTGAATCGAAATAAAAAAGTGGCCGGGGGATTTTGTCCGGTCGATATGGAATAATAGCGTGTAGTCGGACACAATAGTGCTCCTTCAGATTGCAGCTTGGGGATAAGGGTAATGAGCGACCGCACGGGATATGCGTCGGTCTATTGGGCCATCGTGTTTTCGGGAATGTTGATCGTCGCGGCGGCGATCCTCGAAGTGCCGAACCCAAAAGTGTTTTTTGTCGACATCCCGCCGCCAGGCACGGTGTTCCGCGACTGTCCCGATTGTCCTGAGATGGTGGTCATTCCACCTGGGACGGTCGTTGTCGGTGATGACGAGGCCGCCGAGCCCGAAGAGAGACCGGCTGTCCATGTGACCATTGGCTACTCGTTTGCGATGAGCCGGTTCGAGGTGACGCTCGATCAATGGAACCAATGCGCCGACGATGGATTGTGTCCGCCGCGTGGGCGGACGGTTTTTTTTGGCAACTGGTTCAGCCCGGAAGGATTGAAAGAAGTTCCGCCGCCTTTTCCCATACCGGGTGACCTCGCCGCTGGTGACGTCTACCTGCCATTTGCCAGCGCCTATATCCGTTGGCTGTCGCGAAAGACGGGGCAGAAATACCGGTTGCCAAGCGAGGCGGAATGGGTTCATGCGGCGCGGGGCGGCACGACGACCCGCTACTGGTGGGGGGACGCGTTCGAGCCAGATAAGGAGGTCTGGAAGGGGTTCGAGCAGAAATGGGACATGCCGAAAGATTGGCCCATCGAGAGTTCGCCCGCGCCGGTCGGATTGGGAAATCCCAACCCCTTCGGTCTCTACGATATGTTGGGCAATCTCGATGAATTGGTCGTCGACTGTTACCACAAGACACTTAAGGGGCTGCCCTTGGACGGGAGCCCGTGGATATCCGATTGCCGTCATGACTTTTTCGGGACCAACGTTACCAGGGGGGGGACGTTTAAAGGCGAGCCCGATGACTTGGTCATCTTGCGTCGAGGCCTGATCGGATTTGGCCATACGGGGCTTCGTCTGGTCCGCGACCTTCCCTAAAACTGAATTCACATCACAATCCGTATTCTCTGATCCGCGCTCCTTTCTCCTCCGAAATTATAAATTATTTCCAATTTAATGATCTTATAGATCATATTCAGTGAAAATTACAACAAAAATCGGGAATGCCGGCGGCTAGTTCAGCCGCTCGCGGATTTTCTCGTAGGATTCCATCTTGCCCATGGGACCGAGGGCCGTGACCGTCGGCGCGCTCGCCAACAGGCGCTTGGCGGCCGCGACGATGGCGTCGTTGTCGACAGCGTCGATGGCGGCGATCACTTCCTCGGTGGGTAGGGGACGGCCATAGACCTGAAGTTGCCGTGCCGCCTGCTCGCAGCGTGACGAGGTGCTTTCCAAGGACATGAGGGTGGAGGCCTTGAGCTGCGCCCGGGCCCGCGCGATTTCTTCGTCCGGCGCGCCAAGTTCCAGCTTTTTCATCTCGTCGCAAATCACCGGCACCAACTCCGCCACTTCGTCCGCGCCGGTTCCCGCGTAGATGCCAAACAGGCCGCCATCCACGTAATTGGCGGCGAAAGAATAGATGGAATAGACGAGCCCGCGTTTCTCGCGGGCTTCCTGGAACAAGCGCGACGACATGCCGCCGCCCGCCAGGATCGACAGCACGGCCAGCGGATAATAGCCGGGATCGGTATAGGAAACGCCGTCGAATCCAATGAGCACATGCACCTGCTCGAGGTCACGTTTCTCGCGGTAATCGCCGCCGACGTATTGGATGGGGGTCGCCGGGCCGTCGTTGCTGTTCGGCAATTTGATAAAAGCTTTGCTTACCAGATCGACGAACCGGTCGTGATCCACCTTTCCGGCGGCCGAGATCACCATGCGCGGCGCCGAATATTCGCTGCGCATGTAATCGACGATGGTGTCGCGCGGCATGGACGAAACCGTCGGCACCTCGCCGAGCACGGGACGGCCCATGGGCTGATCGGGAAAGGCGGTCGCCTGGAACCAATCGAAGATGATGTCGTCGGGCGTGTCGTGCGCTTGGTGGATTTCCTGCAGGATCACCGCCCGTTCTTTCTCCAATTCCTCCACCTCCATGGTCGGGTGTTGGAGGATGTCGGCGATGATATCGACGGCAAGCGGCAGATCGTCCTGCAGCACTTTGGCGAAATAGGCGGTGCTTTCCCGCGCGGTGTAGGCGTTGAGGTGGCCGCCTACATCCTCGATCTCCTCGACGATGGCGCGGGCCGAGCGCCGCTCCGTTCCCTTGAAGGCCATGTGCTCGAGGAAATGCGAAATGCCGTTGAGCGACAGGTCCTCGTGCCGGGTGCCGACGGCGACCCAGGCGCCGAGAGAAACCGTGGCGACAGTGTCCATATTGTCGGTTACGACCCGGAGGCCGCCGGGAAGATCGGTGACGCGGACGGTCATGCGGCGGATTTCCCGGCAAGTTGTTCGGAAATGAATGCGCGCACGGCGTTTGTTTGGGCGGGCAGCACATCGGCCCGCTCCGGCCGCTCGAACAGATCGGCAAGGCGCGGCGGCAAATCGGGGTGCAGTCCCGTGGCCTCCTCGACGGCGCGCGGGAACTTGGCCGGATGGGCCGTCGCCATGGTCACCAGCACCGAGCCTTCGGGGCGCGCGACGTTCTCGCCCGCCAGCACGCCGATGGCGGTGTGCGGATCGATCAGTTCGCCGGTATTTTCGTAGATATCGTTGATGGCCGTTTTGGTGGCGTTGTCGCCGACGCGGTAGCCCTCGAACAGTTTGCGCATGGCCTGCCAGCGTGCCTTGCCGAAAGACACCTTTCGGTCCTTGCGGAATTTTTCCATGACCTTGGCCACCGCCGCGCCGTCGCGCTTGTAGGTGTCGAACAACAGGCGTTCGAAGTTGCTGGAGATCTGGATGTCCATGGATGGGCTCAATGTGCCGACGACCTCGGCCATGGCCATCTCGCCACCTTCGAAGAAGCGGGTGAGGATGTCGTTGGCGTTGGAACCGACGATGAGCTTGTCCACCGGCAGGCCCATGTTGCGCGCCGCGTAGGCGGCATAGACGTTGCCGAAATTGCCTGTCGGCACGGAGAAGGTGAAGCGCCGTTCGGGCGCGCCGAGGGCGACGCCGCACCAGACGTAATAAACGATTTGCGCCATGATCCGCGCCCAGTTGATGGAATTGACGGCGCTGAGACCGTACTGGTCGCGGAACGAAAGATCAGCAAACAGGGCTTTGACGATGTCCTGGCAGTCGTCGAAGGTGCCTTCGACGGCAATATTGTGGACATTGGACGACGTGACGGTGGTCATCTGCCGCCGCTGCACGTCGGAGACCCGGCCGTGCGGATGCAGGATGAAGATGTCGATGGAGTCTTTGTCGCGGCAGGCTTCGATGGCGGCAGAGCCGGTATCACCCGACGTCGCGCCGACGATGGTCACCCGTTGCCCGCGTTTGGCGAGCACCCGGTCGAACAGCCGCCCGACGAGCTGCAGAGGATAATCCTTGAAGGCGAGCGTCGGTCCGTGGAACAGCTCGCACAGCCAGCTGTCGGGGGCCAATTGTTTCAAGGGTGCGATGGCCTCGTGATCGAACCCGGCGTAGGCGTCGCCAACCAGCTTCTCGAACTCGTCTTCGATCAGACTACCGGCGATGAACGGCGCCATGACGCGCACGGCGATCTCGGGATAGCTGAGACCGCGCAGGGATTTGAGGTCTTCCCGAGTCAGTTTCGGCCAGCTCTCCGGCACGTACAGACCGCCGTCGCGGGCGAGCCCGCTCAGCAATGTGTCGTCAAAATTCAGCGTTGGCGCCGATCCTCGGGTGCTCAGGTATTTCATCGGCGCACCCTATCGTGCGGGTAGGGGCGTCGCAAGCAATGCGGCACCCTGGTTAACCGATATAGCGGGTGCGCAAATGCGACGTGAAGGCCGTCACGTCCAACGGGCGGCCAGTGGCGCGGGTCAGCAGTTCGGGACTGGGGTAGCGCCGTCCGTGACTGTGGACGTTTTCGCGCAGCCAAGCCAACAGGGGCGAAAAATTTCCTTGCGCGATACTGGGCATGATTTCGGGATCGGTCTTCTTCGCGGCGTCGAACAATTGTGCCCCGGCGATGGCGCCGAGGGTATAGCTCGGGAAATATCCCCAAGCGCCGTCGAACCAGTGGATGTCCTGCATGCAGCCTAGCGCATCGTCGGGTGGCGTGATGCCGAGCAGTTTCTGCATGCCTGCGTTCCAGGCCTCGGGTAGATCGGCAAGGGCAAGCCGTCCGGCGATCATATCGCGTTCCAGGTTGTAGCGAAGGATCACATGCGCCGGGTACGTCACCTCGTCGGCGTCGACACGGATAAGGCCGGGCTCGATCCAACTATAGAGACGGATGATGTTTTCTTCCGTCCAGGCCGGGCCGCTGCCGCCGAAGGTGTCGCGCATGACCGGTGCGGCAAAACGCAGAAACTCGGGCGAGCGGCAGGCCTGCATCTCGACCAGCAAGGACTGGCTTTCGTGAATATCCATGCCCAGGTGGCTGCCGACGGGCTGGCCGCGCCATTTCTTTGGCAAGCCGTGGTCGTAAAGGGCGTGGCCTGTCTCATGCAGCACGCCCATCAGACCGAAGGCGAAATCGTCTTCGTCATAGCGGGTGGTAATGCGCAGATCGTCCGGCGTTCCCGATGAAAACGGGTGCAGGCTTTCGTCCAACCGGCCGCTGTTAAAGTCGAATCCCAAACGCGCCATCATCTCGACACCGAGCTGGCGCTGCTTGTCGGCGGGAAACGGGCCCTCGGGCATCAGCGGTTTCGGGCCTTGCGCCTGTTTCTGCATCACGTCGGGGAGGAAATCCGGCAGGAATGTTTCGAGTGTTCCGAACACCTCGTCGATCATCGCCTCGGTGACGCCCGGCGAATATTCATCGAGCAACGCGTCGTAGGGCGCGAGGCCGAGCCGCGCGGATTTGGCCTCGGCGCACTCTCGGATGATATCCAGGACAGTTTGCAAAAGCGGACGAACGCTCTCGTAATTGTTTTCGTCACGGGCTTCCCGCCATTTGGTTTCGCAGGCGGTGACGGCGCGGGACAAGGCCTCCACCTGTTCCTCGGAAAGGGCGGCGGCGTGGACCCATTGGCGTTTCATCTCGCGCAGGTTTGCCGCCTGCCAATCGTCGAGACCGGTTTCGCTTTCTGCCTTGTCGATCAATTCGCCCATATCCGGGGCGGTGATCATGCCGTGGCACACCGCTTTGAGGGCCGCAAGTTGTTCGCCCCGCGCCTCGGCGCCCTTCGGCGGCATCATCACCGATTGGTCCCAATGCAGGTGCATTTCCGCGTCACTCAATGCGGACAGACGCGCAAACCGGGTTTCCAGTTGGCGATAAACATTCATGGTCATACTCTGGGCGACGACCTAGAAAAAGAGATCCGCAATCCAGCGGTCGGCGAGCAAGGTGACGAAAACCAGAAACAAATAAAAGATGGAATAGCGGAACATAGCCCGCGGTTTCTCGCTGTTGCTTTCGCCGTCCGCCGTGCGCCAGACCGCAACGGCGTGGCGGATGAACCACACGCCGAGCAGGGCGATAACGGCGCCTGCGGCCAGGCTGCTCATGCCGATGAAAGCCGGAACGATGGTGATCGGCACCAATAGAAGGGTATAGATCAGCATCTGGCGCTTGGTTTCGCGTTCGCCGGAGACGACCGGCAGCATGGGCACGCCCGCTTTCTCGTAGTCGGCGGAGCGGAACAGCGACAGCGCCCAGAAATGCGGCGGCGTCCACATGAAGATGATGGCGAACAACACGATGCCGCCGAGCCCGATGTCGCCGGTAACGGCGGCCCAGCCGATCATCGGCGGTAACGCACCGGATGCGCCGCCGATGACAATGTTCTGTGGCGTCCTGCGTTTCAGCCAGATCGTATATATAAAGACATAGAAGGCGATGGTGACCGCGAGCAGGGCCGAGGCCACCGCGTTGACCCAAATGGACATACCGACTACGGACACCACCGACAGGATCGTGCCGAGAATTAGAGCGGCCAACGGTTTCAAGCGCCCGGCCGGAATCGGCCGGTTCATGGTGCGGCTCATCTGACTGTCGATGTCGCGGTCGTACCACATGTTTATGGCACCTGACGCGCCTGCGCCCAACGCAATGAACAGAACCGCGAGCAGGCCGGTCGTTGCATCGATGCTTCCCGGCGCCAGTGCGAGACCGGCATACCCCGTGAACAGCACGAGCGACATGACCCGTGGCTTCAACAGAATGGCATAGTCAGTCAAACCTCGGCCGTGACGCGGATGGTCGTGGCCGCTTTCTGCAGCCGGCTCCATCGCCTCGTGTACGGCAGGGTTAGAACCCGGGGTGGAAATCTGCTGGTTCATCTGAGGTGACATATAGGGTCACTGTTCACTAATCAGTACTGGGTGCCGGCGCCTCGAGCTGTCGCGAATGACATCGGTCTTGGCGGCGCGGCGCTAACCTACTCTTTCGTTCGTTGCCCTGCACCTCTTTTTATGGGTGGTTTAGGCCGTTTTTTCAGATCGATTTTTGGGCCGCAACAGGGCACGGATGGCGATTACGATGAACATGACCCCGCCGATTACCGCCAGCCCGCCGCCGATATCCCGGACGGTGGCCGCGACAATGGCGCTCATGTTCTCCATGTCGACGCCTGAACCCACGACCTTGCGGGCGGCGCCCATACCGCCCGCGGCATACATGCCGGCGCAGAACAGGAGCTGTCCGATCCCATAAATATAGATCTGCCACCGGGCGACGCGAACCGACCCCATGATACACCCCGCCAGCGGCAGGAATCGCGTATAGAACAGACCGACAAAGGCCAGATTGATGCCGCCGATGACGCCATGATAGTGCGCCGGCGTCCGCGTATCCGCGCCGTCGACAAAGAACCCGAAAATGCCGCCGACGCCGAACAGAATGACCGATGTGATCAAACTGGCGCCGGCCACGCTTCTCCAATCGAAGCTCGCCCGGCGGCGCCACGCCGCGCCGATCATGGTGAGGGCAAACAGCACGACCGGCGGGCCAAGGGCGTATTGGAGCTCGGTGAAGGCCTGAAGGAAGGTGGTTCCGTGAACGTCGAAGAGGGCAAAGAATGCGAGGCCGACAATCCCGCCGATGAAAATCAGAATAGTGGTCCATCGATTGATGCTCGGGCCGACCAGCGGTCCGGTTGCCGATGTTTCGGCGAGGAATCCCCATGCGGCGGTCAACAAGGCGATGTTGACGAACTGGAGGAGGTGTCCGCCGCCCCAGATCAGGCGCTCATTATAGTCGAAGCTGGCCGGCACGCCCTGGAGGGCATGCGCCGCGAGCGCGAACGCCACGAGTGCGGCGATGTATAGGATGCCCGCGGTTAACAGGACCAAGGTGGCGGTCCCCAGCAGATTGGGCGTTCGCGCGAACGCCGCGAGCAACCGCACCACGGCGATTGCCACGCCGAGGGCGAAGATGACCAACCCCGCGTAGAACAGGGGATGAATGATCACCGGAATGTAATTGTTGAGGGTCGGCTCGCCGGTACCGGCAAAGGCCGGGATGATCATCAGCACCGTTCCGGCAACAGCTACACCGAGACCGGCCTCTCCCAGCCAGGGGGCTGGGTCGCCCTTGGGCGCCGAGGCCGCGGCCCATTGCGCGAAAACGGCAAGGACGGCGAGAAACCAGACGGCGAAACTCAGAGCGACATGAACAACGAGGCCCTTGGTGAAAAAAGCTTCGGGCCAGGGCAACGCGTCTTCCAGAACCGGCGTTCGTGACAAGACGAGCAGTATGGCGAATAATCCCGCTCCCGCCAGCGCCGCAATCGCCAAGGCGGCCCAACCGCGCATCAAGCGGCGGCCGCGGTGGTCCGGCAGGGTCTGGAAATCGGGGGCCATCAGCATGGGATCGGCCAATCGCTATCACCTAATGTTTAGTGACCGGTCAGGTCGAGCGGATAAAGCTGGTAGAGCATGACGTAGACGGCAATGCCGGAAATCGACACGTACATCCATATGGGCCATGTCCATCGCGCGATTCGCTTATGGGCTGGGAATTTTGCCGTTGCGGCGCGCCATAGCGTCAGGGCGGCCAGGGGCACGATAACGACGGACAGGGACACGTGCGAGATAAGCAGCGCGTAGTAGAAAATACGCACGCCGCCTTGGCCCGGAAACACGAAAATGGGTGCGTTGAAGCGGTGCGCGACATAGCTGATCAGGAAAAGACCCGACACGCCAGCGGCCGCCATCATGCTGGCTTTGTGCGCGTTCCTGTTGCCGCTGCGGATGAAAACGAATCCGAAAAAAAGAAGAACGGCGGCTATGGCGTTTAGCACCGCGTTCAGATGAGGCAAGATCGTAATGTCGAACATCTTTTATTCTGTGGGGGCGGCGTTGTTGTTCTTTAGAAATAGGCCGTCTTTATAAGGATGGTGACGAACATGGTGACTGCGGCGATTGCGAGGACAATCGCGAATGTCACGTTCTTTGTACGGATGTTCAAATTCTGTCGCCTTTCTTTCCAAGGTGGCGATACGTGGCGGAATGCCCAGCCGCCGAATCGCGCATGGTTTAACACCGCGCCCAGAAGTGGGCAACCGATTAGCCGGTAAGGATTTTAACCGGTAATTCAGGGATATACCGGGTAATTGAAAGCCGGTCGCAAAACGCTTGAAAAACCGGCAAAAATTCCGACCTTTGACATAGTGATAGCCTTTACCGGTGGGACTAGATCGGGTATAGGATTTGCGCAAAGGAGCCGCCTGTTCGCGCGTTCCGGTATCTAAAACGACGTGAGAAAGATGCGGCGTAACGATCTGTTGGCTTAATTTACGTTCTCACCGAGACCCACAGACAATGACCTCCGCATTCCTTTCCGTCGGAGGACAAGGACCCGAAGACATATGACGAAAAACCGTTGGATTGCCCTTGTTTCCACTTTTTTCGCGCTCTTTGCCTCGACCGGCGCGGCGCTCGCGAACGAGCCGGTACCGTGGCAGATCAATTTCCAAAAGGCGGCAACGCCGGTGATGGAAGACATTGTCAGCTTCCATAACCTGTTGCTGTGGATCGAAGTCGCGATTGTGGTGTTCGTGCTGCTGCTGATGATCTGGATTATTATCCGGTTCAACGCGCGATCGAATCCGAAGCCGTCGCGGACAACCCATCATACCATGCTCGAGGTGGTTTGGACGGTCGTTCCGATCCTCATCCTGGTCGTGATCGCGGTGCCGTCGATGAAGCTGCTATTCTTCATGGACAAGGCGGAAAACCCGGAAATGACCCTCAAGGTCATCGGTCACCAGTGGTTCTGGTCATATGAATATCCGGATCACGGCAATTTCACGTTCGATTCCAATATTGTCGCCGACGAGGACCTGAAGCCGGGCGAGCCGCGTCTGCTGACAGTGGACAATCGGGTCGTTCTGCCCGCCGATACCACAATCCAAGTGCTGCTGACGGCGGATGACGTCATCCACAACTGGGCTGTTCCGTCGTTCGGCATCAAGATCGATACGGTACCGGGCCGCATCAACGAAACCTGGTTCCGGGTACCGTCCGAGCATATCGGGACCTACTACGGTCAGTGTTCCGAACTCTGCGGCGTCAACCACGGTTTCATGCCCATCGCTGTCGATATCGTGTCCAAGCAGGATTTCGCGGCTTGGGTTGAAAAGGCAAAAGAAGAGTTTGCTCGCGTTGATGGCGTCGACACCCGTGTCGAAGTCGTCGAAGCCGGCCACGCTGCCCGCTAAGGGTCGGGCGTGAATAAGGAAGAATGAGGTAATCCATGTCGTACACCGATACCGCCGCCCATCACGGTGAGCACGAGCACCACGACCACAAACCCCAAGGATGGCGCCGGTGGCTCTATTCGACCAACCACAAGGATATCGGAACCCTCTATCTTGTCGCCTCCATGGTGGCGGTCATCGTGGGTGGCGCTTTGTCGATGATGATCCGTGCCGAGCTGCAGGATCCGGGCATTCAGTTCTTCGAGGATCACCAGTTCTATAACGTCGTCGTGACGGCACACGGCTTTATCATGGTGTTCTTCTTCGTGATGCCGGCATTGATCGGTGGCTTCGGCAATTGGTTTATCCCGTTGATGATCGGCGCGCCCGACATGGCCTTTCCACGGATGAACAACATCAGTTTCTGGCTGTTGGTGGCCGGTTTGATCCTGTTGATTATTTCTGCGTTCGTCGCCAGCGGCGCCGGGACAGGTTGGACCGTCTATCCTCCGTTGTCAGACTCTACCTTCCATTCAGGCATGGCGGTCGATTTCGCCATTCTCAGTCTGCATGTCGCCGGTGCGTCATCCATTCTCGGCGCCATTAACTTCATCACTACGATTATCAACATGCGTGCCCCGGGCATGACCTTCCACCGCATGCCGCTGTTCATCTGGGCGATGCTGATCACGGCTTTCCTGCTTTTGCTGGCGTTGCCGGTGCTGGCGGGCGCGCTAACCATGCTGCTCACCGACCGCAACTTCGGCACGACCTTCTTCGCGCCCGAGGGCGGCGGTGACCCCATTTTGTGGCAGCACCTGTTCTGGTTCTTCGGTCATCCAGAAGTGTACATCATGATCGTGCCCGCCTTCGGTGTGATCAGCCATATCGTGTCCACCTTCTCCAAGAAACCGGTGTTCGGTTATCTCGGCATGGCCTATGCCATGGCGGCGATCGGGTTCATCGGTTTCATTGTGTGGGCGCACCACATGTATACGGTCGGCTTCAACGTCGAAACGCGGGCCTACTTCGTGCTTGCTACCATGGTTATCGCGGTGCCCACGGGCGTTAAAATCTTCAGCTGGCTCGCCACCATGTGGGGCGGCTCTATCGAGTTTAAGACGCCGATGCTCTATGCGCTGGGCTTTATCTTCCTGTTCGTCGTCGGCGGCGTGACGGGCGTGACATTGTCCAACGCGGGTGTCGACATGGCGTTCCATGATACCTACTTCGTGATCGCGCATTTCCACTATGTGCTGTCCATTGCGGCTGCGTTCGCCATCATTGCCGGGTTCTTCTACTGGTTCCCGAAAATGAGCGGCAAGATGTACAGCGAAGGGCTGGGTAAGCTGCAGTTCTGGATTACCTTCATCGGTGTCAACATCCTGTTCTTCCCGCAGCATTTCCTGGGTATGGCCGGTATGCCGCGGCGTATTCCCGACTATCCGGATGCCTTTGCCGGGTGGAACTATGTTAGTTCCATCGGTGCCTATATCTCGGCAGCCGGTGCGGTGCTGTTCTTCATCATTGTCATCAAGGCTTTGGTGAGCGGTGAAAAGGCAGCAGCCAACCCATGGGGTGAAGGTGCCACGACTCTGGAATGGCAAGTGCCGTCTCCGGCGCCGTTCCACACCCATGAGCAAACCCCGGATATGCGGCCGCAACCCGCGGAGTAGCGCACACCAATGACCGAACACCGGAACATACACCGCCGCTCCGCCGGAAAGCGGACCAATGGCACTGTGGGCGTTGTGCTCACCGTGGTGGCGGCGGGTATGTTGGGGCTCGCATTTGCCAGCGAGCCGCTTTACCGGACGTTCTGTCAGGTAACCGGATACGGCGGCACGACCCAAAAAGCCGAGAAGGTGCCGGAGGAGGTAGTCTCGGCGAACCTGATCACCGTGAAGTTCGATGCGAATGTTAATCGAGAACTTCCCTGGCGGTTTCATCCGTTGCAACGGGAGGTGACGGTTCATCCCGGCGAGGAGACGCTAGCCTTTTACGAGGCCACCAATATGTCTGACAAACCGATTGTCGGCAGCGCGGTGTTCAATGTGTCGCCCTTCAAGGCCGGTTCATATTTCAGCAAGATCGCATGTTTCTGTTTTACCGAACAGGTATTGAAACCTGGTGAAACGGTCCAGATGCCGGTCAGTTTCTTTGTCGATCCGGAAATGACGGCCGATCCCAATACGGCCGATGTCACCACAATTACCCTTTCATACACTTTCTACCCTGCCGAAGATCAGAAGGCGGCCCAGGATCTCCATGTCCAGGTCACGCCCGCAATCGACCGCACGTCCAAACCGGCGCTTCGGGCGCCCGGTGGCGGTAATGGCTAAACAATAGGAACGAAGTCCATGGCAAGCGACGCAACCACTCAACAAAACCCCTGGCATCTTTCCGATCCCAGTCCGCTACCGATTGTCGGCTCCATTGCGGCGCTGATCCTCGCGATCGGGGGCATTATCTTTATGCACTCCGGCAGTTTCTGGTTGCTCCTGATTGGCGTGGCGCTGCTGATCTACGTTTTCTATGCCTGGTGGCGCCAAGTGATCCTCGAGGCGGAAGTGGGTCATCACCACACCCCGCCGGTGCAGACGAGTTTACGAATATCGTTCCTATTGTTCATTGCCTCGGAGGTGATGTTCTTTTTCGCCTTCTTCTGGGCGTTTTTCCATTCCAGCCTACCGATCCTGAATCTGGTTGCCGGGCCTTGGCCGCCGGAAGGGATCGAGACGCTTAACAGCTGGGACGTTCCGTTTCTCAACACGCTTATCCTGTTGACCTCTGGTGCGACCATCACGATCGCCCACCACGCGATTCTCGACGGTGATCGCCAGAAGGTGGCGCGGTACACGTTGATTACCGTGATCCTCGGTTTCATTTTCTTGGGTTTCCAGGTCTTCGAATATGCGCACGCGGCGTTCGGCTTTACCGATGGCATTTACCCGTCCACGTTCTACTTGGCGACGGGTTTCCATGGGGCGCATGTGTTCATCGGCGCGACCTTCCTGCTGGTTTGCTACATTCGGGTGTTGAAAGGTCACTTCAAAGCCGATCAGCATGTCGGTTTCGAAGCCGCCGCTTGGTACTGGCACTTCGTTGACGTTGTGTGGCTGTTCCTGTTCATCAACGTCTACCTGTGGGGTTCTTCTCCTCTCGGCCATATCCAGCCTTAAGGAGCGCCGGTGGAGGTCCCGCCAACCGGTTCACCCGTAAAATCCGCAACTTTCGGCCGCTGCCCGCGATGCGGGCGCGGTCGGCTGTTTAAGAGCTTTCTCGGGTTTGCCGACCGCTGTAACGTCTGCGGCCTCGATTTCGCCGGCCATGACGTCGGCGACGGGCCCGCGCCTTTGATCATGCTGGTCTTGGGTTTTGTTGTGGCGGGCGGTGCGTTCTGGTTTGAATTTGCCGCCGAACCGCCTGTCTGGATGCACGTGGTTATTTGGCCGCCGGTGATTGTCGGGCTTAGCTTGGTCAGCCTTCGTTTGACCAAAGGAGCGTTTGTCGGCTTGCAGTTTAAATACCGCGCGGTCGACAACGAATTTCCGCCGGAACAACCCGGTGGAACCGGCGGCTAGACTGCTGGAAATCCGGCAGACCTAGCTTTTATGGGCCGCCGCCGCTTCGTCGAGAAATTTGTCAAAGATTTCGGTCACCGCGTCGGTGATAGTGTCGACGGCCGCCCGAACGGTTTGGTTGGGTGTTTCGATTTCGGCGCGATACGTCCCGATATGGATCAGTTTTGCCGACCTTAAATCTCGGAGCGCTATTTCCATTTCAACCACGACCGCGCCGGTTCCGTCGGTAATCTGCTCCATTCGCCGCAATTTACCACTAATGACAAAATCCGCGTCGACGCGCATCTCCGGCGTTACCACGGCGCGTGCAAATTTCCGCGTGCGCGCATATGCCGCTAAGGCGTTTTGCAGCATGATCGCCGGCGGCTCGGTCCAGAAATGATAGTGATAGGTCTGTAGCTGGCTTTCCTGGCCGCGGCTGGTGAAAGCGATCGGCCTATTGGTGAGAAGCCCGTCAGCCAGAAACCGATCGACCTCGACGGTTCCCGATACGACTGGTTCGCTGATGGCTGGCGCCGGCACTTCAATATTCAGGCGATAGAAAAAATCTTCGGGGACAGTCGCGGAGCCACAGCCGGACACAATGGCCAAGGCCGCAGCGGCGAGCCAGAACCGGAGGCGAAGGGGCATCGGTGTCGTCGTCACGGCGCTATCCTCTCGGTTCATTTCTTTGCGGCGGGATCGCGGGGCGGCGTCCCGCTATTCAGCAGAAGGCTGGGGTTCTGACGGATCTGCCGGCTGAACTCGAACAGATTGCGGGCCGCGCCCTCCAAATTCTCGTTGATCGCGTCGATATGCCGCGCAACGGACTCCGCGGAATGCCGCAAGCTATTGATGGACCGATCTACGTCGGGGCGGTTGTCGATCACAACCGCATCGATGTCTATCAACAATTTGTCCATCGCTTCACGGGTTTCGCCGATCTCGCGTGTCAGTGTTGCCATATTCCGGGACGCTGTCCCGAGATCGGCAATAATCGTTTCTACTTCTTGGATATTCTGTTCGTTGAGAACCTGGGAAATACGATCCGCGCTCTGGTTGAGTTTGCCGGTGATCGCATCGATCTCCGCGAAGATCGCGGGCACCCGGTCGCCGACATCGGTAATGACATTCCGGAGGTCGTCCACCATCGCGACGCCGCCTTCGTCCAACAGATCGGCAACGGTGCCTGCGGATCGATTGAGGTTGCGGAGCAGTGGCCGGATATCCTCCTCCGCGAGCCGGCTGAAGTCGATGGCCAGGGACGACATGGCGTCGATGACGTTGGCGGCCTCCGTGCTGGGGATGCGGCTGCCAGGTTGAAGCGACGTTTTCGACCGGCCCGCATTGATGCCGATGGTCACTGCGGCGAGAAGGCCGGAGGCCGCAATTTGGGCGTTGCTGTCGTCGGGTATGGCCCATCCTTCGCTGACGCTGATATCGACCTTGAACTTCAACTGTCCGTCTTCGTCGAAAGGATGCACGTTCTCGACTTGGCCGATAGGAAAGCCTTCATAAAGGACGCGGGTGCCGAAATCGATTCCCGTAACGTTCCTGAACACGGTGTAGTACCGGTCGGTGGCCCCGGTGCGGCCGGTCAGGAGCGAGACGGCGATTACCAATCCGGCAATCGTTGCCAACACGAAAGTGCCGACCACCAAGTAGTTGATGCGAGTACTCTTCATGCGACGGTCACCTGTTCGGTGCGGCCGGTCATCAGCCGGCGCAAATATTCATCGGGATCGACGATCTGCTCTTCGCTTCGGCGGTGCAGGATATTCTGAACCCGGCTGTTGTCGCAGTTGCGGATTTCGTCGACCGTTCCCACCATCAGTATTTCGCCGTGATCCAGAACGGTTATGCGGTCCGCGATCTTGAAGGCGCTTTCCAGTTCGTGGGTGACGACCACGATGCTCATATCCAACGCATCGCGAAGCCGCAGGATCAAATCGTCCAGGGCCGACGCGACAACCGGGTCGAGCCCGGCGCTCGGTTCGTCGCAAAACAGAATCTTTGGATCCATGATGATCGCCCGAGCCATGGCGGCCCGCTTGATCATGCCGCCGGATAGCTCGCCGGGCATGAGGTTTTCAAAACCGGCAAGATCGACGATTTCCAGCTTCATACGCGCCATGATGTCCATCGTTTGGCGGTCGAGTTTGGTGTGTTCGGCGAGGGGCAGAGTTATGTTCTCGCCGACGCTCAACGAACTGAAAAGGGCACCGGATTGGAATGCGACCCCGACCTTCTTGAACAGCTCGGCTTTTTGCACGGTGTTCAGACGCGTGATGTCCTGGCCGAGAACGTCAATGGTGCCGGAAGTTGGCGTCTCGAGGCCCAGCAGGTGCCGCATCAGAGTGCTTTTCCCCGATCCACTGCCGCCCATCACCACCATGATCTCCCGATCGGCGACGTCAAAATCGATGCCGCGCAGGATCATCCGGTTGCCGTAGTGGGTCACGAGGTTGCGGACCTTGATGACGGCGGGCTGGGTGTCGGAGGACTTGGGGCTCATTTTCGGCTTTTCTCAGCGGGTCGTGATGAAAACGAACAGCATATCGGTGACCAGGATCGCGACGATCGATTGGACCACTGCCCGCGTGGTCACCCGGCCGACACCTTCGGCACCGCCTGTCACCGACGCACCATTGCTGACGCCGATTAGCGTTATAAGGATGGCAAAAATGACGGCCTTGGTTAGTCCGTGCCACAGGTCGCCCAGCGTCACGGAATCGAATACCTGATTCCAGTAGGCCGCGAGACTGATTCCCAGATCGACGGATACGAAGACGCCGGCCGCGAGGAGGGCAACGATATTGGCTAGAAAGGCCAGCGCCGGGATCATGATGACTATCGCAATCAACGCGGGCGCCACAAGGAAACGGACTGGATTGATCCCCATGACCTGCAGGGCATCGACTTCCTGGTTAATTTGCATCGTGCTCAGCCGCGCCGCGAGGGCGGACCCAGATCTGCCCGCAACCAAAATACCGGTGATAAGAGCGGCGAATTCCCGGACGATCGAAAGAGACACGCCATAGACGACCTGGTCTTCCGCGCCGAACTTACTGAGCGCGTGGATACCTTGCATTGCCAACATCAGACCGATGGTTGCCGAAAGCAGCGCGACAATGGGAACGGCGAATATGCCGATCTCCATCATCTGTTGAACTGCGGCATTGGCGCGGACCGGCTGTTTAAGCCGAGGGCCCATAACAATCCAATAAAGGGATTCTGAGAGGAGAACGGCCCAATGGCCCATCAGTTCGATGACACCTGTGGTGCTACGTCCGAGACGCTCCGTGGCGTCCGCAATGCCGGGAAAGAAGCCTTGCCGGGTCGGATCAGCCGCCATGAGAAAGACCGTCCTTCAATGTTGGATGGATCTTGAATACCGTATCGAGGCGCGCGAGCTTCAACACCCGCATGGCGGACTCGCTCACTGCAGCAAGAGAAAATTCAGATCCCTTTGTGCGCGCAAGCTGAAAAGATTCAACGAGAGACGCAATTCCCGACGAGTCGATATAACTGACGCCCGAAAGATCGACGACAACAGGCATCTTGCGTTGTACGCAATCGAGCAAAAGTTTGCGTGCGTCCGGCGAGCTTTCCAAATCAACGTCGCCGCGCAGCTCGACGATCGAGACTCCCTGTTCTTGGCGTACGCTGTGTTTCATTTTCCACTCTCGAGTTCCTATTGGACGTTTTTGACTAATGTGATGACGTTACCTTCACCTTTGTCCAATGGCGTTATTGTAACCTGATCCATCACTTCGTGAATAAAATGAACGCCCAGTCCCCCGGGTTTCACGTCACTCAAATCTCGTGATTTTATCTTATCTATCTCCACCGGATCGGCGAAGTCCCTGAGATATAGAATGAATTTGGGGCCATCCCGCCGGATTTCCAGCACTATCGGCTGGTCGGTTTCGCCGCCATAGGCGTGCCGGATGATATTTTGGCAGGCCTCGTCCACCGCCAGGACGACATCATGTATCTCCTGTTCGCCGCAACCGGCCTTTTTCAGGTGCTTTTTTATGGCATCGCGGAACTCTCGGAGCCGCGCCGCCCGCGCCGGAATTTCCAATCGAGCCAGTTCCGCACCACGAAAGTGGAAGGAGGTAAGGCTACTCATGGGACCGGCTCGATGGCGACAACGGTGATATCGTCATGCACGTCGCTGCCCTGCTGTGTTGCCGCGGCCACCAGGGCATTGAGGCGGTCCGTCACCCGCGTCGAATGTTGCTGTGTGAGTAGTCGCTCCAGCTTTTCGGAGGAGCCGTCTCGATCGAGACCTTCGGTAAGGCCATCGGTAAACAGATAGAATGATCCATTGCCGATTTCGAGATCGATTTCAGGGTAGGGCATCGCGTCCCCGCGCGCTTCCATGATGCCGAGGGGCAAACCAGCCGTCTCGAAGCTCTCGATCCCGCCGTCCCCGCGATAAAGGAGCGGCGGGTGATGGCCGGCATTCGCAAAACGAACCGAACGGGTAGCAGGATCGTACAATCCGCTGATCATGGTGACGAACATGCCGCGTGTCGACGTCTCTAGGATTTCCCGATTGATCCTTGCCAGCAGCTTTCCCGGCTGCGCGTCGTTCCGGCCGAGGCCACGGAACAGGCTGGCCGTCTTGGCCATCAAAAGGGCGGCGTTCATCCCCTTGCCGGACACATCGCCGATACAGAAAACGATGCATCCGTCCTGCCGTGTGAAAAAATCGTAGAAATCCCCCGAGACGACGTGCGCGGGTACATTGAGGCCATGGATGGGCGACGTATGGTCGGTTGGTCCCGGCAGTAGGTTGCGCTGTATTTCCGCAGCGAGCTCCAGTTCATGTTGCAGGCGTTCCTGATCGACCAGCCTCGCTGCCATACGCGTATTTAGGATCGCCAGAGCCGCAGATGCGGCAAGAGTTTCGAGCAACATGAGGTCGGTGGCGTCGAACAGGCCGTCGGTCGACCGCTTGTTGACGAGTTCGATGGCCCCTAGTTGTTCGTCTCTCACGCTCAGCGGCGCGCAAAGGATGGATCGGGTCGTGTAACCCGTTTGTTCGTCGACGGTTTGATAGAAACCCGGGTCCTGGCTCACGTCCCGGACGATCTCGCCCCGATTGGTTTGGACGCATCGCCCGACGATGCCCCGGTCGGATGGCAATGATATTCCGGTGATCTCCGTCGAGCCGATGCAGGCGTGGCAGCGTAATGTTTTTCCCTCTTCTTCGAGTAGAAAAAGGGCGCCGCCGTCGGCATCCAGATACTCTGTGATTCGCCGAACTGCGTCATTTAACGTGTGTTCCAGGTCTGCGCCGGCCGCAAAACCGGCGCTTAGGTCGGCGAGCAAGTCCAATGCGCTCGACGTCCAATCGTCCCCGGATTTTGCGGATTGCCGCGGTTTTGCCATGGATTAGTCCGATCGGGCCCTGGTGTCGAGCGCCGGAAATGGGCGTAACGCCCTGTAACACATTGAAATTTTGCGCATTAATTCTCACTTTATAATTAAAGGGGATACTCCACGGAAGGGGATACTAGGGGGTATACTCTTGAATATCATCAAAGCGATTAACGTGGCGCGGTTGGATCTGGAGTCCGAGCAGCGCCGGCCGGTCGCAAAAAAATACATAGCTCTGAGGGAGAAAGGGACGTGCCGATTTTGCGGCGGTACGGGCGTGCGGTATTGCAACATCCGTTAACACCCCGTTCGTACGCATTAAAGAATGTGGACACATGACGGTTTTAATTGTGACGTCATTGGTTTGTAACAAAGTCCGTATCGGGCCATTCGCCAACGATGCAAGGACAAAGTACCGGTGGGGAAGAAGCTGATATGTGGGGCCTGACAACCCGCTTCTCAAAGCCCGTAAGGTATGACGCGAAAATCCAGATCGTCGAAGATCGGGATGGCGACGCGGAAGCGCAATTGGTTGCCGTTCTCGAGGCCGCGCCGGTTACTTATGCAATGGCCGATATCGAGACCGGGCGCCTCGTCTTCGGCAACGAGAAGTGCCTGGAGAAGCTTGGCTACACCCGCGAAGATTTCATCGGCAAACCGGCGAAAATTTTATATGCGGATCACCTGCACCGAGAAGAATTGCTCCAGGACTTGCGGGAGAACGGTGAGGTCCATGAGCGGGAGACGCAGTTTATACGGTCCGATGGCCGCCCCATTTGGATGCTCCTGAATATGCGCATGATTGAGTTCGAAGGCCGGACTTGTGTGCTGACGGCGGGGATCGACATCACCGAGCTGAAACACGCGCACGAGGAAATTCGGCAACTCAACAGTTATCTCGAAGCGCGGGTTGAAGAGCGTACCCGTGAATTGACCGACGAAATTGCCGAACGCGAGCAGGTGGAAGCCGCGTTGCGGCGGAACGAGGAGCGGTTGCGGACCGTTCTCGACATCGCGGTCGACGGGATCATCACCGCCGATGCGGAAGGACGGATAGAAACCTTCAGCCCCGCAGCGACACGCATATTCGGTTATTCGCCCGTGGATGTCATCGGCAAGAGCATTGTCCTGTTACTGGAGGATTGCCCGCCTGCCGTCATGTCCGGCGGCGCGTGCCAGGAATTCATGACATATCTCGGCGGCCGTGAGTACGCGACAGGTGTGGGGCATGAAGTTGAAGGCCGCCGTAAGGATGGTTCGATTTTTCCCATGGAAATCTCGGTAAGCGAGGGGTCCGTGAACGGCCAGCGCATCATCACGTGCATCGCCCGTGATATCACCGATCGCAAGGAGGCCGAGGCGGCGCTCCACGCCGCCAAGGAAATGGCGGAAAATGCGAGCGAGGCAAAGTCGGCGTTTATGTCGAGCATGAGTCACGAATTGCGGACACCGTTAAACGCGGTCCTCGGATTCAGCCAGTTACTGGGTGAGAATATCGGGGGGCAGGCGTTGAACGACAAACAGCACGACTACGTTCAGCAGATCATGAACGCCGGCGAGCATCTGGTGGCATTGATCGATGAAGTGGTCGATCTTACCCGAGTAGAAACGGGTAACTTGCCTATCTCAATCCAGGAAGTCGGCTTGGATGAGATGTTCGAGGAGTGTATGGCACTCGTTAAGCCGTTGGCGGCTAAACGCAGCGTCGTGCTGTCTAGCGCGATTTCCGTACCAGAGCCCGCGCTAGTAAGTGCCGACCGCACCCGTCTCAAGCAGATCCTTACGAACCTTTTGTCCAACGCCGTCAAATACAATACCGAAGGTGGGTCCGTGAAACTCCACGCCGAAGCGGGCCGATCCGGCTTTTTCCGGCTCAGTGTCGTGGACGACGGGATTGGGATTGCTGCGGATCAGATCGAGGAGATCTTTAAACCCTTCACGCGGCTGCAGGACGAGCGGTCTGAAACCGAAGGGACGGGCATCGGCCTTGCGATCACGCGGTCACTTGTGGAGTTGATGAACGGCAGCATCGGCGTCACCAGCGAGCCGCAAAAAGGGTCGACCTTCTGGGTCGAACTCCCCATCGCTTAACCGCAAGCCTTCCCCAACTTATTATTTAGTTTGACGCCCAATCGCGCACTTTGACCGGCGCGTCTTTTTCATCGCTTGCCGGTTGATAGGCGACGGTGAAGTCGCCGAGGGCGTCGATGGCCGTGTCCACATTCCGGCCTTCTTTCAATTCCAGCGAATCGAAACCGCAACGACGCATGAAGAACAGCTGATCCTGCAGGACATCGCCGACGGCACGGATTTCGCCGGTGAAGCGGTACCGTTCGCGCAGCAAGCGGGCGTAGGAAAACGCCCGCCCGTCGTTGAAGTTGGGAAACTCCAGGGCAATGAGATCGAAGCGTCCCAAATCCTTGGCAATCAATTCTGGGGGTTCGTCGCTTTTTAGGCGGACGCCGAGAGGCCCGTTGTGGCCGCTCAGATCGTCCGCGGAATCCTTCCAGCGGGTCAGGCCGACAATGACTGCTTTGCCGCCGGGAATGGGATCGTCTTCCCCCACGGTTGTCCAGCTATCTTCGGCGACGGCGCCATCCTTAATAAGCGGCATATAAACGCTCCTTGAAGGGATCTTGGCCAACCCGGCGGTAGGTGTCGAGGAACCGCTCGCCGTCCTGGCGGATATCGAGATAGGTGTTCACCAGGGTTTCGACGGCATCGACCACGTCCTCGGAGGCGAAGGCGGGGCCGATCCGTTTGCCGATGTCGGCGTCCACGTCCGACGAGCCGCCGAGGGTGATCTGGTAGGACTCCTCGCCGTTCTTCTCGAGGCCGAGAATGCCGATATGGCCGACATGGTGATGGCCGCAGGCGTTGATGCAGCCGGAAATGTTGATGCGGATTTCGCCGATATCATACTGGCGTTTCATGTCGGCAAAGCGCTGGCTGATCCGCTGCGCAACGGGAATGGACCGCGCTGTCGCCAGGTTGCAGTAGTCGAGGCCCGGGCAGCTGATGATATCGGTGATGCGTTCGATGTTGGGGGTGGCGAAATCGAGGGCGACCAACGCCTTCCACAAAGCGACAAGGTCCTGCTTGCGCACATCGGCGAGCACCAAATTTTGCCGGTGGGTCACCCGGAGGTGGCCGAGGCTGTATTGATCGGCGAGATCGGCAACCGCGTCCATCTGTTCGGCGGTGGCGTCCCCCGGCGCTTCCCCCATGGGTTTCAGGGAGATGTTGACGATGGCGTAGCCCGGCTGCTTGTGGGCGACCACGTTGCGGTTCAGCCAATCGGCGAAGGCCGGATTGCCGGCCGCCTCGGCGTCCACGTCGGGCGCATCGTCGCTCAAGCTCTCATAGGTCGGCGGCGTAAAGAAAGCGCGGATGCGGTCTTCCTCGATGCCGTCCATCAACAGCCGCGTATCGCTTTTGGAGGCCTCGTACTCCGCTTCGATTTTTTCCGTGAAGCGTTCCGTGCCCAATTCGTGAACGAGGATCTTGATCCGTGCCTTGAACAGATTGTCGCGCCGCCCTTCCATATTGTAGACGCGCAGGATGGCCTGCAGATAGCGCAGCAGTTCCTCCTTGGGCAGGAAGTCGCGGATTACCTTGCCGATAAAGGGCGTCCGTCCGAGGCCGCCGCCGACGAGAACCTTAAAGCCGACTTCGCCGGCGTCGTTCTTGACGATGCGCAGCCCGATGTCATGCACGTTGATCGCCGCCCGGTCCGTTTCCGCCGCCGTCACGGCAACCTTGAACTTGCGCGGCAGGAACGAGAATTCCGGGTGTAGGGTGAGAAACTGACGGACGATCTCGCAGTAGGGGCGCGGATCTTCGATCTCGTCGCGGGCGACCCCGGCATAGGGATCAGAGGTGACATTGCGGTTGACGTTGCCGCTCGTCTGAATGGCGTTCATCTCCACTTCGGCGAGATGATCAAGGATGTCCGGCGTGTCTTCCAGGTTCGGCCAGTTGTATTGGATGTTCTGGCGGGTGGTGAAGTGGCCGTAGCCGCGATCGTATTCGCGGGCGATCAGGGCCAGCTTACGCAACTGCGTGGAGGATAATAGGCCGTAGGGAATGGCAACCCGCAGCATGTAGGCGTGCAACTGCATATACAGGCCGTTGCGCAAACGCAGCGGGCGGAATTCCTCTTCGCTCAACTCGCCGCGCATGCGCCGGGCAACCTGATCCCGGTATTGATCGACCCGTTCCTTGACGAGGGTCTTATCGATTTCGTCGTATTGGTACATCATAAGCGGGGTTTCCCTGGGCCGATGGCCCCAATCCAGGCAGCCAACCTTATCCGGAGGGGCTGCTCATTCTTTGTTTGCCTTTATTGTTTCTTTGTCTCGATTGTTTCTTTGTTTCGCTGGCCGCCTTACGCGCTGGTGCGGAATTGAATGGTCGGGCCTTTGGCGCGGATCTGTTCGCGGAGCCGCACCGGCCGGACCTTGCCGCCGGCGACTTCAACTTCGATCAAATAGGGGGCGACGATCGAACAGTCGGCCACCGATGCCGCCGCGCTTTCCAACAGCGTGTCCGCCTCTTCCGCCGTGACGGTCTTGCCGTCGTTGACGTTCTGGCTCCAGCCGCCGCTCGCGGTCATAAACACCACGGCCCCTTCCTTCAGGGTGTTGGCCGTGACCATTCGATAGTTCATCCCGGTTGTCTCTCATTTGTCCCTTGGCTTGCGCCCCTTGGCTGTTTGGTGGTCCCTTCGCCAAAATTCGGCGGTTTCCCAAGGTGCTGCCACGGATCGTGATTTTTGGCATTAATTCTGGCGCGAATATAGTTTGCTCATTTCGGACTGTAAATGACCACATATATACAAAAATTTTGTGTGTTAATGAGGCCGGAATGCGGCGCTTTTTTGTGTGAAATTGGCTCCTCCGGAGCGACGGAAAAGACGGCCTGGATCGTTAAAAGGTCGATAGGGCACGGGGTAGAGCAATGGACTGGATGACGGCAGAGGATCGACTTCCCTCCCGCACCCCAGTACTAAGGAGGGGAATCCCAGGCAACGTCGCGGTCCCCGCTGATGAACGATCCCTCGCCCCAATCGGACGCCGCATTGATCCGCCGTATTGGTGACGGGGATGGGGTGGCCACCCGGTTGGTTGTCGATAGGTATTTGGATCGGATCGTGGCGTACGGATACAGAATGCTCGGGGATGTGGCGGAGGCCGAAGACGTGGCCCAGGAGGCCTTCCTGCGTTTGTGGCGGCAAGCGCCCCGTTGGCGGGCGGACGCGCCGGTGATCCATTGGCTCCACAAGGTGACCTACAATCTGTGTATCGACCGGCTGCGTAAACGCACGCCCGTTTCCATTGAGACGGTCCCGGAGCCACGGGATTCGGCGATCGGCCCTGCGGGCGAGATTCACCGCAGTCAGCTATCGGCGGCCATCGATGCCGCCATTCAGGCGTTGCCGGAACGGCAGCGGGCGGCCGTAGTTTTCGTCCATCAGGAAGGGTTGAACAACATTCAAACGGCGGAAGCGATGGGGGTATCCGTCGAGGCGGTGGAATCCCTCTTGGCGCGAGGCCGGCGTGCCCTGCGGGCCTCATTGGCGGCTGTCTATGCCGAGACAAAAGGAGACGTGTAATGGTTCAGGATAATCAAAAGAACGATGCTGAACTCGAAGAATTTAATGCACTGCTGCGTCAGGCGACCCCTGTGCTGGCGTCGCCGGAGTTGAAGGCGCGGGTTTTGGCCGCCGCGGATACCCCTGGCAAAACGACGTCAATCGGATCGGTTCTGCATCAGCTCTGGCCCTTCGGGTCCCTGTGGCGGCCGGCGGCCGGACTTGCCGCCGCTGCCTGCTTCGGCGTCGTGGTCGGTCTTATCGGACCCGCCGGCATCGGCGGCTCGATTGCGCAAGATACGCTACCGACCGGTCTCGGCGAGGACGTTCTGTCCATTGCGTCCGTGCTGACCACCGGTGAGGATCAAGCCGATGACTTCTAAACGATGGGCTGTCATTTTTTTCATTTCGCTGGCGGTCAATATTTTCCTGATCGCCGTCATCGCCGCGGGCCTGTGGGGCTGGCGCGGCGACCGTCCCCAATTTCGGCCGGGGTTGTATACGGTGCCGTGGGCGTCGCGGGTGATCGGCGAGGATACGCGCCCGCGCGCCCGCGATGTCTTCCGCGCCCACCGCGACGACTATCTCGCCATGCGGCGGAGCTTCCGTCCATTGCACGAAGCCGTCCGTGAAGCGCTTACCGCCGATCCGTTCGATCCGGCGGCGTTGGATACGGCGCTGGCCCGGTTGCGGGCCCAAGGCGAGCTCGCCCAGCAGCAAACGCACGGCATGATGGGCGAGTTTGCGGCAGGATTGAGCGCCGAGCAGCGGCAAAAGCTCGGCATTGCTATCGACCGGATGATCGAACGCCGCGCGCGCCGCGGAGAGCGGCTCAACAAACGCTGGGAAAAAATGGAGAGCAAGGAGGGCCGTTAAAATGACCTTCCCATCTCGAATTCTCTAAATCGATTTAAATGCCTTTAGCACCGCTGCCCGCGACGCCGCTGCCGCTTCCGGGTGGTATCCCTGTTTGTAGGGCATGGCGAAATTGTGCGACGCACCCTCGTGCACGACGATTTCCGCGTTGGCGTGGCTGACGTAGGACTTCTTGATCGCGTCCACTTCGTCCATGGGCACCACCGGGTCCTCGGACCCGAAATGGAAACTGACCGGGCATTTGACCTTGTCGGTTTCATCCAGATGCTGACCAATGGCGGTGCCGTGGAAGGCGCCGACGGCGTCGACGCCCAGCCGTGCCGCGCACAGATGCGCATAGCGGCCACCGAAACAGAAACCGAGCACGGCCACCTTGCCGTTACATTGCGGGCGGTTCTTCAGGTCGTTGACCAAGTCCTCGATGTCCAGCATGCCTTGCACCGGATCGAATTTCTCATAGCGGCCAAAAGCCACGTTCATGTCCGCCGTCGGCCCAGGATGCTGCCGCCAGAAGATATCGGGGGTCGAGACGAGAAATCCGTCCGCCGCCCAGGCGTCGGACAGTTCGCGCATTTCGTCGTCGACGCCGAAGATGGCGGTGATCAGCAACAGCCCCGGCGCCTTGTCGCCGGCGGGCGCCGACAGATAGCCGTCGAAGGTTTCGCCGTCGCGGGTAGTGTATTTGATGTCTGTGCCGGCCATGGTGATCCTCCCCAAAAAGTGTTTTGCCGTGCGTCGTTTGAAGGGGGATTGTTGTGGTGTTTTCCCGGCGGATCAACCCGAAACCGGCTGGTCCGTCCGCAAATAGAGGTCTGTCCGCAAACGGACACACACGGGTTTCGCATCGATTTCGGGAGAAAGACAATGTTGAAACGAGCGACGTTCGCCGGCATTGCCATGATGGCTGCATTGGGCGCATTCGTCGATGCACCGGCGACGGCCGCAGACGAGATCAATCCCGTCGAAATCAACGAGTGGCGCGTGCCCTACGATGGCCGTCCGCGTGATCCCTTCGCCACCGGTGGGAGCGACGTGTGGTTCGTCGGCCAGCAAAATCACTATCTTGCCCGCCTCGATCCCGCGACCGGTACGTTTACGCAAACAAACCTGAACGACCGTTCCGGGCCGCACAATCTCATCGTCGGGAAGAACGGCATCGTCTGGTACACCGGAAATTTGAGCGGCTATATCGGCCGCTTCGATCCCAAGACCGGCGCGATCGATAAAATCGTCACGGAGGATGCGGGCGTGCGCGATCCTCATACGCTGGTGTTCGACGCCGATGAAAGCCATATATGGTTCACCGCCCAGGGCAGCAACAAGGTGGGCCGGCTTACCGTTGCCACCCGCGATTTCGAGGTGATAGACGTGCCAACCTCGCGCGCCCGGCCCTACGGCATCGCCATGGCCCCCGACGGTACGCCATGGATCGCGCTGGTCGGTACCGACAAGATCGCGTCCGTAAACCCCGAGACACTTGAACTGACCGAATACGAGGTCGCCGATGGCGCGCGTCCCCGCCGTATCGCGGTCGCGAACGACGGGCGCGTCTACTACGTCGATTACCGGCGTGGCTATCTCGGCCGTTTCGATCCCAAATCCGGCGCGTTCCACGAATGGGCGCTGCCGTCGGGCAGCGGGTCGCGGCCCTACGGCATGGCGGTGGACGATCATGGCCGCATCTGGCTGGTTGAAACCGGCCCGTCGCCCAATCTGTTCATCGGCTTTGATCCGGCGGAGGATAAAGTTTTCTCCGTTACCGCTATCCCATCCGGTGCCGGCAGCGTACGCCACATGCATTATCACGCGGGCAGCGTTTGGTTCGGCACCGACGCGGGCACCATCGGTCGCGCTGTCGTCGCCCCGTGAAGTTCGGCGCGGCGTTTTTCGCTCTCCTCGCAACGCTGATTCCAGCGCCGGTCATGTTTTTTGCTGCTCTGGTTCCTGGGACGGCGCGGGCCTTCTCCGACGGACCGCCCTGGACAGTGGAGGCGGATGGCGGCTGCATCCGTTGTCATTTCGACAGCGCCGCGGTGGCGTCCTCGCCGGTTCTCCGCCTTGCCGGTATCCCGCCGCGCATCGCCGCAGGCAAGTTATATCAACTCATAATCACCCTGCGTCCCCGTCCGGAAGATCTGAACCTCATCGAGGAGATGCGGCGCGCGGGTTTTTTTCTCTCCGCCAAATCGGGCGACGCGCCCGCGGGCACGTTCGAAGTCAAGGCGATCCAGGAAAGTGTCGAGGTTCAAGGCGCACTTGCCCGTAGCACCAAGGTCGGCTCAGCCTTGCCGGTTCCGAATGATGCCCGTTGGACCGTGTTTTGGCGCGCGCCGGACGGCGTCTCCGCTCCCGTCACCTTCAACCTGTGGGCGGTGGCCGCCAATGGGGACGACTCGCGCTTTGGCGATGTGGTACATATCAGCACGAACGTGGTCGGAGAATAGCGAATGAGCGACATGGAAAATAGCGGCCCCGCCTCGGTGATCTACCGGGACCGCAAGATCGGCAGCGGCACGGGTCTCGGCTCCATCATCTGCGGTGTGCTTGGCATTTTCTTCTGGGGCATCGTGTTCGTGCCGCTCGGCGCCCTCATGGGGATCATCGCCATCTTCAAGGGGCAGGTGGCCCTCGGTATCATTGGGCTGGTGCTCGCCGCCATCGGATTCCTGACCTCACCCTTGATCTGGGCCCTGTTCGGCATGGGCGCCGTCATCACCCTCTGGCACTAAGGAGCCGATCCATGATCGCCGTGATCTTCGAGGTCTGGCCCGCCGATGGGTGCCGCGACGAATACCTGAACCTTGCCGCCGCGTTGCGCGCCGATCTCGAAAAGATGGATGGTTTTATTTCCATCGAACGCTTCGAAAGCCTGACCGAGCCGGGCAAGATGCTGTCGCTCTCCATCTGGCGCGACGAGGATTCCATTACCGCCTGGCGCGGCCGCGCCAACCACCGCGCGGCGCAGGAGAAAGGCCGCAACCAATTGTTCGCCGACTACCGTCTCCGCGTCGCGGGCATTTTGCGCGATTACGGCATGGACGAACGCAACGAAGCGCCGGGGGATTCGCGGCGGGCTTTGGAGAATTAATAGAGGGCGGATGAGTGGTGAAAACGAAGAAAGAGACAGCGGAAGCTTATATGCCTGCATCGCTCTTTGCAGTATCAATGACTCTCTCAGCGATCTCCCTACTCCAATCTTCTTCGTTGACGAGCATTTCCACACTGAACTTCTCAATTCCTGCTCTTACTAAAAGCAGAAGGAGAAGAAAATCCGATGAAATAATCCACCTACCTGAAGGATCAACGTCTTCAATCACTAGTTGTCGGAGGTAATCGGAGAAATCTGAATCCAAAATTTTCTCTAGTTCACCAATAGTATGTATACCAATTTTCGAGGTATAACGTTCAATTTCTCCGACGAATTCGTCAATATCGTCTTCATCGTCTTCATCATATGAGAAACCACAACTTTCAGCGAATGTTCCCAGTTCTTTGAGCCGTTTCGAGGTTGAAATAAACTCGATGATGGAAGTGGGGCTTATAAGTATCTCTTTCTCCCCGCGTCGCAAGGCTAATCGAGTATCGTCTACAATGGCCATATGAGAGTCGCGAATTTTAATGAACTCTTCATCAGCAAGTTCGAGTAATCCTGCCATGCGAAAAAGTTGCCGTTGTAGTTGCGGCGGTACGTCGGACTCGCGTTTGTATTGAAGGGCGTGGGAAATGGCAGCCCAAGCATGTTGAAGTACTGTTCGTATCTGAACTTCTGCGTGTAAATCTGCGTATGCATTCCATTCGTTCAAACATGTGCGGTTCTTGCTCAGCTTCACAATATAGTGTGCAGAAATGTATCCAAATCGATCTGCTTCCAATTGATGCGGTTGGTGAGAAAGTTCTTTTTCAATAACCTGGAATTCGCTGGTGAGAATTTCTCCAACTCGTTCAACATCGTCGTTGTAATAAACGAGAACACGAACCCCTGAGATATCGGTAATCTCATTCAACGGGTCGCTGTAACTTTTGTTAGGGCGACTTATTTTCTCAGCAAAGCTATCGATAGTTTTTGTACGTGACTCGACGATTTGATATCTGATTTGGTTTGCTAGAAGTAGTTCCTCAATTAACGCAGCAATGCGCTGCCTAAACTGATCATATTTCCCCCAAACCTGACGGTATTGTGAGACAAAATCTCTAGTGTCACTCATAGCCGTAGCTTTTCAGTTCGTCTTCCGTGGGAAACTCGGGAAAGTTGCTACTTTCGCGAAAAATTATCTTATATTTTATCTAGTAATCTTGCAAAGAGCGCCGCAATCATCCCACCCTTTCGCGCCGCGTTTACTTGACCCTCCGCGCACGGTCCCGTACGAACGTTCCCAACAAACGTAATCAGTCCAGGGAGTGTCCGCCTATGGAAACCCGTGCCGCCATCGCCCGCAAGGCGGGCGATCCGCTGACCATCGAAACCGTTCAACTGGAAGGCCCGCGCGAAGGCGAAGTGCTGGTCGAGGTGAAAGCCACCGGTATTTGCCACACCGATGCCTTCACGCTCTCGGGCGCCGACCCGGAAGGTCTGTTCCCCGCCATCCTTGGCCATGAAGGCGCGGGCGTGGTGGTCGATGTCGGCCCCGGCGTCAAACATGTGGCGAAGGGCGACCACGTGATCCCGCTCTACACGCCGGAATGCCGCGAATGCAAATCCTGCACCTCGGGCAAGACCAACCTGTGCACGGCCATCCGCTCCACCCAGGGCCAGGGGCTGATGCCCGACGGCTCGTCGCGTTTCTCCTCCGGCGGCGAGATGATCCATCATTATATGGGCACCTCGACCTTCTCCAATTACACGGTGCTGCCCGAGATCGCCGTCGCCAAGGTGCGCAAGGACGCACCTTTCGACAAGATCTGCTACATCGGCTGCGGCGTCACCACCGGAATTGGCGCGGTGATCAACACCGCCAAGGTGGAGGCGGGGGCCAACGTCGTGGTGTTCGGCCTTGGCGGCATCGGCCTCAACGTCATTCAGGGCGCGCGCATGGTGGGGGCCGACAAGATCGTCGGCGTTGACCTCAACCCGACCAAGGCTCCCTTGGCCGAGAAATTCGGCATGACCCATTTCGTCAATGCGTCGAAGAGTGAAGACGTGGTGGCGGAAATCATCGACATCACCGACGGCGGCGCCGACTATTCGTTCGAGGCCATCGGCAACGTCACCACTATGCGCCAGGCACTGGAATGCTGCCACCGGGGCTGGGGCGAAAGCGTCATCATCGGGGTCGCCGGCGCGGGGCAGGAAATTGCGACCCGCCCGTTCCAGCTGGTGACCGGCCGGGTGTGGAAAGGCACGGCCTTCGGCGGCGCCAAGGGCCGCACCGACGTGCCCAAGATCGTGGATTGGTATATGGACGGGAAGATCAATATCGACGACCTGATCACCCACACCATGCCCCTGGAGGAGATCAACGATGCCTTCCACCTCATGCATGAGGGTGAGAGCATCCGCTCCGTGGTGGAGTTCTAGGGAGGCGGTTCCGTTAACCTTTTTCCACAGGCTTTTTTTGAAAAACCCCGGAAATCCGCGTTTCCGGGGTTTTTTGCGCGCGGAAATTTGAGCCCGAATGGGTTCAGGACCCCTTGTTGAAATATGGCAAAAATGAGATCATCTCTATCAAGAGAGGCATGCCCGATAGGGGGTGCCGCCAAACTCAAAGGGGTTCAGGAACGTGATGGCCGGATTGTCTCGGCGTTCACGGCTAGGTTTGGTTTTCGGCGCGGCCTTGGTTGCCGCGGCCGCGCTTCCCGTATCGAAGGCTTCCGCCGAGTCCCCTCTGCTGGGTCCCGCCGAACGGGCTGCCCTGGAACTTCGTCTCATGCAAACCGAATTGATGGTGGCAGCGCTGAGTTGCAATGCGCGGGCGTCCTACAACACGTTCGTGACGCGCTATCAGCAGACGTTGGTGGCGGGTGGGCGCACCCTGCGCTCCATGTTCCGCGCCGTGCATGGCCGCAACGCCACACGGCGGCTGGATTCATTCATCACTCGCGTTGCCAACGAAGCCTCGCGGCGCAGCCTGCGCGACGTTGCCGGTTTCTGTAGCCGCAACCGCGATGCGTTCGCCGCGCTCAACGGGGGCTCGGTCTCCATCGCCGATTACCGCGCCCGGTTCCGCTGCTTGCCGGCGGCCGGCCTGTCGACCTGCACATTGGTTGCCGAGGACGGCGACAATCGCACGGTCGCGGCCCGCGAGGAACCGGTTCGCCAATAGATTTATTGCAATACTCCTCCAGACGATCGAATACCAAAAAGGGCGGGTCTTGGACCCGCCCTTTGATTTTCGGTAATTGACAGGTCGCTTAGCGGAAGACGATCTCGACGCGGCGATTCTGCGGTTCGCGCACGCCATCGGGCGTTTGCACCAAGGGCTCGCGTTCCCCCTTCCAATCGACGCGGATATCGGCAACGGGGATGCCTTGCCGGATCAGCGCCGCCGTTACCGCCTGGGCGCGCCGTTGCGACAGGCCCATGTTGTAACGATCGGGACCCGACCGGTCGGCGTGTCCGGTGGCGTCGATGCGGACAACCGATGCCTTTGGATAATTGGCGACGACGTCTCCTAGAATGGCGAGGGCATCGGGCCGGAGGTCGGCGCGGTCCCAATCGAAGAAGACGAGATAGGTGCGCGGCACGTCGGGGGCCGGGGCGGGCGCCGCGGCGGCGGGCGCCGGTTGCGGCTGTGGCGCAGGTGTCGGCGGCGGCGCCGGTTGCTGCACCTGTGCGGCAACGGGTTGGGTCATGGGGGCGGCCATTTTCTTCGGTGCGCCGAAGGACCAGCGCAGGCCTACCATGATGCGGTGCTCGGCATATTCGCCGTCGGCGCTCACGCCGTCTTCCTTAAAATCCGGATCCACAGCCGCGAAATAGCGGTAGTCGGTATAGAAGCTCAATCGGTCGTCGATCCGGTAGCTGATGCCCGCCAACCCCTGATAGGCAAGCGTCGTGTCGGTATCCTTGATAGTGGCGGAACCCAGGCTGGTGGTCGCGTTGAACGTGCCGCTGATGCGCACGCCGCCGACACCGAGGCCGAGATAGGGCGTCCAGGCGCTTTCCGTGGGAAAATCGTGCAGCGCATTGACCATCAGACTGAGGGCATCGACATCGCCGGAGACGGACGTTCCCGAAACATTGTCGACATCGCTGCTGCGATAGCCCAGCTCGAGTTCCGTCCGCCAATTGTTGTCATAGGCGTTGCCGAGGGCGAAGCCGACGCCGTAGCCTGGATCCATCTCCACCGTGACGCTGCCGGCCGAGTTAGACAAATCCGCATCGCGCGGAAAGGACGCGCCGACACCGCCGCTGACGTAGAGACCCTCGGGGAGCTTCGACGACATCATTTCCTGGGCGGCGGATTGCTGCACGTTGAAGCTGACTATGCCGATAGCAAGGGCGCTGGCGAGAACGGCAGTCGAGACGAATCTCATGAGGAAGCTCCCGGCGAAAAATGGGGGTGATGAAACCCAAACATACAACCCCAAACATACAACCAATGTGGTTTCTAATCACCATACATTTGGATGACGCGCCTTAACATATGTCATACCGGCGCTAGGTTTGCACCCTGTTCGCCAGATGGATAATGTTGGGCGGATAAAGTCCGCAATATTTGAAGGACGTCAACCAATGCGTCCTTGAGAACAGGGGAAGGGCGCGTTTGCATGATGGCCGCTGCTGCGGGGGAGATGAGCTGGTCGATTTATTGGTTCATGTTCCCGGTTTCCATTTGCGTGGCGACCTTGGCCACCTTGTCCGGGATCGGCGGCGCGGCGCTGTTTACGCCCATCTTTCTGATCGTTTTTCCGCTTCTTGGGCCGGAGTATCCCTTTCCGACCGTCGCCGCGGCTATCGGCGTATCGCTGGTAACGGGGACCTTCGGCTTTTTGTCGGGGTTTACCGGTTATCTGCGTAAGGGTCTCATCGATTTCCGCAGTGCCTGGCCGTTCATCTGGGTCGGCGTGCCCGTCGCCATTGTTGGCGGCATTCTTCTCTCCGCCCTGACCGGCCATGGCAACGAATTGCGCGGTGCCTATGCCTTGTTGATGTTCGTGTTGTGCGCCGAACTGTTACGCCGGAGCGCCGCGCCCGCGCAAACCGGGCCTATTGATGATCTTTCGGTGCGCAACGGCGATGCGCGTCAGATCACGGCGCGCAACGGAACCGTCTATCGTTATCGGGCGCCGCGCCAGGGCAAGGGCGCCGTGGCCACCGGCATCGGGGCATTCCTGACGGGCTTGCTGGGGGTGGGTATCGGTGAGGTGGTGATGCCGCAACTGGTGACGCGCAATCACGTTCCGGTGGCGGTGGCGGCGCCGACGTCGGTGTTCATCGCCATGGTCGTTCTGGCGGCAGCGTCCTTTGCGCAGGTGTCGGCGTTGGTGGCCGGCGGCGGCATCAGTGCCGTGCCGTGGAATGCTGTTGTCTACACCGTGCCCGGTGTGCTCATCGGCGGACAGATCGGGCCCTGGCTCCAGGGCCGGGTCGATCAGCGCACTATGGTGCGGTCCATCGCGGCCTTGTTCCTGGTGATCGGGGTGGCGATGGCGTGGATCGCCGTGCGGAACGTTTTATTCAGCTAAGACGGATCGGCCATGACCACGAACTTGCTGCAGGAGATGGTGGCATGGCCATAGGCGTTGATGAACTCGTCCTCGACGGTTTGGCGGACATCGCCATAGATGGGCGAAAGCGAGGTGTTCGCCGAGAACGCCTCGTCGGCGAGCGTGCGGGCGAGCACCGGGCCAAGCCCGGCATTCTTGCTGCTGCCGTTTCCGTTTCCTGACGGCTGATTGAAAATGCCTTCCGAGGCATAAGCTCGGTCGGCGTCGATGGCGCTGCGGATCTCGGCGATGATGTCGTCGAGGAAATCGGTCTCGTCGCGTTGGTCGGCCTGATAGCGCACCTCGTCCAAGAACAGTTCCATCGCGCCGGGGACGTTGTCGCCGGTCATCTCCCGGAACATCAATTCGCCGAGGGCGGTGAACCAGGTGATCTTGAACCGGTTGACGTTGTCCGGCGTGATCAGGGTCGGGTTGAAGCCACCCTCGAGGTTGCGGGTCAGCCGCACCACCCGGTTGAGGGCGAGATCGCCCAACTCGTCGAACATCTCGAACATGCCGTCGACCATACGCTGGGCGTCGATTTCGATTCCGGGTTCGCTACCGGTTGTTTCAGATGCCATGATCTTTGCTGATGTCCCTGTGACGCCGTTCGATATTGCGGCTGAATTTGGAGCGGGTGAAGGGAATCGAACCCTCGTCTAAAGCTTGGGAAGCTTTCGTTCTACCATTGAACTACACCCGCCCGATGGGCGCCTTTCCGGCGCCGGAGCGGAGTCTTACGCCATCCCTTGGTTCCGCGCAAGAAGTGGTGGAGAATAGGGGCAAAGGGCGCGGTAAGCGTTGCGACCTAACGGATATGTGACTTGGATGTGTGTGGGCCTGCCGATAGACCTGGGAAGGATGACCCCGCCCGACTGAAGGACCCCAATGCCCGATTCCCTTCCGAATTCCACGCCGACCCTGGATCCCACTAAGTTCCGCGATCCGGACGTGACCGCCAAGGGCGAAACCCGCGCTTCGGTGGCATTGACCCGGCTGTCCACCCTGTGGATCAACACGGGTACGCTGTGCAACCTCACTTGCGTCGGTTGTTATATCGAGTCGAGCCCGACCAATGACCGGCTATCCTATATCACTGAGCCGGAGGTGCGGGCCTATCTCGACGAGATCGCTGCCGGCGATTGGCCCACCGAAGAGATCGGTTTCACCGGGGGCGAGCCTTTCATGAACCCGCACTTCATGGACATTCTCGAATCGACCCTGGCGCGCGGCTTCCGCGCCCTCGTGTTGACCAATGCCATGAAACCGATGCATCACAAACGTGCCGGCTTGCTGGCGCTCAAGGAAAAGTACGGCGACCGGCTGGCGCTCAGGGTGTCCATCGATCATCACAGCCGGGAACATCACGAAGAGCTGCGCGGTCCCAATAGCTGGCAGCCGATGATTGATGGCGTTACCTGGCTCGCCGCTAACGGCTTCAATCTGGCCATCGCGGGACGGACTTTGTGGGGTGAAGACGAGACCGATGAACGGCACGCGTATGCGGACCTGCTCGACCGACTGGGCGTCGACATCGATACAGATGATCCCCTGGCCCTGGTTCTGTTCCCCGAAATGGACGAACTGGCCGACGTGCCGGAGATCACGACCGCGTGCTGGGACATTCTCGGCGTTCATCCCGATCACATGATGTGTGCTACCTCGCGTATGGTGGTAAAGCGCAAGGGCGCCGAGGCGCCCGTCGTGGTGGCCTGCACGTTGTTGCCGTATGACACGCAGTTCGACATGGGCGAGACGTTGGCCGAGGCCTCGGGCGCGGTAAAGCTCAACCATCCCCATTGCGCCAAGTTCTGCGTGCTCGGTGGCGGCTCCTGCTCCGTGGCGGAGTGATTGTGATGGATGCCGGTCTCCAAGACGACCTGCTCGAAAGTCTCGATCTTGGCGATGTCGAGTTGCCGGTGCTCGTGTTCGGCGGGCCCTACGGCAATCTTGAAGCGACCCGCGCCTTATTCGACGAAGCCGATCGCTTGGGCATTCCGTCCGGCCGTATGATCTGTACCGGCGACACGGTTGCCTATTGTGCCGATCCCGCCGCCACCGTCGACCTGTTGCGCGGGCGCGGCGTGCCCGTGCTGATGGGCAACTGCGAGGAAAATTTGGCCATGGGCGCGGCGGATTGCGGCTGCGGCTTCGAAGACGGCACCGCTTGCGATCTCTTGTCGCAACAATGGTACAGCTTCTGCGTTTCCGAAATCGGTGCCGATGATCGCCTCTGGATGGCGTCGCTGCCGCGCCGGATCGAGTTGAGGCTCGGCGGTGCGCGTTTTTCCGTTGTGCACGGCGCGGCGAGCGGTATGTCGACATTCGTCTTCGGTTCGACCGATGAGGCGGAAAAAGCAAACGAGATTGCCCTGACCGGCGCGGACGGTGTTCTGGCGGGACATTGCGGGTTGCCCTTCACGCAAGTTGTCCGCGGGCAGGTTTGGCACAATGCCGGCGTGATCGGCATGCCGGCCAATGACGGCACGCCGCGTGTCTGGTATTCGCTCATCGAGGCGGGGCAGGATGGGGCCTTGCGGTTTATCCACAGAACCTTGGCGTATGACGCCGCCGCGGCGGCGGAGAAAATGCGCCGCCGGGGCTTGCCGGAGGGCTATGCCGATTGTCTGCAATCGGGATTGTGGCCCAGTCTCGATGTGTTGCCGGCGGCGGAGCGTGAAGGAACCGGGGTCCCCCTTCATCCATCCGATGTGGAATGGGCGCCCGTAACCGCCTAGTTTCAAGCAGCCCGCCAAGCCACGTCAGCGTGGCGCAAAATCACCTTTCAATCGCCCCGACTTCGCCATAGTTGGCCACCGCGCCGACACAGTGGCCTGGGATTTTCTCCGCTCCATAAGAAACCGGCCAAAACCCGATGTGGAGGAAGTTCCCATGCCTAAATCCCTTTCTACCGCCGCCGCCGCGGCGGGTGTCGCGGTCATGCTCGGCGCCTGTGGCACGGTCTACGACTATGACAGTATCGGCGCCATCGAAGCGCCCGCCGACCCTTTCGCCAAGGCCCTGACCGAGGGCTACAAGGAGTTCGCGGTGCGCGAGGCCAAGCTCATGTATGACTGGCCCGACGCGGCCCATTTCGGCCGCAAAGCGGAGGCTGCGGCGGCAGGCCAGGAAATCATGCCAGAACCGCTCGAGGATTGGCGCGTGCCGGCAAAGGAACGGCACCGCCTTGCCGACGGCCGCGCCCGTCTGATTAGTGTGTTGAAAGGCGGAGGCGCTAAGTTCCTGCCCGCCAAGACGGCGCAGGCGATCGTGCGGTTCGATTGCTGGGTGGAACAGCAAGAAGAGAACTGGCAGCAAGACGACATTGCCCGCTGCCGCGACGATTTTTATGCGGCGTTGAACACCGTGGAGGCGGAAGTTGTTGTGCCTTTCGGTGCGGTGCCGTCAAAGTCGGTGGAGATTCAACCGACCGTGACGCCGGCCAGTCAAACGGGTGTGACCATGACACCGCCGGCCGTCTCGGCATTCACGGTACTATTCGATTTCAACAGCACGGACGTCCTTCGCGGCGAGGAAGATGCCATCGCGCGTGTCGCCGAGGCCGCCAAGGATGGGGCCGATGTTTCTGTCATCCTCGCCGGACACGCGGACCGGGCCGGACCCGTCTGGTACAACGAAGCCCTGTCGCGCAAGCGGGCCGAGGCCGTCCGCGCGGCGTTGGTGGCCAGGGGCGTTCCGGGCGAGGCGATCTCCGTGACCGCGTTCGGCGAGCGGCGCCCGCTTATCTCGACGCCCGACGGCACACGCGAACATCGCAACCGGCGAGTGGAAATTATCATCGGACACACGTCAAAACTGTAAATCATGTAGAACAGGCGCGGGGCCACCCGTGTGCCGATAGGACGGGTATCCGGCAGGGTGGTTCGCACGCGTGCGGTCGAGCCGCCCGCCGGCATGTTCGGAGAACCATTTGTTTTTTTTGGTTTTTCTCAGTCCAAATATTCCATCCAGTGGAAGACGTGCCGTGCGGGAAACGCTGTTCTCACCCTTCGGCACATGCTAATATTTATTGAAATCAACGCCGGGAGCGGCCAACATCCGAGGTTGTAAAACCAATCCGCGTAAGACGTGTTGCCGATAACACGCCGCGTTATTCGAGAACACTCCGAACAGACATGTACCAACAAACAACCAAGTCCATCACGATTACGGTGGAGCCCTCTTATTTGGACGAAGAGTCAAACCCGGAAGAATTTCACTTCGTCTGGGCGTATCACATCACCATCGAGAACAATAGCGGTGATACCGTTCAGTTGTTGCGGCGGCGTTGGCATATCACCGATTCCAACGGTCACGTGCAGGAAGTTCGCGGTGAGGGCGTCGTCGGGGAACAGCCGGTTCTGGAGCCGGGGGACAGCTTCGAATACACATCCGGCGCACCGCTTTCGACGCCGTCGGGTTTCATGGTCGGTTCCTATTTGATGGTCAGCGAGACCGGTTCGACCTTCGACGTTTCGGTGCCGGCCTTTTCACTCGATTCTCCGTACCATACGGCGGCGGTAAACTAAGGCGCCCAGAGGCCCGTGTGGGCTCGGGCGCGGCGGTAGGTTTCCGGCCGACCTGTTCCCATATATTTCTAAGGTCAATAGCCACAGGGGTATTGGTGTTTTCATCCCGGGTTTGGTCGTCTAAATTGACGGCGGAACGGGGGGAAACCACGGATTTCCGCCGAAATCGCGATCTGGCGAACCCGAAACGGGGCCGCAAAGGCCGGGAAAGGTCGAGGAGACCCGGGAAGGTATAGAGTGAATTTGGAAAAGAAAAACGCACCCAAGGAGAATGAATCTGCCACCGGCGCCCGCCCGACGCGGGAGGAGGCGGAAGAGGCCGTCCGTACGTTGATCCGATGGGCCGGTGACGATCCGACACGCCAGGGCCTGTTGGGGACCCCGGATCGGGTGGTGCGGGCCTATGAGGAATATTTCGACGGCTACAATCAGGATGCCGATGAGCTCTTGGGCCGGACCTTCGACGAGACCGAAGGTTACGATGAGATGATCATCCTCAAGGACATTCCGTTTGCTTCCCACTGCGAACATCACATGGCGCCGATGATCGGTACGGCGCATGTCGGTTACATTCCCGACAGACGGGTCGTCGGTATTTCCAAGATGGCGCGGCTTGTCGAGGTCTTCGCCCGGCGGCTCCAAATTCAGGAAAAGATGACGGCTCAAGTCGCTAACACCATGGAAAGCGTGCTGCAGCCGAAAGGTGTCGCCGTGGTCATCGAAGCTTATCACGAATGCATGACGACCCGGGGCATCGACAAGCCGGGGGTCAGTCTGGTGACCAGCCGGATGCTTGGCGTGTTCCGTGACGATATCGCAACGCGGCGTGAATTCCTTGCCATGATCGGAAACCCCGGCAGCAAGATGCCGCAATAGGCCCTGTGAATCGGCGGCGTGCCATGCCGCCGCTTGATCCAATCCGAAATTGGGTGTTTCATCTGCACGTGGCGGTTTCCACTATCGTAACTTTGCGGTAACCGCCGCGCCTGTAGTTTTGCGGCGTTCGCCGCATTGGTATCTTTTGGTTTAACGGGGAGCCCTCGGGAGGCATCCAGCCGGCCGCCGTGATCGATTTCCGTCCCATACTCCTGGTTATCGGGCTGCTGTTGAGCACGCTCGCCATCGTTATGCTGATACCGGCTGCCGTTGACGCGTCGGCGGGCAATCCCGATTGGCAGGTGTTTACCCTGGCGGCGGGCGTTACCCTGTTTATCGGGGTATCGCTGGCGCTGACCAGCCGAACGCGCCGCACGCGTCTGAATGTACGCCAAGCGTTCGTCATGACGACCTTGGCGTGGATCGCGTTGACGGCGTTCGCTGCCTTGCCGTTTTCATTCTCGCAATTGGATCTTTCCTATACCGATGCCTTTTTCGAGGCCATGTCCGGTATCACCACGACCGGTTCGACGGTGATCACCGGCCTTGGTTCGGTCCCGCCGGGCCTCCTATTGTGGCGGGCCTTGCTGCAGTGGCTGGGCGGCATCGGCATCATCGTCATGGCGATCGCCATCATGCCCATGCTGCGGGTCGGCGGGATGCAATTGTTCCGGATGGAAAGTTCCGATCAGTCGGAAAAGGCCCTGCCCCGCGCGGCACAAGTGGCGGCGTGGATCGGTATCATTTATCTGTGCCTGACCTTCATCTGGGCCGGCGCCTTGTGGATTGCCGGCCTTTCCGGTTTCGACGCCGTTGCCCATGCCATGACCACGATCGCGACCGGCGGCTATTCGACACGTGACGCATCTATCGGTTATTTCAACTCGGCGGCGGTCGACTATATCGTAACCCTGGGCATGGTCATCGGAGGTTTGCCTTTCGTGCTCTATTTGGGTGCGATCCAGGGCAACCCGATGGCGCTGTTCCGGGATTCGCAAGTACAATGGTTCCTGACCGTCCTGTGCCTGGTCATCGTGGTGGTGGCGGGCTTCTTGTGGATCGACGGGGCCATGCATCCCCACGACGCGCTGAGACTGTCGGCGTTCAATGTCGTTTCCATCATGACCGGGACCGGCTACGCCACGGCGGGATACGATACCTGGGGCGCCTTTGCCGTCCCCATCTTCTTTTTCATCATGTTTATCGGCGGGTGTGCGGGCTCGACCACCTGTGGCATCAAGATTTTCCGTTTTCAGGTTCTGTATTCGGCGGCCCGCAGCCAATTCCGGCACCTCGTGCAGCCGCATGGCGTGTTCGTACCGTACTACAATCGTCAGCCGATCCCGGACGAGGTTATCAACTCCGTCCTGTCCTTCTTTTTCATTTTCGGCGTGACGTTTACGGGCCTCGCGGTGGCGTTGTCGTTCATGGGGCTGGATTTCATCACCAGCGTTTCCGGCGCGGCCTCGGCCATCGCCAACGTCGGGCCGGGCCTCGGGCCGGTTATCGGACCGGAGGGTAATTATTCAGCGCTGCCGGACGCGGCCAAATGGATCTTGTCGGCGGGCATGTTGCTTGGCCGGCTGGAGCTGTTCACCGTCATGGTCTTGTTCACCCGCACCTTCTGGAAGGCCTAGAAAATGGCCGAAGCTGGGACGGCCAAGGACATGCTGGCCCACCTTGTGGGTTTCGACACGGTGTCGCGAAACTCCAATCTCGGCTTGATCGATTTCATCGCGGCTTATCTCGAGGACTTCGGCATTGCCTCCCGCCGGGTGATGAGCGACGAGGGCGACAAGGCCAACCTGCTGGCGACGATCGGCCCCGACGGACCGGGCGGGGTTGTCTTGTCGGGTCACACGGATGTGGTGCCGGTGGACGGCCAGGATTGGACGACGGATCCCTTCACCCTGGATGAACGCGACGGCCGGTTCTATGGCCGGGGCACTTGTGACATGAAGGGTTTCATCGCCGCCGTCCTGGCGCTGGTGCCGGAGTTCCAGGCGGCGGGGCTGAAGCGGCCGTTGCACCTCGCGTTCTCGTATGACGAAGAGGTCGGGTGCTTAGGCGCGCCGCGCCTGATCGAAACCATTACGGGCTCGTTGCCGCCCTGCCACGCGGTGATCGTCGGCGAACCGACGGACATGAAGGCGGTCGGCGCCCACCGCGGCGTCGGCGTTTATCAGACAACGGTGACGGGGCGCCCGGCGCATTCCTCGCAGCCTGGGGAAGGGGTTAGCGCCATCGACGCCGCCGTGCGTCTGATCAGCTATTTCAACGATAAGGTCGCCGCGTTCAAAGCCAATCCGTCTCCCATCGAAACGGAGTTCGACCCGCCGCATGTAACCGCCAATGTCGGTACCATTGACGGCGGCACGGCGGCGAACATTCTTGCCGGCAAATGCAGCTTCACCTGGGGCGTGCGGGCCGCGGTCAGCGGCACCGGCGAAGAACTGCGCGCCTCCCTCGACGAATTCGCCGGCAACGACGTGCTCCCGGAGATGCGGGCCATCGCGCCGGAAGCAAAAGTCGTGACGGAATTCCAGCGCGGCATCCCGGCGTTGGAGAAAGATGAGACCTCGGCGGCGGCAAAGCTTGCCTATCACCTCACCGGTAGCAACGAATTGGGTTCCGTCGCGTTCGGGGCCGAGGCGGGGCTGTTTGCCGACGCGGGTATTCCGGCGGTGATCATCGGCCCTGGGTCCATCCGTCAGGCACACAAAGCGGATGAATTTCTGGAAATTGCGCAGCTCGATGCCTGTACGGATTTTCTCCGCCGTCTGACGGCCTGGTGCGAGAACGCTTAATTTTGGCCTCATTTAGGCTTGGGCTTAAATCCGGTCGAAGACCACTTCCGCCGTACCCTGGAAAGGCCCTTCGGTGCGCTTGGCCCGCGCAACCTGGTCTTCGTCGAAGCTGAAACCGAGGTCGGTAACCGCCGCGAAAACGGCGTTGTGTTCATCGAGATTGGTATTCAATTCAATGATGACGCTTTTCACTTCCGGATTGGTGAGCGTCCTCCGCGCCCCGGCGATCACCTTGTGCTCGATCCCGTCGACGTCGATCTTGAGATAGTTGGGCAGGGGAAGCGACCCCGTCGCCACCATGTCGTCGATGGAAATGGAATAGGCTCCTTGCTTGAAGGCGGCGGCCCGCGGCTGCAGGTCGAAACCCACTTCCGCGCCGAAGGAATGGCACGATCCGCCGCCGGTGTTGAACTCCGACAGATTGAGAACGTCCAACCGGCCGCAGGACGAAACGGCGAGGGGGAAGGGCACCACCAGATCATTGATGTTGTTGAGCGCGATGTTGCGGCACAGGAGCGCGAAGTTTTGGCCCTCGGGCTCGAAGGCGAAAACGCGCGCGCCGCGCAAGACGGCTGCCACGACCGTGTAGACACCGACATTGGCACCGATATCGAACAGCACGTCGTCCGCTTGGATCCGTTTCAGCCACTCGATGGTTATGGGCTCTTTGGTCAGCAGGGTCTCGGCTCGCCACATGGTTTGCCAATTGGGCGTCGAAAAAGTGAGTTGCTTACCGTCGAGGGTCAGCGTCGCCGTCGGCTGGATCTTTTCGTACTGTTCCAGCGTGAGTTTTGGCGGCGGCGCCAGATCGTCGGTGTTTCCCATATGAGCCTCTACGGCGGTGGTTGCCGTTCCGGCGATGATACGCCGGTCAAGATTCTGGGGCAAATCCCACCGGGATTAGGGGGCGCCGTAGCCTGCGCCGCGCAGCGTATCGGAGATCTCGTCGAGGATAATGGGATCGTCGATGGTCGCGGGAACTCGGACGGCCTGACCGTCGGCGATGGCGCGCATGGTGCCGCGCAAGACCTTTCCTGAGCGGGTTTTCGGCAATCGTTTGACCACCAGGGCGGTCTTGAAACTGACCACCGGCCCGATGCGCTCGCGGACCATCTGAACGACGTCCGTCGATATCTCGGATGAGGGCTTTTCGGCGCCGACTTTGAGGACCAGGAAGCCCACCGGAACTTGCCCTTTGAGCGAATCGGCGGCGCCGATCACCGCGCATTCCGCGACATCCGGGTGTTCGGCGAGAACCTCCTCGATCGCACCGGTCGATAGCCGGTGACCGGCCACGTTGATGATGTCGTCGGTCCGCGTCATAACGAAGACATAGCCGTCATCATCGATATATCCCGCATCTGCAGTTTCATAATAGCCGGGGTAGGTGGTGAGATAGGATTCCTTGAACCGCTCGTCAGCATTCCACAAGGTCGGCAGCGCACCGGGCGGCAGCGGCAGTTTGACGGCAAGCGCGCCGATCTCACCGGGCTCGACCTGATCCCCTTTGCTGTCCAGCACCTGGAGATTCCAGCCCGGGACGGGTTTGGTTGCCGAGCCGTATTTGACGGGAAACTGTTCGAGCCCGACGCAGTTGGCGGCAATGGGCCAGCCGGTTTCCGTTTGCCACCAATGATCGATCACCGGCACCTTGAGGTGTGTCTCCGCCCATTGCACCGTGGCCGGGTCGGCCCGTTCGCCGGCCAAAAACAACGCCTTGAACCGGCTTAAGTCATATTTGCGGATCAGGGTCCCCTCCGGGTCCTCCCGCTTGATGGCGCGGAAGGCGGTGGGGGCGGTGAACATGGCTTTCGCACCGTGATCGGCAATGATCCGCCAGAAAACCCCGGCGTCGGGTGTGCCGACGGGTTTGCCTTCGAAAAGCACCGTGGTGCAGCCATAGATCAGCGGGGCGTAGGTGATATAGGAATGGCCGACCACCCAGCCGACGTCGGAGGCGGTAAAGAAAACGTCGCCCGGCTCCAGGCCGTAGACGTTGGCCATGGACCAATTGAGCGCTACGGCATGGCCGCCATTGTCGCGGACGATCCCCTTCGGCAGCCCGGTCGTTCCCGAGGTGTACAGGATATAAAGCGGATCGGTCGCCGCGACGGGAATGCAGTCGGCGGGCAAGGCGGCGGAAACCAATTCCAGCCAATCGTGATCGCGTCCGCCTGCTGAGGGTGGCACCAGCTTGGCCGTTTGTTCGGGACGCTGCAACACGACGCAGGCATCGGGTTTGGACGATGCGACGTCCACCGCTTCATCGAGCAGGGGCTTGTAGGGAATCACTCGGTCGATCTCGATTCCGCAGGAGGCCGACAAGATGACCTTCGGCTTAGCGTCGTCGATGCGGGTTGCCAATTCGCGCGCGGCGAACCCGCCGAACACGACGGAATGTACCGCGCCGATCCGGGCGCAGGCGAGCATCGCCATGATCGCCTCCGGTACCATCGGCATATAGATCAGAACGCGGTCACCGGGCTCAACGTCGAGCCCGCGCAACGCCCCGGCCAGCCCGGCGACGTCGTCGCGCAATTCGCGGTAGGTGAATTTGCGGACCGTATCGGTGACGGGGCTGTCGTAGATCAGTGCCAATTGATCCGCGCGTCCGGCGGCGACGTGCCGGTCGAGGGCATTGTGGCAGGTGTTGAGCCGGCCGCCGGCGAACCAGCGATAGAATGGCGGGTTGGTATCGTCCAAGGCCCGGTCCCACCTCGTGTCCCAATCGATCGCCTCGGCCGCCTTGGCCCAGAATTCGCCGGGATCGTTCAGGGCTGCGGTAAAGGTCTCGTCATAGCGGCTGGTCATCGTCTCGTCCCCCGATGGCTCTCCGAGTTCTAGTTGCCGGCACCGGTATTTGCCGGCGGCATCGGCGCCAATCCCAATTCATTCCTTATTGTCTCGGCGCGGTCGTAGGCGTCGAGTATGGCGGCGTGGCGCCGATCAAATACGTGACGCATTCGCTCATCCGTCACGATGAACAGCGGACCGTTTTTCATCGCGGCAAGAAGGAAACGGCCGGCATCGTCCGGACTCAGTCCGTGGTTCTTCAATAGTTGCCAAAAGGGATGATCCTGGGTGCCCTGGGCCGCGCCGCCATATTTATCCGGCCGATTGCGGCTCGAGTTCCAGATGTTCGAATTGATCGCGCCGGGGCAATAGGCGGAAATCGTGATGCCGTCCGCCGCCAGCGAGTCGTGCAGACTTTCCGTCAGGGCGACAACCGCGTATTTGGTCATCGAGTAAGTGCCGAGCTGGACGTCGGGATTGACTTGCAGGCCGCCGATGGAGGCGACGTTTACGACATAACCTTTTCCCCGTTCCCGCATTCGTGGAAGTGCCGCCTGAAGCCCGTGAATAACGCCCCGGATATTGACGTCGATCAGCCAATCGACAGTTTCCATGGGCGTTTCGTCAATGTCTGCCCCGGATGTTTCGACACCGGCATTGTTGACCAGGATATCGATCGGTCCCAAATCCGTCTCGGTTCTCTCGACGGCCGCGGCGACGGCATCGGCGTCCGTAACATCGGTTTCGATAGCCAGGGCACGAACGCCCAGCACCCCGACGTCGTCATAGGCTTTGCTGAGGGGGCCGCTCTCGATATCGGTCAGGGCAATGTTCGCGCCGGCACGGGCGAAGGTCCGGGCGATGCCAAGTCCCAATCCGGACGCGGCGCCCGTGATGAAGGCGGTTTTCCCCCGAATATCCATGCCGTCTCCCCGGTATATCGTCTTGCGGGCGTATTTTGCCCGGGTGCCCGTCTCTTGGTGCGAACGGGTTGTTCCGAATGATACGAGGGAGCGAGGTGAAAATCACGTCTTCGTTGCACGTCCCGAAATGAGCATGGTGGGGCGACGACTTACACCGGCTCCACCCGGGTCACGTTATTGACGATTTTCCAGCCGTGACCTTCATCGACGAGCGCCAGGTCATCGTGGAAAATCTTGTCGGGAGCCTTAAGGCGCACTTCGGCGCGGGCCGTGGCACCGTTCGCGGTAATCCACTCGATATCCAGTTCACGGGCGATACCGCCGATTTTTTCGGCCCGTGCAAGATCGAGGTAGGTGCGCTTATCGAGATTGCGGATGCCATCCGGTGTAACCGCAACGACCCGAAAGTGATCGTGAAATGCCGTGTCGAGCGCATCGATATCGCGGCGGTCGGCACCGGTGGCGTAGGTCTCGATAACCCGGCGAATGTCACCGAGATGCTTGGTATCATGCGTGCGTTTTATCATGGGGACTCTCCTTGGTTCCCGATAGACGGGTCACTTGACTGCGGGCCCTATCGACGAGATAGTAAACTAAGTTGACTAATTAGTCAATATGGTTGACCATATGAGGCGGGAATACCCATGACAGCGATAAAGTCGGATGGTGGCATTCAGCAGCGGCGTGACGTCGGCCTAGGCAGGCTGTTCGTGCTGCTCGCACGGGAGTTTACCCGCCGTGCGTTGGCGCGGCTGGCCGCTGCCGGATTCGACGATATCAATCTCAGTCATCTGTTGATACTGGCTCACATCCCGACGGAGGGATTGCGGGCATCGGATGTCGCCGAGCGGGCGGGGCTCACCAAACAAGCCGTCAGCAAAACTCTCTCGGAACTGAAACAGCGGGGGTATATCGTGACCAAGTCCGACCCGAGCGATCGGCGGGCTCAAGTCATCACCTATACGGACCGCGGTTTGGCGCTGTTCGAAATCGGCGTCGACATTGCCGACGGCGTTGAAGCCGAGATGGCAACGTTTCTCCCAAACGGCCGCCTTGAAAGCATCAAAGCGGATCTCGTGAAACTTCGGGAAGCGACCGGCGCGTGAGAGGCGTGTTCCGAACGTCCGGGTTTAGCGAACCCAGCCTTTTACATACTGAGCGATGTTTTCGTCCATCCGCTGATTGAACTCGTTCATCAACGCTTCGACCATGTCGAACAGTTTTTGACGCCGACCGGCGACGGTCTCGTCTTCGCGCATGGTCAGGAAACGGCTGGCATTGGCGCGGGCGACCGCGCGGCTGGTGCCCGTTTGATCGATGATTTCGAGGCTGGCGTCGACGGCCGTGTCGTAGCGTTCGTTGACTTGTTTTCGGAAGAGGGACGTGAATCCCTCTTTCACGGGCAATTCCGCGCGGGTCGCTTTTGCCAGATGGATGGAAAGGCGCGCCGTTGCGGGCGATCCGCCAACCGCGCGCAGACGGTCTTCGGCCCAGCGCCTAAGGGCCGCTTCCGGCGTCGTGGGATAGGTGCCGGCGGTGGCGCCGGCGGTATCGCGGGCACCTGCATCGACCGAGACCTGGATGTCGGTAACTTTCAACTCATGGGGAGCGAGATGCCGGAAAGTGATTTCGGGCAGTTTTTCGGTGGATACCGGTGTTTCGCACGCCGCCAAAACCAAGAGTGCGAACGCCAGAACGCCCAACTTTTTGGTGCGCATACGCTTAAATCTCCCTGGGAAAGTCACGCGCGCATCGTCGCACGCCGTCTGGCGGCCTTCAAGTCCCGTCGGAGAACGACTTAGGATGTTGAGTTCGATTTTTTGCGCAATTCGTTGAGTGTCACGAGATCGTCATCGTCGAAACGGTATTCGGCGCGGCAAAACTCGCAGGTGGCGACGAGAACGCCTTCGTCGGTTTTCATGTCGGCGAGATTTTCCGGCGCGAACCTGCTCAGCACATCGGCGACTTTTTTGCGCGAACACCGGCACTCGAACCGCAACGGCCGCGAGTCGTACATGCGCACGCCGTCCTCGTGGTAGAGCCGGAAGAGGAGATCCCGAGGCGACAAGTCCGGGTCGAGCATCTCGCTCGTTTTCAGGGAACTCATCAGGATCACCGCCCGGCGCCAACGTTCCTCCGCGTCTTCGTCGGGAATATCGGCGGGCTTTTCGCCGGGCAGACGTTGAATCATGAAAGCCGCCGCCCTCGGACCGGCGTGGGAGCCGGTTTCGTCCACCACGGCAGCCAACTTGATGGCGGTTTCCAGCTGTTCCGATTGGCGAAAATAGAGATGGGCGCAATCGGCGAGCGTCGCTCCTTCGAGCGGCGTTATCCCTTGATAGCGGTCCGTATCGGGCCCCTGGTCGACCGTGAAAGCCAAGTGTCCGTTGCCGATCAAATGGGGAACTGGTGAATCGATTGCCGTTCCGTCGGACAATGTCGGGGCGTTTTCGTCGCCGACACGCGCGTAGGCGCGGACCGCGCCGTCACTGGTGACATCGGCAACCAGCATACCCACCGGCCCGTCGCCTTGCGCCTGCAAGGTGAAAATGCCGTCGTACTTAAGCGATCCGGCAAGGGCGACCGACAAGGCTTCGGTCTCGCCCAGCAACTCGGCGACGATGGCGGGGTAGTCGTGTGGTTCAATGGTGTCGGCAAATGCCTCACCGAGGCGCACCAAGCGGCCGATGATGGCGGCGCCTTCGATGCGGAACGGTTGAATAAGATCGGGAAAGGCGGACGTTGAAGCCACGGGCCCGTTACGATCCCTGTTCCGTGGCGTTGAGACACCAGGCCAGGATACCTTTTTGCGCGTGCAGCCGGTTTTCGGCTTCGTCCCATACGACGGAGCGCGGGCCATCCATAACCTCGGCGGTGACTTCCTCGCCGCGATGGGCGGGCAGGCAATGAAGGAACAACGCCTCCGGTCCGGCCGTGTCCATCAAGGTTTGGTCGACTTGATAGGGGGCGAGCAACTTCAGCCGCCGGTCCCGCTCGTCATCGTCTCCCATGGAAACCCAGGTGTCGGTCACGACGGCGTCCGCTTTGGCCGCGGCCTCTTTCGCATCGGTGGTCGTTTGGACATCGCCTCCTTCGCGCTTGGCCCAATCGAGCAGGTCCTGAGAGAGCGCAAGCGACGGCGGGGTCGCGATATGCAACGCGAACCCGAACCGGACGGCAGCGTGCAACCACGACGCCGCGACATTATTGCCATCGCCGACCCAGGCCACCGTTCGTCCGGCGATGGGGCCCCGATGCTCCTCGAACGTCATGATATCCGCCATCAGCTGGCACGGATGCGAGCGGTCGGTGAGGCCATTGATCACCGGCACACTGGCCGACTGGGCAAGCTCGGTAAGTTTTTCGGGCCCGTCGGTACGGATCATGATGGCGTCGACGTAACGCGATAGCACACGCGCCGTGTCTGCCATGGTTTCACGTTCGCCGACATGAGAACCACTGCCCAGCTCGACCGAGCCGCCGCCGAGCTGGCGCATGCCGACATCGAAGGAGACACGGGTACGGGTCGAGGCCTTCTCGAAAATCATCGCCAGGGTTCGGCCTGCCAGAACATTCGCGTAGGCCGCAGGACGTTTCTTGATCGCGACCGAGAGGTCAAGAATGCCGCGGAGAGTTCCGCTATCGAGCTGATCGAGATCGAGGAAATGCCGGGTCATCGATCAATCCCTGATGGTCCCGCAAACGGCTTCGAGCGCGGCCATGGCTTCGTCGATGTGGCTTTCTTCGACAATCAACGGCGGAATAAAACGAACGACATTGTTTGCGGCGGGAACGGTCAGCAATCCCTTCGCCATCAATTTATCCACCAGTTCGCCGGCCGGCGTGATGCATTGAACACCGAGAAGCAATCCCTTGCCCCGGACGTCCCCGAGAATTTTGGGGTAGGCAGCCGCCATTTCGGTGAGTCTGCGTTCCAGCAAAGCACCCATCTTTTGAACGTGATCGAGAAAGCCGGGCTTGAGGATCTCGTCGACCACCACGTCGGCCACCGCGGTTGCCAGCGGATTGCCGCCGAACGTCGAGCCGTGGGTGCCTGGCGCCATGGTGCTGGCGACCTTTTCCGTCGCCAAGCAGGCGCCGATGGGAAACCCGCCGCCAAGACCCTTGGCGATAGCCATCACGTCCGGAGTGACGCCCGACCACTCGTAGGCGAACAGCTTGCCGGTCCGGCCGACGCCGGTTTGCACTTCATCGAACATCAGCAATAGGCCGAATTCGTCGGCTGTCTCCCGCAGCCTCTTCAGGTAGTCATCGGTCGGGACATAGATGCCGCCCTCGCCTTGCACCGGTTCGATCAAGATAGCCGCCGTTTCTTCGGTGATAGCCGCGCGCAACTCGTTGAGATTCCCGAGGGGCACTTGATCGAACCCGTCGGGCAACGGCGCAAAGCCCTTCATGTGCTTTTCGTTCTTGGCCGCCGATAGGGTCGCCATCGTCCGGCCATGGAAGCTGTTGGTGCAGGTAATGACCCGGTAGCGTTCCGCATGCCCGGTTTCATCGTGATAGCGGCGTAGAATCTTCAAACCGCACTCCACGGCTTCCGCGCCTGAATTACAGAAAAACACGGAATCGGCGAAAGAGTTCGCCACCAGCCGGGCGGCCAGACGTTCCTGGGCAGGGATATGATAGAGGTTGGAGGTGTGCCACAGCTTGCCCGCCTGCTCCGTCAGCGTGGCGACGAGGCGGGGATGGGCATGGCCCAGCGAAACCACCGCGATACCCGAGCCGAAATCCAGGAATCGGCGTCCGTCGGTGGCGAACAAATACATGCCCTCGCCCCGCTCGAACGCGACATCGGCCAGCGCATAGGTTGGCATTACGGCGGAAATCATTTCCCTCTCCAAAAGCGAAAGGACGGCGCGAAGGCCGCCCCGTCCTCGAAGAGCGCAAGTATCTAAAGCCGGCTCGGTTCTGTCAACGATGGAGAGTGGGCGCTATAAGGAGTTCATGGATGATGTACACAAGTCTCGGCGGCGACGGAAGCCGCGCAAGGCGACGCCCAAGTCGCTCGAGAACGCCGCGATTGCGTATCTCGGGCGGTTTTCCAGCTCCTGCGCCAATCTCGAACGGGTCCTCATGCGCCGTGTGGAGAAGTCCGTGCGCCATCATGGGACCGACGCGCAAGAAGGTGCCGCCATGGTCAAGTCCTTGGTTGCCAAGTTGGCCGGGGCGGGTTTGGTCAACGATAGGCAATATGCCGAGGGGCGGGTCCTATCGTTGCATCGCCGGGGGGCATCATCGCGTTTAATCCGCGCCAAGTTGGCGGAAAAGGGCGTCGGTGCGGCGGAGATCGACCGCGCGTTAACGACACTCGCCGAGGAAGCGCCGGACCCCGATTTCGCGGCCGCGGCAGCTTTGGCGCGGCGGCGGCGTCTGGGGCCCTATCGGGCGGCGGCGGACCGTCCGGATCGCCGCGAGCGGGACTTGGCCGCTTTGGCGCGGGCCGGTTTCGGATACGACATCGCGCGCGCCGTCATCGATGCTGCCAACGCCGATGAGTTGGAGACAGTATCCCGAGAGGGCAGTTTCCGATGACAGCGCTGTGATTCGGTCTTGAACAGGCGGTCTAAAAGTCCCATCACACAAATCAGAACATCGTTTTCCCAATCCAACCATTCCGGAACGTCGATGACCAAGGCCGACAAGACTTCCAACGTCGGGAACTCGCTACCCGCACCGCGGGCTGCCGATGCGTTGCCTTTCCTGTTCGATGATCTTGACGGGTTCCAGGCGCGAATTGCGGGTAGGCAGATCGCCTTGTTTCTCGATTTCGACGGGACCCTCACGGCGATCGCGGAACGGCCCGAACTCGCGAAGATGTCAGAGGAAATGCGGACGGCCGTGCGCCGCGCGGCGGCCCGGTTTCAGGTGTCGATCATCAGTGGCCGGGACCGGCCGGACGTTGAGGCATTGGTCGATCTCGACAACCTTATCTATGCCGGCAGCCATGGGTTCGATATTTCCCATCCGCATGATCACGGCCAAGGGGCGCCTTATCGCGAAACGATCCAGAATATCGGCGAGGAGCTTTACGGCGCGCTGTCGTCTATCGACGGTGTCGTGATCGAACGTAAGAAGCTTTCGGTCGCCGTCCACTACCGGCTGGTGGCGGAAAAGAATGTCGGAAAGGTCAATGCGGTCGTCGAAGAGATCACCAAGAAATATCCCGACATCGGGTTGATCGCCGGCAAGAAAGTGTTCGAGATTTTGCCGCCTGTCGATTGGGACAAGGGCAAGGCGGTGCTGTGGCTGCTGGACCGCTTCGGCGACAACGGCGACGAGGTTCTGCCCATTTATATCGGCGACGACGTGACCGATGAGGCGGCGTTCAAGGCGTTGTCGGGGAAAGGAATCGGTATTTTCGTCTGTGGCGACGACGGGCGCCGAGAGACCCGCGCCGATTTGAAAGTGCGCGATGTCGCCGAGGTTGGGCGGTTACTCGCGCTCCTGGCGGAAGATTAGAGATTTATCTGCCGTTGTCCTTGCGCCCTCGCGATCCATCTCCCATGATCGGCCCGTTTTTCCACTCAGCTACAGAAGATAGAAGGTATTCATGAGCGTCGAATCCATCCGTGTCGAGGTGTCTCCGGGCGAACTGATCGATAAGATCACAATTCTGGAAATCAAATCGGACCGGATCGAGGACAAAGCCAAATTGGCCAATGTCCGGACCGAACTGGGTTTGTTGACGGCGACGCGGGACGCAGCCATCGAACATGTCGAGAAGCTTGCGGAGCTGACAACCGGTCTCCGTAAGATCAATGAGAAGCTTTGGGATATCGAGGATGAAATCCGCCTTTGCGAGGCTGCCGGAGATTTCGGCGATAAATTCATCGAGCTGGCGAGGGCGGTCTATATCAGCAATGACGAACGGGCCCGGTTGAAACGCGAAATCAATGAGCTGCTCGGCTCGGCAATCGTCGAAGAAAAGTCCTATCAGCCTTATTAATCAGGGTTAATCAGGGCCGGATCGCCTCGGTTGATATCCAGGTAAGGCCGTCAGCCAATTTACGAAAGATATCCTCGATCTCTGTATCCGGGGAGAGCGCCACGAGATGGCTGCGGCACCGACGGCAATCCGAACTGCCGAAGCCTGGAATGGGGATCGACGCATCCGGTAAGGCGGCCATCCGCGCGACAATGTCACATTCCGTCAACGACATGCCTGCCCAAAGAGCCGTCACGCCCGCGATGCAGGTCAGTTGATCGATATGCCAATGACGCCGCTTGTCCTGCCTTAGATGCCGAAGGACCCGACTACGGATGCCGCCGGGGCCCCGGGCGCTGCCGCCATAAACATAACGGCCAGGGGGAAGTTGTAGGGAAAGTTCCGGGGCAAGCCCGGCGCCTTTTCCGCCTTGTTTCGCGCGGGGCCTGAGGACCCTTAACGGATGCTGAAGGTCGATGATCAGGGCGTAGCACCCCGCCGAATCGGGCAATTCCGCGGGTTCCGCGAGCAAGGGCGTCGGACGGGACATAATGACGATCACCGTTTACTGAATTGCAATCTAAATGCCTCAAAAACGTGCCTTCGGCCATACGGCATTTGCGCCGTCTGCCGGTCCCCAGACTGGTCCGCGCGTGCCGCGCGCCGACCGCTCGATCGACGAACCGGGAGGTGCCTGTTGTCCAAGTTCGAACGGCGTTACAAGAGCGGCGAGATCATATTCAGGGAAGGAGAGCCGAGCACCTCGGCCTTCATCGTTACATCCGGACAAGTTGAATTGGTAAAGCGCGCCGGTTCGCGCATGACCCGTATCGCCATGTTCAAGGCAGGCGACCTGTTCGGTGAAATGGGGCTGATCGATCGCAGTCTTCGCGATGCCACGGCACGGGCGGTGGGGATCGTGACCGTCGACGTCATTCGGAAGGACGAATTTCTGTCCGCCATTCAGAAACGTCCCGACGTGGCCCTTTCCATCATCGGTAATTTGTCCGAACGCTTGAACAAACCCAAGGGCCAGGCAAACGTTCCCGCCGTAGTTCCCGCACAGACCTCGCAACTCCCGGCGAAGCGCGCCGCTACACCTCTCGCGAAACGGGCTGCGAAGCCAACCGCGCAATCGCAACCGGCGTCGAAAGGATTCTGGGGGTTTGTCGATTACCTGCTGGCACAACCGGAGCGGCGCGCAAAAATGGTGACGATCCTGGTCATGCCCATCGCCGGTGCCAACGGAAAGCAGATCACCCCGAGCATTGTTGAGGCACTCAAGCGATATCCAGGTGTCCGCCCCAAGGTGGTGGATGAACCGTTCTTCGATCCCGACGGGAAGATGACTTTATCGGAACTGTTAATTGCGGCGCGCGGCCGGATGAAACAGGCCGAGGCAAATCTGCTTATCTGGGGTGCCGTCAATGATTCCGGCACGACCGTGCACCTCCGCTTTATTTCCCATCAACTAGACGAAGATCCGCCCGGCGCCTTTCTGCCCAGCGACCGCTTGGCCTTGCCGGTACCGTTGACGCGCGAATCGTGGGATTTACTGGCGGCGGTGGCGTTCGCGGCCACCGTTTCCCGGGTCGAGGCCCACCGGCAATTGCTGCGCCGGCATTTGACCCCGGCGTTCGAATCGGCCCGGAACTCGCGCCGCGAGCCGCCTATGGAATTGAATCACGCGGACCGGGCGACGGTTCAGGCTTGTTACGGCAATATCGCTGCCCAGCTCGGTTATCAATCCGGTGACGTCAACTGGTACCGGGAAGCGGCGCTTGCCTATCAAGAAGCGCTGGATGGCCTGTCGCAAGAGACCACGCCCCTCGATTGGGCGACCGTGCAGCGGCACCTGGGAACGGTACGTCAGGTTCTCGGAGAAAAGCGCAATGACGCGGCGATACTCGAAAACGCCGCCGAGGCGTTGGAATCGGCACTTAGCACCTTCACGCTGGAGGCATTTCCCTGGGATTGGGCGGCGCTGCATGCGCGGCTCGGATCAATCTACTATAGGTTGGATGGCCTCAAGAGAGACGGCGAACTTCTTAAAAGATCGGTCGCTGCCTTTCAGAACGCGCTGCAGATTTATTCCCGTAATGGTGCCCCTATGCGGTGGGCCGAGGTGAAGAACAATCTGAGCCAATCGCTTCAGGTGCTGGGCGATCTGAGCCGCAGCACGACCAACCTGAAACGCGCCGTCGAGGCTTGTCACGAAGCCCTGCAGGTCCGCAGCCGAGAAGTGACTCCGGTATTGTGGGCGTCGACGCAAAACAATCTCGGATCGGCCTTGTTCCTGCTGGCGCGCCAGACGGAAGATCCCGAGCACCTGGAAGGCGCCGCCGAGGCTTTCGGTATGGCGCTCGAAGTCTATAGAAAGCAGGGGTTTGAACGTCTTGCCAGCGTGGCCGAGCGCAATATGGCCAAGGCGGAGCAACAGCTACGGGCACGTCTGGCCCGCCGGGTCGCCAACGTTTATTGGGAGAATGAGGTCGTGGATATCGAAACGGCCGCCGCCGAGGCCCAAAAAACGCCGAAAAATGCCGCTGAACGGGAGGCCGCGCGCCGCGCTGTCCGCCGGGAACTCGCCAAGGCCTTGACCCGGACGGGTAATTGATTTTTCTTCTCCCCGAATTTTTGTCGTATCGGTTGTGATTATAAGGGGCGTTCCCATGGCGACATGGTGCCCCATAAAATTTATTTTTAGGGCACCTGCCCGCAGGGGGGATTATGACGGACCGCGAAGCGGTGTTGTTCGCCAACGAGGCATTTTACCTCGCATTTCAAACCGGGGATTTTGATGAAATGGACCGGTTATGGGCTACGAAAGCCACAGTAAGCTGTATACACCCGGGTTGGCACCATTTGGTGGGCCGCGACGTGGTGATGGAAAGTTGGGAAGGCATTCTCAATCATCCGGAATCGAGCAATATGCAGTTTCGTGATCCGGTGGCCATTCAGCATGACGATTTTGCGATGGTTATCTGTTACGAATTCCTGACAAATCATGCCGCTGTGGCGACGAATTGTTTCGTCCGGGAAGACAACGCCTGGCAAATGGTGCATCACCAGGCTACGGTGACGCCCACGACGCGGCCGGGCCCGCAGGCGTCAAATACCACTCAACACTAATGATCGACGACGCGTTCTAGGGTTGGGCCAATCTCCGTATTGAGGACCAGGTCGGCGAGCGGGTCGAGATCCGTTGGGTCGCGGTTCAGGATGACCAGCCGGGCACCTTGTTCCTTGGCGACGACCGGGAAACCAGCGGCCGGGAAGACCACCAACGATGACCCGATGGTGATGAACAGATCGGCATTGTCCGTTGCTGCGCGGGCTTGCAGCATCGGTTCCTCGGGCATCGGCTGGCCGAAGGAGATTGTCGCGGTTTTGATGTAGCCACCGCAATCGCCGCAATGGGGCAACGAGCCCTGGGCGGCGAAGGCTTCCTTGATCGGTTCGTTCTCGTAGCGCTTGCCGCACTCCAGGCACGTGGAATAGGTGGCGTTGCCGTGAAGCTCGATCACCCGGTCGTCGGGCACGCCCGAGGCCTGGTGCAGCCCATCGATATTCTGGGTGATAACGTGTGTGACCTTACCCGAACGGACCAGTTGCGCGATGGCGAGGTGTCCCTTGTTGGGTTTGGCGGTCATCATCACCTTGTCGGTCTCGATCTTGCGTCGCCAGGTTTCGCGCCGCGCTTCTTCGGACGCGAGAAAATCCTGGAAATAGATGGGCTGGTTCTTGGTCCAGACGCCGCCGGGGCTGCGGAAATCGGGGATGCCGGACTCGGTGGAGATGCCGGCGCCGGTGAACACCACGGCGTTTTGGCTCTGGTCCAGCAGCTCCTTGAAATAGCCGATTTCCGTATCGATCATTTCCCGTTCCCGTCCGTCGAGGTGATCAGGCGGAGCCGGCGTCGGGCACCAGGCGGTATTGCCAGACCCGGGCCGGCCAAACGTTGCGCAAGATCAGCGGCGATGCTTCGGCATTCACCAGTCCGCGCCCAATGGGGATGGGGGACCGATAGAAATAGGTGAATTGGATGAACGGCCCACCGGCCTCCATCAATCTCAAACTCTCCAACAACAGCCGTTGGCGGAGGGAGGGCCGGTGCGTGAGAAGGGGTAATCCCGAGACGACAGCGGCGATGGGACCAACATCGCTTTGCCGTATCGCTTTGGGCGCGCGGAAGGCGTCCAACGGCAGGATCTGCGCGCCCGGGTAGCGCCGTTGCAGAAGATCGCAAAACTGCGGTTCCGTCTCCACAAGCACCAAGCGCTCCTGATCGATCCCCCGGCGAATCAAGGCGGCGGTAACCGAGCCCGTGCCCGATCCGAGTTCCACCACCAATCCCGGTTGGCAAGGATCCACCGCGGCCGCCATTTCGTCGGCGAGGAAACGCCCACTCGGAAACTGGGCCCCGATACGCAGGGGGTCTTTCATTGAAATCCCGAAAAAGCGTGCCCAGTCCCCAGGATCCGTCCGCCGTCGTGCGGCGTACCCGAGACGGTCCTCGCCCCCGACCTCTAATGGCCTGTGAGAGACGGGGTCATCCCGCAACGGCTGCAGATCTTCGTGCGTGTCCATATGTTCCTAATCTCTGTCCGTCCACTGACCGGAAGAGTATCAGAAACGACGGCGCCGGGAACAGTTACAGGACAGTAATGTTCGACAGGCGGTTCAGGTGGTTCAGGCGGCTAAATGCGAATTTCGCCCAGATACACGCTGTCGCCCAGGGTCACGTCCAGCGACTTGGGTGGATGGCCCTCAGCCTTGATCTCGACCCGGTATTGTCCCCGGTCGGCTTCCAGTCCGTCGAACTTGAAATCGCCATAGACGTCGGTGGTGGTTTCCGCCACTTGCCGGTCGTTGCGGGACAGGGTTACGGCGGCGCCCGGGACGCAATCGACCGTATCGCCGGCGGCGGCTTCGACACTGCCGCCGATGAAGCTGCGATTGAAGCGCGACAGGTTCTTGTACCAGATGCGCGGCTTGGTGCCCGCTTCCGGTTTCAGGTGCTCCAGCCCCTCGCTGGCAGCGCGGCGCTGCATGTCGGCATCGTTGGTCTTCACCGCTTCGAGGGCGCCGGCGGAGCACACGGTGACGGCGCGCGGCTCCTTCCAGCCATCGTCGAGAAGGTGCGCATCGAAAATCCAATGTTGCGGAATCTGTTTTTCCTCATTCCACCACACGGCACCGTAGGGACAGGCATCCACTAAGTGTCTCTGTCCCTTGGCTTTTTCGGGATCTATGATGACGATGCCGTCGGCACGCTTGGTCACCGCGCCGTTTTCTGCCTTTTTGACGCACGGTGCATCGTCGCAATGCTGGCACATCACCGGCAGGAAGGCGACATCGATCATCGGGGTTTGGCCGCGCTCCTTGCGCTGGATGTTGATCCACTTGTGGCCGTGCTTCGGCATCTCCGCCGCGTAGCCGGGGAAGCTGTTGCCCACATGTTCGTCATGATTGGCGAGGACGCACAATTGGCAATTGGTGCAGTTGGCGACGTCGACGATCAGGTTCCACTTGCTCATCGCTGCCTCCCTTATTCCGCGGCCACGGCAACGGGGGCCGTAATCACCGCCGCGTCGCCCTCGCGGACTTTGCGGGTGAACTGGATATTGCCATCCCACGGCACGACCTGAACCATCGCCGTCGAGGATCCCATGGAGTGGCCTTTCTTCAATTGCGAGCGCGGCGGGGTGAGCAGGTTGAGGCAGCCGCCCAGATCCACCGATTTGCCGTGCTCGCCCGCGGGCTCGTAGACGGCGCAGGATTCGTAGCCGTGTACCACGCCGCGGGTGAGGCGGTTGGTGATTAGGGCGGCGCAGATCACCGCGCCCCGGTCATTGAACACCTTAATCAGATCGTGGTTCTTGATGCCCCGCTCGGCAGCGTCCTCGGCATTGACACGCAGCGCCCAGTAATAACGTCCGTCGACCTTGACGCGGTGATCTTCGATATCGTTGAGGAATGTGTCCTTGCCGTCGCCCTGGGTATGGAAGCTGTAGCGCGGATGCGGCGTGAGCATCTGCAGCGGATAGTCGGCCATAATCTCCCGGTTGGCGGGGCCTTCGAAGGCGGGGTTGTATTTGACGATGGGCGGCCGCTCTTGATCGTCCGCATCGAACCGTTTGAGGCTCTGGCATTCGAACTCGATCTTGCCTGATTGGGTTTGCAGCCCTTTGAGATATTCTTCCGTGTAATCGGAGGGCAGCGGCATCGGCTCCGGCACATCCTTTTTGCGGCCTTCGTAGAACCAGCGCCAGGAAACGTTGTCGCGAAGCTCTTCCGGGTTGGCGGGCAGCACGACGTAGCCTTTGCGAATGAAGTCCTCCCATTTGACAATCTTCGGCAGATCGGAGGCGTCGAACTCCCGTTTCGCCCAATCCAGTTCGCTCATGCCCTCCGAGAAATAGGCAGCGAGCCCGAGGCGCTTGCTCAGTTCCAGGAAAATCTGGAAATCGGATTTGGACTTGCCCAGCGGTTCGATCACCTTGTGCTGGAAGATGATTAGCCGGTGGTTGAGCTGTGTCTGGCCGTGGTGGGCGTAACCGCCGAGGGCCGCCCATTCGGATATGTCCGGCCGCTCGAAGTTGGTGCAGGCGGGCAGGATCACATCGGCGAACTTTGCCTCGCCTTCGTTCCAGATGCTCTGGTTGACGACGAATTCAAGCTCGGGCGACTGATACATCTCCACATGGCGGTTGGTGTCCGACATGGTCCCGAAGATCGAGCCGCCGTACTTGTAGAGCATATGGACCTTCGAATAGCCCGGCTTGGGGTAGCTGATCTTGTTGAACTGGGCTTCGATGGATTTGCCGTCCCAGACATAGCCCTCCGCCTTGCCCTTGAGGATGGCGTCGGGCAATTGCAGCCGCGGGATGGATTGCTCGTTGGTATTGACCGACGGCAGTTGCGGCATGCGCTGATACAATTCCACCGACATGGCCGTGTGGTGCAGATCGCCCGACATGCCGCCTTCGGCATAGCCCGGGAAATAGAAATTGACGTCGACGGGCGTGCCCCATTGCAGGTTGCCCATATTGACGCCTGGCTTGCCGATGCCCTGCATGGCCATCAGACAGACCATGATCCGCGCCCATTGGATGCCGGTGGCGTTGCGGCAGGCACCGCCGTGGCCGTTGCCCCAGCCGCCGGCGCCGAGATAGGTTTTCTTCCTGCCCCAATTGCGCGCGAGCGCGCGCACGGTCTTGGCGGGGACGCCGGTTTCCGCTTCCTGCCATTCGGGGGTTTTGGCGATACCGTCGTCGGTACCCAGGATGTAGTCGCGCCATACGTCGAAGCCGAGGGTTTTGGTCTCGACGAATTCCTTGTCGTAGAGGCCCTCGGCGATCCACACATGCGCGATGGCGAGGGCCAGCGCCGTGTCGGTCGTCGGCTTCGGCGCGATCCATTTGCCGCCCAGCATCTGGGCGGTTTCGTTGTAATAGGGATCGATGTGGACGATCTCTATATCGGTGTCCTTGAGCCACTGGCGGCGCACCGTGCCTTCTCCGGCGCCATAGGAGCCCGAGGTGGCGTCGGGATTGGCCGACCAGAAGACGATCATCTCGGACTCTTTCAGCAGGTCTTCGACGGTGCCGTAGGTTTCGCATTGGCCAACCCGCAAGGATTGGCCCCAATGATGGACCGCGCCCCAATACCAGCCTTCCCAGCTGTCCGGATTGTGGTGGACCCGCGTCATGCCGACAGCGTTGATGAAGCGGAAGTTGGCGCTCAGGTAATAGCCGATGTTGCCCCAGGTGTGATGGGAGCCGTGGCTGTTGGCGATGGCGCCGGGGCCGTGCACGCGCTTGGCGCGCTTGATCTCGTTTGCGACGATGTCGAGGGCTTCGTCCCAGGAAATGCGCTCATAACCCGAGACACCCCGGTTCTGCGGATTGCGTTCGCCGTTGGGGTCGAAATCGACCCGCTTCATGGGATAGAGCAGCCTGTCCGGTGAATAGACCATCGACTTCCAGTTCTGGCCGTGCGGGGCGAGGGTGGTCTTGCGGGGCGGTGTGAAGGTCTTGCCGCGCGCTTCGATGGACCAGGGTTTGGGATCGCTGTCATCGAAGGTGATCGGCGTGATGCGCAGAATCTTGCCGTCTTTTTCGTAGACGAAGACCGGGCCGCCGTTGGTCATGCTGGTGTAGCGGGTGACGCCCTTGCCCATGTCGATGCCGTATTTCCAGCCGACGCTTTGAGTCAGCATCATGGTTTGCGTCCACCAGTTGGTGAGTTCCTCCTCGCCCTCGAGGGTGATGGTGAAGTCTTTTAGCGCGTTGATCTGATCCAACTGATTGATGGGCGGCATCAACAAATCGGCGGCAATGGCCGCTGTCTTGAAGCTCAACACTACATCGGGATTGGCGTGCAGCCCGCGCCCGGTGGCCAGCTTGCCGTCGTTGAGGGTGAACCAGCGCCCCACCCGACCGTCGCGGGTGCGCAACTGCGCCGTCAGGTTCTTTTCCTTAAGCCGGTCGCGGAAGGCTTCGTAGCGCAGCGCCCGCTGGCGCAGCAGCATCGCCAAACCATACAGAATGAGAGTGAATTTATATTCCGTCATGACGCCTCCCTTTCGCCGGCCGGATTGCGCCAGCATTAGTTCATTGCAAACTAACAACTTGACAGTATACTGTCAATATGTCCGAAAGTCAGACAATGCCAAACCCATCCGATATCTTTGACAAACCCGGTCATCTGATCCGGCGCCTGCAGCAGATTGCCGTGGCGTTGTTTATGGAGGAGACCGCGGCTCATGGTCTGACCCCTATTCAGTATTCGGCGCTTCTTGCGGTGCGGCTGTGGCCGGGGATGGACCATGCGGGCCTCGGCAAGATCACGGCACTTGACCGGTCCACCGTTGCCGACGTTATTCGCCGGTTGGAGGCAAAGGGGTTTCTCCGTCGCGAAACCACCGAGGAGGACAAGAGGGTAAAGCTGGTTTTTCTGACGGAGACGGGTGAAAAGGCTCTCGACACCGCGGAGACGGCGGTCGAAGACACTCAAAAACGTATCCTGGCGCCTCTTGATCCTGACGAGCGGAAATCCTTCGTTGCGATGATGCGGAAAGTCGTCGCAGCCAACAACGATTTCAGCCGTGCCCCGCTGAGGGAAACGGCGGGCAAGCATCGCGCTGAATAGTCTTGCTACGGCCCGATACGAACCACTGCGTTGCTTTTCTCCGGTTCTTCATTGATCTAAGAGGATCGCGGCACGGCCGAATTTCGCAACGGTGAAAAGGGAACGAACCATGCAGGTCAATCGGATCGAAGATGTGAAAACCTATGATGCGCCGGGGCACTTCGATGTCGAGACGTTGCGCCTGCAGGGATTGGACGTTAGCGACGCGAAAGCCTTTTCCATCGGCATTTCCCATTTCCAGCCGGGTGGCGGCTGCGACCATGCTGGTTCGCCGCCGGAGAAAGCTTATGTCCTGCTGTCCGGCGAATTGACGGTGATCACCGACGGCGGCGAGGTCACGTTGAAGCCGATGGATTCCTGCTATATCGCGCCCAACGAAAACCGGTCGATCATCAACCGGGGCAGCGACATTGCGACGCTTCTGGTAGTGATGGCCTCTTAAAGGCCGACGTCGAGGCCGACAAACTGTCCTACGCCGTACATTAACGGCATCCCTTGTTGAGCGGCTTTGAGGCCGACGATGTGGCCGATAAAGACGGTGTGCGTTCCGGCAAGCACCTGTTGAACGACCTCGCAATCGAAGCTGACCATGGCGTCCTCAAGGACCGGCGCGCCGGTGGTGAGTGTCGTCCATGAGCCGAGCCCGTAGCGTTCGCTGCGCGGGGCGCCGTCGATACCGGCAAAACGCTTGGCAATGTCTTCCTGTTCCGTGTTCAACACGTTGACGCAGAACGTTCCTTCCGTCGCGATCAGGTCGTGCGCCCCGGCCAGCGTGTTGACGCAAATCAACAATTGCGGCGGCTCGGCCGAGACGGAGCACGCGGCCGTTGCCGTCAGCCCGTCCTGCGTGCCGTTGCTGTCGACGGTGATAACGGTGACGGCGGCGGCCAGATGGCGCATGCCGAGTTTGAACTCGTCCATGGAAACGCAGGGATAGCCATGTCCGGCACGATCGGTCGAAGTCATCAAGGCGTTCCTTTTTCTCCCTGTTTCATTCATATCGAGTTGCCCATTGCGCTGTTCCCACGCGGGTGGGAAGTGGGAAATTTCCCTGAACGACTTAGCGGATTTCAGCCGTCGAGAAAAGGCGGGAGTTTCTGCAATGGCCCTGGGATCACATTGTGTGCGGCTTCCGGACGCACCCGTAGGTATGTCTTGTATAAGACTGGACACGTGCCGTTCGTGCCGGTTACTGTTTTATCTTCCACCAAAAAAATAGAGTAACTGGTGGGCCAATCACTCTTTGGGAGGTTAACAATGCGATCACTATCGAAAGCCGTAACCGGCTTGTCGGCGGCCGTCGCAATCGCGGGTGCCACGCTGCTTTCCGGCACCGCCGACGCCAGAAACATTACGTTGCGTATCGCATCCGGCCATCCGCCGGCCGTGGTCTATGCGGGGCTGATGCAGAACTATTTCCAGAAGGAAGTGGAAAAGCGCGTTGCCGCGGAAACCGAACACAAGATTAACTGGGTCGAAGGCTATTCCGGTTCCATCGTCAAGGTGAACGAAACCTTCGAAGGCGTGCAGAACAACATCGTCGACATCGGCGGCTTCTGCTACTGCTTCGAACCCTCCAAGCTGCCGTTGCATGCGTTCCAGGTGATGCTGCCGTTTGGCACTATGGACCCGACGGTGAGCCTTGGCGTCGCACAGGATGTCTACGAGGCGGTTCCTTTCCTCACCGAGGTTTTCGAGGACAAATACAATCAGGTGCTACTCGCCCGCATCGCGGACGGTGGCTACAACCTGGGCACCTCGTTCGAGTGGAACAAGGTTGCCGACCTCAAGGACATCAAGATCGCCGGCGCCGGTCTCAATCTGAACTGGCTGCGGTACGCGGGTGTCACGCCTGTGCAGGGCTCGCTGCCGGAAGCCTACACCGGCATGAAGACCCACGTGTACGAAGGCTGGATCATGTTCCCCAGCGCCTGGGTCAACTTGAAGCTTTATGAACCCGGCCCGCACTATACGCTGATCGGGTTCGGCTCGATCACCTGGCATGGTTTGACGGCGAACAAGAACTCCTGGTCGCGTCTGCCCCCCGACGTGCAGAAGATCATCCGCGAGGTCGCGGCCGACTTCGAGGAGCTGACGGGTTCCAACAACAAGGAACGCTATCAATCCGACATCGATAAGCTCAAAGGTGGCTTGGCCAAGGTCAAAACCCTCGATGCCGCTGTCCGCAAGGAATGGGCGATGTCGCTCAAGGATTGGCCTCAACAGCATGCCGACGATCTCAAGAAACAGGGCCTGCCTGTCGTTAAGGCCCTCAACACGGCCCTCGACGCCGCCGAAAAGCGCGGCTACGAGTGGCCGGTGCGCTACGTCGTCAAATAATCTGACGGCATAGACCAACTCCGCCGTCGGCCGGCTCCCGAAATGGGAGGCCGGCCGATAGGCGTAGACGAAGAACAAGCAGGCGAAGAACAACAAGAAACCGCCCACTGGGGCGTCCATGGGGGGGAACCCGTGTCGATCATTCACCTCAGCGACAAAGTCGCAAAGTTCATGATGATCCTGGCCGCCGCCTGGGCCTTCGTGCTGACCTTTTTCATCATGGCCGACATCATTGGCCGCGGCGTGTTCAATCAACCGGTTCACGGCGTGCGCGAGATTGTCGCTAATTCCATCGTGATGATCGTGTTTTTGCAGGCGGGTTACGCCATTCGCAGCCGCTCCATGCTCAAGGCCGATTTCGTCATCAACCGCTTCCCGCTGGTCATCCGGCGGATCGCGCTCGCCTTCGGCTACCTGCTGGGCGTGGCATTTTTCATGATCATTATTTTCGGCGGTTGGGATTTGGCCGTTGAATCCTGGGTGGGCGGCGAGTTCGAAGGAGAGGGGGCGCTGCGGGTGCCGTCCTGGCCGACCCGTTTCATGATCCTGATCGGCAGTGCGCTCGCGGCCATCAACTATCTCGTTATGGCGGCACTCGACGTCTTCAAACCGGAAGATTTGGATTCCGAGATGGATGAGGACGAGTTACGCATTCAGGCCGTGGGCCGGGAATAGGGGGCGTATCATGTTTGACGTCAATATTGCCGCGCTCCTGATCGTCAGCCTCGTGGTGCTGGTTGCCCTTGGCGTTCACATCGCCATCGCGCTTGGGATGACCAGCGCTTTGGGAATCTATCTCGTCACCGGCGGAAATTTCCATGTTGTCATGGCGATGCTCGGCAGCACGGCCTACGAGGCTTTGCGGGATTATGTGTTCGCGGTCATCCCGCTGTTCATGCTGATGGGCGAGTTTATCGGCAAGTCGGGTGCGGTCACCGATGTCTACCGGGGCATCAACAGAGGGTTGCGGCGCCTGCCGGGGCGTCTGGCCATCGCGACGGTTCTCGGCAACGCCATCTTTTCATTCGTCACCGGGGTCAGCATCGCATCCGCCGCCGCGTTCTCGCGCATCGCCTATCCCGAGATGAAGCGCTATGGCTACCATAAGGGGTTTGCTCTGGGCACTGTCGCCGGATCGAGTTGCCTGGGTATGCTGATCCCGCCGAGCGTCCTGATGATCGTGTGGGGCATTCTTACCGAACAATCCATCGGACAGATTTTTCTCGCGGGCGTTCTCCCCGGCTTCCTGTTGGTCTCCATGCTGGTGGCCTATGTTTTCATTCGTGCCGTGCTCAATCCCGCTCTTGTCGGCGCCGGCGCGGACAGCCGGGGGGCGACGAGCACGCCGTCCGCGGTGGGGGCGCAGGTCGTTTCCGACACGGCCGGAGAAGAAGACGATATCAGTACGACGGCCGTGCTCGTCAGCGCGGCGGGAATCTTCCTCGTCATCCTTGCGGTATTGGGCGGTATTTGGTTCGGCGTGTTCACGCCCACCGAAGGGGCCGGGGCGGGGGCCTTCATTGGTCTCGTCATGGGGATCGTAAAGGGGATGCGGTTCCGCGATATTATCGATTCGATCCTGTCGGTGGGACGGACCTCGGCGCCTATTCTATTGCTCTTGGTCGCGGCGTCGCTTTATTCGCGCGCGTTGGCGATGACCGGTGTGACCAACGCCATTCAGGACCTCTTCCTCGGGACCGGCCTTGCGCCGTTCGCCATTCTCGGGCTGATGGTGCTGATTTGGTTCCTGCTCGGCATGGTGATCGATTCCATATCGATTATGCTTTTGACCGTGCCGATTTTCGCGCCGATTGCGACGCAACTCGGTTTCGATCCCATCGCGTTTGCGATCGTCGGTATTTTGGCGATCGAGGCGGGCCTGTTGACTCCGCCGTTCGGATTGCTGGTTTATACGGTGAAAGCGGCGATCGACGATGAAGGCGACGACGTCTCGATCATCCAGATCTTCAAAAGCTCCACACCGTACTGGATCATCATGCTGATCAGCATGGTGGCCATTGCGGAGTTCCCGCAGATTGCGACGCTGCTGCCGAGCTTGATGTTCTAACGTCGTTGCGGTCGGACAAAAAAAGAAACGCGCCCTTTTGGGCGCGTCTCACTTTGTCGCGAAATCGTTTGGATGTCGCGAGTTTAAATCTTGGAGCCTTTGTCCTTGTGGGGGAACGTCGCCCAGAACTCGCCGGCACCCAACAGATAGCTTTTGCCATCGGGGGTGGTCATGATGATCGTCCAGGTTTCGCCGTCCTTGGACGAAAACACCTCGAACATGCCGCCATTGCTGCCGAGACCACGAGCAACCGGGGTTTCGGAATGACGTTCGACCAACTGTTTGACGAGATCGGCTCGGTTCACGCCAGGGGATTGGGCGTGGGCTTGACCAACCAGAGTAAACGCACCTGCGACCAACAAACCAACAAGCGTCGTCATGGGAAGGAAATGCCGAATTTTATCGATGAGGCCACCAAGGCCGTGAGTACCTTCCTGCGCTCTTATGTTTGTTAGGAGTCGCGTGCAGTTATTCATGGTTTTTTCTCCTGGTTTGCCGTTCCCAGGGCAATAACGGGGAAAGCCAGGAAGGGGTGTCCCTTCATGACTCGATATGGGGATTGCGGAATTGCATTCAACAAATAAGAGCAAAAAAAGATTAACGTAAAATCAATGGCTTAAAGGGTCTGAAAGTTTTGCGTCGGCCATCTGTTAACTAATTGAAATTCTATGTTTTTGGGCGCCGCCGACCGGACAAGCACGCAACGATATTTGCCCTGGAATGGGTGCGGGGGCCGCTTTAAACTCAAAAAAGTCGCAGTCCACGAACAACGTTGGGGGCCGCGTCGTCCAGGTTCGACTTTCGACGATCATCGGACTTCATGAAATCAATGACGGTGTTGCCCCGGTCGGATGAGCAGATCGGGCGGGGGTGCCCGGAAACTATCCAGAAGCCCGGATGGGCCAGCAGGAGGAGCACAATGGCGAAAATTACACTCGAGCAAGCAGATACGATCATCAATGCCGCATTGGCGAAGGGCAAGGAAGCGGGCATGTCGCCGTTGAGCGTCGCGGTGCTCGACGATGGCGGCAACATCGTGGCGTTCAAGAAGAGCGACAATTCTAGCGTCCTGCGATTCAACATTGCCCTCGGCAAGGCATCTGCGGCCATCGGCATGCACCGTCCGTCACGCGCGTTGGAACAAGTGGCCAAGGATCGTCCGCATTTTGCAGAAGCGCTAACGGCGGCATCGGGCGGTAAATTCGTCCCCGTTGCCGGCGGCAGTTTGATTAAAGACGGTGATGGCACCGTGATCGGTTCGGTCGGCGTTACCGGCGACACGTCGGACAATGACGAGATCGCGGGACTTGCCGGTATCGCGGCGGCGGGGCTTCAGGGCGAATAGGCCGCCGACGCGACCAAGCCAGTCAAAACAAAACGGCGGTGCCTTCAAAGCACCGCCGTTTTTTGTGGATTGATCCGTTGCGCCGCGGCTATTCGATCGCCAGCAGTGTGGGGAGCCACAGCGAGATGATCGGGAACAGAACAATGAATACGACGCGGATACTGTCCGAGATGATGAACGGTACGACACCTCTGAAGGTGTCGAGCATGGGGACGTCCTTGGCCATCGAATTGATGACGAACACGTTGAGTCCCACAGGCGGTGTGATCAGTCCCATTTCGACGACGATCAAGGAGATGATGCCGAACCAAAGCTTGGTGTCCTCTGGACCGAGGCCGAAATCCAGTCCGGCGATGATCGGCCAAAAGATGGGCACCGTGAGCAGGATCATGGAGAGAGAGTCCATGACAAAGCCCAATAGGATATAAAGAACGATCATGCCCAGCAGGACGACATAGGGCGACAACCCGGAGTTCTGGAAAAAGTCCGCGGCGTAAATCGGCAATTGTGAGAAACCCAGGAAGGCGTTGAACAGTGCCGCGCCCAACAGGATGAGGAAGATCATCGCGGTGGTCGACGCGGTGCCCAGCAGGGCGTCGATAAAGCCGTCCAGCCGCATGCCGCCCTTGGTGACAGCGACCAGGAAGGTGCCGATTGCGCCGATGGCTGCGCCTTCCGTCGGCGTGAACACACCCAGATAGATGCCGCCCATCACCAGTAGGAAAATCAACAGGACGGGCCAGATTTCCAACAGTGCATGCCATTTTTCGGATCGGCTGGCACGTTCACCGGCCGGACCGGCTTCTGGATTGAGGCGCACGACAATGGCGATGGCGAGAATGTAGCCTAGGGCCGCCAGGATGCCCGGGATAAACGCCGCCTGGAACAAGGCGGCGACATTGGATTCGACCATGATGGCGTAAATGATCAGCACCACCGATGGCGGAATAAGGATGCCGAGTGTGCCGCCTGCCGCGAGGGTGCCGGTCGCAAGAGAGCCCGAATAGTTCAGCCGGCGCAGCTCCGGCAAGGCGACTTGGCCCATGGTCGCGGCGGTGGCGAGGGATGATCCCGAGATGGCGCCAAAGCCCGCGCACCCGCCGATGGCCGCCATGGCGACGCCGCCGCGGTGATGGCCCAGCCATGTATTCGCGGCACTGAACAAGGCGCGACTGAGGCCCGCCTTCGCGGCAAACTGGCCCATCATCAGGAACAGCGGCACCACCGACAGGTCGAACGTTGTGAAACGCCAATAGGTTTCGGTTTTCAGGAAACTGAGCAACGCCACCGGCCCAGCGATAATGACGTAACCCACCAGGCCGACGCCGATCATGGCGACGCCGATGGGGATGCGGACGGCGAGTAGGCCGAGAAGGGCGGCAAATCCGATAACGCCGATTGTTAAGGTGCTCATGGCAGAAAAGGCCTATTCGTCGATGAACTGGCCAGCACGCATCTCGGCGATGCTCCGGCCAATGGTGTAGACGATGACGATGACGAGGAACGACATAAACAGGACGGAAACGGGAAAAGTCGTCCACCGCGGGAAATTGATGGTCATCGACCGTTCGCCGTAGTTGTACATGTCGATGCCGCCGTAGATCATTCGCCACGTGAGAAGGACGCCGATGGCGAGGTACATCAGACTGCCGATGATATCGAAAAAGACCTTGGCGCGAACCGGCGCGGTCGACATGAAAAAATCGACAATAACGTTTCCGCGTGTCAGTTGGCACCAGGGCAGGAACGCGAAAACGGCGACACCGGTGCCGATTGCCACCAGCTCGAAGTCACCCGGAATGGGGGCGCTGAACAGAAAGCGGCCGATGATACTGACCGATGCCATGGCAGCGATCAGGAACAGCAAAACACCGCCGAGAATGGCGAGCACGCGGGAGATTTGGTAAAGAGCGCGGCCGATGGGATCGGTGGGCCGGCTCGTCGTTCCGGTTTCTTCGGACATGGATTTCTTAGAGATAAAAAATGCGGGCCGGGAGAACCCCGGCCCGCAAATGGGTTATTTCGAATATTTGTCGATCAAGGTACGTGCGTCGGCAAGGAGAGCCGCGCCGTCGATACCGTCCTTCGCGACCTCGCGGTACCACCGTTCGAACACCGGTGCCGCTGCGGCGCGCATTTTCTCGACTTCGGATTCGGGGATGACGTGGAACTTGTTCTTCTTCTTGGACTGAACCACTTTCAGGCCCGGCTCCTCGATGGCGGCCCAGTTGTTGCCCGCCCATTCCGCGATGTTGCCACCGGAATTGTCGTCGATCACCCGCTTCATGTCGGCGGAAAGCCCGTCATAGGACTTCTTGTTCATCAGGAACGTGAACACGTTGGTGCCGAGCCGGGGCTGCGGGCCGGCCAACGTCGAGAAGTTGCTGACCAGATCCTGCGTCTTGACCGCAGGTGCGATTTCATACGGCAGGGTGACGCCGTCGATCACGCCCTTGGACAAAGCCGGCGGAATGGCGTTCAACGGCATGCCGAGGCCGGTGGCCCCGAGCGCTTCGAGCAGCCAGACGCCACTGCGGGCGGCGGCACGAAGTTTCATGCCTTTGAGGTCGGCCATCTTGGTGACCGGGTCCTTGGTTTGGAACAGGAAGCCCGCATGAACATGCAGCAGGATCGGTTTATAATCCTTGAGGTCGGTATCGTTCAGATACTTGGCCTGGAAATCCTGCAACGCTAGCGTCGTGGACAGCGGATCCTTGTGAACGAAGGGCAGTTCGAAGGGTTCGACCCGCGGCATACGGCCGGGCGTGAAGCCAGGCAACGTCCAGGCGATGTCGATCACGCCGTCACGTACTTGGTCGAGAAGCTGAGGGGCTTTGCCGCCCAATTGCATGGACCAGAAGCCTTGGACCTTCATCTTGCCGTTGGCGGCCTTGTTCACCTTCTCGATCCAGGGGATCAGGAAGGTTTTCGGCGGATTGGCCACCGGCGGCACGAAGGTTTGAAGCCGTAAGGTGACTTCCTGCGACGAAGCTGTCTGAGGCACTAAGGCGGTCGCGGCGACGATGCCGGCTGCCAGCGAAATGACTGCGCGTGTTTTAGACATGCTAGCCCTCTCTGTTAATTTAATTCAGGTGGTTGGCGGTTGTTGATACGAAAAATGGTCGATTGTTTAAGTGGTAAAAAACCCACAAGAGTTCCCTGTTGTCTCCTGAATCAGGCTTGTTTTCAAGGAATAATGAATATGCCCCGGTTTCCAGCCTTTTCAGGACCTTTTACCGAGGTTTGTAGGCCGTTCCTTTGATTTCGATCAATAAATGAGGATGCGGTAACTGATGGACGGCTACCGTGGTACGCGTTGGACCCGTTCCGCGCTCGAAATAGCGGTTGTAGACCTCATTAAACCCGCCAAAGTCGTTCATGTTGACCAAATAGCAGGTCACATCGACTAAATCGTCCAAGTCGGCGCCCAAATCCTGCAAATTGACCCGCATATTCTCGAAAACGGCTGCCGCCTGGGCGCGTATATCCAGATTGGTGGTGCCCATCGTGTCCACCTCGACCCCGGCGAAACTGTTGTCGGGTTGGCGGGAACTGGTCCCTGATACGAAGATGAAATCGCCGACCCGCTTGGAAAGGGGATAGTTGGCGCGTGGAGTCATGCGTTTTTCGGTCACGGTAATCCTGCCCGGTGCTGGTGATGGAACGTTGCTTGTTGGTGCGGCATTGTGCCACTTCGGGCGCGGCGATACCATGCTTGCCGACATACGAACAACGAATGGACCATGGGAAAGCGACGATGACCGATTTAGCCGCCTTCAATCTGATGGAATGGATCGACAAGCACGCCGATCAACTCAAACCGCCGGTGGGCAACGCGATGCTTCTGCCCGAAGGCGACTTTATCGTCATGGCCATCGGCGGCCCCAATCTGCGAACCGACTATCATGACGATCCGGGCGAGGAGATTTTCTATCAGGTGCGCGGCGACATGACGTTGCGGGTTCAAGACAACGGCAAGCCCCGCGATATTTCCATCCGCGAAGGCGAATTGTTTTTGCTGCCAGCCCACGTGCGCCATTCACCACAACGGCCGGAAGGGTCCGTGGGGGTCGTGGTCGAGCGTCTGCGCAAACCCGGCGAGTTGGATGCGTTCGAGTGGTACTGCGAAAAATGCAACGCGCTCGTCCATCGACGCGAAGTGGAACTCAACAGCATCTACGAAGACCTGCCGCCGGTGTTCGACGAATATTACGGCGATGCCAAACTGCGCGTGTGCCCCGATTGCGGCCACGAGAACCCGGGCAAACCTGGCAAGTAACTCAGTTTCGCTAATTGCCTTCGGCGGTTTTTGGCGCGGCCGCGGGGTTCCATTGTCCGCGGCGCATGCGGGTAACCGTGACGGTCTCGAACACGCCCGCCTTGCGGAAGGGTTCGTTTTCGGAAAACCGGTCGGCGTCCGCCCGGCTCGGCACATTGATGATCAGGACGCTGCCCGTTCGCGTGTCGCCGTCGTCGCCCAGTGTGGCGCCGCCGAGGACGAGGATGTCTTTGTGCGCTTCAAGATAAGCGAAATGTTCCTCACGGGCGTTGGCGCGACGTTCCGATGCGCCGGCTTTATCGACGCCGTAGACCATGTACAACATAATAGGTGCCCCCCCTTTCTGGCAATTTGGCGCGTCCGGGCCTGCGAAGTAAAGACTTTGAGGTGAGTTAGAGACTCCGGCATGGACTTCGCGGACGCCCTGCGCCAATATCTGATAAATTCTGCAATGCGGAAAATCAAACCTGCCTCCGCATTATCCAGCTCCAGGGAGAAATTGAATGGGAATGCTCGTAGACGGCAAATGGACGGACGAGGATCGCGTCAACGTCGGTGGCCGTTTTGTGCGATCGGAAAGCACATTTCGTGATTTCATCACTGCCGACGGATCATCCGGCTTCAAGGCCGAGCCCGGCAGATACCACCTCTATATCTCCCATAACTGACCCTGGGCTTACCGAACCGTGATGTTCCGGAAGCTCAAACACCTCGAAGATTTTATTGGCTTGTCCATCGTCGCCTCGACGCGAAGCGATCAAGGCTGGACCTTCACCGGCGAAGAAGGCTGCACCGAGGATCACCTTTATGGCGCGACCTATATGCACGAGCTTTATACGCGTGCCGATCCTCACGTGACCTGCCGGGTGACGGTGCCGGTGCTGTGGGACAAACAGAAAGAAACCATCGTCAACAACGAAAGCTCGGAAATCATCCGCATGCTCAACGACGCATTCGTCGATTTGGCACCGCCGAGTCCCGACTACTATCCGGAAGAACTGCGGTCCGAGATCGACGAGATCAACGATTTTGTCTACGAGAACGTCAATAACGGCGTTTACCGGGCCGGTTTTGCGACCGCTCAGGAGGCCTATGAAGAAGGCTATGACAAGGTGTTTGCTGCCCTCGATGAGATCGAGGAGCGCCTCGGTAAGCAGCGCTATTTGGTCGGCGACCGCCTGACCGAAGCGGATTGGCGCTTGTTTTCGACGCTGTTGCGTTTCGACCTTGTTTACTACGGATATTTCAAGTGCAACCGCCAGCACGTCTATGAATATCCCAACATCTGGAACTACACGCTGGAGCTTTATCAGCATCCGGGGATCGCCGAGGTGACCAACTTGGAGCACATCAAGAAGGGCTATTACTCCAAGGGCTTGCGCAATCCTTTTGGGATCGTCCCCAAAGGGCCCGATCTCGATCACTTGCAACTCCACGACCGGGAGCGTTTTCCGGCGTGGGCAGCAAACTGAATCTGTCGCCGAACAACGAGATAAATACGTAACCGGGAAGAGAAGAGAGAAAAATGTCGGACGTCATCGATTTCGAAGTGCGCGGCGCCATTGGCGTCATCACCATCAACAACCCGCCCGCGAATGCGTTGAGCTTCGCGGTCGACAAGGGATTGCACGAGGCGGTGCAGCGGTGCACGGCGGATGACGCGATCAAGGCCATGGTGATCACGGGTGGTGGCAAGATGTTCGTCGCCGGCGCCGATATCAGTGAGTTCGGCAAACCGCGTCCCGATGATGTGCCGGAACTCAACGACGTTATCGAAGGGATCGAGGCGAGCGACAAACCGGTTGTCGCGGCGCTCAACGGTCTGGCTCTGGGCGGCGGGCTTGAGCTCGCCATGTCCTGCCATTACCGGCTTGCGGCGCCCACCATCCAGGTGGGCCAGCCGGAAGTGAAACTGGGGTTCATCCCGGGAGCGGGCGGCACACAGCGGCTGCCGCGTCTCGCAGGCGTCGAGGCGGCCCTCGATATGATCGTCGGCGGCGATCCCATCAAGGCGCAGAAGGCGCTGGAATTGGGAATCGTCGACGAGTTGGTTGAGGGCGACGTGGTGGCCCGTGCGGTGGAATTCGCCGAAGAAGTGGCCGCCAAAGGCGGAGCGCCACGCCGTACCGGCGAACAAACCGACAAGATCAGCGGCGTCGATAAATCGGTGTTCGACGCCTACCGCCGGAAGATTGCTCCCAAGTCACGCGGACTGGCAGCACCCTATGAATGCATCCGCATGGTCGAGGTGGCCGCGACCCTGCCGTTCGCGCAAGGGCTGGAAGAGGAACGCAAGGCGTTCGTCACGTTGCGTGACTCCGATCAGGCCGCTGCCATGCGCTACATGTTCTTTGCCGAGCGTGAAGTGGCCAAGGTGCCCGACGTGCCGCGCGACGTGCAGCCGATGAAAATCGCGTCAGCGGCGGTGGTTGGCTCGGGCACCATGGGTGGCGGCATCGCCATGTGCTTTGCGAACGCGGGGGTGCCGGTGACGGTGACCGATATCAGCCAAGAGGCGTTGGATGCGGGGCTTGCCAAGGTAAAAGCGAATTACGAGGGCTCGGTGTCACGCGGGCGTTTGACCCAGGCACAGATGGATGAGCGCTTGGGCCTCATCTCTGGCTCGGTCGGCTACGACGGCGCCAAGGAAGCGGACATCGTCATCGAAGCGGTGTTCGAAGATATGGACCTCAAGAAAAAAATATTTGCCGATCTTGATGCGGTGATGAAGCCGGAGGCGATCCTCGCCTCCAATACCTCCACCCTCGATATCAACGAACTGGCCGCGGTGACCAAGCGGCCGGACAAGGTCGTCGGCACGCACTTTTTTAGTCCGGCCAATGTGATGAAGCTGCTGGAAAACGTGCGCACCGAAACGGCGTCGAAGGAAACCATCGCCACCGTCATGCAATTGTCGAAGGTTTTGGGCAAGGTGGGTGTCCTCGTCGGCGTCGGCGACGGGTTTGTCGGCAACCGGCTGTTGGGTTTTGCCTCCCGCATCGCAGAGTTCATGGTCGAGGAGGGCGCGCTCCCTTGGCAGGTGGATAAGGTGCTCTACGATTTCGGCTTCCCCATGGGGCCGTTCGCGGTCAGCGACATGGCCGGCGTCGATATCCGCTACCTGTCGCGGCAGGGGCAGTTGAAGCTCTATCCGGGGCGGCGCAATCCGGTGCTCACCGACAAGCTTTATGAAATGGGCCGACTGGGCCAGAAGACGGGCAAGGGCTGGTATCTGTATAAGGACGGCAGCCGCAAGGGCGAACCCGATCCCGAGATCGAGAAGCTGATTGCCGAAACCTCAAAGGAACTGGGGATTGATCGGCGTCCTTTCAGCGACGAGGAAATCCTTGCGAATTACCTCTGCGCCTTGAGCAACACCGGTGCGCATGTCCTCGATGAAGGTCTCGCCATCCGCGCCAGCGATATCGACGTTATCTGGCTCTACGGTTACGGCTTTCCCCGGCAGCACGGCGGGCCCATGTTCCACGCCGATCTCGTCGGCCTCGACAAGGTGCTGGCCAAGACCGAGGCCATGTTCCAGCTGTATGGCGATTGGATGAAGCCGGCCGGCCTTCTGAAGACGTTTGCTGCCGAAGGGAAGAAATTCAAGGACTACAAAGCGGGCTAAATACGCTTCAGTAGATTCACGCGAATGGGCTGCGGGAAATGGATGCCGTCCTCGCGGACGTCGCCATGTTCAAGGAAATTGGCCCGCAGTTCGTTTTCCCGTGCGTCGATCTTTTCGCGGCGCTTGGGGTTGATGGCGGTCGAATTGGCGCGCCACTCCTCGAAGTCGGCGAAGCGGCCATCCCGGATATAGTACGTTTCGGCGATGGCTTGAAATCCGTGTCCACCGATCTTTTGGATTGCGGCGTAGGCGGCGGCGCGCACCTCGGTTTCGTCGTTGAAGGGCTTCTGGAAATGGAACAGCGGCCCGTCGGCCAGCGGTTCGGCGATATAGAGCAGCCCGCCTGGTTTCAGGACACGTGCCGCTTCGGCCAAGGCTGCGTCGATCATCTCCACGGGCACGTGGTGCAGGCTGTTATAGAACACCACGATGTCGACGGAGGAGTCCTCGTAGGGCAAGTCCTCTGCAACGCCTTCGACATAGGTTTCGTCGCCGACGGTGGGAACTGCCCGCGCCCGCGCCAGTTGCGCTTCGCCGGGATCGATGCCGATCACATGGGCGCCGCGCTCTGTCAGCGCGCGCGCGATATGGCCGTTACCGCACCCGACGTCGAGGATGCGCTTCCCGGCAACTTCCATCAGGCTTTCAATGACATCGGCATGGTTGCGCACCTGCGCGGACCGCCAATCGGTGGTATCTGTTACGCTGTCCATCATCATGGCCGCATCATATCCGCCCGGTCCGGGATTACAACGCGCAGCTGTTTAGCCCCTAATCTTCCACGGCAAGTGCGGCGAGGCCGACGAAAGCGGGCTGTGGATGGGTGATGACCGTGGTCGGAATGGCGGCAAGATAATCCGCGAACCGTCCCTTGTCCGTGAACCGCTGACGAAATCCGGACGCCTCGATCTGCGGCAGAAGTCTCGGAACGATGCCCCCGGCAATATAGACGCCGCCGCGTGCGCCGTAGGTCAAGGCGAGGTCGCCGCACACGGATCCCAGCATATTGAAAAACATATCAAGGGCGCCGGTGCAGTCCGGGTCCGCTCTTTCGACGGCACCTGCCGTCACTTGTGCCGGGGACAAGTCGTCGGGTTGGCGGCCGGCGCGGGCTGCAAGCGCACGGTACATATTGACGAGGCCGGGACCTGACAGAAAGCGTTCGATCGATGCGTGCCCATGGTCGGCCCGGATGGAATGGATGACATCGGCTTCGGTATCGTCCGAAGCCGCCATGGCGGCGTGACCGCCTTCGGTTGCTACGGGGACGAAACCTGTCCCCGTCGGGATAAGGGCTGCCACCCCAAGGCCGGTGCCGGCCCCGAGGACCGCAATAGGGGTGTCGGGAACGGCTGTTCCGATGCCGACCTGGGTAAGGTCAGTCGCCTTTAAATGCGGGATCGCTGCCGCAACGGCGATAAAATCGTTCACCATCGCGAGGTGCTTCAGGCCCAATGCGGTCTTCACCTCCGACACCGAAAACGACCAGGGGTGGTTTGTCATCTTAACCCGGTCGCCGGTGACCGGTCCGGCGACAGCGAAGGCGCCGTTGGCGGGAGGAGCTGATGGCGGATGGCTGTCCAGATACGCCCGGGCGGCGTCGACGATGCCCAGAAAGTCGGCGCATTTCAGGGTGAGCGGGTTGGTGATGTTTTGCCGGTCGTCGGCGATGGCGAAACGCGCATTGGTTCCCCCGATGTCGGCAATCAGGGATAGAGGCGCGGTCATGACAATTGGCGGCCGGTGTAGGGCGCCCGGTTGAGCGCATCGATGAAACTTTTGAGCCAGTCATCAAGGGTATGACCCGACAGCACTTTCATCATCGACATCCAGCGCTCGCGCCGGTCTTCCAACGACATGTCGAGGGCAAGGGCAAGGGCGTCGGCAACTTCTTCGATATCGAATGGATTGACGATCAATGCACCGCTCAACTCCCGTGCCGCTCCGGCGAACCGTGACAGGATCAGGACACCCGGATCGTGCGGGTTTTGCGCGGCGACATATTCCTTGGCGACCAGGTTCATGCCGTCGCGCAACGGCGTGACGAGACCCACACGGCTTGAGCGATAGAACCCGGCAAGGTCGTTCCGGGCATAGCTTTTGTTGAGATAGTTGATTGGCACCCAATCGAACTCGGCGAAGCGGCCGTTGATGTGCCCGGATTCGGTTTCCAATTCGGTTCTTATTTCCACATATTCAGGAACCTCCGAGCGCGATGGCGGCGCGATCTGGATAAGGCTCACCTTGCCGCGATGGCCCGGATATTTTTCCAAGAACCGTTCAAAGGCCTCCATCCGCTGGACAAGGCCTTTGGAATAGTCCAAGCGGTCGACACCGATGATCCAATCAATATTCTCCGTGCGTTCCTGCATGCGTTTGACGATGGATGACTTCCCTGAATCGAGACCGGCGCGGACGAACTCATCGGTGTCGATGCTGATGGGGAAAACGTCCGCGCGCAGCCGGCGGCCGAAGGCTTCGATGACATTGCCTTTGATCACTTTCCCGTCCGCCTCGTGGACGATGTAATCGAGGAACGCGCGGAGGTCGTTTTCGGTTTGGAAGCCGACGACGTCATAGGCACAAAGATCGTGCACCAGCTTCCGGTGCGACGGCAGCGCGGTGAGAATTTCGACGGCGGGAAACGGGATGTGCAGGAAAAACCCGATGGTTTGAGTGATCCCGGCATCGCGCAATTCCTGACCAAGGGGGATAAGGTGATAGTCATGTACCCAGATTAAATCGTCGTCTTCCAGCAGTGGATTGAGCTTGCTGGCAAACAGCCGGTTGACCCGCTGATAGCCTGAGTAGTCTTCGCGCTCGAAGGTGGCGAGATCCAGGCGGTAGTGGAACAGCGGCCATAAGGCCCGATTGGCGAAACCGTTGTAATACTCCTTGTGATCTTTGCGCGACAAATCGACCGTCGCGTAGACGATGTTTTCGGTTTCGGTCATGGTCGGGACCGCCGAGGTGGCTCCCGCAACCTTGCCGCTCCAACCGAACCAAATACCGCCGCTTTTTTCCATGGCGCCACGCAGGGCGACCGCCAGTCCGCCGGCCGCCTGCTTGCGCCCGTTGGCGACCGCGACCCGGTTCGAGACGACGACCAGTCTGTTCATTGGACTTCCCGCCAACTACGGCTTAGCCGCATGGCAGAATTGATCAGGCCGACCATGGAGTAGGTCTGCGGGAAATTGCCCCACAATTCGCCGGTCTTGGGGTCGATGTCCTCGGACAGCAGGCCGAGATGGTTGCGGCGGCTCAGCAGCTTTTCGAACATGTCGCGCGCTTCTTCCTTGCGGCCGATGGCGGCGAGCGCATCGACATACCAGAACGCGCAGATGGTGAAGGCGACCTCGGGCTTGCCGAAATCGTCTTCGGCAATATAGCGGTAGAGAAATTCGTCTTCTTTCAATTGCGCGCCGATGGCGTCGACGGTGGCGACGAACCGGGGATCGGTGCCTTCGATAAAGCCGAGGTCGTGAAGCAGCAGCAGGCTCGCATCGAGATTGCCGCCGCCAAAGGCGTCGACGAAGAGATTGCCTTTCTCGTCTACCCCGTTCTCCATGATTGTTGCTTTGATAGCGTCGGCGTCCCGGCGCCACTGCTGCGCACGCGACGTATAACCGAGGCGTTCGGCAATCTTGGCCAACCGGTCGCAGCCGGTCCAGCACATGACGCTGGAGAAAGTATGCACCTTGGCGATGGTACGGTATTCCCACAGGCCGGCATCCGGTTTGTCATGCAGCTCGATGGCTTGCCGTCCGACCTGTTCCAACTGCTCGAACAGACGAATGCCGCCGGGCTGGGCCAGGCGCTCATCGAAAAAGGACTGCGTAGCGGCGAGGATCACACTGCCGTAGACGTCGTTCTGAATATGCTCATAGGCCTGATTGCCCCGGCGCACCGGTCCCATGCCGCGATAGCCGCCGAGCGTCGAGATTTCCTCCTCGATGAGACGCGGTTCGAGGGTGATGCTGTAAACCGGCTGCAAGTGCCCGTCCTCGGCGGAGGCGATCACATTGGTGATGTAATGGATGTGATCTTCCATGGTGCGGGACGCGCCCAGCCGGTTCAGCGCCTTGATGACGAAATTGGCGTCACGCAGCCAACAGAAACGGTAATCCCAGTTGCGGCCACTGTCCGCCGATTCGGGGATCGAGGTGGTCATTGCGGCAACGATGCCGCCGCTTTCTTCGAAGTTGCTGAGCTTCAGGGTGATGGCGGCGCGGATCACGGCTTGTTGCCACTCGAAGGGCAGCGACAGGTAGCGGCACCATTCCCGCCAATAGGAATGGGTTTGTTCGAAAAACTCACGGCCCGTGGCGACGATCGGGCTGGTCAGGCTTTCATCCGGGCCGAGGATCATGGTGATCGGTTCCTCGAGGATGAACATGACCTCTTCCATGAGGTAAGAGATCGGCGCATTGGTGGTGCAGCGCATGACCAGGTCCGGCATGACGAAGCGGATATGGTTGCTGCCGCGAGTCCGTTCCGGCCGTCCTGCGCCATAGGAATGAGCGGGACGCAGCCGGACGCGGATGCGGGGGTGGCCGATCACCGGTCGAATTTGCCGGACGATGGTCATCGGCCGGAAGGTGCGTTCCTGGCGCTTGAAACGGGGGCAGAAATCGGTGATCTCCAGCGCCGCGCCCGTTTCGTCATAAAGTGTGGTGACCAGGATCGCGGTATTGCGCAGGTATTGTTGTTCAGAGCGGGCATACCGGTCGACCTCTATGTCGAAAAAGCCATAGGGCTCCTGGCCGCCCTTGCCGCCGGCGCCATCGAGAAGACTGCAAAAGATGGGGTCGCCGTCGAAGCGGGGCATGCAACTCCAAACGATGCGGCCATCCCGGTTGACCAGCGCACTAATCGCGCTATTGCCGATGACACCTAGATTAAGGTCGTTGGGAGACATCTTGCTTTGTTAACCTTTCCTCGCGTCCTCGGTTTTTCTATTTCGCTGCCTTAACCGCGTATACCTCGACGGTCTCATCCCTGCCACGAATGGGAGTTTCGCCTTTCGTTTCGAATTCGAAGTCCGAGCCGGCGAGTTGCTTGGTAAACGCGGAAACCAATATCCGGGTCCCATAGGTTTTGTTCAACCCCTCAAGACGCGCGGCGAGATTTACCGCGTCACCATGCACGGTGTAACTCAGCCGGTCGCCGGCGCCAACCGACCCGGCGACGACATCACCCGTATTGATTCCAATACGGGTGATCATATCGACGCCCTTATCGAAATGATGGGTGTTCAGCGCTTCTTGTATTTCCAGTGCCGCGTGGATGGCATCGGCGGCGTGATAGGGATCGGCGATGGGCACGTTGAATGTCACCAGCATCGCGTCACCTTGGAATTGATTCACCACGCCCTTGTGGCGCTCGATGATCGGCACCACCAGGGAAAAATAGCTGTTGAGCAAAGTGACCACGGCCTCCGGCTCGAGGTCTTCGCAGATACTCGTGAATCCTTGGATATCGGCGTAGAGAATGGTGGCCAGCCGGTTTTGCGGCTGGAACTCGCCGCGATTGGCAAGGATCGCCGAAGCGACGGATTCAGGCACGTACTTACCGAAGGTTTCGCGCAGGAAATCGCGTTCCCGGACGCCGTCGACCATCTCGTTGAAGCCGTTGGCGAGGACGCCGATCTCGTCGTCGGTCAGTATCGGCGTTTTGGTATCGACATGCCCTTGGCCGAACCGATGCATGGCGGCTGTCAGGGATTGGATGGGCCGGGAGAGGCTGCGTTGGATGAAATAGAAGGATGTACCGGCCATCATCACGATGATGACGAGATCGAATAGGAACGCATCCGTGGACGCGATTCCCTGCAGCCGCCGCGCCGGGGGAAATACGAAGGCCTCCAGAACGGCGAGGGAAATGGGAACAACGCCGACGGCGATAAAGGCGGCGAGAAATTTGTTGAGGAGTGAACCGCCAACGGGATCGATGATCTGGCCGTGGCGCTCGAAGATGTACTCCTTCAGCTGGGTCGCGTAATCGCCGATCGCGAAATAGAGGTAGATGCCGACGAAGCATCCGAACAGGGCGATCATCGATAAGTAGAATGGCAACAATGTCAGGGTATCGCATCCCGGACATACCGCGTCCGTGCCGAAGAAAGCGAAAGACATGATGCAAATAACCAGGGAAGCACCCCATAGCGCGGAATCCACGGGCAGACGATGGATGCGCGGCAGTGCCTGTTTAAGATCCTGCTCGCCTTTCAAATAACGCTGTATGGGCGCAAACAGGATCACCGCGCCGATCCCGTTCACGGCAATGAGAAAGACCAAATTGATTGGGACGGCGATCCAGGTTCTGTCGAATTGGGCGGTAATGGCCATGAATGACGAGAAGGCGACCGCATGCAGGACGGCAATGGACAGCATATAGAGGACGTAGCGAAGCCGCATTCGGCTGTCTCCGCGTGGGTTCAAGCCATGTTTCTGGCCAAGTTGTAAGCGATCAACCTCGTCTCACCATACGAAAAAAACAAGACGGCGTCTTCTGATGACATAAGTGCGGGACATCCGGTTTACCGGCTGCCGGCGGGCAGGAGATCTTTGATCGCGTTTGCGGCGTCCGAAATCTTTTCGACGGCCTCATCTTTTACATCTTCCGCGATGTTCACGGTATCTTGGGCGCGACGGGTCAGGCGATTATGCAATTCCGCATTCTTGGTGCGCCACTTTGCCAACTGTGCGCGACGTTTTGCGGCAAAGTCCTCTGCCGATCTGTTGACGATTTCTTGCTGTTGTCGATTGCGTTCCGCTTGGCGTTTTGTTGCTTGTTGCGCAAGAAGCTGTGGATTTCCTTTGGCCATCCGCCAAGCGTCCAGTTCCTTCTGCCGTTTGTCCCGCCCTTTGACATCGCGTTCGGCCTGGAGGCGGGCGCGGAACCGCATTTGGAGGGCGGCCGATTGAAGCGCTTGGCGTTTTGCGTCGTCGTCAGGATCTACATCCTCGACGAGATCATGGGCGTCGCCAAGGGGGGCGCCGCGGACATCCTCCCATAGGGCGAGCACCTTGCGGCGGTAGGACTGATTTTTCAGGGGGTCGGACGAATGATAGTGGGCGGCGGCTTTCACCCAAGACCCTGTTTGGTGTTTTAGCTCTGAGAGGAAGCGGGCCGCATAGGCAACATTGTGTGCCGGGTCGAGCGCCTCGTCGATGGAGCCGAAGGCATTGGGGTGATAATAAAGGTTCACCTGCATGCATCCGACATCAATGCTCGCGACCCCCGTCGCAAGGAGGCGTTTGGTTTCGGCCATGGCCTCGGCCTTGGTGTCGAAATACGTCGATTTGCCCTGGGCAGTGACTGTCCACGGCCAGGCAAATTTTACCCCCCTCCTGGGGTCCCAGCGACCGGTTTCGGCCAGCGATATCGCATCCAGGAGATTGCCCGGTATACCGTGCGAACGTTCCAGCTTTTCCGTATAGGTTCCGCAGCTAATATTCTGATTTATAAATGGATTTACGCCCTTCGCGAGGGAAGGGGCAGCAGCCAAGAGTAGCGCTGCGGCGAGGGCGGCGGGCGCCCGCATCCGTTTCCAAGTCCTTAACATCTTCCCGTCCTTTTGGTCGTTCTTTTTTTGAGTACGGAAAGCGTCGCAAGGGCCGTGCCAAGCCGGCTACGGGCGTGGCGGGGATGTTGCGTCAAGTGCCGGGCGGGGTCTGGTCCCCGTCGCCCAGCGGCCGTTGCATGATGACCGAATCCACCCAACGGTTCATCTTATAACCGGTCGAGGGCAACAAGCCCGCCCGGTCGAAGCCGCAGCGGCTGTGCAACGTGATGGATGGGTGATTGGCGGAATCGCCGATGACAGCGACCATCTGCCGATACCCCATGGATGTGCAGGTATCGATCAACGTGGACAGAAGGGCGCGCCCCAGACCCTGGCCATGAAAATCGGGGGCGACGTAGACCGAATCTTCGACCGTGTAGCGATAGGCGGGCCGGGCTCGATAGGGACCGGCATAGGCATAGCCGCCGACAAAGCCGCCGATTTCTGCGACCAGATAGGGATAACGCGCCGCTTTTGTCGCCTCGAAACGGCGGGTCATTTCGGCAACATCCGGTGCGTCGACTTCGAAAGACGCAAGGCCGGTGAGGACGAAGTGCGCGTAGATTTTCTGAACGGTGTCGATGTCGGCGAGTGTCGCGTCACGCACGCGCACCGCGTTGTCCGGCATGGCGTCGCCGCCAATACCCATTTCCGATTTGGGCGCAGGTTGGCTCATCTGTTTTTCAGATCAACCGGATCGATTGAGGTTATCACGCTGATCAGCTCGCCAATTTTACCGGCCAATTCCTCGAACCCGTTTTGCCGTTCGATGGTGGTTTCGTTCATGTAGATCGCGCGGTTGATCTCGATTTGCAAGGCATGGACCGCCATGGTCGGCCGGCCGTAATGGCGGGTCGTAAAACCACCCGAGTAGGGGTTATTGCGGTGCACGGCAAAGCCCATGTCAGTGAGCGTTTGGTCGACGAGGTTCGTGATGGTGGGGCTGCAGGCGAGCCCATGATTATCGCCAAGGACGAAATCCACGCGCCGCCGTCCCCGGTCGAAATCCATCGGCCCGCCAATGGACGGCATGGAGTGACAATCGATCAATAGACAGACGCCGTATTTCCGTACGGTCGTGTTGATCAGGTCCTTCAGCGTGTCATGATACGGCACGTAATAATCGTCGATCCGCCGTTTGGCATCGGCGAAGGTTAGGGGCCGATCATAAATTTCTTCTCCGTTGGTGACGACCCGGGCGACGGTACCCAGCCCGGCGGCGACACGTGGCGACGCCGTGTTCACGTAGTCGGGCAGGGGATCGGCGAACATAGCCGGGTCGAGTTCGTAGGCTTCCCGGTTGGGATCGACATACGCCCGCGGAAACAACGCCTTCAACAGGGGAGCTCCGTGATCCGGCGCGGTCGCGAAAATTTCGTCTACGAAGCTGTCTTCGGACCGGCGAATGCCGACGGGGTCCAATCGGGATTGGGACATGAACTCCGGCGGATACCAATTGCCGCTATGGGGGGACGAAAACACCACGGGTGCCGTCTGCTGCACGGGGGCTTCGACGGAAATGGGTGCGCCTAGGGTTGCGGTTTGTGTTGAGGCGACGGCGTGTCCGGTAGCTTGGTCCAAGGTTTCTCCCCAGGATCGTGCAAGTGTATTGTACATCTATATGCGGGCATATGTCCCCGGGAGGCGCGCAGTCGCGGCCGTGGAGGGGAGCATAGGCGCTAACCCTCACTTTTAGCCTACCGGTGGCCATAATCAAATTTTTTTGCCGTATTGGGCGAAATGGCCCGATTCCAAGGGGATAATTCGTGTGCATAGCCTTGCATTTGAACGGCAAACCACTATAAATCGCTGTCCCCGGCCCGCCGGCCGCAGGCTACCTGTATCCCGAACGCCGGCGATTCGAACCGGGGCCGGCCATGTCCCTAGGGACACGCATAGCGGTCGGTAAAATGGGCGCGTAGCTCAGCGGGAGAGCACTACGTTGACATCGTAGGGGTCACAGGTTCAATCCCTGTCGCGCCCACCATTTTTTTCAAAGTTCCCCAACTTTTTCGCACATATCGTGAAGCGGCTGATTTAAGCGCCGATGCGAGGGTCTTGCCGTTTCCGCGAGAGGTCCAGCACGAACGGCTGGTCCCACAAAATAATTGCGGTTGACAGAGGTCAGAAATGTTATGATATAACATATCATAATTGATGCGAATGACCTTGGCCGAAACAGGCACAAGGCGCGGTTACATGAGGGGGAAAATGTATCGTCAGAATAACGGGCGCAGGCCCGAGCGTGCCCTTTGGATCAGCTTATTTTCCTTTTTTTTGCTGACCACATCACAAATTCATGCACAGGAACCAATCCAGCTTTCGCCGGTAGTCATAAGCGCAACATCGACCGAGAAGCAGCTCCGCGATGCTCCGGCGACCGTTACGGTGATCGGGTATGAGGAACTACAGGAACGTCCGGTTCAGGACCTTTCGGACGCGTTGCGCGGTACGTCCGGCGTTACGATCAACAGCATTGGGTTGAACCGGCGCGGCATCAGCATTCGCGGCATGCCGGAAGAACACACGCTGATCCTGATTGATGGGAAGCGGATCAATAGGGCCACCAGCGCGATCGCGCATGCCGACTACGACCTGAACTGGATGCCGGCTGAGGCAATCGAGCGCATTGAAGTAGTGCGTGGGCCAATGTCATCCCTTTACGGGTCGGATTCCTTGGGCGGCGTTGTCAACATAATCACGCGCAAGGCGACGGATATCTGGAAAGGGAGTATCTCTACCAAGGGCGGGCTGCAACAGGGCACGGGGGGAGAAACCTATCAAGCCGGCTCATATGTGGGTGGGCCCATTGTCCCCGGTCGTCTCGGCCTGAGCGTTTATGCCGAAGCGCATGGACGAGATATGACGCGGGATGCCGAAGACGCCCGTGTGTCGGAATTGGATGCACGCGACTCAAAGATTGGCAGCGCGACGCTCACCTGGACGCCTGATGAACGCCAGCGTGTCGACCTGACCTATGGATACGGCACCGAGAAGCGTAGCTACGATATTCTAAGTGGCTCGACGCCGTATACGTCGACCGACAATGTCCAGCGCCAACATTTCTCTTTGTCGCATCAATCAGATTGGCAGTGGGGTAAATCGACCTTTCGCGCCTACCGTTCGTACCTCTATCGTAAAAACCGGCGGACACAAGGAACGCCAAGCGGACCGCAAAAACTAACCGATGACATCGTCGACGGCCATGTCAGCGTGCCTGTCTTGGGCTGGAATCTCGTAACCGCCGGCGGAGAATGGCGTCACGAGCAACTCGAAGATCCCACGGTAAATGGTTTCGGTGAAGAAGATGCGGAGCATCAGGCGCTATTTCTTCAGGATGAAATCGCCCTCGGAGATAGCTGGTCGTTGCTCCTCGGCAGCCGGTCCGACCATCACGAAAAGTTCGGTTGGCACCAAAGTCCACGGACCTATCTCGTCTATCACGCGACGGAGGCGTTCACGATCAAGGGCGGTGTTGGGCAGGGATTCAAGGCGCCCACCCTTAAACAGCTCTCGCCGGGATACTCTGCTTCGGCTGCCGGAGGCCGTTTCACCATTCTCGGTAATCCCGACGTGCAGCCGGAAATAAATACGATGTATGAGGTGGGGGCCGCATATGACGGGAAGGATTGGTCACTTAGTGGCAGCCTGTTCCAAAACGATCTCGAAGACCTGATTCAGACCACTTGTATCGCGTCTTGTGGCGTTTTTGGCGCCGAACAGCGCACCTATGAAAACGTCGATAAAGCGCGTATCCGCGGTATCGAGGTCGGGGGTAGGACGACGCTTACGGACCAACTCGATCTGGAGGCCAACTACGTCTTTCTACGTACGGAAGATCTTTCTACGGGGCTGGAACTGGAGGAGCGACCCCGACACAGTGCCAATGTTGCGATGAGCTGGTATCCGACCGATGATCTAACGGTACGGGTTCGAAACGAGTATGTCGGGCGTCAAACCGTTGATCCGTCATCGTCTACCCGCGAGGTCTTATCCGGCTACGCGATCTGGTCGATCGATGTCAGCCGTCAGTTGACCGAGAGCGTCGCCTTGAAAGGCGGCATCCAGAATCTCACCAATGTGAGATTGTCGGAAAAATCGACAAATTATCCCTACGCCGAAGCGAGCCGCCTCTTCTGGCTCGGCTTGAATTACAGCTTCTAGTCATGACCCGCGTAGTAGCACTGTGGCTAATATTGGCCACAACGTTGGGGGGGCCTGCGGCGGCTCAAGAAGGTGCCGCTCCCAACGCCTCGGAAACCCCTTCCGGGCAGACTTTCGTCCGGATCGTAACTAACAGCTTCGTCCTTCCCGGCAAGCTGGCCAAGATCGCGGCGTGGGCCGGTGACGTTGGAATTGTGGCCGACTCCGTAAACGTCGACACCGCATCCGGCGCGCCTCAAGAATGGCTTGAGGGCGCGAATCTCGTCATTCTCGATACACCCCGGCCCAACGACCGTGCCATGGTAGAGGCGCGCCTCGGATCTGTGCTGGAAGATTCGGCCGCACCTTGGATCCGAGTAGGTGGAGGGCCTCCCGGTTTCGAGAGGTTGCCGCCCCGTCACGCGCGGCGGCTGATTGCCTATTACGCCAATGGCGGCGAGACCAATCTGCGAAACATGCTTTCCTATGTCCGGCACTGGCATCAGGGGCAAACGGTTTCCGAGATTCCGGTACCGGAGTCGATGCCAAAGAGCGGTTTCTATCATCCGGAAGCGCCAAAAACATTCGACAACATTGCGGCATATTTATCCTGGGGGGCATCCCGCTGGCCCAAAGATGCGCCAAGTGTCGCCTTCGCCATTCATTCCAATACTCTCGGCAATATGCAGACCAAGGTGGTCGATGCGCTCGTGGAAGGAAGCGAAGCCCGAGGAATGGTCCCATTGGTCTTCTGGTTCGAAGCGGCTAAGCCGCGGGCGCTTCACGATGTTTTCGCAGCCTCCAAGCCTGACGTTCTGATCAACCTCCAGCATATGCAGAACGGCTCCGCGCGCAGTGCCGAGTTCCTTGCCCTGGACATTCCCGTGCTGCAATCGCTCACTTACAGATTGGGTGATCGTGCCGCATGGCGTGCCGCGACGAGCGGTGTGCCCATGTATATGGTCGCGCCATTCCTCAGTGTTCCGGAAAGTTGGGGCATGAGTGATCCTATCGTCGTCAATGCGATTGAAGACGGTGAACCGGCACCCCTACCGGAGCAGGTCGGCGCCCTTCTGAACAAGGCGGCAGCGCTTGCGGAACTGCGGCGCACGCCCCCGCCCGAGAAACGTTTGGCGCTCATGTTCTGGAACTATCCTCCCGGTGAAAAGAACCTCGCCGCGTCGCACCTCAACGTGCCACGCAGCCTCGAACGCCTAACAGCAGCGCTCGCCGCTGCCGGCTACGAAGTGCCACCCACTAGCGAGGACCGCGTTATCGTGGCTGGGCAGGCCGTGTTAGGTGGTTATTACCGGCCCGAAACGCTCGACAAACTATTGGCCGACGGGTTGGCTGATACGATCCCGCTTGCACGGTATCGGGCTTGGCTCGACAAGCTGCCCGAGGTGTCTCGTACCCAAATTTTGGAACGTTGGGGGCTGCCGGACAGCCATTGGGCTCTACGTGAGATCGATGGGGAACTGCGGTTCATCGTCCCGCGTTTGCGCCTCGGCAACCTGGCCGTCATGCCCCAGCCGCCGCGGGCCGGCCGGCCCGGCGAAGCCTACCACGATTCCAAGGTTCCGCCCGATCATATCTATCTCGCCGCCTATTTGTATTTGCGTGAGACGTACGGTGCTCAGGCCCTGATTCATCTCGGGACCCACGGCACTCAGGAATGGACACCGGGCAAGGACCGCGGGTTGTGGATCGGGGATTTCCCGTTCCTCGCGGTCGGCGACTTGCCCGTCTTCTATCCATATATCCAGGACAATATCAGCGAAGCGATCCAAGCTAAGCGGCGTGGCCGTGCCGTCATCGTCAGCCACCAGACGCCCCCCTTCGCGCCGGCCGGGCTTTACGATGAGTTGCGGGATCTGCACACACACCTTCACGAATACGGCCAACTGGTGGAAGGGGCGGTGCGTGATCGGACCGCCGAGCAAATCCGCGCCTTGGCGATTAAGAGCGACCTGCATCGCGACGTCGGTTGGGACGAGGACGCGATGGCGCAGGATTTCGACGGTTTTCTTGCCGATCTTCACGATCATCTACACGGGATTGCGCACAGCGCCATGCCGCTCGGCCTGCATACTTTTGGCGAGGCGGCCTCACCCGAGCATCGCCTCAGTACGGTGATGCAGCAGCTTGGAGAGCCTTATTACCAGCTCACAGATTCCGAGCCGGACGAACTGTTCGTCGACGATTTCCGGACCCTTCGGCAATCGGCGCCTTATCGTCTGCTTGAGCGGCACCTGCGGACGGATGCTCCATTTGACGAAATAGTAGAGCCGCAATTGCGTAGTCTGCTTGAGCGTGCCGGTGAGTTAGACCGTCACCTTGCCAACACGGGCGAGATCGAAGCGTTGCTTACGGGCCTGCAGGGCCGCTTCGTCGCTCCCGGAACTGGCGGCGATCCGATCCGCAATCCAGATGTTCCAAGTGGTCGCAATCTGTATGCGTTTGAGGCCAACAAAATTCCGACCCAAGCAGCCTATGCGGCGGGTGCGGAGGCATTTCAGAAGCTGATCGATACATACGGTGCCGAACACGACGGCAAATCGCCGGAGAAGCTTGCCTTCTCTCTGTGGTCTTCGGAGGCTCTCCGTCATCTCGGCATTCTCGAGAGTCAGGTGCTTCATGCACTGGGTCTGCGCCCGGTATGGGATAAGGGTGGCCGCGTGAGGGCGTTGGAGGTCATCCCGGTGAGCGAACTGGGCCGGCCCCGGATCGATGTCGTTCTGCAAGTGACCAGCGTTTACCGCGATCAATTCGACGGTCTCATGCGTCTGCTCGCCGGCGCGATAGACGAAATTGCCCAATTGGATGAACCAGGGAACTTCGTTGCCATGAATGCCCGCCGTCTGGCCGGTGAACTTGTCGACCAAGGCATTCCAGAGGCACGTGCCCGGGAATTGGCAAGCCTTCGGCTGTTCAGCAATGAACCCGGCGATTACGGCAGCGGTTTGCCGGACATGACACTCGATTCCACCCATTGGGAATCGGACGCGCCGCTCGCCGAACAGTTCCTGTCCCGGCTTCAGTATGCTTATGGGGCGCACGACTGGGGAACCCGACTCGAGAACACGAACCTATTTTCTACGCAACTCAAAGGCGTTCAGGCCGCCGTGTTCTCACGTTCCTCCAAGCTTCACGGTATGCTCTCGACCGATCACCCGTTCGAATTTCTCGGTGGATTGGCCCTGGCGGTCCGGCATTTGGACGGCAAGAGCCCAGCGTTATATGTCGCCGACCTCAGGGACCGACAAGCGCGTATCACGGGCGCCGCCCGGTTCATCTCCAATGAACTGCGCGCGCGCTATTTGAACCCCCACTGGATTACGACGATGCAAGCCGAGGGGTATGCGGGGACCCTTTCTATCCTGAATGTCGTAAACAATGTTTGGGGCTGGCAGGCAACTGCGCCCGAGACGATACGCGCGGACCAGTGGCAGGCGATCCATGACACGTTCGTGAATGATGTGCGTGAGCTTGGATTGAACGCTTGGTTCGAGGAAAACAATCCGACTGCTCAGGTCCAGCTTATCGAACGGTTGGTCGAGGCGATCCGCAAGGGCTACTGGGATGCACAGGAACAAACTCGGCGGGAACTCGTAACGCGCTGGCAGGAGCTGGTTCCCACACAGGATCTAGGAGCGAGCGCCAAGATCACCCGTGCCTTCATCGAACAGACAGCCGCCGGTTTCGGCCTAGGCGCACAATCGGCTGCCACCGACACCGGTGGTGCCCCAACACCCGGGAGTTCCGACGGCGCCGAAACCGCAAGCGACCCTGCAGAGCAGGTCCGTGGACAAGTTCTGCACTCGGTGGCACCGGCCGCCGCCAGTGTGTTTCCCTGGCAATTGTGGTTCGGGCTGGCGACGCTGATCGTCTGCCTGCTGGGCGGGGCGATCTGGCAGGCCCATAGCAATCGATCTGTAACCGGAGTGACAAATTCTTCATGACCGTATTCGAATCCAGCCTTTACGAGTTGGCCCGCCTGTTTCTTATCCCTGTTCTGGTGCTGATTTTGGCATCGCTTGTCTACGCGTTTTGTGCCTTCGGCAGTTTTGCCATGGAAGCATGGCAGCGCCGACGCGGTTCGTACCGCTCGCGTCTTGCGGTGCATCACGAGCGAACGAGCTGCGGTAGTGATGATCTTGAGTTGTGGATACTCGAGCGGTTGGAGTGGTTACGGGTAATTGCGCGGAGCGCACCGATGCTCGGTTTGGTGGCGACAATGCTTCCTATGGGGCCGGCGCTTCTCGCGTTGACCCAAAACGACGCTGAGGGTGTCGGGGAAAATCTGGTGGTGGCGTTTTCGGCGGTCGTGCTGGCGTTGATCAGCGCCAGTATCGCATTTTTCGTTTCGACCGTGCGCCGGCGTTGGTTGCTTCAGGACCTGCGTCTGATCGAGCAGGGCCGGGAATTGGACTGATGCGCTTTCTAGAGCATGACGACGACGATCCCATCCTCTCCGTCGTCAATCTCATTGATTTGTTTCTCGTGGTCATCGCCATGTTGATGGTCGTCATTGTACGTAATCCACTGAATCCCTTCGTCAACGACGATGTCATAGTGGTCGAGAAACCGGGACAGTCGGACATGCGGATTACCATCAAGGAAGGAGAGGAACTGACCCGGTATGAGGCAAGCGGTGAAATCGGAGAAGGTCAGGGTATCCGCGCCGGGGTGACCTATCGATTGCCCGATGGGCGGCTCGTGTATGTGCCAGAAAGGCAAGAATTGAGCCCTAGTGATGGAATGCAATAAGGAGATGTATTAAATCGCTGTTGGAATACGCGCCCATCATTTTTTCCAAAAATTGAATACCAGAGTCGTTTCAGGGGTTTATGGTTGTGTCGCGACACACCAATGAGGCCGATCCGTCCCCATGAACAGCCCCCGCCTCCTCACGGCCATCTACTGCCTCGTCCTGTCGGGCGCCCTTATCGCCGTTACTGCCGTTCGCTTCGACCTCTTTCACGGTATCGAACCGCGAATGGATCACGCCTTTTTCATCGACTGGGTGCAGTCGGTGGTTGGCGCAGAGAGGTTCTTTCCGGAACGTCTCCCTGGGGACTCACTGCTCGCGGCGCTCGAGGCCGATCGCGGCAGTTTTCTGCATGTCGTTCTGAAACCCCTTTATGTCGCGCCGACGACATTGTTCACAATTGTCGGCCTGGCGTGGTTCGCCGTCGGGGCACTTTTGACTGGGGTGTCTCTCGAATCGCAGGTGTTCTGGAGCATCCTGGCGCAAAGCGGCATGCTGTGTTTGCTCGGATTTATGCCGCTTTATCTAGCACGCCCGGAAGGTCAGGGCACGCGTGAAGCAATCGCCGTCGGCGCCCTGGCGGTGTGTGTCGCCGCGGCGTCTTCGTTTCTGCATGCTTTCTCCCCCTTGGGTGTCCACAACGTCGGGCTATTGGCGCTGATTGCCGCCATGTTCGTTGTCGGGCGATACCTGCAGGCGGTACAGGCGGGCGCGGTTGGCTCGCAAATGCGGCTAGCCGCCGTCGGTGCCCAAATGGTTGCCTGCTACACGATGTACACCAACGTGTTTCTGTTGCCCGTCGCGACGGGCATCGCACTTCTTTTGTGCGGACGGCAAGGATTGCGTTATCGCATCTTGGAAGCTACGCGGTTCAGTGCTCTCACCGTCATCGGCTTCGTCCCGGCGCTATTGTTGCTTGGTGTGACATTGTTGCATCCGCACAGTGCTGATACATCGCAGAATTTTGAGGGTCTGGCGAAATGGGCGGTCTCTACCGGTGAGACTGGCACCATTGCATATCTAACCGGTAATTTCTTCGGCTGGTTTCAGAATGCTGGGGCGGTGTTCGGTTACGGGGGGCTCGCGCTTGGGTTCGTTGGCCTTGTCATATTCGGTGTCCGATACCGACAGTGGTTGCCCCTCGGTATTGTCGGGGCTCACTTGCTTGCGTCGACGGCGATGGGCGGCTTCGCTGGCCAATACAACCGCACCTTGGCTTATGTTGTCCCCTTATTGGCGCTTGGGGTCGCGACCCTTCCGATATGTCTGATTCAGATTTATAGAGCTCGCCAATTCGGCGCGCGGCGATTTGCCGGTATAGGTTTGGTGGCAGTCGCCTTGGCATTCGGTTTTCATTTTATTTCGGAATGGCCAAGGCTTGCAGATCCGCGCAAGGTCTCCGCCTGGAGTGCTTATTACGTCAAGCAGGGGACAATGCGCGCGATGGTGGACAGGATCATGTCCCCATTGCCGGATGACGCAGTGCTGGTGCCCTGGGATCAAAGCATCTGGTACAGCGTTCGGGTTTTGCACGCGGACGACCGGAAAAAGCTCCACTTGTTACAGCCTTTGGAAACCCTCTACAAAATGCAACAGAGGGGGAAATTGGATGCATATCTCACCAGGCGCCGTGTGAGTCTGTCGAGCAGTGCACCGGTGTATTTTTTGGCGCCCCAAGCAATGTCGACGGTCGATGCGGAACGTCTCGCCAGCAACACGCTGTGTCAGAGGGCATTACTGGATTGTCATAAATTGACGGTTGAAAAGATCGGCGATCAGATTGTGAACGCCAACAACCCGAATTTGAACATCGCGCTTTATCGAGTGCGAACCACATTCTAAACGGACCGGCTCAATCGCGGCGTGACCTTGCGCAACCCGGAATTCCAAGGGATAACGGTTTTACGTTGTCGCCATCTGCGCTTTTTTCGGCGCGGCGTCGCTCAGGATTTCGAACCTCATGCACCGTTGGCTAGTCGATTTTCTCGCTTGCCCCGCTTGTCCGGGTGAGGCGCCGATTCAAGTTTCCGATGGTGAATGGCAGGGCGACATCCTCGAGGCAGGAGAACTGTCCTGCAGCGCCTGCGGCGGAAAATGGCCAATTACGGACGGTATTCCGCGCTTCGTCGCACCGGACGACAATTACGCGAAAAGTTTCGGGTATCAATGGAAACGCTGGCGCCGAATTCAGATCGACCGATTGGCCGGACATCGGCTTACCGAAGACCGGATTTTGCGGGATACGGGCTGGTCCCGGGATTGGTTTGCCGGCAAGGTGGTTTTCGACGGCGGCGCGGGCGCCGGTCGTTTTTCGGATGTGATGGCGGGGCTTGGCGCTCGCGTCGTGGCACTGGATCTCAGCAGTGCCGTGGACGCGTGCCGCGAAACGACGCAGGTTCACGGTGACGCGGTCCAATGTATACAGGCATCCCTCTATGCGATTCCGCTGAAATCGCGGGTGTTCGACGCCGTTCATTGTGCGGGCGTCATACAGCACACGCCGGATCCCGAAAAAACCATGCGCGCGATGCCGCGTTTGCTCAAACCAGGTGCGCCGCTGAGCTATAATTTTTATGAGGTGACGATGAGCCGGCGCTTCCAGTTTTTGCGTGCGGCATTTCGCCTGGTCACGCCCCATATGTCGCCATCCGCCTTGTTGGCCCTCTGCCGCGCTCTGGTCGTTCCGCTGTTCCCCTTCAGCCGGTTTGTCAGCCGCATACGTTTCGTCCGCTTTGGACTTCGGTTCCTGCCCATCTGTGCCGTCCACTACCCCGAACTGACGCGCGATCAACAGTTCGAGTGGACGCTGCTCGACACATTTGATTGGTACAATCCGCGCTACGACACGCCGCAGCGCCACGGAGCGGTCGCGGGTCTACTGGAGAGAGAAGGCCTCGAGGTAATCGAGGCACGGCCGGGTGTCGTAAATGGCCGGCGGCCGGCGGGCCGCTAGAACGCGTCACATTCAACGATTTCGACAGGCCGCGTGCGGGCACCCGCGCGAACGCGGTCGGCCGTTCTCGGTTTCATTTGTTCACAAGATGAAACACCGTATAAACATGTTGTTCACATGTATTGACGAAAGAAAAGCGTTTGTGCTTCTGATAATTATTTGAGGCATTCTAATAACTTGAAGCAAAAAATTAACGCCACCATATCGTAACGAAGCAAAAGAAGAATAGAGGCTCATTGAGTGGCACATTCCATTCTGTGATCGGCGGATGCCGGGCAGGTCGTAGGTCCGGCTGCCGTACAGTTTGGAGCCGCACGAGACGGTGACGAATATGGACGGCTCATTTGGTCCCAGCGTGACATCGGACGCGGCGCGTATTCTGGCAGTGGACGACGATAGGACAATCCTGCTTCTACTTGCCCATAAGCTTGAGCATGCGGGCCATGAGGTTGTCGCCGTCCGAAGCGGCGAGGAGGCGCTCGATACGTTGCGCGCCAGTGCCGACGGCTTCGATGCGGTGCTCTTGGACCGCACGATGCCCGGTATGAGCGGTATCGACGTCGTCAAGCAACTGCGAGAGGAGGGTGTCCTCGCGCAGGTTCCTGTCATCATGCAGACCGGTGCGGACAGCCCTGAAGAAATCCGCGAGGGCGTGGAGGCGGGTGTCTTTTATTATCTTGCCAAGCCGATCAAGGATGAGCTGCTGTTCCCGGTGCTTTCCGTGGCCGTCCGGGATTTTCGCTATCGCAAGTGGTTGATCGAAAAAGCGGGCCACGCGCCGATGAGCGGCGATGCGAACGGTGGCAATACCAGAATCCAAACATTGGAAGAGATCGAGGATCTGGCTCCGATCCTTGCCCGCAATTTTCCCAACTGTGAACAGGCTGTCTGCGGCCTCGCCGAATTGCTCACCAATGCTTTGGAGCACGGCAATCTAGGGATCGGATATGAAGAGAAGACCGATCTGGTTGCCCAGGGTAAATGGCGCGAGGAGATTCTGCGCCGGCAAAAAACGGGGGCCTTTGCCGACAAATTCATTTCGGTCGATCTTGTTCAAGAGAACGGTGGTGTTTCGGTCGCGATCGAGGACCAAGGGCAGGGGTTCGACTGGCAGAATTTCCTCGATATCGACCCCGCGCGCGCCTCCGACAATCACGGTCGGGGCATCGCGCAAACCAGGGCGCTGAGCTTCAATTCGCTGAAGTACAACGAGCCGGGAAATCGTGTCGTTGTGACAACCGGCAGCTAATTCCGGAGCAATACCCAGCTTCGAAAACAGGGAACGTCGAAGAAACGAGTGATCTTGGGAGAAACCGTCATGTCGAATAGCGGGCTTGTATTGCGCCAGTTTTCGGCAGCTTCGCTGCTTGGCGCCATTCTTGGTTTTCTGCTGATAACCGGTGGACATGCCGCGGAGAAATCCGATCCCATCGTCGTCGGATTGGACGCCGACCTTACCGGGTCTGCTGCGTCCGGCGGTATTGCTATTCAACGGGGGATGGAACTCGCAATCGACGAGATCAATGAAGCCGGTGGCGTAATCGGGCGCTCCGTTATCCTGAAAGTGCGCGATCATCGCGGCAATCCGGCGCGCGGCGTTGACAATATGCGAGAGTTCGCCGAGACCAAAAACTTGGTTGCCGTATTCGGCGGTATCCATACGCCGGTCGCGCTCGCGGAGCTCGAGGTCGTTCACGAAGCGAAGATCGTGTTTTTGATCCCTTGGGCGGCCGGGACCACAGTTGTCGAAAACGGGTACACACCGAATTACGTCTTCCGGGTTTCGGTACGCGACCAATTTGCGGGCGGTTTTTTGATCCAAGAAGTGGTCGAGCGCGGTTTCAAGCGCCCGGGGCTTCTACTCGAGCAGACGGGGTGGGGACGTTCCAACGAAAAGGCTATGCAAGAGAGCCTTCGCGCTCGAAATATGCCGGAGGCGCCGATTGCGTGGTTCAACTGGGGCGTCAAAGATCTCAATTCGGAGATCAGTGCGCTCAAGACCGCCGGCGCCGACGTTGTCCTGCTGGTTGCGAATGCACGAGAAGGTGTTGTTGTTTTTCGCGATATGGCGAAGCTGCGGGCCGAAGAGCGGCTGCCTGTCGTCTCCCATTGGGGGATTACCGGAGGCAATATATTCGACCAAGCGTCAGCGTCGCTTTCTTCGGTGGATCTCACGTTCCTACAAACATTTTCCTTTTTCGACCCTCCGTTTCCGGCAAAGGCGCGCAGAGTCTTCGATGCTTACTGCGCCCGCTTCGATAAATGTTCTAGTCCAGCTGATGTGATCTCTCCGGTTGGCACCGCCCATGCCTACGATCTCATGCATCTGCTCAAGATGGCGATCGAGAAAGCAGGAGCAACCGACCGGTTGGCCGTCCGCGACGCGTTGGAAAACCTTGGACGATATGAAGGGTTGGTCCGCGTATACGACCCGCCGTTTACCGCCGAGCGGCACGATGCGCTTGATCGCAGCGATTTCCGCTTGAGCCGGTTCGATCGGGCCGGGGCAATCGTTCCTCTCGAGCAGCAACGCGCGCAGTCCCGGTGATCGACTATATCAAAGTCTCTGGCCTGCTTCCGCAGGTCCTCTTAAGGATCCTTCCCGCCTGCGTGGGGATCCTGCTCGGCATTTGGTACGCTGCTTCCGTCGCTGTCGACAGGACGGTCAATGATGAACTGGCGGAGCGGTTGCGGGAAGAGGCCGGCCACAGCGCCGTTTCCGTCTCCCGAGAGATCGAAGCGATAGCCCAATTCGTCGGCTCGGTGGCGCAAAACGAACTTGTCGTCAACGGCTTGATCGACACGGTTGGGCGCGACGACTACCTCCCCGTTATGCTGCAATCGCTGCGGCTGCCGGGGTCGGCAGAGGCACGCGTCTCTTTAATCGACTATCGTGCCCGTCTCATCATTGGTGACGGTGACGAACAGAAATTTACCGGCGCCCCATGGCGTGACGAAGTGCTGCTCAAAGGCGGCCCGTTCGTAAAGGTTTCCGAAGCCGGCCTCGTTGTCGCCTACCCGGTACTCGTTGGTGGCATGCCAGAAGGGGCTGTGGTGGTGGAATACGGGCCGGATGAACTGGCAAAGACATTAATCGGTGGGACGGAAGGACAAAACGGCGAATACGGTGCGATCGTCCCATCGCCGTCTGACGATGTTGTTCAAGAACCGGCTGTGTTGGAGCATTCCCTTCACCCAGAGGAGGACAAGGCTCAAGAATACACCCACGAAGGAATAAGCGTCGTCGTCACAGAGGCCGGCAATGTCATTGCGACGTCCCATCCATCCTTTGCGCGTCTTGGCGAGCCTTTGCCAGAACCGGACGCCGATTGGGCGTATCTGAAGATCAAAGTGCCGCACTTTCCTGAAATTTTCCTCTTAGCAGCGCAATACAGGCCGCACCTCTATGCAGCGGCCGACCGCATGCGCAATTTCATGCTTAGCGCCATCGTGCTGAGCATCGTTGCTGTTGGAATCGGTATTTTTGCGGCGGCCTATCTCACCGCCAGTCCTATCCAGCGGTTCGCCGCACAACTCAAGGATATCCGGGAAAATCAGGATCTAAGCCAGCGGGTTTCCGTCGAGGGCACGACCGAGTTTCATCGGCTGGCCACCGCGTTTAACCAGTTGCTCGATAAAATCGAAAGCACGAGTATTTCGCGGAACGATCTCGCGACCGAAATTGTTAAGCGTAAGAAAGTTATCGAGGAGTTGGACCGGTTCAAGCATGCCTTGGATAACACCCAAGACATCATCTACATCTTTGACCCCGAAACGTTCGAAATACGCTATTTCAACAAGGGGCTTATGGTTGCCACCGGCTACGACGAGAGTGACCTGTCCAAGTTGAAGGCGAATGAACTTCGTCCAGGATTTGATGTTGAGGACATCAAAGCCCGGCTGAAACCGTTGATCGAGCGCAAAGTCAGCTTGTTGAACCTGGAAAGTATTTTCCGTCGTAAGGACGGAACGGACTTTCCTGTGGAGCTTTCCGTTCAGTCGGTTGAAGCCGAGGACGATTATGTGTTCGTTGCCATTGCGCGTGACGTGACCGAGCGTAAACGTGCGGAAGCCACGATAGCCCAGAAGCAGGAGGAGTTGAACCTGCGGATCGTAGAATTGGAGGACTCACGGGCGCGGCTAGAGAGACAAGGGGCGGAGCAGGCGCAGCTTGCCGAGGAGCTTGCGATCGAACGCGATAAGGCGGAAGCGGCGACGCACGCTAAATCCGAGTTTCTGGCAACGATGAGCCACGAGATCCGGACGCCGATGAACGGCATCATCGGTATGACGGAACTGTTGCTCGAAACCGATCTGAATGAGCATCAGCGGGGCCATGCGCGCACCGTCATGCATTCGGCGGAAACGCTTCTCGGTTTGATCAACGATATCCTCGATTTCTCCAAGATCGAATCCGGCAAACTCGAACTCGACCCCGAGCCGTTCAACCTCGAAATGGTGGCCGAGGATGTCGTGGAGTTGATGTCGGTGAAGTCGCAGGAGAAGGGCATCGAGTTGATGACTCGCTATACGCCTGATGCGCCGCGACATTTCGTCGGCGATTCCGGGCGAATTCGCCAGATGCTTCTGAATTTGATCGGCAATGCGATCAAGTTCACCGAGAAAGGGTATGTGCAGCTCAATGTTGAGCGCGTCGATCAGGTTGGGCCGGATGATGACCGCTTACGTGTACGGATCTCGGTCGAGGACACCGGCATCGGCATTCCCGAAGATAAGCGCGATGCCATATTCCGGAAATTCGAACAGGCGGATTCGTCCACGACGCGTAAATTCGGGGGTACGGGGCTGGGACTCTCCATTTGCCGTCAGCTTGCACACATGATGGACGGCGATATCGGTGTCGATGGGAATGACCACGGCGGTTCGACTTTCTGGTTTGAAGTCGTCATGGGACATTGTGCAATCGAGGATGAGATTGAACCGGATTTCAGTATCCTGAAGGGACAACGCGCCCTTCTCATTGACGATATTCCGACGAACCTCGTGCTGCTAGAGGAGCATCTTTCGACGGTGGGTGTGGAGACCGTCTCGTGCAGAGGGCCGGGCGATGCGATCAAAACGCTCGAAACTGAATTGGCGTCGGGTCGGAAATTCAACATGGTGATTTCCGACTACATGATGCCCGAGATGGACGGGGGTCGGCTGGCTGCGGCACTTCGGGCGACGCCGGGCGCAGAGGATATGCCTATCATTCTGTTGAGTTCCGCCGGGGGGCGGCACGACGTTTCTGATGTGCCTGACGGGGTGATCAACGCCTATGTGACAAAGCCCGTTCGCCGGAAGCAACTGCTGTCGGCTGCTGCCGCGGTGGTGGAGGCCGCACGAGACGGCAAGCTCGCCGGTGTTGTGAGTTTCGATGGCGCCGCCTTGGACACGGCTGGTCACGTAGATTACGGCAAGATTGACGCGACAGGTATGTTTGCTGGCGTCAAGGTACTGCTGGTCGAGGACAATCGCGTGAACCGGGAGTTCGCTTCCGAAACGCTCATCAATCTTGGTTGTGACGTGATAACGGCCGGCAATGGGGAGGAGGCTGTCGATATTGCCAGCGGTGAGCAATTCGACGTTATCTTCATGGATTGTCAGATGCCCGTGATGGACGGCTTCGAAGCCAGCACCATTCTGGCCAAGAAAATGAAGGCCGGTGAAGTCGCGGCCATGCCGATTATTGCGCTGACGGCCAATGCCATGAAGGGCGACCGCGAACGTTGTCTCGCGGCGGGTATGAACGACTATATGAGCAAGCCCATCCGTAAGAAGGCGCTACAGGCCATGCTCGCCGAATGGGTGGGGTCTAACGGCACGCCAGATGCCGCCGCGATGCGAACCGAGCGATCTGCCCAATCGGACGGCCGGCCAGCGAAGAGCCCGTCAGCGAGCAGCCAGACCGCGAATAGTCGACCGGACAACAGCAATGGCCATACCATCGACCAAAGCGTGCTGGACGACGCGAAAGAGGTCATGGGCGACAAGATGTCGATGATCATCGAGTATTTTCTCGAAGATTCGCAAACCTATATGCGTGACATCGATACGGCACTTCCGGCCAACGATTTCGAGACCATTGCCGCTCGCGCACATACGCTCAAATCGTCGAGCCGGGAGATGGGCGCCAACCAGGTTTCCGAGATTGCCCGGGAATTGGAGGAAACGGCTCGCGTCGCCAAGGACGGCACAGCCCCCGACTGTCGGAAGGTGACGGCCTTGGTCGAGGATTTGAAAATATCCTATGTCGCCGCCGAGCGGGAACTCGCTGAATTTCTAGAAAGCTTGTCCGGCTGAGGGCGGTTTTTCCGCTGTTGCCGTGTTTCGTTCAAGAAAGGGGTGATCTTCTTCTCTGAGAACCCGTATCCCGTGTTCGGACGGGAGTGCGTAGGTTAACCCCTTGGCATTACAGCGGTTTTCATTTCTTAAGAAATACCCATTTATGTCTTTACGACCCGCGGCCATTGGGGGGCCGTTTGCCGCGGCTGCCGCCGAGAAACCCGAAAATTCAGTGGGTTCCGGCTTGGGGATGTAGCCATGGTAACGACGATGGGTCTCAAAACGGGTCTTATGGTCCCGTTTCAGTGGCCCAAGGAGCTATATCGGCGTTTCAGGCGCTATTACGGCTTGGACCGGCCTGTCAGAGGACAGTCGCTGGAGCATGGCTTTGCCCGCATTTCCATCTCTGAGGACGGAGAACCTGCTCCCGAGATCGCACCTTCCGAATTGGAAGGGAACGAGGTCTGGGACGACACGCGGATAAATCTCGCTGAGAAGCTTTGGGGCGAGGGGTGTCTGGGTCCCTGCGGTGCCGAATATTTGAAATACGAGACCCAGCTGGTTCAACTGGACCAGAAACGCAGCATGCTGCAAATCGGTGCCGGCCTCGGCGGCGCGACCCGCGCGGTTGTTGACGATTCCGGGGTCTGGGTGACCGCGTATGATGAAGATTCGCAATTGGCGGAAATCGGCACGCTGCGGGCCCGCATGGCCGGCATGGTCAAAAAGGCGGGGATCAAGACCTATAAACCCCATTCGCCGAGGTTTAAGGAAAACAGCTTCAATGCCGCCGTTTCGTGCGATTCCCTTCTGTATGTTTCAGTCGAGGACAAAGAAAAAGTCATCGCATCGATGGCCAAATCCCTGCGGGTGGACGGTTATCTCATAATGACGGAATGGGTGTTGGCCAAGCCGGGCGAGCCGAGCGACGAGGTCAAAGCCTGGATCGACCGGGAGCCCCGAAAGCCATATTTGTGGACGGCGAAGCAGACCGTCGATTTCATCCAAAAGCAGGGGATGGATCTCCGGATTTCCAAGGACATGACCGACGACTATCGGAAGATGGTCATACAGGGATGGGCCCAGTATTTGGCCGACCTGACCAAGGCCGATTTGCCGCCGGAGATGGCGCAAACCGTACTCGACGAGTGCGAGTACTGGATTCGCCGTATGGCGGCCCTGGAAAAAGGCGACATCCGGGTTTACCGGTTTGTGGCCATCAAGCTACCGGTCAAAACGGGCGGAAATTTCGGCTAGAATCGGGGTTTGAGCCGTTGACAGGGGGGACGTAACCCCCTATGTTCCCGCCGCTCGCGCCGCCGGCTTAGGCGGCGTGTGATTTTTGGCCCTGGCGGCTGGCCGCCAGTCGACGTAATCGTTTGGAACATGGGTGCATTATGAAGGTCCGGAATTCTTTGAAATCCGCCAAGCTTCGGGAAAAAGGCTGCCGGATCATCCGCCGGAAAGGCCGCTTGTACGTTATCAACAAGCGCAATCCCCGGTTCAAGGCCCGTCAAGGCTAAGAGCTGTTCACCATGCCGCCGCCCAAAACGTGAAGGGGTGGCTCCGGAAGTTCGATAAACCGCGCCCTTCGGCGCGGTTTTGCTTTTGCGGTATCCGGGAATTCCATAGAGTGTGATTTCCAACGATGATCAACTCGGCGTATCCTTCCGGGGAAGCGTCCGTTGACGATGGGGAGCGCTAACACAAACATGTCTTTGAAAATGCCGGAAGTCGACACGTCTGTCGTGTCGCGCCGGGACGACATCATTAATCGGCTACGGCAAATCGTGCCGCCTGGACCATTGGGCGAGGGCGTCATCGACGATCCGCGGGCATTGCGTGCTTATGAATGCGACGGGCTTTCGGCCTATCGGCAGTTGCCGATGGTCGTCGTGTTGCCGGAAACAACGCAGCAGGTCTCCAAAATCCTCGCCTATTGCCATGAGAACGGGATCAAGGTGGTGGCACGCGGCTCGGGTACGTCCTTGTCGGGAGGTGCATTGCCGTTGGCGGATGCTGTGATGATCGGGCTCGGCAAGTTCAACCGGGTCCTCGAAATGGATTTCGACAATCGCTGTGTCGTGACCCAGCCGGGAGTTTCCAACCTCGCCATTTCACATGCGGTGGCGCACCGCGGATTCTATTACGCGCCGGATCCCTCGAGCCAAATCGCCTGTTCCATCGGCGGCAACGTGGCTGAAAATTCGGGCGGCGTGCATTGTCTCAAGTATGGACTTACGACCAATAACGTACTTGGCGTGGAAATGGTTTTGATGAACGGCGAGGTCATCCGCCTCGGCGGGAAACATCTCGATGCCGGCGGCTATGATATTCTCGGTGTTGTTACCGGCTCCGAGGGACTGCTCGGCATCATCACCGAAGTGACCGTACGTATCCTGCGCAAACCCGAGACCGCCCGCGCCGCGTTGATCGGGTTCCCCCAGGTGGCTGCTGCTGGCGATTGCGTCGCGTCGATCATCGGCGAGGGCATTATTCCGGGCGGTATGGAGATGATGGACCGCCCCGCCATCAAGGCGGCGGAGGCATTCGTCCATGCCGGCTACCCGTTGGACGTCGAGGCACTGCTTATCGTCGAGTTGGATGGCCCTCAGGCCGAGGTCGACTATCTGATCGGCCGCGTCCAGGCAATCGCCGAACGCCTCGGCGCGACACATTTCCGTCTATCGACCAGCGATGCGGAACGGGAGAATTTCTGGGCTGGACGCAAGGCGGCGTTCCCGGCCGTCGGTCGTTTGTCGCCGGACTACTACTGTATGGATGGAACCATTCCGCGTGGGCGCCTGCCGGAAGTGCTGACCCGCATCGCCGAAATGTCGAAAGCCTATAATCTCGGGGTGGCGAACGTATTTCACGCGGGGGACGGCAATCTGCATCCCTTAATCCTTTACGATGCCAACAACGAAGGCGAGCTGGAGAAAGCCGAGGCTTTCGGTTCCGATATTCTGAAACTGTGTGTCGAGGTCGGGGGTGTCTTGACCGGCGAGCACGGGGTCGGCGTGGAAAAGCGGGATCTTATGCCCACTATGTTCAACGAGACGGACCTCAATCAGCAACAGCGGGTCAAATGCGCCTTCGATCCCGACGGTCTCCTCAACCCGGGCAAGATGTTCCCGACGCTCCACCGTTGCGCCGAGCTAGGGCGGGTGCACGTCCATCGCGGGGAAACGCGTTTCCCCGATCTTCCGAGATTTTGAGGGCGGCATGAAGCCGACGAGCGAAACCGACGTTCTCGATGCGGTTGTTGCGGCGGTTGCCGATGAAACGCGCCTGGAGATCGCCGGCAACGGCACCAAGCGCGGCTGGGGACACGAGGTCGTGGCATCTGAGATCCTCGATCTTTCGGGTCTTTCGGGGATCACGCTTTACGAACCGAGCGAATTGGTTCTGACGGCCAAGGCCGGAACGCCGCTCCGCGCCGTTACCGCGGCCCTCGACGAACAGCACCAGCAACTAGCTTTCGAACCGCCTGATTTTGGCCCCCTTTACGGCGCGGCACCCGATGCCGGGACCATCGGGGGTGTTGTCGGTTGCAATTTGGCTGGACCGCGGCGCATTCAAACCGGCGCGGCCCGCGATCATCTGCTTGGCTTCCGGGCGGTGAGCGGACGTGGCGAGCTCTTCAAATCGGGCGGCCGTGTGGTCAAGAACGTGACCGGCTTCGATCTGTCAAAGTTAATCGCAGGCTCCTTCGGAACATTGGCGGCGATGACCGAAGTAACCGTCAAAGTTCTTCCCCAGCCCGAGAAAATTCGGACCTTGCTGATTTTTGGCGCCGGTGACGCCGATGCAGTCAAGGCCATGTCGACGGCATTGCAAAGTCCGTATGAAGTCAGTGCCGCAGCTCATCTTCCCGCCGAGCAAGCAGGGCGCTCGTCAGTGTCCTACGTTTCGGGTAGCGGCGGTTCGGTGACGGCGGTGCGTGTCGAGGGGCCAGGTCCGTCGGTGGAGGCACGGCTTGCCGGTTTGCGGCAGCAGCTTTCCGGCTACGGCGACCTGGAGGAACTCCATTCCTCGAACTCCCGGACCCTATGGGCCGAATTACGGGACGTCGCACCGTTTCTCAGCGGCGCGAACGACATGATTTGGCGTCTATCGGTGCCGCCGATGAGCGGCGCGGAAATCATCGCCGATTTGAGTTTGCCGCTGGAGTTCCGCCATTTCTATGACTGGGGCGGTGGTCTCGTTTGGCTGTCGACCCCGGCCGGTAAGCTTAATGCGGCATCGCGGCTGCGTCAGGCGGTCATGGAAACCGGCGGGCACGCGACCTTGGTTCGTGCGCCGGATGCCGATAAACGGGAAACGGACGTGTTCCAGCCGTTGTCGTCGGGTGGCGGTGCGCTCACAGCCAGGTTGAAGGACAATTTCGATCCGCGCCGCGTTCTCAATCCGGGCCGGATGTACCGAGACCTATAGGGGCGCAAGGGGAAGATCGTGCAAACCCATTTCACCTCCGCGCAGCTGCAGGAACCGGGAATCCAGACCGCGAACGACATATTGCGCGCTTGCGTCCATTGCGGATTTTGCCTGTCTGCCTGCCCGACATACGCGTTGTTGGGGGACGAAAGGGACAGCCCGCGCGGCCGCATCTATTTGATCAAGGACATGCTGGAAAGCGACGCGGCGCCGACCGAGGAGGTTGTTCGTCATGTCGACCGTTGTTTGTCCTGTCTCGGGTGTATGACCGCGTGCCCGTCGGGGGTGCATTATCAGCACTACGTCGACAACGCACGCATCCATATCGAGGAAAATTTCACCCGGCCGTGGTTCGACCGGACGGTGCGACGGTTGATCGCGGCCGTGCTTCCCTATCCCGGCCGGGCGAAGCTCGCCTTTAGGGCGGCGCGCCTCGCCCGGCCGTTCGCCGGACTTCTCGGAGGGCGGTTGAAAGCCATGCTGAAACTTGTGCCGAATACCGCGCTCGGCGAGACCCGGGAACCGACTGTCTATCCGGCGCAGGGGGTGCGGCGTAAGCGGGTGGCCCTGCTGCCCGGATGCGTGCAGGACGTTCTGAGGTCCGGGATTAACGACGCGACGATCCGCCTGCTGACCCGGTTGGGCTGCGAGGTCGTGATCGCGCCCGGGACCAGCTGTTGCGGCGCCTTGACCCATCATCTCGGATACGACGCGCCGGCGCGGGACTTCATTGCGGCCAACGTGGAGGCCTGGATACGCGAACTGGACGGTGACGGCATCGATGCCATCGTGACCAATGCGGCGGGCTGCGGCACGGTCGTCAAGGACTACGGCCATATGGCGGCTGACGATCCCGCCTTGGCGGAGAAGGCGAAGCGGGTCGCGGGACTGACCCGCGATATTTCGGAGCTGCTGACGGAGTTGGCGCCTCTCAAGGGGGTTGTCGGCGATTTGCCGCCGCTCGCCTATCAGGATGCTTGTTCGTTGCGTAACGGCCAGCAGGTCACCGCGCAGCCGCGGGCGCTCTTATCCTCGGTCGGGTTCGACGTTAGGGAGCTCAATGACGGTGCCCTGTGCTGCGGATCGGCGGGCAGTTACAACATTCTGCAGCCGGACATCGCCGCGGCACTGCGCACGCGTAAGGCGGCGGCCATCGGCGCGACGGCGGCCCAAGTTGCGGCAACGGGCAACATCGGTTGTCTGACGCACCTGCAGGTGGCGGTGGAAATACCCGTCCTTCACACCGTGGAACTTCTCGATTGGGCTACCGGCGGGCCAAATCCTCTCGCCGCCGAATAAGCCTCGTGTTAATTTGGGCGTGTTCCGTTCGTCCCTTGGTGCGCAGATGACGAAGATGGTCCGCGCGGTGGCCGTGACCGCGGCATGTTTCCTCACGGCGGCTTTCTACATGGTTGGTGCGAGCACGTCCGTGCGTGCCGCCCAGGATGATGTCCGCCTCGATCCGCTGTTCGAGCGCCTGGCGACGGCGCCGAATCCTTCGGATGCAATGCCCATCGAGTCGGAGATCTGGAAAATCTGGATCGAATTCGACGAACCGGATGTTTCCCGCAACATGAAGCTCGGCGTCTATTCCATGAATACCGGCCAGCTGCGCCAGGCGCAGGCTTTTTTCGACGAGGTTATTCGGCTGGCGCCGGACTTTGCGGAAGGTTGGAACAAGCGCGCGACGGTACGTTATCTGATGAGGAATTATCCCGCCTCCGTTTCGGACATCGCCCAGACGCTGCATCTCGAGCCTCGCCATTTCGGCGCTTTGTCGGGACTAGGTCTGATCGAACTGCATCTCGGGCACGAGGAAAAGGCGCTTCATGCCTTCGAACGGGCGCTCGAGATTCATCCGTATCTCGGCACACTCCGCTTCCAAGTGGATGAATTACGCGAAAAGATCAGAGGCCAGAAAATCTGAAATCTGAAAGGAAGTTAGCTTGGCCGATACACTGATATTGGGTGCAGGAAAAATCGGAATCGCCGTTGCCCAACTGCTGTCCGCGACGGGCGATTATGAAGTCACCCTTGCCGACTACCATCCCATTACGGTCGATACTGGTAATTCCATCCAACACCTTCAATTAAACGTCAATGACGACGCGGCCCTTCGCGAGGCGCTCAAGGGTCGCTATGCGGTCGTTAGTACGCTCCCCTATTTTCTTGATCTGCGCGTTGCCGAATTCGCACGTGAAGCGGGGGTCAATTATTTCGATCCGACGGAGGATGTGCGCACCGCGCATCTGATCCGCGATTTGGCCGACGGCTCGGATACGGTGTTTATTCCTCAATGCGGTTTGGCGCCCGGGTTCATCGCCATTGTCGCGCACCACCTCGTGGCGCTGTTCGATGAACCTCAAGACGTCAAACTCCGCGTCGGCGCGCTTCCTCAATATCCGGACAACGCACTGAAATACAATCTGACCTGGAGTACCGACGGGCTTATCAACGAATACTGCAATCCCTGCGATACGATCCACGCCGGACAACGGCGAGAGGTGCTTCCCCTGGAGGGGCTGGAATCGTTTTCGCTCGACGGGGTCGACTATGAGGCGTTTTCGACGTCGGGCGGCATCGGCAGCCTGTGCGACACGCTCGAAGGAAAGGTTCAGAACCTCAACTACAAGACCGTGCGCTACCCCGGACACCGCGACATGATCAAAATGCTGGCGGAGGACTTGAATCTTTGCCACCGGCGCGACGTCTTCAAAGACGTGATCGAACACGGCGTGCCGGTCACGCGGCAGGACGTGGTGGTCGTCTTCGTCACCGTGCGGGGGCTCAAGGGCGGCAATCTAACCCAGGAATCCTACGCCAAGAAGATATACGGCGGGGAAGGCGGGGCGCCCTGGAGCGCGATCCAATTGACCACGGCCTCGGCCATTTGTGCGATGGTGGACCTCCATCGCGAAGGGCATCTGCCGGCGACGGGTTTCGTCAGGCAGGAGCAGGCGGACTTCGCCACCTTTATCGCCAACCGGTTCGGAAAGGTCTACGCCTGAACTAAGGCGCTCTAGTATCCCATCAGTCCGAAAATGCCGCCTGCGGACGGGACGCCTTCGGTGAGGGCGAGCATGTTCTCAATCAGGCCGGTATTGGCGGCTGTGGTCAGGTTGAGATTGTTGACGATGAGGCCGATTTTGACATTCGTCGCCCGTTGGAGCTCCGCGTTCTCCTGGGTCGTGACGGCGACACGATTTTGAATCTCGCCATCCAGGTGGGCAATTTTTTCGGCCAGCAGATCGAAATTCCCCTCGATCAAAGACGCTTGTCCTTTGATGATCGCGCCTTTCTGACTGATCGCCGTCAGCGCCGAATCGATATCGTCAATGGCCTCGTCGATTGATGTTTGATCAGCAAAGTCCGAATAATATTCGCTGGAGAGCAACTCGATACCGCCGCGTTGAAGGGTGCCGCTGAGGGAATCGGAGCCACTATAGGTGACCGCACCCGTCGACGAATCGTAGCTGTCGAGCGTTAGTCCATCCAACGACACCACGTTGCCTGTTGCCGCGCCGCTGCTGTCGTATTCAACGAAGCCGTTTTTTGTCTCCTCGATACGCCAATAATCGCCATCCGCATCCTCGATGACAAACTCGGCGCCGGCATATTGGCCCTCGACGGAAAGATAGCCGCCGCTCATGGACGACGGCGTGTACAGATTGTCGGTCGTCCAATTGGGGCCGTGGGTATTGCCGATCAAGTTGACGTTTTGATACCCGATCCGCTGGTGGGCGTTGTTCACCCGGGAGTTTATGTCCTCGTAAAGCTCGTCGAATTCCTCGGCGGCGGCGGCGCGCTCCTCGGTTGTCGAACTGTCGGAAAGCCCCTGGAGCAGCGTCTTCATTTCATTGAGATTGCTTTCGACCCAGTCGAGGGCGTTGGACGCTTTGGTCAGGGCGCTGACATTGTCGGAGATGCGCGCCTTGAAGGAAACCAGTTTGGACTTTTCCCGATGCGCTTCGACCCACTGCAAGTCGTCGTCGATGAGGACTCGTTTGTCGGCGCGTTCTTCCTGGACACGCGCCACAACTTGCTGGGTGATGAGGACAAGGGAATCCGCGAGGTTGGTCTGACCCGCGTTCAATCGGATTTGGACAAGATCGTTGATGGAACTGCCCGAAGCCATGAGCCGGATATCCTTTCAGCGCGCGTCGGAATTGAAGGGCTATAGGACGGCCATTATTGCGGGGGCACCTTACTACCCGGTAAATGCTGGTCCCTCGGGGCGGAATTCAGATAAGCTGGCGGCGAATAAATCGAAGATTCAGGGACTAAACGCCTGGGAGGGAAAGAAGTGGATAAGCCCGAAACTGCCGTCATCGTCGGGGCCGGGACCGGCCTTAGCGCCTCGCTGGCCAGACTTTTTGCCAAGGATGGCATGAAGGTGGCGTTAGCCGCCCGCAACCGGGAGAAACTCGAGGGATTAGCCGGTGAAATCGGCGGCCGAGCTTATCAATGCGATGTGTCGTCCATCGATGATGTTGCGTCCCTGTTTGGGGCGGTTGATGAAGATTTCGGTCCGCCGGATGTGGTCGTTTTCAACGCCAGTGCCCGTCAGCGGGCGCCTCTGATAGATCTCGACCCGGCAAAGGTGCGCGATGCCGTTCTCGTCACGGCCTTCGGCGGCTTTTTGGTCGCGCAACAGGCGGCCAAGCGCATGTTGACGCAGGGGCACGGGACGATCCTTCTGACCGGCGCGTCCGCCGGGGTGAAGGGCTTTCCGCAATCGGCGACGTTCGCCATGGGTAAATTCGGGCTCAGGGGGCTTGCCCAAAGTATGGCGCGGGAACTTCACCCCCAGAACGTGCATGTGGCGCACGTGGTTATCGACGGCGGCATCCTGAATCCCAACCGGCCCGGTGATCGCGGCGAAGACGGCTGGCTCGATCCCGACGCCATTGCCGAGACCTACCTGCAGCTTCACCGTCAGCACCGAAGTGCGTGGGCGTGGGAGATCGAGTTGAGGCCGTGGGTGGAGAAATTCTGACGATCGGCGCGTGCCGCGGCGAGATGTCCGCCTACATACCCAGAGCGTTCATGTAGAGATCGAGAAGTTCTTCCTGTTCGCGCCGGTCGGCGCCGTCCATTTTGCGCAAGCGGACGACTTGGCGTAGGATCTTGGCGTCGAAACCGGTGCTTTTCGCTTCCGAATAAACCTCGCGGATATCCGCCGTAAGCGCCGATTTTTCTTCTTCCAGCCGTTCAATCCGTTCAACGAATGATTTCAGCCGGTCTCCAGCGATGCCGCCTGCGTCAGGCATGGTTGTTCCTCTCCGGTCTTGGTTTTTGCGTTCGGACCTTAGCCAGCACGCGCCAGCATCGGCAAGTCAAAAAATAGCGGCGGTCGCAATCAGTAGTGGACAACTTTATGCAGGTCCGGAATCGCCAGAACGGGCGCCAGCGTTTCCGCTAGAACCGTCGCCCAGTTCTCGCAATCTTGGTCGCTCGCAAGCAGGTCCTGGCGAATCTCCACGGCGCAATGGGGCAGGCCCGCAGCACCCGCATGGAAATCAAGCGAATAGGCGAGAAGCTTTCCCGAATAGGGTTGGTTGTCGCCGACAGGGAAACCCTCGGGGCGCTTCCACAATTCGTGGATCAGCGGCTCGGCCATACGCGGGTCGCGGTTCCACAAGACGCCAATGTGCCAGGGCCGGTCCTCGCCGCCGAAGCTTGGCGTAAAGCTGTGGACCGAAAGAAGTGCCGGCGGTGTGCCCGTTCGCCACAAATGTGCCAGACCATCAGCGACGGCATGGTGATAAGGCCAGAAGAACGAGTCCGTTCGCGCGATTTGATCGGTCTCCTCCAGGTTCCGGTTGCCCGGCACCGCTGTTTCGTCGCTGGTTGCCGGTATGGAGGATGGGTCGCCCGGTTGCCGGTTGTTGTCGATCACCAGGCGAGAGTATCCGGCCAAGACCGCTTGTGCGTTCAACTTGTCCGACAGCCGGCGTGTCACCTCGGCCGCGCCGATATCCCAGGCGATGTGTTCTTTCAGCAGCGATGGGTCGAGACCGAGATTGTCCATCGCCGCTGGAATGACGTTGCTTGCGTGATCGCAGATCAAAAGGACCGATGCATTGCCGTCCGGGTTCAACCGTTCAAACGGCGGCGGGTCCGTTGGGCCGATGAGGATCGGATTCCCTGGCTGGGTATAAGCGGCGCGTTGGCTCACAGACTGTGTCATGGGGCGGACTATAGTAGATCGGTGCGGCCTAACAAGATTACCTGGCAAGATTACCTGGCAAGATTACCTAACTAGATTACTTGGCAAGTTTGCGGCTGGCGGCGATTCGCGACCGGGAGTATAACCGCCCGCCATGTCCGATTTCACGAACCCCCTGCGTACACGCGCGCTCGTCACCTTGTTTGTCGGGGCAGCCGCGATTGCGCTTGCGCCCATTTTCGTTCGCGTGAGTGAGATCGGGCCGGTGGAAACCGCCTTCTATCGGATGTTTCTGTCCTTGCCCGTGTTGGCGGTGTGGGTTGGGTTGGATACGCGGCGCCCCCATGCCGTCAGAAAGACTTTGCAGCGCCGTGACATCGTTCTTTTGGTTCTCGCGGGCGTGTTTTTTACCGGCGATCTTGCCTTATGGCATTGGTCGATTCGCCTAACGACCATAGCCAACGCGACATTGTTCGCCAATTTCGCGCCCATATTCGTCACCCTTGGCAGTTTTTTCTTATTCGGACAGCGGTTCAGCCGGACGTTCCTGTTCGGCCTGGTGTTGGCCATCGTCGGGGTGGCAACGCTTGTCGGTGTCAGTGCCGGAACCAGCCGGACATTCCTGATCGGCGATGCGCTCGGCATCGGAACGGCGGTGTTCTATGCCGCCTACATCATGACCATCAGCCGGTTGCGGGCGGGCGGCCTCGCGACGTCGGTTATCATGTTGTGGAGCGGCGTTGCCGCCGCCTTGTCGCTGTTCCCCCTCGCGTTGCTGGCCGGTGGACCGCTCATCCCGCCAACCCTTGCCGGATGGGCGATTTTGGTGGGGCTCGCGATCATCTCGCACGCCGGTGGCCAGAGCCTCATCGCTTACGCGCTTGCCCACCTTCCTGCTGCGTTTTCATCGGTGGGATTATTGGTGCAGCCCGTAATCGCGACGATGATTGCCTGGGGATTGTTCGCAGAAGCGGTAACCGGTCTACGCGCTGTCGGTATCGGTGTTGTGCTCGCCGGAATCTTTTTTGCGCACCGCGGATCGTTCAAAGGCGCAAAATCGATCGCCACATGATGTTGACGACGCCGTTTCACCGGCACGTGTACGGCCGCCCCCTTGACAGAATACCGGCAGGCTTCAAGAATTCCCCCCGATATGCCGGGAGGGCATCTGCCGGTCCGGAGTAGCGATCCGGCGGTATCTCGTCTCCGTTAGCGTAGAGATCCATCTTGTTGAAGGTGGTGCGGTCCGGGCGAAAAAAAATCGGAGGCCATCTTGCCAGCCCCATCGGATTCCCCCTCTGCCGCATCTTCCCGTGAGAAACTTCGCGACCGATTCCAGTCGGTCCGCGCATTTAGTCACGAACTCACCGATCCCCTTTCTCCTGAAGATCAAACCATTCAATCGATGACCGATGCCAGCCCGGCCAAATGGCATCTGGCACATACGTCATGGTTTTTCGAGACCTTCGTGCTCAAGCAGTACGTGCCCGACTACCGGCCGCACAACGACATGTACGAGTACATGTTCAATTCCTACTACCAGGGTATCGGACCGCAATACAATCGGTCGCAGCGAGGGATTATCTCCCGCCCGACGGTCGCGCAGGTGGGCGAGTACAGAGCGCATGTGGACGGCGCGATGGGTGCCTATTTCGAGGAGGCCAGTGATAACGCATGGGAGGAAGCGGCATCGCTGATCGAATTGGGGCTCAATCACGAGCAACAGCATCAGGAACTTCTCCTGACGGATATCAAGCATGCCATGTCGTTCAATCCCCTGATGCCGGCCGTTTATCAGCCGAAGGTGCCGGTGGCCGACAGCAACGGCGCTCCGGAGCTGGAATGGATTGAATACCCGGGCGGTATCCAATCGCTCGGCTGGGACGGCGAGGGGTTCGCGTTCGACAACGAAGGGCCGGTTCATGACGTCCTGTTGCAGCCCTATGGGCTTGCCTCGCGGTTGGTGACCAACGGCGAGTATATGGAGTTCATGGAAGCCGGCGGGTATCAGTCGCCGCGTCACTGGCATGCCGACGGCTGGACGGTGGTCGAGACCCAAGGCTGGTCGGCGCCCATCTATTGGCGCCAGGATGGCGGCATTTGGTATGAGTACACGTTGCGCGGGCTCGAGCCGCTCGATCCCGATGGTCCTCTGACCCATATCAGTTTCTACGAAGCGTCGGCCTATGCCGATTGGCGGGGATGCCGGTTACCTACCGAGGCGGAATGGGAAGTGGCGGCGCGGGATGAGCCGATCCGGGGGAATTTCGTCGATACCGGATTGTACCACTCAACCCAATTCGGGGGCGCTTCCGACGGTGATGGCAACCTACGGCAAATTTATGGCGACGTGTGGGAATGGACGTCGAGCCCGTACACACCCTATCCCGGCTTCAAGCCGGCGGAAGGTGCTGTCGGCGAATATAACGGTAAGTTCATGGCCAATCAGATGGTGCTGCGCGGCGGCAGTTGCGCAACCGCGCACGATCATATCCGGTCGAGCTATCGCAACTTTTTCTATCCCGATGCCAGATGGCAGTTCACGGGGATCAGATTGGCCAAAGATTTCGCGGGGAACCGGCGGACATGAATGAGATCAAGAAATCCGATGGCGGCCGCCGGGAGGCGTCCGGGCGGATTGCCTATTTCACCGATCTCGAGCCCGAACTCGCGGACTTTCGCGAAGCCGTCCTTACCGGTCTTGCCGCGACGCCCAAAGTACTGCCCGCCAAGTTCTTCTACGACGAGGAAGGCTCGCATTTGTTCAACGCCATCTGCGAAACCGAGGACTACTACGTCACCCGGACCGAGCTTTCGATCTTCGAGGCCGCTGCGGCGGACATTGCCGCGCGTGTCGGACCGGACGCGGTGATCGTCGAATATGGCTGCGGCTCGGCGGTCAAAATCAAGACGCTCCTGGGTATCCTCGACAATCCTGCCGAATATGTGGGGATCGACATTTCGCGTGAGCATCTTCTGTTCACCATCGAAGAGATCGCCGACGAGTTCCCCGATTTGCGGATCGGCGGCGTGTGCGCGGATTTCGTCGGCGGCTTTAAGTTCCCTCCCGAAGCGGGCGAGGGGGACGGAACCTGGCTCGGTTTCTTTCCGGGCTCGACCATCGGCAACCAGACGCCGGACGAGGCGGTGGATTTGCTCGGTCACATTCACGATCAGCTTGCGGGCGGCGGGGCGCTCCTCATGGGGGTCGACCTCCGTAAGGACGAAGCGGTTCTCCGCCGTGCTTATAACGATTCAGAAGGCGTAACCGCGGCGTTCAATCTCAACGTGCTGCACCGTATCAATCGCGAATTGGGCGCCGAAATCGATGTCGATGGCTTCAGCCACGAAGCGGTTTACAACAGTGACAAGGGCCGTGTTGAAATGCATCTGCGTGCCGACCGTGCCCAGGACGTCGCCATCGGCGATCAGATTTTTTCCTTCGCCGAAGGCGAAACCATCCACACGGAAAACTCCTACAAGTTCACGCTCGACCAATTCCGCGATATCGCAAACCGCGCCGGCTTCGAGGTCGAGGCCGTGTGGACCGATCCCAAGAACTGGTTCAGCGTTCAGTACCTGACGGCAGTTTGATCCGTTTGCGGTCTTGTGTCGGTTGGGAAAATGGTGCCGCCGGAGTGAATTGAACACTCGACCTCGCCCTTACCAAGGGCGCGCTCTACCCCTGAGCTACGGCGGCACATGGGATGCTGTCCCGGGGTCGGCCCCGAAACGGCGCGCAACATGCCATAGGCCTTGTCGCGGGGCAAGCGGCACGCGCAGGAATTTGCCATATTTGGGCCATGCTGTTTCGGTCTTATTGGTCGATAGACTTGACGGGCGGGGCGGCACGCTGTCACAAGGGGGGTATCAACGGAAAATTGACCCCTTAACGGATAGAAACGTCATGGCCCCATCGGACCGGCGCCAAAAGCCGCAAGTTACCGAGGAGACCGAGAAGGCCCGCGAAGAGAAACTGGCCGCGGCATTGCGCGAGAACCTTAAGCGTCGCAAACAGCAGCGCCAAGCGGGTGACGGGACAGCGGCACCCTCGGAGCCCGGCGGCGAGTAGCCGGCCCGGGAGACAGGTCAAAAAGAAAGGTCTCAATGGATCAGATCGTAATCAAAGGCGGACGCCCCCTTCGCGGTGAGATCACCATCGGTGGGGCGAAGAACGCCGCGCTGCCGCTCATGGCGGCAAGCTTGCTCACCGACGAAACCCTGACGCTCGCCAATCTGCCGCACTTGGTCGATATCACGACCATGGTTCATTTGCTGGGTGAGTTGGGGGTCGATGTCAGCATGGCCGGTGACGCGCCGAACGGCGGCCACGCGGGCCGTGTTCTCAATTTGACCGCACGGGATGAGCAGGGCTTCACCGCGCCCTACGACCTCGTGCGCAAAATGCGGGCGTCGGTTCTGGTGTTGGGGCCGCTGTTGGCGCGGCGCGGCGAAGCGAAGGTCTCGTTGCCTGGCGGCTGCGCCATCGGCACGCGGCCGGTGGATATTCACCTGGATGCTCTGAGCCAGATGGGGGCCGAGTTGGACCTGGAAGCAGGCTATATCCATGCCCGCGCGCCGAAGGGTCTCAAGGGCGCGCATGTGGTGTTCCCCGCCGTGTCGGTCGGGGCGACGGAGAACCTCCTGATGGCGGCGGCGCTGGCCGAGGGCGAAACCCAGCTTGCCAATGCCGCGCGCGAGCCGGAAATCGGCGACCTCGCGCAATGCCTCAATGCCATGGGGGCCAAGATCGAAGGTATCGGCACCGATGTGCTGCGTATTCAAGGTGTCGACCGCTTGCACGGCGCAACCTACAGCGTCATTCCTGACCGGATCGAGACTGGGACCTACGCGGCGGCGGCGGCGATCACCGGCGGCGACCTGGTGCTCAAGAACACCCGCTTGGACTTCATCGATTCGGTTATCGACGTTCTGGCCAAGGCCGGCGTGTCGATCACTGAGGAAGAAGACGGCATTCGGGTCAAGCGTGCCAATAACCAGTTGACCGGGATCGATGTCTCCACCGAGCCCTACCCCGGCTTTCCCACGGACATGCAGGCGCAGATCATGGCGCTAATGTGCGTCGCGGACGGAGCCTCGCTGATTACCGAGACGATTTTCGAAAACCGCTTCATGCACGTGCCGGAACTGAGCCGCATGGGGGCCGATATCACGGTGCACGGCTCGTCCGCCATGGTCCGTGGCGTTCCCCGGCTTCACGGCGCGGAACTGATGGCCACCGATCTGCGTGCTTCGGTATCGCTGGTGCTGGCCGGTCTTGCCGCCGAGGGGGAAACCCGGGTCAACCGGGTTTACCACCTGGACCGCGGCTATGAGCGGGTCGAGGAGAAATTGGCGGCCTGTGGGGCCTCGATCCGCCGGGCCGAGGCCCAGCCAGCGGCGTAACGCGCACTTCAACCAATTCCGTAAGTGTCGGCAGCCCAGGGTGATTTTCACGAACAGATTGTATGGAATTCGCGCTGCGCCCGACGTTCCTCCATATCGCCTCAGACAATCTTAACCGTTAATGAGTACAAACGGAGTTCTATCGCTTGGGCTCCAAAACCAACTTTCGCGCGACCAAATTTTGTGGGAACCAATACGAAACGGCAAAGCATGTGAGGACTTTGGTGGGAATGGGAGAATCTTCCACACCTGTATTTAGGAACGAGTACGACGTTATTGACCAAGTTGGGCAATATACGTGCCAAGTTCTCAGTAATCCCGAACAGTACAAATCAATCTCGTGGTCGCCGGACCTGAGCCGCATGTTTGAAATTGCGCGGCGTGAGTTCGTTGCTGATCGGTGGCACGCTGCAGCAGAATTGTTTTTGTTCATTGTCGAATCTGACAATCTTTTCGTACCCGCGTTTCTTGGATTGTCACGAGCTCATTTGGCACTCGGCAATCTTAAGCTGGCAATCCTGTTTGGTCGTCAAGCTTCAGTCCTCGATAGGTATCATGGATCGCCTGAGAGCGAAGATCTCTATCGCCGGTATTTGCAAATGCTGGACAAATTCAATGGGGCGGCAAATCCAACAGAACCCCTGCCGTCCGATTCAGCACATGAGTCGAATTTGGGACTGCCTCAGCCAATTCCTCCAGCGGACTGGGAGCATTGGCCGGTCAATGATGTGCCCCACTATAGCTCGCTATGGTCCGATACTAGAAACCAAATGGCTCCGGGCCCTCGGAACCGGCATGGCTTTAGGTGCGACTCTCTGGACGAAAGAAAGCCACTGAATGTTTTGTCTATCGGTTGTAGTTGGACCGAAGGATGGGAGGTTGGGCACAATGAAGCTTGGCCGAGTGTCGTTTGCAATAAGCTCGCGAACATTTTCGGTGTGCCCGTCAACAACTGGAACCTGGGGCACGCTGGCAAATCAATGGATTACATGGCGCGGATGACTTTAACGGCCGTGCCTCACTTGAAACCAGACGTCGTCATGTATGTCTTTACCACCGTTGAGCGGCGCGAATATTTCACTCGGGAGAATGCTTGTCTCAACTATTCGGGCACATCGATGCATGCGATCGACCAAGGGTTTTCATCAAACCCTGTGCGGGACTGGCGCTACGTTGAAGCCATGGACCGACAACAATCGAAATTTGATAATCTTGTAAATTTCTTGAAGAATTTTTACACCATCGAGGCTGTTCTGAGGTCGGCGAACATACCGTGGGGCTATAGCTTTATGGGGCCTCCATCGACGTTGCCGGAGCAAATGGGCGCATTGATTAAAGCTAACCGTTTGTGCAAAGAGAATTTCGTGGGTTTTGAGTTTGACATGACCGATGTCAAGCCAGGTGGACACCCAGGGCCGGAAAGCCACCAATTGTTTGGGCTCAAGATCGCAGATTGGCTCATGGAAGCTTATCACAGCGATATTTCTTCGATCATAGCGGCACATCCCAAAGCCTCCGGAGCTAAAGAGAAAGTTGTCTCATTTGCTTCAAATCTCCAAAGCCGTTTGCTTGCGAAATCGCCAAAAATGGCTGATCAGAAGCGGAAAATCGATTCTATCTATCCCTTGTATTAAGTGGACGAAATGAACCTTCCGGAGATGGGGTGCCTCGTTCGGTCACGGTGATGCTCGGCCTTTCCCAGGTTTTCTAGCTGCCCAGGGAGATCGGCTGACCTAGGCTCTGGCCAAAGGGCCCGAAACCCAGTATTCATGCGCCCCATGTTAGAGCGGCTTCCGGCCAATTGGCGGGAGTGCACCGCGCTAAATGATTAAGAATGGCGCAAGTAAATCCATTCAATTTGGCCCTTTGGGCCACCAAATGAACGGATATTGCGTCAGGCGAGGAACGGAAAAGTGCTGGCAAACGAGAAGCTTATTTTGGCGCTCCCCCGGGGCCGGATCATGGATGACGTGATGCCGCTCGTGCGCCATGTGGGCATCGAGCCGGAACCCGCCTTCTTCGAATCGGGCTCCCGCCAGCTTCGTTTTGCCACCAACCATCCCGGCCTCGATGTGATCATGGTGCGCAGCTTCGATATCGCCACCATCATTGCCTTCGGCGCCGCTCATTTGGGGGTCGCCGGCAGCGACGTGTTGATGGAGTTCGATTCGCGCGAAATCTATGCGCCGCTGGATCTGGATGTCGGGCATTGCCGCATCGTTGTGGCGGAACCCGAGGACTTGGTGAAACGCGATAACCCGAAGCGGTGGAGCCATGTGCGCATCGCGACCAAATATCCCGAAATCACGCGCCGCCACTTCGCTGCGCGCGGCGTGCAAGCCGAATGCGTGAAGCTCAACGGCGCGGTCGAGATCGCACCGACGCTGGGGCTGTGCGAACGCATCGTCGATCTGGTTTCGACCGGCGCGACGCTGAAGGCCAACGGCCTCGTCGAGGTCGAGGAGATCGCAAAGGTATCTTCCCGTCTCGCGATCAACCGCACGGCTTCCAAAACCCGGTCCGAGGAGATTTCCGACTGGATCGGCAAGTTCCGGGACGCAGTCCATGCCGTCGCGGCTTAACGCAGCAGACCCGGGCTTCGAAAAGGCGTTCGATCATTTTCTTGCGGTAAGGCGGGAATCGGAAGCGGACGTCGAAGCTGCCGTGCGCGCTATCATCGAGCGTGTGCGTGCCGAGGGCGACAGCGCACTTATCGACTATACGCGTCAGTTCGACCGGTTCGATCCGCTGAAAGCCGGCGGTCTCCGTATCGGACGGGATCGTGTGTCGGCGGCCAGGGAAGCGTGTCCGACCGACCAGATCGACGCGCTGCAATTGGCGGCGGACCGTATCCGTGACTATCACGAAAGACAAAAACCCCAGGATCTGGACTACCGGGACGCGGCGGGGATGCGCCTCGGCCACCGCTGGACGCCGGTCGGTGCAGCCGGTCTCTATGTGCCGGGCGGCACGGCAGCCTATCCGTCGTCCGTGCTGATGAACGCGTTGCCGGCGAAGGTGGCGGGCGTCGAGCGCATCGTCATGGTCGTGCCGACGCCGGACGGGGTGCTCAATCCGCTGGTTCTGGCGGCGGCCGAGATTGCCGGGATCGACGAGATCTATTCGGTCGGCGGCGCGCAGGCGGTTGCCGCATTGGCATATGGAACGGAAACCATCGCGCCCGTCGACAAGATCGTCGGGCCGGGCAACGCCTATGTGGCGACGGCCAAACGGCTCGTCTATGGCGTTGTCGGCATCGATGCCATTGCCGGGCCGTCGGAGATATTGGTGGTCGCCGATGCCGACAATGACCCTGCCTGGATTGCCGCCGATCTGTTGTCCCAGGCGGAACACGACAAAAGCGCCCAGGCCATACTGGTGACCGACAGCGCCGCATTTGCCGATGATGTCTGCGGGCATGTCGACCGGCATCTGCAGGCATTGCCGCGTTCAGAGATCGCCGGGGAAAGCTGGAAGACGTTTGGTGCAGTAATCTTGGTGCCGGACATGTCGGCCGCGCCGGCCATCGTCGACCGGTTGGCGCCGGAGCACCTGGAATTGGCGGTTGCCGATCCCGACGGCTTGGCCGAAAAGATCCGCAATGCGGGGGCCATTTTCCTTGGCCGGTACGCGCCCGAAGCGATTGGTGATTATATTGCCGGACCCAACCACGTCTTGCCGACGGGCCGCAGCGCGCGGTTCTCTTCCGGTCTCGGTGTGTTGGATTTCCTCAAGCGCAGTTCCATTATCGGCGGCGATAAAGCGTCGATCGAAACCATTGGTCCGGCCGCCGCGGTCTTGGCGGAGGCGGAAGGACTGCAGGCGCACGCCTTGTCCCTGTCCTTACGTTTCGGCAGCGATCCCGAGGAGTGACATCCGATGAACGAGCGCTGCCGCATCGTCAATGTCTATCTCGATGAAAAGACGGTGCCGCGCCGCAGCCGTGAGGTGGACCGCGACCGGGCCGTCGCCATCTACGACCTTCTCCAGGAAAACACTTTTGCGCCGGTTGACGGGTTGCAGGGGCCGTTCAATCTGCATCTTAGTGTGGAGGAGAACCGGCTGCGGTTCGATATTCGCGACGATTCCGATTGGCCGCTCACCGAGTTCACCTTGCCGCTGACGAGCCTGCGGTCGATCATCAAAGACTATTTCACCATGTGCGACAGCTATTATGAGGCGATCAAGACCGCGTCCCCGTCGAAGATCGAAGCGCTCGATATGGGCCGCCGGGCGTTGCACAACGAGGGATCGGAAATCCTTCGGGACCGGATCAAATCCGAGGTGGAGGTGGACTTCGATACCGCCCGCCGTTTGTTCACGCTCGTTTGCGTGCTGCATTGGAGGTAAGCAAACGGTGGCTGCCCTTCCTTCCGCGGTACTGTTCGTATGCACCTTCAACACGGTTCGCTCGCCGATTGCCGAGGCGCTGCTCAAGAAATTTCATGGCGATAAAATTTATGTGGATTCCGCCGGGCTCGACGTCGCCGAGCCCGACGGATTCGTAATCGAAGTGATGAGGGAACTCGGGATCGATCTATCGGCGCATGAGCCGAAATCGTTGGAGGAGATCGACGATCTTTCCTTCGATCTCATTATCGCACTCTCTCCGGAGGCGTATAGCGCGGCGTTGGAGTTCACCTCGACGATCGCGTGCGATGTGGAATTTTGGCCTATTCCCCACCCGGGCGATGCAAGCGGCGGCCGCGAGGCACAGTTGGCCGCCTACCGGCGGCTTCGCGACGAGCTCTTCAATCGTCTGATGGACAAATTTCCCGTGAAGGGACCAGTGGTAAAATAAGATGGAAGGCGCGGTAAACCGCCTTTCCCCCTTCAAAGGACTTGACCCCGAAGGCGCTTACAGACACTTTCTGGGCTCCTCTTAATCCGCTATGGAGTAGATATGGCGAAGGAAGAACTACTGGAATTTTCGGGGACGGTCACTGAACTGTTGCCCAACGCGATGTTCAGGGTCGAACTGGACAACGGTCACGAGATACTAGCCCATACCGCCGGTAAGATGCGCAAGCACCGGATTCGTGTGCTCGCCGGCGATCGCGTCAATGTTGAAATGACGCCCTACGACCTGACCAAAGGTCGCATTACGTTCCGCTTCAAATAGCGCCCCGGGCGCCTTTCTCCCTCGGGCGCCGATCATGTCCAATCGACATCGTTCCGCTCTTATCCTCGCCTCAGCATCGCCGAGGCGTCTCGACCTTTTGCGTCAAATCGGAATCGAACCGGCCGGCGTGCGGCCTGCCGGCGTTGATGAAACACCGCGCGCCAGGGAGTTGCCACGCGATGTGGCCGCGCGTTTGGCGCAAGCCAAGGCGCAGTTGATCGCCGATCAGAACCCAGATTCATTTATCGTTGGCGCCGACACGGTTGTTGCTTGCGGACGCCGCATTCTGGGCAAGGCTGAGACGCTGGATGAAGCGCGCGCCTTCCTGAAATTGCTCTCCGGCCGCCGTCATACGGTCATTGGCGGTGTCTGTGTCTGTACTCCCGATGGCCGGTCGGGGACGCGGGTGGTCGAAACGACGGTCACCTTCAAACGTCTGACAAGTTCTGAGATCGATGCCTATCTCGCCACGGATGAGTGGCAGGGAAAAGCCGGCGCCTATGCTATTCAGGGCCGCGCCGCCCTCTTCGTCAAATTTTTGCGCGGGTCGTATTCCAACGTCGTTGGTCTGCCGCTATTCGAAACGGCTGCGCTTTTGCGCGGATACGGGTTCCAGTGGGATCAATCGGATGACGCCTCCCGCGATTGAAATTTTTATCGATGCGATTCCCGGTGAAACGCGCATGGCGCTGACCGAAGAAGGGCGTCTAACCGAGTTCCATGTCGGGCGAGATACGGACCGGTTTGTTGCCGAAGCGATTTTTCTCGGCCGTGTCATGCAGGCGGCGCCTGGGCTGACGGGGGCTTTCGTTGACGTCGGGGGCGACCGCCCTGCTTTGCTCAACGGCAGCGATTGGCCCGATAAGAAATTACCCCCTGAAGGGACGCAGGTGCTTGTGCAGGTAAGCCGCGAGCCTTTTCAGGATAAGGGCGCGACAGTTACCGGCAAGCTTTCTCTTCCGGGCCGTTATGCCGTCTACCTCCCCAGGGCAGGAGGCATGCGCTTTTCCAGGTCCATTGATGATCGCGCGGCGCTCGAGCAATTGTCGAAAGATCTGGCGGGTGTGGCCGGCGGGGTTGGCGGATTCATTGTCCGGCGCGCCGCGGTCGAGGAATCACCCGATCTGGTGCTCGCCGAAGCGCGCCGCTTGGTCGAGACGTGGCGGAAAATCGAGGAGCGGGTGGCGTTGGTGAAGGCACCGGACTTGCTGCATTCGGCCGCCGACATCGTCGAGCGGGTTATCCGCGACCAGGCCGACAATCGGTGGCAACGTATCGTTGCCGACGATCGCGCCATTTTGCGGCAGGCCAAGCAGTTGCTCGCCGCCTATTTACCCGGCGTGCCCGTAGAGACGGAGCTTTGGTCGAACCGTGCGCCGTTGTTTGAGGCGGAGGGTATCGAGGAGCAGTTGGCGCAAGCCCTTTCCGCGGAAGTCCCGTTGCCGTCAGGCGGCCGGATCGTGATCGCGGAAACACGGGCCCTTGTGGCCATCGATGTAGACAGCGGTGCGTCGGGGGATGCGATCCAAACCAATCTGGAAGCGATTACCGAGACCATGCGCCAGATACGGTTGCGGGAACTTGCGGGTCAGGTCGTCATCGACGTTTTGGCCATGCCTGATCGCACCGACCGGGACTGTGTGCTCAATACACTGAAGGAAATCTGCGACGGTGATGACGATGTTTTCATTCATGGGTATTCCAACCTTGGGCTGATGGAACTGACCCGTAAACGGCGGCGGCCGAGCCTGTCACAGATGGTCGGATCGGGTAGCGAACCACGTGCTGTGGAAACCGGTGCGTTGAATGTCATCCGGTCGGTCCTGCGGCAGGCCGCGCATATGCACGGACGCTTAACGGTGACTGTCGCGCCGTCCGTTGCGCGAACGTTGCAGGAAGAACTTCGGGACGCTTGGGATCTTACCCAACGCCGATTGGGTCAGCCTGTTGAATTGACCCTCGATGCTGGCTTAGGCTATGAGCAATTCGAAATTGATTTAGCGTAAGACCGGATAGCGGGAAGGCAATGAAGATCCATCACTTGCAGACGGTGGCAAAGGGGCGGCAATGTCCAAACTGCGGCGGACCTGTCGTGGCCCAGTTCCGGCCCTTCTGTTCCAAGCGGTGCGCCACGCTCGATCTCCATCGCTGGTTGAACGAGGACTATAGAATCCCCGCCGTCGAGGACGAAGAAATCGACGACGACGATTTCGAGCAGGAAGATACCGCGGAAATCTAGGCCCTGGCCCGCAAAGGGCAGTGAATGCGGGCTTGCGGCCGGGTGCCTATCCCCCCTTTAGGCGGCTGTCCGGCACCTCGACTCTCGTTAACTTTTATCAAATTTTACATCAAATTTTATGCTTCTCGGACCAGATAGGTCCGAAAATGGCGGAAAATTGCGGTATTTTGGAATCTGCCTAAATCCGCCAATGTGATGGCAGTCACAGGATGGTTGACCCCATATTTATACTATTGGCGTGCCGACTAAGACTTCTCCCCGCCGGGAACGACAATGATCGGACGGCGGGAAATGGTTGTTTCCAGGAAGGAGCCTGAAACGTGGCACTTAAGCCGGTACCAAATATGACGGCGGTCGCAGTGGAAATTTCGCCCGATGCCCTGGTGGTGGATGCCACCGGACAAACATCTGTCACGTTGCCGGACGGTTTTTCGTTCGGCGATGCGCAGTTTGTTCAGCACGGGCCTGATCTGGTTCTGACGGCGCCGGACGGCACGCAGGTTGTCGTAAAGGGATTCTATGCCAATGCCGATGTCCCGGACCTTGTGACGGCCGAGGGAGGTCAGCTCTACGGCGACACGGCGGTTCGTCTCGCGCAGGCCAATTCACCGGTACAGGTTGCCCAGGACGGCACAGCGACGGCGGCACAGCCCATCGGTGAAGTGGAAAGCGTCCGCGGCACGGTGATTGCCATCCGGTCGGACGGTACGCGCATCGAGCTGCAGGAAGGCGATCCGGTTTTCCAAGGTGACATTCTCGAATCGGGTAACGACGCGTCGGTGGGTATCGTGCTTGCCGACGATACGACCTTCTCCATGGCCAACAATGGCCGCATGGTTCTCGACGAGATGGTCTACGACCCGGTCACGCAGGACGGCAATATTTCCATGTCGGTGCTGCAGGGGGTGTTCACTTTCGTGAGTGGCCAGGTGGCGAAGGTCGATCCCGACGCCATGGTGCTCAAGACGCCGGTGGCGACCATCGGTGTGCGCGGGACGCAGGTGGGTATCGACCTGACCGGCGGTGCGTCGGGCACCGAGGGTATCAAGGTCGTGCTGATGACCGAGTCTGACGGTTTCGTCGGTGAGGTCGTCGTGACCAACAACGCTGGCGTCCAGATCCTGAACCAGCCCGAGCAGGGCCTGTCGGTTTTCACCGCCAACGATCCGCCGAGCGACCCGCAGACCTTTACGCGAGGTGAGATTTCCCAATCCTTCGGTGGCGCATTGCGCAGCCTGCCGACCAGTGTCGGTACGGGTAACACCTACGATGCCGATCAGGGTGGGAATACCGATCAGGAACAGGAGCAGGACGAAGAGCCTGAGCCGGGACAGGAAGAGGGCGCGGGTGACGGCGAACAGCAACAAGGCGCGGCCGAGGGTGAGCAGCAGCAAGCTGCTGCCGATTCTGGTGAGCCGGCGGGCGACGAAACCGGTGACGAGCCTGATGAAGAACCTGATGAAGGACTTGGCGACGGCACCGAAGAGGGCGAATTTGAAACGGCGAGCGGTGAAGACGGCACCGATCTCGGTGACGATATTGCCGTAACGGAAGGCGAGCAGGTCACGACGGGCGAGACGGTCGTGCAAAATCAGACGACGCAGTTTGGCGGAGCTCCGACGGGACCTGCCGGTGGCGGAAATACCGCCGGTACGACGAACACGCAGAACGATACGACGCAAAACACGGTGACCAATTCAGCGCCGGTTGCCGGTGCGTCGCCTAGCTTTTCGATGGACGAGGACGGTAGCGTCCAGATTACCAGCGCTCAGCTATTGGCTGGGACGACGGATCCCGACGGCGATACGCTGAGCATCACCAGTCTTTCGGCCGATGGCGGCAGTTTGACCCCGAACGGGGCCGGTTCGTGGACCTTTACGCCCAATGCCAACTTTAACGGCCAAATCAACCTGACCTATACCATCAGCGATGGCACGGCGAATGTCGTGCAATCGGCGACGGTCAATGTTGCCGCGGTGAACGATGCGGCGAGCATCGGCGGCACGGTCACGGGCACGGTGACGGAAGACATGGCGACCCAACTGACGACTTCAGGTGCCTTGACCATCAGCGACCCCGACGCTGGCGAGGAAATCTTCGCTGCTCAGACCAATACCACAGGGACGTACGGCAGCTTCTCGGTAGATAGCTCGGGCAATTGGACTTATTCGGCTACCAACAGCCAGGATGCCATCCAGCAGCTCGGTGCCGGCGATACGCTGATGGATACATTTACCGTTGCAACGGCGGATGGCACGACTAAGGCCGTCACCATCACCATCAATGGTACCAACGACATCCCTGTTGTGGGCGCCTCCCCGACCTTCTCGATGAACGAGGACGGGACGCTCGAGTTTACGGCGGCGCAACTTTTAGCAAATGCCAGTGACGTGGACGGCGATAGTCTAAGTGTTACGGGACTGACGGCGAACGGTGGCACCTTGACCCCCAACGAAGCCGGTACCGCTTGGACATTCGAGCCGGCCGCCAACTTTAACGGTCAGGTGACTCTGTCCTATGATGTGACAGATGGCACGGCGAATGTTGCGCAATCGGCAACGGTGACGGTGAATGCCGTCAATGACGCGCCGGTTGCAGGCGCATCCCCGTCGTTCTCCATGAATGAGGACGGCACGCTACAAATCACGGCGGCTCAATTGCTGGCTGGTGCCAGCGACGTCGACGGCGATGATTTAAGTGTCGCCAATCTGATGGCGAGTGGCGGCACCTTGACCCCCAACGAAGCCGGTACCGCTTGGACGTTCGAGCCGGCTGCCGACTTCAATGGCACGGTCACGTTGTCATATGATGTCAGCGACGGCACCGCGAGTGTTGCGCAGACGGCTGCGGTGACGGTGAACGCCGTAAACGACGCGCCCGTTGCCGGTGCCTCCCCGTCGTTTTCGATGAACGAAGACGGCGGTTTCATCGAGATCACCAAAGCACAACTGCTGGCAAACTCCAGCGATGTGGATGGCGACAGTTTGAGCGTTGCCAATCTGGCTGCCGATGGCGGTACATTGGTGGAAACCAGTGACGGGGTGTGGAAGTTCACGCCGGCTGCCGATTTCAACGGCACGGTGACCCTGTCCTATGATGTCAGCGACGGCACCGCGAGCGTTGCGCAAACGGCGGCAGTGAATGTGGCAGCGGTCAACGACGCGCCGACAGTGTCGACGACGATTGCCGATCAGTCGACCAACGAGGACGCAGCCTACAGTTATGACGCGTCAGTTAATTTCGCTGACGTGGATACGGGTGATACGTTGACCTTTTCGGCGCAACTTTCCGGCGGCGGTGGTCTGCCGGCTTGGCTGAGCATCGATACCAATACGGGTGTTCTCTCCGGGACACCTGAGAACAATGCCGTTGGTTCGATCTCGGTCGAGGTTACGGCGAGCGATGGTTCCGCTTCAGTTACTGACACCTATGTTCTGACCGTCAGCAACACCAACGACGCGCCGACGGTGTCGACGGCAATTGCCGACCAATCCACCAACGAGGATGCTGCCTATTGCTATAACACTTCGGTCAACTTTACCGATGTGGATGCGGGCGACACATTGACCTATACCGCCGAGCTTTCCGGCGGCGGTGGTCTGCCGGCTTGGCTGAGCATCGATGCCGATACGGGCGTTCTATCCGGGACGCCGGAAAACGGCGATGTCGGTGCGATATCGGTCGAGGTGACGGCTACCGATGCGGCTGGCGCGACGGTCAGCGACACGTTCGTCCTGACCGTCAACAACACGAACGATACCCCGACCATCGGTGGTGCGGCGGCTGGGGCGGTAACTGAAGATTCGAATGTTATCGACAATAATATCAGCACGTCGGGTGCACTGACGATCAGCGATCCGGATGTTGGTGAAAGCAGCTTCACGGCGCAGACGAATACCGCCGGTACATATGGTTCCTTCTCCGTCGATACGTCGGGCAACTGGACCTATACGGCGGACAACACCCAGACGGAAATCCAGCAGCTGGGAGACAGCGACACGCTCACCGATACCTTCACGGTGACCTCCGCCGACGGCACCACCCAGAACGTCACGATCACCATCAACGGCACCAACGATGCGCCGACCATTGGTGGTACGACGACCGGATTGGTCACCGAGGACACCAGCGTTACCAATGACAACATCAGCACCTCGGGCGTCCTCACCATTGCCGACACCGATGCTGGGGAAGCAAGCTTCACGGCGCAAAGCAACACCGCCGGTACGTACGGTTCCTTCTCGGTGGATACGTCGGGTAACTGGAGCTATTCGGCTGACAACACCCAGACGGCGATCCAGCAGCTGGGCGACGGCGATACGCTGACCGACACATTTACGGTAGCCTCCGCCGATGGCACGACCCAGAATGTCACGATCACCATCAACGGCACCAACGATGCCCCGACCATCGGCGGTGTGTCGACCGGCTCGGTGACCGAGGATGCGAGCGTCACCGACGACAACATCAGCACGTCGGGTGCGCTGACGATCAGTGATACGGACGCGGGTGAGGCGAGCTTCACGGCGCAGACGAACATCAGCGGTACCTACGGTACGTTCTCGGTAAACAGCGCCGGCGCGTGGACCTATGTCGCCGATAATACCCAGACGGCGATCCAACAGCTGGGCGACGGCGATACGCTGACCGACAACTTCACGGTCACTTCCGCCGACGGCACCACCCAGTCGGTGACCATAACCATCAACGGCACGAACGACGCGCCCACCATTGGTGGTGTCTCGACGGGTTCCGTGACCGAGGACACCAGCGTCATCGACGACAATATCAGTGCCTCGGGCACGCTGACGATCAGCGACGCGGATGCGGGCCAAGCGAACTTCACCGCGCAGACGAATACCGCCGGCACCTACGGCAGCTTATCGGTGGATACATCCGGCAACTGGAGCTATGTGGCGGACAACACCCAGACCGCCATCCAGCAGTTGGGCGATGGTGACACGCTGACCGACACCTTCACGGTTGCGTCGGCGGACGGTACCACCCAGAACGTCACGATCACCATCAACGGCACCAACGACGCGCCGACCATCGGCGGTGTGTCGACCGGCTCGGTGACCGAGGATGCGAGCGTCATCGACGACAACATCAGCACGTCGGGTGCGCTGACGATCAGTGATACGGACGCGGGTGAAGCAAGCTTCACGGCGCAAACCAACACCGCCGGCACCTATGGTAGCTTCTCCGTCGATACATCCGGCAATTGGACCTACACCGCCGACAACACCCAGACCGCCATCCAGCAGTTGGGCGATGGTGATACGCTCACCGATAGCTTCACGGTAGCCTCCGCCGACGGCACCACCCAGAACGTCACGATCACCATCAACGGCACCAACGACGCGCCGACCATCGGCGGTGTCTCGACGGGTTCCGTGACCGAGGACACCAGTGTTACCGACGGCAACATCAGCACGTCAGGCACTCTGACCATCACCGACACGGATGCGAACGAGAGCAACTTTACCGCCCAAACGAATACTTCCGGCACCTATGGTAGCTTCTCCGTCGATACATCCGGCAACTGGACGTACACCGCCGACAATACCCAGAGTGCCATTCAGCAGCTTGGCGATGGTGACACGCTGACCGATACCTTCACGGTCACTTCCGCCGACGGCACCACCCAGTCGGTGACCATAACCATCAACGGCACCAATGACGCGCCTGTCATCGGCGGCGTGTCGACCGGCGCTGTGACGGAAGATAGCAGTGTTGCCGATGACAAGATAAGTACTTCCGGCGCGCTGACGATCACTGACGCCGACGCCGGGGAAGACAGCTTTACGGCGCAGACGAACACCAGCGGTACCTACGGTACGTTCTCGGTGGATACTTCCGGCAACTGGACCTACACCGCCGATAATACTCAAAGTGCCATTCAGCAGTTGGGCGACGGCGACACGCTGACCGATACCTTCACGGTGACTTCCGCCGACGGCACGACCCAGTCGGTGACCATCACTATCAACGGCACGAACGACGCGCCCACTCTTGGCGGCGCGACAACCGGCTCGGTGACCGAGGACATGAGCGTTACCGACGATAACATCAGCACTTCGGGTGCGCTCACCATCACGGACACCGATTCCGGTGAGGCGAGCTTCACGGCGCAGACGAATACCGCCGGTACTTACGGTTCCTTCTCTGTCGATACATCCGGCAACTGGAGCTACACCGCCGACAACAGCCAGACGGCGATCCAGCAACTCGGCGACGGCGATACGCTGACCGATAGCTTCACCGTTGCGTCGGCCGACGGCACCACGACAACAGTGAGCGTAACGATCAACGGTACCAACGATGCCCCGACCATTGGGGGGGCGACGACCGGCTCCGTGACCGAGGACACCAGCGTCACAAACGACAATATCTCGACCTCCGGTGCCCTGACGATCAGTGATACCGATGCAGGCGAGGCCGTATTCACGGCGCAAAGCAACACCGCCGGTACCTACGGCTCTTTCACCGTCGACACCTCGGGCAATTGGACCTATACCGCTGATAATACCCAGACGGCGATCCAGCAGCTGGGCGATGGCGACACACTCACGGACACCTTCACGGTCGCGTCGGCCGACGGCACCACGCAATCGGTGACCATCACCATAAATGGGACCAACGACGCGCCGGTCGCGCAATCCAGCACAGCAACTGTATCGGAAGACGGTTCAGTCAGCGGCCAGTTGGTGGCGACGGACGTCGATTCCGGAGACACGCTGACCTACTCCATTGCGTCCACGGGCACCTCGCAAACGCTGTCTGCTGGTGGCGCTTACGCCAGCGAGGGCGATTGGAAAGGTAGCGGCGTCACCATCAACGCATTCAACTTCGGCACCGCCTATCTCGACGGGACGAGTAAGTTCGATGCCTCACTTGCGGACGGATCGCCGGTGTTCACCGTGGATGGCGTCGGTGTCGAGGGAACCCAGGGCACCGGTCAGGACGAGAACCAGATCGAATACGATCCGACGGCCGGGGAAACCGAGGCGTTGGCGATGACCTTCAATAGCCAGGTCAGCGAGGCCCGCTTTACCATCGACCGCCTTTTCCACAGCGAAGGGGACGCAGGTGAAAAGGGTACGTGGCAGGCCTTTGATGCAGACGGTACCTTGGTTGGCACCGGCCTGCTTAACAGCTCCACCGTGGATTACGATGGCAGTACCAACGAAGGTGTGCTGACGATCAATCTCGACGATACCGGAAATTCGGCCTTTCAGACGGTTGTGTTCACCGCGAATGCGATCACGGGTAGCGTCAGTGACTATACGATCCGCGAGGTGTCATATGATACGGCACCCACGGACGGCAGCCCCGCTAACGGCACGGTGCAGATCAATTCGGATGGCAGCTATACCTATACACCCGCCGATGATTTCTCGGGTACCGACAGCTTCACCTATCAGGTGACCGACGACAGCGGCGCCACCTCGACGGCGACCGTGTCGGTCACCGTAACGGCGGATAACGATGTCTTAGCCGGGACCAGTTCGGTGGATACCCACGATGGCGGTGCCGGCAACGACACGATCTATGGCGGCACCAAAGACGATATCCTCTATGGTGGGGCGGGCAACGACACGCTCTATGGCGAGAACCACGATGACACGCTCTACGGCGGTATCGGCAATGACTTCCTCTATGGCGGAAATCACGATGATACACTCTATGGCGGTAGCGGCATCGACTATCTCGACGGCGGTGCACATAGCGACATCATCTATGGTGAAGAAGGGAATGACATCATCCTTGGTGGCACCGGTGACGACAGCTTCTACGGCGGTGACGGCAATGACGAGTTCATCTTCAATCTTGGTGACGGCGAGGACATTATCTTCGATTTTGCCGATGGGGATAAGATGACCTTCAAAGAGGTATCGTCGACGGACGACGTCGAATTCAGCGTGAGCGGCGATGACGTCATCGTTACGGTCGGCGGCCCCGGCAACGGTAACTCGAGCACAGTTACCTTGAAGGACGCCGCGATCGGAATAGATCCCGATACCGTTGCGGACGGCTACACGGTTACCGACACCGGCGACGACATCTCGGTCACGGTGGCGCCCGACTGCTAGGGCGCGCCGGACCCTCCGTCTCATCCCAGAAAGAACGATTTGACCTGACGTTTCTAGTCGCTATGACTGGGAAGGAAGCGCCTCCGCGCCAATAAGGGAGGCAAACAGGGAGGGGAAGTGTGATCAACGCCGCCATGATCGGCCTCGGATGGTGGGGCCGCCATATCGTCGGTTGTCTCAAGGAGAGTAACAAGATCAAAGTCGTGCGCGGCGTCGATATGGATGTCGCGCCGTTGGCGGGATTCGGCGCCGAACACGGGCTTGAATTGTCCACCGACCTGGCCGAGGTGCTTGCGGACCCGACAATCGGTGCGGTCCTCCTGGCGACGCCTCATTCCCTGCACGAACAACAAATCGTCGCGGCCGCCGAGGCGGGAAAGCATGTTTTTTGCGAAAAACCGCTGGCGCTATCGCGCGCGGCCGCCCAGCGGGCGGTCGATGCCTGCAATGCGGCGGGCGTACAGCTTGGCCTGGGGCACGAACGGCGCTTCGAGCCGGGCATGGTGGAGATCAAACGGCTCGTCGATACCGGTGCTCTCGGCACCGTGCTGCATGTGGAATCGAGTTTTAGCCACGACATCCTTGCCAATGTGCCGAGCGAAGGCTGGCGGGCGTCGGCCAAGGAAGCCCCGGCGGCCGGCCTGACGGCGACCGGCATTCATCATTCGGATCTCTATCTTCACATGTTCGGCCCCATCGAAGAGGTCTACGCCCAAACCGCCAGGCGCGCCGCGAGTGCCAGCGCAGGTGATATCCTGTCCATCCAGTTCCGCTTCGAGAGCGGCATGACGGGCTATTTCTCGTCGCTTCTGACGACGCCGTTGTTTCTGCGCTATCGTGTGTTCGGGTCCGACGCATGGGTGGAAAGCCGGGACTCGACCCATCCCAGCGAGCTGGGGGTGACGACGCTTACCATCTGCCGCGGCAAGGGTGAGGAAAGCCGCACGCTTGATGACATCGATACTGTACGCGCCAACATCGAGGCATTTGCCGATGCTGTTGAGGGAAAGCAAAATTACCCCTTTACGGATGCGCAAAAGGTGCAGAACATAGCGGTTCTGGAGGCCGTCATCCGCTCAGCAGAAAGCGGAAAACCGATTCAAATCGAATAGATGCGTTCCGGAACGGACCGAACCGTAAGTTGCGGACTTCAGAGGGTTTTTCACTGAGGGAGGACAATTTTCTGCCTGCGAAATGGCAGTCTTATAGAAGAATGCGTTTGATTAGCCGGGGTAGTTATTTTATGTCTACTCCGCACTTCGCGCCAAAAATCATACCAGCAATGATGCCAATAACACGTAAGCGCTAAACACTAGGAGTTAACTATATGTCCGGCACTGCAAATTTCGGAATCACAGGGGTCGATTGGCAGGAGAGAGTCAATTGGGACCGCCTGCGTAAATATCGTCTGGAGCGCGCCAGAGAGCGCATGAAGGCCCACGGTCTGGGCGCCATGCTTCTGATGTACGATGAGAACGTCCGCTACGTCACCAGCACATTGACGCCGGGCTGGAACCGTCTGAAACCCGGCCTGCGTTATGCGATGCTGTGCGGTGACGGCGATCCGATCCTGTTCGAACAGGGCGACATCGGCGTGCAGATCGCCCGCCACGCACCGTGGATCCCGAAGGAAAACATCCGTTATTCCTATGCGTGGATCAAGGGCGCCGCGGGTCCGGCATCGACCCAGCAGGTGACCAAATTCATCAATGCCGCCAAGGAAGAGATGAAGCGTCACGGCGTTGCCGGCGAAAAACTCGGTGTCGACTTCATCGACATCAACATGTTGCAGGCCTTCTCCGATCACGGCATTGACTGGGCCGACGGTATGACCCCGATGATGGAGGCCCGCGCGGTTAAGAACCAGGACGAGCATGAATGCATGCGCATCGTCGGTGCCATCGGCGACGCCGCCCACTGGGAGTGCATGAAGTTTCTGAAACCGGGTATCACCGAGAACGAAGTGACCGCCCATATCATGGAATTCCTCTACAACATTCCGGGCATGGAAGACGTGGAGGACGTGATCGTGTCCTCGGGTCCGAACACCTGGCCGAACTGGCGGAACTTCTCCGACCGGATCATCCAGCCGGGTGACATCGTGTTCATGGATTTGGCCGCTCTCACCTGGAACGGCTACAAGTCGTGCTACTACCGGACCTACTGTGTGGGTGCCGAGCCGACCCAGGAGCAGAAGGACTACTACGCCCGTGCCCTGGAATGGCTGCAGGCTTCCATCGACGCGGTGAAGCCGGGCACGACCACCCGCGAAATCGCCGAGAAGTGGCCGTCCGCCAAGGAAACCTGGGGCTACGAGGAAGAAGACCAAGCCGCCGCCAACCTGTGGGGCCACGGTCTCGGCCTTGCCCAGTACGACCCGCCGGTGATCTCGCGTATTTGGTCGCTCGACCATCCGATCGAGATCCAGGAAGGCATGGTCTTCGCGCTGGAAACCCAGCACGGTAAGCCGCTTGAATGGGGCTGCCGGATCGAGGAAATGGTGATCGTTCACGCCGACAACACCGAGCTGATCACCCACTTCCCGATCGACCGTATCATGCCGGTCGACGTCGTCTGACGTTAACGGCTTCTCCCTGCATTTGAGCGGGGAAACGGACAAGCGACGCCGGCGGACTTTCGGATGCGAGAGTTCGCCGGCTGCCGCTTTAAGCAAACGAATTTTTTAGATATTGAAACGGGACTCGAGGGCCATGACCCAGTTTGTGGTGCAATTGAATTCCAGTGAAGCGACGGACGCGGCGCGTTTCGGACCCAAGGCGGCCAATCAGGCGGCGTTGGGCCAGGCGGGCCTGCCCATTCCCGACGGATTTTGCATCGGTGCCGAGGTTTACCGCGCCCAGTTGAAGGCGTCGGGCGTCGAGGAAGATGCGCTCGGCTATTACGGTGCCGATTTCGAACAGGCGCGCGCCATGGCCAACCGGGTGCGCCTCGCCCTGTACACCAAGGAAATCGCGCCGGAGATTAAGGCGCAACTGAGCCAGGCACGCCGCGACATGATCGAGCGCAACGGCCCGTTGGTCGTCGTGCGTTCCTCGGCGCTGGTCGAGGACCGCGAAGGCTCGACCTTCGCCGGCCAGTTCGAGAGCTTCCTCGGGCTCGAAACCGAAGAGGATTTCTTCACCGCCGTGCGCGCCTGTTGGGCGGCGCTGTGGGCGCCGCGCGCGTTGCGCTATATGGGCGTTCATGACATCGATCCCGGATCCACCGCCATGGCGCTTTTGGTGCAGCCGCTGGTCGAAGCGGTCGCCTCCGGCGGCGGGCTCAGCCGGACCGCCGACGGCGGCATGCTGGTGAGCGCGACCTGGGGCCTCGGTGAAGCCATCGCGCAAGGCGAAGTGGTCCCTGACCGTTACGATCTCGATGGGTCCGGCGAGGTGATCGATACCGAAACGGGTTTTAAGGAACACAGCGTCCATTGTCATCACCATCAGGCGCCGCAGCCGCGTGCCGAAACCCGCGAACGCCAGGCCGAAAGCTGCCTCACCCACGATCAGGCCAAGGAGCTTGGCGGTTACATGAAGGTGGCCGAAAAAATGCTTGGGCAGGCGGCCGAGGTCGAATGGGCCATGGACGCGGCGGGTATCAAGATGCTGCAGGCACGTCCGCTGCACATGGAAGAGGCCCCCGTGCCCGACGCCGAATGGGAGAAATATCCCGCTGTCCGCGGCCAGCCCGGCGGTGTCGGCTGGGGTGCCGGCCGCGCCGTGGTGATCAACTGCGAATGCGAGATCGGTCGTATCGGTCCCGGCGACGTGCTGGTGACCAAGGTCGCCGGACCCGCGCTGGCACAGGTGTTGACCAAGGTCTCTGGCGTCGTCGCCGAACTGGGTGGCAGTACGTCTCACCTGGCGTCCCTGTCACGCGAACGGCGCATCCCCATGGTGCTCGGCGTGCGCGACGCGACGACGCGCATTCCGGATGGCGTACAGGTCGGCGTTGATGGGGTTGCGGGGGTGGTGCGCTGGGCACAAGATGCCTAGCGAACATGTCTAGCCAGATCAGCCTCGAAGACCGCTTCGGCATCTATGACGTTCTCGGCGCTTATGTGTGGGCGCTGGATACGGGCGACGTCGAGGGCGTGGTCAATGTTTTCACCCCGGACGGCCGTGCCATGGATACGGGCGGCAATGTGTTCGAGGGTTCCGACGGTATCCGCGATTTCGTCACTAAGTTCACTTCCCGGCCCGAGTTTAAGGGCCGCCAGCATTACGTCGAACATCTCAAGATCGAGCCTGCCGACGGCGGCGGCTGGAAGGTGACCTCCTATTGGACGGTGCTGCAGTGGCACGCCGATACCGGCGTGCGCGAGATCTTCGTCAACGGTTATTCCCATGACACCTGCGTCAAGCTCGACGGCCGCTGGTTGATCAAGGAACGGCTGCTCTATTACTGGAACAGCGAACAGCTTCCCTGGAAGGGCGCGTAGCTAAATCTCCAAAAAAGATAGGCCGGAGAGCGGAACTCCGGCCTAGTTTGCACTGAATTATGTCCGGCGTCGGAAACCCAGCAAGTCCGCCGACGCGCCGACCGATGGCGCTTGCCAAAGGTGACGGCATCCATTAAATACTCGGCCCAATCAGAAAATGCAATGTTATAACATATTATTTTCTGCATGATCACACGGCGGACACAGATTGGGAGGGAACAATGTCCTTCAACGCACACTATTCCGGCTACGACCTCGATACGTCCTTCATTCAGGAGCCGCATCATACGAACCCCCGGCGGCTTTACAGCCATGTCGGAGCCGATTGGCAGTACCGGGTGGATCATGAACGCTTGCGCAAGGAACGGTTGGAACGCGCCCGGGCCGAGATGGAAGCGGACGATCTCGGCGCTTTGGTCGTCTTTGCGGGCGCGAACATTCGCTATCTGACCGGTTCGTACCAGGGCAACTGGAAATACAACATCAACATTCGCTATGCGGTCCTGCCGCGTGACGGCGAGCCGTACCTTTTCGAGACGGCGGGGTCCGACATGCGGAACGCCATGTTGGACTTGCCGTGGCTCGGCGAACGCATTCAGCCGGCGATGACTTGGCAGTGGGCCGAGGGCGCGGTAAGCGAAATGGCGGACAAGATGGTCGGCACGGTGCTCGAAGTCCTGAAGATGCACGGCGTTCAGGACGAGAAGATCGGCATCGACAATTTCGATATGCCGGCCCTGCACGCTTTCGAGAAGGCCGGCATTCGGGTGGTGAACGGCTGGCCCGCCATGTCACGGGCCCGCGTCGTCAAAACCCGCGACGAGATCGAGCAGTTGAAAATGTCGGCGGCGATCGGCGATGCCGCCATGTGGCATATCAAGCATGAATGGCTGAAACCGGGCGTCACTGAGCGCCAGATCGAGGCCAAGGTGCATGAATTCATGCTCGAGCGCGGCTGCGAGATCATCTATGACATCATCGTTGCCTCGGGCGGCAACACGAGCCCCTACCGCCGCTGGGCGACGGACAAGCTCATCCAGCAGGGCGATCTCATGATCGTTGACATCAATGCGGTCGGCCCCGGCGGCTACTATGTGGATTTCGTGCGGACCCTCAAATGCGCGTCGAAGATGACGCTGCAGGAGCGGGATCTGTACCGAGAAACCTACGATTCGCTCTATGCCGGTCTTGAGAATCTCCGCCCGGGACTCACCTCCGCGGATGTGGTGTCGAAGTTTCCCGAATATGATGACGACAAATTCGGCACAGTCACCTTGCAGCAATTCGCCCACTCAATTGGGATCACGCTCTATGAAGGCATGTGGATGAGCCGGGCCTACTCCCTGAAATATCCCGCCGAAATCAAGGAGAACATGTACTTCGCCATCGAGACGTTCGCGGGGCATCCGGGCCTGCCCCAGACCTGCCGTCTCGAGGAGAACGTTCTCGTCTCGGCGGATGGGCCGGTGATCTTCACCAAGATGGAGCACATGGAAGAGGCGGTCGGCGATTACCGCGTCGGGGAATTCCACCACCCGAGCCTGGCCCGGTAACCCACCGCCGCTGACCGTTATGGAGAGGAATCCATTGATCGTGGTGTCGTCCAGCCTGGGCGGTGAGGGCGTGCCCTCCCGTTTCCAGACAGGCGCCCACAATGTTTCGACCGTCGTCGATGTCTGGAACGGGGTCCGGCAGGCGGAAATCGGCAGCGTGATCGTCGATTGTCTGGAAGACGGCGTGCAGGAAGCGTTACGCGAGGCGGGTGCCTATGCCGTTCGGACCGCGCCGAAGGATGTGCTGCGCCTGCACAATCAGGAATCGCTGTCCGGTATGCGGCGGCTGGCGGGAACGGTCACCCGCTTCGACCGGTTCTGCAATCACGACCTCGTCATCAATGTGCCTGACGGCACAGTCGAACTCGAGCCTGTCCACGTTCAGGTGCTGATGTACGCGCTCGCCAGTTCGGACGTCGGCATCGCCACCTTCGTCATCGAAGAAGAACCGCAAGAAGGCGACGACAGCAGCGTATTCACCTCGGTCGCTTGGAACCCGGCGCGCCGGGTCTATGTTGCGCCGGACTGTCAAATCGGAACGGCAATGGATTTTCAGCGACAGCCCATATCTTTTCCCGGGCCGCCGTTCTTTCGTCACGTGCCGATATTCGCCTACCGGCGATCGGTGCTTGATCGGTTGGCCCGGGTGCCGCCGACGGGAGAAGACCCGGAAACCGAAATCGAAATCCTGACGGCCCTGCGGGCGGGATTTCGTGTGGAGGTCTGCCTGATCACCGGTGACTTTACACGGATTGCATAGATCATTCCGCCGCCTCTGTAGAAACGCCCGTCACGGCCCGGGTGCGAGGCAGCATCAGGACGGTGATGAAGGTGACGCCCGCGGCGACGGCGAGCACCTGAAACAGCACTTCGAACCCCCACAGCGAATGGATCCAGCCGATTAACGGTACCGACGAGGCCATCACCGTGAAGGTGACGATGTAGCGCGCCGCCAGCAAGCGGCTGCGCCATTCGGGTTTGGACATGCGGCCCACCAGCACGTCATTGATGGGGATCTGGCCGAAGATCGCCAGCATGAAGCCGGTGGCGACCAGCAGCGCCGCCCAGCCGGTGAGCGAGACCATCAGCGCGAAGGTGACGATCTGGCAAAAGGCGACGGTGGCGAACACAGTGCGGATGGAACGGGTATCGAGCATCCAGCCGACGATCAGCTGGGCGATGGCGGCGATGGTGAAGACGATGAAAGCGTACCAGCCGACGAGCGTCGCAGTGCCCGCCAAATCGCCGAGGCGTTCGTCGAAAATCTTGGGGAGCGCGAAGGTGCCGCTCTGGAACAACAGTCCGCCGACGCAGGTGGAAATCAACACGATGGCGAGCAGACGGACGAAGATGCGGCGGCTCATCTCCATGGCGGGCGGCGGTGCCTTGCGCGCACTGCCGGCGGGCAGGGGACGTCGCTGCCACGCACGCAGGAACAGGGCATAAATCACGCCCGTTGCGGTTGCGATCGCGCCGGGCAGCGCGAAGGCCCACCGCCAATCGGCGAGATCGATGAGAAAGCCGGTGATCAGCGCCGCCGCGGCAACGCCCATATTGCCGAACACGCCGTTGACGGCGATGGCCATGCCCGTTTTCTCTCGGTCGTGCATGACCAGCGCAATGCCAACGGGATGGTAGATGGCGGCAAACAGGCCGATGGCGAACAGGCCGGTGGCCATCTCGACGGGCGTGGTTGCGAAAGCCGTGGCGACGGAGGACAGGCCGATGCCGAGGAAGAAAACCACCATCATGCCTTCGCGGCTCCATTTATCGGCGAGCCAACCGGCGGGCAGCGAGCCCACTCCGAAGGCGATGAAGCCGGGTGTCGCATAGGCGATCAACGCGCCGTAGCTGAGCCCCCAGTCGCCCGCCAGCGTGACGGCGGCGACGGTGGAGAAAATCAGCAGAAAGAAATGATCGTAGAAGTGCCCCACATTGAGAAAGGCGAACTGCAGGCTGCCACGCGTCATATCCGGCCTATCTTATTTGACTGTCTACTGTTCATTGTTCTCCCCGAACGGGCGAACTGCAACCATTTCATGTTAACGATTTAAGTGCAGCGTAGAGACTTGCAATCCGCGATGGTGCTTGTTCCCATGTAAGTGGAGGACATGAATGGATAAGATGCACAGGCTCGGCGTCGTTGTGGCGCTTGCCGCCTCGGTCGGCTTCGGGCTTTCCAACACGCTGGTGGGCTTGGCCTACGAAGGCGGCGCAGATCATCTGTCGGTATCGGGCACCCGGTTTTTCCTGCCGGTAATCGTCTTGTTGGCGATCCTGCTCGTGCGTGGGCGAACAATCCTGATGCCGCGCCGCGACGGGGGTGTGGCGCTTCTACTAGGTATCGTGACGGCGCTCTATACCATCGCGCTCTTGAAAGCCATCGACCTGGTGCCGGTGCCCATCGCCATTCTCGTGTTCTATCTGTTTCCCATATTCACCAGCTTCATCGTTGCCGCCTTCGGCTGGGCGCCGCTCCACCGGTCCACTATTGTTGCGGCCTTTGTCGCCTTCGCCGGGCTCGCGCTCACCCTTGGGGTCCATCTTCATGCCTACGATGTTTGGGGTATCGTTCTGGCGGCATTTGCGGCGCTGGGGCTTGCCACCGTCTCGTCGGTCAGCGCCCGGGTCATCGGTGGCAGCGATCCTCGCCAGGCGACCCTTTACTTGGCGTTGGGCGCGACCCTCTCCATGGCGGTCGTTATCATAGCGGCGGGCGACGCCACTTTACCCACATCGCCGCGCGGCTGGTGGGGGCTCGTTCTTTCCAATCTGTTTTATACCATCGCCATGATTTCGTTCTTCGGCGCCATTTCGTGGATCGGCGCACCCAAGACGACGCTGCTCTCCAATCTGGAGCCGCTGGTGGTGATTACTGTCGCTTATTTTCTGTTGGGGCAGGGCCTCGAGCCACTGCAACTGGTCGGCGCGTTAATCGTCGTCGGCGCCTTGTATATCTCCGTGCGCGCGAAACCGGCGGCCCAACACTAAAAAAACCCGGCCTCTTTCGAGGCCGGGCTTCTTGCGCGTTATGACGCGATTTTTCTTAGGCGCTCTTCTTCTCGAGGAAGTCCTCGGCGAAGCGGCGGAACTCGTCGTCTTCCATGAGACGCTTGGCCTTGAGGCCCCATTCCTTGATCGCCATGAGCAGTTCCATCGCCTGCTCTTCGGTGTATTGGATCTGGAACTTGTCGAGGTAGTGTTTGACGTTGTCGATACCGCACCCCTTGCCGATAACGGCGACCGGGCTTTTCTGGCCGACCATGCTCGGACGGAAGGGAACGACGGTGGTCAGGTCTTCCTCGCCGCAGTTCAGCAGCCAAGTGGCGATGATGCCGGATTCGATCTTGAACAGATCGTCGCCGACAATCGGACGGTTGCGTGGCACGATGGCGCCGGAAACTTCGGCCACCATATCGGCGAGCGACTTCAACTTCTCGGTCTTGATGCCGCAGTCGATGCCGTAAAGGGTCAGCAGTGCCATCACGGTTTCTTCCATCGGCACGTTACCGGCGCGTTCACCCAAGCCCAGAACCGTGGACTGGATGACCTCGACGCCTTCGGCGCAGGCCATAATGGTGTTGGCGACACCGAGACCGAAGTCCATATGGAAGTGAGCTTCCAGCGGCGTATCCGGGAAACGGGCTTTCACGGCACGCACGAAGTACGGCATGGCGTGGATGGAGGTAACGCCCATGGTGTCGACCAGCGCGAGGCCATCCATGTGGCCTTCGTTGCCGACCTTTTCGATCAGATCCATCACCCAGGAAAGGTCGGAGCGGGTGAAGTCGATGGGGAAGAACACGACCTCGAGACCCTGGTCATGGGCATACTTGGTCGATTCGATGGAGAGGTCGATGGCGCGCTCCAGTTCCCAGCGATAGCCCTTTTCGATCAGGTGCTGAGACGAGGGCACTTCCATGATCACACCGCCGACGCCGGCATCGACGGCACGCTTGACGTCGTCGACCATGCAGCGGGCGAAGGAATAAATCTTGGGGCCGAAGTTGCGCTTCGCGAGATCGGAAACCACCCGCGCGTCGTCCTTGGACACCACCGGCATGCCGGCTTCGATACGATGCACGCCTGCCTCGGCCAATCCTTCGGCGATCCGGATCTTGTCGTCATAGTCGAACGCGAGACCGGCCTGCTGTTCACCATCGCGGAGCGTCACGTCGTGAATCTTGATCTGCTTCGGGAACTTCCAATCCTTGGTCACTTCGGGAGCGAAGTTCCACGGGCTGGTATGCCAGTTTTCGTTAAGCCAAGGGGTATCCGTCATAAGTTTTCCTCCTTATTGGGACCGCGCCCAATAGTGCGTCCCTCAATTTGCACAAACCAATTCTGAAGCCCCTGTTTTTTGCGGTTCTTGTTGGAATCAGGTTTGAGAGGCGGCGAATGTAGGAAACGCCCCCAGGTGAGTCAACGCGGAACCAATTTGCAAAAGCAACGATTCCGCAGATGCGAAGCGGACTTTAAACTGCAGTGTATCCGCCGTCGAGAAGCAGATCCGAACCCGTCATGAACGACGAATCGTTGCTCGCCAAGAATGCGGCGCCGGCGGCGATTTCCTCGGGCGTGCCAAGACGGTCGAACATCGTACCGTTTCCCGCTTCAGCTTCGGCGCGGCTTGGCCATTGGCTGTAGAAACGTTCCGTGCCGACAGGTCCAGGCGACAAAGAGTTCACGCGGATATTCTGCGCGGCGTGATCGAGGGCGATGGCTTTTGCCATATTGATCAGGGCGCCTTTCTGCGCGCAATACCAGGCACGTCCTGGCTTGGCGACCTGACCTAACTGTGACGCGACTAGGATGATGCTGCCGCCGCCACGGCGTGCCAGCGCTGGGACAGCATGTTTGCAGAGAAGGAACGCGCTGGTCAGATTGACGTCCACGGACCGTTGCCAGTCGGCAAGCGAAATCTCGGTAACGGGCACATAGGCGAGATCATGGATGGCGTTGGAGACCAGAATGTCGAGCCCGCCGAATTCGCGGCCTGCCATTGCCACCGCGTCGATTGCCGTTTGTTCGTCGGCCACGTCAGCGGCCAGGGCGACGGCCTTGCCACCGGCCTGTTGGATGGCTTCCGCCGTCCCGGCCGCGGTTTCGGAATGAATATCGACGCAGATCACGGCGGCGCCTTCCTCGGCAAAACGGCGGCAAATGGCGCCACCGATCCCGCCGCCTGCGCCGGTGACGATGGCGGTTTTCTCCTTTAATCGCATCATAAGCTCCCTCCTGGTCCTCTCTTTTGACGCCAGCCCGGCAATTTTCGCGGTCTCAGCCCAGATATAGAATATCAGAAGACAAACATTCTGCATTAATTGATATGCGGAGCGGGGTTCCTGAAATATCAGATAGCAACCTCGAAAACCGTCCAGTCACACCATAATATATTGAAAAATAAATACTTTTTTCGATTTTATGGCGGTTTATCTCGCCGATTTTGGCCTTTACAGACGAGGAATTTGAAGTGATAATAGATGTCATCTGATATTTCAGTGGATTCTGAAATGCTCGAACGTACCCCCGGTCTCATTCGTGACAACGTCTACGACAAGATCCGCGCGGATATTCTCACCTGCGTGTTCGCGCCGGGTGTCCAGCTTCAGGAAAACGATCTCGCGGAACGCTACGCGGTGAGCAAGTCGCCGGTGCGCGATGCGTTGCTGCGTTTGCAGGAACAGGGATTGATCGAAGTATTGCCGCGCAAGGGATATCGGGTGCGTCCGATCTCCGTTTCCGATGCGCGCGAACTGTATGAAGTGCGGATCATGTTGGAAAAGGCCTGCGCGAAACGCGCCATCGAAACGGCAAGCGACGACGCGCTGCAGTCACTCGATGCGTTCCGCGGCAATGAGGAGCACGACAGTCTCGCTGCGTGGGTCACTTATAACGGCGATTTCCACAGTGCCATCGCCGATCTGTCCGGCAACTCGCGGCTATCGCGCATGACCCGTGACGTCATTGATCAGTTCGACCGTCTGACCTTCATGGGCGTATCGGGCTCTCCAAGTAACGGCTCAGGCTTTGACGACATGTCGGCCGATCTGGTCCACGAACATGACGCCATCATCGACGCCATCCAGGCGCGCGACAAAAGCCGCGCCGCCAGTTTGATTGGTGCGCATATTAAGAAATCACAGAAGCGGGTGTTTGCCGTTTTGGAGAACCCGCCAATCGTTCAATAGGCGCTCAACAGGCGTTCAATAAGCGTTCGCTCAAAAAGAGCGGCATCGACAACGCAAACGGGCCCACCGGCCCATCGAAGGAGGAAGACGACGGTGAAGACCAAGGCCGTGCATTTCGAGAAACAGGGCGACCCCTCGGTCCTCAAGATGATCGAGGCCGATCTGCCCGACCCGGGCGAGGGCGAGGCGCAGATCCGCCAATCGGCGATCGGCATCAATTTCATGGATGTCTATCAGCGGGGCGGTCAATACGACGTGGCGCTGCCGTTCCGCCCCGGCCTCGAAGGTGCGGGCGTGGTCGAGAAGCTCGGTGCCGGGGTTGACGGATTGGCGGTCGGTGACCGGGTGGCCTATGCCGGCGTGCCGGGCGGCTATGCCGAGGCCCGCAACATTCCGGCGGCCCGGCTGGTCAAAATCCCCGACGGAGTCAGCGACGAGCAGGCGGCGGCAGCGATCATGAAGGGCATGACCGTCGAATATTTGATGGAACGGGCTTATCCGGTCAAAGCCGGCGAATGGGTGCTGTTCTATGCGGCGGCGGGCGGTGTCGGCCTTATCGCCGGTCAGTGGGGCAAGTTGCTGGGCGCCCGGATGATCGGCATTGCCGGTGGCGCCGACAAATGCCAGCTGGCGTTGGATAATGGCTACGAAGCGGCCCTCGACCGGCGGACGGAAAACATCGTCGAGCGGGTCAAGGAATTGACCGGTGGTGCGGGCGTCGCGGTGGCATACGATTCCATCGGCAAGGAAACCTATGAGCAGACACTCGATTGTTTGGCGCCGCGTGGTTTTTTCATGTCGTTCGGCACGACGTCGGGACCGGTGCCGCCGGTTTATGCCAAGGAACTGCAGAACCGCGGCTCGCTTTATTTCTCGCGTCCGACGCTCGCGACCTACACGGCAGCGCGCGCCGGTCTGGAGCATTCGGCGAGCCGTGTGTTCGACATGATCGCCAGCGGCAAGGTGAAGATCGAGATCGGGCAAACCTACGCCCTCGATGACGTGGTGCAGGCGCATTTGGATTTGGAGGCGGGGAAGACCAAAGGGTCTTCGCTGCTGATCCCATAAGATTGGAGTTGGAAAAATGGTTATGAGAGCATTTGATCTCGTCAGCGCCGAAACCGCCGATCAGGCGGTGGCGCTGCTTGCCGAACACGGCTCCGAGGCGATGATCCTCGCCGGCGGGACCGACATGCTGGTCGATCTCAAGCATGACAAGCACCGTCCGGCGGTGGTGGTCGACATCTCCCGTGCCGGCGATCTCAAAGGCATCGAGATCACGGATGAGGGCCTGCGCATCGGCGCGCTGGTCACCCATACGGAAATCATGAAATCACCAATCGTTCAGGAAAATTTCCCGGCGATGGTACATGCCGCGCACACCATCGGCGCGGTGCAGACGCGCAATCTCGGTACCCTCGGCGGCAATCTGGTCACCTGCGTGCCGTCCATGGATTCGGGGCCAACGCTGATGGCGCTGGATGCCGAGGTCGCGGTGGCGGGCCCTGACGGCCGACGGCGCATGACCTTGGACGAATTTTTCGTCGGCCCCCGTAAGACGACCCTCAAAGAGAACGAGCTTTTGGTGGACATCCTTATCCCCAAGAAGAATGTCGGCAAACCGGTCGATTTCCTGAAATTCGGTTTGCGTAAGGGACAGGCACTGGCGCTGGTCAATGCGGCGTCGAGCTTCTGGGTCGATTGGGACAAGAACGCCTTCGTCGAACCGCGCATTAGCCTGGGTGCGGTGGCGCCGACGGTTATCCGCGTGCCGGAAGCCGAAGCCTATCTCGACGGGCGCGAGATCACGCCGGACGCGACGGCCGAAGCGGCGCGTCTTGCCGTCGAAGCCGCCAAACCTATTTCCGATTTCCGGGCGTCGGCGGAATACCGCCGCGATCTGATCGCGGTGCTTACCCGCCGGACGCTGGAAAATGCCTACGACCTGGCGAAAGCCAAGAGATAAGGAGAACCGATATGACGGATGTATCCATGACCGTAAACGGCGAGGAGCGGACGGCGTCGGTTCCGCCGGAAACGACGCTGCTTACCGTGCTGCGTGAAAATTTCTTTCTCACGGGCTCGAAGCTCGGCTGCGATGTCGGTGACTGCGGTGCGTGCACCGTGCTGGTCGATGGCATTCCGGTGAACGCTTGCCTGATGCTGGCGGGCCAGGCCGAGGGCCGTGATATCGTGACCATCGAGGGCTTGGCCAACCAGGACGGCATGCACCCGCTGCAGCAGGCCTTCGAGAATCTGGCGTCGCTGCAATGCGGTTTCTGTGGCCCGGGCGTTATCATTTCGGCCAAGGCGCTGTTGGAGGAGAACCCGGATCCCAGCGTCGACGATATCCGCGATGCCCTTTCCGGCAATCTCTGCCGCTGCACGGGCTACACCAAGATGATCGAAGCCGTTCAGGACGCTGCCCGCATCATGCGCGGCGAGAGCGCCGACGAAGCGGCTTAACCGGAACCCCGAAAGGATCTGATCATGGACGAGAAAGTTAAAGTCGCCGACCGGGGAAAAACCCTCGAGGACCTGAAGCAGACCGATGCCGATCTGCGGTTACCGTCGGTCGTCGAGCCCGCCCATTTCCCCATCGAGACGCTGGCCCCGGAAGCGCGCCAGCAAACCCCGGCGGTCGGTCAAAGGGCCACCCGCCCCGATGGACGTTTGCATGGACTGGGGCAGACCAAATATATCGACGACATCACCTTCCCCAACATGCTCCATGCCAAGATCAAACGCGCCGGCATCGCCGCCGCTCTGATCAAAAGCATCGATACGAGCGAAGCGGAGAAAATGCCTGGCGTGATGGCCGTGCTCACCGGTAATGAGATTCCGGTGAACTCCTTCGGTCCGTCCTATCAGGATCAGCCGGTGCTTGCCTACGAGCGCGTCTTCCATGCCGGCGACGGTGTTGCCGCCGTGGCCGCGCTGACCGAGCAGATCGCCGTGGAGGCGCTCGATAAGATCAAGGTCGAGTATGAGCCGATCGAGGCCGTGTTCGACCCGATGTTGGCCATGCAGGAGGATGCGCCCAAGGTGCACCCGCCGCACGACAACGTCTATGCCACTAAGGCGATCAAGAAAGGTGACGTGGAGAAAGGTTTCGCGGAAGCCGATAAGATCTTCGAAGGGCGCTTTTCGACCCAGATGATCGAGCACGTGCCCTTGGAACCCCACGCGTCGATCGCCGAGTGGGACGGCAATGGCCGGGTGACCTTGTGGTCGAGCTTGGGCCGGATCACGCTCGGCCGGGCGGATATTTCCCGCACGCTCAACATGCCGATCAACAAGATCCGTATCGTCGGCACGGTTGTCGGCGGCAACTTCGGCGGCAAGAACGAGATCACCACCGAGCCGGTGTTGGCACTGTTGTCGAAGAAAACAGGGCGTCCGGTGAAGATGATCTATTCCCGCGAAGAGGAGTTTATCGCCTCGACCACCCGTCACCCGTTCATCATGGACTATAAGACGGGCGTCATGAACGACGGTAGGATCGTCGCCCGTAAGGTTCGTTTGGTGCTCGACGGCGGCGCCTATTGCTCCTGGAGCGAAACCACGCTCGGCAAGGCCTGCATCCTGTCGGCGGGGCCGTACAACATTGATAATCTGCATGTCGAGGCCTTCTGCACCTACACCAACAAAACCATGGCCGGTGCCATGCGCGGCTTCGGGGCCCCGCAGGTGTGCTTTGCCTATGAATCGCATATGGACGATATCGCCCATGATCTCGGTATCGATCCGCTGGAAATCCGTATGCTCAATGCCTTCGAGGAAGGTTCGTTGAGCCCCACCGGTCAGGTTCTGCAAAGTGTCGTGGTCAAGGAGTCGCTGCAAACAGCGGCGGAACGCTTTGGTTGGAAGGAGTTCAGCAAATGAAACACCGCGGAAAAGGCATCGGCTGCATGTGGTACCCGATCGGCTTCACGGTCGCGGCCAACCCCAGCGCTGCCACGGTAAAGGTCAACGAAGACGGCACGGCGACGCTGCTCACCGGCACTGTCGAGACCGGCCAGGGGTCGTTGACCGTCCTCGGGCAGATCGCTGCCGAGGAACTCGGTATCTCTACCGAAGACGTGCATGTGGTGTCAGCGGATACCGACGCAACGCCCATGGACACGGGCGCCATCGCCAGCCGCACAACCTATGTCACCGGCAACGCCATCCAACTGGCGGCGGAGCGCGCCAAGAACATCCTGTTCGAGGTTGCCGCGCCGATGCTGGGCGTACGGCCCGATCAGCTGGAAGCCCGCGACCGCAAGATCCAGGTGAAGGGCTATCCGCAATCGGCGTTGCCCGTCGGCGAGGTGGCCAATCACGCCCAGAACGGTGCCGGCACGCCGGCCATCGGCAGCGCATCCTACAACCCGCCGACCGTGGCGATGGATCCCGAAACCGGACAAGGCAAGCCGTTCTCCACCTATGTCTATGCGACCCAGATCGCCGAGGTGGAAGTGGACGACGAGACGGGCGAGGTGCAAGTGATCCGGATCGCCGCTGCCCACGATTGCGGCACGGCAATCAATCCCATGCTGGTCGAAGGTCAGGTTCAGGGCGGCATTTCCATGGGGGTCGGCATGGCTCTCGAGGAGGAAATGCTGTTCGACGATCAGGGCCGCCAGATTAACCCCAACCTGACCAACTACATCATGCCGACCAGTCTCGACATGCCGCATATCGATGTCGACATCGTCGAAAATTTCGATCCGACGGGGCCGTTCGGCGCGAAGGGTGTTGGCGAGCCGACGGCGGTGGCGACGTCGGCGGCGATCCTTAACGCGGTATATGACGCGGTCGGCGTACGTGTGCCCAATTTGCCCGCAACATCGGAAAAGGTGCTGGCGGCGATCAAAGCGAAACGGAACGCCGATCCCAAGCGAGTGTCCGCAAGCTAAGGCTAGTTCTTACGAATGGAGAAAGCCGCGCCGGGTTTGGCGCGGCTTTTTTTATGACGGTTTGCCGAGTTTCCCGAATAGGCCGGCATCCATCAAATAGCTGGTCATATTCTCGAGAAAATTCGTGTCCTTGTGGATAATGCCGACAGGACGCGCTGGATCTCGGTTCTTCAGGCCGGGCGCGTCGTGCGCCGTCATCACCGCAAAGGGAATGTCACGCGTGAGCTTGATGGCGCCGAAAACGTCAGACAATTCCAGGCCCGAAACACCCGCGAACTCTATGTTGGAGAGGATCGCTTTCGGCTTGAGGACAACGGCAAGTTCCACGGCGCGCATCGGCGAGTCGCAGAACGAAACGTCGAACCCGCAGGCGGCGAGTTCGCTGCCGACGATCTTGCGCTGCACGCCCATGGGCATGACCACCAGAATGGTAACATGCCGCCGTTCCTGGCCGGTGAATTCCCGTTGGGCGCTGGACGGCAGCGCGGCGAGGATTTCGCTTTGCCGGTCGTCGTCCGGATCATCGCCGAGGTCGACGACGCCACGAATGGCGTCAATGAAGGCGATGACGTCTTGCCAATGGGAGTGTTCGCGCAACGGTGACGTTTCTAAATAGTCTTCTAATCGATGCGCGATCACCGAGACGAGGTTCAGCCCATAGGATCCGGCCGACCCCTTCAGACTGTGAACATAGAGCCGCACATCATGGAGCAGATCGCCGACATTGCCGTCCTCACGTACGATTTTGTCGATGGTGAGTTCGACTTCGTCCAATCTGTCACGGGTCGAATCGAGGAACTCGGCTTTCAGCCGGGCAAGTGCTTCCTCGAATTCCAAGGGCATTTCCATCGGCAAGGACCTTCATAAAATACAAGGAGGCCCCCCCAACCGAGGTCAAATATCTTTATCCAATATGCCTAATATATATGGTGCGCGTCTCTGGCGGTTTCCATGGACTTTCATTGGCAGAAAAAGCCAAGGAATCCGCTAAAAATGCGGAAATTGGCTCAAAATTCGGCTTTTTCGAAAAGACCGCAGTCTTTGAGGTAGATCACCACGTTTTCAACGAATTCCGGGCCTTTTTGGATGACGCCAATGGTCCGCTCCCCGATCTCGCCTTCAATATCGGCGCGATCCTCCGGGATGATGACCGCGAAGGGGATATGCTTGGTGGCGCTCATGCTGGCCAGCATATCGGCAAGTTCCAGACCGGACGTTTCGGGCAGATCGAGGTCGGCCAAGATCGCGCGCGGTTTGAGGGCAATCGCCGTTTCGACCGATTTTACCGGTGCATCCTCGAACGATACCGTAAAGCCGCATGAGGAGAGCGTCTTTTCAAGGGTGTCGCGCTGGCTATTGGCTTCCACGACGACGAGAACCGTACCGTTTTCAGCCAGCACCACTTGACCGCCGCCATTGGTGGGGAGACTGGACAGGATGGCGGCGTGATCCGCTTCATCCGGTTCTTCGCCGGCATCGACGATCTTTCGCATCTCCGCGACAAAAATTCCAACCTCTAGCAGTTGGTCGTCGTCGAGGCGATTGGAGGAAAGGAGATATTTGTCGAAACGTTCTGCGATGGCCGATAGGAGATGGAGGCCATAAGAACCGGCCGATCCCTTCATGTCGTGGGCATGTTGTTTGACGCTATGGAAGATGTCGCCGCGGTCGCCTTCCTTGCGCTGGATTTTGCCGACGGAGGATTCGATATCGTCCAGCCGTTCCTTGGCTCCCTGGAGAAACTCCACTTTCAGTGCGGAGAGAGCCTCCTCGAATTCTGGCGGCATTTCCATTAGTGTCTTTCCCCGGATCGGACGGCATAGAGGGCTTTCTTGAAGATTTATATGGGAACCTCCGCGCCCCTTTCCAACCCGAGTATTCCCCGTTAACCGCAGAAAACGGGGCATTTATAAGTAGAAACCGAATGTCGAGATAACAGGGATGGTTGAATGAAAACGCTTGCTGGAATGGCTGAAGCGGTCGGGAAACTGCTCAAGGAACGTCAGGAAACGGTCGCCGTATCGGAATCATCCACCGGCGGGATCGTCTCGGCGGCGCTGCTCGCGGTGCCCGGGGCCTCGGCTTATTTCATGGGCGGTGGGATAATCTACACGCAAGCCGCACGGGAGACCTTGTTGGGGATCGATTTCGACGACCACCCGGGAGTGCGTTCGGCGAGCGAGGCCTATGCGCAGCTTGCGGCAGCGGCCATTCGCGATCGGCTGGGAACCACGTGGGGGGTGAGCGAGACGGGGGCGGCGGGGCCGAGCGGCAACCGGTACGGGGACGCGGCGGGACACAGCTGTATCGCGGTCGCGGGGCCGTCGGCACGGGTCCTTACCATCGAAACGGGCTCGGCCGATCGGGAAGCCAATATGTGGGTCTTTGCCGAACGGACGCTCGAACTTTTTGCCGAGGTTCTGAGGAAAACTTAGCCGTCCTTGTCTTGGCCGTGCTTGTTTACGAACAGGCGCCGGCGTACGGGAAACAGGTGCAGGTCGTAATGTTTGACCATAAGGCCCCAAAGACCCTGCGGCGCGACCAGCATGACAACTGTCGCCAACGCACCGAGTAGCATCAAATACCAAGTGCCGTAGTCGGCTAGGTAATTCTGCAGCACATAGAAAATGATGACGCCGATAATCGGACCCTCGATGGTCCCGATTCCGCCAATGACGACGATAAACACGACAAAGGCCGTCCAATCGATGACCGAGAAGGCGGCGTCGGGAGAAATACGCGCCTTCTGAAAGAGAACGAGCGCACCGGTAATGCCGGTGCCGAAGGAAGCGATGATGAAAATCCACAATTTGGTACGGAAGTTGCGCACGCCCAGGCTGCCTGCCGCCGGTTCCGAATCCCGGATGGCGGAAAGGGCGAGACCGAACCGCGAGCGCAGAAGGACATAGACGAGAACGATGGTTCCGGCCGCGACCAGCAACGCCAGCCAATAAGCCTCGATATCTTTCGCCGCGGAGGTCTTGGCGCCGAACAGGTCCTTGATGAACTCGATGCCCCAAATGTCACGGGTCGCGCTACGGGGCAACGAGGTGCCCGTGCCGCCGCCGAGCGTTTTCCACTGGGCGGCAAGCAAGCGGAACACTTCCGCCGCGACCCAAGTGCCGATGGCGAAATAGGCACCGCGCAAGCGGAAAATGACCAAGGCTGTCGGTATTGCCAGGATCATAGCGACGAAACCAGCGAGGAAAATAGCAACCAAGGCATTGGTGCCGGTCAGGATCGTGAAGGCGAAAAGCGTATAGGCGCCGATGCCGACGAACGCTTGCTGTCCCACCGACACGAGGCCCGCATATCCGGCAAGGAGATTCCAGTACTGGGCGAGGGCCAGCATGGTGAGAACAAAAAACAGATCCTGGATGACACTGCGTGACACGAAAGCGGGCGCGGCCGCCAGCAAGGCGAATACGGCGATGCCGACGATGACCGTTACCGTCGACACGCGGGTACGGGTCTGAACGCGGAACCGTTTGGCGGCGGGAGTGGATATGCTGTCGGTCATGATTCTAATCCACTGCCCTAATCTACGGCCCTGGGGAACAGACCTCGTGGCCGCACCACGAGGACGACCAGGAAAACGACGTGCCCGGCGAGGATCTGCCATTCCGGGTTGATCTTGGCGCCGATGGTCTGTGCGACGCCGAGAATAATGCCGCCTGCCAAGGTGCCCCATAGACTGCCGAGGCCGCCGATGATGACGGCTTCGAACGCATAGAGCAGCCGGAACGAGCCGATGGTCGGATCGAACTGCGCCCGGTTGCCGAAGTAAAGCGCCGACAGAGTGATGACGACAAAGGCGATGCCGGTTGCCGCGGCGAAAACCTTGTGGTTGTCGATGCCCATCAGCTGTGCCGTCGATGGGTCGTCGGAAGTTGCCCGAAAGCCTCTGCCAAGCTCCGTCCGGTACATGATCCAATTGAGCGCCAGAATGGCGATGACCGCCGAGGCGAACGTCAGGGTCGGCATGACGCCCACGGCAATACCGCCGCCCAGGGACCAGGATTGGGTTTCGATCCCAAACGCCTGAAGGCGCTGATTGTCAGCGCTGAAAGTTTCCAAAAGACCGTTCTGGATCACGATGGAAATACCGAAGGTGACCAGCAGCGGCGGCAAGATATCCTTGCCCAACGTCCGGTTCAGGAGATACCGCTGCAGGACAAAGCCGACCGCGAACATGATGGGCAGGGTGACGGCCGTCGCGACGAAAATATTGGCGCCGAGCAGATCGGCAATGACCAGGATGATAAAGGCGGCGAACACGATCAAATCGCCGTGCGCCAAATTGACCAGACGCATAATGCCGAACATCAGCGACAGGCCGGCGGCGAACAAGGCATAAAGCCCGCCGAGCAGCACTCCCTGTAGTATTGCGTCAATCCAACTTAGCATGGCCAACTCAACATACGTGTCTCATGTTCCGAAATAGGCGCTGCGGATGGTGGCGTGATCGAACTCGGACGGATGGCCTGAGAGAGTAACCCGGCCTTCCATGAAACAATAAACGCGGTCGGCAACCCCGAGCGCGCGTTGCACATCTTGTTCGACCAGCATGATCGAGGCGCCGCTTTCCTTGATCACCGGCAGCGCCTCATAAATGTCCTTGATGACCGTCGGGGCCAAGCCGAGTGATACTTCATCGCACAGCAGCAAGCGCGGATTGGAAATCAGGGCGCGGCCGAACGCGACCATCTGCTGTTGCCCGCCGGAAAGCGACGTCGCGGGAGAGCGACGCAATTGCCTAAGCACAGGGAACAGCTCGAAAATCGTCTCCAACGTCCAATGGCCGGTTTTCTTCTGGCCGTAGGCACCGATAAGGAGATTTTCCTCGACACTCAACGATGGAAACAGACGGCGGCCTTCCGGCACCAGGGCGATGCCCAGCTTGACGATCTCGGCGGCGGGCAGGTGACCAACGGGGCGGCCGTCGAATTGAACGGCTTCGCCGGCACCGGCATGCAATCCGGTGATGTTGTGCAGAAAGGTGGACTTGCCGGCGCCGTTGGCCCCGATGATGGCCACTGTCTCACCTTCGTCGACATAGGTGTCGATGCCGTAGAGGGCTTGAAAGTCGCCGTAGAATGCGACGAGGTCGTGGGTTTCGAGAAGGGCCATTTCTCTTCTCCCCGCTCAGTCCGACATGCCCATGTAGATCTCCTGCACGTCACGTGAATTCATGACGGTATGGGGATCCCCTTCGGCGATGATACTGCCGAAGTTGAGGACAAACAGGTGATGGACGGCGGCGAGCAGGGCATGCACCACATGCTCGATCCAGACGACGGTGACGCCGGAGCGATGGATGTCGCTGATGGCGGTCACCAGTTCTTCACATTCATGTTCGGTAAGGCCGCCGGCGATTTCATCCAGCAACAAAATGCGTGGTTCGGTGGCCAGCGCCCGGGCCATTTCCAGCCGCTTGCGCTCGAGAAGCGAGAGTGAGCCCGCGACCCGGTTTGCTTTCTCGAGGAGGCCGGTACGTTCAAGGATGTCGCCGCACCGTTCGGTCGCTTGCGCTTCGGTCAGTCCATTGCCGTAGACCGCGCCGACGAGAAGGTTCTCGAAGACGGTCAGCGTCTCGAACGGGTGGGGGATTTGGTACGAGCGGCCGATGCCGGCATTGCACCGCGCCGGCGGCGGGGAACTGGTGATGTCGTGCCCGTCCAAATGGATGGAGCCGGAATCGGGGGAAAGCTCCCCGGTGATCAAGTTGAACAACGACGATTTGCCCGCGCCATTCGGCCCGATAATCCCCACGGCGGCGCCTTCGTCGATGCCCAGATTGATATTTTCCGCGACGACGATGGAGCCGAACGCCTTGGAGAGGCCCTTGAGTTCGAGGAGCATTATCGTTGTTGAAAAAGAAAAATGACGGGAGCGGGTATGCTTATCATCCCGCTCCCGCTTGTGCGACTACGAAATCGCTTGCATGTCGCTGGTGACCGGAATCTCCGGCGCGGTCCGGTTGTCGGTGATGACAAGATCGTACTTGCCGCCGCCGACATGGCGCCATTGACCACCGACCAGTGGTGTTTTGGTGATGTTTTTCGCGGCGAAGGGCGGCACGCCTTCCCCGTTCCATTGCACCTTACCGACGATGGTGTCGGCATTCGACGAGGCAATGGCATCGCGGATCGCAACGCTATCGCCGACATCCTCGGTCCGTTTCAGGACATCGACCGCCATTTCGAACAGGCTGTGGACGAAGCCGATGGGCTGGGTCCACTGTTTGCCCGTTGCCTTGGTGTAGGCGTCGGCCAGTTCCTTGGCCGATTGACCGGTCAGCGAGGACTTGTAGGGGTGTGCAGGTGACCACCAAACTTCGGACGACAGGTTGTTGCCTGCTGCGCCCAGCGCCTCGACCGACACGGGGAACAGGATCGCCTTGCCGACGCTTGCCGCTTTCGGGCGGAAGCCCTGTTGACTCGCCTGCGTCCAGAAAGTGGTGAAATCCGGCGGCAGCATCACGCCCGTCATGATCTCTGCATCGGCATTCTTGAACGCCGTGATCTGGGCGGTGAAGTCGTCCGTCAGGTTCTGATACCGGCCCGGATCGATCAAGTTGTAGCCTTTGGCCTTGAGGGCCGGCGGCAGACCCACATTGGGATCGCCCCAGGCATTGCCGTCGGCGTCGTTGGGGAACGCCCCGCCGACCACTTTGTTGGTGTCGAGTTGCGACCACATGTTGGTGAACACGGCGATTACGTCTTCGAGGCCCCAGAAATAGTGGAACGCCCAATCGAAAGGCTTCCAGCTGCCCGGATCGCCGGGGTTGCCTTGCTGACCGATGAACCAGGGCTGCCACGGGCAGTTGGTCGAGATGCAAGGTACTTCCTCGATCTCGCACTGGGTGGCAACCGGGTTGGTCGTTTCCGGCGTGTTGGCGACCATCATCAGGTCGACCTCGTCATCGACGATCAGTTCTTTGGCGACTTCTGCGGCGCGGTTCGGATTCGATTGCGAATCTTTGACGATGACCTCGATATTGTAGGTCTTCCCGCCAAGCTTCAGGCCATTGCGCATGGCGGCGCGGAAGTTGTCGGCGTTGAAGTTGTCGGATTCGCCGAACGCGGCCAACGGTCCGGATTGCGGGCTGACGTAACCGATCTTGATGGTGTGCGTCTGCGCGATGGCCGGCATCGGCAGGTGGGTTGCCGCGGCGGCGACCGCACCGGTCGCCGCTGAGGTAGCGATAAATTTCCGGCGGCTAATGCCGGATTTGGTTTTCTTGGTCGACATAAAACTCTCCCCTATAAGCAGATGTCCCAAAGAACGTTATTTGGCGTCTTTCATGACGTGATAGCTCAATTCGCCCGGATCGGTAAGGTCCGGCACAGTCCAGCCATCAAGGTTGTATTCATCCATACAGGATTCGGCGAAGCCCTTCATCTTTTCAGCGTCGCCGTTGGCCATGGCGCCGAACAGGCAATAGCGGCGGATTTCTTCGGTCGAGCCTGAGTAGTTGATTTCGTACAACTCGTGACGACCGCCGAACTCGGTGCCGATGGCATCCCACAACAGTTTCATCAGCTTGACCCGGTCCTCGGCGGAATAACCGTTGGAGCCGCGCAAATATTGGTCGAGGTAGGGCCGGATTTCCGGGCTCTTGAAATCGCGTGCGTGCGAATTCAGGAAGATCAGACCGGAAGCTGCTGTTTCCTCGATGATGTATTTGACCTTGGAATAGGCAAAGCTCATCAGCACCTGATAGGCGCTGGCCGGTACCATGTTCGGCAGCAGGTGTTTGCCGATCCACGGTTCGGGGTTGCGGACCATGGCCTCGGTCAGCGACCAGAACATGTTTCGCCACGCGATGATCTCACCGACATTCGCTTGAACGCCACGGAAGTCCTTGGTGCCTGCCGCGTCGATGGCCTTGAGGATAAGGCCAGCAATGAAGTCCAGCTTGACCGACAGCCGCGTGCAGCCGTGCAGCAAGGCGCGCGGCAGGAAGCCGGTCTGCGGGAAGAAGTTGTTCGCCCTGTCGACGTCGCCATAGACGAAGACGTTTTCCCAGGGGATCAACACCTTATCGAGGACAAATACCGCGTCGTTCTCGTCCAAGCGGCTGGACAGCGGATAGTCGAAAGGACTGCCCATGACGGTCGACGTCATTTCGTAGGATGGGCGGCAGATGAATTTCACCCCCGGCGCGTTCGACGGGATCATGAAGACCGCCGCGAAGTCCTTGTCCTGGACAGGGATCAGACCGTGGTGAGCGACGAAGGTGTAGTTTGTCAGCACCGAGCCGGTGGCGACCACCTTGGCGCCTGACACGATGATGCCGGCGTCGGTTTCCTTCTCGACATGGACGCAGACATCGGCCACTTCGTTCGGCGGCTTGTTGCGGTCCATGGGCGGGTGGATGATCGCGTGGTTCACGAAAGGCACGCGTTCCTGGCTGAATTTGTACCAGCGCTTGGCGTTTTCCTGATAGGGCGCGTAAAAATCGGAGTTGGCGCCCAATGTCGCCAGGAAGGCCGCCTTGTAGTCAGGTGCGCGGCCGGCCCAGCCATAGACCAAACGGGCCCAGGCGGCGATGGCATCGCGGCCGGCGATCGCTTCTTCGACGCTGGTCGGGGCTTTGAAGTAGGCCTGCGTCATGCCGCCGTTGCCGGTATCGGTCGGAAGTAGGAGCTCGTCTTTCTTGGCGGGATCGTGCAGCGCGTCGAAAAAGCGGGCCGTCATCCGCGCGGTATTACGGAAGGCCGGGTGCTCGATGGGCCGCTTGACCCGCTCGCCGTAGATATAGACTTCCCGTCCGTCGTCGATGGATTCGAGGAACTCTTCCCCGTTCATCGGTTGCGAGACGCTGATATTTCCGGTGGCTTCCGGCTTGGCCGCGAAGGCTTTTTTCTCGTCGAATTGAGCGATGTCGTCCATCACGCGCTCCCTGATATTGTTTCGTCTTTTGTGAAGATCGCCTGATACGTGTTTAGGTATTATTGTTCGTATATCGAACGATCATGCTTACCCGAGGGTACGGTTTCCCAATTAACTGGGCAAGAGCTTAATACGGTTCAGGCACTGCCGACAAACAGGTTTGTGGAATTCGTGAAGTCGGTAAAATAGCAGTTCGAAACCACTATTTTGAAAGACTATAGGGGAGGGACGAAATGGCGTTGATTGACGCGGGTCAAAAGGCACCAGCCTTTTCCTTGCCGAACCAGGACGGCAAGTCGGTCGGTTTGGATCAATTCTCGGGCAAATACGTGCTGCTGTGGTGGTATCCCAAGGCCGATACGCCCGGCTGAACCATCGAAGGCAATGGGTTCCGTGATCGAATCCAAGATTTCCAAAAATCCAACGCGGTGATCCTCGGTGTCAGTTTCGACAGCCAGGAGGCCAATGGCGCCTTTAAGGAGAAGTTCGGTTTTCCCTATGACCTATTGAGCGATACCGGCGGCGCCATGTCGCAAGCCTATGGCGCGGCGGAACCGGGCGCTGCCGTGGCAAGCCGGGTTTCGGTGCTTATCGGTCCCGACGGGAACGTGGCGAAGGCCTATGCGACGGTCAAACCCGCCGACCACCCGGATGAGGTGCTGGCGGATTTATCGGCGCTCAGTTAGGGGAGCGTTTATTTCTCGACGGGGAAACCGACGATGGAGCCCCACTCGGTCCACGACCCGTCGTAGATTTTGACGTTCGGCCAGCCGAGGATGAAATGCATCGCCGTCCAGGCAAGGGTGGCGCGGTGCGACAGCCGGCAATAGCAGACGATCTCATTCACCTTATCGGGATCGGCGCCGATGCCTTTCAGGATGGCGGCAAGTTCTTCCGGATTTTTATAGGTGTCGTCGTCGTTGAGCAGTTCGCGGAAGAACAGATGTTTGGCGCCAGGGATGCGCCCGCCGCGCTCGGCGCCGTGATCGAACTTGCCGTATTCCATCACCCGTTCGCCGGAATATTCTTCCGGGGAGCGCACATCGAGCAGGAAACGGCCGGCGTCTCCGAGGTGCGCGCGCACATCGTCGCGGCCAAGGCGCATGGAATGATCCGTGGCGCCCGGCGTGTAGTCGACAGGCGTGGTGGACGGCACGTCATGGGTCATGGCATGGCCGTCTGCGACCCATTTCTTGCGGCTGCCGTCGAGCAGTCGAAGATCCTTATGGCCTGCCATTTTCAATGCCCAAAAGGCGTAATTGCCGTACTGAACGGGATCACCGTAAAGCACCAGCGTATCGTCCGCCGCAACGCCGCAACCGCCTAGCCGCTTCGCCAATGTTTCCGGGGTGACGAACTCCCGGTCGGTATCGTGCCAGCACAGGTCCTTCCAGAACCAGCGGATGGCGCCGGGAATATGCCCTGAATCGTAAGCGGCACCCTCGGGATCGGATTCCACTTCGATGATCTTCACCTTGGGATCGTTGAGATGCTCGGCCAGCCAGGCGGTGGTCACCATCGGGGAAGTTGCGTCGGCCATGTTCCTATGCCTCGTGGTCCAGAATGATTTTGATGCCCTTGCCTTGTTCGAGCATGTCGAGGGCGCGTTTCATTTCGGCGAGGGGCACCACGTCGGTGATCAACTTGTCGAGGTTGACGATACCGCGCTCGACGAAGTCAATGCTTGCCGGGTAATCCTCGGGTTTGGCGACACGTGCGTTCACCACTTGGATTTCCTTGAAATAGAGATCGTAGAACGGCAACGCGCCTTCGCTCACGGTCAGGATGCCGAACGGCAGAATGCGGCCGCCCAGACGGACAATGTCGATGGCCTGCGCGAGCACCGACAGTTGGCCGACCGATTCGATCACCAGATCTGCGCCACCTTTGTCGCCGGTGACCTCAAGAATCTTGTCCTTCACGTCGTCACCGGGGGCAAAGGTATAGTCGGCACCGAGTTCTTCGGCGAGGTCCCGCTTCCATTCGCTACGGGTGATACCGATCACCGGATAAGCACCATGTGCCTTGGCCAATTGAACGTGCAACAGACCGGTAACGCCGAGACCGATCACGACCACCGCTTCGCCAGGGAAAATCTTGGCGAGACGCTGGGCGTGCAGGCAGGTCGTCATCGGCTGTACCAGCGGCGCATGGGTCAGGTTCATGTCCGGGGGCAGCGGGTGCACGTTGTGCGTCGGGGCGAGCACGTAGTCGGCGAAACCGCCATCCACATCGCGGCCGATCAAGCCACCATTGGGGCACAGATGGGTTTGGCCGTTGTGGCAATGGAAACAATCGCCGCAGTAATAGGCGGGGTCGACGATTACCGGCGTTCCCGGTTCCAATTCGCCGCCCGCCGCGACGGTGCCCACCGATTCATGACCCATCACCCGGGGGTAGGCGACGGGAATGCCGCCTTGATAGATCTTGAGATCGGTGCCGCAGATGCCGGTTTTGGTCACCTTGACGAGGGCTTTGCCGTCGCCGGGGACCGGCTGGGCGACATCCTCTTCGCCAATGGTCTTGGGTGCGCTGAGCACCATCGCCTTCATGGGTTTTCCCCTTTTGCCGCGTTTCTTACGTGCGGGGTTTGACCGGATATTTGGGTGCTTCGCCTGCCAGCACGGCGGCAACATCGGTGGCCACGGTGGTTTGCAGGTCGAGCAGCGCATCTTCCGAGTAGAAGCCGGTGTGCGGCGTGATGATGACGTCGTCGCGCCCGACCACCGGATTGTCCGCCGTCGGCGGTTCGCTCGGCAGCACGTCCAGTGCCGCGCCCGCGATCTCACCCGCGTCCAGCGCCTTGGCGAGGGCGTCGACATCGACAAGCGGCCCCCGCGCCGTGTTGATCAGTAGCGCGGAGGATTTCATCTTCTTGAATGCCTCGGTCGAGAACATGTTCTCCGTTTCCGGCGTCAGCGGCGCATGAACGGAAATGTAATCGGAGCGGGCAAGCAGATCGTCCAACTCGACTTTCTCGACGTTCAGTCGCTTGAACACCTCGTCGGGAGCGTAAGGGTCGGCGGCAATGACCTTCATGCCGAAGGCCTGGGCCTTGGGCACGATCTGCTGCGGGATGTTGCCGATACCGACCAGGCCCATGGTGCGGCCGCGGAAGCGCGCGATCGGCACTACCGCCGGCATTTCCCAGCGGCCTTCGGAAACCAGCTTGTTGGAATAGGGGATCTTGCGCGCCAGCGACAGCAACAGTGCCATGGCGTGATCCGACACTTCGTCGAGGCAATAGACCGGCGCGTAGGTGACCGTGATACCGGCCTTGGTCGCGGCGGGGATATCGATGTTATCGATGCCGATACCGAAACGTCCGATCACCTTGCAGTTCTTCATCCCGGCGATGACGTCTGCAGTGATCTTGCCGTAGGTGACGAGAAGCGCATCGGCATCGGCAGCCACTTCGAGGATCGCTTGCGGCGTCGGTTCGGAGGCGAGTTTCAACTCTCCATTGACCCGGGCGAGTGCTTTTTTTGCGGGATCGAGGGTCGGGAAGGGTGTGTCGGCCACGGCTACAAGGGTGGTGCTCATGCTAATCAGTTCCTCACCAGTCAATTTCGGTCGCCGCGCATGACGGCGGTCTTTTTATTTTGCAGGAGGTCTTGTACAAAACCTCCATGGGCGACATACCATCGCGTTTCCGCAGTTGCCAGAGAAAAGTACCGGAGAAAATTCCGCGATGGCATGCCGTCAACTGGCCCCTTACCGAACCTGTGCTGGTATCCGGAAAGGCTCGAAAAGTCCGGAAAATTGACGATAGAAAGATTTTGTTTTTTCTATGTGTCAGTGCCGGAAAGGTGCCGTGTTGACAACGGTCTACGGGCGTTTTATTGCTCTTTCAAGTCTTATATAAGACTGAGGCTCGGGTTGCCCGGTTTCTGCTGACCCGGTTGCCGGAACACCCGAGCCGCAAGAACGTTATCAATAGCCGCCTTTGCGGAATACGCGCCATACGAACGCGTTATACTTAGCGGGGCTGGTGACGAGGGTCGTGACAGGGGCTTAAAGCCCGGACTAAGGTAACGCTCCATTGGGGTAACGTTCCATTGGTCAGGTGGCCTAAGAAGCTGCCGGTTTGTGGCGCGATAAACGACTAAACAGGGTAGGAACGCTTGAATTGATCGACACCCCGGCACCAAACGGCCCCGCAATTGGGCGTCAGTTCAATTTCAACACGGTTGCGGCGGTCATTTTCATCGTCCTCGCGGTCGTCTTGTTTTTCATTATCCCCGATCAGATCGACGAACCGCTGATCAAGATCGGTAATCAGAACAAGCTGTCCCCGGAATTGTTCCCGCGTATGGTTGCGGCCGGCTTCTTTCTGTTGGGCATCTGGCTGTTTTTCAAAAGCTTCTCCGTTCGGCAACACAACGAGCTGCGCGATTTGGACCGCGAAGCCATTACCAATGTTGTGGTGACGCTGGCGATTATGGCGGGGTATGTCTTCTTGATGGTCAACGTCGGCTTTGTGATCGGCAGCGCCGTCATGATCATGGTGATGTCGACCTATTTCGGGAACCGCAATTATGGTTTGGGCGCGGCGGTATCGATCATCGTGCCGACGATCGTTTTCGTGCTCTTCACCAAGGTTCTGGTGACGTCTTTGCCGCCTTTCCCCCTGGATGACGTCCTTTCCAGCGACTCGTTCCTGTACGGCCCGCTCAACTACCTCAGCAACCATTCGATCTTCTAGACGATCTTTTAGGCACGAGTTCGCGTGCGTCAGCAACTTTAGGCATCTCCATGTTTGAATCCTTCCTCGGCGGCTTCGGCATTCTGTTCAATCCGGAAACGGTGCTGATGACATTCCTGCTTCTCGCGGCGGGTTTATTCCTCGGTATGTTTGTCGGTGCGTTGCCCGGATTTACCACGCTCATGGCGATGGCGATCTTGCTCCCCATCTCGTTCTTCCTACATCCCTTGCTCGGTATTCCGTTTCTCATCGGTGTCTATAAGGGCGGCATATACGGAGGCAGTATACCGGCGATCCTTGTATCAATGCCGGGGACCGGCGCCGCCGTGGCGACGACCTTTGACGGACCGGCGCTGACCAAGAAGGGCCAGGCTCGCAAGGCGCTGGAAGTCGCACTGTTCTCGTCGGTGGCGGGTGATTTCACCAGCGATGTCGTCACCATCGCTATGATCGGGCCCATTGCCGCGGTTGCCTTGCTCATGGGGCCGCCCGAGTTGGCCGCCATTCTGTTTCTCGCCCTGATCGTCATTTCGGCGACGTCCAGCGGGGTATTCGTCAAAGGTCTATTGATGCTGGCGCTGGGCCTGTTCTTCGGCATGGTTGGCCAGGATCCCATCGGCGCTCTGTCGCGCTTTTCTTTCGGTATGCCGGAGATCGAATCGGGTATTCCGCTGCTGCCGATGCTGATCGGTGTGTTTGCCTTGCCGGAGATTTTCGTCGGTATCGAGCGCAAAGCGTCGCAGATCATTCAGTCGTCGGGGCTCAAGGTCACTGGAGAGCGGTTGACCTGGCCCGAATTCAGGGGGTGCATTCGGACCATTTGCCGGTCGACCGTCATCGGCACGAGCATCGGTGTCATTCCTGGCGTCGGGCAGGTGGTCGCGGCTTTCATGGGCTATGCCGCGGCGAAAAGCGCGTCCAAACATCCGGAACGGTTCGGCCAGGGTGAGCTCGAGGGCGTTGCCGCCGCCGAGTCCGCCAACAATGCGGTCAATGGCCCGACGCTCGTGCCGCTGCTCACTCTCGGTATTCCGGGGGACAACCTCACCGTTATTCTGGTTGGCGCGTTCATCGCCCATGGCCTGCGGCCAGGACCGCAGTTGATGCAGGAACAGGGCGATCTGGTGTTCGCCATTCTTCTGGCGATGGTGTTTGCCAATATCCTCTTCATTTTCATCGGCTATGTCTGCATCCCGATGTTCGCCAAGGTGGTGACCATCCGCAAATCGCTGTTGTTACCGCTGACGCTGATCTTCGCCTTTGCCGGTTCCTGGGTGTTCCGCTCGCAGCCGTTCGATTTGGCGGTTCTCGTCTTTTTCGGTGCTTTCGGGTACATGGCGAAGAAGCTCCATTTCGACGTGACGCCGATGGCGATGGGCTTCATTCTTGGGCCGACCCTCGAATATTCCTTCGGTCAGACGGTTATTTTGTCGGCCGGCAACATGCCCCACTATATTTTCGTCGAACGGCCCTTCACCGCCGGGATTTTGGTCTTAACCCCAATCCTGACGTTCCTGATGTGGCGGCGAAGCGTGCGGCTCAGACGGCAGTTCGGAACCACCGATTAGGAGGCCTTTGGCCGGAAAAGGTGTTAATATGTCAGTGGTTGCCCTTGACGGACGGCATTGCAGATGGTGTCTTATAGAAGACTAATAAACGGCTCCACTGCGAACTATGAGAGCGTCCCTGCGAGCAGGGTAGAATTTTAACTCGATCAGAGAGGTAGAAAACATGCGGATAGCACATTTATCCAAGCTAGCTCTGGGAGCGCTTCTTGCGGTTGGCATTCTTGCCAGCGCACCGGTGCGCGCCGAATACCCGGAAAAACCGATTACGTTGATTCTGCCGCTGGGTGCCGGCGGATCGCACGACCGCAACGCCCGCGTCTTCACCAGCGTGATCCCGCAATATCTTGGCAATGCCATAATCGTGAAGCTGATGCCGGGCGCGTCCGGTCAGACCGGCACCGCGGCTGCGGCGAAAGCGAAGCCGGATGGGTACACGCTGCTGTTCACGCACAACTATTTCGATCAGCTGCAGCAGAACGTGAAAAAACTGCCCTACAATACGCTCGATGCGTTTGTGACCGTCGGTAAGCTGAATTCAGGCAGCTTCTCGGTGATCGTTAAGTCCGATAGCCCCTTTAAGAAATGGCAGGACATCGTCGACTATGCCAACGCCAATCCGGGCAAGCTGAAGTTCGCTCATTCCGGCGATTGGGGTGCGACCCACGTTCCCGGTCTGCAACTGTTCACTGAAGCGGGCATTGCCGACAAGATCGTGATGGTGCCCTACAAGGGCGGCGGGCCTTCGATGCGCGGCTTCCTTGCCGGTGAAGCTGACTTCACGCTGCAGTTCAAATCGACCATCCTGGCTCAAGGCGATAAGGTTCGGGTGTTGATCAGTGCGGGCGAGCAAACCGCGTTCCCCGGTGCACCGACCTTTAAGGAGCTTGGCTACTCCGCCAATATCGGTTCGATGGACCGCATCATTCAGGCGCCGAAGGGAACCCCGGACGCGGTACTGAATAAGCTCCGTACGGCCTTGAAGGAACTTCAAAACGATAAGACCTACAAGACGCTGATTAAGCAGATCGGTGAGACCACTGACTTTGTGGACGGCCCCGATTACGACGCCATTCGTCCGGCGCGGGTCGAAGCCTATAAGAAGATGGTTCAGAGTCTGGCCAGCAATTAATCACGCTACAACGTTTGGGAATGGCATCTCCCGTTCAGGAGATGCCATTTCTCATTCCGGACAAAATTACCGAAAGCCGTTGCCGCATACGGCGGTTACGTCTAATAAAACTCTTATATAAGACCGGTTAGCAGGATGCCGCTGGGGTGCGGCCAACGAAGAAACCCGAAGGACATAAGGATATGATGACACCGATCGACGTGGGAATTATCGGCACCGGCTGGTGCGGCGGCATTCGCGCCACGACCTGTGCCAACAACGCCATGGTCGGCGCCTTGCACATTGCAGAGATCAAGCCGGAGCGGCTCAAGGAAGTCGCGGAGGAAACCGGTGCCGCGACGGCGACCACCGATTATCGTGAGCTTCTCAAGAACGATAATATCCAGGCGATTTTCATTTCCGCGACGCCGGAGGATGCCCACTATCCGATGGCCAAGGCGTGTCTCGAAGCGGGCAAGCACGTGTTCCTCGAAAAACCCATTTCCCTGCGTCTTACCGAAGCCGACGAGCTGTGCGCTCTGGCTGAGCAGAAAGGCCTGAAGTTCACCATCGGGTATTCGCAGCGGTTCAATCCAAAGTTCGCCTACGTACAGAAATGTGTCGAGGACGGCACCATCGGCAAGCCCGTCAGTGCCATTATCAGCCGTCACATCACCCGTGGTCTCGGCGATAAGATTTCCGGCCGCATTACCCTGTCGCCGGCGGCGATGGAAGCGACCCACGATCTCGATTTCGCGCTGTGGTGTTTGGCCCCGGCCAAGCCGGTGCGCGTCTATTCCCAATCCGCCTTTGGTGTGATGAAGGACAAGACCGGTGTCGAGGATACCCAATACATCATGGTGACTCTCGACAATGGCGTGGTGATCACCGTCGGCGCCGGCTGGACCATGCCGCCGGGCTATCCCAACTATTCGGGAACCTGGATTGAATTCATCGGCACGGACGGCATGTTGGTGATCGACGACACCCACCGCGACGTGATCGTCAACACCATGGACAAGGGTATCCAACTGCCCATGTCGACCATGCCCGGCGAGTTCGTCAATCACGTCTATGCCGGTCCGATGGCGCACGAAACTGTGCACTTCCTCGAAGCGGTGGCGCGGGACAAACCTGTGCTGGTGACGCCGCAGCAGGCGACGACGGTGATGGAAGTTTATCTTGCCGCCGATATTTCGGCGGAGACCAACGAGCCCGTTAATCTGCCGCTCAACACCCGTGATCTGCCGCGCATCGCGGCCGAATAATTATTTCTTCGACTTGATCTTGTCGAAATCCTTGTAGACCCGCGTAAAATCCTGGTCCTCCATGCCGAGGGCCAGGGCGCGGGCAAAGAAGTCATGGGTATCGGCGCCGAGTTTGGCGTCCACCTTTAGGGTCTTCGCCAATGCGACGGCCATCCCCGTATCCTTATAGAGATTGTAGACCCGCGAGCGGCCATCCCATTTGCCGCTGATGATGTGGTTGGGGAAACGCACTTCGCTGATGAAGCTGCGCGCATTCGACGCGTTGAAGACATCGATCAAATCGGCGACGTCGATCCCGGCTTTCTCCGCCATCTTGCCGCCCTCGCAGGTGGCGAGAAAAATGGTGTGGCAAACCATGTTGTGGATCAGTTTGCAGGTATGCCCCGCGCCCGACTTGCCAAGATAGAAAACATCCGCCGCGATGGCGTCGAGAATTTTGCGGGTGCGGCGGAATGCTTTTTCGTCGCCGCCCACCATCAATGACAGATTTCCCGTATCGGCGCCCCGCGCGCCGCCGCTCATGCCCGCATCCAAATAAGTAACGTTCTTTTTGGCGGCGCGGCGGGCGAGCTTTTTGGTTTCGATCGGATCCGAGGTGGTGAGATCGTAAAGCACCAAATTTTTCTTGGCGTGCGCCAAGACGCCGTCACGTCCGCCGAGACAGGCGGCCACCTGAGGTGAGGCAGGCACGACGAAGAAAATAAGGGCGGACTTAGCCGCCATCTCAGCCGGCGGCGCGATCGCTATGTTCCGGGCCGTTTCGAAGGGCGCGCGGGCGGCCTCGTTCAGATCCCAGACAAGAACAGGATGACCTGCTTTGGCGAGATTGCGGGCGATGCCGGGCCCCATGTTGCCGAGGCCGATGACGCCAACGGTTGGTTTTTTTCGTGCGGGTTTCTGCTTTCCCATCAGCCTTTCCCGCGTTCGCAATTGGCGGCGCGTTCGACGGCGGCACAGACGGCGGCGGCATCCTCATGCATGTGGCCCTGCGCCACGGCTGCGTAATAGGTTTGCAACGCCGCCTGATAGATTGGCGTCGGCACGGCCAAGGACGCCGCATGTTCGGAAATGAACCGCGCGTCCTTGATGGGGATCGAGAAATTGGACCCTTCGTGTTCGTAGTCGTTCTTGACCATCAACGCACCGCGGGTTTCGAACATGGAAGAGCTTGAGCCAGAGCCACTGATCACATCGTGAAATTGCTGTAGATCGAGCCCCGATTTCATCGCCAGGACCATTACTTCGGCCGCGACCGCATTGTGCACCAGATTGAGAATATTGCCGCACAGTTTGAAGGTGGTGCCGCAACCGAAATCACCGACATGGAAGGCACGGTGGGCGAAGGCTGAAATAATCGGCTCGACCCGCTCGTAGATTTGCTTGTCGCCGCTGCCGAAGGCCGTGAGCTGGCCTTTGACGGCAAGCATGCGATTTCCACTGACCGGGCAGTCGAGCACATCGTACCCGGCGAGGATCAGCGTATCTCGGAAGGCTTCCTTTTCGCGTACCGGGAAGGTGCTCGTTTCGATCACCACTTTTCCCGCCCCGTTTGTCTGGATCAGATCGTTCGCGACGGCGTGCAGCGCATCGATGGACGGCAGGCAGGTGATGATGACCTCGGATTTTTCCGCGACATCGTGGGGGGAGGTGCCGGCTTCCATGCCGGCCTCGACCATTTTGCTCACGGCATCGTCACGGAGATCGAAACCGATGACCTCGAAACCTCCTTTGATGACGTTTGGGGCCATGGCGGAGCCCAAGACTCCCAACCCGATAAACCCGACCTTCTGGCTCATGTCGGTTCCTCCGTTTGCGTGTGGATGAGAGGTGAAACGCTAGGAGCCGCGTTCCGTCACGTATTCGTGGTTGGCCGTGTTACAGCGGCTGATGCGCCGCTCCATCGGGCGTCCGTCGAGTAGCATGGAGACCCGGTCGATCTGGAGTAGCGGGTGGCCCGGTCTTATCCCCAGGAGCTTCGCCTCCTCGGGAGTTGCCGCGACCGCCGTGATGTGCTCCTCGGCCTTGGCGACGCTCACGCCGTAAACGGTCTGATAAAAGCGGAACAGGTTGTTCGGCGGCTGCATCTCGATGCCGAAGTCGGGGAACATTTCCTGGGGAAGGGTGATCGTTTCGACGATGGTCGGCACATCCTGGAACCAGCGCACGCGGGTGAAGCGTACGACCTTGGCGCCCGCGCCGAGTTTCAAGCGCTCGATCTCCTCTTCCGTCGGATCGGTTTGCTCGCACTCGAGGACCTTGCTTTCGGGAAGGGCCCGCGAGCCGTCCTTGCCCATGAGCTTGAAGAAAAAGAACAGTGCCCGCCGTTCCGTGTGCTCCGAAACGAAGGTGCCGAGGCCTTGGCGGCGGTACAAAAGGTTCTCCGCAACCAGGTCGTTGAGGGCCTTGCGGACCGTGCCTTGGCTGACCTCCAACTCGGCCGCCAATTGCATTTCGCTGGGCAGCGCCTCGCCCGGTTTCCAGACATTATCGATCAGACGCTGGCGGATAATATTATCCACCTGCTGGTAGAGGGGCAGGCTGTTGGCCCGGGCCTTTTTTGTCCCGCGTTTCCGCGTTTTTTTTGCGGTTCTGGCCCTGGTTTGCTTGCGTGCAGAAGTTGCCATTTTCGGGTGTCTTTCCTCCCGCAATCCGGTTTTTTTCGCTATACTGGAGTATGCGCTCTGCACCCCCGGGCCGCAATCTTCATGATGCTCTCGGGAGTAGCAAGGAAAACGAGAGGAAGTCATGTCGAAAACAACGATTTTGAGCATCGAAAAAGCCCCCGTGCACAAACGGGGCGACGGCGTCGAATCCACTTTGCTGATGTCCAAGGAGCGGTGCGGCGCACCCTTCACCTCCGGCATCACGAAATTTCCAGCCGGTCAGAAGGTGCCCATGCATTCGCACAACTGCGATGAACAGGTGACCATTCTCGAAGGCCAGGCGGATGTCGAACTCGATGGCAATCTTACGCCGGTGAAGGAGATGGACACCACCTATATCGAGGCCAACAAGCCGCACCGGTTCATCAACACGGGCGACGGACCGCTGGTGATCTTGTGGGTTTACGCCTCAACGGAGGTTACCCGGACGTTCGCCGAGAGCGGTAAGACCGTTCCCCACTTGTCCGAGCAGGATCTGGTAACGCCCGTCTAACGACACGTTTCTTTCTTTCAACGCCGGGGCATTCGGTCCCGCATCAAAAAGACCTAATAAGGGGAGGATACCCAATGGCCGATGGCAGCGAGGCTGTTGCCAGATATTCCGCGCAGCAATTGCAGGACTTCATTCAACGCGCCCTGAGCACGGTGGGGATGCCCGATGACAACGCCGCGGCGATTGCCGCCTTGATGGCGGAGGCGGATCTCAACGGCGCCGACGGGCACGGCATTTTCCGTCTGCCCGGATACGTCAAGCGGATGAAGCTGGGCGGCCTCAATCTTACCCCCAACATCCGTATCGAGCGGGAAAAGCCGGGCATGGCATTGGTCGACGGTGACAATGCACAGGGCCATCTGGTGATGAAGTACTGTGCCGAAATAGCCATCGAAAAGGCGCGCACGACGGGTGTTGCATGGGTGGGTTCGCATCACAGCAACCATGCCGGGCCCGCGAGCCTGTATGCCAAGATGCCGCTCGCTCACGACATGATCGGTCTCTATGTCGCCATCGGCAACGCCAACCATCTGCCGCCGTGGGGCGGCATGGAAATGTTGTTGAGCACCAATCCCATCGCCATCGCAGTTCCGGCCGATCAGGAACCGGACGTGGTGCTCGATATGGCGACGACCGTTGCCGCTTACGGCAAGGTGAAAACCGCAGCGCAGCGGGGTGAACAGATGCCCGAAGGCTGGATGATCGACCGCCAGGGTAAGCCGCTCACCGATCCCAACAAGGCGAATGAAGGTTTTCTGCTGCCCATCGGCGGGCCTAAGGGCTATGGCCTTGCCCTGATGTTCGGTCTCTTGGCCGGCACCCTCAACGGCGCGGCCTTCGGCAAGGACGTCGTCGATTTCAATGCCGACTTCGAAACCGTGACCAACACGGGCCAGTTCATCGTCGCTGTCGATATTTCGGCATTCGGCGATGTTGCCGGGTTCAAGCGCCAGGTGGACGCGGTTATCCGTCAAATGAAAGGCTCGCCGACCTTGCCGGGCTTTGACGAAGTGCTGCTGCCCGGTGAACAAAGCCACCGCAAGCGTCAGGACCGGGAGACCAACGGGATTCCCATGCATACGGGCTTGCTCGATGCGCTTGCGGCCTTGGCCGACGAATTGGGTATCGAGAAGCTGAGTTAGCGAAAAATGGCGGTATCCACGTATCGGGCGTCAGTGCCCGCGATTGAACAGATGATGACGTCGCTCTCGACCTGTCTCGATTACATGGCGGCATTTTGCGAGGAACGCGGGATCGATCCGGCGAACATCCTCGCCATGCGTTTGGCGCCGGACATGTTCACCCTGACCGAACAGGTACAGCGGGCCACCCAACACGCGCAACGGATCATCGCGGGGCTCGCCGGTCTGCCCGATCCGGTGCTGGACGACAGCAAGACGTCGTTTGCCGACCTCAAGCAACGCATCGACGACACCCTCGCCTTTGTGCGCGGCTTCACGCCCGAACAATTGGAAGGGGGAGAGGATCGCGTCGTGAGTTTCGAAATCCGCGTCGGTCCCGTGCAATTCAAAGGCGCGGATTGTCTGTTCCACTATTCCTTGCCGCAGATGTATTTCCACGTGACCACCGCTTACGACATCATGCGCCACGCCGGCGTGCAGTTGCGTAAGATGGACTATTTGGGCACCGGCATGCAGAAACGTATTGGGTGATCCCAATTTGCACGACGTGCGACGCACCCACTAGGATACGCCAAGTTTAACCCCCAGCTTAGGATCCGATAGATGGCCGAACCGATCGTTCTGGAGGTCCTCTCCGACTACGTGTGACCGTGGTGTTATCTCAGTACCGGGCGTATTGAAAAACTCACGCAAAACTTCGACATCGAGGTCGCGCTCGTTCACTTCCCCCTGCATCCCGACACACCGGCTGACGGCTTAGCGCTTGCCGAGCTGTTCGCCGGGCGCAATGTCGACATCGATGCCATGAACACCCGCATGAAAGGACTGATGGAGGCCGAAGGGCTGCCCTACGGGACGCGCACCCACACCTACAATAGCCGCTTGGCTCAGGAACTAGGCAAATGGGCGGAGACGCAGGAAGGCGGTGCGGCCATCCATAAGCCGTTGTACCAGGCCTACTTTGTCGAGAGCCGCAACATCGGCGACGTCGAGGTGCTGGTCGATATCGCGGCGAGCGCGGGATTATCCGCGGAAACCGCGCGCCAAGTGCTCGAGGAACGTTTGTTCAGCGACATGATCGATGCCGACTGGGACAAATCGCGCCAGTACGGCGTTACCGGCGTGCCGACCTTCGTTGCCGCGCGTCAGGGCGTTGTTGGTGCGCAACCTTATGAGGCATTGGAAGAATTTCTGACCTCGGTTGGGGCGCAACGCAAATCCCCGTAACACGGATTTCGCGTCAAAGTTTGTCCTGAATCATCAGGTTCCCTGTCGTTCTAGTTGATATTAAACAAAATAGTTTCAACGGACAGTTGACTCGCACACGTGAAGTGCGGCTATGATTTCGTCGGCGCCGGGTCAGCACGTGCGTCGGCAACACGTCGGTCAACAACGACGACAGGGAGCATTTAGTCATGAAGTCTGAGTCAAAAGGTACCGCGCGGTCGTCCAAAGCCGCCGGTAAGACGAAAGCCACACGCAGAAAATTCCTCAAAGGCGCCGCGGTAACGGGCGGTTTCGCCGGTCTGTTGGCGGCATCCGATAAACTCGGGGCGCCGTTCATCGGCACCGCGAAGGGCCAAACCACGACCTGGCGGATTCAAACATCCTGGCCGGGCGGTGTCGGTCTCGAAATATTCAAGGATTGGGCCAACAGCATCGTCGAAAAGACAGACGGTGAATTGGCGTTCCAGCCTTTCGGCGCCCAGGACGTTGTCGGTGACTTCCAGCTTTTCGATGCCGTGAAGAACGGCGTGCTGGAAGCCATGAACCCGTTCACCCTTTATTGGGCGGGCCGCATGCCGGCGTCGGTGTTCCTGAGTTCCTATCCGTTGGGGCTCCGCAATCCGCACGAGTGGGATGTGTTCTATTACGGTCTCGGCGGGCTGGAGATTGCCCGTGACCTGTTTGCGAAGCAGGGCATGTATTATGTCGGGCCCATTCACCATGGTCCGAATATTATCCACTCCAAGGTGCCGATCCGGTCGATCGAAGACTTCCGGGGCCGCAAAATGCGTCTTCCGGGCGGTATGGTGGCCGAGGTTTTCCAGGCGGCGGGCGCCAAGACGACCCTGCTTCCGGGTAGCGAAATCTTCCCGGCATTGGAAAAGGGCACCATCGATGTCGCCGACTATGTGGGCCCCGCGGTCAACTACGCCCTTGGGTTCCATCAGGTGACCAAATACATTTCCATGGGCCCTCCCGGTTTCATGTCCCTTTATCAACCGGTTGACTTGATGGATCTGACGGTTGCCATGCCGGCATGGAATGCCTTGTCGCCGCAGATGAAGAAGTTCGTCGAAGCCGAGGTGCACGTCTATTCCGACTGGCATCACGCTCAGATTCAGAAGGCCGATCAGGAAGCCTGGAAGAAATTCGAAGAAGCGGGAACCATTATTTCCCGCCTCGGCGAAGAGGACGTCGAAGCTTTCACCAAGCTTGCCGTTCCGCGTTGGTACGCTTGGGCCAACAAGGACAAGGACGCGGCGCGGGTCTTCAAGATCCAGCTCGACTACATGATGTCGGGAAGCTTGGGTTACGTGAATCCCGACATGGTTCAAGGGCAGGCCCTAAACCTGTAGGGCATGTATCCTTCGGCCGAATGACAGTGTGCGGGGAAGGCACCGGCGCCCGGTGTCTTCCCTTGCGCTGACATAAACTTCGATTTCAAAAACCCACAACGCGGCGTCCCCCGTTTATGCCCAACCTTACCTTCGTCCTTCCGCACTGGCTTTATTGGTCGGGACTTATCGTCTTTCCCATCATGGCCATGGTCATTGTCCGCCGCCGCGCGGCGCAGCCGGATCGCAAACGCCCAGCGGTCACGCTGCCCATTGCTTATCTTCTCTGGGTGGGCGGCGGGTTTGTCGGCCTGCACCGGTTCTATGTCAAAAGCTGGTGGGGGTTCATTTTCATCCCGCTGTTTGTGCTGATCCTTTTCGGTAATGTTGAGCACCGCGTCGTCCGCGAAGAGGTGTCGATCGCGCGAACCAATGTGTCCAGTCTGGAGAATTTGGAAAACCGCTACGAACGCCGGTTAGCGCAAGGGCGTTCCGGCGCCCAGCGACAGCTCGATCAGATCCGCTCGGAGATGGCACCCGCCCGGGAAGCGCTCGCCGCTGCCCAGGAGAAATTCGATTTCTGGTCGAACTTCTCGGGCTGGGTCGCGGCGGCGATCGCGGTCCTCCTGCTTTTTGACGCAGCCATACTGCCCAAGCTCGTGCGCCGGACCAACGATATCGAGGGTGAGGCACCGCCGCCTGTGGAGGTGCCTAGCGAAAACATCGATCAGCACGACCCGGCCCTTAAAATCCATACTGGGTTCACCAACGTCATTGACGGCGTGAACGGCTGGGTCGGCGAATTCGTTGCCTTCTGGTCGATCGTTGCCGTGTTCGCCTATTACTACGAAGTAGTGGCCCGGTATGTCTTCAATTCGCCGACCAACTGGGCGCATGAGGCCATGTTCCTCATGTTCGGCATGCAGTATCTGATCGCCGGCGCCTATGCGCTGCGGGAAGATGCGCATGTCCGTGTCGACGTTATTTACCTGATGCTCTCGGACCGGGCAAAGGTCATCACCGATATCGTCACGTCGTTCTTCTTTTTCGTGTTTGCCGTCACCTTGCTGGTGACGGGCTGGATATTCTTCGTCGACGCGTTCGAGGTGAGAGAAGTGTCGTTCACCGAATGGGCGATCCAATACTGGCCGGTCAAAGCGACCATGGCCATCGGGGCGGCGCTTTTGGTCCTGCAAGGCATCTCGAAATTGATCAAAGACGTCATTCTTCTCAAGCAAAGGCTCGCCTAATCATGGGACTGCAAATCGGCATCGAATGGCTGACGGTCCTCATGTTCGGATCGTTGTTGATCCTGTTAATGGCGGGGCTGCCCTTAGCCTTCGTTACCGGCGGGCTCGCCTGTATTTTCCTGTTCGTGTTCGGGGATTTGAGCCTCCTCAATATCGTGCCATCGCGCGTTTTCCCTTACATGACGAACTTCCAGCTGTCGGCCATACCGTTGTTCATCTTCATGGCGACCATGCTGGAACGCGCCGGCCTAATCGAACAGCTGTTCGACGTCATTTATAAATTTCTGGGCGGGCTCAAGGGCGGGTTGGCGTCGGCCACCATCATCGCCGCGACCATCCTAGCCGCCATGGTCGGCGTTATCGGCGCGACCGAAGTGACCATGGGGATTATTGCCCTGCCCGCCATGCTGGCGCGCAGATACAATCCCGAGATGGCCTGCGGTGCCATCCTCGCGGGCGGCACGCTCGGTATCCTTATTCCGCCGTCGATTCTCGCCATCCTGTTCGCCGTCATCGCGCAGCAGTCGGTTGGCGAATTGTTCATCGGCGCCGTGATTCCGGGGCTTATCCTGTCCGGGCTCTATATCATCTATGTAACGTCGCGCAGCTATATCAACCCAACCTTCGGCCCCGCCTTGCCGCTCGAGGAGCGGGTCACCTTCCGCGAGAAACTCCGTCTGCTGAAAGGTGTCATCGCGCCGTTGATCCTCGTTGTTTTGGTCTTGGGCGTGATCTTTACCGGTGTTGCGACTCCGGTGGAGGCGGCCGGTATCGGTACCTTCGGCGCCCTGGTGGTGTCGGCGCTTTACCGCCGTTTGACATGGGAAGCGGTACGCGAGGCGGCGCTGACCACCCTCAAGGCCTCGGCCATGGTGCTGTGGATCATCTTCGGCGCGTCCATTTTTGTCGGCTTCTACATCGTCAACGGCGGCCAGCAGTTCGTTTCCGAGACCATGCTGGCCACGGGTCTCGGCCCCTATGGCATTCTGATCATGATGATGGTGATTCTGGTGATCCTCGGCATGTTCCTCGATTGGGTAGGGATCCTGCTGCTGGCCGTGCCGATTTTCCTGCCGATCGCCAAGAGCCTGCCGTGGGATGGCGTCTTCGGCCTGCCCGGTGTGGCGCCTGCCGACGTGCCGCTTTGGTTCGGCGTGATCTACATGGTGAACATGCAGATGTCGTTCCTCAGCCCGCCCTTCGGCTATGCGCTGTTCTATTTGAAGAGCGTCGCGCCGCCGCAGGTTTCGATGGCGATGATCTTCCGCTCGGCCATCCCATTCCTGTTCCTGCAGGCGGTGGGCCTCGCCCTGGTGATCATCTTCCCACAGTTGATTTTGTGGCTTCCCCGGCTAGTTTACGGCTAAGCGGTCGCACCGGTATGGAAAATACGGTAGCATTCGGATAACCGATAAAGTTGTCATTTTGAACCGACTGCAGGGAGGCCTTAATGGCGGACGGAAGCTCACAGGATGCACTTGCCTGGCCCGTAAAAACACGGGAGATGGAAAGCAATCATTTCAATTCGACCATTTGGAACGATTTCGAATTCCGCGACGACGACATCGTCATTTCAACCTATGCTAAGGCCGGTACGACCTGGGTGCAGCAGATCGTTAGCCAGCTTCTGTTCAACGGCGAGGAGGGGCTGCCCGTCGCGGACATGTCGCCCTGGATGGATTTGCGTGTCCCGCCAAAGGAAGTGACGCTTGCCGCGGTTGCCGCGCAAACCCATCGTCGGTTCATGAAAACCCATCTGCCCGTCGACGCCTTGGTCTATTCACCGCAGGCAAAATACATCTATATCGGCCGCGATGGCCGCGACGTGTTATGGAGTCTCTACAATCACCATTCCACGGCGAATGATTTGTGGTACGAGGCGCTCAATGACTCGCCGGGACTCGTTGGGCCACCTATGCCGAGGCCGGAAAAAGAAATCGTCGGATATTACCACGAGTGGCTCGACCGGGACGGCTATCCCTTCTGGTCGTTTTGGGACAATGTCCGCAGCTGGTGGGAGATCCGCGATTTGCCGAACCTCTACATGCTGCATTTCGGTAAGCTGAAAGCGGATATGCCCGGTGAAATCCGGCGCATGGCGGCGTTTCTCGACATTCCCATCGACGAGACGAAATGGGACGCAATTCTTGAGCATTGCAGCTTCGATTATATGAAGCAGAATGCAACGCCATCGGTCCCGCTGGGCGGCATCTTCTGGGAGGGGGGCGCCAAGACCTTTATCAACCAAGGCGAAAACGGCCGCTGGCGCGATCGGCTCAGCGATGAGGAATCGGCCAAATACGAAAGGCTGGCGGTCGAAAAGCTGGGCGAGGACTGCGCCCGTTGGCTTGCCACGGGCCAAATGCCTTAAAGGTCGAGATTCGTCCCGAATTCTGCGCTCTCCGCAGCGGTGCGATCCACTTAATAACTCGTAAACCCTACGCCATCACTATTCGTCACGGGCCGGCCGCAGGCAATTTGTTGCCGAAACATGTATGCGGTCCGGCTAACCCTGATGGGAACGGGAGATGGCATGGTCTTAGCAATCGATACCTACGATCGCGAAGAACGGGAAGTACGTGAACGGATCGGTTACACCGAGTATTCCGCTTTCGGGACAAAGACATTCGACGATTTCGGGTTTCCTACTCGGATGGCCCGAGATGATCAGATTTTTCGGTTTGTCGATTGGTACAACCAACAAGATCCCCAGCGGCTTGAACCGAACCTTTTTTTCCGGGATGCGGCACTTGAGACGAATTACACCCTCGATGAAGTGCAGCTGCTGACGAAACTGTCCCAGGCAACCTATGCCATAACGGAAAAATACTGCGAGAAACCGATTCGGGTTCACTTCAATCACCAAGGGTCCGTCGGTCTGTTTCGAGTGACGCAGGCGATCGCCGATATTTCGGGGAAAGAGCAGCTATCCGTGTTCGAAGTCGGGCCTGGATGCGGTTACATGGGCGCCATGATCGGATTCGCGGGCCACAACTATTGCTCATACGACGTGACCCAAGGATATTACATCTGGCAAAGCAGATTGCATGAACATCTCTTCGGCAACGAGTTTTCGGAATTTGTAGGAAACCCAGAAGTACGGCTCGACCAACGAGGCCGTATCGCACATATCCCATGGTGGGTGTATATGACCTTATACCGGAATTGCCCGATTGAGGCCGACGTCGTCATCTCGAATTCCAATCTCGGTGAGATGAGTTACGACTGTCTTCGCTATGTTCTCCAGCTTTCCAAGCAGATGTTGGAACGGTCGGATATTTCTTTGTTCGTTTTCGCCAACCCCGGCGCCTGCCACATGAACATGGAAATCCTTATCTGGAAAGAGCTTGAAAAAGCCGGTTATGAACGCATTACGGAGAAGAACGTTTATGCGTTCGTGCCCCCAGGTAAGACGCCTCCGCCGGGTATCACGGAAATATTGGAGGAGCGCATTCCGCTATATGATCCGTCGGGATTGGGAAAAACGGTTGGCGTCGAAGATTTCGTCGATTTTACCGACGACGATATGGGCGACGAATTCTATTTCAATGCCTTTATTTCGGGATGGCGGGAATTCACGGTGCCGGGTCGCGGTTAGAACTCGCGAAGGTCAGGTCCGCAGGCAAGACGATATCGTGTGCTGACGTCAGGCAGCCGTAGCTAATCTCTGCCGCAAGACTTCTATCTCGGGGCTGGAAAGTCCCTGGTTGCGCCAGAAATCGCAAAGCTCTATCGCAGCTGCCGGTGTTCTGGTGACAGCGTAAAGATCGATAAGCTCCAGCACGACACGTGTGCTCCGCATGCCGGCATGCAGCATGGCTTCGAGTACGGTTGTGGCCCTATCCAAATCGGGGATATTTCTGTAGGCCATGGCAAGCCGGAATAGGACGCCGGGAGACGTATCGCCGGAATCTATGGTTCTTTGATATAATTCTGCGGCTTTGGCATATTGGCCCAGGGCGTCGAGTATCATTCCAAAGCGGAGGCAGTGGACTGGCGTTAGTTCGATGTCCTTATCCAAGCTCTCGAGGGTTTTCAATGCCGAGACCAGATCGTTCTCGTGCATGTGGTTATTGACCTGCTGGAACGTTTTCTCGCGTATTAAAAGCTGTTGCAAACGTGCCTTCTCTTCGGACTCCCGTGATAGTTCCAGACATTTTTCGACCAGTTCCAACTCTTGGATGGTTGGACTGCCGCTAAATATAGAAGCGATCCAATTCAGGATCAGTTCCCCCATCCTCGTGAGTGACCGGCGGTTGTCGGCGTCCGTAATGAGTTCAGCTTCAAACCTATGGTCGGAAAGACTTTCATTGATATCCCGGTCGAGCCGGTTGAACTCCTCCATTAGGTTGTCGGGGTCTTGTTCTTTCCATATCCAGCGTTGGAAGCGATTGGCAAAGGGAGAATGATCTCCGACGTCGATACCGATACGGTTAAACGGGGTGGGGGAATCATTTAGCCAATCGCCGGTGACCTGATAGAGAAACGGGATGTTCTTGTTGTAGAAGCAGACCTGGGCAGGCCCGTTCGCGACGAACGCGCAGATATGTGCCTCTTCATACAACCCGAGGCGGAGTTCGAGATTGAAAACGCCCTCCGGAAAGAACGTGAATTCTTGATATTCGCGGGGCGGTGACTCGAGCGCCGTATCGATATCCCGGAGGATTACCGGAAAAAATCCCTTCTCGGTGAGCTGTCGGGCGAATGCCGACCATACACCTGGATCCGAGTCGCGGTTGTTGGTGAAACGGGCTTCGCGCAAGGTGAGGGCGACGACTTTGCGGCCCCCGGCGTGCTCTTCTATCCATTGGCGGGCGTAGTTTCTGGCTTCGGGCGTTGCTCGCAGATGCTGGAGATTGCGGCCGGAGTTGGCCGCGAGGACCGACCATCCCGTATGGTGGCGCTCGATCGGGCGTTCAATGGTGTAGCCTTCCGGGAAAATGTTGCCGGCCGGCCGTTTATAGAACGGCATCGCCTGTTCGCGGGAATTACAAATTGTGAAACCTTTACAGGAAGGCAAAAGCCGGGTGAGCGGGAAGACAACGTTGTTCAGGCGCCACATGGAGTGGTCGAGCCCAAACTGCGTATTGTTCCAGTGACCGACACCTTCGTCGAAGGGGACGACAACGATGTGAATGTCCTCGAGTGCTTCCTTAAGCCTCGCTTCTTCAGCAATGATCAGGAAACTGACGAAGTCGTAGGACAGAGGTGAGACGGTCAGGTCGTAGAAAGCGAACAGAGTATTCTCGTCCGACGCCATTTTCACGGCTCCCATGCGTTCAGGCTTCTGTCGCAATGCGCCTAATCCCCCGGTTTAGAGCCAATTTGTTAACAAACTGCTCCTAAACTTTTTCCCATGGAAATCCTGCTTTTGGGCGATTCAACCAGCTTCACGGGTGGATGGGCCGGCTCTGCCTATCCGGCGCATCTGGCCGATATGGCGGTATGGAAGGCGGGGTCACGTATGATCAACCCGTCGGTTGCGGGATTTACCTCGGCCGACGCCTATCTCTATTTTTCCGACTACCTGAAAGAAAACCGGGCGCCGGACGCCGTTCTCGTTTTCCTGGGCAACTGTGATGCGTGTGCGACCCATTGGCCGAAGGGCCAGCCCACGCCGTTTCGTCGATATTTGACGAAATTTCTGAAACTGTTTCGACCTGCCTCACGCCGGAATTTATTCCGCCCCTATACGTTCGATCCCAACTATCGACACGATTTGGAGCATCCCGAGAAGGTCACGGATTTTTCGGCAAATCTCCGTCGTATCATCGCCACGGCGTTGAAACGCGACGCCAAGGTCGTTCTTGTGTCTCCTGTCGCAAATACGTCGTTTGTAGCCGGAAGCGGTAAGGGCAACTTCATATTTTATGATGTCTTCGGGTTGGATAGTGACTGCTTGCCGTATTGCGACGCCGTCCCGCCCGACTTGGAGGCGCCGCTTCGGGCGGCATGCGAGGGCGACAAAATCAGGGCCAAAGACCTTTACAGAGAACTTCTCGATCCGGATGGCCCGCCTTCGGTGTCCGGCCAAGAGGTGCGGCAGATAGCCGCGAACAATCTGGCCGTTCTTCTGGCCGAGGAGGGCGCGTTCGACCAAGCCCTGGCCCTCCTGGATAAGTTGATTGGTCAACCGGGGGCGCGCCGCGAAATAGCCTTGTTCAATCAATCGCGGATATGCCGCGCCGCGGGTCAAATAGATCGAGCTGACATGCTGCAGGAGAAAGCGTTCAATACGGATGCGTCCATGTATCGGATACGGCAAGTGTATCGGGACGCACTACGTAAGCTGGCCGAAGACTTTCCGGCGATCACGCACTTGGATATGGCGGACCATGTTTCGGATACCGACTTTGTCGATCATTGCCATGTCATGCCCACGGCCCAGGCCAAACTGGCTACCAGATTGGCTGCCGTACTGGCGCCGTTAGATCCTGGCACGGATCAACTGACGCTGGTCTCCTGTCCGATGACCCCCGAATATTCAATCGGCAACAAACATCCGCTAGCAGATTTCCTCTATCGGCTGCGGAACAATTCGGACGACCAACGTCAAAAAGCGGCCCTACGGATTGCCGAGGCCGCCGGTCGGCATCCGCTATTCAACGACGGCACCGAAATCGACCAGCGTCCCCCTATTCATGATTTTGAGCTCGGCCGTTTTCCCGACGTCTATCTGACGAGATTGCTTGCGCCGTATCTGTCAGCGATTCGGTCCGACGCCGAACAGCCGCAGTTTGCGGAAGTAGACATGCTTCCGTCGCTGGAGGCACGTTTGTCCATCCTTCCTGGGCCGGTCAAATCAACGATCATGGCCGATGCCGGCATGCCCGTGGATGGGTCGGCCGAGCGTATTGAACGGGTAAAGAGGGCGGTTATCGATCTGCTTACACAGCATTTAACCGCGGGGCCGTCGATCGGCCTTCGATACCGCTCGACCATCTACTGGTACTTCAAGGAAAGCGTCAAATTCGGGAGCCCGAGCCGATGGTCGATGCTCTATCAGCGGTCGGACCTCGACGCAGCATTAGAAGGTGTCTTGGGGGTACGCGTTTTGGCGTTGGCGCTGGGGCACGAAGAGCATGCGTGGTGCGACGCGATGGTGCAGCTGATCTCCGCAATCATATGCGCCCATGAGGAAGCCGGGCGGCGGTGGCTTGAAAACTATCGTAAGGCGCTAGGGTGTGCGGACCCGGCGTATGGCCGTGACCGGAACGATCTGCTGAAGAGGCTGCAACTCCTTGGAAAAGAACAAGTTTTTTCTCACGCATAGTCAGTTCTGCCGAAACGACGGTTAAGACAAATTAAAGATAGCGCCGCCATAGTCGATGCTTGGCGCCGGCCTGGTTTACCCTGGAAATCCGATACATGCGCCCGTCGAGCGAGGAAGGATGAAAACGCAAGCCGTACAGGTGCCCGACCTCGTGGAGAAGCTATTTCGGCGGCACTCCTACAAGCTTTGCGAAGAGCTGCTTCACGAACATATCCGGGCTAACGAGACCGACATTGAGTCGCGTATGCTCTTGTCGGAGGTCTACGAGCGCCTTGGTCTTCCGGACTATGCGCTGCAGAACTACCGCAATCTTCTGTTGTTTGCGCCGGCACTGCCGGTCGATGTCGATCGGGTAAACACCGAGATCACGCGGCTGGAGGGTATGGGGTCGCGATCGGAAGACAATGGCGACCGGGCGACTTGGCAATTGCCTGAACCTCAGGATGACGGTGTCGCTCGGGTCAAAATCGCCAGGCGGTTCTCGCCCTATTTTGGCTTTCCCGAATACCCGACGACCGAGCAACATTCGAACTATGGGTTTGTCGTTCCGGAAGGCGCGGAGGGCCGCGTCTTGCCTTATGTTCCGGCGGATCCCGAAAAGGAATTCATCGTCGGCGTCTTTGGGGGATCTATTGCCAGTGGATTTTTTCAATTCGTATCCGAGATCATTGCTGACGGATTGGCGGCGCATCCGGATTTGAAGGGCCGAAATGTTGTGGTCCTCAATTTTGCGATGGGTGCGCTGAAGCAACCTCAAACACTTATCTACCTCGCGTACTTTGCCAGTATCGGACAAAAGCTGGATATGGTCGTCAATATCGATGGCCTGAACGATCTTGCGGGATGTACCGGCAATCTAAACCACGGGCATCACATGGCGATGCCGCCGGCGGATATCACGAAAGTCTTTTCTTCCCTACTGGCAGTTCCGAAACTGGATGAAGAAGTTCTGACCTATTTCCTACGGGTCTTACGATACGATCGTTGGATCGAGAAATTGGAGACGGGGTCGATTCCGTTTGTCGGCGCGCTCGGTCTAACCAATTACCTTAAGAGAAAACGCCATCTCGCGGCATCCGCGAAACCGGACCTCGAAAATCAGGACAGTATGCTGTGGATTCAACGGGTGGCGCCGGTGAACCACACGAAACTAGATGACGCCGAGTTCACCAAGTTGATGGAGAACATCGCGGATTTCTGGCTCCGGTCGTCGCGGTTAATGTTGGATATTTGCCGGGGTATGGGGACGATCTATGTTCACAGCCTCCATCCTCATCATTCCCTGATGAAACGTCCGCTTTCCAAAGCGGACCAGGAGATGTTGAAGAGCGCACCTGGCCAAGATCAGGTCCGCCGGATGGTCGCCCTGGGCTATCCCTGTTTGCTCGAGCGAATGGATAAGCTGACCGACGCTTGGGACCATGCGCACTATTGTCCCATGTTGGACGTGCTCGAGGATATCAACGACGACATTCTCGTAGACGCGATAGCGCACCTCAAACCGATTGGACTGGAGGCGATGGGCCACCGTCTTGTCGAATACCTCTCAAACCAGAAACTTACCCTTTCATAGCTAGAAGGAACCGATGTCATGGAAATGGCAAACATCGTACTTATCGCGGTTGCAGCACTGATCGTTGTTGGCGCCGGTATCTTGGTGGCGCGGCGAGTGAAAAACCGGACCAATGACGGAACCGGAGATATTTATCCGCTGTTCTAGTTGCCAAATCCGAACAAAAAAGGCGCTGTAACCGGCCGGTACAGCGCCTTTTTATTTTCTCGTCTCGAACAATTACTCGTAGAACATCTCCGGATCGATGGGCAGGGGGATTTCCTCGCCCCGTGCCGCCGACAGGTCCATCGCCATCGTGTGCATCAGGTTATTGTGGCCGTCGCGTGCCGAGGCGTGCGGCGTCGGCAAGCCCATCATGATGCGCCCGAACCAGCCGATGGTTTCCTCGCGCATCGGTCCATAGAGCTGATTGTTCCAAAGATCGCCGGGCGGATAGCTGGTCATGAATTCGACGTGGCGCTCGGCCGGCTTGAACCCATCGGGCACATAGCCGCCGCCGAGCTCCTCGCTTGTGGCAACCACGAGATCGCGGTGTGTATCCTCGATGTCGATGACGCCCTTGGTGCCGACGATACCGATTTCCAAACCGTAAACGGCGCCAGGCCATACCTCGGGAAGGCCCCAGGAAATATTCATCGAGAAAATGGTGCCGTCATCCATGGTGAAGATGCCGAAGGTGCTGTCCTTGGTGCCCCATTCGCGCAGAACCGGATCGACCGACTTGGCGTAGATGGATTTGGGTGTTTTGCCTTCCATCAGCCACATGGACATGTCGAGGGAGTGGGTGCCCGACACGACCATCGGTGTCAGGTTGTGCCGCTCGTTGGTCTTGGCAATGGTGGCAATGGGGACCATGCGGTTCATGAAGGCACGAGTGGCGACGGAATGGACGCTGCCGATCTGACCTTTCTGCAGGCGTTCCTTCACGGTCAGGAAGCGCCGGCGGAAGCGCTGCGTGTAACCGATACAGGCATCGAGACCGGCACCTTCGATGGCATCCAGGATCTGTTTCGACTCCCGTGCCTCGGTGGCCAGCGGCTTTTCGATGAACAGCTTGTGGCCCTGTTCCACGGCCATCAACGTCGGCTCGGTGTGCTTGTTCTCCTCGGTGATGATCATCACCGCATTGACCTCGGACCGTTTGATCAGTTCCTCGGCGTTGGTCGTAAAGAAATCGGCCTTGGTGTCTTCGGCCAGGCGCTTTCCGAGATCCTCGTTGATGTCGCACAGGCCCAGCCATTTGACGCCCGGATATTCGCGGGCGTACTTTGCCCGGATGCGGCCGATGGTACCGCAGCCGATGATGGCCAGTCCGATTTCGTTCACAGTATCGGTCATGATCTTCCCCTTGGTGCTTTTCTCTTCCCCGGCGAAAAACGAGTCTTATACATGTTTCCGCAGGGTGCGTAAGGGTTGGGCCAGTAAGTCCTTTTAAACATAGGATATTTTCTAGCCTGTTCCTTTCGGCAATGCTTTATTAAGCTGCTAGAACGTCCAGGTAAAGGGCACAAAAATCCCGGCCTCCACGTAAGGCCGAAATGACAGGGAGAGACCGCAATGCCACTCAAATTCTCGGCCAATCTGACCATGATGTTCACCGAGGTGGACGACCGTATCGCCCGCATCGGCGAGGCCGCGGAGGCCGGGTTTGGTGCCTGCGAGTACATTTTTATCTATGACTTGCCCGTCGACGATATCCGGCGTGAGATGGACCGCACGGGCCTCGAGATGTCGGTGATCAACATCGCGGTCGGTGAGGGCGTTCAGATGGGCGATTTGGTGGCTGCTGTTCCGGGCAAGGAGGACAAGTTCCGCGAAAACGTCGACGCCGCCGTCAAATATTGCGCCGCGTTGCGCCCGACGGCGATGGTCATTCCCGCGTACCGGCCGCCCGAAGGAATTTCACGGGAGGTCGCAGTGGAAACGTTCAAGAAGAATGTCCCCTATGCCGCCGACGCCCTTGGCGAGATCGGTATCCCCGTTCTAATCGAAGCCTTGAGCCCAAAGCTTCGGCCGAATTCCATTTTGACCACGACGGCCGAGGTCATGGAGGTGCTGGAAGAGGTAAATCACCCCAACCTCGGTATCGAATACGATGCCTTTCACATGTACCAAACCGAAGACGACATGGCAGGTGTCGTCGAAAAGCATCTCGATCTGATCGGCAACATCCAGATTGCCGATGTGCCCGGCCGGGGCGAACCCGGCACCGGCGAGATCGACTATCCGGCGTTTCTTGGGGCATTGGACCGCATGGGATATGACAAGTGGGTGGCGCTGGAATACGAGCCCACTGGATCGACACTGGACTCGCTTGCGTGGATGGCGCCGTGGAAGAATGCCGCCTGAAAGGCGGGGGCGGGACCGGAACGCAGCTTAGTTACGCGAGATACAAACGACGTCATCAGGGAGCGAACAATGGAATACGCCTATTTGGGAAACAGCGGCCTGCGGGTTTCCAAGATCTGTTTGGGAACGATGAACTTTGGTGACACCACGTCCGATGCCGACGCGGCCAAAATGGTCGGGTCGGCACGTGCGAGCGGGGTGAACTTCATCGACACCGCCGATGCCTATGTCGGCGGCAAATCGGAATCGGTTCTCGGCAAGATCATCAAGAAAGACCGCGATGCCTGGATTCTGGCGACCAAAGTGGGCCAACAGGACGGCACCCCCGAGCGTAAGATGGGGCTGTCCCGCAAATGGATGATGGAAGCTATCGACAACAGCCTCAAGCGGCTGCAGACCGATTATGTCGACATCTACTACATGCATCATGTCGACTGGGACACGCCGCTGGTCGAAAGCGTGCGTGCCATGGGCGATATCATCGCCAGCGGTAAGGCGCACTATTGGGGATTCTCCAACCATCGGGGATGGCAGATCGGTGAACTTATCCGCCTCTGCGATCAGTTGGGCGTTCCCCATCCGGTGATCGCGCAGCCCATGTACAACATCGTCAACCGCCAGATCGAAAGCGACGTTCTGCCAGCCTGTGAATATTACGGCATCGGTGTGACACCTTATTCGCCGCTGGCGCGTGGCATCCTTACCGGCAAATACCAGATGAACAAGAAGCCCTCTGCCAACACGCGGGCCGGGCGTGGCGACGTCTCGATCCTCAACCGCGATTGGCAGAAAGAAGCGTTCCGTGCCGTCGACAAGATCATCAAACAATCGGAAAAGCGGGGCATGACACCTATCGATTTTTCCATGCTGTGGCTGCTCAATAACCGGTTGGTCAGCAGCATCGTCACCGGGCCACGCACGTTGTCGCAATGGAAGGGGTATCTGAAATGCCTCGACTATGAATTTACGGCGCGTGACGAGGCGCTGGTTGACAGTCTCGTCTCTCCTGGCCATCCGGCGACACCGGGATACAATTGGCCACGCTATCTGCCGCGCGGGCGCCAAGCGATCGTTAAGTAGGCCATAGTCAGCTAGGCTTTCGCCCGAAAAGAAACAACAAGCAGAGAAACAACAAGCAGAGAAACGATAAACCGGGGATAACAGGAAAAATCATAATGAAAGCAGTTTTCATCGAAGAATTCGGTGCACCCGAGGTCATGAAGTATGGCGACTGGCCCGATCCCGTCGCGGGTCCGGGGGAAATATTGGTCGACGTTCATGCGGCTTCGGTTAACCCCGCCGATGCCAAGGTGCGTTCCGCCACCGGAAATTACGATCCCAAGGATTTGCAGTTGCCGATGATCTTGGGGCGCGATTTCTCCGGGACGGTACGGGCGCTCGGCGACGGGGTCACCGATTTCCAGGTCGGCGACGCGGTGTTTGCGGTGCTCGACCGGGGGGTCGAGGCGGCCTATGCCGAGCAGGTGGTTATTCCGGCGAAGCTTGCGGCGAAAAAGCCCGCCGACTGGTCGCACGTCGAAGCGGCCGCCTTGGCGCTGACCGGCCTGACGGCGCTGGTTTCCATTGAAGACACCATCAAACTGCGCGCCGACGAAAAGATCCTTATTCAAGGCGGCGCTGGCGGCGTCGGCAGTTTCGCGGTTCAACTCTGCCACTATATCGGTGCGCATGTCGTTGCCACGGCAAGTCCGCGCAATCACGATTATCTGCACGATTTTGGCGCGGATGAGATCATCGACTACAACACGGTGGATTTCGCCACTGCCGTATCGGATTGTGACGCGGTGTTCGACACGGTCGGCTACGACGTGCAGCTTCGGTCTTACGAGGTGCTGAAGCCCGGCGGACGGCTCGCCTGGATTTCACCTGCGCCAAAGGGGTCGACGCCGCCCCGTGACGATGTGACGGTCGTGCGTCCCCAGGTGGCGCGGGACCGCGAACATCTCGAACGGGTCATCGAGTTGGTGGGGCTTGGGGTGATCAAGCCGCCGGCCATCGAAACCATGCCACTCTCGGAGGTGGTCGAGGCGCATCGCAAGATCGAAACCGGGCATGTGCGCGGGAAGATCGTTTTGACTATCCGCTAGGAAGCAGGAACGCCGCTATGGCTGAAATTGCAAATCCTGTCCGTGACCGCCTGGCGAAGGGCGAGTTGGCGCTCGGCGTCGGATTGCGCCAGGCACGCACCGTTGATATCGCCATGGCCATGAAGACCTGCGATTTCGATTGGCTGTTCATCGATCTCGAGCACAATTCCATGGATATCGACATGGCGGCGCAAATCTCGGTGGCGGCCCTCGGCGCCGGGATTGCGCCTCTGGTGCGGGTCCCCGGCGGAGACTACGGCATGGCCGCGCGGGCCCTGGACAACGGCGCGCTCGGCATTGTTATGCCGCATATCGATACCGTCGATCAGGCACGCGAGCTGGCCGAGCGCTTGCGCTATCCGCCGCTGGGCCGCCGGTCCATCTCGGGCGCTATCCCCCAGTTCCGGTTCGCGCCGGGCAATCTCTCGGACGCCGTTGCCGCGCTAAACCGGGCAACGCTGGTGGTGGCCATGATCGAGACCCCGAAGGCCATCGAACGCGTGGATGAGATCGCCGCGGTGGACGGCATCGACGTGGTGATGATCGGCACCAATGATCTGTCGGCCGAGTTCGGCTGCACCGGCGATTTCGACGATCCGCGCATTGCCGACGCTTATGAAAAGACCATCGCGGCTTGTGCGCGTCACAAGATTTGGCCGGGCATGGGCGGTGTCTATGCGGATGCGCAGTTGGAACGGTTCGTCGGTATGGGGATGCGGTTCATCCTGTCGGGCAATGATATCTCGTTTCTATTGTCCGGTGCCAAGGCGCGCACCGGCGCGCTGCGCCAAATTCGATCCCGCTAGGGATTATTGAGGAATCCGTTCCTCGTAGTGCTCGGTCTCGTCCATCAAATGGACGAAGGGCAAGGCCCTTTTGACGTACACCTCGGTGCTGGGGCGCAGATCTTTTACGTCGTCGAACGTTCCGATATGGACGGATTTGACACCGGTTCCCCGATTGCTGGAGCGGAATAGAGGCGTGCCGCAGTCCCCGCAAAATTCCTTGGTTAGGGTAAAACCGGCATCGGTCTGATGGTCGTGGCTCTTGGGTGTGCCTTGGACGACTTTGATGTTCTCGGTGGAGAAGAACGCGTTGGTGGTAAAGCTGGCGCCGCCGGTTTTGCGGCAATCGTCGCAATGGCAAATGCCGACGCGCACCGGTTCGCCTTCGATTTCGTAGCGGATGGCACCGCATAGACAGCCGCCCGTATAATTCGACATGGTTTTCTCCTTATTCGCCGTGTTTTATTCACCGTGCCAGGCGGCGAGTTGTGCCGCCGAATAGCGGAGCCCGGCCGCAGCGCCGGGCGGGTAAGCGGCGTCGAGGGCCGCCATATCTTCGGTGCTGAGCGACACCTCCAGCGCCGCGACATTGTCTTCCAGATGATCGCGGCTCTTTGCGCCGGGGAACGGAATGATCGGCGCGCCTTTTGCGAGTGACCAGGCGACGGCCAGGCGGGCGACACTGATCCCCTTGTCGGCGGCCATGTCGCGGGCGGTCGACAGCAGCGCCAGGTTCTTTTCCAGATTACCGTCCGAATAGCGCTCATAACCGGCCCGCGTATCGCCCTCGACGAACGTCCCCGTATCGACGGCGCCCGCGATCAGCCCACGCGCGAAGGGAGCGTACCCCATGATCACCATGCCGAGCTCCCTGCACAGCGGCACATGGGCGGCCTCCGCGTCGCGGCTCAGCAGCGAGTATTCCATTTGCAGCGAAACCAGGGGGTGCACGGTCGCGGCGCGGCGCAGATGGGCGGGGCCGCATTCCGAGACGCCGAAATAGCGGATCTTTCCCTCCTCCTTAAGGCGGATCATCTCGCCGATGGTGTCCTCGACGGGCACGTCCGGGTCGGGGCGTGACGGGCACCAAATATCGATGACGTCAAAGCCGAACCGTCGCAGGCTGTCCTCACAGTTCTCGCGTACCGTTTCGGGCGAGGCGGAGAGGCCGATAAGATTGCCGTCCGGGTCGCGCCGGATGCCGAACTTGGAGTGCACGATCACTTGGTCGCGGCGTCCCTTGAGGGCCTTGCCGATCAGTTCTTGATTGTGCCCGGAGCCGTAGGAGACAGACGTGTCGAGGAAATTGACGCCGAGTTCGATGGCGCGGTGGATGGTGCGGATCGATTCCGCGTCGTCAGCCGGGCCGTATAGGCCTGACATGCTCATGCAGCCCAGGCCGATGGCCGACAGGTTAAGCTCTCCGTTGGCGGCGCTGATATATCTCATGAGGACATCGTGACCTAGGTGACCGGGTTTTCCAACACCCCGATGGGGGTGATCTCGATGCGGACGACGTCGCCGGGTTTCAGGAACACCGGCGGATCGAAGCCGATGCCGACGCCGACCGGTGTGCCAGTGGCGATGATATCGCCCGGTTTCAGGGTAATTCCCGCCGAGAGAGTTTCGATCAGGGTGGGGATGTCGAAGATCAAATCGGCGACCTTGGCGTCCTGACGTTTCTCGCCGTTGACGCTTGTGACGAGATGGAACTCGTTCACGTCGCCGGCTTCGTCGGCGGTCACGATCATCGGGCCCAGCGGGCAGAAGCCGTCGAGGCTCTTGCCGATGAACCATTGCTTATGACGGTGCTGTAAATGGCGGGCAGTGACGTCGTTGCAGACGGTGTAGCCGAACACATGATCGAAGGCGTCTGCCTTGGAGATGCCGCGCCCCTCTCGTCCGATGATCACCGCCAACTCGCCCTCGTAGTCGACCGATGCCGTCGGATCGAGATAGGACGGGATAGGGTCGCCGGGGCCGCAAACGCTGGTCGTCGCCTTGGTGAAGATGATCGGGTGGTCGGGCACGGCGGTCGCACCGGCGGTGGCGTCGAAGCCGCTGTCGTGGAACTCCTTGGCATGTTCGTGGTAGTTGCGCCCCACCGCCATCACGTCGCGGCGCGGCACCGGAATAGGCGACAGTAATTTGACGCCGTCGGCATCAAGGCGAGCCTCCTTGGGCGCGCCTATGGCGGCATCGGCGGTGCGCGCCCAGAAATCGGGACCCGCCTCGATCAGCTCGTTCATATCGCTCGGAAGATCGAGGGCGGCACGGGACAGATCTACGATTGTCTTCGTCGCGGGATCGAAGACGCCGAGCGTCGCACCCGACGGCCCATCAAATGTAACGAGACGCATGATCTGTTTCTACGGCAGCAACACGGTCGAGCCGTGCGTTTTGCGGGCCTCCATGTCCGCATGCGCCCGGGCGGCTTCCGCCAAGGGATAGGTCTGGCCCACGTCGATCTTGATCTTGCCGCTGGCGACAACATCGAACAGATCGTTGACCGCTTTCTCGAGGAATGTGCGGTTGGCGATATATTGCATCACCGTCGGCCGCGTCAGGTTGAGCGATCCTTTCTGCATCAGGGTCGAGGTTTCGATGGGCGGTACTGGGCCGGACGCGGCGCCGAAGCTGACCAGGGTGCCGAAATTTTCGAGACTGTCCATGGAGCCGTCGAACGTGTCGCGGCCGATGGAATCGTAAACCACCTGTACGCCTGTGCCGCCGGTGATTTCCGTCACGCGCTCGGCGAAATTTTCTTTCGATGACACGATGGTGTGCGCGCATCCATTGGCGCGTGCCATGTCCGCTTTTTCGTCACTGCTCACGACGCCGATTACGGTCGCGCCCAAATGCGCCGCCCATTGGCTGAGGATCGAGCCGATCCCGCCCGCCGCGGCGTGCAGCAGGACCGTATCGTCGGGGCCGACGGCATAAGACTTGAAAATCAGCATATGGACAGTAAGGCCTTTGACCATCATGGCTGCCGCGGTTTGGTCGTCGATGGCGTCGGGCAATACGAAGGCTTCGGTCGCCGGCAGCAACCGGTCTTGGGCGTAGCCGCCGAGGGCGCTCATATAAACGATGCGCTGGCCGGGACTGACATTGGTGACGCCGTTTCCGACCGCATCGACCACGCCGGCGCCTTCGCCGCCGAGGATGATGGGTAAGTCGGGCAGGGGCCAACGGCCGGCACGCCGGTTGCAGTCCTGGAAATTCAGGCCGATGGCGGTTTGGCGGAGGCGGATTTCGCCGTCGCCCGGATCGCCGACATCGATGTTTTCCCACGACAACATCTCGGGTCCGCCGATCTCGCGGAGCAGGATCGCTTTTGTCATGTGTCTCCCCGTTCAATCTTTGTGTCCGGCTTTCTGCCGGTACGGTGCGGGGATTTTAACGCCCCCTGACGGCCTTCCACAAACACCAATACGGGGTTTTTTCGACACTATTTTCCGCGCCGGAAAAGCCCGTCGTAGAAGGTGTAAAGAACAATGCCGAGCAGGACCGTGCCGAGCGGACGGTCGGTGAGAACGAACCAGATGGTTTGATCCTCGAACAACAGCAACGCACGGCGCAGGTTCTCGTCGGCCAGCGGCCCAAGGATCACGGCGAGCACAAGCGGCGCCAACGGAAATCCGAAGCGGTGCATGATGTAACCGATCAGTCCGGCGGCAAGCATCACCCACACATCGAAGAAATTCAGGTTTACCGCATAGGCGCCGATGACGCAGATCGGAATGATCAGCGGCATCAACAGGGTTTTGGGCAGACTGAACAACTTGACGCAGGGCTTGATGAGCGCGATGGCCATGCCATACATGAGAAAGTTGGCGATGATCAGGCCAATATAGATGAATTGGATCAGGCCGGGATTTTCGACGTCGATGGTCGGGCCGACCACCACGTTCTTGAGTTCCAGGGCCGCGAGGATGGCGGCCGCGGCGGCGTTGCCGGGGATGCCGAGGGTTAGGGTCGGCAGCATAGAGCCGCCGACATTGGCGTTGTTGGCGACCTCCGAGCAAACGATCGCTTCGTAGCTGCCCTTGCCCCATTTCGCTTTTTCCTCAGCCTTGGCGCGCCGCCGGCCGACATCGTAGGCAAAAAATGAGGCGACATTGGCGCCGGCACCGGGGATAGCGCCGATCACAGTGCCGATCAGGCCGGAGCGTATCGCGGCGCGGCTGTACTTGAACAACATGCCGAGGGGCGGAATCACCCGGCCAACCTCCGACGGGATCGGTGTCGGATTCTTCTGCGGCAGAACGCGCATGATCTCGGCCAGGCCGAACAGGCCGATGAGGATGGGAATGAAACTGATGCCGTCTTCCAGAATGCCGACATCGAATGTATAGCGCGGCACGCCGTGAATACGATCAAGACCGACGAAGGCGATCAGCAGACCGATCCAACCCGATATCCAACCCTTGAGCGGCATCTCCCCCGATGCCATGGAACCGCAGATAGAAATCCCCCACAGCGACAACAGGAACATCTCCCAGGACCGGAATTGAAGGGCGAGGAACAGCACCGCCGGGATCAAGGCGATCAGCAAAAGGATGCCGATCCAATTGCCCATGAAAGAGGCCGCGATGGCGGAGCCCAGCGCCAAGCCGCCTTCACCGCGCTGGGCCAGCGGGTGGCCTTCCATCATGGTCGGCACGGCGTCTGGCGTACCCGGAATGTTGATCAGCACCGCGGAAATGGCGCCGCCGAACACGCTGCCCGTGTAGACGCCGAGCATGAACATGATCGCCGTGTGCTGCCCGAGGCCGGCCGACAGGCCGATCAGCAAGGACATGGCCATGGTCGTCGACAGGCCGGGCATGGCACCCCACAAGATGCCGAGGGTCACGCCGATCAGGCAGGACCAGAGATTGAGCCAGGAAAACGCGAGGAAAAATTGATCGACCCACACCATTATTGATTCTTACCCTCCCGTGGGCATCAGGATGTAGAAGGCATAGCGGAAGATCCAGGCAAGGACCTCCACGGTGACGAGGGAAATGACGACGCATTTCCATACCGGGCCGCGCCAAAAGATCCAGAGGATCAGCGCAATGGCCGGCACCGAGATGACCTCGTAGCTGGAGAGCTGGAACGTGAAGATGGCGGTTGGCAGCCGGAGATCGAAATCGATAAGGCCGACCAGGGTGATGTAGATCACGATGATGGCCATCAGCAACAGACCGCGCCGGTTCTCCGTATCACCGAAATAAACCGCGATCGCGGTGCGCATGCGTCCGGCATAGTTCTCGGCCCCGCCGTCGCGTATGGCGAGGTAGCCCAGATAAATCGCCATCACAAGCAGCGACGCGCCGGTAACGAACGGTAGCAATCCCGGTGCGGTAAACACGGTATCGGGCGAGTCCAATTGTAGCGCCAGGAACATGGCCAAGATCGCGATAACGGCGATTACAACAGCAGCGCCGAGATTTTTTGCCGGCGTCGAGCGTTCATCACCACCTTCCTCGCCGACAAACTTGGCTGGTTTATCGTCGGCCGGGAATTCGCCATCCGGCGGGGAGGTTTGTGGATCGGCCATTTTTTATGTGATGTCCCTGGTGGAGATGCCAAAACGAATGCCCTGAACGACAGGGGGCAATAGAATTTTCTTATAGAATAAAGAAAGGGCAGGCCGCGATGTTGATGCGGCCTGCCCGTTTTTTTGGATCGTCGGACGGTGGGCCGTTAGCTGAGCGGCTTATAGCCCTTCGGCGGCCACCATTTGTCGAAGTCTTTGGGATCCGGCAGACCAAGCTGCGATGCCGGAACCGAGCCCGGAATCTTGAGTGCCTGGAAAGTGTTGGCCGTCACCGCTTCCAGATAGGCCGCGCGCCTGTCGGCAGCTTCGCCGGCGCGGTAGTCGATCTGGAAATACTTGGACTTGGCGATTTTCTTGAAGGTGTCGGTTTGCACCGCGTCCGCGAACGCTTTGCCGACCTTGTCGAGCACTTCCTGAGGGGCGCTGCGGCGGATCGCCAGGTTGTAGATGCCACCCATCGGCAATTGCGACTTCAGATCGGGCAGGTAATTGCCCAGGGAGGGCAGCACCGTGCCGTCGGGAAGTTTGATGTCCTCGGCGCCGGTCTGTTGCAGGCTGCGTAGCTTTCCGGCCTTGATGTGCTCGACATGTTCGTGCACGCCGCCACCGGCGATGTCCACTTCGCCGTTGAGGCCGGCGAGGGTGGCGGGTTTGCCGCCCTTATAGGGGACATACTTCAACTCGATACCGGCTGCTTGTGCAGCGCTGGCCGCGAGTTCATGCCAGAGACCGCCCGAGCCGGACGTCGAGATGGTGATCGAACCCGGGTTGGCTTTCGCCGCTTTCACGACATCTTCAAAGGTCTTGTAAGGCGAATCGGGTCTCACCGCCCAATCAGCCAGCGAGTTCGCCGCCTGGAAATACTGCCAATCTTCCCATGGCTTCGAATCGGAGTGGCCCATGACGCGGACGAACTTGTTGTAGTTCGCGGCACCGAGCCATGTGTATCCGTCGTCCGCACGGCCAAGCACGTATTTGGTGGCGACACCACCGACGGCACCCGGTTTGTTGACGACGTTGATTTTCCAGCCGGTCGCCTTCTCCATTTCGGAGGCAAGCGTACGCAGCACGGTGTCCGTACCGCCACCGGCGGAATACATGATCACCAGAGTGATCGGGCGCTCCGGCCACTCGGCCTTGGCACCGCTGGGCAGCGCGAGTAGCGCCGCGGCGGCGACAGCCGTCGCGGCAAACGCACGCCGGCTGATGGATCGGAAAAATGAGCGTTTCATCTGGGTTGCTCCCTGTGACGGTTAGTGGAATCTTCCAAACTGACCTATTTCGTGTTCTTCTTATGAAGTCTTATAGAAGACCTGGGTAGCATAGGAAACGAAATCGTCGGGAGTCAAGGCAGGCGCCTGGATAGCGCCAACTTTTGCAGCTTTTTCGTCCCTCCGCGGAGCCGATTTTCTTAACGGATTGACTCGGTAGGGGAAGCACGGGCAATGTTCGAGACAACGGCAACATCGCCGCATTAGCCGGTCAACCGGCAATAATAAGCGCGAAAATAACGCGAATGATAACAGGGAGCTTTGGGGAGAGCCTTGAAACCTGCACCATTTGAGTACGTCAAACCGTCATCGGTGGATGACGCGTTGACGGTCCTGACCGAAGGCGCGGACGACACGCAGCCCATCGCCGGCGGTCAAAGCCTGACAGCGACGCTCAATATGCGACTGTCGGCGCCGGTCCGGCTTGTCGATCTCAACGGTCTCGAAGAGTTGCGTGGCATTACGGACGCAGGAGGGGTCGTTCGTATCGGCGCCTTGACCCGCTACCGCGATCTCGAGCAATCGGATCTTGTCGCCGACCATCTCCCGCTGATCAAAAAAACGCTGCCGCTGATCGCACACCCCGCTATCCGCAACCGAGGTACGCTCGGGGGCAGTATCGCCTTCGCCGACCCGGCGGCGGAAATGCCGGCGTGCGTGACGGCCCTCAACGGCGCTATCGAGATCACCGGTTTGAATGGGGTTCGTAAGGTCGCGGCAGGGGACTTCTTCAAGGGTCTCTACGAGACCGATCTCCAGTCCGGCGAATTGATTACAGCCATTGAGCTGCCCAAAGCGGCACCTGGCAGCCGGTTCGCCATACAAGAGTTTGCCCGGCGGCACGGGGATTATGCGATGGCGGGGCTCGTCGCTGCGGCGCAGGTCGATGGGGCGACGGTGTCGGATATCGCGTTGGTCTTTTTTGCCATGGGCGGCACGCCCGTGGCGGCCTCTTCGGCGGCGGCGAAAATCGCCGGCAAGGCGATCGATGCGGACGCGATCGCGTCTGCACAGGCGGCACTCGATGACGATCTCGATCCCTTCGATGATACGCAATGCAGTGCGGCGATGAAAAAACATTTGGCGCGGGTTCTGACGGATCGCGTCCTAACTGAATTGGCGGGAGGCTAGGGGATGACAGAAACGGCACGGCTTCCCGAGGTGGAGGTATCGCTTACCGTAAATGGCGAGCGGGTGACGCGGCGGATCGAACCACGCATGACGTTGGTGGATTTCCTGCGTCTCGAACTGGAATTGACCGGCAGCCATGTCGGCTGTGAGCACGGTGTCTGCGGGGCTTGTACGGTCCGCGTCGATGACGAGATCGTGCGGGGGTGTTTGATGTTCGCAGTGCAGGCCGATGGCACGAACGTGGTAACCATCGAGGGGCTTGCCGATGGCGGGTCGGAGGATGACCTCCTCGAGGCGTTCCGCGAACGCAACGCGGTGCAGTGCGGTTTCTGTACACCCGGCATGGTGATGACGGCGTCCGACCTGTTGGCGCGGTATCCGTCCGCGTCGCGCGATGAAATTCGCGAATTTCTGTCCGGCAACTACTGCCGGTGTACCGGGTATCAGGCCATCGTCGATGCCATCGAGAAAGTGAGCCAGTCTCGCGCGGGAGGTGGCCGATGAGCGATCAAGTGAGCGATCAGGGCGGCCTCACCATTCACGACCGGCCCAACAGTTATATTGGACGCGGCGTGCCGCGTCCCAATGCGCGGCGCTTGATCCACGGGCGGGGTACTTTTACGGACGACATAAAACTGCCCCGCATGGTGCATGTTGCCTATGTGCGCTCGCCCTTTGCGCATGCCGATATCCTGTCCATCGATACGTCGGCGGCCGAGGCGGCGCCGGGCGTCGTCGCGGTAGTGACGGGTGCCGAGTTCGCCAAGCGCATTACCCCTTGGGAAGGGGTGTTGACCCATCTCCAGGGTATGCGGTCGCCGCCCCAGTATCCGCTCGCCGTTGATCGCGCCCGCTGGCAGGGCGAACCGGTCGTTGCCGTGGTTGCCGAGACCCGCGCCCAGGCCGAAGACGCGATCGAGTTGGTGCAGATCGACTGGAAAGAGCTGCCGGCCGCGACGGATATGATGCGGGCCATGGACGCCGATGCGCCTGTCATTCATCCGGAATACGGCAACAACCTTTGTTGGGAGCGCAACGTCGATGTCGGCGATGTGGATGCGGCCTATGCGTCCGCCGCGGCCGTGGTCGAGGATTCCTTCGTGTTTAGCCGCCATACGGGTGTCACGCTGGAACCGCGGGTGATCGTCGCCGACTACAATGCGGGTGAGGAGAAGCTGACGGTCTACCACGCGACCCAAGGCCCGCACATGATCCACGCCATCCTGTCGAAGCACCTCGATCTGCCCGAACATTGCGTGCGCATCGTGTGCAAGGATGTCGGCGGGGCGTTCGGGATCAAAGTGCATACCTATGGCGATGAAATCGGCGCGGCCGTTCTATCGGTAATGCTCAAGCGGCCGGTGAAGTTCGCCGCCGACCGGCTGGAATCCTTCACCAGCGACATTCATGCCCGCGATCATCGGATCGAAGGGAAAATGGCGGTCGACAAGGACGGCAGGATCACCGCGTTGGAGATCGACGATATTACTGGCATTGGTCCGTACTCCATGTATCCGCGCTCCAGCGGCATCGAGTTGAACCAAGTGCTGAACCTTGCCGGTGGCAGTTACGATATCGGCAGCTATCGCGCGCGCGGCAGGGTGGTGTTTCAGAACAAGCCGTTGATGTGTCAGTACCGGGCGGTCGGCCACCCCATCGCGACGATGCTCACCGAGGCGCTGGTCGAAAAAGCGGCGCAGGCCAGCGGCATAGATGTGCTCGAGTTCCGGCAGCGAAATCTGATGGCGGATGACGACTATCCCCGCAACACGGTCAGTGGCGTGCCGCTTGAGAAGTTGTCGCACCACGCGGCGCTCGCCAAGCTGACGGGCATGATCGACTACGACGGATTGCGTAAGGATCAGGCGGCGTCGCGGGAAAAAGGCGTCTATCGCGGTATCGGGTTTGCGTCGATGATCGAGGTGACAAGCCCCAGCCCCGCCTTTTACGGGGTCGGTGGTGCGCCCATTTCGGCGCAGGACGGCACGACCGTCCGGCTTGATGCCAAGGGCAATGTGATTGTTTCCTCCAGCGTCACTGAACAGGGGCAAGGGGCCGAATCCATGTTGGCGCAGATTGCCGCGACGGCCGTGGGTGTCGATATGGCCAATGTTCGGATCATTACCGGCGATACGGAAATGACGCCTTATGGCGGCGGCACGTGGGCATCGCGCGGCACCGGCATTGCCGGTGAGGCGACGGTACGTGCAGGCCGGGCCTTGCGCGAACAAGTTCTCGAGGTTGCCGGCATCATGCTGCAATCCGACGCCGGTTCCCTCGATATCCGCGCGGGCAAAATCGTCGATGCTGATACCGGCAACGAACGCATGGATTTGGCGGAGGTCGGCCGCGTGGTCTATTACCGCGGCGACACGCTCCCCAAGGATTATCAGGCGGAACTGGTGGCGACGCGGCACTATGTTCCTAAGGCTTATCCCTTTGCCTTTACCAACGGCATCCATTGCTGCCATTTGGAGGTCGATACCGATACGGGCATCGTCAAAATTCTCGGCTATTGGGTGGTGGAGGATTGCGGCACCGTGATCAATCCGCTGCTCGTCGACGATCAGGTGCGTGGCGGCGTGGTGCAGGGGATCGGCGGTGCCCTCTATGAGGAATGCATCTACAGCCCCGAAGGGCAGTTGTTGAACGGCAACTTGGCCGACTATCTGGTGCCGATGGCGTTCGAAATGCCGGATATCGAAGTGGGCCATGTTTCGACCCCGACGGCCGATTCAGAGTTGGGTGCCAAAGGCGCGGGCGAAGCGGGCACGGCGGGGGCACCGGCGGCGATCACCAATGCCATCAACGACGCATTGATGCCGCTGAACGCCCGGCTGACCATCAATCCCATGACTCCCGAACGCATTCTCAACGCGATCGGAAAGGTTTGAAACATTCCAATCAGTGGGCAGCAAACGGTTTCGTCTTTTGTGTCCCCGGACGATATGCTAGGTAGGACTCAGAAAAAAATAACAGCCCGGACAACAACATACCGGCGGCTTCACAGTTTCGACATTCGTACACATCTGGGAGGTAATTCTCGATGACGTCGTTATTCCGTATCCAAAGGCGGCTGCTTTTGGCGCTTGGCCTTGCGGCCGCGCTGCTGGTCACGCCGCTCACTCAGGCACAGGCGCAAAGCGGTGATCCGATCAAGATCGGCTTTTCCATGGCGCTGACCGGCCCGCTCGGCGCGGGTGGCAAAAGTGCCCTGATTGCCATGCAGATCTGGGAAAAAGACACCAACGCGAAGGGCGGTCTTCTCGGCCGGCCCGTGCAGCTTGTCTATTACGATGATTCCACCGCGCCTGCGAAGGTGCCGGGCATCTACACCAAGCTGTTGAACGTCGATAAGGTCGATCTGGTCGTGTCGAGTTACGGCACGGACGTGATTGCGCCCGCGATGCCGATCATCATGCGGTCGGGCAAAGTGTTTATTTCGCTGTTCGGTCTCGATGTGAACTCCAAGTTCAAGTACAACCGCTACTTCGGCATCATGCCCGCGGGTCCCGATCCGGCCGTTGACTGGTCGCGCGGCTTCTTCGATCTTGCCAAGGAAAAGGGCCTGAAGACGGTTGCCCTTGCCGGTGCCGATGCGGAGTTCGCACAGAACGCCGTGAAGGGCGCGCGCAAGAACGCGCAGAATGACGGGTTGGACATTGTTTACGACAAGAGCTTCCCGCCCTCCACTGCCGACTTCACACCGATTCTTCGCGCCATCCAGTCGACCAATCCGGATATCATCTATTTCGGGTCCTATCCGCCGAACTCCGTCGGGATCATCAAGGCGGCCAATGAGTTGGGCCTCAAGGCGAAGCTGGTCGGTGGCGGCATGGTCGGGCTGCAGTTCGCCTCGATCATGAAGAATTTGGGACCGGGACTGAACGGCATCGTCAACTATGATTTCTGGGTGCCGGAACCGACTCTCAAATTCGAAGGCGTTGAAGAGTTCTTAGGGAAGTATCAGGCCGCTGCTGCGGGGCAGGGCGTCGATCCCTTGGGTCATTATCTGCCGCCTTATGCCTACGCCTATCTGCAGGTCCTGGGTCAGGCGGTGGAAACCACCAAGTCACTGGATGACGCGAAGCTGGCCGAATACATCCACGCGACCACCTTCAACACGGTGGTCGGTCCGGTGAAATTCGGTGCCAACGGCGAATGGGCGCAATCGCGCGCTCTGATGGTCCAGTTCCGGGGGGTCCAGCCCAATGACTTGGATCAGTTCTCGAAATCCGGTACGCGCGTCGTGTTGAAGCCGGACTCGGTGAAATCCGGGACCATCGCGTTCCCATACAAGCAATAACCGGTCCTATCGGCGACCTACTGGGACCGACCTAAAAGAGAGCTCGCGGCGACAGTGTCCATCGATCCATCATTGCTCATGAATGCTGTCGCCGCGGGTATCCTCCTCGGGGGGTTCTACGCGGCGGTTGCGCTCGGTTTGTCCATTACCTTTGGACAGCTCGACGTCGTCAATATTGCGCACCCGGCCTTCATCGTGGCCGGGTCCTATCTCGTATTTGCCCTGAACGGCGGTTTCGGTCTCGATCCGGTTTTGGCCGGCATTATTCTCATGCCGGTGTTTTTTGTCGTCGGGGTGCTAGTCTACCGCGTCTATTATGCGGCCTTCGAACGCACCGGCCGTGAATCGCTTGCCGGTTTGGCTTTCTTCTTCGGCCTCATGTTCATCATCGAGGTCTTGTTCATTCTGGCCTACGGTGTCGACTACCGTTTGGTCGAAACCGATTACATCGGCAAACAGATCGAGATCGGTCTGCTGGGCATTCCCTGGCGGATGCTGGTGCCGTTTTGCGCTGCCGTCGTCATGACCGGTGGCGTCTATCTGTTCCTGTCGAAGACCTTTCTCGGGCGCGCCATTCTTGCCGTTTCGCAGGACCGGTTGGCGTTGCAACTCATGGGCGCCGATCCCATCAAGATCAAGCAGATCGCGTTCGGCCTTGGCATTGCCACGGCGGCTCTGGCGGGCGCGTTGTTGATCATGATCGGTCCGGTCGAGCCGACCATCGGGCGGCTCTATATCGGCCGGATTTTTGCCATCGTGGTGCTCGGCGGTATGGGCAGTATCCCCGGAACCTTGATCGCGGCTATCATCCTGGGGCTCGCTGAGAGCCTCGTGGCAACATATATAGGTCCCTCCTGGGCTCCCACCGTGGCTTTCGGTATCTTGTTGCTGACCTTGGCCTTCCGTCCCTCCGGTCTCCTGGGGAGGCAGGCATGAAGATCAGCCCCTTCTGGATTATCACGGTTCTTATTCTTATTGGCGGCTATCTGTTTGCCGAATGGGCCGAGAATCAGTTCCTGTTCTTTGCCGGTTATGTCGTTCTCCAATCGCTGATCATGGCGGTGGCCTGGAACATCCTTGGCGGCTTTACCGGCTACGTGAACTTCGGCAGCGCCGGGTTCTTTGCCGTCGGTGCTTATACCGCCATCGCTCTCCATCAATTCCTGGAGGCGCCGCTGATCGTACTGATCATCATCGCAGGGGTTGTCTGCGGATTGATTGGATTGGGAACCGGGTATTTGACCCTACGCCTCCGTGGCGTCTATTTCGCCATCGCGACGCTGGCCATGGCGATCGTGTTCGAATCCCTGATCACCAACTGGGAGTATGTCGGCGGATCGACGGGCGCTTACGTTATCACGCCGACCGAGGTGGCGTTCTTCGACAGCTATATTGAAATGCTGTTCGTCCTCATGCTGTTCCTTGCCCTGGTATCGGTGGCGGTCTCCCGCTATCTCAGTATTTCGCGCATTGGCCAGGGGTTGGCCGCAATCCGCGACGATGAAACGGCGGCCGAATGCATGGGCGTGCCGACGTTGCGTCTGAAATTGATCTCCACCACGGTCATGGGCGCCATGATGGGCGTATGCGGCGCGCCGTTTCCGTTTTTCGTCACCTACATCAACCCCCTGTCGGCCTTCGATTTGCTGATTGCCGTGAATTCCATCGCCATGCCCATGATCGGCGGCACGGCTGTTTGGTTCGGCCCCGTGATCGGTGCGCTGCTGCTCGGCACGATCCAGCAGATCATCACGGTTACGGTATCCTCTGAACTTAACATCCTGATTGTCGGCGTCGTGCTCGTCCTCTTCGTCGCGCTCGCGCCGCGCGGCATTGTCGGACTGGTGCAGGACGTGATGAAGAAGAGGCGCGGGAAATGACGGGGCGGGTTCTCGAGGTCACCGATCTGACCAAGCGATTCGGCGGATTCGTGGCCCTCGACACGGTCAATCTGCACGTCAACGAAAATGAACGCTTTGGTCTAATCGGCCCGAACGGGTCGGGTAAGACGACCATGATCAACTGCGTTTCGGGCGCCTTGTTCAATAACGAGGGCACGGTTGTTTTCGAGGGAGAGGACATTACGCGTATGCCCGCCTTCAAACGTGCGCAACTTGGCATCGCCCGCAGTTTTCAAATTCCCAAACCCTTCAAGTCCATGTCGGTGCTCGAGAATTTGCGCGTGCCGCTGGAATATGCCGCGTGGGGCCGTACCGGCCACCGTCATATCGACGAGCAGGCGATGGAAATTCTCGAACTCATCGGGTTTGCCGACCGGGCGCACGATAACTCCGCCGGCCTCACTCAGGTCGACATGCGCAAGCTCGAATTGGCCCGCGCACTGGCCGCCAAACCGAAGCTTCTGGTGTCGGACGAAGCGATGGCCGGTCTGTCGAGCGCCGAGGTCGATGAAATTCTCGATATCCTATTCAAACTCAACGAACGCGGTGTCGCGGTGATCATGATCGAACACATCATGCGCGCCGTCATGCGCTTCTGCGAGCGGATTGTCGTTCTCGATGCGGGCAAGAAGATTGCCGAAGGCTTGCCCGACGAGATCGTCCGAAACCCCGATGTGGAGCGCGCGTACCTTGGCGAATAGTCTCACCATCCGGAATGTCGAAGCCGGCTACGGGTCGGTGCGGGTGCTGTATGGCGTTTCCATGGACGTCAACGACGGCGAAACCGTCGTGTTGCTGGGCTCCAACGGCAACGGCAAAAGCACGTTGATCAAATGCATCACGGGCATCGTGCAGCCGAGTGGCGGCGAAATCCTCCTGAGCGTTGACGGACAACAGGTGAACCTGATCGGCAAGTCGCCGGAAGAGATCGTCGATCTGGGTATCGCCCTGGTACCCGAAGGGCGGCGCTTGTTCCCCGCCCTGTCGGTGGAAGAAAACCTGATGCTCGGCGCCTACCGCAAGGCGGCGCGGGCCCGCATCGAAGAGAACCTGGAGTTCGTCTACACCGCCTTTCCGCGGCTACGCGAACGCGCTGGTCAGCTTGCCGGTTCCATGAGCGGCGGCGAGCAGCAGATGGTGGCGGTCGCGCGTGCCTTGATGTCCGAACCGCGCGTGCTGTTGGTAGATGAGCCGTCCGTGGGGTTGGCGCCGATCCTGGTCAGCCGCATGATCGCTAAGATCAAGGAGCTCAAGGACGAGCGTAATCTGACGGTGCTGATGGCGGAGCAAAACTTCAACCAGGCGATCAAAATCGCCGACCGTGGTTACATCATCGTGCACGGTCATATCGAGTTCGAAGGCGAAAGCGCCGATGCGCTCCGCAACAACGAAATGATCCGGGAATATTATCTCGGCGCTTAAGCGGCTTTCGCGCCTTCTTTGGCCAATCCGTAATAATTGATTTCGATCGTGACGTTGTTCGGATCTTCCAGGAACATCTGACGCAAATCCAACTCCGGGATTTCCCGTTCACGGAACGAAATACCCATCTTCTCGAGCTTCTGTTTCATCTCGTCGGCCTTGCTGGCGCGGAACGCCAAATGATCGACCGCGCCCGATCCCTCGAGCTTGTCGGTATCGACGTCGCCGAGATACTCGATAAGGCCGCTCGGATCGTTCTCGTCGATGCCGATCAGATGGATAACCGGGCGATCGCCGATATAGAGCCAATAGCCCGGGAAATTGAGCGGTGGACGGGCGCCGTTCTTGAGGCCGAGTACCCGCTCATAGAAGTCCTTGGTTTCATCCAGCTTTGTCGTGCGGATCGAATAGTGATCCATCTGATCCAAAGGCATCTTATCTTCTCCACTCAATCTGCTAGTTCGACAATGTTGCCGTCGGCGTCGAGTTTGAGGCCCGACCTCTCGGCTTCGTCGAGCACCTTTTTGGCCCAGGTGACCTTGCCGGAATTGCTGCCACCCAGGATCGCCATCATGAACGCGTGTTCGTCGCTTATATTGCGGAAGCCGCGCATGACGCCGGGGGGAACCGAGATCACGTCGAACGGGCCAAGCTCGATCTCTTCGCCGTCTTCGCCCCATAGAATCTTCCACCGCCCGGTCATCGGGACGAACACTTCGACGGTCGGATGATCGTGCAGGGCGGCGCCTTTGCCGGGCTCCGCACCGATATAGGTCAGATTGAAATCCTGTGCGTCCGTGATTGCCGGATTCAGCGACGGGTCCTCGGTGACCCCATGGCCGATGACATTGTAGATGTCGCGCATATGCTCCGGCAGGCGCGTGTCGACGAAGGCCTGCGGGCTGGGCGTGAGTTCCTTGAACCGGGCGATACGCTCGTTGATGGGATCTGTGGGCGCTGACGAATCGGGCATTTTTGCCTCCCAATATGCTTCTTTCCCATCAATCATAACTCTGAATTATGGCCCGGCAAGCAGCCAAGGCGCATTGATTTGTATCAAAAAGAAATAGGGCGGCCAGTTGCCCGGCCGCCCTGCGGAAATCTGCGAAATCCTGGGTCTTAGTTGATCGGGTAGTCGATCGGGAACTTGTGACCCGTTTCTTCGGATTTCTTGATGTAGGCCTTCATGATCGTGGGCATGTCGATGCCCTTTTTCTCTTTCACGAATTGAGCGCGCTCGTTCGGCCAATCCTTGAGCTGGAGGGCCCAAAGGCGCTTGGCTTCGGCGTCGATCCGTTTGATCTTGGTGCCTGCCTTTTCGAGCTGCTCAAGACCCCATTCATGGTCCCGCTGCGCCGCTGCAAAGGTAACTTCCTCGGTGTCACGGGCGACTTCGTCGATGATCTTCACGACTTCCGGCGGAAGCTTTTTGCGAGCGTCGAGGTTCATGGTCAGAGAGTTCTGCACGATGGCGCCGAAATCGGTGATCGTATAGACCGGGGTCTTCACCGTTTCATGCAGCTTCAGTTTGAAGTCGGTGTCGGGGAACAGGACGATGCCTTCGCCGACGCCGGTCTGCATCTGCTGAGCGGCCTTGGGGATCGCCGTGCGCACCGGCACACCACCCTTGACCCACGGCAGGTTCGGGCCCGCGGCCAGGATCTTGCGGCCTTTCAGGTCCTCAAACTTCTCCCAGTCAAAGCCGGTGAACAGACCGTAGTTGTTGAAGCTGGAGATACCGATCAGCTTCTGGTTATAGCGCCCCTCGTAATCCTTATAGAGCTCGGGATATTCGTCGACCATGGCGCGCATCACGTGACCGTTGGTGATGGCGTTGGGAATGCCGAACGGGACGTAATAGGTCAGGTTCATCGCCATGGCTTTGTCGTCGTCGAAGCAGACGCACCAGCCGCCGATGTCGAGGCGTCCGTCCTGCACGCCTTCCAGCGTGTCGAACACGTTCACCACCGTACCGGTGTAGTGTTCACGGAAATTCAGTTCGTATTTGGTTTCGGCCTTCACCCGCTTTTCGACGGCGGGCACGAAGTGTTTGGTCATTTGGGTCACGTATTGGATGTTCGGGGCATGGCCCGAACCGATCCGCAAGGTGATCTTATTGCCTTTGATGGACGCGGCATCGACCGCGCCGCCCACGGCAAGGATTGCCGCTGCCGCGATACCCGCGGCTAGTTTGGTTTTTAGATTTTTCACCGTCTATACCTCCCAGACTGTGAGTGGAAAAATGGCCTCCTGGTGCGTTTTTCTGCACCAACTACTTATGAACACACTTATACAAGACTAAGCTGATACAGCCAACTCCCGATGGGATTTTTCCCTTATTTTCGCCAATTTGTTACCGTCCTCATATCATTTTTGAGGGCAGCCAGGTGGCGATTTCCGGCATCCACCAGATACACAGCATAACGATCAGCATCAGAATCCAGTAGGGGACGGAGCCCTTGAAAATCTCCGCCAGCGTGACCGACGCGTCCTCCACCGTGCCTTTGACCGTATAGACCAAGAGGCCGAAAGGCGGGGTCAGCAGGCCGGCCTCGATGGCAAGAATGCCGAAGATGCCGAAGGCGATGGGATCGAAGAACGGTTCCGTCAGCGGCGCAAAGATCGGCACCGTGATCAGGATGATCGAGATGGAATCGAGGATCATACCGAGGACCAGCCAGATGCCAATGATGACGAGTATGATTCCGACGTTGCCGAGATTATAGGCCTCGAAGGTTTCCTTGATCAGCTCGGACATGCCCGCCGCTTCCATGAACTTGGCATACATGGCGGCGGTCAACAGAAGGAACATGACCGGTGCGGCGGCCTTGCCCGAATCGACGATGGCGGCGGCCAGCTGCCGGCCACGCAGGCCCTTCATAAAGGCAATAACCATGGCGCATGCGGCGCCCACGCCCCCGGCCTCGGTGGGGGTGAACAAGCCGCCCCAAATACCGCCCAGGACCACGAGGATCAGGATGGCAATGCCCAAGCCGCTCGCCAACTCCTCGCGCGTCATCTTGGTATCGTCGGCGCCTTCCGGCAGCAGCGGTGCCATCTCGGGTTTCGCTCTGGCAACGATGGTGATCATGATCATGAACAGAAGCGCCAGGATCAGGCCGGGAATGGCGCCCGCGATGAACAGCTGGGCAATGGATTTTTCGGTGACGATGCCCCACACGATCAACAGGACGCTCGGCGGTATGATCATGCCGAGACAGGCGCTGCCGGCGACGGAGCCCAGAGCAAAGGTCTTGTTGTATCCGAAGTGCCGCATCTGCGGATAGGCGATCCGGCTGAAGGTCGCGGCGGCGGCGATGCTGACACCCGTGACCGCGGCAAACACCGCGTTGCCGGCGACGGTGGCGACCGCGAGGCGGCCGGGGATGGCTTTCAGGGCGTGGTTGATCAGGTTATAGAGATCGCGCGCCGATCCCGATTTATTGACGAAATCCCCCAGCAACATGAAAAGCGGGATGGCCGCGAACACCTCGCTTCGCAGATATTCATAGGCAACGCTGCCGGTCCCTCGCAGCGCGATATTCAGGCCGATATCCCAGTCGCCGTCGATGCCGCCGAACAGGATGACGTTGCCGAGGAACGCGGTGATGCCGAACGCGAACCCAATGTGAATGCCGATCAGAATGCCGATGAACATCAGCACCAACATTCCGATCAGAACGGTATTTTGATCTAATTCCATGGTGTCACTCCGCTGCGTTCCGAGACCTGCCCTTATGCAGATTTGTTATCCGGTGGGCGGTCAGTCGTCGGCCAGCAGCTGAGGCCGGCGCAAGGATTGATAGGCGAGGTAAGAACAGACGATGACCCCGACGGCGCCGACAAAAACGACCAGGGTACGGATGGGATAGACGGGAATAGTGATGATCCCGGACCCCTCGGCTTCGCGTATGGCCCAGGCTTCGATCATGTTCGGCCAGCTGCCATAGGCGATCACCAGGAAGAGAAGTGCGGCCAGAATATAGGAGCCCGAATCGATCAGACTACGGCCCCGCAAGCCTGCCTTCTGGTAGACGAAGGTGGTTCTCAGCGAATTCCGGTTGAAGATGGATAGCGGCAGCTGAAGAAACAAAATGGAGAGCACCGAGTTCGAGACGACCTCGTTCGTCCCGTAGACCGGCGTTCCAAACGCCTCGCGGCCGATGACGTCGCACAAAATGAGAATAGCGATCGCCAGCAGCCATGCAGCCGACAAGATGTTCAGGAATTTACAGAAGGTGCCGATGACCGTATCGATTGGCGACACCGGAACCGAGGCTCCGTCGTTCATGCTTCCAGACTTCCCTGTTTAATTGCCGTATTTTTATTGTTGGTACCGTCGCACGGCGGGTTTGCGATGGCAACCCACTCTTTTATAAGAGTTGGGTAATTTGACGAAAAAATGAATGTGCGGCCCGCCCCCGCAGGTAGGTAGCACCACGAGCGGTTAGTTGTTCCCCATGCCGGGGGTGCCGTCCATGATGACGTTTTCGACTTCGCCCGACCCGTCACGGCGATGGGCCGCCGCGGCTTGATATTCCTCGGATTCGAAGCAGGCGATAGCGTCTTCCATGGTCGGGAACTCGATTACCACGAAGCGCTCGAAGTATTCCGGCCCTTCCATGATCTGGTACTTGCCGCCGCGCGACAGGGCCTTGCCGCCGTATTTCTTGAGGATATCGGGAACCAGGTCCGTGTATTTCCGGTAGTTCTCGGGATTGTTGATCTTCGATCGGGCGACCCAATATGCGGGCATGTCGTTTCTCCTCCTGTGGGTGATGGCTTTTGATTTTATTCCGGGATTGGCCTATTCCGGAATTGGTAAGGGCTGGTCGTTCTCGGGCACGTTCCAGGCGCGTTGCACCGCCGGCCGGTCGAGCATGGTCATGTACCAGCGCTTGACGTTGGGATAGTCATTGAGATCGATGGTTTGCCAGTTATGGCGCGCGGCCCAGGGCCACATGGCCATATCTACGATGGTGTAATCACCGACGATATAGTCCTTGCCTTCCAACTGGGTGTTCAGGACGTTGTAGAGCCGCTTGCCTTCATTGAGGTAGCGCTCCTCGGCGTAGTCCGACTTCCCCTTGTTGTAATGGGTGAAGTGATGCACCTGGCCCAGCATCGGGCCCGGTCCGCCCATCTGCCACATCAGCCATTCCATCATCTTCCATTTGCCGATGGGATCGGTGAGGGCGAACTTGCCGGTTTTCTCGGCGAGATACAGCAGGATCGCGCCGGACTCGAAAATGGACAGGTTGTTGTCCGTATCGACGATGGCGGGGATGCGGTTGTTGGGGCTAACTTTCAGGAATTCGGGGGCGTGCTGTTCGCCCTTGCCGATGTTGATCGGGTGGACTGTATAGTCGAGACCCGTTTCCTCGAGCATGATGGCCACCTTGCGGCCATTGGGGGTGAACCAAGTATAAAATTCGATCATCTCTATTGCTTCTTCCTTGGTGAACGCGTCTTCTCAAAATGGAGACCGGAGGCTAGCGAAACCCCTCCGCCTGTTCAATGCACGTACGCTCCAGTGCGTGGAAGGGTTGGCGGAACGGTGGAATTTATCCGTCGATCACCGCGGTTGCTTCGATTTCGACCAGCCAGTCGGGATGCACCAGGCGGGAGACCTCGACCGTGGTCGAGACCGGTTTGGCGTTGCCGAAGAATTTGATCAATACCGGTGCGCCCTCCGCGATATAGCTGTCGATATTCGTCGTGTAGGTGGTGATGCGTACGACGTCGGACCGTTCCGCGCCCGCGGCAGCCAGCGCGTTCTCTATATTGGCCAGTACCTGGCCAACCTGCGCCGCCATATCGTCCTTGCCGACCAACTCGCACTCGGTGGTCCAAGGCACGATCCCAGCCACGTGGACTTGGGTGCCGCCCGCCTTGATCACCTGGGTATAGATGCCGCGATTGGGTTTGTAGACGGTATCCGGGTTGAAGCGTTGGATGGCCATGTTGGTCCTCCCTTCTATGTGCTTCTAGGTGCGGGCGCCTTTGTACCAGTCGAGGACCTCTTCGCCGGTCCAGATCACCACATCCGGCTTCTGCCGGATATGCTCATACAATTGCTTCACGTATTTGATGCGGTGCGGTACGCCGGAGATATAGGTGTGCAGGCTGATCGCCATCACCCGTGCCGACTCGGCGCTGTCCTCGTAGAGCTGGTCGAACTGATCCTTGCCGCGTTTGAGGAACTCCTCCGATGAATGATGTTGCAGCGCGAAGGTGGTGATGTCGTTGGTTTCCACCGTGTAGGGCACGGAATAGATGGGGCCTGAACGGGTGGCGATTTCCACCGGCTGATCGTCGAGGATCCAGTCGGCGACGTATTCGATGCCGGCTTCAGCCAAGAAGTCGATGGTCTCCATGGTTTCGGTGAGTCCCGGGCTTTCCCAGCCGCGCGGCGGTTTGCCGGCGAAGTCCTTGATGGCTTGCACGGTACGCTCGATGGCGTCCTTCTGATCGTCGACCCGATGCATGGGGCCTTGGATATAGCCGTGGCCCATGAACTCCCAGCCGTCCTCGAGGGCGGCGTCGGCGATGGGGCGGTAGTTTTCCAGCACCACGCCGTTGGTGGCAAAGGTCGCCTTGACGCCCTGACCTTTCAGCATGTCGCGGATACGCCAGAAGCCGACGCGGTTGCCGTACTCGTGCCAGGCCCAGTTGGGCAGGTCCGGCAGCAAAGGCTGCCCCATGGGAGGTGGCAGCACGGTGCGCGGCATGGGTTTGGTGGCGTCCCATTCCTCCACGTTGACGATGGTCCATACCGCCATGCGGGCGCCGCCCGGCAGTTTCAGCGGCGGCCGGTCGACGATGGGCGAATAGGGCAGGCGGTCCTTGAGTGTTTCCATGACCTCTCTCTAATCCCGCTCGAGCCCAGCCATTTCCTCGAGAACGGCGCACACCGCGGCGGTGTCTTTCTTGTCGAGACCTTGGGCGAGGGCGGCGATGTACATGGGAATGCAGGCTTGAAATACCGGCGTCGGCGCCCCAACCGCGGCGGCGAATTCGCCGATGACCTTCATGTCCTTCTGCCACACGTCGATCTTCATGGTCGCCTTGTTGTAATCGTTGTCCGCCATCATCGGCGCGCGCAGTTCGAACACTTTCGAATTGCCGGCGCCGTCCTTGATCACTTCGAGGATCACGTGCGGATCGAGCCCCGCCTTCATGCCCAGCACCATCGCTTCGGCCGAGGCGACGTTGTGGATGTGCACCAGATGGTTGGCGACGAATTTCATTTTGCTGCCGTGGCCGAAGGGGCCGACGTAGTAATGTGCGCGGGCAAATCCTTCGAGCGCGGGGACGGCTTTTTTGTAGGCCGACTTCTTACCGCTTGCGTAGACGGCGAGATCGCGCGTTTTGGCCTGCGAGCCGGTGCCGCTGATGGGGCAGTCGAGCAACGTGGCGCCGCTTTCCGCCAGCACGTCATGGCCTTTCTTTTTGTCGTCGAGGGGCAGGGTGCTCGCTTCGACGACGATGAGGCCTTTCTTATTGGCGGCCGCGATGCCGTTTTTGCCCGCCATGACCTCATGAAAGGCGGCGATGCTCGGCAGCGACGTGATCAGCACGTCGGCGTGCTTGGCGACGTCGCGGGGCGAGGCCGCCGGATGTCCGCCCGCTTTCTGCAGCGCCATCATGTTCTTCTGCACGATGTCGTAGCCGCTGACTTCGAAACCGCTGTCCAGCAGGTTGCGCGAGAACGCGCCTCCCATGATGCCCAATCCGACAACGCCAACTTTCATCTCTCTACTCCCCAAATTTCTGGCCAATTTTCTTCTTTGATTGCTGATCTAAATGTAACCGTTTATCCGCCGAGCGGCGGGGTGCCCAACCGCTGGGCGCGTGTCCCTAAAACATTCTCCGCGGCAATGCCGACCGACAACAGGCGCTCTTCCGTCCAGGGACGTGCCACCAATTGCAGACCCACGGGCATGCCCGCCTTGTCGAGACCGACGGGCATGGTGAGGGCGCATAGCTCCATCTGATTGATCACCGTGGTGTTGCTGAGCGTCGCCAGATTTCGGCTTTTGTAGGTTTCCAGGTCGTCGTTCACGTCGGCGACGGGGGTGGGGGTGATCGGCACCGTCGGCACGGCGAGCACGTCGACCGTTTCCAAAGACTGTTGGGCACTCGCCGCCAGGCGGGCAAGATCGCGCCGCGCCGTCAGGTATTCGATTGCCGACACCTGGTTGCCGAGGGCCATGCGGGTTTTCACCGCGGGCTGCAGGCTGTCGAACCAGCCGGGCAATTCCTTGGTGAGGTGGGCGTAACCTTCGGCGGCGACCACGGCACCCATGGAAAGCTTGTCGATAGCCGCCTGCGCTTCGGCGAGCGAGACCGAAACAAGGGTGGCGCCCGCCTTCTCCAATTCGGCGATGGCTTTTTGTACGCTTTCGGCGATGTCGTCCTGGACATTGTTCCAGAAATAGTCGCCGGTGATACCGATGCGCACGCCGCGCAGGTCGGCGGCCTCGGGCCGCGTGTCGCACAGCGTATCGAGGGACCAGAATCCGTACGCCGCGTCGGCGACGGTGCGGGTCAGGATGCCCGGCGTATCATAGGTGGTGCTCAACGGCACGATGCCCTCTGTCGGCCAGCGATCCTTACTGGTCTTGAGGCCGACGGTGCCGGTGACGCTCGCCGGGATACGGACGCTGCCGCCCGTATCGGTGCCGAAGGCCATCAGCGCCGAGCCTTCGATCAGGCTGACGCCGGCGCCGGCGCTGGAGCCGCCGGGAATACGATGGGTGTCGGCGTCCCAGGGATTCCACGGCGCGCCCCAATGGATGTTGGTGCCGAGCCCGCCATAGGCGAACTCCACGGTGTGGGTCTTGCCGGAAAAGACGCCGAGCTGGTTGCGCACTTCATCGACCAACGGGCCGTCGGCCTCATAGACGGCGGGCAGGGCGCGCGGGCTGCCGGCGAAGGTCGGGTGCCCGTCGACACCAAAGATGTCTTTCACGGAAACGGGCACGCCCTGCAGCGGTCCGAGGTCGGCGCCGACGGCAAAGGCTTGCGCGGCTGCCGACGCCTGCTTGCGGATCAGGTCGGGATCCCAATGCTTATAGGCTTTGAGTCTGTCGTCCCAACGATCGTGCCGGGCGATGGCGTCGTCGGCCAGGTCGGTTGCCTGCAATCGGCCGTCGCGAAATGCGGCGGCGATGTCGGCCAACGGTTGATCAATCCAATTTGTGGTGGGCCAGTCGGTCATGTCGATGAGACTTTTTCGCTCCCCATAGAAATCCCCGTCGTGTTTTTTCTCGGTGCAAATAAAGAAGCGGGAATCCGATGGACGTTATACCGGGCGCCATCCGTCCTGTCAGTTCATAAGCGCTCGATAAACACCTTGTACATGACTCCCTATTTGGATTTTTGGCCGACATATATTTTGTGCTCAAAAATGATTTCGGATACACGCTATAGATAGACTTCGTTGTCCGTTATATATTATGAATGTCCACCGACGTGTTGCGTGAGGAACGTTTTCACGTCACGACGCCCGTGTAGCAAGGAGACCGACATGGCGACCAAACCCGCAGCGAAGAAAACCACGGCGAGGAAGACGGCGGCAAAGAAGAAGCCTGCCGCCAAGAAGACGACGGCCCGCAAGACGACGGCGAAGAAGCCCGCCGCACGCAAGACGGCGGCAAAGAAGAAGCCCGCCGCCCGGAAGACGACGGCCCGCAAAACCACCGCCCGCAAAACCACCGCCAAGAAAACGACAGCGCGGAAGCCTGCTGCTCGTAAGACGACGGCGCGGAAATCTACTGCCAAGAAAACGACGGCCAGGAAAACCACGGCGCGCAAGACGACGGCTCGTAAGCCTGCGGCCAAGAAGACCACGGCCCGCAAGACGACGGCGAAGAAAAAGCCTGCTGCCAAGAAAACAACGGCTCGTAAGACGACAGCCAGGAAGACGACAGCACGGAAGCCTGCGGCCAAGAAGACCACGGCTCGTAAGACGACGGCCAGGAAAACTACAGCAAGAAAATCCACCGCCAAGAAGACCACGGCGAAGAAGACGACAGCGCGGAAGCCTGCCGCCAGGAAAGCGCCGGCCCGTCGCCGCACGGCGAAGAAGTAACACCGCCTAAGACCTACTCAGTTTAAAGACTGCGAAGGAGCCCGCACGGCACGACGGCCGAATTTCGGTCGGACCGGCCCTGCGGGCGAATTCGTTTCAGGGCGAGTTTTTTCGTGCCAGCCTTGTAGAGGACGTCCCCGGCATAGACTGCGCATGGACATCCCGGGCGCGCTATATAAGAATGTCGGCCAACGCGGTGCCCCGAAGGGTACTGCAAACAAACGTTCGTAGTGACAAGGGAGGCCGATATGGCGCGCAAGCCCGCAGCGAAGAAGCCCGCTGCCAAGAAAACCAAACCCAAAACCGCTCTCAAAAAAGCGAAATCCCCCGCCCGGAAAACGGCGCCGAGAACGGCCCGGAAAACAGCCAAGAAAACGGCGGCCGTCAAATTCTCCGGCAAGCCGAAGGGCAAGCGTCTCTCTCAGGCCGACATCATCAAGAAGGGCAAGCAGCTGTCCAACTGGGGCAAGTGGGGCAAGAACGATCAGCTCGGCGTGCTCAACTACATCAAGCCCGAAGACATCGTGAACGCCGCCAAGCTCGTCAAGAAGGGCAAGGTCTTCCGCCTCGGCCTGGAGCTCGACGAGAACGGCCCGCAGAAGGGCATCTGGGGCGGGCGCTGGAACACCATGCACCACATGCTGGCGACCGGTACAGACGCCATTGCCGGTGTGCAGGACGAGCCCTACGGCCTGCGCTGGGCCGACGACTTCATCAATCTGCCGACCCAGACCGCGACCCAATGGGATGCGCTGGCGCATGTCTTCACCGAAGAGAAAATGTGGAACGGCTACGACGCCAAGCTGGTGGACAGCCGCGGCGCCCACAAGAACGGCATCGAGCATTTCGCCAACAAGATGGTCGGCCGTGGCGTCCTGTTGGACATCGCCAAGTACCACCGCCGCAAGCGCTTGCCCGACGGCTACGGCATCACCTGCGAGGAGCTGGACGCCTGCGCCGAGAAGCAGGGCGTCGAAGTGCGGCGCGGCGACTTCGTCCTCATCAACACGGGTCAGATGGCCGACTGTCTGGAGAAGGGCGAGTGGGGCGGTTACGCCGCCGGCGACGCGCCGGGTCTCGCCTTTGAAACCGTCGATTGGATTCACGCCAAACAAATCTCGGGCATCTGCTCCGACACCTGGGGCATCGAGGTGCGGCCCAACCACACCGTGCCCGGCATCTTCCAGCCCTGGCACCAGGTGACCATCCCCTATATCGGCATCGTCCACGGCGAGATCTGGTATCTGCGCGAATTGGTCGCCGACTGCGCCGCCGACGGTGTTTACGAATTCATGCTGGCCGCGCCGCCGCTGGTGATCCCCAAGGGCACCGGCTCGCCGCTGAACCCGCAAGCAATTAAGTAACGGCGCGCAAGATGGGGCGCAGGATCGTCGACATCTCCATGCATTTGGAGAACGATGTGGTGTCGGACCCGCCCGGGTACGAACCCCGGATCGAATACCTGACCCACGAAGACACCGCGTCCGATGTGGTGAAGTTCTTTCCGGGGCTCAAGGAGGAGGATTTGCCGGAGGGGCAAGGCTGGGCCATGGAATGGATCCGGCTGATGACCCACAACGGCACTCACCTTGATGCCCCCTATCACTTCCACTCGACCATGAACAAGGGCGAGCGCGCCATCACCATCGACGAGGTGCCGCTCGACTGGTGCTTCAACCCCGGCGTCAAATTGGACTTCACCGCGCTCGAGGACGGCTATGTGGTCACGCCGGATGACGTCGAAGCCGAACTGATGCGTATCGGCCACGACCTCAAACCTCTCGACATCGTCGTGGTCAACACGGCGGCGGGGAAGGCGTACGGCACCGATCACTATGTGGCGTCCGGCTGCGGCATGGGGCGCGACGCGACGCTCTATTTGTTGGAGCGCGGCGTCCGCGTCACCGGCACCGATGCCTGGAGCTGGGACGCCCCCTTCGTCCATACCAAAGACAAGTATGCCGAAACCAAGAATGCCGATCTCATCTGGGAAGGGCACAAGGCGGGCCGCGAGATCGGTTACTGTCATCTGGAGAAGCTGCACAATCTCGAACAACTGCCGGGTGACGGGTTTCAGATCGCCTGTTTCCCGGTGAAGATCAGGGGCGCGTCGGCGGGCTGGACCCGCGCCGTCGCCATCTTCGACGAGTAAGGAATGCTATGCGGTAAGTGATTTTTCCCCCTCTCCCTGTCCCTCTCCCTCCAGGGGAGAGGGGACGTGGTATCGCCGCCGTGCTTCCCTCCCCCCTTGAGGGGGAGGGTTAGGGTGGGGGGTAAGATTAGAAACGACAACGAATAGAAGACCAAACAAGGGAGGCTCTCATGGCCAAAAGCGTTATCATCACCTGCGCCGTTACCGGCTCCATCCACACCCCGACCATGTCGGAATATCTGCCGCTGACGCCGTCGGAGATCGCGGAACAAGCCATCGGTGCGGCCGAGGCCGGCGCCTCCATCCTGCATCTGCACGCCCGAAACCCGGAGGACGGCTCGCCGACGCCGGACCCGGCGGTGTTCATGGAATTCCTGCCGCGCATCAAGCAATCCACCGACGCGGTGGTCAACATCACCACCGGCGGCGGTCACGGCATGACGCTGGAGGAACGCTGCGCCGCGGCGCTGCATGCCAGCCCGGAGATGACGTCCCTCAACATGGGCTCCATGAACTTCGGCCTGTTCCCCATTCTCGACAAGCCGTTCGACTGGAAGTACGAGTGGGAGCCGAAAGCGCTGGAGATGACCCGCGACTTCATCTTCCGCAACACCTTCAAGGATATCGAATGGGTGCTCAAGGAATTGGGCGAGGGCCACGGCGTGCGCTTCGAGTTCGAATGCTACGACATGGGGCACTTGTATAACCTGGCGCACTTCATGGACCGCGGCCTGGTGAAGCCGCCCTTTTTCGTGCAGACCATTTTCGGCATCTTGGGCGGCATCGGCGCCGACATCGAGAACCTCATGCACATGCGGCGCATGGCCAACAAGCTGTTCGGCGAAGAGAACTACGAATGGTCGATCCTCGCCGCGGGCCGCCACCAGATGAGCTTCACCACCACCGGCGCCATCCTCGGCGGCAATGTCCGCGTCGGGCTGGAGGACAGCCTCTATATCGGCAAGGGCGAGATGGCGAAATCCAACGCCGAACAGGTGGCCAAGATTCGCCGCATCGTCGAGGATCTGTCGCTGGAGGTCGCCACCCCCGCCGAGGCGCGCAAGCGCCTACAACTCAAGGGCGGGGATCAGGTGAAGTTTTAGGGAGGTACTTCTTTAGTTAAAAACTCGAAGAAGCATAGAGCCAGAGCCAAGCAGCCAACCGACTAACCAGACAACACTCAGTATGCTTGCTTGACTGATAGCAGAGCGATAGTGCCCAACAATGTCTGTATTAGCTCCAATTTTATGAGTCTTAGGTATCCCTAAATACAGAGCGACGAGTAAACTAATAACAAAACACGAAATGGGAAAGATATCTTGCTCCGAAAGCGGTTGGTTGCCGAGGCGTTTTAACGCAACAAAAAGTCCAATAGTTCCAGTCGATACTCCAAACAAAAAACGACCAAGATCGTGAGTTTGTTTCCCTGCGGACTTTATATCTTCGGTTAGAAAATCATGTATTGCGCTAGCGATCTTCGACGGATCTGGTTTTATCGCTGTTCCGATATCCCTGTTATTCATTTGTTGCTCCCCCACCTTCTCGTTGGCATACAGGCGTATTGCCCTCAAAGTACGCTGCGCCACAAACCGGGCATTGTTTGAGTTTTCCAGGGTCTATGAAATGATAAACATGGATTTCTTCCTCTTCCTCGCCGTTGTCCTTAAAAGGACAATCATGCCGTCGTTCTGACATTACATTTCCTCCAGAAAAGTATTTACCGTTGGCTATCATGCCACTCGGGAAATAATAGTATAGGTCGTATTTTTTCCGCAGGGGGAAGGGTTGTCTCTTAGATGGACCGATCGAATTGCTGAGGTCCGGGAGTCGTCGGATGGTTGTCGTAAGAGGAACCACTCCGCAGAATCATGCAGCCGTATGCAACTCAAAGGTGGAGACCAGGTAAAGTTCTGACTGGGAAATTATTGAGATATCTATTTGGGCAAAAGATTGGGTTGCGCGATGGTCTTTGCGTAACTGGTTCTCAATGTCCCATTTATAATGGCGAAGAGCAGCTCGTTTATGTCGGAGAAGTCAACGTAATATAGATCTGCTGCGTTTTTATTCATGCCGCCTCTAATGGCCATGCCACAGAGTTTTCTCGACGTATAGTTGAAAACCGGCGAGCCACTGATCCCGTTTAAGTTCGAGAATTCGGGGTTTTCAAATTTTGCTTTCGCAGTTCTTAAAACTGGATCAGGCGTGTAAGGGCCAAAATCGGCAAACTCTAACAGCGCAAAATTTGGAGCGATATCACTGTTACCGATTGTGCTAGAATCCCTAAGTGCGCCGTAAACGAATAGCTGGTCGTTTTTCGAACTGCTTCCGACGGTTTCAGGATCGACGATATATGCCGAATCTTGGAAGAACGCTGCGCCAACGTCGTCGTTAAACGAAATTGCAACGACATCCATAATATCGGAACCGACCGACGAATTAATCGGCTCTGTGGGATAGTAAATCGAATTCAACCCCGCTATCTGGCGTCCATGTTTTTTATCGGTAATGATAATTTGGCGCCAATTGAAGCTACCGAAGGCGTGCTTACAAGTTATCCCAAAGAATTTTCCGCGAGCATTGACGACAAAAGCAGTACCGCCCTCCGTGGAGTACGGCCAATTCGCATCATCGTTTTCGAACAAAACGAAACGACAACTTTCGCGGAAATCTTGGCGAATCGTTACCCCAGAAATCAGCTTTTGGCTAACTCTCAAGATTCTAAGCTACCCGCTACTTCGCTACCTCGCGCGGGCGGTCCACCCCGGCGATTACCTTAAATCATCGCATCCTTCGGCAACTCTACATCCAATAACGTGCCGCCGAACAGATTGGCGACGTGGTCGTATTCGAACAGGGCATGGGTGGCGAGGCTGCCCGCGTCGCGGCGGAAGCGCTGAACGGGCGAGGCGAGATAGGTGCCGCGCGATCCGGCGGCGATGGCCAGTTCCTCGACGATGGCGGCGCATTTGGCCGCGACGTGAGAGACCACCATGCGCGCCTCGATGCGGGTTTCGCGGCTAGGCGTGGTGCCCGCCGTCACCTCGGCCCAGATGCGGGCGATGGTCTGTTCCCAAAGGCCGATGGTCGCCGCCAATTCCATGCGCAACCGTGCCACGCGCATGCGCTGGCTCATCAGGCCCTGCTGCTTGTCGCCGGAATAGGCGCCGATCTTGGTCTTGAGGCTGTCACCGACCAACTCAAGCATGGCCTCCGCCGCGCCGACCATGGGCCCGACCGCGCCGAACACCATGAAGGTGAGCAGCGGCACCCGCCACAGCGGCCTGTCATTGACGGCGAGGCCCGGCCCGGTGCGTTCGCGCAGCGCCTCGACGGTGATGGTGCGGTGCGCGGGCACGAAGGCGTCATCGAGGGTCACGTCCTTGCTGCCCGTCGCCTTCATCCCCGAGACGTGCCAGGTGTCCAAAATCTCGAATTCCTCGACAGGCACGTAGAAACGCTGCACCGGCAAGGTCTCGCCGTCTTTCTCCACCGGCGCGCTCAACAGCATCCAATCGCCGTGCAGGATGCCGGTGGCATAGCCCCAGCGTCCGCTCAACCGGTAGCCGCCGTCGACGGCGACGGCCTTGCCGCTCGGCATGACCTGGCCCGGCGCCATGGTATAGCCGCGCCCGCCCCACACTTCGTCCTGCGCGTCGGCGGGGAAATGGGCGAACTGGAAATTGTGATAGATGAGAAAGCCCATGCACCACGCGGTCGAGGTGCAGCCCCGCCCCAGGAGGCGGAAGATCTGCGGGATGTAGGGGAAGGGCAGTTCCATGCCGCCGTAGCGTGTGGGCACCACGGCGCGGAACGCGTCCATGGTTTTGAGGTCGTCGATGGTCGCCTCGGGCAGGCGCCCGGCCTCCTCGGCGGCCTGGCCGCGTTCGCGCAACGCCGGCACAAGCTCTTGCAACCGCGCCAGCAATCGGTCGCCGTCTGCCGATGTCGCGAACGCCGGGATGCCGATGGCCGGATTCTTCGATGACATTATTGTGTTCCTCCCTTGTCCTCAAAGCCTAGGCGAGGGGGAGACCTGCGACAACAATTGTTCTAGACTGCGCCGCTCGTAAAAATTGCTGCTCTTGTGCGGCAGCAATCAAGCATTGTCTTGAGGGAAACGGTATCAGATTTCTGACGGCGCTTGCCGTATTCATAACGCTCGCCGTCGCCGTGCCCGGGGCGGTGGCGCAATCGACCGCGACGATGGACTCGGCGGAACGTGTCGCCCGGATGTTCGGCGATCTCGGCGGCGTGTCGGCGCGGGACGGCGAGAAGGGCGCCTGGGTGCTTCAAGTTTATGCGCGCATTTTTCAAACGGTCTGCACCGATGAGGAGTTGCAGCGGTTCGAGGATATCCTCACCGAGGCGGGCGAGATCACGGACTTGAATCACAAGGAGCGCACCGCCGACGGCAAGCTCTCGGAGCAGGATCGGGCGGTCTATTTCGCCGTCGCGCGGAAACTGGGGCTGAACACGTTGGCGCCCCGGCTGCTCGAAATCCAGAAGGCGTACATTCTCTTTTTGACGTCGTTGGACGATCAGTTGAACCCCACCGAGCCGACGGCGGCGGAACTGGACCGGTTCTTTGCCGGGCTGAGGCTGGAATTGCCGGCCATCCGGGAACAAGTGCGGCAAAAACTGTCGGGGCAATCGAACTAGACACGTCGCCGGACGGCCCGGAAACTGCCCGGAAGCGCGCGATTTTGCCGTATTTTCCGGGTTTCTCCCGAGCTTATCCCTGGCTTTTCCCCAGCTTATCCGTGGCTTTTCCTGGGCCGTCTCAATCCCCATATCTCCTGGACAACAAGAGTGAGGCCACCAGGTGCCGGTTCAGGGGGACCGCGCCAGGGGTATTTACGTTCATGTCCGAAAACCGGGGAAATTCGAGGCCGCACGCGCGGCGCGCCTCCCAGAGCACTCAGCGTCCAAACCGTCCCGGCCGCGAGCAGATCATCCGCCATCTGCGGATCGAGATCGCCGCGCTGGAAAGCCGTCTCGACGGCCGGAATCAACTCGTCCAATCTCTGCGCGATCAGCTCAACGCCCATCAGACGCGCAACGCCGATGAGCGCCGCACGCAAATCTTCCGCCGCGCTGCGCACGACATGGTCGGCGCCAAGCGCGGTGCAGACGGGCAACTGCAACTCGAGTTCACCACGGCGCCGCCCTTGCCAGCCAAGGACATGGGCGAAGCGCTGGTCGCCCTCAGCGACCGTCTCGATCAGAAGTTCGCCGAGATCCGGGCGCTCTCCGAAATCACCGAACAGGTCAATTCGGGCGTGTTCTTCGAAGAGGTGCTCGATCAGGTGTTCGAGAACTTCGACGACCTCATCCCGTACGATCGTATCGGCGTGGCGCTGATCGAGGACAACAAGTCGGGCGATGCCACCGTGCGGGTGCGCTGGTCGCGCGCCAAGTACCGCGAGACCCACGTGCCCGGCGACTACGCGGCGCTGTTGAAGAACAGCAGTCTGCAAACAGTTGCCGACACGCGCGAGCCGCGCATTCTCAACGACCTCGAAGCCTATCTGAAGGCCAAGCCCAAGTCGCTTTCAACTCGCCACGTCCTTCAGGAAGGTATCAAGGCGAGCCTGACGTGTCCGCTGGTGGCACGCGACAAGGTGATCGGCTTCATCTTCTTCTCGAGCCGCCAGAAGAACGCCTACCACGATCAGCATGTGGAGCTTTTCTCCCAGATCGCGGGCGAACTGGCGCTGACCCTGGAGAAGAGCCGCGCCTACGAAGAGCTTTACTTACGCAACGAGTTTATCCGCAAGGTGTTCGGCCAGTACGTTACCAACGAGGTGGCGGAATACGTGCTCAATCAAAACGGCCCCTTGGAACTGGGCGGCGATAGGCGCACGGTTACCGTTCTGATGGCCGATCTGCGCGGCTTTACCCCCATGTCGGAAGGCCTGGCGCCGGAGGCGGTGGTCGACGCGCTCAACTCCTATCTCAGCGCCATGACCGATGTCATCATGAAATACGGCGGCAGCATCGACAACTTCATCGGCGATGCCATCATGGCGGTGTTCGGCGTGCCGGTGGCCAAGCCCGACGATGCCGAACGCGCCGTTGCCTGCGCCATCGAAATGCAGAACGCCATGGCCCAGGTGAATGCCAACAATGCCGAGCGCGGCCTGCCTAATCTCGCCATGGGGATCGGTCTCAATACCGGCGAGGTGGTGGCCGGCAATATCGGTTCCGACCGGCGCATGAAATACAGCGTCATCGGTGCGCCGGTGAATTTGGCGGCACGTATCGAGGCCATGTCGAGCGGCGGGCAAATCCTGGCGTCCGACAGCACGTTCGAGGCGGTGAAGGATATCGTTCAGACCGACGGGCGCCTCAACGTGCAGCTCAAGGGCATCGACGGCACAGTGCCGATCCACGAGATCTCCCGCATTGACGGCCGCAACGCGACGGCGGAAAAGAAGACCTCCTAACGCGTCACTCCGAAGACGGTTAATCCTCTCTCGGCTCGGCGGACGCGTCGCGGGGCAGCATCCGCCGCGTCAGGGCTTTGACGGTTCCGACGACGGCGGGATCGTCGAGGCCCGCGCCGCGCGGCAGCGTCGCCACGGCGCCCGAATAGGCGCCCGACGGCGTGCAGAAAACCGCCAGCACCGTCACACGGTCACCGCTCCCTGGCGCCGAGCGGGCCGCCGAACAGGCATCAGCGGTGGGCATGTCCGGCGCGGGATCGAATACCACCGCGACCTTGTAGCCGTCTCGCGCAGAAGTTCCGGGTGCCGTGGTAAAGCGGGCACCGACGCCGCGGTCGTGGCCGCGCATCAGACCGGTCACCGCCACATCGACTTGCGTCTTGGCGCCGCCGAACGGGTTGCCGACGATTTCGGTCAACAGATCGCGGTTGGCGGCGGCGTACACGTATGTGCTGTCGTTGGAACGGTGACCGAACCATAGCCGCGTGACGTCGCTTGTGGTGGTGCAGGCGGCGAGGGCGACGCCGGTGCAGATCACCGGCACCGATAGCAAGAGACTTTTTGATCTCATGGAACAGCCTCCCGGGTTGTCTACTGTCGTCTCCGGAAGGCTATCACCGGGCGAGGAAACCCGGAATTCACGTCGCCGCGATTTGGGGTGCCCCTTATGGGAGGGGCACCCCCTGCATCTGCGCTACCTCGGTCCTGTCGGATCCAGCTGACCCGGATGGGCCGTGTCCTCGTCAAGGCCGCCATGTACCGTATGCCCGGCGGGGGTGAAGGCCGGTTGACGTTCCTCGCTCAGCGATCGCACCAGGCCCCAGGCCATGAACAGCATGATCACCGAGAAGGGGAGCGCCGCGGTGATCGCCGCCGTTTGCAAGGCGCTGAGCCCGCCCGCCAACAATAACACGGCTGCTACCAAACCTTCTTTGATGCCCCACACGACGCGGTGGACCATCGGCGGTTCGGGATCGCCCATGGACAGGATTGTATTGACCACCAGCGTGCCGGAATCCGACGACGTGATGAAATAAGTAGCGATCAAGAGCGTTGCCGCAATCGCCGCCAGGGTGCCGATGAAACCCGCGTCCATCTTGTCGAGGGTGACGTACAGCGCCGAGGTGAGATCGGCTTTCACCGCCTCGACGATGCCGCCGCCTTCGAATAGTTCGATGTGCAGAGCCGTGCCGCCGAACAGCACCAGCCAGATGAAGGCAAGGAAGGTCGGCACCAGCAGCACGCCGAGGACGAACTCGCGGATGGTACGGCCGCGCGAGATGCGCGCGATGAACATACCGACGAACGGGGCCCAGGAAATCCACCAGCCCCAATAGAAGGCCGTCCACCAGCCTTGCCAGGCGCTGTCCTTGTGGGCGTCGGACCAGAGCGACAGCGGAATCACCCGGCCGAGATAATCGCCCGTCGATTGCAACAGGGTGTTCAGCAGATAGCGCGTCGGCCCGAAGGCGAACAGGAAGATCAGCATGGCGATGGAAAGCCACAGGTTCACTTCCGACAGGATCTTCACGCCGCGCCCGACGCCCGATACCACCGACAGGGTGGCGATGCCGGTGATGATGGCGATCAACACGATCATCGCCACCGTGTTGGGGCTTTGGGTGCCGTCGGCGGCGACATCGACGAACATGCTCATGCCGGTCAAGGTATGGAGACCCGTCGCCATCTGCTGCACACCGAGGCCGAGCGACGTGGCGACGCCGAAGATGGTGCCGAAAATGGCCAGGATGTCGACGGCGTGGCCGATGGGGCCGTAAATGCGGTCACCGATCAGCGGATAGAGCGCGGAGCGGATGGTCAGCGGCAGCTTCTTGCGGTAGGCGAAATAAGCGAGGGACAGGCCGACCACCACATAGATCGCCCAGGGATGCAGGCCCCAATGGAAGAAAGTGAGACGCATGGCCACGGCGGCGGCGGCGGGCGTTTGCGCCATGTCTTCGGTAATGAAGGGATTGCCCTGGAAGTGGTAGATGGGCTCTGCGATGGACCAGAACACCAGGCCGATTCCCATACCAGCGCTGAACAGCATGGCGAACCAGGAGAAATAGCTGAACTCCGGCCGGTCGTCGTCGTCACCCAAACGGACGTTGCCGTAACGGCTGAACATCAGCCAGATGACGAAGAACAGGAAGCCGGCGACGATGGCCAGGTAATACCATTTAAGCGCCGTGACCATGAAGTCCTTGACGGCAACGAACACGCCGCCGGCCACATCCGTCCACACGGCGGCGAAAATCACCAGGGCGAAAACGATAAATTGCGACCACAAGGTGACCGTGGGGTTCAGCCCCTTGTGCCAGCCGCTATCGGCCCGCGCTTCCTCGATTTTCTGCTGGTGCATTTCAAGAGCCCCCTTTTCTCTCGATAACAATCACCCCAAAAAATCGCGGCGGCCGCCGGCGCAGCCGGGACCGTGACGGGGCGATTATGTGTGCTAATGGCAACCATCATGACCCCTTATGGTTGGGAATGCAAATTTGGGCTGATTTCCGCCATTTGTCATGAACCGAGGTTGGAAATGCTGTGAATTTAACTTCCTTTGGATTTGCTGGTTAACCTATGCTTCTATCGATCCCAACCGATGAACGAGTTTTCAGTGGACGATTCCAAGTTTGAGAAATTCGCTGGGCTAGCAAAAGGTGTCGGTGATAGCAGCTTATCGACCGTACTCGGCATGGCGGTAGTTGTAGTAGGCATAGCTGTTTTCATTGCCGGAGTCGTAATGGCGGGAAAATGGGACGGCCACCTGTACGACCGGAAAGGGTGTGTCCAGCTACAGGAAATTGCAGGTAAGGTTTATAAAGTTGATACCTGTACCGGTGCGGTTTCCGAATTCAAAATCGAATAGCCGCAAGTTCTAATTCCAACTCTTCTTCCCCAGTTGATTTGATTTCTGTGCGTGTGTGAGCAAGAAGCATCAAATTTTGAAAATGTCGAAACTGGAAATAAATTCTTGTAAAATGGAATAAAATATGGTAAGCTCCGCCCAAGTTTTTCCCCCATATTTTTGGTGCTCAGATGTTTAGTGGAATGGTGACGTTAGCGGGGTCTCTACTCGGATTTGGTTCAAGTTTCTTGCCAAAGGTAATGGATTATTTCCAGGATCAGGCGGACAAGAAGCATGAGCTTGCCGTCATGGAAATGCAGATCAAGGCGCAGAAGGAGACTCACGCTCAGCGCCTGGAGGAAATAAACGTCGAGGCCGACATCCGCGAGTTCGAGGCGCTGCAGCGCTCCAACATCAATGTCGGCATCCCGTGGATCGACGCGCTGCGCGGCTCGGTGCGGCCCGTCATCACCTATGCCTTTTTCGCGCTGTTCGTATTCGTCGAGGTGGCGGCCTATGTCGTGCTGATCGACGGCGGCATCGACGCGCTCGCCGCCTTCGGCGAGGTTTGGGACAACGAGACCCAGGCCCTGTTCGCGGCTGTCATGTCATTTTGGTTCGGTAACCGCGCCATCCACCGATACCGGCAACGCTGATGCATATCAACGAGCCAGGGCTCGGCATCATCAAGGTCTTCGAAGGCTGGTCGGCGCACCCCTATCTCGACCCCATTGGCATTCCCACCATCGGCTACGGCTCCATCTGGGGGCTCGATGGTAAGCGGGTGACCCTGGATCACCCGCCCCTGACGGAGGCGCAGGGCGAAGATTTGCTGCGGCGGGTGCTGGCCCATACGGAAGCGGCGGTGGCGCGGCTTGTCGGTGCGGATTTGACCGGTAACGAATTCTCGGCGCTGGTATCGTTCACCTACAACGTCGGTGCCGGTAACCTGCAGCGCTCGACGCTCAGGATGAAACTCAACCGAGGGGAGAGGATGGCCGCGGCCGAGGAATTTCCAAAGTGGCGCCGGGCCGGTGGCAGAATCATGCGCGGCCTTGTCCGCCGCCGCGTGGAGGAGCAGCGTCTGTTTTTGAGAAATGGCCTTACTAGAAGCAAGCAGAATCGATACAACCAATAAACGAAAATTAATAAATTTTTAATTGTGATTTCAAATGTCATGCTCCGATGACGAGCGCTCGCTGACATATTCGGTCTTCGGCAGGGTTATCGCATAAAGAGTGGGGTGTCTTATCGTGAAATTGTTCGCTCTTCGACGGTAGCCTATCGAAAATCCGCAGAAGATAAACGTTTTTTTGACTGAGCCTGTGCGCCGTAAATCGGTTTCGCGTAAGCTGTTCTTCCGCTGAGAGATTGCCGAGATATGGACGGCTAAATTATCCGTTAGCCCCAAGGTCTTATACAAGAATTGAAATATCCATTAATACCGTTGAAATATCATAATGTTGTCGGAAATTGACAAATCATTCTAAAATTGTCAGAAATTTGGCTCTCTCTGGCGGTTTTCCACAACCAATTAGGGGGTTTCCCACAATCGCTGAGTGGGACTTCCACAACTGGCTAAGGAAAGCCGCCGGCACTAAGTTTTGGACGTTCGATCTAAAACGTTCGATCTGACTTAACACATGTTAATGCCGCATCAGACGGCGTCTGCTCTTGATAGGCCCGGTTCGAAAAGAATGCCGGTTGGGATTGCTGCGTTGGGATAACGACATTCAGGCAACCTGCTTGATGGCGACGCAAACATTAAGGGGCTTCCCCCGCGTTCGTTTTTCAAGCGTAAGATTTTAATATGAGGAGTTATTGATGAACCGCCTAATCAACAAAAAAGCAAAGACCATTGCCGCCCTTGGAATTGCAGCGCTTGCCGCCAGCGGCAGCGCACACGCAGCCACCACGGGCAGCGTCCAGCTGGAAGGGACATTGGCCGCCGTTCTCGAAATCGCCGTTTCGGCCGCGTCTGCCGCGTCGAGCATCGATCTGTCGGTGGATGCGAGCTCCGGTATCACCGTGGCGACGGTTACCGAGAAGTCGAATAGCGCCGGCGGCTATACGGTTACGGTGACGTCTTCAAACCTGAGCGGTGGCGACTGCGCGACAGCGGCTCCTTGCCTTCTTGGCCAGGACGGCGACAACGACGATGAGCTGAGCTACACCATTTCCTATGATGGTGTGACGGTTTCCAGCTTCACCAACGGTGCGGCCACCGTCACCGATACGACGAGCGGCCAGACCGCTGCCGATCGTGTCAATGACGGTACGTCGGGTAAGGCCGTTCAGATTTCCTATGATGGCAGCACGTCTTTCCTGGCGGCTGATACCTATCAGGACACCCTGACGTTCACGATCGCTGCGCCCTAACCTTTTTGGGTAATCCGGCTGCCGACATATCGGCAGCCGGCGCAGGGAGAAGCTCGTGTTGAATTTCTCAAAACCTTGGGTGCTCGGTGTCGGTCTTGTCGCCATCGTTATTGCGCCTATCGTCACATCGGGTATCGTTCTGGCGGCAACCACCGGCAACCTAACGCTCGTCGGCATACAGCTTCCTATTTTCAACGTGACCTTCGAGGGTGACGGAGATTCGGACTTCGATGACGACGAAGGGTTTTCCGAGGCCTCGGGGCCGGAAGATGGTTTTTTCGTCTTTCGCTTGATGGAGCGATTCAACACCCTCGGCGGCTATAAGATCAGCGTTAGATCGCAAAACCTCTCCGACGGCCGTTGCACAATAAACGGCAACAATAAGCCCTGCGTCGTCGACGAGAATGGGGTCATTGCCCAACTATCCTATGACTTCATTTTCGATGAGAATTTGGTCAACGAGTTCGTGGACGGGGAAGCGACGGTATCCGGCACACCTGGTGAGGATGTGGTCGGCACCCAAATTCGCAAGGGCGAGAGGATTCGGCGGGTCCTACTCCGCCTGGACGGAGATGCGGGTCTTTTGGCCTCCCCGGACTATGCCGATACGCTTACATTCACCGTTGCTGGGCCCTAGTGTCCCCATTGTCGATGGTATATCTTAAGTGATCGCTTTGGCGGTCTAGAACAATACTGAACGGGGTGCATCGATTTATGCAATTGGACCTAAATGCTCTTGGGCCTGCAGCGGGTGGAGGTAAGACCTTCCGGTCTCTGCATTCGTTGAAAACGTACGTCCGCCACTCTCTGAACGGGTGCCTGAAAACGCGGCCAAGATTGGCGCTCCTCTGCCTGGCGGCGAGTGTGGCCTTAATTTTCTCAGTTTCTCCCGCAACGGCATTCAACCTAATTCCCATGAGTGCCGACATGACCCCGGCGGGGGCGGACGCCACGACGACGTTCCGGGTCGTGAATAGCACCGCCGAGCCGATCGCGGTTCAAATATCCATGCATACCCGCAAGATGGATTTGGACGGCAATGATGTTTTGACGGATGCCGAGGACGATTTCCTGGTTTTCCCGCCGCAAATGGTCCTAAACCCGAAGGAATCGCAAGTCGTCCGCCTAAAATGGATCGGGGATCAGAAACCGAGCCAAGAGATCGCACATCGTATCATTGCTGAACAGGTTCCCGTCCAATTGGCGCGCGCTGAGCGTGGCCGCGGCAACATCAATGTTCTGATCCGGTATCTCGGATCGGTTTACATCGTCCCCAAAGATGCAGAATCCGAAGTGGAAGTTGAGCAAGTTTCCGCTGTCAAGGACAGCGACGGAACGCGCCGGCTGGAAGTGATTTGCAATAACCGCGGTGGCGCACACACGCTGCTGCGGGATGCCGAACTCACTGTTTCTTCCGGAAACAGCAACGTGCAACTGGATGGAGAGCAACTCGCGTCGCTACTTGGCGCCAACATTCTGGCGGGTACGAAACGTCGTTTCTATCTGCCGTGGCCCGAAGGTCTTGCCGATGGACCCCTCGAGGCGTCGTTAAAATATACACCACAGAGATAAAGTGGGGCGCAGGCCAAAAGTGCCTGCAAAAAAGTCGGCTTGTGAGGGGAATTGTGGTTTCAATTAGAATCTACGGTACCGAATGTCACGAGTGGCTTATTCAAGTCGGCTCAGATTGCTGCCAAGTTCGCGGATTGGAGGGGTTGCTCTCGCCCTATTGATCGGAGTCGTCGGCCAATCGGGATTCCCTGAGCACGCACCTGCGCAAACGAAGGAAGATTTGTTCAGGAAGGCGTTCGGCTCGAGCCCCGTCGCTACCAAGAAGACGGTCGATTTCATCTTTTTTCTCGATGGCGTGCGTCGCGGCACTTTACCGGCAACGCTCAACGCGGAAAAAGCGGACACGCGGGTCGCCCTCGACCCTTTGCTGACGCACCTCGCGCCTGTGGTGATCGAAGACGAAGTCGATCGCATTAAGTCTGCCGAGACGGCGGATGGCGAGATTTCCATCAGCTCTCTGGGAAAAGCGGGGCTCGATGTCCGTCTCGATACCGCTGAGCTCACTTTTCGGGTCGACGTTCCGATTGATCTAAGAAAAACCCTCGACGTTCCGATGCGGCAGCGCGGCGCCCCACCCCCGGTGGCCGGCATACTAGCGCCAAGAGAGCCTGTCAGCGCTTTCATCAACCTTAGGAGCAGCGTCGATTATCTGTATTACCAAGAGAATTCGACCACGCCGAATGGCCGTCAGCCGCTGCGGGCGGATTTGGATGGTGCCGTTAACCTAAATGATTATGTCTTGGAGGCTTTTGGTTCGTATACCGAGGACGACGATCGTCCCTGGCAACGAAGCAACGTTCGTCTCATTCACGATCTGCCCGAGGACAGGCTTCGCGTCACGGCTGGGGACTTGTCCTACCCGGTTACCGGTTACCAAGGCTTCCGGGCGATGGGCGGTATTACGTTGGCCCGCAATTTCGCGCTTCAGCCTTATCGCGTTACTCAGCCGGTCAGCCAGCAGGAGATACTGCTTAGGACGCCGTCGACAGTAGAGATTTTTCTAAACGGGCAAGCCTATCGCCGGCTTCGGCTGCCGGCCGGGCCGTTTAACCTAAGGGACCTTCCGTTTGCGGCGGGCGTCAATAACGTCAGATTGAAGATTACGAGCGATACCGGAGAAGTTGAGGAGATCGAAGTGCCGTTTTTCTTCGATAGCCAACTCCTGGCGCCGGGGGAATCAGATTTCGCGGTCAGTTTCGGATTGCCTTCCTATACCGAGGACGGTCTGCGGAAATATCGAACTTCAACCCCGTTCGCGTCAGGCCTCTACCGGCAAGGCATAACCGACTTCTTGACCCTTGGGGCCAATCTGCAAGGCGACAAGGATCAGCAGATTTTGGGCTTGGAGTCGACCTGGGCGACCGCCTTGGGAAATTTTGGCAGCACGCTCGCAACGAGCCGTACGGATTTGGTCGATCCCGATTTTGCGTTTCAGGTAAATTATCGATACGCCGACCCAACGGAGGGAAACAAGAACAGGCATCAATTCAATGCCCAGGTTGAGTATGTCGGATACCGATTTGCGCGGATTGGTACGTTGGAGCCGGAAAACGAAGAACCTTGGTCGTTGTCTGGGCGCTATAGCCGGTCACTGCCCTACGATATATCGCTTGGGGTAGGGGCTTCCTATTACCTGGGACGGAGCGATCTCGAGAATAGCAATAGCGTGAGTCTGTTTATCGGAAAGAATTTCAGCGGCGGCCAAACGCTTCGTCTGGATATCGAGCGGGAGGAAAATTCCGACGGGTCGATCGATGCGCGTGCCTTTCTGAGTTTGACGTGGCGTTTGAGCGACTCAGGTCATACCTTCCGGTTGGACCGCGATACCTCCGACCGGTCGACACGTTTTCAATGGCAGCGGACACCCCGCTATCCCGTCGGCGACGTTCAGGCATCCGTGAGCATAGATGAATCGCCGGCAGCGCATGATTTGAATGGGAGCGTTAGTTACACCGGATCGCGCGGACGCATCTCGATGGATCATGACGTTACCAGTCCACGTGACGAAAATGCGAATTCCGAAGGGCGCTCCCAAGTTCGTGTCGCTACGGCCATCGCATTTGCCGGCGGCAAAGTGGCCCTATCCCGCCCCATCTCGAACAGCTTTGCCATTGTCAGCCCACATCCGCAATTGAAGAACCAGAAGATCGGCATCGATCCGATAGGAGACCGCTATAGGTCGGAGATTGACACCTTTGGATCCGCCGTCATACCCGACTTGTCACCTTATCAACGCCGCGTCCTGACCGTTGAAGCGCCGGACTTGCCGCTGGGCTATGATCTTGGCGGGGCAGTGTTCACGGTCGAACCAACTTACAAAAGCGGGACGGCGATATCCGTCGGTACGGACGCTACGGTCATCGGCCGCGGTACACTTACGGCTATTGACGGTAGGGTGCTCTCTTTACAGGCCGGCGAGATATTCTCGTTGGATCGTCCGAACGATCCCGCAATTACATTCTTTACCAATCGCAAAGGCCGCTTCGTCATCGAAGGCTTGCGACCGGGCACCTACCGGGTCGAAATGTTCCTGGCACGCGAGGCGGTACTCCAGATTACAATACCAGAAGATGCGAGCGGCCTATATGAACTTGGCTCGTTCACGCTGCCTATAGAGGTGCAAAAGAAATGAAAATACCTTTTAATAACAACGCTTTAAACGAATTTCATACTGCGCGGCAGATAACGATCTTGTTCTCTGGATTGCTCGTCGGGATCACGCTCTTGGCTACGTCGCAAGTGTTCGGGCGCGGTGGTGGAGGCCATGGTGGTGGCGGGCGGGATTGCGATCTTGAGTTGAAACAACTCGAAGATGTGCATTGGAATGCCGGTGGGAACGGCCGCTACAATGTGTTCGACGTGACACGCTATACGCAGACGGAAAGGTTCGAAGTCAAAAACGACGATGATGACGGTTGCAACATGTTCGTCGGCATTTCCGGGGGGCGGAGCTGGTATTCCGGCAAACGGCACATGAGCCGATATGGACGGTACTTGTCCTATCAGATCTACGATACGACGGCGCTGTCGAACGTTCTCAAGGACGTTCCTTACGCCAACTCCAACGAAGTACTTTCGGGAACATTTTCCGACAACGATGAAGATGCACGAATTTCTCTAAATTATGTGGTCACGATTGATCCGCTCCAAATCGTGCCGCCAGGCACCTATCGCGACAGAGTGGAGGTCACGGCCTATAGCGGCTCCGTGCAAAATTACGACGATCATGATGACAAGTACGTGGACATCGAAGCCCAAATCCCGTCGACGATCGAATTGTCGCTGGTTGATTCCGGTAATCCGTTTGATGCGAATTTTACCAGTAGGGTGTTGGATTTCGGCACCTTCGAAGAGGGCGAGCAACTTGGCTTCGATATCCGGGTCCGGTCCAATCAGAGCTATAAAGTTGAAATCGATTCCGTGAACAACGGCAAGATGCAGCTCCAAGGCACGACGGAAGACTTCGAAATTCCATACACATTGACGATCGGCGGAGCGACCGTTGATTTGCGGGGCAGCCCGATTGTCGCGCGGGGGTGGGGTACGACGGATGTGGACGGCGATCGGCACAATGCCGTTGTGACCGTCGGTTCGGTCGATGTGGGCCTGGCGGGCACCTATCGCGATCTGCTTGTTATCTCAATCATCAATTCGCACTAGCACCGGTCATACGCCCGCCGCCGTGAAGATGTGCGGCAGTTGTGTCTGATCCTAGTATTTCGGCGAGAAAGTGGCGCCCCGTTCGAACTCTGTTCGAACTCATTTATGAATTGGGAGGCGGCCATTCCTGAAAGAATGGCGCCCCCAAGGGGGTTCGAACCCCTGTTTCCGGCGTGAGAGGCCAGCGTCCTAGGCCACTAGACGATGGGGGCGGCGCTTTTCAGGAAGGCGCTACTCTTACATGAGGACCGCCCCCTCAATCAAGCAAATCCCACAGGATCTCCAGTTTTCCGTTTTTTGCGGCCAAGCCCCGAACCCACGCGTTTTTCGGGTTAACGCATGTTAATGCCCACCCATACCGGGTGTGTTTTGATTGCTTCCAGTTCGCGACGGCAACCAAAGACGATCAGAGACGACACGTTTCACCGGCTGGCGCGGACAACGGAAAGGAGAGAACTATGCTCAAATGGGCATTGATATTTCTAGTGGTCGCCATCGTTGCCGCCCTGTTCGGGTTTACCGGCATCGCGGTCGTTGCGGCCGACATCGCGAAGATCATCTTCGTCATCGCCTTGGTGCTGTTGGCGATCTCTTTGATCGCCGGTCTCGCCACCGGGCGCCGGCCTCCGCTGGCAGCGTAAACAGCTCCGAAACGGCGACTTAACCCTATCATCAACAACAGAGGAAACTTGTTATGTCTATCAAGCTCACGAAGAACACGCTCCGTCTCACCGCTGCCGCTGCCCTGCTGATGGGCACTACGGCGCTGACCGCCTCGGCGTTTGCCGACGCTTCCGATATGAAGCGCGAAATTTCCGAGGCCTACGAGCAGGTGAAGGACTATTCGGTCGAGAAGAAGAACGACCTGGCAGCGTGGTTCGAGGAGCGTGGCGACGAGATTGCGGCCAAGATGGAAGATATCGAGGACGGTCTCGAGAACGCCAGTGATGCGACCAAGGAAGAATGGGAAGACGCCAAGCAGGCGCTTTCCGAAAAAATGGACGTAGCTAAGGAAAAAACCGAGGAGATGGCAGACGCTTCCAATGATGCTTGGGAAGATACCAAGGAGGGCGCGGCCGATGCCTATCGCGACCTTGAAGAAAATGCCGCTGATGTCTTCGAGCGATTCAAAGACAAAAGCTAATAGCGGTTAATCCGAAACCAAGCTACAAGCTACTCCTGATGCGGGGCGCTTCTTCTTAGGGGCGCCCCGTCGCCGTTCGGACCTCGATTTCGCGGAAGCGGCCAGTGGCCGGATCGATGAGATGGGCCGACGTCTCTCTCGCGTGACCGTTGACGACCGATGTGATCACCCAGACCAATTCCGGTTCGAAGGCGAGGGAGAGGTCCGTCTCCGACGGCAGGGAACCATGGTCGGGATGAGAATGGAAATGGCCGATCAGGCGGTCGCCGTTTCCGGCGGCCCGCAACTCGCGCATCAGGTTGATACGGGCCTGTGGGTCCACCTCGAAGCGGTCATGAGCCTGGCTTTCGATGACATTGCGGGTCGGCACTACCCGGGATACCCAGAAATCATCCTCCCCACCGCCGGTTCCGACCAGCAAGCCGCATGCTTCGTTGGGATAGGCCGCTTCGGCGGCATCACTGAGCGTATCGATCTGATCCGGCGTGAACAGAATGGTCGGCATATCTCTATCCGGCCGCTATTCGGATGCTCTGGCGGCGGGTTGGAGGCGCAAGATACTCGTGACCGCGCCGCTGACCGGGTCGGCGAACAGAACGCGTTCGCCCTCCGTACCGCCGCTGAGGACGATGACGAGCCGGTCACCCGCCGGGAAAGTGAAAGTCACGGTCTCGCCGGGCAGCAACGGCACGTCCACGATGCCGGTTCCGCCCGGGGCGGGGCGGACGATGGTGGTCTCGTCTTTCCCGCCGGTCGTAGACTTACGGGCGATGCCCCAGCCGACGGCAATCAGGCCAAGAACGATCAGCACGCCCATGACGGCAACCAGTGTGACTAAGGCCTTGTGAACACCCATCGTTTCAGGTCACTTTCATTGTTATGTCTACACGCGGCTCCGAAACCACCCGACGGATTTCCATAGATGCCGATGCGGCCGGTGGCCGGTTGGACCGGGCGCTTGCCGACGCGCTGCCGGATCTTTCCCGTTCGCGCATCAAGACGTTGATTGCAAAGGGCTGTGTCTCAATGGGCGGCGGGAAAGTAACCGACGTCTCACGGCGGGTCAAATCGGGAGAGGTCTTCGACGTCATGATCCCCGACCTGGTGCCGGCGGTGCCGGCGGGGCAGGACATCCCTCTCGAGGTGGTCTACGAGGACGATCAGGTGATCGTCATCAACAAGCCCGCCGGGCTGGTGGTTCATCCGGCGCCGGGTAATCCAGATCGGACGCTGGTCAACGCCCTGATTGCGCATTGCGGCGCGTCGCTGTCGGGCGTCGGTGGGGTGGCGCGGCCGGGGATCGTCCATCGCCTCGATAAGGACACCTCAGGCCTCATGGTCGCCGCCAAAACCGACCTTGCGCACCGGGCACTGGCCGAGCAGTTTGCGGCTCATACCCTGGAACGGGCCTATCAGGCTGTCGTCTGGGGCATTCCGGCAAAAAACGAAGGTACCATCGAGGGCAATATCGGCCGCCATCCCCGCAACCGCAAGAAGATGACGGTGGTACGCCGCGGCGGCAAGCACGCGGTGACGCACTATAAAATTTTGCGCCGTCTCGGCACCTGGGCAAGCCTGGTCGAGTGTCGTTTGGAGACCGGGCGCACGCATCAAATTCGTGTCCATATGTCGTCAATTGGTCATCCGATTGTCGGTGACCCCGTCTATGGACGTTCCGACAGGCGTCGATTGCACACCGCAAAAACGTCGTTCGTTAACGCCGTCACCGCGTTAAACCGGCAAGCGTTACATGCCTATTTGATCGGCTTCGAACACCCCAAAACGCACGTGTTTCTTCGCTTTGAAAGCGACCTCCCCGAGGAGCTAAAAACCCTTTTGTGACAAGGGTTTGAGCGTTTGATACAGACGCTTACACGATCTCACACGCCGTTCCTTGATTCCATTAACCAAACGTTTGCATCATCGGCGCCATGCCCGAAGTGCGGCTGTTCAAAAAACGATTCGTATCAACGCTTCAAAATCGGATGGATGGGTGACGACGATGGGAGTTCAAACGGTAACGCTGTCTATAACCCCGGAGGCAAACCTTTCGCGCTACCTGCGTGAAATTCGTAAGTTTCCCATGCTGACCGCTGAGGAGGAAAGTAGCCTTGCTTGGCGCGTCTACAAGAAGGACGACTCGGAGGCCGCGCATACGCTGGTTACCAGTCACCTTCGCTTGGTTGCCAAAATCGCCATGGGGTACCGCGGCTACGGCTTGCCCATCGGCGAGCTGATCTCCGAAGGCAATATCGGCATGATGCAGGCGGTGACACGTTTCGATCCGTCACGCGGTTTCCGCCTGGCCACGTATGCCATGTGGTGGATCCGTGCCGCTATCCAGGAATACATTCTTCATTCCTGGTCACTGGTGAAAATGGGCACCACCGCCGCGCAAAAGAAATTGTTCTTCAACCTGCGCCGTATCAAATCCGAAATGCGCGCCATCGACGACGGCGACCTGCTGCCGGAACAGGTGACGGCGATTGCCGAACGCCTGAATGTTCCGGAATCGGAAGTTATCAGCATGAACCGGCGCCTCGCCAAACCCGACAACTCGCTCAATATGCCCGTTCATGACGAGGGTGATGGCGAATGGCTGGATTGGCTGGCCGACGAAGGTGAAAGCCAGGAAACCGCGTTGGCAGAATCGGAAGAGTTCAGCAAACGCAAGGAGCTCCTGTTCACGGCCCTGAAGGGCCTCAAGGAGCGTGAGCGTCACATTCTGTCCGAGCGCCGTCTCAAGGATCGTCCGGCGACCTTGGAAACCTTGAGCCAGCATTACGGCATCTCCCGCGAGCGGGTCCGTCAGATCGAGGTCCGTGCGTTCGAGAAGCTGCAGAAATGCATCCGGAGCGCCGAATTCGACGCCCACGCCGCTTAGTTAATAAGTTTTTCGCCTAGTTACTTCCGTCTGGGATCGAAAGGGCGCGCCGATTGCCGGCGCGCTTTTTCTTTTGGGCTCGGCCGTTTTGGGTCAGTCGCCGTACTCGAAATCCGGATCGACGCCGTCTTCGGCAAGTTCGTCACCCCATTCCGCGATTAACGCTTTTTGGTCGGATTTGAGGCTCTCGATGCGGCGCTGGCCCATGAAGCCCGTAATGGTTTGGATCACTGGGGGAACCGACAAGTACAGCAGCCAGCCAAGCCCGGCGGCAGCGTACATGATGGTTAGTGTCAGTGGGTCAAAAACGATATCCACGAGGTCCGGTTTCCTGTCGCCTGCCCAAAGGGCTTCGAGCGCCGGGTAAACGCCGACGAAATTGATGCTGCCGATACAAACAGCGGCATAACCTCGATCATCCCGTCCAGCGAAGAAAGCGACAATGGTCGGCAACATGCCCAGCAAGACCAGAAAAGTCGTTGAAGGAAACGTGACCAGGCAGACAAGGGTCATAACGGCCCAGGTCATGAGCCTAAAGGTCTTACGTCCATCCTGTTGCTGCTTTTTGCTCGGTCGTTTGGCCATCGCGGTGCTCCCGTCAGGTAACCAGCAGGAGGATGAGGGCCAGGGCCATAATGGTTACCCCGGTGGCGGCCGCAATCTGCTTTGATTTTTTCTCGGAAATCGAGGAACGCGGTGCGGTCGCTTTTTCTATCTTCGCAATCTCGACTTCCGCCGCTCTGAATTTTTGAATGGCGCTGTAGTAGCCGGCATCGTCTTTCGATCGGCTATCGAGGTTGTCTAGAAGGTCGAGGAGTTGCGTCAGGCTCCCTTCTTGGACAAGCCGAGGAATATCCTTCTCCATCTGACGCCGGGTTGTCCGGCTCCGGAAGTTGAGGGTTGCGGGCGACATAAGATTACCGACCCAGGCCGTCAACTCCATGAGTTGGTCGGGACCCGCTTCACTCTGGATATGGGCGAGTAGGTGCAGGAGTCCCATGGCCTTGATCGCCTCGTCGGCCGAGGCCAACTCGTCGAGATAGGTATCCATCTTGCGGTCGAACCGGGCGCCAATGAATGCCGCGATGTGCCTGTCGATGGGCTCGCCTTCGGTACCGCCGGTTTTGGCGGCTATGTTCAGGGCCGGCAGAAGCCTTTTGACGGTTGTCACGTAGGCGTGCGTCAGCAGCGGGCTTTGGCAGGCAAGATTAGGGTTGGTCTCATAGAGGCACCGCTCCATCCCAAAGCCGATCCCGGTTTTGGTAAGATAGGTTTTCAAGCGGGCAAACTGGTTCTCGGTTTGGAACTTTAACGTTTTCAAGCTCTCGTTGCCCTCAAACCAGACCGACGGAACCGCGTTGGTGACGATTTCGGCATAAGGGCTCACTTGGCCGCCCCGTATCTGATTTATGGCCAGGGCCGACCCGAAGGCGGCCGGCATGATGGCAAGTCCTCGGTATCGCATGGGGCCGTCCGGATCCAATATGGTCAGCACCCGCGTGAGCAGAATATCCTCGGCGAACTTGCTGCCGGCCTGCCCTTCTGCGATGGCCACGGCGGCGGCAACGGCATTGGCCGTATCGTTGTTTTCGAGGCTACGGCTTAGCCACTGCTCGATATGCCCCGCATGGATCAATTTCAGCGCCTCCTCGGGGTAGAGATGCATGACGAAAGCGAGGGTGCGGGGAAGGAAGTGATCGATACCGCCGAACTTCAGGGCCCGCTGGGCTTTAACGATCGGGCGGCTTTGCACGGGTGGAATGCGCCGGTTCGTGATCCAGGTCTCGATTTGATCGAAATCCCAGCGCAACGCGGGATCGTCATTGAGCAGGCCGCGAAGCATTTCGTAGATGCTGGTGGAGATCAAAGTCCGCCCAACCAGGGTGAGGAAAGAGCCTTGCAAACACTTTGACAGAAGGATGCGTTTCCACGGCTTGCCTTCCACAGGATTTACCTTCTGGGTGATCACCGCCAAGGTCGCGCCGAAGGAATATAGATCGTCTAGAGCGGATCCGACTCCGCGTCCGCTTTCCATCGCCATCCCGCGTTCGATGGTTTCCACCGCGACGGGCTGTCCGCACCCCGGTGGGGCGGACACGAACTCTCCGAGGACCACTTGCGTACATTCCTCGTCGAGGAAATAGATATTATTCGGACGGACAGCACCATGCATGATGCCGCGCGTATCAAGTTCGCGGAGGCCGACAATACCGGCCTCCGTTGTCAAACTGATTGCCTGCAGTTTCTTGGTTTCGGGAATGTCGGACGCGATGACATCGGCGACGGTGCCGCCGCGGGGGCGCTCATAGATGAGCACAATAGTTACCCGTTCGAGCCCGGGCCATTGTATCGAACCGAAATCGATCAGCCGCAAATTGGCGGGTATTTTTTTGCCGACGATCTTGTGAATTTCGGTCATGCGCACGGGCATGTTGGGAATGCAGACCAAGGCGAAGATGGAGTGACGTGGATCGTCCTGGTCTTCAGCCTCGAATGCCTTGGCGGTCGGGGAGTCGAGCTCGGCAAGGGGGTTGCCGGGCATAACCCGATACCGTTTCTTGACGACGACCGGTTCCGACGGCATCGATTTGATGATGGTTTCAGCCAACGAGGTGCCGAGTTCTTCGTCGTCGTCGAGCTCATCATCTATCGGTAACGGCTCGGCGGTCTTGGACGCGTTTTCGGTTGAGGCCGGGGCTCCGATGCCCTCAGGGGTTGTTTCATCCGCGCCCGATTCGGGCACAGGGATATCGGCCGCCGCGTCCCCTTCGGACGTCGGATTCTCGCCTTCGACCATCGAGTCGGCGCGGTTTTCGGCCATGCGTTCCTGCTGAACAGCCCTGGGACAAGTTATTAAACCCGATTAATACTTAGTGAGCGTTAAGCCCCGCGACAATTGGCCGGGGGGCGCTTTTTTCCAGGAATTCCAGGCATCTCCGGCCTTCGCCGGCGCTCAGTCCGTGAACGGATCCCTAACCAGGATCGTATCGTCGCGTTCGGGACTGGTCGACAGGAGGGCGACCGGCGCCTCGATCAGTTCCTCGATACGGCGGATATATTTGATGGCGGTTGCCGGCAGGTCCACCCAGGACTGGGCGCCCTGGGTACTTTCGCTCCAGCCCTCTATGGTCTCATATTCAGCTTCGACGGCGGCTTGGTCGGCCATCGAGGCTGGGAAATGATCGAGCGGTTCGCCGTTGAGCCGGTAGCCGGTGGCAATCTTCAACTCTTCCATCCCATCCAGGACATCCAGTTTGGTCAGCGCGATCCCCGAGATGCCGCAGACCTTTACCGCCTGACGAACCATCGTCGCGTCGAACCAGCCGCAGCGCCGTTTGCGTCCGGTAACCGTTCCAAACTCCCGGCCGCGTTCGCCCAGCCGTCGTCCGACGTCATTGTCCTGTTCGGTGGGGAAGGGACCTTCGCCGACCCGGGTTGTATAGGCCTTGGTGATTCCCAGGATAAAGTCTGCCGCGCCCGGTCCGATCCCGCTGCCGGCAGCCGCCTGGCCGGCGACCGTGTTAGAAGATGTCACAAAAGGGTAGGTCCCGTGGTCGACGTCCAACATGGCACCTTGCGCTCCCTCGAACAGGATGCGCTTGCCCGCGCGCCGGGCCTCGTCGAGGTGGCGCCAAACCGCCGTCGCGAACGGGAGGACCTTGGGTGCGACGTCTTGCAATTCGGCGATAATCTGATCGCCGTCGATTTCCTCGGCGCCAAAGCCTCTGCGGAGGGCATTGTGGTGGGTCAACAGGTTCTCGACGCGGCTGGCGAGAGTATCGGGATTGGCGAGATCGCCGAGCCGGATGGCACGGCGTCCGACCCGGTCTTCATAGGCAGGGCCGATTCCCCGGCCGGTCGTTCCGATGCGGGTGCCGGAATTGCCTTGCTCGCGATGCTGATCGAGTTGGCTGTGCAGCGGCAGGATAAGGGCGGTGTTTTCGGCAATGAGCAGGTTCTCGGGCGTGATCTCGACACCTTGCGCGCGCACAGCCTCGATTTCATCGAGAAGCGCCCACGGATTAAGAACGACACCGTTGCCAATCACCGACAATTTGTTCGGCCGGACGATACCGGAAGGCAGCAGGCTGAGCTTGAAAACTTTTTCGCCGATGACGAGGGTATGACCGGCATTGTGACCGCCCTGGAAGCGAACCACCACGTCGGCACGCTCCGACAACCAATCGACGACTTTGCCTTTGCCCTCATCGCCCCATTGGGAGCCTACGACGACAACATTTCCCATCCTTCAGGTGTCCTTCTCTGCCGGGGTGATTTTCCGGATTTCATCGTTGACCAGGATATGGCTGCATCCATGGGCTCGCGCCGCCTCTTCAGCCGGTAGCGCTTCGTCGAGGGCCTGTATGGCGATCCAACCCTCCTCGCGCAACCGGGTGGCCGTTTTGCTATCGGACCCGGCAGGGAGAAAAAGGCGCTGCTCTGTTTCCCCGGCAGGGAGGGCGCGAATGACGGCGTCGAGGAACAGCGTCATGCCCGTCGCCGGCTCGCCCCCATGCTCGCCATTTCCGGCGAGGTAACGTCCCCCTCGGCCAAGCTCGCCCCGCGACCCCAAGGCGAACAAGGTAAAAGTTACCCCGGTATGATACTCGTAGCCTCGGATTTCGACCGGATCGACCGTCATCTTGAGACCCGGTGCTCCGCGGGAAATCAACGAAACGACATCTTGAAGATGTTGAAGGCCGACAGCACCGTCATCGGGCAGCGCAAGGCCGTTCAGCGCCTTGAGGGCGGACGCAGCCGGCCCGACCGCATCGAGAAGGGCGCCCAAAGCTTCCGCGACGCCGCCTCCCAGTGCCGCAATTGCCGTCGCATCCTTCTGATTAAGTGCCGGCCGAATTCGGTCGCCTATTTCGTCGAGATCGATACCGAGGGCGGCGCATATGGCGGGGACAAGTGTCGGCAGGCCCAGATCGACGGTCAATTCGGCCAGACCCAATCCGGCGAGCGCTTCATAAGCCATAAGGATTACTTCGGCGTCGGCTTCCGGCGACGGCGAGCCTATAATTTCCGCACCGACTTGGGCGAATTGGCGTTCCGGCCTTAGGCTTGATCCGCGGACCCTCAGAACCTCGCCCGCGTAACTGAGGCGCAGCGGGCGTGGCTCGTCCGCCAGTCGTGTGGTGGCGATCCGGGCAATCTGCAGGGTCATGTCCGGCCGCACCCCGAGCATGCGCTGCGAAACCGGGTCCATCAGCCGGAAGGTCTGCGAGGCCGTCGCGGCGCCACTACCGCTGATCAGGTTATCTTCGAACTCGATCAGGGGCGGCTTTACCCGGTCATAGCCGTACCGCGAGAAACGCTGCACGAGGCCTTCCCGGACACGCGCCTCGAAAGCGGCGTCCGGCGGAAGGACGTCGGTCAACCCGGCAGGGAGGAGGGCGCGATGCGCTGTTTGGGTCATATGAATTCAGATTGGCGGCTGGGTGATTCCGTTCGGGGCCAGAACATACATCCATGTGCCCGGGACGCCAATGGTCGATTGCCCGCCTGGAGGGATCAGCGGACGGGAAAGGTGCCCTGTTTAACGGTCTGGCCCAGATTCTGGACCAGGACGGAGATCATTTGCAGGGTCAGTTCCTGGCCCGTGGTCCGAATCAGCTCTGCCGTCGCTTGTCCTTGCCATAGCCGGGAGCCGCTCCGTTCGTCGAGGGTCACATCCAGCTGATATTTTGATGGCACCACGTCACCGGGTTCGCGGCCCTGGTTCAGGACCCCGCCCCGCTCACTTTCGTACAGATTGAGCATGGCGCGGGTATTTTCTCCGCCGCCCCGGCCTCCGCCGCCCTCCAAGTCGATAATGCTGCGCCGTTCGCCCGCGGACCATTGACCGAGAATATCCCGGGTTTCAAATGAGAGGACGAGCGGGGCGTTGTCCGTGACCCAATATCCCTTTTCCCGGAGCACGTCTTCGAACGCTTTTGCGAGGGCAAGATTGTCATCGGAATTATCCCAGGGACGGACGGTAATCCCGGCATGAGGAGGAATGGGCCGGTAGGAAACAGCGTTCAGCGATCCTTCGGCGGCGACACCTGCACCGGCTGAGAGCGTATACGCCATCAAGGCGGCGATGAGCAGCGTGGCCAAGCTGAATTTATCGGAGCGAAATTTCACGTACTCTTCCCCCGGGCGGGCAATGCAGCATTGCAGGTGCTGTCTCTAACAGAGATATCCATATTCGCATCAAGGCGGCTAATGTTCAATTAACAGTCCCCATCCGGCAGCGCAGCCGATCATTGTTGCTAGAACATGTTTGCCACGGATCGGTGGCGCGGAATAGGGCGAAAATAACGTTTCCTAGAAGACGTTATTTACAAGTCCAAATGAAGTGGCCGGTCAGGTCGGTTGGACGTATCGAAATTCAGGAAACTGATCAGCAATTGACTGCCGACCAGAAACGGCAAAGCGGCGAGGATCACTTGGCCCGTGGTTGCCGGCACGCCGGTTGCGTTGCTTTCGTGCCAAAAATAAGCCCCGGTAAGGGTTCCGAATACGACAAGGATGAGACCGATTACCAACTCCACCGACGCGATCGTGAAGTCCCGCAGGAAGTAGGAATACACGATGCGGCGAAACAGGTTGCTCGTGTGACGTGCCATGAACGGAAGAAGGATTCTCGAGATGCGCAGCGAGCTTTCCTCGCTGTTGTAGATCGCCGGCATGGGGATATCGACCACCACGGCCCGCGCGATGTTTAGCCGGAAGAGCATGTCGGATTCGAAAAAGAACCCTTTTGAGATGCGGCTGAAGGGCAGTTGTTCCAGAACCTTCCGGTGGATGGCGGTATAGCCGTTGGTCGGATCGAAAATATGCCAATAACCCGAGGAGGTTTTCGACGCGAAAGACAGTAACAGATTGCCGAGCAGCCGCAGGCCGGGCATCGCCGAAACCGTATCGGAATTGTAAAAGCGATTCCCTTTCGTGTAATCGGCGCGGCCGGCGAAAATGGGGCGGACAAGTTTCGGGATCAAGGCCGGATCCATTTGCCCGTCGCCGTCCAATTTAACGATAACCTCGGCACCGCTTTCGAGGGCCTTCCGGTATCCCGCCATGGTCGCGCCGCCAACACCGAGGTTGCGCTCCAGCACGGTTACGTCGACGCGGGGGTCGGAACAATTGTCGCGTACGTGGGCACCCGTTCCGTCGGGGCATGCATCGTCGACGACAAAAATCATATCCACGGTATCGCCGATCTTTGCCAGCACCGATAGGATATTGGCGGTTTCACGGTAGCATGGAATGACCACGGCAACTGAGCCCTGGCTCCCGCCCGAATGTATTGGATCGTTCATGGGTTGATCGCTCGAAGGGTCCCCGAAGTCGCGAGATTGTGGCGTAAAACCATAGCCTTGCATGAATTTTCGCGCAACAAACCCTATATCTTGGTTAAGACACCGGGGACGTTCTGCAGAAAAAGCGGCAATCGTCCCCTATCTATGTCGGGGGAATATGCCTATAACGTCTGAGTTCGACGAGGAGGGTGCCTTTGTCTGGGGCGGGTGGCCACGATCTTTCCAATATTGAGGTGCTTGCGAGTTTATCGCCCGAGCAGCGCCGCGATTTCGAGAAATCCTGCCAGTGGCGGACGTTCGCTGCGGGTGAGCAGATCATCGATCAGCAGAGCGATTCGCGCGACGTCTATTTCGTGACGCGCGGTAAGGTGCGGATGGTGACGTTCGCGATGTCCGGCCGCGAAGTCGCTTTGGAAGACCAGGGCGCGGGCACCTATTTCGGTGAGCTCGCCGCCATCGATGGGCAGCCCCGTTCCACATCGGTGGTCGCGCTGGAAACGACGGACGTCGCCCGAATGGCACCCGAGCGATTTATCCATCTTGTCAAAATGTATCCCGATGTTGCCCACACGGTGATGCAGCATCTGGCACAAGTCATTCGAGCGTCGGTCGACCGTATTGTCGACCTGTCCACCTTGGGGGCCAACAACCGCGTTCACGGCGAGTTGCTCCGCCAAGCACTCGCCGGGAAGCTCGATGGCGATACGTCCGTCATTTCACCGATCCCCGTTCATTCGGATATGGCCAGCCGGGCGAGCACCACCCGGGAAACGGTGGCCCGGGTCATGAACGACCTGGCCCGCCAGGGCCTGGTGAAAAGAGAGCGGAATTCGTTAATCGTCAATGACGTCGAAAAACTTCGGGAGATGGTCGACAAAGTCCGCGGATTTTAAGGGTTTTTTACGGCTTGTCCGATGGTGGAAGCCCCTTGAATAAGGGGCTTCTAATGCAAAGATTAACACTATTCAAACGCGGTACGATCTTTAAGATTTAAACGACCATAAATCACTAGTGCGAGGATCACAGGCGCCCAAGGTCGAGCGCTGATTGAGTTTCATCATGGCTAAAACAATTTTGATTGTCGAAGATAACGACCTCAATATGAAGTTGTTCAACGACCTGCTTCAGGCACATGGATACGACACGCTTCAAACCAGCGATGGGTATGAAGCGATGGATATCACGCGGGAGCATCACCCCGACTTGATCCTCATGGACATTCAGTTGCCCAAGGTGTCGGGTTTGGACATCATCAAGAAAATCAAAAGTGATGACGAGTTGAAGAACATTCCGGTCATCGCGGTGACCGCTTTTGCCATGAAGGGCGATGAAGAAAAGATTCGCGATGGCGGTTGTGATGGCTACATCGCCAAACCGATTTCGGTGCCGAGCTTCCTCGAAACCGTGGCGACCTTCCTCGGCTAGTCCGACACGGGCGACGGGGCTTTTCACACCCCCCAAAACGACATCAGGCGCGACATCGGTCGCGCCTGAGAAAATTAGATCAGTTAAAGCCAATTAAACGGCACCGGGATACCGCGTGTCCAATTACTTAATTTTGGCTTCCTTGAACATCACGTGCTTGCGCGCAACCGGATCGTATTTCCGGAATTCGAGCTTCTCGGTTTGCGTTTTGGGGTTCTTCTTCGCAACGTAGAAAAAGCCCGTATCGGCGGTGCTCTGCAGCTTGACGACAATGGTGTTCGGCTTTGCCATGCTTCTAAATCCGGCTGGGGTAGATCGAAACGGCCCGCACCATAGCGGTTCCGCCGTTCAAGTCAACACTCGCGATAAAATAGCCGAAATCCCCGAAATTTTCCGTTAACCCCGGCCCGCCGGGTTAGCCGCCACTGTCCGCCGGGAGGTAACGATCCTGCGGTAAAGGGCTGAATCCGCCAGCAGCCGCTGCGCCACTTCGATCTCCAGATTGCCCCGCGCCTCCCCCGCCGGGCAGTAGCCGCGGAGAGCTTTGCGTTGCCCGTGATCCTCGAAGGATACGGTTCGCCATTTTTCGAGGCGGTCGGCAAACTCGGCGGCGTGGTTGAGCGCCGTTTTGATGACCGCCGCCGCCGACCCTTGGGGGTCGCCGGTGTGAGAGCCGCTGGTACAAACGGTTGGGGCGATGCCGAGCCCGTGGAGGAGATAGCCCGACGGCGCCACGAAGCGCGACCACGTCAGGGTCATTTCGCCATTGTTCGGCAGCCGGGAGATTCTTTGAACCGTCCCTTTGCCGAACGATCCCGAACCGACGATGACTGCCCGTTCGTTGTCTTGGAGGGCTGCCGCGACGATCTCCGAGGCCGAGGCAGATTTGCCGTCGACCAGAATGACGATAGGTTTGCCATTGGCAATGTCGGAAAAGTGGGCGTCATAGTCCCGCCGGCTATGGGGGTGGCGGCCCCAGGTGGAGACGATGCGGCCTTGGTCGAGAAACAGGTCGGAAACCTTAACGGCCTCGCTGAGCAGTCCGCCGGGGTTGTCCCGGAGATCCAGAATAAGCCCCGCCAAGTTGCCGACCGTCTGCTGGGCCCGCTTTACCTCTTCGACGATTTCCTCGGCCGTGTGATTATTGAAGCTCGAAACGCGGAGCAAGAGGTTGTCATCCAGCAGGCGGGCCCGCACGGTTGGATAGGTGATATGCGCCCGTTCGACGGCGAGAAGCGTTGGGAAGCCGCTTCTTCCCTGCCAGAGACCGACCATGGCGATAGATCCGGCGCGGCCCCTGAAAAGGCTGTTGATTTGATACCGGTCCAATCCAGCGAGAGCCTGCTTGTCGATATGCGTAACCCGGTCTCCGGCCTTGATCCCGGCCTTCTCGGCCGGGGATGCGCGGAAAACCTCAACAACGGTGACGCCGTCCTTGCCGATACTGTAGAGGAGCCCGATGCCGCCATAGCCGGTTCTTTTGGCGCGGTTCTCTCGCGCCTGTTTGCCACCGGCATAGCTCGAGAACGGGTCCAGCGTGGCGAGCATGCCGTCGAAAACCGCCTCATAGATGTCTTCCATGGGCGCTGTCTGGAGACGCGTCGAGGCAAGGCGGGCATAGCCGATCTCCTCGGCGGTCAGCGCGGCCCACCCGGCGGCATCATCGCGAGAGGTCGTCCGTGCCGGGGCGGCCTCTGTCCCCGCCAGGAACAGCCGGATACGTCCCTCGTCCTGTCGGAACTCGAGGCTGGGATCGATGGTTTTTAGTCCGTTCAGCCCGGCAATGGCCAGTTCGGTCACCGGGACGGGCTCGATATAGCGGTCGGAAATCTGCTGGTATCCCGCCGCGAAAGTCCGCTGCGTCATCGGATCGACGAGCGAATTTTCAGCGGTTTGGTCAGGCGGGGCCGCACAGGCCGTAAGCACTATGATCAGCGCCGCAAACAGCTTGTTCGGCGCGACAATCGACCCTGTGTTGGTTGTTTTTCCGATTGCGTGCATGTTGCGCCATAGTGGCGCGCGCGCCCGCCCGTCGTCAAATCCAATCTCGTATTGGGGGGGCAAAGGCGCCGAGATGATCTACCGCCGTTTGCGCTTTTCCGCCTTCCTGGCCGCCTTTTCCTTGGCTTTCCTGGAGGACTTTTTCTTGCCGGTCTTCTTGGCCCTTTTGCCGTTCCCCTTAGCCCCTGTGGGGGTATTGGCCACGATCTCGAGCAGCAGCCGGCCGGCAATGGCCTCTGCTTCGCGGATACGGACCTCGACCTGGTCGCCGAATTGAAAGGTAAGCTTGCTCCGCCGCCCGGTGAGCTTCTTGGCCCCCTCGTCGAGGGCATAGCTGTCGCGGGGCAGCAAGCGAATGGGAACCAGCCCGTCGCCGCCGGTGCGGTCCAGGGTGACGAACAGCCCTGCCCGCGTGACCCCGGAAATGCGCCCGGCCAGGACGTTGCCGCGTTCGGACACCAGGGCCGCCACGGTGAACCGATCGATCGCGTCGCGCTCGGCCGTCGCCGCCCGGCGTTCGGTCATGGAGATATGCTCGGCGATGGGCGCCAGGGTCTCCGGGCTCTCATGGGCGCCGCCCTCTCCCAAGGTCAGTGTCTCGATCAAGGCACGGTGGACGATCAGGTCGGAGTAGCGCCGGATGGGCGAGGTAAAATGCGTGTAATGCCGGAGCCGCAGCCCGAAGTGGCCGCTGTCCTCGGGGCTGTAGACGGCTTGTGCCTGGCTCCTCAGGATAAGGTCGTTGAGCAGCGTTTCCTCCTGCTCGCCCTTGGCGCGCCGGAGAAGCTGGTTGAAGTGGCGCGGCAGCAGAACCTGCCCCTTGGGGGTTGGGTAGCCCATGGACTGCAGGGTTTCGATCAGCGCCGACAATTTCTCCGGCGGCGGATCGTCGTGCACCCGATAGACGGCGGGCTGGCGGCGCTTGTTAAGGGTTTCGGCGGCGGCGACATTGGCCGCGATCATGAATTCCTCGATCAGTCGGTGGCTTTCATAAACGGGCTGCACTTCAATCCGCCAGGAGGTGCGATCCTTTTCGAAGATCACCTTCTTTTCCGGCACGGTCAGGTCCAACGGCTCGCGCTTGGCCCGCTCCCGGTCCAGGGCTTCGAAGGCGCCCTTGAGGTTGGCGAGATCGCCGAGGTCGCCGCTCTCGAAGGCGGCATGGACCTGTTTGTAGGTGAGCCGCGCGGCGGACCGCATCATGGCGCGCTCGAACCGGTGGGAGAGGAGCTTGCCCTCCGCGTCGATATGGAGGTGGACGGCGAGGCAGGCGCGGTCCTCGTTGGGGCGCAGCGAGCACCAGCCGTTGGACAGTTCTTCGGGCAGCATGGGCACGACACGGTCGGGCAGGTAGACCGAGTTGCCGCGGTCGCGGGCGTCCAGGTCCAGGGCGTCGCCCGGGCGCACATACCAGGCGACATCGGCGATGGCGACGACGAGATGCCAGCCACTCGGGTTCTTGGGGTCGGGCTCCGCGAATACGGCGTCGTCGAAGTCACGCGCGTCTTCGCCGTCGATGGTCACCAATGGCAGATCGCGCAGATCGGTACGCCCGTCGAGGGTAGGCGGGCCCGCGGCGGCGGCCTGGGCAAGGGCGGCGTCGCTGAAACTGAAAGGGATATCGTTGGCGTGGATCGAGGCGAGGCTGAAGGTCTCGGCGTCGCCGTGCGTGCCCAGCCGTTCGACCACGCGGGCGGTTCGGGTGCCGTGGCGGCGGTCACGGCCGGCCTCGGCGGCGAGCACGAGTTCGCCTGGCGGCGCGTCCATGTCTTCGCCGGGCGCGACGATATATCCCGACTTCATGCGTTTGTCGGCGGGCGCAAGGCGATGTCCGGTTTCAACTACGGCGAGGAAGGTGCGCGGTGCCGGCGAGATTCGCCGGATAATCCGCGCTTCGTACTCCGTGCCGCTGATGTGCTGGATATGGGCGAGGACCCGTTCGCCGATGCCGGGTGCGCGGCCGGCGCGCCTGTCGGGCGCGATGAAAATGAGGGGCGCCTCAATATCCTCGGGCCAATTGACAGGCCGCCCCAACGCATCGCCGTCCTGATCCATGCCGGTGATCTGGAGCACCGTCACGTCGGGCAGATGGTCCGCTCTGAACTTCGGGGGTTTGGACTTAGAGGTATGCGGTTCTTTCCGCCGCCCCTTGCGCGGCTTGTCCGGGGAGCCTTTGCGTCGTGCCACCGGCTCGGTCAGTCGGTGTCGACGGGGGAGGGCTCTTCCTTGGATGCCGATTTCCCCGTGCCGCTTTTGGCAGTGGTCTTCTTTTTCGTGCTTTTGCTTTTAGTGGTTTTGCTCTTCGTGGATTTGCTGGCGGCCTTCTTGGTGGTTTTCTTTTTCGTCGTTTTCTTGGCAGCAGCCTTTTTCTTGGCCGGTTTCTTGCCACTTGCCGCTGCCTTGGCATCGACCATCGCAATCGCTTCTTCCAAGGTCGGTGTCTGGTCCTTTTTGTCCTTTGGCAGGGTCGCCTTGATGGTGCCATGCTGCACGAAGGGGCCCCAGCGGCCGACACGCAGTGTGATCGGTTTGTTGTCACCCGGATGATTGCCGAGTTCCACCGGCTTGGGCCGGCGCGGCGCGTTGGCCAGCAATTCGACCGCGCGGTTGTGACCGATGGTCAGCACATTGTCCTCCTTGAGAGAGACGTACGTGCCTTCGTGCTTGATGTAGGGACCGAAGCGGCCGATGCCGGCTTGGATCATTTCGCCGGTTTCCGGATGCGGACCGATGTCGCGCGGCAGTGCCAACAGACCGAGCGCCGACTGCAGATCGATATCCGCCGCATCCATCCCCTTGGGGATCGAGGTGCGTTTGGGTTTTTTCTTTCCTTCCGGTTCCCCCAGCTGCACATAAACGCCGTACGGGCCGCGCCGCAGGGTAACCGCGAAGCCGGTGGCGGGATCCGTCCCCAGTTCCTTGGGGCCGCTATCCAACTCGGCGCCGCCGCCGTTCTCGCCGTTGTCGACGACCAAGGGCCGCGTGTGCTTGCATTCAGGATAATTGGAGCAGCCGATAAAGGCGCCATAACGGCCGACCTTCAGGCTCAATTGGCCGTCGTCGCAGGACGGACATTTCCGAGGATCGCGTCCCGAGCCGTCGTCGTGGAAGAAATGGGGTCCGAGAATCTCATTGAGGGCGTCGAGCACGTCTCGCACCCGCAACTCGGCGGTATTGTCGACCGACTCCGAGAATTTCTCCCAAAAATCATGCAGGACGGCCTTCCAGTCGACCCGCCCGCCGGAAATGTCGTCGAGCTTCTCTTCCAGCTCGGCGGTGAAATCGTATTCCACGTAGCGTTCGAAGAAGCTCGACAGGAAGGCGGTCACCAGCCTTCCCCGGTCCTCGGGGATGAAACGGCGGCTCTCGAGGCGGACATAGTTGCGGTCCTGGAGCACGGAGATAATGGAGGCATAGGTCGACGGCCGGCCGATGCCCAATTCTTCCAGGCGTTTTACCAGGCTCGCTTCCGAGAAACGGGGCGGTGGCTGGGTAAAATGTTGCTCCGGGGTGACGCCCGTGCGCTGCACGGATTGGCCTTCCTTGAGATCAGGCAGGCGGTTTTCCGCTTTCTCGGCATCGTCGGGATCGTCGCGGCCTTCTTCATAGAGCTTGAAGAAGCCGTCGAAGGTGACGACCGAACCGGTTATCCGCAAGGTGACCCGGTTGTCGTCGGTGCTGGCGCCGGCAGGGCGCAGATCGACGGCTACCTGATCGAGGACGGCCGATTCCATCTGGCTGGCGACGGTGCGTTTCCAGATAAGGTCATAAAGCTTGCGCTGATCCGGATCGAGGTGTCCCAGATGGTCTGGATGGCGGCTTACGTCGGTCGGACGGATCGCTTCGTGCGCTTCCTGGGCGTTCTTTGCCTTGGATTTGTAAACGCGGGGGCTGCCCGGCACGTAGTTGGCGCCGTAGGTTTTTTCGATCTGGTTGCGGCAGGCGGCAATCGCTTCGCCGGCCATCTGCACGCCGTCGGTTCTCATATATGTAATGAGTCCGACCGTCTCGCCGCCGACGTTGATACCTTCATAGAGGCGCTGCGCGATCTGCATGGTGCGCTTTGCCGAAAAGCCGAGCTTGCGGGCCGCTTCCTGTTGCAGGGTCGACGTGGTGAAGGGCGGCGCCGGATTGCGGCGGCTCTGTTTGCGTTCGACCGTCGACACGGAGAAGTTTTGCGCCTCGATCGCGGCCACGGCTGCCTTGGCGGCCGCTTCGTCCGACAAATCCAGCTTGCTCAGTTTCTTACCGTCGAGATGGGTCAGGAACGCCGTCAGCGGCGCCCCATCGGGACCGGTAAATTGGCCCGTCACCGACCAATACTCGGTGGGGACGAATTTTTCGATTTCCAGTTCGCGGTCGCAGATCAGCCGGAGAGCCACCGACTGGACGCGGCCCGCCGAGCGGCTGCCGGGCAGTTTGCGCCACAGTACCGGCGACAGGGTAAAGCCGACGAGATAGTCGAGCGCACGCCGCGCGAGATAGGCCTCGACCAGTTCGCGGTCGAGGTCACGCGGATGTTCGAAGGCATCGAGGATGGCGTTCTTGGTGATTTCGTTGAAGACGACCCGTTTGACCTCGACCCCTTTCAACGCCTTCTTCTGGTTCAGCACTTCCTGCACATGCCAGGAAATGGCTTCGCCTTCGCGGTCGGGGTCGGTGGCGAGATAGAGGTGATCCGCGCCCTTTACCGCCGCGGCGATTTCGCGGATGTGCTTCTGCGCCTTGGCATCGACTTCCCATTCCATGGAGAAGTCGGCATCCGGGCGCACCGAGCCGTTCTTGGCCGGGAGGTCCCGGATGTGTCCATAGCTGGCGAAGACCCGGTAGTCGCTTCCAAGATAGCGGTTGATTGTTTTCGCCTTGGCGGGCGATTCGACGATGACGACGCTCGTCATATATTGTCCGTCAGAACTCGGCGATGATTGAAACCTGGTTACCTGGATGCCGTTCTAACTTACCGGCGAGCTCCAATTCGAGCAGCACCGTCGACACCGCAGTAGGGGACATTTGGCACCGGCGAATTAGTTCGTCAACCTCAACCGGTGCGGTGCCCAGGCTGTTGAGCACGCGATCGCGCTCTTCAACGGTGTCGTCACCGTCTCGGGACACGTCAATTTCTGATTTAATTTCAATATGTTGTGGGCGGTCTAAATTTTGCCTTAAGGGGCCTGACAAAAAATTGAAAATATCTTCGGCTGATTCCGTCAGATGCGCGCCCTGACGAATAAGATCGTTTGTCCCGCGCGATCGCGGGTCGAGCGGCGAACCGGGTACCGCAAATACCTCGCGATTCTGTTCCAGTGCCAAACGCGCCGTGATCAATGATCCCGATCGAGGCGCTGCTTCGACGACAACGATTCCTTCCGACGTTCCCGAAATCAATCGGTTGCGGCGCGGAAAATGACGGGCCTGCGGCACCGTACCGAGCGGCATTTCAGAAATCAGCGCGCCGTGTTCGGCGATGCGTTCATAGAGATCGGTGTGCTCTTTCGGATATATAATGTCGACGCCGCCGGCGAGTGCCGCAACAGTCCCCGTGGCGAGCGCGCCTTCGTGGGCCGCCCCGTCAATTCCCCGAGCCAATCCGGAGACCACGACCCGTTCACCTGCGCCAAGTCCCTCGGCGATCCGGTGGGCGATACGCAATCCGTTGACGCTGGCGTTGCGGGTGCCGACCATTCCGATGGCGGGGCGTTGCAGAATTTTCGGGTTGCCGCGGACGAACAGCAACGGCGGCGCGTCTTCCACATGTTTGAGAAGCGGCGGATACGCGTCGTCGCAGGCGGCAACGATGTGAATCCCGGCCTTGTCGGCGGCCTCGATCTCCCGCATGGCCATGCCGGTGGGATAGAGCGAGACTTCCTGGGCGCCGCCCCGCCGGGCAAGCCGGGGCAGGGCATCCAGCGCGGCCGCCGCCGATCCATACCGGGCGAGCAATCGGTAAAAGGTAACCGGCCCCACTCTTTCCGAACGAAGAAGCCGCATCCAGTCCAGTTTTTCGCGTTCTGAGAGAGTCATGACGTGAAGCCTAAACCATCCCGCGCTTCATCACTACGCCGTCAGCGTGATGTGGTGCGCTCCTTCGGGCGCCCAGATGCCGTCGCGCCAGTTCTCGTAGTAAGGCGAGTAGGGTCGAATGCCGGGCACATTGAGCCATAGACGCCAAAGATGCCGCCGACGCTCCGGTTCCAACCAATCCTCGAACTCGGTGCGGGTGTGCAGCATGACATGATTATTGAGCAGCTGGATGTCGCCGGGTTCGAAGTCCATGGCGAGGTGCAGTTCTTCGGCGATGTCGTTGAGCACCAGCATGGCGCGCCGGGTTTCGTCGGGGAGGTCCGGTGTCTCCGGCAGCGCGTGCCCCTTCTCGACATGTTTGAAACCGGCGGATACCGATAAACGGCCCTCGGGGTAGCAAAACAACGGGCTTTCGTACCAGGCATGCTGGCCGGGCCCGATCTCGCCCATGCGGCCCCAGCAAAGAGGCTGCCTCAATGCATCGGCAAGGTCCGGATGGCGGCGGACCATCTCGTTGTGAACGGCAATGGAACTGGCGATCTTCGAGGCGCCGCCCGATTTGGATTTCTGCAAACACAACAGGCCCACCACGTCGCATTGATCGACGTGATAGAACATGGTGGCGTTGGTCTGATAGCCGCGATGTTGAGGATGGTCGAGGTCCTTACCGAGATCGGCGACATGGCCGAGCATGTCGCCCTGCGGGTTGTTGGAAAGGGGACGCCCGACATGGCGGCCGATGGCCCAATAGACGATGGCCGAGGTGAGACGATCCCAGCGGTCGACCGGCAGACCACGCAGTAAAACGAAACCGCGCCCGTCCTTGAGGTCCTGTTTCGCGGTGGCGATCGCCGGTGCAAAGCGTCCGAGATCGAACTCTTCCGGCTGAAGATGAAGCAGGCCGTTGGCATCGTCGCCGATGCGGGCACGAATTTCCTGCGCCATCGTTTCCAGATCGGCAATCGCGGTCGCGTCCGTATCGATTGCCCAATCCGTCCGGGCAGCCATCTCCGCCCCCGTCCAGCAGGCGGGATCGGTAACCGGTTCGCGGCGGGTATCGACGGCGGAACTTGTCATGGAAATCGACTTTCGTCTGTTTTTCGTGAAGCCGCCGCTATTTCATCACAGCAGGAGGGCCGGCTCAAACATTGGCGACCGCGTCTTGCGGCCTTGAGTGAACGGGTCGCGTGGCGCAATGTGCCTCCAACAAAAACACTCCGGAGGGAACAAACGTGACCGACACTTTGCCAAAACTGGGATTTATCGGAACCGGCTTGATGGGGTTGCCCATGACCAAGCGGCTACTGGCTGCCGGTTATTCGGTGACGGTCTGGAACCGGACGTTGTCGAAAGCGGCACCTGCGGTGAAGGCGGGGGCTATTCTCGGTAAGTCGCCGAAAGCGGTGGCCGATGCCGCCGATACGGTTCTCATGTGTTTGACCGATGCCGCCGCGGTGGAACAGGTGATTTTCGGCCCGCAAGGCGTGGCCGAGAGCGACCACCCGCACTATCTGGTCGATTTTTCAAGTATCCGGCCCGAAGCGGCGTTCGAATTCGCCGGCCGGTTGCGCGAACGGGCCGGCATCGCCTGGATCGATGCACCGGTGTCGGGCGGCGTCGACGGCGCCGAGGCGGGAACGCTCGCGATCATGGCGGGCGGCGAGGCGGCGGATGTGGATGCGGTACGGCCGATCCTGGCGCATCTCAGCCAGCGGGTGACCCATATGGGCCCGAGCGGCACGGGACAGATCACCAAGTTGGTCAATCAGGTGATCGCCGGAACGACGCTGGCGGTGGTGGCGGAGGCCGTGAACTTCGCGAGCCGCGCCGGTGTCGATGCCACGCGTCTGACCGAGGCATTGTCGGGGGGCTTCGCCGATTCCAAGCCTTTCCAGATTTTCGCGCCGCGGATGGCCATCGGAAAGCTCGATGATCCGCTCGGTTATCTCTACACCATGCTCAAGGATCTCGACACCGCCCACGACGTGGCCCGCGAGGCGCAGGCCGCTCTCCCCCTGGCGTCGATGGCGAGCGAACTCCTCCGGATGCTCGCTTCCCAGGGCTACGCGGAGAGCGATATCACGGCCCTGATCAAACTCTATGCGAGCCCGGAAGCCTGATTTTCCGAAATTACACTGGAAATGTGGCAGAATCGGTAAATTATTGAGTTTCTACTGGAAAAACCAAATTAGCCGCGCTTAATATGCGGCCACGACCGAACAACCAAAATCAATACCGCCACCAATTTCTAGGGAGAGCAATATGTCTCGTATTTCTGCAGGCGTTCTACTCGCCGGCACCATGTTTGCCGGATCGATGCTGGCTTCGGCGCCCGTGAGTGCTGAAACGGTGACCCTCCGCATGGCCAACTGGGTTCCCCCGGTTCATCACTTCTCAAATACCGCGCGCGCCTGGCTCGATACCGTCGAGGCGGCGGCCGGCGGCGACCTCAAGGTTGAAATCGACAAGTCGGCTTTGGCGAAACCTCCGGGGCAGTATGACTTGGTGAAGAACGGCATTCGCAATATTGCCTGGTCGGTGGCCAACTACACGCCGGGCCGGTTCGACCTGTTCCAAATGGCCGAAGTGCCGTTCGCCACGGCCAATGCCGAAACCGGCAGCGAGGCGCTGTGGAAGTGGTATGCCAAGCATAATTTCGAAAAAGTCGAATTCACCGACACCAAGCTGTTGGTCGCTTTCGTTCATGGCCCGGGCGTCTTGCATTCCCGGACCGAGGTGACCGCCATCAACCAGCTTTCCGGTCAAAAGGTTCGCGTGCCGGGCAGCATGGTCGAATTCATGAAGGCCATTGGCTCGACCCCGGTGTTCATGCCGGCGACGTCGGTCAACGAAGGCTTGAACCGCGGCACGCTCGATGCGGTGACCTTCCCGTGGGAAGCCGTGAAGGGCTTCAGCCTGACCAAGCTCGCCACCTATCATCTGGAAATTCCGGGCGGTTTCTACACCACGGCGTTCATGATCAATATGAACCAGAAAACCTTCGACGGTTTGAGCAAGAAGCACCGTGACGCGTTCCTGACCGCAGGCGGTGCGGCGGGCTCCAAGCTCGTCGGCAAGCACTGGGACATGGCGGATAAGGCGGGTAAGGCGGCCGCTGTTGCCAACGGCAACAAGATCCAGACCATCTCCAAGGCCGAATTCGCCAATCTGTCCAAGGGGACCGAGGCGGTTCGTCAGAACCTTATCGAAAAGGCCAACAAGAAGGGCTTTGACGGTGAAGCTCTGATGAAAGAATTGGTCTCCATGATGCAAGGCAGCATGTAAGGATGGCCGATCTTTCGATCGGTAATCTGACCCGGCAAAGCGAGCGAGTCACTACGTGGCTCGCTCGTGCCGGTTCTGTCGGCTTGGCGGCGATGATGTTCCTGACATTGTTCGACGTCATCGGTCGGTCTTTCGACAATCCTATCGTCGGTTCCGTCGAATTGACCGAGTTGATTATGGGGCTGATGATCTATCTCGCCATCGGTTATGCGACCTTTTGGCGATCGCACATTCGCGTCGACCTGCTGATCGGTTTCATGCCGCCCCGTGTCCAGGCGCTGATGGATACGCTGACCTATGCCATTGCCATCGTGTTTTCGGTGTTGCTGACGTGGCGTCTGTTTGTCGTTGCGACCGAGAAGATGACAAGCGGCGATATCACGCAGATATTCGAAATTCCCGTGTCGCCGGCCGCCTACGTCATGGCGCTTGCCAGCATCCTTCTGATTACCACGCTGGTGCTGCAATTCATTCTGTCGATACGGCACGTCTTCACGGGTGAACCCCCGGAAATTCAAAAAACCGGCGGTTACGAGTAAGCCGGAAAAAGTTCAGTTCTTATGGATCCTATTACTCTCTCCATCGTCGTTTTCATTGCGCTGTTTGTTTTGCTGGCGCTCGGCCTGCCCATCGGCTTTGCCATGGGGGTCACCGGCTTTGTCGGCAGTCTGATGCTGATTGATGCGGATGCCGCCTTGGCGCTTCTTGGCCAGACCGCTTACGAAACGGTGATTACCTACAATCTGTCTATCGTGCCCCTGTTCATCCTGATGGGCTACTTCGCCAGTAACTCGGGCCTATCCGAAGGGTTGTTCCAAGCGTGCAATACGTGGCTCGGCCACCGGCGTGGCGGATTGGGACTGGCGACCATCGGCGGTTGCGGCGCGTTTGCGGCGGTATGCGGGTCCAGCCTGGCGACGGCGGCGACCATGACACAGGTCGCGTTGCCGGAAATGAAGCGTTTCAACTATGACGACCGCCTGGCGACGGGCGCTATCGCCGCGGGGGGCACCATCGGTATCCTTATCCCGCCGAGCGTTATTCTCGTGCTGTACGGCATTCTCACCGAAACCAACATCGCCGAACTGTTCCTCGCCGGATTCATCCCCGGCATCCTCACCGTGATTGCCTTCATGCTGACCATCTCAGTGGTGACGCGCCTTGATCCGGAGATCGGGCCGCGCGGCGACGCAACCACGTTGCGTCAGAAATTGATGGCCTTCAAAAACGTCTGGGGGACGGTCGTGCTGTTCATCCTGGTGATGGGCGGCATCTATTTCGGTTTCTTCTCTCCCGAGGAGGCGGCAGGGATCGGTGCGTCGGGTGCGCTTGCCCTGGCGTTGATTGCGCGGACCATGACGTGGCAGGTGTTTCTCAACTGTTTAATGGAAACGGTGCGCACCTCGGCGATGATCTTCACCATCCTGATCGGCGCGATTCTGTTCAACAACTTCCTGATCCTCAGCCTGGTGCCGGACGCCATCGGCGGTTGGATCCAGGGATTGGCGTTGCCGTCGACGGCCATCCTTTTGATCATTTTGCTGATCTATCTGGTGTTGGGGTGTGCCCTCGATTCGCTTGCGATGATCCTGCTGACCATTCCCATCTTCTATCCGGTGGTCGCCAATCTGGGCTTCGACCCGATCTGGTTCGGCATCGTCGTGGTCATGGTCGTGGAACTGGGGCTGATTACGCCACCCATTGGCATGAATGTGTTCATCATCAAGGGCATGGCGCCCGAGGTGCCGTTGGGGGCGATCTACAAGGGCGTCTTGCCCTTCGTTATTGCGCAGCTCTTGTTGATCGCGCTGATCGTTGCTTGGCCTGACTTGGCGACGTGGCTACCGAGCACCATGGCTCAATTCCAATAAGTGCTTCTAAGCCGGCTCGCCGTTTGACTTCTCACTCGGTTTTCGGCCGATGCGGCTTTCCTCGCCTTTCAACAGGCGGCGGATATTGGCGTGGTGGCGGGCGATCCCCAATACGGCGAGCAACGCGGCGAGCACGGTGATGTTTTCATCGGCGAGCCACCAGGCATAGAAGGGCGACGCGGCGAAGGCGACAATGGCCGCCAGCGACGAATAGCGTAGTATGATGGCGACGGCGAGCCAGGTGAGGCAAGCGGCGATACCGACCGGCCAGGCGATGGCGAGCAACACGCCGAGAGTCGTCGCGACGCCCTTGCCGCCTTTGAATTTCAGCCAAAGCGGAAAATTGTGACCGACAACCGCCATCAATCCGGCGACTATTGCAAGTTGCGACGCCAATTCCGGTGCTAGGTCGCCGCCCCATAGATTGGCGAGGGCCACCGCTAGTGCGCCTTTGCCGCCGTCTAGCAGCAGGGTCAATGCGGCGATCTTCTTGTTTCCGGTTCGCAACACGTTGGTCGCGCCGACATTGCCCGAACCGATGGTGCGGATGTCGCCGAGGCCGGCAGCTTTGGTCAGCAGAAGGCCGAAAGGAATGGATCCCACCAAATAGGCGAGGATGGCGGTGAGCATATGGGCATGCGAAATCATCTGATCAGTATAGGGCCGCCAGTCGGCGCTGCCTATTTTTCCAGTTGGTAGACCGTGCGTCCGTCGATGACCGTACGCTTCACCAGCCCTTGGACCGGGCGGCCGTCGAAAGGTGAGTTCTTGGCCTTGCTGGCTAGGTCGTCGGCATCGATTTTCCAGGCCCGATCGGGATCGAAAAGGGTGAAGTCCGCCGCGCTGTCCGGTTGCAAACGTCCGGCGGGCAAATCCATCAAATCGGCGGGAACATGGGTGAGTTTGGCCAGCAAATCCGACAGGCTCAATTGACCGTTGTGATAAAGTTCGAGCGAGACCGGTAGGAGCGTTTCCACACCGACACCGCCATAGGCCGCTTGCATGAAGGGCTGACGCTTTGAGTCCTCGTCGTGCGGCGCGTGATCGCTGGCGATGATATCGATCGTGTCGTCCTTCAACCCTTCGACGACGGCGAGGCGGTCCTCTTCGCTGCGCAGCGGTGGCGACAGTTTGGCGAAGGTGCGATAGTCGCCGATGGAGGTTTCGTTGAGCGCGAAATAGGGGGGCGCCGTATCGCAAGTGACGTTGAGGCCCCTATCCTTTGCGCGGCGTATTGCCTCGATGGCGGCAGCCGTCGACACATGGGCGAAATGCAGCCGTCCGCCAGTATGCTCCAACAGCCGGATGTCACGCTCCACCATGATGGTTTCGGCGACGGTGGGCACGCCGGGCAGGCCGAGGCGCATGGCGATCTCACCTTCGTTCATGGCGGTGTCCGCGGCGAGGCTGGGCTCTTCCGGGTGTTGGACGATCAGGAGCCCGAAAGTATCGGCATAGGACAGCGCGCGGCGCATGGTCTGCGTATCGGCGATGGCATGAATACCGTCCGTGAAGGCGACCGCACCGGCTTGCGCCAAAACGCCCATTTCGGCCAGTTCCTTGCCTTCCAGTTCCTTGGTCACCGCCCCATAGGGATAGACTTTGGTGAGACCGATGAGGCGCGCCCGCCGGGCCATGAATTCCACGACGGACATGTCGGCGATCACCGGAATGGTGTTGGGCAGACAGACCATGGAGGTGACGCCGCCGGCGGTCGCGGCCCGGCCCGCCGATTCGATGGTGCCCTTGTGCTCCTGGCCCGGTTCGCGGATTTGTACCCGGATATCGACGAGACCGGGCGCCAAGCACAGTCCGCCGCAATCAATGATTTCCGTATCGGAACCGATGTTGGGTGCCGTTACTTCCGCGCCGGCCGCGGCAATCTTCTCGCCAGACGTCAACACACCGCCGATTGTATCGAGGCCGGTCGCGGGATCGATCAGGCGTGCGTTGACGTAGGCCACCGGCCCCAGCCGGTCGTCGGGTTTGGCGTGCGTCCACATACCCTGGGCCATCAGATGTTCCGCGCCTCCGCATTTTCATGTTGGGTTGCGAGGATATCGAGACAGGCCATGCGTACCGCGACGCCCATTTCCACTTGTTCGCGGATAACGCTGCGGGAAAAGTCGTCGGCGACTTCCGAATCGATCTCGACACCGCGGTTGGACGGGCCGGGATGCATGATCAGCGCGTCTTCCTTGGCGGCGCCCAGCTTGTCGTAGTCGAGCCCGTAGAACAGGAAGTACTCGCGGATCGATGGGATGAAATTCCCTTTCATCCGTTCGGTCTGCAGGCGCAGCATCATGACGATGTCGCAATCCTCCAGCCCCTCCTTCATGTCGGTGAAAACCTCCACGCCGTACCGGTCCGCGTGGCGCGGCAGCAGGGTCTTGGGCCCGACAAGGCGCACTTGCGCGCCCATGGTGGTCAGCAGCAGGATGTTGGAGCGCGCGACGCGCGAATGCAGGATGTCGCCGCAAATGGCGATCTTGAGGCCCTGAAGCCGTCCTAAGCGGCGGCGGATGGTCAAGGCGTCGAGCAGCGCTTGCGTCGGATGCTCGTGGCTGCCGTCGCCGGCATTGATCACGGCGCAATTGACTTTTTCCGATAACAGTTTGGTCGCCCCCGATTCGGGGTGGCGCACGACCAGCACGTCGGGATGCATGGCGTTCAAGGTCATCGCCGTGTCGATCAGGGTTTCGCCCTTCTTGATGGCGCTGGTGGCAACCGACATGTTGATCACATCCGCGCCGAGCCGTTTGCCGGCCAGCTCGAACGACGTGCTCGTTCGGGTCGAAGACTCGAAGAACAGGTTGATAATGGTACGGCCGCGCAGTGCGTCGAGTTTCTTATCGGCTCGGCGATTCAGCTCCACATACTCCTCGGACTTGTCGAGCAGCACGGTAATCTCCTCAGGAGATAGACCTTCGATACCGATGAGATCACGGTGGGGGAAAAGGGGGGGAACCGGTTGGTCGGCCATAAAGGCGATTTATAGGCCCGCGCCGATTCAGGAGCAAGCTTTTGGATAAGGGGGGCGCCCTTTAATTTCTGGCTCCGACCCTCTCGAATCGCGGAAAACGGGAGTAATTTGTGTTGTGTTCCAGGATATGGATATCAAATTCCTGATGATACTGGTAAGAGGGAAGAAGTGGTGGGTGCGGCATTTCTGCCTCTGCCCAACCTGACCGGGGGCTATGGATGAGAATCAGGCTCCAGATTGGCGTGGCGACGGCCTTTACGCTCTTGAGCGTCGTGATGATCGGAAGCACGGTCGGGTATCTCTATACCAACAACACACAACTTGCGCTCCGCACGGCCAACGCGGCGATGGACGACGCGCGCAAAAAAACGACCGCTGCTTTACTCAATGTCATTACCCCGGTGACCCGGGCGGTGCATACGACCGCGGCGCTGGTCACCGCTTTTCCCGACAGCGTGCGCGGTCCTGATGGTATGGCCGTTCTGAACACACAAATCGAGGGGCTGCGGCAAGTCTACAGCGTCTACGTCGGATTGGAGAATGAGGGGGAGTTTTTTCAGGTTGTCAGACTTCCCGAATGGTTCGAGAAATTCGGTCCGTCGAATGCGCCGATCCCCGAAACATCGAAGCTTGTATTGCGGACGATCGATATGGTCTCCGGCAACAAGGTCGATCGGTACGAGTACCGGTCGGATTGGGGGACGGTTACGGGCCGGGAAGATGCACCTGCAGACTTCGATCCGCGCACGCGGCCCTGGTATATGGCCGCGCGCGAGACCGACGCGCTGGTGATTAGTCCGATCTATCGGTTTTCCAGTACCGGCCGGCCAGGTGTCACCCTATCCAAGCGGGTGGTGAGTCCCGCCGGGCAATTTCTCGGGGTTGTCGGCGCCGACATGACCTTGGATACGATTTCCGAGATCCTCGACGAATTGAAGATCGGCGAGGATGGGTATGTTTTTCTCCTCAACCGTGACCGTAAACTGATCGTCCGCTCCGAAACGGTGCAGAACCCGAATGTACCTGATAGCGACCAACCGATCGCCGACTTGGTGATCGCGACGGCGATTGCGCAATGGACGCGCGAAGGCAAGGAAAGGTTCAGCTTCTCCGTGTCGGGTTCGGATATAACGTATCTTGCGTCGGTATCGTCGTTTGCGGGAACGTTCGGTTTGAACCTCAGGATGGGATTCATCGTCGCCGATCGCGAATTTACGGGCGCGATCAGCGAATCCACCCGGCGTGTTCTCGTGTTGAGCGCTCTGATCATCTTGGTCACGATTGCGGCGACGATTTTTCTTGCTCGTCAGTTGACGAGGCCGCTGCGTGAAGTCGCCGATGAGGCGCGCCGCATCCGCGATTTCGAACTCGACGGCGACTTCAGCCTGCAATCGCGTATCGTCGAGGTCCAGGACCTGACCAGCGCGGTTGCGAGTATGAAAAGCAGCCTGCGGAGCTTCGGCGCCTATGTGCCCAAGGATCTCGTGCGGGCGATCGTTTCGACCGGGGGGTCGGTTCATGTTGGCGGTGTCCGCCGGGACGTTTCGATCATGTTTTCCGATATCGAGGGGTTTACGGGCAAATCGGAAGAGCTGCCGCCCGAGGCCATGATGACCGATCTGTCCCGTTATTTCCGGGCGATGGATACCGCCATTATTCGCCATCACGGAACGATCGATAAATATATCGGTGATGCCATCATGGCCTTTTGGAACGCGCCGGAAGAAGATCCCGACCATGTTGTCCATGCGTGCCGGGCCGTGCTGGCTTGTCGCGCGGCGGGTGTGCGTTTGAACGCGGACCGCCGGGATTCCAAACTTCTACCCGTCCATACCCGTTTTGGGCTGCACACGGATGACGTCGTTATCGGTAATGTCGGATCTCCGGACCGCCTGCAATATACCGCCATCGGCGCGGCCGTGAATCTGGCGGCGCGCATTGAACCGCTTAACAAGGTCTATGGGACGGACATCCTCGTGACCGAGAATGTGGTCGGAAAAGCCGGAAACGGTTTTCTATTTCGGCCCATTGATCTGGTTTCGCCTGCCGGGACGACCCAACCGGTCATGCTCTATGAGCTTGTCGGCGAAACGGACAATGAAAGCGATTTCGCCGCCACCCCCGCGGACCGGCAGGAAATAGACGATTGGAATGAATGTTACCGGCTTTATCAAAAGCGTGCCTGGTCGGAGGCAGCGGCGGCGTTCGAAGCGTTACATGCGGCTTCTACTCGAAAAGAACTGGTGGGGCGTTATGCGGAACGTTGCAAAAGATTTGCAAAATATCCACCGCCGGACGATTGGGATGGCGTCAAGGAATTCGACGCCAAATAGAGCCTTATTTTGCGTCTATCCCAGCAGCAGCGAGACGGCGGCGACGGCGCCGATGATCCCCGCAATATCGGCGGTGATTCCGGCGGCCAGGGCATGGCGAATGCGGCGGATGCCCACCGCCCCGAAATAGACCGCCAGCACGTAGAAGGTGGTCTCGGTGGAGCCCTGGATGGTGGAGATCAGATAGCCCGTATAGCTGTCCGGGCCGATGGCGCCGTCATTGATCAACGAGGCGAGGATGCCGTAGGCGCCGGAGCCCGACAGGGGCCGCAACAGGGCCATGGGCAGCGCTTCGGCGGGCAGGCCGAGGGGTCCGGTAATGGCGGATAGGGGCGTGATCAAATAATCCATGGCGCCGGAGGCGCGGAACATGGCGACGGCGACGAGAATGGCCACCAGATAGGGAATGATGCGCAAGGCGACGGTGAAACCGTCCTTCGCCCCTTCGACGAAGGCCTCATATATATTGACGCGCTTGGCGACGCCGAAACCCAACAGGCCGACCATGAGGCCCGGAATGATCCACGGTGCGATCTCCTTGCCCCAGATCACCGTAATGGGGATCAGGGCAAGAATGCCCGCCAGCACCAGGAACGAAATCCACACCGGATAGGCCGCCGCGGCGCCGGTGGTATCCAGCTCGGAGGCCGCGTCGCCGATCTGCTCATCTGGAGGGGCATCCTCGCTATGCACGGTTAGCGTCGATTCGGCGTCGGGCAACCCTGCGGCTTCTGCCGGAGTAGACCAGAAGCGCTGCAAAAATTTCGCGGTAAAGATGGCGACAACTGTCGAACACAGGGTCGCGAACAGGGTGGTCGGTACGATCCCCGCCGGGTCCGTGGAGCCGGCCGCCGCGCGCAAGGCAATCACGCCCGTCGGCAACAGGGTGACGCTCGAGGTGTTGATGGCGAGAAACAGCACCATGGCGTTGGAGGCGGTACCTTTGTGCGGATTGAGCTTGTTCAGCTCTTCCATGGCGCGGATGCCGAACGGTGTCGCGGCATTGCCGAGACCGAGAACGTTGGCCGACATGTTGAGGATCATGGCACCCATGGCCGGATGTTCGGCGGGCACTTCCGGGAACAGGCGCTGCATGAGGGGCCGCACCAGCCGCGCGATGATGACCAGCAGGCCGCCTTCTTCCGCCACTTTCATCAGGCCGAGGAACAGGGCCATCACGCCAACCAGTCCGATGGCCAGGGTTACCGACGAATCGGCGGCGGAAATCATATGCTCGGCCAACGCCGCCATGGGCGATAGCACGTCGGCTGGATTTACGCCGGGCGGTACTTCCCAGAAGATTTCACGCACGCCTGCGACGACGAAGGCGATGGCGACGAGAGCGAAAAAAACATAGGTCATGCGAAAGGCGGGCCAGGGAGTAATTTGGAATGCGGGAGTCTACGGCGGTTCGGGATTCCCGGGCAAGGGGGTTGGCGGTGATTGTTCTCTTACAGTCGGGTTGGCTTTTTTTCCGTTTCAACAAAACTTGATCCATCGGGTGGACGGCTTGGTGTAAAGTAAAGCCTCTCAAAAAAAAGGGGATTGGACTGAGCGCACATCGATAAGGGATGTGGCCATGCGGCTTGTCCGTTTTATCCAGACCGTAATTTCGCTCGTCTTCTATGCGTGGACGGGACAGCTTGGCCTGAAGTTCACTTATTGGGTCGTCGGCGTGGCCGGCAATCTCGCCGTGTTCGTTATTCCCGTCGTGACCCTCGACCGTTTGGGGCCGGAAATGAACGGTTGGTACATCATCCATATCTTGGCGAGCGGCGCTTACTTCCTGTTTTCCGCCGTCTGCCTGGCCCGCGCCGCCGGCAACTTCAAGCGCGAGAAGACATGGCCTTTCTAGGGCCATTCTAGGGGCGTTCTAATCCGTTTCTGAATTCTGACCGCGGGGTGGGCACTTCCCCACGGGAGGCGTTCCAGAGCCGCCAAAATACTTGCCAGTGTCTTGGCCCGCTGTCACGCTGATGATCATGACTGGGCGGCAACAGCCCGGCAGATATCAACATCATCTCTTTTTGCAGGGAGAGCTAAAATGAAACCTTCACGCGTTCTATCGCGCGTCCTGTTGGGCGCGACTGTTGCGTCATTCGCTGTCGGCACCGCCTTTTCGTCCGCTGTCGCGGCCGAAAAAACCATTACCGGCATCAACTTCGCACCCGATCATGTGTTTTACGGTAAGCCGCTGACGGAATTTGCCGATTTGGTCAACAAGGCCGGCAAGGGTCTCAAGCTGGACCTCAAGCCTTATGGGTCCATCGGCATGTTCGAGATCGGCAATGCCGTGAAGAACGGCGTCGTCGACATGGCCAACCTGCCGCCGACCTTCATGTCCAACGTCGTCCCGGTCGCCGAAATCATCAAGTTGTCGACCAAACCCATGAGCGAGTTGCGCGCCAACGGCACCTGGGATCTTTATAACGAAGCCCTCAACAAGCAGGGCAACATGCAGCTCCTCACCGCCTGGGGCGACGGCGTGAACTTCCACATCTATCTGCGCGACAAGAAGATCGACAAACCCGACCTGTCGGGCCTCAAGATGCGGGCCGTTCCGGCCTATCGTGCCGGATTTGCCAATTTGGGCGCGACACCGGTCAACATGCCGTTCAATGAACTCTACACTGCCTTGGAACGTAAGGTGATCGACGGTTACGGCATTACGCTGTCCAACATCGTGACCTGGGGCTGGTCGAAGTTCACCAAATACCGCGTCGATCCCGGCTTCTACGAAGTGTGGTCCACGTTCATCATCAACAAGGACACCTGGGACGGCTTGGAGCAGGCGCACAAAGACCTGCTGATGGACGTCTCCAATCAGGTCTACGACATCGTCGCCAAGCGGGTGCCCGAGCAAAATGCCCAGGATATTCGTGAGCAAAAGGAGGCCGGCATGGAGGTGATTACCTTCACCGGGGCGGCTGCCGAAAAGCTGCACGATGCCATGTACGAATCCGCCTGGACCGAGATGGCCAAGAAAGCGCCGGAATATACGCCGAAGTTCCGCAAGCTGATTGCCGACTGATGATCATCCCGGTGGAGGCGGCGGTGTCCGCCTCCACTTTTTCTTTTCTCGTATGAATTCGTGAGCGTGCCGCAATGAATACCGCCGCCCGTATTTATGACGGTGTTTTCAATCTGCTGGCGGTGATCGCGGCATTGTGCATCGCGCTAATCGCCATCCTCGTGTGCACCGATGTCATTCTGCGCAATGCCGGGTTCCCGACCTTGCCGTGGCAGATCGAGGTGTCCGAATACGCCCAGTTCGTCGCCACGTTCTTGGGGGCACCGTGGGTGCTGAAGATGGGCGGGCATGTGCGTGTCGACGTGCTGCTGACCAATCTCAAGCCGGCGAAGGCGTTTTTTCTCGAGATCGTTGCCGATGTGCTCGGCCTGATCGCCAGCGGCTTCCTGTTCGCATATGGCCTCTATACCGTTTACCTCACCTGGCGCGACAATCAGTTGCAGATCAAGATGCTGATCGTCCCCGAATGGTGGATCTATTCGGTTGTCGTGGTTTCGGGCCTGCTGTTGATGGCCGAATTTATCCGCCGTCTGCGGCGCGCGCATTCCGTGCGGCGCGGCGGCGCCACGGTGCAGATTTAGGGAGCGCCGGTCATGGAATGGTACTGGGCTCTCACCCTGATGATGGGCGGCTTCGTTTTTCTGTTGCTGCTCGGCTTGCCGGTCGCCTTTTCCTTTCTTGCCATCAACATCGTCGGTGCGTGGATATTCCTCGGTGGCCATGCCGGCGAGATGCAGATGGTGCGCAACGCCAGTGTCGCGGTAACGACCTTCGTGCTCATACCCATCGCGCTCTTTGTGCTGATGGGGGAGGTGTTGTTCCAAACCGGGGTGGCGATCAAGGCGGTCGACGCCATTGATATCTTGATCACCAAGGTGCCGGGACGGCTTTCCATCGTCGCCATTGTCGGCGGCACCATCTTTGCCGCTCTGTCGGGATCCAGTGCCGCCAACACGGCATTGCTCGGCTCCACCTTGATGCCCGAGATGCGCAAGCGCGGCTATCATTCCTCCATGGCCATGGGACCGATCCTCGGCGCCGGCGGGCTTGCCGTGCTGATCCCACCGTCTGGGCTCGCAGTGCTGCTTGCCAGCCTCGGCGAAATATCGGTTTCCGACCTGCTGATTGCCGGCATTTTGCCCGGCCTGCTGATGGCCGTGCTGTATTTCGTTTATGTGATTGGGTTGAGTTATCTGAAGCCTGATTTGGCGCCGGCCTACGAAGTTGTGGACCGCACCGCGTGGGAACGGTGGAAGCCGTTTCTCATTTACGTGGTGCCGCTGTTTTCCCTGTTCGTCATTGTCGTCGGCAGCATTCTTGCCGGGTTTGCCTCGCCGACGGAATCGGCGGGGTTGGGGGCGTTGGGTGCCATCATCATTGCGCTTTGTTACCGGGCGCTTAGCTGGCAGAACCTCAAGAAGTCGCTATTCGAGACCGCCAAGACCACTATTCTGATCCTGTTCATCGCCAGCGCATCCATCACCTTCTCGCAGATCCTCTTGTTTTCCGGCGCCACACAAGGATTGCTGAACATCGTCAAGATGATGGAATTGTCGCCGAGCATGCTGGTGGTGAGCATGCTACTGGTGCTGTTTTTCCTCGGCTGCTTCATGGACCCGGTCAGCATGATGCTGATCACCTTGCCGTTCTACATTCCGCTTGCCCAGGCCGCCGGGATTGATCTGGTCTGGTTTGCACTGCTTATGCTGATCATGCTGGAGGTGAGCTTCACCACGCCGCCGTTCGGGCTCATCTTGTTCGTGATGAAGGCGATCGCGCCGCCCGATATCACCTTGAAGGATGTGTGCCTGGCGGCGCTGCCCTTTGTCGGAATCGCGCTTCTGACCGTGGCGATTATTTTCTTTTTCCCACAGGTCGCCTTGTGGCTTCCGGGGATGCTGGAATAGTCCTCTAGCGGGGCCTGCTCAGCTGAAATTCGAGATTGGCTCTCACCGACGGCCATTCCCCGGCGACGATCGAGTAGACGGCCGTGTCGCGCAGGGTGCCGTTGGCCATGCGGCGATGATTGCGCAGCACACCGTCGAGTTTGGCGCCGAGGCGTTCGATGGCGCGGCGGCTTTGGTGGTTCATGAAATGGGTGCGGAATTCGACCGCGACGCACTCGAGCGTTTCGAAGGCATGGCCGAGCAGCAGCAGCTTACACTCGGTGTTGAGCGCCGAGCGCTGCACGCTTTTGCGGTACCAGGTCGAGCCGATCTCCAGCCGTTTGGTCCCGGCATCGACATCCATATAGGTGGTCATGCCGACCGCCTTGCCGCTTGCCGGCTCAATCACGGCGAAAGGTAGCATGGTGCCCTTTTCCTGGAGACCCAGCCGCCGGGCGATCTCGTCGGCCATCTTCTCCGGGGCGGGTACGGTCGTGTACCACAGGTTCCATAGCGCGCCGTCTTTCACCGCGTCTACTAGATCATCGTGATGACCGGTTGAGAGCGGCTCGAGGATCGCGTGCGTGCCACGCAACGTTATGGGGGATGGCCAGGTGCTCATTGCGCCAGAGGTATAGCGCCGTTCCGCGATTGCGTATAGGTGCCGCGTGTCATCCGGTAGAGCACGTGAGGCCGCAAAACATGTCCTTCGGGCACGTTGGGATGCTCGAAATCGTCATTCGGGTCGCGTGTCATGCCGAGGCGTTCCATTACGGCGATGGAGCGTTGATTGGTTTCGGCAGTGAAGGAAACGATCTCCGGAAGATCGAAAATACCGAATGCCTGATCGAAACAGGCGCCTGCCGCTTCGCTGGCGTACCCGTGCCCCCACGCCTCGACGCTCAACCGCCACCCGATCCCCATCATCGGCTGCGGTCTTCCGATGGTGAAAGGCGCCGTGAAATTGACCGGCTCCAACCCGACATAGCCGATGAAAGTTCCGGTTCTTGCGATTTCCACTGCGTAAGGCCCGAAACCGTGGGTGTCGATCAGGGATTGATACCGTTCAATTGCCGCGTCCGACTCCCCGCGTTCGAAGGGGGCGGGAAAGAACTCCATCACGTCCGGATCGGCATTGAGAGCGGCGAAAGGTGGGCGGTCCGTTTCCTGCCAATCGCGCAATCGCAACCGGAGGGTCTCGAGGTGTATCGTCATGGTGTAGGTCAGCTCTCCGCCGGCGCGAACAACAATTCGACATAGTTCCGATAGTGGGTGAGTTGTTCTGCGACCACCTGCGGTTCCTTGAGAGTCTTGGAAACGATAAACGCGCCTTCGAACGCGACGGTCGCCATGTCGGCAAGGCTTCTCGCCTCCACCTCGAGGCGCGGCGGGTAGCGTTCGAAGATTTTTTCGAATTTACCGCCGAGATCCCGTCGCCACTCCCACATGGCCTCGTCGATAACCTTGAGTGTTTCGGTATCGAACAGCTGTGCCTCGTAGCAGAAGGAGGCGAACAAACAGCCCGGATAAGGTTGGGTGAGCTGAACCAGATCTTCGATGAACAGACCGATGAAGATCAGCACCTGCTGCAACGGATCGCGCGACAAGGTTTCGGCGCGCGCCATCTTGTCTTCGAGATGGGCGCGGTCCGCCTCGGCAAAACGTTGAACCAGTGAGAGCGCAAGCTCGGCTTTCGATTTGAAGTGATAGAAAAAGGTGCCCTTGGTGATGCCGGCGGCCTCGATGATGGCATCCACCGACGTTGCGGCGAAGCCACGGTCGAGAATTAGCCTCTCGGCGGCGTCCATAATGGCTGTTTTGGTCGATGTTCCGTCGCGGGGCATTCCCTCTCCTTTTCGGTGATTCTAATATGTCATACCAACCGGTCGGTTACAAGAGGCGTGCGTGCTCGCTCGCCTGTCTCAGTATAATCCATTGATATTATTATATTTCTATAAAATTTTAGAATTTCAGTGATTTTCCATTGACTCCGGCGATGATCATGTTCATTTATTTTATACCAACCAGTTGGTATAAATTCTTACTCACATTTCAGGAAAGGAACGGAATATGTCGGCTTTGGCGCAATTGGAGGTCGTTGCGGCGGCGCAATTGGATGCGTCCGTGGGGGCGCCGTTCGACGCAGACAAGAGCGCTGCGTTCGAAGGGAAATTGGTGGAGATTATGAATGGGGGAGCGCTGTGTCTGATGATCTCGCTCGGCCACCGTTCAGGTCTCTTCGATACGTTGGCGGAGTTGCCGCCATCCGGGGTCACGGAAATCGCCCTACGGGCGAAGCTCAATGAACGCTATGTGCGCGAATGGCTGGGCGCCATGACGGTCGGCGGGATCGTCGAGCATGATGCGGCGGCGGAGACCTATTGGCTGCCGGCCGAGCATGCAGCCTATGTCACGCGGGCTGCTGCTCCCGAAAATTTAGCCGTCTTCGCACAGTACGTCGCAATCATGGGCTCGGTCGAGGACGACATCCTCGCGTGTTTCCGCAACGGCGGTGGAGTGCCCTATGAACGCTACACCCGGTTCCATGAAGTAATGGCCGAGGACAGCGGCCAGTCGGTGCTGCCCGCGCTGACGGAACATATCTTGCCGTTGGTTCCCGGCCTGTTGGCACGGCTTGAGGACGGCATTCGCGTGCTTGATGTCGGTTGCGGGCGGGGGCGCGCCTTGCACCTGATGGCGCAGACATTCCCCAACAGCACATTCGTCGGCTACGATCTCTCGGCGGAGGCCATCGCCTATGCCAATCAACAAGCGGCCAAGGATGGGCTGACCAATCTCACCTTCGAAGCGCGCGACCTGTCCGATTTCGACAGGACGGCGGAAGCGGGTGTCTTCGATTTGGTGACCACGTTCGATGCCGTGCACGACCAGGCCAAACCGCGGGCCGTTGTCATGGGCATTCGCCGGTCGTTGGCGCCTGGCGGCGTCTATCTTTGCCAGGATATCAATGGCTCCAGTCACCATCACGGCAATTTGGACCATCCCATCGGCGCGCTGCTCTATACGATCTCCTGCATGCATTGCATGACCGTTTCGCTCGCTCAGGGCGGTGATGGTCTCGGTGCCATGTGGGGCCGCGAAGTCGCCGAGCAATTGTTCCAGGAGTGCGGCTTCGGGTCGGTGGAGGTCAACGAACTCCCCCATGATGTCCAGAACTGTTACTACGTTTGCCGCCCGTAACCTGGGGCGGCAGTGAAGAACCGGCATCGTCAAATAGGCGATGCCGGTTTTTCGTTTTCTAGCCGGGCTGCTGTGCCAGAAAATCCAGGGTTCCCTGGAGAATGTAAGCCGCGGCCATCTTATCGACGACGGCCTTGCGTTTGGCGCGGCTCATGTCCGCTTCCGAGACCAAAAAGCGCTCTACCGCCGATGTGGAGAGCCGCTCATCCCAGAAAACAATAGGCGCATCGATATGTTCCGCGACATTGGTGCCGAATTGACGCACCGATTGGCAGGCGGGGCCTTCGCTGCCGTCCATATTGACGGGTAAGCCAATCACCAGGCCGCCGATCTTGTGCTCGGCCACGATCCTCTTGAGATCTTCGATGTCGACCGAGAATTTGCGCCGTTTCAGGGTGATCAAGGGGGTCGCGACACTGCGGCCGGGATCGGAAAGCGCCAAGCCGATGGTTTTGGAGCCAACATCGAGGCCCAACAGGCGAGAATTGGCGTCCAGCTTGGATTTGAGGTCGGTGGGACTGTCCAGGATCATGGCCCATCATAGCCTTTCGGATGTCCCGCCGTCACGGCTTCAGGCGCCCAAATCCGCCAAGAAAACCAAGGTGTCTTAACCAAAGTTTCAGTGGCGGGCAGGATGATGGCGCCTGTCGGAGAATCCATTTTTCAGGGGCACATAGTATGGAGAAGGGCGTTCAAGAAGGAATGGAGTCGGTCAACGACAACCAGTCGTCGGCACCGCCCTCGGAAGAAGAAGATCGCATCGCCAAGGCCGTCGAGCTGCACGATGCCGGCCAGTACGGCGATGCCGAATCGCTCTATCTTGAAATCATCCGCGGAAATCCCGCCAATGCGCGGGTTTGGGCCTTGCTTGGCCTTGCCCGGTATCAACAGCGCGCTTTCTCGGATGCCGTCGTTTTTTTTCGTCATGCCGTCGGCCTGCAGCCGGGGAACGCCGTATTTGTACGGAATTTAGCTTTGGCTTTTCTGGGTGCTGGGCGGCTCAGTGATGCCGATGAGCAATTTCAAATCGCATTGCGGCTCGATCCGAACAATTCGGAATTGAGGCAGGAATGGGCGCGGCACAAAAGCACCTGCTTCCTCGCCGTGCCGGGCGGGCTGCAAGGCATTCATGCGCCGCAGCGCCAGGTGTACATGTCCGCGACGGTGGACTTGTTGAAAACCATTGACCGTCCCCTCGACATTCTCGAGGTCGGTTCCTACGCCGGCGCCTCGGTGATCACCTGGGCGCGGTCGCTCGACCGATTGCATGAGCAAGGCGGATCAATTCTTTGTGTCGATCCCTGGGAGGACAACGAATCCTTGGAGAAGATCGACGTGCAAGGCGTCGGTACGCCGGCCGACCTCATTTATGACGTATTCCGGCACAACGCCTCGGTCTGTCCCGAGCGGGTGCGGATCGATCATATCCGGGCAACGAGCGGTGATGCGCTTCCCCGGCTGCGCGATGCATCGTTCGACATTATTTATGTCGACGGCTGTCACTTCTACGAGGAGACCAGCGCCGATCTCGTCGAGAGCCACCGCCTGCTGCGGACCGGCGGCATTCTCTGCGGCGACGATCTCGAGGTGCAGGCGGCACAATCCGATGTCAATTGGTTGCGGGAGAATAAGCGGGAAGACTATTTGCAGGATCCCGTTTCCGGCCAACCTCTGCATCCCGGCGTGACCCTCGCGGTGCACGAGTTCTTCGGGCCGGTTTCCGCGTTCTCGGGCTTCTGGGCCATGCGCAAGACCGGTGCGGGGTATGAACCTGTTTCCTTTGCCGAAGCGACTGGGCTGATGCCGATCCATTGGGACAAGCCGTACAAGCGCGAAGTGCGGCGGCATTTCGCCAAAACCAACGACCTCGGGGCGTTTGTCGAATAGGGGCAACCACGTTTTCGTGACCGCGCGTTCCCACGTTTGAGAATTCCGCACGACCTGCTTAAGTTCCTCCGAGAAGACGAGAGGAGGAATGATGGACAAGGCAGCGAATAACCCAATCGAGCAACTTATCCAGCCGCGGGCCCGTGATCTCGGTGATTTCGAGGTGCGGCGCGTGTTGCCGGCCGCGCAGCGCCGTCTGGTGGGACCTTTTATCTTCTTCGATCACATGGGCCCGGTTCGCTTTTCTCCAGGGAAGGGGATCAGCGTTCGTCCTCATCCCCATATCTGCCTCGCCACGGTGACTTATCTGTTCGAAGGCGAGATTTTCCACCGCGATAGCCTTGGCTACGCGCAGCCGATCCAGCCCGGCGACGTCAATTGGATGACCGCCGGGCGCGGTATCGTCCATTCGGAACGGACTGCGCCGGAACAGCTCGGCCAAGAGCGTGCCTTGCACGGCATCCAATCGTGGGTGGCGCTGCCCAAGGCCCATGAAGAGGCCGAACCAAGCTTTTTCCATCACCCTAAGGAAAGCCTGCCGGAACTTTCCCGGGACGGCGCAACGTTGCGTCTTATCGCGGGATCGGCCTACGGGGAAACCGCGCCGGTGAAAACCTTCTCCGACATGTTTTATGTCGACGCCAAGATGGCAGCGGGCAGCAGCATCGCCGTGCCGGACGAGTACGAGGAACGCGCGGTCTATGTCGCCGACGGCGCGGTGACGCTGGGCGATCAACTGTTGGAAACGGGCACCATGGCCGTGCTTGCCGCGAACGCATCAGTGAACGTGTCAGCCGACGAAGATGCGCGGGTGATGCTGCTCGGCGGCGAGCCCATGGATGGCGATCGCCACATTTGGTGGAACTACGTCGCGAGCTCGAAGGAACGTATCGAACAGGCCAAAGCGGATTGGAAAGAGGGCCGTTTCCCTAAGGTCCCCGGTGACGAGGAAGAATTTATCCCATTACCTGAAAACTAGGCGGAGAACCGATCTTACGCGAACGCCTCGTCCCAGGTGCCTTGCGTCGCGGCCTTGGAATATTCCGTTGCCCGGTTCTCGAAGAAGTTGGTGTGCTCGACGGCGTTGAGCATGCTGTCGAGCCAGGGCAGCGGGTGCTTCTTCTCGTAATAGATCTCCGACAAACCCAATTGGGTTAGCCGCCGGTTGGCGATGTAACGGATGTAGGCCTTGATGTCGTCAGGGGTTAGTCCTTCGACCGGGCCGAGCTCGAAGGCTAGATCGACGAAAGCGTCTTCATGCGAAACGATGGTTTCGCACGCTTTGTATAATTCGTCGCGCAAATCATCGTTCCAGATCTCCGGGTTCTCCGAGATGAAGGTGCGGAACAATTTGATGATGGAGGCGCAATGCAGGCTTTCGTCGCGTACCGACCAGGTGACGATCTGTCCCATGCCCTTCATTTTGTTGAAACGCGGGAAGTTCAAGAGGATGGCGAAGCTGGCGAACAGCTGTAGCCCCTCGGTAAAGCCGCCGAACACCGCGAGGGTTTTGGCGATATCCTCTTTCGTGCCGACGCCGAATTCCTGCATGTAATCGTATTTGTCCTTCATCTCCTTGTATTGGAGGAAGGCGGAATACTCGGCCTGGGGCATGCCGATGGTGTCCAACAGATGCGAGTAGGCGGCGATGTGCACCGTCTCGATGTTGGAGAAGGCCGACAGCATCATCTGCACTTCCGTCGGTTTGAACACCTGGGAATAGTGCTTCATGTAGCAGTTGTTGACCTCGATATCCGACTGGGTGAAGAAGCGGAAAATCTGGGTCATCAGATGCCGTTCGGCCTCGGACAATTTGTTGTGCCAATCCTTGACGTCGTCGGCGAGCGGGACCTCTTCGGGCAACCAGTGGACGCGCTGCTGGGTCATCCAGGCGTCATAGCACCACGGGTAGGAAAACGGCTTATAGACCGGCTTGGCATCCAGCAGCGACATATCCCGACTTCCTCTCCGTTCCCGCCAATTCTACCGTTTGCCGGCTGCCGTTATTGGCAGGCCAGGCACTCTTCGTAGTCGTTCGATTGGGCGATTTCCACCTGCGCGGCCTCGGAGGTTGTCGCTTGCGTGGACACCACTTCCGCCCGCTGGATGGATTTCGAGCGGCAATAATAGAGGCTCTTGCATCCCTTCTTCCAGGCCTGAAAGTGGATTTGATGCAGATCGCGCTTGTGCACGTCGGCGGGCAGGAAGACGTTGACCGATTGCGACTGGTCGATGTGCGGCGTGCGGTCGGCGGCAAGCTCGACAACCCAGCGCTGATCCAATTCGAAGGCCGTTTTGAACACGTCCTTCTCGTCGTCTGTCAGGAAATCGAGATGCTGGACCGACCCTTCATTGACGGTAATGGAGCTCCAGGTTTCCTCGTCGTCGTGGCCCTTTTCCGCGAGCAGCGTCTTGAGGTGCCGGTTGCGCACATTGAACGAACCGGACAGCGTCTTGTGCATGAAACTGTTGCCGCTGATCGGTTCGATGCCCGGCGAGGCGCCGCCGCAAATGATTGAAATGGACGCGGTCGGGGCAACGGCGGTTTTGTTGGAGAACCGCTCCTTGATGCCGTAATCCGCGGCGTCGGGGCAGGCCCCGCGCTCCTCGGCCAAGGTCTTGGAGGCGGCATCGACACCGATCTGAATGGACTTGAAAATCTTCTTGTTCCAGGCCTTCGCGATGGCGCTTTCGAAGGGCACCATCTTGGACTGCAAGAAGGAATGAAAGCCCATCACGCCGAGACCGACCGAGCGCTCGCGCATGGCGGAATACCGCGCGCGTTCCATGCTGTCCGGCGCATTGTCGATAAAGCTTTGCAGGACGTTGTCGAGGAACCGCATAACGTCCTCGATGAACTGCGGGTCGTCCTTCCACTCGTCATATTTCTCGACATTGAGCGACGACAGGCAGCACACGGCGGTGCGCTCGTTACCGAGATGATCGATGCCGGTGGGCAGGGTAATTTCGGAGCACAGGTTGGAGGTCTTCACAGTTAGACCGGCAAGCTTGTGATGCTCGGGGAGCTGGCTGTTCACCCGGTCGGAAAAGACGATGTAGGGCTCACCCACCTCGACGCGGGCGGTCAGCAGGCGGATCCACAGGCTGCGGGCCGAAACGGTGCGGACGGGCTTTCCGTCCTTCGGGCTGACCAGAGCCCATTGTTCGTCGTCTTCGACGGCGCGCATGAAGGCGTCGGAAACCAGCACGCCATGGTGAAGGTTGGGTGCCTTGCGGTTGGGGTCGCCGCCCGTCGGACGGCGAATTTCGATGAACTCCTCGATCTCCGGGTGGTCGATAGGAAGATAAACCGCCGCCGAGCCGCGCCGCAGCGAACCCTGGCTGATGGCCAGGGTGAGCGAATCCATCACCCGGATGAAGGGGATGACCCCCGAGGTCTTGCCGGCGTTGCCGACACGCTCGCCGATGGAGCGCAGATTGCCCCAATAGCTGCCGATGCCGCCGCCGTTGGAGGCGAGCCAGACGTTTTCGTTCCACAGGCCGACGATGCCTTCCAACGAATCGGAAGCTTCGTTGAGAAAGCAGGAAATCGGAAGGCCACGACCTGCGCCGCCGTTGGACAGGACCGGCGTCGCCGCCATGAACCATAGCTTGCTGAGATAGTCGTAGATGCGTTGCGCGTGGGCGCTGTCGTCGCCGAAGGTGCTGGCCACACGGGCAAAGAGGTCTTGGTAATCCTCGCCGGGCAACAAATAGCGGTCGGAAAGTACGGCCTTGCCGAAATCGGTCAGATTGGTATCGCGACGCTTGTCGATCTTGACGCGTGGACCTTTGGTTGTCTGGATGGAATCCAGCATGTCCGACGTCGCATCCTCGCCCAGTGATGCTTCGGTAAGGCTTTCCGACATATTCGTGTTATCCAGCACATCGACCTCCGATCGTTAATCCCAGAATTCGAGACTCAACAGCACAGCAATCTCGCACGGCGACTGCCGACCCAAGTCGGTTGGAAGAAGTGGTACATTGGGCGTCGTTTTTGTCGCCCGAGAAGCCCCCTTCATCCCTCCGCGGTGCACCCCGCCCGGCAGGAACGCCGTTCAGTCGATGGCAGGTTTCCTGGCTCGCGATTTTCCGCCGTTCCTGTCTTCCCGGTTGCCCAGTGACGTACCCGGAACGTGGCGATCCGCTTACAGTTGCGGGGGCAGCTTCGGCTTTGGACGGGCCCTTAAACGGGGCCAAATTTGACGATCCGCACCGAATTCCCTCAAGTCCCCATGGGAACCATCGACTACTAGATATAGTGGGTGCATTGGATTTTGAGGTCAATACTTTGTTGCAGTTTGAAGGCGATTTTGACCTCTTTTTTTCGACCCGTTGCCATTTCGCCATAGCTCCCGCGGACGGGACCGCGTCGCCCCAGCGGACAAGTACGGCTGTTTTGCTTGCTCCCCGGTACCCGGCCCATAGGATTGACCGAAATTCCGGGGAGGCAAAGAAATTCCATGAAGGCCGCACTGTTTTCCACCTGCCGTTATATGGGGCCGGTGCCGCAAGACGGCTGGCCCGTTGCCGGCGATAGCTATTCACCGGAAGTTGCCCAGAATTCCATGGATGTGACGTTGGAGCAATTTCGGTTAGCCGATGATGTGGGGTTCGATTGGGTGACGTTGGCCGAACATCACTTCGCGCCCATGTCGCTCAATCCCAATCCCATGGTGATGGCGGGTGCCCTGACCCAGGTGGTGAAAAAGGCCAAGATCGCGCTGTTGGGGCCCGATATTCCCATTCTCAATCCGCTCCGGGTTGCCGAGGAGTTCGCCATGCTCGACACCATGACCGGTGGCCGGGTGGTGGCGGGGATGATGCGCGGCACCCCTAATGAATATGTCACCTACAATATCAATCCTTCCGAATCGCGGGCGCGATTCGAGGAGGCGCTGCAACTCATCCGCATGGCCTGGACGCAGAGGCAGCCTTTCGGCTGGCAGGGACGCTATTATCAGTACCGAACCGTCTGCATCTGGCCGCGTCCGGTGCAGGCTCCCCATCCGCCGATCTATATGTCGGGCTCGAGCCCCGAATCGGGCGAGTTCGCTGCCCGCAACCGGGTGGGCATCGGTTTTGCGTTCACCAACCTGCAAAATGCCAAAATGGCGGCCGAGTTCTACCGGCAAAAAGCCGCGGAATTCGGTTGGACGCCGGACCCCGACGACGTCATCTACCGGATCGTGGTGCATGTCGCCGAAACGGACGAAGAAGCGCTGGCCGATTTGAAGCAGGCCATGCCGGGCGGGCGGCGTCCGGGTGGCATCTCCATGGCCAACCGTGCCGTGGAGGGGGCGGTTCACGACGCCGGCTACTACGGCAAAGACGTCGAGACCCAGCGCGGGCGGCTCATCGTCACCGGTGCGCTCCAGGACCGAATCGACACCGGGCAGATCCTGATCGGCAGCCCTGATACCGTGGTCCAACAAATCCGCAACCTGCACGAAGAATTGGGGGCGGGCGTCTTGGATCTCACCCTGGCCGTTCAATTGGGTGACAGGACGCTGAAATGTATCGAATTGCTGGGCGAGCGGGTGTTGCCCGCGATCCGCGGACTGTAGGAACCGGGATATGCAGAACGTAAATGAATTGACGATCGATGCGGCCGGCCAGTCGATCCGCGCCCGCGACATGGGGACAGGCGACGCGGTCATCGTCTTAAGTGATCGGGAAAAGGCCTTGCCGGCAGGATTGGTGTTGCTGGCGGAAAGCTACCGGGTCCTTGTCGTGGATGCCGGGGACGCCGCCGTGCTTCCCGATTTCGCCGCCTCTTTGGGGCTCAAGAGTTACAGCCTTATTGGGCATGGACCTGTTGCGCCGGCGACGCTGGAAGCCGCCCTTGCCGCGCCGGGACCGGTAAACGCCGTCGTGATTTCGGCGCCGACCGGTGTCGATCGATTGGACCGTTACAAGGCGCTCGACAAACCGGTGCTTGCCTTGTTCGGCACCCGTGACGAGACGAGCCCGCCGGATGGCGCCGCCCGTTATCGGGAATTTCTGACCGAGTGTCATGTGATGATGGTTTATGACGCCGGACATGACATTTACGCCGACCGGCCGGAGGCCGTTGCCGAGGTGGTCGGGGATTTCCTGCGCCGTCGCGACCGCTTTCTGGTAACCGAAGACAGCGGCCTCATCCATCCCTAACGATAGGGCCCTAGCGGTAGGGAACGACGGGACGGCCTTGTTCCAGGCTATCCTTGCGCCGGTCTTTGAAGATATCCCGCTGCCGTTCGAAACGCTCTTCCTGTGCTTTACGGTGTTCTTCGCTGGCACGTTCGCGCTCGTCGCGGCGCTCTTCTTTCTTTTCCTCGCGCTCTTGGCGTTCCTGTTCCATCTGTTCCAAACGCTGGTCGTCCTCGATGGTTTGGGCGGACGGGGAGACGGTCGTCGCCGTGATCACAAGGCAGCCGATCAAGAGAAGTACAAAGATATGGCGTGTGACAAAGGGCATATCTTTTCATCCAAGGCATGCCCGTATCGTTCAAGGCCGTGGGCGTTTCGCCCAAACGGCTTAGAGGATTTCGAGCATTTCCAGTTCGAAAACCAAATCCATACCGGCCAAGGGGTGGTTCGCGTCGAGGGTGACGCTGTCACCATCCATGGCGACGACCAGCAGGTCGATCTGTTCGCCATTGGCATTGGAGGCCGTCAACCGGCGGCCAACCGTGAGTTCGACTTCCGAAGGGATCTGATCCCGTCCGACGATATGGATGAGATCGTCGCGGCGCTCACCGAACGCATCGGTGGGGGCGACATCCAAGGACTTTTTCTCACCGGCGGTCATGCCGACCAAGGCATCCTCGATGGCTGGTAGAAGTTGTCCCTGACCGAGTTGAACGTCCAGGGGTCCCCTGTCGGTGGTGGTCTCAAACTGGGTGCCATCGGCTAATTTGCCGGTGAAATGAAAACGGACAGTATCGCCCACTACGGCTTGTGTCATGATTGTGCTCCTCGCTGCTTATTGGGCTTGCCGCACGTGGAACAGCCTCCAAAATCTCTCGTAGCCCCGAGATTATTGGCAAAGAGCCTGCCGTCACGGCCGAGCTATCACTCGAAACGGTGTTTCCAGCCGACAGCATACGCATTCTGACCTGGAGTGCAAATCAGGCGAGAAGGTGGCGAGCCGAGATCACGCAGATGGCCACCAATCCGGCACTGGTCAAGGCCACCATCGGCGCCCAGCGCCAGCTGATGATATGACCGGGAACACCGGTAACCCGCGACATAAATAGGGTGGTGCCGGAGAAGGGCGAGATCATCGTCGACATGCCCCAGCACCCCATATAGGTCAGCCCGACGATCAGATCGGGTAGGCCAAGGGCCTCCGGCGGCAAGATGGCGCTGAGGGAGACGACCACGATCACCGGATGCAGGCCGATGGAGCCGCAGGCGAGGAAAATCAGGATGATCGCGATGATGCGCGCGTCTGCCCACGGGATGAGGGTTGTAAAAGCGTCGCCGAGATTTTCCGTCGGAACGGCGCTGGCGACCCCAACGCCGAGCACGTTGGCGGCAACAAAGACCAGACTTTCGTTCCTGAGGGTCGGCAGGGCGGCGATCACCCGGTGAGCGAGCTCGGGCACGGCCCCGACGGTAACGGTTCTCGGCGCCGTGCTGCGGGCGCGTGCGATGGTCCAATACCAGATGAGCCCGAAGGGCGGCGCCAGCAAGCCGAGGACCACCGGGATGGACGCATGGAGAGTTTCAACGAGTGTCGTCACCAGAATAATCAGGGTGATGAGGATACCGGCGGCGCGAATGGCATGGGCGCGGCTCAGGGGCACGGTTTCACGCGCCGTCGCCTGGCGGGAGGTTTTCCCACGCCCAATCCGGTCGCGCACCCAGTTGCCGGCGATGAGGATTGTCGCCATGGCGACACCGTACGGGGCAATCTCGACCCAGGTTAGCGACGGTACCGCAACCAACACGACAATGGTGCCGATGTAGAACGGCGACCAGCAGGACGCCGCGGTGAATCCCTGCATCAGCGCCAGCGAAAGGCGCCGCCGCAAGGTGCCGTCCATGGGCGTGTCCTTATCGACGATGGTGGTGAGCAGGCTAAACCCGGCGATGTTCAACACTGCGCCGAGGACATGCACGCCACTCGCGAGATAGAGATAGCGCCGCCCCGGCGGCTGGGTGACGATGGTTTCACGAGTGGCGCGGAGTGCCGGGCTCAAACTCACCGGTGGCTGCAACCAGGCGACCGCGAAGAACAGCACCAAGAACGTGCGTGAGCGCGCAATTCCGTCCGCGATGACCGCTTGGCCTTCGCCGCCGATCAATGCGCCCGCCGTGCCGATGAGGAGCAATACAAATCCGGCGATCTGCTGCGCGCGGGGGATGCGGCGCACTTCAATTGCGATATACAGGATGATCAGAACCGCCGTTATCGGAATGACGAAGGCGGCGTCGGCAAGCGCCCCGAAAATGGCAAGCACCGCCATGGCAGCGTAGATCCAGGCAGATAACGTGATGCGTTCGCCCGTCATGCGTCACGTCCTATAGAGGAAGCTGGCCTGGCGGTCATGGCCAGTCCCGCCGCGACAACCAACGCGGCCGTCGCGCAAAGGCTGGCGGCGGTGAAGTTCCCCAATCGGTCGGACAAGGTCCCGGCGAAAACCGGGCCGATCATCTGGCCGAGGCCCCAGGCGGCGGTCATCATGCCGAGTGGGCGCCGGGAATCGCCTTCCGTCATGTCGCGGGCAATGACCAGTCCGATGGCGGTAATGGCGATGAAGGTGCCGCCAAGCAAAATGGCCGAGAGGATGAGGGCGAAAATCTCCGTCGATAGGACGCTGAGGGCAACGCCCACCGCCTCGGCCAAGCAGGCCAGAGCAAAGGCGGCGTGGAATCCAAACCTGCGCCCCGTCCACGACCAGAGGGTGATGGACGGGACCACGGCGAGGCCGACCACCGCCCAAATAGCCGGTTCAATTGGCTGCAAGTCGGGGGTGGCGCGAACGATGGCGGAAATGAACGTGGCCGTAATGACATAGCCGAAGCCGACCAAGGTGTAGGAGATCAATAAAAGAAGCAGCGACCGGTTCATCGGCGATGCCGGATGGGTGGGCTGATCGCGTGCAACGTGATCCTGATGGGGTAAAAGCCAAGCGGTAATCGCCAGCGCCACGAGGGCGAGAGCGGCGCTGCCGATCCAAAGTCCACCCCAGGCGATGCTAAGTGCCGCCAGTCCGGCGACCAAAAGAGCGGATAAGGTAATGCCGATGCCCACCCCGGCAAAATGCCGATGCGACAGATGGCCGTGTCCGCTTGCCGCTAGGCGGTCGAGCACGATGGCCGAGGCATAGACCATGACGAAGGCGCCGGTGATCCCCGAGATCAACCGCAAAAACAGATAAAGTGGGATGCTGGTGGTATAGGCCATGGCCGCCGTGCTGAGTACCGTTAAGGCTAAGGAGACGACAACCCAAGTTCGCCGCCGGCCGGGCAAAGAGAACCATGCCGCCATCAACGCGCCCGCCAAATAGCCGACATAGTTGGCCGAGGCGATCAATCCGGCTTCGCTTTTACTGAGGTCCAGTGCCTCGATCATGAACGGCAGGATGGGCGTATAGACGAACCGTCCGATGCCCAAGGCCGCCGCGAGCGCCGCAGATCCGGCAAGGATGACCCCCAGGAATTTCGGGGGGATTGGATCCTGGTTTGACGGGGGAGAAAAAGAAGGGCGGACACTCATGTGTCCGCCTCGGTATCACAGAATTTAAACCGGTGCGATGCTTTCGGCTGCCTGTTCCGAAGAACGGGCAGCCTCGCGTTGTTATTGTTCGGTGAACTTGCCGCCTTCCTTCGCCAGTTTTTCCAGCAGCTTGGACGGCTCCATGATGTCGCCGCGCGCTTTGTGGAAACGCTCCATCGCTTCGTAGACTTTATCCGGACCGATGGTGTCGGCGTAGAACATCAGACCGCCGCGGTAGCGTGGGAAGCCGTAGCCATGGACGTAGGCGACGTCGATATCGCTGGCCCGCAACGCGTAGCCTTCGTCGACGATCTTGGCGCCTTCGTTGATCATCGGATAGATGATGCGTTCCAGGATTTCCTCGTCGCTGATTGCGCGCCGGGTGATGCCCAACTCTTTCGACACTTCCTCGATCATGTTCTCGACGTAGGGATCGGGGATCGGCGTGCGGCTGCCTTCCTCATAGCGGTAGTAGCCGGCACCCGTTTTCTGTCCCAACCGGCCCTCGTCGCAGAGGCGGTCGTTGAGAATGTACTGGCGCTCGTTGGTGCCGGCGAGCTTGCGCGCTTGATAGCCGACGTCGGTGCCCGCCATGTCGCGCACGGCATAAGGGCCCATGGCGAAACCGAAGTCGTAGATCACCTTGTCGATCTGCTGAGGCAACGCACCTTCGAAGACCAGTTCGTCGGCTTCGCGGAGATAGACGCGCAGGATGCGGTTGCCGATATAGCCGGGGCACAGTCCGGCAAGCACCGGCTGCTTTCTCAGCGTCTGGCCGAGTTTCATCACGGTCGCGATGGTTTCCGGGCTGCTCTTGCTCGCGCGTACGTTCTCCAGCAATCGCATGACGTTTGCCGGGCTGAAGAAGTGCGTGCCGATAACCACCTCGGGGCGTTTGGTCACTGCCGCGATCTGGTCGATATCGAGCGCCGAGGAGTTGGTGGCAAGAATGGCGCCGTCCTTGGCGTGCTCGTCGAGCTTCTTGAAGATCTCTTTCTTGAGATTCATTTCTTCGAACACCGCTTCGATGATGATGTCGGCGTCGGCCACGTCCTTGATATCGGTCGACCCGGTAAGCAGGCCCATGCGCTTGTCGACGTCTTCGGCCTTCATGCTGCCGCGCTTGACCGACACCTCGTAGTTGTTGCGCACCCGTCCGAGACCGCGGTCGAGGGCTTCTTGGCTTTCGTCGATAATGGTGACCGGGATGCCGACATTGGCGAAGCACATGGAAATGCCGCCGCCCATGGTGCCAGCGCCGACAATGGCAGCCTTTTTGATGTCCTTGGTCGGCGTGTCCTTCGGAATATCGGGGATCTTCAGTGCTTCGCGCTCCGCGAAGAACAGATAGCGTTGGGCGGCCGATTGGGTCGAGGCCACTGTGATGTCGGCGATCTCGCGCTCCTTCTTCATGCCTTCGTCGAAAGGCAGGGTCACCGCCGCTTCGACGGCGTCGATGGCATAGAACGGCGCCTCGAAACCACGATAGCGGCGCGCGATCGCTTTGCGGCGATCGTCGAACAATCCCATGTTCTTCTTCGACTCGTCGATCTTGTCCGTGCGTTTGGACGCCCGCGGAAGCTCAACCCCGTCTGCGGCGGCCTTACGCGCATAGTCGACGGCGGCCGCGACGATATCGCCGTCGATGACGTCTTCCACGATGCCCATGGCCTTGGCCTGCGGGGCAGGCATCAACCGGCCGCCGAGGATCGCGTCGAGGGCAGCCTCGGCGCCGATAACGCGGGGCAGACGCTGCGTGCCGCCCGCACCCGGGATCAGGCCCAAGTTCACTTCCGGCAGACCAATTTGTGCACCCGGGGAGGCGAGGCGGAAATGACAGCCGAGCGCCAATTCCAAACCGCCGCCGGCGCAAGCACCGTTGATGGCCGCAACCACCGGCTTCTCCATGTCCTCGATTTGCATCGCGACGTCGCGCAGGCCGGGTTTATTTGGGTCGCGCGGCTTGCCGAATTCGCGAATGTCGGCACCGGCGACGAAGGCGCGTCCGGCCCCGGTCAACACCACGGCGGCAACGCTGTCATCAGCCGCCACTTCGGCGAACCGCTCGGCGAGGCCCGCGCACACATCACTGCTGATGGGGTTGACCGGCGGATTGTCGATCGTCAGGACGGCGACGTCGCCTTGCTTTTCCAGATGTATCAGTTCGGACACGGTTTCCTCCGTTTCTTTCAACTAGCGTATCGAGTTTGGTTACGACGCCATGCGTTTGGCGTCTGTTTTTCTGAGCCGGGCACTCTTGGCCAGGATGCCTTTCCCGGCGGGATAGACGATCAGGGGGTCGACATCAATCGCATTGATCTCAGGCGTCACCTTCATCAACGCACCGATGCGCGCGACGGCGTCACTAAATGCAACGATATCAGCTTCTTCACGCTTTCCGGACGCGCTCAAAAGTTTTTTAAGGGGAGAACTATCTAGCGCGATGGTAATCATATCGGGTGTCGCGTCGGCTGGCAAAATGCAGGAGCCGTCAAGGATCCCTGCGAGTTTTCTGCCCGCGCCAATGGTGACAACCGGACCCCAGAGCGGATCGCGCCGCGCTTGCACGCTCAGTGCGATGCCACCGGACGCTTTTTTCTGTGTTGCCGTTCCCGTCACGCGAACACCCGCGGCCTTGAGCACTGTCTTACTCTGTTTGTCCGTCAGGGTGCTGCCTTTGACGGGCAGCTTGGCGGCGGCAACTTTCACTTTTGCCTTGCGGCGCCGTTTCAGTGCGTCGCCATAGGCATTGGCACGGGCGAAGGCGCGCAAGGCCCGCTCCGGCGATTTGAAAAAGGGGATGCCTTGTTTTGCCAATCCCGGTTTCAGCTCCGGCAGCACGGGCTGATCGCCGCCCATGATGGTGCACAGGAGCGGCTTGCCGTTGTCGACCTTGCCGTCGGCGACATAGGCGGTGCGTTCGATGGCCATTTCCGGTGTATTGGACATGATCGAAGCGAGCACGCCGCCGCATTTCGGTTCGTTCATAAAGGCGGCAACCGTGCGGGTATACATGCCGTGATCGAATATGGCCTGCGCCGTGACGTCGGACGGATTGGAGACGGGAACGAAATCCGGCAGGGTTTCGCGCAACGCTTTCCGGGTTTTCGCATTCATTGGTGCCATGGGCTGGCCGAGGGCATCGCAATAGTCGAGGGCGAAGCCCTTGAGCGCACCGGAATCGGTGGTCACGCCCAGTCCGCCGCCGGGCGGATTGGGATAGTGGGTAAGCACAACCGCCGTGTCGATCAGCTCGTCGAGGCTATCGACGAGAACCACGTCGCGGCTCCGTAGCATCGCTTCCATGGTGGCGTAGTCGCCGGGATTGGCGCCGGTGTGGGTTTTGGCGGACTCGCGTGCCGCGTCGCTGCGGCTGAGGTGCAACATGACGATGGGCTTTTTCTTTTTGCGCGCTGCTTCCGCGTGTTTGAGGAATTCCTGCGGGCGCCGAATGATCTCGGCCATCATCACGATGATCCGCGAATTGTCGTTTTCGATCAGGAACGGCAGATAGTCTTCGAGCCCGAGCACCGCCTCGTTACCGGTGGTGACCGAATAATCGAAGCCGATGCATTCAGAGGCAAGGGCCAGCCGTATGACGCCCGCCATAGCGCCCGATTGGCACAGAATATCGACATCGAGGCCGCTTTCGCCCGGTGGTGGCCTCTGAGAATCGGCGAAGGTGACCTGGATGTGATCGAGCAGGTTGGTGACGCCCAGGCAATTGGGGCCGGCGAAGGCAATATCGTCCGCCCGGGCGATGGCCGCGATTTCTTCCTGGAGCTTGCGGCCTTTCTCGTCCACCTCGGCAAAGCCGGAGGCGAAGCACATCACGCCGCCGACCTTCTTGCCGACAAGAGCTTTCACGGTGGCCAGGATTTGCGACCCGGGGACCGTAAGGACGATCAGGTCGACACCATCCGGCAGATCTTCGACACCGCGTACCGCTTGGCGGCCGTCCAACGCGTCGAGATTGCGGCTGACCACATGAATTGTGCCGCGATACCCCGTTTGATCGAGTGTTTTGATGCAGTTGCGGCCCGCTGTGCCGGGGCGTTCGGAAACGCCGACGACGGCAACGGATTTCGGGTTGAGCAGGCGCGCGACCTGCTTCCTGGAAATGGGCTTAGTCGCTGTCACGGTCGAACGTTCCCAATCCCGGGCGGAATTCCTTTTTATCGAGGAAGGCGGTGAGCGCGCGGTTGCGGATACCTTCCTTGTCGCCGGTGCGCAGTTCGGCGCTCTTGCCCTTGAGCCATTCGGCGGCGGTGTCCCAATCCATCGTATCGATGTGCTTGAAGGCGACCTTCGCGGTGTGCAGCACGTGCGGGCCTTTCTCCTGCAGCTTCTTGGCGAGCGCCCGCGTTTCCTCTTTCAATTGGGCCAACGGCACCGATTTGTTGACCACGCCCATCGCGCGTGCCTCTTTGCCGGTGAAGGTGTCGCCGGTCATGATGTAGTAGAGGGCGTCGCGGTGACCCATCAGGGTGGCGAGCGCCTTGGTGACGTTGCCCGCCGGAATAATGCCCCAGTTGATTTCCGACACGCCAAACACGGCTTCGTCGGCGGCGATCGCAAGATCGCAGGCGCAAAGCGGCGTGAAGGCTCCGCCAAAGCACCAGCCGTTGACCATGGCGATGGTCGGTTTGGCGTAGTCTCTCAGCTTGCGCCATTGCCATTCCTCGGCGACGCGGCGGAAACGGGCGAACTTCTCGGGGGAGCCGTCGGTCTCGCGGAAATATTCCCGGAGATCCATGCCGGCGGCGAAAGAGTCTCCCGCGCCTGTCAGGACAAGGACGTCGCAGCGGTCGTCGAACTCGAGCGCATCGACCACTTCGAGCATTTCCTGGTTCATGGCCGGGTTCATGGCATTGCGCTTTTCGGGGCGGTTGAGTGTCACCCAGGCAATGCCGTCTTCGAATTCGACCATGACCGTTTGCCCGCCCGGGATGGGGCGGTCGTTGTCACCCGTCGTCATGTTAAATCCTCCCTACCAGAACGTCCGATATGTCCCGTTAACCTTGGCGGGATCGAGATTGTTTGGTCGAGCCTATTATCAGGGACCCTGATATAAATCGTCAAGTACCGTGCACAGTGTATCGCGTGTTTTGTTCAATCGGTATTGAGGGCTTTTTCGCCGGCGGCGGTTTCTTGCAGCGCCTTACGGAAATTCTCCAAATCGGTCGAGGAAAAACCGGCGAAGAAATTTTCTTCAAGTTTGTCCACCAGCCGGTCGCACTCTTTCAATGTCGAACGCCCTTCTTCGGTGAGCGAGACGAGGAGAATACGTCGGTTGTCGGTATCCTCTTGCCGCTCTACCAAACCGCGTCCGGCCAGACCGACCACCAATTCGTTCATGGTTTGCGGCGACACGTGATTCATGCGGGCCAGCTTTGCCGACGACAACGCGTTGCGGCTGGCGAGCTGGCTCATCACCGTGTATTGGCTGATGGTAATATTGGTGTCGCGCAAGCAACGTTCCAAACGTGAACGGACGGCTGCGTTGGCTTGCCGTACCAAGTAGAATGTTCTGGGCGCACCGGGCATGAGAGGCGTTGAGTTATCCGTTGTCTAAGAATAAACTATCAGGAAACCTGATATAAGGTAATTATCCGCTGAATGGAATGACGGGTTGTTGTACCGTTCCCGTCACGTGGCTTCCAGGGGCAATTTCATGGATCTGCAATACGATACCGAACACAACCTTTTGCGCGACAGCGCGGAGAAGTTCCTCGCCGAGCGATACGGCTATAAGACATTTCAGGAAATCTCCTCGAGCGAGGCGGGGTGGAGCCCAGAAATCTGGGCCGAAATCGCCGAGCTCGGCTGGCTTGGCTTGCCGTTTTCGGAGGAGGACGGCGGCTTCGGCGGCGGGCCGGTCGAGACATCCCTCATCATGGAGGCGATGGGCAAGAACCTGGTGATCGAACCCTATTTGCCCACGGTGGTGTTGGCCGGCGGTGTGGTGGCCGCTTTAGGCTCGGCGGAACAAAAACAAGGCATCCTGGCCGAGGTGGCCGCGGGCGAGTCGCGACTCGCCTTCGCCTATCAGGATGGCGATACGCCGGTGACGGCAAGCCGTCAGGGGGACGACTACGTGCTATCGGGCACCAAGAAGGCGGTTCTCGGCGCGCCCATGGCGGACATGCTTTTTGTCTCCGCGCAGGAGGGTCCCAATACGGTGGTGTTCGGCATGCCGTCGAAGCTGAAAGGCATTACGCGGCGGTCGTACCGGATGATGGACGGACCGCGTGCCGCCGATATCGAGTTCAACGACGTCACCTTGCCCGCCGGATCGCGCATGGGCGATAAAGAAGATGCCAGTGCCGAGATCGCTTTTGTACTCGACGCGGCCATCGCGGCGGTATCGGCCGATGCGGTCGGCGCGATCGAGGCGATGGTTGCGCAGACGGTGGAATACACCTCGACCCGCCAGCAGTTCGGGCAGCCGCTGTCGAAGTTCCAGGTGTTGGCGCACCGCATGGTGGAAATGAAGGTGCGTGAAGAGGAAGCGCGAGCGTCGGCGTTGTTGGCAACGCTCAGCCTCGACGGCGCGCCGGAACGCCGGGTGCGCGCCGTCTCCGGTGCCAAGGCGAAGATCGGGCGCAATGCCCGCTTCGTTCATCAGGCGGCGATCCAAACCCATGGCGCCATCGGCACGACCGATGAACTGTCGCTCGGCGGCTATGCCAAGCGGCTGGTGGCGTATGAGATTAATTTCGGCTCGACGCGGGAACATCTGCGCCGCTATTCGGCGCTTATTGCCGATCCGGAGATCGCTGGGTCCGGTCTCATGCTCGATCCGGCCGCGGCCTAAGGGAGGACATCATGGACCTGGTTCTAACCCCCGAAGACATCGCCTTCCGTGACGAGGTGCGCGCCTTTCTTAAGGAAAACGTGACCGACGACATGCGCCGTGCCGGTGCCCTAACCGCCGGTTTCCTGGACGATCCCGAGGTGGCTATCGATTTCCATAAAGTGCTCTATGAAAAAGGCTGGGTCGCGCCCCATTGGCCGAAGGAATATGGCGGTACCGGTTGGACGCCCGTGCAACGCAATATCTTCGAAAACGAATGCGCCCGGGCCGGCGCGCCGAGTTACAACGGCATGGCGCGCCAGTTCGTCGGTCCGATGCTCATGCGCTACGGCAGTCAGGAACAGAAGGATTTCTTCCTGCCGCGCATCCTCAAGGGCGAAGACCATTGGTGTCAGGGCTATTCCGAACCGGGCTCGGGCTCCGATCTCGCGTCGTTGAAGACCAAGGCTGAAAGCGACGGCGACGATTATATCGTCAACGGCCAGAAGATCTGGACCACCCACGCGCACAAATCGAACCGCATCTTCGCCCTGGTGCGCACCTCGAGCGAGGGCAAGAAACAGGCGGGGATCACTTTCCTGCTGATGGAAATGGAAACACCCGGCATCACCGTGCGGCCGATCATCGGCAACGGCGGCGATCACGAGTTCAACGAAGTGTTCTTCGACAATGTCCGGACGCCCAAATCCGGCCGCGTTGGCGAAGAGAATCAGGGCTGGGAAATCGCCAAATACCTGCTCGAATTCGAACGCGGTGGCGCCCCGTCGGCGGGCAAGGTACGCTCGCGCTTCCGCAAGCTCGCGGCCGCCGCAAAAAAATACTGCCCGGACGATCCCGATATGGCCTCGCGCATCGCCGAGTTGGGCATCGATATCGATGCCATGGAGATGCTGGAGATCAAGGACCTGTCGGAGCGTCAGATGGGTGGCAATCCGGGGCCGGTGTCGTCGCTGCTCAAATTGCGCTGGAGCCAGATCCGCCAGGAGACGACCGAATTGATGCTCGATGTGGTGGGAGCCGATGCCTTGCGCTGGGCGCCGGAGCGCCCGCTCTACGAGGCATTGCAGTTGCCGCGGGAGGAAGAGGAATTGTTGTCCTTAGGGCCGCGCTATATGAATTATCGCGCCTATACGATCCTCGGCGGCACCTCGGAAATCCAGACCACCATCCTCGCCAAGACCATGTTGGGGCTGTAGCGGCGCCGTAACTTCCCTGGATACTTGCCCATCGTAAAGGCCGATGATAGGGTCCGCGCCGGTCAATCCGGCGCGGTCGTGCTGGGTTTTTCGCAACTTTCTGGAGGCCGTTGATGGCGCTCGACGAAGCCACCGTCCGATCGATCGCGAAGCTTGCCCGTATCCGGGTGGCGGACGACGACCTGCCCGGTTTGGCGAATGAACTCAACAATATCCTCGGCTGGATCGAACAGTTGAACGAGGTCGATACGGATGGCGTCGAACCGCTTACTGTCGTCGGTGATGCGCAGACTCCCATGCGTCAGGATGTGGTCAATGATGGCGATATTCGCGACGATGTTCTCGCCAACGCGCCCGACGCCGAGCCGGAATTTTTCACCGTACCCAAGGTGGTGGAATGAGCGACGCGCTAACCTCTTTGACGATTGCGCAGGCCGCCGCCAAGCTGGCGGCGGGTGAGACATCGTCGGTCGAATTGACGGACGCGCATATCGCGGCCATGGAAGCGCACCGCGATCTCAACGCCTTTATTACCGAAACGCCGGATTTGGCCCGTGCGCGCGCCGCCGAATCGGATGCCCGCCGTGCGAGCGGCGATGCGAGGGGACCACTCGACGGCATTCCCATCGCCATGAAGGATCTGTTCTGCACCGAGGGCGTGCTGACCACGGCCGCGTCGCATATTCTCGACGGCTTCACGCCGACCTATGAATCGACAGTGAGCCGTAAACTGCGCGAGGTTGGCACCGTCATGCTCGGTAAGGCAAACCTCGACGAATTCGCCATGGGGTCTGCCAACGTGACCTCCTATTACGGTCCGGTGAAGAGCCCGTGGAAAGCTGCCGACGGCAAGGACCGGGTGCCGGGCGGGTCGTCGGGCGGCTCGGCGACTGCCGTGGCGGCGAATATTGCGATGGCGGCGACCGGCACCGATACGGGCGGGTCCATCCGCCAGCCCGCGGCCTTTTGCGGCATTGTCGGTTTGAAACCCACCTATGGCCGCTGTTCGCGCTGGGGCATCGTCGCGTTCGCGTCGTCCTTGGATCAGGCGGGCCCGATGACCAAGACGGTCGAGGATGCGGCAATCATGCTGTCGGCCATGGCGGGCTACGACCCCATGGATTCGACCAGTGCCGACAAGCCGGTGCCCGATTTTGCCGCCGCCCTTACCGGCGACATTAAGGGCCTAAAAGTCGGTATCCCCATCGAATACCGGGTCGAGGGCATGCCGTATGAGATTGAAGAGGCTTGGCAGAAGGGCGTCGAATGGCTCAAGGATCAGGGCGCCGAGATCGTCGAAGTGTCCTTGCCGCATACGAAATATGCGCTGCCGACGTACTATATTGTCGCGCCCGCCGAGGCATCCTCGAACCTCGCCCGCTACGACGGGGTACGCTACGGGCTGCGCGTCGAAGGCGGTGATCTCACGGAGATGTATGAAGCGACGCGCGGCGAGGGGTTCGGTGCGGAAGTCCGTCGCCGGGTGCTCATCGGTGCGTATGTATTGAGCGCGGGATATTACGACGCCTATTACCTCAAGGCGCAAAAGCTGCGCACGCTCATCCTGCGCGATTTCACCGACGCCTTCGACAAGGTCGACGTATTGCTCACCCCGACCGCACCGTCGGCGGCGTTTGCCATCGGCGAAAAGATGGACGATCCCGTCGCCATGTATTTGAACGATGTATTCGCCGTGCCGGCGAGCCTCGCCGGTCTGCCCGCTATTTCCGTGCCGGGCGGTCTGTCGTCGGAGGGCTTGCCCCTGGGCCTGCATCTCATTGGCCGCGCCTTTGACGAGGAAACCGTGCTGCGCGCCGGGCAGGCGCTCGAAACCGCTGCTGGGTTCACCGCCCGGCCAGCCGGGTTTTAGGGGCTGCGACCATGACCTATCTCATCCAAGGCGATGACGGCGATTGGGAGGTGGTGATCGGGCTCGAGGTCCACGCCCAGATCGTCTCCAATTCCAAGCTATTCTCCGGCGCCTCGACCGCGTTCGGCGGTGCCCCCAACAGCCATGTCTCATTGGTCGATGCGGCCATGCCCGGTATGCTGCCGGTGGTCAACAGGGTGTGTGTCGAGCAGGCGGTGCGTACGGGTCTCGGCCTCAACGCCAAGATCAATCTGCATTCGGTGTTCGAGCGGAAGAACTATTTCTATCCCGACCTGCCGTTCGGCTATCAGATTTCCCAGTTTCAGCATCCCATCGTTGGCGAGGGCGTCGTTACGCTCGACATGCCCGACGGCAGCGTGCGCGAGATTGGCATCGAGCGCCTGCACATGGAGCAGGACGCGGGCAAATCGATGCACGATCAGGACCCCAAGCGTACCTTCGTCGATCTCAACCGGGCGGGCGTTGCGCTGATGGAGATCGTCTCCAAGCCGGATTTGCGCTCGCCTGAAGAAGTCGGCGCCTATCTGCGTAAGCTGCGCTCCATCCTGCGCTATCTCGGCACTTGCGACGGCAACATGGAGCAGGGCTCCTTGCGTTGCGACGCCAATGTCAGCGTGCGGCCAAAGGGCAGCACCGAGTTGCGCACCCGCTGCGAGATCAAGAACGTTAACTCCGTGCGGTTCGTCATGCAGGCCATCGAGTTCGAGGCCGAGCGCCAGGTCGATATCTATGACGCGGGCGACACGGTGGATCAGGAAACCCGTCTTTACGATGCCACGACCGGCGAGACGCGTTCCATGCGCTCCAAGGAAGAGGCGCATGATTACCGCTATTTTCCCGATCCCGATCTGCTGCCCATCGACCTCAGCCAGGAATACGTCGACAAGATCCGTGCGGCGCTGCCGGAACTGCCGGATGCCAAGAAGCTGCGTTTCATCGACGATTACGGCATCGCACCCGATGATGCCGGTGTGTTGGTGGCCGAGCAGGAAACCGCCGCCTTCTTCGAGGCGGTGGCCGACGGCCGCGACGCCAAGCTCGCCGCCAACTGGGTTATCCATGAACTGTTCGCAGTCTTGAACAAGTCGGGACTCGATATCGACGAAAGCCCGGTATCGGCGGAAAGCCTCGGCAAGCTCGTCGGGCTCATCGCCGACAACACGATTTCCGGGCGCATCGCCAAGGACGTGTTCGAGATCATGGTCGCCGAGGGCGGCGATCCCGAAGCCATCGTCGAGGAAAAGGGCCTCAAACAGATCACCGATACCGGGGCTATCGAGGGTGAGGTCGACAAGATCATCGCCGAGAACCCGGGCCAGGTGGAGGCCTATCAGGGCGGCAACGAAAAGCTCATCGGCTGGTTCGTCGGTCAGGTGATGAAGGCCACGGGCGGCAAGGCCAACCCCAAGATGGTCAACGAACTTCTGCGCAAGAAACTGAGTTGACGGGACCCGTCCCGTGCGCCGGCTCAAGACTCACGCAAAAGTATTTCTCTACGCCGTTCTGTTCGGCATGATCGCCTACTTCGTGGTGCACATCATGATGCGCATCCATGAAATGTTGATCGGCTGAAACGCCTCCTTCCCTTCGAGACACTCAAAATTCATGGAAGTCTGGGTTTTATTCACCATCGCCGCGGCGTTCTTTCAGAACCTGCGCAACATGATCCAAAAATCCCTCAACGCGTCGTTGTCGGCGGGGGGCGCCGCCTATACGCGTTTCGCCTTCGCCTTTCCCCTGTCGGTGCTCTATTGGCTGGCGCTCAATCAGACCGTCGGCCAAGACCTCACCTGGGGGCTGAAGTTCTGGGTGTTCGTGCTCGTCGGTGGCACCTGTCAGGTGGCGGCGTCGGTGTTCCTGTTGCGCGCCTTTACCTACCGCAGCTTTGCCGTATCGACGGTGCTCTCCAAGACCGAAACCCTGCAGGCCGCGCTGTTTACGATCATCATTCTGGCGGAGCCTGTATCAACCGCCGGTGCGATTGCCTTGGCGATCAGTTTTGTCGGGGTGTGTTTCGTGTCGCTCGCCAAAATGCGTGGCCGGCCCAATGAGTTCTTGGTGTCGCTCGTGCAGCCGGCGGCGCTTTACAGTCTCGGCACCGGTGCGACGCTCGGGATCGCGGCGGTGTGCTACCGGGGCGCGGCCTTGTCGCTCGGCGGTGACGGCGCGCTCTATCAGGCAGCGACGACGTTGATGGTGGTACTCGGCGTCCAAACGGTGCAGATGGCGGCTTACTTGCGCGTCGTCGAGCCCGGTCAGCTGACCAAGGTGTGGCAGGCGCGTGGAAAAGCGGGTCTCACCGGGCTCTCCGCCATGCTCGCGTCGGTTGGCTGGTTTACGGCCATGGCGATGGAGAACGTCGCGCATGTGCGCGTGGTGGGGCAGGTGGAACTGGTGTTTACGTTCCTCGCCTCCATATTCTTTTTCCGCGAGCGTATCGTCCGTGCCGAGGTGGCGGGTACCGTGCTCATTGTCATCGGCGTTGCCGTGCTGTTGCTTTACTAGAGGGCGGCCGCGCGTTCGGCTAGCTTGGTGATGAGACGGTCGAGCTGTGCACGCTCATCCTCGGAAAATCCCTCCAGCAGGCGTTTTTCGTAGTCGCGTGCCACCGGCACGATGTTCTCGTAAATATGCCATCCCCTTGCGGTGAAGGTCAGCATCATGTTGCGCCGGTCCGCTTCGTCGACATCTCGGCGCACCAATCCCCGCTGCACCAACTCGGCGACAGCGCGGCTCACCTGCACCTTGTCGAGATTGGCGTAGGTACAGATTTTCGAGGCGGAGCTGCCCGGCGCATGGCCGATGGCCGCCATCACCCGCCATTGCGGGATGGTGAGGCCGAAACGGTCGCTATAGGTCGTCGAAAAGGAGTCGCTGACCAGTGTCGCCAAAACCGCCAGCCGATAGGGCATGAAGGCCTCTAAATGCAGGAGGTCCGCGGATTTTTCGCCTTTTTCGGCTATCAGCGTGTTCGACATATATATAGTGCCATCCTGATTTTCAGATTGTAATTAGTTTCATATGAAACTAATATAGGGTCAACCTGTAAAATGGAAACGGGAGCGAGGGAGATGGATACGCTGGTCAATAGTGATCTCGATTATCAATCGGGGTTCGGCAACGAATTCGCCACCGAGGCCTTGCCCGGCGCTTTGCCGGTGGGCCGCAACTCGCCGCAAAAAGCACCCTACGGTCTTTACGCGGAATTGCTGAGCGGCACGGCCTTCACCGTCGCGCGGGAGCATAACCGCCGCACGTGGTTCTACCGCATTCGTCCCTCCGCTACTCATAAGCCGTTCACGCAGATCGACAACGGCCTGTTGCGTTCGGCGCCGTTTGACGAAGCGCCGTCGCCGCCCAATCAGATGCGTTGGGATCCGCTGCCCATCCCCGACAATGAAATGGACATCATCGATGGGCTGGTCACCTACATGGGCAACGGCGATCCGACGGCCGGGGGCGGGCTTGCCGTGCATCTCTATGCCGCCAATACCTCCATGACCGACCGCTATTTCTACAACGCGGATGGAGAGATGCTGTTCGTACCGCAGCAGGGGCGATTGCGCTTTGCCACCGAAATGGGCCGCATGGAGGCGTCGCCCAACGAGATCGCCGTGATCCCTAGGGGTATCAAGTTCCGCGTCGAGCTGCCGGACGGGCCGTCGCGCGGTTATGTTTGCGAGAACTACGGCGCGCAATTGCGGTTGCCGAGCCTCGGGCCTATCGGTTCCAATGGGCTTGCCAATCCGCGCGATTTTCTGACGCCTGTGGCATCGTATGAAGACGAAGACAAACCCTGCCAATTGGTGTGTAAGTTCGCCGGCAATCTGTGGGCTGCCGACATGGATCATTCGCCCCTCGACGTCGTTGCTTGGCACGGCAATTACACGCCGTGCAAATATGATCTCGCGCGTTTCAACGCGATCAACACGGTAAGCTTCGACCATTGTGATCCGTCGATCTTCACGGTGTTGACCTCACCGTCGGACTCGCCGGGCACTGCCAACATCGACTTCGTCATTTTCCCGCCGCGCTGGATGGTAGCGGAAAATACTTTCCGGCCGCCCTGGTACCACCGCAACGTGATGAGCGAATTCATGGGCCTCGTGCACGGCCAATATGATGCGAAACCCGAGGGCTTCGTGCCGGGTGGCGGGAGCCTGCATAATTGTCTGGCGGCGCATGGGCCGGATGTCGATTCCTTCACCAATGCGTCCAACGCGGACTTGAAGCCGACCTTCCAGGGCGACACCATGGCCTTCATGTTCGAAACGCGATACCTCTACAAATTGACCCGGTTCGCCCTCGAATCGCCGCAGCTTCAGAAGCAGTATTTCGAGTGCTGGCAGGATCTCAAAAAGAACTTCACAGGGAACTAGATCAGGGCCAGACCAAGGAATGACATACACCAACGAAACCCACGACCCGGCCCTCAAAAGCTGGGTCGCATCGGCCAACGCGTCCGATACCGACTTTCCGATCCAGAACTTGCCGCTCGGCATTTTCCGCAAGAAGGGTTCATCCGAGACGCCCCGGGGAGGGGTCGCCATCGGCGATCAGATCCTCGATTTGGTTGCGGCGCAAAGCGTATTGTCAGGGGCGGCGGCCGATGCAGCCGGTCTTTGTACGGGGCCGTCGCTCAATGATTTGATGGCGGCCGGTCCGTCCGCATGGTCTGCCTTGCGCAAGGGGCTGTCGGAGGTGCTGCGCGAAGGCGGTCCCGCCGATCAGCTGTCGGGTGCGTTGACGGCGCAAACGGATGCCGAGATGTTCGTTCCCGCCGAGATCGGCGACTACACGGATTTCTATGCGTCCATCAATCACGCGACCAATGCGGGGAAGATGTTTCGGCCCGACAATCCGCTGCTGCCCAACTACAAGTACATTCCCATCGGTTATCACGGCCGCGCCTCGTCCATCGTCGTCTCTGACACGCCGGTGAAACGGCCCCTGGGTCAACGCAAGGCCCCCGATGCCGAGGTGCCGACCTTCGGTCCCTGTGTGCGCCTCGACTACGAATTGGAACTCGGTGTGTTCGTCGGACCGGGCAACGATCTCGGCCATTCCATTCCTCTGAAGGATGCCGACGGTCATCTCTTCGGCTGTTGCCTGCTCAACGATTGGTCGGCGCGCGATATCCAGGCTTGGGAGTATGTGCCGCTGGGCCCGTTCCTCGGTAAAAGCTTCAACAGTGTGATCTCACCGTGGATTGTCACTTTGGAGGCACTGGCGCCGTTTCGCGTGCCCGCCTATGCGCGCCCCGAGGGCGATCCGCAGCCCCTCGACTATTTGAAAGACGCCGACGATGCCGCCTCCGGCGGGCTCGATATTCAGCTCGAGGTGTGCGTGGCCTCGGCCAAGATGCGGGAACAGGGCATGGAGCCGCTGCGTATCGGCCTTGCGCCCTTCAAGGACATGTATTGGACGCTCGCGCAGATGATCACCCACCATTCGTCCAACGGCTGCAACATGCAGCCGGGCGACTTCTTCGGCAGCGGTACGTGTTCGGGCACCACGCCCGATTCCTACGGCAGCTTGCTGGAGAAAACCCTGGGCGGGTCGCAGAAGTTCGATTTGCCCACGGGCGAAACGCGCGGCTTTCTTGAGGACGGCGACGAGGTGGTGATGCGCGGCTTCTGTGAGGCGCCGGGAGCGGTCCGCATCGGCTTCGGTGAATGCCGCGCGGTAATCGAGCCGGCCGGCTGACGTCATGCCGGCAAATTTTGATATCAACGCCCTCGACCGGGCGTTCCTGGAAGACCCGTTTCCCACCTACCGGGCGTTGCGGGAAAACGATCCCGTTCACCTGAACGCGGACGGCTCCTACTTCCTCACCCGCTACGCCGATCTGGAGCTTTGCTACAAGCACCCGGCGATGAGCTCCGACAAGAAGGTGGACTTCAAGCCCAATCTCGGGGACGGACCGCTGTATCTGCATCACACCACCAGTTTGGTGTTCAACGACGATCCCTATCATGCGCGGGTGCGCAAATTGCTGGCGGCGGCCTTCACGCCGCGCAAGCTGCGCGAGTTGGAGCCGGTGATCCAACGCACCATCGACACCCTCCTCGACAGACTGGAGAAACAGGGCTCCTTCGACCTCATCGACGATTTTGCCCTCGTGCTGCCGACCGAGATCATCGCCAACATGCTCGGCGTGCATGAGGAAAAGCGTTCCCTGCTGCGTGACTACTCGGTGAAGATCCTTGCGGCCCTCGATCCCAGGATTTCGCAACAAACCCTCGATGAGGGCAATGCGGCGGTGGAGGAATTCGGCGCCTATCTGGAGGAGCTGATCGCCGAACGCCGCCAGAATCCCGACGCGGGCGGGCAGGGGGAAGTGCTCGCGGCGTTGATCTTCGGCGAGGTGGACGGCGAACGATTGAGCCTCGTCGAGTTAGTGCAAAACTGCATCTTTCTGCTCAACGCCGGGCACGAAACCACCGCGAACCTTACCGCCAACGGCATCTGCCTGCTGATGGACTATCCCGACCAGAGGCAACGCCTGTTGGACGATCCCGGTTTGATCGATACTTGCATCGACGAGATTCTCCGGTTCGACAGTCCGGTGCAGTTGGGCAACCGCAAGCTGACCGATGAGGTCGAGGTCGGCGGCGTCTCTATGCCGAGGGGAACCTATCTGCATCTCGCCATCGGCGGCGCCAACCGCGATCCCGCCACCTTCGCCGATCCGGAAACCTTCGATATCGGACGGACGCCCAACCGGCATTTCGCCTTTGCCGGCGGTAAGCACATCTGCCTGGGCGCGTCGCTATCGAAGATCGAGGGCCGCATCGCCATCGGCGAGTTCATCCGCCGCTTTCCGGACATCCATGAAAATGGGCCGCGTCAGCGCCTTTTGCGCGCCCGCTTCCGGGGTTACGAGCACGTGCCGGTAACGGTCTAATCCCGGCCGGCTTCCATGATCTTTTCGGCGGCGTGCTTGGGATTGGTGAACAGCACTTCGTGGCTGCCGCTTCCCAGCACGAGACGGAAGAAACCCAATTTTTCGGACAGGCGCGGATGCCACGGATAGCTGTGCGGCATTGCCGTATCGCCGGTGAAATTGATGTAGGACTTGGCGATCTCCATTTCCGCCGGATTTTTGGCCAGCGAGATTGGTTCGGAAATGGTCCGGTAGGGCTGCGGGTTGAGCTTGTCGTAGGTGGCCTGGGCCAAGGCCGCGTCGGCGTCATTGATGAAGTTCTCGCGCCACACCGGGAAAGGCAGCAAGACCGTATTGTCGGGTGAGGCCGCCGCGATCTGTTCGAACACCCCCGCGTGATGCGGCGGCGCCATATCCTTGAGCGCTTCGCCGTCGTTGGGCACGAACGCGTTCCAATAGACGAGACGACGGATGCGGTCGCCCGCCTTATCGGCGACGCCGGTGATCACCATGCCGCCGTAGCTATGGCCGACCAGGATGACATCGGTGAGGTCGTTCTCAGTCAGGTAATCGACAATGGATTGGATGGCGTCGGCGAGCCCGACATCCTTGCTGCCGCCCGGCTGGTTGCCGGCAACGGTCGGCGTATGTACTTCGTGGCCCGCCGCTTTGATGGGGGCGGCGACATCGGCCAGTTCGGCGCCCGTGTGCCAGGCGCCGTGAACCAAAACGTATGTGGACATGTTTTCCTCCCTGTTCCCCGGTTTCTCCGGGGGTTGTGCATCTTACTTTGCGAGTTTGAGGATGCCCAGATACGTGCTGTCGCCGAGGGACGCTTCCGATGTGGCGGTGCCGTGATCCGGATGGCTGATGGACAGGTCGTAGCTGCCGCTGCCTTCCTCCAGTCCATCCACCTTGAATTCGCCGAACGCATCGGTGGTCGCCTGACCGACCTCGTCGCCATCCTTGGTGATGCGCACGATCGCGCCTTCAACACATTCCTCGACACCGTCCATGTCGGCGATCACGGTGCCACCGATGAAGCATTTTTCGTAAAGATGCATGTTCTTGTAGTAGATTCGCGGTTTGGTGCCGTATTCGGGATGGCGGACCTGCAGCTTTTCCTTCTCGGCGAGCTTCTGCATCTCCTCGTCCTCGATCAGCACCGAGCGTAACGCGCCGGTCGGGCAGACGGTGACGCAGCGGGGTTCCGTCCAACCCCGGTCGAGCAGGTGGGCATCGAAGATCCAATGCTGCGGTACTTGTTTCTCCTCGTTCCAATAAACCGCGCCGTAGGGGCAGGCATCGACGATCTGTTTCTGGCCCTTGGATTTTTCCGGATCGATAATGACGATACCGTCGTCACGCTTATAGACGGCACCGTCCTTGGCCGCCTTGATGCAGGGCGCGTCGTCGCAGTGGTTGCAGGTCACTGGCATGTAGTTGACGTCGACCACCGGCGTTTGGCCGCGTTCCTTGCGCAGGATGTCGAACCAGCGATGCCCGTGACGGGGCATTTCGGCGGTGTAGCCGGGGTATTCGTTGCCGGCATACTCGTCGGCGACGGCGAGGAAGCAGTTGTTGGAGTTGTGGCAGCGGCCGACATCGACCATCAGGTTCCATTTTTTCATTTTCTTACTCCGCTGCGACCGGTTGCGGGGAGCCAGTCTGAGATCCCGGGCGGTTCTTTTTGCCGGTCATGTCCGGGGTGCCGTCCCACAGTTCCACTTCGATGAGGCATGAGTTGTAGGCCGCCGAGTGAGTTTTCTTGGACTGCATGCGGCTCGGTGTCAGATTGTTGATGCAGCCGCCGCGATCGGCTGACTTGCCCGGTTCGCCCACGGGGTCGTAGACGGCGGAGGCTTGGCGCGAGTGAATGATGCCCGGCTGCACCCGATGGGTTATTTGCGCGGCACAGATGACCGCGCCCCGGTCGTTGTAGAGCTTGACCAAATCGTTGTCTTTGATGCCACGGGCCGCCGCGTCGTCGGCATTCAACCGGGCGATCCAGTAGTAATAGCCGTCGATCTCGATCCGGTGATCCAGGATGTCGTTGATGAAACTGTCCTTACCGTCGCCCTTGGTGTGGAAACTGAACCGCGCATGCGGCGACACCAGCTGCAACGGGAACTTTTCCAGCAGATCCTTGGAGTGTTGGCCTTCCCAAGCGGGAATGTATTTGTTGAGGGGCGGACGCTCAGGATCGTTGCCGTAGCGCTTGAGGCTCGAGCTTTCGAATTCCAGCTTGCCCGACTGGGTCTGTAACCCTTCGAGGAATTCCTCGCCGTAGGCGCCGGGCAGCGGCATGGGTTCGGGCACGTCCTTCTTGCGACCTTCCGCGAACCAGCGGAAGGATACCGGCGGACGGGTCTTTTCCGCTTCCGGCGGGACGACGAAATAGCCTTTCTTGAGGAGCTTCTTCCAGCTGATGTGTTTGGGCAGGTCGGACGCATCGTACATACGCTTGATCCAATCCTGCTCCCGCAATCCTTCGGAGTAGTAGGCACCGCGGCCGAGCCGTTTGCACACCGCATAGAAGATTTCATAGTCGGACTTGGATTCGCCCAACGGCTTAATCGCCGGATGCTGAATCCCGATAACGCGGTGGTTTAGCTGTCCGATCCAGTCATACCCATAGCCGCCGGGGTTGGCCCATTCACCGATGTCCCAGCGTTCCCAGTTGGTGCAGGCGGGCAGGATCAAGTCGGCAAACTGCACCTCGCCCTCGTTCCAGATGGATTGATTGACGACGAACTCCAGATCGTCGGTGCGGTACATGTTGACGTAACGGTTGCTGTCCGGCTGCGTGCCGATGTAGGAGCCGCCGTACTTGTACATCATCTTGACCTTGGAATGGCCGGGCGACGGATAACGTACCGGGAAGAACTGCGCTTCCATGGAGCGCACGTCGACGGGGTATCCTTCCGCTTCGCCGTCCATGATCGCTTCGGGAAGCTTCAAGCGCGGGATCGCCTGCACCGTTGGATTCATGGACATGAGCGTCGGCATGCGTTGATAGAGATTTACGGCTGAGCCTGAATGCTGCAAATCGCCCGAGAAGCCGCCTTCGGCATAGCCCGGGAAATAGAAGTTGTAGTCGATCGGGGAGCCGAACTGCAGGCTGCCGAAGTTGATGCCCGGTTTGCCGAGGCCCTGCATGGCCATCAAACAGACCATGGCCCGGGCCCATTGGGCGCCGGTGGCGGAGCGGCAGGCGCCGCCGAGGGTCGTGCCCATGCTGCCGGCGGCGAGATAGGTTTTCTTTTTGCCCCAGCGGCGCGCGAGCGCCCGGATATCGCGGGCCGGCACGCCGGTTTCCGCTTCCGCCCATTCGGGGGTTTTGGCGACGCCATCTTCGTCGCGGCCGAGGATGTAATCCTGCCACTTGTCGAAGCCGGTGGTGCGGGTGGCAACGTACTCCTTGTCGTAAAGGTCTTCGGTCATCCAGACGTAGGTGATGGCATGGGCAAGGGCAGGGCTGGTTGCCGGGCGCGGCGCAATCCATTTGCCGCCGAGCCAGGCCGCGGTTTCGTTGAGGAAGGGGTCGATGTGCACCATTTCGATGCCCAGGTCCTTGGCCCATTGACGGCGGACGGTGCCCTCGTAGGAGCCATAGACGCCGTTGGTCACTTCCGGGTCGGATGCCCAGAACACGATCATCTCGGCATTCTCCAGGCAGTCTTCCACCTGGCCGTAGATTTCCGCGGCACCGTTCCGCATGGAATATCCGTAATGGTGCATGGCGCCCCAGTACCAGCCTTCCCAGCTATCGGGGTTGAGCATGATCTGCGATGCGCCGATGGCGTTGATGAAGCGGTTAAAGGCGCTCACCCAATAGCCGACATTGCCCCAGGTGTGGTGCGAGGTCCTGACGGAGAGGATGGCGCCGGGGCCGTAGGTCCGGTTTACCCGCTTGATCTCCTTCTCAACGATGTCGAGGGCTTCGTCCCAGGAGATGCGTTCGTAGCCGGAAATGCCCCGGTTGTGCGGGTTGCGCTCCCCGTCGGGATCGAAATCGACCCGTTTCATCGGATAGAGGCAGCGATTTTTGGAATAGACCAGCGATTTCGAGGCGAGGCCGTGCGGTGACAGGGAGGTCTTGCGCGGCGGCGTGAAGCTCTTGCCGCGCGCCCGGACGGTATAGGGGGCTGCATCCTCGTCGTCGAAGGCGACGTTCGTCATGCGAACGATCTTGCCGTCCTTCACATAGACGAACATGGGGCCGCCGTTGGTGTTGTTGAAGTAGCGCATCTCGCCGTCACCGGCGGGCATGCCCCATTCCCAACCCAAGGTCTGGGTCATCATCACCGTTTCTGAGAACCAGCAAACGAGCTCGTCGGGCCCGGTAGCGATCAGATTGAAATTCTTGAGGGCATCGATGCGCTTTTGGGGGTCGAAAGGCGGTATCAGCAGTTCGGCGCCAATGGCCGCATTCTTAAAGGACATAACGACGTCGGCAGCGGAATCGATACCTGAGCCGGAGGAGATCTTGCCGTCCCGGATACGGAAATAGCGGCCACGGGAATCGTCGGCCGTCTTGAACTGAACCGTGAGATTTTTTTCTTTCAGTCGGGCGCGGAATTCAGGGTAGCGCCAAGCGGTAAATCGCAGGAACCAGTAAAGGGCCCACAGAATGAATGAAAACTTCACGAAAATGCTCTCCTTCGTCCTCAAATGCGGCTTATTTCCGCTCTTCTTTTAATGTGGGGCAATCTACCACATGGATTTTGGCAAGATCACGCCCGGATAATAGCTAGGTGAAAACCGATGATACATTGACGCCCCGGGGGCGAAGCCATTACATATCCTCCATCCGGTGGGGTGGCCGAGTGGCTGAAGGCGCTGGTTTGCTAAACCAGTATACGGGATACCGTATCGAGGGTTCGAATCCCTCTCCCACCGCCATTCTATATCTATGATTCAGGGCGATCGGCCGGTCTGGCCGCCTATGGAATTTCAGATCATTTTTCTTCATTTGCATCGCTAAGGTACTCCGTTTAGGGGACCACGACGAAGTTGCTAAAGCCGCCGTTCCGCTGGGCGAGACCCGAGATGGCCTCGTTGACGTCGGTGAGGGGATAGCGGTGGTGCTCGAAGACCGATAGATCCAGGATTCCCGCCGCCGCGAGGTCCGCCATTTCCTGGCCCTGCTTGGGGGAGAACCAATTGGAGCCGATGAGTTCGATCTGGTTGTCCATCATCCAGTGGATGTTCACTGTCACGTCTTGGGCAACTGCTCCGACATTGACGAGGCGGCCGCCGCGGCGGAGCGCGCTGAAGGCATCGAGAAGGGCTTCCGCCGGGGCGCCGGGACCGAGCGCGTCGACCACGGCGTCGACGCCCCAGCCGTCGGTAAACTTTCGCGCACGCTCTCCGACCGAGCCTTCACCCAGGGGCAGGGTTTCGATCCGTGCCGGCGCGAGCGCCTTCACCTTCTCCAGCAGTTTCTTGTCACGGCCGGTGCCGAGGATCTTGGTCGCGCCCATGGCGAGGGCGTGCAGCGCGGCACCAAGGCCCAGGGTGCCGCTGATGCCGTCGATCAGGACGACCGTGCCCGGCCCGACGCGCGCCTTCTGAAGCGCGGCGTAGGCGGTGCCGAGATAGCCGAAGCGGGCCGCCTGCTCGAAGGTGACATTGTCGGGCAGTTTGACCAGCGCGCTTTGCGGCGCGGTGGTGAATTCCGTGAACCCTCCATAGGGGTAGGCGTCGAAGCTGCGTTGCGATTCCGGTCCGAAGCCGAAATAGCCCTGGAAGGTGTAATTGGGGCAGTTCATCTGATCGTTTGCCAAGCAATTGCGGCACGACCCGCAAGTTCGGCCCGGATTGACGTAGACGCGGTCGCCCGGCTTGACTTCCACCACCTGGCTGCCGACTTTTTCTATCACGCCGGCGGGATCTAGTCCGAAGATCGCCGGCAGTTCGGGCAGCGGTAAATGCGGGAACCATTCCTTCCAATGCTTCAACACGTTGCCGAGATTGGGCACCATACCGCAGGCCTTGACCCGAACGAGGACGTCGGTCGGCCGGACTTCGGGGATGGGGATGGTGTCCAGCACCATCGGTCCGCCGTATTCGTGCATGCGTGCCGCGATCATGGTTGTCATGGCTGTCCCTCCCCTGTTCCCCGCCGGCCTTCGATTGTCATCGTTATTAGTGGGGTTGGCCGGTTATTGATAGAATATCAATTATGATTTCGCCTCAATTTATACACGTGGCAAAAGACCGTCCAGCCGGAATCGGGCCCGATTCCGGCCCTACGGCGGGAAGGTCGCTTGAGCGGCAGCTGTTCGTGGGAAGCCCGCTTAATTACGAGGCGTCGTGCAGTGACTCGCGTTCTATTCGCGCCACCCACCATTGATGCATGGCCTGGAACATAGGCGTCAACGCCAGTGCGTCTTCGGTCGCGGAATATTCGACCCGAGGCGGGACTTCGGGAAAGACTTTACGGGCGACGAGCCCATCCTTTTCCAGCGCGCGGAGTTGATTGGTGAGCATGGTCTGCGTTACGCCGTCGATCTCCCGGCGTAATTCCCCGAACCGTTTCGTGCCGTGAAAGATCAGGATCTGAAGGATGGAAAGCTTCCATTTTCCGCCGATCATGTTGAATACCAACGGCGCCGGACAGGGCAACCTTTCGGTCTTGGCAATTTTCAGCTTCTTATCCATGGGCTCTAACCCTTTGTTTCTCTCATTAGTATCGAAAATAATACTATATAAGAAAATACTGCCTACTTTCAAAATAAAAGTCTTGGGGCTAGCTTTCGCCTAGAAACAAGAGAGGGCGAAACATGACCATCAGGGTTTACACGATTAGCGGTGCGCCAAGACCCTGGCGCGTTCTGCTTGGGTTAATTTTCAAAGAACTCGATTTCGAGACCGTTGTCCTCAAAGCCTCCGAGGGTGAGCATAAGGCAGAGCCGTTCCTGTCGCTCAACCCGCGTGGAACGGTACCGGTCGTTGTCGATGGCGCCGTGACGATCCGCGATTCTATCGCGGCCCTCGCCTGGCTCGACCGCGCCTATCCAGACCCGCCGCTTTTCGGGGTCGAGGCGGATGAAGCTGCCCGAATATGGCAGCACGTCACGGAGTTTGCCGACTATTTGCGGGCGGCGGTCGACGGCTTGCTGACACCGGTCTTTTTCGAAAATGCCCATGAGGCGACACCGGAGCTGCTCAAGGCGGCCTATGCCGCCAAAGTCGAGTTGGCGGCGCTAGAACGCGCGCTGGAATCCGCTCCCTTCGGTGTCGGCGAGATGCCCTGTGCCGCTGATGCAATTGCCTTTCCCGAGGTGCGCCTGATCCAGCGTGCCATCGATACCAAGCCCGGCATTATGAGCGAGATCGGATTGCAGGACATCTATGGGCAATTTCCCCGCATCGGAACTTGGGTCGAGCGCGTAGAAGCACTTCCCGGATACGAGAAAACACAACCGCACCATTGGAAGGAGGCCGCGTGATGACAGAAGTTGCCGAATACGCTGATTATGTGAAAACCATTGATGTCCATGCGACGCCCGAACAAGCGTATCGCGCGCTGACAAGCGAGATGGATCGGTGGTGGTCGACCCATGTCGAGGGAGCTCTGGAGAGTGTCGGCGACACGATCAAGGTCGCTTTTCCACCTAACAATGGCCATTGGACCTTCGAGGCGACGGTGCTTTCGCCCGGAGACGTCGTCGAACTGAAATGTATCGACGCTTATCATATCGTCGCGGGTCAGCCGGCCGAGATCGAGAAGGAATGGCTTGGTACGACGCTTCGCTGGAACATCGCGCCCGCCGGGAATGGGGCCAGAGTTTATTTCGAGCACAAAGGGCTGACGCCTAAGCTTCACTGCTACGACATCTGCGACGAGGGATGGAATTTCTTCTTCGGCACGAGCTTCGCCGCATATCTCAACGATGGTGCCGGCATGCCTCATTCCGCCAATGGGTAAATTAATCGGCGGCGCTAGATTGTTCACGCTCCCAAATGGCGAAATTCAATCCAACGGCAAAGCGGTCCTTGCCGAAAATCGGCTATTTCGGTGTTTTGTCGAGGATGAGACGGCGGCCGACGGGGAAAAGCTGCAGACCATAACGGTGGGAAATCAAACCCCAGACGCCGCCCGGCGCTTTCAACATGATGAGGACGGCAATGGCGCCCATTAGGATCAGATAGAAGGAGCCGAAATCGGCGAGCAACTCGCGCAGGATGATGTAGATCAGCATGCCGATGATCGGTCCTTCGATGGTTCCGATACCGCCGACCACCACCATGAAGATGACCACCACCGTCCAATCATTGATGCTGAACCCGGCTTCGGGCGACAGCCGTAGCTTTTGCAGGAAGATCAACGAGCCCACCAAGCCGGTGCAGGCGGCGGTCGCGACATAGATGAACAACTTGGTGCGAAACACATTGACGCCGAGACTGCTCGATGCGGGCTCCGAGTCCCGGATGGCGGTGAGCGCGAGACCGTTCCGCGAGCGCAGGATCAGATAGACCACCGCGAACACGATCACGCAAATTCCCAGCGACATCCAATATTCGACGGTCTCGCGGTCGGAGCGGCTGGAAGCGACCTGGCGCACGATTTTGGGAGTCAGCGACATGCCTGATCCGGCACCCAACTCCTCGATCAGACTGGCGCCGAGGGCGAAACTTTCGGCGACGACCCAGGTGCCGATGGCGAAATAGTGACCGCGCAATCGGAAGACCGCGAAAGCGACGGGAATGGAGATGAGCCCTGCAATGGGTCCGGCAAGCGCCATGGCCGGATATACATGCATGCCGACCGAGCCGGTCAGATAGAAGAACGCGTAGGCGCCTAGCCCGACATAGGCTTGCTGGCCGACGGATACCAGACCGGCATAACCGGCGAGAAGGTTCCAGAGCATGGCGAGAGCGAGGTAGTAGGCCATTTCGGCGACGAGCCGCATATCGCCGGGACCGCCCCAATAGGGCAGCGTGGCCAAGGCGAGTAACACGACGAGCGCCAGCGGCGTGAAGATGCGGCTGGCCCGCGTGCTGCGTGCGACCTGTACGGTACTCATGGTTTAGTCTCTCGTCCGCGGGAACAGCCCGCTCGGTAGGATGATCAGGATAACCAGGAACGCGAGGTGGCCCGCGAGGATTTGCCAGGTCGGCGACAGGGCGGCCCCGACCGCTTGGGCGATGCCGAGGATCATGCCGCCGATCAACGTTCCCCACATGCTGCCGAGCCCGCCGATGATGACCGCTTCGAAGGCGAGGATCAGCCGCGTCGGGCCCGAGGCCGGATCGAAATTGGTGCGGATGGCGAACAGCACGGCGGCGAGCGCGGTGAAGATCATGGCGATGGCCATGGCGAGCGCGAACAAGTGGCGCTTGTTGATACCCATCAGTTCGGCGGTATCGGCATCGTCGGACGCCGCCCGGAAGGCGCGGCCGATCTTGGTCTTGAAAAACAGAAGTTGCAGTCCGGCGATGGACAGCACCGCGACCGCGAATATGATCACCGGATAGACGCCGATGGCGATGTCGCCGGGCAGTACCAGGCTTTGTGTTTCAATCGCCCCTTGTTGCAAACGATGGGTATAGGCGCCGAACCCGAGCAACAGCGCGTTCTGGATGATCACCGAGATGCCGAAGGTCACCAGCAGCGGCGGCAGCAACCCGCCCTCCAGGGTGAAGTTGAGGAGGCCGCGTTGCAGAAGATAACCGGCGACGAACATCACGGGCAGCACGATGATCAGACTGGAAACAGGATCGAGGCCGGTTCCCTGGACGACGATGAGCGCGACGTAAGCACAGAGCACGATGAGATCGCCATGGGCGATGTTCACCAGCCGCATGATCCCGAATGACAACGACAGGCCGATGGCAAACAAGGCATAGAGCCCGCCGAGCAGGCTTCCTTGGATCAGGACATTGAGCCATTCCATCGCGCGCCCTCCTATAGCCCGAAATAGGCGGCGGTGATCTTGTCGCGATCGAAGCCGTCGGTTGGTGCGGTAAGGGCGATGCGCCCTTCCTGGAAGCAATAGAACCGCGATGACGCATCGAGCGCCCGGTTGATATCTTGTTCAACCAGGACCACCGTCGTGCCTTCGTCTGTGATGGCCTCGAGACAGGTGTAAATATCCTGGATGATGACCGGTGCGAGACCGAGCGACAGCTCGTCGCAGAGCAATAAGCGCGGATTGGACATCAGCGCCCGGCCGACAGCGCACATCTGTTGCTGACCGCCCGACAAGGCAGGGGCGGGCAGGTGATGAAGGTCTTTGAGTACCGGAAACAGGCCATAGACCCGTTCGAGGGTCCAAGGACCCGGACGTCCGCTATGTGCCCCAAGCAGTAGATTTTCTTCGACCGTCAGGCTGGGGAACAAACGGCGCCCTTCCGGCACCATGGCGATTCCGACACGGACCATGTCATGGGGCGTGCGGTGGCCGATGGGTTTGCCGTCGAACTCGATCATATTCGGCTCGGTGGTCAGGGCGCCGGCCACCGCGCGGAGACAAGTCGTTTTGCCGGCGCCGTTGGCCCCGATGATGGCAACCGTTTCACCTTCTTCGACGGTCAGGTCGATGCCGAACAGGGCCTGGAAATCGCCATAGAAGGCGGAAAGCTGATGGGTCGCGAGCAGGCTCATGAGGCAGGGATCCCCATATAGACCTCGCGTACCTGCGCATCGTTCATCACCGCGTGTGGGTCACCCTCGGCAATCATGCGGCCGAAATTCATCACCACGAGACGGCTCGCAACGGATAGCAAGGCATGGACGATATGTTCGATCCAGATGATCGTGGTGCCTTGGGCGTGAATCGCCTTGATGGTTTTGACCAATTCGGCACATTCATGCTCGGTCAGGCCGCCGGCGATCTCGTCGAGCAGCAAAAGGTTGGGTCGCGTCGCAAGCGCGCGGGCCAATTCCAACCGTTTACGCTGCAGCAGCGTGAGGGTGCGCGCCGGTACGTTGGCCTTGTCGACAAGCCCGGTGATTTTCAGAACTTCCGCACAGCTTTCGTAACTTTCGCGTTCGGTTTGGTGGCCGCCGAAGATGGCGCCCACCAGCAGGTTTTCGTAGACGGTCATGTTGGCGAACGGGTGAGGGATCTGATAGGAGCGTCCCATGCCCAGCCGCGCGCGGGCATGGGCCGGCAGTGCCGTAATATCGTCGCCCTTGAACCGGACGGTACCACTACTCGCCCGCACGTCGCCGGTGATCAGGTTGAACATGGTCGACTTGCCGGCTCCGTTGGGGCCGATGACCGCCAGCGCCTCGCCTTCCTCCACCGACAGGACAAGTTGGTCCGCCGCCTGCAGCGCGCCGTAGGATTTGGACACTTGGTCGAGTTGGAGAAGGGTGGGCATTATGCTTTTTTCGTTTATTTGGGCGTCGGAGACCGCCGCCAACAGGGTAGCTGGCGGCGGTCTTATCCGAGCGCGAGGTCTTAAGAGTACTTGATCGGCTCGAACGCACTGTCGAGCGGAATCTCCGGTGCCGACCCGTTATAGACAATGTGCAGATCGAACGGGAACTTCTCGCCCTTCTTCCACTGGCCACCGACCAGCGGCGTGGTGCAAACGTTCTTGATCGGGTTCTTGGGCCCGCCGCCTTTCCAGGTGACAGGACCGACCAGCGATTTGTAGTCGGTATCGGCGATTGCCTCGACGATGTCTTCCGGCTTCAAGCTGGCGGAACGTTTCAACACGTCGACGGCGACCTCGATGTTGGCGTGCTTGAACCCGATCGGCTGAGTCCATTGCTTGCCGGTCGCGGCGGTATAGGCGTCGCAGAACTCCTGCGCCGTCTCGCCGGTGAGGCCCGACTGGAACGGATGGTGATGCGACCACCAAACTTCCGTCGACGTGCCTTCGCCGCGCGGGCCCAACGCCTCGACGGCGGTCGGGAACAGGATCGCCTTGGGCGGCGTCATGATCTTCGGCTGATAGCCCTGCTGGGCGCACTGCGTCCAGAAGGTGGCGAACTGCGGCGGGTTGAAGATGCCGCAGGCAATGTCCGCGTCGTTCTTCTTGAGTTCGCGGATCTGCGCCGAGAAATCATCCGACAAAGGCGGATACAAACCCAACTGGCGGACATCGAAGCCCTTGGAGCGGAACAATGGCGGCATGCCGTGATCGCCGTTGGCGGCAATGCCGTCGGGATCGTTGGTGAACATGGTGCAGACGATGTTATTCGTCGGCATGGTTTTCCACATGTCGGCGAAGGTCGTCGCGACCTGATCGAAGCCCCAGAAGAAGTGATAGGTATATTCGAACCCTTCCGCCGGGTTGCCGCGGCGACCGAAGAACCATGCCTGCCATGGATCGTCCGACGTGATGCATGGCACGCCGTTCAACTCGCATTGGTCGGATACCGGGTTGCAGGTGTCCGAGGTCGAGGACGCGACCATGAGGTCGACGCGATCATTGTTGATCAGCTGCGCCGCGACTTCGGAGGCGCGGTTCGGGTTCGATTGGCTGTCCTTATAGATGATCTCGACCGGATGGGTCTGGCTGCCGATCTTGATGCCGCCTTTGAGAGCCTTGTTGATACCCTCGAGCACGAACCGGTCAGCTTCACCGAACGCCGCGATTGGGCCGGTTTCCGGACTGACCATACCGATTTTGATGGGTCGTGCGGCGAACACGGCGGGCGCCGGAAGGGTCGCGGCGATTGCGCCGGCCGCGGCAGTACCCGCACTATATTTGAGGAATTTGCGTCGACCGATCCCACGAGGGGTCGTGCGCCCTTTGGCTTTCGAGTCCATTTATGGCCTCCCTGTTGAAGAGGTGAACTGCCAGTTTTGTTGTTTCGCTACGTTTCGTAACGGCTATTTGGTCTGACAGGACGATATGATGCGCTCGTCGGAATCATTCTAGGTCGCGAAATGATCAAGAATCAAGCCTGACTCGAGATCGAGTTTTTAATTTCAGACAAATTTTTCAGTCATCGAAATTTCGGGAAATCCGCCGTCTTCAGGGCGCAGATCAAATATGATTTCATATCAGACTTGATAAAACCGCGCCGCCGTGTCTCCATGAAGATAGGTGTTCCCTGGATTCCGCCGCGTTCCGGGCTGCGGTCGGCGGGTTAAAAAGATGAACAAGAAAGGCTAGTAGATGGCGGGCAAGCGGCAATCCAAGATGGCTGAGGTATCAACAAACGGCGGACGGCTGTTCCGCCGCCGTCAGCAAACCCGCGTCAATCTCTTGCGGGCGGCCTATGAGGTGATGTCCGAAAGCGGCGTCGATGGCGCCAAGATCAAAGATATCACGGATCGGGCCGACGTCGGTTTCGGGACTTTCTACAACTATTTCGAAACGAAAGATGAGATTGCGGTCCAGGTTCTCGATTGCGCGATCAATGACATCGGTCGCCGTAATGTTCAGGCGACGGATCCGTTGCGGGGCCGCGATCCCGTTCTGGTTATGCCGACATCCGTCCGTTTGTGGCTGCATGAATCCATGCGCACCGCCATGTGGGAATGGTGGGCGCGCCGTCCGGACCTGCTGATTGACCGTATGCGCCGGGGATTCGGGCCGTTCGGCACGCGCGACATGCTCGACGGTATCGCGGCGGGCGTCTTCAAGATCTCCGAACGGGATGTCGAACAATTATGGGGTCTCGCCGTTTGGATGATGGTTGGCGGCATGCATGACATTGTCATCGACGGCGCGCGGCCTGAAACCGAGATCGTCTGCGTCGAATCGATTATGCGGGTAATGGGCGTCGAGCCGGATCGTGCCCGCGAGATTTCCAGTGTCGAGCTTCCCGCTCTTCCCCCAGAAAATATCGATTGGACGTTCGAGATCGGCCAACTGGCCGACATGGACGCGGCCGCTTAATCCCGCCATAGAGCTTTCCAAGCAGGAAAAATGAGGCGCGTCGCCGTAGCGGGGGCAATCTGCCCCGAACATAAGTGGCCCAGAATATATATAGACCCTTCTATATAAAAAAGTTCATTTTGCGGCGCAGAAAGTATTGCATAAGAAATATGCATAATCTAACCTGCATAAGGTTTGAGCAGTTTTTCGGCTCAAACGACCGAATTTAGAGGCTTTTTCGCCGCTATTTAAGGGCCCCGTAAGCGCAAAAGAGCTTTCGAGGGTGGGGTTGGAGAAACGGAGAAGATGGACATCAAGCTGATCGAACCGTCCGGTTTGGAAGTTCTTCTCATCGACCCCGACGCCGCGGCGGCGGGCATGCTCTCCAAGATCATCTCCAGTTCAGGCTACCGCGTTGTCGGTATCGTCAGTGAGCCCGGCGAATTGCTTGAGGCGATCGAACGTCACAAACCTTCGGTCATGCTCCTCAATCCCGGCGCTTTCGAAGCCCAGTTTCTTACGGCATTGAATGCGCTGCCAGAGAATTTGCGTCGTCCAACTCTGATGCTCAGCGGTTCGGACGCGCCGCGCGATATGCAAGGCGCTGTCAGCGCAGGCGTAAACGCCTATCTGGTGGTTGGCATCAACGGCAACCGGCTGCGCGACGGCATCGACCTGGCCGTCGCCAATTTCACAAATGTTGCCTTTCTCAAGAACGAATTGAACGAAGCGCGCTCGGCACTCGAGGATCGCAAGGTCATCGAACGCGCCAAGGGCCTGATCATGAAACATCGCGGTCTCGGTGAAGCCGAGGCCTATAAGCTGATGCGGAACCGCGCGATGGAGCGCGGCGTCCGCCTGATCGACATCGCCAACGGAATCAATGAGGCGGCGACGTTGATCGAGTGACATGTCGGCATCCGGCAACGAAGCCGGTGTGCCGCAAATACGTAACTGCCGGGCATCAATGATGTCGCTCGGTGCGGCCAACGGCGGCCAAATATGGACAACGGCGTCCGTGAACCCGGTCTTTCGAGACCGAGGCTCCGGACGCCTTTTATATTTTGGAGAAGACCAATGGGCGCATACGCCAATCCTTTTGATCCGGACAAGTTACTCTGGAACGGCTGTCCGTGCGGACAGCACCGTTCCCTGATTGAACACCAGATGGCCATGGCCGCCGCGGCCAACGGTGACAACTCCTCGCAGTTTTATTGCGAGGAAATCGATGCCGGTACCGGCGCCGGCGCCGTCTCGGGCGGCGGAATTTGTGTGGATCCCAATTGCTTCGTTCGCGATTGCCGCAATCCGGCTCACCGCGCCGGCGGATTGACCGCGCAGGGCAGCTGCGGAGATCCCGCCTGTTTCGATCCCAACTGCGCCGACCAGCAGGCACTGCCGGCCGAACAGTCGGTGTTCGACGAGGTTGAGCCCGATGGCGACGATATGGAACTGGCGCTCGCCCGTTGCGCCGAATCGGCCATCGTGCGGGGCATCTTCGGCACCGATATGAAGCGCCGTAATTTCTTGAAGGCGGTCGGCGCCTCGACGGCGCTGGCGGCGATCAACTCGATCATTCCCCTGGATGCCGTCAAGGCGGCCATCACCGACGCCAAGGGGGCGCTCGAGAAAACCCATCTAAATGTCGGCTTCGTGCCGATCACCTGTGCCACGCCGATCATCATGGCGCATCCGCTCGGCTTCTATAAGAAGTACGGCCTCGACGTGGACGTCATCAAGACGGCCGGCTGGGCGGTGTCGCGCGACAAATCCCTGTCGGGCGAATACGACGCGTCGCACCAACTGACGCCGATGCCGCTGGCGATCACCATGGGTGCCGGTTCGACCGCCGCGCCGTGGACCATGCCGGCCGTCGAAAACATCAACGGCCAGGCCATCGTTCTCGCCACCAAGCATAAGGACAAGAACGATCCCAAAATGTGGAAGGGCTTCAAGTTCGCAGTGCCCTTCGACTATTCCATGCACAACTTCCTGCTGCGCTACTACGTCGCGGAACATGGGCTCGATCCTGACAAGGACATCCAGATCCGCGTTCTGCCGCCGCCGGAAATGGTCGCCAACTTGCGCGCCGGCAACGTCGACGGCTATCTGTCGCCCGATCCGTTCAATCAGCGGGCGGTCTATGACGGCGTCGGCTTCATTCATAAGCTGACCAAGGACATCTGGGAAAAGCATCCCTGCTGCGCCTTTGCCGCAAGCCGCAAGTTCATCGACGAGAATCCCAACACTTTCCTCGCCCTGTGGAAGTCGATCATGGACGCCACCAACTACGCGTCCATCAAGACGAACCGCAAGGAAATCTCCAAGGCGATCTCGCCGAAGAACTACCTTAACCAGCCTGTCACCGTGCTGGAACAGGTGTTGGTGGGGACCTACGCCGACGGTCTCGGCAACATCAAGAGAGTGCCGGACCGGATTGATTTCGATCCCTTCCCCTGGCACTCCATGGCGGTGTGGATTCTCAGCCAGATGAAGCGCTGGGGCTACGTGAAGGGTGACGTCAACTACAAGGCCATCGCGGAGCAAGTCTATCTCGCCACCGACGCGCAAAAGCTGATGGCCGAGATGGCGCTCGACGGTCCTTACGCAACACCTCCGGAGAGCACGTACGAGAAGTACACCATCATGGGTAAAACCTTCGATCCGTCGAAGCCCGACGAATATGTCGAAAGCTTCGCCATCAAACGGACATAGGGAAACCCCGAGCAAGGAACAAAGCATGTCCCGGTCAAACCATATTCGCGCGCTTCTTCTCTCGATTGTTCTGCTGCTGGCGTTCGGCGCCATCTGGCAGATCGCCGTCAGCATGGGCGGCAGTGGAAGCGCGGCGGATATGGACCCGGAATATGCCGCCTTGATGGGCGCGACGGCCAAGGGGCAATCGGCATTGCCGGGTCCCTTGACCGTCCTTGCTCAAATTTGGGATCATGTTATCGATCCTTTCTATGACGCCGGGCCCAACGATAAAGGCATCGGCATCCAGCTTGCCTATTCCATTGCCCGGGTGCTCGTCGGTTTTGGCATCGCCGTCATTGTCGCCGTGCCGTTGGGCTTCGTCATCGGCATGTCGCCGTTGTTCTATCGGGCGCTTGATCCGTTCATTCAGATTATGAAGCCGGTGTCGCCGTTGGCGTGGATGCCGCTGGCGCTCTACACCATCAAGGATTCCATCGTTTCGTCGGTATTCGTCATCTTCATCTGCGCCATTTGGCCGATGCTCGTGAACACGGCGTTCGGTGTCGCCTCGGTGCGGAAAGAGTGGCTGAACGTCTCCAAGACCTTGGAGGTGGGCACGCTGCGCACGGCGTTGCGGGTCATTCTGCCGGCCGCCGCGCCGACCATCATGACCGGCATGCGCATCTCCGTCAGCATTGCCTGGCTGGTGATTGTTGCGGCCGAGATGCTCGTCGGCGGCACCGGCATCGGCTACTTCGTTTGGAATGAATGGAACAATCTGTCCATCACCAATGTCATCGCCGCCATTTTCTTTATCGGCCTCATTGGCATGGTTCTCGACCTGATCCTCGGGCGCTTGTCGCGTCTTGTGGCCTACGCCGAATAACAGCTTGAACAAGGACTAAGGAGACCCGGATGTCGGAAACTCAAATCAGCATTGAAGGCTTGAAGCGAGTATTCCCCGCGTCCGAAGACGACGGCGATTTCACGGTATTCGAAGATGTCTGGTTTAAGGTCAATAAGGGCGAATTCGTCTGTCTGATCGGCCACTCCGGCTGCGGCAAGACGACGCTGTTGAACATCCTTGCCGGTCTGGACAAAGCCTCCGCCGGTAGCGTTATCGTCGACGGCGAAGAAGTCGACGGGCCGAGCCTCAACCGGGCGGTCGTGTTTCAAAGCCACGCGTTGATGCCGTGGATGACGGCCATGAACAACATCGCCTTCGCGGTGACTTCCAAGTGGCCGAACCTGTCGCGCGAGAAGCTTCGCGCGCATTGCCAGAAATATATCGACCTGGTGCGCTTGACCGGTTCCGAATCCAAGAAGCCGTCGCAACTGTCGGGCGGCATGAAACAGCGTGTCGGCATTGCCCGCGCTATGGCTATCGAGCCGAAGATCATGTTGCTCGACGAACCGTTCAGCGCCCTGGATGCGTTGACCCGGGGCAGCCTTCAGGACGAGCTTCTCAGCATTTGCCGCGAGACGGTACAGACGGTGTTCATGATCACCCATGACATCGACGAAGCGCTGTTGCTCGCCGATCGTATCGTGCTGATGACCAACGGACCGGGCGCCCGCGTGCTGGAGATCGTCGAGAACACGATGCCGCGCGACCGCACCCGCCACGACATGCATAAGCACGCGCACTATTACCCGCTGCGCAACCACCTGATCGATTTCCTGGTCGAGCGGTCCGCCAAGTTCCAGGAACGTATTTCGGCACCCGACTACGATCCGCGCAAACCGAAAGTCGTGCGGCCCGGCGTCGTTGCGCCGCGCACTCTAGATGCAGACGCGGATGAGGTCGCCACCGCGGCCACGTCGCAGGCACGGGCATAGGCAAAGAGACGCAAAAGAGCAGGAACAAACTGAACCAATCCAAAAACCGGAATTCTCTATTGAACCAAGGAGATTTTAAAATGACCGACAGCATTCAAGCCAAACTGGGGGCCCTGTTTTCCAGCCGTTCGGCGGCATTGCCGTCTGCGGCGGCCATGGCGATCCTGTTGACCGCGAGCCCGGCCTTTGCGCATCACGCCATGGGCGGCGGCGTACCGTCAACTCTGGGGCAGGGACTGTTGTCCGGCTTCGGGCACCCCGTGATCGGCGTCGATCATCTGGCCTTTGTTATCGCCGTCGGTATCGCCTCTGCCTTCCTAGCGAACCGTTGGATGTCCCCGTTGGCTTTCGTGGCGGGAACCGTCGCGGGATGTCTGTTGATGATCGCGGGCCTGACATTGCCGCTTACCGAGATCGTGATTACCGCGTCGGTGGTGGCCCTCGGCGCGTTGGTGCTGTCCGGGAAAAGCATCCCGGCGACAGTCTATCCGGTCCTGTTTGCATTGGCTGGCTTGTTCCACGGTAACGCCTACGGACAGAGCATCGTCGGTGCCGAGGCGACCCCGCTCCTGGCCTACCTCATCGGATTCGCGACGATCCAATTCGGCATTGCGTTGGGCGCGGGTTGGCTGGTGACGAACATCGGCAAGGCGGTCGCGCCTCAGGCAATCGCGCCGCGTCTCGCCGGGGCGGTTGCGGCCGGCGTCGGTGTTGCCTTGCTCATCGAGAACATCGAAGGCCTGATCTTCGCCTGATGTAGGACGGGGAGGGGCGCCGGAACGGTCCGGCGCCCCATCCGGATGTTCGTGAAGCGCCGCGCTTCATTACCCGAAACGACATGAACCGAGAAGTCATCGATGGCTTCGCCACGCACAACGGAGTGCAAAAAATGGAAACCAATAAATTACCCGTAACCGTTCTTACCGGTTACCTGGGCGCCGGGAAGACGACCCTTCTCAACCGCATCCTCTCGGAAGATCACGGCAAGAAATATGCGGTCGTGGTTAACGAATTCGGTGAGGCCGGCATCGACAACGAACTCGTCGTCAACGCCGATGAGGAAGTGTTCGAAATGAACAACGGCTGTATCTGTTGCACGGTGCGCGGCGACCTCGTCCGTATTCTCGGCACGCTGATGCTCCGCAAGAACAGTCTGGACGGCATCATCATCGAAACGACGGGTCTCGCCGATCCGGCGCCGGTGGTGCAGACCTTCTTCGTCGACGACGATGCCAAGCTCAACGTCGATCTCGACAGTATCGTCACGGTCGTCGATGCGCGCCACTTTCTCGACCAGGTGGATGGCGGGCACGAGGCCCTGGAACAGGTCGCCTTTGCCGACGTGATCCTGCTGAATAAGGTCGATCTCGTGGAGCCAGAACAGCTTGATCGCGTGCGCGCCCAAATCCGGACGCTCAACCGCTTCGCGCCTCTCCACGAAACGGTGCATAGCGCCGTGGAACTGGCTGAAATCCTCAATCGTGGCGCGTTCGACCTCAACCGTCTGCTGGAAATTGAGCCCGCGCTTCTGGAAGAAGAAGACCACGAGCACGACGCCTCCATCACCAGCGTGTCGCTGACCACCGATGTCCCTTTGGATGCCGAAAAATTCGCCGCCTGGATCCGGCCCTTCATCATGGAACGCGGTGTCGACATCCTGCGCTGCAAAGGGATTCTCAACCTGGCCGGTCAGGACAATCGCTATGTGTTCCAGGGCGTCCACATGGTTTTGGAAAGTTCCTGGGGCGCGCCCTGGGGATCGGCGCCGCGCACCAGCCGGTTGGTGTTCATCGGGCGTAATCTCGACGAAGCGGAGTTGGAGGAGGCGTTTCTCAAATGTACAGCTCTGCAGTAAACGACGATGCCGGCGCCCGGGTCGTTTCCGACCGGGTCAAGTCGGCGGAAATCGATCTCGGCGCCTATGTGGTCGGCGGCTGCTTCGCCGGCGCGACCGGAACCGCGTTGGTGGCATTGAGTGACGGAACGGCGGCAACGGTCACGCCGTCGGCCTTTGAAAGCAGCAAGCCGGTGATCCATGAGCTTCCGGAGATTTGCCTGACGGCGATGGCGGATGCGGACGGCGCCGGTCTGCTGATGGGGCTTGCCAATGGCGAACTTGCCATGCTGCGCGCTGATGGTGCGCCCGAAACGCTTGCAACGGTGAACAAGGGCTGGATTGAGCGTCTTGCCGTGCACACGCCGACCGGCCGCCGGGCGTGTTCGGTGAAGCGCACTGTTTATGTCGTCGCGCTGGACGGCGATGTCTTCGCCGCTTTCGGCGATCATGCCAGCACGCCGACGGGTCTCGCCTTTTCGCCGGACGGTAATTGTTTGGCGGCGTCCCGATATGACGGGGTCAGCGTCTGGGATCTGCAGACGGGCGCGCTTGCCCAGGACCTCTCTTGGCATGGCTCGCATACCGCGGTGACCTGGAGCCCGGATGGGAAATTCATCGTTACCGCCATGCAGGATAAGGAATTGCACTGCTGGCGGGTGTCAGACGGCAAAAGCATGCGGATGAGCGGTTATCCTGCCAAGATTCGCTCGCTCTCCTGGGCCATGAATGGGCAGTATCTGTGTGTAAGTGGCGCTGACGTGGTGACCAGCTGGGATTTCGGCGGCAATGGGCCTTCGGGCAAACCGCCGTTGGAACTGGGCTACGTTTACAACGGCATCGCCGTCCAGGTCGCCGCGCATCCGGAGGAGCCCTGGGTGGCCGCCGGTTATGACGGCGGCTCCGTACTGGTCGGGCATATCGTTGCCGGCGATGCCGTCCTTACCCGCCCGCCGGGCGGCGGCGCCATCAGCGCTTTGTCTTGGTCGGCGGACGGGACCCAACTCCTCGTCGGCACCGCCGACGGCGCGGTGTCGCGGATCGAGGCGAGCGAAACCGCGCCTGGCCTATTGACCCTCTCGAGTTGATTGCGACAACGCCGTACGCAGGCGTGTCATTAGGTCGTCGGCGGTGATCACGCCGGTGGACGACAGATCGACGCCGCCGGTCCGCAGCATGCGCGCCGTCCAAGTGTTGCAGGTGTTCAACAGATGGAACGTCCCTCGCGCTTCGTAGAAGTGGCTGTCCGGGTACAGGCCACGCCCCATGGGCGCGGCACGGCCTCCTTCAGGACGCTTGAATTCCGTGGCGATGGCGCCGACCAGGCGCCGGAACCCCTTTTCGGTCAGGGTAACGGAGAGTATTTCGATATCCGTTGAGGTTGGCGAAGGCGCCTGCGCAAGCCCGGCCATATGCATCACCGATGGCGTTGGGGTGAGGGCGGCGCCGAGGGTTATACCGAGGGTTTTTCGTTCGGCGGGATAATACTTTCGATCGCCCCAACCGAATTCGAGAAACGACGCCTGGGAAAAATCATCGGCCTCCGCCAGCAAGCCGGTCGCCGATATTTCCGAGCGCGGCATGATAATGGACGTGTGCCAGCCGTTGCTGACCACTTGAAGGTTGTGGATGCGGGACCCCGTATCTGCAGGCGGCAGTGGCGGCTGCGCGGCGCAGGCGGCCAGCCAAGAGGCAAGAAAGAACCAACCGAATGAGAGGGTAAGACGCTTCATGAAGGCAGGATAGAACGCAGTCGAGGGCCGGGGCCAGACGATATGGGTATTTGAACGTGACGGCCGTGGAACGCGCGACGGGCTCGTCGGTTTAGCGTTCTATCAATATGTCGGCCCTATTTTGCGGCGTACTGGATCGCAAAAAGAATGGGCGACGATGGCGGCCAAGGGAAAGTCGGCGCTGGGCGACAATTTTTATGAGCAGGTCGGTGGTAAGGCCTGCCTACAGCGCGTGCACAACATTCTTTATACGAAACTCTTTACTCACCCGTGGCTGAAAGGGTTTTTCGCGCACACCAAACGTGAGGTGGTCGAAGCACAGCAGACGGATTTTTGGATGGGCTTGATGGGCGGCCCATCGATTTATGGCGGCCGTTCGCCCCGCGACGCGCATGTCCATATGTTCATGCCCGCCGAAGTGTTCGACATTCGACATAAGCTCTTGGCGGAAGCGCTGGTGGAAGCGGGCGTCGCCCCGGATTTGCGCGAAAAATGGCTGGCGATCGACGCCGGGTTCAAGCGCGCGATTGTCAATGAATCGCCCGATGAATGCCATGGCCGCTATCGCGGCGAGGAAGTCATCATCGTACCGCGTCCCCCCAATCTAACCCGTGAATGAAGTGGTGACGCTGCCGGGAGGCTAGTTCATGGTATTGGGCAGCCACAGGGCAATGTCGGGGACGGCGACGATCAGGGCGATGAGAAGTATCAAGGCCACCACGAAGGGCAGCACGCCGCGGAAAATCGTTTCCAATGCCACGTCGGGCATCATACCTTTGATGACGAACACGTTTATACCGATGGGCGGCGTGATCAGGCCGAGTTCCACCACCATCACGACGACGATTCCGAACCAGATGGGGTCGTAGCCCAGCGATTCGATGATCGGGAAGAAGATCGGAATGGTGAGCAACACCATGGCCAGCGAATCCATGACGCAGCCCAGCGCCAGATAGATCAGCAGGATCACCACCAGCACGGCGAGGCGCCCGAGGGCCAGACCTTCGATCCAGCCGCTGATTACCTGCGGCACCGAGGCCAGCACCAGGAAGTTGTTGAACATGATGGCGCCGATCAGGATCGTGAAGATCATCGCCGTCGTCTTCGCGGTATTGAGCAGTGAATCACTGATCATCGACATGGAGAAGGTGCGGTTGACCACCGACAGAATGGCTGCGCCGCAGGCGCCGACGCCGGCGGCTTCGGTCGGCGAAAAGACGCCGGTATAGATGCCGCCGATAACAAAGACGAACAGCAACACCACGCCCCACACATCCTTGATGGCGGCGAGTTTCTCGCTCATGGGTGCGCGTTCGCCGCGCGGACCCAGTTTGGGATTGATCCGGGTCATGATCGAGATGGCGGCCATGAAGAATAGCACCATCAGGATGCCCGGGATAATGCCGGCGAGGAAAAGCCCGGCGATGCTCGTTTCAGTGAGAATGCCGTACAGCACCATGAGGACGCTGGGCGGAATGAGAATGCCGATGGTGCCGCCGGCGGCGACCGCGCCCGTCGCCAGCCGGTCATCATATTTGTAGCGGCGCATCTCAGGCATCGCGACCTGGCTCATGGTTGCCGCCGTCGCCAGCGAAGAGCCGCAGATCGCGGCGAACGCACCGCACCCGCCGATGGTCGCGAGGGCCAAACCGCCGCGGCGGTGGCCGAGCCACTTGTTGCAAGCCTTGTAAAGGGATTCCGAGAGCCCGGCGTTGGAGGCGATATAACCCATGAGAACGAACATGGGCACCACCGAGAGATTGTAGTCGATGGCGGTGTCGAACACGGTCGAGCCCAATAGAGCCAGCGTGGCATGGGTATCGATGAGAATGAGCGTGCCGATCGTCGCGGTCAGACCGAGGGCGAAGCCGATCGGCATGCCCAGCGCCAACAGGCCGAACAGCGCCACGAAAATAACGATTGAGAGAATTTCTTTATCCATGGTCCCTGGAGTCCGTATTGGGGTCCGTATCGCAGGCGCTCAGATTTCGGCCTTGTTGGTGTGATGTTCGTCTGGGTGCCCGGCCAGTCCGTGGGCGATGTGCAGCAGCGTGCTGGTGAGGAACAGGATGCTGGCGACTGACATGGCGAGGCCGAAGGGCCACAGGATGATGAAAAAGGTCGGTGTCATGTCGCCCTGGTTGTAGAGCTCCAGGCTGTGCAGGAACAGGCGCCACACCACGACGCTGAGATAGCAAAAGGAAATTATGTTCACGAGGACGTCGACCGCCGCGCGCAGTTTTGGTGTCATGCGCAGCGTTACGAAGTCGACGGATACATGCTCTTTCTGGTGGGTCACCAAACCGACGGCCAGATAGACGATCAGTCCCATGCTCAGTTCGGTGAACTCGAGCGTAATGGTCAGCGGGTAGTGAAAGAGGTACCGGCCGAGCACATCCGCAAATGTGAGGATAGCCATTGCCGCCAGAATGACGGTGGCGATGCGGGCGAGCCACATAGTGACTCGCCCGTTCAACCGGCTAAGCCCGCCGGTCATTGCATTCGTCATCGCTCAGATCACATCGTGTTGGCTTGGACCTTGGCGAGGAAGTCTTCGTACAACTTCTGCCCGTTGAGGCCCTTTTTGTTCGCCATGTCGATCCAATTCGTGCGTACCACGTCCAGCTTCTTGCGAAGCTTCGGCAGTTCCGCTGCAGCAAGCGTGGCGACCTGGTTGTCGCTGCGCGAAAGGGCATCTTTGCGGGCCACTTCGTCGGCCGCATCCCAGCGCTTGCCCATGAACACCGAACCGGCATGCCCGCCGGCCTTCATCAGGGCTTCCTTGTTGCCGGCGCTTAGACCATCCCAAGCCTTCGGGTTGATGTTGTAACCGAAGGACGAGGCATACATGCCGCCCGGCACTTCCATGTGATAGTGCGCCACCTCGTTGAGGCGGAAGCTGTTGACCGCTTCCCACGGGAAGAAGATGGCTTCCACCGTGTTGCGCTGGATCGCTTCATAGGCGCCGCTGGCCGGCATGGAGACGACGGCCATCTCGAGAGCCTTGCCGATGGCGACGTTGGAGCCGCCTGCGCGGACCTTCACGTTGACCAGGCTTTCGACGGTCGGGAAGGGCTTATTGGAATGCAACAAGCCGGGGCCGTGAACGAAGGAAGCGACCAGCTTGGAGTCGGTGAATTCCATCTTCTCGAGATCATTCTCGGCGTACCAGTCCCAAAGTGCCGGCGCGCAAGTCGTTGCGTTCGGGCAAACGAAGGGCAGTTCGGCGATCTGATAAAGCGAGAAGCGGCCCGGGGTGTAACCGGCAATGAACCACACCATGTCGCGCACGCCGTTCTTGACCAGGTCATACTGTCCCGGAGGCTTGCCGATACCGGCGGTATCCATTTCGATCTTCAGGTTGCCGCCCGAGGCTTTCTCGACGGTCTCGATCCAGGCCTGCTGGCTTTTCATCATCTGGTGCTTCGGGCCCCACCAATAAGCCATGGTGAGCTTTTGTTGGGCTGACGCCGGTTGGGCGGTGAGCGCAACAAGCGCCGCTGCCGCGACCGACAGGGCTGCAAATTTAAGTTTCATAGACGAACACCTCCATGCTCTTAGGTTCAGGAATTCTTTGAGGGACGAAGTTTATCCCAATTTTGAGGCCTCATGCTGTCAATATATTGTTCGGCGTTCAAGCATTCTATTTTTCCGAACTATCATATTTCCTGACGATTTTTCCGCTGTGCGAAATATCAGCCTGCCTGAGATATCAAATCCGCGCCCTTTTCGGCAACCATGATCGCCGGCGCATTGGTATTCCCCGAAGGCACGGTCGGCATGATCGAGGCGTCGATCACGCGTAAGCCCTCGACCCCCCGGACCCGTAGATGGTCGTCGACCACTGCCATGTTGTCGTCGCCCATTTTGCAGGTGCCGCACCAATGGTGCATGGACTGGACGGTGCGCCGTGCGTAATCGACGATCTCGTCGTCGTTCCGGCAATCGGGGCCGGGATCGATTTCGGCGACGATCTTGGATTTCAACGGTTCTTTGGCGAATATCCCGCGCATTAGGCGGATGCCGGCCACGGCCGCGTCGCGGTCGGCCTGCGCCTCGAGATAGTTGGTGAAAATCTTTGGCCGGTCCCCGGCGTCGGCGGAGCGCAATTCGATGTGGCCCCGCGAATGCGGCCGAAGGAAACAGGTCGAGGCCGTCAGCGCCGGATCGCGGCCGATTTCCAGCGTGCCGTCGGGGCTGAACTCCCAACTCATGGGGCGGAACATCATCTGAATGTCGGGCCGGGTGGCGCCGGGCAGGGTGCGGGCGAAGGCGACGGCCTGTGACGAGCCCATGCTCAACAGCCCGCGCCGGGTCATCACGTAGTAAGCGCCGTGCAGGTAGGGCCGCCACCCCCGCAATTGCCGGTTTACGGACGCATCGGCGGTGGATTGGCAATTGTAGTGGACGTAGGCGTGATCCTGGAGATTGGCGCCGACGCCGGGCAGGTCCGCGACCACGGGAATGCCCAATTCCTGGAGCTTTTCCGCCGGTCCGATCCCCGACAGCATCAAGAGCTTGGGGGAATCTATGGCGCCGGCGGAGATAGTGACCTCGCGCCGGGCTTTTGCCTGCTGGATGTCGCCATTGCCGCGACGGTAGCTGATGCCGGCGGCGCGGCGGCCGTCGAAATCGATGCGTTGCACGTGGGCTTCCGTGACGACAGTGAGGTTCGCGCGCGCGCGCGCATTCTCCAGGAAAGCGGCCGCCGTCGAATGACGCATGCCATTGCGGATGCTGAATTGCAGAAAGCCGACGCCTTCCTGCTCGGCGCCGTTGTAATCCGGATTACGGGGCAAGCCGTAGTTTACCGCGGCCTCGACAAAGGCTTTCGATGTTGCATGGCGTAAACGCGGATCGGTCACGGAAAGCTCGCCATTGCCGCCGTGGAAGTCGTCGCCACCGCCCTCGCGGGCTTCCGATTTCTTGAAATAGGGAAACACATCGTCCCAGCCCCAGCCGCTGTTCCCCATCTGACGCCAAACGTCGTAATCCTCTGGGTGGCCGCGCACATAAGCCATGCCGTTGATGGCGCTCGAACCGCCGAGCGTCTTGCCGCGCGGAATATAGATGGACCGGCCGCCCAAGGTTTTTTCCGCTTCCGACGAGTAGCCCCAATTGTATTTGCCGGGGAAGATCAGGCGTGACACGCCGACGGGGATGGTGATCCAGGGACTTTTGGGTTCCGGGCCCGCCTCGAGCACCAGAACGCGCGCCGATGGGTCTTCGGAAAGACGGGCGGCAAGCACGCACCCCGACGACCCCGCGCCGACGATGATATAGTCGAATTCCTCCAATGTTCCCCCGGTTCCTTATGGCCAATGACTTGACAGCCGGAGCCCAGCAGCCAGTCTTTGGCAGAATTATTTGAGCACTGTCTCAAATCTGGACGGTGGTGGAAAGGCGCTTGTTGAAAGCGCAACGACCTGCCAAATTCCGGCCGCCGAGCAAGAAAACGAAGCAGAGAGAAATTGTGTCCAAGCCGCTGACCCTGTTCGAGAAAATCTGGAACGAGCATGTCGTCGCCGATCTGGGTGACGGGTTCTCGCTGTTGTTCATCGACCGGCACAACGTCAACGATATGGGCGCACGGGCCTTCATAACCCTCGAAAAGATGAACTTGCCGCTGCGTCACCCCGAACTCAATCTTGCCGCGGCCGATCATATGGTAGCGACATTGTGCGGGCCGTTGGATCCGTCCTCCGTCACCTCGCCCTATGTGCTGACTGCACGCAAATATGCGGAAAAATTCGGCGTCCGGTTGCTCGATATCGGCAATGACTACCATGGCATCCTGCATGTCAGTGCCGCCGAGTTGGGCTTTGCCTTGCCGGGGACGACGATCGTCTGCGGCGACAGCCATACCTGCACCTTGGGCGCGCTCGGCGCTGTCGCCTGGGGGATCGGCCAGTCGGAAGCCGTACACGTCATGGCCACGCAGACCAGCGTGCAGCGTAAACCGAAGAATATGCGCGTCACGCTCACCGGCACGGTGCCGGCAGGGGTCACCCCGAAGGACGTCATGCTTTATATCATCGGCCAAATGGGTGTGGCGGGTGCGACGGGTCATGCGCTCGAATTTGCCGGCCCTGTGATCGAGGCCATGCCCATGGAAGGCCGTTTCACGCTGTGCAACATGGCGGTGGAGACAGGTGCCCGTTTCGGTTTGATGGCCCCGGATGATACGACCGCCGAGTACGTGAATGGCCGTCCCGATGCGCCGACCGGCGCGGATTGGGATGCGGCCGTCGCCTATTGGCAGACACTTCGCAGCGACGACGGGGCCGCATTCGATCAAGAACTGACCCTCGATGTCTCGAATATCGAGCCGCAGGTTACTTGGGGGATCAACCCGGGTCAGGTTGTCGGCATTGGCGACGCAATCCCTGAAAGCAACGCCGAGGTGGACCGCCGCGCGCTCGACTACACGAAGCTCGAAGAAGGCGCGGCGATCAAGGGAACGCCCATCGACATGGTGTTCATCGGCTCCTGCACCAACAGCCGCATTTCCGATCTGCGCGCCGCCGCCGCCGCTGCAAAGGGGCGCAAGGTTGCGGACGGCGTTACCGCCTGGGTGGTGCCCGGCTGCCAGTCCATCAAGCAACAGGCCGAAGCCGAAGGGCTCGATAAAACCTTCATCGAGGCCGGGTTCATGTGGGGGCAACCGGGTTGTTCTATGTGCGGCGGCTCCGGCAACGAACATACGGAGATCGGCAAACCGGGCACCCGCATCGTTTCAACCACCAACCGTAATTTCGTCGGCCGTCAGGGTGTCGGTACGTACACCCATTTGGTCAGCCCGTTGACGGCGGTCGCTTCGGCGACCACGGGCCGGATCGCCGACGTGCGCGATCTGGAGGGCGCCGATGTCTGAGAAATTCGTTTCCGTCACCGGTGCCGCCGCGCCTTTGCTGCGCGCCAACATCGACACGGACACCATTTCGCCGACCCGCACCGAGAAGGAGTTCGGCGAAAAGGGCGGTAGCAATTTGGCGCAGTTCCTGTTCGCCAACTGGCGCTATGACGAGAACGACAATCCGCTGCCCGATTTCGTCCTCAACCGAACGTCCTTCAAGAGCGCCAAGATTCTACTCACCGGACCCAATTTCGGCTGCGGCTCGTCGCGGGAATCGGCGGTGTGGATGCTCAAGGCCTTCGGTATCAGTTGCGTGATCGCGCCTAGCTTCGGCGAGATTTTCTATAACAACTGCTTCAAGAACGGCGCACTGCCGGTGATCCTCGATGAAGCGACCATCGACGGCTTGGCCAAGGAGGCCGAGCCCGGCGAACCGGAGGCCATCTTTACCGTCGATCTCGAAAGTCAGACCATCGCCACGCCGTCGGGGAAGACCGTCCCGTTCACCATTCCCGCTTTTCGCCGTCAGGGATTGTTGGAAGGGTTGGACGAGATCAGCCTGACGTTGCAGCGTGACGCGGAGATTTCCGAATTTGCCACCCGGGCGAAACAATCCCGGCCGTGGGCCTATCCCAACAGCTAAAATAAGCCCGACCTATCAAGGAGCGTTTCCATGCCGCGCAAATCATTTCCCGAAATCCTGGCCAAAGAAAAGCCCCTGGTCATGCCCGGCGCTTATGACGGGCTGAGCGCCAAACTGTGCGATCAGGCGGGGTTTTCGAGCATTTTCGTCGGCGGTTTCTCCGTCGTTGGCGGGCGCTATGGCGTGCCCGATATCGGCTTGCGCAGCATGAGCGATATCGCGGGCGCGGTGCGCGACATCGTCAGCGTCACCGACCTGCCGGTGTTCGTCGACATCGACGACGGCTATGGCGACGTGAAGAACGCCGTCAATACGGTGCATATCTATGAAAACATCGGCGCGGCGGCGGTGATGATCGAGGACCAGGCCTGGCCCAAGCGTTGCGGCCACCTGGCGGGAAAAAGTGTCGTGCCGATGGAGCAGGCGGTGGCCAAGGTGCGCGCCGTTTGCGCGGAACGCGCCAATCCCAACACCATCATCAGTGCGCGCACCGATGCGCGTGCCGTCAACGGTCTCGACGACGCGTTGCGGCGCGCGGAGAAATTCTTGGAGGCGGGGGCAGACTGGATTTTCGTCGAGGCCCCGGAGACGGTTGAGGAGTTGGAAATTGTCGGGCGTACCTTCAAGGACGTGCCGCTGCTTGCCAACCCGCTCGAAGGCGGCAAGACGCCGATTCTGTCGCCCCAGGACCTCGGCGAGTTGGGCTTCGATATCATCCCTTATGGCCTCAGCTTGATCCTGCACGTCACCAAGACCATGCGCGACGTGCTGGCCGACATGAAAAGCGGCGAGCTGAAATTGTTCAACAAGGGTGCCAGCTTCGACGAATATAAAAAGGTCATCGGTCTCGACGACTGGACCCGGATCGAAGACACTTACGCGCCCAAAAACTAAGCACACCAAAGCATAACGATCGGATAACCGGCGGAAGATTTCAGGGGGCAGGGAAATGGCGGTTCCGCGCAACATGCGCAAAATCATGTGCTGGGAGGATCTCGAGGCACCGGGCAAATCATTCCTACCACGCGCGCTGTGGGAATTCGTTTCGGCGGGCGTCGAAGGGGCCCTGTCGCGGGACGGTAACCGCACCGCGTTCGACGAGGTGTGGCTGATCCCCCGGGTGCTCAAGGACGTCACCGGGCGCTCCATGGACTGCACCCTGTTTGACAAGAAATACGATGCGCCGTTCGGTATCGCGCCCATGGGGGCCTGTGCCCTGTTCGGCTATCAGGCGGACCTCAATTTTGCCCGCGCGGCACGCGCCGCCAACGTCCCATATGTAATGAGCGGCAGCGCGTTGATCCCCATGGAGAAGATCGTCGAGGCCAATCCCGATGTTTGGTTCCAGGCCTATGTCGATGCCGACCGCAGTGCCATCGCCGGGCTTGCCGACCGGGCGTGGAACGCAGGATTTCGCCATTTCGCCGTCACCGTCGATGTGCCCGTGCCCGGGAACCGGGGCAGTAGCTTGCGCTCGGGTTTCGGTTATCCCGTCCGGCCGAATGCGCGCATTGCCTTCGATGGGCTTAGCCATCCGCGTTGGCTGCTTCGAACCTTCTTCCGAACGTTGATGACCAGCGGCATGCCGCATCTCGAAAATACAGGTGCGCAGCGTGGTATTCCCATCATCTCGGGTAAGGCGCCCGGGCGTACCCATGTACGTGACGCGCTCGATTGGGAGGACATGAAATGGCTGCGCGACCGTTGGCAGGGAAAGCTGCTGCTTAAGGGCGTTCTTTCCGCCGAAGACGCCAAAACGGCGCGCGAGATCGGTCTCGACGGATTGTTCGTCTCCAATCACGGCGGGCGCCAGTTGGATACCGCCCTGTCACCGTTGAAGGCTTTGCCCGCGATCGCCGCCGAGAAAGGCGACATGACCCTCATGTATGACGGCGGTATCCGGCGTGGCACCGATGTCATCAAGGCGCTGGCCATGGGTGCCGATTGCGTGCTTGCGGGGCGGCCGTTTCTCTACGCGGCTGCCTTGGGCGAACAGGAGGGCGTGGCGCATGCCATCGACCTGATGAAACAAGAGGTTTACCGCAACCTCGCCCTGCTGGGGTGCAACGATCTCAGTAATCTCGCGTCGCGTTTGGCCTAGGCGTCAGCCGCGGCGGTTCCCAGCACTTCTTCGTACCGGTCGGTAAATTGCGGCCACGCGTCGGGATTGATCAGGCGCGGCGGCCGCTTGCCGTCGAGGGCGTCGGTCAATTGTTCGGCGCCCCACTTGCCGAGATTTTCCCGCGCTGTAAACGTCGAGCCCGCCGTGTGTGGGCTGACGATCACGTTGTCGAGGGTGAGCAGCGGGTGATCATGCGCCGGCGGTTCCGGATCCCATACGTCGAGCCCGGCGCCTTTGAGATGCCCCGCCTTCAACGCGTCATAGAGTGCCGCCTCGTCGTGGATACCGCCCCGCGCCGTGGTGATGAAATAGCTGCCTTGCTTCATTCTGGCGAAGGCGTCGGCGTCGAACATTGTCTCGGTTTCGTTCGTGCGCGGGCAGTGCACCGAAACGTAATCGGCTTGCGCCAGCACCTCATCCAATTCCGCCTTGGTCGCGCTAAATCGTGCCATGGTATCGGCGTCGACATAGGGATCGTAGGCGAGCACCCGCATGTCGAGGGCCGCGGCGCATTTCTTCGATAGTGTGCTGCCCGTATTGCCGATGCCGATAATGCCAAGGGTTTTGCCTGACACTTCATCGCCCATGTAGTGCAACCGCTCCTTGATGGAGCCGTCGCGCATGGCGCGATCTGTTTCCGCGATGCGTTTCGACAATGCCAGGATCATGCCGAGGGCATGTTCGGCGACCGCTTCACGGTTGCCGCCGGTTTGATTCATCACCAGGACACCCGCTTCCGTGCAGGCCGGTACGTCCACCGTATCGAATCCGGCGCCGTTGGCCGACACGATCAGCAAATTGGGGCATTGGTCGAGGAGCGCCTGGGTGGCGTAGTACTTTTCCGGGATGCCGGCCCGCGCGGAATCGATCTGATAGGCGTGCGCCACCGCCATCACCTTCTTCACGTCCTCTTCCGGGCTATCGTTGTGGAACTTATGAAGCTCGATGTCGGGCCGTGTCGCAATCACGTCGAGGAAACGCTGATGCGCGATGAAATTGAAATAGAAGACGGTTTTCTTCGTCGGTCCCTGCGCGCCGTTCATGACGGTGCTCCATGGAATTTGCGGTTCAGAGCCTCTCTGTCTTTGTCGGTATCAAGTGCACGTATTGACGGCAACGAAAACACCAACCAAGTCCAAGTGACCCCGGCAGCACGGTTCTGAGGTTGGATGGACTCTCGTTCTTCGATGTAGATAAGCTGAAAGCCTTCGGATGCTGCAAATTCGATGGTGTCTTGCGAAGATACTTCGAAGCAAGGCCGTGTCGGTGCGCCGGGACCGTGCCGCAAGGAAATGATCATCAAGCCATCGCGCGCGGACAGAAGCCTTAGGTTCCGTGTGGAAGTCCGGCGCTGTTCGTCTTTTAGATGCTGCCAGACACCGTTGACGACGAGGAGATCGAATTCCTCGCCCCGATTGAAGACGTGCGAGAGCGTTGGGAGCACATCGTCCATCCACTCAATACTACGAGAGCCGTGCCGCATCGCGCCTGCTTCGCGGAATTCTGCGACAGGTTCCACTGCGAGGACATCATGACCGCTGGCTGCGAACCATGCTGCATCCCTGCCCGTGCCGGCGCCAATATCAAGAACGCGGCACCTTTTGTCAGGCAGAAGATGCAATAGGGTTGAATATTCCTGGGCGGATGAAATTGCCTCGTATCGGGCGATCAGTGTAGCCGCCTCATCGACGTATCCCTGAATGATCTGGTTTTTCATCTTATCGGATGCGCCCGCGTAGACAGTCCCCAAATGAGACTAATACGATTTCGGCATGCCCAGCACGTGCTGGCCGATATAGCCGAGGATCAGGTTTGTGGAGATGGGGGCGATGCGGCCCAAGCGGCAATCGCGCCATTTCCGTTCGATGTCGAACTCCTTGGCCGCGGCGAAGCCGCCGAAGGTCTGCATGCAGGCTTCCGCCGCGTTCCATGCCGCTTCCGATGCCAACAGTTTCGCCGTATTGGCTTCCTCGCCGCACGGTTGTCCCGCCTCGAACAGGGCGGCCGCCGCGCGCACCATCAGATCGGCGGCTTTCCATTCGGCATAGGCCCGTGCGATGGGGAACTGGATCCCCTGGTTCTGGCCGATGGGCCGGCCGAAGATGACGCGCTCGTTGGCGTAATCGGTGGCGCGTTTGATGAAATAGCGGCAATCGCCGAGGCTTTCGCTGGCCACCAGCACCCGTTCGGCATTCATGCCGTCGAGGATGTAGCGGAAACCCCTGCCTTCCTCGCCGATCAGGTTCTCCACCGGCACCTTGAGGTTGTCGATGAACACTTCGTTGGTCTGGTGGTTGACCATGGCGTCGATGGGCCGCAATTCTATGCCGTTGCCGACCGCTTCCTTCATGTCGACCAGCAGCACGGACAACCCGTCGCTGCGTTTCTTGACCTGATCGGCGGGTGTGGTGCGTACCAGCAAGGTCATGAGATCGGATTTGTGGGCGCGCGACGTCCAGATCTTCTGGCCGTTGACCACATAATGATCGCCTTCGCGCACGGCCCGGGTCTTGAGTTGCGTCGTGTCCGAACCTGTGGTGGGTTCGGTGACGCCGAATGCCTGGAAACGGATGTCGCCGCTGGCAATGCCGGGCAGATAACGTTGCTTCTGTTCCTCGCTGCCGTGGCGCAGCATCGTGCCCATCATGTACATCTGGGCGTGGCAGGCATAGGCGTTGCCGCCGGACGCATGGATTTCTTCGAGGATGGCGCCGCCCGCGCGGATCGGCAGTCCCGACCCCCCGTATGCCTCGGGGATCAGGGCGCCGAGGAAGCCGGACTGGCTCAGCTCGGTGACGAACTCCTCGGCGTATTCGTCGTTGGCGTCCAGTTTGCGCCAGTATTCGCCGGGATAGTTGGCACAGATCGCCCGCACGGACTCGCGGATTTCCGGATAGTCCTCGCCCAATGTCATGGTGGTGAGGCCGTCGGTGTCTTGCTGTGTCTCGGTCATGATCTGCTCGTTTTTTATGTGTCTGATGTGTCTCTAATCTGTTTGGTGTCCGTGCCGAGTTCCGGCGCGATCGACCGATACGGTGGCCGTTCACCGTCGAAGCTGACGGGCAGGCCGATCAGCGGCGTTTCGCTGCCTTCGGGTGGCGCCTGCAACATGCCGCTGGCGATCAGTTGGGGATGCGCCACCAGCTCGTCGATGGACTGAATGGGCGCGTTCGGCACGCCCGCTTTTTCGAGCGCCTTCATCCAGTGATCGCGCGGCTGCTTGACGGTCGCTTCGTCGACCAGTGCGTTGAGCGCCTCGCGATTGGTGACACGGTCCGGGTTGGTCTTGAAGCGCGGATCGTCAACCCATTCTGGATGTCCCAATGCATTGGCCGCCCGGCGGAACAGGGAATCGTTGCCCGCCGCGATGATCAGCCATCCATCGGCGCAGCGGTAAGCCTTGTAGGGCGCCAGGCTGAAATTCTCGGTGCCCAGCTTGCCGGGCACCTTGCCGGAGGCGAGGTAGTTGGCGACGTGGACGCCCACCCAGCTCACTGCCGTTTCCATCAGCGAGGTGTCGATGACGCAGCCTTCGCCGGTTTGCTTGCGGCGGTGCAGGGCCGATAGGATGCCAATCACGCCCCACATGCCGGTGCCGCCGTCGACGAGAGAAGGTCCCACACGTACCGGTTCCTGGCCTTCGATGCCGGTGATGCTCATGATCCCGGCGAAGGCCTGCATGAGCGGATCGTAGCCCGGCCGGTCGGCCAAGGGTCCTTGGCGCCCAAAGGCGCCGAGATTGGCGTAGATCAGCGACGGTTTCTCTTTGCGCAAGGTCTCGCCGTCGAGGCCGAACTTCGCCACCAGGCCCGGCCGCATATTCTGCAACACGATATCGACGTGCCCGACGATGTAGTCCTTGAGTTCATCCAGCTGGTCGGCGTCCTTGAGGTCGACGGCGGCGGATTTCTTGTTGCGGTTCAACGCTTGGAACAGGGCCGAGCTTTTGTCGAGAAAGGGCGGTCCCCACAAACGCGCATCATCACCGTTCACCGGGTTCTCGATCTTGATCACCTCGGCACCTAATTCGGCAAGGATCATACCGCCGAACGGGCCGGCGACGCTGACGCCCATTTCGATGACGCGCAAACCTTCCAAGGGACGGGAGACGACAGTCATTGTTTAACTCCTGAAAGGTTGGGCATGGGTGCATCGCCAAGCGTCATGACCGAGTTCAAGACTGTATCCGTCGCATCGCCGAGTGCCGGGGTACACAATGACCGCGCTTTGGCCTCGATCTGTGCGCGTTCGGCGGCGAGGTCCGTGGCAGGACGCGCGGCGTGTCCCTCAATCACCAATTCCCGTCCATCGGTCAGACGCACTTTCAGGTTGGTGTCTTCCTGGCCGATGGTTGGGTTGGTTTCGAAGCTGACCTTCGCGGCGATGTCGCGCAATGCCGGGTCGCGCGCCGTTTCGGGGGCGAAGATTTCGAGCGCCGAAGTGTCGCGCCCGGTAAGCGCGAGCGCGATGGCCAAGGGCGCGCTGAACTTCGCTTCGAATCCCGTTTCCGGCGTCGTTGTGCCGCACACCACTTCGACCTGCGGATCGCCGTCGATAACGATGTGCGAAATGTCGGGAATCTCAATCTGTTGCTTGAGTTTCGTTGCCGCGTCGATGGTCGCGTGGGTGAGGAAGCAGGCGGCGTGGTGCTTGAAAACGACGCCATGAATTTTCAGCGGATCCTCCAACGGCGCCAGCAACGGTTCTGGATCGTACCCGTCGCCGTGCAGATCGAGGAAACCGCCCGGCGCTTCGATCACGTTGTCGGTGCAGCTGACACCGTAACGGGCCATCTCCGCCGATTGCAGGCCGAGGAACCCGGCATACCCCAACTGAAGCGGCTTGCCGTGTGAGCCGAAGGTTGCCTTGCCACCGGCGGCTCGTGCCGCCGCGAGGCCCAGCGCGGTGATGGTTTCTTCTTCGCTCAGTCGCAGCAGGTTGGCGGCGGCGGCCGCCGCAGCGATCGCACCCAGTGTAGAGGAGGAATGCCAGCCCCTGGCGTAGTGGGCGTGGCCGAATGCGTCGCCGAGCCGCACGATCACCTCGATCCCGGCGGCAAGGGCAGCCATCGCTTCCTCGCCTGTCGCACCTTCGCGCTCGGCCAGGGGCCAGACGGCGGCAGCGACGGGCACCGATGGATGGCCGGGAATGCTTTGGTGGGTGTCGTCGTAGTCGTGAACATGCGAGGCGGTGCCGTTGATCAGCGCCGCCTGTGCAACGGTCCCTTTTTGATCGGTCCCAAGGAACGAGGCGACGGGATGCCCGCCTTCGTCTTTTGCCATCTTGCGCAAGGCGACGACGGCAGGATCGTCGGTGGCAGCAATGGCCACCGCCACCCAGTCGAGCCAGCACAGCCGCGCCTTTTCCTTGTCCTTTTCGGACAGCCGGGCGGGCGTGACCTCGTGAGTTAGCCGCGCCAGCGAAGCCGTGATCGGCATATTGCTCAACGTGCTCATCAAGTCACCGGTTCTTCCAAACCGGGTCCCGCTTCTCCAGGAAGGCGCGCGCGCCCTCGACCTGATCTTCGGAGGCATAAACGTCTGGCCCGGTGTCGAGACGAATGCCTTCGGTCAGCGACATGCCGTGGGTTTTGCGGTAGGTGATTTTCAGGCGTTGCAGGGACAAGGGGGCCGACGAGGTGAGCTCGGCGGCAAAGGCCATGGCCTCGTCCATGAGCCTGTCGAACGGCACCACGCGGTTGAGCAGACCATATTGTTGTGCTTCCTCGACCGGTACGCGACGCCCGGTAAGGAGCCATTCCATGGCGATGGCGGACGGCACCATCTGCGGCAGGGCGACCGAGGCGAAATGAGCGCCCCGTGCGCGCTTGGCTTCGGGCACGGCGAAGAACGCCGTGTCGCTGCACACCCGCAGATCGCAGGCGAGCGCCAATTCGAACCCGCCGGCGATGGCGGGGCCGTTAATGATGCCAAGGATGGGTTTGCGCGAGTCGATCATGACTTCGAGCAGGCTGCGCCGCACCGTGCGTAAGGGGCCGCGAAACGGCTCGCCGCGATCCGCCATGTCGCGCGCTACCTTGAGGTCGGCGCCCGAGCAGAAGGCTTTTTCGCCCGCACCGGTGATGGCGATCAGGAAAATATCGGAATCGTCGTCTGCTTCGAAGATGGCGTTGCCGATGGCGTCGGTCAGGTCGTCGTTGAGGGCGTTACGAACGTCAGGCCGGTTCAGGGTCAGCAGACGGACATGATTTTCCGTCGAGATTTTCAGAATGTCGTCGCTGCTATCGGCCATTTCGCCCTCCGCTGTCCTGCCTAAATCGCCATGCCGGACGTTGATCGGCCTTATTTCCTAATGTATTCGGCGGGGGCTGGCCAGCACTTGCATTGGCGGGCGACGGCGGTCTGGAGGGGCCGGCCCGGCAGGACTATAATCCCGACCGAGAGACACCGGAGGTGCTTGTGAGCGATTTTCCCAAATCCATATCGATCGAAGAGGATGGCCCGCGCGAAGGGTTTCAGGTCGAAAAGACCCTTATCCCGACGGCGCAGAAGATCGAACTCATCGACGCCCTGTCGAATACGGGTCTCAAGCGTATCCAGATTGCCTCGTTTGTCCGACCGGACGCGGTGCCGAATATGGCCGATTCCGAGCAGGTTGTTGCCGGTATCACCCCTCAACCCGGTGTCACCTATACGGGATTGTGGTTGAACGAAAAGGGGCTGGAGCGTGCGATAGCCACCAATCGCCTCCACATTGAGGGCAGCATCACGCTGTCGGCCTCGGAGACATTCTTGAAGCGTAATCAGAACCGCACCCTCGAACAGTTGATCGAAAGTCAGCACACCATCGTCGAGATGTACAAGCGTCATAACGTGGACGTGACGACCGCTAATTTGATGGCGACATTCGGCTGTAATTTCGAAGGCGATATTCCCGAGGAGAAAGTTCTGTCGTTAGCGGGCATCATGTTCGATATCGCCGCCGAACACGGCGTGACCATCAAGCGGTTCGGCCTACTCGACACGATGGCGTGGGCGACGCCCGATCGTATCAAGCGGATCGTTGGCGCCATGCGGAACAAATATCCCGATCTGGCTTTGTCGCTGCATCTGCACGACACGCGCGGCATGGGTATCGCGAACGCCTATGCGGGTCTCGAGATGGGCGTCGCGGAATTCGATTCCTCTATCGCCGGTATGGGGGGATGCCCATTCGCGGGTCACAAGGGCGCGGCCGGCAACGTGTGCACCGAGGATCTGGTTTTCCTGTGCGATGAGATGGGGATCGAAACCGGGGTCGATTTGGAAGCTCTCGTCGACTGTGGCGTCCTGGCCGAGAAGATCGTCGGCCATTCCCTACCTGGTGCGGTTAAGGTCGGCGGCAGCCTGAAGCGCCTGCGCGAGCGCGCCGCCGCCTAGGATGCTGAATTCGTTCCACGCGGAGGAACGCTGCCAAAAATCGAAATTTTTTTCCGCTTGGTCCTTGGTCTCCCGGCGGAAGGTTGCTATTTACAGCAAAGATTAGTGAATTCTGTTGGAGATTCTTCCTTTGGAACGGAATTCGCTCCTGCCGCTATTGGGGACACCCTTATGAAATCTCGGAATCGGGCCGCTGCCAGGGCCCAGGGAATCAAAAAATAGCAAAATGAACATCTACCTTCCCGTCGCCGAAATCTCGATCAATATATTTGTCCTTCTGGGACTGGGCGGCGCGGTGGGTATCCTTTCCGGGCTTTTCGGCGTTGGCGGCGGGTTCCTTATGACCCCCATGCTCATTTTTCTGGGAATACCGCCGGCTGTTGCCGTGGCGACCGAGGCCAATCAGATCGTCGCCTCATCCGTTTCCGGGGCGCTCGCCCATTGGCGGCGGGGCAATGTCGATATCACCATGGGGGTCATGCTGCTGATCGGCGGCGTGATCGGGTCGAGCGGCGGCGTTTGGCTTTTCGCGATATTGCGTGAAATCGGTCAGCTCGATCTGGTGATCAGACTGTCCTACGTGGTCTTCCTCGGCATCATTGGCGCCTTGATGTTCGTCGAAAGTATCCGGACCTACTTGCGGCGTCGTCAAAACAAGCTGCCCGAACGCCGGCGGCACTATTGGATTCACGGTCTACCGTTCAAGATGAAGTTCCGTAAGTCGGGCCTTTACGTGAGCGCCCTCCTGCCCATCGGCATCGGCGCCGCCGTCGGTATTCTCGCGGCGATCATGGGCGTCGGCGGCGGCTTCATTATGGTGCCCGCGATGATCTATCTGCTCGGCATGCCGACCATCATGGTTGTCGGGACATCCTTGTTTCAGATCATTTTTGTCACGGCGAACGTCACGGTGCTGCAGGCGGTAAACAATTACACCGTCGATATCGTTCTTGCGTTCTTTTTGCTGCTCGGCGGGATTATTGGCGCGCAAATCGGCGCCCAAATGGCCACCAAGGTAAAAAGCGAATCCCTACGTATATTCCTGTCGCTTATTGTATTGGGTGTGTGCCTGAAGCTGGGCTTTGATCTCGTCGTCACGCCGGCTGATCTGTATTCCCTCTCGGCGGGAGCGGAATGAGAATGCTTGGGACGACGCCGATCAAAGTCTTCCTGTGTGCCGCCGGTCTCCTGTTTTGTCCGCCGGCAATGGCCCAGGAAGCTGCTCAAGAACCGGCCCATGAGCCGGACGACGTTATTGTCGACCTCGCCGATCACAGCATTGAAATCGATCTGGGTTTCAAGGGCTCGAACCTGCTGGTTTTCGGTGTCACCGGTGACGGCGATGACATCATCGTCGTGCTTCGTGGCCCGGACCGGCGCGAGACGGTGCGCCGCAAGGAGCGGATCGGCGGGATCTGGATCAACGGTTCTTCCATGACCTTCCGCGACGTTCCTAGTTTTTATGCCGTTGCCGCGACCAGGCCCATTCTCGATATGGGAATCGATGCCGATTTTCTTGACTACTACCAGATCGGCAATGATCGGATGGGATTTGCGCCCGTTAGACCGGATCCCGGTTTGGCGGTTTCCGAATTTTCCGATGCTCTTGTGGATCACAGGGTGGCGCAAGGGCTCTTTACCCAAGACCCGATTCCCGTCAAGCTTATCTCAGGACGTCTCTTTCGCACGGCGATAGACCTGCCTTCAAATGTGTCGACAGGTACATTTTCGGTGCGGGTTTACGAGGTGAAAGACGGTAAAATTATCGGTCGGCGGCAAACACCGCTGTCGATCAAAAAGGTGGGGCTGGAAGCCAGGATATATCACTTCTCCCGGGAAGAAGCGTTTCTCTACGGGATTTTCGCGGTGTTGGTGGCACTCATTTTCGGTTGGTTGGTGTCGGTACTATTCCGCAAGGGTTGAGCATGTCGGACGGAATGCAAAAGGCGGAACATTCGAAACGAACTTTCCTGGTCGTCGTCGATAACAGCGAGGAACTGGGGAAGGCGCTTCTGTATGTTTGCCGCCGGGCCGAGATCAATCAGGGCGATATCGCTTTGTTATACGTTATGAACCCGGTGGAGTTTCAGCATTGGGTGTCGGTCGGTGATTTGATGCGCGCCGAACAGAAAGAAGAGGCCGAAGAAGCGGTCAACGCCGTTGCCAAGCTGGTCAAGGAACGGATCGGCCGTGATCCCAAGATTATCATCCGCGAGGGCAATCCCGTTGACGAAGTGCTTCAGGTCATCGACGAAGAGCCGTCGATCACGGCATTGGTCCTCGGTGCTTCGGCCAATGACGAAGGACCGGGCCCCATGGTCAGCCAGTTGACCGGCCGGCTGGTGGGCAAGTTGCACGTGCCGTTAATCGTTGTACCGGGCTCGTTGACCGAAGAAGAGATCTACCGAATCACCTAAAATCGCGGGCTGGTACCGGCGCGCTAAAATAGAAAACACGGGGAGGGGAGCCCATGGCCAAAGGCGCGCGCCGTATCGTGACCGGGCACGATGAAAACGGAAAAGCCGTCGTCGTGATCGACGATATCGTCGAACCCGAAGTCGTCCGAGACAGAGCGGCTTATTTCACCAAAATCTGGACGACAAATGTGTCTCCCGCGGACAACAACGATCCGTTCGACGGCGGCAAACGCGAGGTCGGGCTCACTTGCCCCGGCGGAACGGTGCTGCGTTTCGTCGACATTGGGCCGGGCACACGCACCGCCATGCACCGCACGGATTCGCTCGACTACGGCATTGTCCTGAACGGCGCGATCGAACTTGAACTCGACGACGGCAACACGGTGCGCGTGGAGGCCGGCGACACGGTCGTACAGCGGGGCACCATCCATGCCTGGGTCAATGACGGTTCCGATTGGGTGCGCATGGTGTTTTTCATGATCGACGCCGAACCCGCCATCGTGGACGGAAAACCGCTTCCGGCCATGGGCAGTACCTACGGCCAGCCCCAAGGCAAGTAGGACCTTTCCCATACGGGTTGCCGCCGGTTTGCGGCCCAGATTATAGGCAGGGGTTTGCATCGCCTCCCGCGAGAGGACTATGCTTTCAGCAAAAATATGGTTGCGTCCGATTGAGCCGAGCCCAAGCCGGTTCGAACGGACGAGGGAGAACAGCGATGCTGAGCGTTGAAGAGAACGAAATCCTGACCCGTGTCCGCGCGGGAACCCCCATGGGACGCATGATGAGGCGTTTTTGGTTGCCGATCTGCTCCTCGCACCAACTGCCCGGTCCCGACTGCGATCCGCTGCGCACCAAGCTGCTGGGAGAGCCGTTTGTCGTGTTTCGCGACAGTGGCGGCAAGGTCGGCGTTCTCGACGAGTTCTGCGTGCACCGCCGGGCGTCCTTGGCGCTTGGCCGGGTCGAAGATGGTGGTATCCGCTGTTTGCTGCACGGTTGGAAGTTCACCACCGACGGCACTATTCTTGAAACGCCCAACCACTGCGCCGAGAACGTGAAGCAGAAGATCAAGCAACCCGCCTATCCGGTGCGTGAGGCGGGCGGCATGGTGTGGACCTATATCGGGCCCAAGGAGCAGGAGCCGCCGTTTCCGCATTACGCGTTTTTCGATGGCCCGGGCGAGAACCTCGTCGTGCTGCGCATCAACACCGCCGTGAACTACCTGCAGCTTTATGAGGGCGGCACTGACAGTTCCCATGTCGGTATTCTGCATATGAACATGATGAACCCCGGTTGGAAGGATCAGACTTTCACCAGCGGTGACACCAAGGCGAGCGGTGGCGTCAAAGTGGGCGAGAGCGATGGGACGCTGTCGAGCAAGACCGCTATGTACGTGTCCGCCGATCTGTTTGCGTCCGCGCCCGACTTGTCCATCGAAGATACCGAGTACGGCTATCATTATGCGGCCTTGCGCGACGGGCCGAATGCCGAGGACGGTTCGGAAACCTGGAGCGTGCGCATCACGCCGGTGATGTTGCCCATCGGACGGATGATTCCGGCCATCGCCTTTGGCTTCTATGTCTTCGAGGCGCCCATGGACGACACGGAAACTGCTACCTACGTGGTCTTCCACGGCAAGGAGGCGCTCGACCGTCAGGCGATGATCGACACCATGGGCTTGGCGGATGAACGGTTCTGGAACGACCGCGATTGCAACTTCCGGGCAGGCTGGGACGACCGGCTTGGCCAGGACCGCGCCAGTTTCGGCCATAATTGGTCGGGTTACACGGGCATCGAACAGGAAGATGCCGTCATCGCGCTTTCCATGGGACCGATTGTCGATCGCTCGAAGGAGTATCTGGTGCCTGCCGACGAAGGGGTAATCCGCCTACGCCGCCGGCTTTTGGACTCGGTCAAACGTCATGAAGCGGGTGAGGATCCCATCGCCTTGGCGGTGACGGAGTATGCGGATATCGATGCGCCCGCAGATATCATCATCCCTAAGGGAAGTGATTGGCAGAGCCTCGTGCCCAACAACATGGGACTCGGCAGGCCAACGAAAGCCGCTGCCGAATAGACCTACATCTTCAAGAGCCGTTCCGAGTTGCCGTGCAGGATCTTTGCCTTGTCGTCGGCGTTGAGCATAAGGCTTTCCATCCATTTCGGGCCGGGGGCGTTGGGAACGAACGGATAGTCGATGGCGAACAGGATGTGATCGACGCCCATCTCCTGAATGCAGCATAGAAGTGCCGGGTCCGAGAAAAAGCCGCTCGTTGTGATGTAGAAGTTGCGGCAAAACAGATCGCGGAACGGCACGCCGTTATTCTCGGGGCGATTGATGGCCATATCGATTCGCCACACCAGGAACGGCAATGTTTCGCCTAAATGGCCTAGGATGATTTTGACGTCCGGGTATTTTTCCAGAACGCCGGAAAGGACGATACGGATGCCCGCCGTCGCGGTTTCCATGGTGAAGCCCCAGCCCGCGTTGGCAAATGCCGGGAAGCGATCTAGGTAGTCCGCCAAATAGGCGTTGATTACGGCTTCGTGCGGCAGACCCGGGTGGATGTAGAGCGGCACGTCCAGGGCTTGGGCACGCTCGAATATGGGCCAGAATTCCTTTTGGTCGATAAACTTGGTGCCGCCCGTCAGGCCATGGACCATGGCGCCCTTGAATCCCAGTTTATCGACGGCGCGTTCCAACTCGTCGGCGGAGGCCTTTGGGTCGGCGGTTGGCAGTGCGGCGAACCCAGCCAACCGGTCGGGAAAGGCCTGACAGATTTGGTGGAGTTTGTCGTTTGCTGCCGTCGCCACCTTGACGCCCGTTTCCGCATCCATTTTTTGCGTCGACGGTGCGCCGTGCGACAGCACCTGTACATCGATGCCCGCTTCATCCATGGATTTGACACGTGCCGCGCCCACTTCATAAAGATCGTCTTTGATCCGGCCGCCGAGCTTGCTGTCGCCGCCTTTAAAGTGTGCGGTTACGTCGGGATCGTAATAATGTTCTTCGATGGCAATGACACGCTGGCCGTTCAGAATGGTCATGTGATGTCTCCCTGGATGCTCAGGATGAGCTGGACGAATGAGGCCTTAGACGGCACCTTTGCCCGAACCATAGCCGTCGTATCGGAAGGCGCCAAGACCATCCTTGCATTGCGCTTTGACATGGCGCATTGGCATTGACGGGAGGTCTTTCGGCGTCGCCGAATTAATCCGTGGTTCGGTTAGCTCTTATCCGAAACACCCGCTTCGGCAAAGGTCGCCATGCCGCTATGGCAGGCGGCGGCTGCCTTGACAATACCGAGGGCAATGGCCGCGCCGGATCCTTCGCCAAGGCGCATCCCGAGGGTAATCAGCGGCGGCTTGTTGAGTTTCTCGAGCAGCCGGCGGTGTGCCGGCTCCGCCGACATATGCCCGGCGATGCAATGGTCGAGCGCGCCTGGGCGGCAGGACTCGAGTACCGCCGCGGCGGCGCCACAGACATAGCCGTCCAGGACGACCGGAATTCGTTTAAGGCGCGCCGCCAGGATCGCGCCGGCCATCGCGGCAAGTTCCCGCCCGCCGACAAGGCGCAGTACCTCGAGGCCGTCGATCATGGCGCTGCGGTGAAGGGCGACGCTATCCGCAACAACCTGGACTTTTTTGCCGAGCGCGTTCTTGACCACGCCCGTGCCCGGACCGACCCAATCGCCCGCTTCGCCTTCGAACAACGCGTGACTTATGGCGGCGGTCGCGGTCGTATTTCCGATCCCCATTTCGCCGACGCCGATAACATCCCAATCCTTGTTTACCGCCGCCATGCCCTGTGCGACGGCCATGGCACATTCTTCGTCGCTCATGGCAGGTACTTGCGAAAAATCTCCCGTCGGTGTGTCGACGCCGACATCGGTTACCGAAAGATCCGCGCCTTGTACGCGACAGAGCTGATTGATGGCTGCACCGCCCGCTTCGAAGTTGGCGACCATTTGTGCGGTTACTTCGGCGGGAAACGCGGACACGCCTTGTTGGGCGACTCCATGACTTGCCGCGAACACCAGAATCGCGGTTTTATCTGCGGTCGGTGGATGTTTGCCTTGCCAACTGGAGAGCCAGACCGAAATGTCTTCTAGACGGGCCAAAGATCCGGGTGGTTTGGTAAGCTCGGGTTCGCGTAACTTGGCCTGGTTCGCCGCGGTTTCATCCGGTGGCGGCAGGTCGTCTAACAAACCGCGAACGTCATCAAGGCTGTTGATTGCCGGCAAGTCTTGAGGCATGGATTTCCGTTCCGGCGATTAGAGGGCTTTATACATATAAGCGTTGTATACTAGCTGTGCCAAGGTGACACGACTTTTTCCTTCCGGGGGACAAAATGGCCGTTGACCAAGAAGATTCAGGCGAAAACACCAAAGAAGAAACACGGGCGAGTGCAACCAATGGCCCGCAATGGTTGAATGACTTGAAAATAAGTCTCGGCTTGTTGACACGGGTTCCAACCTTCGTGCCGAGTTTCAACAAACCGGTTCCCGAGCCGCTGGTGCCCGGCCGGATCGCGGCGGCATCGCGTTTCTTTCCGGTCATTGGGGTTGGTGTCGGGATCATCGGTGCCATCGTACTGGCAATTGCCACGTTTCTCGATTTACCGGCTACCGTGTCCGCACTTCTCGCGCTCGTTGCCATGACGATGGTGACAGGGGCCCTGCACGAGGATGGGCTTGCCGACTGCTGCGACGGGTTTTTCGGTGCCGGCAGCCGTGCTGATGTGCTGCGCATCATGCGTGACAGCCGCATCGGGGCCTTCGGCGTTCTCGGCTTGGTTTTTGTCGTCGGGCTTCGTTGGGCGGGGTTGGCTGCCGTCACGGATGAAAGCATCGCAGCGGCGGCAATGGCGCTGATAGCGGCAGCGGGACTTTCGCGGGCGCTGTTGCCGGCGGTTATGCACGCCGTACCCAACGCGCGCGAGGATGGTCTCAGTGCCGGCGCGGGACGGCCCGATTTCACCACGGTGGTCTGGGCAGGATCCATCGGCCTTGCCGTCGCCCTCATCGGTTTGGGGTTTGCCGCCGGGTTGTTGGCGACGGCGTTGGCCGCGGCCGCCGGGGCGGGACTGGCGGCCTACGCTTTGAAGCGTATCGACGGCCAGACGGGCGACGTGCTGGGCGCTACGCAACAAATCGGCGAAACCACCATCCTGCTTGTCGCTGCGGCAACCCTTTGATGTCAGTGCGTCGCCGCTGGTGGTGGATACGTCACGCCCCGGTCGCGGCGCCTTACCGGGGGCGTATCAACGGGCAACTGGATGTGCCCGCAGATCTCGGCGATACGGTGGCTCTTGCCGGGATTGCCTGGCAGCTTCCGTCGGGCGCACTGTGGTTGACCAGCAATCTCGCCCGCGCGGCGGATACGGCGGCGGCTCTCCATCCCCCTAAACGTCCCATCGTCGAGCCGTCTTTTGCCGAGCAGCATTTCGGCGATTGGCAGGAACTGTCCTGGGATGACATCGGTAGCACAGAAGCTGAGGCATTTTGGCAGGACCCGGTCGAAAATATCCCGCCGGGGGGCGAAAGTTTCGCCGCGATGGCGGCCCGGGTGCGTGCGGCAATCCGCAAGTGGGATGTGCAGGCCGATCAGGTGAACGATATCATCGTCGTTGCGCACGCGGGACCCATCCGGGCGGCGGCGTCTTTCGCCCAAAATATGCCGCTTGCAGACGCCCTCGCACTCGATATTGCTCCCCTATCGCTGACCCGTTTCAACGGCTGATCTCCAACCTGGATGTTTTGCATCGTGCGGAGGGGCGTGATAGCGTCACCCCGCCGTCGGGACAGGGAAACCGGTGTAAATCCGGTGCTGCCCCCGCAACTGTGACATGCTTGAACCGTACGGCCGGGCGTTCGATGACCTTCGGGCGGCCGGCAGCCACTGGCTTCCGCTGGGAAGGCGTATGGATCTATAGGCATCAGCCAGGAGACCTCCTCGGTGGCGCCGTTCGACGAAATGATCCTCTCGGGTGGAGGTGGAGGCGTTCGTGCCTGAGTTATCTGCATCTATTGCGCACCGTGGCGTCACGCTGGTTCTCGGCGGTGCCCGCTCGGGTAAAAGTGCGTATGCCGAAAGCCTTGTCGAAGCGGCGGGCGGCGGCATCTATCTTGCCAGTGCCGAAGCCCTCGATGGGGAAATGTCGGCACGGATTGCCCGCCATCGCGACCGGCGTGGGCTGGCCTGGGAAACCATCGAAGAACCGTTGGATGTTTCCGCTGTTTTGAAACGTCTTGTGGACGCGGGCGAACAGCGGCCCGTTCTGTTCGACTGTTTGACCCTGTGGCTTTCCAATCTTCTCCATCACGGCCGCGACGTTGATGCGGCGCTCGACGATCTCGTTGCCGCGATGAAGGCGGCGCCATTTGCCGTTGTGGCGGTCTCCAACGAGGTTGGCGGCGGCATCGTTCCCGACAACGAATTGGCGCGGGCATTCGTCGATCGCGCCGGTCTTATGAACCAACACATCGCTGCCCAAGCGGACCAGGTCGTTCTGGTTACCGCCGGCATTCCTGTTCAACTCAAATAAGCAGAGTCTTTGCATGAGCGTTCGCACCCCCGTTACCGTCATCACCGGTTTTCTCGGTGCCGGCAAAACCAGCCTGATCCGCCATCTTTTGCAGAACAGCCGGGGTAAACGGCTCGCCCTGATTATCAACGAGTTCGGCGATCTCGGTGTCGATGGCGACATCCTCAGGGGTTGCGGGGACGACACCTGCCGCGAGGACGATGTGATGGAACTGACCAACGGCTGTCTCTGCTGCACCGTCGCCGACGATTTCATTCCGACGCTGGAGACCTTGCTCGACCGCGACGACAAACCCGATCACATCATCATCGAAACCTCCGGTTTGGCGCTGCCCAAGCCCTTGGTGAAAGCCTTCCAATGGCCGGAAATCAAATCACGTACGACGGTGGACGGGATCGTCACGGTCGTCGATGGGCCGGCGGTCGAGGCGGGTCTGTTCGCCGCCGATCCCGATCTGGTCGCGCGGCAACGCGAAGCCGACGATGCCGTCGATCACGAAAGCCCCCTCGAGGAAGTGTTCGAAGATCAGCTCGCCTGCGCCGATCTGGTGATCTTGGGCAAATCCGACCTGTTGGACGCCGATGCCATGACGGGCGTGCAGGACTTCGTGCGCCGCGATTGCCGCTCGGCGGTCAAGATCTTGCCGGCGGCGCACGGGCAACTCGATCCGGAACTGGTTTTGGGGATCGCGGCGGCGGCGGAAGACGATCTAGCGGCGCGTCCCTCGCATCACGATGACGAGGAAGACCACGATCACGACGATTTCGAAAGCTTCGTCATCTCTGTCACCGAGGCCGACAATCCGGCTGCCATCGCGGCCCGGATCGAACGCACTCTCGCCATCGACGGCGTGTTGCGGGTGAAGGGTGTTTGCGCGGTTGCGGGCAAGCCAGCGCGCCTCGTGTTGCAGGGCGTCGGCCCCCGCGTCGATCATTATTACGACCGGCCCTGGCAGGCGGACGAAATGCGCGAGGGCCGGTTGGTGGTGATCGGGCTCAAAGGCCTCGATCAGGCCGCGGTCTCCGCCGAACTGGGTGCGGTGTAAAAAGATGCACCTGCTTGTCGCCCAACCCGGTCAGATCGCGCCTGACGGCGAAGCCGTCGATCTCGATCAGACACCGGGCGACATCCTCTTTATTTCCGCGGCGGCCAGCGAATTGGCGGTCATGGCGCGCGCCTGGGCGGCCAAGCCAGCCAGGGCCGATCATGCGGCAAGCCTGCGTCTGACCAATATCATGCAGCTCGATCACAACATGTCGGTCGATCTCTACGTGGAAAAGACCGTTGCCCATGCGCGGCTTGTGATCGTTCGGTTGATGGGCGGTCTGCGCTATTGGCCCTACGGCATCGAGCAAGTGGCCGCAACCTGTCGCGCGCGCGGCATCAAGCTTGCCGTCCTGCCCGGTGACGATACGCCCGATCCCGATCTTGACGAAATATCGACCCTGCCGCCGGAAGCCTGCCGCCGCCTGTGGCAATATTGCGCGCAGGGCGGCGCGGCCAATGCCGAAAGTTTCCTCGCTTACGCTCAGTTCCTGTTGGATGGCGAGACCGAGTGGCGCGAACCCGCGCTGCTCTTGCGTGCGGGCCTGTACTGGCCGGGTATGACCTTTCCAGGGATGGATGATTTGCGCGCCCAGTGGCAGGCGGACCAGCCAGTAGCAGCGCTGGTATTCTATCGCGCGCTCGTGCAAGCGGATGACCTGGCCCCCGTTGATGCGTTGATCGAAGCGCTTGCCGCACACGGCCTCAACGCTCTGCCCATTTTCGTGAGCAGCCTCAAGGATCGGGGCTGCGCCGATATGGCGGCATTGTTGTTGGAAGAGGCGGGCGCGGATTTGATCCTCAATACCACTGCCTTCGCCGTTTCCGCGCCCGGTGATCCGAAAAGCGAGACCCCGTTCGATGGGCTGGATTGTCCCGTGATCCAAGTGATCCTCGCGGGCCAGAACGAGGAAAGCTGGCGCGGTGGTTTGAACGGGCTTGGTCCCCGCGATCTCACCATGAACGTCGCCTTGCCCGAGGTGGACGGGCGCATCATTTCACGTGCGGTATCGTTCAAGAAGGCGCTGCCCTTCGATGAAACAACCCAATCGGCGGTCGTCCGCCATCACCCGGTTGCCGACCGTATCGATTTTGTCGCGCGGCTTGCCGCAGCGTGGACGAAATTGGCGCGGTCCGCGCCTGCCGACCGGCGTGTGGGGGTGGTTGTCGCCAATTATCCCAACCGCGACGGCCGTCTCGGCAACGGCGTCGGATTGGATACACCGGCGGGTATCGCGGCGGTGTTCCGGCGTCTAGGGTCGGAAGGCTATGACCTCGGCAACACACCGCCCCGGACGGGTGATGACGTCATCGCGCGGCTATTGGCGGGGCCGACCAATGCCCGCGCCGATAAATCTGGCGGGGCGGTCCTGTCGCGTGCCGATTACGAAACCCATTGGCGTCAACTGCCGGGCGCCGTTCGCGACCGCGTCATTGAGCGCTGGGGCGCGCCCGACAATGATCCTTTTTTTATTGAGAACGGTTTCGTGCTCGGCCTGCATCAAATCGGGAACGTGGTGATCGGCGTGCAGCCGTCGCGCGGCTATGACATCGATCCGGTCAGGTCCTACCACGATCCCGATTTGGTGCCGCCGCACCGCTATTTCGCCTTCTATTTCTGGCTGCGTCATACCTTCGGGGCGCACGCCGTCATCCATTTCGGCAAGCACGGTAACATGGAGTGGCTGCCGGGCAAATCCTTGGCCTTGTCGGAAGATTGTTTCCCCGATGCCGTATTTGGTCCCTTGCCGCATCTCTATCCCTTCATCGTCAATGATCCCGGTGAGGGCAGCCAGGCCAAGCGCCGGTCGCAGGCTGTCATCGTCGATCATCTGATGCCGCCGCTGACCCGCGCCGAAAGCTACGGGCCGTTGCGCGATCTCGAACAGTTGGTCGACGAATACTACCAGGCGGCGGGTATGGATCCCCGGCGGCTTGCCCTGTTACGCAAGCAGATCCTCGATGTCAGCCGCGATATCGGCCTCGATCGCGACGTCGGCATGACCGCTGACGATGTCGAAGAGGAAGCGTTGTCGAAAATCGACAACTACCTCTGCGAGATCAAAGAGACCCAGATCAGAGGCGGGCTGCACGTGTTTGGCGAAGCGCCGGCCGCCGAGCGGGTGCCCGGTCTTCTCGTGGCGTTGACCCGATTGCCGCGCGGCACCGGCGGCGGTGCCGATGCCTCGCTGATCCGCGCCCTGGGCGACGATCTGGGGTTAGAGGGGTTCGATCCTCTCGATTGCACCCTCGGCGATCCCTGGACCGGTCCTAAACCCGGCGCCCTTGCGGCTTACGGTAATGCTTGGCGCACAGCGGGCGATACGGTGGAACGGCTGGAGCTTTTGGCTGCCGATTTGGTCGAGGGCAATGCCGTGGCCGATGCCGCCTGGACAAGAACCCTCGCGGTGCTGCGGTTCATCGAAACCGAATTGCGACCCATGATCGACGATTGCGGCATGCGTGAACTGGATGGTCTTCTCGGCGGGCTGGATGGGCGGTTCGTCGCACCGGGGCCGAGCGGCGCGCCGACCCGAGGCCGCTTGGAGGTGCTGCCGACGGGCCGCAACTTCTATGCCGTCGATGTGCGCTCGGTGCCGACGCCCGCCTCCTGGACCCTTGGGTGGAAATCCGCGTCGCTGTTGATCGACCGTCATTTCCAGGCGCACGGCGAGTATCCGAAACGTCTCGCCGTTTCCGCCTGGGGCACCGCCAACATGCGCACCGGCGGCGATGACATCGCCCAGGCGCTGGCGCTGATGGGCGTGCGGCCGACGTGGGATGCTAACTCGCATCGCATGACCGGTTTCGAGGTAATGCCGGCGGACGTGCTCGGGCGCCCCCGCGTCGACGTCACGTTCCGCGTATCGGGTTTTTTCCGCGACGCCTTCCCCACCCAACTCGATCTGTTGGATGCGGCGGCGCGCGCCGTGGCGGAGCTGGATGAACCGGCGGACGTCAATCCGTTGGCGGCGCAGGTGGCCGATGACACAAAGGCGCTGATCGCCGATGGGGTCGATGCAGACACGGCGCACCGCCGTGCGGGCCACCGCGTGTTCGGGTCGAAACCGGGCGCTTACGGGGCCGGGTTGCAGGCCCTGATGGACGAACGTGTTTGGGAAACCGACGGCGATCTTGCCGGTGCCTACGTTGCCTGGGGCGGTTATGCCTATGGCGGCGGCGCGGAGGGGACGGCGGTGCCTGACGTGTTCGAAACACGTCTCGCGCGGGTGGATGCGGTGGTGCAGAACCAGGACAACCGCGAGCACGATCTGCTGGATAGTGATGATTACTATCAGTTCGAAGGCGGCATGGCCGCCGCCGTACGGCATTTTTCCGGCCGTCAGCCCGAAATTTACCACAACGATCACAGCCGTCCCGAGACGCCGCGTATCCGCACGCTGAAGGACGAGATCGGCCGGGTGGTACGCGCGCGCGCCGCCAATCCGAAATGGATCGACGGGGTCATGCGCCACGGTTACAAAGGCGCGTTCGAAATCGCCGCGACGGTCGACTATCTTTTTGCCTTTGCCGCGACGGCGCGCGTGGTGGAAGATCATCATTTCGATCAGCTGTTCGATGCCTATCTGCGCGACGACCGCGTGCGTGCCTTTATCGAGGAAAACAATGCACCGGCGCTGCGCGAAATCGCCGAGCGTTTTGCCGAGGCCATCGAACGCGATTTGTGGCACCCGCGCTCCAACAGCGTTGGTGTGCTGCTCAATGAATTACGGGAGGAAGCGAGATCATGACCGAGGTATTGGACGAAGAGGAAATCAACCGTCGTGCCAATGAAAAGCGGCGCAAGCACAAGGAAGCCAAGGACCGTATCCTCGCCAAGAAGGTCAACGAGGGCGGCCTGTTGATCGTCCATACCGGGAAGGGCAAGGGTAAGACGACGGCGGCCATGGGCATCGTTGCGCGTTGCATCGGCCACGGCAAAAAGGTCGGTATCGTCCAATTCGTCAAAGGCAAATGGGAGACCGGCGAGCGGGCCGTGCTCGAGCGTTTCCCCGATTTGGTGACCATGACCGCCATGGGCGAAGGTTTCACTTGGGAAACCCAGGACCGGGCGCGCGATATTGCGGCGGCGCGCGCCGCCTGGGACCGGGCCAAGGAAATGATCCTAGATCCCGAAAATTCGCTGGTGCTGCTGGACGAGATCAACATCGTATTGCGCAACGACTATCTGCCCATCGACGAAGTGGTCGCGTTTCTCAAGAACAAGCCGGCGCACATGCACGTCATCTGCACCGGCCGTAATGCCAAACCCGAACTCATTGAGGCCGCCGATCTGGTCACCGAGATGACCGAGGTGAAGCACCACTTCCGTGCCGATTTCAAGGCGCAGGCGGGCATCGAGTTTTAAATGGCCGGCTCCCGCGCCCTCATGTTCCAGGGAACGGCGTCCGACGCCGGTAAATCCCTGGTGGTGGCCGGCGTGTGCCGGGCGCTCATGCGGCGCGGGCTGTCCGTGCGGCCGTTCAAGCCGCAAAACATGTCCAACAACGCCGCGGTCACCGCGGACGGCGGCGAAATCGGCCGGGCGCAGGCGTTGCAGGCGCGGGCCGCCGGGGTGGCGCCGTGCGTCGACATGAACCCGGTATTGTTGAAGCCGCAATCGGATGTCGGCGCGCAGTTGGTGGTACGCGGCGAAGTCTGCGGTAACTTCGCGGCGCGGCAGTATCAGGAGGTTAAACCGCATCTCATGGCGTTGGTCCGCGACTCCTTTAACCGCCTCAAACGGCAATGCGACATGGTGGTGGTCGAAGGGGCCGGCAGCGCGTCGGAGGTGAACCTGCGCAAGGGCGATATCGCCAATATGGGCTTCGCCTTGGCCGAAAACGTGCCGGTGGTGCTGGTTGCCGACATCGACCGGGGCGGGGTTATCGCCAATCTGGTCGGCACGGCGGATTTGCTGCCGCCCGAGGAACGGGCCCTCGTCACGGGTTACCTGATCAACCGTTTCCGGGGCGATGCCGGCTTGTTCGGCGACGGGCTCGCCACGATTACCCAAAAGACGGGTTTCCGCTCATTGGGCATCTTGCCGTTTCTCGACGCGGCGCGGCGTTTGCCGCAGGAAGATGCCTATTCGCTCGAGAGAACGGCGCGAACGAATGGTGACGCCGTGATCCGCGTCGCGGTGCCGCGCTTGGCACATATCTCCAACTTCGACGATTTTGATCCGTTGATCGCCGAACCGGACGTCGAGGTCACGTTCGTGCCGCCCGGTGAGGCGCTGCCGGGCGACGCCGATCTCATCGTTTTGCCGGGGTCCAAGGCGACGATCGCGGACTTGAAAGCGTTCCGTGCCGAGGGCTGGGACATCGATCTGCAGGCCCATCTCCGCCGGGGCGGCAAGGTGTTGGGGATTTGTGGGGGGTATCAGATGCTGGGCGGCGACATTCGTGATCCTGACGGTATCGAGGGCGCGGCGAAGAGGTGTGCCGGGCTCGACTTGTTCGACATGACGACCGTCCTCACACCGGGCAAGACGTTGCGTGAAGTGTATGGCGTGAGCTGTCCCGGGCACGGCATCGAGAAGCTTCCGGTGCACGGCTATGAAATGCATGTCGGCAATACCAGCGGCGCGGCAACGGATACCCCGTTCCTGATTATCGATGGCCGGCCCGAGGGCGCGGTCTCCGCCGATGGCCGGGTCATGGGCTGTTACGTGCATGGCCTGTTCGCGTCGGATGCGTTCCGCGAGGGGTTCCTCGGCAGCTTGAAACAGCGGGAGTTCAGCGGGATCGTCTATGACGCGACGGTGGAGGCGGCCCTCGATGAAGTCGCCGACGCGCTGGAAAGCCATTTGGATATGGACGCGCTGATCGCCGCTGCGGCGTAACTACGTCCGCACCATGGAGACGAGCAGCGCCGCCATGGCCACCACCCAGAAAACATAGAAGCACGCCGTCAGGTAAACGCGCAGCGCTTGGCGGATGTCGTCGGCGGTGGCTTCCGTGCGGCCGTCGCCGAGCCATTCGTCATTGACGGTTTCGGCGCCGTATTTACGCGGGCCCCCGAGTTGCAGGCCGAGTACCGCCGCCATCGCCGCTTCCGGGTAGCCGGCGTTGACCGAGCGGTGCAGCGGTCCATCGCGCAGCACGACTTGGGCGACTTCGCGGGTGCTGACATCCGACAGGATGGGGGATGCGAGCGCGAACAGAACGGCGGAAAGACGCGCCGGGATATAGTTCAGCAGATCGTCGAGCCGCGCCGCCGCCCAACCGAAATCGCGGTGACGGTCGGTCAGATGGCCGATCATGCTGTCCGCCGTGTTCACGGCCTTGTAGGCCATAATTCCCGGCAGACCGAACAAAGCGGCGAACAGCACCGGCGCGGCAACGCCGTCGCTGAAATTTTCCGCCGCCGATTCAATGGCGGCACGGGCAACGCCGTTCTCGTCCAGGGATTGCGGATCGCGCCCGACGATCTTGCCGACCGCATCGCGTCCGGCGTTGAGACCGCCTTCCTCCAGTGCCGTGGCAACATCGGCAACGTGCCGGTAGAGACTGTTCTGCGAGATCAGCACGGAGACGAGCAGCGCTTCCCAGAACCAGCCCATTAACGTGGGCCGCAGCAGGCCGGAGAGCCAGAGGCCGATGCCGGCGAAAACGATGACGATAAGCGCCAACGCAGCGGTTCCCATCAGCCGGCGTAGGCCGGCATTGAAATCCGCGCGGTTCAGGGAGCGGTCGAGCAAACCGACCGTCTTGCCCATAACCACGACGGGATGGGGAACGAAACGATAGAACCAGCGGGGGTCGCCGATAAGTCCGTCCAGGATCAATGCGCAGGCGAGAACCGTCAGCATCCCAGAATACGTACCCGAATCACCTCTGTTTTGCCGCCCTTTGCAAACTGATGGTGAGTCGCGCTTCCGCCGCCGCGTCGCCGGGTAAACCGAAACGCAACCATCCGGGCCGGTCGGAGAACGGGCGGACCAAAATTCCCATACGCCCCAGATTATCATAGATGTGGGGAGCGTCCGGTGTTTCGACCAGCTTGAACAGGTCGGTGCCGCCGATCACGGGCAATTTTGCCACGCCAAGGATCACCTCCAGGCGCTTGCTTGCGGCGGCGAGCGCGTCGCGGGTGGCCGCGATCCACGGTTCGTCGTTCAGGGCCCGCGCGCCGATTTCGAGCGCCGGACCCGAAACCGCCCACGGGCCCAGGCGGTTTTCCAGGGCCGCAATGTCCTGCGCCGTGCCGAGGGCCATGCCGAGCCGCAGTCCGGCGAGACCGAAGAACTTGCCGAACGACCGTAGGATCAAAAGACCCTGTTGTCCCGCGTGCGGCGCGAGGCTGTCGGATGGTGTGATGTCGGCGAAGGCTTCGTCGACGATCAGCAAGCCGTTTCGGCCCGCCAACCGGTCGGCGAGGCCGAGCAACCGATCGCTCGGCGTGATCCGGCCGTCCGGGTTGTTGGGATTGACCACGACGATGATGTCGGCACCGTCCGCTTGGTCCAAGGTAGAAATCTCGGTCACCCGGCATCCGGCGTCTCGCCACACGCGGGCATGCTCGCCGTAGGTTGGGGAAAGCACGGCAACGTGCGCGCCCGCACGGACGGCCGGCAGCGCCTGTAAGATCGCCTGGGTGCCGGGAGCGGCGGCGACGTGGGCCGTCATCGGCGCGTCATACTGGCGCCGAGCCGCGTCATGCAGCTTTCGCCGCGCGGTGTCGTCGGGCAGCCGGTGCAAACTGTCGGGCGATACGCCCGTGTGCGGGTAGGGGAACGGGCTAATGCCGGTTGAGAGGTCGAGCCATCCGTCCGCCGGTTCCCCGAACCGTTCGATGGCGGCGGCAAGGTTGCCGCCGTGGGGGACGGGCGGCATTGAAGTTGGCGAGAAGACCGGTTGTTCATCCATGACCGGGCTCCGATGGGGCGTCCAACGGCGCGCGCGGCACCGTCAAACCCGTGGGGATCACCAGGGACGTGTCGCCGGTGCCCTGTATCTGCGCCAGGATGCCGTAGACATTGGCCAGGTTGTCGGGGGAAAGAACGTCGGTGGGCGTTCCGTCGGCGACGATCCGTCCCTTGGACATCAGCACCAGGCGGTGGCAATAGCGCGCCGCGAGGGTCAGGTCATGCAGGACGGCAACGACGCTTCGGCCCTGTGCCGCCTGATTGCGGAGGAGCTGCATCAACTGAAGCTGGTGGCCGGGATCGAGCCCCGACACCGGCTCATCGGCGAGCAGGATCGGTGCGTCGACCGCCAGGCTCGCCGCCATTAGAACGCGGATCGCCTCGCCACCTGACAGCGTTGTCACCCGCCTGTGCCGTAATTGCGTGACGTCTGCTTCCAGCATCGCTGCTTCGACGGCGCTGGCATCTTCGGTCGCCGGATTCTGCCATGCGTTGAGGTGCGGCAAACGGCCGAGCGCGACGATGCGTTCGACGGTCATGGGCCAATGGAAGGTGGCGTTCTGCGCGAGATAGGCAATGTGCCGCGCGATTTCCTTGCGTGGCAGTTGGGTGATGGGGTTGCCGTTCAGTTGTACGTCGCCGGCGTCGGGTTGAATGAGGTTGGCGATGGCTTTCAGCAGCGTCGTCTTGCCCGCACCGTTGGGACCGATCAGGCCGATCATCTCGCCCCGGTTCAATGCGAAATCTGCGTCGTTGAGGATAGCGCGGCGGCCGCGCCGGACCGTGAGGCCGGTTGCTTGCAGGACCGTCATCTCCTGGTCCTCCGAACTCGGAAAATCAGGAACAGGAAGAACGGCGCCCCGACAAGGGCCGTCAAGACGCCGAGCTTCATCTCCACCTGCGTGGGGATCAAACGCACGCCAATATCGGCGGCGAGCACCAAGGCGGCGCCGCCAACCATGCTGGCGAGCAACAGACGGCGGGGTTCATGTCCGACGAGGGGGCGCAACAAATGCGGCACCACCAGCCCGATGAAACCGATAACCCCGGCGACCGCAACACCCGCGCCGACGGCGAGTGCCGTACCGGTAATCAGCAGCACCCGCAGGCGGCGGAGATCGAAGCCCAGGCTGACGGCGGTGTCTTCACCCAAGGTGAGGGCGTCGAGGGCGCGTCCGGATGACAGCAACAGGATCGTGCCCAGGACCATAAAGGGCAGCGCGAGATAAAAGTGGTCCATGCTGCGGTCCTTCAACGATCCCAGCAGCCAAAAAACGATCTCCGAAGCCGAAAGCGCATCGGGCGACAGGTTGATGGCGAGAGAGATCAGCGCGCTTGTCAGGCTCGACAGCGCGATGCCCGCGAGGATCAGGGTCAGCACGCCGGGATCGCGCCCGGCAAGGGCGAACAGAAAACCGATGGCAAGGAGCGCGCCGGCGACCGCCGCGGCGGGCAACGCAAACGGGAAGAGATCATAAAGACCGAAATAAAGAACCAGCACCGCGCCAAGTGCCGCCGAGGACGATGCGCCGATGATGCCGGGCTCGGCCAACGGATTGCGCAGCAATCCTTGTAAGGCGGCGCCCGATAGGCCGAGGGTCGCACCGACGGCGATGGCCAACAGCACCCTGGGCAAGCGGATCTCCTGGGCGATGATGGCCGCCGGGCTGTTACTGGTATCGAACAGGGCGGTGACGGGGATGCTTACCTCTCCCGTTATCAACGAGATGCCGGACAGCGCGATGACCACCGCGGACAGGACCAACAGCAAGGCCGCGTCACGAAGACGCGTGCCGGTGATACGCGAGGCGGCGCGTTGTTCCGGCGTGCTCATGGTCGCCCAGCTCGTGATTGAATGGCTCGTGTTTGGAAGGTGTGCGCAATGTCGTTCGCCGCGGTGATGGCGGCGGGTGTGGAAGCGCCGCCGCACAGCCAATAGGCAACGGGAAACTCGGCGCGGCCCGCCGTCGGTAATCCCCGGTCGATGGCGGGATGGCGGACGATCTCGGCGCCGACGCGGGGCCGCAACGGGCCGCGGATCGTGTCGTCGAGTAACAGGTCGGGTTGGCCTGCCACCAGGATCTCGAGCGGCACATAGTCCGCGCGCTTGTAGCCCATCTTGGCGGCAAGATTATCGATGCCGCCCGCCGCCAATAGGGCGTGAACGAGAGTATCGGAGCCGAAAGAGAACCCGCTGCCGCGATAGACAACGCCGACGGGCCGCACCGAACCGATGCGGGATCGCGCTTCGTCGATCCGGGCGTCGATCTCCCCTGCCAGTTGTTTCCCTCGCTCGGGATGGCCGAGAAGCTGCGCGACCTCGTGCACCTGTTGTTTCACTTGGGTGATGGTCTTGGGGAAGCGCAGGCGCACGACACGCACACCGAACCGCTCGAGAAACTTGGTAGTGCGCCGGTCAAACTGGCCGCTGAAAACGAGATCGGGTTCCGCGGCGATGACCTCTTCCGCGGCGCCGCGATTGAGGGGGATACCCTCCGCCCGTTCATACAGGAACGAGATGCGCGGATCGCCGGCGCCCCTGAACAGCGAGACGATTTGTGCGTGATCGGCGAGCGCCAGCACAAGCTGGTTGGCGCAGGTGGCGATGGACATCACGCGGGCGGGGGCGTCCGCCGTCGCGACGGTCGGGGCGCATAGGGCGGACGCCACCATCGCGCCTCCCAGAACTGTCTGCCACACGTCGCGCATTGCGGTATTGCCCCCGTTTGCGTTTAGAACGATACCGTCATTCCGGCGAAAACACCAAACGGTGCGGAGGCGAAACCCGCCGCGCTTTCGTAATCGACGTCTAGGATATTCTCGATCCGGCCATGCAGCTTGATCCGTTCCGTCGCCTGGTAGGCCGCGGCCAGATCGAAGCGCCAATGCTGACCGAGATAGGTGATGCCGGAATTACTCGATGACCCATAGAAATCCTTATGATCGGATTCCCATTCACCGTCGAGCCGCAGCGACGCCTTGCCGTCTAGGAATCCGTAATCGACGGCGAAATTGACCCGGTGGCGTGGAACCCGGTCGATCTCGGTGCCGTCCTGATCGGCGGTGAGCGTGTAGGTGTGGTTGGCTGACAGCTCGAGGCGCTTGCCGCCCTGGTCGTAGGCGAGGACCGAAACGCTATCCTCGAAGCCCTGGCTTTTCATGCGGTCGCGGTTGGTCCAGCCATCGGTCGTGCTGATGAAAACGAGTTGATCGTCGATCTTGTTGCGGAAATAGGTGGCGCCCAAGGTCACCCGATTGTTCCACAGCGATTGTTCGAACCCGGCGTCCCACAATTTGGTGCTTTCCGGGCTGAGGATTGTTTTGTTGGGATATTCGTGTAGCTGGGCGAGGGTTGGCGCCGCGAAACCGGTAGCATAGCTCGTCCTGAGCACGGTTCCGGTTTCCTTGACGTCATAGGAAAGGCCGGCGCGATAGGTCCATTCGCCGTTGAAGCGATTGTCGTGGACACCGTCGAAACTGTCGAAGCTGATGCCGGCGGTCACGAACAGCCGGTCGAAAAACCCGTTTTGTGTCTGAACGAATAGATTGCTGTGGACCTTGCGCCGGTCGAGAGATTCATTCGGCTGATCCGTGCTGCCGCCGCTGAGGCTGGCATACCGTTCCTGATCGAGGCCGGCACCCGCCGTCAACACGTTATCGTCATCGAGGTAGTAGGACGCCTTGTAGTCGACGGCGCGGTACCAGGAATCTGCGCCGAAGCTGAAAGCGAGATCGTCGGTGCGGCGAATGTGCGTGTCGGTACCGGACAGGGTGAGCAGATTTTCGAGCGCTCCGCCGAGAGCATCATAGCGCCCCTGCATGGAATAGGATGTGACCTCTTTATCCTTGGTCCGGTCATCGTCGACCGCCCGCCGTGAGGTGACGCGATCGAACTCGCTATAGAGTGCCGAGTGGTCAAGGGTCGCGCGCAGTTCCGTCCCTGGCGTCGGACGCAGTCCGCCGTTGAACCCGACAGAGAAGGACTGGCTGCCGTCATTTTCCGTCGGCCGGTCGAAGCCTGGAGGGATACGGTTTTCGTTGGCGGCGGAGAACCCTTCCGTGGAGAAAGCTGTACCGGAAAGGGCGTAATCGAATCCCATACCGCTACCGGTGGCGCCGCCGCCGCCGACATTGGCGGCCAACAGGCCGGTGCGCCTGGAGCCCGCTTCCGCTTTCACCTGGCCGGAAACGTCGCCGGCACCTTTCTTGGTGATGATATTGATCACCGCGCCGTTGGCCCGCGAGCCGTACAGGGTGGCTTGCGGCCCCCGGATGATTTCAATGCGCTCGATATTCGTGGTGAGCAGGTGTTCGAAATTGAACGCGGCGCGCGTGGTGCCGGGATCGTTTTGTTTGACGCCGTTGATCAGCACCAGCGTATGTTCCTCCTCGAGGCCGCGGAACTTGATCTCGGCGGAACTGCCCGTCGGACCGTTCTGTTGCACGCTGAGGCCGGGCGTACGGCGCAGCACGTCGGCGACCGACGGTAACTGCATGCGTTCAAGATCGCCGGCGGTGATCACCGTGATGGAGCTGCCGAGCTTATTGCGTTCGGTCGGCGTTCGCGTCGCGGTTACGACGATATCTTCCAAGGTGGTTGGGGTTTGTGCGGTAGCGGGAGCCGCCCAAGCTGCGCCAAGGCCCAAGATCGAAGCAAAGACAATTCTGGTGTGGAAAAGAGATTGGAAAGTCACGGCGTCCCCCGCTTTGTGATGCACGACACATCACCTATCGCGGTTTCGCCGCTCTGCCCGGTCTTCCCGCCCCGGCAGCAGGGTGATGCTCGCGACGGCAGGTCTCCTGACTTGCGGATCACCGGATACGCCCCGCCTTCCCAAGTAGCCTAAGCTGCCCAGTGGCATGCGTGGAACGTTCCTCACCGCTTACAGTTGCGGGAGCAGTCACGGAATTTCACCGTGTTCCCTCTTGCTTCCCCGTGGGGGAGCCGTCGCTGGTTACAAGTTCCGCTAAGGCCGATGGCTTGTCAAGGAAACAGCCATCGGCCCAACGGAATATCTTGCGGAATGGTTTGGTTTAAGCCGCTTTCGAAAGTGCCCGCCAAACGCGCTCCGGTGTCGCCGGCAATTCCATGTTGGTGACACCGGCGGATTCGAGGGCGTCGACGATGGCGTTGATCACCGTCGGCGTCGCGCCCACGGTGCCGCCTTCGCCCGCACCCTTGACGCCCAACGGATTGGACGGCGACGGCACTTCGCTCATGCCGATCTGGAAGGACGGCACGTCGTCGGCACGCGGCATGGCGTAGTCGAGGAACGATCCGCTCAACAACTGGCCGCTTTCGCGGTCATAGACCATGTCTTCCAACAGCGCCTGGCCGACCCCTTGGACGATGCCGCCGTGGATTTGGCCCGCGACCAGCAACGGATTGATGATGTTGCCCATATCGTCGACGGCGAAGAAGCGGTCGATCACCACCTTGCCGGTGTCGGGATCGATCTCCACCTCGCAGACGTGCGCCCCGTTGGGGAAGCTCGACATGGTGGTCGCGAAGTTGCCGACGCCTTCCAGGCCGGTGCCCAATTCGCTGGGCGGACCCGCCGGGATGTAGGCGAACTTGGCCACTTCGGTCATCGGGATCGCCTTGTCGGTGCCCGTCACCTTGTAGAGCCCGTCGACGAACTCGAGGTCGCTCTCTCCCGCTTCGAGCATCATGCCGGCGAACTTCTTGCCGCTCTCGATGACCGCTTCCGCGGCCGCTTTGAGGGCGCTGCCGCCCACATGCGCGCTTCGCGAGGCATAGGTGCCGCGCCCGAAGGAAACGGCCGCCGTGTCGCCCTGAACGAGCTTGATGTCCTCGAACGGCACGCCGAGCAAATCGGAGGCGATCTGCTTGTAGGTTGTCTCGTGACCCTGACCGTGGGAGAACGTGCCGGCAACAATGGTCAGCGATCCAGACGGATCGAACCGCAGTTCCATGCGGTCGTTGAAGATGCCGGTGTTGTCGATGTAGTAGGAAAGTCCGAGCCCGCGCTTCTTGCCGGCCTTTTCGCTTTCCGCGCGCCGCTTGGCGAAGTTCTTGTAGTCGGAAAGCTCCAGGCACTTGTCGAGTGCGGTCGCATAGTCACCCGAATCGTAGATTTGATGGGTGTGGGTCTCGAATGGGAATTCCGACGGCTGGATAAAGTTCCTCTTTCGGATTTCCGCCGGGTCCATGCCGATGCCGCGTGCCGCGGCATCCATGAGGCGTTCGATCGTATAGGTCGCTTCGGGACGGCCCGCGCCGCGATAGGGCGTGGTCGGCGGCGTGTTGGTGAACACGGCCTTGGTCGCCACCAGCATGGTCGGGATTTTGTAGACGCCCTGCGACATGCCGAGCGCGAACATGGGCACAACCGCGCCCGGCCCGACCACATAGGCGCCGAGGTTGTTGAGCGCGATCCAGCGCATGGCCAGAATCTTGCCGTCCTTGTCCACCGCCATTTCCGCGTCGAGCGTTTGATCGCGGCCGTCATCGTCGAGGATCATGGCTTCCGAACGGCTCGGGACCCATTTCACCGGACGTTCGAGCTTGCCCGCCGCCCAGACGACCAGCGCGTCCTCGGGGAACACGCCGCCCTTGAGACCGAAACCGCCGCCTACGTCGCGGGCGATGACCCTGAGCTTGGTCTCGTGCATGTGCAGGATATGACCGGCGACCTCGGCCCGCACGCCGTGCGGGTTCTGGGTGCTGGTGTACAGCGTGTATTCGTCCATGGCGCGGTTGTAGTCACCGATGGTGCCGCGCATCTCCATGGGGTTGGTGGTCAGACGGTTATTGTAGATGTGGACCTTTGCCACGTAATGGGCGGAGGCAATGGCCTTTTCGGTGGCGTCCGCGTCCCCCATCATCAACGGGAAGCACAGGTTGTTTTCGGCGCCGTCCCAGACCAGCGGCGCGCCGTCCTTGACCGCGTCCTCGGCGAGAACGGTGGCCGGCAACGGCGCGTAATCGATCTCGATCAGTTCCGCCGCGTCGCGGGCTTGTTCTTCCGTTTCCGCGATGACCAAGGCGACCCGCTCACCGACGTGACGCACCCGGCCGGTGGCCAGGACGGGGCGTGTCGTGCGGAAACCGGGAGGGCCTCCGACGTCTTCGGGCATTAATGCCTGACCGTATCCGCCGAGACCGTCCGCCTGGGCGTCCTCGCCGGTCAGCACCAGCAGCACGCCCGGCGCGCTTTTGGCGGCCGAGGTGTCGATGGATTTGATGTCGGCGTGGGCGTGCGGTGAATACACCACCACCGCGTGGGTTTGACGCGGAAGGTTGATGTCATCCACATAAGTGCCGCGTCCCGTCAGGAAGCGCTTGTCCTCGCTCCTGCGGACCGGCTGTCCAATTCCAAACTGCGAAGCCATTTCTGGTATTTCCTCTCTGTTACGCCTTTACAGCCTTACCCGGCTGCTTCGATGGCGCGTTTGGCCATGACGGTGATGAGATGGGCGCGGTATTCGGGACTGGCGTGGATGTCCTCGTTGAGCCCGTCGGCGGAACATTTGACGTTCGCCACCGCATCCGCCGACCAGTTCGACGCCAGGGCCTGCTCCATCTCCGGGACCCGGAACACGCACGCGCCCGCGCCGGTGACGGCCACCCGGGGCCCGTCCGCGGTCTTGGCCACGAACACGCCGACGATGGGATAACGCGACGCCGGGTTGGGGAAATGGCAGTAGCCCGCCTTCTCAGGGATGGGGAAGGAGACGCTCGTGATCAGCTCACCCTCGTTGAGGGCCGTGTCGAACATGCCGGTGAAGAAGTCATCGGCGGCGATGGTACGGCTATCGGTGTGCACGGTGGCATTGAGGGCCAGAACCGCGGAGGGATAACTCGCCGCCGGGTCGTTGTTGGCCAGAGAGCCGCCGATGGTGCCCCGGTTGCGTACCATGGGATCGCCAATGGTGCCGGCAAGATGGGCGAGAGCGGGGATCTTGGACTTCACTGTGTCCGAGGTGTTGACCGCATGATGTACGCTCATCGCCTTGATGACGAGGTTGCCGCCGTCCTCACTGATCCCCTTGAGGTCATCGAGGAAGCCGAGATCGACCACATCGGAGGGCTGATCGAGGCGCTGCTTGAGAACGGGGAGCAAGGTCATGCCGCCCGCCATGTAGCGCGCATCGTCGGCGCCCGAGAACTTGGACTTGGCGTCGTCGAGGGAACTGGCCCGCTGATAATTGAAATCGTACATGGATTAAGCCCCCATCTTCGTCTGCGCATCGAGAATGGCTTCCACGATGTTGTGGTAGCCCGTGCAGCGGCAGATGTTGCCTTCGAGACCGTGGCGCACGTCCTTCTCGCTCATCTTCGGATTGTCCTTCACCAGGCCGATGGCGCTCATCACCATCCCCGGCGTGCAGAAGCCGCATTGCAAAGCGTGATGCTCGCGGAAGGCTTCCTGCATCGGGTGCAGCGTGTCGCCGTCGGCCAGACCCTCGATGGTGGTCACGTCCGCCCCGTCGGCATGGGCCGCCAGCAGCGTGCACGACTTCATCGCCCGGCCGTTCACATGCACCGTGCACGCCCCGCACTGGGTCGTGTCACAGCCCACATGCGTCCCCGTCAGGCCCAAATGGTCCCGCAGAAACTGTACCAAAAGCGTCCGGCCTTCGACCTCCCCGGATACTTCCTTCCCGTTCACAGTCATACGTATTTGTGGCATTAAGCGAATTCCTCCCTCGCGTTTCACGCCGTTCCCGAAACAGGGTTCCGGGGCGTATTGATACCGGATGCGTTTACTGGGCATTCCCAGCGGCACCCCTTGATGACATACCTAGCAGGTTTTCTGCGTTCCGGCCATGCGCCGAACGGAAGGGGGTCCCCGAAAACAAAGGAGAGTTTGCGTTCCCTGCAACATCCAGCCTGGACCGATTTTTCGGCATTCTTATCTTCATCTATACCGGGGCCCTGCGCGTTTGTCACGATTTCGGATGGCGTGATAGGATTGCGCCAAATCACCGCCCTAAATGCGGCACAAAACATCATTGGGGAGCATTCCCATGCCCATCACCGACATCATCCATGTCGCCATCAAAACCATGGATTTGGAAGCGACCAACAAGTTCTATTCCGAAGTTCTCGAGATGACGTTCTCGCCGCTGCGCCCGCCCATGCACGTGCCGGGCTCGTGGCTGGATTTCAATAAGACCCAGCTTCATATCCTGGCGGGTGACGGCGCCTATGGACCCGACCAAACGCGCGAACCGATCACCGGCTCCATCGATCATCTGGCGGTGCATGCCACCGGCTATGACGCGATGAAGCAGCGCCTTATCGATCACGACGTCGACTACCGTGAAAACGACATCACGACCTCGGGCCTGTGGCAGCTTTTTGTCCGCGACCCCAACGGCGTCGTCATCGAGATGAATTTCCGCAAGGCGGATGAACCCGAAGGGTCCGTCGGTCCGAAGCCGGACGCAGCGCATCAATACGATTTCGGTCGTTTCTAAAAGGCACCAAAACACGAACACCAGGGGAGGGTTTTATGGGATTGATGGACGGCAAGGTGTGCGTCGTCACCGGCGGCGCCGGCAGCTTGGGTTTGGCCAGCGCGGCGGCCTTCGTCGGCGAAGGCGGCAAGGTGATGCTCGTCGATCGCGACGATGACAAGTTGGCTGCTGCGGCGAAGTCCCTGGGGGGTGGCGACAATGTCGCCACGTGCGCGGCCAATGTCTCCGAGAGCGGCGACGTGAAGCGGTATGTCGACGAAACCGTCGCCAAATGGGGCAAGATCGACGTGCTGTTCAGCAACGCGGGCATCGTCGGCGACATCAAACCCATCCATATGTACCCCGAAGAAGTCTTTGACGCGGTGATGGCGGTGAACGTGAAGGCGTCCTACCTCGCCTGCCACCACGCGGTGCCGCACATGAACGAAGGCGGCTCCATTATCTTCACCTCCTCGATCGTCGGCTTTACCAGCGATCCCGGCATCGTCGGCTATGCGACGTCGAAACACGCGCTGGTCGGGCTGATGCGCACGGTGGCCAAGGAATTGGCGCCGCAGAACATCCGCGCCAACATCATCGCGCCCGGTCCCATCGACAACAGTTTCCAACTGGATGTGGAGGATCGCCTCGGCAAGATCGTCGGCCGCGACGGCACCGAATTCCTCAATGAGCATATCCCCATGGGCCGCCACGGCTCGCCCGAGGAAGTGGCCAAGATGGTGTTATTCCTGGCCTCCGACCAAAGCAGCTTCTCCACCGGCAGCGTCTTCCACGCCGACGGCGGCATGAACGTCTAAATAAAACTACGCCGCGCGCTGATCCCGCGATAGGAAAGCAAGGGCGTGGACTTGCTGTTCGCGCGCATATTCGTCGACCGGCTTGTCGCCTTCCATGGTCGGGCCAGTGCCTTTCACCGTGGTGCGGTGTAGGACGCGGGGGTATTTGGCTTCGTCCCAGGGGCGGCCGCGATGATTGACCCGGCGGTTGTCCCACATCAGGAAATCGTATTGCCGCCAGGTGTGGGTGTGGACGAAACGCGGCTGGGTGGCAAACGCCAACAGTTCTTCGATCAGTGCCTCGCCCTTGTCGCGCGGCCAGCCGACGACATGGGTCGCCTGCGAACCGACATAAAGCGCCTTCTTGCCGGTCTCCTCATGGGTGCGTACCAGCGGATGGGGCAGGGGCGGCCAGCGCTTGCGCTGTTCTTCGTCGAATTTGTGCCCTGCCTTGATCCGCGAGTTCTGGAAATCGTGCTCGACGATCAACCCATCCAGTTCCTGTTTGCGGTCCTCGGGGAGGGCTTCCCAGGCGGCCTGCAAATCCGCCCATTCGGTCTCGCCGCTAACCGGCGGCACTTCGCGTCCCGATAGAAAAGAGATCCGTGCCGGCGCTTGAAAGATCGTGCTGTCCGAATGCCACTGTTGATTGGCACGCAGGAACGACGATTGCCGCGAGTTGGGATCGCGGATGGTGCCGTCCTCATCGACGTTGGACAGGTGCGCGGTGAATTTTTCGTCGTCGTTGAAGGTGACCTCCAACTCGCCGTACCATTCGCTGAACACTTCTTGCGCCTCGTCGGTCAGCCGCTGATCGGGAAACAGCAGCACGCCGTACTGGAGCAGCAGGCCGTTGATCTCGCGGTAGGTATCGTCGTCCAGCTTGCGGGTCAGGTCGACGCCGGTCACCTCGGCGAAAAAGGTCTCGCCCAACTGTTTCACGTCAAGCGCCATGAAGTCCTCCTTATTTTGCGCCGATTATCGCGCATTCGGCGCCCCGAAACCATCACCTCGGGCGGGTGCCGGGGCAGGTCTTGCGTTTCCCGATGGGACATGGCCCAATCCGCGGGGTGCGCTGGCCGATCTGGGGGGCAGACGCGGACCGAATAGTGCGCTATGAAGCGGCCAACGAGAAGTGCTTTCGGGCGCCGAAACAGATCTTTGGGGACGACCAACACCATGCAGGTGGGAAGACCAGCTTGTGAGATTCCGGCCGATCTGCCGGATTACCCGACCATCGTTCACGCGCTTGACGCGGCCGCCGACGATCTGCCGGACCGCACCGCGCTGATCTGCGAGGACAAAAGCGTCACCTTTGCTCAATACCGCAACGCGGTGGCGGGCATGGCCGGCTTTTTGCGGGGCTTTTGCAAGAAAGGCGACCGGGCCAGTCTGATCATGGCCAACTCCATCGAGATGGCGGTTGCCGAGATGGGGGCGTTCGCCGCCGGGTTGCAAGGCTCGCCCCTCAATCCCAACCTCACCGATCGCGAGATCATTCCCCTTCTTACCGATGTTGATCCGACGGTGATCCTGTGTTCGCCGCAGTTTGCCAAGCGCGCCCGGGCGCTCGCCGCCGAGGCCGGCGTGCCCCGCGTCGAGATTGTCGGGACCAATGAAGGCGAGAGCGGTCTCGATATCTGGCAATGGGTGGACGACGATAGCCAAAAATTGCCGGCCGATCTGCCCGCGCCCACGGACCGCGCCGCAATCTTCATCACCGGCGGGACCACGGGGCAGCCCAAGGGCGCCGAACATATCCACAGTTCCATGATCTGGTTCTGCCGTCAGACCCTGCCGCTATGGAACTTCCGCTTCGGTGCCGAAACTATCCTCAACGTGGCGCCCATGTTCCATATCTGGGGCCATCATTTCACTTTGGTCATTCCGCTTTATTTGCGCGCGACCCAGGTGATCGTGCCGCAATACAGCCCGGATTTTGTTATCGACCAGCTGGTGCGCCACCGGGTCACCATTTTCGCCGGCGGACCCGCCGCCATCTTCTTGGGGCTTTTGGCATCGGAGAAGATGCCCGACGCCGACCTCTCGGCATTGAAGTATAGCCTCGCCGGCGGCTCGCCCTGTCCGGAAGGGCTGCTGCGCCGCTGGTACGAGCGCACCGGCAACGAGATCGTCGAGGGTTGGGGCATGTCCGAGGGCGCGCCCATCAACAACAACCCCACGGAGGGGGTGAAGAAGCGCCTCTCCACCGGCGTCACGCCGCCCAACACGGAGATCGATATCGTCGATCTGGAGACGGGTACCAAGGTGCTGCCCCAGGGCGAACGCGGCGAGATACGCGTGCGCGGACCGCAGTTCACCATCGGCTACCGTAACCGGCCCGAGGAAACGGCGAACGCCATCCGCGACGGCTGGCTCTATACCGGCGACATCGGCTATTTCGACGAGGACGGCTATATGTTCCTGGTCGACCGCAAGAAGGAATTGGTGATCGTCGGCGGCTTCAATGTGTTTCCGCGCGAGATCGACGAGGTTTTGGTCAATCATCCCGCCGTCGTCGAGGCCGCCGCCGTCGGCGTGCCCGACGATTTCTCGGGCGAGGTAATCAAGGCCTATGTCGCGTTGGCGCCGGGTCAAACGGTGTCGGTCGATGAATTGATGGCCTACTGCAAGGACAATTTGGTCAAATACAAAGTGCCGAAGGAGATCGAGATCCTCGACGAGCTCCCCAAGAAGGGCCCCGGCAAGATCGACAAACTCAAGCTCAAGGCGATGCACGCCACCGCCGTGGCATAACGAGAACAAGATTCACGGCGAATAGGGAACGGCCACCTAGGGGAAGGGACGAACGGTGGATGGCCAAAAGCCGGATGTGACGGACATCAGGGACATTCCCTACCGTGACACCCACTTCGCGGAACGCGCGCTGGAAATCGAGCGCCGCCGCGACGGCACCCTGATTCTGCGCTCGGGCTACGAACTCGATTCCTATCCTACCCAATTGTCGGAGTGGCTGCGCCATTGGGCGGCGACCGCGCCCGACCGATTGTTCCTCGCCGAGCGCGATCCGCAAGGAGAGTGGCCCGGAGACTGGCGTGGTCTCACCTATGCCGACATGCGCGCGGCCGTGGACCGCGTGTCGCAAGCGCTGCTCGATCTGGGTCTCAATGCAAACCGCCCTGTCATGACCTTGGGGGAAAACAGCCTCGACATGGCGGTGCTCATGCTTGCCGCCATGCAGGTGGGCATTCCCTTCGCACCGGTCTCGCCCAGCTATTCCCTCCTGTCGGACGATTTCGGCAAGCTCAAATACGTGTTCGATATGGTCAAGCCGGGGCTGATCTATACGCCGTCCGCGGGCCGCTACGCCAAGGCGCTGGAGGCGCTTGCCACCAAACTCGTCGCTGAAAATGTGATCCGCGTGTCCAGCGACCCGGGCCAGGGCGACATGCCGTTCGAGGACCTGAAAGCGGCTGAACCGGATGAGCGTTTGGCCGCCGCCTATGACGCCGTCACCGGCGATACGGTGGTGAAGCTGCTGTTCACCTCGGGCTCTACCGGCATGCCCAAGGCGGTGATGACCACCCAGCGCATGATGTGCGCCAACGTTACCGCCGTCGCCCAGGTTCTGCCGGTGCTCGACGATCATCCGCCGGTCATCGTCGATTGGCTGCCCTGGAACCACGTCGCCGGCGGCAACAAGAACGTTAACCTGATCCTGCGTTGCGGTGGCACCTTGTATATCGACGGCGGCAGCCCCCGCCCGGGACAGTTCGAGACGACGCTTCGGAACCTCCGCGACGTGCAGCCGACCTTCATGCACAACGTGCCGTTGGTTTATGAGACCTTGTGCCCGTACCTGGAGGACGATCCCGAATTCGCCCGTCATTTGTTCGAGAAGATCGACTTCATCTTCTATGCGGCGGCCCCCATGCCGGCGCCTTTGCAGGCGCGATTGGATGCCGTCTCGGCCGCCGCCGTCGGCGCGCGGCTGCCTTTCCTGTCGTCCCTCGGCAGCACCGAAACCACCCCGTCCTCGATCCTCTGCCATTGGCCATCGGAGGTGCCGGGCAACCTCGGCCTGCCCCTGCCGGGGGTGGAGATCAAGCTCGCCCCCACCGCCGAAAAGCTCGAAATGCGGGTGAAGGGGCCCAACGTCACCCCGGGCTATCTCGGCGATGACGAAACCACGGCCCAGGCCAATGCTAAGGCCTTCGATGACGAGGGGTTCTACCGTATGGGCGATGCCGTCCGTTTCGCCGATCCCCTCCGGCCAGAGGAGGGCCTGGTTTTCGATGGCCGGATCACCGAAAACTTCAAGCTCAACACCGGCACCTGGGTCCAGACCGGCACCGTCCGGATCGAGGCCGTGGCCGCCCTGGCGCCCTATGCCCGGGACGCCGCCGTCACCGGCGAGGGCCGCGCCGAGCTTGGACTTCTGCTGTTTTTGAACGAGGCCGCCTGTGCCAAGGCTCTCGGCATTGCGGAATCGACGCCGTTAACCAAATTTTTACACAACCCAGCATTGAAGCCTCTCCTTGCTAACCAAATATCAACATATAACCAAGGGGCAAGGGGAAGCAGCCGTCAAATACGGCGCTTGATGATCATGACCGAAGCACCGTCTGTGAGTGGCCATGAGATCACCGATAAGGGTTACCTGAACCAGCGTGCCGTCTTGGCGCGGCGTGCCTCCTTGGTGGAGCGGCTTTACGCAGCCGGTCCGGAGACTCGGGCGAATGATGTGATTTTGATCACAGATTAACGCTCCCTTAAAGGCCCAGAATAGGGCCTGAAAATGGCAAATAGCCATTGGGGGGCGTGCCGGCCGGGACCGGATCTGGCAAGCCGCAAGAGCTGGGCCGATAGAAGTGCGGGTCTTAGAAAAAGACCCCGAAATCGGCTTTAACGCTGGACCAAGGAGGCCGAAGACGTGAGAAGAAGATCTCATCGATACAGCTATTTGGACGGGGATACCTCATTTTTCGGAAGGATCTTCCCGAGCCTGGCGGCGCTGTTGGTGCTTACCACCTCCATCTTCATGGCGCTGTTCCTGTTTATCTCCAATCCTGCGCGCGCCCAGGAGTATTCGGGGGGTGCCGCCGTCCTCAAGCTCGCCTATTTCGGCTCGCAGCAGGACGCCGTTTTTACCGAGGTGATCCGCCCCTGGGCCGAGGCCATCAACACCGACGGCGCCGGGCTGATCCGCATCGATACCCATCCCGGCGGCGATCTCGGGCGCAATCCCCGGCTGCAACTGAAGCTGGTGGAGACGGGCAAGGCGCACATCGTCTGGCATCAGCCGGAATACACCCCCGGCCGGTTCCCCGACAACGAAGTGATCGAGCTGCCCGCCACCACCAACAATGCCCAGGAGGCGTCGGTGGTGTTCCGCCGTTTGTATGAGCGGGACTTGCTGCGCGGTTATGAGGATTTCTACGTGCCGCTGCTGGCGGCGACGCAGCCTTACACCATTCACACCACCAAGCGGGTCGCCGCCATTGCCGACTTCAAGGGGATGAAGCTGCGCGCCGATGGTGCCATTGCCGGCGCCGCCATGCGCGCGCTCGGCGCCGTGCCCGTTGGCATGCCGGTCGCGGCGGTGGCCGAGAACCTCAACGGCGGCGTGCTTGCCGGCGCCACGGGCGAATGGTGCATGCTGTTCGAACACCGCATCGTCGAGGCCGCCACGCATCATTACATGGCACCCCTCGGGGCCGCGCCGGTGATGATGGTGATGGACAAGAAGACCTTCGGCGCGTTGCCCAAGCGGGCCCAGGACATCATTCGCAAGCACTCGGGCGAAAACCTGACCAAGCGCTTCGCCCAGGTTCATCTCGCGCGGCAGCGTGTGCGCCTCAGCCAGGCGCAGAAGATGGACGGCCACGACTTCTTCTTCCCCGACGGCGCGGCCCAATCCGCCTGGGACCGGGCGATGAAGCCGGTGATCGAGGATTGGGTGAAGAAGCACCCCAAGGGCGAGGAGCTTTACGCCGCCCTCACCCAGGAACTGGACCGCTACCGCGGCTACTAATCGAAAATCAAATCACCCAGATGTTTATGACCCTCTTCCGTTCGGAAGAGGGTTTTTTGGTGCGGACGTCACGACGATGTCCCCTCTCCCCTTAAGGGGAGAGGGTGAGGGGTGGAAAAACTATCTTTCCCCCAGGTTCTCCCGGATCACCGCCAAAACACCTTCTAGGTTCCCCATTACTTCGTTGTTCCAGAACCGGATGACCCGGCATCCCCGGTTTTCGAACCACGCCGTACGGGCCGCGTCCGCGCGGACTTGAACCGCATGCTGCCCACCGTCGACTTCGACGATCAGCTTGGCACGCGGACAATAGAAATCGGCGGTAAAGGGACCGGATGGATGCTGTCGGCGGAACTTGAATCCGTTCACCTGGAAACCACGCAGCTCGCGCCACAGGCGTTTCTCGGCGTCCGTTGCATCGCGCCGCAATCTGCGTGCCCTGATGATGTCTTTGTTTGCTCGGGACATGGAGGGAGCATATCGCATCTGATCTGCTCGAATCACCCTACATCGCTTTCCCCCTCACCCAGCTTTGGCTAACGCTCGGCGTCCGCCTCGCAAAGCCTACGCAACCCTCTCCCCTTAAGGGGAGAGGGACAGGGTGAGGGGGCTGGAACAAACTGACGGACAACTTGCCCTCGGTCATTTCCGGCACCCCATCGTGCCGCTACAATTCTCCCAACGCATCAACATTTGACCAGAGGGACCCAATTCATGCCAAAGAAACCAAGTGCGAAGAAGAAAGCCACCGCAAAAAGAACGACAAAGAAAACCGCCACCCGCAAACCCGCCGCGAAAAAAGCCGCGCCGAGGAAGGTTGCCGTGAAACGCGCACCCGCCAAGCGCGCTAACGAGCCTTGGGGCACCAACGTTCTGGTCGAGTTCGAGAACGGCATCGCCTGGGTCACCCTCAACCGCCCGGACAAGCGCAACGCCATGAGCCCCGGCCTCAACCGCGAAATGGTCGCCGTGGTCGATGCGCTGGAGATCGATCCGCGCTGCCAGGTGTTGGTGCTGACCGGCGCGGGCACCGCCTTTTCCGCCGGCATGGACCTGCGTGAATATTTCCGCGAAATGGATGCCGCCGATCACATCGCCGTCGGCCGCGCGCAGCGCGAGGCCGAGGAATGGCAATGGCGCCGCATGTCCGTGTTTCCCAAGCCGACCATCGCCATGGTCAACGGCTGGTGCTTCGGCGGCGCCTTCGCGCCGCTGGTCGGCTGCGATTTGGCGATCGCGGCGGACGACGCCGTCTTCGGCCTCTCCGAAATTAATTGGGGCATCATCCCGGCAGGCAACGTCACCAAGGCGGTCGCCGACACCATGAACATGCGCGACGCCATGTACTACGTCATGACCGGCGAGACGTTTAATGGCAAGGAGGCGGCGCGCCTCGGCCTCGTCAACAGTTCCGTGCCCAAACGCTCATTGAAAAAGGCGACCCGCGATCTCGCCAAGCTGCTGATGCAGAAGAACCCGGTAACCATGATGCAGGCCAAGCTCGCCTTCCGCCGCTGCCGCTCCATGGATTGGGAAACCTCGGCCGACTACCTGCACGCCAAGGGCGATCAGCTCAAGGTGCTCGACGATACCGACGGCCGCGCCCAGGGCCTCACCCAGTTCCTCGACAAGAAAACCTTCCGCCCCGGCCTCGGCCATTATCAGAAGGCGTAAAGAGGCTAAAACGCGGCGACGCGTGAAACACGTTTTGCTTCCGGAGTAGTGTGACTTAAACTCGCAAAAAGAGAAGAGCACAAAATCGGGAAGGACCCATGCAGCTTGTGTTGAGGCTGGCCATCGCGTTTTCAATTCCGTCGTTGGTCAGCAGGGTTCGTCTGACAAAAAAAGTCAATTAGCTAGGCGGGGATTGTCTTATGCGCACCACGGTTATCATTGCACTGGCGGTAGTCATCTTATGCGGATGTTCTTCGTTCAGTGACACCATCAATGTCTATGTTGGCGACAACAATAGTCTTTTCAGTCTTTCCGGGGTCCGTAGCGGCGCTGGCCCAATTCCTGAGAGCGTACCCGCTGCCGCAGAAGAAAAGCTGTCATTGGAGGGGAAAAGAAGAGGCTTTCGCTGCGAATTCGAAACCCGCGGCGAGAAACCATCCATCTTCAGTACCAAGACGGTCATGAGTGGCCATTTCGAATGCGTCCGCACCGATGGTGCGGTTCAATAATCCTCGGCTCGCCGTTCTTGGGCGGGCACCCCCAAACCCCCGCGTTGACTTGGGGGCGGGCGCTCTTTAACACCTGAGGGAACAATCGAGGTTGCCCCCGGGCAAGGAATATCAGGAGGATAAGATGAGTGCCGGTCTCGAACGCCTGAAAGGGTCCATCCCGCCGCTGATCACGCCGTTCAAGAACGGCGAGGTCGACTATGAGACGTACGCCCGCCTGGTGGAATTCCAGATCGAGAACGGCTCCCACGGGGTGCTGGTCAACGGTACCACCTCCGAGCCTTCGACCCTCACCGTCGAGGAGCGCAACCGCACCGTCGATGTCGCCATGGAGGTGGCCAAAGGAAAGGTGCCCATCGTCGCCGCCACCGGCTCCCAATCCCTGGCCGAGACCAAGGCCCTCACCGATCACGCAGTGAAGGCGGGCGCCGACGCGCTGCTGATCGTCACGCCCTATTACATCCGCCCGCCGCAGCGCGGCCTGGTGCAGTATTACCTCGAATGCGCCAAAAGCCATGACGTGCCGTGGATGATCTATCATATCCCCGGCCGCGCCGCGATCAGCGTCACCATCGATACCCTGTCGGAACTGAAGGAGAAGAGCCCCAATTTCGTCGGCATGAAGCACGCCGTCGACGATCTCGGCTTCGTCTCGCAGTGCTTCGCGGCGCTCGGCGAGGACTTCAAGGTGTTCGTCGGCCTGGAGGATTTGAGCTTCCCCATGATGGCGGTCGGCGCCTGCGGCCTGATGAACGCCGTCGGCAATCTGCGCCCCGACGTGTTGGCCGAAATGTGCGAACTGGTGTGGAAGGGCGATTTGTTGAAGGGCCGCGAGATCCATCACCGTCTGTTCGAGATCAACCAGTCGGTGTTCTTCGACACCAACCCCATCCCCATGAAATACATGATGAAGAAGCTCGGCATCATGCCGACCAACGAGCACCGTCTGCCGATGATGCCGGCGACCCCGGAGTTGGAGAAGCGCCTCGACGGCGTGCTGGCCCGTGCCGGCCTCCTGGAAGCGGCGGCCGCCGAATGAAGATCGTCTCTTTCGAATACCGAGGCCGCACGTCTTATGGCGTGGTGGACGGCGACAATTTGGTCGATGTCGGCGCCATGCTGGGGAGCGAGTTCCCGACATTGCGCGAGGTGTTGGAGAACGACGCATTGGACCGCGTCGCGGCGGCGGCAAAGGCGGGGGAGGCGACGATCCCGCTGTCGGGCATCACCTACCTCATTCCGGTCACCAATCCGGGCAAGATCATCTGCATCGGCGTCAACTACGCCAACCGCAATGAGGAATATAAGGACAACGCCTATGCCGCGTCCTATCCCAGCGTCTTCATGCGCACGCCGGGCTCCTTCACCGGCCATAACGGCCATCTGATCCGCCCGCCGGAGAGCGAGCAGCTCGACTACGAAGGCGAGATCGTGCTGGTGATCGGCAAGCCGGGTCGGCGCATCCCCAAGGAACAAGCGTTCGAGCATGTCGCCGGGGTGACCATCATGAACGAGGGCACCATCCGCGACTGGCTGCGCCACGCCAAGTTCAACGTTACCCAGGGCAAGAACTTCGAGAGCACCGGCGCCATCGGCCCGTGGATGGTGACGCTGGACGAGATCGCCGATATCGAGCACATGGCGGTGAAGACCCGCGTCAACGGCGAGGTGCGCCAGGACGACACCACGGACAACATCATTTACGACTTCCGCTATCTCATCAATTATCTGTCGACCTTTGCTAAGCTGCTGCCGGGCGACATCATCGCTACCGGCACGCCGACGGGCGCGGGCGCACGTTTCGATCCGCCCAAGTATCTGAAGCCCGGTGACGTGGTCGAGGTGGAAGTGCCGGGCGTCGGCGTGCTGTCGAATGACGTCGTGGACGAGGTAGTTTAAAGGCGCGCACCGACCCGTGCGTTCTGTCACCCCGAGTTGATTTGGTGTTACCAATGTCTTCCGCTATTCCCACACGGGAATTGGGGGATACGGAATGACAACTTCACTACCCAGCACGCTTCCGTGGCTCGTGCTTATCGCCTACGGGCTGTTTGTTTGGCGCCTCGCGCCGCACCGGGTCGGCGTCGCCGGCTTCTTCGGCGGCGGCGATGAAAAAGGCACTGCGCCGGGCCTGTGGCTGCTGGTGGCGAGCGCCGCCATCTCCTGGATTTTCGCCAAATCCATCGCCAATTCGGCGGGCCTCGCCCAGGCCTTCGGCCTGTCGGGCGCGGCGGGGTACGCGTTCTATTATCTCAGCTTCTTGACCGCGGGCGTGGTGATTTACATCATCCGCACGCGCGGCGGCGATGCCTCGCTACCCGCGTTCCTGGCGCGCAAATACGGCGGCTTCTGCGCCAAGCTGTTCGTCGCCGCCATCGCCATCCGCCTGTTCAACGAGGTCTGGTCCAACACCAAGGTCGCCGGTCTCTATTTTGGCGACGAGGGCTCCGGCGCCTATTGGATCGCCGTCGCCGCCGTCACCGCCTTCACCGTGTTCTACACCTGGCGGGCGGGCCTGCGCGGCAGCCTGCTTACCGACGGCGGGCAGATGATCCTCGCCGCCATTCTGCTCGCGGGGGTGCTGTTCGTCGTGTTGCCCGAGGTGGCGGCGCGCGGCCTGCCCGAAATCGACGGTGCCACGAGCATGGCGGGCTGGACCTTCGCCGCCTTGGCACTGGTGCAGGTGTTCAGCTATCCGTTCCACGATCCGGTCCTCACCGACCGTGGCTTCATCACCTCGCCCCGCGTCATGCTCAAGGGCTTCATCCTGGCGGGGCTGATCGCCGGCGGCTTCATCTTCCTGTTCGGCTTCATCGGCATCTATGGCCGGCTCATGGGGTTTGACGGCAACCCGTCGCTCGCCGTGCCCGCCTCGTTCGGTTTGCCCATGCTGCTCGTCGTCAACGCCATCATGATGACGTCGGCGGGCTCGACCCTCGATTCCACCTTCGCCAGCACCGCCAAGATCGCTGCGCGCGACTGGCGGGGCCGCGACGCCACGCCCACCGAGGCGCAGATGCGGTTCGGCCGCCGCGCCGTGCTCATCATTGCCGTCCTCGGCAACCTGCCACTGTTCTCCATCTATCTCGGTGCGCAGGTGGGCCCGGCGGTCATCGCCGCGACCACCATTTCCGGCACTATGGTCATGGGCCTGGCGCCGATCTTTCTATTAGCGTTCCTGCCGGGCGCCGGGCGGTGGAGCTTCCATCTCGCCTTCTGGCCGGGCTTGGCTTTGGGTGTGATCATGACGCTTGAAGGCGCGCTCGGCGTCGCGATCGTGCCTGCCTGGGTCGATCTCGGCGTGGGTAAATATGCCGACGATCTCGGGGTGAATGTCTGGGGCCTCGGCCTATGCACCGCCGGCTATCTGGCGGGGTGCGTCATTGGCCTCGCGGTGTCGAACCGGGCACGTGACGAGGCGGCGGAAGCGGTCAGCGCCTAACCACCCTGTTGAACACCGCGAGAAGTTTCTCCGCCTGGGCATCCCAGGAATAGCGGTCGAGCCGCGCCCCGTCTGCGTGGGTAAAATGCCGGCCCATGGCCGACGTCAACGCGTGTTGAATTTCGGCGACGCTGTCACAGGAATACAGCATGGCGCTGACGTCGGCCACGATGTCCTTGGCCTCGTCCGATTCCTCCGGATAACACAGGATCGGCCGATCCGCCGCGATCAATTCCAGGATCTTGTGGTGGAACACCCGGTTCGTCCGCAGGAACATGTTGATCCGGCTGCGGCGGTAGATGGCGAACAGATCGTCCAACGAGACGAACCCCCGATCGTCGAGCGGGATTGGAACACCGGCCGTTTGCAGCGCGGCGCGCAATTTGTCGCCGTCGTTCCCGGCATAGACCAGTTTCACCTTGGCGCGGTCGCTCTCGTTCAACGTCCGGAACCAGGCGGCGAGGGCGGCGCACATATCTTGCAGCGGCGCGTCGTCGTATAGGCCGCCCGTCAGGCTGATCTGCAAGCCCGGGGTTTCCGTCTCTGGTTTGGCGTGCCGCCAGACGGTGGGGAAGCCGCTGTAGACGACGTCGATGGTTCGGCCGAACCAGGGACCCGACGTTCGAACATGGGATTTCGAAAGGGCGGTCATGGCGGCGGCATCCCGGTAGCGCCGCGCGGTCATCCCGCGCAAGGGGGCCGGAATGAACGCGTCCCAGTGGTCTTTGACGTCGGCGATCCACGGGCATCTCGCCGTATGGGCCAATTGTTGGGCAATGTTCCAGCTGTCCGTGTTGCCGAAGGTGGCCCACACCACGTCGGGTTTGAATTGTGTAGCCAAGGGCTCAAGATACGGCTGTGTACCGTTCCGCCAATCGGTGAACATGCCGCCATGCACGAGCAATTGCCAAAGCGTGAGGGGACGGCGGATGAGCGCCGGGAGCTGTCCGGCCCGAAGACGGCGTAACCTCGAGAAACCCACGGGCGCGCAGGCCAGATAATACGGGACGGCAAAGTCGTGTGCCGCGAGCGTTTGTGCCAAGTCTGAAGCCGGTATCGGCACGGGCTGGCCCTCAAGGGTCTGTGTCAGAAGGACGACCTCAAGCCCCAACCGGGCGAGCGCCCGGGCGAATTCGCGGGCCCGCACGGCGCACACATGCGGCGTCGCGGGATGACAATGGTTGATCAGAACGATACGCATCGGTTCAGTCGGCGAAAAACGGCAAACGTGGCATCGCCGCGATGCGCGATACGAAATGCCGCCGCCACAAGGTTTCGATGACCGGACGCCAGAGGAGGTTCGCGGCGTAATTGTCGCCTTGATCGTGACGTTTGAGCACGGAGCGCCACCATGTCGCCCGCCACATGTCCGATTGGCGGAAGTCGGTGCTTTCGATGATTTCCCGAGCAAGCGGGCCGAGCGATCTTTGGAACCAATCCGATTGCGGCGGAACGAACCCTTGTTTGTTCCAGCGGTCGAGGATGGTGTCCGGGACGATGCCGCGCATGGCGCCGCGCAGCAGCCGCTTGGTTTGGCCGCCGCCCATCAGCATCCGGGGCGGCAGCGAGAAAACGAACTCGGCGAGGCGGTGATCGCAGAACGGCAACCGCACTTCTCGGGAATGTGCCATGGAATTGCGATCGCCGTAGCGGAGGAGAACCGGCAAATTGGTCCGGAAGCTGTCTTCGAACAGGGCTTCCGTCAGTTGGTTGAGCCCACGCGGCCGGTCGGCGCCGGGATCGTCCGGTGGCGCCAACCGGCGGCTCAAGGGCCAGCGCACACCGAACTTGAAATCGCTGCCGCTGCCGGAGAGCCCCGCGGCGAGATGCCGGACGGCCGGCGGTAGTCGCCGGAGAGAGCGTTGTTTGCCGGTCAGCAGAGCAGCTGGATAGCGATCCCGGATTCGTTTGGTTTCCTGGCCGATATCGGCGTCGTCGCCGGTCGCGTGCAGGGCCGCCAGATAGGCCTCGAAATATTGCTCGTAGCCGCCCAGCAATTCGTCGCCCCCTTGCCCGTCCAACAGGACCGTGGTGCCCGAGGCCTTGGCGAGCTCGAACACACTCCATTGCGCGTATTGGCTCGTGCTGCCCACCGGAAGTTCGTTGGTCCAGATAAAGCCGGCCACGTCCTCAAGCAGCCCGTCCGGGGTTGGATCGGCAATGTGCTGCCTGGTATGCGCATGGGACGCGACGATGTCGGCCCATTCGGATTCGTCACGGTCGCTCCCCTTGAAGCGGCCGGTAAAGGTATCGTACACGGGGTCGGCGCCGACCAGTCGGCGGCCGATACAAACCACGGAACTGGAATCCAATCCGCCGGACAGGCACGATCCGAGGGGGACATCGCTGCGCATTCTGATGCGTACGGAATCAGTCAGGAGATCGCGAAATTGCGCTTGTGCATCCGTCTCGTTCAGACCGCGCACGTTGTCATCGGGTTTTAGGGTCCAATAGCGGCGGATCGAGTAGCTCAAATCGTTCAAATCAAGCGTCAGGACCTCGCCAGGCAGGAGCTGTTGGATACCGGCGAAAACCGTCTGACGGCTGTCGTCGAGGCCGCGGCTCGGATCGTCGAGGAAACGGAATAGGCGCACCTCATTGATGCTCGAAGGGACGCCCGCGAGCGGCAGCAACGCCTTGTATTCGGAAGCGAAGGCGAAGCGGGTTTCGCTCGCGTGGAACAGGAAGGGCTTTTCCCCATAGCGGTCGCGGGCGCAGATCAGCCGGTGCCGATCATTATCCAGGATGGCAAAGGCAAACATGCCGTTCAATTCATCGAGGAAGCCATCGCCCCACATTTGATAGGCAGCGAGCAGGACTTCGGTATCCGATTTCGACGTGAATACCGCGCCTTCCGCGATGAGGTGCTCTCGCACCTCAAGGTAATTGTATATCTCGCCGTTGAAGGTGACGACTTGACCGCCCCGCACCATCGGTTGATGCCCGCCATCGGACGTGTCGATGATGCTGAGCCGGCGGTGGCCCAATGCCTGCCGACGGTCTGAACTTGCCCAGGTGCCTGCGTCGTCGGGGCCACGATGGGCCAATATGTTGGTCATCGCATCTAGCGTCGCGAGGTTGACGGGCTTGAGCCCAATAAGTCCGGAAATGCCACACATCCCAATAAATCCTACGCGTGACTATCCGGGGCGGAGATATCTGCCCGGTGCTGATCGAGAAGCGAGAGGCAGGCTGTCGTCACTTCCTTCGGGTCAATGGCCTGGATGCTGTTGCCGGCGTTGCGAAAGCCAGGTTTTGCGGGCACGTGCTTGGCAAAATCCCATGGATAGAAAATCGCGTGACCATCACCATGGGGAAACCAAACACCTGGCTTGGCGCGGGCACTAAATACTGCAACGCATTTCGTACCGGCGAGTGCGGCAAGGTGCATCGGGCCAGTGTCGTGCCCCAAGTAGAAAATCGCGTCCCCCATCATAATCGCGCTTACCCGCGGCGAAATCGCACCGCAGAGATTAAGGGATGGGCCAGGCCAATTGTCCAGCAAAGCCTGCGTCCTCGCGCTGTCTTCGGCTGCGCCGAAAGCCGCCAATCCGATATCGTCTCGATCCGCGGCAATACCGGAAAGCACGGATCTCCAATTGGCATCGCCCCAATCTTTGTCCGAAAGTTTGGCACCTACACTGAAGGCGATGAATTTGCTTGCACCGGACCAATCGCCAAGACGCTGTTTGGCTTCTTCTCTATCCTTCTGCGGAAATGCGAGAGACCAATCGCGCTTGCCCGTATCTCGGCCCGTATCAAGGGATGAGAGACCCCGCAGCAGCCGTTCGCTCTCCGATTCCCATAGTTGGTCAGTTTTCTGCCGGTAGCGCCGTAGGCCCGGCCCGATTGGCAGTCCGATGAATCGAAATAACCCGCAGCTCAGGAAGAAGGAGATTTCAAAGAAGAGCCGTAGCGGGGTCGAGGGTTCTGAAAGATAGATCAGAACCTCGGGGCGCCAAGCGCGGATTTCACGGTGGAGCCGAACTATTTCGGCCGGGCGTCTTAAATCCGACGCGATCAGGAAAAAACCGTCGGCGAGCCCGGTTCCGTCGACAATGCTTTGGAGAGGGGCGGCCGCATCCATAACAGGACGGTTGGTGAGGATTCTACGTTCTGCACGGGAGAAAGTTTCAGCGATGACGTGCAGGGCCGGTAAGCTGACGACAGTGTCGCCGATACTGCCGCGCCGAAATATCAAAACCCGTTTCTCCGGTCTGTCGGCCATAAACTTCCTAGGCGGTCTCAGAGATCGATGCCGCGCTGCGACATCGCGTGGATTGGACGAATATAGATGATATAATAAATACTTATCACTAGCTAAAAGACGGCTAGAAGCAGGCCAGAAGACGGAATGAAGAGTGGCACGAAATTTCCGGAGTAGCGATCGCGTACGGGTCCTTGTGAACGGTATTCATGCCAAAAGCGGTGGTGGCGTTACGTACCTGAGGAATATCCTCCCTTTATTGGCGGAGGAGGAGGATTTCGAGATCCACCTATTTATCCATAAGGACCAGTTCAAACTATACGGTATCCTGGATGAGCGGGTTCACACCCATGTCCTCGAATATCCCAATGGTTTCTTTTCGAACCTTCTGTGGGAACAGCTGGCGCTACCGATTTTGGCAAAAGTCATGTCGGTGGATGTGACGCTTTCACCCGCGAACTATGGACCTTTGTTGGCTCCAAGACAAATCATTGTCCTCCGAAATTCCCTGGCCGTTGTCGGCCGGGAAACCAGGCTGTTGAAGCGCCTGTACTGGATCGGATTGGCATTGATGACGACGATGTCGCTGATGTTCTGCCGCCGCGCGGTTGCGGTTTCGGGTTATGCCAAAAAAGCCCTTACATTTGGGATGCCGCGTCAGATACGCAATAAGGTTACGGTCATTCACCATGGGATTACGAATGCGTTTGTTCCCGGCCATTCTACGCAGCGGCGTGATTTCCTGCTCGCCGTTTCGGATATCTATATCCAGAAGAATCTTCATAATCTGATCCACGCGTTGGCAATCGTCCGGGAGAAATTTCCGCAAATCAGGTTGAAAATAGCTGGGCGCGCGGTTGATGCCGGCTATTTGACGGAGATCGAAAGCCTTGTTGAGAAATTGGAACTCGAAGAGGCCGTTGAATTTCTAGGGCACAAAACCACGGACGAGCTCATCGATTTGTATCAAACCTGTCGGTTGTTCGTATTCCCCTCGACCGTTGAAACGTTTGGAAACCCCCTTGTTGAAGCGATGGCCTGTGGTGCGCCGATCGCATGTTCCGGTGTCGCTGCTATGCCGGAAATCGTGGGTGACGCGGCACTCCTATTTTCGCCTCTAGACCCGTCCGATATTGCGGCAAAAATTATCCGGGCGCTCGAGGACGAGGAATGTCGCAGCCGCCTAAGCGAGTTGTCAATTCAGCGCGCAAAGGCATTTTCGTGGCGCAGTACGGCGCATAAATTGGCCATCGTCATTCGGGAGATCGCGCCACCGCTGGAGCGGAAGTTCCATTCAGCTCAAGCCCGGGTTACGTCGTGAGCGTCAACCTGCTTTATTTCGTCAGTCACCCGATCCAATATCAGGCGCCGCTATTGCGAAAGATCGCCTCAGAGGATCATATCGACCTGCATGTGATTTTTGAGTCCGATAAATCTAGCCGGCGTCATTTTGATCCTGGATTTGGCAGAGACGTCGATTGGGATGTCGACCTGCTCACGGGATACCGTCACAGTTGTGTCGCCGAAATAAACCTAAAGGATTGTCTTGCGGCTGCCGACGTCGTTTGGCTGCACGGATGGCATGGTCGTGTTCAAAGGAGGGTGTTGTACCTTGCCCATAAGTTGAAAATTCCTGTGCTCATGCGGGGTGAAAATTGGTCAGGGGCGATGCCTGATGGGGCGGGGATGCGTGGCGTCTTGAAGCGGCAATATCTGCGTTGGATATTTTCCCGCTGTTCTCGTTTCTTAGCAATCGGCTCGGCCAATCGGCAATATTATCTCCGCCACGGCATCGACGAATCACGGATATTCATGATGCCATATGCCGTCGACAACGACTTTTTTGCCGAACAATCGATGGCGGCGAACCGTGCTGCGACATGCGTCAGGCTCGGTGTATCCGAGGAGGCGCCTATCGTTTTGTTCGCCGGGAAATTTTCACCCAGAAAGAAGCCCGACCTCTTGCTCGACGCGTGGTGTCACGCCGATTGGCCCGAGCCACGGCCAAACCTCGTGTATGTCGGCGATGGCGAACTGCGGGGAGAATTGGAGCGCGCGGCTCCGCCTGGCGTTGTATTTGCCGGGTTTCGGAATCAGTCCGAGATGCCGGCGATTTATGCCGCCGCAGATGTATTTGTCCTGGCGTCGGAACGGGAGCCTTGGGGCTTGGCAATCAATGAAGCGATGGCTTGTGGCACGCCGGTTATTGCATCGGATCAATGTGGAGCGGCGTTCGATCTTGTCGATGAAAACACAGGCGCCATTGTTGCTACCGGGGACGGTCAGGATTTATCCCGGGCGCTGGTTCGGGTCGTCGCCGAAAGTAAAGCACGGGGAGAGGCGGCCCGAGATAGGATAAGGAACTGGGATTTCGGCGCCGATATTGCCGGTTTGAAGGCTGCAATTGGGGACGTTTTGTGAAGCCGCTTCGTATCCTCGTTGTCGGCGAACTGGTTGCCTCATCAAGATCGCATCAGCGTATCGCGGCGCTCCGGGACATGGGCCACTATGTCGAAACCATGTCGACGGTTGCCCAAGAGGCAACCTATGAAGATCGCCCGAGCCTTTACGAACGTATCCGCTATCGTTTGAGAATGCCGGTCGACCGTATGAATATTAACGGTCGCCTTGTAGCGGCCATTGAGAACGGAGCATTCGACTTATTGTGGGTCGAACGTGTTCTCGAGTTACGCGGCCGAACTTTGCAGAGCATAAAGAGCCGGAACCCGAATATTGGGTTCATCTGGTATGCGGAAGACGACATGATGAACCCGCGTCACCGGTCGAGGTATGTCGAAGGCGCCATTCCTTGGTTTGACGTATGGGTGACCACAAAATCCTTCAATGCCTCCCCCGACGAACTCCCCGCTCTTGGCGCTAGAAACGTTCTCTTCGTCAACAACGCGTTCGATCCGGCAATCCATCATGCCGTTCCCATCGGGTCCGAAGACCGGGCTCTTTACGGTTCGGATATTTGCTTCGTTGGAACGTTTGAGCATCCGCGTGCGGAAAGCTTAGTCGCGCTCGCCGACCAGGGTTACAAGGTGCGCGTCTGGGGCAACGGTTGGGGAAGGATGGTGGGTCGTCATGCCAATCTTGCCATAGAAAATAAACCTGTCTATGGCGAAGCCTACGCAAAAACGATTTGCGCGAGCCGGATAAACCTTTGTTTTTTGCGAAAATCCAATCGAGATCTGCAAACCTGCCGCTCAATTGAAATACCCGCTATCGGTGGGTTTATGTTGCATGAAAGAAACGCGGAGATCACCGCTATTTTAGCGGAAGATAAAGAGGCGGCTTATTTCGGGGGAGATGACGAATTGGCTAGGCAATGCGCCTACTGGCTGAAGGAGGAAGAGCGCCGGACGACGGTAGCGGCGGCCGGCCATACGAAAATAACCGCCGGCAGATTTACGCACCGGGATAGGATCGAGCAAATTCTCGGCTTTTTGAGTTGGGCAAGGATCAGCGGAGCCGACCTATGAAGGTGCTCGTCAATGCTCTTTCGGCCCGCAAGGGCGGGATCGTGACATATACGCGGAACCTTTTGGAATTTCTTCCAGATCTCGGGGTGGACGTTACGATTGCCGTGCCGATGGATTTTGAAGCGAACGAATCGCCGTCACTTTTTCGTATAGACGTCTCGGAATTCGGCCCTGCGCGAAGATTTTTTTGGGAACAAACGCTGTGGCAGAGGATTGTTGCGAAATTCAGCCCTGACGTTCTGTTTTCTTCGGCGAACTTCGGCCTTTTACATAGTCCGGTCCCGCAAGTTCTTCTTCTTCGGGAAGGTGGGTTATTCGACCCGTTCTATCTCGCCAACTTGGCGGCGGCACAGGGTGTCGAGGCGGCATTCAGCCGGTTCTTCCGCCGAAAGTTGATGCTGCTTTCAGCTGAGAAATCGGATTGTGTGATGACACCGACAGCGGCTATGCGGGATATGGTCATACAGTGGAAACCGTCCCTGGCGGACAAATGTATCGTGAATCCGTATGGGACGCTCGCCGGCAAGTTCAAACCGGGAACCTCGAAACGGCCTTGGCGGGAGGACGGTGTTTTACGCCTCCTGTATGTTTCCGTCTATTACCCTCACAAAGTGCCTAATATGCTGTGCCGTGCTGTTGATGAGCTCAATCGGATGGGAATTCCGGCGCACGCAACGATTACCATGTCTCCGGCGGAATTCTCGGCGACACGTGGCGGCGCCGTCGATGAAGCGATCGTCAGCGACGCTGTGGAGAGGGGAGCCGTAACCCTTGGCCACCACGACTATGACGATCTACCCAAGTTGTATACATCGCATGACGTTTTCGTATTTCCGTCGGTTTCCGAGACGTTCGGCCATCCGATGGTGGAGGCCATGAGTTCGGCAATGCCGGCGGTCGTTACCGATACGCCGGTGAACCGGGAGATTTGCAGTGATGCCGCACTGTATTTTGCGCCCTACTCGGTTTCGGGCATGGTGGACAGTCTGCTGCGTTTGGATGCCGACCCTGCTTTACGGCAAACTTTGTCCGAGAAAGGCCGAGACAGGGTGATAGGAGCATTTAGTTGGGACGCTCACGTGCGGCGGCTTGTCGAAACGTTCCAGCAAGTCGCGGAAGCGGCTTGAAAGCCAGAGAAAATGAACGGCTCCTTTCAGGCACCCGGTGGCAATGGTTTTCGAGCCGTTGTGTCCGTTCACGGCCGATGGCATGCGTTTGAATTGGCAAATGGTCTTTTTCGTCGAGGTCACCTGTCACGATTATTGACAACTTATCCTGCTTGGGTGGCGGGACGTTTTCTCGAGCCGGGGATAGATTTGAGAACCGCACCGATTTTGGAGGCACGCCGCCGACTTTTCGATCGCTGGAGGGTAGGCAGCCGGCCTGACGCATCAATCGCGCGCCAATTCGCGGCGTTTGCAGCTTGCAATCTCCCGGAAGACGCCGATCTTCTCGTCGGGTGGAGTTCGGCAACATTGGAAGCGATTTCGGTGGCCCACGACAAAGGCATTCAGGTGGCATTAGAGCGTGGATCGACCCATATCGCGCACCAATCGGATGTCCTTCGCAACGCGCATGAGGAAATTGGTATCCCGTATTCACCGCCGGTGCCCGAGATTGTCGAACGGGAAATTGCAGAATATGAGCGGTGCGACGCAATCTTCGTGCCGACGGCGTTTGCCGCCCGCACGTTTCGTGACCGAGGGGTTGATGCTCAAAAAGTTCACGTTAATCCCTACGGTGTCGACTTGCGGGCATACGGCGGACCGAAACCCGAAAACGTGAAGAAGCGGCCGCGTATTCTATTCGTCGGGTCCGTCGGCGTTCGGAAGGGTGTTCCCTGGCTGTTGAAGGCACATGACAGAATTTCCGCGCGCTCGTCTATTCAGCCGGAACTCCGGCTTGTGGGGCCGGTCGATGGCGCGATCAAAGACCTCGCTCGGAAATGGGCTGGTGACAATGTCATTTTTACGGGTGCCTTGAGAGGCGCGGCGCTGATCGAGGAATACAATCGCGCGGACCTATTCTGCCTACCGTCCCTCGAAGAAGGCTTTCCGTTGTCGACGCTTCAGGCGATGGCGGCGGGGCTTCCCGTGATTACCACGGAAGAGGCCGGTGGCGGCGAGATAATTCGCGATGGAATCGAAGGCAGGGTGGTTCCGGCCCGAGACGTAGAAAAATTGGCCGATGCACTATCGGAACTGATCGGTACGAGGGGGACGCGGGAAAAAATGACAGAGGCGGTATTGGCACGCGTAAGGTCGGATTACACGATCGATGACTATATTGACAGAGCGATACGTGCCTACCGTCAAATCCTAGACAGTCGCTAAACCTCGGCGACGTTCTCGAGATACCAGCGGTAGGTCTCGGCGAGACCGTCGGCGAGCGCGATTTCCGCTTCCCAATCGAGCCCCTTCATGCGGCGAACATCCAGCAATTTGCGCGGGGCTCCGTCCGGTTTGCTTTTGTCGAAACGCACATCACCTTCGAATCCAACGGTGTCCGCTATCAAACGAGCCAATTCTGCGATCGTGACTTCCTCGCCCGTTCCGATGTTGATCTGTATCTCATCCGAATAGATTTTGAGGAGGTGAACGGCGGCATCCGCTAAATCGTCGACATGAAGGAATTCCCGCTTCGGTGTGCCGGTTCCCCAAATCTCCAAACCATTGCTTTTCCCCAGCTTCGCCTGATGCGCCTTGACCATGAGGGCGGGAATGACGTGGCTGGAGGCTAGGTCGAAATTGTCGTAAGGGCCATAAAGATTGTTGGGTTGTGCCGAGATGAAATCGCAGCCGTACTGTTGCCGATAGGCCTGGCACATTTTGATGCCGGCAATCTTGGCAATAGCGTACCATTGATTGGTCGGTTCCAATGGTCCGGTCAGGAGGGCTTCTTCGGCCATGGGCTGTTCCGCGTCGCGCGGATAAATGCAGGCCGAGCCCATGAACAGAAGTTTTTGCACGCCGACCCGGTAGGCGCTGTGAATGATATTGGTTTCGATGACCGTATTGTCATAGATGAACTCGGCTGGACGTGTCTGATTGGCAAGAATGCCGCCGACCGTGGCCGCGCAGAGGACGACCGCATCGGGTTTGTTGGCGGCCAGCCAGTCTTCGACCTCAGCCTGCCGGCGTAAATCCACCTCAGCGCGCGGCACTTTCAGAATCTCACAGTCTTCTCGATCCAGGCGCCGGGCGATAGCAGATCCCACCATGCCTCGATGGCCGGCCACCCAAATGCGTTTTCCTTGAATTTCGAAGATATCAGTCATGGGACTTGTTATGTGATGCGCGATCGAAGCTCGCAATATCACTCTCTACCATTTCGGTAACGAGCTCCTTGAAGGTCGTTTTGTGGTGCCATCCCAGTACGCGATGCGCTTTGCTGGCATCGCCGAGCAAGGTCTCGACTTCCGTGGGACGAAAGTAACGTTTGTCGACGGCAACCAACGTGCGTCCGGTTTTTGCGTCTGCACCGGTTTCCGAGACGCCGCTGCCCTGCCATTCAATGGAAATGTCAGCAACCTTGAATGCAAGTTCGACGAATTCACGGACGGAATGGGATTCCTCCGTCGCCAACACGTAATCGTCTGGCTCATCTTGTTGCAGCATCATCCACATGCCTTCGACGTAGTCGCGGGCATGACCCCAATCGCGTTTGGCGTCCAAGTTTCCGAGAAAAAGCGTTTCCTGTGCGCCTGCCGTTATGGCCGCGACGGCGCGGGTGATTTTCCGCGTCACGAATGTTTCGCCCCGTGTCGGCCCTTCATGATTGAATAGGATACCGTTCGACGCATGGATGCCGTAGGCTTGCCGATAGTTGACCGCAATCCAATACGCATAGAGCTTCGCGGCGGCATAGGGGCTGCGCGGTCGGAACGGGGTGGTTTCGGATTGAGGCGTTTCGGCGACCGCGCCGTAAAGTTCCGATGTCGACGCCTGATAGAACCGCGTCTTGTCTTCCAGATTTAAAATCCGGATGGCTTCCAACAGTCGCAGTGTGCCCAATGCATCGGCATTGGCCGTATACTCGGCCGTTTCGAAGCTCACCTGAACGTGGCTTTGCGCCGCGAGGTTGTAGATCTCGTCAGGCTGTGTCGATTGCACCAAGCGGATCAGGTTGGTGGCATCCGTCATATCGCCGTAGTGCATGAAAAAGCGGACATTTTCTTCGTGGGGGTCGGTGTAAAGGTGATCGACACGGGCCGTATTGAAAGAGGACGAGCGTCGTTTGATACCGTGAACCTCATAGCCTTTTCCGAGAAGGAGTTCGGCTAAATAAGCGCCGTCTTGACCGGTGATCCCGGTAATCAATGCCGTCTTTTTTGTCATAGGCTAAAACCTAATTATCAGGGGATGTTTCTATGCCAGATGCCGCGCGTATCGACCGTGTGCTTCCCGTTTAGGTCGGTCGGTTCGACATTCTTGAATTCCGAATGATCCGTCAATACCGCCACAACTTGGGCCTTGGATAGTGCCTCTTTCAGCGAACATAGGTGGATCGATTTGTTGTCGGATAGCTCGGGCGGCAACGCATCGATGTTCGGTTCGACGACCAGAAGGTCTCCCGTGAACCGGTTCGACAACATATCCACGATGGCGAGGGAAGGGCTTTCGCGCAAATCATCAATATCAGCCTTATAGGCAAGACCGAGACAAGCGATGGCGGCGGCGTTTCGCTCGGAAGCGGCTGTGAGGATTTTCTGCAATACGTGCTCTGGTTTCGCATCGTTTACCGCCCGTGCCGCCTGGATCAAACGTGTGTCGTCGGGCGCCGAGTCGACAATGAACCAAGGGTCGACGGCGATGCAGTGTCCGCCGACGCCAGGGCCCGGTTTCAATATGTTGACCCGTGGATGGTGGTTTGCCAGATCGATAAGGCTCCAGGGGTCGACCCCTATTTTCTCGCAAACACCGGCGATCTCGTTGGCAAAAGCGATGTTGGCGTCGCGATAAGCGTTTTCCGTCAATTTCACCAGTTCCGCCGTTCGCGCATCGGTAACAAGGCACTCGCCGTTCACAAACAGCTTATAGAACTCCAACGCGCGGGCACTACACGCATCCGATATGCCGCCAATTACCCTGTCGTTCTCAACGAGCTCGAGGAGCACACGGCCTGGTAAAACACGTTCCGGACTGTGAACGACGAAGATGTCGCCCGGAGAATCCGGACCCGTTGGCACTTTCAGGTCAGGCCGTTCAGTCCCAATGATGGACGCAATTTTTTCAGTCGTGCCGACGGGAGAGGTAGACTCCAGGATAACGAGATCTCCCTTTTTCAAAACCGCCGACATCGCGACCGTCGCCGCTTCCAAATAGCGCAGGTCCGGCTTGTGTCCGTCCGTAAATGGCGTTGGAACGGCAACAATGAAAACGTCCGCTTCTTTTGGTTCGTTGACTGCCGTGAGTTTCTGAGAGGTAACGGCGCTGCGCACAAGGATGTCGAGATCGGGTTCGACAATGTGGACATCGCCACGATTGATCTCTTCAACGATCTTTCGATTGGAATCGACACCCGTGACCTTGATCCCGCGATTGGCGATGACGGCCGCGGTCGGGAGTCCGACATATCCAAGCCCAATGACTGAAACTGTGTCAAAGCGCGGCATTCGCGAGTTCCTCAAGGATGCGATCGCTGGCGTGGCCATCGCCATAGGGGTTGTGGGCTTTGCTCATCGCTTCATACGCCGCATGGTCATCCAACAAACGGTCGGTTTCTTCAACGATTTTTCCGGTATCGGTCCCGACCAGCCGGACGGTTCCTGCCTCTACCGCTTCTGGCCGTTCCGTTACGTCGCGCATTACCAAAACCGGCTTTCCGAGTGACGGGGCCTCCTCCTGAATGCCGCCTGAATCGGTGATCAGAATATCTGCTCGATCCATGAGGCGCACGAAAGGCACATAAGAAATAGGATCAATCAAATGGATACTGGGATTGTTTCCCAATATCCGATGGACCGGTTCGCGAACGTTCGGGTTCATGTGAACTGCATATATGATTTCAACGTCGTCGCGTTTAGATATTTCGGCAAGCGCTGTGCAAATACGTTCAAATCCGTTGCCGAAATTCTCCCGCCGATGTCCTGTAACCAGAATAAGCTTCGCCCCCTCGGCGATACGAGGTATTTCCGCATCTGCCTCCGCCAGGAGCGCGGGATCATTGTCGAGGCGGTATTTTACATGAAGAAGAGCGTCGATCACCGTATTGCCGGTAACGTGGATGCCGGTTTCCGTCATACCTTCCCGCCGCAGATTTTCCCGGGCACGATCGGTCGGTGCAAAATGAAGGTCGCAAAGATCGTCGGTTAAACGGCGGTTCATTTCCTCGGGCCAAGGGGCTGACAGATCGCCGGTTCGCAATCCCGCTTCGACATGGGCAACGGGAATCCGGGCATAGAAACCAGCCAACGCGGCGGCCAATGTGGTCGTCGTGTCTCCATGCACGAGGATGCGGTCCGGCGCAATTTTCTCGAAAACGGCAGGTAACCTTTCTAAGACGCCAGTCGTGATGTCATTCAGGTTTTGATTGGTTCGCATGATGTCGAGATCGGCATCAGGTCGGAGATCGAAAACGCGAAGAACCTGATCGAGCATGTCACGGTGCTGACCCGTCACACAAATGCGCGAGTCGAAACGAGGGTCCGCTTCGAGGGCTTTTATCACCGGTGCCATTTTAATGGCTTCGGGACGGGTGCCGAATATGGAAAGAACACGCATTTGGACGTCAGGTTCGTGATGCCGGGATGCACATGTCAGTCATTCCGGCACTCTAGTTACCGCGCGCTTCCGCGACCAGTTGGTTTAGCGTTTCGGGACTGATGGCGCCCGGGACAATCCGATCACCGATTACGAACCCCGGTGTTCCTTGGATCCCAAGCCGGCTGGCAAGACCCTTGTTGCTTTCGAGAATCCGGCCGATATCCGGTGAGTTCATATCTTGCTTGATGCGATTCGCATCGAGACCGACGGTTTCAGCGATACGAAGGATCTGCCGTTCCGATAGGCTGCCCTGGGCCTCCATTAGCTTGGTATGGAGCTTGAAATATTTCGGAGGGCTTTGTTGCCATGCCGCGAGCGCGGCCCGTGCCGCAATTTCGGATTCCGGCGACAGGATCGGAAATTCCTTGAAGACATAACGAACGTTCTTGTCCGCGCGCAGAAGGGCGCGGACCGCCGGAAGCATCTGTTTGCAGTACCCGCAGCGATAGTCGAAAAATTCGACGATCGTGACATCTCCATCGGGATTTCCGGCAACCGGTGAACTCGGGTCGCGCTCGATTTGATCTCGGTAGGAAACGAGGTTGGTCTGTGCTTGTTCATGCTGCCGGGCCTGTTCCCTGTCCCGGAGTTGCTGAATGGCTTCAAGAATGATTTCCGGATTGTCCCGCAAATATTCGCCGATGATCTGCCGTACTTCGTCACGTTGCCGCTCATCGAGCGCTTCGCTGGCGGATTGCGCAAAAGCGTTCTGTGTCGCGGCAAGGCTCAATAAAAGGGCAAAGGGTAGGGAATAAAATAAATTCATAGGGACGCGGGCCTTATCCTCATCGACCGTTTTCCGGCAAGGCGATGAATTCGTTGCTTTTTCGGGAATGAACGAAACTACACCGGTCTTGGCCAAACTTCACCAGGAAACATCACATCGGCATTATTGATCAGCGATACAGGGAAAGGTCGCCGAATGCCATGCTGGATACCGTTTTTGTCGGGTCTGCAGCGAATCCAACAAACGTGATTTGCGTTTCCGTCACATCGTCTCCTGGCCACAACGTGTTGTATATAAGGGATAAATCGACGTTCTCCTGCCACCAGCGGCCGCAATTCTCGAGGCCGCTCCGGGCGACATAGCGTGGCACGGGCGTTCCCGCCAGGAAATTTCCCCTTTCCAACGCTTTCCGGCGCCAAATGATAGAAACCGCGCGATCGAAGGGCGGTAGGGGGCCGCTCAGAAAGGCTAGGGGCTGGCTCCCAAGACTAGCGCTTTCAGGGTTTCCGCCATAAAACCCGACAATGAGCCGAACCGGATGGGTATCACCTTCGTGCGGGTCAACGCGCCAGGACCAGCTGAAGAAAGGCGTCGCCAAAAGGTTTGCGCGGGTCCATCGCGCGACCAGGAACGGCTCCTCCCCGGCGGTGACGCGCAGGTCCAGCGCCGCGTCTGCATGGCGCGTCTCCCTAAATGAGGGGGACGGAAGGTCTCCTAATCCATGCGATACCCAGCCGATCTCCTCGGGTTCGCTGGTCAACGGTGCCAACGGACCGAAAATTCGCAAATGACCGCCGGATGTGACGCCGACGGCGGGTATTTCGCAGGCGGCGAGGGTCAAAACGATGAGAACAAGCCAAGGGCTGCGGCTACGCATATGGCTCGTTACCGCCGCTGTGCGGCTTCCTTCTTCTGTCGGTTCTGGGCGAGTGCGATGATATCCTGAGATCGCAGGTAGTCCGGCGATCCCGGTTTCAAAAGCTTCAAGGCACGCTCTCCCTGGCCGATCGCGTCTACGTACCGGCCTTGCAGCAATGCCTCTTGCGCGAGGGCGTGAGAGGTTTCCCCCATCAAATTCGAACGGCCATAGGCGATCGCTAATTGGCGCCACGCGAACGGCCGGTCATTTTCCAACCCGACAGAGTGGCGCAGATTTTCGATGGCAGGTTGAAGCAGCGCAGGGTCCTCGGCCGCGATCTGAGCGCGGGCGAGATCCGTTAGGATGAGTGGCGACCCGGGCAGCAGTTCGATGGCGCGCTGGTAAGCCGGGATGGACTCTTTTGAGCGGCCGGCTTCGAACAGGATCTGTCCCTTGAGTTCATGAAAATAGCCGTCGTCGGGATAATCCCGGACCAGCCCATCGATAACATCCAATGCGGCCTTCGTGTCAGGTTTCCGGTAAAGGGCGACGGCGCGGGCGTATCTCGCGGCAACAGACTTGTCGGTTTCCGGATAGGCCCGCATGGTCTGATTGAACGGCCGGGTAAACGCGATCAGTTTTGCCTTCATCCGGGCGTGTTGCGCCTCGAATTCCGGGTTTGCAGGCACATTGGTGTAGGCGGAATTGGCGACATGGTTGCGCAGGAATTGGATTCGATCTGCTGACAGGGGGTGGGTTCGGACGTACGGGTCTTGCAAGTTGCTGGTCAACAACTCCTGACCCTCGAGCACTTCCATGAATTTTAGAAGCCCGATTGTCGATTGTTGTGTTCCGTCGAGAAGACGCACCGCGGCCTGATCCGCGGCCGTTTCCTGGGTCCGGGAAAACTGAAGAAACGACCGCTGCCCGATGGACTGGCCACCGGCGATAATGGCGGCACCGACGTCAGGCCGCCCGCCCACTGCCGCCGCACCGCCAAGGATGTAGCTCAGGATCGTATGCGCCGTGGCATCTTCGATCGCCCCCGGGATTTTCGACAAATGGCCACCTGCCATATGGCCGGTTTCGTGGGCGATAACGCCGATAATTTGGCTGCTGCTGGTGCTCCGCATGAGGAGGCCGGTATTGATGAAAAGCTTCTGGCCGCCGGCGACGAAGGCGTTCAGGGTATCGTCGTTAATAAGATATATGTTGACGGCAGATGGCTGCAGACCGGCCGTTTGGAACAGTGGCGTTGCGTAGCCACGGATGATATTTTCAATCTCCGTATCGCGAATGAAGGATCGCTTTTGCGCCATAGAAGGGGCCGGCGCAGTCAGAACGGCACCAGCAAGCGCGGAAGCTATAAAGAACTTAATGAAACCAATTTTCACGGGGCGGCTCTCCAGCCTGAACAACGAACGTAGTCATCGCATCCCATTGCGTCAATTCAGTGTCATATTTTTGGCGGTTTTGCTGGTTTCCTGTAGTGGCGACGGCGATCAGCCCACCCCCGGGATCGAAGGGTCCGTAAAAGGATTTATCGGCGGGGTGGCGGCGGATGAACCCCGTGCCGCCCTCGAGGGACAGCGGGTTTTGGCCTCGGGCGGCTCCGCGGCCGACGCGGCGGCGACCATGTATTTTACCATGGCTGTGACTTATCCGGCGGCGGCAAGTCTTGGCGGCGGCGGTGTTTGCCTCGTCTACAACCCCAAGGAGGAAGATAAAAAGGCGCGCGACGTGGTGCGTGCTCTGAATTTCTTGCCTGGTGTTCCGGCTTCCGCCGGTGGGTCCGCCACCACGGCGGTTCCCGGAAATGCCGTGGGGTTTGCGGTGCTCCATTCCCGCTATGGACGCCTTCCCTGGGCGAGGCATGTTTCGGTCGGTGAGCAATATGCGCGTTTCGGGACGCAGATGTCGCGGGCGCTTTGGACCGAGGTGGCCAACGCCAAGCCGAAGCTGGACCAAGACGCGGAAAGCCGGCGAATTTTATCCGCGGCGGACGGAGCCCCGGCGCGCGCGGGCGATTTCTTCGAACAAGCCGAGTTGGCGGGAATTTTCGGTATTTTACGCGCGCGCGGGCCGGGCGACTTGTACCGTGGTGCTTCGGCCGCCTTGCTTGCCGAGGCATATACGGCTTCCGGCGGCACGTTGACGGTGGAGGATTTGCGGCAGTACCGGCCCGTTTGGGAAGACACGCTCCAAGTTGAGGTCGGTAATCACATTGCTCATTTCCCGCCGCATCCGGCGGCGTCGCGTGCCGCCGCAACCCTGTTGGCTTTGCTGCTCCACGATGATGCGTACGAAGATGCCGACACGGGGGCACGGTATCACCTTCTCGCCGAGGCTGCGGCCGTCTCCATCGCCGACAGTGAACGGTCTGGTGGAGCGCTTCCAACCGGCGATGAAAGTTTCTCGGAGACCAAGCTCAATCGCCTGATGTCGGAAATCGGCGGCAACGGGCGCAACCGGGTCCGCCCGCGAAGCGGCCAACCGGGCACGAATGCGGTCAGTGCCGGAACCACCGGTTTTGCCGCCGTCGATAAGAACGGTATGGCTGTTGCCTGTGGGTTGACCATGAACGGCGCGTTTGGGACCGGCAGGATCGCGAAGGGAACCGGAATATTTATGGCGGTGGCGGGAGATGGTTCGGCCGTCCAATCGCCCGCTGTTCCGCTGATCGTGATGAATGCGAATAGTGATCAGACATTGCTGGTTTCCGGGGGTGGCGGGAACGCGGCGGCGATCGGTGCCTTGCCGCATTTTACCGCGGCCATTTTCGCGGGCGGTGACTCGTTAACCGAGGCGATGGCACAGTCACGAATTTTCAGGGATGGCGCATCGGAGGAGACACATGTTGCCCCGACGTTGTCCGATCCGGTTCGATCCTATTTGCAGGCACGTGGACACCAACTGGTTCCCGACGCTCACCTCGGCCTCATCAACGGTGTCTATTGTTTTCGGGGAATGCCTCGTAACCCGGCATCTTGCGGCGCCCGGTCCGACAGCCGAGGGTATGGCCTCGCGCGAACCGCCGAGGAATAGGGCCACGTGGATTAGAACCAGGGAATAGAAATGGCTTTGAAGGTCGCGAAGCGCGGTATTGTACCGCCCTTCATCGTGATGGATGTCCTGCGTGCCGCGAACGAACGCGCCGCGACGGGCAAGGACGTTCTCCATCTGGAAGTAGGGCAGCCGGGGACGCCGGCGCCCCAGCCCGTTCTCGACGCGGCTAAACGTGCGTTGGATGAGGACCTGATCGGCTACACCGATGCCCTCGGTGTGCCGCAATTGCGCCAGGCCATTGCCAATCAATATAGGAAACAGCATGGCGTCGATGTCGATCCAGGCCGTGTAGTCGTGACGACAGGGTCGTCAGGGGCCTTCCTGTTGTCCTTTCTTGCGGCATTCGAGGAGGGAGACCGCGTCGGCATCGCCGCGCCCGGCTATCCGGCTTACCGGAATATTTTGCGCGCGCTCGGCGTCGAGCCCGTCATCATCGAAGTCGGGCCTGCTGATCATTTTCAGCCGACCCCGGAAAGGTTGGCCGAACTCGACGCGCCGCTTGACGGGCTGATTATCGCCAGCCCGTCCAATCCAGCCGGCAGCATGGTTCTTGGGCCCGCCATGACGGCCCTCGTGGGCTGGTGCCGATCGAACGGCGTTCGTCTGGTTTCCGACGAAATTTATCATGGCATCACCTATGGGGAGCCTGCGGTTACCGCGCTGTCGGTCGACGACGACGCGATCATCGTCAACAGCTTCTCCAAGTATTATTCGATGACAGGATGGCGTCTCGGTTGGATGGTGGTGCCAGAGGCACTGATGAGGTCCGTCGAATGCCTTACCCAGAATCTGTTCATCTCGCCGCCGACGTTATCGCAGTTGGCAGCCGTGGCGGTATTCGATTGTACGGATATTCTCGATGGGTATGTCGCACAGTACGCGGCAAATCGCGCAATTCTTCTCGAGGAATTACCGCGCGCCGGATTGGATAAGATCGCGCCGGCGGATGGGGCTTTCTATCTTTACGCGGACGTGACCCGGTTCACCAACGACAGTGAAGCTTTCTGCAGGAAGATGCTCGACGAGACCGGTGTTGCGGTGACCCCCGGCATCGATTTCGACCCGGATCGTGGCCACCGCTATCTCAGATTTTCGTTCGCCGGTTCACAAGACGTGATGATTGAAGCGGCCAAGCGCCTCAAAGTCTGGCTGCGTTGACCGCTTCGAACGGGATTACTTGTCGCCGCTATTTGCCCTGATTATTTGTTGGGCCGGTTCCACCAACCCCGCCGCGCCGGACGCTCTTCACCCGACGACACCGTTTCCGGGGTTTTCTCGGGTTTTTCCTGCTGCGGGGTGACAACCGGTACCTGTTCAACGACCGGCGCGAACACGGGTTCCGGCTCCGGTTCGGGCTGGGCTTCAGGCGCAGGAGCCGGTTCGGGGGCCGTCTCGGTCTGTTCCGCACCTTCTTCGGTTGCTTCTGTTTCCGCTTTCTCTTCGCCTGCTGCTTCGGCGGTTTTGGCCTTGGGCGTCCGCCGGCGCCGTGTGCGGCGGGCGGGCTCCGGTTTTACCGCTTCGTCTCCCGTGCTTTCCACCGCTTCCTCGGCTGCGACAGCCTCATCTGACGGTGTTTCAGCTTCTGATTCAGCGGCCGTTTCGGCCTTTGACTCATCGGCCTTTGACTCATCGGCCTGGGCCTCGGTCGACCGCGACCTGCGGCGTCCGCCGCGTCGTCCACGGCGGCGGCGTGAAGTTTTCTTTTCCTCGGCCCCCTCGGTTGACGCTTCGGCTTCCGCTTTCGGCTGCTCGCTTTCCTCGGAGACGGCCTCGGACGCCGCTGCATCCGCTTCCGCAGCCTCGGGCTGGTCCTCATGACGATCGTCGGTTTTCCGGCGGCGTCCGCGGCGGCGGCGCTTTTTCTTCTTTCCGTCATCTTCCGACGACGTTTCGGCGGCGGCACTTTCCGGTCGCTCCGCAGGTGCCTGCTCGCTCACCGGGCGGCCCTCGCCGTCTTCTTTGATTCGAGAGATGTTGAAGTCCGGCGGTATCAAAGAGCTGTCTTCCGAAATGAAGATCGTCACACCGCATTTCTCCTCGATCTCCTCGAGGGCCTTACGCTTGTGGTTGAGGATGTAAAAACCGACCGAGGACGGCGCGGTGACACCGAGCTCCGTCGCTTTTCCTTTCGTGGCTTCCTCTTCGATGCCGCGCAGGACGCGGATCGCGGTCGATTCCACCGACCGGCGGATGCCCGTGCCGTGGCAATGGGGGCAAGGTTCGGAGAAAGTCTCAATCAGGCTCGAGCGTAACCGCTGCCGCGACAGCTCAAGCAATCCGAACGGACTGATCCGGCCGATCTGGATGCGCGCTCGGTCGCTCCGCATGGATTCCTTCAACCGCCGCTCGACGGTGGTCTGGTTCCGCGACACATCCATATCGATGAAATCGATGACCACCAGCCCGGCGAGATCGCGCAGACGCAACTGGCGGGCGACCTCCTCGGCCGCTTCCAGGTTGGTCTTCAGGGCGGTTTCCTCGATATTCCGGCCCCGCGTCGCGCGGCCCGAGTTGACGTCGATGGAAACCAGCGCTTCGGTTGGGTTGATAACGATGTAGCCACCCGACTTGAGCTGCACCTCGGGGCTATGCATGGCATCGAGTTGGCTTTCCACGTGGTAGCGCTGGAAAAGCGGCACGGCCGGGTCGCGGTAAGGCTGTACTTTCTTGGCGTGGCTCGGGATCAGCATCTTCATGAGATCCTTTGCCGCCCGGTAGCCGTCATCCCCTTCGACCAATATCTCGTCGACTTCGCGGGAATATTGATCGCGGATCGACCGCATCACCAGGTTTGCGTCCTCGTGGATCAAGGCTGGCGCCGTCGATTCCAGCGTCTTGGTTCGGATATTGTCCCAGAGCCGGATTAGGTACTCGTAGTCGCGCTTGATTTCCGCCTTGCCGCGGTCGGCACCTGCCGTTCTCACGATCACCGCAATCCCCTGAGGGATATCGAGCGACGAAATCATGGATTTGAGACGCTTGCGATCCTTGGAATTGGCGATCTTGCGGGAAATACCGCCGCCGCGTGCGGTGTTGGGCATCAACACGCAATAGCGTCCCGCGAGGGACAGGTAGGTCGTTAGGGCGGCGCCTTTGTTGCCGCGTTCTTCCTTGACCACCTGAACCAGCAGAATTTGGCGGCGTTTGATAACTTCCTGGATCTTGTACTTGCGGGTCGGGCGAAACGAACGCCGTTCCTCGACCTCGTCGATGTCTTCACCGCCGACGACCTCGACCGACTGCTTGCCCTCGGATTTGGGGGCGTCGGGCGTTTCAGCCGCTTCTTCTGCGGCTTCGACACGCTCTTCTTCGGCCGCTGTCGCCGCTTCTTCCTCGGCAATCAGGGCCTCGCGGTCGGCGACCGGGATTTGATAATAGTCGGGATGGATTTCGCTGAAGGCAAGGAAACCATGACGGTTTCCGCCGTAATCTACGAAGGCTGCCTGGAGAGAGGGTTCAACACGCGTGACTTTCGCGAGATAGATATTGCCTTTTAGTTGTTTCCGAGCCGCAGATTCAACATCCAGTTCTTCCAACCGGTTTCCATCGACGACCGCGACCCGGATCTCTTCCGGGTGGGCTGCGTCGATCAACATTCTTTTTGTCATCAGGTAAAAAACTCCGTGATCCGGTCACCGTTCCGCTTTGGCGGCGGAGGGGGCTTCGGATCGATCTTGCATGTGGGCCGGTGGCGCGATCGGTAACCGAACGCGATGCATACGCACCGCCGCAGACCGGCATATCGCCGGAATACGGGAAATTCGATTGGGATGCGGCCACTACCGGCATTGAAAATTCCAAATTCTTGAGCGTGAAACCTATTCTTGGCCGGCTGGTGCCCCAGGCTCTTGATCTCATTGCTTGGCGACGAAAGTGTTGAGCGTTACCAAGGAAAGCGAGCCTTTCAGGAGACGATTCCAGACCTCGTTTCACTTCATTAACATAGCCGTAGGAAATTGTTTCGACAATCTCCTAATCCTAACTTGGACGCAAATCCCCGGCTCACAAGGAATTGTGGTGGATTAATGGTGGATTTGCCCGAGATTCGTCCGGATAGCTCCCAAAAATGAGGGGATAACATTGATATTTGATTATATTTGGCGGTAATTTCGAATCCTTGAAAACACAATTGCGCCATAGTCTGTGGAACCTCGTCCGCGGGCGGTTTTTCGTGACCGCCCTCGTAGGGTGTCTTGTTGCCATATCGGTTTCTGCCCATGCCGCAGACGGGGTTGTCGTCAAGGATCTGAGGGTCGGGGTTCACCCGGAAAAGACCCGATTCGTCATGGATTTGACCGGGCCTATCGAGTTCAATGTCTTTAGCCTCGCCGACCCCTACCGAATCGTTCTCGACTTGCCCGAGGTCGGTTGGCAGCTGCCGGCACGTCCCCTGCCGCAGCGTCAGGGTCTGGTTCGCAGCCTCCGCTACGGGTTATTCAAGGCCGGGGCATCGCGTGTGGTGCTGGATGTAGGACAGCCGGTCAAGGTAAAGAGCGCGTTCTTGCTGCCGCCCACGGACGGCAATGTGCACCGATTCGTCCTCGATCTCGTCGTTACGGACCGGCAAACCTTTGTCAGCAATATGGGCACGCCGGCGGCCCGGACCGCGCCGGCCTCCCAGCAGGCAAGTGTCATTCCTGGCCTTCCTCAGCCCGCCCGGAAGCCGGCGGGACGTGGGGAAAAGAGGGTCATTGTCATCGATCCGGGGCATGGCGGCGTCGATCCGGGTGCGATTGGCCGCAGTGGCGTTTTCGAGAAGAACATCACCCTGGCGGCAGCCAAGGTATTGAAAAAACGTCTGGAACGGAGCGGCAAGTACACGGTCCACCTGACCCGCGACAGGGATATCTTTATCCGCCTACGTGACCGGATCGCCATCGCCCGGGCCAAGAATGCCGATCTTTTCCTGTCGCTCCATGCCGACACTATCCGAAAATCGAGCATTCGCGGCCTTTCGGTCTACACGCTGTCGGAAACGGCGTCGGACAAGGAGGCTGCCGAATTGGCCGAATCGGAGAATAAGGCGGATCTCATCGCCGGCATTGACCTCTCGCAGGAAACGCCGGAGGTGACCAATATCCTGATCGATCTGGCACAACGCGAAACCATGAACGAATCCGCGCTATTTGCCGCCGATCTGGTGCAGGAGCTGCGCCGCGTCACCAAGTTGTTGCGCAATACGCACCGATTTGCCGGGTTTGCGGTACTCAAGGCCCCGGATGTCCCCTCCGTCCTAATTGAGCTCGGCTTCCTGTCCAACCGCCAGGATGAGAAGGCGCTCCGGCAAGGCGCCTACCGCGCCAGGATCGCGGATTCCGTGGCCCATGCGATCGACCGCTATTTTGCGAGGGTCGAGCAGGCAACGAGGCTCTAGGCCGCCACAAACGCGCCACATTCAAGAGTTAAGAGATATTAAGGCTTTAATCATTCCAAACCCCTAAGTTGGTCCCCATTTGGAAACCAAGGGCTGGATACAAAGCCGGGTGCAAAGGTTGAGATACCGAAGATCCCTGTTCCACCGAAAGAAGCGATGCTGAAAAGTTTCATCATCCTGATCAGTTCTCTGGTGATCATCGCCTTTTTGGGCGCCGCGGGCGGGTTGTTCCTATTCTATCACTATGGCCGGGGATTGCCGGATTATCGGCAGCTTGCCGACTACGAACCGCCGGTGATGACGCGGGTGCACGCAGGCGATGGCCGCTTGCTGGCGGAATACGCCACGGAGAAGCGGGTATTCGTTCCAATCGAGGCGATGCCGCGCCTAGTGGTCGACGCGTTCCTGGCGGCCGAAGATAAGAATTTCTTCTACCATCCGGGTGTCGATCCCATCGGCGTCATGCGTGCTGTTCTCACCAATATCAAGAACATCTCATCCAACCGGCGGCTGGTCGGCGCCTCGACCATCACCCAGCAGGTGGCCAAGAACTTCCTTCTATCGGCGGACGTCACCGTCGAGCGCAAGGTGAAGGAAGCGATCTTGGCCTTCCGGATCGAGCGCGCGCTGCCCAAGGAGCGTATCCTCGAACTGTATCTCAACGAAATTTATCTCGGTTTCGGTTCTTACGGCGTGGCCGCAGCGGCCTTGAACTATTTCAACAAACCTTTGAGCGGCTTGACGGTTGCCGAGGCGGCATTTCTGGCGGCCCTCCCGAAGGCGCCGAACAACTACAACCCCATCACCAAGTCCGAGGCCGCGAAAGGGCGCCGCAACTGGGTTGTCGGACGGATGGAGGAAGACGGCATCATCACGGCGGAACAGGCGCGGGAGGCGGAGTCTGAACCGCTGACCATTCGCCGCCGCGCGGCGACGCAATTCGTTCGGGCGGATTATTTCGCCGAAGAAGTGCGCCGCGAATTGGCCGAACGGTATGGTGAGGAAAATCTTTACAAGGGCGGTCTGTCGGTGCGGACGACCCTCGACCCTCGACTTCAACAAATCGCCGATCAGGCCTTGCGGGACGGGTTGGTGCAGTATGACCGCCGGCATGGATGGCGGGGACCGGTGGCGCATATCGAGGAGTTGAAGGATTGGTTGTCGCAACTGGCGGCGATCGATCCGCCTGCCGGTGTCGGGAACTGGCATCTTGCGGTCGTCCGTGAGGTGGGCGGCAAGTCGGTCACCGTCGGTGTCGATGACGGTGGTGCCGGGATCATTGCCTATGCCGATTTAAAATGGGCGCGGCCGCATCTTAAGGGGCAGCGCTTCGGGGCAACGCCCAAGACTCCCGGCGACGTCTTGTCGGTGGGCGACGTCATCCTGGTGGAGGGGCTCAAGCCTGCTACGGCGAAGAAAGAGGGTGTGTCCCGCCGTTATGCGTTGCGTCAGATCCCGGATATCGAAGGGGCGGTTGTCGCCCTCGATCCCCATACGGGCCGGGTGCTCGCCATGTCCGGCGGCTTCGACTATGAGCGGAGCCAATTCAATCGCGCGGTTCAGGCCTTCCGGCAGCCCGGTTCAGCGTTCAAGCCGATTGTTTATCTTGCCGCGCTCGATGCCGGTTTCACGCCGTCGACGTTGATCCTCGATGCCCCGTTCGTCATTGATCAGGGGCCCGGTTTGCCCAAGTGGCGGCCCGCAAACTACACCAAGAAATTCTATGGGCCGAGCACCATGCGTCTTGGCCTGGAAAAGTCGCGGAACCTGATGACCGTGCGGCTTGCCCAGACCATCGGTGTCGAACGTATTGTCGAGTATGCCCGCCGCCTCGGTGTGGTGGACAACATGCCCAACGCCTTGTCCATGTCGCTGGGTGCGGGGGAGACGACGTTGCTGCGGATAACTACCGCGTATGCGATGATGGTCAATGGCGGCAAGAAAATTCGCCCGACATTGATCGACCGGATTCAGGATCGCAACGGGCGGAATGTGTTCCGCCATGACGAGCGTCCTTGCCCCGATTGCCGCGCTGATTTTTGGACCAGCCAGCCGACGCCCGACGTTCCAGATACGCGTGAGACCGTGACCGACCCGGCCAGCGCCTATCAGATGGTTTCGATGTTGCAGGGCGTCGTTCAGCGGGGAACGGGGCGTCAAATTCGGACGATCGGAAAGCCGTTGGCGGGAAAGACCGGAACGACCAATGATGCCTTGGATACATGGTTCGTCGGTTTTTCTCCCGATTTGGCGGTGGGGGTGTTCGTCGGCTTTGATACGCCGCGCAGTCTCGGCCGGACCGAACAAGGCGCCAGTGCGGCGGCACCTATTTTCAAGCAGTTTATGGCCAATGCGTTGGAGAACGCGCCCGCCATTCCCTTCCGTATTCCGTCGGATATCCGGCTCGTCCGGGTCAACGCCGAGACGGGCAAACCCGCAAAGACAGGTGACCGTGGCGTGATCCTCGAGGCCTTCAAGCCCGGAACTGTGCCGACGGGCGACGAGGATGTTCTTGAGGGCGTCACGGTGACCACGTCATCGACACCGACCACGGGTACCGGCGGCTTGTATTAAGCTGCACCGCTCCCCACCGGTCTTGCCGGGCTCACGCGAACCTATTAGATAGTCCCCTCCCCACAACGGAACCAAGAGAAGAAGCGTGCGCGCCGAAATCGAAAACCTTGCCGCCCAGATCAAGCAGTCGCTGGAACTGCTGAGGAGGCGGCTTTGACTATGATACCGCGGTTCAACGTCTGGACGAACTGAACAGCCTCGCCGAAGATCCCGAATTATGGAGCGACCCGACCCGGGCCCGATCGGTCATGCGGGAACGCACGCGCTTGGAATCGGGCATCGGCGCCGTCGACACCCTCGAACAAGATCTCCAGGACAATATTGACCTTATCGAACTTGGCGAGGCCGAAGGCGATGAGGCGGTTGTGAGCGAGGCTGAGGCCGCCCTTCGCGGTTTGGCGTCGACCGCCGAGAAAGAACGTATCCGCGCCCTGTTGTCGGGCGAGGCCGACGGCAACGATTGTTATTTGGAAATTCATGCGGGCGCCGGCGGCACCGAGGCGCAGGACTGGGCGCAGATGCTGCTGCGCATGTACACGCGGTGGGCCGAGCAGCATGGCTATAAGCTCGAGTGGCTGGAAGAAAGTGCCGGTGAAGAGGCGGGCATCAAATCGGCGACGGTCAGGATCAACGGGGCCGATGCTTATGGCTGGATGAAAACCGAAAGCGGCGTGCATCGGCTCGTGCGCATCTCACCGTATGACTCAAGCGCCCGGCGGCATACCAGCTTCGCCTCGGTCTGGGTTTATCCGGTGATCGACGAAAACATCGAGGTGGAGATCAACGACAAGGATTTGCGGGTCGATACCTACCGGGCCTCGGGCGCCGGCGGGCAGCACGTCAACAAGACCGACTCGGCGATCCGTATCACTCACATTCCGACGGGCATCGTCGTGCAATGCCAGAACGACCGCTCTCAGCACCGTAACCGTGCCGCCGCTTTCGATATGTTGCGCGCACGTTTGTATGAGGTCGAGCTGCAGAAGCGCGAGGAGGCTTCTCAGGCCGAGCATGACTCGAAATCCGAGATCGGTTGGGGCCATCAGATCCGGTCCTATGTCCTGCAGCCGTATCAGATGGTGAAGGACCTCCGCACCGAGGTGGAAACCTCCAACACGCAGGCGGTCCTCGACGGCGACATCGACGATTTCATGGCCGCCGCCTTGGCGGCGCGTCTCGAAGACGGAAGCGCGGAGACGAGCGAGGCGTCCTAAGCCGGCGTCGTGTCCCAGATCGCGTAATACTCGTGCCGGAACCCGGCGTTGGCGCGCGCCTCGACCGCGAACGGTGCCTTCGGTGTGCCGCTGAAACGATCCCGCACGAAGTTCTGAAAGGTCGGTATCGGCTCCAGCTCGCGGCGGTCGCAAAGAAATTCGAACCACCGTACGCCGGCCGCGACATGCGCCACTTCTTCCCGCTCGATGATTTCGAGAATATCGGCGGTGGCATTATCGCCCTTGGCCCGCAGCCGGGTAATGGCTTGGGGAGTGGTGTCGAGCCCGCGCGCTTCCAACACCATAGGCACGATGGCGAGACGGGGCAGAAGGTCGTCGGCGGTTGCCGCCGCCGCTTCCCACAAGCCGTCATGCGCCGGCAGATCGCCGTAGGCTACGCCGAGATCGACAAGCCGGTCGCACAGCAACGTGAAATGACGCGCTTCGTCGGCGGCGACGGCCACCCAATCGTCATAGAAGCCGCGCGGCAAATCGAGGCGGGTGAACCGGGCGACGATATCCCAGGCGAGATCGATAGCGTTAAGCTCGATGTGTGCTATGGCGTGAACGAAAGCGATGCGCCCGGCTATGCCGCCCATGCTGCGGCGCGGCATGTCGCGCGGCAGCAGCAATTGCGGCTTGGCGGGCCGCGCCGGCCGGTCGGGGAGGACAGCTTCCCCGATCTCGGTGACCTCCCCGTCACGCCACGCGGTGGCGACCTCCGATGTCAGGCGCGCTTTTGCCCACGGGTCGGCTTCCGTGAGGATAGCCAGTGCGGCCTCGGTAAGTGACGGGGCGCTAGAGATCTTTTACGGCCTCCAGCACCGCGTCGACATGGCCTTTGACCTTCACCCTCCGCCACACATGCCGCACGACGCCTTTTTCGTCGATCAGGAAGGTGGACCGCTCAATGCCCAGGAACTTCCGGCCATACATGTTCTTTTCTACCCACACGCCGAAATCCTCGCACAGGCTCCCGTTTTCGTCGGACACCAGAACGACCTTGAGGCCGTGCTTGTCCTTGAATTTGTCGTGCTTGGTTGGGGAATCCTTGGAAACGCCGACGACCACCGCGCCGGCGCGGCTGAACTTGCCGATGGCCTCGGTAAAGCCGAGCGCCTCGGTGGTACAGCCCGGCGTATCGTCCTTGGGGTAGAAATAGAGGACGGTCTTGCGGCCCTTGAGGTCTTTCAGCGCGAGTTTGCCGCCGCTGTCGGTGGGGAGAGAGAAATTGGGCGCCTTGTCGCCCACGTCGATGCTCATGTCCTATGTCTCCAGGCGATTGGATTTGCTCCGAGGTGCGGGTTTCATACCGTATCGGCGGGGATGGGGCCATGCTTCGCGCGAAAAGAATGAGCGCTAATCCTATTAATTCTTAGTGGTTTCTGGTTTCGGCGGGAGTTTCGCCGCCGGGGCTGCAATCAGCCGGTCGAAAAGATCTTGGACGGCCTTTGCCGTCTCCGCCATCTTCGCTTCCAACGCGGAAATGCTGGGCACGCCGGCGGCACGGGTGAGCGTGGCATGCAGGGCTTCCGGCACCTGTTCTCCGTCTTGGCCGGGCTTCAAATACCCTCGGATCGTCAAACGCAAAATTCCCTGCAACGCCTGCCATAAATCTAATCCTTCTTGAAGGATACGATGATCGGCTGCGTTGACCGCGCCTGCGCCCAAAAGCCGCTGCAAGGCGTCCGCCGCGTTGGTTGCCAGAACATCCGGATGGTCCGCGGCATTTGCCAATTGCAGGTACTGGATCATGAACTCGACATCGACCAGGCCGCCGCGCATGTGTTTGACCTCCCACAGATACGTGGTGCCGTGTTCGCGGAAGACCCGTTCCCGCATTTCCGCGACGTCGCGGAGGAGGGTTTCCTGATCGCGCGTGCGGGTCAGGGTGGTGCGGACGACGTCGTCTATCCGGTTCGTGACGTCCTCGGGCCCCCAAATCACGCGGGCACGGGACATGGCCATGTGTTCCCAGGTCCAGGCCGATTCCTGATGGTATTTGGTGAAGGCTTCCAGTGTCGATGCGATGGGGCCCGCGTTGCCGGATGGGCGCAGCCGCATATCCACTTCGTAAAGTTTCCCTTCGGTGGTCGGTGCGGTGATGGCGTTGATCAGCCGTTGCGTGAGGCGGGCATAATAGTGGCCTGGAGATAGGGGGCGGTCGCCGTCGGACAGCGCCTCGGGCGATCGTGTTTCGTATACGATGACGAGATCCAGATCGGAAGTCGGTGTCATCTCGCGGCCGCCGAGTTTGCCGAGCGCGAGAACCGCAAACGCGCTTTCCGGCAGGAGGCCGTGATCCTCGGCAAAGGCTTTTGCAACATAGGGAATGAGGACGGAGAGCGCGGCATCCGCGATATCGCTCAGGGAATAGGCGGCGGCGCGCCATTCGATCTCGCCGCGGAGCGCGAGAACGCCGGACTGGAAACGGCGGTCATTGGCCCAGCGCCGGATCAGATCCAAGATATCCTCGAAGTTTTGCGCCCGGGTGACGATTTCCGAAAGATCTTCGACAAGTGCCTCTTTGCCGGGAAGCGCGTGGTAGAAGTCCGGGTCGAGGACGCTCTCGAGAAGCGCCGGGTTGCGACCGAGATGTTCGGCCAGGCGCGGTGCGCTGCCCATCACCTCCGCGACCAAGTCGAGAAGTGAAGGATTGGCCCGGAACATGGAGAAAAGCTGCACGCCTGCGGGTAGCCGCGAGAGAAATTCGTCGAACTTGCGGAGGGCGCCGTCGGGATCGGCCGCACGGCCGAACGTCCGGAGAAGCACGGGCGCCAATTCAGTGAGAATCTGGCGTGTGCGCTCGCTGCGCATGGCCCTGTACCGCGCGCGGTGCCATTGGCGGACAATAGCGGCAATGGCGGGAGCGTCCGTGAAACCCAGTTTCGTCAAAGTCTCGAGCGTATCGGGGTCGTCGTCGGTGCCGGTGAAAATGAGGTTGCCGGGAATTTCTTCGCCGGCTGTCAGGCTGGGGGAGTCCTCGAACAGTTCGGCGTACCAATGCTCCACCCGCGATAAATGGGAAATCAATTCCGTTCTGAAGTCGTCGACGGTGTCGTAGCCGAGAAAGATCGAGAGTTTTTCCAATTCGTCATCGGCACTCGGGAGCGTGTGCGTCTGTTGGTCATCGGTCATCTGAAGGCGGTGTTCCAGGCGGCGAAGGTACCGGTAGGATTCGATCAACGCATCGACGGTATCGTTCTCGACATGACCGGCGGCGGCCAGTGCCCGTAGTGCTTCTTCGGTGCGCGGCGTGCGGATAGATGGGTCGCGTCCTCCCCAGATCAGTTGTTGGGTTTGGGCGAAGAATTCGATCTCGCGGATGCCACCGCGGCCGAGCTTGATGTTGTGACCGTTCACGGCAATTTTGGCGCCGCCGCGATGGGCGTGGATTTGCCGCTTAATGGAGTGAATGTCCTGGATGGAGGCGAAATCCAGGTTTTTGCGCCAAATGAAGGGTTGGATATTGCGGGTGAACAGCGCCCCCGCTTGCGGGTCGCCGGCGACCTGACGCGCCTTGATCATGGCGGCCCGTTCCCAGTTTTGGCCGATGCTTTCATAATAGGTTTCGGCAGCCAGGACAGAGATTGCCGCCGGCGTCGAGCCTGGGTCGGGGCGCAGCCGCAGATCGGTGCGGAAAACGTATCCGTCGCCCGTGAGTTCCGAGAGAATTTTTACGAGGTCGCGCGTTAGGCGGACGAAATGCTGCGGTAGCGTTTCCGGCTGATCCGTCTCGATACAATCCGGATCGAAGAACACGATCAGGTCGATGTCGCTGGAGTAATTGAGTTCGTGGGCTCCTAGCTTTCCCATGGCAAGCACGATCAGACCGGACCCGATTTGCGGATCACTTGGGTCGAGAGCCTTCAGAATTTCGCGGCTCTTTTGGGAGGCCAGAAGATGGCACGTGGCCGACCGGATTGCGGTTTCGGCAAAGTCGCTGAGGACGCCGGTTATCTTGTTCAGCGGCCAGATTTCTGTAATATCGGCCAGGGCCGTGATCAAAGAGATCTGCCGCTTGGCGACGCGCAGATTTTTCATGGTTCCAGCCTGATCTAGAGCCTGCGCCTGGCTGGCCAAGCCGGTTTCCGGGTTGTCGAGGTCAAGCTGTTGGTATGTGGCGTCGGGACCTTTTTCGAGAAGGTCCAGGAAGAAAATTGGATCGCTGACTGCAGAACGGGCGAGGTAAGGACTGTTCCCAAACACCGACGACAGAAGGAGGCGGCCGTTTTCGTCGGTGACCAAGTGATTTGCCCGGTCGGCCACGGTAGAGTCGTCGTTTTTGGCGATCGCCGCCAACCAGTTTTCGGTCCATACCTCGACACGGTCGGATTCGGCAGCGGCCGGCAAACGGTGAGTGTCGAACCAATTTGTCAAATGTCGCATTCCAATATGGCCGAATTTGCCGCAGACTGCGGGAACGAGGAATGACGGTCAAGTCGTCTAAGGGATAAGAGACCGGCGTGATCATCCGGACATTTCGTGGATTGATACAGCTGATCGGCGGGTTGACCGTCGGTTTGGTGCTGCTGCTCGTTTTCGGGTTCTGGCGGTTGAGCTCAGGGCCGATACCCCTCGATTTCATGACGCCCTATTTGGAGAACGCGCTGAAATCGGAAGATGGCGAATTTGCCATCAAGCTCAAGACAACCCGGCTCGCTTGGGACAGCGAGGACCGGGCCTTGCAGATTAGGTTGTTGGGGGCGACGGCCATCGGTGAAAGCGGCGAAGTGCTGGCGGAAGTGCCCGAACTCGTCGCAACGCTTGCGGGGCAGGCATTGCTCAAGGGGCAGCTTGCGCCGCGCTCAATTACCGTCATGGGGCCGAGCCTGACCTCGATTCGGCGTGCCGACGGCAGTTTGACGTTCGATTTGCCGAAGGACACACGGCCGCAATCCACATTCATGAGCGTTTTGCTGGAACGGCTGATCTCGCCCGACAAAGTGACGGGGCCGTTGGCGTATCTCGACCGGATTAGGATCGAAGACGGCCTTTTGACCATCGAAGATCTCATGACGGGCACGGTTTGGTCTTCGTCCAACGCAGATATCGAACTCATCCGTAGCGATGGCATGATCTTTGGACGGGCCGATCTGGATATCAGATTCGAGGATCAGGACACGGCGTTTTCGTTGACCGGCGAGTATGCTATCGCAACCGGGAAATTGAGTTTGGATGTCGGCTTCGCGGACCTCAATCCGCGTGCATTCTCGACGATTTTCCCGGCCATCAACCTCGCGGAATCCTTGGATGCACCCGTTACCGGAACGGTGAGTGCCGAGATCATGGCCGACGGAACGGTGCCGTCGGCGGAGTTCTCCTTATCGTCGGAAGATGGAAATCTGAGGTTGGCGGACCCCATCGCCATGACGACACCGTTTAAGTCTGCGGTGTTGAGGGGCTACTTCGATCAGCAACGGGCGACCATGACCGTTGAGGAACTCGCAATCCAGTTCGACGAAGGAACGAAGGTCAATGTGCCGGCGCCTATTGCGCATGCCTTCCCCGTTCGTTCCATAAGTTTGGCGGGGCGCTATTTCCGAAACTTCGAGCGTCTCGATCTTTCGCATTTGACCTTCGACCTTGGCGGCCCGAGTGCAACCTTCGTCGGATCGATGCAGGATATCGGCGGCGGCATTGGCTTTGAAATAAACGGTCTTGCGTCGGACATGCCCGTCGACCGGGCAAGCGAATATTGGCCTGCATCAATTGCAGCGGATCCCCGAACGTTCATTCTTCGCAACATCAAGGGCGGCATGGTGCCGTCCGCGTCTGTCCGGGTCATCGGCACCTGGGATCGCAACGATAACGTAGATCTGACGGCGCTGACCGGTGAAATCGAGGTCCGTGGGACGTCCGTCGACTACGTCACGGGTATGCCGAAGGCGATGAATGTTGACGGAACAGCGACGTTCAATAAGTCGCAATTCAATATCCAGGTGACGCGCGGTGAAGCAGGTGGCGTGATCTTGCGCGAGGGCCGGGTGCTGTTTACCGATCTAGAAAAAGTCGACCAGTTTGCCGACATCGAACTTCTTGTCGGCGGTTCCATGCGCGCCGGTTTGGCGGTGGCCAATCATCCGCCCCTCGAGTTTGCCAAGGAGTTGGAGATCGAGCCGGAAACCGTACAAGGGGAGTTCGATGCAGCGCTAAAGCTCAATTTCATCGCTGAAAAAGATCTGACGATGGATGGGGTCAAGATCGAGGCGCGTGCCACGCTTCGCGACCTTAGTGTTCCAGGGGTGGCGTTCCGCTCCGAGGTGACGGATGGCGATTTCGAGTTGACGGCCAATCAGGATCGCCTGGAAATGCGGGGCACGGCAAAAATCGATACGGTCACCACTGAGATCGATTGGCGGATGGATTTCGATGAAACCAATCCGATTGAAAGCCGATTTAATCTTGTCAGCGAGCTCAATGATACGCAGCGCGCCCGTTTGATGGGGCTAGAGGGTGCGCCATTTTCGCCGGAATTCATGACCGGTCCGGCCAAAGTAAATGCAACGGTAGAGCGGTTTCGTGACGGACGAGGCCGCGTGAGTGCAGATTTCGTGCTGGACGAGATGGCATTGGCCATCCCCCATTTTGGATGGGCCAAGAAACCCGGTGTTGCCGCGACAGCGCACATCGCGGCGGATTTGACCAACCACGCGGTCACCGGCATTCCGGCCTTTTCCGTCAGCGGTGCCGGTTTAACCGTTCGGGGCTCGGCGGTGTTTGATGGCACGACGCCGAGCAAGATCATGCTGGATAAATTTGCCTTTGGTGGCACCGATGTCGCGGGCGTCATCATCCCCCAAGCGCAGGGGTGGGACATGGATCTGCGCGGTCCAAAGCTGGATTTCAATCCATGGCTCGAAGAGGAGAGTGTGGAGCAAGAAGACGCGCGGCCCGCACGACCGATTACGTTGTCGCTGAACGTGGACCGGGTACAGCTCGACAAAGGCCAATACGTTAAGAACGTATCGGGCGCTTTGTTCTATGACGGCTTGCTTTGGAAGAAGATCGATTTGCGGGCAAATCTCGACGGGGGGCAGCCGATTCATCTCGATATGCGTCCCGAGAACGGCCGGCGTCTGGTCAAAATGACGTCCGAGGATGCGGGCGCCGCTCTCCGTGCGCTCGGCTACTATCAGAATATGGTCGGCGGTAAACTCGACCTTCAGGGCACCTACGAAGATGGTTTGCCCGGCCGGCCGCTCAAGGGAACCGTCCGCGTTTCCAACTTCCGGGTGGTCAAGGCGCCGCTCATGGCGCGTGTGTTGAGCCTTGCCGCCCTAACCGGCTTTCTGGAGGCTTTGACCGGCGAAGGGCTCAGCTTCACGACACTGGAAGCACCCTATACCTACCGGAGCGGGGTCATCTCGCTCACCGACGCCAAGGCAAGCGGATTGTCTCTTGGTTTCACCGCGACCGGCACCATCGACACCAATGTTTCGACGATCGACTTGGCGGGAACCATCGTGCCCGCCTACGCCATCAACAGTTTATTGGGCCGGTTGCCGGTGGTCGGTCAGGTGTTTACGGGTGGCGAAAAAGGTGGTGGCGTGTTCGCGGCCAATTACACGCTGCGCGGACCGTTGGCGGACCCAGTGCCTGCCTATAATCCCTTGTCCGCTTTGGCGCCCGGTTTCCTACGCAACCTGTTCGGTGTCTTCGACGGGGCCGACGGGGGCAAAGAGCCGGCCAAGTCGCCTGCGCCGGCACCCTCAGGACCGCCGCCGATACAGGCGCCACCGGCGTCGCCGCCGGTTCAATCGGCGCCGCTGCAATCCAACTAAACGACTGATATCAGGCGGACGGCCGAACGAGCGCGTGGCGCTTCTTGCCCGCCGACAATTTCACCACACCGTCCGCGTTGAGGTCCGCCGAAGACACCGCGTGCATCTCGTTGGCGACGGGGGCATCGTTGATGCGCGCGCCGCCGCCCTTGATGAGGCGCCGTGCTTCACTGTTGGAGGCGGCAAGACCTGCGCGTTTGAAAAGTTCGAACACGGGAATGCCGTTCGACAATTCGTCGCTCGTCACGGAAACGGTCGGCAAACCTTCAGCGCTGGCGCCTTCCTCGAAGGTGCGCCGCGCGGTTTCCGCCGCGTCGTTGGCCGCCGCGTCGCCATGACACATGCGGGTCACCTCCGTCGCGAGCAGTTTCTTGGCGTCGTTGAGTTCTGCGCCTTCCAGGGCTTCCAGGCGTGCGATCTCGTCCAGCGGCAGATCGGTGAACAGGCGTAGGAAGCGGCCGACGTCGGCGTCCTCCGTATTGCGCCAGTATTGCCAGAAGTCGTAAGGCGACAGCAGATCGGCGTCGAGCCACACGGCGCCTGCGGCGGTCTTGCCCATCTTCGCGCCGGACGCGGTGGTCATCAGCGGCGAGGTGAGCCCAAAGAGGCTGCGGCCGTCGACGCGGCGGGCAAGCTCGATGCCGTTGACGATGTTGCCCCATTGATCTGAACCGCCCATTTGCATTTCGCAATCGTAGCGCTTGGCCAGTTCGAGGAAGTCGTAGGCCTGGAGGATCATGTAGTTGAACTCCAGGAACGTCAGCGGTTGTTCACGTTCGAGGCGAAGTTTGACACTGTCGAAGGTCAGCATGCGGTTGATCGTGAAATGCGGACCATAATCCCGCAGAAAGCTGACGTAGTTGAGGTGGTCGAGCCAGTCGGCGTTGTCCGCCATGATGGCGTCCGTCGGGCCATCGCCGAAGGTCAGGTACTTTTCGAATACCTTACGGATGCCCGCCTTATTCTGCTCGATCTGTTCGACGGTCAGAAGCTTGCGGCTTTCGTCCTTGCCGCTGGGGTCGCCGACCTTGGTCGTGCCGCCGCCGATCAGAACGATCGGCCGATGGCCCGTCTTCTGCAGAAGGCGCAGCAGCATGACCACAACCAGCGAGCCGACATGCAAGCTCGACGCCGTGCAATCGAAGCCGATATAAGCGGTGACGACACCGTTGGCGGCGCGCTCATCGAGGGCCTCGACATCGGTGCATTGGTGGACAAACCCACGTTCATGCACGGCATTAACGAATTCGGACTTGAAGGAAGGCATAATCTGGCCGCCGTCTGTGCAGGCCCAAACGGGCGATGCTGGGAAACGGCGCGTCGTTTATCATAATCGTCCCCCGGGTACAACGGGTGGCACAGCGGCCTGGCCTGGAGATTTGGGCTGGGAGATAATAGACCTCTATGACAGGTAAGACACGGACCAAGGGTATGCACACGGCAATCGGGTTGATGAGCGGCACGTCGATGGACGGCATCGATGCCGCTATCCTGCGGACGGACGGCCATCGTATCGAAGGATTCGGCACCAGCCTTTTCACCCCCTACGACGCCGAGTTCCGGCGGCGCCTCCGGGCGACCCTGGGCGGTAAGGGAGAGGTCGATGCGGTGGCGGCGGAATTGACCCGGCGCCACGCCGAGGCGGTATCGCGGCTATTGCAGGAAGCCGGCTTGGACCGCTCCGAAATCGATGTCATCGGTTTCCACGGCCAGACCATCGATCACGACCCCGACCATGGCCGAACCTGGCAGATCGGCGACGGTGACTTGTTGGCGCGCGCTGCTGGCGTGCCGGTGGTGAACGACTTCCGGTCAGAAGACATGGCCCATGGCGGGCAGGGGGCGCCGTTCGCCTCCCTGTATCATCAGGCGCTCTGTGCCGACTTGGAGAAGCCTGTCGCCATCCTCAATCTCGGTGGGGTCGCCAATGTGACCTGGATCGGCCCGGGCGGCGAGGACGATATTCTGGCGTTCGATACCGGCCCGGCGAGCGCGCCCATCGACGATTGGGTTCTCGGGAAAACGGGGGCCGAAATGGACGAAGGGGGCCGCCTCGCGGCAAAGGGACAAGTGCATCGGGACGTGATCGATAAGGCGCTCGCGCACCCTTATCTCGCCAAACAGCCGCCCAAATCGTTGGATCGTAATGACTTCACCGCCGATCTTGTAGAGGGTCTCTCGATTGAGGACGGGGCGGCGACCTTGTCCGCGCTGGTGGCCGAAACCGTCGCGCGCGGAGCGGATTTCTTTCCGGCACCGGCCAAGCGTTGGCTGGTGACCGGGGGCGGACGTCATAACGACACCATCATGACCATGCTCCGCGCGCGGTTGGGCGCGCCCGTCGAGCCGGTCGAGGCCGTCGGTTGGGACGGCACCATGATCGAGGCCCAGGCCTTCGCTTTCCTGTCGGTCAGGTCAATGGAAGGGTTGCCGCTTAGCGTCCCGGGCACCACGGGTGTGCCGCGCCCTGTGACCGGCGGCCGGCTGCATAAGCCGAAGGGGTCGAATTAGGACTCGGCCTTCTCTGCGGAAAGGGCTTTGTCGAGATAGGCGCCAACGCACGTCGACAGGTCGTCGAGCTTCTCCTGATAGAAGTGATCCGCGCCGGTGATCACGTTCAGGTCCACCGAAATATTCTTCTGATTGTCGAGCTTGGTCGCCAATTTGGAGACCGAATCCAAGGTGACCTGCTGATCTTTATCCCCTTGGACGATCAGTCCCGAAGAGGGGCAGGGGGCGAGGAAGGAGAAATCCTCGGTATTGGCCGGCGGCGAGACGGAAATAAAGCCCTCGATTTCGGGCCGGCGCATCATCAACTGCATGGCGATGAGCGCGCCGAAGGAATAGCCGCCGATCCAGCAGGCGGTGCTGCTTTGATTGATCTGCTGCATCCAATCGAAGGCATAGGCCGCATCGCTCAGCTCGCCGATGCCGCTGTCGAAGCGGCCCTGGCTTTTGCCGACCCCCCGGAAATTAAAGCGTAGGACCGAGAAGCCCCGCTCCGAGAAGGCATTGAATATGGTGTAGACGATACGGTTGTTCATCGTCCCACCATGCAGCGGGTGCGGGTGCAGGACGATAGCGATGGGCGCCGAGGGCACCTTGCTTTGGTGGTAACGGCCTTCCAGGCGGCCATCGGGTCCATTGAAAATAACTTCGGGCATGGCAGTCGGGTTGTCTTCCCTGGGAGTTCATGGGACCAAAAACACACTAAATTAGTGGGTTATTGGCTAATTTTAACCAGTTGTAAGTCGCAAATAGTTGACTAATTTACTAAGACTAATAGTTGACCGTTTTGCTACGGGTATATATACAGACAACCGGAGATTTGCCAGCCTTAGAGCCAAATTAGCGGAAATTTGGCCCTGGGGCACGGGCTAAACCGGCGGGAGCGGATATTAGCACAATGAAGCTGCGGTTTTTCAAGAGGCTTGGCGAGGATATCACCTCTTTTATGGAACGTGACCCGGCGGCCCGGTCGCGGATCGAGGTATTCCTTTGTTATCCGGGCTATCACGCGATCCTGTATTACCGCTTCTCGAACCTGGCCTGGCGCCATGGCTGGCACCTGCTGGCCCGGTTCATCTCGAATTTCGCCAAGGTGCTGACAGGCATCGAGATCCATCCCGGCGCGACCATCGGCCATCGTCTGTTCATCGATCACGGCACCGGGGTGGTCGTTGGCGAGACCGCTGAGATCGGCGATGACGTCACCCTGTATCAGGGCGTCACGCTGGGTGGCACGTCGCTCGAGAAAGGCAAACGCCACCCGACGGTGAAGGACCGGGTGATTGTCGGGTCCGGCGCGCAGGTCCTGGGGCCGATCACGTTGGGTGAGGGCTCGCGCATCGGCGCCAATGCGGTGGTGCTGAAGGATGTTCCGGCCGGCGCGACCATGGTCGGCATTCCGGCAAAGATGGTGATGAGCAAGGGCACCAAGCCGGAGCAGGAATTTACCGCCTACGGAACACCGACGGAGGATTTGCCCGATCCGGTGGCGCGCAGCTTCGAAAGTCTGCGCAACCAGATCGTCGAACTTACCGAACGCCTCGAGAAACTCGAGGGGGAATCAGGAGAACGTCGGACAACCGGCGCGCCAAGTGGCCCAGACAGCAATGAAGAAGGCGAAACCGATGACGGCGGCGAGGACAAAAGCCAGCGCGCGTCATCCGGTCAAGCTTGAGTTTAGCCCAAAGTCATTTTGGGAACGAAAGGAGACAGGACGTGAAATTAAGCACCAAAGGTCGATACGCCGTGATGGCGATGGTCGATTTGGCGCGGCAAAGCCGGAACGGGGAGCCGGTGGCGCTGGCCGACATTGCGGAACGTCAGGATATCTCTTTGTCCTATCTGGAGCAGCTTTTCGGCAAACTGCGCAAAGGCGCGCAGGTGAAAAGCGTACGCGGTCCGGGCGGCGGGTATCTTCTCGCGCGCGATGCCTCCGACATGCGTATTTCCGATATCATTATGGCGGTCGACGAACCCATCAAGGCGACCCGCTGCACGCCGGGCTCCCCCGAAGGGTGTCGCACAGACCGCAGCCGTTGCCTGACCCACGATCTGTGGGAGGAATTGGGCAATCAGATCTATCTGTATCTGAGTTCCATCTCCCTCGAAGACGTGATCGAGCACAAGGTTCTGGGAACCAGCGGCAATATGCGGAACCCCGAAAGGGAGTTCCCGAAACGCGATTTGCCGAGCCCGGCGTCGCAGCCGATCCAGGCCGCGGAATAGAACGGCACAGCTTCTTACGGAACCGTGATGACCGGCATGACTTACCTTGACTACAACGCGACTGCGCCTGTCCGGCCGGCTGTTGCCGACGCCGTGACGGTTGCGTTGCGTCAAACCGGTAATCCGTCTTCGGTACATCAGGCGGGGCGCGCGGCGCGCAAGACGATGGAAGACGCGCGGACACAAATTGCGCGTGCCGTGAACGCCGATCCACGCGGCATTGTCTTTACCAGCGGTGGCACCGAGGCCAACAACCTGGCGCTGCGGGGCTGTGGCCGGTCGCGCGTGGTGGTATCGGCCGTCGAGCATCCCTCTGTGTTGAGTGCGGTGGCCGATGCCGTTCAGTGCCCGGTCGATGGCAACGGGGTGATCGATCTGGCGGCACTGGAAGTGTTGCTCAAAGACGAGGGCGCGCAAACGGTGGTGTCGGTGATGGCGGCGAATAACGAAACCGGTGTCATCCAGCCGGTCGCCGAGGCGGCTGAGATCGCCCATCGTCACGGCGCCTTGTTCCATTGCGACGCGGTGCAGGCGTTCGGAAAGATCGACGTGGATATGGCGGCGATGGGCGCCGATATGATGGCCTTGTCGGCGCATAAGATCGGCGGGCCGCAAGGCGTGGGTGCCTTGGTGTTGGCCAATGATATCGAGATTGCGCCGCTTCTTCGCGGCGGCGGACAGGAACGCAGCCGCCGCGCGGGCACCGAGAATGTCGCCGGGATCGCAGGCTTTGGCGTTGCCGCCGAGCTCGCCGTCCAGGAACTGGCGCATATGTCCGCATTGGCCGGCATGCGGGATACGACGGAAAGACGTGTGCGTGATGGTGCGTCCGACGCGGTGATCTTCGGCGCCGATGTGGCACGTCTGCCCAATACGTTGTGCGTTGCCGTGCCTGATCTTGCCAGCGAAACCCAGGTGATCAATCTGGATTTGGCCGGGGTGATGGTCAGTGCGGGTTCGGCCTGCTCGTCGGGCAAGGTGGAGCCGTCGCACGTGTTGAAGGCCATGGGCGCCGACAGCGATCTGGCGGCCTCGGCGGTCCGGGTGAGCTTGGGGTGGGACACGACGCAAGCCGATCTCGACCGTTTCGTTGGTGCATGGTCGGATATCTACAAACGGTCGCGGGCCAGGCGAGATCAAGTGGCAGATCCCGCGGCAAACGCGGCATGAGGATGCGATGATGCAGAAACAGTCGCGGCCCATTTATCTCGACAATCAGGCGACGACGCCGACGGATCCGCGCGTCGTCGACGCCATGTTGCCCTATTTCTCGGAGAAGTTCGGCAACCCCCATTCCGGCAGCCACGCGTTCGGTTGGGAAGCGGCAGATGCCGTCGAGAATGCCCGCGCACGGATTGCAGCGCTGATCGGCGCGGCGCCCGAAGAAATTTTGTTCACCTCGGGAGCGACCGAATCCAACAACATCGCCATCAAAGGACTCGCGCGCGGAAGCCGGAACGGCCGCAAACATATTGTCACGTGCGTCACCGAACATCTGTGCGTCCTCAACTCCGCCCTCGATCTGGAAGACGAAGGCTTCGACGTAACCTATCTGCATGTGGACGGCGACGGTCTGATCGATCTCGATGAACTGCGCGCGGCGGTGACCGACAAGACATTGCTGGTGTCCATCATGGCCGTGCAGAACGAAGTCGGCGTCATCCAGCCCTTGGCCGAGATCGGCGCCATCTGCCGGACGGCCGGGGCGGCGTTTCACAGCGACGCGGCGCAAGGAGCGGGCAAGATTGTCCTCGACGTCAAGGCCATGAACATCGATCTATTGAGCGTGACGGGGCACAAGCTCTATGGCCCCATGGGCGTCGGCGCCTTGTATGTGCGCGGCGATGCGAATCTCCGGATCGAATCCTTGTTCAGTGGCGGCGGACAGGAAAAAGGCATCCGCCCGGGCACCGTTCCGGCCCCCCTGGCGGTCGGCTTCGGCGAGGCCTGCGCCCTGGCGGCGGTGGAAATGAATGAGGAAGCGGTCCGGCTCATGAACCTCCGGGACAAACTGCTTGACCGTCTGCGGGGCGATCTGGATGGTGTGCGCCTCAACGGGAGCGCGGAATGCCGCATTCCCGGCAATCTGAACATCAGCATCGAGGGCACGCGAGCCGACAAGTTGATGGCGGCTCTGCCAGACCTCGCGTTGTCGTCGGGCTCGGCCTGTTCGTCGGCGCATTCGGAATCGTCGCATGTGCTGCGTGGATTGGGGCTCACCGACGACCAGGCGGAGAGCAGCCTGCGCATCGGCCTCGGCCGGTTTACGACCGAGGAAGAGATCGATTATGCGGCGGGCCGCTTGATCGAAGAGATTACGGTGTTGCGCCAGGGGTCGGTATCCGCATCGGAACCGGTTCGGGCAGCAGGCTAAAAATGAAGAGTGAAAGCACGGAAAGAATGACAGCGGTTAGCAAAACGGTGGAAACGGTCCAATCGGTGGCCGACCGCAAGTACAAATACGGGTTCGTCACCGACATCGAAGCCGATACGGCGCCCAAGGGCCTGAATGAAGACATCGTGCGCTTCATTTCGGCCAAGAAGGACGAGCCGGAATGGCTGCTCGAATGGCGGCTCAAGGCGTTCCGCCATTGGCAGACCATGGAAGAGCCCGATTGGCCGAAAGTGAGCTATCCGCCCATCGATTATCAGGATGCGTATTACTATTCGGCGCCGAAGCCGAAGGAAGGGCCGTCGAGCCTCGATGAGGTCGATCCGGAATTGCTCGCCACCTATGACAAACTCGGCATCCCCCTGCACGAGCAGGAAATCCTGGCGGGCGTGAAGAACGTCGCCGTGGATGCGGTGTTCGACAGCGTTTCGGTGGCGACCACCTTTAAGGCAACCCTCGCCAAAGCGGGCGTCATCTTCTGCTCCATTTCGGAAGCGGTGAAGGATCACCCCGAATTGGTGAAGAAGTATATGGGTTCGGTGGTGCCGTACTCGGACAACTATTTCGCGACGCTCAACTCGGCGGTGTTTACCGACGGCTCGTTCGTCTACATCCCCAAGGGCGTGCGCTGCCCCATGGAACTGTCGACCTATTTCCGCATCAACGCGGCCAACACGGGCCAATTCGAGCGCACCCTGATCATCGCCGACGAGGGTTCCTACGTCAGCTACCTCGAAGGCTGCACTGCGCCCATGCGCGACGAGAACCAGCTGCATGCCGCGGTGGTCGAATTGATCGCAATGGACGACGCCGAGATCAAATACTCGACGGTGCAGAACTGGTATCCGGGTGACGAGAACGGTGTCGGCGGCATCTATAACTTTGTCACCAAGCGCGGCGCCTGCCGGGGCCGCAATTCGAAGATCTCCTGGACCCAGGTGGAAACCGGCTCGGCGATCACGTGGAAATACCCGAGCTGTATCCTGCAGGGCGACAATTCGGTGGGCGAGTTCTATTCCATCGCCATTACCAACAACTACCAGCAGGCCGACACGGGCACCAAGATGATCCATCTGGGCAAGAACACCCGCTCGCGGATCATCGCCAAGGGCATCTCGGCGGGTAAATCGCAAAGCACTTACCGGGGCCTGGTGAAGATGATGCCCAAGGCCGACGGATCGCGGAATTATTCGCAGTGCGACTCGCTGCTCATCGGCAAGGAATGTGGCGCGCACACGGTACCCTATATCGAAAGCCGCAACAAATCGGCGCAGGTGGAGCACGAGGCGACCACCTCGAAGATCAGCGAGGATCAGCTGTTCTATTGCCGCCAGCGGGGCCTAAGCGAGGAAGACGCGGTGGCGCTGATCGTCAACGGCTTCTGCCGCGAGGTGCTGCAGGAACTGCCCATGGAATTCGCGGTCGAAGCGCAGAAGCTGGTGGGTATCAGCCTCGAAGGCAGCGTCGGTTAAGCGGCCATAGAAAGCCGAAGAGATAAGAGAGAACGAAAGAAACGACCATGCTTGAGATTAAAAACCTTCATGCGACCGTCGACGGCAAGGAAATCCTGCGCGGCGTCGACCTGACCATCGGCGACGGCGAGGTGCATGCCATCATGGGGCCCAACGGCTCCGGCAAATCGACGCTGTCTTATGTCATCGCCGGGCGCGACGGCTATGCAGTTACGGAAGGCTCGATCACTTTCAACGGTAAGAACCTGTTAGAGATGGAAGCCGACGAACGCGCCGGCGAGGGCCTGTTCCTCGCGTTCCAATATCCCGTGGAAATCCCCGGCGTTTCGACCATGAACTTCCTCAAGACGTCGCTGAACGCGGTGCGGAAATATCGCGGCGAGTCCGAGTTGGACGCCATGGATTTCCTCAAGTTCGTGCGCGCGCAGACCAAAGCCCTCGGCATCACCGAAGATATGTTGAAGCGCGCGGTCAATGTCGGCTTCTCGGGCGGCGAGAAGAAACGCAACGAAGTGCTGCAGATGGCGGTGCTGCGCCCGACCCTCGCGGTGCTGGACGAAACCGATAGCGGCCTCGACGTCGATGCGCTGCGTATCGTCGGCGAAGGCGTCACCAGTCTGCGCGGTCCCGACCGCTCCATGCTGGTGATCACCCACTATCAGCGGCTGCTCGACTATATCGTGCCCGATGTCGTGCACGTGCTGGCGCAGGGGCGCATCGTCCGTTCCGGCGACAAGAGCCTGGCGCTGGAGCTGGAAGAAAAAGGCTATGCCGAGTTCACCTCGGCAGCGGCCTAAAACGGAGACGGAATGACCATGGCCCTCTCTGAAACGAGTCAGGTTTTCCTCGACCGCTACGCCGAATTGCGTGGGCGTTTGGCGGGCGCCGATTTGCCGTGGCTGGCCAAGATCCGTGAGGACGCGGCCAACACGTTCCGTGTGACCGGTGTGCCGACACCGCGCATGGAGGACTGGAAGTATACCAACCTCAAGGCGCTGGATGCTTTGGAATTGGTCTTTGCCGCCCGGCCTGCCGAGGTGCGCGCCGATATGTTGCCGGCGAAGCTCGGCGATGGGCCGCGCCTGGTGTTCGTCGATGGACGGTTCCGGGCGGATTTGTCCGATAGTTTGGAGATCGGAGAAGGTATCCGCTTGGCAAGTCTTGCCGACCTGCTGAGTGCCGATCCGGGTTTCATCGAACCGCGTCTCGCCGACTTCGGCGACAATGCGACCGGCGCGCCTATGCTGGCGCTCAACGGCGCCTTCCAGGAAGACGGCTACGTGATCGCGCTCGACGCGAATGCCGACGCCGGGGCCGCCATCGAGATCCTGTTCTGGGATACGGCGGGTGAGGCGGCGGCCGTGCGTCAGCCCCGCAACCTGATCGTCGCGGCGGCGAACAGCCGGGCCGAGATCATTGAACGGCACATGGGGGCCGGTTCCTCGCGGCAGTTCTTCAACGGCGCGACGCTGATCACGCTCGATGCAGGCGCGGCGATCGGTCACTACAGGGTGCAGTCGCAAGGCGCCGGATCGGTGCATGTGAACACGATCCGGACAAGGATCGAGGCCGATGCCCGCTATGAAAGTTTCATCCTGGCCGAAGGCGGCGAGGTTGCCCGTGACGAGGTGCAGGTCGGCCTGATGGCCGCAGGTGCATATGCGCGTCTCGACGGCATCTATCTCGCCGACGGTGCGCAGGTGCTCGACAGCACCACCACGACCCGTCATGCCGCGCCCAACACGACCTGTCAGGAAACCTATAAGGGCGCGCTCGACGGCACCGCGCGGGCTGTGTTCCAGGGCGCCATCCGGGTCGAGCCGGGAGCCGACGGCACCGACGCGCAGATGAGCAACAAAACGCTGTTGCTGTCCGACGACGCCGAGATCGATACCAAGCCACAACTGGAAATCTACGCCGACGAAGTTAAATGCGCGCATGGTGCGACTACGGGCGAGCTGGATGCCGAGGCCATGTTCTATTTGCGCTCCCGCGGCATCCCGGAGGTCGAGGCGCGTGGCATCTTGGTCGAGGGTTTTCTCGACGAGGTAACCGAGGCCATGGATGATACACCCTTCGCCCATCTGGTGCGCGGCCATGTCGCCGCCTGGGTCGGGCGCGGCGTAAAAGAAAAAGAAATGAAGGGATAAGCGGGTGAATAAGGTCGTCAACATGCCCGAACGCACAGCCGATGACGGCTACGATATCGAGCGTATCCGCGCCGATTTTCCGGCCTTGTCGCTGGAGGTCGGCGGCAACCCGTTGGTGTTCCTCGATAGCGCCGCCAGCGCGCAGAAGCCGCGCGCCGTGATTGATGCCATGAGCAACGCCTATGAGCGTGAATACGCCAACGTTCACCGTGGCACGTACTATTTGAGCCAGGTGGCGACGGAGAATTACGAGAACGCGCGCAAGAAGGTCGCGTCTTTCATGAACGCGGCGAGCGCCGACGAGATCGTCTTCACCCGCAACGCGACAAGTGCCATCAATCTGGTGGCGTCGAGCTACGGACGCACCTTCCTCAAGGAAGGGGACGAGGTCGTGCTGTCGGTGATGGAACACCACGCCAACATCGTGCCGTGGCAATTGCTGCGCGACGCGACCGGTATCGTCATCAAGGTCGCGCCGGTGGACGATGACGGTAATTTCCTTGTCGACGAATTCGAAAAACTGCTGGGCCCGCGCACCAAGCTTGTCGCCGTCACCCATGTGTCGAATGTGCTCGGCACCATCACGCCAGTGCGTGAGATCATCCGTTTGGCGCATGATCGTAATATCCCGGTGTTGCTGGATGGCGCCCAGGGCATCGTCCATGAGGGCGTCGACGTGCAGGACTTGGATGTCGATTTCTATGTTTTCACCGGGCACAAGCTCTACGGCCCGACGGGGATCGGCGTGCTCTACGCCAAGGCCGATATCCTGGACAAAATGCCGCCCTACGAAGGTGGCGGCGACATGATTGCCACCGTGACCTTCGAGAAAACCACCTACCGCGAGCCCCCGGCACGCTTCGAGGCAGGCACCCCGCCCATCGTCGAGGCGGTGGGACTTGATGCGGCCATCGATTACGTCACCGCGGTCGGCTTGGACAAGATCGCGGCGCATGAAAAGAAGCTGCTCGACTATGCCATGAAGCGGCTCGCTGGCGTTGAAGGCCTCAAGGTGGTCGGGACGGCGCAACACAAGGCGGGCATCGTGTCGTTCACCTTCGGCGACGTGCATGCCCACGATGTCGCGACCATCATCGACAGCGCCGGTGTCGCGGTGCGCGCCGGGCATCACTGCGCCCAGCCGCTGATGGAACGCTTCGGTGTCGATTCTACGTCGCGGGCATCGTTCGCCATGTACAACACGACCGCGGAGGTGGACGCTCTGGCCGCGGCGCTCGAACGGGTAAGGGAGATATTCGGCTGATGGATGAGGATCTGCGCGATCTGTATCAGGAAGTGATCCTCGATCACGGCAAGAACCCGAGGAACTTCCGTCATCCCGAGGATGCGACCTGCGAGGCGCATGGCAACAATCCGCTGTGCGGTGACCGGCTCACCGTCTATCTCAAGCTCGGCAAGGACAAGGTGATCGAAGACGCGGCGTTCGAAGGACGCGGCTGCGCCATCTCCGTCGCGTCGGCCTCCATGATGACCGATATCGTGAAGGGCAAGACGGTGGCAGAAGCCGAGGAACTGTTCGACCGTTTTCACAAGATGTGCACCGGCGAGGACGAAGGCACAGGTGCCGACGAACTCGAGGATGAGTTGGAGAAGCTGAAAGTGATGTCGGGGGTACGGCAGTTCCCCATGCGCGTCAAATGCGCGACCCTTGCCTGGCACACCATGAACGCTGCTGCGCACGGCGAACAGAAAGCGACGACGGAATAACTGGGATACGAAGAAGGAACGGACAAAGAAGATGAGCGATCACATGATGCCGCCGACACCGGCCTGGGACGATCCGGCGCTCCTCGAAGCATCGGACGAGCCGGTTGCTTATGCCGGTGACCATCTGGAATCCGGCACCCAGGTTGCCGACAAGGAGTCGGTCGCCGATGCCATCCGCACGGTCTACGACCCGGAAATTCCGGTGAATATCTACGAACTCGGCTTGATCTATGAACTGGAGATCGCCGAGGACGGGTCGGTCGACATCAAGATGACGCTGACCTCGCCGGGCTGTCCGGTAGCGGGCATTCTGCCGCAGCAGGTCGCCGATGCCGCCGCCTCGGTGCCCGGGGTCGGCCGGGTACAGGTTATCCTGACGTGGGATCCGCCGTGGACCATGGATGCCATGTCCGACGAAGCCAAAGTGGCGCTCGGATTATATTGATATGGGCCTCTATTAGTTCTCGATCTGCCCTGTACGAACGCGAAAACGGACCTAAATAATGACCATGAGCATGACCAAGGAACGACCCGTTACCCTCACCGACGCGGCCATCGCGCGGGTGAAGGCGTTGATCGAGCGCTCGGACAAGCCGGTTGCCGGGTTGCGTGTCGGTGTGTCCAACACTGGCTGTTCGGGGCACAGCTACGTCGTCGAATATGCTGAGGCGAAACGCCCGTTCGAGGAAGAGATCGAACAGGACGGCGTCAAGGTGTTCATCGATCCGGTCGCGCTGATGTTCATCATCGGCAGCAAGATGGATTATGTCGAAGGCAAGCTGCAGTCCGGTTTCGTTTTTGAAAATCCCAATGAAAAGGGACGCTGCGGCTGTGGCGAATCCTTCCACGTTTGATTTCGCCCGACTTTAAATTCACTTGGCGGGCCACACATGCCTCACGTCATTTTCATCGGTACCGACGGCTCTGGGCGTGAAGTTGAGGCCGAGATCGGCGAAACCATTCTCGACGTCGCGCACAAGCACGGCCTCCCCATGGAGGGCGCGTGCGAAGGCTGCATGTCCTGTTCCACCTGCCATGTGATCGTCGATGCCGATTGGTTCGGGCGTTTGCCGCCCGCCGAGGAGGAAGAGGAGGATATGCTCGACCTTGCCTTCGGGCTCACCCGCACGTCGCGGTTGGGTTGTCAGATCGTCATCACCGAGGAGTTGGACGGGCTCACCGTCTCCTTGCCCGCCGAAACCCGTAACATGATGGGCTAAACCCTAGGCCTTATCCCCGCATAGATAATCGACGATATCTTCCGGCACTTCGACCGGCGACAGGTCCAGCCCGTCTCTCAGCCGGTCGATGATGGCTTCCATGCCGACCAGGCGGCTCGCCTGCTTGTCATTGGCGTCGATACGGTCCCACGGCGCGTGCGGCGTGTCGGTCTTTGCGATCATGTCGGCGAAAGCGGCGGCGTAGGCATCCCATGCCTGGCGGTGGCGGACGTCGGCGGGCGACAGTTTCCATCGCTTGTCAGGATCGGCGAGCCGGTCGCGGAACCGCTTGAGTTGGGTTTCCGGAGAGATATCGAGGAATATTTTGGCCAGGCGGATACCTTCGTCCTTGAGCGCCGCTTCGAAATCGTTGATCTCGCTGTAGGCAGCCTGCCATTCGGCCTCCGATACGGTGCCTTCCACCCGGTCGGACAGCACCCGGCGGTACCAGGCGTGATCGAACACCGCGATCTGGCCCGCCTCGGGCAGATGGATGCGGTAGCGGTCGAGCCACGGCTTGCCGGGATCTTCCGGCTCGCCGTTATAGCGCCACACTTTGAGGGTACGGGGGTCCGTTGACCAGGCGATGCGGCGGATCAGGCCGCCCTTGCCGGCCGCGTCCCAGCCCTCGAGCAGGACCAGCCCCTGGCAACCGGCGCGGGCGAAGCCGAACTGCAACTTGAGCAGCCGGTAGCGCAGGTTCTGGTATTCGGCTTCGTAAACCTGGGGGTCCATGGCCTCGCTATAGTAGTCCAGCATGGCCCTAGCCCCAAGATGTATGGTGAATAGGGGAGCTTGCGCGGGGACGGGGGTGGTCTATATTCGGCGCCATGAACTCATTGGGTCTGGATAAAAAGCCGCAGGATACGCGGGTCGTGGTGGCCATGTCGGGCGGCGTCGACAGTTCGGTGACGGCGGCGCTGCTGGCCGAGCAGGGCTACGACGTTATCGGCATCACGTTGCAGTTATATGACCACGGTGCCGCGGTTGCGCGCCCGGGCAGCTGCTGCGCGGGGCAGGACATCTATGACGCGCGCCGGGTCGCCGAGACCATCGGCATTCCCCATTACGTGCTCGATTTCGAGGACCGTTTCCGCGAAGACGTGATGGAGGATTTCGCCGATACCTATCTGGCGGGCGAAACGCCCATCCCCTGCGTGCGCTGCAATCAGACGGTGAAGTTCCGCGATCTGGTCGAGCGCGCCCGCGACCTCAACGCCGACGTGCTCGCCACCGGCCACTACGTGCAGCGGGTGGACGGGCCGGACGGCTCCGAACTGCGCCGCGCCGCCGACCCGGACCGGGACCAGAGCTATTTCCTGTTCGCCACCACCCGCGATCAGCTCGACTTCCTGCGCTTTCCCCTGGGCGGCATGCTCAAGGCCGAAACCCGCGCCCATGCCGAACGCTTCGGCCTCGTGGTCGCCGACAAGCCGGATAGCCAGGACATCTGTTTCGTGCCCGACGGCGACTATGCAAGTGTGGTGAAGAAGCTGCGGCCGCGCGCCGCCGATCCCGGCGACATTGTCGACCTCGACGGCAACGTCTTGGGCCGTCACGACGGCATCATCCATTACACGGTCGGCCAGCGGCGCGGTCTCGGCATCGGTGGCGGTGATCCGCTCTATGTGGTGCGCCTCGATGCGGCCAACCGCCGCGTCATCGTCGGCCCGCGCCAAGCGCTGATGGAAAAGATGGTGTCCGTGCGCGAGGTGAACTGGCTCGGTGACGCGCCCCTCGACGACACTTTGGTCTCTGGGCCCGTCGAGGTGACGGTCAAGCTGCGCTCCCTGCATCGGCCCGTCCCCGCCACTGTAGAATCCGATGGGGAAGGGCGCGCAATCGTGCGCCTGTTCGATGCCCAGGCGGGCGTCGCGCCCGGCCAGGCCTGCGTCTTTTATGACGGGGATCGGGTGCTTGGCGGCGGCTGGATCGCCCGGAAAACGGCAACAAAAGCCGCATATCCGGCCCCCGCCCTTGACAGGCTCAGCGCGGCGGAATAAACCCCGGTTTCCCGCCGCGCCCGCGCGGCGTTGCCCACCTTGGGGCGGAGTAGCTCAGTTGGTTAGAGCAGCGGAATCATAATCCGCGTGTCGGGGGTTCAAGTCCCTCCTCCGCTACCAATTTTTTCTTTTATTTTCAATGGCTTACAAGAAAAACCATAGCGCCGCTTCCGGCGCCGCGCAAGGGGTTTTTGACCGAAAAGAGAAGAAAATTAGTTTCGGTCACTCTTAGCGTCGTCGATCATGAATTCGATACCAAGTGTGCCTGCTAGGTCTTGTAGGTCCTTCGCAACCATGGCCGCGATTACCTTCTTAAGCCTCTCCCATGTATCGTCAGGGGTGGTTTCTTTTTGTTGGGAGACAGGCTCTGGATTTTTTGAATCATCCATGCCGAAAATCCCAGTGTGTGACTTATAGTCTGTAGACTAATAGTCGACATAGCCGATCCACTCTACATGTGGATATCCGTAAGACAGTCGGCAGGAATGTGAGAAAGCTCCGGGAGGCTCAAGACCTTTCCCAGGAGGAATTGTCATTTAATGCCGGTCTTCATCGCACCTATGTCAGTGGTGTGGAGCGCGGTGTTCGAAATCCGACGATTGTTGTAGTCTCGCGTATCGCGAAAGCTCTAGGTGTCCCTCCGATTCGATTGTTCGATGATTGATTCGATGGGCGGCCAAAGTGCCGTAGACATCCTTTTGGTTGCACGGCAGAGTGCATTCCCGTTGTAATGGATTTGCAATTTGAAATTTCACGTACTAGGAAGCCTTACCGCTTGTTGAGTACTTTCTAGGTTATTCCGTTATTTTCACCAGACCCGACGGCGCAATATGGCTACCCCATATCTTACCAAGTACGTTCCAATTAAGGCTGTTCGCCTTTCGATGGCGGACCTCCAACGAGTATATGAACGACTAACTAGCTACGTAGAGGAGGAGTGCGAGAAAAGGCTCGCTGGTGTCCAAAAACCGGATAATAAAACCGATGACGAATTCGAAACTTGGAAGGAAGAGGTTCGCTCGTTCGCGTTTAAAATCGATGTTACGATCCGTAGCCGGTCTGGCGTTGAGTTAGTTGCTAATGACGCTTCAATTTTTAGCTCTTCGAACTTACCAGAAGGCATCGAGACTGTTTTTTTCTCGAACACGCCTTCATTCGAAACTTACCTTGGTCAGAAACCTATAAACCGGTTTAGCCTATTGTTGGATTTTTCAAAGCCACCGCTGCTGGACAGCAGAAATCCCCTTTCAAATCCTACGGCCAACAACAGCCATCTAAATATCGAAGGCGATAGAGATTCATGGATGGCTTCGATCGAGGCTGCCGTGATGGAGGTGCTTGCGAACCGGAAGAACAATAGGGGGTGGCTACATCGTGCATATATCTATGATCTCGGAATGCTGTTATTCGCAATACCTACGGGATTTTACGTGTGTTGGAGATTCAGTGGGGTCGTTAACCAACAGTTCCAGCCGATTCATGACTTCGTTGCAGCAGCAGTGTACCTGTATCTCGTCGTATTCGTTCTTTGGATGTACCGGTTCTTTTTCGAGTATACGAAATGGGCGTTTCCGCTTGTTGAGCTAGCTAGTGATCAAGACGGAGCAACGAAGCATCGTGCGTTCTGGGTCATGATCGTTATTGGGCTTATTGTGCAAGCAATTTGGTCCGTGCTTTCTATGATGCCATGATCTGACTACCCTGGACGAATTGGGTACAGCCCGCAAAATCATCGATCACTTGCTTTCGTATACATAGATTGCCCTTGAATGTGCGGGGCATATCTATTCGCCGTTTGTTTTCTCATCTCCTCCTAGAAACATTCTCAAACGCAGTGCTTTTGGTGAATCCGCTTGTCATCGGTGATGGTGGTAGCGCTCTTCGACTTGACCCCCCGAAATCACGACGTTCGAGAGGGGTAGAAAATTGAATCGACGACCCTAAGAGCCTGTGATCACTATCGGTCTCGCCGAACTTCCTTGTGGGAAAAAACGACCAACAAAAATGGAAAATATTTTTGCGTGCGACTTGGGTTGCAATTTTTAAGTTGTAATTCCGATTAGGTTTGGTCGTTTGACAATCTGAACGTGCAAAATGTCTAGCTGAGCACATCGTTAGTGAGATAATTTGCCGTTACGTGATCCAAGTTTCATCATCGATCTCGCCGAAATTAGAAAAATAACTCAAGTTATATCAATAACTTAAGAACAAATATCCCAAATTGTGGGTAACGTTGGTATCGAACCTCCGCTACCATTTCCCATCGAAAATAACGTCCCACGCGCCTGTCCCATATGCCTGTCCCTGGCCCGGACGGTCCCCGCGCATCGAGTTGTATATTTTCACCCGTGCGATAGATTTCGGGTCAACGACATAAACGCGGCGAATGCGCCGCTAACGGGGACCATTCATGTATCTTGCCAGCTTCACCTATGACGGGTCGGACCGGATCGGCGCCCAAATCGATGACGATCACCTCATCGATTTCGCCGACGCCGCAAACGCCACCGGCACGGCATTTCCTTACGCCACCATGTTCGAGCTTATCGCCGGCGGCGACGCGGCGCGCAAGACGGCCGCCGGTCTCTTGGACGCGGCGCGCGGCAACGACAACATCAAACGCATCCCCATGGCCGACATCGCGTGGCAGCCGCCGGTGCGCCGTCCCGGCAAGATCCTCGGCGTGGCGCTGAACAATTCGGCGTCGGACGCGCGCAAGATCTCGGCCCCCGATCATCCCATGTTCTTTATGAAGCCGCAGACCAGCCTCTTGGGCCACAAGCAGCCCATCGTCGCGCGCAAGCATTACAACGGCCTCCACCCGGAACCGGAACTGGCCGTCATCATCGGCAAGCTCGCCAAGGACATAGATCCGAAAAAGGGCATGGACTACGTCTACGGCTATTCCATCCTCGACGATGTCACCGGCAACGACATGCGCGCCCAGGACCGGGTGCACTACTACGCGCTCTACCCCAAGAAGGACAATCCCGACGAGGTGGAGAAGCGCGAACAGCATCTCTCCTACACCGCGCGCTACAAGGGCGCCGATTGCTTCGGGCCCATGGGGCCGTGGCTGGTCACCCGGGACGAAGTGCCTAATCCCCACGATCTCGATGTCATCTGCTCGGTCGAGGGCACGGTCTATACCCAGGACAACACCGTCAACTACACCTACCGCGTCGAGGAGGTAATCGCCTTCATCTCCCGTCATCTGACGTTAGAGCCGGGCGACGTCGTCTCCATGGGCACCGCCTTCCGCGAAGGCGACAAGACGCGCAAACCGCTGCACACCGCCAACTACGCGCGCCTCGACGGCCCGCGCGAGATTTCCATCACCAGGCTCGGCACCCTCAGCAACCCCATCGAGCACGACATGTCGGATCCGGGCGACTGGCGGCTTCCCAAATAGGCATGGCGAAGTAGGAGAAGAGACATGGACACCCATCTCGTCTGCACCTCGCACTCGCCCATCCTCTATGTCCGGCCCCACAAGCCCGACTATGAGGACACGGTGTTCGCCAAGCTCGAGGAACGCCGCCAGGCGGTGGCGGATTTCGATCCCGATCTGGTGGTGATCTTCGGCCCCGATCACTATGCGGGCTTCCATTTCCGCGCCATGCCGCTGTTCTGCATCGGCCGCGGCGAGGCCGAGGCCGTGGACGATGTCGGCGGCTTCCCCGGCAAGCTGGACGTGGATCAGGAAACCGCCCTCGGCATCCTCGAAGCGGTGCGCGCCGACGGTTTCGATCCGGCGCAATCGCTGAAGATGACCGTCGATCACGGCTTCTCGCAAACCATGAAGAACGTCATGGGCACCCTCGACGCGTACCCTTGCGTGCCCATTTTCATCGGCGGCATGGCGCCGCCCTTCCTGCCGTTCAAACGTTCGCGCCTGTTCGGCGAGGCGGTCGGCCGCTATCTCAAGACCACGGACAAGCGCGTGCTGTTCCTCGCTTCCGGCGGGCTGTCGCACCATCCGACCAAATATTATCCGCTGCTCGGCGAGGGCACGCCCGAGGTCGCGGCCTGGCAGATGGAGGGCGCGGACGGCGGCACCTTCACCAAGGAGGAATGGTTCAAGGACCTGTTGGAAAAGCACATTGAGGGCGGCCAGATGCTCTATGACGGCACCCGCACCAAGCAGCATATCCGCCTCAACCCGGAGGTGGACCGTCAGTTCCTCGACGTCATCACTTCGGGCGATCTCACGCCGCTGGATGACTGGAAGCTGGAGGACCTGTTCGAAAATGCCGGCGTCGGCTTCACCGAGCTGCATTCCTGGGTCGCCGCCATCTCGGCCAATCTCGCCTGCGGCGGTCACGCGCCGGTGGTCGACTATTATTACGACTCTTTGGAATATGCCATCGGCTACGGCATCATCCACGCGAACTAGGTCAGGGGCGCACTTCATGAACCGGGAGCAGGAACAGGACGCGCGCCGCGCCATCGAACAGTTGAACTCTGACTTCAACTATCACCTCGACCATAACGAGGTGGAGCCCCTGGTCGATCTGTTCACCGACGATGTTTATTACGCCCATGCGACCCGCATCACCACCGGGCGCGACGCCCTGCGCGAGCTGTTCGGCAAACGCTCCGGCGGGGCACCGCGCGTTGCCCGCCATCTCCAAACGGGCTTGCGCATTTCGTTCAATTCGGCGCACGAGGCGGAAGGTTACAGCGTCGTGCTCACCTATGCCGATAACGGCACGCCGCCGTTCCAGAACGTGACTCCCACCCTCATCGCCGATTTCATCGACACCTACCGGCGCGGGCCCGACGGCCGCTGGCGCATCGCCCGGCGCGAGATCATCCGCATGTTCGAAGCCCCCGGCACCAAACCCTACGGCCAATAGGGGCACCCTTTGCCGGGCACGTATTCCCTTTTGCCCGGCCGCTGATTCCTCACTACCATGGGTGCATAACAATAATCAGGGACGCCATCTGGGGAGGCGAAGATGCCCGACACCACGACCATGCTCGACCTCAACGAACTGCCGGTCCATATGCTGTTGCCGCGCCTGCAAGCGCGTGAGGTGTCGGCACGCGACCTGGCCGAGGCCTGCATCGCGCGGACCGAGGCGCACGAGGCAGAGATCGGCGCCTGGACCACCTTCGACGCCGCCGCCGTGCGGGCGCAGGCGGACGAACTGGACGCGGGGCCGCTGCGCGGTCTGTTGCACGGCATCCCCGTCGCGGTGAAGGACATCATCGACACCGCCGATCTCCCCACCCAGTGCGGCACGCCCATCTATGCCGGACGCACGCCCGAACAGGATGCCGATTGCGTCGCGCGCACCCGCGCCGCGGGCGGCCTTGTGATGGGCAAGAGCGTCACCACCGAATTTGCCTGCGTCGGGCCGGGCAAGACCGTGAACCCGCACAGCCTTCATGCAAAAGAAGTCCACACCCCCGGCGGCTCATCCAGCGGCACGGCCGCCGCCGTCGCCGCCTGCATGGTGCCCCTCGGCTTCGGGACGCAAACGGCGGGTTCGGTCATCCGCCCCGCCGCCTTTTGCGGTGTTGTCGGTTTCAAGCCGACCTTCGGTGTGCACTCGCTGGCGGGCGTGCAGCCCCTCGGCCCCACTTTGGATACGCTGGGCTGGCTCTGCCGCGCGGTGGAGGATGCGGAGATCATGCGCGCCGCGCAGTTGGGCGAGGCGTACAAACCCCTCGACGCAGACGGACCCTACCGCATCGGCTATTGCGAAACGCCGGATTGGCACAGCGCGCGGGGCGCCGCCGCCAGGGCGATGGATACGGCGCGCACGGCGATGGAACGCGCCGGCGCCAAGGTCGTGCCGTTTGATCTCACGCCACCCCTCACGCATCTCGTCGAGGATCACAAGCTGATGATGGCCTACGAGGTGAATCGCTCGCTCGCCGACGAGTATCGCGATCATGCCGATCTGATGACCGACGGTTTGCGCGCCTTGATCGAGGAGGGGGAGACGGTTTCTGACGCGGCCTATAAGAAGGCGCTGAAGGCGGCGGAAGCCGCGCGGCAAGAGATCGCGCGCCTGTTCGACGAGGCCGGCATCGACGCCATCCTGACGCCCAGCGCGCGCGGTGAAGCGCCCGAGGGGCTATCCACCACTGGCGATCCCGTCTTCAACCGCCTGTGGACATTGTTGAAACTGCCCTGCGCCGCCGTGCCGGTCCTCGACGGCCCGGCGGGTCTCCCCGTCGGCGTGCAATTGGTGGGGAAACTGAACCGGGACCGGGAGTTGCTGACGGTGGCCAAGTTCACCGAACAGGCGTTCTGCTGAACCGCGCCTTGGAAATGACAGCCAAAAAAAGGTAAACTGAATTAAGGGCCCGTAGATAGATTTTTTGCCGCGCTTCGCGGTACGTGAAACCATCGTTCCGAGCGCTAGCTCCCAACGACCTTTAGCTTTCGCTACGTATACCCTTGGTATGCATAAGAGTATCTACGGGCCCAATTTACAACCACATGGGCTTGATAAATGTCCAAACTGAAAACACTAAAGGGAGCAAATAGCTTACACGATATCGCAAAGATACTCGGTTTCAAACCCAAAGCACTTGCCTACATATTGTATAAAAAAGGCGATGCTGCGAAATACCAAAAGTTTGAAATCCCCAAGCGCACTGGCGGTACGCGCACGATTAGCGCTCCTTCTGATGACCTTAAGAATTTGCAGAGCCGACTGTCTGAACTTCTTCAAGATTGTGTGGAAGAGATCAACCAGCCGAAAAATTTTAGTGGGGCGATATCTCACGGGTTTAGACGCGGGCATTCCATCATAACTAATGCAAGCGCGCATAAGAACAGACGTTATGTGTTTAATATCGATCTCGAAAATTTTTTTGGAACGATTAACTTCGGTAGGGTTCGCGGTTTTTTTATAAAGAACAAAAATTTTGAACTTTCGCCGGCTGCTGCAACTGTAGTTACCCAAATTGCTTGTTTTGAGAATAGTTTGCCTCAAGGGAGTCCCTGTTCGCCGGTCATCTCCAACCTGGTGGCCCACATCCTAGATATTAGATTGGCAAAACTTGCACATAAAACTGGTTGTCATTATTCAAGGTACGCTGACGACCTGACCTTTTCCACCAATAAGCCAACGTTCCCAATTGAAATTGCGAAGCCTGTCGAAGAAGAGGCTAATAAATGGGTGGTTGGCGATGACCTCAACACAATTGTTGGTAAAGCGGGGTTCGCAGTAAACTCTGCAAAGACCAGAATGCAGCTAGAGCGTTCGCGACAAGATGTGACAGGGCTAGTAGTCAACCGAAAGGTCAACACTCGGGTTGAGTATCGCCGTAGCGCACGGGCGATGACGGATAGGCTCTTGAAGCAGGGAAAATTTTATCGAAAACAAGTCTCCGTAGATGAGAATGGCAATGAGGTGATTTCCGAAGTCGATGGTACTGTTCCAGAGTTGAACGGGATTTTGAGCTTCATCAATTCACCGAGAATGCACCGTATAAAGTCGTTTTTAGAAAGGCCTCAAAAAAATAAGGAGCACTCTAGAAAGATAAACGCGAGGGAAGTCCAGATTGCGTTTCCATTGAACTCAAATGAAACTTTGTATGGTGACTTGTTGTTCTATAAGGACTTCCACGCACCTGCGTCCCCTCTAATCGTCTGCGAGGGAAAGACTGACAATATCTATTTAAAAGCAGCGGTACGGCAAACTATCGGCAAATTCCCATTGCTTGCTGAGAAGCCGCGGGGCCAGCCGATTGATGTGAAAGTTCGATTTTACAAATACACAGATACGACGGCACGTATTCTCAACCTGGCGGGAGGAGTTGGAGATCTTTGCAAGATCATCAGCCTTTATGGGAGCATAGGAAAAAAAATTTCGGCTCCCAATTCGGAGTTTCCCGTAATTCTATTTACTGACAATGATAGTGGCGCCAAGGGGAAAGGCGGTATCTTCTCAAAGATGAAATCCGCGTTACGTGGGAAGCCAGATGGCAACGAGCCGTTCTATTTCTTAGGCGGTAACCTTTACGTTGTGCCAACACCAGTCAGCGCAAACGGTGACGACACAGTGATCGAAGATTTTTTCGACACCCAAACGAAGAGCATAAAACTCGGTAATAAGAAATTTAACCCGGCTAAATCCGGTTTCGACAGCAAGACGGAATATGGAAAATACCTTTTTGCGGAGCAGGTTGTCCGAAAACACCAAGATAAAATCAATTTTGCCGGGTTTGAACCAATTCTTGAACGTATTCAATTGGTCATTAATGAACACGCTAAGAAATTAGCGGGGTGAATTTCCTCTTCTTAGCCAAAAAAGATTCTTTTAATTTGTCGATGTGGCCGCGCCCCCAAACTCCCGCTCCTGCAGTTCCCGCCAGTTGACCTTGCCCGTGGTGCCGCGGGGCAGGGCGTCGACGAATTCGATGATCCGCGGCGCCTTGTAGGGCGCCATCTGCTCGTGCGCCCAGTCTATAATTTCCTTGGCGCTGGTGTCCCCGGCGCCGTCCTTTAACACGATCACCGCTTTCACCGTTTCGCCGCGCCGCGCGTCGGGCGCGGCGATGATGCAGCAATCGCGCACCGCCGGGTGCCGGTACATCATGGATTCCACCTCCACCGGCCACACCTTGAGCCCGGCGGCGTTGATCATCCGCTTCAGCCGTTCGGCGAAAAAGAAATAGCCGTCCTCGTCCATCCAGCCGATGTCGCCGGTGCGGTACCACGTTTTGCCGCCGATCTCGACGAAGGCCTCGCGGTTGGCCGCGTCGTTGTTCCAATAGCCGCTAAAAAGACTCGCCCCGCGCAGCACGATCTCGCCGGACTCGCCGGGCGGCAGCGGGTCGTGCGTGTCGATATCGATCACCCTGCTTTCCATGCCGAAAATGGGAATGCCCATGCATTGCAGCTTGATGCGGTCCGGCGGGTTCACATGACTTTGGCAGCAGATCTCAGTGAGGCCGTAGCCCTCGAGGAATTTGAGCCCGTAGGTGTCGAGGAGCTTCTGCGATTGCGCCGCCGGCATGGCCGCGCCGCCGCCCGAGATCACCTTGACGCTTTTCAGGCTATAGCGCGCCGCTTCGGGATCGGACAGCAGATCGCCCGCCATCACCGGCACCATGTTGAGGTGCGTGCAGTGAAATTCTTCGACCAGCCGCGCGGCGAGGGCCGGGTTCCAGCGCTGCATGAGGACGATGGTAGCGCCCACCAGGATCGACCGGTTCATGCCCATCTGCTGGCCACTGATGTGGGTCATGGGCGCGACCACCAGCGCGACGGAATGCTCGTCCAGATCCTCCCACAAAGCGGAGTTGAGGCTGGAGGCCTGAATGGCGGCGTGGGTGAGCATGCAGCCCTTGGGCAGGCCGGTGGAGCCGGACGTGTAGGGCAGGGCGGCGAGGGCATCCTGCGCGATCTCCACCGCATCGGCGGTGAGGTTCGCGGCGAGCGCCTTGGCCCAGGTCACGATTGTCGGGTCGTTGAAGGTTTGCGCGGGCGCCCGCACATCGTCGGGCGTGTCCATGTCCATCGGTGGACTAGCGTAATCGTTATAGGCGATGGCGATGCGCTTCGTGAAGCTCCCGGCCAACTCGGCGGTGTTGTCCATCAACTCCTGGCCGACGAAAGCGGCGGTGGCGCCGCTGTCGGTGACGAAATGCTCCAACTCGTGCGCCCGGTTCATGGGGCTCACCGGCACGACGACGGCGCCGCATTTGAGGATGGCGGTGAAGGCGAAGATGTAGTGCGGCGAGTTTTGCGCATAGAGCAGCACCCGGTCGCCTTTTTGGACGCCCGCGTCTTTTTGCAGATAGCCCGCCAGCCGGTCGACGGCGTCCTTTGCCTCGGCCCACGAGATCGCGCGGCCATAAAAATGAATGAAGGCGCGGTCGCCGAACCGCGCCGCGGCGGCATCGAGGTTCGCGTGCACCGGCACCGACGGATAGGTCAGTTCTTTCGGATGATGCTTGGGCCACCATTTGAAATGCGGCGCATCCTGCATCCCAGTTTCTCCCACATCGTCTTTTTTAGCGCGCGCCCGTTTCTCGGACCCGCCGGCCCTTTTCCTAGTGTTTGGGGGCCGTCTTTGATATTCGAGATCATCAACGAAACGAAAGCCGAGATAAAGGGGCTTACGAGTGGGGACGGAAAAGCACGAATTCGCGCGGCTGGAACGTGTCAATGATGTCCGGGGGACCATCGGCGTCCTCACCCTCGACAACCCACCGGTCAATTGCGTCGCGCATCCCCTGCGCAAGGCCCTGTTCGCGGCGCTGGAAATGGCGGAGCACGATCCGGGTGTGAAGGCCGTGGTGATGATCGGCGCGAGCAAGGTGTTCTCGGCCGGGGCGGATTTGAATGAAATGGACACCCCCGCCGCCATGGCCGAGCCCAACCTGCACACCACCCTCATCGAGGCGATGGAGGCCATGACCAAGCCGGTCATCGCCGCGATCCACGGCGCGGCCATCGGCGGTGGGCTCGAACTGGCCCTCGGCGCCCATTACCGGGTGGCGGTCCCGGACGCCAAGCTGGGCCTCCCCGAAGTGACCCTAGGGTTGATGCCGGGGGCGGGCGGCACCCAGCGTCTGCCGCGTGCGTTGGGGTTGGAGCGCGGGTTGAGCGCGATCCTCTCCGGGCGGCTGTTCCCGGCGCGCGAGGCCGAGGGCACCGGCCTCATCGATGAAATTATCGGCGGCGATCTTCGGGACGGCGCCATTGCCTTCGCGAAACGCGTGGCGGATGTGCGGCCCCTGCCGCGACTGCGCGACGTGACGATCACCCATCCCAACGCCGAAGCCTTCCTGCAATTCGCACGTGGCGCGGCGCGGGCCGATAAGCGGCGTCTGCCGGGCCTGCTGCCCGCCGTCGAAGCGGTGGCGGCCGCCGTGTTCAAGCCTTTCGACGACGGGCTCGCTTTCGAACTGGCCGAATTTTCGCGCTTGCGCGAAGCGCCCGAAACCCGCGCCTTCCGCGATGCCTTCCTGGCGGAGCGGAAGCGCACCCCCTCCAATACGGGAGCCGCCACGGGAGCCACCATGGGAGCCACCAAATGACCGACGCCGTCATCGTTTCCACCGCCCGCACCGGCCTCGCCAAATCCTGGCGCGGCGCCTTCAACATGACCCACGGCGCCACCCTCGGCGGCCACGTGGTGGCGGGCGCCGTCGACCGTGCCGGTATCGACCCGGCCGAGGTCGAGGACGTGGTGATGGGCTGTGGCAACCCCGAAGGCGCCAACGGCTTCAACATCGCCCGCCAAAGCGCGTTGCGCGCCGGGCTCCCCGTGTCGGTGCCGGGCGTCACCGTCAATCGTCTCTGTTCGTCGGGGCTCAACGCCATCGCCCTCGCGGCACAGCGGGTGATCGCCGGGGAATGCGACGTGCTGGTCGCCGGCGGTCTCGAAAGCATCTCCTGCGTGCAGAACGAAATGAACCAGCACATGATGCAGGAGCCCTGGCTCAAGGAACACAAGCCGACCCTTTACTGGTCCATGCTCAAGACCGCCGAGGTGGTTGCCGAGCGCTACGGCATTTCGCGCGAGGATCAGGACCAATATGGTGTGCAGAGCCAGCTACGCGCCGCCGCCGCGCGCGACGCCGGCAAGTTCGATGACGAGATCCTGCCCATGACCACCACCATGGCACTGCAGGATCGCGACACCGGTGAGCTTTCCACCCGCGAAGTCACCATCGCCGCTGACGAAGGCATCCGGCCTGACACGACCTATGAAGGCGTCTCCAATATCCGCCCCGCCCTGGAAGGGGGCGTCGTGTCGGCGGGCAACGCCAGCCAGTTCTCCGACGGCGCCTCGGCCTGCGTGGTGATGAACGCGAAACTCGCCGAGAAACGCGGCCTTGAACCCCTCGGCATCTTTCGCGGTTTCGCCGCCGCCGGCTGCGAGCCCGACGAGATGGGCATCGGGCCGATCTTTGCCGTGCCCAAGCTGCTCGACCGCGTGGGCAAGAAGGTCGCCGACGTCGATCTGTGGGAACTCAACGAAGCCTTCGCCGTGCAGGTGATCTATTGCCGCGACCAACTGGGCATCCCAGACGAGGCCCTCAACGTCAATGGCGGCGCTATCGCCGTCGGCCACCCTTACGGCTGCTCGGGCGCGCGGATGGCCGGCCATGCGCTCATCGAGGGGCGTCGGCGCGGCGCGCGCTTCGCCGTCGCCACCATGTGCGTCGGCGGCGGCCAGGGCGCGGCGGCGCTGTTCGAGATCAATGGGAGCTGAGGAATGAGGCCGTTTTTCGGCCTTCGCTAACGGATTTTAAGGCTCTCCCGGCCTAAATCGGGGGATGAACCACAGCGCACCGAAGCCCGCTACAGGCCCCCACATGCCGACCCTCAATGGTGTCGGCGATTTTCGCCTGCCCAACACTGCCGAGATGGCGGCGAGCTACGGCGGCGCCGAAGAGGCCTTCGCCCAGGGAAACTACGAATTGGCGGCCATGCTGGCGGCCCGGGAGGACGATGACGAACTGGCGGCGTCGGCGATCATCCTCTGCGGTGGCTTGCATCAGGGCCTCGACAAACTTGAGAAGTGTGAATGGCGGCGGCCCGATACCGCGTTCGCCGCGGCCTACGCCCATTGGTGCCTCGGCGACATTGATCAAGCGCGCGACGTATTGACCGATGCGCCGACTGTCGATGGCGACACCCGCGACCGCTTGCTTTCGGCGATGGCGCGGACGTCTTACACGGTGACGGTCATTGCTGATGATAATAATACGCGTGGTGCGCCGTTGGGACCGGGGCCCGGATTCACCATTCACCATCTATGCACCGAGGATTTTCAGGTGCGGCGTGACGAGGCGCTTGCGCGCATCGCCGAAAGCGACCTGATCTACACTTTTGACCCGCTCGACGAGGAGATATTGCGCGCGGCGGACCGCGCTGGGGTTCCCGTCGTTTCGGTATGCGGTGATCTCGATCAGGCGTTTGTCGGCTGGGACGATACCTATGCGGCGAGCGCCCTCATTCTTGGCGGTATGACCTTCGATCACTATTTCCTGGCGGCGCTGTATAAGGCGCGTGTCGCTTGTTTCTCCGGCCTAACGTTTCGTGAAAATAGGGGCGAGCCGGTCACTTGTGACGGTCCGCGCCCTGTCGACCTGTTCTTTAGCGGCAAAGCGTTTGCACCGCATTGGGCGGACAAAGCCCGCTTCCTGTTCCGCCTTGCGACATTCGATGATCCGGACCTCAATATCCACGTTGTGCAGGGGTATCTGGATCAAGCCAGCTACAGGAAAGCCGTGGTCGGCAGCAAGTATGTGGTGCTCTATAACCGCACCGGTTACAGCGTCAGCCATGACCGGGGCATCGAGGTGCTGACATACGGCGGCAACGGCCTTGCTGCTGACGGTATTCCGGCTCACTACATTCTCGGTGACGCCGGAAGGCGCGTTGCCCAGATCTCCTGGGATCAGTTGGACGCGGACCTTCAACATCTTCTGGCGGCAGAGGCGCCCGGCGCCTTGGAGGCGGACGCCGAGATATTGGAAGACTTTTACGCACCGCCGCCATTACGGGACCGCCGGGCGCTGCTGTTCTGTCTGTACCAGTTTGTTCTCGGCACCGAAGAACGTGCCGATATGCTGGAGAGACAAAGAAAACGCGCCGATCCTGTGCGGCATAAGGCGGTTTTCGATTTCCTGAAGCAGCCGCTCGATGAGGCCAAGCAACAACGTGTGTGCGATCTTTACGACAGCTTACGGGAACGGGCGGCTGACGACATTCTTGAGCGGTTCAACTATGGCTGCCTTCTATGGCTGATGGGAAAGCGTGCCGCGGCCGTCGAAGCGTTTGCCGCCGTTCTCGCACAAGAAGCGGAAGGCCGCCTCGATCCGGTATCGAGCATACAACTTCCGCATCTGGTGCAGTCGTTCTCGGAGTTGATGCCCTTTCAGAGTTTTCATAAGGGCCTTCTTCTCGATGAATCGGCATGCGACAAGATGTATCCGCATGTCCGGCATGTCGTCGGCGCGACGGCGCGTACCTATCTGGCGCTGGATCATCTGCAGAATGACCGCATCGGCGCGGCGTGCGATCTGCTGCAAGAGGCGCTTCGATCATGTCCCGAACATCATCCGGCGGCGCGCTTGCTGACCAAGGCGCTTTACGCGGGCGGTGCCGAGCCCGCCGCGATCGCCAAGGCCTTTCTGATGGTTGCCGATCTCTACCCGCCGGATATGGGCGAAGTGCTTCCCTATGGCATCGCGGCCTTGGAGAAGCTGGGGGCGCTGGAGTTGGCGCAAGAATACGCCCGAAAATGGGCCTATTTCATGACGAGGGTCAGTTGGATTGACACCAACGGGCTGAAACTCACACAAGATACAGTGAACACGGTCAATCGGTACGCCTGGCAATTCCCGGCGGCACTTCAGCTTCGTTTGAAGGAGATGCAGAAGGGAAGCCCGAGCACCGTTGACCGCCTGTTTTCGGGGCGGCCGGTCGTCCAGCATCCGTTTGTGGCGGCCAACGGTCTGGACGTTATTCGGGATGCCCTTAAGACGGACCAGCCGTATTTCGGTGACAGCGCGGTCGGCGCACAATCGTCTTCGCAGCAATACGGCCATTTGGCCGCTTTGGTCAAAGCGGTCGCGTCGCGGCGAGGTGATCGGCTGCTTCGCGTTCTGGAGATCGGGTCGTGGATCGGCGGTTCCGCCATCACCTGGGCCAAGGCGATCAAGGCATATCATCCGGCGGCGGGGCAGGTGACGTGCGTTGATCCGTGGTTGCCCTACCGGGCCGATCACGCTGTGCAGAACGACGGCGAAAAGTCGATGAACGAAATTCTGGAAAGCGATCTGGCGTTCGAACTGTTCCGGCACAACGTCAGGACAACGGGTGTCGAGAACCTCATTGAGACGCGGCGCGGAACAAGTGCCGAGGCCATGCCGCATCTCGAGCCGGAATCCTTCGACATCATCTATATCGATGGCGATCACGACTACGACGCCGTTCGGTTCGATTTGCACGCGGCCGCCTCGAAGCTCAAAGTCGGCGGAATTTTATGCGGCGACGATCTCGAAAAACAGGCCCACGAAGTGGATCGAAAAGAGCTTCGATATGCGGTCGCCAACAAGCTGGAGTACGTCAAAGACACGCCAACGGGACAGGCCTACCACCCGGGCGTGACATTGGCCGTTTCGGAATTCGCGCCCAAGGTTCACGTCAAAGACGGAATTTGGTTTTTGCGGAAAACGAAAACCGGCTGGGAACCCTTCGGGTTTCCCAGCGCGAACACGCCGGCGGATGTCCTGCCGGCTAATTTAGCCTGGACATAGGCCCACGCATGGCATTCGCTACGACCCAATATCTTGGGGAGGGGAAATATGCCGGGGTGGATTTCAGAAGCATCAGGTTTGGAGATCGCGGCGCGGCTGATCTTCGTCGCGTTCTTCGTCATCTCCGGACTCTATAACCTGTACAAACGAAGGGTCGATGATCATGTCGACCGGCTGCGGGCGGCGCGGACGCCGTTCCCGGCGCTCACCTATTGGATCGCGATCGTGTTGCAGTTCGCCGCCTCGGCGCTGGTGTTGTTCTCTTCCGGCAACGGTGCCGTGTGGGGTGTCGCCGGCATGATCCTGTTCACGGCGCTCGCGAGTTTTCTCCTGCTCCGCTTCTGGGAGGTCGACGACCCGTCGCGCCGCGACGGCATGCGTAATGCTTTCCTGTCCAACGGCGCCATCCTGGCGGGACTTTTGTTGCTGCTGCAGGCCGTGTGGCGGCCATAACCGCCGTAGAGCCTCAAAAAAGTTGAAACCCGACAAGTCCGACAAATGCGGATACGTTGGAAACCAAGGAAAATACTGTTTCCCATAGTGGCAATGGCCAAACCGGCGCATCACGTAAGTTCCGCAGCGCTTCGTGTTTCAATTTTATTTGGTTATGTACCGATAACGTCGTGTCCAGGTTCTGTGCATCGGTGGGATTGGGCAAGAGAGTGTTCTGAAGGTCCCTTATTTCGTTCTCGATAGCCGCACAAAGGGGCAAAAAATAGCGCCGCTTGTACTCGGCCATGTTGCGCCCTAGTGCAAACGAGGGGATGAACACGGACACGCTGAAAATAAAAATAACATTGTATCCGACCAATCGGATGAAGTGATCGCTCCAAACAGTGCGTACGTCCTCACTCGGGCAATTACCTTCGATCGAGAACGGTGTCGCACAGTGCCAGTAGGGGTCGGTGAACGGCAATTGACGGTCAATGACGTAAAACCAAAAAAGCATAAATGCCGTTGGAATCAGTACGATAATCGCTTGGCGAAAATAAAATGCGCCGAGAGGACGAAGTCCTCCCGATTGATCGGCTGCACCAGCCACGACAGCAACCGTAATGCCGGTTCTTTTGAACAACATCGGCGAGACGCCTGTGGCTATCGCCCATGCAAATCGACTGGCAACCAGCCACCCACCCAGCGTCGCACCGATCATCAGGTGGATTTTTCCATCTGGTGCAGAAGGTGCGAGATAAATTCCGATTAACGTAAGCGGCAGCAAAGTTACGACGACGGCAGTCGCGGTAATGAAAAGCAATTGTTCGAATTTCTTTCGAAATCGAAACCCCATGTCGTCCGTCAGCAAGTTGCCGGATCTAATCAGATTTGCGACATGTGTTAGGAAGGCGTTCTGAATTCTGCGTGCCAATACGAACACGAGGAGGACCATCGCAAACCCGGAGATAGCCATCGGGTCTTCGCTATGCGAGACGCCGCTGAACATTCTTGGTTTGATGGCAAAAGCAATGAAATATAGAAAGCTGATGACCAAAACAATCTGGTCAATCTTGCCGAGGATTTCAGTGCCATGCCATCGTGCCGGTTTCCCAGGCGTTTTTTGAACCTCCGGTTCCATCACGCTTTTCAACATCCCCTACCAAACTTCCATTCCGGCACGTTTGGTTCAGCCTGCTAATATTTATCTCCCGCTTATTTTACCAAGAATTTTGTCGAACGCCGCATCGGCCAGACCCTACAGTTCCTCGTGGGCACAATCCTGGCGAGGCTGTTGCTTCTCTTGGCGACGGCCGTTTAGTCCGACACTTCGAAATGACAGAGGGTCGCGCCTCTGGGCGAGTAGTTCGGCACGTCCGCGGCGACCTTCTGACCGGGTTCGGATTGCAACGCCTGTACCATCGCATCAGCGGAGTCGAACACGGCCTGGAATATACAGAACGGGTTGTCACCCGCCTCCCCGAGTGCTTCCGGGTATCCGTAGGAATAGGACTTCAGTCCCGGCAGTTGCTTAGCCAACGGCAAGTGGGTGTCGGCATAGTATTTTATGAAGTGCTCGGGGTTTTCCGGCTCCGGATAGGTCACGGTCAGGCAGTGCATCGTTCGCTTCCCTCTTTTTTGTGGTGGCGGATCAGGCGGCCGCCCCGACCTGCTGGCTCTTGGCGATCCAGGTATGGATGCGTTCCGGTGTCGAGATGCAGTCCCACTGCTTTTCCGGGTAATTGAAGTTCTCGGTGAATTCGTCGGCGAGGGCCTTGTTCTGCGCCATGTTGCCGATCAGCATTCCGATAGCTTCCGACGGCGGTCCCAACATGAGATTTGTCCAGCGGGCCGCTCCCAGTATCCGGTCCTGGCGTGCCCACTCGACCTTCTCGCAGAACCGGGAATCGAGGACGTCGGACTGAACGATCTTCTCGCCCACGGCAAACGCGGAATAGGAGGCGATATTTGCGCCTTGCCCCATGACGGGATCGACGACCGTATGGACATCTCCCAGGGCAATTACGCACTTGCCGTTGTCCAATTCGACATACGTGTTGCGTACGGTGGGAACGACGCTTCCTTGAAGCAGATCCTGGGGCTGGGCGAGGCCGAAGTTGGTCGTGTCGATACGGTCGAAGACGCTCGGATGGTGCTTCTCCAACTTATCCAGGAGGGTTTGGAGGAAGTGCTTGGGGTCGCTTTCATAGTCGAGTGACGCCATTTCCTCCAAGTCGCCGCCGGGGATATTCTCCATGAGGAGCGCCGTCGCAATCCCGTCGAAAGTGACGGTCGGGATGACGATAAGTTCGCCATGACCGGGAGAAACGGAGAGCGTCACGCCCATAGGATCGGCCTGTTTGACGCCGGTGTACAACCCCACACAGAGTTTCCGTTGAGGTTGCGAGAAGGGCGTATGCTCCGGCATATAGGTGAACAGTTCACCCAATGCTGTTTTACCTGTCGAAACGACCAGGAGGTCAAACCGATCGGCTAGTGCGGCAATATCCTTTGAATCGATTTTCGCGATTTCGATGTTGCCGCCCCGCTCAGCAAAGTCCGCCATCAGAGCCGGTAAATAGATCCGGTAATCGACAGCGCGGCTCGGCTTAGTGAAATCGCCCCTGAACCTGATCGGATCGGGAAAATTGAAAAAGTGGTCGTGATGTGTGTAATGCAGTTCCGGTGCGGCCCAATGATTGACGCCCAAATAATCTTCGCGGGCTAACGTGATGTGATGGTGCGCGACCGTATTCAGCAATCGGGAATCGCGATAACTTTCCGGTTCGCGATCCGTGATAATGGTTGCGTTCAAGCCATGCTTCTGCAGGTACAGGCCTAGGTGAAGGCCGGCGATACCGGCGCCGACAATTCCGACATTATGAGCCATTTTACATCCCTCCCTTTTTTATATGAGAGGAAGTGTATTCTTGTCTCGACCCCCAATCTATGGAATGAAAAGAATATTATTTATTCCAATTGGGAATTATTAGATGGATCGGCTGGACTGTCTCCGCGCATTCATCCGGGTCATGGAAAGCGGTAGTTTCTCGACGGCGGCGCGGGAGATGGGGCTTGGCCAGCCCGCCATCAGTAAGCGGATTTCGCTTCTGGAGCGGGATTTCGAGGCCCAGTTGTTTTTACGGACGACACGCAAACTTACGCCGACGCCCGAAGCCAATCGAGTTTATGATCAGGCCCGGCAGATTCTGGATCTTTTTGACGCCACGCGCGCGAACGTCAAAAAGTCTTCACCCAATCCGACCGGGACGCTACGCATCGGCGTGCCGGCTTCGTTTGGCCGTCACTATTTGATGCCCTTGATTGCCGACTACATGGAAATGTTTCCGGACGTCCGTCTCGACGTGCAGTTCAACGAAGGCGTCGTTGATCTTGTGGAAGGGGGGATTGAGCTCGCGCTGCGCATCGGGGACCTTAAATCGAGTGCGCTTGTCGCCAGGCGCCTCGGCTACGTGCGCCGGTATCTCGTGGCCAGCGAGGACTATCTGGCCGGTAGGACGCCTCTGGAGTCTCCCGACGATCTCAGGGGGCACAACTGTATTCAGTATTCCAGGTTTTCCTCAAACGGCACATGGAGTTTCGAATCGGAATTCGGCCGCCACGTCGTGGAGGTTAAAAGTTCCCTGGTCGTCGACGATGCCGATGCCATGTTGCAGGCCGTATTGTCGGGCGTCGGCGTCGCCATTCTTCCTGTTTGGTGCGTTCAAACGGCGATGGCACAAGAAAAGATCAGAATCCTGATGCCGAATTTCACGATCCCCAGCTTGCCATTGCAGGCCGTCTATCTCGATACGCACTGGATGTCTATTCGTGCCCGGACTTTCTTGGATCACCTGATATCCCAAGCCGGCATTTTCGATCAGCAAATCGAGATTTAGCGACTTAGCCGCCGCTTATCTTGCCGATGATCTCCTCGAAGGCCTTGTCGGCCAGACCCTGCAATTCCGCGTGGGTGCGGTCCTGGATGGGATGGGCGACGAAGACGACGGCGGTATTGTAGCCGAGATATTTGCTCTGCACCTCAGCGGCGTCGACGAATTCCGTGGTGGCGATGCCCACCGACGGTACGCCCAGCGTTTCCAGCCCCTTGATGTCATGCATACAGCACGACGTGCAGGAGCCTCAATCGGCAAGGGCTTCGACGGCGACGTCGCATTCCTCCTTGATTTGTTTCAGCAGTTCCGGCGCCGCGAGTTTCGAAAAACGCTCTTTCTTGTATCGCTTCACCGTGATGCCGCGCTCGCTCAGCAGTTCGTCGAGCCGGTCGAGGAACTCGACGCCGCGTTGCTTGGCGATGTCGAGGAGGCCCACCGTGAGCCCGTCGAGCGACCCGGGCCGCGCGATGTGCGGTGTCATCACCGGCGAGATTTCGGCGGTGGGGTCGAGCAATATCTGTTCGCGAGTGCTCATAACACGATCTCCTTGGTCACGGGACGGAGGCCCGTCTTGCTGCCGATGGCGGAAATGATGGCGGAATATTTGCCGGCGGCGCCGCCGGCACGGATGATGTTGAAATTGCCGGTGCGGAACTTGGGGATCAGCCGGTCGGGATCAGCCTTCTCCTCCTCGGTCAGGCCGCCGAGGCCGCTGCGCCCCGGCACGATGTCGCGCACCGGAATGACGAGGCGTTCGTCTAGGTAATCCCGCAGATCCTGTTTCGACCAGCCCGCCTTGTAGAACACCTGCTGATGTTCGCCGCCGATGACCAGCATCACCGACACCTCGTTCACCTGACGGCGGTTGTAGGTGGCGAGCAGCGCGTTGACATAACTCTCGCACAATTCCTCGGGGGTGCGCGACATATGATCGATGATCGGGGTCACGCCGTCGCCGGGGAACAAGGTGACGGTGGATTGATCGCGAGTGAAACCCTGATCCTCGGCATAGGTGGTCCAATGGGGATCTTCCTCGTCCTCGGCGAAACCGAAGGTGTATTTGCCGGGATTGCCGAACACGGCGCGGTCGATCTCGCCCGGCAGGCCGCCGCCGACATTGCGCACCACCAGTTGCAAGCTGCGGCCGATGGTGGCGTTGGCGCGGTTGCCCTGGCCGAACACATTGCGCTTGGCGTTCATGCCGATCTGTTTGGCGATGGGGCCGTTGACCATCACCACCGGCGCGATGGCGTTGGTGGTGGCGAGGATGCCGTGCAAACCAAACTCGGGGATCAGCGACGCCTCGATCACCGTCAGCACCACCGGCATGTAGTCGGGCGAGCAGCCGGCCATCACCGCGTTGATCGCCACCTTCTCGACGGTGCATTCGATGAGGTTGGGCGGGATGAGCCCAATCACTTCGGATGGTGCGCGCCGCGTGCCGTCGAGCATGGCGAGGACACGTTCTTCGGTGGGCGGCACGACCGGCAATCCGTCGGTCCAGCCGCGCTCGTAACAGATTTCTTCGAGGTCGGCCTCGGGCGGCAGTTCGATGCGCCGCGCGGCGAGGCCTGAATTGCCGAAACGCGCAACGAGGCGATACTGCATGCCCGGCTCCTCGGTGCGCGAGCCGCAGCCGGGCCGGTTCTCCGGGAAATCGGCGCCGAGGCTCTCGAGGCCGGTAAATTCCTGCCACTCATCCCGGTTCCAGCCGATCAGGCGGGCGGTTTCGGCGCCATTCTGCACGTGGATGAGCGTCGGCACGATATCGATGCCGAGATGGAAGGAGTGTTCCAACTCGCGGTCGTCGATCACGCCCGCGACCTGTTCGGGGAAGGCCGGATCGTCCTGGCTATAGACCGTGACGGGACCGCACTGCTCCGCGATCTCGCCCAGGATCGGCGCGATCAGCTCGCAGGTCGGGCAATCCCGTTTGACGACGGCGATAAGGCCGTCCTGGATGTCTTCCATGCCGACATGGCTCCCTGAATTGTTGGGAACAGTCTATCGCACGGTGCGGATGCCTCAAGCGGGTGCTCCCGAATGTCCGCTAAAGCGATGGACCTTCGCGATGGTCGTCGGACACGCACAGGGAATGATCACTGAGAACGTCGATGACCTTGCAGGTAGCGACCTTGCCACCGCGGCATTGAGTGAGCATCCGCTTCAATTCGCGCTGCAGCGATTGTAGCCGCGCGATGCGGCTTTCGACCTGATCGAGGTGGCGTTGCGCGACGCGGTCGACATCGGCGCAGGAATTGTCGGGATCGTCGGAGAGGGCCAGCAGGTCGCGGATCGCCTCGAGCGAGAAACCAAGCTCGCGCGCGTGGCGGATGAAGGACAGGCGGCCGATGGCGCTCTCGTCATATTGACGCTGGTTGCCGTTGGTCCTGTGCGGTTGCGGGAGGAGGCCGATGCCCTCGTAGTAGCGGATCGTCTGGACCTTACAGCCGGTGGCTCTGGCGACCCGGCCGATGGAAAGCCCGCGCGCCATGATTTTCTCCTTGAAGCTCTAGTTACTGTAGATATTAGGATAAGGAGACGGACGAACAAGGACAAGGTGGCCATGAGCGGTCAATGCTGTGAGGAACAGCCGGTTTTCGACGGGGCGTCGCGGCACTTCAAGGCGGCGCTGTGGATGATTATCGCGATCAACGCGGTCATGTTCCTGACGGAACTGACGGCGGGGGCGCTGGCCGGATCGCAGGCGCTGCAGGCTGATGCGCTCGATTTTCTCGGCGACACGTTGACCTACAGCCTTAGCCTCGCGGTCCTTGGCATGCATCTTCGCCGCCGGGCCATGGCGGCGCTCCTGAAAGGGGGCGTGCTCGGGCTTATGGGAGTTTGGGTGTTCGGATCGACGCTCTATCAGACTCTGATCCTCGGCGTGCCGAGGGCAGAGGTGATGGGTGTGGTCGGCTTTCTGGCTTTGGCGGCCAATCTCACGAGCGTGCTAATCCTGCTGCGATTCCGTGACGGAGACGCCAACGTGCGCTCGGTGTGGCTATGCACCCGCAACGATCTCATCGGCAACGTCGCGGTCATGCTGGCGGCGGCGGGGGTGTGGCTCACCGGTACCGCCTGGCCTGATCTGATCGTCGCGGGCCTGATGGCGGCGCTGTTCCTATGGTCCGCGGCGCAGATTGTCCGCCAGGCGGTCCGCGAACTTACCGGAACGGCATCTTATCAAGTCTAAGCTACTCGGGCGGTGGGAACGGCTCGCGGAAGGTGAAGGCGTCGGGCGTAGGACCGTTGGCGCGCAAATCTTCGAGGCGCGCTTCGGCTTCCTCAAGGGTGGGAATATGGCCGGCGGGCACCCACCACAGCACCATGTGCGGCTTATCCAACGAAACGAAATAATCGGCGCGGTTCTGCAGCACCGCGACGTGGGCGGACTTGTAGACATAGTCCTTGAGGCTTTGGAGGTCTTCCCACACCGACATGTTGACCAGGATATTTTCGTCCGAGCCGCGCAGGTCCGTCGCGTTGCCGCTGTCGTCCTGTAGCCGCCAGACGAAACCGGGTGCGGCGTCGGCGATGGCGTTGACCGCATCGAGCCGGTCGACGAAGCCCTTAAGCTGCGGGCTGTCCAAGGGCGCGGCAAGAATGCCGATGTTCAGTTGCGCGAGATGCCAATTCCCCACGTTCTCTCTCCCTATTTCATATCGTTCGTCGTCAGCGGAATGAATGGCACTGGCAGCGCGACGCCGATTTCCCCGCCATTGTCGAGGTGCAGGGTCGCCGAATGAACGGCGAGAAGTTCCGGCAGACCGTCCCGGAATGTCAGAATGGGCGAGCCGGAGTCGCCATGGGTCGCGTCGCAGTCGTGGAACAGCAGCGTGACACCCGCGATCTCCTCGCTGCGGCCCTTGGCTGTGCAGCCGTCGACGACGGTGAGAATATGTTTCCGGTCTTGGCTATACCCTGCCTGGACGATTTTCATTCCCATCAGGATTTGGTTTGTATCCGTTGCGACGGGAATGACGCCGGTCTGCTCGCCGATGGGATCGGCCAAGGTCAGCACCGCCCAATCGTGGGTCACATTGCTGAGTTCCTTCTCGCGGCGGGCATCGAACGCACTGCCGAAGCGGACTGCTGCGACCTTCGACTCTGCCACATATTCGGCGCGTTTATAGCCTGCGACAAAATGCAGTGCGGTTGCGGGCAGGAATTTCTGGGTCCGGTTGTACCACAGGCAATGGGCGGCGGTGAGGACATGGCGTGGGCCGATGAGCGTGCCTGTACAGTGCCCCGCATCCACCCGGCGGTTGACCCGGCCGATGGCGCGCCAGGGGTAGTCGGTCAACTCCATGGATTGCCGGTCGTCCTTGCCGGTGATGCCGACGAGGCCGTTCCGGTCGTCCGCGCGCGCATCCGTGGCGAAGACAATCCAGATCAGGAGAGGAATCAACAGCCGTCGCATACGCGGCCCGCCTGCCAAGAGCACCTATTCCGCCGCGGCGGTCTTCGTTTCCGGGGCAATGAGATTGTCGATGCAATCGTCGACGGTGCGCACGTCGCCGAAGCTCTGCCAGACAGAGGTTAGTCCGACCAAATGGTCTTCGTCATACCGGGCGGCGTTGGCGTCGGACACCATGGCGACGCGGTAGCCGATCATCATGGCGTCCCGGGCGCTGGTTTCGCAGCAGAAGTTAGTGGCCGTGCCCGCGATCAGCAGGTTTTCGATGCCGCGTTCCTGCAGCCGGTCGTGTAAATCCGACGATCCCTGGATGAAGGTGCTGAAGCGCGACTTGCGCGAGATGATATCGCCGTCTTCGACGTCCAGTTCGGGATAAAGCTTATGACCTTCGGCGCCCTCGGTGAGATTATTCTTATGGGCCGCCATTTTCTCGGGCGTGAAAAAATAGTCGTGATAGATGGGCCAGGTACTCGGCCCGCCCGGCTCGTCGGCGACCGTGAGCAGCACCCAGGCGACCACGCCACCGCGCTCACGCACGACCTTGGCCAACTTGTTGATATTGGGGCAGATGCTGCGGGCGCTCTCAATGTCGGCCACGAAGAAATTCTGCATATCGATGACCACGAGGGCGGTCTTCTTCGGATCGAAATGGTCGAAGACGTTCAGCCGGCCGCGCTTGGCCATGATCCGCTCGATCACGTAATCCGGAATTTCGACATTGTGGGGCATGCTGGTTCTCCTGCTGGTGGCCCGAACCGTAGCAAGCATGGCCGTCGGCGGAAACCGCCAAAATACGGGCGCTCATACGCCGCGCTTGACATCTTGCGTTATTCCTCTATTCCATGCTAATGATAATCATTCGCAAATATAAGGGGTAAGCGAATAACTTGAACGAAACCGAGGACAAATCGGGGCGGCCCGCGGAAACAAAGGAGCCCCGGCAGTTCAGCAGCGACGAGCTTTTTCGGGGCGCGCGCGAACTGATCATTACGCATAAGAATGACCAATACCGCCTTCGCGTGACGATGAGCGACAAGCTGATCCTCACTAAATAGGCACAAATCAACCTTTTCGGGTTTAGCCAGCCAACCTCGTCTCCCGACGATTAGCCAGCCAGAAGACCCAACTAACGGCGATCGAGCGGAGGGACGAGAATGAAATTCTCACCAAAATTATTATTGTTGTCGACGACCATGGCTGTTGCGCCCATGGGCATGCACGCCTTCGGCCAGCAGGCAACACCAGAAAATAATCCACCTGTCATTGAACTGGATGCGGTGACCGTTTCCGCGACCAGGACGGAGAGCAGCGCATTCAAATTGCCGGGGTCGGTCTCTGTGATCGGTCGGGAACGGATCGAAGAAGAACAGCCTTCCGACCTCGGCGACCTCCTTGAGAGTCTGCCCGGTGTGAGCATGAGCGGCGGTCCCCGGACGGCGGGCGAGGTGCCGACCATCCGCGGCCTCGGTGGCGACCGTATCCTGATCCGCGTCGACGGTGCGCGGCGGAACTTCGCGTCCGGTCACGACGGGCGGGTGTTCATCGAGCCGGATCTTCTGAAGCAGATCGAGGTGGTGCGTGGGCCGGCCTCATCGATCTACGGCAGCGGCGCGCTCGCGGGTGTGCTCGAGATGACCACCAAGGACGCCGGCGATTTCCTCGAACCCGGTAAAAACTTCGGCAGCAAGTTCCGGGGCGGCTACCAAAGCGCCGCCAAGGAGAAGCTGATTGGCGGCACCATGTTCGGCCGGATCGGCGACAAGACGGAAATCCTCGGCGATATCTCCTACCGCGACCACAGCAATATCCGGATCGGCGGCGGCGGCAAGATTCCCGAGTCGTCCGGATCTATCGCCAGCGGCTTCGTTAAGCTCGGGTTCACGCCGGCGGACTTCCAAACCGTAAAGCTGAGCGCACAACGCTATGACGACGATTCCCAGGTGCCCAACAATCCGCAAGGCGCATTAGGGTCATCCAATGCCGCCAATGCGCGGCACATGGTTCAGGACGAACTCAACCTGGCCTATCAGTATGACGAACCCGGCAACGATTTCCTCAATCTCAAGGCCAATATCTACGGCAACCAGCTGGACCTCGAAGAAGACCAGATAAATTCGACCAACACCGAGACGACCGAGTTCGATACCTGGGGCCTGGACGTCCAGAACGTCACGCTGCTTGAAACCTCGCCGTCAATCCTCAATCGGCTGGTCTACGGTTTCGAGTTCTACTCGGACTCCCAGGACGGCACCGAAAACGGGGCCGGTTCCGATGATCGTCCCGCGGCGGACGCGCAGACATACGGCGTCTTTCTGCAGGACGAGATCACGCTGCTCGAGAACGTAACCGTCATTCCCGGCCTGCGTTACGACAGTTATCATCGCGAAAGCAGCGGCCTCGCGGATACGGACGAGACGGCATTGTCGCCCAAGATTGCCGTCGGGTGGCAAGCACTACCCTGGCTTAGCCTGCATGGCGCCTATTCCCACGCCTTTCGCGCGCCGAGCTTCATCGAATTGTATGTCAGCGGCCAGCACTTCTTCGGCAACAATTTCGTTTCCAACCCCGATCTAAAGCCCGAAAAAGCGCGCACGTGGGAAGGCGGCTTCGGCCTACAGTTCGACGATGTCGTGCAAGCGAACGACTCGTTGCGGTTCAAGACCACGGTCTTTACCGAAACGGTGAAGGATTTCATCAAGCTCGAGGTAACGGCGACCACCAGTACGTTCCAAAACGTAGACGATGTTGACCGGCGCGGCGGCGAAGCCGAATTGGCCTACGCGACACCCACCGTTTCGGCTGCCCTCGGCTACTCGGTCGTCCGGGCGGCGGATGCGTCGAACGGCGATTCCATCGACAGCACGCCGGCCGATACGGTCAATCTGCGCCTCGGTTACAAGCCGCCGTCCTCCGAGTTCCGGTTCCGCTGGGAGAGCAGCTTCGTGCGGGCACAGCAGAACGCCGACTCGGACGAACTCACGGGCGGTTATGCGGTTCACGGTTTGGGGCTGACGTGGGAGCCCAAGGGCCGCGATCTTGACGGTCTGCGGGTCGATCTCGCTGTCGAGAACCTGTTCGACAAGCACTACGAACGCCACAACGCCTCGCTCCCGGAGGCCGGCCTCAACACCAAACTCACCATTTCACAACGATTCTGAGGAGAGCGTGATGCATCAGGAGTCGCCGCAAGTTCTGGATATACCGCCCCTTGCCGCCCGCTGGCAGGGGCTGCTCAAGGAAAACCCCAAGCTGCGTATTCGCGACGCAGCTGAAAGCTTGGCGGTCAGCGAAATGGCGCTGGTTGCACTGGATTGCGGGCGCAACGTCACCCGGTTGGAGGCCGACTGGGGGGAATTCATCAAACGCCTGCCCGATCTTGGCCGGGTCATGGTGTTGACCCGCAACGATCACGCGGTTCATGAACGCAAGGGGGTGTTCGGCAATATCCGGGTCGCCGGTCCCATGGGGTTGGTGCTCAACACCGAAATCGATCTGAGAATTTTCCTCAATCGGTGGACGCACGGTTTTGCCGTTACGACCGATCGGGGCGATCATGACCTGCTGAGCTTCCAGTTCTTCGATGCGGCAGGCGACGCCATCCACAAGGTCTATCTGACCGACGACAGCGATATCGCCGCGTATAACGGGTTGGTCAGCGAGTTTGCCAGCCCCAATCAATCTGCGAACGTCGAAACGAAACTCATCACGGAAGACACGGATTTTCTTCCCGATGCGGATGTTGATGTCGCCGGATTGCGTGACGGGTGGCGCGCCCTTCAGGACGTCCACGACTTCATGGCGCTGTTGCGGAAATTCAAGGTGGCCCGGACCCAATCCCTCCGTTTGGCGGGACCGGAATTTTGCCGGCGGGTTTCCAATGCGTCCCTATGGGCGTTGCTCAACGACGTCGCGGGGCGGTCCTTTCCGATCATGGTATTCGTCGGCAATCGCGGCTGCATCCAGATCCATTCGGGACCGGTTACCAATATCAAACGGTTCGATGAATGGGTAAATGTCCTCGATCCCGACTTCAATCTGCACTTGCGCGAGGACCGGATCGCCGAGACCTGGGTGGTGCAGAAGCCGACCGTCGATGGTCCCGTGACGTCGCTCGAGCTGTACGACGCGGCGGGCGACAGCATCGCGACACTGTTTAGCGTCCGCGGCGAGGGCAATCCGGAAAACCCGGACTGGCGCAACATGCTGGCGGCACTGAGTGATGCCTAGCGGGCGCTGGACCCGCCGTCTTCGGGTTGCGCTCGCCTGTATCGGGTTGGCGCTCCTGTCTGCGCCGGCGGTGGCGGCCGACGGCCAGGGGCAGGTAAAGATCATTTCCATTGGTGGCGACATCAGTCAGATCATCCACGGCCTTGGCTTGACCTCTCAGGTTGTTGCCGTCGATACGACGACCATCTACCCGCCCGAGTTGGCACGGCTCCCCAAGGTGGGGTACATGCGCAGCCTTTCCGCCGAAGGGGTGCTCTCTCTCAAACCCGATCTGATCATCGCCAGCGAAAAGGCGGGCCCGCCAACCGCGATCACCCAAATCCAAAACAGCGGGGTGCGGTTTCTTCTCTTGACCGACGAGCCGGGCTTTGACGGGTTTCGAGAGCGCACGTCGGCCATTGCCGCCGAACTGGCCATTGACGCGCGTGGCGCGGACCTTATTGCCGACGTTCAACGCCGGCTAAACCTGGTGGCACGCGAAGTGGAAAAGACGGCGCAACGGCCGAAGGTATTGTTCACGTTGTCGGTCGGTCCACAAGGGGCGCCGCTCGCCGCCGGTACCCATACAACCATTGATCATTTGATCAGGTTGGCCGGCGGCCAAAATGCCATCACTGAATACAAGGAATACAAGCCGCTGACGCCGGAGGCGGCCATCGCGGCGGCGCCTGATATCATCCTCGCCATGTATCGCGCGGTTGATAGGGCCGGGGGCGATGCTGCGTTCCTGGCGCAGCCGCAATTGGCGCTGACACGGGCGGCCAAAGAAGAAAAACTTGCCAAGATTTGGGGGTCATACGTTCTGGGCTTCAGTCCGCGCACCCCCGATGCGGTAATTCAATTGTTTCGCCAATTTCACCCGGACGCGAAATTGCCTGCCGATTTCGATCAACTGATCGCCGCGCGGGAGTAGGATGGTGGCGAACGATGCGTCCATGACGGCTGCGGGGACGCCGGCGTCCGCCTACGGGCTCTCGCGTGGCCCGCTGATCCTTGGGCTTCTGTTTGCCGTTCTGATCGTGTCGGTGCTGGTGGCCGTTGCCAACGGAGCCTTTCCGGTGAGCGGTGGGAAGCTGATCTCGATCGCGCTTGAGGTTCTGTCGCTCGGCGATCGGGGAGACGTCTCGGCAAGCGAATATGCCGTCGTCACGCAAATCCGCGTTCCCCGCGTCTTTCTTGGGATATTGGTTGGGGCGAACCTCGCGATCGGCGGTGCCGTCATGCAGGGTATGTTCCGCAATCCACTCGCCGATCCCGGGCTGATTGGCGTTTCGGGTGGTGCCGCAGTTGCCGCGATCGCGGTGACTGTTATGGGCGCGCCGGCTGTTCTTGGTGTGTACGCGCTCCCGTCCGCGGCATTCCTCGGTGCCATTGTTGCCACCAGTTTGGTCTATGTGATCGGCACGCGTGGCGGTACGACCGTTGTTGCCACGATGCTGTTGGCCGGTATTGCGATCAACGCCCTCGCGCAGTCCGTCACCGGTGTCTTCGTCTTCCTGAGCGATGAACTGCAGCTACGGTCCTTCCTGTTTTGGACCCTCGGCAGTCTCGGCGGGGCGGGATGGCCGACCTTGGTGCCTCTGATTCCGGTGCTGTTGCTTCCGTTGGTGACGCTGCCCCTCTTCGCGCGCGGCCTCAACGCCATCCTGTTGGGCGAACGGGACGCGCGCTATCTGGGGGTGAACACTCAACGGCTAAAACTGTTGGCCATCTGCCTGACCGCCTTGGGGGTCGGGATAGCGACGGCGTTATCCGGTATTATTGGCTTCGTTGGCATCGTCATCCCGCACGTCGTCCGGTTGGCTTTCGGGCCCGATCACCGCCTCCTGTTGCCGGCGTCCGTGCTGGCGGGTGCCGCGTTCATGGTGTTGGCCGATCTTGCCGCCCGCCTGGTCGTCCAACCCGCCGAGCTTCCCATCGGGGTGGTCACCGCGGCCATCGGGGCACCATTCTTTCTCTGGCTGATCCTTCATCGCCGGTCCTACTTCGGAGGCTGACCATGCTGGCGGCAAGAGACATCTGTATCGGTTTGGGCGGAAAACAGGTGTTGGACGGCGTCTCGCTGTCGGTCCCACCGGGCCAGGTCGTCGCGTTGCTGGGGCCCAACGGCGCCGGCAAATCGACCTTGTTGAAAGTGCTGGCAGCCGATCTGGAACCTGACCGGGGCACGGTGAGTATCGACGGTCAACCGCTGTCGCTTTTGGGCGCGGCCGATCTCGCCTGTCGGCGCGCCATTCTGTCGCAGCAGTCGCTGCTCGATTTTCCCTTCACCTCGATGGAGGTGGTGCTGATGGGGCGCACACCCCATGCGAAGGGATGGCGGGATACGCGCCGCGACAATGATGTTGCCGTCGGCGCCATGCAGGCAACCGACATCATTCACAAATCGACGCAGACCTATACGTCACTTTCGGGCGGCGAGAAGCAGCGGGTTCACCTTGCCCGGGTGTTGGCTCAGTTGTGGAGCGGCGATGACAGCGCCGCCAACCGATACCTCATGCTCGATGAACCGACCTCCAGTCTCGATGCTGCCCATGCGCACCAGATCCTCAAACTGGCGCAGGCTTACGCGCGGCGCGGGTTCGGCGTGCTTGCCGTATTGCACGACTTCCAGCTCGCGTGCCTCTACGCCGATCAGGTCGTGTTGATGAAAGAAGGAGGCGTTGCCGCCGCCGGGCCAACCGCCCAAGTAATGACGGCTGACATCATAGAGAGTGTCTTCGGGGTTCGGGCGATGGTGTTGCGCGATCCCTCCATCGGTGACTTTCCCATCGTCATGACGCTCCCCGAGGGAGGCTGACCCATCCGCGTGCCGTGTCCCACTGTCCCACCGGCACTTGCCCATATTTTCGATATGAATCGTCGACGGATTTCTCGCACTCTCTTGGCGAAAATCCGGTGCCGCGCTAGAGTGGCCGCTACCAGAATAAATGTCAGGGAAACTGACAAGGGGTCTCAGGGAGGCCTCTTTCCGGCATATTAATGAAATCGGCCTGCATCTCGTCGGTGCAGGCGTTAGCGGAGGAAGCGTCTGATGAAGACCATACGCAACAAAATATTGGCCGTGGCCGGGTTGTCGGTGGCACTGTTTGCCACCGGACAAGCGGTGGCTCTTGAGCTTGTTCATGGATCCTGGCCGCCGGCCGTGGTGTACATGAACCGCGTCACCCTGCCACAAGCCTTCAAGGCGATCGAGGAGGGGACTAATGGTGAGGTTAAGTGGAAGCTCGTCGCGGGCGGCCAGTTGGCCAACCCGAAGGAATCCTTCCAAGCGACCACCGACGGTTTGATCCAGGGCGCGCTCGGCATTTCGACGTACGTGCCTAATCTGGTGCCGTCGCTGAACACCATCTATCAAACCATCCAATTCGGCACGGACGTGGTTCCGGCGACTGGCGCGGCGATGGAGACGTTGACCCTTGAATGTCCTTCGTGCCTCGAGGAATTCAAAAAGATCAACATCGTGCCGCTCTCGGGCTGGACGAGTTCGAACTACTACATTGCGTGCCGGGAACCGATCAAAAGCGTCGAAGATCTAAAGGGTAAGCGGGTGCGCGGAACAGGCGGCAACGCCGTTCTGTGGCAGACGGCTGGGGCGACCCCCGTCGCGGCGACCCTGCCGGAAGCTGTGACGCTGCTGCAACGCGGTGGCCTCGATTGCCAACATGGTGTGCATAGCTGGCTGCAGACTTTTGGTTATGCCGACTTTGCCAAGAACATCACCGACTATCCACTGGGTTTGTCTGGCCCTGCGATCGGTATGATGATGAACCGCGATTCGTGGAACAAACTCACGGCCGCGCAGAAGACGGTTCATCTCAAGCAAGCTGCTTGGATCAGTGCCTCTCAGGCGTTGGGCGAATTCACGCTCGACAATGACAAGTTCCTCAAGAAAGTCATTGCCGAAAAAGGCGCTAAGATGATCAAGGCCGAGCCGGCCGGTTTCAATGCGCTGATCGAAAAATATACGGCGATCCAGCGGAACAACGTGATCGACTCGGGTAAGAAGTTCGGGGTTCCCGATCCCGAAAAGATCATGAATACCTACAATGCCAACGTCAAAAAATGGGAAGGCCTGACCAAGGATATCGGCAGCGATATAGATAAGTTCGCCGAAATGATCTGGGAACGGATCTATTCCAAAGTTGACGTCAACAGCTTCTAATCACTGACTAAGGGGGTCATATGGGGCGGAATTTCCGCCCCATACGGCCTATTTCGTTAAGAGATTTGTTTGCTTAGCGGACATTTTCGGCTGCATTCCATTGCCGGAACTATCAGGATACCTTATATTCCCCGACCGTTAGAGGGACGGCGTATTAGTCCATTATGAGCGTTCGCGGGGTTGATGTACTCTAGTGGCGCGAAATTGAACTGGGAGGAGCTTCAAATGAGAAGCATCATGCGAAAAGCAACATTTGCCGGCGCGGCCTTGATGGCGCTGGCGGCGGCCGGGCAGGCCTCGGCCATGGACCTGGTATACGGTTCCTGGACGCCGGCGGTATCCTACGTGAACCGCGTTGCGATGCCGAAGGTCTTTAAAGAGATCAAGGAAGAAACCAACGGTGAGATCAACTGGCGGATCGTCGCAGGTGGTGCCCTCGCGAGTCCGAAGGGATCGTTCCAGGCCGCTTCTGATGGTTTGGCGAGCGCGACCTTCGGTATTGCCATTTATGTGCCGAACTTGGTGCCGTCATTGAACACTATATATTCGACGCTCATTTTCGAGGGTGGGTCCATTCAGGGAACACCTGCCGCGTTGGAAACCTTTACGCTCAACTGTCCGTCCTGCCTCGCTGAGTTTAAGAAGATCAACATTGCGCCCATGTCGGGTTGGACGACGTCGCAATACCACCTTGCATGCCGTGAACCGATCAAGTCAGTTGAGGATATGAAGGGCAAGCGGATCCGCGGTACCGGCGGTCCGGCCCAGCTGTGGGAACTTGCCGGCGCGACGCCGGTGTCTTCGACGCTTCCCGAGTCGCTCACGCTGCTGCAACGCGGCGGCCTTGATTGCATGCATTCTACCTTCACGTGGCTGCAAACGTTCGGGTACGGCGATTACGGCAAATACGTCACCGATTATCCGCTGAGCCTCTCCGGCCCCGCCATTGGCCTCATGATGAACCGGGATGTCTGGAACAAGCTCACCGGCGCGCAAAAGACCATGCACCTCAAGAAAGCCTCTTGGGTGAGCGCGGCCGAAGCCATTGGCGATTTCACCGAGCTGAACAACACGTTCCTGGCGAAGGTGAAGAAGGAAAAAGGCGTGCAGATGGTGCCGGCTGAGAAGGCTGGTTTCGACAAGCTGGTTGCCGATTTCGATAAGGTGCAGCGTGCCAGCGTGATCAAGGCCGCCAAGAACTTCGGTGTTGCGGATCCTGGCGCCATCATTGATGCCTATAAGCGCAATCTCGAAAAATGGACCAAGCTGACGGCAGATATCAGCGGGCACGACGATACCGACAAGCTCGCCGACTTGATCTGGGAACACATCTACTCCAAGGTCGACGTCAATACCTACTAGGTCTTGGACATATTTAAACCGGCGGAAAGCCGGAGAAATTCTGTGACGCGGCCCCCGCAAGGGGGCCTCGTTGCAGTGTTGAGGGGGAGGCATGACGGACAAATTGCTCAAGTGGCTTGAGCCGCCCATTCACATTCTCATGTGGGTCGGTTTGCTCGCCGGATTTCTCATGATGATGCATGTGACGGCGGACGTTGCCGGCCGTGCCTTTTTCACCCCGATCACCGGCACCAACGAAGTGGTATCCGGCTATTACATGATCGCCGTTGCCTATTTTCCGTGGGCGCTGATTGCCCGCAACGACGATCACATCATGGTCGAACTTTTCACCCGTAACCTTTCGACGACCGTACTGCATTGGATGGACGTGGTGGTCAAAATCGCGACCGCTGTCTACGTCGCCATTTTCGTCTGGCAGACCTGGGAACGGGCGATCCAGCAGATGGGCGCCGGAGAAGCCCTGCAGGTCGGCGGCGGTTATTTCATTGTTTGGCCCAGCCGTTATTTCCTGCCCATCGCCGGCGGCATGATGGTGATCTATCTCGTGATCCGCATCATTCATGACATACGGCATCCACATCGGCCGTCCGAGCATCATGGGGAGTCGCGCATATGAGTCCCCTGACACTCTCTCTGGGCAGCCTGCTGATCATTCTTGTTCTGATCGGTCTCAGGGTTCCCATCGGTGTGGCGCTCGGCGGCGTATCGTTGGCGGGCTTCGCTTATTTGACCAACTTCAAGGTGGCGCTCGGCGTTATTCGCGAGACGCCCTATGTGTTTTCGGCGAACTGGGATTTAACGGCGATCCCCATGTTCCTGCTGTTGGGGGCGATTGCCAACAATTCCGGGATCAGCACGTCGCTGTTCCGCGCGGCGCGGCTCTGGTTCGGGGCGCTCCCCGGCGGTCTGGCCGTTGCCACCAATATGGCATGTGCGGGTTTCGCGGCGGCTTGCGGGTCGTCGGTCGCCGCGGCGGCCGCCATGGCACGTCTCGCGACGCCGGAAATGATCAAACATGGATATGACAAAGGTTTGGCTACCGGTGTCGTGGCCAGCGCGGGAACGCTCGCGGCGTTGATCCCGCCGTCCATTCTGTTTGTGCTCTACGGCATTTTTGCCGAGGTCTCCATCGTCAAGCTGCTGATCGCCGGCGTGTTGCCGGGCCTGCTGACGGCGGGCGTCTACACGGCGATGATCGTTATCCGCTGTAAGATCAATCCGAATCTGGCACCCAAGGTGGACCTGGGTAGTTCGGCGGAACTGCGCCGGGAACGCTGGGCAGCGCTCGGTGAGGTATGGCCGCTGTTGATCCTGATCGCCGGTATCATCGGTGGATTGTACGGCGGTGTCGTGACGCCGACGGAGGCCGGTGCCGCGGGCGCATTTCTGGCAGTGGTCATCGGTGTCGTTCAGCGGCGGCTCGATTTTGCCAAGTTCATGAACGCGTTGCGCGATGCCATCGGCACCACGGCGCAGATCTTCTTCGTCGGCATGGGTGCGGTGATGTACACCAAGTTCCTGGCGCTTGCCGGCATCTCGACGCTGCTCACCGATGCCATCGGCGCCTGGGCGCTCGATCCCATCCTGTTGGTGATCGCCGCCTCGATCATCTATGTGATCCTGGGTATGTTCCTCGATCCTTTGGGGATCGTGCTGATCACCATTCCGGTGTTGCTGCCTATGTTCACAGCGTTGGATCTGGACCTCGTCTGGTTCGGCGTGATCGTGGTCAAGTATGTCGAGATCGGCCTTTTGACCCCGCCAGTTGGGTTCAACGTTTATGTCGTGAAGAACGTGGTCGGGGATACGGTGCCGCTCCACGACATCTTCAAGGGCTGTTTCTGGTTCCTGGCATGCGAAGTCGTCATCATGGCGTTGCTGATCGGATTCCCTGAAATCTCGCTCTGGTTACCCCGGACGATGGGTTAAGCCGCACACGATCTTGGACGGTGGGTCTTAGCCCACCGTCCTACAATCGTTTCCTCCCTGAAAAATCAAGACGCCCCAAAGGCGGGTTGCTAAGCTGCAACTTAATGGCGGCACGAGAACGTGCGGTCGCAACCATAATTTTTTCAGGGAAGTCACATGTACAAAGCATCCGCCGATATCGTTATGCCTACGTCGATCATCGGGTCGTTGCCGCGGCCCGGATGGTTCACCGAAAATCTTGGCCGCCGCGCTTTTCTCGAAGCGATGGTCGATTCCCGCTATCGGGAGCAATACGAGGACGTCGTGTCCGTCTATTTGCGCTGGCAGGAATTGGCCGGCATCGACATCTGCACCGACGGCGACGCCCACTACGACGAGCAGGTCGGCGGCTTCAGTTGGCAGAGCTATGCTCCCAACCGTATGGCGGGATTCAGCAATCACGCGCAGATCAGCGCCTACCGGGTTGGCGCGGCCGCCTATCCGCGCGGCCATATCCTGCACGACTTCCTCGAATGCCGCATCTTGCCCAAGATCGTCGGGGCCGTGGGGCCGGGCGACCTTCAGTATAAATCCATGTGGAGGGCCGCCCAGCGCCTGACGGAGAAGCCGATCAAGTTCGGCACGATCACGCCGGAGCTGTTGGCGGCCTCGGTGGAGGACGAATACTACAAGGACCCCGTAGACCGCCTCATGGCGTTAAGCGAGGCGCTGAACACCGAGCTCAACGACCTCGCGGATGCCGGCTGCCCGGTGATCCAGATGGAGGAGCCGCAAATCCACATGACCCCGATACGGGGCAAGCTGTTCGGCAAGCTTGGGACCGAAGAATTGGTCGACGTCTTCAACAAAACGGTGAAGGGCCTCGATAAAAAGACGGAGATTTGGTGCCACACCTGTTGGGGCAACCCGGCGCAGCAGCGTATTTTCAAAGAGGTGCAGAGTTATCAGCCGACCCTCGAAGCGTTGAACCAAGTCAACGCCGACGTGCTGACGTTCGAGACCTGCAGCTCAGGAACCGGCGACCTCAAGGCCATCGGCGAGATCATCACGGATAAGAAGATTGCCATCGGCGTGATCGACCATCACACGCTGCAGGTGGAGCGGCCGGACGAGGTGGCGGATTTGATCCGTGAAGCGCTCAAATACATCCCTGCGGAACGGCTGATGATTACATCGGATTGCGGCATGGGCCGCGAGGGGATGAGCCGCCGCCATGCCCAATACAAGCTGGTCGCCATGGTCCAAGGCACCAACATGGTGCGCGAGGAGCTTGGCCTGCCGTTGGCGAAGTGTTTGGCCGAGGATCAGCGCTATTCGCTGGCGGCGGAAGTCGGATAATTCAGCGGTCCAAATGGCGCTAGCGTAAATTGCTAGCGCCATTTGTTATCCGGCGCGCTAACGCCATTTATCGATCGAGTGCGTCGCGTTTCCGCGGTAGATCCCGCCGAACATCTTCCAGGCGCCCTGGGTCTCGCCGCCGGCGACGACGATATGGATGTCCTCGGGGCGGAACATCTCGACCATCTCGTCAGGGGCCGCTTTGAGGCGCGTTGCGTAAGGCTCGACCCCGGCGACCGCAAGCGGATGAACGAGGGTCTTGATCCACTGGTTATCCCAATATTCGCGGGCTGGTAGCCGGCCGTTCTCGGCGAACCACTGGATGAGCTTTTCCTTGGTGTCGTATCCGAGATCGGCAAAGCCCCGGGCGCAGATGGGGTCCATCACGAACAGCGGCGGATTGTAATGTTCCGCCGCCGCCATGGCGTGACGCATTTTCTCCTGCCAGGTTTCGCGCGGCCCGTAACCCGCATGCGTGTACCAGCCGCCGAAGAAATTGCTGATGGTGCTTTCTTCTTTCTTGAAACCCTTCTGCACGTGCAGCGGCGCCCAGGGGCTGCGCTCTTCCGCTTCCGGGAAGGTGGCCGTGTAGTTGTACCAGTTTCCCAGCGAGCCCATGTAGGTGTCGCCCGGCACCGAGCCACCCTGAAGGTTGACGGACAGCAGGTTATAGGCGCGCCCGATGGTCGCGTTGGCGTGGTTGTAGGGACCCATGACGCCGATCCCAGAATCCATGCCAATCTCGTCGCGGATTGGGCCGTTGACCACCGACAACATGGCAAAGGATGTCGTGCTCGAGGAGCGTGCCGACTGACCGCTCGCCGCCAGGGCGAGGATCACCGGCAAGTATTCCGGCTTGGCGCCCGCCATCACGGCATTTACAGCGACCTTCTCGACGGTGAACTCCCAGGCCTCGCGGAAGTTGGTCGGTTTCAATTGGCCGACCACCTCGTCGGGGCTGTGGCTGGCGCCTTTGAGCATCGCCTCAACCCGTTCTTCGGTCGGGAGGATGATGGGGAAATTGTCGGTCCATCTGTTTTCCAGAAACAGGGCCTGGAGATTGTCTTCGGTGTCCGGCTCAAGAAGGCGCGGGGTCGAGCGTTCGAACGACAGCCCCTTCATGTCTTCATCGGTCAGCGGGAAAGACAAGCCTTCGATGATTTCCTGCATGAAGGGCCGTTTGCTGACCGGATCATTGCCTTCGATGTAGTCACGCAGCTCGACCGGTGTGCGCCCGACGATGGGTTGCGGAACGAATGCCTGGCGCGTGGTCGGCATGCCGGCAGTGCGGGCGGTCGAACGGGCCAGCCGGGCAAACGCATTGGTGTGCACGGCGACCGTCGGAACCCCGGCCTGCTCGAGGGACATTGCAAGCCCGACGACCGTCGGGCTGCAGGTGCTTCACAAACCGACGCCGAGAACCGCGGCGTCGCCGTCAGCCTCCACGGCTGCGCGCATGTCGGGATCGTCGACCCAGCTTTGGCGCGGTTTGATCTTCTGCGTCTGGACGCCCGGCAGGTGCTGGTCGAACCAGTCTTCCATCTGGTCCATGAACTCTTCCGAATTGTCGAAGAGGCAATCGACCAGGTAAACCTTCTTGCCGTCCATGCTGTCGAGCCGGGGGGCGAGGCGCTTGCCTGCCACCTTCGGCGGATAGCCGCGAGGATCGTGAACCGTCAGTTTCTCAGCCATTTGAAACTCCTAAGCGTAAGTCTGGTGCGCTAAAGGCGCGCTCTTTGTTGTTTTCTAAATCCTAGTCCCGCCACGACCCGCTGGTGAGGTACGCATCGGCTGCGATTGCCGCCGCGGCGCCATCACCTGCCGCGGCCGCCGCGCGTCCCGCCGTTCCGGTGCGAACGGTCCCCGCGGCGAAAACGCCGGGAAGGGTGGTCCGCATCTCGCCGTCGACCGGTATCCGGCCGGTGGGGTCGAGGGTCAGCAGGCCGTCCAAAAAGGCCGTGTTGGGTTGAAGGCCAACGTATACGAACACCCCGGTCAGTTCCACATCCTCGGTGGCATTCGTCGAACTGTCCTTGATGCGGACACCGGTCACGCCGTCTTCGCCGAGGACCTCCTCGATCACCGTATTGTTGCGGATCTCGATCTTCGGATTGGCCGATACCAAGTCACGGTAGCTGGCTTGCGCCGTCAGGTCCGGGGCGTCGTTGAACAAATAGACCTTGGAGGCGAATTCGGCGAGGGTGAGGCCCTCTTGGGCTGCCGAGTCGCCGCCGCCGGCAATGGCCGCGACCTGATCGCGGAGCAGCGGTGCGTCGCAGGTGGCGCAATGGCTCACACCCCGCCCGCGCAGCCGTTCCTCGCCGGGCACGTTCAACTCCTTGAGCGCGGTCCCCGTGGCAATGACGACCGCGCCGGCCAAAACCTCTTCGCCCGCTGTGGTGATTTTCCATTTGCTGTCGGCCGCTTCGATGGCGCTGACCTCGACCGGGTCGAATTCGGCGCCGGCCTCGCCGGCCTGTTCCTCGGCCATGGGGCACAGGTCGAAACCCGGCACTCCTTCGGGGAACCCGGGGTACCCCTCGACCTTCTCGATGCTGAGAAGATGGCCGCCGAGAACATCGCCGGTCAGCACGATGGTCGACCGGCCCAGTCGGGCCGACGTCAATCCGGCGGTCAATCCCGCGATTCCGGCGCCGATGACGGCCACATCAAATTCTTTGCTCACGCGCCCTACTCCTTTTTCTAGGCCTTTTTTATTCGCGTTTGTGCAGTTGTTCCGCAGGGCGAACGCTTAGCGCGCCAGTGTTATGCGATCAAGTCCGGTCATGGATTTTATCCGCATGAAAGGTGGGGTTATTCCCGTGTGGGCCAAGAGCGGCAGCGCTGCCCATTCGGGGTGCGCGGATAAGAAAAGGCCGCCCGAAGGATTTCCGGGCGGCCCATCCAATCCGATTGATCGGCGGTTACATGCCGATCTTGATACCGGCCTCGCGATAGTACTTCACGGCACCGGGGTGATAGTCGATGGCGTGGGTTGGGGCCATCGCCTCGTTCTTACCCCGCTTAAAGGCACCGAAGGTATCGCCCAGCGCTTTGCGGTTCTCGGCGATCGCCTTGGTCGCCTTGTAGACGAGTTCTTCCGGCGCATCCTTGTGGGTCACCATCATCCAGGGAATTTCGATGATGTTGGCGGCGTCCTGCAGGCCGGGAATGGCGGAATTGGCCTTCATGGGAATGATGCTGGCCGCCGGCAGAAACTTCTTGAATTTCGCCTGCCCCTCGGGCGACGAGTCCAAGGACACGTACTGGATGCCCCCTCGGGATTGCAGCTTGGCGTTGACCTTCTTGCCTGCCGCCGAGTTGAGGCTGATCAGGGTGACATCGACCAATCCGTCACCGAGGGCGGTCATGCCCTTGACGAAGTTGGACACCGGCACCTGCTTGAAGTCGTCATAGGTCATGCCGCCGTTGGCGAGGGCACCGGCGATGTAATAGGCGATAATGGTCGAGGCTTTGTATTCTGACGCGATCCGTAGATCCTTGCGCTTGGCATAGACGTCCTGAATGGTTCGGATGCCTGAATCCTTGACCACCATGAGACCCGTGCGCAGCGGGAACATGGTCCCCACGACCCGCAGGTTCGGATTGGTCTTGCCTTCGAAGTTGCCCGTGCCGGTCGCGGCATATTCGACCTCGACGGCATTGGCGAAGCCGAACTCAATCTCGCCGCGGCTGATCAGCGGCAGGTAAGCGGCGGTACCGGCAAGCGGTTGGGTGCGTGCCGTGATACCGGCCTTGAGGTTGAGCACCTTGGCGACGGCCTGGCCGGTGTTGTAGCCGAGGCTGCCTTGCTGGCCGGTGGCGACGCCAACGACGTCCGCCGCGCCGGCGGGAGCGGACATAAGGCCCATCGCCGCGACGGCAGCGACACCGGCCCATGATTTCCGGATCCTATTGAACATATTCTTCCTCCTTGCGGTCTCTGTACCTCGCCGGCGGATCGGGGGACCGCTCCCGATGCCAGTTAAATTTTCGGTCATTCAATGTTGAGGCTTAGCCTCCCGTGCGACCCATAGTAGCGCGCCGAGGCTGACGAGAGAAACCACGATTGCCCCTCCGTTGATCCACATCCACAGACCGGCGGGTTCGCCGAAGGGCAGGCAGAGGAGACCGAGAGCGCCCAGGATGACGCGTGCGGCGAGACCCAGTTGCTGGCCGAAATACCCGACCAGGGCGGCGGAAACGACCAGAATGCCAGCAAGTGCCCGGGCTATATCGATAGCAATGTCGCTCAGGCTGCCTTCTCCCAGAAGTGTGGGAGATAGCACGAACATGAAGGGGATCAGATAGGCGACCCAGCCGAAGCGCATCGCCGAGAAGCCGGTGCGCATGGCGTTGGCGCCGGAAATCGTTGCCGCGGCAAAGGCAGCAAGGGCGATGGGCGGCGTGATCATCGACATCATGCCGAAGTAGAAGATGAACATGTGCGAGGCGAGGGGATCGATGCCCGATTCCACGATGGCCGGGGCGATCAAGGCGGCGAGCAGGACGTAGACCCCCGAGGTCGGCATGCCCATGCCGAGGACCATGCAGACGACCGCGGACGTCAGCAGCAGGATCAGCATGCTCTGCCCGATGGAACTGACCAGCAGCAGGGTGAGCGCGAAACCGAGGCCGGTGATGTTCAGGATGCCGATGACGAACCCCGCGCCGGCCACGATCAGCAGCAGTTCCACCATCGAATTGCCGGTTTCGATAAACGCATCTTTGATATCGGGCAGCCTTAGCCGCTGGCCGCCATATGGGCGCAAGACGCCGACCACGACGATGGTGAGAGCCGAGAGGAGGGCGGCGACCTCCGCCTCCAGGTTCAGGCCGAAAAGGCCGTAAATGAGAACGAAGAAGGGTAGGATCAGATGCCAGCCGTCGCGGAGGACGGCGGTCAGGGTTTTCCGGTCCTGTTCGACAAAGGCGATCTTGTCGCGTGCCGCGATGAGGTCGATCTGGATGAAAACGCTGATGTAGTAGAGGATTGCGGGCAGGATCGCCCCGACCACCACGATCGTATACGAAAATTCCAGAAACTCGGCCATGAGGAAGGCGGCGGCGCCCATGATCGGCGGCGTCAATTGGCCGCCCGTCGAGGCGATGGATTCGATGGCGCCGGCGTCGGTGTTTGAATAGCCGCTGCGGCGCATCAAGGGGATGGTGATCACGCCGGTGGTCGCGACGTTGGAAACGGCGCTGCCCGAAATGGAGCCGAACAGGGCCGACGCGACGACCGAGATCTTCGCGGCCGCGCCGCGTGACCTGCCCGTTGTTGCCAGGGCGAGGTCGGTAAAGAACTCACCGCCGCCCGCCTTGAACAAGAGCGTGCCGAAGAACACGAACAGGGCAACGATGGTGGAGGCGACCCGGAGCGGTGACGAAAACACGGCGCTTGGATCGACACCCAGATATTGCACCAACTGCGCCGGCGGGATGGCGCGCCCAACCAGGGCGCCGGGTACTTTGTCGGCAACCAGCGCATAAATGACGAAGGCGCCGATGAGTAGGAACAGGACGTTGCCCGTCGATCGGCGCAACCCTTCCATCACCATCACCACGGTAATGCCGCCGACCGCGACCAGAAGCGGTGGCCGGTCGGCAAGGACGTCGAGGACCCAGACATAGTTGAAGGCTGTGAAGCCGAGCGTAACCAACCCGACGATGGCCAATGCAAGGTCATAAATGGGGGGCGCCCCATTTGGCGCACCTCGCGCCCGATATTTGAGAAAGCAGAGACCGATAGCGAGGCCGAGCATCACCGCCAGAAATTGCTCGTTGAGAATGGCGAAGCCGAGTCGGGTATGAAGGTCCGCATTCCACAGGATGGCGCCGAGCGGGATCAGAAACGCACAGACGGCCGCGAGACCGGCGGTGAACCGGGAATAGGCGTTGTTGTGCATGAGGCCCCCTGATGAACTCAGGCGCGATCCTTAAAGCACCACCGTAAAGGGATCAAGTCTATGCGTGGGACACTGGAGTTAGTCCTGGGAGGGACGAACGCGAAGCAACTTCCCGTTGCGGTCGTCGGTCAGCAGGTAAAGATAGCCGTCGGGCCCCTGGCGAACGTCGCGAATGCGGCCGAGGGCGTCGGTAAACAACCGCTCCTCATGGGTCACCCGCTCACCATTCAGTTCCAGCCGGGCGAGCAGCTGACCCCGTAAGGCACCGATGAACAGATTGCCCCGCCATTCCGGGAACTTGTCGCCGTCGTAGTGGGCCATGCCCGACGGCGCGATGGAGGGGTCCCAATAGTAGACCGGCTGTTCCATGCCCTCCTTGTGGGTGCCGACGCCGATCTGGCCGCCCCAGTAATGCCGGCCATAGGAAATTACCGGCCAGCCGTAATTGCGGCCCGGTTGGGGGTGATTGATTTCGTCGCCGCCGCGCGCACCATGCTCGACCGTCCATACCGTCCGCGTGCCCTTGTGGAGAACGGCGCCCTGGGGATTGCGGTGGCCAATGGACCAGATCTCGGGCGCGCCTTTCTTGCCATCGGCGAAGGGATTGTTGGCGGGGACGGTGCCGTCCTTGTTGATGCGCAGAACGGAGCCCGCATGATCGAACGGGTCCTGGGCACGGTCGCCGTCGCCGCGTTCGCCGATGGTGAAAAACAAGGTGCCGTCGGGTGCGATGACGATGCGCGAGCCGAAGTGGTGGCCGCTGTCGGTTTTCTTGTTCTGGGTGAAAATGATGGTGACGTCCTCGAGGCGTGGTGCCGGATCGAGGATCAGCCGTGCGCGGGCGATCGCGGTGCCGCCGGTGCGCCGGTCCGCCGACGGTTCCGAAAAGCTGAAGAAGATGGTTTGGTTGGTGGCGAAATCGGGATCGACGACAACATCGAGAAGGCCGCCCTGGCGGTTCACCCAAACCTCGGGGACACCCGGGATAGGCGCCGAGACTTGGTCGCCGGTGACGTGGCGCAGGGCGCCCGTTTTTTCGGTAATCAGCATGGCGCCGTCGGGCAGAAACGCCAAGCTCCACGGATAGGATAATCCGTCGGCCACCGTTTCGACGGCGACGTCGTACTTTTCGGTTTTAAAGGTCTGCGTTTGTGCCGCCGCCGCACCGCAAACGAAAACGGAGAGTGCGGCAAGGGCAAACGCGGGAAAACGGGACATCGGACATCTCCCTGATGTGGCGATCTCTTGTCTGCACATAGTCCGATGGCAGCGGCGAGTCCAACCAACATGCCGTGAGCGCCACAGCAATTCTATCGCGCAGTTTTCTCCACCAGCGCGGCGTTGACCTTGTCGATCACGCTTTCCCAATCGCCGGGGGCCTCTTGGCGGAAGAGCCGCAGGGTCGGATACCAAGGTGACTCCGTCCGGTCCAACTGCCAGCGCCAATCGGGCGAATAGGGCAGCATGACCCAGGCGGGGGTGCCGACACATCCCGCCAAATGGGCGATGTAGGTGTCGATGGTTATGATCAGGTCCATCTCCGCGACGATGGCGGCGGTTTGGGCGAAATCGCCCAGATCATTGCCCAAATTGACGACGTTGGCGCGCTCTTCATGGGGCCGTAACGCATCGCCCTCGGCGCCGAACTGCAGACCGTAAAACGTGCAGCCGGGAACGTCGAAAAGCTTTGCCAGGGTTTCAACGTCGCAGACCTTGCGCCGATAGGATGCGCCGTGATCGCTCGCCCATGTAAGACCGACTTTCAGAGACCCGCCGGCGTCGATTTGTTTTGCGGGTGTTGGGGACAGTTCAAGCGGCGACGGGATATTCCCAACATCGGTGCCCAGAATGCCGGGAAGGCTCATCAGCAAAACATGGGCATCGTGTTCGGGCATTTGATCACGGTAGTCGCCGATCCCGTCGACGGGGAGGACGTCCTCGAACAGGCCTTGAAGTTTGGCCGGACAATCAAACAACAACCGTGCGCCTTTGTGCCGCGCCTCACGGTTGATCTCCGCTTTGAGCAACGGCAGGTAGCGGGCGAACTGGATAATGTCGCCGAATCCCTGCTCCCATTGCACCAACAGGGTCTTGCCGGCAAGCGGTCCGCCCGTCCAGGCCGGTGCGGTTTGCCGCCGCCGCGGCCAGAAGCCTGACCGGTTCACGCGCCATTCATACTCCCGCCATCCCTCGGCGTAGTGTTCCTGCATCAACAGGATCATGCCCTTGGCGTAATGGGCCTGACCGTGGGTCGGGTCGATGGCGAGAACGTCGTTGGCCGCTTTCAGGGCATCGTCGAGGCGGTTGAGACGCGTATAGGCATTGCACTCGGCATTGAGGATCTCCGCGTGCCGGGGCCATTTCTTTTTGCCACGGCGGCATACTTTGAGGGCCTCTTCCGGAGCATCGGCTTCGGCGAGCGACGCGGCCAGGTTGGCGAGCGCGGCCGGATAGTCAGGGTTGAGTTTCAAGGCTTGGCGGAAGGCGTCCGCCGCTTGTTCGTAGTCGCCGATGTCCTGCAGGCTGGTGCCCAGATTGTTGTGGGCGCGGGCGTCGCGCGGTTCGAGGCCGACGGCCGCCCGGTTGAGTTCGACGGCTTCGCGATGATGGCCATCTTCGCGGCACAGAATGGCGAGGTTGTAGAGGGCGAGGCTGGAGTGCGGGTCGAGGCCGCGTGCCGTTTCATAGGCTTCCCGGGCCTCATCCCGCCGCCCAAGCACTTTCAGGACGATCCCCCGGCTGTTGTGAAACTCGGCAATTTGGCCGTCCATGGAAATAGCGTTGTCGAGATGGCCGAGCGCGGCGCGCGGATCGCCGGCCATGCTGGCGATCACGCCTAACAGTGCGACGGCATCGGCGCTGAAGGGGTTGGCGGCCATGACCTTGCGGGTCAGGGCCTCCGCCTCTCGCAGCGCCCCGCGCTGGGCCAAGGCCTTGGCGTGGGCGAGGTCGGGATCGGCGGGCCGGGCGTCGGCAGAAGCGGTTTTCAAGGTTTTGCGGCGGGCCATCGGCCTGGTTGATTCATGGATAACAACAGTCGGCCCCTAAGCTAGCGGCTGTTCGGGGCGGGGAAAACAGGATTTCCGGGCGCCATGACCCGGCATTGCCGACCTACCCCTCGCGACTGTCAAAATTCTTTCTCATTTGTGCCACGGGCCTGTCTCACATTCCTGCGAAATTCGCGCGATTTTCAAAAATGTGGGGATAGTATGTCTTCAAACCTACAAGATGTTGGATTCAACCTGGAAGTCCGCTTGGCGGAGACGGCGGCAGAGATTGCGGCGGCGCAAGAGCTACGCTACCGGATTTTCTACGAGAACATGGGGGCCGAACCGTCCGACGAGATGCGGCGGCAACGCCGTGACTTCGACCGGTTCGATCCGTTCTGCGATCATCTGCTGGTGTTGGATACGTCCGGCGACGGCGCCCCGCGTGTCGTCGGAACCTATCGCCTGCTGCGCCGGTCACGGGCGTTGGAAGAAGGGTGCGGGTTCTATTCCACTTCCGAGTTCGACCTGTCCGCCATCGACAACGTTGTCGGCGAAGTTTTGGAGTTGGGCCGCTCCTGCGTCGATCCCGAATTCCGCGACCGGTCGGTCATGCAGCTTCTGTGGAAGGGTATCGCCGACTACCTGATGGAAAACCGGATCACCCTCATGTTCGGTTGCGCCAGTTTCCCCGGTATCGACCCCGACGAGATGGCGCACGCTCTATCTTATCTTCGGTACTATCACACGGCACCCAACTCCTGGCGCCCCAAAGCGTTGGATGACCGCTACGTCCGGATGGACAGGTTGCCTAAAGACAGCGTCGATATGCGTCGCGCTTTGCGCGAGATGCCACCCTTGATCAAGGGGTATTTGCGGCTTGGTGGCGTGATCGGCGACGGCGCCGTCATCGACGACGTGTTCAATACCCTCGATATTTGTCTGCTGGTCGAAACGGAAAGCGTCCCCGACCGGTACATGCGTCACTACGTTAAGGACGGTGTTGCCAAGATCGACGAGGCCAAGATCAATGAAGACAACGTGAGCGAGCGCATTTCGTGATCCTCTCGAACATTCGCGCCTCTGCTCGTCTCGTCGGATTGGTGGTGACGACGCTGATCTTGCTCGGTGTTTACTATGCCGTATCGGCAGTGAAGCCGACCGCGCGGATCAGGATCGTGAAACTTTGGCACCGGCTTGCCTGCCGCCGTGCGGGACTACGGGTGCGCGTCTCCGGCGCGCCTGTGGCCGAGGGCGCGGCGATGCTCACCTGCAACCATATTTCCTACCTCGACATTTCGGTGATCGCGTCGCGGACCGATGCGATATTTGTCGCCAAGGATGATGTGGCGCATTGGCCGTGCATTGGCTACCTGGCGCGTTTGGTGGGAACTATTTTCGTTGAGCGTGACGGGACTCGGGCGCGGTCCCAAGTCGGCGTGCTCGCCGGTCAGTTGGCGCGCGGTAACCGCGTGGTGGTTTTTCCCGAGGCAACAAGCACCGAAGGCTGGTCGGTCCGACCCTTCAAAAGTTCGCTGTTCGAGGCGCCGTTCAGTTTGTTGACGGGTGGGCCCACCCTGGTTCAACCGATCACCATCGCCTATCTCGGTGGTGCCGATGGGCGGCCGCTGACCGCCCGGGAACGCCGTCAATATGCCTGGGTCGGCGACGATACGCTGGTGCCGCATCTTTGGCAGGTTCTACGGCGGCGCGGGGCGGAGGTGCACCTCCTGTTTCACCCGCCCGTCGATGCACGGGCTTTTGCCTCGCGAAAGCAGCTTGCCGAATATTGTCATGCGCAAACGGCGCGTGGGCTCGTCCACCTCACGCGAACGCACGTCAACAGATCCGCCCCTGCGGTCGGCGGTCGGCGTTTCTGGACGGACTGGCAGGATTTCCCCGCCTTCGCCTATCTCGATTAAAGACCTGTCGATACCTCGACGTTTTCGGGCTCAATGTCGTACCCGGATGCTTTCGCTTCCAGTTCGAGCAACGCGGCAAAATCGCAATCCACATACCCGTTGCCGATCAATGTTTGGATCACCTCACGGGTTGCCGCCGCGACCGGCATGGGAACCTCCAGGCCGCGTGCCGCGGACAGACCCAAATCCATATCCTTGCGCAGCAGCACGGGTGTGAATGTCGGCGTCAGGTCGAGGTTGACGTAAGACGGCGTTTTGTAGGTCGTGAACATGGACCCCATCACGCTCTTGTTGATGAAGTCCAGGAAAGCATGACGCGGTACGCCGCCCTTTTCGGCAAGTACCGTAATCTCAGCCAATGACTGCGCGACAACGCCGAGAAACACGTTGTGGCAGATCTTGACCATGCGGGCGAGTTCGCCTTCACCGACATAGCTTACGCCGCGGCCGACGGTTTCCAGATACGGCTCGGCGATGTCGTAGGCCTTCTTGTCACCTGAAGCGACGATACTCAGTTTGCCTGCCTTGACCACTTTGGCATTGCCGCTAACCGGTGCGTTCAGCATTTGGGTGCCTAGTTTCGCGGCAGCCTCGCGTACCGTGCAGGCGGCTTCTTCGGAAATGGTCGTGCAATCGACAAGCAGCTGCGGCACCGTGCCGTTCACCGAGAGAACGCCGTTTTCGCCGATGGTGACGTTTTTGAAATCGTCGGGGCCGGCCACCATGGTGAAAACGATATCCCGGTCGGCAAGATCGGCAGGGGAATCGACGACTGTTGCGCCCAGTTCGGCAAGGGGTTCGGCCTTCGATTTGGTTCGGTTCCAAACCGCAACGTCGGCGCCCGCCTTGAGGAGCCGCTCGGCCATGGCGTAACCCATGCGTCCCGTTCCGATCCAGCCAATGGTGTGCTGCTTCAGTCTCTCGTCAGCCATGTTTCCTGTTCCTTGTCCTTCCTGTGATGGCGCCTGTACGGCAGCCGCCTAGCATTTGTGAATTCTTGGCCACGGTTTGGCGTTTTTCCGCGTCCCACGCCCACGATTGCAAAAATTCCCGTGCCTTGCAAACGATTGCAGAAACTTGGGGAATGTATAGCATGACAATTGGGTGATACAACGGACATGAAACGCTTCACGGTCTGAATGATCCCCAAAAAAAGGCGGTTATGCTCGGACACGGGGCCCAACTCCCCGTCACGCCCAAGGGAGAACAGTGACAAAACCGCGGGTAACACTCAAGGATATCGCCGGTCGGGTCGGGGTGCACCCGTCGACGGTCTCGCGCGTCCTCAATCCGAAGACGCGGGGCATGGTAAATCCGGAAATCGCAGCGACCATCGCCGAAACAGCGGACAAGATGGGCTATCGGCCCAATCCCTTCGCCTATAGTTTGAGGACACGGCGGTCGTTCATTATCGGGGTCATGATTCCCGATATCGCCAATCCGGTGTTTCCGCCCATTATTCGCGGCATCGAACGGATCTTGGAACCGCATGGCTACGCCGTGGTTCTCGCCAATACGGATAACAGCTCCGAACGCGAACGGGTGAGCATCGAGCGTTTCGTCGAGCGGCAGGTGGACGGTTTGATCACGGCGACGTCGTTGTTAAGCGATGATTTCCTCGTCGATCTGGGGGCCGACGTGCCGGTGGTGTTCGTCAACCGCCGTGCCGAGACGCCCGGTGTGCCGTCGGTGGTTGTCAACGATGCGGCCGGTATTGCGGCGATCATCGAACATCTGGTGAGTTTGGGGCATCGGCGCGTCGCTCATGTGGCGGGGCCGCAACTCATGTCCACCGGCAAAATCCGCTACGAGACTTTTGTTGAAGAATGCCGCAAGGCGGGGCTTGCGACCGACGCCACGCTGATCGAGTTTACCGATGCTTTCATGGAAGGTGAGGGCCGGCGCGCCGCGACGGCCCTGCTAAAGCGCGAGAAGTTTACGGCGATCGTCGCCGCCAACGACCTCTTGGCGCTTGGTTGCTACGGCGCGCTGGCGGATGCGGGTCTTGTCTGCGGCCGCGATGTTTCCGTGACGGGGTTCAACGACATGCCTTTTGTCGACCGGCTACAGCCGCCGCTTACCACGGTACATATCCCGTTGAACGAGATGGGCGAAGGGGCTGCGCGTCTGCTGTTGGATCAGCTGATGGAGAACGGCAGTTCGGAAACGACCATTACGTTACAACCGGAATTGGTCGTGCGGGCGTCGACCGGTCCCGCGCCCAAAGTCGCTAAGAAATAAAGGGGGAGAAGGAAGTATGACGTCCATCGCATTCATCGGCTTCGGTGAGGCCGGCGGTCTTCTCGCGACCGGATTGCTCGCTTGCGGTGCGGAAGATGTCGCCACCTACGATATCCTAATCGACGATCCGGCGACGGCGGGAAAACATAAGAAGAAGGCGGCTGAAATTGGTGTGACCGCGGCGATTTCTCCGGCCGAGGCGGTCGCCGGCCGAGACGTGGTGATCTCGGCGGTGGTGTCCTCTGAAACCGTAAAGGCGGCGGCGAGTGTCGCGCCCCACCTCAAGGCCGGACAGTATTACCTCGATATCAATTCGGCCTCGCCCAGAATGAAGCGCGAAGCTCAGGCGGTTGTCGAACAGAACGGTGCCCACTATGTGGAGGCCGCAGTCATGGACCTGGTGCCGCCGCACGGCCATCGGGTGCCCATGTTCCTGGCCGGGACCAAAGCGGCCGACCTGGCGCCGATGCTTACGGCCCTCGATATGCGGGTGGAACCGGTTGGCGATAAGATCGGCCAGGCATCATCCATCAAGATGGTGCGCAGCGTTTTTCTCAAAGGGTTTTCCGCCATCCTGCTGGAATGTTTGGTCGCGGCGGAACGGGCCGGGGTGGAAGACAAGGTGCTCGCCTCCATCCAGCGGACTTTTCCCGAAATCGATTGGATCAAGATGGCGGACTACTACATGGGCCGGCTGATGGTTCACGCCAAACGCCAGTCGGCGGAGATGTGGGAAGTGGTTGAAACGCTGCGTGACATGGATGTCGATCCGTTTACCGCCGAAGCATCGGCGAAACGATTGGCGTGGCTCGCCGAACTGGACATCCTCAAAAACACGCCCGACGGCGAACCGCCCAAGGACTTCAAGAGTGCTTTGAAGCTGTTTCGCGAGGTCGAAGCCAAAACCAGAGCGGTATAATCCGTTCAAATTGACCCGCGTCAACGAACGCCCGGTCAACACAGTGTAGTTATGTTCGAGCGATATCTGCATGACGCCTGTGATTATGAAAACAGTTCTTGTTGCCTTCCATTCCCGAACAGGTCACACCGCGGAGGTTGCCCAGAACATTGCCGCTGGCTTGAACGCCGACATGGAACAGCTCCGAGAAGCCGAGGTGCGGGCCTATTTTCGTGCCGGCCTCGACGCGCTTCTGGGGCGGACGTGTGACTTGGCGGGTTCAATCACGTCTCCTGGCAACTATGACTTGGTTGTGCTCGGTACGCCCGTTTGGGCGATGAACCTACCCCCGCCGATGCGCTCGTATATTGTGGAGCACGCTGGGGAACTTCCAAAAGTCGCGTTCTTTTGTACCGAGGGCGGCGGCGGGGGTAACCGGGTTTTTGGTCAGATGGCGCGGCTCTGCGGTAAATCGCCTTTGGCAACGCTGGAAGTCACTGAGCCCGAAATGAAATCAGGGACCAGCGAGTCCAAGATCAAAGGTTTTATCGACGCGCTTTCTCAGAAATTGGCGGATTGAGGATCATATCCCGCCGGCAATCTCGGCGATCACACTGCGCATCCAGGCATGGGCGGGGTCGTCGTCGAAGCGTTGATGCCACGTCAAACAGGCGTCGTAGCCGGGGACATCCACCGGGATGGGCCGGGTCTCGAGCCCGGTCAGCGGCGCGAAGTGGCGGGCGATCCGTTGGGCGAGGGCGCCGATCAAATCCGTATTCGGCAGCAGGAACGGCACGATCAACATGTGCGGCACGGTGACGGCCACTTTTCGTTCCCGGTTGACCATTGAAAGCGCCATATCGACGCGGCTTCGGGCGCGGGCGCTGGGCCGGATGGCGACATGGGGATAGGCAAGAAAGTCGTCGAGGGTGAAATCGCCGGCGAACACGGGGTGGCCCTTGCGCGCGATACAGATCAGGCTCTCGCTATAGAGGGGGAGGCTTCTAACGAATTTCGGGACGTTGCCCGGTACCATCCCTACTGAAAATTCGCATTCCTCCGCCTCGATCAGTTCGACGCCGGGGATATAGGTCGTGGTCTGGACGTGGACGCTGATGCCGGGCGCCTCCGCTCCGATCCGGGCCTTGAGTCGCGGCAGCAACAGGAACGCCGCATCTTCTGCCATGGCGATGGTGAAGGTCCGCTCTGTGTTGGCAGGATCGAACGCGGCGCGGCCGTTGAGGGCGCCGCTGATCTGCGCCAATGCCTGCCGGATGGGCGCGTGAAGCTCGAGCGCCCGCGGCGTCGGAGTCATGCCCTCCGGCGTCCGCACCAGCAATTGGTCGTCGAACAGGGCGCGCAGCCGCGACAAGGCGTTGCTCATCGCCGGCTGGCTGAGGCCGATCGCCTGGCCCGCCTGCGTTACGTGGCGGTGTTCCATGAGCGCGTTGAATGCCGTCAGGAGGTTGAGATCGACGGCATTCAAATTCATCTGATGAATGATATTCATAACAACAATCAATTTTTATTATGACTGAGGGTTTGATACTGTGAACCATAATCAGAATCAAGCACACGACAGGAGGCACCATCATGACCAAATTCGTTATTCAGCCTCACGGGCGTCTGCACGAAGCCGTGGCGCACGAACTGGGCTATTTCACCGAAGAAGGGTTGGATTACGAGCTTTCGGATGTCGAGAGCTTCGGTCTTCCCAAAGTTGATCTGCAGCGTGACGAAAACGGCGAGGTTCGGCGCGGTGCGTTTGAGGCCTATGTCGCCGGCGGCGGCAACAAGGGGCAGAAATCGGATATCAGCTGCGCCTGCCATTGGGCGGTCAATCAGGCCTCGGCCAGCGACGTCGGCCACTTATACTCGCAGGCCTACGTTGTCTCCCCTGGTGCCATCATGGTGCCGGAAGACTCCGACATCCGCCGGCCGGAAGATCTCGCGGGCAAAGAAGTTGCCGTCGGCTATCATTCGGGCAGTCACTTTACGACGCTGCAAGCCTTGGAACCGTTTCTCAAGCCCGACGATATCAATCTGAAATTCGTCGGAACGCCGTGGGCGCGGGTCGATGCGGGGCTCGACGGCTCGGTCGCGGCGACCAGCGTTTGGGGGATTACCTTCCAGGCCGCCGAACAACTTGGTCTGCGGCGCGTTGCTGACTGCACCTTCATGATCGCGTTCATGTTTCCGCATGAAACCAACAAGGAAGATGTGGACAAATACATGAGCGCGATGAAACGCGCGCAGATGGAAATCGATCTGTTCCCGGAGAAGTACAAGCATTTCTACGCGCCGCAAATTCCGGAGCGGTACAAGGACAAGCTGGATGTTCGGCTGTTCAGCCCCGGCGAACGAATCGTCTTTTTGCCGTACACGGAAGAAACGTTTGCGCGCACCCAGGATTGGATTCACGAACGCGGAATTTTCGATACGCGTCCTGAATACACCTACGCCGCTGCGGTTGGCGGCTAATAAACGGAGGCGGGTCCACCCGCGCCCCATGCGGGCCGGGGGCATCACCGCCTCGCACTAGGAAAAATGGTCCCCATTGGGCGGAGTAAGCGTTCTGCTTATTCCGCCTTTCTTGTGTCAGCGCGATGAGTATGATGGAGCCGCAAAAGCCCTGAAACCGAGGGCTTCGGGGGCAGGTGCCCTGTTGCGGCCGGTAGGGTATAATGCCGACTGCGGTCGGGTTTCGAAGGAAGAGGACGGGCCATGCGTCAAACAGCCATTCCCTGCGTCTGGATGCGGGGCGGGACGTCTAAGGGGGCTTATTTTCTGGCAGACGATCTGCCCGCCGACGAGGATTTGCGGAACCGGATTTTGCTCTCCGTCATGGGATCGCCCGACGAACGGCAAATCGACGGTATGGGTGGCGCGACGTCGCTGACCAGTAAGGTTGCCATCGTCAGCCGCTCGGAGCGCGAGGGCGTCGATATCGAATACCGTTTCGTCCAGGTGGTTGTCGACGAGCCGCGCACCAGTGTGCTGCAGAACTGCGGAAATATCCTTGCCGGTGTTGGCCAGTTCGCCGTGGAGCAGGGGCTGGTCAAGGGCGGCGATCCGGAAACGACGCTGCGGCTCTATATGGTCAATAGCGACAGTCTGTGCGACGTCACCTTCCCGTCGCCGGGCGGCGTGCCGCAATATGACGGCGACGCCATGATCGATGGCGTCCCGGGCGCCGCCGCGCCGGTGATGATCAATTTCCTCGATATGGCGGGCTCCATCTGCGGGTCATTGTTGCCGACGGGATCGGTGGTCGACGTGATTGACGGCGTTCCGGTGACCTGTATCGACAACGGCATGCCGGTGGTGCTCATCAACGCGCAGTCGCTGGGCCGGACCGGTTATGAAAGCCGCGACGAACTGAATGCGGATACGGAATTGAAGGAACGGATCGAATCGATCCGCTTGCAGGTCGGCCCCATGATGAGCTTGGGTGACGTCAAGGAGCAGACGGTCCCCAAGATGACCCTCGTGGCGCCGCCCCGCACCGGGGGTGCCATCTGTACCCGGTCCTTCATTCCGCATGATTGTCACGCCGCCATCGGCGTGTTCGCCGCGGTTTCCGTTGCCACCGGGTGTGCCCTTGAGGGGTCGGTGGCCTACGAACTTGCCGAACTTCCGGAAGGCAGTCGCAAGCTCGTGTCCGTTGAGCATCCGACCGGCGAGTTTTCGGTCGAGATGGAGATGGAGGGCGACAGCAAAAATCCCGTTATCAAGCGGGCGGCGCTGCTGCGCACCGCCCGCCGTTTGTTCGAGGGCCGTGTGTTGATCCCGGGCACCGTTTGGGACGGGCAGCAGGCGCGACCGTTGGCGGCGGAATAAACTCAAGAAACTTTCGAGGACGAGACGCAACACTATGAACGACTTCAAGCCCGACATCGTCGGCCCACATCCCAATCCCCGCAAACCTTCCTTCAAGATGCCGCCCAAGGCATGCGATGCACACTGCCACGTGTTCGGGCCCGGTGCCGTTTTCCCCTATGCGCCGGACCGGAGCTACACGCCGCCGGATGCGCCCAAGGAAGGCTTGATGGCGCTACACGACCATCTTGGAATTTCCCGCGCGGTGATTGTCCAGGCGAGTTGCCATGGCACCGATAACACCGCGACGCTGGATGCCATCGCCGCGTCGGACGGGCGCTATATGGGCGTCGCCATGGTCGACGACGATGTGACGGACGATGAGTTGCAGCGGTTACATGACGGCGGCATTCGCGGCATCCGGTTCAATTTCGTTCGTCACCTGGGCGGCGCGCCGGACCTTGACGTCTTCCATAATGTCGTCGAGCGGATCACGCTGCGTGGGTGGCACTTGGTGCTGCACCTCGATTCCCGCGACATAATCGATTACGAGGATATGTTCCGCGCTTTGCCGTTGCCCATCGTCATCGATCATATGGGCCGCGTTGATGCCTCGAAAGGTGTCGATCAGGAGCCGTTCCAGGTCCTGCTCAAGTTTCTCGAGAACGACAATGTCTGGGTGAAGGTGAGCGGTTCGGAACGCATCACCAAACAAGGCGCGCCCTTTGCCGACTCGGTCAAGATCGCGGCGGCATTGGTTGCCGCGGCACCCGACCGGGCGCTGTGGGGCACCGACTGGCCGCACCCCAACATGGGGCCGGACGGCGCGCCGGATGACGGTCTGCTGGTGGAATTGGTGCCGCAAATTGCCGAGACCGAGGACCTTCGACAGAAGTTGCTCGTCGACAATCCAGCCCGGCTCTACGATTTCAGCGATTGATTATGTAAGCCTTTAGGCCGCCGAGGCTTTCTGCTCGTTGATGCGCGGGCTCTTGGCCATAGCGTCGGGGTCGGAATGAAGGTGGCATTCGACCGTTCCGCCATCCGCGGCCAGCGGCTGCGGCTGTGCCCATTGGCAGAGTTCCGTTGCGTGCGGGCAGCGCGGATGGAAGGCGCATCCCGACGGCGGGTTGAGGGGATTGGGGAAGCCGCGTCCCATGGCGATATTCGGCAGGCTATATTGCGGTTCCGGCGTCAGAACCGAATCCAGCAGCGCCTGGGTATAGGGATGACGCGGGTGGTCGAACACTTGGTCGGCCATGCCGAATTCAATCAGCCGTCCCAAATACATCACCGCGACGCGCGTCGACATATGTTCGACGACCGCCAGGTTGTGACTGATGAACACGTAGGTGAGGTTCAGTTCGTCGCGCAGCTCCTGCAGCAAATTCAAGATTTGAGCCTGCACCGATACGTCGAGAGCCGAGGTCGGTTCGTCGCAAACAAGGATCTCCGGCTTCATGGCCAGGGCACGGGCGATGGCCACGCGTTGCCGCTGTCCGCCGGAAAGCTGGCTCGGATAGGAATAAAGCAAGCGCCGGGGCAGGCCGACGAGTTCCATGATTTCCTCGACCCGGGCCTTGCGCTCGGCCGGCGTGCCGATCTTATGCACGTCGAGAGGCAGAGAAATGATCTGCGCTAGGGTCTTGCGGGGATTCAGCGACGAATAGGGGTCCTGGAACACCGGCTGAATACGCCGCGCAACGTCTCGGCGGTCGACACTGCTGATGGGGACGCCTTCATACAGGATATCTCCGGCGGTCGGTTCCAACAGGCCGAGCAGCATCTTGGCCAGCGTTGTCTTGCCACAGCCGGACTCGCCGACGACGGCGAGCACTTCGCCGCGTCGCACTTGCAGGCTGATGTCCTGAACCGCGCGCAAGGGGCGTTTCTCGGTGAACGGACCCCGGCCGATCATGAACGTCCGGCTGACGTCGCGGCATTCTAAGACATATTGGGAGGTGGGCGTTTGCGTCTGTTCGGTCATTCGGCCACCGCCGCGTTGGGCGCCTTCTTGATATGATTCACCGTTTCTTCGGGCGTCAGGACGCATCTGTACCCGTGTTGATCGCCGCCTGTCTCGAGATCGATCTCGCCGTCGGTGCAGGCTTCCCGTGCATAAGAACAGCGGTTACGGAACAGGCACCCTTCCTGTTCGCCGATCAGGGCTGGCACGATGCCCGGTATGGAGCCCAATTGCGAGCCGCGCACGGTCTTTCCGGGGATGGGAATGCATTCCAGCAACCCTTGGGTATAGGGATGCATTGGCGCCGAAAAGACCTGTTCGGCGTTGCCCGTTTCCACGACGAGGCCCGCATACATGACGGCCACCCGGTCGGCGATACGCGCGACGACGCCGAGATCATGGGTGATAAAGATGAGGCCCATGTGGAATTCGTCCTGCAACTCCTTCAGCAGATTGAGGATTTGCGCCTGGATGGTGACATCGAGCGCGGTGGTGGGCTCATCGGCAATGACCAGAGCAGGGTCGCACATGAGGGTCATGGCGATCATCACCCGTTGACGCAGACCGCCGGACAATTGGTGAGGATATTGGCCTAGCCGGCTTGCGGCGGCCGTGATGCCGACTTTCTCCAGAAGATAGATGGCACGTTCGCGGGCTTCCTTGCGGCCGCCTTTGCCGTGCCGGATATATACCTCCTCCATCTGGTTGCCGATGGTGTAAACCGGGTTGAGGGAGGTCATCGGATCCTGAAAGATCATGCCGATGCGGTCGCCCCGTAGATCGGCGAACTGCCTGTCGGTGACGGACAGCAGGTCGCGTCCCTCCAGCGTCAGTTTGTCCGCCGTCATCGTCGCGCTGCGCGGCAGCAGGCCCATCACCGCGAGTGAGGTAATGGACTTTCCGCAGCCGGACTCACCGACGATGCAGAGGGTTTCGCCCCGATCGACATGGAAATCGACATCCGTAACGGCGTGCAACGTTCCCGCCGGCACTTTGATACGGACGTTGAGGTTGCGCACATCGAGAACGTGATCCGATGTGTTCTTGGGCGTGTTTCCTTCCACTAGTTCCGGCCCTCCGGCGCGGTGATATCGCGGATGCCGTCACCCATCATATTGATGGACAGAACCAGGAAGAAAATGGCTAGTCCCGGAATGGTAATCAGATACGGCTTGAAGAACATGTACTGCCGGCCTTCGTTGACCAATAGGCCCCAGGACGGGGTCGGCGGCTGGACACCGAGGCCGAAGAAGGACAGTACGGCCTCGACCAGGATCGCGAGCGCCATTTCCAGGCTGGCGATGACGATGATCTGGTTGAGGATGTTGGGGAGCACTTCTCTCAGAATAATGCGGGTTTTCGAGCACCCCACGGCTTCCGCCGCCGTGACGAAATCGTTGGATCGGATTTGCTGGGTGGCGGCGCGGGTGACCACGGCGTAACGGTCCCAGAACAGGGCGGCCATGACCAGGATCAGCACGGGGATCGATCCGCCGAACACGGACACGACCGAGAGCGCCACGAGCAGCGGCGGCAGGGCGAGTTTGCAGTTGATCAGATACATGATCACCGCATCCACGCGCCCGCCGAAATACCCGCCGATCATCCCGAGCGTCGAGCCGATGACGCCGGCAAGCGTGGCGGCGAGAACGCCGATGGTCAGTGAAATCTGTGTGCCGTAGATCACGCGGCTCAACAGATCGCGGCCGAGCGCATCCGTTCCGAACGGGTGGGTCCAGGTACCGCCTTTGCCCCAGATGGGGTTGATCAGTTTGCGTGTCAGTTCCTGATCATAGGGGTCGAAGGGCGCGATCAGGGGGGCGAACAGCGCGCAAATTACGGCAATCAGCACGACGGTGCCGCCGATGATCAAACCGAGATGGCGCCGCGCCCGCCGCCGCATGACGGCACCGGGAGAGGGCGCATCGACTTCGAAATCGTCGGCCGAGGCGCCGTTCCAGGTGGCAGTCGCTTTCGCTGTGTCGTTGGGGGCCATGGCGGTTCCTAATGCAGTCTGATGCGCGGATCCAATTGCGCATTGATCAGATCCGATAACAGAGTAAGACCGATATAGACGACCGAGATGAAGACGACGATCGATTGCACCACCGGGAAATCCTGCCGTTGAATGGATTCAAGGGCGAGGTAGCCGATCCCGTTGAGCGCAAAAATTGATTCGACGATAAACGAGCCCCCGAGCAGAAAGCCGAAAGCGACCGCGGCCAAGGAAACAACCGGCAGTATGGCGTTGCGGAGACCATGTTTCCAGAGAACGACCGCGGGGCTCAGCCCTTTGGCGCGGGCCGTCCGGATATAGTCGGATTCCAGTACGTCGAGCATACCGGTACGCGTCAAACGCATGAATTGCGGCATAGCGAATGTCGACAGCGTGATTGTCGGTAGGATGAAGTGCCGCCAGGTGTCCGTGCCGGAAATGGGTGTCCAGCGTAAGAGGACGCCGAATACCCAAATGAGTATGAGGGCGAACCAGAAATTGGGAATCGCTTGCCCGAACACCGCGATCGACAATGCGGACCGGTCGATCCAGGTATTTTGTTTCATCGCCGCCAGCACGCCCAACGGCAGCGCGATGATCAATGACAGGAGGAGCGAATAGCACGCGACCTGAATGGTCGTGCCGATGCGGTCCGTGATCAGCTCGATCACCGGTTCCTTGGTAAACAGCGACTGACCCAAGTCGCCCTGTAGCGCCTTGGTAACCCAGTCGAAATATTGGATATGAAAGGGGCGGTCGAGACCATAGGCCTTGGCGGTCTCGGCGATTTGTGCTGGCGACGCGTCTTCACCGGCAAGGGATTCGGCCAAGTTCCCCGACAAGCGGAGCAAGCTAAAGCCGATCACCGAAACGGTGATCGCAACAAGCAAGGAAATCGCTAGACGGCGAAGCAGAAAATAGCCCACACGTCGCCTCCCACAGTCCAAATTGGCGCTTTGCGCTCTCGTTCGCGGCGCATATTAGCCTTCCTCCGACCCACGTTAAAGACGGCGGGCGATTTTTCGCATTGTTCTTGCCGTCGAGCGGAGGAATTCAGTCAACCGAAATTGCCAGGCAATATCAATCACGAATATTAGAACAAACGGATGCCAGAGGGAGGTTGCCCGTCAGGCGGTCTCGCCGGTGCTCCTTGGTTCCGCTGAGCGGTTATTGAGAAAGGCGGCGCTGAATTTCTGGTGAGCTGGCCGTATAGCGATAGGCGCGAAACGTCCAATTCATCTTGCCGACTTCCGGATTGTCGGTGTGATAGGGGTTCGAGTATTCCCAGACGGTCTCGCCTTCAGGGGTCACTTCGAACAATCGCCCGTAGGCGCCTTCGCAAATGAACGTATTGCCGTTCTCCAGACGCTGTGCGCCGGAAATATGGGAACTCCAGAAATCGAGCGCGCGCGGCGCCTTATACTCCCATTTCACCTTTCGGGTGCGCGGGTTGAATTCCAAAACCCGCGAATAGGAGTGGTGGCCCGGCGAATAGAAGCCGTTCGCAAAGAGCAGGATGTTGCGGTTGGGCAGCACCTTGCAATCGTGCTGGCCGCCCCAGCCGTCGTCGCGCATTTCCCACTTCACTTTGCGTGTCTTTTTATCGATCACCATGATGGTGTTGAGAATGCGGAAGCTGACCAGAATGTCGCCGTTCTTCATTGGGAAAATCGTGTTGGCGTGGGCGAACTCCTCGCGGCTGTACATTTCGACGATTGGGTAATCCTCGATTTTCAACTCGCTGGTTCGCCATTCCCAGACGACCTCGCCGGCCGGGTTCACTTCACGGATCACGTCGGCATATATATGGCCGTCTTCGCATTCGCTCCCCGGCCGTCCGCCCTTGACCCGTTTGGCGTCCTTTTTGGTCATGGCCTCCCAGGCGAGATAAATGGTGTTGCCGTTGGGAAGGCGGCGCGCATCGTGATGCTGGTTGACATCGACATGCTCCCAGACCACGCGGCCCTTCCAATCGTACTCACGGAGCAGACCGGCCTTGCCGGCTTTGAGCGGCGCGCCACCATCTGCCCATTGGCAGACGAAAAGATTTCCATTGGGCAATAGCATCGCGTGGTTGATGCCGCCTTGGCCAATGTTCCATCGCTTGGCGACCTTGCCGTTCATGTCGACGAGATAGGCGCGCTCATGGCGGATCGGGCAGAACAAGGTAAAGCCTTTTTGGGCTTTGGATTTCTTATAAATGGAAAGGCCAGGTGGCGGTGTAACCGGCATGATGTGCTCCCCGAATTCGGCTTATTGGTTGTGTCTAATAGACCTTTTGGCAGATTGCGGACAGATGGACAACTGTTGACGGAAACCGCCTTTATCGCGCTTGACCCCTGTCACTATTCCGGCGACACTCGACGCCATAAATATCCCATCGTTAGGGGTAACAAACTGTTTTACTTGAACAATTTTTAGTTGTTCTGCGTCCGAAGAGGCCGGTCAGGCCCGCGTGGGCAAGGTATGCGGGGGAGCTGTCGCTAGACGACGATAGCGTCCCATGACAACGGCAAACAGGTGACCAAATAGGGAGGGAGCCATGATCATCGACAGTCATGCGCATGTAAGCGCACCGGCGGAACTTTGGGCCTATAAGGCGGTTCTTTTGGCGTCACGCGGCAGCCATGGTCGCGGCAAGGTCAATGTTAGCGACGATCAAATCCGCGAGGCGGTGGAAAACCATGCCGAGATCGGCATCTACAGCCACATGGACTATATCGATCACGTGAAGACCGACCTGCAGGCGATCAGCCCGCGGCCTTTCCAGATGATGCATTCGGAGAAGCCGCACAGGGTCGTTCAGTGGTTCTGCGAAGAAGTAAACAACATGATTTATCGGGAAACGCAGATGTATCCCGACCGCTTCTTCGGGGTTTGCGGTTTGCCGCAGATGGCGGGCGAGCCCGTCGACCTTGCCATCAAGGAGTTGGAGCGGTGCGTGACCGAGTTGGATTTCAAGGGCTGCCTGCTGAATCCCGATCCCTATGAAAATTCAGGCGTGCAGCCGCCGGCCATGGGCGACCGCTATTGGTACCCGCTTTATGAAAAACTCTGCGAGTTGGACGTTCCCGCGCATATCCACGGCACCGGCTCCATCGCCGAACGCGAACCCTATTCACTTCACTTCATCAACGAGGAAACCACGGCCGTCTTCGGCCTCGTGAACTCGCAAGTATTGGATGATTTCCCCGATCTCAAGATCATCGTGTCGCACGGTGGCGGGGCCATCCCTTATCAGTTGGGCCGCTTCGAAGCAGGCTCCGTTCGTCGGGCGGCGGGCGATGAATCCAAGCTGTTCTCGGCGCGGATGAAAAAACTCTATTACGATACGGTTCTCTATACCCAGGATGCCATCGAGCTGTTGGTTAAGACGGTCGGCCCGGATCGATGTCTGTTCGGCGCCGAATGCCCGGGCGTTGGGTCGCAGGTTCATCCTCACACTGGCCGTCCCTTGGACGATGTCGCCCCGTCGGTACAGGCCATCGACTTCATCAGCGACGAAGACAAGCGGAAGATACTGAGCCAGAACGCGATCGATCTGTTCAAACTCGACGTCAAGGCGCAAGCCGCCGCGGCTGAGTAACGGATAAGGGCGCGGCAGTCCACGCCGCGCCCGTTACTTTTCCTGCCTGCGGTTTATCGGCAAGGCCTTGAATTATTTCATAAATACAATGCGGAGCAGACAGTTAGTCCCATGACCGTCATCGATGTCCATACCCACATGCTCAATGAGGAGTGGCTGAAACGCATCCTTCAGCACGGCGGCCGCTACACGGAACAGGAAATCGGTGGCAACCGGATGATCGTTGCCGACGGTGCGCCTTTCATGACGCTGACCGACCCCATGTTCGACTATGCGCAGCGCATCAAGGATATGGACGCGGCCGGGGTCGATATCGCCATCGTCTCTTTGACGTGTCCGTCCGCTTATTGGGGGGGCGAGGAAATCAGCATCGGCACGGCCCGCATGATGAACGACGATATGGCGGCGCAACAGAAGGCCTATCCCGACCGTATCCGCTTTTTCGCGACCCTGCCGTGGCAATACCCGCAAGCGGCGGTTGCCGAGCTTGAGCGGGCGGTGTCCATCGGCGCGGTGGGCGTGTTCGTCGCCGCGAATATCAACAACATGTCGTTGACCGATCCGACCCTCAAACCGATCTGGGATGCCATCGACGAAAAGGCGTTGCCGGTTCTGATCCATCCGACGGCGCCTCCCGGCGTCGGTGATATGGACATGGGCCGCTATAATCTCGTGGCCTCCGTTGGCTTCATGTATGACACGTCGCTGGCGGTGTCGCGGATGATTTTCGATGGCTTTTTCGATCGCTATCAGAAACTCAAGATCATTGCCGCGCACGCGGGCGGCACACTGCCCTATCTCGTTGGCCGGCTCGATTTCTGCTACGAAAATATGCCGCCTTGCCGCGAGGTGATCTCCAAGCCGCCGAGCACTTATTTCGACCGTTTCTACTACGATTCTGTCACCTTCACCCAGGAGGCGCTTGATCTGTGTGTTCATGTCGGCGGGGCGGGTAATGTGCTGTTCGGTTCAGATTATCCGCACAACATCGGTGACATGAAGGGGTGCTTGTCGCGGGTAGATGCGCTTGCGCCCGATGTCCGCGATGCCGTGCGCAACAAGAACGCCGAACGTATCTTCAATCTTTAACGATCGACGCAAGGGAGGAGAACGCATCATGACGGACACTGCTGCGGAGCGTTTGCGGAAGATCGACAGCTGTGCCGTTTCCGACGCGCTCGACGCCCTTGGGCTCAAAGGAACTGTCATGGGGCTCGGGTCGATCTCCGTGGCGCGGCGGATCGCGGGCCGGGTTCAGACCGTGAAGCTGGGGCCGGCAAGCCCGGATATTCCCAAACGACATTTATGCACCGCCGCGGTGGATGCTGCGGAACCCGGTGATATCGTCGTCATAGAGAACCATGCGACGGATTTCGCCGCCGGTTGGGGCGGCATCCTGTCGCGGGCGGCGGCGACCAAAGGGTTGTCGGGGGTTATCGTCGATGGCCCGGCGCGCGACGCCGACGAAAGCCGCGATGTGGACTTTCCCGTTTTTGCCCGCGCGGCGACGCCCTTTACGGCGCGTGGCCGCATTGCCGAGCACGACTGGAATATCGCCATCGATGTCGGTGGTGTGACGGTCAATCCCGGCGATCTCGTGCTGGCTGACGGCTCGGGCGTCGTTTTCGTGCCTCAAGCTCACGAGAGCGAGGTGCTGGACAAGGCGGAGGAAATTGCCGCCAAGGAGGCCGCTATGGCCAAAGCCGTGGAAGAAGGAAATCCGGTGAGCGAGGTCATGGGTGGTAATTACGAGTCCATGCTGGTTTCCAAATAACCGCCTGCAATCGTCCGCCATTTCTCTAAATACCTATAAATATAGGTTTTTCAGCGCATTCCGTTGGCCGGTATCGGGCAAGAGAGAAGTTGAAAAAGGGGCGACGAACGGAATAATAGGGCCGCTCACGTCATGTCTTTGGTATCTGTGGGACCGGACGACCATCCGAACATGATTTGCGGCACGGCTTAGCCGGCGACTGCTTGGGTATCGGGAGGGCCTTGATAAATGGGGTATCCGCGACGCCCGAGGGAGCACTGTGCTTTGTCATGTAGGCGCACCGGACGGTGGGCCACGCGTACCAAACGATTGAGGACTAAAGGAGCAATAAAACATGCAAGGAAAAATAGCTTTCGAAGAGCATATGGCCATCAGGGAGACCCTGGAGGAAACCCGCAGCTTCGCGGGCGATTCAGGGAAATGGGACGACTTCACCCGGCAGATCCTGGATCTCGAGGACGAGCGTCTCGGGAAAATGGATGAAACCGGTATCGAGTTTGCCATCCTGTCGCTGAACGCGCCGGGTATTCAGGGCATTCTGGACACTAACGAGGCGATCGAGGTGTCCAAGAAAGCCAACGACACCATGGCCGACGCAGTATCCAAGCACCCGAAACGGTATGGCGGCTTTGCGGCCCTGCCCATGCAGGACCCCGATGCGGCGGCGAAGGAACTCACCCGCTGCGTCAAGGAACTCGGGTTCAAAGGCGCGATGGTCAACGGCTTTACCCAAAAGGATACGCCGGATTCCGCCATCTATTACGACATTCCCGAATACCGCAGCTTTTGGGCGACGGTGCAGGAACTCGACGTGCCGTTCTATTTGCATCCGCGGATGCAAATTCCGGCGCGGGCGCAAAACTACCAGGACCATCCGTGGTTGATGAGCGCGCCGTGGGGTTTTGCCGTCGAAACCTCGATCCACTCCCTGCGCCTGTGCGGCTCGGGCCTGTTCGAGGATTATCCCAAGCTGAAGATCATCATCGGTCACTTGGGTGAGCACATCCCCTACGACCTGTGGCGTATCGATGCGCGTATGCGCTTCTCGCGCCGCGGTTACCGGGGCGAACGGCCGCTCGGCGAGTATTTCCTGCAGAACTTCCTGGTCACCACCAGCGGCAACTTCTGCGATCCGACCTTCAAGTGCGCACACGAAGTGCTGGGCACCGACCGCCTGTTCTTCTCGGCCGACTATCCGTTCGAGAAGATGGAGGACGCCGCGGATTGGTATGACGCGACGGACGTGATGACGGCGGAAGAGAAGAAAAAGATCGGCCGCGACAATGCCATCAAGCTGTTCAATCTCGATCTCGATTGATCAAGCGTCGGCTTTAGCCGGTAGAGTTAGGAGGGCCGCGTTTCGACGCGGCCCTTTTTCTATTGAACGTGTCCGCCCAGGTGCTGCGCCATCCAATCGGCGCTGTACGGGCTGTATTTGTGGCGCAGATTATTGCCGCAGTGATTGCCGCCCTTGAGGAAAAGAAGCTCCGAGGGACCCGAGGCCTCGGCGACCAACCGTTCCTGTTCGGAAGGCGGGGCGATGGTATCGAACTCGCCGGCAATGATGAGCAGCGGGCAAGAGATTTTTTTCGCGACGCCGGTCAGGTTCACCCGCTTGGCAACCTCATAGGCTTCGTCGGCATCCTTGGCATGGGCGCGCACCCGGAACACGTCGTTGAGATTGCCCTTGCGGAACAGCTCGCCGAAATCGAAGGGGCCGGAAATGCCGATGCAGGCCTTGATGCGTTTTTCGAAGGCAGCCGCACGCGGCGCGTAATACCCGCCGAAACTCACGCCCCAAGCGCCGATGGCATTGGCATCAAGATCGTCCCTGGCCTCAATGAAATCGCACACTGCGGCGACGGGCTTTTCATATTCGGGGCAGATGGGAAGGTCGTATTCGCCTTCGCCTTGGCCCGGGCCGTCGAAGGTTAGCGTGGCGAGGCCGCGTTTCAGGAAATGCGCCTCGTTGGTGCTCATCTCCTCCTTGGCGGAATCCATTCCCATGCACAGGATGACCACCGGCGGTTTCGCGACCCCGTCGGGTTTACGCAAGTTGCCGTAAAGCGTTTTGCCCTGATAGGGGATTTCCACGCGCTCCCCCGGCGGGTCGAGATGGGGAAGCGCCAGATTGTGGCACGCCACGGCTTTTGCATGGGTCGCCCGCATCTGATCCATATCCTCGATGAACACGAACTTGGCGAAGTGATAGAGGACGCCCGCCGTATCCAGGTGCTGGGCGGCGGTGATGGTGCAGCCGTCCGCGAGTGCTTTGCGGCCGGCCTCTTCGTGTTCCGCGGCGCGTGCGGCCCAGGCGCGGCACCAATCGTCCCACCTTTCCAATGCGCCCGTGACCTGGTCGTAGTCGGTCAGGGGGACACCATTGGAAATGAACCGGGGTGCCCAGCGGCCGGTCACCGCCGCAATACGTTCATCCTTTGCCACGCTCACTATCCTCCCTGTGTATTTTTTTGCGGCGCCGGGGTTGTTGCCCGATTTTACAGAATGTCGAGAACCTGCTCCGGCGGCCGGCCGAGCGCCGCCTTGCCGCCAGACAGCACGATGGGCCGTTCGATCAGGACCGGGTTGTCGATCATGGCCTGAATGAGGGCGTCGCGGCTGAGGCTTTCGTCGCCCAGGTTGTTTTCCTTATAGGGGGCTTCCTTGCGGCGCATCAGGTCCCGCGGTTCCATCTTCAGTTTCTTCAGGATCTGGTCCAGGGTTTTTGCGTCCGGCGGGGTCGCCAAATACTCGATGATCTCCGGATCGACCCCACGCTCGTTGAGCAATGCCAAGGTTGCGCGCGATTTGCTGCAGCGCGGATTGTGATAAATGGTGACGCTCACGGTGTTTTCTCCTTGTGACGCTTTTCTGATTTTGAACGGCGGTCCCCGTGGGCGAATTGTTGAAGGGCCGAGAGGGGAGGTCAAGCGCTATGGCAACGCTGGCGTGCGGAACCCGCACAGGCTAAACAACAGGGAAGATTTTGCACCCTGTCCGTCGGTATCGCCTCGTCTATTTTGACGGCGGTCATCCACGGATCGCCGTTCAAAATCTAGGATAAGCCGACGAGAACCTGGGATCGGGAGAATGGAATATGACGAAAAAACACGATGATCTTGCCAAGCGCCGCGAGCGGTTGCCTGAAATCGGCGGCATCCTTCATTTGGAACACGTTAACTTTGAGGTGGCAGATCATGAAATGCCCACCATCTTCTTTATGAATGGGCTGGGCTTGACCCGCGATCCGTATCGACGTGCAGATGAGACCAACATGGGTGTGAATATCGGGATGCAGCAATTCCACCTTCCGCGCCGGGGGAAAGAAACCCCGCCCTTCACGGGCGAAATCGGGCTTGTCGTCCCTGACGTTCGGACGATCAAGGCGCGCCTTGATCGGCTTAAGAAGATGGGCAAGTTCAAGGGAACCCCGTATGCCTGGAAGGCCGAAGGCAAGACTGCTGTGGTCACGAGCCCGTTTGGTGTCCGCATGCGTCTGCATCGTGCCGGATCGATCCCGTTCCGTTGGCCATTGGGCCTCGCCTATGTCGATATTCCGGTGCCTCCGGGTCTGACCGCCGCGATCGCCAATTTCTACCGCCGTATGATGGATGCGCCGGTGCGGATGGCCAAGCTTGCGGGCGAGAAGGCGGCGGTCGTCACGTTCGGCCCCCATCAGTATGTGAGATTCCGGGAACGTAAGCTGAAAGACTACAATCTCTACCAGCATCACATTGCCTTTTATGTCACCCGCTATAACGCGCTGCGCGATGCGGTTGCGGAGCAGGGTTCCTTGCTCGGCAACGGCCTCGGTCAGGTATTCTTTTTCGATGACATTTTCGATCCCGATACGGGTGACACGATTCTCAAATTTCAGCATGAGGCGCGGAGCGTCTACCACGAAGATTTCATGCGCCCCTTGGTGAACCGGTGGCCGATTATCTCCGAACCCTACCGCGATCAGTTCGATATTCAGCTCGCTTTGGCGGATATTCCCGGTTTGGCGCCTGCCGGCGGGGCCAAAGCCTAGGGGTGGAGAGAGGAAGCGGGGCGCCATGCTGAACTGGGTTTTCGGGAATAAGCGCAAAGCGGCGTCCGCGACGAAGAAAAAGAAAAAAGCAACCGGGCCCAAGCCCAGTTACGAGCGCGCCCGTGAAATTGCCGATAAGGGGACGGTTGAGGAGCGCCAAAAACTCGCGCAACATGAGGATTTGGAGCCGGAAATTCTCTATTATTTCGCCACCGACCCCGCCGTCGAGGTGCGTCTTGAAGTGGCGGAGAATGTCGGCACACCGTTGCAGGCCGATCTCATTCTTGCCAAGGACCCGGACGAAAAAGTGCGCCGGGAACTCGCGACCAAGATCGGCCGCTTGGTTCCCGAACTGACCGAGGAGGAAAACGAGCGGCTCGTCGATATGGCGATGGAAGTCATCGAGATCCTCGCGCAGGACGAACTGCCCCGCGTCCGCGCCATCGTTGCCGAAGAACTCAAACTCGCGACGAACGTACCGAAGAAGATCATCCGCAACCTTGCCGATGATCTGGAAGAGATCGTGTCGGTGCCGGTCCTCGAATATTCGCCGTTGCTGTCGGAACTCGATCTTCTCGAGATCATCGAGAAAGGTCTCAAGGGAGAGCGGTTGCTTGCCGTCGCGCGGCGCCAGGACATTACCGAACCCGTGGTCGATGCCGTGGTTGCGGACAAAGATCCCGAGGTTGCGACCGTCGTTTTGGATAACGAGACGGCGGCGATTTCCGAGGCGACCTTCGATCTTCTCGTCGATATCGCCGAGGCCGATGAGGAATGCCGGAAATCCATCGTCTATCGGGCCGACTTGCCGGTGCGGGTCATCCTGCGTATCGCGGAGTTCGTCAACGCGGCCCTGATGGAAACTCTCTTGGCGCGAAACGCCCATCAGAAGGAGGCGGTCGATCAAATCCGCCGCACCGTGCGCAAACGGATCGAAAAGGGGGAACTTGCCGGAGACGATTTACCCTTCGAGACGGCGTCGGAGCGTGCCGAGCGGGAGTTCCAGGAAGGCAAGTTGGACGAAGACCGTTTGAACAAGGCGCTCGACGATCATGACAATGCCTATGCCCGTTACGCGCTCCAGCTTCTTGCCGGGGTCAAGGAGGAGACCGGGTCGACGATCCTCAATTCGCGTAGCGCCAAAGCGGTTGTCGCCCTGGCGTGGAAAGCCAACGTGAGCATGAAAACGGCGGAACGGCTGCAGGATCAGGTCTGCCGCATCACGTCGGAAAAATTGCTGCGCGCCAAGCCTGACGGCGGCTATCCCTTGGCGAAGGACGATTTGGAATGGTATCTCGACAGCTTCCTGTCGGAGTAGCCCGAGCCTAATTTTGAGCTAGCTCAATTTACTGAGGGGCCTGTTGCGGCTTCCATTTGCGGGCCAAATCCTCGGCCTGCTCCTGCTCTTTCACCGACATCCGGCGGGACAGAATTTGGCGGTTGTGTTCGGCATTGTCGTATCCCGCCTTCGAGGCGAGGATCAGCCATTTCAATGCTTCGATCTTGTCTTGTTTGATCCCGTCGCCGCGAACCAGCCGTGTCGCGATATGGTTCTGCGCCTTCGCGTATCCTTGTTGCGCGGCCATCAGGAACCAATAGGCGGCGGCCTCATGGTTTTTTTCAACCCCGGCGCCGTCGCGGTACATTTTTCCAAGATTGTATTGGGCCTGGTAGATGCCTTTTTGGGCCGCTTTTTTGATCCATTCGAAGGCTTGGCGTTGATCTTTTTTCACCCAAAGACCTTCACCGTGCATTTTGCCGAGCGAATATTGCGAACGCCCGATGCCTTGAAGCGCGGCGCGTTCGAGCCATTTGACCGCCAGCTTGTAGTCCGGCGGCACGCCGCGGCCGGTCAAATACATCATACCGAGATTGTGTTGGGCTTCGCCGTTGCCGTTCTCGGCTGCCAGGGTCCACCATTTGATGGCGTTATTTGCGTCTTGGGCGACACCACGCCCTTCGTCATACAAGACGCCGAGGTTCAATTGTGCGCGGGCATCGCCTTTGTCGGCGAGCGGCTGCCAAATCTTCAACGCGGTGGCGAAATCGCCCTGTTGATACGCACGCCAACCTGCTGAAAAATCTGCGAAAGCGGGGAAACTGTGAAGAATAACGAAAGCGGCGAGGAAACCTGTTGCGAACACCATCGATGTTCGCCGAATGACATCAAAAATAGGGCCGCTGATTTCCCTCAAGCGTTCCTCCCCTTAGATATTGGGGAGGAGTATACCTCAAGTTGCTTTCGCTGAAAACTTAGATACTTGCGCGCGGAGAATTTCAATGAGTCCGTCGAGGCCTTCGCGCCGAATGACGGCACGGAATTCCGACCGCTGGGTTACGACCATGCTGACACCGGACACGACGACGTCGAGAATTTTGTGTCCGCCCGGTCCGCCGCGCACACGCCATCCTGCTTCGATGGGCGGACCCGACGGGCGGGAAATACGGGTGGTAACCAGGACATCGCCCTCTGACAATGCGCTTGCCCCTGCGATTTCAAAGGTTTGGCCGGTATAACCGCCGAGACGCCGGGAGTAGGTCCGCAAGACGAATTCCTGGAACAGGCTCAAATATTGATCCCGCTGCTCGTCGCTGGCGGTGCGCCAGCTCGGTCCCAAGACGTAGCGGCCGATGAGGGCCAGATCGAAATTGTCGGCCAGCATCGTGCGAACGCGCTTCTCTTTTTCGGCCAAGGGCAAGCCCTTGGAGCGCAGAAGGTCGAGAGCCTCGCCGCTCAACTTGGCGACAAATTTGACGGCTTCATCGGGGGAGGTACGGCCTTCTTCCGCCATCGCCGGCGGCGTGCCGGCAAAAACGAAAAGCGCTAAGGCTAACCAAGCTAAACGGCGCACAAAACTTCTCCTCTGGTACGGGTGCCGGCCTATTCTGCCGCCGCTGCCGGTCGGGCGCCGCTTTCCAGCAGGCCGACCGTCTCGTCGGTGGTTCGCACGTCGCCGAAGATTTGGGCGATCATGCCGAGGCTGGCATTATGTTCTTCGTCGGTTCGTGTCGCATTGGCATCGGAGACCATGATTACCTTGAAATTGCGCATCATGGCGTCGCGCGCAGACGACTCGCAGCAAACATTGGTGAGGGTGCCGACAATGATGACGGTATCGATGCCACGCGCGCGCAGTTGCTCTTCGATATTGGAAGAACCCTGCAGAAACGCGCTGTAGCGGTTTTTGTTGAAGGTGATGTCTTCAGGCTGGACATCCAATTTTGGCCAAATGGCATGGCCGTGTGAGCCGTCCGCCAGCCAGTCGCGCACCATATCGACGCGCTCGTCGTGATGCCCGCCTTGGTAAAACACCGACCAATCATCGAGATTGTCTTCCGTCTGGATCATCTGTGCCCATGTGACCATACCGCCCGCCGCCCGCGTCGCGGCGGCCAAGCGATTGATGTTGGGAACGATCTCGCGGGCGACCGGCACTTCGATCGGCGCACCCTCTTCCACGAACACATTTTGCATATCGATCACCACCAGTGCCGTTTTTGCACTATCGATCGTCTCAAAAAGATGCATGCGGCCGCGGCGGCGCATCGCGCCTTCGGCGGCATATGCTGGAATTTCCGATTTATGCATGGCCCACCCCGGTAGATATGAGCAGATTTGGTTAATTTTAACCCCATTATATGCCCTCAAAAAGGGCCGTCTACGGGTGTCCAGCATGGCTGCGGCCAGGGAGCGTACTTGTGCCGCGTTAACCCGTTGCTATAACGGGTTAACCTTTGGGAGGCACACATGAAAGATCTTGCGGGAAGAGGCGCATTTATTACCGGTGCCGCGTCGGGCATCGGATTGGGTATGGCGCGGGCGTTTGCCAAGGAAGGCATGAAAGTGGCGCTCGCCGATGTCGAAAAGGATGCACTCGACAAGGCGGCCGATGAGCTTTCGAAAACCAACGCGCAAATCATCGCCATTCAACTCGATGTATCCGACCGTCAGGCGATGGAAGACGCCGCGCGTCAAACCGAAGAAGCGTTCGGCAAGGTTCACGTGCTGTGCAATAACGCCGGTGTCGGCGGGCTTGGCGTACCGCTCGACGAAGAAACCGACGAGGATTGGGAATGGGTGATCGGGGTCAATCTTTTCGGCTCTATCAACGGACTGCAAGCCTTCATCCCCTTGCTCAAGAAACACGGCGAGGGCGGTCATATCATCAACACCAGTTCCATGAGCGGCCACCGGTCGGTCGCCGGCCGCAATCAAGGCATTTATGTCACCACCAAGTTTGCGTTGGTGGGATTATCTGAATCCTTGCGCCAGGATATGGAGCCGCACGGGATCGGCGTCACTGTGCTGTGCCCGAGCTTTGTACGCACCAAAATGCCTCTTGCGGGACGCAATCGGCCGGAACGGTTCGGCGGCGCGTTCACACGCAGTCACTCGGACCTGACGGCCGGGGCGGCAAACGGCCGCGATCCCGACGATATCGGCCTGATGATGGTCGATGCTATCCGGGATAATGAATTCTACGTTTTCACGGACGCCACCCAGAAGGAGGCGGTGGTCGAACGTCACCGCCGCGTCGAAGCCGCTCTCGACAAGGCGGCGATCTACGGCACGTAGTTTTAGGTGTCGGGCCGGGTGTCTTCGAACGCGGGCACGGCCTCGGCGAAGGCGTCGAGCCACGGGACCAGGGCCGGGTATTTCGGCCGCCAATCCACCTGTTTGCGGAAATCGAGATAGCCCAAGGCGCAGGCGACGGTGATCGTCCCGACAGTGACGGGGTCGATGGACGGCAGATCGGCGGCAAGGGCTGCCAACCCCCGTTCGATTTTCCCCCGTTGAAAGGCGAGCCACGGCTCATAGGGTTCCTGGTCGGGACGGTACCGGCCCTCATAAACGATCAGGATCGCCGCATCGAGGATGCCGTCTCCCAGCGCCTGCAATCGCAGGGCGTCGAAGCGCGCGTCGGTTTCCGTCGGGATCAATGTCCCCGGACCTGCCACGGCGTCGAGATATTCGACGATGACCGGGCTGTCATAGATGGTCCGGCCGTCTTCCAGGAGCAGAACGGGCAGCTTTCCGAGGGGATTTTGCTGATTGATGGGATCGTCGTCCGAACCCGGGACTACGTTGTCGAGTTTCAGGCTATCGCCTAAACCCGCCAAGGCGGCGGCGATGCGGACCTTGCGGGCGAAGGGCGAGGCATTGGCGGAGCGGAGTGCGTAGGAGGTCATGAGAGGCCCTGTATTTCCCTGTCTATTATGATGTTATGCCGTCATAGTAGAGCTTGGCCTCTGCCAAGCAATCCTGATGATGTCGGGGCGCCTATAGGCGCCTTGAAATCCGGGCGATAAAAATGAACAGTAGGGAACCCATCGGTGCGGCGGATGCCGGTGGGCGGCACGAAGGACAAATAATAGAAAAGACAATGGCACAATCTCTAAAAATCGCGGTTATCGGCGGCGGCCCGGGCGGGCTCTACTTCTCCATCCTGATGAAAAAGGCCAACCCGGCCCATCAGATCACGGTTTATGAACGTAACCGGCCGGACGACACATTCGGCTTCGCCGTGGTGTTCTCGGATGAAACCTTAAAGGGCTTCATGGGGCGGGACGAGGCCACCTATCGGGCGATCACAGACGCCTTCGGGTATTGGGACGAGATCGAGGTGCGCTATCGCGATCAGCGTATTCGCTCCGGCGGGCACGGCTTCTGCGGCATTTCGCGCATCGAGCTTCTCAACATCCTGCAGCACCGCGCGCAGGAACTGGGCGTCGATATCCAATTCGAAACCGAAATCGATAATCTCGAACAGTTTTCGGATTGCGATCTCATCCTCGCCTCGGACGGTGTCAACAGTTGGATACGGGAAACCTATAAAGACAAGTTCAAGCCGAACATCGATTTCCGCAAAACCAAGTTCGTCTGGTTGGGGACAACGCAGACCTTCGACGCGTTCACCTTTATTTTCCGCGAGAACCAGCACGGCTGGCACTATTTGCATGCCTATCGCATGGGCAAGAACCAGTTCGGCGATCAAGGCTCGACCTGGATCCTCGAATGTCACGAGGACACCTGGCGCAACGCCGGTTTCGACAAGATGAGCGAAGAGGAAACGGTCGCCTACTACCAGGACATGTTCAAGGAGGAGCTCGACGGCCATCCGATCCTCGCCAACCGTTCGATCTGGCGCAATTTCCCGGTGGTGACCAACGAACATTGGCATTTCGACAATGTCGTGCTGATCGGCGACGCTTGCCACACCGCGCAATTCTCCATCGGGTCCGGCACCAAGATTGCCATGGAGGATGCCATCGCCCTTGCCGATGCGGTCGAGGCGCACGGGAAGGACGTGAAGGCCGGGCTGCAGGCCTATGAGGATGCCCGTAAGGACGAGGTTGCCCGCCTGCAGCGGACGGCGCTCGTCAGCCTCAGCTGGTACGAAAACGCGCGGCGTTATAACGGTTTCGAGCCGCCGCAATATGCGTTCTCGTTCCTCACCCGCAGCAAAAGCGTGACCTATGAGAACCTCAAGGTCCGGGATCCCAAATACGGTGCCGACGTCGATCGCTGGTTCGCCGAGATGGTGCGGGATCAAGGCTTCGACGTGCCGCACAACGATCCGCCGCCGCCCATGTTCACGCCGTTCCGCGTCGGCAAGATGGTCGTCGAAAACCGCGTCGTGGTGTCGCCCATGTGTCAGTATTCGGCGACCGATGGCACCGTTGGCGATTGGCAATTGGCCCATTTGGGCGGGTTCGCCACCGGCGGTGCGGGACTGATCTTTACCGAAATGACCGATGTGTCGCCCGATGGACGCATCTCGCCCGGCTGCGCCGGAATGTACAAACCCGAGCATGTGGACGCCTGGAAACGGGTCGTCGATTTTGTGCATGCCAACGGCAAATCGAAGATTGGCATCCAGCTTGGTCACGCCGGGCGCAAGGCGTCGGTCGAAGTGGCCTGGAAAGGCAACGATGTGCCGCTACCCGCCGACGAGGCGTGGGAGATTATCGCGCCGTCGCCGATCCCCTATTTGCCGACGGGCCAAGTGCCGCGGGAGATGACCCGCACCGATATGGATCGCGTGCGCGACGATTTCGCCCGCGCGGCAAAAATGGCTGACGACGCGGGTTTCGATATTCTCGAAATTCACATGGCGCACGGCTATCTGCTGGCGACCTTTATCTCGCCGCTCACCAACAAACGCACCGACGAGTATGGTGGCAGCCTCGAGAACCGCATGCGCTTCCCGCTGGAAGTACTCCGCGCGGTGCGCGAGGCGTGGCCGGCCGAAAAGCCCATTTCCGTACGCATCTCGGCGACCGATTGGGCGCCGGGCGGCATGGACGGGGACGAAGCGGTCGAGGTGGCACGGATGATCAAAGACAACGGCGCCGATATCATCGATGTGTCGGCGGGACAAACCGTGCCCGACCAAGAACCCATCTACGGGCGCATGTTCCAGGTGCCGTTTTCCGATCAGATCCGTCAGGAACTGGGTGTGCCGACCATCACGGTGGGTAACATCACGACTGCTGATCAGGTGAACACCATATTGGCGGCGGGCCGCGCCGACCTCGTCGCCCTTGCCCGTCCGCACCTGACCGATCCGCATTTCACCCTGCACGCGGCGGCCCATTACGGCTTTGATGGGGTGTCCTGGCCGAAGCAGTATGGTCGCGCCCATTCACAGGCGATGTCGGTGGCGCAACAGGAAAACGAGCATTTGGCGGAACTGCGCGAAGCGGCCAAGCCGCCGTCGCACCGCCGCCAGGAAGCGGCCGAGTAAGCCGCGGAGTAGGGAGCTAGGACTGGGCTGCGGCGCGAGCTTGCCCCGCGATCACCAGCTTCTGAATCTCCGTGGTGCCTTCATAGATGCGCAGTGCGCGGATTTCGCGATACAGGCTTTCGACCATGGCGCCTGCGACGACACCCTCGCCGCCGTGGATTTGTACCGCTTGGTCTATGGCCTGTTGTGCCATTTCGGTGGCGTGCATCTTGGCCATGGCGGCTTCGCGGGTGACCCGCTGGCCCAGAACGTCCTTGGTCCAAGCCGCGCGGTAGATCAGCAACGCTGAAGCGTCGATGCCGACGGCCATGTCGGCGATCTTTTCCTGGATCAACTGAAACTCGGCCAGTTTTGAGCCGAAGGCTTCGCGCGCTTCGGCGCGGGCCAGGGATTCGTCGAGTGCGCGCCGTGCAAAGCCGAGCGATGCGGCGCCGACGGTCGAGCGGAAAATATCCAGCGTCGCCATGGCAATCTTGAAGCCTTCGCCCGGCTTGCCGAGGAGATGCGATCCCGGCACGTGGCAATTTTCGAAGGTGAGGGTGCCGAGCGGGTGCGGCGCGATCACGTCGATACGGTCGCTGACCCTCAAACCGGGCGTGTCAGCGTCGACGACGAACGCGGACAATCCCTTGGCACCCGGTGCGTCGCCGGTGCGGGCGATGACGACGTAGTGATCGGCGATCCCGGCGTTGGATATCCAGGTTTTGACGCCGTTGAGGGTGTAGCCGTGGTCCGCTTTCTCCGCCGTCGTGGTCATGGCGGCGACGTCCGAGCCGCCTTGCGGTTCGGAAACGGCGAACGCCGCGATGCGTTGGCCCGACGCAGTGCTCGGCAAATAGGTTTGCTTGAGGTCGTCCGATCCGAACAAGGTGATCGAGCCGGTGCCGAGCCCTTGCATGGCAAAGGCGAAATCGGCGAGGCCCGCGTGATAGGCGAGGATTTCGCGGCTCAGGCAGAGGGTGCGCACGTCGAAAGTCTCGAACAGCCCGCCATAGGCGGCGGGGACGCACGCCTTCAGCCAACCGGCCTCGCCCAGCTTACGCACCAATTCCGTCGATTGCGCGTCGAGTGCCTCGCGGCTCTCGGGTTCGTGGTGGTGGATTTCCGTCGCCGCCCAATCGCGCAAGCCCAGGGCGTAGCGTTTGTGGCCTTCGTCGAAAAACGGCCAGTCGAGAAAGCTTGAATCGGGCATCGGTCAATCTCCCTCGAACACCGGTTTCTGTTTGGCGACGAACGCTTCGTAGGCGCGCACAAAATCTTTTGTTTCCATGCAGATCGCTTGCGCTTCGGCCTCCGCCGTGATGGCGGCCTCAAGGCTCATGTCCCATTCGGCGTTGAGCATCTTCTTGGTCATGGCATGGGCGAAGGTCGGCCCGTCGGCGAGACGTTTCGCGGTCGCTGCGACGTCGGCCTGCAAGTCATCCGGTGTGATCAGGCCGTTGAAAAAGCCCCATTCGAGCGCTTGATCGCCCGGCAGGACACGGCCGGTGAACAGCAGCTCGGCGGCGCGGCCCTGGCCAATGATGCGGGGCAGGATGCCGCACGCGCCCATGTCGGCACCCGACAAGCCGACACGCACGAACAAGAAGGCCACCTTGGCTTCGAACGTGCCGTAGCGCAGGTCGCTGGCCATGGCGAGAATGGCGCCTGCGCCCGCACACACGCCGTCGACGGCGGCGATGATGGGCTGCGGGCAAGCGCGCATGGCCTTGACCAAATCGCCGGTCATGGTGGTGAACTCACGCAGCTCATTAGCGTTCATCTTGACCAGGGGGCCGATGATGTCATGCACGTCGCCGCCCGAACAGAAATTGCCGCCCGCGCCGGTGATCACCACCACCTTCACATCTTCCACATCCTTCAAGGCGCGGAAGGTGTCGCGCAACTCCGCGTAGCTGTCGAAGGTGAGGGGGTTCTTGCGCTCCGGCCGGTTGAGGGTGACGGTCGCGACTTTGCCGTCGACGGACCAGCCGAAATGTTGCGGATTGAACTCGGCTGCTTTGTTGCCGGCCATTCTTTGTGTCTCCTAATTCTGTACGGCGCCGCCCGCGACCACGATCGCTTGGCCGGTAATGGCGGATGACGATGGCAAGCACAGCCACGCGGCGGTTTCGGCCACTTCCTCGGGCGTAATCAACCGGCCGATGGGGCTTGTCGAGGCCAGTTCGGCGCGCGCGTCATCGGCGGAGCGGCCGGTTTTTTCGACGATGTTGTCTACGGCCTCAGTGACGAGATCGGTATCCGTATAACCGGGGCAGACCGCGTTGACCGTTATCCCCGATTTGGCGGCTTCCAGCGCGAGCGAGCGGGTAAGCCCGACCACCCCATGCTTGGAGGCGGCATAAGCGGCGATATAGGCGTAGCCGTGCAGCCCGACGATGGAGGCGATATTGACGATGCGGCCATATTTGGCCTCGCGCATGGCGCCGTAGACCTGTTGCGTGCACAGGAAGGCGCCCGTGAGGTTGAGGGCGATGGTTTCCTGCCAGAAGTCCAACGTCGTACGGTGAAACGGCGCGCTTTTGCCGATGCCGGCGTTGTTGATCAGGATATGCGGCGCGCCGAGCGCGTCGGTCACGGCGGCAAAGGCCGTCTCCACCTCTTCCGGATCGGCGACGTCGGCAACGGCGGTGGCGACTTTCACGCCACGTGCCGCCTCGATTTCTTGTTTCTTCGTCGCAAGCGCGTCAGCGCTGCGCGAAACCAGGGAAACGTTCGCGCCCAATCGGGCGAGCGCATCCGCGCAGGCCGCGCCGATACCGCGCGAGCCGCCGGTGATCACGGCGTGCTGGCCGGTAAGCGGGGTATCCGCGAATAAATCTCCGGAAGAAGTAGTGGTCATAAATGAGGGTCCCCCTAAAGCTTCATCTGACTTTAGGGGGATGTTTTCGCCAACCCAAGTTCTTTGTTATTCGCCGGTTACTCGCCGGTTTCCATGATCTCGGCGATCGGCACCATGCGGCCTTCGCGGGCCGACTTGACGCCCGCGCGGATCACCGCCAGCGACCGGCTCGCCCATTCGCCGCCGACTTCCGGCTCGACATCGTCGCGGATGCAAATGCCGAATTCGCCCATTTGTTCGGCGAGGGTATCGTTCATCTCGAACGGCACATGGTGCGGTGCCTTGTCGCCCTGTTCCAGGTAATACATGCCGGTGTGCAGGGTATAGAGGGCGGAGGCCTTCTTCCCGTAGATGTTCATCACGTAGTTCTCGCCCGCCGAGGCATAGCCGGCATTGAGGGTGGAGATGGCGCCGTTCTCGTGTTTCATGACCAGACCGGCGACGTCCGGGTTGTCGCCGGGCAGAACGAGTTGTGATAGCATGCCCGACACTTCCATGATCGGGCCCATCAGCATTTCCAGGACGTCCACATAATGCGGGCCGATCTGTAGCATGACGCCGCCGGGCATGCCCTCGGCGGTGTAGCGCCAGTGGCCGTCTTCGAACTGACCGAGCCGGTCGCGGCTGATGTTGGCTTCCGCCTGGACGATCTTGCCGAAATCGCCCGCTTTGATTTTCTCGTGGACCCAGCGGAACTGAACCTCGCGGCGGCGTTGGAAGCCGATGGAGAGCTTCACGTTCGCCTCGCGGCAAATGCGGGCGATTTCCATGCCTTCGGCCACCGAATTGGCAATGGGTTTGTCGAGGAAGACATGCTTACCCGCGTCGGCGGCCTGCCGGGTGGTTTCAAGATGCACGTTGTTGGGTGTCGTGTTGATGATGCCCTGGATCGACGGGTCGGCTAGGATTTCCTCATAGCTCGCCACCGGTTTGCAGCCGTATTTCTCGGCGAACTTGTTGCGTTTCTCCTCCGAGCGGGTGAAGCAGGCAGCGATCTCCAATTCGGGCGTGCGCTGGACCGCATCGGCAAGGACATCCGACCACCATCCGAGACCAATGGAGGCAACGCGAATCGGTTCTTTGCTCATGAGATTTCTCCTGGCTAAGGGCTTGTTTGTTGTTGCGGAACAGCCGCGGCTTTCTTGGCCCGCCGTTCGGAGTAGAAGGACCAAAACACCGACAGCACCGCGAGACCGAGGAACAGGACGCTGTACGGATGGGTGAAAAAGACGGTGGGATCGCCTTGCGACCCGGCGAGGGCGACGCGCAAATGCTCTTCGAGCGGGCGGCCGAGGACCAGCGCGAGCAAGAGAGGCACCACCGGCATGTCGAGCCAGCGCATGGCGAGCCCGAGAAGCCCGAAGGCGAACATTACATAGACGTCGAAGAAGTTGTTGCGCAACGCGTAGGAGCCGATGACGCACAACAGCGCAATGGTCGGCATCAACAACGCACGTGGTGTCGCCAGCACCTTGACCAGCAGCCGCAGACCGAGGAAGGCGATGATAATGTTGAAGATGTTGGCCCAGAAGAACGAGAAGATGACTCCATAAGCAAAATCGCCGTTCTCGATGAACAGCAACGGCCCCGGCGCGAGGCCATGAACCAGCAACGCGCCGATCAAGATCGCGGTGACGGGATCGCCGGGAATGCCGAGGGTCATCATCGGGATCAACGCACCGCCGGTGACGGCATTGTTGGCAGCCTCGGGGGCGGCGATGCCTTCGGGCGCACCCTTGCCGAAGGTTTCGGGGTTCTTGTTGGCTTTGCGCGCGTAGTCATAGCTGATGAAGGCGGCAATGGGACCGCCGGCACCCGGCAGAATGCCGAGGAAGGCGCCGATGGGCGCGCCGATAAAGACGGGCAAGCGGATGCGCCTGAGGTCGGCAAGTTTCGGCAGCACGCTGCCGAACTGACGTGCCGGATGCACCTCACCCCGTTTACGCACCATGTCGGAAAAATTGTCGACCAATTGCGGGATGGCGAACAAGCCGATCAAAGCGGTCAGGAAATGAATGCCTTCGACCAAGTTCAGCTGCCCGAAGGTGAAGCGCTGTGTTCCCATCATGGGATCCTGGCCGATGGTGACGATCATCAGGCCGATGACCGCCGAAAGCAGTCCCTTGATCAACGAGCGCGCGGCAAAACTGCAGATGATGGTGAGGCCGAACAGCACTAGGCTGAACAGGTCCGGTGCCTGGAACTGCAGGGCGATATCGGCCAATTGCGGCGCGATAAAGAACAGGCAGAGAAACGAAAACAGACCGCCGACGAAGCTGGCGGAAACCGCAATGCCCAGGGCGCGGCCCGCATCGCCCGACCCCGCCAAGGGATGGCCGTCGATGGCGGTGGCCGATGCCGACGGCGTGCCGGGGATATTCAGCAGGATGGCGGAGAAACTGCCGCCGGTCATGCCGCTCACGTAAAGGCCGAGCAATAGGGCGATGGAAATGTCGGGCGGCAGGACGAAGGTCAGCGGCAACACGATGATGATGCCGGTCGAGATGGTCATGCCCGGGATCATGCCGACGATCAGGCCGAGCAAAGACCCGATGGCGGTTGCACCGAGAGTGCTGGCCATTGTGGCCTGGAAAAAACCGGAGAGGATATCTGGGTTCATGTGATGATCCCTCCGAGGACGCCCGCCGGCAGCCGGATCTGGAAAATTTCACGGAACAGGAAGAACAAGACCAGCGACAGGCCGATCGATCCGGCCGCGATCCACAGCGGGCGCCGTTCGCCATAAATTATCATCAGCACGGCAAAGAATAGGATGTTGGCGACAACGAAGCCGAGCGTGGGAAGAAGCGCCATATACACGATGAAAGTGACGAAGCCGGCCGCGTATTTCGATACCGGGATAGCAGGGATCGACGGCAGGCGGCCCAAGTCAACGGGCAGGAATGTTTGGAACAGGAGCGCGCCGGAGAGCACGAGGAAACAAACCGCCAGAACCCACGGGAAAAAGGATGGGTCGGTGGTATTGGCGATGTCACGGGACGGCAGGTGCGCGGTCAGGTACGCATAACCGACGCCAAGAATAAGCAAGATGATGGCCGCGATGATGTTTCGTGTGCGCATATTTCTGTGGTCGCGCTCCATGCGCCTTTTCTCGGGCGCATGAACTTCTTGGGTTTTAGGAACGGCCCGCCTTCGTGCCGAAGACGGGCCGCCCAGATTTGCTAACTATCGTCCGTTATTTCTTCATCTTGGACTTATAGAGGCCGGCGGCCTTCATCACACGGACGACGTCCTCGTTGTTACGCTTGAGTTTCGCGTCGAACTCACCGATGCCCATGGGCTTAACGGTGAACCCGATCTTGCTCGCCCGCGCCTGGAATGCGTCCGAGTTTGCCGCCTTGATCATGGCATCCTCGAGTTTCGATTTGATGGCATCCGGTGTTCCCTTGGGAACGCTAAGGCCGCGGAACAGGTCGAGTTCCACGTTCAAGCCGAGCTCCTTGGCAGTTGGCACGTCGGGCGCCGCCGGCGCGCGCTCGGAACTGATCAATGTCAGGAAACGGAGCTTGCCGGCTTTCACCAGTTTCAACGGGTTCGTGAAAATGTGCGACGCGGCATCCGCTTCGCCCGACAGGACCTTGGCGTTACGGTCGGCGGCCTTGACCGGCAGCATGATGGCTTGGCAGCCTGACGCCTGGGTCAAGGCGATGGCGGCGAGGTGAGTGCCGCTGCCGATGCCTGCGAACGCGATTTTGAACTTGTTCGGATTGGCTTTGCAGTCGGCGGCGAAGTCGTTGAACGTCTTCCACTTGGAATCGGCCTTAACGACAAACGACATCGGCTGATATTCGACTTGGCCGATGTGATCCATGGCCGTGTAATCAAAATCGACGTTGCCGATATTGGTGGTGGTCAGGACCGACAGCGAATTCCAGCCAATCGTGTAGCCGTCGGGCGCCGCGTTCTTGACGTAGGTGTAGGTGATGGCGCCGCCGCCGCCGGGTTTGTTCACCGGGACCACGGGCTGGCCGAGCACCTTGGACATTTCCTTGGCGACCAGACGGCCTTCGATGTCGGCGCCGCTGCCGGCACCGAACGGAATGATGAATTCGATGGGTTTTTCCGGGTATTCGGCTCTTGCAGTGCCCGCGATCAACACGACCGCGGCAACCGAGCCTAGTGCAAGTGACGTGATCTTTCGCATGTTCGTCTCCCTTCTGTGTTTAGGCTTTTGAGCTTGGGCGTGTCCTCCCCGAAACTCTCTATTCAGCCGCCGATGCTGGCACCGACGGCGTCCACCGCCGCCTTGGCGATATCCTGGTCTTGCTGCCAATCACCACCGCTGACCCCGATGCCGCCAAGGCATTCACCCTCGACGATGACGGGGAAGCCGCCTTCCATGGCGGTCCAACGTTGGGCGCCCGCAGCGAGTGACAAACCGATGGCGTGGAGGGTGTCGAGATCTTGCCCCTGCGCCCCTTTGGTTGTTGTCGGACGCTTATTGGAGGCCGCGGTGACGGCTTTGGTGGTCGACGAATGAACCGTGTGGAAACGGCCGCCGTCCATCCGCTGCAGGAGGATCATATGACCGCCGGCATCGCAGATGGCGACGGTTGCCGCGATACCGATGTCTTCGGCTTTTGCGATGGCGGCTACCATCATCTTTTGGGCGCCGGCGGTGGTAAGGCGCCGTGCGGTTGCGAATGCCGAAGGCTCGGTCATGAAATACTCTCCCTGTTGTTCTACTCTGATGCGCCGGAGACCGGCGGTTCTTATTATCGTTGTTTTATATAAGACTCATCCGGCATCGCAAGACGAATAACAGAAAAATGGTGTTAATCCGCCAATTCTTCGGTTTTCCGCCGAATTCTGACCCTTCTAGTCACCCCGGTATATCGGGTCGGGCTGAGTGAAGAACGACAACAGTATGTGATAGACCAGCGCATAGTTCTTCTGTTGGAACGAGGCGTGGGAAATCCCGGGCATCACCGTGAACTGCTTGTCGGGATTGGGGAGCAGGCGGAAAAATTCCAACAGATCGTCGACGCTGGCGATTCCATCCCATTGGCCGCGCATGATCAGCGTCGGCATGGCGATCAGGGCCGGATCGACCACGGGCAGCTTCGAGCACATATCCACATAAGTTCCCGTCGGCACCGAATCGTCGAGGGCCGTAATGGCATCGGCGAAGGCGTCGATAACTTCTTTGTCTGCGGTGCCCGGATGGTCGCGGTTGAAGATGGAATGCACGAACGCACGGTCGATGGGGCGCCGGTTCTTGGCCTGGAACTCCGGCAAACGTTTTTTGCGGTCGGCCAGGGTTGGGCTGCCTTCGCCCGTCCACACCATTGCATCCAATGCGAGGCGTTTGACGCGGTCAGGATGGCGTTGGGCGAACAACGCGGCGCGGAGGGCGCCCGACGAGATGCCGTAGGCGAGCAACGGCGTGCCGTCTTCATAATCGAGGATATAGCTGCTGGCCGCCGTCAGATCATCGGCGCCATTAGAGATGTCGGAGTTGATGTCGCGGTGTTTGTCCGATCGGCCATAGCCCTCCATGTCGACGCACCACGTGGAAAAACCCTGGCGCGCGAACCAGTCCATCACCGACGAATCAGTTCTGCCCGGGACGTGCAGGTCGAATGTCGGTTGTGAGGCCATGGAGGAGCCATGCACGAAAAGGATGGTGCCGCGCGTCGGATTGTCCGGTGCCTTGCGCCACAGGAAGAGCTTCGCATCGCCCTTTTGGGTCCAATGCTCCTCGCCGGTGATCGTGGTTTCGTCGTTGCCATCCCTGGGTGTCATCTTTTTTCCCTTAGTTTTTTCAAAGCCTAAGGCTTCCCTTTGTGGGATCGCCCATCGAAGATATTGCCTGCTTTGAGAGAAGCTGTCATTCTCTTATACAAGACAACTAATCAAGATAACTACTTTGCCTAACAGGGCTTCACAAAAGGGAGAGAAATCCTATGCTTTTACGTGGTTTGATCATTGCCGCTTCGGCGGTGGCGTTTGTCGGGACGGCCTCGGCAGCGGAGACTTATCGAATGGGCGGTGGCCCATCCGGTGGTGCGTGGCACCCCTCATGGAGCGCTGCAACCCAGCTCCTCAATAAGGAACTGGGATCCAAATATCGCTTCCAATATTCGCCGTCAAACGGCTCCGTCGATAACGTGCGGCGCGTGAGTTCCGGCAACTTCGCTTCCGGTTGGGGGCACATTCCGCAGGTCTATCAATCCTGGACCGGTACCGGGCTTTTCGAGAAGGACGGTGCGAGCAAGGACTTCCGGATCGTTGCCAACGTGCGTGAGCAAATGCAGATCATCGCGGTGCTCGCCGATAGTCCCATCAAGACCTTCGAAGACATGAAGGGCAAGGTGGTCAATCTGCTGGCCAAGGGCTCGGGCAGCAGCGTGAACTGTGTCAACATCTTCAAGGGTCTCGGCCTGTTCGACCAGATCGATGCCCGTTATCTCGGTTTCTCGGCCGCCGGCCGGGCGCTGGGCGACCGGCAGATTGACGTCTATTGCTCCGCCGGTGTGCCTTACACCATCCCTGCATTGACCGAACTGTCGCTGCGTAAGCCGGTGCGCTACATCGGTTTCACCAAGGAAGAGCAGAAGAAGCTTACCGACCAGTACAGGTTCTATGTGCCGTCGGTCATTCCGGTGCAAAAGGAAGTCAAGGGCATGGACAAGGAAGCCTTGTCGATTGCCTATGACGTCTGGTGGGTCGTCAACAAGCAAATGTCCGACAGTGCCGTTTACGACATGCTGAAGGTCATTGCCGATCCGGACAACCTGAAGGAGCTGTCGAACACCGCCAGCTACTGGAAGTCCTTAAGTCCGAAGTTCGGTGCTCTCGTTCAGCACGGTGTCTACGTCCATCCGGCGGCGGCCCGTTACTGGAAAGAGCGCGGCGCGGACGTGCCTGACCAAATCGTCAAGGGTTACGAAGGCTCGTAAGACGGGAACCGGCCGGGTTCGGCCGGTTTACGCTGCAAATGATGTGCGGAAGGGGCACAGTCCCTTCCGCACTTCGCCTTCCATTTTAAATTCCTGCCGGGTCGTATCATCATGTCTCGCGGCGCCCTCACTTTTTTCATCAAACTCGGCCTGATCAGCGAGGACGTGGTTTCGCCTCGTAACGTCACGGGGATCGCGCGCATCGTGCTGTCGCTGGTGGCGGTCGCGTTTTCCTATTTCTTCATCCACATCTCGTTTTTCGGCCCGCCCGTATCGGAGGTGTTCAAGGGAACTTTCCTCCTCGGCGTGATCGTTTTGTCCATTCTCTTGTTCCGGAGCCGCCGCCGGCCAATCCGGGAAGGCGTTGTTTGGCTCGACGAGATTTTCGCCTTGGTCGATACGGCGGCCCTATGTGCCATGATTGCCGTCGGCGTGATGTGGGCCGTCACCGGACAGACCGAGCTGTGGCGGGATTTCGTCGGTGCGCAAGTTTGGATCGTGATGGCGATCGGCGGTCTGATCGGCGCCGGTATCTATGCCTTCGAAGCCAAGCTGGATAAGCTTTCCGACAACCCCATGCCGTCGGACGTACTGTTTCTTGTCGGCGCGGTATTGGCAATTGCCTGGTGGATCTACTCGGCCGTCGATTTGACTGAGCGTATTGGCGGTCCCGTGCCGGTGCCGGTCGTATTCTTCTCCGGCATTTTGGCCGCCGCGAGTTTTGAGATCGCGCGCCGCATTGTCGGGCCGGTCATTCCACTCATCGGCGCCCTGTTTTTTATCTATACGTTCAAGCCCGTCGCTCAGGCTCTTCCGGGTCTTTTGAACCATCCCGGTTTCACCCTCGACCGGATCATGGAATTCCTCATGCTGGCGACCGACGGCATGACCGGGTTGATCATCGACGTGTTTGCGACTTATGTCGTGATCTTCGTCATTCTCGGTGCCTTTCTTGAGAAAACCGGGCTTGGCTCATTGATTATCGACGCCACCTACCGCATGACAGGTCAGCGGACAGGCGGGCCGGGACTTGCCGCGGTTTGTTCCAGCGGCCTGTTCGGCATGATCTCCGGCAGTGGCGTGGCCAACGTGGTGACCACCGGAACCTTCACGATCCCGCTGATGAAACGGGTCGGGTACAAGGCCGAGTTCGCCGCTGCCGTCGAGGCGGCCGCCTCGACCGGTGGCGCCTACATGCCGCCGATTATGGGCGCGGGTGCCTTTCTGTTGGCCGAATTGACCGAGACGAGCTATTTCGAGGTGATCAAGATCGCCTTGATCCCGGCGGTGCTGTACTACCTCTCGGTCGTGCTGATGGTCTATTTCCGTGCGCGTAGGCGGGGCTTGCACGGGGTGCCGGTGTCTGAACTGCCGGCATGGGAACGGATTGTCCCGCGTCTCCATCTGCTGTTGCCGATTCCGGTGATGGTGTATCTGCTTGTCATCGGCGACTCGGCGTTTCTGGCGGCGGCGAAGACCATCGTTCTGATCGTCCTGCTACGGGCCGTCGATCTGTTGGTCGCGGTGCGTACGCCTTGGTCGGGAAACAGCTGGAAGTATTTCCTTCCCATTTCCTTGGCGTTTGGGGTGCTGGTGTACTTCTTCGGCGCCGACGTCGGCGCGCCGTTCACCTGGTTCATCAATACCTATGTCGGATTCACGATCGGCGATGCGCTGTACTGGGTGGTTGCCGCTTTCATCATCCTCAAAGTCGTCGAAGTAATCTTGGCCGGCGTCTCTGCGGAAATGGGGGCCATTCCCAACGCGGTTGCCGAAGCCGGCCTCGGCGCCGAAATACGGCCGTCACGGCCACACAACGGTGCGCTTCGGTGTCTTTACGAATCCTATTCCGAACTCGTGCGCAATATCTGGGTTTCCATGGAGGCGGGGGCAAAGAACACCCTGGTGATTGGCTGTATCGCTGGTGTGCTGGGCATTCTGTTGTCGAGTGCAACCCAAAGCGATTTGCCGGGCCGGGTATCCGCGTTGTTGGTCGAACTCAGCTTCGGTTTGCTGCCGCTCACCATTTTCTGGGTGATCGTCGCCGGATATGTGATCGGCATGGGGCTTCCCATCGTGGCCAGCTACGTCATCCTTGCCATTTTTGCCGTTGGCGCTCTGACCAATCTCGGCGTGCCGGTGCTGGCGGCCCACATGATCAGCTATTGGGTGGCTGTGGTGAGTGCCGTAACTCCGCCGGTTGCGCTCGCGGCGTATGCGGCAAGCGCGATCGCTCAATCGGACCCGGTCAAAACCGGTAATGAGGCGGTGAGGCTTGCCTCGATGATCTTCCTCATGCCGGTATTGTTCGTCTACACACCCTTGTTGTTGGATGGCGGAACGGCCGAGATCGTGGTGACGGTTGTCGCGACCTTCCTTGGGGTGGTTGCCTGGGCGATGTTCCTCGAGGCCCCCGGCACGAAAACTGGTGGCTCCGTGATGCGGTTCATTCTGGGCTTGGCGGTCTTGTGTCTCCTGCTGCCCGTCGACCATGCGATCAATTACTTCTTGGGCGTCGAGCAATCGCTGCATTATGAGACTTATGCCATAGGCGTCGTTCTTCTTGCTTTGGCATTGGTTGGGCAGCGCCGAGCCGCCCGCGCCGTATTGAAGCCGGCGGAGTAACGTGGGGAAAAGGAAAGGAAAAAAGACATGACGGATCAAATCCCTGAAAAGATTCTGGATGAATTGACGGGGCCCAGCGTTTGGGCTGGACCGGAAATCCAGAACGATCCCAATTGGATTTATCGGATCAGCGACGAGGGGATCGCCGATATAGATGCAGCGTTACATCAGGCTGAGAAAGCCGGTGTCAAAATCCCGTTCTCGCGCGATCACTTTCCGCTCACCGTGTTTACCGATGAGCTCAGGAGCATCCTCGACGACGTGCGTGAGGGGCGCGGCTTCGCAATCGTGCGCGGTATCCCGCGCGAACGGTATACCGACGAGCAATGCGCGCTGATTTACTGGGGCATCGGCACGCATATCGGGCGGCCGGTTTCTCAGAATGCGCGCGGTCATCTTCTTGGCCACGTGATGGACGAGGGGCGTTCCTATGACGATCCGACCGCGCGCGGCTACCAGACCCATCAACGCATGGATTTTCACTGCGATCTGCTGCCCGTCGACGTGCTCGGGCTGTTCTGCCTGCGCCAGGCGAAGTCGGGCGGGATGAGCCATCTGGTCAGCTCGCTGATGATCCATAACGTTTTGCGCCGCGAGCGGCCGGACCTGTTGGAAGAGGCGTATGAATTATTCACAGTCGATTGGCGCGGAGAGGAACCGGAAGGCGAAAAGCCCTGGTACCGCCTGCCGATGCTGAGCGTGAAAGACGGCAAGGTCACCTCACGTTTTATGAGCCGTCAGTATTATGAAAGCTGTGAACGGTTCGGCCCCGAATATGCGCTGACCCAGAAGCAGAAAGAGCTCCTCGACCTGGTACAGGAAATTGCCAATCGTCCTGAATTGCGCGTCACCATGCGCCTGCAGGAAGGCGATATCCAGTTGGTGAACAATCACACCACCATGCACGCACGTGATGAGTTTGAGGACTATGATGAACCCGAACTCAAACGGCACCTGCTGCGGATGTGGATTGCGCTCCCCGACGAGATTCGCCGGCCCTTGTCGCCGCTCCTCGATGAGCGTTATGGCTGGGTGCAACGCGGCGGCATCCCGGTGAAGCAGGTCCAGGCGGCTTAAGTCCTAAGGTTGGACAGAAAATTCCCGATGAGGACGGCGCCACGCGTTTCGAGCTCGTCCTTGTCGGGCCGCGTACTGAGATTCATGAAATGCGGCATTCCCAGATTGCCGATCAGAATGCCGGCGAATTCACGTGCCGCGGCGTCGGGATCGGGCACTTTCAGTAGTCCCTTTGCGTCGTAAGCGCGCAATTGCTCACTTACCACCTCGCAAAAATACTTCGGTCCTGATTCCCACAGAACGTCTCCCAGATCCGGGAACCGTTTCGATTCGGAAATCACGACCCGAAGCAGATCGATCGTGCTCGGGTGCAGAAAGTGACGGGCGAAAATTCGTACCGCCCGGCTCAGAAAAACCTCCGGTGGATCGTCCGTCGTAAACTCGTAATCCTCTTCCTCAAATCCCTCGCGTATTTCGGCGCAGGTTGCTTCGATGATTTCGGAGAAGAGGGCGATTTTGTTCTTGAAGTGACTGTAGAGGGTTGGCTTGGAAACGCCAGCCTCGGCGGCGATGGCATCCATGCTGGTTTCGCCGAATCCTTTTTCCAAGAACAGCTTGCGTGCCGCCGCAACGATCTGCGCGTTTTTGGCAGCGTTGACGGTACGCCCTTCTGAATCGTCCTTGGGAACCATCATTTTTGCCTACTTTTCCGCCGATTTCGGCTGCAACAAATTTATCAATTGACTAAACCGTATAGTTTATTCTAACTAAACCGTACAGTTAAATTTAACTGAACCGTATAGTTCAAAAATATGTCATCTCGCCCAAAATACCATAGCTGCCAGGGCGGAGCAAAAGAGGAGCGCGTCGTGTCTGAAGGAAACTCTGGCCGGAAACAGCCGAAAAGCGGGTTTGACCGTTGGGTCGTTCAATATACGGAGCGGCTTCTCGGGCTTCGGTGGGCGGTTATCCTCGCAAGTTTATTGCTGGTTATCGCGTGTGCCATGGGGGCGCCGCGGCTCGGCATCTCCACCGACTATCGCGATTGGTTCAGTCAGCAGAACCCTCAGCTGCAAGCCTTCGAGGAGCTGCAACGGGTTTATTCGCAAGACGACAATGTGAGTTTCGTTATTAAGCCATCGAGCGGGGATGTTTTTACACGCCCGTTGCTTTCCGATATTCGCGACCTGACCGAGGCTGCCTGGAAGCTACCCTATGCGCGCCGGGTGAACAGTATCACCAACTTTCAGCACAGCTATGCCGAAGGGGACGATCTGACGGTTGAGGACCTGATCCGTAACCCCGAGAGCATGACACAAGCCGACATTGACCGGGTCCGTGAAATCGCGATGAACGACCCCTTACTCCTCGATCAAACCCTCTCGCGGGACGGCACGACAACCAGCGTGAACGTTACGGTCGCGATCCCGGGCAAGGACCCGCGGGAAAACTCGGAGATCATCGAGGCCGCCAACGAACTCGCCGCGGATTTCCGTGCTCGCCATCCCGATACGCGCGTTGCCCTAACCGGTGTGGTGCCGCTCAACAATGCTTTCTATCAAACCGGCGTTGACGATTCAGCGACGCTGCTTCCGGCTATGTACGGGTTTCTGCTGCTGGCGATGGTTCTGTTACTGCGGTCGATTACGGGAACGGTGGCGACGTTAATCGTGATCGGCCTATCGACCGCCGCGGCCATGGGCATCGCCGGCTGGATGGGAATCAAACTGACGCCCGTCTCATTCAACGCGCCGACAATCATTCTGACCCTCGCGATCGCCGACTCAATCCATCTGCTGGTCACCATTGCCAAAGAGATGCGGAACGGGGCCACCAAACGTGATGCGGTCGTCGAAAGCATGCGGATCAATTTCGGTCCCATTTTCCTGACCAGCGTCACGACCATCATCGGCTTTCTCAGCCTGAATTTCTCGGACGCGCCGCCTTTCCGGGATTTCGGCAACATCACCGCGATGGGTGTCGCGGCGGCGTGGCTGTTCTCCGTTACCTTTCTGCCGGCACTCATTTCCTTGTTGCCCATGCGCGCGTCGCAACGCGAGGACCGGCTGACGCGCCGCATGAACGCGCTCGCCGAAGCCATCATCGCTCGGCCGCGTACCGTATTTTTCGGTATGGCCGCGGTGGCGATTGCATTGATCGCGCTGGTGCCGCGTATTGAACTGAACGATCAGTTTGTCCGGTACTTCGATACCAGCCTCGAGTTCCGCGTCGATTCCGATTTTGCCTCGGCCAACCTGCCCGGCATCTATCAGGCCAATTGGTCGCTTCCCGCGGATGGCAGCGGCGCCATTAGTGACCCCGATTACCAACGAAAAGTGGAGGCATTCGGCGATTGGCTGCGCGAACAGCCGGAAGTAAGCCATGTTTCGACGCTGACCGATATTTTCAAACGTCTGAACAAGAATATGCACGGTGACGATCCGGCGTATTACCGGCTGGCGGACGAGCGAAACCTCGCCGCGCAATATCTTCTGCTGTTCGAACTGTCCTTGCCCTATGGGCTGGATCTCAACAACCAGATCAATGTCGACAAATCGGCCATGCGCACGATCGTCACCCTGCACGATATCACCACCGCGCAGCTACGTGATTTCCAGGCCCGTGCGCGCGGTTGGCTCGATGTGAACTTCCCCGAGGTCCCGCCGTCCGCCGACGCGACAGGTGCCTTCAAGATGTTCGCCTATATCTCGGAGCGCAACATCAACGGCATGCTGTTGGGCACCTTTATCGCGTTCCTGCTGATCTCGCTGTCGCTGCTAATCGCGCTGCGGAGCATCAAGATCGGCTTCCTCAGTCTGGTGCCCAATCTGATCCCGGCGGCCATGGCCTTCGGCATCTGGTCGATTGTGGTTGGTCAGGTGGGCCTTGCATCGGCTGTCGTCGTGGCAACCAGCCTCGGCATCGTCGTCGATGCGACCGTTCACTTCCTCTCCAAATATCTGCGTGCTCGGCGCGAACGCCGGAATTCGGCGGAAGACGCCGTGCGCTATGCCTTCTCGACTGTCGGGACCGCCTTGTGGGTCGTGTCCGCGATCTTGGTTGTCGGGTTCGGCATTCTTTCCTTGTCCGCTTTCCGCGTGAACAGCGACATGGGCTTGCTGACGGCGATTGCCATCCTCGCAGCCCTGGCGACGGATTTCCTCCTGCTTCCGGCGTTGCTGCTGCTTGTCGACGGAAAGTCGGCACGGCGTCGGCGTCCGCAGGAAGCGCCGATTCCTGCGGAATGACGTGAAACCCAAATTGAAGGAACAGTCATGATGTTTAAACCACTTGTTTTGGGCCTTGCATTGGCCGCCGTCCTAGCAGTAACCCCGGTCCTTGCCGAAACGCCCCAGGAAAAAGGCAGGACCATCGCGGAAGAAGCCGACCGGCGTGACCTTGGCTGGCGCGACAGCGAAAGCCAGTTGAAGATGGTCCTGAGGAATAGCCAAGGCGAGACCAGTACGCGCGAGCTGCGGCTGCAATCTCTCGAAGTGTCTCTCAAAGGGTACGGCGATAAAAGCCTAACGGTCTTCGACCGTCCCCGGGACATTGAAGGCACGGCCTTTCTCTCGCATACCAAGATCACCGAGCCGGACGATCAATGGCTTTATCTGCCGGCGGTCAAGCGCGTCAAAAGGATCTCGTCGGTTAACAAGTCGGGATCTTTCGTCGGTAGTGAATTTTCCTACGAAGACTTGGTCAGTAACGAGGTCGATCGCTACGCCTATACCTATCTCATGGATGAACCCTGCGGCGCGCTCGAGTGCTTCGTGGTGGAACGTATCCCCGTTTACGAAAACTCCGGCTATACGCGTCAGGTCGTCTGGGTGGACAAGCAGGAGTACCGGATCATGAAGGTCAATTATTATGACCGGAAAAACGCGCTTCTGAAGACCCTAACGCTATCCGGCTATCGCAGGTATCTGGACAAATATTGGCGCGCCCACACCCTGCAGATGGAGAACGTTCAGACGGGGAAGAGCACGCTTCTGGAGTTTAGTGACTACGTCTTCCAGAGCGGCATCAGCGACTCCCTGTTCACACCGCAGCGCTTGAAACGGGTCCGCTAGGCGGGACGGTATCTCATGCGTTTGTTTGCTCGGCTGTTTGCGGCGGTCATCGTCCTGTTGGATGCCGCTGGTGCGATGGCGGGAGAGTTGGATCTTTCCGCCGTGGTCGCAGGCGAGGTGCGTGCCTTCCCCCACGCGCCCGCATTCGCTGACCAGGATGATGCAACGCTCTCGCCATCGCTGATTTTCGAGCCCGAGGCCGTTTGGGAGTCGGAGAGCAGCGCGGACCGGTTCACGTTCCAGCCCTTCTTCCACGCGGATGCGGACGATTCAAACCGGACCCATGCCGATATCCGCATCGCAAACTGGCTCCATCGCGGCGACGATTGGGATTTAATTGCCGGTATCGGTAAGGTCTTCTGGGGCGTGACCGAATCCCGCCATCTCGTCGATATCGTCAATCAAACCGATCTCGTGGAGAATATCGACGGCGAGGACAAACTTGGTCAGCCGATGATCAACCTCAATCGTCATACCGCCATCGGCACGATCGGTCTGTTTGTTCTGCCGGGGTTTCGCGAACGAACCTTTCCAGACGCGCGCGCGCGACTTCGGGGGCCGTTATCCGTAGACAGCGATCTTGCGACCTATGATGCGTCGGCGGGGAGGGGACATGTGGATTTCGCCGCACGCTGGGGGACCAACTTCGGCGATTGGGATGTGGGTCTCAGCCATTTCTACGGTACCAGCCGCGAGCCGCGCCTCATCCGCACGACAAAAGCCGATGGCGGCGTGGTCCTAGCACCGCACTACGATCTGATCCAGCAAACGGGTCTCGATCTGCAGAACACGACCGACGCCTTACTGTCGAAGCTGGAGGTAGTGACGCGCACGGGACATGGGGACCGGTTCGTCGCCTATGTCGCCGGCATTGAATACACCCTCTATCAGATTTTCGACGGTGATAGCGATCTTGGGCTCCTCGCCGAACATCAGTATGACGGACGAGACGAAAGCAACGCGCCTGCGACCTTGAACAACAACGATCTGTTTGTCGGCGCCCGTTGGACGCTCAACGACACGCAGGACACGTCGTTGCTGGCCGGTGCCGTTGTCGATCTCGAGGTCGGCACCCAATTATTCTCCATCGAGGCGGAGCGCCGTATCGGAGATCGCATGAAGCTGGAATTGGAAGGTCGGTTCTCAGCTAACGTCGCATCCGATGATCCCGCGGCGGGTCTGCGTGATGACGACTCCGTAACCCTCAGGCTTAGCGTGTATTTCTAGCGCGCCGCTTGGACCGCCGCTTCCAGGGCATTTAGGAATTGCGAGCGGTCTTTTTTGCTGAAGGAACGCGGGCCACCGGTGATGGCACCGCTTTCGCGAAGGCCGGTCATCAGATCGCGCGTGGCAAGCGCCATACCGATGGATTTTTCGTCCAAGGGCTCGCCGTTGGGTTTGATCACCAAAGCGCCGGCCTTCACGCACCGCGCGGCAAGGGGAATGTCGTTGGTGATGGCGATGTCGCCATTGCCGATATGGTCCGCAATCCAATCGTCGGCGGCATCCGGTCCGGGCGGCACGATCACGAGCTGGATGAGCGGATTGCCGGGGGGCCTCACCCCGCCGTCGGTCACCAGATAGGTTTTCAGGGCATGGCGTTCGGCGACCCGGATGATCTCGTCCTTGACGGGACAGGCATCGGCGTCGACATAGATTTCCGTCATCTTCTATACGCCAACGTCAGTGGGGAAAGCGCAGAGGCGCGGGGGAAGGTTCGGATTCCGCCGGCGGTGTCGGTTGGGCCGTATGACGTTCGCGATAAGTAAAATAGGTCGAGCTTGCAAAAATCACCGTGCCCCCGACGATGGTCCACACGGTCGGCACCTCGGAGAAAACGACGAAGCCCAGCAAGCTCGCCCAAAGCAGCTTGGTGAAATCGAAGGGCATGACCAAGGTCGCGTCCGCGCGCTTCATGGATTGAGCGAACATGATCTGGCCAACGGTGCCAAGGGCGGCGATGACCGCCATCCATCCCATCTGCTCCCAGGTCGGCCATTGCCAGACGAACAGGGCGGGCGGGAAGGTAAAAAGCGTCAAGAAGGCAAGCCCGTAAATGGTGATGGTGACCGGCGAATCGGTGCGCGACAGGAACTTGATCACCAGCACTGCCGCGCCCCAACTGGCCGCCGAGCCGAGCGCCACCAATGCGCTGGCATCGATGACCTCGATCCCCGGCCGCAGGATAATCAGCGCGCCGGAAAAACCGATGATCAGGCTCATGATCCGGCGCGGGCCAAGCCGTTCCTTGAGGATGGGCACGGCGAGTATCGCGACGAACAGCGGCGTGGTGAAACTGAGTGCCGCGAGTTCCGATAAGGGCATCAAACCGAGGGCGACGAAATAAAGGATCATGGCGGCGGCGTTGAAGGCGCCGCGAAGTGCCATCAAACCGATGCGCCGCGTCCTCAGGGGTTCGATCCCATAACGTATCAGCAGCGGCAGCAACATGGTGACGCCAATGACGTTGCGCAGAAAGGCGATCTCGAACGGGTGCAGGTCGCCCGATTGGGTGCGCACGATGGTCGACATGGAGGTGAGCAACATGGTTGCCCCGACCATGAGCAAAATGCCTTGGACGTTGGCCGAAAGCTTGTCGCCGGTCTTCGTCATGCCGTGCGTCCCGTGAAGCGGATCAGTATTCGATCCTCATATCTTGAAGTATCCGCGACGTTCCGGCGAACCGATCCGTCAAACTGTCCGCCAGGCGCGCCGTAAGGTCCCGCGCTCCTAATTCCCGATTTGGTAGATCCAGCGCGCGATATCGCTTTCGAGCGGGAAGGACAGCATGCCCATTACTTCATACCCGAGCAGCCACGGCATCAGGTAGAAGCGGAACATGAAAAAGAACCAGGCGACGTAGAGCGGTACCAAGGGCCGGACCAGAAAACTGGGCGTGATGAAGGAAAATAAGTTCAAGAGCGGGTTGGTCGTCCGAACGAAGACCCGCATGAAGAAGAAATTTGAATCCTCGGGCAGAAACAGGTTCATGGCGGCCCGGCCGACCAATGTCCACATGATCATGCCGAGGATATAGTCGACGACCAGGACCCAAAGCGGAAAAACGGTTTCCACGGACGAACTCCCCAATGTTCGGTTACGTATTGTTGCTCACAGTATAGGCGAAAAAATCGGGGCGAAGCAGAAGCTTCGCCCCGACCGTTAGAGAAGTCGCAGGAATTAGTGTTCTGCGGACAGAATGGTTGCACCCTTGGGAATGCGCATTTCGTCGACCATGCGCTGGGTTTCCTCGTCGGGTTCCTTGGTCATCATGGTTACCACGACCATGCACACTAGGCTTACCGGCATGCCGATAATACCGAAGCGCAGATGATCGATGCCCATCCACGGATCGCCACCGGCAAAGCGTACGTAGTAGAGGTACGCCGTTCCGGCCACAAACCCGCCGATCATGCCCGCAACCGCGCCCGCGGTGTTGGCCCGTTTCCACCAGATGCCGAGCACCAAGGGGAAGAACAAGCCGGAGCAGGCGAAGTCGAAGGCCCAGGCCACGGCACCCAGAATGCTCGTCAGCTTCAAGCTGGCGATGAAGGCGCCGAGGGCACCGATGGCTAGCAGCAGAACACGCGCCGTCAACAAACGTTTCCGGGTATCGGCCCGCGGGTCGATCATCTTGTAGTACAGATCGTGTGACAGGGCGTTGGCGATGGCGAGCAGCAGACCGTCGGCCGTCGACATGGCGGCAGCCATACCGCCCGCGGCGACAAGGCCCGAGATCACGTACGGCAGACCGGCTATTTCCGGCGTTGCCAGCACGACGATATCAGCGCGCATGAAGAACTCATTGATCTGCAGGATACCGTCACCATTGGAATCGGAGACCCTCAGGAAGTTGACCTCGCTCCATTTCTGGACCCAATCGAGCGCCTGAACGTCACTGATTGCCTTGCCGATGATGCCCGTCGCCAAGTTGGGATCGAGGACCTGCAACTTGGTGAAGGTGGCCAATGCCGGTGCCGTGAAGTACAGCAGGAAGATGAACAGCAGCGACCATGCCACCGACTGACGCGCCGCCCGGACGGACGGGGTGGTGAAATACCGCATCAGGATGTGTGGCAAGGATGCCGTGCCTGCCATCATGCAGATCGCCAGGGTCACGAACTTCCAAGACGATAGCCACCCTTCGCCCGCACCGGCATGGCTGTTCACCAGTGTCGAAAGGCCGGCAAAGGTTTCCGTTGCCTTGAGAGTACCCACCTGCCATTGCGTTTCCAACTCGCCGAGACGCGCGATCGCGTCGCCATAGGCGAATTGCGGGATGACCCCGAAGCCCTGCTTGTTGGACATCCAGATCACCGGGACCAGGTAGGCGATGATCAGCACGATGTACTGAGCCACCTGTGTCCAGGTCACCGCCCGCATACCGCCGAGCATGGAGCAAAGCAGGATGCCGAGGAGACCGAACCACACGCCGAGCTCGAAGGGAATTTCGAGAGCGCGGGAGGCGATGGTGCCGGTAGCGTTGATCTGCGCCGTCACATAGGTGAAGGACGCCACCACGAGGACGATGACCGCACAGAGGCGGGCCAAATTGCCGCCGTACCGCGTACCGATATAGTCGGGCACGGTATAGCAGCCGAACTTACGCAGATAGGGGGCCATCAGCGACGCGACAAGCACGTAACCGCCGGTCCACCCGACCACGAAGGCGAGATAGCCATGTCCGCCGAAGTAGATACCGCCCGCCATGGCGACGAACGATGCGCCCGACATCCAGTCGGCCGCGGTCGCCATACCATTGAAGACGGCAGGCACTTGTCGGCCGGCGACATAATAGGCTTCCACCTGCATGGTTCGTGAGAGCCAGCCGATCGCGGCATAGATGAAGATGGTGAACAAAACGAACAGAAGGCCGATGGCTTCCGCGCTCATCCCCATCTGCTCGAGAACCGCCATCAACAAGATGAAGACGATGAATCCGCCCGTATAAAGACCATAGATCTTGGGCAGGTTGTCGATGAAATTGCCTTTCATTGTACCTCTCCTGCTTCTCTATCTATTGGTCGTCTTCGGCGACGCCGAACTCTTCGTCGATCTTGTTCTGCTTATACGCGAGGTAGAAAATCAGAACGACGAAAACGACCAGCGAGCCTTGAGCGGCCATGTAGTAGCCGAGTGGAAAGCCAAGAAAGGACATTGTGTTGAGCGCATTGGCGAACCAAGGCACCACAAGTGAGAAAATGAACCAAAGCACAAGGATACCGATGGTCAGGTTCCTGGTCTTGGCCCAGTGCGCTTGACGCGCGTCTGACGTAGTCTCGGACATGAAATCCCCCTAAAGTTTTCACCACACAACCGCCAAACTGCTGTACCAACGGTCTAGCGATCAGAATAACTCATGAAGCGAGATATGCTTTTAGCTGCTTTTTGTTCCCTGTTTTGTTGCCGGCACTTGCGAAATTACTCATATGCAGGTTCAACAACGAGTATCCTAAGGGTATTTTCTGATTGGGGTAAAGTGACATAAAACAATTGAGTCAAAAAATATCATGCAGAAATTCGGCGTCGCGTTGGAGGAAACGGTCAGATACATCTATCTGGCACTCAAGGCATTGCGGTTTTGGCACCGCCCACCACCCATTAAGACACCGGACGAATTGGTCGAGTATGTTGATACCCGGTCCAAATTCGTCGCACAGACAACTCTCTACGGTTACGTGAAAACACGTGCGGGGACGCGGTATGTTTCCCTGTTCGAGGACGAGGTGTTCGTTCAATCGCTGAACATCGCGAAATGGGAAATCTACCTCGCATGCCTCGCAGATTTGGCAGTTTTCTGCGCCGCAAGCGTTTCCGGCCAAACGCCGGCAAGCGACGATGAAATCCGGTCGCTGGCGATTTATCTTGTCGATTGCGCGACGCGGAACGAAGAAATCCCCGCCGAGCGGCCGCAAGGATTTGAAGATATTCGGTCGGCGTTCCGGACGCGTGTTCAACAAACGCCATGGAAGTCCATGGTCGCAGGAGAGAGCGCGTTTCAAGGCAGCCTCGACGCTTTAGTCGAGTGGGCGCCCATCGCCGATGTATTGAAAATCGACGACGCGGAAGTTGTAAAAAATTCCATGCGCTTCAAATGGAAAAAGGTCCGCGATCAGTTCAATTCGCTCATTGATGCCGAATCGGTGTTGGACGCCTGGCGGATCCAGGAAGAGCGCGGAAATAGGTTGGAAGCGGCGCACGCTTCGTAATTCTCCGTTTCTTTATCCAGTATTTTTCGAGCGACCGCTCAGAGAACAGCCGGTGATCCGGCTGTTCTGAGTGGGATTCGTCCTTTACAATACCCCCACCGATTGGGGGGATATCTATTGGCCAAAACCGATTTTCGTAAATATGTCCCGGCGCCTGGCGCCTCCACTGCCTACGGCAAAAGCGCCCGGGGCCACGTTGAAGAACGCCTGAAATCAGAGCGTGTCCAACAGCTGTTCGGTCCGTGGAGAGAACTCTACGAACAGCCCTTTAAAGGCATGACGACGGACGGCAACGTCATCCCCGATCTATTCGAGTTGCGGCCCGAAGGCGCGCCCACCGAGGCGATGATCAACGCGACGATGGCACTGCTCCGGATGCTGTCGCCCGAGCAAAAAGCGGCCATGAGCTTCAGTATCGATTCGACCCAATGGCGCAACTGGCAGAACACCGAAATGTATGTCGAGGACTATGGGTTGCGGCTCGCCGAGGTGCCCATGCCGGTACGCGAAGCAGTGATGGCTGTCGTCAGCGCAAGTCTGAGCCGGCATGGGCTTGAACTGACCCGCGACGTCATGCGCATGAATGCCTTTCTCGGCGATCTCGTCGGCGGTCCGGACGTGATGAATGAATGGACTTACTTGTTCAATATCTTCGGCACGCCATCGGCCAGCGAGCCCTGGGGGTGGCAATTGTTCGGCCATCACCTTTGTTTGCATTGTTTCGTGCTGGGTGAACAGATGACCCTGACGCCGGCGTTCTTCGGGGCCGAGCCGACCTATGCCGACGAAGGGCCGTTCAAGGGTATCCGCCTGTTCGAGGATAAGGAGCGTGACGGGCTGAAACTGATGCGCTCCTTTTCCAACGATCAGCAGGAAAGGGCGATTGTCGCCCATTGCATGGTGGGGGGCGATTTGCCGCCGGGACGACGGCACTTTGCCGATAACCTCAACTTGGGCGGCGCGTATCAGGACAATCGCGTTGTCCCCTACGAGGGGATTGAAGCGTCGATCCTGTCGAAAACTCAGCAGCGCGATCTGCTATCGCTCGCGGAAGCCTATTTGGCGCCATTGCCGAAAGGGCCGCTCACGGCGCAAATGGAGGATGTCGAACGTCATCTAAACGAGACGCATTTTTGCTGGATCGGCGGATTCGAGGAAAACAGCGCTTTTTATTATCGCATCCAAAGCCCGGTGGTGTTTATCGAGTTCGATCACCACGGCGGCGTATTTCTCACCAACCCGGAACCGGCGAATTTCCATGTGCACACCATAGTCCGGACGCCGAACGGGAACGATTACGGCATGGACCTTTTACGGCTGCACTACAAAAATGCACCGCACCACCGGCAGGAACATCGCCACGAACACAAACATGAACACAAACACGCGCATGCGCATAAACACGATGATGGGGATAGCAACGGCTAGGTAGCCGACAATGGCTGCATAACACGGGGAAACCGGGGCGGCCTCAAACAGGGAGCTAAAAAACAGGGAGATGGGACATGAGCCCCAAGGACAATGCCGAGGAGCAGCGGCGGCAGACCAATCCGCTGTTTAACGACCGTAAGCTGAAACTCGGGACGTTCTGCACCAACCTCAGTGGCGGATGCACCATATCCTCGGCCGACGGCATGCTTGATGCCGATTGGGAAAGCACCTCGGCGCTGGCGGCCATGGCCGATGCGATGGAATTCGAGGCGCTGGTGCCCGTCGGCCGCTGGAAGGGGTTCGGCGGCGACACGAATTTCAACGGCCGCGGGTTCGAGTGTTATACCTGGGCCGCCGGCGTTGCTGCACAAACCAAATATTCAGGTGTTTTTTCGACCTCGCATGTGCCGACTGTGCATCCGGTAATGGCGGCAAAACAGGGAATGACCATCGATCATATCTCGCGTGGCCGGTTTACCTTGAACATCGTCACCGGCTGGTACGAACCCGAGATCGAGATGTTCGGCGCGCCGCTTCTTGAACACGACAAGCGCTATGACATGGCCATTGAGTGGCTCGACATCGTCAAGCGGCTGTGGATGTCTGAGGAAGAGTTCAATTTCGACGGTGAATATTATTCCGTGAAGAACGCGAAGATCGGACCGCATCCGGTGCAGGCGCCTCATCCGGCGGTGATGAGCGCCGGTGCGTCGGAACGCGGCCGTCATTTTGCGGCCAAATACGCGGATGTCGGGTTTACAAATCTCGACTCCCACGAGCCCGATGCCATGCGGGCGCGCGTCGACAGCTTCCGCAAATTGGCGCGAGATGAATATGGCCGCGATATTCAGGTATGGACCAACTCTTACATCTTCCTCGGTGAGACTGAAAAAGAGGCCCGCGAGCTGTACGACTATGTCGTGTTCAAGAACGGCGACCCGGTGGCCGCCACTAATCTCCTTAATCAACTCGGGCTCAATTCCCAATCGCTTCCCGAGGACGTGCTGGAGATGCTGAAGGAGCACTTCATGGCGGGCTGGGGTGGTTTCCCATTGATCGGGACCAGCGAAATGGTCGTCGAGGGATTACAAAAATTGGCCAATGCAGGCTTCGACGGGTCGCTCCTGTCCTGGCCCATGTACGTGGACGGGATGAAGGAATTTCAGGAAAAGACCTATCCCATGATCGTTCAGGCGGGTCTCCGCAATTAGGTCCAACGAAGAACGAAGAAAGGAGCCGAATGCCATGCTTCCCATGCCCATCGCGGATCTGCATGCCATCTCGCGTGAACTGGCGGAAACGGGCAAACGTGTCCGGGTGCTTTGGCAACATCCCGAGACGCTCGCATTCGTTGCGCGCGGGCGCGAATACAGGTCGGAGTTCCACATCAATCCGTCCGACGAGGTGATGTACATGATTTCGGGTCAGATGAACCTGCATTTCCGCGATCCAAAGGGTGCGGAAGGCGTTTCGGTTTTGCCCGAGGGGCAGCTCATCTACACGGCGGCGGGCGTACCGCATTCACCCCGATTTCCGCCGGATGCGTTTTTGCTCGTGATGGAGCGTAAGCGCAAGGAAGGGGAAATTGATCGCTTCCAATGGTTCTGTCCGTCGTGTGACAATTTCCTGCATGAAGAGCAGTTCGTGGTGAGCGATTACACCGCCGATCCGGTTTCCAAAGCTTACGCCAATTTCTTCGACTCGGAAGAATTCCGCACCTGCTCCGCCTGCGGAAACATCATGCCCGCCCCCGAATCCACATAGCCACGAAGGAAGTCCATATCCCATGCCGAAAGAGATCATCACGTCCGCCTCATCGCCGACGACGGGATTTACCGACAAGTCGACACCGTCGCCCTTGGCGCAGGGAATAAAGTGGGGGCAGATGCTATTTGTGTCGGGGCAGGGACCGCTCAATCCCGAAACCAAGGAGGTCGTCTCCGACGATATCCAGGTGCAGACCCGTCAAACCTTGACCAATCTTCAGGGGGTGCTGGCGGCGGCGGGCGCCACGTTTGCCAACGTCGTGAACATGCGCGTGTGTCTTCGGGATACCGCGGACTTCCCGAAATTTAACGAGGCCTTCGCCGAGTTCATGCAAGGGGAAAAGGTGACGCGGACCTGTATCGGCGGCACGCCGCACCGCAAGGGCGTGAACGTCGAGATCGATTGCATCGCCATGTTCGATTGAAGGAGGCATTATGGCGCTCGAACTCTACCATCACGGCTCGTCGGTCTGTGCGGCCAAGGTGCGTCTCGTCCTTGAGGAAAAAGGCCTCAACTGGCAAGGCCATTATCTGGATATCCTGGCAGGCGAACAGTTCGATCCGGCCTATCTGAAGCTCAACCCGAAAGCCGTGGTGCCGACGCTGGTACACGACGGCAAGGTAATCCGCGAATCCACCGTGATTTGCGAGTATCTCGACGACGTGTTCCCGGAGACGCCGCTGCGGCCCGCCGATCCGGTGGCACGGGCCACCATGCGCATATGGACCAAGCTGGTCGACGAAGAAGTGCATCCGTCGGTGCGTCCCGTGACTTATGTCAGCACCCACCGCCATACGATCATGAAACGGTCCCCCGACGAGGTCGAGGAACATATCAACAGCGACCCGCACCCCGTGTGGCGGGAACGTAAACGCGGCTGGATTCATCAGGGCTTCGCAGCGCCGGATGTGCAGGTGGCGATCCGCTTCTTCGCGAAATTGTTGGAGGACATGGATACCACTTTGGCGCGTTCCCCATGGCTGGCGGGTGACAGTTACTCCCTCGCTGACGGCGCGTTGACGCCCTACCTCAACCGGCTCGACATGCTGGGGTTTTCGGATATGTGGTCCGACCTTCCCAATCTAACGCAATGGTTCGATCGGGTGCGCGCACGGCCGAGTTTCGAGCCCGCCTTGTTTAAGTATTTGCCCGAAAGCTTGCGCGCGGACATGACCGCGAACGGGCGGGCGGCTTGGCCGGAGTTCAAAAAAATCCTCGCGGCCGCCTGAAGATTTAGAGAACCAGGGCGCTGGCCAGCATGAAGTAAATGGACAGGCTGGCGACGTCCTGAATGATCGTGCAGATAGGGCCGCTACCGAGAGCGGGGTCCGAGCCGAATTTCAGAAAAATCCACGGCAGGCCGAAACCGACCACCGCTGAAATGGCGCCGCCGCCGAAAACGGCGAGGCCGACGGCCCAGGATAGGGGAACATCGCCGAACACCATGAGAACGGCGGCGAACGATATGGCGCCCAGCGCGGCCCCGATCGCCATGCCGATAATGATTTCGTCGCGCATGAGCCGGCCAATGGGAAAGCCATCGGCGGAGATGCCGCGCACGGCCACGGAAACGGCCTGGGTTCCGATGGCGCCGGCGATATAAACAAGGGCCGGTACGAAGAACGCAACGGCCACATTGGACGACAGCGTGTGTTCGAAACCGGCCATCACGAAGGTAATCACGGAAGAGGCGAGAAGGCCGAAGAGAAGCCAGGGCAACCGTCGGCGGAAACGGTCGTGAAGCGGCGCGTCGAGGGCGGCATGGGGGCTCTCTTCGTGGAGAGTAATACCGGCAAGCCGTTGCAAGTCTTCAAGATGTTCGTGGCGGAGAATCCGAAACAGCGCTTCCGGCGGCACCGCGCCGATTAATCTGTCGTTTTCGTCGACGACGGGGACGGTAATCATGTTGAGTTCCATCGCGAGGACGGCGATCTGCTCTTGATCGTCTTCCGGCCGAACCGCTTCGTGCTCGGGCTCCATGATGTCGGCGATCCGTTTTTCCCCGTCGGCAAACAGATCGTTGATCCGGACAATTCCCACGAGCCGATCGTCGGTATCCGTTACGAAAACCGTGTCCGCGCATTCGAAGTTTCTTCCCCGCAATTGCTGGAGGACGGCGCCGACGGGGGTGTTTTCCGTCGCCTTCGGTATGCCAGTTACCATGTGGGCGCCCGCGGTTTCGCGAAAGGCATCGGCAGGTGGCAAAATTTCCGCAGTCATCATTCTTTCCTAACAGGCCTTAATAAGTGTCGAGTGGGTAACGTGACAGTTTAGCGACCGGCTTTGTCACTTAGATGAACAGGCGAATAAATGGACCGGCAAGCAATCTTCTCTGCTGCCGGTGGTTCACGCTCTCGATTGCCGCCTCATTTTCGCCGCAACTCATTTCTACCGTAATAATGGGCGGGCTCGATAATTTCACATGCTGATCGCACGTTTTTGTTAAGGGGAAGCGTATTGTTCCAGGTAGAATGGGACCTAAATAAATGAAACACGAGCAAATAGCCTCGGTTCGCGATTACCGGCGATGCGGGTTGCGTGAGGCCGTTGAACGGGAACTGGAGGGCGTGCTCTCTTCCAATCCTCCCCCAAACAAGGTGGAGGCGGAACAAAGGGAAAAATCAATGCGTGCTGTGGCGTCGGTTGTTCTCGGGTTGCTCTTGGTGGCGATGGAGCCCATGCCGGCTCATGCCCAGAACGCATCCATCGAGGATTTCTACGGTACATATGCCGGAAGCACTTCCTATGAACAAAATGGCAATGTCGAGCTACGCGACCTCAACGTCACCATCGAACCTTTCAAGGAAGGCTTTACGGTCCGGTGGGCGACCTTGACCATCAGCAGCGACGAGGAGCGGCTCAAAAAGAAGGCCGAATATACGATCAATTTCCAACCCTCGCGCCGTACCGGCATTTTCTCGTCGGCCATGAAAATCAATAAATTCGGCAAGGGCGTGCCCCTGGATCCGATCAAGGGCGATCCCTATGTCTGGGCGCGGTTGAGTGGCAAGACCCTGACCGTTCATGCCATGATCATCACCGATGACGGCGGCTTCGAGATGCAGACCTACGAGCGGACCCTTACCAAGCAGGGGCTCGACCTGGTGTTCACGCGGGTGCGCGACGGCGAGGAAACCAAGGCAATCAATGCCAAGCTGGTCCGCGTCGACAAATATTAACGGGCCAAACTGGGCGTCCTGACCCTCCCAAAGACTTCTCTTTTTCCGCGTGCCGGCACAGCCCGAGACCTTGTAAACCGCCTTCCCAGCAATATCTCATATGTATGTCGAGGACCGGGGGAAATCCCCGGGACGACCTACAATATATTGTGCCCCCAGAAAGCGGGTGGCGTCCTATGTATAAAGTCCCCGGAATATGGGGGATTTAGGTGACGCTGGCATCAAGTTTTCGGGGGAGGCCGGGGTGGTCCGGCGATAGATAGGGGAAGACGATCGATGAGCCTGGGCGGCGTCCTCCAAGGAACCAAGCACGTAACGGCTGGCCTGCTGGCAATAACCTTGCTGGGCGGCTGCGGTGCTATTCAAAAGGCCCAAATTCCTGGGTTTCAGGTCAAGCAGAACCCTGTGCAGAGGGTGGACAACCTGTCCTTCTCGGAGCGCGGGCTGGGCAAGTTGGCCAAGGGCGACCTGCTGGCGGCCCAGGCATTGTTCGATCAGGCGTTGCAAATCAACCCGCGTGACGTTCATGCCTTGCTCGGCAAGGCGATCATCTATGAACGCACGAATCAGCCGACGGCGGCGGCGGCCTCCTATGAGGCGATCCTCTCCCTGCGGCCGAATATCAACAGCCGCATGATCGTTATGAACAAGGCGCTGCCGCGCCCGGTGGGTGAGATCGCGAGCGTCAACCTATCTCTCTTGCGGAGTCAGGAAGTCGCGGAAAAGTTGGGGACGGCACCGCCGGCGATGGACCCCGAGGCGGAAAAGCCCTACAACGCGGCGATTCCCCAGATGAACAATCAGATGGCGGCGGCGCCCATGCCGCAGCAGATGGCCCAACCTGGCGGCCCGATGGTCACGCCTTTGACGCCCCCGCCGGGCATGCCGATGCAGGTGCTCCAATCTGGACAGCATCAACCGCAAATGGCGATGCGGTCACCGACCATCGTTCCCGAGACGGAAGACAACGTCGTGGCCCGCTTCAAGATTCTGCGGACCCTGCGTGAACGCGGCTTGGTGACGCCCGACGAATACAATGTCCGCCGTGCAGCGAACATCGGGGCGCTTCTGCCGCTTACCGCACCGCCGCCCGCGGCCGGGCTTGCCCGCACCGTGCCGAGCGGCCAGCAGATCATTCAGCGTCTCCAGGCGATCGGCCGGGCGCTGGAAATGAAAGCCATCACCGTCCGCCAGCACAACGCCGAACGGTCGGTGATCATCGACGGTTTGATGCCTGCGGCGCCGCATGCGATCGCCAACCCGGGGATACCTCCGCAGGGCCTGCTTGAGGCTGCCGACGAGGTGCGCCGCCTGGAGCGGTTGTTGGAAGAAGGGTTGATTACCTCGGATGAGGCGCTCAAGGAGCGCAATGCCATCGAGGCCAATTTGCAGCCCAAGCCGCCTGCGATGCCAAATTCAATGCCGGGTGCAATGTCCGGGCAACAGCAAAAGCCGGCGGAGCACGGTGAGAACAAGATGACCACCGACGCGCCAAAGGTGGAGATGATGAAGGATGACGGGCCGCGCCCCGGCCTACATCTCGCTTCTTACCGATCCGAGGCCGATGCGAATCGCGGCTGGACCCAGCTGCGGCGTGCATTCCGGTCGCTGATCGGCGACCTGCATCCGGAAGTGGTGCGGGTCAATCTCGGACCGGGAAAGGGTGTGTACTACCGGCTGATCGTCGGGCCGCTTGCCAATCAGGCGGAGGTGACCCGCATCTGCAAGAACCTCAAGGACCGCCGGCAGTATTGTGAACCCGCCTTCGTCGGTGCCGGTTAAGGCCACCCTAAATTAGCGGTTTCCCCCAAACGAGGCGCTACCGGTGGAACCCGTGCCCCGTGGCGCGACGGTAATGTTCACCTCCGACCCCGACAGGGTTTTGGGCTGAATTTGGACCGTCATCACCCGGTCTCCCCGTGTATAAGTCAGGAAACTGATCTCGGAGCGGACGGTCGTTACTTCCGCCCAGCCGAACTCCGTGGACCGCTGTTTGAAGAAATCGAACATGACGGCGGCGGAGTTGGGGGCGTTTAAAACCAGCCGGCCGATCCAGCTGTCCTGCGCTCCCAGAACCAGCGTCCGTTCGATATTCATCGTCGCGCCGGTAGGGATGGGGATATCGCTGAATTCGGAAAAGGAGGGGCGGTTGGGCTCGGCGGATTGGCCGGAGCCTTGGCCTGCATCCTGGCTATTGCGGGTCGCGGGCAGGTCGATACTGCGCGAACAAGCCCCCATGACCGATGCAACGGTCAGGACGAGGGCCATCGAAACAATGGATTTCTTCGAAATTTCAAGCATTTGAGGCGGAACCCCTACAACCGTTGATCCCAGGAGCCTAAGGGGATATCGGAAGAATGTTAACCAATTGTTTGACGTCTGGGTTGTGCCGCCGGTCCCCCTGCCGGGGTGCCATTGCGTTTTTATGGCGGTTTGACTATATTTTTTTTCACAAAGTGGCGATTAAGCATTTGACATAAAGTTGGCGAACGCTTACAAGCCCTTCTCCCGGGCGCGGACTACCGCGCTCGTTTGTTCTCTGGGGGGTAAAAACCGCAGAAAACAGTGCTCTTGGACATTGTTGATAGAGAAGGGATGCGCAGGCGGCGGTTGGTCGCGATGGCGACAGAGACCGTTTGTCTTGTGCATCTAGTTTGTGCGTAACTTACTTATGTAAGTTCTATAGACGTCAGTTTGTGTGAGACAAGACGGCTCTATGTCATTCCCTTCGGGGAAATTAACTTGAGAGTTTGATCCTGGCTCAGAGCGAACGCTGGCGGCATGCTTAACACATGCAAGTCGAACGAAGGCCCCTCTTCGGAGGGTGTCCTTAGTGGCGGACGGGTGAGTAACGCGTGGGAATCTGCCCTGTGGTGGGGAATAACAGCTGGAAACGGCTGCTAATACCGCATACGCCCTATGGGGGAAAGGCTTCGGCCGCCGTTGGAGGATCCCGCGTCCGATTAGCTTGTTGGTGGGGTAACGGCCTACCAAGGCGACGATCGGTAGCTGGTCTGAGAGGATGATCAGCCACACTGGGACTGAGACACGGCCCAGACTCCTACGGGAGGCAGCAGTGGGG